>JAESFW010000001.1_pt1 | contig 1724978 bp, 1303 predicted proteins | sample 9269481 | NCBI WGS metagenome assembly JAESFW01 (sample SAMN14515350, study PRJNA621654) | algae metagenome | isolation source: Lyngbya sp. HA4199-MV5 and co-occurring heterotrophs from soil with... | place: USA: Ahupuaa O Kahana State Park, Hawaii | collected 2009-07-21 | reverse complement strand
AATACGGGTAGACGGGCGGATTGGGCACATTCTCGGTTTTTTGGGCAGTGAAAATATGGTACATCAAAAGCAGGTCCGGGTTCTGATCATCTTCGATGATCCCTTTTTTGGCAAACTCGGTTTTTACTGCGGATCGAATATTTTCTTCGGTGATTGAATTAGAAAGCTGGGGAAGCTGCGAGGTCTTTTCTTCCGGTTTTACCCACGCGTATTTTTTGTAGTTGGCAAGGTGGGCAGAATCAACCTGGTCTACCTTTACCGCTGCGCAGCCGGCAAGCGTAATTAGGGCAGCGAATATGAGTGCATTGATGCCGGTTTTCATGAGAATACTGGTTTTAAATGGATGATGTGGGATTTTTTAGATCAGTCAGATATTTCTTCTGATATAGGCTTTCAGCTTCGTGGTCTGCTGTTTTAAATCGTCCTTTGCTTTTTGGGCGTCGGCAGCAGCGCCGTGTTCGGCTGTTTTCAAAAGAGAACGTGTTTCGTCGATCAATTGCTTGCCTTCCTGTTTGACCGATGCCTCCGAGTTGGCAGTTTTTCTTTCCAGGCCGTCCAAAGTGTTCCTGAGATGATCGTTGGATTTGACTTCAAACTCCGGAATGCTTTCCCATTTTTCGATCTGGTAATGCGTAACCATCATTTCGGCAGGCCAAAAGCCCTTTTTGAGCTCAGCCGACGTAAGCTTGCCTTCCCCGGCCAATTTTTGCAGCTCGTGCAAATGTTTCACAGACTTTGCGAATTCGACTTTCAGTTCCCCCTTATCCTGTGCCCCCTCTTTTTCGATGGCAGAGATTCCTTCGCCAATTTCGGTGGCGGCTTTTGGATAGTCTTTGCCGTCCAGGTACATTACAGCGGTGTCAAAACGCTTTTCGGAGGCGGCCAAAACGGGCTCTGCGACCTCTTCGGTCTTGTAAGTGGTGTCATAGGCGACCTTGTCATTTTTGAGAGAGTCGGCCTGGTATTGCGCTTCGGCTTTTTTCCTGCTTTCGCATCCTGTTTGCAGGATACCGATACCCGATGCGGCTATGGCTGCGAAAAAAATGAATTTCGTTTTCATGATTTCAGATTTTGGTTGAATAGATCTTTCGCGTTGTTTCGGCTGGAACCGATGTGAAACGAAAGTAGGCGTCGACGTCGCAACGGGCAATGCAGCATCGGCCGAAAGCCGGAAAGTGTCGTTGAATGCAGCTAATGAGTCGTTGGCATGGCCGCTACCAGGTTCGTGAAGAAGATTGCCGCCTACCAATTCGGCTGATTTTTTGTATCTACTGACATACGGCTGTCAACCGGCGGGTATTTCTTTGGGAATCAAACACTGAACGATTCCTTTCTATGACATTTGTTTCGACCCGTATTATCACCGCCAACATCGGCCGCCTTGTCGATTTTTACGAGCAGGTTACCGGCTACCCTGCTGTTCGCTACACTGAGGATTTTGCGGAGCTCCGCACGCCGGTGGCCATACTTGCGATTGGAAGCACGCGAACGCTGCAATTGTTTGGTGGCGACGCCGTCGCCTCACCTGCCGCAAACCGTTCGCTCATCCTTGAATTTCGCGTCGACGATGTGGATTCTCTTTTCAAACGACTTGCAGACTACATTGGACCAGCGCTCGTGCAGAAGCCGACCACAATGCCATGGGGCAACCGGTCGCTGCTTTTTCGCGATCCTGATGGTAACCTGGTCAATTGCTTTACCCCGGTTACCCTCGAGGCGAAAGAACGTCAGTAGATGGTTCGGATGGCTGGCGGTCGAACAATGCCGCCAGCTTTCTCAAGTCTTCCATCAAATGGTTCGACTTTTGTACCGTCGGGTGCACAAATAAGGTTGATAATCACCTAATTGTGAAATTTTAATTCTTTTTTGCAAACAAAAGCACCGGTAATTTACCCAAGCCTTCTTTCACCCGGCCATAATCTTCAAAATTAGGCAACACGCTGGCTCACTGGAAAATATGGCGCCACAGACCATCCCATCCCGCGGCAGATTGGCTAACAGTTCCAAATCTTTGAATTTATTGCAGCTCGTCGGTTTGACGTACCATGTGGTGGAGACTTCAAGCTGAAATGAGCTGCGTTTTGATTTGTAAATACCTGCCCGGGATGCCTGAGCAGGTATCTTTACTATTACCCGGAAGTTGCCGTCAAAATCCCGGGCTAACCCTTATATTAAATGCATCATTTTATTACATCCAATGCTTTTGATCGATGCGTACCATGCAAGGTGTGTTTTACTTCTCATTACTTCTTCATCAGCTTTTGGTAAAGAACTTTTCCGGTTGTCAGCTTCACTTTTACCACATACATTCCCGAAGCAAGTCCCGACATATTAATTGAGCTACCTACGGGCCGGTTAACCGAGATAACTGTTACGCCTTTCGAATTGATGACTTCAAGTTGCGTGGCGATTTGCTTGTCGCCCAGGTCGAGTGTTGCCGATTCCAATACCGGGTTTGGATACAGAAGCCTTCCAGTGGCAGCGTCAATTTTGACTATCGCGATCCGGCTGTAAGCGAATGTTTTATCCATGTCAACCATTTGCAATCGATAGTAATTAGAACCCGGCAGGGGCGCATGATCGATGAATGAGTAACTGCGGTCGGTCGCACTGTTTTCTGCGGCCTTCAGGGTTCCGATATCGACCCAATCTTGTGCGTCTTCGCTTCTTTGGGTTTGGAACTTCGCACTATTGGATTCTGTCGATGTGGTCCAGGACAGTTTTACACCAGTTTCCCATTCTCTGGCTTCAAACTCTTTCAATGTAACGGGCATCGGCACCTCGCAACCCGTATAAAGAAATACGGCAGGGGCCGTACAGGCGCATTCCACATCCAGGGCTACCAATGCGGGGCATAGGTTGCCGACATAGGTGGTGGCGACATTGTAATTGATAGTTTGTGCCGCACCAGCCTGGATTGTGACAGCCTGCGTGCCAATTTGCGTGTCGCCGCCATCGATGACGCTGTTGCCGTTCGTATCCTTGTAAATTGTTAAGACTGCATCTTGCGGCATAGCATCTCCGGGGTCCGTGCTATGGTTTACGAGCGTGAGTGTGCCCGTCAATGTTCTTGCCGCATTTTGCGCTCCGGTAAAGCCTGTGATTTCAAGGTCAGGCTTTGTGACGGCCACCGTGGTAGCAGTATTTTGTCCTTCGGTCTGCAACGACCCCAAGCAGACCGTGCCGCTTGGGACACAGCTGCTGGTAAATGTATAGGCAATCAATTCGCTGATCGGAAATACCCCGCAGCTTAGTAGCTCCGGCTGCACGGCAACAATATTGGCCGAGAAGGATATGGTAGCCCCGGACGGAACACCGGCAGGCAAAGTCCAGGTATAGTAGTGATGGGTCGCGTCGCTTGTTGGGACAGGCGTCGCGCCGGAGGGGAAGTTGTTGATTCCGGTCACCGTATTCCCAAATGTAAGTGGCTTGGGTAGGGCGATCCGGACCGTTTCCCCGGCATAGGTAGCGACAGGGCCATTGTTTACCGCCGTAAAGGTGTAGGATGTGCTCGCCGTACTACAAGCCTGGATAGGAGCGGATACCAGAGAGCTGATCGTGTAGCTGTTGGGGTTGGGGTTTTCTCCCTTGATACGAATGGTCTGGGTTTGCTGCTGCGTGCCGGTAGTGGCCGAGCCGCAGCCGTTTTTCCCTTTTGCCTGTAAGCTCATTTTGGTACCACTCACAAAATCACAGGCCACTGTTTTGACACGGTAACGGATCGTGTAGCCCTGGTTGTAAGGAAGGCTTGCAACGACCGATGCCGGTATGGTGAAAATCAGCTCTGTGGCTGTTTCCGAAACGTAAGCCGCATCGTTATTCACTGCTGCCAGGGATACGCTCGCGGGTGAGATCGCAGGCGATAACTGATAGCTGTTTGCGACATATGCTACACCGCCGGGCTTGGCAACGGTGAATTTTAGGTCATAGGCTGTTCCCTGGGCCGGATTTTTCACTTCGGCGGTGTATTCCAGCTGCTCGCAAAGGTCATTGGTGCCGGTTACCGCGCCGGCATAGTCCGGATAGGTGGGCGCAGGCTGGCCTGTCAGCGAAACTTGCAGGGCGGCGTCGGTCGGTATGACTGTCAGGTTGGTGATATTCTTGCAAAGGGCTGCATCCACCGAAGCCGGGTAATTCCCGCATACGTAACCGACCGCCATAGGCATCACATCCTGGTCACAGTTAGTGAAGGTGGCCGTGACGCGGTAATAGCGGCTTTCCTGCCCATAAGTACCCAGCTGATAAATCCCGGCGGTAGGGGAGAAGGCTGCGCCCGATACTGCCCCGCCAAATGCGGTGATCGGCTCTACCGATTGGATAGTCAGCCCGTTAGTTGTACCATTGTTCTCGGCCATCCAGATGTTGGGAGATGTTCCCGGCTGGGTGTTGGCGATTTGCACTTCCCAGGTAACCGTATTGCCGGTTACCGTCTGAACCGGCGATGCCGCGTTAACTACCAGGTTCGACTTTACAAGCGAAAGGTTGTTGCTGACCGAAGGCGTGAAACCCGCCGGCGGAAGTGTTTCTTTCATATCGGTGCCGGGTAATATTTGCAGGCTAAACGGCAATATGGCGGTTGCGGGAGCTTCGCATGTGGGCCTGAGCACTGCCGAAAAATTGACATAAAAACCTTCGTCAGGTAACGGCCAGCTACCTCCCTGATCGGTAAAAAGCTTGCGCATGTTGTAGGTATAAACCTGCCCGGCAATGCCGTCGGCCACCGGATTAACCACACTGGACGTAACCTGACTATAATTCGATCCACCGCGGATGTAGGAAAATGTGATCGATTCCAGATTGTATCCAGCCGGAACGGTGATCGTGTAATTTCCGGGAACGCCGAGCCTGCGGAACTCGTCGGTATAAAAATTGATCCCCGGCCCGCCGTTGTTTACGTTTGCGCCTACCACATACCCCAGTGACCCTGTCGCGGTGATGGTACTGCACTCTTGTCCGCTCATGGTCTGGGCACCGAATGAATAAGGCATCATGCCCAATAGCGTAAATGTGCCAGAAAAATTATCACACGACCATTTGTCGGATGCGACGCTTCCCGACGGGTTAGCCGCATCGCTAAGATAAAAATCGGTCGAAACAGTCGGGGAAGAAAGCTGCCCCCCGATTCCGTTGGTAACTTTCAACATCACGGTGATGGTAACCTTGTCTGTGTCGGTAAATTGTGAGTAGCCTGTTACCCCTGCCGCAACCAGCTTGTCGATGCTGTAATCCACCAGGGCCGAGCCATTGGAAGCATTTGCAGCATAGTTTACAGGATAATTGGCCAGGTTAGCCTTGACGACTGTACCGGTCGCATCCGTAATTTTGACTGTGGCCGACAAGGCGGTAAAGTGCTGGGCAGTTGCATCGGGGATCGTAAACCTGGCATAACCATACTTAAAATTGTGTGCTGATACCCCGCCGTCCAAAACTGTACCATGGAAGATCAGACTAAGCGTATCTCCCCTTGACACCCAGTTGGTACGCACGTTACCGCTTAGCGTACTGCCATTTGCCGTTCCGTTGTTAAGATTGTCGGGCAGGTTGAAATTCTTGCGGGTAACCACAAAATTGTTGTTGGCCATGCCCGCAGGACAAGGAGCCGGACAATGCAGGGAAATGGACTGGTCACCACAAAAAACCTGCTGCTCACAGCTCGAACATGATGCGTTTTTGTAAAACAGTTTCGTGTTCACATTGCCCACACTGCCGGCTGCCGAAGCGCAGTCCAACGAAATGCCGTTGACACTCAGGATACCCTTGTTATGAACGTTGGCCAGTGTAAACCCGCCCGTCCCTGTCACGAATGCTATTTTGAGGGTATTGCCGGTGTAGGAGACGGATGCCGGTGTGGCCGTTGTGCCGTCTTTGGTGCGCATGCTGATCGCGCTGCCATCGTAAACCAGGCCCGCCGGAAGTGTAACCTCATAGCGCACTGTGCTGCCCAAGGGGTAGATAGTCGTTGGATAATTGATTCCGGTGGTTTCCCATTTCAAATTATAGGTATTGCCGGGTATGATATCTGTCGGAAAGTCCTCGGTTAAAGAGCCCGATTCAAAGTAGTTGTTTCTTAGGTTGACCGCATTGCCCGAATTGAGCGTGTTGCCTACCTGAGCGCCGCATTGATTGCTGTACCTGCTTCGCACCATACTACCTGCATCGTTGGCGGAAGAACATTCAGTGTAGCAGCAACTGATCTCCTCATATTGAAAGTAGATTTCCTGTCCTACCGCCAGGTCCGGAATAACCAGGTCGAGCCGGTCCGGAGCCGTCGTATTCAGGCAGCTGGACACGGTGTAATTCACCTGGTTGGTAATCGTTACCCCGGATGCCGCATCGATCGGCACTGTGTTGTAAGTTCCCGAAGCCCCTATCCTGTATTTGAATGAGCCTGGCACGTAACCTTTCTGTGAACTCTGAGGAAAGCCCGTCGCGGTGCCCGGCAATGAGGAAGTAGTGCTATTGGTATGAAAAAGTCTCAGTAAAATATCTTTCGCCGCCGCAGTGCCCGTATTGGTTACTTTAAATTCCTGGGGAGTTGCTACGCCACGGCATGTGGTCGGTGTAGCCAGCACGGAAGCAATGGTCAGGGCCGGCTGTTTGCTGTTGTCAATGGCCAGGGCGGTCGTCTGCGTATCGTTCTGGCCAGCGCAAGCCACCGGATTGGGCCCGGTCCCATACCAGGCATTCAGCGAGGTGTTCAGGTTCGAGCAGGCGTCGATGCGCAGGTTTTGGGTAAAAGTAAAGTATTCGTTCTGCCCCAGGTGATTATCCTGCGGGGAATTGCTGATGATAAAACGGTAAAGGTAGGTGGTATTGCTCCCCGATACAGTCGAGGAAATAAGGTCTGCCGTAACTGTTGAGCCGCCACTGCTGGCCGATACCGAATGCCCCAGATGCGCAACGCCATTACCACTGAGATCTGTCACGTAAACGGTATCGATATTGCCGAACCCGTTGTTGTTAATACGGAAGCTCCGTGTATAGCTGTCCCCGACCACGCCGGCAGTCGCAGGCGTATTCGCCAGATTGGTAATATTGATCTTCGCGTTGGTCAGGTTGAATGCATTGCTGAGCCGCTCGGGCTGGGCGCTGCTGCCACTGGGCGTAAGGATATAGGAAGCCTGGTTGCCCGCAGTGCCGATCGCCGCGCAAGTCGCCCTTACCTGGTATGTAAAGGTCGCATTCGTGCCCGCAGCGGGGATCGAGCCGAGTGATAGCGTAGCCGTACCTGCCGAAACGGAAGTTTCGCTGACGGTCAGGGGCGAAGCGCCCGTGGCCGAACCGCTCACGTACTCGAAGCCCGCAGGCAAAGTAATCGAAAGGGTTGCCGAACTTATGGCTCCAACCAGAACGGTCACCATGAACTGGCGCGGACCGTTTGATACCTCGATGTTCTGTGCGGGTGCGCCTGTGCCGCTCTGGATTTGCTGGGCATTGACCGGTGCGCTATTTAGCAGGCCGCAAAGCATTAAAATTGCAATGGCCCAGCTCGTAAGCTTTCGTTGGAAACCCAGTAGATATGTACAAAATAAATTTAATACTTGACTTGTAAAACTTGTTTTCACGGGCATTCATGATTAAGTAAAGACTCTTAAAAGCTTCAATATTGAATTAAAATTCGAGGCGGTTTGGGATTAAAGCTTTCACGATAAGCGACGGGATTTTCCTTGATCCAATCAATAAAATGCAAGAGAGGCTCATAGAAATAAGCCTCGATATGAAATATCAAAAACATAATAGAGGGGTGTTGATAAATTTGAAAAATGAATTTTATTGGTATGTATATAGCTGTAAAACAGGTGAATAGTGTATTTTGTATTCACCAGGGGCGGCAAAAGAAGAAATGGTATAAAATAATTGTATAAAAAATAAGAAATATAAAATCCGAGATTTGAACATTCAATTGCAGTTTTATTGCCGCAAATTTTGAAACTAATTTCGCTCAATGAAATACACCATTTAGTGTATTTTTAATCCTGGAATAGGGGTGATTTGCCCAGGCGAGTGTTTTAGTTCTTGCAGAAGTAGAATGTTGATCTTAAAAAATAGGTAACGTAATAAAAAGACCGCCTTCCGGCAAAACCGGAAGCGGTCTACACTACTCAGCATTCGTGCCCACTTATTCGTTAATCTTAAAATCAAACTCCCGGTAAAACCGGGAGCATGAAGCACTACTCAACGTTATTATGAGATTTATTGAAATGGGTTACCGGATATGTAATCAGCGTGGGTTTAGAAAACTTTCATCAAACAGCATGATTGACTTAGAAAGTACTCTCGCAAATTCTAGAGGTGGGCATGGCGGGGATCATGAATGTTTTTCAATTTATCGAGCGGCGGCGGCACTGGTTCCGGGATTTGTCAGGGGCTTATAAGTCTGATCGCCTGCTCTGCTATTGTGCCCAAAGGTAATGTGAGTCTATCGGCGCTACAATACCTCATATCAGGTATCTTGAATCCCATTTTAAAACATGCCGGGTGGTTGAGGAAAGGCCAATAGGCATGCTACCTGCTTAAAGGCTAATCTTCTTGGGGCTGATCTTTGTGGATTTCTGTTCCAGATTGGACGGGTCCATGTCAAAAAGGACTGTTGTTACGCAGGTATCAGACATTCTATGTTCTGGTTTATGTCGGCAACTTTCTTCTCATATGCAGTGGATCAGCTCCCGGAGCTTGAGAACAGTGTCAACCTGCAACTTTCTAAACAGCCTTTTTTTAGCAGAACTGACCGATTGGGGTTTTAAGTCCAATTGTGAAGCGATCCATTTGGATTTGTGACCTTCACTGAGCAGCAGCGCTACCTGATATTCACGGCTTGTCAAAAGGTCGGCGGGTTTGGTATATCCGGCTGCAAACAAACTTCGCCAATGGTTGACCAGATTATTGGGTAGCCAGTTGCGCTGGCTGATGATCTGGTCGATACAGGCTTTAACCTCGCGCAAACCACTTTGTTTGGAAACATAGTTGTGCACACCGAGCCGGTAGTAATGTGGCAGCCTTTGATAGTCGGTTTTTTCGTCATACAGGATCACTTTCCGAAGGTCGTACCAGGTTCCTGCCAAATGAAGGAGCTGGAAATTATTGAGCCCGGATTGCTGGCTTAGGGCGATGATGATCAGGTCCGGCCTTGATTGGGGATGACTGTCATGGAAGGACAAAATTGAGTCGGATTCAATCACGGTAATACTACTGAACTGCTCAACTAAAAATAGGGCTATTCCCATTCTCAGTACAGGGAATTGATCGATGATCGCAATCGTCATGGGCAGTAGGCGTTTTAGCTGGGTCTGGGATTCCGGTGTGTAGTGTGTACTGAGTGAAACAAGGCAATTGTAAAAGGGCCGGTCAGTTGCGCGGTGCTGACCGGCCGATCGTTTAGGCTAATGAATCGTTATGGGTTGACATTCAGCTTTACATTGGCCGTGTTGTTGGTGTTGTCGGTTTCCGATCCTGAACCGTCGGCAATGACGACCTGCAAATTATATACACCCTTGGCAACTGATGCTCCTATGGTGACACTGCCACTTACAGAAACAGGTCCTGCTGCACTGCCGGGGACCGTAGCCGAAGATGTGAGAGAGTAGTAACCTCCTTGGTCGGTGACCGACCAGCCTGCCGAGTTAAAGGACATGGTGAAATTCGGGGTCGGTTTGATGACATACAATGTCATTAGCCCTGATGAAGGTGTCGGTTGAACGTCATAAAGGTCTATTTGGAAAGAGCGCGTCGGATTAGCAGTAGTGAAATCCGGTTGGTTCATGGTCAGGATCGGCGTCAGGTCCGGGCCTTCTTCGACTTTGGCAATCCCACCGAAAGTCCCTGGCAACTTGTCAACAATGTCCGAGATCCCGTCCCCATCCGAATCTGTACCGGAATCGACGCGTCCATCGTGGTTGGCGTCGCTAGCTGCGTAAGGGGTGCTGTCGATATCGCGGTTTGTGCCGTCCGAAGTTGTGTCCAGGTAATTGGGCGTACCATCGGCGTCTTCATCTCGCGGTGCAGGCACTGTGCCCGCTTCTGTGCCTGCTTCCAGGACGAGCGGTACGCCGTTGGCTCCTACCGGAGATTCCGAGTTTTGGATGGTTCCATCGTTGTTTGTATCATTGACAGCGCCGGGATTCCCGCTTTCCTGCAAATCGCTGATACCATCGTTATCGCTATCCAGGTCGCGGCTGTTAGGTACTCCGTCGCCATCCGTATCTGCGGAGCCTTCCACCGAATCCAGTATGCCGTCGTTATCGTCGTCCTTATCAATGTGGTCAGGGACCCCGTCGTGGTCGGTATCCAGTGCGTCGGCCAGGTCGGGAAGCCCGTCGCCATCGGTATCAGGAAGTGTGTATTTACCATCCGGCCCCAAAGTGCCTTGTTCGGTAGTATCCGGGATCGAATCTCCATCGTCATCCGTATCGGTATTGTTGGGCATGCCGTCGTTATCGGTATCGAGTTGTTTTCCCGGCTGCTCGGCAGTATCGGCAATTCCGTCGCCGTCGTCATCTGGGTCGAGCGCATTTGCCGTCCCATCATTATCTGTGTCGATGGGAAATTTGTCCTGCGTGTCGGAGATGCCATCGTTATCGTCGTCGGTATCTGTGATGTCTGGGGTGCCGTCTCCATCGGTGTCCGGATACGAATTGATATTGCAATCCAGATGCTCACTGTAAGTGCCTGTACTTTCATTGAGCACAACCGCTTCGCACCCGTCGAAATCGTGGGGAACAAGGTTGGTGACATTCAGATTGCAAACCTTGGTTCCCGAGGAAAGTACTGCCCCCTCAGAATTGGCACCTTGTTGGTGAATAGTGATGTATTGCCCTGCCGTGTTCTCGAGAATAGCAAACGCTTTGTTGTTGGAGGTTTCTTCAAACATGCCTTCTCCCCCGACATTATAGCCCGCACTATACCAGCCCGGGCGGATCGATCCTCCGTCCCATTCGGCTATAACGAACACTTTTTGCCCCGGACTCAGGGTTGTATTTGCCGGAAATGTAAATACCGGTGAGGCCGTTCCGTTATGATCCGAGTACAGTTTCCATCCGCTGATGTCAACCGGGGAAGTACCTCTGTTGACGAAGCCGATCCAGTCGTCACCATCTTCGTCGTCACTGGTTGAATTATCAAAACTCTCGTCGGCGTCCCCGAGCCATGCGTAGAGTGCGACGCCATCCAGTTGACAGCTTTGGGCAAAGCTCTCTGTCTGGCCGGCCAGTAACAAGCAGGAAACAACGGCGATACGAAAGTGTGTGAGGAATTTTTTCATGATTTCAAATTGAGGTTGAATTTTGAATTTTAGTTATAAGTTCAAGCCGGAAGCCCGATCAATGCGTTACAAGGAATTGTTGCGTATGTATGCTGCCATCCACGTATTTGACGTGCAGGAGATATATCCCGCCTGGCAAGGCTTTGACATCGATTCGCCCGTCCGCGGTTGGCGGAGATGATAGCTTTTTTATCCCGGCCATGTCGTAGATCCGGTATGCTTGCACTGGCCTCGTGGATTCAACTTTGATAAAATCGGTGGCCGGGTTGGGGAATACAGAAATCAGACCTTTGGCCGAAAGCGAAACCACTTCTACTTTGCTGTATGCAAAGGTCAGGTCCTTATCTACCATTTTGAGCCGGTAGTAGTTTGTCCCTGGCGCGGGGTTCTGATGCACGTAGCTATACGTGTTCAGTTCCCGGCTATCGCCATGCGAATAGAGCCTCCCGAGCGCAGACCATTCCTTCGCGTTCTGCGAATGCTCCACCTGAAAGTAATCGCTGTTGATTTCTTCCGCCGTGTTCCAGGACAGCAGGCTGCTATTGCCTTCTTTTTTAGCACTGAACTTGACCAAAGTCACGGGCAGATTCACGTCGGCTACTGAAACCACACCGCTGGGAGAACTATTGTTTGGGTCCGGATCTTGAAAGGTCGGCGCTAGTCTTTGGATCTGAGCCGACCAAACACCGTCTATTACCGGGGCTTTCGTCCTAAGCGGAACAGCAAACGTTACAAAACTGGCAGGAAAGCTGGATGAGATTGCCGCAATCTGCCGCAAGACCACGGAGTTAGGCCCGGTCTTGGTGAATGTCCAGCCTGAGGGAGGTGTGTAAGTATCGGCAAATTCAATTTCAGCGGGAAGCGCCAAAACGATCTGGATCGAGTTCGCCGGAAGCAGCCCAGTACTGGTAGGGTTTGTTCCTGGTACATTGTTAAAAGAAATATTAAATAAACCAGACATCTCGTATCCGGCGTAATCTCCGTCTGGTCCACCTGTAAGCCCCAGGTTACGAGAGGTTTGGGCATGTAGCGTCAGAGTGGTACAAAGCAATGCTAAAAGGAGTGCAGCGCGTGTAAATTTTGTTATTATGTTTTTCATGTTTGATTAAGAAAATTGGATCACCCTTTTTTAGGAAATGAAATGGTCCTGGATTAGCCTGTTTGTGGTTGATAGCAAATAGACAATAAACAGTATAGCTGTTTTGTTTTCATATGGTAATTTGTTTGATGATTAATAGGATTTGATTGATAATAAAATATTAGTAGTCAATGAAATGACTTCAAGTGTTTTAGGAGCGTTAAGGTTTGTATTAAATATTGAAGGTTATTTTGGAGCCTATTTTATTGGAAATTTTTATTTGGATACGTTTGTTTTGATGGTTGCAAAGGTATTTGTCCTATCACACTTGTAAAATACATTTTGGAAGGTATATTCCTTTTTGTGATAACCTATATGAGTTATCTATTGGGGTTTTATTCTTGGTGATTGCAAGAAGAAAGTGGGGAATTGCTTTTTGATCATAGCTGCCCGCGAAGCTGAAAGGCATTTTGGAGCCCTAGTTTGGAGAAAACATCTTTTTTGATATTCCCCACAGTAGACGTCGACAGGCCCATATACTTTGCAATCAGGGTGATCCTCATTCCCCGGCTCAGTAGCTTGGCAACCTGATATTCCCGGGGCGATAATCGCTGCGCGATCGCTTGGGAGATTTCCCTTGACTGCCGTGAGGATTTCTTTTGATTCTCGTAGATGATTTCGGTAGTGTTTAAATGAAAGCTTTTTTTGCCGTTGATTAGGTTATTCACGCATTTAATTAGCTCATCGACAGGCTTTTCTTTAGATATGTAGCCGCTGACGCCCGCCATCAGGTACGGTACGGCCATCTCATCGTCTGTATAATCATCGTAGATCAGTACACGCCTTTCTCCAAGCACCCTTGTAATAGCCTGGATGTCTTCAATCAGGTTTGAGGTATGCTGCTTACCGCCAATGATCAAAAGGTCGGTCTGATTGCCGCTGGCAGCGCCCAGGTATTCAACGACACTTTCAAAATCGCTCAGTTCTACGTTTGGTAAGCTTTCTTTAAGAAGCAATAAAAGTCCTTTTCTCAGGATTGGGTGCTTGTCGATCACATGGATTTTCATTGTATTGTTTGTTTTCACAGCCGGATTTAAAGCCAATGGATCTTTACTTATTGATCAAGCCGGAAAGTGAATTTTAAAGGGTTAGATGTTTTAAATTTTTTATATAATTATTCTTGCAAAGTTGGTATCCTACGGCTGTGGATCAAATACCTTATAAGAGGTATAAATGTGATATCGGATAACTTATAGAAATTATTTGTGCCGATTTAAATGATTTTTGGGCTGGTTTTATTTTAATTTATCTGAAATATTGCATCACATTTAAAGTAACAATTTTGCAATATGAGCGGAATGAAAACTGCCGTTATTTTTGAAGACCACAAGCTGTTTAGCGATGTATTCAGTATGTCCCTGGAACGGATCGGATATTTTTCAAATGTGGTTGTATTTGATAGGGAAACCGAATTGATTGGTTATTTAACCACGCACCAGTCAATGCAGATTTACCTATTTATGGATTTCTTTCTTCCGGAAAGCAATACATTTTATTTGATCGGCGATGTGAGAAGATTTTGCCCGTCGGTGGCAATCTTTGTAGTCAGCAGTGTGAGCAGCTCGATCCTGGTCAAAAAAATCCTGTCGCTGAAAATAGACGGATTTGTCAGCAAGGTGGATGGGATCGACCAGATTGTCGCCTGTGTGCATAGTCATGCGAGAAAAAATATCCACTTGTCGCCGACCATCAAACAGATCATCGAACACCAGGAAAGTGAAGGCCAATTGTCGGGACTGACGGCGCGAGAGCTTGAAATCCTTTCTCTGATCGCAAAAGGGTTAAACGTTAGTCAAATTGCTGAGCACTTGGGTCTGAGCAGGCATACAGTACTTGTACACCGCAAGAACATGCTGGCCAAGTCGAATCATTGCACTTTTGCCGAATTGGTTGCCAAGGCGCTGAATGCCGGTCTTTTTCCTGCCCGGCTGTAATATGTGTTTTAAACGCATTTACAGTATATTCAATGGCAAATAAAACCCACACACCATGGCCAAGTACCTTACCCTCCTCATATGCCTTTTACAACCTTGTTGGGCTGGGGCGCAAATCAGCAAGTACCTGTATGAATGCCTGGATGAAGACTTGCGGCCGGTTAACAGGCTTAAACCAACTCCTCAGGAAGTCAAGACAATTCTAATGAAGTACAGCCCTGCCGATACCGGCAAATGCAGAGGGGAAGTCTATGCATTTGTGGGCAGATACGGCGCGAGCTATAAACAGATACGCGACCAAAAGGAGAGGCTCGACTTTCTTCGGGCGCTCGAATGGTTCTGGCACGGCGGCTCACAATTTGATTCGACGATCAAGTATGCGAATTTGGGTGTCGCCGAGCTACAACCAAACTATCATGGATATGAATATGAACTATCCCAGCAGTTGAAGATGCGTGGCTTTGCTCAGATGTATGAGGGCGAGTTCTCATCGGCATTTGTTGATTTTCAACAAGCAATGAGTCTTTTGAAATCGATATCAAGGAATGACCACCTGGATGATTGCTACGCGGGGATGATGATGATTTTTCAGAAGCTGGATCTTTATGACCGCATTATTGCCAGTGCAGATACAACCGTGCAACTGATTGATCGGTATTCGAGCCGGACGGTCGATCAAAAGGATGCTAACATCAATTTTATATTGCTGATTAAGGCCAGGGCGCTGATCGCCAGGTATATTGAAGGGAAAAAGCAGTCTGGTGCTGCTGCTCAGACTGTTCTAAACGAGGTCCTGATTGACTCGAAGAACCAGAATTGGAGAATCCTGGCATTTACGGAACTGTCACGACTGAGCTATTTTCAAGGCCGGTACCAGATGGCTGTCGCCCTTGCGGATTCGGCATTTAAGTTTTACCCGATAGGTTCGAGCACCAACATGCAGGAAAATACCAGGTTAATATACAAAGGGCTCAGCCTTCTCAAATTGGGTCAGCGAAAGCAGGCAGAGTGGCTATTTTCAAAAGTGGATACGACCGCGAATGACATTTACGCACAGGAATTTTACCAACAGCTTTACCGGTATGAAAAGCTCGAAGGCGACGAGGGTATGGCTTTAAAATACCTGGAACGATTGCAAGCCGTAAACCTGAAAAGGCAGCTGATACAACACCGCGCCAATTTGTTTGAGCTGGAAAATAAATTCAACAATATTTCCCGCGACTTGCAGATACAGCGTATCGAGGCCAAACGACGACAAATGTACTGGGCACTTTGCATAGGAGCCTTTTTTGTGGTGATCCTGGCCGGCTTTGTTGCCATCAGGTATCGTAATAATAGACTGAAAACCAGGTCGCTGGTTCGTCAGATTGAAGATTTGACGCAGTTTCAAATCCTGAAAGTCCGCGAAGCGGAGCAACGGGTCAAAAAAAAGATAGCCTCCGAGCTTCACGATGACCTTTCGGGCTCGATTGCGGCAACTGCCAGTTTTTTACGATTAAGAGGTGGTCGGGAAGCAAGCGCGGAAGTGACCATGCAATTCAACAGGGTTTCCGACACGCTTGAAGCCAGCTACTATCGGATCCGGAAGATGTCGCATGATTTGTACAATGAAGAATCCGAGCACGACTTCTGGAAGGATTTGACCGAGTATATCAACTTTTTCTTTTCGACGACAGACCTTGAAGCCAATGTATACTTTGAACCTGAGGGGTTGGCGCTGTCTACCGAAGCCAAGACCGCAATTCTGATGATCATCAAGGAGTGCCTTACGAATATCTTAAAGCACGCCAGGGCAAGCAAGGTGGAGGTTTTGATGTATCAGTCAATGGACAGCTTTACACTTGAAATTAATGATAACGGAATTGGTGGTCATGTCCGGCCGAATAAGTCAATGGGGTTGCAATCGATCAAAGACAGGGCAGTATCGCTCGGCGGAGAGTTGCATATTATGGATAACAAGCCCACAGGAACAAAAATCTCGATAACCGTGCCGGCAGCACTATTTGCATTGGGAGCGTGAAGGGGTGGCCTGTCAGAATCACGGGCCGAAAATATTAGGTTAACCTTGCTGGATAAGCCCGGCGCCGATGGCAAAGATCACGACGTCGGTTATGGTCCCGGCCCCGGTCTTAGAAAGCATATTTTTGCGGTGGGTCATCACCGTGTGCACGCTCAGGTTAAGACAGTCGGCTATTTCCGCGGTACTTTTACCTTTTGAAACGAGGGCGAGAATTTCCAGCTCTCGGGGGGTAAAACTTTTATCTGCCGAATGCGGAACGTCGTTTTCTAGCAGTTTTTTGGTTACGGTAGATATATACGTTTTTTTTCTTGCGATGCTGGAAAGGCAAGCTCTGATTTCATCTTTTCCATCTACCTTGCTAATAAAGCCGTCTACTTTCGAAGACAGGATCTTCCTGATCAATAAGGGGCTGCTTACGCTGCTGACTACGATGACATGTGCCGTTGGTGCCACCTTTCTCACCTCGGAAAGCAGGTGGATCGCATTGCCGTTTTCAATAAAGAAATCAATGAAAAGGTAGTATTCGGAACCTGGGTTGGTGCTTAGGAAATCAAGGAAGGTGCCGCCGGAAGAAAAACACGAAACTTGGGAAAACAACTCCATGCTTTCCAGCAGACAGGAGAATGTTTCAGCAAATAATTGGTGGTCTTCAAAAATAACGGCTGTTCCGATAGTGTTTCCTTCTCCCATCACGGCTCGGAGTAAGTGGTTAGCGAAACAATAATACAAAAAACTATACTTACGACCAGTGCCAGGGTGAAAAAAAATATTTGCTTGTATGTTGCTTAATATCAGTCATATAGGTGTTTTTGTTTGTTTTCTGACAACTCCGGAAACCGACGTGGAGGCCGGTTAGGCGGCAGTGCCCTTTGACCCTGTTTTACGTTGAGTTTGCGGTCCTTTCGGTTCCACGTCCATGATGTCGCGAAGCTGGATAATATTGGAAATATTAAGCTTTGAGAGGATTTTACGTTTGCTGGTACTGACCGCAGAAGGTAGGAGCCTGAGTTGACAGGCTATCGAATTGGTTTTTTCCCCTTTCGATAACAGCGTAGCAATTTCGAATTCCCTGTTTGTTAAAGGCGCCCCGGAAACGACCGTGTGGGTTCTCCTGCCACGGACAACTCGCTCGTTAGTTTTACCTGTTAATTCGTCCATAAAGGTTTGCCAGCAGGATGGGGAAAGATAACCGCTGCCGGCCAGCACCGTCTGGATGCATTGTTTGATGTGGATACCCGGATCACTTTTTAACAAGTACCCCTTAATGCCTATTTTGAAATAGCGGACCAATAGGTCAAGGGCATAAGTTTCGTCAAAAACCACGATCGGTACCAGTGGGAACAGGTTTTTGCTGCACTCCATCAGGGTTAGTGATTTTTGTGAATCCTCGCTATTGATGCTCAAAAAAAGCAATTTGAGATCGGCGCCTTTATGTTGCCTGGCAAAACTTGTCGGGTCGGAAGAGATCAGGCATTCGTTGTGCTGCCCTAATTCCTTCAAAAACGTGGAAAAGCCGGCCCTTACGACCGGGTATGGGTCAATGAATCCGATGGTGTCCATGCTATTTGGAAAATTTTAGCTTTCTGTGGGTTTTTTCATTTGGCGGCCCCGGGCGACAGGGACGGGGAAGGCCCGCCAAATATCTTCGTCTTCGGCGGGCCTTTTTGGGTAAGCCAATAGTTATTGCTTTAATAATTTTCTACTGACAGTCAGTCCATTATTAAATGCAACGCGGATGATGTAAACACCCGGTTGAAAGAACCTTGTATTGATTTTAAGTTGATCTTCCATTGCGACACCGTGGAAGACCAGATTTCCCGAAAGACTGACAATGGATACATTTTCCCCCCCATTCAGACCTGATAACGTAAACTGGTCTCTTGCCGGGTTTGGATATACGACTACCTGCGGGATAGGCTGACCGCACCATGGTTTGGCGGCCACGACCCTGCTGTAAGCTACTTTTCCATCCAGATCAACTTGTCTGAGGCGGTAGTAATAAATTTGAAGGGGTGCCACCTGGCCATCGTAATAGCTGTAACTTTTCAATACCGAGCTTTCGCCAGCCCCAACCGTCCATTCTATCTCCTCGAATGTAGTCCCGTTAACGCTCCGCTCGATGGTGAAACCGGCGTTGTTGACTTCCTGTGTAGTGGTCCATTCCAGTTGCACGCCGCATTCTTCGGTGCTGGCCTTGAATGAAGCCAATGTGACCGGTAACGCCGAAAGGGCGCAAGTTTGCGGGTTGAACAGAAAAGTTCGGGTCGTCTGGCATCCCGAGGGGCTGCTTACGGTGACCGAGTAATAACCTGCGTCGGTTTCATTAACGCCCGGCAGCGAAATGCTGCTACCGCTCTGAGGCCCGCGTGTGCTACCAGGAGGCAATGACCATGCGTAGGTCAAAGGGCCTGGACCGGCTGCATTGGCAAAGATTTCACCCTGGCCACCGGAGCATTGTACGGAAGGGGTTGCCGTCGGGTCGCCGTTGGACACGTTGATTTGGGCGACCGGGTCCAAAGGACGGTTACAGGCATCCCCGTCCACGACGATGCGGTAGCGGGTATCTTGCAGTACAGTGCCGATCTGGGCGCTGGTCAGTGTAAGGCCTGTTGCTCCGGCTATATTTGTCCAGGTTGCCCCGCCGTCGACACTGCTCTGCCATTGATAGCCAGCGGGCGCGGGAAGTCCTCCTGGATAGGCCCCTGGCGTTCCCGGAGTTTGCGCTACATTATTTCGGATGATCGTCGGTATGTTGTAAGTGATAGCGGATGCTGTAATATCATTAGCGGTACCGTTGCAAGCGGTGGTCTGCGAGCTCGGGGTAAGTGTGTAGGGATTGAAATCAGGAGGATTGGCCATGCTGACAATTATCGGCGCAAAGCCGCCACCTACCTTGGTGGTGCTTATCGCGCCAGCTGTCAATGGAAATGTAGATGAACCTGATGTTATGGCGAGGTAGATGCGGCAATCCGCAAATTTGATTCCGCGTTGCCCAAGGGGGTCAAAATCATTAGCGCTGCCGCCCAGGGTAGTAGAGTATAACAGGGAAGAACCATCGGAGCTGAGTTTGGCGAATACCCCTTCACTTGGACCTGTCTGATTATTTTGCAAGCGGTCAGATGTCACAGGAAAAGCCGTTGCACCTGCCGCGTCCAAATAGGCTAAAACATAAACTTCATCGTTTTTGTCGACCCCCAGCCCCATCATGTTTGTTTCATCTCCCGCAGAACCCAGATAGGTGCCCCAAACGGGATCTGCTCCGCTTAGGGGCACTTTTTGAATAAACAGATCGTGGCCCCCACCCGCAAAAGCTGTCTGATAGGCCCCGGCGGTTATGTTAACCGGAGCCAGTCCATAGGTTGTCCCTCCGAGTATCAAATGGGACCCGTCCCGGCTGAGCTCCATACAGAGCGTAGAAGTAAAGGTGTTGCCCGCGACCCCGTTGATATATCGGCTCCAAAGGATTTCCCCGGCCGGGGACAGCTTCATAAGCCACCCGTCTTGATTGGAAGCCGCTTTGGAAGCCTGATTGGTCAGGTTTTTAACCAGGCCAGTGGTGGAAGCAGATCTTCCGCCGACATAGATATTATTGGCATAATCAAGCGTGGAGATAGCCAGGATGTTATGTCCACCCGTGCCAGCAATGCTTTTGAACCAGTTGACTGTGCCCAGGTCGGGAGCGATGTTAAGCACAAGGCCAACTGCGAAAGAAGCGTAAGCCTTTGTGCCGCCACCCGGGATTTCAACTGTTGCGGGTAAATCCGCCCCAGGACCGTTTGAGATATTCTCTCCCACCACAACCAGGCTAAATGTACCAGAGGGGCCGGGCATTACCCGTATGTCCCAAAACCTGAGATGGTGGGTGGATAAATCCGTACCAACGATTGTCCTGACGGCCGCCCCTGTTCCATCGGGTAATACTTTTGCGATATAGCCTGTTAAATGCCCGCTGGTACCCGGATCGGCGTTGGTCCAGGGTTGGCTCGCGCTGATGCTACCATAACCTTCTGACATAATTGAAGTCGCGTCGCCAGCCAGGTAAAGGTTCCCATCAGGCCCAACAAGCAATGCGTTGGCCCTGTTGGAACCTGTTGCGTCGCTGGCCAGGTAGGTCTGCCAAAGACGGGTCCCTGTTCCGCCAGGCGTAGATGGCTCTGTGTATTTGCCTATAAAAGTCTGTTCAGCTAGGCCACCGGCTACGGGGGCGTAGGCCCCAACCGTTGTTAGGGCCGCAGTCGTCGATCCGTCGATGTAGCCGGTAACATAGATGTTACCTTCTTTATCCAGGTCAATCCCGTGGTTGTGGCCATCGGTGTGGTCAGAGTCTTCATTGACCCAGGTGGACCACCGCATCACAATCGGATCGATAACCAAAGTCTTTTTGTGGTCATAATCCGGGATGTTGAAACCGACTTTACCGTTGCCAAGGTCTTTATAGCCGATCTTGATGGCGGTTTTTTTGCCTTTTGCGTCCAAAAGCCAGCTAACCGGTTCAAGCATCTGGATATTCCCATGGGCCGTGGCCAGCTCTATTTTACCGTCGGAAACCGATACCGTACGTGTTCCATCAATCTGCATGGCTACCTTCGATGCGTCGGCGCCCGGTTTGACGATGATATCGTTTTCGATGCCGCCGTTGGCCGCCGTATAGTATTTAACGTCGATCCCCTCATAAAGCTCCTGGTAGCTGACGGTCGTATAGGAATGTACACCCTGGATGGATTTTCCAGAGGAGAGCCAGTTGAAATAGTCCTTGCTTTCTCCTTCCTGCCTGGTCGTCGCCAAAGTAGCTGTTTTTGCGCCCGCAAATTTCATCAGGATTCCAGTACCTTTCAGTGCGGGACGGGCGTGGGTTTGCCTGTATTGATCGCCCGTCTGCCGGTCTTCGGCCTGTATTGCATATTCCTGGATAGCACGTACCGATTCTTCGTCATACACCCCTATAATCAGCCCCTGATTTGTCAGGGTGTAATGGCCGAGCGGGGTTTTTGCCACATAAAGGATATCCGGGTTTTCGTACTGGCCCTTGTTGGGGATAAATGCCAGTTTTGAAGACTTGTCTTCGATCTGCTTGACCACGTTTTCGGCATACGCCTTTCGGGATGAGGACGGCTTTCCGTCATGGGCGGGCCATGGCGCTTTTTGCATGGCCGCGGCTGAAAAGCCATAGCAAATGGCTATCAGGGTAAAAATGTAATGTCTCATAATTGTTTTGAGTTGATTGGTATTCAAAATATTAAATCGATAGGCATACTATAATTATCCCACATTTTGACCGACGGGGAATAAATTCCTACCAGACGACGCGCGCTATCGGTGATATCAATTTATTGATTCAATCGGGTGTTTTTGTTTGAGCTAATTAATAGGATCTGGTCATTCGTTGGGAAGAAAATCTATTTCAGTTTAAGTATCGGTGTATTCCCTACTTTACATCATTACCGACCGGTAATAAGCCTACGACAATCATTAATAATGTAAAGTTCGGGGGTAATATTTTGAAAAAAAATACACCATTTGGTGTATTTGTGTCACTTGTTTTCGATAGGCTTGTTTGCAGGCTTTCAAGGTATTTAAGGGTTGTTAATGTGGTTTTTGTGGGCAAACCGGATTAAATCCGCCGTCGAATGAAGCCCAAGTTTTTTGAGTATTTTTTTCTTATGTGTCATCACCGTATGTTTACTGATGGAAAGCAGATCGCTGACTTCAACCACGTTACATCCACCGCTGATAAGCCATAAGACGATTAGCTCCTTCTTTGAAAGCTTGTTTTCCATCGGGTACAGCCTGATTGTGCTGAAAATATGCTCCTTGTTAATGTAAAACTGTCCGGCAATCATCGCAGTAAGGGCTTCGCTCAGCTCGGCCAGGCCGATCGACCTGGAAATATAGCCAATCGTCCCTAGTCGCAAATAATGACGTATACAGTCCATGTCATGCTCTTCGGCAATCATCACGATTTTGAGCTCGGGGAAGTGCTGCCTGCAATTGTATACAAAACCGGCAGTCTCTTCGTCAAGGATCGACGTGCTAATAAACAGATAATGGAATATGTCAGAACGGATAGCTCTATACGAGTCTCGTGTGTGAGTAAAATATTCGACAAGCGATCCAGGCAGGATATCGTGGATGAGTCTGCCCAGTGAATGCGAAAATACTTGGTGCTTGTCCACCATTGTAAAAGTGAAAGTCGGGGAAGAGATATTTTCAGCCATGGCAGTCGCGATTAGTAGGTTTGGGTTAAGTAAGTTCGCATCTCATAGAGCGTCTGCTCCCGCTCGGCGTGAAATGAATAAGCGTGCACATTTCCGCCGGCAGAAGACAGCCTATACTCCCATTAAACCGCTTGTTGGTAGGGTAGTGGGAATCGCTCAATCTAGGGTGTGTATAGTGGCAGGAGCAACAAGGTCATAGATCCATATAGTTTATTTGATGAAGTGATACCGCAAAATTGATGGACTGGAGTTTCAAAAAAAATACACCATTTAAGGTATCTTTTTCTATTCAAGAAGTGATATGTAGCAGTAGTTGTCTTATTCAAATGAAATCAGTTTTAATTGTAGTTAAACAGGTTAGGTGCTGTTGTGCTATTATTTGATATTTTAAGCCTGAACTAGTTTTAAGCAGTGTGATCAGCTTAGCAATTTGCTGAACGATCAGTGAATGTTTATGGAAATGAAACTAATCGGCCTGGTTTGCTATCTCTAATCAATCTCGTTTCCCGGTTCCATTAGGGTGGAATTAGTGTAATAGTCCCGAAACACCTCCACTTATGGCATACCTAACCCCTGAGCCGCTACGGCGAAATTCCTATTTCGTTTGATAGTGTTCAATTGGTGGCTAGTATGGTTGGTAAAATCCCCTTCAAGGTAGGTGTGAGCAGTTGATACGGAGACGACTCTTATTGGCGAGCCCTTTGGATCTGATGTATCTAGGTTATCGACAAGATAATATACATCGCTGTTAGACTTAAACGGGATGGTTACAAGGAGGTTTTGGGGATGTGGCTCAGCAAAAATGAGGCTGCGGCTTACTGGATGATTGTTTTAACCGATATGAAAGTGCGTGGATTGCAGGACATTCTGATAACAGCCACGGATAATCTGAACGGCTTTACCCAGACGATCTGGTCTGTGTTTCCTGAATCTGTTACCCTTGCCATCTGAGGTTCAAAGGAAAGACCACACATGTCAAGTTGGTCTTATTTAAATACAAACATCCTCTCTGTAAAGCCGAGAGGATGTTTGGTGTACCACCAACCGCCATAAGCTGCGGATACACCTTCTATTACAAATACTACTCATCAGTTCTTAACCCAGAACATTCCGGATATCAGGTAATATGTTCTATTATCAGAAATGTAGGAGTACACTCTGCTGCTTTACACATGGTGTGCAAAGCAGCAGAGTACTTGCTATCTAGTAATAAATAGTTTAAGCGATTTTTGAACCTGGCCCTGCCCGGTGATGCTTATTACATACAAGCCGGGGATAAGGTTGCCCACATCAATTCCATCGGAAGTGATTGCCGTATAATTGTGTACGTACTTGCCATCGATGCTGCTTATGGAGACTTTGGTTACTTTGCCCAGGTCGATATTTTGCAGATAAACTTTGCCCGCTGTCGGGTTAGGATAAATGGCTACTGCCGGCATGCCTTCCAGGTTGACTGTCCTGATCTGGCTGTATGCGAATGTTCCATCCAGGTCCACCATTTTCAGACGGTAGTAATTTAGTCCGTTAAACGGTTTCACATCGCTGAAATGGTAATCCAGTTTGCTTGTCGTGCTTGCTCCCTGAGATTGCGCGTCGACGAAACCAATTTTCGTCCAGCTGGATGCATTCGCACTACGCTCGATATCGAAACCCTTACTGTTGGTTTCGCTGGCCGTCGACCACTTGAGATTCACTGCAGAACCTTCTGAATAGGTATTGAAACTGATCAAAGTTACAGGCAACGGCTTTTCCCAACTGATGGTATAGGTCGCAGGAGTTGGATCAATTGCTCCGGCTGCATCGACATAGGCATATTCAAACGTGGTACTGGTGTAGCCAACGCCTGTCAATACGACAGCGAACAACGATGGATCAGGGAACAAAGTGCCGTTCGTAACGTCGGTGGCCGATACCATCACCGGGGTGCCAAAGCCATAATACCACAATTCGCCATGGGTTGGAAGGGAAGTGATTATAACACCTTGTGGATCATTGCCCGGTGTTGCCGTGTTACCCGAGTAGGTCCCGTCTTCGGGATCGCTTCCGCTCATTAACGGCGCGTCAGTGCCATCCAGGATAAATTCTGCACCTACCGCAGGTTGGGTGGGTAGCACATGCGTTACACTATTGCTGTTAGGCTGCTGATCAAGGCCAAAGTTTGCGTTTGTTACGCTTGTGGTCCCGACATTTACTGCCAAAAAGCCATCAGGTGTCATATCATTTCCTGCTCCCGATCCCACAAACTCACCCGTGTTGACCCAACCGTTTGGTAAAATAGCCGAGCTGGGCATGGTACTGCCAACTGCATAAACTTGTGTGCTCACGAACACGGTGTAAGTAGAGTTTGCGTCTACCGGGAAACTGTAATTACCCGAGGCGTTTATCGGAACGGATGCCACAACTACCGGTGCGGCCGGGCCGACCATGACCAAATTGGCGTAAAGCGGTGCGCTGCCAGCCGATTGAATCGGCGTACCATCGATGGTGTTGGCAGGGCTGCCTGCTAGCCCGTTTGCGTCGTTGAACACCGTTCCGGAGATTTGCAAAGCACAGGCATTCAGCGTCACAGTAGCAACACTTACGTCGGTTCCGCATGAACCAGCGCTCGTAATTGTATAGCCAAAGGTGCTGGTCGTTGCGCCAACTGCTGGCGTGAATGTGCCTGTCGCAGCATCGAAAGTACCGCCGGTACCTGATGTTCTCGCCCAGGTGCCTCCTGTTTGTTCGCCGGTAATCAGGCTGAACAAATCGATAGGCGTGGCGTCATTGGTGCAGGCCGTCGTGTCGCCATCTGCACCGGCATTCGGTGTTGGAACAACCGTCAGTGTGGTGACTACAATACTGTCACAGCCATACTGACCTGCAAGACTTAAAGTATCCGTGTACACACCGCTTGTCGTATGGCAGTATGTTTGTCCCGGTGCAATCACTCTGGCATTTCCGACAGGGTTTGTGAGACAGTATGTCTGCCCCTCGCAAATGGTAATGTTTTGGGTTTTTACCGGCAGCTGTCTGACGGTGACGGTCGCGATGCTGAAACTTCCGCCAAGATCGTAGCGGTAGGTGCTGGTGGTTGCCGAGCTGGTCAATTGAATCGTTCCTGCGACCGGGTCGAAGGTAATCCCCGATCCGGACACGTGTGACCAGGTACCGCCCAGGTCTTGTCCAGTAATAAAATCGGACAGCGGCAAAATGGATCTGTCAGACGCGCAGATATCATAACCGCCGCTGTTACCAGCCGTCAGCTGCCTGATGCCGAAGTTTCTGTTGACCAGGTTCACATTGGTTACAGTTACCGTAAGTATGCCGTCGGCATTACTATCATTGGTGGTGGCGTTGTTGTTACCACCGGCATTTTCCCCGGTTGTTTTCCAGCCTGTTGGCGCAGTGTGGTCAATCGGACTGGCGCTGATGTCAGTGCCGATCGGGTACTGTTGTGTAGACAGGTGTACCGTAGAGGTTCCATTGGCAGGAGCTGTAAGTAAATAAGAACCATTGGCTGCTACCGTCGCCGCATCAACAATCACGTTGCTGTTGACCATGTATACGTACATCGGTACGGGTAGGCTTGTGAAATTTTCGCCTGAATCAATGATTCTGTCATTGTCTGCATCGTTAAATACAGTTCCTGCTACCGTGACTCCGATAAATAGCCGGTAATCCTCTACTTCCCCGCTATTGGCGGTACCGGTTGGTGAAGTAATTTCGGAAGCAACAGAAGCAATCCGGAAGCGGGCATACACGGTCCCCGCGGTTGCCGCTGCTGTGAAGCTAGGCCAGGTGAGCGTAACAGATGTACCGCCATCGGCAACCGTTTGTGTAGCTTCTTCACCAGCACCAAAAGCGCCATCCCGGTTAAAATCGATCCATCCTTTTACTGTGGCAGTGGCGCCGGTGGTGTTGGTCACCGGGAATGTGACGCTGTAATTCGTTTGACCGAGCACCAACACGGGAAATTGGGTAATGGCATCTTCATCATTTACATCGGCAAGGTTATCACCATCCGCCAGTCCGCCCACTACGCCGTCGGTTTCCGAATCGATGAGTGAACCCAGCATCAGGCTGGATGTGTGCGCAGTGGCATTGTATGCCGTGATTTCGTGAGACGGTCCATTAGAGGCCGCGACGGTCGAATAGCTGTCGGGCAAGTCACCGTAGTCCAGATCAGGATTCTGCCAGGTTGCAGATGCTGATGCAGTAGGAAACATTTGCTCAATCACACTATACCCGACAAAATCTTGATAAGGGTCGTGACCCGTTTTTTCGCAAGGAACATAGTACTTGAAATTGGCAGGGTCATAAAAATCGGTAATAGATCCAAAAATTGCCTTTAACGTAGCAGATTGCGTGGTGGAACTCGTTGCGGTAATTTGTACCGATGCGGGCAACGATGAGATTGTAAGGTCACCTCCGGAATATGAAGCACCTGTCACGCTGTTAATAGTGACGTCTGCCGGGACGTCAAGCTTTATGGTTTGTGGCGCTGTACCGCCCGTAACGTTTAGCGTGAAAGTTGCAGGTGCTCCAACCCCAACAGATGGCGTAGAAGTACTCATGGACAGACTAGGTGCAGCCGGTGATGCAGTGGGCACAGTTGGTACCGCTGCCATGGCTTGATCATGCAGACCGCCATAATTACTAGCGTAGTCTACGCCCATTGTAGTCCAGATAGCATTTCTTACATCCAGCATTTCTGCCCGGGTTGTCTTTGGAGCATTTGCTATAATCCATGCAACACGGGCCATTTTTAATTGCTGTACGTCCCAGGCACTGCCCAATCGGTCGAAGTTACTTTTATCAGTTTGAACAGCGAGGGTGATTTCACCAGGATAAGTATTCTTAGCTCCTATTGGGTCTCTGTCATGGATAAGGCAATGTCCGATTTCAGCACTTACAAAATTACGGGATGCATCAAAGTGCCCGATACTGATCGGTAAGGTATTGGCAGTTCCCACTGCGAAATCGTCAATAAAAGTATATGAATCAGGCTGAATAAAGGCGGTCCATACCGCGACCTTGTGATTAAAGTTGGAAGTGAGTAGTTGATCGCCGGTCATATACCTTATCTCAAAGTCGAAATTACCACTTGCTGCCGGTGTGGGGCTGGTAAAACGCACAGTAACCGGCCCATTGTATACAACGGAAGTTCCTTCATAGGTTGCCCGATTCGCCTCAGTGAGCGTAATAACAGGAGAACCTATTGCCGATGTCCCTTGAAATATTTCAATTTTAGCCTGTGCAGCAACCAGTGAGAGTAACTCAAATTTAAGAGCAACGTATCCTGTTACGCCATTAAGGAGAGGATTTATAGTAACTGTATTGGCCGGATACACCAAGGTAGCATCCCCATAGTTAATAAGGTATCCAATAGTCCCCTTTGCTTGACCAGATTGACCGGAGGGAACCAAACCAGGATATACATCGATAGACCTTGCAGTTGTGCTACCTAAGCTTCGAGTATATCTGCCGCCTCCGGGGTCTGGACAGATTGTTTGCGCCTTCGCGTAAGGCACCGTAACAAAAAGGAAAAGTACAGCGCATACCAGCCGGCTGATGTTTCTGATTAAGCAGGTTTTTGATGTGTAATAGTTGACCATAGTATATTTGTTGATTTCAATTGACTGAGGATTAAGCATGAATAAATGTGTGATCATCGAGCAGTTGTCTCGTGCAATCGCGTACGATAGACGTACGCAGAGCAAACAGGGGGGCTGCGCTTCCTAAAAGGAGAAGTGTGGCGGGGGATGTAGTGTTATGGCATGTGTGAATGTTTACAGGTATGAAAATTGTGATAGAGGGTGTTTTTAATATTCTCGTAATAAGAGGCATTCAGCACATCATCAGCGCGCTTGCAAACTCGTCGTGCTGTGCAGTTGGATAGTGTTTCATCGTGTTAATGATTTGTTTGAATGGGATTGATAAAGTTTTTGTCATAATCAATACAAGCAAGGTTTGATGAAGACGACGTATATATTATTGGGTATCAAGCAGCCCAGCCTGTGCTTGACTGTATAGCGCATGGCGGAAACAGGGATCTAGCTATTATCATGGTTGGTTTTCTTGCTTTTACCAGTGGGGCATGTCTGTAAAGCCTCGGGATGTATCTTGCCCTAAATCAACTTTGTAATTAACTATTTTTCAGCGATGTAGAGGGGTGGGAAAAATGTCAAAATGGTGTGACTAATTTGCCTTTCTGAATTTTGGTATACAAATGAGGTGGCTCCAAAAAGCGGTATGTTTTTACACGGCATGATGTCAAATGAAAGACTGAAACAGTAGGGCTCGCGGGGGCTGCGATACTGATTTTAGGCGGTAAGTGACTTGAATGCTTGTTTCGGTTGAAGTGGAAAGGAAGTTCCAAGTCATTTGACATCGCCGATATGCTCGCTTTCTAAAACAGCCTGGCGAGCCATTGTTGTTCGCTTTTGAGATCATGGAGGTCATGAGCCGCCCAGCCTACTATCGGTACCTGCGAGGCGAAAGCCACAATGTCGAAAATATTTGACCGTCCAAAGTATGAGATGTTGATCGAATTTATTCGTAGTGCGAAGCGATACTATTTATATATTGCGTCATGGAAATTATGACGCGCCTCCCAAAGCAGATACCTGTTCTTGTCTATTATTAATTTAACTCACATTTTTTGGAAACTCTATTTGTTTTTCGACGGGCAGTGCTCGCGATTATCGTTATTTGTTATACCCATTTTGCTGATGCCCAGTCGTTCAGGAATTTAGCCGGCCTCGAAGTAGGTTCCATGTCTAATGCCAGAGGGGTGGTCCAGGACAAGCAGGGCTTCATGTGGTTTGCCACCTATGCAGGCCTGTTCCGGTATGATTCCCGCACGTTGAAAAAATACCTGCATAATTCTACCGATCCAGGCTCTATCTCTTCCGACATGCTGAATACCGTCTTCTGTGACTCGAAAGGCGACATTTGGGTAGGGGGAACCGGCGGACTCGATCGGTATAACCGGGAGACAGACAATTTTACGCACGTCGACCACAATCTGCCAAACACTAACCCTGAACACAACAACAATATCTATTTCATAGCGGAAGATCGCGATCACCGGATATTGGTGGGAACGCCTTTCGGGCTGAACAGTATCGCGAGCACAAAAAGTGGAATAAAGGTTACCTATATACTTCACCGTACTTTCGAGGGGCTTGACAAGGATATTTTTTCGGTCAATCAAACCAGCCAGGGAGATTTTTGGGCGGGAAGCGATAATGGGCTGGTCCATGTACCCGCCAACGGAACCCCCCCACGAGTCTATTACTTCAACTCAGCGAATAAATCGCCGCTGATTAATGATTTCCGTACACAGTTCCTGGATGATCGGAATGTAATCTGGCTGGGGCCAAGCTCGGGCGGGATTGTTCATTTTGACATAGCGACCAAGACGTTCAGTCCAATGAAAGACTTCGTCGACCCAGACGGGGAGGTCCCCGTGGTAAGCTGCATCCTGCCCGACCGCAGAGGGAAGCTTTGGATCGCCACACATTCCGGATTGGCTTTGTTCGATCCCGTTAGCCGAAAGACGACCTGGTACAGAAACCAGCCGGGCAACATTTATAGTCTGGCCGATAACTATATTCAAACCATGTGTTTGGATCGGCAGGGGGGAGTATGGCTGGGAACGTACTATTTTGGCATCAGTAATTTCTATACGAATTCCCCCCGGTTCCTTTCGTGGCCTTTTACAGTGAACGGCATCTCCGATGTTCGTTACGCCAATTCATGGATGGGCGTTAGCAGGGATGGTAAACTTTGGGTAATCGGGAAGGATCAAAAAAAGTTGCTGCTGTTTGACAGCTCGGGTATGCAGACCAGATCGTTCGACCTAAAATTACGTCCTTCCTCGGACTATTATCATTTTTACATTGACGGCAGCAATACGCTCTGGGCGGCCGGAAACACGGTGCTGACAAGCTTCAACCTTAACTCGGGCAGCTATCAACATTATCCTACCGTGGCCAGCGGAAGTTATAAGGCGGTCGACGATGGTAGGGTGCACCAGATTCTGGAAGATTCCAGGGGCCGGTTTTGGCTGATAGGTACTTTCGGAGCATTATTGTTTGACAAAAACACGGGCCGGTTCAGAAAAGACAAGTATGTCACCTACGCCCACAGCATACTAGAAGATTCGAAGCAAAATATATGGATAGGTGGTGGTGACGAGGCATTTGTACTCAAACATGGCGCAGTCGATTTCGAAGAATTGGCCACAGACAAAAGCAGAGGAGGCGGAAATTTTGCCGCGGTATGGCGCCTGGCCGAAGACGGGGCAGGCAAAATATGGGCAGTCACCCGACAGGGCTTGCAGTGCTTTGATCACTCTTCGGGCAAATTCCGGCTTGACCCGAAAATAACACTGTCAAAAATCGAAGATATCCAGATAGACAAAAAAGGTTATTTCTGGCTTGCCACCGAAGCCGAGTTGACACGTTACCATCCCGAAAAACGAACCCTGCAAACCTACGGCTACCAGGATGGTCTCCCTTTCAACGGAATCTCACGACCCGCATCGAGTGTAAAGAGCACCTCGGGGATGCTTTATTTTACGACTAACAAAGGGATCTTTCAGTTCTCGCCCAGCCAGGTGACGGCAAGGAGTGGCGCTTCACAGTTAGTATTAACGCAGCTCAAATTATTGGACCGGGAGGTTAGAGCCGGTGATGACACGGGTTTGCTCGCGCGAAACCTGGATCAAACCGGGGAATTGACCATGCATCATGACCAGGATATCTTTTCTATCAGTTTTGCACTGCTGAGTTTTCCAAGATCGGAACGAAACCGGTATGCTTACAAGCTGGAAGGTTTCGACAAGACCTGGACTTACACTGGTAATCAATCTGCGACCTATATGAACCTGCCGCAGGGAGACTATGTATTCACCGTACGGGCAGCGAACGGCGATGGTTACTGGAACCCTGAGCCGCTTCGCCTAAAAATCAATATACTGCCACCCTGGTGGAGAACATGGTATGCCTACCTGACCTATATTCTGCTGGCTGCCGTAACTGTGTACGCCGTTACCCGGTTTTTCTGGCTCCGCAGTTCGTTCCGGAAGGAAAACGCGCTGAACCAGGTCAAGCTCGACTTCTTTACTAATGTTTCGCATGAAATCAGGACCCACCTCTCGTTGATCTCGGGGCCGATGCAAAAGGCCTTTCAGCATGCATACGATGGTAAAACCGTTGAGCACTATCTCGGATTTGCTAAAAACAGCTCTGACGGTTTGCTGCTGCTGGTCAATGAGCTACTCGACTTCCGTAAGGTCCAAAGCGGCGGTGTGAAGCTGCAAGTCCGGGAATATGACGTGGTCAAAATCATGAAAGGCGTCGTTGCCGCATTCGAGCATAGCGCAAAAGAGAAGGACATTGAAACAGAGTTCATATGCCCTGACACACCGGTGCCGTTGTGGCTGGATATGGCTCAGATGCAAAAAGTGTTTTATAACCTGCTCAGCAATGCATATAAATTTACCTCCGAAGGCGGTAAGGTGACAGTGCGCATTGTCGAAGTCAGCAATGAGGTGGGCATTGCCGTCCAGGACAACGGAAAAGGCATACACCCAGAGCATTTGCGCAAACTATTCACGTACTACTACCAGGCGGATTCGGAAAAACCCGGCTACGGGATCGGGCTGGCGCTTTCCAAGAGCATTGTGGAACAGCATCACGGCTACCTTACTGCCGAGAGCCGTCCTGAAACCGAAACTATGGCTGGATATACAACATTAATGATCAGGATGCTACGCGAGAGCCGGCACTTTTCCCCGGGGCAAATCGCACCGAAAAATAGCGATTACATAGGCAACACGTTAACGGAAACGGCAGCAAAGTTGCCCGTCGCGCACAACGGCCTCCCTGCCAAAAAGGCGAACACGATCCTGATTATTGAGGATAACGACCAGTTGCGCGTGTTTATCAGGGAGCTTTTCGAAAGCGAATTCAACACCTTGGAAGCCGAAAACGGACTTCGGGGTTTGCAACTTGCAAATGAGCATCTTCCCGACATCGTCCTTTCGGACGTCATGATGCCTGATATGAACGGTTTGCAGTTATGCGGCCACCTGAAAGAGAATATTGTGACTTCACATATACCAGTTGTGTTATTGACTGCAAGGGCACAGAACCAGCAAATCATCGAAGGGCTTGCTTCGGGAGCTGACGATTATCTGGTTAAACCGTTCGATCCGAGGATTCTAGAATTAAAGGTGCGCAACCTGATCCGACTGCGAGACGATTTGAAAGACCGTTACCGCCAATCTGTCTTGATGGACCACCAGGAAAGCAGAACCATCGCTCAGGACAAGAATCAGGAATTCATCGTTAAACTTAGCTCACTTGTTAAAGAGAATATTTCCAATCCTGAATTTGGGGTCCATGAGCTTGCTGTGCAGATTGGAATGAGCGTATCAGCGTTGTATAGAAAATTGAAATCGCTTACAGGGTTAACGATCAATGATTTCGTGAAAACCATTCGATTTAATGAAGCAAAAAAGCTGCTCGATTCGGGGGTTTATCACGTCAGTGAAGTGAGCATGATGGTTGGTTTTGACGACAGTAAGTATTTCAGTGTAGAATTCAAGAAGATTTTTGGCAAAACGCCGACCGAGGCAAAAAAAGGTAGTGTTTCATAGATTGTGTTAGGGGTAATTTTTGTGGTAAAAAATGTAGTAAGGAGCACCCTGGAAACTTTACTTTTTTAACCGTTTGAATACCTGGGAGGGGCTCAAAATCACGAAGCGAGCACATGGAGGCATAGTGCTTCTTCACTTCGTATATATGCTTTCGTTCTCCCAATTTGTAGTGGCAATCGTGTAGCAAAAGATAGGACTGCTTTCAACTCAAATTTTTGGTATAGCCTCCGCTGCAGTTACATGACGTGAAATCCACTTGGGGCATTTTCCAGGACGCCAACGAGCTCGATCACGTTGGCGACGTTCGTTTTTTTGAAGATGCTGGATTTGATCGTGCTTACCGTCGATATTTTCCTGTCTATTTCCTTAGCGATTAATGACGAGCTCAGCCCTGTTACCAATAAATTGGCAACCTTCATTTCTGTCGGCGTCAGGCCCGGGTTTTTCCTGGGGCGCGTCTTGGGCGTGTAAGTCATTAGTTCGACAGCTATCTGCATGTTGACGTGAATCCGATTTGCCGTTAATGAAGTAACGCATTCTTCAAGTTCACTTTCGTTGAAATCATCGGGAAGGTAGCCATTTATTTTCTCTCGAAAGAAATCAATAATGTTGTGAATAGACTCCTGATAACCATAAAGAATGATCTTGCATGATTTTTGTATTTCTCTTGTTTCTTTAATGTTTCTTAAAATTGATTTGTCGGATATGTTTCCAATCCTGATCATAAAGTACACGTTACAATTATTGATATTATCCAGCGATAGTTCATGGAATAATTCATACTCTAAAAACTTACATCCCGGCATCAATGATTTCATATATGATTTTATGCCGGCCCTGAACATCGCACGATTGTCGATTATGACTATCAGATTTTCTTTTTTTTCGTAATGGTGGGTCATGTTATGTGGATGTTGTTAATTAGTGAAAACTTTCCTCGAATTTTTTTATTTAAATCGATGTAAATTGTGGTTTTATTTTTATACACATGGGCGATTTTGTTGTCTTTTTGAGGTGTTTTTTTAACCGGGCATCCCTTTTATTTCAAGGGTAGTTGCAGGGGTTTGTGCGGGTTGTTAAGCGGGCTTTTCTGTCGATTGTCGGATTAATGTGATAGGGAGAAAATCTTGCCTATTTGGTGGGGTTTTTATGTTTATGGCTGATTTTGAGGTTCGACGTATTGGCGGACAATGCGCAGTCAGCTATGTTTGTTTGCGTTCTTTCGGAAACGCAAGCACCCCTTTATTAATCTTACAAGCGCTTTTGAAGTGTTATGGAATCGGAAGACAGGAGACAAGTTCTGATTATTAACGATAGTGCAGACCTATATGGTTTTGGGAGCGAAGTGTCGGCGAAAAGCTTCCGCATCATTAAAAGTAAAATGGGAGATGAGGGGCTTTCTTTGGTCAACCAATTGAGACCTGATTTAATAGTATGCGATATTTCTACATCTTCACTTAATGGGCTTGCATTTTGTACGAAATTAAAGTCTGATGCCGCTACGAGCCATATATTTATTATTTTGTTGGGGCCTAGCGGTTGTCAGATTGAAGGGTTGCAAGCGGGAGCCGAAGACTACATTCCGCTACCATTTGATAATTATGCGCTTGGATTAAAAATAGAAAACCTGATCAGGCTTCGGCAGGCAGTGCGCGGTAAAGTCGTGCAGGAGATGACTGTTCAAAGCGAATTGAAAGGAGAAAACGGAATTTTCTTAATGAGATTGGAAAAGCTGGTTTTTGAAAACATAGCCAACCCTGATTTTGGCGTTCATGAAATGGCTTTCCAAATAGGCATTAGCGTTTCTGTTCTTTATCGTAGGCTCAGATTGTTGTCGGGAGTTACCGTAAATGAATTTGTAAAGAACATTCGAATGAAACGAGCTATGAAATTATTGGAGACAGGAATATATCCTGTAAATGAAGTGGCTTCCGCAATCGGATACGATGATAGTAAATATTTCAGTAAAGAATTTCGTAAATTTTTCGGCAAAAATCCGACGGACGTGAAACGGGGGAGAAACTAAATTAGTAAAATATATTTATCGAGTTTTAATGATAAAATCGACTAGTTTTCTGCACTGACATATACACACTAAGTAGTGCCGATGTATTGGCAAACGTTGATTAGTTGATCAGCCTCATGGAAGTTCCATGAGGCTTGATTTTTTTATTATCAAATGGGCATGCTTCTTAAATATCTCCATCGCAGTGCCTGATTCTCCCAATGCGGTGTTCCTGCTCATACCCAGATCCCATGATGCCTTCATCGGGCTATGGAAAATATTAGTCTCCTGTTTTTTTGACAAGAAAGAACACCTATTTAGCTAAGATATTCCCCCATCCTAATCGAATTAAGTTGAGACATTTGTCGTAGAAATATTTTCAAATCCCTCCCGTACTAGAATTAATTCTTGCAACATATCACTCTCGGAATGTATGCTGCACTATGCCACACTATGTTCATTAGTATTTTCTAGTGCAATGGCCTATTTATCAGGCATGTAGAAATATCATGAGACTCAATTGTGTGGGGATTTGTCCTGTGCCAGGTCGACTGCGGCCGCCTGGAATACCACCTCGCATAGCCATGCTTGCCAAACCGGTACCGTTCGGACATACACTATAATTTGGAGATATATTTTAACTATTAAAGTGCTGAATATGAACAGGTAAAGAACAAGAAGGAGCGTGTATACTTTTTATGAACAAATGAATACTATTTTATGAAACGAAATGTACAAATTGCCGCCGTCGCGCTTGCTTCTGCAATGCTCGCTTGCTTTGGCGCGCGGGCGCAAACGCCCGGAGGGGTCGCGCCAGCCGCCTGGTATAAGGCCGATGGGGCTGGGTCAGTATTTTCCGATGCGGGCACCACTGCCGCGTCCAATAATTCAACAGTCCAGCAATGGAACGAGGCGCAGGGGTCGGGCAAGAACCTGATCCAGGCTACCGCCAGCGCGCGGCCGGTTTTTTCAAACAGCTCCGCGCTGGCCAATTTTAACCCCACTGTTACGTTCGACGGGAGTAACGATTTTCTGCAATTCACGGCAGGTACAGGCGTCAATGTGATCGATCGTGCCAATGGGTCTATGTACGCCGCCGGACGTGTCAATACTTTGAAGCAGAGTGGTTTTGCGGGATTTAATGCAACGATGGATTACCCGGGCCTGCATATTTTTGGCAGCAATAACAAGCTGCTGTTTTTCACAGGGGGGCCTGGCTATCAAGGGCTAAGTGCTTCCCCGTTGACTGCCGGAATGTTCTTTACCGCGGGTTCAGGGTGGCAGAACGGCGCAGGTACGAACTCATCGTACGCAGCCGCAACGGTTTCCTTGAACGGTACACGTACGGGCTATTCGGGAAGCGAGCTCTACAACGCCAACCTGAGCACCGGCGCACGCGATTTCCGCATCGGCGCCGACAACAACTATGGTGCGTTCAGCGGCCAGTTGAACGAAGTTCTGGTATTTGAAGACAGGCTTACAGCGGACCAAATGGACCGGGTAGAAACCTATCTGGCGGTCAAATACGGAACAACCTACGCCAGCGGAACACGCGACTACAAAAATTCGGCGGGTAATGTGGTATGGAGCGCTTCGACCAATACCGGCTTGCAAAACAATATCGCTGGTATCGGCCGCGACGACAATGGCGCCCTGCACCAGAAGCAATCTTGGAGCACAAACAGCGGCCGTCAGGTGCTGATCGGCACGGGCACGCTCGCAGGCAGCAATGCAGGTAATGCAACGAGCCTGAGCAACGGGCAATTCCTGATCTGGGGCGATAATGGCCTGGCCAAGTCGCCCAACGTGGTGATCGCCGGTATCAACGGCATTAGCCACAGGTTCGCTTCGATCTGGAAGGTACAGAACACAGGTAATGTAGGGACTGTCCGCGTTGCCTGGGAGAAGAACCTGCAAAACCTTAGTTTGATTCAAAGCACGGACAATGTCATCAATGCATCGGATGTGGTGACCGGTATGTCTGCTAATGAAACGACGATCAATGGGGTGGTGTACAACTATGCGGATGTGACGTTGGCCGATGGTCAATATTTTACTTTTGCTGCCAAGGTTGCTTCGCCGGGTGGTGTTTTCACAGATCTCAGGGTTTGGCTGAAATCCGATAGCGGTTTTACGCCGGGTGAATGGCAAGACCAGTCCGGGAACTCAAACAGCTATACGCAAACAAACGCGAGCCGCCAGCCGTTTACGGCAACCGCGTCTTACAACTTCAACCCGATAGTTGATTTTGGAACAACAGGGGCTGATGCCCGCTTCATGGTTGTTCCGGCGGGTAAGCCTTATTCGGCTAATGGTACCAACAGCTCGGTTTTCACGGTAAACCTCGACCGTGGTGTGGGAGGATATGCCGACATTCTTGGCTTTGGCGCAACCACTACCACCGCGAATCTTACCAATGCTAATTTGCCGGTGTTCACCCGATTGGGAATCAATGCGTTGGTGTATCCCTATTCGGACGCTTCCCCCGCTTTGCCGGCGGTGGTCGCCAACAGATTGTATTTGAACGACGTGTCCTATACGGTAGGCACCGCCGGCATTAAGTATGGCCAGGACGGTACGACGGGTTCAAACACGCAAACTTTTTCAGCTGTTTACGCCAAGCATGCCGACGGAAGTATTTTGGGCTCTCAGCCAGAGGTCAGAAACGGGTTGATAGGCGAGGTGATTGCTTATGAAAGGGATTTGACAGAACCGGAAAAGCAGCGCGTCAGGACTTACACCGCGATTAAATATGGTATTACTCTGCCACACAATTACGTTGCCAGTGACGGAACAACCACCATTTGGAATCAAACTACCAATACGGGCTACAATAAAAACATTGCCGGTATTGCCAGCGATGAGGGAAGCGCGTTGGTACAAAAGCAGTCGCAAAGTATCAATACGGGCAGTCAGGTGGTGATCGGTACAACGGGTTTGGCCGCCAGCAATGCAGCAAACGGTAACGCGCTGACTACCGGTCAGTCGCTCGTTTGGGGGGATAACGGCCTTGGAAAAGTACCTGCGGTAGCGATCAGTGGTGTTTCGGGGGTCAACTTCCGCTTTGCTTCGGTATGGAAGGTACAGAATACTTCGGGTGTTGGAACGGTAAGGGTAGCCTGGCCGGCAGGGTTGACTAACCTGACGTTGGTGCAGGGAGGTGACCCTACTTTTGCTTCCGTGGGATCGTCTACCTTAATGACCTCGAACACGGTTTCATTGAAAGGCGTAGCCTACAACTACGCGGATGTCACCCTGGCCGACGGACAGTACTTCACATTTGCCACCCAATTGAACGGACCGGGCGGGGTTGCATTGAACCTGCGCGTGTGGTTGCGTTCGGACGCAGGATTTGCACCTGGGGAATGGGCCGACTTGTCGGGTAATGCCAACAACTACACCCAGACCAACAACGACCGTCAGCCGTTTGTGACCAGCAAACTGTACAACTTCAACCCTGCGGTAGATTTCGGGACAACCGGCGCAGACGCACGCTTTATGGTGCTGCCGACGGGTAAGCCATATACAGCCAACGGTACTGCCAGTACCTTGTTTACCGCATTTGTCAACCGTTCGGTGAGTGGTTATGCGGATATCATCGGTTTCGGAGGTACCACCACCGGCTCAGGTTTAACGCAAGCCAACGCGCCGGTTTACACGACCTTGGGGGCTAATCCGATTTTGTACCCGTACACCAACCCGGGCACGACGGTACAATCCTATAAGTTGTACTTGAACGACGCCTCTTTTACAATCGGGTCGGGCGGTATCAAATATGGCCAGAACGGAGTCACAAATACTGTCAATACGAATGTCGCGGCAGGAAACTCGCTGCACAATAATGGTAGTGTGTTAGGAGCCCAGGGAGAAGTGAGAAATGGTTTGATCGGCGAGGCAATCGCCTACGAGCGCGATCTGTCCGAGCCTGAGAAGCAACGCGTGCGCAGCTACGTAGCGATCAAATATGGTATTACATTACCACACAATTACATCGCTGCCAATGGCACTACCACATTCTGGGATCAGACGGCCAACACCGGTTATAACAAAAACATCGCAGGTATTGTCAGAGACGACCAGGGGTCATTGAATCAGAAGCAATCGTGGAGCATTAACTCATCGAAGGAGGTATTGGTCGGCACGACCGGCCTGGCCGATGATAATGCAAGCAACGCGACTATGCTCAGCGACCAGCAGTTCCTTGTTTGGGGGGATAATGGCCTGGCAAAAGCACCTGTAACCGCTTTTGGTACGATAGCTGGTTTACCTTACAACCGTTTCTCGGCGATATGGAAAGTACAGAATACTGCATCGGTAGGAACCGTTCGCGTAGCCTGGGCGAAAGGGCATGCTAATCTGAAACTGGTTCAGAGCAGCGACGACGTGATCGATTTGTCGGATGCAGTGACGGAGATGTCTTCTACCGTAACCATTGGTGGTAAAGAATATGCTTATGCCGACGTAACACTTGCAAACGGCAGCTATTTTACTTTCGCAGCCTTCGTACAAGGCCCGGGTGGGGTTACTAATAATCTGACGCATTGGTACAGAGCTGACTATGATGTAGAGTCGCTCGGGGATGGTACGGACGCCTCTGAATGGGCCGATTTTAATGGTGGGGTTATTGCCGCGCAATTAGGGGACGCCGATATGCCTAAGTTCAAAGTCGGTGCGTCTAACTACTTCAACTTTAACCCGGGGGTTAATTTCACGGCAGCCAACCAAACTTTGGGGAACATCACATTGCCTACTGTTTCGGCACAACAATACGATATTTTTACATTGACAAAAGAGGGGTTGGTGCCGGGAGGCAATGGCAGGGTATTTAGTTCACTGGTAAGCGGCACCGATCTTTCGGGAAGCATCAATTATTGGGATGGTATAGGTATTCTGGCCGACAATCGGATCGAGCGCGTGAATACGGCTTATAACTTCCGTTATCTTGCGAACCCGGGCAACATTAACTGGGCGTCCAACAGCCCGAGTATCATGTTTAACACTTTCACCAATACCACTGTGTCGAAAGGGTTGAACGGAGCTGCGAATGGCACGACAGCTACCCATACTGCCATCGGGTCGCTGACAGGTGGACATGCGATAGGGTCGACCCAGTTTTCAAGCAATGGCAGTGATAATGCCGGATTTACCGGGCACATCGGCGAATTGATCGTGTATGGTGCCGGTAATGTATCGGCGACAGACCGTAATAAAGTAGATAGCTACCTTGCCATCAAATACGGTGTAACGCTGGCCGCGGGCACCAACTATACTACGTCAACGGATGCTGTTGTATGGGATGCTACGGCCAACGCGGCTTACCACAACAACGTGGCGGGTATCGGTAACGACTTCCGTTCGGCATTGCACCAGAAGCAAAGCCGGAACCAGCATACCAATACGAACAATCAGGTAACGATCGGTTTGGGTGGTATTGCCGCGACGAACGATGCGAATACCAACCGACTGACCGATGGTCAGTTCCTGGTGTGGGGCGACAATGGCAACACGCAAAGCATGACCACTGCCAACACGCAGTTTGTTTACTCGGGAAGCATCAATAATGGCCGTCGGATGAACCGCATCTGGAAAGTTCAAAATGCGAATGTGACCTCAGACGTGCTTGTTCGCTTCCCTGTGGCTTCTGTTGGAACTGCCACGTTGGCCAACGACGCCTGCGCGGGTTATGTGATCGTTTTCGCTTCCGATGCAGCATTCTCTACAAACGTTTCTTCAACGGCGCTGACAGTAAATGGTTCCGACTACGAAGCAGTTCACAGCTTCCCGGCCGGTGCAAGCTACTTTACTTTCGCGAAAGTAACCCCGATCACAACGGGTACGGTGTACTTGCCGGCAGTGGTGGAAGAATCAAACCAGTATGTCGACAACTGCGGTACGGGTGAGTGGACGTATTTCCGTAACACATCGGACGCTACAAAGAAGTTCTTCGCAACCTCGAATTTCCAATCGACGGTGTTGAATAATCTGACCGCGAAAGTGACACCTGAGGGCGTAACCTATGACGACGGTTCGAAAACAACCAAACTGATGCCGCGTATCACCACCGCGACGGATGCTTCGGGAACGACGTTTACAGGAGGAAAAGTGCGGATTTATTATAGCACATCGGAATTGAGCGACACGCAGGTTCCGGGTGCGAAACTGAGCGGATGGTTTAAATATGAAGGTACGGCCGAAGAGGTAATTGCGAATGTTTATACCTACGGAAAACTCGATGCTTCAAAAGCGGTCGCACTTTCTCCTAATGCCGTCGGCGTGGAAGATGGCGTGAACTACGTTGAGTTCCACAACCTCACCTCCCTGTCGTCGTTTGTCTATTTGTCTACCACAGAGGAATCTGCGTTGCCTGTTACGATGGCGTATTTCAATGCGGCCAAAGAAGGAAACACAGCCAACCTGACTTGGGCAACGACCGAGGAGGTGCATAATACCGGATTTGAAATCCAGAGAAGTGCAGATGCACGCAAATGGCAGGCGATCGGTTTTGTAGAAAACCAGACAGCCGATGGCAACAGCAAAAACCTGCTGACGTATGGTTTTGCAGATGCCGCACCGTTGGCGGGTACCAACTACTATCGTCTGAAACAGATCGATACGGATGGATCGTACGCATACAGCGCTATTGCAGCTGTGCGGTTCGAGTCGGGTAAGAATGCGCTATCCGTATATCCTAACCCGGTAGCGGATGGAAAGTTATCGCTGACGATGCCGCAATCCGGTTCGTACAAGCTTTCGGTGTACAATGTGGCGGGTATGGAAGTGCTGAAAGCAGCACAGTCCGGAAACACGCTGGACATCAGAAGCCTTCGTGCGGGCGTGTACGTGCTACGCGTTACCTATGCGAACGGCGAAGTTCACAGCAAGACTTTTGTGGTGAAATAGCCGGATTTCAGGCAATAAATAAAACGGGATCCGAATTTCGGATCCCGTTTTCCGTTACAGCATTGCCCATTGCCCCAGCCAGGTCCAGCGCAGATTTTTTTATAGAATTTAAAGTATCGCACGCTGTGAGTGTTATGAAATCGGAGAATATCAGAAAGCTTTTAATTTTTGCCGGCAATTGGGAGCCGGATAGTTTCGGTATGGAAGTTCTGCGGGAGAACTTTCAAGTGCAAATCAGTAACAGTTGTAACCAGGCCGTAGCTTTGGCCCACCAAATGAGTCCGGACCTGATAATTTGCGAGATAGGTGATCCGGAAGTCGACGGCCTGGCGATTTGTGCAGCATTAAAATCTGACATTGCCACGAGCCACATTTCGGTGATTTTACTCGGGGCACAAGAGCAGGAAATCGATGGATTACGCGCCGGAGCAGATACCTACATATTGCACCCGGGTAATAGCGACGTACTTGGGCTCAAAATTGAAAACCTGGTCCGGATACGAGAGGCATTGCAAGGGTTGTACTTGCGGGAGATCTCCGATAAAACCGAATCAAAGGGGCTTGAAGGCTGGTTCATTGAAAAACTCAGGCAGCGGACGGTAGAGAATCTTTCCGACCCGCATTTTGGTGTTCATGAAATTGCGTTTCAGATCGGTATCAGTGTTTCTGTCCTTTATCGCAAGATCAGGATGCTTAAGGGGGTTACGGTCAATGAATTCGTAAAGGCGATTCGCATGGAACGAGCCATGCAAATGCTGGAAACCGGGATTCATCCGGTCAATGAAGTAGCTACCGCGGTTGGGTATGAAGATGTTAAATATTTCAGCAAGGAATTTCGCAAGTACTTTAAGACCACACCCATCGAAGTCAAACGCCGTACTGTTACTAAATCAGAAAACAAGACAGCTTCCCCATCAGTTAACCATGCACGTGATTTCCATTGATGCCGATAGCGATCCGAATCACCTTGCCCGAATCCACGTGTTACAGATTAATCTCGTTGTCACCGTATCATCGCTAGCTATTGGTAGTCATATGTTACGCTTTGTCGGCTAGTCGTCAGTTGGGTTCTTGGAGAGTATCTCCTTAAGTTCGATAACGTTGGAAACCCCCAATTTTTTTAGAATAGTGGCCTTTACAGTACTCACAGTTGACTGCGACCTGTTCAACCTATTCGAAATAGCTTTAACAGCCATTCCGCTTACCAGGTAGGAGGCAATCTCCGCTTGTTTTTCGGTTAGTTTTACCTCTTTGATGTCAAAATATGAGTTAAATTGTGGTCGGCCTAATAATAGATTGAGAACGTCGGTAGATACGTAGCGATTGCCCTTCTGAATCGTCTTGAGGCAATCTACGATGTTGATGGTGTCACAACTTTTGGATAGGTACCCGTGAGCACCGGCTTGCAAATACCCTCGAAATGCGCCGGCATGGAACATCTCGTCCAGTACGATAATCCGCGCTTGCCTGAAATGCCGACGGATCAGCTCAATCGTTTTTAGAGGAACCTGTAACTCGCCTGTCTCAGATCCGACTATGATGACCTCCGGATCGAATTTGCCCGCCGACGCAATCAATGCAATTGTATTGTCGAGTTCGACAATTTCTGCCTTCCGAAAATGACCGTGGATCTCAGAGCATATTCCTTTCCGAAATAGGGGGCGGTTGTCGATTAGTGCAAGGCGTAGTGAAGTCATGTTGTTTGTTTTCGTTCGTAGCAAGGGCGTCACTCGCTCGGATGGCTTACCTAATCGAGATTTTATGATTTGTCAGTAGTGGATAGATATCTACAAAGATAAGAGGGAGGCGGATGCCTTTGGGTGTACTAATCTGTCGATTTAGGTAGATGAATTTGTCTTTTCTTTTCCTTCAATCGCTGTTTCTTCAGTCCGGGAGCGGCGAGTATTAAGTAAATGCTGCTGGCAAGATTTCCTGCCTTTTTTGGCAGAATTATGGCATATCGGATTTCAATACTCTTTCTACGTTTGTGACAACATTCTGTTTGACCTGTTCAGACGAAAAGTCAGGATTGGAAATTTAGCAACGCAATTTTTAAGTATGCATTATCGGACTACGAGAAAAATGTGGCCCTCTGTGGCCCTGTTGGTTTTGATCACTTCGGGTGTACTAAAAGCGCAATCCCAGGTGTACATTGATATTCTGGGCGGGCACAAAGGGTTGACCTCGGAGTTCTTTTTTCTAGAGCCTATTGACAAAAGCGAAAAATGGACGGTCATATCCCGTAGCGAAATGCACCTGCCCGAATACGAAACCCAGCATCCCGCTTTTGTGAACTACAATATTTTCGCATACAATTTCAAGAACCATTTCGGAGTCACCGCCGGGACCTATGCTTCGTCTCACTATCCGTTCAGTGCCAGACTCGGCCTGCAATACCTGCGGGAAAATGAAGAATGGCTGATTTTCGCCAATTTATCATCGGCCGTAACCAAAGATCCGGATGCACAAATGTTGGTCGTGCTGGGTTTTCTGCCGCAAATCGCTGAGAAATGGCGCCTGGTAACCAGGCTGGAAGCCCGAACCGCATTGAATTACGCACACGGACATGCTTTCAGCACGCAGCAGATCAAATTGGGTGCGCAGTACAACGAGAAAATAGGCTTCGGAATTGGCGCCGAAATCGAGGAGCATGGTGCCGGGGAGCACCTTGAAAGAGAGTTTAACATAGGCCCCTTTATCAGAGTGAACTTTTAAGCCTGTAAAAATGAGATTGACTTACAACAAAATAGCCGGTCAGAGTGCTGAACGCATCAATGCAATCAGCGATGCAGTTTTTGGTGTAGCGATGACCTTGCTGGTGCTGGAAATCAAAGTGCCTGACATGGAAGGTCACCTGACTGAGGGCGAACTAATTCAGTCATTTCTAACGCTGATACCCAAGTTCCTGGTTTATTTTCTGAGCTTCATGACGGCGGGTATTTTTTGGGCAGGTCAGTCGGCACAGTTCAGGCATATTGAAAGGAGCGACAGAAACATGACATGGATCAATTTATTCTTTCTGCTGTTTGTATCTACTTTGCCTTTTTCGACCGCTTTTCTGGGCGATCATATCAGCTACAAGTTTCCCATTTTCTTGTACTGGCTGAATATTTTCCTGATGGGACTAGGGCTTTATATCAACTGGGCCTACGCGAGACGGCACGACTTTATTGACAGCCAGACACTCGACGCGGTTTATCAACCTATCAGAAGGCGCATTGTGATGGCTCAAATTCTCTATCTCGGCGGTGCGTTGCTTTGCTTCATCAACCCTTATGTAAGCATTGCCACGATCATAGCCGTCCAGCTCAACTACGCTTTCGGAATATTTTCCGACCGCAATGGCTTCAAAGCGAATTTTGAACAGAAGCCCCCTGAAAGTTGACGAGATAGACTCAACGGTTTAAGCTCCGGAGTTTCCAGGTTTGGTGCCGGCACAAGCCGGCTTCTCCACGGTGCTTTTGGAAAGCGCCAGGCCGATTCCATAGCCAGGTTTATGAGAGTCGGCCTGATAGAAAAGCTGTCTCATTCCATTTCTTGTCGAAACCTACCATTTGGTATCGGTACAAATTCTCCTGGAACCTGGCAAAACTTAAGAGCGCAAAGTCCAAAAGAGGGGAGGGCGCGTGAAAAGCAAAACTTTTTTGATGATCGCAGAAATGTCCCCGTAGATTGACAAGAAAACAAACCACCCATTCGGTAGCAGTTGTCCATTTTTGCCAGGCAGCAATGCAGTAGTTAACAGTTTTATCGGACATTAAAAAGTAGAGAAAATGCCAGCATCAACATTAAAGGACAAAGTAGTGCTCATCGCCGGTGGAGGGAAAAACCTGGGAGGGCTTTTAAGTAGAAATTTCGCGGCCAAAGGGGCGAAGCTTGCGATCCACTACAATACGGTGGGAGCCCGGCCGGAAGCGGAGAAAACGTTGGCCGACGTATTGGCTGCCGGCGCAGAGGCCTTCCTTTTTCGGGCCGATTTGACCGATGTCAGCAACATTACCCGACTTTTTGACGAAACAATCAGCCGCTTCGGATCAGTTGATATTGCCATCAATACGGTGGGGAAAGTGCTGAAAAAGCCATTTGTGGAGACAACCGAGGCAGAGTATGACAGCATGAGCGAAATCAATTCGAAGGTCGCTTACTTTTTTATCCAGGAGGCAGGTAAGAAGCTCAGCGACAACGGTAAGATCTGCACTGTGGTGACCTCGCTGCTCGCGGCTTACACCGGGCTCTACTCGACCTACGAAGGGATGAAAGCGCCGGTTGAGCATTTCACGCGCGCTGCTTCCAAGGAGTTCGGAGGTCGGGGGATTTCTGTAACTGCGGTCGCCCCCGGGCCGATGGACACTCCTTTCTTCTACGGCCAGGAAAGTCCCGACGCCGTTGCGTATCACAAGTCGGCAGCCGCATTGGGCGGACTTACCGACATTAGAGACATTGCCCCGCTGATCGAGTTTCTTGCCACCGAAGGCTGGTGGATCACCGGTCAGACAATCTTCGCAAACGGAGGCTATACAACCCGTTAATCTCCAGGGAAGTAGGAGCTTTATCAACAAGCTAAATTTTGGCAGGCCAGGCGGTTTTCGCTTGGCCTGCTGTTGTTTGTTCGTGTGACGAACAACGGGCTGCGAATTCGCGCGATATGCTTCTCTTTTTGAAAATTACTATCAAACAAACTAATCATTTGGTAGCCAAAAGTGTAGGGGGAAAGATAATCGCACTTCTTTGACGTTTTTTTCGCCTATCGCTATTGATGAAATTCAGCTAATTGCAGCAGTTGTAGTGAATCAAATATGGAGAATGTTTTTCGCCTGATACTAATCTTTCCGGACAGATTATTAACACGGTGATATTCGGACTAACTGCAAAACGGCCCGGCTTCCGCTGTATCCTTCTTTTAATGGAAAATGCTTTGGATGCCCCAAATGGAGACAGGCACTTTATGGGCATAACGTCCGGCGATAAGCCTTATCCCCACACCCCCATGAATAGGCTCAGCCCGGCAGATCACCAAGCAGTATCGAGTGCATTGCACCCGTTAAAAACTCAAAAAGAAATTCTTACTTAAATCAATATACTCCATGAAAAATGTTTACACATCATCCGAACTTCTGGCCCGAAGATTGAGCTGCTTTATTCTTACTTTTATTTTGACATTAAAGGTATTATCCTTCGCTAATGCCCAATCATGCCCTGATCCCGGAGGCGGAACTAACTGGTATTATTTCGACCAAAACGATGACGAGAACTATTTCCCGGAAATTGTACCAGCGGGTAAAAGCGGAAGCGGCAAGTCAACCTCCGGTAAGCTGTCCCTTTCGGAGACGATGAACGCCGTATATCCTCTTCGTGCAGTTACCATCAATCCTGAGCTTTCGGACGGAACAACCGGCAAAGTCGTCCTTCGGTTTGATTTTCTGGACATGGCACCCTCGGCCGTTATAAAAATCTACCCGGGTACTTCGGCAACTGGGACACCCTCAGAAACCATCACACCGGCCAACGCGTCCGGTTACATTTTGCAGACGAGAACATACACTGGTCCGATCACAGTAACATTTGAAAGCCCTGTTGCCTCCGCAGGTGGAGATTTTAAAATTTATATCCCTTATACTACTGGCGACCAGGTGGCCACGTCAGCGTTTGGTTTTTCGGTTGCTTACTGGAAAAAGTTCATAACCCCGAATTCATACATTGCGATGGATTCATATCCGGAGGAAGCTGCACCAATTGCTACCGCCTATTTTGATGGGAACAGGAATCTTGTTTCCTCTGAAATATCCTTTTGCATTGACTACGGGAAGCCGGCTCCTTCGATGGCCAACAGCAACTACATCGGCGAAGTGGTATTTTCGCCCAGCACGCGTCCGGACCTGGATAAGTCGGGAAGTGCCGATGCGGTCGATCAGCTGAAAGCGGCACGGCTGGTTTACATATTGAAGAATATTCCGACGCCGGCTACGACATATGACAATTTTATGGATGTCCAGTCCGCGGTGAATTCCACGACAGGCGATGACTATGCCGTGCACTATTCCGGGCTCCATGGGGACGCTATCGATGCTATTCCCAGCTTGCCAAGTCCTGCGGAACCGGTGTTTTCAATTACTGGTCCGGTATCACCGACCGCAGCCGGAACCGCTCAGAATTTCACCGTTGACCTGACTGACGACGGCGGGCATCCGAGAATTTTTAAGCTGGAAGTTCCCGCGGGCATAACGCTCAATTCGGTGACGGGCGCCACATACGATGCCGTCAACGGAACCATCACGTTTGCTTCTTCACCAGCCTCTGCGACCGTCTCGGTTACCAACCCCGTAAGCACAACAGCGACTCTGCGGGTCACATACGACCAACCGGGCTTCTGGAATGTGAATAATCTCATCGTGTATGAACCATGTACAGGTTTGGATGATTTTCAAGGATTTATCGGCCTGAGCAAAGGCGACGTCACGTACCCGTTCCGAGAAGCAACCGGTTCGTGGCTTGCCGCGCCTGCCCAGCCTGTTTTCCCATGCTCGGAGCTGAGCTATGTGATAGGCAACCGGAATATAGGTGGTGCCAACGTTTCGGACGGTTACACACTCGATCTTTCGACCGGTAATACAACCCTGGCCAAACAGACCTTGATCTCGGGCCCTAACGCTTTCGTTAACGCCATTGGCTACAATACTGTCGACAACTACATCTGGGGTTTCCGCTACGGCACGAATCAGCTTGTGCGGATCGGCAGCGATTGGTCTGTGACATTCCATGATGTGACCGGCTTTCCATCTCCGGTCCCAGGCTATGCAACCGGAGACGTAAGCCCGGGTGGCATTCTATACCTGTACGCAGCCAATTCCAACCAGATCACCAAGGTCGACCTGAATCCCGGCTCCGCGAATTACCTGACTGCCGTAACATTGCCCACTACGCCGACCAACCTGAACGATTGGTCGTTCAACCCCACCGACGGCCTGATTTATGCATTCGGTACAGACAAAGTGTTATACCGATTCGATCCGGCAACCGGTAACCGCACCACATTAGGCCCTGTAACCGGTGCAGGCATCGAAACATCCGCTTACACCGGCGCTTTTGGGACCGCGTTCTTTGATACAGACGGGGATATGTATGTAGGCAATAACGGAAGTGGTGCCATTTTCAAGATCAGCGCTCCGCTTACCAACCTGACTGCCTCCCTGTTCTCGACAGCTTCCGGCGTTACCCCTGGAGATGGCGCTCGTTGCCCAAGTGCAATTGTCAATGATCCGCCAGTGGCCGTGGACGATGATGGCACGACTACTTGCAACGCTGCTACGGTCGACGTGCTGAGCAACGACATTGCGGGCAGCGCACCGCTGGTACCTTCCAGTGTGAAACTGCTCACGCCAGGCTCGCTCGCTCGGGTGACGACGTTGACTGTCGGGGGACAGGGCCAATATAGCGTTGATCCGATCAGTGGCGCCGTGAGTTTTACACCATTGAACGGCTTGCGCGATACGGTCTCAATTGACTACGTCGTAACCGATGCCAACGGACTCGAATCGATCGCCACATTAACTATCATTGTCGATTGCCCAATGCCCGTCAAACTGGTTGCCTTTGATGCCAGGAAAGAGGGCAATTCGGCGCTCCTCACCTGGTCTACCACCGAGGAAGTGAACTCGGACCGCTTTGAAATAGAGCGCAGCACCAATGGGAAGGCTTGGGTTACAATAGGCAGCGTTAGGTCAAACGGGGAAAGCAGTATTTTGAGAAATTACTCTCACATCGACAATTCTCCGCAGAAAGGTCAAAATCTATACCGCCTGAAAATGGTGGATCTGGACGAAACCTTCGCATACAGTCAGATAAGAACGGTCAACCTCGAAGGCATGCCAACAGTTGCTCTTTATCCGAATCCGACAACAAGCAGGGTTTATCTGCAGAATGTCGATCTGAGCAAAGTGACCATGGTTTCCATTAGCAGCATCGATGGTAAGTACGTATATAATTATGCGTCACTGACTTCGGATGGTATTGATGTGGGTAATCTCAACCCCGGCTTGTATGTGTTGACCATTACCAGCCAGGGGCAAGATAAAAAGGCACTTAAACTATTTGTCACAAAATAATTACAATTCCCTGGTGCATTACACGATAGCGTAATGTACCAGGGAATTGTACCGTTGTTTCGACAGTAAAACATATGATGAACTATGCTTCTAAAAGGAATTAATTTGATACTAATGTTGGTCGCCGTGTTTATGGGGCTTAAACAAGGTTGGGCCATGCTGTCGGGGAAGGCTGAGATGCTGGATATGTTCGGAAAGTGGGATTTCACCAAAATGGGCGTAGCTATACTCGGTTTGGTGACTGCACTGAGTGCGGTATTGATCATTTTTCCGAGAACTTTTGTTTGGGGAAATTTTTTGATGGCCTCCACGATCCTGCTTATTATCTGCTTTCACCTGCTCGATAAAGACTCGAAAGGCGTGGCCGTCGAACTCCCGTTTTTGCTGTTGAACCTGATCATTATTTATTTGCAGCACCCTTTCAAAAATGCGTTTTAATGAGACAATTACTTTCGACGAGTCTACTGGCACGGGATTTCAGAACGTACTTTTCAAATTCATTGGCCAGTTCCCTGTTTTCTCACTTCCTTGGGTTTCTGCCCGAAAACTTTACTAAATTCCTTACTGAAATACTTGGCGTCTTCGAATCCGATGAGGGTTGCTACTTCACTTACTTGATATGCGCCTGATTCCAGCAGCTTTTTGGCTTGATCGAAACGGATTGTTTTGACGAACTCGTTGATGGTCATTCCCGTCAGTGACCGCATTTTTCGGTATAACACCGAGACACTCATGCCTACCTGCGTGGCCAGCTCGTTGACGCCAAAGTTGGGGTCGGAAATGTTCTCCATCAACAGATCTTTCAGTTTTGAAATGAAAGCTTCGTTGACATCCCTGGCAATACTGTTGCCGGTTTTGGGCTCTGTCGTGAGTATTTGCCGGTAGCGCTCCCTCAAGTCGTCGCGCAGGCGAATCAGATTGCTGATTTTTAGTGATAATATACGCGGATCGAAGGGTTTTGTCAGATAATCGTCGGCTCCGGCCGCCAATCCTTCAATGATCTGCTCATTTTGCGTTCTGGCTGTCAGCAAAACGATGGGAATGTGCGCGGTATTGATGTCGTTTTTCAACCTCCGACATACTTCAAGACCGTTCAACTCCGGCATCATTACGTCGCACAGGATCACGTCTGGGATGTGTTCATGGGCTAATTTCAGCCCGCTGTGGCCGTTTTCTGCTTCAATGGCGTTGAACTCGCCTTCGAATTGCTCGCGTATAAATGCGCGCAATTCGTCATTGTCTTCGATGATCAGGATGGTGTTTCGCAGTTTGTCGACTGTGATGGTAACAGGAGCTTGTCCCGGCGCGTGCCCGCTGGGCATGCTTCTGACTAAAGCCCCGGGTTTTGCGTCTATCTGCGCCGGTGAGGAATGACGGTTTTCGCGGGGCAAACGGATTGTCAGCGTAGTGCCGCCGGTCGAATGTTCTGTGCTAAGCCGGCTGTCGGCTGTGAGGTAGCCGTGATGTTGTTCAACGATGCTTTTGGAAAGCGCCAGCCCGATTCCGTAGCCTGGCTTTTCCGAGTCTGCCTGGTAGTAATAGGTGAACAATTTTTTGAGGTGTTCAGCAGGGATGCCTTCTCCGGTATCCTCTACGGATATAGTTACGTCATTGGAAAGCTCGACGATATGAACGGAGATTTTCCCCCCTTTCAAAGTGAACTTATAGGCGTTGCTTAACAGATTATAGAAAACCTTTTGCATCTGGGCAAGGTCAAACCATAACAGGACCGGGGTGTCGGGACCTACTACCGAAGTTTGGATTTGCTTGTCGCTGCCTACCTGTTCGAAGGCGGCAACGACGCTTTTGAGAATCTTGACTACGTCGTGCTCTTGAACAACGAGCCGGGCTGCCCCGCTCTGGATTTTCCGAAAATCGAGCAGTTCATTTACAAGCAGCATCAGCCGGTCGGAGTTGCTTCTTGCGTAATTGAGATTGGGCATTGGGTTCTCTCCATCTTCAAGCTGAGCGTATGCCTTTTCCAGCGGCCCGCTGATCAGCGAAAGGTGGGTCCGGATTTCATGCGAAACGTTGGTGAAGAAGTCCAGTTTAGCCTGGTTCAGCGCATTCTCTTTCCTGAATGAGGTTCGCAGCCAAAAAAAGCGGTTGACCCAATAAATGATCCCCGCAGTCACCAGCAGGTAAAAAAGGTAGGCATACCAGGTTTTCCACCAAGGCGGCAGAATCGTGATCTTGACCTTCAACGGCTCTTTCATCCAGAAACCGTCTGCGTTGGCGGCTTTGACTTGAAATGTATAGGTGCCCGACGGTAGGTTTGTATACGTAGCGGTGGGATTGTCAACGTAGTTCCAGTCTCTGTCAATGCCGCCGATTTTGTAGGCGTATTTGTTACGACCAGGGCGTATGTAATCCAATAATGCAAAGTCTATTGTAAAAATGCTTTGGTCGTGCCGGAATGTGATCTGCTTAGTTTTCCAGAGTGGCTCGGACAAAAGTCCCGTACTGTCGCCGGTAGTAACTTCCTTGTTATATAGTCTCAAAGAAGTAAGCATGATGGGCGGGATATGGCCATCGACGGCAATAGCCGCCGGGTCTAGCGAAAACATTTCTTGATTTGTCTCAAAATATAGATTTCCATTGGCATCAGTTATAGTGGTGCCTTGAATCAACTGACTATTTTGTGGTAACCCATCGTCATAGCCATAGGATTGAATCGTCCGGTTTTTGGGATGGTATCTCAATAGCTTTTGCGCCGAATTGATCCATAGATAGCCCTGCTCATCCGGCATCACATCTCTGATATTGCCACCCGGGACATCTGCATTTGGCTCAAACCGTTTGTATTTCGAATTGTAATGATAAAGTGAGCTCGTGCCCGCGGCCCAGATATCTCCCGAGGAGTCTTCGGCAACTCGCCAGAAGTAGTTGGTTATTTCAGGGCCTACGGAGACTTTTTCTAATGCTGGGGTTTGCGAAGCGCCCTCCGTGGGATTGATTCGGTAAATTTCATTCGCGCCGCCTATCCAGATATTGCTTCGGGAATCTTCGAAAATGCTTCTTACACTGATGCTTGCGGGAGTTTGCCTGAGAAATCTCTCTCTTTTTTGGTCGAATAGCAGCAGCCCGTAATAACCTCCTATCCAGAAGCGCCCTTTGCTATCCTTGAAGATCGCGAAGGTTCTGGCATTCACGGGTGTAGATGCGTTCTCGATGGTAAGGGGGTAGTGGTGGTAAGCACCGGTTCGGAGGTTAAAACTGGTTAGAATAGAATAGCCGGCGGCCCACAACGTAGCGTTTTCGTCCAGATAGAAAGTGTAGTAGTCAGCCCCTTTGGAAAGTTTCAGATTGAATGCCGACGGATTCTTCCCCTGAACGTCAAAGACGAGAAGTTTATCCTGATTTGCAGATATGGCCCAAATTTGTTTTGTTTTCCCCTTGCCTAACCATGCATTCGAGAATGACTGGGCCCGCGGATCATTGGCGGTAAACGGCCAGGGGTTAAATCTTGGGGAGTCGAAATGAAGATAACTTACGCCGGCGTAGAACGAACCGCACCAAAGCCCGCCTTGCCGGTCCAGGTACAAAGAGAAAATGGCGGTGTTACCCAGGCTGTACGGGTCGCCGCGCCGATTGACGTACCATTCGGCATGTAGCGAAGCCGGATCGAAGTGCGCAAGGCCTGAGAATGTGGCCACCCAATATTTACCCTTGCCGTCGGGCACCATTTTACATGCACTGGGGAGTTCGCCATTAGGTGCCCTGAAGGTTTCTATCAGTCTGAATTGCTCGGTGACGGGATTAAATTGATACAGACCGCCGTAAGTTCCGAGCCATATGGTACCCTCGTTGTCTGCATACACAAAAATCAGCTCGCTCAGCTGGACCTGTGTTTTCTGGGATGGAATTCGATATAAATGGAGGTTGCTGCCATCATTTCGCATTTTTACCAATCCGTCGCCTGTTGCCATCCAGATGTTGCCAGCTTTATCCTCGGCCAGCGACCTTATGAGTTGTGCCTGGCGTGTGAATTCAGTCTGTAAATAACGCTTCACTTTGCTTTTCCCGTGATCATTGGTAATTCGGGCCACCCCACGCTGGGTTCCCGCCCAGATTTGTTTGTTTCGATCTATGATCACACAGTTGACAGAATTGTCGGGCAAGGAGTTGACGTTTGTCGAGTCATGTTCAAAATTTATGAAACTATCTGTGTCAGGCTGATATCGGTAAAGCCCTGATGTCATTGAAGCGACCCAGATATTTCCGTCAGGATCCGTAAGCAGATCCCTGACGTACTTGGGGTTCTTGTGCTCGTCGGCACGGTACAGATTGAATGATTGCCCGTTGTAACGGTACAAACCAGCCTCCGCGCCAAACCAAATAAAGCCCTGTTTGTCCTGGGTAATTCCCAAAGTGGTCGATAAGGGAACCCCGTTTACCTCTCTGACATTTTTAAAAGCCTGCCCATACCCCCTGGCAAAAAATATGAGGGTGTAAACCAGTATGGCCATTATACGCTGACAGACCGACATGTGCGAAGTGGGATGCGTGATTGCGAGCGATAAATGTACCTTACCGCGTCGTACACTGTCAATGGGCGTAGTAGGGCTTTGTCGAAATAGAACAAAGTGTCTACCGTAATGGTAAAAAAATCTACCCTGTTGCCGAGATTTTGTATCGCGTGATCGGTTAATGCATTCGGTTTCGTTCTATCGTCTGTACTCCCGCTTGTACCGTTTCCGGCCTACGTTGCGTTCCAGGCGGAGTTATTATCTGATTTGATTTTTTCCAAAAGAGTCAAGAGCCTTGTAAGGTGTTCGATTTTAGTTCCCTCAATTGCACGACGCAAAAAAAGAGCGATCAATTTATGGAAATTGGTCGCTCTTTTTTATTTAAACTTATTGATATTCAGTGTGTTATTTTGATAATTTGGGTCTTGTTTTTGGTTCGAACAAACCTGAGGATAATGAACTTACATGGGTTGAGGTTTTGATTGTGAGTTTAGTACAGGTTCGAGTATGGTGGGGTTTTTTACTTTTTTCCCATTAACGGAGGTCGTATGATAATTGTTAAACAGCTTCAATGGTAGATTTTCCCAAACGACTCAACCAACGCATTTGCGATCTGGTTGAAATAGTAGCTATTCGAGGGAATTACATTGAAGTTCGTTAAGCTAGTTCTTGCCACTAACCTTGGTTATATGGCATTGATCGGCTTTGAAAACATAGTTTTCCTGGACGACCACTTCATTTCCGCGTTTGCCGATAAACCGAAAATTATCTTGTTGATTTTCCAGCTTGGCCTGGTAGTTGTCATCTAGGACGACGTAGTATCCCTGGCGGAAATCGGCATTTCCTTTGATGCGAATCGTATCTGAATTTGACAACCGAATTGTGAACGATTCTGTCAACGGAGCTCCCGTCACGTAAAGCGTCGTAGACCGAAATTCTTCCGTACAAATCACACCTTGCTCGGGCTGCTCGTCCTTACAGCCGGATAGCGATATTATTAGGAATGATATAAGACGTACGATCGAAATTCGAGTATCCATGATGCTGTTGGTGTAGTAGATATTTCTTGGACATAATTGGATACCCAACCGTTGGAAATTGCGGAAATATATAAGAGCACCTGATCGTGATATAGATTTTGTCTATCTCATTGATACGAAACCACAGGAGCCTATTAGGGATGGATCAAGATGCTTGGCGGACTTTCAATCATTTTCAGCAGCAATCCTCTAAGCAATTGGTAGTTTTCTGCACCTACTGCTTCTTCCCATCGCTGTTCAAAACCGCGATTGATGCTTTGGGCTAATTTTTTCAGTTGCTCGCCCTTGGGGGTCAGGATAAAAAGGACCGCGCGACCATCGTCGGGATCGGGCGTGCGACTCAGGTATCCCAGGCTTTCGAGCTGATAAACCAATGCGCTCATGGATTGCTTGGTCATTCCCGCGTGGCTTGCAAGGGAAGTGATGCGTGATCCCTTCTCGTCCAGATACTGAAAAATCAGGCCGTGAGAGGGTGTTATTTCCGCATATCCTTGTGAAGCAAGCGATTGGTGAAGATGAGCCACCAGGGAGTCATATAATTGCCGCAAGTAAACTCCTGTATTCGATTCAGACATCGGTAAAATATTTTTTTCAAAAATAATCAGTTAAACTGACTAATATTTAAAAACATTATTTAATTTTGGTCAGTTTAACTGACTAAAATTAAATTAACATGAAAACAATGCAGTCACAAAATGGGTTTAAATCCTCAGCGAATGCTGAAAACACCCGGGCAATTCCCGGTGCGGTGTTTAATTTTCTTTCGATGGGCCACGAAACGGAAGGTCGGCAGGCGCTGATTCGGATCGTGGTAAACCGAGGGGCGGAGCCGCCGGCACATACGCATACGCGAGAAGACGAGTCGTATTTTATTGTCAAGGGAAGTGTCCGGTACACGATCGGAGATCAGGTTTTGACCGTCAACGAAGGGGAGTTTGTATACCTGCCGAAAGACGTGCCTCACAAGTTCGAAATACAAACTGAGCAGGCGGAAGTGCTGATGTGGCTAAGCCCGGCGGGGCTGGACCAATGGTTTTGGGATAACAGCACACCAGCACCGGACGGAAAAGCACTGCCTGGCCCGACAAGCCCGCCGCCGCCACAGGTAATCGAGCATTTTGTAAATTCTCTGCAAGATTATGGTGTCGAGATGAGTTGATATGATGGACTACGATCGGCTAATAATTTGACGGCACGGTCGTATTGGCTTTCCCATTGTCGTTGGGCTCGACGGTCTCCGCAGGAATATTGATCGGAGATTTCAACAACATGGTTGTGCTGCTCGCGATAATAGTCTGACGCCTGGCGCGTCACCAATTTTGTTTCAAGCTTAGACGGTACCCGTGTCAGCCGCGCTTTGCAGCAGCTTGTCGAGGTTCGCTTTGTAAATGCGCCCTATCGGAATTTCTTCGTTGTTGATCCGGACGTAGCTGGCACTGATCGCCTGGATATGGTCCAGTGAAATAATAAATGACTTATGAATGCGGATAAAGCGGTGGGGTGGGAGTTTTTCTTCCAGGTAGCTGATCCTGAGATAAGAGACCAGCGGCCCCGAGCTGGTGTGGAGCCGCACGTAATCTTTCAGGCTCTCGATCCACAGAATGTCGTCCAGATACAGTTTCACCATTTCCTTATCCACCTTGAAATACTGGTATTCCCGCACAGGAGTAGCAGGCTGCGGCTGTTCCTGCGGCATGGTTGGGTTCGGGGAAAACCTGTAAATCTTTCCCACCGACTGCAAAAAGCGCTCAAATGAGATCGGCTTGACTAAAAAATCCAGTACGTCGAACTCGTAGCTTTCCAATGCATACTCCCGGAACGCCGTGGTGAAAATGACTTTCGGCCGGTACCCCAATGGGCGCAGCAGGTCAAAGCCGGTCAGCCGGGGCATTTGAATGTCAAGGAAAACGACGTCGACCTGCAATTGCTGCAACATTTGCAGGCCCTGGGTAGGGCTGTTGCAAACGCCGACGAGTTCCAGGTCGGGCAGCCGGCCGATGTAATCCTGCATCAGGTCGGTAGCCAGCGGCTCGTCGTCAAGTACAAAACACCGGATCGCCATTAGTTGATATCAAATTTTAAAACCGCTAAAAACTGCCCTTCCTCGGGCATTGTCACCAGCTCGTAGCGTTCCGCAAAAAGGATTTGCAGCCGCTTTTTCAGATTAGAAAGCCCCAAACCGGACTGAAACGGGACCGGGGCGTCCGTCTGCACCGAATTCTCGACTGAAAAGATCAACCGGTTATCTTGGAGTGAGAGGTTGATCTGAATCCAGCAGCACCCTTCCATCTGCGCCGCACCATGTTTGAATGCATTTTCGACAAAAGGCAACAAAAGCATCGGCGGTACCATCACGTGCGTCGCTCCCGCCAGGTAATTGAAATTCATCTGGATATCCAGCCGGTCGCCGTACCGGAGCTGTTCGAGGGAAATGTAATCTTTCAGGTAAGCAATTTCTTTCGACAGCGGTACTTTTTCCCGGTGACTTTCGTGCAATTGATAGCTCAATAATCCTGCCAGACGCTGCAAAAGGTTCGGCATTTTGTCCGGCTGGTGCATGGAAACGAACGTGAGGTTGTTTAGTGTGTTAAATAAAAAATGCGGCTGGACCTGAGATTGGAGCAACTGATATTCCGCCGAGACCTTCTCGCGCCGGTAGGTTTCGCTCAGTTGCTGCTGGCGGAGTGCATGCCTGACCAGATCCACCACCACAAACAGCCCGACCACCAAATGCAGTTGCATGGCTTCTGCCATGATTTTGGGTGCATACCAGAAGGGCTTATCCAGCGCGAACGGATAATAAACCGGGTATATCCAGTGGTAATTAATGGCCCGGCGCAGCGCCCCGAAGACAAACAGCCCGCCAATCAGCGAAAGCCAGAATGCCGTCATGCGCCCATGCAGGAGAAAGCGGCGGACCGTCACCAGCAAATGCCAGTAGCCGGCCAGGATCAATAGCGGCAACTGCGCGCTGATCTGGCAGAGACTTTGCTCGAAGTTATCCAGGTATGCGCCGGTGTTGAGCCATTCAAAGAGGAAAAAGCACAGCCAGAAAAGGGATTGTGCCCAGAGCTCTTTGGGTAATTTGAAAGAAGAAACGCGAATCATTTAAAAGGATTTGGATCTTCGAAAGCTCAAAAATAAAGATTCAATTGTTTAGACTTCCATTCTTTCGCCCAACGACGCGATTTGCCTCCCAAACGTTTCCCAAACTCCGTTCTTACCCACAGATCGACCTTCCGGACGCGCCTTCGCTTCGTTTTCTGCAATGCGGGCGCCGGATCGCGTCGTACGTCTAAAATCCGTATTTGTTATAAAAATGCTGCGCTTATTTGCTTCCGGAATTTGGTAAAAGTTCGAACCACTTACATACAAAAGTTATGCGCACCTTGCTACTTTCAGTTTTGCTCCTCCATATAATGCAGTTTGGAGGAATTGCACAAGCTCAATCTGCACCTGGCGGCCATCTGACTGCCCATGCCGATTCTTCCGGCTCCTATTGGCGGGTATTAACCGATGCCAAATCGAGGAGTACCCGGGTTCAGTTTTTCGGTGCCGATCGCGTACTGCTTTATGAAGAAGATGTTCCTGAAAAGTGGATCAAACAAAGCAAGCGAAACCAGCGACGACTCAACAAGCTCCTGGCAGATATTTCGGCGAGTAAACTCATTCTTTCAAGGCTTAAAGCAGAGGACCTTCCTGCGGAACCTGCCAGGGTAACCAGGCCTGCTTCCGGGACGGAGAATCGGGACACGGTCCTCGTGAAAACTTCCTATCAGATTCATGTCAGCATCAACGCAGACGGCAAGGTGCGGCTGGCCGTCAACAACCCGGAAAGCCTGAGGTACAAGATCGAGATCGGCGACTACCGCGACAGGATCGTTTATCAGGAATTTACCAGCCACGAGCAATACAGAAGGTATCTCGACATTTCTCCGGTGATAGGAGAGACCGCGAAGGTCATCCTGACGATCGACGGAAAGCGGCTTGTTTACAATATCAAAAAAGTGGAAAGGCGCAACGCTTATACCATTGGCCCTGTTATCGCGGGTCGCTAAGCGGATCGACTAATTTATAACCAAATGAAAAGGACTATCATATTAACCGTGTGGATATACCTGCTTGTGGTCGGGATGTTTTCATGGATGCTCTTCGGGACTCAACGGACGGTGGTCGCTGTTCCCGCCAATGAAATGATCATCGACTCATCCGCGCTTGCCGACACAAAGCGCCAAGGCCCTGCCGCGGATACGGTTTCCGCTTTTGCGCACCGATTGATTTTCGTACCCACTCAATGAAAAAAATAGATTTGTTTCTTCAAACTTCGATATACGACGTTATTGCCGCCTTACCGGATGCGACCAGCTACCATGTAATTTATTCCAGACATTATTTTCTCGGAGTACAAATGGGTACTTATGAACCGGTTTATATCAGCAGGCAGACCGTACGGGAAATTTTTCTGACCGAAACCGGCATCCGTTGCCAGATGATGTTGGATGCCCATGACGATGGATCCTCTTCCATATTTATTCCCTTTGACGGGATAGGGAGGATCGTCAGAATCAAAGAGGCAGTAGATAGGTATTGAATTCCAGGCGAAAATATTGGTCAAACAGTACATTGCCTGGGAGAACGACAGATAAGGCCCCTTGATATAAACCAAGGGGCTGAGGTGCTTGTAAGGACAATATGGACTGAATGCTCTTTTGACTATTTTTTGTCAGTAGGTAGTGTTTTTTCGATTTCGGACGGCGGCGGCGTGATCGACGCTTTCTGCCTCTCAAAAAGTGCGGTCAGTTCTTTCACAATTTCCGGGTTTTGTTTGGCCAGATTGTACTTTTCGCTGGGGTCGTTGTCAATATTGTAAAGCAAAGGAGTATCAAGCACTTTGGGGGCTTCCGGCGAATAGGATGCATGTGTGATGAAATGCGCCTTCCACGGGCCTTTCCTTATCGCATATAAGTTCTCATTAATATAGTACGGTAATACATCCCTCACTTTTTCGACCTTCCCAAATAGTAACTGAGATATATCCGAGCCGTCCAGAACGATGCCGTCGGGCAATGAAGTTTTTGTCATTGCGGAGAACGTCGGGTACAAATCAAGCGCGCTGATCAAGCTGGTGCTTGTTACATTTGGTTTGATTTTCCCGGGCCACCACGCTATGGCAGGCACACGCGAGCCGCCTTCGTAGGTGGAGTTTTTGCCTTCATACAAAATACCCGCCGAACCGCCGTGGTCCTTCTGGAAAAGCCAGGGGCCATTGTCGCTGGTAAAGATCACCAGCGTATTCTGATCCAGCTTCAGATCTTTGAGGGTCTTTAAGATCTGCCCCACGCTCCAGTCAAGCTCCGTTACCACATCTCCATACAGTCCGCGGGCGCTCTTTCCTTCGAAATCGGCCGAGGCGTAGAGCGGCGTGTGGGGGAAATTGCTGGCGTAGTAAGTGAAGAAGGGCTTGTTTTTGTTTTGTTTAATAAAATCGATCACCTCCTGGGTATACCTTTTCGTCAACTGCCGCTGGTCGGGTTCATGCTCGACAACCTGCTCGTTTCGGTACAGCGGCAGCTCGGGAGCATTAGCACGAGGGCCGGAGGGAACCGGGAAGTCAGGGTCGATCCTGGTGGTGAATACCTTTCCCATGTCATTGGAATAGGGTGTGCCGAACCAGTAATCGAAGCCTTGCCGCGTGGGGAGAAACTCCGTGACACTGCCCAGGTGCCACTTGCCGATCAGGCTGGTGGCATATCCTTTCTGTTTGAGCATTTCGGCCATAGTGAGCTCTTTTAGCGGCAGCCCGCTGGCCGAATTTTGCCTAAAAACGTCCCCTTTGCCATAAATGCCGGTCCTAACCGGCAGCCGGCCGGTCATCAGGCCCGCGCGGCTGGGCGTACATACAGATGCAGCGGCATAAAATTGGGTAAAGCGCATCCCCTCGTGGGCCATTCTGTCAAGGTTTGGGGTCATGATCGTCGGATGACCGTAGCATCCCAGGTCGGCGTAGCCAAGATCGTCCGCAAGGATCACAATAATGTTCGGCGTTTTTTGTGCCCAACCCAGCACTGAAATGCCCGAAAACAAGGCGGTGACGATCAGTTGTCTTACTATTTTTTTCATATGGTATTTGTCTGTTAATAGCCTGGGTTCTGGTCTTCGGGAGAAATATCAGGATTATTGTCAATTTCCTGCTTGGGAATCGGCATGAGTAACACCGCATCGGATATTGTGATGCCCTTGGCTTCTTTAATTACCTCTTTTGCCTTACCGGTGCGCAATAGATCATACCACCGCTTGCCCTCCACCAAAAACTCGTAGGCACGTTCTTTCAAAACCAGTTCTCTGAACGAAGCCGCATTGTAATCCGCCAGTATAAAGTCTGCGACTGACGGTGTATTGACATCGTATCCATAAGCCCTCCTGTGTACCATGTTGAGCCTTTCGAGGGCCAACGCAGTTGGGCCCTGGTTTGCCTGGCTTGCTGCTTCGGCATAAATCAATAATGCTTCCGCATACCGGTACACTGGGAAATCAGTCCCGTGGGCACCCGATGCCGGGGCTCCGACATCTTTAAATTTGCCAAAGCGGATGGGTTGCGTGGCGCTGTTGGAAACAACCACGCCCTGTTTGTTGGGCCCGGCGGTGTACAGGTTGAAGCTTTTTCTCAGGTCCTTATCTGCCCAATCTCTGAGAAGCGGATATGAAGGGAAACCAAAAAAGGTACCGAAGCCGCTGGTGGCCCAAAGACTGGTAGGTAAATGGTAGAGTTGCGGTAAAGACGTACCACCCGCGACGCTATGCTGGTATTTGATGTAAAATACTTCCTCGGTGGTGTTGGTCACATCCGCTCCGAAAATTTTTTCAAAATCGGACGATACCCTGACGTCTACCAGGTTGTACGCTTTGGAAGCGATTACTTCCTCGGCTTTGTCGCGGGCATCCGCCCATTGCCCCCGCACCAGGTACACATCCGCGAGCATGGTTTTGGCAGCACCCGAAGTGGGGCGGCCGACTTCCGCCTGCCGGATTGGAAGGCTCTTTTCCGCGATTTTCAAATCGGCGATGACAAGCGCGTAGACGTCGGCCACTGCATCCCTTTTACCGCCGATTTGCGTCACCTTTTCGGTAGGTTCGGTGCGGATGGGTACCGCCCCGAAATTTTTGGCCAGGTTGTAGTAAGCAAATGCGCGGTAGAAATAGGCTTCCCCCAGAACTTTCCCTTTCTCGGTTTCGTCCATTGAAATGTCCGGCACATATTTGAGCACCCGGTTGGCGGCGTCGATAGCGCGGTAAAACCCATTCCAATAGCCATCCGTAACGGCCATAATAGGTGTGGTGATCTGATATTGGGAAACGGGAATGTAAAACCCCTGCCCGGATGCATAGTCTTCCAATGCGGTGGTATGTACAGCATAGCGAAGATTGTACATTGTTGCCTGGTGCAACGTACTGGATATTGCGTTCACGGCGGTGGTGGCATCGGCGGCGCTTTTGTAAAACTTATCTGCTACCAGCAAGCTTTGGGGATTTTCTTCGAGCATACCCTGGCAGGAAAATGTGCCAATGCCAAGGGCGATCAGGCATGTTTTGATATAATTTTTCATTGTTGACTGCTTTCAGGGGTTATTAAAAATTCAGGTGGGCACCAATTGTGTACGTTTTGGCCGTCGGATAGCCTGTCTGGTCCACGCCGATGGATATCGAATTGGAACCTCCCAGCGTGTTTACTTCCGGATCAAACCAGGAATATTTCGTGAAGGTCAGCAGGTTTTGGCCGCTTACGTACAGCTCGGCACTCCGGAGCCATTTGATGCCCCATTTGCTGACAGGTATCGAGTAAGCCAGCTGAATGTTTTTGAGGCGGAAAAAAGAACCGTCTTCCACGAACCGGTCGGACTCTTTGAAGGAAGTGTTTGCACTGACTTTGGGATACTTCGCGGTCGGATCGGGGCTGGATGCCTTCCAGTGATTGAGGTAGACGTCGCGAAGTTGGTTTTCCCCGAAATACATGCTGCTTGCCTGGCTGGTGAGGTTACTGTTGAATATATCTCCTCCCTGTTTCCCGAGCCAGAACATGTTGACCGAGAAGTTCTTGTAGGAAATCCGCGTACTGAAATTGTACAGAAAGTCGGGATTGGGGTCTCCGATAATGGTTTTGTCGGCCAGAGATATCGCCCCGTCCCCGTTGAGGTCCTTGTATTTGATCGCACCTTTTTCATCCAGTCCGTTTTCCAGGTAACCGTAGAACACCGCAATGGGCTGGTTGACACGGATCAGGTTCACAGGAACCGACAGCGGTTGTCCCAGGGCCGTGCCGAACACATCACTTCCGCCTGCGAGCTGTTTCACCTTGCTTCGATTGCGGGAGAAATTCACATTCAGGTCCCATTTTAAGGCCGCGGTATTAATCACGGTCGCGTTGACCCCCAGCTCTATCCCTCTGTTGCTGATCTGACCAATGTTCTGGATCGTATTGTTGTATCCGGTCGATAGTTGTAATGGCACTATCGCCAGCAAATCCCTGGTGTTTTTCAAATAGTAATCCAGGGTGAATGAGACTCGGTTGCGCAGTAATCCCACATCCACACCCAGGTTGGATTGCTGCGTGGATTCCCATTTAAGATCAGGGTTGGTCAGTAACGTGCCTGTCAGCTGGCCAACTGCCAGTTGGTCGTTGTAAACGGTCTGTACGGGACTAAGGGTAAACAACGTCTGGTAGGGTGAAAGGGCAGTATTTCCGGTAATGCCGAACGATGCGCGTAATTTCAGGTCCGAGAGGGTGGAAGCGTTTTGGAGGAACGGTTCGTCGATGAGCCGCCATGCAAACGCGGCGGATGGGAAGTAACCCCATTTGTGGGATTTGCCAAAGCGGGACGATCCATCGGCGCGGATGCTGGCCGTCAGCAAATAGCGTCCTTTATAGCCATAATTTGCCCGGGCAAGGTATGAAAATAGCTTCCACTGGTAGGAAGTACTGGTGGGTACTGCCGGGTTTCTGCCGACGCCGATATTCTCGCTTTCCATTCCCTCATAGCTGAATCCGGTGGCACCGGCATTGAAAGATCTGCTTTTTTCGGTTTGATAGGTCAGCCCGCCGAGCAGCGTCAGTTCGTGGTCTTTGGGTAGGGTAAAAATATAAGTAGCTGTATTTTCATTCAGGAAATTGAATTTATTGGCATAATCTATTGTGGCGGAACCGGTGGGTGTGGTTGTGATTACGGAAGGGGAATATACGTCACCGCGCATGGAGCTGTTTTCGATGCCCACCGATGTCCGTATCGTCAGGTTTTTGGCTGGCTGATAACTTGCAGCGAGGTTGCTTAGTACATAAAAATCCTGGCTCTTCTGCTTTCTGGCCTCCGCGAGTGCCAGTGGGTTTTCCAACGAGTTGGGACTGAATGCATAGGGCTTAATGAAGTTGTAGTTGCCATTTTCATCCTTGGGAGCGATGGTAGGGGGCGCGATCAGCGTCGCAGACGTTACTGTATTCCCTTTGAAGCCATTTTCGGTTGTGAGCAATTTTCTGGCCGTATTGCTGAGCATTGAGTTGTAAGAAAGCCGCACTTTGTCCCCGAGTTTTTGCGCAAGGTTCAGCCGCAGGTTTGCGCGCTGGTAATCCGAGCCGCGAATGATGCCTTTCTGGCCAATGTAATTTCCTGCTATGGCATATTGCGTGTTTTCGGTACCGCCCGATACCGATAGCGCGTGGTTCTGCATCGGTGCGCTCCGGAAAATGACGTCCTGCCAGTCGGTGCCTTTGCCAAAGTTCCGTATTTGTTCTTCGGTGAAATAGGGGGCAAAGCCGTCGTTCTGCGCACGTTCGTTGGCCAGGGTCGCAAATTCCTGTGCATTCATCAGGTCGAGCTTTTTAGCCACATTTTGAATAGCATAATAGGTATCAAGAGAAATCTGCACTTTACCTGCCTTGCCGCTCTTGGTGGTGATCAGTACTACGCCATTGGCACCGCGTGACCCATAGATGGCCGTGGCCGACGCGTCCTTCAAGATTTCCATGGATTCGATTTCGTCCGGACTGATAGCCGTTGGCGGACCCGATAGGGCAAATCCATCGACTACATACAGCGGCTCATTGCTTCCCTGCAGCGAATTTCCTCCCCGTACGCGCACGCTGAGTGCACCACCCGGCGCACCCGAGTTTTGCATCACCTGTACGCCCGGCGTGCGTCCCTGCAATCCTTGCACAGCGTTGGATGTGGGGTAGGAAGTCAGCTCCTTCGCCGTTACGGAGCCTACCGATCCGGTGATGTCGCTTTTCTTGACGGTTCCATAGCCTACCACCACAACTTCTTCCAGCGTCTTGTCGCTCTGTCGCAGGCTGATTTCAAATGATGTCTGATTGCCAACCGGCACTTCTTTTGTGGTGTAACCAACCAGGGAAAATACCAGTATGTGTCCCGGCTCGTCGGGTACATTCAGCGTAAACTTTCCCTCGATGTCCGTGCTGATGCCGCGCGTAGTGCCTTTGAGGATCACATTCACGCCCGGCAGCGCTTCCTTATCTTCGCCGACGACCACCCCGCCGATACTTCTGTCGGTTTTCGCAATGGCCTCTACGCGAAGGATCTCTCTGCCCGCCACTTCTGCCGCCGGATCAGATGCTATCGAAGCCGAATTGCCCGAATCGGAGTTCCGGGAAGCTTTTTTGCCGGAGGTTTTGATGATCATGTAAGCTCCGTTCTTGATCCTCCTGTAATGCAGGTTCGTATCTTTCAGAATGGCATTTAATGCCTGTTCGATATCCGCACTTTTTTCAAGCGGCACCGGTACTACAGTAACGCCGCGCACGAGTTGGTCGGCATAGAGAATATCAGAACCATAATGGCTTTTAAGTTCTTTCAAAACGTCCACCAACTCACGCCGGAGTTGGGTGGGGTGGCTGGCGGATACCGGCTGGGACGAGGATATCGAGGTCAGAGGGCCGGAGAGTTCCATGCAGGCAATAAGCCCCCAGGCAGATAAGCAATGCAGACGTATATTCATGATTGCGGGTTAATTTGAATTGAAATTAAATAAGTAAAACAGGGTGCGATAATTCCCTTCCTCCCGGGCTATGAGCCTCGGGCAGTAAAATGCATTTCCGGAAATATTTTGTAGTGAAAACGGTATTACAAGGGCATTTCGGGGCTTAGTAAAAACGAACCGTCGCCGACGCGCGTCAGTTGCAGATTCAATGCTTCGGATACGACCACGAGCAGCTCCTCGGCATTCTCATACGGGTAGGCACCTGAGAGCGTCATAGCGTTAACCTCGGGAGCGGATACTTTGATATTAATACCAAAATTATCCTTGAACAGCTGCGTGATCTCTTCGACCGACGATTGTTCAAAAACATACCGGTTGTTGAGCCATTCGGACGAATTTCCCGGTTGCATTACAGGTTTGATACTCGCCACGCCTTCGCGGCTGACCGCTACCTGATCACCCGGTTTCATGGTAAGCTGCCCTGACCGGTGGTCAGGCTTCTTGTAATAAAGCTGGACTTTGCCTTTTTGCAAAACGATCCGGGTACCTCTTTTGCGGGCAAACAGGTTGAATTCGGTGCCGAGCACAACTATCTGCTCTCCGTTGGCGGTTTCGACCACAAATTTCTTGTCGTCTTGGGTATGCCGTACTGAAAAGAGTGCTTCGCCTTCCAATCGCACACGCCGCTCACCGGAGAAAAAGGAGAATCGCGGTACCCGCAGCGTGGAATTCGAGTTGAGCGCTACCCGGCTTCCATCGTCCAGACGCAGCGTCTTTTTCTCATTGAAACCAGTTTTGATCGTAGTATTGAAGATCTCGGACTGATAATTCCAGAGCACAAAAAATACGGCAAATGTCGCGGCTATACGGAGCCACCATTTCCCGTATGCCCGTCCTCCCGGAGAAACAGCTTCCATTGGCTCGTCCACCTCGGATGTTTCCTGGGCGTCTCGTCCCAAAAACTGCTGAAAGCGTAACAAACCGGCTTCCTTGTTTGCGGCAAATTGAAGGTGCTGGTTTTCCCATTCCTGCAACCACTGATAAAACAATTCAGCGTTTTCCGGGACCTTTACCCATTCATCGATCATTGTTTTCTGAAAGGATGTGGCCTTCCCATCGAAACTGTCGAAGATGAGCTTTTTGTTAACGATATGTTGCATAGCTGATTTTCTTACGAGTTGATGACACAATCAGAACTGAAAACCCTTAAGCAAAGCCCCGCAAAAGTGATCAGACAGGGTAGCGAAAGACGGTACCGAAGCAAGTCGCGCAACGCGTGTGTCGCCAGTCTGATGTGGACCTCCACTGTCCTGGCTGATATTCCCAGTTCCCCGGCGATATCGGCGTAAGACTTTCCGTCGAAACGGTTCATGAGATAGACCTTCCTGCGTTGGAGGGGCAAGGAATCAATAGCTTTTTCAACAGTCTGGTAAAGCTCGTCGTATTGCGTTATGGAATCGGGCTGCAGATCCTCCTTGGAGGGGGCAGTAGCCGCATCGTCCAGGGATGCACCCCGGTGAAAGTTTTGACGAACGTAGTTATACGCGCGGTTGCGTACTGCCCTGAAAAGGTATGCCCGGTAGGAGGTTTGGATCGTTGCAAATACCCGTTTCTCGTAAAATGTACAAAATATCTCGGAAACCAGATCCTCGGCTTCGGCCTTTGAGCCCAGAAAACGCACCGCGTGGCTGCACAACTCTACATAATGCCTTCTGAACAGGAGCTCACATCCCAATTTAGCATTGGTTTCAATGGTTGTCCTGATAAAGAGCTCCTGATCGGGTAAAGCGCTTTCCTGATCATTATCCATATTGCTGATCTGCGAAAAACCAGGCTCCGCGTGGTCGGTTCGAAATAAAAGTTTGTCTACCTGCATTTCCTGATCAGTTAAAACCAGTGGACACTCACATGGCTACTACACAGGGAAGACACATCTAAAATAGAAAACCCTTAACCGGAACTGGATATTTTTGATAAAAAATTTAATCATTTGGCGGTGTGGAGAATTTGAGCTTGTGCAAGTCTGTGGGACGGCAACCCATTGGAAGTAAATTAGTATGGTTCCGGATGCTCCCACACGCTCGCTGAGAGTAAGAACTTATGCCTGGTGAGGACTAGCGGAGATACCAATAAAGATGCCTACAAACAATTGAAACTGTCTGCTGATCGATAGTGGTCGACGATATCCGTATTACACAAAGGTCTGCCAACTCGTGTCGACTCTTTTTAATTTTTTCAGTAGGTCTTTGAAAATCTCCTGCTACGAATCGTACTTCGTCAGTTTTTTTAAGACCTTCCGGAGGATTAACCGTCTTGGGGATGAAGACTAATTCGAACTGCGCCCAAAAGATGTAGAATATGGAAACAAGAGTATTTGAGCTTCGAAATTGCGATTTCGACAATGGTCAAAAAGATAAACCTGAGGTCATCACGATCGAGTTGAACGATGATCAAATAACCATTGACTTTGGAGCAATCATCAATACCCAGTTTTCGGGAGGGAATGTCCCTGATAAGTACGAGTATCTGCGACAATTCCTTCGACTGGGTGAGTTTTCATCGGCACCAGGTGGAGGATTTGTGAATTTTTATGCCGTTACCAGTAGTGAAAATGTTGAGTACATTTTGTTCTCAGGCATTCGGGAAGTATACAATTCTCACTACATCGTGACTGTGTATAAGGTATTGCAATTTTAGTGGGCTCCGTAGGGCTGCCAGCGAAACAACGTCGCCAACTTCCGGGAGTCTTCCAGCAAACAGTTCGACGAAAATTCTACAAACTTCATAGTAGAAATTTCGTTTTTTGCCGAATTGCGTACTTTCACGGCATATATCAAATCTTTGCTTTTAAGGCGGGTGCGTACCACTCCGCCCGTAACATCGTACCATTTGCCTTATGTACTCAACGAAATGCCGCATACTACTCAAAATAGTGTTTTTAGTCGCTTCGCTTCTGTCAACATGCCGAGCCTCGTTCGGACAGCTTAAACTTCAAATCCGGCGTTTCACTACCGAAAGCGGTTTGCCCCAAAATAGCATCAAAGATTTGGCAATTGATTCCAAGGGCTTTATGTGGCTCGCGACGGAGGGTGGTTTGACTCGTTTTGATGGGCGCAACTTTCGCGTATACGATAGAAGAAACACAGAAACATACAGCAATCGGGTAAAGGCCATCGCGCCAGGGAAACGGAATGCGCATAATCATAGCAAGTTGGATGTTGCTTATGTGTCGTTTTCGAACAATGAACGAGCCAACATAATTAATGGCGACGCCGTCCCCGTTGGAGAAGAAATTCACGTCCGTGATGAAAAGCTGGCGGACCTGCGCAGTCAAAAATTGAGCTTCGACTTTGTTAACGGATTACCGGAAAGGTGGGGCAGAGTCATAGGACCCGATCAGTCTACAATGGTCGCCTCTAATTTCGGAGATGGAGAATTTTACCTTTGCAGTCAATCCACCGTAACCTACTATCGTGGATGGAAGGGACAGTATCAAATTCCAAATCATATTGAGGCACGCCTGAACTACTTCGTATTGGGGAAACGGCTTTACTATCTAAATCCGAACGGCACGCTTACGCACATTTACAATAACCAGAAATTTTCTTTCCCCATAAAAGGCGATATAGCTCGTAATGAGGACTATCTACGAAACAAAGGGGCGGTCACGCTTTACTGGAACAACAAAACTGACCAGGTTTTCCTCTGTATCAACAACCGGGTATTTGAGCTAATCCAAGAGCCTGACGGGATTCTAACCACACATCTTCTGATACCGTTCTTTGATCTCGACGCAGAACACATCGATATTATGTATCACGATAGGCAGAACAACAAGGTATTTCTTGCAAGCAGTACCAATGGTCTGTTTGAAGTTTCGCTTCCTCGATTTGATTTGAATAGCGCAACCGGAGCTGGCAGCGAAAAACTTCGCGAAGGCCATGTTTCTCTAAATTCATCGGGCAGCCTAGCATGGTTTGCCGCGCAGGCAATAACTGGTGACGATGCAAACGAAGACATTGTGTTTGACCAGGTGACTGTCGACGGTAAGGAATTGGAAGTGAGTGGCGACACCGTTCGGCTGTTTTCGAAACCAGAAAACGTGAATCTACACTTCTCAACGGCCTATTTTGGGAATCCCGAAAATCTAAAAATGTCCTATTCTCTGACAAAGGACGGCGAACACGCAAACCTCGAAAAATGGGTGAATGTAGATACAGGAGACAACGATCTGGTCATTCCCTATTCAAGTTTACCCACAGGGACTTTTACATTCGTTATTAGAAAGCAGGCGGGATTGGGGCTAGGCAGTGTGGTCAGCAAGCGTCTCATTATCATCGTAACCCAGCCCTGGTACCAAAATGGATGGCTGCATTTGTTGTTTGGACTTGTCATCCCATTATCCGGGTTTGGAATTTTGAGGTACCGATTCAGGAAGATCGAAGCTCGAAATCAGTTGTTGGAATTACAAGTGTCTGCACGGACGGAGGAGTTAAGACAAACCCTCCTAACGCTGGAATCCTCCCAAGGCGATTTGCTGCACCAGTTCCATTTGCAGTCTCGTTTGCTGACATCGCTTGCGCACGATCTCCGCTCACCACTTTTGGCCGCAGGATTGGTAACCGGCGAAGTAGGGCGATTAATTAAAAATCATGACCTGGCCAAGGCAAGCTTACTGAATCGACAAGTCGAAGACGCCGTTGGCCTTATCCGGCAGTCGCTGGACGAACTGCTGACTTACATCAAGGTACAGGTGTACAGCAAAGAAGTAAAGATTGAACAGGTGCCATTGGCGGAGCTTATAGACAAAAGCTTCGGTGTTTACCAAAAGGCTGCGCGTATCCACTCCAATTCTTTTGAGAACAACGTACCTAAGGAGATTACGGTACCATCTAATTCGCAAATGCTCAACATCATCATCCGCAATTTGGCAGACAATGCCAATAAGTTCACGGAAAATGGGACGATATCTGCACATTGGACCGAGAATGAAGCACTAGGCTCACTCACCATTCGGGATACAGGCAGAGGCCTTCCCGCTACACTGGTGGAGTGGTTTGAGCAAATTGGATCGACACCTATTCCAGAAAAGTTTAACGGTTTAGGACTTGTAATCGTAAAGGAACTGGCTCCATTTGCGATGATCCGACTAAACATCCATAGCCGGAAAGGGGATACACAAGTCACCCTGCATTTCCTCCATCGTGAAACTCAAAGTGTCAATATTTAGTAAGCGCCTGATTTTTAGTCGATAATGGAATGGCCGATCTATTTGTATAAATAGTTCACTACAAAAATCGAACTATTTGTAAATGCAACACTACAAGCGTGTAGGGGAGATATCCTCTTGCAACTACAACCCGTCATTAAGACCAAGCCTACATTTGTGTACGACATGTCGAAGTAGCTCCCTGATATCGATCGGGCAGAATGGTGGGATCTATTTTAGTGTGCGGCATTGAGCTGTGAGCACCTTTCAGTTCCCCAAGTTTAACTCTTATTCAAGCGTAGCATCCTGGCCGGCTGGCCACCAGGGACAGGTAAGCTATGCTCCATTTTTTTCGAAAGTTCACTTAACAGTTTAGCATTATGACAACGAAAAGAACGATCAAAGGATTAATCGGTGCCGCCGTAGCAACGATCTTTCTCGCAGCAGCGCCCGACAGCGCACTTGCACAGGTAAAAATTGGCTCGAACCCAACGGTGATTGGGCCAAATTCCAATCTGGAAGTGGAAGCCACCAACGCAAAAAAAGTGATTGTACACAAAAGCGATGGTACGGTAGTGATTGAAAACACTCCGCAAGGAGCAAGCACCGACAAATTAATGTCGGTTGACGCAGCCGGAAACGTGAGAGCCCTTACGCTTGACGAAGTTAACACGCCGGTTGCCTCGCGCCCCTTTCTCCGTCTCAAAGGAGGTATCGTTACACCCTCTACGGGCTCAAATGTAGTTGTTAACAACCTCGCAGCTCAGTTACAAAACAATATTGATTATGCCGCGGGAACTGGCACAATTACTATAACGGAAGCGGGAGTCTATTCCTATTCTTCTACCGCAAATGGCCCGGGCCAACCAGCGGCACCAGGAGACGTATTCGACTACTGCCAATGGTTTAACGTCAACAACGCAAATATCGACGTGGCATGCGGACGCTCGAATCGCGGAGAAGGTACATCGGGCACAAACACAGGGATTTACAGGCTGAATGTTGGAGACACAGTCAGAATTAGGCTCACAACTTCATCGACCTACACCGGAAACGGACAATATAACTTTACCGTGTCATTGTACAAACTGAGTAATTAATCCAGGAATTGATGCGAACGAAACGACTTCTACCATGAAACACCTATTCGACTACATTTCTGGGGTATGCCACATAAAGCCCGGCACAGCACTTTTTACGGTTGCGGCCGTAGTCTGTGGAACGGTCGCGCATGGGCAAGAAGGCAGTTCCGGGAATACTACCATTTTCAATGGCGCTGAAATGACATTCTTCGGCAACCATGATTTTACAACTGGGGGAGGCGGAACGCAGCCTGGCGTGATCAATACCATCCGCACCGCACCCTTTGGTATCCTGAACTTTGCCGCTTCCGCAGCGACTTCAACCGGCGGGGACGACGCCAATTATGTAGACGGCTACGTCCGCAAATTTGGTACGTCGCCCTTCATTTTCCCGGTTGGCGATAATGCACACTTCGGTCCGTTTGCCGCCCAAGGCGATGGAACGATGGGCGCATATTATTTCGTCGACCCGACAAGCGCAGTCACGAGCATGCTCCCTTCCGGTAACTATCCGATCCTTCCGGCGGGCGGGCCCTTTCCATCAGCGACATTCGAAGCAGCATTAGAACGCGTAAGCACGATCGAATACTGGGACATCGACGGAACGAACGCAACACCTTTGACACTTACCTGGGATGCTGCCAGCGCAATTAACACGCTTACGGGAAACCGGTTGGACAAACTAACCATCGCAGGATGGGATGGCACACAATGGGTTGCGATACCTTCGAAAGTTGATGTAACATCGATCCTTGGCGGAGCGAGTGGCCTTTCAGTTGGTTCCATCACAACTACCGGAAGCCTTGCCCCGGATACTTTCGTGGCCTACACGTTCGCATCCAGGGTCGCCCCGTTGCCAGTAACATTGACTTCTTTTTCCGCTCAGGCAGAGGGACGATCGGCGTTATTGCGCTGGACAACCACTGAAGAATCAAATAGCGACTTCTTCGAAATTCAAAGAAGCCTCGACGGGAAAAACTGGGTTGAGTTAACGCGCCAAACCTCTAAGGGTGAAAGCAAAGTCCTTGTCACCTATCAATTTACAGACGTAAAGCCGGAAACAGGGAACAACCTTTACCGCCTGCGTATGGTTGATAAAGATGGAACTTTTGCTTTCAGCTCGATTAAGTCTGTACGTTTTGAGGGTAACTTGCGGCGTGTGGTTTATCCAAATCCGGCCACCGACAGGCTCTTCTTAAATTCACCGGAATCGATCCGTCAGATCCGAATCATCAATGCAAACGGTGTTGAAGTATATAATGCCGCCAAAAAGTTCGAATCTGAACTGAATATCTCTGACCTTCGAAACGGTGTCCACCTGGTTGAATTGACGACCATAACCGGCTCGATAGTATCCGAGAAAGTCTTGATCCAGAAATAACGCTATTGAACAATCAGAAACGCATCTTTCCGTACATGGAAGGGTGCGTTTTCAAATGAATGAGTATCCCACTGATGAAAGTTTTATTGATCGCCGACAGCCCCCTCATTTTTGCAGGCCTGCGCTCTGTAATACTCGACACTATACACACAGCACATTTCACAGAAACGAGGTCTCTAATTGAAGCGTCGACGCTTTGTAGCCGGGAACCGTTTCAACTTGCGATCGTGGATATCAGGAATCTGAGTATTCCAGATATCAGCATTATTGTTACGCTCAAAGAAGCGGCACCGCGGCTGACTATATGGGTAAATTTGAGAACCGACTTTACACTGCTCCGTTCATTGTTGAAGGCCGGAGTCCAGGGCGTGTTTTCCAGCAAATCGTCATACAGCGAATTTGAACACGCGTCGCGTAAGATAAACATGGGTACGACGTTCGTTAGCGATGAAATTCAGGAGCAAATGGTTTCAGCCGTGATCGGCAACAGCCCCTGGCCGGTGCTGACGGAGCGGCAAGAGCACGTGGCTGACCTTTTGGCTGCGGGGTTTAGTCGCCGCGCGATCGCGGAACAAATTAACGTCAAGCCTTCAACCGTTACCCATTATCGTCAAATCATTTTTAAGAAACTCGGTATCAATTCAATGAAGGAATTGAGGCAGAAGAGAGGGGTAACTGAACCCATGAGCAATTCTGTACCTACGAGGTGACTGGCTTCTGCGTGCCGCTACCATTGCAAGGGTTTACAGTTTTATATTCTAATTTTAGGCAATCAACCGGAAAGCTTTAAGTATCCCAAACGTGTTCGCCTTAAAGTCACTTTGAAAATCAGAGATAGTGAAGAAAGTATTGATTGTTGAAGATCATTTCCTGACTAGTACCGGAATCCGGATTTTACTGAACGAAATAATGGACGGGTCGGAAATCTACGAGGCCATATCCTTCGAGGGTGCACTTGAAACCTGTGCGTCGCATTCGCTCGATCTGATCATTCTTGATATCGATATACCAGGAGGCACCGATGCCGATATGATTCCCCAGTTCAAACGCATACAACCCAACGTCAAAATCTTGGTCTGCACCGGCTATGATGAAAAGAAATACGCGCTGGAATACATTGCTGCCGGGGCTTCGGGTTTTGTCTCAAAATCGTCAGAAAGGCCCAAAATGCGCCTTGCAATCGAAACTGTTCTTGAAAACAAACGCTATGTGAGTGATGTCATTCAGCAAAGATTTCTGGAAGAGATTTATCAAAAGACAACCGATTCGGCCATCTCATCGGACACGCCACACCTCTCGACTCGGGAAGAAGAGATCATGAAATTGATACTGGACGGCAAATGGAGAAAGGAAATAGCCTCGTTATTGAAAATTAGCCCAAATACTGTAAGTACCTATAAGGCACGTATTTTTGAAAAGATGAAAGTCAGCAACGTATTTGAATTAGCGCAAAAGGCATCGCAAAAGCAGAAATTTGGTTTGGACTAATCATCTTTTATTTGAAGGGCAGCCTGTAAAGTTTTTTGCATAAGTGATCATTATTGCTCTTTTCAATTTTGCGGATCCTCTTTCGCGACTGGCTGAATCAGGTCCCAAAGATTGCCGTACAGGTCAGCGAATACAGCAACAGTCCCATAACCCTGCTGCTCGGGAGGCCTTACGAAAACGACGCCTTTGGCGGTAAAATCGGTGTAATCGGCCCAGAAATCCCCGGTATACAGAAAAAGGAACACCCTGCCGCCTGTCTGGTTTCCTACTGCCGCTTGCTGCTGCTCGTTTGCTGCCTTCGCGAGCAAGAGGCTGCATCCGCCGCCGGTCGGTGCTACGATCACCCAGCGCTTTTCTTCACTGAGGCGGGTATCCTCAATCAGCTTAAAACCAAGTTTTTGTACATAAAAATCAATGGCTTCGTCGTAGTCATTGACCACCAGGCTGATATGGGCTATGTGTTGCATATGTTTTTATTTACAAATTTAGTGTCGGGCAAGTTAACGACCTAGCTGCCGCTCGCATGATCGGTAGGAACTCGCGGCAGTGCCGAGAGATCTTCACCGAGTTTTCCACGTATACCTACATACGTTTTGACGTCTTTATTTCCCGGGTGATTTCCGTATCCAATAATCCGCTACCAGATCGTAAAGCATGAAAAACGCGACCTGATAATGAAGAAAGCACGGGAATGGCCACCAGCGATTTTTAACCGCTTAATAAGTTTGCCCACTCGTTATCAGCTTGTATGCCGTCAGAATCGACGTTGATATTGTAATACAACTATTTCTATATGTTTATATAGAAATAGTTGTGATATTGAGGGATTCGTAATGCAAGTCTTACTTTTTTACCCTCTAAATTTCCTCTGTATGCCTAACAAAAGTCCACCTTCCTGGGGGCGGCCCGTGCATTTTATTGCCCCGTCCCATCTTCCCGCCTGTCCTTTTTCTAATCCTTTAACAATCACTGAATATGGCTATTACATCTAGTGAGTATAAATCTTTCAATACCCCCATTACCACGTTTCTTTCCGAAGGAAGCGATTTGCTGACGGACGCTGCCAAACAACTGCTGGAAGGCGACCTAATCGCGATTGCCTGGAAGAATCAAACTCCACGTACCATTGGCCTGACCACCGCCGATCTCTTCTCGATCGAGCAGGCATTTCAGAAAAACAGCCTTTACGGAGACCAGACAGTAGCCGGTGCATGCTGCTGCTGTACCTGTACGCCCGCTTGTTGCTGCACCGCAGTTGCCGTCATACAGGCGTAGCTTCTCATTGATTGCAAGGTGAAAGTTTTGGCTTTCACCTTGCCTGTATATAAACCACCTCCATGACCGATTTTTATGCAAGAAGATACTGCTTCAAAAAGACTCCAGATATTACCGGTAGAAGTGATTGAACATGACGACCGGGTCATTCTGATCCGAGGGCTTACCCAGGTACAGATCCCGGATAAAAATATCCTGATCATCATCACAGTGTTTCAACGCGCTTTACAGCAAAAGCCAATGACCGCGAACGATTTATCCGCATTGTTTGCTGCCCCGTCACGTCCGCTCATTCTTGAATTTATAGATTTTCTGCTCAAAAAGCGCCTGATGTATGAGTACGATTCCGACCAGCCTCATGCGTCGGTTGAAGCTGAAAATTCGCAGGATGTTTTTTACTGGCACTACAATAAGCACCAAGGCGAGATCGCACTGGCGCTTAACGAGAAAGTATGGTTCTTTATCGGGGTCAACAAGCTCAGCCGGAAACTGGTCGCCAAACTTTCGGAAGAAGGGCTTCAAAATTATGTGGTGGTGGATGACCCCTCGCTGCGGGCCGCAAGCTTTTTTAATCCCGATGGCAGCCTCAATGACCAGGAATGGGCCCTGCCGGGCAGCCGGATCCTCGAGCCGGACGCGATGCAGGATTATGCGGGTAACAATGACATCGGCTTCATCATCGCCGCTACTGAATTTGGCAGCCAGTTTCTGCTACGGCAATGGAACCAGTATTCGGTCGAGCGGAATATCCCGTTTTTCCCCGTGCTCTTGCAACATATGACAGGTTATGCAGGCCCGCTGGTGATACCGGGAGAATGTGCATGCCTGGAATGCCTGCGCGCGCGGCAAAATTCCAATGCGAAGGATTACGAGGAACGCAGAATTACGGAACAATATGCATTTGAATCGCAAAAAGTCGCGGCCTACCATGGCAGTATGCTCAATGTGCTGGCGGAAGTCGCGGCTTTCGAGCTGATCAGGTTTCGGGCGGGAATGAGCTGGGATGTCGGGACGCTCATCGAAATAAACCTGCTTTCCAGTGAAATGCAGAAAAGGAAACTGCTCAAAGCCCCGCGGTGCATCGTGTGCAGCAACGTGAAAAATCATCCGAAAATCAATCTTCATAAACGTCTTGCGAGCGAAGAATCATGGGACGATATCAATAAAACAGTCGGTTATAATGAATAATACGCTAACGCCTCTGCGCAGGCTTACGGCGAGCCTGCCCTACCTGCTTGATCCACAGACCGGAATTATCAAATTCGCAGAAGAACATCCCAAAGAGGCCGGAGCACCCGATTTTTTCAGGTTTATCGCAGAAGCAGCCAATACCAACGCATTCGGGCAATACCAGAATTTCGCGATCGGCGGCGGGGCGGCGACAACCAGGGATATCGCGCTGGCGAAGACGCTCGGCGAGAGTATCGAGCGCTACTGCGCAGCCATCTATGATCCTCTCGAGTTCCCTTTTTGCAGCTATGAGCTCGCGCCCTTCCGTTGCGTACATCCTTCGCAATGGGCGCTCTTCGGCCAGAAGCAGCATGATTACCCCGAATTTATGTTCGATCGCTTCGATGTATTTTCACCCGTCAGGTGGTACCCGGTTACCGACATTTCCGACCAGACCACCATTCATGTGCCTGCGAGCATGGTCTTTGTTCCTTATTTCTTCTACAAAAACGGGGAGGAAGCGGCGATTGTCCAGCCGATATCCACAGGACTTTCCTGTCATTGTAGTTATGAGGAGGCGGCTATTGGCGGGCTTTGCGAAGTGATTGAGCGAGATGATTTTACCATCACATGGCAGGCAAAACTTGCCCGGACGCGCATCCGCCTTAGTTCCCTGAGCAATGCGAATCTGGACCTGGTGCGCCGGTTTGAAGTAGCCGGCTATGAAATGCACATGATGGATATCAGTAATGAGACGCGCATTCCGGGTATTCTGGTGGTGGCCCGAAACCGGAACGAAAAATTTTTACCGATCGCGGTTTCAGCATCGGTGTCTCTGGATCCCGAAGAGGCTGTGCGAAAAGCGCTCGAAGAGCTCGCGCATACCGAGCGCTATGTTTTTCAGATCAGAAACGAGCTTCCCCGCCTGAATGCGCACGAGGATTTTGACAACGTGATCAATCAGGTGGCGCACGTCAATTACTGGATCAATCATAAAATAGCCCACAATGCCGATTTCCTTTTCAGCTCCGATGAGTGGATGGATTTCTCAGATCTTCCCGACTATTCAACGGGTAATCCCAAAGAGGACCTGGCCTTTATTGCAACCAGGCTGGCGGAGACCGGATATCAACCGCTGGTGGCCGAAATCACAACGCCGGATATCGAAAGCCTGGGCATTACAGTCGTACGCGCGCTGATCCCCGGGTACAATCCCCTGCACATGGGCTACCACAACAGGGCCACGGGCGGGGAAAGGCTATGGACCATCCCACAGAAGCTAGGCTATGAAGGTATCAGCAGAGAAACAGGCGATTACCCTTTTCCTCATCCTTTTCCCTGACACTTCGAAGTTGTTTTAACCCTTTAACCGATATCACGAAAATGGAAGACCTGCAATGGAGCCAAACAGCGATTCCCCAGCAAACGGACGAACTGTTATGGGAAATTTTCCACGAAAACTCGAAAACCTCAAAATATGGCGACCCGCTCTCGAACGACGCGGTCGTGGAGGAAATGAATAATATGCACGAGGTGCTGCCCTACAATTATGTTACCGCCATCAAGCTTCCCGATACTTTCGCAGATTTCACCAAGGACTTCGAAGCAACAATCCTGACCAGAAAAACAGCGCGAAAAGTCGAGCCATGTGCGATAAGTCTGGTGCAGCTGCGCACGCTACTGCATTTTGCCTACGGCGAAACGCGCAGCAATGCCGATGAGGGTTATTATTCACGCAGCTTCCGGACAGTCCCTTCCGGCGGGGCACTTTATCCGCTTGAACTGTATTTCTTTTCGAACGGGCATATCGAATCGCTTCCGGCAGGGCTCTACCACTATAGTCCTTCTGCTAACGCTGTGGAATTGATCAGAGCCGGGGACTTGCGAGAGGAAATCAGGCTTGGGCTTGTGAGCTTTCAAGCAAACCTAGCGGATGATTTAAGCTTGCTGATCTTTCTGGGTGCGTTTTTCAACCGGTCCGTATTCAAATACAAGGACAAGGGCTACCGTTTCGTGCTGCTCGAGGCAGGTCACGTTGCTCAAAACATTGGCCTTACCGCCAATGCAATGGGTTTCGGGCATATCAACATGGGCGGTTACCACGACCGTATCATCGATGAATTTCTGGACTTTGACGGTATCAATCAATCAACAGTTTACATGAATGGAATTGGCAGGCTCATACATTAAAACCGGGGTGCGGCCCGCGATCAGTCGCAGCTCAGCTGCATTGCATTTTACAGGCGCATATTTCAAATCCTTCGATGATTTATTCGATTTGCTGGAAATTGAGCATGTGGATGACTGCCTGTTTTCCGACCTGACCCTCGGTGCCTGGCGTGGCCACTGGGTGGCTGGTGAACTATGCAGCCAGCTCGGCATCGATAGCGGCCCGCCCGTTCAGCCGGTGATTGGCCAGGCCGACGATTCGCGGTCTTTCGACTACGCCGACACGGTGAGTATCATCATCGACAATGAAAGCAAGGGAGATGTGAATCGCATGCGTGCTTTTGAAGTAGCCGGGGATATCCTGGCGGCGGCGCGGCAGCAGAACAAGAACCCGATCATCATTTTCCTTCCCACGGCAGATCAGGAACTGGAGCACGAAGATCAATACCTGATCGAGTTCTTGAATCGGGGTGTAATCACTGAAACGCTTGTTCTTGTGACTTGCGGAGAACATACGGCCCTGCCTTCGCATTGGCAGATGAGCTGGCTCAACGAGCCGGGCATGCAACCAATCCGGAAGAGTGAAGAACTGACCGCGGCGGTCCCCGGTATAGTTAGCGTCAGCATGGGCAAGCCACGAACGGAGGACATTCGCCAATTCAGGATTTTGAAAAACGGATCAGTACTTGTTGCGCCTGATGCCAGGAACCGCCATTTACGCGACTTGCCACCCGAAGCCCCCGCGTGGCTGCTGGCTTATCAAATGATATTGGGAAATGCGGGTGGAAAAGATTTCCGCTTTTTGCAGGCACAGGCGGGCGAGCGGTTCTCGGAAGGCGGTTATAACATTGCATTGAGATTGCTCGATGGGGCGAAAAAGTATACGGATTCCCCCGAAGAACTGGCCGGCATCAGCGCGCAGCAGCAGAACATCAGGATTGCGCTGATGCGCTTTCAGGAGGCGTCGGTCCAGCCTTTGCCCGAGGCAGATATTCCCGAGGCCTTTCGTGCCTCACTTTTGCAAAGCAAAGCCTGGGGGCTGGTTATGATGAACAGTCCCCACGAGGCGGAAACTTATTTTGCTCAGGCCAGAGATCTGCTTTCCGGGTATCAGGACAGTCGTCTGTTTCTTTATCTTCTTAATATATCAGCGCTTAACAAACTCAGGCTCAACCAACACGCTGCCGCCCTCGCATTCGAAAAAACGATCGAAGATCAACTTTCAAAGCAGCGGTACACCGACTGGCATATCGCTTATGTGAATAATATTAACCAGGCCAGGCTTTACAAGAAAACCAATGAACTGGCGCTTTCGGAAGCATATTACCATAGAGCATTTGCTATTACCTATAATTTAAGGAACGAGAGCGACCTGTTTTATACCAATTTCTGCCTCGCACAGCTTCATGCGAAAAAAGGGGAGGATGCGGCAGCACTGATCTGCTATTTCAGGGCTGCCCTCCACTGGCTGGCGAATCCGCTCCCCGAGGCAATGGCCCCGCGTGTGATCAGCGCGGTTATGGGAGGGCCGGTTCCCAACCAACATGCGATGGTTGACGGTATATGTGGTAAACTAAGCCAGTTGATCAAAATCGCCGCGAAATCGGCGTCGCTTTCCGACTATTTCCAAGAGGCTTTCCAGGCGACCGAGCAAGGTTGCGGCGTCCATTTTGCAAGACCCGATGCCGACAGTGATTTGATACCGGTTTTTGCCTGCGGCGCTTCCGGCTGGGGATTACTCGTGTGTGACCAGCCGGTTGTAAGTAAATATATGAGCGAAGCCTACCAGCACCTTGAACAGCTCATTTTCGATATGATTAGGAAGATGCTACCAGCCGTGGTATTTCCTTCCAATCCTACGATACTGGTTGATGCCTGTTTTGGTACGGATATGCCTGCGCAGCCGACAGAACTGATTGGCGTGATGGTGCGCCACGGTGTTTCGCAAATATACTGGGGAACAAATGAGCGCTTTTTTACACGCGACGAACTGGTGCGAATTGAGCAAAAAATGATTATCCAGCTCTCGCCCGCAATCAGTTACATCCGGAAATCTCCGGAAGGATGGCACATTCATTTCCGCAGATACCGGTCGCCCCAGCTTTGCACAGCCATGCAAATAGCAATTCTGGAGCTGACCGACGGCCAGCGAACAATGGAGGATATTGCGCTATCGCTCGGCAGCCGGGCAGATGTGATTTCAGAAGAAATCCGCTTTTTGGAACACGATGGCATAATACAACTGGTCCATGGATAGACGATTTCTAAACATCGAAGTGGCGCAGCAAACACAGAGTCTGTTCTGCTGGTGTGCGGTGTGTGTTTCTTTGATAAAATACTACTCGCCCACGACTGTCCTTGACCAGGAGACTTTCTCGAAAAAACTATTGGGTACCACCAGCAACCGGGCGTGCCATCCACTGATCCCACTGGAATCCTGCGGACTTCTGCACGCGGTCACGAAAAGTCAGGTCAGTTTTCGGACCCTGAAAGACGAGATAGACTTGGGCTTTCCGGTGATTACCAGCTTGCGTTTTTTTGTAGGAAGCCACCTGGTATTAATCACGGGTTATGAAAATGAGCAGATCCGCATCTCCGACCCCATGTCGGGTGGGCACGACATGTGTGATTACAGTGAGTTTGCGGCGGGTTATCAGAATGGCATGTACAACTGGGCCGAGACCTATTATACCCGGCCTGCAACAGGTAATATCGGAAAGTCTCCCGTATTCCTGGCTTCGGATGATTCGTCATTTATCGTTGGAGCGGAAATTCTTTCGGACAGCGGAATGACTAACATCAGCCGGATGAAGTGACCTTCAACCGAAAGCCGGAAAAAGAGATGTGATTTTAAATGGCCCGGGGGTTTAGCTGGCAACCCGGGCCATTTGAGTTAAAGAGCCTTATGTTTATCACCCCAGATTTCCAGTTGTTTGATGATCGGTTTGAGATCATAGCCAATCGGGGTAAGCTCATACTCCACACGGGGCGGGATTTCGGCATACACCGTCCGGGTGAGGATTTTACTTTCCTCCAACTTCCTGAGCTGCAAAGTAAGCATGCGTTCGGTAATGCCGGGCATTAACTTCTTCAACTGCCCGAATCTGAGCTTCCCATTGACAAGCCAGGAAACAATGGCCAGCGACCATTGCCCGCCGATAATATTGGCCGCGTAGACTTCCGAGCATTCTTCGATCAAAGCCTGCTTGTTGGCGAAGTTGGTTGAACTCACTTTTACTTTTGACATTACTTACATTTTTTATAGTACCCTACATTTGGTAGCTAATATACCGAAATTAAGGTGGTCGCCTTAGTTTTGCCGGAAACAAATGTGTTTAGCTTAATGAAGACCTTGGTAATTGTCATCCATCCGGATATTAGTAACTCTGCTGTCAATAGAAAATGGGTAGAAACTTTAAGCAGGTTTCCGGGTAAGTATGCCGTGCATCAATTGTACGAGGCTTATCCAGACGAGAAACTGGACGTTGCCGCCGAGCAGGCGTTGATCGAAGGGCACGACAAAATTGTATTTCAGTTTCCATTTTACTGGTTTAGCTGCCCGCCGCTTTTTAAACAATGGCTTGATGAAGTGATGACCTACGGCTGGGCATACGGCAGCCGGAGTGGGTACAAAATGGCAGGCAAGAAAATCGCGCTGGCCATATCTTTGGGGATCGATGAAGACGAATATCTGCCCTCGGCGAAGTACAAGTATACATTGGAAGAGCTGACAAGACCCTTCGAACTCAGTTTTGAGTATGTTAGAGCCGACTACCGGCCATTTTTTGCCTATTACGGAATAGAGCTCAATTCTTCCGATGAATGGGTTGAGAGAAGTATCCCGCAATACCTTGACTTCCTGGATTCATTGTGAAAAATCTTTCAGGCATATTGATTGCTTTCGGATTATGCGGGACGGAAGAATTGTTGCAGCGCATCGTGGCGGTCAATACCAATTCGCGCCGCGCGGACAGTTTCGGCCTTTCCGTCTCCGACGCGTTTGCACATTAAAAATGAGTGATATTCTCTAAATATGCAGTGATACAACAAATTGAAACTATATTTATAAAAGAAGAAATCAGTCTGTAACCAGTATGTCCGCGAGTACATCTAACAGCAGCCCCATTAACACGCCGGTCGTGTTGTCGTACTTTTCCCAAAGCGGCGATCCGAACGATCCTTATCTGGATTTTTTACAGGAGGAATACCGCGCCATCACCGATTCGTGGGAAAAGTATCAGCAAACAGCTTCACCAAAAAGCATTAATGTGTTGTATCCCGCGCGTGGCGCTGCGGATGTGAGGCAGATCGACGACGATATCCGCGCATTCAAGCACCGGATCATTCTCTTTCATTTCAGCGGGCACGCAGGTTCGGAGCAGTTGCTTTTTAAAGATGGCGCGGCTTATGCCAAAGGGCTTGCCGGATTGCTCGGTGAAGCGCAAAACTTGAAAGTGGTTTTTTTGAATGGCTGCGCGACGAACGGTCAGGTTAATCTACTGTTTGAGAATAATGTAAAGGCTGTGATCGCTACCCGGGGAAAGGTCAATGACGGCATTGCCAAAGACTTCTCGGAAAACTTTTACGAAGCCGTCTCTTCCACCGATTACACGATCCGGGAGGCGTTTGAACACGCGGTCAATACCATGATCAAGGACGGGCGGATCGCGCCGGAAACTTCGACGGCATTGATTAGTTGGCGCGGCCTTGGCAAAGAAGGCAGCGATGACAGGGACCGGTGGGAGTTGTTTGTCAGGGAAGGCTTTTCGGAACTCGACAGCAAGGACTGGTGGAAAATAGGCGTCATCACACCCGGGCGGAAAGAATTGATATCGGGCGGTTCACTCTGGGACCGTGGCCAAATATGGCTTTCGGCGCTGCTCTTCGCGCTCGGGTTGGCTATTATCGCATACGGAATTTTCTTTCAAAATGACATTAAGGTGGCCGGCATCGGTGTAGCGTCCTGCTGTGTTGGAATTTTTGGTTTTAAAAACCAGCAGCGGTACGTAACAGCCGAATTGAACCCCGAGCTGGTAGACGATTCCATGCGCAAAAAACTCCGGCTCCTATAATCCCCATCGAACCCTATGAGCACTCTTCAAGAATTCGAACACGCGCAAAGCCGTCTGAGCCAGGAAATTACCTCCCTGAAAAAGCAAAGCGTACTGGCGCTGGCATTGGCCGTCGTTTTCATTATCTCGACGATTGTCCTGATCATCCAGGTGAAGCACGCGAACAACCAACTTAAAATTTCGGAAGACAGGCTTAAAGTAATGAACGACAGTATCCAGGATCTTAACAAGCAGTTGAATACCTGGCGGGTTTCGCTGATCACCAGGGAGCAGGAGAAACCTAAGGAAAATAGTAAGCCATCCAGGCCGCATATTTCGGCGGGCCATGAGATTGCGATACCGATAGTGGTAGCAGAGCCGCCCAAACCCTTTCTTGGCCTGATCGTTTACATCCACGATCGTAAAGGCAGCCTGGTTTCGGATACATTGAAAGCAGCGTTGCTCGCAAAAGGTGCGATCGTACCTTCCATTCAGCATATCGGAAATTCGATGAGGTTTGGCAACGCGGTGAAGTACTTTCATCCCAATGAAAGTCAGACTGCGGAAATGCTGAAAAGCCAACTGGACCAAATTCTTGACAGAAAGGCAATCCAGGCCAGGGTCCCGATCCGTTATCTGGCCAACGACAAAGTGCCGATTGGCCAATTCGAAGTCTGGATCGATAAATGAACGAACGATACCGATCAAAGCTTGACAAGCCGGTAAAATCAGTAAAAAGCATACAACAAACGAAGATTTGTCTTACCCGTCTGGCCGCCCCACGCTGCAATTTTGCATTATCAAGTTAATCATTCAAAAGCAATGAAAAAGATAATCTTAATTACAGGAGCGAGCTCCGGAATGGGTAAGGAAGCAGCCAAAAAATTGATCGCAGAAGGACATACAGTGTATGCCGTCGCTCGAAGGATAGACCAGATGAGCGATCTGAAAAATGCTGGTGGGCATCCCTTGGAAATGGACGTTACCAACGAACACGACATTGAACAGGTGGTAGATACCATCATCAAAGAGCAAGGTAGAATAGATGTGCTTTGGAATAACGCAGGCTTCGGTCTTTACGGATCAGTTGAAGATGTTTCCCTCGACGAAGCCAGGAGGCAGTTTGAAGTCAACGTATTTGGAATGGCGGCGGTCAGCCAAAAGGTGGTTCCCCATATGCGCAAAGCTAAATCGGGAACCATCATCAACACCTCCTCGATGGGTGGCAAAATGTACTTTCCCATGGGCGCCTGGTACCATGCGTCGAAACATGCGGTAGAAGGTTTAAGTGATTGCCTGCGCCTGGAATTAAAGCAATTCGGAATTAATGTCGTCATTCTGGAACCGGGCTTCATTGCCACGGAGTTTGGTTCTGTCTTGTTGGAAGGCTTTGCCAGGATCCGCAAAGACAGCGTTTACCGCAGCATCATGGATAAAATCATTGATGGAACACGGAAAGCCGGCGAGGGCAATGGGTCTTCAAAGCCTACGGTCATTTCCGACACCGTCAGTGAAATCATTCAAAGCAAGCGGCCCAAGACCCGCTATCGGGTAGGGAAATTCGCAAAGCCGATGGTCTGGATGCGCACCTATTTAGGGGACAGGCTCTTCGACAAGATTGTAATGAGCCAGGTTTAGCTCCTTGCTCTCACTAATCGCCGACATAACCGGCAGGCTGACCCTGCAAGCGGATATTGACCCGAAATCAAGTAAATTGTAGTTACGATGAAGCCTATTCTTCAAATAAAGAGCATTTCCGAGATCAACCGGTTTGTAAAAGAAGTCACTAAGCACCCCTTGGTCGCGGTGGTGGATTTTAGCAAGGTCGACGAATATATTGACGAAGATATCCGGATCAGCTGCGATTTCTATTCGATCATGTTCAAAAATTATTGCGCCAATAGGTTGCGATACGGACGGCAAACTTATGATTTTCAGGAGGGAAGCCTGGTTTGCATTGCGCCCAAGCAAGTACTGACCATGGATTCGGAAATAGAAAAGAAAGAAGATATGATGGGCTGGGGTTTGTTCTTCCATCCGGACCTGGTGAGGGGAACATCCCTGGCGTTAAAAATGAAGGATTATACATTCTTTTCTTACGAAACCTCCGAGGCGCTGCACCTGTCTGAAAAGGAAAAGCAAACGCTTTTTGACTGTGTGTCGAAGATTCAGATTGAGTTGGAGGAAAATATCGACAATTACAGTCAAACACTGATCGTGTCCAATATTGAGGTGCTTTTGAATTACTGTTCCAGGTATTACGGCAGACAGTTCATTACAAGGAAGAATTCAAACAAAGACACCGTAGCGCAGGTCAAGGCACTTTTGAAGGACTATTTTAGCAATGAAAGCCTGCGGGAAAAGGGCTTGCCCACAGTAAAGTATCTTGCCGAGCAGGTCCATTTATCGCCAAACTATCTAAGCGATCTCCTCAAAAAGGACACCGGGATCAGTACGCAGGATCATATCCATTATTTTCTCATAGAAGAGGCTAAGAATATTTTACTGAACTCGGACGGCTCCGTAAGCGAAATAGCGTACTCATTGGGTTTCGAATATCCTCAATATTTCAGCAAACTCTTTAAACGAAAAACGGGTACCACCCCGCAGGAATTTAGAAGCCTCAACTGATTTCTGCGTTTTTTCAGGATCATCAAATCTGCACCTAAGCGGTTTCTCCTCTCAGGAATTGACTCATATTTGTTCCTATCCGAATTGCCTGGCGCAAAGACCATCTGACATCCTGTATCGGTTTAACCAAAAATTAATAGACAACTTTGAGTAAGAGCGGGTTAAGAATGAGTTTTGAATATATATTTGCCCATTCAAGCTCAACCCCCCTCTTTTATGAAAAAACATTACCCGCTGTTCTGCGCGTTAATCCTCTGTTTGTTCTCTATTGCCGCAAGTGCCCAAAAAATGTATCTCAAAGCCGATTACCTGACCGAGAACCTTGGTCAGGATAGGGATTTTGAGGACTATGTGAATATTACGAGCCTGCAATACGGCATGACAGCCGCAACCACTATCCTTAAAGGAGGGAGTCCCTCTGTTGGGAAACCTCAATTCGGCGAAGTGATCGTCACCAAAAGTGCCGATGCGCTGTCGGGGAAGGAAATGGAGTATCTTGCCCTGGGCAAACATTTCGACAATGTCGAGATCGTGAATACGATGACCGACGGCTTGGGGAAAATACGCGTCATGTATAAGGTGGAACTTCAGGATGCTTTCGTTACGGATGTTTCCACCAGCTCCGTTCCGGGCTGCAACGGAAATTGTCCTTCCGCCTCGGAAAGTCTTAAACTGGTCTTCAAGGCGATCCGGGTTACGACGTACTACATTAACTCCCGGGGCGAGGTGAAGGCAAACCCGTCATTCGTGTTCAACGTGTCGCAGCAAAACACTACCTGGCCGTGAAGCCGTGGACGTATGTTTTGAGGCTGTTCGCTTGGTGGATAGCCTATGCCGTATATGGTATGCCGGTCAAAGCCCAGGCATTCGAGTCTCCGGAAAAGCAAAAGGCCGACTCCCTGTTGGCCCAAACCAGGCCCGGTTATTACACCCGACAACTGGTCGCGGGCGTAGTGGCCTCTGTGGAGCCATGTAATCATACCCTATGCGAAAACCGCGCATTACCCGTTACGCTCGTCACATTCTCGGGTCGGCGCGTCGATGCCGGCACGGTGGATTTGATTTGGGAAACCAGTGAGGAAGTGAACAACGCCTACTTCCTGGTAGAGCGCACACTCAACCCGTCCAAAGGCTTCGAAACCGTTGCCAAAGTGAAGGGGGCGGGAACTTCGCGGACCACTAGCTCGTACCAGGCACATGACCCCAACGACTTCGGGGTGTATACGTATTACCGGCTGAAACAGGTTGATACGGACGGAAGCTATGAATACAGTTCGATCATCGCCATCAAAGGGAACGATGCCTTTTTCTCCGTTACCGCATTCCCCAACCCCGGCCGGTACCGCGACCTGGTGTTCAAGGTTACGGGCGTAAAGGGTTCGGAGCCGCTCTCTATCCTGGTTTTCGATTCGCAGGGCAGGGTAGTGTACCAAAACGATTCCTACATGCTCCAATCGCAGGAAGGGATTGTGAAAGGTATTTTGCCCGATCTGCTGCTCGGTAAATACAGCATTAAAATAGAAAGCCGGGACCGCGACGCGATGACTACGTTCGTCGTAGCGCCGTAGCGGGGGCAGTTTGCCTAATTAAGCGAACCGCTTTCGGCATCCGAAACCGAAAGCATGCCTGAACTTCTGTTGGTGCTTAGTAAAAGCGGTTTTTACTTTTTATTAACCTTCTTTTACAGCTCATTAACAAATGAAAGGATAGAAACTTTTTACCTTGCGGCCACCGCAGTGACAAAAATCATTAAACGTAAAAAGTAATCACTTTTCCAATCAAGCCATCCATGAAAAACCAACGCCTTTTTCTGATCCTTTCCTTTCTATTAGTTGTATTTCACGTCCAAGCCGATGGTCTGGACGATTTTATCCGGAGCCAAATGCAGAAGCGGGGCATTCCCGGTTTGTCCCTGGCTATCATTCAGGACGGAAAAATTTTGAAGGTTCAGTCATATGGATTTATTGATAAGGAGGGAAAGGTGCCTGTCACGACGAACACCTTGTTTCAGGCGGGATCGGTTAGTAAATCGGTTGCGGCTATGGGGGCTCTGTACCTGGTCGAGCAGAATAAACTCTCCCTGGACGAGAATGTGAACGTAAAACTTAAGAGTTGGAAAGTTCCTGATAATGAATTTACGAATGACAAAAAAGTTACACTGCGCGGGCTGCTCAGTCATACCACCGGTCTTACAGTGCACGGATTCCCCGGATACGCTGTGGGCGCGAAGATCCCTTCGGTAGTTCAAGTTCTCGATGGAACGGCACCAGCCAACACACCGCCGGTTCGCGTTGACTTTGTTCCTGGCTCCCGTTGGCGGTATTCAGGCGGCGGTTACACGGTCATGCAGCAACTGATGGAGGATGTGACCGGCGCGGCCTTTCCGGAATTCATGAAAAATACGGTGCTTTCGCCATTGGGTATGAAAAATAGTACTTACCAGCAGCCCCTATCTCCGGAACTGGCAAAATTGACGGCAACCGGTCACTACAACAATCGGAGTTTGGTGGAAGGCCGCTGGCACATTTATCCTGAGATGGCGGCAGCGGGATTGTGGACTACGCCGTCCGACCTGGCTCGGTTCGCGATTAGTATTCAGAATGCTTACGCCGGAAAATCAGGAAGCGTTTTATCCCAGTCCATGACGCGCCAAATGCTGACAGATCAGAAAAACAGGGATGGGCTGGGTGTTTTTTTGCAGGGCGACAGTACTACCCTCCGCTTCGGTCACAATGGACGTGACGAGGGTTTTGATGCGCTGCTCACCGCTAGTGTAGCCAAAGGCCAAGGCGTTGTGATCATGATCAATGCGAATGACAACTCGCATATGATGGGCAGGATTGTCGATTTTATCGCTGACTATTACCACTGGGATGGTTTTCCTGTAAAGACCGCGAAACGGGTCGCGGTAGAGGTGGATTCCAGGGCTTTAAAGGCATTCGAAGGCCGATATGAACTATTTAATAATCGGATCGTCACTTTTGAAGCTGAGAATCAGCGACTCTATACTTTGGAAGATGGTTTTGTTGATGAAGAATTTGTACCCGTCGCTACGCATGAGTTTACATCGACTGACCGGGATGTTTCTGTGATCTTCAATCCCGACGCCAATGGAAATGTGACAGGATTCACGCTTAAAGACAGGGGCCAGGGCTATGAGCGAAAGGTACCACGTATCGGGCCGCTTGCCAATGCCTACAAAGGCAATGCCGATCCTGATCCGTCGCGAGCCCCCAAAATCTTGGCGGCTTTGCAGGCTATGGTAAAAGGGGGTAAAATATTGGAAGAAGCATCAGGCCTCACTGCGGGCGCCAAACGCGATTTTGCGGGAGGAATGCGGGAGCCGGAAACTCTGAAATCATTAACTTTTATTCATTCAGAAAACGTCGCGGGCCGGGGAATTCAACGCCATGACAGCGAGGTAAGCGAAATCTTAACTTACCAATTGAAGTCTAATCAGCCGGACACCTATATACTCGTCCACCTGACGTCCGATGGCTTGGTGACCGATTGTGATATCGTCGAGAAATAATAGCAGCTAGTTTGGGTTTTGGAGGACGCGGTAATCATTGGGTGTCTGCCCAACCCGCTGTTTGAACAGGCGTGTGAAATGCTGCGGATATTTGAATCCAAGTTCGTAGGCGATTTCGCTGAAAGATTTATCGTGGTCGGAAATCAGCTCTTTTGCCATCGTGATAATCTTCACCTGAATGTATTCCTGTGCGGTTTTGCCGGTTTCTTTTTTGATCAGATCACCAAAATAATTTGCGGATATGTGAAGCTGGTCAGCGCAGTATGCCACGGTCGGAAGGCCTATTCTTTGCGGCTTGTCCGATTTGAAATACGCGTTCAGCAATGTTTCGAATTTTTCCAGGATACCTTTATTGGCCGTTTCACGGGTGATGAACTGTCTGTCGTAAAACCGTACGCAGTATTCGAGAAGCAATTCAATGTTGGCCGTGATGAGCCGCTTGCTATGTTTGTCAATTCGCTGGGTTATCTCGTACTCAATCTTTGAGAAGCAGTCCGTAATCATGCTGCGCTCTTGCTTCGACAGGTGGAGCGCCTCGGTGACTTCATACGAAAAGAATGTGTACTGATCTATGTGCTTGCCAAGCGACGTGCCGTGGAGCAGGTCCGGATGGAAAACCAGCGCCAGGCCCTGAGGCTGATAGTAATTATCCTTGTTGTTTTCGCCGATCACCTGGCCAGGTGCCAAAAAGACCAGCGTTCCCTCTTCGTAATCGTAGTAGTTGAGTCCGTATCGCAGATCCCCACATTTAATTTCTTTCAAAAACACCACATAAAATTCATAGGCCATACGGCGCGACACCCGCGGATCGGCTTTTGACAGATCAACTATGCTGACAAGCGGATGCAGCGTTTCATTTTTATTGAAAGCATTGTACTGCTGAATGCTGTTAAATCTTAGTACGTCTTCCATATTGCTGATCGGTTATACCTGAGTACAAAGTTAGTAGAGTGTATCCTGATTTAGTCGAACTGTTGAGCGGATTGGTAACATTGGTAAGCATTTCCGTAATATGTATACCATTTGAATTTACACCCCGCACGAAATTTGCTGTGTGATTTCAAAGAAACGATTACGCTTCAAAGAGTTACCGATGAGGAATACAATGTTGACAGGAGGTAATCGAAGGTTGGTCTATCCATTGGAAAATATGAAATTGAGTAAGTTACTGACGGTCATCCTGTTTTTCTTGTTTGTCCAGGCTTTGGGTGAAGGTAAACGGGTGTCAGATGATACGCTTGACGCCAGGTACAAGGGCATTATTTCTATTGCCGCGTTAACGGCGAAAGGAGACTTGCCAAGCCTGAAAACGGCCTTTCACGCTGGGTTAGATGCCGGGCTAACGGTCAATGAAGTCAAGGAGGAATTGATCCATCTGTCTGCTTACTGCGGCTTTCCGAGAAGTCTGAATGGGATTAATACATTTAGCACAGTGCTCGACGAGCGGAAGTCGAAAGGGATTGCGGACAGTCAGGGGAAACAGCCCTCGCGGGTCAAAGAAGTAGGGAAATATAAAGCAGGAAAAGAAGTGCTGCAATCACTGACCGGGCGAGTTGAAACAAATCCGAGACCGGGTTACGCTACTTTCGTGCCTGCTATCGACACGCTATTGAAAGAACATTTGTTCAATGATATTTTCACTCGGGGCGTGTTGGACTACAAGCAGCGTGAGCTAATCACTGTTTCCATATTGGCGACATTGGGTGGTGTGGACGCTCAACTGAGCGCCCACATCGGCATTTGCTTAAATCTTGGAATTTCAAGGAAGCAATTGGAAGAACTGCTTTCCATCATTGCGGATAAAGTCGGAAATGATCGGGCAGTGGAAGCAGGGAAAATTTTAGAAAGGGTTTCGTCAGGAACAAACAGATAACCATTATCCTAACTTATGATGGCAGCTTTTAGCAATATCACTACCGGTGGCCCGGCCCGGCCATTTCGCAAGCATCTGCTGTTTGCGTTTTTATTGTTTTCGGGGGCTCTGATTTTTAACCGGCAACCCGCTGCCGCTCAGCAAAGCCAGATGATGATCCGGATTGCTGAAATTGAAATCGAACCGGCCGCCCTGGAAGAATACAAGGCCATACTGAAAGAAGAGGCTGCTGCTTCTGTCAGGCTTGAACCGGGGGTGATCAGCATCTTTCCGATGTATTCAAAAGAAAGCCCTGCCAGCATCAGAATACTGGAAGTATACGCCGACCGGGCAGCATACGAGCAGCATTTAAAGACACCGCACTTCCAGAAGTACAAAACGGGAACAGCCAGCATGGTGAAGTCGCTGAAGTTGGTGGATATGACCGCGATCGATCCCGCAACGATGCCCTTGTTATTGAGGAAGATGAAAGAATAGCGGCGGGACTTTTATTCGGCGCAGCGGGCAAGACCCGGAAACCACATTAGGCAAGTAAAGAAATTGGCCAGAGTCAGGGAGTAGTTGTAATAATGTATTTGCCAGTCCTGAAAAAGTTCACAGCGATCGTGGAGTCTCTTAGATCGAACCCCTCGTTATGTATCGAGTACCCGGCGGCGGCCTGAATTACGCGGTCGCTCTCGCGCCGAAATTGAACCGTGCTCAATTTTCTTTTCACTGCTGACGCGCACAGCGAATCAATCGCGATTTCGACGTTTGTTGCCATTCTCTCCGCAGTGGCTTGACTCACAGCCCTGCTTCCTCTTGTGTAAGTCTTAATGATTGATTCTCGCATTTTTAGTGTGCGCTGATGCTCCTTGGCACAACGGTCATCTGTGACTGTACCTTGGCCTAACAACTTTTTGGGGCAAAACGAGACGATAAAAAACGTAAAAGCGAAAATGATGATGAGTCGCATTGTAGAGGGGTTATTTTAAGCTGCAAATATATCTGAATTATGATTTGATTCCGATGCCAGCGTACCGCGTGAGTTCTTAATCCGGAAAGACCAAAATGTTCGATTTTTTTCACCGAAAGAAAATAAACAAATGGCACTATGTCAGGTAATAATATTGCAAAACAATTATTAACTGATTTTTAGATAAGTACAGCATGGCAAAGTTTAGGATAAGCCTCAACATGGAGTATTGCAGGAGTTCGGACATGAGTTTCGAAGCAGGTGTAAAATTAGCCTCTGAATTGGGCTACGACTATATCGAACCCATGGTTCACACCGGATGGGAGCTGCTCAGTGAAGTCGATTATTTTCATTCCTTCTCGATGGAAGAAGATACGCTGCTCATGAAAGAGATCTGCGACAAGTACAATATCAAAGTAAGCAGTATCAGCGGCCATAGCCCGCTTATGAAGCCAGAGGCAGCTGTAACGCGATTAACCAGAGCGATCATCTTTGCCGATGCGGTGGGTGCAAAATTCGTCAACTCCGACGAAATGGTTAAGCCGGAATGGATGGACGATGATTTTGCGCATCAGACCATGAAGTACACGCTGACAAAAGCTGCCATGGCAGCTGCCCGTCACAAAATCAGTCTGTGTATCGAACCGCACGGCATCTACACCAAAACCGCGGAAGGCTTGTTGCGTATAGTGGACCTCGTTCCTTCTCCGTGGATTGGTGTCAACTGGGATACGGGCAATTCTTACCTGGCCGGCGTGGAAGATCCGTATGACGGCCTCACCATGGTAAGGGACCGGGTACTACACATCCACGCAAAGGATATCAGTATGGAACAAAGCAACAGCGAAAGAGGAAGTGTGACCGGAACGCCGGTGGGGTGTGCATGCGGCGAGGGCGTTGTGAACTGGGAGAAGGTTTTTGAAATACTGGAACCGGTGGATCGCGAGATATTCCTGAGCGTTGAATGCGGCAAACTGGACGAAGCCGAGCGGAGTATCGGATTCTTGAAGAAAGTCCTGGGCAATCGTTTGCTGAACGATTAATGAGAATTGATGAATGCTTACCCTCAAATAAAACCTGAAAATCTATTGCTAACCACTAATCTGACTATTGCGAAATGCTAAAAAATCTATTTTCATGTATGCTGTTTTGGCTCGCTTTGTTTTTCGGACAGGAGTCATTCGCGCAGATCTCCGTCCGCGGGACGGTCAAGGATGCCAATGGGCCGGTTCCCGGCGCTAACGTTATTGTAAAAGGCAGTAGTGTGGGAACCCAAACCGGCCCCGACGGAACATTTTCGATTTCCGTGCCCGATGTGAATGCGGTGCTGGTCACGTCGTTTATCGGATACAAGAGTGTGGAAACTCCTTTGAAAGGTCAATCCGCGGTGGAGATCCTGATGGAGGCCGGGTCGACGAGCCTGGATGAGGTAGTGGTGGTGGGGTACGGTACGCAGAAACGGAAGGACCTTACCGGGTCGGTGTCATCCATCAGCTCGGAAACGATTCGGAGCAGACCGATCACAAGTGCAGGCGAGGCAATCCAGGGCCGGGTACCGGGTGTGCAGGTGATGAACAATTCGGCCGCTCCGGGCGGGAACGTTTCGATCCGGATCCGGGGGAGCAACTCTATCAGCGCCACCAACGAGCCGTTGTATGTGATCGACGGGATTATCGGTGTCGGCGGTTTGCAATACATCAATCCGAATGACATCGAATCGATGGAAATCCTGAAAGATGCGTCTTCGACATCCATTTATGGAGCGCGTGGCGCCAACGGGGTGGTGCTGATCACCACCAAGAGAGGAAAATCCGGGAGCGCGCAGGTCAACTATTCGGGCCAGTTCGGCTTGTCGGTTATCGCCAGGAAAATTCCGATGCTGAATGCCTCGCAGTACATGCAAATGGAGAATGAAGCCTACATAAACTCGGGGCTCAAACCCCAGTTTACCCAGGCGCAGATTGATAATCCCGAATACGATACGGACTGGCAGGACGAAGCTACCCGCACGGCTTTCAGGCAGAACCATCAGCTCGGTATTTATGGCGGCAATGAGCAAAGCAGGTACGCCTTGTCGCTGGGTTACCTCGATGAACAGGGGATTATGCTCGCCTCGAAGCTGAACAGGGTGAACCTGAGCCTGAATCTTGACAATCAGGTCACAAAAAAGCTGAAAGTAAGCACAAGTCTGACGATCAACAGGTCGAAAGACAATAAAATTGACACCGACAACGGAGGGCTGAATGCGAGCCGGGCGATGCTGGAAATGTTTCCTTTTTTGCCTGTAAAATATGCCGACGGCACTTACTCGAACAGTTCGGACCATCCGGGCGGGGAGGGTACGGATAATCCGGTCGCTATTCTTACGGAGATTAAAGATATCTACACGGTGAACCGGGTGCTGGGTAACCTGTTTGCGGAATACGAGTTGGCGCAGGGTTTGAAATTGAAGGTGAGCGCGGGCGCCGACCTGAATGACACGAAACGTAACTATTTCAGTCCATCGACTTTGCGAAGAACCCGGGCCGTACGCGGTTCGGCATTGGTCGGAAATACCAACGACTTCTCCTGGCAGAATGAGAACACGTTGAGCTACAATAAAGTAATCAATACGCGGCATGAGCTGAACCTGCTCGCCGGTGTTACCTGGCAGAAGTTCAAAAGGGAGAGCGTCGAAGCTTCCAGTACCGGTTTTAATGATGACTATTTTAAATACAACAACCTGGGTGTAGGCGACCGGCCCAATCCTCCCGTGTCCAACGCGTATCAATGGTCGCTGAATTCATACCTGGGCAGGGTGAACTACTTTCTGGACGACAAATATCTGTTTACGCTGACCGGACGTATCGATGGCTCCTCCAAATTCGGGGCCAGCAATAAATACGGATTTTTCCCCTCGGGCGCATTTGCGTGGCGGGTGAGCCAGGAGAAATTCATGCAGAAACAGACCGTCGTCGATGACCTGAAACTGCGCATGAGCTACGGGATAACCGGTAACCAGGAAGTGGGTGTATACCAATCTATCCCGTCGCTGTCTACTTTCACGTACATTGTGGGAGGGCAGCGGGCAATAGGTCTCGGGCCGGGCACGGTACCCAACCCGAACCTGAAATGGGAGAAAACGGCTCAAACCGACGTGGGGATCGACCTGAGTGTGCTGGATCGACGGATTACATTTACCGCCGATGCCTACTACAAAGTGACGCGCGACCTTTTGCTGAGCACACCTTTGCCGTTTACAACCGGCTATGCCTCGATCTTTAAAAACATCGGAAAGGTTGAAAACAAAGGGATCGAACTGATGGTCAGCACGGAGAATATCCGCGGGGCCGTTGAATGGACGACAGACGCCAATATCTCTTTCAACAGAAATAAAGTATTGGCCCTGGGGCCCGAAGGCGACGATATTTTCCCCGGTCCCAATTTTGTGACCGAGACGAACATCCTGAGAGTAGGTCAGCCGATCGGATCTTTGTGGGGATGGACCCGCGACGGTATTTTCCAGAACGAGGAAGAAGTGAAAAGAGGTGCGCAGCCTAATGCAAAGCCGGGGGACATCCGCTACAAGGATATCAACGGCGACGGTGTCATTGATTCGAAGGACCAGTCGATCATCGGCAATACCAACCCGAAATTCATTTTCGGATTTTCAAACAGGGTATCCTACAAAAAATTTACACTGGATATTCAGATTCAGGGCGTTCACGGGAACGACAATATGAACCTGAACCCGATCGTGCTGGAAGACCGGCAAACGCAGGCGAACAGCTACGCCACTTTGCTGGACAGATGGACACCGGAAAACCCGAGCAACACCGTAGCCAAGGTCCGCAAGAGCAGCGACCTGCGGTTGTCGACCAGGCATGTCGAGGACGGTTCCTTCATTCGTGGCAAAAACCTCTCCGTCAGCTACCAGTTTACGCCTCAGAAAAGCAAACTGTACAGAAGCGCCAATGTCGCGCTCAGCGTCCAGAACTTCTTTTTGATTACAAAATATGGCGGTTATAACCCGGAGGTGAGCACGTATTCGGGGAATTTCGGGCAGGGAATTGAATTCAGCAGCTACCCGACCCCGCGCATGTTCACAGCTTCGGTCAACATCTCACTGTAACAACTTGTAGCCATTTTAGTAATCCAGATATCATGAAATCAACCTCATTTATACGTACGTTATCTGCTGTTGTGCTGGCTTGCGGCATGTCGTCCTGTCAGGAATTTCTCAAAGAGCAGCCCGAATCTTTTATCAGTCCGGGCGCCTATTACCGCAACAGCCAGGATGCCATCAGCGCCATTAATGCGGTGTACGCCATTTTGCCGCAGTTCTATTCCAGTCCCGCTTATGGCGAAAGCCCGTTTTTTATGCTGGAAATGCCGACGGACCAGGCCATTTCGGGGATAGGGGTGTCGGTGATCGACCAGGATCGCCTCGATGCCTTCAATTTTGACCCGGCCATCCGCCATTTCAGATTATGGTGGCAATATTCCTACCGCGGCATTAATGCGGCCAATACGGTGCTGCAATACGTTCCGGGCATCAGTATGGATCAAAACCTTCAGAACAGGGTGCTCGCCGAAGCGCATTTCATGAGGGCCTATTTCTACTTCGACCTCGTGCGCTTGTTCGGCGATGTCCCATTGATGAAGGAACCGACCACGGATGTCAATAATGTAAAGGTACCCAGAGACAGTCAGGAGAAGGTTTACGCGCTTATCGTCGAAGACCTCCTGGAAGCTGAAAAGTATTTGCCTGCCACATTGCCCCTTGCCGATCAGGGGAGAGCTAGCAAGGGCGCTGCGCAAACCTTACTGGCCAAGGTGTACCTCACACAGAAAAATTGGGCGGGTGCGGCTTCCAAGGCCGGGGAGGTGGTAGCTTCCGGAGTTTACAGTCTTTTTGATGACTATGCCGATGTATACAAAGTGGCTACGAAGAATGGAAAGGAGCATATTTTCTCGATTCAGTTCGATAAAACGATTTACGGGAGCAATTTCCATGCATGGTTTTTGCCTCGTTACCGGGGTATTCAGAGCGGAATCGAAGAGTTCGGGGCGATTATACCTACCCGTGCATTTTACGACTCGTTTGATGCGGCCGATTACCGTAAGAAGGTCAATTTCTATACACAATATCCGGCAGCGAACGGTTCTGGGATGGTTACCTTCGAGCCCCACATTTTTAAATATTTCGACACCGGAGCAGCAGGTGGTTCCAGCGAGAATTTCAACCGGATACGCTATGCCGAGACCCTGCTTATCCTGGCCGAGGCTGAAAATGAAGTGAATGGCCCGTCGGCGAAGGCGCAAAATGCGATCAACCTGGTGAGAAAAAGAGCGAAGCTGGGAGCGGTATCCGCATCGGATAAGGAGTCCTTTCGCAAGGCGGTACTCAACGAACGTTCCTGGGAATTGTGCTATGAGAATAACCGGTGGTTCGACATGCTGAGGACAAATACCTCCATTACCGGGCCATTGGTAGGTTACAACAGCGGAACCGGTGTTTTTAAAGAAAACAATAAGTATTTCCCTATTCCGCAACGGGAGATTGACAACAATAAGAGCCTTGAACAGAATCCGGGCTATTGATTTAACAAAACATGATCATAAATCCACTCACAAGTTTTTTTAGGTTTTTGTTTGCGTACGGGCTGGCGTGCATGCTGTGTGTGCAGGTACATGGGCAAGCCGCCGGCCCGCCGGTTTTCACGGATGTCGCTTTGAAAGATCTTTCGTTTTTCAAGGCGGCACCCGCCAGGTGGAAGCTGGCGAGCGATGTGTCTTACGCGCCGGATGCGAAGTACAAAACGAACCTCGCCGCCGGAACGGGGGTGCTGCTGCATGCTCCTGCGGGAGCGGAAGCAGATAAGCTCACATCGGCAGAGGATTTTGGCGACCTGGCTATCGAATTCAGTTTTATGCTGTCCAGGGGAGCCGAAGCGACGGTTTATTTGCAGGGCCGCTATGGTATTCGCTTGTCCGATAGCTGGGGCAATTCAAAATCTGCCCTGGAAGCATGCGGGAGCGTCCTTCAGAGCCCGAATGTTCCGACGGCTTTCGCTGCACCGCCTACTATGAATGCAAGTCGGGCTCCGGGGTTGTGGCAACGCATGCAGATACTTTTCGAGGCGCCCAAGTTGGATGGGAAAGGGAAAAAGACCAGTAATGCCGTTTTTGTCAAAGTGCTGCTGAACGGGGTAATGCTCTATGAAAATCTCGAATTGGAGGGCCCGTCGAAGAACAGCCCCGCTGCGGGCGAAGCGCCGACAGGCCCGCTGGTTTTCGCAAGCAGTAGTGCGGTGGCTTTCAAGGACATTCGTTACGCCGTTGTTCGCGACAGTAAAAGTTTTACCGACCTGTTCAGGGACGGCAGAGAGACCAGGGCAGGAGAACGCCCCATTATCGTAACGCCGACGCAGAAAACGATCGTTCAGCGCTGTTTTATTGAATACGATGATCATAAAAAAACGTTTTGCGCCGCGGTAGGGGAGCCGGCGGGTGTGCATTATGCCATGGACCTCTCGCAAGGAGCGGTGATCAACTTCTGGAAGGGCGGATTCATCGATGCCACTTCTATGTGGACCGACCGCGGTGAATACCAGGTGGCCGAGCCGGTGGGAAGCAAAATTGAGGTGGCGCCCAGTCCGGTTTTGGCAGTACTTGCCAACGCGACCGACGCCTGGCCGGACTTAAAAGCAGCTGATTTTCGCTTTAAGGGATACCGGCTCGCTACAAATGGCCGTCCGACTTTTCTCTATCAAATCGGCGATATGCAGATCGAGGACAGTGTGGCGCCCGATGCGAACGACAATGGTCTAACACGGTCATTGAGCGTCGCGACGGGAAAGGTACCTGCTAACCTTTGGCTGAGACTGGCCGCGGCCGAAACGATTACACAGCTTGGGGATGATATGTATGTCGTTGGAGATCATCAGTATTATATCAAACACACGGCTGGCAAGAAGTATAAACCGGTAACCAGAAAGTCGGCAAATGGGCAGGAATTGCTGATTCCCGGTGCCGCGCTGAATGATGATTTTAAATATACAATCATCTGGTAACCAGATAAAAAAGAAAGTATGTTGACAAGACTTAAAAAGAGCAAGACCTATATAAAGCAAAGCGCATTGCTGGTTTTGACGCTAATGCACGGCGCAGCCATACACGCGCAGCATACCGGGCATCACGACGCCCGGCCATTGACGGAGAACGATTTCTATAAAATTACCAATGTCCCTATTCCTGCCGAAACTGCGCTGGAAGTAGGCGGAATGGCCAGGTTGCCTAACGGAGCCATGGCCGTTTCGACACGCAAAGGAGAAATCTGGATCGTCGACAATCCCGGTATGCAATATCGTACCAAGCCGCATTTCAGACTTTTCGCATCGGGTTTGCACGAACCGCTCGGGCTGGCTTACAAGGACGGCGCATTCTACGTCGCGCAAAGGGCTGAACTGACCAAAGTAACCGACACCAATCAGGACGGAACGGCGGATCTGTTCGAAACCGTGGCGACCTGGCCGCTCTCGGGGAACTATTGCGAGTACAACCACGGCCCCGTAATCGGAGAGGACGGCAATTTCTACATCAATTTCAACCTCGGAGACAATGGCATGGGCAAAAATGCGGAGCCGTTCTTCGGGGAAATGGGAAGCCATGCATTATGGAGGGGATGGATGGTCCAGGTAACGCCCGACGGAAAACTGACGCCTTTTGCGGCTGGCTACCGATCGCCGGCCGGAATTGGAAGAAATGCGAAAGGAGAGCTTTTTTATACCGAAAACCAGGGCGGATGGGTGGCTACCGGCCATATCAGCCAGGTGGAAAAGGACGATTTCTTTGGTCACCCGTCTTCATTAAAGTCAGCCCCGGAGCCCGGTTCCACGCTCAAAGCGCGTGTGGACGATATTCCCACCGACGATCCTCTGTATCACGATGCCGTCAAGAGGATTCCGGGCATGAAAATGCCATCGGTAAGACTTCCGCACGGCATCTTGGGAATATCCCTCGCAGGACTTGTGGAGGATCACACACAAGGCGGCTTTGGCCCTTTTCAGGGGCAGTATTTTATCGGGGACGAAGGCCACGCCAATATCATGCGCGTATTCATGGAAAAGGTGAACGGCGCATACCAGGGGGCTGCATTTCCTTTTCGGCAAGGTTTCATGTCGGGCATACTGAGACTGGAATGGGGCGCTGACAATGCGCTTTTTGTGGGGATGTCCGACAGGGGCTGGAACTCGAAAGCACCATTCCGCTATGGTTTGCAACGCCTGGAATGGACAGGAAAAATGCCTTTCGAGTTTAGGACGATCAAGGCGAAACCGGATGGTTTTGAACTGGAATTCACTTCGCCGGTCAACAAAGCTTCCGCAGCGAATCCGGGGAACTACCAGATTACCGGTTTCGACTACCGTTATCATCAGAAGTACGGTAGCGAGGTTTATGATAAAAAAGAATGCGAAATACAGGGAATCCGGATTTCAGAAGACGGGCTTACAGTGAGATTGATTTTAGGCGGGACCAGGGAAGGGTATATTCACGAAATCAAATGTGCCGGACTGAAATCGGAAGCCGACACGCCGCTCCTGCACGATTTCGGCTACTATTCGCTGAATGCAATTCCTTCGGGAGAGAAGCTTTCTTTGGAAGATAAGTCGGTGATAAAAGTGAGTGCACCGCAAATGATCCGGGACAATAAAGCGGCGAACGGAGCAAAATCCGGAGCGGAGAAGCAAGCTGCCAGCATGCCGGCCTCCTGGAAAAATGGCCCCGACCAGACCTTTGTGATCGGGACGAAGCCGGGATTGAAGTTTGACATTGAAAAACTGGACGTAAAACCGGGTGCGAAGGTGAAACTGACATTCAACAACAACGACGACATGCAGCATAACCTGGTGGTGGTGTATCCGAATTCTGTGGACGAGGTCGGTACGCTGGCACTGAATCTCGGGCTCGATGGGCCGGCCAGGCAATATGTTCCTACCAGCGACCGGATCCTGTTCCACACGCAGCTTTTACAGCCGAGGACCTCGGAAACGATCTATTTCATTGCACCGGAAAAGGAGGGGGCTTATCCATTCATTTGTACCTATCCCGGGCATTACACGATCATGAGGGGCGAATTGAAAGTCAGCCGCTAGTTTGTTTGTTACTCAAAAATTTAAATGACAAGTTCTATGAAAAGCATGCTGTCGCTCGTGTTAATGTCCTGCCTGATCGCCTGCGGGATGCCGGGAAGGGTAATTGGCCAGCATTACAGTTGGAAGCAGTCGGATTCGACCTGTGCGTTGCTGGATGGCACTCAGGTGGTATGGCAATTGAATTTCAGCAAAAGCCAGGACAAACCTTTTTTTCATCCGCTTCGTGTGCTGGGGAGTGATGTAACCATGGAAAGGCCGGCCGATCATGGGCACCACCGGGGCCTATGGTTTGCCTGGCGGGATATCAACAAGGTCAACTATTGGGAGGAAGTTGGCCATACGGGCGTATCCGAAGGGCGAAGCAAAATCACAAAGGTGGACGCGAAACTTGCCGCGGATTTTTCCGCGAAAATCGTCATTGATCTGGCATACGGGCCAGAGGGAAAAGCACCGATTCTGAACGAACATCGGACTCTGAGCATTTCGCGCCCCGATGCCTCGGGTAGCTACTATATTGACTGGGAAATGAACTTCAAGGCGCGTAGTGTACCATTGTTGTTTGACTGCGTGCCCACTTTGAAAAGGAATGGGGTAGCGTACGGTGGCTACGCGGGATTGGGGTATCGGGGAGCCGGTTCGCTCGTTAACCCGGTATTTACGGCGTCCAACGGCTGGACGAATGACAAAGACCTGACGGGATACGGGCAAGGGGCCGATTGGATGGATATGACGGCGGGAATGGACAATTCCGGATCAAAGCAAGGAGGCATTACATTGTTCGATCACCCCAAAAATTCCAGGTATCCGAGTCCGTGGTATATCTGGTATGCGGCCGGTAAGCATACGTTTTTTATGCCCGCAATCTTGTACAATGAGCCTCTCGAACTGGCGGCAGGAAAGAAAATGGCCTTGAAATACCGTGTCTTCGTTCACAGCGGAAAGCCGGATAAAAAGCAACTGGACGGTATTTTTAAAGCATTCAGTGACCGGTAGCCTTCTGGTCCTTATAAGACGATGGCGTGCAGCCAAAGCGCTTGGCAAACAGCGTGGAGAAGTATTGCGTGCTGTTAAATCCGCAATCGTAACAGATATTGGCAATACTGGGCTTCGGATTGGACAGGATTTCCTTCGCCGCAAAATCGAGCCGGATGGCATTCAGGTATTGCATGGGTGTGCTGTTCGTCAGCTGCTTAAAATAGTGTGTAAACTGGGTTATTCCCAAACGTGTATGTGTAGCCATGGATTCGACCGTCCATGGCTCACTGAACGAACTCTGCAGTTCCTTAGTAAAGAGCTCTACCGTGCGTACGCTGCCGGTCAATGATTCATTCAGTGTGAATGCTCCGTTTTTCAGCATTTCGAAAAGCAGAACGAGCAATTCATTCACGTAAATCATGATCCACGATTCTACATTTTTGCTGCTTGCGTCGTGGACCAGTGCCCCGATTTTCTGAAAACACCTTTTGATATCCGCATTGACCGAAAAAACGGGCTGTTCGTTCTGGCGAAGAAACTTTGTTAGTTCAGCCAGATCTGCTTTGGACAGAATGATCCAGGAAGGCCATTTCCACTCCTGATGGGGTTGCCTGATATTGACATCGATGATCAGCCAATGCAATTTTCCTACTCCTATCGACGGGTTACCTACCTTATGCAATTGCCAGGGCCTGGTAATGGTCAGATCATTCGGCGACATCATGTACTCGCCCGTCTCCAGCGTAAATGGCATCGAGCCGGTTTCCAGAAATGTAATTTCGAGCCCTTCATTACGATGCCAGTCCAGGCCCCATCCTTGCTGGGACTGGGAGCTCCAATAACCAATCGTATTAATTCCCGAAAGCGAGTCGTCCCCTATGGGCATACCCGGGTAGCTGTTCCTGGCGAGTGCATGCAGTTGCACGCTGCCTGCTTTCCAGGCCGCAGTGAGCGTATTACAAGTGTCGGGATAATACACTACGCCATTTTCCTTGTACTTCGGGCTGTGCGGGTTCATTGGTAAATCGTTTCAAACAATAAATTTCTGCATAGCCAAATTCTACTATTCAGCTACAAGCAATATCGTCATTTTGAGGGGTAAAAGAAAGGCGAAAAATTGTTGGAAGCCGCTCATTGTTCGATATTAACGTCGGCTACCGGATGTAATTCGCCCACCTGACAATTACTCGCCGATATCTATGTGGGAGGTTGGTATAGAAATATAGCTGTTGAAAAGAAATGCCATTCTAAACGTTTCCTGGCTACATTTGCGACACTAAATTTTATCCAACATAACTCAATCCATAGCATTATCCGAAAGGTTGTCTTGTCACAGATAGAACCTGAAAGCTCGGTGGGGCATCCGTTACCAGCCTTTCGATAAAGTATAATTACCAACGCAATGCGCATTTCTTTTAACAGAATAATTGAACGTTTCCGTTTCTCACTCTTTATTGCAGCTGTCAGCTCTTTGGTAATCAGTTGTGTATCAGTCAAACAAACGCCGAAAATACTGGACGAGGATGTCCCGAACGTAAACCTGGCCTACGAGGTTCAGCATATCGAGATCGTCGACAACAGAAAAAATGTTTCAGCAGGTGAAATGAAAATTCCGACTTTTTCGACTCCGAAAAGCTATACCAAGCATTCACCGGCCGTAACAGCAGAGCACCGACAAGAAATAGAGGGTTTTTTCAAGAATAACATCAAAGGTTCCGGCCCGGCCGTACAGGCGATCGTTGTTTTGGTCGATGCTTACAAGGAATTTTCTGCTACGGCGGTGACTGAAAGAGAAAGGGGCCATGTCAAGATGGAAATCACGTTGTATGATTTGGCTACGAATAAACAGCTCATTTCCTGCGAATCGATGGCTGACTTCGGAGTGGAATCCAGAGATGCAGACCAGGAGAAAATGGAGAAAGTCTACCGGTATTCGCTTCGGAAGGCGATTTATAAATGTTTCAAAACTATCGCAATGAGCGCTGAGGAGGAGTAGAGGTAAAACATGAGCCGGTACAGTTTTACGGACCGTGCGCCGCTGCCGGGGGACAATTATTACCGGCTGAAAATGATTGACCGCGATAGTACCTTCGCTTTCAGCAGCCTCCGCAAGGCAGGATACGGGTTTTGTTTACCATTCAATAAGTTGTGATGAATATAGATTAAAAACGCCAGGCTTTATAGGTAAATCGCCTCTATATGAGCTACCTGGACAAACCTCGCATTGAATCTATCGACCTTTTGAAAGGGTTTGTGATGGTACTGATGGCGCTCGATCATACGCGCGATTATTTCTACCAGTCGGCGGCATTTTTTGATGTCAGCAATCCGGCGCATGCAACGTTACCGGTGTACCTGACGCGCGTTGTGACGCATGTCTGCGCGCCCGCTTTCAGTTTTCTCGCCGGAGTTTCGGCATACATGTCGGGCAGGCGCCGCACGAAAGCCGGATTGTCTGTTTTCTTGATCAAGCGCGGTCTGTGGCTGATTTTGATGGAGCTCACGATCATCGCTTTTGCATGGTACCTCAATGTGGAATTCACGAATATGGACCTGGGGGTAATCTGGGTTTTGGGTGTGAGTATGATCGCCCTGGCCGGGTTTATCCATTTACCGCTCCATGCGGTGCTCATGATCTCCATTTTGATGATCGCCGGGCATAATTTGCTGGACGGCGTTCATTTAAACACTGTCCGGTGGGGGATACTGCATGAGGTTTATTCGACCCGGATCTTGCACGGAAATGTGACATTTACAGTCGTTTATCCCGTTATTCCCTGGGTCGCCGTAATGTCTTTGGGCTATTACTTCGGACAGTTTTATCAGTCTTCTTTTGGAACAGAAAATAGGCAGAAGCTCTTTAACCAGATCGGGCTCGGCAGCATTGCCCTTTTCATATTGCTCCGATGGGCAAACGTATACGGCGACCCGGTGCCCTGGATACATTTACCCACGACAGGCAGGACATTCATGTCGTTTTTCAACGTCAATAAATATCCGCCTTCGCTCTGCTATTTATTATTCACATTGGCATTTACGTTCCTGTTTCTGGCCAATTCTGAAAAGTGGAGGGGCAAGCTCGTCGACTTTTTCTGTGTTTTCGGCCGGGTACCTTTCTTTTATTACATAGTGCATCTTTACACCATCCGTATCCTGGGCATGGCACTCGCCCAGTTGATGGGGTATGGCTGGGAATCGGCCATTCAGCACGATTTTGAGATCGATCTGAAAGGTTTTGGTTTTAGTTTACCGGTGGTATACCTTATCTGGATCGGCATTATTCTTGTACTCTATCCGCTTTGCAAAAAATTTGACCGCTATAAGCAAAGCCACCGCGAGCAATGGTGGCTGAGTTATTTGTGAAATCCAGTGTTTTTGTCTTCAATGCAACATCATGCGCGACCTATTCAAACTCGTTAAATGGCTTCTCAAAATCCTGTTCCGTATTGTACGGGGTTTGCTTGGGCCGAAGTTCGGTTTCGAAGAGAAGCCCAAGCCACTGAAATTTAATGGCAAGGTGGTCACCGACAAAGACTTGCAGGTGCTCAATAAGGTATTCGCAAAAGACCAATCGTCTGCGTATTACAAAACGTATACATTCAGCCACGCCGATGTGCCTACATTTGAAGCATTGGACGAGCATTATGCGAAAGACAAAAACAGGGCATATTACTGCGATGAATACAGGGAAGGACAAAACTATTATCTTACCAAAAAGCAACGGATCGTCACGATCCACGATGCGGATACCGCCACATTTGTGAGCCTGGACAATGGATACGCGAAGGATCAGCACAAAGCATATTTCAAGAGTATTGCCTTTGAAGTAAAGCAGGTTTCTTCACTGGTCAGTATCAATACGAATTTTGCAAAAGACGACATTTCTGCTTACCTGAATCAGCTGCCCGTTGCCGGTAGTGACGGGAAAACGTTTGAGCTTTTAGAAGCGTATTTTGCCCGAGACGCTGCGAACGTTTATTACTACGGGTACCACCGCGATGAAGGTGCCGAGGTGCGTATTTTGCCCTGCCACAGGGAGTCATTTCAAATACTTGATTACCGCTATTCCAAAGATGACACGCGGGTTTTCTTTCTTAGTGCTGTGATAGTAGGCGCTGATCCTGGTTCTTTTGAAATACTAACCGAAGAATATTCAAGAGATAAAAACCGGGTTTACTACGAGGATAGGAAAGTAACCGACGCCGATCCGCAGACTTTCAGGGTTTATCCGCACGATTTCGGAGATGCAGATTCGGAAGATACCATTCAGAAATTCCACAGCGGCAAGAAAGTAAAAAGCCGGTGATCGGCCATGCGGATTTTCGGTGTTTTCGCAGTGTAAATTAACAAGATTTTTAGGGTAAAATCAGCTGGTGCGTACCAGGGAGCATGAAAAACGGGCGGGGAGTCGCCGTTGGCAGTTGCATTTTAGATTTTTCATTAACTTCCCTCGCTTTATATCGCACGCCATACGGCGCTTTGCAGCAGTAGACACCACTTGATTTTATGACCTTTGGGCAGAAAGTAATCCGATTTCATGAGCAGTTGGCCTATTCAGGTACTCCTTTACCGGAGGGTATCGGGGTTATCAATCCCTTTGTCGAGTCGACAACGGCGATGGATAACCTTAAGGCGTTCACAGAAAAGTATCTTCATGATGAAAGCCGGCGGCATATTATTCTTGGCATCAATCCCAGCCGGTTTGGGGCCGGCGTAACAGGTATTCCTTTTACGGACACCAAACGGTTGGTCAGCGAATGCAGGATTCCCTACAACGGAAAATCTACCCATGAAATCTCTTCGGTTTTTATCTATGAAATGATCAGGGCATTCGGCGGCGTTGATGCTTTTTATAGCAGATTTTATATCAACTCGCCATTCCCTTTGGCGCTCACGAAGACGAATTCGGAAGGAAGGGAGATCAACTATAATTATTACGACAGCGCAGCGCTCACGAAAGCCGTTTACCCATTTATAGTAAAGAGCATGCGACAACTTATTGATCTTGGAATAGCTACGGACACCTGCTTTTGCCTCGGGACGGGAAAGAATGCCGGCTTCTTAGAGCAGCTAAATAAAGATCACGGGTTTTTCCGTGAGATCATACCCTTGGAGCACCCAAGGTTTATCATGCAGTACAAAAGCTCCGCCAAGGACCTGTACATCGAAAAATACATAAAGGCTCTTGGCGCCATTGATTCTTCCTATTGAATGGATATCACACAAACGCTATGGTTCTGACACCCCGATCGCGCGCTATACGGATCGTTTCACAGGTAGCATTGTCGATGGCCGCTTTTGCGGCCAATTCGTTGCTGTGCAGGATTGCGCTAACCCGAACCGACACAGATCCGGCGGGTTTTACCATGATCCGCATGGTTGCGGGGGCAGTTACGTTGGGTTTGATCGTCCTACTGCGTAAAAGGAAGCTGCGTAACAGCGGCAGCTGGCCGGGTGCGTTCAGCCTTCTGACATATGCTGTGGCCTTTTCCTTTGCCTACGTGAAGTTGGCTGCCGGAACCGGCGCGCTGCTCCTCTTCGGGTCCGTGCAAGCGACCATGATCATTGCGGGATTGTATCAGGGCGAGCATTTGCGCCTGGTGCAATGGACCGGCCTGCTGACTGCATTTGGCGGACTCGTTGTCCTTGTCGCCCCGGGCATTCACGCGCCCGATCCGCTGAGCGCTTTGCTGATGGCCATTGCAGGCATAGCGTGGGGCGTCTATTCGCTGCTTGGAAGAAAACAGGGAGATCCGCTCACCGCGACCGCCGGTAACTTCCTGAGAGCTGCGCCCTTTTCCCTGTTGCTCATCCCGTTAGCTGGTTCCGTTGATTTGGAAGGCGCGACTTTCGCGATTGCGTCGGGCGCGATCTCCTCGGGTGTGGGTTACGCGATCTGGTACGGCATTCTGCCTTCCTTAAAAGCGACTCAGGCGGCATCGGTGCAGCTGACCGTACCTGTCATTGCAGCTACGGCAGCGGTTTTAATTTTGGGTGAAAACCTTACTTTCAACCTCATTATCGCATCCGTCACCATTCTGGGCGGCATTGCGCTGGTTATTTTGGGAAGAAACCGCCGCTGAAAGATCTGCGCTCCCCCTTGTGACCGCAACGGTAACTACCCTGTTAAGTGTCTGTAAGGGATACGATTTGAAATTTGTCCAGCGAGGCTATGCAAAAGCTACTCTATTTTGCCGTTCTCATGATCGCCGTCGCGTTCATAGCGACATCCTGTTCGAAAAAAGAAGTAAAAGCAGTCGAAGTATCGGCAAGGTTGAACAAGGACTCCGTCAATCTGGGAGTTTTGTATGTTGACGAAGCTTACAGGCATATTGGGAAAGACTCCGCGAGTCTTTTTGAAATAGATACGATATATAAGACGTACCAAAAAAGGGTTTTTCTTGCGTTTCCCTATCAAGGGGAAGGCGCAATTTATTTTTATGTGGGAGACGAGTTTCTCAATACCGAAATAGAGGGGCCTGCAAAAACTTTCGCCTTGTTTACGAGAGTCTCTTACCCATCCGGACTGGAATGTGAATGGGACGAAGAGAAAGGGACGCTGGTGGTTAGTTCGAAGTTTACGCCGAACCTGCTCAAAATGGTATTTCCAGGCAAGTCTGCTTATGTAGATCCGGCCAGTTCCAAAATACATCATAGCCTTGCTAGCGCCAGGCAAGTTGATAAGGCCGGCGGGAAATCGTTTATCACCTTTATTTATCACGACGTTGATCCAAAGCTCGGCGAGATAACTTATAAACTCAGGCTAAAACAAATGTTCAAATACGTCCCACAAGCGGGATTTCAGGGTTACGACTCCTGGTATGCAATGTATTGACCCGAGTCCGGGTTGGCGGGATTCAAGTGTGATAGGATGCCAATAAGGTTGAGTGGTTCTATAAATTGTTCGATGAGTCAACGTTCAGGAATATCTCTGCATAATCATCTTCTCCTTCCCCTTCGAAGATGATGGGCTATTTGCTATCCCCGCCCAAAAGCACACGGAATGATTTAACCGCAGCCGCGGACAGCCTCAAAAGAATTTGTTAATTTACGTCGAGAAATACCGGAAACGTTACATTCGCCGGTCTGAAAACCCGAAAGGGGCTCAGAAAAGGAAATTCGACACCTAACTACTGTCCGGGATACCGGCACTTATAAATGGATTTTATCTACGTCACACAGGAACGGGAGATTAGTGATGAGCTTTGGAGTCAATTCAAAGCCGGCAATCCTGATGCTTTGGGCCGGTTGGCGGATATCCATCACCGGAGCTTGCTGAACTACGGGGCCAAGTTTTCCCGTGATCTGGAATTTGTCCGTGATTGTATCCAGGACGTTTATCTTCAGTTATGGGAAAGAAAGGTCTTCCTCGTCGAAGACACCGCGGTTAAACCCTACCTGTTCAAATCGTTACGTAATAAAATCTTCAAGGAAAGTGTTCGCCTGAAACGGCTTGGGGAGTCGTCAGAATTGCTGTTCGAGCCTGAGGATTCGTCGGGGACCATCGAGAGCACCCTGATTGAAGACGAACTTCAGAATCGGGAACTACGTCGGCTTAACCTGATCATTTCCGGGCTTTCCAAACGGCAGCGCGAGATTGTTTACCTTCGTTATTATCAGGGGCTCGGCAACGATGAGATCGCTGAAATTATGGATATCGGTAAACCCGGCGTAGCTAATCTGCTGTCCAAAACCCTGCGCGAAATGCGCGAACAATGGGGAGCCTATCTTTGGGCTTTTTGCTGCTATTTTCTTTGGCTAAAAGGGCATTAGATAGTATTTAAATGGCCTTTTTGAAATTTTCTTGAAAAATAATGGTGATAAATCGGTGATTAGCGGATAATCATACCAAAAGAGTGTGTTCGTGCACATTCGAACCTTGTCCAGCCACCATTTATGAGCAACGAAAGCAATATCGGATTTGAAGAGTTAGTGGGCAACCACGCATTTCGCAAGTGGATTTTAAATCCGGCGGATCCGTCTGCGTCTTTTTGGGAAGGCTGGATGAAACAGGACGAAAGCAGGCGCGAAGCAGTGGAAAAGGCCAGGTTGTTTGTCCTGGCGCTGGAAGAACAGTTTGGGGAGATCACCGATGAGAAAATCGTGCAGGAAGATATCCGGAAGTTGATCGATGGGGTGAAAAACAGGGACACCCGCAGTTTGAGAAAAGGTTACTTCTGGCGGATCGCTGCCTCGCTTATTTTACTGGGAAGCCTGGGACTCTGGTATGCTCTAATGAAAAAGCCCGAAGTCCCGGTTATTGTGCAGACCTACACGGGCTCAAAGAATACGGAATGGCTGACCAAAGCCAATAGCGACGACCAGACATTGACGGTCTTATTGAGCGACGGCTCCGTCGTTATGCTCGAAAAAGGAGGGGAGCTGATTTATCCTGCCGATTTTTCGGGCAGGAACCGGGCGGTATATCTGAAAGGGGACGCATTTTTTGATGTAGCCAGGGACACGCGAAAGCCTTTCCTGGTGTTCGCGGGGCAGACGGTGACGAAAGTGTTGGGTACCAGCTTTCGGATCAGAACCAATAAAGAGGATGGCGGTGTGCTGGTGGCGGTCAAAACGGGTAAAGTGTCAGTGTATAACCAAAATGAATTCAGGAATGATGGCACGGACTCGGCCACAGCCGTTGTGTTGACCCCCAATGAGGGCGTTGTATTTAGTACAAAAGTCAAAAAGAATGAAAAGGAACTGATCCGCGACCTGACGATACTCGAAAGCCTGCCGGATGATTCCGATGTCGTTTTTGAAGAACGGCCGGTTTCCGAGGTTTTCAAAAGTATTGAAAAGAAGTACGGGATTGAAATTGTTTATGACGAGGCCCGGCTGTCATCTTGTATCGTGTCGACGGTTTTCAAGGAAGAGGGATTGAAACAGAGGTTACATGCCACCTGTACGGCAATCGGAGCAACGTATAGCATAAAGGGTGAGAAAGTTACCATCCATTTAGCCAAAGGTTGCAAGTAAAAACGTGAATCAACTACCTAACTATAATCGTAATCTCTAAACCGCTTTCCTGCCTATGAATTAGTCGTATTCACGAAAAAAGCCAGCAGTGTTTGCCCCACTACTGACTTCCATTTTTCCCGGAGCTGTGCAGCATCCTTCGCAAAAAGGATACGGGAGTAATTTGTCCGATTCTGAAAAGAACAAATCATTTCAAAAGTATGAAAAAACGTCGACAAAGACCTCAATTGTTACTGATAGCAATGAGAATTACATTTTACCAACTTTTACTGGCCGGTTTGTTCGCGGGGATCTCGTTCGCGAACAACGCGGATGCGCAGGAGCTTTTAAAGCAAAAGGTGTCCATTCATGTCAAAAATCAGGAGATTAAAAGTGTTCTAAAAGAACTTGATAAAATTTGCGATGTACATTTTACCTATGCGCGGTCGATCTTTCCGGCCCGATATCGGGTAAATATCCAGGTAAGCAACAAGTCGCTGGGAGAGGTTTTGGATGAACTGCTTGCACCACTGGAGGTGAGCTACCAGGTAGACGGCCAGCAGGTTATCCTGAAAAAGGAGGAGAGCGAGCCCGGCCTGACAACGGACGAAGTGAATAACTCCACATCTGTGGACAAGCAGATCAAAGGGACCGTGAAAGACGAAAAAGGCGATCTGCTGGCCGGCGTTACGATCATGGTAAAAGGGTCGAATCAGGGAACCGTCACGGATGCGGCGGGGAGTTTTTCGCTCAATTTGTCGGATACAGATGTGAATACCGCCTCACTGGTTTTTAGCTTCGTGGGTTACCAGTCCACCGAAGTGCCGGCCAATGGGCAAGTGGTTTTTGACATCACCCTGCAACCGTCCGTAAACCTGCTGGAGCAGGTGGTCGTAACAGGGTATGGGTCGAAAAAGGCGAAATACCTTTCCAGTTCCGTCGCCGTGATACCCAATGAGAAATTGCGGGACGTCACTTCGAATGAGCTGTCGAGCCTGTTGCAAGGTAAAGCGCCTGGCGTGGTGGTATCGACCAGCTCGGGGGATCCGACCAGCGGGTCGAATATTCTGATCCGTGGGGCAGGTACCATTTCGGCAAGCACAGCCCCGCTGATTATCGTCGATGGGAATATCGGAGGCTCTTATAATCCTACCGATATCGAATCCGTGACAGTTTTGAAAGATGCCGCCGCCACCGGTTTGTATGGGTCCCGCGCCGCGAATGGGGTTATCATCATTACGACCAAAATGGGAAAAGCCGGTAAGACGAAAATTGATTTCAGCACCACTCTGGGCTTTGCCGAGGCGACAACCGGTAATTTCAAACTGATGAATTCCCAGCAGCTATATGATTATCAGAAAACATTTTACGATCGCGACCCATCAATCGTGAATACCAATACCAACTGGTGGGACCTGGCATTCAGAAAGGGTTTCGTGAATAGCCACACCTTGTCGGCGTCGGGAGGTTCGGAAAAGACCCAGTTTTATGTGTCGGGTAACTATTATAAGGAGCAGGGCACCGTTTTGGAAAATGATAAAACGGGCTACAATTTTCGGTCCAATATTACTTCTCAATTGACCAAGAAATTGAAATTGAGCGTATTGTTCAATGGCATTTTCACGCAGGACAATTACGAAAACAGTGGTACGCTTTACGACGCCTATGTAAACATGCCCTTTGATGCGGCCTATAATGCGGACGGCAGCCCCATCGACGGCCGGACTGCGGCAAACTGGCAGGGAAGGGACCGCGAGAACTTTTTACACTCTCTTCCATACAACTACTCCAAGGCAAGAAGTCTGAATATGAACACAGACGTCAACCTGGATTATGCCATCACGCCGAAGCTGACCTTCTCGACTTACAACCGCGTTCGCTTTTTCGATTACAAGGACGCAAGCTATTACGATAAAAGAACGAAGCAGGGCGGTGCGAATGGAGGCGAATTGTACAATTCCCGGTCTTATACCAGCCGTATCCTGACTTCAAACAGATTACGCTACGAGGAGAGCTTCGGACTGCATAACCTGGCTGTGCTTGCAGTCGGCGAAGCGGAGCGCAACTATTACGACGATGCGTCCATTTCAGGGAAGGGGCTTCCTCCGGGCAGGGATGTGATGTCGGTGGCGACGGATATCATCAACAACCCGACGGGCGGCAACGACCAATATAGTTTCAGCAAATACCTTGCGCAGGCCGACTACAATTTTGACAACCGTTATTTCGCGATCGCTTCTTTTGTTCATGAATATTCTTCCAAATTCGGGAGCAACAATCCGGCGGGTAACTTCTATCAGCTGGGTGGCTCGTGGATCGTGAGCAATGAAAACTTCATGAAGGAATGGAAAACCATCAGCTTTTTGAAACTCCGCGCGAGCTACGGAACGGTGGGTAATGCCGATGGTATATCCAATTACGCGGCACTGGGGCTGTACAGCATTTCCCAGGACGCCAGTTATGCCGGGCTTCCGGGAGCGGCCCCCTCGCAGAAAGGCAACCCCGATCTATCATGGGAGAAAATGAAAACGGCCAATGTTGGTGCGGAAATTGGTCTATTCAACAACAGGCTCGATTTGACGATTGACGCATACGAGAAAAAATCAAGCGCACTTTTGTACAAACAACCTTTGCAGGCAACAACCGGTTACAGCTATCGCTGGGTGAATGCCGGGGCCGTCAGAAACCGTGGTATGGAGTTCAGCGCCACTTCGAAAAACATCGTCGGCGTATTTAACTGGGAAACGAACCTGAATGTGTCGTTCAACCGCAACAAGGTTTTGGAGCTCAGCGACGGAGCGGCGGTGTTTAACTCCGGTGCCCGCCAGCCGATCGCGGTGGGGCACAATATGGATGAATGGAACCTGCCTATCTGGGCCGGTGTGGACCCCGCCAACGGAGATCCGTTGTGGGAAAAAATCGTGACCGATGCCGACGGCGCGAAGTACAAGGTGCTGACCAACTCTTACAGCTCGGTAGCCACGGCACAATCGCGGCAGTTTACGGGAACCTCGGCAGCTCCGAAATTTACGGGTGGGTTGAGCAATACCTTTTCTTACAAAGGCATATCCCTGAGCACGTTTTTCAATTTCGTTTACGGCAATGAGATTTATAACAACAGCCGCGCGTATTTCGATAACGACGGTTTGTACGAAAGCTACAATGCGATGGTTTTGGCCAAAGGGTGGAGCAGATGGGAGAAACCCGGCGATATCGCTACACATCCGAAACCGATCGTGGGTGGAAACCATGACTCCAACCAATCGTCGTCGAGATACCTGGAAGACGGGAGCTATATCCGTTTGAGAAACATCAAATTGAGTTATGCCTTGCCGGTAGCCTGGTTGGGTAAAAGCGGGATCTCTAATCTGAATATATTCCTGAGCGGGGATAACCTTTGGACTGCAACCAAATTCTCAGGCCCTGACCCGGAAGTATCATTTACCCAAACCGATCTCAGCTCAGGGGTTTCCAGTTTCAAATATCCGATCAGCAAGAAATTCCTGTGCGGAGTAAATATTTCATTCTAAATCAGATAGTTGATGAAAGCGAACGATCTTTATAAATATATCCTGTCAGGCGTATTGATATTCGGAGCATCGGCCTGTGAGGAAACTTTTGCCCCTTCCACGGCCATCGAAGAAACCTCGGCGCTGACCAACGCGGGTGATGTTGAAACGGCGACCATCGGTACCTATGCGGTGCTGCGAAATCCGTCCTATGTGAGAAGCGTCCATTTTCTGACCGAATTCCCAAGCGACGAGGTGGCTCAGGGACAGTCTTCTTCCGACGACCTTACGCGTGCTTACCGGTATACCCATATCAATACCTCCTCGCACTGTACCAATTTCTGGGGGCAGGCTTACAAAGTAATAGCCGCAGCGAACAAAATCATCGCCTATGTGCCGGACGACGCATCCGCGGACCTGAAACAGCTGAAAGGAGAGAATTTGTACCTGCGCGCGATGATGCATTACAATCTGGTGCGCGTTTTCGGGCGGCCGTATCCGCAGGGGAGCGGCGCGGGGCCGGGGGTGCCTATATTGCGTGACGGCCTTTCGGATGAAGAAACAACGGGCCTTTCCAGAAGTTCTGTGAAAGAGGTGTATGACTTTGTGATCTCAGATCTCTTGAAAGCGGCTGATCTCATGTCGGTTGACAAGGGCAATTCCTTCGCTTCCAAAGAGGTGGCCTATGCGCTCTTGTCACGGGTATATCTGTACAAGGAGGATAACGAGAATGCGGTTAAATATGCAGATTTGGTGATCAACTCCGGACGGTATTCGTTACTCGATGGCGCCAATTATCAGGGATATTTCAAAATGGATCCTGAAACAAATACTGAAACAATCATGTGCATTCGTCACACGAAAGTTCAAAACCAGGACTTTTCGGCGATTGGCTCGATGTATTTCAGCGGTGATGTTGCGGGTAATCCGGCCGGACAGGGCGTTAGCGGGTGGGGCGAAATCTATGCTTCCGAAAAGCTGGTTAACCAATATGCGCTGCACCCCAAGGACCTGCGGAAAAGTTTTATCACGCCTTATGTATTGAATGGCGTGCAGCAAAAGAACCTGAAACTGACCCCGCAGACGCCCATGTATTATGTCAACAAGTACAATCTTCAGGAGAGCATTATCAACCTCAGCTCGCCGGTGTATCTGCGTCTGGCGGAGATGTATCTGAACCGTGCCGAGGCCAATGCCAAACTGAGTAAAACCACCGCGGCGCTGGCGGATGTGAACATCATCAGAACAAGGGCAGGGCTGGGTGATGCACTCTACACATCGCTCCCTGCGGGTAAAACGGCGCTCGATATTGTGTTGGAAGAGCGCTGGATGGAATTGGCATTCGAAGGACATCGTTCGTACGATCTTTTCCGCAACAACCGCCCGATGACCCGGAATTACCCGGGAACGCATTCGCTCAACAATACCCCGACGACGAATGTCAACCAGACGGTGCCGGCTACCGATGCCCGCGTGATATTCTTTATACCACAGGCTGAAATAGACAAGAACAGCAAGCTGACCCAAAATCCGTAATTGCAATGAACAAATTGTGTTTGATTACTGCCATATTTTTCGGCGCTCTGACATGCAGCTATGGTTGCACCGATAGCGCTGAAACTGCCCCCAAAGAGGAGGTAATACCCGATCCAACACCGAAAGTGAGCATTCCCCTAGCCGGGAATGCCTACATCACCCAAGGTGCTGCCGGGCAATCTGAAAAGATCACCAGCAAGGGGCTTGTCAACTGGACCTCATCCGGCGTCGTGACAAGCACCTGGTTCCGTGCGGCGCAGGCGGGAGAGCTCACGGTGTTTGTTAAAGCCGGCGTTACCGACGGCGGGACAAGCAAGGTGAAAGTCAGTGTGGACGGAGCTTCTTTCGTGGTTGGTTTAACGGGAGCGGATGCAAAAACCTACTATGCCGGGAAAGTGAATATCGCGGCAGCAGGTTACGTGAAGGTGGATCTGGAAGGTGTTAGTAAATCCGGTTCTTCGTTTGCCGATGTGTCTGATATTCAAATAGGAGGGGTCGCGGCCAATGGCGCGATTTACGCCAATGATCCTGAAAACTTCTATTGGTCAAGACGCGGGCCGTCGACGCATGTCAATTACACGATTCCTGCCGGTGATATCGAATACTTTTACAATGAATTGGTAGTACCCGAAAAGCAGGATCAGATTGGTTCCTTTTTTATGTGCAATGGATTCAGTCACGGGTACTTCGGTGTACAGGTGAAATCAGAATCGGAGCGCTGGGTTTTGTTTTCCGTTTGGGACCCCGACGGTGGAACAACCGTGCCCGTTAAATCGGGAGAAGGCGTGGTAACAAAACGTTTCGGTGGCGAAGGTGAAGGAGGACAGAGCTATTTTGTCTATAACTGGAAGGCGGGCAGTACCTATAAATTCCTGACGAAGGGCAAGCCGGACGGTGCCGGAAACACGCTTTATTCGGCTTGGTTTCGTGGGCCGGAGCATGACAAATGGCAATTTATGGCCACCTGGAAGCGGCCGTTGACGGCCACCTATCTGGCCAGAATCCACTCGTTCCTGGAAAATTTCATTCCTGAGCAAGGTTATCTGGAACGCAAAGGGACCTGGGGCAACCAGTGGGTGAGAGACGTGAATGGCAAATGGACCGAGGTGACTGCCTTCAAGATGGGTGTTGATGCCACCGGTAAAAACAAACAAAGGATGGATTTCGGAGGAGGTGTGGAAAACGGCCGGTTTTTTCTCAGGAACGGCGGTTTCTTTAACACCTATGTGGAGGCCGGAACTCCTTTCACACGTCCGGCAGGCGGGCAACAGCCGCAAGTTGATATCGAAAGTTTACCTTAAAAATGGAGAAAAAATGAAAAAGAATATATTTCAACTCATGATGGCGTTGGTAGCAGCCGCTCCGTTTGCAGGTTGTTCTGATGAAAGGGTCGACTATCCCCTGGCTGCCAAAGCCGACCGTTCAAGCTGGGCCGTTACAGCGGTGTCCAGCGAACAGGGAGATGGCTCCGAGAATACAGGTTTGGCTTCGGCGGTGCTGGATGGGGATTTGAACACCATTTGGCACACCCAATACGATCCCGACCATCCGGGGTTTCCACATTGGTTTGTCGTGGATATGAAGAAGCCCAACAAGATGATTTCAGTAGATCTGACAGCCCGCCAAAACAACAAGAATGGTTTCACCAAGTTCAAACTGGAAGGAAGCGCCAATGGCGAATCATGGACAAATCTTGGAGAATTCAAGTTCGTTCCGGCAACTATCACGCCGCAGAGTTTTCCCGTTTCGTCAGCCGTCGGATACCAGTATCTGAAATTCACAGCATTGGAAGGACTCTCCGTGCATACATTCCTGGCTGAAATGGAAGTGTTTGTGAATGAGTAGATAGCGGTTGCAGCCGGGTAGGTTAAATTTTAAAAGGAAAAAGAAGGGTAACGAGCGGTTTTGCTGGTTGTTACCCTTCTTTTTTATGCTGGCGCGTGGTGTAGCGGGATCGATATTATCCTAAGGATACAGCAGATACTTCTCTCTGATCGCTTTAAATTGCTGCAATCCAGGTTCCCAGCTTTTTCGGATGTCCGCTTCCGATACGCCTGCTATGATTTGTTTTCTTAATTGATCAGTTCCTATTCGCAGGTCGAAGGCGGATATGTCCTGGTTGGCCCTTCCGGGGGTAAAGAAATGGGCTTTATCCGGATATGCATTGTACAGTTCGATGAGCCAGGCTAAATTGAGCTGGCGGCTTTTGCGAAGATTGGTAATATCGTAGTTCCGAAGGTCGAGCCCGTAACAAACGGAGTCTTTGTGATTGGGCCGCTCGCTCATTCCCGGAATAGCGACCGGTTTGTAAGAAAATGAATACTTGCCTTTCAATGCGGGTGCCCCGAGAATGGTAAATGGCATATAGGTTCCCCGGCCTTCATTGATGGCTGTTCCTTCAAACATGCATAAGCTGGGGAAAAGCATGACGGCTTGCTGGGTATTCAAATTAGGCGAGGGGTTGATCGGCAATATATACGCCTTGTCATGGTCATAATTAGCGACCTTGATAATCTTTATTTTGCATGGTTTCGGTAGATAACCTTCGCCGTTCAAATATTGGGCAAATTCCCCGATCGTCATACCGTGCGTCATGGGTGTGTAATGAATTCCTATGGCAGATTTAAACCGATCATCCGTCATGACCGGTCCGTCCACAACATATCCGTTTGGATTGGGCCTGTCCAAAATGAGCAGTTCTTTATCATTTTCCCCACAGGCTTCCATCACATATTCAAGGGTATTGATATTGGTATAATACCGGCAGCCCACATCCTGAATATCAAATACGAGAAGGTCGATATCCGCCAGTTGTTCTTTCGTTGGTTTCTGGTTTTTGCCGTATAGGGAGATGATCGGAATACCGGTTTTGGCGTCTGTCTCATTGTTCACTTCAGCTCCGTTACTGGCGTTTCCCCGGAAACCATGTTCAGGTCCAAATACTTTAACAATGTTAATGCCGAGGCTCAGTAAGCTGTCCACGCTGCTCTTCGCGCCGATAATGGAACTCTGATTTGCTACCAGGCCAATTCGTTTCCCTTTTAGAAGCGGTAAATATTTTTCGGTCTGGTCTGCGCCGGTAATGATTTCCTGCTTATCGGTCATGCGTTGGTTTGATGACACATTTTGTGCGACAGATTCAAGCGCGCCGATCGACAGCATTGTCAAAAAAAGTATTGAAATAAGTTTCGTCATTTTATAAGGGTTATGATGGGGAGTTGCCATTCGCGGCGAGGCGGGAAGTTGCTCAATGACAAAGGGCAAATTAGCCAATTTAAATGATTGAAATGTATCCGCAAGCAAATAACAAAAACGCCTTCCGAATGGGAAGGCGTTTACGCTATTACTCAACGTAAGTGTGTGAAAGCGTTTGTGATCGCCCGATGCGGAATCGCTGTCTGCAATCGGGGAGATTCACAGGATATAACTGTTGTATAGTTCCCGGTTATCGGGTGACCAGCAGGTTTGTAGTACCTTGTTCTCCGTTCCCGTCGCGGGCACTTACCTGGTAAATTCCCGCCGGCAGCGTTCGGATATCAATGACGGTTTTTCCCTCCACTTCTTTCACAAGCTGTCCCGAGTGTTTGTAAATGGATACTTTGAGTGAGGCAGGCGAGAATGCAGTACTAACATGCAGTTCGTCAGTCGCGGGATTAGGGTAGATGGTCAGGGCAATGCCGAAGGAGACAGCCTTGATGCTGCTAAACGCGAAAGTCCCATCCAGGTCAATCATTTTGAGGCGGTACAAATTCTGACCGCTGCGTGGGCTCGGGTCCGTGAAATCGTAATGGTTGGTCTGCTTGGTGGTACCTTTGGCCTGGACAGCGCCGATAACGGACCAGGATTTGCCGTCGGTACTCCGCTGAATTTCAAACTCGCGACTGCCGGTTTCCTCGGTGGTAGTCCAGTTCAGATTGGCTACTTTCCCTTCCGTCGTAGCGCCGAAAGATGCCAGCGTAACGGGCAACGCGCCTTCTGCATAGGTGTATACGACGCAGGCGCCCGCACTCACGTAGGTTTGCACAGAGGTTTTCAAATTTCCCGATCCGGTGAAAGCAACGCTGCTTTGTGCGGTGGTCGGAATCGAAAACGTTTCCCCGGCTGAGCCTACAAAATTATTGTTGATCACACTCAGGGAGCTGGTGTTGCGGGCAGGATATCCGTAAGCGAATGAGGCCCGATTGTAAAAAGTAGCTCCGGAAGCACCGTCATAATCCTCCTGGCCATCGTAATCGGCCAGTGCACCGTTAATTGTCACGTCGCTGTTCATCACAAATGACGGCGGATTGATCGGCATCGTCATCGTGATTTTCCCGGCCGTGGTAATGCTGTAAGCGTTGGCCGTTCCCGTGTTTTCTATTCCAATCATCGGGTGGTACACTGATTCAGCCGCGAACAGTTTAACATTCAGGGGGACGGGTTTTACCGTCGACTTGGGGAGCAGTAAAGACTGGGACCATTCAGTGACAATCGATTCCTTTTGGGTACAGTACGTAATTGTATTGTCTTTGGGAGTCAATCCAAGTCCGAATTCGCTTATCGTTTCGTTGTCGGCAATCGTGAATTCGGGTGAATAATTAGAGTCGTCGGCGGCGCTGTTGACTGTATTATCCGAGCCTGCCCGTTGCGTGGTGGGTGCGAATCCGTCGGAAGGGTAGATGTACTCAATAACGTAGGTTCCGGCATTGGCTTTAAGAGAGAATTCGCCGGAGGCGTTACTCAAAGCAGAAGAGACTACTTCGAAAGACCCGGCATCCAGCAGATTTACGAGGATACCGGCGATTTTTTGCTCGGAATCGGCTCTTATACCATTATAAGGTTTGGCTTCCTGCCAGATAGTTCCGTTGATGCTGCTCGTCAAAGGCGGAATCGTCTGAGCCATTAAGGCAGCCGGGAACGAAAGGCATGCCAATGTGAATGTAAATGTTTTTAACATTGGTGTTTTAAGTTTTGTGGAATGGTAATCAGGCTTGTTTGAAGCGCCGGTATTTGAAATAGCTAATTTGAATGGAAAGTGAATTGATTAGATTTAGAAGTAGTCCTATTTGTGAAATATTGTTGCGTCAAAATTACTTTGCAGACGCCATTTAAGAATACCTATTTATAGGTATTTGTATGTAAACTTGGGTACTTTTTATTGCATATTTGATTGAGTATTTTGCATAATACCAATCGATTAGAATGAATTCTAAAATGAGGTGAGAATAAGTTCGAATTTTATCGAATTTATTTAATTTGTTAAAAATAGATATTTATCTAGATATTAAATGTTTAATTATTTTATTGAATCAAGTATTTGGAGACGGTAATTGTATACTATTTATGACTTGATTCTCACTTATGGAAGATTGATTGAATTGAAAATTCAGAGCGTATTTAATTTAAGTTACGCTTTAAACGGGTGGATTTTATCTATATCAATTTGTTTTTGATCATGTAAATAATCAAATCGGCAATTGAGTTGAAATCTGACTTGGTTAGTATATTTCTTCGATGCGTTACAATTGTATGCTTGCTTATGCTGAGCTCGTCAGCAATGTCTGTTACTGATTTTCCCTTTGCCAAAAGCTGTAAAATTTCCAATTCTTTCTTTGTTAGGTCTATTTTTTGCTGATTGCTGCGGCTTTTGGAGAAAATTTGCTGGATGGTGGTTGATAGATACATTTTCCCTTTTTCGTAGTTCTTGATGCATAGCATAACCTCCTGGACACTGTCAATTTTGCTCACAATTCCGCAAATATTTAAGGCAAGCAGCTGATTCAGCAGGATCGGGCTTTCCAGACTTGTTAGTACGATAATCTTGCTGGATATAAATATGTCTTTTATTTTTTTGATCACATTTTCTATCTGCGCGTCAGGTACGAAATAATCCAGGAAAACATAAAGTTCATTCGGTTGAATGGTTCTCAGGTGGTTAAGGAGCGCCGAGGGATTATCGAAATTTCGAACTGACTGAAATTGACCGGTTTCTTCAAGGAACAGCGAAAAAGTCATCGCAAACATTTTGTGATCTTCCAGGATAACGACATCTTTCATATAGATCTATTGAACTGAATCCGGCGGGTTTTCGTATTGAATTGTGTATTCAAGGTGCGAAATTACCGCATTGAGTAATGAAATAAATACCTTTATGAAGGTATTTTTACAATTCGGTACTTGCTGTTACGGAAAGCCGGATTTTTTGAAAGATAGAAGCCGATAGGGCCCGTGTTTGTATGTATTTATTTGAATCTATGAGATTGACCCTCTGTGTACTTTGTGCCGTCGTGCTGCTGCTTTTTGTGCCGGTTATTTCGTCCGCCCAAATCAGCACGGGGCTTTACAGAGATCTCCCCGATTCGCTGAAACCGGCAGACCGGCTCCATCTCAAAATTCCGGAGGTAAATAAAATCTTGAAGCATTGGTTTAAGAATGCCGACTGGAAGGCATCTTATTATGACGAAGCAGATTCGCTCTGTTTCAGATACGCCGGAAGCTACCGGCGGTTAAAGACAGTCCGGGAACAGTGCGATTTTCTTCATACGGTATGCGGCTATCTGTACTTTTCTTCGGGGCGTGCGACGGAGGTCGACGAGTCGTTGGTAGAAGAGGACGAAATTCTGCCTCCCGCGCAGGCGACTTTGGGCCTGCGCTACTGCGAGATTTTTATCCGCAGGTTTCCCGAGAAATCGATATTTAACAAGCACTTCTTGCCCAATGTCTTTCTGTACAAGGCTCATTTTCTGATGGCTCAGCGGAAACACAAAGAAGCCTATTATGTATTGATGCAATCCAGGGAAATTGCAGCGAGAAAAGGCATTGCTTCGAGCATTTCGATTGCATTTTCGTCGCTGGGATACCTGTCGGAAACGCTGGGGCTTCCTGTTATGGCCATCCGAAACTATGACGAGGCGTTGAAAGCCATCCGGAATGAACCACAGACTGCCTGGATCGTCGGTCAGCAAATCTATTGCCTCTACGGGAAGCAGCGAACCTTTTTTTTCGACTATGTGAAAACCAACAATCCGGCTCTGACCGATAGTATTCAAAGACTGCATGAAGGTATCGGGTCGTTCCCGCGGCAATACAATGGAGCAATGGAGGCGGAATCGCATATGGCGCTTGCCGGTGTCAGGTATTATCAGGGGCGTTATGCACAGTCCGTTGCACATGTAGATTCGGCAATGGCGATTTATCCCAACTTGGAGTTAAGGGGGCTCATGCAGGATGCGATCGCATACCGGGCACTGGGAAACATCCATTTGGGCCATGCGAAGGCGGGCAGAGCGTTGTTGAGAGAACTTAATTTTTCCAAAGTCCGGAGCCCGGTGATCGGCAGAATGCTGGAAGACCTTTACGGCTTGTCGGTATCGGACGGTGACTACAAAGCGGCTTCGGATTACCAGCGATATTTGCTGACTTACATCAAACGCAAGACCAAATTGGAGCTTCGGGGAAGAAGCATTGAATTGGAGCAGATTTACCGCGTCAGGGAGCAGGAAAATCAGATTAACAAATTGCATGCCTTGCAATACCGGAATATGGGGATTGCACTCCTGGTTGTGCTCGTGCTGATCAGCGTTTCCGTAACGATTTACTACCGATACCGGATCGGGAAGGCGAACAGCCGCAAACTCATCGCACAAGTGGAAAGAATGACCGAGCTGCAATCCATGCAGATCGAAGAGGCCAGGGAGTTTGAAAGAAAGCGGCTGGCACAGGACCTTCACGATGATTTTTCGGCATCCATTGCGGCGAGTATCAGCTACTTGCAAATGAAGGCCAATCAGGCGGCGTCCGAGGACGCCAAACTCCGGGCATTGACGGTCCTCAATATGCTGAGAGATAGCTATGACCGGGTCAGGCAACGTTCGTATATGATGTACTGGGAGGACCAGACCGAGGGTTTTTTAAAACGGATCGAGGCGATGGTACATATTCTTTTCTTTGGCACGAATATGGAAATCAGCCTGGTGAGCGACCTGGGCGGATTTGAGTTAAATGCCGATAGCAAAGCGACCATCTTGCTTATATTGAAGGAGTCGATCACAAATATTATTCGGCATGCCAATGCGACTCAGGTGGAGATCACGTTCTTTGCGGATGTGGATACCCTGGTCCTGGAAATTTCAGACAATGGCAGAGGCGTCGGTAAAAGGCAATACAGGAAGTCGCTGGGACTATTATCGTTGAAAAAACGAATGGAGACGCTTGGGGGCTTTTTGAGCATCGGCAGCAAACAGCCCAGTGGAACGGTGATAGGATGCACCTTTCCGCTCGTGGCCTGCGGCGTTCCCGGATGAAACATGCATCAAGCCGATCCCTAACCCCAACGGCCCATATCTATGCCCGTAGTTAAAAGACTACAATGGCATAGCTTCATTCAACTTGCCGCATTATCCGGTATTCTTCAATTTCGCTTCCACTACTTGGACTTTTACAAGTTCATCGCTGATGAAATGATACCTGCATTCATCAGCCGGTTTTATCTTTTCTCTGTACACAAATTCAGTTTATGGTAAACAGTTTACGCTCCTCTGTTTTTTTGAAACTAAGCATCATCGTATGTTTATTTTTCATCCAGCGTATTGCATTTGCGCAATGTGACCCGCCGACGGACATCGCGAATATCAACGTAACGAATGTAACCTGCCCGGGCAACGGAAAGGTGAGCTTGTCTGGTATTTCACCGGCTGTGGCGGCTCCGGCGAAATACCAGTTTGCACTTTATACGCCCTCCGGCGCGGAGGTAAAGCCCTGGCAGGACGACAGCACGTTCACGAACATCGACGCCGGGCAGTTTGTCGTATATACACGAGCGGTATGCCCCTCCGGGCCAAGCGAGATTTTGCAGCGATATGTAAACCTTTCGGATCAATCCGCTACGATCACCTATTTCGATGCCTATCCTTCGCCGGCAGTCAATTGTTGCAACGGCACCATTTATGCGGAGTCGTATACCTCAAACTGGCTGTTTTTACCGAAGTTTTCGCTTGTGAACAGCCTCAATGCAGTAGATATACCAGCCAATTACGTTCGTCCCAAGCAGGAAGATCCGGAGTTCAGGGGCCTTTGCGCCGGGACCTACTATGTGCGTGTCTATGACGATTGCGGTAATTACCAGACGCTCGAGAAAGTAGTGGGTTCCGTCACGCGGACGATTGTATTAAACAATACATCGGTTAACAGGCTCACGTGTGATTCGCTCAATATGTACTATGGTTTTTACGACACCACACCGGTTCAGAATGCTAATGTGGTGGAAAAGAGCTGGATCCAATGGCCGGACGGCAGCCTCGATACAATGTCCATTATGACCGTCAATTCGGCATATCCTTATTTGAGGTTCAACACGCTGATCAGCAAGCTCGATGCCGGTTACGATCCGTCACAGCCATTTCCGGCTTCGGTACAATGGCCGGCTGTTGTCAAGGTGTATTATAAAGATATGTGCGGGACAGTCGCCGAGTTCACGCATACCATCAACAGTCCGGGCAATCTGGCGATGGATTTGAGTAACTTCAATACCGACGGGTGCGATAGCGTTTCGTACTTTCCGACATTCAGCTACGGCCCTCGCTCCGTGCTGGGAAGCATGTCCTACATGGATAGCAAGGCTTCCTATTCGACGGACGATGGGGCAACATGGGCCGATCTCGCTTATTCTTACCCATATTTCAAGTTCACCTTGAAACGCGGGCAGACTTTCCCGACAAAATTTGCGATTTGCGGAGATACAATTTCAGTGTCGATCAGCGTTCCCGAACCCGAACCTATTGTACCGGTGTCCAGCTTGCGGGATGCCACGGGCTGCGTCGGCGACCTGTACGTGGCTGCCGAGCGAAGGAAGGGCATCGTGTCGGCAGTACTGACTGCCGGCCCCGCTTCGGCCTATCCATTGCCGGGTGGTGTGAGTATCAATGGCGGTACCGGCGTCCGTTTCGACAATCTTCCGATGGGCACTTATACTTACATCATGAAGGATAGCCTGAATGAAAATTGCGTGCGTACGGCAGAAGGTACCGCAACGATTACGCAGCGACCTTTTGAAGTGAATACTATGGCGCGGAATGATGCTTATGCTTGCGTGGGCCGAACCTCTATCGGGTTTGTTCCCGGCGGCGTAAATTCCAGCTACATTACCGAGGGACGCCCCGTTTTTGTCGAGGTGCTGAACCAGCCGGCAGGCGCTGGATTGCCCGCGTCTTTTGTGATTGAAGGCTGGACCGACAATGTCGTCTATCCGGAGATCCTGCGAAATGTAATCGCCGGAAATTATGATTTTCAATTTACGGATTCCATTGGGACAGATTGCCCGCGGAGTACGAGTGCTTCCATTTCGATACCACAGGAAGCGCTTCTGGATGTGGACTTTGACTATGAACCGGCATGCAACGGGATAGTGAATTTTGTTTCGAAAAGCAGCGTCAAAACGATCGGAACAAACGGACAACTGTCAAGCAGCCCGTTTTATGGTGCCTGGATGTTCCGGTTTATCGATTCTACGAACACGGTGCATAATTACACATCAAGCACATCGGCCAATCTGACAAATATGACCACGACACGCACCGTCAACGCCATTCCGCCGGGAACTTACACCGTACAGGCGTTTCTGTGGTCGGACTCATGCCGTACCGTTGAAAAGACGATCTATCTGGGTTTCAGGCCTATTACAATTCCAAGCGCCCGCGTACTGGCCGGATGCCAGGGCTCTCCGGCATCGGCCACGCTCGTAGCCCCGGCAACCCAGGGCTCGGGAAACTATACATACACCCTTTTTCAGGGAAGCGTAACGGAACAAAACCAGGTGGCCGGTCCTCAGAGTTCTCCGGTTTTCGCCAACGTTACACCAGGCGTCCAGTATATTGTCGTTGCCACCGACGAGTGCGGCTCCGGAACACAACGGACGGCTTCTGCCGCTGAATATACTTACCCGATCGGCACATCGGCCCAGAAATATTGCCCTGGCGACACCATGACGCTGTCCGTCAGCAGCATCGCTGGGGCAACTTATCAATGGTATAAGGACGGGAACCCGATCAGCGGTCAGACAGGGCATCAGCTATCGATCAGCAACGTGCAGTTTCCCGCGGACAACGGCCAGTATACCGCCAACATTTACATTCAGGATTGTATTTTGGCCAGTACTCAGGTCAATGTCGTAGTAGACTGTACCCCGATGCCCGTGACGCTGGTACGGTTCGCGGCGGTTGGTCGGGAAAATCACGTGCAACTGGATTGGGAAACGACATTTGAATCCGGGGCAAGCGGGTTTTCCATTGAAAGGAGCACGGATGCCAAAACATGGCAGTCGATCGGCTTTGTCGGGGCGGCTACCAACGGCGAAACTGCATATGGCTCGCAGGTCTACGGATTCCAGGATCATGAGTTGTTCGCCAATACACAGTTCTACCGCCTCAAATGCATCGATCTCGACGGGACCTACACGTACAGCAGCATTCGGAACGTCCGGTTGTTGGATGAAAACCTGCCCGTTGTATTCCCGAACCCCGCCAGCAAGCTCCTGGTCGTACGGAACGTCTCCCGCTCGGCCGAGTTTAAAATAGTCGATTTAAACGGCCAAGTGCTGCATGCAGTTGAAAAAGGGGTATATGAAAACAGCATATGGAAACTCGATGTCGGACAGCTGGTGCCGGGCGTGTACTTATTGCGGATCGACGACCAGGCAGGCAATCGGCAATTCACCAGAAAGGTGGTTATCGTAAGGTAGCCATATTGTAAGCCTGGCAACCCCTGGGGCGTATTTATACTACTCTCCAGGGGTTTTTTGTTGTCAGCCAGCTCCTTGCTTTCCATTGACCGGCATCAGATCCGGACTATTTGTATAGTTGTTTGTCTACAAATAATCGGTCGTGTTTTGTGACTTTCGAAACTTCACTTATCTACCAATCGGCAGAAACGGGGCACCTAGTTTTGTAGAGCCAAATTATTGTTTCATAGCTGATTGTCTACATATCGCCTGTCTATTTTACCGGTAGTAAACATGCGATGTCTGATAGAAAAACGGCTTTGCAGTCTACGATAATGCGGTGTTGATTGATTTTTGAATCGATCCTTTTCTGAGACCGGAACAGGGCATTCATTCATCGGTCGGGAGTTGTAATGTCAAATATAAACTCGCACTGTTTTGTATGTTAAAATTACTACCTGAGCGTTTTTTTCCTGATTCGTTGAGAATGAGGAGCGCTAAGATCTTGCTCTTGGTTTGCATGCTATGTCCGGGATTCGCGGGTTGGGCACAAGTCGTATCGCCTAACGCAGCCTTGCCGGTTTGCAACACGCAGACAAAGTTGAATAATCCGACGTATGATGTCAGCATTGTGCCGAGTGTGTTCCTGGGGACTGTTTGGACCGGGACATACGGGGTGTCTTTGGGCGCCGTATCGAATCCGGCGAATGCTGTGAGCGCAAGTACCACGGATGCCGCCACTTTCGTAGCGGTGGTTTCTGCGGTCGGGGGAATGCGGCTTACCGTTGGAAGCAACAACGGGTATTACCCTGCGGGGTATTTTGCCGGTTTTGAAATCCAGAACACGGGTATTTTCGGCGCTTCCCTGCTAGGATCATTGACGATCAGAACCTACCTCGGAACGACCCTTCAGGAATCGTATTCGGGGAATAGCGGTTCGTTATCTGCCAATGTGATCAACGATGCAGGAAGGGCTGTTGTCGGTTTCGTTACGACCAAGAATTTCGACCGGATCCAGATCGATCAGGCCCAGACGCTTAGCGTGAACCTGGGTACTACGCAGATTTTTAATGCGGTCATCACCAAATTCTGCGCGGAAAGTATGCCGCGGACCTGTAATACACTGGAACAATGGGCCAACCCTACATTCCCGGTCTATATTAACCAACAAAATACAGGCATTTCCAACCTGGCATGCGTGAACTGTGCGGTCAAGAACATTGCCAACCTGGTGGATGCCGATCCCAATAATTACAGCGAGATCGATTTGCTGGGTTCGCTGGGAACGACGGGCTCCGTATCCATCAGGAATGCGAAAACCGTGTATCCTGCCGGAACTTTTGCCGGATTCGATATCAACGATCAGCGCCTGCTTCAAATATCTATCGGTGCCACGCACACGATCACTACGTACCTCGATGGTGTGCAGCAAGAGGCGGTTTCAGATGGTGGCGCATTAGCCGATGGAGGTTTCTTTACCTCGTCCGGCCGGATAATTACCGGGTTCAAGACTACGAAGCCATTTGATGAAATCAAGTTTAGCGTTTCCAATGCGGGTTCGGTAGGGGCGGCCCCTACCAGAATTTACGGCGCGGTTGTGAAGCGGTTCTGCGAAGGCCCCGCGCTCGCCTGCAATACGAACACCCGGATGGTCCAACCCGTATACCCGGTTTTTGTTGATGGCAGGAACACGGGAGTCAACTCGCTGGCTTGCGTGGAATGCGATATTGTGAATTCCGACAACGCGATCGATGCGGACGCCAATAATTACACGCAGCTGGTCATCCCGGCCAACATCGCTACAACGGCGGCGTATGGGGTGACTGACGGGGCCAAAATATACCCGGCCAACACTTTTGCCGGCTTTGATATCGAAAATCCTAACTTAATCGGGGCGGAAGCGCTGTCCGGGCTGACTATATCCACGACCGACCAGTTCGGTAATGTGATCGAATCGTTCACCAGCAACAATGGTCTGATCTCGGCCAAAAGCTCCGTGCTGAATGGAACCGGTCGGCAGACAGTGGGCTTCCTGGCCACACAGCCTTTCAGCGGCGTGAAAATCACCACCAGTTCTGTCGTGAAAGCCAATATCGGCACAACCAGGATATACAATGCTGTTTTCAAGGCATTTTGCCCCAATGAGCTGAATTGCAACAAGCTGACTCCGGTAACAAATCCGGGATATCCCGTGTATGTGAATGGGGTCAGGACATCGATCGATGCCGCGGGTTGTGCGGCTTGCCAGCTCAACAACTCCGAGAACATCGTGAATGGCGCCGCAAGTTTGCCTGCCACGCTGGTCATGGGTGTCAGTGCCGGTTCAACCGCCGCGGTTTCCGTAGCCAACGCCATCGAAACTTATCCGGCGGAGTCGTTTGCAGGTTTTGATATTGAATCAGCCACATTGCTTTCTGCCAATGCATTGGCCCGAATGACTATCAATCTCTACAATAACGGAACGATAGTGCAAAGCGGAACGGGTACTTCCTTAATGGCAGGCGTGACCTCCTCGCTGGTAACGGGGGGAGCAAACCGGCAGATTGTGGGGATCATTAGCAAAGTGCCGTTCGACGAGGTCCAGTTTCAGGTAGCCAATTTGGCCGGGGCCGACCTGGGTACCATCCAAATTTACCGTGCTTACGTTCAGAAAAGCTGCGGCATTCCGCTGACCTGTAATTTCAATGCTTATTTGAATTCCGAAGACCATGGTGCCGTTATCGACGCCGAGCAGACGGGCACCAAAGGTGTCGCCTGCGCAGGCTGCCAGGTGCAGGCGGCATGGAATGCGGTAACAAAAAGTACCGCCGACTATGCGCGTATCTATAATCTGGCCAGCGGTCTGGGTACGAACTCGCTCGCGGTAGCAGTTCCTGCAACAGTTTTTCCGGCGGGCACATTTGCAGGGTTTACCATTAAAAAGAATCCTTTCATTCTATCGGCGGGGCTGTTCACGAACATCACAATCACCACATACCTGAACGGGGTTGAGCAAGAAGTAAAGAGTAATGGCGCATTGTTTGATTTTTCATTGCTTTTCCAATGGTTTGGTACACCCACCAACTTCTATAACCCGGGATTCTATACTACCAAGCCATTCGATGAAGTCAAAATAAGCGTGGGCTCCCTTGCGCAGGCCGCCGATCAGTACATTGATGTTTACGGGGCATTTGTCGATACCCGCACGGCGGTCAATGGGGCAGGGCTGGTTTGTAACAGTACCAATCCGGATTTTAATGTAACGCTGGTGAATACGCCTGTCAATGGAAACGTGTCGACCAACGACAAGGTCGTCGCAGGCACCACTTATGGTACCCCGCAAACAGTACCGGGCGTAACCAATCCAAACGGATCGATTCCTGCTATCAACCCGGATGGTACTTACACTTTTGTGACCGATACACCGGGTGTATACCAGTTCCTGGTTCCGGTTTGTGCGCCGGGCGTCACGACTCCCTGCCCTAATGAGCTGTTGACGATCACGGTACTGGCTGATGACCCTAACGTAAAAAATCCGCCGGTAGCGAATACCGATATCGCGACAACGCCTGTCAATACGCCTGTCACGCTGAATACCCTTGCCAACGACAAGCCGGGCGAAAGCAATGTGCAGCTCGTTCCCGGTTCGGTAGTCCTTACCGATATGAATGGTGCCGATCCGGGCAATACAAGCAACGGAGGAACGGCGACCGTCAACACATCCACAGGCGCCATTACCTACACGCCGCCGACAGGATTTATCGGTAAAGACACGGTCCGCTATACGGTTTGTGATAGCCATACCCCCGCGTTGTGCGCATCGGCGTACCAGATTATCACCGTGCAGGCCAACGGCAGTACCAACACGACCAGCGCGGCCGACGACTACGCGACCACACCGGCAGGTACCACTTTGGTCGTCAACCCGGCAAATGGTGTGAAAGCCAATGACCAGGACCCCGAAGGCCATGCTCAGACAGTAACAGCCCAGACAACCACTGTTCCAGGTAAGGGGACTCTCACGCTCGCGGCCGACGGCAGCTATACTTTTGTGCCTGCGCCAGGTTTCACGGGAGGAGTAGATTTCCCTTACACCACCACCGATTCGCAGGGAGCCACCGCAAGTGCGACGCTGCATATTCTGGTGGATGGAAAGATGCCCGATTTGACGCCTACTTTCCGGGTAACGCCATCGAGCCTGGTAGGGAATAATGTAACGGTGGCTTGCCGGGTGTTTGTGAGGGAAATCAACAAGATACCCACGACCGCAACCCCGATTTATGTCTTCGTTCCCAAGAGCTCCCATTATGCTTTGAGCACATATAATTCGGCGCAAACTACGTCCGGAGGGCTGCCCGTTCAGAACAGTCAATGGCAATATGTTTCGGCCAATGCTTCAAACTATGTATTCAAATACATTGGCACTGCGCCGTTGAACAATTCCGGTTCCGCGTTCGGGTTCAGCATCGTCTACAATGCAAACGGCACGTCGGGAGCCGAAAATATCACGGTGACCATATTCGATGGTTCGGGAGGTGAAACCAACTACCTCAACAACCGCGACGGCGAAACAATCAACTTCAATTCAGGCCTTCAATAACTCTAAATCCCAAGAAAATGAAAGCATATTTAACCGCTTTTGGAATGCTGCTTGCAGGCGCATTGCATGCACAAGACCCGAAAATTACTTCGCCTACCGTCTCGCCCAGCCCCGGCCTGGTAAACGGTCCGGTGACTGCCTCGGTTGGTTTTGAAAATAATTCCACCACGGCGATCCCCTATGATGTAAACAACCCGACCTACATCTCCTTCACGCTGGTGAAGATCACCCCGACGCTCGATGGAAGCGGGGTGCCCGCCGTAACCGGTGCAGGCGCGGACTATTTTACCTGGACAGCTACGCAGGAAGCGAACAATACCTGGACGATATTGGGCATCCAGAAACAGGATATTCCGGGTATGCCGGACCCATTCACAACGATTGGCGGCCCGATCAGCATCTCCGGGAAAATCAATGCGGCTTCCACTCCTGCGGAAGCGGCGGCAAACAACGGGGATGGTTTTAATGCAAATATCATCCCTGCCGCGGGCTATGACGTCGATAACTCATCCCAGAGCAACAATCAATCGGTGTACGGCAGCACGAACGGCGTACTGCCGGTGAAGTTACGTTCCTTCGAAGCAGCACGGGAAGGCTCCCAGTCGGTGCTGTCATGGGTGACAACCGAAGAAGAGAATGCCGGTTTTTTCGAAATCGAGCGAAGTGGTGACGGAAGGGACTGGCAGCGGATCGGGACCCAAACAGCCGCCGGCGAAAGCAAGGTGCAGCTATCTTACCAGTACACCGACGCTGTCCCTTTAAGCGGGATCAATTATTACCGGCTGAAAATGGTAGATAACGACATGACATTTGCGTACAGCAAGATTGCCACAGTTTCTTTCGGGGATCAGGAAGGCGTCACGTTGTACCCCAACCCGGTGACAGATCTGTTGAAAATCAATTCCAAAAGACCGGTGGGCGAAGTTGCGATTTTCAGTCAGTCCGGCGAGAAGCAGTTTTTGTCGGAAAGTTACGATAGCGAAGGAATCGATGTGTCAGGGCTTCGCAGCGGCCTCTACCTCGTTCAGTTTAAAGACATGTCGGGCGCACGTTATACACGCAAAGTTTTGATAAAGCATTAATCCTTTCAAAACTTTAAAACTCCTGCTTTCCCGACCGAGGTATGGGAAGGCAGGAGTTTCTTTTTGGTCCAGGCAGCCGGGCTGATGTCCCCTGGATGTATCCCGGCTTTATACGTCGTTGGGTGGGGATGTTTCCTGCTGGTCGTTCAGGATTTTCTTCAAATTGCCGACAGCTTCGTCTTCCGTTTGCCCTTGCGCCACCAGCGCGGGGTGCCCGGGTGCTTCCGCGATAAATGCATAGTCTTCGAGGCTGAACCAAACGATGATTTTAGACTCAATTTGCATATGTGCCAGATTTTTGTCGATTCAGAAACAATGATGCCCTCCGGTAAAACCGAAGGGCTTGACTGCCGATACAATAAAAGAGTGTGTGTTCAGGCGTTTGCCAGGCTTTCCAGGCTATATCCGTCGATCACAACAGCGAGGTCCGGAACATTGTCGACTTTCATTTTTCTTAGAATTCTCCGCTTTATTCCACTGACTTGCGAGGGCGTCTTCTTCATTAATCTGGCGATGTAAGAGGTGCCTTTACCCTGGCACAGATGAAATGCGATTTGTAGTTCCCTGGTACTGAGCGTCATGTTTTTCACAATAACGCGCGAGATTTTCCCTTGCCATGAACTGATGTGCCCCGTTTCTTCGAGTGCCAGAAAATGAAGTTTCGTGGAGAGAAAGCATTTGTTCTTTTCTACGCTTTGCACGCAGCTAATCAGTTCATTTACACGGCACTCTTTCAAAACGTGCCCCATGATGCCCGATCTCAAATAAAGGGCGCTGTTGCCGGGTTGATAGGTCTCATCGAGCACGATCATCCGGGCGTCGCTGAAAGTTCTCCGGCAGACGGTCACTTCCGACACGAGAGGTGATTTTTGATCGGTATTGTTACTCAGGATAATAATATCCGGCACCTGATCGCCAAGCTTTTTCTGTAATTCGGTTGCATTCTTCGCGTCCCATATCTGTATGTCCAGGAAACGCTCTTCCAGTAACAATCCCAGCCCTTTGCGCGCGATGGGATAGTTGTCGATTAGTCCGATTTTCAGCATGGTTTGTTTGCATTTGTGGTTTAAGAGAGCCTGACTTCCAGGTGGAGGTGATTGGGAAGCCGGATAGGTATGTATACTATGAATCAGGGTGTAGCTGACTTTTTCTCGATTGGGCTGTTCAGGATAGCCTGCATCCCGGTCATACGCCCGGGGTACAGGCTTTGGTTTTCAATTGTCGATGCGTTTGGGATACTGTGGTACTGTCTTCATGATGGCTTGTAGTATTTCTTTCGTTTTTTGGTTAAATTGTTGTACGTCTACCGGGGATTTGAACAGGGAACGAACTATCCTGCGATTGTAAAATTATCCCGGTAATATGGCCTGATTTGTAGCAACAGGCAGGTATTGAGCACATATATCGACTATGCTTATAGTAATTTTACTATGCCCGGTATTTCAAAAAACAGTGAGATTTGAATTTGTTTGACGTTAATTAATGAAGCATGATAAACATCCTCATCGCAGATGATCATACCCTGATGAGAGCAGGTACCAGTGTTTCCCTGCATAAATTTTTGGCCGGAGCGCAGATTACCGAAGTTGATAATTTTAAAAAGGCGCTCCATGCGACCGAATCCGTGACGTTTGACCTCGCGATCATGGATATTGGGATGCCCGGCGGCAACAGCGTGAAAATGATAGAAAAGTTCAACCACAAAGCTCCGTCGACGCCAATCCTGGTCTATTCCGGCTATGACGAGAAGCTCTACGCGCTGGCTTTCATCAAGGCGGGGGCGATGGGGTATCTTTCCAAAGATGCTACGGAGAGCGAATTCAAGACTGCCGTGGAAGGTATCATCTTCCAAAAACGGATTTATGTGAGCGATGATATCCGGGAGGAGAGCTTCCGTATGTTCATGAAAACGGGCAAAGGCGTCGAGAATGCTACGCCGTTGCTGTCTGTCAGGGAGCGGGAAATAGCCCAGATGTTCATTTCCGGAAAGGGCGTTTCCGAAATAGCGGCCATCCTGGATTTGCACACGTCCACAGTGAGTACCCACCGAATGAGGATTTTAAAGAAAATGGGCGTGGACAATCTGATGGACTTATCCAGGAAGATGAATATGCTGTTCTGATAGAAGGGTGGTGCATTTGAGCATCAGCGCGATTCCAGGCTGAGTGCTTTCCGCAGTTGCTGTATGGTGCTGACTTTTAGCTTTTTCAAAATCTGTCTCCTCGCGGCATTGACGGCGGACGACTTGCTATTGGTATCCATGGCGATTGTTGCGACGTTTTTGCCTTGCGAAAGGTAGAGGGCAATTTGAAACTCATAGGGAGTAAGCCCCTGGGCTCCGGCGCCGGGGCCGTCCTTTTGCAATATGTTGCGCTGCACGAAGTTCTGCTTTAACTCGGGCGCAAGGTACCGCTCGCCTTTTAGTATGGTCTCAATGCAGGCCAGCAACTGGATTTCCTGATGTTGTTTGAGTAGATAACCCTTGGCTCCGGCGGTGAAATACGAAAATACGAGGTCCTGCTGGAAATCGTAATCGTATATGACAATCGCGGCGGATGGGAACAGCTTTTTGCACTTCGTTACGGTAATCAGCCGATCCTCCTTCGCATTTTCGCTGATCCCCGCAATGATGAGATCGAAGTTATGGCCGGTGTTTATCTGACCAAACTCCGTGAGTCCCGGGCCAGATGTGTAATGTGCGTGCGGGTAGTGTTCCGAAAGGAGAACGTATAATCCTATACGCATAACCGGGTGGGCGTCGATTAATCCAATTTCCAACATGTTGCATGCTTTTCACGGCCTGCAATAAAGTGATTCCGGCTTTCAATGGCTATCGTCCGCAGGTCAGTTTTTCCTGAATATTTTGTTGACACTTATAGTAAAAAATTGAAATCAGGATCACCCGGCAGGTACCAGCAGTTGCACAATGGTTCCCATATTCGTGGTGCCGGCTATCACCGGTATGTTGAGGAGCCTGGAAAATTCCTTCACGACGATCAAGCCAAAACCGACACCGGGTATTTCCGCCCCCGGGGCATCAATAAATCCGCTCTCGCCAAGCCAGCGTGCTATTTCCAGCGGCATTCCATTGCCGGTATCCGCGACGGCAATGCAGATACAATCCGGCGAGGTCTCGCGTATGGCCGAAAGCTGGATCGTGTCCTTGAAAGTGGATTTCACCGCATTGTCCAACAAATTATGGACGATAATATCCAGCATCTGGCGATTGGTTTCTACGATCAGTTCCTCGGCCAGCATAATCTCTATGACCGTTTCATTGTTGCGGGCAATCTCGGTGAAAAACTCACATTTTGCGTGCAGGATCTCGTTCACATTTACTTTTTCAACGGCGATCTCCCCTTCGCTCAGCATGAGTTTGATCAACCTCAGCAGGTTTTCAGTTAATGTCAACACCTGATCGGCCGATTGCTGGATCAGTTTTTCCGTATTCAGGTAAGGGAAATCCGGGAACTCGGATTGGGTATCCTTATACAATTTCTGGATGCTGGAACTAAGGAACTTAAGCGGTGACCGGATGTCGTGGCTTACCACGCCGACAATCATCGACTGGATTTGCAACTGTTTGACCAGCTTTGTATCTGTTTCGCGTAGTTCGTCCATTGTCGTCGACAATTCGTGGGTCTGATCGGCTACTTTTTTTGCAATTCCGCGGTTTTGTTCCGTCAGATAGGAGGTTCGCCACCGCACAACACCTGCCAGCAGGCCAATAATCGTCAGGCTGGCGGCAAAAATAGCGCCCCAGCTTAAAAACGCGGCTGACTGAACACGGATGTGAAGTTGCCTTTGAATCTGACGGTTGCCAAAACCGGTAATCTTACGAACATTTAAAATGTAATCTCCGGGGGCCAAACGATAAACCGAAACCCCTTTCTTTTTGTCCACGTTAAGCCAGGGGCCAGGCTTTTCGCCTTCGGGTTTGAGATTGTATTGAAAATGCAGGTTGTTGCTGTTTCCAAAATACACGCCGGTCACCATCACGCAGAACTGCCCGAAATCATAGGGGAGCTGCACCGTGTCCTTCGCGGGGATTTCCTTTCCATCGACATTGAAATCTTCGAGAATAAACGGCTCGTCGAGCGCGCTGTCGATCACACTTTCAGGCCTGAACCACACGATGCCGGACAGGGAAGGAAAGGTAGCAATCCCATCCCCAATCCATAAACCGCAGGGCTGGCAGCCACCGTTAAACTCGTTGGTAAGAAAGCCGTCGGCCCTGTCGTAGTACAAGTATAGTACCGTGGGCAGCGTGCGATGTGCATAAGCAAGCAGGTCTTTTTTTCTGGTCTTGAAAATACCCTTGTTCGAACTGATCCAAAAGAAGCCCATTTTGTCTTCGAGAATGCAATGTGCGTAATCCAGAAAACCATTCTGGTCGGAAGGGAGCCGGGTTACCTTGCCGTTTTCCATCAAATACAAACCATCACCATACGTTGTGACCCAAAAGACATCATTTTCTGCGGTGTAGACGCTGCGGATTAGTTTCTTTTCCAGCTCCCTGACGGGAGTAAGTTTCTTGGTGGGAAGATCCAGCGAATACAGACCCGCGGATGTCCCGACCCAGAGCCGGTCGGGCCTATCTTGCAGAAACCACGTAATCTCAATGTTAGAAAGTCGGGCAACGATTTCGGGGTAGGGGTACGACGCTTTCGGAATCTTTAAGTAAGAAACGCTCCCGGACCGCGACCCGATCCAGACGGTTCCGTCGTTTGTCTCGAAGATTTTGGCAGGTTGCTCCAAAAAATCCGATTTGAATAGTACACGCTTGCCGTCGGGACTGAACTTGTAGAGGGTTTTGCCTTGGCTCAGCCACAAGTTCCCCTTCTGGTCCTTTAACATCATGAATTTGTTGACCGGCTCACTCTCATTCAACAACGCCACACGCTTCCCCGCTTTACCGGGCTCCATGACGTATCCTTGCGGTGTGATAACCGCGGATTTGCCGTATGGTACTTGTGAATAGAAAGTGTTGTCGCTTTTTTCCCCCGGCATTAAAAGCGTTTCAAACGATTTGGGGGTTATGACAAACAATCCCTTGACAGTACTTCCCAGGAAGATACTTCCGTCAGACGGGTTGTAATAGGCAGTGCGGATATAGTTTTTGTTGAAGTCGAAATCTTTCAGGATCAGCCGGGTATGGAGCTTCCCGTCGTTAAAGCTTATGACGTAGAATCTGCCGTTCAAATAGGCGAATGCCTGCTGATTGACGTCATTCCAGATAATCCGGGTTTTGCTTTTCTCACTTTCAAACCCCGGAGTTTCTTCGATTTCCCCTAAGAGCGTCAGATGCCGGTTGCCGCCGGAGGCCGGTCCCCGGATGGCCACGATATCTGTGCCCAGGCCGGTTACCTGGTACAGCAGGCTTCCGGCTACCGTGAAGAAGCTGTTGTAATTAAGCTCATTGGGATTTGACGCCCCCCACATCACGCGGCTCCATTCGCCATCAGGCGAGTCAAAGGACATATTACCCTCAAATGGGAATACGGCTATGCGCTTTCCTTTTACAAAGTAATGTAGCTTCTGGTCATGGTAAACATAGTGCCTGCCGTTTCCTGCCCGAATCACCCCATATGTTTTGTGCATCGAAAGAATTTGCTCGACCGTCGGCAATTCACCCCGTCCTCGCGGGCCTCCGGAGGTGTTGAGCAAGTCCAGGTGCTGCAACTTTGTCAAGGTATCCTGGAAGATCATCCCGTTTTGTAAACGGATCAATGTGCCTGGGAAAGCTATTGCGTAAATGCTTTGATCCGGGGTAGCGTTGGTAAACCGCCGGAACCGCTCGGCGGGCGAAGGAAGATTGGTTTTGCCAAACGTTTTGAACTTGTAGCCGTCGTAACGCACAAGCCCGATCTCAGTCGCCAGCCAGAGAAAGCCGGACGAGTCTGCAATGATTTGATTTACACTGTTTTGTGGGAGGCCGTTTTCATCGGTGAAATTGCGAATGTGGTATTGATTCAGGTTTTGTGAAGCGCAACATTGAGAGATATGCAAGATGTACCCCAATAGTGCAAACAGGAGTCTCATACTCTTCATTATTTAAATCGTGGCAGGTAATGTTATAAAAATAATACAAAATATTATTACAAAGAATATAGAAATGGTAGATTTTTGACCGGTTGTATACCGGCCTGAATTTGAGCTGAACGGTGGATTTTTGTGGTAGAATTTACGGGGAAATGGTTTGAAGGATGGGCGAAATTTTAAGCCTTGGGTTTTCGATCGTCAGGCAATCCTGACACGATCAAGGCACCAACCATTTCAAAAGTAAAGGCCTTCGTTTGTTGGCCGGGTAAGAGTTTTATAACACCGGGCGGAGATATTTAACTACGCGGGTAGGAAATCAACGACAGGTAACAACTTACCTGTCGCGATGGAAAAGGCAGGCTGGCTTACTCCGCCACGCGCTGCCCTTGCTCGCTCGTGCCGGCCTGGTAGTATAGTTCGGCCAGCGACTTGTGGTAGCCGGCCACGAGCTCGGCGCGCTTAATGCGCATATCGATCAGCTTGGTTTCCCTGCTGTTGATCAGGAAAAGGGTACTTTCGCCCAGGTCGAACTTCTGTAATTCTCCACGGAGCAATATTTCCTGATTGGCGATGCTGCGCGTTTGCACGGCCAGCTGCGCCTGGTAGGCTTTCAGGTCGTTGTAGGAGTTTACGATATTGGTTCGGATCAGCCTGCTTTCGTTTTGAACGTCGAAGTGTAAGTCCCTTTGTTTCACTTTCAGCTCGTTGAGCTTTCCGCGCTCGGCGCGCAGGAACAATGGGAATGAAAAGTCGAGGCCCAGTTTGTAGTTGCCCCAGGCGAGGTCGTAATATTCCGGCACGAACGAATTGAAATCGCGGCGGGTGGTGAGCAGCGAACCGCTCACATTCAGCTTGGGTTTGAGCCGCTCGCGCAGGTACCCGCGCTCGATGTCGAGCTGTGCGCCCTTGTAGCCGAGCATGCGCAGCTTGGGGTGTTGCCCGGCGGCGTGGGCGAGCAGCCCGTCGAGCTCCGTCTCGCCTAATGCGGCCCTTCCGCTATCGGCGTGCATCGGAATGGCGGGTTCGGGGAGCTCCACCGGATTCCCCTTGCTATCCCAAAGGTGGTTGGACACCAGCAGCTTTTTGTTCCGAAAATCGATGCGCACTTTTTCGAGCTGGATCGTGCGCTCCTGCACGGTAATGTAGGCCTCTACCGAGTCTATTCCGGGCTTGTCGCCGAGTAAGGTCTGGTTGCGGGTGGCGACGTAGCGGGTAGTGGCAAGGTCGAGCCCGCGCTGGACGAATACATATTGCTGATAAGCCGCAAACCAGTTCCAGTAATCCTTCACGGCCTGAAACCAAACCTTGTTGATTTCCGCCACGCGCTCGGCTTCGGCGTAGCTTACCATCACCCGGGCTTGCCTGAGCGTATTCCTTCGGGCATCCACAATGAGCCCCTGCCCGAGCGGCACACTGATGCCGAGGCCGGTAAGTCCCGATAACGGCGTCCGGGTTTCGGGGTTGGTGTAAGCCCCCACATGGCGGTCGTGGCCGATTTTCAGATCAGCCCCGGCCAGCCAAAGCGGCACTTTAAGTTCGCTCGTCCAGCGGTTGAAATAATTCACGCCGCCGAATACCTTCCGGTCGAGGGAGGCTTTCAGGGAGGGGTCAAAACTGCCCAGCGCCTGCATTACCCGCGCGCGGGCGCCCTCGCTGAGCAGGTCGGCCTGTTTCACCACCGGGTGGTTCATGAATACCAGCTCTTCCAGGTCCCGTAACGTAAATATCCGGGAAGTATCCGTCGCGGTGCTGTCCTGCGCCCGCAATGGCAAAGCGAAGGTCAGCAGCCAGAGACACCCTGCCAACAGTATTTTGGATATATTAATCATCTTTAAAATCACTTCGGATTTACTTTACTTCAAAGACGCCGCGGTTTTCTCCGGCTCTTTTTCCAGGCTCGGCGGGAAGCCGTTCAGCATCCGCCATATTTCGTACCATAATGGCACCGAGCGCAGGATCACGCGCCCGTATACACCCGAGCCCTGGCGCAGCTGCACCGGCCAATCCTCGTCGTTGGCAGGCACCGGGTGGGTAGGGGTTACCAGCAGGCGGTACTTCCCGTTGCTGCTGCTCACCATGTCGATCACCGACACCTTGCCGGCGAATGTACCCACGGCTACCGACGGCCAGCCGGCAAATTGCACCGACGGCCAGCCTTCGAATTGCAGGCGTACATCGCTGTTGTCGAGGATGAGCGGTACATCCATCGCATTGACGTAAATTTCTGCCGCCACCATGGGCTGGAAGGGTTGCAAGGTCGCGACCGATTCCCCTTCCTTGATATTTTCACCGATACCGGCCTTCAACGTTTTGACCACGAAGCCGTCCTGCGGCGCGCGCACCACGTACAGCCCGCGGCGGATGTCGATGTTCGAAATCTCGTTGCGCAGCTTGGCAATATCGCCCTGGGCGCTCACGCGGCTGGATAATGCCGAGCTCATGTCCGAGCGCGCCTTCGCCACCGATTCCTGGTATTTGGCCTCGATATTGTCCAGGTCGATCCGCGCATTTTGCAGGGATTGTCTGGCATTACTTAGCTTGTTGCTTTGGCTGATCACCTTCGCATTGTCCTCCTGCAATTTCAGGCGACGGCTCTCGATATCGGTGAGCGAAAAAAGGCCGTTTTTATACCCTGCCTCATAGCGTTCGAGGCGTGCCTTGCTGATCTCGAAGAATTTCTGGATCGCGACGAAATCCGCGCTGTCGATCTGCACGTAATTCTCCGCCTGCTCCACCTTGTTGCGTGCGGCTTGGAGTTGTATTTCCAAACCTTGCGTCAGTGCCCTGATCTGCGCGGCCGTTGCCTCCATTTTCTGAGCGGCGGCATCTTCGGAGCCTTCCTTCGCATGGAGTTGTTCCTGCAAACGGGTAGGCAGATCAGGGTCGAAATACGACTGGCTGGTTTCCGAAATCACCAGGATCGTATCGCCTTTCTTGACCTGCTGTCCCTCGCGCACCGCCCAATGCTCGATCCTCCCGCCGATCTGGTTCTGGACCGTCTGTGGCCTGTCCTCGGGGCGGAGGGCTGTGACCGTTCCCCGCCCGGGGATGGTTTGCCGCCAGGGCAGGAACAGTACGACCGCGAATATGAAAAGCAACACGAGCATGATCCTGCCGAGCAGGCGCGGCCCCTGTGTTTTCAGGAGTTCTTTTTCCGATTCTACGCCGAGATCTTCCCAATCTTTGCGTTTGGTGAGGTCATGCGAATGCTTAGCCATGGCTCACCTCGCTTTCTTCCAGTTCCAGGTCGGTTACCGTCGCCAGTTTTTCGCTGCCGGTTACCATGTCGAAAATGGTATTCAGGCTGGTCATGAATTTTTCGATCGCATAGCTGATCTGGACGATGATCACCTCGGCTGCCACAAACTGGCCGAGCGTCATCTGCCGCTGCACCACATAGTAGGAGCCCAGAAATAGCAATCCGCCCATGAGTAATGTCCTTACAATCACCGCACTGGCAAAAAACCTGCGTAATATCCTGAAATGGTCGTTCCGAGCATGGAGATATTCAGACGTGATTTTGTCGGTTTCTACCATCACCTTTTTCAACCTGGCTGGCTGGCCCCGGTAGCTGTCGAGGTCGGAGGCGACTTCTTCCAGGTAAGCCACTACTTCATATTTATGGTGCGATTCCTCGATGCTCGTCTGCACACCGCGCTTGTAATACAGGAAAAGCACGAGCAGCGTGGATACGACCGTGAGCAGTCCGAAAGTCATAAAAACCGGGTGGTAAAACGACACCAGGATCGCCGAAAAAATGATCTGCACGGCCGCCGCGACGATTTCCACCAGCAGTTTTGTGAGCCCTTTCTGAATGGTGATCACATCAAAAAAGCGGTTGACCAGTTCGGGCGGGTTTTCGCCTTCGAGCTCCCTTTGCTTGATCCTGGGAAAGCGGTAGGCAAATTCGAGCGTCGCCTTGGCGAAAATCTTCTGTTCGATCTGCTCCACGAGCGTGAGCTGGCCGATGAGCAATATCCCGCCCACCACCACGCCGATCAGCACCATCGCGATCAGCAGATAGGTAGAGCTGTACAATGCGCCGTTGGACAGGAGGTTAAAAACCGCCGTGGTACCGAGCGGCAGCGTGAGGCCGATCAGGCCGATCAGGCCGGCGTAGATGAAGATGTAATTGATGGTCGACCGTTCGACGTATAAGATTCCGATAAGCCGTTGCCATGGGGTCGGGGCATCGGCTTGATACTGTTTTTTCATGAACGATTTAGTGGCGGAAGAGGGGCAAAGGCAGGCCGCGGGTAATGCCCCGCCGTCTTTCCAATTAAACTTTATTTGACATATTTTGAACGACAAGAATAAGGCCAATAATGCCCTTTGTCCAAAAAAGAAAGTAAATTCTAATCTTTTGTCTATCTAATTCTTTTGCAAGAAATAAGGTAATATTTGGTGTTTTTTGGTAATATTAAATGAATTATGTAACTGATTTTATATTTACTTAATTTTATATAATTAAATGAATATCAATTTGTTATAGTTTATATTAGCTGTATTTGTTTATGTTTAAATCTCTTTTATTCAAAAATTCGGGAATAGTAGTTTTAAATTGCGTAGCTTTATTTTAAATATTAGAATAGCGTGGTTTTGTTCTAATCTTATTTTAATGAATATTAATAAAATTGCTTGCAAAAAGCGGTCTTCGCATGAGTGAAAAGGAAAATGCAACCCTCCCAATCGCCCCGGATTTCCATACTGATATTCATCACTATTTATTTCCCGATATCAGCCAGGTAAAGCCGCATGAAGTTGCCGACCGGGAGGTTGTGATGGAGGAACCGGATTATTCCGGTGTCGGGCGCGAGACGATCGTGGAAGGCATTCACCTGTGGTATCAATCCCTGAAATTCGTTCAGCCGCAGGCCTGGCAGGTGACCAACCCCGCCCCGCGCATTCAGATGAACTTTAACCTGCAAGGCAATACCACCTATTATTCCGACAAACTGGAAAAGGTGTTCGTCCGTTTCAGTACCGGGCAGCATAATATCATGCTCATCCCGGAAGGCGGCATACGAATTCAATGCGCTGCCGACGAGCATTCGGAAATCTTTTCCCTGAGCCTCAGCACCGATTTCTTTTTCAGTCTTTTGCCGTCATCGCACCTGCTCAGCAGGCATTTTGAAATGGGGGTTCAGTATGGATTACCGGCGTTTATGAGCCTGCGGAACCTGCCGGTAAGCGGACAAATGGGCCATATCCTTTTTGAAATGATCCAATGCAACTACACCGGCCATCAAAAAGGCCTTTTTGTGAAGGCGAAGACAATCGAGCTGCTGTTACTTCAAATGGACCAATACGAGCATTTGCCATTACCCAGTATTTTATCGAGCCTGAGTAGTGAGCATGAAGAGCAAATGCACCAGGTGAAGGCGCTCCTCGACGCGAACCTGGACCAGCAATGGTCGCTGAAAGAACTCGCACGGCTGGTCGGCAGCAACGAATTCAGCCTTAAAAAGTATTTCAAAGAGGTTTTTGGCGAGACGGTCTTTGGGTACCTGCTGCAAAAAAGGATGGAAACGGCCAAAGACGAACTCTGCAAGCCCGGCTCGTCGATCAGCGAGATTGCGCAGCGTATAGGCTACAAGCACCCGACCCATTTTACCGCCGCTTTTAAAAAGTATTACGGAATACTCCCCAGCAGACTTAGCAAGGCCAATTAATCCCTCTGGCGTCCTGCTTATTCCCTTACGCGTCATTTTCGGCAAAGCTGCGCTACTATCTTTGCATTCAATATAATTAGTCTAAATAAGATCGATTAAAAGATTGCCTGTCGGGCAAGAGACCCATCCTACGGATCAATTACCATGTTATCGAAATCACCCTTACTCATTGCAGTATTAGTGATCCTGTTCCATTTCAATGCAACCGGACAAAGAACTGCCCAGAAAACGGCAACGATCAAAGGCAAAGTCAGGGACGAAAAGGGCGCGGTGGTCAGCTTTGTGACTATCCGGATCGGCGAGGGCAACATTGCTACTTTCTCGGAAACAGACGGCACATTCGAATTGAAGGACGTGCCCTACGGCCATCAGGATATTGTGATCACTTCGGTGGAGATCAAAGCCAAAACGCTGAAATTCCATGTACACAAACCCGGCCATGAAATCAATCCCGTAGTGGCCAGGACGGCCCAGGAGCTTGGCGAGGTAAACATTGTGCACAAGACGGAAAAGAAACAGATTGAAATACAGGGCTTTGCGGTGGCAGTCATAGAAACCAAAGAAGCCTCATTGAGAAACCTGAATACCAATGAATTGCTCGACCGCTCGGTAGGCGTACGTGTGCGCCAGAACGGCGGGATCGGCTCGCGCGTGGAATACAACCTGAACGGGATGTCGGGCAGCGCCGTCGGGATATTCCTGGACGGTATCGAAATCTCCACCTACGGATCTTCCTTCAACCTGAACAATATTCCGCCGGCGATGATCGAACGCATCGAGGTTTACAAGGGCGTGCTCCCGGCACACCTGACGGGCGACTACGTAGGAGGGGCGATCAACGTGGTATTGAAAAAGGATGCTTCGCAAAACAACATTACGGCCGCCGTCGCCTACGGATCGTTCAATACTTTTCAGGGAGACCTGTCGGGAATATACCGCAACAAGCGGAACGGATTCACTACCAGGGCCTCGGGGTTTTATACGTATACAGATAACAGTTACACCACCTGGGGCAAGTTTTCCAAATTTGTACATCCCGACCGGACGCTGGAACGCTACTATCGGGCCAAGCGGTTCAACAATGCGTACAGGTCCGTCGGAGGGCGTTTCGAGGTGGGGTTCACGAATGTAAAATGGGCGGACCAGTTCTTTTTGGGTTACAATGTGTCGGATACTTACAGCGAAATACCGCACGGTACCACCATGGCCCGGCCGTACGTGGGCAGGTTTGGCGAGTACCGGGCGCATGTGGTAAGCCTGAATTACAACAAGAATAATTTTCAGGTAAAAGGAATGGCTCTGAATGTGAATGCCGTTCGGAGTTACAGGAGTACCTATGTGCAGGACACCGTGGGGCAGGTCTACAACTGGGATGGAAACCCCAGGATGCTGATCAGGAACGGCGAAGTGATACCCGTTCCGCCCACGCCCGGAATGGGCCAGCAGGGGCCGAAGAGCATTGTGGAGGTAAACAGGCAGATTACCAATATGCGCTCCAACCTGGGGTATACCGTATCCCCGGGGCATCGGATTTCCCTGAACCACAAGCTCGAACAGACGGACAGGGACGACAACGACCTGCTCAACCCGGTGAACAAAGACCTGGTGACAGTCAGCAATGTAATGACTAACATACTCGCGCTGAACTACGAGGCGCAGCTGCTGGGCGATAAGCTGAAAACCAACCTGCTCGGTAAATTCACCTCCAACCGGACCATCCAGACCCGGCCCGAACTGGTGGAGCAGGACGGGGCAAATGTGGTCAACCGGGTTGAAAGCAAATCGGTTAACAACAACTTCGGATATGGCGCTACGGTGTCCTACAATGTGTTTTCCAAAATGTATGTGATCGGTTCTACGCAAAATTCGTACGTAGCAGCTACCGAAAGCCAGCTCTACGGCGACCCCGAGAACAATATCCTCGAAAACCTGGCACTGGTACCGGAGAAAAACGTGAACTACAATCTGGGCTTCCGGCATGGCCCGCTTCAAATGGGCAAGCATAAGCTCACGCTCTACGCGAGCGCATTCTGGCGCAACGGGTATAACAAAATCTCCCAGCAGGCGGTGGAGGACCAGATTATCCCCGGTAGGGAAAGCGATGCGGATATCCAGGTAACCAAGTACGTGAACATCGGACGGACGCAATCCCGGGGGTTTGAGGGCGAGATCATTTATGTATATGACAACCGGTTGAATGCCCTTTTCAATTTTTCCAAGTTCAACACCCTTTTCAAACAGAAGTTCGATCAAAAGGGGAATCCGCACGATTTGTACAATTTGCAGCTGCCCAACGAGCCGTTTTTTACCATGAACGGCAGCGTCCAGTACCGGCTGAACGACAGGTTCCAGAAAAAATCAATCCTGAATATCTATTACAATACGGGCTTCGTAGCGCCTTTCGGGACGGTCTGGATGGAATCCGAGTGGTTTACAACCCCCACACAATTCTACCACGACGTAGGGGCGAGCTACCGGTTTCCCAGCGGAAAAATGGTAGCCAGCCTTGATCTGAAAAATCTTCTCAATGCCGAAATGTACGACAACTTCGGCGTGCAGAAGCCCGGCAGAAGTATCTCCGTAAAGTTGAATTATACAATCAGTAAATTTTTATAATCCATTTCAACATGAAAAAAAGTCTGTTCACCGCAGCAATGCTAGGTATGACCCTGATCTTTGCAGGTTGCAACGATGATGACAATACCCCCGATCCCGGCCAGCCTAACCCGGAGAGTGCAAGAGCGTTTATATCCCTGACAGCCTCTATTCCCGACGAGGCGGGGACGGCCGGAAACGGTGGCACCATGGCGTACGCCATTACCCACGCGCAGGCCATCGACCCGAACTTCTCGGTCAACATTTACCAGAACGGTTTTGGTTTGAGATCGGCGCGTACGGCGCGCGTACAGGCGTCCGAGGATGGGACGGAGCTGTACAACATTCAATATACCGGTGAAGACGGTGGGGTTTTTAACAAATACCTTGTAAAAGGCGCAAAGGATTACCAGGATACCGGTAACGAACTGGACCTGTCGGACATCATCGGAACGTCCCCCCGCTGGACCAAGGCCGCCGAGAACATCGGGATCGGGGTGCATTTGACCGGCAGTACGACGGTAACGGAAGGAACGGCGCCGAACCACATTTTTAAATATACCAGAGGAAAAGTGCGGATCGCGGTGATCGACCTCGCCAATGCAAGAGTGCCTAACTCCACCGAATTCGACTTCCCGTTCCCGGCCGAGCTGGAAGCGCAGGGGTATTCCGTCGGACGGATCGACGTGCCGGTTTTGAATGAAGCCAAAACCAAGATTTTCATCGGTTGCAACGTGAGCAAGATCGATCCTGCGAAACCGTCGTACAATGCGAGCGGTAACCCTACCTGGGCCAACGACGCGGCGAACAGAACCCTCGGAACAACAACGCTCGTGGTAGATTACCCGTCGCTGCAAAACCCGAAGCTGATCTATTCCACAGTTTCGAAAACCAATAACCATTCATATCGCACCATGACGCAATACGTGGGTTCGGATGGCCATATTTACCAGGCTACGGCTACCGGCGGAAAGGATATCCTCCGCATCAGTTCAAGTACCGGTGATTACGACAACAATTACCATTTCAACCTGGATGCCGCCCTCGGCGTGACGGATTCCCGTATCCAGGCTTGGAGGTATATCAAGGACGGTGTCGGGCTGGTATTGTATAACATCGCCGGTGACGGCGGCTACATTGCGATGATCGATCTCAATGCGAAAACTGCCACCAAAATTGCCAGCGATTACGAAGCAGGCCTGGACTTCGGCCAATTCCAGAACCTGGCCGTACACGGCGATCACATTTACGTGCCGCTCACCCCGACGGGCGAAGCAGGAAGGTTGTACGTGATCAACTGGAAAACCAAAGAAGTAACAAAAGGTGCTACGCTGACTGGCCAGTCGGGATCTAGCTATCTGGGTTCTTATTAATCGGTGTATGAAAAAGATCCTTCTAACTGCATTCATGCTTCCGGCCTTGTGCGCCAGCGCGCAGCAGACGGGCAGGCCGCAAGCCAACACCCTGATGAGCGCCGATTTCTGGAAAACGAAACCCGGCGTGGAGCAGGTTAAGGCAGAAATAGCGAAAGGGAACAGCCCTTCCAGGCCGGACGCCGCATCCTGGGACCCGACAGCCAGAGCCATCCTGAATGGCGCTCCATTGGAGACCATCCAATTTATGGTAGAGCAGGAGGGGAATGGTGTAAAGAAAAAAACGCACCATAGCGCGTCGTACCTGCACTGGGCGGCGGCGAGAGGGGATGCGAACCTGGTTGGCTACCTGATCGACAAAGGTTCGGACGTGCATTTGACGGATAGTCACGGGGCCAGCGTCATCGGCAATGCGGCGGCAAATGGAAACCAGGACAAAGGGGTTTACGAAGCGCTTTTTAAAGCCGGTGTTTCTCCCCAAACAAAGTATGAAAACGGCGCTACCGTACTCATGCTGGGCGTAGCCGCCGATCCGGACCTCACGCTGACCGACTATTTCGTTTCAAAGGGCCTTTCCATTTCCGACAAGGACGAGTACGGGCGCACCGTAGCCGACTATGCCGCGCGGACGGGCAACCGCGGGTTGATCGAAAAGCTGATCCAGCGGGGCGTAAAGCCGACAGGCCAGGCACTGTTTTTCGCGACACAGGGATCGAGGATGTCGAGCAATGGCATCGATACCTACAAATACCTGGTGGAGACGTTGAAACTGGACCCGAAGACGATCAGCAAGGATGGCGCGACCGTGTTGCACCAGCTCATCCGCAGGCCGAACCCCGAAGTACTGGCCTACTTTATCGATAAGGGTGTTGATTTAAATAAAGCGGATAACGAGGGAAACACTTTGCTGATGCTGGCTGCTTCGGGAAGGGATATCCAACTGGTGGAACAAACCTTGCTGCCCAAAATGAAAGACATCAATGCCGTAAATGAAAAGGGGGAATCGGCCCTGACGAAAGCCGTTGCGACCGGATCATCGGAGATGGTTGCTTTGCTGCTGAAAAACGGCGCGGATATCCGGGTACTCGATAAAGACCAGAATAACCTGGCTTATCACTGGTTTGAATCCTACCGCGAAGGCGGCCCTCCTGCCGGCGGCCCCGGTGGCGAAGGGGAGCGGGGAGGAAACGGCCGCGAACGTGCCGGACAGGAGTTCGACAAGAAACTGGCATTGCTGCAAGCTGCCGGGCTGGATGCGGCCGCTCCCCAGAAAAACGGGAACACGCTGTTTCACCTGGCCGTGGCCAAAGGCAGAGAAAAACTGTTTCAGAAGGCTTCCGCACTCGGCGCGGACATCAATGCCCAGGACAAGGAGGGCGCAACGCCGCTGCATAAGGCCGCGCTGACCGCCAAGGACGATAAGTTGTTGAAAGCGCTGATCGCGCTGGGTGCCAAAAAGGAGCTTAAAACCGAATTTGGTGAGACAGCATACGATCTGGCCAGGGAGAATAATTTCCTGACCGAGAATAAGGTAGCACTCGGTTTCCTCCAATAGCAGTTCCCGACCCGTCGCATTGCAGTCCGCCCCTCCGTGCGACTGCAATGCGGCTTTTTTACCGACATACCATTATTGACCAACTAACCGATGATACATTCTTCCCGATTTCTCCTGCCAATGGTTTTGACATTGCTGCTTGCCGGAAACTCTTTCGCGCAGACCGGTAAGTACAAGTGCATGGTTCAAATGGACGGCTATCGCGGCGAGGCGGCCTATGTCGTGATCTCGCTGATCAACCCGCAGGGCGCTTACGACAAAACCCTGTACGTGATGGGTTCCGATAAGCAATGGTACAACACCTTGAAAGAATGGCATAAACATCAAACCAAAGCGAAGGCCAAACTGAGCGCCATTACCGGCGCGTCCGTAACAGGCGGCGACAGGGCCGTGCACATAATCGAGCTCGAAGACGCGAAAATGAACAAGGGATACAAATTGAGATTTGAATCGGCCGTGGAGGAACAGAAGTACCACGTGGCGGATGTCGAAATTCCATTCACCACCGAGGGCATTGCCGAACGGGCAACGGGCAAAGGGTATATCCGCTTTGTGAAATTCAGTAAAGTGCAGTAAGCCGATTGGATTTCCGTACGATACCTGGGGTAAAAAAACGCCAGGTTCGATAAACCTCTGACCTGCTACCTATTTCAAATACCGCGCAGCCGGCTCCATTACCTTAAACGTCGGCTGCGCCACTCCTCCGTAACTTCCGGGGCTTCCCTCGTCCCCGGCCTTGTAAGCGGGCAGCAACGGGTAGGGATACACCGGCCGCCGGAAACGCACCCCTTTTTGGACATCACCTCCTATATAAGCCGCGCCGATGAGCTGCTGTGGGGCAACGCCTTTTTCCTTCCATTCGATCAAAGCGCCGAGCAGGTCGCCGCCGTCGTTGAGGCCGGGGCCGCCGCTGCAATGGCCCATGCCCGGGATGAGGTAGAAGCGGAAAAAATCCTGGGTCTGCGGGAGGCCGCCCTGGACGCCGATTACGCGTTCGTAATAGCTCAATGCATCCTGGTAGGGTACGAGCGGGTCGGCGGTACCGGTGTACATGAGCAGTTTGGAGCCCTTGTTTTTAAATGCGGAAAGATCGGTGTTGTTGGCATTCAGGACGGGGCCCAGCAGGGCGTCGAGCTGGTCCTGGTTGCGGTCGAAATCGAATGTTCGATAGTCGAAATCTTTGCCGAAAGCCCATTTGTATTGGTAAAACAATGCATTGGGCGACTGGGCGGGGTTTTGCTGCATGTCGATGCCGGCGGCGACGTTCTCGCTACCTAGCGGGATGGGTGTGTAAATCCTTTCGCCGGTACGCGGGTTGATGGGCCCTGCCCATATTTTTTTCAATGCGACCAGCTGGGTTTTGGTGAGGCAGGTGCTGTCGTCGGTGCCATCGGGGCAAACGGGCAATGTTTCGGGATCGAAATGGCAGGCGGCGGGATTGGTCAGGAAGCGGTCGCCGGGTGCGCCGCCGTCCTTGCCCGCACAGGCGTTTAGCACGGCGCGCGTCACGAGGTCGAGCTTGGGCTTGGGCAGGGTGCCGCCGGGCGTGTCGTTGGTGGCGCGGAGAATCCATACGAAGCCGGTATGCAAATGCGTGCGGTTGTTGGCCGGGGCACCGGCGAGGATGCCGTCGTAATCGTTGGGATACCGCTGCGACTCCATCAGCGCCTGCTGGCCGCCGGTAGAGCAGCCCGAAAAATAGGCGGTTCGGGCAGGTTTGCGGTAATAGGCCTCGGTAATGGCTTTGCCGGCGACGGTCATTTCGTGCGTGGCGCGATGGCCGAAATCGATCCATTTTTCGGGGTGGCCGGTCAGTTCGTTGGCGCCGGGCGACGTGCCCATGTCGGTGTTGGCGGTGGCGAAACCTTTCCGCAGGCCCATGGCGAGCGAGCCGTAGTTGATGTAACCGGCCCCGCCGCCTGTTCCGGTGCCGAGAAACCGTTCGTTCCAGTCCGTTTCCGGAAGCCATAGTTCAATGCGGATATGGGAGTCGGGCGAGGGGCTCAGCACGGCTGTGACGCGGCAGAAAGCAGGTAGGCCGGTGATGGGCTGCGCATTACCGGGCGGCGTGAATGCGCCTGCGGGGACGCATTCGGCGGCCGTGATGGTCGCTTGCGGGATGCGTGCTTTCGCAAGCTGCGCGCAGAGGCAGTCGGTGCTGGTTGCCGACTGGGCGACGGATATTACTGATAGCAGCCCGAATGCAGCCGCCATGGATAATGCAGCGATTTTTATCATCGACAAAAAAATAAAATGGCCTGATAGCGTGGGCCACGTTGTAAAAAGTATCTTAACGCACTAACCATACTCGTTAAAAATGCCGTAATTGGGCTCCCAAGGCATACCACCATCGGAATATGCGGTTTTCCTATTGCACAGGAATTTGCTTCCGGTAAATTTGCCCCTTTACCTATTGTCCAGTGCGCCCATGAAGCCGAAGTTTGTCAGTATCAGTGAGGAGATTATCGAAAGGATCAAAAGCGGGGAATTGCAGCCCGGCGATAAGGTTCCGTCGGAAAATGATTTGATCAAAACCTACCGGATCAGCAACACCACGGCGCGCAAAAGCCTGCTGGAAATCGAAAACCAGGGATGGGCGCGGCGCATCAAAGGGAAGGGCACATTTGTGCTGAACCGCACGGTAGGGCATCACCTTATCCGCACGTTGGGCTCCATCAACGCCACCCGGCGCGGGTTTCATGAAAGTCTCATCGCCGAGGGTTTCGAGCCGCATAATGTGGTGTTGGAAAAAACGGTGCTCGACGACGGCATCTCGTCGGAAATAGGCGGGAAGCATTTTATCATCGGCGGCCCTGTGCTGAAAGTACACCAGTTGCGCTACGCCGACAATGAGATCATCAAGGACGAGATCAAATACATTTCCCTCTCGCTTTGCCCGAAGATCAACCGCATGCCCACGGAAATCTCCTATTTCAAAATTTACGAAACAACCTACCAACTGCGCATCGACGAAGTGAAGCAGACATTGAGTGCCGAAATCGTCCAACCCGGATCGGAAATGGACAATTTCGAACTCTCTGCCGCCACGGCGATGTTTATCCTCGACAGCGCCGTGATCTGCAAGGACGGGCAGGTGGTGGAAATCGAGCGGTCGTTCTACCGGGGCGACAAATACAAATTCGCCATCAGCGCCAATCCCGACTATCAGGACGCCTGAACCGTCGCATCAGCCATTTTAAAGGCCATTCAATTGCATTCGGACATTCAGAAGTAAGGCATAATGCGGTTTACGATCACCGTGTGCCCCGTTTCATTCGGATGGTTCACGGAGGCCATTACTTCTTTCAGTTTTCCGTCTTTGACCAATTGCTGAAACACGACATACGGATCGGCGAGGCCGGTTTTGTGCTGCCTGGCCAGTTCGCGGATCTGTGCGGCATAGGGATCGAGCGGGTTGGCGGGGTCGGCGATGTTGATGCGCTGGTCGGGGGAGGGGGTAAGCAGGATCACTGGAATGCCTTTGCCCTGCGCGGTTTCGATCATTTTGGCCCAGGATTCCCTCACCTTGTCAAGGGGCGAAAAGCGGTCGTTCAGCGCATAATCGATGAAAAGCAGGTCGGGCTTGTGCGGGAGTACGTCTTTTTCAAACCGTGCCTGCCCGCTGATGGCATTCTCCCCGCCAATGGCCGTCACGATCACGTTCACGACCGCATAGGGATACTTCGCTTTCAATGCTTTCAGGAAAAGGTTTGGGTACGATTCCAGCGTATGCACCTCGTGGTTTTCCCAATAACCCGCCGGCACCGAATGGCCGTGAAAAACCACATTGATCGTCCTGCTTTTGGGCCATTCCGTCTGCAATTCCTGTTTTAGTTTTTGCAGGTACTGGCTGCTGTCGGCGACTTGCGCGCGGGTTTTGATGCTTGTGAAAAGTGCAAGCAATGCAATGCTGTAAATTTTCAGGTATTTCATATGTATTATTGTTTCAAAATCAATGCATTACCAGGCGACGGTGAGCGTTCCGGTCACGTGCTGGGCGACGAAATGCCTGCCCAGCTTCGGGTCGCCTTCGCTGACTTTGATCCGGCCGGTTTTCCAGGGGTAGGACGCATTGATATAAGCCTCAAACTTTTCCAAACTAATGTGCTCCGGCGCATAGATCCGTACGATGGCGTCCTGCAAGCCGCTTACCTGGAACCGCTTGTCGATGTCTTTCACTCCTGAATGCAGCTCTTTGTAAGAGACTATCCCGTCACGCTGCGCCACGAAAATGCGGCATTCGCGGTTCCAGGAAGTCGGCAGGTTGTACACCGAGTGCCCGGCATCCAGCTTTGTTTCCAGCCCGAGCAGCAAAGGTGCGCCCTGCGGGAATTTGAAGCGGTCGGTGATGGTACTGTTGGGATGGTAGCCCGAGAAAATGAAGGCGTTGTGGCTCCGTGCGATGGTCAGTACGGGGCTTTTTACGGCGGGGTTCTCCTTTTCGATCACACAATGCACATCGAATGCGGCCAATGCATAGCGCATGAGGAGGGGGCCGGTAAAGAATTTGGAAGGGTCGTCGGGGTTGAGGAGCTTACCGCCGTTGAATTTGCTCGAATTGGTGCCGCGGATATACACCACTTTGCCGCCGTTCCAGTCCTCGCCCGTGCGTACCCAGCATACGTCCCGCGCCTGGCCGGCGGGCACCTGGCCGGCCACCGTCATGCGCGCGATGAGGCGGGTATTTTGGTCATGGGTATCGGCCAGATTCGTGGCAATGCCGCCTCCGGAAAACAATGCCTCATGCCACACCACATCCGGGTACGCCGTTCCGAGGCGGTCGCCTTCGTATTGGCCCGAAATTTTGAATTCTCCTTCCAGCGCCGTGCCGTTTTTCAGGTTCAGTAGTTCGAGAAATGCCTTTCCCGCATGCCCTGCGGGGCCGTAGACCATTAGTTTACCGCCATTTCTGACAAAACTGGTCAGTTCCTTTTCCAATGGGGAATCCGCGTCCGGGACTACGCTCACGAGGATGGATTCCTTGAAAAAGCCCGGTTTGCTTTTGACTACATTTTGAAATGCATTCGTGGAAATGACGGTGTTCAGCGGGAAACCATTGTTGATCGCCTGGCGGATGAGCCAGTCGCCATAATAGATCTCGGGCAGGCGGTCTTTGTAGGCGAATGCCCAGCGGTGGTATTCTTCAAACGGGTACACCCACACCAGCGGCCCTGGCGCGGTAGGCGCGTCGTAGCGGGCTTTGAGGATGTGCGGGGTTACCTCGTCGGGTACCTGGGTAGGCATATCGCCGTGGGTATCGTCGATGCTGAGAAAGCTCAGGTGCGAGGGGATTTTGACTTCGCCCTTCGCATTAATGCGGCTCACGGAGAGCGGAAGGTAAATATCGTGCGCCTCGCGGCCGTAGCGGTCGAGCCAGGGGCTGTTGAGCCACCACGGGTCGTGGGTGTAGAAACGGAACAAGAAGCGCTCGTCGGGCAGCTCGGCCATTCGCGACATGTACCCCACCATTTCGAGCCCAAAATCGCCGTCCAATGCGGCCCAGGGAGAGTTGGGCGGCGGGAGCATATTCTTATCACGGTAAATGGCTTGCAGGTTCACGCCGTCGCGGGCGAGGTCGGTGCCGGTGGAGAGGTTGGTACCGCGGGTCTGGATCTGTACATCGGGGTTTTCCGCCCGGAAGTATTTCCAGAAACCGGCAATTTTGTCCTTCGTATCGGCCAGTTTGGCCTGGTCGAAACCCTTGCCATCGAAGATCGCCCCGGTGGACGACCAGCCTTCCACGCCATAACCGAACCCATTGCTCAGCCACAGAAAATCAAAACCCATATCCTTCAAAAAATGCCTGCTCTGCCTGCCCAGGAACGTTCCGAACGGCGTGTTGGCCGGGATACCTTTGGGAAAGCCCGCATAGGCCTCGCTGTCGGCATTCAGCACCGAATAGCAGCTCACCATCGTGTTATGGCCCATCGCGCTCCCGCCCAGGATCTCCCGGTGTTTTTTGTATTTAAAATCCGACCGCGCAAACTCGGGACCGGGGTCGAATGTCTCGCCGACGAGCACGGGTTTGCCGGTGGCCTTGCGGCCTTCCTCCTTCAAAGTCTGCACGATGAATTTCAGGTCGCCGTAGGTAAATGCGGGCGGATTATCCAGGTATAGATAGGCCCGTTCGTGAATGGACAGTTCCTTCGGCCCGGAATTGACGGCGTGTTCGGTGTTGGGATTGCCCATGTACTTCGCCCATTCCAGCGGCTGCGTCGGCGTGCCTTTGTAGTCGAGGATTTCGGAACCGTCGCTCGTCCAGAGCATCACCGAAACCGTATCCGCATGCCGCAGCATCGACGACCATTGCACGAACATTTCTTTGGCCACCTCGCGGATGTAGGCCTTGTCGTTCTTTTTGAACGGTTTCAGCGATACTTCCAGGGTAATGTTGTTGAAATTCTTCCCTTTTAAAGTGCCCAGCTTGTTCTGGGCGAGGATCGGCAGTGAAAGGCCCGTAAGCAGGCTCAGAAAAGGTAATGCGAGCTTTATTTTCATGTTAAAAAGTAAGGTCTGCCACTCATTGTTCATCAAAAGCACTTTCCCGGCTCAATATCCCGGATTCTGCACCAGTTTCGTGGTATTGTTGATCTCGCCTTGCGGTATCGGGTAGCGGTACATCCGGTCGCTGAACACCCGCTGGGCTACTATGAAGCGCTCGTAGACCGCCTGGGTGCCATGGGTGGATATCCGCATACCCGATACCGGCGCGGCGAAATCTTTTTCTCCCGTTTTCCATCTGCGCACGTCGAAAAAGCGGTGTTCCTCGAAAGCCAGCTCCACGCGCCGCTCGTTGCGGATGCGGGCGCGCATCTGGTCTTTGGATAGCCCCTGCGGCAGCTCGGGCATGCCTGCGCGCACGCGTACCTGGTTCATCGCGTCGTACACGCTCGCGTCCGGGCCCGCGGCTTCGTTTTGCGCTTCGGCGTAGTTAAGCAGGATTTCGGCATACCTGAAAATCACCCACGGACGGCGCACGGTTGCATTGGTAGTCTGGTTCCAGCTCGCCGCCTCGCTGAGGAACTTACGCATGTAGTAGCCGGTCTTGGTCGCATTCACGCTCACGCCCAAGCCATCCTTGCCGCCCGCCATCGTATTCACCTCCGTGCCTTTGAAAGTGGAGCCGTTGTAAATCACCGACCAGGCCAGGCGCGGGTCGCGGTCCTTGTAGGGATCGGCCGCATTGTAGCCCGACAGCGGGTCGGTAATGGGCAGGCCGTTTTTCATTTCGTAGGCATCCACCAGTTCCTGGGTGGGGTTGGTAAGGCCTAATGCGCCGTTGTAGCTAATGGGCGCATTGTTGGTTTCAATGTCGTTGCGCAGGTTGGCGGCGGTGGCGAAAATGACCTCGGCATTGTAGGCGGCAGCCGAGAAATTGAAAATGTCGGTATACTTCGGCAGGAGGCTGTGCGCTTTCGCATCGATGAGCTCTTTGGCTGCCGCGGCGGCTTTTTGCCATAAGGTAATGTCGCCGTTTGCATTGTTGAGCGGGCTGGCCGCATAGAGTAATGCCCTCGATTTTAATGCGATGGCGGCGGCTTTGGTAGCCCGTCCTTTGTCGCCCGCGCCATATTGCACCGCCGAGAGCGGGAGCTTCACGGCGGCAGAGTCGCAGTCTTTCAGGATCTGGGCCAGGGTTTCTTCCGGCGTGTTGCGGGGCAGGTCCAGGTTGTCGTTCTGGTTAAAAACATGGTCGGCGACGATCACGCCGCCGTAGCGTTTCCAGAGCTCGAAATGGAAGAATGCGCGCAGGAAAAAGGCCTCGGCGCGGAGCCGGGGAATGTCGGTGAGCGGGATAATGTTGGCGCGGTTCGCGTTTTCGAGGAACAGGTTCACTTGCCTCAGGCCGTTGTAATTGGTCGCGTAGCTATCGTCCATTGTCCGTAGCGGGGTCCATGTGCCGTTGTTAAAGATGTTAATGTCCGAATTGAGGTTCGAGTTCACGGCCTCGTCGGAACCGGCCGCGAGCATGGCGCCGCTGTACCGGTTGTAGCCCTCTTGCAGGAAATTGTAGCCGCGGTTGAGCTGGCCGCGGGCGGAGGCATTGAGGTTCCAGAATTGCTCTTCGGTCACGGGGCCGTCGTAGTAGGGAAATTCCAGGAACCGCGATTCCTTGCATGCGCTCACCAGCACAGCGAGGATCAATGGGATAATGGCTTGGTACCTTTTCATGGTTATCGGGAAAATGAATGGTCAGAATTTGAGGTTAATGCCCGCCGTGATCGTGCGCAGGTAGGGGTAGGCGTTATAGCCCGCAAAAGGCATTTCAGGATCGACATCCATGTGGGTTTTGTTTAAATCAAACAGGTTAAAACCATTGGCATACACCCTCAGACTCCTGATCCGCAGCTTGTCGGTAACGTTTTGTGGAATCGTATAGCCCAGCTCCACCGACTTGACCCGCAGGTAGTCGCCCGACCGCAGCCAGAAGTCCGAATCCGCCGTGTTATTACCCCGGTCGGAAATGCCGAGCCTCGGATAGGGAGCCGTGGGGTTGCCCTGCGTCCACGCTTGCGGGCTGAACTGGTTGATATACCCGGTATTGTTCGACCCGGCCATTACCAGCGACCGGACCTGGATCGTGCGCCCCGTTACACCCTGGCCCACCAGCGAGAAGTCGAATGCGCGGTAGCGCGCGCCGATGTGGAAGCCGTAGTATGCATTGGGCGTGTCGTTAAAATCGGTCATCACGCGGTCGTAGTTGTCGATCACATTGTCGCCGTTCACGTCTTTGTATTTGATATCGCCCGGTTGGAGCTTGCCCGCGAAACGCTGCACAGGGCTTTGATCGATCTCGGTCTGCGACTGGAAAATGCCGTCCGAAATGAGCATCAGTTTGCCGAAATCGGTCACCCCGGCAATGTTATGGCCCGCCTGTTTCTGGTAGTCGAGCAGGCCCGCCGATTCGTTGATGCGGAGGATTTTGTTTTTGGCAAAAGTGTAATTGCCTCCCAATGACAGGGTGACCTGGCCGAATGTTTGGGTAAAATCAATAGAACCCTCAAAACCCCTCAAACGCGTTTCGCCGTCGTTAATGCGGTAGGTCGCCAGCCCAAGGATCGAAGGGTTGATAGGCGTGGTCAGGATGTTTTTTCTCAACTCATTGAAATAATTGGCATACAAAGTGACGGTGTTCTTAAACAGCCTTGCGTCCAGGCCGATATCTGTCTTGTAAGCCGATTCCCACGTAATGTCGGGGTTAGGCAACGTATTTTCCGAAGCGCCCGCCTGCGCCGCGAAGCTCGTCCCGAATGCATAGCTGCCGTTTGCCGGGCTGAACAGGTAGGCATAAGGGAATTTCCCGGCCTCGCCCGTCGCATTGTTGCCTGCTTTGCCATAGGAAGCCCGTAGTTTGAGGTAATCAATGGATTTTGCATTTCTCAAAAACGACTCTTCCGAGATCACCCAGCCCGCGGCCACCGCCGGGAAGAAGCCGAACTGTTTGCCGGGCATGTAGTTGTCCGCGCCGGTGTAGCTTGCCACCACGTCGGCGTAGTAGCGGTTGTTGAAACCATACGAAACGCGGCCTGAGAAGCCCTGGCGCTTGTCTTGCAGCCGGGTAGGGTTGAAGGTTACGGCCTGCTGGTAACGTACCGTGGCTTTGAGATTGTGCCGGCCGAATGCACGGTCGTAGTCGAAGCCGGTCCAGAGCTCGTTGGTGCGGATATTGTCGGCGAAGGTGGCGGCCAGGTAGCCCAGCGGCGTGGAGGTGCCGAAGCGGGTGAGTGCCCCGTTGGCTCCTCGTTCATACACCTCGTACTCCTGGCTGCGGCCGCTCACGTACCGGCCCGAAATGTCGAACGTGTAAAACAGATTTGCGCTCAGGCCGGGCAGCCAGAAATCCAGCTGGTGGGTTGCATTCAATGTGCCCAGCAATACGCGGGTTACCTCGCTGCGGTTGCCCTGGGCCCGCAATTGCGCGAGCGGGTTGGCGCGGAAGAGGTTGCTCCCGCCATACGAGCCATTCTCATTCAGCAAGGGAAATGCATTGGCCGGGGTGTTGAAAATGGTGCTGAGGAATGTGGCGCTGGTGCCGCCGGGTTCGCGCCGGTCCTCGATGCGCCCGCCCATGTCCAGCTGCACGCTGAGCAGCGGCGTTACCTGGATGTCGAGGTTGGTACGGAGGTTATAGCGGCGGTAGCCTACATTGGAATTGAACATCGGCGCGTCGGCATGGTCGTACAGGCCGCGCTGGTCGAAAAAGCTGAGGTTGGTGAAATAGCGCACCGCTTTGGAGCCGCCCGAAGCGGTGAGCACGTGCCGCTGCACGAATGCGCTGGATTTCAGGAACTCGTTCACGAAGTTGTTGTCGGGGTATTTGTACGCATCGGTGCCGCTGCGGTAGCCGTCGAGCTGTTCCGGGGTATAGAGCGGGCCGAAGCCGTCGTTTTTCAATGCCTGGTTGTACAGGCTGGCGAAATTGTAGGAACCCAGCGGCTTCATGAGCTTGGTCGGTTGCTGGGCGCCCATTTGCATGTCGTAGGTAAACCGCGTTTTGTCCGCAGTGCCGCGACGGGTGGTGATCAGCAGCACGCCATTGGCGGCGCGGTTGCCGTACCAGGCCAGTGAGGCCGCATCTTTCAAGGCGGTAATGGATTCGATCTCACTCAGGTCCATGTCCGAAAAGTCGCGGGCGACCCCGTCCACGAGCACCAGGGGCACGTTCGCACCTGCGAAGGAGGTGCGGTTGCGGATCACGATGGTGGTTTCGTCCCGGCCGGGCTGGGTGCCCGTTTGCCACACATTCAGTCCGGGCAGCTGGCCGGCAAACAGGTTTGTGAGCGAGCTGGCGGGAATCTGCGGCAATGCACTCGCTTTCAGTGTCGACACCGACCCGTTGATCTCCCGGTTTTTGCGTACCCCGAAAGGAATGTACACATCGTCGCCCATGCCCGCCGCGGGAGCATGCGTCGTGTCTGCCGCCGTGCCCGAAGCCGCTGCCGGAGCGGCATCCTGGGCCATTACCCGGCCTGATAGTACCGCGAGCGTCACCGTCAGCCCGCAGATCGTATTGGTTATTTTCATAGATATCGTAAGGTTGAGGTGGATTTACCAGCCGGGGTTCTGTACCAGCTTTTTACTTTTCTGTACTTCGCTGCGCGGGATGGGGTAGAGGTGCATATGGTCTTCGTACACCCGCTGGAACGAAGCCGCCAGCTCCACTTTGGTGTAGGTAAATGTGCCGTCGGCATTCTTCACGACATTCATTCCGTACATCTTCTGTGCGACCAGCTCTTTCCCTTTTTTCCATCGCATGATGTCGTACCAGCGGTTATCCTCGAAAGCCAGCTCCACGGCCCGCTCGTTGTAGATCCGGGCGCGCATCTGGTCTTTGGTTAAACCGGTTGGCAAATCAGGCATGCCCGCACGTTTCCGGAGCTGGTTAATGGCGCTGTATACGCTCGCATCCGGGCCGGAAGCCTCGTTGCGGGCCTCCGCATAGTTGAGCAGGATTTCGCCGTAGCGGAAGAAGATAAAGTTCAAAAGGGCTGTTTGCGTGCCGGGTGTTTTGTACACTTCGGGCCACATTTTGCGTGCGTAATACCGGGTGGCAGTGTACGACGAGCTGCTCGAACTGTAATCGGCCCCGCCGTCCCACATTTGCATTTTACGGTCCTGCCAGGGCGCGTCGTTGTAGAGGATGTTGGCATAGAAGCGCGGGTCGCGGTTGGCGTAGGGGTTCGCCGGGTCGTAACCGGAGGCGGGATCGGTAATGGCCAGCCCGTTTTTCATTTCATACAAATCCACATGGTTTTGGGTAGGATTATAAGTCCCGATGCGTCCGCCCGAGCCCGGCGATACCACCGACAGAATGGCCCAGTCCCACGTACGCGGTCTTTTGATCTTGATAAGAATGTACTCGTCCGTGGTGCCATTACCGGCGGGTGAAAGCAGCTCGTCGTAGCGCGGATGCAGCTTGTATTTGTTCATATCCATCACCTCTTTGGCCGCGTCGGCAGCAGCTTGCCATTGGGTGGGGTCGTTGGAAGTATTGTGCAAGGGGCTCGCCGCATAGAGCAGCAACCTGCTTTTGAGCGCCCGCGCGGCACCGATCGTCGGCCGGCCGTAATTGGCCTCGTCGTGCTCGATGGGCAGCAGCGAAACGGCCTGGGCAATATCCGCCTGGATGAACTTCACGCATTCGTCGTAGCTGTTGCGGGGCAGGTCGATGTCCTCGGTAGCGGAGTACGCCTTGTCGATGAGCACCACGCCGCCGAAGCGCTTGATCAGCTCAAAATACATGAATGCGCGGAGGTAGTACATTTCCCCTTTGATGCGCTGCGGGTTCTGGTCGGCAGTCCATTTCACCTCGTCCATTTTCGAAAGCATTTTATTGACAATGCGGATACCGGCATACAGGCGGTCGTACTGGCCGCCAATGTCATTGATCGCCAGGGTGGTGAAGGAGGTATGGTCGTGGTAGAGCCCCTTGGAAAGGGTATAGAGCATGGGGTTGGTCACGTCGATGCCTACGGCCTCGTCGGATGCCTGGGCCACGCCGTTGCCTTCGTTGAAACGCAGGTAGTCGTCGGGCAGGAAGCTGTACGCATTGTCGGCGTACTGGGCGGCCATGACGGGGTCGGCGAAAACCTTCGCTTCGTCCAGCGCCACATCGGGGGCTACGTTCAGGAACTTGTCGTCACAGCCCGACAGCACGGCCAGCAGGGCGACAAACAGGGAAAGGATATGTTTTTTCATCATCATAAAAAAGATGGTTCAGAACTCGATGTTGAGGCCCAGGTTGTAAAGCCGGGAAGTCGGGTACACATTATAAGCCCCCTGCGGCGCGCGGCGCTGGAAGTTTTCGGGATCGCGGTAGAGTACTTTCGTCCAGGTATAGAGGTTTTGGCCCGACAACGACACGCGAATGCGTTTCACGCCCACCTTTTTCACCAGCGTGGAAGGCAGCTGGTAGACGAGCTGTGCATTGCGGATTTTGAGAAAACGTGCATTGGTAAGCAGGAAATCGTTTGTCGCGTAGCTCATGAAATTGCCGCCGACGGCTGGCTGCAATGCGGGCCAGGTGGCTGTTTGGGCCGTGGCGGGCGTCCAGCGGCCGAGCATGTTTTCGTACATCTGGTTGCTGCTCAGGTTCCGCTGGTCAAACTGGATGTCGGAGCTCACGTGCGTCACGCCCTGGAACATGACCGAGAAGGAAAAGCCTTTGAAGCTGAAATTCGGTTCGACGCTGTACGTGTATTCGGGCACGTTCGAGTAGCCGATGGGCGTAATGTCGTCGGTCGAGATCACGCCGTCGCCGTTGATGTCCCTGAATTTCAGGTCGCCGGGAATGGGCTTGCCGAGGAGGTTGGGTAGGTAGCTGTTGATATCGTCCTGCGACTGGTAAAAGCCGTCGGTCACGTAGCCCCGGTACTGGCCTATCTGGTAGCCCGCCGATTTCTGGTAAGCCGGCTTTCCGGCGGGTTCGTCGAGGTTAATCACCTTGTTTCGGGCAAAGCTGGCTTGGGCCGTAATGCCGTAACCCATGTCGCCGATCCGCCGCTGATGCCGCAGTTCGATCTCGTAACCGTGGTTATGCACCTCGCCGTAGTTCAGGCTTGGGTAGGCTTCGCCATAAGTCGTGAGGCCCGATTGCCGGTTGAGCAGGATGTTTTTTCGGGTTTCATTAAAAATATCGAAGTTTAGCGAGAACATATCATTGAAGAAGCTACTCTCGAAGCCGATGTTGCGTTTAGTCGACGTTTCCCAGGTAATGTTCGGGTTGCCGATGCGTGAATGCGTGACCACCGGATAGGTGTTAATGGCAGTCGGCAGGCCAAACTGGGCTGCGGTATTAGGTTTCACCGCCAGTCCAAGGTTCGCGCCCCCGCTGTATACGGTGGAGTTGCGGGTATATTCGTCGAGGTACAAAAAGCGGTTGCCGCCGATCCTGTCAAAACCGATTTTGCCCGCGCTACCCCTGATTTTCAGGTAACTCAGCCAGGTAACATGCTTCATGAAATTTTCCTTGCTCACCGTCCATCCCGCCGAAACCGCCGGGAAAAAGCCGTAGCGCTTGCCCGAAGCGAAGTTCTCCGACCCATTGTAAGCCCCGTTGAATTCCGCGAAATATTTATCCATAAAACTGTACGTCACGCGCGCCACCAGCCCCTGCGACGCATACGCGGGCTGCGCACCCACCACGCGGCGCGCCTGGCGCTGGAACAATGCAAGGCCGGTCACGGTGTGGTTGCCGAAGGTGTTGTTATAGTTCAGGCTCGATTGCAGGTTGTAGGCAATGGTGCCGTCGTAGGTCGCTACCACCGCGCCCAGCGGGGTGTCCGAGTCGCTGAAAGACGCGTTGCCTTTCACGATCTGGTCGGTCTGCTTGTTGATGTAGTAGGACGTGAAAGTGCCCTGCTGGCGGCGCGTGGCGATGAAATAGGCGTCGTAGGCATATTGCGTGCGGAACGAAAGCCCTTTCAGCAGCTGATGCAGGTCGTAGTTCAATGCGAGCGTGCTTTCGATGGAATTATTCTGCTGAATGTAGTAGCCGCGGCGCGAGATCCAGCCGAGCGGATTGGTCAGGTTCACGCCCGCATTGGGGTTTTCCATGAAGCGCCCGTCGGGCAAGAAGGGCTGGTAGGCATAAGCCGGAATGCCGTTCACGCGCGACAGCAGGTATTCAATTTCCGCATTGGCATAAAAAGGATCGCCGGCGGGGGCATAGCGCTGTTCGAGGCGGCCGCCGAGCTTCACCGACACGGTCAGGTCCTTGCTTAAAGTCAGGTCCAGGTTCGAGCGGAAGTTGTAGCGGCTGTAATTGGGGGAGGTGGAATAGCCGTAGGGATTATCGAATTTTTTGAGAAAACCATCTTCGAACAAATAGCCCGCCGACACGAAGTACCGCGCCACCGGCGTACCACCCGACACGTTGACGTTATGCTGGGTCTGCGGATAGAATTTGCGGGTAATGTAGTCGAACCAGTTGAAATCCGGGTATTTGTAAGGATCGGAATGGTCCCGGAACTTCTGTAATTCCGTGTCTGTGAATGCGGGGGCCTTGCCCACGTTCGCATTGGCCTCGTTGAGCAGGCTGGCGGCGTTGAACGCATTCAATGTTTTGGGTAAACTGGTGTAGGTCTGCAAAGCCACATTGCCCGAATAGCTGATGCGCGGCTTGCCTTCCTTGCCCACTTTCGTCGTCACCAAAATGACCCCGTTACCGCCCTTGATCCCGAAAAGCGCCGTCGCGGAAGCGTCTTTCAGTACCGAAACGGTTTCTATTTCATTCGGATCGATGTCGCCGAAACTCTGGCGTTCGGCACCGTCTACGATGATGAGCGGGGAGCTGTCGCCGGTGGTGGCACGGCCGCGGATAAAGATATCGGCCTGGTTGTCACCCGGTTTTCCGCTGCGCTGCACGACAAATACCCCCGGCATCCGGCCGGTGAGGCTGTTGGTGGCGTTGGAAGTAGGCGCTTTCAGGATCTCGTCCGATTTCACCGAAGCCACCGAGCCGGTCAGCGTCGATTTCTTTTGGGTACCGTAGCCTACCACTACCACATCTTGCAGCTGCTGCATATCCGCGTTCAGCGTCACATCGATCACCGAGCGATTGCCCGGCTTCACCTCCGCGGCCGTGTAGCCGATGAAACTGAACACGAGCTCGCTCGCAGCGGAAATGGTGATCTTGTACATGCCATTGCCGTCGGTAGTGGTGCCGTTGGTCGTGCCTTTTTCGGCGATGGTGGCGCCTATCAGGGGCGCATTGTCGGTGCCGGACAGGACCTTACCCGTGATCGTGAGCCGCGCGCCGGACTGTGCAAGCAGGTGCCGGCACGGCAAAAGGAGCAAACACAGCACAGCCCACCGCGCATACGGCGGCAGCTTTTTGCATAAAAAGTGTTTCATAAAGGTTCGGATTTACTTTGATTAAAAGGGTATGGCTTACTGGTCGATCACGACGGCTTCGAGGCCGAGGTAACCTGCAATTTTGGCGATCGTCGCCGCATGGTGCCCCACGCCCAGCGCGAAATGGTGGGTAGGGCCTTCTTTCATCCACTTTTTCAAAAACGTGCGTACGTCGGGCTTGAAAAAGCCGCGCGTGTTGGTATTGCCGGTAGGCGGAATAGGACCTTCAACGGACTGTCCCTCAGCGATAATGAACTTGAATTTGCCATCGTAGGTGGAGTTGATGCTGAGCATGGTAATGGGCCCTTCCTTGATCTTGAACTCCACACCGGCGCCGAAACCGGGCTTGCCGTGGTACTTCGTGAGGCTGCGTAAAACGGGTTTCCCATTGGCAATGGCGACGTTATGCGGCCCGTCGTGCCCCACCAGCACAAAGCCTTCTTTGAAATCCACCGGGTGAAACTCCGCAAAGCTACCGCCTATGCCTAAACGTTCCATGATGAGCATCGCGAAACAGGTTTTCAGGTCCGACTCCCCGCACATCGGGAAGCCTGCCCCCGTGAGCAGCGAGTTGCCGACGATGAGGTTGGACATGACGAGCCGCGTTTCACTGTTTTCGGGGCCCTCGTAATAGTAGGCGAGGCCGTCGAGCTGTTTGGCTTCCACGAATTTTTCCAACGCCACCGTCACGCGGGCGGCGGTTTCGAGGTCAGTATCGCGGAGCTTTTCGGAAATGGGGTCCGAAACCGGGTCGGGGGTGTCGAAAAAGTCGAGAATGCGCTCCTTCATGTTTTCGATGTCGGCCCGTTCGGTTTGCTGGTATTGCGTCACGATCTCGTGCGCCTCGCATTGTACGATGTGCGCGCCGAAATGCGCGGTGAACATCGTCGAATCCGAATGCATATCCAGCATGGCCTCGATGGGGTGGCCGATGTGGCCGATGCGGGAGGTGCGCAAATCGTGCAGGACGGCGGCGATACGGCAGTATTCTTCAATCTCGGCGTCGGCCTGCGGGTCGTCGTACAATGTGCCGATGATGATCTCGGGCACGCGCTTGCCCATGCGAGCGGCCACGCCCGCGAACTCGGGCAGGGAGCAGATGTCGTCGTTGTAGAGCTGCATATAGGTAGACGCCCGGCTGTAATCCATCGCCTGGTCGGGCTGTAACGCCACGAGCACGATGGGTACATTCAGGTTGCGGATAATGGTCCCGAACGTGTTGGAGGTCGCGTAGGTAAGCATATCGCAGAAAATCAGGTCGAGGTTGGCCGCGTTCAGCTTCGGAACGAGTTCATAGGCTTTCTGCACGGTATCGACCAGCCCGAAATCGACGAGCTCGGCGTGGCCTGCGCGTTCGATCTTTTCGATGAAAACGGCCTGTTTACGCAGCATATCGTCGAGCAGGCCGTCGAACTGGCTCCAATATTTGAAATACCCGACCCCGAACACGCCGATGCGCGGTTTGGTAGGCTGGCGTTTCCGGATAATGGCTTCTGCTATGACGTGATTTTCGTTCGGTAATGGATTTCCCATGGGAGCGTGAAATATTGTTTTTAAAGTTTAATTCTTAACGCACTAAGTTATTCGGGCAACAGTTTTCCCTTTTCGGGTTTTACTTAAAAAATAAAAAATGCTAATCCGTGATTTCCGCAGGCGCAGCGATGGCCACGGGCTCATCGAAAAGCGGCCGGAGCTTGGGAATCAATAAGACAAACGCGATGAATGCGGCAGGATAGAGCAGTCCCGAAGCGATCCAGAGCGGCTTGTACGAATAATCCTGGACGATTTTCCCGATCATCGGGTTCAAAATGAGGCTCGACAATGCCCCCGCCGTACCCGACAATCCCACCACCGTGGAGGTTGCGCCAGGCCCGAAAACATCCGAAATGGCCGTGATGTAATTCGTGATCCAGCACCCGTGCGCAAACATATATAATGCCATGCAAGCCACCGCGATACCGACCGAAGACGTGAACTCCGTCAGCGGCACCGCCAGGGTAAGGGCCGCCGCGCAACCCATTACGATTTTCCGCGCGCGACCCGTACCGATCTCTCTTTTACCCAATTGGTCCGAGAAAAAACCGCCCAGGATATTGGACACGCCCAGCGACAGAAAGGGTATCCAGAACAGCTGCCCGATGCGGTCAAACGGCACGTGGCGTACGTTGCTCAGATATTTGGGGATCCAGAACATCATGAAATACATCACCGGATCGAGCAGGAAGCGCACGAGTACGAATACCCAGGTTTCACGTTGTTTTAAGATGGCTGAAAAGGGTATTTTCAGAGCGTTTTGCGGTTGAACTGCTTTTGCCTCCACGCCTTTCCACGGTAGCAGCAGCCATACAATCACCCAAATGCACCCGATAATACCCGGTACTACAAACCCCGACCGCCATCCGTAACTGTTGGAAAGCCAGATCGTCAGCGGCGGGGCGATTACCGCGCCGATTGCCGAACCGCCGATGGCGATTCCGTTCGCAAACGCCCTTTCTTTTTGGTCGAACCATTCATGCACCGTCTTGGCCGCGCCCGGAAAGCACGCACCTTCGCCCATGCCCAGGAAAAACCGGAAGGTGAGCAGCTGCGGGAGGCTCGTCATGACCCCGTGCAATGCATTCGCCACCGACCATAACCCTACCGCGATACCGAGCCCTTTTCGCGCCCCGATGCGGTCGATGAGCCAGCCGCCGACGGTAAACATCAATGCGTAACTCAATAGAAAACTGGTATTTACCCAGCCATACTCCACATCGCTGAACCCGAATTCCTGCTGAATGCGGATCACGGCGATGGACAGCACCTGCCGGTCGAGGAAGCTCAGGCCAGTCGCGATGAAGACGAGGAAAACAACCCACCAACGGACGTAGTTTTTCTTCATGATAACTTAACGCACTAACTTAATTTGTGTCAAAAATAAAATAGGAAAGTACAAAATGCAATATGTGCCGAAAAAAATGTGGGAATCTTTTCAGGATAGTGCCAAACTCGACGATTTGGCGTATTTTTAAAAAATAATTCAAAAAGAGCGTGATTTCTTTAAATACTTTATGAATATATCGGAAATAGTAAAAAAATGCTTCGCGGCGGGCTTTATGACCCTTTTGGCCAGCCACGCGGACGCGCAAACCCAATCCCTGACCAGTTATGTGAACCCGTTCATTGGTTCCGAGGAACACGGGCATGTTTTTGTAGGAGCCAATGTGCCTTTCGGGGCGGTACAGCTCGGGCCTACGCAGATCGGCCGGAGCTGGGATGAATTTAAAGGCTGGGACTGGTGCTCGGGCTACAACTATATCAGCCGGGAGATACTCGGTTTCACGCATACGCATTTGAGCGGGACGGGCATCGGCGATCTGAACGACCTGATGATCGTGCCGGCGAACGGGCCTTTGCAACTGCGCCCGATGCAGTTTGAAAAGCCGGAAACGGGCTATGGATCGCTGTTTTCCAAGCAATCGGAACAATGTCGTCCGGGCTTTTACCAGGTACATCTGGACAAATACCATGTGGACGCGAAGCTGACGGCCACCGAGCGCGTGGGTATTCATCAGTACCATTATCAAAAGACCGATAATGCGCACATTCTTGTGGATCTGGGCTTTGCCATGAACTGGGACAGTCCGGTGAAGACGTTTATCCAACAGGTGAATGACTCTACTTTCACAGGTTACCGTTTTTCCACCGGTTGGTCGAAAGATCAGCGCCTGTATTTCGCCATCCGCACGTCGCAGCCTGTTCTGAAAGCGGAATTTTACAGCGACAGCCTTTTGCAAAACGGGAAAAAGGTGGAAAGCAAACGCGCCAAAGCCGCATTGTTTTTCGATGCCGTACGCAACCCGGATATGACCCTGAAAGTGGCATTATCCCCTGTGAGCGAGGAAAATGCATTGGCGAACATGGCCGCCGAGGCACCGTCCGGCAATTTTGAAGCCTACCGCACCCAGGCCGACCGGATTTGGGAAAAATCGCTGGGGGCGATCCGGGTGGAGACGCGGAACAATACCGACAAGGAGCTTTTCTATACGGCACTTTACCACATGTTCCTCGGCCCGACGCTTTTCAACGATGCCAACAACGACTACCGGGGTACCGACAAGCAAGTGTACAAGAATGCGCCTTTCAAAAACCTGACGACAATGTCGCTCTGGGATATTTACCGGGGTTGGGGGCCGTTTATGTCGATCGTGAAGCCGAGCCTGGTGAAGGACATTGCGGGATCGATGCTGGCCATTCATCAGCAGCAGGGCCGTTTGCCGGTTTGGCCGCTCGTAGGCAGTGAAACGGATTGTATGGTAGGTAGTCCGGCCATTATCATCCTGGCGGACGCGTTCGGGAAGGGGCTTATCCCCGCCGGCCAGCGCGAGCAGGTGTACGAGGCGATGAAGCACACCGCGAAACGCGACTCAATGGGCTTGCAATACCTGAACAAACTCAGCTATATTCCGGCCGATAAAATGCACGAGTCGGTGGCCTGGGCCATGGAGTACGCTATTGCCGACGCCGGCATCGCGAAAGTAGCCGCGGCATTGGGCAAAAAAGTGGATGCAGCGTACTTCACAAAAAGAAGCCAGCTCTACAAACTGTACTACGATAAACAGATGGCCTTTTTCAATGGCCGCTTCGAAAACGGCCAGTTCCGCCGCCCGTTCGATCCGTTCTATTCCGTGCCCGTCACTTCCGATTATACGGAGGGCAACGCGTGGCAGTACCTGTTCCTCGTGCCGCAGGATGTACACGGGTTGATTGGACTGTTGGGAGGTGAGAAAACCTTTAAATCACGCCTGGACAGCCTGTTTACGGTTTCTTCGGAATTGCGGGAGGGTACTGCGCCGGATATTTCGGGGTTGATCGGGCAGTATGCGCACGGCAACGAGCCGAGCCATCACATCACCTATCTCTACAATTACCTGGGCGAGCCCTGGAAAACGGCCGATCTGGTGCGCGAGGTAATGCAGAAATTTTACAAGCCAACGCCTAACGGCCTGAGTGGTAACGAGGATGTGGGCCAGATGAGCGCCTGGTACGCATTCAGCGCATTGGGCATGTATTCGGTGAATCCTATGGAGGGGAAGTACGTCTTCGGCTCGCCTTTGTTCGATTCGGCGACGCTTAAACTGGAAAATGGCAAGACTTTCACCATTAAGTCGAAGGACAACAGCGCGCAGAACAAGTACATCCAGAAGATCGAGTTCAATGGCAAGCCTTATCCTTTTACCTACATTCGTCATGCCGACGTGATGGCGGGTGGCGAGCTGGTGTTTTACATGGGAGCGACGCCGGGCAAGACCTACGGTGTGCGTGCGGCCAGCCGGCCGTAAGCATTAATTTGAGGTGGTGCCGGACCTGGCACCACCTCAAAGCCGGTCGCGGGTTACACCACAGGATCCCAGCCTTTCGCATACTCGCGGGACCAGAGCTTCTCAGCTTCTTTGTCACCGATGATATGCCCGTTTTTAGGGTCAATTTTCAAATCACGTCCTACGCGCCAGGCGATATTGCCGAGCTGCATGGCTACCACGCTTTTATAACCGAGTTCCACATCGCAGTTCGGTTTGCGGTTGTTGCGGATGGCGTCGAGGAAGTCGGCCACGTGGAGGTTGTCCATGCCGAGGCTTGGGCTGGCCAGGTTCCGGCCCTGCATGCCCGCCTCTTCGGTGGGCGAATTCACTTCTTTGATCAGCTTGCCGTCGAGGTCGTATACCTTATAGCTGTCGCCACCGGTGTCGAGGCTGCCGTTTTCGCCATAGAAAATGATCCCGCGGTCCTGGCCTTCGATCTTACGGCCATTGGAGCTTCTCGATTCCCACACCAGTGAAACGCGGCCCGGGTAATCCATCGCGATGATCTGTGTATCGGGCGTTTCCCAATCGTCTTTGAATTCGTACCGGCCGCCTACCGAGCTGACACGGGTGGGGAAGTCTACTCCCAACCCCCAGCGCGCCACATCCACCTCATGCGTGCCGTTGTTGAGTGCTTCCCCGGTACCCCAGTGCCAGAACCAGTGCCAGTCGTAATGGATGAGTCCATCCTTGTAAGGCATCCGTGGCGCGGGGCCTTGCCACAGCTCGTAGTCGAGCCACGACGGTACGGTGCCTGGTTTCAGATAAGTGGCTTTCCTTTTATTGGTATACCATGTTTTGGCTAAATAAACACGCCCGATAATGCCCTGGTGCAGCTGTTTGATGCCTTCCGTGAGTACGGGGGCGGACCTGCGCTGCGCACCCATTTGCACCACGCGCTTATACTTGCGCGCGGCCTCGATCGCGAGCTCGCCCTCGCGCGGGTTGTGGCTCAAAGGCTTCTCCACGTACACGTGCTTGCCCGCCTGGCAGCCCATGATTGTCAGCGGGGCGTGCCAGTGGTCGGGGGTTGCGATGTATATAGCGTCTATGGATTTGTCGGCGAGTACCTTGCGGCAGTCTTTCTCGGATTTCGGGGTGGCAGTTTGTTTGGCATCCATCACAGCCTGGATCGCCTTCGGGATCGCGCGCTCGTCCACGTCGCAAACGATGCCTACCTCGGCATTCTTCTGCCCGGCGAAAGTGCCGCTCATGCTTTTGCCCCGGCTGTTGACCCCGATGGTTGCCACGCGGATAAGGTCGTTGGCACCGATAATGCGGTTATAGCTTTTGGCGCTGAAACCCATGGCGCCTCCGCCGATGGCAATGCCCAGCGAGCCCGCGGCGGTCGTTTTTAGAAATTCACGTCTGTTTGCCATGACTTATAATGCTTTGATTTTGATGTTTTTGAATGAGACCTCGGCGCCGTGTTCCTGCAAAAGGATATGGCCTTTCTCCACCGACCCGAATGCCGGCACGGCCTTGTTGAATTTACTAAGTGCCACGGCGTCGGTATATACCTTTCCGCTTCTGGTAAATTCAAGGATTTTCACGCCGTTGAGATAATGCTGCACGTTTTTGCCTTTGGCTACAATACGGAGCGTGTTCCACTGGCCGGGCGCATTCACTTTCTTTTTGGACTCATCGGGCTGCATCACGTCGTAAAACGAGCCGGTGAGGTGGTTGGCCTTCTTGTTGTCCTCGGCCAGTTTATCGTCCAGGATCTGGTATTCGAAGCCCAGGTTACCGCCTTGTTGGTATTTGGTAAAAAAGTATTTGAGACCGCTATTTCCCTCCGGCGCAATGTTGAAATCGGCTTTGAGGTCGAAATCGGAGAATTCGCCGTCGCTGACGATATCGCCGCCTTTTCCGTCTTTTTTCGCTGAGAGCGTACCGTTTTTAATTTCCCAGCCGGCCGGGACCGGTTTGCCGCCGGTGGTGGCCCAGCCTTTGGTGGAGGTGCCGTCGAAGAGCAGTACCCAGCCTTCTTTCTTTTCTTTCGGAGTGAGCGTGTTGTCTTTTTGGGCAAATGCGGCCGGAACGAGCATCCAGGCCAGCATTCCCCCCGCTAGCACGCGTAACATTTTGGTTTGCATTGACATTAGTAACCAGGGTTTTGTTTGATTTTTTCGGGATTAGACTGGATCACCTGCAACGGGATCGGGAAGAGCAGCATATTGTCGCTCCATGTAGCCGGGTTGAAGCCGTTCTGCTCTTTTTGCTCCTGGCTCATCACGGTTTTCGCGCGCTCGGTACGCACGAGGTCGAACCAGCGGTGGTTTTCGAATGCGAGCTCCACGCGGCGCTCTTTTTCGATCGCCAGCAGGAAATCGGCGTCTGTTCCGAATGCGGGATAATCCGGTAATGCGCCTGCTCCGGCGCCTGCGCTGTTGCGGGCGCGCTGGCGGATCTTGTTCAGATAGAGGAGGGCTGTGGATGGCTGCTTGCCCTGGCGTACGAGTGCTTCCGCGTACAGCAGGTAAATGTCCGCCAGGCGCAGTTCCGGCCAGTTATTGTCGTTATCGGGCGTTACCGAAAATGATACGTCATAATACTTTTTGACATACTTCTCATTGATCTGCTGCTTACCCGGGTCGGAGACATAGCCGTCGGCCATAGAAATGGCTTTGCGCGGGTCGCCTTGCTCATACGCGGCGGACATCGACGGGGTAGGCGCATTGAAACCGGATTTATCACCGACCGGGATCACTTCTTTGTTGGAAAAACGGGGGGCGAAATCGTTGCTCCACGGGCTGCCGGTCACAATCGGTGCGGGGCCGCCTTTTTTGTATTGTATTTCAAAAAGCGATTCGGCATTGTTTTCATTCTTTACATCAAAAACTGCCTTGTAATCCGACAGCAGCGAGTACTGGGGATCGTTGATCACTTCCAGGGCTTTGGCCTCGGCCAATGCATAATGCGATGCCCCTTTTTTGAGCGGATAGCCCGCCATGAACATATACACTTTCGCCAGCAAGCCCTTCGCACCGCCTTTTGTGACGCGCCCGCGGTCGGCGGTAGCGTAAGTGGCGGGCAGGTTTTCTTCGGCGAATTTCAGGTCGGCAACAATGAGGTTGTAAATCTCTTCCGCGGGTGTGCGGCCGAGTGTGTAGGCTTCCTGGACGGAAATCTGCTTATCGACTTTCGGTACATCGCCGTAAATTCTGACAAGCCAGAAATAGACCAGCCCACGCAGGAAGCGCGCCTCGGCTTTGTACTGGTTTTTTAGTTTCTCGTCACGGAACGTCACCGCGTCGATCTTGTCGAGCACGATATTGCTGCGCAGGATGGTAATGTAGCTTCTGTTCCAGAGGTTGAGGATATTCTGGTTGTCCGAAAGCAGTACGTCGCCGAAGTTATCGATGGAGGTCATGTCCTTCGAGCTGCCCGGTACCCACGAGAATGTGGTATTGTCCGAACGGATCTCACCGGTGTAAATGTAAAGCTGGTTGTACAACTCGCGCAGGGAGGAGTAGGGCGACATCACGGCCTGGTTCATATCCTGCTCGGTTTTGTAAAAATTGCCCGCGTTCATATCGGATATGGGTTGCAGGTCGATAAAGCTTTCCTTGCACGACACCGAGGCGGCGATCAGAAAGGCTGCTAAAATATATCTTTTCATACTCATGAATTTTACCGGAAAGTGATCAGAATGTAATGTTAAGCCCTGCAATGACGGTGCGTGCCGCCGGATAACCCAGGTAGTCGCCCCCGCGTGAAAGCCCGTTCCCTTCGCTGCTGGTTTCAGGGTCGAAGCCCGGGTATTTCGTGAAAGTGTACAGGTTCTGGCCCGTCACGTACACGCGCAGCGAGCGTACTTTAATGCGTTGCAGCATTTCGCTGTCGAAAGTATAGCCCAGCGACACATTGCGGATTCTCAGGAATGAGCCATTCTCTACCCAGTAGCTGGAAGGTTCCTTCTGCAAACCTTTCGGGTCGCGGTTGGCGCGCAGGATATCGCCGGAGCCCGGCTCTTCCTCGGAGCGCCAGCGGTCTTTCAGTTTAGCGCGGCCATTGCGGTCGCCGTGGTAAATACCGATCATCCGGTTGAAAAAGCTGAACAGTTTCGCCCCATGCGAGCCGGTAAGCTGCACATTCAGGTCGAAGCGTTTGTAAGAGAAGTCGTTGCCGAAGCCGTAAATGAATTTAGGCTGGTTGCTGCCCAGGAACGTCTTGTCGGCGGCGGTGATCTGCCCGTCCTTGTTCACGTCGATGTAGCGCGGGTCGCCCGGGCGGTCGTTTACCAGGTGCGGAGCGGCGTCGAGTTCAGCCTGGTTTTTGAAAACACCGTCATATTGGTAGCCGAAATAGGTAGCAATAGGCTGGCCCACCGTGGTAATGAACGTGTTGTTCGCGTTGGGCGCACCTGCGTAGATCGGGCGTGCGTCCGGGCCTAGCGCGAGTACTTTGTTGCGGTTGAAGGAAATGTTGAAATCGGTCGACCACTTGAATGCACCCACCATGTTGCGGGTACGGACGAGGTATTCCATGCCTTTGTTCTGTACTTTTCCGATGTTTTGCAGCTGGGTAGCATAGCCGCTGATGGTCGGTACGGGCACGTCGAGGAGCAAATCCACCGATTTACTGTTATAAAAATCAGCCTCCAAACGTACACGGTCGCGGAAGAGGCCGAGTTCGAGGCCCAGGTTCCATTGCATGGTTTTTTCCCAGCCGAGGAACGGGTTAGGATAATTCAAAGGGTTCACCGCATTTACCAGCGTGTTGTTGAGCGGGTAATAGTTGACAACCGTCCGCGCAATGGCGTCGTAGTTGCCGATCTTGTTGTTGCCCACCAAGCCCCAGCTCCCGCGGATTTTAAGGTCCGAAACCTGGCTCACATTTTGCATGAATGCTTCATTACTCACCCGCCAGCCTACCGAAGCGGAGGGGAATGTACCCCATTTGTTTTCGGAACCGAAGCGGGAAGAACCATCGCGGCGGATACTGGCCGAGAACAGGTATTTGTCGTCGTATGAATAGGTAAGACGGCTGAGGTACGAAATCAGCGAGTTGCGGTACTCGGTGCTGGTACCGCCCACGATCTGCCCGGCGCTCAACGTGCGCACGGCGTCGTTGGGGAAGTTCTGCGCACGGAGCTGGTTGTATTCGCCAAACGATTTCTGGGCCGTGTAACCTGCGAGCAGATTGATGTTGTGCTTTTCCGCCAGCGTTTTCGACCAGGTCAATGTATGTTCGTTCAGCCAGTTACCGCCGAGCCAGGTTTCGCTGCGGCCGTTGGCAATGCGCGGCGCACGCGAGCCGTCGGTATCCACGAAAGATGGCTGGTAGTATTTCAGTCGCCGGTTTTCGAGGTTCGCATTCAGGCTGACGCGGTATTTCAATCCGGGGATAATCTCATACTCGGCATATACCGAGCCGATGACGGCATTCTTTTTGGTGAAATTGGTCACATTCTCGGCAATGCTGACGGGGTTGGCCACGTCGCCCGCCCAGATTTCCGGGTTGCGCACCTGCGAGCCGTAGGTGCCGTCGGGGTTGCGCAGCGGGTAAATAGGCGGGAGGTAGAGCGCGTAGGCGAGGGGGCTGTCCTTGCCGTTGGCGAGGTCGTTGTTTTCGGAATAATACGAGCTGATCGCCACGCCGAGTTCGAGCTTTTTGGTCACGTTGGTCGTGATATTGGCCCGGATGTTGTAGCGTTTGAAATCGGTATTGATCAGGATTCCCTGCTGGTTGGTATAACTTCCGGAAACCGCATACCTTACTTTTTCGGAACCGCCATTCACCGATAGCTCATGTTTCTGGGTGGAAGCATTCCGGAAAATTTCGTCCTGCCAGTTGATATCCGGGAATTTGGAAGGGTCGTTGAATGCCTCGGGAATGATGTAAAAGTTGGAATTGGTGTATTTGGACCGCATTTCATTGCTGTCGTGGATCGTATGCGCCGGATCGCCGGGCATAGGCGTACGATCGAGCCAGGCCTGGTTGTGGCCGTCTTTGAAAAACTCGATGTACTCGCGGGTATTCATCATATCGATCTTCCGCGATACCTGCTGCATGCCGAAGAAAGTATTGAACGAGACGGTAGGCGCACCCGCAGTGCCTTTTTTGGTAGTAATGATCACCACGCCATTGGCGCCCCGTGAACCGTAAATGGCGGTCGAGGAGGCGTCTTTCAGCACCTGGATATTTTCAATGTCGGAGCTGTTGACGAGCGAAAATGCGCTGCTGTCGATCGGGTAGCCGTCTACTACGTAAAGCGGGGAACTGCTGGCCGAGATGGAACCCGTACCCCGGATGCGGATGCTCAGGCCCTCGCCGCCCGGAGCGCCGTTGGTTTGCTGCACCTGCACGCCGGCCATTTGCCCCACCAGCGCCTCGCCATAGGAAACCGAAGCCTTGCTTTTCAGTTTATCCGCTGAAATCGTGGCGACCGCGCCCGTCAAATCTCCTTTTTTCAATGCCCCATAACCAATCACGACCACCTCGTTCAATGCCTTGCTGTCGACTTTCATCGAAACATCGATCACACTCTGGTTACCCACTGTAATTTCCTGGGAGACGTAGCCAACGAACGACAAAACCAGTACGGATTGCGCCCCGCCGACCTCTATCGAGAACTTGCCCTCAATGTCGGTCACGGTGCCTCGCTGGGTACCTTTCTCGATCACGCTGACGCCCGGCAGCCCGGCCCCCTTTTCATCGGTAACCCGCCCCGTTACCGACACTTCCGCTTTTCGGGCTGCGTCCGGGCCCGGCGCGTTTCCCGATTGCAGCAGGATTTGCCCGCCGACGAGCCGGTATGAAATGTTGTGAGGGCGTAGTACCAGGTTGAGTACCTCCGAAAGTTTCCGGTCGGTAGCGGAAATGCTCACCTTCCGTTCGGCCTGGATGGTATTGGAGCTGTACACGAACTTGACGCTCGCCATATCTTCGATGCGGTCGAGAACCTTGCGAAGCTCCTGGTTATCGGCCTTGATGGAAATGGAATGATCGAGCAGGTCCTGCGTGCGCACCTCGCGCGCAAAACCGACCGTGATGGCCAGGCCGATCAGCAGGGATTGAAGTAGGGTTATCCTCATAATATGTCGCAGCAGAGGATGAATAAGTATCGGTTTTTTCATTAAGTTTGAATGTTTTGTTAAGGTTTTCAGAAAAGTTTTGGCAAAACGCCTCCCGTTCATCTTTGCAGATGAGGACCCGGCAAGGTTCAGAGAGGGCATCGGAGTCGAAGGTGGTCTCAACACGTTCGGCTCTTTTTCTTTTTAGGGGGTGCAGATCAATCCATAGGCGGGAATTTTGGTCTCAAAAAGATTAAAGGGTTTAGGTTCTGCGTATGAAATTGTTCAGGAATAGTGTTTTCGGTTTTAGCTTCAATGTTAATTAAGGGCAGCCCTTGCCGCTCAGTAAGATCTTCGTGCCTTGGATGGTATACGTCGCATTGACCGACGCGGCGATCAGGTCCAGCTGTGTAAACATCGGTTGGTTATTAATATCGGCGGTAAACAGGCAGTTTTTCAATCGGTCGTTCGTCATGACGATGTCGATACCATAGGCTTTTTCGAGGGTTAGCGCTACCTTCCCGAGGCGGGTATCGTCGAAAACGAAGGCATTTTTATAGCTATCGTTCACGATAGGCCGCTTCACGAGCATTTTGGTGAACATCCTGGCGTCGGGCGTATATTTTACGCTCTGGTTACGGCTCAGGATCACGCCGCCCGTCAGGTCGCCCGCATTGGCTTCCTTTTCCCTGCCTTTTTGGAACACCGATACTTTTCCGGTGACTACCGACACTTCCACGGCCTTATCCGCCTCGGTTCTGTTGATCCAGAAACTTGTTCCCAGCACCTTGGTCGTGATTTCGCCGGTGTATACCAGGAACGGTTTGTGCTCGTCGCGGGCGACTTCGAAAAATGCCTTTCCTTTCAGGTACACTTCGCGTTTATTGTTTTGAAAATCAGCCGGGTATTCAATGCTGCCTTGCGGCTGCAGGCTCACGCGCGAGCCGTCCGAAAGTGCGATCCACATCGGCGTGCTGCCCGTATTGGTTTTGGCAACCAGATTAGCCGGGGCGTCGGCAGTTGTTTGCTCTCCCGAGTGCCCCGCCCGTTGGCGGCTCCATTGGTAACCCCCGAATGCCACAAGCAAAAGCACCACCGCGGCAGCCCATCGCCACCGGAGGAGAAAATGGAGCGGTTTCTTGCCGGATGCAGGTATTTCGGGTACCGTTTCAGCTCCGGCGGCCAGAGTGGTCCGGGTCTGGATCGCGAGCCATAGCCTCGCTTCCGTTTCCTCCGATTGCCGGTCGGTATCGGCTCCATCGTGCTCTATCAAAGCAAACCATTGGTCGACCAGCCGCGCTTCCCTTTCCGTGCATTCACCGGAACGGTAGCGGGTCAGCAGATGATGAAAGTAACGTTTGTTCATAGGAGCGAATGATTTGGTAGAAGACTGGAAAAGCGGCGCGTACCGCAAAATGGAAAATAATTTATTCGAATATTTATATTTAAGAAGGGGTTTTGCTCTGAAATTCTTTAAAATTTACCACATGCGAGCAGGCCCAGCATGAGTACAATGAAGTCTTTGAGCAGCGTTTTGAGCGTTCGCAGCGCCTGGGTGATGTGGTATTCGATCGTACGCTCGGGCATTCCCAGCAGCGACGCGATCTGTCTGACCGTGTTTCCTTCGAAACGGTTGAGGATGAATATTTTGCGGGTCTTGTCCGGGAGTTGCCCTACGGCCTGCTCCATCGCCTGCTCCAACTCGTCGAGAAAAAGCGGGTATTCGGGCTCGCTGTATGCCTGCGCCGAATCGAGCGCGGCGAAAGCCCTGTCCTTGAAATGATCTATGACGCGGTTGCGGACCGAGGTGAAAAGATAACTTTGCAGATTTTTGACCTGTAAAGAATGCCTTCTTTCCCAGAGCGTTACGAAGAGCTCCTGGACAATCTCTTCGGAGGCATCCGCATCCCGTGTTTTTGAATAGGCAAAATCGTAAAGTCGTTTCCAGTAGCGGCGGTAAATATCCTCGAATGCCTGCGGGTCGTCACTTCCGAGGCGGTCTGGGAGTTGCGGATCGTCCGGAAATAGGGGTTGCATGGGTAACTTTACAAAAGTGGTTTAGGTCTCGATGTGGCTGCCTGCTCCGGACGCCTGCGTCTAATAAGCATGTTTGTCGAAGATCATACTTAATCGGATACATACACAGACCCTGGCCCGTGCCACGAACAGCCCCCGGCAATAGAATGACGAAAATATCGGCCGGGAGCCGGACGAACGAATGCTTATTTTGGTAAATTTTTATATTTTCCCGGGAAAGCTACCTCTTTTTTTGCCCCAGAACCCGATCCAGTGAGAATGCGTAATCGTCCAGGCTCGCCAGTAGCAACGAGCTCGCGGTGAACACATATACCGGATAGCCCACCGGAGCCATCGGGTCGATAAAAACGGCCATACTCAGACCAAAAAATGCGGTTAAGGCCGCGCTCGCTATTGCCGCCACTCTCGTTTTGATGCCCAGTATCAACGCCGCACCTAAAATAGCTTCGGCCATTGTGGCAAACAATCCACCTATCCCGACAATATCTTTTCCTGCATACGGCATAAGCTGGCCGGTGTAAGTCAGAAAATTTTTCCACTCTCCCCACGCCACGCCCGGGCTTCCGGCCGGGCCCAATAACCCCAGTCGGTCCAATACGGGGAATACAAAACCGAGCCCCAGCGCGATACGCATAAAAAGTTGTGATGATGCTTTAAGCTTGCTCATGTGTTAAATTTTCTCCAGTTAGCATGTAAAAAAGAAATTATTAATGATATGTCGCCGGTAAAGGTTAAGAGGAGGCTTGAATAGCGCACGGCCCTGAGGCAAAATCGGGAATAGCGGTAGAAAAACATCCATCCCAATAATTGAATTACAGGCAGTAGCTATATTTGCAGAAACCGACTTCATTAACTCGTTACATGAAACATTTTTCAAAACTACTTACACTCTTCTTTTTCTCCACTTTTTTGTTTTCATGCAAGGACGATCCGGATGTTCCCGCAGAGACCAGCCGCCAGGTTAGGTTAAAACGATTGTACATAAGTGGGGCTATGGTTCCTGCGCGTGCCTACAATGTTTACGCCGATTTTTTTTATGACGAATCGGGCCGCGTGAATACTTTTGACCACTTCCTCATCGACAAATATGGAATCCCGTTGATGACGCAGCATACCACTATCTATTATGATTCAAAGGGACGCCCAGAACGGGAAAGGACTGAGGGGCAGGAAGCACGCCTGGTGCGTTACGGGTACGATGCGCTCAACAGAGTGCAGGACATTTGGGCAACCACTGACGGTATTGCGGGTAGTTACGGGTATCATTTCAAGTACGGCGGCGCGGGTTTCCCCGAGGAGAGGCTTTACTATGTGCTAAATGCCAATGGTGATTCGACAACTCTTTCGCGGGATCACTATGTCTTTGACAGCAAGGGAGATCTTGAAAGCCTTGTTAGGAACTATTTATCCAATATCTCCCCACCATTCATCACTACGATAAATTATAAATACGATGACAAGCCTAATCCATGGCTGAATTTGCCGGTATTTATTTACAGAACTTCGCCTGTATTTAACAGCCAACACAATCCCGTAGAATCCGACGGTATAACCAGATATTTTCCGCCAACAACATCTGTCGATTCTTTAGGGCATAAATTCCGCAATAAGTACAACGACGGATTGCTGGAAGAGGCAGAGTATGGACAGCAATATGCCTGGAAATACGTTTACGAAACTTTTTAAGCAAAGTGTATAAGCGATTTACATTCTAACAGCATTGAAAACGCACCACCCCGAAAACCAGGGAAGCGTCTAGCGAACTAAAAAGCCCCCGGAAAATCGTTGACTTTCCGGGGGCTTTGCTCTTTTTAAACGGGTAAGCGACCTGGTTGTAAATGCCTGCTATTTATTTAAGCAACCACATTTTCTGATTGTAATCGTCGTTTCCGCCGTATTGCGATTGGATCGCTTTGGTCAGGTTGTCGTAATTGTAATTGATCTCCGTGTCGGGGTACATCCAGCGGACGGGTATTTTGTCTTTGTCGGTGTTGTTATTCGACAGCGGGTTAACCGGGAAAACCGGGTAACCGGTGCGGCGATTTTCAAAATAACTATCGAACCCGGCTTGCAGGAAAGTCCCCAGATATCTTTGGGTAACGATTTTTTCAAGTTGCTGTTCCGTGGTGCCCGACAGTTTTACTTTCGCGGAGGCCAGGTAAGTGGCGATATACTCGGCAGTGATTTTACGATTATGGTGAAAATCGGCATTGTCGGGCGTATTGCCCGCTACAAACTGCATACTGGCACGGATCGCATTTTCGTAGTAGGTGCTGGCAGGCGTTCCGCTGATCCATCCTCTCAATGACGCTTCGGCGAGCATGAACTGTAAAACCGGGTAGCCGATCAGATAAATCGGTTCGGAGTTGGGCAGTTCGGAATAGCGGGCGTTTAGGTTGGAATAATCTTTTGAAGACGCCACCGCGGTCAGGTCCGAGTAAACGGCCGAAGGATTTACGGCGCGATAGGCATCATAGCTCGAAGTGCTGACACCGGCTGCCACCTTAACAGGCGATGGTGCCGCATAATAGAATAAGCGGTAGTCTTCCAGGTCTTTGAGCTTATCGACGATCATCGTCGACATGACCGGATAAATAAGCCCCTGGTTGTTCAGCTTGTACCAGGGATAGCGCTGCCCGGCTACGTCAGAATAGACCCGTTGAAAGTTATCGGCCGAGCTTTCAAAGATCGGTTTCGAGGTGACGATGGTATTGAAGCGCGATTTGATGTTTAAATCCGTATCGCTTTCTTTGGCCGAGAGGGTCAGCAATACTTTTAATGCAAAAGTATTGACCACTTTGCGCCATTTCGTGACGTCACCATTGTAAATAGGGTCTCCTCCGAATTTTGTGCCCTGAGCGAACGCCTGATCAGCCTCTTCGAGCTCTTTCAGGATACCCAGAAACACTTCTTTTTGCGTAGAATAGGCCGGCCGGATGGTACCCGTTTCACCGCCTAATGCTTCGGCGTAAGGAATATCGCCCAGGCGCATGGTCAGGTCGAAAAACCGCCAGGCACGAACAAACTTGCCCAGACCGGTAAAGGCGTTTTTCATAGCTCCTTCCGGCGCCAGGTTAATCATTTTCTCCACGTTCGTGAGTACGACCAGCCCGTTGTATTCCTGTTTTCCCAAATTGTTGTATTGCAGTGAATTAGGAAATTCGGTGTGGTTAATGGCTTTGGAAAGCAATGCCGGGTCCAGATAGCTCACCGAGGTGATATTCAAAATCAGGTTGGTAGCCAGCATTTCCGACGATACCGACGTGGCCGCGTTGGGGTTGGTATTGATCTCCTGGAAGTCGGAGCAGCTGTTCAACGTAAGCAGGCTGCCGGCCAGGAGTATATATTTTGAAATGAATTTCTTCATGATACGGATCATTTGGGGTTATCAGAAAGTAAGTTGGATGTTACCACCTACGTAGCGCACGGAAGGAGAGGTAAGCTGCGTGTCGTTCGCCTTGTCGGGATCGGCAAAGCGGAAATCTTTTGTCCACATCCAAACATTTTGTCCCGTGAATGAGATGGACGCCGACTTGGCGCCCACGTGTTTAGCCCAGTTCGCCGGAAGCGAGTAGCCAATGGAAAGCTCGCGCAGCTTGATGAAAGTAGCGTTGGTCACGCCGCGGGTACCGTCGCCGTACCGGCGTGCGTAAGTTTCGTAAGAGACTTTCGTAGTGTTAGGCGCATACTCGCGGGTATCGCTGGTGATATTACCCATGTTGTCGTAGGTAACGCTTCCCGAGGTTACCACCACGCCTTTCCCTACGAATGATTTGTTTTTGTTTACCACCTCGTCGTAACGCCATTCGTTATCCGAGTCGGGGTGCGCACCGGTGTCCCACATTTTGTAAGAGGTGTAGTTATTCAAGAACCCGCCGATACGGCCGTCAAATGCGGCGCTGAGCGTGAACCGCTTGTAGCGAACCGTGTTGGCCAATCCCCAGATGAACTTCGGATCGGTATAGCCATACAAGCTGGCGTAGGTACTGGCCTGGGTAAGTCCGTTGGCCTGGTGAATCAAATTGCCCTGCGGGTCTCTCAGCCAGGTAGCCCCGGTGTAGGTATCGGTGCGGCCGCCTGCTTTCGTCCAGTTGTTTTTAGCCGAATACTGCGGGTCCAATGCTTTAAAATAGCGGTGGTTGTAGGACCAGTTGGCAGTTGCATCCCATTGCCAGTCGCCTTTTTTCAGCACGTTCGCGTCGAGTGACACTTCCATTCCCTTGCGAACGTAGGTCTGATCGATGTTGATCAACGTGTTGTTGAAGCCGGAAGCCTGTGATATGGCAGCGGTGGTTTGAATGTTGTAATTGTATTTATTGAAGTAAGCAACGTCCAGCTTGAAACGCTTTTTCAGGAAATAAGCTGCCGTTCCGATTTCCCAGGTACGGTTGGCTTCCGCTACGACATTGGATGCATTGATGATCGTGCCCGGATAAGACGCGGAGTTCAGGCCGCTCCACACACCTGTGGCCGTCGAATAGGTGTTGTTGGTCGCATACACGCCCAAATCCGATTTGGCAAGCGTCCAGGAGCCGCGCACTTTCCAGAAATCAAGCCAGCCGGGCATGGATTGGAAAAATTCGCTGACCACGACACTCGCACCCACCGAAGGATAAAAGTAGCTGTTGGTATTAGCAGGCATGGATGAACTCCAGTCGTTGCGCCCTGTTACGTCCAAAAAGAAGGTGTTGTTGTAGGCCAGGCTTATCTTCCCTACCAAACTATTTACCTGTTTGCGGAAGCGAGGGTTGGAAGCAGCCGTGTTGGGATCTACGACGCTTACATCCGGTCTTTCCACCGAGTTGTTCAGCGAGTAGTAGCCGGGGATCAATAATCCGCTTCTGGTTGCGCTGTAAAGATAATTGTTGTCGTATTTGAAGATCGTACCGCCAGCGAGGACATCGACGCCCAGTTTGCCAAACGTCTCATTGTAGGTAAAGAAGGCATCACCGTTGAAGCTGTAACCATTCCTTTTGGCTATCGAATACAATCCGGATGCATCCCAGCCGCGGGTAGAAAGGATGCCCGGCGGGTTTCTTTTGGTTTCGTTATTCTGGTACAGGTCAAATCCGGGACGGACCATGAGTTTCGCCCCTTTGAACAAATCCAGTGTGGCCGTGAAACTCGCGTTCATTTTGTTCTCCTCGATACCGTTCAGCTTTTCGTATGCCATCAGGTACGGGTTGTCGTACCACGCATTGTAATGCCAGTTTTGTTTTACATTGGGTGTGAGCCAGTAGTTGTTTTTGTAAAGGCTCAGGTCGTACTCGGGCCCCATCCATATAAGAATGTTGTAGATATACCCCTGGGCGTCATACCCGGAGCCAGCAATCTGCGGAGCGGTTATGCGGTTGTAGCCGACCTGGCTGTTCAGTCTGAACTTCTCGCCAACCTTCATTTCACCGCTCACATTAAAGCTGGTGGTATTAGATTTCAGGTTGGGGTACTGGCCTTTGTTGTAAATATGGCTCATCGACACCCGGAAGCTGCCGTTCTCGCCGGTTTGCGTAATGCTGATGTTGTTGTTGGAAATCAAGCCAGGTACCAGGAAGTCCCGGAAATTGTTTTTTCCCAGCGATCGAAGTTCCGACATCTCCATCTGCTTGCTGATAGGGTTCCACTGATTGGCCATCGTACCGTTATCCAGTTTCGCTCCCCAGATATAATCCGTCGGGCTATAAGCACTTCCCAGTCCGGCGCTGTATGAGTGCTGGACTTCCGGCAGCATCAAAAATCCGGCATTGAACATGTTGTTGCTGTTCACACTCACCGAAAGCCCCTTTCCGGCGCCACCCCGCTTGGTGGTGACAATGACAGCGCCGCTGCCACCTCTCGAACCATACAATGCGGCTGCCGTCGGGCCTTTCAGGACGTCGATGCTTTCGATATCGTCCTGGTTGAGGTTTTTCAAAGAGATATTCACATAAGGAACCCCGTCGATGACCAGCAGAGGCGTTTCGCCACGAAGGTCCAGCGTGGGCGCTTCGTTAAATTCAGTACTGTTTTTTACCCAAAGTCCCGAAATTTTCCCGGTCAAAGAAGTTGCCAGGTTGGTGCCTTTGACTGTCTGAATAGCGGCTCCGCTTACCTTTTGCACCGAGTAACCGAGGGATTTTTCTTCCCGTTTCACCCCCAAAGCGGTAACGACGACTTCGTCCAGCAATTTGGAATCCTGCGTCATCACCAGGTCGATCGTGCTTTGGCTGCCCACGGTCACTTCCTTGGGCGTAAAGCCGATGAAAGACACCGAAAGAACAGCGCTTTCGCTTTGAACCGACAGGCTATACTTTCCGTCCTGATCGGTAATTGTTCCATTCGTCGTTCCTTTTTCAACGACGCTGACCCCGGCAAGTGCATTTCCGGATTCGTCCTTGATGATTCCCTTGACGGATTTGTCCGCTGCGGTAGCCACGCGGTCGGCAGGTCCACCGTATCCTGCCATCGCCAGAATTAAAAATATGGCACATAAGAGTTTAGGTAGCCAGCCGGTGGGGCTGGGCAAGAGGGGAGTAGAGTTTTGCATTAGGTTTGTGGGATAATTGTGCGTTAAAAATGGGTTCTACATCATGCAATGTACTGTTTTCTTGCATGATGTTACTATCGGATATTTAATTAATAAGTCGCGCACGTGATCGGTCATGGGCATACGTATAGCTTGTATTCTTCGAACTCATAGGTAAACGGCGCTATTTGTATTAGCTTGTCACGGCGAATTCCCCCAGTTTTAGTGAAGTAACTTTTGAAATGAATGAAAAAACCTGCCATTGAGATACATTGGGACGAGCTCGACGGCGTGGGGGTGGAAATTGTGCCGGTGGAGTCGTTACAATGTGAAACCTATCCGGCGCATCGTGACGATCACTATATTTTCATCGTGCAACGGGAAGGCTACTGTCTTTGGGAACTGGATTTCAGCCAGGTAGCGCTCACAGGGCCCATGGTATGTTACATCGCGCCTGGTCAGGTGCACCAGAACCTGGATTTCAAAGGGGCCGACGGGTGGCTGGTATTCGTAACTCCGGGGCTGGTATCACCCGAAAACCGCGAGATTTTCGACCATTACGCCCATGTACGGCAAGCCGCATCCATTGCCCCGGATAGCCCGCTCTTTCAGCTGGTGCCGATCCTCGGGACAACGCTCGAACAGGCCGCATTGGCACTCAGAGCGGAGTTGGCTAGTGCGCTGACCGGCTCCGTGGTCACGCTGCTGGCGTCGTATATCCTGCAATCGGAGTATTCGGAGGGATTGGTCGAGAGCCGGAAGTACCGCACCGCCGCGCGGTTCAAGCAATTGGTCGCCGAAAATCATAAGGGGTTGAAACAGGTGAAAGAGTATGCCGCATTACTGAATATCACGCCCTTGTACCTGAACGAAATCGTGAAAGAGGTCACCGGTTTTTCTGCCAGTTATCGTATCAATCAGGAAATTTTGCTGGAAGCGAAAAGAATGCTTGCCTACACGCGGCTGGATGTCAAGCAGATCGCCTATGAGCTGGGCTATGAAGATCATGCGTACTTTTCGAGGTTTTTCAAAAAGCATGTGGGCACGACTCCGGTCGCATTCCGGAATTCAAAACCATTGTTTGTCCAATCATAGCCATGCATTGCCTCTCCATGCGCGACTTCCGCACCCGCTAATTTTGCTGCCGTAAAATCATCATACGGTATAAAATGAACACCATTGCTGCAACAAGCGAAGACAAGACCTTCGCGCAAATCATTACACCCATTATCATTTCGGTTTTTGCTGTTTACCTCACGATGGGTATGACACTCGGCATTCTTCCAGGTTTTGTCAAAAACGATCTTCATTTCGGAAGCCTCGTCGTCGGCATGGTTGTCGGCTTGCAATCGCTGGCCACGCTGCTCACCCGGGCATATTCGGGCCGGCTCACCGATACCCGGGGGGCCAAAACCAGTAACTACCTCGGCATTGCACTCGTAGCTTTGGCAGGCGTGGTTTATACCTGCACCGTCAGCTTCGGGCTGGGTGCCAGCACAGCACTCGTTCTCCTTTTGCTGGCGCGTATCGTGCACGGCGTGTCCGAAAGCCTTTCGGTGACCGGATCACTCACGTGGGGCATCGGATTGGTGGGAGCGTCCAAATCGGGCAAGGTAATGACCTGGAATGGCATCGCCATGTACGCCGGCATCGCGCTCGGAGCGCCATTGGCTATCTGGATCCGGCAGGCTTACGGCATTCATTACGTATTTGCCTCGACAATCGCATTGTCCGGTATCAGCGCGGTTGCCACGATCCGTCTGCCGCAATTAAAAGTGGACGGAAAGCATATTCGCACTCCTTTTTACAAAATCATCGGTGTTATTTCGGGACAAGGGCTCGGGCTGGCATTCGCATCCATTGGTTTTGCTTGCATTTCCTCCTTTATCTCCCTGTTCTTCAATGCTCAAAGCTGGGGAAATCCCTCGCTCGCATTCGTCACATTCGGTGCGTGCTACGTGCTCACGAGGGTTTTCTTTTCCTCTTTCCCCGACCGGTTCGGCGGTTACCGGGTGGCACTGGTATCGCTCACCATCGAGCTGTGCGGCCAGTTGCTGATCAGTTTTGCGCCTTCACCCGAGCTCGCTATTGCCGGATGCGGCCTCACGGGCGTCGGGTTTTCATTGGTTTTCCCTTCATTGGGGGTGCTGGCCATTCAGAAGGTTGCCCCTCAAATGCGCGGTACCGCCCTCGGGGCCTATGCCGCGTTCTTCGACCTCTCGCTGGGATTGGCCGGTCCCGTGGCAGGCATTATCGCTGGCTGGGCGGGTTATGCCTCGGTGTACCTGTTCGGCGCGGCAAGCTGTTTGCTGGCGGTCGTGGTTCTGTTGAGGAAAAACCGGGGATAATGGTTTTTGCTAATCCAAAATTATACTGTAACCCAGCCCGATGTTGAACAGAAACGGGGTATTGGCAATACCAATATTGGCCGCCTGGTGTGTTTCCGGCTGGTCGGTCGTGCGGTTCATGTATGTTACCTGATTTCCGTCCAGTGACGACCATACATTTTGCCAGTAGCGGATGCTGGTCGAGGTGAAAATTCCTTTCAGGGCATTGTGCTTTTTTTCGAAGGGTTTCCATCTAAAATATGCCCCCAGCCCGATGGTGACGGTACGGTAGTCGGCTACTTCGTTGGCAGCATTCCGGCGGTCCGACCCGTCATAATAGACCTGGAACCGGTGGATTTTAGGCTCCAAACGAACGTCGAAATAGCGCTTGACGCGATATCCGACCCCAAACCCGGTCGAGTAAGGCAAATGCAGCGCAAGGCCTTGCGATTTGGCATCGCCCACCGTGGTTCCATGCTTGCTATCAAGGTCCAGTGAAAATCCGTGGGAATAGTTGAATACCATTTTCCGGGTGTAAAAATCAACTTCGACGTTCCCGCCCTGAAGCATCGTTGGCTGGATCAGGCCAGCCAGCAGCGCGACCTCCCCCGACGGTGTGGACGGCGACCGGGGAGTTTGTAAGGATTGTGCATAGATGTTTGTCGCGATGGCGGACAAAATGAAAGGGGAAATGACTCGTCTCATGGTTTTCATCGATTTGTTTCGTGCTCCAAAATTGACAAGCCAATCCCTGGAACTACTGAACAAATGCGAAGAAATTACCGGGTCGCTTCTTTTCTTAAACGACTCAAATGCTGCGGCGTAATGCCTAGAAACGAGGCGGTGTATTGGAGTGGCACGGTGAGGGCAATGTCCGGGTTTTCTTTGATAAGCAGTTCATAGCGCTCGCCCGCTGTTTTCGATTGCAGTTTGGAGATCCTTTTTTCCATGGCGATGAACAGGTTTTCGGCCACAATACGCCGCCAGATGTGCATGGCGGGAACGTCGGTAGAAAGGCTTTCGAGGTCTTTTTTGTGGATGATCCATAATTGCGCGGGCTCGATCGCCGATATGCTTTCTACGGAGGGCGCATTGGTCAGAAAGCTGGTATAGGAAGAAATAAAATGCCCTGCAGTGAAAAAATGGCACGTTACTTCCTGTCCCGACTCATCGAGGTAATGCACGCGTAGCTTGCCTGTACTCAGAAAGGCCACATGGTTGCACACCATTCCCTGCTGTAACCAAAACTCCCCCTTGGCCAGTGAAACCGGGCGAAACGTGCGCATGACCCTTTGTCGTTCTGTCTCATTCAGCACAATTACCTGATCTAGCTGGTTCAAAAGGTCTTCCATGTGGATTCCGAAATTGTGAGGATGCTTTTGTTGGTTTAACACTTAAAAGTTGACATTTATTTGCACTATGTAAATTAAATATCGTAGATTTTTAATGCGCTGAACGACTTTAACCCTCCCATGATCAGATTTTTACAACGCCGGCCTCCCATTTATTTGTTTCGATTACCTGCCAGGTTTGTGCTTCTTCTTCTCGTGCTCGTACACATGGGGGGATATGCGCAGGAGGTCTTCTTTCATCACCTTACACCCGAAGATGGCCTTGCACAAAGCACCGTCCTGTCGATTACAGAGGATGGCGATGGCTTTATGTGGTTCGGGACGCCCAGCGGCCTGAGCCGGTTCGATTCCCGCCAGATCAGAAATTTTACCTATAATCCGAAAGACACCGGTAGCATACCCTCCAACAACATCATGGCGCTGTTTTTCAGCACACGGCACGGGCTGTTGGTAGGTACCGAATTCGGCCTTTGCCGGTACGACCCGGTCAGCGACAGGTTTTACAGGCTTTTCGCGGGTGCCGGACCGGGAAAAGGGCTCAGCGACAATTCGATCCGAAGTATTACCGAAGATAATCGGGGCAATGTATGGGTCGGGACTCATGATGGCCTTAGCCGCATTGAATTTGGGCAAGGCGCTCCGAAAGTGACGCGGTTTATTGGCGGTATGAAGGGCACCCAATGTCGCGTCTATGATATTGCCGTGGATCCGGAGGGACGGATATGGGCTGCTTCCACGCTCGGGCTTTTCCGGGTTTCGTTGTCGGGAGATCGAAGCGAGGTGGAAAAAGTAATGCCTGGAAACGGTCCGGAGCAGGTGGGTGAAATATGGTCTTTGCATAACGACGGTGAGAACCTCTGGGCCGGGACTTCGGAAGGCAGGCTTATGCGTTTCAACTACAAGGGAAAGCAGTTTTCTCAGTACCATAGCCCCGGATCGGGCGGGAAATTCTCGGCCATTCAGAAGATTCTGGGCGGCAAGGACGGCTCTCTGTGGGTGGGTACGATAAACGGCCTTTACCATCGAAAAAAGGGAGATGAGGTATTTCGCGCGCACGTCAGGAGCACAAATGACCAGCGGACGATTAACGATGACGGAGTCTGGTCGGGATTTTGCGACCGAAAGGGTACCCTTTGGTTTGGTACTTATTATGGTGGCGTCAATTACGCGCATCCCGAGCGCTATCCTTTCCATACCCTGAAGCTGAATACAGTCCGGAGCCCCGGCGGAATTTCCAAAATCATAAAAGACGGGCGGGGCGACATCTGGCTCAATTCCTACACCTACGGCGCGATCCGCATCGATGCGCAGACGAATCAGGCCGAATGGCATACCAACCCGCAAGGTAACCCCGAGGCCGCGTCTGTGATTTATCCTGACCGCGACGGCAACATTTGGGTAGGCAGGCATAGCTTCAAGAATTTTTCCCGTTACAACCGGTCGACGAAGACATGGCAGCATTTTTCATTGGACCTGAGCCAGTCGGTCAGAAGAGACCATCATTTCATCAATGCATTTCTTCACGACAGCAGGGGAAGGTTCTGGATCGGTACCTCCCGGGATGGTCTGTATTTGTTTGACCCCAAAACAGGGTCATCCCGGCAGATCCTGAGTAAGCATAAGGGGAAGCTAAGGTCGATTGCGAGTTTAATGGAGGATAAGAAGGGCAACATCTGGTTCTCGGGAAATCCCGGAATAGGCGTGCTCCGCGCAAGCACGGGCAAGGTGGAATGGTTTTCGATTCTGTTGCCCGACTATGAAATGTCCGGAAAAGGGATCGTCATGTGCATGCACGAAGATGTGCGGGGCGACATATGGCTGGGGACATTCAGCGACGGTATCAAGAAATACGATGCGGCAAAGAACACATTTGTACGGGCCGGAAATGGGGTTTTAAGGACGAACAATACGGTTCTGAACATTATTTCGGACAGTCAGGGGTATCTCTGGATGAGCGACGACCTCGGATTGGCGCGCTGGCATCCGGAGAAAAACATCATCCAGTATTACTCGATGGCCGACGGCTTGCCGGGGCAGGAGATTGTGGAGCGTTCGGCATTCAGGGACGAAACGGGCGAAATCTATTTCGGGACGAACAACGGTGTTTTCCATTTTAATCCGGCCAGCATTCCAATTACCCTGGCCCCGCCGGCAGTGGCATTTACCGGACTTAAACTTTTTAATCGACCGGTAGCCCCAGGTGACGCCAGTGGTGTACTGAGCGGCGATATCGGTCGGGCCAAACGGATCACGCTGCGCCACGACCAGTCGGTTTTCACGGTTGATTTTGCTGTTCTGAACTTTATCAGAGCGGAGAAGAACCGCTATGCGTACCGGTTGGAGGGTTTTGAGGAAAACTGGAACTACGTACCCGCGCCCAGTGCGACTTACACCAACCTGTCGCCCGGAAATTATACCCTGCTCATCAAGGGGGCCAACCAGGACGGGATCTGGAACGAGCGGCCCACCCGGTTAGAAATCGCCGTTTTACCGCCGTGGTACAAGACGTGGTGGGCATACCTGCTGTACACGGTGATTTTCGCCGGCGCGCTTTTTGGGGTCATGCGCTTTTTCTGGCTGAGGGAGTCGTTCAAAAGGGATCATGAGCTGCATCAGGCCAAGTTGGATTTTTTTACCAATATCTCCCATGAAATCCGTACGCACCTTTCGCTGATTTTAGGCCCTGTGGAACGGATTCTGACCGAAAAGAACGATGTCGAACGCATTCACGACCAGCTGCGGTATGTGAAATCCAACTCCGAGCAGCTTCGTGGGCTGGTCACCGAACTACTCGATTTTCGTAAGGCGGAGAGCCGCCAAATGCAGCTGCACGCGGGCAAGGGCGAGCTGATCTCTTTTCTTTCCAATATTTTCGAAGCCTTCGGAAACCTGGCGGCGGAAAAAGAGATCGAATCCGTATTTGAAACCCGCAACCCGAAGACCGAGCTCTGGTACGATCCGGAACAGTTGACCAAGGTTGTTTTCAACCTTTTGGTGAATGCCTACAAATTCACACCGAAGGGAGGTACCGTGAAACTGGAAGTGGAGGAAACGAATAGCCATGTGCTGGTCCGTGTGTCGGATAATGGGAGAGGTATTGCCCCGCAGCATTTGTCCAACCTTTTTAAAAATTTCTTCCAGGTATACGAATACAATTCGCAGAATACCGGCTACGGTATTGGCCTGGCATTGTCAAAAACGATTGTGGAAATGCATAAGGGCAAGCTTTCCGTCGTAAGCAGGGAGGCACACGGCGCGGAACGCGGGCTGACCATATTTACAGTCGAACTGCTGAAAGGGCATGCGCATTTTGCGGCCTCGCAGCTGGTCGACGGCCATCGGCCAGCCCCATTGCCTGTGCCGTTGAACGGCTCCGACGAGGTGCCGGAGCTGGTGGATAAGGAGGAGCAATACCCGACCATTCTGATTGTAGAAGATCATGAAGAACTGCGGAGCTTCATCCGAAGCGCGCTGGAAGGTACCTACCGCATTCTGGAAGCCGGCAATGGCGTGGAGGGGCTGGGTATCGCCAGGGAACACATTCCCGACCTGATCGTGAGCGACGTGATGATGGCTGAAATGGATGGCCTTCAACTTTGCGAAAAAGTGAAATCCGACGAGTTGACGAGCCACATTCCTGTGATTCTACTGACAGCCAAAGCCTCGGACGATCATAAAATACAAGGTCTCGAAAAGGGAGCCGACGCTTACCTGACGAAACCTTTCAGCACGCGGGTGTTCGAACTGTGTATTCATAACCTGCTTGCGGCGCAAAGGCTCATGCGGGAGAAATACGCCCGGAGTATTACCCTGGAACCGAACCATGTCGAGATCGATGACCTCGATGAGAAGTTTCTGCGGCGGATCATCACCATTACGGACGAGTTTATGTCCGAACCCGATTTCGGCGTCGACAAGCTTTCAAAAGAGGCAGGTATGAGTATTCCGATCCTCTATAAAAAGCTGAAAGGCATTACCGGTCTGTCTGTCAATGATTTTACCAAAACACTCCGGCTTAAAAAGGCGGCGCAGCTACTCGAACAAGGGCATTACAATGTGAACGAAGTAGCAAATCTGGTTGGATACAGCGACAGGCGGTATTTTACCAAAGAATTCGGCCGGATGTTCGGCAAGGCGCCCAGTGAAATTCGCAGGGCGACGAAAGAGGGTGAAAATCTTTAGCAAAAGGGGGAAAGCGTTGCGGAACCTCTGACAGCGAGTGATTTTTGACTTCATAGCTTAATCCATGAAGTCAAATGAGAAGAACTTTACTTTCCCTGACAGCCCTGCTCTGGGCTGTCGTTTCCAATGCCAATACATTTACCGTAACCGCCACCGGCGATAACGGAGGAACAAACCCGGCGGCATTTGCCGGAACCGGGACATTGCGCCAGGCAATCATCGACGCCAATGCGACCGCGGGCGCTGATCAGATCAGCTTCAACATTCCGGGCGCGGGCGTACAAACGATCACACTTGCAGGTGTGTTGCCGGCCATTACCGGAAAAGTGCAGATCAACGGATACACGCAACCCGGCGCCAGTACCGGTACCATCGCATCGCGCACGCTCATGATCGAGCTCATTACCCCGGGCTCCCAGGCCTACGGGTTGCTGGTGGAAGCGACCGGCACTGAGATATCAGGCATCGCATTTACCTCGCTGAGCAATGCGGCGGGCGACGGAGCAGTATCCATTTACAGGAACACGGGCCCTGCAACGGCCACGCACGATGTGTGGATATGGGGGAATTATTTCAATACCAATGCTGCCGGGACTGTTACGACCGGCACGGGCTATGGGCTGGCCGTTTATGGAAATACCAGTGGGGCGGGGGCGGTTTCCAACCTTCAGAACTGGACGATCGGTACCAATGGCGACGGGGTTAACGACGGGCTGGAAGGCAATCTTTTCTCGCACCCGGACCCGGCCATTGCGCCGTTGGCTGCGAATAACGAGCCATTACGGTTTTTCAATTGCGACAATTTCGTGGTGGCGGGCAATATCATCGGGTTGCAGAAGGACGGGGTCACGCCGATTCAGACATTCAGTTCTACCGAGGACCAAAACGGCGCATTGATCGCTACTAACTGTACGGGGTTCAGGGTGGGTACGAATGGTGACGGAGTTTCCGACGCATTGGAAAGGAATGTCATTGCAGGAATGCGCGGTGCCGCGATCACGTTTTTCGCGAACATCACCGGCGGAACGTACGGCAACGATGGCAATGCCGCATACACCAACCGGGGCGTCGGCAACAACCTCATCGCCGGAAACTATATCGGTACGGATATTACCGGGCTTGCCACGGGAACAGATCTTCAAAACAGGACAAGCGTACGTCTGGAAGGGACTTCGTTCAACCAGATCGGTTCGGAGACGAACGCGGCTATGCGCAATGTGCTGGTTAATAATAAACTGAGTCCCGGTAATGGCGTGTCGCTGCTGGGTGGCCGGTGGGCTGGCGGTAACAACGCGCCCGCGGAGGGGAACCGTATTGAGGGCAACTACATCGGGGTGCTGGCCGATGGTACCACAGCTTCCGGAAACGTGCAGGGGATCCGGCTTAATGGAAATAACCAGCAGGCCGCGGGTGAAAACGGGGTGATCAAAACACGCATCGCCAACAATGTGATTGCCAACAGCACTTCGGCAGGGATCAATATCGGCGCGGCTGCCAGCGCCGGGGTGCTCGTTTACGATAACACAATTACTCAGAACAGCATTTACGCCAATGGCCGCCTGGGCATCAACCTGGCATCGGCTGTCAACGACCAGGCAGTTAGCCCCAACGATGGTGCCTTGCTCACGCCAAATACCACCAGCGTAAACCGCATGATGGATTACGGGGTTGTTTCGAAGGCACAGTTGTCGGGGGATAACCTTTTGATTTCGGGCTATATCGGAAATAATTCCGTCGGCACCACGGCGTTTGGTGCCAATGCCGTGGTCGAATTTTTTATAGCCGACAATATCCCGGCCAATCAGAATGGGGAAGTGGTCGCGGGTGACGGGCTCAGTAAGCCTCACGGAGAGGGTAGGACCTACCTCGGCTCGCTGACGGCCGACGCGAACGGTATTTTTACAGGTACCCTCAATGTGGCAGGAATGGGCGTGACGGCGAATGTAACGGAAATCACCAATACCGCTACCGAATACGCTTCGACCGGCAGTACCAGCGAGTTCGGGGCAAACAGGCTGGTCGAACTGGCAATGCCGGTGACGTTGGCCGCTTTTTCAGCTAAGAAAGAAAGCGGAATAGTACAGCTGAACTGGCTCACCACAGAGGAGGTTAACAGCGATTATTTTGAAATACAGCACAGTACCGACGGCGGGAGCTGGGACATTGTAGCGAGAATAGCTTCCCATGAAAACAGCAGCGAAACGCGGGCATATCAGTACGAGCACATTTCGCCGGCGGCGGGAATGAATTACTACCGTTTGAAAATGGTCGATCTGGACGGAACCTATGCGATGAGCCGCATGGTCAATGTACATTTCGAAGTGCCCGGAGTCATTGCATATCCGAACCCTGTAACTGCCGAGCTGTATTTCAAAATGCCGGGCAGCGCGCCCTTGAAAGTAGAAGTTATGGATATGCAGGGTAATATGAAGCTGGTGCCGAAGTTGGTGGATCAGAAAGTCAATTTGGGTCAGCTTCCGGCCGGGAAGTATATAGTACGTGTGACGGACACCGCCGGTGCCGTGAAGACCTTCCTGGTCGTGCGTTGATTTTTGCCTATGTACCTGGTTTTGTTCCGCGTTACACTTGATTTTTTCTTTTTTTGGTTTCCACGCAGATTGGGTTGGTGGTCGTGGGTTATCCTGGCCACCTTTCCCTGTACGGGACAAACATTTGTTTTTAACCATCTCGCTGCGGAAGAGGGGCTTGCGCAGAATACCGTCCTGGCTGTAACTCAGGACCGGGACGGGTTTATATGGCTGGGGACACCCAACGGGCTGAGCCGCTTCGATTCGCGTGAGTTCAGGAACTTCCGGCACGACGGGCACACACGGGGCGCCATCTCTTCCGATTACGTACGGGCGCTTTTCTGCACTCGCGGCGGCGCACTTTGGGTGGGTACGGAACACGGTTTGAACCGGTACGATGCACAAACAGGCCGGTTCAGGATATTTCTGAATAAAACCGGAGATGCTAATACGTTGAGTAATAACTCGGTGCGGTGCATGGCAGAAGACGCTGCCGGGAACCTGTGGGTGGGTACGGCGGCGGGGCTCAATCGTATCAATTTCCGATCCGAGGCGGTGCGAATAGCACGTTTTCTCTTCTCGAAAGATGCCGGAAAAAACGTGGTCCATGATGTAAAGATCGACTCGTCGGGCAATGTCTGGGCAGGCACTTCCGGCGGGCTTGTCCGACTGTCGTTTGCCGGCGGGCGGACAAGGACGACCGTTTTCGCCCCCAGTCGTTTTGCATCGCCGGACAAAGACGTTCGCGCTGTGTGGATCGATGGCCCGATGGTCTGGGCGGGGACGGCGTCCGGCGGACTCAACCGGTTCAGCATTAGGGACGGCAGGTTTTTGGCGCGTGTCACGCCTTTTCCCGGTGATAGCAGCCGGTTTCCGGCGATTCAGGCGATCGCAAAGGGGCAGGATGGTGATTTATGGGTGGGGACCGCTCATGGCCTCTACCAGCAGAAGTGTGGGGCCGATACATTTGTCCGGCATTTGCGGAACCCGGCAGACGGACGGACATTGAGCGACGATGCCATATTCTCGGCTTATTGTGACCGGCAGGGGATCATGTGGTTTGGTACCTATTACGGCGGGGTCAATTTTACCGACCGGGGCATTTATCCGTTCCGGACGCTACGGATTGATCACCGCGGCGAACTGGGCGTAGTGACGCGGATACTGCGCCGACCGACCGGCGATTTGTTGCTCAATTCTTATTCATTGGGCGCTTTTTCTGTAAATGACAAGGGTTTTATGACTTCCCCCGTGCTACATCCTTCTGCTCAAATGGGCAGGTCGCAAACAATCTATCTCGACCGCGGGGGAAACCTCTGGCAGGGCGGGCTGCAAAACAGGTTGTGCCGATACGATGCCGGGACCGGAGAAAAGCACTGTTTCACGATAGGCGGCAGCGCCGACAACCGTGAGGAGCGGTTTGTGTATTGTATGCTGGAAGACAGCCGGGGCAGGTTCTGGGTCGGGACTTCGATGGATGGGCTTTTCTTGTTCGATACCCGCACGGGCACGACGCGTGCTTATGCGGGCGCGTCGCAGGCGCGGGTAGGCTCGGTGGTGTGCATGATGGAAGACCGCTATGGCAATGTGTGGTTTGGGACAAGCAGGGGCGTGGGGCTTATCAGTGCAGGTACATCCCGGGTCGAATGGCACCAAACCATCGTTTCCGGGCATGAATCGTCGTTTAAAGGGGCAGTGAACTGCCTGCACGAGGGGCCGGATGGTCATATTTGGGCAGGTACTTTTTACGACGGGCTGAAACGGTTCGACCCGGTCACGAATTCATTCACGAGCCAGGCCGACGCCGTTACCGTTGCCAGCAACAATATCACCAATGTGCTTTCGGACGAATCGGGGTTTTTGTGGATGAGCAACGACCTGGGGCTGATTCGATGGCATCCAAAAAAGAATGTGGCGCAATATTATTCGATGTCGGACGGCTTGCCGGGACAGGAGATCGTGACCGGCTCTGCATTCGGGGACAAGGCCAACCGGATGTATTTTGGCACGAATCAGGGCGTCTTTTTCTTCAACCCCAGGGAAATCCAGATCAGTAACCGGCCCCCCGATGTTTTCTTTACCGGGTTGCGGGTTTTTAACAAGACAGTGGAGGTAGGCGACGACCGCGACATTCTGGACAAAGACATTGCACACACGAAAGAACTGGTACTCGGGCACGATGAGGCCGTTTTTACGGTCGATTTTGCCGTGCTCAATTACATGCGTGCTTCGAAAAACCGCTTCTCCTACAAGCTGGAAGGTTTTGACAATGCATGGAATTACGCTAAAATACCTTCCGTGACCTACACAAGCCTTCCTCCGGGGCAGTATGTGCTGCTTGCGAAGGGAGCGAACCACGATGGAATCTGGAGTGACAAGCCTGCCCGGTTGAAAATCACGATTCTGCCGCCGTGGTACTATGCCTGGTGGGCATTCGTGCTCTATATCCTTGTGGCAGCGACGGCATTATTCGGGATGTTCCGTTTTCTGTGGATCAGGGCTTTATTCCGGAAGGACCACGAACTGTATCACGCCAAGCTCGATTTCTTTACCAATATATCCCATGAAATAAACACGCATTTGTCGCTGATTCAGGGGCCTGTGGACAAGCTGATCACCGAGACCAGGGAGCATGCCGGTGCGCAGAAACTTTTGGAATATGTCAAGAATAGCTCCCAACAGCTGGGTAGTCTGGTAAGCGAGCTGCTCGATTTTCGGAAAGCAGAGAGTAATCAGATGCCGTTGCACGTTTCGAAAGGGAACCTGGTTGCTTTTTTGAGAAATATTCATCAGTCGTTTCAGACGACGGCTGGGGAGCGGCAGATGAACTCGCTCTTCTGTGCCGACCAGGACCGGATAGATCTTTGGTTTGATCCGGAGCAGCTCACAAAGGTTGTTTTTAACCTCCTGACCAATGCATTCAAGTTTACGCCGGACGGAGGTACCGTGCGGTTGGATGTGCGCGAGGCGGGAGAGTGGGCATACATCAGGGTTTCGGATAATGGGAAGGGTATCTCGGGGCTGCATTTGCCCAAACTCTTTGTCAATTTCTTCCAGGTTTATGAGTATGGCGGCCAGAGTACCGGCTACGGGATTGGGCTGGCATTGGCTAAAAGAATCACCGAGCTTCACGGCGGGACGCTTTCCGTAGAGAGCACGGAGGCGAAAAACGGTGCGGAGGGGCGTACGGTTTTTACGGTACGGCTTCTTAGGGGACGGGCGCATTTCAAGCAGGAACAGCTTGTTTTTACCGACGAGCAGCCGGGAGCGTTACACGGGGAGGCCTCGTTGCATGAGCCTGATGTGTTGCAACCGCCGCAGGAGTGTAGTAAATCATCCATCCTGATCGTGGAAGACAATGAACTTTTGGGAAGTTTCATCAAGTCGACGCTCGATGCAAGCTACGACGTACTGCATGTGCTGAACGGCCTCGCCGGATGGGAAAGAGCAACGAGCCACATTCCCGACCTCGTGGTGAGCGACATTATGCTGCCGGAAATGGATGGACTGGAACTTTGCAAGCGGTTGAAATCGGACGAACGCACGAGCCATATTCCGGTGATCCTGCTCACCGCGCTCACTTCCGGGGAACACAACATCCAAGGTCTGGCGACGGGGGCAGATGTATATCTTACCAAACCGTTAAATGTCAGGATACTCGAACTTACGATCCGGAACCTGCTTGCTGCGCGCGAAACCATGCGGGCGAAATTTGCGCGGAACATTACTTTCGAGCCCGTGCCCACAGAGCCGGACAATGTAGAGGAGCAATTTCTCAGAAAGATCATCCAGATCACCGACAAGCACATGTCGGACCCCGGCTTTGGCGTGGATATGCTTGCGCGGGAGGTTGGGATGAGTATTCCTGTCTTGTATAAAAAACTAAAAAGCACTACCGGATTGTCCGTTAACGATTTTACAAAAACGCTCCGGTTGAAAAAAGCGGCGCAACTGCTTGAAGAGAAACGGCTGAATGTGAACGAAGTAGCGTTGATCGTCGGGTACAACGACAGACGGTATTTTACCAGGGAGTTCCGGAAAGCGTACGGTATGCCGCCGAGTGATGTAAGGAGAAAGTAAATGGCGTGTTTTCACAAAACCCTTTTCTAAACCATGCTGAGAATATTTATCGTCGATTCAATCGGCGTCATCAGGTCGGCGCTTCGGGAGCTGCTTTCGGAACATTGGCAGAATGTGTTCTTCGACGAGGCGGACTCGTTACGGACCGCGACAGACCGGCTGGGCCACATCCCTGCGGAAGAGTATGCACTCATTATTTTTGGCAGTAACCTTCCCGATGGCAGCGCGGCAAATCTCCTTAAAAAGATACGACGTGCCTATCCGGTGGTGAAATGCATGATCCTCGCGGACCATTTGGATTACCCGGAGGCGATCGCCTGCCTGAATGCCGGAGCGGCAGGTTATCTGACAAAGAGCGCGGGGAACGAGGAGATAAGGACGGCCGTCGATGCCGTGCTGGGCAACGAAATGTATCTATGCCACGATCTCGTGCGGGAAATTGTGAAGGAAAAGCTGAGAAGTTTCGATGGGAATGCGCGGTTGTTGCCGGTGAAGTTTCTGAACTCCTATCCAACCCTGAAAATATTCGCATTATCGGAGCGGGAAACCGAAATAGCGCAGCATCTGATACTCGGGAGGTCGACCACGACGATCGCCAAAACGTTGAATCTCAAAATGTCAACGGTGTCAACACACAAGGCGCATATTTTTCAGAAATTGGGTGCGAAAAACCTGGTAGAGCTTGTGCGCATTATGTCCGGCATGAGTTCCTGACCAACCGGCCTGGGAACTCAATACCGGATAACGTATAGTGGTGATAGTTAGGTTTGTTTCGATTGCGATTTAATTGGTCATACCACGCATTTCCAGCTTTTGAAAAACACTTGACTGAATGCGTTTCACAATGGCGGCGTTGCTTCGGAGTCTCCTGGCAATGCCCGACATCTCCATTCCCTCGCTCATGCACCGCGCGACCTCATGCTCGGCAGCCGTGAACTCCGTCGATGCCTTGGGTAGTTTGGCCGGATTAAGGTTGCTGAGGATCATTTGAAAGCCCCTGTTGCACACATACCGTGTTCCAGCCATTACCTGCCTGATGCCGCATATGAGTTCGGAGGTGCTGTTATTCTTGAAAATGTACCCCTGTATACCGGCTTTCAGGTACCGCTGTAACCGCAGGAAATCACCTCCTTCGTCGTAAGCCAGTACTTTGGCACCTGAGAAGGAACGGTATATGAGTTGAATATACCCCGGACAACTGTGCTGTTCGAGCTGGCTGAGGTCGGCAATGACGAGATCCGGCTTCTGATCGGGGAATTTGCTTAGAAGCGAATCCAGGTTGGGCGCGTCCAGGATCGTAATGTCTTGAAAATCCTGGCGAAGTACCTCAATAATGCCGATACGGGTAATAGCGTGACGGTCGATAATAGCGATAGTCATGGGTGAAGATGCGGTTGAGGTGGGTGCTTAAAATATACGGCAATCAAAAAATCAAACCTTCCGGAAGGTCCGGAAGGATGATTGTTTTACTCAACGTAGTGAAGCCATGTCTGAAACCAATTTGGGAGCAGCGTCGATCGATGAGTATGGATACTGGTAATAGTCATTATTTCAGGCCATGACGGGGTCTGTAAGCAGTTCGTCGTAAGCCTGTTTGAGTTCAAATAGTGTGTCGATTTTCAGTTTTCGGAAAATAATGCGTTTGGTGGCGAAAATTGTGGCTGCCTTTACCCCCAATGTCTTGGCGATTTCGCCGGCCCGCCGGTCCTGGCTGAGCAAACCGGCCACATATTTTTCCCGCTGGGTCAGGCGCGTGGTTTGCTTCTTTTGCAAAAGGCCGTGCTTCTCGCGGATCATCAGTGGCAGAAGTTCGTTCGGAACAAACATTTTGCCCTTTAAAACCTTTGAAATGCATTGCATGAATTCGTCATGGCTAATGAAATAAGTCACATACCCGCTCGCGCCGCCGCGGAGAAAATCCAGGACGACAGGCAGGGAAGCGTGTTCACTGATAACGACGATTTTAGCCGCCGGGAAAAAGGCTTTTACAGCACCGAGCACCACGAGGTTGCTGTCGTGCAGTATTTTGTTCATGCCGATAATTACCAGATCCGGATAGGCGTCCGGATATCTTTCCCGCAACGCGCCTACACTCGCACAGGTCCACAGGTCGGCTATCTGGTAATGGTTTGTTAGTAAATGCCCGAGGCCTTCCATCATGACGGGGCTTTTATCGATGATTGCAGTTTTCATTTTTCGCCAGTCTAAGTCCATAGTTTTTACAGGCATGGGAGTCGCCGTACCTGTTTGCAAAACTGGGAAAACGCGGCGTCTCAGGGGGGCGAAAAACTGTAACATTTGGGGTGGTTTTTTTAATGCCTCAAAATATTTTCAAACCATGGTGCCCGGAAGGGAAAGGGAGCGGCCGCTGTCACCGGCAAGTGCGATGAATGGGAATTCCGGGCCCCGGCACCTTCGTGGAAAAAGGGGTGGAAATCTTAACGAATAGGGGGACTTCGTTGCGCAGCGATCAGACGTCCGTCAAATTTGTCGAAAGAAAATCAGGCGGCACCATCACCACTTTTTGCCGTCGGACTTTCTCGGCTCATTTCCCTAGAAATTATTTGAGCTACGGTAGTTGAATGCGCCGGCCGTTACGCCTCTCTCCATTTCGGTAGAGCTGCCTGTCTCTGTAAATCAATTGATTAAAGCATCTTTAACAAGAATTTTTATGGAAAGTAAACTTATCCTCATCTCTTTTGCCGAGCTGGCCGGTAAACTGGCCATTTGCGGTATGCTGTTTACCCTGTACGTCGGGACTGGTCATGCGCAGCAATTGGAACTCAGCGGCGCGGGGCCATCCAGTTATTCACTTTCGGCACAGGGACCGGTACCGACTTCCGCTAATGCAAACAGTTTCTCCACCGGCCCAGCAACCCTAAACCAGAATACAGGGACTTCGTCGATCTTTACCGCCCATATCCCGGCGACGTCGATGGCGGTTTCATTCTCCAACCAGCAGTACACGAGTTCCGCCTATCCGGGATTACACATGGGGGGACTGGCAGTGGGGGACAATACCAACACCATGGCCGGTACCAATGTCTTCGTGCGGATGGATAACATCGGCAGCCCGCTGAGCAATATGTTTACATCGGCGCCGGATATCGCGACCGCCGGCACCAACATCGATGCATTTGGATCAAGCAGTTCTTCAAACAACGCCACAAACTATGCTTTCCGGATCAATACCGATGCATTTTATCAGGTTGGCCAGTTACCGGGTGCGCGGAATTACTATGGGGATGTTACTATTACGTTCAGTCGCCCGGTTCTCAACCCGGTTTTACATTTTTCGGCTTTTGGCGGCTCTATCAAACAATCGGTAGCCGGTGAGACGATTGGCTTTTATACCGAGTTGGAGCTGAGCAATACGGATGTATCGGCGGGCAGGACTTTGACCCGGCTATCGGGAAGTACCCATTTCGTGCTGGATGCGACCAGCACCAAGATACTCAACAATGCAACGGCGAAGGACAATGACGATTCCGGGCTGTATGCAAGTACTCAGGAAAATGCCAGTGCAGGCTCGGTGCTTTTAAACAGCGGCTCCGTGCCTGTTACCTCGGTGACTTTCAGGGTATACCTGAGAGGCGATGGCGGAACGGATCCCAGCGCTGTGTGGGGAAGCCCAGGGTCATCGCAGGGCAGGGTGCCCGACACCTGGCTGTTGGCGGCCTCATTGGGAATGTACAATATAAGCGGCAACGTTTTCAACGACATCACGGCAGATAACACCGTCAACGGTGTCGGAACGAATGCCGGAGGGCTTTTTGCCAACCTTGTAGACGCCACCGGGAACGTGTATGCTTCGACACCCGTTGCCGCAAATGGCACGTATAGCTTCTCTAATATTGAAACCAGTACATACAATATCATATTGACCACCACGGCCGGCACTGTCGGAAGCCCGCTGAGCACCGCAACCCTGCCTTCCGGATACACGAGCGTAGGCGAGCATGTGGGCACGGGCTCGGGCACGGATGGCAGTCCAAACAGTGTTTTGGCGGTGGTCGTAGCTAACGCCAATGTCACTAATGCCAACTTTGGGATTGTGCAATGCACCCAATCGGCCCCGGTTGTAGGTGCAATCACGCAGCCTACTTGTGCGGTGGCCACAGGGACCGTGGAGTTAGGCGGTCTGCCGGCAAGTGGCACCTGGACAGTGACTGTTTCACCGGTGGTTGCCGGGGCTACCGGAACAACGGGCAGCGGAACTACGACCACAATTGGCGCATTGCCTGCCGGAACCTACACATTCACTACTGTTACGGCACTGGGGTGCAATACCTCCGCCAGTACGCCGGCGACGCTGAATACACCCGTTTGTCTTTCGATCAGCGGCACGGTGTTCGATGACGCGAACGGCCTCTTTGGGACACCTGCGAATACGGTCGACGGCCTGGCCGTCCAGACGGCGTCCGGCAGTCAACTGTATGCTAACCTGTTCACAAATGCCGGTGTCTTCATTTCATCGCTTCCTATTGATGCCGGCGGCAACTATACCTTCACCGGTTTGGCGGCCTCTACCTCGTACCAGATCACGGTAAGTTCGGCACCGGCAGGCGCTGGCTCGACACCGGTACCTTCCACGGGCCTTCCCGCCGGCTGGATGTATACCGGTGAGACAGCGGACGGGTCTGGAATGGGTTCGGACGGGATAATCAATGGGGTAGCGGTGGTAGCGCTGGGAACGACCAATCTGCAAAACATTAATTTCGGTATCGAGCAGTTGCCCGATTCGGATAACAAATCCGGCACGCTTGCCGGGCAGCCGTCGGTTAACCAGTTCGTAACGCTCGACGGTACCGTCTTCGGGGCGCCGCCATTGTCGGGAAGCGATCCCGAGGACCAGCCCGCAAGCGGTGGCCTGGCCGGTAAATCGGTGACAATTACCTCGCTACCGACCCACGGTGAATTGTGGTATGCAGGAGTCCAGATCACAGCCCCCCAAACGGTTATCAGCGGATTCGACCCTTCGTTGCTCCAAATCCGCCTGACCGGCGCGGGCTACACGTCAACCTCATTCACCTATGCGTATGTAGACGCGGCGCAATTGCAGGACTCATCGCCGGCGACCTACACACTTTCATGGGGAGGGCCTTTACCCGTACAGCTGGTGGATTTTAACGCGGCGAAAGAGGGAACAACCGTCATTCTCAGTTGGTCGACGACCGAAGAAACCAGCAGCGATCACTTCGATATTCAACGTAGCGCGGATGGACAGAATTGGGTCCGGATTGGGGCCGTTATTGCTGCGGGGGATAGCCGGATGAAATTGGATTACCATTTCACGGATACGGCCCCGCTGGGCGGAAGCAATCTCTACCGCCTGAAAATGATTGACATCGATAACACATATGCATTCAGCACCATTAAAGAGATCGGCTTCCCGGCCGCGGAGGAGGCCCGGATCTGGCCCAATCCTGCCCATGATTTTGTGAAGGTTTCGCTGCCAGGCAACGAGAAAATTTCCGGCGCCACGATGTTCGATTTGGCAGGGAGGGTGGTACTTCAAGTAAACGAGCCCAGGGATGGTAAAATTAGTACGGGCAGCCTGGCGCCGGGTTTGTATGTAATTCAGCTCAAAACGCCTGGCGGCAGGTTGTTTCAGTACAAACTATTGATAGCTAAGTAAATGACAAGAGGCGGCGTAATCCGTATGTGACAAAGTTAAAAACGTCCCAACCATTTGGTCGGGACGTTTTTTGGCCGGAGGGCCACGGAGGGGTTGGCATTCGCCCAGATCGCCTACTCCGCAATTTTAATCAGTAACTCCGACACCGTGTGTGGCTGCGACAGGAAGGGCGAATGGCTGGTGTTGATGGGATAGACTGCCTTGATGCCCGCTGCGGCGATCATCCTGTCCTGCAAAGCGGGGCTGATCACGACGTCCTGCGTAGTTTTAATGTAAGCTTTTTCAAGCGCGCCGAAGTTCGCTGGGGTCAGCGTGATCTTGTTGCCGAACGGAATGGCCGGTTCGGGGCGGTATTGGGCAACAACCTGATCTTTTGCGGCTTGCGGGCCGTCGCCGATGAACAGCGGGGCGAGGCTTTCACGCTTCACGTCGAGCGTCAGGTGGTCGGCGGACTCGATGAGCTGAGGGCCCAGTTTGGAATCCGGGTCGCTCATGGCGAGCTCGCCCAGGTTTTGCCCGGATGCAGGCAGGAAGGCGCCTATGTATACGAGTTTGCTGATCTTTGCCGGAATCTGTTCGGCCGCACCGGTTACCACCATGCCGCCCATGCTGTGCCCGACGAGGACTACTTTGCCAGGTACTTTCGAAATCGCGTCCACTACCTTATTGGTATATGCGTCCAGGCTGAGCGTATGTGTCGGCGTCTGGTCGTTGCCATGTCCGGGAAGCTCCACGACAACCACTTGGTTACCTTTCATTTCCAGGTCGGAGCGAACGGCGTCCCACACGTAGGGCGCCTGCCATGCGCCGTGCACGAGTACGTAGGTGTGGGCCTTTCTGGCGGCCGGTTCATCGCTTTTGGCACAGGACGAGCATGCGAATACTGCAAGCACTGCGGATAGCAGTGTCGAAATTGACTTTTTCATGTTGTTATTTATTGTTTAAGTTGAATGGACTGTTGTAAGTATTTCAAATGAGTTTTTTTCCTAATTGCCCGACTTCCCTGAGCCATTTGCCACGGAGAGCGTCGGTTGATTTGCGTATGAAACCGAAGGTAGAGAAACGGATCGGGTCAAATCCGACGTAGCCGAATACGATGTCTTTGAGGATCTGATATTGTGAGGCCCGGTAGATCAGATAAAACCACCACTTGGGCGTATCCATTGTTACCATCAGGCGTATGCTTTTTCCTTTCAATAACTTCTCGGGAAATATCTTGCCGGACTGGTGCTTGAATGCGAAGCCGGGCAGCAGGATCCGGTCGATGAACCCCTTCATGACCGCGGGCATGAAGCCCCACCAGTTGGGGTATGCGATCACCACGTGATCGGCCCATTGCAGCATCTGCTGCGCATTGGCCAGGTCTTCTTCGAGCGCTAGCGACTCGTCATTTTTATAACCTTCATGAAGCGTAACGTCGAAGTTCAGCCGCGAAACGTAAATCGTTTTGCATATCGCGCCAACGCTTTCGGCACCATTTTGATAAGCATCCAGCAATGCTTTGCAAAAGGAATTCTCGGATGGGTGGCCCAGGATGAGTAAGATGTTCTTTGCCATTGCATTATCATGTTTAAATTGACAATACAAAGTTGCAGCAGAAGCGAGGGGCGTACCTGACACAAATGTGTCAAAAGCTATTCAAATCGAAATATCTGCTTTTAAACGGACGTCGCTGATACAAAAAAGCGGCAGGCTATTTGTTGAAAATGCCTGCCGCTTTTTTGAATATCACCCCGGGCTATTTGGCGAGTTGCAGATCAGCTATACTCTTTATCCGGTTACGTTCCAGGAAGGCGTCAATAGTTTCAAAATGTTCAATGACGCGTTTGTCTTTGAACTCGAAGACTTTTTGGGATAGCCCTTGTAAAAAATCCCGGTCGTGAGAAACCAGCACCAGGGTACCATCAAAGTTTCGGAGCGCTTCTTTCAAAACATCCTTCGACTTTAAATCCAGGTGGTTCGTCGGTTCATCGAGAATCAACAGGTTGACGGGTTCCAGGAGCAGCTTCACCATTGCAAGACGCGTTCTTTCTCCTCCCGACAAAACACTTACCTTTTTGTCGATATCGTCGCCCTGGAACATGAATGCGCCCAGAATATTCTTGATCTGGGTTCGCACATCTCCTTCCGCGACCTCGTCCACCGTCTGGAAAATAGTCAGATCGGGATCTAACAGGGACGCCTGGTTTTGAGCAAAATATCCGACCTTGACATTATGCCCGAGGTGGCAGGTGCCGTCAACAGCGATCTCGCCCATGATCGCCTTGATCATCGTGGATTTACCTTCGCCGTTCCGGCCCACAAACGATACCTTTTCACCTCTTGAAATGGACATGCTTGCATTCTTGAACACAGCCTGGTCTCCGTAGGACTTTGACACGTCTTTCACGGTAACCGGATAATCCCCTGACCGTGGCGAAGGCGGAAACCGGAGTTTCAGGGCCGAGTTATCAATTTCGTCAATTTCAATAATTTCCAGTTTCTCCAGCATCCGTTCGCGGGATGCGACCTGATTGGTTTTGGAGTAAGTTCCGCGAAAGCGTTCAATGAATTGCATATTATCGGCAATCATTTTCTGCTGTTCCTGATATGCCTTGATCTGATGTGCCCGGCGCTCTTCACGCAATACCAAATAATGGGAATAGTTGGCCTTGTAATCATAAATGCGGCCCATCGTCACTTCGATCGTCCGGTTGGTGATATTGTCGATGAATGCACGGTCGTGAGAAATCACCATCACCGCATTGGCTTTATTCACCAGGAAATCTTCGAGCCAGATCACGGATTCGATGTCGATATGGTTCGTAGGCTCATCCAGCAGGATAAGGTCGGGCTTTTGCAGCAATATTTTGGCGAGCTCAATCCGCATGCGCCACCCGCCACTGAATTCCTTGGTTTGTCTCTGAAAATCTTCCGGCTTGAATCCCAATCCTTTCAAGGCCTTTTCCACCTCCGCGTCGTAGTTGACTTCTTCCAGCTGGTAATATTTTTCGCCGAGTTCGGTAACCTGTTCGATGATCGCCATATACTCCTCACTGTCGTAATCCGTGCGGGTTTCGAGTTCAAGGTTCAGCTTTTCCATTTCGGCGCGCATTTCAAATACCTGCTTGAATGCCTTTGCCGCTTCTTCGAAAACGGTGCAGTTATCTTCGGTGAGCAAATGCTGGGGGAGGTAGGCGATAACGGCATCCTTGGGCGCGCGTACATGCCCCCGGGTGGCTTTTTGTTCCCCGGCGATGATTTTCATCATCGTGGATTTCCCGGCGCCATTTTTACCCATCAGGGCCACTTTATCAGTAGGGTTGATAACGAAGGAAACTTCGCTAAAAAGGACAGAACCGCTAAACTCAACGGCCAAATTCTCAATTGTAATCATCGTCTCATTGTTTGAATCCGCAAAGCTAAGGTTATAGGATTGAAAGAGACGAAAAAAGTGAAATTTTGACCTTTCCGTAGGTTATACAAAGATTTCAGCCTCACCCGGAACGGATTCCGAATGAGGCTGACTGATTTGGCCCGGCTTATTTCAGATTAATTTTTCAATATCTTAAAACTTCTGCCATTCACTACCACGACGTAAATGCCGGGCTTTTGATCGCGGAGATTGATTTCCTGGAAGTTTCGCCCGGAAGCAGCTGCCGCATGGCCCGATTGATTGCCGGCGTCCGTTACCTTCGAACCGTCTGCCCGAAACATTTCCAGCGATTGCAAGTCCGTGCTTGATTCGACGCGCAACACATCGGTTACCGGGTTAGGATAAACTTTGATGGTGATCTCTGCATCGAACAAGATGGAAATGGTTTTGGAAAAGGCGTATGAGCCGTCATTGTCCATTTGTTTCAACCGGTAGTAGTTCGTCCCCGGCAGCGGGGCTTGATCGGTAAATGAATAATTGACAACCGCTTTGCTCTCGCCTTTTGCTTCTACTTCTCCGATCGGGCCGAAGTTTTTCGCATCGCGGCTTCTCTGCACTTCAAAATGCGACGCATTTACTTCTTCGGTAGTTACCCACTGGAGTGCGATGGTTTTCTCCACTGCCTTGCCGGTAAAACTGACCAGCGTTACAGGCAGGGCAGGTTCGACACTGCCAATGGCTAATGCCGTGATGGAAGTTCCTGCCGGAATGGTCCCGGTGAGCGTGCTGTTTTCGGTCACACCGTTGGCCGCCCCGCTTCCGCTCAATGAAACCCATGCGGTGCCATTCCACCCGACAAGGCGGAGGTCGGGTGCAAGGGCAAAACCCGATACATCCGGAATGGATACGGTGACAGTCACATTATCATCGCTGCCTGCCGAATTGATCCAGTCCCAAAAGCCTACCGGGCTGACCGATTCAATCGGGGCGGTGGTAGCCGTCAGGCTATGGGTGCCACCGTCGGACGGGTCGGTTACCGTGGCGGGATTACCTGCGAACCAGGCCGTACTGATGGTCGCAGCGGCAGCGGGGGCAGAAATGGACACGGTGCGAAGGTCGGTGCCGCTGCCTACGGGAAATACAAATGCATCATCACCTGACTTGGTCACATAACCGTTTACGTGCTGCGCATCCGTATTTCCGCCGGCATAGCTCGCTCCGTCGGCTAAGCGAAGCGCGCTGATAGTGTGTGTATTGCGCGCAGTGCTTATGATCCCGGCCGTGCCGAAGGTGAGAATCCCGGCAACATTGGCGCCGGCTGTGTTCGTGATGGCGACCGTGCTGCCGTTTTGAAATTGCAGGTTGTGGAAGCCGGGCGCTGCCGATCCGCTGATCGTCAATGCGCCCGCTGCACTGAACAGGTCGTGACCGTTCGTCTGCCCGAGCCAGGTGCCGTTGTTCTGAAAACTCAAGTTCCCGTGCTCGTACGTGGACCCGCTCCCGAGCGTGACGCTCCCGCCCGCCAGTACGACGGTTCCGTCTGGCGAGTAGTCACTTAAATACTCCGCGCTGATACTCACCGGATCGGGTGGGCCGTAGGTGGTAACGTTTTGTCCGTGTGCCTGCACCACCCACAAGGGCAATGCCAGGGCTATTAGTCTTTTTTTCATACGATTTGTTTTAAAATGTGAACAACCAGTATGAATGACTATTTGGATACGGCTGTGCTAGCGGTAGTATTCAGCGAAGCTTCCAGTCGTTGCATTCTTTCTGCGAGTGCGGAGATTTTGGAAACATCGGCTTTCAGTGCGGCATTGTCGGCTTTTGCAACAGCCAATGTGGCTTTCAGCTGCTCGATTTCAGCCTGCTGTTCCTGGATGGCTTTGGTGAGTACCGGTACCACTGTGGCGTAAGACACGTTGTAGAGTTCGTTAGCCGGGTCTTTGGGTATGATAACCGCCTCCGGCACCACTTTCGCCAGCTCCTGCGCGAGGAACCCGATCGTTTTGACAACCTTGTCGTTCTCTGTAAACTTCACAACACCATTTTTGATCGTTCTGCCGCTGTGGAAGTCGTAGGATACCGGACGCATGGCCATTACCTTTTGCAGACCGTCGTTAATGATATTGACATTGGTCTTCACACGCATGTCGGACACGTTGGTATACGCTCCGGTAACGGGTGCGATGAATGCGATGTTATTGGTATTAAATGCGGCCGTACCCGAGGAGAGATCGTAGAAACGAAATCCACCCGTACCTGTACCGTGGTAGTTGACGAACTCGGCTTCTCCGGTGCTGGGACGGACAGTATTCCACGTGTGCATGGTTCCGTTTATATGCGAAATGTTTTTATCACTGCCTAGCAGTATGCCGCCTCCCACGTGCAGTTGAGTTTTGGGAGTGAGAATGTCGCCGATAGCTACGTTATTACTGCTATCGATAGCGATGGACGTTTCTTGACCTGCTACAAAAATCATTCTCGTTTTCCTGTTTATACCGTCCCCGAGATATGTAGCCGAAATCAGGCCCATATTGGTTTGAGTACCATCTCTTCGTCCGCTGAAATACAAGTTACCCAGAATAGTTCCGGCCTGGATGTTTTCAGGTGCCGCGACTGTTCCACGGGTTGTACGCATGGAGATGGATGGCAGCATTGAGCTGCCGTACGAGTCGATGATAAGATTGTCATTTTGGCCGCCTCCTCCGCCGTCATTGACAATGTGAATCGCCGGATCGTCCAACTGTTTGGAGGAGGAGATCGTTAATGCACCTTCATTCAAATGCAATTTGGTCTCCGGTTCTTTGATACCGATACCAATATTGCCGTTGTTTTTCAACGTAAACTGGCTTAACGAGATACTGTCGCCGGCGTATGGATTTGCAGCAAGATAAAGAGCACCAACCGCGCTGGCGCCAGCACTGCTGGTGTACAAGGCTACATCATTTGGCAAACCGCCTGAGTTGGTCAGGTTGCGGGCAATGCCGTGCCAGGGGTTCCCAAGTTGAAAGACCATCCTGCCGACGTTGCTTGAAGCTACCCGAACGGCCACTGTTCCGGTGTCCGCAACGACTAGTTTAACTGTCGGTGCTGCTAAACCAATACCCACGTTGCCGCCCGCTGTCACACGCACCACCTCTTCATTATTGGTGCGGATAGCCAGCGACTGATTGTCGGTCGTGCCGATGAAGTTGGTAGCCGGGTTGGTGCCCGCATTACCCGTGGTATTCCAGCCGGCTACGGGAGTAGTTGACCAAACTGGTACGGCCGGAGTTCCGATGTTTGTCTGTACCTCATTAGTCGTCGTGTTGAAAATCAGGAGCCCTTTTGCCGGATTGGAGATCGCATTGCGCTGGGTGGTAGTCAGACGGGGCAGGAGCAAACCTTTGTTGTTGCCGGCACCACCGGTTACTTCGAGCGTGGCGCTGGCGTCGGGGGCACCTGCGGCGCCGATTTTTACCTGTGCAAAACCGGGGGCTGCGGCGAGCATGAGAAGACCCGCCAGAACGTAATGCTTTTTCATTTGTGCAAATTTTGTAGTGAATGCCAAAATGGCTTCTACAAAGGTCGATGCAGTATTTAGAATGTATTGTAAAGGCAAAAGCGAACTATTCGTACAAATTTTTACTACATGAAAAATAATTATTCGCACACGATTTTGCTTTTAGTTCTAATCAAAGACATATAGCTTGTTGACGATTTACGCCCGGGCGGGCGCGGCGACACCCCTATGAAAATTTCCTACCTGGCTTATTTGTTCAGTTTCATATACTTATTGTCTTTTTCATTACGTGCGCAGGATAGCGAGTCCTGGACATTGACCCATTTCAACAGTGAGAATGGTTTGCCGCAGAATAGCGTAACTTTTGCGGCAATGGACAATGACGGTTATCTCTGGCTGACAACCCAGGCCGGTATCGTACGCTATGATGGGCAGCGCTTCCGGGTGTTTGACATGAACAATTCTTCTCTTCTGCGGAACCGTTTCGAAATGCTCGGAACAGACACCAAAGGGCATATTTATTGTTTTGACGAGTACTTCAAAATCTCGTTTTACAATAACCAGACCGGGTTCTCCAAACCGAAAGAAAGCCTTAGCCTTGTTCCTTCCAGTGACGGAGGATTGATCGATATCGGTGAATGGGATATGGGAGGGCTTGCGCGCCATACCGGCAAGGTTATCCAAAATGTGTCTTCGGATTTTTTTAGCGGATTTGATTACCATCCGATCGATCATGAAAGAGGATTCATTGCCCGGAACTCCGATGTGGGTTATGTTTTAAACAGAAAGGTGCATTGGGTGCAACCATCTGTTTTGCCACTAAGTAATATGTACACTGGGGGGATAGTGGGCAATCAGCTCTGTTTCATCACTAAAAACCTGGACGCCGTTTTGATAGACTCAAATGGTGTCCATCGGCGTACGAAATTGTCCTTCGCATTTCCCCGTGCAAGATCGCTCACGGATACACCGCCCGTCAGGTTTTTCAGGCAGAATCAGCAAACGCTGCTCAATATGGACGGTGATGTTTACCAGGTGGAGCTGAATGGTAATGAATTGGCTTACCGTCGTCTCATTAGCGTGAAAAATATCCCTTTCATCTCCTGCATCCGCTATTATCCTGAGCGGGGCCTCCTGATCATCGGTTCCGCAACCGAAGGGCTATATATGTTTAGAAAACGACAGATGACATCGGTTGTAAAGAACAGCTATGCGGAACCAAGCTACGGGCTGGCGCCGTACAGGGACGAGCGACCGTTTTCGACCATTGGAACCATACAAGGCACGCTGCCGCTATCCGGGGTCGTCGAATCGTTCACCAAAGGGACCGTGCTGCGCGACCACCAGGGGCATTACTGGTATTCCGAGAACAAAGTGCTTTATGAATCGGATGAAGCAATGCGCAATCTCCGAAAGGTACCCCTCAATTCATGGCCGGCATGCTTGAAGGAAGACGAGCAGGGGGATATCTGGCTCAGCGTTTGGGCTACCCAATTCGGTCGGGTAGAAGGTAATACTTTTCAGCCTTACAAACTGGAAGGTGTGACAGACAAGAATATCCTAAGTTTTATCCCGTTGGGAAACCAGACATTCTGGCTGGTCGGCAGGGGATTATGCCTCTGGGTGGATGTCAAACATAGAAAGCAACGCATTTACCATGAGTTTGACAATATCGAACTGCGGACGGTGTACCGCGACAAACGGGGCAATATCTGGCTGGGCAGCTACGGCCAGGGATATTTTCTTTTCCAGAACGGGCGCTTTAAGAAAATGCCCGAAGATGAGGCGCATCACCTGAAAGTGGTCCACTGCTTTCTCGAAGATAACAAGGGATTCGTTTGGATGACGACCAACAGCGGCCTTCTCCAATGTAAAATCGATGACCTGTACGACTATGCCTCCGGCAAAACGCCGGGAGTGTATCACCATTACTACGGAAAGGAAAGTGGTATGAAAACGACGGAGTTCAACGGCGGCTGTAACCCATGCGGTCTGCGGCTCGCAAATGGAAAGTTCGCATTTCCTTCCATGAACGGCGTCGTAATGTTTAACCCCGATAGTACCAAACCGGAACTCCCATCCGAGAATATCTTTATCGAGCAGGTGATGCTGGATGGAAAATTCGCGGACAAGGAGGCGCTTTTACAGATATCTCCATCTTTTAAGAGGTTGGAAATGAATATCTCATCGCCTTATTTCGGACATCCGGGCAATCTTAACATATACTATAATATCGACGGGCTTGACGAACGCTGGTATCCGTTGGCGGAAAACGCGCGTATTGTGCTAAACACCATCAAATATGGCCGATACAAGCTCAGGTTACGCAAAGATGCGGGATTTGGTAGGAACAATTATATTGCCACCGAGTTGTCATTCGTGGTGATGCCCTTTTTCTATCAGACCTGGTGGTTTTACCTGCTGGTAGCCGCTGTGGTCATTGCTTCTACCGTGGTCATCGTCAAAATGCGGTATCGCTACCTCTTGCACCAGCGCAACCGCCTCGAAGCGGAGGTAAAGGACCGGACACTGGAACTGGCGTACCAAAGCAAACTGATGGAAAAATTGACCGTATCGATCGCGCACGACCTGAAATCGCCCTTGTACTTTCTGTCAAAGGTTACAGGACTTTTGCGCGACAATGTGCAGCAGGAAAACTTTACCGGCATAGACCGGACCAGTAGCGAGATCAAAAACACCGCCGACCAGGTATACCAGTTCGTGGAAGAGTTTAACCTGTGGGCATCGTCTTTTACGGAAGGGTTTTCGATCAACAAAACTTCCTTTCCGCTGGACGAGCTCTTGCAGGAGTTAGGACTGTTTTTCCGGGAAATGCTCGATGCCAATGGCAACAGGCTACTATTTCCCGGGCATGTACACTACATGCTGCACACGGACCGTGAACTTCTGAAAGTGATCCTGCGCAACATCATCGACAATGCCAATAAGCACTCGCGGGATTGTACTATCACGATATCCGCAGGCGGTGAAGCAGACGGGCAAGTGGCGATCACCATTGCCGACACCGGTGAGGGCATGAGCGAACCCGTGCTGAAAAGAATTCAGGACCGGATCGCGCAGGCATCTACGGCGGCGGGTATCGAACGCAACAGCCGGCTGGGTTATCAGATGATCATCGACTTCGCCAACCGGCTCGATGCAAAGCTGGATGTACGGAGCGAACGCGGGATGGGTACGTCCGTAACATTATGTATACAGGGGACGGTAGATGGTGCCAGCCTGTCGCCCGACCTAGCTCAGCAGGTCATAGGCGCCGGCTAGGTCTGCAAGCTGTTTGTTGTCCTCGATATTAAGCTTCTCGAAGGCGCGTCGCTTGTGTGTATGCGCTGTGGAATATTGCACCTGTAACATTTCGCTGATCTCATTCAAGGGATAGCCTTTTGCCAGGCAGATCACCACTTGAAACTCCCGCTGCGAAAGCTGATCGAACGGATTAGCCGACGAGCCGTTGAGTACCCCTTCGACAATGGATTGCGATAGTCCTTCGCTGATGTAGGTGTCGCCATTTAATACCCTGCTGATCGCCTTTATCAATTCCTCATCCGGGGCTGTTTTGCTAATAAAACCGTTAGCGCCCAGTTGCATGTAACGTTTCCCATAGGTGTTTTCCGGATTCTGGGATACGATCAGGATTTTGGTATCCGGGCAGAAACTCTGTATCCAGTGCATCAGCACGACAGAATCGGTTGCCGGCATTTGTATATCAAGCAGTACCAGATCAAATGCTTTCTCTTTCAATGAAGCCATCACCGTCCTGGCGTCCCAGGCTTCGTCGACATTTGCCTTGACAGCCATCCTCTCGAGCACCATACGGAGCCCGGAACGTATCAGAGAGTGGTCATCGGCTATGAGAATGTTTATCATGGATGTGTCTGTTTATTTCGGCAAAATACCATTTTTACGGGCCTGATTCTATCCGGATGGTTTAATGTTGTCATTTATTCTTGCCTTCCTCTACCGTAAACCGAAACGTGGTGGCCGTTAACCTTCCGTTGCCGTCCAGTCCTTCGATGTTGCCGATAAATGTGCCGGTAATGTCCGAGCAGTAAAATTCCAGGCTGGCTTCTCCATTTTGGTCGGTAATGACGTCGGGGTTCCACAGCAGCGTATTTCGCTGGTCGTCGATGGCCGTTTCCAAAGGGGCATGCTCATAGTCGGGCTCATAAAACTGCTTGCGGACCTGGTAGCCACGCGCACGATAAAGATTGAACTTCGCCATGAGCTCCTCTTCCGTGTAAACCGGGTATTTGTACGGTTCCTTCACGACGTCGTTAGGGTTGAACGAACCGTGTTGAGAAGGCCTGCCATCTTTGAATTTGGAATAGCTGACGCCCTCGACCGGCTTTTTTCCGTTGCCACAGGATATGCAATTGAGCCAGTTGCATGCACCCACAAAATCCGTATTCCAGCTGAATTTGGCAAGACTGCCGAGGCTTTCCATGTACCTGTCCGAATAGGTTCTGCCTTTTCCGGTGACAACGAATTCGTCCAGTACAATGCTGCGGGATAGGGCGGACCGGTAGTTTGTCCCGTCAGGTTGCACGGTGAACACAGGACTGACAATCCTTTTTGCGGCTAATGCCTGACGCACCTGGCTGAATGGATCATCGATCATGATCTTGGTCCTGGCCGTGACTTGCTGGTCTCCGAGCGGTTTGAGGTACATGCTGCTGAGTAACATGTTTTCGATGCTTAATGCAAAATGCCCATCCTGCCTGACAGGCACGGGATGCTGGATGCCCGATCCGTCCGGCCCAAAGGCGAGCAGCATTGGGGGGAACGGACCTTTGCCGGTCAGATGGCCCGAAATTTTGTTGGATAGCACCATTTTGCCGGTGGCCGCGCTGGCAGGATCGCCGTTGTCCCAGATGTATCGCCGCCAGCCTTGCGTAAGGAGTAATAGGTCCATGGCTTGGTCGCGATCTTTGTTGCCAGGGTCGAAGTAATAATCGGGATTCGGGATCGCGCCCCTGATCTGCGAATGCAGCTGCGTGTATGAGACGATGTTGAGGCGATCGGCGGGGTTTTGGTAAAAACTGTCGTAAACACTGACGCCCAAATGTGCGGCGACAGGGGTTCCGGTCGGATCGGTGACTTTGATATTGATCTTAACCTTATCCTTCGGGCGGAATGTCGTCCGTGAAAGTGTGACCTGCGTGACAAGGTCCTTCCCGGAATGCGCATAAATCAGGCGTTCGGCGAGCGGCCGCAGGGCCTGATCGTAAACGGTAACCTGGACTATCCCGGTCGGAAGCTTGTTGGCAGGCAGACTAAACCTGAGACTGTCGCCCGTCATTTTTCCCTGGTATACGGCACAAACAATTCCCCGGGATTGGGCCGAGACATACAGTTGCTCGTAGCTGCTCTGCCTGTTTTTAGTCAACAGGAAAGTGAATCGGTCTTCTGTTTTCTCCAAAAGATGTAATACAAGCCCGGCCGGCATAGCATGGGGGAGCGGGTAAATCTGACGCGATTGGGCCAACTGCACCGTGTATTCAGCCGATGATTTCGGGGTAAATTCAAATTTGCCCATCCCGAGCTTGTTGGTCGAAAGGTTCATTACCTGCCGGCCGTTTTCAAGAAATGTGGCATCGACCTGCACCGGCAGGCCACCGGTTGTCGAGGCTTTAAATGCGACGACGTTCGGGATGTCGCTTACCAGGTTGCCGCCCTCCGGAAAGAATGCCAGGCGAGTCGGGTCGGTTACTACGGAAGGGGTAGGCGGAGAGCTGCTGTGGGCGGCCGCGATTTTTAACCTCCTGAATGCCTTAAACTCGGCGGTGTCTTTCAGTATTGAATTGGCAGTAAAAGCAGCCAGCAAATAGTCGTTTCCAGGGAGCGTGTTCCCTGTCGCGATATACCCGCTTGCAAATCCGTTGTCGATCAGGATTTTTTCTTCGGACACAACCCGCGCACTGTCCGCACTTCGCAGTTGAACATAAAGTGTGGTGTCCAGGGCAGAAGGAGCCCATGATTGAGGATCCATGACGTAGGCTTTAAACCAAATCTGTTCACCTCTCTGAAAAATTCCTTTACTGGTTTGCAGGTAAACCAACGTTTGGGGTGTGCCACTGGCGGTATGACCGATCTTCTGAGCGATCTGCTCCGCGGGAGATATCTGAGCTTCGGCCATGTGCCATAGAAAGCAGCACACGATAAAAATGAGCAGTTTTTGCATGGTAAGTTGGCTAACGACGGCAAAATAGGGAAAAATGATGCACGCTGGCCCTCTTAAAGATGAAAAGGAAACTCTGGCGAAAATCCCGTCCGGCAAAACTGACCAAAATCCATTGCGATTTGGATAAAATCGTACCAGTCTTGTAAAGTAAATATTATTCCTTTGTATTGTTTAATTATAGGGCCTGCTTGCCGCTTTCTGTCCAAAAGGAAGTGGTGAACAGGCAATACCATTAGCAACGAATTTTACGCAGTAAACCCGGTTGGATTTTAAAATTTGGCATAGGCTATGTCGGTGACTTCCCTGATAAGTGATCATGAACTGGTGAAGGAGTTGGAGAAAGGGGAGGAGTGGGCATTCTCCGAACTGTACCGGCGCTACTGGAAAAAATTGTTCAGGCAGGCTTTCGCTAAAACGGGGTCCGATGATGCGGCCAAGGAGATTGTCCAGGACATTTTTCTTGATCTTTGGCAGCGGAGGGAGCATACCCATATCCAGGAGCTGGAAAGGTACCTTTACAGGGCCGTCAAATACCAGGTACTGGATTTTTATGATCGGCAGATTCTCAAAAAACGCCATCACGAGGCGATTTGGGCCACTTTTTATGAAGAAGTGACCGAATCAGTGGAGGATCAGATGGCTTTCGAAGAGTTGAAGGAGAAGATACTGGAATGCGTCAGCAGCTTTTCAGAGAAGACCCGCCAGATCTTTACCCTCAACAGAATGGAAGGCAAGTCGGTGCTCGAAATCTCCCGCCTGCTGAACCTGCCTGAAAGAACGGTGGAATACCACATCACCGTTGGCCTGCGGCACCTGCGCGGGCACCTCAAAGAGTACATTATCCTGTCGCTGACGCTTTTCATTTCCCTGATCTTCCGGAGGTAGAGTTGTTTTTCTTGATTGAATTATTTCAAGATTATTTAGTTTCAAGATGGCTATTTATGTGAACTTTCAAATATTTTATTAAACCATTTGCGGTTCGGAGGGCGTATTCCTACTGGATTAATAACAGTGGATACCAAGCTTCGTCCGTCATGAAAAAACAACTCCGGAAGTTTTTACAGCTTTTACGAAAGTACCAGAAAGAACAAACCACCCCTGAACAGACCAGGATAATGGATATCTGGTACGACTCCATCGATTACGATCAGAAACTCAGCGCGCTGGATACGGACCCGCATATCGAAAGGGAAATCTGGGACCGGATCGAGCAGGAAAGAGCTCACGAGCCGCAGGCGAAAAGGTCCCGCTTGTCATGGCAGTCGGTGTATGTACGCAGGGCGGCCGGGGCGGCGATACTCATTCTGGTCGGCGCTTTTTTGATCTACCAATACGGGAAGAAGGACCGGCCGGCGATTGCGGGCGTAGCCACGGAGGCGATTGCGCATTTGAATAGCATTACCAATGAGCGCGACAGCGCATTGACCGTCGCTCTTTCGGATGGGAGCAGTTGCCGGCTGGCCGCGGGTTCGTCGCTCTTTTATCCCGCCGTTTTCGAGGGTGGCAGCCGGGTCGTGTATTTGAAAGGGGAAGGCTACTTTGAGGTAAAAAAAGATGCCGGAAGGCCGTTCCTGGTTTATTCCGATCACATCGTAACAAGGGTGGTAGGGACGAGCTTCACGGTTAAAAAGCTTAAGGGGACGAGCAATATCGAGGTAGCGGTGTATTCCGGAAAAGTGATGGTAGAAAAAATGACGAAGAATGCGGGTGGTACCGCCGAAAAGCCGGTGCTGCTTACGCCTAATAAAAAGGTGACTTACGTTTCCGGGAACGATGCCCTGGTACGCGGGCTGATGGACGAGCCGGTTTTGCTCAACGATTATCACAACGCGGACCTTGCCGAGGCATTCACGTTCAGGGAAGTGCCGGTTTCAACCATACTCTCCGTATTTGAAAAGGCATATGGCGTCAGGTTTTCGGTGAGCTCCGAGCTGATCAAAAATTGCATCGTAACGGCGGACATGTCGCAGGACCCGAGCCTGGTGTCGAATCTCGAAATCCTTTGTGCGGCGATCAACGCCGGTTTCGAGGTGAGAGACGAAGATGTGATGATCTCAGGGGAGGGTTGCCGCTAACAGCAGAAATAAGTTTAACCCTAAATCAGCAATATGAGGCAGTAATTATCCAAGCGAAAGACACCCGAAAAAAAGGCCGGAAAATGTTGGAGCATTGACCGGCCGGAAGTCCAGTAATGCTCTTGATCGATTGACCGTCAAGCAAGAGCCTGGCACTATTGTCAAACCTTCTTACAGTTTTAACGGTACAAAAAAATGAAAAAAGTATCTGGAATCATAGATCCTTTGTGGACGATTATGAGATTATCCTCCATACAGTTCCTGCTGGCGCTTCTGGCGTGCGCCACGAGTTTCGCCCGCGAAGGCAGGGCGCAAGAGCTCCTGTACAAAAAAGTGAGCATCCAGGCTGAACACAAGCCGATCAAAGAGATACTGGCGACGCTGGAAACCCGGGCTAACGTGAAGTTCGTATATAGCTTACAGTTACTTCCGGTCAACCGCCGTATTTCGATAGACGTCGAGAACAAAACGCTGGCGGAGACCCTGGACAGGATGTTCTATCCGGACAATATCACCTATCAGACGGTGAACAAAAAGATTGTACTCAAACTATTGCCCCCAAGCTCGTCTTCGGTTGCCGATCCGCCCAACCCGGACCCGTCGCAGGACGCGGGACACGCCAGCGAGAAGCTCGTCACGGGCAAAGTTGTGGATGACAAAAATATGGCGCTGCCGGGCGTCAATATTGCCGTCAAAGGTACGGCGACGGGTACCATTACGGATGTCAACGGCCAATTTTCCCTGCGGGTCGCCGATGAAAACGCGGTGCTGGTCTTTTCATTCGTAGGCTATACCGCACAGGAAATAAAGGTAGGCAGCACTTCCACTTTTGATGTAACGCTGGCCGTAGACGACAAGAACCTCGAAGAAGTGGTGGTGGTAGGTTATGGAAGTCAGAAAAAAGTGAATCTGACCGGCTCGGTTGGAAATGTACCCATGGGCGATATGAAAAGCAGGCCGCTTACCAATACCGGCCAGGCTTTGCAAGGCACCATTGCCGGTGTATACGCATTGCAAAGCTCCGGGCAACCGGGCGCGGACGGCGCGGTGATCAGTATCCGCGGGGTAGGGACGTTCGGAGACAACTCCCCGCTGATACTGATCGACGGCTTCCCGGGAAGCATGACCGACGTGAACCCCAACGACATCAAATCGATCTCCGTACTGAAAGACGCGGCTTCCTCCTCGATCTATGGAAACCGGGCTGCAAATGGCGTTATCCTGATCACCACGAACAGGGGCGCCGCGGGTAAGCTCAGCATCAGCTACAATGCCTACTTCGGTTCACAGCGCGCGACGGCACTGCCGGGTGTACTCAATTCGGTGGATTATGCCACCCTTAAAAACGAAGCGGCGGCGAACACCGGAAGCAGCCTGCCCTACACCGACGCCGATATTCAGAAATTTGCGGCGCACAACGATCCGCTGTATCCGGACATCAACTATTTCGATGTGTATTACGGAAAGGCCAATCTGCAAAACCACCGGCTCAATCTGAGCGGGGGCAACGAAAAGGTACAGTTCGCGCTGATGCTCGGGCAGTTGAACCAGAAAGGGATCCTGGTCGGGACCAGTTATAAAAAGACGGATTTCAGGGCAAACATCGACGCGTACTTTCTTAAAAATCAGAAACTGCGTGTGAGCAGCAACATTTCGGGAAACCTGGGCGTGAAAAATGAACCGACCGACCTGTGGTCTGCCGAGTGGTATGCTACGCTCGCTCCGGTACTCCCGTTGAAGGACGCCAATGGTAACTGGATGGCCGTAAACGGAGAGCGCAACTTCTACGGGGAAATCAAGGAGGGAAGCACCGCCAAAACCAACCGATACAACCTGAATGCGCAGCTGGAAGCCGAATACCGCATTGTGGACGGCCTAAGCGCCATGCTGACCTATGGCTACAAGGCGATTACCAATAAAAGGAATGCTTTTCATGCGAATGTGGCGCTTTACAACAAGGACGGCAGTTTTCGGAACCTCACGTCGGATCTGACGGTGACGAATGAAACGGATGTTCAGACGATGCTCACCTCGTTGCTGAAATACAACAAGACATTCGGCAAGCACGATCTGAGCTTGCTGGCGGGTTATTCCGAGGAAGAGTTTTTGTATGACTGGGAAAGCGGTTTCCGTTCGAAGTTCGTCAACAACACCCAGCGTGTGCTGAGCCTGGGGGATGCCTCCACCCAAACCAACAATGCCGGCAGCTATGACCTGGGCTTGCGGTCCTATTTCGGAAGGGTGAATTACGTGTTCAATAACAAGTACCTGTTCGAGGCCAATATCAGAAGGGATGGATCGTCCAGGTTTGGAGAAGGGCACAAATGGGGCGTGTTTCCGTCGTTTTCGGCAGGCTGGGTGCTTTCGGAGGAAAGCTTTATGCAAAGCATGAACTGGCTGAGCCTGCTCAAATTGCGCGCTTCGTGGGGGCGGCTCGGGAACCAGAACATCAACAACTACTACAACGGCAGCGACGTGCTGTCGTCCGGGCTGAATTATTCGCTCGGCGGCACATTGTACCCGGGCGTGGCGATCACCACCATGACCAACAAGGAAATTACCTGGGAAACCGCCGAGCAGCGGAACATCGGTATCGACCTGAACCTGAAAAATGGCTTTGGTTTAACCCTCGATTATTTTGACAAAAGGACCAAGGATCTTTTAAAGACAATGCCTATTCCGCTCACCATGGCGCTCGGGAACCCGTACGTGAACGCGGGAGAAGTGCAGAACAAGGGGATCGAGGCGGCATTGAGTTACAAGAAATCGTTTTCAAATGGCCTTAAATTCAGTTCCACGGTTGTTTTGACCCACATTAAAAACAAGATCACCAGCCTGGAAGTCCCCGAAGACCTCAGTTCGCCGAAGGCGACCAAGGTAGGAGCGGCCATCAATTCATTTTACGGTTATCAAATGGACGGGATCTATCAGCTATCGGATTTCGACCAGGTGGACGGGAAGTATACGCTCAAACCGGGCGTCGTGTCGGTATCCAACTACTCCGCACAGCCGGGCGACATCAAATACAAGGACCTCAACGGCGACGGCATTGTGGATATGAACAACGACAGGAAGGTGATCGGCAAGCAGTTTCCCGACCTGGGCTACTCGTTGAAACTTGATTTCGGATGGAAGGGATTTGACCTGGGGATATTCCTGCAAGGTGTACAGGGTATTCAGGGTTACACTTATTATGAGATCGCGACGCCATTCAGCGGTTTTGCCAACCTGGGCGACTGGTGGAAAGGCCGCTGGACGCCCGAAAATCCATCGGATAAATTTCCGAGGCTGACGCTCGACGGCGTGCGCACGAACATTCACTCGTCCTTTTACATGGAGAACGCCGCCTACCTTCGCCTGAAAAATGTGGAGCTGGGTTACAGCATCAGTCCGAAACTACTGTCCAAAATAGGGCTCGGGTCGATGCGGGTTTATGGAAACGTTCAGAATGCCTTCACGATAACCAAGTTCAAGGGTTTTGACCCTGAACAAACAACCGACCAGACACGGGCCCAGGCGTTTCCGCAGGTACGCGTGCTGACCATGGGTGTAAGTGTTAACTTCTAGATGATCCAAAACATGAAAAATATAGCCACAATCGCAGCTTCCGCTTGCATTCTTTTCTTTTTATCGGCTTGTTCCGACGACCTGCTCGAAAAAACGCCGAAGGACCGGCTATCCCCGTCCACGTTCTATGAGAATGAAGCGCAGGTCAAAATGGGCCTGATCGGCATATACAATGCATTGCAGCCATCGGCCACGCCCAATCATTTTTATCAATTCGATTTTATGTCGGACAACGGGTACTGCCAGGATGCGTGGCAGGGCTCGAAAGAGGTCGGTGAATGGCTGACGAATGCGTCCAGCTGGGCCCCCGCGGCCAAATGGAGCCAGAACTACACGATCATCAGCCGTGCCAATGCATTCATGGCCTCGTTGGAAGCAGCGCCTGTCGGGGACGATATCAAAAAGCAGATGACGGCGGAAGCGAAATTTTTGAGGGCCTATGCCTATTCGGACCTGATAGCTTACTACGGCGACGTGCCGCTGATCCTGGCGGTCCAGGCGTTGTCGGACGCGTACGTTGCGAGAAACCCCAAAAGTGAAGTGCTCACGGCTATTCTGGCGGACCTGGACGCAGCGGCGGCGGCTTTGCCCGATACCTACGGAAGTACCGACAAAGGACGTGTGACCAAAGGCGCGGCATTGGCGTACAAAACCAAAGTACTGCTTTACAATGAAAAATGGGCGGACGCCGCCAGTGCGGCCAAGGCCGTGATTGATTTGGGCAAGTACAGTTTGTTCCCGAGCTACGAAGGCCTTTTCCAGGAGGCGAACGAAAATAGCGCCGAGGTGATTTTCGACATTCAGTATATCAAATCTACCCAGTCCCAGCCCTGGCCGACTTCGGCATTGTCGCTCAGCAGCTGGCCCACGGGTAATGTAACGGCGGACATGATCAATGCCTACTACATGACGAGCGGGCTGCCTATTACCGCCGCCGCCTCGGGGTACAATGCCCAGGACCCATTCAAGAACAGGGACCCGCGCCTGGCTGCTTCGGTGGTACTGCCCGGCTCCCAGATGGGCACCAGCATATTTATTCCTGCCAACGACCAGGTTCCATGCGGGGCCAGGCCGCGCAAGTATGCCGACCTCGGCGCCGCCGACATCAACAACACCTCCCTGAACACGATCCTGATGCGGTATGCCGACATTTACCTGATGCGGGCCGAGGCGCTGATCGAGTCGGGAAGCACGGCCCAGGAAGTGTACGATCTGATCAACGCCGTGCGGGCGCGGGTGAACATGCCGAAAATTGAAAGTGTCGAAGGCACCGGCCTCAACAAATCTCAGCTTCGGGCAATTCTCCGGCACGAAAGGAGGGTGGAGTTTTACAATGAAGGAACCCGGTACGCGGACATGCTCAGATGGAAGGACGAGTCCCTGGTACACGACGTGTACGGCTACGACAAATCAAAGCTTTCGGACCCTTCCAACGCTTCCAAATGGGTGTTTACGCAAATCAAGATGGAGACGCGGACTTTTGATACCGCCAAAGGCTGGCTCTGGCCGGTACCGCAGGCGGACATTCAAATTAATAAAAGTCTGCTTCCCAATAACCCTGGTTATTAAGCGGGCTGATACTCAAACTTATCTTCCACTGGCCGGTGGAGGATAAGTTGTTTACTTTTTGTTGATTTTAGATATGGTTTTTCCGAAAGACTTCGTCGGTTTGTCCATGTCTTTGATGGCGAAATCGATCGCCTCCCTTATCAGCGCCGTCACTTGGGGATTCCGGTAATCCGCGGGTTCGTTGATGTCTATATGCCTGATTAAATTCCCCGTTCCCGTCAGCAATTTGTCCGGATCTTTCAAAAGTGTTCCTTTGTTGAAACCCAGGTTCAGGTGATTGGTATAGATCGGCAGCATGCAAAAGGCATCCGATAGTCTGTCGGAGATCGAAAAAACGGCAGTCAATGCATGTGTATGATAGAGCAACTCATTGCTGTCGGGATGCAGTTCCAAAATGTATTCCCTCAGATCTTTGAACAGGTGAGCGAGATCCGGGTCTTTAAAATCCAGCAGAAATTGAAAATCCGTATGGATGGGTCGCGATTTTGTCATTTCGTACAGTGATTGATATCCTGTGTCTAATATAAGGCCTTAATTATTAATGCCCTTGCCCCTTGTGTTTTCTTCATTCCAACTCCTAATTTTGGAATGTAATTCAATTTTTCCTCGGGTGGGTAAGTTCCAATACTTTGTTTTATTCCTCTGTACTGTCGTTCCCTTTCTGTCGATCGGGCAGCAAGCCGAAGTGCTTAGTAATGATTCTGATAAACAGGTAATTACAAATTATTCCGTATTGCCCGACAAGGGGTACGGCATCGACCGCGTTGCGACGGATACCAGCCTGGTGTTCGTGCCGATGGGCTTATTGCAACCGGGAAAAGACAGTGCCAGCTGGGTGCGCGTCAGGCTGACGAACCCCGGGCCCTATTCGCAGGCCTGCGTTATCCAGGCGCTGCCGTTTTTTTTCAATACGCTCTACTACCACCACGCCGGCACCGGTAACTGGCATGCCGTGCAGGGGGGATTGGAGGGGCCGGTTAGGGGTAGTATTTATAAAAGCGCGCTTCCTTTCGTGTTGAAAGGGCATGCTACGGATACGCTGTTCATTAAAGTATCGCTTCGGGGGCTTGCCTCGTGGGATTATGCGATAAACCCCCGCCTCTCATGGCGAAGAATGGAGCCCCACGTGTCGGCCGAGCACAATATCCTGACGCTATGGGGTATCGGAGCGGCGATCGTTATCTTGTTCATCCTCAACTACCTTTATATTTACCGCGGTTTCAGGGAGAAAGTTGTTCTGTACCTTGTGACGGCGCAACTGGGAGGGCTGCTCTATATCACATCATACTGGTACATCCTTCACAAATGGTTTGCGTTGAAAGTATTCAGCCGGGTAGTGACGCCCCGGGGCGAAGTGTACAGCTATGATGTTAATGCTTTGGTCATGCACGCATCCGTTGTACTCATCATGTTTGGCATGGTGCAGCTTACACGCAGCTTCCTCGTGACCAACCAGCGGCTCCCCCGGCTCGATGCCTGGCTCAGGTACAGCGTGCGCATTTACGTGCTTTTCGCGCTGGTGCTCGCCTTCACCAACGTTTTTATCCGGCAGATCAACTACCTCACGCTGCCTTACGACAACCTGTTCTGCCTGGTGATCCTGGCCCTCATCCTGATCACCAGTGTCACCGCCTTTGTGCGACGTTTCCCGGCGGCCAGAGCTTATCTCTTTGCCAACCTGGTTCCCCTGATCCTCATGACCTGCACCGGGCTGCTGCATGTGTTTACGAGCATCAATACGACCGGCGACTGGCTGCCCTTGCTGGCGATCATGGCGCAGTCGCTGGGCTATTCGATCGCATTGGTGGCGTTTATCCGGCATATCCGGCTCAACCTGCAACAAAAAGAGCAGGAGGCTCAGCAATTGGCCATGGAAATACAGGAGATGAATTTCCGGCATCAGTTGATTTTGCTGGAAAACGAGCAGATCAGCGTGGATGTGCTGCATGAAAAGAACAAGAACAATGCCTTGTTGCAAAAACTGGAAGCTAATCAGCGAGAACTGGCATCCAATACCCTTTACTTGGCGCAGAAAAGCGAGCTGCTGGAAAAACTGAAAGGAGAAATAACGGAGCTCACCAAACAGCACCCGGATATCAGCCCTCAAAAACTGAAAGGCATTACGTCTATTCTTAAGAGTCACCAGCATCTGGATGCGGAATGGGAGAAATTCAAAATCCATTTCGAACAGGTTCATCCCGGATTTTTCGCGGACCTGGAAGCCAAGTACCCCACGCTCACCCGGAACGAAGCCCGTTTGTATGCTTACTTCCATATCAGGCTTTCAACGAAGGAAATCGCCGTATTGCTGAACATCGACCCGGCCAGTGTGCGCCAGGCAAAAATGCGGCTTCACAAGAAACTGGCAACATTTGATGCACCGTCGAGAGGGCATGTAGACACTTTGTAGACGCTCGTTTGTAGGATTTGTCACGCTGATCGACCTGTTTTGAGGCCTGATTGCCTATTCAATTCATGCACCCGATGAGATCACTTTTCCCTCCTCTATTTTTCCTTAAAAACCCATTTGCGGAAGCGATTGCGCTATTTATTACCCTGTTCGCGTGCGTTGTGCCGGCGTTTGCGCAGACGCCCCTGTACGTGAACGAAATCATGGCATCCAACAACAACGGCATTACCGATGCCACCGGCGCGCATGAGGACTGGTTCGAGATTTACAACCCCAACGATGTGGTGGTCGATATTGCCGGCTACTATCTTTCCGACAAAACCGCCAACCCGAAGAAGTATCAAATCCCGACGGGTTCTGCCGAAACCCGCATTCAGCCGCATGGTTACCTGGTGATCTGGGCGAGTGAAAAGCCGGAACGCGGCCCATTGCATGCGGCATTTGCATTGTCGGCCTCCGGCGAAAACGTGGTGCTATCCGCGCCCGACGGCACGTTGATCGACGCGGTCACATTCGGTGCGCAAACGACGGACGTTTCCTATGGCCGTTATCCGGACGGCTCCGCCAGCTGGGTACTGTTCTCCGGGGTTACGCCCGGCGCCAACAATGCGGGCGGGACCACATCTCTGCCGAAATTGTCGCCCCCGGTATTTTCAGAGCCTGCGGGATTTAAAACCACCTTCTTCGAGCTTTTCCTCACACATCCCGATCCCGATGTGATTATCCACTATACAATGGATGGCTCCGAGCCCATGGAAAACGTTGGGTCTTTGACTTGGAAATATAAAAACAAGTACAACTTCGGCAGCAACCAGGATGCGCCCGGGCTTGACCAGGGGCTTCTGAACGAAGGGAATAATACGCATTCTTACCTTGACCCGATCCCGATCGACGACAAAACGGCGGCACCCAACCGGTTGTCTATGAAATCTTCGACGGAAAGTTATGAAGCACGTTACTTTCCCGAATCACGGATTTTCAAAGGTACCGTCATTCGGGCGAAGGCGTTCAAGGCCGGGAGCTTGCCAAGCGAAACGGTGACGAGGACTTATTTCGTCAGCCCGTCTGGCGCAAACCGGTACTCGTTGCCCGTCGTGTCGCTGGTGTCCGATGAACGGTCTTTCTTTGAATATTCTACGGGCATTTATACCGCGGGGAGGCAGTATGACCGGTTTCTGAACGATAACACGCTGAACAACGGCAATTGCAGGTATACCAATTTCACGATGGACGGAGGCGATTGGGAACGTCGCGGCAGTTTTGAGCTTTTCGAAAACGGTAACCCGGTATTCAGCCAGGGTGACATTGGGTTCCGGACGCACGGCTTTTGCAGCCGGAGGTCGCCTCAAAAGAGTTTACGGCTTTACAGCGATACAAATTTCGGGTACAACTTTTTTTCGAATCAAAAAGCAAATCCCAAAAGGCTCATCCTGCGTACGCGTGGGAACGAACCGGCCCCCTCTTCTGAATTCAAAGACCTTTTTGCCCAGAAACTCATTGAATACCTTCCGTTCGATTCTCAAAGCTCCAAACCCGCGGTTATGTTCATGAACGGGGAGTACTGGGGGCTGCAATCGATTCGTGAGCGCTTCGACCGGTTTTACCTGGAAGGCAAATACGGGGTCGATAAGGATAATGTGGATGTGATCCAGATGGCATTCACGACGCCGAGCTTGTATGAAGTTGAAGAGGGTGATAGCCTTGCATTTGTGGCATTGAAGGACTTTATCCGCAGTGCGGATTTGAGCGATGGAGCGAGCTATGAGCAGCTAAAGACGATGATCGATCTGGATAATTACACCGACTATCAGATTGCGCAGCTGATCATCGACAATGCCGACTGGCCGTTCCATAATATCCGTCTGTGGCGGGCGAAAGTGCCCAATTCGGGAGCCGATGCCCCCTACGGTCACGACGGTCGCTGGCGCTTCATGTTTTACGATGCCGACTATTCGTTTTTCAATAGCCAGGCCTATAATAATTTCATTAATGCTACCGGTGGTTCGACCGTGTTTGCCACGTTGTTCAACAAAATCCTGCTTAACCCCGAGTACCGTCACAAGATTATCGGCCGCACCGCCGATTTGCTCAACACGCATTTTACGGCAGACCGTGCAAACACAATTTTGGAACAGTTCCGACAGACCTTCGAACCTTTGATTCCGGAATGCGTTGATCGCTGGAAAGAAGAACCGTCTTTGCTTTCTCTCTGGCCGGCTCCCCAAAGCGTGGACGACTGGAACAAATCCGTGAAGGCGATGAAGGATTATGTGACTGCGCGCCCGGCAGCGTTCCGTGAAATTATACGCAAGCAATTCGGCGCCGCATTTGCCAACTTCGATCTGAAACTCGATGTTTCCGACCCGGCCGACGGTTATGTGAGGGTCAATCAGATCGACATTACTTCCGCAACGCCCGGCATTCCGGCAAATCCCTACCCCTGGACAGGCACCTATTTCAAAACAACACTCGTCAGGGTCAGTCCCGTAGCTACGCCGGATAGCTATTTTGTGAGGTGGGAGCGTTCCGACGGCTTCACTACCCCGAATCAGGAACTGCAAATCATAGCCAATGCGGATGTGCTTGAATACCGTGCTGTTTTTGAGAAAAAGCCGGTACTTTCTAACCTGCTGGTAAACGGCGCATCCCTGAACCCGGGATTTTCCCCCACGACGAACGACTACAAGGTCACCATCCCGGCTTCAACCGAGTCGGTAAGGATTACGCCGGTGTTCGGGAACCGTGCGGCAAGGGTTATCGTCCGTGTCAATTTTGAATCGCCTGTATCCGTTGCCAACGGTGCTACGACGGATGCGATTACGTTGGTGCCAGGCATCAACAATATCACATTGGAGGTGTATGACGCGGAAGAGACGAGTTCCAGGTTTTATTCGGTCACCGTGAACCACGAAATGGCCGCGCCCGGTTACGCATTTACCTTCTTGGGGACGAAAGTGATCCAGAATATCAACCAATACGTGAAAATCGACAAGCGTATCGAGTCTGCCAGCTTCACGCTCGAGGCTTGGATACGCACCTCGGATAATTCCACTACCGGTACGCAGGGAAATCTGGCTACGGCATTGTTCAACTCGGACAAGACCGGTGATGCCAACGACTTTTTAATGGGGATACTCAACAACAAGGTCTCCTTTTTCGACGGAAATTCGAAAGAAACGACCATCGGCGAAACGGATGTGGTGGACGGCCGCTGGCACCATGTGGCGGTGGTACGGGAGGCAGAGGCGGCAGTGAGAATATATGTCGATGGAAAACTGGATAAAGAGAATACAGCCGGTGCCGGACGTTCTGCGCTGGACGGGAACAGCTACATCACGCTGGGCGGCAACCCGACCGACGCCAGCTTGCTTTTCCTGGGGTCAATGGACGAAGCCCGGATCTGGACCACGGTACGAACGGCCGCTGAAATTGGTCAAAATATGTATTCACCGCCATTGCCGGGCAGCAGCGGGTTGAAAGCGTATTATAATTTTGACATCGGTATTTTCGACCCGGACAGCACGGTGGCGGACCTCACAGGTAACGGAAACACCGGGACGATTACCAATCCTGACTTCCCGGCGATAAGGCGCATGGAAAGCTACGCGATGGTAATGCCCGCGGTGCAAAAAGCCACGGGTTTCAGCACCGGCGGATTTACCGCCAATTGGTTGGCACCGACAACCGGAACCGCCGAACGGTACTTTCTGGACGTGTCTACCGACAAAACTTTCGCCCCCGGAAGTTTCGTGGAAGGTTTCGAAGCCCTGGAGGTAAATGGCACATCCCAAAGGGTAACATTACCAGCCGCGGGGCGGGAGGGAAGGACAGCAGCGATGGACTACTATTACCGTGTCCGCGCCGACAAAACCTCCGTTTCCGGCCAAGGCACATTTTCTGCGGTCGAGACAGTCCTAAATCCATTGCCGGTGACGCTTATTTCCTTTACCGGCAAAAAATCCGAGCAGGTTAACCTGCTGGAATGGAAGGTTACTGCCGAAATGCTGTTCGATCGCTACGTGATCGAGCGGAGTACGGATGCAAAAACCTTTGTGCCCATTGGGTCCGTGAAGGCGGTTGCGGACGGGAAATCGGAGATTACCGGCTATATCTACGCTGACGAGCATTTACCCGTTTCCGGGCCGGCAGTAATGTATTACCGGCTTAAAATGATCGATCTGGACGGCAGTTCGGCTTTTTCCAGAATCGTTTCCATCAGCAACGAACTGGCTGTTGCCGAGGTCGGACAGGTTTATCCCAATCCCTCTCGCGGAAATCGAATGTATATCGACATCGATTCAAAGGAGCCGGGAACCTGGCAAATAGCGGCATTCTCCTCGGGAGGTGTTTTATACCAATCCTGGGATACTATTTTAAAGAAAGGCGCTAATCGGGTCGCATTACCTACCGCAGATTTGCCGGCGGGGATCTGGATGATTGTATTTAAAAATGGCTTGCGGGAGGAGGTTGTGCGGAAGATCGTGATAGAGTAAACGGGGATCGGAACCAATCCCCGAAGAGCTACATCGACCAGACATTGAAGCATTCCCGCCTCGCCCGCCACAAGTATAGAGAAGGGATTACGATTAGTTGTTTACATTCTTGCTATCCAGGAATAAATAGCGGGCGTCGTTGTATTTTACCTCCTTCGATTCTGTGTTCAGGATCATTACCGGGGGAGTAGCGTCGTTGGGTTGTGCGGCCTGCCATTCAGGGAGTTTGTCGCCGTTGGGATTGCCTTTGATGATGAAATTTGCGAAGTAGTTCAGCATTGTTTCTGATACTTTGTAATCATCCGGTGTCCAGGCGTAGTCTTTCACGAGGTCCAGGTTGCCCATGCAATATTCGATTTCGCAGGCGTGCGGGGCTCCGATGGGTTCCGGCATTTTATTGCCCCCCTGCTGTACGCCGCCGGCGAGGCCGGGTGTCAGGTTTTTGTCAACCAATGGCGGGCGCAGTTTGCTGTAAAGGTAGCGGTACACAGCCTGGTTGCTGTTTTTCCGATGCGCGTCAAACCACTTCCAGGTGCTGTAAACGATGAATCGGTCGGAAGCCAGGTTGGTGGCGGCCCATTCAATCTCTTTGGCATCGCCGTGCGGATATACTTTCAATGCTTCTTCCCAATCATTCGGGTAAGCCTCCTTCACCTTCTTGATCAGATTTTCCTGGTTGATAGGGCCTTGCGTGAAAGCCGTTCCAGGAATCTCAGCCGAATTCCAGCCGAGCAGCAAAGGAACTTGCGCCTGCTCCCTGGCTTTGAAAATTTCCAGCATAGCCTTCGGTAGAAAATATCCGTCAATCACCGAAGGAAAGCCGAAACGTTTGGACTCGGTGTATGCTTCGTACAGTTCGTGTGTGCTGGCCGCTCTAAGCTGGGCCAGGGATGTGTAACCGGCATTTTTGGCAAACTCGGCACCGACCTTTTCGGCCTCAGCCAATGGCACCGCCGACAATGCCCCGATTCCCGAACCGCTCTCGCCAATCGCGCCGGCGATGAGGTTCCTCGATAGCGGAGAGGCCATTTGCGCGCTCACGGAAACGGAACCGGCCGACTCGCCGGCAATGGTCACTTTCTTAGGATCGCCGCCAAAGGCCGCAATGTTTTTGTTCACCCATTTCAATGCAAAAGCCTGATCCAGTAAGCCGTAATTGCCTGACGCTTTGTAGGATGCCTCTTTGCTCAACTCCGGGTGTGCCAGGAAACCGAATAAACCCAACCGATAGTTGACCGTAACTACCACAATCCCTTTTCTGGCCATCGCGGCACCGTCGTAGCGGGGCTCGGAACCATCACCGGCGACAAATCCACCTCCGTAAAAATAGACCAAAACGGGGAGACCGGTCGTGTTGCGTTTAGCAGGGGTCCATACGTTCAGGTACAGGCAATCTTCGCTGATACCGTTCGAACGGAAACCCATGTCGCCGAATACGGGCGCTTGTATGGCACGCGGGCCGAATGCCTTGGTTTGTTTTACGCCCGTCCAGCTGGCCGGTGCTTGCGGCGCTTTCCACCGCAGGTCCCCGACCGGCGGCTTCGCATAAGGGACTCCCAGGTAGTTTTGCAGGCCGGTTTTGGTGTCGTACAGGCCTTCGATCGTACCGGTCTCTACTTTTGCTTGCACCGCAAATCCATTGTTGCCCTGGGCAAACAGGTCGGTGTCATTCACGAGGCACAACAGGAGTGCCGCCAGGAAAAGGAAAGTTCTCATTCTTATTGTCTCAGTTTGTGACAATAGTAATTGGTTAATATCAGAAGTGCTAACTATTTTTGAAGAAAATTTTCAATATGCCAGAAAAGGCCTATTTACCCCATATTGCTTACGATTCGGTGATCTTTGGATTTTCAGAAGGGGATTTGAAAATCCTGATCATGGAATATCATAACACCGGCTTGTTTGCCCTGCCGGGCGGCTTTGTACAGTTGCAGGAAAATCTGAATGATGCGGTACTTCGCGGCTTGCATGAACGCACCGGCCTGACGGACATTTACCTGGAACAATTTTACACATTTGGGGATCTCAGCCGTTTTGAGCCGGAAGTCATGCGCACCTTGCTGGAAGCCAATGGCATTCAGCCCGATGACGGATACCAGTGGATGCTGGACCGGTTTGTCTCCGTGGCCTACTATGCGCTGATCAACTACGAGGACGTAACACCAAGGCCGGACGCACTTTCGGATTCCTGCGAGTGGTACCCGGTCAACGAACTTCCCAAGCTGATCCTGGATCATCAGCTTATCGTGGAGAAGGCCATTCAGACTTTGCGCGACAATCTGGACAGAAAACTGGTGGGAGGGAACCTGCTTCCCAAAAAATTCACGATGAACGAGCTTCAAAACGTATACGAAGCCATTTTGGGAACGAAGCTCCGGAGAACCACTTTTCAACGTAAAATGCTGGCTGCCGAGGTGTTAACACGCCATGAAAAGCATTTTTCAGGGAAAGCGCATATGGCCCCTTATTTGTACAGCTTTAAATGAGGCAGGGGACAGCGGGGCAAATATGAGCAGTACTACCTATGAATATGGGTGGTAACCTTCATTTTTTAGGGGCAATAGGGCCGGTAATTTTGTGATGTCCAAAGAAATTCATCTTAAATCACAAAATCTGTTAGCCATGAAAAAAGTCCTTTTTGCCAACATGCCTTATGACGGCCACTTCAATCCCCTGACCGGTATCGCTATGCACCTGAAATCACTTGGGCACGATGTGCGGTGGTATTCGGGAAGCATTTTCAAAGAAAAGATCGAGCGGCTCGACATTCCCTATTACCCTTTCAAGAAGGCACTCGACTTCAATCAGCACAACGTCCACATCCATTTTCCGGAACGCGAGAAAATCCGCGGGACAATCGGGAAACTGAAATATGACCTGAAAACGGCATTCATACTCAGGTCGACGGAGTTCTATGAAGACATCAGGGAGATCAACGATTCGTGGTCGTTCGATGTGCTGATCAGCGATATAGCGTTCACGGGCATGCCGTTTGTCAAGGACAAGCTAAACAAAAAAGTGGTGTCGGTAGGGGTGTTCCCGCTCGTCGAAACCTCCCGGGACCTGCCTCCAACCGGATTGGCGATGACGCCTTCCACGAGTTTTTTCGGGCGTAGAAAGCAAGACCTGCTCCGCTATCTGGCCGACAAGGTGATTTTCCGGGAAGCGGCCAACCTTTATGCCAGGCTTTTCCGGGAGCACGGCCTCGTTCCGGTGGAGGGCAATATCTTCGACGTCCTGGGTAAAAAAACGGACCTCCTTCTGCAAAGCGGTACGCCGGGGTTTGAGTACAGCCGCTCCGACCTTGGCAAAAACGTCCGGTTTGTGGGGCCGCTGCTGCCCTTTGCAAAAGGTGGCAAAGCGGGTCTTGCCGATCTGACGGAGGAGCTTGGGAGATATGAAAAAGTAGTGCTGGTTACGCAGGGCACGCTCGAAAGGGACCCGCAAAAGATTCTTATCCCGACGCTCGAAGCCTTCAAGGACACCCGCGTGCTGGTGATCGCTACGACGGGCGGAACGGGCACGCAGGAGTTGCAGGCGCGGTACCCGCAGGAGAATATCATTATCCGCGACTTTATTCCTTTCAACGACATCATGCCGCATTGCGACGTGTACGTCACCAACGGCGGGTATGGAGGCGTAATGCTGGGTATTCAAAATCAGCTCCCGCTGGTTGCGGCGGGCCTTCATGAAGGTAAAAACGAAATCAATGCCCGGATCGGCTATTTCAAATTGGGCATTGACCTCAAAACGGAATTTCCGACACCGGCGCAAATCAAAGCGGGCGTGGAAACGGTGCTGACGGACGGCGTTTATAAAAACAATGTGAAAAAACTCAGCCGCGAATTCAAAGAATATGACCCGCATTCGCTTTGTACAAAATACATTAATCACCTTCTTTATATCAAAACACCTGTTTTGAGCTGATCTAATGTTATCTGTCGGTCGAATCATCCTCATTTTGTACTTGCTGTCGGCGATGGCCGCGATGGGTCAGCCAATGGAACCGCCTGTCATCGAGCTGGGTTACGGGCAGTCCAGTTATCCCGTCGGACGGAACATGCTCGTGCTCGAAGACGCCACGAATGCTTTACAACAAAGCGACGTAGAGGGAAAGCCCGGATTGTTTGGCCCTACGACCCAGGAAACGCTGAATGTGGGCCCCAGCGCTTCCACTTTCTGGCTGAAAATGCGTGTGGTGAGCAAAATGCCGAACGAATGGTTTTTGCATGTGAAAGCTCCGTTCCTGGCCGAAGTCGAGTTGTTTACAGAGACCCGCCCGAGCCACGACCAGCTCACGCTGCGGATTACGGAGGCGGGCTCCGCATTGCCTTATCGCGACAGGCCGGTGTTGACCAATCAGACGATCCTGCCGCTTAACCTGACGCGGAACGACACGGCGACGATCTACCTGCGCGTACGAAGCAACTCCATCATACGCGTGCCGCTGGAAATCTCGACACTTCAGCACATCTATGAAGCCAGCCAGGAGAACGATATTGCGCACGGCTTTTATTTCGGGCTGATTGCCGCATTGGTTATTTACAATTTGTTCGTGTTCATTTCAATACGGGAGCGCACGTACCTGTACTACGTATTCTATATTCTGTTCGTAGCATTGAATATCAGCTATATCAAAGGCCATTTTCTGCAATTTATCGTTCCGCATTTTCCGCGGGCTAATCATTCCAACTATACCGGCAGCCTCGCTTTTGTATTTGCATTGCTTTTCAGCAATTCGTTCCTGAATACGAAATATTACTGCCCGCGGCTGAGGAAATTGGGTTGGTTGATCGTCGTGTCCTGTATCGCCGTGGTGGCGTTTTCACTGGCCGGTAATTTGTTGCTGGGATTCAAGCTTAGCTGGATTACGGTGGGTTTTTTCCTTATCTATTCCAATGCGATCGGTTTTGCGGTACTGAACCAGGGGTTCAAGCCAGCCAGGTATTATCTCATGGGCTTCACCGCATTACTGGTGGGTATTTTTATTTTCATGATGAAGGATATGGCCGTTTTCCCGGAGAACTGGTTCACCGAGGGCGCCTATCAGATCGGTTCCGGCCTGGAAGCCATTATACTTTCATTTGCGTTGGCCAACAAGCTCAACACATTCAAAAGAGAGAAGGAAGTAACCCAGGCTGCGGCTTTGGAGCAGGCGAAGCTTTTCTCGCAGCAGCTGATCGGTTCACAGGAAAACGAACGCAAACGGGTAGCCGCCGAGCTGCACGATAGCCTCGGGCAGAGCCTTGGAATGGTCAAAAACAAGGTTTTGATGATTAAAAGAGATGCCGACAAGCCCGGTGTGCGCGAAAAGCAAGTCCTGGACCTGGAAGAGATGGTTACGGAGGCCATTCAGGAGGTCCGTAACATTTCTTATAACTTGCGCCCGCTCCATCTGGAACTGCTGGGCATTACGCAGTCCTTGCGTAGTTTGCTCGAAGATGTGATGGAAACAGGCCTAGTCGACCTGGAAACGGATATTCAGCCTTTTGACGACTTGCTTTCCAAAGCCAACGAAATGAATGTTTTCAGGATCGTCCAGGAATGTTTCAATAACATCCTCAAACACGCGCAGGCTACGACGGCGCGCATTCAAATAAGTACGAAAGATGCCATGATCGCCATACGTATAGAAGATAACGGTGTAGGTATCGGACCTGCCGCGACAGGAAAAGGCGGCTTCGGGATGATCGGGATCCGGGAGCGGCTCAATATCCTCCATGGCCGGATGGAGGTCCTGGAAAACAAACCGTCGGGTACTATTATCAATATTCAAATCCCTTTCTGACTATGGAAATCAGGCTGCTGATTGCGGACGACCACCCAATTTTCTTGAAAGGGCTCAAAGAAGTGATCGAAATGGATGCCGATCTGAAAGTGATCGTCAGTGCCAAAAACGGCCAGGAAGCGCTGCTTTCCTTTCAGTCGCACAACGTGGACGTGGTCGTGCTGGACATCGACATGCCGCGCATGAACGGACTGGAAGCTGCGGAAAAAATGCTGCATATCCGGCCGGATCTCCCGATCGTCTTTCTCACGATGCACAAGGAAAAAGCCCCGTTCATGAAGGCGCTCGAAATAGGAGCGATGGGTTATGTGCTCAAAGAAAACGCCGTTTCGGACATTGTCCACGCCATTTACAAAGCCAAGGACGGCGACATTTACCTGAGCCCCGAAATATCGACCTACCTGCTGAAAAAAACATCGGCGCTGCAACGGCAATCGAAAAGCGATCTGAAAGCGTTGCTGACGCCCTCCGAAACGCACATCATGAAGCTGATCTCCGAATACAAATCCAGTAAAGAAATCGCGGACGAACTTTTTATCAGTGAGAAAACAGTATCCAATCACCGGATGAATATTGCTAAGAAGCTGAACCTCAATGGGAAAAATAGTTTGTTGCGTTTTGCCCTGGAACAAAGCTGGGAATGAGGGCAAAATCATAATAGGTATTTAACGCTGAAAGGATATATCTTTGTCATCAGATGATATGATGAATACGCCGATACATAAAAAATCGCTGGCGGATGAAGTAGCGAGCCAGATTAAGGCCTCCATACGGTCGGGGTACTACGTGGCCGGCCAGCAATTGCCCACCGAGCCCGAGTTGATGAAGCAATATGGGGTGGGGCGGTCGTCTATTCGGGAGGCGGTCAGGATGCTGGCGAACTCCGGGTTACTGCGTGTGCAGCAGGGGCTCGGGACCTTCATCAACGAGTTTGTGGAAGACAATGAAACGCTGCATCAGCGCCTGAACCGCGCTGCGGCGAAGGAAATTGACGAAGTAAGGCAGCTGCTGGAAGTGAAAATCGCGCAAAATGCGGCAATCAACCGTACGCAGGAGCAGCTCGATGTCATAGAAGGTTTCCTGAATGAGCGCATCCAGACTTCTCTGCAGCAAAAGATCGAGGAATGCATTCAGGCAGACATCAATTTTCACGTCAGCATTGCCAGGGCGTCCGGTAATGAAATATTGGCCGATATGTACCACGCATTCTCGTCCCGGCTGAAAAGCTGGTTTTTGCAGATCCACCCCGATACCAGTTCGTTTATCCAAACCAATGACCTGCACAAATCGCTGTTTTTGAGCATCAGGGATGGTAACGAAGAGGACGCATTGCGCTACGCCAGGAAGATTTTGAAACACTAAATTTTTTTACCTATAAACATCAGATGATATGATGAATAGTTCGACCACCGGGCAATCGGCCGCTTCCGTTCTGCAACCGCAGAAAACGGTCTATCCGATTCTCTTCGCGATCAGTTTCGCACATTTGTTGAATGATACGATGCAGGCGGTAATCGCTTCGATTTATCCTTTGCTCAAAGTTGATTTTCATTTGAATTTCGCCCAGATAGGCCTGGTGACGCTGTGCTATCAAATTACCGCCTCGCTATTGCAGCCTTTCGTGGGCCTCTATACGGACAAAAATCCTAAACCTTTTTCCATCGCCGTGGGGATGGGCTTCTCCCTGATCGGAATCCTGTCGCTGGCGTGGGCAAACTCTTTCGGGTTCGTACTGATTGCGGTAAGCCTTATCGGTATCGGATCATCGATTTTTCACCCCGAATCGTCGCGCATTGCCCATTTGTCGTCGGGTGGCAAACGCGGATTTGCACAATCTTTTTTCCAGCTCGGCGGTAACAGCGGTAGTGCGCTGGGGCCTTTGCTGGCCGCGTTGATCGTCGCGCCCTTTGGTCAGCACGGGATCATGTGGTTCGCGCTGGCAGCACTTATAGGCGGTGTGCTGGCCATCAATATCGGGAAATGGTACAAGGGCAGCATGTCGCTGAAATCGGCCAAAGCGGCATCCGGCGGGCATCCTACGCTAAGTCAGAATAAGGTGGTTTTTTCACTTGTGATCTTGCTTGTCCTGATCTTCTCCAAATATGTGTACCTGGCAGGCATGACGAGCTACTATACATTTTTTCTGATGAACAAATTTGGCATGAGCATTCAGGAGTCTCAGATTCACTTGTTTATATTCTCGGCAGCCGTGGCCATCGGGACCGTCGCCGGCGGGCCGATAGGGGACCGGTTCGGGCGCAAATATGTGATCTGGATCTCGATACTGGGCGCGGCGCCCTTCACGATGTTGCTGCCGTACGCAAATCTCTTCTGGACGACCATCCTCTCGGTTTGCATCGGATTGATCATCTCCTCAGCCTTTTCTGCCATTGTGGTTTACGCGCAGGAACTGGTACCGGGGAAAGTCGGATTGATAGGCGGATTGTTTTTTGGACTATCCTTTGGAATGGGCGGGCTGGGCTCGGCATTGCTGGGCAACCTCGCCGACCAGACCAGTATCGAACATGTATTCCAGCTTTGTGCGTTTTTACCGCTGATAGGCATTATCACGGGCCTTTTGCCTAAGCTCAAAAACGGGTGATTACCCTGTGAAATAGCCTGCCGTAAAAAAAATGGGGCAGGCTACTTCACATTGACTTTTTATGTTTAAATTGGTTACATATACATTGTCGCTATTTGGACATGAAACTCATCCTTACATTCGCATTGCTGAGCCTCACATTGGTTTCAAATGCCCAGGGCGTTGTGGTAAATGCCGACGGGACGCATTCGCAGGTGATCAACAACGGTAGTACGTCCATGATCGTCAACCCGAACGGGACGCATTCTACCGCTTTCAACAATGGTAACACGTCGGTCATTTTCAATCCCAACGGGACGCTTTCCACTGCTTTTCGCAACGGCAATACTTCGGTCGTGTTTAATTCGGATGGAACCACTTCCACCATGTTGCATCCTTACGTCGCCTCTGAGGAAGAGGAGGAAACGGAGTCCCCGCGCTATGCCTACGCACGCCCGTGGGGAAGCGGCCCGCTGGTGCCCGAGGGTGTTTTCGTCGACCTGTCGCAGTGGAAATCCGGACCTGTGTTTTGGGTGAATGTTAAAAAATACAGGCGGAAACTGCGATAGTCGCTCGCGTGCCGTTTCACCGATCTGTTCAATAATGTATTTGCCTAATCCGGTTGAGCAAAAGCAAACGTTTTTTTCGGGATTTTTTTGCTGACGGAATCGCGGTTGTAGTGCCCTGGCTGTTTTTTGCCGAAAACTAATTTCATAAAAGGATAACAGAAGTGACGACCCGATACAACAATGTTTTTTGATAACTTGTTGTATCTCTTGGTCTTAAAAAGTCACCTTTTATTCCTTCCCGTATGTCAAAAAAAGTAAGGCTGGTGCCTGCTCTGGCGCCGGAACCTAAAACCCAATTGGCCAAGCCGTTCGTAAGGGCCATCGGCAACAATGACCAGATCATTATCGCCTGGCGATACGAAGGCGCTATCAAAGACTGCGTTGGTTTTGCCGTTTACAAGCAAATGAACAATGAGACCGAAGCAGAGGCAGATGCACTGCCCAACCGCATTGGCTTTGCAGGAGAACCGTTCAGAAAGGGAGAACAGCGTCCGAGCTTTGAGTGGCCTATCCAACGTTTTGTGTGGACTGACTTTTCGATTAGCCATGGTGATAAAGCACGTTACAAAATAGTTCCGATTTTATACGACGGCGTCCAGTTGCGAAAGGATACCGGCAATGCATCGGACTGGACGCCGTATGTCTTTGCTGATACGGGAATTGATTTGAATGGAAACAAATCCCCCTATCACGCTTACTTTAACCGGGGAGTAGTTTCGTCTCAATTTTTTTCCAGAATGAGGGAAAGCCTGGCTGATGAGTTGCCAGGAACCACTTTGCAGGCGATCATTAACGGCGATAACAATAGGGTTAGGGATTTTCTCGGCGGTTTTCTGGACAACCGGTTGTTCCGTCTTTTGGACGAGGTAGTAGCGGACGACGAAATCACCATTTATTCGGCGCTTTATGAGCTGCACCAGGAAGATTTCATTGCCAAGCTTTGTCAGATTGGCGCACGTGCAAATGTTGTTCTGGCCAATGGCGCGGCCAAGAAAAAAGGGGAAGATAAAAATGAAGACTCCAGAAAGCGGATCAAGCAATCGCAGGTGAATGTGTATGATCGCATTGTGGACGTTACTCAGAAGCATTTTGCACACAATAAGTTTATTGTAATTTGCAAAAATGACAAACCGCTGAAGGTTTGGACGGGAAGCACCAACATTACCTCGGGAGGGATGTTTGCGCAAGTGAACAATGCCATTCTCATTGAGGATGAAACGCTTGCAGGTATTTATATGGAAGAATGGCATGCGCTGGTTGACGATACCGAAAACAACGACAGTGGCTACGGCCAACCGTTGTATGATCACAACACGGAAGCCAAAAAATTTGCCACGAATGGCAGCCGGGTCTGGTTTTCACCGACGCGGGATTTTAAGGATTTGGAGGACGTCGAGCTTATTTTAGAAAACGCGAAGCAAAGTGTCTTGTTTTTGATGTTCAATCCGGGGCCCGCCAACACTTTTTTTAACTACATACAGGATTTACAAACGCGGAAGCAGGGGCTGTTCGTGCATGGAATTATCAATCAGGACCCTGGGGCGACAATGCATAAGCCATTGATATTCTTCCATAAGGGACAGAAAATCGAATCGGATTGGGATGCGATCCTGCCCAAAAGTATTCCCGAAGCATTCGCATTCTGGTACAAGGAAATCAGTGCTGGACTAGTCACGATACATAGTAAGGTATTGGTCGTCGATCCTTTTGGTGAAAAACCTTATGTGATCACGGGTTCGCACAACTTTGGGCCAAAGGCAAGCAAAACCAATGACGAAAACTTGCTTATCATTCAGGATGCTTCCCTGGCCGCTCAATATGCAGTCAATATTATGGCCGTCTACGACCACTATCGATGGCGTTATTCTTTGTTCCATCAGTTCAGCAGTTTTTCCGGACTTACACGCGATAGGGAGTGGATGACCGATTACATGGCTGATCAGATTCACCTGAAAGAATTGGATTTCTGGATTCATTAACCCCTCATTCCCGATGCGTCTACATCAATTGATCGTTAGCTTTTCCCTGGTCCTTTTGCTTGTACCTGCCGGCGTTCACGCCCAGGCATCGCAGTCGCAGGTGACCATCACGCCGCGCACGAGGGTGATTATCGATAACGATCTGAGCGGCGATCCTGATGGTCTTTTTCAGGTGGCCCACGCGTTGATGTCGCCTTCCGCGGAAGTTCGGGCCATTATCGGGTCGCACCTGAGTGTGAACGACGGTTTTGATCCGTCGAAAAAGCAGGCCGAAAATGCGGCGGCCAAGGCCAGGGAACTGATCGGGATGGTGGGTGCGGGGAACAATGTGCAAGTGTTCGCCGGTTCGAATACCGCGATGCCGAACGACTCAACGCCGGTTAAGAACGCCGCGGTGGATTTCATCATCGCCGAGGCGATGCGGACAGACACGAAGGCGCCTTTGTACGTGGTATGCGGGGCCGGGCTCACCGAAATAGCCTCGGCATTGCTCACCGAGCCCCGGATCGCCGGCAAACTGACGTTGGTCTGGATCGGCGGGCCGGAGTACACCGACCTCGCGGTGCCGCCACCAGGCTTCTCCAATGTGGAATACAACCTGAATATCGACAGAGCGGCCGCTCGGGCCGTTTTCAACAGGTCGGCGGTGCCGATCTGGCAAATTCCGCGGAACGCTTACAGGCAGTGCCTGATGTCATATGCGCAATTGCTTCTGAAAGTGAAACCCAAGGGGCAACTCGGGGCTTACCTTTACCAGCAGATCGCCGGAATCCTTTCCAGGCTGCAACAATACGGATTGAAAGCCGCCGAAACCTACGTCATGGGCGACAGCCCGTTGGTGCTGCTCACAGCTCTTCAGGCCCAATTCGAGCCGGACCCTTCTTCCAGCGATTACGTCGCCAAACCGGCTCCGCTGATTTCGCCGGAGGGACAATATCTGTACAATCACAAGGGGCGTATGATCCGCGTCTATACCCGGCTGGATACCTATCTGATGTTCGAAGATTTTTTCGCCAAGCTGGAATTGAACAGTAGTAAGTAGGTGGTATTTGCAGGCAATTTTTAAGGTAAAGTGCGGATGCTGGTCAATTGTGGGTTAGCTTTGGGTTTTGACACGAAAATATTGATTGCCTGATGTCTGCCGAAGCTGGAAATACCCCAATTACCAGAGCCCTTTTTACCATCTTCTGCATCACCTTTTCTGAATTTCTGATCGTCGGCGTCGGCTTAGGTACGCTACCTTCATTTGTACACGATACACTGCATTTCAATAATCTCGTCGTGGGCGTCGTCGTAGGAAGCCAGTTTGTGGCGACATTGCTGACACGTCCTCTGGCGGGCCGGGCGGCCGATTACCGCGGAGGGCGTAGAACTGCCATGCTGGGTATGATGCTGTCGGCGGTATCGGCTATCTGTTGTCTCGGTGGTACGCTGCTCGCCGGGTTTCCTGCTCTTAGTTTGCTGTTAATCGTCGCCGGGCGCATTCTGCTGGGCATTGGCGAAAGTTATCTGGTGATCGGGATTTTTGCGTGGGGTTTCGCTATTGTCGGACCCAAAAGTACCGGGAAGGTGATGGTCTGGAACGGCCTGGGCATGCAGGCGGGCCTTGCCTCCGGGGCACCGGCGGGCATTTATCTGGAATCGGCGGTAGGTATACCCGTTGTTTTCGCGATTTGTACCGTGATTCCCCTCGCAGGATACCTCGCATCCACACGCCTGCCCATCGTGCCGCTGCTGGCACCGGAAAAGAAATTGTCTTTTTGGGCTGCATTGAAAACCGTTTCGCGCGCCGGTATGGGATTGGCGCTCGGTAGCATTGGTTTCAGCGGCATTGCGTCGTTTATTACACTCTATTTTGGGCAGCAGGGGTGGCATAACGCCTCGCTCGCGCTCACGGCCTATGGGGTGGGCTACATCGTCATGCGGCTGTTTTTTGCCCATTACCCCGATAAGTTTGGTGGTGCGCGGGTCGCTATGGCTTGCCTTTTCATTGAAATGATAGGCCAGGCGCTGCTTTGGCTGGCAACCAACGAAGCCACGGCCATTGGCGGGGCCGTCATGACCGGCGCTGGAATGTCGCTGGTGTTTCCCGCTTTCGGGCGGATCGCCATCAAAAATGTACCGGTTGCAAACCGGGGAACCGCTATGGCCGCTTACAATGCATTCTTTGACCTGGGTGTGGGAGTAACCGCGCCTGTGGCAGGGCTCATTGCGGGCGGTACGCAGTACGAACTGATCTACCTGTTCGGCGCGATTGCGGCCTGCCTGGGCCTGTGGTTGGCAGTCAGTGAACATCTCAAACCCGATAGCCATCATTAAGACCGTTAGGAATTTCTGGATTGTCGTCGCCGGTGGAGCGGGAAATGCTGCGGCGATTTGCTGCGCGTTGTGGGCATTGCTGCCTATTGCCGCGAGCGGACAGCAATGGCTGGACAGGACGGTGTCCGTCGATGTAAGAAATGTTCCGGTCAAAAACGTATTGTCGGCCGTAGCGGAGCAGGGTGGTTTCCAATTTTCTTATAGCGCCGATCTGATCCCGGGCGACAGCATTGTGAGCGTCTCGGCACACGGGCAACCGGTGCGGAAAGTGCTGCACTCGGTGCTTGGAAGTAAATTCCAGTGGAAGGAAGCAGGCCGGTTCGTGATCATTCAGCGGGTACGGGAAGAGCGGTACGGCTATATTACTGGCCGTGTGCTGGATGGTGAAAGCCAGCTGCCGGTCGATTATGCCAGTATTTACTCGGAAAGGTATCTGGAAGCGGCCCTGTCCGACGACGCGGGCAAGTTTCGGCTGCGTGTCAACAAATCCCTACTGCCGGTTGCATTGACGATTAGCAAGCTGGGTTATGCGGATACGGTCGTTTTGGTATCCGATATCGCTGCTGTGCCGGACATTCAAATTCAGCCGAAAGCGATCGAGCTCGATACGTTTGTAGTCCGGAAATCGGATGAGTCGCGGTTCTGGCTGGCCAGGCTTTTCGTATCGTCGCGCTTGCGGGCGCACAGCCGGAATATCACCCGTTTTTTTGTGACGGCGCCGTTTCAGGTTGCGCTTACGCCCGGGTTGAGCACGCACGGGAAGCTGGCATCCAAAGTAAGCAACAAGGTGTCGGTCAACATTTACGGAGGCTACAATGGCGGTCTGGATGGAGTCGAAATCGGAGGATTGTTTAACATCTCGAAGGGTAATGCACGGTATCTGCAGGTATCGACGACATTCAATCTGGTGACAGGCAATTTCACAGGCGCCCAGCTGACCGGTTTGATCAATCAGGTTTCGGGCGAGGTGAGAGGTGTGCAGGCGAGCGTTTTAAACAACACAGCCTGGAAAACGACCAACGGAGTACAATTAACGGGAGTGATTAATGTGAGCCTGGGTGGCCTGCGGGGTGTACAGCTCGGTGGTTTCAACTATGCCCGGCGTTTGCAAGGCGTGCAAATCGGGCTGGTCAATGTTGCCGACACCTCTTCGGGGTTCAGTTTCGGGTTGATCAACTTTGTGAGGAAGGGCAGCGGTTCCATCTCGCTGGCATCGTCCGAAATCGCCCCTGCGGCGCTGGAATGGCGATCAGGCAACCGTCATTTGTACAATTTCCTGGCATTTGGGGTCGGATCTGCCGCATTCGGACGAAGGCCCGTCGCCGGTTTCGGATACGGGCATGATTTTCCGCTCGGCCAGGCGTTGAAAATGGAAACGCAGCTGTCGGTCATGAAGGTGTTTACCTCCGACAAAAACGACGCATTCTTCATTCCCAGATTTCAGACTACGCTGGTTACGCGCTTTGGGAAGCACTTTTCCTTCTTCGTCGGTCCTGCCGTTTCATCGACTAGCCGCACGAAGCTCTCAAACCTGGCTCGCGAACGGGAAACCAGCAACCCGGGATTTATGCGGTTCAATGCAGGTGGTAACCGGCTAGGCTGGGTAGGGGGTAATGCGGGCGTCCGTTGGCATTATAGGGAGTAGTAAAAGCAGTAATGCGGGATAGGACGGCTATTTGTTGAGCAAGTAAGCCCCGGTGGACGATCGGGAAATCACTTCTCCGTTTTGGTAGACCTTCGAAATGGCCGCCCAACGGTTGCACTTTGTTTTGTTGACGTAGGTTTCCAACTTGATTTTGGCGAGGACTTTACCTTTTAATTCGAAGGAAAATTCCGGATCGTTGGCGCTACGGGAAGTTTCAATCAGGATCGAAGAAAGAAACACGTCTTTTATCCTGACCAGATCAGGGATGTACTTCTGTTGGTTGTTTTCGATGTACGACACACGTATTCTCGCGGCAGTATCCAGATCAGCGGGGTAGGTGAGCGGTCCATCGATAATTTGAATAGCGATTTCCGAAGGAGGAGCCATGCAATCCACGCCGTGACGGCAGCCGGACATCAAAAGGGCGATCATTGAAACATAAATTGCAATACGGAAAGGAGAACGCAGTCTGTTCATTGACGGGTGTGAAGTTTGCCTTACCAGACCCATACCTAGCGGATTTTGTTGCACGCCATTTCCAACAAAACATAGTTCCCATCCGCGCTTCAATGGAAATGTGCATGGCTTCGAAGGAACGCAGGGTATTATATGTCGATTGGGCGTATTCAATTAAACTTTAAAATGCCATTTAAACAATTCTACACATTGCCAATGACAGACATGCCGGTTTTTGGGTTGCAAGGTATTGCGATGAACGTTTCTTCTGTAAACGGAATTGGTAATCATCTGAACCGTTTTTCGAATCGACACGGTGGGTTCGCACATGTTACGGATCATTTGTTTGGGTGCCTCAGGGCCCTTGGCATAGGCACACACCGACCATATGGCCGCGAATACGACCAGACACGCAAGTTTCATGGCAAATAGCAGATTAGGATTTTAAAGCAGGACCAGGCGAACACCGTCTGATGATGCAAATTTGCAGTGCCGGATTTGAGAAGTATTTGGTAAAAACCAACATTTTCAAAACCCGCGAGAAACTGCCGTGCCCGGGTGCGATTGTGTCGTGCAGCCAATATCTTTGCAGCCGGTTAAACCCCAACCTGTTTTCACGCCATGATAGCCAAGTATGTCGATTGGATCGATAAAAAGTATCCGCAAAACTATCTGATCCAAAAACCAGTTATCGGCTCGGTCCTGCTATCGTTTTATTGTCTGCTGTTTGTAATTATTTATAAGCCCTTTGACCTGAGTGCGCAGGGACAAATGAGTTTCGAGGTTACAATGTCCCTTTATACGCTGGCGATGGTTCCGCCGCATATATTGCTGGTGTACGCCGTGAGGAAAATCAGGTTCTTCTCCGATCGGGACCAATGGACTATCCGAAAGGAGCTGCTGGCGATTCTGCTGATCCTGATGGGCCTGGGTATTTTTGTATTCGCCTTTGGTTTTTGGGTGGAGGGCCCGTTGAACCGGTTCAACCTGGCTACATTTCTCGATTCCTGCAAGATCGCATTCCTGACTTGCGCGATCTTTTATGGTATCCTGACATTGATGAACCTGCGGTACCTGGATAGAACGCCATTACCTGCGATCCGCAACACCGACCCGGGCGAAGCGACGGTCCCAATCAGGTCCCGGCTCAAAGGCGAGAACTTTGCGCTCCAATTGTCCGAGTTGCTCTACATTGAATCGGAAGGAAACTATGTGGTTTTCCATTTAGTCCAAAATGGGATGATCCGGAAAGAGATCATCCGGAATTCCATCAGCGATGTGGAGCAGATGCTCGCAGGCATCCCGTTCATTGCGCGGACGCACCGGGCCTTCATTGTCAATATCAGAAAAGTCAGCAAACGGACCGGGAATTCATCCGGGTACCGGTTACAGGTGGAAGGTACGGCGGACCAGGTCCCGGTTTCGCGGAGTAATGTGGAAAATTTCGATCGTTTATATCAGGCCGTGCGCTGATCATTCGTCCCAAAAGGTTGCTATTCGTCCCAAACAGAGCCGTTTGTTCATGCGCTGACGTCATATTTTTGCCAAGTATCCCACCGGATTGCCTTCCAGAGAAGCCTTGCTTCACTTTGCTGCCAGTTATCAATCAACATCTGATAAAAGCATGCAAAAGTGTTTTACCTCCAAAGGGTCTTTACTCGGTATTTGTACATTAATCTGGTTGTCACTCCCCCTCCGTAACGTGCTCGCACAGCAGCCAGTCACGGGCTCGGCCAAGGGTATTTTAATAGAGAAAAGCACGGGAAGCCCCGCGCCATTTGTGCATGTGGGCTTGTATCGTAAGGCCGATTCCACACTATTGGCAGGTACCCAAAGCGGGGATAACGGGCGGTTTGAACTGACCGGCATCGTCATCGGGAAATACCTGCTGCGATTCACCTCCGTAACCTATGCGGCGAAAACCGTAGAAATTGAATTGACAAACCAGCAAACGATCGATTTGGATACGGTGCTGTTGCTGGACACACCGCAGGCTTTAAAGGAATTGGTGGTGCGCGGCGAGCGCGAGCGGGCCAAATCCGATTTGTCCAAAACGAGCTTCCAGATCAGCGCGCGGATGAAGGAGCTGGCGGCAAGTGGGATCGATCTGCTCAAACAGCTGCCCGGTATCAGCATCGATTTGGCGCAAAATGTCAGCCTGGAAGGGAGCACGAAGGTAATTATCCTGGTAAATGGCATGGAACGGGACGCGAAATACCTGAACCAGATCCCGGCGGCAGATATCGATCAGATCGAGATCATGTCCAATCCGCCCGCCCGCTACGATGCAGGTGTGTCGAGGGTAATCAATGTCGTCCTGAAAAGTGACCGCAGCGCGGGGTTGTCGGCAAATGTAAATGTGGAAGCTCCGACGGTAAAAAAGCAAATCTATACCTTCCCGTCAGCGAGGCTGAGCTATGGTCGCGGTAAGGTGGATGCTTTTGCTTCGTACAGCGGGTCATTGGGCTATTTTGATATTGTGGAGCAAAGCCGGAGGGAAAGCACGGCGTCAGACCTGAAAACGAGCATTTCATCGTCCAGGAATGGAAGGCAAAAGAACTGGTCGCACCGGTTCAGTTATGGCCTGGATTACGCGTTGGATAAACGGAACTCGATCACCTTCTACGGGAATTTTAATCCGTGGTCGCAGGAACTGGATGGCCGTGTGCAGGCGCTCTACGAAGGTCGCACAGCCACAAAATGGGATTATTTCAAAGAAGACACGGACAAGAACCTGGGGAGTTTCTATTCGCTGTTTTACAAGGGGGCTCCGGGGCGCCCGGGAAGCGAGCTCACCGTTGACGGCAGTTTCTATCACCTGCGCGCGACGAACCGGAGTGTTTTCACCGATCTGGCTACCGGTTCGACGCAGGTCAATTTGGTCCGTCCCGTACAGAACACATTCAATCTCAGAACTGATTATGCGCTGCCCATTTCGAAATCCGTCAGACTGGCAACCGGTTTTCAGCTAAAATCCAACCGTTTTGCCGACCAAAACCAAAGCAGCTTTCGCCATGCGGGAACCAGCCAGGCGCTGTATGGGGGCATTCGGTTTGCCGGGCGGAAAGTTTCTTCCGAAGTCTCCCTGCGGCTGGAAAGGGCCGAGTTGGGTGCAAGAGGGGGCAATGCACGGGTGTTTACTGCCTTTTTGCCCAATCTGACCTTTCAGTACCAACCTCGGGAAGGAGCCAATCTCAAAGCCAGTTACCAGAAAACGCTGGAATACCCCGGGCTGTTTCAGCTCAATCCCTTTCAAATGCTCGAAGACCCGAATACCTACCGGAGCGGAAACCCCGACCTCGGGCTCGTCGACGTGACTAACGCAGGCATCGAATTCAACCGCTCGTTAGGCAAAACCTTTTTGAGTTTCCGTGCATTTTGCAATAACAGGAAAGGGGTTATCAGTGATTTTACCTGGCTGTCCGCCGACGGAGAATTATTAAACCGGCTTTTTAACCTGGGTACGATACAACAGGTTGGAGGGCAATTTACCGGTGCATTCTCCATCGGGAAAGCGGTCCAGCTGCAAAGTTATATGAAGCTGTTCAGGGCATTTGCCCGCGCAGGCAGTTACGCGGCAAGCCAGGGATTGGAAGACCGGCAGAAAACATCCTATGAGCTGGCCCTATCGGCGAGCGTAACCTTGCCGTACGGACTGGCGTTGGCGATGCAGTTTACTTACAACAGCCCGGTCATCGACGTGCAGAAAACGACTTTCGCTGATCCCCTGTATTTTGTATCACTACAAAAGCGCATTTCCGGGGCTGTAAGGGCCGGCGTCACATTCGCGCTGCCATTCGGGAAGGCATTTACCTATCAGGCGGAAAAAATCCAGATGCCGACGCTCGAAAGCGATGTGAAAAAGACGATCAACCTGACAACCCTCCCGGTTTTCCTGAAAGCGTCGTATACATTCAGCAAAGGTGGGAAACGCAAGCAGGTAAATGAAAACAATGCGGATGCGGGCGCCAGGCAAAGAAAGGGCTTCTAGCGGTCGGGGCTTTTCGGGAACCAAAGTAAGCAGGTATTGTTACTGTAATGAACGATACAAAATTGGTATGGCCCGACCTAAAAAATTTGATGAAGTTGCCGGATTGCAAAAAGCGCTGAACGTTTTTTGGAAGAAAGGGTATGCCGGTGCGTCTATCTCCGATCTGACCGCGAGCATGGACATCAATGCGCCAAGCTTGTACGCCACCTACGGCGACAAGCACCGGTTGTTCCTCACGGCCCTGCAAACTTACATGCAGTCGCAGCACGATTGGATGCGACAGGCAGTAGCGGAAAACAAGCCTGTGAGGGATATCATCAGATTCCTTTTAACTTCCCTTGTGGACGATACCCTGGAAGATCCCGAGCGCCGCGGTTGTTTTATGGTCAATACCGTCACCGAAATGGCGAATCAGGATGCGCAGGTGTTCCGGATTGCCTCCGACAATGAGAACCAGGTCCATTCGATCCTGGCAGGACTGATCCGCAAGGGCCAGGCCGGTGGAGAGATTTCCGCCGACAAAGATGCCGACATACTGGCCAGTTTTCTGTTTATCAATTTCATGGGAATTCGTGTGATAGCTGCCACCAATAGCGATAAAAAGCACTTGCACAGCGCATTAGACGTGATTCTGTCAGCCATCTAAAATTTTTTTCTAGTTTTATAGTGATCACTACAAAATTAGTATGTAGTTTTGTATCGATCATTACAAAACATCTAAACAAAGAAGATCATGTCACGATTAGCACATAAAACAGCAGTAGTTACCGGGGGTAACAGCGGAATCGGATTAGCCACAGTGGAAGCCTTCATTCAGGAAGGTGCGGAGGTCATTTTTACCGGTCGTAATGCAGGCGCGAACCAGCGCGTAGCACAGGCGCTGGGAAGCAATGCACACGGAGTCGTATCGGATGCCGGAAAATGGGAGGACATTCAGTCGCTCAAAGCGCAGGTCGAAGCGATCTCGCCCAAAGTGGATATCCTTTTCATCAATGCGGGAATAGCCCAGTTCTCACCCGCAGATCAGGTGAGCGAAGGTTTCTTTGACAACATCATGGATGTCAACTTCAAAGGCGCGTATTTTACGATTCAGGCATTGCTGCCGCTCATTAACGACGGAGGGTCGATCATCCTGAATACGTCCATCAATGCGCACGTAGGCATGCCGGGAGCCAGCGTGTATGCGGCGTCGAAAGCGGCCTTGTTGTCGTTGGCCAAAAACCTTTCCGCAGAATTGGTTTCCAGAAAAATCCGCGTGAATGCGATTAGCCCCGGTCCGGTGGCAACGCCGCTCCACACACCGGACAAATTCGGGATATCCGAAGAGGAGTTCAAGCAAATCGGTGAAAGCATCGCCACGCAAATCCCGGCTGGACGCTTCGGCGCACCCGAGGAGATCGCCAGCGCCGCCGTGTACTTCGCTTCCGATGAATCGCGTTTCTTGCTGGGAACAGAACTGATCATCGACGGCGGAATGGCCACGCTGTAATTTTCTCATGAAATTGGCCCAAAATCCGGGTTATTGAAGTATTAGAGATATATTGTGTTTTTCGCGGGGCCAACTGGCCCCGCCTTCATTTTTTCTCCTATGCTTATTAAAAAATCAAGAATTCTCCTCGCGTCGTCGATGTTGCTGTCGGCCAATGCATTGGTAGCGCAGACAGGCACGCCCAGTGAGCCGGTACGTTACATCGGCGGTGAAATCGCCAATCCTTCCGTACAGGACGGGGCTTTGCGCTATGCAGTAGGCGTGGAAAACCGCCAGACCCTGCGCGCCAACCGTACTCATCCGGAAGAGGCCGACGGTTACGGCTGGACGTACAACCACGCTTCCAACCTTGCGTACTGGAACGGGCAATTTTACCAGCATTACCTGAGCGGCCCCGTTGACGAGCACGTCGCGCCGGTCCAGACCCTGTTAATGACTTCCAAAGATGGCCGCCGCTGGAACAAGCCGGTGGTGATTTTCCCGCCTTACAAGGCCCCCGACGGCGTGAAAATTCCCGAAGGCTATACCGGCTATATGATGCATCAGCGCATGGGTTTTCATGTTTCGAAAGATGGCCGTTTGCTGGTATTGGGTTTTTACGGGCATACCGAGCATCCGTTTAAGGAAGGCGGCATTGGACGGGTGGTGCGCGAGGTGTTCAAAGACGGTACTTTCGGCCCCATTTATTTTATCCGCTACACGAGCCATAAGGATTGGAACGAGCAAAATACTTCTTATCCATTCTACAAAAAATCGCCCGATGCCGGATTCGTGGCTGCCTGCGACGAATTACTGGCCGACAAGCTGAAAACGCTGCAATGGTGGGACGAGGACCGGGGACTGGATGGTTTCTACTCGTTCAAAGATGCCACCGACAACAGCAAGATTGAAGCTCCATCCTACTATCACCGGGCCGATGGAAAAGTAGTAGCACTCTGGAAATTCTCCTACGCGAGCCTTTCCGATGATGAAGGCAAATCCTGGTCGAAAGCCGTGCGGGTATCCACTTTGCTCATGCCGGGAGGTAAGAACTGGGGGCAAAAAACGAAGGACGGACGCTATGCGATGAGTTTCAATCCGATCGCCACCCAGGAATACCGCTTTCCGCTGATCGTGATGACCAGCAACGACGGCATTATCTACAACAATATGTCGCTGGTACATTCGGAGGTGCCCGAGCGGCGGTTCTATGGCCGTTGGAAAGATTTCGGGCCCTGCTATGTGCGGGGGATTGTGGAGGGGGACGGTACGCCCCCGAGCAGCGATATGTGGCTCACCTACACGGTCAACAAGGAGGATGCCTGGGTATCGCGCGTGCCGGTGCCTGTCAGGACGACGGTAGAAGGCCCGGTGAATGATAATTTCGACGCGATGGAAGTGAGCGGTGCGGTGAAGGACTGGAACATTTATGCCCCCAAATGGGCGCCGGTAGAAATTGCCGCATTCCCGTCTGCCGCGAACAAAAGCCTGGAATTGACGGACTTCGATCAATATGACTACGCCCGCGCGATCCGTGTTTTTCAGCAAGGCGCCCAGGCTACGCTGGCTTTCAAGGTCCTGGCCAGGCAGAATAGCGCCGGACTTCTGGATGTAGAGCTCAACGACCGCTATGGCAACCGGCCCGTGCGGCTTCGTTTTGATGCCGATGGTGCGCTGAAAGCCTGGAACGGCAGCGAGGAAAAGGTGATTGCGCAATACACGGCTGGGCAATGGTACCAGTTCAGGCTCGTGGTAAATGCGTCGGTAAAAGGAAGTTTTGACCTTTACCTGGACGGCCGTAAAGTCCTTGCGCAGGCGCAGCTGTCGGAGGCGGTTACCTCGGTAGAACGCGTTTCGTTCCGAACCGGTCCTTACCGCAATGTGCCCAACCGTACGACGCCGAATCAGAAGCAGGCGCCCCCATTGCCGGGAGCCGACGAAAAGGAGACGCCCGCGACATTTTATATCGATGATGTTCAGATCAGTTCCCGGTAGGAGGGGCACTTCCGGCCAACTTGTTTGAAATGCGCCGAGCTGATTTGGATTTAATGGCTCTCTAAGCCTGTTTGCGAAGATATTTGGTCAGGATCACGATCAGCTGACCATCTATCTTCCCTTCAATTTGCTCCGTATTGTCCTCTACAACCCGGATATTCTTTACGACTGTGCCCATTCTGGCATTCAGCGAGCTGCCTTTGACGTCCAATGACCGTGTAAGCACGACCGTATCCCCGTTTTTCAGGATGTTGCCATTGCTGTCGCGGTGAACGGCCAGATCGGCTGCCCCCTCATGGTCTGAACTCGCCTGCGCCCAAGTCAGCATATCCTGGTCCAGGTACATCATATCCAGGTTATCGGCCGCCCAGCTTTCATTTTTCAACCGGCTTAGCATGCGCCAGGCTACGACCTGAACGGCCGGAACTTCGCTCCACATGGTCTCGGCGAGAAAGCCCCAGTAGTCGCTATTCATTTCCTCCTCCCTTTCTATCTGTGACCGGCATTGCTTGCAAACGACAATCTCATTGTCGGGGTAACCGGCCGGGGGGATCTGATAGACGGAGATCTGCTGATCGGAAATACATAGTTCGCAAGCGTTGCCGCTCCTTTTTTCAAGTTTCAAATTCATATTATGGTAAAAATTAATTTCCTCATTTACAGGCTGGCAGCATAACGACAGACAGGGTCATGGCCATTTTTTTGACAAATCAATTTGGGGATTTCTCTGATGGAGCAAGTTCTTTGAGCATTTCCTGTGACTGCCGCAACTGGCGCACGTAGATGTTTTTTGCCAGATCGAGGAACTGGTATACCTCCCGATCGTGAACATGGTAGTAGATCGTGGTTCGTTCCCTGCGACTGGTTACAAACTTCATGACGCGCAGTTTGGCCAGATGCTGCGAGAGGATCGACTGATCGGCTTGCACTACCGCCTGCAATTCCGTTACTGAAAGCGGGCCATCCCGGAGCGCATCGAGTATGGCGAGCCGGACGGAATGGCCCAGCGCCTTGAAAAACTCAGCTTTGTAGAGATGTAGCGGGCTGTTCATTTATTTTGTTATATTAGAATATTCAAATATATGTAATTTTGCCGGATGCGGGGAACCCTAAGTGGAAATTCGAATACTGCTTTGGATTACTCCCCGACAGCAACACCGTATTTCCGGTATGGAAGTTTAGAGAGGGCCCGTTAAATCCCTGAAAACGAATTGATGGTAAACTGTCCGAAGGCGCGTGCTTTTGAATTTTCTGCAAAGAGCCTGATTTACTGTCGGGGTTAGGATAAGTACCAGCTATATTGCAACGACTTTTAGTGGTATGAAATCCTTTATGAAAAAATATAATCTGCAACTTGGCGCGCTGATGGCGACGGTCGTAACGTTATCGATCGTCCCTGTTCGACTCGCGGAAGGGCAAGGGGCTAATATTGTAAGCCTGGTAGGGTCGGAGATTGTGATCTGGCTGATGTGCATGGCCACCTGGCTGTCCAGCTATCAGACCTATTATAAGTTTAACCTGGTCAAATGGCAGAAAATTGCTGTTGCACTGATGTTTTGCGCAGTGATTTCCAATCTGTTCTTTCTGGCATCGTTCCGCTTGTTCGAAGACTACCCGCTCAAATCCATGCGTGAGCTTCCGCTTTGGATTATCACAATCCGCCTTTCCTTGCGCGGCCTGCTGTTGGGGCTGATTATGGTTCCCATTATTTTTTTACTGGAAACCGAGCGCGAGCGGCAAATGGAAGCATTGAAAAGAGAGCGGGACCGCGCCATCGATGCGGAGCGCCAAAAGGACGTTTTAGAAAAACTCGTCACGGAGCGGACGGCAGATTTGGAAGAAGCGCTTTCTTTCCTGGGGGAGTCGCAGGAGGAGCTGGATCATCAAGTATATCTCCTCACCCGCGTGGTGGCGTCGATCGCCCATGATGTTCATGCACCGCTGCAATTTATCATCGCCGCCGCGAAGCATACCGGCAAACTCATCGGCAGCGAGCAGTTGGAGCAGGCGACGGAAAATAATCAGCAGGTGGAGAACAGCCTGGGCAATATGGAGATGTATATGCAAAATCTGCTGGAATTTGCGAAAGGACAGATTCATAAAGGAGCTTTGCATTCGGGTAATGTAAACCTGGCGACCCTGGTCCGCGAAAAGGCGGGGCTATTTGAACCTCTGTTAAATTCGAAAGGTAATATGCTCCGCGTTGCCCTGGACGAAAACCTGACGGTGAACAGCAATGCGAATCTTCTTGGGGTTATCGTGCATAACCTGCTGGACAATGCGTCCAAAAATACCGAGGGCGGAGAAATAGAAATATCCTGTACGATTGTCGGCGAGCAGCTATACGTGTACATTGAAAATCCGGTTACGGACGCACAGCCGGGTGTCATTGCACAAATTGACAGGCAGGGCAGACCCGAGCAGTATGTAGCCGGTCTCGGAGGAGATGGCTATGGGTTAGGCTTGATTTTGGTGAGGGACATTGCGGCGCTGTTGAATGTCGATTTTCTGATCGAAGCAGTTGACGGAAAAGTCGTTGCCCGGATGATCTTTACAGACTTTTCAGGTGCCCGGGATCATGCGTCGATGGAGGTGTCAAGATATGAGGACGACGAAAATGCAAATTTCAAACAAAACCGTTTTTCCACTTCTGCGCAATAGCCATGGCGGTTTCGAGCATGTAGGGAGCCCATTTTTCAACTTCCCAGGCTGTGTTGCGCAGCTCGGAAGAACGCAGCATATTCCTGGCTTCGTCCACACTCCCCGCCGTTTCCAGGATGCGGGATAACTGAATCTGCTGCCGGTGTAAATCGGGATCTTCGAGCGGAATGGTGTTCACCGGGGTTGCTAACGGTGCAAATATATGTGCAGACCCGGGAAGGGATTTGGGCGACAGGGATTTGACAATGCTGTCCATGCGAAGGAAATCAGACTGGAAGGCAGCCTGACTGGCTGGCGTGTCGAGGGCAGTGCCCATTTGTTCCAGCACGACAAATTTCAGATTGGGGCATTGGGGAATTGCCTGGCCCAGGAATTCGAATACAACTTCCGGTACCGACTCGTCGTGCGTGTCCCGCCGTACGGGCCTGGCGGGGGGCGTCAGCGTGTCCTGCCAGCTCCCGCCCGAGATGTGAATTTCCCGTACCTTGTCGAGCGGGTACAGTTTTAAAATATCGGCAAAGTCGATATCGAAATTATGGACCTGGCAGTAAATGTTATGAAGGTCGAGAATGATGAAGCCATTGACACTCCCCACCAGTTGATCCAGAAACATCCCATGCTTTCTTACTTCATCCATAGAATAGGAGAAGGCGAGGTTTTCCAGTCCGACCGGGCATCGACAGGCGTCCTGGATTCTTTGCAGGCGGTCTTTTCCCAGCGCCAGCGTTCGCGCGGTAAGTGGAATGCCGATCGGCGCACCCTTGTGAAAATCTTCTCCCGTCATGAAACCGAAATGCTCGGTAATGTGATCGAAATGAAATTCGTTGGATAGCTTTTTGAGCTTATCGAGCCATTCCTGCTGGGCCGGCGACCATTTCCCCGAAAACAGGGAGAAATACACGCCGTGGCCGATGAGCCGGTGGTGGTTGCTGAATTCACTCACCAGTTCCGTAAACCAGGCGGGGATTTCGTCGAATCGGTACAATGTGTCGAAAGACCACTCGATAGCCTCTACCTTTTCCTGTTCAAATAGAGGCAGGGACGCTTGTAAAATATGGGTGTCCAGGTTGCAGGCAATGGACGAGTAGATTTCTGACATGGATACCTGCCGTTACCCCATTCCGCAAGCCGGGCATGGATCCACAGTTTTGTTTTTGGTTGTTTTTTCGCCGTTTGGCCCAACAGCATTGTCGGTGCAAGCGGTGGCAAGTGCGGTAACGGTAACTGCGATGGCAACTGCCTGTAATACTGATTTTGAGATTTTCATAAGAGGATTTGTTAAGGTGAATCAGAGAATACAGGGGAATGATGTATTTAGGGCCGATTTGGTTGTAACCGTTTAAGATTAAATTACAGTTTCCCATTCACTGCCCGCAGGATTTCAAACCCCATTTGCGTCTGAAACGGGTCAGGATTCATAGACGAATTGGAGAGGATCACCACACCGGTTTGCGACGATTTGTCGAACCCGATGAAGGAAGTGTAGCCGCCGTTGCCGCCGTTTTTCCAGATATAGTTCTTTTGATCAAACGTCATCAGCGTCCATCCCAGGCCAATGCCGTCCTGGTAATCGCCCTGGTGGCCGAATGTGCGCTGTTGGGCGAGATTTATGGCTTCTTTGAGTGGGCTATTGCCGGGCGCCATGTTCGCTTCGAGGAATACCAGCATATCGTCCAGACTGGAAATCAGCGATCCTGTGCCCTGAAAGATATTCGCCATGTACTTGCTCCACGACTCGACGGGCTTATTACCGTGATGACCACCGACGAGGTTCGCTAGCTGCGTTTCCGTGAAAGAAACCGTCGTGCGTGTCATACCCAGCGGTTTCAGCACCTTTCTCGTAACCATTTCCTCATAACCCGCCTTGCCGCGGAGGCTCAGAATTTGCCCGAGCAGGCCATACCCGACGTTCGAATATTCGAATTTGCTTCCTGGCTCACGATCCAGCGTGTAGTCGTTGACAAATTCGTACATCTTCTGTTCGGTATAGCCGATGTAAGGATTGTAGGCATCGTCGTCGATGTTGGACGGTAGCCTGGGTAACCCGGAAGTATGATTGGCCAGGTGCCGGAGCGTGATCTTTTTCCCGTGAAAGGACGGTACTTTCACCTGCGCGGGCAGGTACTTTTCAATGGGGTCGTCCAGGTTCAATTCTCCTCGTGTATGCATATCCGCCAGCGCGATGGCGGTAAATGTTTTCGTGATGGAAGCTATTTCGAGGATGGAAGTGGATGCGATTTGTTCCGTGCCGCCGGGCTCTTTTTCGCCATAGCTGAATATCTGTTTTTTGCCGTCTTTGATAACCCCGACAATAACGCCGACGTTGGCGCCTGTTGCGATGTAGGGATAAACCGCATTATCGACTGCCTCCCTGATGCTAGCGGGCTCCCCGACCTGTTTTTCGCAGGAACAAAACAAGCCAATGGCGATGCTGAATGCCAGTATATATTTGATTGATAACATGTTGAAATGGATTTTATGGCTATTAGATGTTGCGGTCAAGGGCGATGCGGAGGCCGGGGAATACGTAATTGTATACACCGAATTCCTTGTTCGTTTTGGAAAGGGATTTCAGGTCGGAAGAGAGGTACAGCTGGGTAGACAAATACAAGCTGGGAGCCATCCGGAACTTGAAACCGATGGCCAATGGAATGCCGAAGGTCGTTTTGCGCAAGTAGGAGGCAATGTCGACCTGTGTACCGTTCTCGTACCGGAGCTTTGCATTGACCAGATAAGAAAACTGTATCCCCGACTGAATCGTGAAAATCAGTTTTTTCTCGGGTGCGGTATTGTATCCGATCCACAAAGGCAGGTTGATGTAGCCCAGGTCGGTGCGCCTTTGCGAAAATCCGCCGCCCTGGAACGCGTACAGCAGATCGGCTCCGACATGGAGCTTTCTGATCGGGTTGTAGGTTACGCCCACCCCCTGCGCCGTGCGGACCTTCGAATAGTGCGGGGCGATTTTGAGAAAATCCGCGATGGGGACGCCCGTGTCATAGCGGAACATGGTGGCTGACGGCAGAAACCGTACGCCGACCGACAGGCTGTTTTGCGCAAAACCGCACGGGCCTGAAAGCAAGAGGGTGATGATGAATGCGCATTGAGAAATACATTTCATGGCGAAATATCCCGGTTGATATTGAGGTTGGATGGATCATTTGACCGGGCAAAGGTACCCGACGGCGCTACCGCAAACGTTCGGGTATGTGTATTTCTTGGAGATTTAAGCTGTTGAAAATCAGCTGTATGATAAACCGGAACGTATTACCGGTCGTTCGCGGATGCGCGGCGCTCGCGAAATTCTCTCGGTGAGCAACCCGTGTATCGTTTAAAGGCGGTATTAAAAGAGGTTTTCGAATTGAAACCCGACTCGAAGGCAATGTCGAGAATACTGAGGTGGTCGAATTCGCTGCTGGCAAGCATTCTTTGGCATTCGTCGAGCCGGTAACGGTTGATGAAATTGTAAAAATTCTCGTTGAAGCCGGAATTGATCAGGTAGGATGTTTGATAAGTATTCAGCAGGATCATCTTCGCGAGTTTGGGCAATGTAATTTCACTGTCCATGTAAGGCTTTTCCGTTTCCATGATCGCTAGCAGCCGCTGATGATAAAGCGCGATCTTTTCGTCGCTGATCGTCTTCTTCTTTTGCGAAGCAGGGTAGGTGATATCCGGCGCCTGGCCGATTTTTTCGCCTGCAAAATCAGGCTCCAGCTGCTCTTCGACAAGATTGGACAAACCTTCGGCTTGCTCTTGGGGAAACGAGAAAACATCCCGCTGCCTCACCAATTGAAGGCCGACATAATAGAATCCGATCAGATAAAAAGACGAGAAAAAGCCCGACAGGTACGTGCTATCGGTAAAAAACTCCGCAAATGAAACCGCAAACAAAACACACAACCCGATCATGACATTGGAGAGCCAGTGATAGTCATTGTCGGGCAGGTTGGATACAAACAGCGGCAGCGTCTTTCGGTGTCTTTTTAATGTATTGATCGATAGGTACATATAAATGGCGACCTGTACGAAGAACAGCGAAACCAGAAAGGTGTCGATCCCGTCGTGCTGAGTGGAAACAGCCGCTTCGGTGAGTGTTTGTAAATCGGTATCCGTGAATACGTAGCTTTTGAAATACAACAGCAGGATAACCAGGTAGGGGATAAAATGGAAGAAGATCCTGGGCGACCACTTTTGCGAAACGGAAGTCAGGTACACGCTAGCCCAGTAAATAACGGGCGCGAATGTGTATAAAACAGGCTGGAATGCCACGCATAGCCAGGGATATCGGGCGTAAACGCCGGTCGTGGCCAGAATTTCGTCTGTGAAGTCAAATGCAAGGCCTATGAAAAGTACGGTGAGAAACCGGTAACCAAGGAAATTACGGCTTCTTTTCGTCACCGCCAGAATGGCTAAAAAGAACAGGCAGCTGGCCGTCGCTGCATTGATGATCAAACTGTACATGGCTACGAAAGGACTGGCGGTAAATTTAGCGCGGTTTCTTCGATAAGTTACCATTCGGTTTTTGCCTCCACTGTAGCGTTTGTTTCCGCTGGTACGTCATGTGTTTGAAATCAAATCAATCAAACCATGAAAAATATCAGACTGGCGGGAAAAGGACTATTGCTGCTGTCGCTGCTCACATTCAGCGCGTGCGATCACAACAACCAGAATGTAAAACCCGACCCGGGCAATGAACTCACCGGTGACTACGACCGGATCATGAAGAGCAGAGCGGATTCCAAGGGCGTCCCTTTCGAAATCTCGAAAATCGTACTCACCGGAAACACGCTGGCCATCGATGTGAAAGGCGGATGTTCGGCCGATGACTTCAAAACAATCTGGAACGGAGTCGTGTTGCTGTCTTACCCGCAGCAGATCAACCTGGTTGTAGCCAATGAGAGCGACAACGACGCCTGCCAGCCGAAGGGGTCGTACACCTTGCAGGTAGACCTTAAAAAGCTGATCGGCGACGCATTCAATCCAACTGACTTTATCGTGACCGTGTCCAATGGGTCCAAAGTGGCCGATAAGGTGGTCGATGAGGACGGGAACGTATCGAATCTGTAAAAAAAGCAAGGTAATCGCGCCGGCTGCCGGAAAGGGTAGCCGGCTATTAAATTTTCTTCTACTTTGAACACCGTTGTTCTGCAACATTTTCTGGAATCGGAATGGATCGAAGGCTGTCGACGCGGCGATGCGCGTTGCCAGGAAAAGGTGTTCAGGCATTTTTACGGATATGTGATGGGAATATGTATGAGGTATTCCAATTCGGATGAGCAGGCGCAGGAAATTTTGAACGACAGTTTCCTGAAAGTCTTCGAGCACATTCTGATCACCCGCGAAATCCTTGTTTTCCGGGCCTGGTTGAGAAGAATTGTCGTCAACACTGCGCTTGATCATTATCGCAAGGAGCGCAGGCGGATGGAAAAAATCACCACCGACATGGCCGAGGAAGATGCGACGATCGCCGAGGATGTGATCGACAGGCTGTCGGCAGAGGAGATCATCAGCCTGTTGCAGGAGCTCCCGGAGAGCCAAAGGCTGGTATTTAACCTCTATGAAATCGAAGGGTACAGCCACCAGGAAATAGGGGAAATGCTCGGGTTCCCCGCCGCGACGAGCAGGACCTATTTGACACGGGGAAAGCAACGGATTAAGTCGTTGATGTTACAGCGAAAATTTGGAAGTCGATATGGGGAATGAGGAAGCCTTTCGGAAAGTAAAAGAGAAGTTGGCCGGGTTCGAAACCGGTTTTCGGGATGATTCATGGCAACTTTTCGAACAGCACAGGCTCAAAAAGGAGCGGGACCGGAAACTTGCGGGCGCCTTACGCACAGGCGTGCTGGCCCTCGTTATTTTAGGTATTTTGATGGGTTCATGGCTGTTGCTCAATCCGGGAAAGCAAGTTGCGCGATCCGGCACCCCCGGCACCGCCCTTTCGAAGCGCATGACCGGAGCCGGAACTGTCGCGACCGGAAAAGCCGCCGCGCATGACCGGTCTCCCGGTGGAGTCGCGATACCGGCGAACCCGAACAGTGCGGCCGTTGTAAAGGATTCAAAACCTGAAAAAGCCAATTCCCGGGTGTCCGATAGCATTTCGGGAAGTTCTGGTTTAACATTACCATATAAAGATTCGGCCCGTGTTTCTACCCATTCTGCGCCTGCTTTGCCCGTGATTTCGAAAGGTTTACTAAACAAAGGCTTCTCGTATTACCGGGTGAATTTGGAGTGGCCGGTCATTCAGGGAAATGAAATGCCTATGGCCGGAGATACGGGGCGTGTTGGCCGGAGGTTCCAGCTAAGTTTGGGGCCGGCGGTGCGGGCCAATTATGCCAAACCCTCGGAAAACAGATTTACCCTGGGGCCGGCTATCTTCGGGACATTCCCCATTTCTTCCATCTTCTCCCTGCGGGGCGGCCTTGCGCTCATGCGGGAACATGTATACGTGAGCAACACAAACCCGGTGTTTACCGAAAATGCCGTCAGGTGGCTCAACAGGGGCGATTACCGTTGGTGGGAGCTTGAAATTCCATTGGATGTTCAGGTAAGGTTTCATCATAACGCGAGGTACAGCCTGTCGGGACTTTTAGGCGTGTCGTCGTCTCTGGTATGGGGGGAGCATTTCAGGGAGCTGTATCAGAAAGGTAAAATCGTTACCACCACGCTGGCGCTATACGACGGGCAAATAAGGGAAGTGCAAGGGCTGGCGTCACGGCAGGAGGAACCGCTAACAGGTAGGAGCGATGGTGCGGTTTTTGTGCCGGCAAGCTATTTGAATGCGTCAATCCTTTTGGAGAAAAGGCTCACTTCCAGTAGTTTAATTCTTATTGAGCCGCAGGTTCGCTACCCCATTGGCGGCGTTACGAGCCGCAATCTGAAATTCACATCCATAGGACTTCAAATCAGGATATCTTATTAATTAGGAGAATGCGCCCATCAAAGACACCAATATGGTGTTAGAAAATGTCAATTTGCTACTTATTTCCTGTGATGAATAATAGGATCTTTGGCTTGTTAATTATCACATAAAGGGGAATATGAGCTTACGAAACGGTAAGAAGTATTTTTTCGGAATCATTATACTGATCTGTTCGGCTGTTTTCTGCTTTCAGTGCATCCGTACCAGAAAGGGCGGCGGGAACACCGGGGAGGTTTCGTATAGCTTTCAGGTAAGGCCTATTCTTTCTGACAAGTGCTTTGCCTGTCACGGACCCGATGCCAAGCACCGTGAGGCAGGGCTGCGACTGGATGTTGCCGAAAGCGCCTATGCAAAGCTCCAAGGCGGCAAAGGCTTTGCCATCGTTCCCGGTAATCCGGAAGCATCGGAAGTTTATAAAAGGATTACTTCGGTAGATGTGGATTACCAAATGCCGACACCGGAATCGCATCTGGGATTGCTGAGCGAGGGCGAAATCGGCTTGTTGAAGAAATGGATAGCACAGGGTGCGAAATATGAGAAGCATTGGGCGTTTGTCGCCCCGAAGCAAAGCGCATTACCCGAAGTCGGCGACGAAAGCTGGCCCAAAAATGAGATAGACTACTTTACGCTCGCGAAGATGGAAGAGGTTGGGCTGGAACCCAACGAGCCGGCCGGGCAAGAGCAGCTGATCAAAAGGCTGTCTCTGGATCTTACCGGCCTGGCGCCATCGGTAGAACTCCAGAAGAAATTTCAGGACGGTGAGGGAAGCTATGAGAAAATCGTCGACGAACTCCTGAGCCAACCATCTTACGGCGAAAAAATGGCGGTGCATTGGCTGGATATCGCGCGTTACGGGGATTCGTTCGGATATCAGAACGATCATTCCAGAACGCAGTGGCCCTGGCGCGACTGGGTGATCAACGCCTTTAACCGGAATATGCCTTACGACAAATTCGTTACCTGGCAGCTTGCCGGCGATATGCTTCCCAAAGCCGGCAAAGAGCAGATTCTGGCAACGGCTTTCCTGCGAAACCACAAGTACAATGAAGAGGCCGGTATCATTCTCGAAGAATACCGGATTGAATACAACCTGGATAAAACGAAAACGGTCAGTTCCGGGCTGATGGGCCTGACGGTGGAATGCGCGCAATGCCACGACCACAAGTATGACCCGATCTCGCAGGAGGATTACTACCGGTTGTTTGCCTTTTTTAACAATTCCCGGGAAAAGGGGCAGGACAAAATCCAGGGCGGGGTAGCCGTGGCGCCGATCCTGGAAGTGACGGATGCGGAGCGGAAAAGCGTACTGAATTTTATTAATAGCAAAGATACGAGCACGATCTGGCTCTCGGTGATGAGCGAAAATGATACGCTTCGTCCCACGCACGTACTGAACAGGGGTGTGTACGACGCGCCGGGGAAAATGGTGACCGCAAGCGGTCTGAAATCGGTGATGCCCTACGATACGGCGAAATATGCAAGAAACCGTTTGGGATTGGCCGGATGGATGTTCAATAAGAGCAATCCATTGACGGCCAGGGTTTTTGTTAACAGGGTGTGGCAGGAGTTTTTCGGGAGAGGGATCGTTAAAAGCGCCGGGGATTTTGGCATGCAGGGCGACCTGCCTTCCCATCCCGCATTGCTCGATTGGCTCGCGGTCGACTTCATGAACCACGGCTGGAACGTCAAGCGGCTTGTGAAGCAGATCGTAACTTCCGCCACCTATCGCCAGTCTTCCCGGCTGACCGAAGCCAAAAAGGAGAAAGATCCCGAGAACATCTACCTGTCGCGCGGGGCACGTTACCGCGTACCTGCTGAAATGGTGCGGGATATTGTCCTGTCGACCAGTGGCTTGCTGAACCCGGAAGTAGGAGGGGCCAGTGTGAAACCTTACCAGCCGAAAGGACTCTGGGAGGGCAGTACGGCCAACCGGGGCGACCTTACGAAATATGTGCAGGATACGGCAGGCAAACTTTACCGGCGCGGCCTGTATACATTTATCAAAATGACGTTACCGCCGCCCGCGATGATCGTGTTCGATGCCAGCAACCGGGACCACTGCGAAGTAAAAAGGCAAAAGACCAACACGCCGTTGCAAGCGCTGATCATGTTGAACGACCCCGCCGTGCTGGAAGCCTCCCGCGTGCTTGCGGAGCGGACCGTCGGCGGGAAAATGCCGGTAGAGGACAAAATACAGCAGTTGTTTCAGCGAATTGTGTGCCGGAAGCCGACGCGGAAGGAAATGGACCTGCTGGTTGGTTACTACAACTCCGAACTCGTGAAATTCTCGAAAAACCAGCAAAAGGCCGGAAAGGTGCTGAACGTAGGAGATTTTGTCCATGAAAAAGGGGTGAGAAAAGACCAGGCAGCGGCATTAATGCGGGTCATCAGCACGATTTACAATATGGAGGAAACCATCACCAAATCCTGACAAACCATCTGAATTGCGTAATTACTTATGGAAAAGCCCATTTTTGATTTTGGAATGAATATCAACCGCAGGCACTTCCTGTCCAAGATGAGCCTTGGTCTGGGAAGCGCGGCGCTGGGTTCCCTCCTGATACCCGACATGTTTAAAGGAAGCGGTGAGGCGAGCGTCAATGATATTGTATCCGGTTTGCCGCATTTCGCACCCAAAGCGAAGCGCGTCATCTACCTGTTTCAAAATGGGGCACCATCCCAATACGAACTGTTCGATCACAAGCCGCTGCTGAACAAGATGTTTGGGGAAGATCTGCCCGAATCGGTCAGGGGAGGGCAGCGGTTGACGGGCATGACGGCCAATCAGACGAGTTTCCCGCTGGCAGGTTCCGTTTTCAATTTTGCGCAGCATGGTAACTCGGGCGCGTGGGTGAGCGAATTGCTTCCCCATACCGCAAGGATCGCGGACGACCTTTGCTTCATCAAGTCCATGAATACGGATGCGATCAACCACGACCCTGCGCTGACGTTTTTCCAGAGCGGGGCACAGGTAGGAAGCCGTCCCAGCATGGGTGCCTGGCTCAGCTACGGGCTTGGCAGCGAAAACCAGAACCTGCCTGCGTTTTGTGTTTTGCTGTCGCGCGGGATCGGGAACGGGCAGGGTGTGTATTCCAAGTTGTGGACGAACGGCTTTCTCGATTCGGTACACCAGGGTGTGCAATTCAGTAGCGGCGAGAATCCCGTGCTCTACCTGGGCGACCCCGACGGGATGGACAGAAGCGAACGGCGCGAAATGCTCGATAAACTGGCTGCATTGAATGAGGGGACCTTTGCGGAATACCAGGATCCGGAGATCGTTACCAAAATCCAGCAATACGAAATGGCGTTCCGGATGCAAGCCGCAGTTCCTGAAATTACGGATATGAGCAAAGAACCGGAGTCGATCGTGAAGCTCTACGGCCCCGACTGCCTGGTTCCCGGCACTTATGCCGCAAATTGCCTTTTGGCCCGCAAACTATCCGAGCAGGGTGTGCGCTTTGTGCAGCTTTATCACCAGGGGTGGGACGGGCACTCCAACCTGCCGAAGGAGATCAGGGCGCAGTCCATGGACGTGGACCAGGCATCGGCGGCATTGGTAACGGACCTCAAACAACGCGGGTTACTGGACGAAACCCTGGTGATCTGGGGCGGCGAATTCGGTCGCACCAACTACTGCCAGGGCAAGTTTTCGAAGGAAGACTACGGACGGGACCACCATCCCAGGGCGTTTACGATCTGGATGGCCGGTGGCGGCATCAAGCCCGGGATCACCTACGGGCAGACCGACGATTTCGGCTACAACATCGTCAAAGACTCGGTGCATGTCCACGATCTGCATGCGACCATTCTCAATCAGCTTGGGCTTGACCACGAAAAACTGGTTTTCAAACATCAGGGACGCCGTTACCGCCTGACGGACGTAGCCGGCAAGCTGGTGAAGGGGATCATTGCATGATCTTTAAATATAAGATGGATAGCTTTGGGTATAATTCATTTTCATTTTGAATGATTTCATAATCCATATCAAATCTTCCCGGATCGAGCAGGCGAGCACTCGGATTTAGTTCATCATTAAATAATTCGAATTTCACCGCACCATCTTCGCATTGGTATACGTACGGTTCTTCTTCCTTGCATGCGCAGAGAATTATGCCTGCCAGACAAAGTGCAAAAGCCTTAAAACTTCCCATAATTGCCCGATTGAATGTCTCGTTTAAAAATAAACTCATTCATGTTAATAATGTTGCTTTTGAACAAGATTATTAACATGAACGAATGGAAAAAAGAGAAGGGTTTCGTGGGTATGATTAGAGAACCAGCAACTTGATGACGGGTTTAAGTTCCTCGAAGCTGAGGATTGTCCAGGGGATTTGCCGCGGATAAAATATAAGGAATTGAGTCGGAAGCAAAACGCAAATGGCTGTCGCTACCATATAAAGGTATTTTACATTCCGGACTTCGTATTTGTTGATGATCAATGCGGAGATAATCATTAACGGGAATGCGTAAGTCAGGCTGCGTGATATGTCGAACACCGAATACGCCACCAATATATGGCCGGCCATGATCGATAACATCAGCAAGGTTAGCAGTCTGTTCCCCTTTTTTACCAGCAAGCCGATGGCAAAAAGGAATAATACCCAAAAGCCTTCAAAAGTCAGGAAAACTCCGGAGAGCCGGTGTTTCAATTGGTAGGGAATCAGTCCCAGCTCGACGCCCGAGCCGGCGCCCGTGGGCGTATGAAGGTCGGATATGGTAGCAAGTAATGTTCTCGATATCAGGTATATGGCTCCTGCGATCAATACGGTTGAAGATCGCCTTTGCAGCCATTTACCCTCGCCATGCAGTTGCGCGGGTACGCGAAGCTCAAAATCGGATTCCGACAGCAGGTGAAAAAGGTAGATGGATGCCAATGCGACAGCAGCCCGTTCGTCGGTCCAGCATGCCAGTGTCAATGTGAGAAAGATCCCGATGCGATTTTTGAGATACATCCCAAATGCAAGAAAGAAATAGGCGAAGCCATCAAACCAGAAATCATAATCCCAAAAGAAGGCCTTGGCCAGATAAATGGTGGAGCTGCCCATCACAAATAATAAGACCGTTACGGGAGGTAATCGCCTCAGTAATATCTTCATTAATATAAACAGGAAAGGAATCAGCAGGACGGATTGGATTAGATAAACAATGACCACACTTCTACCTCCCGGACTATCCGTTACACCCAGTATTTTAGCGAGTAATGGTACGGTGAATCTGAAATCTATTTTACCGCCATGCGTCTGCCGATCCCCCTGTACAGCGGCCAATGGATCTGTTACTTTATTAAAAAAATAGGCATAGTTATCCGCGATGTTGTGATCGAGAATGAGTTCCAGGTACCTGGGGTAAGTGAACAACAGGACAATGCCAAAAATGATAACCGAAGTTATCATCATCCTGCGATTCGACCCCAGGCATTTGGCTAGATTATCTTCATGGAAAAGGTGCTTGATTGAATAGCCGGTTGTCCGCCCTTTGAGTGAATTGGCGGACACCGGAAGGGTTTCTGGTACAGAACGAAACGGGATGGCTTGCTCCATGGATTATATCCTGATGGTTAATATTGGGGTTCGGATATACAGACCCATTAAAAGCATTCCGCAGTTGCCTGCATTTGGTATTTTTTTATTTATTCATAATTCTCCATTTCAGATTACTCTTTTACAAACTTAAATGCTCGCCCGTCATGGAGCCGGATCCAATAGGTACCGGTGCTGAGTGGCTGTACGTTGAGTTCCTGGGTTTGCTGTGTGATATTGAAATGTTTTCGGGTATTGCCCTGGATGTCGATCAGGGTGGCGGTGGTCCCCAGCAAGTCAGGGTCGGTCACGTCCAGCTTCACGGTTGTCTTCACCGGGTTGGGGAAGAGGGTGATGGGCATGCCGCTGGTTCCGTCCAGCGCTATGATGCGGCTGTAAGCGAACGTTTTGTCCAGATCCACCATTTTCAGGCGATAATATACTTTTCCTTCATTATTGTAGGCGTCCGAATAACCGTATTGCTGGCTGGCGCCATTCCGGGCAGGCATGGTGTGGATAGTAGCAAATGCTTTGGCGTCAGTGCTCCGCTCGATCTGAAAATGGCTTACGTTTTCTTCCTGGGCGGTTTGCCAGGAAAGGTGATTGATACTTTTTTCCCGCTTGCCACTGAAATTGACCAGCCGGAGCGGCAGGGGTTCGCTTTGCGTTTTTACAAAGAAACCGCTGAAACCGGAAACGGAAAAAGTTACTTCCCAGCGTTCGGCGTCGGGGTTCCAGACGATGTTTTCATCGGCCGGGTCGATGGTAACCGTCGCTCCCGAATAGGTATCGGGCAGGCCCGTCCCGTCACCGCTGGCGCCGCCGCGTTTCTCGATTTTGAGGTTGGCGATACCCGCTGCATCACTCGGCCCGGTAGGCAATGCAAGCGAATTGACGGCATTGAATGCGTTGAATTCGGCTTGCGTAAAATACAAGGTTACCTCGCCGGTAGCTGTTTCCGCATTCGTTTGGGGAGTGATTTCATAATGCCTTTTGACGAAATGGGCAGGCTGGTCGGCATCTACCCATACTTTCGCGGTGGTGTTGCCGGAAATGGCGGAGATGGCGTCGTCACCCGTCACTTTGGCGACCAGCACAGTGCAATTGTTGGCATAATAATACCGGGTATCCGTGTAGGGTTGGAAAGAAATGACCGTGGTGTTGCCCGGAGCGACCAGGGTGGAGGCCGGGTCTGTAACGCACTCGAAATTGGCCCGGATCATGAATTGTTTCGCATAACCTGCACCATATGCCTCCACAGCGCCCCAGCCGGGGATCGTGTTGGTGGGCCAATCGACGAAGTTGGTACGCGGAACGAAAATACCCGTCGCCTGGCCGATCGATAATGTGCTGTCAATCTCTTTTAAGCTGACGAATATCGTATCGCCGGGAAGGACGTTCAGTGTGGGGCTGATCCTGAAATCGTGCCACTTCGAGGCATCCGTGCTGCCCAGCGTGCGTGCGGGCGCGTCAAAAAGCACGGTGCCCGGCATGCCGTTTTCAAACTTCATCACCGTGGCGCCAATGCTCATGGTATTGCCCGGGAGGACGGTGTTGACGAGATAGGCCGACAGCGAGGAGAGCTCGGTGGCGGAATAAATGGGGTAGATGGTTCCCAGATAGCCGGGCGTCGTGTTGCCGATGCCCAACGCACCGTTGACCAGGCCGTTGTCGCGGGCAAAAACGGTTTGGGTGATTTCCAGCGAATCGACATACTCATCGTTTGACGGCCGCTGGTCCGTGACGCCGGAAAGCATTGTTTTGATGCGGACCGTGTACTTCCCGGCTACATCCGCCACAAACGGCGTCGTGGTCGACAGCGTGTCGCTGGTTGTCAGGGAGCCCACATTGGCCGGAGCACTCTGCGCCGAGAAAACTTCCACGTTGTCGCTGTTGTAAACGGTGGCTTTGATGTACGCGCCGGTGAATGCATTGGTTCCCTGGTTGCTAATCCGTCCGGAGAACAGGTGTGGCCGGTTCTGGCTGACGGGTACTTTGGGGAATATGGTTTTGGACGGGTTTACCAGTGCAGCGTCGAAATCCAGTACCCTTTCCACCAGCACATCGTCGATGAGCAGCAAAAATTTGTCATTGGAAACGTTCCTGTAAGCGATGCGGATCGTCTGGCCGGCATACGAGGAGAGATCGACCTCCCGCCTTGTCCACGAGTTATTCTCCGCCGGGGTTGAGAACACCACCGTCGAGGCACTTACCTGGTTGCCGAGGTCACCGGCCCCGCCCGTCGGGACGTTCGGTTCGGCCATCACACGTACCTCGTATCCGTCGCGGAACGAAGGGTCATAGGTAACCGCATTCCAGGAAAGCCGCATCACCCCGCCGGTACCCGGAATAGCAATGGGAGGCGTCCACATCCAGTCGTCGGCAGCGCCCGGGCTACCGTACCACGACGTACTGAACGCCGCGGAATCGGCGACATTGAATGCGAAATCCTCGCGCCTTTCCCAGGCCTCGTTCACGTAGGCGACGGCACCTGCCGGGGCGCGGTTGTCAACATTGCGTAGCAGCCATCCGGCCGGGAAAGTGTAGGTGCCTGCACCGCCGGCGGTTAGCCCGCCGACGACATCGAAGTCTTCCTGGAAAATTACCTGTGCGTGCGCGGGAAGGGCATACAGTGCCAGCAGGCACAGAAGCGTAAAGATTTTTTTCATAGGTTATGTAGAATGGGTGCGTTGGCCGGTAGTCTGTTTTTTACAGACAATGGCATTACTTCGATAAAGGCTATACGTTATCGCTTTATACCTTTATCGACTTGGCCAATCTCTTATCCACCCGATATCCAAAGCTTTTTATTTTGAAGCTTTTTATACAAATTACCTCCCCGCTGTTGCCACTGTCTCAGTCATTTGTCCATCGGGTTACCTCTGAAATATTCCAATCACGCAGCTATGCATCGAATTTTAGGATCACTGAAAACAACAAAATCAGGCGCCTTTGCCGCAGTGTTTTTATCGTGCATTACCTTTTTTGCACACGGGCAGTCCGTCTCATACGAGGTGTTTGCGATCAAATTCGCCGGAACAGACAAGCAGTTTTATGAAGCCGAATGGGCCAGTGGGGGAGGAAAAGACGTGCCGGTCCCTATCAGCTTTATGTTTTGGTTATTGAAGGGCAGCAACGGCCGCAATATCCTGGTAGACGCTGGGTTCATGCCTGAGAAAGTGAAGGAAGAGGATTTTTTCCAAATCGCCGGCTACATCCGGCCCGATTCGGCATTGCTGAAAATGGGCGTGAAGCCGGGGGACGTCAGCGATATTATTCTCTCGCATCCGCATTGGGACCACCTCGGCGGTATCGCCTTGTTCCCGAATGCCAGGCTGTGGATGCAAAAGCACGATTTTGAAGGCTTCGTCGGTACCGCCTGGCAAAAGGATGGCCGCAGGGGTGGTTTTGCTAAAAACGACGTCCGTTTGGTGATAGATTTCAACCTGGCAGGCAGGCTTAGCCTCATCGATGGCGATAATAAGGAGATACTTCCCGGCGTGTCGGTTTTTACGGGCTCGAAACACACTTATGATTCGCAATATGTGATGGTCAGCAACGGCCGGGAAAAGGTCGTCATCGCGTCGGACAATATCTGGATTTATTACAGCCTCGACCACCTGACACCTCCTTCCCCGGGCGGTACGACCGACCCCCAGGCGTACGTCGAGGCGATGAAACGAATGAAAACCCTGGTAAGTGACCCGAAATACATCCTCCCGGGCCACGATTCAAGGGTGTTCGAAAAATTCCCGGAACTGGCTCCGGGTGTGGCTGCGATCAGGTAGCCGCTACGGCCTGAATCTGATCCGCATTTCTTGGTTCGCCGACCACACTTTCGGCAGAAACAGGAACTTCATCACCATCATCTGCCGGTTCGAAATCTAGTCCGGAGTATTCCAGGAAGTTAAAGTTGGGGTGGTTGAAAAAAATGCGGGCAAGCAGTGAACAGATCAATGTTTTCATGGCTAATGATTAAATGGTGACTTCTCCGGACGTTTTTCGGTACGGAGAATGAATCACAAAACTCTGCCTTTTGCCCCTTCTTCACCCGGACTTTTGATGCATTCAGAGGTAGATTTGTTGCACATCCATCAAAGTGCCAGTATGAAACGGAACTCCTGAACCTTTTCCTTTCATCACTTGCACACACTGATTTTGCTTCTGCGATCGAGGAAATCCTGTCGGCAAAATTCGCTTTGCCCAGGTTTTCCCATGGCAGGTTCAGCGGAGTTATAATCCAAATCAGATCCGGTATGATGTGTTGTTTGAGTTTTTTCAAAAAGAAATATGGCGTCCTTGCTTTGCTGCTATGGTCGGGATGCTGGTTTACAGGTAATGCATTTGCCCAGAAAACGGTCGCGGACAGCCTGAAACGGGAGCTGCAAATGCATCGGGCGGAAGATACCGTGCGGGTGAATTTGTACATCCGGCTGAGCCGCTATTATTTCGGAGTGGATCAGAACCAGGCCCGGACCAATGGCGAGGCGGCTTTGAAACTGGCTCAAAAGTTATCATTCCACAAGGGGATCGCGGGCGCTCAGATATGGCTGGCCATGAATTACCAGATGACCGGGCAAAATGAGGCGGCGATCCGGCATGCATTGAGTGCGGAAGCCATTGCCGAAAAACATGGATTCACAGGCCTGGTAGCGGAAAGTAACCGGACCCTCGGCGTGATTTACACGGACCTGGACGATCTCTCGCAGGCAGAGGAATACTATACCAAAGCGGTGAAATATGCCGAGATGTCCGGCGATTACGGCTTGCAGGCGAGGGGGCTGAACGGCCTGGGCGACATTGAACTGCGGCGCAAAAAATACGACGAGGGGCTGAAACGGTTTTTCCAAAGCCTCGCGCTCGCGCGCGAGCATTCCATGACCTTTTATCTGCCGGTGATCCTTTCCAATATCGGGGCGTCCTATGGCAGCTATTTCAACAACACGGCGTTGCAGGAGAAGTATTTCAACGAGGCGCTGGCGGCCGCCCGGAAAAGCGGGAACCGGTATGCAGAGGCTTCGATCCTGGCTAACCTCGGCCAGTTGTACACCAAAACGGGGAGGTACCGGCAATCGGAGGCATATCTGCATCAATCGCTCAAAATCAACCAGGAAAGCGGGATTAAAAACGGTACCCAAAAAGTGTACCTCAAATTGGTGGAACTGAGCATGAAGCAGAATGACTTTCCGAAGGTCAAACAGTATATCGATGAGTATTACAATCTCAGGAACACGCTGTTGAACGAGGAAAAAAGCAAGCAGATCGTTCGGCTGGAAGAACAGTTCAAATCGGCCAAAAAGGAGCAGAAGATACAACTCCTGGAACAGGAAAAACGATTGCAGATCGCTTCCAAAAACTTCTGGATCATTGGTTCCCTATTGCTATTCGTCGCGACGGTGATCATCTACTACTTGCAGCAATCGCGTAACCGGAAGTCGAAGCAGTTGCTGGACGTTCAGAAGACGCTGATCAGGCAGCTGGAAGAAACGGACCTGCTTAAGTCCCGCTTTTTTGCCAACATCTCCCATGAATTCCGCACGCCGCTTTCGCTGATCCTGGCGCCGGTGGAGGAAATGCTGAATGCCGGTAAGTCTTCCGGTAACGACCAGAAGACCTTGAATCTGGTGAAGAGAAACGCCAACCGCCTGCTCGACCTGGTGAACCAACTGCTCGATTTATCGAAACTGGAAGCGGGTAAAATGAACCTGCAAGTCCGGCAGGGCAATTTGGAGGAATGGCTTCGTATACTGGCCACGTCATTCGATTCGCTCGCCGAGGCAAAAAAGATCGCCTTTACCACGCATTTCGACCTGCCGCAGCCAGAGGTATGGTTCGACAGGGACAAGCTGGAAAAAATCATGAGCAATATCCTGTTCAATGCATTCAAATTTACGGAATCGGGCGGGAGTGTGACATTGTCGTTGCGCACCAGCGACGACCATTCCGAGTTGCGGATCAGGCTCGCGGATACCGGTGCGGGCATATCGGAAGAGGACCTGCCGCACGTTTTCTCCCCGTTTTACCAGGTACGAAGGACTATGGACGACGGCCAGCCCGGAACGGGGCTCGGGCTGGCGATGGTGAGCGAGCTGGTTAAGCTGCACCGGGGCAAACTCGATCTGACCAGCAAGCCGGGCGAAGGTACAGTCATTGAAATTGCCCTGCCTGTGAGCAGGGAGAAGCTGGATTTTGCGGAAGTGGTAGCGGCGGAAAGCGAGCCGGTAGTTTCGAAGAATGCGAATGGGAAGCATTCCGGTACCGTAAAAATGGAACCCAATACCCAGGCCGAAGAATGTATCCTGATCGTGGAGGACAACCAGGAGCTCCGTCAGTTCATCGCCCGGGTATTTCACGACCAGTTCAGGGTGATCACGGCAAACGATGGGCAGGAGGGCCTCAAAACCGCGATGGACACGATGCCGGACATCATCATATCCGATGTAATGATGCCGGGAATGGACGGTATCGAACTCACTCGCCATATCCGTGAAAATGAGCTCACGAGCCACATCCCGGTACTACTCCTGACGGCGAAGTCCGACCAGGAGTCGCGGATGGACGGCTTGCGGACGGGTGCGGACGAGTATCTGGCCAAACCTTTTTCCACGGACGAGCTGCGTGTGCGGGTGGGCAACCTGATCTCGCTCCGCAAGAAAATGGCTGCCAGGTACCGCAAGGAAATCGTGAGCGGGCCCCCGGAAGAACGCGTCCCGTCGGCAGACGACAGGTTCGTGGCGAACCTGCGCGCGGCCATCGAGGCCAATATGGGCAATGCATCGTACAGCGTGGAGCAACTGGCCGAGGAAATGTGCCTGAGCAGGACGCAGTTGTTCCGGAAAGTGAAAGCGCTGTTCGATATTTCACCGAATGAGCTCATTAACGACATCCGACTTCAGCGCGCCGCGGTACTGATCCGTTCCAAAGCCGATTCGCTTACCCAGATCAGCTATTCGGTCGGATTCAGCGAGCAATCCTATTTTGCCAAACGATTCCGCAAAAAATACGGCGTATCGCCCAGTGAATATGCTAATGCCTGATTTTGGACGTATTACGCAACTTTTCTATCCGATTTTGCAACATTCGTCATAGCCTGCCCCCCATCATGGCCAATACTTTTGTGACCTACTTAAAACAATTGTCCATGAAAAAAATCCAGAAAATGCTGCGGGCGGTAAGGCTGCCTCATGATGTGCCATTCCAAATCTTTCCGGTGGTTTTGTTGCTGGGCTTGCTCGTTCAGGCGTGCGAGGACCATCGGACACCGGTGGATCCGGCGGATTATGAATTACCCGGCGCGATGGTGTATGCGCTGAATGACCACAATACTTTGTACCGGCTGGACGTCAGAAAGCCGGGGACCATTATCGATTCCATTAAACTGGAAACGCTCGATCCAAACGAAAAGATTATCGGACTCGATTCCAGGCCGACAACAGGCGAAATTTTTGCAATCAGCAACATCGGGACGGTTTATTCGGTGAATACGACAGGTTATCGTGTAAAACGGCCCATTTACATCGCCTATAAACAGGACATTGAAGCGGACCTGAATACGACCATCGGGTTTGATATTGATCCGGTGAGGGACCGGATGCGGGTCGTGACGGCCAAAGGAGAAAATGTACTGCTCAGGTTGGAAGATGGCCAGCGGGAGGGCAAAGGGGTTTCCACCCCCAACGTGGGAGCGGTGGCGTACAGCAATAACCATCCGGGCGCAACGAGCACCACACTTTTCGGATTGGATAGCCACGCCGATAAGCTGGTGAAGTACGAAAACCCCGAGGCGGGCAGCATTACGACGGTCGGGGATTTCGGTATCGACGTGGAAGAAGTTGGCGGGTTCGACATTTCGACCACCACGCGTTTTGGCGATCAATTCGGCGTGGCGTCTATTCGGTATGGAGGCAAATGGGAGCTGGATTACGTCAATCTGAAAACAGGCAGGTTGCAGCGGATAGGGGATTTGCCCAAAGGGAAAATCATTGGGGTAACGATCCCTGCCAATGTGGCGTACGCGATCAATGACGGCAATACGTTGCTGGCATTCAACCCGGTCGGCTCGATCGATGAGGACGGGGACATTCGGGAAACCCGGATCAAAGGGCTACCCGACGGCGTGAAGCTCCTGGGGCTCGATTTTTCCATAGAGCCATTGACGAAACTTTACGCCCTCGCGACCGATAGCAAGGTGTACCGGATCAATCCGGCGACCGGCGAGGCAAAAATGTCCTGCAAGCTGGATCTAACGCTTAACCTCAGCGCCGACCCGGGTTTTGGAGTCAGCTTTGAGCCTTTCAGCAATGAAATGAGGGTCATGACGACCACCGGGTTTTTCTTCAGCGCCAACGTGGAAACGGGCAGGGTGACCGAACTGAATCCGCTTTACTACCCGGCAGGCAAAGAGAAAGGCCTCGACGCGATGGCCTATGCCAACAGTCAGCCGGGCCTCGAAAAGCCTTACGACATTACTTTTCTCTTTGGAATAGACCGGGAAACGAACGTGATCCTGCGCCAGGTAACGGCTTCCAACAATCTGACGAAAGAAGGTGCATTGGATATTATCGGGAAAATAGACAAGATAAATGGCTTTGATTTTGGCGGATATGCGGAATACGCCTACGCCATTTTAAAAGTCGACGGGACTACCCGGTTCTACAAGATCAACGCCATTACGGGCCAATTGCAATCCGACCGGTTCAGGTATAACAATGTGGGCGGGTTGGCCATGGGACATAATTTTTACAATCAGAATTACTGAGGGAACAGCGCCATCCGATTTTCCGGTGCTATGCGCTGCCGATAGCTATAAGGCACCCAGAAAACTGCGGCAAACTTCTCTGTAAGAAGTTTGCCGCTTTTATTTTTCGAGACATCCAACCGCGGACCGCCTGGGTTACAGCGCATAACTTCCGCCTTAATGCTGAATTCTTAGATTCAAATGGATTAATATTTAAATTATTTAAAAACCTAAGTAGGGTGTTATCTAAATATTTTGTCATTGTTGTAGTTGGTGTACAATAATTCGTCGAATTGAAAAAGATGCAGAATAAAACTTTGAGTCAAGGTTTTGCAGACAAGAGCTTTGTGCAGGCAGAGGCCGGCATTGATCGGGAGGCGGATTCGGCGGCGACAGACAAAGAGTTCTTTATCAGGAAGGTATTTGAAACAGATGTAAAGAAGGGGTATGATCTGCTGTTCATGCATTACTACTCATCCTTGTGCAGCCACGCGGTAAGGTACGTATATTCACGAGAGGTAGCGGAGGATATCGTTTCGGAAGTATTCCTGGCTTTCTGGAAAAATGCCGTGCACACGCACATTACAACGTCGTTTCGCTCCTACCTGTTTATGTCGGTACGGAACAAATGCCTGACGTACCTGAAATGGGAGCTCAAAAACGAGATGGTCGAGGAACTGCCCGATGCGACGCTGGTATCCATGCATTTGCAGCCCGACACGCTGATCGAGTTCGATGAGCTTTACCTGCGGATCGTGAAAATTGTCGACGGGCTGCCGCCTCAAAATCAAAAGGTATTTCTGATGAGCCGTTTCAGCGGGATGTCGTACCAGGAAATTGCCGACAAGCTTCAGATATCCAGGAAAGCCGTGGAAGCGCATATCAGCAGGGCGCTTACGGAATTAAGGAAGGCGCTCGACGGCCTGCATTGACGAGGGTTGCCATTTATGACGGAATCGCCCCGACGCGCGATTTCAGGTTTTGAAAGGCCTTTCCGGCCCTTTACCATATTTCTAAAATTACAAAAAATGAAGCCAGAAATGACGAAGTACGCTGTTTTTGCCCATTTCTCGGGCGACGCTACCCCTCTTCAGAAGGAAATGATGGGGGAATGGCTGAAAGACAGGCGAAATGTTGAGTTATATTTTGAATGGCTGGAAGAATGGGAGAAAATGCACCTTCAGTTCCAGCCCGACGCAGTCGAAGCGCTTGCGAGGATCAGCGAAAAGTTGGAGGATCCGGCAGGGGCGGAACTTCCATTGCCCGTTTTGCCAACCCGTCATTTTTGGAAAAGAAAGGGGTTCCTTTGGGCCGCTGCCTGCCTGTTTGTGATGGGTATCGGCGCTTTTTTGGGCAGGGATATTTTGACTTATCAGCGGTATGAGACCGCTTTCGGGGAGCAGAGCAAATTCCGCCTGGCCGATGGAACAGAGGTGGCTTTGAATGCAAATTCCAGGCTGCGGGTCCCCCGCTGGGGTTTCGGGAAGGCTACCCGTCATGTATACCTGGAAGGTGAAGCGGAGTTTTCGGTGCGTCACACGGTCGATCACCAGTATTTCAAGGTGCATAACGCGGACAATAGCCTGGTCACCGTACTCGGGACGGAATTCGTGGTCTATACCCGATCGAAGCAAACCAGTGTGGTGCTTAATAAAGGCAAGGTCGAGCTATCTTCTCCGGCCAGCGAGAACGTGCTCACCATGTCGCCGGGCGACCGGGCGACCATTGAAACGAGCGGTGAAATCACAGTCGAAAAACTGTCGAAAGAACAGCTTGCACAGCATTCGGCCTGGAAGGAACACCGGTTTGTGTTCGACGATACACCCCTGCGGGAAGTCGCTGTCAAAATCCACGAGCTATTCGGAGTGGAAGTGAAAATCAAGGACAAAGGGCTGGCCGCCCGTACGGCAACCGGTTCATTCCCTGCGAAAAACGCCGAGGAGCTGCTCACGATCATGTCCTACATGTACAACTTCGAAATCCAGAAGACCGCCGATAAGATCATTCTCATTCCGAACCCTTAATTATTGTTCATCCTAACCTGCCGATTTATGAATCTAAAATTACCATTGATCAGGTTTCTTTGCTGCTGTGTTGCGATCGGTGCCAGTCCCGATCCCGTGCTGGGCCAGCTCCTGGCCAACACGAAGACCGTCGTTCGCCAGTCGGACACGCGCCCGCAGATGGTGGAGCTTACGGACATGCTGTTGAGGCTGAAAGACAAGTACCATGTGGATTTGCTGTTCGAGGAGAAAATCGTGGCGAAGGTGAAGGTCCCGGCCAACAGCATCCGCCCATCCGCTTCATTCGAGGAAAACCTGGAATGGCTGCTGCGGTCGACAGGCATTCAATTCAGAAAAGTGAAAAAAGACACCTACGTGTTGCTGGATGAGAAAATAGTATCCATTCAAAAACCGCTGGAACAGGTGCCCAGCCGCTTGCCCGAGAGCGGTATCAAGGCGATAGAGGTACTGGAAAGGAAAATCAGGGAAGTACCGATGGCGAGCGCCGACGTGCCCATTACAGGACGGGTCACCGACGAAAAAGGAGAAGTGCTTCCGGGCGTAAACGTAACGGTGAAAGGTACGCTAAGGGGCGTATCCGCGGATGCGTCAGGGAATTACAGCCTGGCCGTGCCGGTGGGAGAGGTGACGCTCGTGTTCTCGTTTGTAGGTTACGTCACGCAGGAAGTTCCGCTGGGCAACCGCAAAACGCTCGATGTAATCCTGAGACCGGACAACAAAAATCTCGATGAAGTCGTGGTAGTGGCTTTCGGGACGCAGCGGAAAGAAAGTATCGTCGGGGCTATCTCGTCGGTGTCCGCCAGTGATTTGAAAGTACCGGTAAGCAAGCTCAGCAATGCCCTGGCGGGGCAGATAGCCGGTATCGTGTCGGTACAGGGAAGCGGTGAGCCCGGCTCGGGATCGAGCTTCTGGATTCGCGGGATCAGCAGTTTCGGGGCCAGCAACACGCCGCTCATTCTGGTGGACGGTATCCAGCGGTCCATGGATCTAGTCGATCCGGAGGATATCGAGTCGTTTTCAATCCTGAAAGACGCCAGCGCGACGGCGGTGTACGGGGTGAGAGGAGCGAACGGGATTGTCCTGATCACCACTAAAAAAGGCAAGTATTCCGACAAGCCGACCATCAACACGCGGTACGAGAGGGGCTTTCTGGCACCGACCCGGCTACCCAAACTGGCCAATGCGAGCCAGTGGATGGACTACTACAACGATATCAGCTACGATGCCAACGGAACGATCCCGTTCCCCGACCACGTAAAGCAGAAATATTTGTCGGGCGAGGACCCGGATCTTTACCCGAATGTAGACTGGATGAAGACGATCTACAAGGATGCGACAACGAGCAATCGCCTGAACCTGAATGTGACGGGCGGCGGGAGGATCGCCCGGTATTACGTGTCGGGCTCCTATTACAATGAAAACGGCCTTTTTAACCCCGTCGTGAGCGGGTCCTACAACCCGTCCGTGAAATACAACAAGTTCACGTTCCGCTCCAACCTGGACGTAGACATCACCAAATCGACGGAACTCAGCCTGGCGCTTTCGAATACTTATGAAAACAAGAACCGCCTGGGCGTCGACATGGCAACCATGTATCAGATCGTGATGACGACCCCGCCGATTGCCATTGCTCCCTACTATTCCGACGGCAGCCATGCGCAGCCGCTGGTGGGCGCCAATCCCTATTACTCGCTGAACTCCACCGGGTTCTCGCAGGATTTCTGGAATACTTCACAGTCCCTCATGAGCCTTACCCAGGATTTGAGCGATTTTGTGGTGCCGGGATTGAAATTCAACGTCAAGTTCTCCTGGGACGCCACCAACGAGTCGACGCTCGATAAGCGGAAAAACCCGGCGACATACTATGCCACCGGGCGCGATGAAACCGGGAAACTCATATTGCACAAAAATGCCGACGGCAGCGATTACCTGTCGCTGAACCGGTCGAACCGGGGCACGAAAACCACCAACCTCGAATCGTCGCTTACGTATGACAATGCATTTGGCGATCACCGCGTGGGAGGGCTGTTCCTGTTCACCAGAAGGGAGCATACCAATAACTTCCCCGGAAATTACATCCTGGCATTTCCCTACCGGAACATCGGGATTGCGGGGCGGTTGACGTATGCATTTAAAAACAAGCTCTTTTTTGACGGTAACTTCGGTTATAACGGATCGGAAAACTTTGCCCCTTCACACCGTTTCGGCTTTTTCCCGTCGATTGGTTTGGGATATAACCTGAGTAAGGAGAAATTCTTTCACAACTTGTTTCCAGCCGTCAACCTGATGAAGTTCAGGGGATCGCACGGGTACATCGGCAATGACCAGATCGGGGGCGACCGCCGGTTTGCGTACAACTCCGAGATGCAGTATTCCGGCTCTTACACGTTCGGGACGACCGGGCAGAAAGGCATCACCGGCATTGCGACGGGTAACCCGGGCAACCCCAATGTGGCATGGGAAGAAGCCATCAAAACGAATATCGGGTTCGAGCTCGGGATTTGGGACAAGCTGAAACTTCAGGTGGATTACTTCAACGAGCGGCGCGACGGGATTTACATTTTGCAGCAAAGCGTTCCTTCCGTGGTCGGGATCAACGTGGCGCAGTATGTGAACCTGGGTAAAATGGCCAACCGCGGCGTAGACGGGTCCATTGAATACAGCTATGTCAAAGGCGACTGGTTGATTTCGGCAAGGGGGAATTTCTCGTACAATCGGAACAAGGTCATTTACAACGATTCGCCCACGCCGATTTATGGTTATCAGGAGATCGCCGGACAGGCCTACAATCAGCAGTTCGGGCTGGTGTCGCTGGGCTTGTTCAAGTCGGTCGAGGATATTGCGCAAAGCCCCGTACAGAAATTCGGCTCGGTGGTACCCGGCGATATCAAATTCAAGGACATTAACGGGGACGGCGTTGTCGACAGCTACGACCGCATCGCGATCGGACGGACTACTGTGCCGGAGCTGTCCTATGGATTCGGATTGAGCGCCAAATACAAGCACTTCGATTTATCGGCATTCTTTCAGGGCGTAGGGCATGTGACGAGGATTATCGGAGGAGATCCGTTGCAAGGCCCGCAGGGGAGTATACTCGTGAACGGGCAGATCCTCGCCGACGCTGCCGAGAAGAGATGGAGCTTGCACAATCAGAACCCCAATGCCGAGTACGCCCGGATGTCGCTGGCTTACAACGAGAACAACCGCCAGGCGTCCACCTTCTACCAGAAAGACATGCGCTTCATCCGGTTGAAGAACGCCGAAGTAGGCTACACGCTGCCCAAAACCATCGTGACCAGGGCCAGGGTTTCTACCGTACGCATTTATGCGCAAGCTGTTAACTTATTTACATTCAGTAAGTTCAAGTTGTGGGATCCGGAGCTGAATGCGAGCTTCGGGAATATTTACCCGCAAATGAAAACGGTGAGCTTCGGAGCAAGTCTTAATTTTTAATAGCGACCAACATGAGAAAGTTATCTATCATAACAGGCATAGTACTGACCCTATTTGCGACGACTTCTTGCAGCGATTACCTGTCGGTGGAATTGCAGAATGCGCTGACACTCGAAGAGACGTTCAATAAAAGGGCTACCACCGAAGCTTACCTCGCCCAGATTTACGGCTTTTTACCCAACGACTCCGACATGGTAGGCGGTGAAAGTTCCGTTGTCCCGCGATCGGACGAAGGTATGTTCTCCTGGCTGTCGGGCGTATCGTGGCTGAACATGAACAACGGCTCCTGGGGCCCCACGACGTCGTCGTATGCCACCTGGGAAGACAGTTACACCGGTATCAATCAGGCCACTATCTTCATGAACAATGTGGACAAAAACGTGGAGATAGGTCCGGCGGAAAAGGAGGTCATGAAGGCCGAGGCCCGTTTTCTCCGTGCATTTCTGTATTTCAACCTCTTGCGCAAGTACGGGCCCGTGTATGTGTGGGGAGATAAGGACTCTGATATTTCCATCCGTCCCGAGTCGATAGACCGGCATACCGTGGACGAGAATTTTGATTTTATCCTCTCCGAATTTGATAAATGCATCGCGGTCCTGCCGGCTACCATCACGGAGGAAGCCTGGGCAGGGAGGGCAACGAAGGGGGCGGTCATGGCTGCGAAAGCCCGCGCCACGCTGTATGCGGCACGGCCGCTTTTCAATGGGGCGGAATATCTCCGGGGAATGACCAACAAAGAAGGCAAGAAGATTTTTCCGCAAAACATTGATCCCGGAAAATGGGAAACCGCCGCGCAATCGGCCAAAGCGCTGATTGATATGAACCAGTACTCGCTCTATATGGATAATACGGAGTCCGACCCGATGCGCAAGGCGATTAAATCCTATCAGGGTATATTCTTCAAGTTCTGGAATTCGGAAGTGATTTGGGGCCGATGGCTGGGAGCGGCCAATGCGTGGGTGGTAAGGGCAAACCCGCCCAGGGCTGTAAAGGAAGGATATGGCGGATATGCCCCCTCCCTTAAACTGGTGGACACCTATCCGATGGCCGTCAGCGGGCGCTATCCCGTAACCGGCTATGACGCCACCGGATACCCGATCGTAGATGCGAAGTCAGGATACCGGGAAGAGGGTTTTACACCGGACTACATGCACCCCATGGACAACTGGAAGCCGATCAGGGCGCATAACAGCACCGTCGGACGGGACGCGCGCTTTTACGCCTCTATCCTTGCCAACGGCTTCAACTGGTACAACCGCGGCGCGGGCGACAAGGTGATCACGTTTTACACCGGAGGTACTTCGGGCTACCAGGCGTCGGGCGACTGTGTGAAGGCAGGTTACTTGTTCCGGAGAATGAGCGATCCCAGCAATAATACGGAAAACGGCCAGTGGGGCCAGTTTTGCTGGCCGATGTTCCGGCTGGCGGAGATTTACCTGAGCTACGCCGAGGCGTGCAACGAAAAACCGCAACGTAACGAGGCGGATGCATTAACCTATATCAATAAAGTCAGAAACCGAAGCGGGCTGAACAACCTGGAAAAGGCTTACCCGGAGGTAATCGGCAACCAGGCCCTTTTGCGCGAGCTCATCCGCAAGGAGCGCATGGTTGAAATGGCCTTCGAGTCGCACCGCTACCACGATGCGCGTATGTGGATGATCGCCGAAAAGGAATTCGTAGGGCCCAACTACACCCGAAACCTGGCCGCCACCAACTACGATGATTCCTGGAAACGCTCTTCGACCTTGTTCCCGGGTACCCGGGTGTTTGAAAAGAAACACTATTTCTTTCCCATCAACCAGGAGCAATTGAATGAAATGAAAAATTTCACACAGAACTATGGATGGTAATTTCAACAAATACGGACCCGCGATGAATAACAAATACAGATTGCTCCCCATGCTCGCTTGCCTGATCATGCTGGTTGTTTCGGGCTGTGAAGATCCGCGGATGAACAATATGGCCGAGGACCAGGTGTACCTGAATAATTTCGGGGAAAATGTGCAGAATGTGTTCAAATGGGAGCATTTTACCTATCAGCTTCCGGTGATCAAGAGCGGTGTAGGGCAGCAGGGCGGCGAGGTGTCCTTAAAGGTGGATGAGGCTGTTCTGGCGAACTACGACGACAAATACACGTTGCTCCCGGCCGAATTGTATCAAATCAAAGCCCCGCAGCTCACACTGGGAAAATCGGATTACAACGCATTCTTCGACATCGAGTTTGACGCCGCCGGGATAGAAGCATTGCAGGCAAAAACGGACAAGCGCTACGCTGTGCCACTCAGGCTTTCTTCCGGGACTATCAAACCGGCAGCCGACCAGCAGCTCTGCTCGGTGGTGGTCCCCAATGTGCTGGAACCTTACATCCAGTTCAAAACGGCCGGTCTCTCACCCGCCACACTGTCCGTCAGCACTGCCAACTCCCCGACGGAGACAAGATGCTATGCATTCGTGCAAACCAATTATAACAACAAAGCCGACCTGCCATACAAAGTGCAAGTAAGCGAAGCCGCGCTGGCGAAATACAACAAGGAAAACGGAACGGCACACAAGCTGCTCCCTGCCGCAGCCTATAAAATCGACGAGACCAGTTTTGTCATCGCCAACCGGAACAACGAACAGGCACTGTCGTATTACCTCATCAAGGGGAAAGCCTCCAACGGCGAATACATGCTGCCGCTTGAAATAACATCGGTTTCAAAGTACGGGATCAATCCCGCCCGGGCAACAATGCTGGTCCCCGTCAAAGTCGAGGATTGACGGACGGCTTACCGGGCCAGGGTTTCGAGTGTGAGCCGGTAGATGGCGTCCGCACATTCGTCGGGCTGCCATCTGGCGGTCGGGACGAGGAGGTCCGGTGCGGCCGGTATCTCGAAACCCGACCCGACGCCGGTGAAATTTTCGATTTCGTGGTTGCGGGCCTTCCGATAGAGGCCTTTTACATCGCGCTCCTCACAAATGGAAATGGGGCATTCGAGGTATACTTCCCGGTAACGGTCGCCGAGAGTTGCGCGGAGCAGGTCCCGGTGCGACTGCATGGGGGTGATGAAAGAGCAAATGACGATGAGGTCTTTTTCGAGCAGGATTTTGCAGAGCTCGGCTACGCGCCGGATGTTTTCGAGGCGGTCGGCGTCGGAAAAGCCGAGGTCGCGGTTCATACCGGCCCTTACCACGTCGCCATCGAGCGAAAGTGTGCAGTAGCCGTCGGTTTCCAGGCGTTGGGCGACCATTCCGGCCAGGGTACTTTTCCCCGCGCCCGAATGTCCCAGCAGCCATATTACGATTCCCTTTTGGCGCGCTTTCATTGGCATAGGCACAGAAAACTGCCATTTAGCAGTGATTCCTTATTATACAAAAACGGCTCGCCCGATGCGGTGGTCATTTTACCGCCGCTGCACTCGAGAATAGCCTGCCCGGCAGCGGTATCCCATTCCATGGTGGGCCCCTGGCGGAAGTAAATGTGCGCCAAGCCCTCGGCCAAGAAGCAGAATTTGATGGAACTTCCTACCGATACCTGGCTCGTGACAGGGTAGTGCGCCAATACCGCGGCTTCCTCCGGACTACCGTGTGAGCGGCTGCCTACGGCGGTCCAGTTGTCGGCGGCATGGCTGGTTTGCAGCCTTACGGCATTACCGGCATGATCGGTTTTCCACGCGCCGCCTGCCTGGTCGGCGTAGTAGGTCACGCCCGTCACGGGTACGTGTATGACGCCCATCACAGGCGTGCGGTCGCGGATGAGCGCGATGTTGACGGTGAATTCCCCGTTTCGTTTCACGAACTCCTTCGTGCCGTCGAGCGGGTCTACGCACCAGTAGGTATGCCAGTTTTTTCTTTCTTCAAAAGGAATGTTCCGTCCTTCTTCCGAGAGCACGGGTATGCCGGGGAAATGCCTGGCGAGCGCGGCGGAGATCACCTCGTGGGAGGCCTTGTCGGCCAGGGTCAGCGGTGAATCGTCGGCCTTGCTTTCCACCTCGCCCGATCGGGCGGGATCGTTGTAGATGCCCATAATGGCATATCCGGCTTCGCGAGCGATGGAGGGTAATATGTGAACGTCTATCTGCATGATTTTTAAAGGGGTACGAAAGGAGTCCGGCTCGTAATAGCTTGCAAAAGCTGCTCCTGCGGACGTCTTTTTTCAAGGTCTTCCGGCCTGAGTTTGCTCCTGAATTCTTTTTTCAGTTCCTGGTTGATCTGCGAATACTCCGCGATTTCCTGCTCCCGGAATGGTGCATTGTCCTTTTGATAAACAAGCCCGTAATCCAGTTTTTCGAGGGTATCACCGGCGACGCGCTCGAAAATGCGGATATCTGCCTCCGAAAGCCCGGTCAGGAATTTGCGGTGGTTGTCGGTCAGTACGGGTTTGACCACATTCTGCCACATCAACCCCGAATTGGCCGTTTCCCGCGATTCTGCTGATTCGTGGTAGGCGAGGGCCGTTTCGGAATACCCGGTGCCGATGAATGCGCAGATACGTTTCAGTTCCGTTTCCGGGTCTTGGAGCAAATCCTCGTAGCGTACGCGGAGCACGCGTGCGGGGCCGAGCTTTTCAAACAATGCGATGGATGCCTCCTGCTCGCTCTTCCATTGCTGCGCGAGGTGGTAGCTATGTTTCTCGCCTACAATGGCCTTTTTGAAAGAAAGCGCTACATCCCGGCCGTCGCGGAAAAGGTGGATGTAGCGGGGCGGCGTGCTGTATTGTTCGAGTTCGGCGACATAATGGATATTGGCCATGCTCTTGCAAGTCCAGATGCGCGCACCGTCGGCTTCCGCTTTCAGCTCATACACCACCCTGGCGATTTCGGGCAAGGTAGGCGCTTCGCACCGCCGGCGTATTGCCGCACGGTCGAGGGTAACGGCCGTCCACGGTACGGGATTGGTTTCCACCAATGTGCAAACATCCTCGATCAGCTGTTCGAACTGACTTTCGGCGGCCAGGTCGCCGTACGCGGGCAGTAGCGGCATGAGCCTTTCCAGGATATGGGGCGGATGCGGGGCCGATACTTCGGGCAGTTGATTGAGCATGAGCCGCAGCAAATTGGAGCCGCTTCGCTGGGTGCCGATGATTTGAACTGGGGTAAATGTCATGACTTACAATATAAGTAATCCAAGAATGCCGGCTGCCGGCACCACCAATGCCGGGTCGGTTTTGAAATAAATCGTTGCGCCGAGCGCGGCGGCAAACACCGCCACGGAAAAAACAGTGATGCCGCTGCCCCACAAAATGGAAATGCCCGCCGAAACGATCATTCCGATAATGGCCGGTCTCAGCCCTTTGAAAACCGCGACCACCTTCTCCGACTGGCTGATTTTGTTAAAAAAACGGGCCGCCATGATCGTTAACAAGGCCGTGGGGGTGAAAATGGCGATGGTGGCATTCAGCGCTCCCCAAAAGCCGGCGAGTTTGTAGCCGATGAAAGTGGCGCTGATGAAAATCGGGCCGGGCGTAACCTGCCCCATCGCGATCGCGTCGGCAAATGCCCGGGCGGAAAGCCAGTGGTGGCCGTCGACGATGATCTTCTGCATGGCGGGAATGATCACGTAGCCGCCGCCAAATTGGGTAAGGCTCATGCCGGAGAAAGTGAGCGCGATCGTCCGGTGCAATGCGGCAAGCGGATTACTTTGCGGCCAGGCGATCAGCGCGATGGCCAGTATGCCCGCTATCAAGAGCGGATAGGATAGTTTAAGCTCGGCCCGGCCGCGTTCCTGTGCGGCGGCGGAACCCGTCTTTTTGAAATAAACCCAATAACCTGCCAGCGCGCTCACAAGCAGTACTGCCAGGGTTGAGAAATAGGATTTTGAAATCAATACGACGAACGCGGCGACGACGGCAATGAGCATTTGCGGGACATCCGAAATGCTCTTCCGGCCCATACTGATCGCGACGCTGATGATAATCGCCGCCACGGCAGGCAGTATTCCGGCAAAGAAATGGCTCATGGCAGGTACATCGCCATATTGCAGGTAGAAATGCGAAAGCGCCAGCATGAGTACGAACGACGGCAGGATCACCGCCGTAACACTGAGCAAAGCCCCTTTCCATCCGCCCAGCTGGTAGCCTACAAAGGAAACCACGTTGACGGCCATCGGCCCCGGCAGCACCGAGGCGAGCGAAATGCCTTCCATTAACTTCGTATGATCGAGCATCCGGTCCTTTTCCACTACCTTTTTCTGGATCATCGAGATCAGCGACATAAAGCCGCCCCACGACGTAGCGCCGATTTTCAGGAAAGTGAGGAAAAGATATGCGGGTACCGGTTGCATGGCTGTCAGTTTACGAGGTAGGGGGCCACCAGCGCCTCCGGAACAAATTCGGCACGGTAGGGCATAATCCTGCTTTTGAGCGCCCATACGAAGCGTCCGTCCAGGTTGGTCAGCACAATGCTGTTGGTTTTCGAACTGCAATGCAGCACGGCATCGGGCCCGACGAGGTAGGCACTGCCCATTCGTGCGGTGTAAAATTCTTTGGGTAAGGTAATATGGTGTTTCAATACGGAAGTTTTGGCCGCTTCGTCCAGTCCGAAGGTAAGCGTCCGCGTAGTTTGCTTGCTGGTGCCGTTGTCGAACAGCATCAGGTCGCCGCCGGCATTGCGGTGAACGGCATGTCCCTGGTCGAAAACGCCTTCGGCAGGCATTTTGAAATCGCCGCCGCGGCCGAATTTCCAGAGCACTTTGCCGGTTTTGGAGTCGATTTTCCAGATCTGTCCGTTGTTATAAAACGACATCAGGTAGTTGCCGTCGCGGTCGAAGCTCACGCTGTTGGCATGCATCCAATCCTTTTTCTCTTCCATGATTTTCGGGTCTTTCAGCGGGTCGAGCGCGTCGAACACCGACCAGCCCCATACCTTTTTACCCTGGCGGTCGAGCACGAGGATACCATCGCTTTTGACCGTATCCTGCTTACTGCCTCCCACGGAACTGAGGTCCATGACGCGTGTCTGCACGTTCAATGTCACAATTTCGCTGCGGTCGTTGAGGATAATCTCGTGGTGGATCGTCTCCCGGAAATCGTTCTCGCCCTTTTTCAGGTGCAGGAGCGTGTCGCCGGTGAGCGATACTTCCAGGATCTCGTTGCCGTAGCTGGTGGGGTATTCTTCTGTCCCGAGAATGGACAGGATGGTTTTGTTGCGTGTGAAATGTGTGGTTTTAAAGCCGGTCCCGTTCACCTGGTGGTACCAGCGGATATCGCCCTTGTGGTCGAGCAGGAAAATAATGCCCGGTGTTTCGCGGCGGGAGAAGAGGATAAACCCTTTTTTGAATGCGTCCGGCACGATGGTCGAATCGGGGGCGATGGTCTGGAAGAAATCCTGGATCCACATCGGGTAACCCGAGGTCCTGAAATCGTACACTTTGCTGGTGGTTTCCTTGCCGCCGTTCGAAGAAATAATATGGTAAAGGTATTGCGATTTGGGCCGCAGGTTGGTGAGCACCAATGCATGATCAGTACCGGCTGGCGAAGAAATGGTCGTGAACTTGTGCAGCGAGTCGGCCTTCTGCCAGTATTCGATACGAACTGCGCACGGGTCGGTAGTTTTTACATCGATCCTCACTTTCAGCGTATTCCTGTCCGGCGCGCTAAGGCTGATCGTTTCGATACCCGTGCCGTTACAGCCCGCGAATGTCAGGCCGGTAATCAGGATCGCGAGGGCGAGGAGGATGCGTTGCATAGGAAATGGATGTAATGTATCTGTAAATATAATTCAAAACAGGCCCCGAAAATGGCAGCAGGCAATACGCGGGATTGCGTACTGCCTGTCTGCATGCTTGCCCGACGGTTATCTGCCGGTATTCGAAAGGTTAGGATTAATGTCAACCTGTGCCTGCGGGTACGGGAAATACCGGTGCTTGTTAATATCGATGCGCGGGGTTTTGCCGATGGCGCTCAGGTAAGTGTTCACCATGCTCTGGTATTTGTCCATCCGGATCAGGTCTTCGCGGCGCTTGCATTCGAAGAAGAACTCCCACCCGCGCTCTTGCAGGATCGCATCACGCAAGGCATCCTTTGTGAATGTGCCTGCCGCGCCCAGCAAGGTAGCTTTCGAGCGCGCCTTCACCTGGTTGATCAGCTGAATGCTTTCCGCATTCGGGCCGGTGAGCTCGTTCAGCGCTTCGGCGCGGCTCAGCAGGATATCGGCATAGCGAATGATCGGGAAAACGTGGCCGTCGAGGTAAGTCGTCGAACCTTTCGGATCTGCATATTTCTTCGAGGCGACGTCGGGGAGGTAGTAATAGCCCGCCGGCGGGTTCACGGCCCCGGCTGGCGGCTGCACGTAGCGCAGGCCGTCGGTACCGATGTAATCGTAGAAGAACATTTCACGGCGCTCGTCGACTTTCTCGAACGTGTTCCAGAACCGCCAGGGGATCCCGAAATACTGCCAGCGGTCGGTAACCTCCTTGTGGTTGATCGGCCCGAAGTGGTTCATCATCTCGGTCGCGTCCACGAGGTTGTTGGACAATGCGCTGAAAATGTTCTCGGAGCACCATTTGTTGCTTTCCGCAAACAGTTCGGAGTAGGAAGGGTAGAGCTGGTATTGTTTCAGGTCGGTGATCTGCTGGCTGATCTCCACCACTTTCTGCCAGTTTTTCTCACGCATATACAACTTGCAAAGCAATGCCAGGGCGGAGCCTTTGGTAGCGCGGCCTACGTCGTTGGTTTTGTAAATCTTGCTGCTGGTGTAGTTCAATGGCAGGCTCTGCGCCGCATATTCGAGGTCGCTGATGATCTTCGCATTGATGTCGGCCACCGGGGTAACGGGCGTTTTGGCTTCGTAATCCGGGTTCTGGATATTCTTCGCCACCGAATCCTCGGTCATTAACGGTACCGGGCCGAATGCATTGGTCAGGTCGTAGTAACCCAGCGCACGGAGGAATTTCAGTTCACCCTGGAATTGCGCCAGTTCTTCGTCCGTCAGCACGCTGATTTTGGGAATATAATACAATGCATTGTTCACATCCGACACCAGCTTGTACTGGTGCTGCCAGGCATAGGCGAGGTAGGTATTGCTCGGCCCCCAGTTGGCGTCCGACATCAGCCCCACATCGCCGCCCGATTTCGCGTGGCCGGCGTCGGTGGTAAGGTCGGTGATCGTTACCTGAAAACCCGCGTAGTACATCCACGAGTCGTTGCTTCCGCTGGGTTGTTTCAGTCGGGAGTAGGCTGCATTCACGGCCGCGATCGCATCGTCTTTCGACTGGAATGCATTGGCGTCGGTCAGAATGCTGTAAACTTTCGGTTCGATCAGGCTCTCGCAGGAAACCGCCGCGAACAACATCATCAGTGACAGAATTGAGATGTATTTCATTTTGATGCTATTAGAAATTGATTTTTAAGCCAAGGGTATAGGAACGGTACGACGGGAACGCGGTGTAATCGAGACCCGACGCGAGGTTGATGCTGCTGGCCGAGCTGCCGGTATTGGCCGCCTTGGTGTTCACTTCCGGATCGGTACCGGTGTAGCCGGTGATCGTGAACAGGTTTTGCACCGTGCCGTACAGCCGCACTTTCACCTTGCTGGCTTGGCCGAAAGGCAATTCGTAACCCAGCGTGATCATCTTGCAGCGCAGGTAGGAAGCATCTTCGATGAAGCGTGAATTGATATAACCGCCGTAGGAAGTGGTCGCGTAGCCGTCCTGTGGGATGTCGGTGTTCTGGTTGGTGGTCGTCCAGCGGTTCAGTGCAGAAGTACCGAAGCCCGATTCGAGGATGAGCGCGTTGGCATTGTACAGGCTGTAATCCAATGCACCCTGCATGAAGATATTCAGGTCGAAGTTCTTATACCGGAACTCGTTGCCGATCCCGAAAGTGTAATGCGGGTTGGCATGGCCGAGGTAGGTACGGTCGTTGGCGTTGATCACATTGTCGCCGTTCACATCCACATATTTGGGGCTTCCCGCGGGAGCATTGGGCTGCGGCGCGTAAGTTTCGCCGGTTTTGATCACCCCCGCATACTGGTACCCGAAGAAGCTGCTGAGCTCGCGGCCCGGTTCCAGCTTGGTGAAATCCACCGCACGGCCGCCGTAAGGGTTGGCAGTAGTGGTGATAATGTAAGGACGTCCGCCCAGGTCGAGGATCTTTTGCTTGTTATAGGCAATGTTCAATGCGGTTTTCCAGCGGAAGCTGCCTTTGGAAATATTCTGGGTATTGAGTGAAAGTTCGAGACCGTTGTTCTGGATGGCACCCGCGTTCACGATCTGGCTGCTGAAACCCTGCCAGTCGCCGATAGGGATGTTCATCAGCAGGTCGTTGGTCTTTTTACGGTAGTAATCGAATGTCGCTGAAATGCGACCGCCGAGGAATGCCATATCCACACCCAAATCGAGCTGGGCAGTGCTTTCCCATTTCAAATCGGGGTTGGGCAAACGGGTTGCCGCCACGCCGCCGTACGAATTGTCGCCGTCGAGGGTCACGTTCACCGGTGAGAAGGTAGTCATGTAGGCGTAATCCCCGATGCGGTCGTTACCGGTAACCCCGTAGCTGGCGCGTACTTTCAGGTCGGAGAACAGGTTGAGGGTTTTCACAAACTCCTCATCCCCGATACGCCATGCCAATGAACCGGAAGGGAAATATCCGTAACGGTTGTTTTCCCCGAAGCGTGACGAGCCGTCGCGGCGGATCGTGAAGGTAGCCAGGTATTTGTCCTTGAAGCCGTAGTTGATCCGGCCGTAAGCCGAAGCGATCTTGGTATTGATTTTCGAGCTGGTCGAGGTAACGCGTTCCGTTCCCGCACCCAGGTTGTTGTATAAAAATACGTCCGAACTGAAATTCTGGACCGCCGAGTAATGCTCCTCCGACTTGTCGTCTTGTGTCGAAACACCGGCCACTGCATTGATCGAGTGCTGACCGAAGGTTTTGATATAGGTAAAATAAGCCTCTACCAGGTTCCGGTAAGCCGCATTGTCGTTCACGGTCGCGCGGCCTTTGACCTTCTCGCCATCCACGAGGTCGCGGGGGAGGTAGGTGCCTTCTTTGAAACCGTTGTATTCGGTTCCTGCATTGACTTTAAATGTAAGATCATCGGTGATCATGTATTCGGCAAATGCATTGACGTTAATCTTGTTGCCGAATTTGTCATTGGTAGGGGCGAGCAACCAGGCCAACGGGTTGTCGCGGCCCTGGAAGCGCGCAAAAGTGCCGTTCGCATTGTAAGCAGGCACCGCCGGCGAGGCCGACAAAATGCCGTACATCACATTGGAGGGAACAATGGAACCGTCGTAGTTCTTGAAGCGGGAGAACGTATGTGCACCGTAAATGTTGGCACCCATTTTGAAACGCTTGCCAAACTGCTTGTCGGCATTGAGTCGTACCGAATAGCGGTCGTAGTCGGTGTTTTTCAATGCACCGTCCTGGTTGAAATAGTTGAGCGACAATGCCACGCGGGTATCCTCGTTACCACCGCTAGCGGTGAGGCTGTAACTCTGTACGCTTGCATTGCGGGTAGCGAGTTTGAACCAGTCGTTGCTGATGCCGCTGGCGAGGTCGGTAGGCGTGTACAATGCAGGTAATCCTTTTTCCGCATTCTTCGCATTGGTGATTTGCATGGCTTGCAGGCCGGTCATTTTCTCGTAGCTGCTGCTCACTTTCTGCACGCCGTAATAGCTGTCGAAAACAACTTGCGCCTTCCCGGCCTTCCCTCTTTTGGTTGTGATGATCACAACGCCGTTTGCACCGCGGGCACCATAAATGGCGGTCGCGGAGGCGTCTTTCAGGATCTGGATGTCGTCGATATCGTTGGGGTTAATATCCTTTCCCGTTTCGGAAGGAAAGCCGTCGACCACGTACAAAGGCTCGTTGGTGGATGAGATGGAGTTACCACCACGGATACGCACCACGGTGGTACCGCCCGGTGCCGAGTTCGACTGGCTCACCTGCACACCCGCCGCACGTCCCTGGAACGCCTGTGCCACGTTGGAAGTGGCACCGCCGAGGTTCAGGCTCTCGCTGGCGATGGAGCTCACCGCGCCGGTCAGGTCCTTCTTTTTCTGGGTACCATATCCTACCACCACCAATTGATCGAGGGTTTTGGAATCTTCTTCGAGGGTAACCTTGAAGACCGTCTGGTTGCCCACGGTAATCTCGGCTGTTTTGTAGCCGATAAACGAAATGCGCAGTACCGATTGGCTATTGGGAACGGCGAGGGAGAATTTGCCCTCAGTGTCGGTGATCACACCCGTAGTAGTGCCCGACAGCGAAACGTTGGCACCGGGTATCTCGGCACCCTTGGCGTCGGTCACCGTACCCGACACGCGGATCTCGCCGGTCTGACCGAAGCTGCTGCCGGCAGCCAGCAGGGCAACGAAAATGAAACTCAGTATAGCCTTTAACTTCATAGGAATTGGGTTTTGGGGTTAACATAAAAGCTCTTCCAGACGGGAACGACTGCCGGTTGGCAGCTCCTGTCAAATGCGCTCATTTTGAGTGAAATATCGGTTGAAACAAATGTAGAAAACAAAATGTGTGCGCACACACTCTAAAATTAAAATTCCTGCATTTTATCAATTTGAAAGAAAATTTTACTGGAAAATAAAACCGGAGTACTTCATTTTACTGATTACGGTTTTTCCGATATAATCAGTAACCATCCGTGGCCTTTTGCGACCGGAATCGACTGTGTAGCAGTGAAATTGGCCGCAGGCTGGAAATTGACGATCTCCGGCGCCGTGATCTGCGCCTTCTGCGGATCGATGCCCAGCTTTTTCCAATCGATGTTCAGGTGGAAACTGGCGTCGCCTTCCGCCCAGCTCGCAATGGAAACGAGGGCGCGTTTGTCCTGTACATAGCTGGTAGTGAGTACCTGCGGGTGATCGGTACTGACCGGGTTGGCGTCGGTCCAGTAGCCCAGCATGCGGCTGCCCTGCATCCCGAACGCGTCCCAGACTTTCCAGATGGCGCGTGCGTCGCTGCCTTCTTTCCAGGGCATCCGGTTGGTCATGCCGTAAATGAGCCCCCTCCACGGGTTGCCGCCGTTTTCCAGCATTTCGCCCATGAGCCCGAAAGGGATACCGGAGACTTCCGTCATGAAAAAATCCGGGTTATTTTGCTCGTAATCAAAGTATTCGCCGAACCAGAGACGGTTAAGGTAGGGGAAATGCTCCATGTACAGGTTCGCGCTGTTGTTGAACCCGTCGTTCTTGTTGTACTGGTTGGCCGAATGCAGGTCGATGTAGCCCGGGTGGCCGTCGCGGGTGAGCACACGCTTGACGCGCTTCATGGTCGTCCGGTCGAATGCCACGTCGTCGAGGTAAATGCCGTCGATTCCTACATGCTGCGTCAGCCAGTTCATGCCTTCTACATAGTAATTGTGCCAGCGGCTCATACCCGAGTTGACCACCGCGGCGTCCTTGATTTCAGGCACATACCAGGCCGCGATGTAATCGTCCTGCAGATGTTCCTGCAACCAGGCATAGCCCAATCCCTTGCCCGGCGAGAATATCTCGTGGCCCAGGCTGCGCAGCGGGAAGAGCTCGTAGGCGCTGTTGGACAGCTCGCGCACCGTGTTATAAATCTTCACTTGCAGGCCGTCCTGATGCGCTTTGTCGATATACGCCTTCATGGCCTGGTGCTCGATGAAAGGGTAGTTGATGTAGGGGTTAATGGGCGTCGCGTGGTGGATATTGACGATCGTCGCGCCTTTCGCCCTGATCGAATCCGGGTCGTTGTAGCGGTGGTAGAAACGGGTTTTCCACTGGGAGTCGGTATCCAGCGCATGGAACGGCGTGATGAGCAGCGTAAAATTGTAATGCAGGCTTTCTCCCTTTTTCATGCTGCGGGAACCGCTGTAATTACGGATCAGCACCTGTCCGTCCGTTTCCGACAGCCGGATGCCCCCCTTGTTTCCATTACCCCACGAAGCAGGTAGCAGAAGCGGTTTTTGAAGGTAAAAATTGGTATTCAGCGGACGTACATAATGCTCGTCGCGCAGGGAGAAGTTGAGCCCGGCATTCACGTCGCCGATCCAGGCGCCGTCCTGGTTTTTGGTAGCCACTTCCCATTTCCAGTCGTAGGAAGCAGGCCGTTTGCCGCCTTTCAGGTTGAGTCCCATCATATAGCGGGCGGCGTCGGGGCTCATGGGGATATCCATGTAAATATCGTCCAGTTCGGCGTCCGCAAGCGCGGTCACTTTTAGGTCGTAAGCCACGAAACCGTCAAATTCGATATGGCCTGTCACGTCCATGCGCAGGTGTGCGGACGTGCCCGAAGCCGTCCAGGCCATCGTTCCGGGCGTTTGTTCGGTATAGCGGACGCCCTGGTCGGCCCATTTTTCGGTGCCTCCGTTTTTGGAAACGGCCACAAACCGGAAAGGCGCTTTCAGTACATCCTTCGGAGCGTTAGAGAGGCCGGTCATTTCCGGTGTAAAATAGGTTTCAATGCGTTCGGGAAGCCCGTTGCTGCCGATCGTGAACCGGCGGCCGAGCAGAGAAACCGCATTGCCCTGGCGCTGCAAGGGGAGGTATGGGCTGATCACCTCGTTTTTTTGCGCCATCGTCGAATTGAGCCAGGCCAGGCGGGTTTGCTTTTGCGGCTCGCTGATGCCCTTATCGGCCAGCGCAGGCCCGGCGATTTGCAAGGTAATGTCGATGGCCGTTTCGGGCGCGTTCGTGGCCGTTACGTATACCTTTCCCGTATAGGTACCCGCGGGGGTGTTCGCGGGAATGTCGGCGAGGCACCACAGCGCCTGCACTTTACCTTTCGCCACCGACACCTGCTTTTTGACGGGCCGGGCGTCCCAGCCGGTGCCGTCGGTGTTCAGGCAGGAAAATGCTTTAGAGGGAATGCTGGCGGTACCCTGCCTCAGGTCGGAAAACCGGACACGGACATGATTGAGATCTAACGATATAGGATATACGCCAAGTTGAAAGGTATAGTTTTCCCCGGGATGCGCCTCATCGCGGAATGCGCGGTTGGCGCCTTTTGTGATCCATCGCTGGGGCAGGTCGTCCGTCATGCGGATGGGATGCAACCGGTCTTCGGGGAAAACGAGGTAGCTCCGGGACGCGTGGCCTGCGAGCAGTTTTCTGACTTCGCCCGATTTCGCGATCACTTCCATCGGGTAGGGGCTGCTCATTTCGTTGACGGCCTCGATGTGCCGCACCCGGGCAGGCGTTGCATTTTTCAGGTTGCCAAGCCAGGAGGCCGAAGCCGTATGGGTGTTTTTCAGGTAGTTAGCCGTCGGGTAATTGGTGCGCCCTTGTACTTTGTAAGGCAAATAGTAAATGTAATAGGTACCCGCGCCCGAAACCGGTTCGAAAGTAACCTCGCCCGATTCGCGGCTGATGCGGCCTGTTTTTACATTCAATACCCGCCGGTTGGTCGCGCTGTCTACCACGATCACCTCGCTGTCGGTATGCCGGTCGCGGCGTCGCCAGTCGATCACCGCTGTGGCGGCGCCGGCTTTCTGCTTCACGTCGATCACGGCGCGGACGTTCCCGAGCGAATCGGGGTTCCATGCATTGCGGCCGGAAACATAAGGAAGTTCCTGCGCGACGGACTGCCGGAACGAGACCAGGGAGATGAAAAGAAGCGGTAGGGTCAGTTTCATAAATACGAAACTACCAAATAAAAGTGTGTGCGTACACACTTTTATTAAATTTTAATTTTGTTGATTTACACTAATGCAATTATCGGTTACAAATATACCATTCGCCGGTATTTTCTGTCGGTTAGACCAGCTTTTCGGCGGGCGTTATCGCATCTTCTTCCAGGTAGTACCGGAGGTTTTCGAGCGTGATGATGTCCAGCGGCAGGAACTTCGTTTTGGACACCGCCTTGCGGAATACAAGGAAGTCGGCGAGCTGCCGGATGCCCAGGTAGCCCTGCCGTTCCGGGTTCTGGTTGATCAGGAACCCGATACTGCCTTTTTCGAGGTAATGCAGGTTGGCGGGCACCAGGTCGTAGCCGATAATGCGGATATCGCCCAGCTGCCTCCGTTCGAGTTCCGCGGCGACGAGGTGCGCTTTGGAAGTGGTAACGAAAATATGCCGGAGGTCGGCGAGGCCGTTTACCGCGTCGGCGAGCCTGGCATTGAAGCTTTCCGGGTCGGAGCTGTCGAGTTCGATCGTCGTTATACCGAAAGAGTCGGCTTGCTGAGCGAAATAGTCGCGTAAACCTTCCTCTTTTTTCAGCAAGTGCGCCGCATTATCGATTTTCTCGTCGATGTGCACGATCAGGATCGAGCACTGTTCCGATTGGCCGTAATGCATGAGTTTACCGGCTAGCTTGCCGCTCTGGTACGAATCCTGCCCGATGTAGCTCAACGGCCCGTGGTCGGATATTTCGGTATTGAACAGTACGAAAGGAACCGAGGTGTCGTGCCATTGCGCGAGAAAGGGGAGTACCTCATGGTAAAAGATAGGCGATAGGAAAATGCCGTCCGGGCGCGTAGCAGTCAGTTCCCCGGCCTTTTTGACAAAATCCTTGACGTCGTAGGGATTGAAAATGAACTGCTGCACCGAAACGCCGAACTGTTTCAGCTCGCCGACCGCTTTTTCAATACCCGTTTTGGGGGCCAGCCAATACGAATCTACCTCGTGATCGGGAATCAGGGCTGCGAACCGGTACTGCTTTTTCGAACCGAGCGCGCGGGCCATCAGGTTGGGTTCGTAGTTGCTTTCGTCGATGATTTTCTGAATGCGGATCCTGACTTTTTCCGCTACTTTCCCGCGGTTATGAATCACGCGGTCCACGGTGCCGGGGGATACTTTGGCTTTAAGGGCAATGTCTTTGATTCGTATGATCTTTTGGTCCATGAAGGTAGGTTGCGGTTTATCAATGCCATAAAAGGGCTGGAAGCTGTAATATTACTGGTAAAAACGTATCTTACGCAACGTAAATCAAAATGCTGGCAGATATGATACCCGACAGAGACGGTTTTTCTCCCTACACACCGCACGCCCGGATAAAAGGCGTTCGCCGGAAGATCAGAGATCAGGTAATGACCGAATATGATGCGGAGCTTCGGCAGGCGGTGGGCTGGCGGAAGTACCTGGTCAAATGGAAGCTTAATCTCCTGGTGGAAATACGATACCGGGGTATCCTTTTCATGGGCGCGGCCACGGATTTACCGGTCTAGTTTTCAGGGATTTGCGCTTTTATGAAATTCCGCCGAATGGTTACTTTTAGTTACTTTATTTGGTGTTTTCGCTGTTTTGTACTTGAAAAGTGCATTGAATGTCAAAATATTAGAATATTATTTCTAATTAATACATAAAACGTTGTACTTTAACCGGAAATTGAAATCCCGGGGGAATATTTGGTAAATCTTATACTTAGTTTTTATTAACTTTATTGAGCTGATATTGCCGGGTATCAGCGTTTTTCAACCTATCTAACTAATCCTGACGTGCCTCTTAAAGTCGCCTACAACGAAGCGGAATTAATGGCTCTGGTAGCAGAAGGAGACGAGCAGGCATTCTCCCGCCTGTTCTGTATTTTCCATCAGGAACTGGCCGACTATGTGCTGCGACTTACGAAATCGCTGCCGATGACCGAAGAGATCGTTCAGGATGTGTTTGTTAAAATCTGGACAAGGCGCGACCAGCTGCACGAAGTGGTCAATTTCCGGGCGTACCTTTTTGTCATTTCGCGCAACTACACTTTCAACGTCATGCGCGGCGAAGCCCGCCGGGCCCTGCAATACCGCCAATGGGTAGCCGATATCCCGTTTTCGGAAGACCCGGAGAATGCGCCCGACCGGGAGCGTTATTACCTGATCATCGAGGAGGCGGCGTCGATGCTGGCGCCCCAACAGCAGAAAGCCTGGCGTATGAGCCGCGAGGAAGGACTCAAACATGAGGAAATCGCGCAGCGAATGCAGCTCTCGAAAGAAACCGTGAAGCGGCATGTGAGCCTGGCCATTGCGTCGATTTCGCGGTACATCAAAGCCAATGCAGGCAATGTACTGGGTGTCGTTCTGGTGTTGCGCGCGTTGTGGGGCAAGTAGCGGTATCGCCCCGCATTAAAATCTATCATTCTTAAAAATTTCAAAAAAATATTTCCTGCGATTGACCCTGTCCGTAATATTCTGTGTCGTATCGGTAAATACTAAAAATTTATTGTATGAACAGCAGCCGCAGGACCTATCTTTTCTACCGTCACTTCGACGGCACTGCGACGCCCGAAGAAAGGCTCGAGTTGGCGGAGCTGCTGCAAGGCCTGGAAAACGAATCCGCGATTCATCAGCTGATGGAGGAAGCCTGGGAGACATTCTCGCACAGGCGTGAGGTTTTTCAGGAAGACCAGAGCCGGCGGATGCTGGAAAGCATCATCGGCCGGAATGCGGAAGCGGAAAACGAAACGGAATATGCCGGCGAGCCGGTTTACCTCTGGCGACGTATATCCATAGCAGTGAGCGTACTTTTCGCATTGGGGATCGCCCTGTATTTTTTCAGACAGTCGACCAGAAAACCCTCGGAACAGAGCGTCGCGGCGGCTATCGCTCCCACGGATATCCAGCCGGGCGGGAATAAGGCATTGCTTACGCTTTCGGATGGCCACACCATCGAGCTGGATCATGTTTCGAAGGGGGTATTGACGCGCCAGGGCGACGTATCCGTGGTCAAAACGGGGGAAGGGCACCTGGCGTATCAGGTGGGTAAGGATGCCAGACCGACCGTGGCCGGATATAATGTGCTCAAAACGCCGCGGGGAGGCCAGTACCACCTTGTACTGCCCGATGGCAGTGAGGTCTGGCTCAATGCGGCCTCTTCGATCCGCTACCCGACGGCCTTCGACCAGGATGCCCGACGTGTGGAGATCAATGGCGAGGCGTATTTCGAGATTAATAAAATCACTTCCCGCGACGATCGCGGGCGCAAGCACCGTGTGCCGTTCGTGGTGAAAGTCAACGACGTGGAAGTGGAAGTGCTCGGCACGCATTTCAATATCAATGCTTACAGCGACGCCGGAAGTGTGAAAACGACGCTGCTCGAAGGTTCGGTACGGATCAGGAAAGGCGACAGGAAAAGTCTCTTGCAGCCCGGCCAGCAAGCCGACGTCACCGAGCGCTCGGCGGCGATACGGATCAAGGATGTGGATGTGCGGCAATCGATTGCGTGGAAGGACGGCTATTTCCGTTTCGAAAAGGCGGGCCTCGAAGAGATCATGCGAGAACTTACCAAATGGTACGACGTGGAAGTGCGCTACGACGGTAAACTGCCTGATCGCAAGTTCACCGGGGAAATCCCGCGCAGCGCCACATTATCCCAGGTACTCGAAATTCTCGAAATCAGCAAGGTACACCTGGACATAGCCGGGAAAGAAGTACTGGTGAAACAGCAATAAATGATGCATGTTATTGAAACGATACCAATTTTAACCACCTAACCCTCTGAACTATGAAAATACCTTAACTCTCTGATTCCTTTCTCCACTACTTAGTAAAAAGCGGATATAAAAAAGACCAGGAGCGTTGGCGCGCGCCTGGTCTGGCTCCCAATGTCGGTTGGGGTTTTGTCCGGGTCTTGCTTCACCTCGCCGGTAGAACCGGAAGGGATTGTTATGTCATTCGCGAAAAATCGATAACTATTTACCCAAACTCCCAAATGTACAGAAAACTACGCTCTTATGGAAAGGGCTATCGAAGGTCTTACGAAAACTTAAATCTCGGTAGGATTGTGAAGCTTTCATTCATTCTGATAATCATTGCCTGCCTGCACGTTCATGCGGCTACCTCCCAGAAGGTCACGATCTCGGGAAGTAACCTCGCATTGGAGAGGGTATTTCAAATGCTGAAAAAGCAGTCGGGCTACACGTTCTTTTACGACGATGCATTGCTGAAACAAACATCGGCAGTGAACATCAACGTACGCAATGCCACGCTCGAAAAGGTATTGGAACAATGCCTGGCCGGGCAGGCGCTTACCTACGCGATCGTAGGCAAAACGGTGGTGATCAAACCCGCCAAAACCCGCAGGCCCGGGGACGAACCGACCAGCGGCTTGCCGGTCGAAAACAGCATGCGGCCGCTCGCGATCAATGTGGTGCAAGCGGTGGGAATGCCGGTGGTGAGACAGCTGCCCCAAAAGGATATTACCGGTAAGGTTACCGACGAAAAAAAGGAGCCGCTGCCGGGCGTGAGCATTGTGGTGAAAGGCACCTCGACCGGTACCGTTTCCGACGCCACCGGCTCTTACAAGATCACGCTGCCATCCGAATCCGGCACGCTGATTTTCAGTTTCGTAGGTTATGAAAGCCAGGAGGTGATCGTCGCCAGCCGGAGCACGATCGACGTTCAGCTGAATCCATCCGAGCACGCATTGAACGAAGTCGTGGTGACTGCCCTGGGGATTTCCAAAGAGAAAAAAGCCCTTGCATATGCGGTGGCGGAGGTACGCGGGGAGGAATTCACACAGGCGCGCGACAACAACATCGCCAGCGCGCTCACGGGCAAGGTGGCCGGGGTGGACGCGACGCAGATCAATGCGGGGCCGGGCGGTTCCAGCCGGGTGATCATCCGCGGCAACAACTCGCTGAGCGGCTCCAACCCTAACCAGCAACCGCTGTACGTCGTGAACGGGCTGCCGATCAACAACACCAATAGCGGTGCGAGCCAAAATACAACCGGATTGAACATCGACCGCGGTGACGGTATTTCGATGATCAACCCGGACGATATCGAGAGCATTTCGGTGCTGAAAGGCGGTGCGGCAGCGGCATTGTACGGCAGTCAGGCTGCCAACGGGGTGATCCTGATCACCACCAAATCGGGACGGGCGCAGAAAGGGGTAGGCGTGGAGTTCAACTCGGTGGCTACGATGGGTACACCCAGTGAGTTTCCGCATTTCCAGACACAGTACGGCCAGGGGCAAAACGGGAACATTCCCAAGACGGTAGCCGAAGCGCAAGCGTCCGGCCGGCTTTCCTACGGTGCCAAGGTGGACCCATCGATCCAGTATATGCAGGTCGATGGCAAAATGCACCCGTATGCAGCCGTGGGCGTGAAGGAAAACATCAAGAATTTTTACCGCAACAGCTCCGACATTACCAACACGATCGCGTTCAATGCCGGAACGGAAGCATTCAACGGGCGCCTGTCGCTGTCGGACCTGCGCTCGCGAAGCATGCAGCCCAACTCGTCTTACGGCCGCCAGACGGCCAACCTTTCGTTGATGACCAAACTGGGCAAGAACGACTTGTTCATCGTGAAATCGGACGTACAGTACAATATTGTCAATGGTAAAAACCGCCCGACGGTCGGTTACGCCGAAATGAATGCGGCCTGGCCGGTATACCTGGTGGCCAACACGGTCGATATCCGCAACCTGGCGCCGGGGTACAATCCGGACACCGGCCGCGAGCTGGCCTGGAACCCCGCGCCCGAAGCCCCGAACCCGTATTTTATCGTAAACAAAATGGGTAACCAGGACAAGACGAAGCGGTACATCGCGTCCGGTAGCATTCAGATGAACCTGTCGCCCAAGCTGTTTCTGATCGGTAAGGCGCAGCGCGATTTCCAGTATTTCGAGCGGTCCGACTTCGTTCCGATCGGGAAAAACTCACAGCCTTTCGGTGCATTGAATACCCAGAACGGCAACCAGTCGATCACCAACGTGCAGGCGACGATCAACTATAATACCTCTTTCCTGAAAAACTTCAATGTAACGGCGATGGCCGGTGGGAACCAGGAGCGCGCGACGTTCATTACCAACAACCTGAACGGAATCAACTTCGTGATCCCGAATTTTATCAGCCTCACCAACCTGAGCACGATCACGACGACCGCCACCAGCGATCCTAACCCGCTGCACATGGAACGCAGGACCGGCACCAACTCGCTCTTCGCATCGGCCGACTTCGATTACGACCGCGTGCTCTTCTTGTCGTTCACAGGCCGTCAGGACTGGTTTTCGACCCTGAACCCGGGCAGCAATGCTATTTTCTACCCGTCGGTGGGTGGTTCGGCGATTCTTTCGGACCTCGTGACCTTGCCGACCAAAATCAGTTTCCTGAAACTGCGCGGATCATGGGCCAAAGTCGGTAGTGCGACGGTAAATGCGGGGCAGGTGAATCAGACCTACACCATATCGACGACCAACGGTTATAATCTGCCAACCCAGATCGTTTCGCCCAATTTGCCGACGCCGGACCTGCGCCCGCTCACCGTGACGACCACCGAGGGGGGCTTCGAGGCCAAGTTCTTCCGTAACCGTCTCGGTCTGGATTTTACCTATTACAGCAAAGTGACCTCGAACGACATCGTGAATGTCAACATTTCGCAGGCGAGCGGTTTCACGGGCGGTAATGTCAATATCGGTAAGGTGACCAACCGCGGCGTTGAGGTGCTGTTGACGGCCAATCCGGTGAAAACGAATGATTTCAAATGGGATATTACCCTCAACTACGCGTATAACAGAAGTAAAATCGTAGAACTGGCGCCGACGGTGGCCGAAATCTCGCTTGGTAACGGTATCCAGGGCGCACGCATCGTGAACCGCCCGGGGCTGCCATATGGAACCGTCATGGTGATCAAGCCTAAGACGCTGGCCGACGGGACCCCGGTTTACAACTCGATCAGCCATTATCCGGAGGCGGAAGAAGTGGCCTATGGTGTCGGTAACCCGCCGCATACCATTGGTTTGACCAATACCTTGCGCTACAAAAACTTCTCGCTGAATGTATTGCTCGACGGCAAGTTCGGGGCTGTGGGTTACAACAACCTGATGTTCTACGCAACGCGCTTCGGTCTCGCGCCGAGAACGCTCGAAGGCCGGGACAATGGATTGCAGCTCAATGGGGTGGATCAGAATGGCGACTCGTTCAGCTACCTGTGGACGCCGGCCAACATCCAGGCCTATTACAACCAACTCGGTCGCGGCTATTCGGCGTTGTTTACCTATAAAACAGACTTCGTCAAAGCGCGCCGCCTGGTACTGAACTACAATATCCCGGCATCGATCCTTCGTCCGCTCCGTTTGCAGGCGGCGTCTATCGCGCTGGTGGCCAACAACCTGTTTATCCTGTACCGCGACAAGCGCGTGAAAGAAGCCGGTCTGGACCCCGAGTTCCAGGAGTCGGTGGTCAACGCGCAAGGAACCGGTGGTGTGAACATGCCGCGTACGCGCAACTACGGATTCAACCTGATGCTGAAATTCTAACTTTGAATGGTAAAAACAATGGAGATCAGATATATAAAAACAGCTTATAAAACAGTACTGGCGGCGATTGTCGGGACGATGGTATCCTGTAACAGCGATGTGCTGACCGACCTGAACAACGACCCCAACAAGATCGACTACGTGATCCCGGCGTATCTTTTCACGCAGATCGAGCTGAGCATGCAGCAAACCCGCGGGCAGCTGCACCAGGGCATGCAATACGTGGCGACCTATAAGGACGTGCCCGATATCGGAGGGAAGCAGTTCGATTATATTCCCGGTTTTACTTTCGGCATTTACTCGACGCAGTTCAACTCCATCCGCCAATGTATGAATGCGCTGAAAATGCCGGAGGATGTGAACAAGATCGCGCTCCTGCGTATCGTGCGCGCCTACGGGTACCACACGCTCACCGACGCGACCGGCGATGTGCCGTATTTCGAGGCCTCGCAGGCGCTGGATAATGTACTTAAACCCAAGTACGATACCCAGCAGGCGATTTACATGGATATGCTGAAAGAGCTGGACGAAGCGGCGGCTTCGCTGGACCCGTCGAAGCCGACTTTCGCCGGCGCCGACATTTTTTACAGCGGAGATATTCCGAAATGGAAGAAGTTTGCCTACACGCTCATGCTGCGCCTGGCCATGCGCCTGACGGCCGTAGATCCTGAAAACGCCAAAAAATACGCGTTGATCGCCATTAACGGCGGTGTGATGAGTGAAACGGGCGACATTGCCTATGTGAAATACAGCGCCACGGCCACCAATCCGCGTGCACCGTACAACGAATACCAGGCCACGCAGGACCCCGACAATGCGCAGGGCCAGAAACTTTCGAGCACGCTGATCAACCAGTTCAAAACCACCCGCGATCCCCGCATTTACGTTTTGTCGGTAGTCTGGACCAAGGTAGGCACTGCCTATGTGCCCGATACCACCCTGGCCAGCCAGAAGGGAATGGTTCCCGGCTCGATCCTGGGATATCCTGCCGATTTCCCGACCTACTCGGAATATTCGCCGATCTGGTGGAACCGCGAAACCTCGCCTTTGGTCATCCTTTCGCCTGCCGAAGCGCAGCTGCTCGTGGCGGAGGCTGTGTTGCGCGGCTGGTACACCGGTACAACGGAAAAGGCCGCTTACGACCTTGCCGTGACGCGTGCCATGCAGCAATGGGCATTGTGGCCGAACGTACCGTCGCTTTCACCCAACAGCAGCACCATTTCCGCGGGCGCCATCACAGCTTACCTGAACAGCGGGTACCCTTATTTGGTGAATGGCACTTTCGACCAGAAGCTGGAACAAATCTCCGTGCAGAGATGGCTGAGCCTGCTCGGCGACGATCACGAAGTATGGTCCAACTGGCGCCGCACGGGTTACCCGAAATTCAAATACAAAAACTGGGAAGGCGACAAGCCCTATCCGGGTTCGGTGACCGGCGGCGAAATGTTCCGTCGATTGCCTTATCCCGACGAGCGCGCCACCAACAACGACAACCAGCAGGAAGCATTGAAGCGCCAGGGATTCCCGCTGGACCCGAGCGTGAAAGCGCAGAGCGATGCATTGTTGGGCCGCGTATGGTGGGACAAAAAATAGTGGCCGCCTCTTGAAAATGAAGTCTATTCCTAAACCCTTTAATTTTTATGAAAGTACGCAGTTTCGTAGCATTGTTGCTGTTATGCACGTTGTTTGGGCCGGCGTCGGCGCAGGACAAGAAGTACAGCATCGTCATCAAAGGCGGGCATGTGATCGACCCTAAGAACAACATCGACGCCGTGATGGACGTGGCCGTGGAAGGTACGCCCGGCGGCGAGGACGGGAAGATAGCATTGGTGGCCAAAAACATCGATCCGGCATTGGCCGTGCAGGTGGTGGATGCCAAAGGGCTCTTCGTTACACCTGGTCTGATCGACATTCACGTGCATTTCTTCTGGGGGACCGATCTCAAAGGTACCTACCGCAACGGGCCCAACGGCCTGCCCGCCGACGGCTTCACCTTTCGCTCGGGGGTTACCACCGTTGTCGACGCGGGCAGCTCCGGCTGGAAGACTTTCGAGACGTTCAAAAAACAGACCATCGACCTTTCCAAAACCCGCGTGCTGGCATTCCTGAACATCGTGGGCGAGGGAATGGCTGGCGGGAAATTCGAGAACAGCCTCGAAGAAATGGACGCCAAGGCAACCGCCGAAATGGCGAAGAAGTATCCCAACGACGTAGTGGGCGTAAAACTCGCGCATTTCGTAGGCCACGACTGGACGCCCACCGACCGGGCACTGGAAGCGGGAACCCTGGCCAATATCCCTATCATGGTCGATTTCGGCAGCGCTAACCCGGTTTTGCCGTTGGAAGAATTGTATCTGAAAAAATTCCGCAAGGGCGACATCTACACCCACTGCTTCGGCGGGAACAGCAACAACAGCGGCCGGGGCCGCGAGTCTATCGTAGATGTTTCGACCAATAAAGTGAAACCTTACGCGATCGAAGCACAAAAGCGCGGGGTTGTCTTCGATGTAGGCTTTGGCGGGGCCAGCTTTCTGTATTCGCAAGGCCAACCGGCGATCAAGCAGGGCTTTTATCCTAACTCCATCAGCACCGACCTGCACACCAGCAGCATGAACTCGGCCATGAAGGATATGAACAACATTATGTCGATGTTCATGGCGATGGGTATGGATTTCAAAAGTGTGATCAAAGCCAGCACCTGGAACCCCGCACAGGAAATTCACCGCGAAGAACTCGGTAACCTTTCCGCAGGCTCTCCGGCAGACATAGCCATATTGAACCTGCGCGACGGAAATTTCGGCTACTATGCCCGCGACGGCAAGATCACCGGCAAAAAACGCATTGAAACCGAAGCGACGATCCGTGCGGGCAACATCGTGTACACGCTCAATGCGCGCGTGGAACCCGTTAACCTGCCCCGTCCCGAGCGCCCGCCGGGCGGAGGACAGCGGCAAGGCAGCGGAGTGCGCTAGCAATGATTCTTAAGTAACACATTATAAATTCCTTGACCCCCAATGAAACGAAGAGAACTTCTCAAAGATCTTTCCATGATCCCGCTCGCGGGAGGCGTTCTGAGCATGTCGGCGGCCGGCGCCCCGGCGGCCGGCGCCCCGGCCGCATTTGCCGAAAGCAGTAAACCGAAATGGTTTCAAAAAGCTGCGGCAGCCGATGCTGCCGCGGCCGTATCAGCACCCGGGCCGTTGAAACCCGGACCGCAAATCTATCAGTCGATCGGTGTGGAGCCGATCATCAACTGCCGGGGGACATTTACCATCATCGGCGCATCCATCGAGCTGCCCGAAGTCCGTCAGGCCATGGAGTATGCATGCCAGTACAATGTGCAGATCGACGAGCTCGCATTCGGCGTAGGCCAGCGACTGGCCGAGATCACCGGTGCCGAATGGGGCATGGTGTCGTCGGGTTGCGCTGCGGGCATGAACGAGGTCACAGCGGGCATTATCGCCGGCGGTAACCCCGAAAAACTGATCCGCATCCCCAATCTGGAAGGTTTTGAAAAAACGGAAGTGATCATTCCAAGATCCTCTCGCAACGTGTATGACCACGCGATCCGCAACGTGGGTGTGAAGATCATCACCGTCGAAACCATCGAAGAGCTCAAAAAGGCCATTACGCCGCGCACGGCCATGATTTACATGATGCCGGGTGATGAACCCTGGACGGTAAAAGCAGTGGCCGATATTGCCAAACCGGCCGGTGTGCCCGTGCTGGTGGACGCCGCCGCCGAGCGTTTGACCATCCCCAATATCCACCTGCAAGCCGGGGCCTCCGTGGTGGCTTACAGCGGTGGCAAAGTAATCCGCGGGCCGCAATGTGCTGGCCTCATGCTGGGCAGCAAGGACGTCCTGATGTCGGCATGGCAGGCCAGCGCACCGCATCATGGCCCTTGCCGCAACAACAAGGTCGGCCGCGAAGAGGTAATAGGCATGCTGGCCGCGGTGGAAGCCTGGGCTACCCGCGACCACAAAGCCGAAATGAAAATGTGGGTTTCGTGGCTGGATACTATCTCGAAGCGATTGAACAATGTGCCCAGCGTAAAACTGGACATCCGGGAGCCGAAAGAAGGCGCCCTGAACAATGCGACGCCGACGCTGACCGTTACCTGGGACCCGGCCAAGCTCAATATCACCGGTCAGGAAGTGGCCGACGAGCTGCAAACCACCAAGCCGCGCGTGGCCGTAGGTACCGGTTTCCGCCGGGGCCAGGCGGCAGAATCGGCAGGTCCTCCCACCACCTCCATTACCGTCGCCGCCTACATGATGGGCCCGGGCAACGACAAAATTGTAGCGGACCGTATTTACGAGATCCTCAGCCGCAAGCGCAGCGCGCCGAAAGCCGAAGCGACCATGAAAGCACCCGCAGCCGAGATCGCCGGTCGTTGGGACGTGAGCATCGAGTTTTACACCAGCGCCAGCAAGCATACCTTCATCATCGAAAGACAGGACGGCAACTACCTGTACGGAACACACAAGGGGGAATTCGCGACGCGCGAGCTGTTCGGCAATATCGATGGCGACGAAGTACGCTTCCAGAGCCGGTTCAGCGTGCCGGGCGACAACCTGACGATGACTTTCTACGGAAAACTTTCCGGTGACACCATTACCGGTGAAATCGATATGGTAGAGTATGTGAATGCGAAGTTCGTGGCCAGGAAAGCAACTTTCCCAAGCAACCGCCAGCGGATCAATATCCCTGCCGGACGTCCGCTGTCGACCTAGGTAGTTAAACCGGCTGCCTGTCCGGTGTTTGCCTGTTGAAGCAATTGACTTCTTTCATAGGCGAGCCGGACGGGTATGCTTTTTCTGTAAATGAGGTTCAACAGGGACAGACACTCCCTCCCGGCGCTTCCTCACAAACTCCGAAGGCGTGGTACCTTCCAGCTTTTTAAAAGCCTGATTGAAGGTAGCCTTGGAATTGAAACCGCATTCCAGTGCAATGCCGAGCAGCGATAAATGCTGGTTGGATGGGTCAAGTGCCTGGATTTTGAATTCCCGTAAGCGGTATTGGTTTACAAATTCGAAGAAATTGACGCCGAAAGCGGTATTGATCACCTGTGACAATTGATGCCGCGGGATTTCCAGGCGTGCGGCCAGCTCGGCGAGCGTTAGATTGTTATCCAGGTAAGGCTTTTCGGATTGCATCAGGCCGGTAATGCGCCGGGCGATGTCGTCGCTGAGCTCGTCGGTAAGGCTGCTTTTGGCATACTTCATGGCGGGTTCCGCCTCATGCACAGGCGCGGCAGCGGGCGCAGGCGTGAGGGCCGTTGTTTCACGCAGGAGCTTGAATGCGATCCAGTATACCAGTATGACCACGAGCAGGAAATGGGCCGGATAAATGCTGCTCAGATAGGGAAAATGGTATTTTCGGGTATAAAACGTGATCACCGAGAAGAGCATGACGGTTAGCACAATCCAAAGAAACTCTTTCAGCCATTGAACGTCGATCAGCTCGCTGCTGGAGAAATACTGGGAGCGTTTGCGGAGATTACGGTAAAACGTCAGCAACGCACCGACAACGAAACCTACGTGCAGGTAATTGGTGAGGGTGTTCATCCAGCCAAAATCCTGTTGCATTACCAGTCGGGGATCGGCCAGGTAAGTCAGCTTGGCCGCCGAGGACAGCGAAAAGTAGGGGAGTAAAACGACCAGATAAATCACAAAAGGTAACAGCGACAGCAGCTGACCGCGACGCAGCCTGAAATCGGGATCGGTAATGCTTTGGGTCAACAGCAGGATCAGAGGGCCGTACAAGAGGGGCAACAGCCAGGATAGCCTGCTGAAATGCGGATACACGAGAAACTGGTCCTTGACGTCCAGGCAAACGAGGAAGAGATGCGCCATTACCACCAGAATGAGTGCGGCAAGAATCCGGCTGGCGACCTGATTAGACGTTTTTCGCAGCAGCATAAGGGCCAGAAATCCGCCCTGAATGATGCCTGAAAGAAGGATTGCGATGATCAAAACAGGAAGGAGAATGCGCTAAATAGGTACATCAAAGAGGTATGAACTTGTCGGGAAAGACGACGCCCGCTTCGTTTTTAGCCAAAATTGCGGAAAATTTTAAAATGAAACTTCGTACACTGCTTACCGTCCTCCTGCAACTGGCTATACACTTAGCAACCGGTGCACAATCTTTGCCCGACAAAAAATATCCTTCGGCCGCATTGCTTTCCGATCTGGATATGATCCGTTCCACGGTGGTAACCCTGCACCCCGGCTTCGGGCGCTTCGGGCCGCGTGAAGAAATCCTGCATGCCCTCGATTCGGCGAGAAACGTGATCGGGAGCCACGACTCGACCTCCTTCGTTTCCTTTTTCAGGATGGTCAATCCCATATTGACGAAAATCCGCTGCGGGCACACCAAGTTTTTTCCGCCCATGAAAGGCTTTCCCTTCTATTTTTTCACGGATCATCTCCTCCCGGCGATCGTCCGGTTTGACAACAGCGGGCGGTTGCTGGTCACGCGCTCCGGCTACCCGGAGGCCGTGGGGAAATATGTGAAACGCATCAACGGGCAATCCATCGATTCGGTGCTGAATGCATTGCGTACGCAGCAATTCACCGATGCGTACGGGCAAACTTCGGCAGACGCGCAGATCCAGCAATATTTCAGTGCCTGGTATGCCGATTTCGTCCAGTCGGGTAACGGGCCGTTTACGATGGTGCTTACCGACGATAAAGGAGCGGCCACAACCGTCGAAATGGCGGGTATCAGTGCCGAAGCATGGCAGGTGCTCAACCGGAACGCCTCTTATCTGACCGGGCACAATCACCTCAGTTTTCCCTCCGATACCGTGGCCCGGCTGCGGATCGCGACATTCTACCCGCCCCAGGGCGACAAGTATTTCCGGCGGTTTCTGGATTCTGCTTTTGTCCAGATCGGCAGCCGCAAGGTGCGCCGGCTGATCATCGACGTCAGGGGCAATGAAGGCGGTAACGACGCGCTCGGAAAACACCTGTACGCACACATAGCCCGGCGCGATTTTCGGTATTACGACCGCATTGAAGTGAAGGTAAAACGCAAAAAAGAGGTTCCGGACCGCGGGAACGCCTACCTGCCGCGATTCATCGGGCTGGCTCGGTGGTTTATCAGAAAAGACGCCCAGGGCCGGCTGTTATTCAAAAAACACCAGAACCTCGGCGTGCACCGGCCTCACCGGCAGGCCTATACCGGAAATGTGACATTCCTGATGGACGGGCTGAGCTACTCGGTTACCTCGGAGTTCCTGGCCGTCGCACGAAGCGAAAACCGGGGCGTATTCATGGGCGAAGAATCGGGTGGAGCCTACCAGGGCGACAATAGCGGTACATTCGCCATTTACAAATTACTCGCCACCGGATTGGACCTCGGTATCCCGCTCGCAGGCTACTACATGGCCGTCAAACCGGAATCCGGTACGCCCCGCGGCATTATGCCCGATATTATCGTGAAACCATCGCGGGCAGACCTGCTCTCGGGCCGCGATCCGGCGGATGTATTGCTTGCCAGGTGAATTTATTGGGCCAGGGCTACGACTATGACGAACAATGTACGCAGCCCTGGCCCCTGGTATTACTTACTCTGGGCCGTTAGCTGTGGAAGCTTCTTATCGTGTATCGAGTAGAGGTGTTCTATATTTCCGCGCAAATCCAGAAGGAAGCAATGGACGTTCAGGGTCACGGTCGTTTCGTCGTCCACTTTGAACTGATGAATTTCCTTCGCCAGCGCTTTCGAAAATTTGACGTGGCAGCTATGCTCACCGATGGAAAGGGCCTCCTCTGTCAGGAAGTTTTGGTAAGCACCGCAATCCTCGTGCTCGATGATGTAGACGTCCCGGATATCGTGCAAGGCAATCGCAATCCGCACATGGTCGCGCCATACATCGTTCCAGTTTTTGTAGCTCTTTATGCCGCTTTCAAGCTTCTTGTGGTCGAGCATTTTCGTGAGTTCGGGGTTCTCCGCCTGGGTCATCAATGACGTTCCGGCCAGGGCAAAATGGTCGTAGCGGTTGGTCAGGTTGTCAAAATGCAGGAATTCCAGCAAATTGTCGGTGAGCCTCAGATCGATGCAGCTTAGTACAAGAATGTTTTTCTTGGGCAGGTGATAAACGCCGCGCTCGGGATAGATAAAGTAGGACATGGTTGACTGACAGGTTTAATTGTGAGGATGAATACTCGTATTGGCCAGGAAATCCCTGATCAAAACAGACTAAGAAATAATTCGCAGTGTTTTAATATTCTTGTAGTCAATTGATTATTAACCGGTAAACGAGTCGTCCTGTCAAGAATTCTTTGAGGCCTTGGGCGAAGCCTGGAAACCCCGGTGAAGAGCCGGGCGGACTTTTGGAGCGTTTCGCCGATCCGATATAACTCGCAGTTTCCGATATTATTCTATCGATTGAAACAGATCGTCAGCTAGTAGTGAATTTGCACTATTTCGATAAAAAGATCAAATAAAATCTAAATCTTCCAGTCATAGTTTTTCCTTTCACTTTCACTTAATCAGCATTTTGAACAGAAGCAGGGCATAAAAGTAATTTTTCTTGAATCATACATTTCTGATGATGTAAATTCCAGTAACTATTTACTCAAATCCTTCTCTTTCAAAATGTTATGGAAAAATTTTCTGAATTTATTCACACTTTAAAGTCTGTGAAGTTCTATCGGGCCGCACTAATTAGTTCTATTGTACTTTTGGGGGCCGGGCAACGGTCTATGGCCCAGGGAACGAAGACGATTCTCACGATTCCCGACGACTACTTGTCTGCGGATTTTGTCGGGTCGGGCAATTTCAATGCGATCATTTTCGGCAATTTTCAAAGCAATTCGGGCGATGTGGAGGGGCGGTTGGCCGTCGCCGGGAATTTCAACCTCACCACCAGCGGGTATAGCGTAGGCACGGGCGGAGTAGGCGTGAATGCACCGGACAATACCGATAACCTGGTCGTGAACGGGCAGTTCAACAACGCGGGCGGCGGTAACTGGGGCCTCAGGGGAAGCCTGGTTTACAATACGGCTCCTGCGGGTACCGTGTTCCCAAGTTTAATCGCCCCGGCGGTAAGCAGTATCAAGGGCGCGAAATTTGATTACATCAGGTTCTCGGACAATGCGCTTCTGAATTACTACCGGAATCTGAGCGGAACATTGAATGGTCTTCCCAATACGGGTACGGTCGCCTTCGATGGCTATCATCAATACACGCTCACCGGCACCAGCACCGGCCTGAACGTATTCGATATTACGCTGCCGGACAATATGAGCAGCGATGAAATAAGGGTCGATATCCCGGCCGGCGCGTCGGCGATTATCAACGTCCTTAATACTACTCTTTCCATCAACGGCGGAAGTATGAAAATGAACGGGGCGGATGAAGCCAACGTGAAAGTGCTTTTTAACTTTCCGAATGCGACCTCGGTTTCCCTTGCGCATTATAAGTTTCTCGGCAGTTTTCTGGCACCCAAAGCGGGTTTAACCGGCAATGGAGGTTCCATCAACGGGCAGTCGATTATCGGCGGGCACTTTGAGCAGCAGGGCGGATTTGAATTCCATAACTTCTATTTCGCAGAAAACTCGGTGGCATTGCCGGTCACGCTCGTGAAATTTACGGCAACCCGGGAAGGCGGAGCGGTAAGTCTCCGGTGGACGACAACTTCGGAAACCAATAGCAGCCATTTCGATATCGAGCGCAGTGCCAACGGGAAATTGTGGAGTCGGATCGGAACGGTATCGGCTCAGCAGGAAAGCAGCCGGGCGATAGACTACGCGTTCACCGACCCGTCGCCCCTCGCCGGAAACAATCTGTACCGCCTCAAAATGACCGATCTGGACGAAACGTTTGCATATAGCAGCATTCAAAATGTGAATATGGAGGGAGGTTCGGCCATAACGGTGTTCCCCAACCCCGCTGCCGACAGAATCCGGGTCGATCGCAACGCAGACATCCGGTCGGTGACCATTACCGATTTGTCGGGCCGTAAAGTGTACGAGGCGCAGCAAGTCACATCCTCCGGGATCGACACGAAAAACTGGCTGTCAGGCATGTACGTCGTCACGATGACCCGGATGAACGGGGCCGTCGACTCCCATAAGGTATTGATTCGTAAATAGGGTTTTATGCCCATGCGTCCCGAGAAGTACCGTCGGAGCTTCATAGGGACGCATGGGCATGATCCTGTCAGGGAATTTTGGCGCCTTTGGTCAAATCCCAATCGCGGTGGTAGCTTTTGCCGGAGCGCGCCGTTACCCAGATCAACCCCAGTTCCTGGCCGGGGTTATTGATGCCCGCGAGCAGCATTTGGCCCCAGTCGCGCACGGGATCTTTCAGTTTCCACCAACCTAATGCATTGCTGCCGTTTATGCCGTCCTCGTCGGCAGGGTAGCCGATCTGGAATGCGCAGGCGGTGGGCGCAAACCGGTTGGCCCAGGCCACAAATCCTTTGTTCAGGTCATCGATAGTGGCTTCGGAGGCATAGTCGACGAAAATCAGATCGCCCTTGCCGCGGTAGGTGGGCGGCATGAAATCGGGGCTGTAATGGCGGATAAACATCCGGTAGCGCGGGTTGTGTGCCTTGATCCGCTCGTCCCAGGATTTTGCCGCCGCGTCGGTGGCCTTTTCGTAGTATTCCAGGTCGATCCCCACACCCGCGATGCTCGCATGGTGTTTGAATTTCCCCAGCCATCGATCGATCTCTTTCGGAACGTCGGTACCGGCCTTTTTGGAAGGAAAGATTTCGAGAAAAACCTGCACGCCCAGCTTGTCCATATAGCTCAGGTACGCCTCGTGCTCGGCGTCGGTCAGGCCTTTGTGCGACGGGATCAGCCCCGTCATATCGCCCACGGCCCAGGTCGACCACGGCTTGGAGCCCGGAAAGCGGTTATGGACATTAAAAATAACCTGCGCCAGCTGTTCTTTGGGCAAATTGATAAACTTCCCGATTTTGATGTCGAGCGCGGTGATGCCGTCTCCCGCGCTGATGCGCGAAGGCTGCCAGGCGCCCGTCCAGGTGTACGACGTGCCCGCGGGGCGGGCCATGCGGAACGCGGAAGTGAGTGAAACGGCGAGGAATAGCCCTGCGAGGGAAAGCAGGCATTTCGATCTGGTCATTGTTAAAGGTTTAGGTGAGTAGCAATGTATTTCAAATAGTTCAATGCAGCAGTCAATCGGCGGCAATCCGGAAGCCCCTGTTAAAATTGCTGCTCGACGGCGGCACCACATTGCGGTAGCCGATGCGGCAGTTGGCTGCGGGAACCGACCACGCGCCGCCCCGGTACACCTTATAAGTGCCGCCGGCCGGGCCGGAAGGATTGTCGGCAGGGCTTTTCGCATAATAGGAGGCGTCGTACCAGTCGGCGACCCACTCCCATACGTTGCCCGTCATGTCGAAAAGGCCCAGTTCGTTCGGTTTTTTGGTGGCAACCGGCTTGGTGCCATAGCCTGTCGCCACGTACCAGCCCACGGAGTCGACACTCGCGCTGCCGCTGAATGCGGTGCCGCGGGTGTGTACGCCTCCGGCCGCCGCGAACTCCCATTCGGCTTCGGTAGGCAGCCGGTAATGGCGGCCCGTTTGGTCGCTCAGCCAATGGCAGTAGGCCACGCAATCGTCCCAGCTTACATTCACGACAGGGTGGTCTTCATGCCAGCCCCAGCCCGGCAAGTCGGGCATGCCGCGCCCGGTTGCCAGGCAGAAAACACGCCATTGGGCAACGGTTGTCTCGGTTTTGGCAATGCTGAAACTTTTGACCGTAATGCTGTGCGCCGGGGCTTCGTCCTTACCTGCGCCGTCGCTGCCCATCCGGAACGTTCCGCCCGCCACGTTGACCACCTCCGGGAAATCGCCCGGACGCAGCGCAGGCAGGGTTTTGCGGGAAACGCCACCTTTTTGCCTGCCGAGCCAGAATAATGCGTTGGCGATCATGTTGTTCTGCATGAAATCGGACAGCACTTTGTCGCCGTGGCCCATATTCATGTAAATCATAGGGTATTTCGTATTGGTCCAAACCACCGGCGTATCGCCGCCGGGAAGAATGTCCTTGATACCCAGCGGGTAGTTGGACGGGGCGAGCGTGACCAGCACTTTTACGTTGGGATTCTCCCGGGGGCTGGGCCGCCAGTGGTACCATTCGTTCACGGGTGCGCCATAAGCGGCCGGCATGCCGCGCGTTACGGCGTGCGTAGTGTCGTCCACGATGAGCCGCGCCTGCACGGGAGGCCAGCTGTTGCTGTAAAACACACCTCCGCCTAGGAAATCGACAAACCAGGGCCATTTCGTGGTTTTGTCGTTGTACCCCGCCACATGAAAGCCGAACCAGCCGCCGCCTTGCTCCATGTATCGCTGGAATGCCTCGCGCTGAGGCTGCGTGTGGGGGAAATCATTGAGCCACATGACCACCTGGTAATCGCCCAACACCGCGTCGTTGCAGTTGGTCCAGTCGCTGGTAACGTCGAAAGTGAAATGGTTTTCGGCGGCCAGCCTGGTGAAAAATGCCCGGGCATCGTTCGAAAAGTCGATGTGGTCGGGTTCTACCTTGCCGGAGTAGAAGGCCAGTACTTTGAAACCAGCCTGTTGAGCGCTGCAGGGCATTATGGCGCCTAGCAACGCCAGTACGGCCCCAAACAATGCTGTTCTTGGAAAATATCGTTTCATGGTGTCAGGGTTTGAGCTGGCCCGCAAGCCACAGGAGGCCATCGGTGATCATCTTGTTCTGGTCCGGGTTGGACAGCACCTTGTTGCCGTGCCCCATATTGAGATAGAGCATTTTATAGCGGGTATTGGTCCAGACAACCGGCGTATCGCCTTTTTCGAGGTAGGTTTTGACACCCAGCGGGTAGTTTTCCGGCGCCAGCGAGACGAGTACTTTCACATTTTTGTCCATCCGCGGGCTCGGTTTCCATTGGTACCATTCCGTCACCGGTGCATCGTAGGCCGCAGGGAGCCGTTTCGTCACCGGGTGCGCCTGGTCTTCCACCACGACTTTCGCTGCCATCGGCGGCCAGTTGTTGCTGTGGAATACCGGCCCCCCCAGGAATTCCCTGAACCACGTCCATTTGGAACTGCGGTCGTTGTAACCTGCCACGTGAAACCCCAGCCAGGCACCGCCTGCGTGGATATATTTTTCAAATGCGGCACGCTGGGCGTCGGTGGCAGGGGAGTCGTTGAGCCACACGATTACCTGATAGTTGCTTAGAAAACGGTCGTTCAAATGGTCCCAGTCGGTGGTGGCATCGAAGGTAAACTGGTGCTGGGAGGCAAGCAGTTTCAGGAAATACAGGGCGTCGCGGGCAAATAGCACGTGGTCCATTTCTACTTTCTCGGAATAGAATGCCAGTACTTTGAACTTCGGCTGCTGTGCGTAGCCGAGAGCGGTCATCCACAGGGTGATAACCAGCGTAAGGAGGTTTCTTTTGCTCATACCGCTATTCCTGGGCCATGGTGGTGACTGCGATCAGGAACCAGGCTGCGTGCGGGATCCATTGCTCGGTCCAGCGCCATTCGTTACCGTTGTCGTGCGGCTTGTAGTCGATCCCGCTGCCGTCGGCATGGCCGTCTTTTCCCGTTACCCCATTTGAAATGCCGCCGCGCTCGGAGCCGTGCCCGTACATGGATTTCATGTAAGGCATATTGTTGCGGCCAAAGCCATACATAAAGCACGCTTCGTACGGATTACCGCCCAGTATCCAGGAAATCTGCTGCCCTGCATAAGCGGAAAGCGCCCCGCTGGTCCCCAACCCGCCGGATACGGGGTATACCAGTCTCCCTCCGAGCAATGCCGCCGAAGCCAGCGAGCCGAGCCGGGCATTCTCGCCCTGCCACCACCAGCCGCTTTCGTTTTCATGCGGGATAAAGAAGCCGTCCTTCACAGCGCCATTCAGCAAAAACGATTGCCGGGCATAGCCGAAAGGGTTCGTTACTGCACCGGTCACGCGGGTATTGTAATCCAATGCTTTTTTGACGGTACCCAATGCCGCCTTGCGGAATGCGGCATCCTGCTCGGCGTCGAGGTACCGGCAAAGCGCAACGATGGGCAGTCCGGCGTCCGACGCGTGCCAGAACGGACGGTTGGCGTCGTTGGCGATGAAGTACCCTGCCGGGGCGAGCCGCTTTTCGAGGTTTTTGGCGCGTTTCCGGGCTTCGTCGCGGTATTCGGTTTCGCCGGTTGCCAGCCACAGCTCGGTGGCGCCCATCAATGCGCAGTAATCGTCGAGTACGTTCTCTTTGCCGTCGTCGCAGTATTTCAGGTTATTGACCTGCAAATGGGCGAAGGCCCGTTTGGCGGCGGCGAGGTACTGTGCGGAGGTGAATGCACCGTCCATTTTCCATCGCGAAATGCGGGCTAGCGCCGCAATGCCCATACCCCCGCCTTCGCGGTAGGCGCATTGGTACTTGTCGGTCGTGACGCTGTTGGCATTCAGTCCTACTACGCGGCGCGCCTTCGGGTCGGGATTGAAATAGCTGAAAATGGTCATGTAAAAATAACCTTCCTCCGAGAGCGACCGCACGATGTAATCCGCGCCGTATAGGGCTTCGCGTTTCATCGAATCGAGCACTTGGAGGTCGGTCAGCAGTCCGGGAATACGCTCGGCGGCGTTGGTCATGGCCCAGGTACAGAGCGGGATCTGCTGCTGCGACATGAAATTGGCATAGGCCAGGTGGGAGAAATACTTGCTGATATCCCCCGAGGCATCGTCCCAGCCACCGCGCAAGTCCACGGTCTTGTCGCTTCCGTAAAGCATCACATGCTCGTCGGCCAGCAGTTCTTCGGGCTTGTCGGCGCGTTGTTTGTTGTAGTAATGGATGATCGAAGGGATCAGCAGCCTGGCCGGGGCCTTGTCGGCAACCTGAAACTCGTCGGAAGTGGCCGGATTGCCTTTGGCGTTGATCACGATTTGGTAGCGCCCGTTGCGGGTCAGGCCCGAAAAATCGATGCGGTGGTAAATGCGGCCGGGAAACCATTCCGCTATCTGCTCCGGCTTGTTCAGTTTTCCCGAAAACACCTTTTGCTGCGTGCCTGCATCCAGTACATCAAATGCGGAAACGCCATCGAGCTCGCCCGCATCCGAGGCGACGACGGCCGATTTGGCTCCCCGGGTATCGAACCCGACCTGATTGACATGGATGATGATTTTGGCAAATGCGCTGGTGGTAAGGGCGATAGCAAGCAGAAAGGGCGCCAGCAGGGCTCTTGTTCTTTTCATGGTAAAGGTTTAGGATTGAGGTCTTTCGCGAAATTATTGAAATATTAAGGTAAAAAAAATCTATAAGGCCTTTTGAGTATAATCCTAAACCTATTTTAACATATACTTATCAAATTCATGCGAAAATTTCTCATCGCAACCCACGGTACCTTTGCCGGGGGAATCCGGAGTTCTCTGGAAATGATTATCGGCCGGCAGGAACATCTGCACCTCATTCAGGCCTATGTAGAAGAAAATAAAGGGCTGGAAGAGGAGCTGGAAACGCTGCTCACCGGCTTGTCGGAAGGCGACGAGCTGATCATTTTTACCGATCTGCTGGGCGGTAGCGTGACCAACCAGGTGCTGCGCCACGCCTTGAAGGAAAATGTCCATATCGTATCGGGGATCAACCTCCCGCTGCTTGTGGAAGTGCTGATGGCCGACCCGGAGGAGCCGGTAACCGAGGTTATCGCGAATGCCATTCAGGCGGCGAAGGACCAACTGGTTTATGTAAACGATCTTGTCACCTCCCAGCAACCCGACGATTTCCATGATTAAGCTCTTACGGATCGACGACCGGCTGGTGCACGGTCAGGTGGCCTTGACGTGGACGCCCGCCGTGGGCGCGGAATGCCTGGTGGTAGCCAACGACAAGGCTGCCAAGGACGATTTTATCAAAATGACGATGAACCTTGCCAAACCGGCGAATGCAAAACTGCTCGTCAAGTCCATTGCGGATACGGTTACGTTTTTATCCGACGAACGCGCCAAACCGATGAAAATACTGGTGCTGGTCAACTCCGTGCAGGACGCGGCCGCGCTCGCGCAGGCATTGCCCGAAGTGCGAAGCATTAATTTCGGCGGGATCAGGGGGAAAGAAGGGGCTAGGCCCATTTCCAAGGCCATTAACGTGACCGACGCCGATGTGACCCTCATCCGCGACCTGCTCGCAAAGGGCGTCGAACTGGAAGTGCGGCAGGTACCCACCGATGAACCACGGTCCATCGAAACATTGCTCTGATGCTGACATCCTACATTCTCATTACCCTGATTGCCATGTTCGGGCATTCGGAGGATTTTCTGGGCACTACGCTGCTCAGCCGGCCCCTGGTGCTGGGGCCGTTGGTGGGGCTTGTCCTGGGCGATGTCGAGCAGGGGATCGTCATTGGCGCCACGCTGGAACTGATTTTTATGGGTAATATCAAAGTCGGGGCGGCCATTCCGCCCGATGTGATCACCGGCGGTGTGCTGGGTACGGCGTTCGCCATGATGTCGGGGAAAGGCCCGGCGGTGGCGCTTGCGCTGGCGGTACCGATTTCCATCCTCGCCGAAATGGTGGTGAGCGGGCTGTTCGTGTTCCGTCCGGTGTGGAATAAACGTTTCGACCGGTACGCGGCCGAGGGCGACTACCGGGGCGTGGAGCGGCTGCATATTTTGTCGGGGCTGCTCAAACCGCTGCTGATGGGCGTGGTAACCCTGCTTGCATTGCTGCTTGGGTCGGAGGCGGTGAAGTCGTTCGTCGACACCATCCCGCCCTGGGTGCATTCGGGCTTGCAGGTAGCGGGCAACATGCTGCCGGCGCTCGGTTTTGCATTGCTCATGAACCTGATGTTCAACAAGGAAGGTGCGCCGTACTTTTTCCTGGGCTTCATCCTCACAAGCTATCTCAAACTCCCGATGATCGCCATCGGCGGGTTGGGCGTGATCACAGCACTGATCGTCACGAATATCACCCACAAGGAGCAACCCGCAGCGGGTGCCGATAGCGATTTCGACGATTTCGACATGGACGACCAGCCTGTGATGGTGAAACCCAAATCCGCATTGCTGACGAGGGGGGATATTCGCAGCCTGTTTGTACGTTCCATGGCTTTGGAAGCGAATTTCAATTTCGAAACCTGGCAGAACACCGGCTTCGCCTTCACGATCATGCCGGTGTTGAAGCGGCTTTACCAAACGAGGGAGTCGATGTCGCGTGCATTGAAGCGGCATTTGCAGTTTTTCAACACCGCCCCGCACGGCTCGACGCTAATCATCGGCATCGCCGCCGCGATGGAGGAGCAGAATGCCCGCGAGCAGGATTTCGACGAAGAATCGATCAATTCGGTGAAAACCGGGCTGATGGGCCCGCTGGCGGGTGTATTCGATTCGCTTTTCTGGGGGACGATCAAAGTGATCGCCGCGGGAATCGGCACTTCGCTCGCATTGGAGGGGAGTGCGCTCGGACCTTTGCTTTTCCTGCTGATATTTAACGTGCCGCACCTGATCCTGCGCTACAAGCTCACATTCATTGGTTATGAAACGGGTACGCGCTTTTTGCAGGGCCTTTCCAAAACGAATGTCATGGACAAGCTCAAAGCCGGTTCCGCGATCCTCGGGCTGATGGTCGTCGGAGCGATGCCCGCCACGCTGATGGCGATCCGGACGCCGGCGATGATCGGCTCGTCCGACTCCGCCGTACCCCTGCAAGGCGTGCTCGATCAGATCGTGCCGCATGTCATCCCGCTCGCATTGACGTTCCTGGTGTTCTATTTTGTGAAACGGAATGTCAAGACGACCTACCTGTTGCTGGGGCTGCTGCTGCTGGGTTTTTTTGGGAGTGTTTTAAATATTTTTGCCTGAAAATCATATGATACCGACCAAAGAACCGATCAGTATCGAAGGCATTGCCGTGTCCCCGGGGATTGCGATCGGCCCGGCATTCATCATGCGCCGGGAAGTGGCGACTGCCACAGGTGTGAGGCTGGCAGGAGAAGCGGAGGCAACGAACGAAACCACGCTTTTTGACGAAGCCGTAATGCGGTCGGTAGCGGAAGTGGAGGCATTAATAGCCGAACTGACCACCCGCGGTACCGACGACGGATTGGATATCCTGGAAACACAGATCGAATTCCTGACCGATCCGCAGCTCCGCGAAGATGTGGTGACGACCGTACAAAACGAGCTGATACCCGCCCGCGACGCACTGATCGGGGTGACGGATGCATTCGTACAGCTTTTCCTGAATATGGACGACGAGTACATGCAGGCCCGCCACGCGGATGTGCGTGAGGCCGGCGACCGTATCCTGCGCCACCTCGGCGGCAAAACGGAGCAATCGAAGACTTATCCTCAAGGCTGCATTATCGTCGCCGACGACCTGAATCCGTCGGACACGCTCGCGCTGGACCTGACATTGGTGGCAGGATTTGCCACCCAAATGGGCGGACGAACGTCGCATACGGCGATCGTGGCTAAATCCCGGGGGATTCCGGCGGTGGTGGGGTGCGGGAAGGCTACCGAAGCGATAGCCGACGGCGAATGGCTCATTCTGGATGGCCAGACCGGTACGGTAATCGCGCGTCCCGATGAAGAAACGACCCGCGCTTACCGGGAAAAACAAGAGCAATTTGCCGGACAAATGGCCTGGCTGAAATCGCTCGCGGATGTTCCGGCCGTCACGAGGGACGGCTGTGCGGTGCAGCTTGTTGCCAATATCTCCGAACCCGGCGACCTCGAACAGGTATTTGAAAACGGAGGAGAAGGAGTGGGGCTTTTGCGCACGGAACTACTGTTTATCGGGCGCGATACCCTGCCGAACGAGGAAGAGCAATTCGGATTTTACCGGAAAATTGCCCTGAAAGCCGGCAAACGGCCTGTTACCGTGCGGACGATCGACATCGGAGGGGACAAAGAAGCGCCTTACCTCGGGTTACCGAAGGAAGAGAACCCTTTCCTGGGCTACCGGGCCATCCGCATTTGTCTCGACCGGGAGGATATTTTCAAAACCCAGCTTCGCGCCATTTTACGGGCCAGCGCATTTGGTAACCTGAGAATCATGTTCCCGATGATCGGCAGTGTGCAGGAGGTACGGGCTGCCAAGTCGGTTTTGCGGGAAGTGAGAGAAGAACTTGCACAGGAGGGCATTCCCTTCGATAACGGAATGCAGACCGGCATCATGATCGAGATACCGGCGGCCGCGGTGATCGCCGACCTGCTGGCCAGGGAAGTGGATTTTTTCAGCATCGGTACCAACGACCTCATTCAGTACGCGTTGGCCGTCGACCGGATGAACGAGCAGGTGGCGCATTTGTACGACGGCTTCCACCCGGCCGTGCTCAGGCTCGTCGCGCGGGTGATCGGGGAGGCGGGCCGCGCGGGCATTCACGTGGGCATGTGCGGGGAGCTGGCCGGTGATCCGCTGGCTACGCGGCTATTGCTCGGTATGGGATTGCGGGAGTTCTCCATGAGCGCGGTTTCGATACCCTGGATCAAGCAGCAGGTGCGGGAAGCCACGCTTTCCGATGCGCAATGCATTTGGGACGCCGCCCAGGGCCTCGACAGCGCCGGGGAGATCAGGGCCATTTGTAAACCAGTTAATTCAAATTCAGAACATTGATATGATAGCCAAAGAATACACGATCCTCGCGCCGGAAGGCATACATGCCAGGCCGGCGACGGCGCTGGTCAGGCTGGTGAAGAAATTCAAATCCGGGATCAGCCTGAAAAAGGGGGAGAAGACCGTCCAGCTGAACAGCATGCTCAATATTCTCGCATTATCCACCAAAGGCGGCGACCTGGTTTCGGTGCTGATCGACGGGGAGGATGAAACGGAAGCCGCTTCGGCTATTGACATCTTTTTCCGCGAGCAACTGCAAAATTTATAGTCATGTGTGGTCAGGAGTAGTCAGGTGTAGTCATGTGTGGTCAGGAGTAGTCAGGTGTAGTCATGTGTGGTCATGTGTAGTCAAGAGTTGTCAGGTATTGTCAAGGGGATTCAGGAGTAGTCAGCTGTTGTAACCGCTCCAAGATAGCCCTAGACCATACTTGACGATAGTTGATCAAACTTGACAACTCCTGACCAATCCTGACCATACTTGACAATACCTGACCACACATGACTATACCTGACCATACCTGACACCCCTTGGCCACACCTGACAAATCTTGACAACTCCTGACCATACCTGACCACTCTTGACAAATCCTGACAACCCTTGACCACCCTTTACCAACGATTATGAAAATTACCATTTGCCAGAACGAACAAGAATTTAATGTAACAGCCGCATGGCGGATCATCGCCCAGATGCTGGAAAAACCCAATGCCGTGATAGGCCTTTCTACCGGGCAGACCACGATCGATATGCACGCGATCGTTTCGGATATTTACCGGCAGTACCCGTTCGATGTTTCGCGCATTACCTTGTTCAATGTGGATGAGCTGACCAACCTGCCGCGGGAGTACGCGGGTAGCTGCTACACGATGATCCTGAACCAGATTGCCGGCCCGCTGGGGATTCCGGAAGAGAATTTCATTATGCCGCCCACGATGTCGGACGATTTTGAGCGGGAGGCCCGCCTTTTCGAAGAGCGGCTTGCCGAAAGGGGAGGCGCCGATCTGCAAATGTTGGGTTTGGGAATGAACGGCCATATCGGCATCAACCAGCCGGGCACGCCGTTCGAAAGTGAGACCTGGGTATCGCCTATGGACCCAGATTTTGAAGCCCGCGTGCGCAGGGAAACGCAGGTGCCCGAGGGGACGATCCTGGGCGGGCTTACCCGCGGGATCAGGAACATCATGCATACCCGCAAGCTGATCCTGATCGCGAAGGGCCCTCATAAGGCGGAAATGGTCGAGAAAGCGATTCTGGGCCCGGTTACGACCGATATTCCCGCCTCTATCGTGCAAATGCACCCCCACTGCGAGATCCTGCTCGATGCCGACGCCGGCGCGCGCATTGCGGGCAGGATCTGACCCGGGTGTTACTGAATCTGGATAACCACTTTTTCTTTTCCCTGCATCGTGAGTTTTACATCGTATTCGATGAAGCCCTCGTCCTTGTCGTAGATAATGCGCAGGCGGTCGGGCTGGCGGCCCAGTTCGGAAAGCCAGCGGGCGTATAGCTGGGCGAAGGCTTGTTTGTGGGTGATCTGCATTTCGGACAGCGATTCCTTGGCGGCCAGGTATGTCCTGAAATCGTCCTGGGTTTTGCTGTCCTTTGAATTGGGGTTATTGGTGAGGTCCATCACCAGGGTGCCTTTCCACGGCGATTGTTGCCGGATGGACAGGTAGAGCCGCTTGAATAAAAGGCTTGTTAAGGGTTTAAGAGAGTCAATTTTAGCGTGCCCGAGCGGGGTCTTTCCCAGGATCGGAACAATGGCGAGGGTGTTCATGATTGGTGGATTCGAGTGCTGTTGTATGATGATTTGATGATTAATTTGTTTAAAACAAATGTCCTGCAAATAACCGTTTTCGGGAGGGTACCATCATTGCCACATCATACACTTTTCTTGACAAATCGTGCATTTCTTTGAAAATCGTACAGGCAAACGGTTGCGCAAATGCCGTTTAAGACTGAATTTTGTCTGAATATGGTATTGAGCAAATATGTGGTTGTATAAAATCTGATGAGGAGCCTGCTGATATCCCTGTTGCTGGTTGCGTGTATGGTTCCGGGCTGTGTCTCCGGGCAGGGATTCCCGTATAAGTTCAGTTACCTCACGGTAGACGAGGGTTTGTCGCATACCGACGTGAACGATCTTGCGCAGGACCGCAAGGGGTATATCTGGGTAGGGACCAATTTCGGATTGGACCGTTACGACGGGTATTCGGTTCAGCGGTTTTACAATACCAACGTGCCGCTCCAGAATGCATTCAAAAATCGCATTATCGCCCTTTTTCCGGATAAAGAAGATAAGATATGGCTTAGTACCGAAAACGGGCTGCAATGCTTCGACCCCGCCACGGAGCAGTATACCGACTTTACCATCCGGAAAACCAGCAAAAGTCCCGTTTTCTGGAAGCTGTTCAAGCCGACCGGCAACCTGATTTTCGGCTTCGCCGATTACCGGATCAGGCTCTACCGGATTTCCGGTAACGTTTTGGAAGAACAGCCGCTGGCGGTTCCCGCCGGTGTCCGGTTTTTCGATATGCAGCGCGACCGGAGCGGAATCCTCCATTTCGCCAGCGATAAGGGACTCTGGCGACTGGAAGGCCAGCGAAAGTTTGTGAAGGTACCGGTGGCCGGATTGCCCGCCGAAAGTCTCAGGCGGCTCTTTTTCGACGCCCGCGGCAATTTGCTGATCGCCTCCGGTAACCAGGTGTTTTTGACCAGCGGCGGGCAATTTCCTTTTGTAAAAAAGCAATTCACCTGCGCCGAATGCATGGCCATCGTCGGGATTACGGCAGGGAGCGGCCCCGATTACTGGGTTAACACACGTACCGGATTGATCCGGCTGGATGGGAACCTGAATCTGATCCAGAAAATTGATGAAACATCGGCGCCGCGCAGCCTGAATTCCACGGCTGTCGTTCAGGTCTATATCGACCGGTCGGACTGCCTGTGGGTCGGGACGTCGGGCGGGGGGCTCAATTATTGTGACCTGAATCAGAAGCTCTTCTATACGATGCGGCACGAGCCAGGCCAGCCGACTTCATTGTCGGGCAGCTACGTGCGTTCGATTTATGAATCCGGGAATGATCTCTGGATCGGTACCAATGCGAATGGCCTGGACCTGTACGACCGCAAATCCGGGGCGCGTACCAATTATAATGCTCTGAATTCCGCCATCAGACTGAAAAACGACAATATTGCGGCGCTGACATTGGACAAGTCGCATAATTTATGGATCGGAACCGGTGCGGGGATCGATATCCTCCGGCCCGACAAGAAGACTTTATGGAAGCCGGATGGTTATCAGCAGTTTCCGACTTACGGTATCACCACACTCGTAGCCGATTATTATGGAAATATCTGGTACGGGAATCTCGATAGGCTGGGGGTGATCTGGAAGGACGGATCGGGGAAATACCAGGTCAGGGAGTATGACGAAGGGCATTTTATCCTGGCTGAAAAGGACAAGTCAGAGCTGTTCGTGGCAACGAGGCAGGGGGTGAAGCGGATCACGGTCGATGCGCAGGGCAGGATTTTGCAAACGATCAGCTACCGGGCTACCTCGCTGCCGCATTCGCTCAGTTCGGATTACAGTGCGGTGGTCGGCAAGCAAAACGACAGTACCTACTGGATCGGCACCATCGGGGGCGGGCTGCACCGCCTCACGCTGCGCGAGCGCGACCGCTCTACGCGCATGGAGCATTTTGGTGAAAATCACGGTATTTTCAATGATGTCGAAGGCATCGAAATTGACGGGGACAATATCTGGTTGGGCGGAAATGGCTTGCTATGCCTCAACTCGGTGACCGGCAAGCTCATCCGCTATGATAAAAACGACGGCTTGCAGGGCAACAGTTTCAAAATCAGGTCTTCGTTCAGAGCGGCCGACGGGAAAATGTACTTCGGCGGGATCAATGGGCTGAATTACTTTTATCCGCGACAGATCCGTTCCAACACGATCGACGCGAAACCGGTTTTTACCGGTATCCTGATCAACAACCGGAGGCCTAAGATCGGTGGATCGGCCGGTATGGACAATGTGATAAGCCAGGCTATCGGGTACGGCGAAAATGTGGAACTCAATTACCAGCAGAACAACTTCGTCGTATCGTTCTCGGCCATGCATTTTGTCAATCCGCTCAAATGCAGGTACCGCTACAAGCTGATCGGCTTTGACGACGACTGGAATTACACCGACGGCAACAATCCCAGGGCCGGGTACAGCAACCTGAGTTACGGGCATTACCAGCTCGTGCTGGAAGCGACCAACAACGACGGGATATGGAGCAAGCGCCGCGCCGGGATCAGCATTAACATTAGCCCGCCCTGGTGGAAGACCGATCTGGCGAAGGCACTTTACGCATTACTGGCGTTTTCCGCACTCGCAGGCATTTACTTTTACCAGGCACGCTGGCACCGCCTCAAAAGGGAAATAGAGGTGCGCGGCGTGGCCGAGCAGAAGCGGGAGGAAATCCACCGGCAGCGGGAGGAGTTTTACCAGCAGCAGCTCATGTTCTTTACCAACGTTTCGCACGAGTTCCGTACGCCGCTATCGCTGATCCTCGGCCCGCTGGAAAGCCTGATAAGCCAGAACAACGACGCCACGCTGGGGCATTCCTACCAGCTCATGCACCGGAACGCCAAGCGGCTCATCAACCTGATCAGCGAGTTGATGAACTTCAAAAAGGTATCCGACAGCCTGATTAAATTACAGGTGAGGCCGCTGGCGATCAGCGAGTTTTGCCGGCAGCTGGCCGCCGAGTTCGACGGTGTCGCGGCCAGCAAACATATTGTGTTGAACCTGATCGACCACACCCAGAAGAATACCTACTGGCCGTTGATGGGGCTTTTCGATGCCCAGGTCCTGGAAAAGATATTGCTGAACCTGCTCAACAACTCGTTTAAATACACCCAGGACGGCGGAGAGATCACATTTGAGATTTTTACGGATATCAACCGGTTCGAGCGCTCTTTTGAAACAGGTTTCGAATTGCTTCACGAAGCCCACCGCGCCCGGAAATACCTGTATTTCCGCGTGGCCGACACCGGTATCGGTATCTCGGCCGACACCATTACCCGGATTTTCGACCGCTATTACCGGATCAGCAGCGATCACCTGGGTTCCGGCGTAGGGCTGGCGCTGGTGAAGAGCCTCACGCACTTGCACAAGGGCGACATATACGTGTATAGCGAGCGTTACAAGGGCACCGAGATTATCATTGGCATACCGCTGGGTGAGGAAAACTGGGCCGAAGCGGAACGCGCGCCGTCCAGTTTCGAACCGGAGGTGCGGCTGGAACCTACCGATCATTCCATTCTGGCGCCCATTACCGATCCGGTTTCAGGCCGGCAGGAGGGGGTGCAGTCGGGCAAGCGCATTCTGTTGGTGGACGATAATGCGGAATTGCGTATTTTCCTGAAACAGCGTTTTGAGAAGCAGTATTTTATCTACGAGGCGGCCGACGGCGATACGGCCATGAAATTGGCGACGGAAAAGATGCCGGACCTGATTATCAGCGACGTGATGATGCCGGGAATCAGCGGGATCGAGCTTTGCCGCCAGATCAAGGAAAGCTTTGAAACCAGCCATATCCCGTTCATTATCCTTTCCGCGAAGGACGCACTTACCAGCAAGATCGAAGGAATGGAGTCCGGCGCCGATTTCTATTTTTCCAAACCGCTGAGTATTGACCTGCTGATGCTGACGGTCAACAACGTTTTCGAGCAGCGCGAAAAGCTCAGGAAGAAATTTACCAACAACTACCTTTCCGAAGCCAGCGAATTGGTGCATTCGGAGAAGGACAAGGAGTTCTTCGACGCGTTGCTGAAACTGATCGAAGACCACATGGAAGACCCGAACCTGGACGTTGATTTCCTCTGCCGGCATTTGTACACGAGCCGGACGAAGTTGTACCAGAAGATCAAAGGCATTACCGATCAATCGGTCGCTGATTTCGTGCGCACGATCCGGCTGAAAAAGGCCATCCAGATCATGACCCATGAAGATATCCCGCTCAACAAAGTCGCCGACCGCGTTGGTTTACAGAGTAGTTCCAATTTTTCGAGGGTATTCAAAAAGGAATACGGCAAATCGCCCTTGCAGTTTATGCAGGCGCTCAAACGCAACCAGCTCTGACTTCCGGTGCCCGCCTGTCTACTTCCGGCTTTTTGTTTTGTTTGTGTTATCCCATACTTTTGTTTAAATTATCATGAGTTTTTAGAATAATATATTGATTTCTGGTTACTTGTTAGATATTAATTCTGTATAGGATTTGAGTGAGGCTTATCTGGATCGGGAAAAGAATCTTTTGCTCTCTGCGGCACAGGGAAGTCAGGCTGCTTTTGTCACACTCTTTCATCGTCACAAACACAAGCTTTATAGTTACATACTGCGGCTGACCCGGTCGGAAATGCTGGCTGAGGATATTGTGCAGGATGTGTTCATGAAGCTCTGGGCGGAGCGGACCGCGATGGCGTCCATCGATAACTTCGGAAGCTACATTTTCCGGATGTCTAAAAATCAGGTACTCAATCACTTCAAAAGGGTAGCCCACGAAATGGCGATCGTCTCGGAAATGTTCCGGGAGGGCGACCAGGCAGGCAACAACGCCCAGGATATGCTCGCCGCACGCGAGGTGGAGCAGGTGCTGCAATCGGTTGTGGAAACGCTGCCGCCCCAGCAGAAGGCCATTTACCGGCTGAGCCGCGAGGAAGGCAAAAGCCATGAGGAAATTGCGGGACTGCTCAAAATTTCTCCCAATACCGTCAAAAACCACATGGTGCAGGCGATGGCGACCATCCGCCACCAGCTCCGCCGCCACGCCGATTCGCTGCTCGTCGTGACAGCTTTGCTCGCTTTGAAAAAATAATTCAAAAATTTTCGGTGCAGACTAGTCCCTGCTCATTTCCCGGTTGTCTTTCATTTGGCAATCGGTTATAACTGCTTGCTTTTGTTTGAAATAAATAGCCAGGCGGCCAAATTAAATGCGGGTCAATGGCGGACTGATGATATTTTATGCACGACGAACGGATAGGCCTTCTGATAGGCAAATGGATGGATGGAACGCTTGCCGTTGCTGAAAAGCAGGAGCTGGCCGAGTGGGTGCGCCTGAACCCGGAAGACGAACGTATTGCCCGGGTTTTGGAACAATCCTGGGAAACTTTCGAGCCGCAGGAGCCGATGCCCGAGGCGGTATCGGACCGCATTCTTGCCAACATTTTCCCGGCAGCGGAAACGACATGGGAGGAGCCGGAGGAACGTGAGCTGGCACGCGGCATTACGTGGCTCTGGCCGAAGCTGGCGGCGGCGGCATTGTTGATCGGATTTGGACTGTACTGGTGGAAGGGCTACCAGGGCAAGGTGCAGCTGGCGCAGCAGAAGGCCGTGGCGGTTCAGCCTGCCGACCTGCCGCCGGGTGGTAACAAAGCGGTCCTGACACTCGGCGACGGGTCCAGCATTACGCTCGACAGTGCCGGTAACGGCCTGCTCGCGAGCGAGGGTGGTACGAGCGTGACGCAGTCGGGCAAAGGGCGGCTGGTCTACAAATCGGGCCACGGAGCGAGTAGCGTGCCTGTGATGAATACCGTGACGACCCCCAAGGGCGGCCAGTTTCACATTGTGCTGCCCGACGGGACGGGCGTTTGGCTGAATGCAGCTTCAAGCCTGCGTTTCCCGACCGCATTCACCGGAAAGCAGCGGAATGTGGAGATTACCGGCGAGGTGTATTTCGAGGTGGCGCATAACAAGCAAATGCCTTTTGTGGTCAAAAATGGCGAAACCCGGATCGCCGTGCTCGGTACGCATTTCAATGTGATGGCCTACGACGACGAGAAGGTCATGCGCACGACATTGCTCGAAGGGGCCGTGAAAGTGACGCGGGGAACCCAGGAGGCGCTGCTGGCACCCGGCCAGCAGGCGCGCATCAATGCGGGGACGGGCAACGTGCGGGTCGTGGAAGGCGTGGATACCGACAAAGAGCTTTCCTGGAAAAACGGGTACTTCCAGTTCGAAAACGAGAGCCTGGAAAGCATTATGCGGCAGGTATCGCGCTGGTACGATGTGGAGGTACGGTACGAGGGAAACACTAGGGGAGAGAACTTCACAGGCCGGCTGCCGCGCAATTCCAATGTATCCAAACTGCTGAAAATCCTTGCGTTGAGCGGGGTGAAGTTCAGGATTGAAGATAAAACCATTATTGTAACACCCTAACCCCCCTCTGCCTATGACCGAATAGCGACGCGCTTCGCCGGCATCTGCAAAAAAAGAACGGGAACGTTGCAACCGCTCCCGATCCTGCAAGAGCCTGGCATCTGTAAACAATTGTCCCACTGTTTAGTACCAACTCTCAAGACAAAAGTATGAACCACAACTCTTTTATCCAAAAGGGGCTGGGGGCCTTGTATGCCTACGAAGGACCTCCCCGCTCTCCCTTTATCAGGGCCATTCTGGTTATGAAACTGATCTTTATTTTTTCGCTCGCATTGTGCATGCAGGTAAGCGCCCGCAGCTTTTCGCAGAAGATCACCATTCTGGCGAAGAATGCACCGCTGGAAAGGGTTTTGAAGGAAATCGAAAAGCAGAGCGGCTACTCGTTCTGGTATAAAACCGAGCTGATCCAGAAATCGGAAAGGGTGACGATCTCCATGCGGGAGAGCACGCTCGAAGAAGTATTGGCCAAATGTTTCGTGAACCAGCCGCTGGAATATTCTATCGTGGATAAAACAGTGGTTTTGCAAGCCAAAAAGCTGCCCAAGCCGATCCTGCCGGCCCGGATCCTGGAACTCATCAAAGGCCAGGTCAGCGGCCCCGACGGCAAACCGCTCATCGGCGTGACGGTGGTGGTGAAGGCTTCGAAAGTGGGCACGACGACCGACCTGGACGGTAATTTTCAGATCAATGCGGGTACCGACGACGTGCTGGTATTTTCCTACATCGGTTTCGCAACCAAGGAAGTGGCTGTCGGCAAGCAGACGAGCCTTTCGGTAACACTCGCCGAAAGCAATACCACGCTCGGCGAAGTGGCGGTGATCGGCTATGGAACGCAGTCGCGCAAGACGTTGACTAGCGCGGTGAGCACGGTCAAATCCGAAGAGCTCAACAAGGGTGCCATTACCGACGTCGGCCAGCTTTTGCAGGGCAAAGTAGCGGGTTTGAATATCACCGCCAGCGGCGACCCCAACAAACCGGCTGCCGTGGTGCTGCGCGGTGCGTCGACGATCAACAGCTCGCAGGGGCCGTTCTATGTGATCGATAATGTGCCCGGTGCCGACATTGCGACGATCGCACCCGACGATATTGCCTCTATCGACATCCTCAAAGATGCGGCCGCGACGGCGATTTATGGTAACCGCGCCGCCAACGGGGTGATCATGGTGACCACCAAGCGCGGTAAAAAAGGCGATCTCAAAATAGCTTACAACGGTTTTGTGGGCATCGAGAAAGTTTCCAACAAACTCGAAATGATGACCGGCGCGCAGCTGCGCTCGTTCCTCGACCAGAACGGCGTAGGATTTTCACCCAAGGACGACCTTGGTGCGGACACCGACTGGCAATCGGCCATTCAGCGGAAAACGGCGGTTTCGACGAATCATAACCTGTCTTTCAGCGGGGGAACCGAGAAAAGCACGTACAGTGCGAGCCTCAACTATGTAGACAAGCAGGGAATCCTGCTCAACAGCTCGCTACAACGCGTGATCGGCCGGTTGGCGGTGGAGCAGTATGCTTTCAAGGACAAGCTGAAACTGGGCCTTACCGTGACCAATTCGAATAGTACTGCCAAGGATATCCCTTTCCGCAACACGGTGTTGCTGCAATCGGCATTGTACTTGCCGGTGTCGCCCGTGCGGAATGCAGACGGAACCTGGTTTGAGAACTCGGAACACACCGATTACTACAACCCGGTGGCGATGATGAACAACAGCGAGTCGAAAACGAAGACCAATAACCTGACCGGCAGCTTCACTTCACAGGTGAAACTCCCCTTCGGACTGACCTATGACCTGAACTTTTCCTACCTGAATACGACCTCGCTGGGTGGCAGCTACTATAACAAGTATTTCACCAGCCATTACAACAACATGTACGATAACCCCGAGCCGGGCCTCGGATATCACTCGCAGCAGTCGTTCGGTACCAATGGGCAGGCGGGCAGGACCTCCTACCGCAATTCGAGCAAGATCCTGGAAACGTTCCTGACCTGGAACCGCGATTTCGGCGACCATAACATCAATGCCGTGCTGGGCTATTCGTGGCAGGATTACATCATCGGGGAGGGTTTTCAGGTGACGACCAGCAATCTGCCGGTGGATAATATCGGTTATAACAACCTCGCATTGAGCAATCCATACGGTATTTCAGGTTTCCAGATCGGCTTCGGGCCCGACGGGATTTACCAGCAAACCCGACTGATTTCGGATTTCGCGCGATTTAATTACAATTACAAAAACAAATACCTCGTGCAAGGCTCGGTGCGCCGCGACGGCAGCTCGGTGTTCGGGGCTAATAACCAGTGGGGCTACTTCCCGTCCGCGGGCGTGGCCTGGCGCGTGACGGAGGAGAACTTCATGGGCGGGCAGAAGCTGTTCAGCGAACTGAAACTCCGCGCCAGCTACGGCGTCACCGGTAATGCCACCGGTTTCGGGGCTTACACGACGCAATTCCTGTCGGGCAGCCTGGGTACCTATTATTACCAGGGCGCATTGACGGCCGCATTGGGCCCCACGCAAGCCGCTAACCCCGATCTGAAATGGGAGAAAACCGCGACCAGCAACCTGGGGATCGATTTTGCAATGCTCGGCGGCAAGCTGAGCGGTACACTGGAATTGTATAACAAGAATACCACCGGCATGATCTATTCCTATAATGTGGACCCCATTCTCGTCCCGACGGGCAAGATCACGACCAACGGCGGTAGTATCAATAACAAAGGGATCGAGCTGAATATCAATGCAAGTATTGTAAATAAAAACAGTTTCAGCTGGAACACGGGGTTGAATCTGGCGCACAACAAGAATACCGTCACGAGTTTGTCGAACCCGCTTTTTGCGGGCGGTGATTCCGTGCTGCTGGCGTACCCGGAAGGATTGGGGCAGTCGAGCCATTCGCTGGAAATCCTGAAAGCGGGCAAGCCGCTCGGGCAGTTCTTCTCCCTGCAATATGCGGGCAAGAATGCGGCGGGCGTTTCGCAGTTCGTCGGCGGGGACGGAAACCTGACCACGACACCGATTATCGGGGTGGACTACAAGTACATCGGCAATGCACAGCCGAAGTTGCTGGCCGGCTGGACCAACAATTTCAAATACAAGAACTTCGACCTGAACGTGTTCCTCCGCGGCGCATTCGGAAACAAGATCTTCAACGCGACCCGCGCCGACCTTTTCCGCCCGAACACGGCCCAGTATACCAACATCCTGGCCGACGCGGCGGGCGAGTCGATGGCCGATTTCAACTCGTACCTGTATTCTTCGCGTTTCGTGGAGAGCGGAAGTTACGTGCGTTTCGACAATGCGACATTGGCTTACAACTTCAAAAACCTGGGGCCGTCGCTGAAAAACCTGCGCGTGTACACGTCCGTGAACAACCTGTTCGTGATCACAGGCTATAAGGGGGTCGATCCGGAGATCAACCAGGGCGGTATTGCGCCTGGGGTGGATTACAACAACTTCTATCCTAAAACCCGGACTTTCCTGCTGGGCGTGAATGTGTCATTCTGATTTAAAAGCGAGTTATCATGAAAAGAGCCTATATCAAATCCGTCTGTTCGATGATCGCCCTCGGCACGCTTTTCGCCTGCCATGATCTGGACGTCCCCGTTACCTCGGAGCTTACCCCCGAAGTTTTCCCTACAACCGATGCGCAGTTCGTAAGCGCGGCCGGGCCCGCCTACGTGGCCCTGCGAGGCAATATTTCCGTCGAGTTTTTTCATTTGCAGACGCTGACGACCGACGAGGCGATTTTTCCTGCAAAAGGCGGCAACTGGTACAATGGAGCGGAGTTCAAAGACCTGCATTACCATTCCTGGACGAAGGACCACAGCACCGTGACCGGCAACTGGGTGTGGCTGAGCACCATCATCGGTACCGTCAACCAGTCGTTATCGATCCTCGGCGGCAATATGCCCGAGGGTACTGCCAAAAAGCAAATGCTCGCCGAGCTGAAAATGGTGCGGGCGCTGGCGTATTTCTGGATGATGGACAGCTACGGCAATATCCCGATCATCACCGAGTACGGCGATTACAGCGCGCACCCGAACGTGCCGCGCGCGGAAGTTTTTACATTCATCGAAGGGGAGATCAAGGCGGCATTGCCCGATTTGAGCGAGACCGTGGATGTGAGTACCTACGGCCGCCCGACCAAATACCTGGCGCAGGCCCTGCTGGCGAAAATGTACCTGAATGCCGAAGTATACACCGGTACCAACCGATACAACGATTGCATCGCCGCCTGCGACGCCATTATCAGCTCGGGTAAATTTGCCCTGGAACCCGCGGCGAGCTACCTGCAAATGTTTTACCCGAACAATGGTCCGGCTATGAAGGAATTCATTTTCGCCATTCCGTTCGACGCTACTGCCACCAACAGTTTCCCGTTCCGCGCGACGAACCTGCATTCGCGGTACGATATTCCGCGCGGGTTGGTGGCCAAGTATAAAATGCCTTTCACACCCGACGCGGCGGTATCGACGCTCCCCGAGTTTTACAAGCATTTCAACGACGCGGGCGATATCCGCAACAAGGAATGGCTCACCGGTCTGCAATACTACGCCGACGGCTCGCCGGTGATGGTAACCACCACCAAGAAAGGGTATGACCAGTTCTATGCCGGTTCGGACCCTTCGGCGCCATTTACCTACCAGATCAACCTCACGCCGGAAGTAGCTTTGCGCCAGGATGTGGCTTCTTTCGACGTGGGTAACGACGAGCTGGCCTGGAACATGGGTTACCGGAACATCAAGTTCTATCCCGATGCTTCTTCGCTGAACCGCAACCAGAACAACGACGTGCCGATCTTCCGGTATGCCGATGCGCTCCTGATGAAGGCCGAGGCCATTCAGCGCGGCGGGTCGCCTACGCTGGGCGCGACTGCGCTGGCGCTCGTGAACACCGTACGCACGACGCGCGGAGCGGCCGCATTCACGGCCCTGACGCTCGAAAATGTGTACGAGGAGCGCATCCGGGAGTTCGCTTCCGAAATGTGGCACCGCAACGATATGATCCGTTACGGCAAGTATGAAGGCAAATGGGGTTTCAAGACCGATTCGGACGTAAACAAGCGCATTTTCCCGATCCCCAACTCGGCCATGCTGCTGAACCCCGCGCTGGTACAGAACCCGGGTTATTGAAATGATTAATTTGTCCGTAAACAGCTCCCGCGTGATACGTGCGCGGGAGTGTTTACGCACGCGTCACGCGACGCATTTCCATTCTGATTGAGCTATCCATGAATTATTTACTGAAAACAAAAGACCTTCTTCAGCGGAAGATAGGCTTGCTGTGCTGTGCCCTGGCCGTGTTCGTGCCTTCTGCGCAAGGGCAGGCGCCGGTTGACGCCGGAAAGGCGTTGATCCGGCGGGTGATCCCGGCGCACGCGGGCCATTTTGAGGTGGCGGCGCTTACGTCGGCCACCGGGAAGGACGAATTCGAAATTGAAAGTGTGCACGGCAAGGTCATGCTGCGCGGCACCAGCGGTGTAGCCGTCGCATCGGCCCTGTACCATTACCTGACCGAATATGCGCATTGCCAGATCACCTGGAACGGTAGTAACCTGGCCATGCCGGAGAAACTGCCTCCGGTGCCTGCCAAAGTGCGAAAGGAAACCGTGTACCAATACCGCTACAACCTCAATTACTGCACCTTTAATTACAGTATGAGCTGGTGGGATTGGGACCGCTGGCAAAAGGAGATCGACTGGATGGCCCTGCACGGGATCAATATGCCGCTGGCCATTACCGGGGAAGAGTACGTATGGTTGCAGGTGTATAAGGAAATGGGTTTTACCGGAGATGACCTCCAAGATTTTTTCAGCGGTCCCGCTTATTTCGGCTGGTTCTGGATGGGTAACCTCGACGGCTGGGGCGGGCCATTGCCGCTCAGCTGGATGGAAAGCCACAAGACTTTGCAACAGCAGATCTTGCGCCGCGAGCGGGAGCTGGGTATGAAACCGGTGCTGCCCGCATTTACCGGGCACGTCCCGGCGGCATTTCGCAAGAAATACCCCGATGCCCAGCTGAAAGCGACCAACTGGACCAACGGCTTCGGAGATACCTACATTCTCGATTCGCAGGACCCGCTTTTTGCGGAAATAGGGAAGCGGTTTTTGAATAAACAGAAGGAACTCTACGGAACCGATCACCTGTATTCTGCCGATACATTCAACGAGAATGAGCCGCCGACGGACGACCCTGCTTACCTGTCCAAACTCAGCGAACGCATTTACCAGGGCATGGAGCAGGCCGACCCCGACGCCGTTTGGGTGATGCAGGGCTGGCTTTTTTACAGCGACCGCAAGTTCTGGAAAGCACCGCAGATCGAGGCATTGCTCAAAGCGGTGCCCGACGACCGGATGATCCTGCTCGACCTGGCGGCGGAAATAGAGCCGGTATGGAAGCGGACGGATGCATTTTATGGAAAACCCTGGATCTGGAACATGCTCAACAACTTCGGCGGGAATGTCAACCTGTTCGGCAGGCTCGATGGCGTGGCGCAAGGGCCTGCGGCTGCCTGGAACAGCCCGGATAAAAAGCGGATGGAGGGTATAGGGCTTACGATGGAGGCGATCGAACAGAACCCGGTGATTTATGAACTCACCATGGACCATACCTGGCGTACGACGCCCATCGATCTCGACGAATGGCTTCCCCGCTATGCCCGCAACCGCTACGGAAAGGCCGACGCCGACCTCGAAAAGGCGTGGCAAATCCTGCGGCAAACCGTGTACAATGGAAAGGAAATCCGCGACGGCGCGGAATCGATCATTACCGGGCGCCCGACGCTCGATTCGACGACCGTCTGGACGCGCACCAAACTGAACTACCCGCCGGCCGCCCTGTTGCCCGCCTGGGATTTGTTCATGAAAGCGTCCGCGAAAGGCCCGCATACCGATGGGTTCCTGTACGACCTGACCGACATTTCCCGGCAGGTGCTGGCCAATTACGCATTGGTGGTTCAAAAACGGTGGGTAGGGGCATTTCGTAAGGGAGACAAGGCGGCTTTCGAAAAACACAGCCGCGCATTTCTGGAACTGATCGCCGACATGGATTTGCTGCTGGCGACGCGTAAGGACTTTTTGCTCGGGCCGTGGATCGCCTCGGCCAGGCAATGGGGCACGACACCCGGCGAAAAAGCCCTTTACGAAAAGAATGCCCGCGACCTGATCACGCTTTGGGGCGATGCCGACAGTCCGCTGCACGAATACTCCAACCGTCAATGGAGCGGGTTGCTCAATGATTTTTACAAGGTACGTTGGGAGCAATTCTTGGGTATGTTGGGGAAATCACTGCAATCGGGAGAAATGCCCGACTGGCAGGCTTTCGAAAAATCCATTGCGCAATGGGAGTGGCAGTGGGTGAATGCGCGGAAAGATTACCCGGTGGAGCCGAAGGGGCACAGTGCCAAAGTGGCGTCGGAATTGTACAAAAAATACCGGCAGCAGATCCGCGACGCCTATTGATTTACAACGCTATATTCGTTAACCAAACAGCCCGGTCGCGATCTGCAACCGGGCTGTTTGGCTATGTAGGGAACCGTGCTCAGTTAGCGGCGAGTACCTGATAGGTTTTACCCTTCACCGTCTTGAATTCGGTAATGTAGCCGGCGGCGGTTTTCGCGGTGGTCGCTCCGGCGACTTTCACAGGCACATTGGTTTTGAGCGTACATACCTGCCCGTCCAGGGACTTGATGACCGAGCTGGTCAGCTTTCCGTTTTTCCAGTTCATATCCACTTCAAATCCCGAGCGCGCGCGAAGCCCTTTGATGCTGCCTTCTTTCCAGTCGGATGGGAGGGCGGGCAACAGGTGTATTTCTTTCAAATGACTCTGGATCAGCATTTCCGACATGCCTGCGGTTCCGGCAAAATTGCCGTCGATCTGAAAAGGCGGATGGGCATCGAAAAAGTTGGGGTAGGTGCCGCCGCCTTTGTAGAGCTCGTTATCTTCATTGGTGTACTTCATCAGCTGGCGGATAAGCTTGTAGGCATGGTCGCCGTCGAGTAGCCGTGCCCAGAAATTGATTTTCCAGCCCTTGCTCCACCCGGTACCGTGGTCGCCGCGCACTTCGAGCGTTTTTTTGGCCGCTTCGAAATAGGCCGGAGTGTCCTGGGAAATCCGGCGCCCCGGATGCAGGCCGAACAGGTGCGACACGTGGCGGTGCAAGGTGTCGGTTTCTTCAAAATCCTTGTACCATTCCTGTAACCTGCCGCGCTTGTCTATTTTCAGCGGGTAAAGTTTAGCCCTTTTTTCGATCAGCAGCTTTTTAAATTCCGGGTCGTTGCCGAGCACATCCGCGGCCTCGATCAGGTTCGAGAAAAGATCGTGCACAATGGAAATGTCCATCGTGGTAGCTACCGAAACGGCCGCTTCGCCGCCTTTCGGGTCTTTAAATTTGTTCTCAGGAGAGGTGGACGGGGCCGTCACCAGGTAGCCGTCCTGATCTTCTACCAGCCAGTCGAGCGTGAACAATGCGGCCTCCTTCATGAGCGGGTAACCTTTTTCACGCAGGAATGCCTTGTCGCCCGAAAACCGGTAATGCTCCCACAGGTGCTGGCACAGCCAGTTGGCGCCCATGTACCAGTTGGCCCACACGGGATCGCCGTCGCCGACGTTGCCCACCGGATTGGATAACCCCCAAATGTCCGCATTGTGGTGCGCCACCCAGCCGCGTGCGCCATAAAATTCTTTGGCCGTGACTTTCCCGGTCTGGGAAAGGTCCTTGATCCACGTGAGCAGGGGCATATGCATTTCCGACAGGTTGGCTACCTCGGCCGGCCAGTAGTTCATCTGCGTGTTGATATTGATCGTGTAGTTGGAGCTCCATGGTGGCCGCATTTCCTTGTTCCATATCCCTTGCAGGTTCGCAGGCGGGCCCGCGGGCACACCGGGGAGCGCGGGGCGGGAAGAGGAAATCAGCAGGTAGCGTCCATACTGGTAATACAGGATTTCCAGTTTCGGGTCGTAATCTCCTTTGGAATAGGCCATCAGGCGCTCGTCCGACGCCAGTTTTGCATTCGGATTGTTGGGCGTGGTATCGGTCAGTTCGAAGTTGACGCGGTTGAAATAGGTATGGTAATCGCCTTCATGGCGGGTTTTCAGGTCGGTGTAAGTCCTGGACAATGCGCTGTCGAGGTAGCCTTTGGCGAGCGCTTTTTCGTCTTTCCCGTCTTTATCGGGGCATTTGTCAAACCCGTTGAAGCTCGTAGCCGCCGACAGGTATACAAACACCTCGCTCGCGTCTTTCACTTTAATGCCCGCGGTGTCCGTGGAAATGACGCCGTCCTTGCTCACCGCTTTGATCCTGAACTGAAACCGTGTGCCGTTACAGCCATTGGGATCTTCATAGATGATCGGCTGTTGCCCGCGCGGGTTGTAATAGCTCGGGTTCACGTGCGAAGGAGCTTTACCATTGACCACCAGTTCTTTCGCGCTGCCGGCTTCAACCTGATAATGTAGCTGGCTGTTGGCCGAAACCGTGAAGTTGAGCTGCTTGGGTTTGGAGGCCGACAGCCGCATGACGAGGATATTGTCGGGCGCGGATGTGAAGATTTCCCGTTTGTAGGCAACCCCGTCGACTGTGAAGCTGGTGGTGGCAATGGAATGCGCAATGTCCAGGTCCCGGTAGTAGGCGGTCGGTTGTTTGCCTTTGAAATCCTGCCTGATGTGCAAATCACCCATCGGCATATACGACTCCGTGTAAAGCCCCTGCATCTTTTTAAGCAGCGCATTCGCCTTCTGGTAATCCTGCTCCTTCAAAAGCGCCTCCCGTACCTGCGGCAGGTAGGACGCCGACGCCGGGTTGACATTCGTTTTGACAGGCCCGCCCGACCAAAGGGTGCTTTCGTTGAGCCGCAACAGCTCCTGTTCGACGCCTCCGAAGATCATCGCGCCAATGTGACCGTTACCGACAGGCAGCGCTTCTACCCACCGGGCGGCGGGCTTTTTGTACCAAAGCTTCAGATCGGCGGATCGCTGCGCGAACGAGCTGATACTCAAAAGCCCCATCAGGGAGACCGTAATCAGCTTTTTGGGTGAAAGATTCATAAAAAAGGTTCTGGTAAGATAGATAGTTTTCTGATTGGGGTGTGTGGTCATTTCAGGTACACCATGGCTTTGATGACGTTCGTGGCAGGATCGAGCCAGCTGTTGAAATCGGCCTTGACGTCGTCGAAAGCGACGCGGTGGGTAATGTAATGCATGGGGTTTATCAGGCTGTTTTGAATGCAGCTGATCACGTATTCAAAATCGGCCCTGGTGGCGTTGCGGCTGCTCATGAGTGTCGCTTCCCGCTTGTGGAACTCGGGGTGGCTGAATGCGATCTCTCCGCCTTGCAGGCCCACGAGCACGTATTTCCCGCCATGAGAAAGGTATTCAAATCCTTTGTTGATGGCTTTCAGGCTACCGGTGGCGTCGATCACCACCGTAGGCATGTCGCCGGCGGTCAGCCGGGCGAGTTCCCCGGCAACATCCTGGGTTAAAGCATTGATACCATGTTCCAGCTGAATTTGCTCTTCGCAGAACCGTAGCCGGCTGGCATTGATGTCCAGGCCGATCACCTTCGCGCCTGCGATGCGCGCGAACTCCATAATTCCCAGACCGATAGGGCCAGCACCCATGACGAGCACCGTATCGTTGGCCGTAACCCCGGCCCGGCGGATGGCGTGCGCGCCGATCGCCAGCGGTTCGACCAGCGCCAGCGCCTCGAATGACAGGCCTTCGGCATGAACGAGTTTGTCGGAAGGAACGGATATGAATTCGGACATTCCACCATCTATATGTACCCCGAACACTTTCATGCCGGTGCAGCAGTTGGTTTTCCCGTGGCGGCAAGCGAGGCATTGCCCGCAATGGAAGTAAGGCAGGAATGTAACGGCGTCGCCCACGGAGAAGCCCGGTGCCCCGTGGGTGGCCACAATCTCGCCGGCGAGCTCGTGGCCGAGTATCCTGGGGTAATTGAAATACGGCTGCGTTCCTTCGAATGCGTGCAGATCGGTGCCGCAAATACCGATGTTCTTGATTTTTAAAATCGTATGGTTTTCTGCCGGTGCGGGAATGTCGGATTCGTGGTACCGGAAATTGCCGGGGGCTTCGCAAACTAATGTTTTCATCATGATGGTGGCGCTGCTGCGTTATTCCCGGCTCGCCTGGAACCGCCGTAACTGCGCTGATAATATTGGAGTTGCCCTGATTGTCTGTGATTTATAACAATACAAAGGAATTGTATTTTTATAGGAAGATCGCGTAAAACATTAACCGGATTGTAAGAGATATTAACATCTTTGCGGGCAAATGAATTATTTTTGGTGTATAGATCTTGACATGAAACCGCAGCTACTCCGGGTACCCAATGCGCAGGCGCATTCGTTCAGCGTTCGCCACGACAAGATGACGAATATCAACAACCGCTGGCATTACCATCCGGAGGTGGAGCTGATCCATTTCCACCGGGGCGCGGGAACGCAGTTTGTCGGGGATAATATCCAGCGTTTTTTTGCGGGCGACATCGTCCTGGTCGGTAGCAACCTACCGCATTACTGGCGATTCGATGAACCTTCGGAATCGGAGCATGCCTCCGGGAGCCTCGTTTCGACGGTCATACACTTTATGCCCGACTTCTGGGGAGAGAAATTCCTGGATCTGAGCGAGAATAAGCCGATCCGGTCGATATTGGAGAAAGCGGGCAGGGGACTTCTCCTGACCGGCCTGTTGAAGGACGAAGTGCGGGAGCAAATAGCCTGCCTGGACCAGGCGGAAGGCCCTGAGCGGGTGATGACATTGCTCAAAATCCTGTACACCGTTTACCGGTCCGAAGAGGTGGTGATGCTGTCGTCCATCGGGTATCAGAGCGTGCTGCTGGATTCGGAGAACGACAGGATCAACGACATTTACGAATATACCTTCAATAACTTCCATCAAAAGATCTATCTCGAACAGGTGGCCGGCATTGCGGGGCTGGTACCCAATTCGTTCTGCCGCTACTTCAAATCCAGGACCGGTAAAACTTACCTGCAATTCCTGACGGAAATCCGCGTGGGGCACGCCTGCAAGCTATTGATGGACGACAATATCAACATCAAAGAGGTGTGTTATGAAAGCGGGTTCGCGAATTTCAGCTGCTTCCACAAGCGGTTCAAGGAGATTACCGGGCAAAGTCCGCATAATTACCGGATCACAGTCGCAAACTGACGGATGCCTGACGTATCCTCCGATTCCGCGCGTGATCTCGTTGCGGTATTACGTATGAATGTATTTGGTGATATACTTAGGTAGTTTAAATTGCCTTTGTTGAAACGTGTTGAGAGCTTGTTTTTTGCTGTTTAGTGCATTGATATATAAAAATTTATTGCTATTTAAAGGATAATTGTAAATTTTTAACGAAAGTGGGATTGTGATTTGTACGTACGTAATTTGTGCTTATTTTTGAATTAAATTACTTACGTAAATAAATCAACGACCATCATGAGAAGACTTTTCCTAAATGCAGGCTTGCTGCTGATGCTCTGCCAGGGCGTTGCGCTGGCTGACGGGGGCGCGGATGCCCGGGACCGGAAAGCGGCGCGGAAAGTGCGGGTGTTGCGCGAGCTTCCCGGTTATCTGGCGCCGAAGGACTCGGTATCGGCGACAACCAAAGCGGAGGACGATTTCAAGCCGTCCATTCACGTGGGCGCGATCGTACACATGTTCGCGTCCGCGGAGCAGTCGGGTTTTGGCGGGAATGTGACCGACAAGGCGGGTGACTGGAACAAAGGGTTTTCGCTCTACCGGGCGCGGGTGCTGGTAGGCGGCCAGCTATCGCGAAAAGGCAGCTTTTTTATGGAAACGGACCTGCCGTCGCCGATCGGTATCCAGCTGGGCGACAGCACCAAAAACGTGAAAGTGGCGCCGATCCTGCTCGACTGTCAGTATGAATACGCCTTCTCCAATGCATTCCAGCTCATCGCAGGTATGCAGCTCGTTTCGAGCAACCGGAATGGCCTCCAAGGCGCGGCCGGATTGATGGCCAATGATTTTACGTATTTCCAATACCCCTATAACCTTTTTGCCAACAGTCCGCTGCAGGGCAACTTCGGTCGCGACCTTGGCGTGAATGCGCGCGGGTTTCTGTTGAAAGACAAGCTGGAATACCGGCTGGGATTATTTACCGGAAGAAACCTGGATGGCCAGGCGCCGTTACGTATAGTAGGTCGCGTTGCCTACAATTTCCTTGATCCGGAAAAGGATTACTACTATGCCGGTACCAAGCTCGGGGCGGGCAACACCATTGCCTGGGGCGCCGGATTTGACACCCAGGGGTCCTATTACAATGTCGGTACGGACCTTTTCATTGATAAAAAGGCCGGTAACGCGGGCTCCGTGACGCTGAATGCCGCTTTTCAATACATGACCGGCGGTACCAATGTCAATTCCAAATATTCCTTTGCGCGCCAGATTCCCAAGCAAACCGTGCAGTTCCTCGAATTGGGTTACTATTTCAAAAAATCGCGCATCCAGCCGTGGGTACGTTACGAGAACCAGAACATCTCCGCCACCAAAGAACAGGCGGGCTCCGAGCTGATCGATCATTTCGATAAGGCCAAATCGAGCAGCGTGTATGGTGGCGGGCTGAATTACTTCTTTAATGGAAGCGCCACGAATCTTCGTCTTTCCTACGTGGCGCGCAAGCACAACGTGGCCGACGCGGGTGGCTCATACAGTTCCAGGACCTACGGGCAGGTTTGGTTGCAAGTACAGTTTTTCCTATTTTGACCCGTTCCGGCACGTTTCGGAGGGTTTCCGTTGATCTTAATATTCACTCATATCACTATTAAAAATTTTGCGATGAAAACATTCAAAATGTCTTATCAGGTACTGTGGATGGTGGTGCTGGTGCTTGCGCTGGCAGCTTGTGGCGGCTCGGGTTCGGGCGGAAAGGAAGGGGGCGAAAAGGAAACGGTGAAGGTCGGTATCCTGCATTCGCTGAGCGGTACCATGGCGATTTCCGAGGTTTCGTTGAAGGACGTCGTGCAAATGGCGATCGACGAAATCAATGCCAAGGGCGGTGTGCTGGGCAAGCAGATCGAGCCGGTAATCGTCGATCCGGCATCGGATTGGGATCTTTTCGCCGAAAAATCGAAGGAATTGTTACTGGACAAAAAGGTATCCGCGGTTTTCGGCTGCTGGACTTCCGTTTCCCGCAAATCGGTACTGCCTGTTTTTGAGGAAAACAATGGCCTGCTCTTCTATCCGGTACAATATGAAGGTGAGGAATGCTCCACGAGCGTGATCTACACCGGCGCTACGCCGAACCAGCAGCTGATCCCGGCTGCCGAATACATGATGAGCGAGGAAGGCGGCGGCTACAAGAAGTTTTACCTGCTCGGTACCGACTATGTGTTTCCGAGAACAGCCAACAAAATCCTGAAAGCGTTTTTGCTTTCGAAGGGCGTTCCGAAAGAGAATATCGTGGAAGAATACACGCCGTTTCACCACCAGGATTATCAGACGATCGTTTCCAAAGTGAAGCAGTTCGCGGCTGGCGGCAAAGCTTGCGTGCTTTCGACGATCAATGGCGACTCGAACGTGCCTTTCTACAAGGAATTTGCCAACCAGGGGCTCTCGGCGGCTACCTGCCCGATCATGGCATTCTCGGTAGCGGAAGACGAACTGCGCGCAACGGATACCGAATTTCTGGTAGGCCACCTGGCAGCATGGAATTACTTCCAATCCAAGGAATCGCCTGAAAACAAGAAGTTCGTGGAGGATTTCCGCGCATTCTGCAAGAAGAACAACCTGCCCGGCGGCGACAAACGGGTGACCGACGATCCGATCTGCTGGGCTTATACGGGCGTGTACCTGTGGGCGAAAGCAGCCGAAAAAGCGGGTTCTTTCGAAGTATCCAAAGTACGCCCTGCATTGTACGGCCTGGAATTCGCTTCACCGGATGGCCTGGTGAAAATGGATACTAAAAACCACCATTTGGCTAAGCCGGTGATGATCGGGGAGATCAAACCCGACGGGCAGTTCGATATTATCTGGCAATCTACGGGCCTGGTCAATCCCGAGCCATGGTCTAAACTGACTTCCCCCGACAAGGACTGCGATCACGTGGGGCACGGCGGAACGTATACGGTAGCAAGTAAGTAGGCATCTGTCTCAACGCGGCCCTCGGGCCGCATTTAACATCCATGGTTATGAACTGCATTCAAAAGGTGTGGCTGGTGATCCTTTTGGCCATCGGAATGGGTCGCGGGGCGACTGCGCAGCAGGCCGACAGTATTTCCATCCAGGTGGCGGCCGTTCTGAACCCGCCGAACGACACGGCCCGCAGCCAGGCGTTGCGGTATCTGGCGGCGCAGAAAGACCCTGCCACTTTCCCGCTGCTCGCGGCGATCAACGATAAGAAGCTTTACACGCTCGGGGGGAAGCCCGTCACCACAGGCGAGGCGGAGATTTCAGGCGTGAAGGAGGTATTTACGGTCTTTTACCTCTATCCGCAAAACCAGCAGGCGGCCACCAAACTGCCGGCAGATCAATTACAAAAAGTAGAGATCAGCAGATCCGAAAGACTTATACTCAACGTTGTTTTGCCCTATCTGAACCTGACCAGCCATGATCCTGCCAAGCGGATCATGGCCTATGGTCAGCTCGTGAACGCGCCGGGGCCGGAGCGGATCGCGCTGCTCGAAAAGGCATTGCGGCAAGAAACGGACCCCGGCGCGCGGACCGCAGGCAAGGAAGTCCTTTTTCAGATGAAACTGGACCAAGCAGTTTCTGCACCCGAAGCAAAGGCGTACATCGATAGTCTGGACCTGAATTGGGGCGAAAACGTAGGCCTGATCCTGAAAAACTACGAGGAAAAAGGCAATGTCATGTCGGCGCGGCCCTATGCTGCGGAAAAGGTGAGGGCCCTCGAAAACCTGCAAGGGCGTATCGAGAAAGCGCAAAATCTGTTCAGCGGCATTAGCCTGGGGAGCATCCTGATCCTCATTGCGCTCGGCCTGGCGATCGTGTACGGGCTGGCCGGGATTATCAATATGGCTCACGGCGAATTCCTGATGATCGGAGCCTACACTACCTTTTGTATGCAGTCGCTTTTTATCGACACGCTCGGTATCCAGTCGGACCTTTATTTCTGGGTGTCGATTCCGGCTTCGTTTGTCGTGGCGGGTGTGTTCGGGCTGGTGCTCGAAAGGCTGGTGATCCGGCATTTGTATGCGCGGCCATTGGAGAGCCTGCTGGCTACCTGGGGTGTCAGCCTCATTATGGTACAAACCGCCAGAAGCATTTTCGGCGACCTTACCGCCGTGAAAGCGCCCGCATTCCTGGCCGGCGGCTGGCAGCTGATGCCGCATTTGGTGCTGCCGTTTAACCGGTTGTTTATCATTGGATTGACGGCGCTGGTGGTGTCGCTCACCTACCTGATGCTCTACCGCAGCCGACTGGGAATCCGCATCCGTGCGGTTACGCAGAACCGGACGATGAGCGCGTGCCTGGGTGTGGAGACGCGCCGCGTAGATGCGATCACATTCTTCCTGGGTTCGGGGCTGGCCGGTCTTGCCGGTTGTGCCATGACGCTGATCGGCAACGTGGTGCCCGATATGGGCCAGACCTATATCGTGGATTCATTCCTCGTGGTGGTAACGGGCGGCGTCGGGAAAATCGCCGGGGCCATCGTGTCCGGGCTGGGTATCGGGTTCCTGACCAAGGTGCTGGAATCATTCTACGAGGCTGTTTACGGAAAAGTGCTCATTCTGGCGCTGATTGTCGTCTTCCTGCAATTCAAACCCCGCGGGCTTTTTCCCGACAAGGGGCGGATCGCCGAGGACTGACGGGTCATTTTTGAAAGGGGAAACCAATGTTATCTCACATCGATTATGGGAAATAAAAAGGATTTCGGGTTGTATGCATGCGGCATTGCATTGTTCCTGCTCATTTTGCCGCTGGGGAATGTGCTGGGTTTCGTATCGGGCAATACCATTTCACTCTGGGGCCGTTACTTCTGTTTTGCGATCGTCGCGCTGGGTGTCGACCTCATTTGGGGGTACACCGGAATCCTCTCCATGTGCCAGGCCTTTTTCTTCTGCCTGGGCGGATACAGCGTGGCGATGCACATTGTGCTCAAAGGCGCAACGGCAACCGGTACCAACGGTATCCCGATGCCCGACTTCATGGCCTGGAACCAGGTAGAATCGCTGCCGTTTTTCTGGGTGCCATTCCAGTCGTTCGGGCTGGCGGTGGTGCTGGGGTTGCTCATTCCGGCGGTATTTGCATTGGTTTTCGGCTACTTCATTTTCAGAAGCCGCATTCGTGGCGTGTACATGGCCATTATCACCCAGGCGCTGGCGTTGGCGATGTGGCTCATCTTCCTGCGAAACGAAACCATGCTCGGCGGTACCAACGGTCTCACCGATTTTAAATCGCTGTTCGGGCTCAGCCTGTCCACGCCCGGCATGAAGCTGGGGTTGTACCTGTTTTCACTATGCACGCTGGGGATCGCCTTTTGGCTGAGCAGGAAGCTTGTCGATTCCAAATTCGGCAAAGTACTGCAAGCCATCCGCGACAGCGAATCGCGGACGAGCTACACGGCCTATCGCGTAATGCATTATAAGCTGGCGATATTCATCGTGGCCGCTTTGCTCGCGGCCATTGCCGGAATGCTCTACGCACCGCAAACGGGTATTATCACGCCGGGAAGGATGGACGTGCGGGCGTCGGTCGAAATGGTCATGTGGGTTGCCATCGGCGGCAGGGGGAAATTAAAGGGGGCCATTCTGGGCTCGCTGGTCGTGAATTTCCTGTACAGCATCTGTACCAGCCTCTTCCCCGATTCGTGGTTGTTTATCCTTGGCTTTCTGTTCGTTATCACCGTATTGTATTTTGATAAGGGGCTGCTTGGAATGCTGGAGTCGGCGGTGGACAGGCTCGGAAGAAAGCGTAAACCAAGCGCGCAGCCCGCAGGCCGGGAAGTTGTGCAGTCGTAGGCTGCCGGACGATTATTTGTTATTCCAAAAAAACACAAAACTGCCATTATCATGCTATTGACAGTGAAAGACCTATCCGTTTCGTTCGGCGGTGTCCATGCGCTGAACCTGAGCCATTTCAATTTGCTCGACCGTGAGCTTCGGGTGATTATCGGGCCGAATGGGGCAGGTAAATCGACATTCCTGGATATCCTGTGCGGAAAAACCAAAGCGGATGCCGGTGAAGTCCATTTCGACGGGCATTCGGTGTTGGGTAAAAGCGAGGTGCGGATCGCCGACATGGGTATCGGGCGAAAGTTTCAGAAGCCTTCGGTATTCCCCAGCCTGACCGTGTACGACAATATGCTGCTCGCATTCAAGATGAACAAAGGCATTTTTGCCTCCCTCTTCTTTAAGCCCAACCAGGAGATCGACGACCGGATACGCGAGGTCGCATTGAAAGTGGGTTTGCAAAAATGCCTGGGGAAAATAGCGGGAGAGCTCTCGCACGGTCAGAAACAATGGCTCGAAATCGCGATTGTCGTATTGCAGGACCCGAAACTGATGCTGATCGACGAACCGGCGGCCGGAATGTCGGACGAGGAAACGGAGAAAACCGGTGAGCTGCTGCTGCAACTCGCCCGCCAGCATGCGATCGTCGTCATCGAGCATGATATGAAATTTGTGGAGCAGATCGCCCAGGATCTCGTGACCGTGCTCGTACGTGGGAAGCTGCTCATGGAAGGGACTTTCGAAGACGTACGTAACGACCAGCGCGTGATCGACAGCTACCTGGGCAGGGCCAATGTTCAACTTGAAAATTTCTGAGAAATGGGCGCACCGATCTTGAAAGTCAGTTCGCTGACATCCGCCTACGGGCAAAGCACGATCCTCTGGGGTACATCGCTGGAAGTAAAAAAAGGGACTGTCACCACGGTAATGGGCCGGAACGGGGTGGGTAAGACCACGTTGCTCAAAACCATCATGGGTATCGTGCCGCCCAAAGATGGGACGATTGAATACAATGGAGAGGCGGTAACCAAGCTGCCCGCATTCAAAAAGTCGAGAATGGGCATTGCTTACGTACCGCAGGGGAGGGAGATTATTCCCAAACTGACGGTTTACGAAAACCTCAAACTGGGCCTAGAAGCGGTCGCCGACCGGAAGGCGAAGATTCCCGAAGACGAGATCTACACCTTGTTTCCGATCCTGAAAGATTTCAGAAACCGCCTGGGCGGCAATCTCAGCGGCGGCCAGCAGCAGCAGCTCGCCATCGCCCGCGCGCTCACGGGAAGGCCGTCGTTACTGCTTCTCGATGAGCCCACGGAAGGCATCCAACCATCCATATCGCAGGAAATAGGGCAGATTTTGAAGACATTGGCGCGGGAAAGGGGTATTTCGGTATTGCTCGTCGAACAGAAGATCGACTTCGCCAGCCCGGTGACCGACTATTACTATTTCATGAGCCGGGGGGCGGTGGTGTCGGAGGGAAGCGCGGAGGAAATGAGCATGGAAGAGCTGCAAAACCACATTTCGCTCTAAGTTTTACGGGTCCACATAACGCATATGCTCATGTACCTACGTATCTTTACGCGTAGGTACATGAGATTTTCCAGTTTCAGCCCATGTTAAAAAAACAAGTTGTCCAGGACGAAACCCAGGAACGGAAGACATTTTTGTACTTCACGTGGCTGTACGTATCGGCATTGCTCATTGTGGCGGTGATTTCGATCCTTAGCCAGATCCTGATCCAGCGCTACCTTACCGCCCAGCGCGACGATTCCCACATTATCAACTACGCCGGGCGCTTACGTACTTACAGTCAGACGCTAAGTAAGACGGCATTGCTCATCGAGTCGGGCAGGGATGTGGAATCCAACCAGAAGGAGTTTGTCAATACCCTGAAACAATGGCAGAAGGCCCACGTGTCGCTCATCAGTGGCAATTCATTTTTGAATCTTCCCCCCAATAACCGCAAGGAGATCGCCATGATGTACGACATGGTGAAAGACCCCTATCAGGAAATACTGGCCGCATCCAACAAAATGGTGGCTGCCATGGACAGGCAGAAACCCGGGGATTCGCTGGATATCGGGCCTTATGTCAAAAAGATACTGGAATATGAGAAGTCGTACCTGCTCGGTATGGAGCTGATCGTGTTCGACTATGACCGTTTCTGGCGGCAAAAGGTACGTACGTTGAAGGAGATCGAGTACATTCTGCTTGGCGTGGTGCTTTTTACATTGCTCCTGGAAGCGGCGCTGATCTTCTTCCCGCTTTCGATCCGGATTCGTCAGACGATGACCGGACTGATCGACTCCGAAAACCGGTCCAAGCAACTCGCCAGGCAATTGCAGGAAAGCAGTATTTCCATTGAAAAGTCGCATAAGGAGCTTCGCGAGACGACTTACGCGTTGGAAAAAGCTACTTACCTGGTCAAAACAGACCAGGATGGCAGGATCATTTACGCCAACGACAAATATTGCCACGTGACCAAGTACAGCGGTTCCGAGCTCCGCGACCGGCCGCTCTTTTACAATAACCAGGGCGGTAACGAGAGCATTATTTACAACCACATCCGTGACCCGCGGCGGCGCACGGAGGTTTGGCAGGGCGAAGTGTACGACACGGCTTCCGACGGGTCGGGGTTCTGGCTGGACGTGACGCTGATGCCCATTATCAATAACCAGGGTGAGCTGTACCAATACCTGGTGGTTTGCAACGACATTACCAAGCGCAAAAACACCGAAAAGGAACTTTGGCTACTGACCGAGGAGAAAATGCGGCGACAGGAAACCGAGCAGCACATCCGGTCGCTGTCGGTCATTACGGGACAGGAAAAAGAACGTGAACGCGTCGCTGCCGAAATCCACGACGGGATCGGGCAAATGCTGACCAGCCTGCGGATGAAACTCGAACAGGTGGATGACCGGATGGAGCATAAAGACCCTGAAATCCACCGCGTCAACGAGTTGCTGGCGGCGATCATATTCGAAACCAAACGCATTTGCGCGGATTTGCTGCCGAGCGTACTGGAAGACTTCGGGCTGCGCTCGGCAATCCGGGAGCTGGTCAAGATGTGCCGGGAATCGTCGGAGCAAGTCACTTTTTACCTGGAAGAAAACATCAAAGCCGAAGCATTGCCGCGCGAGCTGGAAGTAGGCGTTTTCAGGATATTGCAGGAATCACTGAACAATGTGATCAAGCATTCGGGCGCGACGATGGTCGAAATCCACGTCGACAGCGACAGCGAGTTCCTGAACATGATCATTCAGGATAACGGGAAAGGATTTTATTTCGATAACCAATATATTTATTCGCGGGAGAAGTTTCCAAAGGCGCACGGGCTGCGGGGCATGAAAGAACGGGCCGATCTGCTGAGGGGCACGCTCAATATCAGCTCGGAGCCCGGAAAAGGCACCACCGTTCAGCTGGAACTTCCCCTGCACCTGTAAATGAACCTTCCACAACAGACAAACAACCTGACACATGAAAAAAATAGCGGTATTTCTAGTCGACGATCATGAGATATTCAGACATGGTCTTAAACAGCTCATCAACAACGAGCCGGATATGGAAGTGTCCGGTGAAGCCTCCTCGGGCGAAGAGGCCATCGCGTCGCTCGCGCACATCCCCGCGGATGTGATCATCATGGATATCCGCATGCAGGGTATCAGCGGGCTCGATACCGGGAAATCGGTCATCAAGGCGAACTCCAATGCGAAACTGCTGTTTTTTAGCCTTTTTGACAATCCCGACTACGTAAGCACGGCACTCGACATGGGTGCGAGCGGCTATATTTTGAAAGATACCAGTAACAAGATCTTCCTGAACGCGATCCGCTCCGTACATGCCGGGCATTTCTACTTTATTGGCGATGTGACGGATACCGTCGTGCGTAAGTATCACGAGCAGCGCAATGCCACGGGAGATGTTACGGCGGTTGCAGGTGTGGCTGAAATCGCGCTTTCCAAGCGGGAGCAGCAGATTATTCGTATGATCCATCAGGGCGTAAGCAACAAAGATATTGCTGAAACGCTTGGCATCAGCATCCGCACGATTGAAGCGCACCGGTTGAACATCCTTCGCAAGTTTCAGGTCAGTACGATCGAAGAAGCCATGGAAAATGCCCGCGCCGCTTCTTTACTGGTTTAAAAAATACTTCAAAAGCTTGCAGCGCTTGGAATAGGTAGCTATATTTACGTACGTAATAATACCTAAGTAATTCTGAGCGCTATGCATTTATCTCCCAGAGAGCAGGAAAAGCTCATGTTGTTTTTGGCCGGCGAGCTGGCCGAAAAGCGAAAAGCCCGCGGGTTGAAACTGAATTACCCCGAATCGATAGCGCTGATCAGCAGTCGGTTGCAGGAGGCCGCACGTGACGGTCAGTCGGTGGCACAGCTCATGCAGTTTGGCGCGACGATCCTGGCACGGGAGGATGTCATGGAGGGCATTCCTGAAATGATCCATGACATTCAGATCGAAGCCACATTCCCGGACGGCACCAAACTGGTGACGGTCCATAACCCGATACGTTAAAAGAGATAATATGGTACCAGGTGAATACTTTCTGGCGGAGGGTGACATTGTAGCCAACCCCGGCCGCCGCACCGAGCAGCTTACGGTCGTGAACACGGGCGACAGGCCGGTGCAGGTAGGCTCGCATTTTCACTTTTTTGAAGCCAACAAACAGCTCGCATTTACGCGTGAGAAGGCGTACGGGATGCGACTGAATATTCCGGCGGGCACGGCGGTCCGTTTCGAACCCGGTGAAGAGAAGGACGTATGGCTAGTAGCGTTAGCAGGGAGCGGCCATGTTTTCGGGTTCAATAATCTGGTGGACGGTCGGCTGGAAGGGAATAAAGACACTGCGTTGACCGATGCGCTTAACAGGGACTTTAAAAACGAATTGCCATGAGTCTGCGCATCAACCGGATCAAATATGCCAATATGTACGGGCCTACTACCGGCGACCGGGTGCGCCTGGGCGACACCGATCTGATCGTCGAGGTGGAGCGGGACCTTTCGGTCGGAGGGCCGCAAGGTTATGGGGAGGAATCGAAATTCGGCGGAGGCAAAACGATCCGCGATGGCATGGCGCAGTCGGGTACCGCCGTGCGCGACGACGGTGTACTGGATATGGTCATTACCAGCGTGGTCATTATCGATCATTGGGGCATTGTCAAGGCCGACATCGGCATTCGCGACGGGCATATTGTGGCCGTGGGCAAGGCGGGTAATCCCGACACCACCGACGGCATTACGCCCGGAATGGTGATAGGAGCGGCTACGGAGGTGCACGGCGGCGCGGGACTGATCGCGACGGCGGGAGGTATCGACACGCATATTCATTTCATATGCCCCCAGCAGATCGACCACGCTTTGTTCAGCGGCATTACCACGATGATCGGCGGGGGCACCGGCCCGGCCGACGGTACCAATGCGACGACCGTAACGCCCGGCACCTGGAACATCCGTAAAATGCTGGAATCCGCGGAGGCTTTCCCGATGAACCTCGGATTTACCGGCAAAGGAAACTGCGCTACCGAAGCCCCGCTCGAAGAGCAGGTGAGAGCAGGGGCGATCGGATTGAAGATCCACGAAGACTGGGGCGCTACTCCCGCCGTGATCCATGCGTCGCTCAGGGTTGCCGATCGGCTTGATATTCAAGTGGCTATACACACCGATACATTGAATGAGGCCGGTTTTCTGGAAAGTACCATGGAGGCCATTGGCGGGCGTGTGATCCATACCTATCACACGGAGGGGGCCGGAGGAGGGCACGCGCCGGACATTATCAAAGCGGCGATGTATCCCAATATCCTGCCATCGTCGACCAATCCGACACGGCCGTTTACCGTCAACACCATCGACGAGCACCTCGATATGCTCATGGTTTGCCACCATCTCAATAAGTCGGTGCCGGAGGATGTTTCGTTCGCCGACTCGCGGATCCGCCCGGAGACTATCGCCGCGGAGGATATTCTACACGATATGGGCGTTTTCAGTATGATGAGCTCCGATTCGCAGGCAATGGGGCGTGTGGGGGAGGTGATTACGCGGACGTGGCAGACTGCCGACAAAATGAAGAAACAACGGGGTTTTCTGCCCGAAGATAGCCAGGCAGGAAACGATAATTTTCGCGCCAAACGCTATGTGGCGAAGTACACGATCAACCCCGCCATTACGCATGGTATTTCCGGGTATGTAGGGTCTGTGGAACCGGGCAAGCTGGCCGATCTGGTGCTGTGGAAACCCGCGTTTTTCGGGGTGAAACCGGAAATGATTATCAAAGGAGGTATGATTATCGGGAGCAGAATGGGCGATCCGAATGCGTCCATTCCGACGCCGCAGCCTGTTATATACCGGCATATGTTCGGGGCTTACGGCAAAGCGCTGAAAGGGACTTGTATCAGTTTTGTTTCCCAATGCTCGCTGGATGAGGGTGTTGTGCAACAGTATGGCCTCGAAAAGCTATTGCGCCCCGTTCGGAACTGCCGCAACATCTCTAAAAAGGACCTGATCCACAACGACGCAACCCCGCAGATTGACGTGAACCCGGAAAACTACGAAGTGAGGGTGGATGGTGTGCACATCACCTGCGAGCCGGTTTCGATAGTGCCGCTGGCGCAGCGCTATTTCCTTTTTTGACCGAAAGTTCGATTGACCAATAACGCATTTGTATCATGATTATCAGGGAAAAAGCCGGGCGAATTACCGACTACGGAGGTCTGGGCATCGAGCCCGACTGGCTGGACCTGGAATGGTTCGAGACAAGGAAGCGGATCCTGCATAAAAAAACCGGGGCCGGAGTGACTTTGTCTATGAAATTCCTGGCGGAATCTCCGGAAATTACCGAGGGCGATGTATTGTACACCGATGCGACGCTGCTGATTGTTGCCCGCATTCTGCCTTGTGATTGCATTGTCGTGAAGCCGGGCAGCTTGTTTGAAACCGCTTCGCTTTGCTACGAAATCGGGAACAAACACCTGCCGCTTTTCTTTGAAGACGACGCATTGCTGGTACCCTTCGAGATGCCGCTCTACCGCCTGCTCATTGCACAGGGGTACGTCGCACAGCGGGAGGACCGTAAGCTGCTTCACCCCCTTAGAACAACTGTTTCACCGCATCCTTCGGGTAATGGCGGCAGCTTGTTTTCGAAAATCATGCAATTGACCAATTCCTGAAAAGCCGATGGAAATGCACCTGCTCAGTCTGCTGCAACTTAGCGATCCGACCCTTCCGATCGGCGGATACGCGCATTCGGGCGGGCTGGAAACCTATGTGCAGTCGGGGATCGTACGCAGTCGGGAAACGGCCGGCGAATACATCCGGCATATGCTCACCGAAAGCATCCGGTACGGCGATGCCGCATTCGCGTCGCTTGCTTATGACGCGGTACGCGGCAGCGATGCCGATGAATGCATTAACCTGGATACGGAATGTACGGCGCTTAAATTGCCTCGGGAAATCCGTGAGGCGAGCGCCAAATTGGGCAACCGCCTGTTAAAAGTATTTCAGCCCGTCCTGCAAAATGCCGTGCTTGACGCATATGCAAAGGCCATCCGGGAAAAGACCGCATCGGGGCATTACTGCATGGCTTTCGGGATGTGTGCGGCTGCGATGGATATCCAAAAGAAAGATATGCTGGCCGGATTTTATTACAATGCAAGCGTTGGAATGGTGACCAACAGCGTGAAAATGATCCCGTTGGGGCAGCAACAGGGGCAAGAGCTTTTGTTTTCATTGCAACCCCTGATAGTCGGGCTGGTTGAAAGCACGATGGAGCCCGACCGGGACCTGCTCGGACTTTGCTGCACCGGGTTCGATATCCGCTGCATGCAGCACGAAACTTTGTACTCAAGACTTTATATGTCCTAATTATGACCCGCAACTATATTAAAATCGGCGTGGCTGGCCCGGTGGGTTCCGGTAAAACAGCCCTTATTGAACGATTGACAAGGCATATGGCTTCCATGTACAGCGTCGGGGTGATTACCAACGATATTTATACCCGTGAAGATGCCGCGTTCCTGACCGTCAACAGCCTGCTTCCGCCCGAGCGGATCATTGGTGTCGAAACCGGCGGCTGTCCGCATACGGCGATCCGCGAAGACGCCAGTATGAACCTCGAAGCCGTCGAGGAAATGGCCGACCGCTTTCCCGATCTGGAAATTATTTTCATCGAAAGCGGCGGCGACAACCTGTCGGCTACATTCAGCCCCGATCTGGCCGATCTGAGTATTTTTGTGATCGACGTCGCTGAAGGGGACAAGATTCCCAGGAAGGGCGGGCCGGGAATTACGCGCAGCGATTTACTGGTGATCAACAAGATAGACCTCGCGCCCTACGTGCACGCGGACCTGGGCGTGATGGAGCGCGACGCGCGCAAGATGCGTAATGGCGCCCCGTTTGTTTTCACTAACCTGATGTCGCTCCAAGGGCTCGACCAGGTGATCGGGTGGATACGCCGGTACGCGTTGATGGAGGAAATCGCCGAGCCTGAGCTGGTGCGATGATCGCCTCGCTGGATATCACCGCCGCGCTGCGGGACGGGCGTACCTACCTGAAAAGGAGTTTTTGGCAGCCCCCTTTTAAAGTCGCGGATGTGACCGAAGACAAGCGTCGCCCCGCCCTGCATTTAATGCAAATGAGCGCATCGCCGGGCGTGCTGGCCGGGGACCAATACGAGATCGGTATCCGGCTGGAAGAGGAGGCTGTCGTGCATTGGCATACCCAATCCTATCAGCGCCTGTTCAGCATGACGTCACCTGCGCGCCAGCACGTGCGGGTAGAGCTTGCGTCGGGGGCTTCATTTACCTATTTGCCACATCCCTGCGTGCCCCAAACCGGGGCCGATTTCCGGGCCGACAACCGGATATCCCTGGCCGCGAATAGCCGGCTGTTATGGGGCGAGATCGTGACCTGCGGGCGTAAACTGAATGGCGAGGTGTTCCGGTTTTCCAATTATCGCTCGGTAACCGAGGTGTTTCTGGAAGGCAGGCTCATTTTAAAGGAAAACCTTCGGTTGACGCCGGGGCGTGTCGATCCCGGCGGGATCGGCCATCTCGAAGGCTATACGCACCAGGGCGGATTGATTTGCATCGATCCAGAACTCGATATCGCGGGCTTTGTTTCCCATTTGTCCGAAAAATTAGCTGTAATACCGGGCATCGATTTCGGGATTACCGGTTTGCCGGTAAACGGATTTGTGCTGAGAATGCTCGGTAACCATTCGGAGCGGCTGATGCAGGCGCTCAAAATAACATCTGAAATCATTTCAAACTAGAATACATCATGCACACCGAGTTTCAGGTATTAATGGCCGCGGCTATCAGCATTGCTTGTCTGCACACGCTAAGCGGACCCGACCATTACGTTCCATTCATTGCATTATCCAAAAGCAGGAATTGGTCGCTGCCGAGAACCATCGGCTGGACGGTCCTTTGCGGTTGCGCGCACGTATGGAGTTCGGTGCTACTGGGGCTTGGCGGAGCGGCGGCGGGTTGGTCGTTAAGTAAAATAGAATGGCTCGAAGGCGTCAGGGGAGGTATTGCGGGTTGGATGCTGCTAGGCTTCGGGATTGTGTACGGTATCTGGGGGCTTTGGAAAATGCGGGGCGGCTATTCGCACAAGCATTTCGATGCGGCCGACAATGGCGAACTGTATGTATATGAGCACAACCATAACCAGGCGGTAGCACCAGGTGACCGCCACAAGGTTACGCCGTGGGTGATGTTCATCATATTCCTGCTCGGGCCTTGTGAGCCGATGATCCCGCTGCTATACTTCCCGGCCGCCAAAAGCTCCTGGACGACCATGGCGACGATGATCGCCATCTATACGGCTTTCACACTGGCTATGATGTTGCTGATGGTGTTGCTGGGCTTTTTTGGTATTTCCATATTTCGCATGTCCGCGCTCGAAAAGTACATGCACGCCCTGGGCGGTCTTACGATCGCGATCTGCGGGGCCGGAATGGTTTTCCTGGATTGGTAAATTTATTCTTTACCCGCAGCAAACCGGGCAATCTGATTTTGCTGAAAACGGCTTATTTCATCCAGTTTTTCTTCGCCCAATGTCTCGGCCAGCAAATCCGCAAAACCTTTGGCGCGGTTTTCTTCCAGGATTTTTCCGTGTTTCTGCTCAATAGGGCCAAGCAGGTTAACCATCAGATGGGCATCCACTTTTGACATTTCGCCAAAAAGCAAATAAGCCGGAAGGTACAGCCGCGCATAAAGCTTGAAAAGCAGCTCCTTGCCTTCCGCGGTCAGTTGGACGAGTTTTGCGCGTTTATCGGATGGATCGGCCCTTTCGGAGATGTAACCGGCTTTTTTCAGACGATTGAGCATATCAATGCCGGTGGTCTGTTCGAGAAAGTTATAGGTGATGATGTCGATTTTGCGGGCCTCTCCCTGGTGGAAAATGGCATTCAGGCAATAGAACCAATCCAACTCCACTTCCTCGCCTTCTTTTAACGCCAATTTGGAGTAGGTAGTCAGCATGGCACCCAGCCGGCCAATCAGCTTGGCGACTGTCGACGTCATGTCCGGCGGCTCGATGCCGGAAAAAAGGCGTTGGGTTGTCTCTTTTGTCTCGATCATGCCCAGGTAATGACGGCAAAAACCCGCCACGTTGGCTTCCGGATGCGTTTCCTGGTAGCTATCCCACTCACTGATCAATTCGACGACTGGCTTCATGATAGATCGTTTTTGCTGTAAATGTAAATAAAATAGTCGGTTTCGTTGTTTATATATCTAATCCGATATAATTTTGCATGTATAACAACTAAACCGATGTAATTGTAATGGAGACTTCACGCATAGCGCTACCCGCAGATCGCTCGCTGGCAGACACATCGTTGCTAATCACCACGGTCGCCTACCTGCTGCTCAACGGGGCGCAATTATTTGAAACCGCGGTACTGGTCCCGGTGTGGACGGCTGCGCCGCCGGCCTCTTTACACATATTTCAGGGCCCTTACGGGTTGGATTTTAAGGTTTTCTGGATCGTTACCCACTCCGTGCACGAGCTTACGTTTCTGGCTGCCCTTGTTTTGAACTGGAAAATACCTTCCCGGAGAAAGGTATTACTCGTTGTCCTCGTGCTGCACGTGGCCGTGCGAGCATGGACGCTGCTGTATTTTGCCCCGGTGATCATCTCTTTTCAACAGGTACCGGCCGGTAATGCCGTTGATCAAGTGCTTTTGCAAAAGGCCGCGCTCTGGCGGGACCTGAACGTCGTTCGCGTGGCGGTCTTCATGGTTCTTTCTTTTGTACTGATTCCCCTCAACCGGCCCGGGAAAGCGGTCGGCAATGCCCTTTCGCAGGCTTAACCACGTGCGGACACTAAACAAATCATTAGGATGAAGGCAATAATCATTGGATGCGGGATTGCCGGGCCTGCTATGGCGCTGGCGCTTCAAAAAATCGGGATACAATCGGCGATCTACGAAGCACGGGAGGAGCCGGGCGATGCAGAAGGCGCCTTTCTGGGGATTTCACCCAACGGGCTGAATGTTTTGAAACAATATCTTGCACTGGACGAGATCCTGACGGATTACACACCCGGCAAGATCCGGTTTTTCAATGCGCGCAACAAATCGATCGGCGTCATCGACAATGCGGGGCAGCTCTCGCGCTATGGCAGCCAGACGGTCCAGTTCAAACGCGGTTTGCTCAATGGCGCTTTGCGACGGGCCGCTCGGCAGGCCGGTATACCGATCGAATTTGGCAAGCGGCTCGTTGCCGTCGGGCAGCGTAGAGAGTACGGTGCAGTTTCGGCCTCTTTTGCGGATGGCTCCGTCGAGGAGGGCGATTTGCTGATCGGCTGCGACGGCATTCATTCTGCTGTCCGCCGCGAAGTTTTTCCCCAAGCCGCCCAACCTGAATACACCGGCTTGTTGTCCACCGGCGGATTCACCCGGCTGGACGACTTTACACTTTCTGCGGATGCCATTCGAATGACTTTCGGCCAGCGGGGCTTCTTTGCGTATGCGGTGTCCACGCGCGGGGAAATATGGTGGTTCAACAACATCGCGCAGCCAACGGCACCGCTGCGCCATGAACTGGATGAATTCGAGCTGGCCGGGTTAAAAAAACGGCTGACCGCCTTGCACCGGAACGATCCCGAACCCATCGTACCGATCATCGAGAACGCGCATTCGATCGAAATTTACCCGATCTATGATATTCCTTCCCTCGATCAATGGCATCAGGGGCGTGTTTGCCTGATCGGCGACGCGGCCCACGCAACCGCCCCGCACATTGGACAAGGGGCGTCGCTCGCCCTGGAAGACACGCTCGTGCTGGCCCAGTGCATCCGCGACTGTGCCGATCTGCCGACCGCATTTTCCCGCTTTCAATCGTTGCGCCAGGCGCGTGTTCAGGCCATTATCCGACAGGCCCGGAAAGTGGGCGATAGTAAAACCGTTCCGAATCGGTTTCAACAGTTTTTCCGGGATTTGCTGCTACCCGTATTTGTCAAGCTGGAAGCGCGCAAAATGGACTGGGTGTATGGCTACCGGGTCGACTGGAACCGGAAACTGATCTGATTTTATCACAATCCTGAAAGAGCTCCATGAAAATCAATTCGATCAAAAGCGCTGTTCTCCTGCTGTGCGGCGTAGCGGGCGGAATGGGAGCGTGTGAGGTTGGGAATATGGCGCCTATTGCCAATACCGCCACGCTGCCGGCCAGGCTATCCGATTACGGCATTTTCACGGGTAGGGGCGTCGATCGGCCTGCTGCCGATTTTCATGAGTACCACCTCGCAACCCAGCTTTTTACAGATTATGCCGAAAAACAGCGTTTGCTCCATTTGCCGCCAGGAACCCGTTTTTCGTTTGACCCATCGGGAAATCCCGTTTTTCCCGACAGTACGATCCTGGTCAAGACATTCTTCTATTACCCGGATAAACGAAACCCCGCTGGGGGAAAGCAGTTGATCGAGACGCGGTTGCTGGTGAAGATCAACGGGCAATGGAATGTGGGGACGTATAAATGGAATGAGGGCCAAACCGAGGCATTTCTGCTGGAAAACGGAACGGATGAAACCGTGAACTGGGTGAACGAGCAAGGCCTGCGGAAGACGTTGCGCTACCATATCCCATCCCGCGATGAATGTTCGTCCTGCCATCGTACCGGCCGCTCCATTATCCCTATCGGCCCCAAAGCGCGGAACCTGAATGTGACGCTGGCAGATCACCCTGACCGCGAAAACCAGCTGCTGCATTTTCAGCAGAAAAACCAGCTGACCTTGCAGCCCCACGACCTGCTGGCGCCATTACCCGACTGGCGGGATACCTCGGTTGCCCCGGACCAACGGGCCCGCGCCTACCTGGATGTCAACTGCGCGCATTGCCACTCGTCCGCTGGTTTCGCAGGAAGTACCCGGTTGTTTTTAGGCTACGAGGTTCCTTTCGCCGATACCCGCATCCATGCCCGCAAAGATCATATCCTGCACCGCATACAGGCGACGAACCCCAATATCCGTATGCCGCAATTGGGCACAACCGTGCCCGATTCGGCCGGGATAGCATTGATTACCGCCTACATACAATCCCTGTAAATGCCGAGTCTGGAAAATAAATTTTGTAAAGTATACTTTACTTTTAGTAAACTGTATATTACATTGCAGCCTCACTTAACTTCTCAAACTATGACACGATCATTTTCAGCCCGGTATCGGGCAACCGGCATTTTTCTGACCATTGCCGGACTGCTGTGTTTATGGGTTGCTTCCTCCGAGGGGCTGATCAATGTTTACCGGATTATCTTGCCGGCACATACGCTGCCCGACGGCTCCTATCCTTATCCTGCCAATTTCTGGGACGTCAATGCGGTGTTCGGAATGGTGTCGGCTTGTATGCTCACTGTTGGCGCGGCCATTGTATTTCTGGCGAAGGAGCCGGATGAGTACTTCTACAAGATCCGGCTGGAATCCATCCAGTTTGCGGTGGTCGCGCAATTCCTGATCGGCCTGATCGCCTTCACTTATTTCTATTTTACCCCCGGTTATCAGATAGAAAATACGTTTCAGGCGATTCTGGGGCTTGCCGGCGGTACTTTTTTGGTGGCGTACGCGTTGCGCTACTACGCGACTGTTTATTTCAAAGCCGGTCAGGATTGAGCACTCAAAACATGAAACTGGAAAATACGCTGCGTGTAGAGCGTGCCGTTAGGCGCATGACGCAGGCCGAACTGGCCGAGCGCGTCGACGTGTCACGCCAGGCGATCAATGCGATCGAAACCGGCAAGTTTATCCCCTCGGCGGTTTTGGCGATCAAACTGGCCCGGGTTTTCGGCAAGCCGGTGGAGGATATATTTATTCTGATGGAAGAGCCAAGCCCGGCGGAGGCGAAAGTGTAACGCAGGCTATTTTCCCCCACCATAGCCGATCACTTTCCGAATTCGCCGGACACCCTTGTCGATTACGCGGTAATCGACAAGTTCTCCATTCTTTTGGAGGTAATCGTAATCGGTTTGAACATCCATTACGAGGCCCACTCCGGCTGCGTAATACTTATATCCTAAACGATATAGTAATGGCCCTGTGGTGTCCTGGCGTTCGGTTACTTTCAAAGTAGTTGGGAAATAGAGAGAGTCGATCTGCTGCGGTTGATCAAGATTTTCATAGTGGAAAAGATGGCCGTACCGGGGATCCTCGTCGTTCATTGAGAAATGCTGATATGCATTCCATTCAACAACGGGACTATACGGGAATACCAGTGACGTAATCAATTCATTATCCCGATTCTGCATTACTTGATCGACGGAAACAAAGGTTTTGTATTCCTTTGTTTTTTGCCAGTAGTCCGTTGGTTTAGACCGGATTGAATAGGAGATAAGGCATTCTGAAACACCGTTTGGATCAGTTTGGGAGTAAGTTATCTCCTCTTTTTCAAACCAACTGGCAGATTTCGGTTCTTTTGTTCCGCTCGAATAAATAGCTTCCTGGACGGCATAAATACGATAAGAGCCGGCGGTTATCGGGAAATAGTCGGGTACGGGCCGGTGCTCTTCCGGCTTGTCACAACTGGCAAGCAATAGCATCATAATTCCCGAAATGTACCGGACATATTGCGATTGGCGAAAAGGAAATGATTTGTATTTGATTTGCACAGATGGAGCGGTTTTAATTTGAAATATAACGGGAAAGTTTTGCTTTTGTTATTGAAATGAAATTAGATTGCCAACCGGTAATTGTCTTTTTATTTCAATAAAAAACCAGGCTCGTGAAACTGTTATTGATCATTAGTACGGTGGCATTCATGTAATAGAGGACCGAAAAGGCTCGTCCCGGCAGACGCCTATCGCTTCACGGACTCTTCCTGCAAAAAGTGCGTGAAAACGGAGGCCCCTTTCCGGTTCAGATGGTGCGGGTCGAAGAGGTTTTCGGGTTGGAAAAGCGCGTCGAAACCGGGGTTTTCCGGCAAACGGATCAGGCTCTCGTCCGGTAGAAATGGGGCAACTTGCGATAGTATCTGGTACTCGTTCCCGGTAATGCTGTTGGGGTAATAGAAAATAACTTTTTTGCCCAGCTGCCTGGCCCGCGCGATCAATTGGTTGATGCGCGAAATGAAGAACGCGTTCGGCCCCGGCTGCGGGTGAACGGCCAGCATTTGTTCGGTCGAGGTTTTGTTTGCTGCGACGCGGTCATTTGTTTGCGAAAGCACCGACATAACGGGCTGGTAGCCATTCGCCAGCAGATTAGCATGGCCTTCGATGGGGTCGTTTCCCGCGTTAAGCGCTTTTTTGGCGGAAAGTACTTGCGGGGCGATGGATACCATCTGGAACAAAGTCGTATTAAGCCCCGCCAGGAAACTGCCTGCCTTTTCCTGGAAACCGATACCGGGGCAATCGGCGAGGACGTTAGTGCGGAAAATGGCATCCCGGATGACCTGCTGCGGTGGCAGGGCCACGGTGCTGTAATCGAGCGCGCTCAGTTCGATGTAAATGGTCCGGACAGCCGGACTCGTCGAGAGTAAATCGTCCGCGATTTGAAGGGAGCTGTAAGGAGAAAGGCTAAATATGCCGAAATTATAGCTCCGCGTTTTTTGCGCGTTCAGCGAATCGAAAAGCGCCGGGTCGATTCCGTACTGGGTGCGGCTCGTACCGACGAAAACCACATTCGGATTGAATGCGGCGCGAAGCTTCTCCCGCGCGGCGATCTCGCGCCGCGGGTCGGAGTAATACTGTGCCACCACCCACGCGACGACCATTTTGAAGGCAACAAGCAGCAGCAGCCATTTGGTGATTTTAGCGATCATGATGCCGGTGTCGGGGAATGGTTCATCAAAACTGGATGTAGTAAAAATTGGCTACCGACGGCCTTCCGAATATCAGTACCAGCTGAACAAGCAGCAGTACGGACACCGCCCGGAACACGACACCTTTCTTCAACATATAGGAAGCAATATCTTCTTTCTCCCCCATTTTGTAGTTGAAAAAATCCATCACAAGGAACAATGCAACGGTGAGCAGCAAGCTGGACGTGAGCAACGACCCGGTGCCCGATTTGATTCCGAACATGCTGCTGTACAACCGGACCCCGCTGTTCAGCTCCGCCGCGCGGAACCATCCCATGATCAGCGTGCCGGTGAGAAGCCTCACGGTCACGCGCCACACGTAATGTGCCTGCGTGCCTGTGGAAACGTGGAGCCTGGCGTAAAACCGCTGCCAGAAATCCTTCGTGCGCATTTCAAAATTGATATAAGCCCATTGCAGCGCGCCCCAGATTACGAACGACCAGCTGGGGCCGTGCCAGAGCCCGGTAATGATGAAGGTGATTAACCGGTTGAATTCGAGTCGTTTCTGATTGGTGACCCCTTTGCTGATGTTGAAAAAGATGTAGTCGCGGAACCAGGACGTGACCGTGATGTTCCAGGCACTCCACGATTCGGTGCGCGACGGGGTGAAATAATAGCGGTTCGAAAAGTTCTTGCTGAGCCTGATCCCGAACAACCTCGCCGAGCCGGTCGCAATGTCGCAGTAGCCAGAGAAATCGCAATAAAGCTGGACCGAAAACAGCAGGATAGCCAGCGTGACGGAAATGCCCGTGTAGGCATCGGGCCGGTCGAAAACGGGGCTGGTAATATCGGCAAGCCTCGCCGCGAGGACGATCTTTTTGAACAAACCCCAGATAATGAAGTAAATGCCGGCCTTGATGTTGTCCTGCTCGTAGGGCTTCGCGGCGCGGAGCTGCGGGACGAGCTGGCGCGTGCGTTCCAGCGGGCCCGCGAGCAGCGTAGGGAAAAAGCCGAGGTAGATCATCAGGTAACCGAGGTGATTCTCGGGCTTGATATAGCGGCGGTACACGTCGTAGAGGTACCCGATGATCAGGAAAGTGTAGTAGGAAATGCCAATGGGCGCGATCCAGTTGAGCGCCACCGGGGACATCGAGTTATGGACCGGGACCAGGTATTTGAAAAACAAAAGGGGAGACAGGCAGATCACGATGGAGAGCGACAGCAATGCCTTCTTCTGTTTTTTGGAATATGCCTGGTTGGCCAACGCTTTGCCGGACGCATAGCAGATCAAAACCAGCACCAGCCATACGGCCAGGTATTTCCCACTCCAGCTCAGGTTGAACAGGACGCTGGCGACCAGCAGAAAAACCCATTTCTTTGCTTCCGGCACCTTGTAATAGGCGGCAACAACGAGGGACAGTAAAAGTAAATAAGAGAAGTCCGTGAATTTGACCATTCACCTTTATTTTAACAGCACGGGTAAGCTTTTGTAGCCTCTGAAAAAGATCTTGGAGTCCCATTCCGGCTCTTTGGAAGGGTGCAAACGGATATCCGGGAACGCAGCGATGAAGCGCGGCAGGAATTTCTGCAACTCGAACCGCGACAGCCTCGCCCCGAGGCAATGGTGCATCCCAAAGCCGAAACCGATATGCGGATTGGGCTTGCGGGTAGGCATGAAACTATCCGGATTTTGAAATACGGCCGGGTCGCGGTTGGCGGAAGCGAGCCCCAGCAGCACGGTTTGCCCTTTCCGGAGCTTCAATCCCTCATACTCCATGCTATGCGCCACTTGCCGGGGAATCCAGTTCACGGGGCTTACGTAGCGGATCAGCTCTTCCACGGCGATAGCGCATTCGTTATGGGCGTTCCAGTTGATCACCTTGTCGCGATTTTCGATCAGGGCGGCAATGCTTTTGGTGAGCAGCAGGGTAGTGGTTTCCGTGGCGGCATTGACCAGGAATTCCCAGGTACCGATCAGCTGCGGAGCCCTTTCGCTACCCATGATCTCCCGCATTTCGAGCAAAAGGCTGTTGGTCGCCTCGGTTTCGTGCCGCGTGAAGGTTTCGGAAAGGTAGCCGTGAAAAGTGCGCGACATCGCGGCGCATTCCAGCAACTCGTTGACGGACAGCGTTTTTTCGAAAATAAAAGTAATGACGTAGGAGAAATTCTGTATGAAGTCGTAATCCGATTTTTCGAGGTGGATGATTTTGCTGATAATCAGGAAGCTGAATTGCCGCGCCATTTCCACGATATCCGCTTCCTCCCGTCCGTCCAGCCCGGCGATGATCTCCTGGATCGCGTCGAGGGTGATCTTCTCGTAATCGGCCTGGTAAAATTGCTGGTTCACGAACCGGCGGTGCCCGGCGTGCTTTTCGCCATTCATGAACAGCAGCCAGTACCGGAGACTTTCGCCGAATTCCAGCAGGCCGGGGTCGTTATCGGAGAGTGCCGACACGATTTTGAACCTTTCCGTAAAATCGAAGTTTTTGAAATTCTCCGAATCGGACAGGATTTTCTTTACGTTGGCATAGTCCATCGCCACCAGGTCGCCGAACATATTGATGTGCAGCGGGTCCGACTGGCGGATGTCGGCGATCAGCCCGGAATAATTTTGATTGACCTCTGTTTTCGACGACCAGATCGACGTCGCAGACATGAGCGGAGTTTGCATGATCAAGACGGAAATGGTTCTTTATATTTCCTGGTTTTCTGCAATCCATTGGCTGGTGGCGGCGATGGTGCGCATCTCCCAAAAAATGGAAGGGCTTAATTCCATCCCGATGTATTCTTCCAGCTCAGTTGTGATGTTGACGAGGATGAGGGAATCTAACCGAAAATTGACAATGTCGGTGTCGAGCGCTGCCTCCGAGGGATCTATTCCTGCATGTTTGGAGATATTCGCGGCGATCCATTCGGAGATTTCGGTAAAAGTTTTAGGCATGAGGTGTCAAGTAGGGTACGGAAAAAGTAATAATTGGGTAATGTACTATCAAAGTTTGGTCAAAAAAAGCCGGTAAGCCGGATAATGTAATTTTGACGCAAATAATGTTAGTAACCGGTGTAAGACTTTCTCGTTCCCGCCCGCGAATGCTTTTAATAATCCAGCCAGGCTTTCAGTCCGTTGGCCTTTTCGCGGCTCACCAATACCTCGATTTCCGGATGATGGCGGATGTCGATTTTTAGCTTCCCGTTGAAGTGGTTGTGAATGCGGGCGATGGCGTCTATGTGAATGATAAACTGTCGGTTAGCGCGGAAAAACACTTTCGGATTGAGCTGTTGTTCGAGCTCTTCCATGGTTTGAGGGAGTATTTCTTCCGAGCCGTCGCTCAGGCAGGCCCGGGTGATCTTGAGTTCGGAGTGAAAGTAGGTCACATCGCTCACCAGCACCGTTTTATAGCCGTCTTTGAACGGCAGCAGAAAGCGGCTCCTGAACTCTTTGGGCTGGACAAAGTTCAGAAGTCCTTCCAGCGAACGGAGGTCGAAACGGCGCGTGAGGTTCTCGGCTTCGGCGAACGCGTTTTCGAGCTCGTCCTGCTCCACCGGTTTCAGCAGGTAATCGATGCTGTTGTATTTGAATGCCCGCACGGCGTATTCGTCATAGGCGGTCGTAAAAATGACGGGGCATTCGATACGCACCTTTTCGAAGATCTCGAAACTCAGGCCGTCGGACAGTCGCACGTCGATCATGATCAGGTCGGGCTGCGGGTGCTGGCCGAGCCATTCGACGGTTTCGGTAATGCTTTCGAGCACGGCTACGACTTCCGCTTTGGGGCGGATCGCCTTGATCAGCCTGCGGAGGCGATCGGCGTTGGGTTTTTCGTCCTCGATGATCAGAATGGTGTCAATCATATTTTTATCAATGGGATGATCACTTTGAATGTGCGGTCGTCGGTTTCAATCACAGGCTGGCGATGGGAGAGGAGGTTAAACCTTCTCACAATATTAGAAATGCCTATTCCCGACGACTGGATCGGTTTTTCGAGTGGCAGCAAAGTATTTTCGATGACTAGTTCCTTGTCCTCGTTGCTGAAAATCCGCACTTTCAGCGGCTCCTTTTTGCTGGTTCGGTTGTGTTTCAATGCGTTTTCGACCAGCAATTGCAGCGTGAGCGGAGGCATCAGCAGGTGGCGGTGCGCCGGGTCGACGTCAATTTCAAACGATACCCCTTCCCCGAACCGGTGTTCGATCAGGAACATATAGGAGTTCAGGAATTTCAGCTCGTCTTCCAGCGGGATCACGTCTTTTTTGGAATTCACCAGCATGTAGCGGTAAATGCGCGAGAAATTTTCGGCGTACTGGTAGCCCAGCTGCTGGTCTTCGAGGATCAGTTCCGAAAGTACGCTCAGGTTATTGAATACAAAATGCGGGTCGATCTGCAATTTGAGCGACTGTAATTCCGCTTCCATGGCCGCCTGGTTGAGCTGGGCCACCTGTATGGCCTCGTTGCGCCAGTTCATGATGAGGTAGTTGCCGATATTGATCCCCATGATCATGATCGCGATGATCGTACTCACGACCATCCACTGGATAATTCCCCGCCTTTCTTCGATAGAAAGCCCCGATTCAAGCAACAGCAGCTGCTTTTCGTCCGAAAAATAGATGAATGCGATGTTGATCAGCAGGTTTACCAGCAGGACGGCGATCAGGTTGAAGCAGGTTTCAAGAAACAACCGCATGCCGGGGTGTTCCTTCCACGACAGCAGCCTGTTCAGCCGCATACCGATGGCGATGTTGATCTCGGAAATCGAAAGACAGTACAGGAACGACACCAGCCAGTCGCCCAGGATCAGCAGCGGCTCCCGTTCGAAATAGTGCTGCCAGTATGCGGCGAAGGGGTCCAGGATGTACGACACCAGGTACGACGCCAGGAACGCCAGCACCGCCACCAGGATGCGTATCCCCTTATTGTTCAAAAAATAGGCGTCTCTTCCGTTGGTCATTCCATATGTCAGGTTTGTCTGGAAATACCGCAACCAGCCTTTTACCAAGGACAGGTTGCATTATTTCGCTACAAAAATAAAGCGTGCCGCGCGATCCCCGCCGAAAATTGATCCAATACGTGGAAATCGGGTACCGAACCGCATTGGCGCGCTACCGAAACGGCATCGCTCCGTAGTGCAAACACCTGCCCGGATTCGGTGCGGCCATTCTTCGGTTCGGTCGCGAAATTCAACGCTTCGGTCAGTTTAAACCGGTCACGGGCCCGTAATCTGCCTTTTTTTGTGCAAAAATCAACTTCTAAAAATGACACAAGGATTCATGTTAAGCCGTGAAAAAACAAAACAGGCTTTGTTGATCGGGTTGGTCGCGTGGGTATCCGCCTGCGGGCCCAAGCAGGAGCAGCCGCCTATGCAGAATGCGCCCGTGAGCGTCGATTTTCACGAGATCCGGCCTTCGGAAGCGCAGGTCGAAAAGAAATACCCCGGTTCGATCGAGGGATCGGTGAATGTCGATATCAAGGCGCAGGTATCGGGCTACCTCGATGAAATTTACGTGCGCGAGGGCGAGTATGTGCCCAAAGGCAAGCCGCTGTTCCGTATCAAGGGGGATGTGTTCCAGGAGCAGGTCAACAACGCCGACGCTGCTCTGAAAGCCGCATTGGCCGCCGAGGAAAGTGCGCGCATCGAGCTGGAAAAAATGAGGCCGCTGGTGCAGGGCAAGGTCATGTCGCCGGTGCAGCTGCAAACCGTCGAATCGAACTACGCGTCCGCCAAAGCGCAGGTAGCACAGGCGAAGGCGGCATTGGGTTCGTCGCAGATCAATGCGGCGTTCAGCCTGATCAAAGCGCCGGTCAGCGGCTACATCGGCCGTATCCCGAACCGGATCGGTAACCTCGTAACCCCGGCCGACGCCGCGCCGCTCACGACGCTCTCGGAGATCAACAACGTATTCGTATACTTCTCGCTCAGCGAATCCGATTTCATATCCTTCATGAAAGACCGCCAGACCGACGAGGGCCTGAATACCGTGGAACTGATCATGGCCGACGGCACTACCTATGCGCAAAAAGGACGCGTGGAGATCGCCAGCGGCAATATCGAGCGTGCCACCGGCAGCATTCCCCTCAAAGCGGTTTTCCCTAACCCCGACAAAGTGCTGCGCTCGGGCGGTACCGGAAAGGTGGTTTTGAGAAGAACCCTGTCCGACGCGCTCACCGTGCCCCTGGCGAGTGTGAAGGACATTCAGGACCGCTACTTCGTATACGCCCTGGGCGATAGCAATAAGGTAACCATGCGGCCGATCGAAGTGAGCGGCCGGGCGAAAAACCATTACATCATCAAAAGCGGATTGAAAGAAGGCGACCGCATCGCGTTGAACCGCATCGACGTCCTGACCGAAGGCATGCCGGTGGAGCCGGGCAAGGCGGGTGTGGCGGCAACGGTAGCCAAGTAAGCATCATCAACAACTGAAATCCAATCATGTTAAAATCAATTATAGACCGGCCGGTACTGGCAACGGTGATCTCCGTCGTGTTCGTGATTCTCGGGATCATCGGCCTTACCCGGCTTCCCATTACGCGCTTCCCCGACATTTCGCCGCCTACCGTGCTCGTGAGCGGCAGTTACCCGGGCGGTAACAGCGAGGCCGTGCTCCGTTCGGTGGTGACGCCGCTCGAAGAGCAGATCAACGGGGTGGAGAACATGCAATACATTTCGTCCACCGCGAGCAACGACGGTACATTCTCCGTCCGCGTGATATTCAAGCAGGGGGTGGACCCCGACCAGGCGGCGGTGAACGTGCAGAACCGCGTGCAGCAGGCCACGCCGATCCTTCCGCAGGAGGTGATCCGGATGGGCCTCACGACCTCCAAGCAGCAGAACAGCATGATCATGATCTTCAACGTGTATGCCGAAGATAATGCCAAATACGACGAGCTGTTTTTGCAAAACTATGTGAATATCAACCTGATCCCGCAGATCAAGCGCGTGCCGGGCGTGGGCCAGGCACAGGTATTCGGGTCGAAGGACTACTCGATGCGCGTATGGCTGAACCCGCAGAAAATGGCGGGCTACGGGCTGATACCTGCCGATGTGACCGCGGCGATCGGTCGCCAGAGCCTCGAATCCGCCCCCGGCAAGCTCGGCGAGGAATCGGATGCCGCGCTGGAATTTGTGATCCGGTACAAAGGCAAGAAGAACCTGCCCGAAGAATATGAGAATATCATCGTCAAAAGGAATGGTACCGAACTGGTGCGGCTGAAAGACGTCGCCCGCGTGGAGTTCGGGTCGATCAGTTACAGTGGTAATAACAAGGACAATGGCCGCAATGCCGTGTCGGTAGCGATTTTGCAGACTTCCGGTTCCAACGCGAACGAAATCGAGATCGGCGTGAAGAACGAGATCAAGAAGGCGTCGCGCTCGTTCCCGCCGGGGATCAGCTATGCTACGTTGATGAGCACCAAGGACCGTCTCGACGAGAGTACCAGCCAGGTGAAATCCACCCTCATGGAGGCATTTGTACTCGTATTTATTGTCGTGTTTTTGTTTTTGCAGGATTTCAGGTCAACCATCATTCCGGCCATCGCCGTGCCGGTCGCGATCGTCGGGACTTTCTTCTTCCTGCTCGCATTCGGGTTTACGATCAACATCCTGACTCTCTTTGCATTGGTACTCGCGATCGGGATTGTCGTCGACGATGCGATTGTGGTCGTGGAGGCGGTGCATAGCAAGATGGAAGGCTCGCATATGAGCGGGCGCGAGGCCACGCACAGCGCGATGGGCGAAATTACCGGTGCGGTAATCTCCATTACCCTCGTGATGTCGGCGGTGTTTATTCCGATCGGCTTCATGACCGGTTCTTCGGGGTTGTTCTACAAGCAGTTTGCTTACACGCTCGCCATCGCGATCATCATTTCGGCGATCAATGCATTGACATTGACCCCCGCGCTTTGTGCATTGCTTTTGAAAAACACCCATGCCGAAGGCGGCCACGGCAAGCCGATGAATTTCAGCCAGCGCTTCTTCACGGCATTCAATTCGGGTTTCAACAGCATGACGGGCCGGTATGTCAAGGGCGTACGTTTCCTGGCCGGGCAAAAATGGCTGGCGGCGGGAATCGTGGCGGCGATCACCGGTTTCGCGGTTTACCTCATGACTACCACCCCGCGCAGCTTCGTGCCGATGGAGGACGATAACTTCATCGTGTACAGCCTCGGGATGCCCCCGGGCACCGCGCTCACCCGCACCACGGAGGCCGCCGACAAGATCGACAAGCTCCTGGCCGACATGGAAGCGATTGAGAGTAACACCAGCATTACCGGTTTCAATATCCTCGGAGGCAATGCCAGCGCCGCTTATGCGACGGGTTTTGTGAAATTGAAAGAAAAGAAAGACCGTGGAAAGGTGCAGGATATCGATGAGATCCTTGGCATTATTTCCGGCAAGCTCGCGAGCGTGAAAGAAGGTACGGCGATGGCATTCCGCTCTCCGCCCGTGGAGGGGTACGGGATCACCAGCGGGGCCGAAATCGTGTTGCAGGACCGTATGGGCCGTGACCCGGCTACCCTCAAAGCGATGGCCGACAGTGTCATGGGCCAGATCATGCAGCAGCCCGGCGTGCAATATGCCTACACGATGTTCCGCGCGGATTACCCGCAGCTGGAACTGGAAGTGGACGAGGAAAAGGCCACGCAAATGGGCGTGGACGTGGATGCCATGCTGGGCACGGTGCAAACCTATTTCGCCGGTGACCAGTCGCTGAACTTTACGCGCTTCGGGAAGTTCTACCGCGTGAATGTGAAAGCGGACGGCGTTTTCCGCACCGACCAGGAGGCGTTCAACGAGATATTCGTGCGGAACGACCAGGGCGGTATGGTGCCGGTGAAGTCGCTGGTGACGCTCAAAAAAGTGTACGGGCCGGAGTCGGTGAGCCGGTATAACCTATACAATTCATTGACGATCAATGTGGTGGCCGCGCCGGGTGCCAGCAGCGGGGCGATCATGGATAACCTGGAAACGAATGTGCTGAGCAAGCTGCCGGGCGATTACAGCTACGAATGGACGGGCCTTAGCTTGGAAGAAAAATCTTCGGGAAATCAGACGATGCTGATCCTCACGCTCAGCCTGCTGTTTGTGTACTTCCTGTTGGCGGCGCAATACGAGAGTTACCTGCTGCCGCTGGCGGTACTGCTGTCCATCCCGACGGGGATCATCGGCGCATTCCTGGGCATCAAATCCATCGGCCTCGACAACAATATATATGTACAGGTCGGGCTGATCATGCTCATCGGCTTGCTCGCCAAGAATGCCATCCTGATCGTGGAATTCGCGGTGCAGCGGCGGCGTGCAGGGCTCTCGATCGTAGAATCGGCGCTGGATGCGGCGCGGGCACGTTTGCGGCCTATTATCATGACCTCCCTGGCATTTATCGTGGGGATGGTGCCGCTGATGCTGGCCAGCGGCGGCTCGGCTTCGGGTAACAAATCCATCAGTACCGGTGCCGCCATGGGTATGCTCAGCGGTGTGGTGCTCGGGGTGATCGTGATCCCGCTGCTGTACATGCTCTTCCAGTATTTGCAGGAAAAAGTATCGCGTAAGCGGCCAGTTGAAATTGTAAACGGATAATAATGAGAACATTCAATCGATATATCATCACCGGCCTGGCCCTGGCATTGTCGCTTTCCGCCTGCCGGGTGGGGAAGGAATACCGCCGCGCCGACCTGGGCCTGCCCGGGAAATACCGGCAGGCGCAGGATGCCGGGTTAGCGGCCGCGCAGCCGATAGCCCTCACGGCCGATTCGGTGACGCTTTCCTGGCGGGAGTTTTTCAAAGACCCGTCACTTGCCGCGCTCATCGAGAAGGCATTGGTCAAAAACAATGACATCGCCGTGGCGATGATGAACATGCAGCAGCTCGACCTGACCTACCGGCAGGCGAAACAGGGCCTGCTGCCGACCGCCGACCTCAGCGTAGGCGCCAACCGTACGTGGCTGTCGACCAACTCGCTCAACGGCTCCCTCAGCGACCAATTCCTGGGTACGAGCTATATGGACGATTACAGCGCGACCATCCGGCTGAGCTGGGAGGCCGATATCTGGGGCAAAACCCGCATGCAGCGGGAAGGTGCGCTAGCCAATTATTTTGCCCAAAAGGAAAACCTCTCGGCCTTGCGTACCCGCATTGTGGTGCAGGTGGCGCAGGCTTACTATAACCTCGTTACCCTCGACGAACAGCTGAAAATCGCCCGGCGTAATGTGGAGCTGGGGGATAGTACGCTGAATATGATCCGGTTGCAATATGCGTCGGCGCAGGTGAACTCGCTGGCGTTGGAGCAGGCCGAGGCGCAGAAGAAAACCGCCGAACTCCTCGTGCCTGCGGCATTACAGGACATTGCCGTGCAGGAAAATGCGCTGAGCATTCTCTGCGGCAGCTATCCAGACAGTATCCAACGTTCTGGTGCAGCCTCTGCGCTTGTATCCGGGGTAACTTTGCCCGCCGATGTCCCGGCGCGCCTGCTGAGCCGTCGCCCCGACGTAAAAGCGGCGGAGTACGCGGTAATTGCCGCCAATTCGCAGACAGGCCTCGCAAAAGCGGCCATGTACCCGGCGATCAGCCTCACGCCGTCCATCGGCGCGAACTCTTTCAAGTTCAATACGTGGTTCGATTTGCCGGGCTCGATGGTGAAAACCGTCGCGGTGAATATCGCACAGCCGCTTTTCCAGAAAAGGCAGCTGAAAACAGCCCACGAAATCGCGCAGATCGAGCAGCAAAAGGCGGCGGTGCAGTTCAGGCAGTCGGTATTGGCAGCCGTGGGGGAAGTTTCGGACGCCCTGGCCAAATCGCAGCACGTGGAAACGCGGTTGAGATTGGTAGGGGAGAAAAAGGCTTCGCTCACCAAAGCGAACCAGGATGCCCTGGTGCTTTACCGCAGCGGGATGGCCACCTACCTAGAAGTGATTACCGCGCAGAACAACGCATTGCAGAACGACCTCGAAGCGATCAATATCCGCCGGGAGCAGTTCAATGCAGTTACGGATCTGTACCGGGCGCTCGGCGGAGGCGACGAGCAACGCTAGCCGGAGCGGCAGCATGTTGATTAAGGTTCCATAAATCGGACGGTCGGTATCATGCCGGCCGTCCGATTTTTATTAAGTGCCCCAAATGCGGTTCCTCAGGATGTCGAACGTCTGACGCAAATGCCCGTTCAGCATCAGCAGTACCACAGCTGCCAGCAATGCGTAGCCCACGAACGTAAAAATCTCCATTTCGGCCAGCAGCGTGGTTTGGGTGGCCAGGCGCTGGCTGAGCTGGCGGAAAGCGAGGCCCGTCGCCTGATCCTCCGAAAAGCCTTTCGCTACAAACCCAGCAGTAGATCCGGCGAGCCAATGCTGTGTTTCGGCGTTTTCGGGGGTAAGTATCAGCTGCAATTTATTGTAATGCTTTTGCTGTAAAACGACCAGCGCATTTTGTATCAAACAAAAACCCAATGTATTGCCCCAGAACCTGCCCGTGACACCGACTGTACCCGAAAAAGGCGCCAGATGCGAAGGCGTGGACGAAACGGTGAACAATACCAGCGGCACGAAAATCACGCCCACGCCGACGCCTTGCAGGAGGTAAGGCACGGCAATGTCGGCCAGCGACACGTCGGGCACGAGCAGGAACGTGAACCATAAGTGATGGATGGCCAGTATTGAAAAGCCCAGCATGAAAATATAACGGGTAGCCACGGAGCGCGACATGCAGGCCGCCGCGATGAGTATTCCTATTGCATTACCGGCCACATTCAGGTACTGGATATGCGCGATCCGGACGGGCTCCCAGTTCCAGACTTTCGTCATCGTCTGATGGCAGAGATTGAGCGTGGCCCTCGAAATGTAGAAAACAATGAATAGGAGCAGCCCCGTACGAAGGTTGGCATATTTAAATACTGTAAAATCAAAACAAGGACGTTTGACAAACAGCTGTCTCAGGATAAACAGCGCCGAGGTAACAGCCGCGCCGACGCAGCCCGCAACGATGAGCGGGGACTCGAACCAGTATTTTTTCTCCCCATACACGAGCACGAACGCGCCGCACAGGATGGCCGCATGTACGAGCACGAGACTTGCCCAGTCGATCTGGAAGAGCGGTGTTTTGCGGTGGAAACGGTGCCCGTTGAAGATCAGCAGCACCAATGCGACGCACAGCAGCTGGAAAAACGCCGAACCGTAGGCCATGTAGTTCCAGTCGTAGTTTTCGAGCAGCCACACGGCGATGTTCATGATGAACGGAGAGGCCATCAACAGCATTCCATAGGTGAATGAAAAGACGATGATGGTCGCATTCCGCGACTTGAACCGGGTGAGCAGCAATATCCGCAGCGGCACCCACGGCAGGGCCATCAGAACACCTTCCACGGCCCTTAGCAAGAGAAACAGGACAAAATCGTGCATGTACGCCGAAGCAATGAAGGTAAGCGCGGCGAGCGCGTAAATGGCGATAAAGTAGTTCCGGGTCGGGAAATACCTGAAAATGCGGTTCTCGACGAGTAATGTGGCCAGGAATGTGCCGTAGGTAACGCTCATGGCAAATTGCAGGTCCTCCGGCTCGACGTCGAGGAAACTGGCCGAATAGGTCATGTTGCTGGTGTACAAGCCGAGCAGCACCATTGTATGCAGCATACAGCATATCAGCACCGATTTGATGAGCCAATCGGGTACCCAGCTTTTGAAAACAGGCTGTTTGTTCACGGGATCAATGCTGGTGTGCAGCGGTAACGGTGACGTTCATGCCTGCCCGGAGGAAGGCGGTCCGGGCTCCGGGGTCGGTGAGGGCAATGCGCACCGGGATGCGCTGTTCGATCTTCACGAAGTTGCCGGTGGAGTTATCGGGCGGCAGGATAGAGAAGCGCGCCCCGCTGGCTGGCGAGAACGATTCGATCCGACCATTGAAAGTGCGTCCGTGCGAGGCGTCGGCTTTGAAAGTAACGGGTTGGCCCACGGCCATGTCGGCGATCTGCGTTTCTTTGAAATTCGCGGTAATCCATTTTTCACGGCTCACGACCGACACCAGCGTTTGCCCTTCCTTCACGAGCTGGCCGGGCTGGATGGTTTTCCGGCCTACCCAGCCGTCATAGGGCGCGGTAATGACGGTGTACGACAAATACAATGCCGCATTGTCGGCAGCCGCATTTCTGACCTCCATCATCGACTCGGCCACGGGTACCTGTGCGAGGGCTTCGGAAGTGGCCAGCTCGGACGCCCGGATGTTCCGGTTCACTTCTTCGTAATGCGCCTGGGCGGATTCGTAATCGGCCCTTACCTTTTCAAGCTGCTGCTCGGTGGCGGCTTCCTCGTGCAGCAGGGCTTCGTAGCGTTCGTATTCCAGTTTGGTTTTCCAAACGAGTGTCCGGGCGGCGTCCAGTTGCGCCTGGCCTACGGCGACGTGGCTTTGAGTCGAGACCGCATTTTTACGCGCTGCCGAAATGTGATGCCGGGCATGGCTGATCTCGGCCGTCGCCATACCCCAATGTGCCCGGTATTCCCGGTTATCGATGACAATGAGTGTATCGCCGCGGTGTACGAACTGGTTCTCCTCGTACCGCACCTGCTGCACATAGCCGGTAATGCGGGTAGCCACCGGGGTTACGTATTGGTCAACCTGTGCGTCGTTGGTTTCTTCGTAGTTGCTGTATTGGACAAAGAACCAAATGCCGAGCCCTGCGCCGGATAATGCGATGGCGCTGGCGATGAATGTGATAGCGGTATGGAAGGGGCCGTGAACGGCTTCTGTTTTGCGGACTTTCATGGAAATGTGCTGGGATGTTTTGGATTAAAAGAAACCTCAGGGTAACTGGCCCGATGCGTACAATAGTCGGCGGTGCTGGACGGTCGCGTTAATGCGGGCAGTCAGCAGATCGAAACGCGCTTGCAGGAGCGCATTGTCGGCGTCGAGCATTTCGGTGATCAATGCGAGCTGGTGGAGGTATTTGAGTTTGACGATGCGGTAGTTTTCCGTGGCTTGCGTGACGGCCTTTTCCTTCACCGGAATGGTTTCGCGGAGGTCTTGCAGTTCGGTATGGTGTTTGAACACATTGTCCGTCACCTTGTTTTTGACAACGGCCGTCTGTGCGTGCTGCGCCTCCGTACGCAGGCGCGCCAGGTGTGTGCGGGTCTTGTTTTTATACAAATTCGAAAGGCTGTAAGTAGCTTCCACACCCACGCGGCCCAATGTGTAGAGGTAAGGATCGGGCGGGAAGAACATGTAGTTGGGATAGTTGAATCCGTAGGAGGCAAACAGGTGGATATTCGGCAGGTAGCCCGCCCGTGTAATCCGTTGCTCTGTTTCCAAAACGGCTTCCTTCTTTTCGGAAATGCGGATTTCGTCCTTCAACAGCGTCGCCCGGAGGTAGGAATGCAGGTCTTCCACAGGCACGGCGCCGTCGAGCAGGCGGGCGGTATCGAGTTCCAATACAACCTCTTCGGGCATTTCCAGCAGCGTGTGCAAATCGTGCAATGCGATTTCGATGTGGCTGCGGTTGGTGGTAAGCGACAGGCGCATATCGGATAACTGCAATTCGGCGCGCAGCACTTCGTTCCGGGTGACGGTACCATGTGCCTTGAAGGAACGAACCTCCGCGAGCCGGTCTTCCTCTTCCCGGATATGTTCTTGCAGCAGTTTGTCGAGTTCCAACATTTTAAAGGCATGGAAAAACAGCTCGGTCGCTTCCATTTTTACGTCGTTCTCCGTTTTCAGGACTGCCAGCGAGGCGATCTCGTCCTGCTGCCGCGCTTTCTGGATGGCATACCGGATTTTTCCGCCGGTGTAGAGCGGCATTTTCGCGGAACCCGTCAGGTCGGCAATCACCGGGATGGTGTGCGTCACCAGTTTGTCGCCCAGGCCGTGGCGGTATTCAGTCAGGTCGGTAATGCGGGCATAAGACGCGTGAAAATCGACCTCGGGAAGGCGCAGCTCTTTCTTTTCGTCGATGTCGGCGCCGGTAATCTCCTTTTCAATTTTCGCGTGCCGGATGTCGCGGTTGTTGGCCACCGCGATTTGCAATGCTTCGGGTAGCGACAGCCGCCGGGAAGTTTGCGCGTGTGTGGCGGATGAGAGCAGCAACGCGCCCGCGAAAACCGCGCTGGCCGTCACGGGGCCTGGTTTGCAAGCGGTTGATAATGAGTAGTTGTTTTTGGGGGATTGAAATGTTCGGAATTGCACTTTGCTGAGTGTGAACTGCCAGAACATGGCCGCAGGTCTCATGGCGATAGGACTTATGGGTGATTTAAATTGTGAGGCAAAGGTGCGACGTTTTGAAGTGGCATTATTATCTTGCAAAGTCAAATATTTATCCATTTACGCCATGCCGAAAATCGACCGGATGTATTACCTCACGGAGGTCGACAAGCAACCCCGCAGCATTTACTGTATGCACGACCTGATGGGCGAAAACGATGTGGCCCCGCATACGCACCGGAAGGGGCAGTTCCTGTACACGCAGGGCGGGATCGTGCATGTGGTGACCCCACAAAAGACCTATTTTCTGCCCGCCCGGCATTATATATGGATACCGCCCGGGGTGGAGCACAGCATTCATCCCGGTTCGCCGGACGTGATCATGCGGAACCTGTATTTCCCCGTAGAGCCGGGTGACCAGCCTTTTTATTTTGAAACAGGTATTTACCCGGTGAATGACCTGCTCTTGCAAATGGTGATTTTCAGCAACCAATGGAGCGGGGACATCAACGAGGCCGACAAAAGCAGCTACCTGTTTGCGATGGCATTGAAATACATCCTGCCGGAAATCAGCATGTATAACCTGCCGCTGGCATTACCCTATGCGAAGGACAAGCGCCTCGACAAAGTGATACGCTTCATGGAGGATAACCTGCAAGAACCCATCGTGTTCCCCGACCTCGCCCGCCGTTTCGGTTTCAGCGAGCGCAGCCTTTCGCGGTTGTTTCATAGGGACCTGGCGATGTCGTTCGTCCAGTACCTGACCATCCAGCGGATGATGCGGGCAATACGGTTCCTGCTGGAAGAGAAAATGCCGGTGAAGGAAGCCGCGGCAATGGTGGGTTACAACAGCGTGCCGACATTCAGCACGACGTTTTACAAGATCGTCGGCATCCGTCCGTCCGAGTATGTGAAGATGAATGACCTGTCGCAGGAGAAGTTGTTTTAAAGGTGCTAATTTGGCCGCTTAGTTAGGTGAATCGTATGCAGATCGAATATTTTCTGGGAGAGAAACTGGGGTTGGAAGGCGCACGGCTGGAAGAGCTGCTGGCCATTGCCCAGCCCAAACGCTGCCGGAGAGGCGATGTTGTTTTTCAGCGGGACACCGTTTGTAATTACCTCGGGTACATTGCGAACGGGGCGTTGCGGACTTATTGTGTGATGGAATCCGGCGAGGAAATCAGCTTCCTGCTGCAAGTGAACGGCGATTTTTTCGGGGATTACGAGAGCTACCTCACCGGCGAGCGGTCGGGGTTCATTATTGAGGCCATGATGGACACCGAAGTATTGCTCTTCGACAAGCGCGACCTCGACCGGCTGATCGACAGCGATGTTTTCTGGCTGCGGTTCAGCCGCAAGATCCCCGACGTCTGTTTCCTGGAAGCGAAGCGCAGGATCGAGGACCTGTTGTTTTTCGGGCCGGAGGAGCGCTATTTCAGGCTGTTGAACAAGATGCCGGAAATCGTTCAGAAAATCCCTTTGAAGTACATTTCGAGCTACCTGGGCATTACGCCCCAGTCGCTGAGCCGCATCCGCAAGCGGATCATTAATTAACTTAAGTGAACGTTTTTTGACCCACCTGCAACCCAACTTAGCGGCTACAAATAACCAACAGTAAAAACATGGAAGTAGCCATTATCGGAGCAGGTATCGGCGGGTTAGCCACTGCTCTCGCATTGAAAAAAGCCCGGATCCCATTCCGCATTTATGAAGGAGCACCCGCGCTGGAACCCGTGGGCGCGGGCATTATGATCGCCAACAACGCCATGCAGGCATTTCGGACGTGGGGGATCGCCGACCAGGCCGCTGCGCTCGGAAGCCGCATTTCGGTGATGAACCTGACCCGCCCCGACCTGAGCCCCATTTCTTCCAGCGACCTCGGTTGGTTCGAGGAGCGGTCGGGCCTTCATAATACCGCCATTCACCGCGCCGATCTTCACAGGGTTTTGGTGGATGCGGTGGGTGCGGAACACGTCGTTTTGGCAAAACGGCTGAAAACCGTTTCTGAAACGGGAGGTGCTTACGAGCTGCTTTTTGAGGATGGCGCCGTCGCAGTGAGCGATTATCTGGTGGGGGCCGACGGCCTTCGGTCGCGGGTGAGGAGCGCATTGTTCGGCAACGGGGAGTTGCGGGATGCCGGGCAGAACTGCTGGCGGGGCGTGACGGACTTCACACTGCCCGAACGTTACCACCACGAATTGAATGAGGCCTGGGGGAAGGGAAAGCGTTTTGGTTTCGTCCGGCTGAACGACCGTCAGGTGTATTGGTACCTGCTGATCGACAACGACCTGGCCGGTACGGCATCCGATGTTCTGCCCTTTTTGAGTGATTTTCATCCGTTGGTACGGCAAATCATCGAAGCCACGCCAGCTTCCAGGCAGATCGTCGCGCCGATTTTCGACCTGAAACCCACGCGGCAATGGAGCACCCGCCGTGCCTGCCTCATCGGCGATGCCGCACATGCTACTACGCCCAACCTGGGGCAGGGCGCATGCCAGGCGATCGAGGACGCGTACGCGCTGGGAGAATTGCTCAAAAGGTTTTCGCTGGATGAAGCCATACAACGGTACCCGGCGGTCCGTATGCCCAAAGCGCACTACATCGTCGATACCAGCTGGCGCGTAGGCAAAGTGGCGCACGCCCGGAACCCGCTGCTGATCGGCTTGCGTAACCTGATCATGAAATCGACGCCCGCACGGGTCAACCGAAAGCAATTGGAGAAGATTTTTTCACTAAGTTAGCCGCCACTAACCGCGTTCCCATTTCACCGTTCCGTATGTTGAGTCTGATAGGCCTGGCGATTACCTTTTTTCTGGCTGTCATTTTATGGGGTAAACATCACAAAACCAGTGCCGACTATGTGCTGCTGATCTGGTTGCTGCTGATCGGGGTGCACCTCGGGTTCTATTATTCGGTTGCCAGTGGGAAGTACCTTCAATTTCCCTATTTGCTGGGTGTCGAAATCCCGCTCCCGCTCGCGTACGGGCCGCTGTTGTACCTGTACACGTCGGAACTTACCGGGCGGACGCAGCCGCGGAGATACCGGTTGCTCCATTTCGTGCCCGTGATTTTAGCTTATCTCTATATCGTGCCTTTTTACGTGCTCACGCCCGAGCGCAAGATCTGGATATATCAGCATGAAGGGGAGGGGTTCCGGGATCGGCAACTGTTGCTGCTCTGTGCGATCGTGGTTTCCGGCGTTTCGTATGCACTGCTTTCGTGGATCAGGTTGCAAAGGCACCGCCGCCGCATCGACGCACAGTTTTCAAATACGGAAAAAATCAATCTGACGTGGCTGCGGTACCTCATTGCCGGGATATCGGTGATCTGGCTGACGATCTTTCTGGACAACGAGGCTTACATTTTCGGAACGGTGGTGGCATTTGTGTGCTTTATCGGTTATTTCGGAATCCGGCAAACGGGGATTTTTACCGACTCGTCGCGGCTAGCCTGGGACGCGGGTGCTACGCCGGAAATCGCTGCCCTGCCTATCGACGACACGGACGGCGCCAGGGCGTCGGAACCCGCAGCGGGAACGGGCAATGCAGCGCAGGATACGGGGGGGAAATCGAAGTACGCCCGCTCGGGACTGAGCGGGGATGTGGCCCTGCTGATTTACAAAAACCTGGAAGAACTGATGGCGCGTGAACGGCTTTTTACGGACCCGGAGCTTACGCTGGTACAGCTGTCGGAAAAGCTCGGCACCAATGCCAATCACCTTTCCCAGGTCATCAATACGGTCGGGAACAAAAGCTTTTATGACTACATCAATGCCCTGAGGATCGCCGAGTTTACCAGGATAGCCGCGCTGAAAGAAAACCAGAAGTATACATTGCTGCACCTGGCGCTCGAATGCGGTTTTAACTCCAAAACTTCTTTCAATCGTAATTTTAAAAAGCATACCGGCTTGTCGCCCAGTGAGTTCCTGGCCGGGCAAGACATTCATCTTCCCTAGAAACGGGCAGTGCCGGTTGCGCGATTTTGTGCCATCCTACACGCCGGGACGACACCTGACGTCCCGGATTCCATCTTTGCCGGAAACTTTTAATCAGCAAAGATGAAAAACCAGACTACCCGCCGGCAGTTCCGGCACCGGATTACCCGCATGGTATTGCTTGCTTCTTTTCTCATCCCTGTCCTGGCCATTTGGACGATTTCCTGTACCAGCGACCACGTCCCGCCCGTCGACCACCCCGACGCGGAGAAGTACCAGCGCATCGTAGCCCGGTTCATGGAAGCGGGTGCCTCGGGCGTGAGCGTAACGGTGCGTTCGCCCAAGGGCACTTGGCAGGGCACGGGCGGCTATGCCGACAAAGCCAAAGGCATTGCCATGAATCCTGAAAACACGTTGCGGGTCGGGAGTATTTCGAAGGTATTCACGGCCGTCACCATCCTTAAATTGCAGGAAGAGGGTAAGCTCGCCATTACCGACAAGATCAGCAAATACCTGCCCGCCGGGGTGACCAGCCGCATTGCGAACGCCGGTGAGGCGACCATCGAACAATGCCTGAACCACACATCGGGCGTTCGCGAGTACCTCGACGACGAGACGATCGAAGGCATTGCCAGCGGGCGCATTGTGAAGTATTCCGCCGCGCAGAACCTGGCGCTGGTGTACGACAAACCGGCGGACTTCCCGTTAGGTAAGGGCAATTATTGTAATACCAATTACCTGCTGCTTTCGGAGATAATCCGGGCTGTGACGGGCCAAAGCGCTTATCATATTGTCCGGGAAAAGGCGATAGAGCCGGTGGGACTGCGCAATACGTCGGCCAGCGTGGTTTTGCCAGCCTCGCTGACGCAATCTTACTTTGAAACAGACGGCTCCATGCAGGAGGTAACCTGGGTGGACAACAATGCCGTAGGCGGCGAAGGCCAGCTCGACGGGGGCATGATCTCCACTTCGGGGGACGTGGCCGCGTTTCTGGAAGCGTTACTGACGGGGAAAATCCTCTCTCCGGCCTCGCTGGCATTGATGCAGACCTACCAGGACATCGATCCCAATACATTGCCCGACGAATTGAAATATTACAAGCAATACGGGCTGGGACTGATGAAACTCGAAACGGACCATGGTACGGCCATCGGACACGACGGACATGTGTATGGGTTTGTGGGGAAAGTGTTCTATCTTCCGGAGCATCAGACGACTATCGCGATTTTGCTCAATGGCTGGTCACCTTCCAGCGTGGCGGTACTCAATGCGAAAAGCACTTTTAACCTTTTATTCTGAAAACATTATTCTATGCAGCGCAGGAAATTTCTTCAATCTTCAATCGTGGCGACGGCAGGTACGGCCGTGGGAACCGCCGACGCGTTAGCCGGCAGCAGGCCTGGCGCAAGCAGGGAAATATACGAATGGCGTGAATACGAGTTCCGCTTCGGGGCCGATCAGTCGCAGCTGGAAAATTATTTCAAAACGGCATTGATCCCCGCATTGAACCGGGCGGGTGTGAAATCGGTAGGGGTATTCCGGGAATGGCGCGCATCCGATCCGGCCAAATTCTTCGCATTGATCCCGTACGCCTCCCTGGAACAACGCATGACAGTCCATGAAAAATTGAAGGCCGACCAGGATTACATTAAAAACAGCGCCGCGTACAACGGCATTCCGGTCGAAAAGGCATTGTACAGCCGCTTCACTTCCTCGTTGATGATGGCATTCGAAGGCTGGCCTGCCATAACGGTGCCGTCGGCCGGGCCACGGGTGTTTGAATTGAGGACCTATGAAGGATACAGCGAGGAAGCGGTCACCCGGAAGATCAAAATGTTCCATGACGGCGAATTCCCTATTTTCCAGCGTGCGGGGCTCAATCCCGTGTTTTTTGGCGATGTCATTGCCGGCGACAAGCTCCCGCGCCTGACGTACCTGCTCACCTGCGAGAGCATGGAGGCGCGCGACAAGGGTTGGGCTGCATTCATCGCCGACCCCGCGTGGAAAAAGCTGGTAGGAGACCCGCAGTATGCGAATACGATCTCCAAAATCAGTAACAGTTTTCTTGTGCCGGCGGCATATTCGCAGGTATAAGGCCGGGCAGGCGCCCGCCATACGCTTCGATTACAAGTACCATAAAATAGTCCATCATTTCCATAAGATGGACTATTTTCATTTCAGGGCCAAACCGGCAATTTTGGCATCTGATTCAGTACTTTTTGAAGATTTTGTAAAACATTAATAATGGGTAGAAATCCTTTCCTTTTCAGAATGGCCCTGATTGCCGCAGGGATGTTCCAGATCCTTATCCTGTGCCCGTTCGCGAGCTTTGCCCAAAGTAAGCCGGGAGATATTATCCGTATCGCCACCAAAAGCAGTTCTCTGGTGTTGGGTGTTGATAATCAGGGGCAATTGAAGCAGTTGTACTTCGGTAAAAGAATGGACGATTCTTTGCCCGGAGGATTCGCGGAGCAGGCAGCTGCCGCATTTCCGGCCTATGGAACGAATGTTTCGGACGCGGCGCTTCGCATTACCCATGCCGATGGCAACCTCACGACGCGCCTCGTGTACGAGCGCAACACGATCGTGGCGATCGATGCGAATGTGACGCAGACAACGGTGTTTTTGAAAGATTCCTATTATCCGCTGCAAGTGAGGCTTTGTTACAAGGCTTATCAGGACCAGAACATCATCGAGCAATGGATGGAGCTGGAACATCAGGAGAAAACACCGGTTACGCTGTACAATTTTGCCTCCGCCAGCTTTGCATTTCAGTCGGCCGCACCGAACCTCAACTACTTTTACGGCGACTGGGCCAAGGAGTTCAATGCGGTGGAGACGGCATTGACGGAAGGTACCAAAGTGCTGGATTCCAAGCTCGGCGTCCGCACCGACCAGATGACCAATCCGTCGTTCCTGCTCGCATTGAACGGTAAAATGGACGAGGACCATGGCGAGGTGTTCGCCGGCGCGCTGGCCTGGCCGGGCAACTGGCAGTTCCGGTTCGAAATGGATTACCAGAAGCGCTTGCAGGTAACCGCGGGCATGAACCCGTTTGCTTCACAGTACCAGCTTTCCCCTAAAACCGTTTTCAAAACGCCGGGTTTCCTGTTTACATTCAGCAGCGAAGGGAGTGGCGAGGTATCGCGCCGTTTTCACCGCTGGGCGCGCAAATATGGTATTAAAGACGGCTACGCATCGCGGGATATCCTGCTGAACAACTGGGAAGCGACGTATTTCGATTTCGACGAGGCCAAACTTTCGACCATTATCAAGGACGCATCGAGCATGGGTTTTGAGCTGTTCCTGCTCGACGACGGCTGGTTTGGCAACAAATACCCGCGCAACAACGACAATGCGGGGCTCGGCGACTGGGACGTGAATGCGAAGAAGTTGCCCCACGGAATCCCGTACCTGATCGAACAATGTAAACAGCATAATCTCAAATTTGGCTTGTGGGTTGAGCCCGAAATGGTCAACCCGAAGAGCGAGCTCTACGAAAAACACCCGGAATGGGTGCTGACGGCGCCGCACCGCGACATCGACCTGCAACGTAACCAGCTGATCCTCGACCTGACCAACCCTGCCGTACAGGATTATGTATACGGAGTTTTGGAAAAAGTGGTGGCAAACAACAAGGGCATCAGCTACCTCAAATGGGATTGCAACCGCTATCTGACGAACCCGGGCTCGGCCTATTTGCCGAAGGACCGCCAGTCGCACATTTTCATTGATTATTCGCGGGGGCTGATGAATGTGCTCGACCGCTTCCGCAAGCAATTTCCGGACGTGACCATGATGGTATGTTCGGGTGGCGGCGGCCGGATGGACTACGCTACGATGCCGTATTTTCAGGAATACTGGCCGAGTGACAATACCGACGCCCTCGACCGCATCAAGATCCAGTGGGGAGCCAACCATTTTTACCCCGCGCTGGGCCTCGCCTCACACGTGTCCGTAACGCCCAACCATATGACCGGCCGCACGACGCCCCTGAAATTCCGTTTCGATGTAGCGATGTCGGGCAAGCTGGGAATGGATTTGCAGCCGGGTATGATGACGCCGGAAGAGAAGGTGTTTTCCCAAAAAGCCATTCAAACCTATAAGGAGGTGCGTAACGTGGTACTACACGGCGACCTGTACCGCCTTCAATCACCCTATACACACGAGCGCGCTGCAATTTCCTATGTGAGCGAAAAGCGGGACAGTGTGCTGGTTTTCAACTATCTGCAACAGAAATCGATTTATGGCGATAAGTCGGTGATCAAGCTGAAAGGCCTCCAAAAAGACGCCCGCTACAAACTGACCGAAATCAACAAAGGCACATTCAGCCGACTGGATGCCTACGAGGGCAAATCCTACACCGGCGAATACCTGATGACCACCGGCCTGCAATTCACGATGTACAACGAATTCGAAAGCGCGGCGATGCTGCTGACTGTTCAGTAACCCATTTCACGATTCTATTCAACCATTAAATATTTAAAATGAACGTATCAGCCTGGACCGAAAAGGTGACGATCCCGACCTACCGCGCGGGCGAGCCGGAGAAAAACCCGATGTTCCTCGAAAAGAGGGTATACCAGGGCAGCAGCGGGGTAGTGTACCCGCATCCGGTGATCGAAAAAATCTCCGACGAGAAAACCGAGCAGGAATACAATGCCGTGTTCCTGGAAAATGAATACCTCAAAATCATGATCCTGCCCGAGCTCGGCGGGCGCATTCAGCGTGCCTGGGACAAGGTGCAGCAGCGCGATTTTGTTTACTATAATCAGGTCGTAAAGCCTGCATTGGTGGGTTTGGCAGGCCCCTGGATTTCCGGCGGGATCGAGTTCAACTGGCCGCAGCATCACCGGCCAAGCACGTTCAGCCCGGTGGATTTTTCCATCGCCGAAAACCCCGATGGCAGCAAAACCGTGTGGGTGAACGAAACGGAGATCATGTTTCGGACGAAGGGAATGGCTGGTTTTACACTGTACCCGGGCAAAGCGTACCTCGAAATCCAAGGCAAGCTTTTTAACCCGACCCCGTTTCCGCAGACATTCCTTTGGTGGGCCAACCCGGCGGTGAAGGTGAACGACGATTACCAGTCGGTATTCCCGCCCGATGTATTTGCGGTTTTCGACCACGGCAAGCGCGATGTTTCGGATTTTCCTGTTGCGACGGGTACTTATTATAAGGTTGATTATGCGCCCGGCACGGACATTTCGCGTTACAAGAACATCCCGGTACCGACGTCCTACATGGCGATCCAGTCGCAATACGACTTTATGGGCTGCTATGAGCACGACACGCAGGCCGGAATGCTGCATGTGGCCGACCACCACGTGTCGCCGGGTAAAAAGCAATGGACCTGGGGGAATGGCGATTTCGGTTTTGCCTGGGACCGCAACCTCACCGACGAGGACGGCCCGTACATCGAGCTCATGACCGGGATGTTCACCGACAACCAGCCCGATTTCTCCTGGCTCCAACCCAACGAAGGCAAAACCTTCGAGCAGTATTTCATGCCTTATGCCCAAATCGGCGTGGTCAAGAATGCGAGCAAGGAAGCGGCTTTGAACCTGGAATTTGCAAATAATGAGGTGTATATCAAGGTGTATGCGACGGCTGTTTATGAAAATGCCGCCATTACTTTGCTGCGAAACGGGGAGGAGGTCGCTGCATTTACGTCCACGATTTCGCCAGCCGCTATTTTTGAAACAACTGTCAAAGCCGATGATATTTCGAAGCCCGAGCAATGGAAACTGGTCGTTGCCGATCGCAAAGGCAGCGAGCTGATCAGCTGGCAACCCGAGTCGGCGGATATCGAAAGGGAAATCCCGAAAGCGGCGACAGCTGCCAAAGCTCCCGCGGATATCGAGCAAATCGAGGATTTGTTTTTGAATGGCCTGCATTTGGAACAATACCGGCACGCTACTTTCAGGCCAGAGGATTTTTACGAAGAGGGTCTGCGGAGAAGTCCGGAGGATGTGCGGTGCAACAACGCCATGGGGCTGCTCTTGCTGCGGCGCGGCCGCTTTGCGCAGGCGCAACCTTACTTCGAGCGCGCCGTGGCGACCCTATTGAAACGGAACCCGAACCCTTACGATGGCGAGCCGCATTATAACCTCGGCCTCTCGCTGTTTTTCCAGCAGAAATACCAGGCCGCGTACGATGCGTTTTTCAAAGCAACCTGGAACGACGCTTTCCAGCATAGTGCATTCCTCTTTCTGGCGCGCATTGCCGCGCATCGGCAGAAATGGGCCGACGCGTTGAAACTGGTGGAGAAATCGCTGATCCGCAACTACCACAGCCCGGCGGCGCGCCATCTGAAAACCGCATTGCTCTGCAAAACGGGACGGTACACCGAAGCCGCCACGCTCGCGCAGGAGTCGCTGGGTATCGATCGCTTCAATTTCGGGTGTTTGCTCGAATGGAACAGGGCGGAAAAGGCGCTGGGTATCGAAACCGGTATGATGCTGGCTTCCCTGCGTGAGCGGATGCGCGGCGCATTGCAGAACTATCAGGAGCTTTCGCTCGCTTATGCCCAGGCGGGCTTGTACGCGGAGGCGGCCGACGTTTGGACGCTCTACCCGCAGAAGGGAAATACGGTTTCTCCGCTGGTCGATTATTACCTGGGCTGGTTTGCGGCGCAAAGTGGTGATCAGGAAAAAGCATTGACCCATTACCAAAAGGCAGCGACGACTAATCCTGCGTTTTGTTTCCCGAACAAGATAGAAGAGGTAGCCATTCTGCAAAATGCGATGGCATTGAACCCGACCGACGGTCAGGCGCATTACCTGCTGGGTAATTTGTGGTATGACAAAAGGCAATATCCCGAAGCCATTACCGCCTGGGAAACGGCTATCAGCCTGGCGCCCGCTTTGCCGACACCGTATCGTAACCTTTCATTGGCCTACTACAATAAACTGGGTAAGAAACAGGAAGCACTGGCGTTGCTCGAAAAAGCATTCGCGCTCGATACGACGGACGCCCGCGTGCTCATGGAGCTCGACCAGCTGTACAAAATATTGAACAAGCCAGCGCAGGAAAGGCTGGCGTTACTGGACGAGCACCCAACGCTCGTGAACGACCGCGACGACCTTTACCTCGAACGCGTGACGTTGCTCAACAGCCTTTTCAGATATGAAGAAGCCAAGGCATTGCTCGCTGCACGGAAATTCCATCCGTGGGAGGGTGGCGAAGGCAAGGTGCTGGGCCAGTTCCTGTTGTGTCATATCGAGCTGGCCAAACAGGCCATTGAAGTACAGGACTTTGAAGATGCTCTGGCCTTGCTGAATGCGACGAGGGTTTACCCGGAGAACCTGGGCGAAGGTAAAATCTACGGCACGCAGGAGAATGACATCGATTACCTGACGGCCCTGGCACACGCGGGTTTGCAGCAGGAGGAACAAGCAATGGTGTATTTCAAAAAGGCAACCGTAGGCACCAGCGAACCTGTACAGGCTATTTATTACAACGACCAGCAACCCGACAAGATCTTCTACCAGGGCCTGGCGTGGCTTAAACTGAACGCGGCGCCGCAGGCACGGGCCATTTTCGAGCGATTTGTTGCCTTCGGCGACGCCCACCTCGACGACCAGATCCGTATCGATTACTTCGCCGTTTCGCTGCCCGACATGCTGGTGTTCGACGCCGATCTGAATCTTCGTAACCGCGTGCATTGCCTGTACCTGAAAGGGCTGGGCCACCTCGGTTTGGGTGAGTATGAAACGGCCCGCGCGCTGCTGGAAGAGGTAGCCGCATTGAATGCGAACCACCAGGCCGCAGCGGCCTACCTGCGGATGTGGGCATTTTTCGAGTCTTTAACCGGCGTTTTAGTCAGCTATTAATTTTTAGTAAAACCCATGAATACCATTTCCAAAGCCGATCTGACGCGCCTCTTTCAAAGCGTATTTGAAGGCACGCCCGACCTGATCGTCCGCTCGCCGGGGCGGATCAACCTCATCGGCGAGCATACCGATTACAACAACGGCTTCGTGCTGCCCGCGGCGATCAGCCAGGCAGTGTACGTGGCCATGCGCAGGCGGGAGGATATTGCAATCCATTTATATGCAGCTGATTACGACGAAAAACTGGCCGTGGACACCGCCGCGCTCGCCCCGACCGGCGCCTGGGCCGACTACATCCTCGGCGTTGCCGATCAGTTCCGGCAAGCCGGGCACGCATTGCCGGGTTTTGAGCTGGTGATGACGGGCAATATCCCGATGGGCGCGGGGCTGTCGTCCTCGGCGGCCATCGAATGCGCCGTAGCATTCGGGTTGAACGAAATGCTGCAAACCGGTTACGACCGGCTGCAACTCGTAAAAATGGCGCAGGCGGCCGAGCACGCGTTCGCCGGTGTGCGCTGCGGAATTATGGACATGTTCGCGAGCATGTTCGGCAAGAAAGACCACGCGATCCTGCTCGATTGCCGCTCGCTGGATTACCGGTACGTACCGCTGGCTATGGACGGGTATAACCTGGTGTTGTTCAATTCCAATGTGAAGCATTCGCTGGCGTCGTCGGAATACAATGTGCGCCGGCAGGAATGCGAGGAAGGGGTGGCGTTCATGCGCCCGGAATATCCGGAAATCAACGACCTGCGCGATGTAACGATAGAAATGCTCGCGGCATTCGAAGATCGGATGCCGTCGAAGGTATTCAAAAGGTGCAGCTATGTGGTAGGCGAGAATGCACGGCTGCTCGCTGCTTGCGACGACCTCGAAAACAGTAACATCCCCGCATTGGGCGCCCGGCTGAGCCAAACGCACGCCGGTTTGAGCGAAGCCTACGAAGTGAGCTGCCCCGAGCTGGACTTCCTCGCGGAGGCGGCGCTGGCGCACCCTGCGGTGGAGGGCGCGCGCATGGTAGGCGGGGGCTTCGGCGGCTGCACGATCAACGTGGTCCGAGAGGGCTTTGTGGACGAAGTCGTAGGCGCGGTGAGCGAAGCTTACCAGCAAAAGATGGACAAAATTACGGAAGTTTACCGGGTGGTCACCGACGACGGGACCTCCTTGCTGTAACATGCCGGAATGCTTTTGAAATACAACACCAAAACCGACCCTGAACCTTATGAATGAGGCCCCAGTTTACAACAGTTCCTACATCCTGGGCATTTCCCTGATCTCCGCCCTGGGTGGCTATCTTTTTGGCTTCGATTTCGCGGTGATCGCCGGGGCCTTGCCGTTTTTGCAGCAGCAATTCGGGCTCGACGTGTACTGGGAGGGCTTCGCGACGGGAAGCCTCGCATTAGGCGCAATCCTGGGCTGTATTGTCGCAGGTTCGGTGTCTGACCGGTACGGAAGGCGACCGGGCCTGCTGCTGGCCGCGGCGATTTTCGGGGTATCGTCGATAGCCATGGCCCTCGCGCCGGACCGTAACGCATTCATCGCCTTTCGTTTTGTGGCCGGTATCGGGGTGGGAATGGCTTCCATGCTCTCGCCGGTGTACATCGCGGAGATTGCCCCGGCGCATTTGCGTGGACGTATGGTGGCGATCAACCAGCTGACGGTCGTGATCGGTATCCTGATCACGAACCTCGTCAATTACAGCCTCCGCAACCACGGCGATGACGCCTGGCGGTGGATGTTCGGGCTGGGGGCAGTGCCGTCGCTGTTTTTTGTGATCGGCGCATTCTTTCTGCCCGAAAGTCCACGCTGGCTGGCCATGGTAGGCCGGACCGGGCAGGCCGCGAAAGTGCTCGGAAGGATCGGCAACCGTGCTTACATGGAGGAAGGTTTGGCTAAAATCAGCGAATCGATGGGCGGCGGCGGACCGTCGCGGGTGGGTTATGCGGATGTTTTCAAGAAGGCCATGTTTCCTGTGGTGCTTACGGGCATTGTACTGGCGGTATTTCAGCAATTGTGCGGGATTAACGTGGTTTTCAATTATACCCCCAAAATCTTCCAGAGCATCGGCGTTTCGCAGGATGGGCAACTGCTGCAAACCATTTTTATCGGCGGTATCAACCTGATTTTTACCATTGCAGCCATGCTGCTCGTGGATAAGCTGGGCCGTAAACCGCTGATGCTCATCGGTGCGGGCGGATTGGCCGTAATCTACATTATCGTCGCCATGATGCTGGGCAAAGGTTCCGCCGATGTAGCCTGGTTCCTGCTTGCGGCTATCGGTATTTACGCGATGACGCTCGCGCCGGTAACCTGGGTGCTGATCTCCGAGATTTTCCCCAACCAGATCCGCAGTCAGGCATCGACGGTGGCTGTGCTATGCCTCTGGGCCGCCTATTTCGTGCTCGTTTTTACGTTTCCTATTCTTTTTGAAAAATTCAAAGACTCCACTTTTTACATCTATTCCGCTATTTGCTTCGCGGGGCTTGCATTTACCTGGCTGAATGTCAGGGAAACGAAGGGCAAGACCCTGGAAGAGATCGGGGAAGTTTTCAGTGTACATTAATCATGAATGCATTCGATCCGACCGAACATCCGCATAGGAGATACAACCCGCTGACCGGCGACTGGATACTGGTATCGCCGCACCGCGCCAAACGTCCCTGGCAGGGGCAACAAGAGAGCATCCCGCGCCCGGTTTCGCTCCCGCACGACCCGGATTGCTACCTATGCCGTGGCAATGCGCGTTCCAACGGCGCTGTTAACCCCGATTACACCGATACTTTCGTATTTGAAAACGACTTCGGCGCACTGAACCTGGCGGTACCCGAAGGCCGGCATGGCGACGGTAGCCTGCTGTTGGCAGAAGCCGAACGCGGTATTTGCAAAGTGATCTGTTTCTCCCCGCGCCACGACCTGACCCTGGCCGACATGGAGGTTGCCGATATCCGGAAAGTCGTGGACGTCTGGCGCGAGGAGTATGCAACATTGGGCGCACTGAATTTCATTAACTACGTCCAGATATTTGAAAATAAGGGTGCTATGATGGGTTGCAGCAATCCTCACCCGCATGGGCAGATATGGGCGCAAAGCTCGGTACCCGTGGAGCCGGCGAAGGAAACAACCATGCAGGAAGCCTATTTTGCGCAAAACGGCCGCAGCCTGTTAACCGATTACCTCGAAACCGAACTCGCCGACCGGACCCGCGTCGTAGCCGAGAATGCGCATTTCGCATTGCTGGTGCCATTTTGGGCTACCTGGCCCTTTGAAACCATGGTGGTGAGCAAGAGGCATTTCGGGAATATCCTGGCAATGAACGATGCCGAATGCGATGCTTTTGCAGACATTACCAAAACGGTCACGGCGGCTTACGATCAGCTTTTCGGTATTTCGTTTCCGTATTCTTCGGGCATTCACCAGGCCCCTACCGACGGGAGGGAATATCCGGGCTGGCATTTTCACATGCATTACTACCCGCCTTTGCTGCGTTCGGCCACGGTGAAGAAATTCATGGTGGGTTACGAGCTCATGGGCAACCCGCAGCGCGACGTCACGCCCGAGGTGAGCGCCGAACGTTTGCGCGCATTGGTTGCAAACCGGGAGGAGGTTGCTAAATTGGACTGAAATTCAACCGAAGCGGAGATCGCGGATGAAAGAGAAAGCAACAAGAAAGCGGGAAGGGTTCGAAGGGCAGCGGCTGATCGTGCTGCCCCGGAAAATCCAGAATGAGTTCCTGGTCGACGACCCGATTACCAGGCAGATCTACATTACCGATATCGGTTACTATCCCAAGGCGCAGTTCCATTACGTGGAGCGTCCGCAGGGGATTAGCCAGCATATCATCATTTACTGCATCAACGGTCACGGCTGGGTGGAGATCAACAAAAAGAAAATCGAGGTGGCGCCGTCGCAGTTTATTGCCATTCCGGCCAACACCCCGCACCGCTACGGATCGGCCACAGACGACCCCTGGACCATTTACTGGATCCATTTCAAAGGCCAGACCGCCGGCTACATCGTGGACCTGATCCTGAAAAATGCCAAGAACTACAAACCGACATTGGCTTACAATGCCAACAGGATCAAGCTATTTGAGGAAATTTATACAAATCTTGAAAAGGGTTACAGTGCTGATACCCTGCGTTATGTGAATATGACCTTCTCGCATTTCCTCTCTTCATTGCTCTACGAGGACAAGTTCAACAACCTGGAAGCCGCGCAGGAAAACCACGTCGTGGCTCTCACGATAGACCTCATGCAGAAGCGCATCGGCGACGTGATCAGCCTGAACGAGTTTGCCTCGTTCGCAAACCTCTCCGTATCGCATTTCTCGGTGCTGTTCCGCAGCAAAACAGGCTATTCGCCCATCGAGTATTTCAACCACCTCAAAATTCAGAAAGCCTGCCAGTACCTCACATTTACCAAGATGAGTATCAAGGAAATGGCGATTATGCTGGGCGTCGAGGACCAGTATTATTTTTCAAGGATGTTTTCGAAACTGATGGATATTCCGCCGACGGAGTATAGGAAGCGGAATATGGTGAATGCGTGAACTTGGGATGGGGGGAATGCTGAACGGTGTGCGATCTTTTCCGAATTTTTTGCGTTATCTTGGTGATGATTATTGAAATGATGGAAGGATACGATTGTCTGGATCATTCATCATATACCTGTTCGACTTAAATAAAGTTATGGTTATGGATCGTGCTGTAAAAAAAACAAAAAGCCTCTCTAAAGGTGATAGAATGAAGTGGGAGCCGATTTCGTCTGTCAAGCCGATTAAGGTAACCCGTGAAATGGTTGTAGGGAAAAAGCTTACTGACGAGGATTTGTACAAAAACGCTAATCATCAAACCAATTATCGTATACCTTGACATTCGATTATCCAGGATATCAATTAAAATTTATACAGAGAGATGTTTGCCGGGAGGAAGATCGCGGAGGGCATCTCTCTACTTTTATATACAAATTTCATTCGCCCGTTACCAGATACCGCTACGTTCTTAGAGCTGAGGAATATGAATGCAAGGCTTTTGCGATCAAATTCTATTGCCAGAAGCATAGTAATCACGACTATAAGTATTCAATTACTACCAACAAAGGCGATATCGGGAATATCCTCGTTACTTGTCTTTCCGCGATTCAAGAAATTTTACACATCTGCCCCAGCGCCTCCTTTGCATTTGTAGGAGCGCCTTCATATGACAAGAAGTCTAAAAAGCTTGAAAACAGGAACCCCACACAACGGTTCAATATCTACCGTTATATCGCTTCAAAGCTAATCGGTAGAGTTACATTTGAGCATTTCGAGTACGAAGCTGCATCTTCCTATTCACTGATCAATCGCAGGTGCGAAGACATCGAAAAAACGGAAAGGATGATTGTAAATATGTTTCGCTTTACCTATCCGAGTTTAAGAGAAATGCAGGCGTAAATAGAGAAAGAGGTGGCTGAAATTTCTTCAACCACCTCTTTCTTTGAGCATTTTGTTATGGCAAATACCCCTCATTCTGATCCGCGTCCGAGATATCCTCGTTCTGCAAGACTTCCGTCAGCGGGATCGGGTATTTTTTGTGAAACTCCTGGATCGTTTTGCTTTCGGCGGCCCAGCGGTTGCGGGCTTTGATGAGGCTGACGAATTTGCCGGAGCGGATCAGGTCCATGCGGCGCCAGCCTTCGAAACAGAGTTCGCGCATGCGCTCGTCGAGCATTTTGGTGCGGAATTCGTCCTGGCTGAGGCCCTCGTTCCATTTCATGGCTGCGGGTAGCGTGCCCCCGAATGCGCGTGTGCGTACCTGGTTGTTGACGATCCCCACGGCTTCGGGTGTGCGTTTCAGCTCGTTGAGGCATTCGGCATAGCAAAGGAGCACGTCGGCATAGCGGATGTAATTGATGTTTTTACCCGAATACCAGAAGCTCATCGTGCCCTGTGTGCGCGGATCTTCGAACTTCTTCACGTGCGGGTCGAGCTCGTCGCCACCGAAGCCGGAGAGTAGCTTGGGAGGCTGTCCATTATAGGTGAAATCGTAGCGGATGGAGGACGCTTTACGCACGTCGCCCGCTTCCCACACGCCGCCTGCGGTGGCGTCCTTGTAGGCGTACGCGGTCGGGACCATGAGGTCGTATCCGCCGAATGCGCAGTTACCGTCGATGGAAGCCAGTGCGCGCGAGCCCATTTGCCATTGCGTCTGGTTGTTGTCGGGGTAGGTGTTGTTGAACTGGAATTCATACAACGACTCGCTGGAATTGGGTTTTGAAGGATCAAAAAGGTCGGCGAACTTCGGTACCAGGCTGTATTTGCCCGATTTGATCACGCGATCGAACATATCCGCGGCCTTCTGATAATCCCTTGCATTGGATTCCTGCGGCGCGTACAAATAGACCTTCCCGAGCAGCGCCATGGCGGCATATTTGGTTACGCGACGTTTGTCGGCTTGCGTTTCAGGCAGGTGGTCCACAGCGAATTGCAGGTTTTTGATCAGGTACTCATATACCTGCGGCAGCGGTTTGCGGCTCGTACCGAACTCGTTGAGCTTACCCGCGTCGATAATGGGTATTTCACCCCAGTACTGCGTCAGCTCGAATGTAACGGCCGACCAGATGAACGAAGCCTCGCCCAGGAGCACATTCCGGCGGCCTTCGTCCTGGGTGTTGGTTTGCAAAGCCAGGATCGCTTTCGCAGCGGCTGAAACGATCGGCCAGCGGAGGTCCCATTGCTGGGTGAGCGCATTGTTGCGGGGAGCGAGGAAGCCGTCGTAGCGGTCCAGACCGGCCTGGTCGGCCTCCGAACGCACCTGGAAAGCGCCCTGCTGCGATTCGTCGCCGCCGAGCTGGAACATAAATCCGCCGCGGTCCTTGCGTGCATTACGCCAGTTGGTATAAAGCCCTGTGATGAGCGGATCGATGTTTTCGAGTTTGGCGAAAACCTGTTCCTGGGTGAGGGCCGTTTGTGGTTGCTGGTCGAGAAAATCGGTACAGGAAATGGTCGAGGCCAGGATCAGTACCGGAAGTATGCGAAATGCAGTTCTTCTTTTCATTTCAAAGGGATGTTAATGCTAGAAAGTAATGTTCAAACCGGCGGTGAGCATTTTCGAATTCGGGTAGCCGTCGCCGGTCTCGGGATCGTAACCCCGGTCTTTGGTAAACCGGAGCATGTTGGTGCCGGTAATGTAGAAGCGCGTATTCTCCAATCGCAGCGTATTCGCGAGCTGACGGGGTAGTGTATACGATAGCGTTAAAGTCGAAAGGCGCAGGAAAGACGCATTTTGCAGGCCGAGGTCGGTATCGCCGTAGCTGTAACGCGGGATGCCGTACAATGCGCGGGGCACATTGGTGTTGGTATTCTCCGGTGTCCAGCGGTTTTTCAGGTCCTCATGCGCGGCGCTCATGCCCGATGAAGACATCAAGCCTTCATACAAGCCGCTGAGGCGTTTCAAACCGTAGGAATAGTTGAAAAACATATTGAAACCAAAACCTTTGTAGGTAACGTCGGTACCAAAGCCGCCGTAGAATTTAGGATTCAGTTTACCCACCACATAACGGTCGTCGTCGTTGATCACGCCGTTACCGTCTTTATCGACAGGCATAATATCGCCCGGGTGCACGGTGCGTCCGGCAAAGTCCATGTCCTTGATACGGTCCATATCCGACTGCTGTGCGATCTTGTCGAACTTATAGCTATATACGCTGTTGAGGGATTCGCCCAGGAAGAGGTTGCCGGTACGCTGGATCTCTACGCCGGTGTAGCCACCTTTGTTGTAAATCGCCTTGGTGTCGCCGTAGAACGCGGTCACTTTGTTCTGGTCGTGCGACACGGTCAGGTTCACATTCCATTGGAAGTCCTGCTTGCGTACCAATGCACCGCTCACGGCAAATTCGATTCCCTTGTTGTTCAATGCGCCTACATTGGAAACGGTGTTGGTGAAGCCGGTGGTGGTCGACAATGTTTTCACCATCAGCAGGTTGTCATTGTTGATATTGAAATAATCGGCGGTCACCATCAACCGGTTATCGAACAAGCCGAGGTCTACGCCCAGGTTCAGCTGCTTCTGGCGTTCCCAATGCAGGTTAGGGTTGCCCAGGCGGCCATCGGACACGTAGGTAACCGAGTTATTGGTGTAATTAGGCCGGTAAAGGCTCGCGAATGCATAGTTAGGAATGTTCTGATTACCCGCGATACCGTAGCCTACGCGCCATTTCAAGCGGCTGACAGGGTGCAGGTTGCTCATGAAGCCTTCCTTCGACATATCGTAAGCCAATGCAATAGAGGGAAATGCGCCCCATTTATTATTGGCCCCGAAGCGCGAGGAACCGTCGTAGCGCAGGGTAGCGGTCACGAAATACTTATCGTTGTAGCTGTAATCCGCGCGGCCCAGGAACGAGAGCAGGGTAGTGGTGATGAAATCGGACGACAGGCTGGTTTTGTCTTTGGAATAAGCCCCGCCCAGGAATTTGTACCCGAAATCGTCATTCGGAAAGCCGAATGCATCCACCTGGTTGTAGTTGTACTGGTTCTTTTGCAGCGAGGTTCCCGCAAGCAGCGACACGTAATGCGGCCCGAAACTCTTGTTGTAGGAAATCGTATTGTCCCATTGCAGGTTATTGTACACATCCTTCCGCTGCGAAGCCTTCCCGTGGTTGCTGTTCCGGCGGTCCTGTCCGGTGGTCATCGGCGTGTACCAGAAGGTTTGCTGGTTGGTTAGGTCAAACGAAACCGTCGAGCGGATATTCAGGTCTTTAATGGGTGATATATTAATGTAATTCGCTGAAAGTAAGCGGTTCGATTGGTTGTCTCCGGTAATCGAAAGACTGCGCAGCGGATTGTAGGCGTCCTGATTTTCAATGTCGCCGTATTTGAGGTAATACCCTGCCGTATCGACGGGGAGCAGCGGGTTAGCTACTGCCGCCACCGAAAATACGCTGCCATCCACGTAATCGTCCTTCGAGTTGGTGAACGATGTATTGGTACCTACTTTCAGCCACGGTTTGATGGCCTGTTCGAGGTTCATGCGGCCGCCGAGACGTTTGTAGCCCGAGCTTTTCACGATTCCCCGCTGATCGGTGTAATTGAAGCTGAGGAAATAGCTGCCTTTTTCAGTGCCGCCCGAGAAGTTCAGCGTGTGGTTTTGCTGAAAACCTTTGCGCGTAACGGCGTCGAGCCAGTCGTACGATTTGCCCTGACGGTAGGCGTCGAGTTCGTACTGGGCAAATGCGAGGGAGTTGGGGCCCATCAGCGAGTCGGTGATGTATTGCTGGCGGTTGCCTTGCGGGTGTTTCTCTATAAATGCATTGGCATAAGCATCCACGCGGAGGTCGAAAAGGTCTTTGCCTTTCATTAAATCCACTTTTTTGCTGAAACTCTGCACGCCGAACCACGCATTGTAGCTTACTTTCCCGGCGCCGCTCCGGCCTTTTTTGGTGGTTACCACCACCACGCCGTTCGCACCGCGCGAGCCGTAAATGGCCGTCGAAGCGGCATCTTTCAGTACGTCGATGGACGCGATGTCGTCGGGGTTCAGCGTGTTGAAACCGCCGTCGATGATCACGCCGTCGACGACGAAAATGGGGTTCGTGCCGAACTGGATCGAGTTGTTACCACGGATTTTGATACTGGCGTCGGAGCCGGGCTGTGAGTTGGAAACCACGTATGCGCCCGCCACTTTACCCTGCAATGCCTGGTTGATATTGTTGGTAGGTGTCTGCGAGATTTTGGCTGCATTGATGGACGCCACCGAGCCGGTAAGGCTTTCGCGGCGTACCACCGCGCCCACCACCACGATCTCTTCGAGGCCTTTCGCTTCTTCCTGCATCGTCACATCCAGGAATGTCTGGTTGCCGACAGGGATTTCAACATCCTGGTAGCCAAAAGAATGTACAATCACCACCGCATTGGTTGCTGGCACGGCCAGGGTAAACTCGCCGGCATCGTTGGTGATCGTGGCTTTCGTCAGATCGGATTTCAATGCTACCTGCGCACCGAAAACCGGCGCTTTGGTCGCTTTGTCAGTCACACGCCCTTTGACGGTCACGTTTTGCGCGAGGGCTGCGGTCGTGACCAGACAAAGCAGCAGCACCTGTAAAATTTGATTTTTCATCGGGATACTATTGCATTAAGGTTTGATAAGAAAGAAAAACTGGGTGTAGAATTTGTTTTATTCCATTAATAATTGTGATTAAACCTTGTGCAAGGTCGGAATAAAAAGAGCCCCCTTAAATGGTCAATTTTATGAACAAGATGGATTATATTACGCTATTTCTGTATAAAAAGCAGCGGCTACGGATAGATCATCGCCACGGCACCGCCGCCCTTCGCCAATGGTAGTTTCAGGCGGGTTTTTCGTGTAACCTGTATGGTTTTGAAGGTATAATGCGAAGCATCCGTTCCAGTGTCCCCGGCATCGGTGTAAAGGCTTACCTGGTAGGTCTTTGGGTCGGGTAAAAAAGAAAAGTCCAGCTCCACGGTGCGCGCATCCCAGTTGGTCATCGCGCCGACGTACCAGCTATTTGCCTTCCTTTTGGCCATCACGGCATATTCGCCGACTTTCCCGTCGAGCACTTTTGTCTCGTCGAATGCGGTCGGTACGGCGGATAAAAACTGCATAATGTCGGGATATTTCATGTACTCCATCGGCGAATCGCAAAGCATGGCCAGCGGCTGGTTGAAGATCACGAACATGGCCAGTTCGTGGCAGCGGGTACCTTGCGTCGATGGCAATCCCGGGTCCACGGGTTTGAATGTCTCGCGCGTGGCGTTGCGCATGGAGCCGGGCGTATAGTCGAGCGGGCCGGCGACCATGCGTATGAAGGGCGTCAGCAAATGCTGGTCGGGGTTGGCAGTGAGGTCCCATTTGGAGCATTCGGCCCCGCGCACGGCTTCGTAGTTGACGATGTTCGGGTATTTCCGTTCCAGGCCGGTCGGTTTGGAACAGCCGTGGAAATCGATCATCAGGCGACGGTCGGCAGCGGCTTTGGCAATTTTTTCAAACCACTGGATCGCCAGCTGGTCGTCGCGGTCGAAGAAATCGACCTTGATACCCGCCGCTCCGGTGGAATGGATGAAATCGAGGTTGCCTTCGAGGTCGTTGAGCAGCGTAGTGGCCACGCACCAGAGAAACACATCGACGTTTTTCCCCTTCGCGTAATGCACGAGCTCGCGCACATCGGTTTCGGGTTTTACCTTTTTCAAATCATACACATCCGACCAGCCGGCGTCGATCATCAGGTATTCGAGCCGGTTGTCGGCGGCGAAATCGATGTAACGTTTGTACAAGGCGGTGCCCCGGTTTTTCATCCCCGACGGCGTATCCGAACCGGGCAGCATCGCATCGTGCCACCATTCCCAGGCGGCCTTGCCGGGTTTGATCCATGACAAGTCGGTGATCGCAGCAGGCGTTGCGAGCTTATAAACCAGCTGGTTGGCTAACAGGTCTTTTTCTTCTTGTGCGGCGATGATCACGCGCCACGGATAGTTGCGTTTACCCGTCGTTTCGGCCAGGTAATCTTTTCTTTCCTTCACCACCGATACAAAATTTCCCCAGCTTCCCATTTCCGTTTTGGCCGGATACGGCGCCCAGGTTCCGCGGATCGTTCCATGGTGTTTTTGCAGGTACATACCCGGGTAATCGAGCAGGTCCGACTCCGCGACCACGATTTTCGCACCTCCGGCCTGTCCGAACAATGCCGGGGAAATCGCTTTTTTACCTTCCGCAATGGCGGACACCTTTGGGTACTTCACATAAGGAACTTCCCACGACGTAAACACATCCGACTCTGGAAAAACCGCTTCGGGATCGCCCGCGAGCCGGAATGTAGCCGTTTCGGAAACGACCTGCGCCGGTTCCGTAAAATCGGTGGCGAAACGGTACGCAATACCCTCGTCGTAGGCGCGGAAAATGATGGAATAGCGGTTTTGAAACTCGATTTTCAGCTCATTGTAATCGTTCCGCAGCTTGGCCGACTGCCCGTAAAGCGGCGTGATTTCGGTACGGACATTGTTTTTGAGCGTCTTTTGCACGACTGCATTCTTCCCGGCTTTTACGGGGCCGAAATCCATCGCGATGGCGGAAGGCAATATTGCGGGTTTGCCGCCCACCGTGAGCGCGTAGGTCACGCTGTCCCGGATGCTAATCTCGATTTTTAACTTTTTGGAAGGCGATTCGAGGCCGAATTTTTGCACGGCGGTTTGGGACCAGGCCTGCACCGTAAGAAGGAGCAGGGCCGGGAGTATCATGCAGGTTCGCATAAGATGGGGTTTAGTGAAATGGATTGGAAAATGAAAGGGGCATTCAGCTGAAATGCAGCTGAATGGAATGGCTGTATATCTCGCCGGGACGTAATGTGGTGTCGGGGAATGCGGGTTGGTTGGGGCTGTCGGGGAAATACTGGCATTCGAGGCAGAGGCCTTCGAAAGGCTGGTGGGCATCGCCGGTAATGTAGTCGCCCGTGTAGAGCAGCACGCCGGGGTAGGAGGTGTGTACGGTCAGCCTCCGGCCGGTTTGCGGGTCGGTGAGCTGGCAGGCCTGGCGTAATCCCGTGCCGGGGTTTTCCAGCACATAGCAAGTGTTCAGCCCCATGCGGCGGCCGTTTGCTTCCTGTATTTTTTCACGAACATCACCTCCGTCAAAAACCAATGCGCCCGCGGGCAGGATGCGGCCGGTTGGAATGTGGTCGGGCGCGGTTTCCAGGATGTTGTTCGCACAAATGCGCAGCTGGTGACCATCGATGGTGCTCTTTTCCCCGGAAAGGTTGAAATAGGCATGATTCGTGAAATTCGCCACCGTGGGCTGGTCGGTCGTCGCCTCGTAGCGGATCAGTAATGCATGATCGTCTGTCCATTGATAGGTAACCGTGACATGGAGCGTACCGGGAAAGCCGTCTTCGCCGTCGGGGCTGGTGTAGCTGAAAGCAATGCAGTTTTCTCCGATTTCATGATGAAACATCTGCCGGTGAAAGCCGTTGCTGCCGCCGTGGTTGGTGTTGGGGCCGTCGTTGGCTTCGAGGCGGTAATGCGTGCCTTCCAGTTCGAAGGCGGCATGGGCGATGCGGTTCGCGAAGCGGCCGATGGTCGCGCCCATATAATTGGTGTCGGTGAGGTAGCCTTGCAATGTGTCGTAGCCCAATACGACATTACCGAGGCGACCGTCGCGGTCGGGTACGTGCGCGGACACGAGCGTGGCGCCATAATTGGTCAGTTCAACGAAAGCCCCGGCCGGGTTGGTGAGCCGGAACAGGTAAGCCGGTCCGGCTGCGGTTTCTCCCCACGGGGTACAGGTAATCAGGGTCATGTATCGAAGCAGAAAAGAGAATGGAATGCGCCATTTTCAAGGGCAAAACTAGCTAAAAGGCATACCGCGGTAAATGGATAATAGAAGCATATAAATGGATTAAATCGCGGGGTGGTTGTTGAATAATCCATCTTTTTAAAGCATTTATCCATTTTCGACGGCTGGCCGACCCCATAATTTTACCCCCTGATCACTCAACTTAAATTCCCGATTATGACCAGGATTTTTTACAATGATGGGAAGGCCCGCAGGCTCGCTTTGCTGCTGTCAGGCATGCTGGCGCTGGGCTCCTATGCCTTTGGGCAGACTTACGAAGCCGAGTCGGGGAACCGCACCGGCGGTGCCGATTTGCAGGGCTGCGTCTCTTGCTCGGGCGGGCAGATGGTCGGCGGGCTCGGTACAGGGGCGGTGGAAATACCGGTTTCCGTAGCCTCGGCAGGTATTTACAATATTACGGTTACCTATTGCACCGGCGATCAGCGGACGATCAACGTCACGCCCAATGGCGGCAGTCTCGTAGCCGTCACCTGCCCGGCGTCGGGCGGTTGGGCCACGCCCGCATTCATCAAAGCGATGGTGCCGCTCAACGCCGGAAGCAACACGATCAGGCTGGATAACCCGTCGAGCTACGGCCCGAATGTCGATAAAATCACGCTGACGCCGATTAACACGCCCAATGTGCAATCCATTGCATTCGGGAACAACAGCCGTGTCGACTACGACCTCGCGAACGGTGTGTACGACATTTATTTCAACAGCCAGAAAGTTATCGGCGGCGCTTTCTCCACGGCCAGCTCCGACCAGGTTTACCTCAGTACCGAGGGCTACACCGCACGCACGTACAGTTCGGAACCCATTAATGATGCTTTCGGAGCAGGTACGAAGCACATCATCAGCATGACCGGCGGTCCGTCGAACGGCGCCGGTCAGCTCGAAATGCAGCAGGTATTCTACACCTATCCGGCCCGGAATTACCTTTTTACGCAGGTGGTTTTGAACGGCAACGGTTCGAACTGTTACAGGATGTCGCCGCTGACTTCCAATTTTATTGACATACAATCCAATACCGACAAACGGCAATTGCTGGTGCCTTTCGACAACGACGCCTGGGTGCGCTATGAGGCGAAGGAAAGCCGCTATTCTACATTCACCGGCTCGGAAGTGGGCGCCGTGTATGACAACACCAGTCGTAAAGGGCTTACCGTCGGTTCAGTGGAACATGCTGTCTGGAAAACGGGCGTGAACCAGGTAGGCGAGGGGCGTTCAGGGACGACATTCCTGTCGGTAATCGCAGGCTGGACGCAGGAAAACCTCACACGCGACAAGCGCGGGCACGGCTGGGTGAACGTGGGCGGTACCAATTGCCCGTCGCCACGCGTCATGATCAGCTACGATGCCGACTGGCGCGAGGGGCTGGACGAATACGGGAAAATCAATTCCCTCGCCGAACCGCGCTACATCGAGCCGTGGGCGGGCGGCACGCCATTCGGCTGGAACAGCTGGGGGGCGATTCAGACGGGCATCAACCTGCAAAACAGCAAGGCCGTGGTCGATTACTTCTCCACCGGCCTGCCTGCTTTCCGCAATGCCGACAATACCTTGTACATCGACCTGGATTCGTACTGGGACAATATGACGCCGGGTTCCTGGACCGGCGATTTTAGCCAGCTCACCGAATTTGCCAATTATTGCAAATCCAAGGGTTTCAAAGCAGGCATTTACTGGGCGCCGTTTGTGGATTGGGGCAAATGGAGCCGGACCATGGAGGGTACCACCTACAATTACGCCGACGCCTGGACGAAAGTGAACGGAGGTCCGCTCGAACTCGACGGTGCCTACGCGCTCGATCCCACGCACCCGGGCACGAAGGAACGCATTGCCTACCTGATCGGCCGCTTCAAGGCATGCGGATTTGAAATGATCAAACTCGATTTCCTCGCCCACGCTTCCCTGGAAGCGGACAGCTTTTACCAGCCGGGCGTTTACACCGGTATGCAGGCTTACAAATCGGGCATGGAATATCTGATCGACCAGATCGACGGCAGCATGCTCGTCTACGCCGCCATCTCGCCTAACCTCGCGACCGGGCGCTACGCACACATGCGCAGGATCGCCTGCGACGCATACAGTGACACGTGGGAGTCGGCTTACACGCTCAACAGCACCAACTATGGCTGGTGGCAGGGACATATTTACCAGTATATCGATGGCGACAACGTGGTTTTCGGAACGCAGCCGGAGAACAAGAACAAGCTGCGGCTCGCGTCGTCCATTATTACCGGCACACTCATGGTAGGCGACGACTATTCGTCCGACGGCGCGTGGAAAGTACGTGCGCAGGCATTGCTGCAAAACACCGCGCTGATGAACCTGGCCAAGGACGGTAAGGCATTCCATCCTGTGGAAGGAAATACCGGCTGGGACCCCAACAACCTGTTTGTGAAAACCATCGGGTCGCATACCTACCTCGCCGTGTGCAACTTTGGCGACTCGCCCAGGGCATTCAGTATCGACCTCGCGCGGGCGGGGTTGAGCGGCACGGCCCTCTACCAGGTCAAAGAGCTTTTCAGTGGCACTACGATTAATGGAAGAACGCAAGCCATTACCGCGCAAGGCACATTCTCCACCACCATTCCGGGGGCGGATGTAGCTATTTATGAACTCACGGATTCGGCACTGCCCGTCACGCTGGTGTATTTCAATGCGGAAAAATCGGGTAACAGCGCATTACTTACCTGGCAGACAGCCTCCGAAACGGATCATAAGGAGTTTGCGATCGAGCGCAGTACCAACGGAAAAGCCTGGAAAACCATTGGTCACGTGGAGGGGAACGGGGATTCAAAGCAAGTCAAAAATTACCAGTTTCCGGACTTCGCGCCGGTGGCGGATTCGGTGAATTACTACCGGCTTCGTCAGGTGGATCTGGATGGCACCACCACCTTTTCGCGCATCGAGGCGGTAAGCTTCACTGCCTCCGACGCGATGGCTATTCTCTATCCCAATCCGGCCAAAACGGAGCTCAAAGCAGAGGTGAAAGGTTTGAAGGGCGCGTTGCAGGTATCGATAGCCAATGCACAGGGCAGGGTAGTATTGGAACGCTCGTTCAACAATACGAACGAAGCGTTACTGCTCGACGAATTGGACCAGCTGACGGCCGGCATTTACGTGCTGACCATCCAGGATAGCGCGGGCAAGCGGCGGAGCGCGGAGTTCGTGAAACAATAGCGCGCTACCCTTGGTTTTTTAGTTTACGAACACCACCGGCCCGAAACCCGGTGGTGTTTTTTTGCTGGTTCAAAGCATTTAAATGCTTCGATATCTTTGAATAATAATATTTTGATTTTCGGGATTGTTTTGGATTATAAAAACAGTTTGAAATACCTATTGGCAAAGATTATTTCTTATTTTTTAGAAACTGAAAATTTTTTTTACAGAGTGTTTAGGGGTTTTTGCGTCTTTCTCTACTGTACAAGAAAAGAGGCTCACTCCTGACACGAAATGATTGGCTTAAAGCAAATGAACGACGACCGACTCACTGCGCTGCTGAGCGACGGGAAGATCGACGCGTTCGAGGAGATATACCGGCGGTACTGGCGCAAATTGCTGGCCATGGCCTATCACAGCACCGGCGTGCAGCAGGAGGCCGAGGAGATTGTGCAGGAGGTTTTCCTGGCGCTCTGGAACCGCCGCGACCACGTGACCATCCGTAACCTGGATCTGTACCTGACCATTGCCGTCAAGAACCAGGTTTACGACTTCTTTAAATCGAAATTCAGCTTTCGCAAGTACCAGGAGTACCTGGTTTTCAGTGAGATTTCCCAGCATTACGTAACCGACGAGATCGTCGGCTTCCAGGAACTGTCGGCGGCGGTGGAGAAGGTACTGAGCCGTTTGCCGGAGAAAAGCGCGGAGGTATTCAAGCGCAGCCGGTTCGAAAACCAGTCGGTGCGCGAGATCGCGACGGGCATGAACCTGAGTGAAAAGGCCGTCGAGTACCACATTACCAAGTCGGTCAAGTTTCTCAGGGAAAACCTGAGGGCGTATCACTCGGAAAACTAAGCAGCAAACTATGACCAGAAAAGAATTCAACGACCTTTCGAAGCGATACCTGGACGGGCAGGCGACCGAGGCGGAAGAGCAGCTCCTTGCACAATGGATGGAGGGCCAGCAACCGGCTCCCGAACCCGAATGGGGTGAGCACGAGGCAGAAGTAGTCAGGAAGCGGATGTGGGGCAATGTGCAGGCAGGGGTGCCGCGCGCCGCGCGTGTGAAGAGGCTTTGGGCCGTATTGCCGGGCATTGCCGCCGCCGCTTGCCTGCTGGCCGGCCTGTGGTGGTATTGGGGAGAAAAGGAGGATTTGAAAGCGCATACCGACACGGTGGCGTCGGTGACGCATCAGGGGATAGAGGTGTCGAATACTACCTCCACGGAGCAGCCCATCAAACTGAGCGACGGTACGCTTGTGCGGCTTAAACCCGGTAGCCGGCTCCGGTATGAAAAATCGTTTAACGGACAGCGGCGGGAGGTGTATTTGCAGGGAGAAGCATTTTTTCAGGTCAAACGAAACCCGCTCAAACCGTTTGTCGTCCATGCCGGCGAACTGGTGACGGAAGTGCTCGGTACGAGCTTCCTGGTCCGCCAGCGTCCGGGTAGCAACACGACGGAAGTGGCCGTGGCGTCGGGGAAAGTGTCGGTGTACACGCAAAATCCCGGTAGCGACCGGCAGCGCAATGGGGTGATCCTGACGCCCAATCAGCAGGTGAGCTACGATGCCGCGACGCGCAACATTATCACGGGGATCGTGCCGCAGCCTGTGCCGATCCCTTCCGCGAAGGCCGCGCCGGTTTCCCTCAATTTTCAGGTGGCTTCCCTGCAGAGCGTGCTCGATGCGCTTACACAGGTATACGGGATCGAGTTCGTAGTGGCTAATCCGAGATTGAAAGATTGCAGCATTACCGCCGACCTGAGCGGGCTGTCGATGTTCACGCAGCTGGAACTGGTGTGCAAGTCTATCGACGCGACTTACGAAAAACGCGGTACCGTTGTGTTCGTGGAGGGCGACGGGTGCTGAGAATGATTGATTGCAGTAGAATTTCCTGATGTTCCGAATAAAGTAAAGCCGGAAATGTCCTACCATTTCCGGCTTCGTGAAATCCCTCTACAAACGCTAATCTGTGGGAGGGAAGTGCTTTCAATTTGCTCAATCAAAAACAAGTAAATCTATGAAAAAAACCTTACCGATTCCTAAAATTCTCTGGAAAGCGATGCGTATGACGATCCCCCAGTTGTTTTTGATGGTGGTGTGCTGCGGGCTCGCATCCGCGCACGACGGCCGCGCTCAGGAGGTGCTCAGCCGCATGGTGAGCATCAGTGGCGAGCGCATGGAATTGCGGACTGTGCTGGCGAAGATCGAGAAGCAGGCGGATGTGAAGTTCGTGTACAGTACCAAGATCAATTCGGCTCACCGGGTGACACTCAACCTTTCCAACCGCCCGCTCGCCAAGGTGCTCGAAGAGCTCCTCACCCCTTTGCAGGTGCAGTTTGAGGTGATCGATTCGCGCATTTTGCTTCGGAAAAAGCCATTGGAAGGCTTGCTTATTCCCGCCGCCGCGCCTGCGGCAGACCGCCAGCTCACCGGAAAAGTGACCGATGAGAAAGGGGGCGGTCTGCCGGGGGTCAGTATCCTGATCCGGCAGACGCAACAGGGAACAACTACCGATATAGACGGAAATTTCCGGCTTTCGGTACCCGATGATCAGGCGGTGCTGGTTTTTAGTTTTATGGGGTATAAAAGCCAGGAAGTGGCCGTTGGTAACCGCTCTTCGCTGGACATACAGCTAGCCGTGGACGAAAAGACGCTGACGGAACTGGTCGTGACCGGGTATTCGACGCAATCGAAAAGGGATATTACCGGGGCCGTGTCGACCATCGACGCACAGGAACTTTCGAAGGTGGCGGCGCCTAACCTGGCCCAGCAGCTGCAAGGCCGTGCGGCCGGTGTGACGGTGATCAGCAACAATACGCCGGGCGGCGAGGCTACCGTACGCATCCGGGGTTTCGGCTCGGTGAACAACAACGACCCGCTTTACATTATCGACGGCGTGCCTACCAAGGGTGGTTTGAACAACATCAACCCGAATAACATCGAGTCGATGCAGATCTTGAAAGACGCTTCGTCCGCTTCCATTTACGGTTCGCGCGCTTCGAACGGGGTGATTATCATTACTACTAAAAAAGGGAAAATCGGCAAGCCGCGTTTCAATTTCAATATGCGGTACGGCGTGCAGACCTCCAAAAGTAAGCTCGACCTGATCCTCGACCCGCAGCAGCAGGCCGACCTGCAATGGACACAGCTCCGCAACGCGGGCCAGCTCACCAACGGCAACCCTTCTCATATTCAGTACGGAAACGGCCCTACGCCCGTTCTGCCCGATTACCTGCTCGCGGGTAATCAGTACGGGCTCATGGAAGGTAATCCGGCCGTGGACCCGGCGCGTTACAATTATTCCCGCGACGGTTTTTACCAGATCGTGAAAGCCAACAAGCAGGGTACCGACTGGTACGACGTAATCCTCGCGCCCGCGCCTTTGCAGGAATATAACGTAGGTGCCTCGGGAGGCAGCGAAACAGGCCGGTATGCCATTTCCATGAATTATTTCAACCAGGACGGTACCGTGAAATACACGTCGTTCAACCGGCTTTCGATGCGTGCCAACACGGAGTTCAACGTAGGTAAGCGCCTGAAAATCGGGGAGAACCTGGAAGTTAGTTTTATCAAGAATAAAGGATATTTCAATAATAACGGGACCGGCAGTTCGAGCAACAACGGCGACAGCAACCCGATCGGCTATGCCTACCGCATTCCTTCCATTATCCCGGTGCGCGACATCCGGGGAAACTGGGCAGGAACCATTGCGTCGGGTTTCGGACCTTCGCAGAACCCGCTTGCGCAGTTGTACCGCGCCAAAGATAACAACACCGGCACATTGCGGACGTTCGGCAATGCCTATGCGGAGCTGGAAATCCTGCATGGCCTGACCGCCCGCACCAGCTTCGGCTTCGACTATACGGCCGCCAACCGCACCGAATACGCCTACATCGAGACCGAGAAACAGGAAGGCAGCACGACCAACTCGCTCACCAATGCGAACAACAAGGAGTCGGGCTGGACTTGGTCGAACACATTGAACTATATGCACACTTTTGGCAAACATAACCTCAATATCCTCGCCGGTACCGAGGCCATTAGTACCAAAGGATCAAACTTTCAGGCGTCGCGGAGCAACTATTTTGCGGAAGATCCGCAGTATATGGTGCTTAACTCGGGTACTTCCAATCTGCAAAATGCGGGTGATTCGTATGAATGGGCGCTGTTCTCGATTTTCGGGAAGGTCAACTATTCCTTCAACGAGCGCTACCTGCTGGAAGCGACCGTTCGCCGCGACGGGTCTTCGCGCTTCGGTCAGAACAACCGGTATGGCGTGTTCCCGGCATTCAGCGCCGGTTGGAGGCTTTCGGAAGAGCAGTTTCTCAAAGGATTTTCGTGGCTCGACGATATGAAGCTGCGCGCCGGCTGGGGGCAAACCGGTAACCAGGAAATCGGTAACTACAATGGTTTCGATACCTACCGGACCAGCCTGAGCAACTCGTCTTACGATATCAATGGAACAAACGGTTCGGTTGTGTCGGGTTTCGATACCCAGGCCATCGGTAACCCGAATGCCAAATGGGAAACCACTACGCAGACGAACGTCGGGCTGGACCTGACCGTGCTCAAAGGTAAAATTGCTTTCAACCTCGATTGGTATAACCGCAAAACTTCGGATATGCTTTACCAGGTGGCACTTCCGGCTACGCAGGGCGAGGCTATCGCGCCGTTCGTGAACGTGGGCGCAATGACCAACAAGGGGATCGATATCGGTATTTCCTATAACGACCGCTCCGCCAGTGGGGACTTTACTTACGGCGTAGACCTCAATTTTTCTACCTACAAAAACAAGGTGGTCAGGCTGAGCAATCTTACCAGCACCATGCTGCTCGGGCCGGCCGTAAGGAGTTACGTTTATACACGATCGGTTACAGGAATGCCCTTGTATTCTTTTTATGGATTGATGGTCGACGGCATTTACCAGAACGAGGCCGATGTGCAGAATGGCCCTGCCTACCCGGGTTATGCGGCGGTGGGCAAATACAAGTACCGCGACATGGACGGGAACAATGTGATCAACGACAACGACCGGACGTTCATCGGTAACCCGCACCCGGACTTCACCTATGGCGTGAACCTGCGGCTGGGTTACAAGAACTTCGATTTGTCGGCATTCCTGCAAGGCGTGCAGGGCAACGACATGATCAACATCGTGCGTCGCTGGCTGGATTTCAACCAGCAGGCGGGTAAGCGCAGCCTGCGGATGCTGAACGATTCGTGGACGCCTGGCAATCCGAATGCGCCGCTCCCGATCCTCGACGCCAGCGATAATCTGAGCCAGCAGCCTTCTTCTTACTTCGTCGAAAACGGTTCCTATGCCAGATTGAAAAACCTGCAAATCGGCTACACGGTGCCTGCGAAAGCTTTGAGCCGCCTGCGGTTGGAAACGGCACGCGTGTATGTGCAGGCGCAGAACCTTTTCACGATTACCCAATACAGCGGCCTGGACCCCGAAGTAAGTGTGACGGGCAGCGGTACCTCTTCGCAAATGGGCGTCGACCAGGGTGTTTATCCCTCTTCCAAAATGTATCAGATCGGTATTAATGTAGGTTTCTAGCTATCAGACATATATGAAAAACAAAATTCTGACCATCGCTTATATTCTCGCACTGGGAACAGCCAGTTCATGCGGGGACAGCTTCCTGGAAAAGCAGCCGATCGGTGTGGCGGGCCAATCGACGCTGGCCAACAAAGCCGGTGTGAATGCGATCCTGATCGGCGCTTACAGCCTGCTCGACGGCGTAGGTGCGGGCTATGACGTGTACTCCGCCGGCAGCAACTGGATTTACGGCAGCGTCACTTCCGACGACGCCTACAAAGGTAGCGACGTAGGTGACCAGCCGCCCATTATCTCCATCGAGCGGTATGTAAGCCAACCCGATATCATCGGCTTCAACCATAAATGGGTCACGGTGTACGATGGCGTTTCGCGCTCGAACGATGTACTGGTCAAGATGGCGGCTGCTACCGACATGACGGAAGCGGATAAGAAGCAGGTTTCTGCCGAGGCGCGCTTCCTGCGCGGCTGGTACCATTTCGAGGCCAAGAAAATGTGGAATATGGTGCCTTATATCGACGAGACCGTGACCGATTTTCGCGTGCCGAACAACAAGGATATCTGGCCGATGATCGAGGCGGATTTCCAGTATGCGGCCGACAACCTTTCGGCCTCCAAAAGCGCCAAGGGCCGCGTGACGAGCTGGACAGCCAAAGCGGTGCTCGCGAAGGTGCATATGTTCCAGAAGGATTATGCTGCCGCCAAACCGTTGCTGGACGATGTGATCAACAAAGGGCCTTTCAATTTGATGGATTGTTTTGAAGATAACTTCAAGATCACCACCGAAAACAATGCGGAGTCGGTGCTGGACGTCCAGCATTCGGTAGGCGACGGCGGCGCGGGGCAGAATGGCGACCGGGGCGATAACTACAACTTTCCTTACGGCGGCGGGCCTGGTGGCTGCTGCGGGTTTTTCCAGCCTTCGCAGAATCTTGTCAATGCATTCAAAACCGATGCGAACGGCCTGCCTTTGCTCGATACTTTCAACGATGAGGATGTCAAAAGCGACCAGGGACTCGCTTCCACCGACCCGTTCACGCCCTACACGGGCACGCTCGATCCGCGCCTGGACTGGACGGTGGGCCGCCGGAGCATTCCGTTCCTGAACTGGGGTACGCATCCGGGCCGTGCGTGGATCCGCGACCAGAACTTCTCGGGCCCTTACACCAACCTGAAAAACCTCTATTACAAAGGTGAAAACAGCGCCGAAACCGTGGCCCGCTCGAATGCCAACAATTACCGGGCGGTGCGGTTCTCGGACGTGCTGTTGTTCCGTGCCGAAATCGCGGTGGAAGAGGGGGACCTGCCGATGGCTTTGAATATCGTGAACCGCATTCGCCGGCGTGCGGCGGGGTGCGTCGTGACGACCGCCGACGGCAAACCGGCCGCCAATTACCTCGTGAAAGAATATGCCTCGTTCCCCAGCCAGGACTATGCCCGCAAGGCCGTCCGGTTTGAAAGGAGGCTGGAACTGGCGATGGAAGGGCACCGCTTTTTCGACCTCGTGCGCTGGGGTGTGGCCGCGGACGTGCTCAACAAATACCTCGAAAAGGAAAAACTGAAACGCACGTTCCTGAACGGCGCGGTTTTCGAGGCGGGCAAGGACGAATATTTCCCGATCCCGCAAACGCAGATCGATATTATGGGAGCAGATATTTTGAAACAGAATCCATTGTAAATTGCCGTATGCTCACCAATTTGTAACTGATTTCCTAAACTCCAATTATTCATCATTATGTCCAGCAACAATGACAACAACCGGAGGGACTTTATCAAGAAGTTTACCGGCAGCGCGCTGCTGACGGCCGCCGCATCCGGGCCCCTGTTTGCAGGCGAGCGTATCTTCTCGCGCGAGCTCCCGTGGGAAAAGCCGAAGTTTGCCGCCAACGACAATATCCAGATCGCCTGCATCGGTACCGGTATCATGGGGATGGGCGACACCCGTACCGCATTGAAAGTGCCGGGCGTGAAACTCATGGCCGTAGCCGATCTCTACGACGGGCACCTGGTGCGTGCCAAAGAGCTGTTTGGTAACGATATCCAGACTACCCGCGACTACAACGAAATCCTCAGTCGCAAGGACATCGATGCGATCATCCTCGCTACGCCCGACCATTTGCATTCACAGATCGGTATCCAGGCTTTGAAAGCTGGGAAAGCCGTTTACTGCGAAAAACCGATGGTGCACAAGATCGAGCAAGGGTACGATATGATCAAGGCGGCGTCCGACTCGGGCAAGGTTTTCCAGGTGGGCAGCCAGCGCGTAAGCTCCATTATTTATGCCAAAGCCAAAGAGTTGTACAAATCGGGTGCAATCGGCGAGCTGAATTTCGTGGAGGTGTACTACGACCGCCATTCGGCACAGGGCGCGTGGCAATACTCCCTGCCGCCCGACGCGTCGCCGCAGACCGTGGATTGGAACCGCTTCCTGAGCGACAAGGCACCCAAGATCGCCTATGATCCGCTGCGTTTTTTCAGATGGCGCAATTACCAGGATTACGGCACCGGCGTGGCAGGCGATTTGTTCGTGCATTTGTTTTCAGGCATGCATTATATTCTCGATTCCAAGGGCCCGACGCGCATCATGACCAGCGGTGGGTTGCGGTACTGGAAAGACGGCCGCGATGTGCCGGATGTCATGCTGGGTATTTATGATTATCCCAAAACGGCCTCACACCCTGCATTTAACCTTACCCTGCGTGTGAACTTCGCGGATGGCTCCGGCGGAGGTTCGGGTTTCCGTTTCGTCGGTACCGACGGGCAGATCACCCTCTCGGGCAATACGGTGACGGTGAAGCGGAAAAAAATGGCGGCTGCGCCGGGTTACACGATCGACACATTCCCGAAGGCATTGCAGGATAAGTTTTTGACGGAATACAATTCCAAATACCCTTCGGTCCCCGAAATGTCGGAACCGGCCGAGCAGGAGTACAAAGCCCCGCAAGGCTACGACGATCGGCTGGACCACTTCGCGATATTCTTCGATGCGATGCGCAACAACAAGAAGGTGTTGGAAGACGCGGTCTTCGGTTTCCGTGCCGCAGGCCCGGCGCTGCTTTCCAACAAGAGCTATTTCGAAAATACGGTGGTGAACTGGGACCCTGAAACGATGAAACTCGGGAAAGTTTCCTGATCGACGATATGGACAGACGTTCCTTTCTGACATATTCCGGACTGGCCGCGGGAGTTGCGGCATGGTCCGGACTGCTTCCTGACGCCCTGGGCGCGGAGGCGGTTAAAAAGCCGTTTTTCGAAATTTCGCTGGCGGAATGGTCGCTGCACCGGACTTTGCAGGCGGGGAAGCTCGTCAATATGGATTTCCCGGCCAAGGCCAAAAACGATTTCGGTATCCACGCCGTCGAGTACGTCGACCAGTTTTTTCGTGATAAGGCCAAAGACCAGGTCTACCTTTCCGAACTCAAACAGCGTACGGCGGACCTGGGCGTGCGTAATGTGCTCATCATGGTCGATACTGCGGGGCCGCTCGCCGATCCCGACACGGCCAAGCGCAAAGCGGCCGTCGAGAACCATTACCAATGGGTGGATGCCGCTAAATTCCTGGGCTGCCACTCCATTCGCGTAAACCTGCGCGGCACGGGAAGCGCCGAAGACATAGCGTCGGCGTCCATCGACGGGCTGGGTGCGTTGTCGGAATACGGTAGGAAGGCCGGTATCGGCGTGCTGGTGGAGAACCACGGTGGTTTTTCGTCCGATGCGAAATGGCTGGCGGCCGTGATCAGGAAGGTAGGCAATCCCTACTGCGGTACCTTGCCCGATTTCGATAATTTTTGCCTGGAACGTGCTCAGGACGGGTGCGCGAAGTCGTACGACCGCTACCTGGGTACCGAGGAAATGATGCCTTTCGCGAAGGGCCTCAGCGCCAAGTCCCGCGATTTCGACGCCAGCGGTAATGAGACCACGATCGATTTCCGTCGCCTGCTCACCATCGCCAAGAAAACCAAAACCAGGGCATTTCAGGGCTACGCGGGCATCGAATATTCCGGCACGCGCATGAGCGAGGACGAGGGTATTCGTGCTACCAAACTTTTACTAGAACGAATCGGCGCCGAAATCGCCTGAATGATTTACCATGATTAAACTGAATTTCCGGATGATCTGGGCGCTGCTGGCGTTCCAGATCATCTTTTTGACGAGCGCTTCGGCGCAGACGGGCCGGGGCGACCGGATCAGCGGTTCCAATTTCGAATCGCGCAGCCCGGTGCTGGCCATGCACGGTATGGCGGCTACGAGCCATCCGCTCGCGACGCAGGCGGCGCTCGATATCCTTAAAAAAGGCGGCACGGCCATGGATGCCGCCATTGCGGCCAATGCGGCCCTGGGCGTGATCGAGCCCAACAACTGCGGCATCGGCGGCGATTTGTTCGCGATAGTCTGGTCGGCGAAGGATAAAAAGCTTTACGGACTGAATGCCAGCGGCCGGTCGGCGAAGGGCCTTACCTATGAGAAACTGAAATCGGTACTGGGCGACAGGCCGCAAATGCCGCTCTACGGGCCATTGTCGGTGTCGGTACCCGGGGCGGTGGACGGCTGGTTTGCATTGCACCAGCGCTTTGGCAAATTGAAGATGGCCGATATCCTCGCGCCCGCGATCACGTTTGCACGGGAAGGCGCGCCCGTACCCGAGGTGATCGCCTATTCGTGGGACGTGGCGCATAAGCGCTTGAAAGAGCAGAAGGATATTACAGAATTTGAAAACTTTAGAAAAACATTCCTGATCAACGGCGCCGCGCCGCGCCATGGGCAGGTTTTCAAAAATCCGGACCTGGCCGTCACTTATGAAAAGATCGCGAAGCAGGGGAGGGATGTGTTTTACAAAGGCGAAATAGCCGACCGGATCGACGCCTATGCGCGTAAGACCGGTATGTTTATCCGAAAAGAAGACCTGGCCGCTACGAAAAGCACCTGGGTGGAGCCGGTTTCGGTGAATTACCGGGGGTATGATGTGTATGAACTGCCGCCGAATGGCCAGGGTATTTCCGTGCTGCAAATGCTGAATATCCTTAAACCTTACGATCTGAAAAAGCTGGGCCATAACAGCGCCGAATACCTGCATTTGCTGATCGAAGCCAAAAAACTCGCATTCGAGGACCGGGCCCGTTACTATGCCGACCCTGATTTCGCCAAAATCCCGGTGAAAGCGTTGTTATCCGACAAATATGCCGCCGAGCGCCGTGCCCTGATCAACACAGACAAAGCCTCCACGAAATTCGACGCGAGCCAGTCGGTGCTGAAAGATGGGGATACTGTGTACCTCACCGTGGCCGACGCCGAAGGCAATATGGTATCGCTCATTCAGAGCAATATGCTCGAATTCGGTAGCGGCATGGTGCCCGACGGCCTGGGTTTTGTGTTTCATAACCGCGGCAGCAGCTTCAACCTCGCGCCCGGCCACGCCAACGTGTATGCGCCCGGAAAGCGGCCGTTCAATACCATTATCCCCGGTTTTGTGCTCAAAGACGGCAAGCCGTTCCTTAGCTTCGGCGTGATGGGCGGTGCCATGCAGCCGCAGGGGCATTTGCAGATTCTTTGCAACATCATCGATTTCGGGATGAATGTGCAGGAAGCCGGCGACGCAGCACGTTTCGCGCATTCGGGCAGCAGCGAGCCGGTGGGTACAGTCATGTCCGACGGCGGGAAAGTGGCGCTCGAAAGCGGCATTCCCGCTCCCGTACGCGAGGCATTGCAGCGCAAAGGGCATCAGCTTGCGGAAAAGGACTTTTTTGGAGGCTATCAGGCGATCCTGATCGATCAGAACGAGAAAGTGTACCACGGCGCATCGGAAATGCGGAAGGATGGGCAGGCGGCAGGATATTGATATGCAGCAAATGATTGCGAGGAACGATTTTTGAAGATCGTTCCTCGATTTTACCCCGATTTATTTCTTAGCTTCCTTAACCGCCTTGATCGGAAAGTCGCCGTACTGGGACGACACGATACCGGTTAACGTATCGCCCTTTTGCATGAAGCTGTATTTGAAAACGCCTGCCTGGCTTTCGATCGTGAAAGCTACTTTTTCCTGATCCACTGTCAGCTCTTTCATTTCCTGCTTTTCGGTGTCGCCCACATACCCGGTGGTCTTATTGTCCTTCTGTTCAAAAGTAAAAAAGCCGGATTCGTATTCCGGCGGTACGTCGCTGATGAGGTATTTCCAGGTGCCGATAATGTCCGCAGGCAAGGCTGCATTTTTCGCTGCAATCGAAACAAGTCCCACTGCGATAATCATCAGAAGATAATACTTTGCTTTCATTTTGAATCAGAAGTTTAAAGTTTGAAACCCACGATAGACGTTCTAAAATAAAAAGAAATAGTGGTTTTGTAATATTATCCCACCATATCGGGTGGGGCATTCTACCACCGGTTTACCTCGTTTGGGCAGCGAGCCAGTCCGACATGGCAGCCAGAGCTTTGGGTGAAAAAGTCTGCTCGATACCCGCATACTCATTGGGATGGCCGGTTTTACTTTCCTGGAAAAGGTGGTTCAAATTCGGTAGTTCTTTGATTGTCACATTTAAATTACCCCCTTCTTTTAATGCTTTTGAAATCGGGGGCAGGTTTTGGCGGGCGTCGACCTGCAAATCTTTCGAACCGTTCAAAGCCAGGACCGGGCAGGCGACTTTTCGGAAGTATTGCGCGGGGTCAACCTGGTATACGAATTGGTACCAGGGGCTGCACGCGAAATGAACCTGCTGTTCGAAAAATTGCGCTGCTGTCTGGCCCGGAGGAAGCATTTGACGAGGGTAATCGGCTGTATTTTTCTTGGTATAAGCCGTCAGATTAGCGCGCAATGCGGTGGTGTCGGGGGTGTTTTTCAGTATTTCAAGCGTTTCGCTGTTGATCTTTTTAATGATGGCGATCCCGGCCTCGTCCACACCGCCCGCCCGCGCGATCAGTTCCGTTTGCAGGGCCATAAGGTCGGCGCCGACAGCGCCGGGGCCGGCCAGGGAAATGACAAAACTGACGTTCTTGGAGCGGGATGCGGCGATTGCAGCTACTAATCCGCCTTCGCTGTGCCCGGCCAGGCCGATTTTATCAGGATTGATTTCTTTTCTTGATTTCAAATAAGCTATGGCACTTTCGGCATCCGCAGCGAAATCAAGGGAAGTTGCGGTCCCGAAACGGCCCGTCGATTTGCCCGTTCCGCGGTCGTCATAACGCAAAACCGCGTAACCCTGACGCGTGAGGTAATCCGCTATGACGAGAAATGGCTTATGCCCCCAAATGGTCTCATCTCTGTCCTGCGGGCCGCTACCGGTAACCAATACCACAGCGGGAAAGCTTCCTTTTTTATCCGGCACCGTCAGTGTGCCCGATAACGAAATGCCCGCTTCGCTATTTCGAAATGTTACTTGTTCGCTGTAATAAGGAAAAGGTGGCGTGGGTTCCTGCGGCTTTTTTGCAACAGCCTTTTGAGATAAAACAATATAGGCAATGCACCCGGCTATTAATGCAAGAAATGCGATAAGTGTAATTTTTTTGTTCATGATATTATTGGAGAAATATCTATGACAATAAAACTCAAAACTTGCTTTTATATAATCGCTTCGAAGCGTGTTAAAATAAGTTAACAATAGAAATGTAAAAAACAGGGCCCGGCAGGTTTTGAAATACCTGTCGGGCCCTGTTTCTATTTGAAATGGCTTAATTCCAATCGTTGGCAATATCCGCGCCGAGTGCCTGGTTCGAGTTCCTTTCTGCGATGGGGATGGGCAGCAGCACGTGCTTGTCGAGGAACGGTTCCTGGCCGGGGCCGGCGGGGTGTTCGGTATTGAGCGTTTCCTTGGCAATGCCCCAGCGGTTGAGGTCGAACCAGCGCGATTGTTCCCCGGCGAGCTCGATCCGCCGTTCGCGGCGCAGAGCTGTGCGTGCGTTGGCCTGGCTTAATGTAGCCGGGTAGTTTTTGGCCATGACGCTCGGGCGGTTGCGTACCTGGTTGATGTAGCCGATACCCTTGGCGATGTCCGCGCTGCCTTTTTCGATATGGCTTTCCGCGAGCATAAGCAGCACGTCCGCGTAGCGCATCACGTGGGTGTTGATGCCGCTCATGGGCGCTTCGGTGTATTTCTGGAACTCGTAAGGTTCGTATTTGCGGTAGCGGTTGCTGTAAAAATCGAACGGGAACGGGATCGATCCGGCCGCGCAATGGTCGCAGTACTCGGTGTCGCCGCCGTTGGCTTTGCTGCCGTAGAACGTCAGTGCGGCACGGGGATCAATGTAGCCTGCGGCGCCGGTAGCCGGGTCGTTGTATTGATGTGCCGCCACCAATGCATTCGAAATGGTCACGTTTTCCCAGTCGTTGAAGCCGTATTCCTGTGCCCGGCCGGTGTGGAAGGTCTTGCCGTCCTCGCCTTCCCAGCCGCCAAACATGTAGTACTGGGTATTGGAAGTGGTGTAGGTGTGGTTCACGGCAAAAAGCACTTCGGGAGTCTTGATGTTGTCTTCACCGAACAGATGGTCATAACTGGGGTCCAACGCGTAGGTAAATGGCGCAGCGGTGAGCTTGGTGAGCTCGCCAATGGCCTGGTCGTACTTCTTCTGGAATAAATAGGTACGGCCGAGGAAGCCGATCGCGGCGCCTTTGGTGGCCCTTCCGAGCTGATCGGCCGGGTATTGCACGGGCAGGTCGGGAATGGCGAGGGAAAACTCGCTTTCCACCACTTTCCAGACTTCTTCCACCGAAGCACGCGGCGCGGAATTAACCTTCGACTCGTCATAAGTCATTTTTAAAGGCACCCGGCCCCAGTTGGTCACGAGGTTGAAATAGGCAAATCCGCGCAGCCAGTGGGCTTCGGCAATGTATTGTTTTTTCAATGTCTCTTCCGAAGCATCGGCGGGCGTCCAGGTTTCCATCACTTTCAAAGCGAGGTTGGCGCGGAAAACCATGCGGTACAGCGACGACCACAATGCCACAATGTCCTCATTGTTGTTGGTGAAACTGTAATCCGTCAATTGCAGCTCCGTGCCCACAAGCGCGCTCGAACGCTCGGCCTCGTTCGCGAGCAGGTCGAAAATGAAGTACCACTCGCGCGACATCATGCCCATGTGGCTGAACACCGTGTAGGTCGCAATAATAGCCTCGTTGAACTGCGTTTTGGTTTTGAAATAGGTTTCGTCCGTGTAGGTATTCTCGTTCTTGACGTCGAGCAGGCTGTCGCTGCAAGCGGTCAGGAGCATTGCCGTACACAGAAATAGCTTTATCCTTTTCATATCTTTCTGTTTAGAGAAGCTTAATATGTTGATCTAGAAACCGAGTTGGAGCCCGAGCATGAAGGTCCGGGGCTGCGGTACCTGGCCGGTATCGATGCCCCGGCCGAAGATGAAATCGCCGCTGCCGGTCACCTCCGGGTCGTAACCCGAATAGCCGGTGAATGTGAACAGGTTCTGGGCCGTCAGGTACACGCGGAGGCTCGAAATGACGTTGGCCGTGGAAGGTTTGATCTTCGCGCCGGGTACTGTGTAGCCGAGCGTGACGTTGCGGAAGCGGGCATAAGCGCCGTTTTCGACGTACCACGACGAGTTGCGCAGGTTAGCGGCGGTGCCGTAGTTCTGCCCGGCGCGGGCAATGTCGGTGATGTCGCCCGGGCTCTGCCAGCGGTTCAGCACGGTGGTTTTGGTGTTGAAGGGCAATGCCACGCCTTCGAGGTAGTATTTGGTACCATTGATAATCTGCACCCCGGCGACACCTTGCAGCGTAGCCATGAAATCGAAGTTCTTGTAATTCAGGTTAATATCAACCCCGTAGGTGAGTTTCGGGATCGGGCTGCCGAGGAAAGCCTGGTCCGCGAACGTAACCTGCCCGTCGCCGTCGACGTCCTGAAAAATACGGTCGCCCGGAAGCAGCCCCGCCTGGTACACGGCATCAGGTTTGCCCGTTTTCTGGCGTGCCAATGCATTGTACTTCTCGATATCGGCATTGTCGATCGCCACGTGGTCATATTTGTAGCCGTAAAAAGCGCCGATCGGCTGGCCCACTTCGGTGCGCGACATGGCCGGTACCGAGTAGAACGCGCCTGCGATAATGGGCACGGCGCCCTGCGTTCCCAGCGAGGTTACCTGGTTTTTGTTGTAGGCCCCGTTCACATTGATGCTGTAACGGAGGTCTTTGGACGTGCCGTTGTAGCCCAATGTCAGCTCAAAACCCTTGTTGAATGCCGATGCCGCATTGATGAGCTGGCTCGCCGAGGCACCGCTCACGCCACCGTAGCCGGTCGAGAGGGCCACGGGTACCTCCACCAGCAGGTCCTTGTTTTTGCGGTTGTAGTAACCCGCGCTCACGCTGAAATGGTTGTGAAAAAAGGTCGCGTCCAGGCCGACGTCGATGGTCGAGGTTTCTTCCCATTTCAGGTTCGGGGTGGATGGAATGGCTACAGTAGCGCCGTTTACGAGCGTCTCGCCGGGGCCCAGCGGGTACACCACGCTGTTGCCGGAGCCTGTCCAGACGGTCGACTGGTAGGAAAACCCGTTGATATTCGAGTTCCCGGTTTTCCCCCAGCTCGTACGCAGTTTCAGGTCGGAGATGAAGGGGATGTTTTTCATGAATGCCTCATCCGAAATGCGCCAGCCGAGGCCCGCCGAAGGAAAATAACCTACGCGGTTGTCTTTGGCAAACAGCGAAGTAGCGTCGCGGCGGCCGGTGAGGGTCAGGATATATTTTTCTTTGAAATTGTAATTCACACGGGCGAAGTAGGAAATGAACCGCGAGTTGGAATTGGCCGCGCCGGAACTGAAATTCACCGTTTTGGCCACACCGATCTGGTGGATCTCCGTGTTGGCAAAATTACTTCCGACCAGGTTCACCGAGCGCGATAAATGCCCGTCGCGGTAGGAGTTACCGGCCGTGAGCGTAAAACCGTGGTCTTTGAATTGTTTATGGTAGGTAAAATAGTTTTCAAGAATATAACTCAGGTTATAACCATATCCTTCCGAAATCTGGCTTTGCGTCACGAGCTGGTTACCGGCATAGGTGGGGTTATAGGAATAGTTTTGGTTGAAATTATAAGTCCCCCCGAACTGCGTGCGGAAGCGCAGGCCTTCGATGATGTCGAGCTCGCCGTATAATTGCAGGTAGTTGTTCAGGTTGCGGTTCTTGGTGTCGTATAAATTGGGGATAATGAGCGGGTTTTGCGAATCGTTGCCGTCTTTGGCGCTGGTAGCGATGCCATAGCCGCCGAGGAGGTTGGTCGGGTCTTTTACCGGGATGTACGGCGGCATGCGGAGGCCGTTCAGGATGTTGGCCGTGTTGCCGTCCGAAAGCTGGTAGCGGATGTTGAGTTGCTGGCCCAGTTTAATGCGTTTGCCGATGTATTCTTCGAGGTTGAAACGGAAATTGGCGCGGGTGAACGTCAGTGCCTGAACCTGGCTTTCCTGTTTGGTATAACCGGTTGAGAAGCTGTAAGTAACGTGCTCGGTGCCGCCGCCGATGTTGATATGGTGCTCGGTCATTTTGGCGGTGCGGAACATTTCCTTTTGCCAGTCGGTGCGGGTGATGTTGGCCTCCGGGGTGGCGAGGCGGGGCGGGAGGGGCTGGCCGTAATTGGTGTACCATTCTTTCACCAGATCGGTGTACTGCTGCGCATTGAGCATATCGAACTGCTTCCAGGGCCGCGAAAGCCCGAAATAGCCGTTGTATGTGACGCGCGGCTTGCCGGTTTTGGGCAAGCGAGTGGTTACGACCACCACGCCGTTCGCGCCTTGTGCGCCGTAAATGGCCACGGACGAAGCGTCTTTGAGCACGCTGATGTACTCAATGTCATACGGGCTGAGCGAGTTGAACATCGTGGCGTCGCTCTGGATGCCGTCGATCACGTACAGGGGCGCGGCGCTCGTGAAGGAGCCCGTACCGCGCACGACGATCTGCGCGCCCGAGCCGGGTACGCCGCTGTTGTTGACCACCTGGACACCGGCGATCTTACCCTGCAAAAGCTGCGAGCTGTTGCTCACACCCACATCACCGAAGTTTTTTCTGCTCAAAACACCCACCGAACCCACCAGGTCTTTCCGCGATTGTTCGCCGTAACCGACCACCACGAGCTCTTCCAACGCATTCACATTCTCGGTCAGCACGATGTCGATCGTCGTGCGGTTGCCTACGACCACTTCCTGGCTGGCGAAGCCCACGAAGCTGAAAATCAATGCCGCGCTCGCGTCGTCGACGGTTACCTCGTAGTAGCCGGCAAAATCGGTGGTCACCCCGCGGTTGGTACCTTTCACGACAATGCTCACGCCGGGCAGGCCATCGCCCTTGGAATCCAGCACCCGGCCTTTGACCGGCAATACGGCGACTTGCGCCACCGTCGCGGCAATGCTTGCCTCACCCGGCGGAGGGGTGCCGGGCAATGCTTCGGTTTTGGGCATTTCATCCTGCTTTGGGGCTTCGAATGCCGTTTTACGGGCCTGTTTTTTCAGGATCAGGTAAGTGCTTTTTCCCGATTTCCTGAACGACAGGTTGTTGGGGCTCAGCAGCGATTCGAGCTGCTTCTCGAATTTCGCATTCCCCGATTCGGCCGGGACGACGATCGAAATGCCCTGCACGGTCGATTCCTCGAAAACGATGCTGACCTGGTACTTTTTGCCGAGTTCAATGAGTGCGTCTTTCAGTTTTTGGGTTTCGGCGCCGTTCTGTCTGACCGGATGCAGCCGGGAGGCCTGCACGAACGCGACGTTCTGTGCAAAGGCACTCCGGCCCATCAGCAGCGCCATCAATACCAACCCTGATTTCGAGAGTAATTGATTGGACATAGGTTTAGGGAAGTTTAGGAATAGTCAGTTCAATGTGGTCGTCTTTCTGGATAATCTCGATTTCCATCAGCTCGGACAGGATCTGCAACAGATCGTCCGCCTGTTCGGCCTTGTAGATGCCGCCGATCCGGCGGTGGGCGAGTAACGTGTCGGGTATACGCACGCGCACGTCGAATTGCTCTTCGATCTGCGCGGCGACGTCCGACAGCAGGGTATTGTCGAAGTAGAAGGTTTGCTCTTTCCAGGCGGTATAGGGCCGGGGATCGGCAGGGGCGGTCATTTTAAATGCCCCGTCGCGCCCCGAGACGAACAGGTTGCCGGGTTTCATATATACCTGCTTGCCCTGCGGCAATTGCAGTTTCACCTTGCCGTTTTTCAGGAACACGCGCTTGCCGCGGGCGCGGGAGAATGCCACAAACTCGGTGCCGAGCACTTCGATCTGGTATTGGTCGCCCATTTTGACGATAAACCGGTCGTTACCGGCGGTGTGCGTCACCTTGAATTCCGCTTCGCCGTCGAGTACCACCTCGCGGGTATGCCCCGAAAACCCGAAGCGCGGCACGAGCAGGGTGGAATTGGCATTGAGCAATACCTCCGTGCCCTCCGAGAGCCGGAAGGAGACCGTGCGGCCAGGCTCCGATTCCAGCGTTTTGTAGAAAATCTGTTTTTGAAATACCAGACCTCCCAGCACGGTAATGGCCGCCGCGGCAGCGACCCACAGCCAGGGCTTCCGGCTGGTACGGACGATGGACTCGCGGCCCGTATGCGGGGCCGGTTCTTCGGGCGGGCTGCTTAATACAGCCCGAAAATGACTGAGGGCATGGTCGGCGTCGGGTGCGAACTGCGGATGCTCACGCTCCCATTCGTCGAGGTAACGATAGTATAATTCCTCGTTCTGAGGCTCGGCAAGCCATTCTTCGATCAGTTTGCGCTGGATCGAGGTGGCGGTGCCTTCGAAAAAATCGAACAGCAATGCTCGGATAACGGATTCCTTCATGGGGTGTGGATTTAACAAAAAAAGAGCGTGATGAACAGGACCCAATGCGCGGACAATTCTTTCCGCAGCCGGCTGAGCGCCCTGCTGACGAGTGCTTCCACCGCCTTGGCGCTGATCTTCATTTCTTCCGCGATTTCGTCGTACTTCTTTCCTTCGACCCGTTTGAGCAGGTAAGCGCGGCGGCATTGCACGGGCAGTTCACGTACGATATGCTCGATCCGCTGGTGCAGCTCGGTGTATTGCAGCGCCTCGTCGGGGCTGGGGCTCCCGGACGCATGCACGGGTGCCTCGGCGGGAGCGATGAACCGCATTTGCCATTTGAGGTAGTTGTAGGACCTGTGCCGCACCGCTTTGTAGAGGTAGGCGCGGTACGACGTGCTCACGTGCAGGAACGTCCGGTTTTGCCAGAATGCCGCGAAAATCTCTGAAACAATGTCCTCGGCCACCGCCCTCGAATGCACGAAGCGTATGGCATGGTTACAGAGGTTTACATAGTACCGACGGAAAAGCAGTTCGCAGCCCTTTTCCGGGTTTTCGCTGAACTGGGTCCGCAGCAGCCATTCATCGTCGGTAACAATGCCCGCCGGCCACGACCGGTCGGGATGCTCCTGCCCGTGGCCCGGAGGATCTTCATCAAAATCGTTGAGAGGAAATGCTGTCATCGGTCGGGTGAAAAGGGGCTGGCTTTGAATTTACCCACACCAGACAATTAAGGGCTACTTTTCCCTATGTCAAGAATAAAAAAATGATAAATATTTTTTTGGCGGAATATTGTATGGGTAAAATGGAAAAAGTCTGGAAATTGCGGGAGCGGCGTCTTCGCCGGATTTCCACCTTGACAGTCACTATGAAAATAGCATTCTATTGCGTGCTGCTGCTTGCCTCGGCAGCCTGCCGCGCCCAGGGTGAATAGCCTTGTATTGATCGAGGAGCTGACGGGAATGTCGTCATCAGCTAAACCCTGAACATTATACCGAGTGGGGCCAGGAAATAGAACCTAATTGTTTTAAGCTAAATCTATATTAAATCAATTGATTGCAATCATGCATTTGATTGATATTCATCATTTCAATCCGGGTATTGAATATCCTATATTTAGAAAGTTAACTACTCCTGAAAAAGTCAATTTTCTCTCTCTCAACCTATTTCATTATTACTGATAGCTCCCGCAAATATCATTGTGGTGATAATGAATTGTTTATAGGTGCTTAATTAATTTAAAATGATTGCTTTTGTCTGACTTGCAGCTGTTTGTGATGCTTGATTGTTGGTTGTGAACTGTAATTGTTCTATCTAATATACAAAGTATTTCTAAGAAATAGAACCCTCGTGGAATAATATATTCTACAATCAAATCCTCTGTCAGTTATGAAAAATGTCTATTACCAAACCATGGTTTTGGTCGTGCTTTCTTGTGCCTGTTTTGCGCAGGAATTTACTTCAAACCTTCCCATCGTAATTATTAATACCATTTCCGAACCCATTAACGATGAGCCCGGAGTTGTGGTGAATTTTGCGATTATTAACAACGTCGGAAATGTTAATCACAGCACCGATCCGCCCAATGAATATAAGGGAAAGGCAAAGGTTGAGTTCCGGGGTTGTACGTCGCAGAACTTCCCGAAGAAATCGTACGGGGTGGAGCTCAGGGATTCCATCAACACGTCGAGCGACATCAGCGACGACCTGTTCGGTTTTCCGGCCGAGGCCGACTGGGTACTCAACGCGTCCTACACCGACAAGGCGTTTATCCGTGAAACGTTACCTTTCTATATGTCCAACCTGGCGGGTGATTACGCGTCACGGACCAAGTATGTAGAGGTGATACTCGACGGCGTTTATCAGGGTATTTATGTTTTTCAGGAAAAGATCAAACGCAATAGCGGCAGGGTTAACATCAAAAAACTGGATAAAGTGGATGTGGCCCTTCCCAAGATCAGCGGCGGATACATCCTCAAAATCGACAAGAACTGTGGGGACGAAGTAGCCAACTGGAATACCGCTTACGACAGTCCGGGCGGTTTGGTTGGAAGAAAATATGGCTGGGGTGTCGATTACCCCAAGCCGGACAACCTGAATGCGCAGCAACTGGCATATATCCGCGACTACATTACGCAATTTGAAGACGTGGTGCATGGTAGTTCCGTCTGTGATACGGTGAACGGGTATTCCAAATACATCATAGAGTCCTCGTTCATCGATTACATCCTGTTTCAGGAAATGTCGAGCAATGCCGATGCATACCGGTTCAGTACATTTTTCTCCAAGGACCGCGACGGCAAACTCCGGGCAGGGCCTGTTTGGGATTTTGGCCTCGCATTCGGTTTCCTGACCAACCCGCTCAACGGATATGCGCAAAACTACCAGGGATGGCGGTATAACTCCGCCGGGGATGCCTCCTTTCCCGTTCCGTTCTTTTGGGAGAAGCTGCTCATGTGTAACAGGTTTCGCCAGAAATTGGTCACCCGTTACCAGGAGCTTCGTGCCGGCGTATGGAAAACGGCAGACCTGACGGCATATATCGATGCCCAGTTTGCCACGCTGGATCAGGGCGGGGCAGGGGCCTACAAGCGAAATTTCGAAAAATGGCCTATCCTGACCACGCAGGTCTGGACGGACGTTCCGTCTTTCGTGGGCGGATCGCTGGAAGCAGAGCGGGATTACCTGAAAACCTGGCTTACGAACCGACTGGCCTGGATGGACGCCAATATTGCCTCCATTCACCCCGGAGAGGTGGTTCCGCCTACCTGCGATTTCAACGTCACCGCCAGCCCGTCCACGGGCACGCCTTCATGCTCGGGCGCTATGAGCCTTACCGCCGAATGTACGGGTGCGGATTGCGCAGGTGTGAGTTATCAATGGACCGGTAACGGCATCAATATGTCGGGCAAATCGGTGAACCTGAATGCGCCGGGCACCAACGGCCCCTATACTTACACGGTGACAGCATCTCTCAACGGCTGTTCCAACAAAACTGCCACCGCATCCATTACGGTTTCCAATTGCCAGCCGCCGGTTGTCGTGTCGCAGCCACTTAGCCTTTGCCTTGAATCGGAGAACTCGAACGGCAACGGCTCCATTACCAGCGACCCCAATGCTTCGGCGGGGAAAACGCGGGGGGATCAGAACAACTATAACCACTACGTCGATTATGCCGTGAATGGCGTGGGCGCGTCAGGGGTGTACCAGATGAAACTGCGGTACTATGCGAGCGCCAGTCCGCTGGTGAGCATTTCTGTGAACGGCAACGTGGTAGTGGCTTCGATGGCGCTTCCGGCCACATTTACCTGGAACATCGTGTCGCGGGAGGAAACGATTCCGGTTACGCTGGAAGCCGGGAACAATACCGTGCGGATCCAGGGGTTGCCTGGTGCCAGCGTGCGGCAGGACCGGATTTGCGTCACCGGAAATGGCGGTGGCACCCAAACTCCGACGGTAACCTGTAATTTTGCGATCAGTCCCACTTCGGACAAGCAATCCTACACACCGCAACAAGCCATGTCGTTCAGTGCGGGCTGTTCGGGGGCGGATTGCGGCGGAACCACCTTCGCCTGGACCGGTAACGGGGCCAATGCATCGGGATCGCCCGCGAACATCAACGCGCCTGCCTCCGCCGGCGATTACACGTACGTGCTCACGGCTTCGCGTACGGGTTGCGCGGATAAGACAGCCAACCTGGCGATCAACGTCAGTGCAATACCACCAGCCTGCGATTTCAATGTTACAGCTGCTCCTTCTACGGGTACGCCTTCCTGCTCGGCGGCTATGAGCCTCACGGCCGATTGCACGGGTGCGGATTGCTCGGGTGTAGGTTATCAATGGAGCGGGAATGGCATTAATCTGTCGGGCAAATCGGTGAATTTGAATGCGCCTTCCAGTAACGGGCCGTTCACTTACACGGTTACCGCATCGCGAAATGGCTGTTCCAACAAAACGGCCACGGCGTCCATTACCGTAGCGAACTGTCAGCCGCCCGTGGTGACGCAGCAGTCATTCAGCCTGTGCCTGGAATCCGAGAATTCGAACGGGAACGGCCCTGTAACGAGCGATCCCAACGCTTCCGCAGGCAAGACCCGGGGCGATCAGAATAACTACAACCATTATGTCGACTATGCCGTCAATGGCGTAGGCTCGGCGGGTGTGTTCCAGGTGAAATTGCGGTATTATGCCAATGCGGCCGCCTGGGTGAGTATTTCGGTCAATGGTAATGTAACAAATGCTTCTGTGCCGCTGCCAGCCACGTTTTCCTGGAACATTGTATGGAAGGAACAGGTAATCGATGTTGCGCTGGGCGCAGGAGACAATACGGTGCGGATTCAGGGGCTGCCCGGCGCCAGCGTTCGGCAGGACCGGATCTGCGTAACGGGAAGCGGTACTCAAACGCAAACCCCTACCAACGATACGCCGCCGGCCTGCGATTTCAATATTACCGCGGCGCCATCCACCGGCACGCCTTCGTGCTCGGCGGCCATGAGCCTTACCGCCGATTGTACCGGCGCGGATTGCTCGGGCGTGGGCTATCAATGGACAGGGAACGGCATCAATCTGTCGGGCAAATCGGTGAATTTGAATGCGCCTTCCACCAACGGGCCGTTCAGCTACACGGTCACCGCATCGCGCAATGGCTGCTCCAACAAGACGGCCACGGCATCGATTACCGTATCCAATTGCCAGACCGCCGTGGTATCGCAGGCATTCAGCCTGTGCCTCGAATCCGAAAATTCGAATGGCAATGGGCCTGTTACCGGCGACCCGAATGCGTCGGCAGGCAAAACCCGCGGCGACCAGAACAACTACAACCATTACGTCGACTATGCCGTGAACGGCGTGCCCGCGGCGGGTGCATACCAGATGAAAATTCGGTACTATTCTATGGAGACTCCGGTAGTGAGCATTTCGGTGAACGGCAATGTGGTAATGGCCTCGCTGACGCTCCCATCGACCCATACCTGGAATATCGTTTCGCGCGAAGAAACGATCTCTGTCACGCTGGCGGCAGGAGATAATGTCGTACGCATTCAGGGGCTGCCCGGCCCCAGTCTGAGGCAGGACAAAGTATGTGTGATGGGCGGCGCATCGGGTAATGCGAGACTCGCGGTGGCGGAAAACCCGGCAGGCGATTGTCCGATCATCCAGACATTCAATGTATTCCCTAATCCGGCCGTGTCGACGTTCGACGTCAGTTTCAGCCATACCCGCACCGGGGAGAGCACGCTGACGGTCATCGATATGCGGGGGAGGATCTGGTACGACCGGAAAATAAAAGGCCACGGCAATCACCAGGAAAAGATCCGGCTGTACGGGGCGCCTTCGGGAGTTTACCTTTTGCAGATCAGGCAGGGCGACCGCGCTGAGATGAAAAAAGTGCTGATCACCAATTAGCTACGCTGTTTCATATAGCCTCCGGGATTGGCCTGAATGCCGATGGTTCGGGCCAGTCCCGCAGTATTGAGAACCCTTATTTGACATGATTATGGGAGCCATACCGAACGATGGGGACGGGAGGGATACGGAGGAGCATGTGCGCGTATTGCTTTTCGAACTGGATGCTTTGAAGCAGGAGAATATCAACCTGAAAAACGGCCTTTCGAGGGCTTTGCAAAACAGGGTGGCGAACGGTTTCGTCGACAGGGCCGAGGAATTTCAGCAGCTGTTCATCAACAAGGACCAGGTGATCGATCTGATCCGCCACGAAGTATCGGCGTTGATGATCGCCGGCCCGCATGATTCCGCGAACGGGCAGCAGGCCGAAAAGTTTGTGCAAATGCAGCAGGAAATCGAGGTACTGGTTTCCTGCTTTGTCGAAATGAAAGCCGCATTCGAAAAGTACCTTTCGGAAATGTAGCCTGGCGGCGCTTAATTGTGCATACCGACCAGTTTTCCGTAATTGAGAATATGGATCTGGCTGCCTACCAGACTGATCAGGTTTTCATTTTTGAAATCGCTTAATGTCCTGATCAGCGATTCTTTCGCCACGCCCGCGATGGATGCGAGGTTATCGCGGGAGAGGTCTATAAAGTAGCCTTCCTTTTTCTCCTTGTTATATTTTTCGTTGATCATGACCAGCGTATCGGCTACTTTTTTTCGCAACGAGTTGTAGGCGGTGGCCAGCAGTTTGTTCTCTCTTTCGTTGATGTTTTCAGCCAGCATTTCAATGAACTTTTTCATCAGCGACGGGTTGCTCCGAAGCACCTCCTCGAATTCAAATCGGGGGATCACGGCCACTTCGGTGTCTTCCAGTGCTTCGGCGCATTCCCGGTAGTTGACATTTTCGAGCATGGCGGTGTAGCCGACGAAATCCCCTTCGCTGTACAGCCCCACGATCAGTTCTTTTCCGTCCTCGTTCTTCCTGAAAGTTTTCACCTTCCCCTTGCAGATGTAATACAGCCTGGCCGGGTGATTGCCCTCGGTGTAGATCGCCTGTTTTTTCTTGTAATGGTTCAGGTTCCTGTTTTCTTTTAACCTGTCGAGGCAAATTTCACTGGACGGCACATCGGCCACCTCGTCGGAGCCGGCATGGTCGCCCCGGGTTTCTTTTTTGAGCTGCGCATTTTTCTTCAACCGCCGCTCGACCGCATTCAGCAGTTCGGAGCCGTCGAAAGGCTTGGTAATGTAGTCGTCGGCACCGAGGTCCATGCCTTTCCGTATTTCGGCCCGCTCGGACCTGGCGGTCAGAAAGATAAACGGGACGTTTTGCAGCGCATTGTTTTTTTGCGCCAGGTGCAGCACGCCATATCCGTCGAGCTCGGGCATCATAATGTCGCAAATGATCAGGTCGGGGACCTGTTCGAGGGCTGCGGCGATGCCGCTTCTGCCGTTATCGGCGGTCAGGACCTGGTAGTTGGCCAGCGCCATAATCTCGGCCATATTTTCCCTTATTTCCGCATTGTCTTCGATGAGTAGTATTTTTTGCATGAGGAGGGGCATTAATGGTTTTCAATCGCAAACATGACTGTGAAGGTCGACCCCTCGCCGGTATTGCTGGCGCATTCGATCGATCCGTTCATCAGTTCGGTGTATTTCCTGATAATGTGTAGCCCCAGGCCTGTTCCGGGGATATTGTTGACGTTGCTTCCCCTGAAAAACCTTTCGAACAGATGTTTCTGGTCTTCGGCGGGGATGCCGATTCCCTCGTCGGCGAAGGTGAGTACGAGGCTTTCCGCGTTTTTTGTACTGGTAATGCTGATCTGTTTTTCTTCCGCCGAAAACTTGACGGCGTTGGAGATCAGGTTCATCATGATGTGTTTGAGCAATTCAGGGTCCAGCCGCACGGCCGTGTCGCCTTCGTGGCGGTAGGTGATGTGCTGGCCTTTTTTCAGGATGCCGTCGAGCTCGGCGATCAGGTTCGTTACGTTTTGCCGGATGTCGAAATCGGCGTTGCGTACCTGTATTTTTCCTTCCTCGATTTTGCCTACGGATAAAAAGTCGTTGAGAATGTTGGTGAGCATATTCACCGACGACACTATGCGCTGCACGTGTTTCTCCCTTTTAGCGTGGTCTTCGGCTCCGGGATATTGGGAGATCAGGAAGGCCGACGAGAGTACCGTGCTCAGCGGCGTCCGGAATTCGTGCGAGGCCATTGTCACAAACCTCGATTTCATTTCGCTCAGGTTTCGGAGAAAACTATTCGCCCGGTTGAGTTCCGCATCCTTGGCTTCGGTTTCGGCCACCAGCCGGGCGAGTTTGTCGACGGTGCCTGTGAGCGACCGCGTCCGTTCTTCAACGATGTGTTCCAGCTGCGCATTCAGTCTGGCCAGGTCCTGCTCGGCCTTTCGCTGCCTTGAAATATCGCTGATGCAGGCCATGACAAGCCTTTCCCCTTCGGTTTCATACGCCGTCAGGTTTATTTCAACGGGAAAGCGGTTGCCGTTCCTGTCGATGGCGTATAGCGCCTGTTCAGGCTCGTGTTGTTTCAAAAAGGCATATTGGCTGAGCTCCGGGTACGACGGAATGAGCTTGTGAAGCGGCTGGCCGCTCAGTTCAGGGCTTTGATAACCGAATCGTTGGAGTAAAAACGGGTTGGCGAGCACAATCCTTCCCTCTTCGTTGACAATGACGATCCCGATGGAAGCATTGTCAAATAAAATGTCAAAACCTATTTTGACATCTGCATACATTTTTTTAGATAGAAGAGGGGTGACCTATATTCCAAATATACAATTACTTTTTCATAAAAATGAACAGGTAACTGGCTAGATGTCAATTGTCTCCCGGAAGTTTTATAAACTTCTGACCGTCCCTCCGTCGACGCGTATCACGGCGCCGCTCACATAGTTAGCCAGCGGGCTGGAGAGGTACAGCACGGCCCCGGCGATTTCCTCGGGAAGACCGAATCTCCCCGTGTCATTCGGTATCAGGTCCTGCACGGCCCGGTATTTGATTTCGTCCGGCTCGGTGCCCCAGCCAAATTTTGGCGCGGCATTCAGGAGCCATTCTTCCACCATCGGGTTCATGATCGCGCCGGGCGAAACGATGTTGGACGTGATACCGGTTTCCTTCAATTGCCTGGCCAGGGAAACCGACAAATTATGCCGCGCGGCCAGTGTGGCGTTGTAATGCGGCTGCTCTTTGATCGGCTGTATCGCAAGGCCTCCGCCGATATGGATCACGCGGCCCCAGCCGAGTGCTTTCATTTGCGGCACTATGCGATGGATCATCCGCACGTAGGAAACCACATTCGCGTTGTAAACCTCCATCCAATCGTCCGAAGTGGCGTCCGGCCAGTTTTTGTGGCTCACTACGCCCGCGTTATTCACCAGGATGTCGATCGCGCCGCCCTGTAACGCCGCCGCCGCGATTGCATCGGCTCCTTCATCCGTGGTCAGATCGCCGATGGCCGTTTCTGCCTTGCCGCCTGCTTCCCGAATGTTTGCGGCGACCTGGTTGGCACGTTGTTCGTTCCGCCCGTGTACAATTACCGTGGCGCCTTCACCCGCGAGCATCCGGGCGATCGCTTCGCCCAGGCCCGAGCTTGCACCCGTTACCAGCGCGCGTTTTCCGCTTAATTGAAAATCCATTGTTGTTTTTTTGAATGAGTTACTGATTACGAACACAAAATTCGCCGGTCAGCAGCTGCTTCACTTTGCTGGAAAGTTCAATTTGCTTTGTTGAAAAGCGCAGGGCCATGCTTTCAGACCAGCACCGCTCCGTTTTGTTCCGGTTCTTGTCCGTGCAGGATGCGGTCGATGTTTTGCAATGTAACCTGCGCGATTTCCGTCAGTGCTTCCTCTGTGAAAAATGCCTGATGGGCCGTGACGAGGACATTGGGAAAGCTCATCAGGCGCTGGATGGTGTCGTCCTCGATAATACTTTCCGAAAGGTCTTTGAAGAACAGCTTTTCTTCCTGTTCGTAGACGTCGATTCCCAAATTCGCCAAATGCTTGCTTTTAAGGGCTTCTATCGCGTGGGCGGTGTTGATCAGCCCGCCGCGGCTCGTGTTGATCAGCGTCACGCCGGGCTTCATCATCGCCAGGGTATTTTCGTTGATCAGGTAATGCGTGGCAGGGTTGAGCGGGCAATGGAGGGAAATGACATCCGACGTGCCGAGCACCTCTTCCAATGGTTTATACTCGATGCCCGCCTGTTGGAGTTCGGCGTTCGGATAGAGGTCGTACGCCACGACTTTGCAGCCAAATCCCTTCATGATCCGGCAAAATGCCCCGCCTATTTTACCCGTCCCGATTACGCCGATGGTTTTACCGTGCAAGTTGAAACCGAGCAGCCCGTTCAATGCGAAATTTTGCTCCCGCACCCGGTTGTAGGCCTTGTGCGTCTTGCGTATCAAGGTCAGCAGCATGGCCACCGTGTGCTCCGCGACGGCTTCGGGCGAGTACTCGGGTACCCGGCACACGCGTATCCCGTGCCGGCGGGCGGCGTCCAGGTCCACATTATTGAACCCGGCACATCTCAGCGCGATGACCTTCACACCCTTTTCGGCCAATGTGGAAACAACTTCCGCATTTACCTTGTCATTCACGAACACGCACACAGCCTCCTGACCGTCGACGGCATTGGCAATATGCGGTCCCAAATGCGTTTCCAGGTACTCGATTTCGAAACCGAAAGGACGGTTGTGTGCATCGAAAAATTGCTTGTCGTAGGGCTTGGAAGAGAAGAACAGGATTTTCATGTCGTAAAAATAGAACTTATCGGTTCTCTTGTCCCAAATATTTCCGGGAGTTTCAACAGGCTAGTTTTTAACCCGCTGCTCTTCGCTACCCGAGCCGCCCACATTCCTTTTCCGCTTGCCGGAAGTACCCTTGGCGAAGTTGTAGGTGAACGAGGCCACGAGCACCCGTGTGTCGGCGTCGTTGTAATAGTTCGCACGGGCGTTCGGAATGTTGAGAATGCGGCCGTTCGGTTCCAGCGAGCTGAAAACGTCGCGGAGCGAGAGTTTGACAATGCCTTTGTCTTTCATCACCTTTTTTTGCACAGCCGCATTGACGAGGAATAAATCGTCTTTATCAAACTGTGCGCTCTGGCTTCTGGTGATGTAAAATCCGCTCAGCTCGGCACTCCACCCGTTTTTGAACAAAAACTGGTTGTTCGGGCTGATGTAGCCGTAGGTCGAACCGGTGGTGCGGCTGGCGTCGCCGGGCATGCCGCGGAAGTTGTTGCGGATAATTTCGGCGTAGAAGTTGCAGGTCCACCACTTTCCGGCTTTCAGCTGGGCTGTCAGTGTGATTCCGCCCCAGATCAGCCTGCTGATATTGCCCGTCCGGCTGATGAACACGTTCCCGGCCTGCTCAATGACCTCGCCCTGCATATTGCGCGTGTAGTTATAGAGGAACGACAAGTTGAACCGGCTCTTATAGTTGAGCGAAAGCTGGAACCGGTTGCCGAGTTCGGGTTTGAGGTAAGGATTGCCGGCGAAGTAGGAAAATTTGTCGAGCAAAAAAACGAAAGGGTTCAGGTCCTGGTAATAAGGACGGCCGATTCGCCGGCCATAGGAAAAATTCAGGCGGGTCTGGTTGGTGTCGAGCTTGTAGCTGAGGAAGAGCGTAGGGAAAATACTGGTGTAATGGAGCGAAAACGACGAATCGGGTTTGATGGCATTGCCCAGCTGGTGGCCGTAGCTATTCGTATTTTCCGCGCGCAGGCCGGTTTGTACCGAAAGCTTTTTAAAATCGGTATTGAAATTCAAATAGGCCGCATTGATGTTTTCGGAATACCGGAAGCGGTTGGTCTTGTCGTAATCCACCGAAATGGTTTCCCCCTGATGCAGAAAATAGTTGGCTGCATTGTCGGTACGGACGAGGCTGGATTTGAAACCGGCCCCGAACCGGCCTTTCCGCAGGGGATGCTCGTAGTCGGTTTTGGCGGAGTAAATGGCAATGGACGAGGGGAGGTCGGTAGTGATTTTTTCCTGTCTGTTGAACTGCCCGTCACCGTCGAGAAAATCGTTGATGAATGTCTGTCGGGCGCGGATCCGGTATAGGATGTAGTCGAGGTCGAAGGTCAGTAATTTTCCCGTGCTATCGTATTGATGGCTGAAATTGAGGTTGATCCCGTGCTGCCGGAAACGGTTCCTCTCGCTGTTGTCGGCCCGGATAAGGGAGTCGACCGCCCCGGCGGCATTCCTGACCGCGCTGTTTACGGGCCGGTGCTCGCGCGAGCGTGTGAATGCGCCCGTATACACGAGGCCCCAGGTGGTTTTTTCGCTGGCGTAAAAATCGACGCCCGTTTTCAGGTTTGTAGTCCTGTTTTTGGGAAAGAAAAGGGTGGTTTGGTCAAACGACGACTGCAATGCACCGTTTTCGCCGTAGTACCTTCGTTCGATATCGAGCCGGCGCCACTGGTCGGTGCTGTTGAAGCTGGTGTTGGTGAAGAGATTGAACCGGTTGTTCCGGTAATTGAGGTTCAAGTTTTCATTGTGCCGCCAGTATCGCGATCTGGCCGGGCTAAGCGTAATGCTGCCGTTCAGGCCGTGGACCTTGTTTTTGCGCATTTTAATATGAATAATTCCCGCGCTTCCGGCCGCGTCGTAACGTGCTGGCGGGTTCGTGATCAGCTCGATCTTTTCAACCGAATTGGCGGGCAATGACCGCAGGTAGGCTGCCAAAGCCGCTTGCGAGAGATAGGTGGGCCGGTTGTCGATCAGTACGAGCACGCCCGGCTGGCCTTGGAGGCTGATACTCCCGCTCTGGTCGACCATTACGCCCGGCGCTTTCTCCAACACTTCCAGCACATTGGCACCCGCATTGGAAATCAGCGCATCGACATTCAGTACCGTCCGGTCGATCTGGTATTCCACGAAATTCTTTTGCCCCGTAACTTTCACCTCGTTGAGCTGGATGTTGGTAGGGTTTAACGTGATGGTTCCCAAATCGATATCCCGATTTTTGTCGGAAATGTCAAACTTGTGTCCCGTGTAATTTTGGAATCCCATCATGGTAACGGACGGGAAGTAGCTGCCATTTGTCATGCCGGAAACGGCAAACGTACCGTCCCGTGCGGTAAGCACGGTTTTCACCAGACTCGAATCAGCAGTAAGGAGCACCGAAATTACCGCGCCTTCCAGCGGCGAGTTGCCGGCGCCAATCACTTTTCCTTTAATTTGGGCAAATGTATTCCCCAGTGCCGCCAGCAGGGCAACGGCAATCCACAGGGTGGTTCTCACCCGGCCAATGATTTTCATGATGTGATGTTAAGGTTATTTTTCCATGACTAGCAGGCATAGTTCGCCTGCCTTACCCGAGGTAAGTTTTTAAATATAAATGCATTAGGTAATCTTATTGGTGACTTCCGTAGGTGAAGTCGATCACGTCGTCGGGTTTTGGTAATATCGCATCCAGTACACTTTTATGCACGGATTCCGGTTGTTTTACGCCGTTGAGGATCAGTTCTTTATTGGTAATCCTGAAATCGATATTGTTACGGGAAATTTCGACGCCCTGCCGCTCGATGGCGTCCATGATCTTGTCGTTGATCGCCTGGCGTTTGATACGGATCGGATTGGGCCGGTACTCGTGCTTGTAGGTTTGCAGGGGCTGTGGTTGATACGTCTGCTGATAAGGCTGCCACTGAACGGGCACCAGCCGTCCGCTGGCGGAAGAATCGACGTACAACGGCGTTGACAGCTGGTTGAGCGGCCCCATTGTTTTCTGCAAAGGTTGGAGCGTGTCCGGTCGGGTCAGATTGGGATGGTTTGCAGCACCCGCAGGATTTTGGATAGCTTGTTTTGGAATGATATTTGGTTTGTTAATTGGCTGGTTTTCAGCGTTGTTTAGTCCGGACTGCGAGCTGACTGGGTTCTTCGGAGAGGCTGTGGCGCTTTTCACACTACCAGCGTTTTGTCCCTGCTTTACATGGGTTTTTTGCGGATTCGTCTGCCGGCCACCGGACTGCCGACCGTCGGTTCGCCGACCGTCGGACTGCGCGAGCAGGATTGAAAACGTGAAGCACGCGAGCATAGCCATCAACAATACCGTCTTTTCGGCCGTGCCTAAAGTCGAGTTGGTGCGTGACGCAATGCGTTTAGCACGCTGCACGAGGCCGCCTTTCCCCGAGAACGCTAATTGGTATACGTCCTCATTCAGCTGATACTCCCGGAATGAGAGGAGTGCCCGGATGTAGACGGTCTGGTTACCGGAATGCCGCAGGGCCATATCGTCGCAGCAATTTTCGCGCTCTTCGCGGATAAGCCTGGAAATCCAGAGAATGCCGGGGTTGAAAAAGAAAAGGAGTTCGGTGAGCCTTTGCAGGAAATTGACGAAAAAGTCGAGGCGGCGAATATGTGCGAGCTCGTGGAGCAGCACCATTTCGATCTGATCGGCCGGAATGGACGTAATCACGCCCAGCGGCACGAGTATCACCGGTTTGAAATGCCCTAGCACAGTAGGGACCTTCACCAGGCCGGATTGAAATATCCGCACCGGCTGGGCAATGCCCATGTTTTTGGCAAACTCGCCCACACGCTGCTCCCAATGCCTGCCTATGCTGTAAATCTGCTGCGTTTTGAGCTGGTGCAAGCGGTACAGCCCGAGTGCAAGCCCGGTGATTTTGGCCAATACGACAACAAGCCAGAGCAATGTGATGGCGTAGAGATTCTGCGTAAGAAAGCCGGAAGCGAGGTCGAGGACACTTTGCTTGCGGGCAGCCAGTGGCGCGACGGCCGTTGCCTCACGCGAAAAATCAGCAGCTGAAAGGCCCGGTTTGGAAGCTGCATCTGCCACAGCAGCGCCCGATTGCACAAATGCAATGCCGGTGGCAAGGATGAATAGCAAAAGGAGCCCTGTCAGCAGGTTATAGCGGGTCTCGGGCCGGCTTCGTCGCGTACACATTACGACGCCCGCCGCCAGCAATGCGGCGACCGCGCCGATCCAGAGTGAATGCCCAAGCGCGACTCCGATCTGCCGGATCAGGGCGTAGGTGGTTTCGGAAGTGAACAGATTTTTCATGGCTGGTTTGGTTTAGGAATTACCTTTTTCCAATTGGTCCAAAACTGCCCGGATCTCGTCCAGTTCAGCTTTGGAAGCTTTCTTGTTATCCAACAATTGCATGACCAGGTTACTGGCGGAGCCGCCGTACAGATGATCCACAAAGCGGTCGAGTAGGAGGCCTTTGGTTTTTTGTTCCTCTTCAACCGCCTCGTAAACGTGCTTCATACTGCTTTCGTCACGCGAGAGCATGCCTTTTTCGGCCATCAATTGCATTTGTTTCAGGGTGGTGGTGTAGTTCACCTCCTTAAATGTATTCAGCTGGTCGTGCACGGATCGCACGGTGGAAGGGCCGTGCTTCCAGAGGATCGTCAGGATATCGAGCTCGGCTTTGGTGGGTTCTGCTTTTTCGGAACTCATGGCTATGAAAATTAAGTACCTCTCAAAGGTACGATTTAAATCGTACGATGCAAATGGTAGGGTTAATTAATTTTGGATAGCCCGGTGTTAACGCAATAGTGTCTCCGTATTGTACCGGTTCCTGTACTCAATGGGCGTAAGGCCGGTAATGCGTTTGAAAATGGTCCTGAATGTTTTCAGATCATTGTAGCCGACGTCGTAGGTCACGTAGGCAATGTTCGATTCGCCGGCTTCGAGGGATTTTTTGGCGGCTTCGATTTTGATTCGCTGGATGTATTCGATCGGGTTGAGGGTAGTGGCGCTTTTGAAGCGGCGAATGAAGTTCCGTTTGCTCATATTGACCTGTCCGGCAATCTGATCTACCGAAATGTCGGCCTTGAACTCGCTTTCGATATAGGTTTGCGCGCGGTGAATGTCCTCGTCGTTGTGGCCGCGGTGGCCTGAGAATATGGTGAAAATGCTTTGAGAGGTGCGTCCGTAGTCGAGGGCATAATACTTGCTCAAAGTGATGGCGGTCTCTTTTCCGCAGGTTTTTTCGATGAAATAAAGCACGGCGCTCAATGCAGAGAAACCTCCGCCGCCCGTAATGATGGCTTCCGACTGGGTAACGACCCGCTCGGGCCTGAAATTGACGAGGGGATACCGCTTCCGCATGTCGTCCATGGCACCCCAGTGGGAGGTGGCCGGCATACCGTTCAGCAAGCCGCATTCCGCAACAAAGTAAGCGCCGGTGCAGAGGCTGATGATCTGCGCCTTGCGATGGTATTTTTCCGCCAGCCAGCGGGTGAGATTGCCATATTTAAGTAATAGCTGGTCCATGTCGGTACCCTCGGTATTCATCGGCGGTACGACCACCACGTCCGTATCGAAATCGTCGGCCAACGTTTTCCCGCAATGAAATTGAACAGGCAGATTCAGCTGCACGTCATGAAGGTGAACGCCTACGAGGTCGATTTCGAAGGGGGCTGCCTTCCCGCTCCTGACGACCGCATCCCTTGCGCCGGTCAGCAACGCGACCGTGCTCGATAGTGCCGTCAAAAGCACATCCTCATATACGATTACTGAAATATGTCTGGTACGCATGGCTTGGCCGGTTTAGTCAAAGCTAGGACAAAGATGGCACAAAATACACCTTTGATTGTCATTTTTACACGCCGGTCGACTTTTCGGTGCCCGCTAGTTTTGCATCATCACAAAACACAAACAAACTATGAAAACGATCTTTGAAGCGGCGACCCGGGAAGAATTGATCAGGAGAATCAGGACACTCGAAAAAGGCAATGCGGGGCAATGGGGTAAAATGAATGTGTATCAAATGGCCAGGCATTGCACGATCTGGGACGAATGGGTACTGGGCGTCCACAAACCAAAATACAAACAGGAGCTGATAGGTTGGATTTTTGGCAGAATGGCTTTGAAAACCTTTGTCAAAGACGACCGCCCTATTCAGAAGAATGTTCCAACCAGCGGGCAGTTTATCGTGAAAGAGCAGGATGGCGACCTGGAACTGCAAAAGGAAATCTGGATCCGGCGTATCGCGGCGTACGAGCATTTTTCCAACCCGGATTTTATCCACGATTTTTTCGGCAAAATGACGCGGGAGGAAATCGGGATATTTGCCTACAAGCATTCGGACCACCATTTGCGGCAGTTCGGGGCGATCGATCCCGTGCCCAATCCCGAGGAGCGTCAGGCTGCCGGGCCCATATTCCGATGAGCAACGATGCGGATCGGCGGCGCAAAAGAAAAACCACAGTGCCGGTCTGCTGCACTGTGGTTTTGTCGGGATCTATAACCAATTAATTCCAGCCGTTGGCGATGTCCTTGTTGACGTTAGGATTGTAATTCTTCTCTACGTCGGGGATCGGCAGGAGGACGTTTTTGTCCTGGAATGGCTGCTTGCCGTCGCCTGGCTCTGCGGCGCGCTGTGCATTGATCGTCTGCTTGGCAATGCCCCAGCGAATGAGGTCGAAGTAGCGGCTTTGCTCTCCGCAGAGTTCCACCTGGCGTTCGCGTACGATGATTTTCATCGCGTCGGCCTGCGCGCCCAGGGTCGTGTACGCAACGGCCGCTGACCGTTTACGGACCTGGTTGATCAGCGCCAGCGGCTCGGCGCCGGTTTTGCCTTGCTGGATTTGCGCTTCCGCGAGCATCAGCAGCACGTCGGCATAACGGATCACCTGTCCGTTGATCGAGCTTTGCGGCCCGCCGTAAGAAGCAACTTCGTTATAGTACTGGTATTTTTTCCAAACATAATATCCCTGCGGATCGTCGGCTTTGAATGGGAAGTCGATCGCGCCGCCGGCACATTTCTGGCAATACTGGGTATCGCCGCCGCTTTCCTTGCTGCCGTAGAAGGTAAACTTCGCACGCGGGTCGGTGTAGTTGGTGCCGGTTGCGGGGTTGGGATACTGGAATGATTTGACGGTCGTAGTAGGAATGTACACGTTGAACCAGTCTTTGAAACCGTATTCCTGTGCACGGTCCGAGTGCGTGGCTTTGCCGCCCCAGGTTTCCTGCCCGCCGAAAACGTAGTACTGGTTACCAATTCCCCAGTCGGTCCATTTGGCATTCATGATCTGGAAAATGTTTTCAGGACTGCTCTGGTTCGTCGAACTGAACAGGTTTTCGTACGACGGGTCCAGCGAGTAGGTGAAAGGCGCTGCCGTCAGCTGGGCCAATGTGGTTTCGGCCTGTGCCCACTTTTTCTGGTACAAATAGGATTTTCCAAGCAATGCCACTGCGGCACCTTTGGTTGCCCTGCCGAGGCCGGTAGCGGCATCGTATGTGACAGGCAGATCCGCTGCGGCCAGTTTCAGGTCGTTTTCGATCGTGGCCCAGATCGCATCCGCCGAGGAGCGGGAAGGGTAGTTGTTGGCCACCGTGCTGTCGTAAGCGGTAATGAGCGGTGCTTTACCCCACAAGTTCACGATATTGAAATAGGCATACGACCGTAAAAAGCGTGCTTCGGCAATGTATTGCTTGGCGGCCTGCTGGTCCGCGGCGGATGCCGGGTTCCATACGCCGGCGCGGTCGATTACCACATTCGACCGGAGGATCAATCGGTAAAGACTGTTCCAGAGCTGGCCGATCTGCGCCTGGCTGGTACCGAACGAATAGTCGGCCAGCTGGGCCATGTCGCCTTGCAGGTTGGTCGTTTTCTTGGCTTCATATCCGAGCAAATCGAAAATGAAGTAGTACTCCCGCGACCACAGCCCGTTGTGCAGCAATGTCGCGTAAGTAGCGATCACGGCCTGGTTGAGCCCTTCGGAAGAGGTAAAATAGGTTTTGTAATCGTAGGCGCTCTGGCTTTCCAGTTCCAGTTTGGATTCGTCGCATCCGGCCAGCTGGAAAGTAGCAATGAGTCCTGTCAGAAAATATATGATCTTTTTCATGTTCACTTCAAGTAAGTTTTCTTCTAACCATTAAAACCCAAGCTGTAAGCCGCAAAGCAACGTTCTCGGCTGCGGCAATTGCAGGCGGTCGTCGATACCGCGCGAGAAAATGTAGCTGCCGCCGTTCTGGGTGCTTACCTCGGGATCATACCCTTTGTATTTGGTGAAGGTCAGCAGGTTTTGGGCTGCGGCATACACGCGGATGCTCTTGAACACCTTGCCGCCGCCGATGCCTTCGAGCAGGCCCTGGGGCAGGGTATAGCCGAGCGTCACGTTACGCAGGCGCAGGTAGGAGCCGTTTTCGAGCCACCAGTCAGAAGGGCGCAGGTTGCCGTCGCCCGTGGCGCTTTGTCCCGCACGCGGAAGCTCGGCCACGTCGCCCGGCTTGCGCCATCTTTTCAGGATTTCGGTAGAAGCATTGTGCCCGGTAGATTCATTATCCGTCACGAATTTGAAGGCATTCAAAATTTTCAGACCGGAAACACCCGAAACAACGACGTTCAGATCAAAGCCTTTGTAGCTGGCACCCGCATTGAAGCCGTATACGATTTTCGGGATCGGGTTGCCGAGGATCTTCTGGTCGGTGGACGTAACCTTGCCGTCGCCGTCGAGGTCTTTGAAAATGAAGTCTCCCGGAAGCAGGCCTGCCTGGTATTTGGTAGTGGCGTCGCCCGCCTGCTCAGCAGCTTTGGCATTCAATGCATCGATTTCCGCCTGGTCTTTGGCTACGTGCGATACTTCATATCCGAAGAACGAGCCGATCGCCGAACCCGCCGCCGTGTAGGTGAAAGTAGGGAGGTTGCTGAATGCCCCGCCCTGGATAGGCGCGGCAAATTCGCTTCCGAGCGAGTTCACGATGTTTTTGTTGTAAGCCAGGTTGGCGCTCACATTGTACTGGAAACCGCCACGTGCCTGGTCGCGGTAGCCGACCGAAAACTCTACCCCTTTGTTTTGCGCGCTGGCCGCATTGGCATATTTGCTGGGTTGCCCGCCGCTGTTCGATGCCCCTGTGCTTCCCGAAACCGGTACGCTCACGAGGAGGCCGGAGCTTTTGCGGTTATACCAGTCTACGGTTACGCTCAAACGGTTGCTGAGAAACCCGAGGTCGAGTCCGATGTCGGTCTGGTCGGTCGATTCCCAGCGGATATTGGGGTTGGACAATGTATTAATCGTTGTTCCGGGATTGAATCCTTCGTTGGTGCCCAGTGAGTAAACGAGGTTACCGTTAGGGTTTCCGCTGTATGTCAGTACGGAGGTCACGCCGGTAGTGGGGATGGTGTTGTTACCCGTTCTGCCCAATCCGAACCGCACCTTTCCGTCGCTCAGGAAATTGAGGTTGTTTTTGATGAAATCCTCGTCGATGAAGCGCCAGGCTACACCCAGGCCGTAGAAGTTCCCGAAACGGTTGTTGGCACCGAAGTTCGAAGCACCATCACGGCGGAAGCTTCCCGTAAGAATGTACTTGTCGTCGAAAGTGTAGCCCAAACGTGCGAAGTAGGAGATCACCGACGAACGCGCATAGCCGTAGTTGGAGCCCGTTACGGCCTGCGACTGCGCTACGCTGATATTCTGAATGGCGTCGTTCGGGATTTTGGTACCGGTTGCATTCAGGCCGGATGAATTTCCGGGATCGAGGTAGCTGTTACCGAGCGTGGCCGACACGCTGTGTTTGCCGAATACCTTATTATAGGAAAAGTAGTTTTCCAGCGTATAAAAAGAATAGTTGCTGAAACCGAGCGTCGCCTGCTGCGGATTGGTCAGGTTGTTGCCCGCCGTGTAGCCATACTGGTAGCTCCGGCTTTTGCCGCCGCCGATCTCCGCCGAAAGCTGGGTGCGGAAACGCAACCCGGCAATGATATCCACTTCCGCGAAAACCTGCGGGAAGAACACGAAACCGGTGTTGATCGGGTGGTTCAGGTTAATGGCCGCAAGCGGGTTGTTGCCGTTGCTGAAATCGTCGACGTTGGTCGTATTGGAATAGCCACCGGGGATCGCAGGGTCATAAATAGGCTTGTAAGGCGCGTAATATACCGCGTCGGAAATGCTCGCCAGCTGTCCGTCGTCCTTCGTGTAACGGATATTCAGGCTTTGGCCCAAATGGAAGCGGCCCAGGGTTTCGTCCAATGCAAAACGCGCATTCAGCCTGCTGTTGGCGAAGTTCTTCACGATGGCTTGCTGTTTGATATAGCCCAATGAGAAATTGTAAGCCACTTTTTCGCTTCCGCCGCTGATATTCAAATCGTTTTGCGATACCAGCCCCGATCTGAAAATCTCCTTCTGCCAGTCGGTGCGGTCGGTGGTCACTTCCGAGGTGTTGAACTTCGCGGGCAGGGCCGAGTTGGTGGTGGCCGCGAAATCTTTCAGCAGGTCGATGTACTGCGATGCATTGAGCAGATCCAGCGTCTTCCACGCCTTGGCTACGCCCCATTGTGTATTGAAATTAATGCGCGGTGCGCCCGATTTCCCTCTTTTGGTGGTGATGATCACCACACCGTTGGCGGCCGCCGAACCGTAAATCGCGGTGGACGAAGCATCTTTCAGGATGGTGATGTTTTCAATATCCTGGGTAGCCAGCGTGTTAAACATCGTTTTGCTGCCCTGGATGCCGTCGATGACATACAACGGATCTACCCCCGTAAATGACCCGGTACCGCGGATGAGGATCTGGGCGTCGGAGCCCGGTGTGCCGTTCGATTGCAGCACCTGCACACCCGCCGATTTTCCGATCAGCAACTGCGAGGGGTTGGTGGCGGTGGTAGCGCCGGCGTCCTTGGAGGAAACAATATCCACGGAACCTACCACGTCCTGTTTCCGGGAGCTTCCGTAGCCGATCACGACCACTTCATTCAGCGATTTATCGTCCGGAACCATCGATACATTGATCACCGCCCGGTCGCCAGCGGCAACTTCCTGCGTTTTATAACCGACAAAACTGAACACCAGCACGGCTTCCAGATTACTCACTTCGAATTCGAAATTGCCCGAAGCGTCCGTCAATGTGCCCAGCTGGGTGCCTTTCAGGCGCACGCTTACGCCCGGGAGGCCATCACCGTTTTCGTCGCTTACCTTGCCTTTCAGCACCTGTGCCAGCATATCCCTCATTTGTATGGAGAGCTGCCCGGTACTTTTGGTTTGGAGTTCCTTACTGGCTTTGAGCAGGATGCGGCCCGACGGCGTGACCTGGTAGGAGATTTGGAGCGGTGCCAGCAAGGTCTGCAATGCGGCGGCCAGTTTCTGGTTGACGACGTGGATCGCCACCGGACGCTCGGCGCGGATTGCCTTGTTGCTGTACACGAATTTTACGTTCGCTTTCTGCTCCAGCTGGTCGAGCACCGTCGCCAGTTCCACCTTGTCGGCGTGGAGCGTTACGTTCCGTTCCAGGACCTCCTGTGCCTTGCTGACGTGCGCCGCGTAGGTGAGGCTGGAAAAGACGATTGAAAAGATAAGCTGGGCCAAAGAAATTCTCATGAGCAAGCAAAGCGATGCCCGGTTTTTTCGGTATCGGTTTTTTTTCATAGTTTAGAAAGGTTTTTTATAACTAATGAATACCCCGCTGCCGCATCTTGGCGGATTTCCGGCAGCAGGAAAGTACTGACCGGCAGGGTAGCCTTCTGCCGGTTTCTTTTTGGACTTTGGGACAGGTGATTACATAGGCAGTATTTAGGTTAAACAAAAATTACTTGCAGCCGGCGGCCGAAATCAGGATGCGCGTTCCCTGAACCTGGTACGAACCGTCGTTTGACTGGCAAATGAGGTCGAGCTGGTCAAAAAGCGACATGTTGGTGAGGTCTCCGGTAAATGTGCATTCGTTCACGGCCTCACCCGACACCACGATATCTACGCCGTAGGCATCTTCCAGGCGCTGAAAAATCTCCGGCAATGCCATGTTCTTGTAAATCGCCGGTGGCAGCTCGGCGTGGGCGGTGAGCAGTACCGGCTTATCGACCAGGCTGGTCATCAAATGTCCGCTTTCCTCGAAATAGGTCACGCGCTGGTTCGGGGTCAGGATCACGCCTTTGTTGAACTGGTGCTTAGCCTGGGGAGCGGCGTCTTCGGACCCGATGCTTTCGTTTTCGAATACGGAAACCTTCCCGCACACCACTTCAACCTGCATTTGATGCGCTTCGCCGCCTTCTTTTACCCAGAAACTCGTTCCCAGCACGCGGGTAACCAGCTTTCCGCTGTACACGAAAAACGGCCGGCGGCTGTCTTTGGTAATGTTGAAAAACGCGTCGCCGGTGAGCTGTACTTCCCGTTTGGCGGCTGAAAACCGGCGGGGGTAGGTCAGTCCGGCACCGGGGGCGAGGGTTACCTCGCTGCTATCGCCCAATTTGAGGCGCATCGGCCGGGTGGTATTGTTGGCGGTAGAAACCAGGGCTTCACGATCCGCTTCCAGCAGCAATGCATTGTCAGCGATCACACCGGGAGCCGGCTTATCCGAGAAAAAGTAAAACAATGACAGCGACACGATCAGCACGGCCGCAACCGAGGCGAACATGCGCACCACGACAGGCGACAGGCGCGGGAAGAATGTCCTTGTGTTTTGGGATGATTTTCTTTCGTGCTGGATCGCGCTCCACATCCGGGCTTTCAGGACCGATTTTTCGGTGTCCGAAAGTTCGGTTTGCGGCGCTCCGCTTTGTACCTGGTCATACCATGCATGAATGCGGTCCTTTTCCGCGGGACTACATTTTCCCTCGCGGTATTTCAAAAGCAGGTTTTCAATCTCGTCGTAACTCATAGGTTCAGGGGGTGGCTGGCTCAGCGTGTTTTTATCTGATTCAACCTCTAAACCGTATTGATCGCGGACAGTCCCTGAATGTTTTTAAAATAAATCGGAAAGTTTATATGAAAAGCGGGGTTTGGCGCTAAACTTCCTTTAAAAATGCAACGCCCTTGGAATGCCTTTCAGGAGAAAATGCTGAGGAGCAGCAGGAGCAGGGTTTCGTTGAGGTATTCGCGGACTGCCTTGGATGCTTTGCCGAGGTGGTACTCGACCGTTTTTTCGGACAAGTTCATGAATTCCGCGATCTGGGCTACCGTCCAGCTTTCTACGCGGCTGAGTTTGAACATTTCACGGGTTTGGGCAGGAAAAGGTTTAAGCCCTTCGTCGATGTTGCGGAGCAGCTCGTTATAGGCGACTTCGTCTTCGGTGTAATGCTCGTGCTGGCTCGCAAATGCCTGATAGTAGGCAAGGTAACGGCTCCTGGGACCGGCTTTCCGGATGTGATCGATGACTTCGAAACGTACCGCGGAAAAAAGGTAGTAGTTCAGCGTGGTGGTCCGCAGGCTTGCGCGCTCGTTCCAGAGGCGCGTAAAAATGTCCTGCACGATCTCTTCCGCAATGTGCCGCTGCCCGAGTTTATGGAATGCGGCTTTGTACATCGGGTACCAATACTCGTCGTAAATGGCGGTAAAGGCCCATTCCTGCCCGGAGCATAAGGCTTCCAGCAATTGCTGGTCAGAAACGCGGGCGCTATCGGGCATTTTAGTGAAGAGGTGTCAAGTTTACATTTTTGACAAAGTTATATTTTTTAGTTTGATATTCACATTTTATCCCGGCCGCTTAGTCAATCCAATTTTTTGAACCCGCTGAAACTGAACAAATGTGTTCGGTTTTGAACATTTTAATGGCTCTTTTTTATATTTAAGATATTGTTAATCAGTACATTGTGGTTGTTGCTATTTCCGGTGCGACTTTTGTATACCATCCATTGGTTCAATGTGCCCCATCTTTTAACCAGCCATGATATGATCGGTAATTATTTCAAAATTGCGCGGCGGAATTTGTGGAGAAACAAGGCTTTCTCCGCGATCAACATTCTGGGCCTGTCGCTGGGAATCGCCGCCTGTTTTTTTGTATTTCAATACGTATACTTCGAAAACAGCTACGACCGGTTCAACACCCAGGCGGCCAATATCTACCGTGTTCCGATTTCCTATTCGGGCAGTATGGCCGATGTGCCTACCACGGTGACCAATCACCCGGCGCTGGGCCCGGCCATGAAGGCGGATTTTCCCGAGGTGCTGGATTATGTGCGCATTGTGAACGTATCGCTGTTTATGAACGCGTCTACGATGTCGTATATGGAGGGACGTGCAGAACCGAAGACATTTAATGAGGGCGGCATTTTCATTGCCGATAAGTCCTTCTTCAAAATATTCAATTATCCGCTCATTTTCGGAGATCCCAAAACCTGCCTTGCCGACAAGGATGTGATCACGATTTCGGAAAGCGCAGCACAAAGGTATTTCGGCAAAGCTAACCCGCTGGGAAAGATATTGAAGCTGAACAACGAGATCCCCCTGAAAGTGACGGGCGTTTACAAGGACATGCCCGAAAACTCGCACATCAAGTTCGATATGCTGATTTCGTTCGAAACCGTGGGCCACGAATGGGGCTTCCAGGAATGGACCTGGCCTGAATTTTACAATTATGTGCTGCTGGCGCCGGGTACGGATCCCAAAAAAGTCGAAGCGAAATTCCCCGCATTCATCGACAAATACCTGGGCGCGAAAATGAAGGAGCTCAATTTCAAATGCAGTTTCGCCATGCAACCGTTGACGGACATTCACCTCAACTCCAACTACCTCCACGAAGCGGAGGCGAACGGAAGCCAGAAAGAAGTGTATTTCCTGGGTGTTATCGGCGTATTTATCCTGCTCATCGCCTGGATCAATTACATCAATCTTTCTACCGCAAAGTCGATGGAGCGGGCGAAGGAAGTGGGTTTACGGAAAGTGGTGGGGGCATTCAGGAAGCAGCTGATCGGGCAATTTCTGTTCGAATCATTGATCATCAACGGACTGGCCCTTGTGGTGGCGGTGGCGATGATTGCATTATTCAGCCCGTTTTTCGATGATTTTGTGGGGAAACAAATCAGTCGGGGCTTCTTTTCCACCGGGCTTGGCAGCGAGTCGTGGTTCTGGGTGGCGGCATTTCTGGTCTTCATCGCGGGCGCATTGCTCGTGGGGGCCTATCCCGCATTCGTGCTGTCGTCGTTCCTTCCCGTGAAAGTGCTGAAAGGCCTGATGGTCCAGTCACGCTCGGGCATTTCGATGCGGCGGGTACTGGTATCGTTTCAATTTACCCTTTCCATCATACTCATTGCCTGCACGTTCGTGGTGGTGAAGCAATTCAATTACATGCGGAACGGCAACCTCGGCTACGACAAAGACCAGATGCTGATCGTGAAAGCGCCGGTGGTGAACGACACGACCATTTTCAGGAAATACCAGTATTTCAAATCGGAGATCGGCCAAATGCCGTCGATCGGGGTCACTACGGCCACGTCCGATATTCCGGGCCACACGATCAGGTACCGCAACGCCGTTCGCCGGGCGAACCAGGGCATTGACAAGAGTTTTACGACTTATCTGATGGAAGTCGACGAGCAATTTATCCCTTCCTACAAGATCCAGCTCGTGGCCGGAAGGAATTTTGAAAATGCCGATTCGTCGAATATGCAGGTGAATACCAATAATAAAGTGCTCATCAACGAAGAAGTGGCCCTGGCATTGGGATACCCGAATGCCGCAGCGGCTGTGAACCAGGATATTAAATTCAAGTTGGGACAGCGGGAGTTGCCTTGCAGGGTAATAGGGGTGGTGAAGAATTTTCACCAGCGGTCGATGAAGGAAAAATACGACCCGATCCTGTTCTATTACCCCACACGCACCGACTGGAAATACATTTCTGTGCATGTCAAACAAGGCGAATTTGCCCAGAGCCTTGCCGACGTCGGCCAACTCTACAAGAAGGTATTCGCCGGAAACCCGTTCGAGTACTTTTTTCTCGACGAGTATTTCAACAAGCAATACCAGGCCGATCAGCGGCTAGGGAATGTCTTCGGGCTTTTCGCGGTACTCGCGATCCTGGTCGCGTGTATGGGTTTGCTGGGCTTATCGAGCTTTGTCATCAGGCTGCGTACGAAGGAAATCGGCATCAGGAAAGTGCTGGGCGCCACCATCGGCGGCCTGCTGGTCCTCATCTCGAAAGATTTCGTAAAACTCGTGATCCTGGCGTCGCTGCTGGCCGTGCCAGTCGTATATTTCGCGGCCAAAACCTGGCTCGACAATTACGCATTCCACATCGGCCTGGGCGTCTCCATTTTCCTCGTCCCGCCTTTGCTGCTGCTCGGCCTGACGCTTTTGACGATCAGTCTGCAAAGTGTAAAAGCGGCGCTAAGCAACCCGGTAAAGAGCTTGAAGAGCGAGTAGTTGCCAATTTATCCCAGGTAAGGGCCTCCGGGTACGCCCCAGCCCCATTTGGGCATTGGTTCGTCGGGGTTCATTTGCAGGTCGTCGCTGTTGGAGTTGATCACCGCTATACGCGTACCCCATTCGATGTAGGCGACGAATGCGGAACGGAACTCGGGATCGTCGGGCAAGTGAATTGCATCGGCGGTCTCCAAAAGTAGCGAAACCCAGCGCTGGCGGTGCTGCTCGGTCAGATGTTTGGCCAAATGCTTTTGGATCATTTTGAAATGACTGCCTTCCGAGGTGCTATACCACTCGGGGCCACCTAATACCTCGGCGATGAAATGCGCCACATGCACCTGATGATCGGGCGACATATGCTTGAATACCGGTTCCAGGAGCGGGTCTTGAAGCACTTTTTGATAGAACAGGGCGGTCAGTTTTTCGAAAACGGGCATGCCGCCGGCCCAGTCGAATAATGTAGGAATTGATGATGTTTGAGTCATGGCAGATGTGGTTGGGGAAATGTGGTATTGCTCCGTTGGAATTTCAGTAGTAAAAGTAAGTTTTACCTCCCAATGTATTACTTTTTAGCCCGGCAACCGTAATACCCTCGCGTGAATGGTATTGAAAAGCGCCGGCGGCTGGAAGCATTTTGAATTAAAACTTACATTTCGAAACAATGAAAAACATCACAGTTCCTTCCCGTGACCAGGTAAGCCCCGAATCCCAGGAAATTTTTGATACCATGTCGAAGCGGCTGGGCCGGATGCCCAATCTGTATGCGACAATAGGCTATTCGGCGACCTCCCTCAAGGGCATGCTGGCCTCCGAGGAGAGTGTTGGCCACGGCGTTTTCACCGCGAAAGAAAGGGAGGCGATTTACCTGGTGGTGTCGGAAGTAAACCACTGCGACTACTGCCTCGCCGCGCACTCGCTACTTGCTCGCAAGCGGGGATTTACCGACGAAGAGATTGTCGGCCTGCGCAAAGGTCATGCCGCCGATCCAAAGCTGCATACCGCTGTCCAGCTCGCTAAGGCCGTTGCCGAGAACAAGGCGCAGGTCAGCGAGGCCGTAAAGGACGCGTTTTTCGCGGCAGGTTACGACGAAGCCGCACTGATGGACCTGATTTCGCTCGTAACGGTGCGTACATTCACGAACTACGTGTACGCGCTCACGAAAATACCGGTTGATTACCCGGCGGCAGCGCCGATTTAGGCAGAGAAACCGGTCTTCCGGCGGCCGTGTAATTGTGACATAGATCACGTAACCGGGGTGATTTTTCGGTGTTCTTTTGTGCCAGAATTTAGACACGAAAGAACATGAAAAAGCAAATAATTGCCGCAGGGTTGGCAGTCGCAGCGCTGACAACGGCGGCCCCGGTTACCGCCCAGAAAAAGCAATCTGAGGATATGTCCATCCGCCCGTATCAGGTCCATATTCCCGCCGCGGAACTGACGGACCTCAAACACCGGATCACGGCGACGAGGTGGCCCGACAAGGAACTCGTAAACGATGAAACCCAGGGCGTACAACTCGCCACGGTGAAGGCCTTGGCCGGATACTGGGCAACAAAATACGACTGGCGCAAGATCGAGTCGAAGTTGAATGCATTGCCGCAGTACATCACCAAAATCGATGGTGTGGATATTCATTTCATCCACGTCCGCTCGAAACACAAGAATGCATTGCCGGTGATCATCACGCACGGCTGGCCCGGCTCGGTCATCGAGCAGCTGAAAGTCATCGGCCCGTTGACCGATCCCGTGAAGTACGGCGGTAAAGCGGAAGACGCGTTTGACGTGGTGATCCCGTCGATTCCGGGTCACGGTTTTTCAGCCAAGCCTGATGAACCCGGATGGAACCCGGTACGCGTAGCCAAAGCATGGATTACGCTGATGGACCGGCTGGGCTACAAGGAATATGTGGCACAGGGGGGCGACTGGGGTAACGCTATCTCCGAAAACATGGCGCTGATAGCTCCTCCCGGATTGCTGGGTATCCATACCAACATGGCCGCTGCCGTTCCCGCCGAAATTTCAAAGGCATTGGCCGGGGGCGCCCTACCCGAAGGGCTTTCCGCCGACGAACGGAATGCTTATGAGCAACTGGACTTCTTCTATAAAAAGGGACTGGGCTATGCGAGCGAAATGAGCCTGCGGCCTCAAACCTTGTATGCGATCGAAGATTCGCCGGTAGGCCTCGCCGCCTGGATGCTCGATCACGACGACCGGAGCTACAAGCTCATTGCGCGGGTATTCGACGGAAAAGTGGAGGGGCTCACACGGGATGATATTCTGGATAACATTACCCTGTACTGGCTTACCCGCACGGGCGTGTCGTCGGCACGGCTCTATTGGGAGGCTTCGCAGGGGGCAACGGGCGGCTTTTTCGATCCGAGGGGTTTGAAAATCCCGGTAGCGGTAAGCGCATTCCCCGATGAGATTTACGCCGCGCCGCGGACCTGGGCCGAGCGGGCATACCCCCAACTGATTTATTTCAACAAATTGGAAAAAGGCGGGCATTTTGCAGCCTGGGAACAGCCACAGGTGTTTACCGCGGAGTTACGCAAAGCGTTTCAATCACTTCGCGGGAAATCCGGACAGGGCCTGAGTGGACAGTGAGCCTTACCGTAAGATTTGTAAAATCTGGGTCATCGAGCCGACCAGTGTTTCCAGCTTCGACTGATCCAAATCTGCGATAATCTTCTTAATCTGTTGATTGGAAGCAGTATCCAGCGCTTTAAAAACCTTCATTCCGGGCTGGCTGAGCGATAGCAACGAAGCGCGTTTGTCGTTTTCGGATGCTTTTCGCTCGATCAGCCCTTCTTTTTCAAACTTTTTGAGGATGCGGCTCAGATAGCCCTTGTCGATGCTCAGCGTTTCGATGATGTCGGAAGCCCGGCATTCACCATTTGAAGCGATTTCAAACAGGATCCGGCCTTCCGCCAGCGAGTACGGGCTGTCGAGCAGATGACTGTCCAGCAACCCGAGTAAATCGGTATAGAATCTGTTAAAAACCCTGATCTGTTGAACCTGCTGGTTGGCCATTTCGCTACTGGTTTAGGGTCAATTCGTATTTCAGCTCGGTCAACGCCTTATCAAAAGCATCGGATTGCTTCTGCTCGGTGAGTACAAACCCAAATCGCTCGTAAAGTGCCACTGCCGGTTGCTGCTCTTCCGTTGTCCACAGATATGCGTGCCCGCAGCCCGTGGATACCATAAATTCAACAAACTCGCCCATTAATCTCTTCCCGAGGCCAATGCCCCGGTATTCGGGCAAAAAAATGAAGTATCTGAGCTGGACGGCATCGGCTCTGTGTTGTGCAACCAGGCAGCCGACCACCCGGTTCTCGTGTTCGCAAAGCCACAGCTTGTCCTTCTCCGGGTCGTATTGCTGTGCAAATTCGCCCAGGCCTTTCAAGACATAAGCTTCAAAATTCAGACCATACCCGCATTCTCTGGCGTAAATGTCGCCATGCATGGAAGCAATGAGTCCCAGGTCGCCTGGCCTGAGCGTGTTCCTGAGCGTTATGTCCGGCAGGAGTGGTTTTGCCGGGTTGGTTGTATCCATTTGTTTGAATGTTAATGAGTTGTATTGGATAATGCGCGGAAAATAGCTAGTCGCTTGTACAAATTAGCTAAATATAGTTGACAAAGTCAACTATATGAGAAGCATTCTCGCAAGAAACGGGTTTGCCGGCGAAGGAATATTGAGCTGTTTTGATGAAAAAACAAGCGCAAAAATGCATCACATCAGCAACCCGTCTATTCTGTATTTTGGTACCCCTGTCGTGCTCGTCGGCACGACCAACTCCGACGAAACTTATAACCTGGCACCCATATCGTCCGCGTTCTGGCTGGGCTACCGCTGTATGATCGGCATTGCGGCCCATTCCAAAACAACGGAAAATATCCTGCGGACCAAGGAATGCGTGCTGAATCTGCCGTCTGTGGACCAGGTGGCGGCGGTAGACAGGCTTGCGTTGCTGACCGGAAGTAACCCTGTGCCCGCGGGGAAAATATTGAAGGGATACACGCATGAGGCCGACAAATTCGGCAGGGCCGGACTGACGCCGGTCGCGTCCACGATGGTGAATGCCCCGCGGGCGCTGGAATGTCCCGTTCATCTGGAAGCGGCGTTCGTCGCGATTCATCCTTTCGCCGCAGAAACAGGTATCGAAAACATCCGGAGCGTAACGCTGGAATTAAAAATTCTCCGTGTTCATCTGGACGATTCGATTGTTTCCGAGGAGAATCCGCATCATGTCGACCCGGATAAATGGCGGCCGCTGATGATGAGTTTTCAGCAGTTTTATGGGCTGGGGGAGCGGGTGCATCCTTCCAAACTGGCGTCTGTGCCGGAGCGGTTGTACCGGACCAACGACACCGAGTCGGCAATGGCCGCGGTGGCAGGCAGGTAACTATCGTACCGGCTGGCCCTCTTTTTGTCCCCGTTTTGAAATGCCGGTCGTCGTGGTGATAAAAAGTCATCACAAAATGAAAAAGGCATTACACATTACCTCCAGTGCGCGGGGCGCGCAGTCGTACAGCCGCGGCCTGAGCGCGGCGATCATCCGCAAATTAATCGCCAGAAACGAGATCGGCAGCGTGGTCGAGCGGGACCTGATACAGTCGCCGCCGCCGTTTCTCGACGAAAGCCTGATCGGCGAGTTCTACAAACATGCGGACGCGGTATCGGACGAAGGAAGGCGTTTGCTGACTTACGCCGATACCATTTTCAATGAGATCGCGCAGGCGGATGTCATCGTCATCAGCACGCCCATGCATAACCTGGGCGTTTCCGCACATTTGAAGGCCTGGCTCGACCAGCTGGTGCGCGTAGGGCTTACCTATCAATTCAATGAAGATGGTTCACGAACCGGCTGCTTCAAAAACAAGAAAGTATACCTGGCGATTGCCTCAGGCGGGAAGCAGGCATTCTGGCCGGAAGGGTGCGAATTTATTGAGTCCTACGTGAAGGCGGTATTCAGCGCTTACACCGGCATGACGGATGTGTCAACCTACCGGGTAGAGGGCACCGCGATGGGCATACGGGAGGTCGATTACGAGGAAATTTTGCAAAACCTTTAATCTCAGCCGATCACTTTTATATATTTGCCATTATTTTTAATGAGTCCAAATAAATAAAGTTGAGATGATTAAATTTTTAGCATTGGTTTTCTGCATATTATCCGTACAAGCCTTCGCCCAGACGGGCACGATCAGGGGTACCGTAACCACTTCCGACGGCAAACCCGGCGAGTTTGTCAACATTAGTCTTGGGAAAACGGCCCGGGGCGTCGTCGTGAATGAGGCCGGGCATTACGCCCTGAACAAAGTCCCCGCAGGAACTTACACGCTGACGGCCAGTTTTACCGGCCTCGTCACGCAAACCAGCACGGTGACCGTCGCGGCGGGGGAAACGAGTTCGGTGAATTTTACGCTGGCCGAGGACAACCGCCAGTTGCAGGAGGTCGTAGTCCGGAGCGACAACCGGCTCACCAACAAGGAAACCGACTACGTGGCGCGGATGCCTTTGAAAAACCTGGAAAACCCGCAGGTTTATAATGTGGTGGGGAAAGACCTGATGAAAGAGCAAATGATGACCGACGTGAAGGATGTCTTTCGCGCTGCGCCAGGCGTGGCGCCTACCGAATATGTTACCGGTAGTTTCGCGGTCGTATTCAGAGGGTTTACCAACTTCGACTATGCCCGGAACGGCATGGCGACCTCGGTGTACCGCACCGGTACCGAAATCGCAAACCTGGAACGCATTGAAATGATCAAAGGCCCGTCGGGCACGCTTTTCGGTTCGCAGGTATCGACATTCGGCGGGGCCATGAACCTCGTGACCAAGAAACCCTACGCGGGTTTTGGCGGCGAAGTATCGTATAGCATGGGCAGTTTTGATTTGAGCAGGGCTACCGTCGATATCAATACCCCGCTGGACCAGGAGAAAAAGGTATTACTGCGGTTCAACGCCGTGCAGCACCAGCAGAACAGTTCCAGCGAGTACGGTAAAAACAAACGGTTCGTGATCGCGCCGAGCCTTTCGTACCAGGCCAGCGACCGCCTTTCGTTCCTGTTCGATTTCGAGTATTTTAAAAGCAATGCAACCCGCCTGGCCTACACGCTGCTGTTTGCCGACGAGGTGCCGTTCAAGACGGCGAAGGACATTCCGATGGGTTTCAAAAAATCCTTCTTTGAAAATGACCTGCTAAGCGACGCGCAGGCTACCAAGTATTTCGGGCAGGCAAAATACCAGATCAGCAAGAACTGGACATCGACGACGGGCATTTCCCACGTCAACGAGTTCCTGAACCACAGCTACCAACCTTACGTAAACTGGATCAGCGCCGATACGGCGGTTACGAGTATCAGGCATTTTGGCCCGCGGGAAAGGACCTATGCCAACGTGCAGCAGAATTTCAACGGCAGCTTTCAGACAGGGCGGTTTCATCATAACCTGCTCATCGGCGCCAGCTACGAGTACAACGACGAGTCTGTTACGTACCGCGTAGTGCCGCTCGATAAAATCAATGTAAATAAGCCCTTTGAAAAAGCGGGCCTGAGCCGGGTCAACAGCATCCTGGCCGATCCCGCGACGGGCGCTTCGCATGACGCGTACGGGGGCAATGTGCTCGGGATCTACGTTTCGGATGTGATCAGCTGGACGGATCGCCTTTCGACGATGCTGAGCCTGCGCTACGATCGGTTTGAGCAGACTTACGAAGGAGGCTTTGTCCAGCCGTCGCTTTCGCCGAAACTCGGGATCGTGTATCAGGTTGTGAAAGACCAGGTATCGCTGTTTGGAAACTTTATGAACGGATTCCGTAACCAGGGGCCGGTGGAGCAGCCTAACGGCAGCCTGTTCAAACCGAAACCGGTATTCGCCAATCAGCTGGAAGGGGGCGTGAAGGCGGAACTGCCCGGTAATAAGCTCGGCGGCAGCATCAGCTATTATTACATCAATATCGATAATGCCCTGCGCACCGACGACGCACAATACAGTTTTCAGGACGGCCAGCAAGTGAGCAAGGGCGTCGAGGTGGAACTTACTGCCAACCCTGTGGCCGGTCTTAACATTATCGCGGGCTACGGATTCAATGAAAACAAATTTGTGAAAGCCGATGTGTACGAAGGCAAATTTGAAACACAGGCACCGCAGCACATCGCCAATTACTGGCTGAGCTACCGCCTTCCTTTCCAGGCTCTGAAAGGCGTCGGTCTGGGCTTTGGCGGGAACTACGTGAGTGAATCGTATTTGAATTCCAGCAACACTTATGCGATCCCGGCCTATCACGCCATGAATGCGACTGCGTTTTATCAGCGTGACAAATGGAAGCTCGGTTTGAAACTTAACAACCTGTCCAATGTAAAATATTGGGATTCGGTAGGGAACCCGCAGTTCACCAGAAACTTTGTGGCCACCTTTTCTTTCCGGTTTTAAAGCATCGGGTTGATAACCAAAGGCAAATCAAAAGGCCGGCAGCTTCCCCGCGGAGGGACAGCTGCCGGCCTTTTGATTTGCCTGTTTCACTGAATTTTTTCTACAATTTTTTAGTACGAATTTTGTAGATTTTTGCTGACTTTACGATCCTGATCTGTCCATCAACTTACTGGAAAACAGGGGTGAATTGTACAAAACGCATACGGTTTTGTATCTCCCGGTATCATTGTAAAAGAGAAACCCATCTGAAAGCGATGAATAACCAATCTGGCCTGCTGTTACCCCCTTTTCAATGTAGGATTATTCTGTTTTTTGTTATTCTGACAGCGAGCTTTGCTGGGTGCCGTCAGGCCGAAAAAAGCGGTCACGATGTACAACTGAAAGCCAGGATCGACAGCCTCGACCGAACCTCCCGCGTGACCGGGAGCCGGAAAGCGATTGCCAGCCTCGATTCGTTTATGGTTACGCTTACGAGGAGGAACATCCACGATAGTATTCTCTATTTCAAATTCATGAAGGTGCTGAGCCATCGTGATTCCACCATGAATGCCGCCGCGCTCGCCTACACCGACAGCCTGCTCGGGCTGTTCGCCTCCAAGCGCGTACGCGAGGAAAACCCGATCGACTATTCGAAAGCATTGCTTTTAAAAGGGGACGACCTGCTGAAACAAAAGGAGTATTACCAGGCTTACCGCAACTATTACAAAGGCAAATCCTTTTTGCTTTCGATGGGTGAAACATGCGAATGCGCGCGGTACAGCAGCAGGATCGCCAATATTTCATTCAAGGAAGAAAATTACTACCAGGCCATTGAGTATTGGAAGCACGAATTGGACGAATTGTCGCATTGCCGGGAGCCGGAGAATTTTCAGTTGGAGTTTATTGAAAAGCAGGGGAGTATGCGGAATATCGGGATTGCCTATATGCTGATTAATGAACCCGGCAAAGCGCTCGATTACTTCATCCAGGCCGATCAGTTTATCAACCGGAATGCGGCACGGTTTCCCAAGGACCAGAATTTTATCCGGTTTGCACGGATTGTCATTTTGAGAAACCAGGCGGAAGCCTATGCATTGAAAGGCGACAACCGAACCGCAGAAAGATTGATCAAAAAATGCCTGGAACACGACCCGAGCATCGATTGGTCTATTGACGTCGAACGGGAGTCGCGGCAGATACTGGCGCAGATTTACATCGATTCGCACGAGTATGACAAGGCGCAGGCGCAGATGGACTCGCTGAGGCGTCTCCCGGGCGCGGCCGGAAATCCGTCGACCAGCGGCTTGTACCGGACCATGCAAGCTTCCATTTTGTACGGGCGCGGTGATTTCAAGGAAGCCGGCAAACTGTTCCTGGCCAACGTCGAGGCGGAGCGTAACGGTAAACTCAAAAGAAATGCACAAAGCAAAAACAATGTGGGGCATTTGCTGCAACAGGTCCAGCGCGAACATGAAATAGAGCTGGCTGCCGAAAAGGACGAACGTGAAAATCTGATCCTCCAATTTTCGGTGCTGCTTACGTTTGCGATGGCCGTCATTGTTTACCTGATCTGGCGGAATACCCGAAAGACGATCGCCAACCTGAATGCGGTAACCAAACTGAACGGCGTAATCACGCAAAGCAATATCGCATTGCAGGATACCGTCAATGCATTGGAGGAATCGGAGGTCGAGAAAGAAAAGATGCTGCGGATCGTTGCGCATGACCTGCGGAACCCTATCGCCGCGATGATCTCGGGTGCTGACGTGCTCTTCTGGGATCAGTCCCCGTCGGAGGAACAGGCCATGCTCGTCAACGCGATCCAGCAGTCGGGCCAATTGGCATTCGGGCTGATCGGCCAGATATTGCAGGCGGGGCCGGACAAGAAAAGGATCAGCAAAAGCGAGGAAGACCTGGCAGAAATTGTCCAGTCGTGTATCGATATGCTGAGCTACAAGGGCAAGGAGAAGCGGCAGACGATCCACTATGATTACGAGAAGGCCATGGTGCCCGTCGACCGGGAGAAGATCTGGCGGGTGTTCTCCAACCTGCTGAGCAATGCCGTCAAATTTTCGCCATTGGAAAGCGCGATCAATGTAAACTTGAAAAAGAACTCTAACCTGACGCTCCTCAGCGTGCAGGACCACGGCATCGGAATCCCCGACGACCTGAAAGGGCACATTTTTCTCTCGACCAACGACGCCAGGAGGGTAGGGACGGAGGGTGAGCAGTCCTTCGGGATCGGGCTTTCGATTTGCAAGCAGATTGTCGAAGCGCACGGCGGAAAGATCTGGTTCGAATCGGTCAGCGGCACCGGAACCACGTTTTTTGTGGAGTTGCCGGATTGACCGTTTAATAATCCTTCTTTAAAAAATAATAGTCATTCAAGGGTAGGTTATGAAACTATTTGCTTTTTGCATATAGAATTACTTCGAAGTGCCTATTTAAGCGCCCCACTAAAATCCTTTCAGATTGCCTTTTTTCAATGGACCATCGCACCCGCAATGGTTTGGGAATGTATTGCCTACCTGTTTCACAAAAATTATCATCATGGACGAAAAACAATTGAGGAAATCTTTCATTGATCCGGTCCTGGAATGGGCCAGGGCTAACCAGAAGCCCAAAGAACTGCGCCTGAAAAGCCTGGCCAAAGGGTTGGAAGCAGCCGCCGAAGCTGCGGAGCCCGAGGAAATGCCCTTTGTAGTGCCCAAACAGTTTACCGGAAAAGATTACATCACCATGCTGCTGCACGTCGACGCTGAAATCGAGCACGGGCTGATGCTGCAATACCTGTATTCGGCGTACAGCATCGGCGGGCCGAAGATCCCCGAAAAATACCGGGAGCGGGTGCATAACTGGAAAAACATCATCCTGGGCATCGCCAAGGAGGAAATGGGGCATTTTATTTCCGTGCAGAACGTGTTGAAGATCATCGGGGCGCCGCTGAACTTCGGCCGGGAAAGTTATCCGTGGGACGTGCCGTTCTATCCGTTCCCTTTCACGCTGGAAAAATTTACGCTCCGGTCGCTGGCCAAATACGTATATGCCGAGGCGCCAGCGGAGTGGCTGAGCAGCGACGATCCGGTAGCGAAAGAAATTAACAAAACCGTACACGCACAGGCATCGGATCCGCATACGGTGGGCGCGCTTTTCAAAGTGCTGCTGCAATTGATCCAGGACCCGGAGGTGATCTCGGACGACGCGTTTCAGCCGGGAACCTATCCTTACCAGGCCAAATTCGACGAATGGGGCCGTGGTTATACCGGCGGCGACAGGGGAAGCGTGAAAGATAACCGGTTCACGAAAAGTCCGGACGTGCTCGTGGCCCCGCTGCTCTCGCGCGACGACGCCTACAATGCCCTTGAACAAATCGCCGAGCAGGGCGAGGGCGATGAGCTCGACTCCGAAACACCTTCGCATTTCGAGCGCTTTTTATTCATCTACAATGATTTCAAAGCCATTCTGAAAGAGACGGACGGGAAATTCGACCCTGCCTATAACGTCGCTACCAACCCGTACGCGGGCGATCCCGATCATGCAGGCACGGCTTCCAACGAGCCCGCGGATGAAATGGAGCAGAACGAGATCACCACCGAGGAAGGTATTTTGTGGGCCAATCTCTTCGATACCCGGTACCGGCTCCTGCTCAATTTTCTCAACCACAGTTTTCTGCTCGACAATGGCAATAATAATGTCGGCTCGTTCACGCCGCGCGGCCTGATCATCAACTCCACCTTCGGGGAAATGTACAATCTCAGAAGTCTTGCGACGATCCTGGTGCAAACGCCGCTGTCGAAGAAAGGCAAGCTGATGGCCGGCCCGCCGTTCACCTCGCCGTACAGCTTCGACCTGCCATTCGGGGAACACAACCGCTGGCGCCTGCACCGCGACCTGCTGCTCGCCTCCGGCAAGCTGATCGAAAGCCTGAAAGCATTGAAGAACCAGCCGCACAGCCAGTACCTGAATGTTTTACAGGAAATAGACCGCAAGCTGCTCGAAGCGATTTCCCAATTGATGCAGGCAGAGCTGGCCTGAGTTTCTCAACATATTAAAGCCAAAAACCATTGCCGGATATGAAAATTCTAGCATTAAGAATACTACCCCCCATCGCACTCGGGCGTCTGGGCGAATCGGACAAGCCGATGGCGGCCTATGACCTTACATTATCCAAGGAAAAACCCCTCGATTTCCGGAAAATCGTGCCGGAGCAGACTTTCGTCGTGCATCCGTCGACGGGGGAGATAACAGCCTACCAACCGGAGCGCGTCGCATTCAAAGATGCCGAAAACCTGGAAGACAAAACCGGGAAGGCGCATCCGGTGGCGCCGTTCCTGGAAGTGTTCGCCATTACCGACAAGCAGCCCGACAAGCTGGTACCGCTCACGGTCGATTTGCTGAAAAAGGCAGGCCATGAACTCGAAGATATCAGCTGGGATGTACAGGTGGGAAACATCAAGATATTCAGAAGGACCAACGACGAAAATGACAAGATGTACGCGACGATCGACGGCATCCGGTCGCACGAGCTGAAACCCTTGCAGGCCGAATGCGGCAACTTTATCAAAGGCAAAACGCTGCCGCTCGGGTTTGTGCAGTTCATCAAACCTACACCCGATTTTCCCGAAATCAGGTTCCGGTTCACACCCGCCGCGGGGAAAGTGTACGGGTCGAGCCTTGTCCGGTTCAATAACGGAAAAGAGCAGGTGGACCCCGTGTTCGCAGGCCGCCGCGACGATCCTATTTTGTATGATATCAAAAAGGGAAAATGGCGCGGCTATTCCGAAACCAGCACGCCGAATCCGCTCTATACCAATCCGGCGCAGATATTTGCCGGCTATTCCGATGCGAATGGCAACCAGGTAAGCTGGGGGTATCTCGACGACGAATGCGACGGGTTCGTGACCGTAAAACTCGCCGGCCGGAACGGCAAGGAGCTGTTCGCGAAGGCGCATATCAGCGCCGGCCCGCCCGCCTACGCGCCCGATACGCTACCGATCCGCGTCGTATCCGACGAACTGGAACAAATCCTGAAAGGTACCGACGTCGATGGCGAAGTGACGATCGAGGAAGCTGAGGAAATTGTGCGCCGCGCATTCGAAACGATCCGGCTCATGAATACCGCCATTATGAACGGCAATGCCTATGAAGGCAAACTGAACGTGGCGAGCACGATGGTCCGGCAAAATACCAACGATTTCGGCCGCCTTTACGAGCCGATCATGGCGACTTCGCTGGTGGACAATATGGCGTTGCAGGTGCTGCACGAACGCGTTTTCGCCGGCCTCAGTACCGGTGCATCGCCCTGGTTCGAAGACCTGCTGCGCAAACCCGGGGAAATCGGCGACCTTTCGGCAAAAGCCCTGCGTAAAATGCCCGCATTGATGCGCGGAGCCGACGGCCGGTCGCTTACATTTACCAAACGGCAAATCAATATGGTGATCAAAGCGGCGGCCAGATCGCTAATGCCCGAGGCGGATGCCGCGGATGCGTCGGGCGACGACCCGCTCGTGCCCTCCAACCTGACCGCGCAGCTGCACTACCGCGGGAATGGAAACCCGGTGAGCGTATTGCCCCGTACGGCGATCTCCAACTGTTTCCCCGGCCTGGAATTCGACTTCCGCAACCTCTGGCGCCGCGCGTTCCAGGGCATTGTGCTGATCGAGAACAATAACTATGTGATCGACGCCGACAAGGCACTGGCGCATTTGGTACACCACCGACTGGTGGCCATTGACGGCAAACCGACGATGGTGGCCACTTCGGGGCCCGTGTTTCCCGATGGCGACAGCGTGCCGCTCCGCACGGAGGCGAACCCGAACGGGGTGTCGTTCATGGAATGGTCCAATTCGATGGTCAATGTTTTGCAAAAACAAGGGCAGCAGGTGGCCTGCTACTTTACGGCCGAGCAAAGCACCCACGAGGTAGTCGTGGACTTAGATAAACTCGACGATCCGACCCTGTATACGAAGGTAATGCTGACTGTCAATAAAGTATTCGAGGGCGACAGCGCTACGCTTTCGGAACAGATCATCAAACCCGGCGAACTCACCCAGGGACTTTGCGCCCCGTGGCAGAACGACTACCGCGAATGCGCCTGCTATTACTGGGCAGCCAGCCGGCCCGATTACGTGAATGTAGTGCCCGACGAAAAAGGACTCAGCACCGGCGACAGCTGGATGGCCAAGAAACGGACCGGCAAATACATTCCCGACGACCGCGTCAACACCCGGTTGCTGTCCTATGACGACCTGTTTATTAACTGGCAGGGCGAACTCAACTTTATCGTGGAGGGAAAAGATGCACTTAACAGCTGAAATGGAACCGGCTGTGGCGGTTTCACGACTGGCCGGGACTATCGCCACACAGTCCCGGCCGAAATCGCCATTGGCCCACCTGATCCGGGGAGGCGGGCAGACGCAGCTTTTCATTCCCAACGGCAGCCGGTTGTATGCGGTAGCGGGGGATGTGGAGCAAAGGGTCGCACGCGCACTGGACGCGGGCGATCACGAGGAATTGCAGGATTTGTTGGCCCGCTACGGCCTTTCCGCGCCGGATTATGTCGACGATACACCGCTGGAAAGCCCGCGGCTCTACGCGCTTTCGCTTGCCATTGCCCAGAAATGCAACATGGGCTGCACCTATTGCTATGCCGATCAGGGCAGCTTTGGAGGGCAGGCCAAAAGCATGTCGCTCGACACGGCGCTGAGGGCCATCGATCTCCTCATGGACCAATGCCCCGAGGGGGAAAAGGTGCAGCTTACGTTTCTGGGTGGGGAACCGCTCGCCAACCGGAAAGCCCTGACCGAGGCGACGGCGTACGCGGTGGCGAAAGCGGAAAAGAGGGGAATTAAAGTAGGCTTTTCGATCACGACGAACGGCACGATGGTCACCGAAGCCGATGCCCGTTTTTTCGAAGAATATGGCTTCGCGGTTACGGTCAGCCTGGATGGTATTGGTAAAAGCCACGATCTGCAAAGGCCTATGAAAGGCGGCAAGGGTAGTTTTGACCTGATCATGAAAAACCTGGGGCCGCTCCTGGCCATGCAGGGGAAAATGCAGGTTTCTGCCCGGGTTACCGTCACGCCGCGTAATCTTGACCTGCCGGTGATGCTCGACGAATTCATTCACATGGGTTTTCACAGCGTCGGTTTTTCGCCTTTGCTGCGGTCGATGAACGGCCGTGACGAAATGGGGCAGGAAGAACTTTCGGTTTTGCTCGAAAACATGATTGCCTGCGGGTTGAATTTTGAAAAGAATGTCCTGGCCGGCAGGCGTTACCCGTTTTTGAATATGGTGAATGCATTGAAGGAGATTTCCAAAGGCACGCACCGGCCGTACCCCTGTGGAGCGGGTGCGGGCTATATGGGCGTTTCCGCCGACGAGGAGCTTTTTGCCTGCCACCGGTTTGTGAATGAGGACGAGGGCAAAATGGGTAACCTGACCAACGGCGTCGACGCGACTTTGCAAAACGGCTGGCTTTCGTCGCGCCATGTGAGCAGCCAAAGCCCGTGTACGCAATGCTGGGCCCGTTACCTGTGCGGGGGCGGGTGCCACCACGAGGTAATCGCCAAGGGCCGCACCGCCTGCGACTACATTCGCTCGTGGTTGCATTACACCATACAGGCGCATGAACGGCTGTCGCGTTTGAAACCCGGTTGGAATGCCTAGTAATCTATGATCCAGGATTTTGAAATCGTTATTATCGGTGCCGGCCCGGCAGGACTTACCGCCGCAATCCGTTTGCTGGAAATGGGGCATTCGGTGGCGCTGGTCGAGCAGGAAGCGTTTCCGCGCCCGCAGATCGGTGAGTCGCTTTCGCCCGGGGTGCGGCATCTGTTCGCTTATCTGGGAGCGGGGCAGCTATTGGAAGATCCCCGTTATCTGCCCGATGTCCCGGCCAGGGTGGCGTGGGGCGGGGGAGAGCCCGTACTGCTCGAACCGGCACAGCGCGCGGGAGGATTGCTCGTCGACCGCGCGCATTTGGATGCCCAATTGTTGGCCCTCGCAGTTGGTAAAGGGTTACGCCTTTTCCAGCCGGCCCGGATGGTCGCATTCAGTTCCGAAGGGGATCGGTATCAATTGAAAATACAGTCCGCAGCTGGTGATTTCCGGGTCACCGGCCGCGTGATTTTGGATGCCCGCGGGCGTATGGGCGGGCATTCCCGCGCGCACATGACGCTGGCGCCCGCGTCGGTAGCGCTCTGGACGCATGTACCTGCGGGCGCAATGCTTAGCGACGCCCGGCGTACCGACGCCCGGCGTGGATACGCCCGTATCGAAACGGTGGATGAAGGGTGGATATGGGGCGCGCCGGTGCCGGGAAACCGGTATCGGATCATGGCCTTTACCGACCCGGATTCGATCAAAGGGCAAAGCCAGGCGCATACGGTACGGCAAATGCTTTCCCGGTCGAAGCTGTTCGGGGCTGTGGCTTCCGATCGTTTCGAGGGCGATATGAAAAGCTGCCTCGTGCGTACTTACGTGCATTCGGCCCCGTGGGACGGGCGGCTCGTCCGGATCGGCGAGGCTGCATTTACCCTCGACCCGCTATCCTCGACGGGTGTGGAGGCAGCCATGCGCTTTTCGCTGCAAACCGCCATTGCGGTTCACACCATGCTGGCCGACGGCGATCCGGGTGTTGCAAAGGCATTTTACGAGCATAAACTGGCCGAAGCGGTCACCAGCCATGCCCGCTGGACTTCCGAGTATTACGGGCAGGCCGGGAAGGCCGATTCGCCATTCCCATTCTGGGCGAAAAGAAGCAACTTCCGCATCAACGACCTTGCCCCGGTGAACGAATTTACCGCCTTGGTAAAACAGCGGCTTATGGGGCAGCCACCGATTTACAGTGCAAAAGAACCCGCCACCGTTCCGATCGACCCGCTCATCCGGTTCCTGTGGGACAAGCCTGTCCGCCTGTCCGGTGAGCTCGCATTCAGTTCCGAATTCGCCGTCACCGGCGACCGCGTCGAAATCCGGCGCGCATTGGTACATCCCAATCTTCCGAGGCCCATGGTTTACCTGAACCAGATCGAAATTCCCCCGCTGTTGAACACACTCGGCGACGGCGCCACCTACGGCACGGCGATTGAAACCTGGTGCCGCCATTTCCCTTATGCGGATGTGAAAAAGGTGCTCGGATTTCTTTGGGGCGCTGAAATTGTTCAGTAGTATTGTAAAGGTGTTTTAACCCAAAAACCTTTTTCGAAAAATGGAACCTTACCGTTACGATACGCTCAGCGAGGCCGTCAATGACCTGCAAAAAAGAGGTTATACCCACGATTTTCTGATCGAGGACGGCACCGAATGCCTCTACTGCAAACAGCGTTCGCTGGAACTTTCGCCGGAGGAATTTGTGATAGACGAAATCCACCGCTTCGAAGGCATGACCGATCCTGCGGACGAAAGCATCGTGTTCGCGATATCTTCTTCTCAACACGACATACACGGCCTGGTGATCAACAGCTTCGGCGCGGAATTTGGATACAGGTCTTCAAAACTCGTTGAAGACCTGCACAAAAGAGCCCGCGGGCACTGAAAGGAAAACGGTGCATCAGGGGCGAAGGTATTTCCGCGTATCCAGCGCATAGAAATGTCCGTTCGCATCGCCGAAATACAGCACCCCCTCCGCCGCGACGGGCCCTGAAAGGATCGAGCCCAGCGAGAGAATGTGCTTCTCGGCTTGCAGGTAATTATCGCCGTACATATCGAAATCTTTGCGGATATGATCGGTGTCGTCGTACACCAGCGCGTGATTTTTCTTGCTTTCGTCGGTCTGGAAGGTTTTGAATACCTTTCCGGTTTCGGGGTCCGCGAAATAGACCCTGCCGTTGAAACAGCCGAATACGAGCGTGTTGCCCATGACCATCGCCGTGGCGTACACCCGCATGTTGAGCGGCATGATCCAGTTCACTTTCCCGGTTTCGGCATTCAGGGAGTAAAACTGGTGCGTATCAGAAGTGCCCACCAACAGATTTCCCTTGTGGAGGGCCGGCGTGGCGATGACCCAGCTGCCCTTTTCCTTCATGTTCCAAAGCTGCTGGCCGGTTTTCGTATTCAAACTATAAATATAAAAATCGCGGCTGCCGAAGATCACCTGCTCGTCGTCGACAAGGGCCGCGCGCTGTACTTCCCCTTTCGGGAATGCCGGATCGCCCAAAGTTTTGAACTTCCATACCAGGCTCCCGCTCTGCGCGTCGAGCACGTAGAAATGCCCGTCGTAACTGCCGATGAAAACGCGGCCGTTGCGCACTACCGGTGATGCATGTACGACGCCTCCGGTTTTGAATTTCCAACGCAATTTTCCCGACTCGATATCGATCGCGTACACGGAGCTGTCGCCGCTACCGGCATACAGCGTATTGCCTTCGGCTACGGGTGACGACAGGTAATAATCCCAGAGATCGTAGCTTTGTTCGCCTCCGGTTTTGAACGTCCACAGCAGCTTGCCCTTTTGCCTGTCCACGGCATAAATGTTGCCGTCGGCGCTGTTGAACAGCACTTTGCCGGCCGTTACGGCAGGCGTGGACCGGATCGCCCCGGCGGTGGTATACTTCCAGAGCTGCTTGCCGTTGGTCCGATCGACGGCGTACAGGTTCATATCATTGCTGCCGAAGTAAATGGCCTTTTCAGTAACGGCCGGGGCACCGTGAATGCCTCCTGCGGTTGAAATTTTCCATTGAAGCGGTTGCTGGGCAAAGGCCTGGGTAAGAAGGGTCAGGCCGAAAAGAAAGAGGTTCAATTGTTTTTTCATGGCTGGTTAAGGAAAGGATAGGTGTGCCCGCAAGTTATATGAAAATCGTCAAAGCACCTTGATACAATAAAATTTCCGGGCATTTTTGAATTCCTGACAAAATGAGTAAAATGCACAATTATTCTTTTTTTGTCCTAACCCACGGCCTGGTAAATGTCAGACTCTACGCTTCCGGATTCACAACTTTGGTGCCTGATCAAGGACGACGACCAGGCGGCCTACACGGTCCTGTTCCGGAAATATTACCCTGCATTGCTCGGTTACGGCAAGTCACTGACCGACCACCACGGACTGGCGGGAGATTGTGTGCAGGAAACATTCATGGAAGTCTGGCTGTACCGCCGCAACCTCGCCGTACCCGATTCCGTGAAAGCCTACCTGCTCGCGGGAGTACGCAGGCGTATCGCGCGCCGCCTCGAACGCGACCGCATTTTCAGGCACTCGCGCGACATTGGGGAGGCCGAGTTTTCCTTTCAGTTCACCCCGCTCGATGAAATGATCTCCGACGAAGAAACCCGCCGGCAGGTGCATCAGCTCAATACCCTGTTGAACCAGCTTCCCGCACGCCAGCGCGAGGCGCTGTATCTCCGCTACCATCAGCAGCTCGACATCGACGAGATCGCCCGCCTGATGCAGATTAATCCGCAATCGGCTTCCAACCTGCTTCACCGGGGCATCAAGCACATCCGGGAAGTGTGGGTAGGCGAGTTGCACACTTTCGCATTGCTCCTTTGCGTGTATTTTTAAATTTTTAGAGAAAAAATTGAAAAATGGTGAGTATCGCCCGGCGGTACTGTCCTCTCCTGCCTGAAAAACCGATACTTCATGCAGCGAGAAAGCTATACTACCGTTACGCAGTTTTGTGATGATGCATTGTTCCGCGAATGGGTCACCACGGGGCGTGATACCGCCGGCTGGGCGCAATGGCTCGAAGCGAATGCCGACAAGCAACGGCTCGTACAGGAAGCGCGTTACCTGATCCTGGCGATGGGCAGCGACATGCCCGGTGCCACGGCAGCGGAGACCGATCAGGCGCTCGAAGCGACCTGGTGGCGGATCCACGAGGAGGAACACCGCGTGCGGCCGCTCCGGCTGGCAACCTGGTGGCGCGTGGCAGCTGCGGTGGTAGTATTTGCGATCGGTCTGGGCTGGTATGTCTCGCGTCAAAATTCTGCCGGAACGGACATTGCCGTACGTAAGCCGTCGGCCGCTTCGCAGGGAAGCAGGGATGTCGAGGTTTATAACGACTCGAAAGTGGCCCGCCTGGTGAACCTGGAAGACGGCAGCACGATCATTCTCCAGCCGAATGGAAAGCTGAGCTATCCGAGGAAGTTTGCAGCGGAAAAACGCGAGGTGCATTTGTCCGGCGAGGCGTTTTTTGAAGTCAGTAAAAACCGGCAACGCCCGTTCCTGGTCTACACCAACGATATCGTGACCGAGGTAGTCGGCACGAGTTTCCGTATCAAAGCCGCGGACGATCAGCCGGAGGTGGAGGTATTTGTGAAAACGGGTGAAGTGCATGTCCGGCCAATCAAACCCCAAAACAACGATGCGGAGAATGTGGTGCTGCTGCCCAACCAGTCGGTTAGCTACGTCAAATCCCGCAGCCTTTTTGAAAAACCTGAAAACAAGGATATCCCGAAACGGGCGATCGAGTACCTGAATTTCGACTTCGCCGATGTACCCGTCGCTACGATTTTCTCGACCCTGGAAAGTGCCTACGGCGTCACAATCGACTATCCCCACGATGTTTTGAGCGATTGTTACCTCTCCACCTCGTTATCCGACGAACCGCTTTTGTCGAAACTGAAAATCGTTTGCGAAAGTATCAGCTCCGGTACGCAGTTCCGCATGGAAGGAAACCACGTGATTGTAGAATCCACCGGATGTAATTAATGTCCTGCCTATGAATTAACCAACCTGTATACAAAAAAGAGCCGGACTGGTTGCAGCAGGCCGGCTCCTGAAATCCACAACTCCGATTGCATTACGCCCTGGGAGTGGGGTGTTATTGCCCAATTTTTCTGTCGAATCGAAACAATAAACCGTCAAATCTATGAAGAAAACTTTGACTGCCAAACGCTTATTGTGTCAACTCTTAATGAAGTCGTTACAACAAATCGTCCTTTTGATTGTCGTAGCCCAGCTGGCGATGGCCGGACCGCTGGCCGGTCAGAACCTGCTGGAAAAAAGAGTTACGCTGAATCTCAACCGTGCTACACTGGGTAGCGCATTGCAGCAGCTGGAAAAAACAGCTGAAATCAAATTCTCCTACAACTCGCGGATGCTGCCGCTGAAATTCACGGTGAGCCTGAATGCACAGAATGAACCGCTTGCCGCCGTGCTCGACAAGTTGTTACTGCCCAACAAGATCAGCTACAAACAGGTGAGCAACCGCATTGTGCTGCGCACGCAACCGGAGGTGATCAATGCGGTGGAGCCGTCGCTCAACCCGAATGCACCGAAGTACGCCACCGTGGTAGAGGACCGGTCGCTGATAGGAAAGATCACGGGTGAAAAAGGCGAGGGCCTTCCGGGGATCAACATCGTGATCAAAGGCAGCCAGCGCGGGGCGGTATCGAATGCCGACGGCAGTTACAGCCTGCTCGTACCCGACGGCGCGCAAACGGTCGTGTTCTCTTCGGTCGGCTACATTTCGCAGGAAATAGTCGTTTCCGCGGAACGTACAGCCCTGGACGTTTCCCTGAAAGTGGACGAAAAAGCGCTGGAAGAAGTGGTCGTGGTCGGTTACGGAACGCAAAAGAAAGTAAACCTCACCGGCTCGGTCGCGACGGTGAATGTCGACAATATGCAAAGCCGCCAGGTGAGCAACAGCCTTGCCGCGTTGCAGGGGCAGGTTACGGGCTTGCGCATCAGCCAGGGCACGGGTATGCCCGGGCGCGAGAGCGTATCCCTTCAACTCCGTGGGGCGAGCTCCTGGGGCACCAACACGAGCCCGCTGGTGCTGGTAGACGGCGTGGTGGGTTCGCTGGACGTGTTGCCGATGTCGGATATCGAAAGCATTTCGGTGCTGAAAGATGCGGCTTCGGCCTCCATCTACGGCGCGCGGGCGGCGAACGGGGTGATACTCGTGACGACCAAGCAGGGCAAGAAGGGGAAGCCGGCACTCACTTATAATATGTCGCTCCGCACGCAGTCGCCCACCGGCGTGCCTAACCAGATATGGAATTCGGCGCAGTATATGGAGCTTTTCAACAAAGCCGTAGCCCGGAATGCCGTCAGCGCGGTGCCATTTCCGCAATCGCTGATCGACAAGTACAAAGACCCGAACCGCAACAAGGACATGTTCCCCGACTACAACTGGGCGGACGCCGTGTGGAAGTCGGCCCCGATGCAGGAGCACAATGTAGGTGTGAATGGCGGTTCGGACGCATTCAAATACAACATATCGGCCGGGATCATCGACCAGAAGGGCGTACTGATGGGCCATAAATACAAGCGTTTCAATGGGTTGGCAAACCTTTCGACGACGGTCAACAAGTACATTACAGTGGGTACGAACGTGAGTTACATGAAAGGCAATTCGGTTTCTCCCTATTACGAAAACCAGAATTTCGTGCTTATGACCATGACCCAGGCCCCGCTCGTGAAGCCTTACCTGCCCGACGGCAGCGGACGCTATACCGACAAAGCGGTGCCTACCGGCGTGGGCGGTACGCAAAACAACCGGAACCCGTTCTGGATCGCCAACGAAACCTACCGGGACTATGAAGACTGGCAGGCCAACGTGCAGGGCTGGCTGGACGTGAATTTCCTGCAAACCGAGAAAATGGGTTTGAAATGGAGTTCCAAATATGCTTCCCGCTTCGCCGAACAGTTCCGCAATATCTATCACTACGGTGCCGACGCCTATTACTACCTTCCCGAAAGCGAGTACACTGCGGGAGGGGCCAATGTGTACCAGAAAGGCACGCCGTTCGGTCCGGAAGCATTGGGTGTGACCAACGGCAATTACCGGACGCTGTTGAACACGTTCTATTCGTCGGTGAACTGGAACTGGAATCCCGACCGGCAGGACATTTCACTGATGGTAGGATACAGCCAGGAAGAGCAGAAATACCGCTGGCTGGGCGGTACGCGCAATGTGTTTCCTGTCAAAAACATGTACGAGCTCGACGGGATGGGCCCTTTGAACCAGACGACTACCGGCGGACTCACCGAATGGGCGTTCCAATCGCTCTTCGGGCGTGCGACCTATGCATTTGCCCAGAAATACCTGGTCGAAGCCAATTTCCGGTATGACGGTACTTCCCGCATTTACAAGGACAGCCGCTGGGGCTTTTTCCCTTCCGCTTCGGCCGCGTGGCGGATCAGCGAAGAAGCATTTATCCGCGACGGCGCCAACTGGATCGATAACCTGAAACTCAGGGCTTCCTACGGGTTGCTGGGCAATGCGAATATCGGCGAATACCCGTGGCAGGAAACTTATGTGTCCACCATCTATGCATTCAACGAAGCGCTGAACCAGGGCGTCCAGCAGACGGCCTACCGTAACCGCGAGCTGAAATGGGAGGAGACCAAAACCGCGGATATCGGTCTCGATTTTAATCTCAAAAACGACCTGCTTTATGGTACCATCGACTGGTACAACAAACTGACTACCGGGATTCTGGCCGGTGCGATTATTCCTGCCAGCGCCGGGATGACCGCCCCTACCATTAACTACGGTACGCTGAGGAACTACGGCCTGGAAATCGAACTGGGGCATAAAGGGAAATTTGGCGCGGTGGAGTACGGCGTTAACGGGCAACTTTCCGCCAACCGCAACAAGGTGATCAAGTTTCCGGCACCGGCGTACAGCGACCGCATTATCGAGGAAGGCTTGCCCTACCGCGATTATTATCTCTACGAATACACCGGCCTGTTCAAGTCGGAAGAGGAGCTCAAAGCCGTGGTGACGCCCGGTAACCCGCAGTTGGGGGATATTAAATTCAAAGACCAGAACAACGACGGGAAGATCGACGGGAACGACCGTATTCGGGTGAAAGGGGCGTATCCCGGCTTCATTTACTCGTTTGGAGGTAATGTGAGATGGAATAATTTCGACCTCGCGGTGTTTTTCCAGGGCGTGCAGGGGCAAAAAGTGAGGACTTATTTCTTCGGCGAGGACCCATTCTCGCAAGGCTCTTCCCCACACCCGAAATTCCTCGATGCCTACGACCCTGTCACCAACCCGAATTCCGACGTACCGGCCATTTACGGCTGGGGATATGCGCCTATGACCGGCGGGACGGCCCAGAATTCGACCTATTTCCTCAAAGATGCCTCGTACCTGCGCCTGAAAAACTTGCAGATCGGCTATACCATTCCTGCTTCGGTTACGAAAAAAGTGGGTATCAGCCACCTGAAAGTCTTTCTCACGGGTGATAATATCCTCACATTCACCAAGTATCCCGATCTCGACCCCGAGCGGGCGGGGGACGGCTGGCATGCGCAATATCCGCAGCTGAAAGTCTATTCGGTAGGCCTGAACCTGAGATTCTGATTGGTATAAAAGATGATTTTAAAGATATACACCATATGAAAACTTTTCTGAACCAAATTCTCTTGCCGGCTTTGTTCGTAGCCACGCTGACGGGTTGCAGCGATGATTTTCTGGATAAAAACCCGCCGCAGGAAATCGCCGCCGGGCAGTTCTGGACCTCCGAAGGCGACGTGCAAATGGGCATTGCAGGCTGCTATGCCCGTATGAAAGGCACCTACGTAACCTGGCACCGCAGCTATTTCGATGCCGCCGCCGACAATGGCTGGGCGCAGCATTACGGCGATATCCGGCTCATGCAGTCGGGCACGCTCGACCCTGCGAACTCGGGTGCACCTCGGTCGTTGTACACGTCGTGCTACCAGGGCATCGCGAGCTGCAATACATTTCTCAAAAACTTTACGAAAGTGTCCCTGCCCGACGCGGCTGCCAAAGCATACGAGGCCGAGGCACGTTTCCTACGGGCGATGTTTTACTTCGAGCTCGTGCAGCATTGGGGCGGGGTGGTGATTTACAAGGAGGTCCCCGCCGATATCGAGCAATTGAAAATCGCTAAATCCACCAAGGAAGAAGTGTATAAATTCATTGAAGAGGACCTGAATTTCGCGGTGGCCAATCTGCCGGATGTCGCCTACAAATCGGGACATGCCGTGAAAACCAGCGTCCAGGCATTGCAGGCGCGGATTGCCTTGTTTCAGGGTAAATGGGATGATGTGATTTCGCTGACCTCCTCCATTATCTCATCGAACAAGTACTCGCTGGCCACCGACCTGGAATCCCAGTTTATCAAGGGAAAAGGACAGGCTGCCTGCCCGGAGATCATTTTCTCCATTAAATACATTGAGACCCGGGATGGACGCCAATCCAATGACGGCGGCCAGGAAGTGGAGTTTTTCCGCTGGGGCGGTCTGGCACCGACCAAAGACCTGATCGATGAATATGAAACCGGGGACCTTCGCCTGAAAAAATGGTATTACTATTCGCCCAATAGAACGACTTTCGAACGCGAGGACGGCTTCAAATTCCAGACGGAGTTCACGGCTACCAATTATGGCCTGATCAAGTTTGCGGCGATCTGGGACCCCGGCCGCTTCATTCCCAGCGAACGCGATATTCTCACCGGCCACGACATCGTACTTTTCCGGCTTTCGGATATTTACCTCATGAACGCCGAGGCGCAAATGGAAAAAGCGGGCGGCACCACGACCGACGCCAAGGCGCTCTCGTACGTGAACGCGATCCGTACCCGCGCAGGCGTGCCGGCATTCCCGACGCTCACCCGAGCGCTCGTACGCAAGGAGCGCAGGCGGGAGCTTGCATTCGAGGGCTTACGGCTTTTCGACGTTGTTCGCTGGCGCATTGGCAAGGAGATCAACGACAAGCTGATCCACAGCAATATCCGGTTGAAATGGGATGATAAGTTCTATATTTGGCCGTTCTCGCAAAGCGAAATGGATATTAACACAGCATTGAAACAAAATGAGGGATATTAAGCGTAGTATTTGTCTTCCGATCCTGCTGGCGTGCGTGTGGCCGTTTTCAACGACGGCCCGCGCGCAGCCGGCGAAGCAGCATAACCTTCATTTCGAAAAACTGGCCAAAGTATGGGACGAGGCGATTCCGTTGGGCAATGGTACCGTCGGGGCGCTGATCTGGGAGCGGGAAGGCAAGCTGCGCTTCTCGCTCGACCGCGCGGATGTGTGGGATATGCGCCCGATGGCCGGCCTGCACCGCGAGGAGTTCAGCTACAAATGGGTCCAGGAGCAGGTCCGTAAAAAGGATTACAAGCCGGTGCAGCAGTATTTCGATGCACCTTACGACCGGGAGCCCGCGCCATCCAAAATACCGGCAGGCGCTCTGGAATTCGATTTGCCCGCCGGGTGGCAGGTGAAACGGGCCGACGTATTGCTGGCATCCGCCACCGCGGAGGTGGAATGGTCGAACGGGGTTGTACTGAAAACTTTTGTACATGCTACCGAGCCGGTGGGCTGGTTCCGGTTCGAGAACGTACAGCAGGAAATGCTGCCGAAGCTCGTGGCGCCGAAGTATACCGGCGTGGTAAAGGAGGGCGGCACAGTGAATTCCCTCGTGGGCGACGACCTCGCGCGGCTGGGCTACAAGCAAGGCACCATTACGCCCGGGGCGGGCAGCGTTACCTACCGGCAGGAAGGCTGGGGTGGGTTCAGCTACGAGGTCGCGGTACGTTGGAAACCTTTGCAAAACGGGGTGTTGGAGGGCGTATGGAGCGTTTCTTCGCATGATCCTAAGTCCGCTGCAAAGCCTTCGGCGGCTGTGACCGTCGAGAATGCGTTAAAACAAACCTATGCGGCAGCTGTAACGTCGCATCAGGCCTGGTGGACGCGGTTTTGGGGCATGTCGTCGCTTTCCGTGCCCGATCCGCTCATCGAAAAGCAATGGTACCTCGAACAATACAAATTCGGATCGGCCGCCCGGCGCGGTGCGCCCCCGATCTCCCTGCAAGCCGTTTGGACGGCCGATAATGGCCGCATTCCGCCTTGGAAAGGGGATTACCACCACGATTTGAACACCCAGCTCAGCTATTGGCCCGCATACAGCGGCAACCATTTGGAAGAAGCCCTGGGGTACCTCGACCATCTCGACGAAAACAAGGAGAATTACCTGCGTTATTCCAGGCTGTATTTCGGCGTCGACGGCCTCGCCGTGCCGGGCGTAACCACCCTGGACGGGACTGAAATGGGCGGCTGGATCCAGTATTCGCTTTCGCCCACGGTATCGGGCTGGCTGGCGCACCATTATTACCTGCAATGGCGGTACGGCATGGACAAGACGTTCCTGAAAGCGCGCGCCTACCCGTGGTTCCGGCAGGCATGCGCATTGTTTGAAAACATCACGGTGAAAAACGCGAAAGGCGAGCGGCATCTGCCGATCAGTTCGAGCCCGGAGATCAGGGATAACCGCCTGGAAGCCTGGTTCCCCGAAACGACCAACTATGACCTGGCACTCATTAAATTCACTTTCCAGGCCGGGGCTGAGCTGGCCGAGGCGGTGGGCGACAAGCCGCAGGCCGGCAAATGGCGCAAGCTGCTCGGCGAATTCCCGGACTTCGCGGAAACGGAGAACAGCGAGCTCATGTTTGCCCGTACGCTGCCCTACAATGAATCGCACCGGCATTTCTCGCATTTGATGGCCATTCACCCGCTCGGGTTGATCAAATGGGAAGACGGGGAACAGGCCCGGAAGACGATCACCAATACCATTGCCCTGCTCGATAAAGTGGGGCCGGATTGGTGGTGCGGGTATTCCTACTCCTGGCTGGCCAACCTGAAAGCGCGTGCCAAAGACGGTGCCGGGGCCCGCGACGCGCTCGCGACTTTTGCGAGGGCTTTCTGCCTGCCGAACAGCTTCCATGCCAATGGCGACCAGACGAAATCGGGGTTGTCTAAATTTACCTACCGGCCATTTACCCTCGAAGGGAACTTTGCATTTGCGTCGGGCTTGCAGGAAATGCTGCTGCAAAGCTACGCCGGCGCGATCGAGGTCATGCCTGCATTGCCTGCCGACTGGAAAGATGCCTCGTTCAGCAACCTCCGTGCGGAGGGCGCGGTGCTGGTAAGCGCTGAAAGGAAGGACGGGAAGATCGTCCAGGTAAGCCTCACAGCCGAAAAAACAGGTGAATTTTCATTGAAACTGCCTTCCCCGGGTCTGAAAATGACCATGACGAAAGGGGTAAGGAAAGTAAAAGACAATGGGACGGTGGTCACGTTCAGTGCACCGGCGGGAGGGAGGATCGAGCTGGTAAACTAAGCCGCGTTTCGCTCAGCGGTTCTGAAAACCATGAACGGCCAGTTTGTGTTTTTCAGAACCGTGCCTGATCGATAACGTACCCCTGTACCCGGTGGTGCCTTCCACGATTTCCTTGGCTTCCTTCACGGCCAGGATCAGGTTGTAATCGGCTGCGGAAAAGTACATGTCGAATCCCCTGGCGCTGCGGACGGTCATGGTGTGGCTCAGCAATATGTTCTTGTCGCCATCGACGAACACCGCCCTTTTCAGCGGATCGGCCAGGAAAATGTAATGTTTTTCGGACAACGGTACCTGCCTCAATGCAAAGAAATATCCTGCGTCTCCTTTCACGGGCCTCTCTTCCGTAGCGGAAATCAAAATACCCTGGGCGATTTGACACACGCCGGTAGCCGGCATGAGCAGGCTGATCAACACGAGCAAAATGGATAGGTTTTTCATAAGTGTCTGAGGTAAAAGTGGTTAAACAAACAGTCAGAAATTGGCGCGATCAAATTTTGTACAAAAATCGTGCCGCGGCTGCTTGCAGGGGCATTTCCGCAAATCGTGAGATTTTTTTGTATTTAAAAATTTTTCTCTTTCACTTTACCTGTGAAAAAATATCCAGGTAATGGCTGGCGCACCCACAGATGAAGTAACACAGTGGAAAGAACTCCTCGCAGGGAACAAGGAGGCCTATGCGGCGATCTACGGATTGCACGTGAAGGCCATGTACCGCTATGGGATGAGCCTGGTATCCATTTCCGAGGAATTTGTCCTCGACTGCATTCACGACGTCTTTGCCGAAATCTGGATCAAGCGCGACCGGCTGAGCGTTCCCGATAATATCCGTTCCTACCTGTTTGTGGCATTGAAAAACAGGATTCTGCATTTGCTGAAACGGCAGGAGCGCCCGCATATGTTTGTGACGCAGGAGCATTTCGAAGACCTGTGGTTCGAGTCTTCGGCCGAGGATATTCTCACGCAAAAGGAAGAATCGGCGAGCCGGGAGGAAATGCTCACGCGCCTCATTGGCCAGCTTCCGCCCCGCCAGCAGGAGGCGATCCGCCTTCGCTTCGTCGAAAACATGGATTACCACGAAATAGGGCAGGTACTGGAAGTCAATACGCAGTCGGCGCACAACCTGGTATTCCGGGCGATGGAAAAACTACGCGGCTGGCTTCTGGCGGCGCTTTTCATTTTTCAAGATGGCCTGTTTTGAAAATAATATTTTGTAACTCCCGGTACTTTTAAAATTTTTTTAAAAATTTATTCATCCTGCCGAGTATGAAAATGAAGGTTGTGTTATCTAACTGTAAAACAATCGCACAGTGGACAGCACATACGAACATTTTGGAACGGTAGATTTCGTCGCGGACGATCGCTTTCTGAGGCACCATCTGGCTCCCTCCGCGGATTCAACGGCGTTTTGGGAAGAATATCTCCTGCATTACCCGCACAAAAATACCGAATGGCAACAGGCCGCGGAGCTGCTCAACGCGGTGCTCCTGGGGCTGACGAGCTATTCGAGAACGTATCTGTCCGAAGAAGAGGAAGCGCGGCTGCTCGACAGGATCCTGCGCACCACGGAGGCGCACGACGCAGGCTTGCACGACACCCGCACACCTGAGGCCGATGCACCGGTAAGGCCGCTGCGCCTTCGTTCCGGCTGGTTTCGTATGGCGGCCGCTGCGGTGGTCGCACTGGCGATCGTAGCGACCGGGTACTTTACCTGGCGGCCCAAAACCTCCCGCAAGGCGCATTATGCCGAAACCATTTCCGCATTGGAAAGCACCTCGAAAGTAACCCGGCATACCAACCAATCGGCGGAACCCGAACTTTATTACCTGCCCGACAGCTCGTCGGTGATGCTGGCGCCGCAGAGCGAGGTAAGCTTCACGGCGACCTACAACCAGGAGAACCGCAGCGTTTACCTTTCGGGAAAAGCCACGCTGGATGTGGTACCCAATGCCGGCAAGCCCTTTTACGTGTATGCCAACGAGGTCGTGACCAAAGTACTCGGTACCAAATTCGAGGTGGTGGCATTCGACGACGGCTCGGACGTGACTGTGAAGGTTTTGAATGGAAAAGTTACTGTGTATCAGAACAATGTGAGGAATAATGGGGCAGATGTGGCGCCGAAGCAATCGGCTGTGTTGCTGCTGCCCAACCAGCTGGTGGTATTCGACCGGAAGGCCGAGCTATTCGACAAGCGTCTGGTCGAACACCCGGTGTCGCTGCCCGACGTAAAATCACCGCCGAAATTCGAATACGAGGACGGCTATGCGGTCCGGTTCTTTGAAGATATTAAGAAAGCATACGGGGTAAATGTAGTCTATAACCCCGAGTTGCTGGCCCATTGCCAGTTTTCGGCCTCATTTTCGGATGAAAGCCTGCCGGAAAAGCTCGATGTGGTTTGCAAGACCATCGGCGCGTCGTACGAGATCATCGATGCCCAGGTGGTCATCACCACCACCGGATGTAAACCATAACGCTATATATATTTTTGACTTGACCTAATCCTTTAACCTTTTCACCCAGCCCCCCTCGTCCATATGATAACATAGCTACATCCCCATACTTCTTAAGCAACATGGCCAATGATGCTTGCTCCATCATTGGCCTGTGATCGTCCTTAGCATCCCGGAGAGGTTGTAAGGACTGCTATTGTCCGAATTTTCCAAACGAACAACTCATTCAAAAGTATGAAACAAGCAAGACATTTACTATTCCAATGTATGAAAATATCGTTGGTTCAGGCGTTACTGGCGTTTGTGTTTATGGGGGTTTCCTGGGCTAACGACTTGTCGGCACAGGAGCTGTTGAGTCGTCGGGTGAGCCTGAACCTGACGGAGGTGAAACTCCGGCCCGCCCTGAAAGAACTGGAAAGGATCGCCGACGTACGGTTTTCCTACACGCCGCAGATTGGCCAATCGCAGCAGCTGGTGACGCTGAAAGTGACCAATGCGCCGCTCGGCTACCTGCTCGACAAGCTTTTCGAGCCGATGAATATCCGGTACGAGCTTAGCGGGAAGCATATCATTCTCTCGCGGACACCCGCAGCGCCTGTACCTGTGAAAGTGGAAGTACACGAGTCGCCGATGATCAACCTCACGCCGGTGAAGGGAAAGGTGGTTGATGAAATAGGTGTGCCGCTCGCGGGTGTCAGCATTTTGCTCAAAGGCACCACCAATGGCACGCTCACCAATGCCGACGGGGAGTTTTCCTTCGACGTGCAGGGCGGGGATGGTATTCTGGTATTCAGTTTTGTGGGATTTGTATCCAAAGAAGTGCAGATCGGCGGCAGGGCCTACCTGGATGTCAAACTCGAACCGCTGGCCAGCGCGCTGAACGAAGTGGTGATCGTAGGGTATGGTGCCCAGAAAAAGGTTTCTATGACCGGTGCGGTAAGCACGGTGTCTTCCGAAGCCATCAAGAATGTGCCTACCGCCAACATTACCAATGCATTGGCGGGACGGGTGGCAGGTTTGTTCGCAACCCAGAAAAGCGGTGCGCCGGGCTCGGGAAGCACGCTGATCATCCGGGGGAAAAGTACTTTCAACTCCACCGACCCTATTTATGTGATCGACGGCATTGTGCGTACCTCCGGCGATTTCGAGGCCCTCAGTACGACGGAAATCGAGCATATTTCGGTACTGAAAGACGCCACTTCGGCAGCGGTTTATGGTGCGCGCTCGGCCAACGGGGTAATCCTCGTGACGACCAAGCGCGGTTCCGCGGATGCGCCTGCCTTCACGTACAGCGCGTATGTGGGCAAGGAAACGCCGAGTAAAGTTCCCCAGCGGATGAATGCCTACGAGCACGCATTGTACCGCAACAACGTGGCCCGGTTCAATAACAGGCCCATTACCGACCCTTCGTATTATACGCAGGACGAAATCGACTATTTCAAGAATAACAATGTCAACTACGACTGGTTCAAAGGTGCCTGGCAGGACCCTGTTTTCACCCAGCATAACCTGAGTGTTTCGGGCGGCAGCGACAAGGTGAAGTATTTTTCCAGCATTGGCTACAACTTTCAGGACGGCGGGTTCAAAAACCTGAAATACGACCGTTTCAACCTGCGCTCCAATGTGGATGCCAAAATCGCCAAGGGCCTGAATATGGCGCTGATGATCGACGCCAGCCTGCAAAAACGCGACAGACCTTACTGGCCTTACGACGGCGGCGACGACGACCGGATGTACGATCTCTACCGCGGGCTGTTGAACAAACCGTCATTTATGCCCTGGAAAATAGGGGACAAATATGTCCGTGCATTCCAGCAATGGAACCCGATTGGGCTGATCGACAATGCCGGTTTCAGAAGCATCCGGAAAAATACCTTCAACGGAATCCTGAAACTGGACTACGCCATTCCGCATGTCGACGGCCTGAAAGCAAATGTGTCCTTCAACTACCGCAAATACTACGAGTACGACAAAACGGTCCGCAAGAAATACCCGGTTTCGGAGTTCAAAACCACCGGCGGGCACAACCACCTGCTCACCGAGGAAGTGACCAACAGCCTCCTGCTGGGCGACTGGGAGAACAGCGCTTTCGCCTCTTTCAACGAAGCAAATTCCTACCAGCTCAATGCGGGATTGCAATACGAAAAGACTTTCAACGAGAAGCACTTCCTGACCATCATGGGGATGTACGAGCAGGCGGAAGGTACCGGGAACTACCTGTACGGGATGCGTAACAAGCTGCTGACGCCCACCATCGAGCAGCTCTTCATCGGCAATGCCGCCAGCGAAAACCAGAGCGCGACGGGTAGCGCCTCCGAAACCGGCAGGCTGGGCTACATTGGCCGGGTGACTTATTCCTACAATGAAAAGTACCTGTTCGAGGCGAACTTCCGTTCGGATGCTTCGCTGAAATTTGCACCGGAAGGCCGTTGGGGTTTCTTCCCGTCGGTATCGGCCGGCTGGCGTTTGTCGGAGGAATCGTTTGTCAAGAACAATTTCAAAAACATCGATAATCTGAAACTGCGCGCTTCGTACGGTTTGCTGGGGAATGACGGGGGCGTCAATGTGGCGGAATACGGTTACCAGAGCATTTTCTCCGTGGCAAGCGGCGCCACATTCGGTTCGGCCACGTCGGGCATTGCGCCTGGGGCGTTGCCTAACTATAATATTACCTGGGAAAAAACGCGCATTACCGACATCGGGCTCGAAGGTTCGCTGTGGAGAGGTTTGCTGAGTTTTGAGCTGGATTATTTTAGAAAATACACCTACGATATCCTCGGCGCGAGGGTGATTTCTATCCCCAATACCTTCGGGGCCACACTTCCCAAAGAAAACTACGGGATCGTGAGCAACCAGGGGATCGAAATCGTGGCACGCCACGACAATACCCTGAAAAACGGCTTGCAGTACTTCTTGGGCGGTAATTTCAGCTTTGCCCGCAACAAGGTGAAGCAGCAGGATTATGCCGCCGGCGCATTCGACTATCAGATCCCGACGGGCCGTCCGATAGGCTATTTGTCGGGTTACGAGGCGGTGGGTATTGCCCGCACCCAGAAAGACCTGGAAAACCTGCCGAAATGGGGAACGTACGAATGGTCGCTCGGGGACGTGATCCTGAAAGACAAGAACGGCGACGGTACGGTCGATTCCCGGGATAGGGTGGTATTGTCGCGACAGGGTGTAACGCCGGAGATCATGTACGGCATCACGACCGGCGGGCGCTGGAAGGGTTTCGACTTGAATGTTTTGTTCCAGGGTGTCGCGAACCGCAAGCTGATATTCCCGAACCGCGGTGACCTGTGGGACGAGCAGGCAGTATTGAAAATCTGGACGGACTCCTGGTCCCCCGAGAACCCCGATGCCAAATACCCCCGCGTGGGCGGTATCGGTGCGAGCAGCTATGGCGCCAGCCGGGAGGCCTCCTCGTTCTGGCTCATGAACGGGAACTACATCCGGTTGAAAAACATCGAGATCGGTTATTCGCTGCCCAAGGCTTTGACCAACAAGCTGGGTATCGGTGCGTTACGTATATATGTATCCGGTGCTAACTTGGTGACGCTCGATAAAATTAAGATCTCCGACCCCGAGGCGATCGAAGGTGCCTATGGCGTGTACCAGTACCCGATCATGAAAAGTTACAATGCAGGTTTGTCCCTCAGGTTCTGATCCGGCGGGCAGGTTATTTCAATTGATCCAAGATTTAGATAAAAATGAGAAATAGAACATATCAATACCTGTGCGCGATCATGCTGGCTTCATCCCTTGGACTGATGTCCTGCGAGGATGTGCTGGACAAAAAGAACTTGTCGGCCATTACCGAGCAGGACGTCTGGAAGGACCCTGCGCTGGCGACCGCGTTTGTGAACAACGTATACCTCTCGGTGCCCTCCTGGGACGTGACGGTAGCCGATGCGACGGACGAGGCTTCACGCAGCAACGCGTGGATATCGGGTGTAACCACCATCGACAATGTCCTGGATGCCGGGCGACCCGGTTACTGGCCCTATACCGACATCCGCAAAATGAACCTCTTCTTGCAGGAGATCGACAAACCGGCGAGTACCATCGAGCAGGCGACCAAAACCGCGCTGAAAGGCCAGGTACGGTTTATCCGCGCATTCGTTTACTTCGAAATGATCAAGCGGTATGGCGGCGTGCCGCTCGTTACCACCGCGCAGGAGCGCGACGACGACCTGCGCGTGCCGCGGAACTCGACCAAGGAATGCTTCGATTTCGTGCTCTCGGAATTGAACACCGCAGCCGGGGAATTGCCGGAATCCTACCCGGCGGCAGATCTGGGCCGCGTGACCAAAGGGGCCGCATTGGCCATGAAGGGGCGCGTGCTGCTTTTCCGCGCCAGCCCGCAGTTTAACCCGACTAACAATGCGGCGCACTGGCAGGCCGCTTACGATGCCAACAAGGAAGCGATCACCTACCTTTCTTCCAAAGGTGCCGGGCTGATCGACACTTACAGCAATGCGGCATTGTTCCTGGCCGAGATGAACAAGGAGGTGATCTTCGCGATCCGCTACCTGAACCCGGCCGGGCGTACACAGAACCGCGACGCGGCCGTGCGGCCGATCGATTTCACGGCCAATGCCACAGGCGGCTGCCATCCCACGCAGGAGCTTGTGGACGCATTCCCGCTGAAAAGCGGCAAAAAGACGGCCTGGAACGATCCCCAGTATGCGGGCGACGTGACCAAAAGCTGGCAGAACCGCGATAGCCGGTTTTACGCCACGGTGGTGTACAATGGCGTGTCGTACCTGGGCAAAACCATGGCGCTGAATGCCGACGCTTCCGGCAATGGCTATTCTTATGGTAAACAGAATGGTACGCTCACCGGCTACTATTCGAGAAAGGCCATCGACGAATCACTGGACATTACCAACTCGCAGATTTCGGGTACGGACTACATTGACATGCGCTACGCCGAAGTGCTGATGAACTACGCCGAAGCCGCTATGGAGCTGAACAAGCTGCCCGAGGCATTCGACATACTCAAACAGATCCGTAACCGCGCGGGTATCAGTGAGACGACGCCGGGCGATGCTTCCCTGGCCGGAAAGCTCTACGGCCTGAACCCGGCCATGACCCAGGCGGAAATGCGCCAGGCGATCCAGGACGAACGTTACGTCGAGTTTGCATTCGAGCAGAAGCGGCTCTGGGATTTGCGGAGATGGCGGTTAATGCACCTCAAAATGACGGGGAAGGACAAACGCCACGCGATGATCCTCAATACCGACGCTTCGAAACCGGGCGGGTTTACCTACACGCTCTACGACCGCGACAATGCGCCGATGGTCTACAATGAAAACATGTATTTCCTGCCGCTGAACACGGCCACCATCCAGGGAAATGCCAATCTGAAACAAACCAAAGGCTGGGGCGACGGTACGTTCGACCCGCTGGAAGGCATGTAAGGTTTAATGGGTGTCCCGGAGACCAGTTGTCGCGGGACACCCTATTTTCTCACCACTTTTCCTGAACACATGATGAGAGGAATTCTCGCGGGAATATTCCTTTGCGTTACCACATTGTCCTTCGCACAGGAGCTGGTTATTCAAAATGACAAAATACAACGCGTGCTGACGTACGACGGGCAGGCCTGGCGGACGACGCGTTTTGCGGAGGCCTCCGGGAAAGCGATCTTGCCGGTACAGAGCGACGAGTTTCACATTCTTCCCATGCAGGCGCGCGAAGGTTTTACGGTACGCGATTTCGTGGCCGACGGCCAGCCGGCGGTTTCCCGTTCGGGCGATACCAGTTTCGTGCGGATTGCCTACCGGCCCAAACCGGCGATCTCGGGTAAGGCCGCTGTACCTGCAAAGTTGCTCGTTACCTATTTCGCCGTCAAAGGTCAGCCGCATATCCGCAAGGCTTTGGCGCTCGAATATGCGGGTCCCGTCGCGCACGCTACGGTCGATCGCCTGGAAGTGGAACGCTTCGTGGCGCAAAAGCCGGCCAGCGGCGGCGGCAGGGGAGAACCTGTTTTCATCGGGGATAAATGGTTTACCGGTCTCGAATATCCGGGCGGGTACAGCCGCCATACCGATGGCAACACACCGGCCGACTATGCAAGGCATTACGAGAAAGTCGGGAATTACAGTTTCGTCGACCTCGAAGGAAGGGACATTGAGCCTGCCGCAAAAGCGGGTATGGTGCGGCTGATGCATTTCCCGGGCTACGCCGCGACCACCGATTCGGTGAAGTTGAGCATTCAAAGCAAGACGGCCGTTTGCGGATTTGCGGAGGCCGGTACTTCTGTTGAACATGCATTCATGCAATACCTGGCCACGGTGTGGAAAGCACCGCGATCGTTCCTGCATTACAACAACTGGTTCGAACCACGGGCCAAAGACCTGAGCGGCCATGCGCTGGTGGATATTTACAAGGAATTCCGCGCTGCTACGGAACTCTACGGCGTGAAACTCGACGCGATGGTGGTCGATAATGGCTGGCAGGACCGGAAATCGGTTTGGCAGCCATTGCCGAAGTTTTTTCCGAATGGCTGGGCGGACGTTAAGAACCTCACCGGCAGCCTCCGGAAGGAAGGTGTCGATTTCGGGTTCTGGCTGTCGTTGAATGGGTATGTCAATGATATCGATTGGGGAATCCGCAACGGTTACCACGAGGCTATTCCGAATGCCTATTTTAAACAATTCGGGCGCTATTACAGCCTGTCGGCTCCCGCCTACAAGCGCGAACTGCTGCGGCAGGTGCCGTTTATCGTCCAGGAAACCGGTGCGGTTTATTATAAACACGATTTCAACCAGCTGAGCGACACGGGCGAGGGCAACGGGCACCCGGCCACGGACAGGCACGGGCACGAGGCCAACCTGGACGCGGCCATTGAAGTGCTGATGGCTACACGAAAAGTGAAACCGGACATCCTCCAAAACCTCACCAACTGGGTATGGTTTTCGCCCTGGTGGCTCATGTACAGCGATTACCTGTGGATGCTCGCCGGCGACGACGGTACCAATGGGAACACGCCCGAAATCTCCACCCGCGCCATGGCTACCACCGACCGCGACACGTTCATCTGGCGCATGTGGGGTAATGCGGCCGATCGTCCGCTCGTACCCATTTCACGCCTCATGACGCACGGGATCATCAAAAGCTCCGACGGCCGCATGGAAAGCAAGGACGACGATTTGCAGGACTGGCTGGAACACGTGCTCATGCATTACGGCCGGGGCACGCTGCTGAAAGAATGGTACATTACTCCCTCCGCCCTGAAACCCGATGAGTGGAAGGCGCTTTGCAGCGTCGATAACTGGGCAAAAGAGAATCGGGAAATACTCAACAACACCGTGTACGTCGGCGGCCGTCCCGACGAGGGGCATGCTTACGGCTATATGGGCTGGCATGGGGAAAAAGGCATTCTCGTGGCCCGCAATCCGGGTGCAGCCACGCAGAAACTCGTGATCCCTTTCGATGCAGAAACCGGGTTTTATCAGAAAAAGGGAGAAAATTACGCTGCTACCGTATTGTTTCCGTACCAGGATGCCTATTCCGCCGCATTCCGGTCGGGCGGGCAGATCGTCGTCGAGCTGCCGGGCTTTGCGACCATGGCCTTTTCATTTCAAAAAGGAAAGCCCGGACAAGCGGCCAAGCCTGCCGGCAAGGTTGTTTGGAATAATACAACGAAACCTTCGGGCGAAACGGAAACCATACTGACCGTCCCTGCCGACATCGCCGACCGCTGCGACCTGCTCCTGATCGGTTACCCCGAAGTTCCGGTGATCCGAGTAAACGGGGCTGTGGTTTCGCCGCGCAGAAGCGCCAAATCGGTCATTAACAAATTTGCCAGCTATGCCAAAGCAGGCATGATCAGCGAAAAAGCCCGGCCGTGGGCCATGCAGGCATTCGACCTGCGGCCGTATAAGGGCCAGCGCATTACCATTTCTTATGATCGAAATTCAGGTTTTGAAAGTCATCTGCTCACGGAGCGTCGAGCGTCCGCGCCTGCTTCCAAGCCCACGGGTAATCATCTGCTTTGGCCGATTACCAACGGCACCCGGCGCGAAACCGTAAAATTGTTCGGCGCGGAAGGCATTTCGTCGTCGGCGAGCCAGAAAAAAGCAGCCGAAGCATTGCTGAAACGCGTGGTACCTACCCATGCGGACCAATTTCTGGTTGAAATCATTGCCAAAGAGAATGGGAAGGATGTTTTTGAAATAGAAAGCATTACAAACAGAATCGTGTTGCGCGGGAGCAACGCCGTTTCGGTGGCCTCGGCGCTTAACTGGTACCTGAAATATGATGCCCATTGCCAGCTTTCGTGGAACGGGGATAACCTTCGCTTGCCGCGGGAGCTACCTGTTGTCAAAGAAAAAGTGAGAAAGCACACGCCGTACGATCACCGGGCATACCTCAATTACTGCACTTTCAACTACACCATGACCTGGTGGGACTGGGCGAGATGGGAGCGGGAGATCGACTGGATGGCGATGCACGGTATCAACCTGCCACTGGCCATTACCGGGCAGGAGGCCGTGTGGCAAAATACGCTCCGCCAGTACGGGATGAGCGACGACGAGATCCGGGGCTTCCTCGTAGGCCCGGCCTATGCGGCCTGGCAATGGATGACCAACATCGAAAGCGTCTTCGGGCCGTTGCCGCAAAGCTGGATCGACCGGAGCGTTACGCTCGGGCAAAAGATATTGGAACGGGAGCGCTCGCTCGGCATGACGCCGATTTTGCAGGGTTTCACGGGCTATGTCCCGTTGAAACTGATCGAAAAGCAGCCGCAGGCCGGCATTGTTAAAAAGTCGGTGTGGTTTTTCGTGGGCCCGGGTACCGCCCAGCTGGACCCGACCGATCCGTTGTTTGTGAAAATGACGAAAACCTTCCTTGAAGAACAAACCAAACTCTTCGGGACCGACCACCTGTACGCGGCCGACCCGTTCCACGAAGGCGAGCCGCCGCGGAAGGATACCGCCTATCTGGCGGCGGTAGGGAAGCAGATTTTCGAGGCCACCACGGCGGTAGATCCCAAGGCCGTGATCGCGATGCAGACATGGAGCATGCGCAAGCCGATTGTGGAGGCCATTCCGGCAGACCGGTTATTGATGCTCGATCTGAACTCGGCCAAATGGAAGAACAGCAGCGCATTCTGGGGACGGCCCTGGGTAGCGGGCATTATCCATAATTTTGGCGGGAACAGCGCCATGGGCGGCGACCTGGACGCGGTGCTGGCGCGCTTTCCTAACCTGCTGCAACAAAAAGGCCAGACCCGCGCATTGACGGGCATCGGCATGTTCCCGGAAGCCAGCGAGCACAATCCCGTCATTTACGAAGCGGCATCCGAAATGGCCTGGCACCGCCAGCAGCCCGATACGAAACAATGGCTGTCGGATTACCTGACGGCACGCTACGGCTCGCGCGATGCGCATGTGAGCGCCTGCTGGGACACGCTGCTGCATACCGTTTATGGCAAACATGGCGTCGAAACTTTCCGGGAATCGGCCATTTGCGCGCGGCCCGCATTGACGGTGAACGGCGCTTCGCCCAACGGCGCGTTGAATTCGGAGAAGAATTACCCTTTTCACAGCCTCTGGCCGGCACTCGGGCTCATGCAGCAGGCTTCGGCCGCAATTCAAAACACGGAAACTTACCGGTACGACCTCGTGGACCTGATGCGCCAGTCGATGGCCGACCTGGCGATCCCGCTGCAACGCAGGATGGCAATGGCTTATACCCAAGGCGACAAGGCCGAATTGGAGCTGGAAAGCCGTCGGTTCCTGGATCTGATGGACGATTTCGATGAATTGCTGGGCACCCGGAAGGACTTTTTACTGGGTAAATGGATTGCCGACGCCCGGGCCATCGGCGTTACAGAAGCGGAAAAGGACCTCTACGAAAAGAATGCGCGGAGCCTGGTCACGATCTGGGGCCCTTACCATCCGCAGGCGATCCAGTACGACTACTCGGCGCGGCAATGGAATGGCATGGTGAGCACGTTCTACAAGCCGCGTTGGGAGATGTTTATCGTATTTTTGAAAAAAGAATTGGAAAAAACAGCCGGCACCCGCTACAAGGAAGAAAATATCAACCACCGTTTCAAACGTCCTGCCAATGAGGCCAATGATTTTTACAAGATGGTCGCGCGCTGGGAAGCGGATTGGGGCGACAAGCACGATGCTACGCTGCTCACGCAACCGCGAGGTGATGAGATCGCGGTAGTGAACCGTCTTTTCAAGAAATGGAACGCCGTTGCTGCGGAGATATACACCAGGTAATTTTTTAAACAGCCCTTAATCAATTCCACAATACCTTTTATGAAATACCTTTTTTTAGCATTGGGCCTGCTTAGTTTTTCCGCCCAGGCGCAGACGCCGGACTGGCTTATCCAACCCGGGCCAGCCAAAGCGCGCATCGAACAATCTTCCGACGGCCGGGACATCGTCATGTCCAACGGGCTGGTGAGAAGGGCATTCCGGATCAAACCCGACCTGGCTTGTATCGAGTACAAGAACCTCACCAATGGCCAGCAGCAGCTCCGCGCGGTGAAGCCCGAAGCGCGGGTGGTCCTGAACGGCACCGCTTACAACGTGGGCGGGCTGTACGGGCAGAAGGAGAATGCCTACCTGCTCCCGCAATGGATCGATCAGCTGAAAGTATCGGACAGCGCCTTCCATTACGTCGATTTCAAAATCTCGAAAGTGGAGCCTTATTTGCAATGGAAGACAGCCATGTGGGCCGGAAGCAAGCAAAATGCGACCGGAAGCGAGGTGACGTTCCGTTTCGGCTCGTCGCTTCCGGCACTTGCTGGCGTGGACGTGTACGTACATTACGCGATCTTCGACGGCATTCCGCTGGTATCCAAATGGGTGACGATCGAAAACAAAAGCAAGAGCGACGTGACCATCGACCAGGTCGTGAACGAGATACTGGCCGTGACGGAAGAGGAAAGCGCCGTAGTGGGCAAGCCAGAGGAAATGGCGAAACCCAATGGTTTGTACATTGAAAACAATTTTGCATTCAACAATGCTATGCGCTACGGGCTCAGCGACCAGGCCACGCATTGGAAAGTCGATAAAAGCTATACTTCGCAGGTCAATTACGATTACCAAACCCCTTGTTTGCTGGAAGTACACCCGAAAGTACCGGTCGGAACGCGCCTGAAAGCCGGCGACAAGCTGGAATCGATCCGTACTTATGAGCTCCTGATGGACAGCTACGACCGCGAGCGCAAAGGCATGGCCGTGCGCAAAATGTACCGGACTATTGCTCCCTGGACGACCGTGAACCCGATTTTTATGCACCTCGTGAGCAGGAACGACGAGCAGGTACGCACGGCGATCGACCAATGCGCCGCTACGGGTTACGAAGCATTGATCCTGAGTTTCGGAAGCCATTGCAACATGGAGGATATTTCGGCCGAAAACCTCAAAAAATGGAAAGACCTGGCCGATTATGCCCATAGTAAAAAAGTACTGATCGGCAGCTATTCGCTTTTCAGCTCGCGGAAGATCAGCGAGGAGGACGACGTGATCAATCCTAAAACCGGCAAAACCGGCGGTGCATTCTTCGGCAATGCGCCCTGCCTCGGCAGCAAATGGGGATTGGCTTACCTCGATAAGCTCAAAAAGTTCATGAGCCACACCGGTTTCGATATTTTTGAAAACGACGGCCCTTACCCGGGCGACGTCTGCGCCTCCACCTCGCACCCGGGCCACGAGGGCCTGGCGGATTCCCAATGGAAGCAAATGGCACTCCAGAAGGGCCTTTACCACTGGTGCGCCGAAAACGGTATTTACGTGAATGCGCCCGACTGGTATTTCCTCGACGGCACCAACAAAGTAGGATTGGGTTACCGGGAAGTGAACTTCTCGCTCCCGCGCGAGCAGCAGAAGATCCTCAACCGGCAGAACATCTTCGATGCTACCTGGAACGAGACGCCCTCGATGGTATGGGGTTTTGTACCGCTCACCAAATACCAGGGCGGTGGACCGGAAGCGGTGCTCGAACCACTCTCGGAACACCTCGATGCGTACGAGCAACTGATGATGCAATACTATGGCGCAGGCGTGCAGGCATGCTACCGCGGCCCGCGCCTATACGATACCGAGGAGACTAAAAAAACGGTGAGCAACGTGGTCAGCTGGTATAAAAAGTACCGGGATATTCTCAATTCGGACATCATCCACCTCCGCCGCGCCGACGGCAGGGATTGGGACGGTATCATGCACGTGAACCCGCAATTGCCCGTGAAAGGGCTGGTGATGCTCTACAATCCGACGGGTGAGAAAATCGTTCGGAACGTGAAACTGCCTGTCTATTACACAGGTAAGGACCAGTCGGTGAAGATTCGGGTGAAGGAAGGTGCGGCGCAATCGTACAAGGTAGGCCGCAACTACGAGGTGGATTACAAAGTAGAGATTCCGGCGGAAGGATATACCTGGCTGGCGATCGAGTAGGGTAATGCCCGCCGGTAACGGCATCATAAATGGAAGGGACAAGTCTGCCGGCCGCGCGGACTTGTCCCTTTCGTTTTTAGGAAGTCCGGACTACCCTTAAAATCAAAACCGGTACACCCTGGGCGTCCGGCAGGGATATACTTTTGGCAAAAAAATGCGCTATGTATAACCTGATCCAACGAATCGTCCAGCAGGACCCATTGCATGCCCGCTGGCTGAACACATTGTCCTTTCTGGAAAACGCCGGGGCGAGAAAGATATCCGCTTGCGAGCATACGACGGCGGTGGAGATCATTCAATTGAAACACGCAGCCGAGGAGCACAGGCATGCCTATATTTTAAAGAAACAGATCTCGAAACTGGCCCCCGAGGCTTGTCCGGACTATTCGGATGCCTACCTGTTTGCCCCGGTACCCACGCGCCAATACCTCGCCATGCTGGACATTCAATGCAGCAGGTATATTAAAAGCGTGTTCGGGTTGACGGGCGCGCCGCTCCGTTATGCGGCTTACCTGTTTGTGACCTACCTCATCGAGGTGCGGGCCGACGAGCTGTACCCGGTTTACCAGCGCGCGCTTTCGGCTGCCTCGCATACGGTTACCGTCAAGTCGATCATCGCGGAAGAAGAGGGCCACCTGGAAGAAATGACCGCACAGCTGAGCCGGTTCTCCGAAGACTGGCAGGCACATGCGGAAATATTGCAGGAAATGGAGCAAGGGCTGTTCAGCCGGTGGTTGAGCTCCCTGGAAAGCGAGCTGGCCGATGCATAGCGACGTGCTGGCTCAGCTCTCGCAAGCCCTTTCCGACCGGCAGGAGCAGGGAATCCTGCGGAAACTGCGGACGAGGGGGCCGGGTACCGATTTTTATTCCAACGACTACCTCGGGCTGGCCGCCAACGACGCGTGCCACGAAATGCTCCTGGCTTCCTTGCAGGATAACCCGCACTGGCTCCGTGGCGGCACCGGCTCGCGGCTGGTGAGCGGCAACTCGGCATTGACACTGGCCGTGGAGGATTTCCTCGCGGCGGAACACCGGACCGAACGGGCGTTGCTGTTTCCGTCGGGGTATATGGCCAATCTGGCTTTGTTTTCCTGCCTGCCGCAAAGGAACGATACGATCCTGCTCGACGAGTTTGTACACCGGTCGGTGCTGGAAGGGTGCCGGCTTTCGTTTGCCCATAAAATCAGGTTTCGGCACAATGACCTGAACCATCTGGAAAGCCGGTTGGCTAAAACGCAGGGGAAATGCTGGATCGCCGTCGAGAGCCTGTACTCTATGGAAGGCGATTTTGCGCCGCTGCAAGAGTTGGTTGCACTGGCGGAACGTTACGGGGCTTCGCTGATTGTGGACGAGGCACATGCGGTGGGCGTTTTCGGGCGCGGGCTCGTGTGCGAGGCGCAGTTGCAGGAGCGCGTATTCGCGACCGTGGTCACGTACGGGAAGGCGATGGGCGCGCACGGAGCCGCCATATTGTCCTGCGGCACGGTGATCGATTCCCTGATTAATTTCGCAGCGCCATTCATTTACACCACCAGCTTGCCCGACCTGTTCGCGGCGACGATCAGGAATAATTACATTTTCCTGAAAATGAACCCGCACCTGCGCGAGGATCTGCAAGACCGGATCCGATGTTTTGCCTCAGCCGGACTACCCACGCTTTCCGGTGCCGGGAGTCCGATCCAGGCCATTCCAATCCAGGGCATTGCCCGGCTGGCCGCAACAAAGGAAGCCCTCGAAGCTCAACCCATTATCGCGTTCGCGGTACGGCCCCCGACAGTAAAGGCTGGCTCCGAGCGCCTGCGGGTAAGCCTGCATGCATTCAATACGAATGCGGAAATTCAACAACTCACCAACCTGCTGAAAGAGCTCCATCATGCCGAATAATACTACTTTGTTCGTGACCGGGATCGGAACGGACGTGGGGAAGACAGTCTGCTCCGCCGTGCTGACCGAATGGCTCAAAGCCGATTACTGGAAACCCGTACAAGCGGGAACATTAAGCCATTCCGACAGGCAAACGGTTTCGTCGTTAGTCAGCCCCGGTATGGTGACGCACCCCGAGGCGGTACGTCTTCGCCTGGCGGCTTCGCCGCACAAAGCCGCGCGGAAAGAGCAGAAATGCATTGCCGCCGAAGACCTGATCCTTCCCGAAACGCAAAACCATTTGATCATCGAAGGTGCGGGCGGATTGTACGTGCCTATCAACGACCGGCTTTGCATGATCGACTGGATCGAAAGTCTCGGCGTGGAGGTCGCATTGGTCGCGCGGAATTACCTCGGCTGCATCAATCACACCTTGCTGTCGATTCAGGCGCTCAAACAGCGGTCGATCCCATTAAAATACCTGATTTTCAACGGGCCGTTCGATGAGGATACCCGGCGGGTCATTCTTTCCTACCCGGATATCCGTGCGACCATCCTCGATATCCCCGATTTCAAAACATTAAATACCCAAAGCATTGCCCGCGCCGCCCGTCGGTTGCGCAGGGAGCATGGTAACCCCGCAAAACAATGAACACGCAAAATCTTACCTGGGCGCAGCGCGACAGCGCCGTGAACTGGCACCCGTTTACGCCGATCAAAACGGCGGGAGAGGCCATCGCTATTGTGCGCGGCGAAGGCGCTTACTTGTATGATGAAAACGGTAAGCGCTACATCGACGCGATCGCCTCGTGGTGGGTGAACCTGCACGGGCATGCGCATCCCTACATCGCCGGGCAGGTGTACGAGCAGCTGCGCACGCTGGAACACGTCATTTTTGCGGGTTTTACCCATCCGTCGGCGGTCGCGCTTTCGGAGGCATTGCTCACGGTACTGCCCGGGAACCAGAGCAAGGTGTTTTACTCGGACAATGGCTCCACGGCGGTGGAAGTGGCATTGAAAATGACTTTGCAATACGCCTACAATCGCGGCGAAAAGAAGACCAAAATCCTGGCATTCCGGCAAGGTTACCACGGCGATACTTTTGGGGCGATGGCCGTAAGCGGCCGCAGCGGCTGGACGGAGCCTTTCGCCGATCTGCTCTTCGATGTGATCCACATCGACCTGCCTACGGCGGAAAATCTGCCGGAAATACAGGCATTCATCGACCAGCACGCCGATCAGATCGCCTGTTTCGTATACGAGCCGCTGGTACTCGGTGCGGGCGGGATGCTGATGTACGAGGCCACTCACCTGGACACTCTCCTGCACCATTGCCGTGCGAGGCATATCCTGCTCGTGCAGGACGAAATATTCGTCGGGTTCGGGCGGACGGGGCGCATGTTCGCGGCCGACCATTTAACCGAAAAGCCCGACATCATGTGCCTTTCGAAGGGGCTGACCGGCGGTACCATGCCGCTGGGCGTCACCACTTGCACGGATGTGGTCCACCAGGCGTTTTGTACCGATAATGTTTACGGTACCCTGTTTCATGGCCATTCCTTCACGGCCAATCCGCTCGCATGCCGGGCTGCGCTGGCCAGCATGGAACTGCTCGAAAGCGAAGAAACACAAGCCTCCATTGCTCGCATCTGCCGCCGGCACGAAGCATTTCGCGCACGTATAGCCACGCACGCCAGCATGCAGGAGGTCCGCCAGTGCGGGACGATCCTCGCCATGAACATCGGCGATGGCGGCAAGGATGCTTATTTCAAGAACCAATGCAAGCCTGTTTTCGAGGCTTTACTCCAAAAAGGCATCCTGCTCCGCCCGCTTGGAAACGTATTGTACCTGGTGCCGCCTTATTGTATCGGCGACGACGACCTCCAATTTATCTACGATTCGATCATCGAAGTGCTATCCTGATGGCCGTCCGGTGTACCGGCGCATGGGGACACAGCGGGTTACTTGCATAGTAACCCGTTTTTTATAATACTAAAAAAGTATAGAATAGTATAGTTGTTGAATATCGTAGTATAAGTCTGTCTTGAAGTGTCTAAATGATACTTATTAATAGCTATTTGGCCTAGAATAGCGCTATTGATGCTTTTTGTATTAATGGAAAAAATATTTTTACTTAAAATAGTATAGAATAGTATAGGTTAGTTAAAAATTGTGTTCTTTTGATAAAAAATTAAACAATGTAATTGTGTCGGGCGGCATCCGGAGGCTGGCCTGGGACAGCTCGTGTTTCACTTTATAACCCTTTTTAACATGATTTTTTCTACCCGCTTTTCTCCACTGCTTCTGGCCGTGCTGCTGTTTTTCGGCGCGCTGGCGGTCAGGGCCCAGGTTCCGGTTTCGGGCCGGATAACGGACGCGTCCGGCCCGCTCGTCGGCGTGAGTGTGATCATCAAGGGTGCCAATGGCGGCACGTCCACCAATGCGGAAGGTCATTTCACGATCAATGTGCCTTCCGCCGATGCGGTTCTCGTCTTTTCTTACATCGGTTATATTCCCCGCGAAATACAGGTAGGCAAGCAAAGCAAGCTCGATGTGCTGCTGGAAGCCGATACCAAAGCGCTCGACGAAGTGGTGGTGGTAGGTTACGGTACCAAAACCCGCGCCGACCTCACCGGTTCGGTGTCGACAATCAAAGGCACCGAGCTCGAAAAGTCGCCCGCGAGCAACCTGACCAACTCCATTGCCGGCCGTGTACCCGGCCTGATCGCCAACACACGGAGCGGCGAGCCGGGGAACGACAATGCGGAGATATTCGTCCGGGGCAAGGCCACGCTGGGCAGCACGGGCGCGCTCGTCGTGATCGACGGTATTCCCGATCGCTCGGGCGGCTTTGCGCGGCTCAATCCGGCTGATATCGAATCGTTTACGGTGATCAAGGATGCCACGGCGGCGATTTACGGTGCACGGTCGGCCAACGGGGTGATCCTGATCACGACCAAACGCGGGCAGGCAGGCAAACCGGTGCTGTCGATCGGTACCAACTGGTCGCTCACGCAGGCGACGCGCGTGCCGCAAATGCTGAATTCCTATGAATATGCGTTGGCTACCAACGAGTACGACAAGATGATCGGCCAGAACCCCACGTGGCCCGACGCCTCCCTGCAGAAGTTCCGCGACGGCTCCGACCCGCTTTCGTTCCCCAGCACCGACTGGTGGGATGCGACCATGAAAAAGCAGGCATTGCAGCATAACCAGGTGATTTCGCTCCGCGGCGGCACCGACAAGGTTACCTATTTCCTTTCGGGCCAGTACCAGAAGCAGGACGGCATTTATAAAAGGGACGCTGCCTATTACAAGCAGGCCCAGGCGCGCGCCAACGTGGATATCGCCGTGACCGACAACCTGAAAATCGGAGTGGACGTGCTGTACCGCAATGAATACCGCAATTCGGCGGTAGGTAACTACAATGCCGGGGCGATATTCCGGGAACTTTGGCTTGCTTACCCATACCTCGTACCGATTTATCCGAACGGGCTCGTAGGGCCGGGTATCGGCGGCGGGCCGAACAACAGCATGGTGTACATTACCGGCGGGGAAGCGGGCTACAACCGCAATACCAACGATTATTTGCAGACGAAAACCTATTTCAAATGGGATTTGTCCAAACTCGTGGACGGCGTGTTTGTCGATGGCTACTATGCTTACGACCTTACCTTCTCAAAAACCAAAGCATTCACCAAAACGCCTCCGCCTGCATTCCGCTACGACGCGGCGACCGGTAAATATGTGCAGATCAACTCGGCGATCAAACCGAGCTTGTCGGAAGTGCGGGGTACATTGAAACAAAACCTGATGAACATCCGGCTGGGTTATAACAACCGGTTCGGCGATCATTCCGTGGAAGGATTTGCGGCCTATGAACGGTTCGAAGGCAATGCCGACGAGATCAGCGCATTCCGGTCGAACTTCCTCAGCAACTCGCTCGACCAGCTTTCGGCGGGCAGCCTGATCGGCCAGCAGAACAACTCCACCGCCGCGCAGACTGGCCGTAACAACTTCATCGCCCGTGCTTCCTACGGTTTTAAAAACAAATATCTTTTTGATTACAACATGCGTTACGACGGCTCGCAGAATTTCCCCGAGGGCAAGCGCTACGGCTTTTTTCCGGCGGTGTCGGCCGCATGGCGCATTTCGCAGGAGGATTTTTTCAATTCCAAAAGCATTACCGAGCTGAAACTGCGCGGCTCGTGGGGTAAGACGGGGAACGACAACGTTTCGGCATTCAACTACATCCAGACCTACCTCCTCGGCACCGGTTTCGGCTATTCGCTCGGACCGAACGCCTCGCAGGTAAGCTCGCTCGTGCCCGGCCCGACGCCTAACAAAAACATTACCTGGGAAGTAGCCACCACCACCGACGTGGCGCTCGACGCGCAGTTCCTCAACGGCAAACTGGGTGTTACCATCGACTATTTCCGTTCCATGCGCTCGGGTATCCTCATCACCCGCAGCGAGTCCGTGCCCGCGTACACAGGCCTGACCCTGCCGAACCAGAACCTCGGAAAAGTACTAAACCGCGGTATCGAGCTGGAAGCCTATTACAATGGTACCATCGGAACGAGTTTCGGGTATAATATCCGGGGTAATCTCACTTTCGCGCGCAACAAGGTGATTTTCATGGACGAGGCGGCCAGCGTGCCTTCCTACCAGCGCAAAACCGACATTCCGATCGATTCGTGGCTCGTGTACGAATCCGACGGCCTTTACCAGAACCAGGCCGAGATCGACGCCAGCCCGCACCCGGCCAATACCGCCCCCGGCGACATCCGTTACAAGGATATCAATGGCGACGGGGCGATCAACGGCCTGGATCAGGTACGGAAATCGTCGGTCCGGACGCCGCAGCTGATCTACGGAACCTCGTTGGGCCTTTCGTGGCGCAATCTCGATCTGTCTGTGTTCGTGCAAGGCCAGGCAATGGCGCAATCGTACCTGGCACCGGCCGGGTTGAATATGGCGAAGGAGTTTTTCGACGGCCGCTGGCAGAAAGAGGGCGACAACCAGTTTCCGCGTAATTTCAACGGGCCCACCGGTGCTTCTCGCGGGGTGAATACGCTTACCTCGGATTTCTGGCTGCGCAATGCGTCGTTCGTTCGGCTGAAAAATGTGGAACTGGGCTTTACGGTGCCTTCCGGCTTGTTGAAAAAAGCGAAAATGCACAGTGCGCGGATCTATATCAATGGCAGCAACCTGTTCTCGATCGATCAGTTCGGGCCGTCTTTCGACCCTGAAATCCCTAATAACACGGGCTATTACTATCCGCAGCAGCGCGTCGTGAACCTGGGCGCCAACATCAGCTTCTAACCCTAATTCTTTTACCGATGAAATCTCAAATTAATTATAAAACACTACCGGCCGTTCGGACTGTCAAAAGTGTGATCGGCCGGTCCGGAAAACTGCTCGCGGGCATTTCCATTGTGACGGGCATGCTCGTTATGAACTCCTGCAACGACGTGCTCGACCTGAAACCGCAGAATGCCTATTCGGAGTCCGACGTATGGACAGATCCGAACCTGGTGCAGGTATTTGTGAATGGTATTTACAACCAGACCGTGCTGGCTTACAAAGACGGCGGCTTCGGCTGGGGCGCGCAGACCGACGAGCTGTACGGGAACTTCAACTGGACCAACGAAAACAGCTACGTGCAGGGCGAGGCGACACCTGATAACCAGAGCTCCTCTTCGCTGAACCGCTGGGGCGATCTGTACGCTTCTGTCCGCAATTGCAATGTGTTTTTGCAAAATGTGGGCCAGCTGGACACCGCCGCGAACGGGCAGGCCGTGCGTACCATGCGCGGGGAAGTGTACTTTCTGCGGGCATTGGCCTATTTCGAACTCTTGAAGCGGTTCGGAGGTGTGCCGCTGATCACCAAGGTGTACGACGTGAACGACACCGGCTTTAACGAAAAGCGGGCTTCCTGGACGGAAACGAAGGACTTCATCCTGGCCGACATCGAGCAGGCGGCGAAGTTGCTGCCTGCGGCCTATACGGCCGACCTCGACAAAGGCCGTGCCACAACGGGTGCGGTTCTGGCCCTGAAATCGAGGTTGCTGCTGTATGCGGCGAGCCCCTATTTCAATACTGCCGGCGATAAGAAGCTCTGGCAGCAGGCCAAGGAAGCCGCCAAGGCGGTGATTGATTTCAAAGGCGCGCCGTATGCATTGTACGGCAATGCGGCCAATGGGACCTACAACAAGACGTACCTCGATTTTTTCAATCCCGAGGTGATCTTCGCCCGCGTTTACAGCGGCCTGGTGAAAGCCGACCGGTACAATACCGTAAGCCGCGATCTCAGCCCGAACGGTTATGAAGGGTATAGCGCCTACAATGTGATCCAGCAAATGGCGGACGCATTCGAAATGGCCGATGGCACCGCATTCAGCTGGACCAACCCGGCGCACGCGAAAAACCCGTACGCCAACCGCGATCCGCGTTTTTATGCTGCGATCCTGGCCAATAACCAGCAGTTCAAAGGCCGCACCACGCAGTTTTTCGAGGGCGGCGACGATTCGCCGCAAAGCCCGTACTCGCCGTGGAATGCTTCCAAGACGCGCTACGTGATGCGCAAAATGGTGGACGAGTCGGTCGACTGGCAGAAGCAGGACTATGCCGCCTCGCAATGGGTGGGTTTCAGGCTGTCGGAAATTTACCTGAATTACATGGAAGCCTGTGCGGCATTGGGAGAAGACGGCGAAGCGCTGGCTTACCTGAACAAACTGCGGTCGCAGAAAGCGGGTATGCCGCCGGTGACTGCGTCGGGCGCGGCATTGATGGAGAAGATCAGGCAGGAGCGCCGCATCGAACTTTGCTTTGAAGGGCACCGCTATTTCGATATCCGGCGCTGGGGTATTGCCGAAACCGGCTCGAAGGATGCGATGGGGGTGATCATCACCAAACAGGCCGACGGTACATTCACCTACCAGCCGAATACCGTTCAGAAGCGGGTATGGCTCCCGGCGCTGTATTTCTACCCGATCCCGCGCACTGAATTGCAGCGGAACCCCTCGCTGACGCAAAACCCGAATTATAATTAGCAGTAGAGGGCATTAAAAGGAGAATTTATCAGAAGATTGTATTTTAATTCAAAAACGAAAGGAATGATCAGATTCATCGCAGCTGCTTCCCTCTGCCTGGCTTTGGAGCAGGGTGCTGTGGCGCAAAGCGAAACGTTAAAGTTCCGGTCGACGGACGCCGCGTTGCAAACCGCATTCGACCGGGCGGCGGAAATGGCGCTGAGCCACCGGGGTAACCCCGCAGATCCCGTAGGCGACTGGTACGAGGCGGCATTGCCCTCGCGCTTCGCATTCTGCATGCGCGACGTTGCGCACCAGAGTATGGCCGCGGAAATGCTCGGGCTCGGTAAGGCCAATAGCAATATGTTCTCCCTTTTTGCCAAAAACATTTCCGACGGCAAGGATTGGTGCTCGTATTGGGAAATCAACAAGCAGGGCAAACCCGCGCCGGAAGATTACCGCAACGACGATGAGTTCTGGTACAACCTCAATGCCAATTTCGATGTGATGCAAGCGGCCTGGAAGCTCTATTTGTGGACGGGCGACAAGCGCTATATCAATGGCCCCGAGTTCGCAGATTTCCACCGGAAGTCTGTCCGCGAATATGTGGAACGCTGGGTGTTGCAGCCGGATTCGCTGTTGTCGCGCCCGTTGCACCCGAATGCGCACGCGGGCTACAACGACAAGGATTCCTTTCACCGCTGCCGCGGGCTGGCGTCGTATTCCGAAGGCGTGCACGACCTGAAAATGGGCGTCGACCTGATCGCCTCGCTCTCGCGCGGGATGCAGACGTATGCGGACATGCTGCGCGTCGAGGGCAAAGCTGCCGAAGCGGCCGCCTTCGATAAAAAGGCCGAACAGTACCGCCGGCATATCGAAAACAAATGGTGGAGCGAAAAAGAGGACAAGTATTTTACCTACTATTCTTCCAAAGGCGCATTCGGGTATACCGAGGGCGAGACTTTCCTGCTGTGGTTCGATGTGTTGAAAGACACTACCCGGACCCGCAAGACGATCGACCAGATCCTCGCCCGCGACTGGAATATGGAAAACCAGTCGTATTTCCCTTATGTACTGGGCCAATATGGCTATCCCGAGCAAATCCGTAACCAGGTGCTCCACCTGACCGACCCGGCCACCAAGCGCCGCGAGTACCCCGAGGTTTCCTACGGCGCAGTTCAGGGGGTGGTGCAGGGGATCATGGGCATCGATGCGGATGCCCGCGTGAACCGGATTACGACCTTGTTCAATGGCAGGCCGGGGGATACGCATACGCTCGAAAACCTGCCTGTTTTGCAGCGGACCATATCGGTGACCGAGAGCGCAAAAACCGCTTCGCTCCGCAATGCAGGTTCCGCCGTCGTGCAATGGCGGGTGATGTTTGCCGGCAAGCACCCGTTCATTATCGTGAACGGGGCGAGACGGAAGGCCGGCCGGATGGTCGTGAAGGGAGCGCGCACGGTGTCGTTCGTGGATGTGCCGGTCGCCGCAAACCAGGAGATTACGGCGCGGGTACAGTAATCTTTTTCAGATAATACATTGCCCCTGTCCCTGCGGCCGCGCGTTGCAGGGGCAGGTTTAAGTTTTTAGCTTTACGAAGTAATTACCGCCGAATGGAGAGCATATTTGATAAAATAAAGGAATTGCGGGAAGTAACATCCTATTCCAAACACGATCAGATCGTCGTAGGCATTATCAATGCGATCGACCAGAAGATTGTTTCACCCAATGACCTGCTGCCGTCGGTGAACCAGATGATCCAGGAACTGAATTTCTCCCGCGAGACCATCCGCAAGGGGTACGGCGAGCTGGTGGACAGGGGAGTGGTCGAATCCAAAAACAGGATCGGGTACTATGTGACCAACGCGCAGACCAGCCAGTTTATGAAAGTGGCCCTGATCATGTATAATCTCGATACATTCGAAGAACTTTTTTACAGGAATTTCAGGAAGGAGCTCGGCCAAAAGGTGCATCTGGACGTGTTTTTTCACCATGGCAGCGTCGATGTGCTGGAAAGTACCTTGTTCCAGATCAAGGGAAAATACGGGATGTACGTGGTGGCGCCGATCCCGCACCGCAAAACGAAGGAAATCCTCGAAACCATTCCGCGGAGCAACCTGCTGATATTCGATCGGTTCGAGCAGCTGGACGGCGAGGTGAGCTACATTGCGCAGGAATTCGAGCGCTCGACTTACGCGGTACTGGAAGCGTTGGCCGACAAGATCCGGGAGTTCGACGAGATTATTTTCTATCATTCCCCCAAATCCCTCGATCCGAAAGAGATTGTGTCCTCGTTCAAACAGTTCCTGCATGATTATGCGATCAAAGGGCAGATCGTCAGCGAGTTTGTACCGGGGTCGGTCGAGCAGGGGAAGGCCTATTTTACGCTGGATAACTACACGATGTGGTCGATCCTCAAAGAATGCAAGGGCAAGAAGTTCACCATGGGCGTCGATGTGGGGCTGCTGTCGGTCAACGACGAACCCGCCAAGGAGTTTGTCGACATTACCACCTATTCGACGGACTTTGCATTGATGGGCAAGCTGGCCGGGCAATCGATCATGCAGAAACAGAAGATCCAGGTGATCCTGCCGAATGTATTGATCCGGAGAAAAACCTTGTGACGGTCCCATGCGCGAGAAAGTGGCCCTCAGCGGCATCGATGCCGGTATTATTGTGCTTTACCTGGCCATTCTGGTCGGGGTAGGGCTTTATTTCTCCCGCAAGCGCCGGATCGAAACGGCCAGCGACCTCTTTCTCGGTGGCCGCTCGTTGAAATGGTATAACGTCGGCCTGTCCATTTTCAGCAGCAATGTGAGCCCCGTCATGCTCGTGGGTTATGGCGGCATGGCTTACACCACCGGCATGGTCGCCGCCAATTTCGACTGGCTCGCCTGGTGGTTCCTGCTGCTGCTGGCGATGGTGTTCGTGCCGCATTACTTTGCTACCAGGGTGAGTACCATGCCCGAGTTCCTGCTGCGGCGGTACGGGCAGCGCTCTTTTACCTTTCTCACCTACTATTCCATGATTTCGACGCTCATCGTATCGGTGAGTTTCGTGCTGCTCACGGGCGGGCTCGTGATCGCGCAGCTGCTCGACGTGCCTTTCTGGATGGCAGCCGTGGGAGCTACCGTGCTGGCCACGAGCTTCACAGCCACGGGCGGCCTCGGCGCGATTGCCAGAACGGGCGTGCTGCAATCGGTCGTGGTGACGGTGGCGGCACTCATTGTAGGCGTCATCGCGGTCAATCGCATCGGCGGGATCGGGGAGGTGATCAGCCGGTCGCCAAAGGAATTCTGGACGATATTCCGCCCGTCGGACGACCCGGTTTACCCCTGGCACGCAGTCCTGCTCGGTTACCCCGTGGTGGGCATATGGTACTGGTGCACCGACCAGACGATCGTCCAGCAGACCCTGGCGGCCAAAAATATCCAGCACGGGCAATATGGTACCATGCTCATGGCTGCGCTCAAGGCCCTGGTGCCCTTCATCTTCCTGCTGCCCGGCATTTACTGTTACATCCTTTTCCCAAACCTCGGCAATCCCGACCACGCTTACCTGGTGATGACCGCCAACCTGCTGCCCGTCGGGCTCGTAGGCATTACGCTCGCTGCGCTCATTGCCGCGCTCGTGTACGATGTCGCCGTGGGTATCAATGCGTTCAGCATGGTCTTTTCTTTGAATGTTTATTCCAAAATCATCGATCCCCATGCTTCCGGGCAAAAGCTGCGGGCAGTGGGACGGATGGTGATCGTCGGCTCTTCGTTCATTGCCATGATGATGTCGATCCTGCTGTCGACCGTCGATAAGGGGCTTTTCGATCTGTCGCAGGCTGTCGGTACCTACCTGGCACCTCCGCTGACCACCGTGTTTTTAATGGGGGTGATCTGGAAAAAGGCTACCAGCCGCGCCGCCAACCTCACATTGTACCTGGGCTCGCCGCTCTGCCTGGGCGTGGGTATCATGCAGTTGTCGGATTTTCCGGGCAAGGCATTCTGGCCGCATTTCATGCTGCTCACATTCCTGCTCACCGCTTTTCTGATGCTGTTCATGGCCGTAGTTTCCCTGCTTTTTCCGGAGAAACGTGCCGTTTCGCCGCTGCCTACACTGGCCGAAACTTACGCTTCCCAGCCGCATTACAACCGGCGGGGCGTATGGCTGGGCTGGGCGTGCATCGGGGTGGTGATGGGGTGCCTGTATTTTCTGTTCAGATAAACCGGTTTTCGCCGGATAGATTTTGTGACGGTTGAGCTTTCCTTATCGCTTAAACACCGTCACATGCTTTTTAAAAGAACCAAACTTGCCCTGTTCCATGCCGCCACCCTGGGCGCGGCGTTTTCCACTCCTGTTTTCGGCCAGCAGCAGCCCGTCGTGATCGACGTCAACCTGGCGAAGGTAAAAGCCCCGATGCAGCCTATCTGGGCATTTTTTGGCTACGACGAGCCTAATTACACCTACATGAAAGACGGGAAAAAGCTGCTCACCGAAATCTCGCAATTCAGTAAAGTACCGGTGTACGTGCGGGCGCACAGCCTGCTCGTAACGGGCGACGGCGAGGCGGCGCTCAAATGGGGCTCCACCAATGCCTACACCGAGGACGCGCAGGGCAAACCCGTGTACGACTGGAAGATCGTCGATCAAATTTTCGATACCTACATCGAGCGGGGCATGAAACCCATTGCGCAGATCGGTTTTATGCCGCAGGCACTTTCCTCGAAACCCGAACCGTACCGGCACCACTGGAAGCCGGGAGATAACTACAACGACATTTACCTCGGCTGGGCATATCCTCCCAACGATTACAACAAATGGGCAGAACTAGTCTATCAATGGGTGAAGCACTCGGTGGCCCGCTACGGCAAGAAGGAAGTCGAAAGCTGGTACTGGGAGCTTTGGAATGAACCGAATATCAGCTACTGGAAGGGGACGGTCGACGAATACATTAAACTCTACGACTACACCGCCGATGCCGTCAAACGCGCATTGCCGACCGCCAAAATAGGCGGGCCGGAGGTAACAGGGCCTTCCTGGGACAAATCGGAGGCATTTATGCGCAAATTCCTCGACCACGTTACGGCCGGCAAAAACTACGTGACCGGGAAAACCGGTACGCCCGTGGATTTCATTACTTACCATGCCAAAGGCGCGCCCAAGATCGTGGAGGGGCATGTGCAGATGAATATGGGCACGCAACTGCGCGACCTCGACAAAGGTTTCGAGATCGTGGCCTCGTACCCGGCCCTCAAAAAGCTGCCGATCATCATCGGGGAATCCGATCCAGAAGGGTGTGCGGCCTGTTCGGAGGATGTAAGCCCGCAGAATGCGTACCGCAACGGCACCATGTATTCGAGCTACACGGCGGCATCGTTTGCCCGGAAATACGAGCTGGCGGAGGCGCGGGGCGTGAATTTGCTCGGTGCGGTGAGCTGGTCGTTCGAGTTCGAGGACCAGGCCTGGTTCCGCGGGTTCCGCGACCTCGCTACCAACGGTGTCGACAAGCCGGTACTGAACGTGTTCCGGATGTTTGGTATGATGGAAGGAAACCGGGTGGAAGTGAAACAAAACCTGGCCTACGATTTCAAAAGGTTAAGGGATGAAAGCGTCCGTAAAGAAGCGGACATCAATGGTATCGCTTCCAAAAGCGCCAACTCCGCGGCCGTGATGGTATGGAATTACCACGATGACAATGTGCCGGCACCCGACGCGACCGTGAACGTGCTGGTACAGGGCTTGCCCTCGCAGAAAATGATGCTCTATCACTACCGGATCGATAAGGAAAACAGCAATTCCTACGAAGCATGGAAAGCCATGGGCTCGCCCAAACAGCCGACTGCCGAGCAGATCAGGCTGCTCGAAAAAGCCGGGCAACTCGCATTACTCACCTCGCCGCAATGGATAGAACCAAAGAATGGCCAGGCTACGGTAGAAATGCAGCTGCCGCGCCAAGGCGTATCGCTGCTGCATTTCAAATGGTGAGGTATCAGCGCATGAGGTAACTGTTCACGGATTCTTTCACTTCCTGCAAGGTCCTGTCCGGCTTGGGGTAAATGGCCGGTATGGGTTTCCGGGAGAACGTTTGCAGGTAAAGTACCCAGGCGTCCCGCCACCATAATGCCTCCTTGTATTGCTTCGCAAGCCGACCGCTTACGTCCGCATGGATCGCCGGGTCGATGGAGGCGCTTATCCCGGCCCATTGTTTTTGCATCCAGCGCACCGAATCGGCGCCGGTGTAGAACCGGTGGCATAGCTCGTCCCAGAGATTCCGGCCGGAACTGAGCTTTTTCGACCAGGGGACGTGATGGAACCAGAGCAAATAGGGGAGCGGGCAAGTGTCGGGATCGAGCCAGGCGCGGCTCGCTTCGGGGCGGTACTGCTGCAATGCCTGGCTGCCGGTGGCTGTGCGGTCGAAACCCAGGCCCAGGCTGTCGGCGCGGTGGTAGTAAATGGCCGTCCAATCCGGGCGGGAGCTGCGGTTTTGCCACGGTTCGGGCGCGTAATGGCTGCCCGTCCAGGGGCGCGAGAGGCCGAGCGGCGTATTGTAATCCACATAAATTTCCCGCGAGCGCAGCATGATATCGCTGATGACGTCGACGGACCTTGCCTCGGTGGTCAATGTGAGCCGGGCCCATTCCTGGGCGATGGTCTCCGGGCTCAGGGTATGGTCCCAGGCGAGCCGCCCGAAGGCGTACCAGTTGGCTTGCGCCATGGGGTGGCCGGTCCAGTTGCGGTCGGAGCCGGTATTGGCCACACCGGCGATGCAGGTCAATGGATAGTTGTGCAGCGAGCCGTCGACAACGCGGGCCACGGTGGCCCCTTTTCCATTCACATAAGTATCCGCATCGAGGCATTCCTGGAACAGCGGGGCTTCGTAAACCCAGTGCGTCGCAAAACCCGTGTATTCCTGCGTGAGCTGAAATTCCATCCCCAGGGGCGTCCGGGGCATATTGCCGAAAAGCGGCGAAAACGGCTCGCGCGGCTGGAAGTCTATCGGGCCGTTTTTGACCTGAACAATCACGTTTTGGGCAAACTTACCGTCGAGCGGCGCAAATTCTTCGTAAGCCGCCTTGAAGCGGTCGGCATTGGGATCGGCTTTGTAAACGAATGCCCGCCAGATCACCACGCCGCTGAATGGGGCCAGCGCCTCCGCGAGCATATTGGCGCCGTCGGCATGGGTGCGGCCGTAATCCTGCGGACCGGGTTCGCCCTCGGAATTGGCTTTCACCAGAAACCCTCCGAAATCAGGGATGAGCCGGTAAATCTCCTTCGTTTTTTCCGCCCACCATTTTCGCACTTCCGGGTCGAGCGGATCGGAGGTTTTGAGGCCGCCCAGCGTTTTGGGTGCGGCAAAATGGATGGACAAATAGGTTTTAATACCATACTTTCTGAAAACACCGGCCAATGCGGCCACTTTGGGCAGGTACTCGGCCGTGAGAAAGCGTGCGCTGGCATTTACGTTATTCACCACCGTGCCATTAATGCCGATCGACGCATTCGCCCGGGCATAATCGCTATAGCGCGGATCGACGGTTTCGGGCAGTTCGTACCATTTCCACAACGAAGACCCCGCATACCCGCGTTCGATCGGTCCTTCGGGGTTATCCCAATGGTTGAGCATCCGCAGCCGGATCTTCGGGCTGCTTTGCCCCGCTACTTTTTCGAGCGGTAAATGCTGCTGCAAATGCCGGAGCAATGCAAAGCTGCCATACAGCACGCCGGCATCTTTCGCGGCGGTAATGACCGTGTTGCCGCCGTGCATTTGAATCGAATAGCCATCATCGGGTACCGCCCCCGCCGACACGGAAAGGATAATGCCTTTCTGTCTATCCGCCGGTTTTTTAACGATCGGGATTTGCTTGCCAAGCATTGCAGCCAGGCCGGTTTGCAGCTCTCGGGCGGCATTGCTTAAAATGTCGCTATTGCCCGACAATGCGATGAAATCGAATGACTGGCTATAAGCTTTTCGCGCGGCCGCATTCGAAATGAGGTCATATTTGAGCCACAGGCGGTAACCGTCGTCGGCCAATGCATGACTGTTTGATACAGAGGTGAAAATCAGGAGCAGCAGTATGTTTCTAATGCCGCCGGACAAATGCTTTTTTGTAAATAACATCGTGTATGGAGTTGGGTATGGGAGCGGTTGATTTGGTGCTTTCAGTGATGCCGCGTTTGATCTGATCCCTGTCCGTCGGTACGAAAAGGCGAAGCGGGCAAACCGGCCGAATTGTAGAAATTGACGCCCTCGGGATTGTCCTGCCAGGCATACCGGACGTATTTGGGGGATTGGACCTGCCCGCTGCGCAATGCGATCCGGTTTTTTCCGAGTATTTCGGCTTCCGCCCAGTAGAACTTCCGGTCGTCGCCTGCGAGGGCGAACCAGCGCAGCGTCTCACCGTCGGACGACACAATGCCCCCGCCAACGTGATCGAATGTCAGGATCACCCGGCCGTTTTCGGCGCTTTGCGATTTTAGCGCCGGGCCGGAGTAGGTCACTTCTTGCTCGCCATAGGCCAGGTTCCGCGCGGCCAGGGCCAGCCGTTCCCCGATGCCTTTCTTGTTGAGCGGGTGAATGTCGTTCCATTCGCCGAGGTCGATGGTGACGGTCACGGCGGTATGAGGTAATGTGAGTGCCTTGTTTTGCGCCTCCCGCAGCAATGCGATGTCGCTTTCGGCCGGGGAGTAATCGATGTCCTGGAAATTGGGCAGCTGGGCTACGAGAAACGGCAGGCGGTCGTCGTGCCAAAGGTTACGCCAGTCGTTGATCAGCGCCGGGAGCAAGGCATTGTAAGGTTCCGGGTTACCGGTATTGGATTCGCCCTGGTACCACACAAAACCCTTGATTTTCATCGGCAGCACCGGGCCGATCATCGCGTTGTACAGCGCTGTGGGCTGGCTTTGGTGCGTAAACCGCGCGACGCCCGGCTCCTGCGTCGCCGGAAATACAGCCCCGACTTTGTATTGCCAGGTTCCTTTCAGGTCGATGGTATCGCTGCCGGTGGTCATGAAATAGGGCTTGTCCGGTACAAAGCCGCCTTTGCCCGCAGTATTGGTCACCCGGATCACGAAGGTGTTCTGCCCGGCGTGGAGCACTTCACCGGGGATTTCATACCGCCGCGGTGGATATTGGTAGGTGATATTGCCCACTTTCCGGCCATTGACATACATTTCATCGGCATCCACAATACGCCCCATATACAGCTTTGCAGACTTCCCGGCCCAGCGCTGGGGAATATCGATCGTTTTCCTGAACCACACCACACCGTTGAGCGCCCTCAATCCCTGATCCTCCCAGTAGCTGGGGATATTGAAGTTCCGCCAGCCTTTGGGTTGGTAGGTATTGCTTTCCCAATGCTCCCGCTGACCGGCATCCGGCGCCGGGCGATGTTGCGGAATGGCCCGGGCGGCGCGTGTCAATGCATTTACATAGCTGGTATCCTTATTTTGGGAGATCGTCTTTCGGATGTTTTCAAAATCCTTGAAACCGCTTTCGCTGATCCACGCTTCGATGGGCGTTCCGCCGACGGAGCTATTGACAATGCCGATTGGAACCCGGTGCTTTTCATAAATTTCACGGGCAAAAAAGTACGCGACGGCACCGAAGCTCAGCACGTTTTCGGGATTGGCCGTCTTCCATTCCCCATTCGGGAAATCTTCCGCGGGGCCATTCAGGTTTGTCAGCGTCGGTACGAAGAAATTGCGGATCTCAGGATAATCGGCCGTGGCAATATCCTTCGGAAACCGCTCCTTCACGCGCTCCATGTTGATCACCATATTGCTCTGTCCGCTGCACAGCCACACATCGCCGAATGCGATGTCGGTCAGGAGGATTTCATTCCTGCCTTTCAGTACCATCGCGTAGCCCGTGCCCGCCTTGTGCGCAGGAAGCGCCAGTTCCCATTTCCCGGCTGCGTTGGCCGAGGTTTTATAGGTTTTTTGGTCAAATTGAAGGGTAACCTTTTCTTTCGGCGAGGCCCAGCCCCAGATTTTAAGCGGCTGGTCGCGCTGCAAAACCATATGGTCGGAAATCAGCCTGGGCAGGCGAATCTGCGCGTGCAGGGGCACGGCCGCGCAAAGGAGCAAAAGGGTAAGGAGTTTCGAGCGCTTCATCCGGATCGGTCCGATGGTGTTTAAGATATTATAATTCAATGGGATACGTTTAAAAATGGCTTTCGCTTCATCGCCTTGTACTCCGAAGGCAGCATATTGAACTTGGCCTTGAACGACTTGGTGAAATAATTCGGCGTCGCAAAGCCGGCCGTGTACGAGATCTGGGAGACATTCATATCACTTTTTTCGAGCAGCAGCGCGGCCTTTTCCAGTTTGATCGACCGGATGAATTCAATGGGGCTCTGTCCGCTCATTTCCAGCACCCGCGTATAGAGCGTGCCGCGGCTCATGCCCACGTGCCGCGCAAGGTTCTCGACGCTCAGCTGGGTCGAATTCAGGTTATCGTCAATATAGGAGAGCATGTCGCGCAGCAGTTTCACATCGCCGGATTCGATGGCCACGTCGCGGCCCGTCATTTGTATCTGCCTCGAATACACATCTTTCAGCAGCCTGTTGAGCAGCAGCAGATTATTGATTTTGACATTCAGTATTTCAAAATTGAAAGGCTTGGTCAGGTAATCGTTCGCGCCGGAACTCAGCCCTTTCAGCTGCTGTTCTTCCCCGCTCGATGCCGTGAGGAGGATGATCGGGATATGACCCGTCCGCTTGTCGGCCCGGATTTTTTCGCTCATCGTCAGGCCGTCCATTTCCGGCATCGCAATGTCGCTCACGATCAGTTCGGGGTGGTAACTCAATGCTTTTTGCCAGCCTTCCCGGCCGTCGGCCGCTTCCAGTACGCGGTAATGGGTTTCCAGGTTTTCTTTGAGATAATGCCTGAACTCCGCATTGTCTTCGACGATCAGTATCCGGGGCAAATCGCTGCCCGGCAAATCGTTGCCCGACATTTCAGCGGGACCGGTTTGGGGGGCTATGGTGGGGGCATTGGACGGATTTTCAGAAGCAGCAGTTTCGGGAAAAGGGGCTGCGGGTGCAATTTCGACGGGGTTGAACACCCAGGTCTCGCATGGAAGCCCGACGGTGAAGACGCTTCCCTTGCCGCTATTGCTGCCGACGGTAATGAAGCCACCATGCATTTGCACAAATTCCCGGACGATCGACAGGCCGATCCCGCTGCCCTGGTTCAGTACGGCGGCGCCGGTATCGTCCTGGAAGAACCGGTCGAAAATTTTCTCGTGATGGTCCTGGGAAATGCCGATACCGGTGTCGGATACTTTGATATACAGCCAGTTTTGCTGCGAATCGTCGGTGCCGCAGGTCAATTGCAGCGCCACCTCGCCGCCTTCGGGCGTAAATTTGAATGCATTGGAAAGCAGGTTGAAAAGAATGCGCTCCATCTTGTCGGCGTCGAAGTCGATGAGCAGGTGCGCGATGGCACTGTCGAAGGTGAAACGGACGCGTTTCCGCTGTGAAAGGTCGCTGAACGAATCGCAGGCGTCGCGGATAAAGGGTACGATGTCGGCACGGCGGAGGTCGGCTTTCAGTTCCTGTTCCTGCAAGTTCTTGAAATCCAGCAGCTGGTCCACAAGATTGAGCAGCCGTTTCGCATTGCGGCGGATCGCCGAGATCTGGGGCTGATGCGGCGATTCCTGCGCGAGCAGGTTTTCGACCGGTGCGAGAATGAGGGAAATAGGCGTACGGAATTCGTGGCTGAGGTTGGTGAGGAACTTGATTTTCAGCCGGTCGAGCTCCTGCTTGCGCTCGGTTTCGCGGCGCGCCTGTTCTTCCCTGAATTTACGTTGCAGCCTGCGGATACCGCGCCGACGCATGAGGAACACCGCCGCAATGGGTGCCAGCACATAGAAAATGTAGGCGTAAATGGTGAGGTAAAATGGCGGCTTCACGATCACTACCACGGTCGCCGAGGGCGAGCCCCAATCACTGCCGTCGCTGCTGGCCTGCACCTCGAAACGGTATTCGCCGGGACTGAGGTTGGTGTAGCTGGCTGTGGTGGCCTGGCTTGCCTGCTGCCATTCGTGTTGCAGCCCCACAAGGCGGTACCGGTAGGCGGTCTGTTCGGGATTGGTGTAATTGAGCGCCCCGTAGCCGATGGAAAAGTTCTGCTTGTAATCGAGCCGGATCGTCTGCGCGACGGAAATATCGGCGTCGATCATGCCCGAATCGGCGGAAGTAATGGTACGGTTCCCGACTTTCAGCTCCCGGAGCATCACCGGGGTCTGGCCCGGGTGCTTTTTCAGGCTGCGGGTATCGATGTAATTGAAACCCGCGATACCGCCGAAAAAGAGCAGGTTGTCGGACGTGCGTAAGCCCGCGCCTAATGCGAAAGTGTTGTTTTGCAGGCCATTATGTGCGGTGTAGTTGGTGAACTTCTTTTTTTGTAAATCAAAAATACTGATGCCTTCATTGGTACTCACCCAGATCCGCCCCTGCGCATCTTCCAGCACCTTGTTCACCATCCCGCTGGAAAGCCCCTCGTCGACGCCGAATGTCGTGAATTTCCGCGTTTTCGGATCGAATAGGGCGAGGCCCTCGCCGCCGGTGCCCGCCCAGATATTCCCGTGGCTATCTTCCAGCAGCGAGAGCACATTGTTGCTGGGCAATGCCGCAGTTTCCCTGTCGAGCAGGACCGATACCCTTTTTTCAGGATCGAAAACCGCGATGCCGGTACCGTGCGAGGCGATCCACATTTGCCCCCGGCGGTCCTCTACGATGTCGCGGATGTAGGCATTCAGCGGGATGATGCGGTTCGGAAGCGCAATATTGGGGTTGAAAAGTCTTTCAAATTGCTTTATTTCCGGATAGCAGACATTCACACCCCCGCCGTTCGTACCGATCCACAGCCTGCCTTTTTTGTCGCGGGTAAGTGAAAAAATATTGTTGTTGCCCAGCGAAGCGGCCTGCGGGCCTTGGAGGAACTGTTCGTACGTGCCGGTCGCGGGGTTGAGCCGGAACAGCCCGTCCTGGAATGTGCCGATCCACAGTGCGTCCGGGGCAGTCGGTTCCAGCGACAATACGGCCAGTCCCGACGAAGCGGCCTTGTTCCGGGCATGAATAGCGTATTTCCTGAAAAGATTGGTTTTGCGGTCGTAAAGATTCACGCCGCCGTCGTCGGTGCCCACGAAAATGCGGCCGTCGGGATGCTCGGCGAAGGAAGTTACGAAGGGCGCGCTGAGGCCGTAGGGGTCGTACGGGTCGCAGCGTTTCAGCCCGAACAGCGTGAGGTTGCGGTCGTATTTGTTCACACCGCCTTTATAGGTACCCATCCAGGTAATGCCTGCGGGATCGGTGAGGATGCTGCGTATAGACTTGTTCGTGATGCTGAACGGCATGCGCGGGTCGGGTGCGTGGCACGTAACGTGTCCCGTACGCGTATCGATGATGTTCAGCCCGCCGTCGGTGCCGACCCATACTTCGTCCCGGCTTTGCGGCGAGATGGCGAAGACCATATGGTTGCTGATCGAATGGCTGCTTCCCGGTTCGTACCCGAACCGCTGCGCCGGTTTCCCTGCTACGGAAAGCGTGAACAGCCCATGCTGCGTCCCGATCCAGATTTGCCCGGAACTGTCCTGGCTGATGGCCGTCACAAAATCCGCTCCGTCCGGATAGCTCCCGGCACCCCGGTAATCGACGGGGACAAAACGGTTTTGTTTACTTAAAAACCTGAATAGCCCATTGCCGGTACCGACCCACATTTGCCCGCTCCGGTCGCGGAAAACCCGGTGCACATGCTTGCCGGCCACTTGCGGGGGAATGCCGGGTAGGGAGGCGAATGTCTTGATATTCAATGTCCGGGGATCGATGACAATCAGGCCTTGGGTCGTGCCGGCCCAGATTTTACCCTGCGCATCCTCGCAGATCGAATTAATGCTATGGTAGGTTTTGATCCGGAAGAATGAATCCTTCCGGCGATCGTACAAATGCAGCGAACCCATGATGGTTCCCACCCAGATGCGGCCCGCACGGTCTTCGTACAGCGCCGAAACGTCGTTCGATTTCAGGGAAGTGGAGTCCGTTTTGCGGTGCCTGTAAACCGTAAAGCCTGTGCCGTCGAACTTGTTGAGGCCGTCGTCGGTGGCGAACCAGAGCAGGCCGTAACGATCTTTGAGGATGGCGGTGACGGTGTTGGACGAAAGCCCGTCCATGGAGGTAATGGCCGTAAAGCGGGGCGGTCCGCTTTGGGCAATGGCCGTCCGTCCGATGCCGGTAAATAGCAGCAGCAGGTTAATCTGTAAGAGCAGGAACGACCGGATTCGCATCAGGTTCAAAACAATGAATGGTGATTTACTATAAAGACGAAGAAAGCCGGTATTTCTCCGTCCCCGACGATGGGTTAAATGCAACTTTGTCGCTGAATCAGCCAGTTTTAGCCCCTTTTTGAACATTTGTTCCCATAGTTTGCACAAATGTGCTCACGGTCGGCCTCGCGGCCATGCTACTTTTGTCCATTGTCAGGTTACTATAAATTATTGGAATCATTATGTTCTAAAAATATATTGTCAAAATGACAAATAAAAATTTTCAACAAAAACCCTGCAAGCCTATGCGCTACTTTTTACTGAACAAGAGAAACCGGCTCTGCACGTTGGCGACCATCGGATGGCCGCTGATGCTGGTGATGACCTTGGGCCCGGCCGGCGGCGCCCGTGCATCGGAAACTGATTTGAACAGGCGTGCCCGGCACGTCGTCGTGGAGGTGGATGTAACCGGGAAGGTCACCGGCGAGACGGGGGAAGGTTTACCGGGCGCGAACGTCCTGATTAAAGGTACTACCCGCGGCACAAGCGCGGACGAAAACGGCAATTTCAGGATTTCGGTCCCGGATAATGCAAATACAGTGCTCGTATTTTCCCTGGTTGGGTATGCGTCCAAAGAGGTAGCGGTAGGGAATCAGAAGATCGTCAACGTATCCCTCGCACCCGATCATAAGGTACTGGAAGAAGTGGTGGTGGTCGGTTACGGAACGCAGCGCAAGCGGGATGTGACCGGCTCGGTAGTTTCGGTGAGCGAGTCGACGCTCAAGGAAGTGCCCGCGCCCAACCTGGTGAGCCAGCTCAAAGGCCGTGCGGCAGGGGTCTCCATTATCAGCAATGGCAGCACGCCGGGCTCCCAGGGACAGATCAGGATCCGCGGTAACCGCACGCTCACGACCAGTTCGGGGTCGAGCGACGGCCTCGACGGCCCTTTGGTGGTGGTCGACGGCATTCCGTTCGGCGGGTTGAACGACATTAACCCCGACGACATTCTGAGCCTGGAAGTATTGAAGGACGCTTCGGCCACGGCGATCTACGGCTCGCGCGGTGCGGGCGGGGTGATCCTCGTGACCACCAAAAGAGGGAAGATCGGCAAGCCGGTGTTCAGCTACGACGGTTACCACGGCGAAACGCGCATCATGGGGAAGTTCAACGTCATGAATGGCCCCGAATATGCGCAGTTCAAAGCGGATGCGGCCAAGTACAACCGCACCAGCCCCGGTACGTCGGGCTATCTGCTCACGCCGAAAGAACAGGAAGCCCTGGACAAAGGCGTTTCCACCGATTGGCAGGACCTGATTTACAAGCCGGGCTTTATGTCCAATCATCAGTTGGGCATGCAGGGCGGGGTCGAAAATACGCAGTACTCGCTGGGTTTGGGGTATTTCAATGAAACAGGCATTATCCCGAACCAGAACTTCCAGCGCTTTAACCTTCGGGCGACTATCGATCAGAAGATCGGCAAGCGCATCAAGGTCGGGCTGAACACGCTGAACACCCTTACCTACCAGAACACGCCCGGCGGGGGCGGCGTACCGGGCGGGCTCGTACGCCTGACGCCGCTGGCATCGCCCTACAATGCCGACGGCAGCGTGAATATGTTCCCGTCCGAAGGTTCCATCGACGCGGCCGGGGTGAGCCCACTCACGATCATGACCAAGAAGGATTCGTACCTCGGGCGTACGCGCTCCGTGCGGACATTCAACAGCCTGTACGCGGAGGTGACCATTCTGCCCGGTTTGAAATACCGGTTCAATGCGGGCCTGAATTTCAGCCAGTCGAATTACAATGGCTACAATGGCCCGCTGACGTATTTCAATTCCGCGACGGTGCAGTCCTCTTCCACCGCCGAAATCAGCAACACCGAGTACTGGGACGTGAACCTGCAACATCTGCTTTACTATGACAAAACATTCGCAGACAAGCATAAACTGGGTTTTACCGCGCTTTATGAATACACTAAAAACCACTCGTTAGGCAGCCGCTTCACTGTGACGGGCGTGCCGGCGGATTACATCAAAACATCCAACTTCTCGCTGGCGTCCGGCCAGCCCGTTGCCAACTCGGATTACGGTAATTCGTTTTCGGAAATGGGCCTGCTTTCCTACATGGGAAGGCTCAATTACAGCTATGACGACCGCTATTTGCTGACGCTGACCTTACGCCGCGACGGTTCTTCGACCTTGTCGCCCGGTAACCAGTATTTCAATTACCCGGCCATCGGCCTCGGCTGGAATGTGATCGAGGAAGGTTTCATGAAACGCGTCGCATTTGTTTCCAATTTGAAACTGCGCGGCGGCTGGGGCGTGTCGGGGAACCGGAACGTGGGCGCATACTCGACGCTGGGTGCATTGTCGGCCGGGTATTACAATTTCGGGACCGGTACCGCCGGGCAGCAGCTGGCCTATACCGTTACCAGCCTTCCGGCGAGCAACCTGAGCTGGCAATCGACATCGCAGGTGGATATCGGCGTCGACTTCGGCTTCCTCAATAACCGTATTACCGGTTCGGTGGACTGGTACCACCAGAAAACCAAGGATATTTTGCTATCCGTGCCGCTTCCGCCGAGCAATGGCGCCGGTTCGACTTTGAAAAACCTGGGGAAAACCGAAGGTAAGGGGCTGGAAGTAGCCGTTACTTTCGAGATTGCCAGAAAACCGAAAGGGTTCAATTGGAGCGTGGACGCGACCTATTTCTTCAACCGCGAGAAAATCACGCAGCTGACCACCCCGCAGGAAAAGGCGAACCTCGGCGCGGGATGGTTCGTGGGGCAGCCGCTTTCGGTGATTTATGATTATAAAAAACTGGGCATCTGGCAGCTTGCCGACGCCGAGAACGGGACTTTGGCCAAGCAAACTTCTCCCGTGCAATATCCGGGGCAGATCCGTGTAGAGGATTTGAATGCGGATGGCAAAATCGACGCGGGCGACCGCCAGATCCTGGGCAATTTCCAACCCAAATGGGAGGGAGGTCTTACCAACCGTTTCAGCTTCAAAAACTTCGATGCCTCGATCGTTACCTATGCGCGGATGGGCATGAAGGTGCTCGTGCCTTACCTGACGGGTAACTCCACGGGCTCGGGCGGGTTTGCGTTCTTCAACCAGAGCCGCGTGAACCAGGTGAAAGTAGATTACTGGACCGATACCAATCCGACCAATGCATTCCCGGCGCCCGACGCCAGCAGCGCGGTCGCCAATTTCGGCTCGACGCTCGGCTATTACGACGGCTCGTTCATCAAATGCCGGAGCATTAACCTCGGCTACACGTTCGCGAGCGACATCATCAAAAAGATCGGCGCGACTTCGGCCCGCATTTACGTGAACCTGACAAATCCTTTCATCATCTATTCGCCGTTGGTGAGGGATAACCTGGCCGTCGACCCGGAAGGGAACAGCTACGCCAGCGGCCAGTCGACGCTCAACCCGCAGGGGGCCAGCGAGCGCGGCGCGCCGGAGCGACAAATCGCCGTAAACCTCAACAACCCGCCGGTAAGGCAATTCACCGTGGGCGTAAATCTTAAATTCTGATCCGATTATGAAATCCATCAAAATATTCATCACTGCCGGCATGGTCGCGTTGCTGAGCTCCGGCTGTGAAAAAGTACTGGAAGAGCATCCGCAATCCCAGATCGTCCCGTCGTATTTCAACAGCCCGTCGGGGGTGCTCGGCGGCATTGCCGGGGTGTACAACGACATCCGCAGCCAATGGGGGACCGAGGGCTTCACCGTCGAAATGCAGGCCGGTACCGACGAATTCATCCAGGGCCTCAGCGCCGGAACGCCCATTGCCTATACTTACAATGGGTTGAACGGCAGTAACTTCGGTTCTGCCTGGGGCATCGCGTTCCAGGATATCAATACCCTGAACGGCGTGCTGCAGTACGGGCAGACGATCGACCTCCCCGACGCTACCCGCAAGCAATACCTCGCGCAGGCCAAGTTTCTGCGGGCATTCTGGTATTTCTACCTGGTGCAAACCTGGGGCGACGTGCCTTTGCATACCGAGTTTATTACCGTGCCTTCGCAGGCGGCATCGCGGCAGCCTGCGGCGCAGGTGTATGAGTTGATTATTAAGGATTTGATAGAGGCTGCGGCCGATTTGCCCAACCAGCCTGTGGCGCCGTTCCTCGGCAAGGCGGCTACCAAACCCGTCGCGCAATTCCTCCTGGCGAAAGCCTACCTCACCCGCGGCTGGCTGAACAACACAGCGGCGGATTTTACCAAAGCGGCCGCATTATGCGATGAAATTATCGCAGGCAAATCTGCCTATGGCCTCGATCTCTGGCAGGATTACGGCGACGCATTCGTGCCCGCGAACGACTATGGAAAGGAAACCATGTTTGTGAGCGACCACGTGCTCGACCCTAAATACGGCTATTACAGCGTGGGGGCAGCGGCAGGCGGCGGAGCGGCGCAGAACCTGTCGCCCTGGTTCACGAACTGGAATTACCCGAACAACAGCGGGATCAATTCCATCAAAAATGCGGCGGGCGGATTTGTGAACAGCGGTACGTCGGGCATGATCCGCGACTCGTATTACGGTCGGCCGTACATTCGCATGCGTCCGAACTCCGACAAATGGGCCACGGGCCCGCATGCAGGCAAGAACTATTTCCTCGACCAGGCATTCACCCGCCGGGATGTGGACGCGCGTTTCGCCAACTCTTTTTACACCGTTTATATTTCCAATACTGCCGTTACCAATGCGGCTAATGCGACCAACAATAGCCGGGGGATTGGCTACACGACCGTCGTGGGGCAGGATACAGCCGTGTGGCTGCCCGATTACGAGGTGCCCGGCGCGCCGCAGTTTGTGGGTACGCGGCCATTCAAAGGTATTGTGGTGCCGCCCAGCCTGTGGAACAACGGTATTTTCCCGGCATTGAAAAAATTCATGGACCCCAGCCGTGGCGCCAATTTCAACGACCCGTCTACCCGCCCGTGCGTGTTGTACCGCTTTTCGGATGTGTACATGACCGGCGCCGAGGCGTATTTCAAAGCCGGTGACGCCGCGAAAGCCGCGACCTTGCTCAACGTGGTGCGCCAGCGTGCCGCATTCCGCAAGGGCAATACCACCGCGCAGAATGCCGCCGCTGCGGCCGCGATGACCATCGCCGCCGCCGATGTTACCCTGGATTTTATCCTCGACGAGCGCAGCCGCGAGTTTTTCGGGGAATGGCAGCGCTGGCACGACCTCGTGCGTACGCGCTCGCTCGTGCGCCGCGTGCAGGAATGGAACCAGGAAGCAGCGCCTTATGTGAAGGATTTCAATATGCTCCGGCCAATTCCGCAGTCGCAGATCGATAGAGTGGTGGACGGCCCGGCTTTTCCACAAAATTCCGGATATTAAACCTAATTAATCAGCTTATTCATATGACCCGCAGCTTTTTATCGGTCGGTTTGATGGCCCTGGCGGCGATCGGGAGCATTGGCCTGGAAACAGGCCGGTGCCAGGTCAAGCCGCTGATCGGCGACCTGTTCACCGCCGACCCGTCCGCGCATGTTTTCAAGGACAAAATCTACATTTACCCTTCCCACGACATCGAGGCCAACGTGCCGCAGGACGATGAGGGAGGGCATTTCAATATGCGGGACTACCACGTGTATTCGATGGATGACATCGGTGGAAAGGTGACCGACCACGGGGTGGTGCTGGATTTGAAGGACATTCCCTGGGCGGGGCGGCAGCTGTGGGCGCCGGACGCCGCCTACAAAAACGGTACCTATTATTTGTACTTTCCGGCCAAAGACAAGCAGGATGTTTTCAGGATCGGGGTGGCTACTTCTCCGTCGCCCGCCGGGCCGTTCAAAGCCGAACCGGAGCCGATCCCGGGCAGTTACAGCATCGATCCGACCGTTTTTACCGACACCGACGGGCAGACTTACCTCTACTTCGGCGGTATCTGGGGCGGGCAGCTGCAACGCTGGCATTCGGGGCAATACGACAAATCGTTGTCCACCGACCTGGGGAAAGGCCATGATCAGGAGCCCGCATTGAGCGCCAAAGTGGCCCGGATGAGCGGTGATATGCGCACATTCGCCGAAACGCCCCGCGACGTGCAGATTCTCGACGAGCACGGCAAACCTTTGCTTGCCGGCGACCACGACCGGCGGTTTTTCGAAGGGGCGTGGATGCACAAGTTTAAGGACAAATACTACTTTTCATATTCCACCGGCGATACGCATTTCCTTTGCTACGCCGAAAGCAGCTCGCCGTACGGGCCATTTACCTACAAAGGGGTGATCATGAAACCGGTCGAAGGCTGGACCACGCACCATTCGATTGTCCAGTTCAAAGGGAAGTGGTATATTTTTTACCACGATGCCGCGCTTTCGGGCAAAACCCACCTGCGTAACGTGAAGGTGCGCGAGCTCGTGCGTACGAGCGACGGCGCGATCGGGACCATCGTGCCCTGAACGAAATAATGCCGATTATTTTGGTAAACGGAAGCCGGTACGGCCTTTTGGGGTTGTACCGGCGCATTCGGCCCGGTGACCTCATCCAAAGCATTCAATCTTCCTAGCTATGCAAATCGAAAGACGCGACTTTTTATCGACATTAACACTGGCCGGGGCCGCTACCTTGTTCTCCGGCAATCCGCTGATCGCCGCCACCTCCCCGAAAAAGGACAAGCTCGGCATTGCGCTCGTGGGACTGGGCTATTACAGCACCGACCTGCTCGCCCCTGCATTGCAGCTGACCGAAAAGTGCTACCTGGCCGGTATCGTGACCGGCACGCCTTCGAAAGCCGAGGCATGGAAAGCCAAATACAACATTCCCGACAAGAACATTTACAACTACCAGAATTTCGATCAGATCGCTAAAAACCCGGATATCGACATCGTGTATGTGGTGCTGCCGCCCTCCATGCACCGCGAATACGTGGTGCGGGCCGCGAAAGCAGGTAAGCATGTGTTTTGTGAGAAACCGATGGCGCCGTCCGTCGCCGATTGCGAGGCGATGATCGCGGCTTGTAAAAGCAACAAGGTGAAGCTGGCGATCGGCTACCGCTGCCAGCACGACCCGAATATCCAGGCTTACATGAAAGTGGCCAAAGAGCAGAAGTTCGGGAAAGTGAAGATGATCAACAGCGCCGCCGGGTATTTCGACGCCCGCACCGACCACTGGAAGCAGAAGAAGGCGCTGGGCGGCGGTTGTATGGGCGACATGGGCGTGTACGCCTTGCAGGGCGCGCGCCTGGCCACGGGCGAGGAACCCATTAGCGTAGTCGCGCAGGCATCGACGACCCGCCCCGATATTTATAAGGAAGTGGAGGAAACGATGATGTTCATGCTCGATTTCCCGAGTGGGGCCAGGGCTGCCTGCCAGACGAGTTTTGGCATTAATATGAATTACCTGCAAGTGAACTACGAAAAGGGCTGGCTGAAAATGGAGCCGCAGTCGGGGTACAATGGCAACAAAGGCAGTATGTCGGACGGGACGCTCATCAATTTCCCGATCAAAAGCCAGCAGGCCAAGCAAATGGACGAAGACTGCCTGGCGATCATGAACAACACCGACCTGATCGCCCCGGGCGAGGAAGGGTTGCGCGATATCCGCGTGGTGGAGGCTATTTACAAATCCGTAGCCACGGGCAAGAGCGTGAAAATATAGGTATGCAAAAATTCCCCCTGTTTCTGGCCGGATTGCTGGCTTGCACGAGCGCATTCGCGCAGCAAAAGTCGCTGAAAGATGCTTACAAGGACTTTTTTCCGGTCGGTGTGGCGGTGGCCCCGAGGAACCTCTCGGGGCCGGAAGCCGAGCTGATCGTGCGGCAGTTCAACAGCATTACCCCTGAAAATGCGATGAAAATGGGGCCGATCCATCCCGAACCGGACCGCTATGCCTGGGAAGCCCCCGACGCGATCGTCGGATTTGCGCAGCGGAACGGGATGAAGGTCCGCGGGCATACGCTCTGCTGGCATAACCAGACGCCCAAATGGTTCTTCACCGACGCAGCGGGCAGGCAGGTGACGCGCGACGTGCTACTGGCGCGCCTGAAACAGCATATTACCGACGTCGTAAGCCGTTACAAGGGCCGGATTTACGCCTGGGACGTCGTAAACGAAGCGGTGCCCGATACCGGCAAGGCCATTTACCGGGCGTCCAAATTTTACGAGATCATCGGGGAGGATTATATTGAAAAGGCATTCGAGTACGCCCACGCCGCCGACCCGGACGCGCAGCTGTTTTACAATGATTACAACACCGAGAGCAGCGCGAAGCGGGAGAAGATTTTTCAGCTGCTTCAAAAACTGAAAGCGAAGAACGTGCCGGTGCACGGCGTGGGTTTGCAAGGGCATTGGTCTGTCGACGAGCCCCGTGAAAATGAATTGCAGGAATCGATCAGCCGGTTTGCGGGCCTGGGCCTGGCGGTGCAGATTACGGAGCTGGACATTTCTATTCATCCAAAAGAACACGGCCGCCGCGAAAAGACGCAGGCCGATCAATCCGTATTTACCCCTGCGCTTTTGGCGAAACAGGCGGCGCAATACGAAATGCTTTTCAAAACCTTCCGCAAAAACCGCGGCGTGTTGACAGGCGTTACGTTCTGGAACGTGTCGGATAAATCGACCTGGCTCGACAATTTCCCCGTGCGCGGCCGGAAAGATTACCCGCTGCTGTTCGACGAGCAGCTTCAACCCAAAGCCTATTTCGGCCAAATCGTCGGTTTCTGACCGCTTTTACTCCAACAACCGCGCAAAATGGTTTTCCAGGTGGCTCCGCATGCCGTTGCGGAGCTTTTCCGCCGTGCCGTGCTCGATGATGTCGACGATCTCCCGGTGTGAAATGAAGCTGTTGTTCGAAGGCAGCTTGCGTAGCAGCCCGCTTTTGTGCACGTAGTCGAATACGGGCAGCAGCATCCGCTGGAACTTCTTCATCGTTTCGTTGCGGGTTATTTCATATAGCTTGCCGTGGAAGGCGATCTCGTGCTCGATCTGGAATATCATGCCGTCGGACGAGATCGGCTCGTTTTCGACCAGTACTTTCAGCACCGCGATATCCTCCGGCGTCACACGCTCCATAATGAAGTCGGCCATTCCGATTTCGAGCGATAGCCGCATTTCAAAAATCTCCTTTAAAGTATTCTCGTCCAGGATCTTCGGATTCATGCTCTTTTCGAGGATCGAAACCAGGTCGGGACTGGTAATGACCGCCCCGCGGTGTTTTTTGGATTCCACCAAACCCATGAGCCGCAGCCGCAGCATCGCCTCGCGGACGACCGTCCTGCTCACGCCCAGCGATTGGGCCAGTTCCAGCTCCTTCGGAATCGAGTCGCCTACCTTGAAATTATGGTCGATGAAAAACTGGACGAGGTTGTTCTCCACCTTGTCGACCAGCGAGCTGGTGTCGATGCTCTTGATATTCGGAAAAATGTCTCCCATGAGTGTTTATAGCGCATTATGTACGACAAATTTGGCTGTTTTCGGTTAAAGCGCAAGTCATTTCCCTATTAAGAAATCGGACCGGCGAAAAATTTTTTTCGCAAGATGCTTGCTATCAAGACGGTGAAAACTCTACCTTTATTATGTCATACATAAGACAAATGTAACTCTTAACCTTTTCTATGAAATTGAAAACTACCCACCGCAGCATCCTGCTCAGCCTCGTCGGGCTGTTGCTGGCCACATGCCTGCACGCGCAGACCACGCGCCAACTGACCGGGAAAGTGCTGTCCGACGACGACAAGCAGCCGCTGCCCAACGTGACTGTTTTGCTGAAAGGCAAGAACGTGGCCACCGAAACGTCGGTGGACGGCGACTATACCATTCAGGTGAGTGGCGGCGATGTGATCCAGTTCCGGATGATGGGCTACGTGGTGCAGGAAATGCCTGTGGGCGTAGCGGCTACCCTTAATGTTTCGCTCAAACCCGATGTTTCGGCATTGAACGAGGTGGTGGTCACCGGCTACGGATCGGCCAGCCGGACGAAAATCACGTCTTCCATTGCCAAGCTGGATTCCAAAGTGCTCGAAACCGGCATGCGTTCCAACCCCGCGCAGGCGCTTGCGGGTACCATTGCGGGGGTACGTGTGACCACCTCTACCGGGCGGCCGGGTTCGGTGGCAACGATCACCCTGCGCGGAGGTACGAATTTCGACGGCAGCGGCAGTCCGCTGATCGTCGTCGACGGCCAGGTCCGCGGCTCGCTGAGCGATATCAACCCCGATGACATCGAAAGCATGGAGGTATTGAAAGATGCTTCGGCCACGGCCATTTACGGAGCCCGCGCAAGTAACGGGGTCGTGCTGATCACCTCCAAAAGAGGGAAGGACGGATCGTCCTCGATCACCTTCAAAGCCAAGACGGGTTTCAGCTTCCTGAACATTCCCTACAACTACCTCAATGCGGAAGATTACATCAAATGGACGCGAAAGGGTGTTGTGGAGGCGATCAGGAACGGTACGGCAACTTCTTCGCTGCTTTCGGGCGTGGGCCCGCGCGGGACGGGTAACCTGTACAAGGATGCCAACGGCGTAGTCCTCGACGGCAATTATGATTCGCGCGCGATTTGGAGTACCATGCGCCTGAACGACAGCAACCGCGAACTGCTGAGTATGAACGATGGCTGGAAAACCATGAAGGATGCGGTTCCGACCAATGCCTCGGGAGCCTACGATCCCAACGGTTCTTATGCCGATTTGATTTACAAGGATTTCAACTACGGCGATTACGCATTCAAATCACCGGCTATTTCGCAGGATTATAATATCGGTATGAATGGCGGGAATGCAAAGGGCGGCTATTATGCCAACCTCGGCTATTACAATGAAGACGGGCTTTCGCTCGGTACATTCTATCGCCGGCTTACATTTACACTGAATGGCGATTACAAAATCAAAAGCTGGCTGAAATCGGAAAGCAGCTTCAACTTCGCCCGCGCCAACTGGCGCGATCAGTCGCTGCAAAACGGCGAGGCCAACTACTGGGGCCGGATGCTTTCCGCGCCGCCTACCATGCGCGGTACCAATATGAATGGCGAGCTGATCCTCGGCCGCGACGCCAGCGACGGTAACCCGGTCCTGAATTTTGATAAATACAAAAGAAAGAACCAGTCCGACAAGTTCACCATCGGCCAATCGTTCCGCGCGGATCTGACCGATGCGCTCTCCCTGAAAGTGGGCGGTATCCTCATGTACGACGAGACGGCGGCCGAATCCTTCAACAAGGACTTCCGCATCGGGATCATGAGCACCACCAACGCGAATACCGGCTGGAACCGCGACAGGGCTTCATCCGCGAGCTTCGACCGCGCTACGCGCCAGACCTACAATGCGATATTGAACTACAAGAAAGCATTCATGGGCAAGAGCTTCCTCGATGCCATGGCCGGCTTTGAGTATTATCAGGAAGCCACCAGCGGTTTCGGCGCGGCAGGCAAGCTTGCACCCACGGACGATTTTCAGGACCTGGGCCTGACCACCAGCGACGCCAATACCCGCACCATCGATTCATACCATACGAAAGAGCGGATTATTTCGGCCTTTGGTCGCCTGAACTACGATTATGACGGCAAGTACCTGGCCTCGTTTACGATACGCCGCGACGGTTATTCCCGGCTGATCGGCGACAACCAGTTTGGTACTTTTCCTGCATTCTCGGCGGGCTGGCTGGTGCATCGTGAAGCGTTCATGGCCGCTACCGAACCCTGGCTGTCCTTTATGAAAGTAAGGGCGAGTTATGGTAAGAATGGAAACATCGGCATCGGCACCAACAACGGGATCGGCGTGTACGAGTTGCAGGGCTCATATGGCTCACAGACTGCCTACAACGGTACAATCGGCTTTTTGCAGACCGGTATCGCCAACCCGAACCTGAAATGGGAAAAGAGCAATACGGTAGAGGCCGGTGTGGAAATGGGTTTTTTCAAGAACCGCATTACCACCAACATCGCCGTGTACAACCGCGTAACTACGGATAAGATCGCGAGCGTGATCCTGCCGACTTCTTCGGGCATTTCGAGCGTCCGCACCAACAACGGCAGCATGCGTAACCGGGGCGTGGAGCTGGAAGGGGTATTCAAAGCTATCGAAACGAAAGATCTTGCCGTGCAGATCGGGGCCAATGCGGCCTGGAACAAAAACCTGGTGCTCAAATTGCCTTACAATGGAAATGAAAACAACCGCCAGGGCGGCCAGCGTGTGTATGACCCTAAAACGGGCAAGGTTATCTGGGCAGGTGGTTTGCAGGAGGGCCAGGAATGGGGCCAGGTATATGGCTATGTGAGTGACGGCATTATCCGTACGGCGGAAGATTTGTCGAAATACAACAAGATCGATATCGCGGCCGGAGAGGTGCAATACAATGGCGCGGCCGGTAAGCGCGTGGCCAGCGAGGCGCTCATTTCTTCCAAAAGCCTCAGCCGTACGACCTACATTGCCACGCAGCTGGGCGATATGATGTGGAAAGACCTGGATAACAACGATACGATCGACACCCGCGACATGGTACCCCTCGGCCGCACGATCCCGCGTTGGACAGGCGGTGTGAACATGCAGGTACGCTGGAAGAACCTGTCTCTTTTTGCCCGCATGGATTTCGCATTGGGCCATATCCAGATGGATTTCCAGCACCTTTGGTCGCTTGCCAGCGCACAGGGCGAATTTAACGTGACCGACCTGGTGAAAGATACCTGGACCCCGGAAAACCCGAATGCGAAATATCCCCGCTACACCTGGGCCGACCAGCTGAATGCGAAAAATTTCGACCGGCCCAGCAGCATGTTCTGGGTGAACTCGTCGTACCTGGCATTCCGCGAGGTGTCATTGACGTACACCGTTCCTTCGAGCCTGCTTCAAAGAGTGAAAATAGCCGGGTTGAACATTACCGCCACAGGGCAGAACCTGGGTTACCTGACCAACAAAATGCTTGCGTTGCCCGAGCGTACCGGAAGCCAGAACAGCGCCTACACGATTCCCACATCCCTTATCCTTGGACTGAATGTCACTTTCTAAACTCATGAAAAAAATCGCATTATACCTCTGCTGCGCGGTTTGGGTGGCGTTGGCCACCTCCTGCAAGGACGCGCTTGACCTGGCGCCGGAAGATTACTTCGGTAACAGCAACTTCTGGCAAAACGAATCGCAGGTGAATAACTTTATGGTGGGCCTCCACAAACAGTTCCGCGACAATCAGTTCCAGTTCCTGCGCCTGGGCGAAATGCGCGGCGGGACGTACAGTAACGTCGACCGCCAGGCCACCTCGCTCAACGAACTGCCCGTGATCGAGCAGCGGTTAGAGGAAACCTCGTCGGGCGTCGGCAGCTGGGCCGGTTTTTACGGCCCGATTTTGCAGATCAATTTGTTTATCCAAAAGGTGGAAGGCATTGGTTTCCTTTCAGACACCCGTAAAAGCTACCTGCTGGGGCAAGCTTATGCCATGCGGGCCTACTACTATTTCCATTTGCTGCGCACCTACGGCGGCGTTCCGCTCGTGCTCGAAGCCGATGTACTCAACGGTACCACCGACGCCGTCCTGCTCCGCAAGGCCAGGGCCACCGAAGCGGAAGTGGCGAATGCCGTGAAAGCGGACGTCGATAAAGCCGTGAGCCTTTTCGGTGCGCAGGCAGCTGCCGGGGATAAAAGTCTTTGGTCGCCCAATGCGGCGCGTATGCTGAAAGGGGAGGTGTTCCTCTGGACGGCGAAGGTGTACGGCAATGCGGCCGATCTCGCCGAAGCCAAAAGCGCGCTGGAAGCGGTGACCGGAAGCAGCCTGTTACCCGGCTTCGCGAACATTTTTGCCTACAACCAAAAGAACAATAATGAAGTGATTTTCGCGGTGCGGTACAAAGTGGGGGAGGCGGAAATGTCGAACGTGGCGGCTTATACCTATTCCACCTTCAATTTCAACGGACTGCATTACAAAGATTCCACGGTAACCGCCGGTGTGGGCAACTTTCTGGTGGACCCTCTCGTGCTGGCCGCCACGAACTCGATGCAGGTCATTCAGCGGTATGCCTATACTTTTGAATTATTTCAATCGTACAACCTTGCCGATACGCGCCGCAATGCTACGTTCTATGATTTTTACAAGGTCAATACGGATGTGAAGCCTTTTGTGCCGACCATCAGGAACACGGCGCTGGTGAAATTCCTCGGTACGATCGACGCGAATAAACGCTATTTCTCTGACGACTGGCCGGTATACCGTGAAGCAGACAGACTTCTCATGCTGGCGGAGATCACCAATGCGCAGGGCGGCGACCCTACGACCTACATCCAGGCCGTGCGCGACCGGGCCTTCGCGGGCAAGGACCCGAAGCCGTTCGTGCATGCCGGAAAGGACGCCAACGAGCTCGCGATTTTCAACGAGCGCACGTGGGAGTTCGTGCACGAGGGCAAGCGCTGGTACGACTTGCGCCGGATGAAATACGGGAGCGAACCGCTGGTATTCAAAAGCGCGGCACATTCTTACGGCCTGCTCGACAAAGCCACGCAGGGTTTCCGCACGCTATGGCCGATCGAGGCAGCCATTTGGACCAACGACCCGCTCGTGACGCAAACGCCGGGTTACAGTACCGCGCGACCTAACTAAGTATTCTTTTTTCAAAACCGATACATTCATGAATTTACACTTAGAGGGCCTTATTGCCGCTCCATTCACCCCTATGAAGGCGGACGGCAGCCTCCATACCGACGTTATTCCGGCTTACTACGAGTTTCTGAAACATAATGGCGTGAGCGGCGCATTCATTTGCGGTTCCACGGGCGAGGGAGTGTCGCTGACGCTCCGCGAAAAAAAGCTCGTGACCGAAGCCTGGGCCGCCTGTGCCGCAGGCGATCAGGCATTTACCGTCATGCCGTTGCTCGGCGGGACCTGCATCGCGGATTGCATCGACCTCGCCCGGCACGCGGCAGGCGTGGGTATGGACGCCGTGTCGTTTACGAGCCCGTCGTATTTCAAGCCGGCCAATGTGGAAATGCTGGCCGAATGCATTGGCGCCATCGCCGCGAGCGTGCCCGAAATGCCGTTTTACTACTACCACATTCCCGTGTTGACGGGCGTCGGATTTGCGATGTACGATTTGCTGCGGGCGATCGACGGACGTGTTCCCAACTTCGCGGGAATCAAGTATACCCACGAGGATTTTATGGATTTTCAATCCTGTCTCAATTTTCAAAACGGGAAATACGACATGCTCTGGGGGCGCGACGAGAATATGCTCTCGGCATTGGCGATCGGCGCGAAGGGCGCGGTAGGCAGTACTTTCAACTACGCCGCGCCGCTGTATCACCGGCTGATGGAGGCGTACGAAAAGGGCCAAATGGATACCGCTGCCACTTTGCAACAGTTGTCGATCGATATGATCCGGCTTTTAGGTAAGTATGGCGGTATTTCGGTGGGCAAAAGCTACATGAAGCTCGCCGGGCTGGATTGCGGGGCGTTCAGGCTGCCGGTGCGGAACATGACCGACGCGCAGTTCGAGGCATTCCGGGCCGATGTGGCCGCGCTGGATTTTGATTCGTTTAAATCGGGCCAGGTTTTGGTCAAAAACACATTTTAATGTTTTGCAAGATCCCAATATTCTGTATCCTAATCTGCTTACACCTGATGTGGCCCGATAAAGCATTGGCCGGCGATACCCTGTCGAACGGAATCGACTGGTCGGTGGCTGCTCACCTTCCCGCGTCGGGGAAAGCCCATCCGGGCGTAGCCGGGGCCTTTACCGGCTGGCATAATGGCGCATTGCTAATTGCCGGCGGCGCCAATTTCCCGGCCGGTATGCCCTGGGAAGGCGGCCGCAAGGCCTATCACGACGGAATTTATGTTTTGAAGAAAAACGGTTCGTCCTGGCAATGGGCCGAAGCGGCAAACCCGCATTTGAAACAAAAAGCCGCCTACGGCGCGAGCGTTTCGGTTTCGCAGGGGATTGTCTGCCTGGGCGGCGAAAGCGAGGCGGGCACCGGCAAGTCGGTGTTCCTGATGCGATGGAACGAGGCCCGGAAGCGGGTGGATTTCAAAACCCTTCCGGACCTGCCGGTCCCGCTCGCGAATGCGGCGGCGGCCAGCATGGGAAACGTGGTGTATGTGGCGGGTGGTGAAAACGCGGGGGAGCCTTCGAACGGCTTCTTCGCATTGGACCTGTCGGAAGCGACGCCGCAATGGCAAACCTTGCCCGCATTGCCCGTGGCGATGTCGCATTCGGTGGCCGTGGTGCAAAGCAATGGAAAGGCCTCGTGCGTGTATGTACTGGGCGGGCGCAGCGCCACCGCGAGCGGCATCAGCGATTTGCACGGCACCAACTTTTGCTATGACCCTGCCAAACGAAAGTGGGAACAGCGCGCAGGCATCGGCGATGGCACCACGCCCACCAACCTGTCGGCGGGAACCGGTGTAGCGAATGGTGCTTCGTATATTGTATTACTGGGCGGGGATAAAGGGAATGTTTTCAATCAAATAGAAACCTACAATGTCCGCATTGCCAAGGCACAAACCGAGACCGAAAAGCAAAGCCTGCAAGCGGAGAAAGTGAAGCTATTGCAGGCGCATCCCGGTTTCAGCAAGGACATTTACCTGTACAACACGATTACCGATTCCTGGGCGAAGATAGGCGAGCTGCCCGGGGCCGCCCAGGTGACCACCACCGCCGTGAAAGCCGGAGAAGATATTTTCATTCCGAGCGGTGAAGTGAAACCGGGCGTGCGTACGCCGGTGGTTACCCGCGGGAGCGTACGGAGCCAGTCGTCTTTTTCGTGGATCGATTCGGCGGTACTGTTTGTCTGTTTTCTGCTGATGACCGCCGGAAGGTTTCTTTTTACCGGAAAGACCAGCAATACCGACGATTATTTCAAAGGAGGCGAGCGCATTCCGCAATGGGCGGCGGGGATCAGCATTTTCGGGGCGAAACTCAGCGCGATCACTTTCATGGGTATTCCCGCCAAAACCTACGCCACCGACTGGACCTATTTCTTCCTGTTGATGACGATCATCATGGTGATGCCGCTGGTAGCGGGGTATTTCATTCCATTCTACCGCCGGTTGAACGTCACTTCGGCGTACGAGTACCTGGGTAAGCGGTTCAATACCGGTTCGCGGATGCTGGCGTCGGCATTGTACGTGCTGCTGCAACTCGGGCGGATGGGCATCGTGGTGCTGCTCCCGAGTATCGCGCTCACGCTCGTGACGGGGATCGATATCAACGTCTGCATTATCATGATCGGCGCGATCAGCATCTTCTTTACCGTCAAGGGCGGGATCGAAGCGGTGATTTGGGTGGAGGTGATCCAGGTGGTGATTTTGGCGGCGGGGGCATTGTTCTGCCTTTTTTATCTTCCTTTCCAAATCGACGACTGGGGTACCGCGAAGCAGGTATTGGCCCAATCCGAAAAACTGAAAGTATTCGACTTCCGCTTCGATTTCACCGAGCCTACTTTCTGGGTAGTGGTGATCGGCGGACTGGCGATCAGCCTGCTTACTTATGGTACCGACCAAACCACCGTGCAGCGCTATTTAACCACCAAATCGGAAAAAGAATCGGTACAGAGCCTGAAACTCGGCGCGTGGCTGACATTACCTTCCACGCTGGTTTTCTTTTCGATCGGGACGTTGCTGTTCCTGTTCTTCCGCGAGCAGCCGGAGAAAGTGAATATGGCGCTGGACAATGTCGATAATATTTTCCCCTGGTACATCGTGAGCCAGTTGCCCGCGGGGCTGTCGGGGTTGCTGATCGCCGGTATTTTCGCCGCCGCCATGAGCAGTACCGAGGCCAGCATGAATTCCACGGCTACTTTGCTCACCACCGATTTTTACCAGAAACTGAACCCGGCCGTTACCCCCAAACAGACGCTGTTTTTCGCACGTGCGGCCACCCTGCTGCTTGGCGTTTTCGTGACCTGCATTGCATTGTACATGGCGCATAAAGGCGTTTCGTCGCTTTGGGACCGGTTCAATACCATCTTGGGCTTGTTCACGGGGTGCATCGGCGGGGCATTTGTGCTCGGGATTTTTACGACCAAAGCCAGCGGCAACGGCGTCATGGCCGGGATGGCGCTCAGCTGCGTCACCCAGGTGCTGATCCAGCAGTATACCGACATTCATTTGCTGATGTACGCGTTTACCGGGCTGGTCAGCTGTGTGGTGTTCGGGTATGTTTTAAGCTTAATAATGCCCGCCGAACGCGATTTGTCGGGTTTAACGATTTACCAATGAGCTGCCGGAACCTGTTCTGCCTGCTGATTTTCTTCGCCTGCGCGGGTACCGCGTGTGTAAAAGCGCAGGCAAGCGATAGCCTCGCGCTGGCAGCCGTTTTTACCGACCATATGGTGCTGCAAAGGAACAAACCGGTGCAGATTTACGGTCGCGCGGGTGCGGGTGAGACCGTCCGCGTGCGGTTTCAGGGCATTGGCAGGGAAACTATTGCGGACCGGGAAGGGAAGTGGAAGGTTGTTTTCCCCGCCCAGAAAGCGGGAGGCCCATACGCGCTGACCGTCTCCGGGAAGCATGGAGAGATCGCCTTGAAAGACGTTCTTATCGGCGACGTATGGCTCTGCTCAGGCCAGTCGAATATGGATTTCCAACTGAGAGCCTCGCAAACCGGGCCGGAAGAATTGAAGAAAGGGGATTTTAATTCCAATATCAGGCTGCTGAAATTCGGCGGGACAGTGCCCTGGGGGGATGTTTCCTGGGACTCGGCGACACTGGTACGGGTGAACCGCTTCGATTTTTTCAAAGGCGAATGGAAAACGTCCGACACGCATTCGGCCGCGGCGTTTTCGGCGGTGGCTTACTATTTCGGTCGGAAAATCGCGGCGTCTGAAAATGTGCCGGTGGGCCTCATTCAGGTGGCCGTGGGCGGCTCGCCTACGGAGTCGTGGATCGATGAAAAGGTACTGGCAAGCGACGGGCGTTTTGCCGATATGCTTTCCGACTGGCAGCATTCGGAGCAGGTGATGGCCTGGTGTCGCGAGCGTGCCGGCGCTAACACCCGCAATGCGCAGTCGACGAGCCAGCGGCATCCTTTCAAGCCGGGCTACAACTACCGGGCGGGCATTGCACCGCTGACCGATTTCCCGGTTGCGGGGATTATCTGGTACCAGGGCGAGAGCAACGTGCACAATGTAACGCTGCATGAAGCGCTTTTTGAGATGCTGGTCAAAAGCTGGCGGCAAAGCCGTTGCGATGCATTGCCTTTCTATTACGTCCAGCTTTCGGGCATCGAAAGGTCCAACTGGCCGGAATTCAGGGACTCGCAGCGCCAAATGTCGGGTAAAATCGGCCATTCGGGTATGGCGGTAAGCTACGACCTGGGCGATTCGCTGGATGTGCATCCGGTACGCAAAAAGGAGGTCGGGGAGCGGCTGGCGTTGCTGGCATTGCAGGGATATTACCGGAGGCCGGTGATCGCCAATGGCCCGGTGATCCGGAAAGCCACTTTGCGGAACGACGCCATTTGGCTGGATTTTACATCGGCTCAAAAGCTGTTAACCATGAACCGCGAGCCGCTGAAAGGCTTCGGGCTGGTGACGAAAAGCGGCAGGCGTTTGGCGGCACAGGCGGTGATTTCGAAGAATCGGGTGCGCATTCCCGTACCCGCGGGCGAGGCCGTCGAAAAGGTGCTGTATGCCTACGAGCCTTTCACCAGGGCCAATTTGCTCAACGAGGTCGGATTGCCGGCAGCGACTTTTTCTATTTTAATACATTAATGTAAAACCTATGAACTATAACCCGGCAGAACTTGAAAATCTGCACGCATTTTATAAAAACCAATTGCTTGGTAACACGCTGCCATTCTGGTTCCCGAGGTCGTTCGATGCGGAACATGGCGGTTACCTGTTCATGCGCGATCGCGACGGCGCTTTGCTCGACGACGACAAGTCGGTGTGGTTCCTCGGTAGGGCTGCATGGCTGCTGGCCACTTTGTACAACACCGTGGAGCCACGCCAGGAGTGGCTGGAAGGCGCGAAATCGGGCATTGATTTCATGAACAAACATGGCTTCGATACCGATGGTCGTATGTTTTTCCATCTGACGCGCTCCGGCGAGCCGATCCGGAAGCGACGGTATTTCTTCTCGGAAACCTTCGCGGTTATCGCCAATGCGGCCTACGCGAAAGCCAGCGGGTGCACGGAAGCGGCCGACCGGGCACGGGCGCTTTTCGGGAAATGCATCGAGTACGCCACCGTGCCGGGTTTGCTCGAACCGAAATTCACCGGTACCCGTCCGGCCAAGGGCATCGGCGTGCCGATGATCCTGATGAACACCGCCCAGCAGCTCCGCGAGACCATCGGTGACCCGCGCTGCGATGCGCTGATCGATGGTTTCATCGCCGAAATTGAGCGGGATTTTGTGAAACACGATATCCGCTGCGTGATGGAGCAGGTAGCCCCGGACGGCAGCATTATCGACCACGTCGACGGCCGCACGCTCAACCCCGGCCACGCGATCGAAGGAGCGTGGTTTATTCTCCACGAGGCAAAACACCGGGGCAACGATCCCCGGCTGATCGCCCTCGGCTGTAAAATGCTCGATTACATGTGGGAGCGCGGCTGGGACAAGGAATTTGGCGGTATTCTCTATTTCAGGGATGTTTATGGCAAACCCGTGCAGGAATATTGGCAGGATATGAAATTCTGGTGGCCGCACAATGAGACCATCATCGCCACCCTGCTCGCCTACACGCTGACCGGCGAGGCCAAATATGCCGAATGGCACCGGATGGTGCACGATTACGCGTACAGCCATTTCCACGACCGGGAGCATGGCGAGTGGTTCGGTTACCTGCACCGCGACGGCTCGGTAGCGCAAGGGGCGAAGGGTAATTTGTTCAAAGGGCCATTCCATTTGCCGCGGCAGGAATGGTATTGCATGCAGCTGTTGGGGGAATTTGCCGGGCAGGAAAAAGTAGCCGAGGTTTCTGATTTGAGAATTTAAATGATTGACTATGAAATTATTAGAACAATTTTTGTTGGTTAAGCTGGTCGCTGCGAGCTTTTTTTCGGTCGCCCAAACGCCCGTTTTCGTATCTGGAAATGAGGGCTATAAGTCGTTTCGCATCCCCGCGGTCGTGCGCACGCCTGCGGGCGACCTGCTTGCGTTCGCCGAGGGCAGGGTAGGCGGCAGCGGCGATTTCGGGGATATCGATATTGTGATGAAACGGAGCAGGGATGGCGGAAAATCCTGGTCACCGATCCAGGTAGTGGCTACCTATGACGATTTGCAGGCCGGAAACCCCGCGCCCGTCATGGACCTGACCGACCCCGCTTTTCCCAAAGGACGCCTTTTCCTGTTTTTCAATACCGGAAATAATCATGAAGGCGAAGTGCGGAAAGGGAAAGGGCTGCGCGAAGTCTGGTACAAGACCTCGGCCGACGGCGGCATTACCTGGGGCGACGCCGTGAACATTACCACGCAGGTTCACCGCCCGAAGCAACCGGCGCTGAATGCGGCCTACAATTTCCCGGAGGATTGGCGAAGCTATGCCAACACGCCCGGCCACGGAATGCAGCTGGCCGAAGGCCAGTACAAAGGCCGCATTTTTATTCCCGCCAACCACAGCGCCGGCGATCCTAAAAGTAAATTCGCCGACTACCAGGCCCACGGTTTTTACACCGACGACCACGGCAAGAGCTTCAAACTGGCCGAGACGATTTCCATAGAAGGCGGTAACGAATCAACCGCCGCCGAGCTTTCCAGCGGGCGGCTGATGTTCAACGCGCGTAACCAGAAGGGCGACGTCCGCGCGAGGATCGTAGCCATTAGCTCCGACGGCGGTGCGAAATGGGACACGACCTATTTTGACCACAACCTGCCCGACCCGGTTTGCGAAGGCAGCATTTTGACTATCGGAAAAAGCAAAGGCAAAAACACGCTCGCATTCTGCAATGCGGCCGATCAAAAAATGCGCGACAACCTGACATTACGCATCAGCTTCGACGATGGTAAAACCTGGACGAAAAGTTATTCGGTCGATAAAAGCACGGGAGGGGAAAAGGACTTTACCGCTTATTCGGATATCGTTAAAACCGGGAAGAATACCATTGGTGTATTGTACGAAAGGGATGGTTATAAGGCGATTGTATTTAAAAATATGGAATTGGGGAAATGATAACTAAGAGTATAATGGTGACATTCTGATTTGAGATAGGTGCTTTTTGTATATCTTGCCTGCAAACTCACCTATTTATCTCTATTACAATATTTATTTGTATGAAATCAGTGTTACTAGTTTGCGCGTTATTTTTCATTTCCATTTTTGCCCATGCTCAGAATGCCGGTCTGGATTCGGCCGGGGTCGTTTCGAAAGACCAGCTTTACACACTTGCCCCGAGTGAAGATTTATCGGTAAAAGGGCAAGTCGATGCGGAGAGATATTACAAAAAATACAAAGGTGCCGCCACGGGAACGCTTATTACGAGCCTCGTATCCCCGCTGGTAGGACTGATCCCCGCGATTATCACCTCGTCCACTACGCCCAAGCTGGAAAATTTGGGTTACCCGGATGAAAACCTTTTTAAACAGGCCAATTACCACCAAGCCTACACGCGTAAGGCCAAGAGAATCAAATCCGGAAAGGTCTGGAAGAACTGGGGGATCGGTCTGGGAGTGAACCTGGTGCTGGTATTGATTATTGCTGCGGGGCAGTAAAGAATTGGATATTTTCAAATGAATGGAAAAGCCCGGCTTAGGCCGGGCTTTTCCATTCATTTGGTTGATATAACAAATTGCGGTCACTTACATTCCCATTTTATGTCGGTGAATCCGTAAAACCGCTTCGTCGCATTCCCATTTTCGTCATATTCCAGATCCAGTTTCCGTTCGGACGGGCCTGAATTGTTAGCGTAGGATCTTGTCCAGTTATTTTCAGAAAATAGTGCTGCTATTGATTCGTCGTCTTGATAGTAGTAAGCGAAACGAAGTAAATTCAAAAACTTTCCGGTGGCCGGTTTATTATCGTAATAGACATCGATCGTGCCCTTTGAACTGCTCAACTCACCATCAATGTAAATTCGGTATTCCAGTTGACTTACATTTTCAAGATTGTCATAAACGAGCGTGTATTCTGTTATAGGTACCAATTTATGAATATCTCTGCTGCTGGCAGAGAATGTAGAATTGTTCTGTTGAGTTTTGCCGCACCTCGCGAAAAACACGCTAAATTGCGTTTAGAAAGCCATTTTTAAACCTCAATCATATCTGTACATATACGCATGAACAACACCCGTCGTAAATTCCTGGCAAGCTCCGCTGCCCTCGCGGCAGGCGCAGCCGTTACCGTTGCCGCTCCTGTTACCCCGGCGAAAAGCAAAACCCCGCTGGTTCACCATGTATTTTTCTGGCTCAAAAATCCTGGCTCGGTGGCCGATCGGGATAAGATCATCGAAGGGTTGAAAACGTTGCGGAAGATCGAGGCGATTAAGGAGCTTCGCATCGGGGTGGTGGCCAGTACCGAGAAAAGAGATGTCGTGGATAATAGCTGGGCGGTGTCCGAGCTGATGTTTTTCGAAGACCTTGCGGGCCAGGCAACGTACCAGGATCACCCGATCCATCAGAAATTCATCAAGGATTGCAGCCACCTGTGGGACAAGGTAATCGTGTACGACGCTATCGACGTGTAGGATTTTAAAGGGAGGAAAGGGGGAACCCTTTCCTCCCTTCTCCCTTTACATTACCATTTAAAAGTAACGCTCGCCAGGATGTTGGCAGGCTTCTGCGGGCTTCCGTTGGAGTTCCAGTAATGCTCGTTGAGCAGGTTGTTGCCTTTCAGCGCGAGGCGGTACCGGGGCTGGTCGTAGAACAGCGATGCATTCACGAGCGTGTACGCCGGTACTTTAAAAGTGTTCGTGCTTTCGAACCAGGACGCGCCCACGTAATTGCCTCCCGCACCGATGCCAAGGCCTTTGGCATGGCCTTTCAGAATGTAATAGCTCGCCCAGATGTTGGCGACGTGCTGTGGGCTGTTGGCGAGCAGCTTGCCTTGTAATGCCTCTACGGCCTTGTCGTAACGGTTGTCGTTGTAGGCATAGCCGGCCACGATGTTCAGGCCCGACACGGGGTTGGCGATCAGTTCCAGCTCCATACCCTTGCTTTTTTGGGTACCATCCTGCACGGTGAAGTTCTGGCTGTTGATTACCTCGGTGCGCGTTGAGTTCGTGACGGCGATGTTGTAGTAGCTGATCGAACCGTTCAGCTTGTTGCGGACCAGGTCGAATTTGAGCCCGCCTTCCCATTGGTTACCAAACTGCGGTTTCAGGTTCAGTACGGTGTTGTCGGGCTGGGTGACGGGCGCCTGGTTGACGAAGCCATTGAGGTAATTCACGAAAACCGAAAGCCGCTCCGGAATGGGCTGGTACACGAGCCCCAGTTTCGGGGAGAGGGAATTCTGACTGTAATTGCCCGCATATCTGCCCGTCGCGACAGCCAATGTACCGTCGGTGGTAAACCGATCGAAACGGAGGCTTAGCATGGCCATCAACGAGGGAGTGATATTGATGACGTCCGATGCGTAAACTCCGAAGCTCGTTCCTTTATAGCTGGTGCCGACGAAACCTTGCTGCGAGGATTTCTGATTCAATTTGTCGGCATTGAAATCGGGGAGGGGCTTCCGGATGTTGACGGTGTCGTAACGGACGGTTACCCGGTACAGGTCATAGTAATTCTGGTTGTAATCCGCGCCCAGCACGACGCGGTTGCGCATGCGGCCGATCTGAAAATCGCCGATGAAGTTCTGTTGCAGCTGGATGTTGCCGAATGTCTCGGGCGTTTGGTTACGGGCGGTGCGCGATACGGTCGAGTCGGTCAGCATCGAGAACGTCACCAGGTACAGGTGTTTGTAAAAGCCGTTGGAAAACAGATAGTTGGTTTGTGATTTCCATTGGGAAGACAGCTTGTATTCGACTTGCGCCTGTAAGTTGTAAACCCCCACGGAGGCGTCGATGCCGTTGTTCAGCAGGGATTGTTTGTATCTCAAAGGCAGGTCCTTGAAATTGCGCGCAGTCACTTTGGAAAGGGAGCCGATCGTGAAAGTCGAGGTCGTGTAGGCCGCCTGCGTAATGTCCACGTCCACGAGGAATTTCAGCCGGTCGGTGACCTGGTACGAAAAGCTCGGCGCGACGGTGAAATTTTTGGCATAACCCTGGTCCTGGAACGAGCCCTCGGTTTGTCCGGCCGCATTGAGGCGGAACAATGCCGTCCGCTTTTCATTCACGGGCGCATTCACGTCCACTGCCGCACGCGCAAACCGGTAACTGCCTGCGGTATAGCTCACTTCGCCGCCAAACGAGTCGTAAGGCTTTTTGGTCACATAATTGAAAGCGCCGCCGAAGGTAGCCGAACGGTTGTTGCCGTACAACGTGCCCGACGGGCCTTTCAATACCTCCACGCTTTCAAGGATTACCGGGTTCATCGGGAGGATGGCGCTGGTGGTGAGTCCATTGCGGACGCCGTTGAAGTTGGCAAAACCACGAAGGATCATCCCCTGCGATCCGCCGCCCGCAAAATTGGGCACGGCGCCGGGCACGTTCCGGTACAGGTCGGTGCGCTCCGTGACGAGCTGCTCTTGCATCAGCGCCTTGCCGATCACATTGTAAACCTGCGGGTTTTCGAGGTTTTTGAGGGGAAGCCGCGCGACGGTTTCAGTCTCTTTCCGGGCAAATTTGTTGACATTCCCACTCACTACCACCTCTCTTAGTGCCTGGCTGTCTTCTTTTAAAAAGATGGGCGGGAAGGTCGTCGTCTGATCTTCCTGGATATTGACTTCCTCCCGGACAGACGCATACCCGAGCATGCTCGCCACAACGGTCTGCTTTCCGGTCGGGATGTTGCGGATGCTGAAATTCCCCTCCTGGTCGGTCTGGGCTCCCTTGGGCGTTCCCTCTACCCTCACCGTCACCTCCACGGCAGGTTTCCCGTCGGCGGTCAGAACGGTTCCCTTCAAATGGCCTCTGCTTTCGCCTTTTGCAGGCCTGATATGAATGCGCGTTCCCTGCACCTGAATGCCCCGCGCATGACTTCCGAGGAGGTCTTTCAGCACTTCGCCCAGTGCGATGTTCTGATAGTCGGGGCTTACCTTCCTTTGTGCGTCCAGCAGAGTGCTGCTGTAAACAAATGTGCAGCCGGTTTGGTCTTCGAGCGCACGCAGCGCGTCGGCCACGCTTACCTGCGTGAGTTTCAGGGTCGTTTTTTTGTCCAGAATGGATTGTTGAGCGTGGCTGATACCGATTTGGAGGGCCAGCATCGCCGCGAGCATCCACAGCTTGCGGTAGCCGGATTGTAAATAAGAATGCATACTTTTGAAAGAATGGTTAATTGATCACTCGATTGGCTGTCGACTCCGGCGTTCTGTCGCCAAACGCACGCCGGAACAGCTCCACGGCCCAGCCGTGGGGTTTTTTATGGACTGTCAGGGGGCTTGCTTCATTAGTAGATGGTCAGTTTTTTGTTTACGATTTTGTATTTGATATTCAGCGAATAGGCCAGGCTTCCCATCAGATTTTCCAGCGAAGGATCGACGAATGAACCCGTACAGCGGCGCGAGGCCAGCTCTGGTGCGGCAATCGCCACTTGTATCCCATACCACCTTTCCAATACCGGTGCGATTTCAGCAAGCGGTTGATTGTCGAACGTGAGCCTGTTGTGCACCCATCCGAAATGCCCGCGTGCGTACACGTGATCCTGCGCGAGGTGGCCGTGGTCATAAATGCCCCGCTCGTTGGCGGTCAGGATAAGGGGAGAAGCGGCTTTTTCTTTCGGAGCGAACCGTACTTTGCCCTCGCTCACGACCAGCGTCACGCTGCTGCCGGGGTATGATCGGAGGTTAAATGCAGTACCCAGCACGGTCGTGCGGGTAGTTGCCGTATGGATAGTAAAGGGCCGTGTGCTGTCTTTGGCCACTTCGAAATAGCCCTCGCCGCTGAGCCATGCCACGCGTGCGGTGTCGCTGAATCCGGCGGGGTAGGTAAGCCGGCTCCCGGCATTGAGGTAAACCACCGTGCTGTCGGGCAGCAAAAAACGCTTGCGTTCACCGGAAACCGTTTGCAGGTACCGGTATGCCGTCTTTCGGCCCTTTGCGGAAGATATGATTTCTTTCGGAGGTGCCGACTGGCGGAAGTAATTCCACGCGGCGACCAGCAACAGACTTGCCGCCGCGGCGGCCAGGAGCGGATAGAGCCACGTCAAATGATTAGTTTTCGGCTCAGGCTTCTCTTGCAGATCCAGTTTCTGCCAGATTTCGGCCGTGGCGGCATCTTCACCGTCCTGCTCGTCGAATTCGTCCAGGTCGTCCGTAGCGGCAAGCCAATGCGCTACTGCCCGGGCTTCGTCTTCGGAACAGAGCCCCTGGTGGTATTTTTGAAGTAATTCGGGCGTAATGCGCATGGGATGCAGAACAGGTACATGAGGTTAGTTCCACAACCCTGGGTGTATCCCTAAATGAAGCTGAAAAAAATGTGAAGTTATTCGAGTCCGCTCCGGAGCAATGCGATGCTCTTGCTGATGTGGTACTCCACCGTTTTGACCGAAACCTGCATTTCTTCGGCGATTTCCCGGTTGCCCATTCCCTGTTCGCGGCTGAGTTGAAAAATACGCCGGGTGGCGGCTGGAAGCTGTGTGAGCAAGCTGGAAACCGTTCCGGAAAGCTGCTGGAACGAAACCATTTCCTCTGTCGTGTTTTCCTGGGTGGTAGCCTGGCTCCCGATCAAAGCGAGGTGTTTGTCGTGAATAGCCTTGTCGCGGAAATGCCTGTTTACCTGCAATTTGGCGGCGCGGACGAGGTAGTTCTCCGGTGCGGACCTGATTTCAAGCTCCGCCCTGCGCTCCCAAAGCGTCTGAAAAATCCCCTGCACAATCTCCTTCGCCTCCTCCTCGTCGCGGAGATAGGAGCAGCAGAGGCGGAAAAGCTTTTTGGCATACGTCGTGTACAGCATTTCGAACGATTGCTCGTCAATGGTGATCAGCTGCGACGGATGGTTATGCATTGCCTGGGGTATTTCGCCAGCGTATGGCGGATTTCCGGCAAAGAAATAGCTTATTTAGTTTAATTACAAATTAAGTATCACGGCCCTTCGAGTTCCACATTGTCGCTGGTAGGCTTCAAGCCAGGATAATTGGCCAGCTGCCAATGGATGAAGTTCAGAAGATCGCGCGCGACACGAGGAGGGGCGATGCTTTTCAGCTGTTTACGCTTGCCATTAAAATAGATAATGAGCGAGGTGATCGGCGAATCGGCGCCCTTGAAATTTCCGAACCGCAGTGCCCGGAGCTGGGCGTTTTGAAGTTGGTCAATGAGTTGGTTGTAAGTCTCGTCGTCCAGCATGGCCGAGTAGGTTCCTTTCCGCAGCGTTTTGACGCCATACTCATTGCGAAAGAGCACATACAGGTTTTTGGCACTGTCTACCTGCAACGACATATGCGGCGCATTCCCTCCATAAAATGAATGGTACACCAGTTTCTCAAAAGAGACCGTCCGGTCTGTGAGATATGGTTTCTTTCGCAGGGTTATCGCAGGTTTGTCCCAAAAAAAGGCCCTCGAAAAATCAGACACCGGCTCAACGACCAGCACGGAATCGTTGCTGCTGATGATCTTCAAATCGTAACGGTCTACATATTCGATTTCATAATTGGTAGAAGAGCGGGTATAAAACGATTGAAAGCTCAATGTGTCGCCATAGATGAACAAATTGAAGAAATCTTCCTTTAATTCTCTGCTGGACATATAGTTGACCGAATCCCGGCCGGTGTGGAGGATTTCAATCATTTCCAGTTGAGAGGAAATCCAGGTTCCTTTCAGTTTTTCGGGCTGGGCATGGGTAATGTCAGTATAAAGGAAGATTAGTGTCAGCGTGGTGGCGATTCGGACGGCAATCATTTGGGATGTCGTTAAACGGAGTGACAATGTATAATTTATTTTTATATAGACAGGCGGGCGCTCGGCCAACATTTATTTTGACTTCATACAACGATTGATGTAACCCATAGCCTCTTTATGACAACCCTGCGCCATTCGCGGCGGTCGGTTTTATATTTTAGAAATTAATGCGTCGACTTTTCCGTGTACTCATACTGCTGATGGCGTTTGCCATTCCTGCGCTTGCCCAGGACACCACTTCCGTCACATTTACGGAAGAGAGCGGCTCTGTGCCCGAGCAGCGCTTTATCGATCGTTACGAGAATGTTTTCATGACCAAAATTCCGACGCGGAAAATGTTCAAGCTGGGCTATTTGGCTACGACTTACAATGGACTCGGGTTCCATGCAGCCTTTGAATATAAGGTTTTACCGGCTTTGTCATTGGAAGTGACATTTGCTTCGCGTACAAACCGGCTTGAGAGCGCCATCACCATTGAGCGTTTTGAACGGCAATTGAGCGGGAGAAATATGTTTGCAGGGGTTGGAGGGCGGTGGTATTTCAGTATGGACAAGCGAATTGCCCGCCAGCAAAGTGCCAACAATTTTAGCGGGAGCTATCTGGGGATTTCTTATGAGAGGTCGCTGGCTGCCATTCAGAGTGATCGGGTCAGGCAGCATTTTAGCCTTGCATATGGGTTTCAGAGCCGGTTTCTGGCGAACGGATTCCTGGATTTTTCATTGGGCATCTACTACGTAACGCCGTACTTGTCGTTGTACGACGTCGGTTACGCTAAATTGCCGGGCTTTACCGCCCGGAACGCGGTTATTGCGACCCGCTCACTTCTGGGGCTCGCTTTCGGCGATTGGAAGCGGCATGATAAAGGCCCGTTATGTGATGTTTTGCATTGCGATTATTTCGTGAAACAGCATTTTAAGATCCGCTTGCCAGAGGTAAACATCGGGATTAATGACCAGTCCTTCCGCGCGGAGGTAGGTTATGAGCGAAAGTTGGGAAAAAGTCCGGTATCGGTCAATCTGAGCATTGGAAATGAAACGGACCGCTCGTCCTATGGAGGAAGTTGGCTCGTCATGGCTGGTGAAGCACAGGTCCGTTGGTATTACTTGCAAAAACGCCAAATAAGGATGGGGAAAGCTACCGACAATTTATCGGGATTGTATGCTGCACCCCGGTTTATATATAACTATGATCGCAGAGTCAGTTGGTACGACGTCCTCATTTCTCCACGGCGGAGTGTTTACAGATCCTGGGGCACGTCTATCGGCCTTTTGGCAGGATATCAGCAGCGTCTTTTCAATAGGCTATATTTTGACGCAGGAGTCAGCTATTTGGGGAAGAGCATAACAAAACAACTATTTAAAGTAAACTATGGCGAGTTGCAAGCCAAAGCAGGGATTGGCTTTGCGCTTTGAAAACCAATCCCCGGACAAAATCCCTAATCCGCAATGCTCGACGACGCCGCAAGTTTAATATCGGCATGTTGCCAGGCTTTATCAAAAGCGGATTTTACCGTTTGCGCTTCACCCGTGTTTTTCTGTTGTAATAAAGCATTGTAAAGCCCGATCAAGGCCCAGCCGTTTTTCTTCCAGGTGAGCAGATCTTGCCGGTAGGCACGTTCGGCTTCCGCGTTTTTTCCGGCTTTGAGCAATACGGCGCCGAGGTGGTGACGGACGGAGAAAAACCAGTCGGGCGGCTCGTTATAGTTGAGGTTATCTTCGATGGCGATGGCTTCGGTGAGCAAGGCCGCCGATTTGTCGAGCTGGTTTTGCTGAGCCGCAATGCCGGCCGAAAGGACTTTGGAGGCGATTTGCACGAGGTCGACGGAGGTGTTGATGTTCCAGATGGTGATGTCTTTCAGCGTGGTATCCGCCGCCAGCGTGGTGAGCGACTTCATTTCTTCCTGCGCGTGGGCGAGGTCGTGTTTGCCCAGGAAGGCCATTCCGCGTGCGTAATGCCATATCGCCCTTGGGTAAATCAGGTCCTTACCCGGGCTGGGTTCGGCCAGGAGGGTATCCCACATCGAGAATTTGACAGCCACGTAATACGGGATGGTGTAATAATGCTGAAGCGTACCCCACCCGGGCTGACGCATGACCTCCTTCGCCGTGTAATGCTGTACTTTCCGCGCAGCCAGCCATGCGAGATCGGAGTTGCCTTCCAGGGTGGCGGTGGCCGCCAGGAAGTGGTAGTTGTGCGGGAAATAGGCAAGCGGGTAGGCGCCTTGCGCGTGACAGGTGGTGATGTAGTTGCTATCCGCCTCGACCGAACTTACATTGGAAAGCGAGCCCAAATGGTAATCGCCGGTGTTGATGTAAATATGCGACGGCATGTGGAGCAGGTGGCCTGCGCCGGGAACGAGCGAATCGAGCAATGCGGCCGATGTCATCGCTTTTTCGGGGGTTGCGGAAGCCTCCTGCGCGTGGATGTACAGGTGATGCGCGCCCGGGTGCCGCGGGTTCTTTTTCAACAGGCTTTCAAGGACGGTCACCAGCGCCGGGGTCCAGGCCTTCGGAGCTTTGGTTTTCTTCTCATACAAATCCCAGGGGTGCAGGTCCATCTGTGCCTCGGCGTAGAGCGCCCCGATGTCGGGATCGGAAGGGAATTGGGTGTACACTTTCTTCATGGCGGCAGCGAATGCGACATCCAGCGGACCCCTGTTCTCGGGAGGGGTTTCGGCGTACCGGGTGGTCAGCGCCTCGATCAGCGCTTTTTCTTTGGGGGTGCATTTGGCTGCCAGTTGCCGCGCTTTTTGCGTGGCCGCCCAGGCGCGCTGGAAGTTGTCCGGTTCCATGCCCGCATTGTAGTTGGGCCCCAGCACGTAGGCATAGCCCCAGTAAGCCATGGCGCAGGTCGAGTCGAGGCGGGTGGCCTGGTAAAACGACCGGGCAGCCTCGGCGTGGTTGAAGCCGTAGGAGAGCATCAGTCCCTGGTTGAAATAGGCTTGTGCTTCCGCGTTGGAAGTCGAAATTTTGAAATCGACGCCTTTCAGGCCGTTGAGCAGGGGCGCTTTTTTACCCGAACTATACCATTCGGCGTCGGTGGTTTGGGGATTGTAGCAAACCGTGATCCGCGCTGTGCTGTCGGATGCCGGTTTTTCAGCTTCCTCCTTCTTTTTGAAACAGGAAGAGAGCAGAACAATCAATGCGAGGTAACAATGGCCGTGCTTCATGTTTGTAGCAGTTTGAGTCACAGATCATGTTTGAGGAAATTGCCCCGCGAGGTGCGGTAAGTACAAATATATGATTTCAGGTTAATTTTTTCTCACATACTTGCTTACCCGGCCCAGGCACGCGGTAATCGTCATTTCATCGCCCGTTTGTGTGATGGTAACTTTCGGGCAGCCGATGCAATCGACGAGCCCACAATCCAGGTTGTAGCGAATATCTTCCTTCGGTTCTATCTTGAACGGCTTCCCGTTCACCACATATTCGCTGGCGGCGCAGCAAGACCCGTATCCGTCGTACAGCATCACACCGTCGTAACGGATCGAAAATGCTTTTTGCGGTTCGTTGGTCATATTTTTGACCAAAGTCGAGTCGCCGGATGGGTAGCTGATTTCCACGAGTTGCCAATTACCCACAATGCCAGAAATTTCGGGCGATGGCTCGGGATCTTTGTCGCGTTTGCAATGTGTAAACGCCAATGCGAGAAGCAGGAGTAATACCAGTTTTTTCATATATGTCACCAATTTATGACTTAGTAGACTCCCTGGGCGCGTGAAGGGTTGTAAGCAAGTCCGCAGCTTTTTATGCCTTCCGCATCAGCGCCAGGTGCCGCTTGTGCTCGCGTACCATGGTCAATCCATCCCGGAAGCTCATCTTCCGGGCGCCGTTCCGGGCATTTGTCACGCTGATTTCACAGAGTATTTTCCAATGCCGGTAAATCTCTTTCCATGCAAAGACCAGCGAATGCACGGGGTCGTAAATGTGTGTCGGTTCGCTGGCGGCGCCGTTGAGTTCGATGATGGAGAAATGCTGCCCGGCTTCGAGGTCGTCCCAGCTTTTGAAACGAATATCGAGCCGTCCGAAATGGAAGCCGGGTATTTGGGCGCATACCCTGTCAATGGCTTCCGTGAGCGCGGAGGTAATGCGATGGCTTTGGTCGGTGAATTTCGAGCCGCGGCTGTGGTTGCCATATGGAACGAGCCCCACCTTTTCGCCGTCGGCCGGAACGGACCTCAATTTTTCACCCCAGGCCTCATGCAGGGCCGGGAGTTGCAGAATGGCCCGGTCGTCTTTCAGGATCAGGGTTAAAATGTCCGATTTTCCATCGCCGGTAACGCTCAGAAGCACTTTTCCGACAATGCCGGAAATATGCCCGCTTTGCGCTCCGGGCATGCGGTAGTAGAATATGCCGGCTTCATTCGGGTAGTCGATATAGGGTTGCAAAAGAAAATCGACCCGGCTGCGTTGGCGGTAATCTTCGAGATCGGTGTCAGTTTTCAAGAGTTTTACTTGCACGCCGCGCTCGCCGATGTCGGGTTTGGCGATCAGCGGGAATTTCAGGGGGGTACTGCCTAATAGCGACTGCATTTTTTTCTGCGAAATGCCCGCTTCACACACCAGGGTTTCAGGGTAGGAACCTTTTGGCAGCAATGCGTAAATCCTGCTTTTGCGTTCCTCTGCGAAGCCCGCGTACCGCATCGAAGGATTGGCGGCGCCAAAAAAGCAGACGGAGCGTGCCTTCATACCTAGCCAAAGCCATGCCGGTACCATAGGCAGGTAAACGCATTCCAATGGCCAGTATTCCCAGTTCCGGAGGCGGATCAGAAACCTTTTTATCTTCCAGCGGAAGCTGTCGAATGCATTATCCTTGCCGGTAGCGGCGGTTTCCGGCCGGGACACAAAGGTGGTTCCGGAGCGGAGGTCATGGTAATGTATGGCGGGCTCCGCGTTGGTGAGGTCAATGGAGGTGACGCTAACCGTGGCCATTGCGGCGCGTTGGGCGTTAAAGCTGTGGCTGGCATCGAACCGGACGTCGTTTTGAAGATGGAAATCCAGGATGCTTTTCGTGTTAATGGCGGCTTTGCCATACCATTGCCGCAGCTTTTGTGTCCGCATTTGCTGCGCTTCCTGGCTGTACAATGTCGCGGAAGCCCAGATATGCGGCTGGCTGGCGTCCAGTTCGTGCAGGTGTTTGCGGCTGCCATCCCAGGTACAGCGCAGCAGCCTGTTGTCCGTGAAAAGGATCAATGTAAAGGGTTCGACCTCTTCCAGGGGTATTGTTTCAAAACAATCGGCCGGAGAAGCGGCCTCCACGATTTCCAGCATCACGAGTCCCCGGCTGCGGCGGTACGATGGCTTGCGCATGTGATTCCGGAAACCTCCGTTGAGGAGTACCGCCGCGTCGCGCCGGCCCTTCAATGCGATCCAGGTACCACCCGCCTGGGCGTCTTTCGGGTAAGTGAGCGCGTCGCCTGCGTAGCGGGTCGCGGGCGGCTCCGCGGGTGCGCGATCGGTGCGTTCGTCCCGGTTAGAGGTCAGGAACGCACCTTTCGCGGTTGGGATGTAGGTCACTGTGCACATTGCGCCTGACGGTATCGGATGGTGGAACTGGCTACTCCGAAACTTTCCGGCAGCGGCAGCGCAGTGAGCGCCCGGATGCCGATTTTCATCAGCGCCATGTGATGCACGGCGTGTTCCAGGTTGTACACCAGCTCCCGTTCGTAGTTGGTGGTTACCCGAAATCCGGTATCGGAAGCCTCGATGGCGGTTGTTAAGCTTAGCACTTTGTTTTCCTTTCCCAGGGTAGCTGCAATGCGGTGTAATTGGGTGAGCGCGACCTCCCGCTGCTGCTCAATGGCCTTATCCCGGCGCCGGGCGTCGTAATTCACGTCGCCCGTCCGGTAACCCCGGTCGAGTTCGATAAAAAATTCGATCACGTGGCGTACGTGCCCGCCCAGGGACGCGCCCGAGAGTACGGGCAGGCTGCGCCCGTACTGCTCGTCGGACAATGCATTCAGCATGGTACCGATCTGCGCCAGTATTGTTTCAATTGATTTGGTGAGTTGCCTGTTCATGTCGTTCGTTTTGAAATGGGGACAGAAACAATGCCCTTTCGGGGAGATTTGGTTTACGCGTTAATCGCGGGGTTTCATACCCGAAATGCTGCTGCGGTGCCAGTACACGAGCACCAGGCAGATGACGAGCACAACTACTGCCATAACAAAAAGCTTGCCCGAGTCGTTTTGCACCACGATGCCCAGCCGGGTCAGGTGCATGAAAACGGCGCCGGTCATCACGCCGATTCCGATCAGCGCCCCGTAGGCGGTTGTGCGGGGAATGAGGATCAGGACGGAGGCGATCAGCTCCAATACGCCCACGAATATACGTCCCCAGGGCTCCATCCCGACCGTCGAAAAGATATAGACGGACTCGGGTGCGGCTGAAAATTTGAAATAGAGGGTCTGCAACATAATCACTGCCGCTACCAGCCGCAGCAGCCACGACCATCTCGGGTGTGTTTGCGGTTTCATCACTGCTTGTCTTTGATCAATGGCCATTGTATATCAGCTTTTTGGATACGTTCTTCCCGGTTTTTCGACCAGTTGTTTTTGACTTTCAAATTGTAATTGAAATACAGCTTATCATCCACGATCGTCCAGGTGTCCGCTTCGGTGGGGGCTTTGTGGCCTTCGGAAGTGCCGTAGGCGCAGTAGCCGCCATATTGCGGCACATACATATCGGGTGCCGCTTTGAAGGCTTCCAGATTGGCGCGGCTGGCGAAAAGCCAGTCCGCGTCTTTGTAATGATAGGTCAGGCTGTCGGCGCCTTCCACCGGCCTGGCGTCTTTAAAAAACGCGACGACATCGTATCCCTTGATCGCCTTGCCCTTCGGCGCGAAAATTTCGGATTTCTGTGCGAATGTTACCCGGCCTGCCAGCATCAATGCGGCAGCCAATAGTACTTTCTTCATAGGTAATGCAGGTTTTTTTTAAGGTACAAATTTCATCCAGTGGTGATCGGCCTCCGTTTTCAGGCGTGCCTCGTCCTGGTTCCAGCTTTTGAGGGTGTTGTTGAAATATTTATTATAAAAAAGATAGAGCTTGCCGTCGAGCACCTTGAACGTCTCCGGATCGATCTCCACCTTTTCGCCCTTCTTGCCCATGGCATAGGCGCACCAGCCGCCGAATTGCGGCTCGTAACGGGCAGGGTTGCGGGTGAACTCGTCCTTGCTTTGCTTTGAAGCAAAGCGATAGGTGACGCCGTTGTAGTTGGCCGAAAGGTCCTTTTTGCCCTCGATGGCCTTGTTCATCGTGAAGTAAGCCACCGGGTCATAGCCGCGTATGGCCAAGCCGGACGATTCGAGGTTGAATTGTTTTTTGCGCGTCTCCGCGGTTTGGGCAAATACGGAACCTGCCAGCAGGATGAGCAGCAAAAGGATATTGATGGGTCTTTTCATTTTTATTGTAATGTGATTTTGATGATGTTGCTGATCGCCGGAAGCGTTGTGAACGGGTTCGGATTAGGTACCGGGCCGATGGCCTTGCTTTCATTCAGCGGCGTGCCTGCGAGGTTGAATTGTGTAATGCCCGCGCCTGGGAACTGGTCGATGGCCGTGCCGTTGTCGTAGAGTCCGACAGACGCCGACACGTCGCCGCTGGCATTGGCGTCGATGTCGTTACCCCTTGTGGCGAAGAACCAGTCGTTGGAGAAGCCGTACATGGTGGCAATGGCTATGCGGTCGCCGGATGCGAGCGTGAGCGGCTGTGCCACTTTGCCGCCTGCATTCCCGCCGATTTTAGGCAATAGCACCGTCGTGGAGGGTTCTTTGAGCACGTATACATTCTTAATACCGGCCTTCATTTTCAAAGCGGCGGCCAGCACGTCGGCATTCCCTTTCTGCGCGAGTTCTTTCAGCCCTTCACCGCGGTCTTTTTCACCGGATTTGAAGAAAGGATTTTCGCTGCCATTATAAACCACCACCAGCACCGGCGAAAGGGGTGTGAAAATGCCGGTTTGCGAGGTGAGCCAGGTAGCCATCGGGGCATTATCCCCGGCTTCGGCAATGCGCGTCAATGCTTCGGTGGCGACTTTGCCTTCGGAGTAAATGGGTTCGGGGAGCAGCAGATTGCCGCCTGCTACGTAGGAGATAGCCCAGGCACCGGGGCTGAAAGGTGTTTCGTTCGCCGTGCCGCCCGACTGGTTTTTAATGGTAATGGTAAACATGGAATTGCCGTCGTAGGCGAGCGAGACATTCATCAGCTGGGAGGCGGGCAGGAACGCGTGGCCGTAATCGTCCATCCCAGCTACCTCTTTGACATTGCGCGGTGCCGCTTCGGCCGTGCCCGGGTGCGTGACGGCCATGCCGGGCGCCTGGTTCATGCGGGAGCCATTGTCCCAGAGTTTGATTTGTGCTGAAACGTCGCCGGTAATCGGTGTGCCGTTGTCTTCATACAACTTAATGCCCGGATTGGCAGGGGCGAAGAACAAATCGTTGCTCCAACCGTACATGGTAGCGAAGGTAAGGCGCTGGTTTTTGGCGGCGGAAAACGAGAAGGAAACGGATTGGCCCGGGAATATCACCGGCGGCGTGCCGTTCCCTTTGAATGTGCCCGATTGCACGAGCGGTTTGCTGTCGAGAACGTTTTCGATGGTAAGGGTTTTGGCGGTCGGCTGCGGGTCGTGGTCTTTGGTGCAGGCTCCGAAAATGAGGGCGGTCAGCGACAGCCCCAGCAGAGATTTCATCATGTCTGTTTCCGTTTTGAATGTTTGGATGATGCAAAGCAACAAACACGGTATCCCGGCGACGTAACGGAATTATAACAAAAGTATCACAGCGGCATTCCGCGCTGTTTTATTTGTAAACTTTGCAGAAAACCAGCGGATATGGACACCAAAAATGTGCTGATCGTCGAGGACGATACCAACATTACCGAGTTACTTGCGATCCACCTGTCGGACCTAGGATGCAAGGTGGTTTCGGAAAAGAACGGGCAGAACGGCCTCGCGCGGGCGCAGGACGAAAACTTCGACCTTATTATACTCGACGTGATGCTGCCTGGCTTGAACGGCATGGAAATTTGCCGGAAGATCCGCCAGGGCGACCGGCAGACGCCCATTATGATGCTCACCGCACGTTCGGAAGAAATAGACAAGGTGATGGGCCTCGAAACCGGCGCCGACGATTACCTCACCAAGCCGTTCAGCGTGCGGGAGTTCATTGCCCGCGTGCGCGTGATATTCCGGAGGAGTGAAGAGAAAGCGCGTTACGCGGCGCCGGTACCTCAGCTGATCAGCATTGCGGGGCTGGAAATCGATATCGACAAGCGGAAGGTCCTGCTGCGGGGCGAGCGGCTCGACTTATCGCCCCGGGAGTTTGAACTGATCGTGCTGCTGGCCTCCAATCCTGGGAAAAGTTACAGCCGGAAGCAATTGCTGAGCCTGGTGTGGGGCTACGATTTCGAGGGGTATGAGCACACGGTCAATACGCATATCAACCGGTTGAGAGGAAAAATAGAGGCGGATGCTTCCAATCCTGTATTTGTATTAACTACCTGGGGCATAGGCTACCGGTTTAACGAAGATCTGTGAAATGTCAGTAAGAACCATTGGTGGAAACCTCCTTTTCTGGAAAATAAGCGGCGTATTTGCCAGCCTGCTGGTGATCCTGGGAATCGTGTTCGTGATGACCGCTTCCCGGTTTTCGAAGTCGTATTACATGACGGCCCATCAGCAGCTTTATGGCGGCATCGCCCAGCACCTGGCCACATTTACCCAGCCCATTAAAAACGGCAAACCCGATACCACGGTAACGCACGACATTATCCATTCCACGATGGTGGCCAACCCGAGCGTGGAGGTATATCTTTTGGATACGCTGGGGAATATCACCGACTACGTGGTGCCCGAAGCGAGCGTGCAGATGAATAAGGTGGATATGACGAAAGTGCGGGCATGGCTGGCGGCAGGTACCAGTAAACCCATGGGCGACAACCCCAAACACCCCGGCGAAGCCAGCATTTTTTCGGTAGCGCCCGTGCTGGAAAAAGGAGCCACGGTAGGTTATGTGTACGCCGTGCTCGCGAGCGAAACCCAGAAACAGATCCTCGCTTCGTTGACCGAGGACCTGAATTTCAGGCTCGCGGCCTATATCATTGTTGCCGCATTACTCGGGGCTTTTGTCGTGGGCGTGATCACTTTTTTTCTGATTACCGACAGCATTTGCAGCATTGCCGGGGTCGTGAAACGGTTCAAGGACGGCGACCATGCGGCCCGCGTGCATGGCTACGCGACGGGCAATCTCGGCGTGCTTACTTCGACATTCAACGACATGGCCGACGTGATCGTCGACAATATCGAAAAAATCACTGCTACCGACCGGCTCCGGCAGGAGCTGATCGCCAACGTTTCGCATGACCTGCGCACGCCGCTTTCGATCATGCAGGGGTACGTGGAGACGATGATGATCAAGAAGGATACGCTTTCGGAGCCGGAGAAAGAGCGGTATCTGGCTATTGTGCAGGAAGGCACGCGCAAGTTGTCGGGGTTGGTGGATCAGCTGTTCCAGTATTCGAAGCTGGAAGCAAATGTGGTGTCGGTACAAAAAGAGGTGTTCCCATTGGGCGAACTGGTGTCGGATATTCTGAGCTCTTACCAGCTGAAAGCCGACGAGCGGCGGATCCGGCTGTCATTGGAAACCGTTCCCGCGCTGCCCCCGGTTTTTGCTGATATCGCATTAACGGAACGGGTGTTCCAGAACCTGCTCGATAATGCATTCAAGTTTACGCCGGACGGCGGGCAGATTACGGTGAAACTTGCGGAGGCCGGCCAGGGCGTCAAGATCCGGGTAGCCGATACCGGCGTAGGCATTGCGAAAGCTTACCAGGAGCAGATTTTCGAACGCTACAAGCAAGCGGAAATGTATCCATCGGGGCAGAAGGGTATCGGGCTTGGCCTGGCGATCGTCCGGAAGATCCTCGAACTCCACCAGACGACGATCGAGGTGGTCAGCGACAGCGGAAAAGGGGCCGCTTTTGAATTTGTGATGCACCGGGCCTGATATTTGCCCGGCCCGACTTTTTCCCTTTACTTTATCCGGCTAACCAGGGGAGATCGTAAAGCAGACCAAGCATAGCATTGTGAAACAGGCGACCATCAAGAAATTCCATGCATTCCTGAAATTTAAAAGGGGGCTGACCGCATATAGTTTAAAGAAGTTCAAGCTGTACGAAGTCATTATCTTCTGGCTCAAAAGTATCCTGACCAGGTCGCAGTTTCTGATATTATCGGGGATACTGGTGGGGTGCAGTGCCGGCCTGGCCGGGGTAATCCTAAAATCGCTCGTGCATGGCATCCATCATCTGATCACCCACAAGGTGCATTTCCAGACCCAGGTCTTTTTTTATGCCGTATTTCCCTTTCTGGGGATCGTGCTTACGTCCATTGTCGTGATCCTCTTCTTCGGAGGTAACGACCGAAAGGGCATCCCGGCTATCCTTCACGAAATTGCCCAGAATTCCAGCATTGTGGCCCCGGTGAAAATGTATTCCCAGGTGGTGCAGAGCGCCATTACCGTGGGGCTTGGCGGCTCTGCCGGTCTGGAAAGCCCTATTGCGGTAACGGGTTCGGCCATCGGGTCCAATTTCGCGCAAACCTACCAACTCGATTACCGCGAGCGCACATTGCTGCTGGCAGCGGGCGCTACGGCCGGGATCGCTTCGGCCTTCAACGCGCCGATTGCCGGCATGATGTTCGCCGTCGAAATACTGCTGACCGGCGTCGTTTTCACCGATTTTATCCCGCTCGTGCTGGCGGCGGTGTGCGGCAATGTGATTTCGAGGATGCTGCTCAATGAGGAAACCTTGTTCCATTTCAGCAGCCGGCATCCGTTCAACTACCATAACCTGCCTTTTTACCTCGTGCAGGGGGTATTGTGTGGACTTTATGCCCGGTATTTTGTGGTGATCGGGCATCAGGTGGAGCGCTTTTTTGCGCACCTGAAAGGCGGCAGACTCAGAAAGGCGATGATCGGAGGGGCGGTGCTTTCGGCGCTTTGCGTGCTGTATCCGCCATTGTTCGGGGAAGGGTATGAAACTGTCAAGGCGCTGGTCAATGGCCAGGTGGGGGAATTGATGGAAAACAGCTTCTTCGGCATTATCGGCGGGCAAAGGTGGGCAGTGGTTGTGTTTCTTACGATCGTTTGCCTCCTGAAAGCCTTCGCCAGTTCCATCACCATTTTCAGCGGCGGCAATGGCGGCAATTTTGCGCCTTCCCTTTTTGCGGGCGGTACCCTCGGGTTCGTATTTGCATTGTTCTGCAACTTTATCGGTATTTCGGATGTGCCCGTGGCCAACCTGGTACTGGTGGGAATGGCCGGCGTCATGAGCGGTGTGCTCTACGCGCCGCTGACCGCCATGTTCCTGATCGCCGAATCCAGCTCGGGGTATGACCTTTTTATTCCGCTGATGGTCGTGGGCGTGATGTCGTTCCTGATATCGAAATGGTTTTCCGCCATTTCCCCCGACTTGCAGCGGCTGGCCGACGAAGGGAAAATATTCACGCGGGAGCACGACCGTAACCTGCTTTCCCAACTCAGCACACTGGATTTCATCGATCGCGACGTGCCTGTCGTGGACATCGATCTGCCATTCGAAAACTTTGTGGATGCGTTGCACCAAAACCGACATAGCCACATAGCCGTGGTAGACAGCGAAGGGGCTTTTCGCGGCATTGTCCTCGTGAAGGAGCTCTATCCCTACCTGTTCGCTTCGGACGCCGAAACCGGCCTCTCGGTGGGGTCGTTCCTGCGCCAGCCGCCTGCGACGGTTGCGGAAACAGAGCCTGTTGCCCGGATCATCACCAAATTTGACCAGACCGGCTCCTGGCATCTGCCGGTCGTTGATCCTCAGGGCCGTTACATCGGGTTTATCGCCAAATCGAGGCTGCTCGATCGTTACCGCAGCTTGCTCCAAGCGCATTCGGGGTGATTTTTACCTTTGTTTAAAAGAATACTTTTTTAACTTGCCAGCCCTGCATTTCCCACCAGAACCATGTGCTATGGCATTTCACAAATACCTTGTTGCTACACTTGTCGTCCTGAGCCTGTTATGGGGCTGCCAGGATAAGGAAAGAGCGCACGAGCTCGACCTGCGCGAGCAGGGCATTCTTGCGCGGGAGAAAGAGTTTGCGATTAAAGAGGCTGATTATCAATCGCTTTTGCGGATGCGCGACAGCCTGCTTACCCGGAAGGACACAGCCGTTGTGATCCAGCGCTGGCCCGAGGATATTGCCGGGCTTTGGGCGGGCAAATCGGTGTGCCGGGAGTCGAATTGCAGTGAATATGTGATCGGCGACCTGCGTTCCAATACCTGGGAGTTTGTAAGCGACTCCACCGGGCTTTATACGCGGGTGATCAATAACAACAAGGTGGTCAGGGTGTATTCCGCCAGGTACGACAGCACCAGCATTCAGCTCCATTTCACCAGCGATAGTTCGGCAACCAAAAACCTGGAACTGAACGTAGAACTGAGCCGCGACAGTAAAAACCTGATCAAGGGAATGCAGACTACCACCATCGACAAGTCCTGCACCGCGAAATTTTCCATTGAGCTCAACCGCCTAACCAACCGCTAGATGATGACGCTGCTCAACATCCACATCGGCAGTTTACCGATCGAAGACCCGGTATTGAAGTTCCTGCTCGAACTGATCATCATTCTCAGTGCGCCGCTGCTGCTCAACAAGATCAAAGTCCCGCATTTGCTCGGCCTGCTGATTGCCGGTGCCGTGGTAGGGCCCAACGGCCTCAACCTCCTGGCCCGCGACAGCAGCGTGGTGGTAACCGGTACTACCGGCCTGCTCTACATTATGTTCCTCGCGGGGCTTGAAATCGATATGGGCGATTTCAAGAAGAATATGGGTAAGAGCATCACATTCACCGTGTTCACATTTGCGGTTCCCTTCATATTGGGATTGATCGGCGGCTATTATGTGCTGCATTTTTCGATGCTCACCTCGGTACTCTTTGCCAGTCTTTTCTCGTCGCACACGCTCATTTCCTATCCGTTGGTGAGCAAGATGGGAGTGGCCAAAAACCTCTCGGTCAATATCACGGTGGGAGGCACGATGCTGACGGACGTGCTTTCACTGCTCGTACTGGCCGTGGTGGTGGGTATGACGCAAGGGGAAGTAAACAGTGCTTTCTGGCTTCGGCTGGGGCTTTCGGTCGTGGCATTCAGCCTCACCGTATTGTTTGTTTTTCCGATTATAGGAAGGTGGTTTTTCAAGAAGGTCGACGACAAGATCTCGCAGTACATATTTGTGCTGGTGATGATCTATCTCGCAGCGGTATTGGCGGAACTGGCCGGTATCGAGGCGATCATCGGTGCTTTTTTTGCCGGGCTTGCGCTCAACCGGCTGATCCCGCACACCTCCGCGCTTATGAACCGCGTGGAGTTTGTGGGTAATGCCATTTTCATTCCTTTCTTCCTGATCAGCGTGGGAATGCTGATTGATTTCACGGTGTTTTTCAAAAGCCTGGAAACCCTGGGCGTGGCCGCGGTAATGCTCGTGGCGTCCATTGGCGGCAAGTACCTGGCGGCGGTGCTGACGGAGAAGACTTTCAAGCTGACCAAGGACGAAGGGATGATCATTTTCGGGCTGAGCTCGGCTTCGGCGGCGGCGACGCTGGCAGCGGTAATGGTCGGCTATAACATCATCCTTTCCGAAACCGAGACCGGCGAGCCGGTACGTTTGCTGAGCGAACACGTGCTCAATGGCAGCATCCTGCTGATCCTCATTTCCTGTACCATTTCGTCGTTCGTATCGATGTCGAGCGCGGCAAAGATCGCGGCAGCCGACAACGAGGCTACGGCATCGGGGACGAATCCGGAGGTTGAAAATATCCTGATTGCCGTCAATTATGAGGATGCCGTGGAAAGATCGGTGAACCTGGGTTTGCTCATCAAGGCGGCCGACAACAGAAACCGGTTGTTTGCATTGAATGTGATCAACGACGAGAAAAACGAGTCGTCCGTCAGGAATGCGGAGAAAACACTCCATACCGCGGTGACGCTGGCCGCGGCGGCCGACGTTCAGATCAGGCCGTTGACCCGGTACGACAGTGACGTACCTACCGGCATCAGCAATGTCATTAAAGAACAAAAGATCACGGACCTGATCGTGGGATTACAGCCCGGGAAAGGGTTGACACCGTCGTTTGTTTACAATCTCACAAATGGCTATTTGCAGAATGAAAATGTGAATACGCTGATTTACCACGCGGCCCAACCGATTTCCACCATTAAAAAGTACCTGGTCCTGATCCCGCCGAAAGCAGACAAGGAGCCGGGCTTTTTTCATGCATTGCTCCGCGTGTGGAATATCGGGAAATCGTCGGGCTCGGAAATGGCTTTTTATGCCACCGCCCCGATTATCCGCATCATCGAAAGGGTGGCGGGCAAATCGGCCATCGAGCTGTCGCTGCATACGATCGACTACTGGGGCGAGGCCGAGCAGGCTGCCGCCTCGATCGCGGCCGACGAAGGGCTCATATTGTTCATGGCCAAACGCGGAATGGCTTCCTTTTTCCCGCGAATGGGGCAAATGCCGGATTTCCTGAACCAGCACGCGATGGAGAATAATTTTCTGCTCGTGTATCCATTCTCGCAACAAAGTGCCGACGAAACCGAAAAGCGGTCGGTGAGCAACCACGACGACTTCGTGGAGATCGGCCGGATGATCGGCAAGATTTTTCCGGGATAAGCAGCGCGCCGGCTGAACCGTACAGGCAAGTAATTTGAGCCGTGGAGGAAATCGGTACGGGGCGGCAATGGGTCATCTTTGCATTGTAAAAATCAACAAAAAAGATGACCACGATCACCCAAATGAACCTGGGCCAGAACGGCCCGCTTGTTTCCAAACTCGGATTAGGATGTATGCGCATGTCGCCCGTTTGGGGAAGTGCGGGTAACGACGAATCCGAAAGTATCGCAACCATTCGGACAGCGCTGGATAATGGTATTAATTTCCTCAACACCGGGGACTTCTACGGCGCGGGGCATAACGAATTGCTGGTGGGTAAAGCCATCAAAGGCCGCCGTGACGATGCTTTTGTGAGCGTCAAGTTCGGGGCTATTTTTTACAACAACCAATGGCTGGGACTGGATCTCCGTCCGGTGGCGATCCGGAACTTCGTCAACTATTCGCTGGTACGCCTGGGCATCGATACCATCGACTTGTATCAGCCATGCCGGCTTGATGGCAGCGTGCCGGTGGAGGATGTGATCGGCACTGTCGCCGACCTGATCGCCGAAGGAAAAGTGCGCCACCTGGGTGTCTCCGAAATTACGGCAGCCCAATTGCGCGCGGCGCATCGCGTCCATCCGGTAACCGCTTTGGAAATAGGCTACTCGCTGGCCGACCGGCAGATCGAGAGCGATTTGCTGCCGACAGCCAGAGAGCTGGGGATTGGCGTAGTTACGTTTGCCAATACCGCCGAGGGGCTGCTCACCGGTGACATGACGTCGCCGCTTCCGGCCGGCAGCTATCAGCATCACTTTCCGCGTTTCCAGGGCGAGAACCTGATCAAAAACCTGGCTACCGTGGAGGTGTTGAAGCAAATGGCGAGCGAAAAAGGGTACACGCCCGCGCAACTCGCGATCGCCTGGGTGAACGCGCAGGGTGAGCATATCATGCCGCTCGTGAGCATGAGCAGGCGGTCGAGGCTCCCCGAAAACATGGAGGCGATGGGGATTCAATTCACTGCGGACGAAATAGATGCGCTGGATTCGCATTTCGCGCCCGGCGCGATCGTCGGCGGAACATACCTTCAACGATAGCGGGAGTTACTTTCAGGCGCTGCTTTTTAATATCTTTACTGCGTGACAAATCCCACAGAAATAGTCCCCGGCGTGATCTTTTATTCCTATTTCTCCAAGCAGAGGAAGGATAAGGTCGCTTTTATGGAACATAATACGCTGGTGTTGCAGGTATCGGGGCGTTTCTCGCTCGAAACGGCCACCCAAAAGATCTCTATGGGTGCCGGCGAAATGCTGCTGATCCAGAAAAACCAGCTGGGGGAAATTACCAAGACACCCATCGATGGCGAGGATTACCAAACGGTGGTGATATGCCTGCGTGAGGACCTGCTGCGGACCATCGCGCTGGAAGAACAAGTGGAAACCGGGCATAAGTATTCCGGGCCGCCCAATGTGCTGGTGCCTGTGAGCGACTTTCTGCGGGCCTTCTTCCAATCGGTGATCCCGTATATCCGCAACCCGCACGAAACCCTGACCGAGAAGCTGGGTACGCTCAAAGTGAAGGAGGCGGTGCATTTGCTGATGCACGCCAAACCGGAACTGGAAGAATTGCTGTTCGATTTTTCGGAACCCTACAAAATGGACCTGGAAAAATTCATGCTCAGCAACTTTCATTACAATGTTCCCGTCGAAAAGTTTGCCAGGCTTACCGGAAGGAGCCTGGCGGGCTTTAAGCGCGATTTTCAAAGGATATTCGGCATGGCGCCGCGGCATTGGCTGCAAGAAAGGAGGCTCGCCGAGGCCCGGTACCTGATCGAAACCAAGCATAAAAAGCCCTCTGCGATTTATCTCGACCTGGGCTTTGAAAGCCTCTCACATTTCTCCCATTCCTTCAAGAAAAAATTCGGGAAAGCACCCACCGAATGGCTGGTGTAAGGCTTTGCGCGATTGACCCCTTCTTTTGGCATGTTTGCACCCGCATTCGCAAGAAATGGCCGGGTACTTTTGTAGTGTCACGATTCAACAGAAAACACTAAAAGAAAACGACATGGGAAAGATCATCGCCATTACCCAACTTTCAATCGACGGCGTCATGCAGGCGCCCGGCGGACCCGACGAAGATCCGAGCAGCGATTTCAAACATGGCGGCTGGTTTATGCATTACGGCGACGCGCTGCTGCATCAGGTCCTGGGCGAAATCATTTCGGGGGACTTTGAAATGATCCTCGGGCGCCGCACCTACGATATTTTTGCCTCCTACTGGCCACAGCACGACGACGATCCGATCGGAAAGGCATTCAACAAAGCCAGGAAGTACATTGCTACGCGCACCCTCGACGAGCTCGACTGGCACAACGCGCAGATCGTACGCGATGTAGTGGAAGAAATAGGCCGGTTGCGGGCATCGGAAGGCCCGGATATCCATATTTGGGGCAGCAGCAACCTCCTGCAAACGCTGATCTCCGCCGGGCTCGTCGACGAACACCGGCTATGGATCGCCCCCGTTGTACTCGGCGGTGGTAAGCGCCTGTTCGAAAACGGCGTACCGGCGGGCGCCCTGTCGCTGGTGGATACGAAAGTGACCTCTACGGGAATGATGATCAATACCTACCGCCCGGCCGGGGCGCTGCCGGGGGAAGGGGCGTAGCTATTTCACTCACGTATAATGACATCCGCACGGTACCGGGCCTGGCTAGTCAGTCAGGCCCAGTTGCTGTTTGGCGAGGGCGTAATCTTTCAGATCGGCGATGCTGATACGTCCCCGCTTGTTGGGAGGGATAATGATCCAGCGGAATTCGAGGTCGAAATCGATCGGGGTGAGCCTGGGTTCATAATAGGTCACGTCGAAGTTGATGCTCCCGGCCTGGTTTTGGACCTGCATGAAAAAGCCCAGCGTTAGTTCTTCATTGGCAGAAGGCAGGGAAAACACCACATTTGGCCGGCCTTCATTGCGGTAATAGGCCATTATCAGTGCGCTGTCGAGGATCGCCTGGGTGATGTTGTTGTCCGCGTGCGTGACCATGAAATATGTGGAATCTTCGCGCTGCCAGGCCGTGTTCGGTACTTTGACCCATGGCGATACCATCAGATTTGTCGCTCCCGCAGGTCCGGCGGGGCCTTGGGCGCCATTTTGGCCCGGTGCTCCCTGCGGGCCTTGTGGACCGGCCGGGCCGACGTCGCCGTCGGATCCTTTACAGGCAATGAGTGCACATATTAACAGGAATATCCAGAAGCAGGTTTTGCCGGAGAGGGGTGTAGATTTTAGCATGATTTCGAGATAGGAAGGGGATGAGCAAACGTTTCGAAACGCAACGGTAAACAACATGGTTTACCACCTCACTTTCCCGGAAAAAACGGGAAGGGAGTACGGATAGAGGCAGTGCTTCGGACAGATGTAACTGTCTGATAATTAGAGTCTAGTGTGAGTAAATATATTGAATTTAATTTGGATATATAAAGAATAAATAGCAATTTTTCTATACAATTATTTGCACATCCCAGTCCCTCTTCTTCCATCTTAAATCCTGACGCTTATGAGACCGACTCTATCAGTGCTCTCATTTTGCCTCCTGTTGTTTTCGGTGTGCTCCGCCCAGGCACCCGTGATAACACGCGGCCCGTATCTGCAAATGGCGTATTCACAAAAAGTAAATGAATTTGCTTCCAATGCTTCCGTAACGATCCGCTGGCGGACAAACGTTGCTACGGTCGGCCGTGTGGTTTACTCTTCCGAGCCGGAGTATGAATTGTTGGGGCAAGGGTCACCCATTGCGGAGGAAGCGGCACCGACTACGGAGCATAAGATCACACTGACGGGTCTGAAAGCGAACCAGCAGTACCGCTACTACATCGGGGCCACGGTGGTAACCCAGCCTCCGTCGTTCCCGGTTATCCTGGAAAAATCGCCCGATCACTTTTTCAAAACGCCGCCGCTTCCGGGCACAAAGCAAAAGGTGAAAATGTGGGTACTCGGGGATTTTGGCTATACGAACCCATACCCTCCGGTCGCCAACCGCCAGGATAGCGTCATTGCCGCGTGGAAGGATTTTATGACGGTAAATAAAACGGGTCCGATGGACCTTTGGCTTTGGCTGGGCGACAATGCGTATGAGCAGGGAACTGACCAGGAGTATCAGCGGCGTATTTTCCTCAAAGACTCGACGCGCTATGACTTTATGTTCCGGCAAACACCGTTTTACGGCACGCCGGGTAATCACGACTATTACGACGGGACCAAGACCGTGGACGACCTCAAATTGAAGCGGTTTAACAAGGATATCCATTATTACAGTGTCGTCGACAATTTTAAAAATGGGGAGGGAGGCGGGGAGCCGTCCCTGACGGAGGCATATTATTCGTTTGATTATGCCAATATCCACTTCATCAGTCTGGATACATATGGATTTGAAAAACAAGGCGATGATTCCAGGTCGATCCTGGCTGCCAACAGTGTTCAAGAGCAGTGGCTTCGCAGGGACCTTGCCAGGGCGAATGCCAATCCCGCTATCAACTGGGTGATCGTGTTTACGCATATGCCGCCATACACGGGCGGTTCGCATAACTCCGATACAGAGGATGAACTGATATATGTCCGGCAGAATCTGGTGCCCATTCTGGACGACTATAAAGTGGATCTGTTCGTGACCGGGCACAGCCATGGCTATGAACGCTCTCGCCTGATGCGCGGCCTTAAAACGGCGTCCGCCGATTTTGCGAGCGCTACCCACAATCCGGTACTGACCAGTAATGCACAGGACAATGCCCGCTATGACGGTACGCCTAACTCCTGTTTTTATTACAAAAACAGTGCGGCCACGAAAAATGAGGGAATTGTATATGTGGTGAATGGAGGCGGCGGACGGGGACCGGAACCGAATCCGGACAATAATTTCCGAAACCGCCCCCTTGTCGCCAAACTAATGGCCGCTTCGCATCTTTCAGGCGGGGGTTCAATGTATCTGGAAGTGGAGAACAAGCGGTTGACTGCGAAGTTTGTCGCTGCCAACAAGCAGATTCTCGACCAGTTTACGATTTTCAAGGACCTGGATGGTTTTACCGTACCCGAAACCGACAATGTTACCCGCACGGCGATATGCGAATGCACGGATGCGCAGCCGGGTGCCAATAATTTCACGCATTATGTCGACAATAACGGTAACCTGCTGCTGTCGATCAATAAGCACGACCTGACTATCGGGAAGGCCGGCGTAGCCCCTTTCGATATAAAACTGGGCGGGAAACAGGGAAGGACGGAGGTGGGCGCGCTCGGCCCGGCAACGAACTACGTGCGGTCGGACAGGCCGCGGTCGTTCAGCTCCAACTGGCGGGTCATGAACCGCTACTGGACTATCAAACCCAATCCCGAACTCACAGGAAAGCAGCAGGTGACGGTACGGCACTATTATAAGGATTCGGACCTGGTCACGCTGCGTTTCAACGACGGGGCCTATGAGCAAATAGGGCATTACAGCCTTCGTTTTTTTAAAGTAAACAGCTTGCCAACCGCCTATAATCTGGACCCTACGAGCGGCGTGCATAATACCATCAAAGCGGCGGCGGATTTTAATAAAGACGGCATCTGGTTGTATGATGTGAAGCAGACGGATATTACCGATCAGCAACCTACGCCGCTCGAATACAAATGGCGATACGGGTTTAACCAGCCGGAGGTCTTCTTTTACCCTACGAACTCTTACCCTTTCTATTCGGGAGAGTTTGTGGTGGGGCGGCTGAACGGCGGCGGCGGCATAGGCGGGCAGGTCTATAACCAGAACCCACGCGGCTCCACGGTGATCCTGCACGCAGGTAGTAACTGGCGCTATTTTGCCAGGGGAATGGTTCCTCCCGACAATGGAATATTTAACTGGAAAGGTGCACAGGATCCCGACGAGCTCAATGCGGAGGACCCGCCTAACTATGATGACCAAGCCAACTGGCCCACCGGCCCGGCACCTTTTGGCTATTCTCCTGCCCGCGAAGACGGGGAAAAAACGCTCATCCCGGCGTGCCAGGCCGAGCTGGATTGCTACGAGTACCGGGGGCGCGACTCCTACTTGCGCGAAGGTTGCCTCACCGCTCCTTGTGCGACCCGTTGGATCACTTCCTATTTCCGGAATTCCGTTCGGATGAGTTCGCAGCATATGGCTTACCACAAGTCGGTTATTATTAATTACAAAAGAGATGATGGGGTCGTTATTTATATCAATGGCAAAGCGTTAACCCCGCCGGATGGAAATATGGGTACTTCCACCCCCGTCACCTTTAATACAACCGCCAGCAATGCCACGCCGGAGTACGCCTGGCAGACAGTAGTGGTACCGAACGACGGGAGTTTTTTCAGACTGGGCAAAAACACCATCGCCGTGGAGCTGCACCAGACCAGTACGACCAGTTCGGACCTGCATTTTGATATGGACATCACATTAAGTCCTGATGTACTGACGGTGCCGGCACGCGTTGCGCCGATTGCGGAACTTCGCGATCAGGCGCCGGAACTGGTGATCTATCCCAATCCCGCAGACCAGGACAGGGTCGTGTTCGACAAGCCGCTCGAATATGAAACGATGCGGCTCGTCGATTCGAAAGGAGTGGTGCGACGATACCTGTCCACGCCTGGCGCATTGAAGGAACTGGACCTTTCGGGACTACCGGCGGGCATCTTTATCCTTTCCAGTCAGCACAAAGGCAATGTGCGGCATTACAAGGTGATCAAGAAATAGGCGCAGCCGGCTAGGAGCGGCCGGCCGAATTCAGCTATCGGTTTCAGGATTTTAGATCGGGTTTCGCTATTTTGGACGCCGGGAAAATCACTTATCGGCCCGCAACGAACACGATTTCGAAATCAGCACGTTATGCAGAAAAAATTCAATTTGACGTCCTTTAATCTCTACGAGTTTCTCAAACACCAGAATTCCCACGGTTTCAACGTTCCGTTTTTCCTCGCCGACCGGCATACCTACCAGAATGCCCACGTGAATTTCCCTTTCCGGACGTTTACGTTCGGTTTGGGCATTACGTACACGGGCGAGGGCGACGTGTTCAAAATCGGCAGTACCGATTACCTGGTGACCGCCGGATGCCTGACTACCGTGGGGCCCGGGATGGTGTGCCAGTGGACCGGCAATTACACGGCCGAGCACGATACGGTCTATTTTACCGAAGAATTGTTCGAAGGAATGAAAAACAATGCTTTCCTGCATTCGCTTCCCTTTTTCTTCCACGGCGGCAGGCATGTGATCCGGCTGTCGGACGACCAGACCCGGAAAATGGCTTCCCTGTTCGCTTTGTTGAAAGAGTTGAAGGATGACAAAAGCGCCGTTCCCGGGATGGTACATTCATTGCTGATGCTGGCGGAGTCGTTTCATGCCGAACGCGACGGCCGAACCGGGAACGGAAAAGGCTCCGACGATTCGGCCAATCGCATTTCCAACGGGATCTCGAACCGCGAGAAAACGGCGCAGGCATTCCGCAAGCTGGTGGCTGAGCACTTTCCCGAGCACAAGGAGGTGGCATATTACGCAACCGCGCTGCACATTACACCCAAGTACCTGAGCGAGGTTTTACAGGCCGAACTGGGCAAGCCGGCCAAGGCGTTCATCGACGAATATGTAGTGATGGAGGCCAAAAGTTTGCTGAAACAGACGGCCTTGTCGATCCAGGAAATCTGCTACTGGCTGGGCTTCGAAGATGCTTCGCATTTCAACAAGTCGTTCAAAAAGCTCACGAACATGACGCCTACCGAATACCGGAAGAGCTGATTTGCCCAGCGGAGTTTTTTACTATTTTTCCCGAAATCCTTCCTAACAGCGCGGGGCTTTCCGGCGATACCTTTGTTTCATACAAACAACAGGACGCCCATGAAAAAACTTCGCTTTCTTTTACTCACATGGCTCACCGTGAGTCCGATGATCACTTTTTCACAAACTAAAAAAAACGTAACAATGAAAAACATGGAGGTATTTAAGGTATCGGTTTCGCAGCAAGTACTGGATGATTTAAAAAGCCGTTTGCAAAACACCCGCTGGCCGGGAGAAGCGGAAGGTTCGGGCTGGCATTTCGGTACGAGCGAAGCCTATTTAAAGGAACTGGTACAATACTGGCTCACCAGCTACGACTGGCGCAAGCAGGAAGCCGAGCTCAATAAATACCCGCAGTACATCGCCGATGTGAATGGGGTGAAGGTTCATTTTCAGTATATCAAAGGAAAGGGTAAGAACGCGAAGCCGCTCATTCTGACGCACGGCTGGCCGGACAGCTATTACCGCTTCCATAAGATCATTCCGCTGTTGACCGAGGGTGAGCAGAGCTTCGATCTCGTGATTCCGTCCATTCCGGGTTTCGGATTCTCCGGTAAAACGGCCATGACGAGCGAGGCGGTGGCGGATTTGTGGAAAGAACTGATGACCGGAAATCTGGGATACGATAAATTCTATGCGGCTGGCGGCGATGTGGGTATGGGGGTTACCAAGGCATTGGCCTCCAAATATCCCGATGTGGTATCCGGCGTGCATTTTACCGATGTGGGCTACCCGATGGGCCAGGAAGATCCCGCCACGATGAGCGAGGCTGAAAAACAGTTTGCGCAGTTCGTACAGCAGTGGTGGTACAGCGAAGGCGCCTATGCGATGGTACACGCTACGAAGCCGCAGTCGCTTGCCTACGGCCTGAACGACTCGCCGACCGGGCTGGCGGCCTGGATACTGAGCTTCGGCAGCGCGGGGGCGTCGCCCGAGATCCTGGAAGCGGCATTTGGCGGCCGGGACGCGTTGCTCACCAATGTGATGATCTACTGGACGACGCAAACCATTGCCACCTCGATGCGAATGTACAAGGCGGATGCCATTGCCCAGTGGAGCGGGGCACAGCCATTGCAGAAATCGAAGGTGCCTGCCGGGGTGGCCTTGTACCCGCGGGAAGCACAGTTCCCGAAAGAGTGGGCGGAGCGTTTTGTGAATGTCGTCAGTTTCCGCAAAATGAGCGAAGGAGGGCATTTTGCAGCGCTGGAAGTGCCGGACAACTTCGCTACCGAGCTGAGAAGCTTCTTTTACAGCATCGATTAGCCATTGAACGGACCGGATGCGGTCCCGCACGAGGCGACTAACCCGTTCGCAAATGAATGCCTATGGCGCGGTTCACTTGAATCGCGCCATAGGCATTTGATTTATTTCTTGATGATTTTCCGCGAAACCGTGTACCCGTTTTCCGCCGTGACCCGCACCACGTAAAGTCCGGAGGGGAGGTGCCGCGCATCGATGTGGCGTTGGTTCCGGACGCGACGCACTACTGCGCCTGTCGCGCTAATCACCTCGATATCCCAGTTCTTTGATGTCCCGCTGACCGTAATGCTGTTCTCGGCCGGATTGGGGCTGACGGTCACCGTTACTACTTCCGGCATTTGCACGTTTACGATTCTCGAGTAGGTGTAACTGCCATCCACATCCACTTGTTTGAGCCGGTAATACATCACGTCTGCCGGCGGTGCGGGCGTATCGGTAAACTGGTACTCCGAAATACCCGAGGCCACCCGGAAAGGCGCCCTCACGCGCCCGGCCTTTCGGAATGTCTGGGCGTCGTACGCCGATTCGACATCGAAATAGTCGTGCATGGTTTCGAACGACGTCGCCCAGTTGAGCAGTACCTGGTTCTGTTCCAGCCCGGCCCCGAACCTGACGAGCGTCACCGGGAGCGCGCCGACGGTGACCACGGCCGGAACCCGCACATCGCTGGGGCAGTCGGAGCGGAGGCAGGAAGCGTAGTAGGTGGTTGTCGTTTGCAGGGTAGGGGTGGTGTAGCTATTGCCCGAGCCCAGGTGGCTTCCGTTGACGGGCGCACTGTACCATTGTATCAGCCCATTGCAGTTGGTGGCCGTCAGCGTCGCGGTGGAGCCTGTCGGAATGTTCAGCGGTGCCACCACGGGGTCTAGCCCTTTGCTGTTGATCAGCCCGGAACGCAGGGTTTCGATGGCATTCCGCATCCGCGTGCGCTGGTCGTTGGTGAACTGGGTCTGACAGCTGAAACTGTTGTATCCCATGTAATTTTTGAGGACGTTGCCGTAGGGGGTGTTGCCGTTACACGGATTGAGCGGGTTGGGATTTCCAAGGCACAGATAGTTTGAACTTTGGTTGACGGGCTCCGTATCGCAGATATTGTCGCCCTGCGCGGCGCAATTGTCGTTTGGTGGGCATTCAATGGTGCCCAGATCGCCCTCGCCGATTCCCCGCGAGAAGGTGTGCCCGAGGAACATCCCGTGCCCGAACTCGTGCGCGAGAATCTTGGTATTGAAATAGGAAGCCGTAATCATCATTCCATCGGTGGGCGACGCCATGCCGGTGGGGTACCCTGCAAATGCGGCCGCCTCGTCCATGTAATTTACGACCCACACATTGTAGTATTCCAGGTTGCTCCAATAGCTCATCGCGTAAACGTCGCCGTAGGGCAGCCCCGAACCACCTGCGCCGGTAACCCCAAAGTTTGTATATGCCGCATTATTGGTATAAATCCTGTTAATACCCGTGGTAGGCGTGCATTGGGGCGACCGGACGGCGAGCTTAAACTGGATTTGGGTATCCACGCCGTCGGATTCCGGAAGCAGGTTCCGGAATGCCTTGTTCAGCTCGGCAATGCCTTCCGCTACCTGGAAGTCTGTCAACAGCGAACGGTTGGTCGGTTCGAGGATATGTACCACCACCGGAATGGTGTAAACCTGGTCGCCGGCATTTGTGCGTTGCGCTTTGGCGGAAGCCATGTAGGCCTTCAGGTGGTTCTGCGCATTGTCAAAAATTTGTTTCTGTGATTTTGAGAGCATCAGTTTCTGATGTTGCGGCGTAGCGGAGCAGATGGGATTGGGCAGGGGTTGAGCGTGCAAAACGGCGATCGGAAGCCGCAGGGCTGCAACAGCTACAAAGCACCAAACCCCGACGGGTAAAAGCCTGGTCATGTTTTTCATGGTAACAGATGCTTAGGGTTCACTTGGAATGAATTCTAGAATAAATATAATTATATTTTAAATATATATAATTATTCTCCGTAAGGCGGTGGCGAAAGAATGTGTGAGAAAGACCGGTGTATAATGTGCAGACAGCCCCGGAAGACCACGCGCTGCGCAGGCGCTTCAACAAAAAGAGCCGACTCAGGGAGCCGGCTCTTTTTAAGCTAATCAGGATTGTTTTACATTAAAAACCAGGATTGTTGGGCAGCAGATTCGGGTTCACGTCCGATTCCTGGCGCGGTACCGGGAACAGCAGCTGTTTTTCGGCAAAAGTGGCGCCGAACACAGTTTTGTGACCCACAAAATCATCCCAGTTGCCGGTGATGTCGTTGCGGACTTTCCGGGTCCGGATCATGTCGAACCACATTTTGTTTTCAAAGCAAAGTTCGAAATAGCGCTGCGACCAAACCTCCTGCTCGAATGCGGCCTGGCTCAATCCCGAAACCGGTGCGAGGTTGGCGCGCGTGCGAATGGCATTCACATACTCGACCGCTTTCGCATTAGGCGAGCCTTCCGCGCGATTGGAGGCCTCCGCGTACATCAGATACACGTCCGCGAGGCGGTACAGGGTGTAGTTTAAATCCGATTTGATGGTGCTTGTGATTGCATTCGCATCGAACCACTTGTAGATGTACGTGTTCTTGAACTTGACAGGCTGGCCGGTTTTAATGCTCGGCGCGGTGGTGTAGAAGAATTGTTTCTCCTCTACACGCTTGTCGCCCTTCGGAAATGATTTGATGAACTCGGGGGTCGGGTATACCGATCCGTATTCATCCGCATACTTCGAGATCCCGGAGTAATTAGGGATCGTCAGCGGCGTAAGCGGGTTGGTCAATGGCACGCTTGCGGCGTATTGCACCTGGAAGATGAACTCGCCCAGGTTCTTGTTGGCCGGGTTGATCATGTCGGTGTAATTCTTGAACAGCGAGTAACCGCCTTTCTGGATCACATTCAGCGAGCGTTTGGCCGATTCGGCATAGTATTGCTGTCCGCCATTGATCGCCGCGCCCGCGTACGTGAGGTACACGTCCGCGAGGAGCGATTCCACCGCCGACATTGATACATTACCCGTCGTGTTCGACCACGGCAGCGTAGAGGCTTCGGCGGCAAGCAGGTCGGGGATGATGATCTTGTCGTAAATGTCTTTCGCAGGCGTGCGGGCGACATTCAGGTCGAGGCTGGTGGGCGTGGCCGTTACTGCGGGAACTGCACCGTACATCCGCACCAGGTAGAAGTAATACAACGCCCTCAGCGTGTGGACCTCCGCGAGCATGTTGTTTTTCTGCTCGTCGGTAAGCCCGGCCGCATTAATGCCCGGGATGCTTTGCAGCGCAAGGTTACAGGCGCCCACGCCGAGGTACATTTGCTGCCACCAGGTATCGAAGTAAAACGAAGTATTGGTATACCCCAGGTTCTGGTAATTCACAAATCCGGTCTGGCCGAGGTCGCTGTTCGCTTTGCCGGTCATGAATTCGAGCAGGTTGTAGGTATTACCGCCGTAGGAAGCCGGTTGACCGGCCAGAAGCCCCTGCAAGTTGACATACGCGGAGTTCGCGTACGCCCGGGCTACTTTGCTGCTGGACGCCTCCGATCCGGGCGTCAGGAAGCCTGTCGGGTTTTCTTCCAGAAAATCCGAGCAGGAGCCCATGGTCAGCAAGGATGCTGCCAGCATTATATTTTTCAGCACTTTCATATCTCTTTGGTAGTTGCGGTTTTAAAAAGTAAGTGTCAAGCCCAGGTTCCAAACCCGTGGACGGGGATTGGCGAAGAAATCCAGGTTTTGCGAGAACGCGGTGTTGGCCCCGTAGCCGGAGTTGAAGGTATCCACCTCGGGGTCGTAGCCGGTGTATTTCGTGATCACAAACAGGTTTTGAACACTTGCGTAAAGGCGCAGCCGGTCGATTCTCAGTTTTTCAAGCACAGGGTCGTTGAAGGAGTAACCGAGCATGAAATTCTGGCCGCGGATGAACGAGCCGTTTTCTACCCACCAGGTATCGAAATGCGAATCCTGCGCGAATTTGTAGTTACGCACCTGGGAGATCATCGTGTTCTGATTGTCGGGCGTCCACGCGTTCAGCACGGTAGCCAGGCTGTTCGCGATCGTCTGTCTGTCTTCCACCGAGTGCTTGAAGGTCGCCGCGGTATTCAGGCCTTCCACAAAGCGGATATTGAAAGAGAAGTCCCAGCCTTTGTACTTCATGGTACTGTTGATGCTGCCGGTCCATTTCGGGGTCGTGCGGCCGATAATGCTGTAATAATTGCTTCCGTCGGCATTGTAGATGTACTTTCTGTCGCCCGGTTTCAGGTTATGCTCGGCGGCCAGGGCAGCTTCGTCGGTGCTGTAAGTCCCGATCCGCGTCATACCGTACAAGGAACCGATGGGCTGGCCGACGCGCAGGATGTTGGTCTGGCCGAGGAAGTTCGGGCCGGGGAAAATGTCGGCATTACCTTTGTTCAGTTTCAGGATCTTGTTGACGTTGGTCGCGAAAATGAAATTGGTCGTCCAGGTGAAATTGCGCGTTTCGATGTTGGTCGTGTTCAGGCTCACTTCAAAACCCGAGTTCCGTACCGAACCTACGTTTTGGTACACATTCGCATTCACTTCACCGGCCGACCATGGAATAGGCGCTTGCAGCAGCAGGTCTTTGGTCACGCGATTATAGTAATCCACCGTCAGGTCGATTTTTTCTCCGAGACCCATTTCAACACCCGCGTCGAACTGCAACGACCTTTCCCATTTCAGGTTAGGGTTACCCAGATAGCTCGGCAGCAAAGTCGATTGCAAGGCGCCGTTCAGCACGGTGCTGGTGGCGTTGGTGGTACCCGGCTGGATTTGTGCAATAGACTGGTACTGGCCGATCTCCTGGTTACCCGAAAGCCCGTAGCTCGCCCGGACTTTCAAATTGGTGATCGTCTTGTTGCCTTTCAGAAAGGCTTCTTCGGACACGCGCCACGCGGCACCTACCGACGGGAAGAATGCATATTTGTTGTTGGCCCCGAATTTCGACGAACCATCGTAGCGGCCGGTCGCCGTGAAGAGGTATTTCTCGTCGAGGTTATAGGTCGCACGGGCGAAATACGAGTTCATGGCCCATTTGTAATCGGACGAGGTCGAGGAGCTTCTCACGGAACCGGAACCGAGCGTGTGCCATTGGAAAATGTCGTCGATGAAGTTCTGGGTCTCCACGAAGTCGGTTTCCTGGTTGTACTGCTGCCACGATGCCCCGAGCAATGCGGTAAAGCGGTGGCGCTGGTTGATCGTCTTGTTCCAGGTCAGGTAGTTCTCCGACTGCCAGTAGGTATTCAGGTAACCGCGAATGTTCGCTACCCCGCCCTGGTCGGCCGACATGTGCGCCAGGTTTTGGGAAGAGAAGAAGTTGTTTTTCTGCGATTGCAGGTTAAATCCGAGATCGGTTTTGAAATCCAGGTCCTTGGCAATGTGGAACAGCAAATAGGTGTTCCCCAGGGATTGGAGGGTATTGTTGATCGTATACCGGTTGTGGGCGATGTTCACCGGGTTCGGCCCGCCTTCCAGTCCGGCGATATCGTTGTTGCCGGCCCAGGTACCGTCGGGGTATTTCACCGGCAGGATAGGCACCTCTTCGGACACCATTCGGGGCACGTTCAAGCCGCCATTGCCGTCGGATACCATGCGCTGGCGGCTGCTGATCAGCGAGAGGCTTCCGCCGACTCTCAGCCATTTGTTGACATCCGTATCCACCGTGAACCGGAGGTTGTAGCGCTTGAATGCGGAAGTCGCCATCAGACCATTCTGGTTGAGATAACCCAGCGACAAGCTGAACAGCGTCTTGTCGTTACCACCCTGGAAATTAAGCGAGTGGTTGGTCGAAGTGGCAGGTTTGTAGACTTCTTTTTCCCAGTTGGTATTGTACAACGGCTTGTCGTTGGCATCGAACAAGAGGGGGAAGTTGGCATGATTCAGCAGCGCGGGAGGCGTCCACGTGCCACCCGCCGGGTCGAATTTGGTACCGTTGGCATAGGCCTCGTTGTAGACCTTTACAAACTCGTCCGAATTCAGCGTTTTGACATGCCGGTACAGGTCGCTCACGTTCACGTTTCCGTCATAGGAAACCTTCATGGTACCTGCGCGGCCGCGCTTGGTCGTGATCATGATCACCCCGTTCGCGCCCCTGGCACCGTAAATGGCCGTGGAGGAGGCGTCTTTGAGTACTTCGAGGGAGGCAATGTCGTTCGGGTTGATCGAGTTACCATCGACACCGATCACACCGTCCACCACGTAGAGCGGATCGATGTTGGAGTTGATGGAACCGATACCGCGCACGCGCACCTTGGCCGCAGCACCGGGCGCATTGCTGTTGACGCTCACCTCGACACCCGCAATCTTACCTTGCAGGGCCTGGGAGACGTTCGGTACCGGCTTGTCGACCAGCTGTTCGCCTTTGATGGTCGCCACGGCGCCGGTAAGGTCCGATTTGCGGACGGTACCGTACCCGATCACGACCACTTCGGTCAATGCTTTCGCGTCGGTCGCCAGGTTGACATCGATCACCGATTTGGTGCCGACGGTGATTTCCTGACTCGAAAACCCTACAAAGCTGAATACCAGTACGCTGGATTCGTTGGGTACATTGATTTCGTAATTTCCGGAAGCATCGGTGGAGGTACCGATGCCGGTTCCTTTGATGAGCACATTCACGCCGGGAAGCGGGGAGGAATCTTTGGAATCCAGGACTTTACCGGTGATTTTCTTGTCGGCGACTGAGGCGCCGGCGTTCGGTTTTAGAAGAATCAGCAGCAGCAGGTTCAGCAGGATAATTTTCATCATCCTTCCCGACCCGTTGACGCGCTGTTGTATAGCACTTTTCATACAGGGATTAGTTAGTGTTTCTTAAGCGTTTTGGTTAAAAATGGTGCGGAGCGAAGGATTCGCGGGAAATGCGGGGGATCGGATACAGTTCATAGTAAAAAATCAGGTTTAGTAATCATTCCGGGTTTTCGTAATTTCCGAGCATGGCAACGCCATCGCCTTATGCCGTCGGGCAGGCGCAATTCGGTTTGATGTTAGGGGGAGGGGATATTAATATTTTTAAAAAATATAGTCCAAAAAAGGCCCGTGCAGATTTAAACGCCGTTAAAATGGCCTTAAATTAAGATTAAAATGCACCCTGGGCAGGGCGCAGAATACCAGCAGATGAACGCCACGAAATGAATACCAGCCTCTTAGTTCAAAATATCGAAAACCATGTTCGCCTCGATGCGGCGGAGGTGGAACTATTGCTTTCCTTGTTTGAGCCGAAGGTGTTGAAGCGGAAGGCATTTTTGTTGCGGCAGGGCGAGGTGTGCCGCTCGGAGAATTTCATTGTGAAAGGGTGTGTCAAGGTATATTCGCTCGATGAGAACGGGTTTGAGCACATCCTGATGTTCGGGATCGAAGGATGGTGGGTCGGCGACTTGCTGAGCTTTCTGACGGGCCGGGAGAGCCGGTACCATATCGAGGCATTGGAGGATACCGAATTGCTGCAAATCACGAAGCCCGATCTCGACCAGCTGTATGAGCGGGTGCCCAAAATGGAGCGATTTTTCAGGATACTGCTGCAAAATGCGTTCATTGCCCACATGGAGCGGATCGACCAGTCGCTTTCGCTGGATGCTGCGGGGCGGTACGGGCAGTTTATCCGCAAATACCCGGCATTCGGCCAGCGCATTCCGCAAAAACAGATCGCCGCATACCTCGGGATCACGCCCGTGTTTCTCAGTATGCTTCGTAAAAAGTTGATGGAGGGCTGATTTCTTCAACTACTTTAATTTTTTCGACCGCCGCTTTCCGGTCCTTTGCTGCCTCAAATAACCATTGGCAAAGTAATGAAAGCAATCATTTTTAGAACGAACAACGACTGGACCGGCCTTATCCTCCGGCTTACAATAGGTATCATCCTGTTCCCGCACGGCGCACAAAAAGTACTGGGCTGGTTTGGCGGGCCGGGTTTTGCCGGTGAAATGCAGTTTTTTACAGAAACCCTTCATATGCCCTGGCTGATAGGCTTCCTGGTGATCCTGATCGAGTTCGCCGGCGCCATCGCATTGATCGCCGGTTTCGCTTCACGGCTTTGGTCCGCGGCGATTATCGGGCTGTTCATCGGGATCATTTTCGTAGGACAGCACGCGCAGAATGGCTTCTTCATGAACTGGTTCGGTAACCAGCAGGGCGAGGGCTACGAATACCATTTGCTGGTGATTGGGCTGGCGCTGGCGGTGATCGCACAGGGGAGCGGGAGGTTTTCGGTCGACAGGAAGCTGTTATCCGTGGGTTAAGTCCATAGATTTTCGCGCTGCTTAATGGCCGAAAAAAGCAGTAGCAGTCTTTCGTCTGCTACTGCTAACAATCCCCCTTTCGTCACAATCCTCTAATTGGTTTCAGGGGTTGCCGGTCGTGCCGCTACGGAACGAGTACTTTTTTGGTCCGGAGGCCGGTACTGATGCCTTGAAGCGAAAGGAAATAGAGGCCTGCCGACAGATGGTCTTTGGGTTTTAACACGAATTCATTCCCCGCCCGGACCAGCGAAAACCGGAGCGCCCTTCCTTTTAAATCATAGAGATGGATCGCCGACGCGTCCTCATTTTTCAGCAGGAACCGGATCTCCCTGTCGGATGCCGGATTACCCAGCAGTTCGAATGCGACGCTGCCGACACCGTTGTCGACGGCAATCAGGCGTGAGATATTAAACCTTCCGTCGAAATCGACGGTCCGCAGGCGGTAGTAATTCATGCCCGACAGCGGCTTCGCGTCCACAAACCGGTATTGCTGGGTCACCTGCGAGTTGCCGCTCACGTCAACCCGGCCTATCTGCGCAAATTCCCTGGCATCACCGCTTCTTTCGATGTCGAAATAGCGGCTGCCCATTTGTTCCGTGGTGGTCCATGAAAGGCTGACCGCATTGTCGAGCAATGTGCCGTTGAAATGGGCCAGCGTCACCGGAAGGATCACGTTACTGCCTTTGAGGACGCAATGCACCGGAGGGGTCTCTTTGTCGTTGGATTGCGATGCCCATACATCGGCTGTGATATCGGGGAGCGAGGAACAGGCACCCGGCACAGTCAACTGGATATTGTCGACGGTAATCCTGAAAGAACCGCCTCCCAGATCGGTTTCGCTCACCGTGAGCCCTGCGAATATCGGCGTAACGGTGTTGTCCGGGTCATAGTCGGGCAGGAGGGTTACCGGCGAGTCGGTACTGAGCGCGATGGTTGCCAGCACATCTCCGAGTTCATCTTTGGTCGGGCCCTTTTTATAATCGGGTGCGGAGTAGTTGCTTGTCAGCCAGAAATGGATGTAAGCGAATTTATTGCCATTGTTTTTAGTGAGTGTAAAGGAGTATTTAATGTTAACGATGCAATTTCCACCGGAGGCTGAAACACTGTTTAGTTCAATCAGGTCATCACTCAAACTACACGGGTCGGCCAACGATACGGAGGCCGGTAAACTTACCATCAAAATCAATCCTAATGCGTGAAGTGTTTTCATAATACAGGACGTTTAGTAAGGTATTTGTCATACATTAATATACACCCTATATATTAGAATAATTAAATTTTTTTTGTGAATCTCACATTGTTTTCCTAAAATTGAAAATAGTAGGATGCTATGTAAAACTATATCGGCATGCCTATAAAATACTGCTTTTGTTTGTAGAAATACATCTGAACGTATATATTCCAAAAGCAGTTATATTATTGATTATAAGTAATTTGCATGATTATTTGAAGTATTTCTCATGCTAATGCTCTACAAAATGAAAATTTTCGCTGTTTGGCTGCTATCTACTTTTGGGTGAAAATTTGTCAAATATTCTACATTTGAAAAGTACAATTTTTGAAACTAGGTATATCTTGATGCAGTACTATTTTAGGACCGCTGATCGCAGCGGCATGTCCGACCGGAAATGTGTATACGTAAAAGGCGAGTTGGTGACATTTGTCGGTTGTTGGTGTTGATCAAACGGCGCTGAACGAGGCGGTCAGAGCAGGTGTGAAGGCAATGCTGAATAATAAAAAAATACGCGGGAGGAGAATCCGGTAGTAATAAATCCAGAAAATGATGTTTAGTTTGAAGAATGGACGCGGGAGAGACGAGCGGCGGCAGGAGGGCGTCCACGTGCAGGTAATCTATTCAGAGAAGGGGCTGGATGCCCGTCAAGTAATGTCATGTTTCTAAACAAGATCAAATCCCAAGAGTCGGGCGTGGTGCTTTACGGCATTACACCGCCCAAAGCCGACACCACTATTGAACGCGTTGCTGAAATCGCCGGAAAGACCATCGAGCGATTGGCAACCCTGGATATCGACGCATTGGTTGTATATGATGTGCAGGACGAATCGGCCCGCACGAAAGAGGAAAGGCCTTTCCCGTTCCTGAATTCGCTTGACCCGCTGCATTTCGCTTCGGAATACCTGGGTACTTTGGAAGTCCCGAAGATCATCTACCGGCCCGCAGGCAAGTTTTCTGCGGAAGAGCTGTCCGAATGGCTGGAAGCATTGCACAAGCAAAATTTCTACCCCGTGTTCGTAGGCGTGCCCGCGCCCGATTTCCCTGTAAAGACGAGCCTTCCCGAAGCCTATAAAATCTGGCGCAAGAACGAGGATACCTCGGTGATCGGTGCGGTCACCATTCCCGAACGGCATAAGATTCTGCAAGACGAGGATGTGCGGATACTGGACAAGATGGAATGCGGCGTATCGTACTTCATTTCACAATGCGTATTCAACCTCGAATATGCCCGGCAGGTGATCGAGGACCTGGCGCTGCGTTGCGAAAGCCAGAATGTAACCCCGCCGACCATTATCTTCACCATCACCGCCTGTGGCTCCGAAAAAACGCTCCAGTTTATGGATTGGCTGGGTATCAACGTGCCGGAGGAAGTAAAGGAGGATCTTCGGACTTCCGACAACATTCTCGAACGATCGGTTAATATCTGCCTCGACATCGCTTCCGAACTTACCGCATTCTGTATGGAGCGCTCCATACCTTTTGGCTTCAACATCGAAAGCGTCGCCATCCGCAAGGCGGAAATCGAGGCGTCGATTTACATGGCCAGCCAGATCAGCCAGATGCTGAGAGACAAAGGCGTGCGGAAATCGGAGCGGACACAGCCGGTTCTCAGGACTACGACTTGATCCTTACCGCCACGTTGGACAAAACTTTTTTCGCCAAACCCATGACCATTTCGAAATGAAATGCCAGGAACGTTATGCCCAGGATGGCGGATTTGATCAGAAACAGGTAGATCCGCCCCGTACTGTCCTGCTTGAAATCGCCGAAGGCTTGCAGTAAATAAAACAGTACCGTCAGTACGACGGCCAGTTTGATGTGTTTGGCAATGACTTTGAGGAACCTCAGGAAACTCCCGCCCAGGATCTTGCTGATCAGCACGTAATACACGATCACGAAGTTTACGGCGATTGCGACGGAGATGCAGAGGGCGGTCATGGTCAGCGACTTGAAATAAAGAATGCCGAGCAGTGTTGCCGAGATGGTTGTGAACGTGCTTAGTATCCCCATTTTGAACAGCTTGTCGGTCCGGCCCATGGACTGGAAAATGGCGCCGCCGCTCGAATTGACCATTTGCAGCCAGATGGAGGCGCCAAAAATTTGCAGGACAGGAGCGACTTCCATCCACTGGGAACCCAACACGAAATACACGATCTCTGTCGAGGAAAAGAAAACGAATATCGAAATCGGGATGCCCAGCATTGCCAGGATATGCACGACTTTCAGGTATTCTTCAAAAATTGTTTTCGGCTGGTCGACGTACCTCGCGAGCACGGGGTGGAGCACGGGCGTGATCACGTGCGTCAGGTTCGAGACCGGGTACATCATGAGCTGGTACGACTGGCTGTAAATCCCCAGGTTCTGGTTGCCCATGAATTTCCCGATCAGGATGTTGTCCAGGTTGCGGGAAAAATAGTTAATGAAGTTGAAGGCAAACTGAAAGCTGGAATACCTCGCGATTTTTCGGAAACCATCGAAGCCGAAACCTGCGGCAAGCCGTAATTTGGAGAAGTAAAAGTACATCAGGCAAACCATCAGGTTCGAGAGGATCGACCGCCAGATGATCGAATAGTAGCTGTAACCTTTGACAGCCAGAAACACCACCATGATACCCGTGGTAACGCTGGCGATGATCTCTATCCCGCCCAGTAGTTTGAACGATTTCTCCCGCATGAGCAGGCTTTTCGGGACGCCGGATAACGAGCTGAAAAAGACGCTGATAGCCAGCAGCTGGCCGATCCGGATATAGACGTCGCTTTCGTAAAACCAGGCAATGCCGTAGGACAGCAGGTAAAAAGCCAGCCCGAGGCAGACACTCAGCAAGATCGTGATTTTGAAAATATCGGAAATGTCTTTCCGCGTGAGATCGCGGTTTTGAACAATCGCCGTTCCTACACCGATATCCCCCAGAATGCTGAAAAAAGTAATGAATACGGTAACCACGCCTACGATTCCGTATTCATTGGGGGATAAGAATCTGGCCAGTATCGAATTGATTACCAGCCCGATCAGTATGTTGCTGTATTTGGAAATAAAAACGAAAAAAGTCCCCCTCTTAATTTCTTGATCAACCCGCATTTTCTGTAAGTTTTATTACATGCCCGCTTCGGACTGAGAAATAAACGACTAAGCTTTCGGAGCGTTCTTTTTCGCTACAAGGATGTAAGTGCAGGCATCTTTGTCCTTGCCGCCCTGCGAGGGTATTTGGTCGAACAGGTAAATGAGCGGTTGAAAGATGATCGCCAGCACAGGCCTTAAAAACGGAGGCAGGGCAAATGTGAAGCCGTCCTGGAAAAGTTGAAGGCCCATGGCCGACCGGCCTATGATTCCCCGGAAGTGGATTACTTCAAATCCCGCGTCGGTCACTACTTTTTTCAAACCGGTGGAGGTCCAGCGCCAGAAATCGGTCGGGTCGGGATGGAACATCCAGTAACCATGCGTGCTCAGGATCAGTTGGCCGTCGGTTTTGAGTACTCTAAGGGCTTCTTTCAGGTATTCGGTCGGGTTGACGACGTGTTCCAGCGCCTGGGTGGAAAGTACGACATCGAGCGCTTCATCGGGAAGTTCGATTCTTCCCTCGGGAGAAATGTAAATGTCGGCCACCTTGTTTCCGGGCAGGTCGATACCGATGTACCTGTGAACGTAGGGTGCTACCAGTGATTCGTAAGGCCGGTTTCCGCAACCGTAGTCGGCCAGAGTTAAACTTCTTGAATCGCGCGCCACAAAATCCCGGATAACGTCCTCGATAGCCTGGCGAAGTTGGCGAAGGTAATAATAGCGGGTTGCCATTCTCCCGAATATCGACGGATACAAGCGTTCGACTCCTGGTTCTCTTTCTGTCATGTTAAAAAAAGTATAGTGTTTGTAGTAAATAGGCGGTCGGTGAAGGCCTGAATCACGGGACTGCCGACTACCGCGCCGCAATTTATAACTCTTTTTGGGCGAATTGAAGATAGGCATTGTATATTTGACCGTTTTGCGCCCACCGGTATTCCGGGGTGAACGAACGGTTAAAAACACACTATTCAACCGGCATTAGGCCGAAGTTTTTTAGAATATGAACATTCTGGTATTCAATCAATCATTTTTCCCGCTGAGTGAAACATTTGTGCATCGCCAGGTAGTAGGTCTGTCCAGGTATCACGATGTAACGATGCTCGCTTATCGCTACGAGAATGAAGATAAGTTTCCAACCGACGCCAGAAAAGTGCTTCTGGCCCCGTACCAGGGGTTGCCCGACAAGCTGATCACCAAGGTGCTGCGGCTACTGACGGGGAAGGGGCATAAGCTAAGCTTTCAAAACCGCTCGCAGGTGTCGGCATTGCTGCAAAGTGACAAAATTGACGTGATCCATGCCCATTTCGGGCCTTCGGGGATGGAGTTGCTGCCGGTGGCAAAAGCGCTGGGCATCCCGATGGTTGTCAGTTTCCATGGAATCGACGCCGCCCCGGCGATGCTCGGCAGGAAGGAGTATGCCGACAGCATTCAGGAAGTGATCGAATACGCGAAGGCGGTTATTATTGTAAGCCCGCATTTCATCGATACGCTCAACCTGGGCAGATTCAGCGACAAGACACACCTGATTCCGTACGGAACCGACGAGCAAAAATTTGTGCCGGCGGAAGTGCCTGAGCGAGAAAAGATCGTGATACAACATGTGGGGCGTTTGGTGGCCAAAAAGGGTGTACCGGATTTGATTACCGCATTCGGTACACTTTGCGCCCGGTACGACAAGCTGGAACTGCGGATTATCGGCGACGGTCCGGAGAGGTCATTATGCAAAGATGTCGTCGGCCGGCTGAACCTGGGTGACAGGGTATTGTTGCTCGGTTCCAGGCCTCATGATGTCGTCCAGGAACATATGAAGGACGCGGACATTTACGTGCTCAACAGCCGGACCGACCACAAGGGGGATATGGAAGGCTTACCGAACACTATTTTGGAGGCGATGAGTATGGGGAAACCGGTTGTTTCTACCTACCACGCCGGAATCCCCCAGGCGATTCAGGATGGTGTAAATGGCTTGCTGGTGGGGGAGAAGGACAATGAGGGCCTGGCGGTTGCGCTTGAAATGCTCATCCGCGACCGGGATTTAAGGAGCAGGCTGGGTGCAGCGGCGAGGGAAACGATTGTGGCGCATTTCAATGCCAATTCTATGGAAACAAAGATCCGGTCGGTGTTCGCGGGATTGTAGCAGGTCTCCAACGCGTCGCACCGACCGGATCTTCGATGGGTATTTTAAAGCGATTGTGATTTTACGGCAATTCTTCCCGTGTAATCGATTCTGTTCAGCAGGAGCGGTTTATCCGCAAAATACTCGTCCACGGCCTTTTTACATCCGTCCCAATGCCCGTAATCGTCGATGATAAGCACGCCTGAAACGATCAGGAGCGGGTACAGGTGTTTCAACTCGTGCGCGGTGGATTCGTACCAGTCGGTATCGAGGCGAAGCAAGGCGACGCCGTTGGCCGGCAGGGTAGAGGGGATGGTGTCTTCCACTTTTCCCTTTACATAATGGATATTGGCCGATGGGTATTTCGTAAGCCCCATGTTCTGTTTCACGTCGGTAATGTCTGCAAGGCACCACACCGATGTTTCCTTATTATCGACGTTCTTTTCGAGCAGTTTATCCGCGTCTTCTCCACGGAAAGTCCGGTCATGCTCGGTAGGTTCCGACATTCCTTCAAAGGTGTCGTACAGGAACAGCTGCCTGTCCGTACTGCGCAGGTGCAAGAGGGTGAGGGCGATCATCATCGAGCTTCCTCCCCGCCAGACACCGCATTCGACAAAGTCCCCGGGAATATTGTTTTTCACCACATATTTCACCGCATTGAACAGCGCGTACATGCGTTCGACCGACGTCATGGTGTACGGCCTGCACTGTTCATACAGGGCCAGGAACGTTTCATCATCTGTAAATTTTTCTTCTTTTTTGATCCGGGATACCTGCAATCCAAAAGGTTTCAATAGAAGCGAATTGATCATAAACTGGTAGGTATAGTGTAGAATGAATTAATTGTTTAAGCCTGGACTCTCATACTGATCAATATCACGCCTGCAAGGGTGGAAAATCGGTAGGGCAACAGCTCGGATTTTGCATCAACTATAGAAAAGATTCTCAGCAATTCCAAACTTGGTATCAAGTTTTTGCCCTCTCCGAAAGGCGCGAAAATAGTGTCTGATTGGGCGCCAGGTCAAATTCAATTATCCTAAGGCGAGTGTTCGTAATTCTTCGATATTTTCTGCTGCCCGTCGGATGAAATTGGAAACACGCCGACGGGACAGGGCCCGGAATACATTTCGCGGATCCAAAATGTAGAATTTATGCAATTTTATAAATATATGTCTACGATGTGATGAGGCAATTTTTGACAACTAAGAAATAAAACTATTTCTACTTTTGAGCCCATCGCCGCAAAACCAAAATAGTCAGTCATTTCAGATCATTTACTCAACGAACATTGCATTATGGGCTTCGAAGCGCGTGAATCCGCGTCCTGTACCATTGAACTGGACGAACAGTTTAATCAGGATAGCTATCAGATCATCATTACAACATTAAACAGCTGGGGCATCCGGTTGTATGCCGGCGTAAACGGGGGAGGGGTGATTCACTTGCTCAAACACCTGGACCCGCTCGGCGAGGGGGATCCGGGGGCACCTTGTTTCCTGACCATCGGAGAGTATACGGCAGGATTTATTCCATTGGGGTACTATCTGGCCAACGGCAGGATTGCCGCTTCCGTTGCAACCACCGGAGCGGCTACCAAACTCATATGCTGCGGATTGAGCGACGCGAAGTTGCACGATATTCCCGCCGTATATATTGTACCGGTATCGAACGGAAGCACTGCCGGGTTTTCGCCTCTGCAGGACACCACGGAATACGGCAGCAACATAGTTTTGCAATTGCGGGCCGAACTCCCGGAATCCGTTTTCGTGCTGGATAAAAAGGCGGGCTTACACGAGCAGCTTTCCCTGGCAAAAGAACAGCTGGACCGCTCGAAGCCGGTGGTGCTGGTACTGGATAATGAAGGACTTAGTCTTTCTGCAACAGATTGGCAACCGGTTCCGGCTGTGGCCGATGCTTCTGCCGGGGAGGGATATGCTATGGATACATTTCTGGCCACGTTTCGGAAGGAAACAGAGGGTAAGCGTGTCGTATTGTTCGTTGGCGAAGAAATGGCACGTTATGCGGGTGCGGCGGATCTCACCACAAGGCTTAGCGAAGCGCTTGGCGCCGCTACGGTTTGGAGCATTAACGGCGCGAATGCCGTAAGCCGCGACAATCCTTACGGTTATGGTTACATTTCTTTCGGCGGTAACGACAGGGCTGTTTCAGTGTACAATTCGCTGGGCGAGCAGGAGGTGCTGCTCTGCATCGGGGCTTGCCCCGACGAGTACACGGTCAATTTTAAGAGGATTTCGGCCTATGCCACATTTCATTTCACCAATATTCCCCAGGCTTATGGATTGGTGGACAATAGCCTGCGGCATGTGGTGGAGGGAAGCTATTATCAAATGAATGCGCCGCTGGATTCGTTGTTGCAAGCATTGATCGGGTCGGCGGCTGAATGCCCCTTCGCCAACATTCGGATGGAGAAAGCACCCCGGGATTTGAACGACCTGCCCTTTGCTAATGCCCGCGGCGAGTATGCCGACATGGCGGTGTTTTACCAACGCCTCGATCGCTGGTGGCCGGAGGGGTCTATCGGCATCGACGATACCTGCCTGGCCTATAAAGACCGCCAGTATGTGACCCAGCGCCCGAACAATAATATCCGTTTCTTCTCGCTGTACCGTGGTTCGGCGATGGGTGGGGCGTTTGGGGTTGCCATCGGTGCCAAATTGGCCGATCCCGACCGGCAAGTGTTTTTGTTTACGGGCGACGGCTGCTTCCGGTTGTTTTCAGGCTATCTGGGCGAGGTTAGTCATCTGGGCCTGGTGGTATTTCTGCTCAATAACGAAACGTTCGGCATTGTGGAGCAGGGGCTTAGAAAGGTGTTGCCCCACGTCGGAATAGCTGGTTACCATTCGCGGCTTCGGTCGGTCGATTATTGCGCAATTGCCAGGGCGAACAATTGGGACGCTGTACGTCTGGCGCCCGATCTGGCGAATCTTGATGAAGTGTTGGAAAAGGTAGACGCAGGGCCTGTCAGGTCTTTGCTTATTGAAGTTCCGGTTGACCCTAACCAGCTATTAGGTAAAAATCCACGTTTGAAAAATTTGTAATAGATGATCCCCACACAAACCGACCTATTGATCGGCCCTATCAACGACAGTTTTCACCGGTTGTCCGGCCAACCCCTGTATGCTCCGAGAGCCGTTGCTCCGGGAGTCGTTGCTCCCGGAGCGACGGCTCTTTATCAATGGCTTCATGAAGAAGCTCCTTACGGCATTCTGGCGCATAATACCGACGCTGACCCGCGCTTCATATATGCGAATGCGCACGCACTGGCTTCATTCAAATACACGCCGGAAGAAATACTTGCGGTACCATCCAGGTTGAGTGCCTCCGAGCAGGACAGGCCCGAGCGGCAGCGAATGCTGGAAATCGTATTGCGTGATGGTATTGTTTACAACTACTCAGGCCCGAGGGTCGATAAGTACGGCCACAGTTTTACGATTTACGACGGAGTGGTCTGGCAGCTGCGGCACGCCGACGGCCGGATATGGGGCCAGGCCGCCCTTTTCTGGACGGATAATGCGAACCGCCCCGAATGGTACCGGCCTTTGCGGAACTAGCTGGTCAATATACCGGCTGCGACTTGGCGCGGGGTTTTCCCCATTTGTAGCGGTGCGTCCAGTAGGCCACTTTCATGGATAAATACCCGATCCCCGCGCCCACGAGCACGTCGCTGATGTAATGCCGGTTATTCGCCACGCGCAGCAGGCCCACGGAAGAGGCCACGGTATACGAAGCATACGGCATCCAGGGATAACGGTCTTTGTATTCCTCATTCAGGAAGGTGGCTGCGGCGAATGCCTGCGTGGTGTGGCCGGAAGGGAACGAGTTGTATGTGCTGCCGTCGGGACGGAGCGTGTGCGTGGCCGATTTCAGGATGGTAGCGGTGGTGAGCGCCATTGCTTCTCCTTTGATCAGGATGGCGGTGCGGTTGAGCACGTCGGTTTTCGATTTGATGCCGAATGCATCGAGACCATAGGCGACCACCAGGGGCGAAAACTGCATGTAATCGTCGATATGGGTATGGAAACGCGGAATGTGGCGGTTCCGGCTTTCCGCGAGTTCGTTCTTGATGGATTCTTCCGAATGCCCGTTCGCAATGACGCCACCGATGATCAGCGACGCGGGCGCATAGAGCTGCTGCAAAGTGAACGGTTTGCGTGCCGGCAAGCTGTCGGTGGGAGCGAATGACTGTCCGAAGGAAGAGATTGAAAAGAGGAGGAAACTGATGAGGAGGCGCATGGGTAAGCCATTTTAAAATTTGAAACTGTAACCGGCCCGTACTAGCTGGGTCTCGTAATAATCGCGGCTGTTGTAATGGAAGCCGTCGCCATACACTGTTTTGCGGATCACCAGCGTACCGAAAAGGTCGGTGGCGTTGATGAAGATCTCGCCTTTGGGCAACTGCCGCTTGGCACCGGCATCCACCGAGAAACGGTAACCTGTGCGGCCCTGCGGTACTATGTCGGGCGCCTGGTAAATGGTCACCACTTGCACCTCGGTTTTTTTACCTTTCAGCACGGCGCTTACTTTGGCACTGCCGGAGGTGAGTGTCTGCTTGGCGGCACTGTAAATGGATTTTACAGGGTAGAGGTTTTCGACGGAGAATGCATTGACGGTGTTTTTATAAATATTCCCATTTACATTCACCGAAAACCAGGGTGCCAGATCTTGCTGTAACACCAGCTCTCCGCCCGCATTGTAGCTCTTGCCCGCATTCTGGAAAATGTTGTAGATCAAAGTGCTGCCGGGGACGATGGTACCAATGCGCGTGATGGTTCCGTTGATCTGCTTATGGTATAATGCGGCGTATAGCGAGCCATTGTTCCAGCTGGTTTTGTACCCCGCTTCCCACGAGCTGGTAAACTGTGGTTTGAGGGCCGGGTTACCGATTTTGATAATCTCCGCGTCGTCATATTTCGGGAAAATGCGGATGTCCACCTCGTTGGGCCGGTCGACGCGCCGGTTGTAGAACAGCGATACCTTGTTGCGGTCGTCGATTTTGTAGGCGAACCGGACGTTCGGGAAAGGTTTCGCGTAAGTGTAACCGTCGCTGTGATAGGTTGGGTGCGTCGGATTGACGTCGTAACGGAGGTTGATGTATTCGACCCGCAAGCCTGCTTCCACCTCGAAGTTCCGGTTTTCGAAAACATAATTTCCGTAAACTGCCGGAATCGTTTCCTTGTAATCGGCCCAGCCACCCGCCAGGCTGTCGATCGGGGAGTTCTTTCCCGGCGTGGCGACGCCCGGGAAGAACTGCATATTCGTCGGGATGAAGCGCCGGCGCAATTTCAATCCGCCTTCGAGCCTTCCGTACCGCAGCGGGCGGATGTAGTCGGCATTGAAATCGAACACATTTTCATCCGAAAGCAGCTTGAAAGCTTCTTTGCTGGTGAAATCAGGCATGATGTTGGTGAAAAAATACTGCTCGTTTTCGCGGTGGAAAGTGTAGTTGAGGCCAATGTTGAGCAAATGCCCCGGCTGCGCATATTTGTGCTGGTAGGAAGCGCTGGCGGTGACGGTGGTTTTCAGCTCGTCTTCCAGGAATTGCCAGAGCCTGCTCCGCTGGGTCAGTTTTGCGTTGAAAAAGGGCTCGTCGCCTCGGTCGAGGATCTTTTCACTGCTGAATAGCGCCGAAACCGACAAGGCATTGCTTTCGTCGAAAGTCCAGTCGGCCCCGGTTTTGGCGGTTACCACATTGGTGCTGCGGTTCCGTTTGGTCTGCTGCCGCACGGTGTCGCCGCTGTCGTAATACCGGTCCACAAACTCGTTCTTGTTGAGCGTCGGGGTATGCAGGTAGTCGCCCTGGAAGAACACATTCATTTTCTTCTTTTTATAGTTCAGGGCGATCGACGGATTAAGTTTGAGCGTGTTTTTGTATTGCGGGCGGATATCGGGCAGGTTTTCTTTTCTCACCCACAATGCGCCGAGCCCGGCCGCCATACCGATTTTCCCGTTGAAGCCTTCCTGCTTTTCTTTTTTGTAAATAATATTAATGATCCCCGCATTGCCGTTCGCGTCGTAACGGGCCGACGGGTTATTGATGATCTCGATCCGTTCGATGGCCGACGCCGGGATATTGTCAAGGCTTGTCTGGCTGCCGAAACCCGTAAGCGCGGTCTGGCGGCCGTCGACCAGGACCGCTACCTTGTCGCTGCCGCGCAGGAGCACCTTGCCGTCTTCGCCCGCGGTAACGCCCGGCAGGTTTTTGAGTGCCTGTAAAACCGACCCGCCGCTCTGGCTCACATTCCGGCCGATATTGAAAGTCTTCCTGTCGAGCTTGTCGTCGACGCCCTCGGCCTGCTGGCCGGTGATGGTCACTTCCTGCAAGTTTTGGGAATCGTCGGCCATCCTGAACTCACCCAGGTCCAGGAATGGGCTCAGGGTGCCCACGCTAACGGGTTTTTGCAATGCTTTGTAACCCAGCGATACGCACTCAATACGGTACTGGCCGCTTTTGACGTCGGGCAGGCTGAAACGACCCGACTCGTTGGTGATCGTACCTGTTACAAATACGCTGTCTTTTTCAGTTTTGAGAACAATGTTTACAAACGGGAGTGCTTGCCCGCTTGTCACGGAAAGAACCTGCCCGGAAAGCGTTACTTTACTTACCTGTGCTTTGAGCTGGGAAACGGCTAGCAAGAGGCAAAGGCAGTTGAGGATTCTTTTGAAGGCCATTCAGATGATGTTTTTGATGATCTGATGGCAAAATTGAGGATCGATTTGGAAGAAATTTCGAATTCAGAAGCGGACTGAAAAACGGTGCATACCGTTAGCGAAATCATAGCCGATCTGCCAGCCATAGCGGTCGCATATCTCGCGTGCGATCGCGAGTCCGAGCCCACTGCCCGCATGCTCGTCCGACGCCTGCGCGAACCGCCGGAACAGGTTTTTCGCGAGCAATGCCTCGGCTCCGGTGTTGGAGACCGTGAGCACGCCGCCACCCAAATGTACCAGCACTTCCCCGCCCGCAGGCGTGTAGCGCACTGCATTCACGAGCAGGTTGGTGAGCAGGATTTCGGTCAGTACCGGGTTGGCCTCGACGGCGTACGGTTCGATACTTTCGGCATAATGCAATGCATTGTTCTCAAAACGGTCGGTAAACTGCCCTGCCACGGCACCGAGTGTTTCGCCGAGCGGGATCTGTTCTTTTTCTTCAAACTGGGAATGCTCGATCCGCGCCAGCAGCAGCAGGTTCTTATTGATGCGTGAAACGCGGTTAATGGCCTGGTACACCTGCTCTACAATGCGCATTTGGCCGGCGTCCAGCGACTGGCTTTGCAAAAGCATATCCAGCCGGGATTTCACGATCGCCAGCGGCGTCTGCAATTCGTGCGAGGCATTTTCCGTGAATTCCTTTTGCTGGCGGTAGGAGGCCAGGCTGCCCTGCATCAGGGTGTCAAGGCTGGCATTCAGGTCGGTAAACTCGGTTACGTCCGAGGCCGGCAATGGCACGGCTTTGCCGGTTTCCAGTCGAAAGGTGCGGAGACCGGCCAGCGTGTCGTAAAAAGGCTGCCAAATACGCAGCGCGGTTTTACGGTTCAGGTAAATAAACCCGGCGAGCAGCAGCATAATGAAAAAGACCGTCACCCCGCCAATGGCCAGGATCGTCTCGTCGACTTCCTCCATATTGGTTTCGATCAGCAAGCGGTACAGCTTATGATTGACGCGGATGTCGGTTGTCAGGCAGCGGAACTGCTCCCTGTCGTTCATAAAACTATCGAACCGGATAATCGTATAGAGGCTGTCGGGGCGGGGCGCAGCCGTTTCGCTGAACGAAAAACCGGGCTGCACTTTATCGAGCACGGCGATCATATTGTCCACCGCGGTATCGGGCAGGCTGAGGTGTGTGAGGCGCTTTTCCAGCTTTTCGCGGATGGCATAATGGTGCTTGTCCAGCTCGTTTTCCCAGATCAGGTCAATGATCAGGAAGTAGACCGGAATGCTGATCACCAGCACCGTGAATGCATAAATCACCAACGGGCGCAGGCTTTGGTCGAGCAGCTTTTTCATCCTTCCCATTTGTACCCCGTTCCGTAGATCGTTTTGAGATAATTGCCGTAACCGGCCTCACTGAGCTTCTTTTTCAGGTTTTTTACATGCGCGTACACGAAGTCGTGGTTGTCGAACATATCGGCGATGTCGCCCGACAAATGTTCCGCCAATGCGCTCTTGGCAATCACTCGGTTTTTATTTCCGATAAAGAACAGCAAAAGATCGAGTTCTTTTTTTGTCAATACCACGACTACCCCGTTGACCGTGACCGTTTTGCTGAGCAGGTCGACATTCAATTCATTCTGCACGACGTGGTTATGGTTGGCAAAGCTCCGCCGGCGGATCACCGAGTAAATGCGGGCTGCGAGTTCGGGTAAATGGAACGGCTTGGCCAGGTAATCGTCGGCACCCGCATGCAAGCCCCTGATCTTGGTCTCGTAGTCGCCCTTGGCCGAGATAATGATCACCCCGTCCTGCTGGCCCTGCCTTTTGAGCGTTTCCAGAATGTCCATACCGTCGCCGCCGGGCAGCATGAGGTCGAGCAGGATGCAATCATACCGGTACAACTCCACTTTCTCCCGCGCCTGCGCCCACGCATCCGCGTACTCGCACAGGTAATCTTGCGCAGTCAGGTAAGCGCCGATGCTTTCGGCCAGGCCGGGTTCGTCTTCAATGATCAGGATCTTCATTCAGGCAATTTAACGCGGCAATTTCGAATTCTTTTTGAAGGAAAACTATGTTGCGCTCCTGTTTTTGTGACCCGCCCTGATCCGGCTCAGGTGCTCCATGGAAATGCCGAGGTAGGAGGCGATGTGGCCCAGTTTGATGCGCCGGAGTACCTGCGGGATCTGTGCGCCCAGGCGCTCGTACCGCTCTTCCGCCGAACAAAATGCGAATAGTTTCATGCGCTCATCGAGCAGCAGGTAGTTCTCCGTGATCAAAAGCCTACCCAGCCGTTCGACGATCGGGAAGGCCTGGAATACCGGTTCGATTTTGCTGAATTGAAGGCTCCATACGACGGCATCTTCGATGATCTCGATATTGTAGGATGATGGTTTGCCGGTAAAAAGGCTGTCGATCGCGCTGACAAGCTGATTTTCGGAGGAGAACCAGGCCGTAATCTCCTTATCGTCCTTGTAGTAGAACACCCTGGCCAGCCCTTTTTCGAGGAAATGAAATTCGTGGCAAACATTTCCGCGCTCAAACAGCCGCGTATTTTTAGGCAGCGTCCTGCGAACGGTGATCTGATCAATCGCCGCCAAAGCCCGCTCGTCCAGCGGTACGATCTGATGCAGGTATTTTTGGAAATTGTTGATGGCGGCTCTGTTTTGTAACTGAGAGTAAATGTATCTGTTTTTCTGAAAGCAGCAGTTAAGAATTAGTGAAACATCACTGGTTCTACGCGGTAGCCTTCCGCCCTTAACAGTGTGATCAACCCTGTTTTGTAGTAGAGATGCGCAAGGCCGACGGCGATCAACGTCGGCTTGCTTGAAATAACGGACACAATTTTGGGCATCCATTCTTTGTTTCGTTGGTCAAATGGAACAAAATCGAAATATGGAGCAGCCTGCATCTTCGGCGAAGGTTCTTCGAGATGGTATTCAAATTGCATTGCCTTATAGCGTGCAAGTGTGTCTTCCACGGCAGGCGTGCCGTAGATGTTCCAATCCGGTTTGTCGCTCCCATGTGTATAATTGACGGCGCGCGAGAGGTATTGTCTTGCGTGATCGATCTCTGACGAGTCGAAATCGGTAACCTTTTCCCGGTCAAGGCGATCTCCCTGTCTTCCTAGTTTTACATACAATTCAAACAGGTCCTTGTCTATGTATTTTGTGATGGCGTTGGCCTTGTCGTTCCCTGATACCAGCGTTACCACAATGGCCGACTCCATTTCCGCTACCGTCATGGCCGAAGCATCGGGATTGTCGCGGATACCTTCACCGAGCCGCGCGACGAAAAATGAATCCAGTGTTTCGAACTGTTTTTTGTCGAGTAGCGGTAATGCCTTCAATATCTCCCTTTTGGTTGTCGCTGGTGAGGGCTGGGTTGTAAATTGCTCGCTGAGAATATACTCCGTACTATCCACAACCTGGGCCATCTGAGGTGTTTTCAAAAGCCATTCGGCGTCCGAAAGGTGAAACGTGCCCAGCAAATAGGAAGGTTTGGGGCAACGTGCATCCGTTATCTTCCAGAGAATTGTGCGGGGGCCCGGCTCATTGCGGCGCTTGCCTTTTTGTGCCCATGAATGGCCGAGCGTCATTTGCCAAAGGACTAATGCAATGCAAAGGTGGAATACGATTTTCATAGGCAAAATCAGCCGTTTGTGGTTTGTGAATATACGGTGCCTGCGCTTTCAAAATGTTCTTTTTTGGAAAATTTGTAACCGACGGGGTGAAAACGTGCTCTTATCGTTGAAGCTAAACACGACCCATATGCCGATTTCAACAAAACTACAATCGCCGGGAGTAACCGGGTTTTTAAGGAAGCCTGTTAAATGCATGCTGCTGCTGCTGTTTATCATGGCGTTTTCGATTTCCAATGCACAGCAGCCCGACCTCGTGCCCAATATGGAAGACTCGGCAGCGGTGGTGAAATGGCTGAAAGAAAAGCGGATTCCGGCGCTGGCGGTTGGTTATCTCGAAAACGGGAGCGTTAAGCGCGTCCATGTTTATGGAGCGCTGAAAGCGGACGTCCCGGCGGGCGGAAATGCGGTTTTCAACGTGGCTTCGGTCACGAAGACGATCACCGCGATGGTAGCATTGAACCTCACAGACGCCGGAAAGTGGAAGCTGGATGAGCCCGTGGCGCATTACTTCACCGATCCCGACGTGAAGGACGACGCCCGGAGCGCGCGGCTCACCACGCGGGATATCCTTACCCACCGCACCGGGTTTCCGAACTGGCGGTCGGAGTTACCCGACGGGAAGCTCGCGTTCCAATTTGACCCGGGAGCCCGGTACCAGTATTCCGGCGAAGGTTTCGAATACCTGAGACGCGCTTTGGAAAGCAAATTTCACCGTTCGCTGGATCAATTGGTCGATTCGATCATTTTTAAACCACTCGGCATGCGCGATACGCGATTCACCTGGAACCCAGCCGACGAAGGCCGCTTTGCTTATCCCTTTGACGCAGATGTAAAGCCATTGGAAGTGGTCAGAAACACGGTACCCAATGCGGCCGACCTGCTGAAAACGACCATTGCGGATTACGCTAAGTTCATTACCTGGATGTTGAATGGAGGAGGGCTTGGCCGGAGTTTGTACCAGGAAATGGCGAGCCACCAGGCTGTGCGGAAGGCCGACTCGTATATGGGACTCGGTTGGGTGGTATATGATCCGGTAGGGAACGACGAGTATGCGCTGTCGCACGGGGGGCACGACCCGGGAGTCCATACACTTGCGGTCGTGTTGCCCAAATCTAAGAGAGCGCTGGTGATTTTCACTAATTCAGACAATGGCATCAAGATTTACCCGGACCTGCTCGGCCATTACCTCGGTGCGCAGGGCAAGGCTATCGTCGCCATAGAAACGAAGAAAACCCCGTAAGCCGTCGATCAGACGGTTTACGGGGCCTTTAATGTATTTCGGAAAATACGTCCGAATCTATTTCTTACCGATCTTATACAATCTTCCCTGGTCGGTCACAGCGTAAAGCGCGCCGTCCAGACCTTCGGTAATGTCGCGGAAACGCTGGTTTTCACCGGAAAGAAGTCTTTCTTCACCAACCACCTTGTTGTCTTTGATCACGATACGGCAAACGTGCATGCCGCTAAGCGACGAAATGAAAAGGTTGTTTTTCCACTCCGGGATTTGCTTGCCGTCGTAGAAGGTGATACCGCTGGGGGAAATAACGGGATCGTAGTAATATACCGGCTGTTCCATTCCCTCTTTTTGCTGAATGACGTCGCCGATCTGCTTACCGCTGTATTCGATTCCGTAGGTAATCGTTGGCCAGCCGTAGTTTTTACCCGGTAAAACGCGGTTGATTTCGTCACCGCCTCTCGGGCCGAATTCGGTTTCCCAGAGATCGCCCGTCACCGGGTTGACCGCCAGTCCCTGAACGTTGCGGTGTCCGTAAGAATACAATTCCGGACGCGCACCCGCTTTGCCTACGAATGGGTTGCCTTTGGCCGGCTTTCCGTCGGTAGTAATGCGGATCACTTTACCAAGGCCCGAGTTAAGGTCCTGTGCCTGCGGACGGGTAACGAGGTCGGAGCGCTCGCCTGTTGATACGAACAGGTTGCCGTCTTTCGCAAATTTCACACGGCCACCATAGTGGAGCGTACCTTTATATGCAGGCGTTGCCTGATAAATCACTTTTACATTTTCCAGCTTTGTACCGTCGGCGGAGAGTTTTCCTTTAGCTACGGCCGTCAGGTTGCCATCGGCAAGCGGCTCGGAGAATGCCCAGTAAACCATTCTGTTTTGTGCAAAAGCAGGATCGAGGGTAATTCCCAACAGACCGCCCTGGCCGTCGCTGTTCACTTTGGGGACACCGTCAATCGGTTTTCCGATTTCACCCGCAGCAGATACAATGCGCATCGTTCCCCCTTTTTCCGTCACCAGAAACTTGCCGTCGGGCATCACTGCGATTCCCCAGGGTCTTTCCAGGGAAGAAGTCAGTACCTTTCCTTCGTACGGGGTTTGTGTCACGACCGATCCGATGCGGGTCTGGCCTGCGAATGCAGACTTATACTCCGAATTGGGCTTCTTGGTCTCGACGGGGGCGCCGCCAGCTTGTTGGGCGATCGAGAGAGATGGCGCAAGGGCCAGGGATGCGCCGGCGACGAACGCGTGGATTGCAAATTTCATTTTATCAGGAAGTTTAGTCTTAAAGCCCTGGGTTGATCAGGGCGGGTGGCTGCGAATTTACTATTTTCATTCCACAACGAACGCCAAAGCCGGAAGAAAACGTTTCCGGCTTTGTTAAAAGTGAGTGAATGGGGACCGTTACGGCAAGGTAGGGTCGAATGTCCCTCCCCAGTCTTTATTCTGTTCGAGGCTCTTGTTCCTGTCCAGGATATCACGCTGAATAGGAAAGAAATAGTACTTGTCCGGAACCACATTCACCTTCACGCCCGACCGCGGAACTTGCAGCAGGCTGTATTTGAAATTGGTCTCCACCAGCTCGTACTTGTTGGCCTTCTCGCGGGCTTCGCCGATAGGCATATCCTGTCCGTTGGGCAACGTCGCGATCGCTTCCACGCCATGCTTGGTGGTACCGTCGAGGCGATCGAGCATGCGGAGGCGGCGGAGATCGTAGAACCGGTGGCCCTCGAATGCCAGTTCGACGTTGCGTTCGGCCAGGATGGCTTCGCGCATGCTGGCTGCCGTAGCCGCCGAAATGCCGTAGTTACCGTCGGTGCCCGGCTCGATACCGGCACGTTTGCGGATTTGTTTGAGGATATCGAGCGCCTCGGCGATCTTGCCTGTTTCGTTGGCAGCCTCGGCGTAGTTGAGCATGAGCTCGGCGAAACGCATCACCACGAAGTCCAGGTCGTACTGCTGTACTTCCGCCTGTGCAAGTTTCAGAAGGCTGTTTTTAAGGATAAAGAAACCGGTGTAGCGGTCGAGGTTAGTGGAATTGACCCCCGCTTTCGGGTTGGTGCCGAAATCGTCCAGCTCGTGGGCCACGCCCAGCGCGGTGTACTGGCGCTTTCCGGCTTTCCCGGAAACTTCGTACAACTTGCCGTTCCAGACGATCGACTTGTCGAACCGGGGATCGCGATCCTTCCAGAAACTTTGCAGCAATGCTTCCTCGGTTTTGTAATACTTGCCGGTCGGGTCGTTGAACATTTTCCCGTCCTTCATAGGATATTCCTTGATAAACTCCCAGGTGGGGACTGCCGATGCCGGGCCCCGGCTTTCCGAACCCGGGCGTACGCCGTTATCCCAGGAGGCCACTTTGTTCGGGTAGGAGTTGACGACCGTAAAAATCGATTCCTTGCCGCGCTCCACGAGGGCCACGTCGGAATAATTGTCAACGAGCCCGTAACCTTGTGCTTTCAGCTCTTCGTAGGCCTTTTTGTTGCTATCATAAGCAGCTCCCCAATAGGAATTGGTAAATGGCTTTGCGGGATTGAATTGCGGGGAGGCTTTCCATAACAACACTTTTGCCTTGAAAGCGAGCGCAAAGTTGCCGTCGATTTTTCCGAAATCGCCCGAGGTAGGAGCGATCCTTTTGGGCAGGCCGGCCATGGCCTGGTCAAGGTCCTTCACGATCAGGTCGAAGCACTCGGCAGTGGAATTGCGCGGAACGGCGAGCTCGTCCGTATAACGGTCCTGCGGCACGGTAATGTAAGGTATACCGCCGTGGAATTTCACCATTTCAAAATACGTGTAGGCGCGCATGAAGAGCGCCTGCGCCGTAATGTTGGCCTTCACGGCGTCGGAAAGCCTGCCTTTGTTCACATCCACGATCGCCTGGTTGATCAACCGGATGCGGGCGTAATTCCAGAGCTTGAATTCGCCGTTGGTGATGGTAATACGGTCGGAATAGAAATTAATGCCTGCCAGTTGCTGGCTGAATGCGTCCGCGCCGGTGTTCCAGTTCCCGAACATCGGGTACAGGTTGGCCATGTAGGCATTGGCGAGGTTGGCGTCGTTCCAGACGAGCTCGGGGTTGTAGTTGCTGATATCCTCCACGTCGAGCACATCGTTGCAGGATGTACAAAAAAGCGAGATACCGATGATCAGGGAAAATATTTTCTTCATGTCTTGTTCAGCTTAGAATTTAAGATCGAGGCCCACGGTATAGGTTTTCATGATCGGGAACGAATCGTAATTCTTCTGTTCGGGATCGTGGAATTCCTTCACTTTGGAGATGGCAAACAGGTTGGTGCCGTTCGCGTATACTTGCAGGCTGCCCAGTTTGAGCATCGAAGCCCACTTTTTCGGGATATTGTAGGCAATGTTCAGGTTTTTAAGCCTCAGATAAGCCCCGTTACGGATCCAGAAGGAAGTTGCTCCCGTGCCCGACTCGAACCAGTTCTGCCCGATCGGCCGCGGATATTTCGCGTTCGGGTTTTCGGGTGTCCACACGTCGTCGGCCCAGATAGGGTAGTAAGGGCGGACGGTACCGCCGTGCTGCCGCATTCCTTCGCCTTCCTGGTTGCTGATAATGCGGTCGTAGGCACCCACACCCTGGAAGTGCGAGTTGATGGCCAGCCCCTTGTAAGAAACATTCAGCCCAAACCCGAAATTGATGCGGGGCGTCGCATTGGTAGAAAGCACCTGGATATCGTTACCGTCGATCTTGCCGTCGGGCCCGGGCGAGTAGCCGTCCCCGCGGAAATCCTCAAAATAGAGCCCCCCGAGGTAAGGGTTCCGGCCATATTGTTTCAAACCCGAAGCGAGCAATGCATCCAGCTGGTCCTGCGTACGCACCATGCCGATCGTTTTCAGGCCGATGATGCGGTTGGCGGGCTGGCCGACCTGGCTCTGGAAATGACGGTTCCCGCCGGGCTGGAATGCCGCCGACTCGTCGAGGATATCCCAGCGGTCTTTGGAATACCCGATGTTTGCATTAATGGAATAGTTGATCTGATTGTCGAACGCCTTGTCGCGCCATTCCATGAACAGCTCGCCGCCGCGCCATGACCTTGCGGCGTAGTTTTCGGGTGCCAGGCTCTGGCCGTAGTTGTCGGGAAGCGTCACCACGCGCGAGCCGAGAATGTTGGTTTCTTTTTTAAGGAATACATCCAGCGTTCCATAAAGGCGGTTTTTGAGGAAACCGAAATCCAGACCGGCATTATAGGTGGTCGATGTTGCCCAGGTCAGGTTCGGGTTCGGGGTAGCACCCGGCGCAATGCTTTGATAGAGTTTATCCCCGAAAATATAGCTTCCTGCATTCTGGTAGCGGTAGCTGTACGAGAACGGATTGATCTTGTTGTTGTTCACATCCAGGTCGTTACCGGTGGTCCCGTAAGAGAGGCGCAGTTTGAGATCGTCGAGGAACGAAGTATTGTTTTTCATAAACTGCTCCTCGGAAATACGCCATGCGGCCGACACCGAGGGGAAAAAGCCCCAGCGCTTTCCTTTCGGGAAGAGCGTGTTGCCATCGTAGCGGAACGAGAACTCGGCGATGTACCGGCTGTCGAAATTGTAGTTCAATCGCCCGATCCAGGACCTTCTCGCGCCGATTTCCTCGTAAGCACTGCCATTGCGGCGCTGGGTGTCGGTGGAGTACACAAATGCCTGGTCATAGGCGGTCAGTGGCTCTTCCAACTGTGCGACCGCCTGGTAAAAACCATTCTGGGCCTGCTCGAAAACCACCAGCCCGTCCACGCCGTGTTTCCCGAAAGTGCGGCTGTAATTCAGGAACCAGTCGAACTGGTAGCTCCATCCGGTGGAAATGTTGTAGTTCAGCGACTGCTGGTTCTGGCTGAATGTGAAAATATTGATCTTGCTTTCATCAGGCGCACCGGGGATAAAGCGGTTGCCATTCGGATCGGCCTGGTTGAAAACATAGTTTTTCTGGAAGGTCATGTATTTCTTCCGCATGTAATCTTCGGCGATGTAGTTGCCGATCACCTTGGTAGAAAGCCCGGGAATGAGCTTGTCGAGCTTGATATCCAGCGTTAGAATGGAGTTCAGGTTACGGTTGCGGGTTTTGATGTACCGGTCGCCGATTACCTGGTCGATGACGCTCCATGCCTGCCAGCTCCCCATCGGCGTTTGCACCGGGTAGGCGGTCGGATAGTTGGCAGGTGTGCCGTCGGCTGTGGTATAGAAGGGATACAGCTTGGGCCAGTTGAAGGTTACCCGGTACAAATCCGACACGTCGAAGTCGTCGTCGCCGGTGAAAGGCCAGTAAAAGCGATCGAAATTCTGCTGGTATGCCGCAATGTTGAGGCCTACTTTCACGGCGTCGTTAATCTGCGCCGTTACATTGGTACGCATATTGAACTTGCTGTTTTCAAGACTTTTATACGAGCCTTCTTCGCCCCGGTAGCTGAGCAGCGAGTAGTAGGTGATCTTCTTGTCGCCGCCCGTCACGCTCAGTGAATGCCGGTGGCTGTACGGGTTTTGCCAAATGAAGTCGTGGACGTTGTAGCGCTTGTCTTTGAAATAATCGAACTCGCGCTGCCCGTTCGGGATCGGCGTGCCGTTGAACTGCGCCACGCGGTTCTGGTAAATGAGCTCATCCTCGGCGGTGGTCAGGTCGGAGAGGAGCGTCTGGGTAGGGCGGTTGGTAGAGTAGTTCGACTGGAAATTGAATGTAGGCTTCTGCTGAACGCCGGATTTCGTGGTCACCATCACCACCCCGTTACCCGCACGAGAGCCGTAAATAGACGCCGTGGCCGCGTCTTTCAGGAAGTTCATCTGGTCGATCTCGTTCGCTTCCAGCACATCGAACGCCTCTTTGTCGCGCACGACGCCGTCGATCACGTACAGCGGATCGCCAAAACTTCCCCGCATACGTATGGACGAGGACGCGCCCGAGAGCCCGGACGTGTTCGTCACATTCACGCCGGGCGCGCGGCCCGCGAGCGTGTTCGAGAGGTTGGATGCCGACTGGTTGTTCAGGTCCACGGAATTGACGGACGTAATGGCGCCGGTGAGGTTTACCTTCTTCTGGGCGCCGTAACCCACCACCACCAGCTCCTCCAATCCGCGGATGTCGGGCGCCATGGTGATATTGATGGCCGACTGGCTACCCACGGTAACTTCCTGGGTGGTAAAGCCTACGAAGCTGAAAACAAGGACCGACGCTTTGTCGGGTACCGACAGTTCCCAGTTTCCGTTGATATCGGAAGATGTTCCCTGGCTCGATCCTTTGAGGAGGATACTCACGCCCGGCAATGCATCGCCCTTATCGTCCAGCACCTTTCCGGTGACCCGGATCTCCGCCTGGATTTCACGGATCAGCGAAACGGGCTGCGGTTCGGCCGTTTTTCTCGCCGGGTTTTCGAGCTTTCGCACGACCACCGTTTTGTCCACAATTTTGTAGGCCAGCGGCAGTCCCTGAAAGCATTGTTTCAATGTCTCCTGAAGAGAGGCGTTCTTCATGTTGACGCTCACTTTCAGGCCTCGTACGTCTTCGCTGTCGTAGAAGAATACGTGTCCGCTTTGTGCCTCGATTACCCCGAAAATACGCTCGATAGGCGCATTTTTCTCCGAGAGCGTAATGGGCTGCGCGAAACTTCCCGCCTGGGCCCGGACGAGCAGGGCGATCAGCAGCATGATAGTCAGGTTAAGGCGCATAATGATCTGGTGCTTAGATAACGTCGAGATGCGCAACGGTTCCGAGGGCCTGTTTGGCGGGCACAGGAAACCCGGCTGTGCATCGGGCACAGTCTTCCCTTGTGAATGAAAATTCATTACTTTTACAAAGTTTGGGTTAATAAAAGATGTGAGGTTCTTGCACGGCCATGCCGTGGCGGTTAACCTGAATGTCGCCGTAGATGTGGTTCGAGCACGTCTGCGGTTTTTTTCTGTAACCGGGGGCGGAACTAGGGGCTTCGTAGATTTGCTGCCATTAAATGTTAGGTTAAGTGAAAAAACAGACTGGATTACAAGCTCTTTTCTGCCGGCAAAACGACAATCCTGCCGTTGTACTCCGCCGATTCGCTACCCTCGATGCGGAAGTTCACACCGGCAAACTTTAATATTTCGAGTATTTCCGAGGCTTGGGAATTGCGCCTTAGTTTTCCGGAAAACCGCTTTTGCGGAATGCCTTCGGGATAAGTTACCTCCACATTGTACCATCGCTCGATATCCCGCATGATCGTCGCCAGGGATGTTTCGCGGAACTGGAAAAGCCCGTTCTTCCACGCCACGACTTCCGCTACATCCACAACAGCCTTGCGAAATTGGCCGCCAGGATGGCCGCCTGCCCGGAAACTGGCTTGCTCTCCGGGGACCAGTCGCAAACTTTCGTGGTGCATAGCTGCCACGCTCACAGCCCCTTCCAGCAATGTGGTGCGTATTTCCGGCTCGTCGGTATAGGCATTTACATTGAAATGCGTTCCGGTGACGATTACCTGCTGCCGCCCATCGACGTCGACCACAAATGGCTTGCCGCTTTCTTTTTTGATTTCGAAATACACCTCGCCCCGGACTTTTACGCGGCGTTCCTTGTCGGGAAATGCAGTCGGAAAGGTGATCGACGACTTTGCATTCAGCCACACCTGGCTGCCGTCGGGGAGCCTCACACTGTATTGCCCGCCTGCCGGGGTACTAATGGTGTTCACGCCGGCCATCGCGCGGTCGTTTTCACTGATTCGATAGGATAGCTCACCGTCGCCGTCTTTCACGATGGTCGCATTGCCCTGGCTGGCAACGCGTCCCGGGGCGGCGCTGTCGAGCACGACCGTAGAGCCGTCGGCCAGCGTGAGCAATGCGCGTTCGCCTCCTGGCGCGAAATCTGTTGGTTTTGCGGCGATTCGCTGTGCCGGCTTTTCCGGCCGTTCCCGAAGGAAGAACAGCACCCCGAGGGCGATCAGAATCACTGCCGCTGCCGCCAGTCTTGGCCAGGACAGCATCCAAAGTCTTTTTCGGCTGTTTGCTGCTATTCCGCGGAGGATATTTTCCTCCATTTCCCGGCCCAGTATGGCCTTGTCGTGATCGGTGTATTGATCGAGCACCTGCTGCCCGTTGTCCTGGCGGTCGTAAAACTTTTCCAGAAAAGCCCGCTCTTTTTCGCCGGCGCTGCCGCTCAGGTATTTCCGGACCATTCTGAGGAAATCCTCTTTACCGTTAAATGCTTTCATGTGTAGGGGAGTAAGGCGGTTTCAATGCCGTTCCTGGACACATGTACCGAAACATGCCCCTTACTCCCAAACAGGGTCAGGATTTTTTCTAATTTTTTTCAGAAAGGCCGAATAAAAACCCTCAGTAGGGGTTACTGGAAGAAAATTGCGAATGCGATCAGGTCGAGACACAAAATTTTATCAAACTTGGTCCGGAGCTCAACGGTAGCGGTGTTGAGCTGGTTCTGGACGGTTTTCTGGGCGATATTGAGCCTTGCGGCAATCTCGGAAGTAGACAGTCCCTCGAAATAGTGTTGCAGGAAAATTTCCCGGCGTTTGAAAGGCAGGGCTTCGATCCAAAGGCTCAGCAGCGAACGGATTTCTTCTTCCAGTACGGCGTCGTCGGCATGGCCCGCGGCGGCCAGGGTCGCTTCGAAGCTGTTCAGTAACTGGGCATTCTGCGGTTGGCGGGCGGTGTATTTGAAAACCTGAAAACGGACAGCCGTATGCAGGTAGGCCTGCACATTGCCTACTTCCAGGGAGTTTCTTCTTTCCCAGAAATCAATGAATATGTTCTGAACGATGTCCTGCGACTGGTCTTTGCATTGCAGCCGCTTGTAAGCCCCGTTGAAAAGGCTCTGCCAATGACGGCGGAACAGCATCGCAAAGGCATTTTCATCCCCTGACTTTGCGAGGCTGTACAATTCCAGATCATAAAGATGGTCGTCGTTGTGCATAAAAATTTCTTGGGAAAAACGAATTTAGTAATTTCTCGCAGGATGATTCATGGTGTGTGTACGAAAACGCATATTTTTTACCCGGAAATCCGCCCCAATGGCTCATACCATATTCTATCTTAGCACAAAACGGTCGCGCACATATGCAGCAATTGATTACCCATATTACCCGGCATACTTCGATAAGGCCCGAATACCTCGATTCCATACCAGACTTCTTCGAGGTGCGGACTTTCAGGAAGAAGGAGCTGCTGCTGCAAGAAGGTCAGCGGTGCAATGAGAAGTTTTTTATCGTGAAAGGGTGCGTGCATTTGTTTTACCTGCGTCGGAACGGCGTGGAGCAGACCATCGATTTCGCATTGGAAAACTGGTGGACCAGCGACTTCATGGCTTTTCAGAACGGCGGGGCCGCGCAGTTTTCGATCCGCGCCGTCGAAGCAACCGAAGTGTTCGCCATTTCCGCCGCACGGCAACAGGAAATGTTGTCGGTGCTGCCCGAACTCCACGAATATTTCCACCTCCTGTTCCAGCGAGCGTATGCGGCCTCGCAAATGCGGATCAGGAAGACGTACGAATTGTCGAAGGAAGATTTGTACCAGGATTTCAGCAAAAATTACCCCGCATTTATGCAGCGGGTGCCGCAATACCTGCTGGCTTCGTTCCTGGGCTTCACGCCCGAATACCTGAGTGAAATCCGGAAGAAGTTCGTTTCTTAAACTGGTTTAAGAAGATCCTCTGCATGGCTGGCGAATTTTGTCATACCAAAACAAAACAATGTCAATCATGTCAAAAGTTGTTAAACAGCGCCTGGACGTCTGGAAAGAGGAACCTGCCTACTGGCCCCATATGGCCGCTATCGAAAAGAGAATCTATGCTTCGTCGATTCCCCGCACGCTGATCGAGCTGATCAAGATCCGCGCGTCGCAGATCAATAAATGTGCCTACTGTGTCGATTACCACACCACCGAAGCCCTGCAAATAGGGGAGTCGGCCCGGAGGATATTCGCCCTCTCCGCCTGGAAAGAAAGCCCGCTCTTCACGGAAAGCGAACGAGCCGCCCTGCAACTGACCGAAGAGATGACGCACATTTCCATCGACGGCGTGGCCGACACGACTTATGAGCATGTCAAGGCACATTTCACCACCAGCGAGGTCGGCGATTTGTTGATCTGTATCAGCCACATCAACTTTCTGAACCGGATCGGGATTTCCACGAAGACGGTAGCGTATTAAAGCAGGAATATAGGTTATGAAATTGGCCGGAGGTTTGCGGGATGCGGGCTTCCGGCTTGTTATTTTGTCACAAACGAAATGGGCAGATTGTATTTGACTTTTACAATCTTGCCCAGTTCTTTACCTGGCTTCCATAGGGGCATCGACTGTATTAACCGTACCGCTTCTTCGTCACACCCAAATCCGAGTCCTTTCAGGACGGTAACGTTCGTGATTTCACCCGTTACTTCCACTGTAAAGCTTGTGAAAACCCTTCCGTTGATACTCGCTTCCTTTGCTGCGGCAGGTATTTTTAAGTTGTGCTCTATAAATCTGTACATGGCATTGGTTCCGCCGGGATATTCCGGGGTCAGAAATGGATTGAAAAAGACTGGCTCGGATAGTAAAATTTGGGGCTTTGGCTGGTTGCCAAAAGGTATTGTGGGTGGAGCGACGTTCAGAACACCTGTGTCTACCGGCAATGCAGTCTTACGTACCTGCGCAAGCGCGCCTGAGAAGGTGAATAGTGCCAATAGAGGAAATAAAAGAGGTGCAAAAAGATAATTCATGATTGACTGAGTATAATGTACTTTCGCTTATTCCTTCGTAGCGAACGAAATCGGTAGATTGTATTTGACTTTCACAACTTTATCGGACCGTTTGGCAGGTTTCCATCGGGGCATTGATTGTACCAGACGAATCGCTTCTTCGTCGCAGCCAAATCCGAGCCCTTTCAAGACTGTGACGTTTGTAATCTCGCCTGTTATTTCAATTGTAAAAGTGGTAAACACCCTGCCCGAAATGCCAACTTCCCTAGCCATTGATGGTATCCGAAGGTTGGCTTCAATAAATTTGTACATTGCGCGAGTTCCACCAGGGAATTCTGGCTGGCGTTCTATCGGGCAGAAGAAACCCTGACTGGGTAATGGCATCACTGCGGGTCGAGTTTCAAGGGGTACTGGAAGTCTTTCTAACACACCCGTGTCAACTGGTGGTTGTGCCTTGCGTGCTTGCGCGTAAGCGCCCGCATGCATGTGCAAGGCTGCAACTATAAAAGTTAAAATTGTGTAAAGTTGATTCATAATTAAATATATAATTTAATTAAATATACTTCAAAATTTAACAAAAGCCAAGCCTGAAAGCAACCTAACCGAAAAAAAGCCGATTTTTATGATCGTACCCCTATTTAAAATCACAAACATGGCCGAGGCTATCCGGCATTATACCGAGGTGCTGGATTTCCGGATGACGGATCCGAATGATACGGTCGATTCTCCGGTGGTGGACCTGGGGCGAGAGGGTGATAACTTCCAAATCACTACGGCGGAAAGCGAAAAGCTGTTCGGGTCGGTGGCGTATATTTGGGTGGAAAATGTGGATGCATTGTTTGCGAAATACCGGGAGCAGGGACTGGATACGTCGCATAAGGCCGGGTCGCCGGTGCATCAGGGACCGGTGGATCAGACGTGGGGGCGGAGGGAGTTTTATGTGACGGACGCGGACGGGAACACGCTGCGGTTTTGCCAGCCGATTCAGGATTAGGGTTTTTATATCAATACTAATTTTCCTTTCAAATGCCTTTGAACAAAGACGTTACCCGGTTTTTAGATGAACTGGACCATCCGCTGAGGCCGGAGATCGAGGCATTGCGCCATATTATTCTGGATGCGGACGCTTCGCTGGAAGAGAATATTAAATGGAACGGCCCCAACTATTCGGTCGGCGCGGAAGACCGGGTTACGATGAAGATTCAGCCTCCGAAGCAAATCCAGCTGGTTTTTCACCGGGGGGCGAAGGTGAAGGAACAGCCGAAAGAAAAGCTTGTGCAGGACGCGTCCGGGGTGCTTGTCTGGAAGGAGAATGACCGGGCTATTGCCGCATTTAAAAACCGGCAGGCCGTGGAGGCGGGCCGGGAGGCGTTGGAGGCCATTGTGCGGGATTGGATTGCGGCGACCACCTAGGTCTGCCGCATTGGCCTGAGCCGTTTCGGAAAAAAGTCCCGCCCGCGAGCGTGGATGTGCGCTGGCAGGCAGGAAGGGATAATCTATTTGGAAACTACAAACCGGTAAGTCTGCACGCTCCGGCCTTTGCTGATCCTGATCAGGTAGGTACCGGGCAAGTAGCCGGTCAGGTCGAAACGGGTTTTCGGGGTTTTAGAAACCTGTTTCGCGGTTAAAGTGCGGCCGCTGGAATTGATAATGGACAGCGATGCGTCGGCATTATCATCGCCCAGAAACACATCCAGATGTTCGGAAGCCGGGTTGGGGCCGATGGTAAACAGCTTTTCCTTTGGTTTCGCCGATACCGAAATAATGGAAGAAACCGTGGTGGTGCCGTCGTAGTCGATTTGGCGGAGGCGGTAATACACATTTCCGTTCGGTGCCTGGTCGTCCATGAGCGAGTACTTCCTGGAAACGCGTGTTGTTCCGAAACCATCCACGCGGGCGATGGTATGGAAGGTACGGGCATCGGCACTGCGCTCGACTTCAAAATGGCTGTTGTTTTCTTCTGCGGCGGTTTCCCACGACAAGCTTACCGCATCATCCACCGCATTCCCTCTGAAATAAACGAGCTCGACCGGCAGCGTCGGCGATTGCCCGGTGCTGTACTCGTAAATGAGTTTGGGACGGAGCGCGTCCGTTGCGAAATTCCTGGACCGGAAAGAGCTGTAAACGTCGGTCGTGGCGGCGATGCGGACGGTCAGGATGCTGTCGGACGAAATGCTGCCCAATGCGGACCTAATATCGAAATAGACATACCCTGCGGTGGCGGGCGCGGTGGCGCTGGCGATAGAGCTGCCGGCCTGCGGTTTATTGTTCCAGTTCACACCGGTTTCTACCCACGGCGTGGCGCCGGTGGAATAGTTGTTGGAAGCGACCGAAAGGTTCCAGCCCGTGGCAAGGCCGCTCTCAATGCCCCAGAGCCGGATTTTGGCATTCGATACATTGCGGCGCATACCGTGGAGATCGAATGCCAGGTAAATTTCCTGCGTATCGTCGGACTTGTTGCGGGCGACCAGATAACCTTGCGAACCGTAGTTATTGGCTGCATTGCCGTTGCTGCGCACGTAGGAGTCGGCCGTGGTGAGCAGGGAGTCTTTCAGGGTTTGCGGACTTGGCGTGGAACTGCGGTAAACGAAAATTTGAGGCCGGTAAAGCGCGTTGGCATTTTCCCGCGCATTGAAACTCGCATCGGTTTTGCTGATCACCGCGGCGTCGGTGGTAGTCGGTTCCGAAACGATGTGCAGCGAGAGGATCTTATCGGCTGCGAGGCGACCGAGCACCGCCGACGACACATTGAACCGGATAGTGGAGCCGGTGACGGTGCCGGTCATGTCGCCGAGCTTGGTCGTATGCGCCGGTTTGTTCGACCACGTAATGCCGGTTTCGGTCCAGCTGTTGTTTTCAACCAGGTAAAATGCCCATTTCGTACTGGTAATGGAGGTATTCGCATTGTTGACGCGCAATTGAAGGATCGCGCTGTCGGGGTTTGCGGTAACGGTGCTAAGGTCGAACTTGATGAATGCCTCGCGGTCGTAACCTGCGCTTTCTTTCTTAACGGTCAGCACGGCATCGGTACCGTAGTTGGTGGTCGCGTAGGCAGCGGTACTGCCGCTCCCGCCACTGCGCACGAAGGCGTCGGCCACGGCGGTGAGGGTGGCCAAAGGCTCAACCGGTTGCTGGTAATCGGGGCTGCTGCCGGTAATGTGGGCTTCTACCGAGCTCCCTGCGCCGGTAGCCGAGGGGAGGGTAACCGCCGCGGCTTTCATGGTGGTGAACTGGTTATTTTTGATTCCCACATAAACCTGCTGTGCACTCTGCGCCGGGTCGGCGATATGTACCGTTACGTCGTTGCTTGCGGCGTTTTTGAGCATCACCACGCAGGCTTTATCGACTTTGATAGTCACATTGTCGGCCGTGAATTCGCCGGCCTGGTAGAATACGATTTGCCAGATACCCAGCCCATTGTGCCGCACGGCCTGCACCGACGAGGTGTTGGTCAATATGCTGATGTCCGATGCATTGTAGGCCTGCATTTCGGCTGCCGAGGTTTTGCCGGGGAGCACCAGGTAGGCATAGGAGGCGTTGCTAGGCGCAACGCCGTGTTTGAACCACAACTTGAAAACATCGGCAGACACGGAAGCGGCGGAGCCGGTGGTATTAATGGACGACCAGCTGCCTGTCTGGGTTTGGTTGCTCAGCGAAACGAGGCCCGCTTGTGGAAAGTAGTAGCCCACATTGCCCTGCAAAGCCCATTTCAGGTTACCGGCGTAGTCGCGCGAGCCGTTGGCCAGCACGCTCACGTTGTCCGAAGCGTCGGAAACCGTTACGTCGGTTTTCAGCAGGCATTGGTTGACGGTGGTGTTAATAGCCTGAGCCGCGGAAGAACTGATCCCCGCTCCGAGGCACACGATTTCATTATCAAAATAGAACCAGGCCTTTTTGGCGGCCGTGGCGTAATCGTTCATCGCGAATGCGCTGGCGCCGTAAACACCGTCGGACACGCCGCCTACAAACGGCACTGTACCGAAATTGACGCCCCAGGCGGTTCGTACCGGATAGGTGGTAATCTCCGGTACCGTAGTGCCCGGAATCTTGTTCCATTCCCACACCGGGAAGATATTGTAATACTCGTCGCCATTGACGGCGATGTAGTTCACGCCTTCGGTCAGGTAATAGCCCTTGATATTCTCCCCGTTCCCGTTTTCGGACTTCGCATTGCGGTTGGAAATGCTGCGCTGCCCGAACATGTACCCCGGCCGGTGGTGCACGGTGTAATCGGTGCGCCAGTAATGCACGTGCTCGGGTGCGACGTTGTACGAGGGCGCCTGCAAGCCGCGCATCCGCTGGATCGCGTCATCGTACTCAGTGGCGTGGGCAGGCAGGTCGAAGGCTTTCACTTTTTCGATCAGGGCCACGTCGGCCTTGCCTGCATTGGCACGGCTCACGCCGCGTCCGTACAGGTTATAGTCGGCATAGGCGCCGCGGGAGGGTTTGATGAAACCCTTTCTCACGAAATCCGAGAATATCGCCAGCTTGTCGCTCGAAAATGCGTAGGAAGTACCGGCCACGTACACCGCGATATTGCTGATGCCCGATACGTACTCGCGCCCGTACCCGTATACATACAGCTGCGGGCCGTGCGCAGTGTAGGAGTTGTCGCTCTGAATGCCTTCGCCGGTGGTCACGACGATGGAATTGGTCACTGCCGTAATGGCCTGGTTGAGCAGGCTCTGGTTTTCGGTGAGGCAGGCCCGCATGATATAATGCTGCGCCACGTCGGTGAGGTTGGAACCGTCTTTCGCGGGCGAAACCGTGATCGAAACGCCCTTGGTCATCCAGGCGAGCATCTGGTTTTCGAGGGTTTGTGAAATGCCGGCGGGGGATTTGCGGAGGCAGATCAGCGTGTTGCCGATGTCTTTCGGAGCGCTGATGGACAGGTAGAACCAGTTGGTACTGCTCGGGGCGGGGCTCAATGCGAGCCAATAGTTCATCACGCCTTCGATCTTGGCTTTCAAATCGGCATCGCCGTAGTAAATACTGGTGGGTTTGGAATAGGCTTTGGCGAGCGTCCCCATTCTGGCCAAATGGTTGCCGGGTGCCCAGTCGGTCTGGGCGGTGGAGGCGTAGTTGATATCGGGCCAGGAGAAATCCGCTTGCAAGGTACTGAGGAGGGAGGCCGTCTGCGTATCCACGGTGGAGGCGCTGGCAGCCTGGAAATTGTCAAAAATACGGTCGGAAATGGTGGTGAAATCATTCTGGCCGTGCGCTTTCGAGCCCAGCAGGAAAACGATGATTCCTGCGAAAAAAAGCATTTGGGTAAAGGACTTACATTGTTTCATGATGTGTTGAAATTAAATGGATAAGCCTGTTTTTGACAAAATACAAAAAGCGGAGCCGGGCCAGGCCGCACTCCGCTTTTTGAAATATACTTAATTCATCCAGCCTGGGTTTTGCTGCAAATTGGCATTCCGTTCGATTTCCGATTGCGGGATGGGCCAGGTGTTTAGAAAGTCGCCCGACCATACGTAAGGCACGACCACCGTTCCCCATACCTGTTTTACGCCGTTTCCGGTAGCAAACACGGTTTCTTTGAGTGTACCCCAGCGAAGCTCGTCGAAGTAATCGATGCCTTCGTTCACGAACTCGGCGCGGCGTTCGTTGCGGATGCGCTCGCGGAGGTTGGCTTGTCCGGCCACGGTGGTAGCTGCATTGGAATTGAGCAGCGCCACACCGGCCCGTGCCCGCACTTCGTTGACGAGGGCCACCGCATCGGCCGTATTGCCTTTCTCGTTCAATGCCTCGGCCCACATGAGCAGCACATCGGCATAGCGGATGATCGGGAAGTCGGTAGGGCCGTAGGTACGGTTCTCGATCTCCACACCCGGAGCGCCTTCGTATACGAATTTGCGGTGCAGGTAGTAGAAAAGGTTACCGGTGTCGGTACGGAGGTCGGCGATGGGCAAGCCATTTGCCACGCGGTACGGCCAGCGCGAAACGGTTGGCGTGGTGCCGCTGTACGAAGCGTAAGGCGTGATGACGTTCGCTTGCAGGCGCGGATCGCGGTTTTCGTACGCCTTCATAATCCTTTCTTCGTTTCCGGTGGGCAGGTACAGGCTCATATCGAGGCCCTTGGCGGTCATGGCCGCGATTTCCGTCGCGGTCAGGTTGTTCCGCAGGAAGTAAACCTCGCGTTTGGCCACCGGCATGGCATTGTAGCCGGGGATAATAGCGTCCCAGTTGAAGAGGCTGCCGTCCTTGTTTTCGTACAAATCGACGACATTCGGCGAGATCAGGTAGGTATTCCAGCAGGAGCCGGTCGAAGAGCGGGTGCCACAGAAGAACTGCGTGGTGGAACCGTAGCCGCTCACACCCATGTGCTGAATGGAGAAGATCATCTCGTCGCTCTGCTCGTTGGCCTGCTTGAACAGCAACCGGTAGCTATCGGCCCCGGCGCCGGAGAACAATGCGTACCCGGCCGCTTTTACCTTTTCGAAATCGGCAATGGCGAGGTCCCATTGTTTGGTATACATGTAAGCCTTGCCCCGCAGCGCGTAGGCCGCACCCTTGGTCACATGCCCGAATGCCGCATTGCCCTTGGCATATTTATTGGGTAATGCAGGCTCGTTAATGGCGTCGGTGAGGTCCTTTACGATCTGTTCCCACACCTTGGCCTCGGTTTCACGGCCTTTGGTAATCTCTTCCAGCTGAACCGGTACGAGGTACACAGGCACGCCTTTGAAAAGCTGGTTGAGCCTGAAATAGTAGTAGGCGCGGAGAAATTTGGCCTCCGCCATGTACCGGGCCTTCTTCTCAGGCGATGACGGCGATTTTTCGGTGATATTCTTAATGGCGTCGTTCGCGCGGTGCACGCCTTCGTACAACTCCGACCAAACGCTGCTCACGTTGCCATTCCCCACGGTAGCGGTGCCGTTCATGAATGCGTCGCCGTCGCGCTGCTGGCCGCTCATACCCATGCGGTCGAAATGGTAAAGCTCGCGGCCGGAGGCCGAACTGGTGCTGATACCGAGCCGCAGCCCGTTGTACACGCCGGTCATACCGAGGTCGGTGAGGTTATCGGTCGTCCACATGGTGTTCGATGAAACGGAGCCGTACGGGCTGGTATCGAGCAGGTCGGGCTCGCAGGCGCTCAATGCCAGCAGTGAAAGCGCCGGAATGCCGATTTGGCAGACTTTTCTTTTGAATATATGAACAGGAAATCTCATAATACTGATTGAAAATTAAAGGGTTACATTCACACCCAGTGAGTATTGCTTCATGGTCGGGTAACCTACGCCGGCACCGATCTCGGGGTCGAGGCCCGGGTATTTGGTGATGATCAGCAGGTTTTCACCCGAAAGGAACAGCCTTGCGCGGCTGATTTTCAGCTTTTTGCTCCAAACATCGGGGATGGAGTAACCCAGTTGCAGGTTTTTCAGCTTGATGTAGGACGCATCGTACAGCCAGGTGGTGCTGGAAGTCGTGTTGATGGCGTCGCCATTGTATTTCAGCCTCGGGAACGAACCGTTGATGTTGTTGTTCGGATCGCCCGGATTAGCGTCGTTGTAATAGTAATGATCGTCGGCTACGCGCAATGCAATGCCGTTCCCGTCACGGACGATGGAGTTGTTATACCCTTCGAAATTGTAATAGTACTGCATTCCGGCCGAGCCCGCCCAGATCATCGACAGGTCGAAGCCTTTCCAGCTGGCATCCATATTCACACCAAATACATATTTCGGGTTCGACGTCGTGCCGGTAAACTTCCGGTCGTAGCTGTTGCCATAGTTACCGTCGCCGTTAAGGTCGGCGAAAATGAAGTCGCCATAGTAAAGCTGCGCCTTGCCGACGCTGTTCACAGGCGAGAACGAATAGCCTGCCGCTTTCATCGCATTCACCCACGCGAGGTCGTCGGCGGTGCGGATCATACCGTCTTTGGGGCCCGCCTGGATATCCACTTCGCCGCCTGCCTTGTAGGTCCCGTTGCCGCGGTAGCGTTCGCGCAGGTAAAATTCATTGATCGCCCTGCCTTCCAGGATGCGGTTGTCGCCACCGGTCGAAACGTCGCCCAGGTTGCTCACGTAGGTGCGCGTCCCGTCGGTATTTGTAACCCATTGCTCGTTGAGCTTACCCTTGTAAGTGGTTACGCGGTTGATATTGTAAGCGAAATTTCCGTTGACGGAGTAGTTGACACCGCCCACCTTGTCGCGCCATCCGAGCGAGAATTCGATCCCGCGGTTGCGTACGGCGGCGGTGTTTTGCGTAGGCGCCGAAACGGTTCCGGCAGTGAGCGGAATGGGCGGCGTGGTGAGGATACCGTCGGTGTATTTGTCGTACCATTCCAGTTCGAAGCTGGCGCGGTTGTTCCAGGCATTTCCGTCGAGACCGATATTGGTCACCGTGGTCGATTCCCATCTCAGGAAAGGGTTCGCGATCTTGCCCTGCGCGAGGCCGGAAGCGATGGTACCGTTGAACGAGTAGTTGACCTTGCCGTAGTTGGCCTGGTAATCGTAATCGCCGGAGGCATTGTTGCCCAGTTTACCCCAGGAAGCGCGCAGTTTCAGGTTGGGAATGTGGTTGCGGAGACCGCCGAAAAAGTTTTCCTCCGAAATCCGCCAGCCCGCCGAGAACGATGGGAAGGTTCCCCAGCGCGTGTCGGGCGAGAAGCGCGAAGAGCCGTCATACCGGATGTTTGCCTCGAAAAGGTATTTCGAACGAAACGAGTAGTTGAGTCGCCCGAACCAGGAGCGCATGGCGCGGTCGTACTCGGTGCCGGTGGTGTTGGTCATATCCGTGGCCGAGCCCAGGGTGGTAATGGTCCAGTCGATGAGGCCGGTTTTCGTAGCGTCGATGTCGTAGTAATTATAATAATACTGGTTGTACCCGGCCAGCGCACCGATTTCGTGGTCGCGCCCGAGGGTGGTATTGTAGCGGAGCACGTTGTCGAAGGTGATCTGGTAGTTCTTATTGTAGGTATACCGCGTGCTCATCGTGGTCGGGTCGTTGGTCTGGTTCACATCGTCGGCCACGTTGTTGGCGAAATTCCAGCGCAATACCGGAATGGCGTGTGAGTTGTATTCCGCAAACCGGATCTGGTAGTTCATTTTGGTTTCAAACTTCAACCCTTTGAGAATGTCGACATTCGCAAAAAGCGTACTGTTGAACCGCGATTCCGAGTCTTTTCCGCCGGTCGTGTTCAGGTAGGCCAGGATACCGTTGGCAGTCTGGATTTCGTCGGCAGCGGCGGGCAGCCCGTAGCGGCCGTCGTAGTAAGGCACAATACCCGGCACGGTCTGGCGGAGGAAGTTGAATGCATTCGCCGTGTTTCCCATGTCTTTCGATTGGGTTTGGGCGAATGTCTGCGTACCCACGGTGACCGCATGACCGATCTTGGTCTGTACGTTGGCACGGAGCTGGTAACGTTTCAGGCCGGTGTTCTGCATGACGCCCGGGTTGTTCAGATAACCCAGCGAGATATTGAAAAGCGACTTGTCGCTTCCGCCGTTCACGGATACGTTATGGTTCTGGACCACATTGTTTTCGAAAATCACTTTTCCCCAGTCGGTATTGGGGTAGGCGAGCCAGTTGGGGACGCCGTTTACGTTCAGTTCGTCCGGGTGTTGTTTGGCATACTCCCACGTCTGGATGGTTTGGTCGGAGTAAATAGGCACCGCACGACCGATGTTGGCCGCACCTTCATTAAAGAGGCGCATATGGCGCGGGTAATCGGAAACGAACTGGGGCAGGTTGCTGGGGCTTGCGGTCGAGAACAGGCCGCTGTATGATACGGTGGTCTTGTTTTTAGAACCTTTTTTGGTCGTGATCAGGATGACGCCATTGGCTGCCTGCGATCCGTAGATGGCCGAAGAGGCCGCATCTTTCAGGATCGAAATACTCTCCACGTCGTTGGGGTTTACGGCGTCCATCACACCGATAATGCCGTCGATGAGCACCAGCGGGCTGTTATCGTTGAGGGTACCGGTTCCCCGGATGCGGATCGTCGCCCCGTCGTCGCCCGGCTTACCCGAGCTCTGGCGCACGTATACGCCCTGGCCCAGACCCGCGAGCGAAGAGGAAAGGTTGGTGACCGGGCGGCTTTCGATGCTTTTCGAATCGATGGTGGCCACGGAGCCCGTCAGGTTGACTTTTTTCTGCTCACCGTAACCTACCACAACCAGCTCGTTGAGGTTACTCGCCAGTGGCGCGAGGCTGATGCTGAACTCGGTCTGACTGCCGATTTCCTGTTCTTTGGATTCGTAACCGACAAAACTGAACACGAGCGATTTGCCCGCGACGTCGGTGATCGCCAGCTTGAACCGGCCGTCGGCATCGGTGACGGTCCCTTGCTGGGTGCCTTTCAGAATGACACTCACTCCGGGAAGGCCTTCTCCTTTTTCGTCTATTACTTTGCCGGTCAGGTCGGCGGCCGCTTTCCGCGTGAATGCGGCTGCCGGAACTCCGGCTTTCGCGAGCCCGGCGGCGTTGGTTAGCGGGGCGATGCCTGGGGCAGACAACAGGGATAGTACGACGAACGCCGCGCCCGCGCGCTCGCGGAGGTGCCGCACGGGCGGGAGCGGAAGGTTATTTTTTGCTTTGGTAGAATACTTCATCGTATTTCCCGGGGTTTGAAGGTGGATTATTTTGTTTGATAGAAAAATGTTTAAACAAAATTCCGCGAACCGGGCCGTCCGACGGGGTGAAAATCCATTTCGAATAGGGGTGTTTTTCAGCGGCGGGATAATTTTATCGTATTTTAGTACCAAAAAAATAGCGGGCGAAAATGTGCCCGGCAATCGACAAATGATGAGGTTAAGGACGGTGATCCTGGTGATAATGGCTTTGTGTTTAGGGGCAGGCGTGCGGGGGCAGCGGGTGGTTTTCAACAAGCTGAATGCGGAGAACGGATTATCGCAGAACTCGGTGCTGGCGATCGTGCAGGACCATGCGGGATATATGTGGCTCGGTACCAGCTACGGGCTCAACCGGTTCGATGGCCGGAATTTTAAAGTATACCAGCATGAGCCGTCCGTAGCGGGCAGTTTGAGCGGAAACTATATTCTTTCGGCACTCAGCGATTCGAAACGTACACTATGGGTCGGTACAAGCCACGGCCTGAACCGCTATTTGCCGGGAACGGATTCTTTCGAGCGGGTACTTGCCGGGAAGCCGGGAGAGCACGGCAAGCTGAGCAGCAATACCGTCAATTGCGTATTCGAGGATAGTCGCGGCGTTGTGTGGGTGGGGACCGGTAACGGGCTGAACGAGCTCATCGACCGGAAAAATTTGCGTTTCAGGCAGTACTACTCCGGAGAATGCATTACCACACTTGCGGGGGACGATATACGTACCATATTCGAGGACTCGCAGCGACGGCTCTGGATTGGTACTACCAAGGGGCTGACCAGTATCACAACCGGCCCGAAAGAGATCCGTTTTATGAGCTACGTGGCGGGAATGTCCGCGGAGGAGTCTGCGGCCAACATCGCCCTGGATTACCCGGTTGTGGGAGGGTTGAGTGACGGTTTCGTTACTGCCATTGCCGAAGACAAACAACATAACATCTGGGTGGGAACGAAGCATGGCGGGTTGAATATGCTGGATCATGCGACTGGCAAATTCAGGCATTACAAAAAGGGAGAGAGCGGATTAATCCATAATAATATCCGCAAAATTTTTGCAGACAAAGCGGGTAAGCTCTGGATCGCCACCCTGGAAGGGCTCAGCATCCTCGACCCCGTGACGCGCACTTTCCAGACCTATCAGCACGAGCCCGAGAACCCGACGAGCCTCAGCCAGAACTCGTTGTACGATATTTTTCAGGATGCCAGCGGCTCGGTGTGGCTGGGTACTTATTACAATGGCGTGAATATCGTGTATTCGCACGAAACGCCATTTAAGGTCTATCAGGCAGGAAAATCGAAATACAGCATTAACCACAACGTGGTGAGCGCGGTGGTGAAGGACCGGACGGGTAACCTGTGGATCGGCACGGAAGGGGGCGGTTTCGACCACCTCGACGTCCGTACGGGAGCCGTTCGGAATTTCAGGAGCGGAACGGGCACGTCCGGCATGACGTCGAACCTGGTGAAAGCCATTGTGCAGGACAAAAAGGGCAACCTGTGGGTCGGTACGCATTTGGGTGGCCTGCATTATTACGATGCAGCAAGCCGGAAATTCAAGGTATACAGGAACAACCCCGATAATCCCGGTTCGCTTAGTCTGGACAATATCAGTGCGGTTTTTGAAGACAGCCGGGGCAGGCTCTGGGTCGGTACCGATCAGAAGGGCGTCGATTTGCTGGATAAGCAAACAGGCACTTTCCGGCATTTCAACGTCGGTACTCAGGCCCCGTTTAAGCTAAGCGGGAATTTTGTGCGTAATTTTTACGAGGACTCGAAACACAACCTCTGGATCGGCACCAATGAGGGGGTGAATGTCCTCAGAAGCGATTCCTCGGGCATCGACCGGATTAAACCGCCGGGCGAATCGCCGGAGAAGCCATTTCCGAAAATCATCAATTGTGTGCTGGAAGACCGTCGCGGGATTATCTGGATCGGCTCGTACTACGGCGGGCTTACGCGCTATGACCGTGCCAGCAATACGTTTATCAATTTTACCCGGAAAGACGGACTGCCGAACGACAATGTACTCGGCGTACTCGACGACGAACGGGGTAATCTCTGGATCAGTACTTCCAACGGCCTGTCGCGGTACGATACCGGCAAGCACAGTTTCAAGAATTACACCGTCGCCGACGGGCTTCCGGGCAACGAGTTCATTCCCAATACCCATTATAAAGACGCGTCGGGCGAAATGTTTTTCGGCGGGCTCAACGGGCTGGTCAGTTTTATGCCCAGTGCCATCGAAACCAATGATTTTGCCGCCCCCGTGGTGTTTACGGGTTTGAAGCTGTTCAATACGCCGGTTCGAATCGGCGGGCCGGACGAATTGCTGCAACAGGATATCGGTCTGACGCGTGAAATCACGTTCACGCACGCGCAGAACATTTTTACCATCGATTTTGCCCTGCTGAATTACATCAAACCCGAAAAAAACGCCTACGCGTACCGGCTGGATGGCTTTGAGAAAGACTGGAATTATGTGAAGACTTCGTCGGCCACCTATACGAACCTGCCGCCGGGGACCTATACTTTTTTGGTAAAAGGGGCTAACAACGACGGGATATGGAGTAAATCACCAAGCAGGATCACGATCCACGTGCTGCCGCCGGTGTGGAAAACCTGGTGGGCCTATTGCCTGTATGTGATCGCGGCATTGGCGGCGGTGCTTTTTGTAACCCGGTATTTTTACATGACCGCGCTCTTCAAGCGGGAACACGAGCTGCACCAGGTCAAACTGAATTTTTTTACCAATGTCTCACACGAAATCAGGACGCACCTCACGCTCATACAGGGGCCTGTGGAGGGGCTTATGCTGGACCGCCCGCACGACGAGGGGGTACAGGCGAACCTTTCGCTGGTGCGGAAAAATGCCAACCGCCTGCTGCGGCTGGTAAGCGAGCTGATGGATTTCAGGAAAGCGGAGACCAACCATCTCGCGCTGCATGTGACGCGCAACGACCTGGTGCCGTTCCTGCGTGGTGTTTTTCGTGATTTCAGCTATGTAGCCAGGCACCGGAACATCGAGTCGGTGTTTGAATATGATACCGGGGACATTGCGCTGTATTTCGATGCCGGGCAAATGGAGAAGGTGATTTTCAACCTGCTCAGCAATGCCTACAAGTTTACACACGACGGCGGAAAAGTGTCGCTGAACGTTTCGGCGCACGACGATTTTGTGAAGATCCGCATTGAGGACGACGGCATCGGCATTGCACCGCAGTACCTGGGCAAGCTTTTTGCCAACTTTTTCCAGATTTACGACCACGGCAAGCAAAATACCGGTTACGGCATCGGGCTGGCGCTTTCCAAAAGCATTGTGGAATTGCACAAGGGGGAACTGGCCGTCGAAAGTACCGTGGAGCAACAGAACCGGAAGGGTAGGACGTGCTTTACGATTACGCTGCGAAGAGGGAATACGCATTTTGCACTGGATCAGCTGGCAACACAGGCGGCCGTTGCCACAGACGACGGCCATCTGCTGCCGGAAACCGGGCCATTGCCTGCGCATGAACCGGACGGGGATAAACCCGTGGTACTGCTCGTGGAGGACAATGAAGAGGTACGGGTGTTTATTGCCGGAGCGCTAGGTGACCGATATCGCATTGTGCACGCCGAAAACGGCGAACAGGGCTGGGCAACTGCCACCGAATGCATTCCCGAGCTGATCATCAGCGATGTGATGATGGCGGAAATGGACGGGCTTGCATTATGCACGAAATTGAAAACCGACGAGCGGACGAGCCACATACCGGTGATCCTCCTCACGGCCAAAGCATCGCTCAACCACCAGCTTAGCGGGTTGAAAACCGGTGCGGACGCCTACATTTCCAAGCCATTCAGCATTCAGTTGTTGGAATTGAATGTCAGAAATCTGCTGGCGTCCAGGAAACTGATGCAGGAAAAATACAGCCGCCAGATCACCTTGCAACCGCAGAATGTGGTGATTGAATCCCTGGATGAGCAATTCCTGTCCAGGATCGTGTCCATTACCGAAGAGCTGATGGACAACCCCGATTTCGGGGTGGCGATGCTGGCCGAGAAAATCGGGATGAGCCAGTCGGTGCTTTACAAGAAGCTCAAAGCCGTGACGGACCTCTCCGTCCATGATTTTCTCAAATCGATCCGGCTGAAAAGGGCTGCGCAGCTTTTGCAGCAGCAGAAGATGACCATCTACGAGGTCGCCTATGCAGTAGGGTACGACGACCGGAAGTATTTCAGCCGGGAATTCAAAAAGCAGTTCGGGAAAACACCTACCGAATATGCGATGGAGTACCAGGTGATAAATCCTTGAATTAGAAATAGTTCTATATTCTAGTTTAGTATTCGACAAGCTCCCCAGGGCGTTTTCTGGCGCATTTATCCTCTTTTTACCATTCGACCAAGTGTAAACACGTGTTTTTCAAAACACGTGTTTGTAGTCGTTTTTGAAGAATTATTTCTACGAATCTTTGTCAGGCAAAAGCTTTTGTACAGTGGAGATCAGCTACCACTTTAAAAAACGGGCTTACCTGTAAAGGCATCATTACGGGGACGGATCCTGCACGTCTTACAACAGGGGATTATTCATACGTCACAATGAGCAATTTTCTTGATTTACAAAACGGCTGGTACAATGGTTTGATCCAGGGATTGGGCCAGAGCCAGGACTCTTTTCAGATCATTCAGCCAGCGCCTCCGATCGCGAGCGGCACTGCCGCCAACCCGACTTTCTGGGCCTACTACAACAATATCCCTCCTAAAAGCCTGACCGCCCAGTTTGTCGCCAGCGGTGGTAACCAATTCTATAACAATTACAGAGGCCTGCTTTCCGCGTTGGTTCCTTCGCGACAGATCGACGTGAAAGCGGACATCGGTGCGGAGAATTTTGCCGCGTGGCATGCCTACGTGCAAACACAGCCTGCGCCGAGCATGAACCAGATCCCGACGATGTTCAGAAACTGGGCGATGTTCAATGCGCCGGAAGTGGCCAACATCGGCTCGTCCGACTATGCAGCCATCCTGCTCGACCCGATCGCTACCGCGCAGAATGAGCTTACATTAGTGTATACCAATGAAAAGGGCCTGCCGGTGAACTTCGACTGGCAGCTGAACTATGCCGATTTGGTCAACCAGCTGGCCAGCGCGCCTGCCCGCTCGTTCAATTTCAACAGCGGCACGATGAACAAAAATGTAAGCAGCTCATGGGCAGGTGGCTCGACATCGGGCTTCTTCGGCTTGTGGGGCGGCAGCAGCTCCACTTCGACGCTCAGCGAGCAGTTCGCTTCCAGCACCGTTACGGTAGATGCGAGCTTCGAACGCCTCCTGGTGTTTTCCAACACGCCGGGCGCATGGTACTATTCGTCGGCAATGGGCCTGGCGTACGCCAACCAAACCGGCAATCCGTGGAGCGACAAATCGTCGATCAACTGGAATAACACATTCGGGCCGAACGGTAACATGCAGTACTTCTCCGCGAACGTGATCGTAGCGTCGGGTATGTCTATTACCATTACCTCGAATGCCAAGTATTCTTCCCTTGACCAGCAGACGATCACTTCCAGCGGCTCGTCGGGTTTCTGGCCGTTCTATTCGGGCGACAGCGGCAGTACGTCGACCAACCGCGTTTCATTCAACCAGGAAGGCAATATGACCATCACCACCAGCAGCATTCCGGGAGTACCCGTTGTGTTGGGTGTGAATGTATTGTCGGCCGGTGAATTTGTGGGTCACTCTTCGAACCTGGGCATTTCGCTCTTCGAATCGGCCAAGGCATTTGCTGCCGACAGCCTGGCTGCGGCCTAGTGTTTGACAGGAAGGCTGGTGTTACGCCGGCCTTCTTCTTTTTTGATTTTACCGTGTGCCCGGAAACCATCTTTCAGGAAGCAAAATGATCACTATCTACGATACTCCGACCGAAGCGATGACAGCCGTTACCGATGGATGGTACAACCAGTTGGCTGCCAGTCTCAACCAATCTATCCGGCATTTCCAGTTGCTGCAACCGCCGGGCGTACCTGTCAGCGACCAGAGCCTTTGGGATTGTTTCAATGTAGTGCCGCCGGTTACGCTCAAATACAATCGCTGGTACTATCAGCAGCCGACGTTTTTCAGCCAGTATGCAGCCGTCGTGAATGGGCTGTCTTTCCCGGAAAGTGCATTCGTACAGGACATCGGTGCGGACACCTATGTGCGATGGCAGGCTTACCTGAAAACCCTTTCGCCCCCTCCACCCGCGAACACTTTGCCCACCGTCTGGTTTCAATGGGCCATGGTGAATGCGCCGGAGGTGGCCAACATCGGTCGCTCCGACCTCGCAACCCAACTCCTGATCGAGGGCGCGCAGGCTGTGCTGGAACCCTACGAGGGCCCCAATGCCAGGCCTGCCGATTTTTCCCCGTCTTTCGCAGACCTTAAAAATACCCTACGGGCCTCGTCCGGCGCGAGTTTCTCCTTCGATTCGGCGCACGACGACCCCGATGTTTCCAACTCCTGGGTGCCGGGCGACGACCCCAATCATTTCGGGATATGGACGGGTAGTTCGGCCGCATTTCATGTAAGCCAGAAGTTTGCATCGAGCAAGATCACCGTCTCCGCACAATTCGACCATTTTGCGACCGTGACCGTTACCCCGGGCCAATGGTACAATTCCTCGTTGCTGCACCAGGCCTGGGCCTCGCAGTCGACCCCGCCGTGGATCGATAGTGCCGACTGGCAAACCTATTTCGGCACCGACGGAAGCCTTACTCATGCCGTAGGTTCCATACTGGCCGCGGACGGCATTACCCTCACCCTCACTTCCGATGCCGACTTCACTCCGATGGAGCAAACGATCATCAGGGGCCTGGCCGCCATGGGCGACTGGCCGGTGTATTGCCCCGTTGCCTCGTCCGCGATTTCCAATGCCGTCAGTATGAGCCCCGGATTAATGACGATCAGGTTCAAATCCGCGCCCGGCAATCCGGTAGTGCTGGGTTTCAATGCGTTCGATATCCGAAGCTATGTCGGTGCCGGTTAAGAAATAGTATATTTTAAAGATTGCTGAAAGTCTGCATCCCTTGGGGCGCAGACTTTTTGGTTTATAGCCGGGGCTATTTTTTGTGGAGATTCAGGAATTGATAATGCGAATTATTCTTATTGATATATAGAATAAATTCTACTTTGTAGGGCTTAGTCTACGATAACTATTTCTGATATCGACAGGTTGAAATAATCCGGGGGTAGTAGGTTTGTTCTGTTTCAAACTCAACCAAAGTTCCACAAACAAATCACTACATGAAAGCAATTCGACTCTTTTCAGCCCTGGCGATCACCATGACCCTGGCCACAAGCGCTGCCACGTTCGGTCAGGTAAAGATCGGTTCCAACCCGACGACGATCGATCCGAACAACAACCTCGAAGTTGAGAGTGCGGACCCTGCCAAAAAAATCAGTATTCACAAAACTACTGGTAAACTGACCATCGCCGACGGCTCGCAAGGCGATAAGAAAGTACTGACATCCGATGCGAACGGCGTAGCCACCTGGCAAAGTCAGTCGGAGCTCGCGATCCCCGTTACTGCATTCAGCGGTGCTATCACGGGCCTGGCTACGATTCCGACTTTCACCACCCACGACCAGATTGACCAGCGGCTTCCGCTGGTGCCCACATTGGGTGCAGCGGACTGGAATGCCGGTACCAAGCGGTTTATTGTTCCGGTGGCCGGAACCTACTCGGTACAGGTCGGTTTGTCGTGTATCAGTACGACGGGGGCGGGCGTAACGCTATGGACGCGGATCTGGGTAGTGTCGGAAAATGGCGGCCCGATCTTCAAAGGTACCAGCCCGATGGGCCTCACCGCCGGTGACTGGCAATCGGTGGTTTACACCGGAAAGTTGAATTCGGGCGATGGTATTTCCCTCGAAGGCTACACCATGCAAACGGACGGCAACCCGCCGGTGAACCCGATCTGGACAGGTACCTGCGGCCGTGCATACATGACCGTTACGAAGATCGACTAGCAGACCACGACTATATTCTCGACGATAACTATTTAAACACAACTATTTCTTATGAAAACAAGACGGCTATTATCCGTGATGCTTTTTGCCGCCGCGGTGGTTCCAAACGCATCTTTTGCACAGGTAAAAATAGGGGTAAATCCCACGGTAATCACCCCGGGAGCCCAACTGGACGTGGAGTCGGTCGCCAACACGCATACCGTAGTAATGGAATCCGGTGCCGTTGGTATTAACACCGCAGCGCCGCAATCCTACCTGGATATCCGGGGAACGACCAAGATCCTATCCCAAACCGGCACACAAACCGGGACAATCTGGACCGGAACGTCCAATTTTGATGGCATGGAGATCAGCGCCGGCGCGGGCGATTGCTGGGTGGGTATTCAGCGCAGAGGCGGCGCTCCGCTTCACCTTTCCAAGCCCACGGGTACCATCGAAGAGTCATTCATCATTTTTAGTGTTAGCGGCGTCCCGGGTGGTGTTGGTGCCATCACATACAACGGCGCAGGTGGAGTGATTTACGGCACTACTTCGGATAAGCGTTTGAAGGAAAACATTCACGCTACTCAATTCGGATTGGAAGCGCTGAAGGCCATAAAAGTGTACGACTACAACTACAAGGCCGATTCCAAAAAAACGCTGGCCACTGGGGTGCTGGCTCAGGAACTGCATAAAATTTATCCCCAGGCCGTCAATGTTGGTGGAGCCGACGAAAAGGTTAAACCATGGCAGGTGGATTACAGCAAGCTGGTACCTATGCTGGTCAAATCGGTGCAGGAACTTAGCCAGGAAGTAGAATCCCTGAGAAGCGAAAAGGCCCAATTGAGTGCGGAGTTGAAGCAAAAGGCAGCTTCGTATTCGGACCTGAATAACCGTGTATCCCAGTTGGAACGAATACTTGGCGGCGCGGAGAATACAAAATCTGTGAGCCGGTAAGTGGACATCATTCATTATCGGGCATATCGCAATGCGGAGCGCATTGCCATCAGGCCCGTCATTTAACCAACGCGAAACAATGAAAGAACTTTATAAAAGCTCGTCCGGCAGCGGATGGCGCAGCATGGCAGTTTCGGCTGCATTGCTTTTAGTCGGGCATCTGGCCCAGGCCCAGGAGGGCAGCCAGGGGAACACCACGATTTTCGGTGGTGCCCAAATGACGTTTTTCAGCAACCACAACTTCGTGACCGGGGGCGGGGGAGCACAGCCGGGCGTAATCCTGACGGACCGGGCGGCAGGTAACTTCGGCGTCCTCAATTTCTCGGGCGACAACCTTACTTCCACAGGCGCATCGGATGCGGGGTATGTGGATGGTTATGTACGTAAATATGGAGCAGGCCAGTTTGTCTTTCCGGTCGGGGACAATGGCTTTGTAGGCCAGTTTGCGGCTTCGGCAGACGGGACCATGGGTGCCTATTTTCACGCGGATGCCAATACCGCCGTGACGAGCAATCTTTTTACGGGCTCCAATTATGCGCCGCTGCCCACCGGAGGCCCATTCCCGACCAGCAACATGGGGACCAACGTGGATGTCGTAAGTACCATCGAGTACTGGGATATTGACGGAACAAACGTCACTCCCCTGACCTTGACATGGGACGCCGGCAGTGCGATCGGTACCTTGACGGGCAACCAGCTCAGCAAGCTCACGATCGTAGGATGGGACGGAGTACAATGGGTTGCCATTCCTTCCAAGGTGGATGTTACCTCCATACTTGGCGGTACCAGCGACCTCACGGCCGGTTCTATCACAACGATTTCACCACTCGCGCCGAACACCTATACTGCTTACACGTTTGCGTCGCTCACACTGCCGCTGCCGGTGACGCTTACCCGCTTTACAGTCGCAGCCGAAGGAAAAACGGCGTTGCTGGCCTGGGCAACCACCGAGGAAACCAACAGCGACCGCTTCGAAATAGAGCGTAGTGCCGACGGGAAGAAGTGGGCCATGATCGGTTCGGTCGCGTCCACCGGCGAAAGCAAGGTGCTCGTGAACTATACCTTTACCGATAATGCCCCGCTTTCGGGTGAGAACCTTTACCGCCTGAAAATGGTCGATAAGGACGATACGTACGCGTATAGCGCGATCCGTAATGTGCGGATACAGGGCGAGGCTGTCCGGCCTTATCCTAATCCGGTGTCGGACAAGCTGCGGATCGACAGCTATGCGAATGTGAAGGAAGTATCAGTAAAAAACACTGCCGGAAGAAATCTGATGCAGATTCAAAAGGTGTCGAACGACGGAATCGACGTCAGCAAATTAACGCCTGGCGTCTATATCGTAACCCTGACCCTGTTTGACGGCACTATCAGCACACACAAAGTAGCCGTTACCAGGTAGCGCGACGATTATCCACCTTCTCCCGGGCCGCCCCATGAGCCCGGGAGACTAAACCCGCACCCATTAATGAATAACCCTGCGTCAACAACATGGCGATATTGATCGTTACGGATAACCCCACTCTGAACATCGGCTTACGCACCATTATCATCGGTGAATTTCCGGATATTACCATTTTCGAAGCGGAAACGCTCCAAAAAACCCTGACATTAACCTTCGGCCAGCCGGTAGACACGATGGTCCTCGACGCCGGTGTCGCCGATGGAAAGAATATGGCCTCGCTCGAAGCATTTATGAAAACTTACCCGCAGGCAGCGGTGGTCGTGTATCTGGGCGACGGGTTTGAGTATATCTATGCATTTGCAAAGGCCGGTATCACCGCATTGATTTCGAAAAAATCGGACGCGGTTGAGATCGCCGAGGCACTGCACCGCGCTTCGAAACGGCTGCGGTTTGTCAGTTTCGACATTCAGCAAATACTTCTTTCGGACATAGCAGCCGGGCCCGAAAGCCGCCGGAAAAACGGATAGGTGTTTTAATTCACTTTTGAATAAAATAAAAGCGAATTATTACTACAATTGCATATTACTTTACCCGAAAACCACCATAATACATTTAGGTCATGAACATCCTCGTCGTTGAAGATCATTTTTTGGTTCGGATGAGCATGAAGATCGTCTTGCAGGAGCTTTACAGCCAGGGCAATATCGATGAATCGGAGAGCTTCGATCATGCCATCGCCCGCATGCGCGGCAACCCCTACGACCTGATCCTGCTCGATATCGAGCTCCCGGGAGGGCAGGGCACCGGCATGATCGGCAGGATCCGCCAGTTTCAGCCCGACACCCCGATTCTGGTTTGTTCCGCGGCCGACGAGCAGCAGAATGCGCTCGCATTCATAGCAGCCGGCGCCAACGGCTTCCTTTCCAAAACCGCCGAAAAGAGCGAGACGGTCAAGGCCATCATGACGGTGGTCAAGAAGAGCCGTTATGTAAGCCAGGCCGTGCAGGAGCGGCTGCTGGATGTGGCAACTTACGGCAAGCAGAAGCGGACGCGCCCGTTTGGCATCAAAAGCCTTTCGGGCCGTGAGCGGGAGATTACCGAACTGCTCGTAGCCGGCAAGTGGGTGAAGGAAATCGCCGCTCATCTTGATATTCAATCCAACACCGTCAGCACATACAAAGCCCGCATATTTGAGAAGCTGGGTGTTGACAATGTGATTGACCTCGCGAGCAAGCTCCGCGAGCCGGATTTGCCCGAACAGCCGTGAGGGGTCAGGTCTCCTTCAAAAATGCCCGGAATGTGAGCGTAACCCTCGTTCCGGGATCCATTCGCTCCATTTCAATGCGTTCCGTCACGGTCGGTGCCAGTTCCTTGATCATCACGAGGCCAATTCCCGTTTGGGGCGACGAGGGGGGTAATGCTTTCCCTTCCATAAACCACGCGAGCAGCTCTTTGGATATTCCGCGGCCGGTATCCTCGATGATCAATTGCAGGCGGTTGTCGTGATGTGCCACGTAAGCCCTGATCTCGCCATTGTCGGTGAATTTGTTGGCATTGTCGATGATGTTATGGATGACGATTTTGAGCAGCTGCTGGTGCGTTTCGATGAATGTCCCGGCGGGTATCCGGTTCAGGAAAGTGTTGGAATTGATTTTTGTGTTTTTTCCATAGAGCTGCATATTTTCTTCCAGCAGTTCGTGCAGCGCCACCGTTTCACTTTTTGGCTCGCGTTTGTACACCTGGATCTTCACATAGGCCAGCAGATCTTCCAGCGAGCCTTTCACCATGCGCAACGCATCTTCAATGTTTTTGCCAAAAAGCGACACCATGTCGAACTGCTGCCGTTCGATCATTTTCTGCATTTCGCCGGCCACGATAATCGCCGCGCCCAGCGGAGAGCGGACGTCGTGGGCAATGGAGGCCATCAGGCGCGATTGCAGGTGCATCTGGTCCAGGAGCTCGTTTTGTGAGCTTTCCAGGTCGCGCAGCGTGCCCTGCAACTGGCTGGTACGCTCGCTGATCTGAAGTTCCAGGAGCCTGCTTCGCCGCTGTATCGACCGGATCCGGTATTTCAGGTAGAAAAACGCAGCCAGAAAGACCGCCAGCAGGATCGACAGGTAAAACCACCAGGTCTGATACCAGAATGGCGGAACTTCGATGTTGAGGGTTTCGTAGCCGTAGTTGCCGGTACCGAAACCATTCTTTTTTCGGATGTATAAGGTGTAATGTCCTTTGCCGAGGGTGGAAATGTTGATCGTCGCTTTGTTCGCAACGGGCGCATCGATGCCGAGCCAGTCCGCAGCGCCGGGCATGCTGCCGCCTTCCGCCAGGGCATAGGAGAATTCAACATTGTAATCGTTTCCAAAAAACGGCGTATTTACGTCAACTTTCAGCTGCTTTTGGCTTTGCAGGAAAATAATGTGCTTCTGCGAGGTGGTCAGGGTGTCCTGGTCGACCTCGATCCGGTCGATAATAATTTTTCTGTCAGGCATTTCCGCCGGTATCCGCTCCGGTTTGAACCATACCAGCCCATTGATAGAAGGCAGCGAAACGATGCCGGAAGGTAACCGGACGGCGCAGGGCTCACATCCGCCGTTGAATTCGTTGCTATTAAAGCCGTCGGTTTTCGAATAATGGTGGTAATATAGTTCAGCCGGTTGGTCGGCATAATCCCACAGGTCTTTTTTCAATACCTGGAACAACCCCCGGTTGGTGGGAATCCAGAAGAACCCGTTCCTGTCTTCGACGATACAATGCGCATTGGCCAGATAGCCCTTCCGGTCGAGGGGGAAGTGGGTCAGTTTCCCATTCCTGAGCAGAAAAAAGCCGTCTTTGTAGGTCGTTACCCAAACCTCGGTATTGTTTTGAGAAATGTAAAGGCTTCTTACGTACATGCCTTTCAACCCTTTGATTTCCGAAACCTGCTTCGTTTTCCGGGTGATCCTGAAAAGTCCCTGACCGGTACCAACCCAGACCGTGCCAGCCGGTTGTTCCACGACCCACGATACATTGGTGAGCGGCCCTTTCAGGAACAAAGAGGGCCGACTGTTACCGGTGAAGGGTGCGCTGATGGAGAAGAGGCCCTCCGTGCGGGTCGTGATCCAGATCGTCCGGTCGGTCCCCTGGTAGAGTTGGGTGATTTCCGAAGGCAATGTCCAGGCGAATTTGATCGCATTTCCGTCGGGTTCGAGCATCATCAGCCTTGTTGCCTGTTTACACCAGATGAAACCATTATGGTCTTTCAGAATACTGGATTTATCCCAAAACACGCTGCTCGTGACCAACGGAAGCTGCCTGCTCGTGATTTTGCCGGAATCGTCGGTGGTGTAGGCAATGCCCTGGTTCGATAGGATCGTGTTTTTACCGATCAGCGTTTGACCGTAGTAAACCTGGTCGGTACCGGGGTAGGGCGACGCCAGCGTACTGAACTTTTTGCGGGTTAGCACAAAAAGGCCGCTAAGCTGGCTGCCGATGAAGATGCGCTGGCTTTTGGCTTCATAGTAAATGGCGTTTACCTGCTCTTTTTTGAAATCAAATCCTGTCAGGATCAGCTCCGAATTTAAATCTCCGTTCCGCTCGGGAATCAGCCGGTATACAGCCATACCTGCTTGTATAAACGTCTGCTGCGTAGCATTGCTCCAATACATCCGGTACTGGCCCTGCCGGTATAAATGCTCATCGACCAGCGCACCTTTCAGAATGGCTGGCCGGGATCGGAACGAGGCTGAGTCAACGGCAAACCGGGTGAGTTGGCCGTTTTTGAGGTGGTAAAGGCTGTTTCCCGTCCGAAAGAAGTTCCAGGGGCCATCATCCGTCCAGCCAATGCTGCCTTTGCGCTTTTTCTGCCCGAAATATTCCAGTGTATGGCCGTTGAAAACGAAAAAGCGGTCGCCGCCGACGGGGTATACCGCGTAGTTCGGGTACGGATTTCCGTAATACAGCCTCGGGTGACGTTCCATGATGTGCCCCTCGTGCTTGCGCGGGTAGAGGAATGGCTGCCGCTTTACATATTGTCGGAGACTGGTGTCGAGCACGGCCCTTCCGTGATGCACGTGAATGAATTCCCAGTCGTCATTCAGCGCGAAAAAGCCGACCGGGTTTGAGCGCGGATCGATGTGGAACGAGCCTATGCTTGCGGCGGAATAGGTTTTGCCGAAATCGTCGAAAATCTTGAAATTCTTTCCGTCGAACCGCGCCAGGCCCCGTTGGGTGGAGAGCCAAATGTAGCCGAGCTCGTCCTGAGCTACACTGTAAACGCTATTTTGGGGCAGGCCGTCTTCGTCCGTATAATGGTCAATCCGGAACTCTTGTATTACCGGCGGCCGCGTGTTTTGGGACCAGGTACAGAGTGGCTTGCAGAATAGAAAGAAGAGTAAGAGGCAAACAGGACGGATGCTTGTATTCACTGTCGAGACTAATGCGTACGGAATGATCGACAAGATAGAAATTATTCTACATATTTCGATGAAATTCGCTGAGTGCAGACACGCGTATCCTGCCACCAGCCGCTACATCGGCTAATGGACGACGAAGGCCGGAATCGGTGGTGTTCAGGATTCCGTCAGCTTTTCCGAGGCGTGCATCGCCTTTCGGTAGGGGGACTCGTATTGTTTGAAGAACTGCTTCTTGGAATCGTGATAGCTGGAAACGGCGCCCAACCTGCTAAGCAATTTGATATAATACCAGGCGAAATCGACCTGATGAGGCTGAAAACCGCTTCGGGCGCTTTTCGGGAACAGATGGTGGTTGTTGTGCCACTCTCCGGCAACAATACCCGGCCAAAGCTGATTGATCGACCGGTCGTTTTGGTTGAAATCCGTACCGGGGCGTTGTTTGTCCTGGCCCTTTCCATGCCCTTCGTAGTTAAACGTGCGCACGCCGACCGCCCAGAAACCGGCCGCGCCGAACAATGTACATGCCAGTGCATGGCCGCCGAGCAGGAAGAACACCGCGTACCAGAACGACCAGTTGAGCAGCCAGTAGAGCGTGGCCCTCCCCGGATGTTGATAGGAGCCCCATTTAAGGTATTGCTGATAGGAATTTGCGATGACACCGGTGTGCCGCATGAGCGATTTTACGCGGTTGTATTGTTGCTCGCTGAGGTCGGAAGCGATGGGCTGATGGTTTACATCGGCCAGGAAGCAGTAAAGAAATCCTGCTTCTGCGTTGTACGGATCGCCCGGTCGGTCGGATTTGGCGTGGTGTACGTGATGTGAAACCACATAAATCTCTTCGGGAATCATACAAACCGTGAGATTTTGGGTAAACACACGCCAAAAGTGGTTCTTGAATTTGTAGGCGCCGTGCGTGCAATAGCGATGGTGCCAGACCGTGCCGTGCGTGCCCATAATGAACATGCTGTACACGAATGCGGCCAGCAGCAGCCAGAGATTGAAGAATTTGAAGATAAACAGCGCCAGGAACGGCACCATACAGAGCACTTTCATCCAGCTCATCAACGACAGCCAGTTCCTTTTGTCCTGCACAACGTTTAGCCGTTTGAAGAATTCAGCGAAAATCTGAGCGGCGCTGGGTTTGATCAGATTTCCTTGTTCATCCTGCCAACCGTATGAGGGGGGACGCAGAACTGTGTCGATAAATGCCATAAAGAGTGGGTGGTAACGCGAAGTTTTTTAATAAAAAATCCTCCCGGAAGGAGGATTTTTCGTTTGCCATGTAAATATGATTGATTACGCCAATGTAACGTTGACTGCATTCAATCCTTTGCGGCCGTTCTCAACTTCGTAAGTTACAAGGTCGTTTTCACGAACATTGTCTTTCAGACCTGATGTGTGTACAAAAATGTCATCTCCGCCATCTTCTGGAGAAATGAAACCGAAGCCTTTCGTTTCATTAAAAAATTTGACCCTTCCCTTATTCATACTTTTACTTTTTTTGTTAAGCTTCAAAGGTAGGATAAAATTCTGATGTTGTAACGGAAATATAATATTTGTAAAATTATTGATGAAGGTTAGTCAACTTTTCATAGCGTTTATCATACAAATCTCCGGAAAGCCAGTCTCTTGTGATGTATTTAAAGAATAGCATGGGGGGCTCATGTTTGTCGATAGCCGCCTGAAAATAAGCGAGCGCCGCCTTAGATTCACCAATCGAAGCATTTACAATACCCATATCGTAGTTGGCCACGACGCTGGTTTGATGGAGCGCTTTCATCTGCGTGAGAATGTCCCTGGCGCTTTCCGTTTCGCCCGACAATCCGAAAAGCACGCCGCATGCGCTGAGCGTAATGCCATTGTAGTTGATTTCCAATGCCGCTTCCAGCGCCTCCTGGGCCGCCGGGTATTGTTTGAGCGTGATCAGGTTCAGGCCGGTGATCATGTGGCCTCCCCAGAACGAAGGGTCCAGCGCCACCAGTTTACGTCCCTGTTCGACGGCCAGGTCGAACCGGGCCGAAATCCAGTACACATAAGCCGCATAAAAATTGTTGATCAGCGAAAAGGGTTCGAGCGTGAGGGCCAGGGCAGCTTCTTCTTCGGCTTCTGCGGGGCGGTCGGTGAGGGCGAGGTACAATGCGTACTGGCCGTGCAGGTCGGCCGTGTTCCAGTTCAGTTCCAATGCCTTGCTGAACGACCCGGAAGCCGCGGTAAAATTCCACTCGTAGAGCATTTGCATGCGGGCGAGCGCGAGGTAGCTTTCGGCGATAGCATCGTCCAGCGCAAGCGCCTGTTCGGTAGCTTCTTTCATCAGCGGCAAGGCTTTTGCGGCGGGCAAATGCCTGTAAAACCACATATTCAGGTAGCAGGAAGCAATGCCCGAATAGGCTATGGCGTAGGCAGGATCGATTTCCAGCGCTTCGCGGAAGTACCCGATGGCTTTGTGGTAGTCGTCGCTTCCGCCGAACTTGTTGTGGTAAAACCGCGCCCGCAGGTAAAGCTGGTACGCTTCCTTGTTGTTCGTATAGCGTTTGAATGCCGCCCCGGGCTCTTCGCCGAGCAACTCGATTTTTACCGCGTCCAGTATGGCCTGCGCGATCTCTTCCTGCACATCGAAGATGTCTTCCAATTCCCTGTCGTACTTTTCAGACCAGATGGCTGTGCCGTCTCCGGTATTCACCAGGCTGGCGGTAATGTGCAACTGGCTCGCCGTCGTTTGGAGGCTGCCTTCCAGGATATACCTCACTTGGAGCTGCCCGCCGATCCATTGCGGATCATACTGTTTGCCCTTGAATGTAAATGAGGACGTCCGGCCGGCGACCTGCAAACCAGGTACGCGGCTCAGCACGTTGATAATCTCTTCGGTGACGCCATCGCTGAAATATTCTTCTTCGGGGTCGTTGCTCAGGTTCGCAAATGGGAGAACGGCGATGGATATGGGTGCGGATGGCAGGTTTTCAGGGAGCATAAACAAACAGCTTTGCGGCAATTAACAAAAAAACTTGAAGTAACCGTGGGTCTATCGGGTTTATTACGCCACCACGCCCTGGCGGTACCGTACCCCCCAGCCGGCGATTTCGTTGATGATCGGTTCTACGGACCGGCCGTATTCGGTCAGCTCGTATTCGACAGTCACAGGCTTGGTGTCGAGTACGCGGCGGGTGATGAGCTGGTTCATTTCCATATCGTGCAGCTCCTTGGAAAGCATTTTGGCGGCGATGCCGTCCACCTCGCGGAGCAAGTCCATGAAGCGCATTTTATCATTGAGCAGCAGGGTGCCCAATATGTGGAACTTCCATTTTCCCGAGAGGATCTCCATCGCATCCTTGATCGCGAGAATCCTTTTTCTGCATTGCTGGGAGGTATTACAAGACGCTTCTTTTTTCATTTCCTGGCCTGATCTGGTCGTTTGTAAAGGTAAGCCGGGAGCGGGTAGTTTCCAAGAGGTAACCGGTTACCAAAGGGAAATGGATAACAATTGGAAACTATACACGGGATACTTTCGTGTATGAAAAACAATCCATTACTCTGCGATACCGAAAGCGGCATCTGCGAACTGCCATCGGCGCCTGCCGAACATATGGAAGGCCCTGTGGAACCGGGAACCAAGCCGGTTAAGATCATTTACTTCACCGACCCGATATGCTCCACCTGCTGGGGGATCGAGCCGCAACTGCGGAAACTGAAACTGGAATACGGCCAGCTGGTAGACCTCGAATACCGGATGGGCGGCCTGTTGCCCGACTGGTCCTACAACAGCGGGGGGATCAGCAAGCCTTCCGACGTGGCACCGCATTGGGACGAGGTGAGCCACTATTACAAGATGCCCATTGTCGGCGATGTTTGGCTGGAAGACCCTTTGCATTCGTCCTATCCGCCCTCGGTGGCTTTCAAAGCGGCGCAAATCCAGGATGAGGACAAAGCCATTGCGTTTTTGCGGCGGGTCCGCGAAATGGTATTTCTGGAAAAGAAGAACATTACCAGGTGGGAACACCTGTCGGATGCGGCGGGTTATGCCGGGCTGGATGTGGCGCGGTTCGAGCAGGATTATCACACGCAGGCGGTAACGCTCTTTCAGGAAGATTTGCAGCTGGCGGCGCAATGGGCGGTGCGGGGCTTTCCTACGCTGCTGGTTTTTAACCGGGAAGGCCAGCATGAGAAAGTGTATGGATTCAAACCCTACGATGTGTTCGAAGCGGCGATCGCCAGAATGCAGCCGGGGGCGCCTAGGGCCTGGTATAGCAAAAACTGGCAGGACCTGTTCGGTAAATATCCGACCCTCACCACGCAGGAATTTGCCGTGCTTGCGGGCCAAAGCTTTGAAGGGGCTGAAATTCAGCTTGGTACCCTCGCAAAGGAAGGTCTTTTGCAAACCTATGTTACACCAAATGGAACCCTTTGGAAATCAGTGGCTTCCTGATCAGAGCGCGAAAAGGAAGCCGATGCTCAATGCCTGGGCAAACTGGATTTTAGTACTTTGGTCTTTATCGTAAACCACGATAGCGCCCAGGTTTACATTCACATACTTGTTGATCTTGGCGGTCAGCTGGGCGTCCAGGCGGTTGTCGATTTCCAGCGGGTCGCGGAAGGTCGAAAACATCAGGTACCTGAATTTCAGGTTCACATCCTTGGCGATGTCCTTGTCGAAGTTGGCTACGAGCTGGATAAGCGCGGCTTCCGTACGTACGCGCTTGCCGATGGGCACGCCGTAGTTTTTCTGGTCGGGCGTGTTGACGTACAAACCGCGGTCGGCGACGATCGTTTGCCGCAAGGCACCGGGTGCCAGGTCTATGAAGAAATAGGGCGCAGGGCGGTATTCGATACCGATCGCTTCGGTGAGGTAGGCAGGCGAAAGCAGGCCGGAAACCTTTCTCTTGAAAGCGACGGTGTCGGTACTCGCGCTATACTCATAGCCGGCCGCGAACTGCGAGAGGAAGTTGATATTGGCGAAGAAGCTCCATTTCGGGGAGAGTTCGCGGTTGTATTTCGTATCGAAGAAAACCCGGTCGACGTTCTTGCGGCTCTCCTGGCCTTTGTTACGAACAATACCGTATTGGGATTGGAAATCGTTCCGCCAGGAGTTCTTCCCCGTCTTCTTTTCGTTCAATGCATTAAAAAACACGCCGAGCGCCACGGAGTTTACGCCGCCGCCCGTCCAGTTGGAGCTAAACGACCCCTGGTTGAGATTAGCCCCGAATTCGATCTTGTGCCAGGCCGTATCCTTGGCCGTTTTCAGCCGCCCGGCATTGATCGCATTGGAAAGGTCGACTTTGTTTTGTGCAAATGCTGCTGATAATGAGAAAATAAGGGAGAAAACTACACCCGGAATTACCGTCCTCGTACGCATACCCGAAAAAATACTATTTAACAATCCGGCGAATATATTCGTAATGCGGCTTTTCAAGCAAGTTTTCGCCCTGCAAAATCATGAATTTATTTATGCCCCTTCGAAATGTTCAATATGGCGTGCGGTAATGGAACAGAAATGCGCGATGCTGCACGCGTTAGTTCAAATGAACGGATGCTGTTATTTTTTGTTTAGAACAGTAAATAATAGCAGGATCAGACAAGCTTCATTTTCACAATCATGACATTCGAATTCTCAGCCGGCGCGGGCAGCGATTTTTTGACAGGTTTTTCCGAACAATTCGGTGTGCCCGTTTCCGGCGACGAATTGACGATCCCCGCCAAAATGGGGGAAGGAAATATCAAACGGATCGATCTGGGGGACGATTTCCGGCTGCATATCCACCAATACAGCTTCCGGGAGGAATTTGTTTTGAAAAGAACGGCGGCCGAGTCGATCAGCGACCTGGTAACGGTTATTTTTTACAGCGCGGCTTTTCCAAACAATCAGCTGTCCAATCGTGAAGTGAGTTTTACTTGTACCAAAACCCACGCGGCTTCTGTCGAGGTGTCATCGGGCGACCTCAATTCCGAGATCCGTTTCCCGCCCGGCCAGGAAGTCCGCTTTACGTCGTTGGGCATCCGGGCCGCATTGCTCCGCGAGTTGCTGGGTGCCACGGAACCTAACCAGCTCATCGAGACCGTCACCAGGGCGAACAGCACATTTTTGTACCATTTACTCATGATCCCCGACTTCGAACGAACGCTGAGAAGCCTGATCGAAAGCGAGCATACCGACCCGCTCAAAGGGTTCTTTTATAAGGTAAAGGCGCAGGAATTGCTGTATCAGGTATTTAGCAAGCTGGCGTTGCGCGAGGATAAGAAGCATTGCCAGCTTAATAATGCGGAAGCGAGTGTGCTCATGACCGTTCGGGACACGCTCGTGGCGGACCTGTCGGAGCCGCCGCAGCTGCGCGAGCTCGCCAAGCTGGCCAATATGAGCGAGACGAAACTGAAAATGCTTTTCAGGCAGGTTTTCGGCGACAGCATTTACAATTACTACCAGACCGCCCGGATGGAGGAGGCCGCATCGATGCTCCGGTACCCCGGCGTAACCGTTTCGCAGGTGGGCTACCAGCTGGGTTTTTCCAACCTGAGCCATTTCAGCAGGTTGTTTGCCAAGCACCATGGTAAAACACCCAAGAAATTTCAAGTTGCCGGATAGGACTATTTATTTGCCAAATCGGGTTATTTTGTTCTGATTCTGTGAAATAGCTTTGCTGTACCAAATAATCAGCAAAGTGAAATGAAAAAGATTCTGACTGAATACGTGACGGAAGGACTCCGTTTGAAAAACCGTGTCGTGATGGCGCCTATGACAAGATCCAGGGCCATTGATAACCTCCCCAACGACTTGATGGTACAATATTATGCGCAACGCAATGGTGCCGGATTGATCGTTACCGAAGGCACTGCGCCGGCGCCGGAAGGATTGGGCTATGCGCGCATTCCGGGTATTTTTAGCGACGCCCAAACCGAGGCGTGGAAAGGCATTGCCGACGCGGCGCACGAAGGGGGCAGCCGGATATTCATGCAGCTCATGCACACCGGGCGGATAGCGCACACGCACAACCTGCCCGCAGGCACACGCGTCATAGGCGTGTCGGAAATCATAGCCGACGGGCAGATGTGGACCGACCAGGAAGGTATGCTGCTGCATTCGAAGCCGGAGGCGTTGACCACCTCGGGTGTCCGGGAGGTCATCGATGAATTTGTAAAAGCCTCTGAGAATGCCGTCCGCGCCGGTTTCGATGGCATCGAGCTGCATAATGCCAACGGTTACCTGCTCGAACAGTTCCTCAACCCGAATGTGAACAACCGTACCGACGAATACGGCGGCTCAATCGAGAACCGTTCCAGGCCGGTGCTGGAAATTGTGCAAAAGACGGCCGACGTCATCGGGAAGACGAAGGTGGGGATCCGCTTTTCGCCGTATGGGACCTACAACGATATGACGCCGTACGACCGGAATGAGGTACGTGAAACTTACGCTTACCTGGCCGCGAAACTCAATGACCTGGGCATTGCCTACATCCACATTTCATTAACTCCCGACATCGATCAGGAAACACTGGAAGCAATCCGGGGAAATTTTACCGGTACGATTATCTTTTGCAACGGCTTCAATCCCGAAACTGCCGAAGCGAAATTGCATGAAGGCATTGCCGATCTGATCGCATTCGGGCAACCGTTTTTGGCCAACCCCGATCTGGTAACCCGTATCGAAACGGACGCGGTATTGAATACGCCGGATTATGATACCTTTTACACCGCGGGCGCGGTAGGTTATGTCGATTATCCTTCGCTGGATTTGATTGATAATTAATTTAATATGTTTGAAATATTAATTGATTTGCATTTCAGGGTGCATATTTGATTGATTTAATTAGAAATATATTTTTTAGAATATTGATATAATAGAAACAACTATTACCGTTTTGGGATTAACTAGTTCACCAAACTCTATTGATCCATGAAAAAAGCGGTACGGTTTTTCCTCCTTCCAGCATTGTTACTATTTGTTTGCCAAAATGTTTTTGCTCAGATTAATGTAGGTGTGCGTGCGGGTGTTAATTTTTCGAATTTCAGGCCTAATCCGCTTGATTACGAACCTAAGCCTGGCATAAATGCAGCGCTTCTGTTGAATGTTCCTCTTAATCAGCATTTGAGCCTGCAAGTGGAACCCGGGTATTCCCAGCGCGGCGCTAAGATTGATATGGATGGCATGTGGCTGGTGGATGGTGTCTGGCAACGAACAACGCTTTCTGGAAAGATTAGCTTGGGTTATATTGAAGTCCCGCTGTTGCTTCAATATAAACGGCGGATCGGGAAGTTGGAAGGTATTGTTTCCCTGGGGCCTGAATTTCGGTTCAGCGTTGGTCCGCAAACTGTAAAATCAACCAACCGTAATTATAAAGACCGGGTGCTGGTAGAGGAAACATATTATGATGAGTCGGTATCTAACGTTTACCGGGCTTTTGATTATGGGTTGGCAGGCGGAGTAGGGGTGGCGTATCCGTTGTCTTTCGGAAAGGTATTTGCGGAAGCGCGTTACCACCTTGGGTTAAGGGAATTAGGGCCGAATGTCGAAATGAAAAACAGGGGAATGTCTGCTCATATCGGAGTTTTGATCCCCCTCAAAAAATAATGTAAATGCCCTTTTTTAGCTATTTGAAAAACGCCAAAGATATACTCTTTGGCGTTTTATTTTAATCTTCTAATACAAATAGCCAATCGCTATTTAAGCTGTTTTCTTTCCTTTAATTAATGCGGTGACCCCGAGTACAATAACTGCACCGATAAAAGAAGTCAGAATACGCGAAACGATGGAAGGCAGCCCGAGGACGGCTTCAAGATCGTTCCCCAGCACCCAACCGCCGACAAAACCGCCCACAATACCCAGGACTATTTGCAGCCACAACGACAACGAGAAACGGCTAAATGCCTTGTCTGCCAGCCAGCCTGCCAGCGCACCGATGAGAATCGAGATGAGAAGATTTGTCATACCAATAAGTTTAGGTAAAAAGCTGAGCGAAAGTTTTTGTTGGATTATGCATTGCAATAATGTGATTTTTTTGGAATACAACAAGTTACTTAACGTAATCTTAAACTGAGCGAAAATAACCTCTTGAAAGGCTCGGATGTACCTGAACATTGCCGTAGATTGGTGCGCTGTACCGGGTTTGGTACGAAGCAAACCTGTTGATGTTCACATGTCCGTAAATACAAAAGGCCGGTTCCTGGCCGATGTCCTCCCGCTGGTGGCCGGTCAGGCTTTTTTTCAGACCGCGGGAATATTGGTAGCCGCATTGTCGGGATTGGTAGGGTACAACCTCTCTTCCGATAAATCATTGGCCACGTTGCCCGTGGCGGTAATCAGCGTAGGGACGGCCGCGGTACTGATCCCCGCTTCGATGTTCATGAAAAAATACGGTCGCAAGCGCGGGTTTATGGTGGGGATCGGGCTGGGGTTTCTGGCGGGCGCATTGACCTCGCTCGGGATTTACCTGGTCGATTTCTGGCTGTTTGTCTTGGGCAATATGTTTATCGGCGCCTATCAGGGGTTCTCACAATATTACCGGTTCGCGGCGGCCGAATCGGTGCCGGAGGCCGACCGGAGCAAAGCCATCTCGTGGGTTGTTTCCGGCGGGGTTTTCGCGGCCGTCGCCGGGCCGTCCATTGCGCGGCTTACCAGGGATATCGGTGAAATACCATTTTTCTACTCCTACCTGTCGATCATGGCCTTGTCGGTTTTTGCGGTGGCGGCAGTTTCCCGCATCCGGCACGATACGCGCCAGGCGGCTGTTCATGAGCCCGACCAGCCTGAACGGCCGCTTTCGGAGATATTGAAGCGCCCCGCATTCATCGGTGCCATCGCTTCTTCTGCGGTGGGATCGGCCGTGATGGTAATGGTAATGACTGCCACACCCATTACCATGAAAATATGCGGGTACAATGCCGACGACTCATCCCTTGTCATACAATGGCACGTGCTCGGCATGTTTGTGCCGTCCTTTTTTACGGGCGACCTTATTCAGCGTTTCGGGGCAATCAGGGTTATTTGCTGCGGGATTTTGATATTCCTGTTGCATCTGGCCCTGGCGCTGTCGGGAACCGATATTGTCCATTTCACCGCCGGACTGATATTCCTCGGGGTGGGCTGGAACTTCATGTTTATCGGAGGTACCGCGCTGCTTACCAAATCCTACGCCGCGGGCGACCGGGCCAGAAGTCAGGCATTTCACGACTTCATGGTGTACGCCGTGGCTACATTATCGTCTTTCACGGCCGGTGCGGCGCTCGATCGTTGGGGCTGGAATGTCGTGAACCTGATCGCCGTTCCGCTATTGATCGCTGCTTTCATTATCCTGCAATGGGTCGCATTGACGGGACGGAAATCGCAAACTGTTCAGTAGTCCGGCCAATCAGGTTCTGGTTACGTGCGAATGTAAACGTATCACTTCTTTTCCGCGCCGGGGACTCGGCCGACGGGGATCCGGCCGCCGAGCAGTTTCTTTTCCGCGTCCGTCAGATCATCGACCAATGCATAGCGCCTGGATTTCGTAATCGCCATTTCATCAATCACATCGACCATATTCTTGTAGGTTGACCCGGCAGTGGGCTTGATGACCACGACGAAGGAGCTGTTGCCATCGTCTGAGGGGTCAAGGGCACGGGCCCTTTTCTGTGAAGCGAAGATGACATTCCGTAACTCAAAGCCCGGACGGGTGGTTTTGAGCGCAGCTGCTGCCTTTTCGTCGTCCGCGCCGATACCGTCGAGGTAGTAAATCTGATCGTGATCTCCCAGGAAAATCGTCAGCGGCATTGTTTCCTTGATGGTGCAGCCAAAATCGAGATAGGACAGGTCCATATCGGATGGTGTTTTGTCGGGAAAGACTACTGCCATCGAATTTGGCTTACTCATCGCAATCGCAAGCATGAAGAATATGATCAGCAAAAAGCCAAGGTCCACCATGGGGGTCATGTCCACCCTCGTGGAAAGCCTCCTTCGTGTTCTACCGGAGCCCGTGCCCCGGGCCTTGCCGGAAACTTCTGTCGCTGCCATTGATCAGACTGGTTAGTGGGTGAAATTCGCCTGAACCTCACTGATCAAATATATAATTTAATTAAATGTTATAGCAAGCTTCGAGTTAACTTTTTTGGCGACATGCTAAACCGCCACTTTGGGCTGGCGGAGCATTTTGAGATGCTCGGAAGGGGTAAAGCCGGTGATTTCCTTGAAGTAACGGTTAAAGGAAGACTTCGCTTTGAACCCGGATTGGTAGGCCAGCGACAAGAAGTTGACATCCTCCGGCCGGGCCGATGACAGCGATTCGATCTGTTTCAGGGCGAAGGCGACGCGGTATTCGTTGATATATTGGTAAAAAGACTTCCCGGCAAAGCTGTTGAGCGTCTCGGACAGATGGTATTTGTTGATTCCCGTCAGGCCGGCGAGCTTGTCGAGGTTCAGGTCGCAATCGGTGAAAAAGCGGTGGCGGTGCATTTGTTCTTCGAGCGAGGCCCAGATTTCCTTTTGCTTGTCCTCCGGCAATACCGCTTTTTTGGACAATGCGGCTTCCGGTGTTTCATTTGGCGGCAGTTCCGACGGCGCGGCCGAATGTACATCCCTATCAGCCGCGACGTTACCGGCGGCAGGCACGGCACCAGCTACATATTTGTAATACACGATCATGACGCAGATCCCGCTCAATGCCGTATACGTAATGATCCGGATGGGGATCATCAGGTCGGCATGGAAGAATGTGTTGGCAAAATAAACCGGCGCGGAAACCATTATCATTCCCAGAAAAGCCCAGGCAATAATCGCGACGATGCGCTTCTCCACGACCTTGCCGGCATCGAACCCGTTCCGTATCCGCAGGGCCAGCGTGGCGTAGCCGATGTCGGAAATCAGAATGCAGGCGTAGCTGCCGAGGTTGTACCATTTGAGCAGCTTATACCCCGATGTCCCCGAAAACAGGATAACCCCCGCAATGGTAAAATAGGCGATGGCGGCTGCGATGAAGGGCAGGAATACGTACCAGCGCGTGGCAGGCATGAAGGCGTCGTCACTGACCTTGCGCGCATACAGGTACACGAGCGGCCCGTAGCAGAAGCCTATAAACGTATTCATCTGATGCCTTACCTGCTCGTCGCTCACAAAGTTGTAAATCACAAATTTGATCGAAAGATGGCAGGCGATGCACGCGATGAACATGATCAGCAGCGTGTCGGCGCTCGTCCGTACTTTGCCTTTCCATAGCATACCCGCGGCGACGATCGCCTGAAAAATGCCGATTGCGATGATGTGATGCATGGATGGGATAATTGCTCACCTGCAAATTTACGCGTCCAATATTACCTGGATGTTAAGGAACCCGGCGCCGCCTGTCCGGGAGCCGTCGCTTTTTGTTTCTTAATGATTTGTTAATAATTGTTCAATTGGCTGTAAATCAGTTGGGTGTAAGTGTCAGCCCAACGAGTGGGACTTTTCCCCGTACCAGCTGTTGGCGTGGGTTGAAGCGGCGGGGGGGCGCCCGCACCTTTGCCGGAAACAATTTCGGACAACGATGTACACTTTTACAAAAAACGGTCCCCTCACCGGAAAACATTTTAAATGCCTGCGGTTGCTGGCGGTCCTGGTAACCTTCTCTTGCGGCGTGCATGCGCAGACGATCAAGGGCGTGGTGATCAGCAAGGACGGAAGTTTGCCCGGCGCGACGGTCCAGATGCCATCCCACCAACTGGCCGCTTCCACGGAACTGGACGGTTCATTTACTTTGAACACAGCCCGGGAAGGAAGCTCGCGGCTGGTCATTTCCTATGTGGGGTATGGCAGAAAGGAAATAGATGTTACGATTGGCAAAGGCATTACCGACCTGGGCAATATAGAACTGCGCCCCGACGAGCAGAATACACTTGGCGAGGTGCTCGTGACCGGCAGCATGGCGCCGTCGCAGATCAAGGCGATGAGCATTAAAAGGAATGCCAATGCGATTATCGACGTAATGGCGTCCGACGCGATCGGTAAGCTGCCCGACCGCAACATTGCCGAGGCCGTGCAGCGCATGCAGGGCGTGGCAGTGGCGAGGTACCACGGCGAGGCCGACCAGGCCACTGTGCGTGGTACGCCCTTCGCGTGGACTTCGACGCTCTTCAATGGAAGCAGGCTGCCGAGCTCGAACGTGCTCGGGAACCGCTCTTCGGTACTCGACGCCGTGCCTTCCGAAATGATCCAGTATGTACAGGTAGCGAAGGCCATCACACCGGATATGGAGGGGGATGCTATCGGTGGCTCCATCAATTTCATCACCCGAACAGCCCCTGCTTACCGCCAGCTCAACGCCAGCCTCGCGGGAGGGTACAATTCATTTTCAAAAAACGGCACTTACAATGCCTCGTTGATCTACGGCGACCGGTTTTTCAAAGACAAGCTGGGTGTAGCGGTGGCCGGTGCGATCTGGGACCGCCAATGGGGTGCCGATGCATTCGATGTGAGTTATAATACAAGCCTTCCCGACCCGGTGCAGAAAAAATCCATCAACTCGGTGATGTTCAAGCGGTACATGGGGAAACGCCAGACCATGGGCTTGAGCGTAGGTATGGAATATAAGTTGAATGGTGGCAATAAGCTGTTTTTCCGGGGTATGTTGAATAAATTCAATGATATTCGTCCGGTTTCGGAATCCTATATTGACTATACCAACAGCCGCTACCAGTATAACTACCGCTATTCGCATTACCAGACCGCCATCCGGGGTGGTGAAATAGGCGGGGACCACCAGCTGTCGCCGAAAGTCAAGCTGGACTGGTCGTTGAGCGATTACACTTCGAAATATTTCCTCGAAACCCCTCCAACGTACGGTACCAAGGGTTTGCCGATCGCCACTTTCCGGCAGAAAATCACTGGTGGCTTTAAAAACCTTTCGTCGGACGGCAAGCGTTACTGGGCCTTCGATTCGCCCGACGGCAAGGGAGGCGATCCGATGCATTTCGATGCCGGCCTCACGAATGCCTCGGAAACCATGGACCCGCAAAAGCTGCTGCTGCAACAGCTCGTCATCGCCCAGCTCAATAACAGCGAGCACGACCGCAACGTGCAGCTCAATATCCAAACCGAGGCGACAAGGAATTTTAAACTCAAATTCGGGGCGAAGTACCGGCACAAATACCGGGAAAGTACCTACGGTTCGAGCATCGTGTTTATGCCCGGAGCAGCGCTGGGTGTTCCCAATGCACCGGCATTGCTGAGCCTCGCAAGTCTGCAAACGGCCAAACCGGCGCGCGGCACGGAGTTTTTCGGACAAATGCCGGGCAGCCACAACCAGTACCTGATGGACCCGCTCACGAAGGACCAGCTGTTCAACCTTTACAGCTCGGAATCACTTTCGAAAAACGGGTTTGTCGAGGTGACCCCCAAAACCAATCCGACGGCGCTCTACGAAGGCTCGGAGCAGGTGGCCGCGGCTTATGTGATGGCGGAATACCAGGTCAGCGACAGGCTCCGCGTCGTGGGAGGCGTGCGTAACGAGTACACGTACATGAAGCTCGAAGGCTCTGCCGCTACCATTGCCGGTACACCGGCCACGACGGTCATCAGCCCTACGAATGTGGTAAACCGTTACAATGCGCTGCTGCCGATGCTGCACCTCAAATACGCGGTGAATGCGAAAACCAATGTGCGCGCAGCCTACACCAGGACTTTCATCCGTCCGAACTTCGGCGACATGACGCCGGGTACTTCCATCGATAATACCAAAACGCCGATGACCATCAGCCAGGGTAACCCCGATTTACGGCCGACATTTTCCAACAATTTCGACCTGATGGGCGAGCATTACTTTCAGAATATCGGGTTGCTATCCGGCGGGGTGTTCCATAAGCGGATTGAGGATGTGGTGTTTACCAATATGGGGATGCAAAAGGTCGACGGAAACGACTACCTCGTAACGCAGGCCAAAAACCTTCAGAATGCTTCATTGCTGGGTTTCGAGGCCGGTATTAACAGAAGGCTGGATTTCCTGCCCGGTTTCTGGTCGGGATTTGGGGTGGAAGTGAACTATACATTCATCGACAGCCGCGTGAAAGTGCCGAGGGGCGCGGAAGGGAACGTGACCATGGACCGCACGCAGCTGCCGAACCAGTCGAAAAACCTTTTCAATGCCATCCTGTTCTATGAAAAGAACAATGTGATGATACGGCTCGCCGGAAACTACCGCGGCGCGTCCGTCGAAACGATCAACCAGCAGCTCGGCCCCGATTACTATATCTGGACAGACGCCAATTTCACCATCGACGCTTCCGCGACTTACACGATCAGCAAGCGTCTGCGCGCATTCGTGGAACTCAACAACCTCAGCGATTCCCCCATTAAAATGTACATGGGCGACCACCGACGCACCACATCCACGGAATGGTACGGCCGCAAAGGACAGGCGGGGCTTCGCTGGGACATTATCAAGTAACCAAATCCATTTTATAACACCAACACATGAAAAAGCTGATTTTCTGTTTAGCATTACTAATACCCGTGATTTCATTCGGCCAGCTCGCCGACAGCACGCGCCGGCTCGTACACGTGCGCGGGGCGGTGAATTTCCGCGACGTGGGCGGCTATAAAACCACCGACGGCCGCCAGGTCAAATGGAACAGGGTGTTCCGCAGCGCTTCCATCCAGGGGCTGACGCCCTCGGACCTCGATACGCTCCGCGCCAAACAGATTTATACCGTGATCGATTTCCGCGGCAAGCAGGAATCCGCGCAAGCGCCCGATCGTCTGTTGCCGCACACCGATTATCTACTGAGCCCGGCCGGAAGCGACGACGGCATAATGTCGAAGGAGCGGATGAGCCAGATGTTCAAAGGCGAAGGTTTCCTGGAAGAGTTCTATGGCAAAGGAGGAATTAAATACTTCGGAGAACGATATCGCCCGCTTTTTCAAAAACTGCTGGCCATGAACGACACCACTGCGATGCTCTACCATTGCACCGGCGGCCGCGACCGCACCGGCATGGCTACGGCACTGTTCCTGTACACGTTGGGCGTTCCGAGAAATACGATCAATGAAGATTTTACCGCTTCGAATATCTACCTGCGCCCGATGATGGGACGAATGATGAAGCCAATGGCCGAACAAACCGGTATGACCGTCGAGCAGCTCAATAAGAAAATGGAACTCCGGCCCGAGTTGCTGGATATCTTCTTCGAGGCGCTCAAATCCGAGTACGGCAGCGTGGAAGCTTTTATGCAAAAGGAGATGGGAATCGGGGAGAAGGAAGTACGGTTGCTGAAAGCGAAGTATACGATTTGACATTATGTAAATAAAAATACCCCCGGCCAGGCGAATGGCCGGGGGCTTTTCATTTACCCTGCCCGGAGGCATTTTCGTATTCCTTCACGCAAACGTCCAGCGGTTTTCCCTGGGTGTAAATACAGTCGCAGAAGTGCATACAGGCTTCCGGGTTACTGTTGCCTGCACAGCCGTTGGTGCATTCCTCGGCCGAGTTGCCGGGGCGGATGTTGTATATATAAAGGTTGCCGATGATAACGGCCGCAATGGTGGCGATCACCAGCCCGAAGAATGCGAAAGGGAATTTGTTGCCGCCCTGCTTGTATTCGGGGAGGCCCAGGTCGGCCGTTTTAAATGGCAGAATGTACCGGATCCTGTCGAAGTACCAGCAGAGGAGGAAGGCATTCGCCAGCAGGATCAGCGTCACGATGCGTGTACCTTCGAACCGCGTTGCGTGCACCAGCACGAAGATATTGAGCATAATAGGAAAACCCATGAGCGCGCCCAGTACCGCCGTGCGCGGGATGAGCAGCAGGGCCGCGGTGACGAGCTGCCCGGCACCGATAAATGGGTAGTAGAAGCCCGTCAAATGCAGCGCGTCGAAGTAGTGCCCCAGCGGGTGGTTCGAAGGCAGCGCAGTGAACCGTTCGCCCATTACCTTCACCACACCCGACGGAATGAAGGCCATAGCCACCCCAATGCGGCAAAAAGTGGCGAAGTAGCGGAACCATTTGTTCCCTTTTGCTTCCAGATAAAATACAGCCAGGCGGTTTAAAAGATTCATAGCGATGGAAATTTTCTCAAATATTTAAAAAGTACTTTGTGTTTCAAAGTTTAATGAAAAAATCTTTTCTGATTTTTGGAAAAAAGCGGTGCACGCATAGTTTGTAGCGTTTTTTCGACATTAAAATAGTATTAATTATTACTTCACTGACGGTTACAACAGGCTAGATTAGCGGGTCGCAGACTTCCATAATCAACCGTTATATGCAGAAGCTATTTTTACAAACCACCCTGATCATCGCCTTCGGATCAGGCATTTTCAACACCACATACGCACAGGTAGGCATAGGCACGCAGATGCCGGACGCCAGTGCGCAACTAGATATCGTTTCCACCGCGAAAGGGCTGCTCGTGCCCCGTATGACCACCGCACAGCGGACGGCCGTCGCGAATCCCGCCGATGGTTTGCTCGTGTACGATACGGATAGCAAGCATTTCTGGTTCTATGCGGGCGGAAGCGGATGGGGCAAGCTGGATAATGAGCCATTTACGCTGCCGTATTCGGCCACGCAAAGCAGCACCCCGGGCTTGATGACGATTACAAACCAGGCCAATGGCTACGCCGCGAGCTTCAAGGTGGACCAGGCGGTGAGTACCAGCGCAGCTGTGAGAGGGGAGGTGAATTCCCAGTTTGCGAATTTTGGTACGGCGGGTATTTATGGCATTGCTTCTGGAAGCGTCGGGCAGGCGGGGGCGTTCCATGCCAGCAATCCGGCTGGTGACGGAAACGGAATTGTCGTAATAGTTGAAGGTACCGGCGACGCCGTTATAGCTCAGGCGAAGCAAACAGGTCATTCCATTTATGCCGCGCATACGAATGCGGGCAATGCCATTAATGCTACCATTTCGGGCGCAGCTTCGGGAAAGGTTGCTTTCTTCGGGAATACAGCCACTAACAACACCAATAATATCGTCGAGATCAATACGCAAGGTAAGGGAAATGCTTTCCTGGCCAACCACAGGGGAACGGCCGGTAATATTGCAGTGTTTCAAGCCGCGGGGGCCAACGTCGCCCGTATTGACAGGGCAGGGGTAGGGTATTTCAATGGTGGTACCCAAAATTCCGGTGCCGACCTTGCGGAAGCTTTTGAGGTGACCGATAACATCGCATCGTACGAGCCGGGTGACGTGCTCGCGATCGCTACCCAAAAGGACCGGACGGTAGAAAAAAGCGCCGGGGCCTATTCCACGCTGGTATTGGGAGTGTATGCCACCAAGCCGGGCGTGCTGCTCACCGATCAGCCGATTGACGTGGAAATGATCGACAGGGTACCTATGGGCGTGGTGGGGGTAATTCCTACAAAAGTGTGTACCGACGGCGGTGCCATTCGCCGGGGCGATTTGCTGGTAACGTCCTCCCGCCCGGGAGTAGCCATGAAAGCAGATCCCGACCAGGTAAAGCCGGGCCAGGTAATCGGTAAGGCATTGCAGAACTATGCCGGGAATGAGGTTGGGAAGATCAATGTTTTTGTGAATGTCAAATAAATGAAAAGGCCGCCGGGTTACCGGCGGCCTTCTTATTACTCGCTTTTCAGGACCTTCGCCGGGTTGCTGCGGGCAGCGCGGGCGGTTTGCGAGCCGATCATGATCAGCGCGAGCAGCATCACCGCCAATGCCCCGCCCAGCATCTCCTGTATGCCAATGGGCTGGTGGTAAGCGAAGCGGGTCAGCAGCAGTTTGTCGAACAGCAGGTAAGTGGCGGGCAATGCGATCAGCGCTGCCACAGCCAGCAGCGTGATAAAGCCGCGGCAAAGCAGGTATACCAGTCCCGGTTCACTGGCGCCCAGTACTTTACGGATACTGATTTCCTTTAATTTGGTTTCGGTTGTGAACACGACCATCCCGAAAAGGCCTAGCGAAGCAATGCATATCGCGAGGAATGCCAGGAAACCGATGACTTTGACCATCATGGAAAACTGGCTGTAAGCGTTTTCAATCTGATCGTCGTAAAAGGTTGCTTTCAGCGGGTGTACCTTGTCGAACCGCTTCCAGGCCGATTCAATTTTTGCCATCGTGCTTTCCAGGTCTGTGGAAGCTATTTTGAGGTTGAGATAACCCCATGGTTCGCTTTTGGAGTAGCGAAACATCACAGGCTCTATCTTGTTTTCCATTGTCCCGTAATGGAAGTCTTTCATGACGCCGATAATCGTCAGGTCGCGTCCGTCGACCGACAGCACATGGCCCAATGCCTTCTGCGGGTCGCGTCCACCGATATTGAATCGTTTTAACACCTGCTGGTTGACGATCACCTCGCTTTCCTGCCCTTTTTCGGGACGAAGCGTAAAGTTCTGGCCGATTAGCAGCTTGTGGTTGTGAATGGGCACGTAGTTTTCATCCACCGTATTGACCCAAACCAATGCCGAGTCGCCGGGCGACGATTCATTAGCGCGATACTTTACATCAAAACCATACATGCTTCCCAGGCTGGTAACCATGCTGGAATGCGAAATCTGCGTTACCCCGGGGATTTCCGAAAGCTCTTTTTTTAATATTGACGCGTCGGTGCCGCTGAGTTTGATATTCAGGATGTTTTCGGTCGTGAAGCCGAGGTTGAAATTCAGGAAGCCCTTGTACTGGCTGTAACCTACCAGCGTGGTGGCAATGAACACGAGCGAGAGGGTGTATTGTGCCACGATGAGCACCCGCCGCAGCCCGATATGTTTGAAAATCCGGAGCCCGGAAGCATCTTTCATGGCCGACAATGCATTGATCTTCGAAAAGAAAACGGCCGGAAGGAAGCCCGCAAGGAGGCCGGTGGCGATGGCCAGAAGAAAAAACCAAAGTACGGAGCTGAGGGAAAGGTCCAGTGTGAATATCTCGGGAATATGCGGATCGAGCGCCAGGAATTCACGCCGTAAAAGCAGGTACAGCGCGAACGAAAAGAACAAAGCCAGGAAGGCGATCATCACCGCTTCGGTCATGAACTGCCCCAGCACATGGCTCCTGCGCGCACCGATGATCTTGCGCACACCTACCTCGCGCGAGCGCCTGAGCGACCGTGCGACCGAAAGGTTGGTGTAATTGAAACACGCCGATAAAATGATCACAAATGCCAGCCCGCCTAATATCCAGAGCGTAAGTGGCTCCATATGCGGCCCCATATTGTTGGATAATTTCCGGCCCAGAGCGATGTCTTTCAAAGGTTGGAGCGATAATGTCACTTTTTTGTGGATCAGCGCTTTATTTTCCTCCGTGCTGATTTGGTTGAGCGCCCGCTGCACACCTGCCGTGCTGCCGCCTTTGGCAAGCGTGATGTACGTGTAGTTGGACCAGACATTATCCCAGTTGTAAAACCCGTCCTGTTTCTTCCCCATCGTTGCGTCCGCCGTAGCGAACGACACCAGGGCATCGAAATGAATGTGGGAAAGGTGCGGAACATCCCGGACGACGCCGGTAATCTGGTAATCGAGCGTGTCGAAACGTACTGTTTTCCCCAGGACGTTGGTATTGCCGAATAATCGCTCCGCCGTTTTTTCTGTCAAAACCAGTGAATAGGGGTCTTTGAGTGCCGTGGCGGGATCTCCTGCTGTGAGGGGAAAAGTAAATACCTTAAAAAATGACCGATCGGCCCAGGTGGCTTCCATCGGAAAAGTGTTTTGTCCGACCTTGGCATCTCCCGAAAAGCCATTCCGCAGGATCGTGAAATTTTCCACACCCGGCACGTCGCCGGCAAGTCTCTGAAAAGTCCGGATCGATGTGGAAGCGAGGTCCATCGGCGCCTGGCCATCGTTCTGATGATGGGTGATGACCCGGTAAATGTGGTCCTTCTTTTCGTGAAAATTATCATACGAACGGAGGTCGTTCACAATGGCGATCACCAGCAGCCCCACCGACATGCTCACGGCCAGTCCGACGACATTGATGAATGAGAAGAGTTTGTTGCGGACGAGGTTGCGTCTCGAAGTTTTGAAATAGCTGCCGATCATCATGAAATGGGTTAGAAAAGTGAGAGGTTCTATTTTACGGATGGTATAAGGCCGCAGGAACTTGATCACGTCGAGCCAATAGGTCAGCCGCGCATACCGGAGGCCCTTGCGGGGCACATTCCGGATGAAATATTCGTAGAGGTCGCCTTCCAGGTCTTCGAGCAGCCGGGGCCGGCAATACCATCTCAGGAAAGCGGTGGCCCATTTCGGAGGTTGCGGATCTTTGTTCATATCGAGCCTTCCAGGTTAAAGCCGGGAATATTCCGCCAGATAGCCTCGCGCAGCTCCTTCGCACGCATGAGCGCCACCTTACCCGCGTGGGTCACTTCATAAAAGCGCTTCCGTTTGCCGCCCCGCGTGGCGCTGGCGTCGCCGAGGTGGCTTTTGGCGAGGCTTTTTTCTTCGAGCCTGTTCAACACGGCGTGCACCACGCCCAGCTTGGCCGAGCGGCCCGTATACCTTTCCAGTTCATCGCAAATCGCCACACTGTACGCCTCGCTTCCGAGCGCCGCGATGGTGAGCAACACCAGTTCTTCAAATTCGCCAAGGTTAGTCCCTTTCATCTGGCCGACAATGGTTTAATCTATTTAGTCATTAAATGTATGTATTATCAAAATATAAAATCATGTTTTGTATGTAAAATATTTTCAGGGCTATAAAAAAAAGCGAGGCCGCCGTGTCCGGCAACCTCGCTTGACCAGCAGCCACTGCGAATGACTACATCAGACAAAAACTTTATTTTACCAGCCCGGATTCTGACCCAGGGCAGGGTTGCGGATGCGATCGGGTTCCGGAATAGGGTAGAGGTATTTCTTATCGGCCCATTCGCGTGCGCCCGGGTTCCACATCACTTCTCCTGACGTGCCTTTCGACAGCTGGATGCGGCCTACCGCGGTCGACGGGCTTACGTCCACGAATGCGATCCCCGGTGTAGTCGACGTAGGTTTGGTACCCTGGTAGAAATACACGTCGTTCTTGCCGTCGCCATTCAGGTCGTACTCTCCCAGGGCCGGTACGTACATACCGTTCATCGGCGTATCCTGGAACAGGTTGCCCAGTTTCCATCTTCTCAAATCGTCGGGACGGAGGCCTTCGAAAACCATTTCCGTACCTCTTTCGCGCAGTACTTCCAGCAATACCGCATTGTTGAACTTGCCGCCGAAGAACGATATCATGTAAGGATCGGCAGTAGTAGGCAGGCTCGTCAATGTGGCGCCGGTGATCCCCGCACGCTTGCGCAATGCGCCGATGGTGTTGGTCCATTCAGCGTCGGTCATCTTGTCGAGTTCGGCCAATGCCTCTGCTTTGTTCAGAAGTACTTCCGCCCAGCGCATGATGATATGGGCGTTGTCGTTGCGGCTTTCGTCGTCGAAAGGAAAGCGCTCGTCGTAGCACCATTTGATCGGCTGGTAGCCGGTATAGGTCTGGCTGAAATTCGGTGGCGCAATTACCGGCACGCCGTTTTCGGTACGGGTATAGTCGCCGGTGCGGATCGTTTGTTTCAAGCGCAGGTCGCGGTTTTTAACCTCGTCTACAAATGGGGTCGTTTCGTAACCCTTTTTGCTGGTAAACGGCGTACCGTCCAGGTTCAGGTAAGTATTTACAAAACGGCGGGTCAGGCTGGGACGGTTACCATAGGTGGGGCTGATAAACCGGCGGTTGGCCGAGCTGTACACCTGCAAGCTCGCGCTCAATGCTACCGAGAGGATCGTTTCGTCGGTGTAAGCGCTTTTTGCGAGGAACATTTCGCGGTAGGCCCTGTCGGGCGCACTCGAATGCAGCGTAAAGCCAGTGATCGCATTGGCCTCCTTGACAACCTCCTCATACCAGGTGTTCGCAGTGGTCTGCTTGTTGTCCTCGGTATGGTATTTCCGCCACGATGCCTCGAACAATGCAATCCGCGTTTTATAAGCGCGGGCCACGTTTTTGGTAATGCGCGTCACCGACGGGTCGGATGTCAGCGTAATGTTCTCGATCGCGAAATTGAGGTCCGCAAGCACCTTGTCCATTACTTCGTAGCGGTTCATGCGCGGGCCGTAGAGCGCCGCATCGTCGTCCACCCCGATGGTCTTATCGATCCAGGGCACATCGCCGAACCTTTTTACCTTGTCGAAATAGAACAAGGCACGGAAGAAGCGCGCTACACCCAGGTAATGATTCTTGGTTGGGACGGTGCTTTTTTCTGCGTTTTCAATGAAGTAATTGATGTTGCGCAGCTGGGTCCAGCTCCATCCGCTGCTGGTGATCGGGCTCAATGCATTCACAGCCAGGTAGTCGTCCACGCCGTTGCGTGCCACGAGGTCGGAGTTGTCGTCGATCTGGAATACGCCTACGTCCGTGCCGGGAAGCAGGTCATAAAATGAGGCGGCGTAGAGCTCCAAACCGCTTTCGGAGCCGAATACCGCTTCGTTGGTGGCGGTATCCACCGGTACTTCATTCAGGTCGCAGGAACTTGCCGTCGCGAGCAGCATCACGGCAAGGGTATAGCTAAGTATTTTTTTCGTCTTCATAATTGCATTAGAAATTGAGTGACAAGCCGATCGATACGGACTTTAACATCGGGTAATTGTACCCGTCACCAGCGGTACCGCTGCCACCGCTCAGGTCACGGTCGGATCCGTAAATGCTGGTCACGTCGGTGTCGCGGGTCCATTTGTACAGCGGCGACCAGGTCCAGATGTTTTCACCTGAGATATATACTTTCAGGTCGCGTGCATGGATTTTAGAAGTAATACGCTCCGGAATGGTGTAGCCGATTTGCAGGTTTCTCAGGCGGACATAGCCCACATTCTGCATGTAACGGTCGTTGGCTACCTGCAATGCGCGGCCCGAGCCCTGCGCGATATAACCTACCAGACGTGGGAGGTAAGCATCGAAGTTACCCAGTTCCTCGCGGTACATATTGTCTTTCTGCCAGCGTGGGTAGGCGTTGTACGGACGGTTGTATTGTCCCCAGAAACGCGCTTCCGAAGATGGGTACCAGTTTTGTTTCAACACACCCTGGAAGAAAGCGCCGAGGAAGAAGCCGTTCCAGTCTCCCGACAAGTTTACACCATATGTATAGCGCGGCTCGGAATTACCGATAATGGATTTGTCGCCTGAGTTACCCACGCGGTTCAATCCCTGGTAAATCACGTTGTCGCCGTCCAGGTTCTGGAATTTGAGGTCACCTACGTAATTCTTGCGGGTGTTGGTATTCGGAATGTTTGCCTGAGAAGGGGATTCCGCGATTTCAGCATCCGATTTGAACAGGCCTGCCACCTTGTATCCCCAGATTTCGCCCACGCGCTGGCCTTCGTAGTAGTCGGTCAGGTTTTTGTCGGGGTTGTTATACTTGGTGATAGTCGCCTTGTAGTCGGCCAGGGTGAAACGGACGTTGTAATGGAAAGGCTTCGACGCCATGTTGAACTGGTCGTCCCAGTTGATCGAAAGCTCCCATCCGTTCGTTTTCAGGTCGGCATAGTTTCCTTTTGGAACGCCCGTTCCAAAAACAGCAGGCAATGTCGGCCCTACGGTGAACATGTCCGTCGTTTTGCGTTGGTACATATCCCCCGAGAATTGGAGGCGGCCATTCAACGCATAGAAATCAAGACCAAGGTTGGCGGTTGTGGCTGTTTCCCAAGTCAGACCGTTCGGTACGACACCCGGCATGCTCGTCGTTTGCGGGCGAATTCCGTTGATCACACGCCCCGATTGCGAAATGCTGAATTTCTCATTGAATGTGTAAGGATCGATGTTACCATTACCCAGCGAACCGTAGGAAGCGCGTACTTTCACGTTCGAAAGGATTTTTGGGTCCACTTTCCAGAATGACTCTTCGGATACCCGCCATCCTGCCGAAACCGACGGGAAGAATGCCCATTGCTGGTCGGTCGGGAACTTGGAAGAGCCATCGTAGCGTCCATTCACTTCGAGCAGGTAGCGCTCGCGGAAGTTGTAGTTCAAACGGAAGAAACCGCCGGCAATGGCCCATTTGCGGTAACCGCCCTGTGTGGTAATGCTTTGTCCCAATGCGAGGTTGATATCGTCCGCGCCGCTATACACGATACCGTTCCGCTGCGCAGCCAGGTTGGTCGTCAGAGAGCGTTCGTAGTTGAAACCACCCAGCAATGTGAAGTTGTGGGTATTGTTGAACGATTTCACGTAATCGGCATAGAAGTTGGTAGCCAGGTAGTTGATCGTGTTCCGTCCTTCCGCAATGTCGTTGGTGTTCGTGCCCGTGTAGCCGATTACGCCTTTGGTACGGCTGTATGGCACCTGCACGCGGATCTGGCTCGTTGCGAGATCGGTGCTCTGGAACGTCATGTTGGCTTTAAGCGTCAGTGCCTTCTGGAAGAATTGCGCTTTCAGGGCTGTTTGGTTTTTCAGGAAACGGCGGGTCTGGTCCTGCGCGTTGCGACCGTAGTAGTAATCGCCCACGGTGTACGCCGCCGAGAACGAGAGCGTTCCGTCCGGGTTGGTCAGAGGTGCCAGCGGGTGGCCCTCGTCGGCGATGTTACGGTAAATACCGCTTCCTTCACCTACGTTCAACGGCTGGTGGTACTTCATCGACGAGAACTCGGTGTTGTTGTCCACGCGCAGCCATGAAGTAAGCTGTACACCACCTTTTCCGCGGAAGTTGTACATGCTGTATTTGTCGGTATTGTAGCGGAACAGACCGTCCTGGTTGTTGAAACGGCCGCTCAGCAGGTAAGTAGCCTTGTCGGTACCGCCAGCAATGGACAATGCGTGGTCTTGTGCACTGAGGTTTTTCTTGTAAAGTTCCTTGTACCAATCGGTGCTGTAATAGTATTGGTACTCACCCGTTGTAGGGTTCACTTCCACGCGCGGCAGTGAAGGGTCTTCGTATCTCCGCTTGATTTCGGCCAGGTAGGCGGGTGAGAAAGCGATGGTTTTGTTGATCGCAGTCGGCGTGCTGCCGTTGTCGTTCCAGCGTGACCATGCATCGCTGAAACCCTGCGCCCACGGATAAGAATCTACGATATTGTCCGGCACCTCGGTTGGCGCTTTGATCGAGTAGTTAGCCGAGTAGGAAACCCGCATTTTGCCTTCCGGGGCAGGTTTGGTGGTAATCAATACCACTCCGAATACCGCTCTCGCTCCATAAATAGAGGCGGAAGCCGCGTCTTTCAATACCGAAATGCTTTCAATATCCTGCGGGTTCAGCATGCGCGGGTCGCCTTCCACACCGTCGATCAGGACCAGTGCGCTTCCTTGCTGACCAATGGAAGTCGTACCGCGGACGTTGAATGAGGGCGATTGCGTCGGTTTGCCGTCGAACATCCGGATGTTCAGGTTGGGTACAACACCTACCAGACCTTGCGCCAGGTTAGGCACGGGACGGTTTTGGAGTACTTCCTGTCCTACCTGGTCCACGGCGCCGGTCAGGTTTACCTTCTTTTGGGTGCCATATCCGACCACCACTACTTCGTTCAGCGACTTGCTGTCGGCCTTCAAGGCAACGTCGATCGTTGAACGCGTGCCCGTAGCTACTTCCTGGCTTGTGTAGCCTACGTAGGAGAATACCAGAATGGCACCGCCTTCGGGGATTTCGAGGGTATAGTTACCGCTCGCATCGGTGACGGTACCGGCCTGACTGCCTTTGATAACCACGTTCACTCCGGGGATACCGTCGGGCGTATCACCATCGGTTACGCGGCCTTTGATCTGGCGATCCGCGTTCAAATAGCTCTTGTGTACGTTACCGGATTGAATGCCGGTTTTAGGGGTCGGGCTCGCCAAACTCGTGCCGCCGATAATCGCGAGCAGCGCCGCATGGGCAATCGATTTTTGCAAGGTGCCTGCGCGCAGCGGCCACCTTTCGTTACATCGATACATATGGGTGTAGATTTTTGGTATGGTGAATGGATTAATTGAGTTCCGGTTTTGAGGCGACAAAATTGGGCAATCCGCATTACTTACGGCTGCCGCGAATCGCTATTTAACAATATCATAATCTGGGGTACCAGATGAGTTAGGAGGGATTTACGCCTTGAAAAGTCAAGAATGGCTTAACAAATACTGTGTTTGTTTAATTATATAGTGAAAAAATATTAAAAATGGAATAGTAAAGTGGCCTGACGACGGCAATGGGGCACATAGGAAGGAGCACTGCGCAGGGGCGGCGGTTACAATTGCGACTTTGGATTGCGGGTTCTTTTCGAATGATTGTTAATTTTAGCCGTATTTATTAAACTAAACCTTATGCAGTTCAAATCAACTTCACTGGCAGCTGTGCTGCTCCTGTTACTGACCGTTAGTTTTCAGTCCCTGGCCCAAACCGGCCGCCCCGATCCGGAGAAAAAGCTGACCGAGCTGGGCATTGCGTTGCCGAAAATCAATCCGGGCAAAGGAAATCTCCTACGTACGGTACGCGTGGGAAATTTGGTTTACCTTTCGGGTCACGGCCCCGACAAACCGGGTGGCGGCCAGATCCTTGGAAAAGTAGGGGATAACCTCACCGTCGAGCAGGGTAAGGAAGCAGCGAAACTTTGCGGTATCGCCTTGCTGGCTTCTTTGAAACACGAGATCGGCGACCTGAAAAAGGTGAAAAGGATTATCAAGGTATTGGGGCTTGTGAATTCCACACCGGAACTGACCCAACAGCCGCAGGTTATCAATGGCTTTACCGATTTTATGGTGGAAGTTTTCGGTGAAAGGGGCAAGCATGCCCGTTCCGCCGTTGGTGTAGCTTCGTTGCCTTCCGGTATCGCCGTAGAAATTGAAATGATTGTCGAAGTAGAGTAATAAGTATTAACCCAAACCAACCACCACCATGGCTACCGTAAACATTTACCTCACTTTTAATGGCCAATGCGAAGAGGCCTTTAATTTTTACAAATCCGTCTTTGGCGGGGAGTTTCCATATGTAGGCCGCTTCGGGGAAATGCCTCCGGGCGACGCTTCGTCCGGAGAGGATGGTAAAGCCATGAGCGAGGAGGATGCGAACAGGATTATGCACATCAGCTTGCCGATCAGCCAGGAAACGATCCTAATGGGTAGCGATACCGGTGGTGAATGGGCGGCGGGCTACCAGCCGGGGAACAACTTTTCGATCTCCGTCAATGCGGAAAACCGCGGGGAGGCCGATACGCTTTTTGCCGGACTTGCGGCGGGTGGCCAGGTGACGATGCCCCTAGCGGATATGTTCTGGGGCGCGTATTTCGGGATGCTGACAGACAAATTTGGAATTAACTGGATGGTCAACTACGACGATCCGGAAAAAATGCAAGGCAAATGACCGTCGAGCAAGTACTGACAAAACTTGAATCGCTCGGATCTGAAAAAGTGCGCGCCATGAATACAAAAAATGGCGCGCACGAAAATCAGTTCGGGGTGAAAATGGGCGACATCAGGACCATCGCCAATCAAATCAAATCCGATCACCCGCTCGGCCTGGCATTGTGGGATACCGGCAATATCGAGGCGCAGCTTTTGGGGATGCTGATTATGAAACCCAAGCTGCTCTCCGTAGGCGAGCTCGACAGGCTGGTGCACGGTGTCAACTATTTCTGGGTGGCCGACTGGCTTTCGTCCTATATTATCAAAGAGCATCCGCAAAAAGAGGAGCTGCGCGAAGTGTGGATGAATTCGGATTACCGCTGGGCGGCCCGTGCCGGATGGAGCCTCACAGCCGGGCGCGTGACGCGCAGCCCCGAGGGGATCGATGTCCCGGGCCTGCTCGACCGAATCGAAGCCGAAATGCCCGCTGCGCCTTCCGAAGCGCAATGGACGATGAATACCACCCTGGCGCAGATCGGGATCCATTTTCCGGAACTCCGTGCGCGTGCGCTGGCGATCGGTGAAAAGCTGGGCATTTACCGCGATTACCCGGTTTCAAAAGGTTGTACATCACCTTTTGCGCCGATCTGGATCAATGAAATGGTGAGCCGGCAGGGTAAGTAGCCGCAGCCTATTTTCTGATCAGGAAAAAGCCTTTGTCGTAGCCGGCTTTCACGTGGTCGATTTCCATTTCCTGCTCGCCCGCCACGAACGATTCGAATTCCATTTTGATTTCGTAGCCTTCAAAATGTTCGAGAAAGCGTTTTTCGTTGAAAAACCAGGCTGGGTAATGTGCCTCGTAAATCTCGGGCGGCACTACTTGCAGCGTCAGTCTGTCGGGTCGGTCGGCTTTGATGAATGCCGTCCGGTCGATGAGGATATATTTGAAATCATACTGTTTGATCTCTTCCAGAAAGTCATGCGGTTTTTCGAGGTATTGCACCACGCTCGATAGCAGCAGCACGTCGGCTTTCCGGGCCTTCATACTTTCTTCGATCGTGAAATGGAATTTCAGGATCGCATCCTCAAAAAACTCCTGTCCGCACCGGACGTAATTTTCCTGCTCGACCACGCTCCAATGTAGCTGCACCACCGACGGGATCATGTCCCGTACCTGATAATAGGTGCTGCCCAATGAACCGCCGAAATCGAGCACATTCAGCTTGTTGCCGCATTCAATGGCGGTGTAAAGAAGCGCCGAAATGACCGAATAGGGGTAGATTTTTTTGTCGAACAACACCGAATCACGTTCGTACACCGCCTGGCCATTCTTTACTTTCAGGAGCGCGTTCTTCGTTTTGTCCAAAATCGGTTCGGCTTCGTACCCTCCCGAGAGCGCGGTGAGTGATTCCCATTTTTTATAGTCGCCAAACCAGCCGTACGGATTTTTTTTCTTCGGTTTAAAGAAGGCCATATTTTTCTTTTAGATCGCCCGCAATTTAGGTCTTTATTCAGTAACTCCGTTATAATACGATATTAGCATAGCTAACTCGGTGATAATGAATGAAACTGCGTTTTATGTGTCTGAATGTCAATTAATTCTGTACAGTATTTCCAACCTTGTTTTGAAGAAAATAGTCGATTATATATTATTTTAACAACCGGAAGGGTGACTACATTCGCAATTTATCACTGATATTTGTAGTAGAAGTTACCCTCTTCTACCCCTAACATACTTTAATGCAGAATTTTTGTACCCTTTTTAATTCGGGCTACCTCTCGCGGGGATTGGCAATGTACCATTCGCTGGTCCGGCAAGGGGCTGATTTCCATTTGTACATTTTCGCGTTCGACGATGCCTGCGACGCCTTGCTGCGGCGTCTCAATTTAGCGAATGCGACGATTATTTCCCTGCACGAATTTGAAACACCCGAATTGCTCGCGGTAAAGGGCAGCCGCACGGCGGGGGAGTATTGCTGGACTTGTACGTCTTTCACGATCTGGCATTGCATTCACACTTTTTCGCTCGACCACTGCACCTACCTCGATGCCGACCTGCTGTTTTTCGCCGATCCGAAAGTCCTGACGGACGAAATGGGTGAAAAATCGGTGCTGATTACCGCGCATCGGTATGCCGCACAGTACGATCAGTCGGAAAACAGCGGTATTTACTGCGTTCAGTTTGTTACTTTCAGGAATACCGACGAAGGGCTTGCCGTGCTGGCCTGGTGGATGAACGCTTGCCTGGAATGGTGTTATGCCCGTTTTGAGGACGGTAAATTCGGCGACCAGAAATACCTCGACGATTGGACGGAGCGCTTCACGGGCGTACACGTGCTCAGACATCCGGGCGGAGGTATAGCGCCCTGGAATGCAGTCGATTACTCCTGTGAAAATGTGAATGGGCAGCTATTTGTACAAAAGTCGGATGGGCTGAGGGTGCCGCTCGTGTTTTATCATTTCCACGATTTCCGGTACTGCATCGACAAGAGCTTTCGCCTCACCGCCGAACAATATCGTTTGCCGGAAAGTATGATCCGGCTGGTTTACAGTACTTATATTAAAGCGCTGTCCTCCGTCGAATCCCAGATTTTGCCGATCGACCCTGCGGCTGTTTTCCATGAGCAACCGATGGTTTTAAAATGGATCAAGGTCAGCTTGTCGCGACGTATACAGTTCGGGTTGCGCGGGCGCTATAAGAATTATACAAAAAGGAATGCATTAACCTAATCTAAATCGTAAACACCCCTTGGCTCGTTTAATCAACCTGAAAACCTTTAAGGACACCCGCGGAAGCCTGACCGTGATCGAGCGTGTAATTCCGTTCGAAATCAAACGTATTTATTACGTCAACGGCCCCGATCATTTCAAAACCGGCGGAAAACGTCAGCATTTGAAGCAAGCGGTTATCTGTCTGAAGGGAAGCTGCCTTATCGCCAGCCATACCGGCAGCGAGGAGCAGCATTTTGTGCTCAATACGGCGGATCAATGCCTTTTGCTGGCGCCCGAGGACCGGTACGAGATGCTGGAAATCACGAATGAATCCATTTTGATGGTCCTCGCGTCCGAGCCGTTTCAGCATGAAGAGCGCGTGCAGGAGCCCCGCCGGTATGAATTTTCGCTTATTTAACGGGTCGTCAGCGAGCCTTTTGCATTGAATATGCTGCCGAAAATTACGATTGTAACCCCTTCGTTCAACCAGGCGAGATACCTGGAAAGTACCATTCTGTCGGTGCTGGGGCAAGGGTATCCCAATCTGGAATACATTATTGTCGACGGCGGCAGTACCGACGGGTCGGTGGACATTATCAGGAAGTATGAACAACAGCTGGCCTGGTGGGTAAGCGAACCCGACAATGGGCTGTATGATGCCCTCCAAAAAGGATTCGGAAGGTCGTCGGGCGAAATTATGGCCTGGCTCAATGCTGATGATATGTACCATGCCCGATCCCTTTTTACGGTCGCAGATATATTCGGCCGGTTTGCGGATGTGAAATGGATCATGGGCGCCAATACGTTTTTCGACGAAACAGGGCGGCCGTTTCTCTACGACGATCTGCCATATGGCCAGCGCTGGTCGCAGTTGCGGCTGCAATTATCCGATGGCGCATTCATCCAGCAGGAATCGGTTTTCTGGCGGCGCACGCTATGGGACCAGGCGGGTGGATTTATCGATCAAAACCATGCATTAGCAGCCGATTTCGAGCTGTGGCTCCGGTTTTTCAGGTATGAGCGTTTGTATTCGACGTCGTTCATGCTGGGCGGTTTCCGGTTCCGGAGCGAAAACCAGAAAAGCTACAACCAGCGCGGGCAATATTTAAACGAAATGAAACAATTACTGGCAAAGGAAGGCACTCCCACGTGGCGACTGGTTCTTTGCCGTGTGATGCTGGCCTTCGTGAAACTCATTCCAAAAAGGAAATGGCGGAACCGCTTGCTCGTAAAGCTGCTCCACTTGCCGCCTAAGATCGTGCCGGACAGGAATGCCGGAATGGTCATGCAGGAAAATCCCTAACGGTTGAAGAGCCGTTCTTTCAGCCTCTTGAATAAAAATCTCAGATAAATAGCCGGCCCGAAATGCTTCAAGATCAGTCGGGCTTTTTCATTTTCAAAAACACGGTCCTTTTGTAGCGATGATATGCCTTTGTCATTAAAAATGGCAATGTCGAAATCCCTGAAAGTGAAGTAGTACTGCTTGTCGGCGTGGCATTGCATGTTGAAAACGTGGTCGGCGGAAATACGGTAGCGCGTGTCGTACCTGCGCACGGAGAATACGCCGGCGGGGTAGAGGATCGCCTGGTGGTTGATGCCCGTTTTGGCCTGCTTGTACGGGGCCATTTCTCCAAGGTACCTCCGGCCGGCTTTGAGCACGCTGCCGTAATAAATGGCATGCGGGTCGGTGAGCGCTTCCGCCATTTGCGAGAAAGCGGGGGTAAGTATATCGTCCGCACCGATGAAGTAAATCCACTCTCCCTTCGCGTAGTCGAGGGCTTTGTTCATCGCTTCGTAGATACCGCCGTCTTTTTCACTTTTCCAGAAGGCAAGCTTGTCGTCGTTCCTTTGGAGAATGGCGGAGGTGTTGTCGGTGCTGCCGCCATCCATCACGATGACCTCGATATGAGGATAAGGCTGGTGGTAAATGCTGTCGAGGCACCGCTGCAAAAACTTTTCTGCATTGTAAGTAACCAGGATGACGGAGATCAATGGGTTATTACTCATGCATTAAAGCGCAAATTCTCCTTCGGCGAGCCCGACCGGCTCGGCATGGGCAAGGTATTGATGAATGCCCTGGCAGCAGTATACCGTTTTATTCAGCATTGCTTCGGTGAGGTAGGCTTCATTTTTGGGGCAGCGGGCGCGGTCAACCTCGGGATGGTAAATATGGAAGACCACCCCCGCGAATTTAGCGGCCCGTTTTCTGACGCCCGAATTGAGCAGCCTGACCGCAATTTCGTTGTCTTCGCGGCCCCAGCCGTGGAATACTTCGTTATAACCGTTCACGCGCAAGAGGTCGTCCCGCCAGAACGCCATATTGCAGCCCCGCAACGCAAAAATGTCGTGCGTCTTATAGCGGTCGGCCATGTACCTGCTTAGCCAGGCGATAGAGAACCGGTTTGTGAAATTCCCCAGTCCCGATTGGAACGGGGTTATACGGCCCCGGTCGAGGTAAAACATTTTTTGAGATAACTCCTTGTTCATCAATACTCTGCTTCCCGCCACAAAGGTGCCGCGCTTGCTCAATGCGAGATGGTCTTTGATGAAATGCTTATGCAAAATAAGGTCGCCGTCGATCTGGATAATGTAATCGCACGAGCTCATGGCAATGGCTTTGTTTCGGATCTTGGATAGCTGAAAACCGTTGTCTTCCTGCCAGACATGAACGAGCCTCACGGGGAATGTAGGCCGCATCGCTTCGATCACGTCCGCGGTTTGCCCGGTGGACCCGTCGTCGGCGATAATCACTTCATCAGGCAGTACCGACTGCTCCAACACGCTGAGCAGGCAAAGCCGCAGTGCTTCCGGCCAATTGTAGGTGGAAATGATCAGCGAGCTACTAGTGAAGGTTTTCATATCCATTAAGACATCTTTTGACTTTTGTTAGCAGGGTATGTTGGATGATCTGGCGATGAAACGGCTCGTTTGATCGGGGTAATTCGTCGTGATGCAGGTGGTACTGTACCGCGCCCAGCTTCACGATCTTTTTGATGATGTTGTTATTGATGAAGCGCGCGGCCAGCTCCTCGTCTTCGTGGCCCCATCCGCTGAGCTCATTGTTGTAGCCGTTCACGCGCAGGAAGTCGTCTTTCCAATAGGCAAGGTTGCTGCCGCGTACACTCCGGCAATTCATTTCTTTGCGCTGCCCGAGCGATTGCAGCACGGGTAACCGCACGGCATTAAGCCTGTTGTAAACGCCCTTCGAGAAAAAGCTGAGGTTCATGCCGGTACTCCGGAGCATTTCGTCGGTCTTCGCGGGGGTGAGGCGCGCACGCGTGCCCCGTATGAAAGCCCCCTGTTCGGCTGCGGCCAGATGGTCTTGTACGAAGGAGGAATGCAGCAGCACATCGCCATCCACCTGGATCACATACGAGCCCGAGCACAGTCCGATTGCCTTGTTGAGAATTTGACTTTTGCGGAAGCCCTGGTCTTCGTGCCAGGCATGGATGACAGGCACAGGGAACACTGCCTGCATTTTGCGGACTACCTCTCTGGTCCGGTCGTCGGAGCCGTCGTCGGCGATGACCACCTCCGTAGGTAAAGTTTTTTGCCTGATAACACTCAAAAGGCTGCAATGCAGCGCTTCCGCCCAGTTATAAGTGGCGATAATGAGCGATGTTGCCGGAGCGGAATCCATCAATAATCTGAGTTATTATTTCCTGATACACCTGGTGTCGGATAGTTCAAAACATTTCCGGACCTGATTGTCGGTTGCGCACTTCCCGTTTCGAAAGGATATAGCAAACTCGAGACACACATGGGTAGTTCATGGTTGTAACCGATCGGTGGTTGTCGGTCAAAAAAAGTTGCTGTTCCAAGAAGGGGAAATAGGCAGTCCTGGCCGGGAGTTTGAGGATTATTTCGGAAACCGCCAGTTACTTGTGCTGCTACATGGATGCCCGTATTTCGGCCGGATCGGCGGTAACAGGCTAGGAAGTAAATTGTTGATAGGGGACATGCTTTACGTTCGTTAGGGATTGAGCCGTCTTCTTTAAAGAGACGTCATAAAGATCAAAAAAATATAAGAATTACAGCAAGGTGGTTTCTTATTTTTCTAATTTATTTTTAATCTTTTTCGGCAATGGTGGTAAGGTGCGGGCAGGAATGTCCGCAAGGAAAAAAGCTCCGCCGACGGGCTTGCTGCGAGGTGCCCATTCGGTACCCCTGCCGTAGTTGCGAATAGGCCGCTTTTATCGTGTTTTTCGATGATTATGCCGTACAGGCGGTCGTTTTTGTGCCCACTGTGCACAAGAGGTATATTCCCGGAGCCATGCGTTCTGTCGGTTGGAACTTCATCATTTCGGTACTACATTCTTGGTTCCATGAGCGGAGACGCCGGCGCCGATCGCAAAGTCGTATCACTGCGCTGTTGTGGTTTACAGCGCTTTTAACAGCGCTATTATTGGGAATAAAGTTTGCAAAAATCGTATAAGAATTGCTGATGAAGCTGCCCCGCCCGATGTAGCTCGGAACACACCTGTTCACGTTGGTAGGTGGTCAGTCCGGGATAGCTAATGCCCTGAAATGACGCTTCATGCGTATACGTTCATCCGTGCGCATGCGGGTGATGCGCACGAGGGTTCGTTGGGGTTTCCATGCTAATATTCTTCAACCACGGTTGGGGACTGCAAGGTCCCACAAGCCGAACCGCATTCCTGACCGCCAACCCGTGATTCCGCCTTGCAGCTTTACTCCATCACCAAAGTTGCGTCCCGCTCTTCCAGCACCTGTGCCTTCGTGCCACGTTCGATCCATTTGGTGCGGATGATGAGCGTCAGTACGGCGAAAATCAGGAGGGCGTAACCTGCGCCGAGCGAGGCCTGGCTGTCGATCCGGATCGTTTTGACGACGAGGTAGCTGAATGCCGAGGTGGAAAGGATATAGCCGCCGCCGGTCAGGCCGCTGGCGAGGCCGCCGAATTGGGAGAAGCGGGTGAGACAGTAGGCCAGCATGCCGTTGAAAATGAAGCCGGATGCCGAGTGCAGTAAAATCACATAAACCATCAGCGTGTACAGGTTGTGAAATTGCAATGTGAGCAGAATGACTGCCCCGGAGACGGTCAGCTGAGCGACTGCAGCTGCGAATAGCCGTTTGTAAAATGGTTTGGAAATGAGTGCTTTCGATAACAGGCTTCCCCCGAGCATGGCCAGTCCAGAGATCATGGAACAATTGCCTGTAACCGTCGCGGGATAATGCATTACCTCTTCGATCAGGAACGGACTCGACATGTTATAGATCATCAGCACGGCATAGGACAGCCCCAAAATGAGCAGGCCGGACGTAAAATCCCAGGTGCCGAGCATCGAACGATAGGCATGGCCGATTGTTTTCAGGCGGAAGGGCGTTCTGGCAGCGATAGTTTCACCGCTGAATACGAATTCGAGCACGAGGAACGCCAACCCGAAAAAGCCCAGGAAGTAAAAGTTGGATTGCCAGCCGAAATGGGTTTGCAGGTATCCGCCCAGGAACGGTGCGATAATGGGCGCCGCCGACCAGATCACGGAAAAAAGACTCGTGTAATGTTTCAGCTTGTCGCCTTCAAAGAGGTCGAAGAAAAACGAGCGCTTGCTGACAACGATCACCGCTGACATCACCCCCTGAACCGCCCGCATGAGGTAGATCGTTTCAAGGCTTTCGGTGCCGGCAATGACAAAGCTGGCAGCGCTGAAACCTGCCAGCGCGAAAATGTTTGGCCAGAAACGACCGTAGCTGTCCAGCAGGCCGCCGATCAGCAGCTGGCTTACACCGTAAGTTGCGAGAAATATGGAAATGCATAACTGCACCGCCTCGGGCGTAGCATACAGCCGGGCGCTCATGGCCGGGAGCGAGGGGATAAACACGTCGAGCGCAAAGCCGGTGATCGGGATCAGGGCGAGGGCGAGAACGGTGCTGACAGCTTTATTGGATTCTTTCAGTGTTTTCATATGCTTGCTATTAATGACCCAAAGGTAGGGCAGCAAGCAGGTCCGAAGGTAATAAGAATCAAATCAATGCTTATACAAATCAAATGTCAGTGGCTTTGCCGGAGTTGCTCGCGGAAAAGCAGGGGAGTGGTTTGTGTATTTTGTTTGAAATACTTGTTGAAATGCGAAGGATATTCGAAGCCGAGCGTGTAGGCGATCTGGGCAGCGTCCCAGTCGGTGTTCAGAAGCAGCGTTTTGGCTTCTTCCACAATGCGCTCGTGGATGATCTCCCGGGTGGTTTTGCCTGTCGATTTTTTAAGCACATTATTTAAATAGTTGACGTGTATGCTCAGTTGGTCGGCGTAGGCGGCGGGCGTGAGTAATCTCAGCGGGTTTTCCGGTGAATCGACCGGGAATTGCTGATTGAGTAATCCGAAGAAACGGGAGATCAGGCGGTCGTTGCTGTTTTCGCTGGTAACCGGCCCCTGCAATCGGATGCCTTCCAGGATGAGCATTTGCAGCAGGCTTCGGATCATGTCGAACCGGTAGGTGTATGTGGTTGATAATAGGCCTTCCATCTCGCTGAAAAGGGCACCGAACCGCTCGCGGCCAGCGATGTCCAGTGGGATAACAGCCTGAATGGAGGGATTAAACAACGCGCTTCGGTAGCGGACTTCCTGCCGGATGCTGTTCAGTAAAAACGTATCGTTGAACAGGCAGTAAAACCCGGTTTGTGATTCGGAAATGGCGTGGTAGGAAGACGGTACGCCGGGGTTCGAAAAGATAATGCCGGCGCCTTCGATCGGTGTTTCGGTGTCGCCCGCGAGGTGCGTGCCGTCGCCGATGATCATGCATATTTTATAATAGTCGCGCCGGTTGTAAGGCGTCATCCGGTTCAGGCAAGTGCGCTGCTTTACATTGAAATGGCTGACATTCGCCTGAGAGGCCAGCTCCGCAGGCATCGGTTGTTTCGTGCGTTCGTAGAATTGTTGGAGCGTTTCGGTATGCATGGGTACTTCCGGTATTATATAAATCAAATACAAAGGTAGCGCACTGTGCTGCCCTTTCCAATGCGATACGGACGGATTTACACCTGAATTGGCTCCCTGCCGGTGGCATGGTGGACGATGGACCGCTGGCTGGAGGCATTCGCCTATCGCATTTCCGTGGGTAGGGAAGTGCCCGTCAAAACCGCCCAGCTGAATCCGGTCAAGAATCTCCGGGCCGATTAAAACACAAGGGTATGACCTGCATCATAGTTATTCATATTGTGTGAATGGTAAATTTCAGTTCCCGCTTGCCTTATATGGGTGAGTTAGTGTTTGGATATTGAGATTTGGAATGACAGGAGTATCGATTGAATTGTTCAGGAATTGTATTTGGTCCATCGTTGCCGCCACTATCCTTTGGGCTTGCGGCGGGGAGCGGAATGCAACATCGGAAAAGGAAGCAGCACGCGCAGAAACCATCGCTGATCTCGGTGCATTACCGCTGACGGCGGCCGATCCCGCCGATAATCCCTCCACACCTGGAAAAGTGGCGCTGGGCAGGTTGCTGTTCTTCGACCCGGTACTTTCGGGGAACAAGGATGTGGCCTGTGCTACCTGTCACCAGCCGGAATTCAACTATGCCGAGTTTTTGGAAACTTCCATCGGGGTAAATGGCGTCGGTCGCGGGCAAAGTCGGCGGTTCACCGATCCGAACGATATTCCATTTGTCAAAAGAAACTCTCAGAGCGTACTGAACACGGCATTCAACGGGCTTCGGAATAATGAGGCATACGACCCCGCGTCGGCGCCGATGTTCTGGGATATGCGCGCCAAGGGCTTGGAAGGGCAGGCCCTGGAACCGATTAAAACATTGGAGGAAATGCGCGGAAACGGGTATCATGAAAACGGTATCCTCGACGAAGTGGTAGCGAGGCTTTCGCGCATTCCCGAATACCGCAGGCTCTTTTCGGTAGCGTTTCCGAAAGATCCGTCGCCGGTTAGCCAGGTAAACCTCGCCCGCGCCCTTGCCGCGTATGAGCGCACGCTCGTGGCTACGAACACCCGTTTTGACCAGTATATGCGGGGCGACAGCAATGCATTATCCACCGGCGAAAAGGAAGGAATGAACGCCTTCCTCGTTACGGGCTGCGCCAAATGCCACTCCGGGCCGATGTTCTCCGATTTCAAATTGCATACCCTGGGTGTACCCGATACCGAAAACAGGAAGGAAAGCGATTCGGGCGCTGGTCGGAAATATGCATTCAGGACGCCGACGCTGCGTAACCTTCGTTTTACGGGTCCTTACATGCACAGCGGGAAATTCGCCACGCTCGATCAGGTGCTGATGTTTTACGAAGATATCGCCGGCGGGAAATTGCTGAATCCGAATGTGAAGGAAGGGCAGGTCGATCCGCTGGCAACCCATATGGACGTCAACTTCAAGGACATTTCACGCATCGTGGAGTTTTTGAATACCCTCAACGACGATTCCTTTGATAAATCCGTCCCCGAAAGCGTCCCGAGCGGACTACCGGTAATGGGGAGGTAGTGTGGGCCGTGCAGGTTGAGTAGCTGCGCTTGGTTTGGAACGCGCATTCATTTAACTTGGCCGGCCGCATGATCACATAACCCGTCGATTTATGACATTTAATAACAAATTCCTGATTTTCCTGTTCGCATTGTTGGGTGCGGGCACCGTTTCCATTTCGTCGTTTGCGCAGAAGTCGCCGCTGAAAGTACTCATTGTCGATGGCCAGAACAACCACGAGCAATGGCCGAAGATTACCGCCATGATGAAGTACTATCTCGAAGACAGTCAAAAATTTGCAGTGGACATCCAGCGTACCCGTTATACCTGGCAGGGCGACAAGCTGGCCCAAGAGTACCCGGTCAAAAACGGACCGCAAACCGAGGCTTTGAAACAGCCCAAAATGGATTCCGCATTTCACCCCAAATTTTCAAATTACGATGTGGTGATCTGCAATTTCGGCTGGAATGCGGCACCGTGGTCGGCGGAAGCACAGCAGGATTTTGAAAAATTTATGAAAAACGGCGGTGGACTGGTGGTCATTCACGCGGCCAACAACTCATTCCCGCAGTGGCCTGCCTACAACCAGATGATCGGCCTCGGAGGCTGGGGCGACCGGACCGAAAAGGACGGCCCTTACGTGTACTTCGATCAGAACGGTAAGGAAGTGCGCGATATGCAGCCGGGCAAAGCCGGTTCGCACGGCGCGCAAATGGAGTTCAAGATCACCGTTCGCGAGCCCAATCACCCCATTACCAAAGGAATGCCGGCCAACTGGCTGCATAGCCGCGACGAGTTATACGATCGCCTGCGTGGCCCTGCCGAGCATATGCAGATCCTGGCCACGGCGTTCTCCCCCAAAACCAACAATGGCACCGACCGCAACGAGCCTATGCTCATCGCCCTCCGCTACGGCAAAGGACGCATTTTCCATATGGCACTGGGCCACGCCGATTACTCGGTGGAATGTGTAGGATTTATTACCTGCCTGCAACGCGGCAGCCAGTGGGCGGCAACCGGTAAGGTCGATATTCCCATTCCATCCGATTTCCCGACGGAGACCGAAACGAAGCAGCGCAAGTTTGCGCAATGATTCGGTAGCATAGGCAATGCCGAAGCGCCGCGGGACCCGTTCCGCGGCGCTTTTTTTTATGAATAATTATTAAACGGTTTTGAAAAGAGCGGGGTAGTTGCTTATTGTTTGATGGTCAATGAGTTACATTATTGTTTTTGGGCTGCCAGGAACCGGGTCCGGGTGGCTTCGGAGTGATAAAATGCGGCTGGTAATATTTTCTACAAGCGAGATTGTTGCGGAGTAGTAAATATTTTGTACGTGTAGTCGTATTTTTGGAATTAGTTGTATTTTTTATAACAGCACCTAATCCTATCTCTCTTATGAATCCAACTTTTACCCCAGCGTTTTCCGGAAGAAAATCATCCAATCCCTTTCCGTGGCGATTTGCTGCCAAATCTCTGATTTGCTCATTAGTTGTACCCATGAGCGTGTATGCGCAGAAGACGGACACACTCCTGGTTGGGCGGGATGCCTCGCAAAACAAGAATATCATCATTTATCAAGACGGCGCTTTCCTGTTGGGCGGCGAGTATAACGGGGATCCCACAGGCGTTGCCATACCTATCGAAGGGGTTGGCACGCGCATGATATGGTATCCGGGAAAGGGGGCCTTACGCGCAGGCGGCGTGACCGGTACGCAATGGGATGCTGCCAACATTGGGGACTATTCCGTCGCAATAGGTCAAGATGTGCGGGCATCGGCCAGCAATGCAACTGCCTTTGGGCTAAGGTCGGTGGCTGCGCAACAATCGTCATTTGCCGCCGGGGAGCATGCTACGGCAACGGGAGCGGCTTCGGTCGCTTTGGGTTATCACTCACATACCAATGCGCGGCAGGGTAGTTTCGTGTTTGCCGACAGGTCTAGCACAGACACGCTACGGGCAGGGGTAAACCATTCGGCCAACTGGCGCACCAGCGGCGGGTTCAGGATATTTACTGCATCCAACCTCAGCACCGGCGTTACGATCCAGAGCGGAGCTTCGGTGAGTAACTGGGGACAGGCAAATGCTGTCATTTCAACCTCCACGGGGGCCATGCTGACAACCGGTGGGGTATGGCAGAATGCATCTGATGTGAACCGCAAACACCGGTTTGAGCAAATTTCATACGAACAAGTTCTCGACAAGCTTCGGAAGCTGCCGGTTACCAGCTGGAGTTATAAAACGGAGGCGGATAGCGTGAGGCACATCGGGCCCATGGCGCAGGACTTTTATGCCGCATTCGGGTTGGGCAGTGATAACCGCGGCATTGGAACCGTGGATGCCGACGGTGTGGCGTTGGCGGGTATCAAAGCATTGGAAGAACGCACCCGCAACCTGGCAGCGGAATTGGAAAGCCTGAAAGCCGATAACGCGGCACTCCGCCAGCAAATGAGGGACAACAATGGCAACTCATGGATGGGTTTTGCAGGTTTTGGCTTACTGGCCCTGGCGCTGGGAGGGGGCTTGTTGATCGCACGCCGGCGAGTGGTTGCGGGCTGAAACCGGGTCTCGCGGCAGGCAAATTTATTCTTTCAACTTCCTGAATTTTAATCAAATGTATTTCAATATGAAAGCTATTTATATTCTGGCGGCCCTGGCCGCGCTGGGCGGGAGCGCGGCTGCGCAGGGGCTGTCCAGCGCAGGCGGGACGGTGACCGTCAAAGGCGGCATTTTGCAGGTAAAAGGCAACCTGGAAGTGACCGGAGGTTCTTTTTCAAACAATGGCGACGTTTATGTTTCCGGCAACCTGGTCAATAACCAGGCTATGACGGAAGCGGATACAGGGACGCTGACATTGGATGGTACCGCACAGCAGGAGGTGAGTGGTACCCAGACGTTTTTTACCCGGTATCTAAACATTAATAATCCGGGCGGTATTCTGCTAAACAATAACCTCAAAGTCGGTGGGAGGGCTACGTTTTCGAATGGTATCGTGAATGCAAATACCGGGATGGGCGCTCTCGTGATTGGCGATACCGCAACCCTGGCAGGTGTATCGGGCGATGGACATGTGGATGGGAATGTGGTTAAAATGGGGACGGGTATTTTTACTTTTCCTCTTGGAGACGGTATCGAGTATCAGCCGATTACCGTGGATCTGACAGAGAATAGCGCCGGTATGAGTGCCCGTTACTTTATGGGAGATGCTGGCAGCGGTACATTCACTACAACCGGGGCCTCCTCGATTGCGCTGGAAGCACGTAACGACGAGGAGTACTGGGACCTTACCCCGATAGGTACTGCAACCGGCAAGGTGATTATCACCTATGACGACTATAAAAACCCGTCCATTACAGTGTCTGAAAACCCGAACGTTTTCAGCGTTGCACACCTCACGGGAGGCAACTGGGTCAACGAAGGACATAATGTAACCGGTACGCTGGCGGCCGGAACCGTCACAAGTGAGGTACTGTCGTCGTGGAGCCCGTTCACACTCGGCGCGATACCGGAAGCGGCGCTGCCCGTAACGCTGGTCAGCTTTAATGCCCGGGCTGTTGAAAACAATGCATTACTGGAATGGCAAACGACGAGCGAAGAGAACGCCTCCCATTTTGACGTGGAACAGAGTATCGATGCGAGGACTTTCCTGAAAATCGGTACGGTGGCGGCAGCAGGCAGCAGCAATGCGTTGCAACGGTATAGTTTCACCGACCGCTCATTTGGCAGCCAGCTGCAAACCGTGTATTACCGGCTCCGCTCCGTCGACCTGGACGGTACTTTCAGCTTGTCGAGGGCCGTTGCCCTGCAACCCCGCGGTGCGGGTCAGTACGCGGGCGTATACCCGAACCCTGCGCGTAAAACGAGCATGGTAACTGTTCAATTCGGCGTTCCGGCAGGCGAGATAAGCCTTTGGGATATGCTTGGGCGGCAGGTACCTGTCCGCACGTCGTCACTGTCCGATGGCTCCGTTCAGGTGGGCCTGCATGGTGTCGCTTCCGGGCTGTACTTGCTCAAAGTGGCTACCCTTCAAGGTGTAGTAAGTCACAAGCTGGTTATCGAATAAGCATTTTTTCCTGATCCCTCTTATATGAAACGAATCATTATTACAGGTCTTTTTGTTACCGCATCTGTTTATGCCCAGGCCCAGGTCGGCATTGGTACCACTACGCCCCGGGCCGGATTGGACGTGGCGGACAGCAGCGTCGTTTTTGCAGCTCCCGGTGATGTCTCAGGGGCCAAACCCGCACCCGTTGAAGGCGAAGGGCGCCGAATGATGTGGTATGTCGATAAGGCCGCATTTCGCGTAGGTCAGGTGGGCTCTTTCGGGAGCACTTATTGGAATAGAGCCAACATTGGAAACTATTCGTTTGCTGCCGGCCAGAATACCCGTGCTACCGGCGATCACTCCTTCTCCGTGGGTCTGGCGACGACTGCATCCGGCGACGAATCGGTAGCGCTGGGTAACAACGGAACGGCTTCGGCAGACCGGGCGATGTCGTTCAACGGAACTGCCAGCGGGGTAGGCGCCATCGCTTTGGGTAGCGGCGCGCAGGCCACCAGTGACGATGCCCTTGCGTTGGGACCGTCCTCGATCGCCGGTGGATTGGCTTCCGTAGTAATCGGGCCATCCATTGCAAACGGCGCATTTGCGGTGGCTATTGGCCTCCAAAACAGCGCGCGGGGGAACTTCTCCGTTGCATTGGGCAAAAACGCGCGGGTAAGACACCAGGGGTCCATTGTGATCAGCGATGGTAGCGCAGGTTTCAGTGCCGACAGCGCATACAGTACCGCCAATAACCAGCTCACCATGCGTTTTGCGGGTGGTGCACGCGTGTTCACTAACCAGGGCCTCACCAGCGGCGTCGAGATAACGGCTGGCGGCGGGTCGTGGAGCGCTGTCAGCGATAGACGGAAAAAAGAGAACTTCGAAGCGTTGAATATCGAAAGCGTCCTTCAAAAAGTGGCTCAGTTGCCGCTTACCAGCTGGAACTACAAAAGTCAGCCTGCAACCACCCGGCATATAGGCCCGATGGCGCAGGATTTCTATGCCGCATTCGGCCTGGACGGTATCGGGAGCGATACGACGATCAATTCCTCGGACATCGACGGCGTGAATATGGCTGCCATCCAGGCGCTTGAAAAACGCACCAGACAGTTGCAGGAAGAAAATGATCAGCTGAAAGCCAAACTGGAAGCAATGGATGCCAAAATGGCCTCCATCGAAAAGCTGATCATGGGCACAGCGCGGAAAGAGGAAGTTTCGGCTTCCAGATAACCAAGCTTTTTAAACCAATTCTCCAATGTACCGGCTAGCCATCTGATTGGCCGGATAACTCCTGAACTCTTCACTGAGCTGCTGCGCCTGACGGCGGTATTTGTTGTCGGACAATACCGTCGTCACGGCCCGGCGGATCTGGCCGGCTTTGGGCGTTTCCGTTTTTAAGTCTATCCCGACACCGTTGAACTGCACGCGCGCGGCGATATCGTCTTTGCCTTCGTACACACCGGCTACCACAATCGGGAGCTTGTGTTGCAGGGCCAGCATTACTCCTCCGTAGCCGCCGTTCGTGACGTACACGCTCGCGTGAGGCATAACTGCATCGTAATCGATGAAATCTTCGATGAGGAAATGCGATTGCGGGTAACGCTGGCGCAATGCGGCTGTGCCCGAGCCGCCGGTGGTGACGATCACCATTGTGTCGGGATCATTCTTGTACGCTTCCAGCGTGGGGACGATGATTTTCTCGACATTGCGCTCGAATGTACCCTGCGTAGCCAGAATCACCCGCTTGTATTTCAAGGTAGTGTCGGCCTGGGCAAATGCAGTCTTCCCGGTCGATTTGTTGGGCAGCAATGGTCCGACAAATCGAACATTCGGACTCAGTTTTCGGTGCGGATAGTCGAAGCCCGGCACGCCGCTTTGCAGGTACAGGCTCGCATTACGGAATACTGCGTCGAACATGAACCCCGGCTCTTGTGGTAAGCCGTATTTCGCGCGCAGTTCGTTGAACAATTCGCTGCACGGTTTCATGATGATATTGAATTGAAAGTGGATCTTGGCACGGTTGGCCCAGCGGGTCACCGATCTTGCCAGAATATTTTGTCCCGGATCGTCCGACGGCAGGTTCGATTTGCTTTCAAACAAAGGCAATACACCCACGGCCACCCCTTTAATGGCCAGCAATTCCTGCACAAACAATGCACCGAGGCACGCCAGGTCGTAGACGATCAGGTCGAACGGCCATTCTTCGTGCACTTTCACCAGGTCGTCGATGTACCCCGGAATGGGCCCCAGGAACGTGTTTTTCACGTCGAACCGGGCGCGGGCGATGGGATTTTTGATCTTTTTGCGTTCGGGGAACAACTCGTCCATATTCTCCTGGTTGATCACCGGAGCCTTTACGCTCGGGTAATGCACCAGCCCCAAACGGGTAACGCGTGCGCCGTAGTGGCCGCCCACGTACCAGCGCACGTCGTGCCCGAGCTGTTTGAGGTGAACGGCCAGGCCGGTAAGCGGACTGAAATGGCCGTCGAGGGGAACGGTCGCGAAAAGTATACGTTTCAATTTCATGGCTGATAGTACTCGTTTTGAATGAGACAAAAGTAGGCGGCACCCGGCGGGGCGCCTACGCTCACTCAGCTGAACCGTCATATGCAGCGTATGAAATGACTTTTATGTATTCTCGTCTGTTTATCGGTGCCGCAGCCGCTGCTGAACCAACCTAGTTAGTCGCAATGGAACTCTGCGATGCCGCCTCGTTGGGCAAGGTCACCGCACCGGCAGGTGTATTTGCCGTTGGGACAATCCAGTGTCCTTGTGTCTTTTCCGATCGGACCGCTGTTGTCGAGGATATTGCAGGAACAAGTAACCTTCACGAGGGGTTCGTGGTCTTTCACACATGACCAGGGAAGCCCTGCGACCATTAGAATACAAATTGACGCTACCGTTTTGCGAGTAAATAATGCTTTCATGTGAAATGCTGATTTGGGTGGTTGGAAGCGGTTCCGCCTGGCCACAGGATCATGCGCCAGACGGGATAAATTTAATAAAATTCCAATACCTAATACTATTATTCACAGATACTTGTCACCATTTATCTGCATTATTTACTCAATGGAAAAAAACGGCCGCGATGTGGCCTCAGCGAGCGGCTTCCACGTAATGGAGCGTGGTATCCCGCAGCGTGTCGAAGTCTTCGTCAATGGAAACAAAATGGGCGCATTTGCTCCCAACCTGTACCAATACACGCAGGAAATTTGTCTCCGGGCCTGCATGGCTGCTGTGGCACAGGATCAGTACGTCGCCTTCGTTCAAGCCGCTGATCACTTCCGAGAGGCCTGCGTTGCCTTCTGCTTCCGTTTCTTTGATGATTTGATGGCACCCGGCCAATTGAAGTTTTTCTAAAAAAGTGTCCTCTGCCCCGTACGGCAAATAGCCTATAAACATTCCACAATCCAATGATGAGACATTAAAAGTAGGGGAACCCGAGGCCAATGGCGGCATATATCGATTAGAAAAAAATTAAAACCTTTGATTCTATTAAAATATTGATAATATTTCTGAGAGCGTTTATGCGCTCTTGAATACTCCTCTAACAGCACCCATAACATGAATTTGAATGAAATCCGGGCCGAACTGGTCGCGAAAACCGAGCGCAAAATCCAGGAAATGAAGGCCAGAAATATTGTCCTGCCTGAACGGACGGCCGATCTGTGCGAGCTTTGCGACCAGCTTTCGCAGGAAATTTATGATTTCGCCGTCAAAACCACCCTTCAAATTGCCGACAGGCAGCACCTCCGCGGACAGGCGGCCAACCTGCTCGACGAATTGCACGAAGACATTTACGCACTCACCAACGGGGCGCTGGATATCCTGATAGCCGCGTCGGCCACACAAGGGCCGGGCACCGGCAATTCCCAAAGCCTGCAAGCTGAGCGCCGGAAGCACCGGACAGTTCGCACCGCCCCCAAATTCTTCCAGGTACTTTACACCTGGTTCAAAGGCTTGCGGGGGTACAAACAGCCCGCGGCTTTCTGCTATTAGTTTTTGCCCGTTGCGCTTGCCTGATCTAGCATGGCCCGGATAATTTTGTTGTCCGGATCTTTCCGGATGGCCCGCTGTGCATATAAAACGGCCATGTCGTTCTTACCCTGCTGTTTATACGCTTCGGCGATGAACTGGCAGGCGATGGCGTAATCCCTATCCTGCAAATCGAGCAGAAGCCCCAGCGTGAATACCCTGATCGCGTCGTCGACCCGGTTGCGGCGCATGAGGAACTTGCCGGTATTGACCAGGTCGCCAATCGGGAACGACAGGTCGTACACGTCCTTTTTCTGTTCGCTGGCCGTCCGGTAAAATGCGATGCCCGCGTCGAAATCGGCGAGTATTTCCTCACGCAGTTCGAGGTAAAGCGAACGCTTGGGAACGGTGTAGGGCTTGTTATCGAGCATCGCGAAGATAGCCGTGGTAAGCTGGCGCACTTTGAAATTCTGGTTGCTGGTCGTCAGTATCACAAACCGGTCGTTTTTCAGATCGTGGGTGATCAATGCTTCGTAGTTGTAATTGGAACCGTGGTGCTGATGCCAGACAAGCTCGCCATTTTCGAATTTCGCGTCGCCCAGGCTGCTTTCACCCTCTCCGAAATGCTCGGAAAGTTGCTGTACCGACGTTTTCCTGACGAGTTTGTAACTGTCGACCGCCGCCATGAACCGGTAGAGATCTTCAACCGTCAGCCGGGGCCAGCCGCTGGTGGTTTCGCGGGGCTTTTCGTCGACAAACTTGTTATTGAAGGCGATCGCCATCGTGCTGTCGTTCAGCGGCAGATCCATCACCGTATGCTTCATTTCGAGTGGTTTCAGGATATTCTTTTCTACAAATGCCTGGTATTTCAAACCGGAGACCTTCTCGACGATCCGCTGTTGCAGGTACACGTTCGAGTAGCTGTATATGTATGCTTTCCCCGGTGCGTTCGCAAGGCGTTTCAGCGCGAGCAACTCATTCCGGACGTCCTGGTCGGTATTGGCGGCACCTGCGGGTAACCCGCTCGTGTAATTGAGCAGGTGCGAAACCTGAATGCTGTCGGCCCAGGCGGGCAGCTCGGGCAGGAATTTGCGGACCGGATCGCTTATCGCCAATTTGCCCTTTTCTGCGAGGAGCATCACCGACACGCCATTAAATTCCTTGGCGATCGAGCCGATATCGAACCGCTTTTGCAATGTCAGGGAGGACTGTCTGCTGCCATCGGCGAACCCCACGGCAGCTTTGTAAATGGTTTGGCCTTTGCTGATCACCAGCACATTGCCATTGAAAACGCCGATCCGGTGGGCGGCTTGCATCAGGGAGTCGATGCGGAGGGAAAGCGGCTCGGTTTGAGCGTAAAGCGTGTGTGTGAATAGGTTGGAGAACAGGATGAACGAGAGGAATTTGTTTTTCATACAATATGGCTGATTAGATAGCAGGGCCTATTCAAGTATTATGCCAGTATGTAACTGATTGATATATAGAGTGTTTTTCTATTAATGGAATGTTCGGAAGCGAACGAGGCTGTCCGCTTTCAATCCACGGAAGACGTGCAGCCACGGACGACGGCGTTCGATTTCGGACAGAGCTTTTGATTTAATTAATTGATTTTCAGTACTATATTGAAATGGCATGCATTTGTTAGCACTCCGTCACAACCGATATCCTATTCTCGCGCGCCTTACCCGGGCTCAAATACAGACGACATGTTCAAGAATTATCTGAAAATCGCATTCCGGAACCTGACCAAGCATAAGGCTTTCAGCTTCATCAACATTTCCGGCGTTTCACTGGGGTTGACCTGTTTCTTGCTGCTCGCATTATACGTGAAGGACGAGCTGGCCTACGATCGTTTTCACGAGCATGCCGACCGCATTTACAGGCTGAACCGCACTTTCCTGGCCAACGACGGCACGGAGTCGCTGCGGCTCGGACATGCGGCGCCACCTTTTGGTCCGCTCGTGAAGCAGGATTTTCCGCAAGTGGAAGAGGTAGTCCGGTTGCTGGAAACCGGGGCATTGGTGAGATATGGCGAGAAGCGATTTTCGGAAGAACAGATGTTTGCCGCCGAGGCGAATATCTTCAAGGTTTTTACTTTTAAAATAGATCGCGGAAACCCAGACAAGGCGCTTGAAAACCCTTTTTCGATCATGTTTTCCAAGCCTATGGCCGAGAAATACTTCGGAAATGAGGACCCCATCGGGAAAGTGGTGCGGCTGGACAACCAGTTCGATTACACCGTAACGGGCGTTTTCGAGCCTTTGCCTTCGCAGTCGCATTTCCACCCCAGCTTCCTGGTTTCGTTCTCGACCCTGAACGACGACCGTATTTACGGCGCCGAGGGGCTTCGGAGCAACTGGGGCAATAATTCGTTCTCGACTTTCCTGCTTCTGCCGAAGCATTACGATGCGCAAAAACTGGCGGCGGCATTTCCCGCGTTTCAGAACAAACACATCGATCCCAAAGCATCGAAATACTCGGTGCTGACGCTCACCCGGCTCACCGACATTCACCTGCGTTCCCACCTGGATTCGGAGATCGAGGCCAATGGCGATATTCAGTATGTGTACCTGTTTTCGGCGATAGCCGTCTTCATTTTGCTGATCGCCTGTATCAACTACATGAACCTTGCTACCGCCAAATCGGCCACGCGTGCAAAGGAGGTGGGTATGCGCAAGGTGATAGGCGCGGTGCGCACGCAGCTGGTGAACCAGTTCCTGAGCGAATCGGTGGTGCTGGTGGCCATTTCGGTGGTCATTGCATTCGTGGCGGTGGTATTATGCCTGCCGTTGTTTAATAATTTTACCCAAAAACAGCTTTCCATTTCGGCATTGCTCGATCCGTCTTTCCTGGGCATCCTGCTGGGTATCACGATTTTCACAGGGCTGGTAGCGGGCAGTTATCCGGCGTTTTTTATGACCGGTTTTCAGCCTATCGCAGTTTTGAAGGGCAAGATTGCGTCCGCTCTCAAAAATGGAAAGTTGCGCCAGACGCTCGTGGTGGCACAATTTGCGATCGCCGTGACGCTGATCATCAGCACTACGGTGGTCTATAATCAGATGCATTTCATCCAGAACTACAAGCTGGGGTATGCCAAAGATCAGGTGATCACGTTCAGTATGCCCGACGATTCGACGATCGACGTCGAGGCGATCCGCCAGCGTTTCAAGGAACATGCCGGTGTACGGGAAGTGGGGCGTTCGTCGCGCATTCCGTCGGGCCGGCTGCTCGATTCGTGGGACGCCTATGTCGCGAAAGGCGATTCGATGGCGCCTACGCAGATCAATATCAAGTCGCTTTCCGTGGATGAGGACTTTATTCCCGCTTACCAGATCCAAATGGCGGCAGGCCGTAATTTCTCCCGCCAATATCCGACCGACCGTACCAACGGCTTCATCCTCAATGCCACGGCTGCCCGGTTACTGGGCTGGAAAAACCCGGAGGAAGCCATTGGTAACCGTTTCGGCTATGGTGAAATACGGGGGCAGATCATCGGCGTCACGGCCGACTACCATTTCGAATCGCTGCATCAGAAAGTGGCGCCTATCGTGATGTTCTACCAGCCGGGCCGCCTCGGGCGCGTGTCCGTACAGGTGGCGGGCAAGGATATGCAGGGCGCGCTCGCACATATCGGCTCGGTGTGGCGGGACCGTTTCCCCGATGTGCCGTTCCAATACGAATTTCTCGACCAACGTTTCGGCCAGCTTTACGCGCGTGAGCAGACCCAGCAATTGCTGTTCGGTATATTCGCCGGTATCGCCATCCTCATTTCCTGCATGGGCCTGCTGGGGCTCTCGATGTTCATGGCGGAGCTTCGCACAAAGGAAATCGGCGTCAGAAAGGTGCTGGGCGCTTCGGTACCGAGCATTGTGGGGCTGCTTTCGAAGGATTTTCTCAAACCGGTCGTAGTAGCCATTCTCATTGCGTCGCCCATTGCGTGGTACGGTATGAAAAACTGGTTGCAGGATTTTGCTTACCATACCGATATTCAATGGTGGGTGTTCCTGCTGGCGGGCATTCTTTCGGTCGCGATCGCGTTGTTTACGGTCAGCTTCCAGAGCATCCGTGCTGCGTTGATGAACCCCGTCAGAAGTTTGCGAAGTGAATAGGGTGTGTTAAATTAATCTGGCCTATTCTATGGATTTGGTATATTAGCGATCTTAGCGCGATATACCAGCTCATGAAAGGACTCAGATTGACCAGGCTCTTCTTTTGCATTGCATTCATTTTTGGTTTGTTGCCGGCAATGGCCCAGCGACGGACGGCGCAGTCGCCGCCCAATATCATCGTGATCCTGACGGACGACATGGGTTATGGCGACATTGGCGCATACGGCGGGCGTTTTGTCCCGACGCCCCACATCGACCGGCTGGCCGCCAGTGGTCTTAAACTCACGCAGTATTACAGCGGCGCCCCTATTTGTTCGCCCTCACGGGCGAGCATCCTCACAGGCATGCAACCCGGGAAATGGAACTTCACCACATTCCTGGATACCCGAAAACATAACAGGGATGCCGAACAGATCGATTACCTGAACCCGGAAGCACCTTCGATGGCTCGCTTTTTTAAAAATTCCGGGTATGCTACCGGGCATTTCGGCAAATGGCATATGGGCGGAGGCAGGGACGTTACGCATGCACCGGGTTTTGCGCAGTACGGCTTCGATGAGCATGCCAGCACCTACGAAAGCCCCGAGCCGGACCCGGCCATTACCGCTACGAACTGGATCTGGTCTGAAAAGGACAGCATCAAGCGCTGGGACCGGACGGCATATTTCGTGGATAAAACGCTGGATTTCATGAAGCGGCACAAAGGGAAGCCTTGTTTTATTAACCTCTGGCCCGACGATGTGCATACACCCTGGGTACCGAAAGTGGAAACCGAATACACCGGCAAATTCCCCATGAATCCGCAGGAAGAGGCGGCGTTCAAAGGCGTTCTCAAAGAATACGATGTGCAGATTGGCCGCTTAATCGATGGCCTGAAAGCCTTGGGACTGGCCGAAAACACGATCATAATCTTCACCAGCGACAACGGCGCACTGCCTACTTTTGGCGGAGCCCGCAGCGGCGGCCTTCGGGGATCGAAGCTCTCGTTGTACGAAGGCGGCATTCGGATGCCGTTCCTGATCAGCTGGCCGGGGCATATTCCCGCTAATAAAACCGACGACCGATCGGAACTGTACGCGACGGATCTTTTGCCAACATTATCAAAACTAGCCGGAGTGAAAATTCCCGATAGCTACCGTGGCGACGGGATCGACCGCTCGGGCATCCTGCTGGGGAAACCTTCGCCGAGGAAGAAGGAAATGTTTTGGGAATACGGACGAAACGACGTTGCCTATAATTATCCCAAAGGCAACGACCGCAGCCCGCGCCTGGCCGTGCGCTCCGGCGAATGGAAATTACTCATGGACGCCGACGGCAGCAAAACGGAGCTTTACAACATCGTGAAAGACTCCGCCGAAACGACCAATCTTCAAACATCCGAACAGCAGGTCGTGAAGGAACTGAGCGGGAAACTGGTTGCCTGGTGGCAATCGCTTCCGCAGCTGAATGCGCATTGAACCGTTACATCGCCGCACGTTCGATAATCCAGAAAACGGCCGCCACGGAGGCTACCAATGCACCGCCGATACGGACGAAGCGGTAAGCCGGTCGCCGGCTCAATGCGATGAGAACGGGAATAGTGACGGCGATGATCAGTAGCTGCATCAGCTCGATTCCCGCATTGAACCCCAGAATGCTGAGTACCATGCGCCCGGTGCCGAGCGAGAGGTTCGCGAGCGTATCCGCGAATGCGAGCCCGTGTACGAGGCCGAATCCAGCGGCTACCCACATTTCGTTGCCCGGAAAAACCGGCCGCCAGGCGTGGGCCGCTGAAACGAGGATGGACACCGCGATGAGTATTTCAACCGGCTGCCCGGGCAAATGCACCCAGCCTATTGCACCCAGCAGCAAGGTGAGCGAATGCCCGACCGTGAATGCGGTAACGATCCGAAGTAAATGCACGAGACTGTAACGGACGCCCCCGAAACTTTCCCAGCGTTTTCGCGAAAACAACAACGGGGCTGGAAGCAGCAACACGAGCAGGAAAAGCAGGTGGTCGGTGCCCTCGGCGATGTGCTGCATGCCGAGCCTGACCATCGATACGAAGCCTGTCCAGGCATTACCCGGCTGTAAATTCACTGCCAGGGGCAATATCCGGTTGTTGACGATATCCAGCTCGATGACACCCACCTGCTGCGGTACTTCTTCGGCCAGCTGCCCGGTTTCCCAATCCTGGCTGACCGACACGAGGATTTTGTGCGTCGCCACCTGGTGCAGGACGGCATCGTAATGCAGGGTGAACCGGCGCGTGCCGGTGCCGGTGGGCGGGACGAGCCGCAGCTGCGCCACGAGCTCCCGGTAAGTGCCGTTGATGGTGTTCCGCGTTTCGGTGAACGACATCGTACCTATTGTTACACGCCAGTGTTGCCCGTCGGGGGATTGCAAATGGGTATGCTTCAACAAGTATGCCCGCAGTTGCGGTTCAAACCGGTCCAGGGCCCCGGCCGACGGATCGTTGACCGGCAACCCGGTTGCTGCTTCCAGCTCGCTGAGCGGAATTTGCAGCTCGGCATCCATGCGGTTTTCATGGACGGTGAGCAATACCACGGAATTGGGCATCGGGTGCGCGGGAGCCACGAGCGGCATCAGCGCCAGCAGCATCAGGACGATTACCACCAGCCCCATTTTCGTGGAGCTGATGGTACGCAACAGGTTATTCATAGCAAATATTTTTTAGTTGCCGCCGTAGTCGGAGCTATGGTCGCGCCATACCGAATGCGGGTGGGGCGTGTCGCGAATGATCACACCGCCCTGGTAGGAAAACTCGATCCACACGCCGGGGCCGTCAATGCGCACATAGTCGTTCTTGGTCGAAACTGCCGTCGTGCCCGAGTAGGCCACGTACGTGTCCGCAAGTTCGCTGGTGTATTGGGTCAAAACCGATGCGGCGGAAGTGGCGTCGAGGTCGTTGACGTACAGTTTGATCGCATTCAGCACCAATGCCTGTTTGTCGGAGGACAGCGAACCGACCTTCAAGCCCGATTTCGCGGCAGGGAATTTGCCGTCCTGGCCCGGGCCGAGCAACAGATCCGAATAGGTAGCCGAAAGTTTGGCGGAAGTTTGTTCCGCGGAACTGAACCCGCCGAGCATGGTCGCGAACACCTGGCGCTCCTGCTCGAAAGGCTGGTAGGTTACACTGCCAGCGGTAATGGCCGCAGCCGGTTCCACACCCCTGAATGCGGGCGTTACGCCCGTAAGCTGGCCCGCATTGAAGGTATAGGGCTGCGTGTAGTGGTGGCCGGTAAAAAGGATTTCCCACAAGCCGGAAGTGCTGGGCGTACCCAGGAACGACAGGTAGTAGTTCCCCGCTCCATAGTCGGAGCCACCACCGACGGTCGTCAGGTAATCGTCGGCAACCAGGTTACCCAGCATTTCGTCGTAACCTTCGTTGCTGGTACCGACTTCGAGTACTGCTACCATCAAATCCCGGAACGCCGCCAGTTGTGTATCGTTCAGCGAGCCTAAATCGATACCGACCCTGGCCGACATACCCGCCGGGAGGTTCGACCATTTCCGGGTATTGGTTTGGGTGTAAGTCAATTGCATGGTAGCAACCTGGGTGCTGCTGAGCGTGGTTTTGAATGCCTCCGCCAGGCAAACCACTTTTGCCACACCGCTGGACGAGGTACAGGAGGTATTGGTACTCGTGGTAGCCGCCAAAGCTTCGGTAACCGACGACGTGGCGCCGGTATCGGGCGTTACTTCCGAAGAATCTTCGGAAGAACTGCAACTCAAAGTAAAAAGCGCAAGCAGCGCAAGGCTGGATCCTGCTTTGGTTAGTGGATTCATGATGGTGGACGTTGATGTACTAGTCCAAATTTTGCCCGAAAAGCGCAGATGCCGGAAAAACTGTGGCGAATCGCGTAAATGTGAGGGCGGAGAGAGGAGCTTTGTGGCGAACAGGCCGAAGTTTTGGGCGGAACTACTGGATGAAGCGGTCGAGGAAGTCCTTCTCGTAGCTGCTGCCGACAGGGATTTCTTCGTCTTCGATGAGGACGACCTTGTTGCGGACCGAGCGGATCTTGTCAAAAGGAACAATGTAGGAGCGGTGCACGCGCACGAAATGTTCGGCGGGGAGCTTGTCTTGCATGGCTTTCATGGTAAGCCGCACCACGAGTGTCCGTGCCCCGGTGCCCGCGGCTTCCCGGAGGTGGATTTTCAAGTAATTATCAAGTCCTTCGATGAACAGAATATCGGAGAGCGTCACCTTTACGAGCCCGTAGTCGACCCGCAGGAACAAATGGGCGGGCTCTCCGCTGTCTATGCGCTCTGTATTCAGCGATTTCAACCGGGTTTGCGCCCTTTGTACCGCCTGTCCGAACCGCTCGAAAGTGAATGGTTTGAGCAGATAATCGACTGCCTCCACTTCGTAGCTTTCCGCTGCGAACTCGCTGTAAGCTGTGGTGAATATGACCATGCTCCGCTGGTTGATATTCCTCGAAAATTCCATCCCCGACTCGCGCGGCATGTTGATATCGAGGAACAGCAGGTCTACCGGGTTGTTTTCCATATACAAGCGCGCCTCGCCCGTGCGGGTGAAGGATTTGACCAGCGTAATGGACGGAATGCGGCTGCAAAAAGCTTCGATTACATCCAGCGCGGGGCGTTCGTCGTCGAGGGCAATGGCTCGGATCATGTCAGTTGAAGAAATAAGTGAACCCGGTATTCGGTGGCGGTATCATCGATCGAAAGCTCATGCGCGCCCGGGTACGTGAGCCGCAGCCGCTCGCGCGTGTTACGCAACCCGATGCCCGTGGATTCTTCCAGCTGACTCACCGCTACCTTGTTGTTGGTCACCACGAGCCGCAGCGCATGATCCCGGATATGCAAATGAATGCCGATCGGCGAATCTTCCTCGGGATTGACACCGTATTTGAATGCGTTTTCAATAAACGAAGACAACAACAGCGGGGCGATGAGAAGCCCGCCCGGATCGCCTTCGAGCAGGTAATCCACCTGCACGGCTTCGCGCAGCCGCGCCTTTTGCAGCTCGATGTAGTTGCCGATGTAATTCAGCTCTGCCGCCAGCGGTACCTTGTCGCGGTGGGCATCGCGGATAATGTACCGGAGAAAATCCGACAGTTTGACGATCGTATCCGCCGTTCGCTCGTCGTTACGGATCGCCAGGGAGTAAATGCTGTTTAGCGTATTGAATAAAAAATGCGGCTGGATTTGGGCTTTGAGCTGCTGCAACTCCGCCTGCAACTGGTCGTTTTCGACACGCCGCAGCCGGTTGGTAGCCTGGATCAGAATGGAAATCAGGGAACTGACACTGCCCAGCAGGAAAAATATCGCCAGTTTGGCAGGCAGGATCACGGAAAAGCTTCTTCCCCCAGGACCGGAATCAGGCTCGGGACCGTCGGGGCGTATGGCTGGTCTTTCGTGCGGCGGGCCGTCCCGGTCCGCAAAAGGCTCACCAAAAGGAGGCCGGTGCACACCCCGCCGAGGGGCATTGAGCATGTTTTCTTCCCAGAATATTTGCCGTACCCAGGCAGCCGCAGTGTTTTCGCGCGGTTTTTTGAAAAATACCCATTGCTCGATCCGGTAGGGCAGGTACACGGCTCCCAGAATGCATACCGCCGTGATCGTCACATACTTGGTGTATCGCTTGTTGAGGAACCAGCGCGGTACGAACACCGTGTGGTTGAAGTAGGAAAAAAGCAGCAGGAAGCAATAGGCCAGCCCGTTTTGTACCAGGTGCTCGTGCGGGTTGAGCGGGTGCCAGCTCGCGCCCGTGTAACTCACGTACAGCACGGGCAGAACCGCCAATGCGATTCCGATCAGCAGGGGTGTTCCGTTCTTTTGCAGCCAGGTTGCCATCGTGTTACAAATTAGTCCAAAAACCAGAAAAGCACGGAAAAAAGTTGGCGAACAGGCCGAAAGTTGTGGCCAATCCGACGGTTCTGAGATATTTGCAACTCTTGCTATAATCCTTGTACGCCCGGGGCGGGGCGCATCGGCCACCTTTGTCATGTTCTTTAACACTAAACAAAAACGACCATGAACTCGCTCAAAAACAAAGTAGCCGTCATCACAGGATCCGCAAGAGGCCTGGGCAAAGCCATCGCAGAACGTTACGCCGCACTCGGCGCCGATATCGTGATCAATTACTCCCGCGACAAGGCTTCGGCCGACGAGGTGGTAAGCAACATTACCGCCATGGGTGCCCGCGTAGTCGCCGTGCAGGCCGACGTCAGCAAAGTAGCCGACATTCACCGCCTGTTCGAAGAAGCCAAAAAAGCATTTGGCAAAATCGATATCGTGGTAGCCAATGCGGGTATCGAAATGGTGGAAACTCCCGTTACGCAATTCACCGAGGAGCAATTCGACCGCCTTTTCTCCATCAATACCAAAGGCGCCTATTTCACCATGCAGCAGGCCGCGTTGAACGTCGAAAACAATGGCCGCATTATTTACATCGCTTCCAGTACCACGGCATTTCCCGTTGCCGGAATGGCGGTGTACGGCGGCAGCAAAACCACCCCGCGTTACCTGGTGGATGTGTTGTCCAAAGAGATCGGCTACCGCGGCGTGACCGTGAATTCGATCATTCCGTTCGCCGTCGATCATTCGGGTATTTTCGCGGAAGAAGGCAGCTATCCCGAATTGCGCAAGTCGCTCCTCGATAGCTGTCCGATGGGACGCCTGGCCGAAGTGGAAGACGTGGCCAACATCGCTGAATTCTTCGCCAGCGACCTTTCTTCCTTCGTAAACGGCCAGCATTTGCTCGTAAACGGCGGGGCAAACCAATAAGATGGTGCTGCTTTTGTGAAATTTGGGCTATCTTGCCGCATTCACCTCAAAGCAGTTGTCATTGGCAGATCGTCGGGTTAGGAAACCTGCTCCGTGCCGTTTCCGCATCATATGGCTTTTGTCGCTCTTCCTGAATACCCTTACAGTATTCGGGAAGAGCGATTCCATACGTACCAGTTTGGAATACACCATTACCAAACGGCTGCTATCCGTCGAAAACGGGTTCGCTTCGCACGAGGTATTTTGCGGTGTGCAGGATTTGTCGGGCTTTCTGTGGTTTGGTACCCGTAACGGGCTCAACCGTTTCGACGGCAGTAAATGCCTGCTTTTCACCCGTCAGCGGAATGGACTTCAGGAAAACAAGGTCGTGCAGCTGGCGGCCGACGATGCCGACCTCCTTTTTATCCAGTACGGCAGCGCCGGGTTTCAGCTGACGACCGTCGGAAAGGTGGACGTGATGAATGCGACTACGCAAAGAGTGAAAACCCTGACCGCCGCATTTCCCAATTTGCCATTCCGGGAAAAGGACGTTTACTGGATCGCCAACGACGGTACCGGGGAGATCAGCTTCCTCACGGCCTCACCCTTCCGGTACTGGCGGTATTCGTCGAAAAGGGGTTTCAGGCTCATGCAGGAAATGAAAGGGTGGGTGAGGCAGGACTCCTTACTCGACTACCGCATCACCGGGCCGGTGAATACATTCCTGAAGGGAACCGCGCATTTGAAACTGAACAATCAGCAGGTGCAATATGTGGTGGAAGATAAAAAGGTGAGCTCGTTCATCCAGCACGATGTATTACGTTCGCTGCCGATCGGCGTGACAGGTCAGGACGAGTTGCTGATTACGTACAATACCGCGACAGACGTTGATCATTTTCAAATCGATAAACTAACCCGTCAGGGGCAACTTCTGCCGGCTCAAAATCTGGATCAGTATGGCCTGGACCAAGTGAAGAGCCGGTATTGGTACCAGGTACGACCGGCTACCGACGGCCAGGCTACCGCGTTTTATAGTGCCAACGACGCGCTGTATCTCTGGAATAAACAGGCTTTTTTGAAAGTGATCGGGAAATCGGAGCTGAAAGGGTTCGAGAACCTGTTCGTGTACCAGCTTTTTCCCGACAGGCTGGGGAATCTCTGGCTTTGTACCTCGTCCGGGGTGATGCAGCTGACCGTCAGGAAGAACCGCTTCAAGCCCTATTTCTCAACCAGCCAGCAGGCGATGGAACCGAATGGACAGGCGCGGGGCATTCTCGCGGACGGGCAGGGTAACGTGGTCGCGAACGTGTGGGGGCACACATTTATGCAGGAGGGTGCGCGTTTGCGGGGATTTAGTCACAGTTTTATCAATTACGGTCTTGCCTGGCATGGCGGGGCATTGTATACGGGGGGCTTTGCATTGTCGAGATACAACATAGCGCAGCAAAGATTCACGGGTTTCCCCATGCCGCCGCCTTCCGAGATATGGTCGCTGCATTCGTTGAACGACAGTCTGCTGCTGCTGGGATGCATCAATGGTTTTGCGGTTTTCAATGCCGCCGCCAACCGCTTCGAACCATTACTTTCGGACGGTGAGCCGGAGGCCCGGTTCGTATACCGGTTTTTGAAAGGCAAAAATGGCCAGCTGTGGGCCGTGGCCGAAAACGGCTTGTACGCGCTCACGGGCGATCCTGCGCGTGGCCGGGCATGGCGAATGGTACGGCTCAAATCGAAATTCCTGAACGGATTGAGCCTGCTCGATGCCTGGCAGGATACCGATGGTACCTGGTGGCTCGCGACGAACGGGGAAGGGCTTTACCGCTGGGACCCGAAGACCAATCGTTCGCGGCAGTTCAATATCACTGCCGGGTTTCCTTCCGACGTGCTCTACCGCATCGAACCGGATGGGTTCAATAACCTCTGGATCAGTTCCGATTACGGGTTGCTCCGCTTTAACAAGAAGGATTTTTCGATTAACACCTATACTACTACCGACGGCATTCCTCACAATGAGTTCAACAGGACTTCATCGTTTCAAGCGGTGGACGGCAAGTTGTATTTCGGCGGCTTGAACGGTGTGGTCGGGTTCGACCCGGGCGATTTCAAAACGGATACCTCGCAGCTCAGGGTGCCGCTGCGGATTATTGCATTCAACCAGTTTGTGGGCGCGGCCAACGAGCTGGTCGATCATACGGCGGCATTGCTTCATAACGGCCGGATCGTGCTTGAACCGGACGACAAATTTTTCACGCTGGACTTCCAGTTGCTGGATTTTACCAAAGACGAGGGCAATCGGTATGCTTATCAGATCGAGGGGTTGGACAAGAACTGGGTTTTTATCCATGAAAATTCGGTCAGGATCAGCGGGCTGCCTTATGGTGATTTTGTGCTGCGGATCAAGGCGCAGAACCGGGAGGGGGCGTGGAATAAAGTGGAACTGAGCATTCCGTTGAAAGTGCTGAAACCGGTTTACCTGCAATGGTACTTCATGCTGGCCGTCGCGCTGTTGATCGCATTGTCGGTTTACCTGTTTGTCCGGTTCCGGATCAGGCAGCTGGCCAGGGAGAAGGATAAGCTGGAAGAGACTGTAAATGAGCGGACAATGCAGCTGAAACAATCGCTTTCGGAGCAGACCGCATTGCTTTTGGAAAAGGATGTACTGATGAAGGAAATCCATCACCGCGTGAAGAACAACTTGCAGGTAATTTCGGGCCTGCTCGAATTGCAGGGTAAAAGCCTGGCCGACGACGCGGCGCGCGAAGCGTTGCAGGAGGGTAGGAACCGCGTGCGGAGCATTGCATTGATCCACCAGAACCTGTACCAGTTCGAAAACCTCAGCAGCATCGATCTGAGGCGTTTCACGGGGGATTTGTGCAGGCAGGTCCAAAGTGTATTTCAAAGGGAAAAGAAAGTGTCGCTGGCCATCGATGTGCCCGAAGTACACCTGGATATCGATTCTGCGGTCCCGCTGGGGCTTATTTTGAACGAATTGTTGTCGAATTCGTTTAAGTATGCATTTAAAGATGTATCCGAAGGTGAAATAAGGGTGACGGTGAGCGTCGTTTCCGAGGGGCGGTTCCTGCTGGTGTATTCCGACAACGGCCCGGGTCTGCCGGCGAGCTTCGATCTGAACCGCGCTGCCACGCTGGGTTTGCAGCTGGTCAATGACCTTACCAGGCAAATCGGTGGGCGTGTGGAGTATCGGACGGAGGGAGGCGCGGTGTTTACCATCCATTTCACGAACCGGGAAGTACGTAAAAACCAAGACTAAACCCTGATGGCAGAATTGAAAATAGGTGTGGTGGAGGACGAGCTCGTGATCGGGCGTACGATATTAAGTACGCTCGAAGAATTGGGTTACACGCATTGCGGCCCGGCGATCAGCTACACGGAAGCATTGGAAATGCTCGAATCCGACAAGCCCGACCTGCTGCTGCTCGACATTCAGCTTGCCGGCCGGAAGGACGGCTTCGACGTGGCCGAGCGCCTGAACGAAACCTACAAATTACCCTTCATTTTCCTGACTGCCAACAGCGATTTCGAAACCATCGACCGTGCGAAAAAGGTGAAGCCGCATGCGTATATTGTCAAACCGTTTACGAAAGAGGAACTGTACGCGGCGATCGAGATAGCTTTCCATAATTTCTCCGCTACCCAGCCGGCCACCAGGCCCGGGCAACCGCCCGTTTCTACTCCCAAAAATTTTATCTTCGTCAAAGACGGCTACGTTTTCAGAAAGGTGTTTTTCGATGAACTGCTTTACCTGGAAAGCGAAGCCAATTATGTGCTGCTGCACCTGGCATCGCAAAAGAAGGTCATGGTCCGCTCGACGATCAACGACTTCATGGAGCAACTTGAACCAGCCCGTTTCTTCCGCATCCACCGCCGCTTCGCCGTCAACACGCATTTCATCGAAGACATTTTCCCTAACGAGCTGTCCATTCAGGGCGAAAAGCTGCCGATCGGGAAGTCGTATCGGGAGGAGTTGCTGAGGGGTGTGGGGATTGTTGGAGAGCGGTGACGATTTTTTGACCATGGACCATGGCCCACCGACCATGGCCCCCCTTCCCAAACCTCCCCACTTTCATCCCACGCCAACGACGTTCGTCCCTTTTTTTTGTCCATACGCTCGCTGAGAGGCATTTTTGGCGGTGTTATGGGTTTGCTTGATCTGGACAAAATTATCATTAAACGGACCGTGCTCGGAATCCGCTGCCTGGTTTGCGGCGGGAATCTGGTCGTTTCCCCGAAGCTGAGTTTTGCGGGTCACCTGGCGAAGATCGTGTCGCTGGGGAAGCTCAAACCCGAATGCTACGAATGCGAAACCTGTAAAAAGCGGTACACGCTTTTTTGAGCGCTCGCCCACACCCCTGCACATGATCGTAATTATCCATTCACCTTTTAATTACTCCATACCATGAGTTTAAGAATTAACGACATCGCTCCGGACTTTCAGGCCGACACTACCCAGGGTACCATCCAGTTCCACGAATGGATCGGCGACGGCTGGGCCATTCTTTTCTCCCATCCCAAAGATTTCACCCCTGTGTGTACGACCGAGCTCGGGTACATGGCCAGGCTCGCGCCCGAGTTCGCGCAACGTAACTGCAAGGTGATCGGCCTGAGCGTCGACCCGGTGGACAGCCATTTGAAATGGGAAAAGGACATCGAGGAAACGCAAGGGTACGCGGTGAACTATCCGATGATCGGCGACCCTAACCTGGCCATTGCGAAGCTGTACGATATGCTGCCGGCCGAAGAACCGGGTACTTCCGAAGGGCGTACCGCTGCCACAAACCAAACTGTGCGCTCGGTATTCGTCGTCGGTCCCGACAAGAAAATCAAGCTGAACCTTACATACCCTATGACGACGGGACGCAATTTCCACGAGATCCTCCGCGTCCTCGACTCGATGCAGCTCACAGCCCAGCACAAAGTGGCGACGCCCGTAAACTGGCAGGACGGCGACGAGGTGATTATCGTCCCCGCCGTATCCGACGCCGAAGCAAAAGAGAAATACCCCGAAGGCTGGAAGACCGTGAAGCCGTATCTGCGGTATGTAGCGCAGCCGGGGAAGTGAGTTTTGGACCGCCGACCGCCGATGCTTCTTGCCGATCGGCCGTCGGTGGTCAGCCGTCGGCCGTCATTTATCTAAATCAACAAAAATGAAATCAACTATACTAAACCTTTTACTAATCCTGCTTGCTGGGAATGCGTTCGCGCAGACAACCTGGGTTGGCGGTGCGGATGCGAACTGGGATAATCCGGCGAACTGGACGGCGGGGGTGCCGGATGCGGACGACGATGTGCGAATACCGCTCGTTGCAAATACCCCAGTGATAGGAGCGGGCATTGCTGGAACGGCGCGCTCGGTACTGGTACAGGTGAATGCTGTGCTAACGATCAATGCAGGAGGGAAACTCACTATTGCCAGTTTTGCCTCTTACACGACGCCTTCGGCGTTCACTTCGGCGCTTGCCAACCTGGGGACTATTAGTAACATGGGTGAGCTTGTGATCGGCTCCGCGGGTAGTTCCGGCGATCATGGCATTTATAACCCGGGGACATTCAATAATAAGGAAGGGGCAAAAGTGGAGATCAACAACTCCGTGGAGGCCGGGATTTTCAACAGCGGGGGGAGCTTGGATAACCGTGGAGAAATACGGATCGGCGGATTGGCGAGTTCGGGTAACCACGGACTCTGGAACGACGGGCAAATCTATCTTCACAGTACTGGAAAAGTGGTGGTCGACCGTACTTCGATACGCGGTATCATGAACAATTCCAATGCAGTTGCCGGCATTCGCGGCGCGATGCACAACGATGGAGAGATCACGATCGGTGGTACTGCCAGCGTGGGTATTTCGGGATTCGAGAACCTGGGCGGCTTTGTGAATGCCGGTACGCTCAAAATAGACCGTGCTGTCACCAATGGCTTTCGCCTCGAATGGTCGGGAAGTTTCAGAAATGACGGGAGGATGATCATCGGTGCCGATGTTCCGGGGACTTACAGCATTTCCAATGCAGCCGTTCTGGATAACAATGATTGCGCTGAAATACGCCTCTTTGCCCCGGTCAATCTGGCTTCGGATATCGGGAACAGGGGTTTTTTCGAGGTTACTACTTCCGGCGCGCACGCGTATCTCGCCCCCGCACAATTTATGAATTATGGCGTGCTGGTTTTTCCGCAAGGCAACGCTTTTCAAGGCATCTACAATCATGAGATTGTCAATACACCGCGCTCCGTAAGCAGCTGCGGAACACTGAACCAGCCATTTGGCGCAGGCCCGATCGACTTCACCATTGTGGGTGTTTTTACCGATCAGGCGGAGACTACCTCCGCGGGCGTGTATGATAGCGCGACCAACACTTTTACCCCCGACGCTTCACTGAGCGAACAGACTTATAGCCTGTTTGTAAAGATCGCCGACGGGGCAAATTGCTCGTGGACGGTGCCCTGGCAGCTGACGCTCACGGAATGCTGCGTACCGCCCGTGTTGACCGCACCTGATGTTACACAAACGTCGTGCTCCCAGGCGACCGGAGCGATAACCATGCACGCTACGGGGAAAGGTGCGCTCGAATACAGCGTCGACAACGGGCAATCGTGGTCCGAGGATTCTGTTTTTTCTGCGCTTCCCGGCGGTAGTTACATTTTGAAAGCGCGTTTAAAGGCCAGTCCGGCATGCGAGGGCGCATACCCGGCAAATCCCGTGGTCATTAACCCCCAATATCCGGTGACCGTCCTCGATACCTGGACCGGATGCGTATCGACCAGCTGGAACAACGGAGCGAACTGGATGGACGGAACCGTGCCGGTGGGTGGCGACAATGTTGTCATTCCCAACGTGGCCAATGCGCCCGTGATCACTTCGAACGCCATTATGGGGTCCCTCCACATACAGCCGGATGCCTCACTGACGATCAACTCGGGGGTAATCGTAGGGGTGCAGGGTAAGGCGGCGTACACGTTCCCATTCAATTTTGAGGCGGCGGTGAACAATGAAGGAAAGATCGACAATAGCGGATCAGTTAATATAGGGTCACTCGACGCAGGCGGAGATTTTGGAATTATTAACCAGAAGACCTTAAATAACAAAGCAGACGCAAGGATAGACATTTCGAAGGCTACCAACACTGCGTTCTATAACGCATCCGGCTCCTTTACGAATGCCGGTATGCTAACGATCGGTGAGCGCGATCCCATAGGGTTGCACGGTATTTGGAACGACGCTGTGATCAATAACAATGGCGACGGCCAGATCCTGATCAGCAATTCCACATTAAGGGCATTGGTCAACAATGCCGATGAATCCAAATCTATACACGCAACCTTCAACAATGCCGCTGACCTTTACATCGGTGTGTCGGCGGCCGTTGGTACGATCGGTATTCGTAATATGGCCAGTTTCAATAATAATGTCGGAGGGTATATTACCATAGATCAGGCCACCGATATCGGCTTGTATAATTCCGCAGGAACGTTTACCAATGCCGCCAGCGTCGTCATCGGTTGGAGCGGCAGTACGGGTATACACGGGCTTGTGAATGAGGGTGTATTTGAGCATGTCGGAACGGCCGACCTCTGGATAGGCAGGGCAACGGGCTCGTCGCTTTACCATGCTGCGGGTACCTTCAACAACACTTCGAACATCGTCATCGGCGAAGGTATCTCCGGTGGAACGACGGGTATCGAGAGCCGCGCGGAGTTCAATAACAAGGCAATAGGGGATATCCGGATCGATAACACATCGGAAGTAGGACTATACCACATCGCAGGAACCTTTACGAATGCCGGTCATATTACGATCGGAAGCAACGGCGCGGTGGGTCAATATGGTTTGCGGAATACCGGCGAATTCAGGAATAATGCCGATATCTCGATCGACCGATCGACCGTAACCGGTTTGTGGCAAACCAACGCGGATGCGCCTGCACCGGCTGCTACTTTCACCAACGCAGGTAACCTCACGATTGGCGGCAATGCTGCGATAGGTGCCGATGGTTTGGAAAATCAGGCGACATTCACCAACACGGGCGCAGGGCATATCCGCATCGACCGGAGCACGGGCATTGCATTGAAAACGCCTTACGGCACATTCACCAATGAAGCGCAGATTACCATCGGCAACGTTGCGAGTGTAGGTACATACGGCCTGGTAAACCGCTCGACATTTAAAAACAATGGTGCCGGACATATCCGTATCGACCGCTCGAAGGATACCGGACTTTACCATTCGAATGGGACTTTCACCAACGATGCCAAACTGACGATCGGTGCGAACAATTCACCGGGAATCAATGGTATTTTTAATGAATCGGCATTCAATAATGAGGACAACGGCGATATCCGCATCGATAAGGCATCGGCGACTGCCCTGCGCAATTTTCAGAACACATTTACGAACGCCGGAAGCATTATCATAGGCGGAGTAAGTGTCGTTGGATTTGGCATTGTCAACCAGGCGACGTTTCAGAACAATACAGGAGGGCTGGTCAGCCTGCAATGGTCGTACTATGGCATCCGATCGGTTGGTGTTTTTGAAAATGCGGGAACCGTCCAATTCGGAGCACCGGACAAGGTTGCGGTAATGCTCACGAGTGAGGGAGGCTCGTTCAATAACAACGCCGGAGGGGTCGTCAAGGGGACGGGTAAGATCAATGGGCAATCGCTGACCTGCAATGGAGGCACATTGTCGCCGGGATACTCGCCCGGTAAGCTGACTTTCAACGACAGCCAGGATCTCACGAACGGCATTCTGGATATGGAGCTCAACGGAGTAGGCACCGCGGGTACGGATTATGACCAGATCGTGGTCACGGGCCAGGCGACGCTGGGGGGCACGCTGGCTGTTACGGTAAATTACACGCCTACCATTGGTGACCAGTTCACGATCCTCAGCGCGACGTCCGTATCGGGTACATTCAGCTCGGTGACGGGGCTGGCAATCGGCTGGAAAGTGTTGTATGAAGAGAATGCGGTGAAATTGCGTTACGACGATCCGATGCCCGTCACGCTCGTTTCCTTCAATGCCCGCGTGGAAGATTCGTTCGTAAAACTCGATTGGCGCACTACCTCGGAGACAGACAATGCCGGTTTCTACATTGAGCGCAGCGCCGACGCATTCAACTGGAACGATATTGGCTTTGTAGATGGCAATGCAACTACTTCCGTTGTGAAGGACTACACATTCCGCGACGACAAGCCGCTTGCGGGCCTGAGCTATTACCGCCTGCGACAAACCGATTTCGACGGCACTACCGAACGTTCACGCGTGGCAGCCGTGCGTTTTGCAGATCCGGCACGTTCGGTAACTGTGTGGGCTGACGCCATACGGCAGGTTCATATCAAATCCAATGAGGCAATCCAGCAGGTGACAGTTTTCGACCTTTCGGGGCGTATGCTGATCATGTCGAAAGAATCAACGCTGGACCTTTCCCGTGCAGCCACCGGCATCGTGCTCGTGCGGGTGACGACCGCTGGTGGTATAGTGGTGAGGAGGGTGTTTTTGTATTGAAATTCTGACAGCTGACCGCCGATTTTTTGAGTAAATCAAAAAATCGGCGGTCAGCTGTCATCAAATATTCCCGAGCGTCAGCCGCTTGAAATCCCTCGTCAGCTCCGTGAGCGATTGCTCTACGCCCATGCGTTCGAGGGAGGAGGCGCCCACGAACCCGTGGATGTCGCTTTTGGAAAGTACTTCGCGAACGTCGGCTGGGGTATTGACGGGCCCGCCGTGAGCGAGTACGAATACGTTGGGGTTCACTTCCCGCGCGGCATCACCGATCTGCTGCGTGCGTTCGATGGCCTCGTCCATGCTGCAAGTTGCATCTACCACGCCGATGGAACCGCCAACCGTTGTCCCGACGTGCGCGATAATGGCATCTGCACCCACTTCGGCCATTTGGCGCGCTTCTTCGGGCGTAGCTACATAGACGATCGAGAAAAGGTCCATCATCGTCGCCAGCCTGATCATCTCCACCTCTTTGGCAAAGCCCATCCCGGTTTCTTCGAGTACATGTCTGAAATGCCCGTCCACAATGCTGTGGGTAGGAAAGTTATTGACACCCGAGAAGCCCATTTCTTTTACTTTCAGCAAATGGTGCCACATCCGTCGGCGGGGGTCGGAGCCGTGCACGCCGCAGATCACGGGTATTTCTTCCACCACAGGCAGTACTTCGAACTCACCGATTTCCATCGCCACGGCGTTGGCGTCACCATAGGCCATCAGGCCTGCCGTGGAGCCGTGGCCGGCCATCCGGAAGCGTCCTGAGTTATAGATGATAATCAGGTCGGCACCGCCTTTTTCGATGAATTTGGCACTGATACCCGTGCCGGCACCGGCCGCGATAATGGCTTTTCCTTGATCTATTGTCGCTTGCAGGCGGTCTCTTACTTCCTGTTTCGTATAAGGATTTCCCTTTCCGGTCCATGGGTTGGCCATAATGTTTCGGTTTTGATTATGAGGTGATTGATTGAATAACTATTGTTTCTTGTGTTGCTGCATGATACCCAGCAACGTGTCTACCAACAAATGGGCAAATGCGGGGTCGTTGATATGGGTGTCCGCTTCGTTGACCGACACATTGCCCGATACGTGGGCGCGGATCGCGGCGAATAGCGCCTCGTCGGCGGCAGGGAAATGGAAAATTCCGCCCTCCGAAGCCACCTGCGAAATACCTCTCAGCGGAAGCACAACCGCGGCGGGTACCGGCGAACGGCTCACCTTGCGCGCAAGGCGCTCGCCTAGGATCGCGTTCTCGCGCTCGTCCGTACGCATGAGCGTGACGTCGGGCGCCCAACTGTACAGATGCCTGCCCGCGAACGCGTGCGGGATGGTATCCAGGTGCGCAAAGTTGACCATATCCATGCAGCCCGGAACCACCACTTGCGGAATGCCCATTTCGGCCGCTGCGGTGAGCCTTTCGGGGCCCGCGCTGCAAATGCCGCCGCAAAGATCGTCGGCCAGTTCGGTGGTGGTAATGTCGAGGACGGCGTCGAAACAGCCCTCGCGGATGAGCGATTCCATGGTTTTGCCGCCTACACCCGTGGCGTGAAAGGCGAGTACTTCATAGCCGGCCCGGGTGAGCAGCTCGGTACATTTGTCGACGCACGCCGTCGTATTCCCAAACATGCTGATGGCAATGCTCCGTGCCTTTGCGTTGTGGTCCGAGGTTTCGACGTTGGCCATCGCGCAAACAGCCGCTGCGGCCTGTGCTACCAATTGTCGTAAAATATGGTTCATGCCGGCCACGTCCACCACGGAGGGGATCAGCATAATGTCCTTGTCGCCGATTTGCCGGGAGAGGTCTTTGGTCGCCAATGTAGTAAGGCATACTTTGGGCGCGCCAAAAGGAATACCCTGCATGGCAGAAAGGGCGATGTAAGTGCCGCCCCCGCCACCCATTCCGACGACGGCTTTGATTTTCCCACTATTAAAAAGCTGTGCAACAAGCCTGGAAGCGCCCCGGCCCATGATATCGATCGCCTTGCCCCGGTCGCGGTGGTGGCGGAGATCGGAGATATCGTGGTCGGCAGCGGCTGCGACGGCATCGGCTTCGAAATCGACCGGAAATGCATTGGTAGTTCCGAAAACGCCCGTGTTGACAGTGATCACTGTCTCGCCCCGCGCGACAATGCATGCCCGAAGGTAGGAAAACACGTCGCCCTTGGTGTCGAAACAGCCGAGTATTAAGATGCTTCTATCTGAAATTGACATAATGCAAGTATAACCAGATATCGGTATGCGAAGCAAATGCGGGCATCAAAGAGATTGCCGGGGGCAGAGCCGGACGGCGTGAATATTACCGCCTGCCAGGTCGGGAAAGCTTCCCGCTAATCTGGTTATACATGGAAATCCGATCAGGCAAACCGGCTGCGGGCGTCGTAGGCCAGTCCCAGCCCGACGCTCGAAAGTTTGTTCTCTTCCGACCATTCGGCGGCGGGGAACAACTCGCGGAACCGTTCCTGGATCAGCGGGATTTCGGTGGAACCGCCCGTCATAATCACGAGGCTAATGGCCTCCGCCGCAATCCCCGCACTTTGGAGGCATTGTTTGGCGGCGTCGACGATGCGCTGGGTTTTGGTACCGATCGCCTCATTGAACACTTCGCGTTCGACGTTGATCTGCAAATGCTCGTCGATAAACGGAAGGGAAGCCACATAGGCTTCATTGTGCGTGAGGCCGATCTTGATATTTTCGGTTTCCGCAAGTACCGCGTGCCCGCTTTCCTGTTCGAGGACGCTGATCAGCCTTCCGTATTTTTCCGGTGAATGCGTTTCGCGGAGCAGTTGCTTGGCCTGGAATATCGTGCGGTTGGTGTACAGGAAGTTTACCTTGCTCCACTCCGACAAGTCGAAATAATGGTAGGAGGGTACTTCGAGGTTTTTGGCGCCATAGGTTGTGCGGAAGCCCAGCTCGGGCATCATGCGCGCAAGGCTGAGGTCCTTGTCGAAGTCGTTTCCGCCGAGACGTACGCCTGTATTGGCCAGAATGTCGCCGCTGCGGTCGTGTTTGCGGGCATTGTCTTTGGAAAGGCGGATAATGGTAAAATCGGAAGTTCCGCCGCCGAGATCGACCACCAGGGCCAGCTTTTCGCCGGTTACCCGCGCTTCGTGTGCGAATGCGGCTGCGATGGGCTCAAACTGGAAGCCCACATGCTCGAAACCCAGGCTTTGCGCGATCGCTTTCAATTCGTTTTCCGCGCGTTCGTCGGCCGCGGGATCGTTGTCGATGAAATGTACCGGCCGGCCCATGACCACGTGTTTCAGTTCGGTACCGCAGTCGGCCTCCGCCTTTTTCTTCATCTGGTCGAGGAAAGCCGCGACGATCTGGTCGAATTTCATCAGTTCTCCATTCACCATCGTGCCCTGGCGCATGGCGGGGGTTCCCAGCACGCGTTTCAGGCTTCGCATTAACCTGCCCGGATGACGGCTCAGGAAGCGTTCCATCGCTGCCCGCCCGAAGAATGCCTCATTGTCTTTCCGCGCAAAAAACATTGCGCTGGGGATTGTTTTATGGTCGTTTTCTACCGGAATCAGGAAAACGTCGTTGGGATTTGCTATTGCGAGGCTGGAATTGGAAGTGCCGAAATCGATGCCGCAGAAAACAGGAGTTGTCATTGTTTTGGAAAATTGGGCGCGCAATTTCTCACTATTTGCCCGGCAATGCAAATGCCTGTCGAAAACAGTTTGCGGGATCACGGACCTGGAACACTTCCCTTTTGGGAAAAACCTCTCATTTTGATAAGGAAGAGAATGGCGTAAGTGCTTCTTTATCAAAATGAAATAACCCTTCGGCGCGGCTGGTGCGGGATTAATGGCCAGTCCAGCATTTAAAATCAGTAAAAATGAAAGTGATGGTTTTTCAAACAATATTCCAATACCAAACTGCCTGCGCGCACAGGAATATGTCCATGCTTCCCGGCGGTCCTGCCGATGACGTGGACGACGACGAGGACGATTGCGAAGGTGAACACTAGCGGCGCCCGCGTCCACACGAACTTGTGATGTATGTCACGTAATGGTCTGCTGTCAACAGGGTTCCTTTGTATTGTCAAATCGCAGTAATGGTTTGATAACGAATAGATTGATAACCCTTTTTAAATACAGGAATCATGCCATACGTAAAAATTGAGGTAACCCGGGAAGGCGTTACCCGCGAACAAAAACAGGAGCTCATCGCCGGCGTAACCCAACTGATCACCGAGGTACTGGACAAAGATCCGCACCTGACCCACGTCGTGATCCGGGAAGTGGAACTGGACGACTGGGGTTATGCCGGAGAACAGGTATCCGTACTCCGCGAAAAAGGAATTACAGCTAAAAGACAACAGTAACAGACCTGACATAATATCATGAAAACACAAACGATCATCGTAACCGGTGCCTCCACGGGTATCGGCAAAGCAATAGCAAGCCTGTTTCTGGAACACGGGCACAATGTCATCATCAATTCGGCCAACGAGGATAACCTTGCGGCAACGTATAACGAGTTGGGTAACCACGACCGCCTTGTCATGGTGGCAGGGGATATCAGCAAACGCGCCACGGGGCAATTGCTGGTCGATACCGCCGTCAGCAGGTTCGGAAGAGTGGATGTCCTGGTGAATAACGCCGGGGTATTCGAGCCGCGGAGTTTCCTCGAAGTGGACGAAGCGCACCTCGACTATTTCCTGGGCATTAACCTGAAAGGCACCTACTTCACAAGCCAGGCAGCCATTCGTCAAATGCTGCAACAGGGCGAAGGGGCGATCATCAACGTCGGTACCGTGCTTGTAGACCATGCGATCGGCGGATTCCCGGCTACGGCGCCTATTTCGAGCAAGGGAGGTATCCATGCATTGACGCGGCAACTGGCTGCCGAGTTTGGCAAGAACAATATCCGGGTGAATGCCATCGCGCCGGGCATTATCCGCAGCCCGTTGCAGGCGAAAACGGGTGTGAGCGATGCCGATAGTCTCGCGGGCCTGCACCTGGTGGACCGTATCGGCGAAACCGAAGACGTTGCGCAGCTTGCTTTGTACCTCGCAGGCAGCAACTTTATCACCGGCGAGGTGATCAATCTCGATGGCGGACACGTAGCCGGTCACCATATTGGTTAAAAACCATGGATGTGAATGTAATTCAGGCGTGCTGGCATTGCTCCGGCACGCCTGATTTCTTTGGCTCTCCTGTCGCTAGCGGATCATCTTTTCGTTCACCCGCACATTCGTAAGCGTGAAGTCCTTCACCACAGATTTGTCGTATGCGGCATTCTTAGCGGTGATATCCAGGTTTTCGAAATGGAACTTCGATAGCTTGTCATATTCGCCCGGGCTCACGTCGAAAAATACCTCGCATTTCAGTTTGATGTTTTTCAGACTGATGTGGTCGGAATAGGAGAGTGGGACGTCCTTTCTGCCTTTCAGATCGAAGAATTGCTTCCAGGGTTTCACATAAATAAGACTGTACGCGTAGCCGTCCACGTTTTCGACGCTGATGAATTCATATTTCTGCGGTGTATCGGGGCGCATTTTCAGCCACAGTACCCGCATGGCGTTTTCGATATGGCAGTTGCGCATCACCACGTTTTTATTGTGGATCGCCTCGCTCCCGCAGGTAAGCGCCGCGTGGCAAAACCCGAAGTGGGTATCCTCGATAATGATATTCGTATTCGCGCCGTTACCGGGGTCAGTATCGGCATAAGGGCCTTTTCCGCCTTTCAATGCAATGGCATCGTCGTTCACGGCGAGGTAGCACCCTTTCACGAGCACGTTGTTGCACACATCCAGGTCGATCGCATCCGTGCTCGGGGCCTTGATCGGCTCGTGCGGTGCGGTGATCCTGACATTCAGGATTTTGACATTGTTGCATTGGTAATAGTGGCTCGTCCAGAAACCCGAATTTTGAAGCCGCACATCCTGCACTTGCACATCGTTGCTTTTCCAGATGAAAACCAGCCGTGGACGCGACACTTCCAGGTTGGTACAGTTCGGGTTTTCCTTACGCCGCTGCCAGAATGCCTTCCAGTAGTTTAGCCCGTTGCCGTCGATGGTCCCTTTGCCTGAAATCGTAAAGCCGTTTACCCCATAGGCATTCACCAGCGCAGGGAAATAATCGAGGTTTTGACCTTCCATACGCGAGGGCATCATCGGATAATCTGCGATCTTGTCGGAGCCTTTCAATACGCCGCCTTCGGCCACATACAAATGCGTCTTGGGTTTGAAAAACAGCGCCCCGCTCAAAAAAGTACCTTTCGGGATCACTACCACCCCGCCGCCCTGTTCGTGCGCGCGATCGATCACGCGCTGGATGGCAGCCGTTTGTACTACATTGCTATCGCTGGAAACGCCATGCTCCGTAATCACAAACTGCCTGCCAAGACTCTTTAAGATGATTTTGGATGTATCTGAAAACCAGGCCGGTATTTTTGTCCCATCCGGAAAATCAGGCGATTTGCCCGATTGCGCGAATGCCGCCGTTGCAAGGAGGAGTAGCTGAAATAAAAGAAAGCAGTACTTTTTCATAACCCCTTGAAGGCAAGTACTGCTTTATTTTACTGTGTTTTGAATGCACTAGTTCTTTTCGATCCAGCTGTATAAATAGTCGAGCGTTTTGCCCATGTTTGCCAGGTTCGTTTTGAGATGCATGGGTGGAATCTCTTTCAAATGGCTACGGTGTGTGATGGTCCGCCAGCAGCCGGGGCACCGCCAGTGTTCGTGAGAGCCTCCGCTATGCCTTTCGTGTCGGCACCCGTGCGCTTCGAGAAAGCGAGTCCAGTCTTTTAGTTTAACTGGTCTGTTATTTCCCAAGGTTCAGGTAGTCTGTAAAATTAATTTCTTTACTTGATCCGGATGATCGAAGTTTTGCAGCACCTGTTGCTCTTCGACAAACGGATTAGAGAACTTTTGGGGAAATGCGTTTTCCATTTCCCATCCTATGCTTTCCATTGCGATGTTGCGTTCGGGCTCCGATAACTGGAACAGGTCTTCGAAAAAGGTATCCAGATTTTCTTTTAACGCTTCAAACGCGTCCCTTTCATTTTCTCCGTAGCCACTCACATTTAAGGTGGGGATGATGCTTACACAATAATCGCCCTGCTGCCCGGTAAAAATCCTCAGCGTTCCTATAACTTCATGGTGAGAGAGTTTAAGCCTGTCAGGAAGATTGTCCCCGGCTTCCCCCAGAATATTCATTTCAATGTGCGACATATTCTTCCGGCTGTATTTGTTTCTCCAAAATTGAAAAAAAATGTTTGAAATGCACTGATTTATGTCGTGCATTTCAAACAGATGGAGACTTTTGATATGGACGTAAGGTCTTCTTGTTCAGTGTATATGCGCGAGTGCAGGATGCCTCTCAACTGAAATGGCAATGATCAGGCGGTATGGATAAATGTGCCAACTAATTTCTTGCCCGCCTCACGCCATTGCCCCATTCAAACCGATTGTCTGTCCGCTGATCCATTTGGCGTCGTCGCTGGCGAGGAAGGCAACGGTTTTGGCGATGTCGTCCGGTTCGCCGAGGCGGTTGAAGGCGTTCAGGGACGCGAGGCGGTCGATGACTTCCTGGGGTTTGCCTTTGGTGAACAGCTCGGTATTGGTAGGGCCAGGCAGAACGGCGTTGACATTGATGCCGCGGGCACCGACTTCTTTGGCAAAAACGCGTGTGAGTTGCTCAACGGCTCCTTTGGTAGCCACATAGGTCGCATAGGTGGGCATCATGACGCGCGTCGTGGTGGACGAGAAATTGATAATGCTGCCGCCGTCGGCCAGACGGGTAGCTGCCTCGCGGAGCGTATTGAATGTGCCTCGTACATTCACCTCAAATTGGCGGGTGAAATCCTCGTCGGTGGTGTCTTTGAGCAATTTGGTGATCATAATGCCGGCATTGTTGACCAGTACGTCGATTTTTCCGAAATGCGCTATCGCGGCGTCGAACATGTCTTTCACCTGACTGGGATTACTTACGTCGGCCTGCAATGCGATGGCCTCGCCGCCCGCCGATTCGATCGCCGCCACCGTTTGCTGAGCAGCTTCCAGTCCGCCGGTGTAGTTGACAATTACTTTGGCACCTGATTTTGCCAGATGGAGGGCAACAGCTGCACCTATTCCTCTTGACGCGCCGGTCACGAGTGCTACTTTGTTTTCGAGTGAGTTCATGGTCGTTTTTGTTTAGTGTTAAAGAACATGACAAAGGTGGCAGGTTAGCCGCGCCCGGGGCGTACAAGGATTACAGCAAGAGTTGCAAATTTCTCAGATAGCTTGTCAAAACCGAAAAAGCCACCGGTGATCCGGCGGCTTTTTGCAGTTTGGTTGAAGAAAGTGTAATACCGGAGCTGATTTCCGGAAAGAATTATTTGAATCCGAAAATGAATGGGAAAAGAAAGATCACGAACGCGCTCCACAGGCTGTACAGCGGAAGGAATATCGCCAGCGATGCGCCGACAGCGGAGAGACCGCCCTTCTTGCTGAGTACCGCGAAAAGTTTAAGCCCCACATAAAACAAATGCGCGAGCATCAGCACATTGGCACCGAGTACCGCGGCGCGGTTTGGTGTGAGTCCCCATTCGGAAATGCGGAACAGCACGGCCGACAATGCGATGCTGTTGACCAGTAACGTCACGGCCGACAGGAGGAAAAGAACCACGATTTGTACGCGGTTGCCGGCGGATTGATCGGTCTCGGCCAGCGAAAAGAAGATCAGGGCCATCACCGCGACCAGCAATCCATTGAAGAGCAGCAGGAACTCGCGGTCGTGGTAGGGACTTTTGCCCGCGATGAGTGTCGCTACCAGGTATATCACCACCATCGCGAGCGCCACGGGGCTGAACAGCTTCGCGATCACAGGCGGTACGCGATTCACCAGCGTAGGTTGCACGCGGGTAATAAACGTCGCGACGATAGGCACCGCGGCCAGCCCGCATATGACGATGTATTTTGAAAAAATCCACTGGACGTCCCAGCCGATCAGCCCAAAAAGATTGATGGTAAGGGCGGTAGTAAGCCCGCCGGAAAGTACCAGAAGGCCAGACATCACGATCAGTTCGCCCGTGTAGCGCAGGAATTCCAGCCATTCCGCGCCGCTTTTCCATTTTCCGCCACTGTACGACGCACCCAGCAGCGACCACAGCCATAACGGCAGGTGGAGGCACGAGAGCATCAGCGTGTCACTCTTTTCATTTTGCGGCAACCAGTTGATAAACAGCACAGAAGCCGCCAGCAGCAGGATCGCCAACCCGCGGGTTTTCCATAAAACATTGTTTTTCCAGGCGAAATAGGCCATCAACGCCGGAGCGACGATGAAACCGACGTTGCGCGGGTAATAGAAATCTTCGCTGATGGAGAGTATTTCGGGCAGTTTGGCAAGGAGGGCCGCCAACAGGGAGGCCATTACCACGAAGGTGCGCTCGGCAGGAGTGCCCCATGCCATCGTGCCCCTTGAAAGCGCTTCGGAATGGTAATTCAGCCGCTGGTACCACCCTTCGGCCAGCGGGTTGTTGTGCAATTCGGGGTACAATGCATTGAAAGCTGCCGTAAAGCCGGGCTTATTGCCCCGGTACAACCTTTCCAGTTGCAGGGCATTGTCTTGGTTCAACAGGATTTCTTCGCGCATAAAACAAGGATTGAGAATGGTGATCAGCTTTTTCCGTGGTGAACAGGTGTTTTTCTGGCAATAAAAAGTACTTTGTAATTCAAAGTTAAATAGGAATCGAATTTTTGCAATAGGGCCGACAAAATTTTTTTGAGAATCTGCTCATCCGACCGTTTACTAATTTTGATAACCGGTTAATTGATAACACTTTAATCCCATAGTTAGTCGTTTTTATTTTGTGTTGAAAATCAAATCGATACAAAAATGGAATGGACGATTAGCATGTGGGCAGGACTGGCCCAGCTCGGACTTGCGGTGGTGATTGCCGCGATTGGCATCCGGATCGTACTCGAACTGCGGAAGACCGAACTGACGGACGGCCCCTTGAAGTAGGGAATGGTGTCGGCGAAATTTGCCAATCCCCGCAATAGCCGATATATTTCAGGATATTTTCCTGAACCTTTATGAATCCTACATCTTTCCTGAACCGCAGGGATTTCCTGATGGCCGCTTCCGCAGGCCTGGCGTTGCCACTACTGCAACCGTTGAACGCATTGGCTAAGGCCAAACCGCTTTTCTCTTTCTCCACACTTGCCTGCCCTAAATGGGACTGGGCGACAATTGTCCAGTATGCAGCCGACAATGGTTACCGCGGCATCGAGATCCGTGGTGTGCTGGATTGCATGGATTTGTCTAAATGCGGCGAGTTCAGTAGCCCGCAGCGGATTGCCGAGTCGCGCAAAATGGCGGAGGATAAGGGATTGAGGATCGTCGACCTCGGTTCGTCAGCGGCATTGCACATGGCCGATCCGGCGGTACGGGCGAAAAACCTGGACGAGGCGAAACGGTTTATCGACCTGGCGCAGCAGTTGAACTGCCCCTACGTCCGGGTGTTTCCCAATGATTTGCCCAAAGACCAGGAAGTAGCGCAAACCGTGGAGCTCATCGCCACAGGGTTGCTCGAACTGGGTGATTACGCCAAAAATACTTCGGTAACGGTGCTATTGGAATCGCATGGCGACGTGACCAGAAAGGACATTCTGGCGACAGTCATGGGCAAGGCGGAACATAAGCATGTGGGCCTGATCTGGGATATTTTCAATATGTGGTCCGTCACGAAGGAACCGCCGGCGGAGGTTTACGCCAAACTCAAAAAATACATCCGCCATACGCACATCAAGGACGGCATTCTGAAAGATGGCAAAATCCAATACGTGCAGGTTGGCAAGGGCGAAGGGCCTTTGAAAGAGGCGATCGGTGTGCTCGTGAAAGACAATTATAAAGGCTATTACAGTTTCGAATGGGAGAAAAAATGGCACCCCGAAATCGAGGAGCCGGAAGTGGTGATACCCGCGTATCCGAAACTGATGCAACAATACTTTTAGTCGTACTTCATTTCAACTGCCTTAATTTCACTTTTCTCGTTCGGCATACCGCTGACGCTGACACCCACTCTTGGCGCCCTGTCCCAACGGGGCAGCCAGGGGGCTTCCATCTGCACGGAGCTCGTGAGCGAGTCGATTTTCTGGCCTTTCACGCCCCAGCTGAACGTGTAGAAGCGCCCATACCGGCTTTGCAGTTCCAGCGTAATGTTCTTGTATTTATCTGGAATTTCCTGGGTATGGAGCGTTTCATATTGTCCATCCTTTACCTGCCATAATTCGACGCGGTTTTGCCCGGCACCGTAGCCGAGGGCGTTTTGTGCGTCGCCATAGAGGACTACGTTCTGGAAAAGTTTGTCTTTGATCACCAATTCGATGGCATAGGTGTAGCTGCCTTTCTTAATGGTGTGGCCCAGGAAGTTGCCTGTTTGGGCGGGGTTCTCGCATTCGATTTCCAATGCGGCCGCCCTGATACCGAACTTCGGCTTCGGCAGACCGGCGTCGAACACCCAGGGCAATCGCAGCGTATCGCGCTCATAGTTTACCGAAAAGTTGAGACTGTGCTGCGGTACCGGTCCTGCGCCGGAGGGTGATTCCGCTTGTGCGGGCGTTGTTTTGCCGTACCTGAATGCAGGCCAGCGGGTGGTTTCGTCCCAAACCAGTTCGCTCAGTACGCCCTGGCGGCCTGCAAATGTGAAATCGATGCCATTGTAGGCGTGGTGCAGGTAAAAATAGCGGCGGTCGGGAGTCGTTACCACGGTGCCATGCCCGGGGCATTTCCAGGTTTCGTCGCCGAAAAGCACGGGGTTGCCTGCATATTTGACCCACGGCCCCTGCAACTTTTCGGCTCTCGCCAATCCGACCTGGTAGTCGCACCGATCGCCGCAGCAGGCATTGCCGGAATAGAGCATATACCAGTAATTACCCCTTTTAAATATGGCCTGGCCTTCTGCGCCACCCGCTTCCCAGCCTGTGGGGTCGGCTTTAATGAGGCTGAATTCCTTACCGACTACTTTGAGGCCGTCCTGCGAAAGCTCGGCGCCGAGTAGTTCGATACCCCGGTCTTTGTCGAGGCCGTATGCTTTCCAGGTAATAAAAAGTTTACCCTTGTCTTCGACCACAAACGCATCGATCGCCTCCTTCGTCCATTCAATAATGACGCCGTGGTCTTTAAATCCTTTGGTAATATCCTTTGTACTCGCCACACCGATCATCGATTGTTTGTCCGATTTTCGCCGTGCGGTGTAATAAACGTAGAATGTCCCGTTCCGGAAAAATAACTCCGGTGCCCAGTAACTTCCCATCGTCCATTGGGGCAACTCGGCGAAAACAGGCCCGGCATACTCCCAGTTTACGAGGTCTTTGGAACTGTAAATGGGATAGGCAGGCCCCCATTCCGACGAAGTCCCGACCGCGTAATACGTGTCGCCCACGCGTATCACCGACGGATCGGCGAAGTCGCCGGCAATCACCGGGTTACGGTAAGTGATCACCCTTCCCGGGGCGGGCTTTTGCGCAAATAGCCGGGCGGAGCAAAATAACGTGAGCAGGAATATGGCGGGCAGGAATCTCATGCTTCGTCGTAATTGATGGCATTGCGAAGAAAGGCAATTATTTCGGGAATGTCCGTCACCCCCCGGAAAACACCTGTTTTTGGTACCCCCGTGTTTACACGCTTACGCCGCGCTCCGCATTTGCTGAATTTTGACATGTCAATCAGGATGGGGTGCTGAAAAATAATTCTGGTTGACGCTTGCGTCTGACTCATCAAACTAAAAGCCAGGGCGAAACGAATGGTTCGGGGAACTCAAAAAGAGTTCTTCGGATCGAAGCCCGGAGTGCCTGGAAAGGAAAGAACTTATTAACCTAACCGATAAATCGAATTAATTCTATTTTTTAAACAAATTAGTTACAACGCTTCCTTACCCTTCGGTATATTGCTTTCCATTGTGCGGATGCGGGATGCGCTGCACGATCGGAAAGCAAATACCTTTTTAAACCATTAAATCTCAGCGAGCATGCCGAAGTTTATCAGTGATGAAGTTTTTGCAAAATGGGCCGCCCAGTGGCAGGCGTTGGAACACAACCGCGAGCCCTTCGGCTTTTTTAATTGGGGGAGCAAACTCCTTTTAGGCGACTATCTTGACGGTGACGATTTCGAAACCCTCGTTTCGACGCCCGGTATAGCTGTGATCAAAGTCCGTTTTGGGTTTGACACGGACGAAAACGCATTCAAACTGGTGCTTTTTGGTGTAGACAACGCAGGACAGATCATCACGCCGTACTATGCACACACACCGGCCGATTTCCGTGAAGCAGGGGATGGCCCGGGTGGAAATGTGCCCGACGTGCTGGCTAGGCAATGGATTAAGTATTGGGAACAAAAAGGCCATGCAGGCGAGATTGCCAGTCCGCTGTTCCGCACGCAGTATGGCTTTCTGAATGGATACAATTATCCGCTGAAAGAGCTTCTGGCTGCACTTTTCAGGTTTGAGAAAATGCCGAAGATTTACATTCGCTTTGTATTACACCGCTATTTCCCTGCTGCTAATGAAGAGGTAGAAAAGGGATTGACGGGCTCCTACGCCTTCGGGTTATTGTTCCAGGCGATCGGCCAGAAAGGCGACAACAGCGGCGCGCTGGGTACCGATGCCGACAGCGGTTACTACGATCTGAGCGCACCCTGTCCGCGGACCTGCTAGCAATAGGGGTTAGGGGTGGCGTGTGTTGTCAGGAATTGTCAAGAATGGTCAAGAATGGTCAGGTATAGTCAGGAATGGTCATTTGTAGTCAGGGTGGTCAAGTATGGTCAGGTATTGAACAACACATGACCATACTTGACAACACATGACTATACCTGACTATACCTGACAACACGTGACCATTCCTGACAACACATGACAATTCCTGACCACCCTTGACCATTATTTGCCTGGCGTCGCCGCGATGAGTTTCACCGGTCCGAGCAGGCCGCTGGGTTGCAAAGGGGAGTCGGCCTTGTAAAATGGCATTGTCGTAAATGTGATTTTGTTCGTCACACCGGGCTGCGCGTCGCCGATCAGGCGGTTCACCCAGGTGTTTGTTACCTTCACCTGAATGCTGTTGGAGCCCTGTTTCAATGCGCCTGTCACCTCGATGCGGAATGGCTTCTTCCAGGTAATACCCACATTCCTGCCATTTACGATCACTTCTGCCAAGTTCTTCACATCCCCGAGATCGAGCCAGTATCGGGCATTTTTGTTGATAGCGGGGGCATTGACAGTGTTTTCATAAGTGGCTGTTCCCGAGAAATATTTGATACCCGAATCCGCACTCTCCGAGAGCGGGGCCAGAGTACTGAGCTGCGCCTGCGCGGGAGCACCCAGGCCTGGCTGGAAATGTACCGTCCACGCACCCGTAACGCCCGCGATTTCCGATTCTGTCAATGCGGGTGCCGTGTAGGAGCTGGTGGTTGCTTTTCTGCTGAAAACAATGAAATATGCCTGCCAGGAATCGAATTTCAATGGGATTGTGGTGCGCCCGTCGGAGATGTTGTAGGAAACTTTACTGGTTTTACCGGTCTCCGGGTTCCAGAGCAACGGAATTCTGCCGGTAGTGCGGAAACTGATCTGCGCCTCATTGGCGTCGTTGCTCCGGTTGTCGAGCCAGTAAATATCGGTATCGGCGGTTTGGCGGTGAACGTAAAGGATTTTCGCTTTCTCGCCGCTAATGATCACATCTTTGGGTGTAAGAGCGCTCAAAACGGTTTCCAGCGGTTGCGTGGAAACGTTCGGATTGCCCCAAATCTTGTTCACCAGCACGGCGAATGCCGTTTGGTCGTCGGCTAGGCTGGGAGAGCGCTCCGGTTTCACCCCGGCAACTTTCATCCCCGCAGCGACCAGTTCACCGATCTTTTGGAGTACCGGTAAAGTCATATTCCGGGCAGTTGAATCCAGCACCAGCAAACGATAATGCTGGCCGGACGGCGTCACGATCATTCCTTTGTCGATGTTAAGCACATTCCTGATCACGCTCGAATTGGCAAAATCGAATGCATAACCCGCCGGAATCGAGGGGAGTTTTTGCGTGGAAATTTGGGTGATGTTGGAGTTCTCGCCATAATAATAAAGTACGTCTACTACCGGCTTGCCTTGTTGCAGCATGAAACAGCTTCTGCCGAGGTACCCGGTCCAGGCCTTCGCCTGTTCCGCCCAGGTTTCCTGACGGGTGAAATACTGCCCGAATGGTCCGAGCGAGAAGCCGGGCTTCTTGTCGTCCAGAGGCTGGTGAACCGAGGTATGCACTACAAACCGGTTCAGGCCCGACGCCATTTCAAGGTCGGCGGTTCGTTTCAGTTTTTCGGGGTACCAGGTGAATGCATTCCCTACCGACGTCATCGACTCGGCGGCGACGATATTTTGCCCGTAAATGTGTGCTACCGACGCTGATTCGCGGATGTCGGCCTCGCTGCGGACTTCTTCATCGGCACCACCGGCCAGGCTGCCGGGTGTCCACATGGCAGCCATCGGGATATCCGCTTTGCGTTTTACGTCCATGCCGTCGGCCAGGTAAATGCGCCCGCCCTCGTGCGACTCCGTGTAACGCTTCATGCCGCGCGCCTTCAAAGCATCGCCGATTGTTTCGTAATGGTTTTCCACGATCAATTCGCCGATGGTCTTGCGGAAATCCCATAGAAACCGGTCACTTTCCGCCGCGCTTTTCACGATCATGCCCGTGAGTACCGGGATCCACGGGGTGAGATCGTAACCCCGTCGCTTTTTGAATTCTGCCGGCATGGCCTTCGTCCACGTCATATGGCCGGCTTCGTAGCTGTCGAGCACCATATATTGCAGTCCCTTCGTACCCATTTGTCCGCCTGTGGCGTCTTTGTACATGTCGAGGTACGTATTAATGTATTTGGTCACCGCTTCCTTGTCGAGTTTGTCCACTTCGAGGCCGGTAGCTTCGGGCGAGGCGGGGTGATTTTTGCGGCCTGTAAGCGAATAGCCGAGTCGGACGACCGCCCAGTTACCTGCCGGCGGGGTCCAGTTCAGGCTGCCGTCGGCTGTCATTTTGGAAGTCAGATCGATGACGTCGGTAAGGGGGATCGCATCCGCATTTGGCTGGATGAACGACTCCGTATTTTCCCGCCAAGGACTAAACCCGGCTTTTTCCTCAAATTGATCCATGCGATCGGTATTGTGGAACACGACTTCGGCGACCTGCACGCCTTCCGGTTTGCCGGGCTGCGCATTACCGCCGAACATAGCCGCGAAAGGGCTGAACGGCGGCGGCAAGGTCTTGAATGCAATGCGGAAGAATTTGGCCGTTACCGGGGCGAATGCCAGTGTGTTTTGTGGAACCGTGCTACCTTTAATAGGCGCCACGTCTCGGAAACTCAAACCGTCGTCGCTGACTTTTAATGTCCGGTTATTCGGGGCGCCGTTGAATTCCGCCAATGCCCCGCCGGAACTCGCGCCCACGATCGTTAATGCCTTGAATGTCTGTGGACTATCGAATTCATATTGAATCCACATATCCTGGCCCACCTCCATAGGCGGCAGCAGGCTGGTTTTGCCCAAATCGCCGTCTGTCAGTTCCGCGACCGAGAAAGTACCTCCGCTGGAAGTAACTTTCGGGTTCAGGGTGGTCATTAATTTATCGGAATTGGGCAAACGGTAGGCGATCACCGCCGCATCTGCATAGTAATCGGGTACCTCGCCGGTAGGTCCGGTAATACCCCCCTCCGCAGGCAGCGGTACATTCTGAAATTTGCCTGCTACCGGTTTGGGCTGGGGTAGTTTATCTGTAAATGGCTGACGGCCAGGTACACGCGTTTCCGTCCAGACATACTTTTTCATCGCATCGGCCGCCGGTACCCACGGGCCGCCCGTTACGCTCCACCCAGGAGAGCCGGCAATGGCCATTTCCAGGCCGAGTTTTTCCGCGAGATCGGTTGTGTGTTTGAATGCATCCTTCCATTCCGGGGTCATAAACACGAGCTTCTTCGGCGTCACATTGGGGGTGAAAAGGCTCGCGTCGAAATTCTGGAAGCCGCCTATGCCCACTCGCTTCATCCATTCCAGGTCTTTGGTAATGCCATCTTTGGTGATATTGCCGTTCATCCAATGCCACCATACGCGTGGTTTCGCGGCATCGGGCGGCGTTTGGAAGCCTTGTTGGAGGGGGATGTTTTGTCCGAATGCGAGCGCAGGAAGCGCCCAGGCAAGTAGCGCGAGTCTTTTCATAAGTAATATGCTGATTTACTGCCGGAAAAGTGGTCTGTCCGGATGGTGAAGCGGAGACCTCGCCATATCTACTTATAAAATTTAAACCGGAATTTTTTAGATATTGCCAATAAGATCGATCTCACTCAACATTCCTTTTTCTCTGGAAATGTTTTAACTTTGAACTTAACTTATAAGTGAATTGTATCTATTTTGAATTGTATTCCAAACCAACGAAGTGTACCGTTTATTCCATTAGGTTTGAAGGTTGTACTGTTAATGAGACAGACCATTTTGTAGAGGAATTTCTTGAAAGGGGATTTTCCGAAGACATTCGGCTAATTAAGCGTTGGCTCTACAATATCGTAACCCGGGGAGCGGAGCCGCGATATTTTCGGGCTGAAAACAATGTTTCTGCTGGCCCGGTAACGTTTTCAAGACTGCGAATTTATTGTATCAGATGCAGCGAAAGCATCATTATTTTAGATGGTGGGGGAGAAAAGAAAGGCCAGAAAACGCAAGACGGCGCCGAAACCTGGAAAGCGATGAAACTGATGATGGCTATTGATAAAAAACTGATTGAAAAGATCCGCGAGAATGAAATTCGTTATTCCCGGGACTTAATGACATTGGAAGGTGAACTTTTTGTAGATATATGACCATGAACGCACTAGAGAAAATTAAGCCCGACCCGGCTATCGACAAATTCGTGGATACGAGTTTCGACCTTTCAGACCGGATTCATGAAATACTCGAATCAAAAGGATTGACGCAAAAAGACCTGGCTGAAATGCTGGGCAAAAAGGAGTCGCAGGTGAGCAAATGGATGACCGGTACGCATAATTTTACGATCAAAACACTGGCGTTACTCGAAGTGAAATTAGGCGCTTCGATTTTTCAAATCACAAGTGGTCCCATTGAGTCATTGAAAACGAAAAGAGCCGAGCCTGATGATGTAATGGCTTAGGAGCATCGCGTCTTTTTAGGCTAAGAGAAAAAAATCGGGACGCCCCTAACAGGAGCGCCCCGACTGCGTTATAATAATTCGTATTCCTTCTAAATCTTAGAATGAGTAGCGCAATGTCACGCCGTACGTGCGCTGGTCGCCTACGACACCGGCATATTGGCCGTAGCTGCCCGGTGCGGCGAGGAGCAGTTCGTAGTAGTCTTTGTTGAACACGTTTCTGGCCCACACGAAGAACGAGATACCGTTCGAAGCCCGGAAACCGAGGCGGCCGTTGGTCAGCGAGTAACCGCCGATGTTCAGGTATTTCGATGGCGACGGGTTCGATGAGAACTCTGAGCGGGCAAACACATCGACTCCCAGGAAATAGTTGCCTTTCAAGCCGAGGAATGTGCCTTTCACAGTTCCTTCGCCACCCACGGAGCCCGACCATTTGGAGATACCCGGCAGTCTTCCACCCGAAATATCTTTGAAAGCCTGCTCGCCGCCTACTTCTTCCAAAGGCACCGGTGCATTTTTGAATGTTACATATTTGCCGTCGGTGTAGGCCACGGCCGCATTGAACGACAGGTTGCTGAAACGGATATTTCCATCTACTTCAACACCTTGTACACGTACTTTCTCCGCATTGGCAAGGTAGCCGCGGTTTACGCCCGGCTCGGGGGTCTGCACCTGCGTCTGGTAATCGTTGATGTCGGAACGGAAAAGTGTCAGGTTCAGCACCGAGTTAGCGGTCGGTTTGGTTTTGATACCCAACTCTTTGTGGTCCACGTGCTCAGGTTTTACATTAGCCAGGTCGAGGAGTACCGCGCCGTTGGCAGTCGGCAAACCGCCCACGTTCACACCGATGGGCTTGTAGCCGATCGAATAGGTAGCATATGCATTGAATCTGCTGCTGGCTTTGTATTGGACCGACAACTGGCCCGAGAAGTTGCCCTGATCGTAGTTGGTATTGAATGCCTGATCGGTATAAACCAGTCTTTTCAATGCGAGCAGTGCAGGGTCGGTAGTTTGCAGGCCGCCGTAAGTCTCTCTTTTATAGTCTACAACCTTCTTGTCGTAGTTGTAACGTACACCTGGCAATACGTGCAGTTTGTCGGTGATTGCCCAGTCGGCCTGTGCGAAAACAGCCAAGCTGGTGCTTTTGATGCGGTTGGTGGTGCGGATACCGAAGTTATCGAACAAGCCTGGTGTTTTCCAAAGCTCGCTGGTAGTGCTTTGGGCGAAGCGCCATTGTGCCGAACCTGCTTCTTCTGTTTGTACAGGATCTGATTTCAGGTCTTGCCAGAGGCCGAACAAGCCAACCACACCGCTGAGTTTCGGAGAGATTTTACCCGAATAACGGATCTCCTGTGACCATTGGTCGTGTACCGAGTTACCGGAAGAGATCGTAAACACCGGCAGTCCCAGGTAATCGCGATCGTTGAGCGGTACCCATTTCCAGAAGCGCCATGCCGAGGTGGCGGTAAGCGTTCCGTTACCGATTTTGATGTCCGCATTGGCCGATACACCACCGAGTCTGTTATCCGCTTTGGAAGGCGTATCCAGGTCTACTTTGCGTTCGAATGCGCTCGTGTAGGGGAGTTTGTAGCCCAGATCGGCGATAATCGCGTCGAACTGGCGGTAAGCGGCGCGTTTGGTGGGTACTACACCAGCCACTGGCCAGCCGTATCCGTTAGGTTTCTGGTCCGAAACGTCACCGATCACGGTAATGTTCACCTTGCTGGTAGGTTGATAAAGAATCTGTCCGCGTACGCCGATGTTGTTGATGTCGTTGATGCGCTGTTGGGTATGCTCGTTGTAAAACAGGCCGTTACGTTGCGTACCTGTGAACGAGACGCGTGCCGCGAGTTTTTTGTTGATCGGGCCGGTGAACGATCCTTTGGCCTGAATGTAGCCGAAGTTACCATAGCTCAGCTCGAAGCTGCCGCCCGGATCGAAGCTCGCGCCGCGGGTGGTGATGTTGAATGCACCGGCAGTGGTGTTCTTCCCGAAAAGCGTTCCCTGAGGTCCGCGAAGTACTTCAATTCGTTCAATGTCGATGAAATCCAGTGCGGTAGCCGCGGGACGTGCATAGTAAACGCCGTCGACATAGAAACCTACACCCGGGTCGATACCGTCGTTGGTCAGACCGTACGTCGAACCGAGGCCGCGGATATTCAATGTGGTGTTACGTGCATTGGAAACGTACAGCTGAACGGTCGGAACCAGTTCTTTCAAACGGTTCACGTTGAATGCGCCGGCATCTTCCGCAGCAGATCCGCGGATGACCGAAATCGGAATGGGTACTTCCTGTGCTGATTCCTGACGGCGACGCGACGAAATGATGACGTCTTCGAGGTTACCGGCCGAAGGATCGAGCTTGATGGTTACCCCGCTGCCTTCGATCACGATTTCTTTTTTGATATATCCTAAAAATGAAACGACCAGCGTGAATGGAAGTTTCTGACCCGTTACAAGCTGAAACTCACCGTTTGCATCGGTTGCCGCTCCGTTGGTTGTTCCCTTGATGGTGACGGTCGCCCCGATGAGCGGGGAATCGTTGGCAGCGTCGAGCACCGTTCCCGAAACCGTGGCATTCACGATCGGCGGGTTCTGGGCCTGTGCAACAAATGAGATGAGTAGAATTGCTGAACTGAATAGGGTCGTTAAAAATGTCTTCATAAATGAGGAATTGCTTTACTGTTTTCGATGGTGTTCATGCGTGGTGGTTACTGCAAACAGCCTTTCCTAGTGCTGCTTATGGAGCGTAGGACGACAACAGTAAGGTATAATCGGTGGCTTCATGTGTAGGGATTGTAAGTTTGTCACGCAAAGCTATGGATATTATTTAGTATATAGAAATAGTAGAGTAATATTTTTTTAAAATAAAAACAAAACGGCCCGGGAACATATCCCCGGGCCGTCTGCAACGTGTTGGAAATCACTATTTAAGGTCGCCTATCGCAGCGCCGAAATTAATGTGCAGCACATTGCCGTTGGGCGTCAGTAGTGCCGGTACCGACTGCACGCCGGCCTTTTCGGCGTCGGCAACTTTGCCCTTATCCTCGCCGAGGTGTACTACTTCGATCTGGTCGCCCGGGATGAGGTTCAATATGTCCTGTTCTGCGCTGAGGCAAACCGGGCAGCCCGCATGAAAGAAAATGGCCTTTTTCATTGGTTTCGATTTAAAAGTGTTCAGTGCGAAATCGCAATACGAAGGTAGGTCGCTGGTGGACGGCTGCTCTGGTGCAGTTTTGACAAAAACAGCTAGGCCAGATGGGTTTGGAAGGAAATCCATTTTACGAATGAGCTAAAACATGCCCCTGGCCGAATGTGCTGCCCGAATACTTTTCCAACCGGCGGAACATGGTGTAGGTAACCGATACCATGACAAATGCGACGATCGCGTCGACGGTGGCCGCAAAGCCGATTACCGCCAGTTTGGACACGAATGCGAAAATGATATCGAAGAAAATTCCCGCAAATACCCATTCTTTCAGCCGGTGCAGCTTGTTGGGGGTAAGCAGCACGGCCACGCCCGAAAGTTTGAACACACCGAGCAGGTAAATGAAATGCGCCGGGTAGCCCAGCTGAACCGTAATATCCCACACCACGGGGTTTTTAGTAAGTTCGAAAAAGCCGCTTGCGCCGAACCAAAGGGATGTTAATGCAGTGCCTATCCAGTAGATGGTGGTTGTTGTTTTCTGTGTCATGACCTTGATTGTTTTTGAGTGATTGGTGACACAAAACTGGCCTGAAATCGGAACCTGTGCATTCGCAAACAGGCCGGAATGGACACATCCGCAGCCGGATTGGACAGTCCGGGGCGTGAAGGTGCCCCAGTCACTCGCGGAAGTTTATTTTTCAATATAGTATATCGAATATATAGAATAAATATATTTTTGCGATCAAACATCTCTTGTTACACCATTTTTCAAAATCATGAAGACCTCTGCATTCTTAGCCCTGGCACTGATAACCTTCTCCGGTGCCGTGGCTCAAAAGAAATCTACGCCGAAGGGGCCTGACGGCCGCGTCCCGGATCAACGGCCCAATATCGTCCTGATCATGGTCGACGACCTGGGTTACTCCGACATCGGTGCGTACGGTTCCGAAATCAAAACCCCTAATATCGACCAGCTCGCGGGCGAAGGCATCCGTTTCCGCGAGTTTTATAATAACTCCATCTGCGCGCCTACGCGGGCATCGCTCATTACGGGCCAGTACCCGCATAAGGCAGGGGTGGGGTATTTCAATGTGAACCTGGGCTTGCCGGCCTACCAGGGTTATCTCAATAAAGAGTCGCTTACATTCGGCGAAGTATTGCGCAATGCGGGTTACAGCACGCTGTTGAGCGGCAAATGGCATGTGGGCAACGACAGTATCGCCTGGCCTAACCAGCGTGGCTTCGACCGTTTTTACGGATTCATCAATGGCGCCAGCAATTATTATGACATTGGTAAATACGGTAAAGGCGAGGCAGTGGAACTGGTCGAAAACAACAAACGCATTAACCTGCCGCCCGACAAATACCTGACAGACGAGATCACCGACCACGCGCTCGGCTTCCTCGACGAGCAGGCGAAAACGGCCAAGCCCTTCTTCTTGTACCTGGCCTACAATGCGCCTCACTGGCCCCTGCAAGCGCCGGAATCGGATATTGCCAAATACAAGGGCCGGTACAGCATCGGCTGGGACTCGCTTCGCAGCGAGCGTATCCAACGCCAGAAAGCATTGGGTATCGCCGATCCCCGGCAGGCTATCGCGGCCCGCGACAAGGATGTAACGCCGTGGGACAATGTGCCTTATGACGAAAAACTGCTTTGGGAGCGGAAAATGGAGATTTACGCCGCGATGGTCGACCGGGTAGACCAGAACATCGGCAAACTGCGCGAAAAGCTGAAAGCATTGAAGAAAGACGATAACACATTGATCATCTTCATTTCCGACAACGGCGCGCAAGGCGGCTATGCGGGCGCATCCCCGCGGAAGCCCCAGCGCAACACCGGTCCGGCGGGCACGGCAGGTTCGTACGTGTACCAGGACCAGCCCTGGGCGTATGTTTCGAACACGCCGCATTCGGCTTACAAGAACAACATGCACGAGGGCGGTATCAGCGCACCGTTCATCGCCTGGTTCCCGAAGCAGATCAAAGGCGGACAGATTGTAAAAGGTACCGGGCATCTCATCGACCTCGCGCCGACTTTTTATGACCTTGCGAAGGCGGCATATCCGGCAACTGAAAAAGGCGTAAGTATCAACCCGCTTCCCGGCAAAAGTCTGGTGCCCGTGCTCACGGGCAAAGCCGGGGAGGTGGATCGCGGCGAACCGATTTTCTGGGAACGCGCTGGTAACCGCGCCGTGAGGAAAGGCAAATGGAAGATCGTTTCGACTTATCCGGCTTATAAATGGGAGTTGTATGACCTGGAAACCGATCGTGGGGAAACGACCGACGTGGCCTCGGCGAACCCGAATGTGGTCGACCAGCTCGCTGCCGACTATTTCCGATGGGCGGAAAAAACCGGGGTAGTGGATTATGAGAAGATCAAACCGGCGACGCCGATTGGACTGCCCGCCGCACGCCCGAACCGAACACCGCCTACTTTTTGAAAATACAATGCGCGCAAATCTTCGGATTGGTGCGCATTTTTTACAGGCCTCCGGCCGGTCAACTCCGCAATGCTCCTTTGCAGAATTGACCGGCCGGAGGCCTGTTAATAGATGGTCACGAAGGAAAACCTGGGTGCCAATTACTCCGTCGGCGCATAGCCGAACTGCTTCTTGAACGCATACCCGAAATGCGACAGGTTTTCAAAGCCTGCTTCGAGGTAAACCTCCGACGGCCGCCGCTTCTTTTCCCGGATGAGGTAATGCGCCAGGCCGAGGCGTTTTTCGGTGAGCCATTTCTGCGGTGTGGTCTGGAAGGTCTTTTTAAAATCCCGCTTGAAAGTGGTGAGGCTGCGGCCGGTGAGGTAGCCGAATTTACTCATGGGCAGGTTGTACATATAATGCTGCTCCATGAAGTCGGCGAGGTTGATCTTCCCCGGCTCCCCGAAATCGGCCAGCAGGTGGTCTATTTCGGGTGCGAGCGTCCTGAGAATCGTGATCGCTTCTTCTATTTTAATGGCGGCCAGCGCTTCCGGCAGCGGATCGCGCAGGTCGAAATACGGGACGAGCGATGCCAGGCAGCTTTGGAGCAGCGGATGTTTGTCGAATGTCCTGAATCCGGGCTCGGGTACGGGTTTTACGTCCACTTTGTTTTTGGCATAATAGGCTTCCAGCCGTTGCGAGGTCAAATGCATGACGACCGATTGATGCGGCAGACCGTCCTTTGGATAATTGATCACTGTTACCAGCTCGTGTCTGGGGAAGAAAAGCGTATCTCCCGCGCCGAACCGGTGCGTTTGTCCGCCCTGGACGATCTTCGTTTCGCCGGAAATAAACCAGACCAGCAAATGCTCCTCGAAAAGCACGTCGCTTTTGTGAAAATGCTCGGTAAAGCCGGAAATTTTCAGGTCGGGATGGATGTAATGCGCCTCGTGTGCCACAGGAATGTCATTTTGTTTCAAAAGTAATGCCGGTCATTTGTTCGCTTAACGTCCAAAGTCTGCGGGCGTTTTCCGGATCGATGGAATAGGGCTGTACTCCCCGCAGCGTCAAAGGTTCGTCGTAACGGTGCTCGATGTCGCCGTTATCGATTTCGGCCACCTCGGCATTTTCGCAATATACGCCGCCGATGCCTTCCAGTTGCGGACTTACGGCGCACCAAACGGTGGTCGCTGCACCTTGCGGGATGGTTTTCAGCTTGCGCGCCACTTCGGGATAAATATTGCCGTCGGCATCGTGGGTCCCCATTTGCTGAAAGAGTGCCATCGGCGCAACCCGTCCGAGATCGGTGCCGTTGACGGACCCCGGGTGCAGCGAGAAAGCGCGAACGCCAAAAGCCTGGCCGCGGCGGTCGAGTTCCACGGCGAAGAGGTTGTTAGCCGTTTTCGATTGCCCGTAACCCGCCAGTGTTTCGTACTCCCGGTTTTCAAAATTAGGGTCTTCAAAATCGAACGGAGCAATATGGTGACCGAACGACGAGACACTGATCACCCTTGCATTACCGGCCTGTTTCAATGCAGGCCACAGCCTTGCCGTTAGCTGAAAATGTCCCAGATGATTGGTCGAAAGCTGCGATTCATACCCGCGGGCGTCGCGTTGCAATGGTACCCACATAATGCCCGCATTGTTGACCAATATATCCAGCGAACGGCCGGTTTGCAAGAATTTCCGGGCAAAACTGTCGATCGAAGCCGGGTCCATTAGATCGAGTGATTCGACGGTCGTATTCGGGATGCCCGCTACATTGCGGGTGGCTTTCGCGAGGTCGCGGGCGGGTACGATTACCTGTGCGCCCGCCTCCGCGAACATTCTTACTGTTTCGAGTCCAATGCCTGCATAGCCGCCGGTTACGATGATCGTTTTTCCGGTAAGATCAATACCGGTGATAATCTCCCGGGCAGTTGAAAACGCATCGAAGCCGGAGCCGACGGGTCGCTGGTAATGGTTTGATTGAACGGCGGTTGTTGCTGAATGTTCCATGGAAATCTGATTGTTTGTGATGGAACAAAATTAGCCGGGCGCGCTCCGGAGGGTTTTGTTTTACGGACCAATTTTATTTGTTTCAAAGACCATTGGAAATAAAATGCATAGTAATGCTTCGCGCCATGCTTCCATTGGATTCAAAAAGGATTACAGACGGACGATAATCGCCTGGTTCCGCCTGATAATTTGATTTCCGGCCGGGCGGCGGCAGTCGCTATTTTGGGCCTGAACCCAAAAACTATATCCTATGCTCGAAGTTGTCGTTGCCTTGGCTATCATCGCATTAATCGCCCTCTTTCTCCGTGCCGGCAGGCAGAATACGATTGTTTACCGGAAACGGGTTGCCCCGCGTGATGAGGATTATTCCACAAAGGATAACCAATCGGCTTTCAGTCAGCGTACCGATCCCGACTATTATCCGGGCAGCGAATCCGGATCGGCTCGCGAGGCGTTGGCCTTTGGGGGCGGGGAATTCGGTGGGGCCGGCGCGGGCGATTCCTACGATGTGGGCCCGACTGATGCGGCAAGTAATGATTTCGGCAATTTTGATGCTGCTGCGGGCGATTTTAGCAATGCCGACCCCGTCGGAAGCGACTCCGATTGCAGCGATTCCGGGAACGACGATTGCGGTAGCGGCAATGACAGCGGGTCCGATTCTTCGAGCGACAGTTCGGGTTCATCCTGCGATTAGCTTGTCCGGTCTGCCATTCCAGGTATTTCCTCAGCCGCTTGCGGCCGGTCGCCGAATGCGAGCAGCACGGATATCAGGCCAAACACAAAAAAACATAACACCAGCGGGAATACCCCGTGGGCCATCAGGTGGCTCGTCACGGACCCGAACGATGCGCCTACAAAAAAGAAGCAAGTCCCATAGATGGCCGACGCCATTCCTGCCATGCTGCCCAAGGGTTCGAGGGCCAGTGCGCTGCTATTGGGCTCCACGGCGAGATTGATGGCGAGCATCAGCGTGACCGCAACAAAAAACAGGGGCATTTGAGGTGGGTCACCAAATGCCCAGGTAAATGCGAGTAGTGCGGCACCCACGGCGGTATAAATCACGAGAAGCCACTTGATGGTGCGCCGCGCGCCGAAGAGGGACGATAACCGTGAGTTCAGCAGTGCACATAGCGACATCATGGCGCCCATTCCTGCAAAAATCCATGCAAAAAGCTCGGGTTTGCCGTAAATCTCGCTTACAATGTGTTCCGAACTGGAAATGTAGGAGCTCAGCGCGGTAAAAAGCAATGTGGTAACGGTGGTGTAGCGCAAAAACGTGCGGTTGCCCAACACGTGCACAATGGAGCGTCGCACATGCGCGCGACTAAGCGGCGTGCGTAGGGCGGGCGGCAGCGATTCTTCCATCCGCAACGACCAAAGGAACACTACGACCGCAAACAACGGCGGCGCCAGAAACACCATTTTCCAGGACCCAACCGACATAAGGGCCAATCCCAAAAAGGGGGCTATCACGGGCGTGAACAGAAAAATTGTGAATATCAACGATAAGACCCGTGCCATTTCATCTCCGACAAAACGGTCGCGCACACCGGCTATGGTCGTCATAAACACGGCGGAAGCGCCCATTCCGGCGAAAAACCGGGCAGCGAGCATAGTGGGGAGGTCAGGAGCGAGTGCGGCGATGACACCACCGACAATGTATAAAGGGAACCCGATCCGGAGAATAGCCAGGCGTCCGAAGCAGTCGGAGAGGGCCCCGAAGAGGATTTGGGCTACCTGGCCCATGAAAAAGAATGAAATGATCTGCGCCGTGTCCGTAGAATCGGCGGGCAAGCCAAAATGCCTTCGTACTTCACCGAATGCGGGGAGCATAATATCGATGCCCAGTGCAGTGAGCGTCATGGTGCAGGCCGAAAGGGCGATGAATTCGCCGGGTCTCATTTTCATGGTGCAATGTTTCTGGTAAAGTTAACCGGTACGAGCCGAGCGGCAGGTGTGTAAAATAGACTTTTACGAGGGGTAATCCGGACAAATTTGCCCAAGCAGGCCTGCTTGGTTGGTTTGTATTAAATAAATAAGTAATTGGAAAAATATTATTGTCTTTAATATAGACAATAAACAAACTTCTTTTTTACATTTGCTGTACGACGGTCGCGGGAGGTCGACATCCCCTTGCCGGATGGTTTCATTTCTTCACTAAAAACAGATTGATTATGAGAAGGATTAGTTCTATAATGATGATCCTGTGCCTGTTGGGCGCGGTTTACACAAGCATTGCTCAAACTGCACCCGCGGATTTCTTTGCCGGAAAGTGGGAGATCACCGTTTTCGGAACACCCAATGGCGATGCCAAGCTCGTCGCGGACCTTGCACGCACCGACGGGAAGCTCACCGGCCAGATCACCAATGCGACAGACCCCAGCGCCGAGAAAATAGCCATTACCAGCGTCGACGAGGCGGCCGACAAGATTACTATCGGCTTTTCTACCCAGGGCTACGACGTCACCGTTGATCTTTCGAAAGTAGATGACGACAATTTGAAGGGAAGTATGATGAGTATGTTCGACGCTACCGCCAAACGGATGAAGTAGGGCCTGCGGCCCGACCCTGGTCTTTTACTATGGTCTGCGATCGGCCGTCGACGGGCCTTCCACGATTGCCCGAACGGCTTCAAAATCAGCGAGGGCCTGTTCGTTTCCGGGGTAGAAACTGTCGCCCTGTTCGATAAAAGTTTGCAGCGAGGTGCCGTCCGGCGTAGTATAGCGCGGGTCGGCACCTTTTTCGATGAGCATCTTGCATACGCCCCAGTACTGCCGTTCGGCGGCGTAGAGCAGGACCGACATTTTTTCATGGTCGCCATCCCACGGCATGATGGCATTCGGGTCGGCGCCGTGGTCGAGCAATGCTTTTACACAATCGTAGGCCCCATAGGAAGTTGACAATGCTTCGAAGATGATGGGAACTACGTCTCGTTTGCCGCTACCGTAATCGGTCACCCTTGCATTGGCGTCAGCTCCATGTTCGAGTAGCAAGCGAAGTGCAGGTGCGTTTCCGCCTGTCGCGGGCGAGAAATGGATCTTCTCGACCTCAGGGTCGTCACTTTTAATGCTCACGCCCGCCTGCAACAGCGCACGAATGCATTCCAGGCGTCGTTCACCGTCGTTGTTGACCGAACCCGCGTTTGCGATGGCCAGTTCAAGCAACGGATAGCCGTAAGCGTTATCCCGAAGTTTTGGCTGTACTTCCGCGATGTATTTTTTCAATTTATCAGGTTTCGCATCAAAGATTGCGATAGCCATTCTGTTCCTCTCCTTGTCTTCAAAAAACGGCTTTGCCTCAATCATGTTTGTAATACCTCTCTTGAAGTTGCCGATGGAAGACCCGAACGCTATCCAAAAAACAGGTACCGCCACGATGATGAATGCGGTGTACTTGCTCCAATTAAATGGAAGCAGATTGAGCGTGACCAAAATGACGAGGAGAATGATCGCCAGGTAGTAAATTGCTCTTCCCATACCGGAAGCAGCATCTCCGCCGCCTTTGGTAGGGAACAGCGTTTCGGCCATTACAAGGAGGAACAACAGGGCAATCACCACCCAATTGATGATGGTGACAATTTTCAGATAGTTCATATTTTTACCCAAAAGCTGGCTGGAATTGCATCATTGCCCGGAAAACCGGTTGCCCGGAGTTGCTTTGAAAGCCGTCTCCGTTGAATCTGTAAACCTGGTAACGATCTGTAAAAATACCATTTCCTTTGTAATCGAAGGTATCGATGTCGGCAACGCGGTAACCTTTGCCGTTGACAAAAACCTTGCTGTGATCTTTGTAAAATGCGGTTTTCTGCCATTTGCCGATATACCTGAAATGCCCGGCGGCCTCGGAGATCACCTGATCGTCGAAATAGACGCGCTGGCTGTCCTTGCTCAGTCGCTCGTCGAGGCATTTGAAATTCCGGGCATCCGATGAGATCAGATCGTTGGCTTTGAATACGTGCCGGTCGTCCCGCCCGAGATCGGTGCCCAGGATTTGAAAATAAACCGGATTGGCGCCCGGAATGCTTTTACCCCGGAAATAGACATGCTCAAAATCGCGTGCGTAAGGCGACGGGTCCGACTGTCCGACGGGACCGGCCGTCAGTATCTGGAATGTCCTGGCGTGCGCATCGGGGACGAGTAGTTTGCGGCCATCTTTTTCCCGGTAAAAAACCAATTTGTTTTCGATTTCGTAAATGTCAAAGGATGGCGAAGGGACAAAGGATTCGGTAGCAGGACGGAGCAGGAACAGGCTTGCGACGACGAGTGTCAGACATACGCTGGTTATCAGAAGCAGGATCAGCATAACGGTATAGGATGAGGTTGAGTGTGATAAGGTTTATTTTTCATGGCGTTGGGAATAGAGCCGCAAAAGTGCATCTCGGGACAAGTAACGTCCAGTTTTAATGATGTAACGGTAACTCTTGACTATTTACCGGTAAATCACTGATTAATCGGTATCCTGAAAAACGCCATTTCAGCCATTTTGAGGCAGTTGTGGGGCTTTACCGATAAATAAATGAGGTGGTACAGTTGTATAGAATTGACGTATTTGGTCTTGAGATCGCACATATTGGATGCGAATCATCTATGAAAATCCCGTCAGCAGTGATGCTCTTCTTCAAAAAACTGGTCCGTGCATTATCCCTCGCAAGTCTGTTGTTATCCGGCGGACATCTTGGGGCGCAGACGCTGTTTCAGAACATCAGGTGGCAGGACGGGCTCAGTGCCAAACAAATCAGATGCCTGTATAAAGACTCCTCCGGCTTCCTCTGGATCGGCACCTCGGCGGGCCTCGATCGCTACGATGGTGCCGTCGTGCAGCGTTTTCACGATACAAATGGGGGACAAAAGCATTTTGTAAATGCCATTTTGCCGTTTGAAGGCGAAGATACACTCATAATAGGCTTGCGAAGAGGCATTCTCCTTTTCGACAAAAAGACCGGCAAGTTTGCGCGTGATCCCCGGTTTGCGGCGCTTGCGCAAAAGACGATCGTGAGTATACGCGCCGACGGGCAGCGACGCATCTGGATCGGTACTTCCGGCGGGCTCTATTTATATGAACAGCAAAAGCTGAAACCCCTCACCGATGTGTTTCCAGAGGCCAGGAAGTTTGATTTCTCCTGCTTTCAGCTCACTTTTATGATCTATGACACGCTGAGGCGCGGATTGTGGGTGGGAGGCAGCAGGCCGTTTTTTGTGGATTGTAAATCCAGCCATGTTTATTTCAAAGGCAATAATCCGCTGAAAAGTCCGCTGCTCGAATCGGAGCATGTGAATGCCATCGCGCTCGATCGCCGCGGCAATGTGTGGTACGGCTGCGATACCGAGCCGACGCTCAATTACTGGGACTACCGCACCGGTAAGCTGGACAAACATTACGAGCTCGACGGCAAGCAGATCGGCGAGGGGTGCAACTTCATTTTCATCGATCGTCAGGACAGGGTATGGGTTTCCACGTGGCTGTTCGCAGCATTCCTGCAAGAACCGGGGCAGCCATTTCGCAAATTGGAATACAGCCAGGACCAAGCCTACACGATCGCTTACGGGCATTTCCGGGACGCTATTTCCGACGCGCAGGGCAACGTTTGGATCGGGACGATCAACGGGGTGAGCAAAACGCTGCCCAAGAACCCCATTGAGGCGATCTACAAGCTGCCTAGTTTCCACTTCTTCCTGGAAACGAGCTTTGCTCATGCCAATTCCATCACTGTGGAGGGTAAGACGATCATCGCCTGCAAGGAAGATGGGGTCGTGTTCTATAACACCGTTGACCGTACGTATCAGAAATACCTCACTCCGAGCAAAAGATTGCGGAACAATCGCGCTGTTATGACCGCCAAAGTGGGTGATACCTGGTGGTTTGCGGGGTTCGACGGCATCTATTCGCTTGCACCCGGTCAATCCGTTTTGCAGCGTTTCGATCAGATGAAGAAAGGGCTGTCGTCTTATCAGGCACCTTTTGTTTTTCTCGATAAACAGGGAAATGTATGGTTCGAAATCGATGGCGACGCGTTTTACCGCTATAATCCGGTCACCAAAGTTTGCATGCGTTTCGACGGTACCGACCCGAAGTACGGGCTGTTCAAGTTTGCGAATTCGCAGGCGTTTGTCCTGCTATCCAATGGGGACATTCTTTTCGCGGTACAGGGAAAGGGGTTATTGCGTTACAGCCACCTCACCGGGCGCTTCACCCAATTGAATGCACCGGCCATGGTAGATGAACAGATCTATGCGATGCGCCAAAGCAAGACAGGGGATATCTGGGCAGCGTCGACAGCTGCGGGGCTGATGAAAATAGATGCCAATGGCCGTTTGATTACGAGCATTAGCACAAAAAACGGCTTGCCCTACGACCAGGTTTCTTCGCTGGATATCGACGACAATGGCGTTGTGTGGGCCGCTACGCGCGAAGGGCTGGCCGCGTACGACCCGGTTAGTAATAATGTCAGTAAAGTGGAGCTCGATCTGGGCAAGACCTTGCAGGATTACTGGAACTACGTAACGGTGGCCGGAGGTAAAATCTACGCTGTAATGCTCGATCACGTGGTGGTGATCAACCCGCAGCACTTCGCTTCTGTTCCCGTTCAAAAGCCGCCTACCATTACTTCCGTGAAGATTTTCGGGCAGGAGCGGATCCGGGGCCTCAAAGGCGACCTGCTGGAATTGAAACCGGATGAGTCGTTTGTCACGTTTCAATACGCTTCGCTCAGTCACCGCGATATCCCCTCGCTGCAATACAGCTATCAGCTCGTAGGGCTGGACGACGATTGGGTGGTAGCGGGGCGTAATATCACCGCCTCCTATACCAGCCTCCTTCCCGGCGATTACGTTTTTAAAGTGAGGAGTACGGACGAGAACGGTCGATGGATGAAGGCGGCCGAAACGTTGAAAATCCGTGTGCTACCGCATTGGTGGCAAACCTGGTGGTTCCTGATCGCCTGCACGCTGGCCATTGTGGGTATTCTGTATTGGGTTTATAGTGTTTATACTAAAAGACAACGGAAAAAGGACCTCGACGACACGATTGAATACTTCGCCAACAGCGTCTACGGCGATAATTCGGTGAACGAAATATGCTGGGATATTGCCCGTAACTGTATTTCCAAGCTGCATTTCGAGGATTGCGTGGTTTACCTGCTGGACAAGGAGAGCGGCAAGCTGATCCAGAAAGCGGCCTACGGACCGAAGAGCCCGAAGGAATATGAAATATTGAACCCGATCGAAATACCGGTGGGAGAGGGCATCGTGGGTGCGGCGGCCGCTAGCGGTACGCCGCAAATTATCGGGGATACCTCGAAAGACCCCCGCTACATTATCGACGATCAGGCGAGGGCGTCTGAGCTGGCCGTGCCTATCCTGCATGAAGGCCAAGTAATCGGCGTCATCGATTCGGAGCATCCGCGCAGGAATTTTTATAATCATAACCATGTCCGCGTGATCTCGACGATAGCCGCCATCAGCGCCAACAAAATCACCGAGGCGATGGCCCGCGCGCAGGCCGAGCGGCAGGAGATCATGCTGCTGCGGATCAATAAAATGCTTGCGGAAAGCCAGCTGATGGCCCTGCGTGCGCAGATGAACCCGCATTTCATCTTCAACTGCCTCAACAGCATCCAGGAATGCATTGTCACCAAAAAATACGCCGAGGCGAGCAAGTACCTCAACAAATTCGCCAAGCTGTTCAGGCTGGTGCTGAACAACTCGGGCCGGAACCTGGTGACGATCGCGGAGGAACGGGATGTGCTGGAACTGTACCTCGAACTGGAACTGATGCGTTTCGGGCAGGGATTTACGTATTCCATTGAACTCGATCCCGAGCTGGAAGACGATTATGTGCGGTTGCCGTCGATGCTGCTTCAACCTTTCGTGGAGAATGGTTTATGGCACGGGTTAATGCACAAAGAAGGTGAAAGGCATATGAGTCTCCGGTTTTTCCTGATCGGCCCGGAGCTTTTTGCTTGCGAGATCGAAGACAATGGTATCGGCCGGAAGAAGTCCGCCGAAATCCGGGAAAATTCCTCGCGTACGCGGGAACACGAATCGCGCGGAATACGTATCTGTGAAGACCGGATCGACGTCCTTGCCCGCCAGGGCAACCACGCCCACCTGGAAGTGATCGACCGCTACGATGCCGCCGGCAATGCCACCGGAACGCTTGTCAGAATTGAATTATCTACCTACTTATATCAGACTTAGACGATGATCAAAGCACTTATTGTTGACGACGAGCCGAAATCAAGAAACGTGCTGGCGCATTACATTGAAACCCATGTGGAGGAGATACGCGAAGTGAAGCAGGCCGAATCCGTGGATAGCGCGCTCGAAATCCTGAAAACGTTCCGCCCGGGCATTGTTTTCCTCGATGTGGAAATGCCCGGCAAAAACGGTTTCGATTTCCTGCGGGCTTTGAAGGAGCCGGCATTCGAGGTCATATTTACGACGGCGTATAACCAGTATGCCGTGCAGGCGATCCGCTTCAGCGCATTGGATTACCTGCTTAAACCGGTCGATCCCGACGAGCTACGGTCGGCTGTGGACCGGTTTCTGAAAAAGCAAAACCTGCATCAGAACCCCGTGCTGTTCGATAACCTCGTGCGCAACATCGCGCATAAGCGGGCGAGTGAGTTCCGGCTCGCCGTGCCCTACCAGGACGGGGTGTCGTTCTTCACCCTCGATCAGATCGTCCGCTTGCAGGGGGAGGGCAATTACACCAATATCTTCATCAAAAGCCGCAAGCCGGTACTGGCCAGCAAGACTTTGAAACATTATGAGGAAATGCTCACGGAATTTGGGTTCATAAGGACGCACAAGTCGCATTTGGTGAACCCGAAATTTATTGCAAAACTCATGGCCGACCACGATTTGGTAGAATTACTGGACGGCAGCCGTGTAGAAATATCCAGGCGAAAGAAAGAGGAAGTGCTTTTACAATTGCCCCTCGGAAACCAGCCACTCGATAAGTGAAACTGTCCGTTAAATCACTATTGTCGTTCTTTGGAGCATTGCGTCCTTTCTTTGAAGCCATTGAATTCTATTGGCTATGGAGATATTGGCGATACGTGCAGGGCAATTGTTGCTCATTTTATTACTGGCATTTCTGATCATCGGAGGGCTCTGGTTTATGCTGCGGTTCCGGCGAACGATGCTGCTGCTGGGCGGCAAGGATATCCGCGACGGACAGGTCGCCGATGCAGTCGTACTACTCTCAGAAGAGCATCGGGGGTCCTACCTTCAGGGCGAAACCTACTACACGTTTCAGGTGCATGTAAAGCCGGCCAGGGGCCGCAACTTTGTGACGGAAGTCCACGTGCTGCGCGAACAACTCACCCGCATTCCACAGGCCGGCGACCGCGTGTCGGTCAAATACAATTACTCAGGCCGCAGACGCTCCGTGGTGCTGAACCTCGATAGCATTCGGCCGACCTAGCGATTCTGTTACCGGGTTATTCTAAACCAATCGTAATCCGCGTAGCCCGAATCGTTCGTCTGCGTTTCGCGCGTGCAAAACAGCCCCACCTTCGCGCCGATCCACCTTCCGACTTCCGCCTGGAATACCTCGCCGGTCATTGTAAAGCGAGTACCATCCTCGCTGAACCCAAACTCGCATTTACCGCCCTTACTTACGCTTACGCGCAAATGCAGGTCGGCTTCCGGTTTGAATTCTGCTAAAATACGCTCGGTTTCCGGTTTTCCGTCGGAGGCTTTCTGACAAACGGCGTAGACCAGTTCCGTTTTGTTTTTCGTGCTCCGCAGGTAAATGCCCGCGTAGCTTTGCCCCATGATCACCAGCCCGGTCTTCTCGTTTGTCAGGTTTGCATTGGGGGTAAATCGTAGTTTGGTCGTAACGGTAAACTCCTCGGCGGGGAATTTTTGCAGGAGAACGTTCGGCACATCCCACAGGTTTTTGGCCTGCTCCGGCGTTTTGTACGAGTATAGTCTTAGAAAACCTGCCGCCGGCATGGCCCAGGTACCTTTCGGATTGGCCTGCCATTGCCATTGTTTACCCAATGCAGACCCGTTAAATTCGTCGGATTCCGGTGGGGTAGCCGGGGGATATTTCCGGGCGGTGAGCGGTTTTGTGTAGGTCAGAACCGGGTCGCCAATACCATCGCCGTCAGGATCGGTGCCGATCACCGGCCAGTCGTTCACCCATTTCATCGGCTGCAAATGTACCACGCGACCGTATTCATTTTTGTCCTGAAAATGCAGGAACCAATCTTCCGATTTGCCGTTGACAGGGCTGGTCGTAACCCAGGCGCCCTGGTGCGGGCCGTTGATGCCCGATTTGCCTTCGGCCATAACCACCTTACGCTCATAAGGCCCGTATACATGTTGGGACCTCAGCACAATTTGCCAGCCGGTAGCGACGCCGCCAGCCGGTGCGAAAATGTAATAGTAACCATTTCGTTTATAAAACTTGGGACCTTCTACCGTAGGGTCAATTTTGTGCCCGTCGTACACGAGTGCGCCCGCGTCCGTAACCCGGGTACCTTCTGCATTCATTTTTTTGACAGTAATCACGCTCTTGATGCCCGCGCGGCTGCCTGCCCACCCGTGCACGAGGTACACCTGGCCGTCGTCGTCCCAAAGCGGGCATGGGTCGATGAGCCCTTTGCCGCCTTCCACGAGTACCGGCTCGCTCCAAGGCCCGGCAGCGTTTTTAGCTTTGATCACATAAATGCCGAAATCAGGGTCGGGGTAGTAAATGTAAAACTCCCCTTTGTGAAAGCGGATTGCAGGCGCCCATACGCCGTTTCCGTGCTGCGTTTGTTCGAAATGCGCAATGGGTACCTGCCGGGGCAATGCGTGGCCGATCAACGTCCAATTGACGAGGTCTTTGGAATGCAGAACAGGTAGGCCCGGAATGGCATCGAAACTCGATGCGGTCATGTAATAATCCTCGCCCACGCGGCAGGCGTCGGGATCGGAGTAATCGGCGTGAAGAATGGGGTTCTTGTAACGGCCGTCCTGTAAATCGGCCACCCAGGTTTCCGAAACGGGAGGGGCGGAGTAGGGTTTTGAAACAGGTTTGTTTTGTGCAAAAGCAGAGGTCGCCAGCATTGCGCCGACGACCCAGCAATGATTATTTACCTTCATGAATGACCAGGCTTTTCTCCTGTGCTCCTTTTGAAAATTCCTTTACTTTTTGCGCTTTCGATGCGTCGGTATGCGCTATGCTGATGTTCTGGCTGCGTTCACCGGCTACCGAAATGAGCGTCTCGGCGCGGTCGTTGAATTGCAGCTTGTCGAAAGTGACATTGGTCGCATTGTCCGTGAAAACGACCGGTTTGGAATGCTTCGTGATCAGCTTCACGTTCTTGAACGCTATCTTGTCGGCATCAATGAGCTCGACGCCGGTTTCGGCAGAGAGCACCATATTCTCCATACTGATATTGCGGACGGGCATTTCGGGCAATCCGCGTACGAAAACGCCTTTCGTAGCCCCATTACAAACGATGTTTTCAAAATGCATATCCTTGAAAACCGGTGTGCCTTCATTCACGACCGGGCGCATATCGCGCTCGCCGTCGGTGGCGAACTTGACGAAATAGTACAGGTCGAAGAAGATCGCTTCCTGCTTGATATCTTTCATATTGATATTTCTCGCATAAATTTTCTCCACCACGCCGCCGCGGCCGCGCACCGACTTGAAACGCAGTCCTTTATCGGTGCCCATGAACGTGCATTGCTCGACGAAAATGTTCCGCGCGCCGCCGCTCATTTCACTGCCGACTACGAACCCGCCGTGGCCCTGGTACACGATGTTGTTGCGGATAACGCCATTTTCGGTCGGTATGCCGCGTTTACGGCCTTCTTCGTCCTTGCCGGATTTAATGCAAATCGCGTCGTCGCCCACGTCCAGCACGCAGCCTTCGATGAGGAAGTTTTTACAGGATTCGATGTCCATACCATCGCCGTTATGCGCGTACTCGGGGTTTTTGACGCGCACATTGCGGATGGTCAGGTCTTGTACCATCAGGGGGTGCAGGCACCAGGCAGCGGAGTTCTGGAACGTGACGCCTTCCAGCAAAACCTTCTTGCAGTTATTGAAAACTACCAGGTTTGGCCGCAGGAAATCCTTGATATCTGCAAAATCCGCAGGTTTTTTGCCGCCGGTCAGCAACATACTTTTGTTTTCGACGCTGGCCTTTTTGAATTGCTCGCTAGGGTACCAGGTCTTACCGTCGTCTTTCAGCACCCCGCCGGAAGCGACCTTTTCCTTCCATTGCGGCTCGGTAAGCTGGGTTTTGTGTACCGCCCGCCACACATCGCCATTGCCGTCGACAATGCCTTTGCCGGTAATGGCTACATTTTCAAGGTCTTTGCCGGAAATGGGCGACTCGTTCCGCGCGGCGGCTTTCCCTTCGTAAAAACCTTCGGTAAGCGCATACTGCGACTTGTCCGTCGTAAAAAGCAGCGTCGCCGCTTCGCTCAGGTGCAGGTTGACATTGCTTTTCAGCACCACAGGGCCTGTAATCCAGAGCCCGGCAGGAACCAGCACCACGCCACCGCCTTTTTGGCTGCAACTTTCAATGGCCTGGTTAATGGCCTTGGTGTTGAGCGTATGGCCGTCGGGTACTGCGCCGAATGCGGTAATGCGCACGGTGTCCTTGCGGAAAACCGGCTGCTGGATCTTTGGCAGGTTCGACCAGCTGTACGCTTCCTGCGCGAACGCGTGGCGTGGGGACACGCCGTAGCACGCCAGTACGGCGGCCAATGCTGCAATTCTTGTTTTGTAGGTCATAGCAAAAGCACCTTCCCGCTTAACAGGCGGGAAGGCATTTAAAATGAATTATTGATAACCGGCATTCTGTTTGAACTCGTTTTTATTCACTACCGCATCCAGCTGCGTCTGCGGGATCGGGCGGACGGTGTGGTGGTCCTGGATATTGATCGCATTATCCGGTGCATATTTCCTGACACGTTCCAGGAGCTTGCCGGTACGTTTCAGGTCGAACCAGCGCAGCTGCTCGCCTGCGAGCTCACGGGCACGCTCGTCGAGGATGAAATCCAATGTGATGTCCGATGCTTTGACCTGCATAGCGGCTGTTTTGCCAGGCTTGGCTGCACGGGAGCGGACTACGTTCACGTATTCGGCGGCGGCGGCCAGGTCGCCCGTTTGCATAGCGGCTTCGGCCGCGATGAGGTATACCTCCGCCAACCGGATCACAAATACGTCCCGGGCGCTTTGCGCCTCGTTCAGGCTCGCGCGGGTGGGGTCCATGAATTTGGAAAGCGTAGGGTAGCGGAGGTTGTCTTTAACCGTGCCGTCGGCGAGGTAAATGTCGCCGCGGTCGTAGGTCTGGTATTTTTTGGATGCCTCCACGGCGTCGGCGATATCGAGTTTTGTACAGTACACAGCGGTATCCCCCTTGGCGATACCAGCGGGCAAAGTCGCAGAATTGGCATACCAAGACTCCATGAAACTGCCCTCATACCGGGCGTCGTCGGCAGAGAAGAGGTCGAGCAGGAAGCGGGTAGGCATATACCGGTTGAACGGACGGCCATTGGTAATGTCGCGGGTCATGCCCGGACGGTCGTCGTACTTCATCAGGAAGAGCAAATGCGCATTGTTGCTGCCGCGGCCGTGCCCGTAGGGATTGAATGTCGAGTTGGCGAGGTCGTTCAATGCGAGATTGGCCGAGTAATCCACGGTGTAGATCACCTCTTTGGATTTCAGGTTGCTCATTTTCCAGAGATCGGCATAACTGGCTTCCAGTTTGTAGCCATAATTGCCGTTCAGGACGGCCTTAGCCATTTCCAGTGCCTCTTTGTTCATGCCCCGGGTGAGGTACATGCGCGCCAGAAATGCCTGTGCAGCCCCTTTGGTAACCCGGCCATATTGCGGCTGTGTGGCGGGGAGGTTGCTGACGGCGATTTTCAGGTCTTCGAAAATCTGGTTGTAGAATGTCTCCACCGGCGTTTTGTTGGCGGTGGTCACAATACCGTTCGTTTCGGCGGTCGTGAAATGGACGCCGCCCCAGGTTTCGACGATGTGCCAGTAATAGAATGCCCGCAAAAAGCGCAGCTCACCTTCACGCACAGGGCGTAGTGCGGCCGAAAGTCCGGCCTGGTCAATCCGGTTGATACCGCCGTTGCAGAGGTTAATGGCCGCGTAAAACTCTCGCCATTCGTTTGTCAACGCTGCATTGCTGCCCTGGAGGTTCAGGTATTGGGTCAAATCGCGGTATACCTCGCCCGCACCGCTGGTCCAGATGTCGGTGCCGGTTTCGGCAATATTGTAGCCTTCCTCTTTGCCATACCACCAGCGCTGGTAGGAATAGGCTGCATTCACCAGCGTTTCGAAACCCTCGGGCGTGGTGTACACGGTTTCGGAAGTAAGGCCGGAAGGATTGTATTCTTCCAATGTATTTTCACAGGCAAACAGCCCCATGAGGGAAACCGCTATAAACCCTGTTTTCAATAGTTTTGATCTCATTGTCTTGACTCGTTTAAAGGGTTACAGGTTCACATTCAGGCCAAAAATGAACAGTTTCGTCATCGGGAAATTCTCCGAGCCTCCGCGTTCCGGGTCGTAATCGAGTTTGGTGAATGTCGCCAGGTTCTTGGCCGTCGCGTAAATGCGCAGGCCGCGGATGATCTTCCAGTTGAACTTGTCGACCGGCAGGTTGTACGCGAGCGTCACGTTGCGGATACGGGCGTACGAAGCATTGCGGTAACCCAGTGTAGAGAGGTATTTCAGGCCCGCGTTCTTGTTCGGGCGCGGGTATTCGTTGGTCGGGTTTTCAGGCGTCCAGTAATCGAGGCCGGCGGTGCTGTTGCCGACGCCCTGCTGGTCGAAGCGCGCGTAGCGATCGGAGTTGATCATCGATCCGATGCGTGCGTAAATCATAAAATTCAGGTCGAAACCTTTGTATTTGATGGTATTGTCCAAGCCTCCGCTCCATTTCGGGCGTGGTGTGCCGAGGATCACCCGGTCGTTCACGGCGTCGATTTTGCCGTCGCCATTCTGGTCTTTAACCTTGATTTCTCCCGGTAACTGCGTAGGCGACATGGCTTTGGCTTGCTCCGCTTCCGAAGTTTGCCAGATGCCCAGTTTCTCGTAGTCATAGAACACGCTGATCGGGCTGCCGATAAACCAGCCATTGCCGATATCGTTGCCTTCGGTAACGAGCTCGGTGATTTGCTCCTTGTTTTTGGTAAATGTGAGGCTGGAACTCCATGTCAGGTTTGCGGTGCGGATGTTGGTACTTCCGAGCACGACTTCGATACCCCGGTTGCGTGTCTTGCCGATGTTCTGCTTCACGGTCGTAACGCCGGTGGTGGGAGGCAGGCCGCGGTCGAGGAGCAGGTCGGAGGTGCGGGTGTCATAATAGTCGACGGAACCGTTAATGCGGCCGTCAAACAGCCCGAAATCGAGACCGAGGTTTTGCGTAGCCGAAAGTTCCCAGCCCAAAGCGGCATTGCCGACGTTGCGGGAGAATGTGTAAGCCGGGTAAGCCACTTCATCGAAGCCGAATGCGATGCGGGTCAGCGTGGTTTGTGTCGCGTACGGCCCCGACGGGTCATTCCCCGCGATACCGTAGCTCACGCGCAATTTCAGGTCGCTGAGTTTCTTGATATTCTTCATGAAACCCTCGTCGATGATCCGCCACGCGAATGCAGCCGAGGGGAAGAATGTCCATTTGTTGCCTGGCGCCAATTTGGAAGAGCCATCCTTACGGGCCGTCAATGTGAGCAAATAGCGGTCTTTGAAACCATAATTCACACGTGCCGCGAACGATACGAGGTTGTTTTTGGAATAGGCCGAATTGATTTTGATCTCTTCGGTGGCACTGCCCAGCGAGTAGAACAGCTGAGAGGGAATCAGCTGGTTGACGCCCGAGGCCTGGGCATTATCCGACACGGTGGCCAGGGAGCTCCCGATCCCGGTAAATGTGAAGCTATGCTGCTCGAATGCCTTTTGATAGGTTACCACGTTCTCCCAGTTGATGGTCCGGCCGTTCGACACGTTGTAAGTAGCCAACGATTTTCCGGTCAGCGAGCGGTCGATGGATTTGGGCGATGAGTAAGCCCCGTTGCGCGAATTGGACAGGTTCGCACCGAGGGTACTACGGAATGTGAGTCCCTTCAATGGCGTGATTTCGACATAACCGTTCGTGAGCGTGCGGGTGGTGAGGATATTGTTGTTAAAAACGCCCGGCTGCTCGTCGGATAGCGGATTGGCGGTCTGCCCGTCGAGCATGATGAAGTTGAAATTACCGTTTTCGTCGTAGAGCGAGCCGAGCGGACTGATCTTGTTGGCCTGGTTCAACGGGTCGCGGCGCACGCTCTGATTGTAATAGGTCAGCTGGCTTTGCAAACCGATTTTCATCCAGTCGGTGAGGGTATAATCCACGTTGAGACGAGCGGTGTACCGCTTCATTTCATCGAGTTTCAATATCCCTTTTTCATTGAAATAGTCTACCGAAACATAGGATTTCAACTTTTCCGACCCACCGCGAAAGCCCAGTTGGTAATTCTGCTGGAAACCGGGATGAATGAGTTCTTTCTGGTAATCGGTCCAGATGCCTTTCTGCAATGCGTCGTATTCGGCCACGTTGGTGAAGATCGCGGGATCATCGGCCGGGGTATTCCAGACACCCGCCGCACGCCAGGCTTCGCGTTTGAAATCGCGGAACTCGGTGATGTTCATCGCCCGCGGGTACATGGTCACCTGCGACACGCCTGCGTAAGAGTTGAAGGAAATGTCCGGACGCCCGCTTTTTCCTTTTTTAGTGGTAATCAGAATGACCCCGTTCGCTCCGCGCGAACCGTAGATCGCGATCGACGATGCGTCTTTCAAAACTTCCATCGATTCGATGTCGTTCGAATTGATATCCGCGAGGTCGCCGTATTGTACACCGTCGACGATAATGAGCGGCGAGTTGTTTCCGCCTATCGAACGGTTCCCGCGGATGGTAATGTTCACGCCCGCGCCGGCCTGTCCGCTGCTGCGCGTGATGTCCGCGCCCGCGATCTTACCCTGCACGGCGTCGAGGACATTGTTGGACGGTACCTGTTTCAATTGCTCGCTTTTGAGCTGCACCACCGAGCCGGTAAGGTCGCGCTTGCGCACGGCCCCGTAGCCGATCACAACCACTTCTTCCAACGCACTTACGTCCGGTTTCAGCGAAACATTGAATATCGTCTGCGCGTCCAATGGCACGTCCTGGCTTTGATAACCCACGAATGAGAAGGTCAGCACAGCGCCCGGATCATCGGGGACAAGCAGGCTGAACTTGCCTTGGCCGTCGGTGCTGGTACCGCGGTTGGTACCTTTCAGGATCACGCTCACGCCCGGGAGTACCGCGTTTTTCTCGTCGGTGAGTACGCCGGTTACGGTCCGGTCGATGGTTTGCTGCCTGGCCGGCGCCGCCGATTCTTCGTGGGCGGCGCTTTCCAGCACAATTTGCCCGCCTACCACGCGGTAGGTGAGGTTCAGCGGTGCGAGGATTTCGTCCAGTACCGTATCCAGCCGCTTTTTGGTTACTTCCACACTCACATTTCTCGCCACATTCACGCGTTCGGAACTGTAAACAATGCGGGCTTTGGTCTGTTTTTCAATGCTGCTGATGACTTTCTCGAAGCGCTGGTTCTGGAATTTGAGGGTGACGAGCCGCGACATGACTTCCTGCTGGTCGGCGGCGAGGACGGCCTGGCAAGCCAGCAACGTCACTACTACCATGCGCAGCAGTAAATTCCCGGCGGTTTTCGCGCGCCGGCAGGCCCTGAAAAGTAAAGGTTCTGTTTTTTTCATACCTTTAAATGTTTTATTAAATGGAGATTTGATAAAATGAAATTCCCGGAAAGGCGCGATTCGCTGTCGGCCTCTCAGGATTTGCTGGCGCTGGCCCATGTTCGCTGCATGGCCAGCGTTTTCGTTGGCGGCTATGTCTGCATAGGATTGGGTTTACGTGTTCGAAAAGTGTGCGTTCCGCGCAGTTTGCAGCCCGGTCCCGCGATGCGGATCGTCGAGCCGCGGACTTTGTATTTCGCGCCCAAAGCCGCACAAATGATGTCCAGCTGCGTATAAAGAGGCTGTCCGCTCAGGTCGGCCGTCAGCGGGCAGTTCATAATCTGATTGTTTTCGGCCTCCACGTCCACGCCCCATGCCTCGCGCATGTCTTGGGCGACCTGTGCAAGCGGCGCATTATGGAACCGGAATGAGATGTTCGTGTTCAACAACCGCGGGTGGGTTGTGAGTCCCTGGGAGAATTTGCCGGAATTGCGGTCGAACGTCGCGGTATGGTTGGGGCTCACGAGCATATCGACGGCCTCTTCGCTGCCGCGCTCGCTGTACACCGAAACGAGGCCTGTTACTACTTCCACCTTCGTCTGCCCGCCATTCGGTGCCGTACTCACGTGAAAGCTCGTGCCCAACACTCTCGTGGTGATGCCGCCCGAATGCACGTAGAAAGGCTTTTCAGGGTTTTTGCGTATGCTGAAAAACCCGTTTCCTTTTAGTACCACCTCTCTTTTTCCACCCTCGAAACGGCTCGGATAGCGCAGCGAACTGCCGGGGCGGAGTTCCACCACGCTGCTGTCTTCCAGCATTACAGGCAGAATGTTGTTGCCGTCGTTGCGTTTTTCCTCCCAGGTGTAGGCCGTCAGCGGCACATTGCGGTCGAGGATCTTCCCCGCCAAAAACCACCCGGTTAGTAGGAGGGAGGCGGCCATACCGGCCCACCGGAAGTAAATGGACCGAAAGGGATTGCGGTTGTTTTCGTCGTGGAGATCGGGGATGTCCGCTTTTTCCTGCATTCCGGCCCACATTCGCTCGTCCACGCCGTCGAGGTCGTCTTCGGAAACTTCCTCGGCATTTTCGTTTTCAAGGAGCGCAAACCAATGCTCGACCAGCTGTTTTTCCTGGTCGGTACACCTGCCTTCCTGATATTTCTCCAATAATGCTGCGAATTGTTCCCGGTTCATTTCGGCCGATGGCTACTTGCTTTTTAGTGAGTAGTCAAACGTCGCCGGGGTGATCCGCAAAACTTTTTAAAAGTTATTGGATAAGTTATATTTAATAGTCGTTTTGGGTGAAAAGTTCTGGCTTTTGTGCAAAGAAGGGGGGCTCCTTTCTCCCTCCCTTAAAGATAATCCTTCAAATAGGTACGCAGCGCCTTCACGACGAGGCTCAGATGGTGCTCCACCGTGCGTTGCGGCATACAGATTTCCGAGGCGATTTCTTTGGTGGAGCGGTTTTCGAGGCGGTGAAGGCGGAAAATAGTCTGCGCTTTCTCGGGGAAATGGCTCAGGCGGGCCTCGATATTGTTCATTAATTCACTCACATTCAACTGCTCCTCGGTGGTGCAAATGGCGTCGGAGTACCCCGTGAATGCGTGGGCGAGGTATTTCTCGTGCACCATCGCCGATTTGAAATGGTTGATGCACGTGTATTTCACCGATGTGATGAGGTACGCTTCCAGGTTGTCGATCTGCAACAGGTTGCGACGTTCCCACAAGCGCAGGAACACGTCCTGGACGATGCTTTCCACAGCTTCGCGGTCGTCGACTTTCCGGAGCGCGAGCAAGTACATTTTTTTCCAGTAACGCTGATAAATCTCCCGGAACGCGAGGCCGTCGTCGTCGCGCAAGGCTTCGATAAGGTGTTGGTCCGGTAGAGATTTGAAGTTCATGAGCGGTTACCGTGCTGTGAAAAAGGGCTTGAACAGAAGTTTTTGAAATTGTATTTTTCCGATATGAGGCCAATGCCGTCATTGTTGCCCGGACTTAATTTGAATCCATTTTTTATCGTGACCAATGCAATCGGCCGATTTTTTTACGCAGACGTTGCCGGGAACGTTGTCATCCGGGATTTTTATAGGGAAAGCCATACTTTTTCTAGGCAATACCAAATTATCCGGCATGATTTGTCAGATTGACATTTGAAATATTGCAAGAATACTTTGTGTAAAAGCAGCGGTAAAAGTGTACTGAAAGCTGCTTTGTTTCGCTCTGATCATCCTGTTGATTTGTCATGACTATTTCCAGAAGAAAATTCATCCATTCCGCTGCGGCTACTGCCGGCGGCGCGGCCATTTCACCGCTGATCGCTCACTCCGCATTTGCCAACAGGCCTGTCCGTTCTGTGGAGGGCTCGTCGCCCGCGGACAAAATCAGGGTAGCGGCGATCGGGATCAACAGCATGGGGTGGGCCGATGTGAATGCGGTGATGAAAAACCCGGGCGTGGAATGTGTGGCGCTCTGTGATGTCGACCGCAATGTGCTCGACAAGCGCGCGGCGGAATTGGCTTCGAAGGGCATTCGGGTACAGACTTTCAACGATTACCGGAGGATTCTGGACAACAAGGATATCGACGCCGTGGTGATCGGTACGCCCGACCACTGGCATTGCCTGATGATGGCCGAGGCATGCGACGCCGGTAAGGATGTGTACGTCGAAAAGCCAATAGGGAATTCCATCGCCGAATGCCGGGCGATGGTGGCCGCGCAGGAGCGGACGGGCCGGGTGGTGCAGGTAGGGCAATGGCAGCGCAGCCAGAAACATTTCCGCGACGCCGTCGATTTTGTGCATTCGGGAAAGCTCGGAAAGGTGGGGCTGGTGAAAGTATGGGGCTATTTCAATTATGGTAATCCTATTTTAAAACAGCCCGACGGCACTGCTCCCGCTGGCGTCGATTACGGCATGTGGCTGGGCCCCGCGGCGAAGCGACCTTTCAATGCCAACCGCTTTCACGGCTCGTTCCGCTGGTTCTGGGATTATGCAGGCGGCATTATGACCGACTGGGGCGTACATTTGCTCGATTACGCACTGCTCGGTATGAAGGTTGGCGGCACACCCAAAAGCATCAGCGCCAGCGGATCGATGTTGCGCAACCCCGGCGCGGAGACGCCCGATACTTTGACCGCCCTTTTCGAATACGACGGCTTCGACATTCAATGGGAACATGTGATCGGCTATGGTGCCGGTATTTACAACCGCCAGCATGGGATCGCTTTCCTCGGAGAGAATGGCACATTGATTGTCGACAGGCAGGGTTGGGAAGTAGTCCCTTACGAAAAGCGGATGGAAGCTGTTGCATGGCAGAAATCGTCGGACAATGGCCTGGATGAACACGCCAGGAATTTCGTGGACGTGATCCGCTCGCGGCGCCTGGGCGACCTGCATGCGCCTATACAGGCAGGCGCGGAAGTGGCGATCCTTTCACAAATGGGCAATATCGCTTACCGGACGGGAAGCACCCTTCACTGGAATACCCCAAAAGGAATATTTGACGATGCGGCGGCTAACAAGCTCATCGCCAGTACGTATCATAACGGCTACAAAATGCCGAGGGGGTAGGCGGCTGACGGCCGACCATCGACCATCTACCATGGATCATCGTGCGTGGGTTATTCCCCAGCGCATGGCAACGCCCGTTGCCACAGGCGATCCATGGCCCACAACCCCAACGACACCTTTCTGCACCACCCCAACTTCGACCGTTAAATAAATTCGAAAGTAGTATTAGTTTGGTTAGATCTTATTTGAGCTAGTTTGTCAAATATTATAAAATTAGTTCTATAATGAAGAACATGGTGAAATCCGGACCGGGTAAGTTGTGGCAGGTTGGTAACGATCGGATTGACAGGCCATGAGTGCCCGTAACGCATTCTCTTTTTTTACTTAAACCATCATATCACCATGTTAAAAGTTACTAGCAATGCCCTTCAAACCGTCCGTTTGGGTGGTGCTCCTGATGAGACGGTCTCCATGTTCGGTCCGCTTACGGACCTGATCGGTACCTGGGTGGGCCGCAAAGGCTGGAACCTGGTTGCCGTGCCCAACCAGAAAGGCGGTTTCCTGCTGCTTGTGCAGCCTTACACCGAAACGCTTACCGTGACGCCGTTGAGTACGCCTACGCCCAACCGCGGAACGCATATTGTCCAGCAGGTACCTACTTTGCTATACAGCCTTTCCATTCACAGCAACGTCGACGGCAGCTTGCTCCACGCCGAAAACGGTACCTGGCTGTTGTTGCAGGATTGCCCGGACGAGTTCAGCGTTGCCCGCCAGGCTTCGGTGCCGCATGGCGACTCCCTGCTGGCGCTCGGCGGATCGTCGACGACGGCCGGTGCCCCCAACATCCCGGATATCAGTACGCTGCCTATTACCGGTCCCGGTTCCAAACCGCTGGGTTACACCGATCCCTACCTCACGCCGCTGGAAGGTTTCAACAAAGTGAACCCGAATGCCACGCTGCGTGACGCGATCGCCGGCCAGACGATCACATCCACGACTACCATTTCGGTTAGTACAGCGAACAAGGGCGGTATTACCAATATTCCGTTCATCGTGCAGAACGCCAATACGACCAGCTTCGAGGCTACTTTCTGGATCGAAACCGTGAAGAACCCGAACACCGGCGGTTCGTTCCTGCAACTGCAATACTCGCAGAATTCCATCATCGAATTTATCCCACAGTTCCACGACCCGTCGAAACTCATCCAATGGCCGCACGTGAACATCAATACGCTGGTGAAACAATAAGCAATTCTTAAAACCTTCACAATTAATAAGACATTATGGCGCAGCCAGCAGATCATCATTTTGATGTGATCGTGGTCGGGGGAGGGGCAATAGGCCTCTCCACCGGTTACCATCTGGGAAAACGAAGAGCAAAAACACTGGTTTTGGAACAATTCAATTTCAAAAACCAACTCGGTAGTTCAGCGGGCGTTTCGCGGCAATACCGCATTCCGTACCCCGAGGAGTACATGGTGCAAATGGCACTGGACGCGCAGCCGTATTGGGACGAGCTTCAAACCCTGACGCCCAAAAAGCTGCTCGACAAGGTGGGCACGCTCTGGTTCGGCGATCCGGCGGTGCATTCCACAGAAGGGAATATAGCCGAGGCGGAGCAGGCGCTCAAAGCGCTGAATGTGCCGTACACGAGCCTTACGGCAAAGGAAATCGAAGCGCAATATCATTTCCGTAACCTGCCGGAAACCTACACCGGTCTTTTCCAGGCCGATGGTGCAAGCATCGATTTCCGTGCCACCATCGAGACGCTGTACCAGGCCTGCGAGCGGGACCCGTACACGACCCTGCAAGACGAGTCGCCCGTGACGGCGATCGAGCAGGATGGAAAGCTGTTCCATATGACGACGCCGAAGGGGGTTGTTACCACCGAAAAACTGGTGCTGGTACCGGGGCCGTACGTCGACGGCGTGATCAATCTCCTCGGATTTACGATCGAGGCGACCTATTGGAATATGTCTTCGGCCTATTTCAAAAAGACGGACCCGAAAATCCAGTATCCGACCTGGTTTGTTTTTCAGAATGCGATCGGCTCGAACGGCAACCAGTTCTATGGTTTTCCGGGCGTGGATTGGGACCATCCGGAATACATCCGCACGGCACCCGACTTTGTGATCGATCCGCTCACGAGCCCGGAGCAGCGCACGCTCGTGCCTAACCCGCAGGAGCTCGCGTATACCTCCGCGTGGGTCCGCGACCACATGACGGGCCTCGATCCGACGCCCTATTTTACTTCGACCTGCCTCATCGCACTCAGCAAGATCCCCAACAAGGAATTGCTGATCGATTTTGCGCCGCCTTACGTGCCCAACAACGAGAATATCGTGGTGTATGCCACCGGCTGGGCGGCGAAGTTTACGCCGTTTTTAGGCAAAATACTGACCGAGCTGGCACTGGATGGTCATTCTACGTTCGATATTTCGCCGTTCAAGCTGGGTTACAATTATTTCAAAGCCATTTAAAACCATCAACATGAATAAAAACACACCATTAAACAACGGGATGAAGCCCGGACTCGGAACGGAAGTTGCGATCATCGGTGCCGGAACATCGGGTTTGTACAGCGCATTCCGCCTCACCGACGTGGGCAAATACTCCGGCGACCAGGTGCAGATCTTCGATATGAGCGAACGCCTCGGAGGCCGGCTCGAATCGGTGATCCTGCCGGGCATGAACTTCTGGGGCGAATTGGGAGGCATGCGCTACCTCACCTCGCAGGAGATCGTGACGACGCTCATCGAAGGCTATCCGCTAACGGAAAAGGATTTGAGCAAGCGTACCCCCGTGCTCAAAGACCACATGACACCCGTTCCGTTCCCGATGGGCAACCCGGCCGACCTGCTTTTTTACCTCCGCAAGCAGCATTTTAAACAGAATGCCTGGAATGTGGCACAGGATAAGGGAGAGAAACTGGTGACCCGCTACTATCTCAACGACGACGACATTGGTTTCAGCTCCGATCAGCTTTTCAACAAGATCATTTACGACGTACTCGTGGCTGACCCCTGGTATGTAAGCAATTTTCCCGGTCTGGCTGTCAAGAAAGGGGAATATGACTATGAGTTCAAACTGACGAGTGAAGATTGGGACCAGGTGAAACCTAACCTCACTTACCATTTCGCCGGATCTCCTTATGATGGCCGCAAGGTCAACGACCTCGGTTTCTGGAACCTGATCAAAGACCAGGTTTCGGAGGAAGGTTACACTTTTGTAGCGAATGCGGGCGGGTATTATTCCAACACGATCAACTGGAATGCGGCGGAAGCATTTCCTTACATGGTAGGCGATTTCTCCGCCGATGTGACGTACAAAACGATCGAGGAAGGTTACGACAGCATCGCATATGCGCTTGCGAACCAGTATATGGGCATTCCGGGCGCGTGTATCTGGTCGGAAAACAAGCTGCTGACCTTCTCGAAAGGGCACGAGCAGCGTGAGCAATACCGCTATGAGCTGACGTTCCTGAATATCCCGACCAACCAGATCTGGCACGCCTATGCCAACCATATTATCCTGGGCATGCCGCGGAAGTCGCTCGAACTGCTCGATCAGCAGAACTTCTTTTTCAATTCCAATGAAAACACCGCGCTCGACCGCAATATCCGTTCGGTGATCATGGAACCGGCATTCAAAATATTGATGGGCTTCCGCGAACCGTGGTGGAAAAAGCTGGGCATCGATTCCGGGCACTCGATCACCGACCTGCCGATGCGTCAATGCTACTATTTCGGCACCGACCCGCGGAACAATAACTCGATGCTGCTCGGCAGCTACGGGGATATGGAAACCGAGACATTCTGGAAGGCGTTGTCGGACGATACCGTGTTGTTTAAAGTAAGCGCCGCGGAATCGGCCTCCCTGGTGGAATTGAAAGCGCTCGAACGAGAGCAGGCTACCCAGTTGATGGTGAACGAAATCATGTCGCAATTGCGCGAACTACACGGCGCGACGGTAGAAATCCCGGAACCGTACGTGACCTATTTTCGCGACTGGTCCGACGATCCGTTCGGCGCCGGGTACCACGCCTGGAAAGCCGGTGTGCCGGTTTGGAACGTCATGCCTTACATGCGCAAGCCCGATACCGATGAGAACATTTATGTCGTGGGCGAGGCCTATTCCGATCAGCAGGGCTGGGTGGAAGGTGCCTTCTGTGAAGCCGAGAAAATGCTGGAATCGCATTTCCATTTGACCCGGCCGGGTTGGTTGAGTGATAGTTATTATATGGGGTGGTAAGGAGTGGCGCCGACTAGGGCGCCTCGGAAAGCATTATTTGATACGATTATTACAATGAAAAGGGCACTTCTTGACGAGGTGCCCTTTTTATTGTAATTTCTAGACTTTCAAAGCTTGCCTGATCCGGCTGAGATGACGATAATATTTAGTTGCATAATGTTTGATATGGAGACAATCAGGCCTTATCTCGCAAAATACAAGATACCTGTTTAGCAATCGGCCAGTATGGATGATTTTGCGTTTTACGGTAGATAACCGGGGCCTTGGTGCTTTGATATTTGAAGTTTCGGATCATCAACACTTGCTCTATGATCACATTCAGGCCTTCCATCAGTGCATGCCTTATTGCAGTGGCCTCATGCATGGCACCCGCCCTCGCGCAGGACAAAACGCACTCCATCCGCAAGGGCGCGAATACGCCGGAGCAGGAACTGGCCGGGTTTCATGTACCCGAGGGGTTTGTCGTGGAATTGGTTGCCAGTGAGCGGGATAGTGTGTTTAAACCCATCGATATTACATTCGACGACGCGGGCAGGCTCTGGACGCAGACGGCCCGGATGTACCCCCTCGACCCGATTTCCGACATCCAGTGGGACGACCTGCTGAAACTGATGGACGACGAGAATGCACAGCGGAACCATCCGAATTTCAGGCGCGTGGCGCGGTTGTACAAGGGTGAAACGAAGGGTACCGACAAGGTGATCGTGCTTTCTGACATCTACGGAAAAGGAACGACGAAAGCCAAAGTCTGGGCCGGCGGGCTCACAATTCCGATGAGCATTCTGCCGTACCGCAACGGCGCGTATATCGCGCAGGGGTCGGAGCTGTTCTTTATGGACGATACCGATTACGACGGCAAGGCCGACAAGCGCGTGCCGCTTTTCACCGGTTTCGGGTTCACCGACTCGCATACGATGGCGCACGTGCTCGTGCGGGCACCCGGGAACTGGATCCATTTCAGCCACGGGGCGCTGAACAAGGGGCGCGTGAGGTCGTTGGTGAGTGGCGATAGTTTGAAAATCGATTTCAGCAAAATAGCCCGTTTCACGCCGGATGGCCGCAAAATGGAACTCGTGAGCGTGGGGCTGAACAACATATGGGGCTTCCAGCTGCGGGGCAACGGGCAATGGTATGGGTCGGAGGCGAACGATCTGGGCTATTCGGTGGTGCCGATGGAGCCCGGTACGGCCTTTCCGGGGATCGGGAATGAGAAATTGAGGCCATACCAGCCGTTTATGCCTGCATTGCATTCGTTTCGCGTGGGCGGTACGGGCATTTCGGGGACGGCGTTTGCGGATGATGCATCCGGTTCTTTCCCAGAGGCTTTTCGGGATGTGGCGTTCCTCGCGAACCCGATTACCAGTACGATCAATGCGGTGAAAATCGTGAGGAATCCCGATGGCACCGTATCTGCCACGCATTTGCCCGATTTACTGACTTCGGACGACGACTGGTTCAGGCCCGTGAATATGGAGTTCGGACCGGACGGCTGTTTGTACATCGCCGATTGGTACAACAAAATTGTTTCGCACAACGAGTTGCCCACCACGCATCCCGACCGTGACAAGACGCACGGCCGCATTTGGCGCATACGCCATGTGAGCCAGCAGCCGAGGGAGATTCCTGATTTTTACAGAATGTATATTTCCGCATTGCCGGAGTATTTGCGCTCGCCCTCGCTTTGGGCCAAGCGGGCGGCCTGGCACCAGATCGCCGACCGGCCGCGGGCAGAGACGAACGCGCTCATACCTGCCATTACCGTAATAGCCGCCGATCGGAAAGCCGACGACGTGACAAGAATCCATGCGTTATGGTGCCTCGAAAGTTTACAGCATTTCGATGCGGCGCTGATAGGCAGCCTCATCGCGGAGTCGTCGGATGATATCCGGCGCGAGGCGGTGCGGTCGCTGACCGGCTTTAAATTGAGTGGTGCTGAAATCGCGGCTTTGGTGAAACATTCGGCCGGGAACTCTGATCCCGCGGTGCGCTCGCAGGTGTTGCGTACGCTGGGCGAAGCGCCCGAGCTGGATCAGTCGGGTATTGCCCTGCTTGTAGATGCTTGCAAACCGGAACTGCCCGGTGCGTCGCTGGGCGGGCCGTACGAGCGTCGTTTCGAACGATTTTTGGCCAGAATGGCACTGGAAAAGCATTCGAAGGCGCTGAACCGTTTCATTTCCGGACCGGATGTGGCTGCGGTGCCTGTCGCAAATTTGCTTTGGGCAACGCAGGCATTGCCGAAGGATGCGCGTGAAGCGGCATTTCTGCGTTTCTGGCCGGATGCCCACATCGAAAAGCTCGATGAACCTACTTTTATCAGCATTGCAGGGATGTTGTCCAATAAAAATATCGCCGCCATGATCAAACCGGCTTTCGATGCGCCGCAGGCGACTGAATATGTCGGCCTGGCGATCCGGAACCAGGCGCAGGTACAATCGGCTGAGCTGAATGGCTTGCTGGCTGGGCCGGTGGCGCGGCTCCTGAAAAGCGATGATCAGGGGGAGGTCGATCTGGGCCTCGATGCCGTGGGCAGATTTGGAATGCGGAACTCGGTCGGGCAGGTGCTCGCCACGCTGGACCGTGATATGCCGCCGGCATCCGTGAAGCTCGCATTGCGGGCGATCGATACCGACCCGGTTTTGGGTAAAAATGCATTGATGAAAGCCGTGGACAATGGCCAGTACGGCTTCGATGTACGCACTACGGCATTGCTGGCGCTGGCAAAAGTCGATCCGGAGTCGGCACGGTTGGCGGCGCAGACTTCGGTGCCGAAGCTGGATGTCATTGAAAAAGGAGAATTAACCAAAATGCTGCCGTCTTCTCCGGCAGGGGCCGATCTTTTGATTTACCTGATTAAAAACAAATACCTTAATACCGGCTTTCTGGATGTACCGACTGCCGAACGGCTGGTTTCCGTTCGCCGGAACCCGGAAACGGTAGGTTTCCTTACCCGCGCCAAATCATTGGAAGCGGAGAAAAAGAAAGCATTTAAAACCCGGCTCCATAAGTACATGACGATCGCCGCGCAGCAGAAAGGAAATGCAGACGAAGGCCAGGTGTTGTTCCAGACCTGTCTGAACTGCCATCAGGTAGGGGGCCAGGGGCAGACCATCGCACCGTCGCTCGACGGGTCGGCGAGCCGCGAGAGCGAGGCGTTACTGACGGCCATCCTCGATCCCGATGCGGCCGTGGAGAGCGGTTACACGGTTTACCGGGTGACCCAAAAGGATGGGACGAATTTCGAAGGTTACCTGGTGAGCCAGGACAAGCGCGGCACCACGCTCGCATTCATGGGCGGGGCCAAAACCTTCATCCCGGCCGACAAGATCAAAAGCCAGGGAGCGTTGGGAGGCCGCTCATTTATGATCAAGGGGCTTATCGACAGCTATTCCGACCAGCAGGTGGCCGATTTGCTGGCATATATCCGTACATTGAAATAACAATCCAATCAAAACAGCAGCAACACGACCGGTACTCCCGAAGCGCCGTGTTTTTTTAGTTATGAATAAAAATTTGAAAAGGCTGACCGCGATCGCATGGTGCATGGTTTGCACCGCATTGACAACCTCATTATTCGCGGCCGACGTTTACATCGCGCCAAACGGCAATGATCGGAACCCGGGTTCGCGGGAGAAACCCATGGCTACGCTGGAAGCTGCGCGCAACAAGGTCAGGGGGATACGGGGTGCGGTGACGGTATTTCTGCGTGGCGGTACTTATTATCTGACCAAACCGCTTGTTTTCGGGCCGGAGGATTCGCGAGGTGCCGGGCAGGCCGTGACTTACAAGTCCTATCCGGGCGAAAACGTGACCATTAGCGGCGCGGCCGTTGTTCCGGTCCAATGGTTGGAATACAAAGGTCATATTAAAAAGGCTGCTGTTAAGGGCGATTACGTCTTTGACCAGCTTTTTATAGGCAAGAAAAAGCTGCATATGGCGCGCTATCCGAATTTCGATCCGGCGGCGAGCCATTTCGGAGGGTATTCGGCGGATGTGCTTTCACCTGCCAGAATCAGATCGTGGAAGCAGCCGCAGGGGGCATTCATTCATGCCATGCACAAACACGAATGGGGTGATTACCATTATCGGGTAACCGGGAAAAGCACCGATACCACCCTGACACTGGAAGGAGGCTACCAGAATAACCGCCAGATGGGCATGCACGACAAATACCGCTTCATCGAAAACCTGCTGGAAGAGCTCGATGCACCCGACGAATGGTACTATGATGCCGGTTCGCACACGCTTTACGCGTATGCGCCGGATACGCCTGTGGTGCTTGCGCCGCAGATCAGGCATTTGTTCGAATTTCGAGGTTCGGAGCAGAAACCCGTACGGAATATCCATATCGAGGGTCTTGAACTGACACACACCCTTCGCACTTTTATGGAAACCAGAGAACCGTTGCTTCGCAGCGACTGGGCCATTTACCGGGGCGGCGCGGTGTTGCTGGAAGGCACCGAAAACTGCGCTATCCGCCAATGCCATTTCAACGCGACCGGCGGGAACGGGGTGTTTTTCAGTAATTATAACCGGGGTGGGGAAGTGTCGGGCTGCCATTTCGAAGAGACGGGGGCCAGTGCGGTTTGCTTTGTAGGTGACCCGGCCGCGGTGCGTTCGCCGAGTTTTGAATACAACCAATCGGTGCCCTACGACCGTATGGACAAGGCGCCCGGCCCGAAATCCGACAATTACCCGGCCCAATGCAAGGTGTACGATAACCTCATGCACGGCCTCGGGCGCGTGGAGAAGCAGATTGCGGGCGTGGAGATTTCGATGAGTATGGACATTACCGTGAGCCACAACACGATTTACAACATCCCGCGCGCAGGCATCAACGTAAGCGAGGGCACGTGGGGAGGGCATTTGATCGAGTTCAATGATGTGTTTGATACGGTACTCGAAACGGGCGATCACGGCTCGTTCAACTCCTGGGGGCGCGACCGCTTCTGGCATCCCGTGCGTGAGCGAATGGACAGCCTGGCCGCCGCGCATCCCGAACTGATCCTGCTCGACGTTGGTAAGACGATCGTCATCCGCAACAATCGTTTCCGTTGCGACCACGGCTGGGATATCGATCTCGACGACGGCAGTTCTAATTATCACATTTATAATAACCTCTGCCTGAATGGCGGTTTGAAGCTCCGAGAAGGTTTCCAGCGGGTGGTGGAAAACAACATTATGGTAAACAACTCTTTCCATCCGCACGTATGGTTTGCGAAAAGCGGCGATGTGTTCCGGAAAAACATCGTGACCAAGCCTTATGCACCCATCCGGGTGAATGAATGGGGCAAGGAGGTGGATTACAACCTCTTTCCCGATCAATCCGCGTTGGAAAAGGCCCGTCAGAACGGTACCGATGCGCACAGCCTGGCCGGCGATCCGCTGTTTGTGGACGCGGCCAGAGGCGATTACCGCGTGAAACCGGGCAGCCCGGCGTTGAAAGTCGGGTTTGTCAATTTCGATATGGACCAGTTTGGCGTGGTTTCCCCCTCGCTCAAAAGCAAGGCTGCACATGTCCCGTTACCGGTGATCAAAAACGTGGCCGATGGCAATACTGCATCCGAAATGGCCTGGCTGGGAGGTAAGCTGCGCAACGTCAGTGGCCTGGGCGACCGCTCGGCCTACGGGTTGCCTGATGAAAAGGGCGTGGTGGTAGAAGCGGTACCTGAAAACAGCATTCTCGCACGCGCGGGCATGAAGGCAGGCGATGTGATCCGCGTCCTGAACCACCGCGATATCGCCAATGTGACGGAGCTGATGGACGTTTTTCAGGAAGTGAACTGGATGGGTGAAGGCGAGGTGGCGTTTTTCAGGAACCAGGCGTTGCAGAAGTTGAAGGTCTCCTTTAAATAGTCGGCACCGATTCTGTTATATTTGAAGTTCCGCCTGTGAAAATCGGCGCGGGTGAGGATTACTTCGTTCGGAAATATGTCAGAAAAGCGGGTTATGCGGGTGATGAAACGCATATTTTCAAATTTGTTAATACTGCTGTTGTGCTGCGGAGCCGCGGCAGGCCATGCTGCCGGTCATGCCGCCGGGCGGGTACTCCGGTATTCGATCCGCGAAGGCCTGTCGTTTGGCGTGGTGAACAGCATTGCGCAGGACAACGACGGCCTGATGTGGTTCGCCACGGGCGACGGTGTGAGCCGGTTTGACGGTACTGCGTTCAAAAACTTCAAGTACGAGCGCAGCGACCCGCACAGCTTGCCGGGTAACTATGTCAAAGCCATTCTCCGGGATAAGAACGGCACGATCTGGGTTTCCTCCCGCGACGGGATCGCCGAATTTGTGCCGGCCAGGCAGCATTTTAATCGTTACAAGCCATTTCAAAACAAAAGCGGCGTCGGAAACGATGTGAGCGATATCAGCCAGGGGCGGGGCGACCGGCTCTGGCTGGCGCTGAACGGCTCCGGTTTCGCTTCGTTCGATACCCAAACCCATCAGTTTACACACCACAACCAGCAAACGCTCCCGGGGCTTTTCACCAATTCGATTCTGAATGTCTTCGAAGATTCGCAGGGCATGCTCTGGCTCGGCTCGCGCGACAACGGTATCGAAGTGTGGAAATACAATGCATCGGGCAGGCTCGTGAAGGCAGGCGTGGATACCGGCAATGTGCCATCCACGCGGATCAATGCCATTTACGAAGATCATCTGCGCAATGTGTGGATCGCTTCTTCGCGTGGCCTCATCCTTTTCAAAAGGACGGAGAACCGCTTTTACGATTTGCATATCAATACATTCCATCACAGCGACATCTACCTTTCGCTGATCGAAGACCGGCAGCAGAACCTGCTGATCGGCGTGCAGGACGGCGGGGTTTACCGGCTGGCATTGGCGCAAATGGCGTCGCATTCGCCCGAGGCGCTCGTTTTCGAGCCGGTGCGCGATAAGGACAACAAGGGCATTACGCAGCGCTCGGTACAGTCGCTGTACATCGACAAGGACCGCAATGTGTGGCTCGGTACGTACGGCGAGGGTACTTACCTGATCGGCGCCATTCCCGAAAAATTCAGGAAGTTTGAGCAGAAAACCATCGATTCCCGTGCCGAAAGCTATTTGCGCTACTACGGCATGTGTGCCGATAAGGATGGTAACCTATGGATCGGAACGGACGGGGACGGCATTTACAAAACAACGGCCTCCGGCGAGGTATTGAGGCATTATGCGGCTTCCGCGCAGCCCGGCCAGTTGCCCGATGGGGCCATTATTGCCGCGCACCGCGACAGGCAGGACCGCTTGTGGTTCGGGACTTATTCCAAAGGGCTTGTGCGCTACGACCCCGCTACGGATAGTTTTAAGCGATACGCGAACGACCCGTCGGACCCGCATTCGCTGGGTAAAAACGATGTGCGGGTTATCTATCAGGACCGTCGCCGGAATATCTGGGTCGGGACGAACGGGGGAGGGCTGAGTCTGCTCGACGAGCGTACGGGCCAATTCCGAAATTTCATTCCTTCCAACAGCTCGATCAATGCGAACGACGTCCGGGCGATTACCGAGGACAAGTATGGCAATCTCTGGATAGGGACTTACGGCGGTGGGCTCAACTATCTCAATACCCGGACGATGCAGTTTGTCCGGTGGTTCAACGCGGCGGGTAAGGAACCCTATTTGTCCAACAGGATTGTTTTCTCCTTATATATGGATAGCCTCGACCGGCTTTGGATCGGGTCGGAAGGGAACGGGCTGCTGCTGTTCGATACGCGGGCAAAAAAGGTGCGTTTTTTTGACGAAAAGCGCGGTTTGGCGAGTAATGTGGTCAATGCCATCCAGCCCGAAAGCTTGGAGAAAGTTTGGGTCAGTACGAACAAAGGGTTGTCGCGGATCGATACGAAAACCGGTTCGATCGAGAATTTCGACACCAGTCATGGCCTGCAAGGCGGGCAATTCAATCCCGGCTCCGCATTGCTGAATGTGAAAAGCGGCCTGATGAGCTTCGGAGGGACCGAAGGCTGGAACCTCTTCGATCCGAAACAGGTGCGGGCATCGCGCTACCAGCCGAAAGTGATGATCAGCGGCCTCCGCATATTTGGCAAAGACAAGGAAAACGAGGCGATTTCGCTTTTCGAATACCTTGGTAAGGCGCGGCGGTTTTCGATCAAACCCGACCAACCCGTTTTTTCAATCGATTACACGGCATTGAACTACGCCTACCCGGAGCTTACCTGCTACGCGTATATGCTCGAAGGGCTCGACAAAGACTGGAACTACGTGGAGAATGAACGCTCGGCTACTTACCGTTATTTGCCGTCGGGGAATTATGAGTTCAAGGTGAAGGTAGCGAATCAGGACGGCATTTGGTTTGAGGATTATGCTTCGCTGCCGATCCGCGTCATGCCGCCGTGGTACCAGAGCTGGTGGGCCTATTTGCTTTACATCCTGACGGTCGGGCTGGTGCTCTATTATTACCAGCAATACAAGCTGGGGCAGGAGAAGATGAAGTACGAGGTGCAGCTCGCGCACATGGAGACGCGCCAGCAAATGGAGCTGAACGAGAAGAAGCTGTCGTTCTTCACGAACGTTTCGCATGAATTCCGCACGCCGCTTACTTTGATCATCAATCCGATACGGGAGATGATACAGGGCGCGGCCGGTGCCTCGCCGGCGAACACCGCCAGCATGCACATCATTTACCGCAATGCAAAGCGGCTGCTAAGCCTGGTGGATCAGCTGCTGCTCTTCCGTAAGGCCGACCAGCAGACCGACCAGCTCAAACCCGCCGTGCATAACCTGCCGCAACTGGTGACGGAGGTGTTCCAATGTTTCCTGCACCAGGCGGAGCAGAAACAGATTCATTATGAGCTCACACTTCCGGAAACCGAACTGGAAGTAACCTGTGACTGGGAAAAAACAGAGATTGCGGTGTTCAACCTGATTTCCAATGCATTGAAGTTTACGCCGGAGCAAGGGACCGTGCGGGTGCAGGTGCTCGACCTGGGAGACAAGGTTGAAATTACCGTAAGCGACACGGGGCCGGGCATTCCCGCCGATGCAGGCGAGGATATTTTCAAGGTTTTTCACCAATATGCCGACCGCCGTTTTGCGGCCAAGGGAGGATTTGGGATCGGGTTATACCTGGCTAAAACCTTCGTAGAAAACCATTTCGGGCAGCTGCGGTATGAATCGGAGCTCGATCGCGGCACTACCTTTCATGTTTCACTCTGGAAAGCGCACCCCGAACTTGTTTCCCATGCGCGCGGAACAGACATGCGCGACTCGGTATTGCTCGAAGAACTTTCGGAAGGTGTCATGCCGGTGAAAGCCCCTGCGCTGCCCGACTGGCAGAGCGAGCTGCTGGACATGAAGGAACCTTCAACCGAAAGCCACACGATGCTGGTCGTCGACGACGATCCCGAAATCAGGCAGTACCTGGGCTCCATTTTCTCGGGAAAATACAAAATGTTCGAGGCCGGGAGCGGGGAAGAGGGGCTGGAATTGGTACGGAAGCATTTGCCCGATATTGTGATCAGCGACGTGATGATGGGCGGCGTTTCGGGGATCGAATTGTGCCGGCAAATGAAGCTCGATATGGCTTTGAGCCACATTCCGGTGATCCTGCTCACTGCCAGCACCTCGCAGGACGTGCGCCTGAAAGGCATCGAAGGCGGGGCCGACGATTACATCGGTAAACCGTTCGATAAGGATATCCTCGTGGCGCGGGTGGCGTCGATCCTCCGCAACCGCAACGACCTGCAAAGGTATTTTTACAACGAAATTACCTTGCAAACGAGCGATTTCAAGATTTCGGTCGAGTACAAGGAGTTCCTGACCGAGTGTATCCGCATTGTAGAAAACCACATTACCGATCCCGGTTTCAACGTCAAAGTGCTGGCTGCGGAGATTGGAATGAGCCATTCCACGCTCTACAACCGCATTAAATCCATTTCGGGGCAGTCGGCTACGAGTTTCGTGCGGTTCATACGCCTGCGCAAGGCCGCGCAGCTGCTTATCACGACCGACATTACGATCAGCGAAACGGCATTCAGCGTCGGCATTAACGACATCCGGTATTTCCGCGAGCATTTCCAGAAACTGTTCGGAATGAAACCTTCGGATTATGTGAAAAAATTCAGAAAGCCTTTCCACGAGCAAAGCACGATCGACAAGGACCTTTTCCGCAAAAAGTCGGTGTAAGTCGCCGGTTTATTGGAGTATCCCCAGCTTTTCATGCCTGATTCCAACAGAATCGGGCATTTTTTGTGAATTCACCCCCTCTTTAATGCGAAAATGTCCCCCTATGGCCGGGTTGAAATAGTCCTACTTTTGATTGATCAATTTATAAAAGCGGCACAGGGCGTCCCCGGTTTATGACTAAATCAAGATCGTCCGCCCGCCGCGCTCCTGAGTTGATCGGCATCCAATTATTCAACTTTTACAGCTGTATGAAAAAAACTTTTTACAGAGGTGATGATGTTCGGCCAACCCTCCGGGTGGCCTTGTACACCGTCAACTGGCCGATCCGGCCAATTCTCGGAGCAACCCCGCAAATCGGTACCGGTCTGCGGGCCGTTGGCAGCGCCTTCCGGGCGACGTGTTTTTTGCTGCTCTTCGCCTTAACCTCCCTTTCAGCGTTTGCACAGAATACTTTTAACGTGAAAGGAACGGTCACTTCCGAGACAGGCGAGGGGCTGCCCGGCGCGAGCGTGATCCTGAAAGGGACTTCCACCGGCACTACCACCGACGTGGACGGCAAGTATTCGCTGAACCTGCCTGACGGCAGCGGAACGCTGGTGTTCACCTACATCGGGTATGTGAACCAGGAAATCGCGGTGGGCAACCGCTCCCAGCTGGACGTGAAACTCGCCCCGAACGATAAGACGCTGGACGAGATCGTGGTCGTGGGGTATGGTACGCAGAAAAAAGCCACCTTGACGGGCTCGGTTTCGGAGGTGAAAGGTGCGGATATTGTCAAAAGCCCGCAGCCCAACCTTTCCAACTCGCTCGCAGGCCGTTTTTCGGGCTTTGTGGCCAACAACCGCGGTGGTGAGCCCGGTTACGACGGTTCGAGCTACACGGTACGCGGCTTTGCGACGACCGGTAATAATGATGTGCTGATCGTCGTGGATGGTATTCCCGGCCAGGTTGGCGGGCTCGACCGCCTCGATCCGAACGATATCGAAAGCATTTCCATCCTGAAAGACGCTTCGGCGGCGGTTTACGGAAGCCGCGCGGCAAACGGGGTAATCCTCGTCACTACCAAGCGTGGTACCACGGGCAAGCCGGTCATTTCTTACAGCTTCAACCAGGGATTTTCTTCGGCTACACGCCTGCCCAAGCTCGCGGATGCACCTACGTATGCGACGATCATGAACGAGATCGATTACTACAACAATCCTACGGGCGGTATGAACCAGCATTATTCGGCCGATGAAATCGAGAAGTTCCGCAACGGTTCCGACCCGTTGAACTACCCGAATACCGACTGGCAGAAGGAAGCCCTCAAAAGCGTGGCGTTGCAAAACCAGCATAACCTGGCCATCAACGGCGGTACGGATAATGTGAAATACTATGTTTCGCTGGGGACGATTTATCAGGATGGTTTGTACAGAAACGGTGCTACGAAATACAAACAATATAATTTCCGCTCGAACATCGATGCCAATGTGACGAAGGATTTCAAAGTGAGCCTGGGCCTTTCGGGCCGCCAGGAGAACCGCGCATTCCCGATTTCGTCGGCTGGAAATACTTTCCGCTCGATTTACCGCGCCTATCCGACGGTGATTGCGCAGTATCCGAACGGTTATTATTCCACCGGCGTCGAGAACCAGAACCCGGTAGTGCTGGGCACGAATATGGGTGGTACCGTGAGCAACCCTACTTCGATTTTCAACGGAATCCTGCGTGCGAGCTACAACCTGCCGTTTGTGGATGGGCTTTCAGTGGATGGCTTTTACTCGGTAGATAAGTCTTTTAACTTTTCGAAATCGTTCAGCACGCCTTACACGCTTTACAACTACAACAAAACGACCGGAGCTTACACAGGGGTAGTTACCGGTGGTTCGGCGGGTGCGGCTTCATTGAGCCAATCGCAGGTGAACATCACCAACATTACGCAAAACCTTCGTTTGAACTACCTCAAAACGTTTGGCAAACACAATGTGAATGCATTCGTGGCGTACGAGCAGAACAAGCGTAACGAGGCCACTTTCGGCGCATCGCGGATCAACTTCCCGACTTCCTCCACGCCGGAACTTTCGCAGGGCGGCGCAGCGGCGACCGACAAGAACAACTCGGGTAGCAGCTACAACTTCACCCGCCGCAGTTACATCGGCCGTTTGGCATACAACTACAACGAGAAGTACCTCGCCGAGGTGCAGGCACGTGTGGATGGCTCGTCGGTGTTCCCGAAAGGCAAGCAATATGGTTTCTTCCCTTCGGTTTCGGCAGGTTACCGTATTTCGGAAGAAGACTGGTTTAAAAACGGCGTCAATTTCATCGACGACCTGAAATTCCGTGCATCTTATGGAACGTTGGGTAATGATAACGTGGGCCAGTTCCAGTTCTATAACAACTATACATTCAACAACCAGTATGTGCTCGGTTCGAATGTGATTTCTCCGGGAATTGACCTGACAAAACTCGCAAACCCTAACATTACCTGGGAAACTTCGAAGAAACTGGATATTGGTTTGAATGCGGTGTTCCTGAAAAACTTCAATATCGAGGTGATCTATTTCAAACAGAAAAGATCGGATATCCTGGCCGCGAGAAATGCTTCTATTCCGAATACTTCCGGTATTGTAAATCCTTATGGATCAGGCGCATTGGTGCCGGACGAGAACCTTGGAAAAGTGAACAATACCGGGGTGGAAGCGACATTGGGCTACAACCATTCTGGCAAATTCCGCTACAACATTTCGGGAAATATTACCTATGCCAAAAGCAAGGTGATCTTCATCGACGAAGCGCCGGGCGCATTGGATTACCAACGCCAGACGGGTGGCCCGTTGTATACCAATTTGCTGTATAACACCCTCGGAATCTTCCGCTCGCAGGCAGACCTGGACGCGTACCCGCACGTACAAGGCGCACAGCCGGGCGACCTGATCCTCGAAGATTACAACAAAGACGGCAAGATCACCGCCGACGACCAGGTGCGCAGCAAATACGGCAATGTGCCTTTGCTGACCTACGGTTTGACCTTCAATGCGGGTTACGATGCATTCGACCTGGCGGTGGTATTCTCCGGACAGGGCATGGTAAGCCAGTATGTGTTGCCTGAATCGGGCCAGGTAGGAAACTTTTACAGCAGCTGGGCCGACAACCGTTGGAGCCCGAGCAACCCCGACGGCTCATACCCTCGTGTGGATACGCGTGCTTCTTCGTCGATCAACGGTGGTTTGTATGCCAATAATTTCTGGCTGAACAACTCTTCGTTCGTGCGTCTGAAAAACGTGGAGCTGGGCTACACACTGCCTAAGGATGCGTTGACCAGGCTGAAAATTTCGTCGCTGCGCATTTACGCGAGTGCATTCAACCTGTTTACGATCACCGGCGTGAAAGATTACGATCCGGAAGGTAACAACGCCAGCGGCCAGTTCTATCCGCAGCAGCGCATCCTGAACCTGGGCCTCAATATCAAATTCTAATTGAAATCATGATTAACATGAACATAAAGAGCTTCACATTACCAGCCCTGGCCGCGGCGATGATGCTTTCGCTGTCTGCGTGCGACCAGAACTTCCTGGACGTCGTGCCCACCGACCGTGTGTCCGACGCCTCCATTCTTTCCGATTCCGTACTTTTCGAAGCCTACGTGACCAACCGCTATATGGGCGTGCGCCTGACCGACAAGGAAGCAGAAGGGACATTGCCCGGCTTTGGCCGCGGGTTTGAATATGCGATGTGGTCGTCGGTTACGGATGAATCCATTTACAACAACGACGACAATACCTGGCTGATCCAGCGGGGACAGATCGCGCCGGAGAATACCGGTATCGCGGGCACATTCTGGGGCCGCAGCTACCGGAGCATTCGTGAAATCAACTATGCGCTGGCGAATATCGACGCCGTACCGATGAGCGCCGGCCACCGCAGCCGCCTGAAAGGTGAATTGCAGTTTATCCGCGCATTCCGCTACCACGACTTGCTGCGGAATTACGGGAAGGTGGTATTACTGGGCGATAAAGTGTACGAGGTAAGCGACGACCTCACAAGCCCCGAGCTGTTCCAACGGGCGGAAATCAAGGCCGGTCTCGATTACGCGATCGCGCAGTTGGATGAAGCGGCCGCATTACTTCCGGCTTCGAACGACAATAGTACCTGGAAATTGGGCCGCGCGACCAAAGGTGCCGCATTGGCATTGAAGGCACGTCTGGCGCTCTACGCCGCCAGCCCGCTTTACAATGCCGGTACCTGGCAACAGGCCGCCGCCGCCGCGAAAGCCGTTATGGATTTGAACAAATACAGCCTCTACACCGGCGGTTACGGCAGTCTTTTCACGACCACCGACAACCAGGAGATCATCTTCGGTCGCTTGTATGCGGTAGGTGCACGCCACGTGTGCCTAGAAATCTCGAACGGCCCGAATGGTTACAATGCCTGGGGCGGCAACGTGCCGATGCAGAACCTGGTGGACGACTATGAAATGATGGACGGCACGCGCATTACCGATGCCAACACCAGCTACGACCCGAAAAACCCGTACAAAAACCGCGATCCGCGTTTCTATGCGACCATTCTTTACAATGGCGCTTCGTACCGCGGCAGCACCGTGGAGACATTCACCCCGGGTGGCAAGGACAGCAAAGATGGCCCTTCCAACTGGAACACGTCGAAGACCGGTTATTACCTGAGAAAATACATGAATGATAACCTGCCGATCGACAACCCTTGGGATGTGGCCGGCACGCAAACCTGGATTTACTTCCGCTACGCCGAGATATTGCTGAACTACGCCGAGGCGCAGAACGAGGCGGCCGGCCCGGACGCGAGCGTGTACGCGGCTGTGAACGCGATCCGCCAGCGCACAGGCGTAGCTATGCCTGCGTTGCCTGCGGGCCTCACACAGGCGCAGATGCGCGAGCGTATCCGAAACGAACGCCGCGTCGAGCTGGCATTCGAGGAGCACCGCTTCTATGACGTGCGTCGCTGGAAAATCGCCGGTACGACCGAAAACACGCCTGCCTACGGCGTGGAAGTGGGCAAGAGCGGCAGCACGTTTACCTACACCCGTAAGGAAGCGCTCACCGGCCGGACATTTGCCGACAAGCAGTACTGGCTGCCGATCCCGCGTACGGAGATCCAGGCATCCAACAACCAGCTCGAACAGAACCCGGGCTATTAATGCAAATCTTCACTCCCGGTGCCTCAGTCGCCGGGAGTTCTTTTTCTATCCATTCCCTGACAGACCATTTCATGCAAAACTCTCAACACCTGGGAACATTGTTCCTTGGGCTCCTGATGGCCACGTCCGTGAGCTGCAATGGCGGCGAGCCCGTTACTGAAACTGTGACGCCCACCGGCGAGCAGACCGTCACGATCCGCATCGATCCGTCGAAAACATACCAGACGATCCGCAATTTCGGCGGTTCCGACGCCTGGGCCTGCCAGTTTGCGGGTAACTGGCCGCTGGCGAAGAAAAACGGGATCGCCGATCTGCTATTCAGCACTGATACCCTGGCCGACGGCCGTTTGAAGGGCATCGGATTGTCGCTGTGGCGGTTTAATGCAGGCGGCGGCACCGCCGAGCAGGGTGAAGCCAGCGGTATCCGCGACGAATGGCGGCGCGCCGAATCCTTTTTTGCCGGTGATGGTGGTTATGACTGGAATAAACAAGCCGGGCAAATGTGGTTCCTGAGTGCCGCCAAAGAACGGGGCGTGAACGAATTCCTGCTTTTTCCCAACACGCCGCCGGTGCAGTTCACGACCAATGGGAAAGGGTACGCGACCAATGGCCAACCCAACCTCGCCTCGCAGCAATTCGATAAATTCACCGGCTACCTGGCCGACGTCATCGACGGCGTGCGCAAGAAAACGGGGATTACATTCCAATACGTGAGCCCGGCCAACGAGCCGCAGTGGGATTGGAGCGACGGGGGACAGGAGGGAACGCCCTATTTCAACAACCAGCTGGCGGCCATTACCCGCTCGCTCAGCGTGGCATTGTTGAAGAAAAACCTTTCCACAAAAATCAATATCGCGGAAGCCGGGCAGATCGAGTACCTGTACTCGGAGCATAACCGGCCCGGACGTGCGAGTCAGATCTCGGCTTTTTTTGATAAAAATAGTACTGATTATGTGGGTAACCTGCCCAATATAGTGCCTGCGATTTCGGGGCACAGCTATTTTACAAATGCTCCCTATAAAACCGCGGTCGAGAAGCGGAAGCAACTCGCGAATGGCCTGGCGACGGTACCGGGGCTCGAATACTGGCAGTCGGAGTATTGCATTCTCGGCGATAATGAAGGTGAAATAAAGGGAGAGGGGCGCGACCTGGGCATTACCTCGGGACTGTTCATCGCGAGGGTCATTCACAGCGACCTGGCGATTGCCAACGCTACTGCCTGGCATTGGTGGCTGTCGGTTTCTCCTTATGATTACAAGGATGGATTGGTTTACATCGACAAGAACAAAACCGACGGCAATTACCAATCTTCGAAAATGCTCTGGGCGCTCGGCAATTTCAGCCGTTTCGTACGTCCGGGCGCGAAACGCGTGGAGGCATCCAGCAGCCTTGGTACCGATGGTTTGCTGGTTTCGTCGTATCTCAATACCAACAATGAACTCGTCACTGTGATTGTAAACAGCGATAACCAGGACCGCGAGGTGCAGCTTTCACTTGGATCGGGGTCGAAACCGGGGGCGGTAAAAGCCTATGAAACTTCCGCACAAAGCGACCTGGCGCCATTAAAGGTAAGCGGTTCGGACGGGAAGTTTTCGGTAAAAAGCCGCAGCATTGTGACGGTGGTTAACAAGATGTAATCCAGCAGGATTGCGGATAAAACGGCGGGTTGGCATTCTGAGCCAACCCGCCGTTCTTTTTTATAGCCTTTTTGTAATGTAACAGTTACAATCTAATTTTGGCCTTACTGCAACCATAGGGGCGCAACATTTATTACCGGTTAAAAATGGTGGATTAAGACGGTACTTTTGCGTACAGCAGCATCCGTAACTTATTGGGGGAGAATGGGGCAGAACTGATCGCGTTCCCGAACCCGGTAACCGACAAAATTTTTATCAAAACAACCGGTTCCAACCAAATCGCGTCGGTTGAAATCCGTAATACTGCCGGTCAGTTGGTTTACGAAACGGCCCAGATCGACGGTGAGGGCATTTCAGTGAACAAATTGATACCGGGAACTTACATGATTCAAATCCGGAATGCCGACGGGACGCTGGCTTCCAGGAAGATAACTATTAGCAGATAAACGGCTGGCTGGCACGGATTTTCCGGTATCGCAGACAGTCTCAAAAACATTTATGTCTACAAGAAACATCCTTGCCTTGCTTGCTACCTTGCTGCTCATCATGGCAGCGCGTTTATACATGGTCGAAACCTACGCCATCCCGCTGCCTTTCTGGGACCAGTGGGATGCGGAAGGCGACCACCTCCTGCGGTCGTGGATAGAAGGCCGGCTGCATGTCGGCGACCTCTGGCACCCGCATAACGAGCACCGCATTCTTCCGACGCGGTTGCTGTCGCTGCTGATTTTCAACATCACCGGCGTTTGGGACAATCTCATCGAGGCACGGGTGAATATCCTGGTAGCGGCCTGCATTCCGCTGATTATCCTGCTGTTTTTGATGCGCCAAAAGGCCTTGTACGGCCCTCGCTGGCTGGTGATGATCACCATTCTCGCGCAATTTGCGCTTCCATTCGCATTTGAAAACGTGCTGGTTGGTTTTCAAAGCCAGTTCTATTTCCTCATCATTTTCACCCTTTTAGCCATCATTCTGGCTACCGTGTATCCCGACAGCCTTCTGGCGATGGCTGGGGTACTGGTGCTGTCGTGGCTAAGCGTGCTCACCATGGCCTCCGGTATCTTTACGCCCCTCGCGGCGGCGGGTGTTTATGCATTGCATGGCTTCCAGAAACGGGAAGTCAACTGGAAACACGCGGGACTGGCCGTAGTGCTGGTAGGCCTCGCGGTGGTGGGGTACTCCATTATGCCGCAAATCGAAGCGAACCATGTTTACCGTGCCCGCAACTTTGCAGACATGCGTAAGGCATTGCGGTTCATTCTGGCCTGGCCGGTATCGAAAAGCTGGCCTGCGGCGATTGTCCTGTGGGTTCCCGGAGTGGCTATGGTTCCCTGGCTTTTGCGCAAGCTGGCAATTTCCCGCGCCGACTTGTTCATGGCGGGGTGCGTGCTATGGTCGCTCGCACAGACGCTCGCCATCGCATACGGGCGCGGGCAGGAGATGGGCGGCGTATCCTCGCGCCATTCAGAGCTTTTTACGCCCGGACTGATCGGTAATGCCTGGTTCGCGGCGCGTTTTATCGAAATTACATGGAAAAATTGGCGCCTAGCCTGGCTGGGAGCGGTCTTTTTCGTCGTGTTTATCATGGGGCACATTACCCGTCGCAAACGCGACATGCTGGCTGTGCACCAGACATACGACCTGTCGATAAAGCAGGAAACGAATGTGCGTGCCTATCTGAAAACCGGCGACCCGTCGGTGCTCGTAAAGCCGCAATTCGAAATCCCTTACCCGGATTCCATCCGTCTGAGGAGCCTGCTCGATAACCCCACGATCAGGCCCATCCTGCCGCCTTATCTTAGTCGGGATTGAAATAGGGAAAAGGGGAGGAAGGGGCTGCTTTCTTCGCTTTCCTCCTTCTTTCTCCCAAAATAAAAATTGTTTAATTATATAAAAAGGCGTAGGATTGCAGTCCCGATAGAACTGACGTACCTCTCCTGAATGCAATCCCATCCCGAAAACAATGCTGATGACGCCGACTTGTGGAAGTCGTTTCGCGCGGGGGATGATGAGGCTTTCGGGCAAATAGCGCGGCATTACTACAAAAGCCTTTTCAGTTACGGATCGAAGTTTTCGCGTGACCGGGAGTTTGTAAAAGACTGCATCCAGGACCTTTTTATGGAACTCTGGGCCAAACGCGAGACGATCGGGGACACGGCGTTCGTCAAATTTTATCTGCTCAAATCGCTCCGCCGGAAAATTTACCGCGAAAGCCAGCGCCAGCAATGGACCAGCGAAGGCGAGGAGCTCGATTTCTCCGCCGAAGTCAGCGGCGACGTCTCCATCGAAGAGCATATCATTGAAATTGAAACCAGTGAAGCGATGCTCAAAACGCTCAACCAGCAAATTAACCTCCTTACCCGTCGCCAGCAGGAGGTGATCTATCTGCGCTTCTTCGAAAATATGGATAACGAGGCGATTGCGCAGGTCATGGGCATTTCGCGGCCGGCGGTTGCCAATCTGCTTTACCGCACCATCCAGGAATTGAAGGATCGTTTGTAAGAATCCCCTGTCGCATAAACGGCCGCAGCGCGGCCCCCTGTTTGTAGCGCAGGGAAGATTGCAACGTTTCGGGCTCCGTAGGAGCCTCCTGCGCGGAACAAGGATACTCCTCCGGAGTAACGATATGTTGTTCAGTATCAGTTTCTAGAAACAGGAAGCCCCTCCGGGCGGGTCGATAGGGGGCTATGTCCGTCCGTTTGTCCATACCCTTCTTTCTCCGTCTCGTCCTTCGTCCCTTGTAAGAATCGCCTGTCGCATGAGCAGCCGCAGCGCGGCCCCCTGTTTGTAGTAGCGCAGGGAAGATTGCAACGTTTCGGGCTCCGTAGGAGCCTCCTGTCCTGAACAAGGATACTCCTCCGGAGTAACGATATGTTGTTCAGTATCAGTTTCTAGAAACAGGAAGCCCCTCTGGGCCGGTCGATAGGGGGCAATGTCCGTCCGTTTGGCCATACCCTCCTTCCTCCCTCTCGTCCTTCGTTCCTTTTATCCTTTCTAGAAAAATTTTTGAATTTTTTTGATTATTCCAATGTGGGGGCTGCCTATGTATAGTTAGAAAACAATTATAACATGGATCAGTACCAGGAATACACGCTTGAAGATTTCGTTCTCGACGCCCGCTTTCAGGGCTGGGTGCGGCATCGGGGCGCCGCTGATGCGGTATTCTGGCAGCAATATCTCGATGAGAACCCCACCCAGGCGGATGACATTCAACGCGCCCGCAAATTGCTCGACAGCGTTTACCGGCATTACCGGGCCGATATCGACGAGGCAGAGATCGACCTCGAGATACAGGGGCTGCTGGAAAGGGTGCGCGCGGAAAAACTTAGGCTGTCTGCCGCGGTTGTAATAGGAGGTAAGGAGGAAAGGGAAGAAGGCGAGCTGGTCGTTGCCGGCGAGTCAGATATGATTAGTGTGTCAGGTGTTGCGCGAGAGATGCATTTGGGGAGGCCGTGGTACGCGGGTATCTGGATGAAAGTGGCGGCCTGTGCGGTGCTCGCGATTGGCCTGGGGTGGATCGGATGGCAGTATTATTGTATCAATTGCGGCTATAACGGGCTTGTTTCGGGCAAGGAGCTGGTGGAGCGGGTGAATACTTCCTCGCAGCAGCAGGTGATCAGGCTCGCGGACGGCACGCAGGTGGTCCTGTATCCGCAATCCCGGTTGAGCTTTGCTGAAACATTTCCGGCGGATCAGCGTACCGTATACCTGTCGGGCGATGCGTATTTCCAGGTGGCCAAGGACCCTAAAAGGCCGTTCCTGGTTTTTACGCCGGATTTAGTGACGAAAGTGCTCGGTACGAGTTTCTTTGTGCGGGCCAGGGATGTTTCGGACAAGACATTGGTAGAGGTGCGGGAAGGGAAAGTCTCTGTTTTTAAACAAAAAGAATTTGCGGCGCGCAAGAATGTGCAATCCAAAATGCCGAACGGAATGGTGCTCACGCCGAACCAGAAGCTGATCTTCGAACACGCCAGCAGCGAAATGCGCCGCACACTCAGCGACAACCCGGAAATCGTGCCTTCCGATAACCCGAAAACATTTGAATTTGTGAATACCCCCGCTTCATCCGTGCTTAGCGACATCGAGGAGGCCTACCAGATCGACATCATTTTCGACCGTGATGTCATGAAAGGATGCCCCGTAACGGCGTCGCTGGGCGGGCAGCCGATGTTCAGCAAGCTGAGCATTCTCTGCGAGGTGATCGAAGCGCGGTATGAAGTGCTCGACGGCAAAGTCGTGATTTACAGTAAAGGCTGTAAAAGCTGAAACACCCTTTTTAACCTACTCAAACCCCGATGCCGATGCGTATATAGAAGAAAGTAACTGCAAAAAAAGAGTCGGACAATGCTACCAACATGCCCGACCCTCATGAATCCCCATATTTGTTTTCGACCGCAAATACTATCCGTCCAAAGAAGGATAACGGGGATTGTTTTATCAAAATCTAACCTCAATAAAACAGTCAAATGTATGAAAGAAGCTTTTAAGTTTCAATTTATTTTCAGAGTCATGCGGATATCGCTGTGCCAGTTTTTACTTGTGGGAATGTGGGCGCTTGGTACAGCCAAAGCGACGGATGGCCAGGCGCAGGCGCTTTTGTCCAAAAAAGTGACCGTGGATATCCAGGAGCAGGGAATCGAAAATGTGCTGGGGAATCTGGAAAAACAGGTGAACGGGAAGTTTGTGTATAGCGCCAAAATGATCGGCAGCGACCGGAAAGTGAGCATCAAGGCGGCCCAGAAACCATTGTACAAAGTGTTGGATGAAACATTGAAACCCCTCGGGCTGCATTACCGGGTGACAGATAACCTGATCATCATCAGCCGGTCGGATAAATCGGCGGGCGCTGCGACGGGCATCCGCAGCAGGGAGGCAGGGTACACCGTGTCGGGGAAGATCACCGACGTCTCGGGCGAGACGCTCAGCGGCGTAACGGTGATTCTCAGCCACAACAACCTCGGCGTCGTGACGGACATTAACGGAACGTACAGCTTCTCCGACATTCCCGATGGTACCTATACGCTGAACGTAACCAGCATTGGTTTCACGGCCATTAAAAAGGAAATACAAGTGGCCGGCCAGGACGTGCAGCTGAATATTGAAATGAAAGACGACATTCTGCAATTGCAGGAAATCGTCGTTACGGGCGGTAACCCCAAAAAGAAGATCGAAAGCAGCGTGGCGATCACGACCATCAATAATAAGGACATTCAAACCCGCGCGCCGTTGAACAGTACCGACCTCCTGAAAGCGATCCCAGGCCTGACAGTGGAAAGTACTGGAGGCGACGGGCCCGGTAATGTGTGGGTGCGCGGTTTCCCGCAGCAAGGCGGCTATATTTTCCTCGGGATCATGGAGGACGGCCTTCCGGTATTGCCGACAGGCTTCAACTCGATTCCTTCCGTGGACCAGTATTATAAAACCGATCTGACCATTAAGAATATCGAGGCTGTACGCGGCGGTAATGCGTCGATCGTGATGGCCAACACGCCTGGTGCGGTCATCAACAACCTCAGCTATACCGGCGCGGACAAAACTTATGGCAAGTTCAAAGCCACGACCGGCCTTTCGCAAGGTTTGTACCGCCTCGACGGTAACGTCGGCGGTAAGGTAAGCGACCAGATCCGCTACAACATCGGCGGCTTTTTCCGCACCGACAAAGGCATTGTGCCTCCGGGCTACACGGCGAACCAGGGCGGTCAGCTGAAAGGTAATATGACTTTCAATTTCAAAAACCAGAAAGGTTTCGTGCGGGTTTATGGTAAGTATCTCAATGACAAGGTGCAATGGATGCTGACGAGCTTCTATCCGTACGACGGAACGGGCAAACCTACCAAAACCGACAATTTCGATATGGTAACGCAGTCTCTGGCAACCGTGGATACCAAATTCAGCTATACCGATGCCAATGGCGTGACCCGTAACTACGATTTCGCCGACGGCATTCACACCAAGCAGGGCTCGGGCGGTTTCCAGTTCAACTACCTGCTCGACAATGGCTGGGAAGTGAACAACAATTTCCGTTACCAGCACACCAACCGGACCGTGACCGCGGGTATTCCGGCAAGCATTATAACCTACAACGGATCGACACCTTATTATTACCTGGATGGCTCTGAGGCCGGTTTGAAAGCGGGCGACAAGATTGTGAATGTGACCGGCATCGGCCAGCAGGGTAAGGATGTGCAGATTGTGGATTACCTCGATTTCAAAAAGACGATCAGCAACCATAGCGTAGGTTTTGGGGCAGGTATTCACCAGTTCAACCGCAACGACGGGCCCAACTACAACTTCTCCTACCAGCAGGAGTTTAAGGAAAACCCCAAAAGATTGCTGACCTCGCCGACGGCTGCCAAAATCACGGCTACCAACCTGGCGACTGTTATCGGCGACACGCGTACATTATCCGCCTACGCATCGGACGAGATCACGCTGAACGCTAAATGGCGCCTCGACCTGGGTGTGCGCCTGGACAACCAGAATGTGGATGGTAAACGGCCTTTCTACGCATTCAAAGCCGATGGTACGCCGGATTATACCAAAGGTGCGGGCCTGACGATCGCCGGTTATACCGATTACTCCGAAACGATTACCAACTGGGCGGCTACCGCGGGTTTGAACTACAAAATCAATAACGAGGCGGCACTCTTCGCACGCGCCACACGTGCCTATAATGCGCCTACCATCGCGGATTACAATGCGACTGCGTACGATCCCGCGAAGATCAAGAAACGTCCTGTGTACCTGGGTGAAGTGGGGGTGAAGTATGCGAAAAACGACTTTTCACTGTTTGCTTCTGCCAGCTATTCCGCGATCAAGAATGTGTCGTTGTCCATTACCGTGCCGACCATTTCCTCGGGTAACCAGGTACTCGTCGCATTCGGTTCGACCCGCACTTACAGCGCCGAATTCGAAGCGTCTTACAAGCTGACCAAGGCCCTCAGCCTCCGCTGGACCGGTACTTTGCAGGATTCGAAATACACCGACTACACCGCGAATACCAACACCAACTCGGCTATCGTTGCGATCCTCGGCGATACGACTTACAGCTTTACCGGCAAGCGTACCGAACGTGTCCCGGTTTTCAATACCGAATTGTCGGCGACCTACGATTATAAGAAATTCAACATTTACCTGGCCGGAAACTACATCGGATCGCGGTTTACGTCTCCGAGCGACAGCTACAAACTGCCGGCCTACGTGCTCATGAAAGGTGGCGCGGGTTACAATTTTACCAAGGCGATCAATGCCCGTTTCTGGGTAGATAACCTGCTCAATGCAAGGGTTTTGACAGAGGGTGACGTGCGTGGCGACCAGTTCCGCAACTTTGCCGCCGTGGAAAAAGGCACCATGATGCCGGGACGCACAATTCTCCCGAGGAGTTTTTGGCTCTCGTTGTCTTACGAGTTTTAATACTGATGGATGAAAGGAGGGTGGGGGAGGAATCCCCTGCTTTCCGCTTTTGATGCGCATTCAATGAAAGTCATATATTAAATGGTTCACTTTGATGTACATATCTATGCTCAAACCTATCCCGCGCAAAAGCCTTATCGCATCGGTCCGCTGGTCGGCCAAACTGATCACGGTCGCCGCCCTTGCTGCATTCACCATGCAGGACACTGTTACCAAGCCGGATGAAAGCCGTTTCACCCCGGTAGTCCTGGCCGACAACCTCGACGAGCCGATGGCATTCGAAGTACTGCCCGACGGCAGTTCCTACATCATCGAGCGAAAAGGTGCTTTGAAAAAATACAACCCGTCGACCAAAACGACCGAGCTCATCACGACGATCCCGGTCAATACGAAATACGTAAGCAAGGAGGGCGTGTCACGCGAGGCGGAAGAAGGTTTGATGGGCATTACCCTGGACCCGAATTTTGCCAAAAACCACTGGGTATACCTCTACTATGCCCACCCGACGGAGAAAAAGCATATCCTCGCCCGCTGGGACCTCGTGGACGACCAACTGGTGGAAAGCTCCAAAAAAGTGGTGCTTGAAGTGACCACCCAGCGTGAAGTATGCTGCCACACCGGCGGTGGTATGACCTGGGACAAAAACGGTAACCTGTTCCTCACCGTGGGCAACAACACCGGCAACGACCGCGCCGCGCAAACCGACGAACGTCCGGGACGCGAAAGCTGGGACGACCAGGGACATGCCGGTAATACCAATGACCTGCGCGGCAAAATCCTGCGCATTCACCCCGAGGCGGACGGCTCGTATACCATTCCCGAGGGAAACCTTTACCCCAAAGGGACTGCCAAAACCCGTCCCGAGATTTATTCGATGGGCCACCGCAACCCGTGGCGCATTTCCGTCGACAGCAAAACGGGCTACATTTACTGGGGCGAAGTGGGGCCGGATGCGAACGAGGATTCCGAGATCGGGCCGAGGGGATACGACGAGCTGAACCAGGCGCGCAAGCCGGGTAACTTCGGCTGGCCGTGGTTTGTGGGTAATGATCAGGCATTTCCGGTGTTCGACTATGGTAACAATAAGCCGGGCGAGAAGAAAGACCCGAAAAACCTGGTCAATACTTCGCCGAACAACACCGGCTTGAAAGAGCTGTACCCGACCGCGCCGAGTTTCATTTACTATCCTTACGGGGTTTCCGAAAAATTCCCGCTCGTAGGCTCAGGCTCGCGCAGCGCGACGGGCGGCCCGGTTTACCATCGCTCCGATTTCAAGGCACCGAAACGTCCCTGGCCAGCCTACTACGAAAACAAATGGATCGCCGCCGACTTCTCGCGTGGCTGGATCATGGCCATTACCATGAATGCGCAGGGCGACTACGAATCGATGGAACGCGTACTGCCGGGCTATCACCCGGTGCAGCCGATCGATATCAAATTCGGGCCGGACGGCGATTTGTATATCCTCGAATACGGCAGCAACTGGTTCCGGAAAAGCGACAACTCGCGCCTGGTACGCATCGAGTACAACGGCGGTAACCGCAAACCGGTGGTGGCGGTGGCCACGGAGAAAAAGGGTGGTACCGTGCCTTTTGAAACGGTGCTGTCGTCCAAAGGCACCAGGGATTTCGACAATGATGCATTGAAGTACAGCTGGAAAGTGACCAGCCCCGGTGTGGCACCGAAAGTGTTTACGACCGAAAACCCGACCGTGAAATTCGAGAAGGCAGGTGTTTACACAGCTACTTTGACCGTGACCGACGCGAAAGGTGCGAGCAACAGCCAGTCCGTGCGCATTATCGCGGGCAACGAACCGCCGAAAGTGGCGATCAAACTGGACGGCAACAGCACGTTTTTCTTTCCGAACAAGCCAGTGGGTTATGCTGTGGGCATTTCGGATAAAGAGGATGGCAGCACGGCCGACGGGAAAATCAAGGCTAACCAGGTGGCTGTGAGCATCGACTACACCGCCGAGGGCTTCGATTACGCCGAGGTAGCCCAAAGCCAGCGCAGCGTCGACGCTACTACGCAATTTGCCGTGGCGCAGACATTGATGGGCAAAAGCGATTGTAAGGTGTGCCACCAGCCGAACACCAAGTCGGTAGGGCCTTCGTTTGCCGATGTTTCCAACAAATACAAAGCCGATCCGGGTGCGTTGGACAAGCTCGTGAAAAAGGTACTCGAAGGCGGATCGGGCGTTTGGGGCGAAGTGGCCATGGCCGCGCACCCCGCATTGCCGGTAGCCGACGCGGAAGTGATCGTGAAGTACATCCTGAACAGCACCGAGAAAACGCTGTCGACCCTGCCGCTGGAAGGCAAATACACCCCGCAGATCCCGAAAGCCGATAACGGCAAGGGCTCGGTGATCATCCGCGCGGCCTATACCGACCGCCCGGTGGGCACGACCAAAGCCGTACCGGCCCAAACCACCGAGGAAATGATCGTGCTCCGCAGCCCGGAACTCAATGCGGCGGAAGCGCCGGTGATGAAAGGCGTCGAAACCAAGGCATTGGGCGTGGCCGGACAGGGCTTTGCGGTAGTCGCATTTGAAAACAGCTATATCGCATTCCCGGCGATCGACCTCACCGGTATCGATTCCCTGGAACTCAATGCCGCCGCCCAGCAGCGTGAAGGCAGTGTGGGAGGAACCATCGAAATCCGCCTCGGCTCCCCGACCGGCACGCTGATCGGCCAGCAGAAACTCGCCGTAGCCAAGCCGGTGGATGTGGCTAAAATGATGGCAGAATTGGAGAATGGCGCTAAAAAGGAAGGCTCGGGCTCAGCATCGGCTGCGCAAGCGCCTAAGCCGGCACCCGCCGCCCAGGCCCCGCGCAACCGCTTCGCCCAGCCGCCGGTCCGCATTGCCCTGCAACCCACTACCGGCAAGCAGGATATTTACCTCGTATTCCGGAATACAGAAGCGAAGCCGATAGAGCCGCTGATGTCTTTCTCGAAAATCAAGTTTAAAAACAAACCTTAATGCATTGAATTCATGAGCAATACCATCAATAGAAGAGACTTTTTTACCCGCGCTGGCGCATTGGCGGCCGGTACGCTCATACTGCCTTCACTCGCCGAAGCGGCACGTCAGGCGGGCATTACGCTGGCTGAAAAACCCGCGGGTATCCAGCTTTTCACGGTTTTTGAAAAAATGAATACCGACCCGAAAGGCACATTAGAGCAAATCGCGAAGATCGGGTACAAGGAAATCGAGTCCGCATTCAGTACGCGGGGCAAATATTACGGCTACGAGCCGAAGGAGTTCAAGGCATTGGTGGAAAGCCTCGGCATGACCTGGCGTGCGCACCACGCGTTGGGCGCGCCATTCAAAATGCCTGCCGGACGCAAGCTGCCTACCGGCTCCGACGGCAAGCCCATTACCATCCCGCCGATGAAAAACCTCCGCGATAACTACCAGGAACTGGTCGACGACGCGGCATCGGCCGGGCTGAGCTATCTCGTATGCGCGAGCACGCCCGTGGCCACGACCGACGAAATCAAAAGCTCCATCGAAGTTTTCCAGAAAACGGGAGAGGCCGCGAAAAAAGCGGGGGTTCAATTCGCCTACCACAACCACGCCACCGAGTTCGACCCGGTGGACGGCGGGAAAACGCCCTACGAGCTCGTTTTGTCCCAAACCGATAAGGACCTTGTCAAAATGGAGCTCGACCTGGCCTGGGCGACCAAAGCCAAAAAAGACCCCGTCGCATTGTTCAAGGAGCATCCCGGCCGGTTCCCGCTCTGGCACGTGAAGGATATCAAAGCCGATCTTTCAACCATTACCGCCGTCGGAACGGGCGTAGTCGAGTTCAAACGTATTTTCGAAGCGGCGCAGATTGCGGGTTTGAAGCATTTTTTTGTGGAGTACGACCTCGCGCCAAGCATCGAAACCGTGGAGACTTGTTATAAAAACCTCCAAAAGATCCTGGCCTGACAGTTCCCGACCAGGATTGCAAAAGCACACGTCACTGAATGCGGCGTGTGCTTTTTTGGTGTATATCAAACAGTTTTACCTCGCGGATACCGTCATGCATTTCCACTGCATTTTCCTGCTGCGACAAATACCCGGCCCCGTAACGGAACTCATGCCGACGGACCTTGCCGTTTTTGAGCGTGATTTCGGCATACACCTCGTTCGGCAATGCGCGGACGGTGCGGGCTGGCGGGTGCTGCATGGAAAGTAGTTTCAACGCGCCCGAGTTCGTCGGCGCAATGACCAACGGGCGGCTTTGCCGGTCGTAAACCACGCCGAGGCCGCGTGTGGCGCCGGTGAGGAACAGGCCGCTATGCTCGGGGGATAATGCATTGAAATGCAGCTTGCCGTCACCTTTCAGCAACAATCCGAGCGAGGCGTCCATCGAACCGAACACGACTTCATTGGAAAATGAATTGCCCGTAAGCAGAATGTCCGAATGCCCGTCGCCGTCGGCATCCGTTACCAGAATGCCGTACACGCACGAGAATTGCGCCTCGATCGGGAGCTCACGCACTTCGAACCGGCCATTACCCTTGTTTTCCAGGATGCAGCTCCGGAAGGTCTCGGTGGTGTAGCGCCGCGCCTTGCCGATGAGTTTACTTTCAAAAATGTCGCCCATTTTGGCGCGGCTGAATGGTTCGTAGGTATTGAAGCGCTTTTTCAGCAGCGGCATTGAGCGGAACAGGTCGTCGCGGTAGGCCATCGGATAGGCCTTTTTCTCCCCCGATTCGTCGAGGACAAATTGCGTAGCCAACGGCTTCTGGCGACCGTTTCCGATGAAATCGCCGTGGTAAAGTTCCAGCGGGCGTGCCTGGGTTGGGCGGTAATCCACATTGTCGCCCATGTTGCCGAGGATGTAATCGGTATCGCCGTCGTCGTCGAGGTCGGCGGGGTAAATGCTGCTCCACCAGCCATTCAGGTTTTGCAGGCCGGTGGCCTGGGTAATGCTGGCGAGCTTTCCGTTTTTGTTTTGAAGAAATACGGGCGACATCCATTCTCCGGCCAGGACGAGGTCGGGCCAGCCGTCGTTATTGAAATCCGACCACGTGGCGGCATTGATCATCCCGGCCGAGGCGAGTTCGGGGGCCATTTCATTTGTCACGTCTTTGAACTTCCCGCCGTCGTTCCGGAACAAATAGCTTCTCGGGGAAGCCGGGAGATTACCGGGTACGATGGCCCCGGCGCGGAAAATGTCGAGGTCGCCGTCGCGGTCGAAATCGGCGGCTACGACGCAGCTGCCGCTGGAAGTAGTCAGTGGTAATGTATGGGATAGTTTGCCGAAATGCCCTTTCCCGTCATTGAAATACAGGCGGTCGGCATATCCCGTGGAATCGTTTTTGAAATCGCTCCCACCGCTCACTACATACAGGTCCTGGTCGCCATCGCCGTCGGCGTCGAAGAACAATGCGCCGGTATCTTCCAGCCGTGCATCCTCGACGTTAACAGGTTGCGAGTCGAACGTCCCCTTCGCGGTTTGTGTGAACAATGTGCCGGGAAGCCCCGCCGCTCCGCCGAGGAAAAAATCGGCGCCATAGCGGCCGTCGACGTCGCCTACGGCAATGCCCGGCCCTTTCCGCGAGTACATATTCAGCAGCAGCGGCTCGTCGATGAAGTCGTTGAAATCGTTTTCCGTATGTTTCCAATGGATATTGGTAGGCTCGTTGGCCGATTGGAAAACAGCAGGCGCCGCCCGGAGCGATGCCCGCGCATCAGTCGAAGCCTGGGCATAATCCAGTGTCAGCCGCTGATTGGTTTTGACGGATTTTAAAGTCTGCGTCTTGCCGTCGGGCCACATCACCGCCAGGGAGTCGATCGCTTCGCATGGGCCCAGGCCCATATGCAAGGGCCCGCCCATACTCGACAGGTAACCCTTAACGGGCGAGAAATAGCTGTAAATCCGTTCCTTTCCGCAGTAAGCCATCACCGAGGCCCCGATACCGTTCGGATTCCGGCCGCTTCCCTTGAATAGAATTTGCAAGTGATTATTCCGCTTTTCGGCGGTATTGGAAGTGTTTTCAAATACAAATGCATCCTCATTGATATTGTTCACCACAAGGTCGAGGTCGCCGTCATTGTCCAAATCGCCGTAGGCTGCGCCATTGGAATACGAATCATATTGCAGGCCCCATCCATCGGTCGCATTCTCGAATGCCAGGTTGCCAGCATTCCGGTACATATAGTTGGATAGTTTCACCCCTTTCAGCACGCCGAGCAGGTCCTTGGTGCGGTTGGCACGCACGGCATCGGTACCGAACATGTTAGCGTCCGTGTTGTAGGCGAGGAAATCGAGATCGGTGATGTTTTTGACAAAACCATTGGTGATGTAAACGTCGCGGAGCCCGTCGTTGTCGTAATCGGCGAGCAGTACGCCCCAGCTCCAATCGGTAGCGTGCATTCCGGTGAGCTGGGCGACGTCGGAGAAATGCGTGGTGCCCTCCGGATCTGTCCCCCGGTTGAGCTGCAATGTATTGCGCATGAACTCGTCCACGTAACCCGCGCGCTGGCGCATGAAATGTTTCTCGTAGTCGGCTTTGGCGATCATGGTCTTGCGGCGCTCGTTGGTCTCCGGGAGCATATCCATCACCATAATATCCGGCCGGGCGTCGTTGTTGAGGTCGCCGATATCCACGCCCATACCATTGTAGGTCTGGTGCGGCATGCTCTCGCGGGCAGCTTCGCGGAATGTCTTGTTTCGCTGGTTGATCAGCAGCTGGTCGTTGGGCATGAAGTCGTTGGCGGCGTAAATATCCGGCCAGCCGTCGCCGTTCAGGTCGTCCACAGCCAGGCCGAGGCCATAACCTTCCTGCGCAATACCCGCCGCTGCCGACACGTCGCGGTAATAGGGGTGGCCGAGCGTATCGCCCACGTTTTCATACAATTTATCCGTCGTCCGGCCGCGGGTAATGGGGTAGGTGGCAGGCTGGATAAAGGTCTTTTCCACATTATCGACGTCGTTGGTGAGCAGGTACATATCCAGGTCGCCGTCGCGGTCGTAATCCAGGAACGCCGATTGCACGCAGTAGGAGCTGTCGTTCAGGCCGTATGCGGCGGCTTCTTCACGGAATGTAAGGTTTTTCTGGTTGATGAAAAGGAGATTATGGTGTTTCGCCGCGAGTCCGGGCCCGGCTACATTGAGGTAAATATCCATGAAACCGTCGTGATTAATATCCACCACCGATACCCCCATGATCCAGTCTTTGGTAGTCACACCGGCTTTTTCGGTCATGTCCTCAAACTGCATACCGCCCTTGTTGAGGTACAATTTGGAGGAAACCATATTACCCGTGAAAAACACGTCCTGCAAACCGTCGTTGTTGAAATCCGCAATCCCGACGCCCCCGCCATTGTAGCAGTAGTAATAGCTGAGGACATTCACCGCCTCGTTTTCGGTGATCGTGTTGTTGAAGCGGATACCCGTTTGGCCCGGCGACAGTTTTTTGAACAACGCGGGGCCGCCACGGTCGCAGGCGACCAACGACAGTGTGAAAACGATGATTGGAAGGAAGAGGAATCGGTGTTTGTACATCATATCAAGCGGCAAAATGCAGCCGGGATTTACCGGCTGCATTCGTTTAATCATTATCAAAAATCAATACCCATTGTTCTGTTTCAATTTCGGATTCGCGCCGATGTCGTTGACCGGAATGGGCAAATATTCATGTTTCCCTTCCACGAACACGGCACCGCTGTTGGAGCGGTATTCGGGGTGGGCTTTGAAGGTGGCGGCCATATTGCCCCAGCGCAGGAGGTCGAATACGCGGTCGCCTTCGAGGGACAGTTCGAGTACACGTTCGTCGCGCACGGCGTCGCGGAATGCGGCCTGGCTCAGGCCCGCGGGGATGTCGGGCATGTTGGCGCGTGCCCGTACGGCGTTGACGGCCGCGTAGGCTTGCGCATTCGGGCCGGAGGCTTCGTTGAGGGCCTCGGCGTACATGAGCAGCACATCGGCCAGGCGGATCATCCGGCGGTTGTTGTTCGGGTAACCCCATGAGCCGGGCACGCTGGCGCTTTCGCGGTCGAAGTTCAGGTATTTGCGTACCCAGAAATTGTTGAGGTTCGCGCCGGTCATCACTTTGGCAAAATCATCTTTGTAAACCTTCGCGCCAGGGTAATTCCAGATAATGGTCGCGTAGGCGCGGGGATCGATCTTGCCGTCCTTGGTTTTTTGCTTCATAAACAGGTCGTAGATCCACTTGTTGACCGACACGCTGCCCTGGCTCGTGTAACCCACCGGCGCCACATCCGACTCCCAGCCTTGCCCGCGCAGCGGATTGGCCGTGCCGCTCGTACCCCAGTTGCCGTTCGGCGTGCTTTGGTATTGCAGTTCCCACACCGACTCGGTATTGTTGTTGCCGGAAGCCACGAAATTGTCCTGGTAGTTGGCTACAAGTTTGTAAAGGTTCGGCTTGTCGACGATCTTCTTGAACTCCGTTGCCGCCCCGGTCCAGTCTTTGGTAAACAGCAATGCTTTGCCCAGCAATGCCGTGGCGGCGCCCCAGGTAGCCCGGCCGATGTCTTTCGGATCGACCGTTTCGCGCAATGCGGCCTGCGCGTTTCTGGCATCACTGATAATCGACGCCCATACGTCCGCCTGTGGCGCCTGTTCGATAAACAGGTCGTTGAGCGTTTCAATGGGCTTGGTAATCAATGGGATATGCCCCCACATATTGAGCAGGTAAAAATGTGCCAGCGCACGGAGGAACGACGCTTCGCCGAGGATTTGCTTCTTGCGCGTTTCGTCCATGCTGATATCGGGCACGTAGAAAAGCACTGCGTTGGACCTTGCCACGATGGCATTCAATTCGGTCCAGCCCTCGTTGACGCGGCCGTCGCTGCTTACGGTAGAGAACGTGCCCGGGTCGTTCACGGCCGGGAAAGGGAAGGGGTTCACATCGTCGCCACGGTGGATAGTAAGCAATGCCCCCAGCATCCGGCCCCAGCCCTGGATGGTCGTAAGCGGGCCATAGCACGCTACCAGGCCTTTTTCGGCATCGTCGGCCGTTTTCCAGAAGCTCTGTACGCTCAGGTTGTTGGGGTTGGTGAGGTCGAGGTCCTTTTTGTTACAATTGACCATCGCCAGTACCAGGATCATGAACAGGGATGCCGGGTTGACGGCCCTTGCCCAGGGTATGTTGTTAAATATCGGTTTCATATTCATAGGTTAGAAAGTTAGATCCACGCCCACACTCACCAGTTTTGCATTCGGATAGGCCTGAATATCGACGCCGTTGCTGAATAGCCCGCTCTGATAGGCCGTGCTGCTGTTCCGCCCGATCTCGGGGTCGTAACCGCTGTATTTCGTGAAAGTCAGGATGTTCTGCGCGCTGATGTAAAAGCGGGCACTCGCGATCTTGGCCTGGTCGAGCAGCGACTGCGGCAGCGAATAGCCGATCGTGATGTTTTTCAGGCGCAGGTAGGAGCCGTCTTCGACGTAGAACGACGAAGAGCGCTTGTTGTTCGCCGGGTCGTTCTGGGTTACACGCGGAATGTCGGTATTGGTATTCTGCGGCGTCCAGGCGCGGAGCACGTCGGGGAACTTGTTGCTGCCGTAGTCGAGAATGTGCTGGAAACGCTTCGCATTCCAGATCTTGTTGCCGCTCACGCCCTGGAAAAACAGGCTGATATCGAAGTTTTTCCACGATCCGTTACCCGAAAGGCCATAGTTGAATTTCGGGAACGGGCTGCCGAGCCAGGTCTGGGTTTTGCTGAACTTGAAGTCGCCTGCCCGTGCCTCGGGGCGCCCGTCGTCGATGGCCTCCTGGGTAGTTTGGTAAATGCCCAGCACCTGGTATCCCCAGAAACTGCCCACCGGCTGGCCCACGTCCGTACGCGTGGCCGTGAGCGACTGCTGGGTGAAACCGCCGCCGGTGATCGGGTTCACACCGTCGCCGAGGCTCACGACCCGGTTACGAATGCTCGTGAATGACCCCGTAAGGCTGTATTTGAAATCGTCTTTCGCACCCGCCGAATGGTTGTAGGTCACCGCCATTTCAAACCCGCGGTTGTTGATCGTCGCCGCGTTTTTGGTAATGGTACTGCCCGCACCGCCATAGATCGGGATCGGAATGTTGGCGAGAATGTCGAAGGATCTTTTGTTGAAATAATCGGCTGTGATATTGATCGCATTGTTCAAAAGGCTCACATCCGCGCCGAAATCGGTCGTTTTGGTCGATTCCCATTTGATATCCGGGTTCGAGAAGTTGGTAAGGCCGATGCCCGGCTGCACGCCGCCGGCGAAGTAGTAGTCGGTATTCACGTTCAGCACCGAAGACGTCAGGTAATTGGAGATATTCTGCGACCCGAGGGTACCGTAGCTTCCGCGCAATTTCAGGTCGCTCACCACCGCGCTTTTCGGGAAAAATGCTTCCTCACTCACCCGCCAGCCGAGGGAGAAGGACGGGAATGTGGCGAAGGTGTTTTTGGGATACAAAAATTTGGACGAACCGTCACGACGGATCGTCGCGCTCAGCAGGTACTTCGATTTGTAATTGTAATTCAACCTGCCCAGCACCGATTGCAGCGCAAATTCCTGCAAATCGCCCGTGGTATTCACATTCCGGTTCAAGGCTGCATTCACGACACTCAGCCCCGTGGAAGGGAAGTCGGTTGCACCGGCGCCCAGGCTGCGGGCGGTACCGGTTTGGGAAGTATAACCCGCCAGCACCTCGAAATTGTGGTCGCCGAAGGATTTGTTGTAGGTCAATGTATGCTCGATAAGCGTGGTAAGGCTCCGGGTAATGCCCTCGCTGAGGTCGGCGGCGTCGTTGAATGCCTCGATGGACCCGCTGAAAAAGAATGCAGGCGTGAAATTGTAGGAGTGGTTCACGCCGTAGTCGAGCCCCACATTCATTTTGTATTTCAAACCTTTGATGATCTCGTATTCGAGCCCGATGTTGCCCAGGATCTGGTCGTTGGTGTACAGGTTGTCGTTCAGCTTGGCCGCACCGTACCAGTTCACCACGCGCGATACCCCCGCAAATGCGGGTTCCAGACCGCCGAAACCGCCTTTTTTGCTCGCGTCGTAAACGGGCATCGTAGGCAACTCGCCGGTTTCGCGCCCGAAATAGGTATTCGGGTTGTTCACACTCCGGGAGGCCGAGAGCGATTCGGTGAATTTGAATTTACCCTTTGTGAAAGTCGAGTTCGCACGCAGGTTATAGCGCTTGAAACGTGAGTCGACAACAATCCCTTTCTGGTCGAAATATTGGCCCGAAATAAAGAACTTGGCATTCTTGCCGCCACCCGAAAGGCTCAGGTTGTAGTCGGTGAGCGGGGCGGAGCCGAGCGAAAGGTCCTGCCAGTCGGTATTGATCGCCGGGTTGAACTGCGAATCGTTGCCCGGGGCACGGGGAAGGCCGTCGTTGTCGCGCGCGAGGTTGTTCCAGTCGGCATATTGGCGTGCATTCAGGAATTTGAGCTTTTTAGTGGGCGTCTGAATGCCCGCTTTCACATTGAGGCTGATCTTCACATCACCCGACGAGCCCGATTTGGTCGTGATCAGCACCACGCCATTGGCCGCCCGGCTTCCGTAAATGGCGGCGGCCGAGGCATCTTTCAGTACTTCAATGGATTCCACGTCGTTAGGGTTCACAAAGCCCATCGAGTTGGTGATCATCCCGTCGATCACGTACAGCGGCTGGTCGTTACCGAATGTGCCCGTTCCGCGGATCACCACTGCCGGCGCCTGGCCCGGTGCGCTGCCGCCGTTCTGCACCACCACACCGGCCATCCGGCCCTGCAACAGGCTGGAAGCATCCCCGGCGCTGACCGCTTTCAGGTCGCTGCCCTTCACGCTGCTCACGGCCCCGGTAATGTCGGCCTTTTTCTGGCTACCGTAGCCTACGACCACGATCTCGTTCAGCGAGCGGTCTTCTACGGCCAGCTCGATGTTGATTTGCGAGCGGCCTGCGATGGGCTGTTCGAGGGTCTGGTAGCCCACGAAGCTGAACACCAGCACCGAATCCTGCGGCTGCACGTCGAGGGTGTACTCGCCCTTTTCGTTGGTGACGGTGCCGCGCTGGGTACCTTTCACCACGATGCTCACGCCCGGGAGCACGCCGCCGTTGCGTTCTTTGACCTGTCCGCGCACATCGCGCACAGCACCTGCACCCCATGCGCTGCCGAAGCCCGCTGCGAGTAACAGGATGAAAATGAAGAAGTTTCTCATAGGTTTGGGAATATGCATTAATCGATTTATATGTATTTTCATAGTTTTTAATTGATTTATTCAATTCAAAAAACAGACGTGAAAATCCCGTTCACCATTCGCAGGGAGAATGGCGTAATGTGAATGCAGTATAGCGGGCGACGTAAGCCATGGCCTCATGGCCCTGCTATCGCATTATTTCATGGTTTTAAAAAGGCGTTTTGTATCATCATAGGCAGCAGGGAATAGGTGTTTTAGTTATGGAGCGGGAGGGAACAATTGAAATTCGTTCACACCGAAATAGCCGTGGTAATCCTGAATGGCCAGCCTGAACTTCTGCGCTTTCACCGTTGCGACGGTCTTGTCCCAGTCGCCCATTTTAGTGTCTTGCGCCAGCGAAACCCATTCATTGCCTTTCAAATACAGTACTTCGAATTTTTTGATCTCCGATTGCCCGTACTTCGACTCGCCGAGCTTAATGCGGCCGACAGTCTCCGGTTTGCCGAGGTCTACTTCCAGCCAGCCGGTCGGTTCGTACAATGCCATGATTTCGGGCGACTGGTAATGCAGGTTCTTGCCATAATATTTCGAGAAATCGACGTCCTTCCGGCGCCCTATTTTCCAGGCGGTTTTCGGGTTGTCGTCGAATGCGGCCGCCGCGTCGTGGTAGAACTGGCCCACCGCACTCGAAGCCCTGGCCTTGTGTGCGTAGGCGAGGGAGCCGGTAGCGGGCAATGGCACCGTTGGTGCGATGGTGGAAGCGTCCTTGTCGAGCGTGAGCACGGCAATCTTAGCCACCGGATCGATTTTACCGGCGGGGTAGGTGAGGCCGATGCTTTGGTTGTTTTGGGTAAACGGAACCGGCGTGCCGTCGAGCAGCTTTGCACTCAGGATTTTGGCTGGAATGGCCGGTAATGCGAGCGTCGTTTGACCGGCATTCAGTAAATGAACGAACACCTGCTTGCCGCGGTAGGAACTCACATAATCGGGCGCCGGGGTGAACACACCGCCTTTGGTATTGTAAATGGCGGCCTGGTTTTTCGCGATCCAGTCGCCCATTTCACGGGCCCGGGTCGCAAAATTGGCCGGGAATACGCCCGTGCTGTCGGGGCCGATGTTGAAAAGCAGGTTCCCGTTGCCGCCCACGCACCGCAGCAGCGTATGCACCGATTCTTTCAAATCGCGGGGCTCGTCGCCGAACCGCCATGCCCATTGGTGGCCCATATTGGTGCAGGTTTCCCAGGGGACTTTGCCGTAACCGGCCACAAAGCCTTCGGGCGTCGCGTAGTCGGCGTACCGGCCCACGTAGGCGTGCGACTCGTCGGGCGTGAACGGTTCGAGGCGGTTGTTGATGATGATCTCCGGTTGGAGTTTGCGCGCGAGGTCGTACACCTTTTTAGGCTCGACGGGCGTCGGCCAGCCTTCGTAATCGATCCATAGCAGGCTGATCTTGCCGTAATTGGTCAGCAGTTCGCGCACTTGTTCAAGCGCGCGGTCGGCGAAAATACCGTTGGTTTGCGGGTTGCGGCAGTCGGGATCTTTCCAGTCGGCCACCGAGAAATACCAGCCGATGGGCATATTGGCCTCATGTGCGGCCTGCGCGAGTTCCTTGCACACATCGCGGCCGAATGGCGTGTGCATGATGTTGTAATTGTTGGTTTTGGTGTCGAACAGCGAGAAACCGTCGTGGTGCTTGGCGGTAAGCACCATGTACTTCATGCCGGAGGCCTTGGCGAGCGCCACCCATTCTTTGGCATTGAAACCGGTTGGGTTGAAACCGCGGTAAAGCGAGTCGTACTGCGCTTTGCCATATCCCTCGCGTGACCAGCTGATTTCCTTCCCGATGCGCGAAACCGGTCCCCAGTGGATAAAAAGGCCCATTTTGCCATCCTGCCACCATTTCAGGCGCTGGGCTTTGGGCATTTCGGTTTGGGAGAACCCGGGTAGGGCAAACGCCGCCGATAATAGTAATGTCAATATTGTTTTTTTCATCATGCTAAAAATTCAAAATCAATGCTTTAAACCTGGCTGGCGCTTGCCTGCGCGATCACGTGCCCCGCCCGTGCGTAATACACGAGGTAGATGTAGCAGAGCACCGGTACGATAAATGCTTTTTGTATGCCAAAACCGTCGGACAGCAGCCCCATGACAGGCGGTATCACAGCCCCGCCGACAATGCTCATGATGATCAGCGATGAGCCGGTTTTGGTATAAATCCCTAAATTTTTAATGCTGAGCGTGAACAGGATCGGGTACATCACGGAAGTGAACAATCCCACCAGCGACAATGCGTACACCGATACATAGCCCGTACTCGTCATGGAAATACCGACCAGTAGCAATGCAGAAACCGAGCAGAATGCCAGGATCGCCGGAGGGTTGGCCTTACGCAGGAGGTAGGCCCCTGCCAGCCGCCCTGTGAGTACCAGTGCCATGTACAGGGTGATAAACAAGGCCGCACTTTGCTCTGTAAGCCCCGGAATGCCCGATGCCCTGGCGTAGCGGATCAAAAAGCTCACGATACCCACTTCCGCACCGAGGTAACAGAATACGCCCAGCGCACCGAGCACCGTATGCCTGAATTTCAGGATGTCGCGGATGCTGCCCGCGTGCCCGTCGTCCTCCCCTTCGATTTTGGGTAGTTGAATGAAATACAGTAAGAGCCCGATCACCAGAAATAGCCCGCCCAGGCTCAGATAGGGCGTTTTGACGAGCTGGGCTTCGGCATTCAGGTAGTTGCTCAGCTGCGCGGCATCGAACCCGGCGACTGTCTCCGGGGCCACCTCCGTGGCGTGCAGCAGAAAGCGGCTGCCGATGAAAGGCCCCAGCGTGGCACCCACCGAACCCACCGCCGAGGCAAGGCTCAGGCGGCTGGAAGCGCGCTCAGGATCGCCGAGGACGGAAATGTAGGGCGTGGCGGTCACTTCCAGGAAGGTGAAGCCAGCCGCCATGATGAACAATGCGGCCAGAAACAACGGATAGTAACGGGTATCTGCCGCGGGAAAGAACAGGAGCGCACCCGCCGCCGCCGTAAGCAGCCCGGTAACCATCCCCGCCTTGTAGCCGAAACGGCCGATAAACTGCCCCACGGGCAATGCCAGCAGGAAATACCCCCCAAAAAAGGCCGATTGCACGAGCGACGACTGGAAGTCGGTAAGCTGGCAGGCGCGTTTCAAATGCGGGATCAATATGTCGTTGATATTCCGGCTGAGGTTCCAGATAAACATCAGGCTCATCACGACCAGAAGCGGTACCACTACGGCTTTGCTGTTTTTCATTGCAAATGGTCGTTTAGTAAAAACACGGGTTTCATCGTGGCCCAATGCTCGCCGGCGGCGGCTTCGGGTAGTTTTTGCTGGAAACTGTCCATCCAAGCGGCCCATTCGCCCTGCCGGGGCAGGGTAGCCATGGTATCGAATGCGGTTCGGAGGTCGGTACTGTCGTCGTGCTCCACGATCATGAACAAATGCCGGCCGATCCGGTAAATCTGCATGTCGGTAATGCCCGCGTCGCGGATGCCGGCCGGGATTTCGGGCCAGATGTTTCCGGGCGTATGGTGATGCTCGTACGACTCGATCAGGTCGGCGTTATCGATCAGGTCCAGGGCCATGCAGGTTCTTTTTGTTGCCATATTTTATCTTCTATAACCTAGTTCCGCCCCGCCGCTGACGGGCATGATGCAGCCCGTCACAAACCGCGCCGCGTCCGACACGAGGAACACGGCCACGTCGGCGATCACATCGCCTTCGGGGCAGTAACCCAGCGGGTGGATGTCGTCGAGGTATTGTTCTATTTCGTTTGCATTGGGCTGTTGGCCCGCCCATTTACGCAGCATGGGCGTCCACACGCCGGCCGGGCACACCGCATTCACACGAATGCCGAAGGGCGCGTAATCGAGCGCCATGGCTTTCGTCAATGCGTTCATTCCGCCCTTGGTCGCCACATAGGCGGCGTGGTTCTCCTGGCCGATATCGCCCACCATGCTGCTGGTGTTGAGAATGTTGCCGCGGGTTTGTTTCAGGTATTCCAAACCGAACTTCGTGGTATAATAGACGCTTTTCAGGTTGATATCGAAAAGGCCGTCCCATTCATCTTCCGAAGTGTCGTGCAGCGGTTTCGAAGGGCTGGCGATGCCCGCATTGTTGTGGATCACGTGCAGGCTGCCGAATGCGGCCACCGTTTTTTCGATCGCCGTCCGGATGTCTTCTTTCTCCCGGACGTCGCCCTGGCAGGCAAGCAATACTTCGCTGCCAAAATCGGTTTGCAGCGCACTTAATGCATTTTCATCGCGGTCAAGCACGCCCACGCGGGCTCCTGCGCGCAGGTAAGCGGTTACGCATTCGCGCCCGATGCCCGACGCCCCGCCGGTGATGAATATCGTTTTCTGGGTCAGATTCATAATGGAGTTGCTGTTTGCGTCAGTCCTTCAAATCGCTGCTGCTGCCGGGTACCTGGGGCACCTGGTAATAGCCGCCGGCGATCACTGCCGGATGCACAAAATACGGTCGCAAATGCGGAATATGCTCCAAAAACAAATGTTCGTGCCCCATCCCGATGTGGTTGAACAGCACCAGGTGCTGGTGGATCTGCCCCATATCGCCTACGTGCGGTACCACGGGTACGCCCATTTGTCGCGCCAACAGGCTGATCGTCAGGAATTCCGAAACCCCGCCGACACGCACCGCATCGACCTGGCAGAAATCCATCGCTTTGGCCTGCAAAAAGTTTTTGAATATCACTTTGTTCGGAATATGCTCGCCCGTAGCCACCTTGAAGGGCGCAATGGCGCGCGCAATGGCCTGGTGGCCGGTGACGTCGTCGGGGTGCGTGGGCTCCTCGATCCAGAACGGGTTAATGTCGCCCAGCTTTTCGCAGATGAACAATGCCTGCGGCAAGTTCCATTTCTGGTTGGCATCCACCATGATGGTAGCCGCGTCGCCTGCCGTTTTGCGGATCAGCGCCGCCCGGCGGATGTCCCGGCCGGGGTCGTCGGAACCCACTTTGAGTTTCAATGCATTAAATCCGCTGTCCATCGCCTTGCGGGTATTCTCGACGATCTTTTCATCGGGATAGTTGAACCAGCCTACCGACGTATCGTAGCCCTTGTAGCCGGTCGAAAGCACGCACAGGCGCTCGCTTCTGGAAGGTACATGCGTTTCCAGCAATGCGATGGCCTGGTCGCGGGTGAGCACTTCTTCGAGGTAACTGAGATCGAGGGTGTTCACGAGCTGTGCGGGGGTGAGGTCGAGCAGGAGTTGCCACAGGGGAACCTGCCGCGATTTGGCCCAAAGATCATAACAGGCATTCACGACGGCCGCCAATGCCAGGTGGATCACGCCTTTGTGCGGCCCCAGCCAGCGGAGGGAGGGGGAGTCGGCCATGCGGCGGTATTCGTTGCCGAAGTCGGCCATCAGTTCTTCGATTTCCCGGCCTTTCAATGCCACGGAAATGTACTCGATGGCTTTGCATACGAGGTCTGTACCTGCGCCGAGGGTGAATGCCAGGCCGATGCCGGTGACGTTGGCGTCGGTGCGCAGGCAGCAAACGGCATACGCATATTGCGGGGTGGTGTGTGTAGCGTCCGACCCGACCCCGTCGGAGAGGTCGAATCGCTTGTCTTTTATTTCAATGGAAGTAATGTACATGTTTTCAAGAATGTCAATATGATACCAGTTTAGGTTTGAATTGACGTGATAGGTTGAGTGAAATGGTAAATGCTTGTAATCGTGTTTAAAAGAAATACTTATCAGCGTTTTATTTTAAATTGATGTTAAAAAGGGTCCAGGAAATTTGGATGTCAATATTTTGCGTACTTGGTTTGTTGCTGAATTTGTACAAATTTATGGGTGATAAGTCCTGTAAGTTGATGGCGGATTGATATCTTGTAATACTATGTTTGCGTAACCCTCTAAACGCGTGACCTATGAAAGCGACCTACACCCTGCTGCCGGAATTTGCCCCCTCGCAGAAGCCTTTTGTGGTCAAGAAGATCGTCAGGCCGTATTTTTCGACCGACTTCCATTTCCACAAGGAATGCCAGCTGGTGTATGTGCTTTCCGGCTCGGGTACCCGCATTATCGGGCACTCGATCGAGCGCTTCGAGGAGGGCGACCTCACATTTGTAGGCCCCAATGTGCCGCACGTCTGGTACAGCGAATCCAGGCCCGACGAGCCCGTCTCCGAGGCTGTTTCACTGGCGCTTTACATCAATCCCGAGATCATTTGCGAGCACCTGAGCGCGCTCACCGACACGCAGGAGCTGAGGCATTTTTTCAGGGAATCGGAGCGGGGGATACGCATTTGCGGGGAAAAGAAAGCACTGATCACGGATATTTTAAAGCATATGCTCACGCAGCAGAGCCGCCATGTGGGCATGCTGGCGTCCTTCCTGCAAATCCTCGACCAACTGCTCGAGCCCGGTGATCTCGTCTGGCTCAATGTGCCGGACCCGATCGCGAGTTACAGCAACCAGACGTCCGGCCGCGTACCCAAGCTGATGCATTTCATCCAGCAGAACTTCAAGGAGGATATTACGCTCCAACAGGCGGCATCGGTAGCCGGTTTGCAGCTGCATTCGTTCTGCCGTTTTTTCAAATCACTCACCAACCGCACCTTCTCCGATTTCCTCAATGAAGTGCGTATCGGCTTTGCCTGCAAGCTGTTGCAGCAGTCGGACCTGCCTGTGACGCAGATCGCGCTGGAATGTGGTTATACCAATATTTCCTATTTCAATCGCTGCTTCAAAAAGATCAACAAAATGTCGCCGAAGACTTACCGGAGTGTGAGTGTGGCTAAAAACTAAGCTACCCGCCAATGGGTGACGGGTAGCTATAAACGTTATGTGAAACGTGCCGGAAGTTACATTCTTCGATCCATATCGATCACGGAGAGCTCGGTAATGGAGGGCAGCCCGGTAGCTTTGGTGACGCGCAGCCGTAATTTGGATGTTTTGTAGCTGTAAGGCAGGCGTATCACCTTGCAATCGCCCATCGGCTCGCGGTCCATGAAGATGGTCTGCCATTGACCGCCTAGCATAATATCGATGCTGTACTCACGGATGCGTGGCACGCGTACCTGCGAAAACTTGTCGGGGAGCTGCTTCACATCCTGGTGCTCGAAAATGGATATTTTGTTGAATGCTTCTGTCGGATCGAGGTCGATTTCGAGGGTGGCCAGCGTGTCGGCGGCGCTCCAGCGGCTTTCGAAACTGCCGTCGTTGGCGGCGGATGCGACGAGTTTTTTACCTTTTTCCGTCAGCTCGCTGGTAGCTGTGGCGGGTTTGGCGAGTGAAATGAACTTGCCGTTTTGGGGTAATGGTTTTTTCAAATCCAGTCCTAATCTCTTACCCAGTGTAATGGCCGTTACGGCCTCATACTCCCTGATCCGGCCGGTCTGGTCCGGCGGGACGTTCATCACGAGGCAGTTATCGTTGTAGGTGCACCAGTAGAAAAGCTCTTCCAGCTCGTCCACCTCGCGGGTAGGCAGCTGCGCCGATTTTTGAAACCAGTTCCAGTTGCGGCTGATACAAATGGTATGCTCAAACGGCATGTAGTACGATTTGCCGTCGTGCAGGTATTGCTTTTTGTCGAACCGGGTAATGAGGCGCGGGTCCCACAGGCGGAAATCGGACGGGAAATACTGGAAAAAGTACTTGTTATCGACCGTCATATCCGCAGGGATCGTGTAATTCCGCTTGCCTTCCTCGTTCACGATCGTATGGTTGACGCTCACGGCGCACAGCGGGCTGTATTTTTTGACGAGGCTGTAAATCTGGTCCACGCCCCATTCTTCGGGCTTTTTATCCCAGCCGCCGTCGAGCCAGAGTTCGCAGATCGGGCCGTAGCTGGTGAACAGCTCGGTGAGCTGTTTGAGCATATAATCGATGTATACTTGCGGGTTTTTGTCCTTGTAGGCCGGTTCATGGCGGTCCCACAGCGAGTAATACACCGCAAACTGGATGCCGTACTTCTTGCAGGCGTCGGAAACGGCTTTCACCACATCGGTTTTGACAGGCGAGCTGGCTACGTCGTAATCCGTGTATTTACTGTCCCAAAGGCAGAACCCTTCGTGGTGTTTCGTCGTGAGCAGCACATAGCGGAAACCGGCTTCCTTCGCCACGCGCACCCATTGATCGGGGTCGAGGGAAGCAGGGTTGTACTGGCTGACAGGCAAGGTGCCGTCCGACCATTCGGTATCGGCAAAGGTATTGATCCCGAAATGGATGAACATTCCGTAACCCCGTTTGATCATCGCGGCCTGCGCCGGGCTGGGTTTGGTGGAAGGAAGTTGCAGTTGGGCGAAGCTGGTGGCCGACGCCAGGAGCAGGGCCAGCAAGGTAAAGAGTCTCATAGCTGAACGCGGGTTTGGTCTAATCCAATGCAAAGGAAGTATTGAAATACATAGCAAAACCCCACACCGTTGCCCACTTCTGGCACTATATTGGCAAAAAATAAGCGTGAGGCTTTGCCGGCCCCACGCTTACGTTGATCGTGCGTTGAAGTTACAGCGCAGAGCTTACCAGGCTTACAATGCTGCCCAGTTGCTTCGACGATGCCGCCGCTGCCAGTTTCGCCGCAGGGCCTTTTTTGTCAAGACCGGACACCGTTTTCGTCGCTTCACCGAGCAATCCGTTCAGTTTCGACTCGTTGGAGCCGCCCAGAATGGAGCTGCCGGCTTTGATCAGCCCGAGGCTGCTTGTGAGGCCTGCCGCATTACCGAGCAATCCCGATTCGCCTTTTCCGAGCAATCCGCTGATACGATTGGCGCCGATCAGCATTTTTACGGCGTTAACCACCTTGCCCAGCGCACCGCCCGAGAGCTTGCCCGACGATGCCAGCGGGATCATGCTTTTCAGGTCGCCCGCCTTGCCGAGGAGCTTGTCTTTCAGGCTGCCGTCCGAAGATTTGGCTTCTTTTTCCAAAGCGGAAACGCCGTCGGTCAATGCATCGGCCGTTCCGGCTTTGTCCCCTTTTTGTGTCAATGATACTGCCTTGTCTAGCAGGCTTTCAACCGAAAGGCCCTGCGCAAACGTGTTGGATGCTCCTGCGAACAGAAGTAAAGTGGCTGCGAGAGAAAAGAGGAAACGTTTCATAGTGGTTTTAATAACAAATGTGTTTAAATGGGCGGCAAAATAGTATTTATCTGCCATACCACCACGTACGTCTCAGCTTTTAACCAACCGCCAATCCTTCGGCGACACCCCGAACCGGGTTTTAAAAACCGTGGAAAAATAGCTTTGGGAGGTAAAACCGGTCTGGTCGGCGATCTCCGCGACGGTCAGATCGGGGTTGCGGAGCAGGGCGCAGGCTTTTTCGAGGCGGAGGTTCAGGATGAGGTCGTTGGTGCCGCCGCCGAGCAGGGCTTTGGTTTTGCGGAATAGCTGCACGCGCGACAGGCCCATTTCCTTGCCGATGGACTCGACGGTAAGCGTGGGGTCGTCGAGGCGGGAGACGATGAGCGCCCGGAGTTCGTTGACGAATTTTTTGTCGAGGCGCGACAATCCGTTTTCCGTCTCGCCGATATTCCGGCCTACTTGCCCGGATAGCAGCAGTTGCCGGTTGGTCAGGAGGCTGCGCATGCTTTCCTGTAAAAATTGCGGGCTGAAAGGCTTGGTCACGTACATATCTGCACGGGCCTGCATCCCCTCGACTTGTTGTTCGGGGGTGTTTTTGGCTGTGAGCAGGATCACCGGGATGTGCGAAGTGCGCATGTCGGCTTTGAGCGTGGAGGTGATCTGCAAGCCGTCCATGCCGGGGAGCATCACGTCGCAGACGATCAGGTCGGGCACGGTGTCGAAGCACTGGTCGAGCCCGGCTTTGCCGTCGGTGGCGGTGATAACGTCGTATTGGTTCTGGAAAAGGCCTTTGATGAAACCGAGCAGATCTTCATTATCCTCGATCACGACCACGGTAGGAAAGTCTTTGCGGTCTGTTACCTCGGCCGGGATTTGGATTTCGACACCAGTGGTTGTCCACGCTACCGATTTTTCGACGGTACCGGCTGCCGGATCGGCAATGTCTTCCGGTTGAAAATGGGCTTTCCCGAGCGGCAACGTGAAGGTAAAAGTAGCGCCTTCGCCTTTTTTGCCGTCGGCGGTGATGGTCCCCTGGTGCAGTTCCACAAACTCGCGCGAGAGCGGCAGGCCAAGCCCGGTACCTTTGATCGAATTTTTTCCCTGGTAAAACATTTCAAATGCCCCGGCCATGTCGGCTTCGCTCAGCCCCGAGCCGTTATCCTGCACTTTGATAATGACTTCGTCGGCGGAATGGGTAATGTGAATGTAAATATGCCCCCAGTCGGATGTGAACTTGAATGCATTTGAAAGCAGGTTGAACAATACTTTATCCATCATATCGCGGTCGAACCAGACATTCAACTGGCTGAGCGTGGTGATCAGGCGGAAATCGATGCGGCGTTTTTTGGCGACTTGTTCAAAGGGCAGCATCAGCTCGCTGATGAACGCGACCATATCGTTTTCAGCCACCTGCAAGCGGATCTTGCCGCTTTCGATCTTGCGGAAATCCATCAGCTGGTTGACGAGCCAAAGCAGCCTTCTCGCATTCTTTTGTACCAGGGAAAGGTTTTTCTTAACCGCGGCGCTCTCGTTTTTCTGCCTCAAAAGCTCTTCCACCGGCGCGAGGATCAGCGTGAGCGGCGTACGGAATTCGTGGGAAATGTTGGTGAAAAAACGGAATTTGGATTCGGTCGCTTCCTGCGCTTTTTCCGCAATGTCCTGAATGCGGTTGCGCTGGATGACGATTTCCGTGTTTTTGGAGTTCAGCTCTTTGTTGATCTTCTTGTTTTCGATGAGCGAATACAATGCCACCGAGCCGAGGATGATCGAAACGATAAAAAGGCCCGTCATGACGTACAGTAGCCCGCGCTGGGTGTGGTAGATTTCCAGCTGCTCGTCGATGCGGGCCTGCTGGCGCTCGATGTCGTTCTGCTGGGAGATCATCTTGTCGGTCTGCATTTTGATCATCCGTACATTCGACGAGTCGATAATGGCCGTTTGCAGCAGATTCTCTTTCTGGTAGGGCTGTTTTTGCAGGATATTCATGGCCACCCTTGCCGCTTCTTCGCCCCCGGTCGGGTACAATGCGGTGGCGGTAATGTGGCCGTCGTACACCATCTGTATATCCCCGAATTGCCCCGGCAGTCCGTCGACCCCGATCACGCGGATTTTGCGTTCGGGGAAAATTTCATTGCAAACTTCCCGTGCACCCATCGCCATGACCTCATTTTGCGCGAAAATCAGGTCGAGGTCGGGGAATCGGGGAAGGGCTTTGCGTAATTCCTTTTTGGCAATATCCTTTTCCCACTGGCCATTCAATGTCGCCACGCGGAGCATGCCCGGGCGGGTTGCGAGCGCGTCCACGAGGCCGCGGTGGCGGTCGGAGGCGGGAGAGGAGCGCGGCAGGCCGGTTACCTCGATCATTTTGCCCTTGCCGCCCAGTAACGTACTGGCATATTCGCCCACGGTTTTGCCGACCTGGTAGTTGTCGCCGCCCACGTAGGCGGTGTAATAGGGTGAAGAAGTCCGCCGGTCGACTACCACCACTGGAATGCCCTTCTTGTAAGCTTTTTCAATTACCGGGGTAAGCGGGTCCGATTCGTTGGGCGATACGATCAGCAGTTGAATGCCGCTTCGGAGTAATTCCTCGATCTGTTTCACCTGCACAGCACTGTTGGCATGCGCATCCTTGAAAATCAGCCTGGTATTGTTGTGAAATGCGAGCTCGCGCTGCATACCGTCGAGCATGGCACGCCGCCATTCGTCGTCGCCGGTGCATTGGGAGAACCCGATGACATACTCGTCTCCCTGTTTTTCGGCACAGCCGGCAAACAACGTCAGTAGCAGGAAAGCGATCAGCGCGAGTCTCATATTTCAAATATACTATAATTTAATGCGGCCCCGGAGCCGTGGCGGTCCCGGGGCCGGGCAGGTCACTCCATCGAGGGTTTTAACACGCTGTACTGCAAATCTTCGATCTGAATACCTTTTGCCGATTGGATGGTCAGCTCCGAAAGCGGCGTCTCGGCGAAGAAAATATCGGTCATCACGGTCAGCCCGCCATCGGCGAACAGTTCGACGGATGCAACATCGGCCACAAGGGTCAGGGCTATTTTTCCGTCCTTCGACAATCTTGGCGCGGTATGCTTTTGCCCGAAACCCGCTTCAAAATCGATTTTGCCCGATTTGGTGCGGTCGATGTAATATTGGTTGGCGGCCTTATCGTAACCGATCGCGAGCTCATTGCCGGCCTTATTGGACAGTATCAGTTCGAAATCGCCCGCGGTGGCGGTTTTAAGGTCGAGCCGGAAAAGGCCCGATGCATTACCGCCTTTTGGTGCGAGGCCGACCGGTGCTTTTACGGCCAGGTTCTTTTTGGAATAACCTTCCCCCTGAATGCCGTCCAGTTCCCTGGCCGGTACCGAGGTGAGGTACAGTTCTTTGCCAATTGCTTTCAGGCCGAGCTCGCGGGAAATCGTGTTGGCGCTGCGCCAGGGGTCGGTAGGTACCTGGTTGGCGTACTGCCAGTTGCTCATCCAGCCCATCAGCAGCGTGCGGTTACCGGTGTTCGAGAAGGTCACGGCGGCGTAATTATCGGCGCCCCAGTCGAGCCATTTGGTTTCTTTGGAATAGGCGCTGAACGTTTTGCCGTCGAAATCGCCGAGGAAATACTGCCCGGCGGAGCCCTTGTTGGGGCCGCCCGGATTGATGTTGACGATCAGCACCCACACCTGCTTGCCGTCGTGCATGAGCGGGAGCAGGTCCGGGCATTCCCACACGCCGCCGTGCGCACCGGCGTCGGCCCCGAACTCGCTTTCCTTCGACCAGCTTTTGAGGTCGGGGGATGAGTAGAACGTAATGCGGTCTTTGGTGGCGAGCGTCATCACCCACTTTTTCTGCGGCTCATACCAACGCACTTTCGGATCGCGGAAATCGGTGATGCCGGGATTGGGCAGAACGGGGTTGCCGCTGTATTTCGTCCAGGTAGCACCGTCGTCGAGGCTGTATGCAATGCTCTGGTACTCGTGGCGGCCTGTTTTCTGCTTTTCCAGGACCGGGTTATGGTGCGTGAAAATCGCTACCAGTGGTGTTTTGCCGTCCTTCCCGAAGCCGGAGGTATTGTTCACATCGGCCACGGCGCTGCCCGAGAAAATGTAGCCGAGGCTATCGGGGTAAAGCGCAATGGGCTGTTCTTTCCAATGCACCATATCCTTGCTCGTGGCATGGCCCCAGTGCATCGGGCCCCAGATTTTGGCCTCGGGATAATACTGGAAAAACAAATGGTACGTGCCGTTATGGAACACCATCCCATTCGGATCGTTCATCCAGTGCGCCTTCGGGGAGAAGTGGAACTGGGGGCGGTACTTTTCAGGGGCGTCCTGGGCTTGGGCGAATGATGTGAGTAGCGCGGCCGTGAGTATTGAAATGATCGTTTTTTTCATGGGTTGTTTTTCATCTGGTTTTGATAGATTTAGTCTGAGCGGACCGGGCCGCCGGGGCGGTCGAAGACAGTCAGTATGGCAACATCGCACATGCCCTTCGACTGCGCTCAGGGTGACAGTGGGGCTTTTTTATATTAACGTCATAACATAATTAATAACCCGGATTCTGCACGTAAAGCCCCTTCGTGAAGCTAATCTCCCGCTGCGGAATGGGCAGGTATTCATCCCTTCCCGCCGTGAATTTCGCAGTCGCGAGGAACGGTCTCCTGACTTTCTCTTTTTCAAGATAAGCATTCAGCGTCTGCTCGGCAATGCCCCAGCGCACGAGGTCGAAGAAACGCGGGCTTTCCGTCGCGAATTCGAGCCTTCTTTCCCAGCGGAGCGCTTTTCTCGCATAATCCTGCGTCCAGCCGGAAGCGGCATATTCCTTAACGTTATACTTCGAAGCGAAGCTGCCGTCCGTCTTTTTAAGGCGTCCCGTGCTCACCGCGGCGCGTTTGCGGATCTGGTTGATGAGCGGTAATGCCTGTGCGTGCTGCCCGAGTTCGATGTACGCTTCGGCCTGCATCAGCAGCACATCGTCGTAGCGGATGATGTCGATGTTCTTGGAGCTGCCGATAAAGGGTCCTTCCTTGTGGTACGACGCGCTCGTGGCCAGCTGCTGCTCTTTCATCGTGTGAAAGAACCCGTACACGCCCGGGTCGCGTACCCAACTGTTGCTGAACGGCTTGGTGGCGTCATACTTGTAGGGGTGGCCGTCGATGCCGATGGTATGATCTACGCGGGGGTCCACGGTTTCGGTGGCGAAATCCACGTTTTTGTCATTGAAAGTCTCGAACAGTGGCAGTCCGGCGGCGTCGGTACGGTAGGCGTTGGCGAGGTTCTGGCTGGGCTGGTGGAAGCCGCAGCAGCCATATTGCGGCGCGCCGTGGGGGTAGTTAAGGCCCGTCACGTAGCTGAGGCGGCCTGCGGCGGTACCGTCGTTGATCGAGTACTGGATCGCGAAAATGGATTCGGGGCCATTCTCGGTTTCGGCGATGAAGTTCTCGGCGAAATCGGGTTGGAGGCTGTACTGGCCGGAGGCGATCACCTGCTGGGTGAGGGTTACCACTTCCTGCAAGCGGTTTTTGTTGATACCCGTCACTTTGTGGTTCGCATCCTGCTCATAAGCCTGGAAAAGGCGGAGTTTGGCGAGGTAAGCGGCAGCCGAGAGTTTGTTGGCCCGCCCGATCTGCGCCTGTTTCTGGGGCAGGTTATCGACTGCGAACTGGAAATCTTCCCCGATTTTGTTCCAAAGCTCGTCGTTGTTGTACCGCACGTTCGACTCTTTCAGAATGTCGTCGCTCGTCAGTTTTTCATCGATGTACGGGATATTTTTGAACAACATTTTGAGCATAAAATGCGAGTGGCCGCGTAGGAAACGCATTTCGGCCATGCGGGTGGCACGCAGGGGGAATTCCGCGTCCGTCAGTGCATTGAGGCTCGTGAGCGCGGCATTGGCGCGCGAAATGGCTTTGTAGAAATTCTGCCAGGTGTATGGGTGCATCCAGCCGAAATCGGGGCGGGTGAGGTTGTAATGCTCGTAAAAATCGATTTCCGCCACGTCGGACACGCCGCCGCCGCCCTTGTACGCGTCATCCGAGCGCACGCTGCCGTACACCCACATGCTCGTCATGGGGCCGATCATTTCGTCGTTGCCGATCCCGGCGTAGGCGGCCGTCACGAGCGATTCCGCCGCGGAGGCCGATTTGGTATTTTCCGACGACAGTAGCCCCTGCGGCTGATAGTCGAGGAAATCGTTACAGGAGGTGGTGATCAGCAACGTGCCGCTGGCGATCAGACCGAATAAGTATTTGCTTTTCATAACAATGCGCTTTTTCAGGGATTAGAAAGAAATGTTCAAACCGAATGTGAAAGTCCGTGGGATCGGGATGGCGTTGATGTCCGTCCGTTCGGGATCGGGGCCGCTGAACTGTTTCGATTTGATCAGGAACAGGTTTTCGGCCATGAGGTACATCCGTACCCGTTGCAGTTTGATCTTCTGGATCAGCTCCGAACTGAGCGCGTAGCCCAGCTGGATGTTGCGCAGTTTGAAATAGGAAGTATTCACATTGAAATAATCCGAAGTGCGCGTTTCGTTGTTCGCATCGGACAACGACAATGCGGGGATTTTGGAACCGGTATTGGTCGGCGACCAGGCATCGAACACGCCGGGGCCTACGTTCTCGCGGCCGCGGATGAAGTTGTTATAGAAAGTGTAAATGTCGAAACCCTTTCTGCCCGCAATGCCCGAGCCGAAGATCGAGAAGTCGAACGACTTGTAGAATGCCTCCACTTTCAGGTTGTACTCAAAGGCAGGCAGTGTGGTGCCGAAAAACACGCGGTCGAGGTCGTCGATGCGGTTGTCGCCGTTGGTATCCACGTAGCGGATGCGGCCCGGGCCTGCGCCCACCTGTGCGGGAGCGGCGTCCACTTCGGCCTGGTTCTGGAAGAGGCCATTGGTTTTGTAACCGAACAAATCGAACTGCGAATGGCCGAGGATCGTCTGGATCGCATTACCGGGGTAGGCGGCGCGCACTTCTTCGGGCAGCTCGGTGATCTTGTCGCGGAAGCGGCTCACACCGGCAATGATGTTGTAGGTGAAATCACCCTTCGGACGGGCATAGTAGCCAGCCGAAAACTCAAATCCCCGGTTGGACTTGGCCGCACCGTTGAGCACGCGCAGCTGTCCTTCGCCCACCGCGGATGCCACCGGCGGGGTGATCAGGATATCGCTGGTTTTGCGGGTAAAGTAATCGAACGAGCCCTGGATCATGCCGTCGAAGAGTCCGAAGTCGAGCCCGAAGTTGGCCTCATCGGTGGTTTCCCATTTCAAATTCGGGTTAGCGCCCTGGATCGACACGAAGCCGGAAGGCAGGTTACCCGTGTTGGCCCCATTGAGGTCGTAGGCGGTACCGATGTTGTAGAACTGGTCGAAAAAGCTGTTATGACCGTTCGGGAACTGTGATTGCCGCGCGCCGTAACGCGTATCATACAATCCAAAGCGGGCGAGGTCACCGATCTCCTGGTTACCAACCCTGCCGACCCCGGCCCGCAGTTTCAGATTGCTTATTTTGGTTACACCCTTGAAAAACTGCTCCTTATCGATACGCCAGCCCACCGATGCCGCCGGGAAAATACCGTACGCATTCGCGGAACCGAAGCGCGACGAGCCGTCGCGACGGATCGTAACCGCCGCCAGGTAGCGGTCCGAAAAGCCGTAATCGATGCGTGCGAATTGCGAAAGCAGCCTGCTGCCCGAGCCGGAGCCGGTGACGTTGGTATTACCGGTACCCGCATTGAGCACGAAATACTCCTTGGTTTGCACGGCGAAGCCTTCTTTCCGGGCTATTTCGAAATCGGAGTCGTTTTTAATGGCTTCGATACCCGCCAGGAACTTGAAATGGTTGTTGCCCAGGTCGAGGTTGTAACGGGCCGTGTTGGACCAGGTAATGCTCAGGTAGCGGTTCTGATCGATCGTGAGGCTGTTGTTGGCCCGGCCGAAAGAACCTTCTTCGAACGATTGTTCGATGTTTTTGAAACGATAGGCTGCATTATCGGCGCCTAGGCTGGTTTTCAGGAAAAAGTTTTTGAATGGCTGGATTTCCACAAATACGTTCCCGAACAGCGTGAGCCGATGCGCATTGTCCCACTTGTTGATCTCCTGCATGTGCAGCGGGTTGTTACGGTCGGAGTAGCCCGAGCCGATGGCGCCGCCCCAGGTGCCGTCTTTGGCATACACCGGAATAGTGGGAGCGAGGGTAACGGCCAGGCCGGGTGTGGCCGCGCCGCCGATGTCGGTCGAAGCGAGGGTCTCGTTGGAGGAAGCGAGCTGCATATTCGCGCCGATTTTCAACTTGCCGTCGAATGCGCTGGTCAGGCCGTTGATACGTCCGCTGATCTTGTCGTAATCGGTGTAGCGGAGCATACCCGTGTTTTTGTAATAACCCAGGTTGATTTGCAGGGAGGAAGTACCATTGCCGCCGGAGATCGTGAGTTCGTTGTTGGTCACGATGCCCGTTTTGTACATCACTTTCTGCCAGTCGGTATCACCTGCCGGCATGTTGGCATTCCCGCCTACGAGCGGCTGTACTTTTACGCCATTTAATATGGGATTGGTAAAATCCTTGTTCCAATCGAACTGGTACAAAGCTCCGTAACCGTCTTCGGGGTTCACTTTGTCGTTCACCGAAGCCTGCCACAATGCCCGTCCGCGATCGACGGCATTCAGCATTTTAAACCGCGCATATTTCTCCGATTGCGTCGAAATGCTGGTATTGAAGTCGATGCTGATCTTGCCGTTGGAATTGGCGCCGTTTTTGGTGGTGATGATAATCACCCCGTTGGAGGCCCGCGAGCCGTAGATGGACGACGCCGAGGCATCTTTCAGCACCTGGATCGATTCGATCGAGTTCGGGTTCAGGCCCTGAAACACTTCCGGGCGCTTGGTAGGCACGCCGTCGATGATGTAGAGCGGGTCGGTATTACCCAGGGTGTTGGCGCCGCGGATCAGGATACGGGAATTGGTACCGTTCGGCGAGCCGGTTTTTTCAATGTATAAACCTGGTACGCGTCCCTGCAAGGCCTGCATCGGGTTACCGGAGCTGATGTTTTTCAAAGGGGCCATGTCCACCACGGCGATGGCACCTGTCAGGTCTTCTTTTTTGGAAGAAGTATAACCCACTACCACCACTTCGTTGAGGCTCTTCTGGTCGTAATCGAGGGTAACGTTGATGGTCGTCTGGTTGCCCGTGGCGATCTCTTTGGTTTGCATGCCGATGTAGGAAAATACAAGGGTAGCTCCCGCTGCGGGAGAGATTGCGTAAGCACCCGAAACATCGGTAACGGCCCCATTGGACGTCCCTTTTTCAAGAACATTCACACCGGGAAGCGGCTCGCCGTCGATACTCTTGACGACGCCCTTGATCTGTGCCCTGGTTTGCGCGTGGGTGGGCAGTTGCGCCACGCAGGCGACCACGAGGGCCACCAGCAGTAAAATTCTTTGCATACGGTTGAGATTAAATAGGGTAAATAAAAAATTAGTGGGTAACGGGGTGCGGCTGCTGTGCGTGAATGAAATCGTGAATGTCGATTTCGCCGAATGCGGGCAATGCGCCTGCTTTTCCGGCGACGAATGCGCCGGCGGCACAGGCAAATTCCAGGGATTCGGGTAATGCGTGCCCGGTGGCGGTCTGGTAGAGGAATGCTCCCAGGAATGCGTCGCCGCTGCCGATCGTATCGGCCACTTCTACCGTAAATCCGGCGTGCCGGTGGTATTCGCCGTCGCGGGTGAGTACCATGGCACCTTCGGCCCCGCAGGTGAGCACGAACAAATCCAGTTTGAAATGGTCGATCAGGAATGCCATGGCCTGCTTTTCGTTTTCGAATGCGGCGAGCCATTCGGTCACTTCGCGTAGCTCGTGTTCGTTCATTTTGACGATTCTGGCGAAACCGAGCAATTCCAGTACCTGCTCGCGCGAGTAATGCGGTGGGCGCAGGTTCACGTCGAACACGGGCCTGCGCGCATGGGCCAGGTAGCGCAGGAGCGTATCGCGGGAGGTGCGGTCGCGCGCGGCGAGCGTGCCGTACACGAAGAAGTCGCTTTCCGCAACCTGCTGTGCGGCGGCCGCGTCGAACTGAATGTAGTCCCAGGCCACGGGGTGCAGGATTTTGTAGGTAACCTCGTGGCTGTCTGACACGTTGGCTTTGGCAATGCCGGTCAAATGCGTTTCGCCGGTTTGCACCCATCGGGTATCTAGCCCCTGCTGGGCCATGAATGCGAGCAGTTCCGTACCCAGCTCATCGTGGCCTACGCGGCTGATGAAAGCGACGTCCATACCGTAGCGTTGCAGGTGTGCGGCGACGTTCATGGTAGCCCCGCCGGCCAGGCGTGCATCGGGCAGGACGTCCCAGAGCACTTCTCCAAAAACAGTCAGTTTCGGTGTCATATGTAATCGTTTAAAGTGGAGATTTTAGTGAAGGATCAATGTTTTTTCGATCTGTTCGAGGGAGGTACCCTTGGTTTCGGGCATGAGCTTCCACACGAAGAGCAGTTGGAGCACCATCATGCCGCAGAAGATCATGAAAGTGTTGCCGCCGCCGAGCGTTTCGGCGATGTAAGGGAACGTAAATGCGATCACCGCCGCCAGCAGCCAGTGCATAAAGCTGCCCATCGACTGCCCCGCGGCGCGTACCTGGTTGGGGAAAATTTCTGAAATGAATACCCAGATCACCGCGCCCTGCGACAATGCGAAAAAGGCGATGTAGATGAACAGGTACACAGGCACCGCGTAACCGCCCAGGTTACCGCTGTAAAATGCCTGCGCTACGAGTCCCAGCGTCGCGATCAGCCCGAACGACCCGATGAACATCAGCGTCCGGCGGCCGAAGCGGTCGATGAGGTTGATGGCAATGAATGTGAAGCAGAAATTGACCAGTCCTACACCGGCCGACGATAGTAATGCCGAGCTTTTGCCCAGGCCGGCCATTTCAAAAATGCGCGGCGCATAGTAAATGATCGCATTGATGCCTGAAACCTGGTTGAAAAAGGCAAAGAGCAGTGCCAGCACCAGCGGAAGTTTGTATTGGGAGGAAAAAATGGAAATGCTGTTCCCGGTCTGGGTACTTGTATTGGCGGAGTTCTGGATATCCGAAACAATGCCGCTCACGTCGATGCCGCCATTCGCGACGGATAATATTTGCCGGGCTTCATCCACCCGACCGCGCTTCATGATGAGCCAGCGCGGGCTTTCGGGTACAAAAAGGATCGCTACCAGGAAAACCAGCGAGGGGAAAGCCTGCACGCCCAGCATCCAGCGCCAATCGTTATCGCCTACGCCAACGAGCAGGAAGTTGGAAAGGTAGGCGATGAGAATGCCCAGCACCACATTGAACTGGAACATGGCTACCAGCCTGCCGCGGGAATTGGCCGGTGAGATTTCGGAGATATATAAAGGAGCCGTAACCGACGAAATGCCCACGCCGATGCCGCCCAGGAAGCGGAAGATCAGGAAGGAAATCCAGTCGGACGCCAGCGCGGAGCCGATCGATGAAAGCAGGTAAAGGACGGCAATGGCGAAGAGCGTGTACTTACGCCCGTAACGCTCGGAGGGGATGGCGCCAGTGAGCGACCCGAGGACGGTGCCTATCAATGCGATGGAAACTGTGAACCCGTGCTGTACCGTGGTGAGGCCCCACAATTGCTGGATCGATTTCTCCGCGCCCGAAATGACCGCGGTATCGAAACCGAATAAAAAACCGCCCAGCGCGACTGTGAATGCCCAGAAGATTACCTTTTTGCTTGTCATGATTTTGGAATTAATTTCTGACGAAGCTACCGGCTCTCCGGGCAAACTATTTTCGAATCCGTACCAAATGTTTTTAAATTTTACATATGGTGGATTTGTTTTTAATTATTTGATTTTGAGGTTTTTATATTAATTTAATAAGAGGCTGTTTTTAATTTTGCTTCCGGTTTTTCAGGAAATGTTTCACCGCTGGTCAGTCACACAAGACCGGCAAATCAGGGTTGGCAGCAAAAGGGAGAAGCTGCGCGATCTGCGAATACGTAACCCGGTTGACCGACAAGTCCAGTCCGGGCAGTTCGGCAAACTTCACCCAGCTCACACCGGAAGTTTCGGTGGTTTGTTTCAGGATTTCGCCGCCCGTGATGTGGCAAAGGATGAAGAATTTGTACACGTACCAGGGTTCCTCCGGGTGGTCATGTTTGCTTTTGTCAAAAACTGCCAGCAAGCGTGCGGCTTCAACGTGCAGCCCCGTTTCCTCGAAAACTTCTTTCACAGCCACTTCAAAAGGTGTGTAGCCCACATCCGCCCAGCCGCCGGGCAGGGTCCAGCGGTCGTTGTCGATTTTTTCCTGTACCATCAGTGCTTCGTCGGTACCGCGGAAAATCACGGCGCGGATATCGACTTTGGGCGTCACATAGCCAACCTCATGCGGCAAAAGGCTGATAATCTGCTCTACCGGAGCATCACTCATATTGGCCAGCAGGTCGAGGCTGATCTGGCGGATTTCCTCGTAACGTTCACGGTCGTAATCGCCGGGTTGAAAGGCCAGGCCGGTTTGTGAAAGGGCAAGAATGCGTTTGATGGCGGCCAGCCAGGGATTTGTGGACATAGGAATGAAAAAGGGACAAGCGTAGATGGATTCGCGCCAACTGGGTCAGATGGCCGGTTTGTATAAGTCACCGGCGAATATCTGAAACATTTGGCTGAATTCAATCCTGCTTGCCCCGCCTTATGAACGTTGAGTATTAGCGTTTGTAAAAATCAGGGTGTCACGGCAAGTTGGAGGCTTTGCCGCCCACCGTCGGTCGTTTCGACTTCGATGTTGTATGTTCCGGGAACAAGTTTGCCGATGTCTAGGCCGCCCTGCTGCGATACGGGCCGCGGTAAAAGCCTTCCGCTCATGTCGAACACCCTGATGTGCTTGACAGCTCCGGGTTTCACACCTTTCAAATAGACGACAGGTACGCCTGCCGCCGGGTTAGGGTAGAGGGCCATCTTTTCCGTTTCAAATTCCAGTACCACAATGCGGCTGTAAGCAAACGCTCCGTCGATCCCGTCCGCGATCCGATCGTCCGCGGCGCGATCGTCCGCGATCCGACCGCCCGCGGCGCGATCGATCATTTTAAGCCGGTACATATTCGTACCGGCTAGTGGAAGGGCGTCGGTATAGGAATAGTCGGTAGTGGCTACGTCGCTGCCCCTGGCCATTACTTCGCCGAGGTAGTGCCATTGTTTGCCATCGCTGCTGCGCTCGATATCGAACCGGTCGCTATTGATTTCGGAGCTGGTTTGCCATTGCAGATAGGCCTCCCTTTCGCGTTTTTTAGCCTGAAAGGATACGAGCGTAACCGGTAATGCCGCCTCGGATTGGCCCGAAATAAAGAACCCGCTGAACCCGGTTACCTGAAACGAAACGAGGTACATGGTATGGTCGGCACTTTCGGTGACCGTTACATCGGTGATCAGTTGCGTAGGGCCGGAGTAGGTGCCCGGGAAGCCGTACGGGCTGGTACCATGGTATTGCACCACTTTCAGGTTGGCAGGCAGGGTGGCATTGTTGGCGTTGCCGTAGGCTTGGTTGTAGGCATCGAAATCCTGTTTGGAGAAGAACAGGGTCACTTTGGCCGGGCCGTCGGTTCCGGTGGGGGTAATGTCGTAGTGTCTTTTCACAAATACTTTATCGCCCTCCGACACCGTGTTGCCGGCGGCCAGGAATGCTTTTACCGTCACGTTGCCCAGCGACCCCGGCGTTCCCATGGGCTCGATGAGGCCGAAAGTCTTGCAATCGCCGGTAATGGAGGTCGCGCCCGCATATACGGGTAACGTAGCCTGCTCGCCGCTCGCGGGCAATGTGCCCGGGCCCACGATTGCTTGCAGCTCATAAGCCCCCATATCGGTTTGCACGTTGAAAATACGCGCATTGTTGGCCAGGTCGGTCGGGTTGGCAGGCAGGTCGGGCAGGGCCTCGTTGGTACCCCGGTTGATGGCCGGCGAGCAGGGCAGGAGCGTCCAGTCTGTTTCGCCGGCGAACTGCGGATTGGTGGTGCCGGCCAGGTTATGGTCGGTATCGCTGGCCGCAATGCCCTCCACCAGGCTGTATGTAACGGAAATAGCACTTTCCTGGCTCGAAATCCCGCCGCCATTGTTGTAAATGATGCTATTGCGCACGGTTACGGGACCGTTGTAGCCGTTGATGGTGCCGTCATTGTCCTGACTGTTGCCCGAAACCGTAGAATTGATGAGCGTTAGCAGGGAACCGTCATTGACGATGGCGCCTGCATACGGTCCGAAGTTATTGACAATCAAACAATTGACCATGACAGTGTTAGAGCCATTCATGTTGGCAAGCGCACCGCCGCCGCCCAGTGCGACGCCATTTCCCTTGAATATCGTATTGGTAATCAGTAGGGTAGATGCGTCGTTATAGATTGCCCCTCCATTCGACGCGTAGTTGTCGAGGAATGCGCAATTTGAAATCGTCAGCGCAATGCCTGTGTTGCGCATCGCTCCGCCGTCGCTTCCTATGATATTACTGACGGTAAACCCGTCGAAAATGTCGTCGTGGGTCAACCCGTTGTTGAAGTTGAATATTGCCGGGCCGACCGACGAAGTGAGCACGGTGGCGGTAGCCGGGTCTCCATGTGCAATAGGCAACGGGCGCTGGCTGAGCGTGGTTTCGGAACCTGTGAAGCTGCCGTAAATTTTTACCCCATGGATAAATGCGAGCTGGATACCGCCGGTTTCATATTCTCCGCGGGCCACCCATATTTGGTCACCGTCCGAAGCTACATCCAGCGCAGCGTGGAGATCTGCGAATGCGTTGGCCCAGCTGTCGCCTGATGGACTGGGGGCGGCATTGGCGGCATTCACATACCATATTCCGCTTGGCGTGACTTCGTACAGCCCGAGGTCGATCGCGCTGCTGGTAAGGCGCCTGCCGCCGTCGAAAGCGACCGGCGTATCGTCCGAATTTTTGGGAAATGCCGAAAGGTCGGTGGCCGGATTTCCGGCATTGGTGACGGGGCTGCCTTTTAGTTGCCGGAAATTGCCTTCGCCCGCATTTTCAAATTGCGGATCGGTGTCCAGGATATGGGTCCCGCCGGGAAAACCACCCTGAATCAGCGAATAGGAAACCACCGGTGTTCCGCTGCCGCCAATGCTGCTGATGCCCCCGGGCGAGGTTGGGTCGGCATTGTTCCAGATGATGCTGTTTTCGACCACGGGCGACGAACTGCCGATCGCGTACAAGGCGCCTCCATTACCCGCCGCGGCGTTGGCGCCCACTTCGTTGGCCGAAAATGTGCAGTTCCGGATCGTTGGCGACGAATTGTCGAAAAAGATCGCTCCGCCTTTTCCGGAAGTTGTGCCTTTGGCCGAGTTCAATACGAAAAGGCATTGCACGATCAACGGGCTTGAATTGAGCAGGTAAATCGCTCCTCCCTTTCCTTCCGCGGCAGATGGGTCGGTGGCGTTTTCGCCGAAAGTACAATTGGCGATCACCAGGGAAGAGTTGGTGGCATGCAGGCCACCGCCGCGGCGGTCGTCGCCGACTAACGTGCCGGTTCCCTTCGTAATCACAAAGCCATCGAGCCTGGTGGTGGCGCCCGCGCCGGATACGGTGATCACGGCGCCTCCCTGCCCGGTCAATGTCGTCGGGTTGGAGGCAATCTCCCGCTCGCGGAGATCGCTTTCATAGCCCCCGAAGCCGCCATAGTAGGCTACATCGTTGGTAAGCGTCAAAGGCGTATTTTCTGCTTCGGTTTCATAGGAGCCGCTCGCTGCCCACACCTGCTTGACGGCCGGCTTCATCGCGGCGGCACGCGTGGCGAAGTACATGCGTTTAAGGGCATTGTTCCAGCTGCTGCCATCGCCCGGCGTACCGACGTTGGCATCTACATACAGTATTCCGTTGGCGTCGGGCGTGGCTTCGGCGGCCGGGTCGTAGCCGGAAACCGTACCGTTGATCGTGAAGTCGTCGATGTGCGAGTAATAGTTGGGATAGCTTCCGTTCGTGACGGCGATCTTGATCACGATCTTGTTCCGTAGTTCGGACACCGTTTTGGTGCGGGTAATGAGCGTCAGGGAATTGGTCGCGGTGAATGAGGTGCCATAGTTTTCCTCGTTCACCTTGATTTGCATCGTAGCGTTGTCGCCGGAAAAGCGCCTGAACGAAATGCTGGTGATTTCCGCCTGAAAGCGTTCCTTCATCGTAATCGTGAGGACATACACGTGGTTATGCGCATTCAACGCCATTCCCGGGTCACTGCCGTCGTTGCGGCTGTAAGGGGTGTCTCCGATCCCGCTCCAAACGGCTGTCATATTGGTGTTGATCGAGGTAGGCGCCGAAAAATTCTTGTTGTTGAAATTATGGTTGTAGATCACCGCCGCGTGGGCGGCAGTAGCAACCAGCAGTGCGCAAAACAGTGTGAAAAGGGGTCGTAGTAGTTGTGTTTTCATAGCGCGGTCCGGAATGATGAGTGATCATTTTAGGTCTGCAATATGGGCTGCCCCACTGCCCGGGGATTGTCAATTTTTAAGCAGATACTGTTCAATTTTCGTCATACAAGGCTGTTTTGTCGTAAATTAGCTCCAAAGCACACCAACTGAAGAAATTCTACATGCTCCGCCCGTTTGTCGTCGTCTTCCTGTCCTGGCTGATTGCCGTCGGGTACCTGCCGGGAGCATTGCTGGCACAGTCGCCGGGCTTCCCTGTCCCCGAAAGCATCACCGCCAAACAGGGACTTCCGCAAGGCTTTGTACCAGGGATCGTTCAGGACACGCGGGGCTTCATGTGGCTCGCCACGCGCGACGGGCTGTGCCGGTACGACGGGCGTCGTGGGGATGGCCGCAGTTTCAGGGTATTTCAACCGTCGGACACGCAGGAGATATCGCTTTCCTCATTAGGGCTTGAAAACCTGCAAATCACCGCCGACGGCAAAATCTGGATTACCACCGACCAGGGGCAGATCGATCTGTTCGACCCCGTGCGTGAGACTTTCGTGAACTATTCCCGGCAGGCTTTTTACCAGAAACAGTTCGGGAAACGCTTTCTCCGGGATATGTATGCCGACCGCCAGCACCGGCTCTGGCTGATGTCTGACGGCGGCGGATTGGCCTTCATTCATTTGAATACCCAAAAAATCAGAAGCTATTACGCGGAGAGCGGGGATACGACCGCGATCACGCGTGCGCACGTACGCTTTGTGAAAGAGGACAAGGGCGGGAATATCTGGGCAGTTACCAACCGGGGCATTTTTGTGCAAAAACATGGCGCCGATCGTTTCACGGCTTACCATTCGCCGGTCCTTAAAGACGATATTGACAAAAAAGTAAATGCACTGAATGAGCTGAGCGACGGTCGTTTGCTGCTGCTTTACAATACCGGTATGGCATTGCTGGCCCCTGCTACCGGTCAGGGCCGGACGCGCGAACTCGGGTTGGATACCCAGGCCCAGTACCGGCACCCTATTGTGACCGACAGCAAGGGCAATGTCTATTTTTTCCGGATGAACCGTTTGTACCGGCTGAGTAAAAACGACAGCATCGCCGAATTTCCCGCGCAGGCGGATGTAGACGAATTCAAGAGCCTTTATATCGACCGGTCGGATGTACTTTGGGCAGGTACCAACGGGCAGGGGCTGCGGAAGTACAACCTGCGGGCCAGCTATTTCAATACAAAACCCTATTCCTCCGGTTTCATCCCGGATCTTTTGCACGATTTCCTGAAAGTGCCCGAAGCCGAAATAGCCGGGCTCCCCGGCGATCTTTTCTCGTATAATTTCCGCTATGCGTTCGATAGCCCGCAGAAAATGTGGTTCAGCGCGGGCCGGACGCCGTTGTACGAGCTGGATTTGAGCACGCGAGCGATTAGGAGCATTCCGTTCCCGGTGGAGATCAAGGACATCAAACGTTCGGAGTTGGCGATCAGCCTGGCGAAAGACCCGGACGGCCGGATGTGGGCGATGCACGACAGCCTTTTGTATGCTTATCAAAACGGTGCCTGGACACGTTTTCCGCATGCCGTCCGATCGCGTCAAAACGGGATCGAATCGGGCATTTACCAGATCGTGGCCGACAGGCAGTACATCTGGGTGGCGACGACCGCGCGCGGATTGTACCGCATCGATAAGGCCACAGGGGCGATGCGGCGGTACGGGCAAGGGGCGGGTTCGCTGAGCAGCGACAATCTGTATTGCCTTTTTGCCGATCCGCTGGACGATAACCTGCTATGGATTGGCACATTCGGAGGCGGGCTTTGCCGGTTCGATAAGCGCACCGGGCATTGCGAGCGGCTTTCGAAGCAGAATGGCCTGCCCAATAATGTAGTGTATGCCGCTGTACCCGATCGCCGGGGCAATATATGGGTCGCGACCAACCAGGGGTTATCCCAAATAAACAGGAAAACCTTAGGCACCCGTACCTACACACGGGAGGATGGCCTGATGGCCGACGAGTTCAACCGCTTCCATGCGCTCGCCTTGCCCGATGGCCGCATTTTCCTCGGAGGAATGGAAGGGATCACAGCCTTCGATTCGAAACAATCCAATGAAGACCGCTACCGGCCTCCGGTTTACATTACGGGCATTTGGATCAACAATGCGCCGCTGGAACCGCGCTTGTCGGCCGGGGAGCTGCCGGTGGCCGCGATGCCGTCGCTCGATCTCGAACATAACCAGAACTTCCTTACGGTCGAGTTCGCGGCGATGCAATACAACCGCAGCGATAAAATCCGGTATCGGTACCAGCTGGAAGGGGTCGACGAACGCTGGATCGAGACCGAAACGCCCGTTACCAAATACACCGACCTCCGGCCCGGGCACTACGTACTAAGGCTCAATGCGTCCAATACGCTCGGTGTATGGAGCCCGGATATCCGCACCCTGCATGTGCGGATCAGCCCGCCGTGGTGGCAGACCTGGTGGGCATACGCGATTTATGGCCTCGTTTTTCTCGGAGTGGTTTATGGGTTGTTAAAAGCGTATGTCAACCGCGTGAGCATGCAGCAATCCATTGTTTTCAAACAAAAGGAAATAGACCTGAAAGCGCGGGAGGCGGAACAGCTGCGCGAGCTGGATGGCATGAAAACCCGTTTTTTCTCGAATATTACCCACGAATTCAGGACGCCGCTGACGCTCATCCTGGGTCCTGCCGGGCAAATGCTGGAAGAAACGCGGCAGGAAAAGGATAGCAAACGCCTTTCGCTGATCGACCGGAATGCGCGACAGCTGCTGGGGCTGATCAATCAGCTGCTCGATCTTTCCAAACTCGAAGCGGGTACGACGCATATCGACGCCGCCTGGGGCGACTTGCCGGACTTTGTGGAAATGCTCGCCGGCACTTTTCAAATGGCTGCGGAAGCAAAAAATGTGGCACTCGGATTCGATAACAGGCTCGAAAACCGGTATTACTGGTTTGATCATGAAAAATTGGAAAGGATCATCACCAACCTGCTTTCGAATGCGGTGAAATTTGTAAACGCCCACGGAAGGGTATTGGTCAGCCTGAATGCGGCCGGCCCGGAGGGCACCGAAATCACCGTCGCGAATACCGGTGCCAGGATTCCCGATGCGCAGCTCGACCGTGTTTTCGACCGCTTTTACCAGGCCGATCAGCCCGGCGGTTACCAGGAAGGCACGGGCATCGGGTTGGCCATTGTAAAGGAACTGGTCGGTTTGCAGGGAGGGAGTGTTTCCGTGGAAAGCGGGGCAGGCGGGTTTGATACGATTTTCACGGTGGTCATGCCGTACCGTCGTGGGGAAGCACAACGGGCTGTGGAACCGGCAGCGCCAAAAATTGGCGGGAATGGCCATATCGACGGGGCGGAGGTCCGTTTGGCACAGATACTGCTGGTGGAAGACAATGCGGGGCTGGCCGAGTTTGTTTCCGATAGCCTGGCGGAGAATTACCGGTTTTACCACGCCCGGAATGGGGAGGAAGGGCTGGTGATGGCCGCCGATATCATGCCCGATCTGATCATCAGCGATGTGATGATGCCGGTCATGGACGGTTATACTTTTTGTAAACACATTAAATCCAACCTCGAAACGAGCCACATTCCGGTGGTGTTGCTGACGGCCAAATCGGCGCTGGAAAGCAGGGTGGAGGGGCTGGAACTCGGTGCGGACGACTACATTACCAAACCTTTTCACCTGCCCGAGCTGCGCCTGCGCATCCGTAACCTGCTCGACAGGCAGGCGCGCCTGTACGAGCGCCTGCGGGCGAGCTTTGCGACGCCGGTCGCACTGCCGGTCGACCAGGAGGAGGCCACAGACCCATTCCTGAACCGGCTTTATCATATCCTGGACAGCCGCCTCGACGATCCCGATTTTGGTGTAACCGAGCTGATCCGCGAAATCGGCATGAGCAACAGCAGCCTGAACCGGAAGCTCAAAACGCTGACAGACCTTTCCGCGGTGGAACTGATCCGGAACTACCGGCTGAAAAAAGCCGCTGCATTGCTTTCCAACGGCATTGCCGTGTCCGAAGCGGCATATGCCGTGGGGTTCGATAACCTTTCCTATTTCGCGAAATGCTTCCGCGACTTGTACAATATGACGCCCCGGGAGTTTGCGGCCAACGGCATTCTCTAAGCGGCCGCTGTGACGAACCCTTTCCGAAAGGCCGTCGGACTGATGCCGTGGTGCTTGCGGAACTGGCGGCTGAGGTGGCTTTCATCGGTGTAGCCCAGTTCGGCGGCTATTTCGCTGATGGTGAGGCTGCTTTGCGTGAGGCGCTGTGCTACCAGCTTGATGCGTGACGCCGCCACATAGCTTTGCAGGCTTTCTCCCGTGTATTTCCGGAAATATTCGCCTACATAATTGGGGGATAGATTGAATTGCCCGGCCAGGTAATCGACGCGCAGCTTTTCAGGGTCGGCGATATGCCTCTGGATATGCAGCAGTACCCGGTTGATCAGCGCTTCTTTGGTCCCCGAGGTATCCGTCGCCCGGCCGTTGTGCACATTGCGCGTAATTACGTTGAGGATCAGCGTCACCAAATGCCGCAGGTTCTCTTCATGGCCTGCCTGCCGCTGCTCGTATTCACTGATCAGGTGCGAGATCAGCGAGGCGATCATCCGGCAATCGCCTTCGTGGCGGATCAGGAGCTCTTCGAACCGGTTATGGTGTGCAAAAATCGTTTCCAGCTGTTTCAGCCATTCCATTACGCGCTCCTTGTCCTGCTCGGTTTTGTATTCGGATAAAAACACTTCCGAGAACCGGATGGAGCAAAACCGGGTGGGCGTTTCGACGTCGAAGCCGCGGCAGTCGAGCGGTGTGAAGAGGAAAATGCTGCCCGGCTGATACTGAAACCGGTTGCGGTTGGTCTCCCGGGTACCGGTCCCGTCCATGATCCGGACGATTTCGAAGAAGTGGTAGATCAACGGCCGCTCGTTCCAGCAATCCATGTCGGCCACATACACTTCGAAGGGCTGATGCAGTGTCTTTTGTTTCATAACCTGTAAAAATACCGAAAAAACCATGCAATGTCACTGGTCGGCGGCTGGCGGTGCGGGTAGTTTTGTATTCAAAAAAGCAATGATGAGTACAAATAAAAAACTATTGGCGCCACTGGGAGCGGGCACGCTGGAACTGTCTAACCGCGTCGTAATGGCCCCTATGAACCGTAGAAGGGCATTGGCCGGTGTGCCGGGTGCCTCCGCCCCGGTGTATTTCGGGCAGCGTGCGGGAGCAGGACTGATTATTACCGACAATACCGCCGTGGCGCCCAACGGCATCGGCTACATGGGTACCCCCGGAATTTACAACCAGGCGCAGATCGATGGCTGGAAACGCGTTACCGACGAGGTACATGCACGCGGCGGACGCATCTTCATGCAGCTCGTGCACGCGGGGCGCATCGGGCATTACCTCAACAATGATGGACAAATGCCGCTGATCGCGCCTTCCGCGGTGACTGCCGAAGGGCTCGTGCGTACGCCCGGCGAAATTCACTTGCCGATCAGCGAGCCGCTCGAAGCTACCGCCGCCGATGTGCGCAGGCTGATCGACGAGCATATTCAGGGTGCGATCAATGCGATAGAGGCGGGTTTCGACGGTGTAGAAATACATGGTGCGCATGGTTTTCTGCCGGAGCAGTTTCTGCATCCGCACACCAACCGGCGTACCGATGCGTACGGCGGAAGCATCGCGGCCCGAAGCCGGTTCCTGCTCGAAGTCATGGAAGGTACCGTGGCGGCGGTCGGAAGGGAGCGCACCGGTATTCGCCTTTCGCCGTTTGTGAAGCTCAACGACCTGCCCGATTATGCCGAAGAAGCCGAAACGCAACTGTATGTGGTGGACGCCTTGCAGGAAATGGGCATTTTGTACATCCACTTGTCCGATCAGGGGCCGGTGGGGCAAGGCAAAATTCCCGAGGCGTACATGCGCGACCTTCGCCGGCGTTACGATGGATGGGTTATCCTCGCAGGAGGCTATACTGCCGAAAAGGCCGAAGCCGCATTACAGGCCGGTCTTGCGGATCTGGTTGCATTTGGTAAACCTTATATTGCCAATCCCGATCTGACGGAACGCTTCCGCCGGGATATTCCCCTCGCAACGGGCGATCCGGAGACCTACTACCAGGGCGGTGACGGCGGCTACATCGATTATCCCGTGCACGGACACACATTTGGCGCAAATGCCACCGCTGATTGTCGTTAAACCCCGCACATTTTTTCCGGAGATCGGGTTAGGTTTGTAAGATCATCAGCACATCTTAAAACATGAGAGTCAAGGACTACCACCACACCATCGATATCTGGCTTCGATCGCTGGAACCTTACGATATTGCCCGGCTGCTGGCCCAGCCGGGGCCGGGCGCCTGGTCGCTGGGGCAGGTATATGTACACATCCTGGATCAGGCGGAGTTCTATTTCGGCCAGATCAAAATTTGCCTGGTATCGAACGACCATGCGATGGAGGAATGTAGTTCGGAAGCGAAAACCATGCTCCGCAATAATGCATTTCCCGACGCGATCCTGGACGGGCCGCCCTCCAACGCATTTGTCCGTCAGCCGGCCAGCAAGCAGTCGCTGGTAGATCGTTTGCTGCAATTGAAAACCCAGGTGGCCGAAACCGATCTGTCGATCGCGCGGAGCCTGTTTCACGGCAAGGCGAAGCATCCCGGCCTGCATTACCTGTGTGCAGAGGAATGGTTTCAGTTTTCGGAAATGCATTTCAGGCATCATTTGCGGCAGAAAGCCAGGATAGAGTCGTTTTTGGAGCGTACATTTGGTAAGTACGAGCCTCAAAACTATTCGAAATGAAACTCAACCTCCTGATTTGCTGCTGCTGGCTGGCATGCGCAAATGCGTATGCGCAGATAAAGCCCGACACCGCGCTGCTGGGGCGCAATCCCAAAGCAGGCCATTTCGCCGACCTGCGAGGTGTGAAGCTGTATTATGAAACGTATGGCGCCGGCAAGCCGGTGCTGTTTGTCCACGGCAACGGCGGCTCGATGCGCGATTTCAAACACCAGCTTCACGCATTTGCCAAATCTTACAAAGTGATTCTGGTCGACAGCCGGGCGCAGGGCAGATCGGAGGATGCGGGCGATTCGCTATCTTATGAGATGATGGCCGACGACCTGCACGCATTGCTGGAATACCTCAAAATCGATTCCTGCAATGTAGTAGGGTGGAGCGACGGCGGTATCAACGCATTGCTGCTGGCATTGCGGCATCCCGAGAGGGTGCGCAAGCTGGCCGCGACCGGCGCAAACCTCTGGCCGGATTCCACCGCATTGGACCCATGGTTGTACAAAAAGATCCTGGAATGGGATGCGGACCTTACCAGGCAAATAGCCGACCCGGTTAAGCGGAATCAGAAAAAGCTCATGCACCTGATGGCCGTCCAGCCGAATATCACACTCGAACAACTGCATCAGGTACATTGCCCGTCGCTCATTATCGGCGGCGACTACGATGTGATCGTCCCCGAGCACACGGTGCAGATAGCGCGGGCGATCCCGAAATCGTATTTGTGGATTTTACCTAATTCCGGCCATTCCACGCTCATCCATTACGCGGCAGACTTCAACCGGATTACGATGGCGTTTTTTGAGAAACCGTTTCGGGAGATACGGGAGGCGGGGAAGTTTGAGTAGCGTTGTTGGGGTCAGGTGTTGTCAAATGTAGTCAGGTGTTGTCAAGAATTGTCGTTTATAATCCTTGACAACACCTGACTATTCCTGACCACGCTTACAGTCCCGAAATTGTGTAAGTTACCGTCGTCGTGTACGTTTTCACGGGCAGCATCACCGACAATCCTTCTATTTTATATTGAATCGGGATATTATCGCGGTGGGCGGTGAGGTTCAGGAGGCCGCTGAAAAATGCTTGCGGAGAGCTGGTGAGCTGGATGTAGGTGGTACCGCCGCTGAGGATGGCGATGCCTGTGCCGTTGCCGGTCCGCTGTACGGATAGTTTGAGCGAGGAATCCCAGTTGGAGGTCGCGCTGAGGTGTGCGGTGATGGACCATGCGAGCAGCGCATTTACTTTCAGGAGCGTCTGGGACGCGCTGCTGGTTTCGATATGCTCATAATTTTTACCGGCTTTGGTGATGGTCGAAGAAAGCGTGGGAATGGACCACGTCGTTCCGCTGTTGATCGAAATCGTTTGTGCGGAAACGGCTAGGGTGACCAGGAATGCAAGCCCGAAAGCAATAATGTATCTCATCAGTTGTCGACCATAGTGTAACGCACCGTCACGTTCGACGTACCGCTGCGGATATTGGCATAGTTCTGTATTTCAAGCGAATAGGTTAGCTGAAAACCATTACTGCCATAGGTAATGCCGGTGTAGGCGCCTTTTATATTATCAATAAAACTCGTGGCGGTGTTGGTCAGGTACTTGTTGGCGGTGACGTAGCTGTTGCCGCCTGTGAAGCCCAGGCCGGGGCCCACGTAAGCGGATACGTCCAGGCGGAGGCGGACACCCGCAGGCAAGGTTCCTACCACATCGCCCTTGATACTCCGTGAGCCGCCGCTGGTAACCGCGGAGGTGAATATCAGCCAGTTGGTATTGTTGGAAGAGCCCGTCCCTACGGTATTGCCCGCTTCGGTCGGGGCGGTCATTTGCAGGGTTACGGAGTTGGAGCCCGTAGGCAATATGTCCACGAGGGCTACCGACGGCATGGTAATGCTCACGTCCACGTTCGCGACCGTCTGCGCGCGTGAGGCGAGACCGGAAAGGACACAGCATATGAGCATGACGTACTTCATTTTTTTACCGATACTTCAAAATTTCTTTCCGAAAAATGGATCCGTTTCTCGTTCGGCCTGATCCGGAAGGTGAGGTCGAGCGTCCTGTCGGTTTCTACCGTGAGCTCGCGGTGGCTGTCTTCGACGACGAAGCGGTCCTGGCTGCCGGGGATGAATACCGATATTTCCCAGGTTCCCGGCCGTATTTCCCGGAACGAAAATTCGCCCTTGTCGTTCAGCTCGGTCAGGTAGCTACCGTTTTCACCATTCAGTTTGACCAGCACCGGCGGTTTTTCAGTCAATACCGAGGACAATCCATTTTGTTTGGCTTTTAAAAATTCGATCCTGCCCGCAATGCTGCCGGTGCGTGTCAGCGGGATTTCAATTACACTAAGGCTGTCGGGGCGCACATCTACCAGCATGGGCATCCGCAACACCGGGACTACGCCCTCGCTTCCCGATTCGTTTTGGGTGATGCTAAGGTAATATTGGTCCGGTGCCACGCCGTCGAAGGTGAACATGCCCGTACTGTCGGTCATGAACTTGTGGCTGCCGAGCTGAATGAGGTTCCCCTGCTTGCGGTATCCGAAACCGGTGAGCTGGCCTTTGACCGTGCCGATATTCTTTTTCCTTCCCAGCGGGACATTCAGCCGCAATGCATATTTGAGATTGAAAAACAACGTATTCTGATCGGTGTTGGCCGCATTGGGGATGTAGGAGCGACCGCCGGAGAATGTGAAAACATGTCTTTTCAGATCCAGGATGAGCGAGGCGTCCGCAAAACTTCTCCGCACGTACAGCTCGTCGGGCGCATAATTGTTGCGGTAAAGGAAGCTCGCATAGAGGTTCCTTTTGATATTGATCCGTGCATTGCCTCCATAGAAAAACAGGTTTTCGACCACACCCGCGGACGAGAATTTGCTGGTATGCTGGTGCTCGAAATAGCCGCCGACCCAGATCCACGGAAAAAGCCGCACGGCCGGCTGCACCAGGTTTGAAAACGACTCGTTCCGTCCGTTGTCGTCAGGCGCCAGGTGGTTTTTGGAGTAGCCGTAGCGTCCCTGGTAAAAGAGGGTGAATTTTTCGGAAGTAAGGTTATAGGAGAAATTGCTGAAATTCTCGGAATAGTGGAATGCAGCCGGTTGCTGGCGGTCCTTGCGTTCCGCTTTGGAGTAGAACAGGAAAAAGCGGTTGCGCTGGTCGGGCTGAAAGGATATGTAACCCATATAGCTGCGGTCTTTCGGCGAAACGCTGTATAGGTTGGCGTCGAGGCTCGGGTTGACGTCGGAAAAATTATTGCTGGCACCGATGGTGAGCTTACGGGTGATGTTGAAACCGATATTGTTATTGAACAGCCGGCTATTGTTGTAAAAGCCATAGAAATGTTTGCCCGCGTAGATGACATTGCTGGTCACGTTGATCCACTTTTTGGCCAGTTGCAGCCGCAGAAATGCCCCGTAATCGGTTTTGCCGATCGCCTGGCCCGTGCTCAGTTCGCTTTCCAGGTTGAATTCTTTCGTGTGCACGGCTGTGGTGAGCGCGGTCATGTGCGACCAGAAACGCCTGTCGTGGAAAAAGACATTTTTGGAAGCATAATGCAGCCCGATATTAGCCGACTCATTGAATTTGTATAAAAACTTGCCTCCGAACGAGTGTTTCTGGTTAAGGAAAAACCGGGCTTTCTGGTAAAATACCGTGTAAGCCACTTTTTTGAACTGCTGCTCCACCCGCAGCCCCCGCCCGAAACGGCCGAATTCCATCAGGTTGTTGAGCTGCAAAACATAGTCGCCGGCGGAGACGAACAGGCGTTTGCGGAAGGCGTAATCGAATGAATACTGGTCGTAGGTGCCAACGGCGGGAAACACGAACTGGTCGGGCCCGCGTATGATAAAATCGAGGTAATGGCGTTCTTTCTGGTCGATAAAGCCCTTCCCGGTGGCCTGGTACTGGTAGGCAGTCACTTCCCTGCCGCCGTAACGGTACGACAGATAACCGCCGCCTACTTCCACCGGGAAGCGGAAGTAGCGGTCGATCTTTCTGACTTTGGAGGAAAAAACGGGTATGCTGGTTACGGAATACACCGGCTCGGCGGCGCCCGTCATCATCACCGAAAGGTTCGACGAGGCTTGCCACGCATTGTTGTCGGTGACCGGAATGACTTGGGCCACCGTCACATTGGTGCCGGCTCCCGGTTCAAGGGTAAGGCTGTCGGTCCCATTCTCGACCCGGCCGTGGTCGGATTTCAACAGGAATTTTTCGGCTTTGTTGCCCGCATTGCGTATCATGTACGTGAGGCGCAGTGTATCACCTTCGCGGACAAACTCGGGTTGCGTCACCACAAACAGTTCGATGTTCCGTATTTGTCCGACGGTGAGCTGTGCCTGCGCGGCAACCTCCCCGCCATTCGCATGAACGAGGAACTTCACCTGGTATTCGCCCGAAGCGCAGCCTGCGGGTGTACCTATTAGATAAAAGTACCGTACGCGCAGGTCTCCGGCGGTCCTTACCGGACGTCGCTGGGAAAGAAGCCGCCACTTTTCGGGCAACCGTACTTCTTCCCGCAGCGAATCAGGTAGGGGTGTGGCAGATTTTACGTCAAAAAACAACGTGATATGCCCGCCGGGAACAACCGCCTCCGGGACGTTGGCCAGGCTGACGGTTACGGGAGTTTGTCCGTAAGCATTCAGTGCTGTCCATAAAAGCAATATGGCGGTAAGCCGGTACAATGGCAGAGGAGGATTATTCAATCTGTAAAGAAATGTTCGAACCGAACAGGTCTTTTTTCGTGTCGGCGATGATCACGCAGTCGTACTTGCCTTTCGGCACGTCGGTAACGGGTATCTCAAACGTGCTGCAATGGCCCGGGTAAAGCATCCGGGTATTGGGCTGGGTGGTTTTGAGCTTGTTACCGTTGCTGTCGTAAACTTCGAGGATGACATTCGTACGTGCGCCGTACGCGCCGTTGTTCTTCAGTACTACTTTCAGAACCGACTGCTCGGCGGATAATTTTTCATAAATGACCTTTTCATAGGACAGGGGCGGCCCTTCCACCGGCCCGATGTCCACGATCACCTGAATGGCGTAACGTACTTTCGAACTGACTTGAATGCCGCTGTGCGCTTCTTCCCGCACCGGGTCGGCTACTTCCACCATAATCACCTCCCAGTAAGTGCCCGGCTGCCGGTTCGGATCGGCTTCGATCGTGTACCGTACGTCGTACTCTTCCCGGGTGGTTATCACCCGTTCGTCGACGTTCGTTTTCAGGCCGGTTCCGAGCGACCTGCCGTGGCTACCGATCTCCGGGTAGGCCGCCTGCTGATCGCATTGTGAAACGAGGTCCTGACGGTACACCAGTATACGGGAGTCCTTTACGCCGTCATTTTTGACCTTGATGGTCCCCTGGACCTTCGTGGCGGGCGTCGGAATGCTGTGGTTGTGCGTCAATCCGTTCAAGATCACTACCGATGCCCGCGTGTATCCGGGCATCAGTAGCATCATGCTGAGTAAGGCAATCCATTTCATTCAGAATCTTAGTTATCAGCGAGCGTGTAAGTCACTGTAACGTTCGTCGTGCCGGAGCGCAGGTTTGCGTAATTGCCATCGGCGGCGATGAACGAATAAGTAAGCTGGTGGCCGCTGGTCGGTCCCGAAGCCGTGTACGCGCTTCCGATATCGGAAATGAGCGCCTGATCGGCGGTCGAGAGGTTGAAGCCGCCGGCCGTCGGAGTTCCCTTGGTACCCGCGCCACCCGCAGCCGCGGCGGCTACGATGTGGATGTCCACGCCGTCGACCAGTGTGCTGGCTTTCACATTCACTTTTTTGGTGGTGGTTCCTGCCTGGATCGACGTGTAGTTGAGCCAGATGGTACTGTTGTCGGCAGGGGCCAGGATTTTTTCACCGGCTTCGTCGTTGGTCGGTTTGGTAAAACTGGCGGTAAAGTTTTTGGTTGCGGAGGTTTCAAGGTCAAGCAAAGCTACGACAGGTACAACCACGGAGATCGAATGGTTGTCGGTTTGTGTATCCTGCGCCACTGCGCGGCTTGTAAAGCCAGCCAACATCACCACAAACATGAACGAGACGAGGGAGAAACGTTTTTTCATAATCATGAAAGAATTAGATAAGTGAATTTTAATTCGCACCTGTAAATGCTCACGAATGTAGAAGTACTTTTACAAATTTCCAACAAAACTGGGAAAATTTTTCCCCATAAATCGCTGTATTAGAATACTTTCGGTTACATATGTTGGAAATCACCTGAATGGACGATTAAGCAAGCGCCGCGATCACGCACTTTTTTTATGCCAACATCATTTTGACGGCTCCCGGGACGGCTGTATTATTACATTAAAAACTGAAACGATGAAAATAACCTATTACGGCCACTCGTGTTTCTCCGTCGTTGCGGGAGGTAAAACGATCCTGTTCGACCCGTTTATTTCAGGCAATGAACTCGCCAAGGGGATTAATCCGGACGACATCCGGGTGGATTATATTTTTGTTTCGCACGGGCATTTCGATCATTCGCACGACGTGGTGAAGATCGCCAACCACAACGATGCGATGGTGGTGGGCAGCTGGGAGCTTTACACGCATTTCGGTGCGCAGGGTGTGAAGAATGTGCACCCGCTCAACCCGGGCGGTAAATGGACCTTCGACTTCGGTACCGCGAAAGGTACCGCGGCCGTGCATTCGAGCAGCTTCCAGGATGGGAGCTATGCGGGTGTGGCAGAGGGTTTCGCATTCAAAACCGGCGACGGTAACTTCTATTACAGCGGCGATACCGCGTTGACGCTCGATATGTCGCTCGTCCCGAAATGGGCCAAGCTGGATTTCGCAGCGTTACCGATCGGCGACGTGCTTACGATGGGGATCGAAGACGCGATCGAAGCCGCCAAATTGCTCGGCGTGACCCAGGTATTGGGCGTGCATTACGATACTTTCGGGTTTATCAAGATCGATAAATCGGAGGCGATCAAGGCTTTCGCGGATGCCGGCCTGACGCTGCATTTGCCGGAAATAGGGGAGACTATCACGATCTGAGGAGGTGCGGTGCATTTTTAATTCATTTTTAATCACACCGCCTGCTTCTTAACGATATATTTCGACCACAATAACAAGTGCACCAAGTACGGTTATTGCTATTGAGTTATGTAGTTAAAAATCCATTGTTCATCTTATGTTCAATGGATTTTTCTTTTAACGGCCCGTGGTCAGCGGTTTTCGAGCCAGCCCAGAAAATGGCTGACTTTTTCCTTTCCTATCAGCAGTTTTTCGGGCGTGGGGATTGTGAGTTTGATAAAAAGCTTCCGCGAGAAATAATGCTCCACTTCCTTCACCGCATCGAAATTGACCAGGTACTGGCGGTTAAGCCGGTAAAATTGTGATGACGGTACCATGCCCTGCACTTCTTCCAGCGGCTGGGTGATGGTATAATCCTGGTTATCGAACGTGCGCAGCCAGGTGGTCTCATTATGAATGTAAAAGAAGGCGATCGTTTCGGTTTTGATGGTGATATATTTGTTTTGTCTGAACACGAGGAAGCTCTTTTTGCCTTCGGGTTCGCCCAGTCTTTTCAGGAGCAATTCCAGCTCGGGTACCAGCGGTTTCTCGTTGGAGAAATAGCTTTTCAATTGGCTCAACTTATCCAGCGCGCCTTCGATGTGCTCTTTTTTAAAGGGTTTGAGCAGGTAATCGATGCCGTTGGCCTTGAATGCCTCGATCGCGTAATGGTCGTAAGCCGTGCAGAAGATCACGGGAGGCACCACCTTCACCGCCTCGAAAATTTCGAAACAAAGGCCGTCCGAAAGCTGGATATCCATGAATATCAGGTCGGGCTGGGCCATTTCCGTGAGGTAGGAAATGGCCCGTTCCACGCTCTGGATCGTGGCTACCACCTCGGCTTCGGGCCGGAGGGTGGTGATCAGCTGCGCCAGCGAGCGGGCCGTTTTGATTTCGTCTTCAATGATTACGATTTTCATGAATAAGCGGCAGTTTGACCCGGAAATATTCCTGGTCGTTTTCGATTTGTACTTTTTGGTTTAGCAGGTGGAAATACCGCCGGTTAATATTGTCGAGCCCTACCTCGGTGGAATGTTCGGGGTTCTTTTTCAATTGCAGCGGGTTTTCGACGATCAGCAGGCCGTCCTGTTCATATATGGCAATGTGCAGCGGCTTGTCGAGCGAAACGACATTATGCTTGATGCAGTTCTCGACGAGCAGTTGCAGGGTGAACGGCGGTATCCATGTCCGGTAGACCTCCTCCGGTATCCGGTATTCCAGTTCGATACCCTCTTCGAAACGCGCTTTGAGCAGGTACATATAGGCATCGAGGATTTCGATCTCCTCCGAAAGCATGATCAGGTCGAGTTTTCTGTTTTCCAGTGTAAACCGATAGAAATCAGATAGTTTCAAGATGAAATCGACGCTGTTTTTGTCTTCTAGCTCCACCATCGACTTCAATGTACTGAGGCTGTTAAAAAGGAAATGCGGGTTTACCTGTTGTTTCAGCAGCTCGTATTGCGCGCCGAGGTTGTCGGCCTTGCTGCGTTCGAGTTCCAGGATCACCTGCTGGTTGCGGTGGGTTTGGTAGAGCAAATGCAGCAGCATATAAAAGATCAGGTTGATCATGATCCCGCGCACCTCGAACATCAGCACCACCGGGCCGAAATCCAGTGACGGGATCGCCAGCTTCTGCGCGCCCACCATCAGGAACATGAGCACGATGCCGATGGCGATGCTCCGGAACAGCAGCGGGTACGAAAAGCCCGTCGAGGAATGTTCCTTCGTGAATTTGGGCAGCGAATAGATATTGAAATACCACACAAACAATGTGAAAGAGGTGGTGATCAACGCGCTGGTAATCGCCTCGAAACCATTGGGATGCTTCTCGGCTATTTTGGGGACGGTGGTGAGCACGCCCAGCGACAGGGAACTCAGCCAGACGATTACCGCCGAAACCCTGAATGTCTTTTGTACCATGATTGTTCGCGAACCGGTTTACGGGAAAACTGACGCCCGTTGGGCAAATATAAAACTAATCCGCTCTGCATTGCCTGAAACGGCATTTTTGGCGCTTTTTTGAGCTGGATTTTCCAATGTATAACCAATCACCGGGCCGGATTCGCCGGCGGAAACGGTAACCGTCTCCACCGTTTGCAAACCCCCGTTGATATCGCTGCCGAACCAGAGCGGGTTTTGTTTCAGGTCCCATGTGACGAGCTTGTAGACTTCGCCGGGCGTCGTTACGCCGGGCGTCGCTACGCCGGGCGTCTGTGCCTCGCGGGCCTTACCCGCATTCGCGAGGGCGTCGTCGTTGCCGTAGAGCACCGAAATGGTACGGGTGCGCTCGTTGTGAAACGAAGTGATGACGTGCAGGCCACGGGCATCGAATATGGTCTCGGGCGCGGGGGCGAGCTTGCGCGGTTCCTGGCAAGAGGCCAGGGTGAATGCTACTGCGGAAATGAGAATCAGAATGAGGCTTTTCATGGCGATGGTTTAGCTATTTTGTTTGAAATCGGGACGGTTGGCGGCAGTAATCGCGCCGGTCTGAATGTTTTGCAGGAAAGTAATCACTTCCCATTCGCTCGCGTTGAAACCTTCGGGCAGGTTTACAGCAACGGTGCCGCTGGCGGCTGCCGGGAAGCTTTGGATGCGGCGGACGATCTGCACGTGGGGCAGCAGCCGGCCCGCATTCTCGCCGCGCTTCACCATGGTATGGGCTACTTTTTGTACCAATGCCACCTGCAAAACCGCGCCCCGCCCCGCATTCGTTGTCTGATAGGCGAGTTTCAGCTTGTTGCCTTCTACCTGTGCTTCTGCGTTCAGCTGCGCCGGAGCCGAGGCACTCAATTCGATATTCAATGCACGTCGAAGCGTTTCTTCCTGCGACCCGATGAGCTCATGCCGGCCATTCACGACTACCTGGGGCGTGTAAACGGTTTCGAGGTTAAGCCAGCCGGCATATTGGTATTGCCGTTTCGTAAACTCCCGGTCGCTGAACACGTCGCGCCAGCCCTGGTGGTTCCAGTAATCGACGTGGAATGCCAGCAGGTAAACGGGCTTACCCGCATTCTCCTCCTGAATCTTCGCGAGCAGCTTGTCGGCAGGCGGGCAGGAGGAACAGCCTTCGGAAGTGAAGAGCTCGACGACAGCGAAGCCTTTGTTGGAGGTGTTGTCGGCAGTTTTGGACTTTGTATTTAAATCGGAAGCCATAGCGGAGAAGGAGAGGCCGAGTGAAAGCAAAAGCGAAGTGATGATGGTGTTTTTCATGATTTCAAAAGGTTGTGTAAATGGTTGAAAGTTGAATCTGCGGTAGCCAGCCCCGGAGGGGCGCTCTGTTTATAGCATGTGTTGTGAATCCACGTTTTTGTGCCCCGGAGGGGCATCCTGTTTGTAGCAAATCGTTCGGGTCCCGGTTTTGCACCCCGGAGGGGTATCCTGCGACGTCCGAAGGAGGCTCCTCCGGAGCCAGGCATTGTTCGTGACGACGATTGTTGCTGCAAACAGGGAGCCTCTCCGAGGCTGATAGGTCGTCACTTCCCGACCGGCTTCGTTGGAATATCGAATACGAACCCGGTTTCCTTGGCCAATTGATGGCAGTTGATACAATTGGTGGCGAATGCGGCCGTCTTGCCGTAAGGTTTCAAATCGAGGCCATTGAACCGGGCGAAACCCCAGCCTTCGGTGGCGGCGAACTTTTTGGTGTCGCGGACCATGACCTGGATGTTATTGAAATTGCCGGGTTTGACATTCCCGTCGGCATCGGGCGCCTGGCTGTTCCATACCACCTTCACGATCACCGCGCCGTCGGGCCAGGGGCGGATCTGGTCTTGTTCCAGGGCTTTTACGGCAATGTCGTTTCCATAGATAATGCGCGAGGTACCGTTGTCGGGGCGGCCGGTCGAGCTGATGACCTTCCAGTTTTTGTAATCATCGAAATAGGAGATGCCGTTGATCGACGTTGGCACGTGCGATACTTTGGGTTTTTCGACGATGGCGGCGGTGTCTCCGGCAGCGTAATGCTTTTTTGAAATGCCGGTCACATAGTTTTTCAGGATGGCGAGCTCCTCGGGCGTCACTTTGGCGGACGGGTGCGCGGCTGCGTATTCGGGCAGGGGCATGCGGCCGGCATCGATCATGTTCACGATGTACCAAAGCTTGCCTTCCTGATCGGCTTTGGGAATACTGTCCCACTCCGAGAAATTGAACCGTTTGCGGGCTTCCTCCACATCGGCAGCGACTTTGTAGGAGAACGGCGCGACTTTGTCGTACCAGCGCAGGTTGCTTTCGTTGGAATGGCAGTCATAGCAAGAGCGTTTCAGAATGCGTGTTACTTCTTCTGGGCCATGGAATTCGGACGTGACCGGCGGGTTTTCGACCTTCGGGCTGTTGACCTGCAATACCACGAAACTGGTGAAAAGAATACCGGCCAGAAGGGCGGCTGCATTGCGGTATTTATGTTGTTTAAGGGCGTTCATAGCGGTTTGTTTTTTCTCAAAAGTAGCATGGGGGGCAGCCGCCGGGAATCGGATTCGGGCCGAAGTGGACAGATTCGGGGGTGAAGTGGACAAGGGGGAGTGGGGGCGGGTTTAGTCAGGTTTAGTCAGGTTTGGTCAGGTGTGGACAGGTCTGGTCTGGGAGATTGGGGGAGGAAGGGGGGCTGTGACCAGGTGGCGGGGGTGGGTGTCCGGTTCGGGGGGGAATGTGTCCGGTTCGGGTGGTTTGCGCTGCCAGCGGCGGCGGAATTGTAGTCTATTTGTATCAGAAATCGCAGCGGAAACGCGGGTTTCGAATTAGAAAGTAAACTATTAAACAGATCACAGAGTCAATTAGAATTATGGAAACCATCGAAATCACCCAAGTAGCAGGTACTACCACCATCGATAAAGTACTGTACACAGGAAAGACACACACCACAGGCGGCCGCGACGGCGCTTCACGCAGCTCGGACGGCAACCTCGATATTAAATTGTCGTCACCAGGTTCCAATGGCGCGGGTACCAATCCGGAACAACTTTTTGCGGCGGGTTGGTCGGCGTGTTTTATCGGCGCGTTAGGAATCGCGGCAGCGAAGAGGAAGATCGCTTTGCCGGAAGGTACGGCGGTCGACGCCGAGGTGGATCTGGGCGCAAGTAAAGGAGAATATTTCCTGCAAGCCCGCCTGAATGTGAGCCTGCCCGGCCTCGACGAAGAAACCGCCCGCGCCCTGATCGAATCCGCGCATCAGACTTGTCCTTATTCCAAAGCGACGCGGGGGAACATTGGGGTTAGTATTCATGTGGCGATATAGGGTTTTGAACGCTGTCGGCTGACTTTGGGCCGCCGACCATTGACCGCCGACCATGGCCAATGGTCGGCGGTCAACTCACGGACATCAGCTGTCAAGCCATCACCGCCTCCGGCGCTTTCCATTTCGAAATAAACAGCTCTTGCAACTGCTCGATCTCCTTTTGGTAAATGGTTTTTTTCCTTGTTCCGAAATACAGCGTGTTTTCCAGCGGCGTGTTGCCTTCCCATACGAGCTGGATTTGCCCGGCTTCGATGGCCTCCACGCACAGGAAATGCGGTACGATCGAGAAGCCTTCACCGTCGCTGAGGCACCGGATGATCGAGCAGATGTTGGGCACGATGTAGTTGGGGCGGAAATCGGGGTGCTGCTCGAAGTTTTTGAGCCAGAAATTCTTCAAATGCTCCATATCGGCGGCAGTACTGTACCAGATCTGCTGTTTGAGCCAGTTGGCGGCTTCCGATTTGTTCGGTTGCGCGAACAAGTCGATCAGCGGCTCGGTGTCCGTTTGCCCGCCCGCAATGAGTACGATCCTTTCTTTTGAGAACGGTTTATACTGCAAATTCTGCTGCTGTCCTTGCTGCGGCGTCACGATGAGGTCGAGCAGGCCGTTGTCCAGGTCCTGCTGCATTTGCGGATACTCCCCGAATTTGATGATCAGGTTGAACGGAAGCGAGGCAATATGCTCTTCCAAAGTGTACTGGAAGGTTTCGAAGCACATCCCGACGCTAATCGTCGGCCGCTCGGATTTGGAGCTTTTGTGAAAATGCTGCTCCACGGCTTCCAGCTTGCGCAACGGGTCGAGCACGAAGTTGTACAATACCTTTCCTTTTTCGGTAGGCACCATTTTCCGCGGAGAGCGGTCGAACAGTTTGTGCCCCGTGTAAGCTTCCAGGGAATTCAAATGCAGGCTCACGCCCGGTTGGGATATAAAAAGCTCCTGGGCCGCCGCGGAGAGCGTCCCCGTTTCATAGATCGCCTTGAAAGTACGGAGCCATTCGAGATTGAGTACCATATCTATCTATAAGTTTTGTAATACAAATATACAATTTAAGTTATTTTGATAATGCATTTAACCGCCGGAAATTTGTAGTGTCAAAATCAAAACAGAACTATGAAAAAGATATTTGTTATTAACGGCGGTCAGCATTTTGCGCATTCCGGAGGGAAATTCAACCATACGCTGACAGGATTGGACCAGTCCTATTTTACGGAAGAAAACGGCTTCGAGCTGCAAGTAACGGACATTAACCAGCCCTACGACCCGGATGAGGAGGTGAAGAAATTTGTGTGGGCCGATGTGGTCGTGTACCATACTCCCGTGTGGTGGTTTTCAATGCCTTATAAATTGAAAGAGTACATCGATATCGTATTCACGGCAGGCCACCGGAAAGGTATTTACCGCAGCGACGGCCGCAAAACCGAGAACCCGGCGATCAACTACGGCACCGGCGGAATGCTGCACGGCCGCAAATACATGCTCACCACCACCTGGAACGCGCCCGATACCGCATTTACATTGCCCGGCGAATTCTTCCGCGAGCACTCGGTAGACGAAGGGGTGATGTTCGGTTTCCACCGGATGAATGCATTTACCGGCATGGAGCAGCTGCAAAGCATGCATTTCCACGACCTTGAAAAGAATGCGACGCCCGAACGTATCGGGGATTATAAAGATCAGTACCTGGCGCATTTGGCCGGGGTGTTCAACAATCTGGAAATCGAAACCGCAGCTTAATCATGCCTATCTATCTTACCGCCGTCATTCAAAGTAAAACAGCACACCGCGAGGAGATCCGCGCCACGCTGCTGAACATGGTAGCCGAATCCCGGAAAGAGCCGGCTTGCCTCCAATATGATCTGTATCAGGACGATAATGATCCGGATGTGTTTGTTTTTCAGGAGATATGGGAAAGCCGTGAAGGGCTGGATACGCACAATGAGCAGCCCTACATCCGCGCATTCGTGGCATCGCTCGAAAAGCTGGAAACGAATCCGCAGATTTACCTCACGCAACCCCTCGACCGGGCCTGATCCTATGGAAAACCTGAAAACCGCGCTGGTGGTAGGAGCCACCGGGGTAATCGGCAAAAACCTGACGGCCTACCTGCAATCGCTGCCCGACTGGAAGGTCATCGGTACTTCGAGAAGGCCGCTTCCCGGAAGGTCGCTTCCCGGGAATGTCGAAACGATCGCGGTCGATTTGCTCGATGTGGCCGATGTAGCCGCCAAATTCGCGACGCTGGATGCCGTAACCCACGTTTTTTACACAGCCTACCAGGATAAGCCGACGTGGGCCGAACTGGTGCCGCCCAATATGGCCATGTTCCGGAATGTGGTGGAGAGTATTGAAAAGGCATCCCCGAAACTCGGACATATCAGCTTTATGCAGGGGTACAAGGTTTACGGTGCGCACCTGGGCCCGTTCCGTACGCCCGCGCGGGAGGACGATCCGCCGATTATGCTTCCCGAATTCATGACGGAGCAGCAGCGGTACATTACCGCCGCGCAAGAGGGGAAGCCATGGAGCTGGTCGGCGATCAGGCCGTCTGTGGTGGGTGGTTTTGCGCCGGGTAACCCGCTTAACCTCATTTCGCTCATCGCGGTTTACGCGTCGATTTCCAAGGAATTGAACGTTCCTTTCAGGTTTCCGGGGAAGCCCGGCGCCTATCACCCGCTGATCGAGCTGACCGACGCCGATTTGCTTGCGAAAGCCACCGTTTGGGCTGCTGTTACACCTGAGGCAGCCAATCAGGCATTTAATATTAATAATGGAGACTTATTTCGCTGGGAGGAAATGTGGCCGAAAATAGGCCGGTACTTTGGGTTGGAAACCGCCCCGCCCGTACACCTTCCGCTCGCCGAGGTAATGCGCGACAAGGCACCCGTGTGGGAGGCGCTGCGCGAACGGCACGGATTGCAGTACGGGTATGAAGCATTGTCCGCCTGGCCTTTCGGAGATTTTGTCTTTTCCTGGGATTACGATTTTCTCGCGGACGGCTCGAAGGCCAGGCGGCTTGGTTTTCACGAATATGCGGATACCGAACAGATGTTTTACCGCATATTCGATGAACTGCGTGCCGAAAAGGTGATTCCCTAATCTTCCTGCTCCACAAATTCCGCCAGGCTTTTGCCGATAATGTGGTTCCAGCCTTTTGAGAAGCTTTCCGGTGCGAAATCGGCGTGGTCTTTCGGGAAGGTGTGCAGGCCCTTGTGCGTGAGGCGCAGGAGGGTTTTGTCGCCTTCCGGAATGAGCTCGAAACTCACTTCGGAATCGCCGGGGTAATCGGCGTAGCGCCAGGAGTAGGCGAGCTTCCGGTTGGGGTCTACTTCGGTGACCGTACAGAGATGCCGGTATTGCCGCTCTTCGCTCCCCGCGGTAAACTCGAACTCGAAACCGGGTTCCGCTTTGAAATCCGGGATATCGAAATACCACTTTTTCATCTGGCCTGCGTCGGTCAGGGCTTTCCACACGCGTGCCGGCGTTGCATTCAGTACTCTTTCTAAAACAAAAGGTTCAAAAGCCATCGTTGTTATGGTTAAAGTTTAGAGATTTTCATCGGAGGAGTCGTCGTCCAGGAAGCGTTCGAGCGCGTCCAGCTTGTCGTTCCAGAACTCCTGGTAGGTATTGGCCCATTCGGAAACCTGTTTGAGGCCTTTCAGGTCGGCCTGGCAATAGGTCTCGCGGCCGCGGGTTTGCACCACCACCAATCCGCATTCGGTGAGTATGCGGATATGCTTGGCGACGGCCGGCCTGCTGATGGTGAAATGATCGGCGACGTTGTTCAGATTGAGCGTTCGCCGGGCCAGCAACCCGATGATCTCCCGCCGGGTAGGGTCGGAAATAGCCTGAAAAACATCGCGCCGGGTCTGGTTCATATGAATAGTAGGACGTAAAAAAGAAAATGGAAACCATATGGTTTCCAAATATAAATGAAACCATACGGTTTCCAAAAAAATACCCGGGTTTTTTTACAAAACCCGGGCTTTACCCCATTCCGTCCGATTTAGTAATGCTTCTGAACCTTAATTGTTTCCTTCACCAGACTTTTTATCATCATTGCTGATCCGCTTTTTCTGACGCTGATTACCCGAAACCTGTCCGAATTCATATTTCAGGTTGAGGCGCCAGCCGCGGCGGTACATCGCTACATCCTGCGACTGCACGAAATTCGGGCCTACGAAGTCGTTTTTCCAGCGTATCCTTTGATTGAAAGGATTGTCATAGCCAAAACCGATCGTCCCTTTCTTTTTCAGCACTTCTTTTTGCAATACAATATTATAGAACCCGAAGCCGCCGTAGCTGCCTTGCAGGTTGACGCGCGACGAGTTGTAAAAGCCGAAGAGCTGCGCTTTGATGCCTTTGCCGAAATCGATTGTCGAGTTCAGGTTAATGCGGTACATCCAGTCGGCGTTACGGGTTTTGAGTTCGGCGCTTTCCAGTACATTATAGAATATGTTGAGTGAGCCGTTGACCGACCATTGCTTCATGAGCTTGGTATTGGCACTCAGGTTTACGCCATACGCCGAATTTTGGGCCACGTTCTGGAATATCTGTTTCAGCACGCCGGCGCTATCGACCGTGCTGATGCTCTCGATGGCATTGTTGGTCTGCCGCAGGAAAAAGGACGCATTAATGCTCGTCTGCTTGATCGACACGCTGTAATTCGCCTCCACCGAATGCGTCAGCTCGGGTTTCAGGTAGGGATTGCCGCCGTACTGGTTTTTGGAATCGGCCTGGTTTACATACGGGTTAAGGAAGTAAAACTGCGGCCGCTGAATGCGCTGTGTGTAGCTCACCCGCACCTGCTGGCTCTTTTTAAGGCTTCTCGACAGGCTTACACTGGGTATGAGGTTGCCGTAATTGTTAGAGAAAGAGGCAGTTCCGTTCAGGAAGTTGGCCTGGATAAATGTGTGCTCGTAACGCGCACCGAGGTTAATGCCCCATTTGTTTTTCGGCGTGCGGTTGTAAACCAGGTACGCCGAGGTTACCTGCTGGGCATAATCGAACACGTTGGCTTGGTCCGGCATGTCATGGAAATCGTCGGAGCCGTCGACGGCGCTGGATATGCGGTAATCGCTCAGGATTTTGCGGAAAATGGTTTTAGTACCCGTTTCGAGGGTGCTGATGCTGTCGAGCGGATTGGTGAAATCCAGCTGGATGGTCCCTTCCTTGTTATTGCTGATGTTGTAGCTCTTCTCGCGGTAGTACACGGCGTCACCGCGGTCTTTGAGGTCGGAGTCGTAATCACTGTCTTCGCCTTCGAAAGAGTACATCATGAGCAGGGTCAGCTCTCTTTTGGGCTTTTTGAAAAGACGTGTGTAGTCGAAGTTGACCGTGGCGCCCTGCCAGTCGTACGTCCGGCGCATATCGCGCTGGAAGTACTGGCGGGAAACGCCCAGGCTGGTCTCGTCGAAAGTAATGTCGAACCAGTTAGTATTGATCCCGTTGTAATAGTTGATCCCCGTGCCGACGCGATTGAGCGAATCGATGTCCCAGTCGGCATTGAAGGACCCGTAGAAGTTTTTGCCCCGGCCGCGTACCCATTGCATCTGGTCCTGCTTGGTAACGGTGTCGGCGTTGGTGAATGTGCGGAGCTGCTGCATGTAGCGTTTGTTCTTCCAGTTGCTGAAACCGCCGTTCGCCGAGAGCGTCAGGCCTTTGTTCCGGTGGCTGATACTTGCATTCGGCCAGTTGTTCCATTGGCCGAAATTCGGACTGATGGAGCCGTTGGTACCTTTGAGCGTATTCTTTTTGGTAATGATATTAATGATGCCCGCTGTCCCTTCCGCATCGTATTTGGCAGAGGGGGAGGTGATTACTTCCACTTGCTTGATAATGTCGGCCGGGATCTGCTTCAACGCTTCGGAAACGCTGCGCGCGACGACGTTCGAAGGCTTGTTGTTGATGAGCACTTTGATATTCCCGCTGCCGCGCAGCTGTACATTGCCTTCGATATCCACCGCGATGGAAGGTATTTTCTTCAAAACATCCGTGGCGTCGCCGCCTTTGATGCTGATATCCTTTTCTGCATTGTAAACCATCCTGTCGGAGCGCTCTTCGAAAAGTGCCTTTTGCTCACTGACCGTTACCTCTTTCAGGTTTTGTGCCGCGGGGGCGAGTTTGACCACGCCTATCTCGACATCTTCCTTATCGGCATGCACGGGCCCGAAAGTCTTGGTGGCATAGCCCATCAGTGAAGCCTGTACGATGTAAACGCCCGGCGCGACTTTGGCGAAGGTGAACCGCCCTTTGGCATCGGCTGTGACGCCTTCGGTGATCTTTCCGTCTTTCAGCAATGCTACGGTGGCAAATTCAACCGGCTTGCTGGCCGTGGAATCCATCAGCAGCCCTGATACGCGCACGGTTTGGGCGGAAAGGAAATTCATGGTGAGGGCCAGAATGGCCAGGGTGAGTAGGGGTGTTTTCATACATGGCTAATTAACGACTGTTAGATCCGCAGTCCGCCGAAATGCGTCGACCGAATGCAATGCAATGACGACCGACTTTCCGAAACGTTGCACGGAAAAAAGAAAAAAGGCCCGGAAAGGCCTTTAAGGTTTTGTTAATCAGCTTGAAAAAAGAGAGGCGTGCGGTCAGGCTTTTTGCGCATTGAACGGCGTCTGGTCGTACCGCACCTGTTCTGCCAGCCTGGAAATATAAGGGATGCCCTCGCGCTCGTAGGCTGCGATCTGCGCGGCCGTGAGGCGGATCGCGAAATCATATAAACCAGCCCCGCCGCATACTACGGAAAGGATGTAATCTCCCGGGCGCTGTTCTGAAAAAGTGTAGTTCCAGGCTTCCTTGGCAATTTCTTTCATCTAAAAAAAGCGTTATGCGGGGCTAAATATACGTCAAAAAAGAAAGGACAGCACGTCGCCCAACGTACTGCCCCGTTTTCGTGGTTATAGTGGTGATTCGGTGTATTTTCCCTTGGGTATTTTGTTCACGACCGCTTCGGAATAGCCGGTCGGCAGATGGCCGCCCGGTAACCACAAGCTGTTGGCGCCCATTTCGTTGCCGGAAGGAACACGCACGCTCAATGCTTTGGGGTCGGGGATCGATATCCGTACCATTTCGAGGCCTTTCCAGCTGCCAGCCGGTATACCCAGTTCTGTTTCGATTTTGCTGATATCCTTGCCGGTTTTGGTCAGCATGGCGTCCATTTCGGCTTTTGTCATCACGAATTGGGTATTGTCCGGGTAGCCAAGCGTGTCGCGGCCGTATTTATCCAGTGATGCTTTGGAAACAAGGTAGGTGGCACCCCCATTGAACTGCGCCAGGTGAAAATCGATGTACTTCTGGTCGAGGTAAACCGACGGTGCCGGGCGCTGGCCTTTGGTGATGTCGAGCACTTTTTGCGAAGTCCATCCGTCTTTCCAGGAGTCTTCGAGTTTAATGGTTTCGGGGGTTTTGTCGTCGTCGTCGCTACACGAGAAGGACACGGCTGCCATGAGCATGAACAGCCACAAATGGAGGAGATTTTTCTTCATTGAAATAGTGTTGGCTAAATGTTGTAGCCGCAAGTATACTGAAAAGTTAATTAATTCTACTTTTTGATCATTGGTTTTTGAAGAAATTCTACAAAATGGATGCGGCACGCGGTTTCCCCGTTTTGAATAATCCGTGCAAATTTTTCCCTAGCACCACAGTCCTCCGCCAGGCCCGCCCGTTTTTACAACCGTTTTAACAGTGTTTTGAATGCTGGCCAGCCGCTATTTGCCAGTCAGTCGGTATGGAATAACTTTTGCCAACTATGACCTGACCATAGGGCCGCGGACGGATCGAAGGGTGGCGTGTGTGCCGACTGGTCATTAGAATTTACCGCTAGAATGATGATACCCGGAAACATTTCAATTCTGCTGGTGGACGACGACGTCGACGATCAGGAGATTTTCCTGCTCACGATGCAGGATACAGGCGCGGGTGTGGAATGCGAGTTTGCGTGCGACGGCATCCAGGCGCTGGAAAAACTCGGTGGGGACAGCTATCAGCCCCACCTGATCTTCATAGATATCAATATGCCCAAAATGAACGGGATGGAGTTGCTGGTGGAATTAAAGCAGAACCCCAGGCTGGTCGAAACGCCGATTTACATGTACTCGACTTCCGACCAAAAAGAAATTGTCACGAAATGCATGGAACTCGGCGCATCCGGCTTTATGAAGAAAAGTCCCGACATTGAAGAGCTGCGGAGGGACTTCACCCAGCTGATCGACAGCCGGATTGCATCCTGAACTCCGAATGAGCCGGTACACGGTTCTTAGCCGGTTGCCGGCCTAATTGCTATGTAGCCAGTGGCTTATGTTATGTCAAAGATGTCAATATAGGACATGAAAATGCGAATATTCGAAGGGAATGTTTGCTAAAATTGTTCTATTTAAACATTTTTTAGTATTTTTGATAAAAGCAAAAACCTGACTATTTGGCTTCTCTTTTTACCGATACCGATGATAGAATGCTCTGGCAACGCTTCCGGCAGGGAGACGAGGAGGCGTTCACTTTACTGTATCAGCGGTATGTGCGGGTTCTTTACAGCTACGGAAAAAAGCTGATTTCGGACGAAGCCGTGGTAGAAGACCTGGTGCAGGACCTGTTTATCGACCTCTGGCAGAGCCGCTCACGTCTGGCCGACGCCGAATCTCCCCGTTTTTACCTTTTCCGCTCGCTGCGGCGGCGTATTCACCGGAACTGCAACGGTCGTTTCAATGAGCGCTGGGACCTGATCGACGAGGAATTTCATCCGGTTTCACTGCCGAAAGAAACCGAAATCATCGAATTGGAGCAGACCCAGAAGCAAAAAGACGAACTCGATGCGTGGCTTAAAAGCCTGCCCGGCCGCCAGTATGAGGTGATGATGCTGCGGTTTTACCAGGATTTCAGCTATTCCCAGATTTCTCAAATTCTGACGATCAACGAGCAATCGGTCAGAAACCTCGTGCAACGTGCTGTTTCTAAGCTCCGTCAGCTCACCATTTCGATCCTTACTTCGGGATTATTTCTATTTCTTCTAAAATAATTCACGAAAAGTGAGTTAAACCGCCATCGCTGTTGCTCTTTCCTGATGAGCACCATGTCAAATTTTTCATCAAATATTCATACTGATGGGTTACTATCATTACGAAGTAACTGATTTCCTGGAAGATCAATATTTCAAATCCTGGGTACTGACCCCGTCTCAGGAGACCTGTGATTTTTGGAATAACTTTTTACTCACACATCCCGAAAAAGCCGAGGCCATTGCCGGTGCACGGTCGGTATTGCTGGGCATTCGCTCCGAAATGGAAGCGGATTTCCCGACTGACGGACAGGTAGCCGCGATGCTCGACGAAATCCATAGCCGGAAGCAAGCGGTAAACCGCTGGACCACGCGTGGGCTCTGGGTGCGCCTGGGCGCATCGCTATCGGCGGCCGCGGCAGTGTTGCTGGTGATCGGGTGGCTGCGGCAGCCCAACCGCCACGACAGCCACGTGAGTTACGAGGAGCTGTTGTCGGCTGTGGAAGCGCCGCTGATGGAGCAAACCAACACCACTACGGCACCGATATTGCTGACTTTGCCCGACAGCAGCACGATCCTTTTGCAGCCCAAAAGCAGCGTGAGTTATCGTAAAGACTTCGTCAAGAGCGCATTGCGGGAGGTATACCTGTCGGGACAGGCCTTTTTTACCGTCACCAAAAACCGGCAGCGCCCATTTGTGGTGTATTCCAATGAGCTGGTTACCAAAGTGTTGGGTACCAGTTTTATGGTGAAGGCATTCGAGGATGCGAAGCAGGTGGAAGTGTGTGTGAAAACCGGTAAGGTGTCTGTTTTCCCGCGCACCGACACGGAGGTATGCGAAGGGATCGCCAGCCCCGAACTGGCGGGCACGATCATTACGCCGAACCAGAAAGTACTTTTTTCACGCGAGCAGACCCAGATCCGCAAGGGGTTGGTCGACGAACCGGAAATCCTGGCGTCGGCGGTGTTACCAGCGCCGCTGCTGAAATTCCAGGACATGCCCGTTTCGGAACTGCTCGGTAATATCGAACAGACCTACGGGATCGACATCGTATATGACCACCGTTTGTTCGGCGAATGCCTGCTGACCGCCTCGTTCACGCATGAGAGCCTGTATGAAAAGATGGACCTTATTTGCAAGGGCATCGAGGCGAGTTTCGAAGTGATAGACGGGAAGATGATCGTCACCGGTCGAGGATGTAATTGATTTTCAAAGGATTTACCAATGCTAACAAACCTAACTAACAACCCTAAAACCCTGATCGCTTCTATGATTTAACCAAACTCCCCCAAAAAAGAAGGTTGATGATGTTGCACCATCACCAACCCTGAGTTCATCCCCAATTCGATTACATCCGTTACCAGCGGATGGAGGACTCGTTTTGCCCATTTTTCCATGTTACAAAACTTAGTAAAGTTATGAAAAAATTGTATCCTAACTATGCTTATTGGCAGATCCTTATGAGATTCAGTTGTATGCAACTCATCATTGCTGCACTTCTGACGACCGTGGCCCTGGCTGGTGCCACCGAAGCGCAGGAGGTTCTGAATAACCGCGTTACGATCCAGATGCAGAATCAGGACGTCCGTAAAGTGTTGTCAGCAATTGAAGACCAGGTTAAAATAAAATTCCTTTACAGTTCCAATCTGATCAAGGCGGAGCGCAAGGTGAGCGTGAATGTGAAGCAGGAGCAGCTTGGCTCGGCATTGAAGTCCATCCTGGCGCCGCTGGATCTCGGTTTCGAGGTTTCAGGCAACCAGATCATTCTTAAAAGAGTGAAACTGCCGATTGACAAGCTCAATCCGCAGAGCTACAAATCCGAAACCGTGGACAGGACCATTTCCGGTACGGTGACCGACAAAGACGGTTCCTTCCTGCCGGGTGTTTCGGTGGTCGTGAAAGGCACCGCGCGCGGCACAGGCACCGATGCGCAGGGAGTGTTTAAGATCGACGCGCCCGATGGCAACGTGACGCTTACATTCAGCTTTGTAGGTTTCGCCTCGAAGGACATCGATGTAGCCGCCGGGCAAAGCACGGTGGACGTGACGTTGACCCAGGACGAAAAACTGCTGAACGAAGTAGTCGTGGTAGGTTACGGAACCGCCAGCCGCAAGGACCTTACCGGCGCGGTTTCCATCGTGAAAGTGTCCGAGCTGACCGAACAGCCCAACTCCAACCTCAGCAACCAGCTTCAAGGCCGCGCCTCGGGTGTGACCGTCCTTACTTCCGGCCAGCCAGGCCAGGCGCCGCAGATCCGTATCCGCGGTATCAACTCCTTCGGCAACAACACGCCACTATTCGTGGTCGACGGTGTGCCTACCCAGGATATCAACAACCTCAACCCGAACGACGTAGCTTCGATGCAGGTATTGAAAGACGCCGGTTCGGCTTCCATTTACGGTTCGCGGGCGTCCAACGGGGTGGTGATCATCACTACCAAACGCGGCAGCGGCAAAGTGAAAGTGAGCTACGATATGTTCTACGGCACGCAGACGGTTCCGAAAGGCAACGTGTACGACATCCTTTCGCCGCAAGGCATGGCGGATCTGAAATTCCTCGCCTTGAAAAACTCGGGTGCGACGATCAACGATCCGCAGTACGGCAGCGGCGAAACGCCCGTTCTGCCCGACTACATCGTACCTACCGGCGCGAAAGAGGGTAGCGTGGATTTGTCGAAGTACTATGTGAACCCCAATTACACCGACAAAGCGGATATGGACTCGTTCTACCGCATTGTGAAGGCCAACAAGGCTGGTACCGACTGGTTCCACGAAGTGTTCAAGAATGCACCGATCCAGAGCCATAACCTTTCGGTAAGCGGTGGCGGCGAGCAGGGCAATTACCTGTTTTCGTTCAACCACTTCAACCAGCAGGGAAACCTGATGAACACTTACCTGAAACGCTACACGATCCGCGCCAACAGCCAGTATAATGTAACGAAGTACCTCCGTGTGGGTGAGAACATCGCGCTGACGCTTGTGAACAACCCGCGCACAGGTATCCTCGAAGAAGGCGGCGGTATCGGTATGGCGTACCGTATGCAGCCGATCATCCCGGTGTACGACATTCAGGGCAACTATGCCGGTTCTTTCGGTAGTGGTTTGGGTAATGCGAAAAACCCTGTGGCGATCCGCGACCGTGCACGGAACAACCGCGGTGTGACCAACAGCTTGTTCGGGAATATGTTTGCCGAAGTGGATTTCCTCAAAGATTTCAACTTCCGTACCAGCTTCGGGGGAGGCCAGTTTACGTATGCGGAGAATACATTCGCCTATCCTGAATGGGAGAACTCCGAAAACGTGACGACCAACTCCTACTCGGAACGTGTGAATTCGGGCTTCAACTGGACCTGGACCAATACCGTTACCTACGAGCATTCGTTTAACAACAAGCATAATGTAAAAGTCCTTTTGGGTACCGAGGCTTACAACAGCACCTATCGCGAGGTGGGCGGTTCGACCCAGAGCTATTTCTCTTTTGACCCCAATTATACCAGCCTTTCTACCGGTTCAGGAACGCCTACCAACTTCTCGAACCGCTCTTCGGACGCATTGTTCTCTTACATCGGCCGGATCGACTACAATTTCAAAGACAAATATCTGCTGAGCGGTACGCTGCGCCGCGATGGTTCGTCGCGTTTTACAAACCAGTACGGCTGGTTCCCGGCTGTGAGCGCGGGATGGAGAATGAAAGAGGAAGAGTTCATGAGAGGCGTGACCTGGCTTTCCGACCTGAAAATCCGCGGTGGATGGGGTGTAATGGGTAACCAGTTCAATGTGGACCCTGCCAACGCATTCACTACCTACGGCCAGAACAGAAGCTTTGCATTCTACGATATTAAAGGAACCGGCAACAGCACGGTACTTGGCTTCCAGCGTACCCGCGTAGGTAACCCGAACGCGAAGTGGGAGGGTAACATCAACTCCAACATCGGTATCGATGCGCAGCTGTTCAACGGAGCGATCGACTTCACGATCGATTACTACCAGAAGAACATCGACGACCTTTTGTTCTCGCCTGAATTGGCCGGAACCGTCGGACAAGGTACAGCACCTGCCGTGAACATTGGTAAAATGAAGAACAAGGGTATCGATATGTCGATCTATGGCGAGAAAACCATTGCCAAAGATCTGAAACTGAATGCCACTGTTACACTCACGACCTACAACAACAAAATCGTGAAGATTACCGACGGCGTAAGCTATTTCGACCAGGAAGGCCGTCGTTTCAATGGCAGCACGATCGTTCGTAATGCAGTGAACCATTCGATCGGACAGTTCTTCGGCTACAATATCGTAGGCTTCTGGAACAACCAGGCCGAGATCGACGCGGCGAATGCACAGGCAGCGGAAAAGAGCGGTAACCCGTCGGCGGTTTATCAGAATGAAGTGAAAGTAGGACGTTTCCGTTATGAGGATGTAAATGGCGATGGCATCATCACGGCCGACGACCGTACCTTCCTGGGTAACCCAAGCCCTAAATTCAGCTACGGTCTGAACATCGGTGCTACCTACAAAAACTTCGATTTCGGTATCTTCCTTTACGGTGTACAAGGCAACCAGATCTGGAACAACCTGAAATGGTGGCACGACTTCTACACCAACTTCCAGGGGGCGAAAAGCAATACGGCATTGTACGATTCGTGGAGACCAGACCACATGAATGCCACCGCGCCGATCCAGGAAAACACAGGTTCATTCAGTACCACCAACGTGCCTAACTCTTACTATGTGGAGAATGGCTCTTACCTGCGCGCGAAAAACGCCCAGATTGGCTACACCTTGCCGAAACACCTGACAAAGGCATTGAAAATCGACCGCCTGCGTGTGTATGTGCAAACCGCCAACCTGTTCACGATCACCAAATACTCCGGTCCAGACCCAGAGGTTGGACAAAGCCAGGTAGCCGGTTCTACGGCATTTGGTTTGGACGAGGGTGTTTATCCGAACACGCGCCAGTTCCTGGTTGGTTTAAACCTGACATTCTAATTCACTGTATATAAAAACAGAAAGAGATGAAGACATTTAGATTTTCAAAAATAGCGCTGGTCGCGATTTTCGGTCTGATTTCGTATTCCTGCAAAGAGAGTTTTCTGGACAAACCTGCGTTGGGGTCGTTGAGCGATGCGCAATTGAGTACCAAAGCGGGCGTGCAGAGCTTGCTCGTGGGTGCTTATGCGGCATTGGACGGTAACGGGGTAGGGGCTGCCAGTGCATGGGATGCCGCCGCCGACAACTGGATTTATGGTAGTATCGCCGGTGGAGATGCCAAAAAGGGAAGCGACGGTGCCGACCAGCCGGGTATCAACTCCATCATGATTTACAGCGCCGGGCCGAGCAACGGTTTTTTCAACAGTAAATGGCGGGCTGCGTACGAAGGTATCAACCGGGCCAATACCGTGCTGAAATTCATCCCGCTCGTTACCTCGGGAATCACCGACGCCGAAAAGACCGATTACACGGCGCAAGCCCGTTTCCTGCGCGGACACTACTATTCGGAGTTGAAGAAGATGTTCAATATGGTGCCGTGGGTGGACGAAAAAACGCCCGACCCTGCTGCCGTAAAGAACGATGCCGATATCTGGCCGAGCATCGAAGCGGATTTCAAGTTTGCGATGGACAACCTTCCGGCTACACAGTCGGAAGTGGGCCGTGCGAATAAATGGGCGGCCGCCGCTTACCTGGCAAAGACCTTCTTGTACGAGAAGAAATATCCCGAAGCGAAAACCATTTTCGATCAGGTGATCGCGCAAGGCGTTACCAGCAACGGTTTGAAGTACGACCTGCTGCCTAAATACCAGGACAACTTCGACGCGGCGCAAAAGAACCTTGCAGAATCGGTTTTTGCGATCCAGATGGCTGCCAACGACGGTACCAACACGATCGACAATGCGAATACCGGCGGTATGCTGAACTTCCCGTACAACTCGCCGTTCCGGTGCTGCGGTTTTTATCAGCCCAGCCTCGACCTCGCCAACTCGTTCCAGACCGACGCCAATGGCTTGCCTAAACTGGACGGCTACAATGCGACGACTTTGAAAAACGACATGGGTATCAAATCCGAAGCGGCATTCACGCCGGATGCTACTACGGCACTTGACCCGCGTATCGACTGGACAGTAGGCCGCCGCGGCATTCCGTTCCTCGATTGGGGTAACCACCCGGGCCAGTCATGGATCCGCGACCAGAGCTATGCAGGCCCTTATTCGCCTAAAAAGAACATTTACTGGCAGGCAACGCAAGACAAGTATTCCGACCAGCATTCATGGGCTCCGGGTACGGCTATCAACATCCAGGTGATCCGCTTCGCCGATGTCCTGCTCATGGCCGCCGAGGCGGAAGCGCAGCAGAACAACCTAGCGAAAGCACAGGAATATGTGAACCGCGTGCGTGCGCGTGCGGCGAAGCCTGAAAGCTGGGTGTATACCTACGCCGATCCTGCGAAACCGATGGGCGGATTTACCAAAACACCTGCCGCGAACTATAAAATTGCGCAATATCCTGCGGGGGCATTTGCCGCAAAAGGGAAAGACGGGGCATTGGCAGCCATTTATTTCGAACGCAAGCTCGAACTCGCGATGGAAGGCCACCGTTTCTTCGACCTGTCGCGCTGGGGCGTTGCAGAGCAGACTTTGAATGCCTACATCGCGTTCGAAGGCAAGGTTACACCGGATGTAAGAGGTGGCAAGTTCATCAAGAATGTGAACGAGTACTTCCCGATCCCGCAACGCCAGATCGACCTGAGTACCAAAAATGGCGTGTCGTCATTGAAACAGAATCCCGGTTATCAATAACAAGCTAATACATACCAAGGAAAAAGGGGCGGTTTATAACTGCCCCTTTTTGTTTATAATAGAGGGATTATTGATTGGTTATGAAATTTTCTAAATGGTTATCTGCCTTACCTGCCGGTGTTTTTATCGCGGCGGTGTGCATTCAAGCGTGCGGCACATCCGGCCGGTCGGGCGAACAGGAACTTTCCGGCGAGCTGGCAGAGGGCAGGGATGCCGCCCAGAAACATTGCGGTACCTGCCATTTACCGGTCGACCCGGTATTGTTGGATAAGGATACCTGGAAAAACCGGGTGCTGCCGGTGATGGCACAATATTTCGGGATCGAGGTGTGGCAGCGTAACCAGTATTTCGCGAGCGAGAACTCCGCCATGCCCATTACCGACTGGATGAAGATCGTCGCATACTACGATTCCCTCGCGCCTGCCGTGTTGCCTGGGGCGCCCGCACCTGCACCCATACGTGAGGACTGGGCTGGTTTCACCCTCAAAACACCGGCGACCGACACATCCCGCCTGGCTACCACCACGATGGTCGCTATCGACAGCGCGGGGAAAGCCATTTACACCAGCAGTTCCGAAGTGCCCGCACTGGTGCGCTGGAATCATGATTTTAACCAAAAAACGAAAACCCCGCTGACTTCCCCGGCCATGCATATGCTGTTTGCGTCGGGGCAGCCGGCCTCCGGACAGCCGGCCTCCGGGCGCTCTGTGGTGACGGCGGTGGGGGAAATGCGTGCTTACGATGTGGAGCGCGGCGAGCTTTATCCGGTGGACCCTTCGGGGGTAGCGAAGACGCCTTTTATCACCGGTTTGCGCAGGCCGCTGTATACGTCCGCGGCCGATTTCAACCGGGACGGGAAAACGGATTATGTCGTTTCCGCATTTGGCCATAACCAAGGTGGGTTGTATGTGTTCCGGCAAATGCAGGACGGGAAGTTCGAGAAGACGGCCATTCGCGAAGTGGCGGGTGCAACGCAATCCTTTACCGGTGATTTCAATCATGACGGATGGACGGATATTGTAGCCCTGTTCGCCCACGCGCAGGAGGGGATATGGCTTTTTACCAATGATCAAAAAGGCGGGTTTGTTGAAAAGGAACTGCTGCGCTTCCCGCCGGTCTACGGCTCGTCCAGCTTCCAGCTCGCCGATTTCAACCGCGACGGCCAACCGGATATTCTCTACACCTCAGGCGATAACAGCGATTACTCCCGCATTTTGAAACCGTATCACGGCGTCTATATTTTTCTGAATAAGGGAAACCTGCAATTTGAGAAAAGCTGGTTTTACCCGGCCAACGGAGCGACCAAAGCGATGGCGGCCGATTTTGACGGCGATGGCGACCTCGATATCGCATCGGTCGCATTCTTCGCGGACCTTGTACATCACCCGGAAGAAAAATTCCTGTACTTCCGCAACGAATCCGGGAAGTCCGGGTTGAAATTTCAGCCGTTTTCGCCCCCGATCGCCCGGTACGGCCGCTGGATTTGTATGGATGTGAAGGATTGGGATGGCGACGGGGATCCCGATATCGTGCTGGGGAACTATTCGAGAGGGTTCCTGAACCAGGAGGAGGTAAAGGCGGATTGGAACGTGTATTTGCCCTTTGTAGTGCTGGAAAACGGCAGTCCTTCGAGCTCGAAGCAATAGTTTTAATACAAAAAAGCACAGACCAACCGGCCTGTGCTTTTCTCCTTACCAAGTACTATTTATCTAACTATGATTACCTTTTGCACGCGCTGGCTACCGTCGGCGAGGGTGAGCTTCACGGTGTAAATGCCCGGCGCCAGTTTGCTGACGTCCAGTCCTTCCGAAGTGAGCGCCTTGCGGTCGACTACTTTTATCCCTGCGGCATTGTGCAGGACTACGGATTTTACTTTGGCAAAATCCTTGAACTTCAATCTGTCGCTGGCCGGGTTAGGATAAGCTGCAAGCATGGCATTACCGTCGAATTCTACGCTCACAATGCGGCTGTAAGCGAATGTGGCATCCCGATCCACCATTTTGAGACGGTAGTAGTTCAACCCTGCTGCCGGTGCCTGATCCGCGAAATGGTATTGACGCAATACGCTGCTTTCGCCGTGAGACGCTTTGGTACCGATTGTTTTCCAGCTTTTCGAGTCGAAGCTGCGTTCGATTTCGAAGCGGTCGCTGTTGGTTTCCTCGGAGGTATTCCAGTTGAGCAGCGCGGTGCTGTTGGCTTCCCTGGAAACCGAGAATGATACCAGCGTAACGGGCAATCCGCATTCTTGCTCGGTTCTGACGGTGAGCAAACCCGAACCGGACGTAAGCGTACACAAATCGCTGTCGCTATCCACGACTACGCGGTAGCGGTTGCCGCTCCATCCGGTAGTGGCAGGCGAAAGCCGCAATGTATCCGAATTGGCACCGGAATAGGTTCCGTTGGCATCGGTAGCGCCGCCCGGCGCCAGGTTCGCCCAGGTGTTGCCGCCATCGGTACTTACCTGCCATTGATACAGCAGCGTGCCGGTCCCGGTGGCTTTCACAGAGAATTTAGCGGTAGCTGCCTCGCACACAATCTGGGTTTCCGGGTTGGGCTTGGTGAGCTCGATATCACAAAGTGTCGCCGTTACGCAGTTCGCGCCGTCGTTGCTGCCGGATGGCGTCGAGACCGACATGAAGCTGGCCGAATTGGCAACCGGGTCTATTTTGTAAAAACGGCCGGAGTCGTTGTGGAATGCGTAAAGTTTGCCGGTCGCGTCTGCGAAAACAGCCCCGAAGCCGCTGCCGCCTGGCAGGCCCGATACCGGCGAACCAGCCACGGTCACCGCACCGGTAAGCGGGTTGATTGTCGAAATGCGCGCGTCGGTGGTGAACCCGTAGACCAGCTGGGTAGAAGGCAGGTAGGCAAAATCCGATCCGCCGAAAGGTGCGCTCAGCGCCACGCCGTAGGTAGGGCCGCTTTGCAATGCGAAGCCGTTGGTCGGATCAACGAGTTTCAGGTAGCTCGAAGGGCGGTTAGGATCCACATCGATGACGTAGAACCTGGGCTGATTAGTCGTGTAAACCATCATATAGCCATTGGGCAGTTCTACACCCACGTTGAAGCTGCCGGTTCCGGGCAGGTTCGCGATGGGATATTCCACCGTACCGCCTTCGCGGTCGATTTGCACAATGCTGTTGGTGCCGTTTCTGGTTGCCCACAGCATATTGTCCGTCGAATTGTAGATCAACGCGTTGACGGTCATCGGCAGCGGCGCGATTTCCGTACGTGCGCCGGTATTCACATTGTATGCGTAGAGTGTAGAAACAGGTTCTCCGGCGGCGGCAGCGACTTGGTAAGTAATACCATCCGCGCAATCGAAGGGCAGGTTTTCCAGAATAGAATTCGGGCAGCTCGCTCCGTCGTTGCTGTTGGAGGTAATGCTGGTCGAAAGGAGCGTCGAAGTAGCACCGGTAGGGTTAATGCGGTGGAATGTACCGGGATCGTTGGCAAATGCGTAGAGCTTTCCGCTTGGGTCCGCAAACACCGCACCGAAGGAAGTGCCGGTGGGCAAGCCCGCTACCACCGCGCCCACAGATGTCGCCCCGGTAACATGATTGAGCGTCACCAATCTGGAACTGGTTGATTCTACCCCATAAACAATACCTGAAACCGGCTCGTAAACGAGGTCAGCCACGTTGATGGCGCCACTCAGCGCTTTGCCGTATGGCGCTGTGGTTTGCAGCGCGTAGCCATTGGCTGGATCTACCAGGCGGAGATAGGTAGCGCGTGAAGGATTGATATCGATCACATAATAGCGTGGCTGATTGGAATTGTAAACCAGCATATACCCTCCGGGAAGGCCGGTACCGACATTGAAGTTCCCGCTGAGATTGGCAATCGGGTATTCGATCAGCGTGCCGTCGGCGCCGATGCGGACAATCGTGTTGGCGCCGTTTTTAGTAGCCCAGAGCGTATTGTCGATTTCGCTGTAAACGAGCGAGTTTACGAGCGTCGTCAGCGGGGCGATCTGCGTTCTAACCCCCGTAACTACATTGTAGGCGTAAAGCGTGGACACCGTTTCACCGCCGGCAGCTGCCACCTGGTATGCCACCCCGTCTTCGCAGGTAAATGGTGTAACGCAGCTGGTGATGGTGATCGGCTGGCTGACAGGTCCCGTACAGCCCGGGTTTTCGTAACGCGCGTAATAGGTGCCCGCGGGCGCTTGCGTAGGGTCGGCTACCAGCGTGCCCGCAGACGGTGTTGACGAAGTGTAAAAACGCAATGTGGAGCCCGCCGGCGCCGGGCCCGCTACGAGGCGGTTGAGGTCGTAGGTCACGGCCGGGCAGATGGGCGCATCGGTACCGGCTACCAGCGTCGGCTCGCCGGGAGTGGCGTACACGTTCATGGTGGCCGACGACGATTGCGTCGTACAAAGGTTGCTGGTGATCACGCAGCGATACTGGTAGTTGTTCCAGGCCGCGGTCGACGGCGTGACGGTAAGTGTGGCTGTTCCGGCACCGGAATAGCTGCCGTTCGGGCCTGTGAATGGCGTGGTCTGCATATTGGTCCAGGCTCCGCCGCCATTGGTGCTTTGCTGCCACTGGTAGGTGAATGGCCCGTTACCGTCGGGCGCCACGGTGAAGTTCGTGGAATTGCCGGGGCAAAGCGTTACGTCGGCCGGTACCACGGGAATGTCGGTGTCGCATTCCACGAATGCATTGGGGCAGCTCGCCGCGTCGTTTCCGCCGGATGCCGGGCTGGTCGATAGGAGCGTGGCGGTGTTGGCTACCGGATCGATGCGGTAGAAGCCGCCGGTCGTGTTATTGAATGCGTATAACTTGCCTGCTTTATCACTGAACAACCCACCGTACGGGTCGGCCGGTAAGCCTGTTACACCGGTTGGATTGGTCGTTACAACGCCCGTTGCCGGATTAAGGGTCGTGAGTACCCCGGTGGTCGTAAGCCCGTATCCGAGGCCGGTCGAGGACAGATAGGCGATATCCGACCCTGCAAAACCCGCCGATACCGGTGTGCCATAGTTGGGACCTGTTTTCAATGCATAGCCGTTGGCAGGGTCGACCAGTTCAAGGAACGTGGCACGGGTAGGATCGACGTCGATCACGTAGTAATCTGTGGCATTCGTGCTATAAACGAGCATATAGGAATTGGGCAATTCCACCCCCACGTTATAGCTGGCGGAGGGCAGGTTTTCGATATCGTAAACCACCGTTCCCGCGCCCGCCCCGATCCGCACGATGTCGTTGGAAGCGTTGAGCGTCGCCCAAAGGAAATTGTCGGCTGCCGTGCTGTAAATCAGCGAGTTCATGGAGTAGGATGTCAGTCCGATCAATGTGCGCGTGCCCGAGCTCACATTGTAGCTGAACAGCGAAGACTCCGTCTGTCCGGAAACTACGGCGATCTGGTAGGCAATGCCGTCGAGACAGCCGAATGGCGTCTGCGCGCTCATCCGGAAGTTCTGGTTCTGCATGTTGGCAGCCTGGTTGGTGAGCGCGATTTCACCATTCAGGGGTGCATTGGCCTGGTTGGCCGTGTTGCTGCCGCCCACCACGTCTTCGGCTACATAATAGGTGCCCGGTATGCGGTTCCCTTTGGGATTGGTGGCCGTGTTGGTGAGGACGAGCTTGTGGCCGGTGAGGTTGTTGGGCAAGCCCGTAAACGAATAGCCCCCTGCGGGGCCTACCTGGGTCGAGGCTATGATAGCGCCGGTCGTGTTGTTGACGACGTTGACGAACATCGTGCCGCCGAAATCGGTGCCGGTTTCCCCGGCGTCCACGATGCCGTCATTGTCGGTGTCGACCCAGACGGTACCGGTAATGTTGACCGCTATGGCCGCTCCATAGCACAGCACTCCCATCAGCAGGAAAAGTGCTCTCCGCAATAGATTTTTGTTCATAAGCAAGCGTTTGATTAGGTGAAAAAATTAGGGGATTGAAAATTCATAGAGATGCCGGGCGGCCCTGCTGGAAGGCTGCAAATGGTCTGGATTAAAATGTATCTGGATTAAAGGAGGAGAGGCTGGTGTTCCAGTAAATAATTCGTGGACAAATATCGAATTAAATGTTTATGAGACACGATCAAATTCGTAGAAATGGTTCTACAAATTTGTATTTCTTGTGTAGAAAATTTTCTGTATGCAAATGCCTTGAAAGCCTGGATGCAACGTGGGCAGGAACAGTTATCAACTGAAAATACCTCCATGAAATGTGTTTGAAGGACGTCGAAACGGGCATTTCGGCGAACCGCTTTAGGCAACCGCTATCTAATAGTATAGTGGTAACCTCGGAGTAAGCAGTCGATCTTGCGTGCGGTTGCGGGCTAATTTTGTATCGCCGCCCGGCCCTGACGGCAGGCGATCAGGAAATGCTTCCTGTGAGGGCCAGGTGTGAAGTATTCATGCCATCAAACACAATGAAATCATGTCAAAGACAACCTGGAATGTAGACGTAGCACATTCGGAAGTGCAGTTTAAAGTAAAACACCTTGTGATCTCGACCGTAACCGGCTTTTTCCGCACTTTCAGCGGATCGGCATCGACGGACGGCGATAGTTTCGAAAACGCCAACGTCAATTTTACGATCGACGTAAACAGTGTGGATACCGGTCAGCCGGGCCGTGACGAGCATTTGCGCAATGCCGATTTCTTCGAAGCGGAGAAATACCCCGAGTTTAGTTTTGTTTCAACCTCCCTTAGAAAAGACAAGGGCGATTTGTACAAACTCGTGGGCGACCTGACGATCAAAGGCGTTACCAAGGAAGTGGAACTCGCTGCCGAATACGGCGGTACCGAGCGCGATCCATGGGGCAATACCAAGGTCGGTTTTGAAGTAAGCGGCACCATCGACCGCAAGGAGTTCGGTGTGACGTTCAACTCGCTGACCGAAACCGGAGGACTTGCGTTGGGAGAAAATATCAAGATACTGGCCAATATTCAGCTGGCGAAACAGGCATAGCAGCCATTATTTAGAGTAGCTGATGTGCGAGAGGGTGTCCTGTTTCGGGGCACCCTCTTTTCATAAATCAATGCTTTTTGATTTAATTTGCATACTCTATTAATTTACTAGAATATTCCTGCGCCCTGTTTTATGCAAATTGAGATCAAGAACAAGCTGAACGACAATGAGTTGTTTCGGATTAAGAGAATGAAGGAGGTAATCAAAACCACCCATCCGCACGGCCACAAGGAGTATCTTGAAATCATTTACCTCACGCAGGGCGAAGGGCTGCACCAGATCGACCACCACCGTTTCCCGGTAACCGGTAACAGCCTGTACCTGATCATGCCCGGCCAGATCCACAACTGGGAGCTGACGGCCATTCCCAAAGGCTTCGTGATCATGGTGCAAAAGGATTTCCTGCTGGGGCATCCGCTTTATGACGCGCTTTTCCAGACATTTCCGCTGGCGTTCAGCAGCGGGTACCAACTCGAAAACACGGGTACAACTTTTCAGGGAATTTTTGAAAGTATTGAAAATGAATATGCCGGCAGGCAATCGAATTACCAGGCTGTCGTGCAGACTTATTTGCTGTTGCTATTCAATTTGCTGAAACGCGAAGCGCACATTGACCGGAGCCAGCCAAAGCCGCCTTTGCTCAAATCCTTTTTTGAACTGGTAGCCGCGCATTATAAAACCACGCACGAGGTGGCCTGGTACGCCGGCGAATTGAATGTGACGCCTAAAACCCTGAACGGTTATTCCCGTAAGTTTCTGGATAAAACAGCCGGGGCGGTGATCAACGAAAAGCTGACGGCCGAAAGCAAACGGCTGCTGCTATATTCGCAGGCAAATCTGGGCGAAATCGCCTACGAGCTCGGTTTCACCGATCCCTCGCACTTCAATAAGTTCTTTAAGAGGCAGACCGGCGTTTTGCCGAGCGTTTACCGCAAAGGGATTTCCTAGATATACCAGTTTTAGGACGGAAAGTACAAAAGTCTACTGATTTTGTAGGATTATTTTTGCCGCATCACTCACACCATGAACAGGCGGAAATAACCCTTATGAAGTTTCTCTTTACCCTTGCATTGCTTTTAGGCATAATAGTACCGGTCGTAGCGCAAAACCACGTTACCATTACTGGCAAAGTTACCGATCAACAGACCGGGCAGGGGTTGCCTTATGCCGCCGTGGCATTGTATCACACCGCCGATTCAACCCTCGTGAGCGGGGTGTTAGCAGATGAGAAGGGCAATTTTCGCTTTGAAAAACTGGGTCCCGCCGCCAGCTACCTCGAATTTCAATACATGGGATACCGGAAACTACGCACGGACGTGCCCATGCGCGCAGGCGTGGTGGAATTACCGCCGGTTGCGATGCAGCCCGACGGTGACGTGCTCGACGCCGTGGAGGTAACCGGTAACCGGAGCACTGTTGAAAACAAGATCGACCGGCAAGTGTACCGGGCGGGCGCATTCCTGGGGAGCCAGGGCGGTACAGCGGTGGATGTGCTCAAAAACACGCCTTCCGTGACCGTCAACAGCGAAGGGGATATTGCGCTGCGCGGGTCGACGGGCTTCCTGGTGCTGGTGAATGGCAAACCTGTGCAGACCGACCCGGCTGTGGTGCTCAACCAGATTCCCGCCAACAGCATTGAAAACGTCGAGATCATCACCAGTCCGTCGGCGCGCTATGATCCCGACGGGAAATCGGGGATCATCAATATTACGACCAAAACAGTCGCTAAGGATAGCCAGAGCCTGGTTGTGAATGTGCAGGGTGGATTACCTTCTGTTCATACCTACCATAATCTGAAAGACCCGCAGCGCTTCGGCGCGGATGCCGCCTGGGGTATCAGGAAAGGGAAATGGGAGGTGAACCTCAGCGGCAACTACCTGCGAAACGATATTACCGGCCGGAGAATCGGTGACGTCAACACGACGATCGGCGAAGTTTTTACTGCGTTTCCGTCTGACGGCGAGCGGAGTTTCAAGCGGTACAATTACACGGCGAGGGCGTCGGTCAGCTATGCCGCCGACCCTTCGAATGTGATTTCAGCGGGTTTCTACAAGGGTTATCGCTTTCAGTCGAGAAGGGCCGACCTGGTTTACAACAATACCAAAACGGACCTGGAAACCGGGCAGAATGTAGGTCGGATCACTTATTTCAACTCCAATATCGCACAAAAGACGGCCGACGTGACCTCGGCTAACCTCGATTACCTGCATCGTTTCGGGAACAAATCGGAGCTGACTTTATCGGGCCTGATCGAATCGGCCGACCTGGATGGGCTGACGACCAATATCAATTTGTCCGAACCGGGTCGCGCCCGCACGTTGCAAAGCACACGTAATCCGAGCGAGAACCCGTTGAATGCATTCCGCATACAGGCTGATTATGTGGTATCGATCGCCCAGGGGAAGTTGGAAACCGGCTATCAATACCGGAACCAGGTGCAGAAGGGGATATTTCAGTACCTGGATCAAAACCTGGAAACGGGTGAATTTGTGTTGGTACCGGAGTTTTCGAGCCGAACGCGCCTCGTGAACCACATTCACTCGATCTACGGGCAGTATAGCGGAAAATCGGGGAAACTGGAATATTCGGGTGGCTTGCGTTATGAATATGCCACGAGGCAGTTTACTGCGGAAGGCACCGGCACGCGCAATCTGGACCTATCCAACTTTTTCCCTTCGGCGCAGTTGCAGTATCCGTTGGGCAAAGGCTGGCGCGGGAAAGCAGGCTACACGCGCCGTGTGCAACGCACCACGAACAACGAGCTGAACCCGTTTCCGGAGCGAGAACACTCCGAAACCCTGGAATCGGGTGACGCGGACATTCTACCCGAATTTATCGGCCAGGCCGAGGTGGGCGTGGTGAAGGAGTTCGAAAAGGGGAGTGCCTTCCTTACAGTATATAATCAGCGTATCAAAAACGTGGTCAACCGGGTGAACAGCGTGTATAACGATACCATTATTAACCGCATTTACACCAATGCCGGCCTGGCTACCTCCTGGGGCGTGGAAATCGGCGGGAATGCCAACCTGACCAAATGGTGGCAGCTCTACGCCGGTGCGAATGTGTACCGGTACGCGATCGAAGGAGGGCTTTTCAACAACGCAGTCGTCGTGAACACGTCGAGTGTCGTGTATTCGCTGAATGCCAACACAACATTCAAAATCGCTCCGGCCTTTCAGGTGCAGTGGGGGATCAGCTATCTGTCGAAAAGGGTAACGGCACAAGGGGAAGACTCCCGGTTCGTGAACCCGTCGTTGACCGTGAAGAAGACCTTCCTGAAAGGCAAGCTGTCGGCCGCATTACAGTGGCAGAATATGGACCTGGGGATTGTGGGGGCCAACCGGCAGCGTATATCCACCTGGGGTAAGGACTTTTATACAACGACCAACTACATCCAGGAGGCGGATGTTTTTCTCATCAACCTCAGTTATAACCTTAACCAGCTCACCAAAAAAGCCAAACTCCCGGCCAGCGAATTTGGCGACCGGGAGTTCTGAATTGTTATTTCGTTTTTTCCAGGCGGAGAATGTAGTCGATACCGTCAACAAACTCGGCTCCTTTCGCAAGTTTGTCGCTGCTGGGGTCGTACTCCCAGATGTAATCCTTGTCAGCGGCATTCACGGCGATGTACGCCTTGCCGTCTTCAACCACTACGGCATTCACCATGCGCTCGCCTTTGTCGGCAGGGAGGTCGAGCTTTTTGATGAACGTGCCGTTTTTCACGTCAATCACCGAGAATGAATGGTCGGCGTCGATCGACTCACCTTTGATACGTGTGCGGACGATCGCCTTACCATTACCGATGTACCACATGGCGGCGCCCATCCCATTGTCCGTTTTGGCTGAAAGGTCAAAGAAATAGGTCGGATCGAGCGTTGTGGCACCTTTTTTAATGCGGTAAACCACGGAAGGCGATTTGTAATCGTACCCGCCCACAGGATCGCTGATGAAATAAATATCCCCGTTTTCATCCTGGAAAGAAGCCGGTGCGTACACGATCGGCCCGCCCGGCGTAGTGGTACGCGTGTCGGTGATGGTGCTTTCGGTTTTCATAGAAGGGTAACTCACCACTGCCACATTGAACTCCTTGTAAACAGGCATGTTCGGGTACAGCGTCCAGTCGGAAGACGAGAACTGGTAGCCGATGAACAGTTTTCCGTCGCGGTACTCGGCAAATCCGATGCTGTAACCGTCGAACCCGGTCGGCTTCGCTTTCAGATCGAGTTTTCCGGTGGTCACGGTCATGTCCGCCACCTTCACGATCGCATAACGCCCCTCGTTTTCTCCGTCCCCGAAAATCACCAGGGTCTGGTCATCGATCCACGCATAAGAACTCCAGTTAAGGAAAGTGAAAGGTACTTCTTTGTCGATCACCAGCACGCCATTCTCGACATGGTACTTGCCAAAACGGCCGCTGCCGAAATTGGCATGGTAGTAAAACCCATCTTTTTGGATAATATCCTGTGCATACACTTTGCCGGTCATTTCGGCGCCGTTGCCTTTGAGGGAAATGGTCCCGCTGGTCAGCGACGGCACATCGGCAATGTAGTAGGCAGTGTTGGGCCATGCGCCCACGCAAAGGATCGCGGAATATTTACCTTCTTCTTGCACGGGCGTGCCGCCATTGTCGTCGCTGTCGCTGCATCCGTTGAGAGTGAACGCGGTGAGGGCAATCAGGATGGCTTTTGCCGGGTAGCTGAAAAATCTGTTCATTTTTGGGTGTTTATAGATAAAATTTGGAGTTGCTTAATGAATGAAATAGCGGAGTTTCAACGCGAAGGCACGACCCGGTTTTTGGAGCCTGAAATTATCGTACGCCAGTTCGTCGGTGAGGTTGCGGCATTCGGCGGACACATTGTAGCGGCCATCGGCGAATGAATAACTCAGCGTCGCATTGTGGATCAGCTGGCTCGGGATCGTCGACTTCCCGTTTACATTGCCGAATGCTTCCCAGGTCAGGTAAAACCAATGCACATATTGGGTAAACCAGCTGAATTGCAGGCGCGAGCCTTTCATAAACACATTGCTCTTACCGATACCGAAGTTGGCATTGCCGAAGAACCACGGTTGGTTGGGGATCTTGTTCTTGTAAGTCGCCTCGGGCACATTGGAAGTCGTGCTGCCGAATTTGGTCATATTGATCGCGTTCTGGTAAGTCGCATTGACATTGAATGAAAGCAGGTCGGCGTAGTCGTATCGCAGCTCAGCCTCGAACCCGGTCACACGTACGTTCGATTTGTTCTCATTCTTCAAAGCCTTCGAACGCTGGTCGGCAACGGGGTAAATGAAGTCGGATGCATTGCGGTAAAAACCGGCTGCTTCGGCGAAAAAGCGGTGCTTGCCGGTTCGGAAGCCGTAGTAAGAGCCCAGGTTCACGTTATCGCTGCGCTCGGGTTTGAGGTCGGGGTTCGGCTGCACATTCAGGCCGTCGCCAAATACTTCTTCCACTTCCTGCAAACGGAAAGTATGTTCCACCGAGAGCTTCACGCCCAGGTCCGGCAGGATTTTGTAGCGGCTGGCCACACCGTAACCGTAGTTAGGGAATTTATCTGTCAGCACCTGATAGCCATTGTCGATCCACTTTTTCCGTTCGAGGCCAAGGCCGTAATACTTCGCAAAAAAGGTATTCGTCCAGCGCTTGTCGAGCAATTCCTGCTGGTAGGCGAGGCCGAGGATCTGCTTCGTCATAATGCCCGGCATATCGTCGCCGGGTACGAGCAATTCATTGTAATTCTCGTTTTTAAGCCGGTCGATGGTGTAGTTGAGGTTAAATGAATGCCGCTCGTTGAGCGTGTAGCTCGCGTTCGCACGTACAAAGGCACGCGGGCGGATGATGTGCGAGAGCGATTTGATGCCGCCCATTTCGGTCGCGCCTTTGGTGGTCCAGGAGCCGTCCCAGTAATATTGGCGGAGCAGGGTATCGGCCGTCAGGAACTTGTCGGTCGAAAGGGAGGCAAATAGGTTGACGTCCAGTCCATTCACGAGCAGGTTGCTTTTCTTGTACCGCAGCGTCCCGGTCGAGGATTTGCCTTTCCGTTCCACATTACCGTACACAATCGCCTGTTCAAAACCCGTTTGCTGATCCTGGCGGCTCTCCGAGTAACCAAAACCGGCATATAGCACATCCGCCCAGCGCTTATTGGTAATGCCTACTTCCACCTGGCCCATCCCGGAGCGGTAATGGTCATGGAAGCGCTTCACGTCGGTAATCACGAAGTTGGCGCCATTGAGGTCGGTGATCTGGTTGCCTGCGCGCGTCCCGCCTTCCAGGATCTCGACGCCCTTCATCGTGTAGTTGTTGTCGGAATAGTTGAAAAAGCCGCTCGCTTTCACGGTAATGCCTGTCGGCTTATGGACATACTGGGCCGTCAGCGCCGAACGGTGGGTATTAAACGAGCCGTAGCTGTGGCTGAGGTCGAGATAGTTGGTCTGTTTCTGGTTGGTAATCACGTTCACCGCGCCGCCCATCGCATCGGATCCCAGCTGTACCGGCACAACGCCCTTGTACACCTCGATGCGCTCCGAAAGGTTCACGGGGATATTGTTCAGCGACATCGCACTACCCATGACCTCCATCGGCACGCCGTCGATAAAATACTTCACAGCCTTGCCCGAAAGTCCGTTGATCGAGAAGTTGAAGTTTGAGCCGAGCCCGCCTTGCTCGCGGATACGCACACCCGCACTGCGGTTGAGTACCTGGTTGAGGTCGGCTGTGGTATTCTGGAACTGCTTTGTCTCGATCGCATTCACCGTAAATGCCTGCTCTTTCACCGCCTGCGTCTCCGTTTTGCCGTAAACGCTTACTTCGTTGAGGTTTTGTTGGTTTTCTTGGAGCTTGAAATTGAATGAAGCGGTCTTCCCGGCTTGCAGGTTGATCGTTTCCGAGACGGCCTTATAACCCATTAATGTGGCCTGCACCGTGTAGGTGCCCGCCTTCACAGCCGGTAAGGCAAAAAAACCATTCGCATCCGTCGTCACGCCGTGTGCGGTTTTTAGAATGGAGACCGTGGCGCCCGGCAGGGCCTCGCCGGATGCCGTTTTGACATAACCCGAAACCGAAGGTACCTTTTGGGCCGCCCCTGGGAGCCCGTTAAAACTGATTGAAATCAGGAAGAATAAGCGTATAAGTAAACTGCGTGGCATGAGGTGTTGATTCATATATCACCTCTTAGTAGCCCGAAACCCATACGCCCGAAGGTCGGATTTGAAAAAAAATAGAAATTGGTAAGAAGTTTAATCGTAGAAGCCGTAGCGCTTCTTGATTTTGCCCTTGATCGTCGTGGAGTTGGTGATCTGACGCCGTATTAGCTCGAAATCCCGTTCATCGAGCCTCCCGATGACGACTGACGGGCGATTTTGAATAATTGTGCAAAGCTCATCACGTTCAATGATTTTGAGTTTCGAGCAATCCACGAATGAAGTATGGGCAAGATAATCTCGATCGTGGGCCTGAAATTCGATGTGCTGGCATTGAAGGTCCAGGTTGTAATTGACCTTCATATTGAGTTCGGTGTTAATGTAAACGGAAGCTAATGTCAGACTGTCGGCAGATTCACCGACAATGATGAAACGCTTGACTTTGGGTGGAGTCGTATCTTTGACCATCATCCGAAGGACGGTCCCGATCAATGAAATCATTTGAATGATTGCGGCTTTGAGTCATCATTCAAACTTGGCTGAATGGATCAGCAGCTGATCTTCGATGTATTTGACCATATCGCTATCCGCGCCTCCGGCCCTGGCGATGGCAACCGGGCTTATTTCTTTGTCCCGGCCGGTCTGGTTCCAGGCCTCGTCATGCGATTTGTCCGTCAGATCGTTGAAACTGAGGTGTTGGTTTTCTTCCACGGATTCGTCAATGCATTTCATTTCAGATTCCGAAAGAAAATCAAGGTCCGGCGCGACCACCCCCTGAATTGAAAAACGGTCTATGGCTGAAAAATAAGGGGCATAGGTTACTCCGCCATCTTTTACACTCTTGTAAATATCATAAGCAATGGACGGCACCGGACCATTTTTCATCGCATGATAGTGATCCTGCGATATAACGGCGCCATATCTGACCAGGTGCTTTTGTTCCGCGAAATAAAGGATTTTGAAAAGCTTATGAATATCGGAGCGCCCGCCGAGTTTTTGCAGAATGTAAAGCAGTAAATGAATTGTCCCTTCGATTTTTTCTTCTAATGCGTTCATAACTCAAATTTGATTTGTTGCCTGCCGAAGTTGACAGGACAAAGAGTGTAGCAGAATGAAGGAACATTTGAGTATGCCACAAAGATATGATTCTTTTGGAATTTTTACAATAATTCTGGATTTTTTCCAAAATTCCTTAACACTCCCATAACCTCCCGCAGGCGTCCGCATCAGTAATTTTGCCGCTCGAATTACTTGTAGATTTAAACAACCACCCAAACTAAACCCATGGATTCCAGAAGAGATTTTATTAAAAAGGCGGCGATGCTGGCCGGTGGCGCGGGCGTGGCGAGTTTGTTCCCGGAGTCGGTGCAGCGGGCGATGGCCATCAGTCCGGCCCCGAACTCGACGTACCTCGATGCCGAGCATGTGGTGATCCTGATGCAGGAAAACCGCTCTTTTGACCACAGTTACGGCAAGTTGCAGGGCGTACGCGGTTTCAATGACCCGCGGGCGATCGACCTGCCGAACAAAAATAAGGTATGGCTGCAAACCGATCTGAAAGGCGATACTTACGCGCCGTTCCGACTCGATATCAAGAACACCAAAGCCACCTGGATGCACGACCTGCCGCACTCGCGCGAGTCGCAGGTGGATGCGTACAACGGGGGGAAATACGATAAATGGCTTACATCGAAGCGCTCCGGCCACAAAGAGTATGCCGAAATGCCGCTGACGCTCGGCTATTACGACCGGGAGGATATTCCGTTCTACTATGCCCTGGCCGACGCGTTCACGATTTGCGACCAGAATTTCTGCTCTTCCATGACGCCCACGCACCCCAACCGCTATTACCTCTGGTCGGGAACGATCCGTGAAAAGCCTGAAATGGACTCGCTGGCGGTGGTGAGGAACAGCTATTTTTCTATCAATAAACCAGTGAAGTGGAAAACCTTCCCCGAGCGTATGCAGGAGGCCGGCATCAGCTGGAAGTTTTACCAGAATGAGGTCGGGGCCGTCGTACAGTTCCACCCCGGCGTAGGTTCTTGGCTGAGCAATTTTGGCTGCAACCCGCTGGAACGTTACGCGCAGTACGGCGTGAAGTATTCCAAAGATTTTATCCATTACGCGACCCTGGAAGTGGATAAAACGAAAAAAGACCTACCGGCATTGAAGGAAAAAATGGAAGCGGCTACGGGAGCAGAAAAGGACAAGCTGACCAAATCCTGGGAACAGCGCCACGCGTTGCTGGAACGCCTCGAAGCCGATCTGGCGGAGTTTAGCGAAGAAAACTTCAAAAAGCTGTCGGTGTTTCAGCAAGAGCTCCACCGTAATGCGTTCGTGACCAACCGCAACGACCCGGATTACCTGAAACTGTCGTCGATGTGGTATAAAGACGGTGACCAGGGAAGGAAGATCGAAATGCCGGAGAGCGACATTTTCTATCAATTCCGCAAGGATGTGAATGAAGGCAAGCTACCGGCGGTTTCATACCTGGCCGCACCTCAGAACTTTTCGGATCACCCGTCGGCGCCGTGGTATGGCGCTTGGTACATTTCCGAGACGCTCGATATCCTGACCAAAAATCCGGAAGTGTGGAAGAAAACGATCTTCATTCTTTGCTACGATGAAAATGATGGCTATTACGACCACATTCCGCCGTTTTCGATCCCTGATCCAACCAAATCCAACTCCGGGCAAGTGTCGGCAGGCATCGATGTCAAGGCAGAATATGTGCCGTTGGCACAGGACGAAACCCAGGTACCCAAGGCCAATGCGCGCGGCGGGGCGATCGGGCTCGGTTTCCGCGTGCCGCTGGTGGTGGCTTCGCCCTGGTCGCGGGGCGGGAAGGTGTGCTCGCAGGTTTTTGATCATACTTCGATCATTCAGTTCCTCGAAGAATTTACCAGCCATAAGTCGAAGAAGCAGGTGAAAGAAACGAACATTACCGAATGGCGGCGGACGATATGCGGCAATATGAGCACGGTGTTCCAGCCTTTCGACGCGTCGGCGTACAAAAAGCCGCAACCGGTAAACCGTGACGAGATCCTGACGACCATCCATAAGGCGCAGTTCAAGGAGGCGCCGGCGAATTTCAAGGTATTGAATGCCGCAGAAGTGGGTAAAATCAATGCCAATCCGGCTGGTTCGCCGTTTTTGCCCAAACAGGAACCGGGTACGAGGCCGTCGGTGGCGCTTCCCTACGAATTGTATGTGAATGGGGCGCTTTCGGCGGATAAGAGCGCTTTCGCGGTCCGTATGCATGCGGGGAATAAGGTATTCGGTGGGCAATCCGCCGGCGCGCCTTTTATCATTTATGCCCTCAACCCGTACGAAGGCGAGGTGCTGCGGGTATGGAATTACGCCGTAAAGGCGGGCGATACGCTCACGGAAAACTTCAAACTGGCAGGTTTTGAAAACGGAAAGTACCATTTGAGGGTGTATGGCCCGAACGGCTATTTCCGTGAGTTTGCGGGCAATGCGCAGGAGCCGGAGGTAACGGTCAGTTGCGGGTATGTTCTGGATAAAAAGGGCAAGCCAACCGGGGAGTTGGAGCTGGTTTCGATCAATAAAAGTAAAAAGGCGCTGAAACTCCGCATTGCCGACAACAGCTACCAGCAGAAAAGCATCGAAGTAAGCCTGCCCGGCGACGCCACAGTGAAAACGCTCATCCCGGCCGCACCAGGCCATCAATGGTATGATTTCAACGTTCATCACGGCGATGCCGATGTGGTAAGGCGTTTTGCCGGACGTGTCGAAACCGGCAAAGAGGGCATTACCGACCCCTTTATGGCCAATACGACGAGCAAAATTTGATCGACGGCATAAAGAAATCGCCGGGTTGGGCCTTATTCAGTAAAATCCAACCCGGCGATGCTCCCAAAACTGATTGCAATCTGCGCGTTCCTGGCGCTGCTGTCGATCCAGCCCGTTTCGGCACAAAAAAAGAAGGGTACCGATCCTATTTACGCCCGGCAGAACCTCATTGCCTGGTGCATTGTGCCGTTCGATTCCAAAGAGCGCAGTCCCGTGCAGCGGGCCGAAATGCTCAACAAACTGGGCTTCACCATGCTCGCGTACGACTGGCGCGAAAAACATATTCCCGAATTCGACGCCGAGCTCGAAGCGTTGAAAAAGCACCATATCAAATTACAGGCATTCTGGCTGTATTCGGGGCCTAATCCTGAAAACGACAAGAACCTGCCCATTATCCTCGATCTGCTGAAACGGCATAAAGTCAAAACCGAAATATGGTGTATGATCGGCGGGATCAGGGACATGGACAAAATGACCCAGCAGCAGAAGGTGGAAGCGGTGGCGAAACCGGTTGCTTACATTGCCGACAAGGCGGCCGAAATCGGCTGTACCGTAGGGCTTTATAACCACGGAGGTTGGTACGGAATGCCGGAGAACCAGCTGCAAGTGATGGAGTACCTCAAAAGACCGAACATCGGGATCGTCTATAACCTGCACCATGCCGAGGAAGATATCGCCCGTTTTCCAAAGTTCTTTCCCCAAATCCTGCCGCATTTAATGGCGGTCAACCTCATGGGGCTTAAAAAAGGAAATCCCGTGAAGGTAGTCCCCGTCGGCGATGGCGACGCTGAGGCGGAAATGATCCGCATCATCCGCGAAAGTAGCTACCGTGGCCCGATCGGCATTATCAATGAAGAAACCGCCCCCGACGCGGAAGTAGGGTTGACAATGAATGTCGACGGTTTGAAGAAAATACTCAAAGAGCAGGGGGATGCGGGGGCTTTGAGAACTTATAAATAGTCAGGAGTGGTCAGGAATAGTCAGGTGCACCTGACCAATTCTACCGCGCCCTATTCTGCTCCGTTTCCCCCGTGGACCTGCTGTTAAACGTGATTTTTCCCGATCGTCCGAAACGGTACACCGCGCTGATGCCGAAGAATGCGGTGGAGTAGGTGCGATGGTAGTAAATGTTGGTCGCGCCGACGCTGTATTTGCCGTGCACGTGGCTTTGGTGAAAGATGTCGTTCGCTGTGAGCCTGATTTTCAATGCGTTTTTCAGGAAATCTTTTTCGACACCCAGGGTTACCGTCGACCGGCTGAAATCATTGTAAAGCCCCTGTGACCTTTCGCTCAGGTACCAGGCCATGAGCTGGATTTTAAAAATGTGGTTAACATCGAATGTATTGCTGGTGTAGGCGTAAAGTTGCGGCCTGGGTTTGAGGATTTCGAATCCATATTCGTTGTCGATCAGGTTGTTGCGGCTCACAGTGACGGTATTGGTGGTGTTCCACCAGGCGATGTTGAATGTAGCGGAGGCCGTAATGAATACGGAGTGCTCTTTGGCCAGGTTAATGGCTTTGAGAATGTAGCTGTTGGGCGAATCGCCGCGCAATGCGGCACCGCTGATCCTGTCTTTCGTGTACGTGTACCCTGCACGGATATCGAGCTGCTTGTATTGCAGGCCGGTTTCAAACGTATGGATTTTCTCGGGTTGGAGGTTGGGATTGCCTTCGATGGTGGTGAACGGGTCCTGGTAAATCACAAACGGATTGAGCGCCTGGTAGCGCGGACGTGTGATCTTTGCGACGTAAGAAATGCGGCCTTGCAGGCGGTTGGGGAAGTTTTTGCTGATAAAGAGATTTGGAAAAACATTGAAATAGCGATCCCCGATATCCTGCCCGCCCCGCGCGGAGGTGTTAAGCGAGTAAGTGGTGTATTCGCCGCGCAGGCCGGCACCGAATTGTAAATTGGCCTTTATTTTTCCCTGATAATTGAGATACGCCGCCGGCACCTTCTCGCGGTACCGGAAATTGCTGCTCAGCCCCGGGTCAGGCACGAACGGGCCGTCTTCGGTAGAAACCATGAAATCGGTGCCCGAGCCATTGTCTGCATAGCTGAACTTCGCCCCGGTTTCAAGCTTGCCGCCATTTTGGAGTGCTTTGGTATAATCGAGCTGGGTGCTGGAAATGCTGATCCGAACGAGCACATCATTGAGCAGGTTCCGGTGCGTGGCGCTGTCGTCGGTGAGGCTGTTTTCGGCAATGCGGTCGTGCTGGTCTGTTTTAAAGCGGGCATACTGGCTCCCGATAAACAATGCGGAGCCCAGTGTGTCCAGCGCTTGCTGGAAATTGAGCGTAACGGCATGGTTCCAGCGTTCCTCGTCTTTGGCGATGCGGCTTTGGTAAAAACTGCTTCCCCGCAGGTCGGTGAGCGAGTTGCTGCTGTTCTGGCTACCGCCGAGGCTGTTCAGGTTGCCCTTGTAGTGGAGCGAGATGTAGCTGTTTTCTTTCAGGTTCAACTGCGCACCGGCACCGAAATTGGAATAGTTGCGCAGTTTGCGTTGCCAGTCGGTAGTAAGGTCGGAATGGAGGTATTCGGTGGGGGAGGGGCGGGTGCGCGTGGTGTGCAGCACTTCGCGGCTATTGCCGGTTTGGAGGGCGTAATTGGCTTGCAACGACAGCCTGTTGCGCATGTACTGCCCGTCGGCGAGGGTATTGAGCTCGCTGCCCGCGAATTGCGTGTAGGCATACTGCTGGGTTACCGAGCCTGTCATGCCGCCATCCACAACCTGTTTGGTAATGATATTGATCACCGCTTTCCCCTCGGCATCGTACCGGGCCGACGGGTTGGGGATCACTTCCACCCGGGCAATGCGGCTCACGGGAATGGCCGCCATTTGTTCATAGGTAATGGCCTGCCCATTCAGGAAAATCAATGCCTCTCCGCGCCCCGCCACACCTGCACGGCCTTCGGTGAAGATAATGCCCGGCGACCTCCCGAGCAGTTCCGTGGCCGAGGTGCTTCCTGCCAGAATACTGCCCGCAACCTGGATTTCCGTGGTGCCGTTGGTGCCCTGCCGCACGAGCGGCGCTTGTCCGCGGACGGTCACGCCTGCAAGCGCTTGCACATGCTCGCGCAGGAGGATGGTACCGAAGTCGATGTGCGTCCGGCCGTTCCGGCTAATAACGATCAGGGTGTCGGCAAGACCGACGCTGCTCAGCCGCAGGACAGTGGTTTCGTGTTCGATACCGGTAAAAGTAATGCGCCCATTCTCGAACGGTGCGCCCTGCAACAGAGCGGAGTCGGGCAGGGCCAGCAGCCGCGCATACACAGCGACTTGCTGCCGGTTAGGGCCGGCCACGCTGCCGGAAACAGCGTGACGGTTTTGGGCAATGGCGATTTGGGTAAACAGAAAAAGGATGGAGAAAAAGATGCCGGAAAGCTTCATGGCTGGGACAATGGATCTGGTTTGAAGCAAAAATCCAAAGCCCGCCGTTTCCGGAGGTATGCAAATGGCAAATCAGGAGTACGGATTTATAAATTCGTACCGCCGTTAATCGGTAATGGGTTGGTTAATAGTGAATTGATAGGCCGATGGCGTAGTGCCCTTCACCTTCTTGAATGCGGCGAAAAAGGTGGATTTGGAATTGAAACCTACCTCGTAACCGATCGCTTCGAGCGTCAGATGTTGCTCGGTGGCGATCATTTTACAGGCTTCGGCGATGCGCCACTCATTGATATACGTCGTGAAATTCTTGCCCAGGCCGTCGTTCAGCAATGCCGAAAGCTGGTGGCCCGATGCCTGTATTTCGCGCGAAAGATCGTGCAGTTTCAGGTCGGGATTTTTGTAAATGGCTTTTTCGGTCATCACCTTTTCCAGCTTGCCAAGCCATATTTCCGCATCGCCTTCATTGAGTTTTTTGGCGACGGGTTTATCAGGCAAAAGCAAAAACAGCTCGTCCGTTTTTTTCTTATAAATGACCAGCGTGATCATCAGGTAAAGGATCAGCGAAAAGGCGATCGAACCGCTGATATACGACGCGAACGGCGCGTTGATCAGCGAAGAAAAATACAAAAGGAAGATGAGCACATTACCCAGGAAAATCATGGAAATCCAGGTTTCGGCGGGTTTCATGACATAAGAACGCCGGAACAGTTTGCGCAGCAGACCGCGGATGAGCATGCCCGACGCAAGCAGGAAGCCGAACCACTGCACGTAAATCAGCCTCGCAATCACTTTATTCCACAAAACCGGGTATTCGGAATAGGGTACGGCAATACCCACCGCGAGCGTCAGTGCTGCGAGGGCAAGGAGCGTCCAGGTCCAGCCTTTGGGCGTTTTTTCCAGGGGCGTAATGGCGGACCGCACGAAATAGTACAAAAACGGGCCTATAAAGAAGCAGGCGGAAAGGCCGATTTGCAAGTAAATCCTGGGCAGGCCTCCATCGAAATACAAACAGACGGATTTGGCGATCCGGACGCTGGATGCCAGCAGTAAACCTGCCAGAAAGTTGTTGGCGAGGTATTTCTTTTGGGTGAAAAACAGCAGGAATATCCCCAGGAGAATGCCGTTGAATGCACCCAGCGCGCTGAAAAAGAACAGGAGCTCTTTGCCTATATCCATAAAACAGAACCGATTGTATCCCAAATGTAACTGTTTGATACCCGGTTTTCAAGCCCTGCCTGCGACTTGTCCGCTTTGATGACAAGGATGTTCGGAATCGGACATCGATCGGGCCGTTTTCAATCCCGAAAACCCATTTTCAAATGGATCAGCGCTACTTTTGAAATTTGGCACGGCATTTGCTCGACATTATAGGAATAAATGCTTTTAGCCATGAAAAGAACATTTTTGGGAGAACTGGAAGAGGTCGTGTTGCTGACGGTGGCGGTGCTGGCGGAGGAAGCCTACGCCGTGACCGTCGCGCAGGAGCTCGATCAGAAAGCGGGGCGGGCCGTAGGGTTCAGCACTGTACACACCACCTTGCAGCGATTGGAGGAAAAGGGGTTCCTGTCGTCCGAAATGGGCGGGGCTACGGCTGAGCGGGGCGGTCGCCGCAAACGTTTTTTCCGCGTAACCGCGTTCGGCCGCAAGGCGCTGCGTGAGGCGAAAGAGGCCAGAGAGGCGCTGTGGAATGCCATGTCGCCGGATACACTTCAACTAATGGCCCGCTGAATATGGACCCGAAGCCACACGCCACCGGGCGGGGCCATGGAGGGCCGCCGCGCTGGGCCGCGAGCCTGCTGGCCCGCTGGGCGCACCCCGATACCCGTGAAGAATTGCAGGGCGATATGCTCGAAATGTATACCTATTGGCTTGAAAGCCTCGGCAAACCGGCTGCCGACCGGAGGTACGCCCTCGCGGCGATACGCCTCATGCGCCCGTTTGCCCGCCCGAAACGACCATCCGACTATTCCGAAACCTATTCATTTAGTGCAGCCATGATCCAGAACTATTTCAAAATTGCATTCCGTAACCTGCTTAAAAGCAAAACGTTTTCAGCCATTAACGTCCTCGGGCTCGCGCTCGGGATGGCTTGCAGCCTGATGATCATGCTCTGGATCCGCGACGAGCGGGCCGTAGATGCTTTTCACGCGAACAAAGACCAGTTGTACCGCATTTATATGCGCGAGTATTTCAGCGGGAAAGTGCAGGGGGTGATCTGGACGCCGGGGCTGCTTGCCGAGGAATTGAAAAAGTCGGTGCCTGAAATCGAAATGAGCACGCCGTATTCCTGGACCGCCCAGCAGACTTTTTCCGTAGGCGACAAAATACACAAGCAAGCGACCAACTGGGCGAGTGCGGATTTTTTCAAAATGTTCAGCTACAAGTTGTTGCAGGGTACTGCCGAAGGCGCATTGCACGACCGTGGCGACATCGCCATTTCGCGTAATATGGCCGAGGCGTTTTTCGGAAGCCCGGAGGCGGCCGTCGGAAAGGCGATCCGGTACGATAACCGCAAGGAAATGACCGTTTCCGCTGTTTTTGAGAATATCGGGGCCAACAGTTCGCTGCAATTCGATTGCCTGATGACCTGGGACGCCTACGTCGACGACAATGGCTGGACCAAAGACTGGCGCAATACCGACCCTTTGACCCTCTTCAAACTGCGAAAAGACGCCGATCCCGCGAAAGTGGAAGCAAAATTGCTCCACCTGCTCGACAAGACCAAACGCGACGAAGGGAAGCCCTATAAAACGCAGCTGGCCATGCAGCCGTTTCACGAATATTACCTCAACAGTACCATCAAAGATGCCAAAATGGATGGCGGGCGTATCGAGTACGTGCGGTTGTTCAGTTTCGTGGCGGTATTCATCCTGCTCATTGCTTGCATCAATTTCATGAACCTCGCCACCGCACGCTCGTCGCGCCGCGCGAAGGAGGTGGGGGTTAGAAAGGTTGTGGGTGCGATGCGCTCCATGCTCGCCGGGCAGTTTATGGGTGAGGCGTTGCTGATCGCGACGCTGTCGGCGATATTGGCGGTAGTGCTGGTAGTCTTGCTGTTGCCGGCATTCAACAGCCTTACCAGCAAGCAAATAGTTATGCCCTATTCGGAGCCGATGTTTTGGGGTATTATCGCGGGCCTGCTCGCCGCGACGGGCCTGTTGGCGGGGAGTTACCCCGCATTTTTCCTGTCGTCGCTCAATCCGGTACGCATTCTGAAAGGCGCTTTGAAATTCGATTCGAGCTCCGTGTGGGTGCGGCAGGGGTTGGTGGTGTTCCAGTTTGCGCTGTCGGTGATCCTGATCGTCGGTATGATCATCATTTACCGGCAGGTAGGGTTTGTACAAAGCAAAAACCTGGGCTTCGACCGCGAGAATCTGGTTTATTTCCCGATCGAGGGCGAGTTGCTCAACAAATTTGATTTGCTGAAAGAGCAGCTTTCGCAGGTTGCCGGGGTGAAACTTGTCTCGAACATGACTGCCACGCCCGCGTCCAATGGCAACGGCACGGAGGGTATTACCTGGCCCGGGAGCGATCCGAATGCACAGGTACGGTTCACGCCGGTGGGGGTGGGGTATGATTTTACCAAAACCATGAACCTGAAAATGGCGGCCGGCCGCGATTTCTCGAAGGATTTTCCCACCGATTCGCTGGCGGTGGTCGTCAACGAAACGGCCGTAAAAGTGATGGGGCTTAAAGAGCCCGTTGGGAGTGTGATCAACTGGGGCAAGACCAAGGTGCATATTGTAGGTGTGCTGAAAGACTTTCATTTCCAATCGCTGCACACGGCTATTCGTCCGCTGATTGCCTCGCTGGATGCGCGCCATCCGCAGGGTAGTGCCATTATCCGTATCCAGGCAGGCAAAACCCCCGAAACGCTGGCTGCAATAGAGCGGATATGCAGAAAACTCAACCCGAATGTGCCATTTACCTATGCATTTACCGACCAGGAATATGCCCGTCAATACCAGAGCGAGCAGATCGTCGGCAAACTGGCGGGGTATTTCGCATTCCTGGCGATATTCATTTCCTGCCTCGGGCTGTTCGGTCTTGCGGCTTTCACCGCCGAACAACGTACCAAGGAAATCGGCGTGCGCAAAGTGCTGGGCGCTTCGGTAACGGGGATTGTCGGGCTGCTTTCCAAGGACTTTCTCAAACTGGTCGTCATGGCCATTGTACTGGCCTCTCCCGTCGCCTGGTACATTATGAAGCAATGGCTGCAAGGCTTCGCCTACCAGATCGACATCGAATGGTGGATGTTCGCGCTTGCAGGCTTGATCGCGGTGCTGATTGCCGTTTTTACGATCAGCTTCCAGTCGGTGAAGGCGGCGATGGTAAACCCGGTGCGGAGTTTGAAGAGCGAGTAGGCCTCAACCCCCCGCTATACTTTTGGATACTGCGCCGGACGTGTCACACCGGAATCTATACGGTGTGTTCGCGGTTGTGTTTTTGACGCTGCGACGGATTCGCGGCACCGGAAACAAAGACGAAAATCAAACAGGAAATGGAAATAGGAATCAGCATGTTCGGGGATCTGGCATTTAACAATGCAACCCGTTCTTTTCAGTCGCCGCAGGAGCGCTTGCAGGATATGTTGGAGGAAATCAAGCTGGCCGATGAGGTGGGGCTGGACGTGTTCGGAATTGGCGAGCACCACCGGCCGGATTTCGCGGTGTCGACACCCGAGATCATTCTCGCGGCGGCGGCTTCGGTCACTAAAAACATCAAACTGACCAGCTCGGTCACCGTATTGAGCTCCGCGGACCCGGTGCGGGTTTACCAGAATTTCTCGACCGTCGACCTTATTTCGGGCGGCCGCGCGGAGATTACGGTGGGCCGGGGCAGCTTCATCGAGTCGTTCCCGCTGTTCGGGTATGATTTGAATGATTACAACGGCCTGTTCACTGAAAAGCTGCAATTGCTGAAAGAAATCAATGAAAACGACGTGATCACCTGGAAAGGCAAGTTCCGCGCGACCCTCGACCGGCAGGAGGTTTTGCCCCGGGCCGTGAACAACAACCTCGAAATATGGGTGGCGGTAGGCGGTACGCCGCAATCGGTGGCGCGGGCTGCGAGGCTTGGTCTGCCATTGATCATCGCCATTATAGGAGGTATGCCTTCGCAGTTCCAGCCGTTTTTTGAATTATATAAAACAGAATACCTGGAAGCAGGCCACGATCCGGCTAAAATGCAGCTTGCGACGCATTCGCACGGGCTGGTAGGGCAGGACGGAAAGGCATTGAGCGATTTGTACTTCCCTTCCTATGCGGCACAAATGGACCGCGTCGGCCGCAGCCGGGGATGGGCGCCTTACACGCGTACGCAGTTCGAAGGCGGGCAAAGCCGCAATGGCGCATTGTTCGTAGGTGAGCCCAACGAGGTGGTGGATAAGATCCTGTACCATCAGGAGATGTTCGGGCTTACGCGCTTTCTCATGCATACGGACGTGGGTGCGCCTGCGCATAAGGATCTGATGAAGTCGATCGAGCTGCTCGGAACACACGTTGCACCGGCGGTTAAAAAGGCTCTTGTAGTGAATCAGTGACGTTTTTGAAGCGGGTGTCGCAAACGCACCCGCTTTTTGTCGCAACAGGCATCGCTCCGTTTCCCGGAAACCCGGCAACTTTGTAACATCAATCATCACTAAGAAACACAAAGAAATGGAAGCGACAACACAACCTGTAACTGTAAAAGCGATTATCAATGCACCGGTAGCGGACGTCTGGAACAAATGGAATGCACCGGAGCACATTACCCAATGGTGTTTCGCATCCGACGATTGGCATGCCCCTTACTCGGAGAACGATGTGCGTGTAGGAGGCAACATCAAAACCACTATGGCTGCGAAGGACGGCAGTTTCAGCTTCGATTTCGGTGGTACTTACACCGAAGTGGAGGAAAACCGCTATCTGGCCTATACTTTGGGCGACGGCCGTAAAGTGACGGTTCTATTCGAACAGGATGGTAACGGCACCAAAGTGGTAGAGACTTTCGACCCTGAGAACACGCATCCGGTCGATTTCCAGCAGGCAGGCTGGCAGGCTATTCTTGATAATTTCAAGAAATATGCGGAGAAATAATTCGCAGATTGACATGCTCTTGTAGGCACGCGGCCCGGTCGGTAAGATCGGGCCGCTGTTTTTTGGCTCAAATTAAATACAATACTTTTTGACCATATCATACTCGTACCCCTTCCGGCATGCCAGCCGGTAGAGCAGCGGCAGGAACGGGTTGATCAACGCCTGTTTCCCGGCAAGCCGCATGTCGCTGATCATCAGCACGACGGACGCCCGCAAGAGGTCGTCCCAGCTCTTGATCTCCGACCGCCCATCGTTGGCCAGGCCGTAAAGCATTCGTAATGCATATTCGAACCCCTCGTGTCCGGGCCGGATCACGACGCGGAAGCGGATTGGTTTCGAACCCGGGTTGGCGAAATTATGAGGCACTCCAACAGGGACCGTATAGCGCTCTCCGGGTTCGAGGAGCAGTTTGTTCCGGCCGAGCTGCACTTCGAGCGCGCCGTCGAGAGGGATGAATGTCTCCGTAAAATTCAAGTGCTTATGCAGGCCGTTGCCGCCGCCCGGCCGGAGTTCGATCTCCATTTCCGACAGCCGGTTTCCGCTTTCGGCGGCGGTAGTGATGAAGGTCACGGTGTATTCGGGATTGGAAATGACGCGTTGCAGCGTCTTCCTTTCCATGACTGCCTGTTCGGTAAAAGTTTCCATGGCTTTTTGACTAGTTTTGATTGACAATACAAAATAACCAGGTCGGAGGCCGGCGATCGATGACGTTTTGCGACAGGAATATGATACTTTACGCCAATTGAATGGTCAGGTGTAGTCAAGAGTTGTCAAGTATGGTTTGATTATCCAGGATTTCAAATAGGCCGCGACCAGGTCACTCATTCAAAACTAATTTCCGTATGTACGGGACAGTCCGGGTTCTGAGGAACATCATTTACGCCGCCGCCGAAAAGGGGGGCGACCTGAACAAACTCTGCGCTGCATTGGGCATCAGGCCGGGGGAACTTCACGACGCCGAAAAGCGGATTGAAGGCTTGCGCCCGATCGTGGATTTATGGAAAGAGGTGGTAGCCGCTACCGGCGATCCGGTCTTTGGCTTGCATTTGGGGCAGGTCAACAATCCGTCCATTTTTGGGGCGCTGGGTTACCTCATGCAAAGCTGCCGGACGCTGAAAGAGGCTTATGCAGAGGTAGTCAAATACCAGCAGACGGTTTCAGGCTGGATATCTTACGACGTAATCGCGGGCAAGGAGCTCGAACTGATTTTCAGGGTCAACCCGCTGTGGCAGGAGGCATCTCCCGAAACGGCACGGCAGGGCGTAGAAATGGCAATGGGCGGTGTTTGGAACTACATGTACATTCTCACGGGCAAAAAGATACACCCTTTACGGGCCGAGCTCGCGCATCAGAGTCCGGTATCGAGGGGCAGCTATGAGGAGGTATTGAAATGCCCGGTCGCTTTTGGCAAAACACAGAACAAGGTGGTGTTCGAGGGGGCCGTGGCCGAAATGCCGCTCATCAGCGCCGATGAATCTTTGTATGCCTCGTTCGCACAGATACTGCGCGAAAAAAGTGCGGCCAGCGGTCAGTCGGAGAGGTTTGGCGGGCAAATCAGGACGGTGATCGCGCGCGACTTCGGCGGTAAAATCCCTTCCCTCGAAATCATCGCCGCGCACATGAACATGAGCGAGCGCTCTTTTCAGCGGCGTTTGCGGCAGGATGGCGAAAGTTACCGCGCACTGGCCGCGGAGGTCAAGAAGGAGCTGGCCGTCAATCTTTTGCAGCATACCGACGCGACTGTTCACGCCATTTCGGAGGTGTTGGGGTACGCCGAACCCAGCGCATTCCACCGCGCATTCAAGAACTGGACGCAGACCAGCCCGGGGCAACAGAAGCATTTGCCCGGCTCACCAGAAAAATAGTAGATCACAGTTAATGCTACTTTATTACTTTTGATGTTCAGAATTCAAAAGTAAATGCAATCCCGAATAACATCCCGTCTCTCCAACCGCCAAAAATGGGAACTTGGTCTGGGCTTCGCGGTCATATATGTGCCGATACGCATCTATATGAACGTTTTACAGATCGACATGCCCACTTTCCTGCATCGGCTGCCGTTGTGGACGATGGAGCTGGCGTTCAGTATCGCCTTTTTCATTCTGTGGATCAACGTTATCGAGTGGCTTCAATACATTACCTCCCGTTTTCTGGGGGAGGATTTTCCCGAACGTTTTCGTGTGGTGAACCAGGCCATCATGCTCGTCGTCGCGATCGGGCTGGCGATGGTGTTCAACCATTGGTACCGCTACCTCTGGCACTGGATGGAGGCGGTTTTTGAAAAAGGGAGCTTCGATGTATTGCCCATTACCCTGAACAAGACACCGGTGCTGAAACAGCGGGCCAATACGAGCATTACAGTACTTGCGCTGATGGCGGAGTATTATCTCGCGGCCAACAAGCGCGTGTACGAGCGCCTGCAAAGGGTGGTGATCAACGAAGAGCGTTTGCAGAAAGAGAATGCGACAGCCAATTTCAATGCATTGAAGAACCAGGTAAGCCCGCATTTCCTTTTCAATAATTTCAGTGTGCTTACGACGCTCGTCGAAACTAACCAGGAGCTTTCCGTCAAGTTTATCAACCAGCTTTCGAAGGCCTACCGGTATATTCTGGAAAAATCGGTTTACGACTCCATCAAACTGGCCACGGAGATTGAATTCCTGGAAACCTATATGTTCCTGCTGATGATCCGGTTCGAGAACAAGCTCAGCCTGGATATCCGGATTTCCTGCCAGGAGAAAGATAAATACTCGATCGTGCCGCTCACATTGCAATTGCTTGTGGAGAATGCGGTGAAGCATAACCGGATGTCGGCCAGTAACCCGCTGCTGATCACGATCGGTGTGGAGGGCGATTACCTGGTGATCAGCAATCCGCTGCAAGTCCGCGAGCTGCCCGAATCGTCGACGAGGCTCGGCCTTCAGAATATTGTGAACCGCTATAAATTGCTGATCGACAAGCCGGTGATGGTCGATAAGACCGACGGCTGTTTTACCGTTAAAGTGCCGCTGCTTTCATGAATGTGCTTATTATAGAGGATGAATCGCTGAGTGCCAACCGCCTGGAAAGCCTGGTTGGGAAATATGATCCCAAAATCAATGTGATGGCGAAACTGTCGTCGGTAAGGGAAAGTATCCAGTGGTTGAGCGATGCCGGTAACATACAGCCGGACCTGATTTTCATGGATTTGCACCTGGAAGACGACCTGGCATTCAAGATCATCGAGGAGCTGAAACTGACCATCCCCATTATTTTCACAACGGCCTACTCCGAATATACGCTCAAAGCATTCAAGGCCAACGGCATCGACTATTTGCTGAAACCGGTTGACAAAGCCGAACTTACCACGGCGATCGACAAGTTCGTGGCATTGCATGGCAAATCCGCGACTACGCCCGCCCCTGATTTCGCGGCGCTCATGGCCATGTACCAGTCGGGTAATGAAGAGGGTTACAAAGAGCGATTCCTGGCCTCGGCCGGCCCGAAGCTTTTCAGCATCCGCACGAGCGAAATTGCTTATTTCACCATCGAGCAGAAGGCGACGTTCCTCCGTACCTTCGACGGCCAGCACCTGGCGATGGATTACAGCCTCGATAAACTGGCGCAACTGCTTGACCCCAAGGAGTTTTTTCGCATTAACCGCTCGCTCATCATCGCATTGAACAGCATTCGCTCCATCTACACGGTTTCCGCCGGCAGGTTGAAGCTCGAACTAACGCCGGCCACCTCGCAGGAAGTCTTCGTGAGCGGCGACCGCATGGCCGATTTCAAGCAATGGCTGGGAAAATAGTTTCCACTGCGACGGTGGCGCAACCGTTTTCGTTCTTCCCCGCAAAGCTGGCATTCGGCTCCTGAAATCCGGCATTGGGCACCTTTGATTTTTTGGTTTCGGTAATGGTAAACATCTTTGGTTACTGACTGTGTTTTTGCGAAAACCAACAGTAAGTTGACCATAAACCTAAACCCTGTGTTTCGTGGACGTCGCGAAAGGCGGACACGGGATGAGGTGACTATTCCTAAACCCTTCTTCAACGTGATGAAAGAACTCAATATCGATCAGACCCTGAACCTGGTAAGCTGCGAAGCCCGCGAGCTCGAACAGTCATCCCGCTACGGCGGCTTGTTTGGTATTGCATTTGTCACGGAAGGGGAGGGTGTTTTGTCCTGCGACGATGACTCGTGGCACTACGAAGAGCAGGCGATCTTTCTCCTTTCCCCCGGCCACCCAATCCATTTCAAGTCCTTTTACAGGACCAATTTGCTCACTATCTTCTTCGATCCGTTCCGCATCGCCGGGGCGGCGGATCCTCTCAACAGCTTTACAGGCATGTTCCGCGCCGTGCGGGATTTGTTTTCGGTGCCCAGTTTCCTGCGCCAGAAAGAACTCCGCAGCGAAACCGACCGGTTGGCCGTTACGCACCTGGTTCGTCTGATCGAAACAGAGCTGGCGCATTTGCAGGACAACAGCCGCGAGCTGGTTGCGAACTCCGTGGCATTGCTGGTGAACCTGGTGAAACGCAACCTGCCGGAAGTGCAGCGTCACGAGACTGCCGCGCAATACAGCGAAGAAACCGACCGCGTGCTAGGCGACGTCCGCAAAATGCTGGAACGCACCGAACACCTGACCATTCAGGAAATAGCCGCCGCAATGAACATGTCGCAATACAATCTCAACAAGCTGGTGATTAAAGGCACCGGCGAGACGTTGAAGGCGATTATTTCACGTTTCCGGTCGGAACTTTCCCGGGCGAACCAGCTGGCGGACCATAGACCATAGTCGGCGATCGATCGTCCATGGTCAGCTAGTTCTCTCTGTTATTCTTTCGGACTCCTGCGCCATCAATTCCCTTCCATAGGCTTCCAGCGCTTCAATGGCCGGAAGCGACTGCATCGCTCTTTCCGTAAGGGCGTATTCTACCCTTGGCGGCTTTTCGCGGAAAATGGTGCGGGTTAGCATGCCTTTCTTTTCCAGGTCGCGGAGCTGGGTGTTCAGCATTTTATCGGTAATGTGCGGGATTGTGTTTTTGAGGTCGCCGTAACGTACCGGACCGTTGGCGAGGGCGCGGATGACCGGGATTTTCCAGGTCCCCCCGATGTACGACATCGCGAATTCAATGGGGCTGTAATAGACCCGTTTATCGTGGATGAAATCTTGCATACCCCAAATTAAGGGAATTGACAGATATCGATTCCGGGGTATATCCTTTATCGTCAAAAAAGTATGTAAAAGGAAATTTAAAACCCGATGCGCTAGGTTTGCGAGCTGAACCAAAAAGCCATTTTGATGCAACAAAAAGATTGGACTACCGTGCCGGTATTGCCTTGCAAGGCGATTGGCGAAACGCTCGCATTCTGGGAAAACCTGGGTTTCACGATTACCTACCGGCAAGACAGGCCGTACCAATACGGCGTCGTCGAACGGAACGGGCACCAGCTGCATTTTGTACGCGTAAAAGGTGCTGACACGGGTTATACCGGCTGCCTGATGATGGTACAAAATGTAGAAGAAGCATACGCAAACTTCTCCCGCGCACTGAAAGCACGGTTTGGAAAGGTACCCAACACCGGTATCCCTAGGATTTCAAGAATGCGGCCCGGACAATCCCGCTTTACCATCACCGATGTTTCGGAAAACGCCGTCATCGTGATCCAGATAGGCGAAAAAGACCAGGTCGAATATGAAGACGCCGACCCGGCTACCCTCACGCCGTTGCAAAAAGCAATTTCCCTCGCATTACGCCTGCGCGATTTCAAAGAGGATTTCCCGGCTGCCGCGAAAGTGCTGGATGCCGCTTTGGCGAAAATAGACGACCGGGAAACGGAAGCAGACCTGGCGAAGGCGAAGGCAATCCGGCGTTCGTTGTATTGAACATGGACCGCTGACCGCCGACCACTACCCGCACATGCTAAAATCCGTCAATAAATGATTAAAACCCGGTACGTATTCGCGGAGATTTTGGGGTAATTTTGGTAAAATCCAACCTTAATATCCTGAATCCTATGACGCATTTGTACGTGACGCGCACGCGTTGGGCGGTTTTTCTTTTTTGCTGGCTGGTAGCTTTCGGAGCGACGGCACAATCCTCCAAATCGAAATTTAACCTATATGAACAAACCAGCGAGGTCGCCGGGCTGGTGATCCAGTATGCGCAGGACATTCGTGCGGTGAAATATTTTTATGGACCGATGCCCACGGGTGCCCGCGCGCAGCAAGGCGGAGGTTCTGCATTGAACTCGCCGGAACAACGGAAAAGGCTGCGGGAGGTGGATAATGACTACCTGGCGAAGCTGACAAAGACGGATTTCAACGGCATGAGCATTTATGGCAAGGTGGATTACCTGCTGCTGAAACGCAATATCGACGACCATTTGCTGACCCTGAACCAGGAGGAAAAGGAGTACGGGCAAATTGAAAAGTACATTCCGTTCGCGGCCGGGATTTATGAACTGGAAAAAGGCCGCCGGCGCGGCGCAACGGTGGACGGCCAGGCGGTAGCGGCACAGCTGAACGACTTGCAGAAGGCCGTGAAGCAGGCCGAAGAGTCGTTCAAAAAGTTGGAATCGATCGATATGCCGCTGTCGCGGATGGGTGTGGAGGCGGTTACCGGCCTGGAAGTGCGTTTGAAAAGTACATTTGAGTTTTATAATGGATATGATCCGCTGTTTACATGGTGGGTACCGAAACCTTACAAAACGCTGGACAGTACATTGCTTGCCTATTCGAAGCTGATCAGGAGTAAGGGAAAGCTCAATACGACCCAGAAGGAGGATATCAGCGGCATTAAGGGTGTTCCGATCGGTCGGGAGGAGCTGATCCGGCAGTTGGGTACCGAGATGATCAGCTACACGCCCGACGAGCTGATCGAGCTGGCCAACAAGGAATTTGCCTGGTGCGACAAGGAACTACTGAAAGCCTCCGCCGAAATGGGTTTTGGAAATGACTGGAAAAAAGCGCAGGAGAAAGTCAAAAACAGCTATGTGCCGGCCGGTACCCAGCCCGAACTGATCCTGAAACTTTATAATGACGCAAAGGAATTTATCCTTAAAAACAACCTCATCGACTATCCGGAAATAGCCGACGAAACCTGGGGGATGCAAATGATGACGCCGGAAAGGCAACTCGTGAACCCGTTTTTCCTTGGCGGCAGGGATATCATCATCTCTTACCCGACGAACACCATGGCGCATGACGACAAGCTGATGAGCATGCGCGGCAACAACCCGTACTTCTCGCGCTCCACCGTGCATCATGAGCTGGTACCCGGCCACCATTTGCAGTATTATATGAACAGCCGATACAAATCCTACCGCAGCGATTTTCGCACGCCGTTCTGGACCGAGGGGTGGGCATTGTACTGGGAGCTGCTGTTGTACGACAAAGGTTTTGCCAAAACGCCCGAGGAACGGATCGGAATGCTTTTCTGGCGTATGCACCGTTGCGCACGCATTATTTTTTCGCTGAACTATCACCTTGGCAAATGGACGCCGCAGGAATGCATCGATTTCCTCGTCGACCGCGTGGGGCACGAGCGTGCGAATGCAGAAGGGGAGGTAAGGCGTTCGTTTGAAGGGAATTATAGTCCATTGTATCAGGTGGCTTACCTCATCGGCGGCTTGCAGTTGTTCAGCCTCAAAAAGGAGCTTGTCGACAGCGGCAAAATGACATTCAAGCAGTTTCACGATGCGGTGATGAAGGAAAATAACATGCCGATCGAGATGGTGCGGGCGACGCTCACCAACCAACCGTTGAAAGCAGACTTCAAGACCCAATGGAAGTTTTACCAGTTTAAATAACCTGTTCAATCACTCCTATATCATGAATTTCAAGAAAACACAACGGTGGCTCTGCCTGCTGGCGGCGCATTGCCTCGTCACAAGTGCGGTTGCCCAGCAATCCGGTCCGGTGAGGTTTACGGTCTCTATGTCCGAGCCGGCGAACCATACTTTCCATGTGACGATGGACTGGCAAGCCGGCGCAGCCGACAGTACACGGCTTAAACTCCCGGACTGGCAACCCGGCTATTACCAGCTGATGGATTACGCTTCGAATATCGATAAGCTGGTTGTCAAAGATGGGAATGGCCAAGCGCTGCCGTGGGTGAAATCGGGCAAGAACGGATGGGTAATTGCGACCAAAGGCGCACGTAACCTGCATGCGGAATACGATGTGAAGACGATGCGCAAGTTTGTGGCGACGAGCTACCTGGATGAGGAGCACGGCTACATTACGCCAGTAAGTATGTTTATGCATGAGGAAGGGAAACTTAAAACGCCTTCAGAGGTGGCGATAAAGCCTTACGGGAGCTGGAACCGCGTTGCGACCGGGCTTGACTCCGTGCCCGGGAAAGCATTTACCTACGTCGCTCCCGACTTTGATACATTGTATGACAGCCCGTTGCTCGTCGGCAATTTGGAAGAGTTGCCTGCATTCAAGGTGAAGGGAATCCCTCACCGTTTTATCGGCTACAAGCTAGGTAATTTTGACCGGGTGAGGCTGATGTCGGACATTCAAAAGATCGTCGAAAAAGCCTCCGGGCTCATTGGCGACATTCCTTACAAGCACTACACCTTCATCGCCATCGGCCCGGGGCAGGGCGGTATCGAGCATTTGAATTCGACCACGATTAGTTTCAGCGGTGATCAGTTGAATTCCCGCGGATGGAACGGCATGATGGGCTTCATCACCCATGAGTATTTTCACCATTACAATGTCAAGCGCATCCGCCCCGTCGAGCTCGGCCCATTCGATTACGACAAAGGCAGCAGAACCAATATGCTATGGGTGTCGGAAGGGCTCACCGTTTACTATGAGCCGTTGATCATGCGTGCAGCCGGACTGATGGGCGAACAGGAATTCCTGGATTTCTTCAAAAAACAGATCAGCAATGTAGAAACAAAACCCGGCCGCCTCTTCCAAACGCTTGCGCAGGCCAGCGCGGAAACCTGGTCCGACGGCCCATTCGGCCGCACCGGCGACGCCGTCAACAAAACCATTTCCTACTACCAGAAGGGCCCCGTGGTAGGCCTGCTTTTCGACCTTGCGATCCGTCACGAAACAAAAAACAAGCGCTCACTCGACGACGTGATGCGGAAGTTGTATCAGGATTTTTACATTAAAAAGGGCCGCGGATTCACCGAAGAGGAGCTGCGAGCCACGATAGAGGCGGTTGCAGGAACGAAATTGGATGAGCTATTCAGCTACATCTACACCACCGCCGAACCGGATTACAAGAAGTACCTCGGCTACGCCGGGCTGGAAATCGATACAACGACCGACACGCATTACGGGACGTTCGAGATCAGGAAAATGGTTTCGCCGAATGCTTTGCAGCGGGAGGTGTTTAAGGCTTGGAGTCGGGGGGAGTAATACCCTGGCTCAGATAGTATTCTTTGGGGAGGCCATATTTGGCTATTGCTTCGTTAGCCCTTTTCAATTGTTCAGGGAAAAGGTTTTTACCTTCAAAACGATCCAGGCTTTTGTCAATCTTGACTCTTGGCGTGGCTTTTTCTTTCTTGTTATTCATAGTGCGGCAAGTTTTGTTTTCTTGTTACTAAAAAACGTACGTACTTTCTATTCCTTGTGAATGGCTCCCAATTGCCCAAACTATTGTATCCGAAGATAGCGAATTCATCTGGCATATCCATTAGGTTTTGCGAGATTCCAATTTGATAGAGCCTGGTTCTGGCCTTAGTACTTCCCTCCGCAGCCACCCAGGCTTTCGGGTGATTTCGTATAAAATGCACCAGGGTTGAAGCGACTGTTGCTAAGACCTTTTCAGTATCATGGTTGTTGCTGACTGATAAGTCATCCAAATCGTCATCACAGTCCATATAGTTTCCGAATGCGAGGTTGTAAATGTTTTCAAATTGTGTGTTTGAATAGATGACAATCTTCTTTATTTCGCCTCGGGGGCCAACGCTCGTGAACTTATAAACGAAACGATTCGTGCCGGTTGTGTACTGATATTCTGGCTTTTTCAATGTTTGCAGGCTAGTGTATGTGCCTGCAAACATATTAAATTTTCACCCCCTCAAAGCCTCCACATCCGCCACACTTTTCACCAGTTCCTTCCCGAGTACCCTGTTGCCGTTTTCGGTGATCAACAGGTTGTCCTCGATGCGAATGCCCGTGAAATCGCGGAAGATTTCGAGTTTGTCGTAGTCGATGAATTGCGCGAGTTTGTTTTCGGCTTTCCAGCGGTCGATGAGCGTCGGGATGAGGTATAGGCCGGGTTCGACGGTGATCACGAAGCCGGGTTCGAGGGCGCGGCCCAGGCGGAGGGATTTCCAGCCGAAAGTGGTGCCTTTGACGAGGTCATCGGTATAGCCGACGTATTGCTCGCCCAGGTTTTCCATATCGTGTACGTCCAGGCCCATCATGTGCCCGAGGCCGCATTGGAAGAAGAGCGTGTGTACATCGTGTTCCACGGCCTCAGCAGGGTCGCCTTTGACGACGCCCATTTGTTTCATGCCTTCGACGAGTTTCGTGGAAGCCAATTTGTGAACGTCTTTGAACAAAACCCCCGGTTTGCAGGCTGCAATGGCCGCTTCCTGCGCGTTAAGCACGATTTCGTACATGTCTTTCTGCATGCCGGTGAACGCTTTACCCACCGGAATGGTGCGCGTGAGGTCGCCGCAGTAATGTATGGCGGTTTCGGCCCCGGCGTCACATAGCGCCATCTGGCCGTCGAGGAGAGCGAGGTCGCGTGCGTGGGTGTGCAGGATTTCACCGTTCACGGTCAGGATAACGGGGTAGGAGATGTCGCCGCCTTGCCCGATAGCCATCGCTTGGAGCTTGCCGGCGATTTCCTTTTCGGTCATGCCTGCGCGGGTGTCGCGCATGAAGGACAAGTGCATATCGACCGAGGTGTTCACGGCCTTTTCGAGCTCTGTAACTTCCTCGTCGGTTTTGTAAGAACGCATCGAAACCACGGCCTTAATGAGGCTTACCGATGCCTTTTGCGCCGCTTCGGATGGGCTGATATGCAGCCATTCCTGTAACTTCAGGTAATGCTCGCCGCGGTAAGGAGGCAGGAAATGAATGGTTTGCCCTTTCGATAATGCATCTTTCAGAAAACTGCCGACGGCGGAGGCTGGTTTCGTTTCGCTCACACCCACTTTGGCTGCTTTTTCGGCAAGCGCTTCCTTCGGGCCGGTCCATACGATGTCGTCGATGGTGAGCTCGTCGCCGAATATGATTTCACGGTCGTTGTCGAGGTCGATTACGGCGGTTAGCGACGCCTGGTCGATGCCGAAGTAGTAAAGGAACGTGCTGTCTTGGCGGAACGAATATACGTTATCGCGGTAGTTCATGCCGCTCTCTTCGTTGCCGAGGAGCAGGATCAAGCCTTTGCCGAGTTTGGATTGAAGCGTTTTTCTTCGGTTTAAGTATGTTGATTTGGAAAACATGGGATAAATGGATTTTGAAATACAATAAAAAATTTGCCCACCGAAACAAAGATACTTTGTCCGGTGAGCAAATAGGAACTACCTAACCCAAATTAATAAATGTATCAGTAGCCCAGGTTCTGTTTCAGATTGGGGTTTTTGTCGATTTCGTTCTGCGGGATCGGGAAGAGCGCGCGCTGGGCCGGTTGCGGGCGGTGGTTGAACCATTTCTTGGTCTCATACGCCCCGAAACGGATCAGGTCCTGACGGCGGTGTGCCTCCGCGGCGAACTCCCAGCCCAGCTCGTCGAGGAACCGGCCGAATTGAATATCGTCGCCTCCCTGGCGTTCGATAACCGTGCCGTCGACGGCCTGGATGCCGTAGTTGTATTTACTTCCCTTTGCCAGATCGGCGGCTGTTACAGTTGCTTTCTCGGGCGCACCTTTGAATGCGCGCTGGCGTACCTGCGTCACCAGCTCGGCAGCCTCGGCGGCTTTACCGGTCCGCAGCAATGCCTCCGCTTTGATCATCAGCACATCCGCGTAGCGCAGGAACGGGAAATCGTTATCCAGACTGCCTGTCGCATTGGGTTTGATTTTGTATTTACCAATGCGGAAACCATCCGAAGACGAAGTCTTTTCCATGCTCGGCACCGCTTTGTTATAAGTAATCACCACCGCGCCGGTCGCGGCACTTTTCTGCGCGCCCATGATCCAGGTATCGGCCAAACGGCCGTCCGCGGCGTCGTAAGTATCGATGAACTGCGGAACGGCGCAGTTGCCTCCCCAGGGACCTGCATTCATCGGGTACACCGAGCGGCTCAGCGGGTCGAGGGTTTTCATGTGGATCTGGTTGCCGGTCCCGTAGATCTCGTCATAAGGAATGGCAAAAATGATTTCCTTGGAGTTGAAGTTCGTCCAGGTGAAAACGTCGGAATAATTAGCATCCAGTACGTATTTGCCGCTTTTGATCACGTCATCGGCTTCCTGGATCGCCTTCGTCCATTCGGCGGTGCCGGTGTATACCTGTGCATTCAGGTAAATTTTGGCCAAAAGCGTTTTGGCACCCCACTTGTTCATCTGGCCGTAAGTAGTAGTCGCATTTTCGCTCAGGTTGGGAAGCGACTCTGTCAGTTCTTTGACCACAAAATCATAAACTTCCTTGCGTGTGCTTTGCTTGGGCAGGGTAATGTCCTTGAAGTCCGTCACGATAGGCACATTACCGTGATTATCTAGTAAAAGGTAATAGGCAAATGCACGCACGGCGCGAAGCTCGGCGATGGTGGCCTCTTTGCCGTTCGTGATAGGCAAATCACCGTCCGCGATCTGGGACAGCACGCGGTTCACCGTAGTAATGCTGGCAAATGCCTGGCGCCAGGCGTTTTCGGGCTGCCATTGCAATGCCGTCCAGGTGTGCTGGTGCATGCGGCGGTAGGTTCCGCCATCGTCCCAGCCGTTCGGGCGCACAGGCGTGATGATGGCGTCGGCGGCTTCTTCCTGCAAATCGAAATAGCCCTGCCAGCCGAGCATCAGCGAGCGCAGCGACGAGTATACCGGCGCTACAATAGCCGGAAGGTCTTTTTCGGTAGGCTGGTAGCTGCTTCCGAGTACTTCTGAATACACTTCTTCGTCGAGGTCGGTGCAGGAGTAGAGCGGAACTCCGGCGAGTAATGCGGCCAGGATCGCATATTTTATATTTTTGTTTTTCATCAGTTCAAAAATTTGAGGATCAGAATGTTACGCTCAGTCCGGCGGTGAATGTCCGGGTGGTAGGATACTTGTCGCGGTAATCGCTGCCGGGTGAGAAGCCGGTGAAGCTTACGCCCTCGGGGTCGATGCCCGTGTAGCCGGTAATGGTCGCCAGGTTGAGGCCCGATACGAAAATGCGCGCGTTTTTAATGCCTTTGACCGTATTGGCGGGCAGGGTGTATCCGAACGTCACGTTGTCGATTTTCCAGTAATCGCCTTTTTCGATGTAATGCGAGACATACACGAGGTCGGTGTTGAGCACTTTGCCGTCGATCGGATCGTAGGCTGTTTTGAGCATATTGTAAGCCTTGTTACGTGGGTTGTTGTAGAACATGCTCTGGAAATTGAGGATGTCGAAGCCAAATGAGCCACGCATGTTCACGGCCAGGTCAAACTGCTTGTAGCGGATGTTGTTGTTCCAGCCAACGTTGTGTTTTGGAATACCATTACCATAATACTGGCGATCTTCCGGCTTGGCGTCGGCGATAGGGATCACTTCGCCGTCCTTGTTCTCGACAAGCCACGCGCCTTTGTCGTCCACACCTACGCTCTTCCAGACAAAGAAGCGGCCGATCGGTTCGCCTACCTTCACGCGGTGCGTGCTCACCTGGATAGGCTCGCCCGTGTAACCCGCGTCGAAGAAGTCGTTCGCGGCCTGGAACTGGTCGTTCGAAAGACTCACAAGCTTGTTGCTGTTGGTGGAGTAGGTCAATCCTGTATTCCACTGGAAGTCTCCGGTCTGGATCGGAACGATATTCAGCAACACTTCAATCCCTTTGTTCTGCATCACCCCGGCATTGATGAACATGCTGCCCGTCAGGTAAGGCGGAACCGGTACAGGGAAATTGTAAAGCAGGTCTTTCACCTTGCGGCTGTAAAAATCGATCGAACCGTTGATACGGTTTTTCATGAAGCCGAAATCCACACCGGCATTGTATTCCTCTTTCTTTTCCCAGCGGAGGTTGGGGTTGAAGTTACGCGCCGGAACGAAGCCCGGTACCCATTTGCCGCCGATGAAGGCGCCCTGTCCGCGGTCGAAATTATAACTGATCTGCGACATGTACGGGTTGTTCGCGATCGTGCCCGTTACGCCCACGCCCGCACGAAGCTTAATGTCGGAAGCTGCACCGAGGCCGCCCATGAAGTTCTCCTTGCTGATCCGCCAGCCGATGGACGCGGCCGGGAATGTACCCCACTGATTGTTCACCCCGAACCGGGAAGATCCCTCGCGGCGTACGCTGGCCATGAAAAGGTATTTGTCTTGGAGGCTGTACGTCAAACGGCCGAAGAAACCGGCCAGCTGCCATTTGTTTTTGGTACTGCTCATGCCGGCCTGGCCTTTCTGCAATGCGCCGCCCGCTCCGAGGTTGTTCCAATCGTAGGCATCGGTAGGGAAATCCCAGTTGTTGGCTGCAAACGCTTCATAGGTGGCATCCTGCCAGCTGTAACCGCCGAGTACTGAGAACCGGTGTTTGCCGATGGTTTTGGAATAGTTTCCGGTAAATTCCAACAGATTCTCGTTGTTGGCATAGGTATTCCGGAAAGCCGTGGCATTTTGGTTGCCGAGGCGGGTATTGGTGTGGTTAAATGTAGTAGAACCCCCTTCGAGGTTGCTGTTCTGCACATTTGAAACCAATAGTTTGAAATTCAGATCGTCGATCGGCGCGTAATCGAGGCTACCGGCCATCCGCATTTCCTTGAACGAGCTTTCGAAATTGGATTCGTTCAGGAGCGACACCGGGTTTTCGTAGAAATAGCCGTCGCGCTCCTGCCATTTGCCGTTGTCGCCGATGACACGGTCGGTCGGGTTGCGGATAATGGCCTGGCGGTAGGCGTACCCGTAAGCCGCGTCGTCGTTGGCCGGGCTTACCGCGCCATTGGAGCGGGTAATGCGGTTGATGAGCTGTAAATTGGTTTTCAGTTTGTTGTTGAACATCGAATGGTTCAGGTCCGCGCGGCCGGTGAAACGGTTTTGGCCGGAACGCAGGAATATCCCTTCCCAGTTGCGGTAGTTGATTGAGCCTGTCAGGTTGGTGGTGCTGTTGCCGCCGAAAAACGTAAGGTTATGGTTGTGGCTCACCGGTTTCTGCATGATTTCCGAAAGCCAGTCGGTATTGCCGCCGTAGTCGGTGTAATCGATGCCTTCCTTGATTTTCTGACGGTAGTCGTCGCCTGTCAGCAATTCGGGCCGGCGCGCGATCGTCTGGATATTGACATAATTCGAATACTCGATCGTCGAACGCGAGGTGCCGCGGTTCTTGCGCGTCGTGATCAGGATTACCCCGCCGGTGGCACGGGTACCATAAATCGCCGCCGCCGAGCCGTCCTTCAAGACGTCCACCGACTCGATATCCTCGGGCGCTACGGTGTTCAGTCCGCCGGGAATACCGTCGATCAGGATCAGCGGGTTGGAGGTCCCGTTAATGGAGTTGACACCGCGCAGGTTGATCTGCGTGTTGGAGGTAGGGGAGCCGCTGGGCGTAGTAATGCGCAAGCCGGCTACTTTACCCTGCACGAGCTGCGCCGCATCGCGCACCGTTCCCTGGATGAAGTCCTCGCGCTTCACGCTCGCTACGGAACTGGTGATATCGCCCTTTTTCTGCGTACCATACCCGATTACCACCACTTCCTGCAATTGTTTCTGGTCGGGTGCCAGTTCCACATTCAACTCGCTCTGGTTGCCAACGGCCACTTCTTGGCTCACATAACCGATATAGCTCAGGATCAGCGTCGCGCCTTCGGGTACTTCCAGTTTGAATTTCCCGTCCGTGTCGGTGGCGGTACCCACGGTATTTTTCCCCTTCACGATGATGGTCACGCCGGGCAGCGGGTTCTTGTCTTCGGCGGACACCACTTTGCCGGAAATCTGTCGGTCGGCGGCGAGCGCCAGGGCATTTTCGGTCAGGAAACAGGCCACCGCGGCCGCGATAAGGCAAAAGCGGTGCAGCTCCCGGATCAGGCGGGATAATGGTCTTTTCATACAATTGGAGTTAGATGGTTAAACTTATTTGAGGGTACTCATTGCACTTTCATCACACCGTTCATGATCCGCCAATGGCCGGGTACGGTGCACAGGAACGGGTAGTCGCCGGGCTTATCGGGCGCGATGAACACCAGCGTCGCGTTGCCTTCGGGGCTTACGAGTTCGGTTGCGTGCAGTACTTCGGGCATTTTCGGTACATAGTTGAGCGCGATCGCATTCGCTTCCCGCGCCAGCAGATCGGCGGCATTGCCTACTTTTTCCAATGTTCCCGGCTTGATAATGAGCAGGTTATGCTGCATGAAATCCGGGTTTGTAAACTGTATTGTTACTTTCTGGCCGGGTTTTACAGTGAATGCCTTCTGGTCGAACTTCATTTCGTGTTCGATCACTTTCAGTTTCACGGTTACCGGGGTTCCTTTTCCTTTCAGTATTTCAACCGGTGCTTCGACATGGGTGTGCGATACTTTCTTATCCTCCTTGTTAGGAACGATTTGGTTCAGCTGTAATGTGCTTTTGATGTCCAGCCAGCCGCGCAGACGGGCATTGTCCGCATATTCGCCCACCTGGTTGCCGTCGCGCAAATCGCGGCCGAGACGGATATCGTCGGGCGTGAGCGGTTGGTGGAAAAGACCTGCGGCATTGCCTGTTACCGGCGTCTCGTCTTCGATCGCGAGCGTCATTTTGCCGCCCTCCGAGAGTGTCGCATAAGCATTAAAGCGCTCGTCGGGCAGTTTTCGGGTAGAAGTGATCTGGTAAGACTTCCCATCCTGCCGCACCAGCCAGTGCAGTTTACCGTCTTGCATATAAAGACTATACCCGTTCTGCCGATTACCCTGCGACACGACCACGCCCGAGAGTTCTTCCTGCGCTTTGGTAATAATAGCTTTGATTTTGAGTTCTTTATGCGCGACATCCGGCGGGTAAATCGGCGGCGACCAGAGGTTCAGCATATAGGTTTCCTCAACCAGCCCGCGCTCGATCCGCGCAGTCAGGGTAGAATCTCTGAGCTTCGCCGCAGTTGCCTTGAAACCGTTTTCATGTTTGATCACCCCTGAAAAAATAGCCTGTGCCAGGTATTCGTCGGCCGCATTCTGTGAATCCTGGCCGGCCAGGTACAGCATTCTGCCGATTTCCTCCGAAGCCGGAAGGTCGGTCAATGCCTGGATGGTTGCGAGCCTTACTTTCAAATCGGGGTCGTTCAACGAATTGGTCCATTTCAATGCGGAAAGCGTTTTGTCATTACGCGGAAGCAGTTTTACCGCTGTTTTCCGCACGCCCGCTGCCGGGTGACGCATCGCCCGCACGAGCGTGTGATAGGCTTCCTCGTTCGGGCCCGTGAATGCATTCAAGCCGTCGAGCGTCCACAGTGCATGTACCGCCGGGCTGTTCAGCCCAATCTCGTCTACCGACGGGTCGTTCACCATTTTGATCAGTTCCGGGATCACCGCCGTATTCTTCGATTCCACGATCAACCGCTGCGCCGTGGTACGCCAGAACATGTTGTCGTTTTTCAAACCGGCAACGAGGCTGGCCGCGTCGTTTTTATCGAGTTTGGGATACGGCGAATTTTGGGCATTCTTCCAAACGACCCTGTATATACGTCCGTGCTGGTTATCGCGCAGCGGGTTGATGTACGCATTGCCTTTCCCATTCTCGAAACCGCGCGGGGTAGGGTTGTGCTGGATGATGAAACTGTACCAGTCGGCCACCCATACGGCCCCGTCCGGGCCCACTTCGGCATGCACGGGCGAGAACCATTCGTCGGCACTGGCCAGCAGGTTGAAACCATTCTTTTCTTTAAAACCAGCCCCTTTCGGTTTCAGCAATGCCTGGTAGAGCAGTCGGCCGGTGGGTTCGCAGACAAATGCCGTCGCATTCCAGTACGATTTCGGGAAATTGCGGGCCGTGTAAAGGTTATGCCCCGCCGCAGCCGTAAATCCGCCATGAAAATCCACCTGGCGCAATGCGGGCGTGAGGTAATTCATTTCATAATGCGAATCCAGCTTGTAAACCGTATTGCCCGAGCCGTCGGCGACGGAGCGCTTCACGTATTCGAGCGGCATGGCGAAATGCCCGCTGTAATTCCCGTTCGCGGTTGAAATAAACACTTCAAAATCTTCGGAAAAGCCCAGGCCCCAGGTATTGTTGGAGGTGCGGCCGATGTATTCGAGGTTCTTGCCATCGTTGTCGAACCGGTAAATGCCCTGACTGAAATTCAGTTGCTTGCCGCTATTCGTGCCACGGAAACCTGCGTAGCCGAGGACGCCCCATATCTTGTTGTCCAATCCATATTTCAAATTCGAAGGTCCCGCGTGCGTATCGCTTTTGCCCCAGCCGCTGATGATGTTTTCGCGGATATCGGCCTTGTCGTCGCCGTTGGTGTCTTTCAGGAAAATGAAATGCGGTGCCTGCGCCACAATGAGGCCGCCATTGGCAAACACGAGGCTGGTCGGGATATTGAGGTTGTCGGCGAAAACCGTGAATTTATCGGCCTTGCCGTCGCCATCGGTGTCTTCGCAGATCTTGATACGGTCCTTGCCGACGCCGTCCTGGTCGCGGACTTCATTGGGATAATCCTGCGTCTCGGCCACGAACAGCCGTCCGCGTTCGTCCCAGGCCATGGCGATGGGTTTCACGATATCCGGCTCGGCGGCGAAGAGTTTCAGCTCAAAGTCAACCGGCACCTGCGTCAGTTTCTGTGACTCGGCGGGAGATAATGGCTGCTGGAATTTTGGTGCGGGGTCGCGCTTTTCGTAATTGGGTACGTTGGCGTCGGTGTAGGTCGGTTTGGTCAGATTAAATTTTGCTAACCGGGCCTTGGCCTCGTCGCTTACGGCCCACATAATGCCGTTTGCGACCAGTTCCTGGAATGCCGGCTGCTTCCAGGTGCGCTCGTCGTGGCCGTATGCGGTATAGAACACGCGGCCTTTGCCCTGCGTGCGTACCCACGTCCAGGGCTCGTGATGATCGCCTGCCACGCGCTCCTGCAATACAACGATATCCGGGTTCAGCTTCGAATGCACGTACGTTTCATCCCAGGTTTCGAAGGTTTTCCAGCCCCGCATGACCGGGTGGTCGGCCTTCACGACCGGCGCGGTGAAAGTGCCGTATTGGTGCGAGCTGAACTGCCCGCCCACCGCTTTGATGTACCAATCCGAATTCTGGAAGCAAAAAGAGGCTGCGTGTAACGGAATGAGCGCCTTGCCGCCCTCTACAAATGTCTTTAATGCCGCCTCCTGCGCGGGGGTAATGGTGTTATGATTGGCATATATCACCACGCCGTCGTAACGAGCGAGGTTGTCGGCATTCAGCGCATTCGGGTCGGACGTGTAGGTGAGGTTAATGCCTTTCTGGAACAACGGCAGCGACAGCATCGGGAAGTATTTCTCCGAGAAATGGTGCTTGCTGTCGTGACCGAGAAAGAGTAGCTCAATACGTCGGGCGTCGCTACGTCGGGCGTCGTCACGTCGGGCGTCGCTACGTCGGGTGTCGGTGTCTTTGGCGGATACAGCGGGCAGTTGGGCCGGTCCGCGCTTCTGCGCGCAGCCGTGCAGCAGTAAAATGGCGAAGAGGTATAGTAATGCTTTTTTCATGGAACCTGGGTTAGAGTAGCATCAAGTGTTTGTAAGAATTTATGCATAGAAATGCCTGTCAAGCAGAATCCTGCTCAATACACTATTCTCAATTTTTTAATCTAGTCCCCCGGACTTAGCCCGGGGCAAGGGATCTTTTTATTTTCCCAGCGCCTGCGGCACGGGGAGCGATACCTTGTTTCTGTTTGGAGGATTTACACCTAGTAATTTCTGTACAAAAAAGTCCCGTTTCTTGCGGCGTCCGTAAACGCCGCCATCGCTATGCCCCATGCCGGGCACTACCAGCAGGTCAAATTCCTTATTGGCCTTAATCAACGCGTCGGCCACGCGGTAGGTGCTTTCGGGTGGCACATTGGTATCCACCTCGCCTACGATCAGGAGCAGGTCGCCCTGCAATTTGGCGGCATTCGTCACATTCGACTGTTCGTCGTAATGCTGGCCTACCGGGTAACCCATCCATTGCTCATTCCACCATTGCTTGTCGACACGGTTGTCGTGGCAGCCGCATGCCGAAACCGCCGCGTCGTAAAAGCCCGGGTGGAAGAGCAATGCACCCAGCGAGTTTTGCCCGCCGGCGGAGGTCCCGTACACGCCCACGCGCGTCGAGTCCACCTGGGGATATTTTTCGGCCAGGGCCTTCATCCACGCAATGCGGTCGGGGAAGCCGGCGTCGGCCAGGTTCTTCCAGCATACGTCGTGGAATGCTTTGGAGCGGTTATAGGTGCCCATTCCGTCCATTTGCACCACAATGAAGCCCAGCTCGGCCATGCTCTGCATTTCACCGTAATGGCGGAATGACTTCGGAACAAACGAGTCCTGAGGGCCTGCGTAAATGTTTTCGATGATCGGGTATTTCTTTTTAGGATCGAAATGGCTCGGACGGTACACGATGCCCCAGATGTCGGTCTTGCCGTCGCGGCCTTTCGCCTTGAATATTTCAGGGAGTTTGAAGCCCAGCGTCAGGTAGGGGGAGATATCGGCGGTTTCCAGTTTCATCACGAGCGAGCCGTCAGCGGTTTTTCGCAGTTCCGAAACCGGCGCGGTAGTCATGGTCGAGTAGGTATCGACGTAGTAAGTCCGGTCGGGCGAGAATGTAAGCTGATGCGTGGCTTTCGCGTGATCGGTCAGTTTTACGAGGCCGGTCCCGTCGAATTTAATGCGGTAATAATGAATGTGATATGGGTCCTCGTTCGCATTCATGCCGCTGGCTTTGAACCACACTTCGCGCTTCTGCGTGTCTACGCTATCGATCTCGCGCACAACCCATTCGCCTTTGGTAACCTGGTTTTTGATCTTTCCGGTTTGCTCGTCGACGAGGTAGATATGCCGCCACCCGTCTTTTTCCGATACCCATACAATTTCATGATTTTCAGGCTGGTAATGCGTGTAAATCATGTTTTGGTAAATGAATGTATTGGTCTGCTCGTCGACGATATGCTTCGTGGCGCCACTGGTCGCGTCCACTTCGATCACGCGGAAGCGCTGGTGGCCGCGATCCACTTTTTCGTAAGTAAAATGCGTGGCATCGCCCTTGCGCCACCGTATCACGGGCGCATTGAAAAAGTCGATCGCTTCCGATTGTACTTGTACCGGCTTCCCGCTCTGTACATCGATCACGTGCATTTCATAGCTGGTGAATTCATCGCCCGGCTGCGCATAACCCCGTGTTTTGACCTCCCCGCGGGTGGTGTTGGGCAATGAGGAGAAGATAATGCTCACCTGCCGCTCTTCCCGGCGGTCGATGCGGTAGCACACCAGGTAACGGCCGTCGGGCGACCAGCTGAGCTCACCGTAAGGTTTCAGCGGATTGCCGTCGTAGGTGAGCTGCTTCCCGTTTTTGTCTTCTTTTTTGGCTAAGTATATATTGCCGTTGCGGACGAAAGCCCTGATCTGCTTGTCGGGCGAGGTGCTATCGGCGCGAAAGCGGCCCCAGCGGCTCAGTTGCTTCGTCCAGCCGATGTCCTTCGGTTTGGGTAAATCCGGCCTGGCGATTTTCTGTGCCGTGCCGGTTTCGGTATCGTAAGCAAACCATTTCCCTTTGCTTTGCAGGATAATGCTGTGTTTTTCGGGTTCAAAATGCATGTCGTTCACCCACAGTTTCGTCGCCGAGAATGTCGAATCGTAAGCTTTGGAGAGCGCAGCGGCTACTTTGGCGTTGTCGAAGGCAGGTGTCCGCTTGTTTTCCCCCGGTTTTACAACCAGATATTCCGTGAGGCTATCCTTTAATACATTCCGGTACCAGAACGACTGCCCGTCGGCGAGCCAGTTGGGCTGTACCTGGGCTTTCAGCACGCTGCCTTTTGTCAGCGAATCCATCAGCGCCATCCTTTTATACGACGCCGAAAGCTCGGCCGGACTTGGCTGGTAGGCAGGTAGCGATTTCTGCGCCATGAGCGGCGTAGCCAGGCATAATGCGCTGATCGTGTGCAGGTAAAGTTTTTTGCAAAGGCTTGGGTTAGGGATTTTCATAGCTGCTTTGATGAATGTAAGGGCAATAACATCCTGGCCGGCTGCTGTGCAGACGATCGGGTCAATGTGCCTTTCGGGCGGTCGATTTAGAAAATTATCTATTTGTAAAATTAGCAGGTCGGAAAACCAAAAACTTGATGTGAATTAGCGGCTTTTTTACCGATATTAACTTATTTGCTCCCGAAATTCCGCAAATCTGTGAATTTGGGTGATTTTATTTGGCTAATCCTTAAAAACGACGAATAATGACTTGTTTGGTGCCGGCCGGGGCGATTTGGCCGTGAAAGCGCATGCCATTAATATTGTGGAGTAAAAAAAGAGCTATGAATACCGCACTGATATTGGAAACATTGGGCTGGCTGGGAGTTGTCGCGTATGTACTGGCATACCTGTTGCTGACGATCGGCGTCCTCAAACCGAACGGCTACCCGTTTCACATCCTGAATATGACCGGTGCGGCGACGCTCATTGTATATTCCCTCGAATACGGCGATAAACCGAACGTCGCCGTCAATGTAATCTGGCTGATGATCGGGATAGGGGCGGTGGCCCGGAGGCTCGCGAGGCGGTCATCCCGAAACCTCTGACAGCTCCTTCAAATGCAGGATGGACAACGCCTGCTGCCGGTACTTGTTCAGGCGCTGCTCGTATTCTGCTTTGTCGGACACGAGGCTGAGGTAAAAATAGGCTCCGTCGATGAGGACAAAGATATTGTCCGCTACCGTCTCCACGTCGTCCACATCCAGCACACCGTCTTCGCGGCATTGTTCGATATGCCCGATCAGCATGGCGCGGAGCGAGTCCAGCAGCTTCTTATAAAGGTCCCGCACCTTGGCGTCGTGAAATGCCATGGCATAGCAGCCGTAGAACAGCCCGTCGTCGAAGAGCGCATTCCACTTTTTGGAGAAAATATTGCCGATGATTTCCAGCAGGGCTTTTCTCGAATCATTCGAATGCGCGGTACTAACCTTATATATAAGCTTGTATTTGTCGAGAATGTAATCGACCAGCCCGTATACCAGATCCTCGCGCGTCTGGAAATAATGGATAATAAGGCTGGGGTTGATCTCCATTTTCGCCGCTATTTTGGCGATAGACGTATTTTCCAGGCCGTTCTTCTTGGCCAGGCCATAAAATACTTTAATGATTTCCTTTTTACGGGCTTCTTTGAGGCTTTTTCTTCCCATTGGCGGTTTGGGGTGTAACGTATCGGCAATATACGGTTTTTTACGGAAACAGGAACTGTGTTATTTGTTCAAAAATTAATTGAACATTCATTCAATTTATAATCACAATCAGGTAACTATTTTTTAATATTGGCGTAACTTTTGATTAGGACATTTGCATTCCGAAAATGGCCCAAAAGTCGCTAACCTTAAACTTTTACTTATGATGAAAAGTGTACCCAGACCTTATTATGCAAGGCTGCTGCGGAGCATGCAAATGGCTTTGATTTTTGCGCTGAGCTACGCGGCACCCGCGTTCGCGCAGGTTACCGTTAATGCCGGAAAACCGACCCACAGCAACGTTACCGGAACTGTTACCGACGGCAAGGATTTGCTGCCCGGCGTGAACGTGGTGATCAAAGGCTCCCAGAAAGGGACCATCACCGACCAGAAGGGTCAGTATTACCTCGACGGTGTTGCCAGCACCGACATTCTCGTGTTTTCTTACATTGGCTACAAAACGCAGGAAGAGCTCGTCAAAGGCCGCAGCGAGATTTTCGTAACCTTGCAGGCCGACCTCGGCAATCTGGAAGAAGTGGTTGTGATTGGCTACGGTGTCGAGAAAAAAGTGAACATTACCGGCGCTGTGGACCAGATTTCCGGTAAACAGTTCGAAGCCAGGCCGGTGGCCAACGTCATGCAGGGGCTGCAAGGCGTGAGCCCGGGCTTAAACATTACCTATCAGAGCGGTACCCCCGGAACGGTGCCGAATTTCAATATCCGTGGTTTTACATCCATTAACGGCGGCGAGCCCCTGTTCGTGATCGACGGCATTGCCGCCGCGAGCAGCACCGACCTCCTCCGCCTGAACCCTTCCGACATCGCGAGCTTTTCGGTGTTGCGCGATGCAGCTTCGGCAGCGATTTACGGCGCCCGGGCGGCATTCGGGGTGGTACTGATCACCACCAAGCAGGGTGGGAGAGGCAAGCAATCCATTACCTATAACAACTTCTTTTCCTGGGGCCAGCCCACGGTGCTCCCCAAGCCGGTCACCGACCCGTATATTTTCTCCCGCGTGCTCGAAACGTCTACCGACAACACGCCCTGGGATTACGTCAACTACTCCGACGAGTATTACGCATGGGCAAAAGAACGCTCGGATAACCCCGCTACACCCGACACGCGTATAGACCCCTCCGATCCGACCAAATGGGCCTATATGGGCAGCAACAATTGGTACGATTACTTTTTTAGCAAAAGGAGTTTCTCCCAGAATCACAGCATCGGATTCACGGGAAGCGCCAAGACGGCCAGCGAACGCACGGTGGGTTACTACGTTTCGGCTGACTACAACCACGAAGGTGGGTTGAACAAACTGACGGAAGATTATTGGAGACGCTATTCTTCCCGTGCCCGCCTGGATTTCACGCCTTTCAAATGGCTGAAACTCGATAACAACCTGTCGATCTACCGCACGGAGCGCGCGGTGCCGACGGCGAGCATCAACGACATTTACACCCTGCAACCGACGCAGGTGGCAGTGAACCCCGACGGTACCTGGGCGAACTCCGGCGCAGGCCGCCTGGCCGCCAAGCTTACGGACGGAGGTAAGAGAAAGCAGGAAATGTTCGGTTTCCAGAATATTTTCCGTGGTATCGTGACAACCCTGAACGGCGACTTGCAGGTGACCGGTTCGGCGAGTTTCAAGCGTGAACAATGGAATACCAAGCAGGACCAGCGCAATTACCGCATTGGTTTTGGCCCGAACGACATTCGCACCGAAGGCGGAACCGGCGGGGTGTACGAGACGAATGCCACGCTGGCCAACAATGTGATGGATTTGTTTGCTAACTATACCAAAACGCTGGGCATTCACCGGATCAACCTGCTCGCCGGCTATAACCAGGAGAATTACAGCTACACGACGACCAAAGCACAGAAAGTAGGGCTCATTTCCCCTTCATTGCCGTACATCAGCCTTACCAGCGGAACAGCCCAGGCATTCGGGGCGGATACGAGCTACGCGACCCGCAGTTTCTTCGGCCGGATCAACTACACGCTGCACGAACGCTACATTATCGAGGCGAACGGGCGCTATGACGGCTCGTCGCGTTTCCCTACGAGCAACCGCTGGGGATTCTTCCCGTCGGTGTCGGCGGCGTGGATTGCCAGCTCCGAATCGTTCGTGAAAGATGCGCTGCCTCTTTTTCCCACACTTAAATTGCGTGCTTCGTACGGCGACCTGGGTAACCAGAACGTGGGCTATTACAGCTTCCGCCAGGCATTGCCGACCGGGTTGTCGAACTACCTGATCGGCGGGAACAAGCAAACCGTGATCACCAGCTCGCCGATCCTGCGCGTAGACCCGTCCAACTACACCTGGGAACGCGTATCGACTTTGAACTTCGGGGCCGACCTGGGGGTACTCAAAGATCGCCTGACATTTGGGATCGATTACTACATCCGCGATACCAAAGGGATGCTTACCGACGGGGAGGAGCTGCCGGGCGTGCTGGGTACCAAGGTGCCTGCCCAAAACGTAGCCGATTTACGTACCAAGGGACTCGAACTGACCCTGAACTACAACGATTCCTACCAGGTGGGCGGCAAAATGCTTTCGCTCAGCGCCAAATTCATCCTGTCAGACTCGCGTTCGAAGATTACCCGCTTCAAAAACGACCAGGAGCTGTTCTCGAAATTCCGCAAAGGACAGAACCTTGGTGAAATATGGGGGCTTACCAACGACGGCCTTTTCCAGAACACCGATGAAATCGCCAAGCTCGATGAAAGCGATATCGTTCCGTGGGGAGCGCTGTCCGTTGTGCCGGGTTGGCCAAAATACAAAGACCTCGACGGCGACGGCCGCATTACGCAGGGATTGACCAGAAAAGATCCGAAGGACCTTTCGGTGATCGGAAATACGACCCCGCGCTACCGCATTGGTTTCAACCTGAATGCCGACTGGAACGGTTTCGATTTCTCGGCCGTATTGCAGGGCGTGCTCAAAGGCGACTACTATCCCCGCCATTACCTCTACTGGGGCCCTTACCAGCAGCCTTACGCCAACGTCTACCCGTGGAACCTCGATTACTACCGTGGCCAGGCGGATTCGGATCAGCAGCGCGCCAAGCACTCGAAATCCTACATTGCGGCAGGCCTCGCCGATGCGAACACCAATGCCAATTTCCCTGTGCTGCAATCATGGCTCGCGGATAACAATTACGGCTCGGGCCTCGACATCGCCCAGACTAAATACCTGCTGAGCGCGGCTTACCTGCGGATCAAAAACGTAACGATCGGCTATTCGCTGCCTACTTCGCTGCTGCAAAAGCGCAACATCAGCCGGGTGCGCATCTTCGCGAGCGGGGAAAACCTTTTTGAATTTTCACAGCTCAAAAAGTACTTCGATCCCGAGGTAATCACCAGCAGCAACACTTTCAATTCGTCGAACGGCTTCTCGTACCCGTTCCAGCGGAAGTTCGCGTTCGGTGTCAATGTCGAGTTTTGATTTTAATCCATCAGCCTGAAATGAAAAAGCACATATTATTACTGGCGTTGTTGACCGGCATGAGCGCTTGCAACGACGACTTCCTCGAAAAACTGCCGCAGACGTCCATCTCCCCCGAGGTGTTCTTTGCCAACGAGGGCGACCTCGCATTGTACATCAATGGCCTCCTGGACATGCCGGATATGTACGAAACCTACCTCAACGACCAGAGCACCGACAACGCCGCCACGACCGGCGCCGTGGAGATGAAGGTGGTGATGACCGGTTCGCCGAGCTCGCAGACCATCACCGGAGGCTGGGACTGGGGCCGCTTGCGGAATATCAACTACTTCCTGGACAACTACAATAAGGCGGCCGCCACTTCCGACGTGAAAGCGCATTATGCCGGCATTGCCCGCTATTATCGTGCGCAGTTCTACCTCGATAAAGTAGGCCGGTTCTCGGACGTTCCCTGGTTCTCGAAAACGGTGAACCCCGGCGACGAAGAGCTCTACAAAACGCAGGACCCGCGCGCGGTCGTGATGGACAGCGTGATGGCAGACCTCGCCTTTGCAGCCGCCAATGTGCGGGAATCCGTACCGTCGGGCACGCCCGGCAAATGGGCGGTGATGGCGCAGTATGCCCGTACGGCATTGTATGAAGGGACTTATCGCAAGTACCATTCCGAGCTGAACCTCCAAGCCACTGCCAACAAATTCCTTGAAACGGCGGCCACCGTTTCCGCCGAGATCATGGCTTCGAACAAGTTTGCGATTTACACCAACGGCAAACCGACCGCGGATTATGCCGCGCTGTTCAATAGCCAGGATTTGAGCTCGAACAAGGAAGTGATTCTTTCCAACGCTTTCGACCAGACCAAAGACCGCAGCCAGAATATCAACAGCACGGTATTTGGTGACTACGAGCAGGCTCCCTCGCGTGACCTCGTGCAGACGTACCTGATGAAAGACGGTTCCCGCTTCACGGATGTGCAAGGTTACCAGCAGTTCGGTTTTGTGAAGGAATTCCAGAACCGCGATCCCCGCCTCGCGCAGACGCTCGTGTACCCGGGCTGGGTGCGCGCTGCGGAAACGGCACCTTATATTTTGCGCCTGAACAAGAACTTTACCGGTTATCATCAATTGAAAGGGTATGTCAATTCGACCGACAATGTGATCCTGAACAGCGTGGATGTGCCCGTGTACCGTTATGCGGAGGTGTTGTTGACCTTTGCCGAAGCGAAGGCGGAATTGGGAACGCTCACCCAGGATGATCTGGATAAATCGGTGAACCTGATCCGTGCGCGCGTGCAGATGCCCGACTTGAAACTGGCCGCGGCCAACAGCAGCCCCGACCCGGTAATGGCGCAGAAGTACCCGAACGTAACCGGCGCGAACCGCGGGGTGATTTTCGAGATCCGTCGCGAAAGAAGGGTGGAGTTTGCATTCGAAAGCCAGCGGTTCAACGACGTCATGCGCTGGCAGGTGGGCAAGCTGCTGACGGTCATTCCGGAAGGCCTTTACCTCTCCGGTTTGGGTAAATACGACCTTACCGGCGACGGCGTGGACGACATTATCCTGATCGACAAATCCAAAACGATCCCCGACGAAAAGGAAAAAGAGAAGAACAGCCTCGGCGTGGTGCTGATTTACTACCGCGCCGGCGCGATCGGCGAGGACGTGACCGTGTACCTCAAAAACGGCAATGCCGGTGGTACAATGGTAACCGAAACGGCTGTCCGCAAATTTGAAGACCCGAAATACTATTACCGACCTGTCCCTCAAAAAGAAATGCTGCTGAACCCCAAGTTGAAGCAGGTTTTTGGATGGAATTAATTTAAACCCAATACAATGAACAGACGTTCCTGGATCCGTAACACCGGATTGCTCACGGTTGCTTCGATAACAGGCCCGGCTACCCATGCCGGGCTTGTTGCCGATAAGCCGGTACTGAAAATCGCGCATATCACCGACGTGCATATCCGCGAGGGCGACGATGCCCCCAACCGTTTCACGAAATGCCTTGCCGACGTGGTGAAGCATCAACCCGACTTCTTCCTCAATGGCGGTGACTCCATTCATGCCGCAGATTACAAGGACGTTACCCGCGAAACCATGCTGGGTTACTGGAAGCTGTGGGACGAATGCACGGCCAATTTGAAAGGATATGAAATCCATAGCTGCATTGGCAACCACGATCCATGGTGGGCGGCGCCTTCGAAAGACGATGAAATGTATGGTAAAAACTATGTCGTGAAGCGCCTCAAAACGCCGGGCCGCTATTATAGTTTCACTAAAAAGAACTGGCATTTCGTGATCCTCGACGGGAACAACGAGCGTGTTTCGCTCGATGACGAGCAATACCAATGGCTGGAAGCCGACCTGGCGAAACTGGCACCCGGGACGTTCGTGCTCCTGATGTCGCATTACCCGATTCTGGGCGCTACGCCGATGCTCGCGGGCGGGGGAGGGCATTCCGATCATAAGAAGCTGAAAAACCTGTTTTATAAGCACCGCGACAAGGTGCGCATTTGCCTCAGCGGGCACCAGCATTTGCAGGACCATACCGAGTACAACGGGGTTCAATATTGCTGCAACGGGGCGATGAGCGGTTTTTGGTGGGAAAAAGGCGACGCGGAATCGGCGGGGCCGAACTACTACCAGGAAACACCTCCCGGATTTGCGATGCTCGAATTGTATGCGGATGGGAGGGTGACGAATACCTATTATCCGCACCTTTATTAGGTGTTGTCAAGGGTGTGGTCAAGTGTGGTCAAGTGTTGTCAAGTGTAGTCAGGTGTTGTTTTGACCGGGAAGTAAAATGCCGTCAGGCATGTAACAACAGCGCATTGTTGTTACATGCCTGACGGCATTTTTGGAACGGCGTTGTTCGATTTAATTGCTACCGATGTTACATCGCTACGCGATTTGAGTGCTTCTTTTTTGCATAAATTATCTCGATTTTGACCTAATTTGCGCCCTGATTTACTAATCCTGACCACACCTGACCACACCTGACTACACTTGACCACTCCTGACTAATCCTGACAATTCCTAACCACCCTTGACAATTCCTGACCTGATGCCCTTACTATACCGTTTCTACGCTGCGCTGTTCTGCACCACACTGTTATTGCATCCTTCCCACGCCCAAACGGTTTCCGTGGCCGAAGCAGGTATTCACCCCGATACTTACGAAAACGTTACTTCCCGCATTCAGAAAGTCATCGACGAGGCGATCCGCACCGGGAAGAAGACCCTGACGTTCCCGAAAGGCCGGTACGATTTCTGGCCCGACGGCGCGATCCGCGAAAAGTATTTTATTTCAAATACTTCCACCGAAGAAGAGGATTCGCTTAAAATCCGTACGGTCGGCATGCTGTTCCGCAATGCACGGAATCTGACGATCGACGGCAACGGTGCGTTGTTTGTCTTTCACGGCAAAATGACGACGATCGTGCTCGAACATTGCGAAAACGTAAAGTTGCAAAACATCCACGTCGATTTCGAACGGCCGACGATGTCGGAAATGCGGTACGCGAAAGTGTCCGGCGGCGAAGTAGAGCTGGCTATTCAGCGCGACGCCCGCTATGCGATCCGCGACGGCAAGCTGGAATGGTTTGGAGAAGGCTGGAAAACGACGCATTTCCATGGCGTCGAGTTTGACTCAACCCTGAAAACCATGCGTTACAGCACCTGGAAGCCTTACGCGAATGCGCAGGCGACGGAAATAGCCCCGGGCCGGGTAAGTTTTAAAACCGGTGTTACGCCCAAACAAGGCAATATCCTGACCGTTCGAGACATTATCCGCGATCAGGCAGGGATGCACATCCGCGAATGCAGGAACGTGACGCTCGAAGACGTGGGCATGCACTACATGCACGGCCTGGGCATTGTGAGCCAGTATTCCGAAAACGTGACGATGCGCCGGGTTACCTGCGCGCCACGGCCGGAAACCGGGCGCATTATCGCCTCGTCGGCCGATTTTATGCACTTTTCGGGCTGCCGCGGAAAAATTACCGTCGAGGATTGCCGGTTCTCTGGCGCACACGACGACCCGATCAATGTGCACGGGACTAACCTCCGCATTGTAGGCAAACCCGATGCGAATTCGCTCAAAGTACGGTTTATGCACGGGCAGAGTTACGGGTTCAGCGCGTTCTTTCCGCAAGACACCGTCGCATTCGTTCACGCGGCTTCCATGGCGCGGTTTGCGAACGGGGTAGTCAAAACGGTGACCCGGCTGAGCGACCGTGAAATACTGCTGACCTTTGAGAAGCCCGTACCGGCGGGGCTTGAAGAACATGATTGCGTCGAAAACATGACCTGGACGCCGGAAGTACTCATTCGGGGTAATTATTTTACCCGCACCAACACCCGTGGCGTGCTGCTCACGACCCCGCGCAAGGCTGTGATCGAAAACAATACCTTCTTCCGCACCGGTATGAGCGCCGTGCTGATCGAGGCGGACGCGGAAGGCTGGTACGAGTCGGGCCCGGTGCGCGACGTGACCATCCGCAACAACGAATTTGTCGATTGCGCCTACCAGGGCGGGCCGGGCAATGCGGTGATCGCGATTAACCCGTCCAACAAAATAGCCGACCCGAAGAAACCGGTCCATTTCAATATCCGGATCGAAGGCAATATTTTTAAAACATTCGACTATCCCGTGCTTTTTGCCAAGAGCACGCAGGGACTTGTTTTTGCCAACAACCGCGTCGTGCGTACGACGGAGCTCAGTCCGCAGTCGGGCAACCATAATATGTTCTGGTTCAATGGCTGTTCAGATGTGGAGGTTTCTGCCTTGAAGCTGGAAGGAGAGGTGCTGGGTAAGAATATCAAGCTGGAAAATATGCCGAAAGGCAACATCAAAGTTACAAGTTCGCCAAAGCTGGCTATCGAATAGAGGCCCGCGATTGTCGAAAAGTCCATTTTTTAATTCAAAAACGGCGTCTAATTTTACCATTATTTGCCAAAAAACCAGTGATGAAAACATTTCTCGGACTACTCATTTGTTCTGTTACCGCATTCACCCCGCTGCAAGCGCAGCCCGATCCGAAACCGAAACCTGCACCGCTGTCGCTCTGGTACGACCAGCCTGCCAAAGAATGGATGACCCAGGCATTGCCGATCGGTAATGGCCACGTAGGCGCGATGTTCTTTGGCGGAACGGACGAGGAACGCATTCAGTTTTCGGAAGGAAGCCTGTGGGCAGGCGGTAAGGGAGCCAATGCCGAGTATAATTTTGGTTTAAAAAAGGAGGCTTACAAACATTTACCGCAGGTGCGCGAACTGCTCGCCGCCGGGAAAATGAAGGAGGCGCACGCGCTTGCCAACAAGGAGCTGACGGGCGTGATCCATGAAAAAAAGGGAAATACCCCTTCTTCCGATTTCGGGGCGCAGCAAACCGTGGGCGATCTTTTCATCAAATTGCCGTCCAAAGGCACCGCACAGCATTACCGCCGCGAGCTGAATATCTCCGATGCGTTGGGTAAAGTGAGTTACGACGCGGGCGGCAGCCATTTCGAAAGGACCTATTTCGGGAATTATCCTTCGAAAGCGATGGTGTACAAGTTCACTTCTTCGACGCCCGAAACCTATTCGATCCGCTTTGAAACGCCGCATGCCAAAGATTATGAGCAGTTTGCCAAAAATCAATACACATTTGGCGGGCATTTGAAAGATAACCACCAGGAATTTGAAACCGTTTACCGTATCGATACCGACGGGAAAACCGCGTTCAGCAACGGGGTATTGACGGTGACCGGCGCTAAATCAATCGTCCTGATCCACACCGTGGCAACGGATTATGTCATGAAATTCCCGGATTACAAGGGTAACGACTACAAAAAAGCCAACGCCGCAACCATGGCCAAAGTGGCCGGCAAGAATTACGCCGCGCTGCTGGCCGAGCAGCAAAAGGATTACCATAGCCTGTTCGATCGCGTCGCATTGACGCTGGGCAATGCCATCGCGCCGGCCTTACCCACCGACCAGCGCCAGAAGGCCTATTCCGCCGGGCAGCCGGACCCCCGTTTGGAAGAACTTTACTTTCAATATGGCCGCTACCTGATGATCTCCTCGACCCGCCCGGGCACGATGCCTATGAGCTTGCAGGGCAAATGGAACGACAGCACCAACCCGCCTTGGGCGAACGATTATCACACGAATATCAACGTGCAAATGCTCTATTGGCCCGCCGAGGCTACCAACTTGTCGGAATGCCATTTACCGCTAATGGATTTTACGCAGTCGATCGTGGCGCCGGGACGTTTGGCGGCGAAGGAGTTTTTCAATGCCAAAGGCTGGATCGTGAATACGATGCTGAATGCTTACGGGTATACTTCGCCGGGCTGGGATTTCCCCTGGGGCTTCTTCCCCGGTGGTGCGGCATGGCTTTGCCAGCATTTGTGGGAGCATTATGCATTTACCAATGATAAGGTATTCCTGAAAAACACGGCTTACCCGGTGATGAAAGAGGCGTCGGAGTTCTGGATGGATTACCTGAGCAACGACGGCAAAGGACATCTGGTATCGTCGCCATCCTATTCGCCCGAACACGGCGGCATCTCGACCGGTGCCACCATGGACCATGAAATGGCCTGGGATGTACTCAACAACACCGCCGAAGCAGCAGCCGTGCTGGGAATCGATGCCGACTTTGCACAAAAGGCCCGCGCTACCCGCGACAAGATACTGCCTTTGCAGATCGGCCGCTGGAAACAATTGCAGGAATGGCGCGAGGACGTCGACGACTCCACCAGCCACCACCGGCACGTATCGCACCTGTACGCATTGCATCCGGGCAAGCAAATTTCCATTACCCAAACCCCGGCCGAGGCAGAAGCCGCCCGTGTGAGCCTGAATGCCCGCGGCGACGACGGTACAGGCTGGTCGCTGGCCTGGAAAGTGAACTTCTGGGCGCGCTTGCAGGACGGTAACCGTGCGCACAAGCTCTTCAAAAGCGTGCTCCGGCCCGTGGCCGACCAGGGTACCAATATGGCCGACGGCGGTGGCTCCTATGCCAACCTCCTTTGTGCTCACCCGCCATTCCAGCTCGATGGTAACATGGGTTCCACAGCCGGGGTAGCCGAAATGCTCCTCCAATCGCAAACCGGCGTGATCGAACTCCTCCCGGCTTTACCCGACGCCTGGGCAACCGGTTCGGTCAAAGGTTTGAAAGCGCGAGGTAATGTGACGGTCGACGAAGTTTGGGAGAATGGCAAATTGAAATCTGTGACGCTGCTTTCGTCTAATGCGCAGAAGCGTGTTTTGAAATATGGAAGCAAGACGATTGAAGTAGAATTAGGTAGTGGGAAGGCAAAGACGTGGAATGCGGCCGATTTTAAATAATACTAACAAAATGCTCCACCCAAATCGCGTGGCGATGTGATATTGGTAGCAATCAAGTTGGATGATACATCCACGAAAATGCCGTCAGGTATGTAACAGCAAAGCATTGTTGTTGCATGCCTGACGGCATTGTTCTACCGGCTACCCCAACACCTGGGCCATCCCTGGCCATTCTTGACCACTCCCAATCGGTAAATTCCGCGGTAATACCCCTTTTGCCAGCAGACTCACTGAACTGAACGACCATGGACCTCGACCACGACGCTACTCCGCCAGACGCGCCCGACGAAGACCGGCGATTTTTCCTGAAACAATCCATGCTGATTGCCGGGCTTTCGATGGCGCCGGCTGATTTCCTGCAAGCCGCGCTGGTGCCGGAGGACGGCCCCGTGGGCAACGCGGTGAAGGTGAAGCTGTCGCTGACGATCAATGGAAAGCGCAGGCGTATCTCCATTGATCCGCGCATGACCTTGTTGGACCTGCTTCGCGAAAACCTCGGCCTTACCGGAACCAAAAAGGGCTGTGATTTCGGGCAATGCGGGGCTTGTACCGTGCATGTCGACGGGCGACGGACATTATCGTGCCTGACCTTCGCGGTCATGCAGCATGGCGCGAAGGTGACGACGATCGAAGGCCTGTCGGACGGGGAGAAGCTGCATCCGTTGCAGGAGGCGTTTATCAAACATGACGGTTTTCAATGCGGTTATTGCACGCCCGGACAGGTGATGTCGGGCGTTGCGTGTATACGTGAGGGGCATGCAGGCTCGGCCGACGAAGTGCGGGAATATATGAGCGGCAATCTGTGCCGCTGCGGAGCTTATCCCAATATCGTGGACGCCATTCTCGAAGTCAAAAAGGAGGGGACGAAAGTATGAAGCCATTTCAATATCTCCGCCCGAAAACCATCGCGGAAGCCATCAGTATGGCCGCGGATTACCCCGAGGCGCAGTATATCGCCGGTGGTACCAATCTGATCGACCTGATGAAGCGCGGCATTGCCTCGCCTTCCAAGCTGATCGATATCAATCATCTTCCTTTAAAGAAAATAGAACACCGCTACGACCGGCTGCGCATAGGGGCATTGGCCCTGAACAGCGACGTGGCGAAGCATAAGAGCGTGTTAAACCGCCAGCCGCTGCTGGCACAGGCATTGCTTGCGGGGGCGTCCGGGCAGCTGCGCAATATGGCTACCGTGGGCGGTAACCTGTTGCAGCGTACACGTTGCAGCTATTTTTACGACCCCGCATTGCCTTGCAACAAGCGCAAACCAGGTTCCGGCTGCGGTGCGGAAGCAGGTATCAACCGAACGCATGCCATTTTTTTTGCGGGAAACGGTTTTGGGGGAAATGAAAAATCCTCGTGCATTGCCGTCCATCCCAGCGATATGTGCGTGGCGCTCACGGCGCTGGACACGGAGGTGGTGATCAATGGGACGAGCGGAGAACGGCGGGTCCCGTTGAAGGATTTTCACCGGCTTTCCACGCTGCAACCCGAACTCGATACCAATCTGAACCCGGGAGAACTGGTGACGGGGATCGAGATTATGGACAATGCATTTACCAAACACAGCCATTACCTGAAAGTCCGCGACCGCGCATCCTATGCCTTTGCATTGGTTTCGGTGGCGGCTGCGCTGCAAATGGACGGCGGGCGTATCTGGGACGCCCGGATGGCGCTGGGAGGCGTCGCGCACAAGCCCTGGCGGTATTGGGCCATTGATCTGATGCTGCGGGGACAGGCGCCTTCGGAAAAGCTTTTCAGGGAAGTGGCGGAGCATGAAATGCAGAGTGCAAAAGCCACAGAACAGAATGCATTCAAAATTAAACTAACCTCCAATGCGATCGTTGCGGCTTTGAAGGCTGCGACAGGCATTTCCTGACCGGGCTATGAAAAGACAATCGCTGGATAATCCGTCGGATACCTCGCTCAGTCGCGTCGATGGAGCGGTAAAAGTGAGCGGAAAAGCTACTTACTCTGCCGAGTACGCTGTTTCGGGCGTTGTGCACGCGGTATTGGTGACAAGTACGATCGCCAAAGGCAGCATTACGGCTATCGAATCGGGCGAGGCGGAAGCGGTGCCGGGCGTACTCGCGGTAATCAGCCACCTTAATGCGCCAATGGTGCCGGGTTGGCCTGCGAGAAAGCAGCCTGCCGAGCGTGTCCCGCCGGGTACGGCATTCCGGGTGTTTTACGATTCCCTGATCTATTTCGACGGGCAACCCGTGGCGATGGTGGTTGCAGGCACGCGCGAACAGGCAGTACACGCAGCGTCGCTCGTGCGGGTGACGTACCAGCAGGAAGCCCATCATACGCATTTTGAAAAGAATACAGGCAAAGCCGGTATCCCGCTGAACGTCCAGCGGTCGAAAAACTCGCCGTTTCAGGACTATGAGCGTGGCGATGCTGCGGCTTTGCGTAATGCCGATGTCAGGATAGAAGCCGAGTACACGATTCCCACCCAGCATCACCAGCCGCTCGAACCGCATGCGATCATCGCGGTTTGGGAAGGGGAAGAGAAGCTCACAGTCTACGACAAAAACCAGGGCGTGAAATCCGTCCAGGGACAGTTGGCACAGGCATTCAAGCTGCCGAGGGAAAATGTGCAGGTAGTAGCCACGTACATTGGCGGGGCATTCGGGTCGGGTATCCGGGTGTGGCCCCACACGATGGCCGCCGTCATAGCGGCGAAGCAGTTGAAAAGGCCTGTGAAACTGGTATTGGGGCGGGAGCAGATGTTTACTTCGGTGGGTTACAGGCCTTATACCAAACAGAAAATCAGTATCGGAGCCGGAAAAGACGGTCGTTTGGCGGGTATTGTGCATGAAGGGACGGGGCAGACGTCGATGTACGAGGAGCATCTCGAAAGGACGGTGCTCGCGTCACGTGCGCTGTACGCGTGCCCGCATGTAGCCACGCGCTACCGCCTGCTCCCGCTCGATGTGAATACTCCTACCTGGATGCGGGGACCGGGCGATGCGACAGGGATGTTTGCGCTGGAATCGGCGATGGATGAGCTCGCCTATGCGTTGAAAACGGACCCGCTGGAATTCCGGCTCAAAAACTACGCGCAATCCGACCCGGAACGTAACCTGCCGTGGTCGGCGAAATCGCTCCGGGAATGTTATGAGCTGGGTGCTGAGAAGATAGGTTGGAAAAACAGGCTGCAAGAGCCCCGGTCGGTGAAGCGCAACGGAATGTTGCTGGGCTACGGTATGGCGTCGAGCCTGTATGGTTTCCACCGGCATCCCTCCAAGGCGAGGGCCGTAATACAAGCCGACGGCTCGGTGATCGTGCAGAGCGCGACGATGGACATTGGCCCCGGTACCGGTACTGCCATGACGCGCATTGCCGCGAAGGTTTTAGGGGTGAATGCCAAAAAGGTACGCTTCGACCTGGGCCATTCGGCCTTGCCGGATGCGCCCGGGCAGAATGGTTCGTCGACGATCCCCAGCGTGGGTTCGGCGGTGCATGTGGCCTGCGAGTCGTTGAAAAGCAAGTTGGTGGCATTGGCGGGGCAAATGTCCGAACGATTTAAGGCCGGTGGCCAGGTAGTAGCCAGAAATGGGCAGCTGTTTGCTTCCGCGGACGATAAAGACGGGTTGAGCTACGCCGATATTTTGAAACACCACCATTTAAATGAACTGGACGTGACGGAGGAGTCGAAATCGGGCGGCGAGCGTGACCAGTACTCGATGTACTCGTTTGGCTGCCATTTTGTGGAGGTGGAAGTCGACCCGCTTACCGGCGAAGTGCGCGTTACCCGCGTGGTGACCTGCGCGGATGTGGGCGCGATCATCAATTACAAAACCGCCCGCAGCCAGTCGATCGGCGGCGTGGTGGGAGGTATTGGCATGGCGCTGATGGAGCATTCGGTGATGGACCATCGTTTTGGCCGTTATGTGACCACCGATTTTGCGGGTTACCATATCCCGGTTCATGCCGATGTTCCGCCAATTGAGGTTTACTATATCGACAAGCCGGATATACAGGCGAATCCCATTGGCTCGAAGGGCCTCGGAGAAATCGCCATCGTAGGCGTTGCCGGAGCCATTGCGAACGCGGTTTTTCATGCTACCGGCAAGCGGGTCCGGGAGCTGCCCATCACGCCCGATAAACTGATCTGAAATCCCCTAGCTGGTGCTGAATTCTTTCCCTGTTGCGAGTAAATAGCGGTTCGGGCCGCTGATGATGCCCAGCGTGAGTTTATACTTCTTGTTTTTGGACAAATATTGCCTCAGCATCCCCATCGACTCGCAGTAGCCGGCGTAGTAGCGGCCGGTGCGCAGGAAGCAGAGAAACGAGTTTCTGCGCATGCGCATGGGCAGCATATGGATTTCGTCGCCGGAATGGATGATCAGATAAATGCCGTCGTCGTGCGAGCAGCGGATCTCCGGCGCTTCCACGCCTACCACGATGAAATCGGCCGTCCGGACTGCGATGTCCGAATGCCCCCGGACTTCTGCCTGCCGGAGGTCTTCGAAAGGAAGGTCGGGGAACTGGTAGATGCTGCTTTTTAATGCGTTCTCAAAAATCGAATCCACTCGTTTTTTGACCGCGATATAAATGGGGGCGGAGGGGAACTCCCGGTTCTTTGTCCATCCGTACGCATCCGCCTGAATGGTTTTCCGGAAGTACATCATGTCGCCCCAGGTTTGAAAGTAACTGCCTCCGAAATAAAGCAAAGCACCCATTTGTAACAGACTTAGGTGTCGGCTGAACACCCGTTGGAATTTGGGGAGACGAAGCAACCACAGATAGTTGAAGACGGCCCAGAATGTAAAAATATGTCTGTATCTGCTGAACAAAATGCTTTGTGCCCCGAAAGCTGCCCGTCCAAGGGCTAACGCAAAAAAAGTGATCAGAAGGAAGAGAATGCAGCCTGCCAGCCACCATTCGCCTGCCGTGATCGTGTTTCGGGAACGTATTAATTTTTTGCAGAAAAAGAAGGTGTTGTATCCCACCAGCGTAAGGCTTGCGATTCCCGCAACGGCCGAGCAGGCTAATCTTGAAGATGCGTTGGTATCCGGCATCACGTCGGTGAACATACCGGGCATAGCAACGAGCATCAGCAGCATTTCCCGCCATGACGATAAATTTTCGGATAAAGTCGGACGAAAATCGGGCACCGTTAGCCCACGGAAGTAAAAGAGGGTGGTAATACCGAACAATAGTGTCCAGCATGTTGCGGCAAGCCACTGCCGACGGGCCAGAAGCATCAGCGCGACAACAGGTGCGACAAATATGCCGGATACGTCCGAATAGACAGCCAGAATCCACATTCCGGTTCCCCAGAGCAGGCCCGCCCGGGTGTTTTGGCTCACGAACCAGATGCTCGCAAATCCCCAGACATAAACGGCGATCTGTTGCAATGGGATAATGGACCAATACAGCGCCTCGTAGTTGAAATTGGAAAAAAGCAAATAGGGAACGGGCAGGAACAGGGCCGTCGAAACATCCCGCTGGGCATTGAACCAGGAGAAGACCATTTTCAGAAAAACAAGATAGGAGCAAAGTCCCGCGAGTGCGAGGAGGCGAAAATCGATCGAGCCGCTGGCCCAATACATGATGCATGCCACCAGCCTGACGACAACAATCCGCCGCTCGTCGTCCTGCTTCGATAATGCCATCCAGAATTCCCGCAATGACGCGGGACCCTTCGCAACGGCCGCGGTCGATTCGAGTATGGCGTCAATATCGTCCTGATAGGGGATGTTGACAGCGGTGGCCGCCCAAACTGCGAAGAACAGCCCAACAGGCATTAGCCATGCGGCAAGGAAGAGGGCTTTTCGAAATGCGGGAGTTTGCCAAAAAGAGTAGTCCGGCTGGGACGACTTCAATTGCGCCCGGATTTGCGTGTGTGTTGCGAACAGGGAAACACTGCCGATGAGTATCGACAATGTAAGGAAAATCGTCAGATTCATGATGGGTGGCTTTGGATCAAGCCGCCAAACTATCCGCTTTTAGGTCCCTTCTGACGATGAACCATCCTGTGGCATTGGTCGATTATCAGACGGCTTTTAGCCACTTCACAATCAGGTTCACGATCAGCAATATCTGAAAAGCACCGAACGTAACGACGGCGCCCGCAAAGCGCAAACCCATGTCTTCCCACTCCTTGTATTGCTGCGGTGAAAATGTAGTCCAGGTATCTACGGCGTTGTTGGGCGGGTAGCCGATGCTGCTCGTGATGTACAGCGCAATGCCGATGGTGCCCAGCACATGTGCGGCCGTGAGCTGCGGGAAGCCGGTGCGATTTCGTGTGAGCCAGTAAAGGAGGCTGGTAATGAGGATAATGGTGATTAAAAACTCGGCGATTAAATCGATCGGAAGGACAAAATAGGTATCGTACAGCTGGACGTCCACCGCATAGCTCCGCCGTATCCAGGCGATGACGGCGATGATAGGGCAGGCAAGGAGGAGTACGAGATAGGGTTTGGTCTGGATGAAGCTTTTGCGCATTGTATCGTATTTTTATTGGTGCAAATTAAAAAATGAAAGTTTTTTATCGAACACCTGGGGTAGCCTTTCCAAATTTTGTCCTGTGGATGTAGCCCTAAACACAGCCCCGAACCGTGACGCCCGAACCTTCCGAACTTTTACCGGACGAAGAGAGAAATCCCGACAGACCGACCGATCCGAAACCGGGTACGCCGGAGCCGGGCGAGGCAGATAATGCGCTGCCCGACAGGGAGTTTTTTATTCGGAAAACATTCGTACTCGATGCTGCCAAAGGGTATGAACTGCTGTTCAGGACCTATTACCAGCCCCTTTGCAGCCACGCCGCCCGGTTTGTGTATAACAAAGAAATAGCGGAAGATCTGGTCACCGAAATTTTTCTCAATTTCTGGAAAAAAGAGTTGCATACCGGCATCTCCACGACATTTCGGGCCTACCTGTTCACGGCCGTGCGTAACAGGTGCTTCACTTACCTCCGCTGGGAGTTCAACAAAATCCGGCAGGAGGAACTCGACGACGATTTCCATTCCGATATGCTTGCACCCGACGGCATTATGGAGATCGACGAGCTCTATATGCATGTCGAACGGGTGATCCATGCGCTGCCGCCTCAATGCCAGAAGGTGTTTGTCCTGAGCCGGTTTGAGGGGAAATCATACCAGGAGATCGCGGCGAAGCTCGGCGTGACGGTGAAGGCGGTGGAGTGGCATATATCCAAGGCGCTCAATGTATTGCGCCGATCATTGAAACAAAACTGACAAGCTTACAGCATGAACACACCATTATCCAAAGAAATGCTTTTCACCTATTTCTCGGGCCAGGCCACGGTGCTGCAAAAACAGCTGATCGAAGAATGGCTCGGAGAACCGGGAAATGTGGAACGCTATTTCGAATGGTTACAGGAATGGGAAATCAGTCATCCGCAATTTTTGCCGGACACCGACCAGGCTTTTGAAAATGTACGAGCCCTGCTCGACGGGCCTTCCCGCAACGGCGAGGCTGTGGCGGAGGAGGTGGCCGGACCACGATCCCTGCCGTGGCGAAACTGGCTGCGCGCAGCCGCTGCGGTGGTATTGCTGGTCGGGGCCGGCGGCTATTATTACCGCGACGCGATCATGTACCGGCATTACCGGACGGGTTACGCCGAAAGCCGGACGATCCGGCTGGTCGATGGAAGCCGCGTGTCGCTGCTGGCCAACTCCGATCTGAAACTCCTCCGTTGGGGCTTCGGGAGCGTCGGCAGGGACGTATACCTGACGGGTGAGGCCGGTTTTGTGGTGACGCACCAGGTAGATCACCAACCGTTCACTGTTCATACGCCCGATCACGGAAAGGTAACCGTACTCGGCACCGAGTTTTTCGTGTACACCCGTGCGAAGGGAACCCAGGTGGTTTTGAGCAAGGGCAAAGTGCAGATTTCCTCCCCCGAAATGGTGGTGCCGCTAGATATGAAACCGGGTGAAAAGGCCTCCGTTGCCACTGACGGCAAGATCGCCATTCAGCCATTGACCGTGACGGAGCTGAAAGACCCGGCCATTTGGCAGGAGCATCATTTCCATTTCGACCATACCACCCTTGCCGATGCGAGCCGCGAGCTGAATGCGGTTTTCGGAACGGAGATAGTCGTGGCCGACCCCGCGCTGGCCTCGCGGCAGGTTACCGGCACATTCAAGGCCCGGCAGGCCGACGAGCTGCTCTCGGTGCTGTCCGAAATGCTGGATATGCGCGTGTTGGTCGGCGACGACCAGGTGCGCCTTGTTCCCGATTCCACCGACACCAATTAGACCTTTTAACTAACCAAACGCTACCATGAATCCACATGTACCTCTGGCAAAGGCATTTGGCCTTTACGCCATGCTCAGTTTGTGCCCCCCGCCGGGATTCGGGCAGTTGCTGGCATCGGCCCGCCCATTGCAGGCCGAAACGCGGCAAACGCAACCCGTACGCCTGCGCGATGCATTGCTGAAACTGAAAGAGAGCTACGGCGCCGACATTCTCTTCGAGGAAAAACTGCTCGACGATCTGAAGGTTTCGTCCGCCGCATTCAATCCATCCAAAACACTGGAACAGAACCTGGATGCATTGCTGGCATCCACCGGATTGAAATACAAGAAGATCAAGGAAAATACGTATGTGCTGCTGGCTTCGAAAGACCGCCGCAAAAAGGATAGCAGCGCTGCGCAGGGCCGTGAAAGTTCGGCATTGCCACAGGATAGTCCGCTTGCTTCCCTCTCGCCCGTAACGCGGGCGGAGGTGGCGGAGGCTTCGGTAAGAGGCACAGTTGTGGATGCGAAAGGCGAGCCGCTGATCGGCGTGAGCGTGCTTGTGAAGGGTACCACGCGCGGCACGGCTACGGATGTGGCAGGGAAATACGAGATCGCGGTGGACGATGCATCGGCGGTGCTGGTGTTCTCTTTTGTGGGTTATGTGCGGAAAGAAGTGGTAGTGGGTTCTCAATCGGAGATCAACGTTACATTGGCGGAAGACACGCAAAATCTGTCGGAGGTGGTGGTAACCGCATTGGGTATCAAGCGTGACAAGCGCGCATTGGGATATTCGGTGCAGGAAATAGGCGGGGAGGCGATCAGTACCGCCAAGGAAGCCAACCTTGCCACGACGCTCGCCGGCAAGATGGCGGGCGTGCAGGTGACGCGCTCGGCCAATGGCGCGGGCGGCTCGTCGCGGGTGGTGATCCGCGGCTCCAATTCCCTGGTCGGTAACAGCCAGCCGCTGTACGTGATCGACGGTATCCCGATGGACAACAGCAATCCCAATTCACCGTCGTCGACCGGCGGGATCGATTACGGGGATGGTATTTCAAACATTAACCCTGAGGACGTGGAGTCGATCTCGGTGTTGAAAGGGCCTAATGCGGCCGCGCTGTATGGTCAGCGGGGAAGTAACGGGGTAGTGCTGATCACCACCAAATCCGGCAAATCGAGAAAAGGTATTGGTATTAAATACGGCGTCGACTATTCGGTGGGCGATGCATTGGTACTGCCTGATTTTCAGGATGAATACGGCCAGGGGCTGGATGGGGCATTCACGCATTTTCGCGGCAACGACGGTAAAATATACACCTGGGCGGCTGCACAGGCCGGTAATATCCAGGGTATGCCGAAAGCCAGTGGCGGCCGCGACCGCTTTACACGTTCGAGCTGGGGTGCGCGCATGGAGGGCCAGCAGTATGAAGACCAGTGGGGTAATGTGCTCAATTTTACGCCCCAGCCGAATACCTTTCAAACCTTTTTCAGAAAGGAAAAGCAGCTGGTCAATAACCTGAGCCTGGAAGGCGGGAACGACAATATCAACTACCGGCTTTCGTACGGGCGTACCGATATCGACGGGTACACGCCGGGCAATACGTTGAAACGCAACAATGTAAACCTGCGCACGGTGGCCAAGATCACACCGAAGCTGGAACTGGATGTGAAAGCCAACTACATCGGGCAAAAAGGCGCAAACCGCCCGACGGTCTCGGATGCGAGCGATAACCCGGCATACCTGTTCATCAGCCAGCCGCGCAGCATGCCGATGAGCATTCTCGCCAACTCCGCCTGGACGGCCGAGGATGTGGCCAAACAATTGGGCTATGGTACCGTGCCGTTTGTGGGAATGGAAAAGACCTACGCCACCAATTCATCGACAGCCAACCCGTACTGGACCGTAGACCATACCCGCAACTCCGACGACCGCCAACGATTGCTCGGTCTGATCCGCCTGAGCTACCAGTTCAACGACTGGATCCGGCTGACCGCTAAAACCGGGACCGATTTCTATACCGACCAGCGCCTGCGTTACCGAGAAAAAGGTACCTACCAGAGCGCTAACCGCAATGGCGACATTTCGGAGCAGGTTACCCGCGTGCGGGAGGACAACAGCGACATTCTCCTTTCGTTGACCCCGCAACTGACGAAGGACATTTCGCTCGGGCTGAACCTCGGCGCCAACCACCAGAAATTCTATTCCCGCACCACTGGTAACACCGGTACGGAATTCATTGTACCCGGCTTGTACGCGATCAACAATACGCTGATCAACTCCTATGTGTTCGGCCTCACGGAATCTTCGATCAATTCGGTGTACCTGTCGGGGCAGGTAGGATACAAGGAGTTCCTTTTTCTCGACTTCTCGGCGCGTAACGACTGGTCGTCGACGCTTTCACCAGAAAACAATTCTTTCTTTTACCCGGCGGTGAGTGCGAGCTTCGTCGTGACCGACGCGTTCAATATCCGGAGCAATACGTTGAGTTTCCTCAAACTGCGTGCCTCGGTAGCGCAGGCGGGCAGCTCGGGCTCGCCGTACCAGCTCACCGGTACCTATTCGCTCGATCAGGTGGCGCACGGCGGCGTTCCGCTGGCATCGTTCTCTTCGACGATCCCTGATCCCAATCTGAAAAACGAGCTGACGACTTCAATGGAGTTCGGGGTGGAAGCCCGGTTTTTCAAGAACCGTGCAGGGCTGGCATTTGCCTATTACAATGCTTCTACCAAAAATCAGATCCTGGACGTGCCCCTGCCGCCGTCGAGTACATTTGCTTCACGGAGGATCAACGCCGGTGAAATCCGCAACCGTGGCGTGGAGCTGACCCTGAACGGTACGCCGGTTAAAACGGCCGACGGTTTTACCTGGGACGCGACAATCAATTTTTCGAGAAACCGTAACCAGGTGGTGGCGCTGGCCGAAGGCGTGGATACCTATGTGCTTGGTACCGACCGCGGTGTGAATGTGGTAGCCGAGCCGGGCAAGCCGTTCGGTACGCTCGTCGGAAATGGTTTTCAATGGCTTCGTGATGAAAACGGCAACCGCCTTATCGACCCGACGACCGGTTTGCCGCTGAAATCCAATTCCAAAATCCTTTACGAACTGGGCAATGCATTACCGAACTGGATCGGCGGTTTCAACAATACATTCCGCTACAAGGGCATCAGCCTGTCGGGATTGTTCGATATCAGCCAGGGCGGCAAAATTTACTCGCAAAGCTTGCGTGAAGAGCTGGTTTACGGTACAATCAAAAAGACGTTGCCGGGCCGCGACGGTACTTACGTGGCCGACGGCGTGGTGGCTTCCAAATCCGATAACGGTACGTGGGTAGGCACCGGCCAGGCGAACACCAAGCAGGTGAAAGCGCAGGATTACTGGAACGTGGTGGCGCCCGACAAGGATAATGTGATCCCGGAAGAAATGCTCAACGACGCGAGCTACATCATGTTCCGCGAGCTGACATTGAACTACCAGTTGCCCAACGCGCTCATCAGCCGCACGCCGTTCAAAAGCATTCGTGCGGGCATTTATGGCCGTAACCTGTTTTACCTGCAACGCAAAACGGAAGGTTTCGCGCCCGAGGCTTCCTCGTTCAACGTCAATAACTCGTCGCTGGGGCTGGAATCAACCGCATTGCCTTTGCTGCGGTACTTCGGGGTCAGCCTGAATGTGGAGTTGTAATTGTTCAAACCGGAAATTTTTGAGAAATGAAAAATATCATCCCATCGATCCTGCTCACCGGTGTCATTTGCCTCACTCAGGCCTGCACCGGCGATTTTGAGGAAATCAATACACCGCCCACGTCGGTTACGACCGTCGATCCGGGGCTGCTGCTTTCGAAAGTGCAGAAAGACGCCGCATTCGCGGAAGGTTATGAAGTGCCCAACAGCCAATACGGGTCGTGGATCCAGCATTGGGCGGGGGGCGTGCTGGTATCGAGCTCGCGCTACATCGAGCAGAGCGACAACAATACCTGGGACGCGCATTACACGCTGATCCGGAATATCAGCCAGGTACGCAATGAAGTGTTGAAAGGGAAAGAAAATGACCCGAGCGGCCGCAGCAAGCTGGCGATCGCTCGCATTGTAGAGATATCGGTCTGGCAACGGCTAACTGACCTTTTCGGTGATGTTCCGTATTCGGGTACTGCGTTGGGGCCTGCGGATGTGAACACCAAGCCCGCATTCGACACGCAGGAGTCGATTTACAAATCGTTGATCAATGATCTGAATGCCGCGATAGGCCAGCTGACGCCCGGCGATGCGAGCTATGGTAACGCGGATTTTTATTATAAAGGGGATATTAACAAATGGAAAAAGTATGCCAATTCGCTGAAACTGCGGCTCGGCATGCGCATCCGGTATGCTGATCCGGCTTTGGCACAAAAAACAGTGACCGAAGCCATGGGCCAGCCGCTCCTCGAAAGCGCTGCCGACGACGCTACCGTGCCGACTTACAACAATGCCACCAACGCGAACGTGCACCCGGTATTGAACCAGTTCCTGGCAGGCAGTCCCGACCTGAAATACCTCGCCGACGCATTCGTTACCCAACTCGTCGCCAGTGCGGACCCGCGTCTGCCGCGTATCGCGCAGCCGAGCGTGAACTCCGTGAAGGCAGGCACGCCCGCATACAAGGGCATAGGCGTAGCGCTGACGGACGAAATCCTGAAAACCATTATCAAGGACGATTACAGCACCGTTTCCACGCTCACGTTCTTCAACCGCGATTACAGCCCGGCGATCCCGTGCATGGTGATGTCGTTTGCGGATGTATCGTTCTACAAAGCCGAAGCCGCACTGGAAGGTTGGGGTGGAACGGCGGCGGACGCCGAGAAGTACTATCAGGACGGCGTGAAGGCGTCGCTAGCCCAGGCACCTTACAATGTGACGGCGGTACCGGCTTCGTTTGACAAAGAGCTGTCGTGGACAGGCCTTTCCAAAGAGCAGAAGCTTGAAAAAATAGGGACGCAGAAATGGATACAGCTCTTCGGCCGTTCCTACGAAGCATTTATCGAATGGCGCAGAATGGGTTACCCCGCATTGAAACCAGGCCCGTTCCAGGGCTCGACGGGCGGCACAATTCCCCGCAGAACGATCTACTCCTCGCGAGAGGCGCTTTTGAACAAAGTGAATTACGAGCAAGCGGTAGGGCGTTTGTCGAACGGGGATTCTTATGTATCAAAAGTATGGTGGGACAAGCGATAAGGTCATGCAGAGGACAGAATGCGTCGGGGAGGCATTCTGTTTATAGCAAGATGCCGCTTCTGCGCACCATGGCTCTGTAAGAGCCTCCTTCGCAATGGCGCAGGACACCCCGATGGGGTGAAAAGAATGTGTCCGACAATTTTTGCTACAAACAGGTGGCCCCTCCGGGGCCGGTAATGAACGCCCGGGATGTTAAATATCCCGGGCGTTTGGCTTTTGACGGTAAATCAATGATGAACCCCGCGGATATGATGAAGCTGATTAATCTTAAAACCTTAAAAATGTTCCTGGGAATGCTTTTCGGAACGGTAACCGCCTTTGCGCAAACGACGCCGGACCAAATGGACCTGTATCTCCTGATAGGTCAATCGAACATGGCTGGGCGAGGGGCGACGGATGCGGCTTCGCAGCCTAATTCATCGAAAATATGGGCTATTAACCGCCATCAAGAATGGAAAATGGCCGCCGACCCGCTCCACGAAGACAAACCGTCGGTGGTGGGAGTTGGCCCCGGCCTGACTTTCGCGCAGGAAATCTTCCAAAAACAGCCCGGCCGGCCGATCGGGCTCATTCCCTGCGCGGTAGGCGGCAGCGGCATCGACGATTGGCAGCCCGGTGCCCGCCACGAGCAGACGGGCATTTACGCTTACGACGAAATGCTCGTCCGGGTGAAGGAAGCGCAGAAACGCGGGACGATCAAAGGGATTATCTGGCATCAGGGCGAATCCGACAGCTCGCCCGGGAAGAAAGATGCTTACGCCGCGAAACTGGCTGATTTTTTCAGGCGTTTACGCAAGGATACGCATACGGAAAATGTGCCTGTGGTGGTGGGAACGCTGGGGGATTTCTATGTCGCCAAAACGCCCGATGCCGCATTCATTAACGCGGTGATCACCGGTTATGCAAAAGATACTAAGCGGGTTTACCTCGCATCTGCGTCCGGCCTGACACACAAGGGCGACGACACGCATTTCGATACCGCGTCGGCGCGGGAGCTTGGGAGACGGTATGCGGCAGCGTTTTTGAAAAAGGAGGAATAGGGTGATCAGGATAAATTTTCGTCATGATATCAACCTCATATCTTTCATTATTCAATCGCGACTATTTCACAAACCTGTTCATGAAAATCAAACATTTAACGTTCCGCGCGGCGCTCCTGGCGGCACTGGCTTGCGGATATTCGGCTTCGGCGCAGAAAGGCAAACCACTTTTTCCCGATCAACCGGGGATGGTTTCTTACACTTTCCGGTCGAGCCTTTCTAAAAATACGGCTGCCACGCTGGATACGATTAAGGCGCTGAAAATTACGGACATGGAGTTTTCGAGCCTTTTTGGTAAGACAGCCCCCGAGCTCCGGAAGTTACTCGACGAGCGTGGGATCAAATGCTCGTCGTTCGGCGTGGGGTACGACGACGCGCTCAACAAAACGCAGGAGGTAGGCACTAATGCCAAAGCGCTCGGCGCGAGTTATGTACGTGTTGCCTGGGTGCCGCACAAAGGGCCTTTTACCCTCGAAATGGCCGAGAAAACCGTGGCAGATTTTAACAAGATCGGCAAACAGCTGAAAGAGGAGTTTGGCCTCACTTTCTGCTACCACAATCACGGCTACGAATTCGAGAAACACGGCGATGGTACGCTCATGGATTATATTATCCAGAAAACCGATCCGAAATACGTCAGCTTCGAACTCGATATGCTCTGGACGTTCTTCCCCGGACAGGACCCGGCCGCATTGATCAACAAATACCCCGACCGTTTCAAACTCATGCACATGAAAGACTTGAAAAAGGGTATTACCGGAAATATGTCGGGCGGCACGCCTGTCGAAAACGACGTGGCATTGGGTACCGGGCAAATCGATATTCCGGCTGTGCTGAAAGCCGCCAGAAAAGCGGGATTGAAGCACTACTATATCGAGGACGAAAGCCCGAGCTACGCGACGCAGGTCCCGCAGTCGATCGCTTATCTGAAAAGTTTGAAATACTGATTTGAAATACTTCCCGTGGCAACCGCTCCCGCATTCAGCCGGAGTGGTTGCCACTTTCCTTTTGCCGTTCCTTCCTGATTAAAGCGGATAGAATAGCCCCGTGAGCGACCCCATGATTAGGACGGTCACCGCTACACCTGCCCCCAAAATCCAGCATGCTTCTTGCTTAAACCGGGTACCTTGTCCGGATTCGATCGAAACAGCCGCGAGCTCCGTCCTGCGCGCGTAATGCGCACATGCGATGTGCGTGAATGCGCAAAGCACCGAAAGCGTGTAATAGGGGATGAAAAACAGTTTTTCGGGATAATGCACGGCCACGCCCGAAGCAAAGTAAAAGTCGGTCTCGACATGCCATTCATACCGGGCCAACATCACCGCGGCGATGTGGTTGATCAGGAAAAGCGAAAGGTAAATCCCGCTGACAGCCTGCGCGATGGCGTACAATGGCAGCTTTCTGAAGCCTTTTGAGAAAACCAGCCGCAAGCCGCTTACAATCTGGATCGCCACACACAGAAGCAATAGCACCTCCACCGGCGGAAACCGGTACACTATCCTGAAATACTTCATCACCGCAATATGCAGCGCCGGTCCTCCGAGGGCAAAAAGGTGGTTGCTGAGATGCAGCACAAGGAACGCCGCGATGATGATCCCGGAAATTCTGTGTATTTGTTTCAACTTCATGGGTATATTGTGCGGCTAAGAACTATTTCCTGGTTGGATATTCGGGTGTGTAGGAGGCCCGGCCATCCTTGATCAGAAACAGCAGCAGCACACGCGAAGGGCGGTCGGGGAGTTGGTTGGCGGCCAGTGAATGCAGGACATTTCTTTTCTCGAAAAACATCTGGCCGGTTTTGTAAACGACCGGAGCAGCGTGGTCCAGGCCGATCTGTACTTCGCCTTCGAGAATGTAGCCGAAAAGATCGCAGTCGTGGCGATGGCTTACGGTGTCGACGGCGCCGGGTGCGATCGTCATCACGGATGATTCAAGTTTGTAGCCTTTCAGCGCCGCGTCGGTGAGCCATTCGGTCCGTACGTGCTGGAACTGGAAGGGGTCGGCAGTCGCTTTCGCATGTTCGTGCTGAGCCATAGCGGGGATGGCGGCGAATGCCAGCAGGAGAAAAATCATAGTTCGCATTGTTCGTCGGGTTTGGTGATGAAGGCAAATATAAATCTGCCTAGCCCGTGCCGGATAGTCCAATCACCATATTGTTGCTAGTCCAGAATTAAACCATCAAAAATGATTGAGCTCGGTAGCCTGATCAACGTTTGCCGGCAGGGGGATTTGCCGGTATATATCCAAATCGTAGTCCAGATCAGTGCATTGATACGGGAGGGCGTTTTGTGCCCCGGCGTACAAATTCAGCCCAGTCGTGAACTGGCCCGGTCGCTGAATTTGCACCGGAACACGGTCGTAGCCGCATATGGCGAACTGGAAGCGCAGGGGTGGATCGAGGTGAAACCGAGGAAGGGGTGCTTTGTGTCGGCGGAAATGCCGGGCACGGTCCCTGCTCCGCTGGTGCCGCAGGCTGCTGCCAGGGATACCGCCTATCCCGCTGTAACCGGTTATGATATCGGTTACGAAATGCGGGACGAATTGCGGGTCAAATACCCGTCGGGGACTTTCAAATATGTATTCAACGACGGGTTCCCGGATGTCAGGCTGACGCCGCTCAATGCGCTTTTGCGGGAGTACCGGGTGATAGGCAACCGAAAATTTGCCCGGAATTACCTTTCCTACACGTCCAAAGAGGGCTCGCTGCGCCTGCGTGCGGAAGTGGTGCGCATGCTCCGGCAGACGAGGGGGCTGAATATCGGCGTCGAGCATGTATTTATTTCCAAAGGCGCGCAAATGGGCATGTACCTGGCCGCGTCACTCTTGCTGAAACCCGGTGACTCGGTCGTTGTCGGTGATCCAGGCTTTTTTGTGGTGACCCAGATGTTCATCCGGCTGGGCGTGAACGTATGCCGCGTGCCGGTGGACGGGGAGGGGATCGACGTGGATGCTGTGGAGGCTATTTGCCGCACTACATCGGTAAGGCTCATTTACGTGATCCCGCACCACCATCATCCCACCACCGTCACGTTGTCGGCCGGGCGGAGGCTCCGGTTGCTGGAAATCGCCCGGGCGCACCGGATCGCGGTCATCGAGGACGATTTCGATTTTGACATACATTATGAAAACCATCCCACCTTGCCCATGGCGAGCCGCGATGCGGCGGGGAGCGTGATATATGTAGGTACGCTCACCAAAATTCTGGCTCCCGCCATCCGGCTCGGGTTCATCGTCGCGCCCGCGAACCTTATCGCCCTGCTGGGCCAGCACCGGTACATGGTCGATTTGCAGGGGGATAACCTGCTGGAAGAGGCAGCCGCGGAGTTGATGCGCAGCGGGGCCGTCGAGCGGCATTTGAACAAGATCCGCGGTTTGTACAAAGAGCGCCGCGATTTGCTATGCTCGATGCTGGCGCAGCATCTGCCTGGCATTGTTTCGTTTACAGTTCCTACGGGAGGAATGTGCCTTTGGGTACGGTTCAACGGCGTGGATACGGCGAGCGTGGCGACGGAAGCACAGCGGCTCGGACTTTTTATCAGGGATGGAAAGCGGCATAACCCGCCAGGCGTGGATTTGAATGCCCTGTGCATCGGGTTCGCGTCGCTCAACCCGGAAGAATTGCGGGAAGCTACTACGCTGCTGATCGAGGCGACGTTGCGTGCGATATCGGCCGATGTTCAGATTGTCCAGCTAAACCGGCAAATTGTATAAGCATAACTGTCGCCGGGTGGCTACTTTTGTGCCATTATTTAGAATGAGTCTATTTATTGATAAAACCGGATGGCTGGTACCCACCCGGTTTGTCGCGCCGAAGCGCATTACTTGTAAACGCTGAAACATTTAAAGCAATGCAAATTAGTAAAATTCTGCATACAGGGCTTCTTTGTGCCTTGTCGTTCGTCGCCTTTGCCCAGCAGGCGGATGTAACCCTCTCCGGGCACGTCAGGTCGGAGGACGGCGAAACGCTCCCCGGGGCCTCCGTGAGCCTGAAAGGGACTGCACACGGGACCTTCACCAACGCCGACGGCAAGTACACGATCGAACACGTCCGCCCCGGTTCCTACAAGCTGCTGGTTTCCTTTATGGGTTACCAAACGCAAACCAAAGACATTACCCTCAAAGCGGGAGAGCATTTTAAACATAATACCAAACTGGTTTCCGAAACGCGCGAGCTGGAATCCGTTTCGGTGATCGGTCGCACGGAAACAAAGGAGATCAGCCGGCAGGCTTATAATGTGACGGCCATCGACGCCAAAAAGCTTCAAAATTCTACCCTGGACCTTTCCCATGCGCTCGACCGCGTGTCGGGGGTGCGTGTACGGGAGAGCGGAGGCGTGGGATCGAACATGAACTTCTCGCTGAATGGCTTTACGGGTCGCCAGGTGAAGTTCTTCCTCGACGGGGTGCCGATGGATAATTTCGGTTCTTCTTTTCAATTGAACAATATCCCTATTAACCTCGCGGAGCGCGTGGAGGTGTACAAAGGCGTGGTGCCGATCTGGCTGGGCTCGGATGCCCTGGGCGGCGCGGTGAATATCGTGACCAACACCCGCCAGAACAGCTACCTCGATGCTTCCTATTCTTATGGCTCGTTCAACACGCACCGCACGGCGATCAATGCGGGTTACACGGCAAAAAATGGCTTTACAGCGCAATTGAATGCATTTCAGAATTATTCAGACAATAATTACTGGATCACCGTCGATGTCGCGGACGTGAATACCGGCGAGTATTTCCGCAATCAGCGCCTGCGCAGGTTCCACGACACGTATCACAATGAAACGGTGATCGCGAATGTGGGCGTGGTAGGCAAGAAATTCGCCGACAGGCTTTTGCTGGGGGTTACTTTGGGTAAAAACAAAGCCGAAATCCAGACCGGCGCGCGGATGGTCAGCGTTTTCGGTCAATGGCATCGCAAGGGTAACATCGTGATGCCTAGCCTGAAATACCAGAAGAAGGATCTGTTTGTTAAAGGGTTGAATGTCAATATTTCTGCGAACTACAACCTGGGCCAGGAGCAGAACGTGGATACGGTGTACCGCCGCTACAACTGGTTTCAGCAATTCAAACAATACGAAGGAAAGGGTAGCGAGCGCGAAAGATCGCTGTACAAATTCCGGAACAACAACGGCCTGGCTACGGCGAATGTGACCTACCAGATCGACCCGCGCCATTCGGTCACGATCAATAATGTGTTAAACACGTTCAACCGGAAAGGGGAGGACGAGCTTTTCCCTGAGTCGGCCAAGTACGAGCAGCCGCGCGTGAACCGGAAGAATGTGCTTGGGCTGGGCTATAAATTCGATTACAACGAGCGATGGAATACCTCATTATTCCTGAAACATTTCTCGCAGAACAACAAATTCTCAGTCTCCTACAACCCGACCGGCAACTGGGGCGACGAGGCGTTTTTAGTCCAGAAAAACAATTTCGAGAAGCTGGGCTATGGTGTTGCTTCTACCTATTTTCTCTTCAAGAATTTCCAGTTAAAAGGCTCGTTCGAAAAGAGTTACCGCCTGCCTGAGACCGACGAGCTGTTCGGCGACCTGCTGAACCTGGAAGGTAATATCGAACTCGACCCCGAAACGAGCTACAACTATAACCTCGGTTTCAGCTACAATGGCGCGATTAACCGGGTGCACCGGTTCAGCATCGATGCGAATGTGCTTTACCGCGACGCCCAGGGTTTCATACGTCCCCGCCTGAATGCCAACCAGACGAAGCAGGTCATGGATAACCTCGCCGATGTGACCAACTTCGGCATCGACGGCGAAGTGCGGTACTCCTACCGTCAGCTTTTCACGGCGGGCGCGAATATCACCTACCAGAACCTTCGGAACAATACCCGCTTCGAGGAAGGCTATACTACCGAGAGCCCGCTTTACCGCGACCGCATTCCTAATATGCCGTTTCTTTTCGGTAATGCCGATGCCGCTGTATTCTTCAAGGATCTTGGCAAGAAAGGCAACACGCTTACCCTTGGCTATAACCTGCTGTACGTGCATGCCTATTATCTGTACTGGCCAAGCCTCGGTAGCGACAAGCTGGATATTCCCGAGCAGCTGAGCCACGATGTGAACCTGGTTTACGCGATGGCCGACGGCCGGTACAATGTCTCGCTGGAATGCAAAAACCTCCTCGATGCGAAGCTTTTTGACAATTTTAGTTTGCAGAAGCCAAGTCGCGGTTTTTATGTCAAATTACGCTATTTCATCAGTAAATAATCTTTAACAATTCAATCATCCAATCAAATTCAGAAAATGAAAAAGTCATATTTGAAATGGTTTTTTATAGTGGGTATGGGCGTGGCTTTGGGCGCTTGCAGCAGTGACGACGATAACACCAATCCGACGCCGGAACCGGGTACCGGCACGCAGTCGCGCTACGTGGTAGCTTCGGCGCCGATCGGCTCGCAGGGGGTGGCCGATTACCTTCTCACCACCGGCGATCTTTCGGCAGGAACCATCAGTACGGTAGGGCAGGGCATCGAGCAGGACGGCTCGTACCGGTATTACCTGACGCATAAGGGCAAGTTTTTCAGCTTGTTGTACGGCCAGGGTAATCCGGGTGCCGTTACCACGTATGCATTGGACGAAAAAGGCGGACTGGTGAAAACCTCCGATTTTCAGAGCGAAACCGTTCAGGTTTTTGCGCCGGCCGGCGACGATATCCTGACGATCAAAGTCCCAAGAAGCGGGAACGAGAGTGCGTCGTGGTTCCGCATTAATGCGGATCAATCCAAAATTGTAGGCGAAGGCCAGGTGAACATCGTGAAACTCGCGGGCAACGGCGAGCGCGCGCACTTCACATGGGCGACGCAGGTGGGCGACAAGATTTTCGCACCCTATATGAGCATTAAAGGCGCCGCGCCGGACGTATTCGGTACCGCCAATCCCGACAGCAGCTGGATCGCCGTGTTCTCCTACCCGGCCATGACCCTCGACAAGGTGATCAAGGATAACCGCACCAGCTTCATCGGTTCGTATTTTAATAACGGTTTGTCGGTGGACGAAAACGGTGACGTGTACGCCTTCTCGCCTGCATCGGCTACCAACAGCGGCGTGGCCACGTCCACGAAGCCGTCGGCATTCGTTCGCATTAAAAAAGGAACGACCGAGTTCGATAAGAGCTATTTCTTTAATGTGCAGGAGAAATCAGGCGGTTATAAAATCGCGAACCAGACCTACCTGGGCAGCGGCAAGTTCCTGCTTTACATGTATGGCGACCTGGGCAAAGCATCCGGAGCGAAGAAACTGGCGATCGCGGATGCTTACAATCAGACATTTGGATGGGTAACCGGCGTACCTGACGTGATCGCGTCGTCGTCGGCCTCGTACAACAACAATACTGTCAGCGATGACAAAAAGAGCGTCTTTGTAGGTATCAACACGGATGCCGGCAGCTGGGTGTACACGGTGGATATCGCCACCGGAACCGCCAAGCAAGGCCTCAAAGTCGAAGGTGGTGCTATTACCGCCATTGTTAAGGTCAAATAGTTTGGGTTTTAGAAGTACTACAAACCTCGCCGGGGCGCCGGCCGCCGGCTGAATGGTACGGCGCCAGGCGCCCGGCGGGGATTTGTTTTTTGCAGGAACTGCGCCCGCTGCCGATATTTGGGGCCGCGAAGCGCATTAAGCAGTGGGAAAGGATATGGATTATACAGGTAGCAAGACGATCGAGGAACAGCATGACTTACAGCAGCGCACGGAATTTCCCCTGCACGACCTGGGCGACGCTTTTTTTGCGATGACTACCATCGAGGACGGCGACGGGCATTTTTTCAACGGCGTGCACCGTCATGACTTTTACGAGCTCCTGTGGTTCACCGACATCACGCCCGGCCAGGCGCATTACATCGATTTCAACAAGTATCCCATTTCTCCCAACCAGGTTTTCCTCCTCCTGCCCGACCAGGTCCATAGCATGGACCAGCGCGATAAATGCGGCTTTCTGATGGCCATTTCCAAAGATTTTTTCGAACGCCTTATCGGTAACGACATTTTTAAACTCTTCAAATACTCCACCAATTTCACCGTCGCCATTCCCGGGTGCCGGCTGCCGGTCCTGAACACGCTGCTGGACCTCATTCGTACCGAGTACGAAGATGCCGGTCGTCCGGCCATCCTCGAATCATACCTCAGGAGCTGGTTCCTGCATTGCATCGATCTTCAAAAAGAAACAGGCGAGCCGGTCCCGCGCGACCCGCGCCTGCAAATGCTGCTGGAATCCATCGAAACCAACTACCGCAAACAACGGAAAGCCGATTTCTATGCCAACGAGCTATCCCTCAGCGCGAAGCGCCTCAACGAACTCACCCGCGGTTCATTCGGCAAGACCATCAGCCAGATGCTCAACGAACGCCTCATTCTCGAAGCCAAACGCGAAATAGGCTTCGTCGGCAAGCCGATCAAGGAAATCAGCTACGAGCTGGGCTTCTCGGAGCCGGCCTATTTTACACGTTTTTTCGGGAAGCAGACAGGGTACGCGCCTGAGGATTTCAGGAGGCGGATGGCGGCTTTGTATGGGAGGGAGTGAGTATCGTCGCTTGCTTTTTCAGTATTGTTTTGTATATTCGAATATTCTTTGCAGTAGCAAGGAACCTACAAAGGTCTCAAACGCTGAACCCGTAATCAGCGTTTTTTTTATGGCCATGACGTAAGTCAAAGATCAGAGTTGGTCCCCTCTGTCATTGAATGTGGCTTGATTCTTTTGTAACCCATATCATTCTCCTCTCACTATTTAGAATATGTAAGTGGAGCGTCGAGTCTTTGTTTGAGGCAGACCTATAAGAGGTATCACGGATAGGGCTGATCCTGCAATATCCGATTATTTTACGAGCTGCTAATTGCCATTAAAAAGTTTATGCAAGCCATTAATACATTATAATCTCACCCCACCCTTAACCCAAAATCAAACCTTTCACTCGCTACCCTCCGCAGAATCCCTATCTGCCCGCAATGGTACATCGTGTGCTTCACGTTCCAGTCGATGGCTTCGAATTTGTTGGTGGCTACGGGGTGGGGCGTAGGCGTAGGTTCGAGTGGGTTTTCGAGCTCTTCCGGCGTGACGGTGGCGAGGATTTCGAGCGATTTTTGCTGCATGGTTTTCAGGTCCGATAACAGCTTTTCAGGGACGAACTTCCCGAGGGATTGTTCGGCGCGGGCGACGGTGAAATAGTCGCTGTAATCTTTGATGGGGAGCTGTCGGAGAATGTCCATCTGATGACCGCGGATGACCATGATGGTGTGGAAATAGTGGCTGATAATCAAATGCCCGACTTGCCAGCTGATGCTCGATTCGAGGGTGTCGGGGATGGTCTCCCATTTTTCGAACGGTACATTTTCGATGAGCTTGTTGGTCCAGTCGTAGGCGTTGGCGTTCTGGTGGATAAGCAGTTCGGTGGTGGTCATACGCAGGTTGGCTTGAATAGATGTGGATTCCCAATGTATCGCATTTCTTGCAAGTGTCTGCAAGTAACCACCGGAAAATTATCGGACACCCTGTTCAATGGAAATATTGGTAGAATATTTATGACGAAATTTTTGCAAAAACGCCTACATTTGATGAAAACAGTCAGGTGAAAAAGCTATTCTCCATCCTCATGTGCGCGTTGCTGCTCTACAATATCATGGGCTTTCCGCTCGTGTATTGGATAGGGGAGTATTTTGCGGATGGACGTAGCGAAGAAGTTTCCTCGGGTGCTATCGTTCCGGAGGAGTTGTTGATCCTGAAAATCCCCATTATGGTTCCTTACCAAACCGACTGGCAGGTGGCGGAACAAGCCGAGGGGCGCTTGCGGCGGGGCGACGATTTCTATCAGATAGTCGAGCAGCAACTGATGAATGATACTTTGTATGTGAAATGCAAGCTGGATATTTCTGCAAAAGACCGTTACCTGGATCTTGTCTCGCATGTCGACAAGCATGTAAAAGGCGGCGTTACCGATGGTAAGGGCAAAGCGCCGCAAGTGCTCAAAAACTTTTTAAAAGATTACCTCACATTCAACAGGAAGCATTGGTTCTTTGTGATCGACTGGGTCCGGACGGAAACCAGTTTCAAAGGCATTCTGCTGACCTTCCCATCTTTGTTCCTGCACGTTGCATCGCCTCCTCCCAAGGCAGCTTTTTGAGATAGCATCGTACATGAGACACCCCTTTTTGCCGCTATTCGCGCACTGAGGGGTTGCTGCGTGTATGCTTTATGGTATTCGAAAAAAGCTAACACATAGAACATGAGGCTAAAATTGATACTTTTTACCGTCGTGCTTACGGGCGCGCTGGCTATCAGCCTGTGCACGAAGCCGACGTCGGAAGACAAAATGCTGAGCTTGTTGGAAGAGTCGAAACGAAGGGCATTTAACTACCAGAACAATTTCTGTCCGGATGCCCAGCTGATGTACCTCGATTCGCTCCTGAAAGCCATTCCGTTGAGCGAAGTGGCGCAGCAATTCAGAATCAGGCATTTTAAGGCCAATATACTGCTGCAACTTGGCCGTCCCGATGATGCGATCACCATTCTCAGAGGCCTGGAAAGGAATCCTGGCCCGTTTGAGGCTTTGCCGGGCGTTATGCGGAAGGTTACCGACGACATGGCGGTAGCCTATCTGCGCTTTGGGGAGCAGATCAACTGCATCAATAATCATTCGGTGGATGCGTGTATCCTGCCGATCAAAAATGGTGGCATACATTCCAGTACCAAGGGCTCGAAAGGCACGGTGGATATTTACAAAAGAATGCTCGCCGAAAAGCCCGACGATTACGAGGCATTATGGCTGCTGAATATTGCGTATATGACGCTGGGTCAGTATCCGGCCAAAGTCCCCAAGCCGATGCTGATCCCGTCGATGGATGCAGAGGACCCGGTGGCCGTGAAGCCGTTCGAGGACATTGCACCCGATTTGAAACTGGATGTCCGGAATATGGCCGGCGGGGTCATTACCGAGGATTTTGATAACGACGGCTTCCTGGACCTGGCCATGTCGGGCTGGGACCTGAGCGAGCCGATGCATTATTTCAAAAACAATGGCGACGGCACTTTCACGGATAAGTCGGAGTATTCGCGGCTGAACAAATTCACCGGTGGCCTGCATATGACGCAAACCGATTATAACAATGATGGTTTCAAAGACATTTTCGTGCTGCGCGGCGCCTGGCTGGGAAGCCCGTACGGCGACCAGCCCAACTCGCTGTTGCGGAACAATGGCGACGGTACTTTTACCGATGTGACCATCGACGCCGGTTTGCTATCGATGCACCCGACACAAACGGCTACCTGGAACGATTTCAATAACGACGGCTGGCTGGATGTGTTCATCGGGAATGAAACCACGATCGGTGCCAACTATCACCCGTGCGAACTGTACCTGAACAACAAGAACGGCACATTCACAGAAGTGGCCAAGCAAACGAACACGGCTGTTGCGGCTTTCGTAAAAGGTGTAACATCAGGTGATTACGACAACGACGGCTGGAACGATCTCTTCATCTCGACCCTCAGCGGACGCCGGTTCCTGCTTCGGAACAAAGGGATTGCCAATGGCAAAATCAGCTTCGAGGACGTAACCCAGGCCGCCACGCTCGATAAGGACCAGAACCGTAGCTTCGCAACCTGGTTCTGGGATTACGACAACGATGGCTGGCAGGACATTCTCTGCGGGGATTATACCATGGATTATGCCCTGAGCTACTACGCCGCAGCCGAACGCCTGGGCAACTCGCCCGAATTTCACGGGCAGCCGGTGCTGTACCATAACAACCACGACGGTACTTTCACGAACGTTACCAAGGCAATGGGCCTCGATAAAACGGGTTTCGCCATGGGCGGCAACTTCGGGGATATCGATAATGATGGTTATCTCGATATTTTCATCGGAACTGGGAATCCAAGCTACAAGTCTTTGATACCTAATAAGATGTTTAAGAATGTTGAGGGGAAGGGCTTCTCGGATGTGACTACCTCTGCGAAAGTCGGCAGCCTGCAAAAGGGCCACTCCGTAGCATTTGCGGATATGGACAACGACGGCGATCAGGATGTTTATATTGAAATGGGCGGGGCTTACATTGGCGACGCTTACCAGAATTCGTTTTTCATGAACCCGGGCCAGAGCGATAACAACTGGATTTCCCTGGACCTGGAAGGCGTGGCATCCAACAAAGCCGCCGTCGGTTCGAAGATCAGGCTGACTTTTACCGAAAATGGCAAAAAACGGAGCGTTTACCGCGTTGTGTCGTCGGGAGGAAGCTTTGGCTCCCAGCCCTTCAAACGCGAAATCGGTCTGGGGCAGGCAAAGACGATCGACGAGATCGAGATCCGCTGGAACGGCAATGGTAAGGTGCAGAAACTGCAAAATGTTGCGGCTAACCAGTTTATCAAAATCCGCGAAGGCGCAGCTGCGCCCGAGAAAGTTCTAATCAAAAAACTGACTTTCAAGCGTGCGCACGGACATGAAGTGCCGGTATGCGCGCCGGTAGCGAAGGCGTCTATTTGACGATTTTTACCAAAACCCCGCAGGACAGACCGTTCGGCTGCATCCTGCGGGGTTTTGTTTTTATTGATGGATATTTATTATGATTAATATCATTAAATTGTAAACCCCGTCCGCTTTTCAGAATATTTCCCGGAGTGTTTTTCAACTTTTTACCACCGCTTTGCCCGTGAACCATCCATACAGCAACTATTCCGAACAGGCCCTGATGACGCTTGTGTGCGAGCAGGACGAGGAGCTGGCATTCAGGGAGTTGTATCGCAGGCATGTGCGGCTGCTGGTGCATACGGCCATCCGGAAAACGGGCGTGAAGGCCATCGCGGAGGACCTCGTGCAGGAAACTTTCGTGAAGTTCTGGCTCGGGCGCCATAAGTTTGATATACAGAAAAACATCCAGGCCTACCTCAACGGCACGCTCCGGCATTGCATTATCAACTACTACCACCAGGAGCAGCGCAAGCAGGTGCTGACGCTCGAAGATGGCGATTTCCTGCCCGACAACGTCACCGCCGAAAACCTGGATTTCAATACTCTCAATGAATTCTACGAGCAGTCGCTGCTCAAACTGCCCGAGAAATGCCGGGAGGTATTTTCGCTCAGCCGCAAGGGGTACAGCCTCAAAGAAATCGCCGGGCAGCTGGATATTTCGGAGAAAACGGTGGAAGCTCACATCAGCAAAGCCCTGAAAATCCTGCGCGTGGAAATGAAAGACTACATCGCGCTGGCCGTGCTAATGCTGCCTATCATTTGACACATCCAATTTTTTGAAAAAAAAATCCTGTTGGAGTAAGGGTTGTTCCCGCTTTTCCGTGACTGTACTGTTAGTTGTCTAATAAGTGTAAAAATTACACCTAATGAAAAAGCCCCCGTTATCTCCTGAAACCCTTAAAAAGTACCTGGCCAACGAATGCTCCGACGAGGAGCGCCGCCTGGTGAACGAATGGTACCAGCAACTGGACGAGCCTGCCGATGAACCCTTTACGGACACGGATCAGGACCGGTTGTACAATCGCATTAAAACCTATCTCGCCGAACTGCGCAAAAGCGACGAACCCGCCGCGCCGGTATATGGCTTGTGGCATTACATCGGACGCATTGCGGCGGTGTTTGTGATCGGCCTGGGGCTGCTTTATTTTTTATATCAAAAGCCTGCCGGGATTGCGCAGTCAACCGGGCGACCTGACGGTGACGTGGTGACTTTTGTGAATGAAAAGCAGAAAATCGTGCCGCACATGCTGCCGGATAGCACTGTGATCTGGCTGCACCCCGGCGCGAAAGTATCCCACAACCACCCGTTCATAATCCGGGAGGTGCTGTTTTCGGGGGAAGGCTTTTTCGATGTGAAACGCGACCCTTCGCGGCCGTTTGTGATCCATACGGGCGACCTGCAAACGAAAGTGCTTGGCACGAGCTTCAACGTGCGGGCGATCCCCGGCGAGGCGACATTCAAAGTGTCGGTAGCGACGGGCCGTGTGGAGGTGAGCGATGTGAAAAAGCAGGAACGCGTGGTGCTCAAACCCGAGCAGGAGGTGGTTTTTGAACCTAAAAGCAAGCACCTGGAAGTGCAGAAAGTGCAGGAAAGGGCCACGGATAAGGAACTGTGGCAATCGGCGTCGCTGGTTTTCAACGACACGCCCATGACGGAAGTCGCCGGACGCCTCATGCAGACTTTTCATGTAAAGATCGGCTTTGCCGACGACGGATTGGCGGATTGCCGCCTGAAAGTGGATTTTACCGACCAGCGCCTTCCGGAAATCCTCGACATGATCGACACCCTCTTGGGAAGTACCTACCGGATTGACGGAGACAGCATTGCGTTACGCGGGCAGGGTTGTCGCTAGCGGCATTTTACACCTTGATTTTCAACAGCATCACAATTCGCCTTTATATCTACTAACCCAAATTAATCCCCCCGACAAACAGCATGAAAACATAGCTACCCATCATCCCCAGCTTTTAGCCACAAAAAAATCAGGAGTGGTTGCGACACCCCTGATGGAAATGCCCGGCTAAAATATCCCGGAACGTGCGGTTCACAGGCTCGCCCGAAGGCAGGCTTGGCAGGATAACTATTGTCTGAATTTTAAACCGGTCAAACGTAAAATTATGAAAAAACCTTTTCATCCATGGCATAGATTGCTACTCCATATCATGCGCCTGACTTTTTATCAGTTACTGTTGATCAGCCTTTGTTCGGTGGTGGCTGCGGCGAGCCATTCGCCCGCCCAGGAACTGCTGAACCGTGATGTGACATTGGACCTGAAAAATGTCACGCTCAACGAGGCCCTTACCCGGCTCGAACAGGGTACCAAAGTGAAATTCGCTTATAGCAGCGGCCTGGTGAACCTCCAAAAGACCGTGAGCATCGATGCCCGTCAGGAGAAACTGTTTGCGGTGCTCGACCGCCTGCTGCTGCCGCTGGATATCAATTACCGGGTGCGCAACAACCAGATTCTGCTGTCGCGCGCGCCGAAGAAGACGAGTGAAGGCCCCGCGGCGGCTTCAACCGAAAACCTGGCTGCAACAGCCGACCGGACGATCAAAGGTACTGTCACTTCGCCCGAAACCAATGAGCCCTTGCCCGGCGTGAGCATTATCCTGAAAGGCACGCAGCGCGGCACCACCACCGATGTTTCGGGGAAATTTCAACTGGAAGTGCCCGACGAGCATGCGACGCTGATTTTCTCGTTCGTCGGCTACATTTCGCAGGAAGTGATTGTAGGCAGCCGCACCGATCTGGCCATTGCATTGCAGCTGGATACCAAAGCACTCGACGAAATTGTCGTGGTGGGTTATGGTACGCAAAAGAAATCGACGTTGACCGGGGCGATTGCCGCCGTGAAGGGCAGCGAAATTGCCGAAAACCCGGTGCCCAATGTTTCCGGTTCGATCGCCGGTCGCGTGGCGGGGGTGAGTATGCGCCCGAATGGCGGCCAGCCCGGTTCCGACTCGCCCGAAATTCACATTCGCGGCATCGGTACCACAGGAAATAACAAGCCGCTGGTGGTAGTCGACGGCGTGATACGCGACAATATCAACCAGATCGACCCTAGTTCCATTGAAACGGTGACAGTCCTGAAAGACGCCGCGGCGGTGGCGCCGTACGGTCTAGGCGGGGCGAACGGGGTATTGCTCATTACCACCAAAAAAGGAGCTACCGGGGCGCCTACACTATCTTTTGGCGCTTATTACGGCTCGCAAACACCGACTTATTATCCCAAAATGCTCAGCGCACAGGATTATATGCGGCTCAAAAACGAGGCTTACCTGAACGAAAACCCGACCGGAACGCAGCTGCCTTTCGCGACGGACCTCGTAGAAAACTATGCGAACCTGAACCGGGAAAACCCGGACAAATATCCGATCAGCAATACGAAAGACCTGGTGAACATGAACGCGCCGATGCAGAACTACACGCTGCAACTGAGCGGCGGTTCGGAGCGGATCAAATACCAGACGGGCTTCGGGTTCCTGAAACAGAACGGGATGTTCGACCCGGTGAAGTATATGCGTTACAGCTACAATATGAACCTGACCGCCGAAGCGACCAAAACCACCACGGTTTCGCTTTCGCTGATCGGCTCGGTAGAGCGGGTGTCGTCGGTGGATACGGCCGTTTCCGCAGGAAATTTGTTCCGTAACGGGTTTAAATACATTCCGATACGCGCGCTGTATTACAGCAATGGTTTATGGGGGGAATTTGCGGGAAACTCGCCGGTAGGGGTTTTGAATGCCGGTTATACCAAAAACTCCAACAATACTTTGCTGACGACCATCGCTATCGAACAGAAGCTGCCGTTTATTAAAGGTTTGAGTGTGAAAGGTACATTCAGCTATGACCCCGTTCAGCGTACCAAGAAGGGGTACCACAAACCATTTTATTACTACACCCAGGACCTGACCACGACGCCATACACCTACAAACGCGAGATTTCGACGGCGGAGGGCGGCGCGGCGGCATTCTCATGGCTGGCGCAGCAGTTTATCAAAACCCAGACATTTACTTACCAGGGTTACCTCAATTACCACAATACATTCGGCAAGCACGATTTCACCGGTCTGATCGTGGCGGAAGCCCGCAACAATACCTACGAGCTGTTTTCGGCACGCCGCAACAATTTCGCCGTGGATGTGGACGAGCTGAATATGGGTAGTTCCAATAAAAACGACTTCGATAACGGGGGTACTTCCTCGACCGGCAGCCAGATCGGCTACGTGTACCGCGTAGGTTATGCGTACGCGGGCAAGTACCTGCTCGAAGCCTCGGGGCGTTACGACGGCCATTACTATTTCGCCCCGGGTAAGCGCTGGGGGTATTTCCCGGCATTCTCGGCAGGCTGGGTGATTTCGGAGGAAAACTTTTTGAAGAATGGCTTCAACTGGGTCGATAACCTGAAAGTACGCGGTTCGTGGGGGAAATCGGGGAACCTGGCGGGTACGGCGTTTCAGTACCTGACCGGATATAACCTCAACGGCAACGCGTACGCATTCGGGCCGGGCTCGATGGTGCAAGGGGCCGTGGTACCGAACGAGGCCAACAAGAACATCACCTGGGAGATTTCCACCAAAACCGATATTGGTCTGGAAGCGTCGCTGTGGCGCGGTTTGCTGACGATCGAAGCCGATTATTTCCATGAAAAGCGTACGGGAATGCTCCTGCCGCCGGCGGTGAGTGTACCGGTGGAGTATGGCCTGGCATTGGCCGATGAGAACGGCGGCATCATGGAAAATAACGGCGTTGAGCTCAGCCTGGGGACGCATTACCGCTTCCAGAACGACCTCCGCCTCGGTATCAACGGCAATGTGAGTTATGCCAAGAATAAGATGATCAAGGTCTTCGAAACCGCGGCTACGCGCAATAACCCGAACCGCAGCCGCACGGGCCGCGCGTTGGGAACGCAGTTTGGCTATAAAACGGACGGATTGTTCACAACCGACGACGACAAGAACGACGATGGCCTGATCAATGCGGCCGACGGCTATAATGTGACCCAGTTCGGCGCATTGCGGCCGGGCGACATTCGCTACGTGGATGTGAGCGGTCCGCAGGGTGTTCCGGACGGCAAAATCGACTCCAACGACGAAGTGGTGATCGGCAAGCCCGTGTATCCGCTGCTTACCTACGGTTTGAATGCCACCGCCGATTGGAAAGGATTCGACCTGAGCTTGTTCTTCCAGGGCTCGTCGCTGGCCAGCCTGGACATTCGCCAGTTCCAGACCATTCCGTTCAATAACAATAACAGTAATTCGAGCTACGAATATTACGACAATCGCTGGACGCCGCAGACCCAGGGCGCCCGTTACCCGCGCGCCACCCAGGCACCTTACGCGAACAATACGCAGCTGTCGGACTTCTGGATGACGAGTACTGCCCATTTGCGCCTTAAAAACGCAATCATCGGCTACACGCTCCCTAAAAGCCTCACGCGCGCCCTGCGCATTCAGCACGTACGCGTGTATGCGTCGGGACAAAACCTGCTAACATTCAGCAAGTTGAAGTTTATGGACCCGGAAGTAGGCTACACCGACCGCGAAACGGCTTATCCGAACCAGAAAGTGTACGTGTTTGGGCTTAATGTGACATTCTGATCTCGAAAACTTTGAACCAATGAAAAGAATAAGACATACCATATTATTTGCGATGCTCGGCGTGAGCCTTTTCACGACATCCTGCAATGACGATTTCCTCGAAAACGACATCAAAAGCCGCCTGACCGACGACATGCAATGGGCCTCGGAAGGCAATGCGGACCTGTTTCTGAACGACATTTACGCCGCCCTTTCCAACAAATGGAACTCGCCCGATAACCTCGACAACTTTACCGACGACAACGACGCGGGCTTCTACTGGAAATCCTACTCATGGCGGCAGGGCATTGTGGACCCGGCCGTGAACAACGGCACGCCGATGGACCACGCCAACGGCAATGCCACCGACTATGCTTCCTGGGCGGCCGGATTCCTGAAAGTCCGCAAATGCAATCTGTTTATCCAGAAAGTGACCGAAAATGCGGCGAACTTCTCGGAAGCCTATCGTAAAAAACGCATTGATGAAGTGCGCTTCATGCGCGCTTACTATTACAGCGAAATGTTCATGCACCTCGGCGGGCTGCCGATCATCACGGAAGTGCTCGACCGCAACACGATGGGAGAGGAGGAGCTTTACCGCTCGCGGGCCACTTTCGAAGAGACATTCAACTTTATTACCAAGGAGTTGGGCGAAATTGTGGCCAACAAGGCATTACCTGTCAAATACAACAATGGCGACGCGGATGCCGGGCGCGCCACGCTCGGTGCGGCGCTCGCCCTCAAAGGCTGGCTGGAATTGTACGCGGCGAGTCCCGCTTTCAACGCAGCGACGCCCGCAGCCGGCGCCGATCCGAACAAGCTGGTAGGCTTCGGTAATTTCGATGCCAAACGCTGGGCCACGGCCGCGGCCACCAACAAGCAGTTCATGGATACATATGGCGGCACTTACGGGCTGTTCCCGGACATCAATGCATTCTGGTGGGAGAAAAACGAGTACAACTCCGAGGTAATCTGGGACCGCCAGGTGGTGGCGGTGATTATGGGCTCCAACTACGAGCAATACGGCGGCCCGGTGTGGATCGACGGCGTATATTACACCTGGGGCAACTACTGCCCGACGCAGGAGCTCGTCGACCAGTTTGCAATGGCCAATGGCAAACCCATTTCCGACGCGACCTCAGGCTACGATCCGCAAAATCCCTACGTAAATCGTGAAAAGCGCTTTTACGACTTCATCGTTTACGACGGCGCGCCTTACAAGCAGGATTGGATGGCCAAAGTCGATACGATCTACACCCGCATCGACAAGGTAAGGCCGTCTAAAAACCAGATCGACTTCGGTACGGACGACGTGGGTAATACCGGGTATTATTTCAAAAAGAAAATCAATCCGTTGAAGCCGCGCGGAGGCGCGGCGAGCGGCCAGAACTACGTGTATTACCGTTACGCGGAGGTGCTGCTGAACTACGCGGAGGCTCAGAATGAATCGGTTGGTCCGGATGCGTCGGTGTATTCGGCGATCAACGCGATCCGCAAACGTTCCAATCTGGCGGAACTGCCGGCGGGCCTGACGAAGGAAACCATGCGCCAGGCGATCCGTCGTGAGCGCCGCGTGGAGCTTTGTTTCGAAGCCAAACGGTTTTACGATATCGTCCGTTGGGTAATTGCGGAGGACGTCATGAACAAGGATTTCCACGGGATGAAAATCACCAACACCTCACCCAACGACAACAAGGGCAAATGGGTGTACGAGGTAGTAGGCCTTAACCACCCGCATGTTTTTACCAAGAAAATGTACATGAACCCGGTCCCGCAACCGGTTGTGGATCAGAACAAAAAGATTGTGCAAAACCCGGGTTACTAAACCAACACTTCAGCCCTGACGGAATGAGTCGCCGTCAGGGCTATTTTTTTGCTTTGTAAATGAAGATGGATTGGATTCCGGTCCTACTTTTGAGGTGACCATAATCAGATCCTTCTATGCATATCAGCTTTATCAACGTGCTATTGTTTTTGAATGCCATCGTTTTCCTGTCACTTTCGTTATTGCATGTTTACTGGGCGGCCGGCGGTAAATGGGCCGGTACGCAGGTACTTCCGCAGATAGGGCGTGGCGGCGAAAAGGTGTTTATTCCTGGTCCGGGAATGACGCTGGTCGTTGCGGCGGGTCTTTTGGTTTTCAGTGTGTTGAACGCCGTTAACCTCTATCACGACAGAAACGAACAGGTTTTTCGGTACGGCCTTCTCGTTCTCGGGTTGATCTTTTCCATTCGCGTGGTAGGCGATTTTAAATACATCGGCATTACCAAGAGCGTCCGCAATACGGATTTCGCGCGCAACGATGACAGGATTTTCATTCCACTCTGCCTGTACCTCGCCCTGACGAGCCTCGTCGCATACTTTTTCTAGCGACCGTTCACTCGGTGATTGCACGAAAACCATTAGAGAACGGCGTGCCGGACGCTTTTAAAGGCGTCCGGTCTCCGGACATGATTTCATTGTAGTTTGAGTAAAGAGAGGGGCGGCATGTTCCTCTTTTTCTTTTCCTAGTATTTGCGCTGCTTGCGGTATTGCACGACCTGCTTGGCCATCTTGCCGAATTGCCGCTCCGCTCGCTTGCGATCGAGGGAGTCGGTCTGGTAATGCGCCTGCTCGCGGCTGATTTTCAGATAACTATCATAAACCTCGCGCGGAAGCCCGCCCTCGTGTACCGCCGCAACGACCGCACATCCGGGCTCGTGCTGGTGCGTGCAATCCTGGAAACGGCATTCGGCGGAAAGCGCCGCCAGCAATGGGTGGTAATTCATGCCCTGGTCGTCCGCTTCGAGCGTCACGCCAAATTCCCGCATACCCGGCGAGTCGATCAGCATCGCGCCCGACGGCAGCGTCACCAGGTTTCGCGAGACAGTGGTGTGCTTGCCTTTGTGGTTGAAGCTGCTCACTGCGCCCTCCTCCTGCAAACGGTAACCCAGCAATGCATTCACCAGTGTGCTTTTCCCGACGCCTGAGGAACCGATGAGTACATACGTCTGCCCGGGTTGCAAATGTTGATTTGCCCATTGTTCCATCCCTTCCTGGCCGGTTGCGCTCAGCAACAGCACGGGGCAATCGTAACCCAACGCGATCACTTCCTGCCGGTAACGCTCCGGGTCGGGCACGAGATCCTGCTTGTTCAGAAGCACTGCGGGCCGGATGCTGCATTGCATAATTTGCACAATGTAGCGTTGCAAGCGCATCGGGTTAAAGTCGCGGTCGAGGCCCTGCACGATGAATGCGGTGTCGATATTGGTGGCGATCACCTGTTTTTCGGTCGTCCGGCCGGGGAGTTTGCGGCTTAGTTCATTGGTTCGCGGTAGTACGGCAATGATAATGCCTTCCTGGTCATACGCTTTGTATGCGACCCAATCGCCTACTTTGGGCAAATCGCAGTTGTCGGCGGTGTTCATCAATGCGCCCGAGAGCATGGCGTCGGTCGGGCCATGGGCCGTGATAAGCTTGTGGCGGAATCCTTCGATGGCGGTAATGCGTCCCGCTTCGAGCCCCTGTGCCTGGTAAGTATGAAAATATTGTTCAAAATGGGTATTCCACCCGTATGAATTGAGAGATGTCATTGTGGTAAAAAGTCTGAGCTATGGGCAGCACATCGCCTGTCCGCGCGCATAGCGTGGAAAAATATGGATCAAAGCAGGGGATAACCGCGGGTCTCGAAGAGATTTAATTCAGAAGACCGGCGTCAGGCTGCAATGTCAGTAGATGGGCGATATGTAGTTTCAGACCTTGACATACTGAGTGCAAAGGTAAGGTATTAATACGAAATGCGCCAGTCGCGGCGCGTTGTGTTACAAACAGGAGGCCCCTCCGGGGCCGAGCTGCCGTAAAATTGTCGAGATGATAAAGAGGATCACACTGGTTGCGATGATGCTGCGTTCATCGCCCCGTACCGGTTGCTCATCGCTTTGATTGTAGTCTTTTTTCATGTGAAATATTTGTGAATAGTCTATTGCATTTAATCAGTCACAAATATATATTTAAGAAAATTAAATATGAAAATAACCATGAAACGACTTTTTTCAATTTCGATCATGATGCTGGCGCTTGCCGGATGCAGCGGGCCAAAGGAAGAGGATAATTCGGTAGCATATATGGAAGTGGCTCCGTCACCAGTTCAGGATCAAAGCAAAGCCACTGAATCGGTCGTAGAAATCCCCTCGGAGGAGAAAGAGGATATGGAAGTCCCCCCGAGCGGAGTTGTTACCGAAAAAAAGTTTATCAAAACCGGGCGCATCGAGTTTGAAACAGACGACGCGGACGCTACGCGCAAGAATATTATGGCGTCGGTAAAGGCCAGCAATGCCTACGTGAGCCGCGACGAGGAAAATCGCAGTGGTAACGCCGTAAGTTATACGATTGTCGTGCACGTGCCGGCGGCCCGTTTCGATACATTCTTGAATTCAGCGACAAAGGGTGTCACCGATTTTCGCGAAAAATCCATTTCAAGCGAGGATGTAACGGCCCAGTACGTAGATACCGAATCGAGGTTAAAAACGAAAAAGGAAATTGAGAACCGCTACCGTGCGCTACTTACCAAGGCTAATACCGTCAAGGATATTCTGGAAATAGAAAGGGAGCTGGGGGAAATCCGGACCGACATTGAGGCGACGGAAGCGCAGTTCAGGCAGTTGAAGGGCGATATCAAATACTCCACGCTGCATATTGTCTTCTACAAGCCGGTCGACACATCCCATCCTTTCCTCACCGAAATGGGCAATGCGTTCGGGCAGGGCCTGGAAAATCTTCGGGCTTTTGCGGTGGTACTGGTGGCGGTATGGCCGTTTGCATTACTCGCGATCGGCATCATGCTCACGTTAGCTTGGTGGAAAAAGAAACGAAAAAGAGCGCTGAAAGAGGAAGAAGTCGAGTGAACTTAGAATAGTGCCCCGCTAAAAATTCCCCGCAAACTGTTTCCCCGTTTTCAAATCTTTCAACCGCACCGATCGCACGGCGCCGACGCCGGCAAACATAATATCCAGCCCGTAAATGTGCCGCAGCGGCTTCTGGTAGGTGTTTTTGTAAACCACCCTGCCGTTGATGAGCAGTGTGGCCCGGCGGTTCGCGACTTTCATGCCGATGGTCCCGCCGGCGGTAAGGTCGGCGCCGAGGAAGTTGGGGCCTTCGGAACGGCCGTCTTTGCGTAGTTCCGAAAATTGTAGTTTACTCCAATGCGCACAGCCGGGTTTCATCACATCGACCATGTGATTGGACGAATCCCCGAAAACCGTCACGCGTACCTGTGAGCAGCGCACACCCGGGCGCGGGGGAGAAGCTTTCACGTCGATCAGGAGTTCGAAATTGTCGCCGTCGATGCCCGTAAGTCGGGTATTGATAAAATCGACAAAGAAAGTCCGGCTGGTGTCGACGCCGGCGCGGGCTATTTGCGGAGCGCTGATACTGTTGTAGCCGTCTGCAAAAAGTCCGGGCGTTTCGATGGGGTACACGCGGGAAGTGTCGTACATCATGCTCGCGGTGGCTGTCCATCCGGTGGTATGGAGGAAAATGGGTACGGTGTCGAGCGGTACCCCGGCCTTTTTCAATATCGCCAGGTAACGCCCCGGTACTTCGTAATAGTTTGAATAAACGCTGTCTTTGCCATTTAGCTGCGCCTTCTCGCCATCTCCGAACTCGATGATGTACTCGTCGTTGAGCTGGGACACGTTTTGAAAATTCCGCACCACAAAAACCGCCGAATGCGGGTTATCGCCCTCCGGATTCTTACAAAACAGGGTTACTGCCGGTTCGTCGTTTTGCCATAAAAGAAAGCCCCGCCAGGCTGCAATGGCGATGACGATCACCGCCAAAGTGGCCCAAAACAGCTTGCGTACCGGCGACCTGCGGGCTTCCGGCCGTTGTACGGGCACGTCGGCCGGAGGAACGGGCACTGGGTGAATATCGGGTTGCCGGACCGGCGATGCAGGCTGCTGCCACGACTGGGCGAGGGTGAACTGGTCCCAATCCGAATATCCCACATATTGCGCCAGCGCGTCCCGCGTCGCCTTTTGAGGGTAATATCTCGCGTCGGTTTTAATTTTCCCGAAAATCCTTTTCAGGGTGTTCGGGCTGATCTGTACGTGCGTTTTTTTATAAAGGATACTGCAAAGCCGGATGAAATCGCTGTTCGTCCATTCCGAACTGTCGGGCTTGCCGTAGGTGTCGGCAACGAGTTGGCAACAGTGATCGAGGTGGTCTAAAGCGCTTGCCTTGTCTTGTCCATTCTCCATAATACTCATACAATAAACTTCTGTATGTCAGCTTTTTAGGTTGTCCATAATTTTGGATAGCGAACTGGCTAAGCGCATTTGAAAATCTTCGTATAGTCCAATTTTATATTTGCTCACTCAAATTTTTGATCTGTGCGATCCCAGGGCCCGGGATAGCTTGAAACCCTAAATATTGGAAAAAAATATGCGACAAAAAATTCTACTCGGCTGCGCCTTGTTGCTTGCCTCGATGGGACCGCTGCTGGCGCAAGTGCGGCAGCTAACGGGCAAAGTGACGGACGAGGGCGCGAAAGACCTGCCCGGCGTGAGCATTGTGATTAAAGGCACCCAGCGCGGAACGGTTACAGATACCAATGGTGACTATACGCTTGCATTACCCGATGGCGAGGCCGCCACGCTCACATTTTCATTTGTAGGCTACCAAAGCCAGGACATTACGCCCGGCACCCGGACGAAATTAGACGTGACCCTCAAACAAAGTGACAATGCATTGTCGGAAGTGGTAGTGGTGGGGTACGGCACCCAAAAGAAGAAGGACCTGACCGGCGCCATTTCCTCGATCGGCGCGCGGGATGTGGGCGGGCGGCAGACGTTGCAGGTGTCGGACGCCTTGCAGGGGAGCGTAGCGGGCGTTTCGGTGACGCGCAGCAGCGGTGCACCGGGCGCGGGAGCGAGCATTCTCATTCGCGGGATCACGACCATCGGCACCAACAGCCCGCTGGTGATCGTCGATGGCGTGCCCGTGGCGAGTATCGATAACGTGAACCCTGGCGACGTCGAAAATATCACCGTTCTGAAAGATGCGGCTTCGGCGGCGATTTACGGTTCGCGGGGTGCTGCCGGGGTGATTTTGGTCACCACCAAACGGGCCAAAAGCGGGCAGGGGAGCCTCGAATACACCTACGAGTACGGCGTGCAGCGCGCCACGGCTACACCCCAATACGTTGGCGTGCAGGATTACATGCGGTATTTCAACGAGCAGGCCGTGAACGACGGTGCTTCCGCGGGACCATTTGCCGATGCCTACGTGGCTTCCTACCTCGACAGCAACCGCGTAAATCCCGACCGTTTCCCGAATACCGATTGGCAAAAATCCATCCTCACGCGCAAGAGCGCACCACGCCAGCGCCACGACCTGGTTTTCACGATGGGAACCGGCAAAATCAAAACAAAAGCCTCGCTGGGGTACGCGAGTTCCGGTGCGTTCTATGATGACCGTTCGTACGACCGCTACCTGTTCCGGGTGAACAACGATATGCAGGTCAACGAAAAGATCAGCGTGAACCTGGATGTTTTTTACAAAAGGACCACTAACAAGGGCAATGGCAACGAGCTTTCCGGCGGGTATAATCCGATTTACGAAGCGCGTGTGATGCCGCCTATTTATGACGACCTGTACCAAAACGGCAAGCTCGCGGTAGGCAAGGACGGTCGTAACCCGCTGGCGCAGCTCCGGGATGGAGGGTTTACCAGGCAATTGAACAACCAGCTCGGCGGCCGGATGCAGTTTAACTACAAGCCCGTAAACGGTCTCACGCTCACGGCATTGGTAGCGCCGGTATTTGATTTCGATAAGACCAAATACTTCTCCAAGCAGATCCGCTTTACGAACCCGGACGGTACCGTAGGCACGGTGATGAACCAGGCCCGCACGGTGCTGAACGAAGGGCGGTCGGAAGGGGTGACGATCAACGGCCAGGTGCTGGCAAACTATGCGCGGGAGTTCAATAATGCGCATTCGATTGATATTCTGGCGGGTTTTGAAGAAAATTACCGTTCGCTGGAATCGCTCGGCGCGTCGCGTAGCGGGTTCGCATTGACGGGCTTCCCTTACCTCAACTCGGGCTCGACGGAGCTGCGCGATAACAGCGGCAGCGCGAACGAGTCCGGCCTGCATTCCTTCTTTGGCCGGTTGCAGTACAATTTCAAGAGCAAATACTTCGTCCAGGGAAACCTCCGTTCGGACCTTTCGTCGCGGTTTGCGGCACAATACCGGAAGGCTGTTTACCCGTCGGTATCGGCCGGCTGGACGGTTTCAGAAGAACAGTTCCTCAAAAGCGCACGCTGGCTGTCGTTCCTGAAACTCCGCGGCTCCTGGGGCGAGGCGGGCAACGAGCGACTGCTCGACAAGGATGGTAACCCGGCCTATTATCCCTACATGGCCACCATCGACTTCTCGACCGCATTGTTTTACCAAAATGGCGGTGTGGTGCCACTCACCGGTGGTGCACAGCAGGTGTATGCGGTGCAGAATATCAGCTGGGAGACCAGCCGTACGACCGATGTCGGTCTCGACGCCTCGTTCCTGAACGACCGCCTCACGTTGGCAGCCGATTATTACAAAAAGACCACCACCAATATCCTCCTGCCGCTCGATATCCCGCTTTACATGGGTTACGACAAACCCAACCAGAATGCCGGAACGCTGAACGTGAAGGGCTGGGAACTCGAACTCGGCTGGCGCGACCGCATTAACAAGCTCAATTACTCGGTTTCGGCGAATTTGTCCGACGCGAAATCAACGGTGGGGGATTTGAAAGGTACCGAGTTTCGGGGCGATCAGATTGTCCGCAACGGGAGCCAGTACAACGAATGGTTCGGGTATATTTCCAACGGCTTATTCCAAACAGTGGACGAAATCAAGGGGGCGCCGGTGTTGAATGTGACTACCAAACCGGGGGATGTCCGTTACGTGGATGTGAACCAGGACGGCAAGATCACGACCGACGATAAGGTGCTGCTCGGCGGCGCATTGCCGCGCTACCTGTACGGGGGCAATCTGCGGGCCGATTACGAGGGTTTCGACGTGGGGCTGACATTCCAGGGCGTTGCCAAAAAGCTGTCGCGGTTGAGCTCCGAGGTAACACAGCCGTTTGCGGAGGCATTCGGTAATATGCCGGCTGAAATGGTAGGCAAGTTTTGGAGCAACAGCAATACGCCGGAGCAGAACCTGAAAGCGAGCTATCCGAGACTTTCCAGGACGTCGAACGGGGCCAACTATGCGCTTTCGGACTACTGGCTGATGAGCGGAGCGTATTTCCGGTTGAAAAACATCACATTGGGCTACACCCTGAAACAGGATATGCTGAAAAAGACCGGCGTGCAATCGCTGCGGCTCTACCTGTCGGCCAACGACGTATTCTCCCTCAGTAAGTTCCCCAAATACCTCGACCCGGAATCGGGCAGCTATTCGTACCCGATCGTCACCACCTTCATGGCCGGCGCCACGATCCGGTTTTAGAAACCCTGTTTTGATAGACAACACATGAAAAAGACCCTATTTTTGATGCTAATGGCCGGGGCGACGAGCTGCCATACCCTGGACCTTAATCCGCTTTCGGAAGCCTCCACTGGTACATTTTACTCGAACCAGACCGAGCTGGAACTCGCCGTTAACGACCTGTACCGCCTCGCATTCTGGGGCAACGACAACGAGCTGTTCAGCGACAACGAATGGCACCGCGGGCAACTGACCAACGCCGTGATCGGCGGTACGATGAATGCGGACGACGCAGCCGTGCAGACATTCTGGCTTAATTCCTACAAAGCCATCGCCCGTGTCAACTCGTTTATCGCGAACAAGGAACGCGCTGTGGCCAACACACCGGCGGCCGTCATGCTGCGCCTCGAAGCGGAAATGCGTTTGATACGCGCCTACCAGTATTCGCGGCTGATCACGCATTTCGGCGACGTACCACTGCTGACCGAACCGGTAGCATTGGAAGAATCCTACGGCATTGCCCGGAAAAACCAGGCCGAAATCCTCCAATTTGTTTTCGACGAGCTCGATTTCGCCATCGCTAACCTGCCGGTATCCTACGGCGCTTCGGAAGCGAAACGGCTGACGAAAGGCGCCGCGCTGGCGATCAAGGCGCGTACGGCATTGTATTCCGGCAAATGGCAGATCGCCCGCGACGCTTCCAAGGCGGTGATCGACCTGGGTGTCTATGCATTGCATGGTAGCTATTCGCAGCTCTTTTTGAAAGCGGGGGAGACTAGTAAGGAGCTGATCGTCAGCGTGCCGCGGGATGAAAAGCAGCAGGTTTTCAATGGGGCGGGTTATGTGCAGGACAATATTTCGCGTAATGCGGGCGGGTTCGGCGCGCAACTGCCCACCCGCGACATGATGGACGCCTACGAATGTACCGACGGGAAACCGATCGACGAGTCGCCTTTGTACGATCCCAAAACACCGTTCAAGAACCGGGACCCCCGCCTGACAGCGACTATCGTGGAGTTCAACACGCAATGGCTCGGTTACAATTACATGCCGCATCCGGATTCCCTAACGGTGTTCAGTTCGAAAGAGAACCGCCGCGTGACCAACAAAGACACCCGTGCCGTGGCCGCATTTGCCAGCTTTACCGGGCTGCTTTGGAAAAAAGGCATCGACCAGACTTGGCCCGACCGGTTGGTTGAGGATAACGACGCGATCGTTATCCGCTATGCCGAAATGCTCCTGACGTACGCAGAGGCCAAAATTGAGCTGGGAGAGATCGATGAAAGCGTTTTGAACGCTGTTAACCAAGTCAGGGCCAGGGCTTACGGGGTGAGTGCGGAGCAAACCACGGCCTATCCGGCGATTACCGTCACCAATGCGGCCGCATTGCGCAAAGTACTGCGCCGGGAGCGGCGCGTAGAATTCCCGCGCGAAGGATTGCGGTACATGGACCTGATCCGATGGAAGCTGGCTGAAAAAGTATTGTCGACGCCGGTCGTAGGCTTGCCCGATCCGGCTGCACAGAACCGCGCCAAATGGCCCTTCCCGGGCGTGACGCCGCTCGATGACGATGGGCTGGCCGACTATTCGGGCTTCGGTACCGATGTGAAGGTGCTTTCCCAACGGAGTTTCGACAAATCCCGGCAGTATCTCTGGCCGATCCCGGCGGTGGAGCGGCGTGTGAACCCGAACATCACACAGAATACCGGATATTAATCTTAAATTTTCCTATTGATTTTCAAACTTATGAGTCTTTCGATGACAAGAAATCGTGTGTGGGCGCTGGTGGCCGGTTCTGTGATGTGTATCGCTCAGCCGGTGGTGGCGCAAAAACCGAAACAGCCTTCATACAGCGGCATTTACCCGCATTTGGCCATGTATAACAACGAAGGCGAATGCGGGACCGGGGCCGTGGTGCCCTGGGCCGGTAAGTTGTGGGCGATTACCTACGGCCCGCACCTGCCATTCGGCTCGTCCGATAAGCTGTACGAGATCGGTACCGACCTGAAACAGACCGTGCGTCCCGAAAGTATCGGCGGTACGCCCGCCAACCGGATGATCCACCGCGAAAGCAACCAGCTTTTCATAGGCCCTTATGCCATTGACAGCAAAGGCGAAGTACGAACGATTCCATCCAAAACAATGCCTGGCCGCCATACCGGCAATGCCCGCCACCTGACCGACCCGGCCGGAAAAATCCTTTACGGAACCATGGAAGAAGGCTTTTATGAGGTGGATGTGAAAACGCTAGCCCCCAAAATGCTTTACGAGGACGGCAATATCGACCGCGACAAGGAAACCGACAAAGCTACCTACCAAACCAAAGGCCTGCTTCCGGGCACGCACGGGAAGGGCTTTTATTCCGGCCAGGGTGTGGCGGTGTATTCCAATAACGGCGAACCGGGACGGAAGGCCGAAATACAGTTCGATATCGAATCGGGCTCGCTATCGGAATGGGACGGGAAGAAATGGAAGGTGGTTCGTCGCAACCAGTTTGTGGAAGTTACCGGCCCGGGGGGCATTTACGGCAACCCCAACCCGGCCACGGACCCGATCTGGGCCACCGGCTGGGACCACAAATCGGTGCTGGTGGGCGTGCGCGACCACGGGAAATGGACTTTCTACCGCCTTCCCAAAGCGAGTCATGCCTACGACGGCGCTCACGGCTGGAATACCGAATGGCCGCGCATCCGCGACGTAGGCACTACCCAACAGCCCGATTACCTGATGACGATGCACGGCATGTTCTGGAAGTTTCCGGGGCAGTTCAATTCGCAGAACAGTGCCGGGATCCGCCCGCGTACGGCCTACCTGAAAGTAATCGGCGATTTCAGCCGCTGGAACGAGCAGCTCGTTTTCGGTTGCGACGATTCCGCCCAGCGCGAGTTTTTGAACAAACGCAAGGCCAAGGGAGGGATAGAAGGTCCCGGACAATCCAATTCCAATCTTTGGTTTACACCCCTTAACCTGCCCGACCAACTCGGCCCGAACTCGGCGGAAGGCTCGGTATGGCTGAACGAGGCGGTGAAAGCCGGCCAGCACTCCGAGCCGTTCCTCTTCGCGGGATGGGCGCATCGCACGGTGTGGGTACGCAACGAGGGGGAGAGCGAAGCGGGTTTTGTATTTGAAGTGGACAAAAAAGGCAATGGGGAATGGTCGGTGCTGAAAACCGTTAAAGTAGGCCCGAATATGGCCGCGAATGCGGATTTCAGCCATACCGAATCAGGTGAATGGGTACGTGTGCGGCCCGATAAGGCTACCCGGGCGACGGTTCATTTCACCTACACTTCGGATGATCGTCGGGCGGGAATGCCGGATGCGATTTTCAAAGGCCTCAGTAATGCGAACTCACCCGCCAGCCATGGCGGATTGCTGTACGGCCTGGGTGAAAACCGGCGGGTACTGGGTATTGCCGCGACCGATTTCAGCGGTACGAAACCTGCCGAGGTAGGCTACTACGAGCTCGACCGCAATATGAAGCTCACCCGGCAGGAGGACGCTAAAACGCATGCATTTATCAAAAACAAATTTGCTATTCCTAAACAAGTCGTCACCGTGGACGCATCTTCCGTGCTCGTAGTCGACGACAAAGGCCGCCGGTGGCGGTTGCCGCTGGGTAATGAGGCCTTCACCGGCCTCACCAACCAGGCCTCCCTGCGCATTTGCCGGGAGGTGGCGACGGAGCGCGACCTTTTCAACTGCCACGGCACATTCTACGAGCTGCCCGCCGAGAATGCCGATGGTTATGCCAAAATCCGCCCCGTTGCTTCGCACAATCTCCGCATTCATGACTATGCATCCTACCGTGGCCTGCTGGTGATGACGGGTATTGATCCGAAAGCCATGCAGAACGGCGGGCATATCATCGTTTCGACCGATAAAAAGGTGGCGGTATGGGCCGGTGCGATCGACGATCTGTGGAAACTCGGCAAACCTGCCGGCCACGGCGGCCCCTGGAAGGACACGCAGGTGCAGGCGGGCGAGCATTCGGACCCTTACCTGATCGGTTTTTACGACAATAAAAACCTGAAACTCTCGCACAATGCCAAAGAGGCAGTCACTTTTACCCTCGAAGCAGACCCGGTGGGCAACGGTCCCTGGATGGCCTATAAATCGTTCACAGTGAAACCCGGACAGACCGTCACGTTCGCATTTCCGCAGAGCTTCTCAGCCCGTTGGGTACGGTTCAAAGCTGATAAGGCCTGCAAAGCAACGACCTGGCTTGATTATGAATGAGCCATAATTTCCGGCAAACATTTATCTTTCAGGATTGAAACACATCCGCCATGGACGCCCGGCAATATCTGAAAGACCATATTACCAGATCCGTCGAACTGACCGATGCGCAGTTCGACGGATTTTATGCTTGCTTCAAACACGAATCGTTCAAGAAAGGACAGACGCTGATCCGCGAAGGTGATGTGGTGGCCCGGGAATATTTCGTGGTAAGTGGTTGCCTTAAAACCTACTTCATGAACGACGAGCTCAGGATGACCATCCTGCAATTCGCGATGCCGACCTGGTGGGCGTCGGACTATATGGCGTTGTATAACCATTGCAAGGCGGCGGTGATCGTGGATTGTGTGGCTAATGCGGAGGTTTTATCGATTTCGGCCGACGACCGGGAGCGAATGTGCCATGAAATCGAGGCGATCGGGCATTTTTTCCGCTGGCGGACCAACCGCGGCTTCGCGGCATTGCAGAAACGACTGCTTTCGTTCATGACGAGCGATACCAAGCAGCGTTACGAGGACCTGCTCGTACAATATCCTACGCTCTTCCAGCTCGTGCCGAAGCACCTCATTGCTTCCTACCTGGGCGTATCGCGCGAGACGCTGAGCCGGCTTTACCATTCTTCGCGCTGAGGCAAATTGTGATATAGGTCACATCATACCGATGGTTTTCTCTGCTTAATTTGCGCAGCGGGTTTCACTTACTGCCCGCCAACCTGGATTATGTGGAATCAAACCAATGTTTCCCGCGTGCTGGGAATCGAATACCCGATATTGCAAGGCCCGTTCGGGGGAAATTTGTCGTCCGTCAAACTCGTTTCGACGGTTTCCAACCTCGGCGGAATGGGCGGCTATGGTGCTTACATGCTTACCCCCGACGAAATCGTTGCATTGGATAAAGAGCTGAAACAAGCGACCGACAAACCCTATAACATGAACCTCTGGATCTCCGACAGTGATTTTACGGCCGGAGAAGTCTCGGAAGAGCAATTTCAAAAAGCCGCATCGCTCGTCAAACCATTTTTCGACGAAGTAGGAGCGCCGCTCCCGGCCAAACCTAAGGCCTATCCATCCCGTTTTGAGAATCAGGTAGAAGCATTGCTGACTGCGAAACCACCGGTTTTCAGCTTCATTTTCGGCCTGCCTTCGCAAACGATCCTGGAAGATTTTCGTAAAGAAGGCATTAAACTCATCGGCAATGCGACCACGCTGGACGAAGCGATCGCGTTGGATAATGCGGGTGTGGACGTCATTATCGCATCGGGTTTCGAGGCCGGTGGCCACCGGCCGTCGTTCCTGGAATCGGCCGAGGCCTCGCTCACGGGCACGTTCGTACTCGTGCAGCAGATCCGCGAAAAGGTAAAAACGCCGGTAGTAGCCGCGGGCGGCATTGCCGATGCCCGGGGCGTGGCAGCGGCATTCACGCTCGGTGCGGAAGGGGTGCAGATCGGTACGGCGTTCCTGGCCACTGAAGAGTCCGGCGCGAGCGAGTATCACCGCAATCTCCTGCACTCCGACGCGGCGCGTTATACCACTTTAACCAAAGTATCGACGGGCCGCTTGGGCCGCGGCATCCGCAGCCGTTTCACCGAGACACTCGCAGGCCACAACAGCGAACTGCTGCCGTTTCCCTTACAAAACCAGTTCATCGTACCACTCCGCAGAGCTGCCACCGAAAAGCAGCAATATGACCTGATCATGTTCTGGAGCGGCCAGATCGCGCCGGTATTGAAGCATACCAGCGCGAAAAGATTGTTCGAAAAGATTGTCGAAGAGGTGCCCGGATATTTGAAGTAATCAAAACAGGGGGCAATGCCTATTCCGACCGGCCTCACTTTAACACCGCAATATTGTCGTGGTCGTTCGCATCGAGGAGGTAGGAGAGCGGATCGAGCAGGACGGTCACCGGCCCGCGTGGTACCACGATGCGGACCACCGAGCGGCTTTTTGAAAAGTGGTGTTGCCGGTGGTAAACGGGGGCAGGCAACGCCATTTCGGACGTGATTTCCTGCCCGAAAGCGGCAATGTCGACAGTGTCATCAGGCCGCAAAGGGATTGGCTTGCCGGAAGTTTCGTCGGTTTTGCGGATATGGACTTCCAATGTGAGCAGCTGCCGGTTGTCGGGCAGTGGTTTGTTTGATAGTATTTTAATGCCATTGTCAAACACGATCACCTGCTTGAACAGCTCGTCGATCAGCCGGATTTGCGCTGCATTTGCCCCGTTTTTCAATGCATTGACGAGGTCATCGGGATCGGATTTTGGCAAAGGGTAACCGTGGCGGGTAACCAGTCCGTGCAAGGCGCGGGCCAAGTGGGCTTCGCCTAACACTTCTTTCAGCCTAAATAGCGCCAGCCCGCCTTTTTGGTAATGCACGAAGGGTTGGTCGGTGGTTTGCCATAAAGGGATTTCCTTTTCGCCCATGGCGCCGCGGTAGGCAAAGTAGAGCTGGGTATCCTTCACATGATAAGGCCGCAGGTACATTTTGCCAAACCGCCTTTCGGTTACCACGGCTTCGGTGTATTTGGCCAGCGATTCCGTTAACAATGCATAACCAGGGCCTGTCGGCGCGGATACGCGCCCTGCCCACCATTGATGCGCGGTTTCGTGCGCGGTAGTGGCGTACGTGAAATTGAAACCGGTGCTATCGCTCAGATTACTCCTGAAATTGGCCCGTTCCTGGCTGAAAATGAGACCGGGGTAGGCCGTGGCCGAACCGGGATAATGGGGGATTTCGGCCAAAGTGAGTTCGTGGCGCGGGTAGGCGCTGAAATTCACGTTGCCATAATCCAGGGCATCCTTCATGGCGAGCAACATAGCCGGGACATTTTGCGGGTGCTGGGAATGGTGGTAAATGCGGAGAGTAGTCCCTTTGTACTGCTCCGTTTTAACAGCATAACGGGCAGAGCTCAACGCGAACATGTAGGGAATCGGTTCTTTGGATTGATACTGAAAATAACCCCGGCCGCCGTGCTCCCAGCTTTTTGTTAGCGTGCCCGCGGTGACCGCCTGTTGTCCGCTTTCAGTGGATATCCTATTTTGAAAATGAATAAAATGGTACTCGTGATCGGTCGAAAGCACATTCCTGCGCACTGGTAACCCATTTTTCCTGCGTTCTTCCGCGTCCTCAATTTCGTAAGCTGCCCGGTAACCAAAGTGCGGCAGGTATTTTTCCAGTTCGATGTATGAGCCATTGGCGGCAACCGAATGCTCGCTATTGAAGGTTTTGAATGCCGACCGGTCGGCGCGGATCGCGAAACGGACTGTCATTTCCTGGCCCGGCGCAAGCGGTCGCTCGGGCCGGTACCAATGCTGCCCAAATGCTTCATCCGACGACACCCGCGAAGCACCTTCCGGGCTCAGTTCCACCAGTTCAATCTCCGGGTCGATTCCGATGCAGAGCCTGGCAATAGGCTGCTTCGATTTGTTTTGAATACGCATTGAGCCTTTCACCGTGTAGTAGTGGCCGGCGGGGAATAGGTCTGTTTGCAGGTTTACAGCGGTAACCACCGGCTGGGGAAGGTTTTCAAGCGGTTTGTAATGGCGTTCATATTGAGCCTGCCATGCACCGTCGGCCGCTCCGGTGCGGTTATGGGCCGAATGGCCGGTTCGGGATTGAATGTAAAACCCCGTACCAAGGGCCGAAAAGCCGCAGAGCAATGTAAATACGAAGGCCCGCCCGCCGGGCTTCATGCCCCCGTGCAGGCGTGTACGCCAGGTACCTTGCGCGTACATCGGCCACATGCGCGTACCGATGGCTGCGAGCGCCAACGCGATGAACGCCCAATACAGCATATGCCAGTGAAAGGATAAGCCGCTGTGGCCGAACCTATCGAAATCGGAATAGCGGAGGCGGGGCGTAGTGGCGAAACGGACAAGGTAGCCTTCGAGGCCGAATTTTCTGCCGAAAATAAAAATGCCGATCACCAGCCCGCTGATGAGCATTCCCAGGTATTTGTTGTTGACGACGGCTTGGACGAACACGATCAGGATCGCGTAAAGTACCAGCGGAAAGCCGGCGTAATAATAGAGCGAGATATAGGCGTCCCATTCAAAACTTTTAAACCCGGAAAACCATTGTACGGCCACGCCGACGGCAATATGGACGGTGATCAGGGCCATAATCCACGCGATGAGCCCAAGGAACTTGGCCAGGGCAAATACGGTAATCGAAACGGGGGTAGAGCAGATCAGCGGCTGGATTCCCGTGGTTCTTTCGCGGTGGATTAATTCGGAAGCGTAGAACAAGATCAGCAGCAATGCGGGCCGGACGGCTACCAGCTGCTCGGCCAGGATACCGCTCGTGGCATAACTCCGCACGCCGTACGGTCCGTTCGAAAGGTTTTCGAATAGCTCGACGGCATTGAAAAACACCCATAATGCGAAGATCAGCGTGGTGACGACCGGGCCGAAAAGCGCTTTCGTTTCAAGGCGGAGCACTCGCCAAAATGCCAGCCAATGATACTTTTGCCGATGGGCGGAGGTGGTGATCGTCCGGTAGGTAATGGCTGGTATCGCTTGTCCGACTGGCGTGCGGCCCGGTTTCGTGTCTTTCCCGGATAAAGCCCTGAATTTGAAACGGCTGTATGCCAGGCCCAGCAGGGCTGCGGAAATGGCGGTCCAGAGCAAGCGGTTTGCGATGAACATCGGGGTGAGCGGGAATAGCTCCTGGTTGCGGCGCCAGACCGGCCAGTTCATCGTTTCGCCAAAAAATGCCGTGAAGCCGAACGGATCGATCAGCACGGAAAACCAACCAGGGCCGCCAGGCGCCGGAATGGAGCCGGCCATCACCGGCGAATTGCCCAGAATGGAGGCCGTGAAATAGAGGATGAACATCAAAACCCCGGCCGTGTACACCAGCCGGACGTTGCGTGTGAGCAAAGCCGTAGCGAATACCACACTGCAACAAAACACCACGCCCGGCAGGCCGAACGTGAGCAATGGTGCCAGGTAATACGCCAGTCGGAAAGGCCCCAGCCGGTCGGGCGGCGCTATGAAAGTTACCAGGGTAGCGCCCAACGTCGCCAGGCACATCACAAGGAAGACGGCGGTGAGCAATCCAAGCAGCCGAACCATGAAATACGGCAGTCGGCCAATGCGGGTTGTGAAAATGAGCGGTTCCATGCGATACTGGGAGTCACGCAGGACGACCGCCGCGCAGGCGAGCGTGCTCACGAAGATGGTAAACAGCGAAAGCAGGCAAATGGCGAAATTGATCACGTGGGGTGCATTCCGGTGTATTTCATCGCCCCCGAAATTGCCGAAAGGCATCAAAATGCCGAGGATCAGGAACAATGCCGCGGCGATGCGAAACGTGATTTGGCGGAAATGATAGCTCATTTCGAAGCGAAACGCAGCGGCTAGCATGGTTGCACCTCCTTCCGGCCTGCGAGCGTGGCGAAATAGACCTCTTCGAGTCCAGGATCGAATTCCTCGAAGCCCTCGCCCGGGCGCTCTCCCGCGAGCACGCATACCTGAATGCGCCCCGCGACCCTGCGCGTGGAAATGACCTCCGTGGCGGTTTGTAGTTCGGCAAGTTCGGCCGGTGTCACGGTTTTGCGCCAGAGCTGGCCTTTGAGTGAATGCGTCAGTATTTCGGGTTTGCCTTGGAGTACGACGCGACCGGCGGCCAGTACGGCCATTTGCGGGCAGAGGTCGTGGACGTCGTCGACAATATGCGTGGAGAGTATCATCACGATCTGCTCCCCGATTTCACTAAGCAGGTCGTGAAAACGGTTGCGTTCCGAAGGGTCCAGGCCCGCCGTGGGTTCATCGACGATCACCAGCTGCGGATTACCCAGCAATGCCTGCGCAATGCCAAAACGCTGGCGCATTCCCCCCGAAAAGGTGCTCACGGCTTGCTTCCGATGCTGGTACAGGTTGGTCCGCTGCAAAAGGGCTGCGACTTGTTCGCGGCGGTCGGGTTTGTGGATCAGGCCTTTCAATACGGCCAGATGGTCCAGCAGGATCTCCGCGGAAATGCCCGGATATACACCGAAATCCTGCGGCAGGTAACCGAGCCTGCTTCTCAGCCAGTGGGATTCACGGGCGATATCCTGCCCGTCGAAGGTCACCAGTCCGCTGTCGGGCGCTGTGAGTGTGGCCAGGATGCGCATGAATGTGGATTTGCCAGCCCCATTCGGGCCCAGTAACCCGAACATCCCGTTCGGTATGCCCAGCGAAACGTTGTCCAGGGCGCGAATGCCGTTGGGGTAGGTTTTGGAGAGGCCCTCAATTTTTAATCTTTGCATGACATGGCTGTTGAAGTTTCAGCTTCAAAGGTGGCCGCCATTTTATGCGCATTCAATTAATAATGAGCAAGGTAAGTGCAGTAGTGACGAATGCATTTGTCAGCCTGTTTTTGTCCATTTTTTACCAATATCACCAAAATCGCGACGGTCGTCATTAATTTTTGAAGGGCAAAGCGCGGTGCGGTTTATTTGCAGGATGGTGGTAATTGAAAAAATAACCGGTGCATTGACGCGCCGGAAAGATACCTGGCTTTATATAGGGCTGTTCTGCTGGATTTCGATCGGGTTTACGATCGGGTGGGACGAATACTGGACCGCGTATTATCAGTCCCTGCTGGCTTTGACGGGTTTATGGCTGCCCGTGCTCGCGGTCACGTGGGTGCGCGAGGGGAGCGGAGCGGGGCGTTTCGTGGGGCGGAATCGGAGGCTTTGGCTGGGGTGCTTTCTGGGCTATTTGCCTGCATTGCTGGTATTTTCGGGTGCCCAGCTGAGCCCCGGGCAACTGATCTGGCCGGTGGTGTTTACGGGCGGGCTCTGTGTTGCGGTACTGGAATGCATACTCGCGCTGGAAAGCCAGTATGTCGGCCGGTTACGGGATGTAAAATGGATGCGCAGGCTGAGCCTTGAAAAAGCGGTATTAATCACCATTACCGGTCTGGCATTGCTGCTGGGCGCTATGGCGGTGTCGAGCCTCGACAATCCGCTGTACCATTCGGGTAAGCAGTTGCTCATCGGTTTCGAGATCCATTTTCTTAAAATAGCGGCCCGGTTTCCAACATTCATCAGCTATTCCCTGCAACTGCTGGTGATGTACCTCGCAGGGTATTTTTTCTTTTACATCAACAGCCGCTGGCTGGTGCCTGTGATTCTGAAAGAGCGGGGTATTTTGCATTATGTGCTTTGCTCGGCGGCGTTGATCGGTGTTTTTTATCCGCTCTGGGGGCAGCTGCTGGCCAGTTTGCCGTTCAGTAAAGTGCTGGGCGGTGTGTTTTCCGCGAATCCGTTTGTGGCGGAAAACGCATTCGGTGCCATGCTGGTGCTGCTGGTCAGTCTGCCGGTATTGCTGGCGATTCAATGGGCCAGGCAAAACACGGTGATTACGGCACTGCAAAACGAGAAATCGCAGGCCGAGCTCGATTTGTTGAAACAGCAATTGAACCCGCATTTTTTCTTTAATACCCTCAATAACCTTTACGCATTGAGCCTGCAACGTTCCGAGCAGACGCCGGAAAGCATTTTGCAGCTATCCGAGCTGATGCGTTATGTGATTTACAAAGCGAAAGAGCCGCTGGTGCGCGTGGAAGACGAGGTCAAATACCTGAACGATTACCTGCAATTGCAGAAGATCAGACTAAAAAGGAGCATTGACCTGCGATTTGACGATGAAATAGCTGACGGTGCGCCCCTGATTGCCCCATTGCTGCTGATCGTTTTCGTGGAGAATGCATTCAAACACGGCGTAGAAAATGCCGAAAATCCTGTATTTCTACATATTAACCTCAAAGCCGACCTACGATCTATCCGTTTTTCCTGCGAAAACTCCTACGAACCTTCACCTGTTGCACAAACCGGCATCGGATTGAGTAATTTGCGGAAGCGGCTGGCGTTGCTCTACCCCGGAAAACACCGGCTGACCACCACCGCGGAGAACGGGGTGTTTACCGCCAGCCTAGAAATTGACCTGCTATGAAATTACGCTGCCTGATTGTCGACGACGAACCGTTGGCCCATGATGTGATCCTGAGGTACCTCGAAGACATCCCGTTTCTCGAAAAAGCGGGACAATGCTACCTCGCCACGGAGGCATTCGCGTTTCTCAACCATCAGGCCGTCGACCTGATTTTCCTCGATATCCGTATGCCGAAACTCAGCGGCCTGGATTTCCTGCGGACGCTCAATCAGCGGCCGCTGGTGATCATTACGTCGGCTTACGAGGAGCATGCACTGGAAAGTTTCGAGCTGGAAGTAGTCGATTATTTGCTGAAACCCTTTCGCTTCGACCGGTTCCTGAAAGCCGCCAACCGGGCATTGGAGCAGCATACTTTGCGCAAACAGGCAATGGCGGTACCCGGGCCGGTTGCCACGCCGCACGAAGCGGAGCCGTTGTACATCAAATCCGATAAAAAACTGGTCCAAATGCAGCTCGATGACGTCTATTACCTTGAAAGTCTGGGGAATTACGTCAAAGTATGGGGGCGTGACCAGTTCCTGCTCACACAGCGCACCCTGGGTAGTTTCGAAGAGCAGCTGCCGGCCGACGCATTCATCCGGATCCATAAGTCTTTCATATTGAACAAAAAATTCGTACATTATATCGAGGGTAATATGATCCGGTTGTTGAACGGAAAGGTATTGCCGCTTGGTAAAACGTTTAAGCATGTGATCAAACTGTTTCCTGGCTGATCCTTGAAATTTTACCGCTGGCTGGATATATTTGTTTATACACGAATTGAAAGACACCACCCACGCACCAAGATGAATTCACTCGATTACTTACGCGAAGAGATCAGAACCTATTTCCCCGAGTCAAAAGAACTGCAACTTTCGGAGGCATTCGACGGGCAGCGACGGTTCAATTTTTATTTTGAAATTGCCCCTGAACAGCGCCATTTATTGTACCTCAACTGGGATGGCGATATCGACGGTTTTACCCTGAAATGCCTCGAATTTCCCGACGCTGTTTTGTTAAGGGAGCTGGCCGAGGCTTACACTGAAAAAGGCTCCAAGATGTTCAATATAGGTCAGCCGGTCGCTACGCTCTCGTTTGTTTACCAGGGAAAAGACAACCTGAGGGTGCGCAACTATAAAGGCAAAACCCATATTGACTCCCATGAAATATCGGCCAGGAGCCTGATGTACGCGGTCAACCCGTTCGAATGAGTGGTCCCGGACTGATGTTTCTCGATGTCCATACGCATCACCCGTCCGGTTCCCCGGAGGTATTGGCGATTGCAAACCGCCATTGCGGGTTCGGTGCGCCTTGCAACAGCCGCTATGTGAGTGCCGGGCTGCACCCGTGGTACCTTCGCGCGGACATGCTTTCTGACGACTTTGACGAATTGCGGCGGTATGCTGCTGAACCGGAGGTGCTTGCCATCGGAGAATGCGGCCTCGACAAGCTGATGGCGACGGATTGGGCTACGCAATGCCGCGCATTCGAATGGCAGATCGGGCTGGCCGCGGAACTGCGGAAACCGCTTGTGATCCATTGTGTGAAAGCGTTTCGGGAATGCCTGGGATTGTTGAAAGAAACCAGCGTGCCGGTTATTTTTCACGGGATCAACAACCGCCTTTCGGTTATCAGGCCCGTGATTGACGCGGGTTATTTCCTGTCGTTCGGAAAGGCGCTGTTGCATCCCAATGAGGCCATCATGGAGGCATTCAGGGCGGTACCGGCGGATCAGCTGTTTCTCGAAACCGACGATTCCGGTGCGGATATCCGCGAAATCTACAAAACCGCCGCGCGCCTGCGGAATATTCCCGAAAAAGAGATTGTTTTGCAGCTCGAATCGAATTTTGGTAAAGTATTTAATTCATGATGGAGGATTTTTCCTGGCTTTCCAGGACGGAATTATTGATTGGAAGGGAAAACCTGGTGAAGCTCAGCCAGGCGCATGTGCTGGTGATCGGTTTGGGCGGAGTAGGTTCGTTTGCCGCCGAATTTATATGCCGCGGGGGTGTAGGGACGATGACTATTGTGGATGGCGACGTCGTAGATCCGACCAATCGCAACCGGCAGTTGCCCGCATTGGCGACCAATCATGGGCAACGCAAAGCCGATATCATGGCCGAGCGCCTCAAAGCGATCAACCCCGAACTTACGCTGAACGTCGTAAAGAGTTTTGTAACACCCGATGCCGTGGAGCAAATTCTGGATGCGGCCCCGTACGATTACATTGTCGACGCGATCGACAGCGTCACACCCAAGCTTACTTTCCTCACGCAGGCGTACAAGCGTAATATGCGTATCGTAAGCTCCATGGGCGCGGGCGGGAAAATGGACCCGACGCAGCTGAAAGTGGTCGACATTTCGAAGACCTACAACTGCCCGTTCGCACAGCAGGTGAGGAAGAACCTCAAAAAGGCAGGAATTTACAAAGGGATTAAAGCCGTATTCTCAACCGAAGAGCAAATCCGCGAATCGCTGATCCTCACAGACGGCAGCAACTATAAAAAATCGGCTTACGGCACGATGCCTTACTTGCCAGCCACCTTCGGCGCGACTTGTGCTTCGGTGGTGTTGCGGGATTTGGTTGGTGCGACTTATTGATGCACGGGTTTCAGTGGCGAATCTTTCGCGGAAGGAGACTTTCTCGATTTGAGGAAGTCGCTGAATTCTTTTTCTTCCTTTTCAGTCAGCTTTCTATCGCTAACCGCAATATCCTTTTCGTCCATTTTCGTGAAATCTATCATAGATCGGATTGATTAGATAACTTGTCGTAAATAGTTCTGGGTCAGTATTATCGCTTCCCGCGTGTCGATAAACATTCGGTTTGGGCCGAAAAGCTTGGCACCCAATGTCTTCTGATAATGCTCAATGAGCTGCGTTTTGGGGACAAAGGAAACAACTCCGTCATATTTCAGGTTAAAGGACAGCTGACAGGCGGCTGCAAACAGGTTCCCGGCCACACCACAATATAGCTTATTTTTCCCTTTATTCCAGCTCACATTCTCAATTAAATGCATATAAACATGATCGCCTTTATCAGTCAGGCTCACCAGGCCGTGAATCGTTCCAGGCTCTTGGGGCAGCTCGATTTTTAACACCTGCCGGTCCTTACGACAGAGTTCGGAATGCCAGTCAAAGAGCCAGTCGGCGGCCCTGATCTGAGAGCGTTTCGTACTTTCGGCACAGCCGATACACGTCCCAAACACGTCGCCGGTGACGGAGTGCTGAATGGTGCCGGTAAAATGAAGCGAATCGCAGGCAATGCGTTGCGGAGCGTTTGAATGCATTGCCGAATTTAACTGACAGCGTAGGGGCGCTGCGAATCAGATGTGCCACATGCAGGAACCGATTACCAGGCGGTTACAAGGGTATTGGGAGCACTCACAATTTCCGAAGTGCTGTTAACAATTGTTAAAGACCGGGCGGGCGGTCTTTAACAATTGGGTCACTCGGGGAATTCCATTTCGGTTTCGGAGAAGTGGCAGAGGCCGTCGAGGAGCTCGCTGAGCTTCGATCCGGTTTCGGACAGCGTGTATTCGACGCGGCTCGGTACTTCCCGGAAGTTGTCGTTGCGGATGATCAGCTTGTGCTGTTCGAGCAGTTTTAAGCGATCGGCTAAGATGTTGTCGCTAATGTGTTTAAGGTCTTCTTTCAGCGTAGAAAAGCGGTTGTTACCTTCTTCAATGCTGAACATTACTTCGGTCAGCCAACGTTTGCTAAGCAGGTTGATCAGTTCGTTCAAGGTACATTTCTCTTCCAGGAACGTCTGATTGTAGTAATTCGTCGAGGTCAGTTTTCTCATAGTGTTCGGCTCATTTATATAGGAGCTACTCACAATTTACACAGATAATGATCGCTTGTCAACAAGTCCGCACCGCACGCTGTACAGCGTTTTAAGAAGCATTCTGTATTATTTTGATAAAAAAGATAAAAATAGTGGGGTATATATCCCGAAAATGAGTCTCATCTAGAAAAAGTGACAGCTACCACGAGATGAGACCACGCATTACTCCTGATGAAGCTCAGAAACTTTGGAATGATTACCAGTCGGGCGATATGTACGCGCTGGCGAACATCATGCAGGGCTACTATTCCGACCTGTTCCATTGGGGGCTGAGGCTGCATGGCGAGCGCGAATTCGTGAAGGATTGCATTCAGGACATGTTCGTGAACCTCTGGAAAACGCACCCTTCGGCCGGTACGGTCGCGAACGTGCGTTCCTACCTGCTGGTGGCGCTCAAAACGCGGATTTTGCGCGAATTATCGAAAAAGCATGTCACGCACCAATCGATGCTGTCTGACGAGTATTCGTTCTCCGTGGAGTTCTCTTCCGACCTCCGGCTGATCGACGAGGAACACGAAATATACCAGGTAAGGAAGCTGGAAGGCGTCCTCAACAACCTTTCGGGCAGGCAGAAGGAGCTGATTTACCTGCGTTTTTACCAAAGCCTGAGCTTCGAGCAGATCGCCGAGGTGATGAACCTGAGCAGGCAATCGGTTTATAATCTCCTGCAAAAATCGCTGGGAAGCCTGCGGAAGCATTACGACCTGAGTTCGTAAGCCGGGCCTGGCGTATAGTGTATAACGTAACAGAACTAAAACCGGAATGAAGCCTTACGAATCGTATACCATTGAAGATTTTCTGGAAGACGAGAGCTTCCGGAAATGGGTGCAGGGCCAGGGCACGCAGGAAATGTTCTGGCTGTCGTTCCCGGACAAATATCCGGGCCGTCGGGAAGTGTTCCGGCAGGCCGAGCAGCTGATCCGTGCGGCGCATGTGCCCGGGGAGCGCATTAGTGAAAAGGAAATCAGGACGGAGATCGAGCGGTTTATCGAAACGGCAAGCGCGCAAAAGGATCATTTGGAAATCAGTTTTTCCGGTGATGATGACGAGCAGGAAGGAGAGGGCGGTCGTAGTGTTTTCTGGAAAAGATGGTTGATTGCCGCTGCGGCAATGCTCGTTTTAGGGACCGGAATCGGTTGGTACTATTATCAAAGCAATACCGTCGAACCTCGTATTGCCACTTCGACACCGAGCCCGGCCAACCTGGTGACGACGCGGAACGATACCGATAAGCCGTTGGTCATCAATCTCAATGACGGTTCAGAAGTGATACTGAGCCCGAGAAGCAGGCTGAGCTACCCGTCGGAGTTCGCGGATAGTGCCCGGGTGGTGTACCTGACCGGTGAAGCGCTTTTTTCGGTGAAGAAGCAGGGGCAGACATTCATGGTTCACACCGGTAAAGTGGTCACCAAGGTGCTCGGTACCCGGTTCGTGGTGAGCGCATTCGACGACGACCGGAATATTACGGTGCAAGTGCAGACAGGCAAGGTGTCGGTGTATGTCGACAAGCCGGCGGAGAAGGAAGTGAAGGGGCTCATTATCACGGCCAATCAGGCGGCGGTTTTTGAAAAAAGTGCCAACCAGCTTTCCAAAACGCTGGTAGAAAACCCCGAAAAACTGCCGAACACAGCAGTGGAAAGCATTTTGAAATACGATGAAGTACCGCTGCCGGTCATATTGCGGGATATGGAAAAATCATACGGTATCCCCGTCCAGTTCGACGCCGACAGCTTTTGGGCCTGCAAAATTACGGTGGCTTTCTCGGACGAAAGCATGTATGACAAACTGAGCATTCTCTGCAAAACTGTTTCGGCCAGCTACGAGATCGTCGACGGGCAGATCATCGTCAGCGGCAAGGGTTGCAGTAAATGAAAAATGGCAGTGGGTTTCACTGCCATCAAGGTCGGATCACGAGCGGCCACTCGCCAAAGTTACACGCTCGGAATCTGCAAGTTCCCGGTTAAAAGAACCCTTTAAACCCTGTTCAAAAGTATGAAAAAACGCATTACCAGAAAATTCTGGCTGAAACTTATGAGGTTTTCGATCACACAGAGTTTGGTCATGGCGTTGCTCGCGGGTGTAGCGTATGCGCACACGAGCACTGCGCAGGAGTACCTGAACCGTCGGCTGACGGTCCAGGCGGAGAACCGTGAAATCAAACGGGTGCTGGCGCACATCGAGAAAGAAACGGACGTGCAGTTTGTGTACAGTTCCAATGTCCTCGAAGCGTCGAAAAAAGTAACGATCAAGGCCGTCAACACGACGCTGGAAGAAGTGCTTTTCAAATTATTGAAACCCCTGAAAATCAAATATGAACTGTCGGGGAGGAAGATCATCCTTTCGGCGGGTGAGCTGCCCGGCGCGGACAACGGGTTTTTGCTGCCCGAAGGCAACTCCCTTCAGTTATCGCCCAAAAAGAGCCTTTCCGGCAAGGTGACCGACGAGAAAGGCGCTGCATTGCCGGGCGTGAATATTATTGTGAAAGGTACCCAGCGCGGGACGACCACCAATTCGGAAGGCGCATTTCAGCTCGACTTGCAGGAGGGCGACGGGGCATTGCTGTTCAGTTTTGTGGGGTACCAGTCCAAGGAAGTGATCCTGGGAAACCAGACGAGCCTGGTGGTATCGCTCGTACCCGAAAGCAAGGCATTGGAAGAAGTGGTGGTAACCGCATTGGGGATCAAAAAGGCGGCCAAAAGCCTTGGTTACGCCACAGCCAGCGTACCTACCGAAGAAATGACCGTGAACCGCACGGCGAATTTCATGAATGCGTTACAGGGCAAAATGGCGGGCGTGAATATAACTTCGCTGGGCTCGGGACCTGCCGGAACGAGCAAGATCCGCATTCGCGGGCAATCGTCGTTTGGCGGGAACAACTCCCCGTTGATCGTGGTCAATGGCGTACCGATCGACAACAGCAATTTTGGTGCCCGCGGCGACGCGGCCGATAAAGGCTCTAACCGCACTTCCGACAGCGGCGACGGTCTGAGCAGCATTAATCCCGACAATATCGAGTCGATGACCGTGCTGAAAGGCGCCGCGGCGTCGGCATTGTACGGCTCGCGCGCGAAGGACGGCGTGATCATGATCACCACCAAAACGCGTGGTGCGGGCATTGGTATCGGCATCGAGTTCAACTCCAATTTCACGACTGAAACACCGCTCGATTACACCGATTACCAATATGAATATGGGCAGGGCGAAAACGGCAAGCGTCCCACGACGCCCAATCCGACCTCAGGCCAATGGAGCTTCGGCGAGAAGTTCGAACCAGGTATGACACAGATCCTTTTCGACGGCGTGGAGGTGCCTTATGTGCCCCAGCGGCACCAGATCACCGATTACTACCGCAAGGGCAGCACATTTACCAACACCATTACCGTATCGTCGGGCGGGGAGTTCGGCGGTTTCAGCCTCTCGCTCTCGAACCTGGATAACAAGACCATCCTGCCGGGCTCGGGTTACCACCGGAAGACGGTGAATCTGGGTTTTACCCAAACCATGGCTAAAAAGCTGACCATTTCGGGTAACATCAATTATTCCAACGAGGACCGCAAAAACCCGCCGAACATTGCCGAACAGGATTACAGCCCGGTGGTGCTCTACAATATGGCCAATTCCATGCCGCTAGACCTGCTCGAAAAGTACGCGACCGACGCGAACGGTAATGAATATGTGTGGTCGCGCTTCACGAACCGGACCAATCCCTATTTCGCATTGAAACGGTTCGAAAATGTCGAAAAAGACCGCGTTTTTGGCAACCTGTCGGTGCGGTACAATTTCACCGACTGGCTCTACGCGCAGGTGCGGGTGGGGCAGGACTACTATTCCCGCGAGCAGGACTACAACCTGCCTACCGGAAGCCAACGGCAAGCCGCTGCGCCCCAGGGCTTTGTGAACGGGCAATATGTGCAGGATACGCGCTCCGTCCGCGAGCTGAATACCGACTTTTTGATCTCGGCCAACAAGACATTCGGTCGCATTGGCTTGAATATCAATGCGGGAGGGAACCAGATGCAGCGTAAACTGAGCCGTCACAATGTATTTGTGCAGGATTTCTACGTCCGCGACCTCTACACGATCGGTAATGGCCGCCAGCGCGATGCGACTTACGAGTTCTCCAAACGGCAGGTGAATTCGTTGTACGGTGCCGCCGAAATCTCCTACAACGACTTCCTTTTCCTGAACGGTACCATTCGGAACGACTGGTTTTCAACGCTGTCACCAGCCAACAGGAGCATTGTATATCCTTCTGTAACGGCCAGTTTTGTATTTTCACAAGCGTTCACCGCTTCTTTGCCGTCGTGGATTTCGTTCGGTAAAGTGCGTGTCGCTTATGCCGAGGTGGGGAGCGATACCGACGTGCAACCTTACGCCAACAACCTGTTTTACAACATTAACCCGCAGCAATTCCCGAACCCGGGCGGCGCGGGCCAGCCGTTGGCGACCATCAATGGTTCGACAGTTCCGAATGCGAACCTCCGGCCCATGCGGGTTTCGGAAAAAGAAGTGGGTTTGGAGTTGAAATTGTTTGAGAACAGGCTGGGACTTGATTTTACATATTACGATAAACTCTCGTCCGATCAGATCCTGCAAGCGCAGACTTCCGACGCATCGGGTTACCTCACGCAGCTGATCAATGTCGGCAAAGGCCGCAACCGCGGGCTCGAAATGATGGTGAACGTGACGCCCTATCAGACCAAAAACTTTGTCTGGAACCTGAATTTCAATGCGGCTTACAATGTGACGAAAACCCTCGACCTGGGAGGTAATGTGAGCGACGCGATGATTACCGTCGGCACGGGCGACTTTACCGGCGAGCTCCGGCAGGTCGTGGGCAAATCGATGGGCCAGCTCTACGGCTTCGGTTACCTTCGCGACGCCCAGGGGCGGCAAGTGTTTGATGCCGGAAACGGTCGCCCGCTGCGCACGCCTACGCAAATCGCATTCGGGAGCGCACTACCGAAATGGGTAGGGGGCATTACCAACAGTTTTAATTACAAAAACTTCTCTGCCTCGGTACTGGTCGATTTCAAACTGGGGCATAAGATGATTTCGGGTACCAACCACAACGCGTGGCGGCATGGCCTGCTGAAAGAAACCTTGCCGGGGCGTGCCGAGGGCTTTATCATCGGCGACGGCGTGAACCCGAACGGCGAAGTGAACCAGACGAAATCGGTGGTGCAAGCTTATTACGAGACGGTCCGTTCGCAGAACATCGCCGAGCAGTTTGTGTATAATGCGGGCTTGTGGCAATTGCGGCAGATCACGATCGGCTACGATTTTGCGCGGTTTTTGCCTAAAAATATCCCGTTCATCAAAGGTGCACGCCTGAGCATTGTCTCGAATAACGTGGCCGTCCTCAAAAAATGGGTACCGACGATCCACCCCGATCAGTTCGGTTTCCCGTCCGATAACCTGATCGGCCTCGAAGCGACCGGGCTGCCCATTACCCGGAGCACGGGTTTCAACCTCAACCTGAAATTCTAAGCCATCGACTATGAAAAAGGCATTACAAATATTGATCAGCGGCGTTTGCATCATGGCTATGCACGCCTGCGACAGCGGTTTTGATGAAATGAATATCAATCCGATAGCCCTCACGGCCGTAAATCCCGCCTATCAACTCAATACGACCATCGTCAACAGCGCGCCGGTATACGGCAACCTCAGCTACGAAACGACAATCGTGAAGCAAATGATCACGCCGTTCAGCGGGCAGGGGTCGGCCGCGAATTTTAACCAGGATAACCGCGGCGTCACGTCGGGTAACTGGAACACCTATTACCGGACGATTATCAAGGAACTGGCCGATGTGGTGGCGAAAACGAAGGACGATGCGAGCCGTACCAATTTGTACAACATGGCGCGGATCTGGAAAGCCTACGCATTCATGGTGTTGAGCGACACCTACGGCAATATTCCTTACGCCGAAGCCGGTTCCGGCTTCCTGACCGGCAATACCACGCCCGCCTACGATAACCAGGAGGCTATTTACAACGATATCCTTACCGAGCTGGATGCCGCCTCGAATGCCTTGGACGCTTCCAAAACGGCCGTTTCGAGCGATGTACTCTATGGCGGGGATGTGTTAAAATGGAAAAAACTGGGTAACTCGCTGCTGCTGCGGGCTGCCATGCGCCTTTCGAAAATCAATCCCGCGAAGGCGGCAGAATATGTGGGGAAAGCGGTGGCTGGGGGATTAATGCAATCCAACCAGGACAATGCGGTGATCCGGCACACGGCCAGCTTTACCAACCCGGTAGGCAGTTCGCTGAATGGCGGGCAGTCGGCTTTCTATTACCTGGACGATGAATTTGTGACTTACCTGTCGACGAACAACGATCCGCGCCTGGCGTCGATTGCCGTGCGCTACGTTGGCGCGCAAAGTGGGGCGGATCAGGTGGAAGCGAAAGCCAACCGGTCGGTGGCAGTGCAGATCGGCATGCCGCAGGGTTATGACAATACCACCATCAGCGCCGATGTGGCTGCCAAGAAACTCGCCAGTTTGTGGGATTACAGCCAGCTCGACCGCACCCGGATGGCCGGGTTGACGGCCCCGAGCTTCCTGGTAACTTATGCGCAGACCCAGTTCCTGCTCGCCGAAGCCGTGGTCCGCAAATGGGCGACCGCCGACGCGGCGGCGCTGTATGCGGAGGGGATCAAGGCGCATATGCAGCAGTTCGCGCTTTATGGCACAAGCACGGCCATCGGCGACGCGGCCATTGTTACGTACGTGACCGCGCACCCGCTGCATACGGGCAAGGAGTTGGAAGAGATCAATACGCAGTACTGGGTGGCGTCGTTCCTGATCGGCCCCGAGGCATTTGCGAACTTCCGCCGCAGCGGTTTTCCGGTTTTGAAACCCAATCCTTACCCTGGCAGCGACCTCAAAACAGAACCATTTATCCGCCGGCTGACCTACACCGACGCCGAACTGAATGTGAACCACGACAATGTCCAGAAGGCGATCGCCGTGCAAGGCCCCGACCTGCTCGACACGCGGGTGTGGTGGGACAAGAAATAGCATTGTATCAACCGATTTTTGAATGAAAAACCTGAAAAAAAGACTGCAAAACGGGGAAACCCTGCATGGCTGCTGGCTCAATACCGGCAGCTCCCTCACGGCTGAAATCGTCGGACTGGCCGGATTCGACTGGGTGCTGATAGACCTGGAACACGGGGCAGGCTCCGAAAAGGATGTGCTTTACCAGTTACAAGCGCTCGAACACACGCCTACGGCTGCCATCGTGCGCGTGGAAAGTTCGGAAAGCCAGCGCATTCACCGCGTGCTCGATATGGGGGCCGAGGGGGTAATGTGTCCCAAAATCCAGAATCCGGAAGGGGCGCAAAAACTCGTGCAGGGCTTGCATTACCCACCGTTTGGCGGGAGGGGCGTGGCCAAAATGGTGCGCGCGACGGGTTTCGGACAGCATTTTCAGGAATATTATGACAATAGCCGGGCTAACATCCTGGGTATCGCACAGATCGAAACGGTAGAAGTGCTGAATCACCTCGATGCCGTGGCGAATACGGATGGCGTCGACGTTCTGTTCATCGGCCCGGCCGATCTTTCGATGGAGCTCGGCATTTTCGGGCAGTTCGATCATCCGACGTTTCGGGAGGCTGTTCGTGAAACCTGCGAGGCCGCCCGGAAGGCCGGAAAGGCAGTGGGTATCCTGTTTTTCAATACGAACGAGTACCAGGCCTACCACGAGTTGGGCATCCGGTTCATTGCCTGCGGTTCCGACGCCACCTTTGTGGCCGAAGGCGCCCGCACCATGGCCAAAAAGCTGAACGAACTCCGTCCATCCTAAACCTGACCATTCATGACTTTAATGACAGTTTTATTCAGCGACCCGCTCTTCATTCTGCTTGTCGGTGTGATTATCGTGGTGGGAGGCATTATTTTTCTCCAATTGCACCCATTCCTGGCGCTGATCCTGGCAGCTTTCGCGGTCGCGCTGCTTACACCTGCGGCATCCGTGGAGGCATTTGCCATTGCGAAGGGTTCGTCGCCGGAAGCTGCGGCGGCATTGGCCAAGAAGAGTATCGGCGAGCGCATTGCCACGGAATTCGGCAGTACTTGCGGCAAAATCGGTATTCTGATCGCGATGGCGGCGATTATCGGGAAAGCCATGCTCGAAAGCGGGGCCGCCGAACGGATCGTACGATCGATGCTGGCCGTGACGGGCGTCAACAATGCGCCGTTTGCATTCCTGGTGAGCAGCTTTTTCCTGGGCGTGCCGGTATTTTTTGATATTGTGATTTTCCTCATGATCCCGCTGGCCAAGGCGGTGAGTATGCGGATCGGGAAGAACTACCTGCTGCTGGTACTGGCCATTACCGGTGGTGCCGCGATGGCGAACTCATTTGTGCCGCCGGCGCCGGGCCCGTTGTTCCTGATCGGGGAAATGAATATCCCTATCGGCATGATGATGGCCGGAGGGACTTTGCTGGGGCTTGTGACGATCACCGCCGGTTTCCTGTTTGCGAAATGGGCCAATGCCAAATGGCCGGTAGAACTCCGCGACTCGCTCGATGCGCGGCTGGCGGACATCCGCTCGCTGGCCGAGAAGGATGATAAGGAATTGCCCCCGCTGTGGTTCTCGCTCTTGCCGGTCACCTTTCCGCTGGTGTTCATTTGCCTCGACAATATCCTGAAATCGGTGATCAAATCGGGCGCATTTACACCGGAATCTTCATTGGCGCATTTTCTGGTAGATTTTGTCGCATTGATCGGCGATAAGAACATCGCGCTCGTGGGTGGCGGGCTGATTGCCCTGGTACTGCTCGCTGTCCGGAAAAAGGGGAATAAGGAAGGGGTTTCGGCGTTTGTGCAGGCGGCATTAATGAGCGGAGGAGGCATTATCCTCATTACCGCCTCAGGTGGCGCATTCGGCGGGATTTTGCAGCAGACGGGTATCAGTTCGCGCATTGCCGCACTCACGGCCGACTACCAGATGACGCTCATTCCGCTCGCATTCGTGATCAGCGCGGTCGTACGCACGGCACAGGGGTCGGCCACGGTAGCGCTCATTACAGCTTCCGGTATCCTGTCGGGGATGGCTACGAGCGCCCATTTGGAATACCACCCCCTGTACCTCGGCCTGGCGATCGGCTGCGGTTCCAAGCTGGTACCGTGGATGAACGACGCCGGTTTCTGGATCATCGTCAAGATCAGCAACCTGACCGAGCGGGAGGCACTGAAAACATTCTCGCCCATGCTGGTGGTTATGGGGTGCGTGGGCCTGGTAGTGCTGATGATCGCGGCGCGGATATTTCCTTTGGTTTAATGAGTTCAAAAACAGATAGTTAATTAAATATGGAAAAGATCGGGTTTATAGGGCTGGGTATTATGGGTAAGCCAATGGCGCTCAATCTCCTGAAGGCGGGCTTCCCCGTGGGCGTGCTCGCAAGTAGCCAGGCGTCGGGCACATTGAAAGACGCCGGCGCCGAAATATGGCCCGATGCGGCGGCCCTGGCCGCGGGAAGCGACATGATCATCACCATGCTGCCGGATTCACCGCAGGTAGAGGAGGTAGTGAATAGCGGCGTGCTGGCGGGTATCCGGGCCGGGAGTTTGTTTATTGATATGTCCACCATTGCACCGCTGGTGGCCCGGAAGCTCTTTGAAACCATGCAGCAAAAGGGTGTGGAGGCGCTGGACGCGCCGGTTTCGGGCGGACAGGTGGGGGCCGAGGGCGCTACGCTGTCGATCATGGTCGGCGGCAATGCGGCTGCATTCGCACGGGCGTTGCCGGCGTTTCAGGCCATGGGTAAGAACATCGTGCACATCGGCGAGCCGGGCGCAGGGCAAACGACCAAGGCTTGCAACCAGATGATCGTGGGCCAGACGATCCAGGCAATCGCCGAGGCATTCACATTGGCCCAAAAAGCAGGCGTCGATCTGGCCAAAATGCGGGAAGTACTGCTCGGCGGTTTTGCCCAAAGCCGCATTCTCGATCTGCACGGCCAGCGGATCATCGACCAGAACTTCAAGCCCGGTTTCAAAATCAAACTGCACCAAAAAGACATCAACATTGCACTTCAAACAGGCGGTGCGCTAGATCTCACGCTTCCCGGCACCGAAACCGTGGCCCGGCAGATGGAAACCGCCATGCAGCAGGGCAGCGGCGAGCTCGACCACAGTGCGCTGTTTCTCGCATTGAAACACTAACAGGTTTTGATTATTACACCTTAACCGATTCAGATCATGAAAAGACATCAGTTTGTGAAGGTGCTCGCCACCGGTTCCGTAGGAGCCGCGGTATTGGGCGAAAATGAGGTACAGGCGGCCCCGAAAGCCGAACCGAAGAAAGTTTTAATGAAAGTAGGATGCCAGTCGGGTGGTACCACAGTCGAGAACCTCGAATTCAAGGCACGCCACGGCGTGTACAATATCGACGGCGGCGCGCCGAAAGTCATTGAAGGCAAAGGCTGGGACCTCGACGATTCGATGCGCAAGCGCGAGGCATGCGAGAAATACGGCATCAGTCTGGACGCTTACCACTGGCCATTGGCTTCGTCGGGGATAGATAAGGCGATTTTCCCGAATGTCATGCTTGGGAAAAGCCCGCAGCGCGACCGGGAAATAGAGCAGTTGCAGCAAATGATCATGGTCGCCGGCAAAACCGGGGTGCCGCTTTTGAACTACAATACCACCATTCTCCCCGTGCTCCGCACTGGCCGAACCACCGATCCGAAACGGGGCAATGCGACTTACAGCACCTGGAATTACGAGGAGGCTTTGAAACAAAATCACCCCAAAACCATTGCCGGCGACGTGAATATCGACATGATGTTCGAGCGTATCACCTACCTGCTCGACCGCTGCCTGCCTGTTGCGAAGGAATACAAAGTGAAGCTCGGAAACCACATCGCCGACCCGCCGACGCCCGTGGGCTACCGGGGTATTACGCGCTGGAACAGCCCTGATGTATTTGCGGGCATTAAGCGGTTTGCGCAATTGTACGATAGTCCGTGGCACGGTTTCAACTTCTGCATCGGCTCTATTGCGGAGGGGTTGAAAGACCCGAAAACCGAAATTCTGCCGATCATCAAATGGGTAGGCGACCGGAAGCAGATCTTTAACATCCACTTGCGAAATATCAAAGGCGGCTGGAACAACTTCCAGGAAGTATACCCCGACAATGGCGACATGAACTTCCTGCAATGCGTGCGCGCATTACGCGATGTCGGTTTCGACGGCATGGTCATGCCCGACCACGTCCCGCACCACGAAGCGCCCGGCTCTACCAATGAGGCATTTGCATTTAGTTACGGTTATATCAAAGGGCTGATTCAGGCCGCTGCGGACGAGGCGAGGACGTAAGGTGGGAAGGGGTTTTATCGCGTCTTGCAGAATAAGTTAACGTATTGCAACTGACCATGGACGACGGACCATGGTCGGCAGTCCATCGTATGTGGTCAAAATTAACAGCAACAATACATGTCCAAAATCCAGGAAATCCACATTACCCCCATTGCCATTATCGACCCGCCGCTTTTGAATGCTGCGGGCTTGCACGCGCCTTACGCGCTCCGTACGGTTGTTGAAATCGTGACTGACGACCGGATTTCGGGCATCAGCGAGATCCCTGGCAACAGCGATATCGATGCTGCGCTGGAAGAGGCCAAAGCATTGCTGATCGGTCGCGATCCGTTCAATCTGAACGTGATCCGGCAGGTACTCACCGAGCATTTCGGCACCGAGTCGGCCGCGGCGCGCGGGGATGCTCCCTGGGACCAGCGGAAGCTCGTGCACATATTCAGTTCGGTGGAAGTGGCTTGCCTGGACATTATCGGCAAGATCACCGGGCGCCCCGTTGTGGATTTGCTGGGTGGTAAAATGCGCGATCGAGTGACGTTTTCTGCCTATTTGTTTTATAAATATGAAGGCGCAGGCGGCCCGCTGGAATTCGGTACCGACCCGGACGCCACTGGCTGGGCGGCCGCGCGCCAGGCCGCCGCGCTCGACCCGGAAAGCATCGTAGAGCAAGCGCGGGCGATGTGTAAGGAGTTTGGATTCCAGTCGATTAAGCTGAAAGGGGGCGTTTTTGAGCCGCGTGTCGAGGTGGATTCGATGCTGGCATTGCATAAGGCATTCGGTTCCCACGTGCCGTTGCGCGTAGACCCGAATGCGATCTGGGAAGTGGAAACCGCGATCCGATATGGCCGCGAACTGAAAGGTATCCTCGAATACCTGGAAGATCCCGTGCGCGGGCAGGAGAACATGGCGAAGGTGCGGAAGGAGCTGGGGATTCCGTTGGCGACCAATATGTGTACTACTTCATTCGGCGATATTCCACGGAGTATCGAGCTCGGTTCCGAAGACATTATCCTTAGTGATCATCACTTCTGGGGCGGGTTACAGGCGTCGATGACACTGTCGGGTATTTGCCGGACATTCGGACGCGGGCTGTCGATGCATTCCAATAGCCACCTGGGTATTTCGCTGGCTGCAATGGTACACCTCGGAGCGGCATTGCCGGCGGTTCCGTATGCTTTGGATACGCATTACCCCTGGCAGAGCGACGAGGTGATCGTCGGCGGGCGCATTCAGTTTGAAGAAGGCGCCGTGAAAGTGCCCACAGGCCCGGGATTGGGTGTGGAGCTGGATCGTGAGGCACTTCAAAAACTGCATCAGAATTACATTGCCTGCGGTTTGAAAAAACGTGACGATGAAATTGAGATGCAGAAAAAAGTGCCCGGCTGGAAATTCAAAGCTGTTCGCTGGTAATCAATATTTGGCCATCATGGTGTCGAATACCTGGCGCTGCTGTTTCAGTGCGCCAATCTTGTCGTCGGGATTGGTGTGGCATTCCAGCAACACCCAGCCTTTGTAATCCATTTTGGCCAGATTGTCGATCAGTTCGGGGTAGGGGTAGTCGGTTCGGTCGAGCTCGCGGACGTGGCAGGTATCGCCGAAATACTTTTTGACCAGATCGAAATTGTATTGAAAGCCCTGCCCGTTCAAGTCCTGCTTGTTGCAGTTCCAGCATATTTTGGCATTGCGGTGGTCGGCATAATCCATGATTTTGCGGATGTTGGGCAATTCCTGGGTTTCTTCACCATGCACCTCCAACCGCAATTGCTGACCAAAATCGGCCGCATAACCTGCCAGCCCGCGCAATGCGAGGCCGATCTGTTCGAGCGTCTTTTCGGTGGGAACTTCCTTGTGCAATGCATTGGGTTTCACTTTCACGCCCGTACCGCCCACGTCGGCGCTCAGGCGGATGAACTCTTTGGTGCGTTCGATCGACGCTTTTAGTTTCTCCTGGTCGGGATAATCGTATTGCTGGTTGGTACCCAGCCCGATGATTTTGACGGGACTGTCGGCAAACTGTTTCTTTACCTCCTTCCGCTGGTCGGGCGTGAGGTCGGGCATGACCTTGTGTGCGTGTTCGACGCGAAGCTCCACACCGGCAATGTGTGTATCGGAGAGGTTTTTGATCAACGTAGGAACATCCCAGTCCTTGCCCCAGAGGTAGGTTACAAACCCGAGCTGCATTTTAGGCTTTTTCCAAAGAACAGGATTGGCCTGTGTGAAATCGGGGAGAAGCGCTGCCCCGGCAGCAATAGAGAGGTTTTGCAGGAAAGTCTTTCTGTCGATAAGCATGGGAAGCCGGTTTGAGTTGACTGGTTACAATCGCTTTAAGCCGGCTTCCTTTGGATTCTACCGTTTCGGGGCCTGTTCAATCTGGAAATCGAGCGCAGCCTGCTCCGCCAGCGGTCCAGCTTTGATTTCGTCGCCGAGTAATATCATTTGTGGGGCATTGGAATTGAAAGCAGGCCATTGCGGCAATCCGGTGCCATTCGGGTTACCTGTTTTAACAAAATTCACCCAGTAGGCAGCCATCACGTTCGCGATCTGATCGTCGGTAGCGTTCAGCGGGCGCAATGCGCGATCGATGAAACGGAGGTTGTCATACGCATAGGCGACCTCGGCCGTATGGAACGCGCCATAGCGCGCATAAATGCCTGTTGCCGGTAACTTGCGGGTGAAGCGGTAGAGGTACACGCCCCTGTCCTGCTGCGCCTGCGCCAATGCCCAGGCGTAGTTTTGCATACCAAAACTCCCATCGCGCGCGAGTTCATTTTGCGAGTGTGCGGCCTGCTCGTCGGTTTGAGCGGGATAATACTGGAAGAACGTCTGTGCTTTTGGGCCTAGCAATTCGTTGTAAGTGGATTGAAATTCCGCTGCCGTCTTCGGCTTCTCTACGGCGTTTTCGTTCTGGTTCCAGCCCGTCAGCAGCGTTACCGGGTTCTGTTTCCCGGATTGATAAATGGCTGAAATAGGTTCGGGAAGCACAAAGCCATCGACAATCGGTGCGCGGAACGTAAACACCTTTTTGAGGATAACATCGGCCGGTACCTTTCTCAAATCGGCCAGTGAATTGGCTTCCAGTGTCTGTGCCGCTTTCACGCCGCCTTCTTCCGCCCGTTTCAAAGAGGGGTAATTTCTCCCGAAACCGGCACCGCTTTCGGCGATCGCCTTGTTGAAAAGGCCTTTCGCCTGCGGGCTCACCACGAGGCAGTTTACACTCATGGAGCCTGCCGACTGGCCGGCAATGGTTACATTGTTAGGATCGCCGCCGAATTGCGCGATGTTCTTTTTTACCCATTTCAGCGCGGCGATCTGGTCCATCAAACCGTAATTTCCGGATGCGTTCCAGCCCGATTCTTTCGTCAGTTCCGGGTGTGCGAAAAAGCCGAATGCGCCTACACGATAATTGATACTGACAAAAACTACGCCTTTCTTAGCAGTCGCCTCGCCGTCGTAAATGGCACATCCCGCGCCACCGCTCACGAATCCGCCCCCGTAGATCCAGACGACTACCGGTTTTTTCGCGGCTGTTTTGCCCTGTTTTTCAGTCCATACATTGAGGTAAAGGCAATCTTCGCTGATGGGCGTTTTCGGGATCAGAAACTCCGCACTCCACATGCTGAAAGGGGCCGGATCTCCCTGCATCGGGCTGGGGCCAAATTTGTCGCAGGCCAGCACGCCGTTCCATTTTTTAACAGGCTGGGGGGCTTTCCAGCGCAGATCCCCAACTGGTGGAGCAGCAAATGGAATACCTTTATAAATGCTAATCCGGCCGTCGGGGCTTGCAGTACCGGAAATCTTCCCGCCTTCCACCCGCAGCGTATCGGAGGCCTGTGCGGCAGCATGAAAGCAGGGGAGTGCGACGGTGAGTAGCAGGCAGCGGAAAGAAAATGCGCGTAATTTCATTCGAAGTGATATTGATCGGTTCAATGCGCAAGTTCGATTTTATTTTTGACATGCTTGCTTTCCTGCTCGCGAAGGGCGGTATCCTGTGTCAGCTCTACCTCCTTTGATTTTTGCAGCAACCTTAGCCACCACGAAGCGGGTATCAGCCCATTCGAATGCAATTCCAGCCGTATCAGGAATTCCTTCGGCGGTATGCGGTGGCCATTCAAATACTGGCTGAGCACATAAGGCTTAACGTCGACGTCAGCCGCGAACTCCTTGTCCTTTTTGTTTTGGGCACGGATGTATTCGCTCAGAAAGTACTGGAAGCTCCAATGCTCCTTGGGGTCGGTATCGTCTATATACATCAGGATTTGGTACTTGATCCGCGTCGTTTTGACTTCCACCCACTGCTCCGGCGTCCGGCTGGCAATTTCCCGCTGACGCATGGCTCGGAATTCCTTCATGCCTTTTTCTTCCTCTTCCGGCGAGAGGGGCTCGCTCGGGATCATGAACGCATCCGCAATTTCCTCTACCGTATATTCCTTGAACAGTCTGTCAATCGTCTGCCGGTCTTTCTTCGTCAAATGCTTCATAATATGTGTTGATTAATTTTTTGGAATTATAGGTATCTGAAAAAAGGCAATTTCCTGCATCGCTAAAACCGTATTTCTGACGATAGTGTCGTATGATCGAGGTTTTAGGTTTGAGATAAACATAGCCATCGAATTTCAAGTCGAAAGATTTTTGACAAGCAAAGGCGATTAAACTCCCGGCCACCCTGTCGTATCGTTTTTTTGAGCCGAGATGTTCCCTTGCATTCGCGATCAATTTAATTTCAATGGCCAAGTTCTTTGGCTGGCATTCCAATGAAACGAGCCCGATAACTTCCTTTTGATGTTCCAGGCGAAGCCCGTATACTTCAAATTGGAGCTGCCGCATCCATTCGAAATCGAATCTGTTACTGTTGTCAAGCAGTGCAATCTCTTCTGTCGAAAGCCTGCTGATGCTGGCGGGCAGCCGCTCGCCGGTTAGTGTGTCGTCTAAATAATACCCCATGAAGATACAAAAAAGTTTACGGATTTGGTAAACATTTTACCGGTTTTTGCTCTTCGTTTAGACGCAAACTCAGGGGTTTGGTAACGTGCAAAAATGTGTCGATTCGCAAACGGTCGGGTATGGCAGATTAACGGAATGTAAAATTGAGCAGGAGTGCGAATCCAGCTGGTTAAATGAGGCCCGGCTTCGCCTTTTGATTGAAAAATTGATTTAATAAAATGTCGGAAATAGATCGTCGGGAATTTCTTAAAATGTCTGCGGGAGCTGCGGGTGCAGGGGCTGCGCTGAATTTACTGCCGCCATTGATCCGTAAGGCATTGGCTGTGAAAGCGTACAGCCCTACCAAAACCATTCAGGATGTGCAGCATGTGGTGATCCTGATGCAGGAAAACCGTTCTTTCGACCACTATTTCGGTGCGATGCGTGGTGTCAGGGGCTTTGGCGACCGCTTCCCGATTCCCCTCGAAAGCGGGAAACGCGCATTTGTACAGTCGGACGGCAAGCGGGAGTATTCGCCTTACCGTGCGGATAAGAAGACGGTCAATGCGGCGCTGGTGAATGGTACGCCGCACGATTTTCCCGATACGCAAGCGGCCTGGAACCAGGGTAAATATGGCTTCTGGCCGATGTTCAAGACGCCGTATTCCATGGCCTACTACACACGGGAAGAAATTCCCTTTCAATACGCGCTGGCGGAGGCATTTACGATCTCCGATGCTTATCACTGCTCGATCGCCACCGGTACCGACCCCAATAGGATCGTTTTCTGGTCGGGCTCGAATTTCGATCCGGAAAAGCGCGCTGCCGGCATCAATTGTACCGACCTGGATTCAGAGCCTGTGAACCTGCGCTGCTGGGTGGAAGGGAAGATGCCGGACCCGGGTTATACCTATCGGGGCAATGCATTTAAATGGGATACGATCCCGGATGTACTGCAAAAAGCAGGCATTAGCTGGCGTATTTACCAGGACCCGAATGATAACTGGACGGGCGCCATGCATGGCTGCCTGGCTTTTGACAGTTTCCGGACTGCCCAGCCCGGCTCGCCGGTTTATGAAAACGGCATGAAGCATTGGTCTATCGCCGACCTGACCGAGCATGTCAAAAACAATACATTGCCGCAGGTGAGCTGGGTGCTGCCCTCGCAAAGTAATTCGGAACACCCGAGCGGACCGTCGAGCCCGAATCGCGGAGGAGATTTTACGCACCAGGTGCTGACCGCCATTACCGCGAACCCCGATGTTTGGAGCAAAACGGTTTTCTTCCTCACGTTTGATGAGAACGACGGGCTTTTCGATCACCTCCCGGCGCCGGCGGTACCTTCTTATAACGCCGACGGGTCGCTGGCCGGCAAATCCACGATTGACCTTGCTGGCATGTATTTCAACAACGACAAAGGCATTTCCGAGTTTCCCAATCCTTTTCACGAGGCCAGCATGAAAAAAGGCGGCCCGGTCAGGACGAGGATTTACCAGGACAAACGCGACACGATAACCGGTAACATCCGCCCATGGGGTATGGGGCCGCGCGTGCCGATGTACATCATTTCACCTTGGAGCAAGGGTGGGTGGGTCAACTCCGAAGTGGCGGACCACACGTCGGTAGGGCAGTTTCTCGAAAAGCGGTTTGGCATCACCGTTCCGGCGATCAGCCCCTGGCACCGTTCCGTCAGCAGTGACCTGACCTCGGCTTTCGATTTTGTAACGCCCAACGACCCGGTGTTCCCGGCGTTGCCCGACACGGCCAACTACGCGAGCATCGAAGAGGCATCCAAATTGCTTCCGAAAGCCACGGCGCCCGATTCTCCGGGGCCGCTGTTTCAGGAGAAGGGTACGCGCTACTCGCGTGCGCTCCCGTACCGCCTGCGTACGCAAGCCAAAGTGGCCTCCAATAAAATCGAGCTGTTTTTTGAAAATAAGGGAGTTGCAGGGGCTGTATTTCATGTGTACGACCTCAAACACCTGGATCGTATCCCGCGGCGTTACACGGTGGAGGCGGGGAAATCGCTTTCGGATGAATGGATATTAGCCGCCGGGTCAGGGCAGTACGACCTGGAAGTGTTCGGTCCCAATGGTTATTTCCATCGTTTTTCGGGCAGCAGCAGGACGCAGGAGCCGGAAGTGCGGATCAGTTATGACCACGGGAAGGGTATTCTACGCCTGGAATTGCAAAATCCGGGTAAATTGGCTGCGGAAATGATTGTGGTAAATGGCTATGATCGATCGAAGCCCGAGAACATTACCGTACCTGCTGGCAAGAAGGTCGCCCGAGAATTCGCTTGCGGCAACCAGGGCAACTGGTACGATCTTGCTGTTCACCTCAAAACTACCGAATCATACCAGCGTCGCTTTGCCGGCAGGATCGAAACGGGTAAGCACGGTATTAGTGATCCGGCAATGGCGACGGAAATTTGAAATATTATTTTTAAATAAAAATCAGATTTTAGCAACGCGGACACCCGATTTGGGTGTCCTTTTTTTTGAGCTATAAAAAATAGCTGTTAACATATGAAAAGCGCTTTTCGTATAACTATTATCGTTAATAATCGACACCCCGATTATCTCGTTCGGATAACCTGCTGCTAGTGTTTTGTGAATGAATCAACCTGCCGGATTGAACGCCATGGCGATCCGGATAGGAATTTCTATGCCTTTTTGATTTTAAACTATATGAAAACGTTCCCATTATTCAATGCGGAGAGGGTCGATGTGCTTTCTTTTGTGAAAACAATTGAACTTAAAAATTTAAGGCCGGAAAAGTTTCGAAGAATCCGGTCCGAGCATCGGGATTCACAGTTTATTCTGATCAATTTATTGGTTCTTATTTCATTTTGTTATTTGCTTTTTCCGGCAGTCATTTTTATAGTCGGATTTGTCAGGTGGGAAATAGCTGTTGTTCTGATTGGAATGATTGGCTGCGTATTGAACCGTTTGATACGCGAGGCTATTTTCGTGGTCAATTCCAAAATACACCTTAAAAGTATGATGGCGGAATGGCGCACTTGGCGTGGACATCTGGCAGTATTGAGTCTACTGGCACTCGGCTGGTTGTCGTTTTCCAGCATTGGTGGGATAGGCTACCGTAATTTTGATTCGGGTATACGAAGTTCCTTGCTTTGGCATCTCGTCACCGGTCCGTGGCCATTGTATTTCAAGGCGGGGTATTTTGGAGAAGAGTTTGGGGCGGCAGCCGATAAGGCTTATGTATACTATTTCGCATATTACCTTCCTGCGGCAGTTGTGGGTAAGTTACTCGGCTGGAAAGCTGCAAATGTGGCTCTGTTCGTCTATTCTTGGCTAGGTGCATCGCTCGCGCTGATGTTCGTGCGCCTGTACGTGAAGCAGCGCGGGTACTTGGTTACCCTGATAGTTTTTACCGGGATTTGCCTGTTCGGCGGGATGGATTATGTCTGCAACTGGTTGCTGGGATTCACAACCGACCGGTCCGAAATGTGGCTTAGCCCGCTGCATTATTTTTCACATACCAGGAATTTGTTTTGGGCCCCGCAGCATTGTTTGCCTACGTGGCTGATAATCGGGGTTATATTGAACCAAAGGCAAATCAGTCCGCTTCTAATACGTATTTTTCCGCTCGCGGCCGTATCGATGTTGCTGTGGTCACCGCTTTGCCTCATAGGAGTTGCGCCATTCCTTTTGATAGTTCTGAAATATCATTGGCGCGAATGGGTTCGATGGGGTTGGGAGAATGTGCTGGCTAGTTTTTTGTTTGTATTGTTATCTGCATTCATTATATCCAATGATTTCTCTTTTGGGATGATTTATGCTCCCCATGCGATTGAAAACTACTGGATGCAGTATCTTCTTTTTGTAGTTGTTGAGTTTCTGTTGCTATCGTCCCTATTTGCTTTTTCAGACACTAAAATGTTGAAGCATGATATTTTGATCATTGCATTCGTATTGTTATTCATTATCCCGATTCTAATACTGGGAAGATGGAATGATTGGAGTATCAAGCTTTCGATCGCACCACTATTCGTATTGTCAATATTTGTGATAAAACAAATTGTATGGCTGGTTGAAAATAGAGCAAGACAGGTATATATTCCCGTTATGCTTTTTGCCGCCTGCGCTTTGACGCCGCTGGAAGAGTTGATTTATAGCGCTAAAAACTATCGTATCTCGTTTGAAAGACCTCCCGAAATCCGGGACTTTGGTGCTAGTTATATCGTGTGGCAGCAGCTAGGCGATCCCCGGAGTTTGTTCTTCCAATATCTTGCCCGGGAATAAGCAATAAAAAGGCCACCCAAAAACGGGTGGCCTTTCGGGCGTGTGTGTGTTAATGCTGCGGATTTAGGAATAGTAGCGTTATGCGTCGAAGAGCAGGGGGAAAAACTGCCCTTTTAATTTTTCCCCTTTCGGGATGACGGGCACGCCGTCGAGCAGTGTGGCGTTGGTATCTGATGCGGTGCCATCGGCAAAAACATTGATCACGAATGCACGTCGGGAGCGTTCCGAACGGTTTTCATACGATCCGTGGACCATCAAAGGGTGGTGGAATGTGCCATACCCACGCTTCATTTCGATCGGAATGGGTTTGAACTCGGCTTTTTGCTCTTCGGTCAGGTATTGCATGAGCCCTTCCATGTCGCCGGCCAACTCTGGCTTATCGAGCAGACCCCACCGATGGCTCCTGGGTACATAATAAAGGCAGCCGTTTTCAACCAATGAATCATCGAGACCAGTCCAGCAGGTGAGGTGCTGCATCGGTACAGAGCGCGTCCAGTATGAATAATCCTGGTGCCAGGCCACCACGCCGCCGTGCCGCGCCGGTTTGCAGAAAAGCTGGTCGTGCCAGAACCGCACGGCCTTATCGCCCAGCAGTTGACTGGCCGCCATTACGAAGGCCGGGTTCCAGAGTACGTCATGGAAGCCTTCCGTTACGCGCCAGGCGCCAAGGGCGTGCAAAAGTACCGCATTGGGGTCGACCGACTCATTGGAATGGAATTCGTAATATAAATGATGGCCAGGATTGGATGGATCGGTAGCAGCGACCAGTTCTTCGTTCAGGGCATCCACCTGCCATTCTTCCAACAATTTGATATTGGAGAGATAACCGTTTTCGTGGAAGAATGCAACTTGCTCATCGCTGAGACGGTATTGTTCCCACTCGTCGCGGCTGGCCGGCTGTCTGAACAGGTCGGATATCAATTCATGATACTGGGAAAGGTCCCGTGTTGCTACTTCCATGATTTCTTGTTCGGCATTAGTTTTAGTGTTACAAATATGATGGATAGGAGCTTTTAAGTGGATTGCTGATTTTGACTAATAACTAACTTATTTTGTATTAATATTGAAGTGTTGATTTGTAATACCTACTAAATAGGGTATAAAAAGTTGATTTTGAAGCGATGAAGGCACAATTTGAAGCATTCCAGCCGCTACCTGATTCCTCGTTCCGGATATTCGGGTACGAGGTGACGGAGTTCGATGCGCCCTGGCATTATCATCCGGAATTTGAGCTGACGGTGATTCTGAAAAGCGAGGGGATACGCTACGTGGGCAATAGTATGGAGAGTTTCGAAGCCGGCGACCTGGTATTGCTCGGCCCGAACCTGCCGCATTGCTGGAAGAATACGCCGGATAGAGTGGGTACCGCAAGCTCCATCGTGGTGCAATGGCCGGGGGAGTTTATGGGGAATGGCTGGCTGGATGTGGAGGAGTTTAAGTCGGTGAAGCGGTTGCTGCAAATGGCCGGGCAAGGCATTCGTTTTAGCCAGGAAGTGTCGGCGAGGATAAAGCCCATGCTGGCCGAAATGCTGGAAATGCCGCCATTTCCCCGACTGATCAAGTTTTTGGAAGTGCTCGAACAGCTGGCAGCCGTGAAAAACATCCATTTCCTCTGTGAGCAGGGGTTCGAGTATCCGCTCAATTACGAAGACAACCAGCGCATCAATACTGTGTACAATTATATCCGTGAGCATTACGCCGAACGGATTACGCTTGCCACGCTCGCGGGCCTCGTGTACATGAGCGAGGAATCGTTTTCACGGTTTTTCAGCCGGACCATGCAAAAGCCGCTGTTTACCTTTCTGAATGAGTACCGCATTAATATGGCTTCCAAAATGCTCATCGAAACCGATATGCAGGTGGCGGAGATCAGTTTTGCATGCGGTTACGAGAGTCCGCCCTTCTTTTTCAGGCAGTTTCGCAAATTTGGGGGCATCACTCCCGCCGCCTATCGCAAGCAATTCCGGACGACGGAAGCCGGAGGATAAACGGTGGTGCGAATATGTATTGAAAATTTTTTTGACCGGGGAAATAGGCATATTTTCGGGCAGTATTCAGTAAAACTCACACTTACTCATGGAAATAGCAGACTTACTTTCGGACATTATTCTTTTCGCTGCCGGTGCCTGGATATTGTTCCAAACGGGGCGCTTTGTGTACCGCTCGGTTCGCTTTATTTATAATGCACTGTACGGGGACTTTGTCCTGACCAACCCTAGAACCGGCAAATCCGTCACCTTGGGGCGGCATCACAGGGATGGCCTGGCGCAGGAAATTTTAGACGTCCTTGAATAATGGCGGGGCGCGTAAAGCCTCAGCCCCAGACAACCTATCCGAAAAGCAAGGCCATTGCGGCGATTACTACCTTGCTAAGTGCGGTCATTTCAGAACTTCCTAACGGGCGGTTTAAAGAGGTACTTCTGGTGCTTGTCGGGTCAATGGCCTATTTCGCTTATCACAGTTTTGTTGTTACGAAGAACCTGGTCTTGCGTGAAGGAGCACGTTGGGTATCATTGACTATTGCCGAATGGAAGGTCAAGAAATACCTCAGGGAACTTGAAATTGAAACCTTATGCCCTGAGACAACCTCTGAAAGGCTTGCAGAGATACGGCTTCAAATGAAGCGCTATCGCGACACGCTGTTGGATAAAAGGATGGAGAGTTTGGATTGAGGATCACTACCGGGCCTTCGCAAACGTCTTCACCAACTTCGCATCAAACGTCACATCCACAACCGGGCCGCCGGAGGCCGACTGATCGAATTTTAATGTGCCTGCGAGATGATCGGGGCTATCGGCGGTGAGGGTCAGGAACTCGTTTTGGGCGGTGCCTGAATATTGCACGAGCTGGCCATTCAGACTGATCCAGTAGAGTAGCCTCGGTGCAGCGTCGAGGTCGACCTGCAAGCCTTCAATATATTGATCTACACAATTCATGGCGCCACATGACTTGATTTTATCGTCGAGCGTGTTGGTGGTGAAAATGAGGCGGCGGATTTTTTTGCCGCTGTCGAAACCGTCGGGTCCGGCGATGAAGTAGGCCGATTTAATGTTCATATCAAATGCCTTGCTGCCGGTTTTGTAAACCAGCTTGCCTTTTCCAACATCGGAACGGGTCATGAAAGCGAGCAAAAACAGTGTGCAGCCTGCCAGCAGCAGATGGAAATGCGCGGTGCGAAAGTGGAAATGTGTTTTCATCGGAAGGTGCGTTTTAATAATGGTAAAAGTTAGGAAAAAACAGTGGTTTTTTTGTCGCATTTTGATCCAGCGGAAAGGGCGATAATAGCCATTATTGGAATATTCAGAGTAAATACTTGAAAAAAAGTACTTAGGCGAGTAGTAAACTTAGGTGAAGTACCTGTAATCTGTATATCCATTTCCTAAATCAAAAAATCACGTACATGGAAAAAAAGAATACCGTTCAAGAGCAGCCTTCTTCTTCGCGGAGGGATTTCATTAAAGCGGCCGCGGGTACCGCCGCAGGCCTGATGATCGTCCCACGCCACGTGCTGGGCAAAGGATACGTGGCTCCCAGCGACAAGCTGACTGTGGCAGGAGTAGGTGTCGGCGGAAAAGGAACGTCCGACATTGCCAATTTCTTCAAAAGCGGTAAGGCCAATATCGGCTACCTGTGCGACGTGGACGACAGACGTGCAGCCACCTCCGTTAAAAACTTCCCTCAGGCCAAGTACTATAAGGACTGGCGGGAAATGTTTGAAAAAGAGTCCAAAAATTTCGACGCCGTTTCCGTTTCTACGCCCGACCATACCCACGCGGTGGTAGCCATGGCGGCCATGCAGCTGGGCAAGCACGTGTACGTGCAGAAGCCGATGACGCACGATATTTATGAGGCGCGTATGCTCACCGAAGCGGCCGCCAAATACAAAGTGGTAACGCAAATGGGTAACCAGGGATCGTCGGGTGATGGCGTGCGGCAGTTGCATGAGTGGCACGACGCAGGTATTATCGGTAACGTGCACACCGTTTATATCTGGACCAACCGCCCGATCTGGCCGCAAGGGATTCCCTGGCCGACTGATAAGCCAGCCGTTCCGAAAGAGCTCGACTGGAATTTGTGGCTCGGTACTGCGCCTTACAAGGATTATGTCGACAACCTGATCCCGGGAAGCTGGCGGGGATGGTGGGATTATGGTACAGGCGCATTGGGTGACCTCGGCTGCCACCTCATGGAAGCGCCGTTCCGTATTCTGGATCTGAAATATGCGGTGGATATGCAGGCGAGTGTTGGAAGCGTATTTACGGCATTTGGCAAACGCGGTATTTTCCCGGATAGCTGCCCGCCGTCGAGCCACGCGACTTTGACGTTCCCGAAAACGAAGAAGACGAAAGGGAATGTTACCATGCACTGGATGGACGGTGGTATCAAGCCGGAACGTCCGGAGGAGCTTGGCGCGAACGAACTGTTTGGCGATGGCAACAGCGGTATCCTTTTTGTGGGTACCAAAGGCAAGATGATGGCCAGCGAATACGCCGCAAATCCGCGCTTGCTGCCGCTTTCGCGCATGGAAGAGGTGAAGGTGAAGCAGAAATTCGCCCGGGTGCCTGGGTCGGCTGACGGCCACTATGCACAATGGGTGGAAGGGTGTATTGCCGGCTATGGCAATATGGAACTAAGCTCGCCGTTCGAGAAAGCGGGCCCGTTGACCGAGGCGATCCTGATGGCGAACCTGGCGATCCGCGGCGCGGATATGCCTAAGCCGCGTGCAACCGGCAACGGTTTCGATTATCCGGGATCAAACCTGAAAATGCTTTGGGATTACAAAAACATGAAGGTGACGAACTTCGACGAGGTCAACCAATGGGTGAGACGCAATTATCGCGAAGGCTGGAGCCTGGGTGTATAACCCGGTATACATTAACGGAAAAGCCCTTTTTGCGAAAGCAGAAGGGCTTTTCCGTTACATCCTGAATAGTTTTTGCGCATTATGGTAAAGAATTTTTCGCTCGATTGTTTTTGACGCGGCCAGTTTCCGGATCTCGGCGATAGTTTGCGCGCCCTGGCATTTCTCGCCGGAGCCGGTATGATCGTCACAATCGCTTCCATAAAGGAGTTTATCCTGATGGCGCGTCAGAAATGCGCGGGCGTGGTCTTCGTCGCGGGTCATGGAGAGCAGGCCCGAACCGGCCGACATGTCGCCGTACATATTTGGATAGTCGCTCAGCAGCCGGTCGGTAAGGCCGCCGGGTGTTACCTTTGTTTTTGGGTACAAAATGCTTTGGTCCGAATGGGCCTTATCGATGTTAGCCCACCAGGTTTGTGCGTGACCGATAAAATTGACTTTCGGGTACTTTTCAAGCATTTTCGGGAAGCGTTCGAAATTGTAGTTGAACATCTGGAACTGCCAGTGCATCAACACCGGCACGTTGTGTTCCTCGGCCAGCTTGTAAATGCGTTGCATTTCTTTCGAGTCGCAATCCACCCCGAACTTCAACTCGCCGATCACCCGTCCGCCCAGTTTCAGGTATTTTTCAATTTCCTGAATGGCATCCGGCAGATCGGGGACTTCGTTGGAACCGAATGCGAATTCGCCGGGATATTTTTGGGCAATGCCATAACATGCCTCATTACCTGCGCATTGCGCCTGCAAGCCATTCGTTTTTCCCTGGTGGGTAGATGTGCCGAATGCCGGCGTGCCCGCTGGGAGCAGGATCGTGTGCGTAATGCCCATCGCGCGTTGGTGCGCTACGAGCACGTCGTCCGGCCGCGCGGCGTAGTGAACGTGCTGATGGATATCGATGATCGGTTCTCCGGCGGCGAGTGCCCCAGCGGCCTCTGTCCCGACGGTGCAGCCGAGCAGCAGTGCGCCGGTACCCGCCAGAAATTCCCTTCTCGACAAATGATTTGTGCTACACATGGCTTAGGTATTATTTGGAGACCCATGCAGGCCGGTTATGTTCGGGCAGCCTGTCGAGGCAGGGCTTGATGACTTGCATTGCATTTTCCGCGAGAATTTTCTTTTTGATTTCCAATGGCAATGTCGAAAATACCAGCCAGCCCAATTGCTGTCTCGGATCGCGCATAGGCAGGTCGGAGCCGTACAAAATCCGGTTTTCTCCCGCGCCTGCCACCAGGTATTCGATCACGCCCAGCGGAACGGGCGTGAGGGTGATTTCGGCGTACACATTCGGGTACTTTTTCATGGCTCCGATGGCCATATCGGCCATTTTATAGCTTCCGCCGGCGTGCGCGATCACCCAGCGAACATCGGGGTATTTCCTGGCGAGTGCTTCCACTTCAAGTAAGTCGGAGCGGGAGTTGTGGATCAAACCGTAAAATTTGTTTTGATTACCATATTCCCACCACACATCGTACACCGGATCGTGGTATTCGAAGCCGTAAAATTGGTAGGGTTTCATACCGATGAACCGCTTGTCGGCATACACTTCCGCGATCATCTTCCGCAATTCGTCCTGGGTGTAATGGCTTGGATCGAACGTGGCCAGGCCCCAGTAACCCTTCGGTGCAACGTCCAGCGCCTCGGCGGTACACGGGTTTCCGGCTATCGCATTCTGGCTTACCACACCATTCCAGCTCATAATGCCGCCGCCCTGGTAGCCCAGCCGTTTGGCCATCGCGAAAATGCCTTTTGGTCCGCCGTTTTCCATGCGGTAGGTCCAGCCGCCGCTGTTCAATCCCTCGTGCAGCATATGCATGTGCATGTCTATCACCGGTACGGGCAGGGGAGCGCCCGCGTATACCGCCCGCATGAGGATGTCCCCGTTTGGGTTTTCGCGTAATGCCGGTTTGGTAGTGATTTTCAACAGCCGCATCAGGTTCCCTCCCGCAATTTTAGCCCGGTCGGACTCGGGAATGGCGGCATAGTCGATGTAGGTGCGGTGCGCGCCGGCCGACATGGTGGGGCTGTTTGACGCAAAAATCAGCTGGTCCACGCAGCCGATGCGGTGCAGGTATTCCAGGCCTTCGTTGATCTGGAAATTGTCGAAACTGATATGCAGGTTTTTATACTGCTGTACCAGCGGCAGCACGTATCGCTGCTCGTTCCAAACAGCGCCTGTAAGCAGCAGAGGGAGGGTAGGGTAGCGGTTCAGGAACTCTTCCACATCCTCCCAGGCACCGAGCTCGCTGGCGGTAGTGATGGTCAGTATTTTGTTTTTACCCAAATGCGCGAATAGCGGTGTGCAATGCCGTGCTTTCCAATCCCACGCATTGGTTTTGGGATAAATGCTGACGGCCCGCACTCCCTGTTCAGCCATGAACTTACCCAGTTCGCCAGGTTCCGGGAACTCGCCCGTCTGGTGAGGCATCACGTTCCAGATCGGGAACAGGTGCGGATAGGGCCTGATCATCCGGCTTAGTTCCAGGTTGGAATACATCAGGTCGTAGTTAACCGACTGCGTGTATGCTACCAGCGCCGCCGAAATCGAGCATTGATCCATGTCTTTCAACAGATCGTCCAACCTCCATTTTTCTGCCGGATGCTTGTACTTTCTCGGTCCTATACGCGTGAAGCCGTCGAAATACAGCCGACCTTCGGGAGCGGCCATGTCGGAAACCGCCTCCTGACCATCCCTGAAATTTCCCTGACTATTCCTGACCGCCTCGTTACTATTTTCGACAAATCCCGGCAAAATCGTCGCCCCAACCCCCAGGACGGCGTTGGTCTTCAAAAAATCCCTGCGACTAAATGGCTGTTGCGGCATATGATAGCTGATTTAAACCTGTGGCGCCCAGTAAGTACAATGTCCTTCGGGATTCACCGGCCCGGTAAAAAGCAGGCAGCCGCCGCATTCTTTACCTTCCTTGGCCGGAACCCATAGTTTGCAATTGTCGCATTGGCTGTCGGGCAGAGGCGATTTGTTGGTATAGCCCAGCGATTTCCGCTTTTGTACGTCGGTAGGGTCCACACCGGTGAGGTCGCTGCATGGGTCTGCTGCCGGAGTCGGGGCTTTGGCGACGGGCGTTTTTTTCGTACCCGCGCAGGCAAGGAGCCATGCGGTACTGCCGGTAGCACCCCAGGTAAGGCATTGGCGAAGGAAAATTCTGCGACTGGCAAGTGGGTTCATGTCGTTCTGGTGAATGGCTGGGAATAGGTGTGGTTAATTGATATTGAATGCTTTTCTGAGCTCGGTTGCTTGTTTGCGGACTGCTTCGGAGCTGTGGTTTTCCAATTTTTGCAAATGTTTGGAAACTGATTTTTCCGCTTCTTTTTTATGCGGTGATTTCCTGGTGCCTTTCGAAAGTCCCGTCAACGCGGCTATCGCCCATTGCGGGTCGCCGGATACGGCGGGGGAGCTGATTACATCCAAAAGCGTCGCCACTTCGTTTTTGCCGTTGCGGGCACCGGCGATGTAGCCGAAATCCTCGATGAATTTCAGCTTTCCCGGAGCCGCTGCATGGAAGAATTTGCCCTGGCTCGCCAGCAGCTGCACGATTTCAGGCGATGACCCCGGGAGGGAACTCAATACCGCCAAACGCCACGACGCATTATCCGACCGTTGCTCCGCGGCCCCTGCCAATGCGGCGACCGCTTCCTTGCCGCCGAATTGCCCCGTGCTCAATGCAGCCTGGTAAGCCACTTGCGGCGCGGGGTCGTCCATCAGCCGGATCAGTTCGGGCAAAAATGGCGGGTACTTTTCAGCCAGTATCGCCGCGTGTTCGCGTACTCCCGCGTGGATGTCGTACATAGCTTTTTTGACGATCGTTTCATTCAGTCCGTCGAGTGCCTCGAGCGTGTAGATTGCGTGGAGGCGGGTCCTCGGATCGGCATTAGTGGCGGTCAGTTGTAGTAATGCCGCAACGACCGATTTGTCCTGTTTCTCAACCAGTAAGCGCTGTGCATTCAGCCGCCACCATTGATTAGGATGTTCCAGCAATGCCACCAGTTCAGCGGGCGTTTTGGCCCGCAGATCGGGGAGGGTAGCGGGGCGCTTTTCGCCGTCTTTCGGGAAAACCCGCCAAATGCGGCCATACTGCTCGCCATTGGCAAAATCCATATCCTTTTTGAGGTCTTCGGGAATCGAAACGGGCGTTTCGATATGCTGGCGGTACATATCCACCACGTAAAGGTAGCCGTCCGGCCCGCTGGTCAGGTTGGCCGGGCGGAACCACGGGTCGGTGGAAGCCAGGAACTCGCGGTCTTTTTCACCGGCATCGCGGCTCGCTGCGAATGCGGGAGATCCGTTCACTGCCGCTATGACATCCCGGTGAATGAGGTTCCCGGCGACTTCGCCCGTAAAAACCGAGCCCTGGAATGCCTTGGGAAAGCCGTCGCCGCCATAAAAAGTACCGCCCGACGCGCCGGTAAAGTGGTCGCGGGCGTATTCGGTAAACCCGGTTTTAAGTGAATCGTACTTCGCCTGCCGGCGATCCGAACGCTGCTGGCGCCAGTAAGGCGTGGTCGATTTCTGAAACATTTCCAGCTCATGGTCCGAGATATTGACGTCGCTGCGGAACGACGGCAGGTAGTCATGCCGGTGCAAATAGCGCCATGCGATAGGCGATTGCTGGATGTGTAATGTATTCTGGGTATAAAACCTGTGGCCCCATTCGTCCATCGCCAGCCCGAATTGCCCGTTACCTGACTCTACCTCAAACAGCTTTTTGTCCAGCCTGAAACGGAAATTTCCTCCTGCCACATTCAATGGCGGCATATCGGGCCGGAGCGGGGAGGTGATCATGCCGGCTTGTCCGCTGTTGTTGGCGTAAATCCAGTTATCGACGCCGTAGCGCATGCTGGTGATCTGTGCTTCGGAGTTTTTGGCAAAAAAGCCGGTGAACAATACTTCGCGGGTGTCGGCCTTGAAATCGCCGTTGGTATCACGCAGGAGCAGAATATCGGGCGCAGCACAGACGATGAGGCCGTCTTTGTACGGCAAAACGCTGGTAGCGCTGGGCAGGCCGTCCGCAAAAACGTAGGATTGGTCGATCTTGCCATCGCCATTGGTATCTTTCAGCAAGCGAATACGGCCTTTGAAATGTCCGGGCTGTGCGTCGTAAGGGTAGTCGCCCATTTCCACCACAAATGCATTGCCCGCGGCATCAAATACGAGGTCGACGGGCGAAAGCACTTCCGGCTCGGTAACAAAAGGCTCGATGCCGAATTCTTCGCGAAGCAGAAACGTTTTCGCCGACCCGGCCGGTGAAAGGGCTTCGGTATACCGTTTCTGGGCAAGTGTGTGAAAGGAAAGCAGTGTCAGGGCGAATACTGCGAATGTTTTCGGCTGCTTCATAGCATGGCAAGGTTTAGGAAAAACGGGCTCGTGTACGTGCCCGAATGCTGATCAAGATAGAAAGTGATTGGGCGACAAACAAATCTATCAAATAACTGTTTAGGAAAAGAACATTTTGCAATAAAAAAGTTTACAAAAATTAAATATTTTAGTTTACAAAAAATTATTACAATTTTAACTAAAAATCTATGAGAAAGGTAAGTGCTGCCTCATTGGTGGCGGCCTGTAACATTTTATAGACTCATTTATATCAAAAAGACCCTCTTTCGATGGAGTTATTCTGTCAACAAAAAATAAAACACATTGTCGCCCGACGGTGGAATTCGTGCAAGTGTATCGCTATCCTGATGATCGTGGTACCCATGCGGCTTTTGGGACAGGTAACGGTGAATCCGCCCCGTGACGGCCTCGTCATCCCGGCATTTGTTCCTGTTGCGCAGCGTGTGCCGCAATTCCCTCTTAAAACGGCCCGGATGATCTACCGGGAAGCGGACATTATGAAGGCACGGATGAATGTACAGCGCTACGAAGAGGCACGGAAAGTACACGACAAAATACTGAAAGCGGCGGCGCCCTGGCTCTCCCGGCCCGATTCGGCCATTATCGCGCTCATGCCCGATGCCCGCGTCCCGCGCGCGTTCGACCTGAACCCGAAAGGCAGCCCGGTGCACGGCGACACGGTTTTCAAGGTTGGTGGATTTTATCCGTGGATCGTCGACCCCGATCACCCCTTGCAGGTGAAATCTCCGATCGACGGACAGGTTTTTCCGTCCAACGATTACCTCGCTTACTATAAAAGCAAGTTCAAAGACAGAACAGGCCTCGACCGGACGTATGGCGACGACGGCTGGGGCTGGATCGCCCCGGATGGCGAACGGTACTGGTTTGTGGCCTATGCCAATCAATGGATGTGGAAGGGGCATATCGAGCCGGCATTTGCGGACCTCGCCCATGCGTACCTGCTTACGGGCGACAAGCGCTACGCGCACAAGGCCGCGGTGATGCTGTACCGGCTCGGGGAAGTGTACCCTTCGATGGACCATGCCAATCAGTCGCGGTACGGGCTGATGGAGAAGATGAAAGGCCATACCTATAACGGCAAGATCCTGAACCTGATATGGGAGACTAGCCTGATACAGAATGCCGCCGAGGCATACGACGCGGTGTGGGACAGTATCGACGCCGACGCGGATTTGCAAAAAGCGACGGGCAAAACGGGGGAACAAATACGGGCTTTCATCGAGGCCAATGTGCTGGAAGACGCTGTGGATGCTTATATGCAGCGCAAAATCCAGGGTAACTACGGAATGCACCAGATCGCGCTGCTGTACATTCTGCTGGCAAGGCAGCATATGGGTACCGAAAAATACCTGCACATGCTGGTGGAAGAACCCGGGGAAAGCCGGGTGCAATCGGGCTTGCGGTATGCATTGTATAATATGATCTTCCGCGACGGCCAGCCGCTCGAATCGCCGGATTATAATCTGCTCACGGTCCAGAAGATCACCCGGTTTGCGGACATGCTCCGCACGGGCGGTACCGATCTTTTCGGAGAGCCGCGGCTGCGTGCCTTGATCAATAGTCCGTTGGAAATGGTGGCGACGGGGAAGATCACACCGGGTATCGGCGACAGTGGTTCGGTGCTGGGGACATTGGTAGGGCAGGACCCCGACGTGTACCAGGTCGGGTATGGTGCTTACCGCGACCCGCGCTACCTCTCATGGCTCGCGGCAGTGGGTAAGGTCGGTGCGCAGTCATTCTCCACGTTCGAGTCGCTTTTCCGCGATGTCCTTCCGGACCGGCGGCCTTTACCGGATGGTCGCGCATTGCCGGCCCGCCCGTCGCATTTGCTGGCGGGGTATGGCATGGGAATGCTCAGCAACCGCTCCGACGCGGTTGCGCTCACATTCAATTACGGTTTCAAAGGCACGCATTACCACTGGGATTTCCTGAATTTCGAGCTTTTCGCGAACGGACAGAAAATGCTCCCCGACCTCGGCTATCCGGACGCGATGAATGAATATGTGAAGGAAGTGTACACCTGGTCGTTCAACTCGGTGGCGCACAATACGGTGGTGGTCGACACGCAAAGGCAGGTAAACAACGTGCCCGGCAAACTGCATGATTTTGCCGACGGGAAGTTCGCGCGGTCGATGGACGCTTCCTCGGCGACCTATCCGCAGACGACCGCCTACCGCCGGAATATGATTATGGTCGATGTCGATACGGCGCAGAGTTATGTGGTCGATTTTTTCAGGGTAGCAGGCGGTAGCCAGCACGATTATGCCTTGCACGGCCCGCCGGGTAAGCTAACCTCAGAAGGACAATGGAGTGAAAAACAGCCCGGAACGCTGGCGGGTGAGGAAGTCGCGTTCGGGGATATTTATGATGATGAAAAGATGGGCGCCAAAGGATACCAGGGGAGTTACTGGAATTACAAAGGTTCTGGTTATCAATACCTTTTCAATGTTCAGAAGTTGAATGGAGATAGAACCGCGCTGACGTACGCGCACGTTTCGGATGAAAATGCAAAGGTGAAGATCCATATTCTGCCGCAGTCCGGGCAGGAAATCAGGATGGCCGACGCCTGGAATAAGCCGAGGGCGAAGAATTACCTTTTGAAATACCTCATTACCCGGCGTAAGTCGAGTGGCAACGAACCTTTGAAAAGCACTTTTATCGGTGTCATGGAGCCGTTTGCCGGGAGTAAGCCTTTGATCAAAGCATTACGCAAACTACCTGCAAACCACGGCGCGGCTGTTGAGGTGACGCGGCACAACGCCACCGACGTGGTGATCAGCGACACGACCAACAGCGTCAAGCGCATTGCGGGTATTGAAACGGATGCTTATGTGGCGGTAGTCCGCTTTGATGGCAACGGCGCGCCGGAGCGGGTGTTTTTCAGTAACGGCAGCTATTTGAAAGTCAAAGGGAGAACGTTCACGGCCCGCGCCACAGCCGGCGTTGTGACGAGCGTAGATGTGAAAAACCGTCGCATATCCATTGCATTGGAGGGGAAAACGAATGGTGCTATGGAGGCGTCGGGGATTGCGCATTTCACGAATGCCGTTCGCCAGACCGAGCATCCCATTCAATTGGCAAGTATTACCGGGAATATGCTGACCCTTGAAACGACAGACGACCTGCTGATCGGCAAAGTGCATACCGTACGCAATTCGGCCGATTCACTCGTGACCGACACGAATCTGCCTTTTGCGCCCTTGTATGCAGGCGCGACCATGCTGAACGACCGGTTCGAACCCATTGGAATCCTTGAAACCGTTGCCGGTAATGCCTTAAAGCCGGTGGGTAAACCAAGCCGCATTCCGGTGGATTGGGCCGATATTTGGATATCGAATATCGGCGTCGGCGACCGGTTGCTGATCAAGGCGCGGTTCGATTGGGCGCGTTAAGATTTTGTTAAGAGGCGGGCAGGGTTACGGATCATTCTGTATTATTAGCAGTATATCATGATATTGTTGATTTTTTGGTAGTATTTCAAGTAAAAAAATCAGTATATCGTGGTAATGTTCCCTAACCACCGATCTCCATTGAAAGAAGCAAATGCCGATATGCTCTTATGGAGCGCCTTTCAAAATGGCGACAGGGATGCATTTGCCTCCATTTACCAGAAATACATCGACGAGCTGCTGAGCTACGGTTACCGCGTCACCTCCGACCGGCAACTGATCCGTGACAGCGTGCAGGACCTTTTTCTGCATATCTGGCTGCGCCGCGGCAACCTGGCCTCAACCGACTCTATTAAGTTTTACCTCTTCCGCTCGCTGCGCAACCGCATTATCCGCAACCTCGAAAAACATCCCGAACGCCTGCATGCCGATATCGGGCTGGTAACCGACCTCGCCGAGGACAGTAATGCATTCGAAACGGCTATTTTCGGGCATGATGGCCTTTCCGATAGCTATGAAAAGCTGGCCGAAGCCGTCAGCCGCCTTTCGCAGCGGCAGCGGGAGGCTGTCCAGCTGCGCTACCTGCACGGTTTTTCGCTTGATGAGATTGCCGATATGATGCAAATGAACAACCAGTCGGTGCGGAACCTGCTGCACCGCGCCATTACCCAGCTACGTCTTTTCTTCGAAACGGCAGGCGGTTTGCTCGTTTTTCTCTCCACTTTACAAAATTTTTCAGGTCGCTGAGTACAAACCCGTGTTCGTCCGATTTAGGGTTTTGAAAGGGTTTTGACCATGACAGAAAAACACCAGACCTACACATTAGCCGATTTCATTCAGGACGACGCCTTCATTCAATGGGCCAAGTCGCCCGACGCGGCCGGAGATGCATTCTGGCAGCAGATAGCCGAGCTATATCCCCATCAGAAGGAAGTGATCGAGCAGGCAAGGCAAACCGTCCTAAACCTCGCCGAACTTTCCCGCCCGGCGTTCGATGAGCAGGAAGCGGGGTTGATTTGGGCGCAAATAAGCGGGCAAATGGATGATGTGCCGATGGCGACGCCGGTATTCCGGCTGGGTTGGCTGCGCTATGCTGCTGCTGCGGTGGTGGTGCTGCTGGCAGCCTGGGGGATCCGGCATTGGCACCGCGAGCCTGCGACCTTGTATGCGCAACGCACCGAGCAACTGAAAAACGTCCGCGAAGAGATCAATGAAACCCAAACCGACAAGCGCATTCAACTCCCCGACGGTAGCCATGTAACGCTGGCACAGGGCAGCCGCATTAGTTTTTCGGAACGAATGGAAGGCGGCAAGCGGGAGGTGTACTTGTCGGGTGAGGCATTTTTTGACGTGAAACGAAATCCCGTCCGGCCGTTCCTGGTCTATGCCGGAGAGCTGACGACCCGCGTGCTGGGCACGAGCTTCACTGTCCGGTCCTTCGAGAAGGAGAACGTCGCGTCGGTGCAGGTACGTACGGGCAGCGTGTCCGTGGAGGCACGCGCGCCGCGTAAGACGCAATCGGTCGTGCTCTCGCCCAACCAGCAAGTATCGTTTTTCCGGAAGGAGGAGCGGCTGAGCATGGGGCTCGTGAAAGCGCCGCAACCGGTTATTGCACAAGCCGAGCTAGCCCGTTTTACATTCAACAATGCCCCGGTAAGCGCCATTTTCGACTCACTGAGCAAGGCCTACGGGATTGAAATCGTGTATGACAAAGAGGCCGTGGCCGCTTGCAGGCTCACGTCTTCGGTACAGGAAGAATCGTTGTTCGAAATACTCGGTGTGATTTGCGAGGCCATCGAAGCCGAGTACCAGGTGACCGGCGCGAAGATCCGGATCTCCGACCCGCATTGTAATTGACCTAACCCAAACTAACCCATAACCCCCGTTCCTCCATGACAAAATAGCCGTCCATTATCCACAAAAAAGCCGGCAACGGTTCCAGCGTTACCGGCTCAGGCTCCTTACCGAATGTACTGTGAACATCCGACCCAATCGGGATGCAAGGAGTGTTGTTGTCTCTTTTCAAAACAAGAACCGGTTTAAACGTAATGAAAAAAAAGCTATTTAACTATCAAATACTCCACCGACTGATGCGCTTTTCCTTCATGCAGCTCTGCATTGCCGTGAGTATTGCCACCGTTTCGATCGCGGGAAAGGTGGGCGCGCAGGACTTGCTGAGCCGCCGTATCAGTCTCAGCGTGCAGAACCAGAGCGTCGTGCAGGTCCTGTCGGCCATTGAGAAACAGGCCCATGTACGATTTACCTACCGACCCGAGCTGATTACTGAAAGCCGTAAGTACTCTTTCGAGGTAACGGAGGAAAAACTTGCGAAGGTGTTGGACGAAATCCTGGACCCGATGCGCCTGAAATACAAGGTAATGGGCAAGCAAATCGTGCTGACGCCCGTCAAAAGTGGTGGCGATTCATCGATGAACGGGGAAATGCTGCCGGAGCTCCGGCCGGCACCGACGCGGACGATCACGGGGAAAGTAACCTCCTCGAAAGACGGCGCGCCGCTTCCGGGGGTGAATATCCTCGTGAAGGGTACGCAGACGGGTACTTCCACCGACGTGGCCGGTAATTTTTCCATCGACGTAGCCGGGCAGGACGCCGTGCTGATCTTTTCCTACATCGGGTTCAACAGCCAGAGCGTAGAAGTCGGCAACCAGTCGGTGCTGCTGGTGAGTTTGCAGGAAAGCGTGGAGACCCTGAAAGAAGCCGTGGTAACCGCGATGGGCATTACCCGCGACAAGCGTTCGCTGGGTTACTCGGTAGGGAATGTGCAGGCGGAGGCATTGACCCAAACCCCTCAGAACAACGTCCTGAATGCATTATCGGGCAAGGTGGCCGGTGTGCAGATCTCACAGATGGACGGAACGGCCGGGTCCACGGTGAATGTCATCATCCGGGGAGCCAATTCATTGAACAACGACAACCAGCCGCTGTTCGTGATCGACGGCGTGCCCGTGGCCAACAAGCTGGACAACAGTTTTGCCGGCGCCGACATGGGTAATGCGATTTCGGACATTAACCCCAATGATATTGCCAACATTTCGGTGCTCAAAGGCCCCAGCGCGGCGGCTTTGTACGGTTCGCGGGCGGGTAACGGGGTAATTCTGATTACGACCAAATCGGGCCGGGGCGGCAAGAAAGGCCTGGGGGTTTCGCTGAATACCGCCATGGTGCTCGAAGTACCGCTGCGCTATGTGCCGGTGCAGAACAAGTTTGGTTCGGGCAAAAGCGGGGCGCATATTCTGGAAGAGCAGGAGAACGAGAGCTGGGGGCCGCGCCTGGATGTGGGCGAGCAGTGGGTGCAATGGAACAGCAACGGGCAGAAAGTACCGCTGGTTTCGTATCCTAACCGTTTCAAGGATTTTTTCCAGACCGGGACTACCAATGCCAACAACGTGTCGGTGAATGGTAATTATGACAAAGGCAATTTCCGGCTCTCGGTGGGTAATATGAAAAACAAGGGTATCGTGCCCAATACCGACCTTTCCAGGCTGACACTGGCATTGAATACCACCTATAATATCACCGACAAGCTCCGCGCACAGGCCAATTTCAATGTGTCCGAATCGGGGTCGGACAACCGGCCGCTGATCGACGCCAGCCGCAACTCGCCGGTGCGGAGCATTTATGAAATGGGTGCACAAGTGAATATCCTCGATTTGAAGGATTACTGGATGCCGGGGCAGGAGGGTATTCAGCAGCGGGTGTATAAAACCAAGCAGAACAACCCGTACTTCATTGCTTACGAAAACCCGACGGGTTTCAAACGGAACCGCACCGTGAGCAAGCTGCAACTCGATTATGACATTACCAGCGAATTTTCCCTCATGGGCCGCTTCTCGCGTGACGCGTACGAGGAAAAATTGGAGGCCAAAAAGGCTTACAGCAATTACGAGGCGGTAAAAGGAGGCTACGAGATCGAGATGAATGACCGCAAAGAGACCAACCTCGATTTTATCGCCAGCTGGAAGAAAAATTTCAACGAAACTTGGAGCCTGAATATCCTCGCAGGCGGTAACCGGCTCGAACAACGTTCGAATTTCATCAATAATGCGACGACGGAGCTCGTTTCGCCGGGCTTGTACACCATCGCCAACGGTGCGCCTGGGACGATCACCTACAATAGCCAATGGACGCACAAGCTGCTGTACGGCGTGTATTCATCGGCCTCCATTGGTTTTAAAAACTATGCATTCCTGGACCTGACCGCCCGTAACGACTGGTCGAGTACGTTGCCGAAAGATAACCGCTCGTATTTCTACCCTTCGGCTTCATTGAGCGTGATCCTGTCTGACGTGTTCGCATTGCCGTCGTGGATTTCGCTCGCCAAGTTCCGCGCGGGATCGGCTCAGGTGGGTAACGACGTGGCACCATACAGCCTTCGCCAGACGTACCTCGCCGACACCGACTGGGGCCCGACCAAGCGTATGTACCAGAACGACATTTTGAAAAACAATAACCTGAAACCCGAAATATCGAGTGCAAACGAGATCGGTCTGGATTTGAAATTCCTCAAAAACAGGCTGGGCGTCGAGGGTACGTATTATGTTCGGAATAACAAAAACCAGGTGCTCACGATCGGTATCCCCATTGAATCGGGTTCGAGCAGCAAGCTGATCAATGCGGGCCTGGTGCAGAGCCGCGGGTTTGAACTGGGTATTAATGCGACGCCGGTCGAAGGCCGTAATTTCAACTGGGACGTGAATGTGTCGTTCACGCGCAACCGCACACGGATCAAGCGTCTGGCTGAGGGGATTACCTACTTTTCGTTCAACTCGTACAGCGGCGCGGAGGTGCGCACGTACGTAGGCGGGGACGTGGGTGACATTTACCAGCAACCGATGCTGAAAGTGACCGACCAGACGTCACCTTACTATGGTTACCCAATCCTGACCAGCGGCGGTTTGTACCAGACCGACACCGACATTAACCACATTCAGAAGATCGGCAACTACAACCACGATTTCCTGATGGGCATCCAGCAGACCTTCCGCTACAAGAATTTCAGCCTGTTCGCGAACATCGACTGGCGCCAGGGCGGTTCGTTTTATTCCAATACTATGATGTTCCTGGGTAATAATGGCCAGCTCGAAGAGTCACTTTCGGGTGTCCCTTACGACAAGAATATCCCGATCGACCAGCAGATCAAAGCGAACCCGGATGCATTTCTCGGCAAATGGGTAGGCGGGCGTAATGCGGAGTACGGCGGCTTCGATGCCTGGACCGGTACCAAAAAGGATACGCGAGTACAGGATGCCAGCTTTAACGTGGGCGTGCGAACTGCCAAAGACGCAGAGGGTAAGACTACCTACATTGAAAACCTCGGCGGCGCCAACACCGTGTGGCTCGACCCTTTCAATGCCTACCGCTATTCGACGCGCCCTTTCCCGAGCGAGAACATGTACAGCGCCACTTACGTGAAGCTGCGCGAGATCGCCATTACCTACCATTTGCCGAAAGGCCTGACCGACAAGCTGAAATTGCAGAATGCATCGGTATCGCTCGTGGGTAATAACCTCTTCGAATGGACGGCGGCCGGTGTCAGCATCGATCCCGAGCGTGCATTCCGGCAGGATGGCTCGGCGTGGATGCAGGGGGTTGAGTATTATAATGTAATGCCGTGGACAGGCTCGGTGGGTTTGAAGCTGAATGTAGATTTCTAAACGATTGTGATCATGAAAATTTCTAAAATCATATATAGCCTGGTGGCGGTAATGGGGCTTCTGCTGATGAGCTGCGAGGATTTGAGCGAGGTGAACCAAAACCCCAACAGCCCGGAGGAAGTATCGGCGAATTACATCATGAGCTATGTGCTCACGCATTCGGCCAAAGCCTATTATGCGCTTGGCGCGGAAGGTTCGGACCTTTCCGGTGCGATGCAGTACATTCAGATGGGGACCAATGAAGGCGCCACGAGGATCAACCAGTACGGCTGGTCGGCGGCAAGCTGGTCGGAGTATTATAATATCCTGAAAAACAACGATCTGATGTACCAGGCCGCGGTGCGGGATAACAATCGTTTCTTCCAGGCGATAGCCCTAACCATGAAATCGTTCGTATTTGGATTAATGACGGACCTTTTCGGCGACATTCCCTACTCGGAAGCGCTCCAAGCCGCCAGTGAACAATATTATCCCCGATACGACAGCCAGCTCGACGTGTACAAAGGCATTCTCACCGATCTCAAAACCGCTTCCACCTTGCTGGGGAGCCTAGGCGCTACCGATGTGGTGAGCGCGGGATCGGACGTGCTTTATGGCGGGAAGGCGGCCAGCTGGAAGAAATTCGCCAATGCATTGCGGATGCGTTACGCATTGCGGCTTTCGGCAAAGAAAGCGGAAGCATCCGCCGCCGGTATCGATATTGTCGCGGAGTTCAAAGACGCCGCGGGTGCCGCATTCACAGCCAATGGCGACGACGCCACCATGGCTTTTATAGGTACTACCAAGGACAACTCGGCTGCCGGTGGTCTGTTGAACGCCAGCAACCCTTTGTATTACATTAAACCCTCCAAATCATTTATCGATAAGCTCACGGCCCTCGGCGATCCGCGCCGCGACCGCTGGTTCCAGCCTGTGCTGAACAAATGGGACGCCAAAGCCACCACCGCGACCGACAAAACCGTGACCAATGCATTCGGCGAGAACTTTACCGTGAAGTACATGCCGGCCAAGGCGGGTGCCAATGTGGACACGTCGCTCTATGTGGGCTTGCCGGTGGGTCTGGCGATCGTGGATGCGACTTCCTACAACAAAGGCGATGATGGAACCGCGTACAACCCGGAGCGCAGCCCGTACATTTCTTTCCTGCACAACCGCTACCGCACCAACACCGAGGCTTACGTGAAAATGAACCTCATTACCTACGCCGAGGTGGAATTTATGCTGGCTGAGGCTGCGCTGGATGGCAGCTGGGGGATTTCGGGCACGGCGGAGGACCATTACAAAAGCGGCATCAAGGCTTCGCTGGACAAATACAATGCGCAGGTAGCCGCCGGTTTCAGTTTCGATCGATACTATGCGCAGAACGCAGTAAGCCTGGCTTCGGCCTCCAACAAACTGGAACGGATTTCTGAGCAGAAATGGATCGCCGGCTGGCTGAGTGTCGAGCCGTGGATCAACTGGCGGAGAACGGGCTTCCCGGCACTTAAAACCGGTCCGGCGGCGCAGTTCGGCGCGGCTATCCCGGTGCGGTTCGTATACCCGATCGCCAATGCGGATGTCAAATACCTGGTCAATTACAATGCGGCGGTAAACAAGCTGGAACCGACCAGTTTCGTGCCGACTGGTCAGAGTAAGGACCATCAATATTCAAAAATGTGGCTGCTGAAAGGCACTTCGGCACCCTGGTAATCGCTCGGCTTCGGCCGGTTTTATAGTATGTATTTCAAAAACAGTATTTCAAAACTCATTACAACAGGCACACTGGCCTTGTGGACGCTGACTGTTTCGGCGCAAAATGGAGAAACCTACCTGCCGACGGCAGTGCCCGACCGCATTGTGCTCAATGTCACGGCCGATCCGTCGACGTCGATGGCGGTGAACTGGCGGACTTCCGAGACCGTGCCGGAGAGTTTCGCCGAAATTGCGGTGGCGGAGGCCGATCCGCGGTTTGTGTCAAAGGCCCAAAAGCGCAAAGCGAATACACAGAAACTGGTTTGGGAAGATACGCCCACCGCCAACTACCATTCGGTCATTTTCGACAACCTGCAACCCGGTACCAAATATGCGTACCGGGTAGGCGGGGAGCAGGGTTGGAGCGAATGGATCCATTTCACGACCGCCGGTACACGGGAGCAGAAGCTATCTTTCATCTATTATGGCGATGTGCAGGTGAATATCTCTTCGTTATGGTCGCGCGTAGCACGCGAGGCGTACGCAAAAGCGCCCGACGCGCGTCTGGCCATTTACGCGGGCGACCTGATCAACAAGGCCAACCGCGACGTGGAATGGGGCGACTGGTTCCGCGGCGGCGGTTTTATCCACGCCATGATCCCCGCATTCCCCACACCGGGCAACCACGACCATTTCGATACGCCCGAAGGCATCAATACCACTTCCGTATTCTGGCGGCCGCAATTTACGTTGCCGGAAAACGGCCCGAAAGGATTGGAGGAAACGTGCTATTACGCCGATGTTCAGGGAGTAAGGTTTGTTTCGTTAAACTCGGATCAGGTTGATGTTTCGGAGAAATGGACGGAGGTGCAGAAACAGTGGCTGGAAGGCATTCTCCAAAATAATCCGAACAAATGGACGGTGATCACGTTCCACCACCCGATTTTCTCCCCCAAAACCACCCGCGATAACAAGCGCATGCGCGAGACATTCAAACCGCTGTTCGATAAATACAAAGTCGACCTGGTGCTGCAAGGCCATGACCATACCTACGCCCGCGGTATGGCCAATATCCCGATGGCGGAAAAAGGCGCGCAGTCGGGCACGATGTACGTGGTATCGGTAAGCGGCCCGAAAATGACGGACTCGAACGTCGACCGTGCCGCGTGGATGGACCGTTCGGCCATTTACACCCAGCTTTTTCACGTCGTGCAAATCGAGGGCAGAAAGCTCTCGTTCGATACCTACACCGCCACCGGCGAGCTGTTCGACGCCTTTGACCTAATCAAGCAGGACGGGAAGATCAACCGGATCGTGGAACGCGCACCCGGCAAGGATGAATTCCCTGCCGAAATCGTCAAATTCAAAGCCCATGCCGGGAATCCGCTCTTCAAAGGCACGGGCGATCCGCAAACCTGGGACGAAAAAATCCGCGAGCGCGGGTACATCCTGCGCGAGGGTAACAAGTACTATATGTGGTACACCGGCTACACCAAAGCCACCGGCAACGATGTGAAGTACCTGGGCCTGGCGACATCCGACGACGGTTTGAAATGGACCCGCCATCCGAAAAACCCGATCCATACTACATTATGGGTGGAGGACATGTGCGTGTGGAAAGATGGAAATACCTACTACATGTTCGCCGAAAGCAAGGACGACATCGCCCATTTGTTGACTTCCACCGACCGCATTCACTGGAAAGACCAGGGCGCCATCGACATCCGCCTCAAAAACGGCTCGCCCATCGCCAAAGGCCCGTATGGGACGCCCACGGTCTGGAAGGAAAAAGGCACCTGGTACCTCTTCTACGAACGCAACGACGCCGCCGTGTGGCTCGCCACGAGCAAGGACCTCAAAACCTGGACCAACTTGCAGGACGAACCGGTACTGAATGCAGGCCCCGAAAAATACGACGCATTTGCAGTCGCATTCAACAAGATTATCCAGTACAAAGGCCTTTACTATGCCTATTATCACGCCTCGGCCTATAAAGACTGGCGCGAATGGACGATGAATGTCGCCGTTTCCAAAGACCTGGTGCATTGGAAGAAGTACGAAGGCAACCCGATTGTCGGCAACGATTCTTCCAGCGGCTTCCCGGTCTATGACGGCAAGCAATGGCGGTTTTACACCATGCACCCCGACGTACGGGCTTACTTCCCCGAAAAATAGAATGCCTCTCTAAGATTTAAAGCATTGCGATATCTGGTTGCAATGCTTTTTTGTTTAAAACTGAAAAAAATCGGCGGCGACCGCCACGGTTGAAATGCGGGTGGGTGTCTCTGGTATTGGAAAACATCAAGAAAGAGTTATCTGACTGAGTTTGCTGTATTCTGACCCCTGCTAACCATGAAAAAGTTGTTATTGTTTGTAGTTTTGCTGGTCGCCGGATTAGGGCAATACGGGTGTTCGAAAGACGACAAAGAGCAGCCGGATCCCAAGCCTGAGCCTGTCCGCCTCGACAAAGACACTGTCTCGAACTGGCTATTCAAGCGCTCGTTTCGCATCACCGATGCGTGGCGGTTTACAGGCAATGATTCGGTGGACGTTTTTAAGCAGGATACCCTGTTGAGGTTGTTCGCGAACGCCGCCTTTCTCAATTTTTTCATCAGCAACGGCAGCGGTCCGATCATGTTTCACGGTGGCACCGAGTTCCCCAATCGGGAGATCCCGGGAGTTGCCCAAACGTTCAGTTTGAACATCAGGATTTATTTACCAACTGAAATGAATATGAGCTGGGATGAAGAAAGGGGAACGCTGGCCGTTGAAACCATGCGGACATCAACCTATTTTCCGATGATTGTGCCGGGTAAGAAGGGTTATCTGGATCCGGGTAGTTTCAATGTGAAAATGTCCCAGAAACAGGCGCAGTCGGCTGCCATCAAGCCTAGCATGCGGTTTATTTTTGAAGACGACGATCCTAACTTGGGTAAGGTTACCTACAAAATTACGATGAAGCCGCTGTATGAATATTACCGGGAACCCTATCAGCAAGTGTTTGCCAATTTTGTGATGTTTCCTTAATTGAATGATTTTAGTGATTTTTAAGTATGAAAGCCCACGCTCTGTTGATTCTTTTGGTACTCCTGATCGCAGGTTGCAACAACCTGAACGATCTCCGTCCAATCGACCCGTACCCGGAGATTCCCGAGGCGACTGTGAAAACGGTGAAAGACAAATTTCCAAAAGGTGAAGAACTCGTTTTTAAGCCGGTGCTGGCAGATAAGATTTGGGAAGTGAAGCTGAAATCGGATGCCGATCGCTATACATCGCTGGTGGATTACGGAAAGATGTGGGAGACATTCAAGGTATCACCTAATGGTATTCCTTCCGCATTGGCAGAATCTTTGGCAAAAACGGCATTCAAGGATGGCACATTATCAGCGCATTCTACGGCATATTTTGCCACTACAACATCCAATAAGCTGATTTACAATTATAAAGGCGAGAACTATTCCTTTGAATGGACCGGCCTTACCTCGAACTCCAATAGTTCGGCTACTTTCGACCGATTCGTATATCGGATAACTACCTATGAAATCGGTGATTTGCCCGCCGCCGCCCGGGATACGATCCAGAGCAGGTCGGGGATGACCTTTGTGTCCGGGAGTATTTGGGTAGGGCTCGACGAGACCAAACGCTATTACGTAGTGGCCAATCAGAAGAACGTTGACCGAACGGACCGGATTTCGATGATCTTCGATGCCAGCGGCAAATTGCAATGGAGTGGTACCGACAACTTTAAGACGGGCGCACCGGACTCAAGTTGGCAGCTCGAAATCGTTCCGGCAGAGATCGAACAATACGTCGCCGGTGCCCCGGAATTGGCGGGTTCTCAGTACGAATTAAAGAGAATCCACAATGTGAAGGGGAGATTAAGTTACTACTTCGTACTGAGGGTGGACAGCGTCTCCTGGTGCGAGCTTTATTTCGATCAGAATTTCAATATGTTACATAAAAAATATTCTGTAAGATTAAATTAAAAAATAGTAATTAATTAAGTTTAAGTTACTTCCAGGTATAAGTTATTTCCTGAACCCAACGTCCCCCTAAATGAAATTCTTTCTCTCAAAGAAGTACGACAGCGTAACAAGCCTCGTCAAAGCCTGCCAGCAGCAGGACCCGAGGGCGCAGACCGTATTTTACGAGCGATACAAAGCCAGAATGACCGGTATTTGCCGCCGCTATGCGCGCACAGTGGCAGAGGCCGACGATATTTTTCAGGACGCATTCGTGAAGATTTTCAACAATATCAACGATTTGAAGGAGCCCGAGGCGGTGGACGGCTGGGTGAAAGTGACGGTGATCCGCACGGCGATCAACTATTACAACCGCACCACCAAGCAGCAGGAGCTGCACACCTCGCTCGATGGCGTGGAATGGCAAGTGGAATCGGATGATTATGTGCGCATTATCGACCAGATGAACGTCCGCGATCTGGTGGACCTGATCAACGAGTTACCCGATAAGTACAGGACCGTGATTAACCTGCACCTGATCGACGGCTATACACACACCGAAATTGGTGAAATGTTATCCATGTCGGATGCCACGGCCCGGTCGCAGTTCATGAGAGGACGTAACCTGCTAATGAAAAAATTGGAACTAAAAGGAATAGTGCATCATGAAAACTTCTGAGGACAAATTGAACGAAGCGTTGCGCGACGTCCTCAAACGCAAGTTTGATGACTATGAGGAACAGCCCAACGCTAACGCGCTCGAGCGTATACGTGCGCGCGTAAAGCCCGCGCGTACGGGAAGATATTGGTGGTTCACCGGCGCGCTGGTGCTGCTTTCCCTCTCCGGAATCCTGCTCAGCCGCTACGCAGGCGAAAGCGAATCGACATACGCCGCATCGGAAAAGGCGGCCACGCGCACCGGCAACGAGGTGATCGCGGGCGTATCCGATCATGCGGAACGCGCGGAAACGACAGCTGCCCTTCCGAAAACGTCGGCGCATTCGGCCAAATCGGTGTCGCGCAAAACCATCTGGAAAATACCGGCTTTGCGTTCGGAGAAATTGGTTAAAAGTGTATTGGAGAAAGACCCGGGTAACCAACCGGCAGCGAAAGTGCATCGCGGGCAGGCTGGCAACGCCCCGGGCGCCACTGTAAACCGGTACGAAAGGCCACCGTCAGTGAATGCGGAACATATTGCGGCGACAGCGCCGGGTAATGGCCCGGTTTTCGCTCCGATCGATGCTGCGTTAGCGGAAGAAGCGCCAGTGCATGTGGATTCGGCGGCAGAAATAATGCCGCTGGAAGAACTGGCATCGGTCGCGTTGCAGGAAGTACAAATTCCATTGCATTTGCGCGGTGTGGTCGCGCCCGCGTACAAGCCCGCGAAGGTCATCGTAACCAACCCTGCGCGGGTTGCCTGGCTGTTCAACGCGTCGGCATTGCATTCGTACCAGATATTGACGGTACCGTCGTCGGCAGCGCAGGATTTTCAGAATTTCAGCTTCCCGACACTATTTACGGCGCGTTCGATGGGGTATAAGGTAAGCGGCGGCGTGGAGCGGAACGGCATTCAGTTGCAGGTCCATTTCAGCAGTTTCAGGCAAACGTATTCCTACGAAATTGCCAATAACAATTACCTCGTCAAACCCGATGACAAAGGGCAGTACCAAACCGTGCGCCAGGGCGACAGGATGGAGGAGAACCGGAAATTCTCTACGCTCGGCATTGGTGTTTCCAAACAACTACGCTGGGGGCATTCGCCGGTCAGCCGGTTCTATACAACCCTTGGTGCGGAGTATGCGCATGATTTGAACAGCAGTCAAAGCCTCGGGTGGGTCAGCCTGGGAATAGGAAAGCAATTTGCCGTGAGCCGCAGTACCGCATTCAGCATTGGCCCTTACGTCGAGTTCAGCCCGGTGAAGGTGAAAGGCATCGCAAACCCGTTCTACTATCAGCCGTACCGCGTGGGGATTTCGGCAGGGCTCCGTTTCGTGCGACCCTGAGCCGCCCACCGGCCTGGTCCCGGCACCGAAAGTGCCGGGATTTTTTATGCCCGATATTTTTTCCCGGCACGTTTCATTTCTATCTGATTAAAAATTACTTACATTTACGGGCACGTGCCCGTAATCTCTTTTTTACACCCAATCCCAATTACCTGACCATTCCAAACAACCTCTGACCATTCTTGACAACACTTGACCACCCCTGACTATCCCTAACCATTACACTTATGACCCAATTGCCTACATCCAGAAGAGATTTCATCGCAACCGGCCTTGCTGCCATGGCCGGGGCGGGGCTATCCGCCTCGTTCTCACCGGCGTTCGGAAAAACGGTGCGTCCCGCCGACAAGATCCGCCTCGGTATCATAGGTACCGGTTCGCGGGGAGCAGGCCTGGCGACGCTCATCCGGGAAATGCCCGACTATGAGCTGGCAGCCTGCTGCGACATTATCCCCGAAAACCTCCAAAAAGGCCTGAGCCTCGCCGCCAAAAATGCCAAGGGCTACACCGATTACCGCAAGCTGCTCGACGACAAATCGATCGACGCGGTCGTGATCGCGACGCCGCTCTACCTGCATTATCCGATGGCCGTTGCTGCATTGCAGGCCGGAAAGCACATTTACCTCGAAAAATCGATGACCTACGACATTCCGCAGGCGATCGACCTCGTGAAAAAAGTCAAAGCTTCGGGCCTTGTCTTTCAGATCGGTTACCAGTACCGCTATTATGGCCTTTACCACCGCGTGAAGGAAATCATGAAGGAGAATTGGCTGGGAAAAATCACGCATTTCGAATGCCAGTACAACCGTAACTCGAACTGGCGGTTTCCGGTGAAAGACCCGAAAATGGAGCGCGCGATCAACTGGCGCATGTACCGCGAGTATTGCGGCGGTCCGCTCTCGGAGCTGTGCGCGCATGAGATCGACGTCGTGAATTACCTGACCGACAGCCGCCCCGTAAAAGTGGTGGGCCTTGGCGGTATCAATTATTGGAAGGACGGTCGGGATACGTATGATAACATCCGGACGGTTTACGACTATCCCAACGGCGTGAAAGCGAGCGTGACCTCGGTGCTGTCCAATGCGTATAATGGTTACAGCATCCGTATCCTAGGCGACAAGGCCACCGTCGAAATTCTCCGCGACAAGGCATTTATTTATCCTGAAATTACCAACAATGCCAAAGGCGTCGTGGACGGTGTTACCGGCGCCACCATTGCCGTCACTACACAGGGCAAAGGCGTGGAAGTGAAGTTCGGGAAACCGGGCGAAGCGGATCTGGAACCGACGGTATTCGCCTTGAAAGATTTCGCGGAATGCGTCCGAAGCAGGAAGGAGCCGGTTTCCAATGTCGAAACCGGTCGGGACGGCTCCATTGCGATTCACATGGGCAATGCCGCCGCCGACACCGAAAAAGTACAATACTGGAAACCTGAATATTCGGCCTGATGAAACGGCGGCGGCAGTTGGCTGTACTGGTAGCGGGCGTTATGTGCTTTACCATAGGCGCATTACGCCCTGCCGGAATGCCCCGTACCTACCGGATCACCGGCCAGGCACAGGGTACGACCTATGCCATCACCTGGTATGCCGACCGTGAGACAGTAACCCAGACACAGATCGACAGCATTTTTAAAAGGCTCGATGCGTCGCTTTCCATCTACCAGCCCGGTTCGCTGATCAGCCGGTTCAATGCGTCGCCGGAGGGCATTGAAATGGATGTGCATTTGGCGTATGTCGTGAAAAAATCGATGCAGATTCACCGCGAAACAGGGGGGCTGTCCGATATCACCGTGTACCCGCTGGTCCGCGCGTGGGGTTTCGGGGCCAAAGCCGCGGAGGCCATGCCCGATAGCGCCACCATCCGCCAGCTGCTCGCATGCGTAGGAGCGGATAAGCTGCATATCCGCGGGCGACGGCTTTTGAAAACCAATCCTTGCGTGCAGATAGACGTGAACGGCATTGCGCAAGGCTATTCTGTGGACGTCATCGCCGGATTCCTCGAAAGCAGGGGAATCGGGCATTACATGGTGGAAGTAGGAGGGGAGATTCGCACGAAAGGACGGAAACAGCCTGGTAACGAGCCTATGAACATCGGTATCGAAACCCCGTCGGCCACGGAATTCGATGCGCCGGTGATCCGCGAGGTGATCACCGTTGGCAACGGGGCGGTCACGACCTCGGGCAGCTACCGCAAATTCAGGGAGGCCGGCGGGGTGCGTCTCTCGCACATTATCGACCCGAAAACAGGCTTTCCCGTTCAACGGGAGATCATCAGTGCCACCGTAGTGGCGCCCGAAGCGATCACCGCCGACGGCTTCGACAACGCGCTGCTCGCGGCAGGGGTTGAGGGCGCGTTTGAAATACTCCATCACCATCCCCGCTTGGAGGCGTACCTGATTTACCGGAAGGCAGACGGAACGGTTGCCGATACCGCTTCGGCTGGCTTTGGGCGGTACATGGTGCCTATGGCTGACCGCTGACGGTCGATAGCCGATTGCATGTCTGTGACCAGCACTGCCCCGGCGGGGCTGCATCCGGCCATGGTCGATCGTCTACGGCCGGCCGAAGGCCCTCGGCGGTCACAGGGACGCCAGCCTTCGAGAACGTTATCGGTACTATTTCCGGCAAATCGCATGGATACCTATTAAAATCCTTGTAACATTGTTATAAGCCAAAATTAAATACTGCCAGATGCTGAAAATGCATCACAAATAACTTCGCAGCCGCATTGCGAGGCAAGGTTTGCTATGTCCCGGTTTTGGCTTGCCGACCTCGGAAAATCCAGTTTTCAATTCCTAAACATCATCTTATGCATGTAAAGCTACCCACCCATCCATGGGCCCGTATCCTTGTTTTTTTGGCATGCCTCAGTCCGTTATGGCTCCACGGACAAAACCTGAGGGATGTCACCGGCGTGATTACCGATAGTTTGAACAAACAGGGCCTGCCCGGCGTGACCGTCGTCGTAAAAGGCACCCAGCGGGGCTCGACCACCGATGCCGACGGCCGGTATGCCGTGCAGGCGGCTGCGTCGGATGTGCTGACATTCAGTTATGTAGGTTACGTGACGAAGGAAGTGGCTGTCGGGAACCAGTCGGTGATCGAGATTGCCCTGCAACCGAGCACCAATGCGCTCGACGAACTGGTGGTGGTGGGGTATGGTACGATGAAGAAAAGCGACCTCACCGGCGCGGTGATCCGCATCGATTCGAAGACATTCAAAAACCAGCCCATGACCCAGCTGACCGATATGCTCACAGGCACCGTGGCGGGCTTCAATGCGAACCAGTCTACTTCCGCGGCAGGGGGAAGCTCGTTGCAGATCCGCGGGCCCAAGTCGCTGACGGCCAATTCGAGCCCGATGGTGGTAATGGACGGGGTGATCTTCAATGGCAGCATTGCCGACATTAACCCGGCCGATATCGAAACCATGGATATCCTCAAAGACGCGAGTTCGGCTGCTGTTTTCGGTGCGCGCGCTGCGGGTGGGGTGATTTTGATTACTACTAAAAAAGGTGCTACCGGTAAGCCCGTCATCAATGTCTCGGCCAATGTGGGTACCGCGCAGACGACCAACGATTTCAAACCATTTGACAAAGACGGCTACCTGACCTTCCGCCGCGACTTGCTTCGTGCTACCAATCCCGACAGGCCATCTTTTTATTACGACAATCCGGGTACGCTACCGGCGGGTGTTTCGCTTGAACAATGGCGCAGTGCGAGCAACAATCCGCAAGCCGACAATACCCAGGAATGGCTCAGCCGCCTTCGCTTTTTCCCGATCGAGACCGAAAATTACCTGGCCGGGAAAACGGTGGATTGGTACAAGGAGGTGATCCGCACCGGATTGCGGCAGAACTACGACGTGAGCATCGGCGGCGGTTCCCAGAACGTGACTTACTACTGGTCGCTGGGCTATCAGAACAACGAAGGCATTTTGCGGGGCGACAAATTTTCGACGATCCGGTCGCGCCTCAACGTGGATTTCAAGGTGACCGATTGGCTGAATGTGGGGGTGAACAGCCAGTTCGCCGACCGGGACGAAAGCACCGTCCCCGCCAACCTCGCGCAGATGTTCGTCATGAGCCCCTACGGCTCCATGTTCGACGAGAACGGCAATGCGATGTGGTACCCGAACAGCTTTGCAGTGGCCAATCCGCTGATCAATTATTATGGCCAGGAAAGGATGAAGAAAGTGAATACCCTGTTCGCTTCGCTGTACGGCAAGATCAAGCTGCCTTTTGGATTTGACTACAAAATATCCTTCCAACCGCGGTATGAGGCTTCGAAGGATTACAATTTCTGGTCGTCCAACACGCTCGACGGCGGTTCCACACGCTCGGGCGGGTACAGTACGCGGGCGGACGCGTCCACGTACGAGTACATTCTCGACAACCTCCTGCATTGGAACAAGCAGTTCGGCGTCCACCAGTTCGATGTGACCTTGTTGTACAGCGCCGAGCGCAACCGGGGCTGGTATTCCAAAATCGCGAACCAGGGTTTTGTCCCCAACCAGAACCTGGGCTTCCACGGAATGCAGTACGGTACCAGCCCGGCCATGGAAACAAACGATACCCAGATCACCGGCGATGCGGCGATGGCCCGGCTGAATTACACCCTGTTTGATAAATACCTGTTCACGGCGTCGGTCCGGCGCGACGGCTTTTCGGCGTTCGGTACCAAGCAGCCGAGGGCGGTTTTCCCGGCCGCAGCGCTAGCCTGGAAGATTTCGGAAGAGAAGTTTTTCCATGTCGATTTCGTGAGCCAGATGAAGCTCCGCCTGTCGTGGGGTGTGAATGGCAACCGCGATATCGGGGCCTATTCGGCACTGGCGCAGCTGCTTTCGGCCATGTATTACGACGGTACCAATGTGCAGGTGGGTGTTTACAATACCTCGCTCGCGAACCCGAACCTGGTTTGGGAGAAAACAAAGTCGATCAATATTGGTATGGACCTGAGCTTGCTCAAAAACCGCATCGACTTGAGCATGGAGTATTATGATATGACCACCACCGACCTTTTGATGAAACGCCTTTTGCCCGAAATCACCGGTTTCAAGGACATTACCACCAACCTGGGCTTGCTGGGCAACAAGGGTTTTGAAATGACCATCAATACCATCAACACCGAGCAGGCCAATTTCTCGTGGCGGACCGGGCTGGTGTTTTCTTTTAACAGGAACAAAATCAAGCGGTTGTTCGGTGATTACAAGGAGGAGACGGTGGATGGCAAAACCGTTACCAAAGAGCTGCCCGATTATTCCAACGAATGGTTCCCGGGACAGGCGATCGACCGCGTGTGGAACTACAATGTGACGGGGATCTGGCAAACGGCCGAAAAGGATGCTGCGGCGGTTTACAAATTGCAGCCCGGCGATTTCAAAGCGGTGGATGTGGATGGCAACGGCAAGTACGAGGCGCTGATGGACAAACAGTTTATCGGGTACCGTCAGCCGCGCTTCCGGATAGGCCTGCGGAACGAGTTTACATTCTGGAAAAACTTCACGGCGAGCCTGTTCTTCCGTAGTGAGCTGGGGCATATCGCGCCTTTCGCGGAGGGCCTGCGCACGGGAGGCTCCGATACTTACGACCGGCGGAATACCAATGATTTCCCGTATTGGACCCCCGAAAACCCGACCAACGAATATGCGCGCCTGAACACGAACACCAATGTTTTCGGCGGGGGAATCAAGGTTTACAAGAAGCTGTCGTTCCTGCGCTTGCAGGATGTGAATGTGGGCTATTCATTGCCGTCCGATCTTTCCAAAAAGCTGAAAGTGAACAGTGTACGTGTGTTTGCGTCTGCGCGTAACCTGCTCACATTCACCAAATGGCCCGGCTGGGACCCCGAGGCGTGGGACAGCGACGGGAACAACGTACCCATGCCCAAAAACTTTACCGTCGGGCTTAACCTCTCATTGTAAACAGCCATTAAACCGAACATGATGAAAATCTTTCGATACCTCATATTATTTGTTTTGCTGCTAAGCCAGTCGGCATGCGACAAGGACTGGCTGAAACCGGAGCCGTTGTCGTTTTTCAGTCCCGAGAATGTGTTTGTCGACAAAGCCGGGATGGAAGCGCTGCTCATTACCATGCGCAAGGACCTCAAAAATGAGAGCACCGGTACCATGCCGAACCTGACGATGGAGTTCGCCGCCTCAGACCTGGCATCGCCCTGGTCGCAGCTGGATTTTTACAACCTGACGCCGAATACCGACCAATACTACCGCTTCCTGGCGATGTTTACAGTAATTTATTCGTCGATTAAAAACTGTAACGTGCTGATCAGCCGGATTGACGATATCAAATGGCAATCGGACCAGGAACGGAATGCGATCCTGGGGGAAGCGCTCTGGCACCGTGCTTACTGGTACTACCGGCTGGTCAATTCGTATGGCGACGTGCCTTTCCTGGGCGGCGAAATACAGGAAGCCAAGTTGGATTTCCAGACACATAGCCGCTGGACGATCCTGGAAAAGATCAAAACGGATGTGGAGTTTGCTGCTGAATGGCTGCCGGTGACCGCCAAATCGGGTGTGATTACCAAAGGCGCCGCCAATCATTTGCTGACGAAGATCTACCTCGCCAATCTGGAATACGACAAGGCCATCGAAGCGGCCAACAAGGTCATTAACGGGCCGTATGCGCTGATGACCCAGCGTTTCGGGATCGACGCCACGAAGGGTTACCGCAACCTGATCTGGGACCTGCACCGCGCCAAGAATTTCAGCATCGCGCAGAACACGGAGACGATTCTCGCTTCCATAGATCGTTACGAGGCACCGCCGGCCGCGCGTTCCGTAGGATTGTATACGATGCGGCTTTACAATTGCCAGTGGTTCCAGCCGCAGGTGCTCGACAGCCAGGGCAAGCCGGGCATGGTGGCCAGCGGGCCCATGTACGATTCACTGGGCAGGGGGAATGCCAATATCAGGCTGACGGGCTATTACCAGTACGATATCTGGGCATATCAGGGCAGTACTTGGCGCAATACGCCCGATCTGCGGCGCGCCGATATCAACTGGGTGGATATCCATGAATTGAAATACAACAATCCCGCGTCGATCGATTTTGGTAAGCCGATTAATACCAAATTCCTCGCCGCGCAGGTGGACACGTTCAAGCACGTGTACGCGATGCCGCATTACATTATGTACAACCCGCAGGACGATCCGAAAGCGACGCCGATGGGCGGTAATGGCGACTGGTACATTTTCCGGCTGGCCGAAACCTACCTGCTCCGCGCCGAGGCTTATTTATGGAAAAACCAGCCCGCGCTGGCCGCGGCCGATATCAACAAGGTTCGCGAACGCGCAAAGGCGTTGCCCATTACGGCGGGTGAAGTGTCGATCGATTTTATCCTGCACGAGCGTGCGAGGGAGCTGTTCGCCGAAGAACCGCGCCATTCGGAGCTGGTCCGCATTTCGTACATGATGGCCAAAGCCGGTCTGAATGGGTACAGCCTCACCAATTTCAGCGAAAAGAACTACTATTTCGACCGGGTAATGCGGTACAATAATACTTATGAAAAGAAGATCCAGCTGTTGGGCAACACGGCGAACATGGCGCCATTCCACGCGCTCTGGCCGATTCCGTCGTTGGTCATTACGGCTAATACGAAGGGGGTGATCAATCAGAATGTGGGGTACGACGGTGCGAACCGCAATGTACCACCGCTGACGAAGATCGAGTAGGGGCGTGATTGGTATTGAAATGCAAAACGGCCATCGCTCGCATGCGATGGCCGTTTTGTTGAAACAATGCGGATTTTATCAAAACAGGATGGGGTGTTTCGAAACATAAACCGTCCCGCTCCGGTTGACCTGGTCGCAATATTCGAAAGTATTTCCCTGCCCGCAAAGTGGTGCGGAGCCAGCTACGTACAGCCGCGATTTTGTATCAAAATACAGGCTTGCCAATTGATGCCGCGCAGGAAGCTTGATTTTCTGTCCATTTTCGGATTTAATGCCAATGGTATGGAGGTAGCCTTCTTCGGTTTGGATCAAATCGATTTGAAACCGGATGCCGTTGCCCGAGAATGCGTAGTTGATGGGTACTTTGTAGTCTTCAATATCCCAACGGGCCGTTGAGCGCTCCCAGCGCAGTCCGTGATCCGTACTGAACCAGTTGGGCTGCATGCCGAACTGATTATCGAACACGCTGGCGCCGCTTCTCCGGCTTTCCATGACGTAGAGCGTGTCCTGCTTTTCCATAAACGCAAACAGCCCTACACGGGCATTGTAATTGCCTTTTGTCCAGGTTTTGCCTTTGTCGGTGGTTACAAACACGTCGAAACCGGTCGTGATCGTCAGCGTGTCGTCGATGTTGCCGTGTACCGCTTTAATATCGCGGTTGTCCGGTGACCTGAGTACGTACCAGTCGGGATTTTCAACCTGGGGGATGGGGGAATCTTCCTTTTTACAGGAAAACAGCAGGAGCAATGCTGCCGTGGCGAGTAGCAACTGTTTCATGGCTTAAAGTTGGATGGTATTCAAATAATGTAGGATATCGGTTACAAGTTAAATTTAAAATCAATCCGTTTTTAAATTGTATTTTAAAAAATTGTAAACCTTTTACTTGAAGACCATCCGGGGTAATTACTCCGACGTGAGCCGCTGCAAGTCCGAATGCGCCAACCGGTAATTCAACTGCGCCGCGAGCAAGTCGGCTTCGGCTTTCGCCAACAGCGACCGGGTATTGAGGATGTCGGCTTCGAGGTTGAGGCCGGACGCCTGCTTGTCGGACTGTATTTTGAGCTCTTCCGTGCGGTATTTCACCGCTTTTTCAGCCACGGCGATCAGCGCAGTGGCCTGACTGAGCTTGCGGTGCGTCTTCGAAACATCGTTCCTGACCTGATTTTGCGTATTGATCAGGTTTTCACGCGCCTGCTGACTCAGGAAATGCCGCTGGCGGATCACTTGCTTGTTGGCGACCAGGTCCTGGATATTCCATTTAAACTGCGCGCCGACGAACGGGTTATTATTCGGGAAAAGCAGGTTCCCGGTCTGGTAGGAATACCCCGCCACCAGGCCGATGTCGGGCAGGTTGCTCTGCTCGGCGGCGCGGATGGCTTTCTGGGTTTTGGTTTCCATCAGGCTGGCGATTTTAATATCGTTGTTGCCGGTAGCGGCATTCGTTAAATAGCTATCCAGCGCGCCTGCGGCCACGGCAGTGTTAGCCACGGGAGCCAGCGTAACGCTATCCGCCCCGATGCCCGTCAGCTGCTTCAAATCGGCTGTATAGTCTTCGGTTTGAATGCGCAGTTTCAGCAGGTTCTGCTCCTCGTCGGCGATGTTCGCTTGGAGGCCGGCCTTGTTTACGTCGATGGTTTTGCCTGAAAGCAATGCGCTTTCCACGTCGTAGAGCCGCATTTGCGCCAGCTTGATCTTCGCATTTGCCTCGTCCTGTTGCTTTTGGGTGATGAGCAAGCCATAATACAGCTTCTCGATCGCCTGCCGGATCTGCAACGAAGCTTTCGACTGCTCGCGGTGCGCCAGCTCGACGTCGGTTTGGGCTACTTCAATACCGGTTTTGATCTTCCCCAATTGGGTAATGGGCTGGTACAGCGTTACGCCCGCATTGAAATTGTGGTGTTTGCCCAAAGGAAAGGTCTTCTCTTCGTTCGGCAGTGCAATGCTCGTCCCGCCGAGGGGCAGCGCGCCGAAAGAGCCCTGCTCGATCACCAGCTGGCCGAGGTTGGCATTGTATTGGTACGACGAGCTCACCGAGGCGACCGGGTACCGCTTGATCGCGTCTTCGGCCACTTTGGCTTCCTTTTCGGCTACCTGCAACTTGCGCACATTCAGCAAATGGTTGTTCTGCAATGCCATCTCCACGGCCTGTTCGAGCGTGAGCGGTTGCGCCTGCTGTGCATACGCGGGAGCGAGGGCAGCCGCGCAGAGTGTGAGTATCGGGAATATCAGCTTAGTTTTCATGGTGTTCAGCAACAGGTGTTACCATCAGGTCTTTTTTATCATGCGGTTTGATCATCGCGATGTACAGCACCGGCACGGTAAGCAGCGCCATCACCATCGACCAGATCACCCCGACGGCGATCACGCTCGCAAGGGGGCTCCACATCGGCGAGCCCGACAGGATCATCGGCAATACCCCGATCGCCGCGGCCATCGCGGTCAGGAATATCGGACGCAGGCGGCGCTTGCCGGATTCGATGGCGGCCGTGCGAATGTCCATGCCGTGGCCGAGCAGCTCATTGGTATGGTCTACCAGGATGATCGCATTCCGTACCACAATCCCCGAGAGGCTGATCAGCCCCACAAATGCCGTGAAACCGAAGTTGTTATGCGTGATATAGAGGCCCATCAGCGCGCCGAACAAGCTGAGCGGGATCGTGAGCATCACGAGCGCGGCTTCTTTGAGGCTACGGAACTGGAACAGCAGGATGAAGAAAATCAGTACGAGGCTGATCACCAGTACGACCATCATCTGGCTGAACGTTTCGTTTTTATTGAACTGCTCACCGCCGTATTCGATCCGGTAACCCGCGGGTAACGGAATGTCGGCGATTTTATCCTTCACCTCCTTGACAAGCTCGGCAGGGAGTACGTCGTCTTCGGTTTCGCTCAGGATGGTGAGCGTCCTTACGCCGTTGCGGTGCATGATCTTGCCGGTCTGCCATTGCGGTTTCAGATCGGCGATCTGGCGCAGGGGCACATTGGCATCGGTCACCGGCGAGGCGAGGTAAATGTTTTCCAGGTTATCGGACGACTGGCGGTTGCGCTCGTCGAGGCGGAAAACAATGTCGAGCGGGTTGTTGCCCTCATACATCGTCGAAACGGGGGCGCCGTTGAAACCCGTGTACACCATTTGCGAAATGCTGCCGGTGGTAAAGCCCAGCTTGTTGGCCTCGTCTTTGAGCTGAATGCTGATGCCGTAGTAATCCTCGCGGAAATCGGGGCGGACCATCGCGCTGCCCTTCGCATTTTTGAGAATGTCCTGCACCTGCAAGCCGATGGCTTTGAGGCGTGCGACATCGTCGCCTACGATGCGTACCTCCACCGGCGATTTGTAAGGCGAACCCTGCTGCATCAGCTTCACCTGAGGCGAGCCCTCGGGGATCAATGCGGCTACTTTGCCTTCGAGTTCGTGGGCAAATGCCTCGGCCGTTTTCTCGTCGGTGGTGTTGATCAGGATCTGCGCGTAATTGGTAACTGGCACTTCGGGCGAGAAATTGTAGTAAAATCTTGGCGCGCTCGTGCCTGTGAACGTTGCGTACGAGGTCACCCGCGGGTCGCCTTTCACGAGCTTTTCCGCTTTCAGGATAGCCTGGCTCGTCTGGTCGAGCTTGGTGCCGGTCGGCATCCACAATTCGATCACAAACTGATTCCGTTCCGCGGCCGGGAAGAATTTTTGTTTAATACCCTGGTATACAAACAGCGACAGCACTACCGTGAGCAAACTGACACCGATGGTCAACCCCGAATGCCTTACGCACCATTCCAATGCGGCATTGTAGCCGTTTTGCATGCGGTCGAGCAGGGTAACGCGTTTCTTTTTATCGGCTTCTTCCGCGCTGTGGTCGTGGAGGCCTTTTTTGATGAAAGTATAGCAAAGCAAGGGCGTCAGGATCATCGCTACGATGAATGAGGCTGCCAATGCGATGGCTACTGTGATGGGCAATGCGTGGATGAACTCGCCTACGGAGCCGGTCAGGATGACCATCGGCATGAAAGAGGCGATAATAGTTACCGTGGCTGCGAGAACGGGTATAACGAGGTCGGTGGCGCTGCGCCAGGCGGCTGTCCAGCGGTCGATGCCCTCGTCGAGCAGTTCCACATAATTATCGGCAATTACAATGGCGTCGTCCACCACCATACCCAGCACGACGATCAGCGCGGCGAGCGATACCTGGTGCAGCTCTATGCCGAATGCGTTGAGCAATGCGAACGTCACGGCGATCGTCATCGGAATAGCCATGGCGGCTACCGCGGCAATGCGGATCGGCAGGAGCAGGATCACGACGATCACCACCGAGAAAATGGCCAGGAAAAATTCGCGGATGAAGTGTGTAATGTTCTCGTCTACCAATTTCGGCTGGTTGACGATCGTCGTCAGCGTTACGTCCGCCGGCAACAGTTTCTCTACCTCCGCGAGCTTGGCGTTCACTTCCTCTCCGAACTTCACGATATTGTTCCCTTCCTGCATCTGGATCGCGAGCATCATCGCATTGCGTCCATTGACGGTTGTTTTGCTTGTCGGTTCCGCATACTCGCGGTTTACCTGCGCAATATCGCCCAGCCGGATCAGTTCACCGGTTTTCGACGCGCCCACAATCTGGTTCGCGATCTCGTTCTCGGTATTGTAATAACCCGACGTGTACAGTGGCGTCTGGCTCGTTGCGGTTTTGATATCTCCTGTCGGACTAATCACATTCTGCGATTGCAAAACCTGCACCACGGACGACAGTTTGACATTATATTGAGAAAGTTTCTCGGAGCTGGAAGTGACTGTAATCTGCTCCTTCTGCTCGCCGATGCGCTTGATTTTCGATACCGATTTGACGGTCCGGAGCACGTCTTCAAGCTTCTGGGTATAATCTCTCAGCTGCGCGTAGGTGGCCTTGTCGCTCTCAATGCCGATCACCAATGCTTCGGTATCGCCGAAATCGGAGTTCACGATAGGGCCTCGGACGCCTTTGGGGAAATCGACCTGCTTGGCTACCAGCAGCTGGTGGCGCAGTTTGCTCCAAAACACGTCGGGGTTCTTCACGTTTTCGCCGAGCTCCACATTCACGACCACCATGCCGTCCTGCGACGTCGAGTAGGTTTTGTCCTTGCGGATTTCTTCGAATTGAAAAAGATATTGTTCCAGCTTCTTGGTGACCTGGTCTTCCACTTGCGCGGAGTTGGCGCCGGGGAAATAGGCGAGCACGAGGCCCTGCCTGACCGTAATCTTCGGGTCCTCACGCCGGGGCATGTTCAGCAGCGAATAAACGCCTACCGCAAACACCAGCAGCAATACCGACAGTGTCACCTGCGGATATTTCAGGGATGATTTGACAAAGTTCATAACGCAGCTTATTGGGTGATGGAAATGGCGGTGCCGTCGGTGAGCTTATGCTGCCCGCCGGTTACCACGCGGTCGGTTTCGGTGATGCCGGACGTGATCTCGATCTGGTTGTCGGTGAGCTGTCCGAGACTGACTTTTCTTTTCAGCGCGATTTTGCGGTCGGGGTCGGCCACGAAAACGTAGCTCTGGTTGTCGAGGTCGCGCAAAACGGCCTCGGTAGGCAGTACGAGCGCTTTTTTGGATTGGTCGGATGCCAGTGTCACCTCGGCGATCATGCCGGGGCGGATCAGCAGCTTGGGGTTTTGGAGGGCTATTTTAATGGTAAATGCCCGGGAAGCCGCGTCGGCGGCGGAGCCTACCTCGATTACTTTTCCTGTGAATGTCTCACTCAGCGACGAAACGAGTACTTTGGCCTCCTGTCCGAGTTTGATATTGTGCAATTCACTTTCGGGAATATACGCGTTTACTTTCACCGTGCGGATGTCCGACACCACGAACAGCGGCGTACCTACGCCCACGATCTCGCCGACTTCCGCCATCTTTTTCAGCATTACCCCGCTGATGGGCGCAAACAGCTTGGTATCCGACAGGTTTTTGGCGTGCAGCTTCTCCTGTGCGCGTGCCTGCTGCAAACCGAAACCGACCTTGGCAAAATCGCTTTCGCTGAGGCTGCGGCGGTCGTGCATGACTTTCAGGCGGTCGTATTCGTCCTGTACCTGAGCTACTTGCACGTCGGCGATTTCCTTGGCAATGCTGTAATTGCCCGGGTCGAGACTGGATAGCAGCTGACCTTGCCTGACGAGCTGGCCTTCGGCTGCGGCGATGTAATTGATTTTTCCGCCTACCATAAAACCGAGGCGTACTGTTTTGTTGCCCTCGATGTTGCCGCTGACGGAGATCTGGTTGTTGGCGGAAATGTTCTGCGCCTGCCGGGTTAGGACCGGTAGCGGCTTTTCAACGGACTTGGCCTGATCGGCGGGTTTGTTGCAGCCCGCGAGCGTAGCCATCGTGAGAATGAGATAGATAGGATTGCTTTTCATAGAATGGACGACCGTTAGGTTTAATATCCTGGTGCAAAATTGGCCCCGATTGATGGCAATGCTTTTGATCTAAATCAAAAAGTAACCTAAAATTGAAAAAATGTCAAACTTTTCCGGCCCTGATCCGGCTCAGCGTTTCCTGTGTGATGCCCAGGTACGACGCAATATGCCCCAGCGGCACGCGAAGCATGATGTCCGGAAATTTTTCGAGCATGGAATTGTACCGCTCCTGTGCCGACTGGAACTGGATCGAATACAGCTTATCCGAGAATGTCTTCACCGCATTGATCATCACCAGCCGGCTCAGTTTCTGCAATGCCAGGGAACCGTCGATGAACTTTTCGAGATCCTGATAAACGATCGTGCGCACGACGCTGTTTTCAAGAATTTCGGCGCCATAAGGGGAGGGGTTATTGAAAAACACACTTTCGATCGATACAAAGAAAGTGGCTTCGGGTATGAACGAATGGGTAATGTCTTTGCCGTCCTTGATATAAAAGGTCCGCGCAATGCCTTTTTCCAGGTAAAACACTTTTTGGGAAAAATTATGGGGCGGCAATAGCTGATGGCCTTTGGCCAGCTCTTCCGTTTTGAATGCCGCCATGGCCAGGGTTTCCAGTTCCGGAGATAAGGATATGTGTTGTTTTACAAATTGAAGCAGTTCCATACGCGTGTAGGCCCGGTCGGCCGCCGGGACACGCCTAACATAACTATTTCAAATCAATTATAAGCAATGCGACGCCGGATTTAGGCCGGCTTTCCCCGGGTTTAAAGCCAAACCCACCTCATGTGTAGTGAGTTACACGGGCTGTTTGGCGCGTATTAGTTTTGAAATGTCAAACGACTACTACACATTTCTTTAACTAAATCAATTCCATGAAAACTTTCAGAGTACTGACCATCCTATCCGTTTTAAGTATCATTATCCTTACCGGTTGCAGCAAAAAAAGCGACGACGTAAGCCCTGACCCGGCCAGCGGCGCGGCCGGTTTCAAAGTAAAAGTGGATGGCAAGGAGTATGCCCCGGATTTTTCGTATGCGTTGGCCAGCTTCCCCGCCAACGATCTCTATTACGCGATTTATGGGCTCGATAGCAAAACGACCGATGTCGTGGCGATCGCGTTACCCAAGACGGTAAAGGAAGGCACGTTCCCCATAAACAATGTGAATTTCGCTGTGATGACTTTTAATAAGCAGGATTTTTCTACGATAAATGGGGGCAGCGGCACAATCACGATCACCAAGCGAACCGACAGCAATGTCCAGGGTACTTTCAGCCTGACCGCCGTAGACGCGACAGGCACACTCAAACGCACACTGACCGACGGCAGCTTTAACGTGAACGTACGTTAGGCTGCCGTTAAATACCATTTCTTCCGGCCCGGGCCATCCATCCAACGATCAGCGCTACCTTATATATGAATACTTTTACTCCTTTTAATCCGCTCACGGATGAGGTCAGTCCCGGAACGGCACACATATCGGTGCATTTCATGGGAAGAACACTTACAATTCGCGCAGAGCAAATCACATTTCTCGAAGGCGATGGGAATTACACCTACGTATACACCTGTGCGGGACGGAAATACCTGATCTGCAAAACGCTGAAATGGCTGGCCTGCAAGCTCGACAACAACTTCGTCCGCGTGCACAAGTCATTTCTCGTGAATGCCGATTACGTGATCGGCTGCACGGAGGATGGCCGTGCCCTCAAAATGCTGTGTGGTAACGAAGCGGCGATCAGCCGTCGGAGAACGAAGCAAATCGTAGGTATGTTCGGGCAGCGCATCAGCGCGTGAGCAAGCCTTTTTCTCCGATCATTTTGACCAATGCCTCCGAAATCTTCGCATGCCCCGATGCCTTGATATGCCCGTCGACCGGGTAATAATCCTGTGCTTTGAGCAGCTCGTCGGTATGCAGGAAATACAAATGTTCGGCGCCCGTTTGCTTCGCCTCGGCTTCGAATGCGCGGATCATTTCGGGGCGGGTGTAGCGGCCGTCGAGGTGCATGACCACGATATTTCCCTGATAAAACTTCCGGATTTTGGCGAGCGACTTGAAAAAGTATTCGGCCTGCGGCTTCGTTTCGGCGGGTGTTTTGATATCCGGCGGGGTCACCACGTCGAGCTGCCTGTCGCCTATCCACGAAGACAGAGCGCCACCCATTTCGCTGAGTACCTGCACCGGGCTCGTCCAGACCCGTTTGAGCAGGTCTTTTTCCCGGACAAAAAAGTAGGTATAACGCATCGGGTAATAGGTTTCGTTGATGCGGTTAAAAGTCGCGGTGTTTTCAAATGTTTTCGGTGTGAGCTGCTGCGGTTCGTTGCGGGGTTCGTTACGGGCCTCGTTTTCTTCGAGGTCGTTATCGCAATATTGTAGCACGACCAGTTTCACCGAATCCCGTTTCATCTTTGAAAAAAGCAGCATTTCGCGGTAAGTACCGTAGGAGGAGATCCCCGCATTCAGGGTTTTGACGCCCAGTTTGCGGCCGGTAAGGTCGGCGTACGCCTGGTTTTCGTCCACGCCCCATCCCATGGTAAAGGAGTCGCCCAGGAACACCAGTTCAGGGTTGTCGAGCGAGCGCTCGTCGTCCCGCACACCAAAGCTGTTGATCTTGAATGTGTTGCTGTATTCCAGGCTCGAATGCACGCCTTCGCTGTTAGGGCGCAGCACGTAACCGAGGTCGGGCGAGTAGCTGGCAAAATGCCGGTTGAACTGGATCACGTCGCGGTAGTTGATCCATTTTTGGAGGACGCCCACCTCGTGCCGGTCGGTATCCTGGTTGACTTCGATGGTATGCCGGATGTAAAACCAGGAAGCCGTTTCGGTCAGCACTGGAATGAGCAGCGCCATCCAGAACGGCATTTTCAACAGGCGGGTGACAGACCAACAAAGGAGGACAAATGCGATGGGTACCAGGGCCTTGAATAGCAGGATGGTCCAGGCGAAGTGTGTGAATAGCTGCCATCGGTAAACTGTGATGGCCAGGAGCAGATAGCCTGAAAATACGGCGATCGCCCCGATTTGTCTTTGCGTCATAGAATCACTGTAAGGATTTAGGTGCGGCAATTTAACCGCTTAGTCAAAATCTAGACACACAAAACGACCGATATCTTCATGTTATTTTCTAATTTTTTTATAAAATATTTATAAATAATTGATAATCTGTGAAGTAGAAGTGATTAAAAGTAGAAAACGGGTTACACTTGCGCATAACCCGTTTCCGTGTAGTAGTATGTTCTAAAACTATTTCAAAGCCTCGCGGATAGCGGCACCGGCTTGCAGGAGTGCACCCTGTACGGCTGGGACGTTGGCCAGTGGGTTCAGCAAGCCGTAGTCGTGGATCAGGCCCTGGTATCTTGCCAATGTGGTTTTAACGCCGGCAGCTTCCAGTTTGCGGGCATAAGCCTCGCCTTCGTCGCGGAGAACGTCATTTTCTGCGGTTTGGACCAGTGCGGGAGGCAGGCCTTGCAGCTGCTCGGTAGTAGCTTGCAATGGAGAAGCGTAGCGGTGTTTTCTTTCTTCGGGGTTGGTGGTATAGTTATCCCAGAACCATTTCATCATGTTTTTGGTCAGGAAGCGGCCTTCGGCAAACTGGTTGTAGGAAACGGTTTCGAAGCTTGCGTCGGTTACCGGCCAGAGGAGCACCTGCAATTTGATTTCGGGGCCGTTGTTGTCTTTGGCTTTCAGGGCGGTCACGGCAGCCATATCGCCGCCTACGCTGTTACCGGCCACTACCAGCCTGCTTCCGTCGACGTTGATCTCGTCGCCGTGCTCGGCTACCCATTTGGTTGCCGCATATATTTCATTGATGGCCACGGGGTATTTTGCTTCCGGCGATGGGGTATAATTCACAAATACGGCCGCTGCACCGGAGTAAACGACGAGGTCGCGGACAATGCGTTTGTGGGTAGGAAAATCACCAAGTACCCAGCCGCCGCCGTGGATGAAGATGAACACCGGCAGTTTTTCGGTGGTGCCGGCAGGTTTTACGATGTCGAGTTTAACGGTGAGGCCGTCCTGTGTGATGGTTTTTTCGCTGGTTTCGATGCCCGACAAATCCACTTCTACCGAGTTTTGCGCTCCTACGAGCACGTTGCGTGCATCTGCGGGGGAGAGTTGTTCCAGTGGGGTACCGCCGCCGGAGTTCAGGGCGTTGAGGAAAGTTTTTACATCTTCAAAAATAGCAGGGTCGTTGGCGGGGTCGATGATATTCAGAGTTTCCATGATCTTAAAAGGTTTTGAGATTGAGTACTTGTTTCGTTTTGTCTTGTTGCGATTGATTTGATATGACAAAACTAGACCAGCGGGAAACCCGAAACATTAACCTAGGTTAAGAAAAGTGGGGGATTTGAAAAAAAATGAAGGTTTTCTGCGGCAGGGCTAAGTGCTAACTTTTTGTTTATTTTGGCGACATCAATCTCCTTGTCAGTATGAAAATCTATCCTGGTTTAGTTCTTTTTTTAGTATTGTATTATCAATCAGCATGTTCCGCGCAGGACGATACGCTCCGGATCTTTTATGATAAAGACTGGAAGGAGGTCCGGGATCGTGCGTCTGCCACTTTTTATAGAATAGCCTATAATAATGAAAACGGCTACTGGCAAGCCAGCGACTATTATAACAATGGGACATTGCAGATGACGGGTGTTTATCTGGATAAGGAAATGACCAGGAAGCAAGGCCCATTCGAATGGTATTATCCGAATGGCAAGCTGAAAACCAAAGCGATGTATATGTATGGGCGTCCTTCGGACGAAGCATTTGAATATTACGAGAATGGACAGATCGATGCCCACACAATTTTCGACAACTCGGGCCGGCAAGTAGAAGTAAAGTACTATAAGCCGGATGGTGCGCCAAGCATATTCACTCAGGCGGAGTACCCGGGTGGGATGGCGGAGATGTACCGTTTTATAGGTGCCAATGTGAAGTATTCGCGGTCACTCAGAAAGCGCGGCGTAGAGGGACGGGTATTTGTCAGTTTCAATATCAGCACAGAAGGGAAATTGTACGGTGTCGCGATTCTCGGGGCACCGCATGAATCGATGGCCGATGAGGCGGTACGGGTTGTAAAAGCCATGCCCGACTGGAAGCCTGCCGAGCGGGATGGTGTGAAAGTTGACAGCAAATACAACCTGCCGATTAATTTTCAGCTGGATTAACACTTAATCCCCCAACCGCTTCACAATCCAGGGCAGTGTCAGTCCTTGCCCGATCAGCGTAAAAAGTACCACCGCTACGGAAATGAAGATGATCGCGTCGCGCAGGGGGAAGGGCGTGCCGTCGTGCAGGTGCGTGGGGAGTCCGATTGCGATGGCGAGCGAGACGATGCCGCGCATGCCCGACCAGCTGATGATGAGGCTGTTTTTGAAATCGAGCAGGGCGTTTTCGCTGATCCGCTTGTGGCCGCGTTCGAAGCCTTTTTGAAGGTTGGCCCTTTGCCAGAAGACGCGTACCATACGGAGCACGAGGGCGATGATGGTGATAATCAATGCATAACCGATGTAAGGAAGGAGCTGGTCGCTGCTGATGTTTTTGATCACATAGGGGAATTGCAGCCCTATCAATATAAATATGAGCCCGTTGAGGAGGAAGATGATGATCTCCCAGATGGTCTTGGATTGCTGTTTGAGGCGGTCGGGGAAAATCTTCTTGCTGAAATCGGCGATACCGAGGCCGAGAATGACGACCGCGATCACGCCCGACACTTCAAGCTCCTCCGCCACCCGATAGGCGACGAAAGGCATCAGAAGCATCATACCGATGGTTGCCTGCGCATTGCTGTGGATGCGCATGATGAAGAACCCGAGAATACGGCCGATGATCAGCCCGACTATCGCGCCGCCGAGCAGGAGGACGGCGAATTCCGCGGAAGCTTTCCAGAATATAAATGCGGAGCCTGTTACCGCGGCTACCGAAAACCGGTACGCGACCAACGCGGACGCGTCATTCACCAAACTTTCGCCTTCCAGAATGGTATTGGTTTTGGAAGAAAGGCCCAGGCCTTTGGTAATGCTCATCGCAGCCACGGCGTCGGTGGCCGATAATATGGAACCTAATACGAACGCCAGCGGCCAGGTCATGCCGGGAATGAGGTAGTAAGCCACGGCGGCAATGCCGGACGCGGTAATGAATACCAGCGAAATAGCCAGCGTGCTGATCGTATTGATGTTGGTCCTGAAATCCTGAAAATTGATATTGAATGCGGCGTCGTACAGCAGTGGAGGCAGGAATATCAGGAACACGACTTCAGGGTTGAGCTCGATTGCCGGTAATGTGGGAATGAAGCCGATGGCAATCCCTGCGGTAATGAGCAAAACAGGGTAGGGTATCTTGACGCTATCGGCCATGGCGGAAAGGCCGATCATGATAGCCATGATAAAAATGACGATACTGTAATTCTCCATAGTACTGAATAAATCTTCGGGCTTCCTGCTGTGCGTACGATCTCAAATCTAAGGATGATTGGGAAAAATCGAGGCGTCAGGGCCGAAAAATCGGGTGTGTCGGTTTTGTTCTATTTTGAGGGACGTGTGGCTTCTAGTTTTGCTTTACACTAAAACAAACAAAACAATGATAGCCATTACAGGAGCAAACGGAAACCTGGGGAAAGCCACCCTTTCATTTTTAATCAAAAAAACACAGGCGAAAAACATCGTCGCGATCGTGCGCGATGCGGACAAGCTCAGCGAATATGCCGGCTCGGGCATACAGATCCGCGTGGCCGATTATGAAGACCAAGAGTCGCTGGAAAAAGCGCTGACAGGCGTGCACCGCCTGTTGCAGGTGTCCGCTTCGGCCACGGGCATCCGTGCCATGGCGCAGGAAACGCGCGTGGTGCATGCGGCTGTGAAATGCGGCGTGAAGGAGATCGTTTACACGAGCACGCTATTCCCGCAGGAGTCGGCGCATTTCCACGCGGCGCATATTTGCCGGAACACAGAGGCGTTGATCCGCCAGAGCGGGGTGCGTTACGTCTTTTTCCGCAACAGCATGTACCACGAAACGATCCCGCTGTTTATCGGCGAGGCCATGGGCGACGGGCGGATCTTCTATCCGTCGGGCAGCGGGCGCGTCAGTTTCGCATCCCGGAAGGATATTGCCGAGGCGCTGTCCAATGTGCTTACCGGGCCTGCGTTCGACAATGCCACGCACGAAATTACCGGTTCGGAGACGTTCAGTTTTGCTGACATTGCATTGCATTTGAAGGATATTGCGGGTTATCAGGAAGCGGCGCATACCGATATTTCGCCGGAAGATTACCGCAAAGGGCTGCTTGGTTTCGGCCTGGGCGAGGAGGAGGCCGGTTTTTACGCCAGCATGGCCGACAGCATCCGGGCCGGGGAGTTCGAAAAAATACACCGCTCGCTCGAAGGCTTCCTCGGGCGTAAACCGCTTGGTGTTCAGGAATATCTGCGGGAATTGTTTTGAAAAAATCGGTAACTTGCCTGCATACTCAATAGCCATGAAATACCATCAGATTCAGCCGCCGCCGCATTTGCAGGACTATGTCCGCTACTACTGGGCGCTCGAAAGCTCGGGGCGGCCCGATGAGCAGGTCCATTTCGTGACCATCGCCGACGGCTCTCCGGGAATTATATTCCAGCAATCGCCGGGGGCGTCGTTTCAGGAAGGAAAAGAACTGTCGTCGATATTCCTGTACGGCCAGTCCACCGCGCATACCCGCATTGTTTCGCCGGCCATTTTCAGTACGATTGGCGTTTACTTCTATCCGCATGCATTGAAATCCATTTTCGGTATGGACTCCAACGAACTGACCGACGACTGCCTGGACCTGGACCTTTTCCTGAACGGCAAAAGACTAATGGAGCGCTTGGACAATGCCGCCGATGTGGAAACGAAGGCCAATATCCTTTCCGAATGCCTGTGGGAGCAGATATGCCGCAACGACCGTGCACTGCAATCCGCCACGCGCTACGCATTGCAGCGGATCATCCAGTCGCAAGGGGGCGTGTCCATGAAAGACCTCCGGTTCGAGCTGCAAGTATCTGAACGGACGCTGGAAAGGCGTTTCCAGGAAGGAATCGGGCTGTCGCCCATGCTGTTTGCGCGGATCTGCCGTTTTCAGGCCTCGCTCAACCAGCTCCGCAGCCAGTCTTACGACAAGCTTTCCGACATCGCCTTCGAGCAGGAGTATGCCGATCAGTCGCATTTCATCCGTAATTTCAAAGAGTTTACCGGCCTGACGCCGTTCCAGTTCCGGAAGAGCATTCAGGAAACGGTGGAGAACTTTCCGGTGCTGGTTCAGTCGTAGGCCATAAAAAAGAGGGAGCCGAAGCCGGCTCCCTCTTTATACACTACCACAACAATAATCTATTTTTTGACGATTTTCTTGGTCAGGACTTTCTGATCGGATACCACGCGGAGAATGTAAACTCCCGGTGTCGAGTTTTTGATGTCCACTTCCATTTCGGGCTGATTTTTGAAAGACCGTCCGAAAACAGCCTTTCCATCGCCCGCTACCACTTCCACCTTACCCGAAGAGATGCCATCGAGCTTCACACGGAATAGACCGGTGCCCGGGTTGGGATAAACGGCGTTTTCGGGGAGCTCGGTTGCATTTTCCTCGGCGATCGGCATCGGGTAGGTAACAACCGGCCTTTCAACGGCGCGTAACCTGGCCGCGTAGTCGTTCGTACAGCCTTCCACGTAACCACGGAATTGCGAATCCCTCGTTGCAGTAAAGCCTGTTGTCATCACCACTTCGTCACCTCCGTGATAGATCGCATGTGCATTGGAATCTAAGGTATTCGACAGCGTGATCACAGACGACGCCTGCTCCGTTACCGATGCAAAACTGTTTACGGGAGAAACAATATTCCGGTTGGCGACGCATTCTTTCAGCCCGGTGATCACGATCGAAAAGTTTTGGCCCGCGCCGATTGATCCTTTATGGTTGACCGTGAGTGTGTAAACCTGTCCGGCAACAGGGTTCGGGATTTCGATCTTTTCTACGTTGTCGCGATTATTATCCCCTTGCAGCGCAGGGTTTGCTTTGGCGCTGGTTTTTCCGTTCGACCAATCGAGTTTCCATGGGAAATAGGTCGTGCTGTTCGCAGAAAGCCGAAGGTCAAGATCGTTTACGAGGGCAGAGGTAGTGTCGTTACCGATTCTTACAGGGCCTGCCGGGTCGGTCCAGGAGATCGTAGCAATAAGCGGTTCAGAGCCATCGGCAACGATTTCGCGTGAATAGGAGAAGCCGTTAAGAATTTTATCCTCTGATATCAGCGACTTACCTCCGTGGTTGGTAATCGTGTTCGCTGCTTTTTCCACATCCATCAAACCCCAGCCGAAGGTAACATCAGGCCCGGGATTCGGTCCGGCCTCCTTCGCTGAATTGGCAATGAGGGCCTTGACAGTTGCGGCTCTCATAAACCTACTATTGATATTTGTGAAATGCTGTTGTAGCAGAAGTATCGATCCTACAATAGCCGGGGATGCGAAAGATGTACCATCGCCATCATGATAGGTATTGTTACTAGGGGTCGATGAGCTCGGAAGATAGGCCATTGTCGAAAATACCCCGACACCCTTTGCCGAAATATCGGGTTTTATGCGACCGTCATCCGATGGGCCCGGTGTGGTAGCCCATGTTCCGCCCGGATACGACATTGCGACAACTGAGCTGGGTCCGGTATAAGTGTTGATCTGCTCCACGGATGCGACTGAAATACCATTCTTAAATTGCGCATTTACGTCATACGTTGTGGAATTTCCGCAGGCCCAAACCGACAGGTAGAATGGGGCATTGTACATGATCGCATCCATGTCTCGCGTGCCATTATCGTAATTGCCCGAAAAGTAGTACGAGTGATTGGAAGCTAGAAGGCCATTACCAGCAAGGCTTGCCATACGATTCATCACGGTGGCATAGTTCGCGGAATAGACGTGAACGTTTGACTTTGGTGCTATTCCACGAGCTTTTCCGGATTGAAATAGTCCGGAAGCGGCAATGGTACCTGCGGTGTGGGTCGTATGGGAACTGACCGAGGATGCTATCGTGTCCATGTAAAGCACTCTTCCTTCGAAGGCTTCATGCGTGGCGCGAATATTACTTTCGAAAATAGCGGCAGTCATACTTTCGCCGTTCACATTCAGTCCCAATGTACCACCGGTATAGAGTTTGTCTGCACCCATCATTTTGGAAGATCCCGCATTGAGCGGTTCCTGATAGACTGGTTTCATGTCAGCAGTTACATCGATTAGCTCCTTCGTTCCCCCATCAGGTAAATCTATGGAAACAGGCCAACCATGAATTTTGGCAAGCTGCAACAACTTTTTTCTTTTAAGCTCATACTTAATCCTAAACTCTTCTCCCATCTTTCGAAGAGTATCAACATTCGTTGATTTCTGTATCTCCCGTATTTCTTCCTCGGTTTGGGCAAATGCGACCAACGATGAAAAAAGAAGTAGGAGAACTATCTTAAATTTGATTGATCTCATAATTCAACTGTTAAAGTTTAAGAGAAACTCGATTTTATTTTTTTTCAGCCGGGCGTTTTGTTGTTCTCTTGAACTCGTCGAATTGTTGTTGTAGATCTTGCAGTTTTTTGTTTTGTTCAATCAGATACAGGGTGAGTTCTTCAATTTTTTCTTGCTGAATTTTTGCAATTTCACCCAGGCTCAGGCCGCTCTCTTCCACCGTTTTCGCAGAAGGTACATTAGGTAAATGGCCATTTTGGCTAATGTATTTTTCAACGCTTGTCAAATCCTTTAACTGATAGCCTGGTGCGAAAACATAATCAGCCCAGCCAGTTCTAATGCGTACTTCTTCCGTCAAAATACCGCCTTTCACAAACAATTTGTACGCGCTCACATCGGCTGTGCCAACCGTAGTAGGAAATGTTGATGTGCTCACGCCTACTTTACCATTAAAAAGGAGTGTGCTATTCGCGAAATCACCTTTGATGAGAGGTGTAGTCGTGTTTGAGTTGGCTATATAGAGTTTGTCGTTGCCGGTTTCTCCGTGCCCTGCAGAAGTACCGATGAAAATATTGTTTTTTCCTGCGGTGTTGGAGAAGCCACTGTTTATTCCTATGGCGATATTGCCTTCGCCGGATGTGTTGCTATAACCGGCATTATTACCTAGAAATATGTTTGATGAGCCTGTGGTATTACTGTAACCGGACTGCAAACCCATAAAAACGTTCCAGAATCCGGTCGTGTTGAAACTTCCGGATAGATTACCAATGAAAGTGTTAAATCCCCCTGTTGAATTGGCATAACCGGTTCGATACCCGACAAAGGTATTGGAGCTCGCCGTCGTGTTGCTGTAACCGCTGTATGCACCCAGAAATGTGTTGTACTTTCCTGTTGTGTTGGCAGGCCCGCTGTTTGCCCCGAAAAATGAATTTTTTGTTTCGGTGTTTACCGCTCCCGCGTTGTAGCCAACGTAGGTTCCGTCGGTCCCCCCCGTACCTGCTCCCGAGCCGTCATAAGTAACTGTTCCGGAGAAGCTTTGGGTTCGTGCCGCACGCGAGGTATCCTGCGAAACAGATTGTGCATTCACTGAAATGGAGGTAAACGATAGCAAAAGGGCAGCCGCCATCAGCGACGATTGTACTGATTTTTTCATTGTAAACGTATTGTCTGTTTTCCCTACTCTGTTACAGGTTTTTCGGGAACCACCTTAATGTTGGAAAGACGTGACAAATCTATTCGGAAGGGCAAACGCCTTCCGCCTGAATTTGACAGAGATGAAAAATGTGCAGTAAAATCGGAAGTGCTTAATCGTGCAGCAATATAGAAGGGAATTGCGAAATATTTACAAATCAATTATTGAAAATTGTGTAGATATATATCCATTATTTATTTCGATAAAAATCGAACAGAAAACATGGATTTAAAATTATAGAACTGTTTCTATTTCATGGATTGAAAGTGATCATCGGCTCAATCAATTTGTATTTAAATCGAGCGGAAACGGGGTGATGGTCTGAAAGTGGCAAACCATTGATATTAGAGAATAATTGCTTTTCCAAAACGTATTCGGAGGGCTCCAATTGGATGGATTCGCTGTTGCGAAACAGTATTTTATCAATGGTTTCAGTCGAATCGTTAATGGAAAGGATATCGTTGGGTGGCAATCCTTCCTTTACTTTTGGAATGATGCCGTTGCAATGTAAATGTACCCACGCATCAAACAACCCATTCTCCTTCAACAACCAGTCCACATTATCCTGCCCGAAACTGTACCGGCCATTCAAATCGCCCATGACCATCACGGCATTGCCGGTCGAATGCTGGCGGATGTAGGCCGATAGCTGTTCCATGTTGCGGCGCCGCGCGAGCGTTGCGCGCGGGTGGTTGTAGGCGTTGGCGTGTACATTGTAAAAGTCGATGAAGCGTTGGGGGGCGATCTCGATGCGTGTATAGGTGAAACCTTTGGGCGTAAAGCAATCGGCGCCGGTGCAATCGGTCCACGCAATGCGGCGGAGCTGTTTTACCGGGAATTTCGAAAGGGTATTGAGGCCGTCACCGGTCATTACGGCCCCTTTCGTGGGGGTGCGGAATGGATGGGCGTTGCCGGAGTGGTAGAGGTATTGGTTGTAATTGAAATCCTCCTGTACATGCGCGATGTCGAAGCGGTTGAGCAGCCGGCCGATTTGAGAAATACTCTCTTTCCTCGGGGTGATGGCGCTGCAGATGAATTGAGGAAGTCCGGCAATGTTGTAGGTGATGACGGAAAAACTGCCCGCGGTGAGGGAGTCGGGAGGCAATTGGGGCCGGTAGGTGCCGGGTTGTTCGATCAGCTCGCGGGTGGCGGGAGTGGCTTCTGTAAGGAAGAAGAGGAGAAAAAGCCAGGAAATGGATTTCAGGGACCTGTTTTTGTCACGCAGTAAAAATGACCACATAATGTGCCGGTTGGTATGCCCAAAACTACGGGTGGCGTGTGGTCAGGATAATTCCAAATTGTTAAGAATACATTATTTTTCAGGCGAATAGGGCTTTTTGGAAGGTAATCCCGTGGTGGCGACGCTAACTTCGCGGCAGTTCTATTTTTTAACAGTGATAACCTATTCCATGACCCGTTTCCTGAACCGAGTCCTTTCCGGCACCGCATGTTTTTTGTTCACCATCATGAACCCGGCCGTTTCGCAGTCCGTTTCCAAAAAATCTTTCCTCGTTTGCGGCGATAGCAAGGTGCTGCTGGTGGACTATACCCGGTCCCGGGACAGCATTCCCGAAGTCGTGTGGTCGTGGGACGCGCACGAGGCGATGGACCTGCCGGAGCATTTCCGGACCAAATTGTTCAATACGATGGACGATTGCAAGGCGGTCCGCGGAGGCAGTCAGCTGCTCCTGTCGTCGTCCAGCGGGGCGATTGCGCTGTTGCGTTTGAAGGATAAGAAAGTCCTCTTTCATACCAGCGTTCCCAATGCGCATTCGATCGAGCTGCTACCCGGCGACCTCATCGCCGCGGCGGCTTCGGTGCAGCCGGCAGGGAATAAGCTAATGCTTTTTTCGCTGAAACAGCCCGACAAACCGCTGTATACCGATAGCCTCTATTCGGCGCATGGTGTCGTGTGGAACGAGCAACGGCAAAGTCTCTTCGCGCTGGGTTACGACGTGCTGCGCGAGTATAAGATCGTTTCCGGGAACAGCCTCAAAATGGTGGCCAAATGGACGATACCCGGCATTGGCGGCCACGAATTGCAACCTGCGAACGCGTCGGGCGATTTATTTGTGACCGAGCATCATGGTACCTGGCTGTTTAGCCTGGCGACGCAGCAGTTTGCCAAAATCAACGGATTCCCCGATGCGGAGAATGTGAAAAGCCTGGGCCGCGACGCTGGCGGACAGTACATTTATACCATACCCGAGGAAAGCTGGTGGACATTCCATGTCAAATTTCACGAGCCAGCGCGCAAGTTCGCGTTCCCGGGCATGCACGTGTACAAGGCACGGTGGTTTGACAACGGGCTATGAGCCGGTTTTAAATAATTGTTATGAAAATGGCATTTCCGGGTTGGCGAATGCCATTTCAACGGATATTTGCGGGCAAATCCCGGTATCAACTATCTATTCAAACCGCCGGGGCATCGATTCATGAAAGCTTTTTCCCGACTCACAATCCCTCTTTTTGCCCTTTTACCCTGGGCCGTTTCCGCTCAGAACAGCCCGGATAACCCCTTGTCGCGCGCGCATTCGCACAACGACTACATGCAGGCGGCGCCGTTCACGCTGGCTTACCAGCATCAGTTCGGCTCGGTGGAGGCCGACGTGCATTTCCGCAACGACACGCTTTTCGTCGCGCATGATTCGAAAGACATCAGCGCCGACCGCACTTTCGACAAGCTGTATTTGCAGCAGATCATCAAAAAAATCGCCCAAAACCAGGGAAGCATTTATAAGGACAAAAGCCGCGTAATGACCCTGCTGGTGGACCTGAAAACCAGCTATCAAACAACCTTGCCCGCATTGGTGAAGGCATTGGCGCCGCATGAGGAACTGCTCGCGCCGAAAGGGTCGGTGAAAGTGGTATTGAGCGGCAATACACCCGCGCCGGATCAGTTTGAACAATATCCTGCTTATATTTTCTTCGACGGTCGCCCCGGCGTCAGCTATACTTCCGCGCAGGCCGCCCGCCTCGGGATGATCAGCCAGGATTTTCACAAGTATTCGCAATGGAATGGAAAAGGTATCCCGGTTGAAAAAGACCGGAAAGCCCTGGTAGAGGCGATTTCGAACGCGCATGCGATGGGCAAGCCGTTCCGTTTCTGGGCCAGTCCCGACAATATCAATGCCTGGAAAGTGCTGATGAACCTCGGTGCGGATTATATCAATACGGACCATGTGGCCGAACTGGGTACATTTCTGAGTGGCCGGAAGAATGCCGAGTACCAATCCACCGAATTTTACAAACCCTACCAGCCGACCTATAAAAACAACGACGCGCTCGGTAAGGTAAAAAATATCATCCTGCTCATCGGCGACGGCATGGGCCTGGCGCAGATTTACTCGGGCCTGACTGCCAATCGCGGAGACCTCAACCTGGGCCGTTTCCTGAACATCGGTTTTTCGAAAACGGCTTCTTCGGATAACTACATTACCGATTCCGCCGCGGGCGCTACCGCATTTGCGACCGGCCATAAAACCCGTAACCGCGCGATTGGTGTGGACTCCAACCTGGTTGCGGTGCCGTCCATTATCCGTCAGGTGAAAGCCTCGGGCCGGAAAGCCGCATTGATCTCGGCCGGCGACATTACCGACGCTACCCCGGCGTGCTTCTACGCGCACCGTCCCGAGCGGAGCCAGATGGACGAGATCGCAACCGACTACCTGAAAGAACCCGTAGACGTACTGATCGGCGGCGGTTATAGCCATTTCGCCAAAACCAAAACTGCCGACTCGCTCAAAGCACGCGGTTTCCAGGTGTCCGACAATTGGAATGACCTCGCTAGTATGAAAGCGCCATTCGTGTTGCTGGACGACAAACACGTGGTATCGATGCAGAAAGGCCGGGGCGATTTCCTGAAAGACTCATTTCAAAAAACGCTGCAATCGCTGCAATCGAACCCGAAAGGCTTCTTCATGATGGCCGAAGGGGCGCAGGTGGATTACGGCGGCCATGCGAACATCGTGCCCTACGTGGTGACCGAGATGCTGGATTTCGATAAGCTGGTAGGAGAGGCGCTCCGCTTTGCCGATTCCAATGGCGAAACGCTCGTAATCGTCACCGCCGACCACGAAACCGGTGGCCTCACGCTCCTGGACGGTAACCTGAAAACCGGCTACGTCGACGGCCAGTTCAGCACCACCGACCACACCGGTATTATGGTTCCCGTGTTCGCCTACGGCCCGCATTCGCTGGATTTCCGGGGCGTGTACGAGAACACGGAGATTTATCAGAAGATGAGGAAGGTGTTGAAGTAGTACGCTAGTGCAAAGCTCCTGCTTTGCACACACCATTCGCAGGCCTCCGGCCGGTCAGTATCGCAAGCATGTTGCAGTATGGACCGGCCGGAGGCCTGCGAATAATAAGCACGAAGGTAGACCTTCGTGCTATTCCCTTTTTAAAAACATTTAATAACCATATTTTCCTATTTGATCCGTTTTCATGTTTACATTTGTGCAAATCTGCCATGTATCCCATTGAAGATAGACGCGTTACATAATGAAACGGAGTTGCTGACTGATATTGCAGCAGGCAGCGAAAAGGCATTTGCCACCCTGTTTCACTGGTACCGCGACAAGGTCTATTCCGCCGCATTCCGGCTTACCCATTCCAATTTTCTGGCCGAAGAGGTTGTTCAGGATGTGTTCTTGAAATTATGGGTAAAAAGGGACGTATTGCTTGAAATCGCGGGTTTCGAGGATTACCTCTTCATCATGACCCGCAACCACGTTTTTTCGGCCCTCAAACGAATGGCACGGCAGCAACAGCTTGTCGACGACCTCCAACTGGAACTGCCCGCAGGAGAAAACACAACCTACAACCGGATTCTCGACCTCGAAATAGCGGAAATCGTGCACCAGGCCGTTGAGCTTTTGCCCGCGCAGCAAAAGCAGGTTTATCTCATGAGCAAGGAGCAGGAGTTAAAGCGCGACGAAATCGCGAAAAAGCTCCGCATCTCGTCCGAAACGGTCAAAACCCACCTCGCCCGCGCATTGCGGCATATCCGCGCGTACAGCAAATTGAAGCTCGAAATCTCGATTTCATGGCTGCTGTTTTTCTTGGTAAATTAATTTTTTAACTTTTTTTAATCGCATTGTCCCCCGAAATCGTCCGGCGGAAGTCTTTACGGGTGAAAGTTGGCAAAAGCCGGCTGTAATCCTGACTACCCATGCAAAACCGACGACTGGACGACTTGTTTTTCCGGTATTGTGAGAAAAAAATTACCGACGAAGAGCGCGAGGAGCTGATGGCCATGCTGCTGTCGGACGATCACCGCGAGCAGATCAACGGGCTGATCGACCAGTTTATCCGCAGCGACGGTACGAAGCATACGCTGTCTGATGAAACGGCAGAGGATATTCTGAGCTCGATATTTTCGGCTACCGGGCGGAACGACGTCAATGAGCGTACCGACCAGGAGGCCGGCATTGGCGAGCGGGAGTTTGAGATCGGCACGGGGCGGGGGCTTGGCGTCAGCCGGTGGTTATTCAGGCTGGCGGCGGCTTCGGTGGTGCTTTTGACGATGTATGGTGGTTATCGCTGGTTCAACCGGGCGAAGCCTGTGCCGCAGGTAGCGGTGATGCATAGCGTATATGGCGACGATGTGCCCGCAGGAGGAAACCGGGCAAGCCTCACCCTCGCCGACGGGAAAACCTACGATTTGAACACGATTACCGAACGAAACCTTTTAGTGCAGCCGGGTACTACCATTGACAAGTCGAAAGGAGAGGTGATATATGGTAAAAATGAGGCCGATGAAGGGGCCACGGCCTATAATGTGCTCAGGACGCCGCTCGGAGGACAATATAAGATCGTGTTGCCCGACGGCTCGCGTGCCTGGCTCAATGCAGGGTCGAGCCTGAAATATCCTACCGCTTTTAAAGGTGACCGGCGGGATGTCGAAATGACCGGAGAAGTGTATTTTGAAATAGAACCGGATAAGACGAAGCCGTTCCTCGTGCGTGTGGCGGATAGGAATGCGGATGGCAAGGATATGGAAATCACTGTTTTAGGTACGCATTTCAATATCAGTTCCTATGGCGACGAACCTACCATGCAGACGACTTTGCTCGAAGGCTCCGTGCGGGTCGAGAAGGACGCGGTGACGAAAGTGCTCACGCCGGGCCAGCAGGCCCGTGTGGTGACGGGCGAAGCCGTGCATGATATCGCCGTTAAAACGGTTGATACCGAGAGCGTTGTGGCGTGGAAAGAAGGGCGGTTCGAGTTTAATGGCAATATCCGGGAAATTATGCGGCAGATTTCGCGCTGGTACGACCTGGATGTGAAATATGAGGGAAATGTGGAGCGAAAGTCTTTTGCGGGCACAATTTCACGCAAAAACAATGTGTCGGAAGTGCTGAAAATGCTCGAAATGACGGGCGGCATCCAGTTCCGGATCGACGACCGGAAGATTACCGTGAAAAATACAGATTGAATACCTTCAACTTAAACTACCCTTAACATGAGCCTCCTGAACTCCTCCTGAGCAGCTTACCGGAAAGGATGATGAGGAAAGAAGACCGGATGCGTTGCGACCGCACCCGGCCCGACCTGATCAGTCCTGATATCATTGGACAACGATACATTCACTTTAACCAGGCATACAAAACTATGAAATTTGTATACAAGGGCAAAACTGTCCTGTGGGGAGCGTATATGCATATCCGTTCTCGATGGGGGCAGTACGCCGTCAAACACCGAACCGACTTTGGCAAAGTCCTCCTGACGATGAAATTAACCGTGTTGATATTCCTGATTGGTACATTGCAGGTGCTGGCCGAAGACACATTCGCCCAGCAGGTATCGATCAAAAAGAAGGACGCAACTTTACTGGAAGTACTCAGAACCGTCCGGAAACAAACGGGCTTCCTGTTCATTTGCGACCTTGAAATGCTGGATCAGGCCGAAAAGGTCAATATCAATGTGACCAATGCGCCTTTGAAAGAGGTGCTGGACGCCTGCTTTGCCGGGCAGCCATTGACCTACAACATTGTCGACAAGACGATCATCGTCAAGAAAAAGCGCGAGCCGGCCCGGAAACCGAAGGAGGAGGCGAATCTGAAAGAACCCTTTTCTTTTACCTCGGACCCCGTTTTGAAGGAAAAAATGACGGAACTGATGCGCAAGAAGGTCAATCTGCAAACGATCTTCGATATCAGCGTGACGGGAAAGGTTTCCGACGAAAAGGGCGAGCCGCTCGCGGGCGTGAACGTGATCCAGAAAGGTACCCAGCGCGGTACTTCCACAAATGAGCAGGGTATTTTCAATATCGATATTACCGACGCCGACGCCGTGCTGACATTCTCGTTCGTCGGCTTCATGTCCCAGGAAGTGATCGTAGGCCGCCGGAGTCAGATCGACGTTACGCTGAAAATCGACAACAAAGCTCTGGAAGAGGTGGTAGTGGTCGGTTATGGTACACAAAAGCGTTCGGACCTGACGGGCTCGGTATCGTCGGTGAAGTCGGAGGAGATCAAAAACCTGCCGGTACGGAGCGTCAATGAAGCATTGCAGGGGCGTGCGGCGGGCGTGCAGGTGACGCGCCCGGACGGTTCACCCGGCGGTGGTTCCGACATTGTGATCCGCGGTGTAGGGTCCATCGGTGGGATGGCGCCGCTTTATATTGTGGACGGTATCAGGATGTCGGCCGGTAATAACTTCAATTTGCAGGATGTCGAATCCATTGAAATCCTGAAAGATGCGAGTGCCGCCGCGATTTACGGTGCGCAGGCGGCGGGCGGCGTGGTGCTGGTCACTACCAAACGCGGCGTGGCGGGTTCCGATAAAATGAATATCAATTTCAATGCCTATTACGGCGTGCGGAAGCCGGTGAACCTGTATTCGATGCTGAATACACCCGATTACATCAAGGCCAAGGCTGCGTCGGGCGTGAACACCGGCGGCTGGGGCGATCCCAACACGCTGCCGGACAATAATTGGGTGGACCAGATTTACCAGAACGGCAGCGACCAGAGCTATTCGTTGTCGCTTTCGGGCGCAACCCCTAAAACCAACTATTACCTCTCGGCCAACTATCAGCGCGAGGGCGGTACCATCATCGACAACTGGTTCGAGCGCTACGGTATCCGTTCCAATGCGGATTTCAAGATCAATAACCGTTTGAAGATAGGCGAGACCCTGTACGGGTGGAGTACCCGCAACAACCCGGTGCAAACCAGCACATTCCCCTTCCGCTCGGCACCGGTGATCCCGGTCTACGACCCGACCAACCCCGTAGGCGGCTGGGCGAAAACCGGGACGTTCTTCACCGGCCCCAACCTCGTGGCAAATGAGCTCATCAACCACGCGAAGAACAACCAGTACGCATTGGAGGGAAATGTTTACCTGGATTGGGAGATCATCAAAGGGTTGAACTTCCGCTCTACATTCGGGGCCTCTATTTACGCCGTAAACAACTACAAGTTCACGGAGGCGTATGATTTCGGTACGCTTAAAAACGTGAATGCATTCCTGAGCCGCGACCAGAACAACTCCCGGAACTTCACCGGAAACTTCGTACTCACATACGCCAGGGCGTTCGGGCGTCACGAGATCAAAGCGATGGCAGGCTATGAGGCCTATCAGTCCAACCTGAGCAACCTGCATGGTGAAGCCCAGGGTTTTCAGGTGATTACCTATAACCTGGGTATGACCACCAACCCGAGTACCTATAAAACCAGCGGCGGCGAGTTCCCGCAAACGCGGCTGCTCTCGCAGTTCGGGCGGATCAATTATACATTTGCCGATAAATACCTTTTCACCGCCAACGTGCGCCGCGACGGTTCCGACCGCTTCGGTCCGACCAACAAATGGGGTGTATTCCCGTCATTCTCGGTGGGCTGGAAAGTGAGTGAGGAGGCGTTCGTTAGGGATCATTTCGCACAGGTTTCGAACTTGAAAATCCGAGCAAGCTATGGTAAACTGGGTAGTACCAGCAGCATTCCGCAATACACCTACCAGGCGTCGTTCGGCGGAAGCGGCGGCACGAATATCCTCGGGCTACCCAACGGCGACCGCTCGAAAGGCTATGCGCTGACGGCCCAGCTGCCGAACCAGAATATCAAATGGGAGCAGGTGAACCAGACGGACATCGGGATCGACCTCGGCTTGTTCAAGAATGCATTGAATATCACCGCCGACTGGTACAGCCGCCAGACGCAAGATATGATCTATCAGGTGCCGGTTCCGGTTTCGGCTGGTTTCTATGGATCGAGCGTGTATACCAACATTGGCCAGATGAGCAACAAAGGGCTTGAACTGGCAGTGGACTACCGGGGTAAGGTGAGAGATTTTACCTATTCTGTAAGCGCCAATGCCGCATTTAACAAAAACCTGGTGAAACAGCTGAGCGGCACCAACAACAACCCGATCAACGACGGCGCTGCGGGCGATTACCTCGAAAGTACCGTCAGCCGCACGCAGGCGGGCAAGCCGCTGAGCCAGTATTACGGATACATTGTAGAAGGCCTGTTCCAGACCGATTCGGAAGTAGCCGCATTGAACCAGAGCGCGCAGGAAGCCGCCGCGGCCGCGGGTAAACCCACTACCGGGGTGTTCTTCCAAAACGCCGGCACCGGCGCGGGCGATCTCAAATTCCGCGATGTGAACGGCGACGGCCGCATTACCATCGACGACAAAACGTACATCGGTAACCCGTGGCCGAAAATTACCTACGGCTTTTCACTGAACCTCGGTTGGAAAGGTATCGATTTGCAGGCGATGTTCCAGGGCGTGCAAGGAGTGGATATTTTCAATGGGAACAAATATTACACCCAGTTCTTCGTCGGCGATTACAATACGACCAACGACATTTTCAAGACCTCGTTTTTCAATGGAAACGGCCTCACCGACCAACCGCGCGTGGGTACGAAAGACGCGTCGGGCAATTACGTACGCGACCCGAACTCGAACTACACCCGCATTTCATCGTTCGTGGTCGAAAACGGCTCGTTCCTGAAACTGCGCAACCTGCAAGTAGGCTACACATTGCCTTCTGCTCTGGTGAAGCAATGGAAAATGAGCGGCTTGCGGATCTATTTCCAGGCGCAGAACCTGCTCACGTTCACGGGTTACTCGGGCCTGGACCCGGAAGTGCTCGGCCGCAACGGTACCACCGCGCGCGGGCTCGACACGATTTACTCGTACCCACGCACGAGGCTGGTTTCCATGGGTATCGATCTGAATTTCTAACGGATTTTAAACAGCTGACAAGGCTATGAAAATATTACACCAATTTCTCCTGCTTTTCGTGCTTACGGGCCTGCTTTCGTGCAGCGACGACTTCGTCAATGTCGAAAACCCGGGCGCGTTGTCGCCCTCGCAGTACCCCGGCTCGGTGACCGACCTCGAACAGCTGCTGACGGGCGTATATGCCACTCAGCACGCCACAGGCCTCTACGGGCATACCATGCTGGGCAAAAACCTCTGGCTATGGGACCATACCCTGGATCTGAGCTGGCAGGGCACCCCGACGTGGATCCAGATGGGCCAGAACAACTCGCAGCCCAACGACAGCTTCCTGTACGACACCTGGCGCGAACTCTGGCGCGGCGTACAGCGCAGCAACACATTACTGGCTTCCATTGAAGCCTACCGCCAGAAAGCGCCCAACGACGCAGCGGCCATAGACCTTATCAAAGGCCAGGCGCTTTTCCTGCGTGCCTGGTACTATTTCCACCTCGTTTCGTTCTGGGGAGAGGGATTCAATGCGGCGACCGACGGTGCGAAAATGGGCGTGCCCATTATTACCGAAGTGGCTTCCGGCCTCGAAGCGACGCAGGTGCCGCGCAAAACGGTGAAGGAAGGCTGGGATTTCATCATCGGCGATCTCAAAGCGGCGGAAGGTTTGCTCAAAAGCACGAACTGGACCGGAGCTACGGACAAGCACAAAGTATCGGGCTGGGCAGTGAAGGGATTTTTGGGCAAAGTGTACGCCTACCAGGCCGATTGGGCCAATGCTAAGACCTACCTCGGCGACGTGGTGACGAATAGCGGCAAATCGCTGGTTTCGTTCGACGTGTACAAGGATATGTTCAATGGCAAGAACGAGTTTACCTCCGAATCGCTTTTCGAACTGAACCTGAATGTGGACATGACCGCCCGCGGTGGCGACGACCAGTCGATGGGTTCGAGCATCGGGATGGTGATCGCGCCTACGTATGTGAGCGACAACGGCGGGCAGGCTGCCTCGGCCTGGTCGAACGTGTTCCCGCATGCCAAAAACATTGCGCGTTTCGGGTTTAACGAAGGACATTACTTCAAACCGGGTACCACCAGCGCCAATATCGCCAATGTGGACCCTGCCTACATTACCCGTTCGCTGGAAGCGAAGAAAAAGCAGACCGTCGATCCGCGCCTATGGGTGGCTTGCTACCAGCCTTATGTCGATTCCATGATCGTGAGCGGGAAGAAACGGCCCATTTCGCATTACCTCGATATTACGGAGCTGGATATGGAGGCTTGGAGTTTCCGCAAATTCACGAATCCGAACGGCACCGAGGCGGAGATCAACATGTCGAACGGCGCCAACTTCCCGTGGCTGAGGCTGGCCGATGTATACCTGCTTTACGCGGAAACGCTCTCGCATTCGGGCGACAATGCGGGGGCTTTGGAATACATCAACAAGGTGAAACGAAGGGCTTACGGCTTGCCGGTGAATGCACCTTCGGCTTTGGATTACAAAAGCCTGACCGACCAGACGAAAGCGACCGACGCCGTGCTGAAAAACGACCCGCTCAAATACGAGCGCTGGGCCGAGCTTTTCGCCGAGGGGCACTGGTGGCTCGATGTCCGCCGCTGGCAGATCGGCGACAAGGAGGCGGCCTATTACCAGCGCATTCGGGGCGGAGCCATTCAATGGGACCCCACCGATTACGCCCAGCCAATCCCGATCAACGAAATTACCGCGAACGTGAACATGCGGCAGAATCCCGGGTATTGATCTAAACCAGTTGATATCCGATGAATCCGAACACACGGAAGCACATCGGCCGGCCGGCACGTTTCCTGTGCTGGCTGGCTACAATTGCGCTGCTATTGCCCGCACTGGCGCCCGTGGGCTTGCAATCCGACGAGCGCAATGCCGACTGGGTCGCTTACGGCGGCAACAAGGCCGGGAACCGCTATTCGCCGCTGACGCAGATCAACCCCGGCAATGTAAGCCAGCTGAAAGTGGCCTGGGAATACGACGCGTCAAAACCTGCGTCGGGTACCGCGGCGCCGCGGCGGCCCCTGGAAATACAATGCCAGCCGATCATTGTGAACGGCATCCTGTACGGTACCACGCCGCACCTGAGCCTGTTCGCCCTGAAAGCCGACACCGGCGAGGAACTTTGGCGCTTCGACCCATTCACGGGAGGTACGCCGCGTTTCCATGCCAGCAGGGGGGTGATGTTTTGGGAAGACGGCCGGGATAAAAGAATCTTCTACACAGCTGGGAACCACCTTTGCGCAGTCGATGCCGCCACTGGAAAACTCGTGCAAGGCTTCGGCGAAGGCGGCAGGGTCGACCTGAGCGAAGGGGTGACGGGCCGGCCGGGGCGTGAGAACGATAAACTGTCGGTGGATGCCACCTCGCCGGGTGTAATTTACAAGGACATACTCGTGATAGGCTCGCGGGTATCCGAGTACGGGGACGCGGCGCCCGGGCACGTACGTGCATTCGACGTGCGCACGGGAAAACTCAAATGGGCCTTTCATACCGTACCTGAACCTGGGGAGCCCGGTCACGATACCTGGCCTCGCGACGCATGGAAACGGATCGGCGGGGCCAATAACTGGGCGGGTATGGTGCTCGACGAAAAGCGCGGCGCGGTGTATTTCGGTACCGGCTCGCCGTCGGTCGATTTTTACGGGGCCGATCGCGAGGGCAAGAATTTGTACGCCAATTGCGTGATTTCGCTGAATGCGGAAACCGGGAAAATGAACTGGTATTACCAAACCGTTCATCACGACCTTTGGGACAGGGATATTTCCTGCCAACCCAACCTTTTGACCGTAAGACACCGAGGCGCGGATGGCCGGACACGAAAGATCGACGCCGTAGCGCAGGCAACCAAAGATGGCCTGCTCTTCCTGCTCGATCGTGACACGGGCAAGCCGCTGTTCCCGGTAGAAGAGCGTCCGGCATTGACTGACTACCATCTTCCGGGCGAACATCCGTGGCCCACACAGCCTTTCCCGACCAAACCGGCCCCGTTTTCGCGCCAGAATTTTACGGAGGGCGAAATCACGGACCGAACACCGGAAGCACACGCATTCGTGAAGGAAAAGTTTGGGCAAACGCGCTCCGGCAACAAGTACATGCCGCCCAGCCGGGAAGGAAGCTTATACCTGGGCATCGGCGGCGGTGCGGAATGGGGCGGTAATGCAGCCGACCCGGAGGGTATTTTGTACCAAAATGCCAACGAAATGGTATGGGACCTGAAAATGCTGGATTACAACGGAAAGGGCGGTAATGCCGCGCGGCAAGCCGCATCGCCCGGGCAGGCCGTGTATATGCGCAACTGTGCCGCCTGCCATCGCGCCGACCGCCAGGGGAGCGGTCAGGAATACCCAAGCCTCGTACAGATCGGCGGCAGAATGCAAAAGGACGAAATCGCGAACATCATCAAGAGCGGGCGTGGCCGCATGCCGTCTTTCCAGCATATTTCCGACAAGGAGCGCGAAGAGCTGGTCGCATTCCTGGTGAATCCGGAGCAAAAGGCGGCATCGGACAGCCATAGCGCGAGCGAAGCGCCGGAGGAGGCAAAATCTGCATTTCCGTATATTCCGCCTTACATCAATAACGGCTGGACGCGGTTCTTCGACCCTGACGGGTACCCGGCCATCAAACCACCCTGGGGTTCGCTCAATGCTATCGATCTCAATACTGGCGAATACCTCTGGCGCGTGCCGCTCGGCGAGTTTCCGGAGCTGACGAACAAGGGCGTTCCCATTACCGGTACCGAAAACTACGGCGGGCCGATTGTAACGGCAGGAGGGCTGGTGTTCATCGCTGGCACGAAAGACGAGAAAATCCGCGCATTCGATCGTAAAACGGGGAAAACCGTTTGGGAATACCAACTACCCGCGGGCGGTTTCGCTACCCCGGCCACCTACATGGTGAATGGCCGGCAATATGTGGTAATCGCAGCGGGAGGTGCCAAAAACGGCCACAAACCCGGTGGTAAGTACATCGCATTCGCATTGACCCAATGACTATTCCTAACCCCTTAACCGCCCTAAACAGTTAAAATCAATCATTCCTAATCCAAAACATTTATGAACCAAAATACCCCTGAGCCCCACCAGAACCGCCGTGACGCTTTGAAAATGCTGGGAGCCGGATCGGCCGTCGGCTTGCTTGGTATGCTGGGCTCCGCAGACCGGGCCTATGCGCGCGAGCGTTACACGCAACCCGCCTACGCGAAAGGCATGGCTCCGGTGAAAATCAAAAGTGTGAAAGCCATTGCTACCGCGCCGCAGGGCTCCAATCTGATCGTCGTAAAAGTGGAAACGACAGAGCCCGGTCTGTATGGCCTCGGGTGCGCGACTTTCACCCAACGCGCCTTCGCGGTCGTGACGGCGATCGATACCTATTTGAATGAATTCTGCGTAGGGAAGGATGTCGACAATATCGAAGACATGTGGCATTCGACCTACGTGAGCTCCTACTGGCGCAATGGCCCTGTGCTGAACAATGCGCTGAGCGGGCTGGACGAGGCACTTTGGGACATTAAGGGCAAGCGTGCCGGTATGCCGGTGTACCAGCTGCTGGGCGGGAAGGCCCGTTTCGCGGTTCCCTGCTACACGCATGCCAACGGCAACACGCCCGAAGCCGTGGCCGACGACGTGCAGCGCATTATTGACCGCGGGTTCAAATACATCCGCATTCAGCAGGGCGGCTACGGCGCGGTAGGGGCCACCGAGCAGAAGCCGGATTTCAAAGCGGCCGGTTTTGGCGGGGCTACCGATAACTACATGAATGAGCGGGCGTATCTGAAATCGGTACCGAAGCTTTTTGAAGCGGTGCGTAAGCGCTGCGGCGAGGATATCGAGCTCCTGCACGACATCCACGAGCGCGTGCAGCCGATGGACGCCATCAATATGATCAAAGCATTGGAAGAATACCGGCCGTTCTTCATCGAGGACCCTTTTTCGCCCGAAAACATGGGCTGGTTCCGCCAGCTGCGGCAAAGTACGACGGTGCCTATTGCCATGGGCGAGCTGTTCAACAACGTGAATGAGTTTCGCGACCCGATGGCCAATCAGTGGTTCGATTACATTCGTTGCCACGTGTCCCAGATCGGCGGTATTACGCCTGCCATGAAAGTGGCACGGCTAGGGGAGTGGTTCAACGTCAAAACGGCCTGGCACGGTCCCGGCGACGTTTCGCCGGTAGGGCACGCGGCACACGCCCACATCGACCTCGCCGTCTGGAATTTCGGCATTCAGGAAGCCGTGAGTTTCAACGAAAAGACGCAGGCGATTTTCAAGGGCTGCCCCACCATGAAGGACGGCTACATGTCGGTGAACGAAGTGCCGGGGCTGGGCGTGGATATTGATGAAAAAGAAGCGGCCAAGTACCCGATCACGAGCAAATCCAACTGGCAGGTTCGTAAATTTGACGGTACGAGCATTCGGCCGTAGGTATGTAACATTTTTTCGATGAAGCGTCAGTCTGTTTTTAAAATTATTGCCGCATTGTTGCCCTTTCTCGTACTGCTGGTGCTGGAAGGGGCATTGCGGTTGTTTGGCTACGGGCATGATCTGGCGGTTTTCACGGAAGACCCGGCCCGGAAAGGGTACCTCGTATTGAATCCCCATGCGTCGAAACGCTATTTCGCCAACCAGCAGAATGCAACTTATGGCAACGCGGAGCCATTTACCGCGAAAAAAGCGCCGGGCGTGTTCCGCATATTCGTGCTGGGCGAATCGACGACGATCGGCTATCCCTACATGAACAACGGCTCGTTCCATCGCTGGCTGCAATACCGGCTGTCACAGACCTACCCCGGACGCGATTTCGAGGTGATCAACCTTTCGTTCACTGCCGTTAATTCCTACACCGTGCTCGATTTCGGTAAAGCCGTGTTGGATTATGAGCCGGATGCCGTGCTGGTGTATACCGGCCATAATGAGTATTACGGGGCCATGGGCGTTGCCGCGACCAAGGGGATCGGACATAACCGGATGCTGGCGCGTTGGCTGATGAACCTCCGCGGCTGGCGGCTGACCCAGCTAATGGCTTCCCTGAGCGACAAGGCCGCCGGGCTGATTTCGGGCGAAAAAGTCGATTTGCGGGAGAACCTCATGAAGCGCATGGCGACGGACGAACAGATCGCATTCGGCTCGGATGCTTACCAGGCGGGGCTCGATCAGTTCAGGGCTAATATGGATGAACTCGCCCTGGCAACCAGTGCCAGAGGGATACCGCTGCTGATCAGTAACCTGGTAAGCAATGAAAAGGATCTGAAACCCTTTATCAGCATTCCGGATGGGCAGGGGAAATCGGCGGATACCCATTATCAATCAGGCATCCGTTTGTATAAAACAGGTAATTACAATGCTGCCAAGAAGGAACTTGTGCGCGCGAAGGAGCTTGATGCATTGCGTTTCCGGGCGCCGGAGGCATTGAATACCTTGCTCACGGACATCGCACACGCACATGAGGGCGTAACGCTCGTGGATGCGCGGGCACTTTTCGAGAGCAGGTCTGCCGGGTACATTCTGGGGAAGGAAACGCTGCTGGAACACGTACACCCCAATTTATACGGTTATGCATTGCTTTCGGAAGCGTTTTATCAATCACTCCGAAAAGCAGGACTGTTGCCTGCCCCATCCGCTGAAATGCCATTTGAAGTATTGCAAAAACAAATGCCTATCACGCAGGTAGATTCATTGAAAGGAGCATATGAAATGATGATCCTGCAAGAAGGCTGGCCGTTCAATATCCCGATGCCCGCGGATGAAAAACGTGCGAAAACGGAAGAGGAGCAGCTGGCGGGGGCATTGGTGGTCAAGCAAATCTCCTGGCGCGACGCCATGGCACGCCTCCAACAGCATTATGCCGCCGCCCGGGATACCGCCGGGATGCTCCGCGTTACCGAAGCGCTGGCCCTGGACGACCGATTGAACGTCGTGCATTTCGACAATGCCGGAAAGCTCAGTATAGCACTCGGTTTGAACAGGCAGGCGGTCAACTACCTTTCGAAAGCATTCCGTATGGAGAACAGTTTCGAGCGCGCGCGGATGCTTTTTGTCATACTCCTCAAAATGGACCAGCCGGCGGAAGCATTGCCGTATGTGAGCTACGCCGCTGCCCACAATACCTCGCGATTTAATCTGAATGAGCTCCTTTCGTTCGTGGAGCGGCAGGTGGAAGCAAAAAAGCGGCGCTAACGCCGCTCGTGCAAATCTCCTGTAACGCTGGTGCAAAGCGAGAGCTTCACGCCATCATTTGTGAAGGGTGCTGAAAAACGATATTTCGCCGTCGGTTTTAACCATTAACACATCGGCTTCTTTGCCTTTGGAAACGGTGACGAAATAGTGGTCTGCGTCGTCGAACTGGGTGCCGTAGAGGAGCATGTTGGTGTCGTTGTTTTCGTTGTCTTTGTATTCTACCACCGCACCGATCGCATAGCCTTTAAATTGTTTCTGGATCTCTTTTTGTGCTTTGGCAGGTACGTCGGCGAATTTTTTATCGGCAGTGGTACCAACAAGGATGAAGTGGTTGTCGTAGTAGGCGGTTTGTTGCTGGCCGTCTTTGGTGAAAGTCACCTCGTCGAATTGCGGGCCTCTAACCCATTTGGCGTCGCTTACCTGACCGAAATCTGCGTAGAAGCTGTCTTTTGAGCGGGAGCTTACTTCGTGGCGTGCTTCGGCGTGTTTTTCGGCGCGGTGTTCTTTTCTGACGTCTTTGGCAAGGGTTTGTGCCTGAGCTCCTGTGATGGCCAATGCGGCGATAATAGCGGATGTGATGAAAGTTTTCATTGTGATGCTATGTTTTTTGGTGATTGATCGTTTGAATGATCCAAAACTACCTGGTGCGGCCAACCTGGGAAACAGCGCGTGGGCAGAAGGGCAGAAACTGTCGGTGAAAAGGACAAAAGTGTCTTTGTGATTTCTTTTCGCTACATTGGTTTTCGCATTCCTCCCACCAAACCGGACCGTTAATGATGAATTGCCTGGTGATCGACGACAACATCATTGCCCGCACCACATTGAAGCAGCTCGTGAAGTACGACAAAGAGCTGGTGCTCGTGGGCGAATGCGACAATGCCATGGACGCCTATCGCCGGATCATGGACGAGCAGGTGGACCTGCTGCTGCTCGATATTGAAATGGAAGGAATGACGGGCATCGAGCTGGTGAAAAGTCTGGGCAGTAAAAACCCGGTAATCATATTCACTACTTCCAAAAAGGAGTACGCCGCGGAGGCGTTCGAGCTGAATGTGGCCGATTACATCACCAAACCGGTAACGCCCGCCCGTTTTTTACAGGCCATTGAAAAGGCCCGCGAGATTTTCAGGAGCAAAAAACAGGAGGTGAAAATGGAGGACGAGAGTTTTCTCTTTATCAGGGACTCGAATATCGTCCGCCGCCTCAAAATCGGAGACATATTGTATGCCGAGGCTATGGGGGATTATGTCAAACTGTATACCCTCGAAAAATTTTACTCGGTGCATACTTCCCTGAAAGACGTGGAAGCGAAGCTCCCGGAGTCGAAATTCCTGCGGGTACACCGCTCGTTCATCATCCAGGTAGGCAAAATCGACACGATAGAAGGTGGCACGCTTATTATCAACAAGAAAATGGTGCCCGTGGCCGATACCTACCGTGCGGCATTGAACCGCAGGTTAAATGTGTTGTGATATTGAAAAACTGATCCATGAGAGTCCGCACGCTTGTTATTTACATTACCATCGGCTTCGTAGCTGCGGTGCTGGCATTGATAGCGGTACAATACATGACGCGGCGGAACCTGGAAGAGCTGATCGGTGCGAACGAAAGCCTGCTCGACGAGTACCGCATGAGCAGCGGGCTTTCACATCAGGCGGATAGCACCAGTCGCGCGGCGCTGGCTGTGAAAATAAATGTGGTAGACCAAAGCGGGCAGCGGGTTTTGCGCTGGAATTTGTACCTGACCGTGGGCGTACTGGCGTTGCTGACGGCCGTTTTCGCGATCATTATCGGGCGCATGAAGAAGCAGGCGGAGCTGATCGGCCAGCTCAATACGAGCGAAAGGAAACTGAAAGAAGCCGTGCTCGTGAAAGAGAACTTTCTGGCGAATATGAGCCACGAGATCCGAACGCCATTAAATGCGATCTTAGGATACACCCATCTCCTCCAAAAGAAAAAGCTTGACGCCGATACCCGCTTGCATATCAGCACGGTACAGCAATCCGGAGAAACGCTGCTGGCGATCGTGAACGATATCCTCGATTTATCCAAAATAGAATCGGGTATGATGCGGATCGAGCACGTGCCGTTCGACCCCGGGGCACTGGTGCATTCGGTAGCGACGATGTTTCACCACCGTTCGGCGGAAAAGCATGTGCCGCTGGTCGTGTCGTTTGACCCCGCAATCCCCGAAACGATCGTAGGCGACCCCACCAGGCTGACGCAGATTCTGGTCAACCTGGTCAGTAATGCATTCAAATTCACGGAAAAAGGGGAGATAAAACTTCAAGTTACAATGACCGGTGGCGACGGCGACGGGATCGAACTTACGTTCGGCGTGACCGACACCGGGATTGGTATCGACAATGAGCGGCTCGAAACGATTTTTGAACGATTCCGGCAGGCCGAGGATTCCACAACGCGGCAATTTGGAGGGACCGGCCTCGGCTTGTCTATCGTGCGCGATCTCGTGCATTTGCAGGACGGGCATATCGCATTGTCGAGCAAGCCGGGAGAGGGCACGGCGGTGAAGGTCACGATTCCGTACCGGACCGCTATGCTGAGCGAGTTGTCCCGGGCAGGTATTCGCGGACAAGCGCAGCACCCGCAGCGGCCCGGATTACGTGTGCTGATCGCCGAGGACCATGTCATCAACCAGGGATTAATGATACGGCTGATGGAAGAACGGGGTATCGTGGGCCACCTGGCAGGCAATGGCCACGAGGCCATCGAAATGCTTCGCAATGCTTCTTTCGATCTGGTGTTTATGGATATTCAAATGCCGGGAATGGACGGTTACACGGCTACGCGCGTCATACGTGAGGAACTGAAACTAACGATTCCCGTCATCGCCATGACAGCCCATGCGATGGAAGGAGAAAAAGAAAAATGCATCCGCCTAGGGATGAACGACCACATTGCCAAGCCGGTCAGGGAGAGCGAGCTGGACAGGGTATTGGCCAGCTATACCAAACCCGTTTCAGGGAAAAACTCATCGGCTAATGCGTTCAGGGTGATCGACCTGAACTACATGCGGGAGATCAGCCATGGCGACGCCGGGTACGAGAAAGTCGTCACCGAACAATTCCTCCACATCATGCCACGGGAGTTGGAAGCATTATCGACCGCGGCCGGGAAGCAAGACCGCAGCGAAGTCCGTCGCATTGCCCACGGAATCAAAACGACGATTTCGATCATGGGGCTGAATGCCTTGCTCGACGAACCATTGGATATTCTCGAAAATAAAACCCTGAACAAGGAACAAATGGCTGTCCCGGTAGAGCAAGTGCTGGGCATTTGCAAGGAGGCATTGGGAGAGGCAGGGATTTTTTACCGGCAGTTTCAGAAGGAGTAAACAAGTCTCATCGGTTACATCATTTTACTTTGATTATATTGTACCGAAACTTGAACGGCCTATGCTATCCGACAAACGATTCCTGTGTTTCCTTTTCATGTTATGGTCGATCGGCGTGAAAGCCCAGATCCGGTTTGAAAAGGGTTATTTTGTCAACAACGACAATGTGAAAACCGTGTGCAGTATCCGCAACGTGGATTGGGACAACAACCCGGCGTCGTTCCGCTATCAGTTGCCGGGGAGTAACGAGGTGCTCGAAGGTACCTTGCAGGACTGCAAAGCCTTTGGAATCGATGGAGGTAACGCGTATGTGCGGGCCTTCGTGAAGGTGGATCAGAGCTCTACCGATGTGAGCAGGCTCTCCAATGGCCGCAATCCGGAATGGATGGAACAGCTGGTATTCCTGAAAACGCTGGTGGAAGGGGAAGCGAAGCTTTTACAATACAAGCAGGGCGAAATCAGCCAGTTTTACTATCAAAAGGCAGATTCTCTCTACACACCCCTGATTTTCAAAAGGTATATCGATGGCAATGGCCAGCGGGCGATCAATTTTGGCTTCCGCCAGCAGTTGCTGAACGAGTTTTCATGCGAAGGCATTACACAGCTCCAAATAGAACGTACCAGTTACCGGGAAAGTGATCTGGCGGCCTATTTCGGGCGATACAATGCCTGCAAGCATCCGAGCGGGCAAGGAGGTGTAAAAAGGGCCCAGCGGAATGTCTTTAATGTAAAAATTACCCCCGGCGTGGACATGAGTTTGCTATCGACATCGCAATTTACGAGGACCAAAGACGGCAAATACGAGGGAAGCGCTGCCGGTGTGCGGGTGGGTGCCGAGGTGGAATATTTTGCACCATTCCATAAAAACAAATGGTCTATTTTCGCCGAACCGAGCTTTCAGGCCCACAATTTTGCGCTCCGGGTGGTATCAACGAATGTGGATGCGGATTTCTGGACGATCGAGGTGCCTGTTGGTATCCGGCATCATTTCTATCTTTCAGAAAAGACCAAAATATTTGTGAATGTGTTCTATTCCAGGAAAATAAAGGAGGCCGCGATGGCGAAGGAAGACGATAATACCGATTATCGCGTCACGGCGAATTCCGGTTTCGGAGGGGGAGCTGGTGTGGCATATGGTCCTTTTAGCCTCGAAGCGCGCTATTATATGCAGCGGAGCCTGTACACATACCGTATCCACATCGATATGGAGTACAGTAAAGCTTCCTTGATCCTGGGGTACCGGCTTTTTAAGAAATAATCCCGTGAACGGTTTTCGTTGTTGAGGGCCGTGCTGCAACATTCCCAATCCCCGATGGTAGAACCACCGGGGATCGGCGCTTTTAACCCATATCATCTCCTGAACCCCCGCATGAAGCCGCAACTCGCACAGGTACGCTGGTACCGGATTATCCCTGTTGTTTTTGTCACGTACAGTCTTGCATACCTCGATCGCGCCAATTTCGGGTTCGCCGTCGCGGGTGGAATGGCCGACGACCTCCATATCGACCCGAATACCTCGACGCTGCTGAGCTCGCTGTTCTTTCTGGGGTACTTCTTTTTCCAGATCCCGGGGGCGCACTATGCGGCTACGCGTACGGCCAAGAAGCTGATATTCATTTCGCTAATCCTCTGGGGCGGGCTCGCCGCGGCTACGGGGATGGTCAATAACGCGACGGTGCTGATTGTGATCCGCTTCATGCTTGGGGTGGTAGAAAGCGCGGTAATGCCCGCCATGCTGATCCTTTTGAGCCAATGGTTTACCAAAGAAGAACGCTCGCGTGCCAATACATTCCTGATTTTAGGTAACCCGGTAACCGTGTTGTGGATGTCGGTACTGTCCGGGTACCTGATCGACTCGCTGGGCTGGCGTTGGATGTTCATCATCCAGGGCGCACCCGGCATTGTGTGGGCGTTCATCTGGTGGAAGCTCATCGACGAGCGGCCTATGCAGGCCGACTGGCTTACCGAGGAAGAAAAAATAGCCGTTGAGGAGAAACTGAAAGCGGAACAGGCGGGTATTAAACCGGTCAAAAACTACGCGGAGGCATTCAAATCCACGAAAGTAATCCTGCTTTGCCTGCAATACCTGCTGTGGAGTGTGGGCGTATACGGGTTTGTGATGTGGCTGCCGTCGATCATCAAAGCGGCTCCGAATATGAATATGGTCACCACGGGGTGGCTGTCGGCGGTGCCATATGTATTTGCGGTCGTGGGGATGCTCGCGGCGTCTTATTTTTCGGATAAAACCGGTAACCGGAAGGTGTTCGTCTGGCCGTTTTTGCTGATTGCCGCGGTGTGCCTGTATGCGGCGGTGTGGATCGGGACGGAGCAGTTCTGGCTCGCTTATGCATTGCTGGTGGTTGCGGGAGGGGCACTCTATACTCCATACGGCCCGTTTTTCGCGGCCATCGCGGAGATATTGCCTAAGAATGTGATCGGCGGGGCCATCGGGCTGATCAACAGCCTGGGCGCATTGGGTTCTTTTGCAGGGTCCTACCTGGTAGGCTACCTCAATAGCGAAACGGGGAATTTCAATGCGTCTTATACCTTGATGGCCGGGGCGCTGGTATTGGCCACGGTGATTACGATTGCCGTGATACCCGCTCCCAAGGTTTCGCAACCGGTGCCGGAGGAAGTCTGACGCTCGAATTTTGTGTAACGGGCGGTTAAGTTCGACGGCTTTGGGTCTTTGTATGCTATTCAAGTACTCTGCCAAACACTTAACCCAAGGTAAATGAGCAATTTTAGACTGCCGGGGCTTCCGGTTTGTGTTTTTCTGTTTTTACTAACCCTCGTCTACGGACCTACCCATGCCCAGAACAAAAGCCCGAATCTGCTGAAAGACGGCGACCGGGTCGTTTTTCTGGGGAACTCCATTTTTGAGAACGAATTCCAGTACGGTTACCTGGAACTGGCCCTCACCACCCGTTTTGCCGATAAGGGTATTACATTCCGCAACCTCGGCTGGACCGGCGACAACGTCTGGGGCGAGGCGCGCAGCACTTACACCAACCCGCCGACACCGTACGAGCATTTGATGGAGGACATTACCCATGCCGCACCGAGCGTCGTGTTCCTCGCATACGGGGGCGTGGAGGCGCAGGAAGGCCAGGCCGGCGTAGCGCATTTCAAGGATGGTTTGAATAAACTCATTGATAAGATAGAATCGTTAGGTGCAAGGACTGTACTGCTTTCCACGATCCCGGTGGTTTCGTCCGATACCTCGCAGCATATCGACGCGCGCAATGCGGACCTTGAATTGTATTCCAAAGCAATTGCCGACGTGGCTAGTCAGCGTGGCAAGCAGTTTATCGATATTTACAATCCTGTACTGAATACGAGCAAGAAGGCGGATATCATCGAAAATACCGTCCATTTGAACGAAACCGGCTACTACTATCTCGCCGATGTGCTGGGAAAAGCATTAGGCGTGCCTAACGACCGGGTGACATCGACGATCACGATCGCTAAGCCCACCCCGTATTCTTCCAATGTCAAAATTCAGACGGACAGCAAGGAAAACAATGTGTTAGTGCGGTTTGTAGTCACGGATAAACACCTTCCATTGCCGTTTCCGCAGGCGAGCAGCTGGGTAGGGAACGAAGCCAATGTAGTGCGGATCGTCGGTTTGAAAAAAGGGTACTACACGCTGACGGCCGGTAACGAACAGGTTGTTACCGCGTCTGCGAAAGAGTGGGAGAAGGGCGTGGAGATCAAGCAAGGGCCGCAATTTGAGCAATCGGCGCGCATCCGCGAGATGATTATCCGTAAAAACGAGCTGCATTTCTTCCAGTACCGGCCATTGAACCAGACTTACATCGTAGGTTTCCGCAGGTACGAGCAGGGCCGCCACGTGAAGGGACTGGAAGAACAGAATATCCTCATCAAGTGGCTCGAAGGCCAGATTATCCTTCATGCCGAGCCTAAGGAAGTGGTGTATGAGCTGCGTAAGCTGGATTAACCCAAAACTGATATCAGAACATTAATACGGCGGACATCCGACCGCCGATAGTTATATATGAAAAAACTATTCTACGGAGCGTTGCTCCTTCCCATGGTGCTGCTAACCTCCTCGACAGAGCCCGAGCAGCATCCCTTTAACCTCGACCCTGACGTTGAAAAGGAATTGAAATCGTTCAAAGTCGCGGAGGGTTTCGAGGTAACACTATTTGCCGCCGACCCGATGGTGGCCAAGCCGATCCAGATGAACTGGGACACCGAGGGCCGCCTCTGGGTGGTAAGCAGTACGGTATACCCGCATTTGAAAACCGGGGAATCGGCGAATGACAAGATATTTGTCCTCGAAGACACGGACGGCGATGGCAAGGCCGATAAATCGACCGTTTTTGCCGAAGGATTGATCCAGCCCACCGGTATCCTGCCCGGTGACGGGGGCTGCTATGTGGCGAACTCCACCGAAATCCTGCATTTCGCGGACACGGATGGCGACGGAAAAGCCGATAAAAAGCGCCGCATTCTGAGTGGTTTCGGAACCGGCGATACGCACCATTTGATCCACACGTTCCGCTGGGGACCCGAGGGCCGGATGTATTTCAACCAGTCGATCTACATTTACAGCCACGTGGAAACGCCGTTCGGTATCAAGCGTCTCGAAGGCGGCGGCGTTTGGCAGCTCAACACGCGCAACCTGGATATGGAGGTGTACGCACGCGGGCTTGTGAACCCGTGGGGCTTGCAGTTCGACCGTTGGGGGCAGTCGTTCCTGACCGACGGCGCGGGTGGCGAGGGTATTAACTACGCATTTCCCGGCGCGACGTTCGTGACGGCACCGGGCGCGGCACGCATTCTCCGCGGACTGAACCCCGGTCAACCGAAGCACAGTGGTCTCGACGTGGTTTCCGGCGGGCACTTGCCCGATGCATGGCAGGGCCGCATGATCACCAACGACTTCCGCGCCAACCGCATCAACAGCTTCAAACTGGAAGAGCAGGGTAGTGGTTACGTGTCGAAACAGACCGACGACCTGATGTGGTCCGACAATGTGGCCTTCCGTCCGGTGGATATTAATGTAGGTCCGGATGGCGCCATTTACGTGGCCGACTGGTATAACCCCATTATCCAGCACGGCGAAGTCGATTTCCACGATCCCCGCCGCGACCAGCAGCACGGCCGCATCTGGCGTATTGTGGCCAAGAACCGCCCTTTGGTGAAAAAGCCGCAACTCGCCACAGCCAGCGCTACCGAATTGCTCGAATCATTGAAACTACCGGAAGATTGGACGCGCCTGCAAGCGAAGCAGGTACTTAAAGCGCGTGGCGCGAAAGAGGTCCTGCCCGCGCTGGACAAATGGGTAGCAGGTTTGGACAAAAATGACGCGAAATACGAACATAATTTACTCGAAGCATTGTGGGTGTACCAAACCCTGGAAACCGTCAATGAGCCGGTGCTGCTCAATTTGCTGAATGCGAAAAGCCATAACGTGCGCGCCGCCGCATTGCGTGCATTGGCGCTTTGGTATCCGAAGGTTTCGAACACTCCGGCACTACTGGCCAAAGCGGTGGGCGATTCGCACCCGCAGGTGCGCCTGGAAGCCGTAATCGCATTGCGTAAAACCAAAACGCCGGAAGCTGCGAGGACTGCGCTGACCGTGCTGGATGCGCAAATGGACGAATTCCTGGATTTCGCATTGTGGCAAACGGTGCGTGAATTGGAGCCTGTATGGCTGCCTAAGCTGAAAACCGACGCGAACCTGCTCGGCGATGCTAAAAAGACTGCCTACGCATTGAAATCGGCCACCGGTGCCGATGCCGCCACTTTGCTGACCGCATTGTACCAGAAGGGTCAGGTGCCGGACGACTACCAGAAAGATGTACTTGCGTCCATCGCACGCCTCGGCCAGCCCGCCGACCTCAATATTTTGCTGGACCTGGCTGTGCAGAACAACAATAAAAATGCGGCCGCTCAGCTCGCCGCGCTCGAAGAAGCCGGTAACCAGCGGCACGTAGCACCCAACAAGAATCCGGAGCGTATTGCCTCGTTAATTGGCAATGAGGATGAAGCTATCGGCCTGAGCGCGGTTCGGCTTATCGGGCTTTGGAAACTGTCGGCATTGAACGAACGCCTCACAGGCCTCATCCAGAGCGGTAACCCGGCTACCAAAAAGGCGGCATTGGGTGCATTGGGCGCGATTGATAAAACCAAGGCACTGCAAATGGTGACTGACCTGGCCGGGCCCAAGAACACACCGGAAGTACGCATTATTGCCGCTGCTCAACTCGCTTCGCTGGACGAGAAGGAAGGTGCGCGGGTAAGTGCCGAACTCATGCGGGCATTACCTGCCGATACGGACATGTCGGATTTGTTCCTAGCGTTCATCCCGTCGAATCCCGGCTCGGCTGCACTGGCGGAGGCTATTGCTGCGAAGAAAATCCCGGAAGCCGTAGCCAAACGCGGACGGGTGCTCGTACAGCAGCGTGCCGGCTGGACACGCCAGAGCATCGACGAGATCGCCGCGTTGAAAAAGGCCCTGGAAGCATCCGGTGGCTCATTGCCGGCGCCTAAAATGCCGCAGGACCTCGACGATAAGACCATAGAAGGATTGGCCAAACTGGCACGCGAAAAAGGCGATGCTGGCAAGGGAGAGCTTATTTTCCGGAAGGCGGAATCGAGCTGTACGACCTGCCATGCGATCGGCGGCGCAGGTGGATTGATAGGCCCCGATTTGAGCAGCCTTGGTACCAGTTCGCCAGCGGAAACCATTATCCGCTCGATTCTGTACCCAAGCGCTTCGATCAAAGAAGGTTACGACCTGAAACGCGTGGTGAAAAAGGACGGCTCCGAACTGATGGGCTATCTCGCCTCGGACGGTGCCAACGACATCGTGATTCGCGACGTAACCGGCAAAGAAGTATCCATTGCCAAAAGCCAGGTGCAGGTGATGGAGAAAGTCCCCGGCTCGCTCATGCCTCCCGGCCTCACCGCCAGCCTCGACCGGGACCAGTTCGTAAACCTCGTCGCATTCCTGACCAAACTCGGCGAACCGGGCGATTTCCGCGTACCCGCGACGCGCTACGTACGCAGGTGGGAGAGTATCGAACTGAGCAAGGACCTCGCCACTAAATTCTCCATGGATGGCGGGCCCGTTATTGCCGGCAAAGGCGCGAAAGTGACGTCTGCCCCGGTATACAGCAAAGTCTCCGGTGAACTGCCCGTGGACGACCTCGCCGAAATGCAAAACAGCGCAGGCAAATCATTCAGCATTATCCGTTTCGAAGTAGAAGCATTAACCAAAGGCCCCGTAACCTTCGCCCTGAATAACCCGCGCGGCGTTACGGCTTACAACGGCAGCAAAGCCCTGAAAGTCACCGACGGCACCATCACCGCCGACCTTTCGCAAGGTATTCAGCCTATCACACTGGTCCTCGACCGGAACGTGGTGAAAGACGGATTGAAAGTCGAGTTGAAAGATATCACCGGCGGCGCGCAGACGCGACTGAAAGTGGGGCGGTAGTCTTTTGGAATGTTATTGAAATGTAGATGCAGCCGGCTTCGTAAGAGCCGGCTGTTTTTTGTTAGCTATCAATGCGACCATTTTATCGGTCGATTTTTACAGCAAATGGTTTTTGCTAGCATTAAAATGGTGTTGATTTTAATGCTAGCTCCGATTTTGACATTAAAACAGCCCTTTGAATTTTAGAAGTAACCCAATCTAACTTGTGCGAATCAGTAAATTTCCTGCCCCGCTTGTTTTATCTACATATTTCCATCTTTACCCAAATTACAATCATGCTCAAAAAATTACTGGCCCTGTCTCTTCTGATCGGAAGCGCGGTTACGGCACATGCGCAGCAGTTTAAGGCCTTGCTTTTTACTAAAACTGCGGGTTTTCACCATGTTTCCATCCACGAAGGTGTGACGGGGATCAGGAACCTGGCTTCGAGGCATAATTTCTCGGTCGACTGGCAGGAGAATGCCGATGTTTTCAACGACAAAAGTCTGGCCAACTATTCGGTGGTGATCTTCCTGAACACGACCGGCGATATCCTGAACGACACGCAGCAGGCGGCCCTCGAAAAATACATCAAGAGCGGAAAAGGCTGGGTAGGCATCCACGCGGCGGCCGACACCGAGTACGACTGGCCTTGGTATGGTAAGCTGGTAGGGGCTTATTTCAAAACCCACCCAGCTCAGCAAACCGCTTTCCTGGATGTGAAAGACAGCAATTTCCCCGGCCTCGAACGCTTTCCGAAGCGCATGCTCTGGACGGACGAATGGTATGAATACAAAAAGCCGCTCAACGCCGACGACCTGAAAGTGCTCATTAACCTCGATGAAAAGACATACGATCCTAAAACCAACCAGGGCAATGGCATGGGAGAGCACCCGATCGCCTGGTACCACAATTTTGACGGCGGCCGCGCATTCTACACCGGCCTGGGGCATATCGGTTTGGTTTACTCCGATCAGTCGTTCCTGGATCACCTGTATGGTGGTATTTACTGGGCAGCGACGGGGAAGGGCGTTAAATAGGCGGTTGGGGGAGCCGGGCCAATTGGAGGGCCACAGCGTGGCCTCCTGTTTGTAGCAACAGGCAATTTTAAAACGATTCAGCTCCGTAGGAGCTTCCTGATCCGCAATGGTCAAGGAAGCTCCTACGGAGCTGAAATGCGTTTAACAGATTCCGTTTGCTATAAACGGGCAACCGCTCTGCGGTTTACTTTTGAGAAAACAGTTTGATCGTGTAGTCGAGCAATGCGGTATCGCCGATTTTCCCGTGACCCGGGATCACCACTTTTGCGTCCGGGTATTGCGTTTTGATTTTTGCTACCGTGGCGGGCCATGCTTCTATATTCGCATCGGCCAGGTTACCTTTCGTTGCGTCTACTTCCTTGATCAGGCAGCCGCCGAACATGACTTTTTCACTCGGGAAATAGCCGATGATATTGTCGCGCGTATGGCCTTCACCGTAGAATGCGGCAACCACTGCTTTTTTGCCTACTTTCAGGTCGAGCTTGTTGTCGAAACCCTTCTGAGGCACCGGGAATTTGTGTTCCTTGTCGAATGCTATCGTCTTGTTTGTCGCATAGGACGGAATGCCGTGGTCATGAAATGCCTTCAATCCACCCACACAATCCTCGTGGAAGTGGGTAGCAATAACCGCTTTTACTTTGCACTTCAAACTATCGGCGATCCACCGGATCACCTTTTCGGACGTCGCATCGTCCACCGGCGTGTCAAAAATCACAGCTTCCCCGCCATCGAAAACGATGAGACCGTTGCAGGGGACTTTTCCGAAAGTTTCAGTTTGGAGGTAGGTAAGATGGGTGTAAGCGTGGTCGCTGATTTTCTGAATTTCAAGGTCGTCTGTTTTGAAGCTTTTGTCGGGTGTCTGTGCTTGCGCGAGCGTGCATACACACAGGAACAGGCAGGTGAGAATGTGTTTTTTCATGCGTTGGTTGGTGAACAGAAGTGATTGGTAAAAGTGGGCGGCAAGATAGAGGAAATTGGCATTTTTTGGTACATTACGTCAAAAAGCCATATCCGATGCAAACACTCGCTACCATCCTCGTCGCCCTCGTTGCCCTGGAACACCTTTACATTCTGTACATAGAAATGTTTGCCTGGGAAACCAAGGGCAAGGAAACCTTTAAAGGCTCACTTGCACCCGAGCTCTTCAAACCTACCAAAACCCTTGCGGCCAATCAGGGGCTCTATAATGGCTTCCTCGCCGCGGGGCTGATCTGGTCGTTGTTGATTGAGGATCACCATTGGAAGTTGTATGTCGGGGTGTTCTTTTTGTGTTGTGTGATTGTGGCAGGAATTTACGGGGCTTTGACGGCTAGTAAGAAGATATTTTTTGTGCAAGCGTTGCCGGCGATTGTGGCGTTGGTGGTGCTGCATTTGTGAGAGTGGACCATTGGCGGGATCTCAATCAAATCCCGCTAATGATGTGTCTGAAATCAATGTATAATCCTCAGCCCCATCCCATACGAATCCCCTTCGCCGCGTACGAGCTTGAAATGTGTAATCAATATCACTGCGGTGTTCAGGAATGATAGTGAAAACAACACGCAGACCACTACAAACGGATTCAGGAAGAAGCGGCCGGCGAAGGTGGAGAATACCATCACCAGCGTAATGCCGTAAACGATAATGGCCCAGGTGATCTGGAAGTTCAGGATGCGTTTGCCGAGTTCCATCACGCCTGCGACGCGCTGGCGGTTGTAGAGCCATAACACGAGCGGGACGAGGACGCCGCCCAACGGCAGGATCCAGAACGAAAGGGCGGAAAGGTTCAGGATTTTGAGGAACGAAGCATCTTCGGTGGGGGCGGGCACGAGGCTTTCCACGGGCACGTCGAGGGCCTGGGCGAGGAGGCGGAGTGTTTCGCCGCGCGGGATGGTGTCGCCGGCTTCGATGCGTTGCAAGGTGCGCAGATTAATACCGGCGTTTTCGGCCAGGGTTTCCTGGGAAAGTCCCTTCGCCCGGCGCAGGGCTTTGATTTGTTCAGAGGTATTCAGGTTGTTCATATTGAAGTTGTTTTACCCAAATTTAACCTTTCGGGAGCGGGAATGATAGCGGCATTTCTACGGCATTTGCAACCGGTGGTAATTTCGCCGATCAAAAAGCCCGCCTTTACAGTGCATTCGCTATATTTAAGCATCACCAACAACCTGTTCACTCCCTTTCCATGCGACACCTTTTCAAAAGAACATTTACATCCATATTATTTTCAGGCGTGGCCGTGGCTTCCGTGCACGCGCAGCAGCAACCGCTTATGGGCTTCGGCACCGAAGCGGCGAAGAAGGAGTTGGACCTCGAAGCCACATTCGATAAACAATTACAGGCCAATAACCTGCGCGACTGGATGAAACGCATGACGGCCTTCCCACATCAATTAGGCTCGCCGTATGGCCTTAACAATGCACTTTTCCTACGCGACAAGCTCGCTTCATGGGGTTTCGATGCACGGCTTGATACAGTGCATGTGCTTTTCCCGACACCCAAAGTGCGCATTCTGGAACTGACCGAGCCGACGAAATTCAAGGCTTCGCTCGCCGAAAAACCGCTGAAAGAGGACGCCACTTCCGCGCAAACAAAGGACGTGCTGCCGCCATACCACGCGTTTTCGGCCAATGGGGACGTGACGGCCGAGTTGGTTTTTGTGAATTACGGCGTGCCCGACGATTATGAGGAATTGGCAAAGCTGGGTGTGGATGTGAAGGGTAAAATTGTCATAGCCAAATACGGCGGTTCGTGGCGGGGCATCAAGCCGAAAGTCGCGTACGAGCATGGCGCGATCGGCTGCATTATCTATTCCGATCCGAAGGAAGACGGCTACTTCCAGGGCGACGTATATCCCAAAGGGGCATTTAAAAACGAGTCGGGCGTACAGCGCGGTTCGGTGGTGGATCTGCCGCTTGCGCCGGGCGATCCGCTCACGAACGGCTTCGTGGCCGACGCGGCACATAAGCGGCTGTCCGTTGAGGAGGCCCCGGCGATGATGAAGATCCCGGTGCTGCCGATTTCGTACGGGGATGCATTGCCGCTGCTCAAAGCATTGGGCGGTCAAACTGCCCCTGCGGCCTGGCGGGGTGCATTGCCGATTACCTACCACGTGGGTCCCGGCCCGGCGAAGGTGCATTTAAAACTGGAATTCAATTTCGATATCGTGCCCTGCTACAATGTGATTGCGACGCTGAAAGGCAGCGAGTTCCCCGACCAATGGGTGATCCGCGGTAACCACCACGACGCCTGGGTATTCGGTGCGGCCGACCCGGTGAGCGGCGCCGTAGCCGAACTGGAAGAGGCGCGGGCATTGGGCGAGCTCGTTAAAACCGGTTGGAAACCGAAACGCACCATTGTATACTGCTTCTGGGACGGCGAGGAGCCTGGCCTGCTCGGTTCGACGGAATGGGTGGAGAAATACCAGTCCATTTTGAAGGAAAAGGCCGTTGTATACCTCAATTCCGACGGAAACGGTCGCGGGTACCTGAGCGCGGGCGGCTCGCACACGCTCGAAAAATTCATCAACCAGGTAGGCCGTGACGTCACCGACCCCGAAAAAGGCACCAGCGTGATCGACCGCCTGCGCTCGCGCACGATCCTCAACGGCTCACCGACCGCCAAACAGGAAGCCCGCACCCGCGGAGACCTTCGCATTGGCGCCCTGGGTTCCGGTTCTGACTATACGCCGTTCATCCAGCACCTCGGCATCGCCTCCCTCAACGTCGGCTACGGCGGCGAAGATGCCGGCGGCGACTACCACTCCATTTTCGACTCCTACGACCATTACACGCGCTTCAAGGACGGCGACTTTGCTTACGGCGTAGCCCTCGCCAAAACCCTCGGCCGCTCCGTCCTCCGCTTCGCCAACGCCGACGTGCTGCCCTTCGATTTCACTAACTTTGCGAACACCGTACAAGTCTATGCCTCGGAAGTGAAAAAAGAGCTCGAGAACGTCCGCACCAAAGCTGAGGAACATAACAAACTCCTCGCCGAAGGCCGCTTCGAAGCCGCTGCCGACCCGAAAGACCCATTTGTGAAACCTGCTGTTCAATCCGTAGCACCTTATCTCAATTTCGCGCCGCTGGATAATGCATTGGTGGCGTTGGAAAGCAGTGCCAAAGCATTTGCCTCAGCTTCTACGAAACTCTCCGGCCTGCCCGCGGACAAGTTGAAGGAGTTGAATGAGATTTTGTACAAAACCGAAAGGAAACTGATCCATGCCGATGGCTTGCCTCGTCGGCCCTGGTACCGGCATCAGATTTACGCGCCGGGGTTCTATACGGGGTACGGGGTGAAGACTTTGCCGATGATTAGAGAGGCGATTGAGCAGAAGAATTGGAAGGAGGCTGAGGAGGGGATTTTGCGGGTGAGTGGGGTTTTGGAGGGGTTTGTGGGGGAGGTTGAGCGGGCGAACAAAGTTAGATAGACTATTTGCATTTTGGTTGGGGCGTACACTTACACGGACGCCTCAATCAAAACGAGATTTTGGGACAGTGTCTTTTTTAACTATCCGCAATCTAATGCGTTTCAAAATAGCAGACAATTGGGTTTATACATCATGTTCACCCATCTCCCTAATCAACCCCCTCGCAAACCTCTCAGCCTCCGTCTCCGAAACCAACCTAACAATAATCTCAGTCGACTTCAAAGTCAATTTCTCCCGAATAAATTCACTCAATTCCAAATGTTTTCTTGGAATGGAGGTGAGTAAAGTAACATCAATATTCTCGCTCGCTGTCGCTAATTCCGCAAGCTTTCCCGCCCATTTGTAAACTTTGCTCCTAATATTCTCCACATTTTGCAAGTCGAATGAAACGGGCAGATAGCAATGCCAAATTTCATTTTTCCAGGCTTTGTCAAACTGGAAACTGTCGTATTTAGTCTCAACTTCGTAATTAGTCAGCTTGGCGGTTATTCCGTATTCGTCAAAATACTTTTTATACTTCTTCTTCCAAACGTCGGCGTCGCTGGTTTCGGATTCGTCATCGTCAATTTGCCATTTAGTCACCAATAGGCGATAAAGGTCGGTGAGGGTTTTGTTGAAATCCAGGTCGATTCCCTTTTTCACCTCAGTCAAAATCAATGCGCTGTCATCGTCCGGGAGGATTTTTCGAGTGAGTTCTGTTAAGTCCCCAGGGACTGGAAGTAGTTCCGAGAATAGCTGCTTTGCCCTTGCGATTTCTTTTTCGAAATGGCGAAGGGTTTTTAGGATTGCCCTTCCGTCCGCTCCCGGGAAGAATGAAGTAATTCTTCCGTATTTGGTGATAATCTTGCAGTTTAGGTATTGGTATTCAGGCGAATATACGATCATGCCAACGTTGATAAACTCGCCCGTTACGCGGTCGTGACGATATCGGATGATCTGATATTGATATTTTTTCATGCCAAAATTGCCTGAGCCAGTTGTTGTGCAAAGATAGCCCTATTCTCAACGATCAACGCAAGGTGGTTTTGGATTGTTGCCAAGTCGTCTGAAACCCAGTCCGGCGGAAGCAAGTGCGAGGCTTTTCCCCAGAAATTATCGTCAAGGCGTGCGAACCCTTCAATAAAGTCGAGAATTTCAACCTGTGTCCCTCTCAACTTTGGATAAAGGAAGTGCTTTCGGAGCATTGTCAGCTCCATCTCCCCAAGCTCCCAAGGTTTGGGGTTACGATTGAAGGACAGCATGAGCATGAAATCAAATGCCAGTTCGTGATCAAAAACGATTTCCGCGAAGCGTATCCACAAAATCCGTACTTACTTCAAAGTAAACGGGCTCAAATGCATTCAATCCTAGTTCCATAGCAATCGAGGCGGCCAAACATTCTTTCATCACAGCTTGCTTGTATATCCGCGGATGACCGAATGGCTTTACGACATAGCTGTCGCGTTCCCCACTTTCGGCGTCCAATGCCAAAATCAACATCGGTTTGGTCGTGCCCGTCGAAAGAACATCTTACCACTCAGTAGCATGAACTGTTTTGACTAAATAGTTTTCGTCTGTGATTTTGGGCATTCAATAGTTCGTTGAAGTGGTTTGCTATTGAAAGTTAAGTTCTTGAAGGACTTACTAGATTGTTTGTGATCGATGATCAAACGGTTTGCATATAATTACCAATAAAGTTTTTAATATTTTGGCTTCTGAAATGTTACGTGAAACTATAATTTGTTAGCATTTCATGTAAATTAATTAGCGTCTTGTATCATATTGTTAGTTATTAATATGTTGATAATTAGGTGATTGATGATTGTTTCATTTTTGTTTGTAGTTTTTTCGGTGTTAATATTACTAGGTAAATATTGTAAATTATGACACACGAAAAGCCATCTTCCAACCCCACCGAGCGCCGCCTGACCGTCTACCGCAAATACCTCCCACGCGCATACAAATACGCCCTGATGCCCGAAATCCGCCTCTGCGGTAAATGGTTGGAAGAAGCTGGCTTTGAATGCGGCGACGAAGTAACGGTAAGGTGTTTTGGGAATAAATTGGAGATTACGCTTAATCCGGTCGAAAAGCCGGAGCCAGTACGCACGAAGAAGCAATAGGTCGGAGTTTAAGGCAAAAAAAATGGAGCTGAATCAATTTTTTGTGCTATTATGCGTAAAACAATGTCCGACCTTATGAAGCTTCTGCTACCTCTTCTTTTCTGTTTGACCATTATTTCCGTAAATGGACAGCCGGTAGTAGGCGATGATTTTAAAACGTTTTCCAAAAGCGACTTCAAGATTTCATATCCAGGCGGCTGGCGCGTCGACACGTCCGGCATGATGAATACGAAAGTGTTCTTTTTCTCTCCGTTAGAAGGGCCCGAAGACAAATTCGGCGACAACCTGAACGTAATGGTTCAGAACTTGGCTGGGCATCAAATTGATATCCAGAAATATAAAGAAATATCGGAGCAGCAGATCAAAGTGATGTTTAGCGACGGAAAATTGTTGGAGTCGAAGGTAGTTAGCGGCAATGGGCGCGAAGAGTACCGGTTGTCATATGAATTTTCGCAGGGGATATTCAAATTGAAAGTTTCGGCTTTATGCTTTATCAAGAATGATATGGCCTATCTGGCGACTTTTACCAGCGAGATATCGAAGTTTGAGCGTTACCGGCAGACCGCGGAGAAGATGTTGACGTCGTTTGTCGGAAACTGAAAGGCAATCTCGGAGTTCTTGAGTTAGATATGCAAATCCACATCCATGCTGACATGAAGAATACGGACGATTTCAACGACTCGATTCGCAGGTTTTTGAAAGAAGATATTGTGCTTGGCAATAAGGGTTTTATAATACCCGACGCGAATGGTATCAATCGATTTTACTTTCGCTCTACCATCTGCAATGGCTTGGAAGCAGCTGAATAATCCGTCGAGGTATTTCTCGGCTTGCTCAGTAGACCACGTAGTTTCCGTGTAATCCCAAATATCTTGTAAGTCTATTTCGGCGCGACGAGCCAGCCGGTATGAACCCATTTTAAGATTTTTTTCTATTTCGCATTCTGGCTTTAAATTCCTCTGGATCAAAGTCTTCTATCCAGCCGCTTTGCTCGCCTTCTACCAATGCCTGCCTTAGTAGCTTCAATTTTTCTTCCTCTTTTTCCAGCAAGCGTAAGCCAGCCCTCACTACCTCGCTGGTAGATGCGTAACGGCCGGTTTCAATTTGATTCTGAATAAATGTGTCAAAATGAGCACCGATGGAAATGGATGTATTTTTTGTCATAGTCAATTCTGTTGAGTTGGCGGTAAACCAAAAGTACCAAAAATTGGTAACATAACCCACAAAAAATCCCTCCGACAACTCGAAGGGATTCCAAACAATTACCAAATAGAGAATGCTACTTCACCGTATACCAATCCCTAACCCGCACATCAATCTTCCCATCCTTCTCATTCACCAGCTTCTTAAACGCTTCCGTATCACTAAACCCACCTTGTCCGCGGTAGTGGTAAGGATAAACCACCTTCGGTTTGAACGCCAGCACGGTAGTGGCAGCCTCGTTAATATCCATCGTATAAGGCAAATTCATGCAAACAAATGCCACATCGATATTCTTCAAAGCCTTAATCTCCGGAATGCCGGAGGTGTCACCGCTGAGGAAGATGGATTTACCGCCGAGTTTGAGGACGTAGCCGTTGCCGCGGCCTTTGGTGTGGCGCGAGTCGGCGGTTTCGGGGAGGTTGTACATCGGGATGGCGGTGATGCTGATGCCGAGTTTCTCGGTGGTAGCGCCGTTGGCGAGGATGGTCGTTTTGGCTTTCAATGCGTCGGACATTTTATCGACGACGGCCTGCGGGGCTACGATGACGGTGCCGGTCAGGTCGAGGGCGTCGAGGGAGGCCGGGTCGAAATGGTCGCCGTGGATGTCGGTGATCACGATCAGGTCGGGTTTGGCGATGCCGACGAAGGTTTTCGGGGCCTGGTAGGGGTCGGCGTAGATGGTTTTGCCGTTCCAGGTGAGGGCCAGGGTGGCGTGGTTGAGCGGCTGGATTTTGAGCGGACCTTTGGAGGTCGGGATTTCATCGGGCTTAGGAAGCTGGGCCCAGCAGAGCGTGGCCGCGAACAGGAGTAAAAAGGTGAACGTCGTTTTCATGATTTGTTGTTTTTATACAAATCAAATTTAGGCTTTACCGGTCGCCAGGCAAGTTTTTGGGCGATTTTTCATGGCTTTTTAATCGCGAAGTGAAAGTTCTGTTTAGCTTGCAGCAAGATCGGTTACCGCTGGCTATCATGACGCATTTCCGTAAAGCAGCGCTCCGAGTGGCGCAGTTTACATTTGGTTTTACTTTAATATTCATTGCGTGCACGGGTGATGTGCTCGCGCAGGAGTTTGTCGTAGCGCCGTTCAATTTCAATATCCGAAACGGCTCCTACACGCCCGCGAGCACGGATGCGGAGGCGCTCGCACGCACGACGCAGGAAATCGCGCCGCAGACATTCATGCCCAAGCCCGACCCGAGGCTATCGATGCTCTTCCCGCAGCCGGGGGGTATTTTGCTTTTTAAATCGAAGGAAATGAAGGAGCCGGCGAATGTGGCTGCTAAGCTCACTAGTCCGTCGCTGGCCGTTGTCGATACGATTTTTCACAATCAGGTGTACAGGCAAAAGGTCAATGGCGTTGACCAATATTCCTTTGACATGTGCTATTCGCTGCGCATTGACGGCAAGCGCTTTTACACCGATTTCCGGCCGCATACGATCGATTACCGCTATCCGCTGGTGTACCATAAACAGCTTTTTATATTGGCTTCGCAGGACATGGGCTACGAGGTGTACGCCGACAAAGGCTATCCCGAGCATTTTCGCATTGCCGTTTTTGATATGCAGAACGGTGGAATTAAAATGCGTTTCACGAGCGAGGAACTGCCATTTCATTATGGTCTCGAATTTCTCGATGAGAGCGACAATGCCATCCAATCGGAGTGCAGGGCCGAAGACCAGACCTTTCGGATTGAAATCAAGGGTTTGAATGAAACCTACAAAGGTGTCTGGGATGGGAAGGTTTTGAAGCATTTGAAATAGCGGTAAATCACCCTGCAAACTTGTAACACACTATCCATATCTTCGCAGCCATTTCAAATTCCAAAACGACACTTATGAAGCATTTTTCAAGCATTGCCTTTCTGGCATTGTTCGCGATCCCGACCTTGACGATAGCGCAGCAAACGGAAGAACAAAAGGTTAAGAAAACATTTGATACCTATAAATCAGCGATCCTGAACGACAAGGGCGAGGAGGCCGTTGAGCAGGTGGATTCGAAGACGATTAATTATTACGGCGAAATCCTTGAAAAGGTGAGAAATGCGGATTCCTTGGCGGTTGATAAGCTTTCATTGATGGACAAGCTGATCGTGTTGGTGGTTCGTCACCGCATTCCGAAAGAAGAAATCTTGGCGACGAACGGCAAGCAATTGCTGGTAACAGCCATTAAAATGGGCATGGTGGGTAAGAGTTCGGTGATCAACAACGAGGTAGGAGCCGTGAAAGTGAATGGCAACTTTGCATCGGGAGAACTTTTGGTACGCGGGCAGAAGACGCCGCTGGCATTTGAGTTTAACAAGGAAAACAGCGCCTGGAAGCTGGATCTCACGGCGCTGTTCCCGGCAGGTGAAGCGGCGTTCCGTCAGATGGTCAAGCAAAGTGGAGAGCCTGAAAATGCGTATTTGCTTTCGCTGATCGAACTGACCTCAGGGAAGGAGCCGGGTAGCGAGGTATGGGTGCCTGCCAAACAGCGGTAGTATGATGCAGGTCGCACCAGTCATGCGACCTGGATTCCTGTTTTATACAATAGGCGCTTCTTCCTCGGGTACGCGCGGCTCCACGGGCACCCCCGCGAGGCGTTGTAACACGTGCGCCACTACGGGCCTGCAACTGAACAGGTAGGCGTGATGGGTCATGAGGAAATGTCGCTCCCAGAATGTTTTGCCGAGTTTAATGCCGCTGTAATCGCCTTCCCGGGCTTTGGCCATGGCGGCGTCTTTGTTGTCGAGGAAGCCGTAAAAGAGCGGGTCTGCATTCGGGCCGGCGTCCTGTTTGATGATATCCAGCACGTTATAGAAATTGAAGCCTTCTTCCAGTTTCAGGCTCGGGTCTTTTTTGAAGATTTCATCGCCGTAGCTGCCCAGGTTGCGGAAGTCGGTAGTGAGTCCTTCTGCGTCGGGGCGGGGATCGAAAGTAGCGGTATTTTCATTGAGGTTAAACTGTTTGGAACTGACATACAGCAGGTAATCGCTCGGGTCGTAGTAAATGTGGACATGCTTGGCGAGCTGCTTCAATGGCGTGTAATTGTAATGAAAATGCGGACCTTTGAACTTCCTCCGCATGTTTCTCAGCTGTACGCCTCCCTGTTGTACGGCCAGGTGCGTCACGTCGGGCGCCATGAGGAATATGTTTTCGAAAATACCGGTCGGGATGCTATGGCCTTCGCCGGGGTTGACCATGCCGTTCAGCAGCTGGTGCCCGAATGAATGCGCGACGAGGTTAAGCGTTTTACCCGCTTCTTTCAGTTTTTGCGAGAGCACTTCAAAATATTTAAACAAACCATTACGCGTGAACTGCTCGCCGTAGCCGATGGAACGGTCGTCGGCCTTTTTGCGCCAGCCGTAGGAGGGCCACCCGAAATAGAGGACGTTGGCCACGCTGTTTTCGGGATGTGCCAGATAGCTCTGTACAAACTGCGGCACGAGTTCCAGTTTGAGGCCTGGTTCCCAGTCGAACCCATGAATGTATACGAAAACATGCTTACGCGATTCGGGTAGTCGCGTCACAGCCTGGGTCACGCCGGTAGCCCACACTTCGGGAAACAGCTCCATAACCCGGAAGGGAAGCTTAGGCACCGGCGGCAGGTTCGCGAAGAACAGCTTGTCCGGCGCATCGGCCATGTCAATGACCGGGATACCCGCATTTTGTTGCCGGTAGCAAATGAAGAAGTGCGATTTGTCGGGGCTCGACAAGCCCGAATAGGCGTCCAGCTCCACCTTATTTCCGATCACCCGGGTACCGTCGCTGGTAATATGCCATAATGTGCGGTCGTCGTACTCGGCGCTGGTAACAGTCACTTTGGTTCCTTTTGTAAAAAAGGGCCGCGGGCCGTTCGGGCCGGGGCGCTGCGATTGCTGATCGAGGTTGTCGTTGATAATACCTTCCATGGAGGTGGTTGTTTAAGGATCGAGGTAGTTCTACAAGTTAGTGAGTATCCCGGATCTACTCAATCGTTTGTTATTTACCGGTAGGCGGTTTGTGGAATATGTTGTTATTAACAGAAATGGCACGTTTGGCATGGTTTTGGCCTATATGGGGTATAACCATCCAAAACACCAAAGATGAAAGCTGTTATTTCGATGTTATTCGCTGCCTCCGTAATGGTGGCTTGTAACACGCAGTCAGACAAGCAGGAAGCACTCTTGAAATCCCAACAAAAAACCATCGATTCCATGCGTGTGGCCATGGAAAAACAGGCCATTATAGATTCAATGAACGCCCTGCAAGCCCAGCGTGAAGAAGCGGAAAAGTGGGAAGATATTGAGAAAAATGAGGCAACAAGCCACACTCAGGCCGTTTCAAGCGCCACGACAGCCGCTGCTTCGGCACCTGCTCACGCGGCAGCTCCCGCTAAAAAGAAATGGAGCCATACCGCCAAAGGCGCATTGGTGGGAGCGGGCACCGGCGCCATTACCGGCGCGATCGTGAATAAGAAACGCGTAGAAGGTGCGCTGATCGGTACCGTTATCGGTGCCGGGGTAGGCGCGGGTACGGGCGCGATTGTCGACCACACGGTCAAGAAACGTAAGCAACAATAATCACATACTCGCTATATAAATTCGGATTGCCGGTCGTAAAGGCCGGCAATTTTTTCGTGCAGCTTTTTACCTTGTAAATCTAACACCAGATGTTATAATTGCAAGGTAAAATCGTTTGCAAGGAGCTTGTAAATTTGTAATTTTACCTTGTAAATCTAACACCAAATGTTATAATTGCAAGGATGATACCCCGGATAGCAAAGGAAGAAATCGACGAGTTGCTGGATAATTTTCCCGCAGTGGGCGTACTTGGTCCACGCCAGATCGGAAAGACGACGCTTGCCGAACTGGTAGCCGGTTCACTCGATCCGAAGCCAATTTACCTCGACCTTGAAAATCCGCTCGATCTGGCCAAATTGAACGATCCGGAAGCGTATTTCGAGGCACATAAAGGAAGTCTGATCATTCTGGACGAGGTTCATCGCGTTCCAGAACTTTTCCCGGTGCTGCGAGGTGTCATCGACCGGCGTAGGAGGGAGGGATTGCGAACGGGGCAGTTCTTGATTCTGGGATCGGCGTCACCCGATCTTTTAAGGCAATCGTCGGAGACCTTGGCGGGGAGGATCGCTTATCGAGAACTTTCGGGATTTGTTATCAACGAGATTGCGGAAACAAGCCCTGTTGCGCAGGACAAATTGTGGTTGCGTGGAGGTTTTCCGGATAGTTTTCTTTCCAAAAACGACCTGAATAGTTTCCGTTGGCGGCTCAATTTTATCAATACTTACCTGGAAAGGGACATTCCTCAGTTTGGCCCACGCATTCCGACTGTGCTTTTGCGAAGGCTCTGGACTATGCTGGCACATCATCAGGGCGGGCAATTGAATACCGCCCAATTGAGTTCGAGCCTCGATATTGCATTGCCGACGGTGAAACGCTACGTCGAGCTGCTCGAAGACCTTTTTCTGATCCGTACATTGCGACCTTGGTCGGGGAATGTGGGGAAACGCCTGGTGAAAACACCGAAGGTTTATATCCGTGACAGCGGCTTGACGCACGCGTTGCTTAACCTGGCCACGTACGACGATTTGCTGGGGCATCCCGTGTCGGGCAACAGCTGGGAGGGGTTTGTGATCGAAAACCTGATGGCTGCACTGCCCCTGGGCATGACGCCCTGGTATTATCGGACATCGGCCGGGGCGGAGATAGACCTCGTGCTGGAACGGGGACCGAAGGACCGGTATGCCATTGAAATTAAAAGATCGCTTTCCCCTTCGCTTTCGAAAGGGTTTTATCTCGGTTGTGAAGATATTGGGGCTGAAAAACGTTTCCTCGTGTATCCGGGGAAGGAAAGATTTCCCCTTGCCAAAGACGTAACGGCTATTCCATTGGCGGAAATGGTGACCGAATTGCTCAATCTGAAAATCTAATACGCATGGCCTGGAATCCTGAAATATACAATCAATTCAAATCGGAGCGCTCGGCGCCCTTTTATGACTTGCTGGCGCTGCTGAACGTGCGGGCGGGTTTGGAGGTGATCGACCTCGGCTGCGGTACCGGCGAGCTCACCGCAAAACTGGCTGAAATGCTTCCCGAAGCCCGGGTGTTAGGCATCGATTCGTCGGAAGAAATGCTGGCCGGTTCGCGCCAAAACAATGGGAGTACATTGGATTTTGAATGCATTTCCATTGAAAACCAGCTGAAAAAGCCGCAACAATGGGATGTGGTATTTTCGAATGCGGCCCTGCAATGGGTACCGGATCATGAATCGCTGTTTCCGCAAGTCATAGCTAAAATAAAACCGGGTGGTCAGCTGCTGGTGCAAATGCCGGCACAGCATCACAACCTCACCAACCGGTTGCTCAACGAACTTGCCGCTCAGGAGCCGTACGCAGCCGCGTACGAGGGCTGGAACCGCATTTCTCCCGTTCTAGAACTCGATCGCTACGCCGAGATCCTCTTCGAAAACGGCAGCAAATCCATACAGGTTCTCGAGAAAATATACCCGCTGGTGCTTAATGATGCAGATGCATTGCTGACCTGGGTTTCAGGTACCGCGCTGATCCCTTATTTGGAGCGCTTGGCGGAGCCATTAAAAAGCCGTTTCCGGGAAGATTACCACGTTTTGTTGCAGCAACACTTCCCGAAAACGCCGGTATTTTACCCATTTAAGCGGATATTGATGGCTGGGGAATTCTGAGTCCAACCACTAGATAAGTCTTTCACTTTTTGTAAATTTGAGATATGGACACGCTACTGATCAATATATTGGATCCCAAAGCCACAAAGCTCCTGAAAGACCTGGAAGAAATGGAATTGATTTCTATTCAAAAGCCAGGTGAAAGTGGTTTTGCCTCCGTTTTGAAAAAGCTTCGTTCCCATTCTGACTCAACTCCGACGCTTGAAGAGATAACAGCCGAAGTCGAATCAGAAAGGAAAAAGCGGTATGCCGGATAATCCTCAGAAAGTCATTATCGATACCAACCTTTGGATCAGCTTTCTCATTTCCGGCAATGCTAAGCTGGATGATTTGTTGTTTTCCCGAAAAGTGACCCTGATTTTTAGCGAAGAACTCGTACAGGAGTTTGTCAGCGTGGCGCTACGTCCGAAATTTGCCCGTTACTTTGATTTTCAAACAGTCGCGGAGCTGCTCTCGGTTTTTTATGAAGTTGCAGCATTTGTAAATGTCACAACCACTGTCAACATTTGCCGCGATCCGAAAGATAACTTTCTGCTTGCATTGGCGCAGGATTCCAATGCCGATGTGCTGATCACCGGTGATTCCGATCTATTGGAAATTGAACAAATTGGTAAGACGAGAATCATGACCTTGGCCAATTTCCTTGCTATGTGATGTGCGAAGGGCCGGATCTTACCGGCCCCACAAATACTACCCCTGGTAAGCCCCCGCAAACCGCTTCGCGAAGTCTTCCAGCTTGAAAGTACCTTTGATTGCTCCGGGGGTTTTCCAGTAATCTTCCTGCATTTTGCCGGTTTGCAGCGCCTGGCCCATATCGCGGTAGAGGCCGGCGAAGCTTTCGTTGAGGCCCGCTTGCACCATGCCGTTGAATGCGTCCTCGTTGGAGAATGGGACCCAGGGCGTGCCCTCTTTACCGACGGCTGAACCGAGTATGGCCGCAATTTCGGAAGGATGACGTTCGTCGCTGGAAATGTAGGTGATGGTTTGTGCTTCGGTGAACGGCGCGAGGAGTTGCTCGGTCGCTACCTTGGCGATGTCGTCGGTGTCGACGAGCACCAATTTCTCTTCGGTGCTTCCGAAGTTGCTTCCGGCGATGCCCGCATTTTTGATCAGGCCGATTTGCGCGTAGAGGTTGTTGAAGAAATAGGATGGACGGAGGATTTTAACCTGCAAGCCGGGAATTTGTGCCAGTTTCTCTTCCAAATAACCCAACGCGTCGATCGGTCCCGCGCCCTTACGCAGGTGTGCGCCTATACTGCTCAGGAGTACGACGCGCGTAATGCCGGCAGTTTGAATGGCTTGCAAATATTTGTCCGCTACTTCCAGCTGAAATGCGGCGTAATCGGCTACGGAAAAGTCCGAAGGAATCATCAGGTAAGCCACGTCGCCGCCCGCGAACGCAGATTCCAGGAAAGCCAGGTCCTGTACCGAGCCGATTGCCGCTTCTGCACCTACACTTTCAATTTGTGCTTCTTTGTTCGCATTGCTGCTGATCACAACTACCTGGTGGCCAGCTTTTACGAGATTTTGGGAAACAGGCAGGCTAATATTGCCAAGTGACCCGGTAATGATGTATTTCATGTCGTTTTCGAATTGTTTTTTGATGGGACAAAACTATATTTGTACTTACTTTTTGACAAGTACTTACCCGAGAGTATGTATGACTAAAATCAAAGAAAACTCGACCTACAATGCGAACCGCGAGATTGTAATGCAGGAATGCCCGGTTACGTATGTGATGAACAAGATCGGCGGCCACTGGAAACCGATCATTCTGTACCATTTGCTGGCAGGGAGCAAGCGTTACAGCGAAATCAAGAAGGCGATGCCGCATATCACCGAAAAGATGCTCATCCAGCATTTGAAGCAACTGGAAAACGACCGTTTGCTCATCCGGGAAGCCAAACCCGTGGTGCCGCCCTACGTGACCTACACACTTACCGACGGCGGTCGGGAACTGGAATCGGTGATCAATGCGATGGCGGAATGGGCTTATCGCGATATGAAGCGGAACACTGCTGACATACAGTTGTCACCAGCGCCCTTATTTTCGCACTAAAAAACTGAACTGTTATGAAAGTCCATACCACCAACTACGAAAACACGTTCATCGAGGTCGCCGATGATTGCCCGGCAGCGGGAGGGGAGATACCGCCGATGAAAGGCGACGTCAAGACCATAGCCGCTATCCAGTATGAAATGATCAGCAAGAACCCCTACAAGTTCACGTCCGACGACGTGTTGTTCAAGGTTTTTGCGGAACGAAAGGATCTGACGGAGAGCGAGCTGGAAGAGGCCCGCAAGCAATTTTTCTCGAGAGGACAGGCCTGTATGCGCGCTTCGCCTCTGACCAAGCGATACGGTTGGGGCATTCATAACGACGAAGAGGGGAGAATTGCATTATACGGGTGTGACAGTACCGAGTACAAAAAATTCACAAAAGACCTGAAAACCGTAAAGGCCATGAAGGCGAGCCGTTAATGTTCGGGTGGGGCAAGTATTTGGAAAAGAGCGAAAATGGTGTAAATTTTAAACTATTTCACCGTGTTTCCCACTCCAAACAAGCCCGGTTATGAAAACTCCCCGCTACACCCACCTCTGTTGTTTGTTGACTGCCGCTTCTGTCGTTTCATTTTGCTGTTCCTGTACCACGGAAAAAGAATTGCGGGCCTCGATCGACGGCTCGCGACAAGTTTATAAAGGAGGCATGTACACCGAAGACTCACCGACCAGTGAGGATGTCGGATGGAATATCGGCCTGATCATTCTCACGTCGCCGGGTGGTACGCTGCCCAAAAAGCAATCGTATCGGGCGCCGAAAGGACCGGATGCCGGCAAATTGTATGCCAGTAACAGCTTTGTTCCGACAGTTCCGGCGGAATCTTCCGGCTACTCGTTTATGGACCATGTCCGTCTGGAATATGGATTGGAGCTGATCAATAAGCGGTCGAAAGACGGTGGTAGCAAAGTGAACCTTATTTACCTCGAAGTTCCTATCCAGGCGCTGTATGCCCATGATTTGGGAAATGGGACCATTCTCGGCGGACTGGGTCCATACCTGGCCTATGGCGTGGCGGGTAAAATCAAGTTTCCGGGCGATAAAGTAAAATCATTCTCCAAGGATGATGGTTTCAAACGCCCCGATGCAGGCCTGATGGTTTCGGCTGGCTATAAAATGAGAGATAGTTTTTCGTTCAGGCTGGCCTACGAATACGGCATGGTAAACATTGGCCGGAACCTCGGCGACGCGAAAGTCCAGAACCGCACATTCAGTTTAAATGTAGGCTATCCGATTGACAAACTCTTGGGCAAAATGACGCAGAAATGAGTGCTTTTTCGGTATGCATTCATTAATTTCTCGGCCTGGTTGCTACCGTGGGTCATATACCTGGCCGTGATAAAGTGTTTGTTTATATCTACACCAATAAAAATGAAGAAGTTAGGTCTCGTGGGCGGTATGAGCTGGGTCTCCACCGTCGATTATTACCGTTTTATCAACGAGGGAGTCAATGCCCGGTTGGGAGGGCTGAATTACGCCGAATGCGTTATTTACTCCGTCAATTTCAGTGCATTTGTAAGCAATAATACGGCGGGGAAATGGGATGATACCTTCCGTATTCTGCTGGATGCCTGTCAAAATTTGGAAAGGGCGGGAGCGGAAGCAATCGTACTTTGCGCGAACACGGCCCATGCGGTTGCCGATCGGCTGGAAGCAGAAATTAATCTGCCGATCATCCATATTGTCACAGCCACAGCTGCGGCCATTAAGGAAGCAGGGCTTCGGAAAGTGGGCTTGCTTGGGACGAAGTTTACAATGGAAATGGATTTTTACAAAGACAAGCTGACGAGCCTGGGCATTGAACCCCTTATTCCCGCTACCCAGGAAAGCCGTGACTTCATTCAAAATACATTGCGGGATGAATTGGGGAAGGGTATTATCCGTGAAGAAACAAAGGAGCGTTACCTGGCGATTATGGATGAGCTGATTAGCCAGGGAGCCGAAGGGATTATCCTGGGTTGTACGGAAATCCCGATGATTATAAGTCAGGACGACGTGCCGGTGCCGGTGTTCGATACTACCCGTATCCATTCCGATGCGGCGGTTGCATTCGCGTTGGCGGAATGAATGCTGCTACAAACATTGATAAAACGGCAAAGCGGGCTATCCATTTACTGGAATAGCCCGCTTTGCTTTTCTATCTGTGTTCTTACTTGTCGGACGACGGCACGAGTTTCGCCTTCAGATCAGGATCTTTCATATCCTTATCGAGCGGGAACATCGGGCGCTTGATGCGCTTGTAGGGCAAGCGTTCCAAATCCTGGTCGACGCCTCCAGGAGTCAGCGATAAAATCCAGTCGGCGCGCATATTATACAATTCCGGTTCGAGGTAGCCGATTTTCACCACGACAATATCCGATTTGCGGGGATTCAGGCCGAGTCTCGTAAAATCAGCTTCCTTATGATAGGGCTTGCGCTTCTTGGTGACGATCACACGCACGCTGCCCACTTTCACGACCACCTCGGTTTCGGCATTGATATCGCCATGATGGATGGCTTCCACCGTGCCGACCAGGTGTATCGGAGGTGCGAAGCGCGCGTCCACTTTCGCGCCCGCATAGGCGTCGATTTTCCCTCCCACACCGGCTTTCACCGCAGCTTCGACAAGTTCAGGCCCCGGAATAGAGGCGTAGATTAATGACGGACCATTTTCCGCTCTGAATTCGGGGCGTTTGAGAATTTCTGTGATCGTCCAGGTTACGTCGCCTGCGCCACCAGCAGTAGGGTTATCGCCCGAGTCGCTGATAAAGAACGGGTGCCTGTCACTGGCAAGCGCCTTGTTCAATGCGCCTTTCAGGTCGTCGGTCGGCGCCACAAATGCGAATTCCTTGCGCACATCCCAGAAGCTTTTTGCAAGCATTTCCGCATTCTCGGTCACTTTGGCCTTATCGTCGCCGGTAACCATCACTACCGCGTGGTTGCGCGGCTCGTCGGCCCAGGCGTAGCCCACCCACATAGCCGCGTCGATGACACCGGGCTGCACCGAAGCAGGTGCTACCTTGGCATAAAGCGATTTGCCCGGCTCGATGCGGGTGCTCGTTTTTTCACCCGGAAGCAGGATCGGGACCGGGATCCAGGCTTTGTATGCGGGCTTACCTTTACCGCTTTCGAGGCGGGAGAGCAGATTCGCGACAGCCCGCCGCTTGGATTCCATCGCATCTTCATGCGGCGCCATGCGGTAGCAGGTAATGAGGTCGGTATGCTGGGCCAAACGCCATGAAACGTTGCCGTGCAAGTCCATACAAGTTGAAATGAGCACCTTTTTGCCGATCACCTCGCGGATGCGTGTGATGAGGTCGCCTTCGGGATCATCTAGCCCCTCGACGCTCATCGCGCCGTGAATATCGAAATACAGGCCGTCGTAAGGGCCGTTTTTCTTCAACAGATCCAGCGTCTGCTTCACGAGCGATTCATAGGCGGCACGCGTCACCATCCCGCCCGGCAGCGACTTCCCGACAAGCGCGGGGAGCCATTCGGCACGCTTGCGCAAGCTGGAATCGGCCGCCATGAAAGGGTAGGAGGTGAAAATCTGCTCGCCATACTTTGCTTTGAATGCAGGTTCTTCCGTACGCGCCGGCGAGAACGTGCTCGACTCGATACCGAGCCCCGCAATGGCGATACGCGGAAGCGCCTTGGATTTTTTTTCTCCATCCGCAAGGCACAAAGTCTGTACTCCCGCCAGAAGGAAAGAAATGGTCAGGGAAAGTGTAATTTTCATATATTTTGTTTTAACAAACAGGCTTGTGGCCTCTATTTTGTTTAAACATAATGAAAAATGGCGAAATGGATCAGATGTCGAAATTTGTTAACTACCTACGTACCGGTTTTGAGCTGCTATACCCACTCTTTCCATGAAACCATTCAGCGCCTTGCCCTACCAGCCACAAGTAATAATCAGAGGGTAGGTCGGGCTCGATTCCTACGAATTTTCCGTCTGCATTCAACGGCGTGTCGCCTTCTTTGCGGGTTTTGAAAATGGCGGTGCCTTCGTCTACTTCGTCGAACATTGCGACGTAGAGCGCTTCTGCCCCGGACATTTTGGCTCCGGCGATCTGTTGCCAGAGGAATTCGCCCTTGTTGCGGGGGATCTGGTTGTAGAGTGTTTTATCATTTTTGAGGTTACCCCAGCTGAAACCCGGGAAAACCAGCGGCGCGTAGTCGATTTTGTTTGTTTTGCACCAGGTAATGTCCGCAGGGAGGTTGGCGCCGGCGACGCTCAGATAGGTGGAGGCATTGTAGCGGCCCACGGCCCATGGCATGATAATATCGGCTTGCTTGATGACCGTATGAAGCAGGGGCGAGTTTTCGGTATCCCGTCCGAGCTCGCGCCAGTAATAGGGCACGCCGAGCAGGATAGAAGCCTTTTTGGTAGGGCCTTTTACCTTCTCCATCAATTTCTGAATGTCGGCGATGGTGTATTTGCGGCCGTCGTTGAAGCCTACACCCCAAATGGCCAGCAACGGGCGGCCATTGTGCCGCAGGTAGGTGGGGTTTTCCTGTCCGTCGAAAAGTTTGAACAGCTGTTGAAGCTCTTCCCAATCCGTTGCGATAAAATCCATATCGGCCGAAGTAGACCCGCTGAGGTCGTACATGATGCTGATCGCCCGGCCGTATTTTTTGGAAGCTTTTAATGCATTGGCCAGGACTTTGTTGAAGTGCCGTTTGCCGCTTTCACCTTTTACTTCCGAGACGAACCTTTGCATATATACGCCGTCGATCCCGTGCTCTTTCATCCATTTGAAATGCAGATCCACGCTTTCTTCGTCGTACGGGCTATACACCCTGGCGGCTTCGCCATTGGCATATTTAAATGCGGTGGTGTAGGTTTTGGTGTATTCCGTTACATCGGGCCAGAAATCGATGGATGCGAAGCCGGGTTCGAACTTGCCGGCCTTCTGGTAATGGTGCCAGCCGCGGCCGGCACCGTCCCCTTCGGCTGTGAACCAGCCCTGGTAGCCGGCCATAACCAGGCCTTTGTAGCTTTTAAATAGGGAGTGCGATTCGTCGTATTTTACTTCTTCGACAGGCTTCGGATCTTCTTTTTGGGGGTTTTCGTCGCTGCCTTTGCAGCCAAACGAGATGATGGAAAGGCAGAATAGGAGTTTGAATAATTTCATAATATGAATGATTGGTTCACTAATTAAGGCAAAATTGCCCCAGCGAGGCTCCCTGTTTATAGAAAACGGTATCCCCGACGAATTTTCTACAAACAGGGGGCCGCGCTGCGGCCTGTTTTACAATGCAATCCTTACCGCTTTCGCATAGTTAAACTTCGACTCCGGCGCATCGATAATGCCGCCGGCGCGGAAGAAGTACTGATTACCGGTTTTCAATACATTGCTGTTCGAGGGCAGGTCGAGTTCCAGCTGATAGACCTTGTTCGGGTCGATGGCGCCGTTGATCTCCTGCTCGGCCAGCGCTACGCGCATAGGCTCGCCCACGGACGGTTCCGGGTGTGCGTACAAGCCGATCTTCCTTACATTGTTCATCACCGTTTGCTGCAACTTGAATTTGGCCACGATTTTGGTCCCTACCTTTTCAATGCTGGCGTCTTTCACACGAATGTAAGGCTGGACCTTGAAATCCAGCTTCGTTTCGCCCTTGATCGTCACCTCCTGCGCTGCCATCGGTACGAAATTTCCGCGTACGGGCGTGATCGTGTACGTGTTCGCGAAGATCAGGTTGTTGCGGTAGCTGCCGTCGTTCTTGATGATCATCGTCTGCTTGGTCTGCGAGGCGTAGCCGTGCTCGATGTACTCGATGGTGCTGCCGCGGATAATGTCCTGCTCCACAGGTTCATTGGTGTCGACATCCAGAAAAGTGCCGTACAATTGCGAATCAGGGGCAGGGTAGTTGTCGACGCTGCACGCCGCTGCGCCGAAAAGCAGCAACAAGGCGGAAATATGAATGGTTAGCTTTTTCATGATGTTAGTACTGCGGGTTTTGAACCAGACCATTCGCCCCGATGCCCGGGATGTAGCGGTAGTACTGGCGGTAATCGAATGTGGACGGGTTGCTGCGTGGCACATTGACGCGCACGAAAATGTACTTCGCCGGCGTAACGCGCAGGTCGAGGATCGGCAGCAATGCGTGGCGCATGGTGTTGTTGAACACCGTGTGGTACTCGCGGCGACGGATCAGGTCCCAGAAGCGTTTGTGCTCAAATGCCAGCTCGACTCTTCTTTCGCGGATCACGCTGTTGATCGTCAGCTGGATTTCGGTCTTATGTCCGGCCCGGCGACGGATGTCGTTCAATGCTTTTGCACCCTTCACTTTGTCGCCCGTACCGCTTTCGGCAATGGCTTCGGCATAGTTCAGCAGGATTTCGGCGTAGCGGAAATCGGCGAAGTCGGTCACGCATTGGTTCCAGCCCGGAGCGATGTTTAACCCTTCATTCAAAAACTTCTTGAAGCTCACGCCGGTGCGGGTATTATTGCCGCCCCAGGTATCGAAGCCCGAGTATTGCGTGCGATCGGAGGCGCCGTAGGTGTAGTAGGTTTTGCCGCCATGCGTGAACGGATCGCCGCCCATAATCTGGGTAGAGCCGTCGGGCTTGATGAAACCGGCCTGGATCACGATTTTCTGGCCTTTCCAGCTGGTACCGGGCAGGATCATCGTCGCCCACATACGCGCGTCTTTTCCTTTGAAAATATCGTTCTCGCTATCAAACCTTTTGTATTGCTTCGATGCGTTGAAACCGGTGTAATCCGTAAGATCGTTGGCGGCTGCCGAGGTGGCTAGCGGTGCGCTTTCTCCCGGTTTGTCGTAGCTCTCGTATACGTCCATCAGTTCGAGCGTCGGGTTCATGCGGCCCGGGTGCGGCCAGCCATTGGCGGTTTGGTTGGGCTGGTACCAGATGCCGTAGTTGTGGCCCGTGCCGGAGCCCGGTCTTGCATAACCCTTGATGAAAATCACCTCTTCGGGTGCATTGTTAGGGTCTTCGAAAAGCAACCGGTAGTTATTGGCAGCCTCTTCGGGTGTGGCCGGCGAGGGTTTGAACAAATTGAATTTTCCCGAAGTAATGATCGCTTCGGAGGCGTCGATGGCTGCTTTGTAGAACTCCGCTGCGGCTGCCTTGTCCAGCCCGACCAGCTTCTGGTCCACGGCCGTACCCGAGATCGGGGCGCGGTCGGCATATTTGGCCAGGGAAGCTGCGTGCAATGCGGCGCGGGATTTGAGGGCATAAGCTACCCATTTGGTTGCGCGTCGCTCGCCGCCCGGCCATGAGTCGCCCAGGTTACCAACGGCCGTATCACACTCTTTCAGTACAAAATCCCAGGTTTCCTTCTCGGTGCTGCGGGGCACTTTCAGGGCTTCCACATCGCCTTCATACTTCTGTACGGAAGTGATCAAAGGCACGCCGCCGTAGCGTTTGGCCAATGCGAAATAGGCATATGCGCGGATAAATGCACTTTCGCCGATCAACGCCTTCCGCTCGTCGTTGGTGATGTCGAGGGTAGGGATAATGTCGATCAGGATGTTCACGTCGCGGATCAGTTTATAACCCTGGTCCCACCACTGGAAATCGTCGTTTCCGATAAAATCGCCAAATTCGGTATGCACGGCCTCGTCGGTCGACATCGCGGGAGCGAAACCGCCATTGTTCGGGTCGCCGGTGTTCCAGTTGAAACCCTGGCGGAAGAATGTGAAATCCTCGATCGGCAGCTGGTAATACAGGTTCGCCATGTACAGTTTCACGCCTTCGGGGTTCGAGAACAGGTTCTCGCCCTGCAATTTATCGAGCGGCTGCTTGTCGAGCACGTCGCCGCAGCTCATCGCCACGAGTACCAACAACAGCGTTAGGGTATTTTTTAAATAGCTCATTATCAATTGATATTAGAATTTGACATTGATCCCGAAGTTGTAGCTTCTCGTCACCGGGTAGGTAAGCCCGGCTCCGAACAATCCCTCGACTTTTTCAGGATCGAAAGGCTTCACGAACGAATCGGCCCAGGTGAAGATGTTGTGCGCATTGCCATACACGCGTACATCGTTGATACCGATCTTTTTCAGCCACGGCAGGTTGAACGTGTAACCCAGTTGCGCGCTCTTGAAACGCAGGTAGGAAGCATCCTTCCGCCATGCGCCGCTTTCCGCATACATCGCACCCACGTTGTAATTGAAGCGTGAAGCAGGCCATTCGCCGGGAATCCACTGCCCGTCGGGCGACTGGTGCCATCTGTCATAGAAGTACTCGGGCGTATTGCCGCGGAATGCGAAAACTTCGGCATAGACCTCGCGGAAGCGCACGCTGTATTTGCCCGATCCCTGGAACAATGCCGTGAAATCGAAACCTTTCCACGACGCATTCAAAGTCACGCCGTAGTACATTTTAGGATCGCCGCCGAAGAACAACGGAATGGCGTCGTTGCCATCGATCACCCCATTGCCGTCAACGTCCTTGTATTTGAAATCGCCGGGGAGTTCGCGGGTGTTGCCGAGGTCGCCGTTCTGGATCGGCGCGTAAATGACCTCATCCTTGCTCTGGAACTGGCCTTCGAGCTGGTAGGCCCATACTACGTCGTTCCAGCGGTTGGTAGCGCCGCCGCGCCATTTGTCCGTGCTGCTCAGAAACTCGCCGCGTTCCACGTAGCGGTTTTGCGTGCGTGCGAAGTTGAAGTTACCCGAAATACCGTATTTGAAATCGCGGATCTGGCCGTTGTATGCGGCCGAGAACTCGATCCCGCGCACGCGGTCGCTGTTCAGGTTTTCCTCCGGCAATGTACCGCCGAATGTGTTGGGGAGCGAAACGTTCCGGCGGGCAAGCAAACCCTTGCGGTCGCGCTGGTAAATGTCGAAGGTCAGATCGATTTTGTTATCCCAAAGACCGAGGTCGATACCGACATCCCGGATATTGGATTTGAACCAGGTTAGCTTTTCGTTTACGATCGCCGGGGAGGCCGCGCCGGTGGTGTAATTGCCGTTGGTGAATTCATATCCGCCGCCGCCGGTGAGGGAGAAGCCGGGCACGTATTGGAACGGCGCGCCCGCGTCGGCACCCACGAGTCCGTACGAACCCCTCAGTTTCAGGTTTGAAATGAATGGAATACTTTTGATAAAGCTTTCCTCCGAAATACGCCAGCCAGCCGAGACTACCGGGAACAAGCCCCAGCGGCGGTCGGGATGGTAGCGGTAGGAGCCATCGTAGCGTGCAGCGACTTCCAACAGGTATTTTTCCTTGAAATCATAATTCAAACGGCCCACGTACGACTGGCTCGCATATTCCGACTCGGAGCCGCTGGTGGTCTGGTTGTTCAACCCGGCCTGATCGATCTGGTCGTTGGTAAAAAATGCATACTCGCGGCCCAGCCCTGCCCAGCGGTTGTGCGATTGCTGCTGCTCGTACACCAACGTCGCGCCCAGGTTGTGGTTTTTCGCGATCACGGTGTTGTAAAACAGCTGCCCCTGGAAGGTAATGCGGTTGTTATCCGTGAAATTGTTACCGATCCGCGACGGGTTGCGCTGTGCGTGCGCGGTGTATTTGTCGGTCGCCGCGTCGTAGGTGTAGAGGTTGTAAGCCTTCGAAACCGATTTCGCGCGGTAATTATTGCTGTCGTAAGCCACCAAACCCTTAATGCGCAGCCCCGGAACGAATGGTACCGTGTAGGTCAGTGCGAAGGTCGACTGGAAGAATTTGTTCACTTCCTGCGAGTAGCCGGTGAGGCTCTTGTCGGCCAATGCAACGGGGTTGTAGCCACCGCTGAGCAATGCGGGATATTTTGGATTGTCGTTGGCATACGGACGTTCCGTGGGCAAAGCGATTCGGGTTCCTTTGTAGATGTTAAAGAAGTTATCACCCGGCTGGTCCCGCTTATCGAACAGACCTGATAGAATGAGATCCGCTTTCAGGTTTTTGGTTAAATCAATCCCGATGTTAGAGCGAAAGGTGTATTTCTGATACCCCATATCCCCGCTTTTGAGCAAACCGTTTTCTTTTTGGTAGCCAAAACTGGTGAAGTAGTTCACCACGCCCTCGCCGCCGGAAGCAGAAATGAAATGCTGCTGCTGGCTCGCCGATTTGTTGAGCGTTTCCTTATACCAGTCGGTGCCCTGGTAACCCGGCGCGCCGCTGCGGAACTTCTCGATTTCTTCGGGGGAAAATACCGGGTTCTCGCCCAGGTTTTTCGCGGCGTCGTTCCGCATTTCGGCCCATTGCAACGCGCTCGTCATTTTGGGCACGTCGGTAGGGCTCTGGCGGCCGTATACCATGTTGTAGCTGAATTGCGGCTTGCCCTGCTTGCCTTTCTTCGTCGTGACGATCACCACGCCATTTCCGGCGCGGATACCGAAAATCGCCGCGGAAGCATCTTTCAGCACCGAAATGCTCTCGATGTCGTCCGGATTGATCTTCTGGAACTCGTACCCGCCGTCGCGCGCCACCCCGTCGACCACATACAACGGCTCGCCAAAGCCGCGTATATTGATATTCGTGCTGAACGAGCCCGGTTCGCCGGAGTTCTGACGGATCTGCACACCGGCTACTTTACCTTGCAGGCTCTGCGCCAAACTCGTGTGCGTAGTGGTTTTGATCTGCTCCGAAACGATGTTCGAAATAGCGCCCGTCAGGGTCTGCTTGCGCTGCGTACCATAACCTACCACCACCACTTCCTGCAACTCGTCGGTGCTGAGTTCCAGCTGTACGTTGAAATCCGTGCGGTTTCCGACCGCGATTTCCTGTCTTTTGTAACCCAAAAAACTCACAATAATCACCGATCCCGATTTAGGAACGGAGAGCGAAAACTTTCCATTGGCATCAGTAGTGGTACCTTTCGTGGTGCCTTGCAGCACAATGCTCGCGCCGGGGATGGCGCTGCTTTTCTCGTCTTTCACTTCGCCGCTGATGAGGGTTTCGTCCGCGGCCGTTTGCGCCGATGCGCCCGCTTGCACGAGCAGCATTACGCATAGTGCGGCGCACACATGCCGGAGCATCGTCCGGATGCGGCGCCTGCACAAGGGTTTTGATAGAAGTTGTTTGTTCATACCGTAGGGTTAAGTTCCTGTTCGTTTAAATGCATGAATTCGGTCGGCCGAACCGTGGGGTCAAAGTAATCGGGGGTTAATTAAGAAATGGTTAACAAACCATTAATGGGGCGCTTAATCCCCCTGATTTTTACATTATCCTGGTAAAATATTGGGGGATTTTGGGGTAGGACAATAAAAAAACGCCCCACATTACTGCGGGGCGCTCCGGTGTATTTCTGCCTTTTATGGTTTCGCGTCGATTTTGTGATGGTGCCCATCGTCGCAATGGCTCCAATGCCCGCGGTGCCACGGACCGCCGTGCCATGCACCAGCGCGGAATGCAAAGATATTCATCATGATGAACGCGAAAATGACCGCGATGGCAGCCACGCGCGCGGCGATGGTCAGGCCGCGGCGTTTCGAGAACGGACCGTAAATGTAGCCGATAATGAAAACCATACAGGCTACGAACAGGATGCGTGCGAAAATCAATAATCCGAAAAACATGGTTTTGGGAAGTTTAAGTGAAACAATGATGAAGTGCGATCAATTTTGCGGGTAACCACTACCGAAGCAGCGCCTCGCTTTCCGCTCTGCCCCAATGCGGCATCGCGCCGGAAGCCGTTGCGGGAAGCTTCTGAATAGCTTTCCCGGCCAGCTCTTTGGCCAGATCCTTGTCGCCGCCCCACAATTTGGGGGTGTAATATTTCGTCCAGGCTTCGAGATAAATGGCGCGGGGGTTTTCGGCGGCCAGCTTCTGCGCTTTCTTTAAAAACTGGTCGGAAAGCGGACCGAACTGCCTGCCCATGGTCATCGGACTGATGAACACTTTGGTGCGGTAGATCATCGCCTGTACGACGTAAATTTCGGAGAGTACCTTCCCATCGCCTTTTGCCAGCGACTCGCTTTTTTTGATTTGCGCTTCGCCTCTCACGCTGTAAGGCTCGATCTTCTCGCCGTCGTCTTGCAGGAGAAAGCCGATTTTGGCATTACAAAAAGCGGCATAATAGTAAGGCAGCCATTCGGTTTTCTGGATGTTACCGAGCTGGACGAACGTTTTCTCCAAAACCTGGAAATCGCCGACGGATTTGGCCTGATCCAGTTTCTTTACGGAAGCCTCCAACTGGGCCGGGTAATCGCCGGTTTGCGCAAATGTGAAAGCGACCGAGCAAATAAGCAGAATGGTGGTGATGAATCGTTTCATGACGTTTGTTGGTTGATAATGGATGATAAAAAATGAGTAATTGAATGGTACTAAGGGTTTTGGTCGAGGAGGTCTTCGGTGCGGTCGATACCCAGGCTCATGAAGACGCCGAGGAAATAGAAGCGCGTGGCAGGCAGCCTAACGGGCGTTCTGAACGCACCGTTGTAGGCGTAGGTGTATCCGAAAACCTGTTTCGTACCCAGCACGTTGTTCGCTCCGAATGCTACGCCCGAATAGTCCCGAAATTTCGATTTCCTGAAAAAGGTCATCATTTTCGATACGTGCAGGTTCAGTACGTTGTAGGGGCGGGCGGTCCCCGAATCGTAAATGCGGGTACCGGCGTCACCCGCGGAGCGAATATCGTAGTAAGGCCGCCCGGCCGCGTACGAGTAGGAAACATTCACATTGGTACTGATTCCCTGGAAAAACCGTTTGACGGCGATCGTGAACGTATGCGGACTCGTGAAGGTAGGCCGGATGCTTTCCGGGTAATTCAGGTATTCCCGCTTCGTATTGAGGTACGTGTAGGTAAGCCAGTAATCCAGATTGCGGATGGTCTTTTTGTCGCGCCAGAAGAGCTCCAACCCTTTCGCATAGCCCTCGCCGCCGAGGGTGATATCCGGGAAAGTGCGCACCAGGTCCTTGTACTTTTTGTAGTAAACCTCCGTCCTGAAAAACCGGTTGTTGGCCTTCCTCGAATAGTTCAGCACGTAATGCTCCGACCGGGAGAATCCCAGTTGCCGGTTCTGAAAGAGATACCGGTTTTCGGGCTTTTGGTAAAAAATACCATACGCCAGGTTCAGCTGGCTGCCCATGCCGAGCCGGTAGCCCAGGCTCGCCCGCGGAGCCACGACCGCTTTGCCTAAAAGGCTCGAATACTCGCCCCGCAACCCCGGCCGGAATGCCAGATGCTCGCCCAGGTGCAGGTCGGTCTCCACGAAAACGGCCGTCAGTTGATCGCGGAGCGTTGTCGTGGTCCCGTTGTACTGCTGCCCGTCGTCGAAATAGAATGTCTCGCCGCCGAACCGCAATGCCTGGTTACTTTCGAAGTTGCGCGTAAGCACGGCGCGCGCCTGCGCGAAATGCGAACGCCATGTGATATCACTGTTTTTGGCCGGAAATGGGCCATTAGGCAGCGCTATTGGCTCACCACCGCCGCCTAACAGTCGGTTATGGATGGTATTCCTGTCAAAAGTGTAGGCGATGCCCGCATCGAGGCGCCAGTCGGTTCCGAGGTCTGTCCGGTAGCTGATGGTCCCGTAGATATTCGGGTTAATCAACCTGAAATCGGAGCGGAGCGATGCGCTGTCGGTGTCCGGGTTGCGCATACCGATATTGCTTTTCGCAAAGGCTACATACGCTTTCAGCATGCCCGTTTTGCCGGTTTTGACGCGGATGTTGGCATTGGCGCTGGTGTATTCCGGGCCGTGGTAGTAATCGGGGTGTTGCGGTACTACCCGGTTGTACAAGCGTTGGTTACTGTACGCAAGCCCGCCGCCGTAGCTGCTACGGCCGGATTTGGACAAATGCTGGAAACCCGCTCCGAGGTTAGAAGGAAATACACTGAAATTCGCGGAGCTTTTTTCGGGCAGGTCGATGCTCTCGAGAATCAGCGCGCTGCTCATGGCTTGCCCGTACAACGCCGAGTAACCGCCCGTGTTGAACAATACGCCCTTGAACAGGAACAGGTTAATGCGGGCCGGCTGCATAATGCCCGGCACGGAAGCATAGTTCGGATTTTTCATGAGCGTGCCGTCGACGAACATCCGGGTTTCGTCGCTCGTACCACCGCGCACAAACAACCCCTCGCGTTCGCCTACCTGCTGCGCGCCCGGGAGCGACCGCAGTGCATTGGAAATGTCGCCGCCGTTACCGGCCACCGTGTACGCGTCGATGGGCGTGAGCGAAGCGCCCTTTGCCTTGTCGCTGGCTTCGAAGCTGCCGGCGCTGACGGTCACGGCGTCGAGGGTGTTGGCTGCGTCGTCCAGGGTAACGGCGAGCGTAATCGTGGTATCGGCAATGGTAATCGTTTGCTGATGTGTTTTAAAACCAAGCGACGACACAACGAGCGTCTGATCGCCACGCCGGGTGGTTGTGAAGTCGAATCGGCCGAGCGAATCGGCCACGGTGCCTGCCTGTGCACCCTTAATGCGAACGTGCGCTCCGGGAACGCCTTCGCCCAGTGAGCCGGTTACCGCGCCGGTAATGCGGGTTTGCGCCTGTGCGGCCATAGCGAAAAGCAGGCCGCCCGCCATCAGGATGAGTTTGGTTGTAAATGCATTGGAAATCATGGCTTTGTTTGTTTTTTGACCAAAGCTATGACGCACGCCAATGCATTTCAGGGAGAGTAGACCAGACGGCCGGTAGCCGCGACGAAGCAGTCAAATCCTGCGACAATCAACCGGGTGTAATGTTCAGGATTTTGCGCAGATTGTCTTTGTAATGTTCGCTGACAGGAATTTCGGTCGTACCGATCACCACAAAATCACGCTTGACGGCCGTGATTTTGTGAACGGCTGCCAGGTAGGATTTGTGGGTACGGACAAATGCGGGTTCGGGGAGTTTTTCTTCCAATGCCTTGAAAGTCATGCGGGTAATGATCGGCTTTTCGGCGGATGAAAGGTAGATCTTGACATAATCTTTCAAACCCTCGATCCACGCCACTTCGGCCACCACTATTTTAACCAGCGAGTATTCGACATTCACGAAGAAATCGGACAGTACCGCCGGGGCATTGGTGACGGGTGTTTTGTGTCTCAGTTCAAACAGTTCATGGGCACGGTTGCAGGCTTTGAGAAAACGCTCCATGCTCACGGGTTTGAGCAGGTAGTCGACCACATTCAATTCAAATCCTTCCAATGCATATCTATCGTAGGCGGTCACGAGGATTACCAGCGGAGGAGCGGGAAGTGTTTTTAAAAACTGCAATCCGCTGAGGCGAGGCATCTGAATGTCCAGGAAAAGCAGGTCTATCGGCTCATTTTGCAGTATCTCGATGGCTTCCATCGCATTGCGCGCGGTTTTCGCGAGCGTCAGGTAGGGCACCTGCCGGATATTGTCGGCCAGCAGGTCGAGCACGAGTTTTTCATCATCAACAGCCAGGCATCGCATCATCGTAAATCCAGGTTCAGGGTGACAGTGAATACATGGTTGTGATCGTCGATAACGAGGGTGTACCGATTAGGATAAATGAGTTTCAATCGCGTGCGCACATTTTCCAGGCCAATGCCGGATTGATCGTCTTTCGTAACATCGGCGTGGGAATCGTAAGGATTGATAACCCTTAGCGTCAGGTGTCCGTCAACAGCGGTGAGACTAACCAGAATATAGGGCTCGTCGAGCCAGGTAGCACCGTGTTTGAATGCATTTTCAACAAATGGGATCATCAGCATCGGTTCCACCGGCAAACCGGCAGCGTTGGCATCCATTTGAATGTCCAGCTCGATGCGTATCGTATCCGAAAACCGTAGTTTTTGCAGTTCAATATAACTTTTGAGATAATCCGCTTCCTGTTGCACGGTCACTTGCGTCGCCTGCGTATCATACGTCATGTAGCGCATGAGGTCGGCGAGGCGGATAAGCGCTGCTTCGAGCTGATCGGAACGTTGGCGTGCAAGGGCTACCATATTGGTGAGTACATTGAAAAGAAAATGAGGATTGACCTGCGACCGCAGCAGTTTCAGCTCGGCCGCTACCTGTTGCGCCTCATACTCTTTTCGCGCCCGCTCCTTGCGGATGCCGTCGCTTACCCGCCGGTAAACAAGGCTCGCCGCGAAAACCAGTACCGACGGGCCGAATATCAAGCCGGCCGCGCTTCTCAGCACCACATCCGGGAAAAAGTGAGCGACGATCTGATATTTGAGGGCAAAGGAAGCCATGATTACCGCGATCGCACAGGGTACATACAGCCACCAACGCCAGCCGCGGGCCAGTTTGGGATAAAGAAAAAATGCATTGAAATAGAAAATCCCGGCGTGGATAATACCCGCAAGCAAAAAAAACGCGGCCGGTAAGCCACCAATCCGGAACCCGTCATCGGACGAAGACAAGAGGTAGGGCAGAAGCAGGACCGTTATCCATATGCCGATATGGATCGGAATCTCCCGTTTGTGCTGCGTTTTCAAGGATGCCATGTGAAGTGTAAAAAACCAAATTTATAGGAATCGCCTGCTAAACAAAAGAAACGGGCTGCGATAAAAAAAATCAGGCGGAGAGAAACTCCCCGCCTGATACAGTTAACCTAAACAACACATTAATAACGCATTGGTGTCGTAATTATCGGTTGATAAGCACTTTCCGGTTAGTAACCTCACCGTTCTTGTGCGTGATCGTCAGAATATACATGCCCACCGGCAGGCTCTTCACATCGATGGTTTTTGAAATGGTCTTGCCCGATTTGTAAACCGAAAGGCCCGTCAGGCTATGCATTTCCACCGATTTAACCTGGTTCCAATCCGTGCTTTTGAGGTTGAGGATATCGGAAACCGGGTTTGGATAGAACTCGGATAGCAATGCGGCGCTTTCGAAACCGACTTTGATAATCTTGCTGTAAGCAAAAGTCTTATCGGCGTCCACCATTTTCAGGCGATAGAAGTTGTTGCCCGAGGCAGGTTTTTTGTCAACGAATCCGTAGTTCACCGCGGTGTAGCTTTCACCCTGCGATTTTTGGCTGCCGATCGTCGCCCAGTTCTTGCCATCGCCACTGCGCTGGATATCGAAGTAGTCACTGTTGGTTTCCTCGGCGGTATTCCATTTCAATGCGATGGTATTTTCAACTCTCGCACCGCTGAAATCGATCAGAGTTACCGGCAGTGAGCAGTCTTTGTACGCTGTGAGCGTATCCGTACAACTGTTCAGCGTCGCCACAATAATAGCCGTTTCCTTGCTTGGAATACCCACCACAGTATTTCCATTGACCGTTCCTTTGTCGGTAGTGATCACAGCGCCCGGGCTGGCCGTGAAGAATACGGTGTAAGTCTGAGGGTCCACCGCATAGTTACATTGGTACTCCGCACCGGTCAGCGCAATCGTCGGCTTCGCATTGACATTTACAGTAGCGGTTTGTCCGGAGATCGGCGTAGAGGCGCCCCCAGCACCGGCCACATTGGTCAATGTGTAAACAAATGGGCCTGTTGCACTTGTCGGCACGTCTACGGTTGCTGTTGTATTCACGCCGGTGGTTGACACTTGCAGATCGCCGCCGCCATTGATTTTATAAGTAAATGTAAACGGTGCTATACCATTCACTGCCGTAAATGTAATCTTAGGCGATACTTCGTTCTGGCAAGCCGTGGTGCTGCCGGAAATCGTTGCCGTGAGATTGTTTGATACCGTTACAACAGCTGTCTGTGCCGGCGACGGTGTCCGTGTACAGTTTTGCGCATCGGTTACAGTTACCAGCTCGTAGGTAAATACACCCACCGTGGTGGTTGGCTGGCTAACAGTGGCAGTCGTGTTGGCACCCGTTGTGCTTACCGTCAGGTTAGGTCCATTGTTGATCTTGTAGGTAAATGTGTAAGGCAGGGTGCCGCCGGTAGCGCCAAATGTAACAAGCGGTGCGGATGCGCCCTGGTTCACAGTAGTAGTTCCCGAAATGCTCGAACCGGTGATTTCGTTCACGGTCAGCACGGCTGGGTTGGAAGTGCTGTTGTTACAAGGGTTTGTAATGATACAGCGGTATTCCGAAAGGTTATCACCTACCGGCACGTTGGTCAATGTCAGCGTTGGATCGTCGGCAGTCGGGTTAGTACCGGTCGTAATGTTCGCAAACGAGCCGCCGAATGGTTTTTTCTGCCATTGGTAGGTTACACCTGTCTGAGAAGTAGCCACTGTGAACGATGTACCTGAACCTGCGCAGATAGTCGCTGCATCAGGTTGGTCGGTGATCGGCGGTACTGGGGTAGGGGTTACGGTCACGGTGAACGAGCAGGTAGGGGCCGTTCCAATTCCATTTGAAGCTGTTACAACCACGGTGGTGTTCCCGGCAGGGAATGCATACGGGAATGTGATCGGGTTGTTGTTAACAGTGTAGGTAATGGTCGGTGCCGGACATCCGTCTGCGGTTGCCGTGAACGTCTGCGTAGACGTACAAGTACCGGCGTCAGGCGAGAACGTCTGGTTGCCGGGGCAGAAGGTGATCACCGGGGTTGAAACGACAGGCGTAACCGTCGGGTTATTTGTTCCAGGCGTGTTTGGATCATCGGTCAGCACGTTGGCAAAATTGCTGCCCGACACAGTGCCCTGGGTCGAAAGCTGGCAAACCGAAGCCGGGATATTGTTGTTGATCGTTACCCGGAATTTGATGGTAGTGCTTTTGCTTGCGGGGATCTGAAAACCGCTGCCGGTCCCGTTTACGGTCACTGTCTCACCTGCCTGCGCAGCTTCTGTTCTGGCAGGGCTTGGCGCCGGCACGGCTTCTGAAATGGCTTCTTTCGCAGGCTCGGCGGATGGAGTAAGCTCTACGGCTTTCGGCGCTTCCGGCTGAGTAGGGCTTGGCATTGCGGCGATCGTTTCGGCAGTTGGTTCTTCGATAACACCCTCGCGCAGCGGGCTTACGCTAGGGGTTGCGCAGGTCTGTCCGAATAAATATGGGTTAGCCGATCCACTCTGTGATACACTTCCGGTAGGGGTGTTTCCTCCGTTAGTCCAGGCTGCCGATACAGTGCTTCCCGTTCCCTGGACCATCAGCGTGGTCGTTGCGGTACCGGACCGGGTGCGATAAGCGATAATCGTTGCCGGTTTTGTAATGGTGTTGTTGGTCATATTCGTACAGAGTTTGGAATTATTGCCGGAGGCACCGGTTGTAACCATATCCATCCCGAAGTAGATATCACCCGCTCCTGAGTCTGTCACTGTAATATTGTTGCTCGCCACATTCATGTTGCTTTGAGCGGAAGTAGTTGAAGAGGTGGTAACCGCGATGCCCGGAGCGTCAACAGATGTGAGGGTGTTGTTCTGGATGAGGAAAGTACCTCTTGCCGAAGCTCCCTCCGCCGAGTGCACAATGGCCGAAACACCCGATGAACCCGCCTTGTTCAATACCGTATTGTCGGTTACATTTCCTTCCAGGTAAGCGTCAGAAAAGGCGAACAAGTTGATACCGATGCCCCCGTTAAAGTTACCGGTATTATTGGTAATGTTGAATTTGAGTGTCGATGTGCCAAACCCCGCCATGTCGAACATCCTTCCCACACCGCTTCCTACATCCACCTGGGAGTCTTTGATATCTGCCTGCATCACAGCCGTATTATTGGTGGAGGCTAAAATACCTACGGTGCTGTTTCTGAGGAACTTGCTGTTGTTCTGGACTTTCAGTTTCATATTGGAACTACCGTAACCGATGAACTCAAGTCCCATATTGCTTGCATCCTGGAAAGTCGAATTGTCGATGGTCAGCAAGGTCATGTTGGTATTGGTATTGCTGAAATACGCCGCACGTCCGCCGGGATCGGTGAAAGTCGAATTGATGATGGTGTTCGTACCGGTGGTATTGATCGCATAAATACAACCTTCTTCGCTGGTTTGTCCGGATGGGCCTACCGACCCGTTGGTGAAATTGAAGTTGTTGGTCCCGCGAAGGTTAATGCCTTCCTGCGTTACCGTACCGCTGATTACGATGCGGTCCATGGTAAGTCCGTTGACGCTCGACGCGTGTACCGCAGCATTGGCGGCGGAGTTGTCCTGATTGGTAGGAGTTGTCCCGTCGGTAGTATTGGCATTGGTGAGATTCATGTTTTTCAGCGTGATATTGGTCGCGCTCAGCAACTCGATACCACGGGCGGAAATGTTCTGAATCGTACCACCTGATCCTGCTGTTGTGCCGCTCCCGGTGATCTGAAACGACCCCGTTGTGGTGGAGAGACTCATACCTTTGCTTCCACCATTGGCATTTACGGCGTCCAGGGTCACATTCAACGCAACGCCTCCGCCGGAACCGGCTATACTGAGCGCAGGTACCGTTGATGCGGTGAGCGTTCCACTGGTGATGGTAAGGCTACCGGTAGCGCTTGAGATTGCAATGGGGCTGGGGCTGGCCGATACAGTGGAAGAAACCTGACCTAGATCGAGGGCAAGTGTTTTGCTGGATATATTAAGGGCAGAACCATTTCCCGTCAGGTTAATTTCGCTGGCTGTCAACGTTCCTGAACCTGTGCCGGCAATTTTAGCGCCACCGCTGGCTCCGATATTCAAGCCCCGGATTGTGGCGGTACCGATGGCGTTCAATACATTTCCCGACGCGCTTCCAAGTGTCGGTCTGCCGCCGCTTGTCGCCGGAAGCAGGTTATTGCCGCTGGGGGTTGAATATCCGGTGAGCGTGAGGAGTGGCTGCGTAGCTCCCTGTCCGAAAATGCGTTGTGTGTTGAGCAATGTGACGTTGCCCGAGTACGTCGAGCCGTGGCTGTAAACAAAGATCGCATGCCCCTGCTTCGCGTGGTTGGCTCCGTCGTCGTTGATGGTCTGAAATTCTGCCAAAGTTTGGAATGGACTCGTGAGGGTACCGTTTCCACCTGCCGCGGCTGCTCCGTTGATAAACCAGATAGCCTGGTTGGAGCCATTTCCTACCGAAATCGTAACAGTCGCGGTAGAGGTCATACCGGAGCCATTCTGGATGTCGTAGTTAAAGGTATCGTTCCCGATGTAACCCGCTGCCGGCTGATAGGTAAACGCACCGGTTGCGGCCGTAATGGCTACCGTTCCGCCGTTGGCCGTGGTAAAATTCGTTGTGCTGTTAACGCTGAGCGCGGTGCCCGCAGGGCTGATGTCGTTCGCGAGCAGACCGCTGCCGGCGGGAACCGTGATATTGACATTACCGATCGTATTGTAGCTGTCGTTCTGGGCGATCGGACTCGCTTTCACGGAGCCGGCTACGAGGGTGGTATTTATGTCGATCGTTTCGGTGAAAACGGTGTTGTTGGCAGGATCGGGGCCACCGTTGGTGATGACGATCGTGTATTCGAGTTCGTCACCCGCGCTGGCGCCGGCAGGTCCGATGTTGCTGGTGATCGCGTAGGTATTGGTAGCGGTGATACTCGGCGCCAGGAATGCGGCAGTGCCGGCCCGCTTGCGCGCACGCGTATAGGGTACGCGTTCCTTTGTTTTTGAGGCGTTTTGTTTCTCCTTCTTGGCCACCCATTCCTCACGGAGTTGAGTGTCCCCGGAAATCTTGCTGACGATTTCAGCCCCTGACGCCAGCAGGGCCACCCCTGCCAGGTATAGGTATACATTTCTCATGGTTTCAGTTTGAAGTAAAATGTTCGAGTCATAGGATAGATTGGTGAAAATGAAAGAATCCGGGACCAGCCCGGCTTACGAAAAGACTGCTTCATAGCGCATTCCGTTTGGATCGTGAGCGATAGGCACCAGGAAGACATCCATGTATTTGCCATCGGGATATTCGACCCTGTAAATACCTTGCGCTATGGCGCGGTTTTCGCCGGTGGTCTGGAACTCCACCGAAAATGCACCCCGTTCGAGCGGACTGTACGTATTCAATTCCAGCACCTTCAAAACGGTCGATGGCAGTGAAAAATCCTTTGCAAAGTGGATGACTACCGGTTTCCCTACATGCGGTGTGAAATCTGCTGCGGCTACTAAGCTTAAATCGTATGCTTCCATTCCATTAAATGATAAACTCCATTGGTTTCACTAATTGTTTTAAATCCAAGGCGGGTATACAGATTTTTGGCAGGATTGAAAGTCTCGACATGAATACTGAGCGGTCGCTCCAATTCGGCGGCGCGGCCCATCAGGTCCTGGAAGATCCCCCGGCCTAATCCGCGGTTGCGGTATTTAGGCAGAATGCTGATGTCAATAATCCGTATACCCTTGCCCTGGAAATTTTCGTGGAGGTAAAGCCTCCCGATGGTTTTGTTTTGAGATTCTATTACCCAAAAATCGGCCCCCGTGTAGTTTTTCTGATAGTATTCGTGCTGAGCGTTGAACTGACTGGCAATGAATTCTTTTTTCATCGTGTCGGTCCAGTCTGGTACCCGTTCCATTTCCTTTTCCCGCGTAGTCGAATAGATTTCCAGCAGGGAAGGCAGGTCTTTTTGGGCAATCGGCCTGAGTGAAAGGGTGGTATTGCTAAGTTCGAATTTCATAGGTTATCAAAAGAGTAAACGGTTTTGGCCGGCATTGGGCCTGCCTAGCCACGCGGAGGGAATACCCCCTGCAAGGCAATACAGAAATAGCACGTCAGATACGGCATCAGGTTATTGTGGGGCTGGTCTCCGCCCGCGGGCTGTATCTGATTAAAATTCATGGTTGTATTGGATGACCCGGCCGCATAAACTTTCCCCTGGGTCGATGCCGCCAGTGAGTAATTGGTCGGCGTTTTCAGGTCGGCAGGTTCCGGTACGGCCAAGATCTGGTGGTTATGCGATGGAATTTCCGAGGTAAGCAGGCTCACCGTTTCCGACCCTCCAGTTTCGCCGAGGTCGTGAAGCGAGAGGCCGGGGCCTTGTCCCGGATGCATAGGTGCACGCCCCTGCAAATCGGGCAATGCAAAGTTCGATTTACCATTTCCGCCATAAGTTGTCCCCAGGAGGGAGAACAATGCGGTGTTTTGGGAAAGGGGCATCAGCTGCCCGTCGCACCAGGCCCAGCCGCGGGGCGCGAAATTGAAGGGGAATATTCTTATTTCTGCTACAAAAGGATCCATGACAGTTGAATGAGGTTTGACGTTCGTGTTTCTTGGGTCTGGAATGGTCTACGTAGGAGACGGGAATATCCCAAACAGTGAAATGATAAAACTCACACAGAGGTAAGGCTGGAAATTCGTGTGCGGCTGGCTTCCGCCGTCGCCGGATACGCTGGCGACCGCCATTCCTACAATCGGAGGATCGTTAAAAAATACGTTCGTCGTCGTCGAAATACCCAGTATGGCATTAGCGGGGCTCGGCAAGTCGCCGGCGTTGAGTGATGCTACAAAAGGGTGCGAGTGTGCAGGGATTTGCTGTACAGTAAGTGTAATCTCTTCGGCGCCACCGGTTTCGGCCAGTATAAAGCTGTTCCCCTGGTGAATCGGTATTCTGCCCCGCAGGTCGGGGAGCGCAAATGTACTCTGACCATCACCACCATAGGTTGTGCCGATCAGATTGAACAATGTTTCATTTTCAGATATGGGGAGCAGCTGTCCTTCACAAAACATCCACCCGGCAGGGGCAAAGTTTCCTGCGAACATTCTGATTTCTCCTACGTAAGGTTGTGCCATGTACGATAAAAATTTGGGGTTATGAATAGGATAGAGATCTGACCGGCGATTAGGTTGGGCTAGGGAATATGCCTTGCAATGCGATGCAGAAAGTCAGTGTCAGGAACGGTTGCATGTTCAAATGCGCCTGGCTGCCTCCCACACTGCCCACCGTAGCCGGGTTGAGTGTCGTCAGGTTAGCGATCGTACTGGTGTAGAGCGTGTTGGGTTGCGTGTTGGAAAAATAGGTGCTCGTGGGATTGTTGGTGTTTGTGATGGACGTATTGTCTATGGCAGATACGAAGTGCGAATGGGTAGGCAGCTCGCTGATATTGAGCGTATGCGCCTGTTCGCCGCCGCGTTCGCCGAGCGTATGCCCGCTGCCTACATGAATGGGTGTCCTGCCCCGGAAATCCGGCAACGCGAAATTCACCCGGCCATCGCCTCCGAAGGTCGTACCAAGGAGAGAGAACAATCCCTGGTTCTGATTAATGGGTAGTAGCTGTCCGTTGGCAAGCGCCCAGCCCCTTGGGGCAAAGCTGAAGCTCACGATTCGGATCTCTGAAAGAAACGGTTCTGCCATAGAAGAAATAGATTTAGATTGATAGATGGATTATATTGACGTACTGCGTGCGGCGGGGCACGTATGTTCATGAAGTGTATTACGTCTGTCTTAAATGCCTCCGGCTTCGGAAAAGATGCGGGACGGCGAACTACCGGATTGGGTCAGGAGGTGGCTGACGAAAAACGGGTGGCTGCTGTGGGGGATGTAGAAGTTTTTATCATAGGAAGGTGCGCGGGGATTAGGTCTTGTACAATTAGTACATCAATATTAATCATTTATACCTATTTCGATGAAACAAATTACTTTCCGGTAATAAATATTCTACGAGTATTTCGAGATAAAGTAGAACTCCCGGAAAAATATTTCGCTCATAATGAGTGCTTTGTAGTTATCGTCCGGCGCTAAAAATTATTTTTCGGTGGTATTTTAAGAAGAATTTCTTTAAAGAACCCGCGACACCCGACCGGAGCGTATATTAAGAATGGACGACCGCCGCCTTTATTAGCAGACCTGACTTCACTATTCTCTTTATCGCATGAAATCCATCAAGCTCATAATCGGAGCAATTCTTTGTTGTACGCTCTTCGGCGCACACGCACAGCATTATAGTGTAAGCGAAAACAAACGGTTTTTACTCAAAGAAGGGAAGCCTTTCTTCTGGATGGGCGACACCGCCTGGGAGCTCTTTCACCGCCTCGACCGCGCCGACGCCGATTACTACCTGCAGAAGCGTGCCGAGCAGGGTTTTACTGTCATTCAGGCTGTGGCGCTGGCCGAATTCGACGGGCTGGGGGAGCCCAACCCGTACGGCGAGAAGCCATTGGTCAATAATGATCCGACGCAGCCCAATGAGAACTACTTCAAGCATGTCGATTATATTATCGACAAAGCAGCAACCTATGGATTGACCATCGCTTTCCTGCCTACCTGGGGCGACAAGGTATTCAAAAACAACTGGGGCAAGGGGCCGGAAATTTTCAATGAAAGCAATGCCAGAGTGTATGGGAAATGGCTCGGTAACCGCTATAAATCCAAACCGAATATGATATGGGTGCTCGGCGGTGATCGCCAGCCCCGCAAAGACAGTCGCGACGTGGAAATCTGGCGGGCAATGGCCGCAGGGATCGCGGAGGGCGTGGGAGGCCATGATAAGGCATTGATGACCTACCACCCGCAGCCGAACAAGGAAGGTTCCAGCGAGTGGTTCCACGACGACGAGTGGTTCGATTTCAATATGTTTCAGACCGGCCATTGCCGCGACACACCCGTTTACGACAACATTCAGCGCTCGTACAACCGCACGCTCGTGAAGCCGGTTATCGACGCGGAGCCTATTTACGAAGACCACCCGGTTTGTTTTAATGTGAAGGAGAATGGCACGTCGAGCGCGTACGACGTGCGCAAATCGGCCTACCTCGATTTGTTCGCGGGGGCGTTCGGGCATACGTATGGCTGCCACGACATTTGGCAAATGTATTCGCCTAACCGAGAGGCGGTGAACGGTCCGCATATTTTCTGGCAGCAGGCCCTCGACCTGCCCGGCGCATTGGAAATGAAATTTGTACGAAGGCTGATCGAATCGCGCCCGATCACCGACCGCGTTCCCGACCAATCCATTATTGTAGAAAATGCCTTACCTGCGCCCGAGCGCGTGCAGGCGACGCGGGGCAAAGATTACCTGTTTGTATACACCGCTTCCGGAAAGGCTTTCTCGGTGAACCCCGGCAAGATTTCCGGCACTAATCTGGAAGCATTCTGGTACGATCCGCGCAATGGCAAGGTCCGGGATGCCGGAAAATTCGACAATAAATCGGTCAGCAAATTCATCCCGCCGACCTCCGGCTACGGGCACGACTGGGTGCTGGTCATAGACGATGCGGCGCAGGGCTACAAGCGCCCCTGACGGTACTTTGGGTGATCGTGAATGATCGGATTGCAGTAATTCCGGGTAAAGTTTTACTTAATAAAGAAATTCGATCATCCACAGCATTCATTTTGTACACCGGCCGACCGATGGAGCAGGACCTTGAACGTTGGAAGAAATTCAAAAATGGCGATGCAGCCGTTTTTGAAGACATGATCCGGGGAGAGTTCCGCGCGCTGTTCGAGTATGGCTCCCGGTTTGTCCACGATCGCGACACGCTTAACGACTGCATTCACGACCTTTTCGCCTCGCTCTGGGACCGCCGCCGTTTTCTGGCCGATACCGACAGGATCAGGCCTTATCTGCTGAAAAGCCTTCGCAACCGGCTCCTGAAAGAGATAGAGCGGACGCAAGTGCTTACGCCTTTCGAAAGCTGGCATGAAGGCGACGCGGAAGAAGATATCGAAAGCCGGCTGATCTCGGCCGAAACCGACGAGCGCCGCAAGCAGCAAATCGGTACGGTGCTGCATTCGCTGACGCCCCGCCAGCGTGAAATCATTCACCTCAAATTTTTTGAAAGCCTGTCACACGAGCAGATCGCCGAGGTACTTGATATTTCAAGACCTGCCGTAGCGAACCTGCTCTCGCAAGCGTTGCGGCTCTTTCGCGACAAATGGCACACGATTTTACCTTCGCTTCTCGTGGTTTTATTGTATTGAATATCAGTCAGTTGGTTGTATTTCTCCCGGCGTCGAAAGATTTTTCTTACTTTTTTCGATGATGATTCCCGCATTTGCCGATTATCCTCCTGTAAACACACCGAATGGTGTTTTGTTATGAAATATTATAAAGATTACGATCTGGAAGACTTCCTGCAAGACGACAGTTTTCGCCGATGGGTAGTCGGTGAAGCCGACGCGACGGAAGGGCTTTGGGAAGAGATCGTACGCCTCTATCCCGATAAAAAGGTGATCATGCAGCAAGCCCGGGAGCTGGTCTCGGCCTGGCGCGAGCATGCAGCCATTGTAACCGACCAGCAGCTCGAAGACCAGGTGCAGCGTATCCTACATACAACACAGGCCGGGGTGGAGGAACCGTTGCGGCCGGTGATATGGCGTAAATGGATGTCCGTAGCGGCTGTCGTAACGCTCATTGTCGGCTTGGGAGGCGCTTTTTGGTGGAAATCCGGGCAGGTAGGGCATGGTACCGGCCGCGGGCTGGCGTACGTGCCCGAGACCTCGAAGGCATTGCAGGAAGTGGTGAATACGACCGGGAAGGCGATGCACGTCGGGTTGCCGGATGGCAGCCGGGTGAGCCTTGCGCCCAGGGGGAGGATCAGCTATGCGGCGGATTTTGTCCATGATAAGAAACGGGAGGTATTTCTTTCCGGCGAGGCGTTTTTCGACGTAACCAAAGATCCTCAGAACCCGTTTTTTGTCTATGCCAATGGTTTGGTAACGAGGGTGCTGGGTACCAGTTTCCTGGTCAAAGCCACCGATACGAATGTGGAAGTGTTGGTAAGAAGCGGCAGAGTGTCGGTTTTGCCTTTGAAAGACATCGAAAACCCGGCCAGCCGCAATACCGAGTTACTCCTGACGCCCAATCAGCAGGCGATCTTTTCGGTGAAGGACAATGTGGTCTCGAAATCCATCACCAATATGCCGCTCGAACTCATCAAGCCTGATCCGGAAGCCGGGTTTGTGTTTGAAAACCAGCCTGTGAGTAAAGTTTTCTCCGCATTGGAGAAGGTATACGGCATCCCGATCGTGTACGACGCCACCGTGATGGAGAAATGTTCGCTCCGTGTAGAGCTCAGCAATGAGCCGTTTTTCACCAAACTCGACATCATTACCCAAACCCTCGGCGCCGCCTACCGCGTCAGCGACGGTCAGGTGGTCATTTCGAGCGAAGGTTGCAGATAGCATTCCATTTACCTACCTACTCATCCTAAACCCTTAATGCATGATTAAACACCAATTGTAAAAAAGCAAAAAGCCGGAAACGGGTCCAGCGTTTCCGGCTCTGAAAATTCCCCTGATTTTAAGCGAAACTTAAAGCTCCCAAAACGGGAGAGAGGAAGGTCTTTGTCGTTTGTGAACACTCAAAAACCATCGTAAAAGTATGAAAAAAAATAGTTTACCATTTAAATATTTGGTAGCTGCGATGAAAGTTACATGCATACCATTTCTGGTGTCCCTCTTCTTTCAGAGCCTGGCCCTCGCCAACGACGGCGTGGCCCAGGAAATCCTGAACCGGGAGGTCACGCTTCAGGCCCGGCAGCAAGACCTCAAACAGGTGCTGACGACGCTCGAAAAAAGTGCCAAGGTCAAGTTTTCATACATCCCGTCCCTGATTTCCAACCAGAAAGTGACCGTCGAAGCTTCGAACCAGAAGCTGAGCAAAGTTTTGAAGGAGCTTTTTGTTCCATTGCAAATCCGTTATTCGGTGTCGGGCAATTACATTATCCTGATCCGCAAGCCGGATGAATCGTTCGCCGACTCTCCGAAACTGCTCGAACCGGTACCGCTGCCGTACCTGCACCGGGTGGATATCGGTGTGAAAGGCAAGGTTACCGGGTCAGACAACAAGGAAGGGCTGCCCGGCGTGAGTGTGGTGGTGAAAGGCACGCAGCAGGGGGCCATTACGGGTGGCGACGGCAGTTTTGAGCTGGTGGTGCCCGACGACAAGGCCGTGCTGGTGTTCAGCTTTGTCGGTTATGTGTCGCAGGAAGTACCGGTCGTGAACCGCTCGGTGATCAACGTGGCGCTCGATCCGGATATTAAGGCGCTCAGCGAAGTGGTCGTGACGGGTTACACCACCCAGTCGCGCCGGGACATTACCGGCTCGGTGAGCGTGATCGACGCCGAAAAGCTGCTTTCGGTGCCCGCTACCAACCTGGCGCAGCAATTGCAGGGGCGTGCGGCGGGTGTGACCGTGGGCACGGATAATACGCCGGGCGGGGGCGTGGCCGTACGTGTACGCGGGTATGGAACGCTGGGTAACAACGACCCGCTCTACATTATAGACGGCGTGCCCACCAAAGGGAACCTTAATACGATCAACCAGAACGACATCAAGTCGATACAGATATTGAAAGACGCGTCTTCGGCTTCCATTTACGGCTCGCGCGCGGCGAATGGCGTAGTGATTATCACGACCAAACGCGGGAAATCGGGTGTGCCGAAGCTCACATTCGATGCCTATTTCGGGGTACAGAAACTCGCCAAGACAATGGACCTGCTGAACACGCAGGAATATGGTGAATACCTCTGGCAGAGCAAAAAGAATGCGAACGTCGTGAACCCGAAGACCGGTAACCCCGAGCATTCGCAATATGGCAACGGCCCCACGCCGGTTATCCCGGATTACATCATCCCCGACGGCGCTTCCGAAGGCGATCCGCGTGTGAACCCTGCCAATTACAGTTACGACCGCTATACCGACCCCCAGTTTGGCAAAACCAAATTTTCCATCACCAAAGCCAACAAGCAGGGTACCGACTGGATGCGCGAGGTTTTCGATGACGCACCTATTCAAAACTATCAGCTTGGCGTTTCGGGCGGATCGGAGGTAAGCCGGTATTCGTTTTCGGCCAACTATTTCAACCAGACGGGTATTTTGCTTTATAACGGTTACAAACGTTATTCCGTGAGGGCGAACACCGAGTTCACTATTAAGAAGAAGCTGAGGATCGGGGAGAATTTGCAGGTCGCCTACGGCAGACGGCAGGGGAACTACGGCAACAACAGCGAAACGAGCCAGGTTTCGAATACCTATCGTGCACAGCCCATTATTCCCGTGTATGACATTGGGGGCAATTTCGCGGGTACGCTGGGTAGCAACCTGGGGAACGCCAACAACCCCGTGGGCCAGCTCGTACGCAACAAGGATAATGGTTATAAAGACCTCCGGCTGTTCGGCAATGCTTATGCCGAGTTTGATATCCTTAAAAACCTGACGGCCAAAACCAGTTTCGGGCTGGACCTGACGGCTTCTGCCGGGAAGTATTACACGCCGGTCGAAATCGAGCTCGCGCACGGCACCAATGTGAACAGCCTGAGCGAAAACCGGGGCTATGGTTATTCCTGGACCTGGACCAACACCCTTACTTATGACAAAACGTTCGGCGAAGCCCACCATTTGAATGCATTTGTTGGGCTGGAATCCATCGACTCCTTCGGCGATTTTGTGAATGCCTATCGCCAGGGATTCTTCTCCAATAATATCGATCTGCGGTACATCGATGCCGGTAACCCTGCCACGGCTACCAATAGCGGTTATGCATCATCGTCCTGGTCGCTGTTCTCGTATTTCGGGCGGGTGGACTATGCATTCGACGACAAGTACCTGCTCCAAGCCACTTTGCGCCGCGATGCTTCCTCGCGTTTCCAGGCCGCTTCCCGCTATGCTACTTTTCCAGCGGCGAGCGTAGGCTGGCGCATTTCGAAGGAAAGTTTTATGTCGGGCGTCGATTTTGTGAGCGACTTGAAGATCCGCGCAGGCTGGGGGCAAACGGGGAACCAGGAGATAGGGGACTTTAATGCCTATTCTACCTACCAGAGCAACCCGAACAGCAGCGGTTACGGCCTTGGCAGCAGCCCGATCGGCTATAAGCAAGGCTTCGATCTCGGCCGTTTTGGTAACCCGAATGCCAAGTGGGAAACCACCACGACGGTCAATGTGGGTATCGACGCTAATTTGTTCAAGGGCAAATTTGACCTGAGCCTCGACGTTTTCGACCGGCAAACGAAGGACTTGCTGTATACCAAAGCCTATGACCCGCGCCTGGGCGACGCCGCCATTCCCTCTCAGAATATTGCTTCGATGCAAAACAGGGGTGTGGATCTGGGGCTGAATTATCAGGACCATGCGATGGACGGCCAACTGACTTACAGCATTGGGCTGAACTTCTCGACTTACCGCAACAAGATTGTCGCCCTCGATCCGCAGAATCCCGACGATTTCCTGCCCGGCTTCTCGCTGCGCACGCCTGCCGTGACGCGCTCCATTGCGGGTCGGCCCATCTCTTCCTTTTATGGGTACATTATAGACGGTATCATGCAGAATGAGGAAGAAGTACAAAATCACGCCAGGTTTCCCGGCTATTACGATTCCAACATTTATATCGACGGCAAACGCACGCAGGGTGTGGGTAAATTCAAATACCGCGACATCAATGGCGACGGGGTAATCAATGCGCAGGACCAGACGTACATCGGTAACCCGCACCCCGATTTTACCTACGGCCTCAATGTGAATGTGGGCTACAAGGGTTTCGACCTCTCCATTTTCGCGCAGGGCGTGCAGGGGAACGACATTTTCAATCACGTGCGCTACTGGACCGATTTCGAGGTCTTTCAGGGAAACCGTTCCAAAAGAATGCTGTACGACTCCTGGCGGCCCGGTAACCCGGATGCGAAATTACCGATCCTGGACGCAAACGATGCCCAGAGCGGTGAGCCTTCGACCTATTTCGTGGAGGATGGTTCTTACCTGCGCTTCAAGAATATCCAGCTGGGTTACACCTTGCCGAAATCGGTTTTGTCCAAAATCGGCGCCGACCACCTGCGGATTTATATTCAGGGACAAAACCTGCTGACTTTCACGAAATACACCGGCCTGGACCCTGAAATTAATCTCCGCAATTTCAATAGCGGCTCCGACCGCCAGATCGGCGTGGACGAAGGGGTTTACCCGACGCCCAAATCATTCATCGTAGGTATCAGTCTCGGCTTTTAACATTGAATCCATGAAAAAGATATTCATACCGGTACTCCTGCTGTTCGCAACCTCTTGCGGCGACGATTTCCTCGAAAAACGGCCCCAGGGGCAGTATAGTCCTGATATTATCCTCACCACCTCGGGCATCGAGGGCGCGCTCGTGGGTGCATACGCATTGCTCGACGGCATCGGCACGAGCGGGGTTACCTCGTGGCACGGCGCGGTTTCCAACTGGATCTTCGGCAGCGTCGTTTCCGATGACGCCTACAAAGGCTCCGACGCCGGCGATCAGCCCGAGCAAACCTTCCTCGAACGCTACGTGTGGCTTTCGACCAACACGCACATTTACGGGAAATGGCGGACGCTCTACGACGGCATCGCGCGCACGAACGACGTTTTGCGATCGCTGCCCAAGGTACCGGGCCTTTCCGAGGAGCGGAAAACGCAGATTATGGCCGAGGCCCGGTTCCTGCGAGGGCACTACCATTTCGAAGCGAAAAAGATGTGGGGCAATATTTCCTACCTCGATGAGCTGACCTGGGACCCGGAAAATCCCGAAAGCGTACTGCTGCCCAATACGGAAGATGCCTGGCCGAAGATCGAGGCGGATTTCAAGTATGCAGCCGAAAATCTGCCGGTATCGCAAGCAGATCCCGGTCGCCCGACTAAAAATGCGGCATACGCCTACCTCGGTAAATGCCATATGTTCCAGGGTTTTCCGAAAGGTCAGCCGAATGTGCAGCATTTGACGGCCGCCAAAGAGGCTTTGTTGCAAGTGGTCAACAGCGGAAAGTACAAGCTGATGGAGCGTTTTCATGACAATTTCGCGGCTGAAACCCGGAATAATGCCGAATCGGTTTTTGAAGTGCAATATACTGTGACTGCCGCGGACGGCTCGGGCGGAAATGCGGGCGATGAGCTTACTTATATGTATCCCAATGGCCCGGGAGGTTGCTGCGGCTTCTTTCAGGCGTCGCAAAACCTGGTGAATGCCTACAAAACCGACGAAAAAGGCTTGCCGATGATCAAAACATTCAATGACGAGAATGTCAAGAATGATGAAGGACTGCTTTCTTCCGCACCGTTCGACCCTTACACCGGGCGCCTGGATGCCCGCCTGGATTGGACTCTGGGCCGCCGCGGCGTTCCTTATATCGACTGGGGCGTGCATCCGGGCCGGTTCTGGATCCGTGACCAGTCGTACGCGGGACCGTACTCGTCCAAAAAGCAGATTGTGAGCAAAGGCGAATCGGGTAAAACAGGGAACCCGCGCCTGAGCACCAATAACTACCGCCTGATCCGCTACGACCATGTGCTTCTCTGGCTGGCCGAATGCGAAGTGGAGCTGGGTAACCTCGAAAAGGCCCGCGAATATGTGAACCTGATCCGTAAACGTGCCGCGAATCCGGATGGTTTTGTGAAAACGGACGCGGGTAAAGCGGCTGCCAATTATGTGGTAGGGCTTTACAATGACCCATGGAAGGACGCCGCCGCCGCGCGGGACGCCGTGCGGTTCGAAACCCGGCTGGAATTTGCGATGGAAGGCCACAGGTTCTTCGATCTCGTCCGATGGGGCGTGGCGGTACAGGTGCTGAATACCTACCTGGAAAAAGAAAAGAACCTTCGCACCTATCTCAGCGGCGCCAAATTCGAGGAGCGGCACCAGTACTATCCGATCCCCCAGCAGGCCATTGTTTACAGTACAAAAAATGGCAAAGCCACATTAGCACAAAATCCTGGCTACTAATCTGTTCCAATCCCTTGCCGTCGACTTAAGTCGACGGCAAGAAAGGAAAAATGATTAAATTAGGATTAAGGGAATGGAGAATTGGATTGCTGAATGCTTTGTTGTTTGTTATCAATTATGCGCTGCCCGCTAGCATTAATGTTCTGAATGATGTTGAATTCCTGGTTTAAATATTGCTTGCTGGTTCCCGCCGCCGGATTCTTTTTGATGTCTTGCGACAAAAGGATCGATCTGCCGGACGACGTGGCTGCTGAAATGAATACGCTGGTTGCCCCCGTCGATTACACCTACGACGTCAAGCCGATCCTGTCGGACCGCTGTTTTGCCTGCCACGGGCCGGATGCCAATCACCAGAAGGCCAACCTGCGCCTCGATGTGGCCGAAGTGGCTTATAAAAAGGAAGCGGAGAGCGGTTTGAAGGCCATTAAACCGGGCAAACCAGGCAGCAGCGAGCTGGTACAGCGCATCCTGTCTGCCGATCCCGACATGGTGATGCCGACGCCCGAGTCGCATTTGTCGCTGACGGCGCGGGAGAAGGCCATTCTGATCCGCTGGGTGGAGGAAGGGGCCGAGTACAAGCCGCATTGGGCATTTACCAAAGTGGAGAAACCCGCGTTACCGAAGGTGAAGAACGAGGCGTGGATACAAAACGATATCGACCGGTTTGTCTTGAAAAAACTCGAAGACAAAAATATCAAACCTTCGCCGGAAGCAACTAAAACTACATTGCTGCGCCGCGTTTCGCTCGATCTGACCGGCCTGCCGCCGACGCCGGAAGAGGTGACCGCATTCCTGAACGACAAATCCCCGAATGCGTACGAAAAGGCCGTCGACCGGCTGCTGGCGTCGCCGCATTATGGCGAGCATATGGCTGTTCCCTGGCTCGACGCCGCGCGTTATGCGGATACGCACGGGTACCAGGACGACGGCCTGCGCACCGCCTGGCCGTTCCGCGATTGGGTGATCAACTCTTTTAACAAAAACCAGCCTTACGACCAGTTCGTTACCTGGCAGCTTGCCGGCGATATGCTGCCCAATCCGACCCGCGAAATGATGGTGGCGACGGCATTCAACCGCATGCACCAGCAGAGCCAGGAGGGCGGAATTATTCCGGAGGAGTACCGTAGTGCTTACGTTTCCGATCGCGTGGATACGTTTGGCAAGACATTCCTCGGCCTGACCGTCGAGTGCGCGCGCTGCCACGACCACAAGTACGACCCGATCAGCCACAAGGATTACTATTCATTGTACGCGTTTTTTAACAACAATGACGAAAACGGCCAGATCCCGTACAATGGCGAGGCGAGCCCGGCCATTACGCTGCCGACTCCCGAGGCGGATGCCAAATTGAAATACATTCATGAAAACCTAGTCAAAGAGCGATCAGCCATGACCGCCAATGCGGCTGTGTATGAACGCGGTTTTCAGCAATGGCTCGCCGCCGCCCGAACGGCCCCCGAGAAAGCACTTCTTCCGGAAAAAACAGATCTGATCGGTCATTTCACGTTCGATGAACCTACCGGTAAGGAGTTTGCCAACCTCGCAAATCCGAAACACAAGGCTAATGCGGAAGGTGACGACAGCCTGTCCAATGTGGCTTCGCGCAATGGCCGTATAGGTAAGGCGCGCTACATTTTTGGAGAAAACGCGGTGAGTTTCGGGGATAACTTCGCATTCTTCGAGCGGAACCAGCCATTCAGTATCAGTATTTGGCTTAATCTGCACGACCCGGCGGTGAGCGGCTCACTGCTGCACAAATCCAACGGGGTGATGAACGGGTATCGCGGCTGGAATGTGTTCAGGGAAAAGGATGGCCGCATTCGCCTGACGATCAGTCACGTTTGGCCGGAGAATGCTATTGAGATTCAGACGGTTGAGCCATTCCCGATGAACAAATGGACGCAGCTGGGCTTCACGTATGACGGATTGAGCAAGGCGGCGGGCCTGAAACTGTTTGTCAACGGCCAGCCGGTACAAATCACTGTGCATAATGACCACCTGACGGAGAGTATTTTGTTTGGAAAAAATAAAACAAACTGGTACGTCGACAAGCTGAACATCGGCAGGTTGTCGGACCAGCGGACGAAAAATTTTGAAGTGGACGAGTTCCGGATTTACACGAGGGCAATCAGTCCGTTGGAAATGCAGGGTTTGTTTACATTGAAAAACGAATTGCTGGCCGCATTGAAAATGCCGGCTGCGCAATTGAAACCGGCCCAGCTTGCCTCCCTGAAAGCATATTACCTGACGAATATCGATGCCGGCTACAAAAAAGAAATGGCGTCCGCGCGTGCGTTGATCGGCGAGGAAACGGAGATCATGGACAAGCAGATCGACGTGATGGTGATGAAAGAGCGGAAATACCCGCGCAAGACATTCATCCTCAATCGGGGAGCTTACGACGCGCCGGGCAAGCCGGTGACGATGGATACGCCGGACGCATTCTTTAAAATACCCAAAGATTATCCGCGGAACCGCCTGGGATTAGCCAAATGGCTGTTAGACAAAGACCACCCGCTGTTCACCCGGGTGACGGTGAACCGGTTCTGGATGATGTATTTCGGCAAAGGGATCGTGATTTCCAGCGACGATTACGGCAACCAGGGCGAACTGCCGACGCATCCCGAGCTGCTCGATTACCTGGCGGCCCGCTTCCGCGAATCGGGGTGGAATGTGAAGGCGATACAAAAGCTGATCGTGACCTCGGCCACTTACCGCCAGTCGTCTAAAATTGAACCGGGCATGAAGGACGTCGACCCGGACAACCGGCTTTATGCACGTGGCCCGAGCTACCGCATGAGCGCCGAGCAGATCCGGGATAATGCGTTGGCATCGAGCGGATTGCTTACGCGCAGGGTAGGGGGCAAGAGCGCGTACCCGTACCAGCCTGCGGGCCTGTGGGAGGCGCTTGCAACGCGTAACGAGGTGACTTACAAGCAGCAGCACGGTGATTCGCTGTACCGCCGGAGCCTGTACACAATCTGGAAACGTAGCTCGCCGCCACCTATGATGCTCAATTTCGACGCTGCCGAACGGCATTTCTGCATTACCAAACGGCAGAAAACAAGTACACCGTTGCAGGCATTGGTGGTGATGAACGACCCGCAGTTTGTGGAGGCATCCCGCGTTCTGGCGCAGCATATGCTGAAAAACGGCAAAACCATCGACGAGCAGATCGATTATGCATTTACTGCATTGACCAGCCGATTGCCCGACCCGAATGAGAAAGTGGTACTGAAAGAGCTGTATGATGAGGAATTGAAGGATTTTAGCCGGAATCCGAAACGGATGAAGTCAATCCTGGCCGCGGGGGAATACCCGCTCGATAAAACCCTGAACCCCGCACAGCTTGCTGCCGGAACCATCGTGGCGAGCACGGTAATGAACTTTGACGAATTTTTGATCAAGCGATAACAACCCAAGCAATGAGCCTTTACAGAGAACTTGAAAACCATGTCCATGAACAATTGAGCAGGCGTAATTTCCTGTCGAAAACGAGTCTGGGCCTGGGTGCGGCAGCGATGGCATCGCTCTTGAGTGCGGATAATTCGCTGGCCAAAAAGGTAGGCGAAAAGGGGGCCGAGGCGGCCGGGCTGCCGATCGGGCATCCGCATTTCCCGCCCAAAGCGAAACGGGTGATTTACCTGTTCCAAAGCGGCGCACCGTCGCAGCTCGAACTGTTTGATTATAAGCCGAAACTGGAAGAAATGTGGGGTAAGGACCTCCCCGAATCGGTGCGGAAAGGGCAGCGCCTTACCGGTATGACCGCCGGGCAGAGCAGCTTCCCGCTGGCCGCTTCGAAATACAAGTTTCAGCGGTATGGCGATAATGATATGATGGTCAGTGAGTTGATGCCATACACGTCGGGTATTGTGAACGATGTTACCTTCATCCGCTCGATGTTTACGGAGGCGATTAACCACGACCCTGCGGTGACGTTTTTCCAAACTGGCAGCCAGCAGGGCGGCCGGCCTTCCTGGGGCTCGTGGGTGAGCTATGGGCTGGGTTCCGATAACCAGAATATGCCCTCGTTCGTGGTGCTACTTTCCAAGGGCCGCGGCGGCGATCAGCCGCTGTACGCCAAGCTATGGAGCAATGGCTTCCTGCCGTCTATTCACCAGGGCGTAGTGTTCCGTTCCGGCCCCGACCCGGTTTTTTACCTTAATAATCCCGAGGGTATTGACCGTACCAGCCGCAGACGGATGCTGAATTCGCTCGCGAAATTGCAACAGGGCCAGTTTGAAAAACTGCTCGACCCGGAGATCAATTACCGGATGGCGCAGTATGAAATGGCTTACCGTATGCAGACTGCCGTGCCCGAGACTATGGATATTTCCAAAGAGCCCGATTACATTTTTGATATGTACGGCGAGGACTCGCGCAAGCCAGGCACGTTTGCGGCGAACTGCGTGCTCGCCCGGAAGCTGATCGAAAAGGATGTGAAATTCGTGCAGCTGTACCACCAGGGCTGGGACCAGCACGGGAACCTGCCGAACGATATCAAGATCATGGCCAAGAGTGTCGACCAGGCGTCTGCCGCATTGATCAACGACTTGAAACAGCGCGGCCTGCTGGACGAAACGCTGGTGGTTTGGGGCGGCGAGTTTGGCCGTGGGGCTTATTCACAAGGAAAACTGACGCGTGATAACTATGGCCGCGATCACCACCCGCGCAGCTTCTCGATCTGGATGGCCGGTGCGGGCGTAAAAAAGGGTTTTGTGTACGGTCAGACCGACGATTTCGGCTATAATATCATCAAAGACCCCGTGCATGTACATGACTTCCAGGCTACTGTAATGCATTTAATGGGTATCGATCACGAGCAGCTGATATTCAAGCATCAGGGACGCCGGTACCGGCTTACGGACGTTCACGGCAAGGTGGTAAAGCCTCTTTTAGCCTAAGCATTGTAGCTGATTTCTGGACCGGAGCGGGAAGGGGAAGGTTTGCACCGGGGTAAATCCCTGGCCGGGCAAATCGGTGCGGGTGCGGCGGAATGGCCAGCAGGCCGTGTATCGGTAAATGTCAGCCGAAGAGCCATTGAAATACCGCTTTAACCGCCGAGCCGACGCTCCAAATCGAAAACAGCCAGAATACCGCGCCCATTCCCGCAAATACATACACGAAAAAGAAGTTACCTTTCAAATGCACATTGTTGGGGTCGTTCGGGTCGTAGTAGAGCGTCACCTCTTCGCCGACCTGGTACTGGGGCGGGTTATGCGCTTCCGAACTATGAAAAACATGTACAGTGCCATCCTTTTTGACATAGCGGATCGAAGGGGCGAGCGGATATTCCCGGGGCTTTAAACGGTGCAGGTCTATCACGATGCCTTTGGTTTCGATGCCATTCTCGATCAGGTTGCGGCTGTTACGGTAAATCGTAAACGAGATGACCGCGAAAACGGCCCCAACGGTGAAAAAGAGCAAGATGAAGAGTTCGAAGCCCGGTATTTCTTTGTTAGCTTCCATGATTTTGGGTTTTTAAAGCCAACGATAAATTTCCTGTAAGCTGCCTTCAAATTCCCTCGGCGGCGTTTTCATAGCGTTGGCGAACGGGTAAGTCCCTCTGACAGCCCTGCCGGTACCCGCTTTGAGGTCGAGGACGAGATCGCAATATTCGCGGCCCGGGTATAGCCGCGTCTTGAGTTCCACGGTATGGTCGTCGATCCAATTTGCTTCGTCGCAGCTCCAAGTGGAGGGCATGTCGAATACCATCTGGTTATTGGCAAGCCGTATGATGACCGGCTCGGTGATCCAGTGGCTCATGCGCACTTCGTAAGCGCCGAAACGGACGGTGTAGGTGTTTTGAGGGGAGAGGACTTCGTCACGCATAAGTTTTACTATTAAGACTTGAATTTGATGTACAGACTCACGACGATCATGCCCAGGAACAGGAAGATCGTTCCGAAAATGACCAGCATCATCCACAATGTGCCTACACCTGAATTCCGCGAGTCGTTGTAATCGATGGCGCTGCAAAATGCGGTGGCTACCGAGGTAATGCCGATCAAACCGGCAATGCCTATACGCAGCATCGACCAGCCCAGGCCCATTTGCGACCAGTACATCGGGATAAAGGAGAGAACGATTGCCCCGAAGAGCGTGTACCAGGCCAGGCTTTCGAGCCGGATGTTGCCGGCCTCGGTGGGAGGCTGGTTGGGCGCTACGAGCAGTAGCGCCAGGCCGTACATCAAAATCCAGGAAAGTTCGGGGCCGAGGAGAAACGTAGTAATGCGACCGGTGTTCATGGTCAGAATGGCTTGTAATCTTTGACGTTGGTTTGCAAATCGGCGAGCAATGCTTTCAGTTTGGCATCCAGCTCGGCAGCAGCAGCTTTGTTCTCGTTTTTCTGGCCGAAAACTTCCAGGGGCACCGTGCGGCCACCATTTCCTTCCTGGTATTCGACATTGGCCAAAGATGCGCGGTACTTGCGGTTGGCGCATTCGACTGAAAGGACGTACCCGAATCTGTAAACGCCGCCCGCGCTGTTTTCCGATCTCGGGATGGTGATCGTGATGTGGCCCTGCGTGACGAGGTCGCCGGTTTCCTTGTCGTCGACGAGCGTTTTGTTATCGGGGGCGGACTGGCTTACCCACAGGCGGGCGCGTCTGAAAATGTCAACGAGGGAAACGCTGCCGCAGTCGACCGTTTCGGTGTAGGCAATTTTACTGTTCATAGTTGGCAGGACAAAATGTGCGTGCGCGGAACCGATCATGCATGCGAGCACGACGATCAAAATGGATTTTGACATGACGATAAATTGGTTCGATTTTTAAAATAGTGGTGCAAAATTGTGCATTTGAAAAGGAGCGTCCAAATAAAATGAGCTACCGGTAAATCAATGCTTTTTGTTGAAAAACAATTGGTTAGCGCAATACCATTCAATTAAAAAAGCGGCTCGATAGCCGCTTCTAGTTGTCCTTGCTGTATTTGTTCCGGTATTCGATGGGTGTCAGGCCGGTTACTTTTTTGAATACATCCCTGAATGCCTTGGTGTCGGTATAGCCTACGTCGTACATGACCTCGGTGACGTTCTTGCGCGAGACTTCGAAGCTGCGCTTGGCGGCTTCCACCCGTACGCGGCGTACGTACTCGTTGATCGTATTGTTGGTCGCATTCTTGAAGCGCCGCTCGAAACTCCGGCGGCTGACGCTCGCAATGTCCGCGAGCTCTACGATCGTCAGTTTTTCGGTATAGTTCTGCTCGATGTAATCCTGTGCGGCCAGGATGCCGTCGTCGTTGTGGTTTTTCTGCCCTTTGAAAATCGTGAATGCACGCTGGTTATCACGGTCGATGTCGATGGCGAAGTATTTGGCAGCCAGGATGGCGATATCGCGGCTCGTATATTTTTCGAGAATGTAAATCAACAGGTTCCAGATCGAGTTGGCGCCTCCGCTCGAATATACCTTGCCTTCGTCGGTGATAATGGTGCCGTCCACAACCTCGATCTGCGGGTAAATTTCCTTAAACTCTTCATAATAAGCCCAGTGCGTGGAGCACTTCTTGCCATCGAGCAGGCCTGTCGCACCCAGCAGGAACGCGCCGAGGCAAAGCGATGCGATTTCGGAACCCTTTTCGCGCATTTGGAGCATCCATGGGATAGCAGGTCTGTCCAGCTCGACAGATTCACGAAGGTTACCGCACAGCGCCGGGATGACGATGAGGTCGGTTTTATCCACTTCGCTCAGCAGCTTGTTGATGCGGATCGTGTACTCGCCGTCCTGTGCTTTGATATCATGGCTTAACCCTACGAATTCGACATTGAACTTGGGCTCTTTGCCCGACGCCCTGAGGAAGTCGTTGGCCGTATTGAAAAGCCGGTAAGCCGGAGAAACCGCTTCGATGTAGGAGCATTGGGGGACATATACCGAGATATGTTTCATAAAGATTTTGGATTTAGAAGACGTAAATATAGAAAAATATTCAGTTGGCATTTTTACCCCTTGGGATCGGCGTTTTTACACCCCATTTATTTCTTTCTAACCCGCCAAATTTGTAATGTAGATCATCGGCAAACTAAAAACCATTTTACTCCCAACCATTCACCTTCAACAATCAAAACAATGAGCGAATTGTCAACCACCCAAGGTATTACCCCGTTTCTCTGGTACAATGGCCAGGCAGAGGAAGCGATGAACCTGTACACCCGCATTTTCCCGAATTCACGCATCAAACTGCTTAAAAAATGGGGCGAAGGCAGTCACATGCCGACCGACCAGGTGATGATGGGCGTCATCGAGATCAACGGACTGACGCTGCATCTGTTCGACGCGGGGCCGATGTTCAAGTTCACGGAGGCCGTTTCGTTTTTTGTTTCCTGCAAAGACCAGGCGGAAGTGGATCATTACTGGAACTCGCTTACCGCCGACGGCGGCGAGGAAAGCCAGTGCGGCTGGCTGAAAGACAAGTTCGGATTGTCGTGGCAGATTGTACCGGCCATGCTTAACGAACGGTTGTCCAGCGGTGATCCGAAACGTGCAGGGCAGATGTTCCAGGCGGTGATGGGCATGAAAAAGCTCGATATTGCCGAAATGGACCGTGCTTATAATCAATAATTTACCCAATGGCGATTTACCCCTTCCTCACATTCAACGGCAATTGCAAAGAGGCGATGGATTTTTACCAGTCGTGCTTCGGGGGCGAGCTGCATTTCACCTACCTGGGCGATACGCCCGGCGGAAAGCAGTTTCCCCTGGAAATCAGGCGGCTGGTATTGCATGCAAGCCTGGTGTCGGAACACATCCGGCTCTTTGCGTCCGATCTTGGGGGGGAGGAGGGGGTAGTTTCGGGAAATAGCATTTCGCTTTGGATCAGCATTGCGGCTCCCCGGCAGCTGGAATCGGTATTCCGGAAACTGGCGATAGAGGGAGAGGTCACTGCGCCGATTTCGCCCGGTATTCTCAAAGGCCAATGGGCCACGCTCACAGACCGTTATGCGGTGCAATGGATTTTTTCGGCCGCAAACTGATGGAATGACTTAATGGTCGTGAATGGTCAGGTGTGGTCAAGTGTTGTAAAATATTGTGATGCTATAAATCACAAAGTGACTACCTTGACTACACTTGACCACGCCTGACCATTCACGCATTAACAAATCACTCATGAGCCAGCAGGAGTACATCCGCATCCGTGGTGCACGGGAGAACAATCTCAAAAATGTTTCACTCGACATCCCCAAACGCAAAATCACCATTTTTACAGGTGTATCCGGTTCGGGAAAATCTTCTATTGTATTCGATACCATCGGCGCCGAGGCGCAGCGCCAGCTGAACGAGACATTCAGCATGTTTATCCGTAACCGGTTGCCGCGTATCAGTCAGCCGGAAGCCGACGCCATTGAAAACCTTTCCACTTCCATTGTCATCGACCAGAAACGGCTCGGAGGTAACTCTCGCTCTACGATGGGCACCATTACCGACATTTCGGCTGTTTTGCGCCTGTTGTTCTCACGGCTGGGCCAGCCGCACGCGGGGTTTTCCAATGCATTTTCTTTCAACGACCCCGCCGGGATGTGCCCGGAGTGTAATGGATTGGGCAAAAAGGTGGAGATCGACCTGGAAAAGTTTCTCGACCCGACGAAATCGCTCAATGAAGGGGCAATCCTTTTTCCGGTATTTGCGGTAGGGACCTGGTACTGGAAGGCGTACACGTTTTCGGGGATGACCGATAACGACAAGAAGCTGGAAGACTATTCGGACGCGGAAATGCATATGCTGCTGTACGGAAAAGGTACCTATGAGTCGAACTATAATGGCATGACGTTCGATACGAAGTACGAGGGGCTGGTTGATAAATTCAACCGGTTGTACATTCAGAAGGACAGCAGCGAGATTTCCGAGAAGACCGTTAAAAAAGTAGAGCGGTTTCTGAAAATGGGTGATTGTCCCGCATGCAAGGGTGCGCGCCTGAACGAGAAGGCGCTCGCGTGCCGTATCGGCGGCCTGAATATCGCGGAAATGTCGGCGATGGAAGTGTCGGAGCTGGTCAAGATAATCCGGGAGATACACGATCCGGTTTCCAAGCCGATGATCGACACGCTGACCGAACGGCTCGAACATTTGGTCGACATTGGACTGGGTTACCTCAGCCTCGACCGCGAAACCGGCACCTTGTCCGGCGGTGAATCGCAGCGGATCAAAATGGTGAAGCATTTGAACAGCAGCCTGATCGACATTACCTACATTTTCGATGAGCCCAGCATCGGCCTGCACCCGCGCGACGTGCACCGGTTGAACGAACTTTTGCAAAAACTACGGGACAAGGGTAATACGATTCTCGTCGTGGAGCACGATCCGGACGTGATCCGGGTCGCCGATTATATTGTAGATGTGGGTCCGAAAGCCGGCAGCGGGGGCGGTGAGATTGTGTATTCAGGGGATTATAGCGGCCTGTTACAAGCGCCGACGCTTACCGGTAGATTTATCAATCGCGACTTAAAGGTTAAACCCACATTCAGGCAGCCGACCGGGGTATTGAAGGTAAAGAATGCGAAGCGGCATAATCTCAAAAATGTGTCGGTGGACATTCCTACCGGGGTTTTTACGGTGGTTACCGGTGTTGCGGGCTCCGGCAAGAGTTCGCTGATCAACGGCGTATTCCTTTCGCAGCATCCGGAAGCGATTGTGATAGACCAGTCGGCCGTAGGTACTTCCATTCGCTCCAATCCGGCAACTTACACGGGCATTATGGACGACGTCCGCAAGCTGTTTGGTAAAACGAATAAGGTGAGCGCGTCGCTGTTCAGTTTTAACTCGGATGGCGCCTGCCCCGAATGCCAGGGATTAGGGTTCATATTTACTGACCTCGCATTCCTGGAACCGGTGAAAACAGTTTGTGAAACCTGCGAAGGCAAGCGTTTCAAGCCGGAAGTATTGGAATATAAAGTGAACGGCAAGTCGATCACCGATGTGCTGGATATGCCTGTGGAGGAAGCGCTCGCATTTTTCAAAACCAAAGAGGTGACCAACAAGCTGACCGCTATGAACCAGGTGGGACTCAACTACCTCACGCTCGGGCAGCCGCTGAGCACATTGTCAGGCGGTGAATGCCAGCGTATCAAACTGGCGGGCGAGCTCCACAAAAACGGAACGATTTACGTCATGGACGAACCTACCACCGGCCTCCATATGTCGGATACCGGGCATTTGCTTGAAATCATCGACCACCTTGTCGATCAGGGCAACTCCGTGATCGTCATCGAACACAATACCGAAGTAATGAAGCACGCGGACTGGATCATCGACCTCGGCCCCGAGGGCGGGCACAAGGGTGGCCAGATATTGTTCGAAGGCACGCCGGCCGATTTGCTGAAATCGAAGGAGTCGCTTACCGCCGAGTATTTGCGGGGAGGCAAGTAGTGATGCGAGGTGTTCGGGGAGGGCATTTGTCCCGGTTAACCCTCCGAATGTCCCGTTTCCCCAACACTGCGGTTACTTACCGTGGCTAGTTTTGCGGTTACTAACCACTCAATAGCAAAACACCATGGAAAAGATCGAGCATATCAACTACATCAAAGCGCCCATTTCAAAAATATACGAAGCATTAACAACCCGGGAAGGTCTGGGCAACGTCTGGACCACCGATCTAACCGTTCAAAACGAGGTCGGCGCGATTTCCGATTTCGGTTTCGGCGACGACGACCGGGTTTTAATGCAAATCGTCGAACTCTCGGAAAACAAGCGCATCGAATGGCTCTGTACCCATTCCGACCCCGAGTGGATCGGCACCGGCGTATCGTTCGAGCTCTTTGAAAGGAAAAATGGCGTCACCGCCATCGTGTTAAAGCACTTCAACTGGCGTGAGCTGACCGAATTTTACCAATGGTGTAACTATAACTGGGCTATGTTTTTGCTCAGTTTGAAGGATTATTGCGAAAAAGGGAAGGGACTGGCTTATCAGGAGCGGGAGTTCTAACTAAGCAAAACCTGCGCTGGAATGCCGAGTTTTTCGTGGAAGAGCTTGGCCAATTTCAGCGTTAGCGGTTTCTTTCGATTCAGTAAAGCTGAGACATAACTTTTACTTCCAACCCATTCTACCAGGTCCTTACTTTTGAGGCCTTTTTCATCCATTTTGAGTTTGATCGCGTCAATGGGATCTGGCGCGGGGATTGGGTAGTGCTCATCCTCATAAGCTTTAACAAGAAGCAAAGCAATTTGCAATTTGTTGCCCTCGGAACTGTCAGGCACGGGCGCAATGTCGAACTGGCTATCGATCCATTCCAACAATTGATCGTACTCTGCTTCGTTTTTTATGGGTTTTAATTCCATTGGAAATACTTTCTATTTGTATTGAATGGTTTTGGCGTCAATTCGGTCATATTCCGAATGTGTTCCGAACCACTTGATCTGTATCGCTTTATATTCAAACATGATTCTGACGATCAGCCGATAATGGTTTCCGAGAATGTTGAAAACAATCCGGTTGTCGCCTATCAGACTCGCATTGGGATATAACCTTTTAAGCTCATTAAAATTCTTTAAATCAACTGTCGCCAGTTCGTTATACCACTCTTTCAGTGCATTGGCGGCCGAAGGGTATAAGCCACAATATTTAAGTAAAGTCCTGCGCGTGATAATATTGAACATGGAAGTTTACTAATAGTGAACAAACTTATCGCTTTTTTGAATGGCAAGCAAGTCGCATTCACCTACTTATACGTGGTTTTGAAAAAAGGTAACAGAATCTTTTTGGGAAGGTGGTGGGAGTTTAGCAACTGCGAAAAGGGCCGATTGCCAACTTATTCACTAAAATTATCATAATAGGTGAAATCCTGCGTGATTTTCCCGTTTTCGATCGTGAAAATGGTGCAAATAGGCAGCGTGAATTTCGATTGATCGGGCGCGGTGCCGGTTGAGATGAATTCGACAATGATGTGTTTGTCGCCCGAAGGATAAATGGTGACGACGCTGTCCCGTACGTCGGGGATCATTTGCTGCAACTCGCCGTATTTCTTGACGATCTGTTGATGCGTTTGCGGAACGATGCCTTCGCCGAGCGACGGGTCTTTGAATTCAGCCGTGTCTGAATACATCGCCGCCATTTGTTGCCAGTCATGCTTGTTGAAATGCGCGAAGTATTGCCTGACCAGACTTTCGTTGTCTGAATTCGTGGTTGCGGCTGTTGCCTGCCTGGTTTCTTTGGGTTGGCAGGCCAGGGAGAGCAATGCAATGATGAAGGCAGCGTATTTTTTCATGAGTTCAGGCGAGTTAAGATGATCTTTAATCAGGCAATTCCAAATGCAAAATAGGAAATGGCAACCCCATACCGTCCAGCGGGGAGCGGCTTTTTACTTCGAAACCCAGACGTTGATAGAATGCCAGAGCGTCGGGGTTTTGCTCGTTTACATCTACTTTGCGTACAAATCTCTCGGTGATGGCATACTTCATCAGCTTTTTACCAATTCCCCGACCGAAGTAACCGGGGTGGACGAATAGCATTTCTACCATTTCCGGGGAAAGGCCGGCAAAACCGATAATCCGGTCGTCCTGGCCGCGGATGCAGAAAAGGTCGACGGCGTCGAAGTATTGGTTCAGGATAAGCGGCTTGAAATGCTGAATATGTTCTTCCTGCAAAAAATGGTGTGTAGCGCGGACTGCGGCTTCCCAGATTTCGATCAGGGCAGGGTAGTCGGTTGAAGTAGGCTTCGAAATGGCGTAATCGTCGTAATTCATGGCTTTGGTATTCGGATTTGCCGCAAGATAACAGGCTGGCGCCGCTTATTTCAAATAGCCGTTGTCACCGAGCCAGTCGGCCATGCGTTGCGGCCAGGATTTGATGCTTTGCAGCGGAGAGCGATCACCCATATTGAAACCGTGATCGCCCTTGGTATAGAGGTGCGCTTCGACCGGCCGCTTCGCTTCCCGGTATTTGACGAGCAGGCTGGCAGTCGTAACGCCGCAGCAAGGATCGTCGTTGGCGGCGAGCAGGAATGCCGGCGGGGCGTCGGCAGGGACGGTTTCCGGGATACCCAGCGGACCGGGGTAGATCAGCATTTGAAAATCGGGTTTCCCGTCGAGGCGGTCGACTGGATCTTTGGCATTGGGATCGCCTTTGCCGGACGTGTAAGCTACCGACGCCACCACCTCGCCGCCAGCCGAAAAGCCGAGCATTCCGACACGCGCAGGATCGATTCCATATTCCTTCGCCCGGCTGCGCACTTGCCTGACCGCCCGTAGCGCGTCTTCGCGCGGGTGCTTGTCGAGCGAATAGGGCGTGCCTTCCTCGCGGGGCAGGCGATATTTCAGAACAAAAACCGTAATACCCAGTTTGGCGAGGTATTCAGCCGGTTGTACACCTTCCGCATTGTAAACAAGCAGCCTGAAACCACCGCCAGGACAAACCACCACCGCGGTCCCGTTGGACGTGCCCGGCGGTGGCGTAAATACCTGCAACGACGGGTTATGAATATTCTTAACCCAATAATCCTTGGCCGATTCGGGTTCGTTGCGCCTGCCTTCGAAACCCGGCGCACCGTTTTCCCAGAGCGGGATGATTTTGCGGGTGGTTTGGGCCAGGCCGGGTGCCGCGAATACGCAACTTGTGATCGCTGCAATGAATAGTACTTTGGAAAGAGTCGCTCGGGTTTTGATAGTGTTCATAAGTCCGCAGGTTAGCGGCCGCGTGCATTCGGGCCAATGCTTAGTAAAGCAGAAAACCGGTGTCTCTACTACCTAGAAACCCAGCCGTACACCAATCCCGGCCTTTACAACTTCTCCTATGCGCAGCGACCCCGCATTCAGTACATAACTGACCAGGTAAAGATCGTTGGTGTTGAATTCCAGGTAAGCACTCAGGGTGCGGACTCCCGTGTGCGTGGCCAGTGCTTTACAGCTTGTAACGGATTGATGATGTTTCTTTTGTCTTTCATGGCGTTGCTGGCTAATCGGTGTCATTGACTTTTTCTATTCGTTCGATTTCTTTGAGCACGGTTGTCAAGGGAGCGCGGCGGTCTATTAATTGTTCCAGTTTGATGAGGCTGTCGGCTGGGAAGGGACTTTTGTAGCCGTTTATGGCATGGTAGAGCAAATCGCGGTGATCCCAAAGCCTGCGTAATTCGAGCACGGTGTTCTGCGAATAATGCATTTGTTTTCTCCCAAATTCTTGTCTGACAGTCATCAGATGCCGCCCGATTTGCATCCTTGTGCTTTGGTACTTTCCGTGCAAACCGCTTCGCATCGGCATGTTCCGGGATCTGTGCCAGATCAGGAGCGACAGGACTATGATGACAGGCAAAGCGATGCCCGCCCAGATTTTCGCGGTGCGCGTCATGGGTTAGTGATAATGTATAATGAGTTGTTAGGGGGAGGTGTCAGAAGGCAAGGCCCACGGTGATATTCGTCGTGAAGCCAAAATCAGTTTTTGTACTTCCCATTTCTCTTTTGAACGTGCGTTTACGTAACGCCGGTATTTCGCAAATGTCCCCCTGCTTCTGATTTCATTGTATCCATCGCTATGATCCGCATTCAGCTGAAAATTAATACTAAACGGCGACGTGCCGATTCGTACCGGTCGAGGAAACGCTGTTTTACCAGAGTGTCCGCTTCTTCGGAAAAGGATACGCTCACGGTGTCCTGCGCGCGTGCGGTTAGGGAAATGAGCAGGTACGGGACCAACAATACGCCTTTTTGCATTAACTACTATTCGGGGTCAGTTTAGAGGAGTAGAGGTGTATCGATAGGCGATTGTCTGTCTGCGTTGTTTAAAGTGGTTAAAGAGGAGGGCTATTTTACTTCCATGGCTAATAGTCAAAGCACCCGTTTTATTTAATCGTAACCCTGCCGAACTCGGCGTTGATGTCTACGCTGGCGAGTTGGTTGCGGGAAAAAAATGCTTCTTTGAAATCGGCGGTGTTGCGCTTCCATTTAAATCCGTTGGGCAGTTTCATGGTAGCGTAGGCGCCGTTGATGTTGTAATCGAAATGCTGCCAGTTCTTGGTCAGTAATGTCACTTCGGCCTTTTTGGAATGGATTCCGAGGCTGGTAAGGCCCACAGTCGGGAAAATTTCGACATTGCCGTATGCGGCATCGATGCGAATGGCCCCGGCGATTTGTTCCAGGCGGACGTTCGTATGATCGCTCGCAAAGGTGAATGTACCCGCCAGTTCGTTACCGGAAAGGTCGCCGAATGTGGTTTGAAGGGCTCCTTTGCCACTTAGTCCAGTCAGGTTTGTTGTGCAGAAATCCGCTTTGAGGTTCAATTGGTTGGTCAGCCCGCGCAGGGTGATGGTGCCGAACGAGTTTTTGAGATCGACGGCGCAGGATGCCGGCAAATGGATCGTGTACCGTGCTTTCAGGTTCGATACGGGCTTGCTTTCCCCGTCTTTTAACACAATGTAATTGCGGAGGAAATAATCCTTCCCGTTGCGGTCGGCGATGTATTGCAATTTGGACAGGTCCTGCGTAGCCGTGGCGCGGTCGGGATGGCGTGCGGAGAGCTCCATGATCACGGCAATGTCGGAGTTGTCCCAGGTGACAATCTCGATGTCGGCCTTTTCCGCACTAATGTACAACGTCCGCACGGTAGGGGCGCTCACCGTCTTTTCGATCCTTTTGGTGGCAACCTGCAATTTTCCTTGCGCGTACGCAGGCAGGCTTCCGAGCACCCAGGCGAACAGCATGGGCAGCGGTAGTTTCCGGATATTTTTGAGATACATTTTCATTGTTTCAGGTGCTTAAATCATCTTGGCCATTGCGTTCAGAATGTCCGTTTTTTGTCTTTCAATATCATTGTACTGCCGCAGGAGCGCCGGCTCGGTGTTGTAGTCGCCGATGGCCCGGACGAGCTGTTCCGATGCCGAACTGAGCCGCTCGTATTCCTGCTGCAACGACTGGTATTCGGTACTCTTGCATACCAGCGTCTCCGTTTCGCAATAGCTTTTCAGGAGGTGGTACTGCTGGTCGGTTTTCAGGTCGGCGTCCATTTGCAGCCGCTGGTCGACGGTTTCTTGCGAGTAAGCAATGCCGGCCGAACCCGCCGGCAGCATCAGCCAGGCTACACCAGCCGCCACCAGCAGCATGGCAGCCGCATAACCCCATTTCCAGCGTTGCTGCTGCGTATTTTTGCGGTCAATCAGGTCCCAAAGCTTGTCGTCCGGCTCGTAGGCGGGCATTTCCGATAGCGCCTGCCGTAGCGGCTGCGCCAGCAGGTTTTCGCTAATGCCGCTCCAAACTTCGTCCCCCGGTTCGTACACCGGGAAGCGTCGGGTCGCATTTTGCAGATTTGTATGGTTCTTTTCCATCAGCATCAAAGTCAGTTAGCCGAAAGCATCGCGCGGAGCTTTCTTTTGGCATGAAACAATTGTGATTTCGAGGTGCCTTCCGAAATGTTGAGCATTACGGCGATCTCCCGGTGCGTGTAGCCTTCCACTTCGGCGAGTACAAAAATGGTCCGGAAGCCGTCGGGTAGTGATAGGACCGCGGTTTCCAGGTGCGCCGCATTGATCTCCGATTCGCCCCAATCGATTCCCTCGCCCGTGTAATCGTCCACATTCTGCCAGATCACGAGCCGTTTCTTCTTTGTCGATTTCCGGACGACGATCTGCTTCACCCACGCTCCGAGCGTCGACTCCCCGCGGAATTGGTTTAAATGCTTGAATACTTCCAGAAATGCGTCCTGCAAGACGTCGTTGGCATCGTCGAAATCACCGGTAATGCGGTAGGCGAGGGTGTACATCGCTTTTTTGTAGCGGTCGTACAGCTGTCGCTGGGCAATACGGTCATTTAAAAGGCAACCAGTAATCAAATCGGCTTCCGAAGTCATGCGGGGATTTTTAGCGTATTCGTATCAAAGAGGCCGCAAGATCCAGAAATGGTTGTATGGGTGGTGGGAAAATGTTTTTGACGGCGCTCCGCCGTACTTTCTGAGCCGGTACACAAACCAGTACCGTGCGATGTGCCCGCCGCGCCTTTGTGTGATGGTTCCGGCTTTTTCGAACTGCACGAATTGCCCTATGAATTGTTTTGCGGGATCGGTGAAATTGTTGGACGGCGTGATGTACCAGGCGTCAGAGCCGACTGGAATGTTCCCGTAAAGCTGGTTGAGCCAGGCAAACTGGTGGAGATCTTCCAATTGCCCGACGCCTACGGTGCGCATTCCGAGCGGGTATGCGACGTGGTAATAAATATGCGCGCCGGGAAACCACTTATGTACGACCATCGGTGCGTCGCGCGTCATTTTGCCGCTGGCAATGTCGTCGCTACGCAGTTTTTCAAATGCAGGCAATAGCTGCTCCCAGCCGGTAATGTCCAAAGTAGCATCGCCCGCACCTGTATGGGGGAAGGGTTTGGAACTCATCGTACCCGGGTAGCAGCGGATGAGGACAGGGCCGATCGTGAAAACGAACAGGATCAGCCCAACAGAGCATGTCAGCAGCTTTTTGGGGAGGTTGTTGAGATTCGGAAAAATAAACTTGTCGGCCCAGGCCGCCCCTAATAGCATGAGTCCCAGAAAACCGGGGCCGCTCCAATGCGGTAGGGTGTCGCGAAAAAGTGAAACAAGCGTAGTGCAAATGATGATAGGCAAACTGCACCATAGCAGCAACGCCGCTGAGGTGGCATCCACGGCTGTGGCGGCGACCACTGATAGCCTACGAGCCAGTGTCTTGCCGGCTGCTATGAACACCGCGACCTGGAATGGATTGGCATACAAGACCTGGCCGATGGTTGTCCGGAAAAAGGACTTGATGTTCACGCCGCTCTCGTTCACCGTTACGCGTTCGCTGTGGAAGCGCCAGGTAATGAAGTCGTTGGCGAAATTCCAGAACACAACCGGCGAGATGATTAATGCGGTAATCGCCATTGATACGTACAAATAAGGACTTTTCAGCAAGCCACGGCGGTCGGTAACGATAAACCCGAGAAAGCCGAACCAGAGGAACAGACCGTGTACCTTCGCCATGGTCGCCAATCCGATGAAAAGCCCGGAGAGGAGCAAGTACCGCCGAATGTCCGGCAAGCCGGTGGCTTTGGTGCACTGCAGCATCGTGTATAGTGCGGCCAGCCAGAATGTGAGCTGCACGGAGTCGGGGAGGATGAAAACCCCGCAAAGGATGCTGGTGTAAACAGAGGAATTGTAGAGTACAGCCGCAATGAGGCCGGTGTTGCGGTTTTTGATCAGCGTGCCCAGCCGCGCTATGAGCCACGTATTGACCGCCGCTGCGACAATGCCGGGCATTCTCACGAACACTTCCGAGTTGCAATGGAGATTCAGGGTGAAAATGCGGATGAAGATCCCGACCAGCGGGGGATGGTCGAAATGGTTCCAGTCGGGCAGGACGGCGTAGGTGAAATAGTAAACCTCGTCGTTGCCGAGGTTGATGACGTTCGCGATAAGGAGGCGGATGATCGTGCAAACGACGATCAGCGCAGTGAGCGGATGTTTTTGAATATGCTCTATCGCCATGATAGTCTGCGTCGTCCGTAGCGTTGCGGCCGCTGGCCGGTCATCAGCCGCACCACGAGTAACAGCCAGCCGCCCAGAATGCAGGTGCCTACGCTCCGGAAAAACATCGTCTCATTGAAATTTTCATAAACGGGCATTGGCTGGTATCCGTTCTTAGGAGTGAAAAACACGGGATTTAGCAGAATCTCCGTCCCGTTCGCATATTTAAACGTTACACGGGCGTAGCGATCTTCGGGCGTAATGCGGTAGCTGATGCGGTCGGTGTGGCGGGCCAGGGCGAGCACCTTGCCATTCTGGCCGGTGATGGTCACTTCCCTGGCTGTGTGGTTCATCAGGGCCTGGATGGTGTCGTGGCGTACCGCAAGGCGCTGCAATTGCGGAATGGAATCGTGGCGCTGGCTTTCGCCGACAATCACTCCGTAGCTTTGCCCGGTCTTCAATGCGTGGATCACCTCGCTCGCCGAGTTGTTCCTCACATTCACGAAAGTACAGCGGGTGCCCAGCCGTTTTTTGGAAATAACATCGTGAATATCATCGTTGCCGACGATAAATGCGCGTTTACCGGCTGATAATGCGGCATCCCATTGTGCCGTCGATGTTACCGAAGGGTTCAGTACCTCCATACAATCATAGTGCGTGAGCTGGGCGATGTCTTCGGCGGTATACCCGTTTTTGAGCTCAGGATGGTTGAGGATCACCACGTTGTCGGCGCCGGCAAGGTGGCTCAGGACGTGCTGCTTGTTGTGGGCTGTTTGCTGAAACAGATAATCGAGCCATTGGACCTCGCTGCTCCCGAGCACAAGCTGATGGGTTTTACGCATATTATACCCGTGTTCGTATGCCGAAAGGTAATTGGCGTCGGCGGAGTGGGTGGTATCTATATGGTGATAGTTCGACACGCAATGCACGCCGTAATGCAAAGCTTTATACGCATTGTGGATGTCGGTGGCGGTGCCGTGGCCGTTGGTAACGCCCTCCCATGCGTGCGAATGCGCGTGGAAGTTGCATTTGACCCACCGCGTGGCGTTGACCGAGTCGTAGGGGTTGTAGAGGGCAGGGCCTTCGAAGGGAATCGGGTCGTTGAACTGGTAGCGCGGGCAGAAGAAGAACTGGGAGACCAGCAGCCAGATTACCCAGGAGGAAAAGGCGAGCAGTATGATGCGGAGTATCTTCATAAGTGCCGCAAAGATGCTTCCGTGGTATTAAGCCATTATTAGGGAAATGAAAAGTTTTGATTTGTTCTCAAATACTTAACAATCGCGGGCAGCACAGGAAATGCGGCCGGAGATTGCGCCGATACAGCTGTGATAGGCTTTTGAAAGTTAAATATTAATTAACATTAAGATAAATTGTTTCTGAGAAGTGCGAAATATCTTTGTATCGCAAGTTTGAAATATAGAGTATTTGTAAACCTGCAAAGATGTGGTCGAGCACATTATGGAAGATTTTTAGATAAATATTGAAAAATGCTTTTGGATTGTTTAATTATACTTTACTTTTAGGTTTCCGCCGCAGAATGTTTTGAAGTAGTGCTAATCCAAAGACTGTTTAGTATTTGTTCACAATCCTGACTGTACATGAAATAATAGCGAATCTTTGTCTCTGAACGATGGCGAGGCGCCGTCGGTCTGCCCATCCGTTATGCCCGCGCATGTCCTGCGCACGTTTGCAAGAAGGCCTTGCGGCCTTTGATAGAACCCTATTGACCTTGAAATACCAGCTAATTAACAATCACTTATGAAAAAAAAGATTACGTTTTTAGAGCGGAAGCGCCCTGGCGGGTGCTGGTCTGTTGCGCTCACGCTGTGCCTGGGGCTCTCGGCGGTGCTTCCCCGGGAAGCGCACGCCCATAACAGCCTGCCCACGCCCGAAAAAGCCCTTGCCAAAGAGCGGACGTATAAACTTGTGCGTTCGACAATTAATGCAACCGAAAACGAAAAGACCATCAGCGGAAAGGTGACCGAAGGAGCCGGTAAAGAGGGGCTCGTGGGCGTGAATATCCTCATCAAAGGAACCCAGCGCGGGACGGTTACGGATGCAACCGGAAATTATGTTCTGCGGGTTGATAGTGAGAAGGATACGCTCGTGTTTTCATTTCTGGGCTTCCTTTCGCAGGAAATGGCGGTCGGAAACAGGACGGTGATTAATGTTGCGTTAAATGCCGACCAGCGGCAGCTCAACGAGGTGGTTGTCACGGCTTTGGGTATCAAAAAGGAGAAAAAAGCAGTCGGTTATTCGGTTTCGGAAGTGAAGGGTGCCACGATGGTGAAGGCCCGGGAACCGAATGCGATCAGCTCGCTGACGGGTAAGGTAGCCGGTCTGACGATCGCGCAAAGCCCCGATTTGCTTTCCAGCCCGCAGGTAACGCTGCGCGGCCGCGACCGGGTTTTGTACGTGGTCGACGGCGTACCGATGAACACCGATTCGTGGAACCTCAGCCCGGACGATATCGAGACCTATTCCGTGCTGAAAGGCGCTAGCGCGGCCGCATTGTACGGTAACCGCGGGCAGAACGGGGCGATCATTATCACCACCAAGAAGGGCAGCGGCGCGAAGAAAGGCTTTACAGTCGATTTCAATTCGAGTACACAGTTGCAGACCGGTTTCAATGCCATTCCCAAATACCAGTCGGAATACGGCCCGGGCAGCGATTATGAATACGCGTTCAAGGATGGTCGCGGCGGCGGTATCAACGACAACGACTACAACATCTGGGGGCCGCGTTTCGAGGGGCAGCTCATTACCCAGTACAACAGTCCCAAAGACCCCAAAACCGGTGAATTGGTGCCCCTTCCCTGGCTCGCAAGAGGAAAAAACAACCTGACCAACTTCCTTCGGAACGGCTTGCTGAGTACCAATAACCTGGCCATTTCGAGTAAAAACGAGTTCGGCGATTTCCGTCTCTCGCTTTCGCAGACATTCCAGCGCGGCCAGATGCCGAATACCAAGCTCGGCGGCACCAATGTGAACATTTCAGGGGGGATCAATGCCGGTAAAAAGGTGCGTTTCGATGCGAGCATCAATTACAACCGCCAATACTCGCCCAACTACCCGACGCTCGATTACGGCCCTGCGAGCCCTATTTACATTTTTACCGTGTGGGGCGGTGTGGACTACGACGTGAACGACCTGCGCAATTACTGGCAGCCGGGCAAGGAGAATGCACAGCAATACAACCGGGAGTATACCATTTATGATAACCCCTGGATGACCGCCTACGAAGCGCTGAAAACCTACTATAAGAATGACGTGTACGGTTTCGCGCAGGTTAATTACAAGATCAACGATAAGCTGACGTTCAATGCGCGTACCAATGTGAGCACCTGGAACCGCAACCGCAGCACGCGCGCCCCGATATCTTCGAACCTTTACAACTTCGGTTTCCCGAACCAGGCAGGTGGTTATTCAGAAACTTATGACACGTTCTGGGAGAACAATACCGAAAGTTCATTGAAATACCAGAACCGTTTCGGTCAGGATTTCGGACTGAATGCTTCGGTTTATGGTAACCTCCGTTCGGTGAAAGTGACGTCGCTCACCGGTAAAACCACCAAGGGCTTGCTTGTACCGGGTGTGTACGATCTTTCCAACTCCGTACAGCCGTCCACGTCGACCAATGACTATGCAAAGCGCTGGGTAGGAAGTGTTTATGGTTTTGTGGATATGGATTACAAAGACTTCCTCTTTCTGAGCCTCACAGGCCGCGCGGACCGTTCGAGCACGATGCCGAAGAAGAACAATACCTATTTCTACCCGTCGGCTTCGTTGAGCGCAGTGCTTTCGGAGGTGGTCGATCTGCCGCAGGTGATCTCATTTGCGAAAGTGCGCGGTGCCTATGCCAACGTGGCGAGCGATTTCGTGGACGAAAATTCGCAGTACGATATTTACAAGCTGCTTCCAACCTACACGAGCTCTGCGCCCTGGAACAACTCCTATACCGGCGTGAGCTACACCGGTACGCTTTACAGCGATAACCTGCAAGCGGCCCGCGTGAAAACCCTCGAACTCGGTCTCGAAATGCGTTTTCTGCATAACAGGCTTGGTTTTGACGCGGCGGTGTTCCGGAATGTGGAAGGCCCGGGCATCGTGAGCGTGCCTGCGTCCGTGACCTCGGGCGTGTCGGGCGTGCAGCGTAACGCATTCACATATGTACGCAAGGGGATTGAACTCGGCGTGGACGGAACGGTCGTGAAGAATGAGAACCTGACCTGGAATGTATCAGGTAACTGGTCACTGAACCACAAATGGCTCGATAAGATCGATGGTGTGCAGCAGCGGGATGGTAACATTCACGTTGGAGAGCGTCAGGATGCCTATTATATCAAAGATTTCCAGCGCGACGAAGCCGGTAACATCATCGTAGGTTCGAACGGCATGCCTGCTTACAATCCGTACAACTCGAAGATCGGCTATTACGACAATAAATTCACGGCGGGAATCAACAACACGTTCACGCACAAGTCGTTCACGCTGAGCTTCCAGGTGGATGGCCGTTTTGGTGGAAAGGTTAACAACTACATGTATACCAAGCAGTTTGGTAGCGGTACGGCGCCGGAATCGGCCAACGAATACCGTCTGAAAGACTGGCAGAACCGCGATAACCCCGACTACAAAGGCTCCGTGATGACCGGCGGCAAGCGCATCGTGAAAGGCCAGCTGAATACCGACCAGGATGGAAATGTGATCAGCGACACCCGCGAGTTTACGACCAACGACGTACCGGTGTTGTGGCAGGCATGGGCGACGAATTACTATCAATCGAATTACATCGCTGCCAAGAACCGCACGTATGTAAAGCTGCGCGAAGTCGTTCTGACCTACAATTTCCCGGCGAAACTGCTTTCGAAAACACGTTTCGCGTCGGCTGCCAGCATTTCGCTCGTGGGACGTAACCTGCTGTATTTTACAGGGAAATATACCAAAAACATCGACCTCGACCAGTTTACAGGCACGATTACCAGCTTCCAGACACCGTCCGTGAAGAGCTTCGGGGCCAATTTGAATGTGACTTTCTAACCGGAATTACCAATGAAAAAGATCAAATACATGATATTGTCGCTGGCGCTCGGCCTGGGAAGCTGCCAGGACATCGATACGCTGCAAAAGGACCCCGGCGCGATTACCAATCCGTCGGCCGACCTGATCCTCACGGGGATTTTGACCAATACCTGGGACTCGCCGTGGAGCACCGACCACCGTCATAACCAGTTTATGACGCAGAATGAGGCCTATTACGACGGCCAGGCTTACGGCTGGACCACCGGTTCCTACGACGTTTTCTACAACTCGCTCCGCAATGTGAGCCGGATGGAGATCGAAGCGACCAAAACCGGCGATGTAGGCGCGCATTACCTTACGCTCGCCAAGTTTTTCAAGGCGTATTTTTACAGCCGCGCCACCGAAATGTTCGGTGATGTGCCGATGTCGGAAGCGATCAAGGGCGTGAGCGACGAGGTTTTTAAGCCTAAATACGACAGCCAGAAGGATATTTACATCCAGGTTTTGAAATGGCTCGATGAGGCCAATGCGGAAATGCCCGCGCTCATCGCTAAAAAACCGGCCATGTCGGGCGATTACCTGTACGGCGGCGACCTCGCGAAATGGCAGAAGCTCATCAACTCGTACCGCCTCCGCGTGCTCATCAGCCTCAGCAAACGTGCCGACGATACCGCCGACCTGAACGTGAAACAACAGTTTGCCGCCATCGTGAACGACCCCGCCAAGTACCCGATTATCACGACGAACGCGGATAATTTTCAGGTTGTTTACAATACCATCAACACTTACCCGCTGTGGCCAAGCAATGGGGTGGTGGTGAAAAACGACAAACGGAATACCCTGGGCGCGACATTCGTGAATATCGCCAAAATCACCCGCGACCCGCGCCTGCTCGTGGTAGCATTGCCTGCCGATGCATTGAAGGGTAACGCGGACGTGTACCAGCGCTACGGCGGCGGTAAAACCGGCGACTTACAGTCGACATTGCTCGAAGCCGCGGGAAAAGGGTTGCTTTCGATGATCAATTTCGATTACTGGGAAGCGTCGGCCGCAGGCGTGCCTGCGATCCAGCTGGGCGCTCATGAAGTAAATTTCAGCATTGCCGAAGCAATTAACCGTGGCTGGCTTACCGGCAATGCGGCGGATTATTACAACAAAGGCGTGACCGAATCGATGAAGTTTTACAATGTTGCCCAAGCTGAAATCGACAAGTTCCTCGCCGCGAATCCGTACCCGGGCAATACCGACAAAGGCTTGGAGAAGATTCTGGAACAGAAGTATATGGCATTCTTCGAAAACTCGGGGCGCCAGGCGTTCTACAACTTCCGCCGAACGGGTATTCCGGCATTCGATATCGGGCAATCCAATGCGAACAACAACCAGATACCAACCCGCTGGGCATACCCGACCTCGGAGTACACGACCAACGAGGCGAATGTAAAAGCCTCGCTGAAAACGCAGTTCAACGGAGCCGACACGCAGAACGGCGTGATGTGGCTTGTTAAATAAAAATTTCTTCTTCCTCCGGGATGCAAGCCCGGGGGAAGTTTTTACTTTTCCGGACTCTTAACCTTAACAATATGAAAACTACTGTATTAGCCTGCATCCTGGCCGTGATGAGCATGGCGGCCATAGCCCAAACCAAAACGAAAAATGTGGTTATGATCTCCGTCGACGGCTGTCGCTGGCAGGAGATATTCCGCGGCGCGGATTCGGTTTTGTTTTATACCAAAAAATACCGCCAGCAGGATTCGGCGGCGATGAGCGAAAAGTATTGGGGCAAAACCGTTGCCGAGCGCCGTCAAAAGCTCATGCCTTTCTTTTGGAATACCATTTCAAAACACGGCCAGCTATATGGCAACCGTGACCTCGGCAATCTGATGAACGTCCGTAACAAGTACTGGTTTTCATATCCCGGCCGGAGCGAAACGCTTTGCGGCTATTACGACGAGAAGGTCAACAGCAACGACTACCCGAACAATCCGAACGAGAATGTGCTGGAATTCTTCAACAAGCAGAAAGGAATGGAAGGCAAAGTCGTGACGTTCGCTTCCTGGGACGCGCTTTCCCGCATTCTCAACCGCGATCGCAACGGAATGCTTGTGAATATCCCCGGCGAAAAGGTGAAAGGGAGCAATCTCACGCCGGCCCAGAAACTGGCCAACGAGCTCCAAAACTACCTGCCCGAATATTTCGGTAAAACCGTCCGTTTCGACGCGCATACCTACGCGCTCACACGCTCGTACATCGAGGCCAACCACCCGCGCGTGGTGCATATCGACTTTGCGGACATGGACGAGTTCGGCCACCACGGTCAGTACGATTCGTTCCTCGACGGCGCCCATTACGTCGACGGCATGGTAGCGAGCCTTTGGAATTACATGCAGGCCGATCCGTTCTATAAGGACAAAACGACGATCATTATCTACCCGGATCACGGCCGCGGCCTCGGCGACCGCTGGACCAGCCATGGCACCTCGGCGCCGGGCTCCAACGAAACCTGGATGGCGATTATCGGTCCGGACACCCCGGCGAGCGGCGAAATGAAAAGCCAGGCGCAGGTATACCAGGATCAGTTCGCACAAACCGTAGCGCAGCTAATGGGTTTCAAATTCACTGCGAATCATCCCATAGGGGAGCCGGTTAAAACCGTTTTTAAGTAATGCAGCGCAGAGATTTTTTCAAAAGTATGGGAGTGGCGGCGGGAAGCGTCGCTATTTACCAGAATTCCTATTCCATTCCGACATTTGGCGGTGGCGCAGTGCGGAAGATCCGCTTGGGTATGATTTCGGACCTGCACCATTTGCAGTTTGGGCAGGAAGAGGTAAAGCGGCTTAGCGGATTCATGGACGACGTGGTGAAAACGAATCCCGATTTCATCATTCAATGCGGCGATTTTTGCCGGCATACACGCTCCGAAGGCATCATGGAGCAATGGAACCGTTTCAAGGGGCCCAAGTACCATGTGCTGGGCAACCACGACATGGACTATTGCAGCAAGGAAACGATCATGCAGTTCTGGGGCATGCCGAAGCGCTATTATGCCTTCGATCAGGGCGGCTTCCATTTCGTGGTCATGGACCGCAACTTCCTCAAAGAAGACGACGGCCGCCTCACGCATTACAATACTTCCAACTGGGGTAAACTACCAGCGCCCAAACGCAGCTTCACCGACCAGGAGCAGCTCGATTGGCTGCGTGCCGATCTGTTGCAAGCCAAATATCCCGTAGTCGTGTTCATGCACCAGCCTGTTTACCTGACCGATTTTCACGACGAAATCGGTAATGCGGACGAAATTCTGAGGATTTTCGACGAGGTAAACTTTAAGGCGACACAAAGCGGAAGTCCCGGGAAGGTGGTCAGCGTGTTCATGGGTCACGACCACGACGATCGTTACGGCCAGCGCAATGGCGTTCATTACTTCATCGTCAACAGTGCCACCTACGTTTACACCAAAGGTGGCGCCTACTACTACAAAGACCCGCTCTACGCATTCGTTACGCTCGATTCCTCCGGCAAAATGACCATCGAAGGGCGCAGCACCATCTACGCCCCCGCTGCTCCCGAGCAAGTGGTTTCAAAATTCCCGACACGGATTAGTGATCATGAAATCAAGTTATAATTGAGGTATTCCAAGTTTTGGTTTTGATGCCGTGCATAATGTGTGAAAAGAGGTATTCTTAAACCAAAATTAATGCTATGTTTACACTGTCTGGTGGCGTTTTTGCTAGCTTGTGCTGACCAAAAACGCCGCCATGGACATAGTGAGTATCCAAAAGGCTGATCACCAGCAGCCAGTCGTAATGAGATCCAGTTACCCGCAGAAATTCTCCAAACCCGTTTTCAAAAGAGACGTTCCCGACGATACATTCAAGTACCAGCCTGACCCGAAACCGTCAGGGAAATATCCTTATCATTTAGATCTTGAAGCCATTGACCCGGTGCCGGACCAGAACAAGCTGGCATTTCACATGGTCGGCGATACGGGGAGCATCCGCACGCCGGATTTTCAGAAACTCGTGGTAGGCGAGATGGTGAAGCAGTTTGAAGCGGCCGAAAAAACGGGCTACGAACCGCAATTCCTGTTCCACCTGGGCGATGTGGTATATAACTTCGGCGAGGCGAGCCAGTACCAGCGACAGTTTTTTGAACCTTACCAAAAATATCCGGGCCCGATTTTCGCGATCCCGGGCAATCACGACAGCGATATTAACCCCGACAGCCGTGTCCGATACAACAGTCTGGATGCGTTTACGACGGTTTTTTGCGATACGGAACAACGGACGGTGGCATTCAGCGGCAATGCAGAGCGTCAGAGCATGGTGCAGCCCAACGTCTACTGGACGCTCCTGACGCCGCTCGCGAATATCATCGGGATGTACTCCAACGTGCCGAAGTTCGGGGTGGTGACCGACGAGCAACGCAACTGGCTGATCCACGAACTCCAACGTGCCGACGCCGAACGCCCTGACAAGGCGGTGATCCTTTGCCTGCACCATTCTCCGTATTCGGCGGATATCAACCACGGCTCCAGCATGCCGATGATCGAGCTGCTGGAAGGTGTTTTTGAAGAAACGGGCATTTATCCCGACATCGTTTTCAGCGGTCACGTGCATAATTACCAGCGTTTTAGCAGGCATTACAAGGGTGGTCGCACTCTGCCATTTATCGTGGCGGGCAGCGGCGGGTACGACGAACTGCACCCGGTGGCTTATACGAACGACTACCGTTTCGACAGTAGCCTGCCCGAGTTTGAAGGGGTCAATCTGGAAAACAGCTGCGATACGAAGCACGGCTTCCTGAAAGTACTGCTCGAAAGAAATGCCGACGGCATTACGCTCACCGTGGAGTTCTACACGCTCCCGCACGAGCGCCGCGTGGAGCCGGGCGTGAACGCGGCACTGGAAGACCGGCTGGTGTTGAAAATCTGAACTTATTTCCCCATCCAGACCTTAAAGTCCCCCACCTTTTCGCGGCTCACCAGTACTTCCTTGTTGTGCGCGGGGCGTAGCGTGAGCGCGAGGCGGTTTCCAAAATAAGGATCTATCTTGTCGACGGAGCGGTGCGTGACCATCATGCCGCGGTTGATGCGAAAAAAGCGTGCGGGGTCGAGGGACTCTGCGAGTTCGTCGAGGGTATAGTCGACGAGCATTTTCTGGCCGGAATCGGTCATGAAGAAGCTGTAACGGTCATCGGTGAAGAAATACGCGATCTCGCCGACCTCGATAGACAACATTTTTTGCCCCTGCTTCACCAGAAAACGCTGCCGGTATTCGACGGACGATGCTTTTTTGAAATCTTCCAGCAGCTTGCGTATTCCTGCCAGCGAATGGTCGACGACGGGCTGGGTTTTCATTTTTTCATATTTCTGTAAAGCACGCTGCAAATCGTCGCGGTGCACGGGTTTCAGCAGGTAATCGATGCTGTTGTGTTTGAATGCCTGTAATGCGTATTCGTCATAGGAAGTGGTGAAAATGATCGCACTGGATACCTCAATCCGGTTGAATATCTCGAAGCTCTGACCGTCGGATAGTTCGATGTCAAGAAAGATCAGGTCCGGGTCGGGTTTACCGGCCGAGCGGTTTTCCTGCACCCATTCCACGGTTTGCTCGATGCTGTCGGTCACGCCCACGACGTCCAGCGACGGCGCTACTTCTCCGATCATCTTTTTCAGCCGGCGCACCGACAAATCTTCATCTTCAACGATAAGCGCATTCATACTTTCAGGAAATCAGTGGTAAGGTTACTGTAAAAAACTCGTGGTTGCTTTCGATCATTGGTTGGGGCAGGCCCTGCCGATACTCGGTTAGCAACTGGTATTTGGTCAGGATGTTGGTTAGCCCCACGTGCGTGGACTCGATATTTTCGGCGCCGGCCGTTAGATTTTTCTTCTGTAAATTATTCCGTACCATCAATTGCCCGTCCACGGTACTCAATATGAAAATGGTCAGCGGCCTGCTGGCGCGGATCACGTTGTGCTTCACGGCGTTTTCGACCAGCAGCTGCAAGGTCAGCGGGGGAATACGACTATCCAAGAAACATTCTTCCACGTGGATGTACAGCTTCATCCCGTCGCCATAGCGGGTTTTGAGCAAATGCCCGTATGATTCGATAAACGATAATTCTTTTTTTAACGTCGTTAATTGGCCGAAATCCCCCTGGTCGACCGACGAATGATTGGTTTGCAGGAGGTACCGGTAAACGCGGGCCATTTCGTCGACAAATTCCTCGGCCTTCTCCGCGTCTTCGCCGATCAGCGCGGAAAGGGAGTTTAATGTATTGAAAAGAAAATGCGGGCTGATCTGCGCTTTGAGGCTTTCGAGCTGCCCATTGACATTCTCCTTCATCAGCCGCTCGGTATTGATCTCGTGCTGCCGCCAGCGCGCAAGGGCATCGAAAGTTTCCCAAAGGCCGGTAATCAGCACAATCGCAGCCAGGTTGACAATATATAGGGTCACCAGCGTGTGAACGGTCAGTGTGGACCCGAACAGCCGTTTATCGATGTAAAGCCAGGCGGTCAGCAGCACGAAGCCGCCGGATACCAGGGCGTAGACGGAAATCGATAGTGCCACGCGGATGAGCGTTTTCTGCAAATCGCTGTAATGCGCGGTAATGTAACCGGCCACGCGCGACTGCACACCATATGCGGCTGCGAGCACTGCCGTATTCAGTAATGTGGCTTTCAGGAACAGGCCAGGGGCGCTGAAAACATGGGTACCGACAGTCAGGTAGTTGAAAAACAGCAGGAATGCCAGGGCAGCCACAGCGTAGGCTGGTGCGCTTCCCGAAGGGATTTTGTCCGGAAGTTTTTCAAACAATGCTTTTTTCTTCATGGTTAGGCGGCCGCTCGGCCCGGCATAGGCTTCCCGCCGGTTTCACTGCCTTAATTTCAAAAATAGCGTAATGCGCGTAACCGCCAGTGCAGAAGTTGCATCAACTGTATTTTTATTGGCATGAATTGTCATTGCACCGGAACCTGCGCCGGCGCTGCGTCGGGAAGGAGCGGGATGGTGACTGAGAAAGTCTCGCTATCTTCTTCAATCCTCAGTTTTCGGGGCGTAAGCGTCAGGAGTTTGGCCGAGAGCCCCCGCAGGCCGGTACCGGTGGCCCCAAGGGTGCGGTGGCGCATCTGAACATTATTGGTCACCCGCACAGCGCGATCGTCGGTGAGCATGATGGTAACCGTCAGCGGTCGGCCGGGCGATAGTACATTATATTGCACCGCATTGTCGAGCAGTATTTGCAGCATAAGCGGCGGGATCAACAGGTCGGCAGGGCAGCGGTCGGGGAGGTGTACGACGAGGGCGCCGTGGTAACGGACTTTCAGCAGTCGCACATACACTTCCAGAAAACTCAGTTCCGATTGCAGCGGTACCAGCTCGGTCCGGCCGCCTTGCAGCATGTAGCGGTAAATGCGCGCGAGGTCCTCCACAAAATCCTCGGCCTGCGCAGGATCGGCGCTAATGAGCGAGGACAGCGTATTCAGGCTGTTGAACAGGAAATGCGGGTTCACCTGCCCCTTCAATGCGTCAAACTCGACTTCCAGCGACTGCCGGGCCAATTTCTCATCGTCGGCCTGGTCGTTTTTCCATTGCTGTAATGCGTAGAACAACCCGAGCAATGCGCAAATGAATGCATCGCACAGCAATCCGACGAGTGCGAGCGGCCAGATCTTCGACCAGGTGAAATCGACGTCAAGGCTGGGCAGGAGGCTGTAAATCCAGATGTCAACGACGAGCAGCAATACCGTTGCGGCTGCCAGCTTCCAGAGCATTTTCAGCATTTGTTGAAGGATCTGCCCCTCGGCTGAGCTGCCCGCCGTCTTGCGGATGACGATCGTCAGGATCACGACCGAAGACCAGTACAGCGCGAATGCGAGGGAAGAGGCCGTGAGGAAGGTAGGCAAATGCACAAAATACCGTTCGCCCAGCATATAATAATTGCCCAATGCAAAGCAGACGGGCATCATCGCGAGATGATACCACCATTCGTACTTCGAAAAAAAAGCAGGCTTCATGGTTGGGGCGTCTGGTAATTTGCTGAACAGCCCGCAAAATTAAAATAAATCCGGAAGCTGGTCGCCATCATGGCCTTGGTGGCTACTTTCCGGTATGTAACGATCTCCCTATTTTTATTTTGAATGAAAATAATCAGGGTTGTTGGGTTTAATAATTTGTAATTAAACTAAATAGGGTATTTCTTTGCTACAAAAGCGTTCAAGCACGTTTTTGAGCTATTTAAGGGCCTTTTCAGGCCGTTATCAACCCAAACTGCATTCATGTCTCAAAAAAAGACAGCCCTTGGCAAGCTTATCGGAACCTTACACCTCTGGTTGGGGCTGGCATCCGGGATTGTGATTATCGTGATTGGCCTTACCGGCGCCATTTATGTTTTTACAGACGAGATCAAACCGTTGGTTTACAAGGATCGCCTTTTTATTCAACCTGAAAACAAACCTAAACTGCCGCTGAGCCAATTGCAGGCGGCTGCACAGAAGGCGGTAGGGGAAAAGCGGCCTGTGACGCGTGTCGAAATATCCTCTCAGCCCGACCGGACCTATATTTTCAGGGCATTGAAGGTCGATAAGGAAGGGTTCTCGCATTGGGATTATTACAAATATTATACGCGGGCGTATGTCAATCCGTACAACGGGCAGGTGGTCAAACTGGAAGATTCTAAAAACGAATTTTTCACCATCGTGCTCGGCCTGCATATGCGGATGTTGTTCGGCGAAAAGATCGGGCACACGGTGGTCAGCTATTCGGTACTCGCATTTGTATTCATCCTGATTTCCGGTCTGGTGCTCTGGTGGCCTGCCAAGTGGAACAAATCGGGTACGGATAAGAGCTTTAAAATCAAATGGAACGCTAAATGGAAGCGGGTCAATTACGACCTGCATAATGTACTTGGCTTTTACGCCTGCGTGATCCTTTTCGTGTGTGCGGTTACCGGCCTGGTATGGGCTTTTGACTGGTTCGAAAACGGAGTGAAAACGCTTGCCGACGGCGGAAAGCTTGCGGAAGTGCCCGCGGTGTTCTCCGATACCACGCAAAACAAGGACGCAAAAGCAGTCGACCAGGTATTTGCCGCACTGCAAGCCGACCAGCCGAATGCCTATGGTTACCTGATCAATTTCCCCGCAAAAGGTAAGTTGCCAATCAATGCCTCGACATACTTGACGGCGAGCAATCGCTACGACCGAATTCAGGGGCAGTATGACCAGTTTACCGGGACAAAACTGCGCTCACGCTCTTTTGACGAGCTGACGAACGGCGAGAAAGCCTACGCCATGAATTTCGATCTTCATGTGGGTGCCTGGGCTGGTTTGCCGAGTAAAATCCTCACATTCTTTGCCGGGTTGATCTGCGCCAGCCTGCCGGTGACGGGCTTCGTGATCTGGTGGGGCCGTCGTAAGAAAGCGGGTAAGGAGGACCGAACCAGCAAAAGGCCGGTTAATCCGCGCAGAACCGCCCGCCCTGTTATGGCTGCCAACGGATTTACCCCCAAACTATCCAGCCTGCCCCAGGAAGAAAAATAAACCGATTACCGCGGAAGAGAATATCAGCCAGCCCCAGAATAACCGTGGCGGCGGCATGCTGCCTTGCGCGAGTACGCGCACACCCAGCGGTACGAGCGCAATGCACAGGCAAGACGTCGCGATCACCGACATGACGGTCCCGCCCTTCAATACCCCGATCATCAGTGCGGACATCATCGCCAGCGCGACCACGCCTACGGGCCGTAGTGTGCCCGAAAGCCAGGCCCCGACGGCAAGCACGGCCCACCCGAAAAGGATAGCCCCGGAGAGTGTCGAGATAATGTGAAATGCGCCGTAAGACTGTGCCACTACTTCGGTGGCTCTCGGCAAACTCAGGATGTTGACCAGCTGGAATGCAAGGTGATTGATTCCGGAATGGAATGTCCGCGCAAAAAGCCCGAACAATACCAGGCTGCCGCCCCAAACCGCCCACACCGGCTTGGTACGCCCGATGAGATTGGCGAGTGTGACGATGGCCGGCCATAGCAGGATGTTCCCGGCCAGAAAAAGACTGTACGCGGTAAACATCAATGCAGGGTGGCTTTGGTATGCCCTTAGCTGTTCCGGAAAGAAGAAGTCGAACCGGAACTTCAATAGCTCGCCCGCGAGCAACAGGGCGGGCGCGAGCACGAGCGAAATACCGCCCAGCCAGCGCCCGGGGAATGGCAGGTGACCGAAGTCGTCTTCAAAAGTTTTCATGGCTAATAGTTTTTACAAATCTATGTAATGTTAGGTACTATGCATTACATACTACATGATTGGTCGAATCAATGTTTGTGCGGCGGGTGTTGGTACTCACCGACAAAGCAAAGCAACCGGATCAGGCCAGCTTTACAAAAAAATGTAGATCAGCAACAGAAATAGTAGATAACCTGCTCATTGCCGTCGCAGCCGGACCATGTACCCGCCGCCCGGCGCCAGTTTGAGTTTCAGCGTACTTTTGGCATTGAGAACGGCCTCGGAAATATGGTAATCGGCCGGATAGCGATCGGCATTCACGCCGTCTTCGCAGATGGTAGCCTGGTACTTGCCAGTCGGAAGAAAATCCAGGGGAATGGCGAGCTCCCGGGCGGTTGAATTGTTCAGCGCGCCGATGTACCAGTCGGAACCTCTTTTGCGGGCGGTGACCACATAGTCGCCCAGGCGGGCATCGAGGACACGGGTCGTATCCCACACCGTCGGGATGCTGCCGAGCAGGTCCATGAATGCCGGTTCGTTCATGCCCTGGGAGGGATTGCCCGCAAAAAACTGGATCGGGCTTTCATACACTACGAACATCGCCAGTTGCTGTGTGCGGGTGGTGAGCGACATCACGTTTTCCGGCATGGGGTGGAAACCTTTGGGCGTAGCGTTGTTGAGCATTCCCGGCTCATAGTCGAGCGGACCGGCGAGCATGCGGATGAATGCCAGCAGTACATTATGTTCGGGCGTGGCTTTGGCGCTCCACATATTGTATTCCGAGCCGAGTACCGCTTCACGTGCGACCGCGTGCGGGAACGTGCGGTTGAAACCGGCGGGTTTGAATGCGCCATGAAACATCAGCATGATTTTATGCCGCGCGCAAGCTTCGGCTATTTTATAGTAAAACTGCACGGCTTTCTGGTCGTCGCGGTTAATGAAATCGGTCATGATAAAATCCACACCCCATTTGCTGAACTGTTCGAGGGCTGGTTCGAGCTGTTTGTCGAGCGTGAGCGCGAGCGTCCACATGCTTACCCCGATGCCCCTGCTTTTGGCATAGGCCATGATTTCCTCCATATTAATATCAGGGTTGATCTTGAACAGATCGTTGTTGTCGCTCCAACCGGCGTCCATCATAATGCGCTCGAACCCGAACCGTTTGGCAAAATCAATATAGTATTTGTAAGTGGCGGTGTTAATGCCGCTTTTGAAAGGCACATTGAAAATATTGGAAGTAATAATCCATTCGTCGGTGGCCTTGCCGGGCTTCACCCACGACACGTCCGCCACGCGCGACGGGCTTGCGAGCCGGTACACGAGGTCATTGCCGGGTAAGTCCCTGTCTTCCGGCGCGATGATCAGCACGCGCCAGGGAAACACCCGCGTCCCTTTGGTTCTGGCCAGGAAATCGGCCCGTTTGGAAACGTAGCGCGTGGAATACAACTCCTTCGTTTCCGTTTCTTCGGCCGGGTAGGGGGCGAAGTGGCCGAAAAGGGCTTTCTCCGCATTTCCGCTAAGAAACATGCCGGGATAATCTTCCAGGTCCGATTCGGTGATACCGATTTTGGGCGAATCCTTCGGCGCAATCAGGACCGGAGAGAAAAGCAGGTTTTTGGAATGGACCTGTTCCAGCGTTTTGATCGTGTAGGGCTCCTCGAAGCTCGTGTGGTAAATGTCTATGTTCGATGACGGTGGTACTTCCGGGAAATATACGGGATGATTGACCGGGAAGCGGAACGCAGCTGTTTCGGAACGAACGGTGATGTTGCCCGGGAATGCTGTGGCGATACGGTAGGCGACGCCATCGTCATATACCCTGAAAATGACGGCAAAGCCATTTGAGAGCGTGATTTTTAGCCCCTTATAGTGGTTGGGAATGCGGGTGCGCTTTTCAGGTACCGGCGAAATGATGGTTTCGTTCCTGCTTCTTTCTGTGAACTGCGGCTTGGTGAGGCCGTCCGAAAGTTTCTTGCCGTCGGCTAGGGTCATGTCGATTTCCGAGGGCGACAGGATCAGCTGGTTTTTGAAGTAGACGCTGTACCGCAGCCGGTCGTGCATATGGGCGATCAATCGGATGTTGCCGTTCGGAGACGAGACTTCCCGCATGGATTGTGCGCGTACACAGTGGAAAGAGAGCAATAGCAAATTCAGGAAAAGCAGTTTTTTCATAGTGGCGGTGACTGAGGGTCGTGTAATTGCAATGTACGGGATTAATGTACTACCACGAAAGTTTAGCGAGACTAAAAATCGCTGGCACGAGATTTGCGCTTTGTAATAATAATTACTACAAGTAACTGTTCAAGTACTTATTGTAACCGGCGAATTAAATTAATGTGGGTCAAAACCGGCTTTAATTATTTCCGCATTAATCATTGATGGAGAGTTAGTTTTCTATTTTACCCCCAATGTGAAGCTGATTTTTTGGCCCTGACTTATTAATGTAACTTAAATCTTAGGTGAAAATAGTGGCGACAAACTAGTTCTACGCTATACAAGGGCGGATGTTGTTTTTTGTACAGGCGCTGTCTACAATTCCAAAACAATAAATTTTGGTGTTCCGCACCGCAAGGCATGGTCTGATCTCGTGCAGCAGGTGCGTTGGGTTACTAATTGCAAATAAAGTTTTGTAACCGTATGAGACAAATTTGTTCGCAAACGGCGTTGTTAATACGACAGATAGCCGGCCGTTATGCCCCCGGCATAAAACTTGACCTAGTGTGTAGTCTGCTTACCGGCAACCGATCGTATATTGGAAAAGGATGTAAATAGAGCTGACCGTAAAAATCGTGACAGGGCCGGTTCTAATTAAAATCAATTTGGAAATGGAAAGTAAAAAACGCTAAATAAAAATGGCACCACAGGCATTAACACACTAAATTTTTTTCGCCAGTTTTGGCTCATTATTTATTACAAAAAGTATTTTAATAAAATGTTAACTTCATTACTTTTGCGAAAGTAATAATCCACCAGCAACCCGTAATTTATTTATGAAAGCAAGAGCAATTAAATTTTTTTCTCCCGAGGATAATGTTTCGGTAACGAAAAAACCTCAGGAGAAACCAAAGCCTACCGGCTATGTTTCATCCTCGGGCAAGCTTGTTCTTCCTCCCAAAACTTTGGAAGAATTAGGTATCGAACCTGAAACAGCTCGCTTTAAAATCGGAGCGCAACAAGGTAAAAGATCCTTGAAGCACCTCTATCTGATCCCGAGCTCGGATGAAAACGGAACATTCGTCCTTACCAGAAGCGGCCGCGGATATTCTATCCCGCTGGAACTGATTCTTCGTAAAGGCGGTGTGGATTTTGAAAGTACAAAGTACATTTTTGAGGTAACCCTTTTTAATTATGAAGAAGGCGTTGTCGGTTTCGAACTTACTTTGGGAACGGAAGAACCCAAGCCGGCATACACTGGCAAGCCCAGAGGCCGCAAACCGAAGAATGCAGTGGTTGCTTAATGATATCAACAAAAAAGGGTCCGTTTTCCGGACCCTTTTTTGTTAAGTGCTGGTAAACACGAATCCGCGTTTCAGTTGTTCAGCGTATTTCTGACAAGTTCCGGTATTCCAAACAGATTTTTGCGGCTGTCGGCCGCGAAACGCCGCTCGGCAAACCCTGCGATTACCAGCCAGTTAAGCGATTCATAAACCGTTGCAGGACTGATTTTAGTCCCCCGGCTGCGCATGTCGCGCCATAATGTATCACCATCTGTAAATTCGTCGGCGATCAGCAATTGGTCGGCTACAATGACCCGCTTTTCGGCCAGCCTTATTTTGTGACGGATGCAATAGGCACTGATTTGTTCGTACAGGGACATGCGAATGAATAACGCTTTTAAAAACTATTTTCCAACTTCTACCAGCAAAGTAGCGCTACGCCAGAATGCTTTGTATTCCTTTCCATGGAGGTTACCGGTTTCTTTCCAGCTTTTGGAAGCTTCGATGTAATAGGTGCCCGGCCAAAGCGGAACAAACTCGGCTAATCCTTTTTCATCGGTGCTGATTTGTTTGCTCCATCCGGAAGGTGAAGCCACGGTGATGTAAAGCTTTTCATTTCCATTATTCTTGAAAAGTCCACGCAGGTTCATCGGGCTGTTTACCTTGTAGCTTTTCGCGGGATCTGCGAAAACATTCAATTCGTTGGCATTGACACCCGGATTATTGCCGGCATCGGCCTTTCCGACGGCCACTAATGCGCTGGCATTGAACTGGTAAACGGTCGTTCCGCCCAGGTCTTTTGAGGTATGGCCTACCGCTAGCGTGTATACGCCCTGCTGGTCGGGTGTGAATTCCGCGGTGAAATGGTCTTCGGCCGCGACGGTGGCTAATTTGGTGCGTTTCTGGTCGGGCGCGATGAGCCAGAGCTCAAAATCCTTTACATCGGAATACCATTCGCCCAGCTTTTCGGGCTTATCCCCCGGCTCGGCATAAATGATTTTAACCGCCTGTTTCTGACCCGCTTTACCTTTCGGGGCGGTCTGGATCCAGAGGGCATGAGCGAAGAGTTGCGCCGAGCAGCAGAGCAGGAAGGCGGCGATAAGAAGTTGTTTTTTAAACATGATTTGAGAAAAATGAGTAGTAAAAAGCGAATACTGAGCCCAGGGCACGCTTCGCATGTGGACTTGCAAATATAGTCTATTTGTAATAAGTCCAAATAATATTTGAATTTTAATTGCCGCGGAAACAGCGCTGTGCTTCCTGCGCAGCGCTGCCGGATTGCTTAATACACAATTCCCAGGCGCAATGCCCGCAGGCCGCTCAGCCCTTGTAAATCTTCCAGTTCGAGCTCTTCGGTACCAGGATCAAGGGCATTGGTTTCCTGCAAGTAATGGATGAAGGGCAGGTAATCTTCGATATCGCGCTGGTGGAGGTAAATGAGCGCGATTTTGTCGGGCTGGGTAAGCCGCTCTTGTGAATTTTTGATCCGTACCTTGTCGATGCGCTTCTTGATCATCTGGTAGCGGATATTGTAAGCGCCTTCCACGTCGAATTTCCGTTCGTCGCTGCGGAAACTGATGTCGATCATATGGTTATGGACAAAAATCAGCTGCGTGGTGTGCAGTTCCTTGGGCATTTCACCAAGCAATGCACGGGTGAGTTTCGCCACTTCGATCATCGACGACAGCTGCCATAGCCGCAGGTTTTTGAGGTGGAAATGGTTGAAAGGCTTCTCGGGCGCGATCGACTGGCCGATGTAAATGTCGTATTCGATACCGTCGGTCCTGAACTTCTCGAAATAGCACGGGTACGACTCTTGCAATACTTCTTTCTGGTCTTCAAAATACCGGTTCACGGCCGTATTGATGAGCTCCATGGAGCGGTCGAGCTCCTGGCGGTGCCGGTGTACCTCGCCCTGGACAGGGTGGGTGATGCCTATGTACGCTTCGATGAGCGAGGCCGTGCGCACGTCCTGCTGCGACAAATGAATGAGGTAGTTCCTGGCCTCTTCATTCAGAAAGGTATTCAGATTGTTCTCCGAAGTGCTGTTCAGTTCGCCCTGGCTTACCGCTTTTTGCCATTTCGTGCAGTGAAAACGTAACTCCTGCATGAGCGACGATCGGTCGAATCCCGCAAGCGCGTCCAGCAGTTCGTTCAGCAAATCGAGGTAATGGCCGAGGTCGGCGCGGATGGAGGTATTGCGTTCGTTGGTTGAATTCCGGATGTCGATCGCACCATACAACGGGTACACGTCGTAGAATGCGATGTTTTCGTTCACCTCGGTCAGTCCTTTTTTGCGGCGGTGCAGGTAATGCCATGCCGCTTCGTTGAATTTCCATTGCACTGCGGGCTGTATCGAAGTGAATTTCTCCTTGATAATGCTTTCCAGTTCCAGGTTGAACTCCTCTATATAGATGTCGAGCAGTTGCGCCACGGGGGCGAATGCCATTTCGAGCGAGGCGAGTTTCTTTTCGTCGAAACGCTCCCCCTCCCAGGTATGCATGCAAAGGACGCCAACCAGTTTCTGTTCCACAAAAAGCGGTACCAGTGCCAGTGAGCGTACGTTCAGATCGCGGAAAGGTGTCAGCCAGCCGATCTGGCGCTCGTCTTCGCCCTGGATGTCGGGGGAGAAGAAAGAATTCGGTTTGGAAGCATAGCCTTCCGCCTGGCGCCGGAACTCTTCGGGCGTCAGCCGGTTTTCACCCCAGATCTGAAAAAGCACACCCGTACCTGCCTGCCCGTACCCGTACACGGCCTGCCCGTTCACGCGTACGAAAGGGAACAGGTCGAATTCGATGCGGTTATTCTGCACCAGGGTTTTCAACGACTGGATAATTCGTTGGTAGCGGTTGGGGCTATCGCCGGCCACCCGGTTGAACTGCACTTTTTTGATATTCTCTACGGCCATTTTAGCCGTAACGTCCGACACCGTGATGACCGCAAAGCCCCTGAACCGGAACATATCGAGCGGCAGCACTTTCTGCAATTGCAAATGCCCGTCCTTTTCACTGAAATGCGCGTAGATTTCCACAAAATTGAGGTCCGGCAGCTCCCGTGTGGCGGTCACTTCCACAAATTCGGGGCTCACGAGCACTTCGTAGAACCGGTACAGCCCGGTTTGGGCGTCCGTCCAGGCGTGGTACTGCTGTATTTTCACCGGGACCTGGAAATTGTAAAGCCTTTGCAGGATGAGTGTGTAGATCAAATGCAGGCGCTCGCGCTGGTAGTCTTCCGGGTTTTTTTGAAGCTCGAACTGCGAATCGGCCGGCTTCATATTCAGCATTTCGAACAGCAGGTCGGTACCGTAGAAAATATGCGGGTAAAGCGGCTGGCACATGCCCCAGGCCAGCTTGTGCTCCGAAGCGAGCGGGGCCGAAAGACTGCTGTATACATACTCGAAGAAATCGCCGTATTGATGCGCCTCGTCGAGCTTTACGTCTCCTTCGGGAAGCTGGTGTTCGCGGAAATAGGTCAGTATGTTCTTGTAAAAGGCAGACTTCAGTGTCTTCTCTTCCGCAACCCGCTGTTCGAGAAAGCGGATGTATGGCATAAAGGAAATGGCGGAGTCGAGATCGAGCGGGAGCGCCCGCATTCCGGAGACGTCGAGTACTTCGTTTTTCATGGTGCTAAGGCTGGCAATGCGAGCCTAAATATACGACACACCTTTCGAAAAAAGTGCGTTATGGCCATGCAGCCGTAACGCACCCGTAAATGGCATTCCCGATATCATACCCGCATTAGCGGTGGTCTTCCCGGAAGAGTCCCGGTTCCAACCGGATATTCAGCCGTTGCAGCATTTCAGCACGATCAAAACCGGTCCGCAGATTTTCGGCCTGTACCGCTTCCCTTGCATGATTGATGGCTTCCTCGTTGATCCACGTGGCAATGGTGATGTATTCGGTATCGCCCGTTTCGGTGATGCGCTCGTAGGCGTAGTCGCGCACGAATCCGTCCAGCGAATGGATAAATGCGCGGGCGATGTGCTGCCGTTCGAGGAATGTCTCTTTGGAAGCGGCGGGGATGAGGTATTTGCTGATGAATGCGATCTGGTTGTTGCTTGGTTGTGTTTCCATGATTTTAGAATTGAATGGCTTTTACAGCTGGTTTTTTGTTGATACAAAATTCCAAAGCCGCAGCCCGCCATGCTTGTAAAAAATCATTGATTTACCAAAACACCGGAGATTTGAAAAACTCGGTAGGGGTGAGCCCGGTGAAGAGTTTGAAGTCTTTGTTGAAATGCGGCTGATCGAAGTAACCGGCGTCGAGGGCTATCTGGGCCAGTGTCTGGCCCGAGCGGCCCTTTGCTACCACCGCCTTCATCTTAACAATATAGGCGAATTGTTTTGCGGAAAGCCCCGCCACCCGCCGGAACCGCTTTTCGAACACATCCTGGCTCACGTGCAGCGATGCCGCCAGCTCTCTGATGCGCAGCTGCCCGCCCGCATTGTGGATCTTTTGAATGGCTACCAATACCATATGATCCGGCGTTCTGCCGCTCACCCGGCTCACCAGGAAGCGCTCGATCAATGCGATGCGCGCTACGTGCGATGGCTGCTCCGCCAGCTGCTCTTCCAGTAGGCCGGTATCCCTGAAACCGTCGAGGCAGTCCATGGCAATGCTCGTATCACTCAGCTCATGGAGCGGCTCTCGTATGAAAGGCGCAATGCCGCCCTCCCGGAAAACGACCAGGATATTGGTCGTGCCCGACCCGTACTGCATCGCCCGCCCGGATTTCCGCAGGCCCGATACCACGATCGGTTGGAGTACGTCGGTACCCCCATTGTGATTGACGGAAACCTGCCCGCTCAATCGGAACACCATCACTGGCGACGTTTCGGGCAGCACGTGATTGACCACCTCCGCAGGCGTTTCGATCACCTTGTAGGATTGGATAAACGGGCTGAGCTCCGGCGTCGGGAAATAGGTCTCGATGGTCATTACCCTCGCAACCGCAATGCGGCGCCGACGGTTCCCCGCGGCACGGCAAATCGTGTGAGCGGCGCTACGTAAAACTGTATCGCATTTCCGGATTTTTGTATAAGTCGCCGGCGGAAGCGACCCGGTAAATTTGTAGCATCAAAACACAAAAACAATTGTCAATCATGTCAAAAACAATTTTTATTACCGGCGCTTCCAAAGGATTCGGCCGTATATGGGCAGAGGCTTTTTTGAAAAGAGGGGACAAAGTAGCGGCTACCGCCCGCAACACTGAAACGCTGAAAGACCTCGCAGCGCAGTATCCCGACACCCTGTTGACCATCCAACTGGATGTGAACGACCGCGCGGCCAGTTTTGCAGCCGTCGAGCAAACCAGCAAACATTTCGGCAGTGTCGATGTCGTGATCAACAATGCAGGTTACGGCCTGTTCGGGGCAATTGAAGAAACCAGTGAAAAAGAAGCGCGCGACCAGATTGAAACCAACGTTTTCGGTCTGCTCTGGGTTACGCAAGCGGCCATTCCGGTCATGCGTGCACAAGGCGGCGGCCATATTATCCAGGTTTCCAGCGTGCTGGGTGTGGCTACACTGCCGGTACTGGGCCTTTACAACGCTTCCAAATGGGCGGTGGAAGGATTGAGCGAAACGCTTGCATCGGAGGTGAAAGACTTTGGCATTAAAGTGACGATCGTTGAGCCAAACGGCTTCTCGACCGACTGGGGCGGCGCTTCCGCTTCCCACAGCGAGCCGATCGCATTGTACGACGGCATCAAAGAGGCACTTTACGCCGGGCTGACACCGGACACCATCGGTGACCCGCAGGCTACCCCTGACGCGATCCTGAAAGTAGTCGACGAAGAAAACCCGCCATTGCGAATTTTCCTCGGTAAAGTAGGGTTCCCTTGGTTGAACCAGGTCTACGCCGACCGCCTTGCTACCTGGGAAGAGTGGAAAGAGGTAGCCGACGCCGCTCATGGTGGCCAGGTAACTGCCTGATTTTAGTTAAATTTGATTCAAATCACCAAATCTGCACCTGTTACGGGTGCAGATTTAGCCGTTTTCAAAACCATGGACCATTACAAAACCATTAGCGAGCTGCACCGTGCCAGCAACATGCCGGCGCCGGAGCATCCGATGATCAGCATGTTCACCTGCGATCAGTTGAAAAGCTGTACCGTGGGCCGCCGCGAGTTTACGACGGACTTTTACCTGATCGCATTCAAGAAAATCAAGGCCGGATATGTATTGTACGGCCGCACGAAATACGACCACGAAAGTGGTTCGATGCTCTTTGCAAAGCCCCGGCAGGTGATCGAAATCAATAATATCGAACTGGAAGAAAAGGGCTTTATGCTCTACGTACACGAAGATTTCCTGAGCGGCCACCCGCTGCATTCGGAAATCCGCAAGTATGGCTTTTTCGATTACGAGGCCAACGAGGCATTGCATTTGTCGGAGCGCGAGGAGCAGATCATCTGGGATCTTTTCAGCCGCATTCAAAGCGAGTATTTCAATAATACCGACGAATACAGCCGCGACATCATGCTCACGCACCTGGATTCGATACTGAAATATTCGCAGCGGTTTTACAAGCGTCAGTTCATCAACCGCAAGCAGCTTTCGGGCACCACCGTTTCGCGTTTCAACGCAAGCCTGGCGACCTATTTTGAAGATGGTAATTTCCAGGAAAAGGGGTTGCCGTCCGTGAAACTGATGGCGGATATGCTCAATACCTCGCCCCGTTACCTGAGCGATTTGCTCAAACAGGAAACCGGCAAGACCGCCATTGAGCTGATCCATATTTTCCTGGTTTCCGAAGCGAAGAATATGCTGCTGAGCACCGACAAAACCGTTGCGGAAACCGCTTATCTGCTGGGCTTTGAAAATCCGCCCTATTTTTCGCGGTTATTCAAAAAGGAAACCGGTTTCAGCCCGAATGAATATAAAAAGCGGGTGGAATTTTCAGGGCAGGCAGGCATGGCTTAGGTACAAATATTTTGATTGAAAAATAGCAAATACCGCCTCATTGACGTTCTAATAGCTGATTTGTGGATCAAATTCGCTTATTTGGTCGGTTTATTGGACGTTACTCTGGAAAATACATGATTCAATTTCAACCCGGGAAATACCGGCGTCGCATTCTCTTCCTTTGGCGTGGCTTCGGCATCGGGCTTGCCTTACTGATTTTTTACATTGCTGCCGTTAATTACAATTTCTTCTGGCTTTTCGGCGGGATGCCCGATTTGAAGGCGCTGGAAAACCCTAAAAGTGAGATCGCTTCGGAGCTGATTTCCCAGGATGGTAAATCGCTCGGTAAGTACCTGATCGAGAACCGGTCGCCGGTTGAGATTTCCGAAATTTCCCCCAACCTGATCAACGCGTTGGTGGCGACGGAAGACACCCGTTTTATCAGCCATTCGGGGATCGACCCGCGGAGCCTCCTGCGGGTTGCGAAGGGTATTCTGACGGGCAATTCGAGCTCGGGCGGTGGCAGTACGCTCACGCAGCAGGTGGCGAAAAACCTGTTCAATACACGTTCCGAAGAGTTCGAAGGGACGCTCAGCAAAATCCCCGGCGTGCGGATCGTGATCGCCAAAACGAAGGAATGGATCCTTTCCATTATCCTCGAACGCAAGTATACCAAGCAGGAGATCATGCAAATGTACCTGAACACGGTGTCGTTCGGGAACAATGCGTTTGGGATCAAAGTCGCCGCCAAGACCTATTTCAATAAGGACGTTTTTGAGCTGGATATCCCCGAATCGGCATTGCTGGTGGGGATGCTGCAAAATCCTACGATCTATAACCCGGTGCGGTTTCCGCAGAACGCGCTCAACCGCCGCAATACCGTGCTGGCGCAAATGCGGAAGTACGACGATATTACGGAAGACGATTTCAACGTGCTGAGTGCGAAACCGCTGGGACTGGAATTTGCGATGGAAACCCACGCCAATGGCCCGGCGCCGTATTTCTGGGAGTCGATGCGGGGTTACCTGAAAGCCTGGGTGAAGATGTACAACGAGGAGAACGGTACCGACCTGAACCTTTACACCAGCGGCCTGCGCATTTATACGACCATCGATTCGCGCATGCAGGAGTACATGGAGGAAGCGCTCACGCGCCACATGCAGGAGCAGCAAAAGACATTCAACGATCACTGGAAAGGCCGCAATCCGTGGATCGACGAGAACGGGAAGGAAATCCCCGGTTTTATCAATACCGCCGTTCGTCGTTTGCCGTATTTCAATGTACTGAAAAACAAACTGGGCGAAGAGGAAGCGTGGAAGGTGATGAACAAGCCTTATAAAATGAAGGTGTTCTCCTGGGATGGCGAAAAGGAAATGACGATGAGCCCCATCGATTCCATCAAATACTACAAACGCTTCCTGCGGGCGGGTATGATGGCCATGGACCCGCGCAACGGGCACGTGAAGGCGTGGGTAGGCGGGATCAATTTCAAGTATTTCCAGTACGACCACGTGAAGCAGGGCAAACGCCAGCCGGGTTCGACGTTCAAGCCGTTTGTGTACACCGCAGGTTTGGATAAAAACTTCATTACCCCCTGTGAAAAGATTATGGATTCGCCCGTCACATTCCAGGCCGGGATCGACGACGTGAATGAAGATTACACACCGAAAAACTCCAATGGCGTTTATTCCGAGCAGCCGCTTTCGCTTCGGCAGGCGCTGGGGAAATCGGTGAACTCGGTGACGGCCAACATTATGAAAATGGTGAAAGCCCCAACCGTGGTCGACTATGCGCACAAGCTGGGCATTACCAGCGAGTTACCTGCTACGCCCGCGCTCTGCCTTGGTACGGGCGACGTGTCGGTGTTCGAAATGGTGTCGGCCTATTCCTCATTCGCGAACGGCGGGTATAAGGTAATGCCGATGACGATCCTGCGCATCGAAGATCGCCACGGCAAGCTCCTGGGCGAATTCCATGAGCAGCAAAGCCAGGAACTCAGCGAGAACATGGCTTATAATATGCTGTACCTCATGCGCGGCGCGGTGGAGGACCCGGGTGGCACGGCAGGCCGCCTGCGGCAATATGGTGTCACCGCCGGCAACGAAATTGCGGCCAAAACAGGTACTTCGCAGAACCACTCCGACGGCTGGTTTATGGGCATGACGCATAACCTCGTTGCCGGGGTGTGGGTAGGGGGCGAGGACCGCAGCATTCACTACCGCAGCCTCGCGCTCGGGCAGGGAGGGCGCGTGGCCATGCCTGCGTGGGGCGCATTCATGCAAAAGGTTTACAACGACCAGACGCTCATTCAATACCGCAAAGGCCCGTTCCCGAGGCCGGAGGGCTACACCGGCGAATGCGCCACCGACTCGACGCAGGTATCCGACGATGTGTACACGCCACCGGCCAAATCGGACGATGAAGGAGTGTTATTCTAGAAAAAGAGGCAGGTCTGTAAAGGCCTGCCTCTTTTGATTACGCGGGTTTGATATTCTGGTTTACCCTGAACAGGTTATCGGGGTCGTATTTGGCCTTGACCTGCCTCAGCTTTTCGTAATTGCTTCCATAGGTTGCCTGCACGCGATCGGCGCCTTCGTCCATCATAAAATTGACATAGGCACCGCCTGCGCCGTGCGGATGCAGTTCCTGCCAATAGTCGCGCGCGAAACTGGTAACCAGGTCCTTTTCGGCGTGGTCGGGCGAAATACCGACGATCACCATCGACCAGGTGGCATCACGGTAGTTCCAGGCAGTCGCGTCGTTCGGAACCCGGCCGGCAGCGCCGTTAATAGGGTAGAGGTGCATGCCCGAGAAGAAATTGGGGATCCTGTGGGCATGTTTGATATGCACGTCCATCACTTCCGGACTCAGGTGTTTCACAAAATCGCCCTTCCAGTACCAGTAGTACCCCGGCACGAAAAGGTCGTCGAACATCGTTTGCAGCGCCGGAACGGGCAGTGGGCCCACGGCGTCGATCAGCGGCTTGCGGAACTTGCGTACCATTTCGAAAACTTCCGATGCTTCCTCCTCGTCGACGCAGCACCACACAATGCCGCACATCAGTTGGAGGTGGTATTGTTCGGGAAAAATCGGGGCAGGGGGGATTTTGTGAAAATTGAAAAAGCCGCTTACGCTATCCGGCGCCTGCTTGATAAAATCCTGGTACCATGCCATCATCGCTTTGGATTCGCTGATATCCCAGAACATCGGTCCGCCGTAGACAGTATGTACCTCGTGTGCGCGGAAAAGGAATGAGGTTACCACGCCGAAATTGCCGCCTCCGCCGCGGATGGCCCAGAACAAATCCGGGTTATCGGTAGGGGATGCCTTCACCTTGGTTCCATTCGCCAGTACCACTTCCGCTTCGAGCAGGTTGTCGATTGTCAGGCCGCCGAAGCGTGTCAAATGTCCCAAACCTCCTCCGAGGGTAAGACCTCCGATGCCCGTTGTTGCGTTGATACCCGTAGGTACGGCCAGTCCATAAGGGTGGCCGGCCTTGTCCAGGTCGCCAAGCAGGCAGCCGCCTTGCGCCCGTATCGTGCGTGCCACGGGATCGACCGTCACGTTACGCATCGCCGACAGGTCAATGACTAACCCTTGGTCACATACGCCGAGACCGGCGCCGTTATGGCCGCCGCCGCGAACGGCAACCAGCAGATCGTTTTCGCGTGCGAACTGAACGGCTTTGACCACATCGGTTTCGTCAGCGCAACGTACAATGAACTCCGGGCATTTGTCCACCATGCCATTATGGACTTTTCTGGCGGTATCGTAATCGGCATCACCGGGGGTAATTACCCTTCCCCTGAAATGGGGGATTGTTTTAGAGGAACTGTTTGCTTCCATCTGAGAAGGGGTTTAAATAGAAAACAAAGAAACCTGCCGGTCCGGTCGGACCGAATTTCAGATGATTGTGGTGTAGCAAAGCGAAGGAATGCGTAAAAGGCCGGGATTTCGGCGATGGTGCGTTGAAGTACCGGCGGTTATAAATATACTAATTTTTGAATTGAGCCTCAAAAAGATACGATTTTATCGTGGGTAAAATGTGTGAGAAAGAGTTTGAAAAATCGATCCGCCGGGCTTAGTTTTATGTTTGGGAATGCAAATCGCCTTCCTTACCCTAATCTGCCGGTATCAAGTTGAAAAATCCTTCGCAATGGAAATGGTTCCGTCCGCTCGTGATCCTCGTGTGGACATTGCTGCTGAACCTTTTTCTCGTACAGAAATTTGTCGGAAGCGATTGGAAAAGCCTCACGATTACGCTGGCTTGGCTGGGGTGTACGCTCATTACCTGGCAGCTCATGGCCCAGTGGAGCGAGAAATGGCGGGCACGCTATCCCGATGTTTCGCAAACCCGGCGACGGATACTGGGGACTTTTTCGGGCTACCTGGTGATCGAAGTACTGAGCCAGGGGTTCTTTTTTCTCCTGATGTATTTCGCGCGCTGGGACTGGGAGGTTTTTACTTTGAAGGAATACAGCATTTACATTACCCTCTGCGTGGTGACGCTCTTCGCGGTAGGCGCCATTTATGAGCTGATCTACTCGCTGAATCAATATGGGATAGCCTTGCAGGAAGAGGAGGCGATCAAGAAAAAAGCGCTGCAAAACCAGTTTGACAACCTTAAAAACCAGGTTAATCCGCATTTTTTGTTCAACAGCCTCAACTCCCTTTCAGCGCTTGTCGAAGAAGACCGCGTGCAGGCAGGGGCGTTTCTGGACGAACTTTCGAGCGTATACCGGTATTTGCTCCATACCAGCGAAAACGGACTGGCGTCGCTTAAAAGTGAAGGCGAGTTTATCAACTCTTACCTGTTCCTCACCAGCACGCGCTACGGTTCCGCCATCGAAGTCGAAATGGATATCGATGAAAGCTGCGCGCATTGCATGGTACCTATGCTCACATTGCAAACGCTCGTCGACAATGCGATCCGGAATAACGTCGTGATGAAACAAAGGCCGCTCAAATTATCGATCACGATCCGGGACAGGCAGCTCGAAGTCCGGAATTCGATCCAGCCGAAACATGTGAATGCAGCCCGAGAGGGCCTCGAAACGCTGATTGCCCGCTTCCGCGATCTGAACCTGGAAGAGCCGATGCTTTTTGACGACGGGGAGACTTTTACTGTGAGAATACCCGTTGGGACAACCCGTAACCAATTCGAAACGACGTGAAGCTACTGGTCACCTACACCAAACAGGACATCTGGATTGCGCTCGCGTTACTTCCGGCATATATCCTGTTGATGAATTACCTGCTGGTGGGAGGTATTTATTTCTCGGACATTTGGGTTTTTACAAAGGCAACCATCGTGTCGACGGTCGTTTTCGGGCTGGCCTACCAGCTGATCCACGCCCGGATCGGCTACTGGTTCCGTAAGCAGTTCTCGCATTTCAAGCAGACGCCCAAAAGGATGCTGCTCATGATCCCGGCGCACATTTTTTGTAATCTGGCGATCATCAGCGGGCTGTTTTTTCTCTATAAAGCCGCGGGTTTTCCAGGCTATGTGTACGACCTTACCAGCTTCGAATGGGCGCTTACATTGGGTGCGCTCATGAATATCGTGGTCACGTGCATACACGAGGGCGTGTACGCATTCGAGCTGTGGCAGCAAAAGCTGCTCGAAACCGAAAAGCTGCGCAAAGCCAACCTCCAAAGCCAGTTCGAAAGTTTGAAACAGCAGATCAACCCGCATTTCCTTTTTAACTGCCTTAATTCCCTTTCGTCGCTGATCGAGGAGGATGCCGAGCTCGCCACGCAGTTTATCGACGAGATGAGCAATGTGTACCGGTACCTGTTGCGAAGCAACGAGTCGGAGCTCACAACCCTGGAATCCGAACTGAACTTTGCGAGCTCCTATTTCCACCTGCTGAGTACGCGCTATGGGAGTAATCTGCGGTTGGAAGAAGAAATAGACCCAGTGTACCGGGATCATATGCTGCCGCCGCTCACATTACAGCTGCTGATGGAAAACGTGGTGAAGCACAATGTGATCATGCCGCAGCAACCGTTGTACATCCGCTTGAACACGACGATCGACGGCAGGCTGGTGGTCTCGAACAACCTCCAGAGGCGTTCGGTTACAATCCCTTCCAGCCGGATCGGCCTGGCCAACATTGCTACAAAATATAGCCTGCTGGGCCAGGGCGAGATCAACATCGACGAAAATCCGCAGCGCTTTTCCGTAAGCTTGCCCCTGCTGGTGTCGGTGTAACGGCTTTTTTTAGAGGGATTTGCCGGCGAGCTACATCTTTTTCAGAATCATCACACTCTTGATCGCTCCCGATGCGCCGTCCTCCGGAAGCAGGTTGAAGCGTACTTTCAATGTAGTTTCCGTCAGTTCGAGGACTTCCCAATCGTCTTTTTCCAGGCCGCTGGGTACGCTTTTCATTTTGATGACTTTCGCAGCTTCGTCGTAAGTCCAGTTGGCGGAGTAGTTTTCCTGTTCCTCCGCCGCATTGCATCGTTTGCTGCCGGTATTGGAGATGAACTTGCCGTCTTTTTGGAATACGATAAAATCATCGAAGTCACATTCGACGAGCAGCTGCATCAGGTCGGTTTCTTTGTCACCGTCTTCGTCGAGGTCCAGTGGTCTTACCAGGTCCCAGCTTTCGGTCTTCCATTTTTTGTCGGTAAAAGTGATTGCAACCGGCTCAGGCGTAATGTCTTTTTTGTCGTCGTCTTTACAGGCGGAGGCAGCGATGGCGAGTAGGGAAAACAGGATGGCAAACGAGTAATGTTTCATTTTCATGGCTAACAGATTTGTATTTGTTTGTGCCAAAATTAGGATGGTTTCAAGGCAGTGGCCGAGCGCATTGTGCATCAAATGGGACAAGCAGGGGATGAAGCGTACGAGGCGGCGTATGGAGTGTTCAACCCGGTTAAATGTCGGTTCATGCCGCTATTTTCCCGGTACCGGATTCGGGCGCTACGTTTCATAGCCCTTAAATACCGTTTCATAGAACGTTTATGTGTTTCCGTTTCCCGCAGGTTTCGGGAATTGGTTAACTTGACCTAAATTTTGACCCTTAAACAGAAACAACAAAAACCGATTTATGAAGGTATTATTGATCGAAGACGAGGATCTGGCTGTGAGAAAACTCTCCAAACTATTGACTGAAATTGATAGCAATATAGAAATTGTAGGAAAGGCCGCGAGCGTGCAGGAGTCCGTGGATTTCCTGAAAGAAAATGAAATCCCCGACCTTATTCTGATGGACATTGAGCTGGCCGACGGCCAGAGCTTCGAGATATTCGATCAGGTGAAAGTGGAATCGCCGGTGATATTTACCACTTCGTATGACGAGTACGCGCTCAGGGCATTCAAAGTCAACAGCATTGATTACCTGCTCAAACCCATCAAACGGCAGGAGCTCGAAGCAAGCCTGGCGAAATACAACCGCCTCACGAGAGGGGCCGACAGCGACCCCGCCAAACATGCGGCAAACGTCGACCGCGACGCGATCGACTCGCTTGTGAAACAGCTTCGTCAGCAAATGCAGCCTTCGGAATACCGGAAGCGGTTTCTGGTGAAGCATTTACAGCAATGGGTACCTGTGGAGGTGAGCGACATCGCTTATTTTTATTCGGAGGAGGGTACCAGTCTTTTTAAATCAAAGAATAACCAGAAATACCCGGTCGACTACACGCTCGACGAGCTCGAAAAAATGCTCGACCCGGACTGCTTTTTTCGCGCCAACCGCCAGTTTATCATCAGCGTGCATTGCGTGCAGCAGATCAATCCGTACTTCAATAACAAAATCAAACTGGCGCTCACGCCCACGCCCGAGAGCGAGGTGATTATCAGCCGCGAAAAAGCGATGGATTTCAAGAAGTGGCTTGGTAAATAGCTTTATGCAATTCATGCGGCGATAATGACGCTTCAGAGGATTTGACAATGGAAATCGCTGGCCGGCAGGGCATTTTTGCAACGTCGGCCTTGCCGGCAGTTTTTCCAAACTGTTATTTTCAAAAGCCATGTTAAAAAAAATCCTGAAATGGACCGGCCGTGTGTTGCTGGTCATCGTACTGCTTGCGCTCGGTTACTACACCAAAGCCTACATTACAATCGGTAACCGCAAAAGCAAAGTCTACCCCGTAAAACCCGTCAAACTCGACATTCCGACCGATTCCGCCACCATTGCAATGGGCGAACGCCTGGTGACGATCAAAGGCTGCAACGATTGCCACGGTAAAGACCTGGGCGGGCGGGTGCTCTTCGAACAAAAGGGAGTGGGCCGGCTGGTGGGCCGGAACCTTACAAAAGGGAAGGGCGGCATATCCAAGGATTACGACATCGATGATTGGGTGCGGGCGATCCGCCACGGTGTCCAGCAAGACGGTACCCCGCTTATTTACATGCCATCGGCCGGTTTTAACAAGTTGAGCGAAGCGGATTTGAAGGCGGTGATCGCCTATTGCGACCAGGTGGCACCGGTGGACCGCGTGAACCCGCCCAGCGAGATCGGTGTCGGTGCCACAATCCTGGCAGATCTGGGAGAGCTGGAATTGTTTGAAGCCGAGAAGATAGACCACAACGCCGGACTTCCGCTGGCGATCCGTGAAGGCGTTACCGCCGATTTTGGTAAATATGTGTCGCAAATCTGTACCGGTTGCCACAAACCCGATATGAAAGGGGACCCGGGAGAAGGCGGCACACCCGACATTTCGGCTAGCGGGAAAAGCGCCCGCTGGACCGACGAACAGTTTTTCCAGACACTCCGCACAGGCAAGCGTCCCGACGGTACCGAGCTGAAAGCGCCGATGCCCTGGCAAATGACCGCCGCGTTTTCGGATACCGAAATGCGGGCGCTGCGGGTGTACCTTAAAAGTATCTGATCGCATTAGATTTGCAGTACCACACGGATGGCGTTGGAGTTTTCCCGAATTATTTGGAAATTGAGCGCCATCCTACTCAAATCGTTTCTTCTCATTACATAACCGGCTAATCTGCCGGACCCGCCTTTGGTTCGGCGTATGCTGCCCCTGTGGGTTAGTCCTTGAAATACAATCATTTCACCGGATTATTTCTATGAGTAGAATTAAATGTTTGATCATCGACGAGCCGTACACGGCGAGCATTCTCGAATCCTACATCGGCGAGCTGGACTCCCTGGAACATGTAGGAACATTCTATCAGGCGATCGACGGGCTGATGTACCTTCAGCAGCACAAGATCGACCTCCTTTTTCTCGATATTATGCTGCCCAAAGTGACGGGAGAAGCATTTTTGGGGATGTTGCCCTGTCGGCCGAGGGTCATTTTCCTGTCGAACAAGAAAAAACGGTGGAAGCCGGGTAGCGACGAATACATTCTCGATTGCCTGGTTAAACCCGTTGCATTCGAAAAATTCCTCGCCAGCATCGACCGATATTATGCGGTGATACCCGCAGTGGTTAAGCGGAGTTTCCAGAAAAAAAAGCGCAAACGGCCCGCGCGGGACCGGGGACCATTTATATACCTCTTTTCCGGGAAATCGGCGGTGAAAGTGTTTCTTAACGAAGTTCTTTATATCGAGGGCCTCAAGAACTACGTGAAGATCAAAACGACTGAAAAAGAGGTGGTTGTTTACCAGGGCATAACGGCGGTCGAAGCGCATTTTGCCGGGAGGGGGTTTATGCGGATACATCGCTCGCTGATCGTCGCGATCAGCAAAGTGACGGCATTTACCGAACAGACCATCGAGATCGATGCGCATATCCTGCCCGTGAGCCCGCCTTACCGCAGACAGGTCGGGCGGGCGATCCTCGCAGACCTGCGGGGCGTATAGCGCATTTTCAAGATCGTATAGTATTGCATTAAGAAAAGATAATCGTACTTTGAAAGCCTAATCCAATCTTTTCAAACATGGGAAAATTCGTAATTACAAAAAGGGTTAACGGAGAATTTCAATTTAACCTGAAAGCCGGAAACGGTCAGGTGATCCTGGCAAGCGAAGGTTATACCACCAAAGCAGCTTGCGAGAATGGTATCGAGTCGGTGAAAAAGAATTCGCAGGACGATGCACGTTTCGACCGTCTTACTTCGAAAAACGACAAATTCTATTTCCTTTTGAAAGCCACCAACGGGCAGGCAATCGGAAGCAGCGAAATGTACGAAAGCGTAGCAAGCCGCGACAACGGGATCGAATCCGTGAAGAAAAATGCGCCGGAGGCTGAGGTAGATGATCAATCGGCGGCATAGGCCGTTCAGATATATGAAAAAGCGCAGGGTAATGAGTTGTCCTGCGCTTTTCTTTTGGCCATTTCCCAAAATAGTGGTACAATCATTGTACCACGTATATGGATCAAAAACGGTATTTCATGGTTTCCGACTTCAACAACCGCATTCGCCAAATCGCATTTCTGCTGATTGTCACTGCATTGGCCGTAATCGTTTTCAAGCAGCTTTACATTTTCTTCCCCGGCTTTTTGGGCGCGCTTACCATCTATATCCTTTGCAGGAGGTACTATTTCCACCTCACCGAGCAGCGAAAGTGGAAGAAGGGCCTCACCGCGATATTGTTTATGGTTCTTTTTATCGCATGCATCGTGGCGCCGGTGTATTTCGCGGGACAGATGATATTTCAGAAAATAAATAAGATCGTAGAGAATCCCGAACAGGTAAATCATGCCGTCGATGCGATTTCTGCGCAACTGCGCGAATGGACCGGTCAGGATTTGCTCAGCAGGGAAGCGACAGCGGAAATTCGAAAAAAAGCGGCGGGTTTTATCCCCGGAATACTCAATAGCTCGGCGACGATGCTCGGAAACCTGCTGATGATCCTTTTTCTGGCCTTTTTTATGTTCACAAATGGCCGGTTCATGGAGGAAACGCTGGAACACTTTATCCCGCTCAAACCAAAGAATATACAGTCGCTTGCCGATGAGACCTGCGGCATGGTGCGCGCCAATGCATTGGGGATCCCGCTCATTTCCCTGATCCAGGGACTGGTGGCACTGATCGGTTACTGGATTGTCGGCATCGAAGATTTCGTGCTGCTGGGATTGATCACGGGCTTGTTTGCATTCTTTCCCGTGATCGGCACGGCGATGATATGGCTGCCGCTGGTCATATTCCTGTTCTCGAAAGGCGAAACCGGGAAGGCGATCGGTCTGCTCCTGTACAGCGCGATCGTGATCGGGAACATTGATTATGTCGCCCGGATCACCTTTCTACAAAAGGTGGGCAACGTGCACCCGATCATCACAATCCTCGGCCTGATCGCCGGCTTGAAACTATTCGGTTTCTGGGGTTTTATCTTTGGCCCGTTGCTGATCAGTTACCTGTTGCTGCTGATACGGATCTATAAAAGTGAATTTGGCGGGGAGGTCAAATCTCCGAATCCGCCTTCGACCTGATCTCGTAATTATGATAGCCGTCGGGCGCGTCCGACCATTTGTACACGACTTTCTTAAACCGCAGGTCGTTCACGATCCCGTAAATATTCTTCATAAAATCTTCCTGCACCCGCTCCGGCTTAAACATCCGGCCTTCGAACGTGAGTATGTCGTGATGCGCGCCGGCCAGGCCGATACCCACTTGCTGTTCGTTCAATGCTTCCTTTTTGGATGCTACGTAGGCTGTGCGCAGTTCCGGAAAATCGCGCTGCTGTACTTGTGCCATCTTCTTTTTGAGCACCTCGCGCTGCGCTGCTATCCGTTGGTTGGAGTTGCTCTTGGCCTCATTGTACAATGCGGCATTCGACTTGTGCCATGAAAGGCGGGTCGCCAGATCAGTACCGTTGTCGTCGTTTTTGAGTTGCAGATCGATATCGCTGATCGTGTTTTGCAGGAAGAGCATCAGGTTCTCGTTCGCAGCCTTATTCTCCGGCTTCGGAGCGTAAAAATAGATCGCGATGCCCGCAGCGATAGCTACCAATATGAAGTACACCATGTACCTATGGAAGGAGGCCCTACCTGGTCGGGCGCTATCCGACTTAGCCTGCACATCTGTGGCCCGACCGTTCGCGGCCCGACCACCCGCGGCCCGACCGATCGCGGCCCGTTGCAATTCTGTTTGTTGATGATGGATTTCCATGTCTGTTGTTTTTATTCCTTAAATAATGGGAGGATAGGGACCAAAAAACATGCCAGCAGACTTTGGAACAGATTTTTTTTGGGGTCCGGGTATTTTGACCAATACACTCGAATCATGAAAATTCAACAATTCTATAACAAGGCTTACGCGTGGATACTGGAAACCGGGCCTTCTGTTCTGGTGGGTATAGGCGTGCTGATAGCGGGTTTCTGGCTGATCCGTGTGCTGTCGCGCTGGCTTAGCGTACATATGTACAAGCGCGAGATCGACCCGTCGCTCACGCCATTTCTGCTGAGCCTGGCTGTGACTACGCTCCGGGTATTACTTATTATCGCGGTGATGCAGATCATTGGCATCCAAATGACCGTTTTTGCCGCTCTGATCGGTGCAATCGGCGTTGCTGCGGGCCTGGCGCTGTCGGGTACGCTGCAGAATTTTGCGAGCGGGGTACTTATCCTGATCCTCAAACCTTTCCACGTGGGCGACAATATTCTGGCGCAGGGGCAGGAGGGAACTGTGCAGGCCATCAAGATCTTTTACACCGTAGTGAAAACCTATGATAACCGCACGGTCGTGATACCGAACAGCAAGCTCTCCAACGAGGTGATCATTAACATCAGCAGTTCGGGGAACAGACGGCTCGATGTGGAGATGAAATTCACCAACGGCATCGATTTCAAGGAAATCAGAAATGTCGTCAATCATGTCCTCGATCATGCCCAAAGTGCCCTGAAAGTCCCCGAAAGACGTATCGGTATATCCTCCATCGAGCCGGACGGCTACAAGGTGATGGTGAACGTGTGGCTGGATGCGCACGGTTTTGTGGACACGAAAATGGAGATACAGGAGAAATTGATGGAGGCTTTAAAAGGCTCCGGCCTCAAATTGCCCGGATTGGGTTAAGATTTTTTTATTTCCGTGCAGCGGTTTTTTAAGCGAGCGTGTCTTCCTGCATGTTCCGCCCGGAGGGTGGATTATCAGGAAGACTTTTTCAATCAGACTATTAGCCATGGAAAATATAGTCGGACAAAGGTTGGAAAGAACCGGATTTCAAAATAGCTTGGCCGGCAATCTAAATAAAAGGAATTCAAGATGGTAATGAAGGAAGGAAATGCCGGTCGCGAACGGCGGATGAGGGTATGGTTGACGCACAGCCTCGTGTTGATGACGCTTTCGCTGTTGTCCTGCGGTACGGATAATGAGGTGAAGCCGGAGTCAGGCCCGGGGCTTACCAAAGCCGAATTTCTGGGCAGGATGATCGTACAAGAGCGATATTGGCGCATCGAGGAAATATCCCGCCAGGAAGAGGACCAGATCGCGACATTGAATGTGAGGGAGCAAACGACGTTGTTGAGCAGCCATTACCTCAACGAAGTAATCCCGTTCGTGGCAGTACAGTTTGGTCGCGGCTTTTATGGAAAAGGGGTAGTGACCGAATCGAGAATGACCGGCGCGTACGGAAAAGTGCCTTTTGGCGAGTTCCAATGCATGTTGTTGCTCAAATCGACGAAAGAAAGCGGGGAATGGAGCTGGGATGTTGAACGTAAAATGATGAAACTTCCCTTGCCCGAAAGCATACGATCGCTCGCAGCGGCGATGTCGGGTACGGATTGGCAGGCCGACAGCGGGTATGTGGCCAGCGAACCAGCGCCGCTTTTCAGAGGGGTGGAGGAAGCCCGCAGGGCAGCAAACCCGGAGCGCATCAGGATCCTGGTGGAGGAGCAAACGAAGGCGGGGAAAATTACTTATGCATTTATCATGCGGGCAGCCTGGATGACCGATGTTGAAACCCGGGACGCGGAACACAAATTTGGAGTATCCTTATATTAATTACATAACTGGCACCCCGGCGATCAAAATGATTTGATGCTATGAATGAAAGAATTTTTACTGACAAATTATTTATCCTGATTGTTTCCATCCTCTTTCTAAATGGATGCAGCAATTACAAAGATCAGCAGGTGGTCCCGCAGGAAACATTACCCGAAGCTATTATCAAGGTAATGTCGGATGCATATCCCGAGGCAACTGACGCCACTTTTCAGGCAATTGAAAAGGAAAAGCTTTATGAAGTCTATTATAAATTGAAAGGCAATCCGTTTTATGCGGCTTTAAATACTAAAAAGATATTAAGTGTGTACCGGATGCATGGTGCGCTTCCGGATTCGATGAAGCAGGCGCTTCCTGCGAAGAACATGAGCGGTGGAGTGGCAGAGGTTTATAAAGAGCCTGAAATTCAGATCGGTACGGATCGTATATATAGTGCCAGATATACCTGGAACAACCAGGCGTATTTGTTGAGTTGGCTCAAATATGACCTTATCACACCTCAAAAAATGATGGTCACGGTGGAGCCTTATATCAAGTTTTCGTACAACCTTGTTAAAGATGAATTCGCATCGTTGCCCGGAACGGTGATCAGCTTTTTGGAAAGAGAGAAACTGAGATTTGCGTCCGCAACGGTTTATGTGAATGATAAGAATGAAAAAATATACGACGTAAATGCCTATACCGCTTCGAGTACCTATTATTACTTTACTTTCAATGCGGCGGGAAAGTTGACCAATACGACTTATCGCGCCGAAGCATTTTATTACAATATTGATGAATACCCTGAAAAAATACAGACCTTTGTAAAGAACTCGTGGGTGTTTTCTTCCATGAAATTAAAGGAAGGCTATAAGTTTTCAGATCCGATTGGGACAGGTTATGGGATGATTATGCAGGGAACGGATGAAAATTGCCGGTTCACTTTCGATCAGGATGGCAACTTTGTGAATATGATGTACCAGACTGTAGTCGGCCCGTGAACGAGAAATAATTGTTTCAACGATACACTTCATAACCCCTCTGAATGACCTTTTTCCGCAGCAAGAAATACAGTTCGCTGGGCGACCTGGTTCGGGCTTGTCAAGCCGGCGATACCAGGGCACAGACTGCATTCTATGAACGGTACAAATCCAGATTGCTGGGACTTTGCCTGCGTTACGCAAAAACAAAGGCAGAGGCTGAGGATATATTTCAGGACGGGTTTATCAAAGTTTTCAAGAATATCAATGAACTGAGGAATGTGGAGGTGATTGATGCCTGGGTGAAATCGGTGGTGATCCGGACGGCGATTAATTATTACCACCGGACGACGAAGGAGCAGCAGCTGCATTCGAACCTCGATGATTTTCAGCGGGAGATCGATTCGGGAGATTATGGAAAGATTATCACGCAGATCGACATGAATGTATTGCTGAATGTGATCAGCACGCTACCGGACGGATACCGGATGATCATCAACTTGCATTTGATAGACGGTTATACCCACAGCGAAATCGGTGAAATGTTGTCCATTTCCGACAGCACATCCCGCTCGCAATTTTTAAGAGGAAGAAATTTATTAATGAAGAAGTTACAGGAAAAAGGAATTACGCAATATGAAATCTTCTGACGAGCGTATCGACGAGGAGTTGCGTAAAGCTCTCCGGGAACGATTCGACAATTTTGAGAGACTGCCAGATCCGACCCTCCGGGAAAAGATATTCAAAGGGCTTGGCGGCGGAACCAGCATGGTACAAACGGGCCTTGTTGCGTCCCTGTTGCTGCTGATAGCCCTTACGGCCGCGGTGTACCTCGTATCCTTGTCGTTGGAGAAGAGAAACGAAGTGGTTGCCGGGATGAAGCAGGTTACAAATGAGTTTTCGAAGGCGCTGACTGCCGTTCCCGATTCACCAACGCGGCAGGAAGGCCAGCCGGAACCGGACGTGGATGCAGCGAAACAAGATGCAGAGGCGGTCAATGAAGATGTGAACCAATCCGGGCCGGAATTGCCCGTAGGGCCGAATCCCGTACGAATCGCCGGAGAGGCAGCACAGGCACCTACTTCACGCGCAACCCGTGCGGCGGTGCGGTCGTATAAGTACAAGCGGGCGGACGTGGTGAAGTGGATCGAAACGGCCCGGTCGGAAGGATCTGCATTGGGGTCGATCTGGATCAGCAAAAACGACATTTCGCCGGCTGACCGTGTGTTTCTGGAATCAGAAATAGAGAAAATAAACATAGGGCGACCGCAGCCTGACAGCGCGACGACCCATGAAAGCGATATCAAGGAACTGGAAGGGCCCTCGCTGGCCGATCAAGACATCGGGGTGCTGGATCATAGGCCTTTGGCCCTTCCAAAATATAACTGGCAGCCGGATAGCCTCGTAACTCCGGGCAAGCCGCAAAAGCGCTACGAATACCTCTTCAAAGAACATTGGGCGTTCATCGCAGGCCTTACGCCGTTGCGTACCTTCCAGATCCTGACCGTAAGGCCGGGAAATGGGGTCGTTTACCAGAATTTCGTTTTACCTGCCAAAATCTCGGCGCAAACGGTCGGCTACAAGTTTTCGGCCGGGGTAGAGCGGAAAGGATTTCAGTTGTTGCTCAATTACGGCCAATTCAAACAGTCGTACCGGTATGAGATCGCCACCAGCGAGTTCGTGGTAGGGCCGGACCTGACGGGGAATTATGAGGTAATTCGAAAAGGGATTCCACAGGAGGAGAACAGTACGGTTCGTCTGGTGGGAATGTCGGTCAAAAAACATACGGTACGCCGGTCGCATTTCCTGCGTAATTATTTCGGGGATTTTGGCGCGGAATTCAGCCGCGATCTCACTTCCAGAAAGAACATGGTGTGGGTGAATGCGGGTTTTGGTAAGGAGCTTTTTGCCGGAAACAATGTGGTCATGACCGTCGGGCCTTATTTTGAGTACAGCCTTTCGAAACTGCGTAATCCCGATAATCCTTTTAAAATACAGCCATACCAGATCGGACTTTCGGTTGGTTTACGGTATATCAAAAAATAAGCGGCGCCAACCAGCACCGCTTATTTTTTTACGTGATTTTATACTTCTGATTTCAGGATATCCGCCAGTTCCCGGCGGAACTCCTCGCCATAAATGTTGCTGTACTCTCTCGTAAAGCTTTCGAATGTGCTTTTCGCGAGTGAATGCTTGCCGAGCAATGCAAACGACTTGCATTTAAGGATCATCGCTTCTTCATTGGCCGGGTCGAAATACGAAATGTTGCTGGCCAGGCGGATCATCAATTCCGGATCGTCCGATACCGGAATGCCCCCGGCATAATTCAGAAAGGTATTGACGACGATGTTCGAGATCTCCGATTTGAACGGGTCGAGCCATTCAAATTCCATATTGGACAGAAAACTTCCTTTACTGGTAATGCCGATCAACGCTTCGATCATCGGACGGTCGATGGTTTTGGATGAAGTGATATTCATAAAATCGAGGTAATCGACGTGCACTTCGTTTTCATCGAAATCCAGTTTCCAGTGGCCGGCGTTCATCACGATCTGGCAATGCGGCATTTTGGTCAGGATGGCTTTCAGCTTCGTGAGGTTCACCGACCGGTTGTTCCGCGCGCTCTCCGCCGACTTGTCCGACCACAGCAACTCCCGCAGCTTATCGGAGTTAATCCCCCTTTTCCAGCGAATCGTATACAGCAAAATGACGAGGAAAAGCTCCTTGATGAGCGGAGTCAACGCCTGGGTAATGTCGGTTCCGAGGTCATCCACCAGTTGCAGGTCCCCAAATAACGAAATACTGTTCCGTTCCTGTGAAGGGGCCGGGCTGGTGCTCCTGCGTGGGGGTGTGGGAGCCGGTTGTACTTCCGCCGGAACGCTGTTCGCCGGTCCCGGAGCATTCGCCGACGCGGTCCGCCGCCGAAAATACAGCCACGCGGCACCCGCCAGCAGGCCTGCACCGCCGATTACAAACGGCCACACCGGCAGCGCGTCGTTTTCTGCATTGACAATTTCCGCATGTGCTTCGCGTACGGGCGTGAGCAGCGTGTACACGTGCATGACCGTCTGCTTGTCGTCCTCGCTTCGGGTCATGGTGAATGCAACCAGCTGCTTGCTATCGGGGCAATAGAACAGGTCGGCGAAGGAATGCGTGTCGTGAAAAGAATAGGGTATGGCGTTCGCCATCGGCGTGAAAGCCGGTTTGTCGAGCGAGCCGCGTACGAGTTGCAATTCAGAGTTGTACCGGTTTTTGGGAAAACTCAATGCATAGAAATAGCCGTCCGGGAAAACCAGCGAGTTGGCAAAATTCAGCTGGGGCAGGTCCGAGCCCGTTTCGTATACCTTCTTCCAGGTTTTAGTCCCCGGATCGAAAAGCAGCAGATCGTTCCAGTTCCTCGGATTCAGGATTTGCTGGCCGGTTAGACTGCCGTAGCCGCCGAGCATGTACATCCCCTGAGGTCCACGGCCACCTGCTGCGAGGTACCGGGGCGTGTAGAGGCCCGTCGCGGTATCGGTCGTGACGACCGTCCACTGCCGGGTAGGCATGTGGTACCGGTGTACTTTGTTTTTATAGGTCAAATGCCCGTAGCCGCCGAAAATGTACAGGGAAGAATCCGGCGCATGATAAAACTTGTTGGCGTGCCAATATTCGGTGGAGCTTTCAGGAATAGGGAAAACAAAATTATTGTCCCATTTGCGGCTGATAAAATCGAACCGGGCAATGCGCCGCTGATCGGCATTGTAGGTATATAAATTTCCGGAAATCGTGTTCACAAATGCCTGGTTACCCTTTGCCAGATGCAGCCTGCCCGATTGGTAGGGGTAAGAAACCATTACCTGGCTCGCCACCGAATAGGTATGCAGGCTGTCTTCGCCGATCAGGTAAAGGATCTCGCGTTTCTGGTCGAGCGCTGAGCATGCGAACCCGCTGGTAACCATGCGCCGGCGAGGCTGCCATGCTTCGTGCAGCTTTTCGATCCAGACGGGGTTTTTGGTCACGCCGGCCACTTTTCCCTGCAAGTTACGGGCCGCTTCTCCCGAATGCTCGTCCAGCGGCCAATGACCGGCAGGTTTGCCATCCAGTGAGAGCCTGACGTTCGCGAGGTTCATCGGCGGCACGTCCGTGGTTTGAAACGACTTGTGCTGATTAGCGCCGAACAGAACCTGATAGCAGCCGCCGGACGCAATTTCCATGGTATGCGTGTAGGTTTTTCCACCCGCGGTAATGCTTAGTTTCCGGCTTCCGGCTTCGAGTTTGACGACAAACTTGTTCCAACCGCCGAAAAGCGCCTGATCGGCCACATTAAATGCGATGCCGGAAAGCTTATCCCCCGCAATGACCCGGAATCGACCGTTTGCAGCGGCAACCCCATTGTCGTAAATCAGGTCGATATTGTGCTTATCATCGCCGATGAGCCTGAAAATATAGCCGAAATAGGTTTTCTGTTTGGGTACGAAAGAAAGATCGAATGCCAGTTCCAGGTTCCCGGAAAAGCAAACCGGTTTAGCCGGCGTGAGATCGAGGGTGGTCCGGTGGTCCTGCAAAACTTCGTAGCTCGCGAAACGCAGACCGTGTGATTGGGCTTTTGCCGGGTTTCCGGCGGCAATTGAAATAACGAAAAGGAACGTCAGAAGGAAAAAGGGCAATTTCATCGGGTGGTTTAGGGGCGATACCGGGCGAACGCCGCTGACAGCGATTTCAGGAGGCATAAAATGGCTCATCATGGGTCGGCCCGGTTCAGGTAATACGCAGTAGCAACTAATAATTTACAAAAGTTAAAAAAAACTTGAAATAATATAAGGTTGCGGGTGCAGGTGCCTTAAAAATATGCGCCCCGGCCGTTTCGGACCGGGGCGCAGCGGAGAAGTTTCTTAGAATTGAATTTAAGGTTTTACGATTTTCCGTTCGATCCCATCGACTTTCACAACGTAAGTCCCGGAAGGCCATGCGGCGATATTCAGTTCGAAATAGGGCTTGTCGGGCTTGGAAGAATGCATTTTCCTTCCGGCCGTATTCACAATATCCACCTGCAAAATCCGCGCGTCGGATTGTACCGCGAGCATATTGGCAACCGGGTTAGGGTACACTTTCACGGCGATCGACTTCGCGATTTCGGCCGTCACAATGCTGCTGTAAGCGAATGCGCCGTTCTGGTCGCCCTTACCGTTCGGGTCCGCAAGATCGACCATTTTCAAACGGTAGTAGAAGCGCCCCGCCGGAAGGTTGGCGTCCGTATACCGGTAATCGTTGTTGGAACCGGAGTTTTGGTGTGAATTGATTTTTCCAATGGTCGTAAATGACTTAGCATCGGTGCTCCGCTGAATTTCGAAATGCGAGCTGTTGGTTTCCTGCGAGGTACGCCAGGAGAGCAATGCATTGTTCTGCTCGGTTCGCGCCGCGAAGCTAACCAGCGTAACCGGCAGTGGTTGCCCGGCGGTGGTGCTCAGCGCATTCGGGAAGAGCGGAACTGAAAGACTGTTGGTCGCTTTTCCGGCGAGTACTTTTTTGGTATAACCGGCAATGCCCATGTACCAGTCGGGTGTGAGGTCGAAACCGTCGGCATCCAGGGACAGGAACCATGTGTTGCCGCCTTTCGGGGTATGGTCGGCAAATTTCTCCATTTTGAAGAAGGACGTAGATTCATCCACTTCATCGAACATCGCCAGGTAAACCATATTCGCACCTTCGTTGATCACATTTTGCGATTGCTGCCACAAAAAACTGCCTCCATTGCGTGGAATGGAGTTTTTAATAGCCGCCGACGGATTGTTTCGCACAGTTTGCAGGTTGAACCACGAGAAACCGGGAAATATTACCGGCATGTAATCGATGTTTTTGGGCTGCAAATAGGCCATATCGGGGCGCACGGAGTTAATGGCAAATGCATTGGCGCCGCTTTCGTTGCTATACCGGCCTACCGACCACGGACTGATCACGTCGAGCTGGTCGTATACTGCGAGCCATTCCGCGGTATGCGTGCGCCAGTTGTTGTTGAGGCCGCCCATGATGGTGGCGCGGTACTTGGGATCGTCGGTAGGGTCGGTGGGGTCGCCGTCGCGGAACCATTTCACGAGCTTGTCCGAACGGGCGGCGGTAGCGTCGGGGCTGGATGCGAGCCCAAGGCCCCACAATGCGACCAGCGGCCGGCCTTTGTGCCACAGGTAGTTGCTTTCCGAAGTAACGCCCATTTCGTCCACGAGCTTCTTCCAGTCGGCGATCACGGCCTCGGTGGAAGTCGCGTCCGCGCCCGAGAGGTCGTACATGATCGCATACACGCGCCCGTATTTCAAACTTGCCGTCTGCACGTTTTCAATCACCTTTTCAAAATGCCTCGGCACGCGTGAATCGCCTGTGCGGAAGTTTTGCAGGAACCGCTGCTGGAAAACACCGTCGACCTCATGCTCACGCATCCATTTGAAATGCTGGTCGACTGTATTGTAATTGTAGCTCGAAAACAGCTTTGCTGGCGCTCCGTTGCTGTAAACCATATTGGTCGCGACGAGCTCGCCGGACGGGTAATCGCCCAGGTAAGGCCACATATCCACGGTCGCATTGGCGTGATCGGGAGCGCCGCCGAACCAGTGCAGCCACCAGTTGTGGGTAGGGGCGCCGTCGGTTGGAAGCCCGAACCAGCCCTGGTAACCGAACATCACCTTTCCGTTCAGCGTATTGGCCGAGGCGACCGGCGTGGTAGCCGGGGCAGGTTCATAAAACTCGATTTCATCGATCCGCGCGGTAATCGGGCCATTCAATGCCTGGCTGATTTGGAAAAAGTTGATGCCCGACAGGTTTGGATTGCCGGTTTTCGAGGCGTTTTCCAAATGCAGGATCACGTGGTTCCAGCCGTTCTGTATTTTCTGATTGGCCAGGTTCCAGCGGTATTCGTCCGTTCCGGCCTGGCCCGACGACGAGAACACAATGCTGCCGCTGCCGTTCATCTGTGTAGCATCCGACACAAACAGCCAGAATTTCGCCACACCGTCGGCTTCCGTAACCGTCGTGTTGAATGGGGCCGGATTGTAGGTAAACCAGTTGGTGCCCGAGCCGGTTTTAACAATCGACGCGCTTCCGAGGATCTTGTTGCCGGTGTCGGTGTTTAGCGCGTCGGCTCCCGACCAACCCGTAGTGTTGTCGGCTGCATGGAAAATGTGCGCGCCGGTGAGCACACTGCCTTCATAGCCCTTGGTAAACCGGATGTTATCAATCTTGATAATCACCGATTCCCCTGCGGTAATGGGTTTGTAATACCTGAAAAAATTAATGGCTGCCAGGTTGGGATTGCCCTGCTTGCCGGCGGCGCTCAGGCGCAGCACCACATTGTTCCAGCCGTTGCGCAGGTTCACGCTCGCGGTACCCCAGTTGTATTCGTCGGTGTCGGGGTTACCCGAGCTGGTAATCTCGAACTGCCCGCCCGATGCGCTGAACTTGGTCACGTCCGACACGAAGAGCGAAAATTGGAGGTAGGCGATATTCAGTTCGGTAGGGCCAATGCCGGTGTTGATCGGCGTGGTAAAAGTGCGGCGAAGGCGTTCGGTGTTCCCGCCTTCCGATTTGATGGAGTACGTGCCCTGCACAGGCGCGTTGCTGTCGAGGCTCAATGCATTGCCGCCGCCGCCCCAGCCGGTCAGCGATTCGCAGTCGTCCACGGGCGTTACCTGCGCATGCGAGGGCAGGGTTGCCGCCAGTAACAGGAGCAACAGTAAACAGTTGGTCTTCATTTAGGTTTGGATTAAGGTGAAAGATTTGAGTAAATGCCCGTCGCCCGGAGAAGTGGGCTTTCGGACTGTCCCAAAGCTAGATCCGCACCTATAATTTTGGCTTAACTATGAATTAATAAAGAATAAATGGGAAAAAATATCGGGTTAAAACCTGCAATTAAGTCCAAATTAAGTCCCCGTTAACACTTCGCCGTTTACTTAGCACCCGGATTTACAATTACCTCCGTGTAACTTTTTCTTTCAAAAAAACAATTATGAACAAAACTCTATCCATCCCCTTATGGGCGATGAGTATGGCATTGCTATGCCATTCCAACCCACCTGCGTATGCGCTCGGGAGCGGTAGCCACCGCCCCGCAGCAACCCGGCCCCCGGCCGCAACCGATGTTTCAGGAACTGTAAAAGATGAAAAAGGAGAGGGTATTCCGGGCGTGAACGTGCTCGTGAAAGGTACGGCAACGGGTACCACCACCGATGTGAACGGGAAATTCTCGATCCAGGTCGGGTCGGGCACGGATGTGCTGGTATTCTCCTTTGTAGGTTATGCCAAACAGGAAGTGGCGGTAGGCAGCCAGACGACCATCAACATTACCCTTGCCGAGGACAACAAGAACCTCGATGAAGTGGTGGTGGTAGGATATGGCACGCAAAAGAAGGTGACGCTCACAGGCGCGGTCGTTTCCGTGAACAGCCAGGAGATCGTGACCACCAAAAACCAGAACGTACAGAACATGCTGACGGGCAAGCTGCCGGGCTTGCGGGTGGTGCAGAAGTCCTCCGAGCCGGGGGATTTTAACTCCAACCAGTTCGATATCCGCGGCTTCGGTAACCCGCTGATCGTGATCGACGGCGTGCCGCGTGATAATATTTCGCGCATCGACCCGAATGAAATCGAAAGCGTTTCGATTCTGAAAGACGCTGCGGCCGCCATTTACGGCGTGCGGGCCGCGAACGGCGTGGTGCTTGTGACCACCAAACGCGGCGCAAGCGGACGGGCGAAGATCGAGTATTCGATGTACTATGGTAGCCAGACGGCCCTCGGTTTACCCAAACCCGTGGGCGCGATCGAGCGGTACACGCTCATGAACGAGAAGAGCATGCATAATGTGAACAGCCCGACGATCCGCTATTCGGAATCGGATTTCGCGCCGTACCGCGAAGGAAAGCTGCAAAGCACCGATTGGTACGACCTCGTTATGCAGAAACGTGCGCCCCAGCAGCAGCATAACCTCAGCGCCAGCGGCGGTACGTCCGACGGTCGTATCGATTATTTCATCAATATGGGCTATATGTACCAGGAAGGTTTCTGGAAGAGCAAGGATTTGAATTACGATAAATACAACCTGCGCTCGAATATCAATGCCCAGATTACCAAACAACTGCGGGCGTCGCTGAAACTGAGCGGCATTATCGACACCAAAAACAACCAGCAGGCGGGTGGTATGCACGAAATATACGGACCGCTGTGGCGCGCCCAGCCGAACGAGACCAATTACGCCAACAATAACCCCGATTACCTCTTTAAAATGGCGGCCGGACACCCGGTGGCGTTGACGACCGCGGCTATTTCGGGTTACCAGCAGGACAACAACAAATGGCTTCAAAGCCAGTTTCAACTGGAATACACCGTGCCGCACGTAGAAGGGCTGATGGCCAAAGGGATGTTCAGCTACGATACGCGGATTAACTCCAACACCAATTATAAAAAATCTTACAATCTGTACGATTACAATGCGTCGAACGGGACTTATGCGCCCTTCGCGAACAACCTGCCCGACCAGCTGACCCGTACCTACAATACGCTGCCATCGACGCTGATGCAGGTTTCATTGAACTACAACCGGTCTTTCAAAGAGAAACACAATGTAGGGGCTTTGGTATTGTATGAAGAAAGCACCCGCAGCAGCGACAACTTCTTCGCAAGCCGCGAACTGGGGATTCCGATGGAGTATCTATTTGCCGGAAAAGCGCAAAACCAGGTCGGTAACAGCAATATCAACGCTATCTGGAAGAATGCGAACAAAGGTTTGGTAGGTCGTTTGAACTACGATTTCAAAGGCAAGTACATTGCCGATTTCAGCTTCCGTTACGACGGCTCTTCCAAGTTTCCTCCGGGCAAGCAATGGGGCTTCTTCCCGGCGGTTTCGGCAGGCTGGCGGTTGTCGGAGGAAAGTTTTATCAAAAACAATGCGGCTTTCCGATTCCTGGATAACCTGAAAATCCGCGGCTCGTACGGCACAATGGGGGACGACGGCGCTTCTTCGTACCAGTTTGTGTCGGGCTACGACTATCCGTTCAATGGAAACAGCCAGGCGCTGGCAGGCGGGTATATGTTCGGCGGGTCGTTTGTGAACTCGCTCGGCTTCCGCAATTCGCCTAACCCGAATATCACCTGGTACACCGTCAAAACGGCCAATGCGGGTTTGGACGCCGGTTTTTGGAATGGTTTGGTGGAGGTTACCTTCGATATTTTCCGCCGGAACCGTACGGGGCTACTGGCCAATCGCCTGATGTCGCTTCCCGGCACATTCGGCGCGACAATGCCGCAGGAGAACCTGAACAGCGACCAGACGAGCGGCTTCGAGCTTTCGGTTTCGCATCGCAAGCGCATCAACGAGATCCGCTACAATGTATCGGGTAACCTCTCGCTCACGCGTACCCGCAACATTTACATCGAAAGAGGCCGTTCGGGCAACTCCTACGACAACTGGCGGAACAATCGGAGCAACCGCTTCAACGACGTTTGGTTTGGCTGGGGCTATGCAGGTCAGTTCCAGTCGTATGAGCAGATCGCGCAGCACGACGCGTTCGTTGGCCGTGCCACATTGCCGGGCGACTACATTTATGAAGACTGGAATGGCGACGGTACCATCGACGATATGGACCGCCACCCGATTGCGACGACCATTAACCCGGCCAGTACCACTACCGTCGGTGGGGATGCCAAGAAGAACCATCCGCTCATGAATTTCGGCTTTTCGGGTTCTATCGACTACAAAGGGTTTGACCTGAATATCCTCTTCCAGGGCGCAGCGCTTTCGTATGTGGCCTATGGTGAGCAGCTGCGTGAGCCGCTGGCCTGGGATGGCAATGCGTTGGAGTTTTTCATGGACCGCTGGCACCCGAACGACCCGACCGCCGATCCGTACAATCCTTCAACCCAATGGACAAAGGGATATTACGCCTACACCGGCACCACAGCCGACGAAAATTCGGCCCGCAATATCCAGAATGGCGCTTACCTGCGCCTGAAAAGCGCGGAGATCGGTTACTCGCTGCCTAAGGACCTGCTGAAAAGGGTAGGTGTGCAGGGGTTGCGCGTGTATGTGAATGGCTATAACCTGCACACATTCACGAAGGTGAGAGGGCTGGACCCGGAGCACCCGTCGGAGCTGTACGGCTACATGTACCCGATCAACCGGACGATCAACGTAGGGGCGAGTATCAGTTTTTAAATCAGATTCAGAATGGTATTTCAAATGAAAAATATAAAATATGCCCTCGCGCTGATGCTGCTGGGCGGCACGTATGCGTGTAACGAACTCGATATCCCGCCGATCAACGTCGTGCAGGACAAGGATGCATTCACCGACGCCGGTATGCAGGCCTACATGGCCGCATTGTACAGCCGGATGCCGATCGAAGATTTCAAATACAGCGCGCAGGAGGGAACCGAAGGGTTCGATACGTGGAATAACATCGCCACGCCCGCGCTGAATACCGGCGAGAATGCGAACCGCAACAACGGCGGCTTCGTGAACCCGGCGCGCGGCTACTGGAAAAGCGGCTACCAGGTGATCCGCAATGCGAATTACCTGATCCGCGAGTTGCCGAAGTATGTGCCCACGCTCACGCAGCCGAAAGTGGATAAATGGATTGCCGAGGCGCGTTTTGTGCGGGCATTCACCTATTTCGCATTGGCGAAGCGCTACGGCGGCGTACCCATTACGCAGGATGTGCAGTCGCTGGACGGCAGTACGCTGGAATCGCTCCAAATCCCGCGCAGCAGCGAGCAGCAGGTTTTCGACTTCATCCTGGCCGATCTGGATTTCGTGATCGCGACGATGCCCGAGGCCAGCGAGCAGTCGGGCCGGGTGAACAAAAACATTGCTGCCGCATTCAAATCGCGCGTGGCGCTTACAGCCGGTTCCATTGCGCGCTATGCCAATCCGTTTGTGAAAGACGGGGTCATGCTTTGCGGTATCCCCAGGGAAAAAGCGAACGACTATTTCAAAGCCGCATTTCAGGCTGCGAAATCAATCGAAGGCAAGTATTCTTTGTATATGAAAAAATGGTCGGCCAGCGACAAGATTTCCACAGCCGATAACTATGCCGACCTGTTTCTGGACGCGGCCAGCCCCGAAACCATTTTCGCCAAAGGCTATTCCTACCCCGAGGCCGTACATAGTTTCGACGCCGTGTACGCGCCCCCGCACATGACCTCCACTTACGGTGACCGTTACAATCCGACGCTCGATTACGTGGAGCTGTTCGACGGCCTTCCGAAGAATGCGAAAGGGCAGCTGAAAACGCTCGACGACAAGGGCAACTACATTGTGTATGATTATGTGGAACAGCTTTTCGAGAACTGCGAGCCGCGGTTACGCGGGACGGTATTGCTGCCGGGCCAGCCCATCAAGGGCGTGCGTACGGATTTGCGCCGGGGTACATTGGTCGAAACCGTGGACCCTACGGTGCCGATCCCGAAATTCGTCCCCGAGGACATGACGAGCGGCTACAATTCCAACCCGTTTTATAATGCCAATATGAAGCAATCGGGTACCTGGAACAACCAGACGCCGATCGTGCTCTCGAATGGCCAGTCGATTAACCCGAGCGGTCTGGACGGTCCTACTTCCGCCAACAATGCGACCATTACCGGTTTCCACGGCCGCAAATGGCTGATGCCGAACCTCGCGCCGGCTGCTACGGCATTGCACCGTTCGAACCAGTCGTGGATTGAGCTGCGATATGCCGAAGTGCTCCTAAACCGCGCCGAGGCCGCATTGGAACTGCACCAGAATGGGGTTACCGAGGTAGACGGCGTAGCATTGCTGAATGACGCATTTGAAAACATGAACCTGATCCGTAACCGGGCGGGGGCTGTGCTGCTTAAAACGGCTGCGGAACTCTCGTCCGCACAGCCGCTCGCGCCGGGTACGGGCGTAGGCGGATATGTGCTCGCACCTACACGTGGGTTGCAGCTCGTGCGTATCGAGCGCCGGAAGGAACTGGCATTCGAAAACAAACTCTGGTGGGATATGCTGCGCTGGCGTACCGCCGATGCCGAAGTGAATGCACGCATCTGGCGGAAATGCAACCCGTTCCTGTTCGCGAAAGGCGCGGTGGCCGAGAGCAGCGATTATGTCCGCGGCAAATACATTTTCGATTGCCGTTTCGAGGAAAGAAGCTCGCGTTTTACGATCGCTACCAAAAACTATTACGAGGCCATTCCGGGTGGCGAACTGATCGCGAACCCGAAACTGGTTCAGAATGAGCAATATTGATCACTGAAAATGAATCTAACAATGAAAAGTCTTATTTATATTTTACTCATCCCATTCGTGCTGTGCGCCTGCAAGATCGACGATGTGGATGCGCCGGATTCGACGTTCGAAGGGCGGTTGGTGGATGCCGGCGGTGCCGGGATCCAGCTGGAACAAGGCGCTTCGAGCGCACGGTTGAAAATGGAGGAACTGAGTTGGAGCAACACGCCGCTGCCGATGTTTCTGAACTTGAAACAGGACGGTTCCTTTATCAATAACAAGCTCTTCCCCGGCAATTATAAAGTGACGCCCGTGGAGGGACCGTTTTACCCGGTGGCAGAGAAGGTGGTGGATATCAAAGGCGCTACGAAGCAGGATTTCACGGTGATTCCTTACCTGAATGTGGAATGGGTTGCCGAACCAGTGATCAATGCCGACAAGAAGCTTTTCGTAAGTTTCAAATTCACCAGCAATGCCGCGCCGGAAGGACTTACGAAGCCCAATCCGCTCGACTACCAGCTTTTTATTTCAACCAATCAATATGTGGGAAATAATAACTGGGACAACACGGCGGTAGGAGCGGTGGTGCCGGTGAAGGTCGACAATGAAGGGCAGAATATCACCATTTCATCGTCGGTTGCCATGAAGTACAGTACCACTTACTACGTGCGCGTCGGTGTGCGGGTGAACGACACTTATAAAAAGTACAACTACACGACGATCAAAACCGTGCAAGTTCCTTAGTTTATACGCAGAGGTAGTGTGAGCCCCCGGGACCATTGGTCTTTTGGGGGCTTGTTTTTTACATCGTATCCTCGTCGCGTATATAGAGCAGGTAACGCGGTTCAACCACGGCGCTGCGTTTTTTTTCGTCGAGGAAGCCGTATTTCAACCGGGTAACGTGGAAGTGTTTGGGCGAAGCCTGAACTTCCGCGTCGACGCCCGAGCGGATCAGGCTGTCGGCTACGGCGGCAGTGGTGTACAGGTAACAGGGCGCGGCATCGATGAAATCGTCGAGGTATTGGCCGCTTTTAATCAGTTTGACTTCTCCCGGAGAATAAAATTCGAAGCTGTAAGAGAATGAACCATAGGCAGCTACGGGCAAATGGCTGTTTTTTTCGGGAATTACCCTCGCAGCCTGCATACCCGATTGGTATTGTAGTAAAAACGGGTAAAAGAATTGGAACAAAAAGATATACAACATCGCAGCCATCGCATAGCCCTTGAAAAGCAGCTGCTGCATGGCGTTGCGGTAATTGACAATGCTGGCCGCAAAAACGATCCCCAGCGCGATAGCCGCGGCGGCGATGCCGTTCTCAATGCGGGTAATGTAAAGCAGGCCGGAAATAAAAACCAGCGTCCCGACGAGCAGCACGGTTTGAATGGTGACGAAATGGTTCAGCTTCGAACGCCTGGCCAGCTCGGTGAAGAAATAGGCTGTGATCATCGAGAAATAGGGAAACTCGATCACCAGGTAATGCGGAAGCTGGAATTTGGATAATGAGAACAGCAGGAACGTGACAAGGCTGCTGCCGTAAATGACCCAGCGGATCGCGTCACGGTTCTTCTCGAACCGGATCAGGTACACGATCGCGCCCACAAGTCCCACCGACCACGGAAGAAATGCCCATAATGTCGTATGCAGGAAGAAAGTGACATTGCCTTTTCCTTTGATAGGCCCGGTATTAAAGAACCTTCCGAACTGGCTGTCCCAGAAGAAAAAACGAAGCCCAGATACATTCGTACGCCCGAAAACCACTTTTTCGGGATGTAAATCGAACTGGGCATAGAGGCTGTAAAGCTCCGGCAGGATGAAAACGAAGCACAACGCCAGCACAACCCACCAACGGTAGTTAACGAACTCGCGAAACTGCCCGGTGATTAACCAGTAAATTACCCAGCCGCCCGCCAGGGTAATGAGCACGAATACGCCCTTCGTCATGATGGCGCAGGCGGCAAACAACGCGGCCCATACCATATGCGACCAATGCGCCTTCGCATGTACACGAAGCATGTGCCAGGCCGCGCCGATAATGCAGGCCGTGAGGTAAGGCTCGGCCCGGACGTCGAAATTGGCCAGCGTGCTGTGGAGGGCAACCGTGTAGATCAGTACGGCTATTTTAGCCACATCCTCATTGTACAAATCCCTCGCAATGAGGTAGGTATACCGCAGGCTGAGCAGCCAGAACAGGAATGCGGGCAGCTTGTACGCAAATCCGGTGATACCGAACACCTTGTAGCTGACGGCCGCCATCCAGAAAGGGAAATGCGGCTTGTCGAGCCAGTCGTGGCCGTCGCCATAGAGGTTTACCCAGTCGTTGTGCAGCACAATGTGCTTGGCGATGGTGGCGTAAAGCGCGCCGTCGGGTTCGATGATATCCAGCCAGAGGCCGGGGAGGTTGAGCAAAATGCCCGCCAGCAAAAGCCACGGGAAATAACGGTGCAAAAACGGGTCTCGGTTGTTCATAACGTTGCGTATTTCGGGATGCAGCAACAGGGTGCAAGTGGTGCCTGCCAAAACCGATGTACGCACGAAGGTTTGAACTTGTGCCGAGTATACGCGGTAAATGCGTGTTATTTAATTGTTAATATGGGACAACGCACCCGTTTTTTCTCCGAGCCCGGCCGGTTTTCGGCGCCCCATTCAGTCAGAATGTTAATCACCGGTTCGAGGCTTTTCCCCAGACCGGTCAGCTCATATTCCACGCGGGGCGGGACTTCGGGAAATACCTTGCGGCTGATGAGCCCGTCGCTTTCCATTTCACGGAGTTGCAGGATCAGAATGCGCTCCGATACGGCCGGCAGGCTGCGGCGGAGATCGCTGTACCGCATGGCGCCATAGGCCAGCCGCCACAGGATCGAGGGCTTCCAGCGACCGCCGATAAGGTCCAATGTGTAGGCCATGTCACAATTCCCGTTGATCAACAATTCGTTTTCAAGGTTCGTGGAGCTCTGTTTTCGCATAACTTACATTTATGTTAGTACTTGATAATTATGTTAGTACCTGTAAAATTACGAGTAGCCAGGTAGTTTTGCAATGAAATCAAAACCAATTCATCATCATGCAAAATTTGAAAGACAAAGTCGCATTCGTAACAGGCGGTAGCCGGGGCATAGGGGCAGCCATCGTGAAAAGGCTCGCGGCCGAAGGGGCGAAGGTGACTTTTACGTACGTCAACAGCAAAGATCAGGCGGAAGCGCTCGTGACCGAGCTTGCGCAGGAAGGCCTTAGTGCGGTAGCCATTCAATCCGACAATAGCAAAGAAGGCGCCGTTTCGGCAGCCATAGACCAGACGATCGGGCATTACGGCAAGCTCGATATCCTCGTGAACAGCGCCGGCGTGTTTATTGGAGGCAAGGCATTTGAGGAACATACCGTTTCGGAATACGACTACGTGATGAATGTGAACGTGAGATCCGTGTTCGAGGCCTGTTTGACGGCTTCGCGCAAAATGGAGAACGGCGGACGTATCATTACCATCGGCAGCTGCATGGCCGACCGTTCGGCGGTACCGCAAGCGACGTTGTATTCGGCCAGCAAATCGGCATTATCGGGCTTCACACGCGGGCTATCGCGCGACCTGGGACCGAAGGACATTACCGTGAACCTCATCCAGCCCGGGCCTGTGGATACCGATATGAACCCGGCCGATTCGCAGTTCTCCGATTTTCAGCGTGGAATGATGGCAATTCCTAAATACGGTCGTCCGGAACACATTGCGGATGCGGTGGCGTTCCTGGCCAGCCCGACCAACAGCTACACGACGGGTTCGGTGATCACCATCGACGGCGGTACGCTAAGCTAATTTCGAAGGGTGCGGGTAGGATCGGACCGATTAGTTTCCAATATTTGCCGCTGACACCAGGCCGTGAAAACCATTGGAAAAAGACCCCGCATTGCAAAGGATGATCATCGACCATGTTCTGCGCCGCATTGAGCTCACGGCGGCCGAACAGGCCCATTTTGTTTCACTTTTAAAAGTCCGCAAGCTGCTTCCCCGGCAATACCTCGTCCAGCAGGGCGACATATGCCGGTACGAAAGCTACGTCTGCAAAGGGTTCCTCCGTTCGTTTTATATGGACGAGCGGGGCAACGACCATACCCTGCATTTCGCGATGGAAGACTGGTGGATCTCCGATTCCACCAGTTTCCATTTACAGGTTCCCGCCACGCGGAACATCGTCGCGCTCGAAGCCTCTGTTTTATTACAAATAGAAAAGGACGACCTCGAACAGCTCTACAAAGACATTCCGGTATTTGAGCGTTTTTGGCGGATATTGGAACAGAAAGGCGGCATCGCGCAGGACCAGCGTATCCTGAACGCCATTTCCATGACCGGCGCGGAGCGGTACGAGGCGCTGATTACCAAATATCCCACGCTCGAACAGCGTATGCCTCAGCGATACATTGCTTCTTACCTGGGCATTACGCCCGTATTCCTGAGCCAGATCCGCAAGCAATTGTCGCAGCGGTCTTAAACAAGTTGAAGGGGTTTTATTAAAATAGTTATACGCCCCGAGGCTGATCGGGCCGGTACTTTTGTAATCAAAAAACGGAGTATGGAAACGATCAGCAAAACGGTATTTGATAGCCCTGAAATACGCGGCAGAAAACTGGCTAACCGCCTCGTGGTGGCGCCTATGACGCGTGTGAGTGCCACGCCCGCAGGCGTGCCTACGCAGGAAATGGCCGATTATTACGAAGCATTCGCCGCAGGCGGCTTTGGTATGATCATCACCGAAGGTACTTACACCGACGAGTTATTCAGCAAAGCCAATCATCAGCAGCCGGGGATCGCGAATGCGGCGCATATGCGTGGCTGGAAGCGTGTGGTTGCGGCCGTTCACCGGCATAATGCGCTTATTATTAATCAATTGATGCATGGAGGTGCATTGGCTGAAACTGGGGAGCAAACGATCGCGCCGTCGGCTGTGCAGCCAATCGGAATGCGCTCGACCGACCATTCGGTGCCGCCCAGCCCGTTTCCGACGCCGCGCGCGATGCGGGCGGAGGATTTCGAAAATGTAAAAGCGGGTTATGTGAATGCGGCATTGCTCGCGCACAAGGCGGGTTTCGATGGCGTAGAGCTGCATGCGGCCAACGGGTACCTGTTCGATCAGTTCATTACGCCGCATACCAACCTCCGCACGGATGAATATGGCGGCGATGAGCGGAACCGGCTGCGGTTCCTGATGGAAGTTTACGAGGCAGTGAAGGCGGCGTTACCGGTTGGTTTTATCGTGGGTATACGGATTTCCGAAAGTAAAGTGAATGATCTCACGTACCGCTGGCCGGGAGGTGCGGAAACGGCGCGACGGATTTTTGAAGTACTGGCCGAAATCGATCCGGATTATGTGCATATCGCGGCGGAAGGCGGCCGTTGGGAACGCGAATGCCTGTACCCCGACGGGCGTTCTTCAAATAGCATTGCCAGAAGCATGCTAAAATCGCCCGTGATCGCTAACGGCGGAATGCACGACCGCGCGCTGGCCGAACGGTTGCTGAATGGCAATGCGGCCGATCTCGTGTCGATCGGCCGCGCCGCTATCGCCTCGCCCGACTGGCCTAAGCTGGTGGCCGCAGGGGAGCCCGTCGTCCCTTTTTTCAAAGAGCTGATCAAACCGAGCCTGACGCTGGCTCACACGCGGCAGGTGCGCGAGGAATCGGCCTTGTGCTGATTTGGCATTGCGAACTATTTGGAGGCGAAATCCGGCCGTCCGAAAACCTCATTCACAGGCCGGGTTTCGATCCACCAGATCTCTTTAAGTGCCGGGTCGTAGTACCTTGCGAGGGACCCTTTGAAAAGCATTACCTTTTTGACTTCATGCTTTTCGGGAATCATGTTGCTGCTCGCGCCGTACACCTGCCGGAAGCCATCGAGGAGATAGGGCTCGTCTTTCAATTTGGCGAGATCGAAGGATTGGGCGTCTCTAACCTGCACATTCCCTTTTACCAATGCCGCCGGAGGGGCGTCGCGGTAGAGGGGGAAGGTGAGGTAGGTGACCTCGGTCGAAAGGTTGCCCGGACCGTAGTTCCGCTTTTCCTCGTTCGCGCCTAGTATGTAGGGGAAGTTTTTGAATGCGTCGTTGATTTGCCGCGGCGTAGCTTCTTTGCCGTCCAGGAAGAGTTTCATCTTGCCCTCGTAGCCCATCAGCTGTTTTTTGCGGTCAAAATAGCCGCCTTTGTAAAGCGTAACCACGTCTTTCGACCAATGATGGGTCTTGATGTAATCCGCTTTCAGTATCATTTCCGTTTGATGCGGCTCCACATTTTCAAGAAGGTACGTTTTGAGCTCTGTGCGGGTGTGTTGCGGGTTGTATCCGTCATAAAATGATTTTGAAGAAACGCCGTACCATCCGGGATGGAGGTCGGGGAGGCCGGGTCTTTTTAAAAAGTGATAGGCGAAGGTATCCCCGAAATCGAAACCGCCGTGATATGACTCACTCGAGATAAAACCGGAATATCCTTTCGACTGGCCCTCAAACCCGTAGGTATACTCGTGGGTCACGCCGTTTTCAGGCCTTACAGGCAATTCGGCAAAGTAAAAGCCGTCTTTGTCGGTTTGAATGGTCTCCACGTATACGTTGTCGTGCCGGATTTCCATTTGTATGCCGCTGAGCGGCTTTCCGGTTTCGGCATCGATGAGCAACCCCGCCAAATGCAGGAGATTTTTGGGTTTCCTTTTGCTCACTTCGGAATTGATTCGCCAGTAGTTCTGGACTTTCCCCTTTCCCGGCACATCCCACCTGAATGCCGCCACCGTCACCGCCAGTAGCGGCAGAATGAACAGAAAACAGGCCAGCAATACCCGAGGGCTCGCATTTTTGTTCATCATTACAAACCTTTGTTTTAATGAATGGTAGCCAAACTGGTTCACCAATGCGAATTCGGGGCCGACGGCCGCTTTCAGGAGCAAATATTGGTAGGCTTTGGTGTCCGGGTGGTTTTCCAGTACTTTCTGATCGGCAATATATTCCAGGTTCTGGCGAATGGCGCTGCGGATGAGCCATGCGAAAGGATTGAACCAGTTGATAATGCACAGGATTTCGGACCAGATCACGTCCAGCGAATGCCATTGCTGCGCGTGAATGTATTCATGGAGGATCATGTCCTGCAATTCGTCGGGCTCGTGCAGGTGCGGGTTGTAAAAAATAGATTTGCCGAAAGAGAAAGGACTCATTTCGAGGTCGAAATGGTAGATTTTGATGCCGTCGTCATCTGAGACCAAGTGCGATTGCGAGCGGATGCGCAGGTAGGAACGGATGTTCGTGATCAGCCGCGCGCTCATTATTACGACACCGATCCACCAGATGAGGAGGACCCATTCCGCGGTTGAGATAGCCGCCGGTTCAATGGGAGCCAGTGGCTGGTAAGTAGCTGGCTCTGGTGCGGCTATGCGCGAGATGGCGGGCACGCTTTGCACGAATACCCGCGTGGGCGTGGGCTCGGGCGAGACGAAATGGTTGATATTAATGAAGGGGATCGAGAGGCAAAGCATCGAGTACCAGCGGAGATAATACCGGTTGGCATCATAAAACGTGAGTTTGCGCAGTACCAGGTGGTAAAAAACGGCGATCACGCCAAGGCTGACCGACAGTTTGAGCAGATAATCCGGAAATGCCGACATAGCTGAAAAAGTTTGGATGAATTACTTCTTTCCTTCGATCAGGCCGATGATCTCTCTCAACTCGTCGGCTGAAATCTTGTTCTTCTGCGCGAAAAAGCTCACGAGTTCCTTGTAGGAGTTCTCGAAATAGTCTTTGACCACGCTTCCCATAAACTTTTGCTTGTATGCCTCCTCGCTGATCGCCGGTGCATACAAATAGGCGTTGCCGATCATCCGGCTGCTGAGGTAACCCTTCTTTTCGAGGTTTTTGATGGTGGATGCCACCGTCGTATAGGGTGGGACGGGAGGTGTCATGGCCTCCATGAACGATTTGACGTTCGCTTCTCCGGTTTTCCAGACGGCCAGCATGGCATCTTCTTCCTGGATCGTTAATTTCTCCATAGCTACGATTTTTTCGTAAGTCTACGAATGTTTCGTAGTTATGACAAATATTTTAACTAAGAAAATAATTGACGTGTTGCAACTATTTAAATACCAGGATTTTGGCTTTTGTAGAACTGAACTTTTTTGAACATTTCGATCAGCGTCGACACTTTCAGTTTTTCAAAAATGCGCGCCTTGTAGGTACTCACGGAGCTTTCGGTGAGGTTCAGCTTGATCGCGATTTCTTTGGTCCAGTAACCTTCGATCAGCATGTCCATCACTTCCAGTTCCCGTTGTGACAGGTGTTCGAGCGGGTTCTCGCCATTGGGTTTGCTTTCGAGGGTGTTGCGCAGGAGTTGCTGCTGAACGGCGAGGCTGATGTAGTTGCCGATTTCCAGCATGGACAATATCGCCTTTTTGATTTCTTCCTGCGAAGCATTTTTGGAAAGAAAGCCATTGGCGCCCGCCTTGATATAATGCAGCGCATAGATCTCTTCTTCGAGGCTTGAAAAGATCATGATCAGAACTTTGGGCTGTACTTCCCGGATTTTCGGGATCATATTGAAACCTTCGCCGTCGGGGATATTAATGTCGAGAATAACCAGGTCGATCTGGTTATGGGAGAGTTGGGCGAGTGTCTCACTGAAAGAGCCAGCTTCATGGACGACCACCGGGTTCAGCAAATCAAGAATCAAGAACCGGGTAGCGAGCCTGACAATAGCATGGTCTTCAACCAGTAAGATTTTTTTCATTTTTTTAAGGAGGACTTGTATTCAGTTTCGGACCGTCTATAACCTTTTGGCACTCAATGCCTATCAAATAAATGCAGTAAATATTGAGTAAAACTCCTATTATTTAATGTAAAACTTATTCAGCGGTCTGTACAAGTTTACAGTTAATTAACCGGTTCGGCAAAAAAAGTTTTACTATTCCTGACAAAATTTCCGTGCCCAGAATGGCCGGAACAAGGTTTTAAATGTATTTCCGGCTCAGTTTAAGGCCTTGCTACTCATCATGCTTCCGGCGACCGGAAGATTTGGTTAGAGTTTGTTTGAGTTATGTTAGAGAAATTTCTACATTTACATGTAGCGACAGATGTGTAATATTTATTCTTAAATTTACATCTTTGAATTACGAACTAGTTCCAAATCTGGAACAAGTAGAATTATGACAGTTGCGATGGAGGCTAAATGCCCGGGTTCTGTCTGCCAATCAGCCAATTTATGAATATACTCATTATCGAGGACGAGCCGCTAACCGTGCTGGGATTAAAGCAGAAGATCGGTGAGATCAATCCCGTAACGACGGTCGACAATGCTGCGTCGATCGACACAGCCTATGACCTTGCGAGCCGTAATATTTACGAACTGATCATTCTGGACATCGATATCAAAGGCAAGGCCGGCGCGGGAGTAGTGGAACGGATGAAAGCGCTGTATCCCGGTACCGCCATTCTGGTTATTACCGACCTGGACGAAAGCATTTACGGCCTGCCGTATATGAAGGCGGGTGCAGACGGATTTTTGTCGAAACTCGCGTCATCGGCGCAGTTCGACGAGGCGATCCGTGCGATGATGGTCATGGGTAAGTATGCGAGCACAGCCTTGCAGCAGCAGATCATCCAGGAAAGCCAGATCAACCGCTCGGTGCGGTATGTGAACCCGCTGATGAGCATTTCGGACCGGGAGCGGCAGGTGATGAACCACCTCATTGAAGGGAAATCGACCGGGGAAATCGCTACCATTCTGAATATCAACAAAACCACCGTCGGGACGCACAAAATGCGGATACTCAAAAAGATGCAGGTCAACAGCCTGATCAAGCTGATCGAGAAGGTGACCATGCTGAGCTGAATAAATACGCAACATGCAGACGCTGAGACATAGATATATTTCTACAAAATAGTAAGAATCTCTTTTCTGATAATATTCCTAATATTGTACGAAATAATATTAAACCCTGTCTGTATCGGTTAGCACTTCTATGAAATTTTTATGTATTGAAGACCACCCGCTCATTTTGCTGGGGCTCAAACTCGTATTTGCCGAATTTTACCCACGGGCCGTCGTCAGCCATGCCGAGACTTTCCCGGGTGCCCTCTCGATCCTCGAACAGGAACGTTTCGACCTCGCCGTGCTCGATATCGACATCCCCGGCGGAGAGAACGTCAGGATGATGAAAATGCTGCGCGAAAAGCAGGCCGGCCTCCCGATACTGATCCATTCGGCATTCGACGAGAAGGTTTATGCATTGCCCTACCTGCAAGCCGGCGCGGATGGCTTCATTTCCAAGCAGGCGCCGCAGGACGAGTTCCTGAACGCCGTGCAGGCAATACTCGACCACGGGCGTTATGTGAGCTACGATGTCCAGCAGATCTTCCTTTCGAGTTTCACCGATGTAACCGGCCGTACCACGGGCCGCAACCCGATCGTTTCGCTCTCGCCCCGCGAGCGGCGTGTGATGCAGCTGATGACCGAGGGTAAATGGACCAAGGAGATCGCGGCGATCATGAATCTCAAAGAAAACACGATCAGCACCTACAAACGGCGCATTTACGACAAAATGGAGGTGAAGGACCCGATCGAATTGTCAAAAAAAATAGCGTTGTTCAGGTGAACAACGCTATTGGTGCGGTGCCGAGGCGCTATTTCGCCGGCTTCTTGAATATCGCCGGATCCACCGGGGTATTTACGGTTATTTTGTTGGTAATGAATGACATGGTTCCCATTTGCGGGTTGCTGATTTCCATCGTATTCGCAAATTTTACGCCGTCCACTTCTTTGTAATCCGAAAGGTCGATTTCACCTTCGTTGCCATTCATCGATATTTTTACTTTGGTCACCAGGTAAGTATTGGCATCCACAAATTCGTCGATTACCTGTCCGTCGCTGGTGGTCAGTTTCAGGTGGAAAACGTCTTTTTTGTCGACGGATTCCTTGCCTACCAACTCCACCTTGTTGCCTTTCTCCTTATAATTCACGAGGCCGCCGAACGGATCGAGCGAGCTCAGTTGTTGCTTCAACTGGTCGGCCGGCATATCCTCCGGTTCTCCGGTGCCGCCCATCATGGTCGGGCGGATCATCCAGCCCTGGCCGTTATCCACTACCTGGACCATCGTATTGCCCATGACGGTCGATTCGTTGCGGACCGATTTCCCTACTACCAGCGTTGTTTTGTTCGGTATTTCCATGCCTTGTACGGCAAGCGAACGATCGGTGACCACGGTGTTAACAGCCTTGATCTTGTCGAGCCCGCCGAGGGCAGCGACGTGTTTATCCACGATTTCATCCACAGTCTGCGCGTAAGAGGCAGCGGAGACGAGTGCCACCGCCATTGTCCAAATTAGTTTGTTTGTTTTCATACCGAAGTTTGTATTTGAGTTTAAACAGGCTTGTGTAAGTTTCTTTCAATATCGGTGCGCACCTAGCGCGGTGCGTTTCCGCCGCCGCCCTGGCCACCGCCTCCTCCTTGCTGTCCGCCGCCCTCGCTTTTCACGTCGTCGTTGTTGACGGACTTAGCCTTTCTTTTCGGCTGTTCCATCGTCATTTTACCAATTTTGTAGGTAAATGTCAGGCGGAACCCGCGGTTGTAAAGGTATACGTCGTTGACCTGGTTGAACTGCAAGGAAGTCAATTCGGTATGCATTTTAAATCTTTTGCTCAGGAAGTTTTCGGCAGCGAGACCTAAGCTGGCCTTTTTGTTGGCGAATTCCTTCTTCACACCGATCGTGTAGAAGCCGAAGCCGCCCTGCTTACCCTGCAACTGGATCTGCTGGCCCTGCATAAAGCCGAACGCCTGCGCACCCCAGCCGTTTCCGAACGTCGCCTGCGAGAAAATACCGCCGCTCACGTTCACGCCGTCATTGTCGATTTCCTGTGAAAGGCCATTCTGTCCGATTGTCTGGCCGGTCAGTTTGGTATAGAACACGTTCGCGAAAACCCCGAAGTTGATTTTGGAAGTGGCCGCGATATTGGCAAAAATGTTGGCGCCGTACGCGTGCTGTTTACCGATGTTCTCATACGTGGTCACGATCGCGCCTGCGAGCGTGTCCGAGGGCTGGCGTACCTGCGAGATCGCATTGTTGGTGAAGCGGCCGAAGAATGTCGCATTGACATACGTTTTCTTGATATTCTTACTCAGACCGAGCTCGTAGTTGTTGGTCAGCTCGGGACGGAGTTCCGGGTTACCGATCGTGATGTTCTGCGGGTTGGCCGAGTTGAAGTTGGGGTTCAGCTGCTGCAAGCCCGGGCGCTGGATACGGCGGTTGTAGCCCAGTTTCACGGTGGTTCCTTTAAATGTCTTCGAAGCATTCACGCTTGGTACCAGCACGCCGTAGTTACCCACACCCACAACTCCCTCGTTGGTGCTCGCGTCGATGAACGTGTGTTCGTACCGCAGGCCTCCTTTGAATGTGTAGCGCTTTTTAGTGGTATAAGTATAGGATGAATACGCTGCCGCGATGTTCTGATGGTAGGTCAAATCTCCGGCAGGCTGATCGGTTTCGGGACGGAAGTCGCCGGTCGGTTCGGCGATCAGGAAGCTATACTTGCTTTTTACCTCCCGGAAAATGCCTTTTCCACCGAATTCGAGCATCTGGTTTTTCTTGATGGGCGTCTGATAATCCGATTGAAGCGTAAATTCCTGGTTAATGCTCTTGTTGAGGTTGCGCTGGCGCGAAGTCAGTTCCTTTTCGGTGAAAATGTCGGCGTCGAAATCGTTGGTGAGGTCGTTACGGCTGTACAGCGTCGATACGCTCCATTCCTGCTGCGGTTTGAACGTGTGCAGGTAATCCACGTTCACGTCCACGGTTCCCGAGAGGTTATCCGCGGCCACGTTGCGTGCCGAGAGGGCATCCGTAGTACCGGTTTTCATCAGGCGGGTCGCGAGGTCTTGCTGGTTAGAGAAGTTCCGCACGCCGTATTTCACACCGGCTGTCAGGCTCTGGTTTTTGGCAATATCGTAGTCGAAGCCCAGGTTATAATTCCCGAAAAGTCCGTGGCTCGACCCGTCGCCGGTCTGGCGCGTGGTGGTCGTGATGCCTTCTACGGTGCTGGTTTGTTCCAAGGAGGTTTTGGTAACCGTATTGTACATCCCGCGTCCGAACCCGCCGATCGTGAAACCGGCTTTGCCTTTGCGATAGCCGCCATTCAATGCGAGCATCGAGCCGCGGTTTCCTACGCCGGCGTCGATATTCAGGTTCAGGCCCTGGAGTGAGTTCTTTTTAGTGATAATGTTGATGATCCCGCCGGAGCCTTCCGCATCGTATTTCGCCGAAGGGCTGGTGATCACTTCTACGGATTTGATCTGATCGGCCGGGATTTGCTTTAAGGCATCGGCCACGCTGTTGGCGATAATGGTACTGGGTTTGTTGTTGATCAAAACGCGGATATTCTGGCTGCCGCGTAGAGAAACATTGCCGTCAAGGTCGACGGTCAACAACGGAACCTTGCGCAAAATGTCGGTTGCGTCACCCCCCTTGGCAGTAATGTCTTTTTCCGCATTGTAAACCAGTCGGTCCACCTTTTCCTCGATCAGCGCTGCCTGGCCGGTAACCGTCACCTCGTTGAGGGTTTTGGTATTGGAGCCGAGGCTGATCGTCCCCAGATCTACGTCCTGGCCCTTGCCGAGCTTGATGTTGTCGATGGTCTTGTTGCCGTATCCAATAAAGGAAATGAGTACTTTATAATCGCCGGCGGCGAGTTTGTTGAGCGTAAACTTTCCCTTTTCGTCGGCTACGGTTCCGTCCACAGCCTTGTTGCTGGCCTTCTCGTACAGCGCAACGCTCACAAATTCAATGGGTTTGGAAGATGCAGAGTCTACAACAGAACCGGTTATCTTGGCCGATCCCTTCGGGCTTTGGTCGCCGGCGGTTCCCGGCAGGGCTTTGGGCTGGCTGCTTCCTGTGCCGGGGAATTGTGCAAATGCCGGTGATAGGAGTGAGCTGGCGAGGATGGAAACAATGAGGAGAATTCTTAGCATTTTCATGGTTTTGGTAATTGACGCAACAAAAATGGTAGCGCGTGCGCAGGCCTGAAAGGAAAATATGACAAAGGCCGGATTATAGGGGATGGATGAATGGATCGGCGCGATGGGCGAAAAGTTTAACCCTTTGTTTTGAGCTGGGTTTATTTACTATTTCTAATCTTTATGTAGAAATCATGTTAAAATTATTATGCATTTGTACCAATATTTACTACAAAAGCGATTACTTTGTATAACAATAATAAAGCACCCTTCACGATACTAAGTTCACTGAAATACCCCAAATCTAACCCGGTAGTGAATTATGATCTTGCAATGGATCTGTGTCATGGTTTTGACAGTGGTGTCGCTGCTGGCTTTTTTTCTGTGGGTGCGGGACCGCTACTTCCGGCTGGATCTTGCCAAAAAAGAACTGGAACAACAGGTGGAAGACCTGTCGCGAAGGCTTGAATACAGCAATGGGCTTAAACAGAAGATTACGATGATGATTGCCCACGACCTTCAATCGCCCCTGCATTTCCTGAATGTCCTTTCCGACCACGTATCGCGTTTCGCGGCCAACAACCAGCTTCCCGAAGTGAAGGCGGGTACCGAGGAAATCAAGAAGGCGACCGGCAATATCCACGCGTTTGTAAAGGAGGTCAACCTGTGGGCGCGCTCGCAGCATGAAAACTTCCAGCCCGCGCAGCATTCGTTTTCACTCAACGAGCTGGCAGGGGAGTTGCAGCTGTTTTTTGAAGATATGGTACTCCTCAACAAGAATGTGCTGGTGGTGGATTGCCCGGAGGACGTTTTCGTTTATACCAACCGTGATATCCTGAAAGCGATCCTGCGAAACCTGATCGATAACGCCAACAAGCACACGCGCGGCGGGGAAGTTCGGCTCATTTTCGGCCAAAACGACAATGGTACGATGCTTACCGTTTCCGACAACGGGAGCGGCATGCTGGCCAGCGAGCTGCAAAAAATCCGGCGACGACTGTCCAACCCGGTCGTGAATGCGCCGGTAGAGCCGAACAGCCGGCTTGGTTATCAGCTCATCGCGGATTTCGCGCACACGCTCGGCTTCACGATGTCCGTCAAAAGCAGCAAAGGTATAGGCACGTCCGTGAGCATAGGCGGCATCGCGTCGCACAGTCCTTTTTCCTCCCGGCTGCACTCAGCCGAGGTTATAGGCATCTGCCAGCCTGACTAATGCGCTTCGGTTCTCGATGTTGAGCTTCTTGTATATCCGCCGCTTGAATGTGTTGACGGACGTGTACTGCACTTGCAGAATTTCGCTGATCTGCGTCACGGAATAGTCCTTGGCAAGGTAAATCGCTACCTGGAATTCCCGGGTGGTAAGCTGCTCGAAAGGATTGCCAGATCGGCCTGTCAATGTGTCGTTGATTAGGATGTTGGCCAGGTTCGGGCTGGCGTAACGTCTCCCGTTCAGGATGGTCGTGACCGCTTTCAGGAGATCCTCCGGCGAAGAGTCCTTTTCCAGGTACCCGTGCGCGCCCTGCTGCAGCGAACGTTTCCCGAAAATGCTTTCATCATTCATCGAGACCACCAGAATTTTGGTGTTCACGTGAAATTCCGTGACCCATTGCAGTAGGAGGGATGAGTCCGTCTCCGGCATATTCAGGTCCAGCAGCAGCAGGTCGTAAGCATGGAGGGCAAACTGCGCCTTGACCGACGCTCCGTCCCAGCTCTCGTCGATCTGGCTGTCTTTGAAATGGTTGTGAAGTGCTAATTTAAGCCCGTAACGGACCAGCGAATGGTCGTCGGCTATTAAAATTTTCATCATTATCGAACGTCGAGAATATAATCAATGGCAATATCGCAACATTTCGCGCGGTTCTGCAAATAAACCTCCGGGCGAAAATGGCCACATACCGCTTGCAGGGCCTGATTTTTCGATTGCCACAGCATTCCGGAACGCTTCACCACTGTCCGCCCGTTTTCGGGAATGTCCGTAAATGAACAAGCAATATCGGTTAACATTTTAATTAAGTAATTGATTTTTAACGAATTATAATGTTTTTCCTTGCTTGGCTCGACATTTGTACGATAAAATGTAAACAAATAAACCCGCTTCCATTTTATGAGAAGGACTTATCTCGGAGAATTTGAAGAAATCGTGCTGCTCATGGTGGCCGTGCTCGATGGAGAGGCCTACGGCGTGACGATCAGCCAGGAAATAGAGCAGGCGATGGGCCGGTTGGTCGCATTTGGCACAGTGCATAACACGCTGATTCGTTTGGAAGAAAAAGGCTTCGTCCGCTCGGAGCTGGGCGGGGCTACCACGCAGCGAGGCGGGAGGCGGAAGCGGCTTTTCCGCATCACGGCGCTAGGCAGCCGGGCGATCCAGGAAGTCCAGCAAGTCAGGGCCGAGCTTTGGAAACAGATACCAGCGCATACCCTTGAGTTGGGAAAACTATGAAAAAACCTTCCGTACCGCCACGCTGGGCGCAGCGTCTGTTCCAGTGGCTGCACCCCGAAGAGACTCAAGAGGAAGTCGGGGGTGATCTCGATGAGCTTTATGACTACTGGGATGCCCGAAGCGGGCGTTTCCAGGCCACGCTGCGCTACCTACTCAATGTGTTTTCGGTGCTGCCGCCATTTGTGCGCCGCCGCCGCAAGGCTGAACAATATTCCGGATCTTCCAATCTCAGTATGATCATGCTCAGTAACTATTTCAAAGTCGCCCGGCGGAATCTTGCCAAAAATAAAATGTACTCGTTCATCAACATCACGGGCCTCGCCAGCGGCATGGCCGTGGCCATGCTGATCGGCCTGTGGCTTTACGACGAGCTTTCTTTCAACCAATCTTTCCGGAATCATGCGCGCATAGCGCAGGTAATGCAAACCCAAAACCTGGGAGGTATTATTTCGACGCAGCTTTCGGTGCCTGCGCCGCTGGGACGGGAACTAAGGTTGTCGTACGGGGCGCATTTCAAGCATATTGTGAGCAGTACCAGGGAGGAAAATCATATTCTTTCATTCAAAGGCTTGAAATTCACCAGGCCCGGCCGGTTTATGGAGCCGGGCGTTGCGGAAATGCTGTCGCTGGACATGGTAAGCGGCAGCTGGGCCGGGTTATCCGACCCCGCTTCGGTATTGCTGTCCGAGTCGACGGCCCGGACGTTGTTCGGCCACGCCGACGCGGTGAATAAGGTATTGAAGATCGACAATGAGCTGCCGGTAAAGGTGACCGGCGTGTACCGCGATTTGCCGCATAACACGACGTTCGCCAGCACATCGTTTATCGCTCCATGGGAATTGTACATTACCGGCGTCGCTTATGGCGCCAAAAACAAGGACCAATGGAACAACAACTTCACCGAGGTTTTTGTACAGCTCGCCGACCGGTCCGAGCTCACCGCTGTTTCATCTGCCATTGCCCCGGCGAGGCTCAACAAGCTGACCGGGACCAGCCGGGATACCAAAGCAGTCGTATTTCTGCACCCCATGGCCAAGTGGCATTTGTTTTCCAACTGGGAAGAGGGCTTCAATACCGGCGGCCGCATTCAGTATGTATGGCTGTTCGGGATCGTTGGCGCATTCGTGCTGATGCTGGCGTGTATTAATTTCATGAACCTCAGTACCGCGCGCTCGGAGAAGCGTGCCCGCGAGGTGGGCGTGCGGAAAGCGGTGGGATCGTTGCGGGGGCAACTGATCGGGCAGTTTTTTAGCGAGTCATTTCTGGTGGTGTTCATCGCTTTCGTGATCGCCATCGGGCTCGCCCAACTGGCCATGCCTTATTTCAACAATATGGCCGACAAGCGAATGGCTATTCTTTGGGGTAATCCGGTCTTTTGGGCATTGGCATTGGCATTTTGTGTGTTTACGGGACTGCTGGCCGGTAGCTATCCCGCGTTTTACCTGTCGTCCTTCAAGGCAGTCAATGTACTTAAGGGTACCTTCCGGGCCGGGCGGTTGGCATACATTCCCCGGCAGGTGCTGGTGGTTGTGCAGTTCACGGTTTCGGTGACGCTGATCATCGGTACGGTGATGGTTTTCAGACAAATACAATATACCAAAGACCGGCCCGTAGGCTACGACCGTACAGGCCTGGTGATGATCGATATGCCTACACTGGATATCAATAATCATTTCGAGCCATTCCGGGGCGAGCTGCTGGAAACCGGCGCGGTTGTGGAAGTGACCAAAACCACCACGCCGCTCACCGAGAAAAGGCAAAATGAAACCGGTTTTACATGGCGGGGGAAAGACGTAAACCGCGACAGACCTTTTGTGACGTTTGGCGTCACGGAAGAGTTCGGTAAAACGGTAGGCTGGAAAATCAAGCAGGGAAGGGATTTCTCGCGCCAGTACTCGACCGACAAACTTGCGGTAATACTGAACGAGGAGGCGGTTAAGTTCATGGGCCTGGAAAATCCTGTCGGCGAGACCGTTACTTGGGGCAAGCAGCCGTTACACGTTGTCGGAGTTGTGGAGGGCATGGTGATGGAGTCGCCCTACGAGCCGGTTCAGCATGCCATTTATTACATCGCGCCCTGGCCTGCGCAGGTGGTCACTATGCGGCTGCGCCCGGGTAAGAGTGCGCCCGACGCGCTTGCGAAGGTGGAAAAGGTATTTCGTAAATATGCCCCGGCGGTGCCGTTCGACTACCGTTTCCTGGACCAGGAATACGATGCAAAATTCCGCGGAGAGGAGCGGATTGGTAAACTGGCCGGTTTCTTCACGGTGTTGGCGGTATTCATTTCCTGCCTGGGCCTGTTCGGGCTGGCGTCGTTTGTCGCAGCCCAGCGCACGAAGGAAATCGGCGTCCGGAAAGTGCTCGGCGCTTCGGTACTGAGCGTCTGGACATTGCTTTCGCGGGACTTTGCATTGCTGGTGATCGTGGCGATGGTCATCGCGTCGCCGGTTGCCTGGTACATCCTGTCATCCTGGCTCGAAAAATACGAATACCGCACCGGGCTTCCCTGGTCGGTATTCGTATGGACTGGCGTGGGGGCATTGGCGATCACATTGCTGACAGTAAGCTTTCAGAGCCTTAAAGCAGCATTGATGAACCCGGTAAAAAGCCTTCGCACCGATTGATTTAATACTAAAACAGCGTACCGGAGTAGCTTGAAAACTTCGCGGGCAGGTCGGTTTCGTCGAGCATCTCTTTCAGGTCTATTTCAATATTGCGGATAATCGTGCTGATGGGCGTGTCGTTCAACAGGCCTTCAAAAGGGTTTTCGCTGATATCGCCCACATATTCCATAAACATGAAAACCCAGGAGACGATCATATTGAACGGAATCAGCAAAAACATGTATTTCTCGCCCAAGTCCACGAATTGAGGCAGCAGACCGAATGGCAGCAACGTCATGAAAATGAAGATGAAAAGCATCGAGGTTGTTGCATACTGGCGCGGGAAAGGGGTGTTTTTGATCCTTTCGCTTTTGCCTTGTTCGTCGTACAGCTTTGAAATAAGGTCCTGCAATGCCACGTGCTGGTAGGTATCGAGCGAGCCCGCGCGGCGAAGGTCGCGGATGTGCTGCGATTGGAGGTCGAGTATCTGCGTCGCCTGGTTCTTTTTGTCTTTGATCGCCGCGAGTTCCGCCTCGGGCAGGTGCTTCGCGATTTCGACGTCGCACGGCACTTGCGTGCGCCTGAATGCCTTGCGCTGGCGTTCGCTTGCGCGGTCGGTGTGCTCCCAGTTGGTCCGTTGGACCATGGTATTCTTCAAGGCGTACAACCACGCGATGTGCCTGTAAATGATGATGCGGTTCTCCCGGGCGGAAGAAATGTTGTCGGAATCGGGCGAGCAGGTGGTGAAAGAACGTACCGCCGCGCTAAACGAGCGGCTGTGATTGGTAATGGCTCCCCACACCTTACGCGCTTCCCAGCTTCGGTCGTATGATTGGTTGTTTTTGAAGCCTACAAAAAATGCCGTAGCCGTACCGACGAGCGACACCGGAAGCCAGGGAATGGCCACCCATTTCCAATCGAGGTAGTCGTACACAAAAATGGCGATGGAGCCCGTAGCGATCGAAAACAGGACCATTCGCCAGGAATAGTAGTAGACGATAACAGGTGAGAGGTAACGGTTGATGTACATAAGGAGCTATTGAGTGATTGGAGTGAGTAATTTCCGGCTCCTAAAATGCAAACAAATCGCTTTCCAGGCAATTGTTATCGTGATTCGGCTGATTTCTTGAGCAAATGCAGCGCCGTTTTCCAGTAAAATTCCATGTGTTTGAAGATTTCGAAAGTGAGCAGGTTATGGATTGTAAGAGTTAGAAGCGTTTGATTGCTGGTTTCTTGGAGCTCAAAGTGAATAATGGAATAGTTTTCGGGAATTTCGGCAATGAGCGAAAGTGTACTCCAATGGGTGTACTCCAGTGTTTTAGCATGATCGAACCGGAGAATTTTACCTCGATTCTCGAATGCCAGCCCATGCAAGTCGCCCCGTTCGAGCAGCGTTCCTCCTTCGCGCCAGTCTGTAAGGATTTCGACGGGCGTATCAAGCATCCATTTTCCGATTAGCTCGGGTTGTGTAAGTGTCGCCCAGACGTCCTGCGCAGAAGTGTTAATCAGGATTTCAAGAAGAATGGTTTTGTTTTCGTGCACGGGTATTATGTTTTCGGAACCATGCAGGAGAACAACCGGTAAGCTTCTTGAATTCCGTGGAGAGGCTATCTAGTAAAAATTAGCTGAGTAAAACAGCCCTATGAAAAGCAAGGTGGTCGCTAGTACTCGTCTGAGTCGTTGGTCAGGTGTTTTGCTTTCAGGTCTTTGCGAATCCTGGATACCACTTTTAGTACCAGACCGGCCAATATTCCAACACCGACTACCGGGTAGTACTCTTCAATCGGAACGGTCATGTGGCCACCTCCGGTTAACATCATAAGTATTCCCAGCACACAAATAATCAGCACGAGGTATAATAGTACACTGAGAAAAAGCAAGCCTAGTCGTATTAGCCGAGGGTTTTTCATTTAAAGGTCATTTTTATTAGGTCTTCCGAAATACAACAAATACCCATCCGCATCCTTCACCTCGAACCCGCGCAAGTTGTCGTCATTGTTGCAGATAGGGAGGAAGAACTCGACATTCCGCGACGCAAATTCGGCCGCGAGCGCGTCGGGGTCGGGCACGTACATATAGGCGTCCCAGCGCATGATGCCCTGTTTGACATCGCGTGTATGGTTCGGTACGGGTTCCACGCCGACGGCTTTCATCATGATCATCGCGGCACCGCGCTCCACGATCCCGAAGAAAATGTCGTCCTCGCTCGGGCCCTGGAATGTAATTTCAAAACCAAGGAAATCGCGGTAAAATGCGAGTGCCGCCGGTACGTCCCTGACGACGAAGCACGGGGCGATGCAATGGATTGCCGGGTTGTTCATCGGATATATGAAGGTTAATGCAGGAATTTTTGCAGCCAGACCAGGTCAAAATGCCGGCCATTTTTGTAGCCGACCTTCTCGAAATTCCCACATTCCTGGTATCCCATTGCCCTGTGGAAGTTCAGGCTCGCGGTGTTTTCGGATGAAATGTTGACTAAAATACTGGATATTTTTAACGTTCTGAGCTCATTTTCAAGAATAGTATAAAGTTTGCTTCCTATTCCTTTTTGGGTAAAACCCTCTTTTAGCCAGTAAGTTAGCTTGACTGTTTGAGAAAAGGTACTTTCGGGCCGGAAGTGGTAGGCATATCCAAACCCAATTAATTGCTGATCACGCACGACCACATAACTCGGAAGTGTACTTTCTTCATTTAGCAGATTGGAGAGACCGCTTCTTTCCAAAGGCGCCTCGGAAAAGTAGAAGGTTGAACTGGCAATATAATGGTTGATAATGGCTAAAATATCATCCGCATCGGCTGAGGCCATTGGCCTGAATGAAATGGTTTTGGGATTCAAATTGCTTACATTTTGTTGGTAGTGAATCATTTTACTTTTCTGATTCCTTTTCGATCAAGGAAGTTAATTTGAACAAACTGTTTTCGCAAGTGGCTGCGATGGGCGCGAGCTTTTTGAGTAATTACATCCTCCATAAACAATTTACTTTCCGCGACACCGGGTTCTACGAACGGCTGAAAAGACTGCTGGGCATATGACCGCTTTTCGATAATGCGCGACGGTAAATGCCGCCAGATGTCACCTTTTAACGGCAACGGGTAGGGGCGTATCCGGTAACTTTCTTGCAGGAATCGGTGCGCAACGCCTATATTTATCCCTTCGAACACAACTTTTGAATGGAAAAAGAGAACGAATTGTTCGGCGTGAAGGAAATCGCCAGACGCGCCAATGTCTCCACCGCTACTGTTGATCGCGTGCTGCATAACCGGACGGGCGTTTCGGAGAAGACCAAGGCGAAGATCAATGCGATCATCAAGGAAATGGACTACCAGCCCAATATCCTTGCCAGCCGGCTGGCTTCGAAAAAGATCATCAACCTCGCCGCATTGATTCCCGATGTGTCGGAGGAGACGGATTTCTGGGCGGCCCCGTTGAGTGGAATCCGTCGCGCGGAGGCGGAAATGAAACAGTATGGTGTGCAGGTGCAGGTTTTTTTGTTCGATCTGAATGACAAGGATTCGTTTGCGTCGCAAATCCGGCACGCCCTGGAAGGCGGTTTTCATGGCATCCTGATTTCCCCTTCATTTATCGAAGAAACCAGGAAGTTCGCCGAGGAATGCGTGCGGCGGAAAATTCCCTACGTGTTCATCGACTCGGATATTCCCGACTTGCACAGCCTCTCGTACATAGGCCCGCACCTGCGCAAGAGCGGTTATGTGGGCGCGAAACTGCTCACGTATCGGCTCGATTCCGAGAAGAAGGTGTTGATTATCAACATATCCAAAGAGATCGACAACTTCAACTACCTTGAAATCGAGGATGGATTCCGTGCGTATTTTAATGATAATAACCAGCCGAACGAGATTGTCCGTATCGATATCCGCGAGACGGATTATCAATCGGTAGCGCGGCACCTTACTTATGTCTTCCATTTAAATAAGGATATAGGCGCGGCGTTTGTCACGAACTCGCGCGTGCACACGGTCGCGTCTTTTCTTAAAAACAGTCACCGCACCCACGTATCGTTGATCGGCTACGATTTTGTCAAGGAAAACGTAGACTATCTGGAAGATAACGTGATCGACTTCCTGATCTGCCATCGCCCCGACGACCAGGGTTACCGTGGTATGATGGCGCTCTATCAGACGCTGGTCGTTAATGCGCCGGTGACGAAGCAGAACTACATGCCCATCGATATTGTGACCAAGGAGAACTACGAGTTTTACCAAAACTGACGGTTCTATACATATATATGGTTTGAAGTGGCATTTGGGCATTAAATAGACTGCCATCAAAAATTTCTGCAAAATTTTATCGATATAATTTCCCGAAAAATGGAATTCAGAAATTCTTTTCTACCTTTACGGGCACGTGCCCGTAATTTTCAATCAAAACGTTTTTTTCCTCAAAGCCAAACCCTTTTACCTTGGAAAACCTCAAAGAGAAATTTCTTAAATGGCTCAGGTCGCTGGGACCTGGTATGATTACCGCGGCGCTGGTTTTCGGGCCTAGTAAAATGACGATTACTTCGAAAATGGGGGCCATTTATGGTTACTCATTGCTTTGGCTGGTGGCGGTCGCGATTTTCTTTATGGCGATTTTCACGGGTATGGCTACTCGTATCGGTGTTGCTACGGAGCAATCGCTGCTGGCAACCGTGCGTCAGAAATGGGGCAAGGCGGCTGCTGTCGCGATGGGCATCGGCGTTTTTCTCGTAGCGTCCTCGTTCCAGGCGGGGAACTCGGTAGGAGTGGGGATTGCAGCAGGCGAGCTGTTTCATACATCGCCCGTGCCCTGGATCTTGTTTTTCAATGCATTCGCGATCTGCCTGCTGTTTTTCCGGAGTTTTTACTCGGTACTCGAAAAAACGATGATCTTCCTGATCGTGCTCATGCTGCTGTCGTTTATTACAACGCTGTTCTGGGCCAGGCCGGATGGCGCTGAAATGGTTGGAGGGTTGGTTACGCCACAGGTTCCCGAAGGTTCGCTGGGGCTGATCATCGCATTTACCGCATCCTGTTTTTCAATTGTGGGCGCATTGTACCAGGCATACCTGATCCAGGAGCGGATCCGTATCGATCCTGCCGTAAGGCATGGCCGCAACGATAGCAACACCGGCATAATCCTGCTTGGCGTCATGTGCCTGATCGTGATCGTCTGCGCTGCTGCGATCCTGAAACCCAAGGGGATTACCGTCAACTCCGCCTCGGATATGGCCAAAGCGCTCGAACCGCTTTTCGGGAGCAACGCTTCGGCATTTTTCCTGATAGGTCTGTTCGGTGCGGCATTCTCGTCGGTCATCGGAAACGCGTCGGTAGGCGGGACCTTATTGGGCGATGCGCTCGGGATGGGCAGCAATTTTTCTTCGAAACAGGTTCGTTACCTGGTAGCGCTGGTGATGGTGATCGGTGCTTTCGTTGCGATCCGTTTTGGTAAGCTGCCGCTGGAACTGATCGTGTTCGCGCAGAGCGTGACCATTTTTGTGGTACCTTTTATCGGGACGGTCATGTATTTGGTGGGTAACGATGCGCAGATCATGGGCGACAAAGTCAACAAGCCATTTGTGAAGATTTTTGCGGGACTTGGTTTGCTCATCATCTTCGCGCTTGCGCTGGTAAATGTCAAAGAATTATTTTTCAACAATCCGCTTTTTAAATAAAATGAACGGTATCGAATCTTTTGAGGAACAATGGCTTGGTCCTTCCGCGGCGCTGATCGAGGACATGAAAAGCATTGAGGGCGACATCATGATCCTGGGGGCCGGCGGGAAAATCGGGCCGAGCATTGCCAGGCTCACTATGCAGGCTATCGAACGGGCCGGGCTCGGGAAGCGTGTGATCGCCGTGTCGCGTTTCGGCGAAGAAGGGCTGATCGAAGAGCTGAATGCCGACGGCATCGAGACGATCGTTGCCAATATATTGGACGATACCCAGTTGCAGGACCTTCCCGAGGTGGAAAATGTGCTATACCTGGCCGGGCAAAAGTTTGGGACAGCCAACAACGAACCTTACACCTGGGCTATGAACACCTATTTGCCAGGGCGCGTGGCCGAGAAGTTCCGGAAATCGCGCATTGTGGTGTATTCGACCGGTAATGTGTACCCGTTCACGCCTGTGGGCGCAGGCGGGGCGACGGAGGAAATGCGCGCGGACCCGGTAGGGGAATATGGGCAATCGTGCCTCGGACGCGAGCGGATGTTCCAATATTTTTCATCGGTTTATGGCACGCCGATCCTGCTTTACCGGCTGAACTACGCGATCGATTTCAAATATGGCGTGCTGCTGGAAGTGGCGAAATCGGTGCTGAACGGCAATCCGCTCGACGTAACGATGGGGCATGTGAATGTGATCTGGCAGGGTGATGCCAACGAAATGGCGATCCGCTCGCTGCTGCATTGCGACTCGCCTTCGAAAATCCTGAACATTACCGGTCCCGAGACGGTTTCCCTGCGCTGGCTGGCAAAGGAATTCGGACGTATATTCAATATCGAACCGCAGTTCATAGGGGAAGAACAGCCCACGGCGCTGCTGAGTAATGCCGCGGAATCGTTCCGGTTGTTCGGCTACCCTCGTACGACGTTGAAGCAAATGATCGGCATTACGGCGAAATGGCTGCTCGAAGGAGGAAAGACCATTAACAAACCCACCCATTTCCAGGAGCGGAAAGGGCAGTTTTAAGGTATTTATTTAATGGAGGATTTTATGTTGAAAGAGAATATCAAAAAGCTGCTGTTTGAAGGCACGGTGATTCCCGCGCACCCGCTGGCACTGACACGCGACTTGCAGCTCGACGAACAGAAACAACGTGGATTGACGCGCTACTATATGGCCAGCGGGGCCGGGGGCGTGGCGATAGGCGTGCATACGACCCAGTTCGAAATCCGCGACCCGGAAGTGAATTTGTTCGAAAGAGTACTGGCACTGACGGCCGACGAAATCGACCGGGCTGCATTGAAGCGCCCGTTTATCAAGGTCGCAGGTATTTGCGGTTTGACGGAGCAGGCCTTGGCCGAAGCTGAAATCGCCGTGAAATATGGGTACGACCTTGGCCTGGTCAGCATGGCCGCATTCAAGACCCAGCCCGAATCGGAAATTATCGAGCATATTAAAAAGGTAGCTGAGGTGATCCCGGTATTCGGCTTTTATTTGCAGGCGGCGATCGGCGGACGCATTTACAGTTACGATTTCTGGCAGCAATTTGCCGAGATCCCGAATGTGTATGCCATCAAAATTGCCGCATTCAACCGCTACCAGACGCTGGACGTCGTGCGGGCTGTCGCACATTCGGGCAGGAGCGGAGAGATTGCGCTCTACACCGGCAACGACGACAACATCGTCGCCGACCTTCTGACGCCGTACCGCTTTGAAATCGACGGGAATACGGTCGAAAAGCGTTTCGTGGGCGGGTTGCTCGGGCATTGGGCCGTTTGGACCGAGAAGGCGGTAGAACTGCTCGCGGCGGTGAGGCACACGCTTGCAACGGGCTATGCCGACGCGGACCCCATGCTGAGCACAAACATCGCCGTGACCGACATGAATGCCGCGATTTTCGACCCGGCCCATGCATTTCACGGCTGCATTACCGGCGTGCATGAAGTGTTACGCCGCCAGGGCCTGCTGGACGGCATCTGGACGCTGAACCCGAATGAGACATTATCGCCGGGTCAATTTGAGGAAATTACGCGTGTGATCGCCGCCTATCCGCATTTGATAGACGATGTTTTTGTCGCTCGTTTTCTTGAAAATGAAGTGAATTTAATTTAGTAAAATAGCCTTGTTTTATTTTTGTTTGTTTGGTGTAAAACAAAGATAATCAGCAATATAACTACGGTTATAATTTTGTTTTTCGCTTTACTTTCTCGAAAAAGTTTTGTTCGTTTGTGGGAGAACACTGTACCACAACACTATGATCAACCCTCAATCCATACGTGCCATTGCCAGGCAGAGACTTAAAGAGGCCGTCGTTCTATATAATGAGCGAATGTTCGACGGAGCCTTTTACCTTGCAGGTTACAGCGCCGAATTAACCCTCAAAGCGAAGATATCCGAGCGATTCGGGATACCGAATCTCTTTGATGAGACGGCGTCGCACGCTTTGCAGGGGATAAGAGATATCCGGAGCGCGGTGAAAACGCATAATCTGATCAACTTGCTTGTTTTTAGCGGGTTGAAAAATAAATTCGAAGACGAGAAAGCGTTGTGCCCGGAGCTAGCCAAGGCCAATGGGCTACTTTTTGATGCCTGGAATGAAAAGGCGAGATACATGCCTTGCGGGCACGTGGCCGAGGAGGATATGAGAAATTTGCTGAATTTATTGTCAAACCATAACGGAATACTAGCATGGATAGAGCAGAATTGATGAAAGCTTTGGAGCCATTCAGTGCGCGTTGCGCGGAATTGGGAAGGCCCCTGGACAGTATCAGACTCGAAGAAGCCTATCCTGGTGATTCTTCTACATCTTATATTGTCCGGGTGGAAGCAGCCTGGGCCAATGGGCGTTCGCTTTGGTATGCGATCGACTTTCTTTTTGATGTCTTGTTTGAAACAGTCACTTACGCAATGCGGACGAAGGTATTCACCATTCAGGTGGTTCGCGGCCAGGTTATATGCCACGAGCCGGAAATCGAATCGGTTGATACGCTGATGGTCATGATGAGCTAATGCTGAACGAATATGAACAATGCCTGCCGGCCGGTTTCTCCAGAAGCCGGCTGGTTTTGTTTTGGAGTTGGTATTTTGATTTACTAAAACTGGATAAAATTCAGATATTGAGTCAGGGTAGCTGCTTGTTATGAAGTCTGACCAATTGAACTACATTTCTAAACCATGATTTCCGGAAAACCTGAACATTTCTCCCGGCGCGAATTTGCCCGCCGCGCGGGTATCCTGGCCGCCGCCGGCATGTTTGCGCCTGAAAACCATTTCCCGAACCCATTTTCTAAGTCAGCCGTGAAGAAAATTACCATTAAAAACGTCAGCTCCAACTTTGAGCGGGAGCCGCTGAATCCGTATCGTTTCAAAGGAAGTGCCATTACCGACAGCTGGCAAGCCATAGCCATGCTGGAATCCGATTCGGGTATCCGGAAGGTGGGGCTGGGTACGCAGGGCGTGTTGTGGTCGGATTCGAAGGTTTTTGCCGCACATTCAGAAAGTGCAGGGAATGCATTGATGTACGCCATGAGCGAGCACGCTTTGCAGATGATCAAAGGGACGTCGTTCAGCGACCCGGTACAGTTGCTCGACGATATTCTCCCCGAAGTACTGGCCTATGGCAAGAAAATTACCGGCAATCCGGACCTGCGGAAGACTTTCGCATTGAATGCCCTTGTATGCGTGGACAATGCGGCGTGGCTGCTTTATGCGCAGGAGAATGGAATGAAGCAGTTCGACGAGATGGTGCCTGCCGCGTACCGGCCCGGACTTTCCTACCGGCACGAGAAAGTGGCGAGTATCCCTTCGTTTGCCGTCGGTACTTCGCCGGAACGCATTAAGCAGGCTGCCGACGAAGGTTATTTTATATTAAAACTCAAAACCGGTGCGGCGGGAACGCAGCAGGAGATGATCGAGAAAGATATCGCTTTCCTGACGGCCGTGCACAAGGCGATCGGGCATTACGAAACGCCTTATACCCAAAACGGGAAGATTCCTTATTATTTCGACGCCAACGGCCGTTACGAGAAGAAGGAAACGCTGCTTCGCTTTCTGGATCATGCCAAAAAGATTGGTGCATTCGATCAGATTGCGGTGATCGAGGAGCCTTTTGAGGAAAGTAACGAGGCTTTCGTGGGTGATCTGGGCGTGCGTGTGGCCGCGGACGAAAGCGCGCATACCGTCGAGGACGCCGCACATCGCATTGAGCTGGGCTATTCGGCGATTGCGGTGAAGGCCATCGCCAAAACGCTGAGTATGACCATGAAAATTACCCAGCTCGCTTACGAGAAAAAGGTCCCTTGCTTCTGCGCCGATCTTACCGTGAACCCCATCCTGGTTGACTGGAATAAAAATGTGGCCGCCCGTTTGCAGCCTTTCCCGGGAATGTCGGTAGGCTTGCAGGAAACGAACGGCCATCAATACTATAAGAATTGGGATAAACTCGCGGCATTCCATCCGATGGCGAACGGAAGCTGGACGAAAACACAAAAGGGGGTGTATCTCACCGACCAATCATTTTACGCGGAAAGCGGCGGTATTTTAGCTCCTTCTGCGCACTATGAAGCGATGTTTGCCGGTTGAAACCGCGGTCAGATCTGTTTCAATGCCTTGAAAATTTCTGCGTGCGGTTGCTCGCCTTCGAAAGTCCTTACGAGGTTTCCTTTTTTGTCGTAAATGGCAATGTAAGGAAATGAGCGGATTTGGTAATAGCGCTGCACCAGATAGGAGGTGCCTTCCGTGCCCACTTTGAAATTCGGATAAGTACCGAGGCTGTACTGGCTAACGAAAGGTTTCAGCATGTCCATGGCCTGGAACGTCACCATAACCACCTGCTTGTTGGCAACTACGCTGGAGTTTTTCAGCAGGTCTTTGGTAAAGCTCTGGCAGTGTTCGCAATCCGGCGAAAAATAGATGAGCACTACGGGCCCGGCTGCGAGCTGCGCCGAGGTGTATTGCTGGCCATTTACCAGCCTGATTTGAAAAGGGGCTATTTTTTTACTGCTGGCAGCAACCTGGGCATAGCCATTGGACATGCCGACCATCAATAACAAGAGGAACGATAACTTACGGAACATAGCACTTGGATAGTAAAATGAGTCCGCAAGTTATCAATCTTTGAGGTATCAGACGCCGCCGGGGCTGCTAACTTTTTCCGAAATATTACGCAACTGGCGAGTATGCCTTTTCGAATGGCAAAGCACAAATTGCAGCCATTCCCAGCGCGTAAGGTTGGCGATCTGCGGGAATTCGAAGTCGGTACAGGTGAGCGAGAGGTCTTCGTTGGCCGCGATTTCGCGGATGGCGGCACGCTCAGCCGTGAACGCTTCGAGCAATTGCTGCGGGTTGTGCGGGCCCTCCGACGGGATGATGAATTCGGGAGCCTCGTATTTGGCCGTGAAATCGAGGAAAATGGATTCGATTACCGGCACATACTGCGCTACGGGGCGGTCGGTTTCCTCGGTGGAGCCGAGTACCGTTTCGGGAATGCCGGATTCCGACAACAGGATGTGTTCCGCGACCTGCCCGGCTGTCCAGCTGCCTTCGAACGGGACGGTGTTTACCTGCCGGGGAGTCAATGCGGCGAGAATCGAGTAAAAGTCCTGCTCGGACTGGTCGAGGTCGTGCAACAGTTGTTTCCGGTCCATTGCCTGGTTTGTTTTGAGTTCGGTGGATGATGAGCTGGTTGACATAGCTTTTTCGGTTTAGTTGTTGATGAATCAGTCGAATGCGTTCTTATTTTTCCAGAATACCTTTCAATGTTTGCAGGCTTTCTTCGAGATCGGCGCCCAGCATCCCGTCCATGATGGTGTTCGTCAAGTTCATGGGATAGGCGCTCCGGCCGCTCATTCCCCATGATACTTTGGTTTGGGTGGCTGAAATAGCTTCGGTGGTCATTTCGGTCACGGCAAGTCCTTCAAACGGCTTGATAAACCGTACTTCGAGGTCGATCTTTTTACCTTCTTCAATTACTTTGATTTCTTCCTCTCCCTTCCCGACGTCGTCCTTCTGGCTGTCCCAGGCATACACAAACCCCACTGTGCCGTCGGTACCCTTGTAATCCTTTTTCATGTTCGGGTCCATCATTACCCATTTGTTATAGTGTTCCTGGTTTTTGATGAATTTGACATAGTCAAAAACTTCCTGACTGGGTTTGTTGATAGTGATTTCCCGTTTGACACTGTATTCCTTGCTCACAAAAAGTGCCGCTACCAATGCCAGCACTATAATGCCTGCGATCACGAACAGGATTCTCTTGATGATTTTCATTTTGGAAATGTTTTAGGTTATGGGATTGGTAATAAGTTGGTTGTGAATTAGATATGGTAAAATTGGCAAGCCGGCCTCCCTTGTCACTAAGCGGTGGCGAAAGTCAGCCGCTGCATTTTGTGGTGGTAGATGTAGGATACGGCGATCAGCGCAAACCCGATGATGAAGCCTGCCCACATGTCGGGGCCATCACCGAATGCAATATGGGAGTAAAACGCGCCGAACAAATCGTAGAAAATGCCTGCGTAGGCCCATTCCTTGATTCTGGGGTAACCGGGAACGAGAATTGCGATCACGCCCAGGATTTTGGCAACGCCCAGGAAGGGTACGATATAGACCGGATAGCCGATGCGCGTCACGTGGGCCACCGCCTCAGGGGCCGAAATGGCATCGTACACGGCACCAATGCCGATCATGGCCGCCAGCAGGCCCGTGACTACCCAGAAGATGATCTTTGTCTTTTTCATAGTTGATGTAGTTTATATGGTTATAGAATGGATAGGATTTGCGATCGTATCGGGTATGCGATCTCGGGCTCGCTCTCTTCCAGCAATGCGGCTTCGTACCCGAAGCTTTCCAGCAATCCGATGATGCTGGTGTTGCATACCTCGGCACCTTCACAGCTGATCCGCAATACCTTATCGCAATCTTCGAGGTCGAAGCTGGCCTGGTAGCCGGTGAATGCGAGGCAGATCAGATCGACCAGTAACCTTGCCTGGCTTTGCTTATCTACCGTTGTTTTGAATACCTCTACCATTTGTTCCGATCAGTTTTGAAGGTGTGTTGATTTACCCTGTCTGGCATTATTCCGATGTTACAAACTAAGCGGGTTCGGCCAACAAAAACGGATGTGATTTGCGACATTATCAGGGGGTGATTGTGACAAAGGAATCTGAACATCAGAAACATGGGAAGATATGCCGACCAAACCATCGGGAGATTGTCGAAGTGCAAGCGGAGATTGCGCACAGCCCAAAGAAAGTCCGGAAGTTGGGCGTAGTTTCAAAAGTTGGGCTTATCGCAAGGTTGGGCGTAGTCTCAGACTACGTCCGAGCGCCCGTCGGTCTCCGACCGACTTGTTACCAAATTACCATCCCAACGTATCAATGGAAAAAGAAAACCATGAGTCAAACCTACAAAATCGCAGACCAGGACGCTGCGCATTATATGACCTTCCAGGTCATCGACTGGGTAGACACTTTTTCCAGAAAAATCTACCGCGACATCCTGATCGACAGCATGAAGTTCTGTCAACGGAAAATGGGTCTCGAAATCTACGCCTACGTAATCATGACCAACCATGTGCATGTAATCTGGCGTGCGAGTAAAGGAAATCTTTCGGAGGTGGTAAGAGAGTTCAAAAAATTTACCGGCCGCACGATTATCGAGACGATTCAGAATGAGCCTGAAAGCCGCAAGGATTGGATGTTGAAGCGATTTGAGTTTGCTGCGAGGAGAAACGTGCGAAACAGCTTTCATCAGTTCTGGACGCATGAAAACCATCCTGTCGAGCTGTTTTCGAACAAATTTATCAAACAAAAATTGGACTACATCCATATGAACCCGGTTCGGGCGGGCTGGGTGGAAAGACCCGAGGAATATTTGTATTCGAGTGCCGGATGTTATGCTGGATTGGGAGGGCTGATTGAGGTGGTTTTCGTTTAGCGATGCGTTGGCGCGGTCGGAGACCGCAGGGCGCCCGGACGTAGTCTGAGACTACGCCCAACTTTGAGGTACGCCTTTACATCCGAAGTGGTCCATGTCCTGTCCCTTGTCGCATTGCCGCCTTTTGTTGCGATCAAATCTGTGTCGCTAAGCCTTCGTTGCACCGATTGATAATCGATAGTCTTCGTATGCTCAATCGCCAGGTTTGATTGCCCATACTTCTGATACCTTGGCTTTCTCACAGCTATTGGGAGGGTATTCTTTAACCAGAGGGACTAGTCATGACAGACGACAGCGGAATGATCGGGCAGGTATTGCAGGCCAGCCATTACCACGCATTGACCGAAAGTACGGCGATGACTTATCGGGAAATATTGAAGGCCATCCACCCGGATAAATGCAGGCATCCGGGCGCTCAGGAGGCCACGAACCGTTTGTTGGAAATGTTCCGCCATTTTACCAGCGGATCTGCCTTCGCCGACGATTCCGGTAAATTCCTGACCAATGATCACTGGGTACTGTTTCAGGGAGACAGGCAGGTGGTTGCGCAGGCAAAGCGAAATCAGCAGGAAGTCGTTGCCGGCGCGCCGGAGCATTTCAGGCGGTATATGCCTTATAGCTGGGATTCTGATTACAGCTTTTTGTTTTCTCAAAGAGCAATACCATTGGTAAATCTGACATTATCGCAAGATCACGTCAACTGGGTTGTGTCGCGGTTGCTGGAATTCTGCATGCTGCTGCACAGGCATACGGGACGCGCGCACCTGGGCCTTACGCCCGCACAAGTCATGCTGGTGCCCGAAACGCACGGGATCGCCGTGGCAGGTTTTTACCATGTTTCGCCTATTAAGGGAAGAGTGCAGACCATATCGGCCGCTTACCGGCATTGGTACCCGGAGCAGTTGCTGAGAGACAAGAAAGCCACTGAAAATGCCGACCTGGAAATGGTGAAACGTATTGGGGCATACCTGCTGGGTGACCGTTCCGGACTGGGTACTGCCTTGCGGAAAACGCATCATCCGGAATTTGTCGATTTCCTCCTGAGCTCCGACGACGATTCGCTGGCCTGTTACGAAAAGTACCGTGCCATGCTCGACCAAAACTTTCCATCACAATTCATACACTTAAATATTTGAAACAATGGGCTATTCATCGTGGAGTGATGATGCTTACGACAGCGTAAGCCGGGTACGCAGAACCCAATCGATTGACGACAACTTTACACAAAACAAGCTGGGTGTGATCCATCCGAACCTTTCTCCGGAGGGTGTCGATGTGCGGGAGTCGAGGGATTCACATCTGCATCCCGATTCGGTGCCGATTATCGTGGCGCTGGACGTGACGGGGTCAATGGGCTCGATCCCTGAAAATCTGATCAAGAATAAACTGGGCGCATTGATGAATACCCTCATAAACAATGGTATTCTGGACCCGCAAATCATGTTCATGGCCGTCGGAGACCATATTTCCGACGATTATCCCTTGCAGGTAGGGCAATTTGAATCAGGTACCATGGAGCTGGACAACTGCCTTTCCAAAATCTTCATCGAGCGGGGTGGGGGCGGGCAGAACCGTGAAAGCTATCCGCTGGCATGGTACTTCGCTGCCCGGCACACTTCGATCGATTCGTTCGAGAAAAGACAGGCGAAGGGCTTCCTTTTTACGATTGGCGATGAGGGTTTTCACGACATAATGGCTGCGGACCTGCTGCAAGCCAAATGCGGGTACCGGGGCAAGGAAAGCCTCCATGCAGCGTCGTTACTGAGCGAAGCCTGCCGCTCGTACTTTGTGTTTCACATCCATGCGAACGAAGCCAGCTATCACAACGACCATTTCGTGTTTTCGCAGTGGAAAACATTGCTGGGGGAGCGTTTTCTCGTGCTCGAAGATCAGAACAACATCGCCGAGCTCATCGCGACTACCGTAGCGTTGCTCAAAGGGGTGAACGCCGATGCGGCAATGAGCGGTTTCGACAGCAAAACACGACAGTCGGTTTCCAATGCGCTGGTGGCCGTTAAAGATTCTCTGGTTCGCCGTGACCACGGTATTTCAGGCATTATCGCATTGTAATGGGGGGAGTTCACATTGTTTTGGGGATGGGCTATGGCGACGAAGGAAAGGGCGTTTTTACCGACTACCTTTCCTCCAAGCTGGCCCATCCTGTTGTAATCCGGTTCAATGGCGGTCACCAATGCGGGCACACCGTCAGGCGGGAGGACGGACATTTGCACGTGTTTTCGAACTTCGGCGCAGGCTCTTTCCGGCAAGTACCGGCATTCTTCTCCCGGTTCTGCACGATCGACCCGACCGGCATTATGCGGGAATCCAGGGCTCTGCTGCGACTGGGAGTTAGCCCGGTGCTGTTTGTGGATCCCCTGGCGATGGTGACAACACCTTTTGATAAATTCTATAATATAAACGATCGCGCCAACCTCGCTCACGGTACCGTGGGTGTAGGGTTTGGCGCGACCATCGAGCGTAACCAGGGGCCATTCAGGCTTTATGCGCAGGACCTGTTTTTTCCAATGGTTTTGGAACGCAAGCTGGAAGCCGTCCGCGACTACTACCGGATCAGGTTCAAGGCCCGCGGCCTGGAAAGTTGCCTGGAAGCGCTCGAACTGGAAATCATGCGGGTAGATCAGTTTCTGCGCGACGTAGATATCGCCCGTGACACGATCCGCTTGCTGACCGAAGCCCAGCTGTTTGAGATGGGGTTTGAAAACCACATTTTCGAAGGCGGGCAGGGCATCCTGCTGGACATGGATTTCGGAATTTTTCCCAATGTCACCCGCTCGAATACCACCAGCCGGAACGCATTTGAAATACTCCGGCGCAATGCACTGCCGGCTGCCCCGATAGTCTACTACCTCACCAGGGCCTACCAAACCCGGCACGGGAACGGCTGGATGTCCGCAGAAAACCACCCGGTTTCACTCACCAATAACCTTCACGAAACGAATGGCCCGGAAGGGTACCAGGGGCAATTCCGGACGGGTATTCTCGATACGGACATGCTGCGGTATGCGCTGCAATGCGATGCCAGTTTCTCCGGCAACGCGGAAAAGCAGATGGTTGTATCCTGTATGGACCAGCTGACCGGCTATCAATATCTTTCGCGAGGTAATGTGCTGACTGCGCCAACCCGCGATTCGTTTCTGAAACAGATTGCCCTGTGCGACAAGGTCTGGACCAACGACGGTCCGGGTGCGGAAACGATCAGGCAATGGCGTTGAGTGGTGGCCGGCTCATTTCCCGGAGCTGTAAATACTCATTAGAAATGCCTTACTGATTTTAGCGGCAGCGGCTTCGCACAAATGCCCCTGACCTTCCGGCGCATCCACACCCTGGCTTTTACTCGGGCAGGAGGCGGTCGAGCGGTACTCGTCGCAAATCCGCCAAACGTTGCCGAGTTTGCAGGCGCCGTCGTTGGACTCCACCGCTTGGAGGTCAAATACCACATCCTTTTCCGCAAATGTGGATTTCATCCATTGCCCCACTTTCATTTTAGCCTCATTTCCTTCGTCGCGGGTAGCAATGTAGACGAGCGGCGGGGTCATATGCACAAACCGCAGCCCGGGTATTTGCGCACGGAGTTCGTCGACCATCTGCTTATAGGCAGTCTGGACGGACTCCATATCGTCGTCGCGGATATCGGCATAGCCGAATTTGAAGATGGCGATTTTCAGGATGCTTTTGTGGGCCAGTGCATTCCGTTTGAATTCGGCGATTTTGTCCATCGGCATGCCATTGGAAGCGCTGAATACGTTGCCGCTAAGCCCTTGGTCCGGTTTTTCATTCATATCGAAGTATTCAAATCGGAAACCATTGGCCGCTGCGCCGTCTTCGAGGTCGGTACCTACTGACTGATGCATGAAAATCGTATTCCAGCCTTTGATTTTATCTCTTTCGGAGGCGGGCAGGTCATCCCATGCTTTAATACCCGCTGTGCCTACCACGCCGGGCGCGCCTTTTCCGGGAGGTGTCACGGTGGTAGGGTCCGGATCTTTATCGCCAGGCGTCGGGGCGTCTTTTGAAGAATCTGAGCAGCCCGGCAAGGCGCTGATTAAGAGGAAAATCAATAGCTTTTTCATGGAGTTTGGTTTAAAATCGGTACGCGTTCAAAAGTACCGGGCGGGGAGGGCCGCTGCAATGCATGTTCGATGAACGACATTTTAAATAGACCAGTAACTAAAACAGCGGCAGATGACCCTGCTTTTCTGACAAAGTCTTTTAAATTTGGTAAACAAAAACTTCGCCTTGCCCACTATGCCCGACCTTCCGGTTTACCGCTGCGTGATTGTTGACGACGACGAAATCGACCGGCTTACAACGCTCATGTATGCGCGTAAATATCCTTTTCTCGAAATCGTAGGCGTGTTTTCTGCTGCAACCGAAGCGCTGGTTTCCTTGCAGCAAGTGCAGGTGGATGTGTTGCTGAGCGATATCGATATGCCCGATGTGAGCGGCCTCGAATTCCGTGCAGAAATGATGCAGGTCCCCGTTTGCATTTTCATTACCGCTTATCCTGACTACGCGGCTGAAAGTTTCGAGCTGGAAGCATTTGATTTCCTGGTCAAACCCATCAAAGCAGAGCGGTTTGCGCATTCGATGCAGCGCGTGCAGCATTACTTTGAAATGAAGCGTAAAGCCGAGCTCTTCGAATACAGTCTCGGAAGCGATAATACGGTGTTCATCAAGGACGGTCACCAGCAAATCAAACTAAACCTGCACGACATCGTATATCTCGAAGCGTTGAAGGATTATACCCGCATCGTGACCACGACACGGAAATACAGCGTGCTATCGTCTATCGGCAACCTGCTTTTGGAAAAGGCATTTCAATCGTTCCTGCGCATTCACCGGAGCTACGCGGTGCAGCGGCATTACATCGAAAAGATCACTCCGCAGGAAGTACACATCGGCAGCTACACATTACCCGTCGGCCGGAGTTTCAAGCATTCGTTGATCAACCTCAAATAGCCATTATGCGCCCTCTGACCATTCTGCTGGCCCTGCTGTTAACCGCTCCTGATGCAAACGGCCAGAAAGAGGGGCAAGCGCTGATCGATTCGCTGGTTGCCGAGCTTCCGAAGGCGAAGAACGACACCCTCAAAGGCCGGCTCTACAAACGGGTCGCAGAAGAGTATTTCTTTGTGGATACCAAAAAGGCCCTCGCGTACGGCAGGCTCGGGCTCGCACATGTACAGGCGATGCGCTGGCAGCGTGGGCTCGGGGTGTTCAACCTGGTTATGGCGCGGGCGTTCAGCGACATGGGCAATGTCGATTCCTGTATGTATTACAACCAGCGGGCATTGGAAGTGTTCCGAAAAATGGGTGATACTTATAATATGGCTACTACTTTTAATAATATTGGAGTGGCACAGGCAAATATCGCTTCCAACTATCCTGAGGCCATTCGCTATTATCTTTTGGGTTTGAAAGAAGCGGAAAAACAAGGCGACAAGTACCTGATGGCCAACTCGAACGACAATGTAGGTTCCGTGTACCTGGCCCAAAAAAATTACCCGAAAGCATTGCTTTACAGCACAAGGGCATTGAAACTGCGCGAGCAGCTCGAACGATCGGATATTTACAGCATCGACCGCGAGGTAGGTAACTCCCTCAACTCCATGGGGGGCATTTATTATCAGATGAAGGACACGGCCGCCTCGCGCCGGTATTTCGACCAGGCGGTGGTCAGGCATACCCGTGCGGGTAACCTCGAAGGGCTCGCAAAGGCATACGGTAGCCTGGCGATACTCCAAAACCGCGACTACAATGCGAAGCTCACTTACGCCAGAAAATCGGAGCAGCTCTGGAACGAGGTGAATCCGGCGCATATCGAAGCGGGCAACAACCTGGGAAACGTCGGTATGGCATACCTGGAAATGTACAAAAGCAATTTTCTTCCCAAAGGCATTTCGAACCCATCGCAGTTGCTGCAACACGCCGAACGATACCTTCGGCGGGCCATTCAAGTGAGTGAGGAAAATGGCGATATCACATATAAATCGCATTTTACCGGTGCATTGGCCGAGGTGCAGGCGCAAAGCGGAGATTTCAGGAACGCTTACTACAATTTCCGGGCGTACAAGCAGGTAGAGGATTCGCTTTTTTCGCAGGAAGAAAAAAACAAGATCGCCGGGCTGGAAGGGGAGCGCGAAATCGCATTGCGCGACAAACAGATCGAGATCAACACCCTTGAAATCGATGCCCGTAAACGGCAGCAATGGTTGCTGACAGGCGGTTTGCTATTACTGGCAGCCGTAGGGGCGCTGCTTTATCGGCAAAACCGCCTGCGGAAACGGACCAATGTACAGCTGCTGCATCTGAACAACGAGCTCGACGAAGCCAACCAGGTGAAGGCGCGTTTTTTTGCCATACTGAGCCACGACCTGCGGAGTCCGGTTGCCAACCTCGTCAATTTCCTCCATTTGCAAAAGGAAGCGCCCGATCTGATGGGGCCGGAAGCGGCGGAAATGCATCAGAAACGGTTGACGGATTCCGCTGAATCCCTGCTCGAAACGATGGAATCCATGCTGCTGTGGAGCAAGAGCCAGATGCAGCAATTCAAACCGCAGGCCCGGCACGTTGCGGTCGATGACCTGTTTGAATACATCCGGAAGTTCTTTTCCGGTACCGGGCACATTACGTTTACATTCGCCAACCCCGACGCGCTGGCCGTGGTGACCGACGAAGATTACCTCCGCACGATCATGCAAAATTTGACTAACAATGCCGTCAAAGCATTGAAAACGACCAGTAATGCGCGAATCCATTGGGAGGCCAGGGTGGAGGGCGGGCAAATCGTATTGTCCGTTACCGACAATGGCCCCGGCGCTTCGGAAGAGCAGCTGAACGCGTTGTACAACGACAATGCGGTGGTCGGAATCAAGTCGGGATTGGGGTTACATTTGATCCGCGACCTTGCGAAGGCGATATCCTGTGAGGTTTCCGCCCGGCCTAATGCCGGAAACGGCATGATGTTCTGCCTCGTGTTGGCCCATGCTTAGATACCCCAGGCAGTGACCATGAGGTTTCTCGGTCCGCCGTAATCGCGGTGTTCGCAGAGGTAAATGCCTTGCCAGGTACCGAGGGCTAACCGGCCGTTCCGCACCGGGATCATCACCGAACTTCCCAGCAGCGACGCTTTCAAATGGGCAGGCATGTCGTCGGAGCCTTCGTAGTCGTGGCGATAATCGGGATCGTTTTCGGGGACTGATTTATTGAAGTACATTTCAAAATCGACACGCACGGTCGGATCGGCATTTTCGTTGATTGTCAGCGAAGCCGAGGTGTGCTGGATGAATACCTGGCACATCCCGGCCTTGATTTCGCTGATGGTTGGTAATGCATATAGAATTTCCCCGGTAATGAGGTGAAAACCACGGCTTCTCGCTTTGAGCTGAATACCTTGCTGGAACATTTTCATAGAGTGCCTGATCGCTGTTTGGCCCGCAAGAAAGCACAATTCCACCTAATTTTACATGTAACGCATGCCCGGATACCCGAGTAATCTCCGCCAAAGGGCGATTTGCCCGATGATATTCGCTTCGCGGTAGATCGAAAAGGTGATCAGTTCATACAGCGACAACGAGAACTCCGGACCCATATCGATACGCCGTTCCAGTTCTTCGTCGCTCACCTTGCCGAGCAATTCTTTTGCGACGGGCGTAATTTTGTCCCAATCCTGCTGATAGGAGGCAATCGACGGGTATTCCACGCCGTCCTGAATGCCTTTGAAGTCTTTGAACAGCTCGTCGGCTTGCTGGTGTCCCTGGTATCCAAGGTGGCGCGCAAGATCGAAACGCTGTTCCACGAGCGCGCCCGCGAGCCAGCCGATGTGGTTAGCCTTGGTATCCAGGCGCTTTTTCGTGTCTTCGTGGGAGATGTTCTCCGTTACATAGGCAAAGAAGGGAGTTTGGAGATTATACAGACTCACAATGCCCTGCATTCCGGTGCTTTTTACATTTTCCATTTTTTTGGTTGAAGGTTAAGGATAATTACTTCTCAGTTTCAATCACCGACAGGATATTGCCCGCAGGATCGGTGAACCAGGCGATGGTAGGGCCGTTGCCCCGCATAATATTGTCGGCGTCGGTCTTGAACCCCGGCCAGTCGTAGCTTTCGAATTTTACTCCTTTGGATTTGAGTGTTTTAACCACCTCTTCGATGTTTTTGACAGGGAAATTGAGGACGGTAAATGTCGCTGGCTCGTGGTTCGGTTTCTCGTACAGGATCACTTCGTAGCCTCCGTGGATATGCAAATGGAGAACCGGCATTTCCTGCTGTTGCGACACTTCTATCCCGAGTATCTCGCCGTAAAATTGTTGTGCTTTCTGCAAATCGTCCACCGAGTACCCGCTGAACGCTTTCGTTTGTCCAAACATAGCTGTGTAGATTAGTTATTTATTTAAAAAACAAATTGATTATCAGGCGTTTTCGCTGACGGGCACATCGTCGGTATCGTATTCGGGCGCGGGCTTCCGGTAAACGAGCGACAATTTCCGGTACGCAGCCGACTGCATGGCGATCAGCGTAACAATGAGACCTATTACCCCTGTCACGATAAATAAGAGTGCCAGGCCGCGGGCTGTACCGGTCCCGAACCAGGAACCGATCAGGCGCACCCCGGCGCCGGTAGTCATGAACGGAATGAAAACGAACTTGGCAATGGGGCCGATCATGAATGCGGTAATCGGGGACGCGGCCTGTTCAATGCTTTGCGCAAAACCGAACACGCGCCCCTGCCTTTCGTGCGGGATCACTTTTTGAAGGATCGTCTGCTCGGTCGCTTCAACAACCGGGATCAGGCACAGATAAACGAACATACCAATACCCAGCAGCACGATCGACGACTGAATAGGGAACACCATGCATATCAGCCACATCACGATGTTAGCCGTAAAAAGCGTTTTCAAAGGCATTTTCCCCAGGCCGCGCTTCGCCACCACCAGTCCGCCGACGATGAACCCGAGGCTTAGCACGCCCCAAAGGATTCCCCAGGCCTGCACCGATACAAGGGAAAGGCCGTAAGCGTCCATCAGCGACATGAACACGCCACCCAGGAAGTTGTTGAATGTGTTGAAGAAAATCAGCCCGAAAAGCCCTGGCACCATGCCCACCGCGGCAATGGTACCCCGAATGTCGATGTGCTGTGTGTGCGATTCGGCGTGGACGATTTCCTTTTCAGGAATGGAGATCGTGAATAAATGCAGGATCACAAGGACGCTCAGCCCGACGGCCAGCACCATCATCCACAATACACCCAGGTAACCGATCACCAGCCCGCTGAAAATCGATGCGATGAGAAACGATACGCCGTTTGCGGTGCCGACCATACCATTGGCCTTGTCGCGGTTTTCTTCGTCGATGAGGATAGTCACCACGGTGGATAATGCAATGGAGCGGATGTTTCCGGTAATGGCCCCGAAGAGGCAAAGTGTGATAAACAGCCAGAGATTTACGCTCGAATCGTCTTTGAAAACGGCTTCGGGTGTGGAAACGTAAATGACCAGGGCCAGGATGTAGAGGGCCAGCGTCAGCGTGGCCGAGAGCATCATCGAGGTCTTTTTCCGGTATCTGTCGACAATCGAACCCAGGAAGAAACCGGAAACTGCGACCGTTGCAAGGTAAACACCGGCCATGACCGAAGTGGCGAGTACCGATCGGGTTTCGAGATAGACCCAAAATGTGACGGCAAACCAGACAAACGTATTCGTCAGCGCGGCCGCCAGCGAATTGGCTAAAACCGCATAAAAGGTTTTCATAACGATATAGATTAATCACCGGATTGTCACCGGCTTGCGAAGTGTTAATACAAAAATACGGCCACCCCCGCATTTTTCCGGGGTGAGTATAGGACAATTTACGGGTGTGATTGTGCCAAAGAGAGATTTCCCCCAGCCACCTTGGAAATCGTGACTAGGGGATTGAATGGTATCTGGAAGCGACTGGAAGCTGTTGCGTTGTCCGGAAATGTAATTATTACGGCTAAGCTGGTAAAAAATATTGCTAAGCCAGGGGGCATACCATTAGGTGAAGCTACCCGTCCTTCATTTGAATGTTAAATGCCAACGCACCTTCGGCGAGATCCCTGAGTCGCTCATAATTGTGGGGAGGCGATATCAATAGGTCATACGAATTGTAGTTGCGCACACCAACAAATAGCGTAGTGCTGCTGATGACTGGCGTCTTTCCCGCTAGAAAACTTGCGTAGCCGTCGAAAGTTTTGGTCTCGCCGACTGCCCAATTGGAAATCTGCTGATAGTCACTGATCGAGTTACCCAGGGGGATCGGATCTACAACGTTGTCGGGCATGAGTACTAAGCCGCCGGACCCCAGAACAACAAGCTGGTAATAGTTCCAGGCCGGCATTTGACTGTTTGCGATCCGTTTTGCGTGGACCCTCACTTTATAGCTTAGGTAGTAAGCCTGACCAGATAGCGGAGCGGTTTGTGAAGCCTGCGAAAAATACAACCCTCCGGATAAGCGCTGTGGCGTAATAACTTCTGCAAAATTGGACGTGTTCCTGTCGAAAATTTCTATTCGCGTGATCTGAAATTCGCAAGAAAATGCTCTTGGCGTGCCATCGACGCGATTGCAATTCGATATCGGGTCGGGATCCGGGACATGGTGATCCTGGCATGAGAATGCCATCGCTGTCAAAAGAATGGCCGAGAATGCCGCGACCTTGATCAGGGGGTAGTATTTCATGGCATTGAGTAGTAAGGTTGATAGAAGTTGCAAACAATAAGTAACTGAATATCAAATACTACTCTCGCTAATAAGTACTATTGCTATTGAACAATAAACCCTCGAATATTGGGTTTGAACAACAATTTATAGAGAGAACAACCTTTCATTGTATTGATTAGTAATGTTGATGGAGATTACAAGCTATAAATAGCCGATTGTTAATAACTACTCAGGAGAATGCAACGTGGGAAAAATGAAAAACCCCGGAAGAACCGGGGTTTCGGGTTATTTCTGATCCACGCGTTGGTGCGCGGCTTTCGGAGCGCTGTATGACGACGGTTGAGGTGCCGTCGATTGGGGGGTAACCCGGCCCTGCTGTTGTACCGGTTTGCCGGCAGCAGGTTGTGTAATGCTTTGCACAGGCGAAGTCTGCGAGGTAGGAACAGATGTTCCTACGGCAGGCAATCCTGCAGCAGTCGTTCCCACGGTGGGCACTCCCGTGTTAGGAACCTGTTGCATTTGAACCTGCTGTACCTGACCCGAGGCGGCCGATTGTTGCTGGATTACTTGCGGCTGGTAGCGTTCCGGCATGGTCCGCGGGTCCTGCGAGGTATTTACCTTGGGTACCATTCCCTGCTGGTTCACCGGCCGCGAGTTCACTTCAAATCCCAGGTCCTGCACGTCGGATACCTTCTGTACGGGCGCAACGGCCGGCGCGGGCTGTACGATGGTACCGAGCTGCCCCGGTGCCTCGGGCGCTATCTGGCCGGTAGGTTTTGGTTTGAAACTGGCAGCAGGGGCCGACTGTGCGCCGGAGTAGGCTTTGGGGACTTGGCCCGTGGGTGCGGGCTGCCTTACCTGGGCATTGGCATTGTTAATTGCAAACAGCAGGCCCGCAGCGGCGGCTACTGTCAATACTTTGGATTTCATGTGCGGCATAGTTCTCGTAGTCAATTGTGTCAACAATGCTAAGGTAGGCACTAAAACCATTCCATGAAAATCAAAGCCCCATTTCCCCTTCCTGCCGGAAGCACTGCTGCGTTGGCACAGGGCTACCGGAAGAAGGTGAAATGGGGCGGAATTGATCGGCTATCGGGCGCGATCCCAGAAGAACGGAGGCTCCACGCCCAGCGCACGCAGGTACACATAGCCTTGCGCACGGTGGTGGATCTCGTTGTCGATCAGGTAGAGGATCGTGTTGTAGATCGTATTCTCATACATACCGAAGGCCGCTTCTACTTCGCCGAAACGCTGTGCGGGGATTTGCGGCCACAACGTGTTGATATAGTCTGTTACTAGGTCCCAAAGGATGAGAACTTCCGCTTTGGTGGCCGGAGCGGGAGTCGAATGGTCGAGAACGGGCTCGCTGAATGTCCAGTCGCCGAATGCGATACCGCGGATACCGGGAGCGGCCAGGCCGATCATCTCCATGGTGAGCTGGGCGTAAGTACGCATGCCGCCGATCGAAAAAGTATAAAACTGATCCTCAGGAAATGCTTCGATAACCTTCCGGCTGACCCGACGGTGGCCTTGCCAATGTTCCAGAAGTGCCTCAGCAGTGATAACGTTTGTGGTGGCTGCCAGTTCTTGTGCGGTGTTGTTAGTTTCCATGTCAAAGGTTTTTAAAGTTTATTGTTTGATTACATTACAAACTAAACATCGCCGAGTGACAGCAGTATGTCAGCAGCATTTTCGAGCCGCTGAAAAAAATCGATTTTATTTCAAAACCTTCAAATCAGGCCCGAAACGATACGTTTTGCCTTTGGTTGTTTGGATCGAAACCACTTTGTTACCATAGCGCAGCCTGCATTCGTCTCCGGCTTTCGAGCGGACAGTCAGGCTTTCGAGCTTGCCGTTTTTCCAATCCATATCCATTTCAAAGCCGCCGCGCGCGCAAAGCCCGGTCACACGTCCGCTAGGCAATGCTTTCGGCAATGCGGGCAGCAGATTGATTTCGTCCAGGTGGCTCTGCACCAAAGTTTCGAGGATACCGGCAGCGCCCCCAAAATTGCCGTCGATCTGGAACGGCGGGTGGGCGTCGAAGAGGTTGGGGTAGGAGCCGCCGCCACTCATTTTCTGGCCTGCGTCGTATACCGGATTGAAGAGCTTGCGGATCATGGTGTAAGCATGTTCGCCGTCGAGGAACCGCGCCCAGTAGTTGATTTTCCAGGCCAGGCTCCATCCCGTGCCGTCGTCGCCGCGGTAGTGGAGGGATTTCATCGCGGCTTTGAGCAAATCGGGTGTACCGCTCGGTGTGATTTCCTCGCCCGGGTACACGCCCCATAGGTGCGAAACGTGGCGGTGATGACTGGTCGTGTCGTCGATGTCCGTCATCCATTCCTGCAACTGCCCGTAGCGACCGACCTGGTTGGGAGCAATGCGCTTGCTGGTTTCAGCCAGCTTTTGGGCAAATGCGGCATCCGTTTTCAAAATGCGGGCCGTTTCAATGCAAGCCTTGAACAGCGCACGGATGATCTGATGGTCCATCGTCGGCCCGGCCACCAGCCCGCCATTTTCCGGTGAGTTAGAAGGGCTGCTGATCAGGAGCCCTGTTTTAGGGTCTTTCACGAGAAAGTCGAGGAAAAACTCCGCTGCGCCTTTCATGAGCGGATAGGCAGTATTTTGCAGGAAAGCCTTGTCCTGCGTGAACCGGTACCGCTCCCACAAATGCAGGCTGAGCCAGGCACCGCCCGTCACCCAGATACCGTGGTTGGAGGCATTGATAGGCGCCGCGCCGCGCCACACATCGGTATTATGGTGTAATACCCACCCTTTGGCATTATAGTGCTCCTTCGCGACTTCCGTTCCCGTTTCGGAAACATCCTTCACCATCTGAAACAATGGCTCGTGGCATTCGCTCAGGTTGGTCATTTCCACCGGCCAGTAATTCATTTCCGTGTTGATATTCACGGTGTACTTGCTATCCCAGGAAGGATTGAGTTTGTGGTTCCATTTACCCTGCAAATTGGCGGGATGCGTTCCCGGGCGGCTGCTGGCGATGAGCAGGTAGCGTGCGAACTGTACGTATAATGCGAGTAGCGCGGGATCGTCGGGATTTTTCTTGAATTGACTTAGCCGCTCGTCGGTAGGAAGCGCGGAGGCATTACCGGCCGGGAAGGTCAATGCGAAACGGTTGTAAAGCTTTTGATAATCAGCCGAATGTGCGGCTAATGCTTTGTCGAATGACGGGGCTTCGAGCAGAGTCGCGACAATTTTATCACCTGGATTAACGCTGACATCCTTGTAGTTAACATAGTTGGTGCCGGCAGCGAGAATTATAGTGGCAGAGGTGGCATTGGAAACTTCGATCTTTCCATTTCCGGTCTTCAATTTTCCGTCTGTGAGAATTTTAAGCCTGGCCAATCCGTATAACGCACCGTCTTTTACGTATACTTCCAGCTCCATTATATTTTCGTTTGTGTTGAGCTCCCATTTCTCATGGATCGATTCCATACGCACCGAAAAATCCAGTTTGCCTTTCTGAGAGCTGTTGATATGGTAGTAAATCGCTTTGGCGGGGTAGCTTGCAAATGCCTCGCGCGTATAACGGACGCCGCCGGATTGGTAGCTGCTTTTTACAGTGGCGCCCCGGAGGTCGAGTTCACGCACGTATGAGGTATGTTGCCCGTGGCCCGGAAAGTCTAAATACACATCACCAAAAGCCTGGTAGGCCATTTGACGCAACGGCTGGCTCATAAACTGCTCGTTGGCCAGCTTTTCCGCTTCCTTTTGCTTGCCTTCGTTGAGCAACGTGCGAATCTCGCCCAGGTACGCGGATGCGCCCTTGTGCGCGTAACTTCTTGGTTCGCCGGTCCATAGGGTCTCTTCGTTAAACTGGATCTGCTCGGTTTCGACGCCGCCGAAAATCATGGCCGCCAACGCGCCGTTTCCGATCGGTAATGCTTCTTCCCATTGTTTTGCGGGTTGTTTGTACCAGAGTTTTGAGTTGACGCTGCCCTGTGCCCCGCATTGGAATACGATGAGGGTAAGAAAGGTAACGGTCTGAATTAGAGGCTTCATGCCGGTTATGGATAGAGTGAACAAAGATGCAGGTTTAACAAAATGCATCACTACTGCCTAGCTGACGTGTTTTTGACCGCATTGCCCGTACAAAAAAGCCCGCGAAAGGATGGTATTTCCTGCAACGCAACTAGTTTTTTTCACGCCATTATACTACCTTATTAGCCGGTTATCATCCACACTATGCGAGTCTGTATTTCCAAAATCGGGCTGGACGGGATCAGGGATCTGCGCACGATGTTCCTGCATGAAAACCACTTCCAGTTCGTCTGCAATAAGTGCCACGACTATGGCTGGGCCGATACCTGGCTGTTCAGGATCGACAATGTCCGTGTCGGTTATGGTTCCGTTTGGGGTACCGACCGCCGGCAGGATCGCGACACGATCTTCGAGTTTTACCTGCTGCCGCCGTACCGCAAGTACGCCAGTATTGTTTTTGAGGAATTTCAAAAACAGTGCAAGGCGATCTGGATCGAGAGCCAGAGCAATGATATTTTCCTGACCACCATGCTGTACCGTTTCTGCGAAAACTCGTTCGCCGAAGCCATTCTCTTCGAGGATGATTTCCAGACTTCCCTGGAAATCCCGGGCGCTATTTTCCGCAAACGCTCCGAGCACGACCCGATGGATGGCGACGAGAGCGAGTATGTGATCGATATGGACGGTGAAATCGTGGCCAGCGGAGGCCTGATGCTCAACTATAATATCCCTTACGCCGACATTTACATGCAAACCCGCGAGCCCTACCGCGAGAGAGGCTATGCGACGTACATCGTACAGGAACTCAAACGCATTGCCTACAAAATGGGACGGGTACCTGCCGCCCGCTGCAACATCGGCAACCGCATTTCCCAGGCGACCCTTGAAAAGGCCGGGTTCCGGGTTTGCGGTTTCCGGTTGAAGGGGGCGATCAGGATTTTGGAAGATTAGGCTTTCAAAGCGTCCAGAGACTATCGGTAAAATACCCCTTGCAGTCCTGAAAATGCTCAACCACCCGGAAGCCGTTCGCCGCGGCCACTCCTTCGATCTCCGCTAGCGTGTACTTCTTGGAAAGCTCGGTCCAAATCAGCTCGTTCCGGTCGAAATCGTAGCATTTGTCGGTATGCTGCACGTGTACCTTCTGCGGAACCAGGCTTACCAGGTAGCTCCTTACCTCGCCATTGACAGGATTGTAATGGGAATAGAAATCAAACTGGTTGGTTTTGAAACTTCCGCCCAATTCGCGGTTGATCCGGTGCAACAAATTGATATTGAATGCCTTGGTAATACCCTTCGGGTCGTCGTAGGCGCAACGGACGGTGGCCGGGTTCTTTTGCAAATCGAAACCCGTGAGCAGGTAATCGCCCGGGTTCATGCATTGCCGGAAATCGGTCAGCAGGCTGTTGACCTCGTGCGCCTCATAGTTGCCGATGTTGCCGCCGAGAAAAAGCAAAAGGCTCGGAACGCCGGACGCAGCAAGCTCTTCCATCATAGAAAAATAGTTGCCGATCATCGCGCTGATCTTCAATCCGGGCAAATGCGCGTGCATGTTGGCCGTGAGCTCCTCGATGGCTTTGGAAGAAATGTCAATGGGAACGTAGGTGACATCGACCTGCTGCGCGACCAGCTTTTTGAGCAGCTGGCGGGTTTTGATGCCGTCGCCGGCACCAAATTCCACGATCTGAAACGGCCCGTTGAATGCCAGTTTTTGAATGATATTCTCCCCTTGCAGCGATAAAATCTCGAATTCACACGGGGTAGGGTAGTATTCAGGCATTTTCATGATGTCCTGGAAAATCCCGCTGCCGATGTCGTCGTAAAAGTATTTGCTCGAAATGTGTTTCTGTGGTGCGGACAATCCCCTGTGGATGTCTCTGGCAAAAGTTTGCAGGTCTGTCATAACGAATGGTTTATCGCGCAAGCCGGATGCCGGTGTACTGCCAGCGCTCGTGTGTGTGAAAGAAATTACGATAGGTTTTGCGTGCATGCCCTGGCGAGGTCGCTACCGATGCGCCGCGCAGCACCATCTGGTTCACCATAAACTTGCCATTGTACTCGCCGACGGCCCCCGGTGCCTTCGAAAAGCCCGGATACGGCAGATAGGCGCTGTTGGTCCACTCCCAACGCTGTCCCCAGTCGAGGTTGGCGGAAGCGATCTCCCATTCAAATTCAGTCGGAAGCCGCATGCCTTTCCATTGGGCAAATGCAGCCGCTTCGAAAAAGCTGATATGGCTCAAAACAGCCTCACGATCTACTTTTTGCAGGCCGCTCATTGTAAAGTAATGCCATTCGCCGCCGATCCGGTGCCAGTACATCGGCGCCGAAACCTGGTTTTGATTTACCCACGACCAACCCTCATCCAGCCAGAGGTTGAAGTCCTGATAACCGCCTGCTTCCATGAAATCCATATATTCTCCGTTGGTAACGAGGCCTTTGGCGATCTCAAACTCGTGGAGATACACTTTGTGCCTGCCCAGTTCATTATCGAAACAAAACCCTTCGCCGTGGTGCCCGATGTCGTAAATGCCTTCGGGAATGGCCAGGAAGCCGGTTTCGGTATTCCGGCCATCGACCATATGTTGTCCCTCGCGGTAAACAGGGAAGAGCGGGTTATGGCCGAGGATGTATTTAATGTCGGTGACCAGCAGTTCCTGGTGCTGCTGCTCGTGGTGCAGGCCTAGCGCTACCAGGGCCAGGATTTCCGGGTCGGTAAGCTCATCGAGAAATGTGTCCATTTGCTCGTCTACATACCGGCGATAGGCATAGACGGCCTTCGTGGTGGGGCGTGTCACATTGCCGCGGTCGGTGCGGAGCGTGCGCTCGCCTACATTGTTGTAATAGCTGTTGAACAGATAGTTGAAATCGGGATCGTAAACGCGATAGCCGGGTACATTGGGTTTGAGGATGAATGTTTCAAAAAACCAGGTCGAATGCGCCAGGTGCCACTTGGGCGGGCTCACAAATGCGACGGGCTGCGGTACGTAATCTTCCGTTTCGAGCGGTGCGCAAATGTATTCCGAATGTTTTCTGACATTGTGAAATGCTTCCCTAATGCCGGTGGTTTCCATTAGTTGCATAGTTTTTCAGATCGGTGATGGTTTGGATATTCAAGGATTGTGCCTGCGCGCGACGCATCATCAGCGCGTAAGCATTATTGAAGCCGATAGGCCGGAGCCATTGCAGCTGGTACTGTTTTAAAAATTCATTTTTGACATAATCATAAACCTTTTCTCGATTTCCACCGAGGTTTTGCAGCTGCTCGCGACCGGGTTTGAGGATAGCGAGCAGGCCAGTGCCCGTGTATTCGGGATACATATCGATTTCGGCATTGGTCAATGCGTCGAAGCAGATTTTCGTTCCGCCCAGCCCGGTCTTGGTAATGGCTTTCAGGTCGGTATGGCCCTCGATCAGCTCTTTGTACATCTGAATGAGAATGTATTGCTCGGCAAAGATCTTCGAACCGAGGCGTAACGTTCCCTTGCTACCGTTACGGGGCGATTGGTAGAGCTTTTTGGACACCAGAAAATCGTGCGCGACACGCTCGGGGGGCTGTTTAAGGTAGTCGACGCGGTAATTCAGTTCCGTCATTACCGAGTCATCGATATAACCGGATAGTTTTTCCAAAACCGGCTGTAACTCCGGATATTGCCCGAGTACTTCGCGTCGCACGACAGGCGCGGCATAATAGGGCGGGAAAATATGCTGGTCATCGTCGAGCGTCACGAGGTCGAACGCTTTCAGCCGCCCATCGGTACTGTACCCGCTGATAACGTCCAGTTTTTGTTCGAATGCCGCCTTGTACATCACCGCGTCGCTGATCACGACGGTCGGGATATCGAGCCCGTACTTCGATTTTAAACCTAGATAGCCATCTTCCCGGCCCATAAACTCAGGGGTGAAGCCCGCGAGGAGATTGCCCTTGGTATAAGGGATCAGATAAAACGAAGAGAGCAAAAGCAGCAGAACGGGCAACACAAGCGGTATTTTTCGCATGCTCCTCAAACCGGTTTTTTGAAGCAATGAGAGCAGGAAATCGAACAAAACGGCCAGCAATGCAGCCGGAATGGCCCCGGCCAGGATCATTTGCGTATTATTCAATGCGATTCCCCCGAAAATAAACTCGCCCAAACCGCCTGCGGCAATGTAAGCGGCAAGCGTAGCAACGCCGACGTTAATCACGGTGGCGGTGCGGATTCCCGCCAGGATCACCGGCATCGCCAGCGGAAGCTCCACGCTCGTCAGTATTTGCCGGGAACTCATTCCCATTCCCCGCGCGGATTCGGTAATGGCCGGGTCGACGCCCGTAATGCCGGTGTACGTGTTGCGGATAATGGGCAGTAACGCGTAGAGGAAAAGCGCGGTAATGGCAGGCAAAGCGCCGATCCCGAGCAGGGGGATCATGAAGCCAAGCAACGCAATGCTGGGTATGGTTTGCAGAACGCCCGCAATGCCCAACACCAGCCAGGCAGCCTTTCTGCGCCGGGCGATCCAGATCCCCAGTGGTAGTCCGATGGCGATCGCGATGAGCAGCGAAATGCAGGTCAGGCCGATGTGGGCCACCGTCTGGCTCCACAGCTTGCCGGATTGCTGTGCCATAAATGCCCATAACGACTGTTGTTCTTCCATTATTCGTATGCTCTGATGCGTTCGTATATGCGGGAAATGTGGTCGAGCTGCTGGCCGATGAACGTATGTACAAACTCGTTCACAGGCCTGAACAGTAAATCGCCCGGTTTGCCTTTTTGCACGATGGCCCCTTTGTCCATCAGGCAAATCTGGTCGCCCAGTTCCAGCGCCTCGTGCACGTCGTGCGTGACGAGCACCATCGTTTTGCTTTTCAATGCGGGCAGTTCGGCAAAATCCTTGCGCACGCTCGCACGTGTGACGGGATCGAGCGCGCCGAAAGGCTCGTCGAGCAACAATACCGGCGGGTCGGCGATCAATGCCCGTGCAATGGCGACGCGCTGCTGTTGTCCGCCGCTGAGCTCGCCGGGAGATTTATCTCTGGAGTCGCCGGGAAGTTTAAGTTGTTCCAGGAGGCGTTCGGTGTGTTCGAGGATCTTGTTCGCGGGCCAGTTGAGCAATTTCGGCACCACCGCTATGTTTTCGGCCACGGTGTAATGCGGGAAAAGACCATTGTTTTGCGAAACGTAGCCGATAGACCGGCGAAGCATTTCCGGCTTTTCCCCGGAGATATCCTTACCCTGAATTTCGATCCGCCCGGAGGTCGCTTCAATCAGCCGGTTGAGCATTTTGAGCGTCGTGGTTTTTCCGCAGCCGCTCGTTCCCAGCAGTACCATGGTTTCGCCCTCGCCGACGTGGAAGGAAACATTTTTAACTGCCTCAATACCATTGAAGTGCTTGCTGATGCGGTCGGCAATGATCATGATGTTTGTTAACGGGTACGTGGTTCAGGCTTGCAAAATGGATTTGCATATTCTTTTTGTACGTAAATCAGCCAGAAAACGATCCATTTTTGCCAAAAAAAGCAAAGCCGGCTACGAATCGAGCGTCATAAACAGGTTATTCAGCGACTCGGCGTAGGTCGGGTGCGCAAATACGCCGTTTCGGATCTGATCGCAGGTAACCCCGCCGAGCATCGCCATTTGGAGGATCGTCACAATCTCTCCGCCCTGTTCGGCCAGTACCGCCGCGCCCAGGATACGGCCGGTTTGGGCATCCACAACGGCTTTGAGCATGCCCCGTTCGTCACCTGTTTCGATGGAACGTGCCACACTGTCGTTTTTCAGGACCGCCACTTTAATATCCAGTCCCTTCGCGCGCGCTTCTTGCTCGGTCATGCCCACGCGCCCGAGTTGCGGGTCCATGAACATGCAATATGGGATGAGCCGGTCCGCAATGCTGATTTGTTTTTGCATAATAACATGCTGGATGATCAGGCGGTAGTCGTCGTAGGAAACATGCGTAAATGCCGGGCCGCCTTTGATATCGCCCAGTGCAAAAATACCTTCCGCGGAAGTTTCCAGCTGGTCATTGACTTGGATATAGCCTTTCTCGTCCGTCGCAACCCCCGCCGTTTGGAGCCCCAGCCCACCCACCTGCGGTTTACGCCCCGCGGCCACGAGTGCGTGCGTGCACGAGCGTTGACTGCTGATACCCTCGGTTTCTAATTTGACATGGATGATTTGGCCGTTTTGAGAAAATCCTGCGGCTTGTGTGCCGGTCAGTATTTCAATGTCTTCCTGGGCGAGGAGCCTGGTCACTTCTTCGGCAATATCGGCGTCTTCTTTCTTCAAAATCCGTTTTTCGCGCTCGATGATCGTTACTTTGCTTCCAAACCGGGCAAACATTTGCCCGAATTCCAGCGCGATATACCCGCTGCCGAGAATGAATAAATGCTCGGGAATCTCCGTCAGCTCCATGATGCTCGTAGAAGTGAGGTAGGGGATGCCACGAAGGCCTTCAATGTCGGGGATGACGGGTTGCAGGCCCGTGTTGAGGAAGAACTTGTTGGCCGTGAGCGTTTCGGAACTACCGTCCTTTAATGAAACCGTAATTTCCTTTCGGCCGGTGAATCGCGCCGTTCCGTAAATCAGGTCCAGACCGGCTGTATTGAGAATGCGCTTTTCGGAGTTGCCGCGCATGGTGTGCACAATGTTGTTTTTGCGGTCGAGGACTTCTTCGAAATCGATGGTCATGCCGCCGACGCTTACGCCGAGGACTTCGTTGTGCCGCGCCGACCACGCTGCTTTGGCGGATGCCACCATGGCCTTGGTGGGCGAGCAGCCGTCGTTCACACAGGTCCCGCTGACCCATCTTTTCTCGATCAATGCTGTTTTCAGACCAGATTCGGCCAGTTTGCGGCAAAGCGGCGTGCCTGCCTGGCCCGCACCGATTACAATAGCGTCGTAATGTTTCATAAGGGAAAGGATTGGCAGCAGAAACCTGTTACAGAAAGCAGGTTCTATCCGGATTTTACGTATAGAAACAATAAAAGCGTGCCGGGTAGGGCACGCTTCACGCAAAAGCAAACTGTATGAGTAGGTAAAAGAGTTCGGGTTGGTCAGCCGAAATAGGCGAGGGTATTTTCCTTGTCTATTCCGATCTGTTTTACGAGCATATCGAGCCCGTTGAATTTCTGTTCGGGGCGAAGATAGTGAAGCAATTCCAATTGGAGATCTTCGCCGTAAATTTCTTTATCAAAGTCGAACAGGTTGGCTTCAATCGTGCGCATGGTGCCGTCCACCGTAGGCCGTACGCCGATATTGAGCATGCCTTTGAATACCTGGCCCTGGTAAATCGCATTGATCGCGTACACGCCATTCATCGGGATCAGCTTGTATGGCTCGTGTACGTAGAGGTTCGCCGTAGGAAATCCGATCGTTCGGCCCAGTTGTTTCCCTTTCACCACAGTTCCCGAAAGCGAATAGGCGCGGCCCAGGAGTTCGTTGGCTTCGTGGATATGCCCTGTAATCAGTGCTTTACGGATCCGCGACGAGCTGATGGCCGTGTGTTCGATATCTTCCCTGGGAATTTCTTCCACTTCGAAACCATATTCCGAGCAGTTTTTTTGCAAAAACTCGAAACTACCCTCTCGGTTACGCCCAAAGCGGTGGTCGTAGCCGATTACCAGCTTTTTGGTCCCGATTTTCTCGACGAGAATCTGTTTGATAAACGCGTCGGAAGTGAGCTCTGAAAACGAGCGCGTGAAAGGGATGATCGCAAGATGCTGGATGCCCAGCTTAGAGAACAGTTCTATTTTCTCCTCGATCGTGGAAAGCAGTTGCAGGTCCTGGCTATCCTCGGACACCACCGTACGCGGGTGCGGCCAGAAGGTCAGTACCACCGATTCGCCACCCGATTGTTCGGAAATCTCTTTCAGACGGGCCAGTATTTTTTGATGTCCCAGATGCACCCCGTCGAAAGTGCCACTGGTTACGACGCCATATTCCAGTTTTTGAAAGGAATCCAGGCTATGATAAATGTTCATTCGTCAACTTCCAAATTCAACGCTACTCGTTTCTGATGGATGAAAGCCGTCAGCTCCCACGCATCTTTCAGTTCGAAATCTCCGATCCTGGTCCTGCACAGCTTGCTCATGTAAGCGCCGCTGCCGGCCAGCTCGCCGAAATCGCGAACCATACTGCGAATATAAGTACCTTTTGAACAAATGATCCTAAAATCAATGGAAGGAAAGTGGGTAGCGTCTATTTCAAACAGCTTGATCTCCACCGCCCGCTTCTTGATCTCGGCTTCCTCACCGCGCCGCGCAAGCTTGTACGCGCGCACACCGTCGATTTTGATTGCGGAGAAAAGCGGGGGGACCTGTTCGATATGCCCGGTGAGCTGCCGGCGCGCATTTTCGAGCACTTCCGGCGTAATGTGCTCGGTAGGGTACTCGGCGTCGAAGTCGGATTCCAGGTCTATCGACGGCGTGGTTTTACCCAGTACCAATGTGCCGGTGTATTCTTTTTCCTGCGCCTGGAAATTGTCGATCTGCTTGGTTTTTTTGCCGGTACACAGGATGAGCAAGCCGGTGGCAAGCGGGTCCAATGTACCCGCATGGCCTATTTTCTTGAATTTGCAAGCCCTTTTGAGCTTGTTGGCCACATCAAATGAAGTCCACGTCAAGGGCTTGTCGATCAGGATCACCTCACCTTCGTCGGGTATGTTTTCTTCTTGTTTCAAATTTGGGGGAAATTAATGGCGATCGGCCGACCATCATGCATGGCCGGCCGATCGCTTATGGTGAAGCCGAAGGCTTTTAAACTACATCCAGCTGGTATCCCGATGCCAGCAAACCGAGCAGGATCAGGCCGAGGATAATGCGGTAATAACCAAAAACTTTGAAGCCGTATTTCGTCAGGAAGCTGATGAAGAATTTGATGGCCAACATCGCGACGACGAATGCGACGGCGTTGCCGATCAGCAAAGTCTGGATATCTTCTTTCTGAATGGTATCGTACGTTTTCAGCAGCTTGTAACCTCCCGCGGCGGCCATGGTAGGCACGGCGAGGAAGAACGAAAACTCGGCAGCCTGTTTTCTCGACAAGCCATTGAGCATACCGCCGATGATGGTCGAAGCCGAACGCGAAACGCCCGGGATCATCGCGATGCACTGGAAAAAGCCGATTTTCAATGCAGTGGGGAAAGTGATTACTTTTTCACGGGTATCGTTCGCAATGCGGTCGATGAAAATCAATACAAAACCTCCCAGGAGCAAGGAAACGGCTACTACCCAAACGTTTTCCAGCAGCGAGTCGATGAAATCGTTCAGCAGGAAGCCGATCACGGCTGCCGGCAGAAATGCCACGAAGAGTTTGAAATAGAAATCGGTAGTCTGGAAAAAACGCTTCCAGTAAAGTACGAGTACGGAAAGTATAGCCCCGAACTGGATGTTGACCGTAAACATTTTGGTGAATTCCAGATGGCTGATCCCCATGAAAGAGGAGGCTATGATCATATGCCCGGTGGAAGAGATGGGCAAAAACTCGGTAATTCCTTCAACAATTGCTAGAATGATCGCCTGCCAGATACTCATGAATTAGCGGGTTTACGGAGGATCGCCCAGAACTCGATGATGAAGCCCGCAATGGTAATGAGGGGGCCGAGGGTCAGGCCCAAAAAGCCGAAACCAAACTCTTCGCTATCGAAAGTCATGATCAGGAAGCCTGCGAGGATGACCGCAATGCCGACCAGCATCATCACATAGTTGGATGATGAAAATGGAAGTTCATTTTTTGAAGTACTCATAACGTTTATTTATCGGTTACTGTTCTTGAATGTCTGAAAGAGGAACGCGGTCAATACAAATCGTCGAGCGCCATGCGCAGGTAACGCGCGAGGGACTGGTAAGTGCTCGCCACGCCGACCGCTACGCCAAGGCCCAGCACGGAAGCAATGAGGATTACGATCTTGTCGTATTCCTGCAATAGCGCCAGTCCTTCCACATTGCGGATCGCCAGTTGTTGCAAGCCGATCAGCAGGATCGCGGCAATAACGCCTCCAATCAATCCCTGAATGGCCCCACGCATGACGTAAGGTTTCTGGATAAAGCCATTGGTGGCGCCCACCAGCTGCATGCTGCGAATGAGGAACCGCTGCGAGTAAATAGCCAGTTTAATGGTGTTGTTGACGAGCAACACGATGATAATCAGCATAATCAGCGCGAAGCTTGCCAGTACGATGTAGATTTTGGTTACGTTGCGGTTGATATTGTCGGCCAGATCTTCCTGGTAGACCACTTCATACACCCCTTTTACCTGGTCGAGGTCTTTCTTGATCTGTTGCAGTTTGGCCTCTTCGAAATAATCTTCCTGAATTTTGACGCGGTAGCTGTCGCGCAAGGGGTTTTCGCCCAGAAAAGACCCAAAGTCTTCCTTGGTGCCCTCGATGAACTCTTTGGCGGCCTCTTCCTTTGAGACAAAAGTAATGGCTTTTGTTTCAGCAGATTGCAGGACAAACGGTTTGGTCTGGATGATATGGAGGATCGAGTCCTGTCCGGCTTTGGAAACTTGTTTATCAACAAAGACCCGTACCTCGATGTTTTGGCGGATGATGGAAACCAGTTTCTTAGATTGGATCACCAGGAGCCCGCAAAAACCGATCAGAAACAATGCAGCCGTAAGGCTCATGACGATCATTGCGTTGGGGTAACTCCCGATCTTCTTTTTTTTTGGCATAACAGCGTAGGATTTCGCTCGTCGTGGTTCTGTTTTCTGGAATACGACCCGGGCAAAAATAAGGATTAAAATTTCAAAACAGCCCTTTTCGGGACAATCCTTAACTATTTTTAACTATAATGACGGTTTCAGTTCCTTCTTCCCATTTCGTCGCGGATCTTCGCGGCTTTTTCATAATCTTCTTTCGAAAGGGCGTCGTCGAGCATCCGTTGCAGCTCGTCGTAGGTAAGGTCGCGGAGCGAATCCTTGGAACCGGAAGGGCGGATGGTTTCGCGAACGGCGTCGTCGTCCTCGTCTTCTTCCTCGGTCACGGAGCTGGATACGATACCCGCTTCGGACAAAATGGTTTCGTAGGTATAGATAGGGATGTCAAAACGAAGGCCGATGGCGATGGCGTCCGACGGGCGGGCGTCGATCTCCACTTCGCGGAGATTATCGGTACAAACGATTTTGGCGTAGAAAATGCCTTCTTTGAGATCGGAAATAACGATTTCCTTCAATGTATAATTCATGCCGTCGGCGAACGATTTGAAGAGGTCGTGCGTCATCGGGCGGTTAGGGACTATGTTTTCAATCTGGACGGCAATGGCCTGGGCTTCGAATACGCCAATAATAATAGGCAGCCTGCGGTTGCCGAGTTCTTCTCCAAGTACCAACGCGAACGAACCGGCTTGGGATTGGCTTGGTGAAAGCCCCAGAATTTCTAACTTGATTTTTTTCACGTTTAAATTAAATGCGCAAATGGTTAACAGTCGTGGTGAATGGTCTTTGGGCTGATTCTTGATTTTCAACGAATTAACAAGTAAACCCTTTAAAGTGTTCCTGTTTGAAAAGCGCCATTGGCGGGATCAAAGGTGCAAAAATAAATAACCCTTACTGCATAAAAAAATGCTGTAAGGGTTAAGATTCGGTACCTGTTACCGGGGCAAAAACCAAAATAAGTTAATCAACTGATTTTTAGCCCCTTTTTGGTGCCGTGTTATTTCAAGTAATTTGAAAAAAAGACCCTGGAAGCCACTATTTGAGGCTTTTTGCGGCTTCCGTCAATTTGGGTAATACCTCAAAAACATCACCCACGATGCCATAATCTGCTGCTTTAAAGAATGGTGCTTCGGGGTCTTTGTTGATCACCACAATGCATTTCGAACCATTTACCCCCGCCAGGTGCTGGATCGCGCCGGATATGCCGCAGGCAATGTACAGGTTCGGAGCCACTTTGATACCGGTTTGCCCGATATGTTCGTGGTGCGGGCGCCAGTCGAGGTCGGAAACGGGTTTGGAGCAGCCTGTTGCCGCGCCCAGGGCCTTGGCCAGGTCGATCAGCGGCTGCCAATGCTCGGGGCCTTTCATCCCGCGGCCGCCGGAGACGATGATCTCCGCTTCGGTCAGCGACAGTTCCGAATCCGCTTTCTCCACGCTCACCACGTTCGCCGTGAAATCGCTATCCCGCAATGCAGGCTGGAATGCCTGGATGGCCGCATTGCCACCGGTCAGAGCCGCTTCGTCGATCTCTACGGCGTTCTTGCGAACGACCAGTATTTTGATATCCGATTTAATTTCGGTTGTAGCAAATGCCTTGCCGGTGAAAATGCTCCGCGTTACTTTAAAACCACCGTCGGTTTCAGGCAATGCCGTCACACCTGAAACGATCCCGGCTTTGAGTTTTGCCGCCGCACGGGCCGCCATTGCGTCACCGAGGCCGGATTTGGAGAGGATAATGATCTTCGCGCCCTCCTGCGTGGCCGCCTGCACGAGCGCATCCGCGTACGCGAGGCTGTTTTCGTGTTCCAGTTTGGCGTCCGCGGCGTGGAGCACCTTGGCCGCGCCATACCGTCCTGCTTTTTCCAATTCTGGATTTTCCGCCTTGCCCAGCGCCAGTACAATGGCCTGGCCGCCGGTTTTTTCTGCCACTTTCGCGCCGTAAGCCACGGCTTCCAGCGATGTTTTCTTAATGGAACCGTTATCGAGTTCTACATATATAAGGACTGACATGATCGTTTTCGTTTGAATGTGAAAAATAAGCCGTGCATTAGAGCACTTTTGCCTCGGTTTGCAGCAGTTTGATGAGCGTTTCCGCTTCGCTGGCCGGGATCATCTTGCAGGCGCCTTTTGGAGCAGGCAGCTGGTAAGTCTGCGGCACGGTCATATCATCGACGGAAACGGGCTCAACCACATTCAGCGGTTTGGTGCGGGCTGTCATAATGCCGCGCATGTTCGGGATTTTCCATTCGGCAATCGGTTCCTGGCAGCCTAAAACGAGCGGCAGCGGCGCTTTGAGCACTTCCTTACCACCATCGATTTCGCGGGTGATGGTCGCATTGCCGCCATCCAGGTCGAGCTTCATCACCGGCGAATAGGAGGGAATACCCAGCATTTCGCCGACCAGCCCGTGCACGACGCCGCTGTTGTAGTCGATGGACTCGCGGCCCATCAGAATGAGGTCGTAGCTGTTTTGGCTGGCAATGTGCGCAATCTGCGCCGCCACGAAATAGGAATCCTGCGGGTCTGCATTCACACGGATGGCATCGTCGGCACCGATCGCGAGCGCTTTGCGGATCTGCGGTTCGGCATCGGCTTCGCCCACGTGCAGCACGGTAAGGCTGCCGCCGTTTTGCTCTCTGAGCTCCACGCCGCGGGCCAGCGCGTAGTCGTCGTAGGGGCCGATGATGAACTGCACACCGTTTTTGTTCAGTTTGGTGTCGTTGTCGGTGAAGCTTATTTTGGCTGTTGTATCGGGGACATTAGTTATACAAACGAGTATTTTCATGATGGTATGGTTACTTTTCTTTACGTTTGATGAGAATAACTTTGCCCGGGCAAATTAAGGGAAAAGTAAACAGTATGCAAGCATAATAATATCGATGAATAACTCCTTACTCGCCAATTTACTCGGTTTTTACGAAGAAGACCCGGCCGATCCGTTCAATGCATATGCGCTCGCGATCGAATATTCCAAATCCGACGTGAGAGAAGCCGAACGTTTTTTCGACCTTCTTCTCGAAAAACATTCCGATTATCTACCGACTTACTACCACGCTGGCGCATTTTTTGCTGCATTGGAAAAAATAGAAAAGGCTGAGGGAATTTATCAGAGAGGAATGGAACTGGCACTGGTTCAGAAGAATGCCAAAACACACCGCGAATTGCTCTCGGCTTACAATAATTTCAGGGACGAGTTGGACGACTGACTTCGTCGCCGGTTCATTTGCGGTTTTGAGGAAAATAGGCTATCTTTCTGAAAAGATCCTGCACCACCGGGAATATCGCTCCTGTCGTATCCCCTCTGCTCAGTCAAGATTTATATGTAGAAACTGCCGGTTTTAGAGCAGATAATATTCATGGTCACTATGGAAAAAGAAGCATTCATCCCGCTTGTAGTAAAGTGGGCAAAATCGCACGGGTTCAAGGAAATCCAGGCTAACATGGAAGGGTATGAAACACCCAAATCCTATGAAAGGGCGGCTGATAACACCCGCTTTACACCCGATGTAACAGGCGTAAATATGTTCAACAGGCATTATCTGGAAGTTTGCATCAAAACCGACCAGATGCGCGGCCACATTTCCAAATGGAAGCTGCTCAGTGAATTAGCGGGAATGAAAGGGGCGAAGCTGTACCTGATGGCCCCACGCGGGCACGTGCGCTTTGCGCGCGAAGCGGTGGATCAGTACAATATCCCTGCTGAGGTCGTTAAAATTGATTAATATCATTTGTGGTCAGGTGTAGTCAAGAGTAGTCAGGTGTAGTCAGGTGTAGTCATTCATTGTCAAGTGTTGTCCGAGAGATTACAAATAGTGACCACACCTGACCACACTTGACCAAAAAGGACTACACCTGACAATACTTGACTACAAATGACCAGGTTCTACACCTGCGGATACTTCCACTCCCCACGATAATTCCGGCTCAGTAGCTTGTTCGCCTCCTCATCCCCGGCAATAATTTCTTTTTCACCATCCCACACAATGCTTCTTCCCAGTTTGTAGGAAAGCATCCCCAGCAGTGCCACATTCGTAGAGCGTTGGCCCACCTCGATTTCGCAGATCGGGGGTTTATTGCTTTTTATGGATTCCAGGAAATTGGCCCAGAGCTGCTGGATATTCTGGTCGTCGGGCTTGTTGAGCTGCGCGTCCTGATGGATCACCGGCTTGTTCGGGTTGGTCGGGTAGAAGGTCCAGCCGTCGAGCCAGCCCATATGGAATGTGCCTTCGGTTCCATAGAAATACACGCCCACTGCCTGGTTAGGATGTGTTTTTTCGGCATTATTGGCTGCGAAATTACGGTGCTCCCATTCCAATGTGAAACCGTCGAAATCGTAAACGGCTACCTGGTGATCCGGGGCATCGGTATTGTCCTGGCGGATCGCCCGGCCACCGGTGGAGTAAACTTTCTTTGGGTATTTTTGCTCCGACCACCACAATACCTGGTCGAGCCAGTGGATACCCCAGTCGCCGAGCGTGCCGTTGGCGAAATTGAGGTAGTTCCGGAAACCTTTCGGGTGGATAGTCTTATTGTAAGGAACCAGCGGAGCCGGGCCGCAATAGAAATCCCAGTCGAGGCCCTGCGGCGGTTCGGCGTCCGGCGTTTTCTGGCCCGGACCGCCTCCATAATGCACAAATGCACGCGCCATCCCGATCTTACCCGCCTTACCCGATTTCAGGAATTCCATACCTGATACGTTATGCGGGGACACGCGCCTGTGCGTGCCCACCTGCACGATGCGCCCGTGCTTACGCGTGGCATTCACCATTGCGCGGCCTTCCTTAATGGTATGCGAAATGGGTTTTTCGACATAAACATGCGCGCCGGACTCAATCGCCGCAATGCAGCACAATGCATGCCAGTGGTCGGGTGTGGCCACGATCACAATCTCCGGTTTCTCTTTCGCGAGCATTTCGCGGTAATCCTTGTAGAGCTTTGGCTTGTCCGGGGTGAGTTTGGAGAAAACCTCTGAGCAGATTTTCAGCTGATTCTGATCCACATCGCACAATGCAACGAGCTTCGATTCTCCCGCCTGAATGGCACAGCGGAGGATATTGGTACCCCACCAGCCCGCGCCGATGAGCGCCGTGCGGTAAGGCGACGCCCGTTTCAACGCCGTCAGCAGCGGAAGCGAGGAGAATGCCGCACCTGCCAGCGCCGACTTTTCAATAAATGTTCTGCGATCCATAAATATATGTTCCGGTTTTGTTGAAATTACTTGCCTTTGAGCTTGTCGACCAGCCAGTTGTTCATCGCGTCGCGCTCGTCGGAATAGGTCCAGTGGCCGGTGTCGAGGTACAATTTCAGCTCTTTCGGAGCAGTGGTGACGTTGTAAGCGGCGTACATCGACGTGGGAGGACAGGTTTCGTCATTGAAACCCCACATATAAAGCCCCGGTGCTTTGACACGGCGCGCGAAATTGACCACATCATAATAGGAAACCGTGTTCAGCTTTTCCTTGGTATTATTGGTTTTGACGCCGTTTTTATCAAAATAATGCGGCCATCCGCCTGCACGGCCATGCAGGTAGCCCGTCACATCGCTCAAAGCGGGGTAGAATGCGCCGAGCCATTTCACGCGCGGGTCGAGGCCTGCGGTAATGATCGACAATGCACCACCCTGGCTTCCGCCGGTAACGGCCAGGTTTGTGCCGTCATATTGCGGCAGGCTGGTCAGGAAGTCGTTCGCGCGTACGCAGCCGAGGTATACGCGCTTGTAGTAAAATTTGTCCTTATCATCCAGATTATAAGCGGGATAGCCATTGAGTACGCCTTGGCCCATATCGAGGTAAACGGCCGGGTCCATGATCACCGGAATGCCGTGGATACCGATTTCGAGCGTGATAATGTCCTTATCTGCGGTAACGACGTCGCCATAGTAGGCACGTACGCCGGCACCAGGCACGCGCAGGAGCGCAGGATATTTACCTTCTTTTTTGGGAACACTCAGGATGCCGTACACGCGTACGCCCGGACGATTGTTTTGCAGACTGAGGTGGTAAACATTCGTTTTTTCAGTGCAGCGGTCCGGCAGTAATGTCATTTTCGCATCCATCGGAACGGCAGCGAGTTCTTTCTTCGCATTGGTCCAGTATGTATCAAAATCTTCGGGATTCGCTACGGTAGGCTGAATCTTCAACGGATCGAAACCGGCAGTTGCCAGTCCGCGGAACTCCACGCCGTCGACCGTCGCCCAGGCGATGCAGCGAAGGAAGCCGGGGGTTTTGAGTGTGCCGCCGTCAACTGTCAATGTACCATTGGCAGCGGTTTTGGTTTCTTTAATAGTAGGGTCGAGTTTTTCCAATCCTATTTCATACCGTACCTGCGCGTTTTTGACCGGGTTGCCGTTACGCAGCACACTGACGATGAATTGTACTTTATCCCCGGGCTTGTAGGTCCAGTCGTCGCGGTCGGCGGTGACGATCACCTCCACGGGCCTGCGCGCAGGTTGCGCGTGAAGGGCAATAATGGTTATCCAGAAGAAGATTTGACTTAATAAAAGACGATTTTTCATAGACCGGCAATTTGTTCTATTTTGTGATCGGATATAATGAGCATTGAAGAGGTAAAGGGCAAAAACACCCGAATCTTTATATGTAACCACATTTTTTTTGTGATTTGAATTAATTTGCCGTTGAATACGCCGGGAACGGCATTGGAAAAAGCATAGAAAGCATTGGAGCCAGTCAGGATCAATAAGTTTATCAGTGAAACCGGGTTTTGCTCGCGGCGTGAAGCCGACAAACTCGTAGAACAGGGCCGCGTGACGCTCAACGGCCGAAAGGCTGTGTTGGGTGACAAGGCAACTGAGGGTGACGACGTGCGCGTCGACGGGAAGCCGGTCAAAACGAAAAAGGCGGGTGTGTACATCGCATTCAACAAACCGGTGGGTATTACCTGTACCACCGAGCGCCATATTAAGGGGAATATCATCGATTTCATCCGCCACAAGGAGCGCATTTTCCCGATCGGCCGGCTCGATAAGCCTTCGGAAGGTTTGATATTCCTCACCAGCGACGGGGATATTGTAAACAAGATCCTTCGCGCGGGGAACAACCACGAGAAGGAGTACGTGGTGACCGTGAACAAGCCCATTACCCCCGATTTTGTACAAAAAATGTCGTCGGGCGTGCCCATTTTGGGGGTTGTTACCAAAAAATGCTTCGTTCGGAAGGAGAGTACCTTTGTGTTTACGATCGTTCTGACGCAGGGGCTTAACCGGCAGATCCGCCGGATGTGCGAGTACCTGGGCTACAATGTGACGAAACTGAAACGCGTCCGGATCATGAATGTGGCGTTGGACGACTTGCCTGTGGGTATGTGGAGGAACCTCACCGCCGCCGAAATGAAGGAGATTAATGAAGCCATAGCGCATTCGACCAAAACGGAGGAAGGCTCTTATGTGGATGATTGGGATGAATAGGGAAAGGGTGGAAGGGGAATATGGAGAAGGGAGGAATGGGAGATGATGTAATGTAATCCGGAAGAATATGTTCAGATTTTTTTGCCTGATGCTTTTGGTAAGCCAGACCGTATGGGCGCAGCGGCCGGACACGGTTTTGCTGGAAAAATTGATGCGAAGCCGCCCGGAGCTGTTTGGCAAAATCCTGAACCACCCGCAAAAGAACGAGGTTCAGATCCTCTACACGCAGATCGACCGCGACGCGAACAACGTCCCGCATTTCAAGAGTTACAGTTACAATCTCGACGATCTGCATTACTTTTTCCCGGCCAGTACCGTGAAGTTGCCGACCGTGATCTTCGCGTTGGAAAAGCTGAATGAGCTGAAAATTAACGGCCTGAGCCGAACGAGCACGATGATTACCGGCGCTGATTTCGCGAAACAAACCAGTGTGGAAAAGGATAACTCGGCCGCGAACGGCCTGCCTTCCCTCGAACATTATATTAAGAAAATCCTGCTCGTAAGCGACAACGATGCTTACAACCGCCTTTACGAATGGATCGGGCGCGCGGAAATCAATGAGCGATTGCGGAGAAATGGACTCAGTACCAGCCGTATTTTGAACCGGTATGCGGTGAAAGACACCGAAGAAACGTCGAGGCACACCAATCCGGTGCGTTTTTATGAGGGTACCCAGTTGCTTTACAGCCAGCCGGGGCAGTTTGATCCGAAAAACTATCCATTAAATCTCACCAACACTTCGATGGGCCGTGCCTACATGGATAGCTCCGACAGGCTGGTGGAGAAGCCGTTCAATATGGCCAACAAAAATGCATTCAGCCTCACAGACCAGCAGAAGGTGATGAAAAAGCTGCTTTTTCCGGAAGTTTTTTCCGAAAGCGAGCGCTTTCACCTCACGCAGGCCGATTACAGATTGATTTACACATACATGAGCAAGTTGCCGGGCGAGAGCGATTTTCCGCGTTACGATCCCGCAGAGTATTGGCCGCTCTATGCGAAATTTCTATTCTACGGAGCCGACAAGGAAGCCGCCCCGAAAAAGGGAATGAGGATATTTAATAAGTACGGCGATTCATACGGCTTCATTATTGACAATGCCTATATTGTTGATTTTGAGAATAGTATAGAGTTCATGCTAAGCGCCGTGGTGCAGTCCAATGAAGATGGAGTTTACAACGACGACCGGTATGAATACAAGGAAGTTTGCTACCCGTTCATGAAAAATCTGGGACGACTGATTTACGACTATGAGCTGGCGAGAGCGCGAAAATACAAGCCCGATCTTTCCAAATTTCAGCTGAATTACTAGCGCCGGGTTGCATTTGTGCGACGCAAAATGAAGAATCTTGTCGTCAGAAGGCGAAAAACGAGTATATTAGGTCTTCCTAAACCTATAACTTTCTGATCATGCCCCCTTCTTCCCCCTCGCTCCGCCTGGATTCGATCGACGTATTCAGGGCGGTTACCATGTTTTTAATGATTTTTGTGAACGACCTGTGGACGCTTGAAGACGTTCCCGACTGGTTGAAACACAGCAAAGCTGCCGAAGACGCGATGGGTCTTTCGGACGTCGTTTTCCCGGGTTTTCTGTTTATCGTCGGCCTTTCGATTCCCTTCGCGATCGCCAATCGCAAGAAGAAGGGAGATTCTGATGTATTGATTATCAGGCATATTGCAGAACGTACCTTTGCTTTGCTGCTCATGGGGATATTCATCGTGAACTACGAGAATATTGCGGGCGACGCGATGGTGGTTAGTAAATATGTCTGGGAAATTGGGATGGTAATTGCCTTTTTCCTGATATGGAACGTGTACCCTTCGAACCCTGAAAAGAAGGGGCTTTACACCGCATTGAAGGTGGCGGGTTACCTGTTGCTGGTGGGATTGGCCGTGATTTACAAGGGCGGCGACGCGGAGAATCCGTCATGGATGGAAACGCATTGGTATGGTATCCTCGGGCTTATCGGGTGGTCGTACCTGCTGGGCGCGCTCGCGTACCTGCCCACCCGCGACCGCCTTACGTGGGCGATTGGCGGCTGGTTGTTTTTTGTATTGTTCAACCTGGCCGACTATGCCGGTGTACTGGATTTTCTGGACCCGGTCAGAAAATATGTCTGGATCGTCGGCAGCGGGTCGATGCCTGCTTTTGTCATGGGCGGCGTTGTGGCTTCGGTGATTTACAGGAACAGTGTCAGCCGGAATGCGGTCGGTACCACTTACCTTCTGGTGTTGGTGATCTTGGGAATACTGTCATTGCTTTACGGTTTTGGTACCCGGCCGTTTTGGGGTATTTCAAAAATCAGGGCTACACCGGCCTGGGTGGGTATTTGCTCGGGGATCAGCTTTTTGGCATTCGCGTTCCTCTTTTGGCTCGTCGATTTGAAAAGAGTCAAAAACTGGCCGAACATCATTAAGCCTGCCGGCACGGCAACGCTGACCTGTTACCTGATTCCTTACATATGGTATGCGGTTATCACGCTCGCGGGCATCGCCCTGCCGATGTACCTCCGTACGGGCACGATCGGCCTGGTGAAATCGGCCTGTTTTTCGCTGCTCGTCATTTTGCTCACCGGAGCGATCAACAGGATTGGTATAAAACTTAAGATTTAAGTCGATAGGTGGTAAATCCGCGACTCTTCGTCTTTTACCTATACAGCAATTACTTTTAATTTAAACAGAATGAATTCGAGAAGAACATTTGTCAAGAAAGGCATCGCCGGACTGATGGCCGGTAGTATCATTTCGCTTCCAGAGAACAGCAACGCGGTTCCGGCAAAAAAAGAGGATACTTTCAAACTCGGTATGGCCGGTTACAGTTTTGTGCATTTCAAACTCGACGAGGCGCTTGAAATGATGAAGAAGACAGATGTTCATTATTTGTGTATCAAAGATTTCCATTTGCCGTACAACAGCACAGCCGAGCAGATCACCGCATTTCATCAAAAGCTGAAAGACGCCGGGGTGACGGGTTACGCCGTCGGGCCGATTTACACGAAGACCCATCAGGAAATCGATAATGCATTTGATTATGCCAAACGAGTGGGGGTGGACCTGATCGTCGGGATTCCCAATCACGAGGACCTGAAATATGTGGAGCAGAAAGTGAAGGAGTACAATATCCGTTATGCGATCCATAACCATGGTCCGGAAGACAAACTGTATCCGAATGCAACTTCGGTGTACAACCACGTGAAAGACCTTGACCCGCGCGTCGGGCTTTGTTTTGACATGGGCCATAACCGCCGCGACAATCAGGACTCGGTAGCCGACCTCGGCAAGTACAGCAAGCGCATTTTCGACATACACCTCAAAAATGTGACCGCCGCGACCAAGGATGGTAAAACCTGTGAATTGGGACGAGGAATTATTGATATTCCTGCATTTGTGAAAATGCTGCGCAAAGTGAAATACGCGGGCTCGTGCAGCCTTGAATATGAGAAAGATATGAAGGAACCACTGGCCGGGATCGCCGAGTCGGTAGGGTATTTCCGGGGAGTTTGCCAGGCGAGTTAATGCGAAAAACACGTATTAAGTGCCGTAAAACCCTATTTTTGCATGACCAAGGTTTGATTTTTTACCATAACGCCAAAACTAATGCTATCAAACGTCCCCTTTGATCAGTTGGCGGCTTATAAAAAGCTGAAAACGCATCACAAAACCATTTCGCAAAAGCATTTAAAAACCCTTTTCGAGGAAGACACCGATCGTCATAAAAAGTTCTCCATCCGCTTCGGGGACATATTACTGGATTATTCCAAAAACCGCATTACCTCACGCACGCGCTCTTACCTGGTGCAGCTGGCCGAAGAAGCCGGTCTGGCGGAGGCGATCGAAGCGATGTTCACCGGTGCGAAAATCAACGCGACCGAAGGACGCGCTGTTTTGCATACTGCCTTGCGCAACCGCTCCAACGAGCCTGTGCTTGTGGATGGCAAGGACGTCATGCCGGATGTGAATGAGGTACTCGCGAAAATGAAAGATTTTTCGACGCGGGTAAGATCAGGCGCATGGAAGGGTTATACCGGGAAAGAAATCACCGACATCGTGAACATCGGTATCGGTGGCAGCGACCTGGGCCCGGTGATGGTGACCGAGGCGCTGAAAGCCTATGCGAAGAATGGATTGAATGTGCATTTCGTTTCGAATGTCGACGGTACCCACATTGCGGAAACCGTAAAGTCGCTGAATCCGGAAACGACATTGTTCATGATCGCTTCCAAAACTTTCACGACACAGGAAACGATGGCCAATGCGCACAGCGCACGCAGCTGGTTCCTCGAAAAAGCTTCGGACGAAGAGCACGTGAAAAAGCATTTCGTTGCGATTTCAACCAACCGCTCGGAAGTAGAGAAGTTCGGGATCGATCCGGAAAACATGTTTGGTTTTTGGGATTGGGTAGGAGGTCGCTACTCGCTGTGGTCAGCGATCGGCTTGTCGATTGCCTGCTACGTAGGCTTCCAGAATTTCGAGCAGTTGCTTGCGGGCGCGCACGACATGGACAAGCATTTCCGTACGACGAAGCTGGAACGTAACATTCCGGTGATTCTCGCATTGATCGGAATCTGGTACAACGACTTCTTCGACGCGCAGACGCAGGCGATTCTTCCTTACGATCAGTACATGCACCGTTTTGCGGCATACTTCCAGCAAGGCGATATGGAAAGTAACGGAAAGAGCACCGGCCGCGATGGTAAGCCGGTTGGTTACCAGACTGGTCCGGTGATTTGGGGAGAACCGGGTACGAACGGGCAGCACGCATTTTACCAGCTGATCCACCAGGGTACCAAGTTGATCCCTTGCGATTTTATTGCGCCGGCCGTTAGCCACAACCCGCTGGGCGAGCACCACAAAATGTTGCTATCCAACTTCTTCGCGCAAACCGAAGCGTTGATGAACGGTAAGACCGACGAGGAAGTTCGCGCCGAGTTGAAAGCGGCAGGAAAGAGCGATGCGGAGATCGAGCAGATCGCGCCGTTCAAAATTTTCTCGGGTAACCGTCCTACCAACTCGATCCTTGTGAAAAAGATCACGCCGAAAGTATTGGGTAGCCTGATCGCGATGTACGAACACAAGATTTTCGTACAAGGTATCATCTGGAACATTTACAGCTTCGACCAATGGGGTGTAGAGTTGGGCAAGCAATTGGCCAACAAAATTTACCCCGAGTTGCAAAACGATTGGCCGGTTACCAATCACGACAGTTCGACCAACGGTTTGATCAATCAGTACAAACGCTGGCGCTAGTTTTTCTGCAACAGTCTTGTAAAAAGATAACCGATTAATACACCAGCAGCGTCTGCCACGGCATCCCACCAGTCAAAAGTGCGGTCAAATGGCAGAAGCTGCTGGTAAAATTCCAGCCCCAGCCCGTAAGCCATTCCCAATCCCACCACCAGACGGCTTTTTTCAGGGTAAATAATCAGCGCGAGAATCGCCCATACTGTAAAGAGTCCCGAGTGGACAATTTTATCGAAACCTAAGACGGGTGCGGCGGGTAGATCTTTGCCAGGCCAAGTGCACGCAACCAAGATCAGGAAACTCCAAAACCAGATAAGCCACTGACGTTGAGCAATAAATTGAATTGTTGATTGTGAAAATTTTGAGGTCATAGTTGTGAAATTGTACACCGAAAGTTACGTTTCATTTTTTGAATTCTGGCAACACAAAGCCTAAAAAAGGGCTATTCGAGCCAGTTTTGACGGGTTTTTGAATGAATTTTGAGTTTATTGAAAATAGGGGGTATTATTATTAATATTTTTTATTAAGTTTAATTTTCTCTGATCACTAAACCTCTTTCAATGAAAAGGATTTTTGCGACACTCTCATTACTATTTATTTTTTCCCAAAACCAGGCACAATCGGTTTACCATTTTGAAGAAGGGCTGGCCGTCGGGCCGTGCCACCAATATGGGCGGGAAGCATTGTACACCGACCAGCTGGCTTACCAACTTTACAAAGGTACGCTCAAACCACAAGAAGGAAGTATTTTATTGACTGACCCCAAAGCGGGGGAGGTGAAGTGGAAAAAAGTGCAGGCCGACTCCACGCATCGTTTCCGCGGTGACGCATTTTCCAATGGGTACGTCTATCTGACTTACGAGTCCAAAAAAGAGCAAACGGCGATTTTGACCGTCACCGGTCAGGATATGATTTTCCTGAATGGCGTGCCGCGCGGCGGCGACATGTACCGCTACGGCTGGATGCATTTGCCGGTTCTCCTGAAAAAAGGAAAGAACGAAATCTACGCGCGCGTAGCACGCTTCGGCCGTTTCGGAGGCATTACGGCTAACCTGACTTTTCCAGAAAAGCCGGTTTCCATTAATACCGAAGACCTTACGATTTCTGATGTGGTTCCCGGCTTCAAGAACGACTCGCTCTGGACAGGCGTCGTGATTTCGAACATGACTAAAAAGCCATTGACCGGTCTTGAAATGAAAAGCATTGTTGCCGGAAAGAGCATTGTGACGAAATTGCCTTCCGTTCCTGCCATGACATTGCGAAAAGTGGGTGTACTCATTGACGGCAGTGGTGTGACGGGTGTGGGGAAAAATGAAGTTTCGCTCGCCTTGTCGCAAAATGGTAAAGCGGCCGATCAATCGAAAATTGCGATTCAATCCGTCGAAGCGGGAAAGCAGTATAGCCGCACGTTTGTGAGCGAGCTGGATGGCAGCGTGCAATACTTTGCAGTTTCGCCGCAGATCAAAAGCGGTGGTAACGAGCAACCGGCATTGTTTTTCTCCGTGCATGGTGCAGAGGTTCAGGCGATTAGCCAGGCTCGTGCTTATAAACCCAAAGACTGGGGTGTGCTGGTGGCACCGACCAACCGCCGTCCACGTGGATTCAACTGGGAAGATTGGGGCCGGATGGATGCGTTGGAAGTACTGGGCATTGCGAAGAAGCAATTTAACCCGGACCCATCGCGTATATATCTGACCGGTCACTCCATGGGCGGGCATGGTACCTGGTTCCTGGGCGCCACTTATCCGGAAAAATGGGCGGCAATCGCCCCTTCGGCCGGTTACCCTACATTAGCCGCTTATGGTTCGCATGATGGTGTGATTCCCGACAGTGCCGGATCGCCTGTTGAGGCTATGTTGCTGAGAGCCAGCAATCCCAGCAATGTTCTGGCGTTGACTTCGAACTATAAAGCTCTGGGTGTGTACGTGGCGCACGGGGACGCGGATAGGACCGTACCCGTTACGTATGCGCGCCAGATGCGTGACATCCTTGGAAAATTCCATCGCGATTTCAGCTATTACGAGCACATCGGTGGCGAGCACTGGTATGGTGACATCAGCGTGGACTGGCCGCCGATGTTCAACTTTTTCAGCTGGCATTCGATTCCCAAAGATACCACGGTAACTTCCATCGATTTCAAGACTGCTAACCCTGGCATCTCTTCGCGCATGCGCTGGGCAGGCGTACATCAGCAAATTAATGCATTGAAATACAGCCAGATAAAGCTTAGTAGCAGCAAAAAAGACTTGCGGATTGAAGGGACCACCGAGAACGTGGCGCTGCTTTCGCTGGATCTTGGCGCATTCGCACCGGGTTCCAAATTGAAGATTGTGCTGGACGGAAAAGCGCCTGTGGAATATGTGGTGAAGGGAAATGAAACCATTTACCTGAAAAACGAGGGCGACTGGAAACTGGCCATCGCGCCGGCAGCTACCGAAAAGAACCCGGAGCGGAGCGGTACTTTGAAGGATGCATTCAGAAACCGAATGGTGTATGTGTACGCGACGGGCGGAACCGCAGAAGAGAAGGCCTGGGCATTTGAAAAAGCGACATTCGATGCCGAGTCGTGGTACTACCGTGGAAATGGCGCGGTGGATATCATGGCCGACAAAGACTTTGATTCACAGCAGTTTAAAGACAGAGGTGTGATCCTGTATGGTAACAAAACCACGAACCTCGCATGGGATAAGGTGCTGAAAAACTGCCCGGTAACTGTGGCGAGCGGGAGGATCGACGTGGGCGGGAAGCAGTTTACAGGTAACGACCTCGCAGCGTATTTCATTTACCCGAGATCGGATAGCAAGACAGCTTCGGTCACTGTCATTTCCGGAACCGGTAAGGCAGGTTTTCAAGCTGCCAATGCCAATCAGTATTTCAGCGGCGGCAGCGGGTTTCCCGATGTGATGATCTTCTCCGCCGATATGTTGAAGAACGGGATCAAAGAAGTAAAGATGTCAGGATTCTTCGGAAACGACTGGTCGGTAGAGCGGGGGGAGTTTGTAACGCAGTAACGATCAGCAGGGTTAGGTGATTGTCAGGTATGGTCAGGAATAGTCAGGAATGGTCAGGAATGGTCAGGTGTAGTTAAGGGGAGCTAAGCCTGGCAGTCACTATAAAGCAAAAAGCGTCAGGTCGAAAGATCTGACGCTTTTTGCGCTCTTGTACTTGAACCAATGACTATTCTTGACTACACCTGACCACTCCTGACAGTCCCACTAGCCATTGTCGGCAAACTCGGGGTAGAGTGTCATCCCGCCATCGATGTACAGCGTTTCGCCATTCACATAATCTGAATCGTCCGAAGCCAGCCAGGCGACCGCTTTGGCAACGTCCTGCGCAGTACCGATCCTTTTGTAAGGAATCAGGTGAAGGAGGCTTTGGTACTTATCAGGGTCCGACCATACTTCCTTGTTGATAGGCGTTTTGATTGCGCCAGGGCTTACCGAGTTCACACGGATTTTGTGTGGCGCAAGCTCCTGCGATATGGATTTCATGAACATCATCACGCCACCCTTCGAAGCGGCATAGTTGACATGCCCTGCCCAGGGGATTACGTCATGTACGGAGCTCATCAATACGATTTTTCCTATCGCCAGTTCACTATGGCTGGTTTCGGTAACTGACTGTTGCTGAGCAATAAACTGCCTCGCAGCTTCGCGGCAGGCAAGGAACTGGCCCGTCAGGTTGACGTCTATTACCTTTTGCCATTGTTCCAAAGTCATATCCAGGAAAGAAGCGTCCTTTTGCAAACCCGCATTGCTGACGAGCACATCGACACGTCCGAAATGGTTGACGGCCTCTGCAAACAGCGACTTCACTTCGTCCTCCCTGCTCACATCGGCTTTTACCAGCACCGCGCTTCCGCCATTGCCCCGGATTTCATCGACTACTTCCTGGCCGGCAGCCGTATTAGAACTGTAATTCACCACTACATGCGCGCCGTTGTTTCCGAAATGCAAAGCGCAAGCTCTACCAATCCCGGAGCTCGACCCGGTAACGATGACGACCTGACCTTTGAATTTCAGTTCGATCATATCATTTCTTTTTCGACAGCTTTCAATTTTTTCCAAACGCGACGGTTCACATTTTTAACCGCCCAATTTTTCGCAATCAGAATTGCTTTGGAAACAGCCTCGCGAGGGGAGATGTTGGTTGATCTTAAAAGTTCCTGGGCGACGGCCACCGCTTTTTCGCGGGTAGTGGGAGAAAGGTACATCAATTCTGGCAATGCGATTCTTGCGTCCATAGGATCTGATTTTGGATAAGTAGTTGATTAGTTGATGATGATTTGCCTTGGTATTGAAAAAATCAGTGCCAGCATTCCGGCGGGTGATTTTCTACTATTATATACGCTTTGTCACCCCAAAATGTAACACTGCGTGTAAAAAAAATCCCCATCTGTTTAACGGACGGGGATTTTTTCTAATCTCATTCTTATTTTACTTCTTCGAAGTTGACGTCCGTCACGTCGTCAGTCGAACCGTTGTTGCTGGCACCTGCACCAGGGTTTCCGGTTGGGTCGCCTGCGCCAGGTTGGCCTTCACCACCTTGTGCGTACATTTCCTGCGCGGAAGCTTGCCATGCAGCATTCAGTTTTTCAGATGCGGCGTCGATCGCTGCGAGATCCTGAGACTGGTGAGCCGTTTTCAATTCTGCCAGCGCTGCCTCGATGCTCGATTTGTTGCTGTCTGAAAGTTTGTCACCATATTCTTTCAACTGTTTTTCAGTTGAGAAGATCAGGCTGTCAGCTCCGTTGATTTTTTCGATTTTCTCACGTTCCGCTTTATCAGCAGCTTCGTTCGCTTTCGCTTCTTCACGCATTCTGTTGATTTCCGCGTCAGTCAAACCGCTGGAAGCTTCGATACGGATCTTTTGCTCTTTACCGGTTCCTTTATCTTTCGCCGAAACGTGCAGGATACCGTTCGCATCCACGTCGAATGTCACTTCGATCTGAGGTACACCGCGCTGTGCTGGTGGGATGTCGGACAAGTGGAAACGACCCAATGTACGGTTGTTCGAAGCTTGCGGACGCTCACCTTGCAATACGTGGATTTCCACAGAAGGCTGATTATCAGCGGCAGTCGAGAATGTTTCAGTTTTCTTCGAAGGAATGGTTGTGTTTGCTTCGATCAGCTTGGTGAACACACCACCCAATGTTTCGATACCGAGTGACAAAGGAATAACGTCCAAAAGAAGTACGTCTTTCACTTCACCGGTCAATACACCACCCTGGATTGCGGCACCAACAGCCACAGCTTCGTCAGGGTTAACGTTTTTCGAAGGTTTTTTACCGAAGAATTTCTCTACTTCTTCCTGCACCCGAGGGATACGGGTAGAACCACCTACGAGGATCACCTCGTCGATATCGCTGTTCGAATATCCTGCGTTTTTCATCGCTTTCTTGCAAGGCTCCATCATACGTTGGAACAGAGAATCAGCGAGTTGCTCGAATTTCGCGCGAGTCAGAGTGCGAACCAAGTGTTTTGGAATACCATCAACCGGGAAGATGTATGGCAGGTTGATTTCGGTCTGAGCCGAGCTCGACAATTCAACTTTTGCTTTTTCCGCAGCTTCTTTCAAACGCTGCAATGCCATAGGATCTTTTCTCAGGTCGACGCCTTCGTCTCTCACGAATTCGTCGGCCAACCAGTTGATAATCACCTGGTCGAAGTCGTCACCACCCAGGTGGGTATCACCGTCGGTAGATTTTACTTCGAATACACCATCGCCCAGTTCAAGGATGGATACGTCGAAAGTACCACCACCTAAGTCGAACACGGCAATTTTCATATCCTTGTGCTGTTTGTCCAGACCGTAAGCCAGGGCAGCAGCAGTAGGTTCGTTGATAATACGTTTTACATCCAGACCGGCGATCTGACCAGCTTCTTTGGTAGCCTGGCGTTCTGCATCGTTGAAGTATGCAGGAACGGTGATCACCGCTTCGGTAACTTCCTGACCCAGATAGTCTTCCGCAGTTTGTCTCATTTTTTGAAGAATGAATGCAGAAACTTCCTGTGGTGTGTACAGGCGGTCGCCGATAGGAATGCGTGGGGTATTGTTGGGGCCTTTCTCTACGCTGTACGCAACCGTCTTCATTTCAGACGTTGTTTCGTCGTATTTTTTACCCATGAATCTCTTGATGGAGCTAATAGTATGCTTGGGATTGGTAATCGCCTGACGTTTGGCCGGTGCTCCGATTTTGCGTTCACCATTATCCATGAATGCAACTACGGAAGGGGTAGTGCGGGCACCTTCGCTGTTGGCTATTACAACCGGCTCGTTACCCTCCATGACAGCCACGCAGGAGTTCGTTGTTCCTAAGTCTATGCCAATAATTTTTCCCATTTGTCTATTTTATAAGTTAAGTATGATTTGATTCTGGACTTCGGACCGCTTGTCGCAGGAGCGTCATTTTGAGCGGTCACTGGGAGTTTTATTAAAAACCCCGTACCAGCTACTTCCCTACAAAACCTGAATGACAAAGTGTCAGGCCAAAAACTGGCCTGACGTTGGGGTGGGGTATCAGCTGAGCATTTGGCCCATGTATGGGTCGCTCTGGCTGGCGGCGCCTGTTTCGACGTGCCCGGCGAACCGTGAGAACGCATTTTCAGCGCCTTCGATGGCTACGGTGAAATCATACCAGTTGAAGCTTTTGGCAAGGTTGAGCACGATATTCTTGCCGGACTTTGTTCCCGAAGGTGCTTTTTCCAGTGTAATAGTTTGAATAGCAGTACCATAAGCATTATCGGTTACCTTCAAAACCAGTTTTTTGCCTGGATGCAGGTTGCTGATTTTCAACTCAATATGGCCGGTCGGTTTCTTGCTCCGGTCGAGCTGGTAGGCGCATTCGACCTTCAAATGACCGGTTTCCTTATTGCCGCTGTACTCGCGGAAGAACCCGTTCGGGCCGTATACTTTTAAATGATACTGCTGATTTTCGAAATCGGCGGGATTCCAGGAGCCGGTCAGAGTGTCGCCGGCTTTCACCGCATAATTCCAGACTTTGACATTTTCATTTTTGTATTTTCCCGGGGCATACACGATAAATGGCGAACCGGCAGATTTGTCGTGAAATATGCCATTTCTGGCTTCCAGCTTAATTTCCAATGCATTTTTGGCAGAGTTGAATGCACCTTCGGCATATAATTCATACGGGATGGCACACGCGGGGCGCGTCCCTTTTTCCTGGTTTGGCAAAATAGGAGAGGTAAGCGGGTTGCTATTCACGTCGTCGATCTCGCTTTTGGACAATGCCTTATACCCATTTGGAAGTTTTTTGAACTTGGCATTGAAAATGCTTTCCATAAATTCTCCCCTTTCCACGAAAGTCGGCAGCTTTATTTCCTGGCCGTCGTAGGGTGTGAAGGTCGAGGTAAGGTCGCCGCAAATGGTCCGTCTCCATTCAGATATGTTCGTTTCCTTTACCTGCTTGCCCGATTTCAGGCTGACAAATTTTTCGAGGAATTGCAGAATGGACGTGTGGTCGAATACCTCGGAGCACACATTACCGCCCCGGTTCCAGGGGGAAGCCACGATGAGCGGTACCCGGTAGCCCAGTCCGATCGGACTCTCGCGGCATTCTTCCTTCTTTTTCTTCTGCATATCCTGCTCCATCGTCACGAATTCCGTCTTGCAGTCGATTCCCGCGGAGACGGCTCCTGTATCTTCCTGATATGGATTCGGTACCACATAAGGCGGCACGTGGTCGAAGTAGCCGTCGTTTTCGTCGTAGCAAAGAATGAAGATCGTCTTTTTCCAAACCTCCGGATTGGCGGTCAGGATATCGATCACTTCCGAAACGTACCAGGCGCCATACCAGGGAGCGCCAGGGTGATCGGAGAAGTTTTCGGGTGCTACCAGCCAGGAGACAGTCGGTAGTGAACCGGTTTTGACATCGGAACGGAACTGGTGCAGGACATCGCCCATCGGGGCCTTGGCCTCGTGCTCCATATCTCCGTCGTTGTATTTTACCGAGGTGATTTTCCGGTAGTCAGGATCATTCTTATTGATAGTGAACGCCTTCTGGTGAATATTTTTCTGTCGCTGCGTGAGTTTTTCGAATCTTTCCGCGCTCCAACGGATCAGTTCCTCGTTCGCCAGTTTCAGTAACGCGCGTTTTTCCTTTAATACTTTTTCAAGATCCGCAGCTTCTTTGCCCGAAAGTGCTTTCAACTTGTTTTGCGCATCCTCGATCTCGCCGGGCAGCATTTGCTGGCGCTCTTTGAGGTAGCGCTGGTAGCCGGTGTGGTAGCGGATATTGTACTGGGAGAACCATTCAATCGGGTTGTCGGTGAAGTTGGCCAGCCATGCATCTTCCTCGCCGCTGAAACCGGTATTGATACTCAGCTCGTTCTGATATATTCTCCACGAAATGCCGTTGTCTTCGAGGCGCTCGGGAAATGTAGTCCAGGTAGCTTCCCGGTCGTCCGTCACGTTTTCGTTGCGGATGTTCGCATAATGCTTGTTCGGGTCGGTGTTTTCGCGGACGGTACCGGTCCAGAGGTACAAGCGATTGGGGGTCGTACCGGTCAGCGACGAGCAGTAGTTCTGATCGCAGACCGTGAATGCGTCCGCCATCGCATAATAGAAAGGGATATCCTCGCGGTTATAAAAGCCTTGTGTCAAAGGCATTTTGGCATAATCCTTGTTGCCGGGCTGTTTGGCAATGAGCCATTTATCATATTTACCCTCGTTGCGCGCGTCTACCTGGTTCGGCCATGAATGCGGAAGCGAGCCCATCCAGGTCGCTTTGGACTCCCTGATATTGAGCCGGAAAGGGGCATACGTTTCGCCGAACGCATTGGTTTGCAGCCAGACGAGGTTATTGTTCGGAAGGGTAATGGCACGCGGATCGTTGAAACCGCGTACGCCGCGGAGTGTTCCGTAGGAATGATCGAACGAGCGGTTTTCCTGCATTAATATGACCACGTGCTCGGCGTCCTTCCAGGTTGTGCCTTTGGGCGGGTTAATGGCCAGTGCTTTCTGAATAGAAGCGGGCAGGGTGCTGAATAATCCGGCTGCTCCTGTGAGCATGGTGGCTTTCCGGATAAATTCTCTTCTTGAGTCCATGGGGTAGGTGAGTTAGGAAAAAGAAAAAGGGCTTTTACGATAGTACATCATTTTTTGCAAATGTACTATCGTTTCAAAGCCCTCGCTTTATTCTACTATTATTCTTTGCAATTACTTTCCGCCGAAGAGGCCGCCCAGCATGCCGCCGAGGTCGATACCGCCGGAAGCTGGCTTGCCTTGCTGGTCGTTGCCGCCGCCCAAAAGACCACCGCCTATTTGAATGAGTGATCCAAGGTCGAAGCCGCCGCTGCTGCCAACACCTCCGGCAGCGCCGCCTTGTCCATTCAACTGGCCGATCACCGCGCCCAGCACACCCGGCAATACCGAGTTTACGATGCTGCCGGCTACCTGGCTGTTCAGCCCGAATTTCTGAACGATCGCACCAATTGCATTCGTTGCGATCGACGCTACGATTGGATTATTGAGAAGCGAAGCTGCGGAAGTACCGCTTTCGCCGCCGAAGAGCCCGAGCAATCCGCTGATGTTGCCGCTTTGTACCTGCTCCTGCAAGCCGCCCGTAATGGAGCTCGTCAATGTATTAATCACCTCCTCGTTGTGCTCATTGGGCACAGCGGGGTTTTGAACGACAGCCTGTTGGGAGTTTTGTTGTACGAGGTCTAAGAGTTGTTCCAGCATTTCTATTTGGTTTTGAGGTACGATGATTCGTTGTCGCCTGCAATATCCAAATTTTATGCAAAAAAAAATCCCGCCGGAGAGGCGGGATGCTGTTTTATTTTACTTGATCAACGATCGCTTTGAATGCGTCAGGATGGTTCATCGCGAGGTCCGCAAGAACTTTCCTGTTCAGCTCGATGCCTTTTGCATTAAGTTTGCCGATGAAAGCAGAATAAGACAATCCGTGCTGACGGGTTCCTGCGTTGATACGCTGGATCCACAATGCGCGGAAATTACGTTTCTTCTGTTTACGGCCTTCGTATGCGTAAGCCAAACCGCGCTCAACGGCGTTCTTGGCAACGGTCCATACATTTTTGCGACGGCCGAAATAGCCTTTCGCGAGTTTTAAAACTTTTTTACGTCTTGCACGTGACGCAACGTGATTTACTGAACGTGGCATAATTTAACTGTTTTTGATAATCGGCGCTCTGCTGAGACTTAAATGCCTTTTATCGGGTTGAACAAAAAACCAGAGGTTAATTTCTGATTGGCTTTTACGGATTATTTCCGAAGCATTGCCAATACTTGCTTCTCGTTAGACTCATCGATCAGACCAGTCTTTACCAAACCACGCTTGCGCTTGTTTGATTTTTTGGTCAGGATGTGGCTGTGGAAAGCGTGCTTACGTTTGATTTTTCCGGTGCCAGTCAGCGCGAAACGCTTTTTAGCCCCAGAGTTGGTTTTCATTTTAGGCATGATTCAAAAAACTAATAGTTGATAAAATATAAAACAGCGCGCAAAATTAGCCATAATCTCTAAAAAATAAAAATCGTGTTCCCGACATGATGCCGAAAACACGATTTTCTATTGATATGCTTTACTAAAAGCGTATTATTTAGCGCCTTTCGCCGGTGCAGGAGCGAGGATGATCGTCATGCGTTTTCCTTCCAGCTTAGGCTCCATTTCCAGCTTGCCGTAATCGGCTAATGCTTCTGAAAATTTCTTCAAAAGGTTTACACCGCGCTCTTTGAAGACGATCGTACGTCCCACGAAATGCACGTATGCTTTTACTTTCGAACCCTCTTTAAGGAAGTTGGTCGCATGCTTCAATTTGAAATCGAAGTCGTGGTCGTCCGTGTTCGGGCCGAAACGGATTTCCTTGATAACCACTTTCTGCGCTTTTGCCTTGATCTCCTTTTGTTTCTTTTTCTGCTCGTACTTGAACTTCGAGTAGTCAACCACTTTGCAGACCGGCGGAACTGCCGTTGGTGCAATCTCCACTAGATCAAGTCCTTGTGCCTTCGCCATCGCTCGGGCTGTATTGATATCTACGATGCCCGGCTCAATGTTTTCGCCGACCAACCGTACTTCTTTTGCTGTAATTCGTTCGTTTATTTTGTAAGGTTCTTCGGGAATCCTCATCCGTCCACTAGGGGGTCGTAATGCCATATAATTTGTATTGGTGTTTTTTTGTTTTTGGTGGAAATCGAAAAAATTAACACTATGCCCACAAAAATAGTGCCTTATTGCTGGAATAATACTAAAATATTACAAAAACATCAAGCAATAGCGGCTTCCTTTTTGAAAAACGCGGTGAACTCTTCGATCGTCATACTTCCTAAGTCACCCTCACCTTTGCGGCGTACCGAAAGCTTTCCTTCGGCGGCTTCCTTCTCGCCCACGATGAGCATAAACGGCACTTTGGTCACTTCCGCATCGCGGATCTTGCGACCGATTTTTTCGTCGCGGTGATCCACAAACCCGCGGATGTCGTGATCCTGCAATTGGAAGAACACATCCTCGGCGTAATCGGCGAATTTCTCGGAGATCGGCAAGATCGCAATCTGATCCGGCGATAGCCACAATGGGAACTGGCCCGCAGTGTTTTCGATCAGGATCGCAGTGAAGCGCTCCATGGAACCGAAAGGCGCACGGTGGATCATCACCGGGCGGTGCTTCTGGTTATCCGAACCGGTGTATTCCAGTTGGAAACGCTGCGGAAGCTGGTAATCCACCTGAATGGTACCGAGCTGCCATTTACGTCCCAATGCGTCACGCACCATGAAATCGAGCTTCGGACCGTAAAATGCCGCTTCGCCCAGTTCGGTTACTGTGCTCAGGCCGCGTTCTGCCGCCGCTTCGATGATCGCGCTTTCCGCTTTTTCCCAATCCTCGTCACGACCAATGTATTTTTCCTTGTTATTAGGATCACGCAAGGAAATCTGCGCGCTGTAATCGTCGAACCCAAGGGATTTGAACACATATAGTACCAGGTCGATCACACGGATGAACTCTTCCTTCACCTGATCGGGGCGGCAGAAAATGTGTGCATCATCCTGCGTGAACCCGCGTACGCGTGTGAGCCCGTGCAACTCGCCGCTTTGCTCATAACGGTACACAGTCCCGAACTCCGAGAACCGCAATGGCAGGTCCTTGTAGGAGCGGGGGGAGGTTTTGTAAATTTCGCAGTGGTGCGGGCAGTTCATCGGTTTGAGCATGTACTCTTCACCGAGGTTAGGGGTTTTAATGGGTTGGAAGGAATCCTTTCCATACTTATCCCAGTGGCCTGAGGTCACGTACAAATCCTTGCTGCCGATGTGTGGGGTGATCACCGGCGTGTAGCCCGCGCGTGACTGCGCCTTGCTCAGGAATGCCTGCAAGCGCTCGCGCAGCATGGCACCTTTCGGCAGCCACAATGGCAACCCTTGTCCTACCTTTTCCGAGAATGCAAAAAGCTCCAACTCCTTGCCGAGACGGCGGTGGTCCCGCTTTTTGGCTTCCTCCATCAGGGTTATATATTCTTCCAGCTCTTTCGCCTTTGGAAAAGTAATGCCGTAAATGCGGGTCAACATCTTGTTTTCCTGCTTGTTACGCCAGTATGCGCCCGCGATGTTGGTCAGTTTTGCGGCTTTGATGAAACCGGTGTTCGGGATATGCGGCCCGCGGCAGAGGTCGGTGAAACCGCCTTGCTCATACAATGTAATGGAGCCGTCTTCCAGCCCGTCGATCAATTCCAGCTTGTATTCGTCGCCCTTTTTGGTAAAATAGTCGATGGCTTCTGCCTTGCTGATCGGCTTGCGGATATATTCGTTTTTCTGGCGCGCCAGTTCCAGCATTTTCGCTTCGATTCTCGGGAAATCTTCTTGCGAAATGGTCTGTCCGCCCAAGTCTACATCATAGTAAAAGCCCTTTTCGATTGAAGGCCCCGTACCGAATTTGATCCCCGGATACAGCGCTTCCAATGCTTCGGCCAGCAAGTGGGCCGAAGAGTGCCAGAATGTAGCTTTACCATCCTCGTCGTTCCACGTCAGCAGTTTTACCAGGGAGTCCTCCGTGATCTGGCGCGTAGGGTCCCAGACTTCATTGTTGACTTTGGCGGCTATCACGTTCCGTGCAAGCCCTTCACTGATACTGAGCGCGATTTCGAGAGCGGTTACCCCTTTTGGGTAAAAACGTTCGCTACCATCGGGCAGGGTAATTTTTACTTGAGACTCGTCTTTCATTCAAAAAAATAATTCTGTGACTATGGTTCAATGGCAATGCGGCAGGCCGCAAAACACAAAGCTATTCAATTTTAGCTTTGCGCGATGAGTCCACGCGGATATTTGTAGTACCACGCGGTTGGATAATATTAATTTTAACCCGCGCCGTATCGAGTAATTTGTACCCCGGGTTGGTATTTTCCTCAGGATAGTAGGAGGGGTAAAGCCCTTCCGATTCGATTTTCCGGATACGGTACATGCCGTAACGCGCGTCCTGGTCGCCGGGGGCGATGGTCAACGCGGTTTCGTAGTAGGTTTTGGCAATATCGAGCTCGCCGCTTTTCTCGTAGGCATAACCCAGCATATTGTTGATCTCTTTCGATTGCGGCTTCTTTCTCAAAAGCGTTTTCAACGGCGGTATGGCCACGGGGTAGTTGCGGAGCCCCATCGCGACCGTTGCGAGCTGGTTCAATGCTTCTTCGTAGTCGGGCTGGATCGCTACCGCTTTCTGGTAGAACATCAATGCGGTATCCGGTTTCGCCAATGCATTCAGGATTTCGCCTCTTCCGAAAAACAGGCTTGCGCGCTCGGGAAAGCGTTGCAGCGCACGTTCGTTAATGGCGAGCGCTTCGGCGGTATTTTTCAGTTTGAGGTTGATCATCGTGCCCTGCTCGTAAGCACGCAATAAACGCGGATTGACGTTCATCGCATAGTTCAGGCTCGACAAGCTTGCGAGCGAATCGCCCTGCTTGGCCTGCAACATTCCTTTGACATAATATGCAGAACCGTCATAAGGGGCCATTTTCAATGCCTGATTGAGGTACCCGGCCGCCTCGCCGAAGCGGTTTTTGGCTTGCAGAATGTCCGCCAGCAGCACGTACAGTTCAGGACTGCTTTGCTGCAATGCCTCGGCGCGTTGCGCATCTTCCAGGGCATTGTCGATCTTGCCGAGCTCCCGGTTGATCTTCCCGCGCAAAAGGAAATACTCGCTGACATTGTCCTGCTCGTAAATCGATTCGTTGATATCGTCCAGCGCTTCCGAATACTGCTCGCGCTCAAAGTAAATGCGTGCCCTTTTGAAGTAGTTCAAGTCGGAATCGATGCCCCGGTTGATCAGGTCGGTCAGCGACAGTAATGCATCGTTCTGCCATTGCGCCTTGCCTTTTTTGATCACGGGCGGGATACGCGTGGAGGTGCGTGCGTCGCTCTGGCACGATTGTTCGAGCCCACCGAGCGTGATGAGTAATGCAAATGGTAAATATTTCAGGCTGTCAGACTTCATTCGCCTCTACACATTCTGGTCTGAAAAACGCGAAAACACGCCCAACGGCAACTTTTTGCCAAACGAATCGGGAATGAACAGTTCACCGAACTCATGCTTGATCTCCGTTCCGAAATGTTCCTTAATGAGATTCTCCACGATCAGTGCAGAGAAACCCAGCGAGTACAGGTTAATAATGAAAAAGAAATTTTTCTCCTTCAATAACTGTGCACACAGCCTCAGGAGTTCATTCAGGCTTTCTTCCAGAAGCCATTTTTCGCCATCAGGCCCGCGCCCGTAGGCGGGAGGGTCGAGGATGAGGCCGTTATATTTGTTGCCGCGGCGTACTTCACGCTGCACGAATTTCAATGCGTCTTCCACTATCCAGCGGATATTGTTCAACCCGCTGAGGTCCATATTCTCCCGCGACCAGCTGATCACCTGCTTCACCGAATCGACGTGCGTCACATCCGCGCCGGAAGCCTTCGCAGCCAGCGAGGCAATGCCGGTGTAGGCAAACAGGTTCAGTACCGAGGGCTTTTCCTCCGGCATTTGTTTCAAAGTACGGGCAATGAAATCCCAGTTGGTAGCCTGCTCGGGGAACACGCCCACGTGTTTGAAAGACGACAATGCCAGTTTCGTGCGCAAATGCAGCTCTTTCGTGCGGTATTGGAACACCCATTTATCCGGCATATCGGCCTTGGTGATCCACTGGCCCTTTTCCTGCGAGTTTTTATCCTTTTTGAAAACCGCATTCGAGCGCTTGTCCCATTCCGCTTCCGAAAGCGACTTGTCCCAGATAGCCTGCGGCTCCGGGCGTGAAAGCACATACGGTCCGAATTTTTCAAGTTTCTCAAATCCGCCGCTGTCGATTAATTGATAGTCGGTATGTTGGTCTGGTGAAAGTAGTATCAAAATTTTGTTGGTTTTAATAGGTTATTCGAGAGCCGACTGCTCCGGAGGAGCTTTCTGTTTATAGAACAACCAGTTTTTAAGCAATTTATCTGCTCCGGTAGGAGCCTCCTGTGAGAGGTTGCAAATCACAATGCACAAGGAAACTCCTCCGGAGTTAAACTGACATAGTGAATGACTTCTCTGCAAACGGGCCCCCCGCCGGGGCTTCAATAAGCAATCTTGTTCAAATAAAATACATTCCTTCTTCCCCGTGTGTTGGGATCGCCCGCTGCATTCACAATGCGTTGTTCGCCCCAGGCGAGGTAGAAATTGTCGTACCAGTAGTCGATATCGTCGGTGCTGGTTTTGCGGACTTTGTCGCCTTCCACGTAGGTTTCGTTCGGGATCACACGGTCGCTGTCGATCACCTGGTCGCCTTTGATGATCTTGCTGCGGATCGCCCCGTTGTGGCTGTAAATCAGTTTGGAATTGCCATTATTGAAAGACTGGACCTTGATCTTTTCTTTCAACTCCATGCTTTTGACATTGTCGAAACTAATGCTGTTGTCCCAAAGCAGGTTACCGTTCTGGTCCACGTCCGCCACGACGGCGTGCGTGTACGTGAAGCCGTCGAACACTTGCGAGTTGTAGCCCCGGCCGCCGTACATCGGGTTCCACAGGTAAGGATTGTAAAGCCCCATTCCGAACGGATACCCGTAGCCGCCGTACCCATAGCCGAAACCGCCCATCATACTGGGGTTCTGGTAACGGTATTCGGGGTAGAATACTTCTGCCACCATCAGGAAATTGTTGGATTTGGGTACAATATCATGCACCAGCAACCGATAGTTCAGTTTGAGATCGTCTCCGCTTTCTTTTTTCTTGCGGATACGCTTTTCCATCTTCTCCTGCTGGCGTTCGCTCAGGAAGTTGAAGAAGTTTTTGAAATCGGTAAAGCTGTGGTACTTCGTGAAAACGGTCTCGTCGCCGACGATTTTGCTGATGTACAAGCCCTGCGAAGCCGCCACGGTGCTGCTCTGCATATTGCGGTAGCCATAAGTACCGATCACAATGCGAACGGAGTCGTTCAAAACCTGCAACCGTCCGCTGAGTAACGAGAAATCATCTTCCGGCTCGACGCTCACCTGCGTGTAAAGCTCGCCGGTTTCTTCGTAAGAGCGCGCTACGATCTTGGTCTGGCGGCCCTTTTTAACCGCGAAACAAACATTTATCAAATGCTGTACCGTATCTACTTCGACGGTCTGAATGGCGTTAGAACCTTTAATGGCAGAAGGTAACACCCTGGTTTGCTGCGTAGTAAGCTGGGTGTGGATCAAAACAGGCTCGTTGCGTACCATACCGGCCATGAAAACGGAATAGCCGAGCGTCTTGAAGTCAGTGATCTCGAAACGGTCGAGTGTATTGATTGTAAAAGTCTCCACGAAACCGGGTCCGACATTCACTTTCACAATTTGATATAAAGAGCTCCTGTACTTGCTGAAAAGCAGGAAAACGGCCTGCCCGTCGTAGGAGGAAGCGATGTAATCGAGGTTCGATTCGATCGGGCCGTCGATGGACCACACCCGTTCGAGGTTCGTATCGAATTTCTGGACATTGAACGTGCCTTTGTCGGGCTTGGAAATGAGCAGTACGCCCTGTTTGCCGAGCGGAACGGCCTGGTAGGCCGTATTGCCGGGCAAAGGAAGTTCAATCCGTTTCACTCCCTGGGCGAATGCAGGCGTGCCCAAGACGCCCAGGAAGAGTAACGGTAGGACCAGCCGAAAAACGGATCGCTTATTTTTTGTCATGTGCCAGGGCAACGATATAGTCGAATTCTTCGCGTTTGACCGGTACGACCGACAGTCTAGACAAACGGACAAGGTCCATCTGTTTCAGGAGTTCATCCTTCTTGATCTGCGCCAGCGTAACGGTGTTCGGGAACTTCTCAACGGGAACGAGGTTTACCACCACCCATCCCACTTCGTCGGTAGTGGGGTCGGGGTAATGTTCCCTGGAAACCTTGGCCAGTCCAACGACCTCCTTGCCTTCATTACTGTGGTAAAACAGCACGAGATCGTCCACTTTCATCGCCATCAGGTTGTTGCGGGCAGCGTAGTTGCGAACGCCGTCCCACATGCCTTCGCCTTCGGCAACGAGGTGGTCCCAGGAGTATTTAAATGGTTCTGATTTTACGAGCCAATGGTTCATTAATGCGTATTTGTATTGATGTGAGTTAAAATGTTAATCTTTCCCGACTAAATCAAGGGAATTTCGGGAATTTGCTGAAATCCGGCGTTCTTTTTTCCAAAAACGAGCGCTGGCCTTCTTTGGCTTCTTCGCTGAGGTAATAAAGCAAGGTCGCATTGCCCGCGAGCTCCTGGATACCGGCCTGTCCGTCGAGTTCCGCATTGAATGCACTTTTGAGCATACGAATCGAGAGCGGGCTTTTTTCCTGGATTTTTTTCGCCCATTCCAAAGTCACGGTTTCGAGTTGCTCCAATGGCACGACCTTGTTCACGAGGCCCATTTGCAATGCCTCGTCGGCATCGTACTGGTCGCACAGGAACCATATTTCGCGTGCCTTTTTCTGGCCTACCACACGGGCAAGGTATGACGCGCCGAAGCCGCCGTCGAAGCTGCCGACTTTCGGGCCGGTTTGTCCGAAACGCGCATTGTCCGCTGCGATCGAAATATCGCAGATTACGTGCAAGACGTGGCCGCCGCCGATCGCCCAGCCTGCTACCATCGCGATAACGGCTTTGGGGATGGAACGGATCATTTTTTGCAGGTCGAGCACGTTCAAACGCGGTACGTGGTCGTCGCCGATGTAGCCGCCGTGGCCGCGTACCGACTGGTCGCCACCCGAGCAGAATGCCTTGCCGCCTTCGCCGGTCAGAATAATGACGTCGATCCGTGGATCTTCGCGGCAGATATGCATCGCGTCGATCATTTCGGTGACCGTAAGCGGGGTGAATGCGTTATGCTTGTGCGGGCGGTTGATGCTGATTTTGGCAATTCCTTCGTGAAGTGTAAAGAGAATTTCTTCGTATTCTTTAATGGTTTCCCATTGAACTGTACTGGACATAAAATCAGATAGGTAAAATTGAGATAAATGCAATGCGGCGCATTGCCCTAATGCGCGAAATTACTCATTGTTTGGGTTACCTTCAAAAACAAATGAATAACTTTCCACCGCATTAAAAGCCGCTATTCACAACCGGTAACCACGAATCCGCAGAAATTGGAGCTATGATCTGGACAACGGGCAAAACGCATTGGCAAACACAGAAAAGGCCGCGAAATCCCTATTTCGCACAGGCTTACGACTTTATGGGCAAGTGGCTGGAAGGGGAGCGGGAATTTGTGCTTCATACCTCCGGCTCGACGGGAATGCCCAAGCCGATCACCGTCACGCGCAGGCAGCTGGAAGCGAGCGCCGCCATGACGGGCAGGGCGCTCTCGCTCGGGAGCGGTACGCGCGCGCTCGTATGCCTGAACGTAGGCTACGTAGCCGGCCTGATGATGCTCGTCCGCGGAATGGAACTGGGTTGGGAATTGACCATCACCGAGCCTACCTCGAACCCGCTCAATGGCCTGGATACCGTCGATTTCGATTTTGTGGCGATGGTACCCATGCAGTTACAGGCGATTCTGGAAAATGCGGCTACGGGCAACCAGGTTAGTAATCTGGGTAAAATACTACTGGGCGGCGCGCCGGTGAATCTGGTATTGGCAGACCGGATCAAAGGGTTGAATGTCCCGGTTTTCCAAAGCTACGGTATGACGGAAACCGTTTCCCACGTGGCGTTGAAAGCGTTGAACGGGGAGGAAGCGAGCGACTCGTACGTTTTTTTGCCCGGTATATCTTTCGGTACCGATGAGCGGGGCTGTTTGTTTGTTTACGGCGCCGTTACCAATGGGCAAAAGGTGCAGACCAATGATTTGGTCGAGATAAGCGGCGGGGTATTTCAATGGATAGGCCGGGCGGATAATGTGATCAATTCAGGCGGTGTGAAAATTGTCCTGGATCAGACAGACCAGCATATCGCGAAGGTTTTTCATGATTTGGGTGTTTCAAATGCCTTTTTCTGCTGGTGGGAACCGGATGAAAAACTGGGGCAAAAGCTGGTATTGGTCGTTGAAAATGCGCCGGATCAGGGGCAGGCGGAACTGCTGCCGGCAGAAATTAGAAGCCGCGTTTCGACCTATGAAAACCCGAAACATATTTACTTTGCAAAAGCGTTTGCCAAAACTGCCACCGACAAGATCGACAAACGCGCTACATTTCAACAGTTTTTAAAATCTTCGAATGGATAAGAATCTTCAAATACCAGGTCAGTACATTATTCGCTTTCAAACCGCTACGGTTGTCCCGGCGCCATTTGCCCATTTTTATACTTTGAAAATGGACATTCAATCGGCACAGGACCTGCGGGTGGACTTTGATATTGTTTACAACGACCGCGAAGAGCTGAGCGAGGATGAAATCTTTGACGAAGGCTTTTCCACGGATGATGATTATAAATGGAAAGGCAGTTTGCCCGCAGTCTGGATCAATGAGTTTCAGGACATTCTCGCGTCCTCTAAAATCATTCGCAAGCGCGAGGAGAGTGAGTTTGAAGATTTTATTGAAATAGAACTCGATGAAAACGACAAACGTGTGACTATTTACCCGGTAGATAAGGAGCGTTGGTCGTACTTTTTGCAGGAAATGATGCAGGCCATTTTCGAAACCGGCGGCCGCGAAAAGCCTTTTGAACTCACTTACATCGATATCGATAACGACGGTAAAACGACCATCGATCTGAAAGCTTCGTTCGGTAAAAAGGAATTTACATTAAGCAAGAATGCGGGCACGGCCCGTAAACTGGACTGGAACCAGTTGCAGAAAATAATGGACACGATTTACAAAGCTGAATTCGTGCCCGACAATGCTTCGGAAAGTAAACCTTCCAAAAAAGGCAAGTACATTACCGCCGGCGATGGTTTGTGGTATCAAATAGGAGTGGCCGTGCTCGAAACGACTTCCAAAAGCAAGGACCTCGCCAAGATCGAGGCGTTGTTCAATACGCTTTCCAAATAATTTACTGACGGTACTGGCTCAGCTCCATCTGCAATTCGTCGACGAGCTGGGCCACCCTTTCGAATGAAGGCTGTGGCACAGGCATTTGCACGCTTACAAACGCCTTTACTTCCCACACTTCCAGTACGTCCTGCAAAGGGATTTCCAGTTCCGCAATTTCCGCGTTATCCGAAGTAAGCAGCAACATCCCCGTCGTTTTCACCTGGTTGAACACATTACGGTAAATGAGTCCGTGGTTTCTGAGCAGGAACACATATTGCATACCGTCCTTGATATCGTACCAGTTGCGGATGAACGTCCCTACGAGAATCGAGCCGGGATAGGTAAAATCTTCTCCGCTTTCAAATGCACGGTAGTAGCCCGACGGCAGGTTGGGCAGCTGGAACAACGGCAGGCCGTTCAGGTAAGCCGGGTTCTGGAAGTTGGCAATATATTCCGCCTGCTTATTGCGCGCTACCCATTGAATGGTAGGGAAGTGCTGCGCAGGCTGCTCCACCGCCGCGTTGAATTGCGGGGTCTGGAATTGATTGTTAAATGTAGGTATGCCGGGCGTCGGCTGAGGTGCTGCGGGTTGGGGTGCTACATGCCGGTTTGACGGCTGCTGTGTGGTAGCCGGTTGTTGAAAAACCTCCTGCTGCGGAGCCGATCCCGGCTGATTGTAACGTACCGCCTGCGGGCTTGCCTCATTAAATTGCTGCGTCGGCTGATGCGTTTCCCCGCTGACGGGTTTTAGGCTGATCTGCCGCGATACCTGCCTGAGCGGCTGCTCGGGCTGCTGGTACGTTTCGATGATCTTCGACAATGGCTGTGGCTCCGTGTACCCGGGTGTGCGCGTAGGTGTGGGCTGGGGCATCGTGCCCGAATGCGAAACCGTCATTTGCCGCGAGGTAGTCAGGGGAAGCGACATTTCGGGCGTTTCCCTTAGCTTTCGCAAATCGTTTTTTAGCAAATTATCAACGCTAACGCCGAACGCGGCCGCCATATTTTTGAGATTAGTAAGGTTGGGATTGGCCCTGGCTTCCTCGTAAGCACCCAGTAACGATCTCTTGATCGCGATCTTACGGGCAAACTGTTCCTGCGTAAGGCCGTTGAGCCTTCTGAGATACTTGATGTTGTTGCTGACGATGCTCATAAGTATGACCTTTCCGTGAAAACCCTACTAATTGACAAATCTTTTAGTAAAAAACGAAACCAGCAACTTTCTCACATTGTTTTTTCAAATTTTTAACAAAAAAAGACCGGAACGTCCGAAGAATACATAGTATCCTGACGTTCCGGTCTTTACGAAAACGGCCTGTTTTTTATCCGGCTGATCGGCTGTCGGCCGTCAGCGGACGGCTGTCATTTATAAATTTCCTTCTTGGCAGCTTTGAAAGTGTTGGTCAGCAAACCGCAAATGGTCATCAAACCTACACCACCGGGAACCGGCGTAATGAAGCTGGATTTCGGAGCTACGTCGTTGAAATCGACGTCACCCTTGATCGCGAAGCCGCTCTTTTTGGTAGCGTCCTCCACGCGGGTAATGCCCACGTCCACCACCACCGCACCTTCTTTCACGTAATCGGCCTTCACGAATTCGGGACGGCCCAACGCGACGATCAGGATGTCGGCCGACTGGCAGATCTCTTTCAGGTTTTGCGTTTTGCTATGCGTGATCGTCACGGTGCAGTTGCCCGGGTAGGTATTGCGCTGCATGAGAATGCTCATCGGCAAGCCCACGATCTGGCTGCGGCCGATCACTACGCAATGCTTGCCGCTCGTTTCGATTCCCGCACGGATCAGCATTTCGAGGATACCGAACGGCGTAGCCGAAATGTACGCAGGCAGCCCTTTGCACATTCTGCCGACGTTGATCGGGTGGAAACCGTCTACGTCTTTGGCAGGGTTTACCGCTTCCATCACCGTGTTTTCGGAGATATGCTTCGGCAACGGCAGCTGAACGATAAAACCATCCACATCGGGGTCGTTGTTCAGCGATTCTACCGCTTCGAGGAGCTGGGCCTCTGTAATGTCGGCTTCGAAGCGCAGCAGGGTAGAGGTGAAACCGATTTCTTCGCAGCTCCGGATTTTAGAAGCTACATAAGTTTCACTGGCACCATCCTGGCCGACGAGTATCGCAGCCAAATGCGGCTTTTTGCCACCGCCGGCGACCCATTGTTCCACCTCGGCCTTGATTTCAGATTTTATTTGGGAGGAAATAGCCTTCCCGTCGAGTAGTTGCATTATGATTCAGGTAGTAAATATTTCTTGATCAAAGTTTGCATTCCGGTTGTCGCTTTTTCCTGAATGAAAATCATATTGGATTTCAGTGTAATGTCCGGTTTGGCCGGGTCCACGATGTAAATACGCTTGCCGATGGGAACATAATGCACCAATCCGGCAGCGGGGTAAACCGCCAGCGACGTACCGATTACCAGGAACATATCCGCCTGCTCGGTCACATCCACAGCCACTTCCATCATCGGAACTTCTTCGCCAAACCACACGATATGCGGTCGCAACTGACTGCCCAGCTCGCACAGGTCACCCGTTTTGAGCTCCCAGCCGGTCATGTCGTAAACGAGCTTCGGATCTTTCGTGCTCCGCGATTTGAACAGCTCCCCGTGCAAATGGATCACTTTCGTGGAGCCCGCGATTTCATGCAGGTTATCGACATTCTGCGTTACAATCGTCACATCGAAATGCTTTTCCAGCTCGGCCAGCGCGTAATGTGCCGCATTGGGTTTCACATCCGCCGCCTGTTTCCGGCGCTGGTTGTAAAAATCCAGTACCAGTTCCTGGTTGCGAATCCAGGCTTCGGGCGTGGCTACGTCCTCGATGCGGTAATTATCCCAAAGCCCATTATTGTCTCTAAAAGTACTGATCCCGCTCTCAGCGCTGATCCCTGCTCCGGAAAGTACAACCAGTTTTTTCATGGGCTTCTTCGTTTATATGTGTGTTAACCTTTTTTTGTTGCTTTTTTAGCGGCTGGCTTCTTGGCAGCCGGCGCTTTCGCGGCGGCGGGCTTTTTAGCGCCGCGTCCGGCAGGCTTGTCCGGCGTTTCGGCGGCCAGTTTCAATACTTGCTCATAGGTAAGCGAAGCCGGCTCGGTACCTTTCGGGATTTTTACATTCTTCTTTCCAAAAGCGATGTAGGGTCCGTATCGTCCGTTCAAAACCTTCGCCTCGGGATCTTCCGCAAACTCTTTAATGGTGCGGTTGGAATCCTGCAAGCGCTTCTCTTCGATAATTTCAATCAAACGGTCCTCGGTCACGGCCATCGGATCGTCGGTTTTGGCGAGTGAATAATACTTGCCGTCGTGCTTCACGTACGGGCCGAATTTGCCGACGTTCACGACCATATCCTTGTCTTCGAAGAACCCAACCTGGCGCGGCAGTTTGAATAGTTCAAATGCCTCTTCCAGTGTGATAGTCTCCATCAGCTGGCCTTTCTGCAAGCTCGCAAAACGGGGCTTTTCTTCGTCTTCCACGTCGCCGATCTGCACGTAAGGCCCATATTTACCGATCCTTACCGATATTTTTTTGCCCGTCGCCGGATCTTCGCCCAGGTCACGGGAAGTCAGGCTCTTGTCGATCGCTTCTTCGCGTGCTTCGGCTACTTTCTTCTGGAACGGTGTATAAAAGTCCTTGATCATCTGCTGCCAGCCGAGTTGGCCTTCGGCAATATGGTCAAAATCCTTTTCCACACTTGCCGTGAACGAGTAATCGACGATATCCTGGAAATGGCTTACCAAAAAGTCGTTCACCACCATTCCGGTGCTGGTCGGGAAGAGTTTAGCCTTTTCCGAACCGTATACTTCCTTATTTACCTTGCTCCTGATCTGGTCGCTGGCAAGGGTCATTTCTTTAAATTCTCTTTCAAAACCCTGACGGTCCTCTTTCACGATGTATTCCCGTTTCAGGATCGTCGAGATCGTGGGCGCGTATGTAGACGGGCGCCCGATCCCCATTTCTTCGAGTTTCTTTACCAAACTCGCCTCGGTGTAGCGCGGCGGGTTGCGGGTGAACCGCTCTGTCGCCTTCATATCCGCCAGTTTTAATACCTGACCGATATTCAGCGGCGGAAGCATTCCTTTTTGCTCTTCATCGCCTTCGTCGTCGCTCGATTCGAGGTATACTTTCAGGAACCCTTCGAATTTGATCACCTCGCCTTGTGCTACCAGCTCCTCCGAAGTGGTCGAAATGCCGATCGTCGCGGTGGTACGCTCCAATTGGGCGTCCGACATTTGCGACGCGATGGCACGCTTCCAGATCAGTTCGTACAAGCGTTGCTCGTTGCGGTCGCTGCTGCCTACCAGCGTAGAGAAATCGGTAGGGCGGATCGCTTCGTGCGCCTCTTGCGCCGACTCGGACTTGGTTTTGAATATACGGCGGTTATAGTATTCGTCCCCATATTCTTTCGTGATCTGCTGCTTTGACTTATCAAGCGCTTCTTCCGACAGGTTGGTGGAGTCGGTACGCATGTAGGAAATCTTACCGGCTTCGTACAGGCGCTGCGCGACGGTCATCGTCTGCGCGACCGAAAAACTCAGCTTGCGGGAGGCTTCCTGTTGTAATGTAGAAGTTGTAAATGGCGGTGCGGGCGATTTTTTAGCAGGTTTTACTTCCAGGTTGCGGATCGAGAACTCGGCCCCGATGCATTTTTCCAGAAATTGATAGGCTTCCTGTTCGGTAGGGAGGTTCTTGGCCAGCTCGGCATTCAATACTTTTCCGTTACCGAGGTCGAAATGCGCCGTTACCTTAAAGCTGCTTTTGCTTTTGAAGGCATCGATTTCCCTTTCCCGCTCTACTATTATACGTACGGCTACCGATTGTACCCGGCCGGCCGAAAGGTTGGATTTACCGATGCGGATCTTTTTCCAAAGTACGGGTGAAAGTTCGTAACCTACGAGGCGGTCGAGAATACGGCGTGCCTGTTGGGCGTCTACCAGGGCTGTGTCGATGGTCCGCGGCTTTTCGATGGCATTCCGGAGAGCGGTTTTGGTTATCTCACGAAATACGATCCGCTTGGTATTGTCGGGAAGCCCGAGGGCCTCTTTCAAATGCCAGGAAATAGCTTCTCCCTCGCGGTCATCATCGGTCGCGAGCCAAACTTCTGCATCTTTTGCCAGTTTTTTGAGCTCTGAAATGACTTTGACTTTATCGGAGGAGATTTCGTAAGAGGGTTGGAAACCATGCTCAACATCAACACCCATATCGTGTTCCGGGAGGTCACGGACATGTCCGAAACTGGACTTGACAGTGAAATCCTGCCCAAGGTAACTTTCAATGGTTTTGGCCTTCGCCGGTGACTCTACGATCACCAGATTTTTTGACATAACTTTCGATTTAAGGGACCTGCTAGCACTTTGAATGTCCAAATATAGGGCACAATCCGAGAAAAAATCAAAGCGCAAATAAAAGCTGATGGAAAAACGGAAGGCGTTTCAGCACCTCCCGAAGGGGGCATTTCAAATTATTTCTTCAATATACCGGTTGTCAGAACAAAAAAAATTGGACGGGGGTTATTTAAATGTATGGCTAGAATATACTGGTTTTAAATAGTAGGGAAAATCGGACGGAATGCCTCCGTATATTCTGTAATTTCGTACTTTCGCCCGTTTTATTGACAACAGATATTGCCTTTAACATTGAAAAGATTTCATCATGAATATCTATCAGGACTACATTAACGAGATTGAAGAAAGAAAGACCCAGGGGCTTCACCCGAAGCCGATTGATGGCGCCGAATTGTTGGGAGAAATCATCGCACAGATCAAAGATACAGCAAACGCGCATCGGGAAGACTCTCTTAAATTTTTCATTTACAACACATTACCAGGAACTACGAGTGCAGCTGGTGTGAAAGCCAGGTTTTTGAAAGAGATCATCCTGGGAGAATCCCTGGTAGAAGAAATATCACCTGCCTATGCATTTGAGCTATTGTCTCACATGAAAGGCGGCCCTTCCATTGAAGTATTGCTTGACCTCGCCCTGGGAGATGACGCTGGCATCGCCCAACAGGCCGGAGAGGTTCTTAAAACGCAGGTATTCCTTTATGATGCCGACACAGACCGTCTGAAAGAGGCATTCAAAAACGGAAACGAAATAGCAAAAGGCATTTTGGAAAGCTACGCGAAGGCTGAGTTCTTTACGAAGCTGCCCGAGGTTCCCGAAGAAATTCAGATCATTACTTTCATCGCCGGCGAAGGCGACATTTCGACCGACTTGCTTTCTCCTGGTAATCAGGCGCACAGCCGTTCCGACCGCGAATTGCACGGCCTATGCATGATCACGCCGAAAGCACAGCAGGAAATCAGGGATTTGCAAGCAGCGCATCCCGGCAAGAGCGTGATGCTGATCGCCGAAAAAGGTACCATGGGCGTAGGTTCATCTCGGATGTCGGGTGTGAATAACGTGGCGCTTTGGACCGGTAAACAGGCAAGCCCATATGTTCCGTTTGTCAACATCGCGCCGATCGTGGGTGGTACCAACGGTATCTCGCCGATCTTCCTGACCACAGTAGACGTTACCGGCGGTATCGGTATCGACCTGAAAAACTGGGTTAAGAAAGTGGACGCGGACGGTAATGTGGTTCGCAATGAAAACGGCGACCCTGTGTTGGAGGAAGTTTACTCCGTTGCGACAGGCACTGTGCTGACCATTAATACACAGACCAAGAAATTGTATAATGGCGAAAAGGAGCTGATCGATATTTCGAAAGCACTTACGCCTCAGAAAAAAGAATTTATCAGAGCCGGCGGATCATACGCGATCGTATTTGGTAAAAAAATCCAGACCATCGCAGCGAAGATCCTGGGCATCGAAGCTACGCCGGTATTCGCTCCTTCGAAAGAGATTTCCAATGAAGGACAAGGCTTGACGGCGGTTGAAAAGATCTTCAACAGAAATGCGGTTGGTACTACGCCGGGCAAGGTGTTGCACGCCGGTTCGGATGTTCGCGTGGAAGTAAATATCGTGGGTTCACAGGATACGACAGGTCTGATGACTTCGCAGGAGCTCGAATCGATGGCTGCGACCGTAATTTCTCCGATCGTAGACGGTGCTTACCAGTCGGGCTGCCACACGGCTTCCGTTTGGGATAAAAAAGCGCAGGCAAACATTCCGAAACTGATGAAGTTCATGAACGACTTCGGTTTGATCACCGCCCGCGACCCGAAAGGCGAGTACCACTCGATGACCGACGTAATCCACAAGGTATTGAACGACATTACCGTGGACGAATGGGCGATCATCATCGGTGGTGACTCTCACACGAGGATGTCGAAAGGGGTTGCATTCGGAGCAGACTCCGGAACCGTTGCATTGGCGCTCGCGACAGGTGAGGCATCTATGCCGATCCCTGAGTCTGTGAAGGTGACGTTCAAAGGCGATATGAAGGACCACATGGATTTCCGTGATGTCGTTCACGCTACCCAAGCACAGATGCTCCAACAGTTTGGCGGAGAAAACGTATTCCAGGGAAGAATCATCGAGGTGCACATCGGAACGCTGCCAGCTGACCAGGCATTTACATTCACCGACTGGACCGCGGAAATGAAGGCGAAAGCATCCATCAATATCTCCGAGGATGACACGCTGATCGAATCACTGGAAATCGCGAAAAACCGTATCCAGATCATGATCGACAAAGGCATGGATAACCACAAGCAGGTTCTTCAGGGGCTGATCAATAAAGCAGACAAGCGCATTGCCGAAATTAAGTCGGGTGAAAAACCTGCATTGACTCCGGATGCGAATGCGAAATATTATGCGGAAGTAGTAATCGACCTCGACGTGATCGTTGAGCCGATGATCGCCGACCCGGATGTGAATAACAAAGACGTTTCCAAAAGATATACCCACGATACCATCCGTCCGATTTCTTTCTATGGCGACGACAAAAAGGTAGACCTCGGCTTCGTAGGTTCTTGTATGGTTCACAAAGGCGATTTGAAGATTGTATCTCAAATGCTGAAAAACCTGGAAGAGCAACAAGGCAAGGTGGAATTCCATGCGCCGCTCGTGGTGGCTGCCCCTACCTATAATATCATCGAAGAACTGAAAACCGAGGGTGATTGGGATGTGTTGCAGAAATACTCCGGTTTCGAGTTCGACGACAATGCTCCCAAAGTAGCGGCACGTACCGAATACGAAAACATGATGTACCTCGAACGTCCGGGCTGTAACCTTTGCATGGGTAACCAGGAAAAAGCAGCGAAAGGAGACACCGTATTGGCTACTTCGACGCGTCTGTTCCAGGGAAGGGTGGTAGAAGACTCGGATCGTAAAAAAGGAGAGTCCCTGCTTGCATCGACGCCGGTGGTGGTACTGTCTGCAATCCTTGGCCGCATTCCTAATGTGGAGGAATATAAAGCGGCGGTAGTGGGTATCGACCTGACCAAGTTTGCACCTCCCGTTAAGACACTAAGCAGATAATATTAGTGTTTCAATTGTTGAAACCGTGAATGTGTAATCATTAATTTAAGAGCTATGGCGTTTGACTTAGATATGATTAAGGGTGTTTACGCCCGCATGGAAGAAAGAGTAAAAGCCGCCCGCAAAGTAGTGGGGCGGCCTCTGACCTTGTCGGAGAAGATTTTATACTCCCACTTGTGGGAAGGAACGGCCACGCATAACCACGAACGTGGTAAATCTTACGTGGATTTCGCTCCCGACCGCGTGGCGATGCAGGATGCTACCGCACAAATGGCGCTGCTGCAATTCATGCAGGCCGGTCGCCCGAAAGTAGCGGTTCCGTCTACGGTTCACTGCGATCACCTGATCCAGGCCGAAGTGGGCGCTGCGCAGGATTTGAAGAATGCCGTCGATAAGAATAAAGAAGTATACGATTTCCTTTCTTCCGTTTCCAACAAATACGGGATCGGTTTCTGGCGCGCAGGCGCGGGTATCATCCACCAGGTGGTACTTGAAAATTACGCTTTCCCCGGTGGCATGATGATCGGTACCGACTCGCACACGCCTAATGCGGGTGGTTTGGGTATGATCGCGATCGGCGTCGGTGGCGCGGACGCGAGTGACGTGATGTCGGGCCTGGCGTGGGAATTGAAAATGCCCAAGCTGATCGGCGTGAAACTGACCGGCAAACTGAGCGGGTGGACTGCTGCCAAAGACGTGATCCTCTGGGTTGCGGGGCAGCTCACTGTGAAAGGCGGTACCGGTTATGTCGTGGAATATTTCGGAGAAGGGGCTGAAAGCCTTTCTGCGACCGGCAAAGGTACCATCTGCAACATGGGTGCGGAAATCGGTGCTACGACTTCGATCTTCGCTTACGATGAGAAAAGCGCGGCTTACCTGAGAGCAACAGAACGTGCTGACGTAGCCGATGCGGCAGACAAGATCAAAGAATACCTTCGTTCCGACGATGAAGTATATGCAGATCCTGCGGCTTACTACGATCAGCTTCTCGAATTGGATCTTTCTACATTGGAGCCACATATTAATGGACCATTTACACCGGATCTGGCGTGGCCGCTTTCCAAATTCGCTACGGCGGTAAAGGAAAACGGATGGCCGGAAGTACTTTCGGTAGGTCTGATCGGCTCATGTACCAACTCTTCGTATGAGGACGTAAGCCGTGCCGCTTCCCTGGCTCGTCAGGCTATTGACAAGAAATTGCAGGTAACTTCCGAATATACCATTACGCCTGGTTCAGAGCAGGTTAGGTATACAGTGGAGCGTGACGGCTTCCTGGATACATTCGAGAAAATCGGCGGCGTGGTGCTGGCGAATGCCTGCGGGCCGTGCATCGGTCAATGGGCGCGCCACGGTGCGGAGAAAGGGGAGAAGAACTCGATCATCACCTCATTCAACCGTAACTTCTCGAAACGTGCCGATGGTAACCCCAATACGCACTCTTTTGTGGCCTCACCGGAGATCGTAACCGCTATGGCCATTGCCGGACGCCTTACTTTCGATCCGCGTGTGGACAAGCTCGTGAATACCGACGGCGAAGAAGTGTTGCTCGACGAGCCAACGGGCCTCGAACTGCCGACCAAAGGTTTTGCAGTGGAAGATGCCGGTTATCAGGCTCCTGCGGAAGACGGCAGCAAAGTTCAGGTACTGGTGAGCCCTACTTCGGACCGCCTGCAATTGCTCGAACCATTCCAGGCGTGGGAAGGAACGGACCTGCTGGGTTTGAAACTCCTGATCAAAGCGAAAGGCAAGTGTACCACCGACCATATTTCGATGGCCGGCCCATGGTTGAAATACCGCGGACACCTCGACAATATCTCGAACAACATGCTGATCGGTGCGGTGAACTATTACAACGAGAAAACCAACACGATCAAAAACCAGCTTACCAACCAGTACTCGGAAGTGCCAGCCGTGCAGCGTGATTACAAGGCGCATGGAATCGGTACGATCGTGGTGGGCGACGAAAACTACGGCGAAGGTTCTTCCCGCGAGCACGCGGCCATGGAGCCACGTTTCCTGGGCGTACGCGCGATTCTGACGAAGTCATTTGCCCGTATCCACGAAACCAACCTGAAAAAGCAGGGTATGCTGGCGCTGACGTTCGTCAATACCGCCGATTACGACAAGATCCAGGAGGACGACACGATCGATATCCTGGGCCTGGAAACATTTGCGGAAGGAAAGCCGTTGACAATCGTGCTGCACCACAACGATGGTACCACCGATGAATTCCCGGTAAACCATACCTACAATGCCCAGCAAATCGAATGGTTCAAGGCAGGTTCTGCATTGAATATCATCCGGAAGTCGGTGGGTGCGTAGTAATTGCTATTATTCCAAAATGCAGAAATGGCTCCTGATCGGGAGCCATTTCTGTTTAAAAGCCCCGGCGGGGCGATCTGTCCACCTCATAAGCCTGGAAACCGAGACCGCTGGCGGCTGTACGATTGATACAAAAAGATAAACATCCCGGTCATGATCGACACGTCGGCCATGTTGAATATGCCGGTTTGGAATAACCCGAAATTGATGTGCATAAAATCGGTGACCGAGCCGTGGACGAGGCGGTCGTAAATGTTGCCGATGCCGCCACCGATCGCAAAACTCAATGCGAGGGCACTCAGCCAGGTCAGGTTCTTTTTGGTCAATAAATAAATGATCCCGAAAAGCAGCGCGATCAGCGGGATAACAGACAATACGAATACCTTGATCGATTCAGGCAACGAACTTCCGATGCTCAGGAACGCGCCCGTATTTTCGACATAAGTAATGGTCACGTAATCCTTGATCACATGGATAGTCTGGTAAAAACCCACATTTTCCCTAACCACACTTTTCGAGATCTGATCGCAGCCAATATTGGCGATCAGCACTACGACAATGGCAATGTTCCTGACCAGGCGGTTTGATTTAAGGTTCATTATTTGGAAAGCGCTTTAATCGGCGTCAGTTTAATATCCTTGAACTCAACTTCGGAACCCTCCGACTGCAATGCGATCTGACCTTTTGAAGCCGTCGCGTCATAGCCGTAGTTGACCAGCTCGCCGTTGAGCCATACTTTAATTGAATTCTTAACACATTCTATCACCATCGAATTCCATTCGCCCAGAGGCTTTTCGGTGCCGTCGGTGAGGTTGGGAATGCGGCGGAGCTTATCGCCGTTCACGCCCCATTTTTCCTTTGGCCCGCGGCGTTTTTCCATGTCGGGTACAGTAATATCCTCCTGGATACACCAGAAATCACCGGCATTCTGGTGCATCATTTGCACTTCGATGGATTTGGGAAACATATCATACAAATCGCGCGGCTTGGAAACGAATACCAGCGCGCCGCAGTTGCCGGGCTTGCCTGCGAACCGATACTGATAGGTAAAGCGGAAGTTCTCGTACTGAGCGTCCGTGATCAGGTGTCCGCCGGGCGTTCCCAGGCTCACGAGCAGGCCATTGCGCACGAGAAACGGGTTCACGGCCTTCGGGTCCTTGTCCATTTCGGGCACGTCGATATGCCAGCCTTTCAGGTCTTTACCATTGAAAAGCGCTTTCGTTTGGCTGAAAGCGTGTTGTGAGGTGATAGCGAGGGTCAGGGCGAGCGGAAGGAACAGTTTCTTCATGAAAGGTCGATACTATTTAAAGTTTTAATGGGATTTGAGCCGGAAAAATTAAGCAATAATCGGGTTAGTAGGTGTATGGGCGCGTCAAATGTTCGGTTATTGGGTTAAATTGGTGCTTTGTCACTTCAAAATCATTTGATCAGTCCATGAAAAAACTGGCCGCTTTGCTTGCAACGCCCATGCTATGCTCGTACGCGTTCGCGCAGTCGATCCGCTACGATGTATCTTTTCCCAATATCGTCCACCACGAAGCCCGCATTGCTTTAAGCGTTTCGGATGTGCCTCAGAAAGAGCTGCTATTCCGCATGTCGCGCTCGTCACCGGGCAGGTACGCGACGCACGAGTACGGGAAGAACGTTTATGACGTGGCGGCGTTCGATAAATCCGGCAAGCCGGTTCCGGTGCAGCGTGTGGACGGCGACGTATATAAAATCGCGGGGATCAACGGCTTTGCAAAGGTCGAATATACTTTGTATGCCAATCACGCCGACGGCACCTACGCCGGAATCGACGCGAGCAGCGTGCATTTGAATATGCCGGCTACATTCATGTGGGTGAAGGGCCTGGAAAAAGCGCCGATCACCGTCGCATTCAATTTGCCTAAGCCTAATACCTGGGCGATCGCTACCCAGCTCAAAACGACCGGTGAAGCCAACATTTTCACTGCGCCAAATTTACAGTACTTCATGGATTCGCCCACCAAAATCGGCCAGCTGACGATCAAGGAATGGACCGTACCGAATGCGGATAACAAGCCGTCGCAGTTCAGGCTAGCATTGGAAGCCAATGGCGGCGATTCGCTCGCAACCGCATTCGCGGGCAAAGTGAAACGCGTTACCGAAGAAGCGCGGATGGTCTTTGGTGAGTTTCCTGCATTCGATAACGGCAGCTATACCTTCCTGGCCAGCATTAACCCGTACGTAAAGGGCGACGGCATGGAGCACCGCAACAGTACGATGATCACGATTCCTGTGGCATTCGATGCTTCGGACAACCTGTTGGGTGTATTCTCGCACGAGTTTTTTCACACCTGGAATGTGGAGCGCATTCGGCCGAAAACGCTGGAACCGTTCAATTTCGAGAAAAGCAATATGAGTTTCGAACTCTGGTTCGCCGAAGGGTTTACCCAATATTATGGTGAATTGCTGCTCGAAAGGGCAGGGTTCGATTCCGTGGAAGAGTATTGCAAGACGCTTACGTTTCTTGTGAACACCAAAGAGAACACCGCCGGTGCCAGGCGCATTTCGCCCGTGCAGGCGAGCAGCAATGCCGTATTTGTGGATGCGGGGGTAGCGATTGACAAAACGAATTATCCCAATATTTACACTTCCTATTACCCCTATGGCGCGTCGATCGCGCTTGCGCTGGATCTGCAATTGAGAGCCAAAGGTTTGAATCTCGATGATTTTATGAAGGCCGTTTGGGCAAAACACGGTAAGCCGGAGGTTGCCTACAATGTACCGGATTTGGAAGCGGTGCTGGCAGCCTACGCAAAGGATAGGGCATTTGCACAACAGTTTTTTGCCAAATACGTCACCGGGCACGAGGCACTGGATTACAAGCCGCTGCTTGCCCAGGCGGGATTGCTCCTGAAAAAGCAATTTGACGGCCAAGCCTGGATCGGCGACATTCGCTATAAAGAGGGCGCCGGGCTAACCATCACTTCAAACACAGTCGTCGGAAGCCCGCTTTACAAAGCCGGATTAGATTATGAGGATGAAATTCTGAAAGTGGATGGCAGGCTGGTTTCCAAAAACGACGAGCTGGTTTCAATACTCAAAAGTCACAAACCCGGCGATCAGCTTGCGATCGAATACAAGCACCGGGAGGAGCCGAAAACGGCGGTGCTCGAACTAACCGAAAATCCACGCTTGCAGGTGGTTACGTACGAGGAGTCGGGGAGGGCAACTTCGGCAGACATGCTGGCATTCCGAAAGGCCTGGCTGGGAAGCAAATGGAAATAAAGAAAAAGCGGTTGCCTGATTTCAGGCAACCGCTTTTTGCATTTAACGCGTGAGTAAAATCTTTTTCGTCTCCACCGAATCCGGTTTCTTCACTTGGAGCAGGTAGATGCCTGCGGGCGCATGATCCAGGGTAATGCGCTCCTCGTGCATGCCTGCACCTTTCGCATGGCGCGTGTGCCACACCTTGCCCTGGACGTCGGTTACCCGTATCGTAGCCGCTTCGCCCGTTTTCAGGTTGAAAACAGCTTTGAATTCGCCGGGAGCGGGGTTAGGATAAGCTTGCAGTGCGGGCGCATCGCTCTGTCCCTGCGCAAGCTCCGGTACCGCCATACGTGCATTGCCCGGATTGTTTCCGACGCAAATTTTATCCTGACGGATGGCCGCGCCTGGCCGTCCCTGAATACGGATGGTATTCTTGCCACGTGCCAGCGTGACATAGAATGTTTCCTCGCGCGCTACGATATTCCAGCTGGAAGTAGGAGGAAGCTGCACTGTCGGGATTTCCGTGGTCCCATTTACGAACACAACCACCTCTGCCTGTGCCTCTGCATAGTAACGGAGCGTCACAGGGTACGTACCGGCAGCAAAGTCATTCACCACATAATCTACGAAGTAGTCATAATTGTTTTGGGAGCCGCGTGTTTGCCCGTTCGAGGCATTCGGGTCGCTGGAACCGGCGCCGTTGCTGGCCGAATGCTCAGCTTCCACACAGGCGGAGGTTACCCCGCCTCCGGGAGGCGGGCAGCTCGTAACCCAGTAGGGAACACGGACGATTTTTTGTGCGCAACCGTCTTTCCCGGCCGATACGGTAAGGTAAAAGGAGCCGACGTACGACGGGGCCGTAACGTCGATCGTTTGCGTGTAGCGCGCAAAGCCGCCGTCGCTGTACCAGTTGTAATAAACCGAACCGCAATCCGGGCCGGTGCAATTGGCCGTCATCGTAAACTGGCTGCCGCAAGCAGGATCATAGACAGAAGGACTCGCTGTGATATTGAAGTCACAGGAAGGAGGAGTACCGGGCATTTCCACAACGCATATCCTGTCGTGCCGTACCGGACTATATCCGGATATTCCTTTTATGCGGATCAAATTCTCCCCTTTTTTCAAGGTAAAAACAATCGTTTGTTCCGTCCAGACGATATTCCAAGAATTGGAAGCAGGAAGTTCGATCTTGTGGGCGGGGACTTCCTCGTTTATTTTTACTTCAACGGCGGTATTGGTTTCGGCATAGTACCGGAAAGTAATGGCGTGCGGACCTTCCACCTGAACACCCCGGACGATATATTCCACATAAAGATCGGGAATGGTCTGGCCGCCCCTCGTTTTGCCGCCCGATGCATTGGGATCTTCGGTAACGGGAGCATTTCCAAAAGAATCCTCCGCTTCAACACAAGCCTGGAAAGGAGCGCTGCCGCAATCGCTGATCGTCAATTGGAAATTACTGGATATGTCGGGACAGCCCGGTTTGGAGCCGGTCCTGACGTAGGTGTATGTGCCGTTTTGAGAAGGAGCATAGAAATTGATGGTATTGCCATTCCCATTCAGGTCAGGTCCGGTCAAGTTATAAGTGACTCCGGAACAACCGGCTCCAAGGCATTCGGCGGCGACGGTAAGCGGCTGCGCACAGCTAGGGGTATAGTCGCTCACAATCGATCCGACGGTGAACTCGCAATCGGCCGGTGTCACGTCAACACGGAAGGAGATGTTCACGCTGGTATCGTTGGGGCAGCCACTTCGGTTAGCGAACAATGTGTAGGTGTAATCGCCGGGTGTCGCCGGGGCAGGGAATGAAACCACTGCGCCTGGAAGACTCGTGTTGTTGCCAAACCAATTCAGCGAAGCGACAGCGCAGTCAGTGCCTGTGCAACCGGCATCGAGCGTTACCGTTTGCCCCGGCCGGTAACTGGCGGCGTTCCCCACTACATGCGGGTTTACCTGAAAATCACAGGTGATCGGCCACTCCGTTCCGGGGATTTCCGTCCAGCAAGTCTTGTCCTGCCTGACATCGTAACCCGGAAGCTCTGTGAAGCGTACCCGGTTGTTGCCGGCCGTGAAATTCACTTCGATCGTATGCTCTGTCGACACGATATTCCAGGAATTTGAAGCGGGAAGCTCGACCTGGTAAGGGGCTCCGCCATTGACGGAAACGGTCACCAGCGAGTTTCGCTCGGCATAATAACGGAGGGTTACCTGATATTTTGCGGTAGACGGAACATCGGTCACATACTCCACAAAATAATCCGACGAGTTCCGGAAGCCACGTGTGAGGCCGCCGGAAGCATTCGGGTCCGGGGAAACGGGACCGTCACCGTTGTTATTTTCGGCTTCCAGGCAGACTGTAAATGCTGTCGCTACCGGCGCGGGTCGATCATCGGAAGTACGGATACTCGCGGGGGCACCGGCATAACCACCCACAGGTGCGGAGGCATAGGAGGCAATCGCTGAGAGCAGAATGCAAATGACGAACGTAAAGGTTTTCATAGCATGCAGGGAAATGTGGTTGAACGGACATTCCAGCGAGGATCGCTGGAAAAGACAATCGAAACTTGGATTGTCTACATTTTCCGAGACACTAGCCGCGATGTAAACCGTGGCGACATGTACAAAAAAATATTGATAGTCAGCGAAATCTATCCCTGCTTCTCAGAAAGGTACTTCCAATACCGCCGGGGCACGTGCCGCACGTGCAGCCGCGTATTCTTGCGTGCCTGAATGCTGGTGCTTTTGAAATAGTCCTGCCACAGCAATGTATAGAGCTGCTCTTTCGGATCGAGCAGGTCGGCGGGCAGCGCATTGACGACCGACATCTGCGGGGCCGTGTCGAGTTCGATTTCTTCTGTTTTTTCGAGATCGTAATACAGGCCGTACTTTCTTTTCAAATCATAAATAATCCAGCGCTGATCGGCATAGCGGTTCTGGAAATGCTCGGGAAGGAGCGGGAGTACGTCATAGTCCGGTTCGATGTGGGCGTAGTAAATGCCGTCTCCCGTTTTCTGGAACCGCACGAATGCCTCCATGCGGTGTTTCTCGCGATGGACTTTCTGCGCTGTCTGCGAAACGGCCAGCACATCGGGATGCGCGAAGTTCTCACATGCGCCTATCGGCTGATCGATCGTGTAGCGGGCGAAATTGAACAAATGCTGAAAAACTTCCGGTTGTTCGGAAAGGAAAGCCTTGTAAAACCGGAACTGCCACTCTTTTCCCAGCTTTTTGCAAAGCCCTTTCCAAACCCGCTTGCCCTTTTCACGGTCGGCATTCACACGGTACCCGGTATCGAAAACATCAGGAATGTAATGGGCTTCGGTTACCAGCTTCACCGCCTGCGATTTCCGCCGGTAGCATTCGAAAACGGCCGTCAGCAAGCCTTCCAACGATCCGTCGAAAACATATTGTTCCATCAGAAAAGCGACAGCTGGTTATGCGGGTTTTGCAGGTACTTGCTTTTGCTTTCCGAGAGGATCAGCCCTTTGATATACCCGGCTTCGTATTCTCTGAGTTGAAGAGGGCTGTCGGCATACCGGATGAAATGCCGCGCCTTGCCGAATGCAATACCGAGCTGACGCAAATGGCTCTGGTACAAACGCCCGAATTTGCGCGCCTGGACGATCTTCAATGCTGAACCCACACCGATGCCCGGCACGCGCAGGATCATGTAGTAGTCCGCAGTATTGATATCGACCGGGAACTGGTCGAGGTTGCGCAATGCCCAGCTCAGTTTGGGGTCGACGTCCGCTTCGAGGTTCGGATGCATGTCGTTCAGGATTTCCTGCACTTTAAAACCGTAGAAGCGCATCAGCCAGTCGGCCTGGTACAGGCGGTTTTCGCGGATCAAAGGCGGCTGCGAGCCGATTACCGGCAGCCGTGCGTCGTTGCTGATCGGAATGTAGCCCGAGTAATAGACCCTTTTCAATGCAAAATTCCGATAGAATGCGTTGGCAGTATACAATATCTCCTTGTCCGATTCAGGAGTGGCGCCCACGACGATCTGCGTGCTTTGCCCGGCCGGTACAAACTTCGGGACGCTTTTGATCAACGCTTTCTCGCTTTCAAACTGGGTAATATTGTTTTGGATGTATTTCAAAGGCTTTTTCACCTCCGCGTGCGACTTCTCGGGCGCGAGCAGTTTCAGGCCTGTTTCCGTCGGCATTTCCAGGTTAATGCTCATGCGGTCGGCGTACATGCCCGCCTCGCGAAGCAGCTCGTCGCTCGCACCGGGGATCGTTTTTAAGTGGATATAGCCATTGAAGCGCTCTTCATTTCGGAGCTTTTTGACAATGCGTACCAGCCTTTCCATGGTGTAGTCGGCATCCTTGAAAATACCGGAGCTCAGGAACAGGCCTTCGATGTAATTGCGGCGGTAGAAATTCATCGTTAGTTCCACCACCTCTTCCACGGTGAATGCGGCCCGCTTGACGTCGTTGCTGCGCCGCGACACGCAGAATGCGCAGTCGTAAATGCAATGGTTGGTCAGCAGTATTTTCAACAGCGACACACACCGGCCGTCTTCGGTGTAGGTGTGACAGATCCCCGTTCCTTCGGCATCTCCAATTCCCTTGTTCTCATTTTTCCGGTTGCTGCCGCTCGAAGCGCACGACACGTCGTACTTCGCAGCATCGGCCAGAATCCCCAACTTCTCCCGGATCCGCTCGTACATACCAAAATTTGCAATTAGTTAAATCAGCCTAAAATATCGAATGGCAATTACCAGTTATTAGGAGGTCATGCCGAGTGATTATTTGTGCATGAAAATATCAGTATTTTGATACTAATACAATCTTTTGAGGCAGAATGTTTGTGAGCCGTTCGCGTAAATTTTCCATTTGTCTGCTGGCAGTTGTCGGATCTGTCAGAATTTCAGCGTTTTGCCAATCCGATGAGCCGAAGGTAACCCGCTACAATGGCAAAGTGAGTCAGCAGTTTGTGATGAACCGCGATTCACCCATTATCGATCACGCCACGGGCAAGCGGATCAGCTATGAGACTTACGACAATATGCTCAAACGAAGTCCGGGGCAATACAAAACGCTACCCGTATTCGACAAATACGGCAAAGCTTCCTCCTTCGAAGTCGTTAAAAAGAGCCAATTGTATGTGCAGCAGGACGGCTCGGTCATGAACAACCCCGACCTGATGCCCGAAGTGGGAGAGCCTATTGCGCCCTTCGTCATGCGCGGGCTCGATGGGCGGGAGTATGATTCGGAGAAATTGAGAGGGAAATATATCCTGCTTGGCTTTTGGGTACGCTACGAAAAACCCTTGTACACGCTCGCGAGCACGAAGGTGATCTCCAATTTCGTGGATGAAAATAAAAGGAAGGGAATTGAAGTCGTTTCCCTCGGTACCACGCTCAATACCGAAGAGGAATGCCTGGATGCGATCCCGAAACGGAACTGCGGGTTCATTCCCGTTCCGGAATCGTATGGTTTTAATCATCGCTACAAGATCAGCGAGACGCCCTATTTCATCCTGGTCGACCGTAAGGGGATTATCCGGGCCATGGCGCCGCATACCGAATTTTCGAAAATCAGTGAGCTGGTACTGCGCTGATCAGCCCAATGCGCCGCTGATGCGGTTGTAGAGACGTTCGGGATGCCAGATTCGCTTCGGGCCGAGGATCATCCGGCGGGAAGTTTTTTTGACATGAAAATCATGCTCTTGCAGGAATTTAATCCCCGCCGTATTGCCCATCGGAAGAATTGCAAAGGGCCTGGACGCCGCACGTAACTGCATGAGCGCAAAACCGGCGGTATCGTTCTCGGCTATGATCGGTCCGTCGGTCCAGGAGGGAAGGTAAACACCTTGCAGGACCTCATTAGAATCTACATACACATAGGCATCGGCCAAAAACTCGGCCATGACGCCTCGCCGGTCTTCGCCGGACACCATCCGATCGATGGCATAGGCAGCTTCGCGAAAGTTTTCAGTAAATGGCCGGATCAACGGCGAGGGTTGTAATTGTGGCGCATCTTCTTCCCGCCTCAAATGCGCATATTGCCCCTCGACTTCGAAACCCTGTTTCAAATACACCGGATAGCCGAATTCAGTAGCATCGAGGTAAATGGTCGGGTAGCGGTTCCGGTCCACGCTTTCGATCAGATGTCGGGTAATGGCACTTCCGAGGCCTTTGTTCCGGTGCTCTCCGTGGGTGATGATACAAGCGAGCCAGACGGTGTCGCCGTGAAAAATAGCGGTGCCCACCGCAACAGGCTGGCCGTCTTGCACGATCTTGATCGGCTTGCAGCAATCCGATTTTAAAAAGAACTGAAACCGGGGGCGGATATCGCCCCAGCCCTCAGGTTCGAGGGCGGGGAGTAAAGCAATGTCGTCTTCTGTAAATTCCTGGTAAATCATGGCATGGATCGTTAATCCTGCTAAAATGTCAAAAATCTGCTTCCATCTGCTTGAAATGCGTGATTTTTCTTTGCCAGCTGATCCAGGAATAATAGAATAGCAACAGGAATGTAATAATCAATGCGCTCAGAATGATGTATTTGCGTTGGGTGAAAGCCGTTTGGTAGGTTAGAAAGTACAGAAGAGCGGCTGCGTAAACAATCGAGGAGGACATCGAAAACAGGGCCAATCTTTTCAAGGAATGTACCTGTCTGACCAGCGCCTCCCGGATATTACCGCTTACCGAAGGGTTTTGTATATGCAGATAGCCCCATGCATTGTTGAGAATGTAAAGTACAATGCTGATAATCAGTATTATGCTTACTGACAAAGGTTTTTCTGCGCCATCAAACCCGTCGTAGAACACGAAAAGGAGTGCGGTAAGCGCCGCGATTTCGGTCATGAATTTGACCCGCAGTTTGCGAAGGGTGGGATGGTTGCGGACGCGCGTCATCATGGCGAGCTCCTTTTCGGAGAGCGACTCATCGCCTGCACGTTGCCAGTCGGATTTCAGATCATCGATATTCATCAATTTTTGGAAGTTGAAAGTGTTTTGAGTTTTTCTTTAATGCGGTTGAGCTTCACGCCCACATAGTTTTCGGAAATGCCTGTTAACGAGGCGATTTCGGCGTAGGAATAATCTTCGAGGTAAAGCGAAATGATCGCCCGCTCCGGTTCGCTGAGTGTGCGTAACGCGCGGAAGAGCCATTCTTCCCGCTCGGAAGTGGTTTCGCTGGTGTCGGCAAGGTCGGGCGGATGTTCGGAAAGTGAAATGGGAGGGCGTTGTTTCCGGTAGGAGGCCATGGCGGTGTTGAGCGCAATGCGGTAAATCCAGGTCGTGATCTTCGATTCGTGGCGGAAGCCCGGAAAGGCCCGCCAGAGCTGGTACACGATTTCCTGGAAAAGGTCCTGCTGATCCTCCGGCGTGTTGCGGTACATCCTGCTCACCTTAAAAATGATCCGCTGATGCGCCCCGATCGTTTCAAGAAAAATTTTCTCCATAAAAAATCAAATCTTTCCCAATAGGTTGCTGAGATTGGGAAAAACTTACATTCGTCAGGATTTTTTTTCGGCCTAATGAGAACCCGCAACAACCGGCAATTTGCGCACATGTGCGATCTCACCACGATCGATCGGTCGAATCTGAGAGGGAAGGAGTGTCTCGATAGCGACTGTTTCGCCGTCAAGCGTACAGAATTCGACCTCAAAAGCAGCTCCGTCCTGGTGTGCCATGACGATAGTCCCGATATCTCCTGCTTGGAGGTCCTGTTCAGGCAGATCCTGGGTTAAAATTACTATATCCAGCTCTTTCATTTTGATCTTACGGGAATTACGGTGATGAGTCGCGGAATGTTTTCCGGATCGTTTTTATCAAAGAACCACCCAATGCGCACTTGCGGATTTCTCGAATCTGGTGTGTTCAACGTACCTTCTGTGGTTATCCTCGTTCCAAATGGATGCCGCGCCTCGATTTGTACTATCAAGCTCTCACAGGCCAGAACGCGGAGTGCTTCATACAAGTCCCGGCTATTTGCAAGGGAATAACCAAATTTACTAAAAAACATCGCTTTTGATTTTCCCTCGCGATGGTTAAGGTTCAGCAGATAGTTCTCAATTTTGTTTCTTGAAATAAATGCTTGCGAACAATTAGGCAATTTGTCCATGATCATAGCGTGCGAAACAGTTCAACTTGACTATTTAGACGCTAGTATTCGTGAAAAGTAACGTTATTTACCAAAGTTTTTTCAAAAGACCCGGACATGAATATCATTACAACAGACCAGCTCAAAACCATTCTGGAAAATGAAGACCCCATTGTGATCGATGCACGGGGAGGGACCGATGCCCTGGAACGGTACAACCATGCGCACCTCGAAAATGCGCAGTTTGTAGACCTTGAAACCGATTTGTCGGAGAAAACCGGGGACCCGTCGGACGGAGGCCGCCACCCGCTGCCTGAGCCGGACGATTTCGGGCGGTTTTTGGGGATTCTGGGTATCAACCCTTCTTCGACCGTTGTTGTATATGACGATAAAAAAGGCGCCAACGCGGCGGCGCGTTTCTGGTGGATGCTCAAAGCGGCCGGCCATGAAAAGGTATTTGTGGTAAGCGGTGGGCTGGACGCTATCGTTGAGGCAGGCATTGATCTGACTCAAAAAACGGCCTCGCTGCATGCTTTGGAAGAATATCCGATCAAAGGATGGCAGATGCCGCTGGTAGATGCCGACGACGTGGCGCTTGCCGCGGCCGATCCCGAATCAATGGTGATCGATGTGCGAGAACATTATCGTTACGTGGGCGAAAGCGAACCGATCGATCTGGTGGCCGGGCACATCCCGGGAGCTGTTAATATACCTTATACTTCCAATCTCGATGGAAAAGGCGACTTCATGGCGCCTGCGGACCTCGCCGCGAAATACAAGGAAGCATTTGCCGACAAAGACCCTCGCAAGGTGATCGTGCATTGCGGGTCGGGCGTGACCGCCTGCCACACGCTGCTCGCGCTCGCGGAGGCGGGCCTGCACGGGGCGAGCCTGTACGTGGGCTCATGGAGCGAATGGTCCCGCACCGAACGACCGATCGCGACAGGAGAGGAGTGATACCAATACCGGGCCGGACTTGCAAGTCCGGCCCGGCTGCTTATTGGATGGATTGCAGGTAATCGTAGAGCGACGAAAGCTCGCTGAGCGTGTACTGCGCAGTCATTTTCCACGGCATATCTTCATTTTTGAGAACATGGCCTTCCGGTGTTTTTCCGGAGGTAAGGGTCGCGATAAATTGCGACTTTGTCCATTTACCTACGTGGCCTGCCCGGGTAATGTCGGGGACCGGCGGAAAACCGGGCGCAAGTGGCTCACCGCCCTTGAAATTCTCGCGATGGCATCCCGAACATGATACGGCCAGGTATTTTCCCTGCGCCGCTCCTTCTGCCGAATCCGCCCGGGCGACCATTGGTTTGTTGTGGTCGATTTTTTCAACGGATAGCAGCGGCATTTTATCAAGATAGCTCATGATGACGGCAACCGGGCCGAGATCATTTTCGGGTAGGGTATTATCCACTCTGGGTATCTGGCGGCAGTAGGCGATGAGCGCGGCCATGTCTTGCCGAGAGAGCAATGTCGTTTCATGTGAAGGCATGAAAAGGAGCGGCTTCCCATCCTGGTGAATGCCGTGCCGCAGCGCGGCAAGCCAGTCGGAAACGTCGTAATTGGCTGGTAAACCTCCTTTTCCCTGTGTGAGATTAGCGGCAACAAGCCTGCCGATAGCCCCGTCGTCGTTCATCACTTTGCCTTCCAGGTTGTTTCCGTGGCAGTCCTGACAGCCTTTTATCGCGACCAGGTGCTTCCCTCGGGCAATAGCGGCACTGTCGGACGGGATTTCAATGGCTTCTTTTTCAAATGCGTAGGGCTTGTTCATGCGGCTTTTCATCGAAGCCGACATGTAAGTGTAAGTAGCAATCGCGGCGAGCACGATTCCGGCCAGGAAAATGCCTGTCCATTTTAAGATTTTTCTGATCATGGCGTTGAAGTTTTTGGCAAAAATGGGGAGATCGGTTCGGCCATGACCTACGCAAAACGGATTAGAATCTACGACGAACGGATTTCGTCGATTAATTGGGCCGTTCACTCATTAAGCAGCATGCGGGAGGCTGCCATGGATGTATTTTCGTGCTGTGTTAAAACCGTTTCCGTCCTATGGCAGCTACGTTCATCCATTCCGCCGATATCCTTGATTTTAACCCGGTACCTAATCCGCAGTCCATCATTCCGGGAGTGCAGGTGGACAACTCGGGGGAGTTTTTGACCCGTTACCATCCAAAGGTAGGCGAGATGAAGTTCAGCAGCCTGCTTTTCCCGCATATGCATGTGATGAACATGCATTGGACGCCGCAGGAAGACGTGATCCTGTACGATAGCACGCCGGTAGAAACGATCAATATCAATTTCCACATGGCGGGAAGGCTCGATACCACTTTCGAGGGACTTTCACAGGATCTGAATATGAGGCCGGGCAAGCATAACCTGGTCTTTTCACCAGAAGGCGGTGATACCAACCGGGTTGCGGCCAACGATTCCCTCGAGATGTTTCATATCAGCCTCGAGAAGGCATTTTTTGCAGATGTGATCGGGTGCGACGACCATTGGAGCGAGCGTGTCCAGAAGAATTTGCTTTACAACAGGCCGTTCTCAGGCATTACCGGCACCGCGAACACCACACCGGTCATGCAAAGCCTGATCCGGGAAGTGAAACAATGCAAACAACCCGGGGCCGTCCGGAACCTGATGATCCAGTCCAAAGTGCTGGAATTGCTGGCATTGCAGATCGAACAGTTCCGCGGACCGCAGCAGGTCGAGGGAATTTCGGCAGCCGATAAGGACAAATTATATCAGCTGAAATATTTCCTGGATACGCATTTTCTGGAAGAATTTTCCCTTGCAGAGCTGTCGCGAATCTGCCTGTTGAATGAGTTTAAAGTTAAAAAAGGATTCAAGGAACTGTTCGGTACCACGGTTTTTGGTTACCTGCGTAACCTGCGGATGGACTATGCCGAGCAGTTGCTGCTTGATGCCTCGCGGTCGGTGGAAGAGGTGTCCGACCTCTTGGGGTATGAACACGCGCACCACTTTTCAATCGCATTCAAGAAATACCGGGGTGTGAATCCGTCCACGATCAAAGGCAAGCGCATATTGGCATGATCAAGCTGAAATTGACAATGAGAAAGTATTTAACAGTGATCAGTTTGTTGATAATGAGCGGATATGTGTTAGCTATGATCGCCGGGTGGCGGATCGCCGAAGGTTACCAGATCCGGTTCGACGGCAAGTACGCACATGGTTCTTTTCGAAAAATGGAGGGAAGCATCCGCTTCGATCCTGCCGACCCTGACGCGTCACGCTTTGAAGTGTCGGTGGATGTGGCTTCGATCGACACCGGCATTGCGCTGAAAAACAAGCATGCCCAAAGTGACAAGTGGTTCGACGTTGAAACATACCCGCGTATCTATTTCGTATCAAAATCCGTAAGCCGGACGGATACCGGTTTCGTTGTCCACGGGGACCTCGAATTGAGGGGAATTAAAAAGGAGATCGCCATTCCATTCACATTCAGCACGACCGACAATCAGTACCTGTTTTACGGAAGATTCAAGGTCAGCCGCGGCGATTTCGGGATTGGGAAGGTCAGCGGTAAGGCTTCCGATTCGACCGCCATAGAAGTCTCCGTTCCCGTGCTCTCTACCGAATAGTCATTTATTTATTTCCGGTTCTTCAAGTTATCGCCGTTCGACGATGTTGACGGCTGTTTTTGTGTTTAAATTTACCTAACAATAACTGAATCAGGCATTTTGCTCATTTGATGGAGGGTAACTATCATCCGTGAATTACTTTGCAGGTCTTTGGTATGAATATTGGTATTTAAACTCAACAACTCACACAGAACTATGGATTATGTAAATGTTTCATCTGACTATCTGAGCGCTAACCCCAGTTGGCATATCGAAGACTCGCCCTGGAAGGCCACTCAGATCATTAAAATGCTGAAAAAAAATAATTTGCATCCCAAATCCATTGTAGAGATCGGTTGTGGCGCCGGGGAAATCCTTAACCAGATTCATGACCGCTGGGAGGATAAAACAGTGAAACTTTACGGGTACGATATTTCCCCTGACGCTTATGAGTTTTGTAAGCCACGGGAAAAAGATCGTTTGAGGTTCTTCAATGACGATCTATTGCAGACAACGGAAAAGTTCGACGTCCTGCTGATGATCGATGTTTTCGAGCATGTAGAGAATTATTTCGATTTTATCCGGAAAAGCGCCCGTCACGCGGAGTACAAGATTTTTCACATCCCGCTTGATTTTTCAGCGCTGGCCGCATTTACGGGCCATCTGATGAAGTTGCGGCATTCGGTAGGCCATATTCATCATTTTACCCGCGAAATGGCTATCAACACATTAAAAGACTGCGGCCTGGAAGTGGTCGACTGGTTCTACACACTTTCGGAGCTTGAACTGAACTATGGCCGCCATAATTTCAATGGAAAGGTGGTCAACTCTTTCAGAAAAGTCCTTTACACCGTCAATCCGGAGCTTGCCGTGAAAGCGGTCGGCGGTTTTTCGCTGCTGGTTTTGGCAAAATAAGAAAATACACACCCGACTTTTGCGCATGCGCGGCCCGCTCGTTCGGGCTGCGCTTTTTTATGCCCCCGTTTGGTCATTGCCTGCTTGCCGTTTGAACAACGTATTTGGCATGGGCGGGTGGTATTTTCAAATTGCAGGGATTATTAATGCCTTCTTATCCACTAAGTGCTCGATACCCACTGCATCCCAAACATGAAAAGAACAGAAGATTTGAAGCGAGAGGTCACTATTTCCCCCAATCCAGCCAAGGACGAAGTGCGGATCGCCGGTATGTCCAGAATGGAGGTGGCAACCATCGTAGCCTGGACGCGTTCGGGGCAGGCGATTTCATTGAAGGAAAAACAGAATGGCACCGTCGACGTGTCGCACTTGAAGCGAGGGCTTTACTCCCTGGTGATCACCTGCTGGGATGGATCTATGATTTCGAAGCGGATTTCAATTCGCCGGTAATGTTCGATGAATAGCCGGGCGGCACCGGTTTTCCCCGGCTTTTACTTCATATTCAATGCACGTTTCAGAAAGCCTCCCAGAAAACTCGCGGCGAAAGTGAGGATCATCGAGCCGTAAAGGCTGAAATTTTCCAATTCCTGCCGGCCCCGGTCGTCGGGGCGCGACGTAAGCAGGAAGTAGCCCGCCAGCAAGAGTATGCATTGCATGATAGCCAGCAGCCAGCCTTTATGAGGCTCAACAAAGCCGATAGAGATCGCCGCAAAAACGGCTACAAGGTAAGGCAGGTGAATGCTTTCCGCGTTTTTAATGACGTACACAAGGAGCGCGCTCGTGAGGATGATCATCACCATATTGATAGCCAGTCGCTTGTCGAAGAATGGGGCCTTGGAGGCAGCCGAGGCTTTGGGATTGGTCAATAACATTTCCTTCAATTCAATTTCATGTGCAGCATCATGCTGTGCCTCGGTTTCGCGGCCAAGCAGCGTTAATGCTTTTGCGCGCCAGTGATAAACATCGGTACTGGTCTCTTCCGACAATGCCACGGCGCGGTTGAATGCTGCCAGCGCATTGTCAGCCTGATTTTGAGCCAGGTAGAGCTTCCCGAGTTCGAGGTGCAGCAGGAACACCTGATCGTCGTAGCTGAGTCCGGCCTGAACATCGGTAAGTGCCGCGTCGGGATTTTGAAGTGCTTTGTGGCACAAGCCCCGGTACAGGTACGCAATGCTCGATTTGGGCTTTTGTTTGATTCTGGAATCGAAATAGGCAAAAGCTTCGTCGGTTCGTCCGCTTTCATAAAGCTTTATTCCTTCGGAGAGAGCGGCTGCTTCCTTTTCGCTGGGTGTGCGGAGGTCGGCGTAGTTGCGCAGGTAGTAGATATAGCCGAAAAAGGCGATAACGACGAGAAATTCCATATAATTTGCAGATTCAATCAGGCATTCATTAACGCCAAAATTCGGTACGGAAGCCCGCAAATCAAAAGGAATCGGGTGTTTTGAGGTGGGAATTTTTGTGAACTGCCGACATTCAAACGAGGATCACCATATTCGGCTCGCCCCCGGCCTCGGTACTCAGGGCAGAATAGGCGAGTGCAATGCGTTTCCCTGTGTTTTCGGCCAGTTCAAGTAGCTGGAAAACCTTTTCTTCCCCCTCGATGCGCAGCGCCTGGTATAAAATGTTCCCGTAATTGAATTCGTGAGAACCCAGCCCGTTCTTTAAAGCCGCCAGTTGATACCGGTCGAATATTTCCTTTCCTGACATGAAGTGCAACATTTGGGTGTGATATTGCAGGTGAATTTGCCCGAAAGATGCTCAAACCGGTATCAAAGTTGCATGCGGTTAACTTAAATGTTGAGGAAGTGGAATATTTTGGCTCGATTCATCCGCCATTGGTTTGCCCCGTAAAGTTTGCAGGGGGATCAATCCCGACCAAATAGGAAGTTCCTGGTCCTCCGGTTCGTCCTTCGGCATGCCATCACGCATTTTAGCGGAAGCCTCATCGAAGGAAAATGCCAGTGCGGTCGTTTTCCTCACTTCGCTGTCGGTCATCGGCCGAAGGTAATCCCAACTATCGGGTACTATTTTATTGGTCAGCCATTCAAATGCCGCCCGCTTGGTTTCGATGTCTTCTACCTTCTCCGCTTTGGAAAAAATAATCACCGACCGGTAGTTGACGGAGTGGCTGAAAGCCGATTTCGCGACTACGAGCGAATCGGTGAGCATGACGGAAATGCAAACCGGAATCCCCGTTTCGATGGTCCTGATAAAATGGCTGCCCACCGAGCCGTGAATGTAAATTTTGTCTTCATAGCGGACAAAAGCCGTCGGAATGGAGAACGGCTTATTGTCCACGGCATAGCTAATAGTGCAAAACAGTGCCTCGTCGAGAATGGCGCAGATCGTTTCGTGCTCGTAGTACGTCCGCTTGGCCAGGCGGCTAGGGACGAGATAGGGTGGTGGTGTGCTCATTTGCTTTGTTTTTCTACAAAATTATGGCTTAATTGGCCTATCTCTTTAATCCAATATTTTAAATAGTGGTGGTCCAATTATGATGAATGTACTTTCCACGCTGATCACCCCTGAAAAAGGGGGGAAACAGCCTGTGTATCTTCAAATCGCTAACCAGCTGATGTCGCTGATCAAGAATGGTACTTTGCAATCGGGATATCGTTTGTTGAGTACCAGGCAGTTGGCGGCGATACTGAAAGTGCATCGACGGACCGTCGTGCAGGCGTATGATGAGCTGCTGGCGCAAGGCTGGCTGGAAAGTCAGACCGGTAATGGCACATTTGTGGCCCGCAACCTGCCCGATTTGCGACCACTTCCGCTACCGGTAGAGATAGCGGCAGACAGGGACCCGCTCAAAAAAGCGGGTTTTCAGTTCGAAAAGCCCCCCCACCTCGATCGGGCAGTATTGAAAGCGGGCTGGCGGCTCCACCTGGACGACGGCTTTCCGGACCCGAGGCTTGCGCCGTTGGAAGATTTGTCGAGGGCTTACCGTAGCCAGTTGCTGCACGGGAATTCGTACGCGCGACTCGGCTATGGCGAAACTACCGGAACAACCTGGTTGCGGCAGGAATTATCGGCGCATTTGAATGAGACGCGGGGGCTCAAAACCTCACCGGCCAACATATTGATCGTGAGGGGGATGATAATGGGTATGTACCTGGCTGTGACAAGCCTGGTGAAACCCGGCGATTGTGTCGTCACCGATTCGCCCGGGTGGTTCGGAGCGTCGATGAACTTTGTTCAGGCGGGGGCTACCATTTGCCATGTAGCTGTGGATGACTATGGTATGGATATCGATGCCCTTGAAGAGATATGTTTGAAACAGCCCGTAAGAATGGTATACGTGACGTCGCATCACCAATATCCCACAACCGTTGCATTGCGGCCCGACCGCCGGATAAAGCTCCTGAAATTGGCTGAAAAGCATGGTTTTGTGATTTTTGAGGATGATTACGACTATGATTTCCATTATTTGAGTAAGCCGTTGTTACCGCTTTTCGGGGCCGATCAGGCTGGAATGGTGCTTTATTGCGGGTCATTCACGAAGACGATCTCGCCTGCATTTCGCATTGGTTACCTCGTGGGGCCGGAAGATGTGATTGCGCATCTGGCGTCGTTGCGGCGTATTATTGATCGGCAGGGCGATACCATGCTCGAAAACGCAATCGCCGAACTCCTTCAAACGGGCGTCATTCAACGCCATTTGCGGAAATCGGTGCGGGTTTACAAACAGCGCCGCGACTTGTTTTGCGAACTTTTAAAGAGTGAACTGTCCGATCACATCAGCTTCGAAATCCCCGACGGCGGTATGGCGGTATGGACACGTTTTGACCCAGAAATCGACATTGCGAGGCTTGCGGAAAGGGCTGCACAAAGGGATTTGTACTTCGCCAACGGAAAAGTTGCAGGATATCCCGCACAATTCAGGAACTATATACGCCTCGGATTCGCTTCTTCTGATCCGGGAGAACTGGAAGAAAGCGTAAAGATTATCAAGGATTTGCTATGATCAGAAAAGTTATTGATGCTTACAAGGCATCTTTCACCGGGCTCAGCAGGGAAACATGGTTGTTAAGCCTGGTGATTTTGGTGAACCGTTGCGGGTATATGGCTGTGCCCTTTATGAGTATGTACATTACCCAAAGCCTGCACCGGAGCATCGAGGATGCCGGGCTTATTATCACGCTGTTCGGGGTGGGCTCGGTGCTGGGGGCCATGGCGGGCGGTTACCTCACCGATAAACTGGGTTTTCAGCCGGTGCAGATCGGTAGCCTGATATTGAGCGGCGTGTTCTTCGCCCTTTTTAGCCTGGTAACCGACTTCTCGCTGCTTTGTGTGCTGATTATCGTCCTGAGTTTTTTCGTAGAAGCACTCAAGCCCGCGAATCAAACGGCTATCGCGGCCTATTCGACGCCGGAAAACCTGATCCGCTCTTACGCGCTCAACCGGTTTGCTACCAACATTGGTTTCGGCTTTGGTACGGGAGTAGGAGGGCTGCTGGCCGCTATTAATTATCACCTCTTGTTCTGGGTTGACGGTGTGGTATATGTGCTGGCTGGTTTGCTCATTGTGATACTCTTGCCTAAAAGAAAGCACGTTACGAAGGAAGACCTTCCGGCGGAGGCCGATGTCAGCACAGCTTCTCCCTGGAAGGATGCATTTTTTGTACGGTTCCTGGTCATGGTAACCCTTTACATGCTTTGCTTCGTGGTACTGTTCAGGCTGGTGCCGGTTTACTGGAAGGAGGAAATGGGCATTGGGGAATCGACCATCGGGATTATGCTGGGCATGAACGGGCTGATCATCGCGCTGTTCGAAATGGTGCTGGTACAAAACCTGGCCAATCGGAGACCCGATTACTTTTACATGGTTTCGGGACCGCTTTTCAGCGCGATGGCATTTCTGGCGCTCATTGTACCGCACGTTTTACCGGTAATCCTCGCAGTCGCAACGGTAGTGTTGTTCACAACCGGCGAAATGCTGGCTTTTCCTTACCTGAGTACCTTCGTCATGAACCGTGCCAGCGATCTGAACAGGGGGAAGTATTCGGCGGCTTACTCGGTGTCCCAGGCGGTTGCGCAGATCATCGGCCCGGTAATAGGCGCGTATGTGGCGGGGCACTGGGGGTACAGCGCTCTGTGGATATTGCTGATTGTCACCAGTTTTGCCTGCGCTCTGGGATTCCGGTCGCTATTCCAGCGGAACCTGGCATTATGATGCCGGTTCCTGGTCAGGCTCTTCGCCTTTCTGCGCCTGTTCCAATTGTTCTTTGAGGGTACTGATCCGGTCGGCTTCGAGTTCGAGGGCTTTGCGTTGAAGATCGATCAGATCGTCTTTTTTGATCATGATATACTGCTCGCGGGGTTCTTCGAACATCGGCACTTCTCCGACCAGCTGGGCGACCGTCGTATCGAAGAGTTCCGCCATCATCCGGAGCTCGGCCAGGGAAGGGTCGTTCCTTCCGTTTTCCCAGTTTGATATCACAGCCTTCCCCGATTTTTTCAAAGCCTTGGCCAGCTTGTGCTGGTTCCAACCCGCCAATTCGCGGCATTTTCTTATTCTTTCGCCAACAATTGACATTAGTTATAAGTTTAATATAAAATTACTTGACGTTTGTTTAATTATTCTGTACTTTTGAATACGGTACGCTTTGCACTATCTGTAAAGCGCAAATTACAATTTTTCTACACACCCTATTACGTATCATGACAGAGCTTCAAGCAAGAGTCTCCGAATATGGTGGTCTATCCATTAAGGAGCGCCTGTTAGTCAGGTTCATTAATTCCAGAAACATTGTCGGTAAAAGTTGGAGAGGAGTGCTCGCGGAAGCGGATCCTTTCTTTAACACCAAGCTGGGAGGGGACTACTTAACCTCAGTAGCACAGGCAGTTTCGGACAGTAGTCGCGGCAACGTCGACCGCATCGAAAGGGTTACCATCGCCCTCGAAAAGGTGGCAGGCATTACTCCCGTTTCAGTCGTTTGAAGAATTATTTTTCGGTAGATTTCGCTGATTTACCGGAGGCTTTTAGTAGCCTCTGAAAGCGTGTGCTATCGAAAAAAACGGACTGGTTTTTCGCATTCGATGATTCGTTTGTGCAAGGAAACCTGTGTTGAAACACGCAGCGGGTTCAATACTGCTGTACCCGCTGCGTGTTTATTTGCCTGCATCCGACGGTGTGGAGGCGAAGATACCTGTGTCGAAACCATCGATGCTGGCCATGTTTTTTCTTGCCCAATAGTCATGAATGCCGTCCGGCCCTTGTTTCCTGGCCCACGCGTTTAGCTCTTCCCGTTCGTGGTTATAGTCCATGAACGGCACAGCCATGCCGCAGGAGGTCTGGACGAGGTCTACCTGGATGTCTATTAACTGCCGCGCGCCCTCTAGTGGAGAAAAAAGCGGGTAGTATTCGTGCCATTCGGCGTCTGTCGGATGGTAGGCTTTGCCATGTCCGTATAATCTGAGGATAAGCGGTTTGCCTTCGAATGCGCAAAACATAATGGTAATGCGGTCATTCAGAAGTAAATGCGCGGCCGTTTCGTTGCCGCTGCCCGTGACGTTCAGCCACATGACGCGGTTAGGGCCGAGAATTCGGAACGAGTCCATGCCCTTGGGCGAGAGATTGACCGTGCCCGTTGCCGCTGCGGTAGCGACGAAGTAGATCTTTTGCTTATCGATGAATGACTCCAATTCCGGCGTGATCCGGTCCAGTTGTTTTGCCATAGTATTTGAATAATGCAGGCTGACTATATTTTCTTTCCCTGAATGCGGTAGGCATTCAAAATGGCGAGCAATGCCACGCCGACATCTGCGAAAACGGCTTCCCAGAGTGTTGCAACACCGCCCGCGCCAAGGGCCATTACTGCTATTTTAACCCCCATAGCCAACGAAATGTTCTGGTAAACAACGGATTTTGTAACCTTGCCAATTTTCACGGCGGCGGCAATGCGAGATGGCTGGTCATTCTGGATCACAATATCGGCCGTTTCGATGGTGGCATCCGAACCGAGTGCGCCCATGGCTATTCCCGCGTCCGCAAGCGCGATCACGGGCGCGTCGTTTACGCCATCACCCGCGAAGGCAATGCGTTTGCCCTGGTCTTTTAATTCCTGTACGATTCTGACCTTGTCCTCCGGGAGCAATCCACCGTAGCTTTGCGTAATGCCCAACTCCCCGGCGACTTTGGTAACGACCGCCTCTTTATCGCCGGACAGCATGATGGTCGAAATACCGAGGCTTTTCAACTCAGCGACCGCCATGGCCGCGTCTTCTTTGATTTCATCTGCAATGAGAAAATGACCCGCGTAACGATTGTTGATCGCAACGACTACGAGCGTTTCGACGAGCGAAGTGAGCTCGGCGGGATAGCTGATCGAATGCCTGTCGAGCAATTTTGTATTCCCCGCCAGCACAGCCCGGTCGTCAACCGTGCCTTTTAAACCGTGCCCCGCTATTTCTTCTACGTCCGCTGGCTTGGCTAATGAAGCGGTGCCCGCCGATGCTACCACTGCTTTGGCAACAGGGTGCGTCGAGTAGCTTTCCAAAGACGCCGCGATTCGGATAAAATCACCCTTGTCCATGTTGGTTTCCACTTTCTGGACTTCAAAAACGCCTTTGGTCAGCGTGCCTGTTTTATCGGAAACAACGGTATCGATTTTAGTGATCACATCGAGGAAGTTGGCGCCCTTGACCAAAATCCCATTGCGGGAAGCCAGGCCAATGCCGCCGAAATAACCGAGCGGAATGGAGATCGTCAGTGCGCACGGGCAGGCGATCACCAGGAAAACCATCCCGCGGTAGAGCCATTGGTCGAAGTTGTAATCGGCAACAAAAAGTGCGGGGATTACGATAATGAGCAATGCGAGCAAAAAGACCACGGGCGTGTAGATGCGTGCGAGGCGGCTGATCAGCAGTTGGGTAGGGGCTTTGCGGGCGCTGGCCTCCTGCACCATTTCCAGTATGCGGGAAAGTTTGGAGTCCTTGAAAAGCGCTTTTACCTCAATCTCGACCGACTTTTCGATTGCGATCATCCCGGCGAGGGCCTTCTGGCCTTTTTCGATGATCTGCGGTTTCGGTTCGCCGGTAAGGGCAGCGGTATTGAATATGCCTGATTCGGAAATCATTTCGCCGTCCAGCGCAACTTTTTCACCCGCTTTCACCAGTATTTTTTCCCCGATCCGAACCTCATCCGGCGCTACTTGCAACGGGTTGTCGTCGCGCAAAACGGTTACCGCGTCGGGACGGATGTCCAGCAATGCCTTAATGGAGCGTTTGGAGCGGCTGACGGCAATATCCTGGAAGAGTTCGCCGATTTCATAAAAGATCATAACCGCAACCCCTTCGCTAAACTCCCCGATGTAGAAGGCGCCGAAGGTCGCGATGGTCATCAGTGTGAATTCATTGAAAAAATCACCCCGGCTGGCTTTGCGGAAAGCCAGCGCCACGGTTTTGTTTCCGGCCAGCACATAGGCAACCAGCATCATCCCGATTTCGACCGCACGCGGGACTTCAATTTTCGCAACGTATGTCAAAACGAGAAACACCGCCAGTATCGCCAGGCTAAGCCATAGCATCCAGCGACTTTTGAGAATGCCGGCATCTCCACCCGACCCGTGGCTGTGGTCTCCGTGGTCATGATCGTGGTCATGATCGTGGCTATGGCTGTGATTGTGACCGTTATGTTTGACTGGCGCGTCGGGTTTGGCCGAGCAGCAATCGTCGTGGGTATGAGCGGAGGTCTTTTCGTCGAGTTTCATAATGCAATCTTTCAAATTCAAAAAGCTACCTGCCCATACGTTCCCGGTCAACGCACCGCAGGATCATTACAAAGGTAGGTTACAAAGCCATGCAACAGGGTTACAGGTGCTGAAAATCAGATAATTGCAATATTGTTGCGATTCTTTCCGGACTATCGATCAGCCACTTGCACATTGGAACGGCTTGGAATTTTGATTTGTTATAACAAATTATAACTTTGTGTTATGCTGACCAAAATTCGACGGATCGGAAATTCCCAGGGAATTTTACTTTCCAAAACCATGCTGGATCAAGTGGACATCGAAGAATATGTCAATGTAGAGGTAAAAGGGAATGCCATTATGATTTTCCCAGCCAACACAAACCCGCGGGAGGGATGGGCGGAGCAGTTTCGCCTCGCTTCCGACGGGCAGGGAGCCGGGGCGGATCGGAATCTGATGGATGATATTTCGAACTCATTTGACGACTCGGAATGGACGTGGTAGTAATGCGGTTTGAAATCTACCTGGTATCCCTGGATCCAACTTTGGGTAGTGAGATCAAGAAGACCCGACCTTGCCTCATTATATCACCCGACGAGTTGAATGGCCACCTCAATACAGTGATTGTCGCCCCATTGACTTCTACAATACGCAACTATCCGACGCGTATCAATTGTCACGTCGATGGGAAAGACGGCCAGATTGCCCTGGATCAGCTTCGCGCCATTGACAAAGTTCGTTTGAACAAAAAAATAGGAACCCTGGACGGAGCGACGGCTCAGCAAGTTTTGGTAGTACTGAAAAAACTGTTTGCCTGAGTTTTATCACAGGTACTGTTCCTTAATCAACTCACCCAATTTCTTCAAACCGGCATCGATAGCCGCGTTGTAGGGGGCGCCGAAGCTGATGCGGATGTAGTTGCTGAAACGGGCGTCGGTACTGAAAATCTGGCCGGGCGCGATGCTGATGCTTTCCTGAATGGCGCTTTCGAAGAGTTCGAATGCATTGACCTGCTTATTGAGCTCGATCCACAAAACGTATCCGCCCTGCGGTCTCACCAGCCGGGTGTCGGGCGGGAAGTAGTCGCTGATCGCCTGCACGTAGCGCAGGCATTGCGTGTGAAGTGCTTTGCGTAAATGCCTCATATGCAAGTCGTAGCGGCCTGTTTCAAAGAAATTGGCCACGGCTGCCTGGGTGGGCGCAGCGGACGAAACGGTATGCGTGATCTTGCTGCTCAGTACTTTATCCTTGAACTTCCCGGGCAGGCACCAACCAACGCGGTAACCTGGTGCGAGCGTTTTGGAAACCGACCCGCAGAGCATTACAAGGCCATTTTTGTCGTAGCTTTTGCAAGTACCGGGCCTGGTTTTGCCAAAATACATTTCCCCATAAATATCATCCTCAATGAGCGGGATCTGCCGTGCAGCCAGCATTTCGACCAGCTTTTTCTTCCGGTAATCGGGCATTAATGCTCCGGTAGGGTTCGAAAAGTTGGGCACGAACAGCACAACTTTCACGGGAATGGTTTCCAAGGCATTTTCCAGGTATTCGAGGTCCGCCCCCTCGTCGGGATGACATGGGATTTCGAGGATTTTCAGGCCCAGGCTCTTCATAATATTGAATATGCCAAAATAGATCGGGTTTTCGATCGCGACGGTATCACCCGGCTCCGTGACGGCTTTCAGGCAAAAAATCAGTGCCTCCATGCAGCCCTGGGTGGTAATGACTTCGTCTTCGCTTACATTTCCCTTCCAGTTGAAAGCATATTTGGCGATCTGTTTGCGCAGCGCGAGGTTTCCCTGCACCTCGTCATATTGCGTGCAGCTGTGCGGGCTTTTCCTCAGCGCTTCCACCATCGCCTTGTTCAGTTTTGCCTCGGGAATCAGTTCGGCGGAAGGTGCAGCTACCGACAAACGGACAATCCGCTCATAAGTCATGGTTTTGTACACAGTCCTGATCATTTCATCGACATTCGCCTTTTCGATGAGTGGGCGGGGCGGTGTGCTATGGAGCCTTTCGGGGGCATTCAATGGGGAAAAGCGCACAAAATAACCTGATTTTGGCCGTGCTTCGATAATGCCCTTGTTTTCCAGCTCTACATAAGCTTTGAACGCCGTGCTGAGGCTGATGCCCTGCTCTTTGCTCAGTGCACGGAGGGAAATCAGTTTGTCGCCGGCTTTCAGAATACCTTTTTCGATTTGCGCCGCCAGCCGGTCGGCGATTTGTGCGTAGAGAAAATCTTCCCGGACAGGTTCTTCGGTCATCGTATGCTGATTTTTTAATCTGTTATGTTCAAAAATAACAAAAGTGAATCTGTTTTATTAAAGTTCAGCGCGGGAATTTTGTAGCGTTCAATGAAAAACGGCAATGAAAGGCAATCTGACAGCATATTTCGCATTAGCACTGGTGTGTTTCTTTTGGGGTACTACTTACCTGGCCGCACGTATTGGTGTGGAAGGTTTCCCGGCCCTTTTCTTTATGGGTTTCCGGAATTTGGTGGCGGGCGCACTGCTGTTGGGATTTCTGGTGCTCAGGAACAGGTCGTTTCCCTGGACGTGGGCCGATATTCGCCTGCAACTTGTGCCCGGCTGGTGCATGCTTACTTTCGGTACAGGACTGGTTGGATGGTGTGTACAATTCATTCCGAGTGGTTTGGCGGCGCTGCTTTATGCAACGGTACCGATTTTCACGATTCTGATCAACATGCTGGCGCGGAGGGAAGAGCGCGTCAATGCGCACGTGGCAGCAGGTATGATGCTTGGCCTTGGGGGCGTGATGCTGGTTTTCCGGGATAACCTCGAATACCTCACCAACCGGAATTCGTTTATGGGGATCTGTGTCACGCTGGCGTCGTGTGTGTCGTGGTGCCTGGGCGGCTTGTATACCAAAAGTTTCCCAAGCAAGACCGATTCGTTTTTCAATGCGGCGATCCAGATGATAGCGGGTGGGGTCGGGCTTCTGACGTTGAGCGCATTCAACGATGATTGGACAAATTTGCCCGAGATGCAGCCGCATTCTGTCATGGCGTTGTTGTACCTGATCTTTTTCGGCTCTATTCTCGCTTATGCTTCGTATCTGTTTGCCATGTCCAGGTTACCCGCAGGATTGGTGTCGATTTAAGCGTACATTAATCCGCTGGTAGCTTTGGTATTAGGTTTTTTTATATTGGATGAAAAGATTACCTGGCTTACCGCCCTGGCATTCTCGGTGACGCTAAGCGGAGTCTTTCTGGTGAACCGGGGGTATCAGCTTCAAAAGCGAAAAAGTACATTAACCTTCATAAACACGCATGAATAGCGCCATTTTCATCACATTGTTCAGCCGCGACCTGAAAAAGCTCCGGAAAGAAATTGAGCAGTACCATTCGGAAGCTGCATTGTGGGTGAAGCTGCCCGGTACCATCAATCCGGGCGGGAATTTGTGCCAGCACCTGATCGGGAACTTACGCACGTACGTGGGCCTTACGCTGGGCGGGTATGCCTACGTGCGCGACCGCGACGCGGAGTTTAACCAGAAAACATTTACACAAATGCAAATGCTCGCAGAGCTGGACCGACTGCATGAAATTGTGATCGGGACCCTCAAAAAGCTGGATGAGCCCCAAATGGAAGAGGAGTATCCACACGAGGTAGTAAATCTGTTCCCCGAACAGTCTGTTCGGCTGGTCCTTACGCATTTGCTGGCCCATCTTTCCTGGCATTTAGGGCATATTAATTACCATCGCCGCTGGATCACGCAGGTACAGGCGGCACAACAATAAACTATATGTATTTGACAGAACAAACAGCTCAATCATTTGCAAAGCAATGGATTGATGCCTGGAACCGCCATGACCTTGCCGCGATTATGGCGTTGTACTCGGAAAACATCCGCTTCTATTCCCCATACATTATCAAGCTCGGGATGAATGAGGAGGGAATGATTAGCGATAAGGGCGAATTGGAAAGATACTTCGGGAAAGCCCTGGGTGTCTATCGGGATCTGCATTTTGAACTGAGCGAAGTGCTCACGGGCGCAGATTCTGTGATTTTATATTACAAAAGCGTCAGTAACCGAATGGCGGCCGAGATGATGGAACTTGACGAGTCCGGCAAAATCAGTTTGGTAAAGGCGCATTATAATAGATAGTTTATGTTTGAATTGTTTGAAAATGAATTGAATAATCTGGAATCGATTCTAGGCCAGGTTAAGAATGCCGGTTTGGATTTTCTGGAAAATTTAGCCGAAAAGCCGACCTATATTGCCGATCAGACGGTGGTTCCTGCCGGTCTTTCAGAAGCAGGTATTGGCGCGGCGGGTAGCCTGGACGTTTTCAGAAAACACTATGAGAAACTGATGGTGGCCAGCCCCGGCCCCCGGTATTGGGGGTTTGTAACGGGCGGAGCAACGCCCGCTGCCATTGCAGGTGACTGGCTGACAGCCGTCTACGACCAGAATACGCAGAGCGTGCAGGGGGCGGGAGATGTTTCGGCCATTCTGGAAAAGGAAACAATCAGGCTGTTATGTCAGCTGCTGCATTTGCCCGACGATTTCAACGGCGGTTTTGTAACCGGGGCGACGATGTCCAACTTCACCGGATTGGCCGTGGCCAGGCAATGGGCCGGCGAGCGATCAGGACGTGATGTTTCGCGTGAAGGCGCGTCTGGTGATCTGGCGGTTATGGCGGCTACACCGCATTCGTCGGTTATCAAATCGTTGGGAATGCTGGGGATAGGCAGTGGCAACGTGGTGCGCATTCAGGTTATGGAAAGCCGCGAGGCAATGGACCTGGCTGATTTTGAGCAAAAACTGATGGATAATCAGCACCGGCCGATTGTCGTTAATTGCAGCGCGGGAACGGTCAATACCGTCGATTTCGACGATATCAAGGCTATTGTTGCGCTAAAACAAAAGTATTCTTTCTGGCTGCATATCGATGCGGCATTCGGGGGATTTGCTGCTTGTCTGCCATCACAGCGGCACTTGCTTGCAGGCTGGGAACAGGCAGACAGTATCACCATCGATTGCCACAAATGGATGAATGTGCCTTACGACAGCGCCGTTTCGCTGATCAGGAAGGAGCATAGTCGTTTGCAGGTGAGTACTTTCCAGAACTCCAATGCACCCTATCTCGGCGATCCGTCGGAGAATTTTTCCTATCTCAATTTTCTGCCTGAAAACTCACGGCGGTTCAGGGCATTGCCGGCCTGGTTTAGCCTTACGGCATACGGACGGAACGGTTTCGAATGGATCGTGCAGAACAGCATCGCCCGCGCACAGGAGTTCGGCGCTTACATCGAATCGAGCGAACATTTCGAATTACTGGCGCCCGTTCGGCTGAATGTGGTCTGCTTTCGTCTGAAATCGGGCCGCGAGAAAATGTCTTTTTTTCTGGACCAATTGAACCGCCGGGGAAAAGTTTTCATGACACCGACTTCGCTATCGGGCGAATTGGCGATACGAGCTGCGTTTGTGAATTACCGAACAGAGAAAAAGGACATTTTGATCGCCATTCGCGAGATGGAAGAAGTCATGCTGGCGCTGTGAAATCCGGTAATAAAGCTGTACATTGACTGACGTACAGCTTTATTCAAATCACACATGCTACGCTTATTTGCTACGGTCGCCATTGCGCTAACCGGCTTCCTGATGCTTGGTTGCGGGTCGGGCCAGGCTGTGCTGACCGTCGATAAAATCCCCAACTACGATTCCCGCTCACCCGACCATATTCTTTTTCTTCATTTCCGCATTACCGGCAAACCCGGGGGCAATGAAAGGGTAGCGCTCGTAAGCACCCAGGCGGCTAACGGGCGCATAAAGGAGCTTTACCGGCCCGTCGAATTTCCCGTTCACATCAAGGCGATTCCCAGATACACTACCGGCGCATTGGAGCGCGAAATGGTGTTCGAGCACCCACTTTACCGTTCGGCCGAAGTGAGCGACGCGTCCGGGCATATGCGCCGGCAGGAGGTACGGGCAAATGAAGGTACCCTGCTCATCCGCATGCCGATGCATTCCGGACTCAACGGTTTGGAGCTTTTTAGTGTCACACCTGAAAGCGGTTCCGTGAAAATTTACACGCTCACTTTCAATTAGCCATGGAAAGAATTTTTACAACATTATGCGTCGTTTGCATTGCCGCAGCCAGTTTTGGGCAACCATACCAGGTTGACACGCTTTATAAGACCGGGCCGCTGGACAACCGGATCAACGTTGTGATACTCGGCGACGGCTTTACCCAACAGGAACTTCCCAAATTCGCGACCGAGGCTAAGAACTTTGCCGATTTCTTTCTGGGGTATAACCCTTACGTGCACTATCGTAACTATTTCAACTTTTTTGCCATTCGTACACCTTCCGTCGAAAGCGGCGTCACGAATCCCGGCACGGCCCCCGACGCTTATAAAGACCAGCCGGTTGGCACAAAAAATACTTTTTTTGGCGCTTCGTTCGGGAGTTCCATCCATCGGCTGGTGACGATTTCTAAATATGACGTGCTGAATGGGCTTCTGGCCAACCAGTTCCCGATGTATGATTTGGTAGTAGTGCTCGTCAATACGCCTTTTTATGGAGGATCGGGCGGGAGCATATCCGTACATACGCTTCACACACAGGCGAACACGATCGGCGTTCATGAAATCGGGCACACTTTTTCGCACCTGAATGACGAATACTGGGCGGGCTCAGGTTACGGATGGGAGGCCCCGAATATGACGAAAGAAAGTAATCCGGCGCTGGTGAGGTGGAAGAACTGGCTGAACCAGTCCGGGATCGGCATTTATAAGCATGGGGATACCGGGGACGCGGCGCTTTGGCATAAGCCTGCCAACGGGACCTGTTTGATGGAATATTTAAATCAGGAGTTCTGTGCGGTTTGTCGGGAAACGACGGTAGAGGTACTGCTGAAACAGGTTAATCCGATCGAAAGTGCCGAGCCTGCGCCAGGGAGTGTAGTATCGGTCAAAAATCCGCAAACCTTCAAAGTGGGCCTGTTGGCCCCAAGCCCTAACACATTACAGGTACGATGGACGGTAAATGGTGAGCTCCTTCCAACATCGGGGGCGCAACTCACGCTTACGCCGGAACAGGCGCCGGACGGCGCAGTCCTCGCAGCGTCGGTTTTCGACACCACGGCGATCAGCCGGTATGACGGTGCCAGAACAGGCCGCACCCGGACAGTGGAATGGACGCTCAAATCCGACACGCCGAATGTGTTCCGGGTAAGCGCTTCGAAAGATACCATTTGCGCCGGCGAGGAAGTGACGCTCACCGCTTACGGTTGCCGCGGTGCATTAAGCTGGACAGACGGAGCGACGGGAGCGTCGTTAAAAGTAAAGCCCGCGCAGACCACGACGTATTCCGCCTTGTGTAAGGTGGAGGGAGTGCCCACGCAAACCATCGAGGTACCAGTGCATGTAATGCCGCTGCCCAATGCGACAGCTACCAATGGCGGGCCTTATTACGAGGGAGGGACGATCGAGCTCACCGCAACGGGGGGTGTCAGTTATCTGTGGAGCGGACCGAGGTCGTTTGCATCCACATTGTCTCACGTCTTTTTGCAGGATGCGGTTTTGGATAATGGAGGTATTTATGAAGTCAGGGTTACAGATGTGAATGGCTGTTCCAAAACAGCACAGACCGAAGTGAAGATTGATCCGGTACTCTCGGTTCCTAACGACCCCGCGCAATGGGTACACGTATCACCCAATCCTGCCAGGGAGCACATTACCGTGAAAACGAGTTTGCCGGGCAAATCGGCATTTACATTGTTCGATCAGTCAGGACGTAAAGTTGTTTCCAAGGTATTTGAGTTCAGTACTGAAATTACGTTGACGGGTCCGTCGGGACTTTACCTTTATAAAGTGACCAATGGCGCCCGGGAGAGTACGGGTAAGGTCGTCGTCCAATAGAGGGCGGAGGCCACGCGTTGAAAATTTCAATCACACACTATAACAATTTAATGTATGAGAAGGTACACGCTGACCTTTTGGTTACTATGCATCGCTATCTGCACTTTCGCCCAGCATTATCAGGTCGATACGCTTTACAAAACAGGGCCGCAGAACAACCGTATCAACGTCGTCATTCTGGGCGACGGTTTTACGGAAGCCGAAATGCCCAAATTCGACGCAGAAGCTCGGAAATTTGCGGATTTCTTTCGCTCTTTTGAGCCCTTTGACCGCTATCGCGACTATTTCAACTTTTTTACTATTCGCACTCCTTCGAAAGAGAGCGGCATTACCAATCCCGGCACCGCAGCCGACGCCTACCCCGACCAGCCGGTAGAAATGAAGGATACTTTTTTTGGGGTATCGTTTGGCTCGTACGTTCATCGGTTGATGACAATCGGGAATTTGGAAGTGTATCATGCATTACTGAAAAGTCATTTTCCTAATCACGATCTTGTGATTATGCTCGGCAATAGTTCTTTCTCGGGTGGTTCAGGGGGTAGCGTAGCAATATTTACGCTGCATGAAGCCTCGAATCAAATCGGCAGGCACGAGGTAGGCCATACCTTTGGCGGCCTCGCTGATGAAAGCTGGAATGATGCGGTTTTTGGTAGAGAATCACCGAATATGACTTCGGAGGCCGGGGCCGGACCTGTAAAATGGCACAATTGGCTTAACCATTCACTTATTTCCATTTATAAGTATGGTAGTGATGGTGAAGCCTCCAATTGGTGTCACCCTTCTCCTGGTGAATGTGCGATGGGCTATCTGGACAAGACGTTTTGTGCTGTCTGCGCAGAAGCGATTGTCGAGCGTATTTTTGATTTGGTAAATCCAGTAGATCACTTTACTCCGAACAATGCAAAAGCAATAAATCTGGATGCAGACCAAATCTTTAAACTTGGTCTGGTGAGACCTGCTCCGAATAGCCTGCAAACGGAATGGCGTCTCAATGGCGCCCTGGTTGCGGACAATACCGACCACATTTTGTTGAAGCCGGACGAGGTATCTGACCGGTCGGTGTTGACTGCGACGGTCTTTGATTCTACCTCAATGAGCCGGAAAGACAACGCCCGCGAATCACGGACGAGAACGATTAGCTGGTCGCTGAGGTCACTACTTCCGGCAGAATTAAAAGTGGGGGCATCAAAAAACATTGTTTGCGCTGGTGATACGGTGACCTTGACCGCGTATAGTTGTCCCGGCAAAATAACCTGGTCGAATGGTAAATCCGGAAGCACCGTAATGGCAAATCCGTCTCAGACAACCGTTTATTCTGCATCCTGCGAAGTCTCCGGAAAGCCAGTTATGCAATCGGAAACTTCCATAAGCGTGTTTCCACGACCCAATGCGGTGGCTAATAATGGGGGGCCTTACACGCCCGGCGCGACGATCGAACTCCATGCAATCGGGGGTTCAAAATATGAATGGGCGGGGCCAAGACTTTTTTTCGCCGATACTCCGGAAGCAACGATACGACATGCGACGCTCAATAACGCCGGTGTATACCAGGTAAAAGCTACCGACGATAATGGCTGTTCAAAAACGGTGATGACCGAAGTTAAGATCGATCCGATTTTGTCCGTTGCCGCTAATGAAGAAAATTGGGTGAAAGTGTTTCCCAACCCGGTCAAAGATCGAATCAGCGTGGTCACAATCCTGTCGGGAGAATCTTGTATTGGTTTCTACGATCAGGCCGGCAGGCAATTCTGGTCAACGCATTTTCAATCCGGAATTGAAATCACTATCGACATGCCATCTGGCATCTACACCTATCGGTTTACAAATGGTGACAAGGAAATATCGGGGAAAATTATAGTTGAATAAACATCTGTAACCTAAAAACAAAAAGTCTCCTTTCGGGAGACTTTCTTTTTATACCAATGCCGATTTGGGTTTGCGGCCCACTTTCGTCCGGTTGCGTATCTTATCGGGGCGGGGACGGATTTCTTTGTCCTGGAAATACAGCTTTAAGGATTCGATGATGATGTCCTTTTGCGTCAGACCTTCCCAGTAGCCGTAATCCTTCATATTTTCCATCAGCACAAAATCACAATCGAAGGTAACCTTGGTGGGCGCGCCGTCAACAACTTCGGCAAGGGCTGCCGGGGCGATTGCTACAACGGGTTCGTCCTGTACTTCGGGTAGCGGTAGTGGCGCAAAATCAAACTTCCTTTCCTTTGCCATACGTGTCAGTTATTTATTCGTTCCAGTATTTCTTTTGTTAACTTATAATAGTCTTCTGCTCCGTTACTGGTGGGTGCGTAATCAAAGATCGTCGTTCCGTTAGCCTGTGCTTCCGACAATGCGATGTTATCGCGGATGTAGGCTTCCATGAAAACTTCGCCCAGTTGCTCCCGCGTTGCCATGATCAGTTCGTGGCTGATCTTCTTCCGGATCTTCGGATTGTAACGCGTCGCGAACACACCGCCGAGGTTGGTGCTCGGGCTGATCTTCTTGATCTCCGCCGAGTACACCAGGAAGTTCCGCAAACCCTCGTAGCTTAAAAACTCTGCCTGCAACGGTACATAATACTGGTGGCATGAAACCAATGCCAGCCTCGTGTTTCCGTAGAGGGCAGGAGGGCAGTCGATGATCACGAAGTCGTAACGGTCCTTCACTTTTTCCAATGCAATTTTCAGGTTGAATGGAAAAACGGGCGCCGACTTGATCGTGTCTTCCCGGTGGATCATTTCGGCTGATCCGGGCAAAACATCAATGTCTCCAACTCGCTTGACGATCTCATCAAATTCGTATTCGCCGGTGATGAACGAGCCGCTGTCTTTTTTCAGACCGGCATGGTGAATGCCGAAACTTTTGGTAAGACTGGCCTGCGCGTCCAGGTCAATTACCAGTACCCGTGCATTGGCAAATTTGCTGAGACCGGCAGCAATACTTTGGGCAGATGTAGTCTTTCCCACACCACCTTTGTTGTTGACAATACTGATGATTTTCATTTAAAAGTATTATAAGTATAAAAAGTTAATAGTTTATTTCACGTCCAATACGTAAATAAACGTAAAATATTTTTAACCCTAATCCTTATAAATAGAAAGTCGTAAAAGTTTTTGTCGTGGTAAATGTATCAATCATTTTAAATGAATAAAAAGTATTAAAAGAATTTTTTTGTAATTATTTTATAATGATTTGATAATAAGAATGGTATAAAAAGAGCGTCACCCTGGGCGAAGCCGAGGGGCATTGCGATAACGTCGTCGCATTGCCCTTCCACTTCGCCCAGGGTGACAGTTGGGTAGGGAAAAAACTTCTAAACCGCCGGGTTTGGCGCATTTGCAGGCGCTACGGCCGCCAGTTTTGCCGCTACATATTTATGAATGCGGTACATGAGCAGCGCAGTGACGATGACGGCGAACACCACGACGTCGCCCAGCAGCGGATAGTTTTCGATGAAGCCCGTACTGGTTTCCGAGACAATAAATCCCGCAAGCAGCGAAGCGAGCCCGCCGGCGATTTGCTGGATCGACGAGTTGATACCCATGTAAGCTCCCCGGTCGGCCGGGTCTGGAACGGCAGTCATAAGGGCCGACGCGGAGATCATCCGGCCGGTGATACCGACGAACAACAGCACGTTCAAACCGATGATAATCCAGAGCGGCGTCACGCTGAGGTTGCAATAAATGAGGGTCATGATGCAGGTCACAGTCGAGCCCATCAGGAACACTTTGTACTTCCCGGTTTTGTCGCTCAGCTTCCCGATCATCGGACTAAATACGAGCATCGAAATTCCTGTTACCATGTACAATGTCGGGAGTGATCCTTCGGCAATGCCCAGGTTGTGTACACCGAAGGCGGTACCGAATGGCATCAGCATAAACCCGCCGGTGGCAAGGAGCGCGGTAGCCGCGAAGCCCTGAAGGTAGTCGGGGCGGGAGAGGGTCTTGCCAAGGTGCTGAAATGCATTGCCTTTTTGCGGGAGCTTCAAATGCCCGTCGATCGGTTTCATTTTTGTCACGATCAGCACGCCTACGATCAAGCCAAGTGCGACGATCATCAGGAACGGCGCATGCCAGTTGAATTGGTTGGCAAGGTATAGGCCGATCGGAATACCGAGCACCTGACTACTCGCGAAAGCCATTTGTACGAAGCCCATCACCCGACCGCGGACGTTGATCGCAAACAGGTCGGTAATAATGGCAAAGCTGATCGAGCCGATTACCCCGCCGAAGATGCCGGTGAATACGCGGGCTGCGAGCAACAAATGGTAAGTAGGGGCGAGGCCGCAGAACAATGTGCCGACGAGGAAGCCGACATAGAAGAAAAGCAGCAGCTTTTTGCGGTCGAACTTATCGGCAAAACCGGCGGTAAGCAAGCCGGAAGCACCCGCGCTGAATGCATAGGCGGAAACGACGAGCCCGAACTGACTGGTGGTGATGGATAACTTGTCGAGCAGAATGTAGCCCAATGGCGATAGCACCATGAAATCGAGTACAACTGTAAACTGCAAAGTGGCTAAAAGGGCTATGATGAACTTTTCATAGCTGGTAAATGTGGGTTTGGTTTCGGACATAGAGTTTGAATTTGTAAATTTTTAGTCTGTTAATTCTTCGCATGCATACCCTGCACGGCTGACCAGCTCGATCACGGGCCCGCAATGCGCGTGTGTAGCCTCGATCCGCAGCACTTTGTCGATATCGGCCAGGTCGACGTTCCATTTCAGGATATCGGGGCAATTATCCAGTGTCGCGGCAATCGATTTGACTTGTCTTGGGTTGTTGATGTTGGTCTTGAAAACCAGCACAAACGCATCGGTGATAGGGTGATCGTTCATGGCAAACAAATTAGGATGCGGACCGGTTTCAGCTTTTCGCTAAGGTTTTAATGCTTTTAGCACCAATCCGAGTGTCAGGTTTATTTTTTCTTCATCGAAAATAAACGGAGGGCGGCCAGGCATACTCCTGCCCGCGATATGGAATTTGACGAGCTGGTAGAGCGGCGCAAAGGCTATTGACCAGTATATTTCCACCGGCAATGGCATAATTTCCTTCCGGTCGATCGCATTATGTACAAATCGCTGCATTGCCTGCAAAAACCGCGTATCGACCGTCGAACGCTCCACCAGAGGCGAATGCTTCACTTGCTCCATGAACGTCATGCTGTACGGGTTTTCCAGGCAATAGGTCATGCGATTGATCCATTGCCGCTTCAAACCTTCGTCGAAATGGGCATCGGGATCGAAGTTCAGCAATGTGGCTTCGGTCATTTTGCGTGATTCATCGGTGTAAACTTGCTGGATCAGATCCTCCCGGTCTTTGAAATAAATGTAAATCGTAGCGACCGATACCCCGGCTGCCTTGGCGAGTTTATGCATACTCAGCCCGTCGAAACCGTGGTTTACAATCAGTTCAATGGCTTTTTCCCGGATCAATGCCTCCTTGTTGGCGTCGCGTAGTCTCAATGTGATAAATCATTTTTCATGGCGCAAATATAAATGAACGTTCGTTTATTTATGGTTTTTTGTTGTTTAAATTCTTGAAATTCACAGGCTAGTATTGCACGATTTGTTTCAAATGGTGCTCCATATGGTCGACGTAATCGTCAAAATACCATTTCAGGGTGTGCGGTTGCCCGTCCCTGCCGACGCCGTTTCGGGTCAGGTTTTCAGGGGCGATCGCTTTCCCAATGGCGGCAAGGTGAAGGTTGTAATGCTTCCAGGTCGCAACCAACTGTGCTGCGGGGATGTCGTTGTGCCCGCTGAGCGCTACCCAGTCGTTTTGGTTATAAAAAATCACAGGCTCGTGCTCGGCCTGGATCCTGATAAACCGCTGATGGTTATTGGCTGCGCTGTCGATCAGGTGGCCGAGGATCTCTTTTTTGCTCCATTTTTCGGGCGCAGGCCGGTTTTCAAGTTCGCTGGCTGGAATGGCTTCAATAAGCGCGGGAATGTGCTGGCAGAGCCAGGTTAAACGATCGATAGCGACGACGATGTCCATGGTTTCAGGAGTGATCAGTGACAATAAAATTCTCGATTACTTTTTTGTTATAACCTTTGTACCCACCCTGGAAATCCCGGCCCGCAATGGCCACAAATTCGGCCATTCGCTGCGAATTGAGCTGTTCCAGTAAGGTTTGATAATCACCATCATATTTAATAAAATAACCTGAATAAACCGTTACATCCGGGTTTTCATACAATATGAAATTGGGCTCGCGGTTAATCGGCGAAAAAATGATCTTCTTGCCGAAAGCATTGTCGAGCCCCTGCGCTCGCCCGAATGCGTACCAGGCTACTGCATTAGGCTTCCCGTTATCACGACGATCCAACTCGGATTTTACTTTAAGCAGGTAGGAATATGTTTGAGGAAATTCTGTTTTGAGCGTTTCTTCGGGGATAATGCGCTGTTTATCAGACTCGTCTTTTTGATAGGGGAACAAAATATATTCTGTTACCGCATCGTCGGCGCCTTTCAGCTTGGAACCTTTGATGATGGGTTTCAGCAATTCTTTTTCCAAATGTGTGAAGAAGCCGTTCTTGTTTTTGGCATAGACCAGGCCGTTCTTTTCGCCGATGATCTGGAAGAGGTAGCAACCGTCGGCGAGGGTCGTCAAGCCTACGGATATTTTACAAATGTCACCCAGCCGTTGACCTTCGTGTGCCGTTTGCGCACGGACGGAAAGTTGCCAGGGAATGTCGGTACGCAATTCAGCGTGAGGGATACCGCGACCGAGGTATTCAAAACGGTTGTTCAGGCAATGCTCAAACTGGAAGTGATCCGCGGGTTGCCCTCCGAAAATTGTGATCGCGGGATACGTGGAAGCGGCACCAAAAACCGGGATATTGCGGTAGTTGGTGATGTGTTTCAAGTTGCGATTTTTATGAAAGTACTTCCGCAAAGGCCCGCCAGACTCAGAAACGAGGTAAGAATTCGGGGTAATCATTCCGCAAATGCCGCCGTCCGCGAGCAACTTGGAAGCCAATTGAAAGAAGGCGATAAATGCGTCAGTAGATCCGGCGCTGCAAAACGAATAGTGCTTTTGGATGTACTTCCGCTGTGGTTCCGGTAAATGCTGAATGCGGATGTAGGGAGGATTTCCAACGATCAGGTCAAATTTTTCCCTGGATCGCCATTGCTTCAACGCGTCGCATTTCCGCAAATTCCAGTCGACTTGGATACCCAGTGGGGCCACCAGCGCGTCGAGGTTTTCGCGGCATTGCTGCAATGCATTTTTATCGATATCCCAGCCATGTAGTTGTCCCAATTTTTCGGCTACCTGGTCCCTCGGGGTGTTACGGATGATAAAATCTGCCATGGGAACGAGGAAGCGGCCATCGCCGCAAGCCGGGTCGAGCATGCGTTTTTCCGACAAATCGGCTTCATAAAAGCCGCAATGCCCAAGTATCTTCTCTACAATATGGAAAGGCGTATAAACCTGGCCCAGCAATTTCTTGCGCGCATACGTGCGTGTTTGTGAAGCCATTTACTTAGAAGTCGATGCCTTTTTGCATTTGAAGCGTGTCGGTTAGGAAATGCAGCGGCGACATCACGAGCATACTGTCATTGTTCCCTGATCGGAAATCCCGCAAATTGTTCGTTATCAGATAATCGCAGTTATTTTTCAAGGCACATTGATATTGAAATGAATCCTCCACATCTCGGAAATCGTTGGAGAGGGCGCTCATTAAGCTTGCCTTGTCATGTTCTGCGATCTGGAAAATATGCAGATAAGACAATAATCTATTGGTCAGTTCGCTTTTCCGGATGCCATTTTTGTGCATCAAATAGGTAAAAGTATAAAAGCTTCCGGTAGACACGAACATAGGTATGCGTTGCTGATCAGCCCACGAAAGTATGTATTTTGCTTCATAAGGTTGTCCTGTCGCACGAAAAAGGGCGTGATCCAGCACGACATTGGTGTCAATAAACAACCTCATATGCCATACTTGTCCTTGATCATCATGTCTTTGATTTCGCGGTCGGTCATATTCCTCATCGGACTGTCTTTCAGGAAGCCGAACATCTCGTTTATGCTGTAAGGAGGCTTGGCCCTCTCTTCTTGTAACGGAATATTGCTCAAATAGTTATCGACCAGAAGTGATATGGTAGTACCATGTTCTTTGGCGTACTTTCTGGCACTTTCCAAACTGGATTTCCTGACACTCAATGTCAGCTTGCTCTTTTCTGTGCTCGAAGTTTTCATGCTAGTGCAAACAGTTGATGAATGTTAAATCAAATTTACGCACAAAACATACTCATTTCAATTGACACAAACGGAATCCCTTTATCCTGCGGAGTGAATTGGTTACCACGGGCGGCGCGATGTCGGAAAACGGTACTTCGTACGTCGATTCGTTGAAGGAAAAGGTACTGCCGTCGGCCCGGGTACGCTTTGTTCCGGAGAGGAAAAGTGTTCCGATTTCACCATTTTCCAGGGCTTGCTTATCGATAAACCCTAACAAGGAGGCAATCGTGCCGTCGGTTTCGGATTGATGGAATGAAATGCAGAAATAATGCGAGGTCTTAGAGCCCGGTTTGTGGAGTTGAGAGGAAGGGATGTTCAGGACATAATCGCCGGCCAGAATGCCCGACCGGCGTTTCATGGATTTGATGTCGACGGCGAAATCTTCGGTATCGGACCGGATGAGAAAATCCTGCCCCCAGTCCTGGCCATCGGTGGCGCCAAAGGAGCGGGCAGGGCGGGGCAGGTGGTAGCAGTCGGCGAACACGACCTCGCCGAGCGTGCCCGTGAAGCGCATCATGCGCGTCTGCGCGAGGCGGTCTTCATTTTTATCCCAAATGTTCGAGGTGTGGTGATGAATTATCGAGTGGTTGACCAATTGCCGGGCGAAAAGCTTCTGCTCGTCGCTGACGGAGATTTGAATATACGTGCCGTTGTTCAGAACAATTTGCTCCATGCAAATCTGATGGCTAGCAAAGTGAGTACAAAACCGATTAAAATGACCGAAAATGGAACGTAAGTGAATGCTACTAAGTGGATTCTGTCGAAAAACCACATTACGCCGATAAGCGCGGCGATTAAGGTAAGAAATCCTGAAATTTTCCCAAAACCGGGTATCAGGGAGAATGGGATCTTGCTTTTGATCAACATCAGGGTAATGGCCATCGAAATGACGGGCAAATATTGCAAAACGATGTTGGCTTGCCAGATGCTCTGGCGCTCGAAGAGAAAAAGGTAAATGTTGAGGGTAACCGCGAAAATGCCCGGGATGCAAACCGCGTAAACGAGGATAGCGTAAATGATGCCCCAGAATTTAATATCCCGACTCCCATCCGCTGCCATCCCGACCACCCATGCCGTAAATGGCAATATTAAAAAGTAAACTACCGCAGGCCAGGGATTAGATGAAACGTAGGCGAAGAATTGTGATAGCGTCATTTTAGTAAAAAGGAAGAAAGGAAAAAGGAGGAAAGGGAAGAAAGGTAAGATAACTAATATGGAAAAGGGAAGATAGAGCAGGGGCATTACGTCGTCCCATTACTCCATCCTCCCTTTTCTCCTTTTACAATCCTAACAAAAAGCCGATTGTAAAGTTAGCATCCCAGTCAAATACAAATTGCTGGCAGCCTGTGGCGTCGGTCACGGCTTTATAAATGTTAACTCCGGCTTTGGATTTGGCATTGGTCAATTTTGTGTAAGCCAGGGGAGCACTCAATGTGGTGTAGCGTTCCTTGCCTTTGCGAACTTCTTTGGCCATTTCGAAAGGTACCCCGCCGATAATGAAGCAGGTATTGCGCAGATTGGCAGGCACTTGCTTCGCTTTGGCGCTCACTTCCTGATACACTTTCGAATCGTCGGTACCGTCCTGGAAGTATTTCGCTCCGTAAGATTCGAGTGCGGAGATTTTGCCGCCGCTGATCCACGAAATTTTGGTGTTGCCCGAGCCTATATCCACTACAAATGCCTTGTCAGCATAATCGGCAGGCAATACCGATTTCAATGCGAGCTGGCCTTCTTGTTCAGCGGTAACCTGGTTCACAACATAGCCGAGCGATTTCAAAACACGCGTAATTTTAGTAGTTACATCTGCTTTCGCCGCCCCTGAGCTCACCACAAAATGGATGTCTTTGCTGCCCACGCCGTAATCCAGCATGGTACCGATGTATTTTTTCAGACCGATGCGTACATCTTCATCCGTAGCCATATTCTCGGTTACGAGGCTGTTGCCAAACTCCGATTTTTCGAGTTTCCAGCGTTTTTCCTTGTCGACCGTAATGATAAATGAATTGAAGCCGCTCGCACCCAATTCGACGACACCCCGCAACTTCCCGTCCACAGGCGCGGGCGATGTGTAGCTGAATGCCGTGCCCTCGCCCGAAGCGGTGGCTTCGCTGTTTGATGAAGTGCCCGGATCGGAAGCCGTACTTTCGGCTTCGCCGGTGGTGGCTTCTGTCTGAGGAGCTTGTGCCTGATCTTCGGCCATTTGGTTCAGGGCTTTTTGCCCGCCCAGGTACTTGTACCCGACGAAGATGGCCCCCAAAATAAGCGCGGTGATGATCAACCGGCCGGCAACTGTTAGTCTTTTCATGTAGTTATGATGTGTAAAATGAGAAATATGAAGCGAATAAATGAAGAATTATCAATCCAGTAAGCCTTTGTAGCTCGAATCTTTCGGCGTATCTATCGAGCGGGTAGCAGGTGCGGGCGAATCCAGCTGGATCAGTTTGAACTGGCCCGAGTTGTACGCTTCCAGCATCGCCTGGCCCTTGTCCGACAGCAAACCATTCTGCACGTCCACGCCGTTGATAAAGTCCAGCGACAAATCCATCGCCCGTTTCATCTCGCCCAGTTTCTGGCTCATATCATCCTGGATGTATTCCATCGACTCGTCGAAATAGAACTTCTTGTCGGGGTTACCCTTGAAAATGCTGATTGCCGTACGCAACGCATTGGAGCTTTCCTTTACAATTCTATATTCCGCTTCTTTGAGTTTAACTTTTATTTCTGTCTCTTTAATAATGTAATCTGCACTCTTATTTACTTTTTCCATAAATTCCAGCACAGTCTTCATATTCCGCTGCAAGGGGAGCAATTTCTCGTTCATTTCCTGCAAACCGGCGCCTTCGATTGTCGCCAGGGATGCGGTTTCTTTCATACCCGGGCGATCCAGCATGGTGCTTGCCTTGTTGGCTTCCGCGAACTTCTGCTTGATGCGCTCGTTGTTTTCATTGATATTCTTGTTCAGCTTCACCAGCTGGCCAGCCAGCGTATTGATCTGTCCTTGCATTTTTTCCCGCTTCTCTTTCAGATCGTCCACGTAAATCTTCATGATCGCGATCGGGTCCAGCTTGATAATCAGGCCGGTAATGCTGCGCATGAGCGATTTGAAAAGGAAGAAAGCCGCTGTGCGCACGTCTTTGCTGGTCAGCAGGAAGATCACGAGCGCTAATATGGCCATCAGGAAGCCGAGATAGAGCGTATTCTGGGTTACTTCGATCAGGAAAGCCGCGATTTTATTCCAGAAATAGAGGGCCACGGCCCCTACGCCTCCCAAAAAGAGGAGGGAAGTAATGCCTTCCGGTCGGCTCCAATAGGATTTTTTGGAGTTATCCTCCTGGGAGCCGCCGATCTGGGTGAAATCTGGTGTTGCCATTGTGATTTAGTTGTCAGGTTTATTAAAGGTATTGATTGATTTTCGCGAGATCGGACTGGATCTGGTCCACAAAACTTCCGTAAGTGACCTCGAAGCTGTCCTTATTGGTATTGATCTTGGCCGTTTGCTCCGAAACTTCACCGGAAATCTGCCCCAAACGGTTCTTATTGTCATCGATTTTCTTTTGTAAATCAATGATTTGCTGCGCAAAAGCCGCATTCGTTTCTTCCAGCTTCTTATGCTCGTCCTGCAATGCGCCCACCCGGTCCTTGATCGCCTTTTCGACGTCTTTCAGGAACGAATCACGGTCTTTCACCAGGATGGCGAGATACTGATCGGCGGAAGATTTGAGAACGGTGGTATCCTTTGCCCCACCCATGGCCTTGAAGCTCGCCCAAGCCGCCTGAAACTGCTTTTCTTCACCCAAACCAAGCCCTTCCATACTTTGAAGCGCCTGTTTGTATTCGAAATAGTCGGGGCCGGGCAGATTGGCTTTTTCGAGGAGATTGACAAAATGTTCTGTAAACTTCTTGTCGATCTGACCGGTTCCAGCGGCATTCGTAACAGTCGCAGGTGCCGGTTTCGACGGCTCGGGAGCGGGGCTCGCCACTGCCGGCTTTGGAGCTTGCCCAGCGGGGGCTGTTTCGTCGGCGTCTTTGATGAAAAAGCTGAGTATCTTTTTACCAATACCCGGTTCGGAGTCTGCCATAGGTGATAAAGTGTTAAGGTTCATTGTTTTTGTCGGATCAATATTACTAAAATTCGCAGGATTTCATAGGGGGCGATATTTACCAGTGGTATCCTGTGTTGATGAAGCCTCGGAAATTTTGGATGGGAATTTCCGGTAATCCTTGAAAGCCGGTCGTTTTTTGCGGATGTTTGCCAAAAAACTAGATCCTTATGCTCAAATTAGGTTTTAATAGTGCAATCCTGGCCGATTTCGGCTTTGAACACGTCGTTCAATTTGCTGGAAATAACGGCTTTTCGTGTGTAGAAATGATGTGCTGGCCAGCCGATAATGCCGACAGTCGCAGGTACGCGGGCGTGACCCACATCGATGTCAACAACCTCACCGACCAGAAAGTATCTTCCATCAAACACAACTTAAGAGAGGCGGGGATCTTTATTTCCGCGCTGGGCTATTACCCCAATCCGCTCGATCCCGATCCGAACCGCTCGGAGTATTATATAGAACACATCAAGCAGGTGATCCGCGGGGCCGCCAAGCTCGACATCCCGGTCGTTACCACCTTTATCGGCCGTGATCCTTCCAAGAGTATCAAAGACAACCTGGCACGTTTTGCCGATGTCTGGCCTGCGATCGTGAAAGTGGCCGAGGAGAACAATGTCAAGATAGGCATCGAAAACTGCCCCATGTTCTTCACCGACGACGAATGGCCGGGAGGGAAGAACCTCGCGATCAGCCCGGCGGTCTGGGATCGCATGTTCGAAATCATTCCCGACCCGTTATTCGGCCTGAACTACGATCCGTCGCACATGATCTGGCAAATGATGGACGAATTATTGCCAATTTATAATTATAAATCTCGTCTACATCATGTTCATTTAAAAGATGCGAAAGTTTATAAAAGTAAACTAAACAATGTAGGCATTCTGGCTAACCCATTGGAATACCATTCTCCCAAATTGCCAGGCTTGGGAGATGTGAATTGGCGCGGATTCTTTGCCGCACTCACAGATGTACGCTATCGCGGACCGGTGGTAATCGAGGTAGAGGATAAGGCTTATGAAGGAAACATCACCGACGTGAAAAGCGCCATTCTTACCAGCCGTAACTACATTAATCAGTTTCTTGGTTAACCGCGGGATTGGTATATTAATCCTTTTTCAAGGAAGTATTCCTGGATGCCGCAACAAAAAAATGCCTCACAGATTTGGATATTGTGAGGCATTTTTAGTGTGTGAAATATTTACTTTTGTGAATTTACAATAATTCATAAAAGTAAATATTCATTTATTCCCTTTTCCGGAAAACGCATTAGCGGGGAAATAAACTTGCCGAAATCCTAGATATGCGGTAAATACCCGATGCTATCCAGTTCTATCAGCTCACTGCTGGGAATTTTCGCTTTGGTTTGCCTGCCTGCGCGGGATGCACGTACATATACGCCATGCGGAGGTTTTCGCCGCGCGATTCCCGTTGCAGGTAATCGACAGGGAAGGATAGGTTATATGCCTTCCAGGTTCATATCCAGCGGCCGCAGAAGGCCGTTTTGCGCTTTTACGACCGTGAATGAGGAGAGTAGCAGGCCAAGCCCAGGTTAAGTTTTTCCATAGGTCCAGCGCTTAAAAACGAAAAGAGGATAACGTTGCCGCTATCCTCTTCCGGGAGTGAAAAATATGTACCAGTATGTCTTAGTCGATCAAACGGGCTTTGGTAGACAAATAGGCCGTCAATGTTGCCAGCATGCCCACGATCGCGAACGACCAGCGGAGGTTGGCAAATTGCGCCACGATACCGATCAACGGTGGGCCGATCAGGAAGCCGATGAAGCTGATGGAAGAAACTGCCGCCAGCGCCATTCCGGCTGACATCGTTTTGGAACGTCCGGTTGCGCTGTAAACCAGCGGAACGACCGACGATACACCGAAACCTACCAGCAGAAAACCCAATGTGGCAGTTACCAGGGTGGGGAATGCGACCGCGATAGCAAGGCCGGTACCCATTAATGTACCGCTCAGTTGAAGCATTTTACGGCGTCCGAGGCGGTTGGCCAGCCAGTCACCCGCGAAACGGCCGCCTGTCATGGTACCCATAAATGCGACATAACCGAGCGTTGTCATCGAGGCCGGCACGTGAACCGCCTCCTGGAAATAGACGCCGCTCCAATCGAACATGGCGCCTTCACAGACCATCGCACAGAAGCCGATCAGGCCGAGGATAAGCAAGTCACGGTCGGGTTTGACGAACATAGGCTGCTCTTCGCCGGCCTCTTTTTCCGTGTCGGGCATCGTGTGCTTGTAGGCGGTAAAAATGATGGCGAAGGCGATCAATGCGATCACGATAAAGTGGATATGAGGAGGGACGTGTACCGAAATGAAAAGCGAGCCGATCATCGCGCTGACGAAACCTGCAAGGCTCCATAAACCGTGAAACGACGCCATAATGGATTTTCCATAAACCTGTTCTACGGCTACTGCCTGGGTGTTGACGGCAATGTTGGTCAGGTTACCCCACAATCCGAATGCAAACAATGCGATAACAAGCTGCTCGGTGCGGGTCACGAAACCGATGAATGTCAGGGTGATGGCGTAAAGAATAGCGCCGATCAGCACCATTTTCTTGCTGCCGTAATGCGTGACCATCCAGCCGGAGATCGGCAGGCTGGCCATCAGGCCCAGCGGGAGGGCCAGCAGCACGGTTCCGAGACCACCTTCTGTGAGGTGGAGCATGTTTTTAATGTCCGGGATACGGCTTGCCCAGGCGGCGAAGCTAAGGCCCTGCACGAAGAAGAAGGCCGCAACGGCCCATCTTAAATATCGTCGGGAATCGGAAGGAGCGAATATTGAATAATTCATGATGTGTGACTAGTAATATCTTTATATAATTTTTTTAATTTTTTCGATTCAAGGCTCAGAAGCTTAAAAATTGCATTATGTACAGTTCTTGACTTCCAGTAATGCAAATTTAACGCATCTGGCAATCATTTAATTCATGAAAATTGGATTTTTTAAATTAAATTAAAAAGTATGTGTTGTACAAAAACAAGAATTGTTGCATTTTAATGATTTGATGGAACGGGTAGGAGTGGTTGTAAGCAAAATAGTAGGCAAAACGGTTACTGTTTTTTAACTTCACCCAATCACCTAACCAACCTGATCACTGCCCGATGCGCGCTGTTTTTACCTCACTCCTTAGTTTAATTGCATTACAAATCTGGTCGCAAACGGCCCCGACGGAAAGGCTCGATAAAATCCGGGCGACGCTTCCTGTCATTGAAAAACTCTATCACGACTATGCGGAAAAGAACCATTTCCCCGGCCTGGCCTTCGGGCTTGTCGTGGATGGTAAGCTGCTGGTTTCGGGCGGGCAGGGCTTTTCGGAGCTTGCTACATCAACGAAGGCGACGCCCCAATCGCTTTTCCGCATTGCATCGATGTCCAAGAGCGTCACGGCCATGGGCATTCTGGCGCTGCGGAAAGAAGGGAAACTGAAACTCGACGACCCCGCATACCTGTATATTCCGGAATTGAAAAACATGCCGTCGCTGACCAAAGACGCGCCGGCTATTACCGTCCGGCATTTGCTGACGCATATGGCGGGCTTCCCCGAGGACAATCCCTGGGGCGATCGCCAGCTCGATACCCAAGACGAGGACCTGATCGCCTTGATCGCCAAGGGTATTTCCTTTTCCAATGTGCCGGGTGTGACCTATGAGTACAGCAACCTGGGCTTCGCAATGCTGGGCAAGATCATCAGCAATGTATCGGGCAAGCCCTACCAGCAGTATATCAATGAGGTTATTTTCAAACCCCTCGGCATGAACAGCACGATTTGGGAGTACACCCTGGCTCCGAAAAACCTGCTGGCCCACGGCTACCGCTATGAAGACGATATCTGGAAGGAGGAAGAACTGGAACATGACGGTACCTACGGCGCAATGGGCGGCCTGATCACTTCCATCGACGATTTCAGCAAATATGTAGCCTTCCATTTGTCGGCCTGGCCGCCATCCTCCGGTCCCGAAACCGGCCCCGTAATGCGCAGCGACGTGCGGGAAATGCAAATGCCCTGGAACTTCAACAGCCTCAATGCCTCGTACAAGTACCCGAGCGGGCGGGCGTGCGCAATGGTTTCGGCTTATGGCTATGGACTGCGTTGGAGTAAAGATTGCGAGGGGAGGACGGGGATAGGCCATACCGGCGGCTTGCCGGGTTTTGGCAGCCAGTGGCAGATTCTGCCGGAATACAGCATCGGCATCATCGCGCACGCGAACCGCACATACGCGGGTATGGCTACGATCAACACCGCCGTACTCGACACGGTTATAGCATTAGCGGGGCTGAAACCATTGCCGCTTGCCGTATCGAATGTGTTGAAACAACGAAAAGAACAGCTCGTCAAACTTCTCCCAGGCTGGCAGCATGCGGAGCAAAGCGGCATTTTTGCGGAGAATTTCTTCCCCGACCGCTCCGTTTCACACCGCCGGAAAGAGCTGGACGCATTACTGGCCAAGTCGGGTACGATCACCGGTTCGACGGAAATGGTGGCTGAAAACCAGCTCCGGGGCACGTTTATGCTGAAATGCACGTCAGGCAATATCAAAGTGTACTTTACGCTGTCGCCCGAAAACCCCGCATTGATCCAGCAATTGGATTTCTCGGCGGTGAAATAATGATTTGATAAAAATTGAAGGCGGCATAGGGGGATCGGGGAGGCCGGTTGTCTCGGAAGAAACAACTTAGCGACTATGAAAAGGACTCTTTTATCACTCACCTTCATTTTTGTGCTGGGCGCGACGGTAAGCTCCCTGGCGCAGGATAATCAAACGCTCTTTCAAAACCGGGGCATTTACCGCTCGGGCGGCTATGCGGCCATTTCCAATAAGTTCACGAAAATCAATGGCGACTATGCGAATATGGCCGAGTTGTATGGCGGCTGGTTCATCAATCAGCGTTTTTTGCTCGGGATAGGAGCTTCTGCCACCACCAACTACATTCCGGTACCGGCTTTGGAGCAGAATTTCCCGGCGCGGAGAATGACTTACCAGTACGGCCAGTTCGGGTTAATGACGGAATACGTGTTCGCTTCGACACGTAAGGTACATTTTACGGCCAATTTGCTGACCGGTGCGGGCTTTACCATGCAGTACGACCGCAACGACATCGACGACTGGGATTGGGACGACTGGGATGACCGCCACGACGATGACGATGTGAAATGCTTCTTTGTGATGGAGCCGGGTGTACAGGTAGAGTTTAACCTGCTTAAATGGATGCGGTTCAGTCCCGGGGTATCCTACCGTAAGGCATTCAATGCAAAAGGTAACGGGCTTACCGACAGTGATCTGAGCAATATTTCTTACAACCTGACCCTGAAATTCGGGCGGTTTTAAGCAGCGGGGGATTAGGTGCCGTTCACTAACTGGTGTGGCATTTAATCCCCTTTTTTCCTGAACGGTCGCCACGCTTCCCGTGCATTCTGTTAAGTTAACGCCCTGATAATCTTCGCTCAAAGGCAATAGGAACAGAAATAATGGAGTTATTAAGGGATTGCACACTATTGGGGAACAAAACATGTGGAAAGATGCGTGTATCGGGATTTGTAGTAATCGGGTGTTTAATGCTCGCTATTTCTGTGGCCAAAGGACAGAACGTCTACGATGTGATCGTGGCGGGCCGTACCATCGGCTCTTTGAAAGTGTTCGATGAAAAGGGGGCGGACAATGCCGAAACGCACCGCATCGAGTCCGACTTCAAAATCATGTTCTATAAAGGGTCGTACTCGACCCAGACTAACTACGTGCAGGGAAAACTCGTTTCCGCCACCTGCGCGCACCACGTGAACGGCGATCTGAAAGAGAAAACGCTCACGAAAACCAGTTCCAAATCGCTTTATGAAGTGCTGTTTTCGGGGGAGGATGCCGGCGGCAAGCCCAGCGTGGTGGTGAACAAGCCGATTAGCAGCACCATTACCAGCCTGTATTACAAGGAGCCGATCAATATTACAGAGGTCTACTCCGAAAGGTATGGCAAGATGTGCAACGTAAGGAGGCTTGCTGAGGGCAAATATGGTGTAACGCTGCCCGACGGGAAGGAGGGGGTTTATTCCTACAAAAACGGCCTTTGCCGTGAGGTAAAGACCGATCTTGCAGGTTTTAAACTAAGAATTGTATTGAATGAGGGCAAAACCGCCCTGCGCTGACAGGCCTAAATGGTTTCCTGCTTCACATTTTTCAAATCCGAATTGTCGCGGATTTCTTCATTGGCAATTTTCACCAGCACGTCACCTTCTTTGACGTCACCGAAAATCTCGGTCTTGTCGGTGCTACTGCTACCCGTTTTTACCGGTACCCACACCGCCCGTTTGTCGACCACCTTGATCACGTAGGTACCTTGCGTAGAGTTCAGTACCGCCGACTTGGGAACGGCGAAAGTGCCCGCATCACCCGATAAAGGGATGGAAACTTCGGCAATCATACCGGGTAAAAGTTTTCTATCAGTGTTAACCACGTCCATTTCCGTGCGCTGCGAGCGTAAACGCGCATCGAGCGCCCCCGAGAGGCGAGTTACTTTGGCCGGGAAATCCTGGTTGGGAAGCGACTTCACCTTGAAGGTAACCTGGCTCTGGTGTTTGAGGTAGCTGGTATATTGCTCCGGCACGCTCACCACCAGACGCAGCTTACGTTGCTCTACCAATGTAAAAAGCGGGAATTCGGAGCCCTTGCCTGACGGTCCCACGTACGCGCCTGTGCTCACATTACGCGCGGAAATAATGCCGCTGAACGGCGCCCGTATTTCGAGGTAGTTGCGCGTGTCCGTAATTTCACGGCTGGCAGAGCGCGCGGCGTCGAGCTGGGCCAAATCCGAACGTTGCTTGGCGAGGGCCACGTCCAGGTCGTTTTGGGAAACGGTACCGGGCGTCTTGCTGGTTTCGAGCAAACGCTCGTAGTTCGCTTTGCTGGCCTGGTAAATCGCTTCAAATGATTTCAGGCGCGATTCACTGGTGACGAGCTGAGAGGTAATTTCGGGGGCCTCCATGGTAGCCAGCAGCTGGCCTTCGCGCACTTCGGTACCCACGTCCACATGGAGTTTTTTGACAAAGCTGCTCACTTTGGCATAAATATCCACCTGCTGGAAGGCGATCAGCTCGCCTGGGATCTGGATATTCGATACGAGCTGCTCCTTTTTGAGCGGGAATGCGTCTACCGTGTGAACTGCACTGGCTTCCGCCGCGGCTTTTTGGCTCTCTTCTTCTTCGGCCCGCGACGAACCGCAGCTTTGCAGGACCGTCGCTGCTCCTGCAACGAGTACGGTCATGGCGATTTGATGAATATGTCTCATAGTCGGATAGGTTCGATGTTGTGATTAACGGGTCATTGGAACAAAATACTTGCTTTCTTCATCCTCGGGGTCGAGTGAAACACTTTGCGTCGATGCCTTGCCCTGTCCCCACGCGAAAACGAGCGGGAGAATGAACAATGCGGCGAATGTGGAGGCGATCAGTCCGCCGATGACCGCACGGCCCAGCGGCGACGACTGGTCACCCGCTTCACCGAGGCCACTTGCCATCGGTATCATACCCACTACCATCGCTACGGCGGTCATCACAATAGGACGGAGGCGGAGGCCTGCCGATTCTTTGGCGGCTTCAATGGCATTACCGCTGTGCCTGCGCAGCTGTTCCGCATTGGTAATCAAAAGCACGGCGTTCGAAATCGATACCCCCACGGACATAATAATGCCCATGTAGCTTTGAAGGTTCAATGTAGAACCGGTTACCATCAGTAATGCCAGCGAGCCGAGGATTACGGCCGGAACCGTTGCCAGTACGATCGCGGAAACCTTGAACGACTGGAAGTTGGCTGCGAGCATCAGGAAGATCACCACAATGGCTACTACCAGACCGTTTTGAAGGCTGTCGAGCGTGTCGGTCAATGTCTGGCTCAAACCTACCAGCTCGACGGTCAGCCCGCGCGGCAGCTCCCCAAGCGATGCCAATGCTTTTCTGACATCGGCCTGTGCGACACCCAAATCGGTGTTGTTCAAATTGGCGGTGACCGAAAGCACGGGCATAGCACCGAGGTTGTCGTTTTCGCCGTAGGTGGTATCAGGCGTGATAGTGGCGATATCGCCGAGTACCGGACGGTTGGTGTTTCTGAGCAGCGGGATTTCACTCATTTCCTGGACGCTGTTCATCTTACTTTCCGGGATCTGAACTTGTACCGCGTAGCTGAAACCGCCTTTTTCGTCAACCCAGATATTCTTGTCGGTGTAGCGGGACGAAGACGTCGATGCGATCAGCGATCTTGAAACATCATTCATATCCACACCCAGTTGCGCCGCCCGCATCCGGTCTACTTCAATTTTAATGGCCGGGTATTTGTTGGATTGTCCCAATTGAATATCACGCAAATAGCTGATTTCCTTCAACTTCGCTATTACCTTCTGCGCATACTCCTCGTTCAGTTTTTTGCTTCGTCCCGACATCCGCACTTCGATCGGCGTAGGGGAGCCCTGGCTGAGGATCTTGTCGGTCAGTTCAATCGGTTCGAAAGACATGGTCAGATCGGGGATCGCTTGTCTTACTTCTTTTCGGATCTTTTCTTTCAGTTCATCCAGGTTCGTGTGGAATTCTTCATGCAGACCCACTTGCAAAACCGCTTCCTGCGGGCCGGCCATGAACAGGTAAATAGGGTTCACCGAGAACAGCGACGGGTGCTGGCCTACATAAGCCGATGTTACCGATACATTCTGCGGCCCCACGATTTTCTTGATAATATCGATCGTTTTCAGCGTTTTCTCCTCCGTGCGTTCCATACGTGTACCCTCGGGAGCACGCAGGCGCACCTGGAACTGGCTGCCATTCACTTTGGGCAAAACATCCTTGCCAATATGGCTGAGCAAAAATGCGGCCAATGCAGTGGTAATGATCAGGTAGGCGGCTACAATCGGCTTGCGGAAAGGCATTACCCGGTTGATGAAGCGCATAAAACGGGCACGGATGCGTTCGAATGGGCTGATTTTGCCGTTCTGATCGGCGTCGGCGCGGTGGATCAATGCTTCCTTCTGGGATTCGGGGTCCTTGCTCAGGCCCGATGCCGCAAACTCTTCGGCGTCCGTCATGGGCGAGCCGTCCGGCTTGTGGTGGTGCTTCACTTTCATGATCCAGTTGGCCATAACCGGTACGAATGTCTGCGCGAGGAAGTACGAAACGATCATGCTGAAACCGATCGCCAATGCCAGCGGCAAGAACAATGACCCCGGAATACCGCCCATCGTGAATGCAGGTGCAAATACGGCCAGGATACAAAAGAGGATCAGCAATTTTGGAAAGGCGATCTCCTTACAGGCGTCCCAAATGGCGAGAGCCTTGGGTTTGCCCATATCAAAATGCTGGTGGATGTTCTCGATCGTCACCGTACTCTCATCGACCAGGATACCGATCGCGAGTGCCAAGCCACTCAATGTCATGATATTGATCGTCTGCCCGAATAGGTTCAGGAACAGAACGCCTGAAATGATAGAGGTCGGGATGGTCAGGATCACGATCAACGCGCCCCGTGGGTCGCCAAGGAAAAGGAGTACCATTAACCCCGTCAGGATCGCACCGATGGCCCCTTCCGTGAGCAAGCTCTTCACCGAGTTCATGACATAAGTCGACTGGTCGAACTCGTAACTTACCTTCACGTCCTCCGGCAATGTACTCTGAATGCGCGGAATGGCTTTTTTCAGGTTTTGAACCACTTCCCAGGTCGAGGCGTCGGCGCTTTTGGCAATACTCAGGTACACCGAACGCTTGCCGTTCACCAGGCCGTAGCCTGAGGTAATATCGGCACCGTCTTCCACGGTAGCCACGTCGCGGAGGTAGAGGTTTTGGACGCCGCCTTTGAAGAGGGGGATGTTTTCAAATTCCTTTACCGTATGAATGGTCGTGTTGGTAGGGGTAATGTAGTTTTTATCGCCGATGCGCACGTTACCTGACGGCGCAGTCTGGTTGTTCACGCGCAGGGCTTCCACCAGTTGGTCGGGCGTGAGGTTGTGCGCACGAAGCAGTTCGGGATCGGCCTTGATAACCACGGTGCGGATGTTACCACCGAACGGGGGCGCCGAAACCAGACCGGGGATCGAGGTGAATGTCGAGCGTACGTACACGTTCGCGAGGTCGAGCAATTCGTTGTTACTCCGCTTTTCGGAACTAAGTACCAGCTGGCCCACGGGCAGGGTGGACGCGTCGAAACGGATAATGAAGGGCGGGTTGGAGCCCGGCGGGAAAATGGCCTGCGCGCGGTTGGTGAATGCGCTCAGCTCGGCCGAAGCCTGTGCCATGTTGGTACCGGGGTAGAAGTTCACCTTCATCAGGGTAAGGCCCTGGATGTTCTTCGTTTCAATGCTTTTGATCCCGTTTACGTAGAGGAGGATGTTGATATATTGCTTGGCGAAGAAAGTCTCCATCTGGTCGGGCGTGTATCCCCCGAACGGGTGCGCGATGTACATCACCGGCAAGTCGAGCTTCGGGAAAATATCGACCTTGATCTTCCGCACCGCATCGATACCGAAAAAGAATAAACCGGCCACCACCACCATGATGGTTATGGGTTTACGTAATGCAAAACGTATTAAATCCATGTTACGAAAATGTAAGTTGTAACGGTACTACTTTATTGATGATCTAGGTTGTCAGGTGTAGTCTAGTGTTGTCAGGTGTTGTCAGGTTTGGTCAGGTGTTGTCATTTGTTGTCAAGTATGTTCAGGTGTGGAGTGTAATGAGGGAGAGAAATAGAAAACCGTTCATATGGAGAGAACTACCAATGACAATTCATGACTACTCCTGACAACACCTGACTATAAATGACCACTCCTGACAATTTTCAACCTAATAATGCTACTGGTTCAGAAACGTACCGATGTCGCCACTCGCCGCGGCTTTGAGCAGTACCGCCTGCCAGATGTTCGTAGCGGCGATGTCGCGGCTGGTTTCGGCGCGGTTCAGTACGTAGAGGGCTTGCGTCATGTCCACGATATTGCTGAGGCCGTTTTTGTACAAAACACTTTTCTGCAAATAAGCATCGGACGCTGATTGTACCTGCACGGGTGCCTCACGGTAATTGGCGATGGCATTGCCGATCTTCGTTTCCGAGAGAATGAGCTGGTTTTTCAATTGCTGATCCGCCAGATCGTATTCTTCTTTCAATGCATTGGACACAAACTTCTGCGACATCACCTGCTGGCGCGTTCGCAGGATGCTGGTCATATTCCAGGTAGCACCGATACCAAGCAGGTAGTTGGCCCTGACGGGTTTGATACCCTCGAAATAATTATGGGTATAGGCGGTCTGGTCGCTGGCATAGCTCGATGAAAACCCGGCCCCGCGCCCCTGAAACACGCCGAACAGCGAGAACGTCGGCATCCCGAGGGTGTGGAAGTATTTGGCCTGCTGCTCGCTGACGGCAATGCGGTTGGCATAAAACTTCAACAATGGATGGTTTTCGGCCTTGCCCGCCGAATCGGCGATCGCGCGCGGCATGCGGGCGAGAAGCATTGTATCGAGCTGGAAACGCTGGTCGGTAATGCCCATCAGCCTGGCCAGGTTGTTGGCCTGTTCCTGCTCGAAATCCCTGGCCTGGGTAATGCTGATCTTCGCGTTGGACACTTCCGCATTGGCCAGCGAGGAGTCCACGCCGGGGATCAACCCGTTTTTCGCGCGGGTAACCACCACGGTTTTTAATGCATTGGCGCGTTCCAGGTTATTTTCCCAGGAACGGATCAGCCGTTGGGCCGCCAGGAGGTTCAGGTAAGCGGCCGCAACACGTACGCTGTGCTGGAATTGTTCCTGTTCGAGGTCGGCCTGGTCGCGGTTAACGGCCTGCTGCGCTACGTTGATACGCTCACGGGCGCGGCCGAATGCGAAGAAATCCCAGTTGACGTTCGTTAGGTACAGCGCGCCAAAGGCCGAATTCCAGTTCTGCTGCGGCAGGGGCAAGCCCGACGATGCTACCGAAAGCCCGAGGCCGTAGAGCGGGCCGTTCTGGCCGTTCACCGTACCGTAATCCTGCTGGGCCGACAGGTTGAGATTGGGAAGGTATTCTTTTTTGCTTTGAAGGACCGTCGCCTTGGAGGCGCTGAGGTAGTTGTTCTTGGCTTTGATACTTCCGTAGTTGGAGACAGCCGTTTCTACGGCCTGTTGTAATGTAAGCGTTTGGGCACTCAGTTTTTCACCGGCTCCGACCAGCGAGAGGGTCAGAAACAGGGAGGGGAAATACTTCTTCGATGTCATTTGCATTCAGAATTATATGGCAACTGAACCGGGGCGAGTGTGTGGGCCACCAGGCCCGTCGGATTGCTTCGCAAAGGTAATCCGACGTCCTGTGGCAATGTTTATTACTTTCAAACAATATCTTATAAAATTCAAACAAGCCTAGCGTTCGTGTACGCGGTAGGATTTGGGGGTAGTGCCGATTTGTTTCTTGAAAAGGTTATTGAAGTAGGCAGGGTATTCGAAACCGAGGCAGAACGCGATCTCCGCGACGCTCCAGTTGGAATGCCGGAGCATTACTTTGGACTGCGCCAGCACGCGGTCGATAATATGTTCGGTGGTAGTTTTTCCGGTGATTTCCTTTAATGCCCGGTTGAGGTGGTTCACATGCACGCCTAGCCTGGTGGCGTAGTCCTTGGCGGTTTTCAGTTTGAGCTTATGCTCAGGGGATTCGATCGGGAACTGGCGTTCGAGCAGCTCGTGGAATTGGGACGACAGTTTCGCCGAACCATTCACGTGGACGTCGTTTAGCTCCGAAGGCTGCATTTTCATGGCCTCGTGCGCGAGCACGTTCACGTAGTTGCGCATGAGGTCGTACTTGTGCACGTAATTCGACTCGATATCCGCCTGCATTTTGCCGAAGATGCTGAGCAGATACTCCTGCTGTTCTTCATTGATAAAATACACCGGAATGGAGTCGCTGCGCAGGATCGGGCAGTTGGAAACCGTCGGCGAACGGTTGATCGTACTCAAAAACTGATCGGTAAAAAGGCAGAAATACCCTGATTGTTCTTCCGAGAGCGCCTGCCAGGAATAGGGCACATTGCGGTTGAAGAAAACCAGTGCATTACGGTTGATTTCGATCTCCTGGTTGCCGTAGGTAATTTTCCCCTTTCCGAGGATGAGCGAGATCTTGTAGAAGTCCCTTCTCGCATAGGACGTGTATTTGTTGCAGAACACGCGGGAGAAGACATTGAAATGACCTTCGTCCCCGGTCGTTTTGTCCGGACCTTTTAGCCCTTTCGCAGCGGGGTGCGTCTGGTAAAAATGCGCTACGGTCTCATTCGGTATCATGAGCTGAAATTATGAAATTCAAATATTGGCTACAAAGCCAGGGGGTTAAAAATTAATTAAATAGGAGCGATGCTTGGTATCGTCATAAATTTTCCCGGTTAAACCACTTTCAACCGGAAAAGCCGGTGCATGGGGGCACCGGCTGGCAATGGGTAGCATTTGTTATAATTACATCGTACCGCAGATCCATTCTTCTTCCGGAACGGGCTTGATTGCATGCACACCATTACCTGTCTTGTAGTTGCGGGTCGAGATGAGCGGGTTGATCGCGTTCCGCTGCGAACGCTGGCGCGTGAAGACGACGAACCGCACTTCGCGCGGCGCATACTTGGGCGTCGGGTCGTGTTCGGGGCGGCCGACGTTCAAAGTAGCAAAGCGGGCGGCAAGCGCCGGGGCAGAGGATTCGACAACCAGGCTGGCCTTTGGCGCCGCCGCCGCTTTGTTGGGATGTTTGTAGTTGTGGGTGGAAATGCCGGCGTCCGAGATGCGGACAGGCTGCGAACAAGCGGTGTTACCCAGGCCCGCGGCGCATGCGAGCCATGCTGCAAAAATGAGTGGTTTAGGATTCATTAGAAGGTTAATTAAGAAACAGGTTGTTAGGACTTGTTTTCAAAATTACCTGCAAGCTTTTTTACAATACCTATGTATTTCAAACATTGAACTATAAAATTCAATCATGTAGGAAATTATTTTTCAGCCAGTTAGCATTCTGATCGGAAAGAATTTAGTTTTTTAAAGGAGCAAAAACGGCTCGTTTAAAACAGACAAAAAAAGCCTAAAAAATTCCTAATTGCCTTAATTTGACCTTTTTAATAAATAGTTGGATCGATTTTGGAATAAAAAAAACGCCGGCCTCATCGAAGCCGGCGTTTTCCGCAACTATACAATGGTTAATCTTGCGTCGGATAAACCTTATCCGGGCTATTATAATATTCAGCCATTTGCGCCGTATCCTTGCTCACACTGATAGTGGGGGTTTTGTAATTTCTCGGCGAGATGAGCGGGTTGATTTCCACTCCTTCCGGCTTGTATTCACGCGTTACCACGAGTGCGGCAGGGCGCGGCGCATATTTGGGCGTAGTACTCGCGTACTTCGTCTGGTACTTGCCGAAGCGCTCGATGGTCCTCATGTTCGCGACGCGTATTGTTTTCTGATCCTTACCGGCAGCTTTTGCCTGGGCCGCCTTGTTAGGATGCTTATAGTTATAAACCGAAATACCCGGATCTACGATCGACTGCGCATTGGCTGCGACGGTGAATAATCCGACAAATAGTATGGCGATTAAAAATGTGGCTTTTTTCATATTGGTAATCGTTTATTCTGGTTAATCGCCCCTTTCAGATGGCCTTTTCGGCGAGGGGGTTGATTGAAATTACCAACAGAAAGAGGCATTCCCAAATGCTCTAATAAGTCCCAAAATTGACTTTTTTGCCAAAATAGGGTGCCGTATCAGGCCAATGTTAAGCGAAAATGAAGAGCGGGAGAAAATCAGGGTTCGCGGGAAACCGATTTTTGGGAAAAAGTTGGATATCGGGAAGAAATCACTTGAAATGAGGCCCTGTGAAAATCCCGGAAAAATTTTAGATTTTAATCAGTTTCTAATTACTTTCTAATGACTCCGGGATTTTGGGATTATTTGAGCAATGCGCGCGTTGCGGTATGAATGCCCTTGCAAATGCGCTCCATCGGCAGGTCGTTGCTGTCGTCTCCGAACGGGTCTTCGATTTCCTCGGCGATTACTTCCAGGCTCGCGAGGATGTAGAACACGAACATCACGAACGGAATGACGAGGAAATGCAGGCTGAACACGTACCCGATGGGCAGCGTGAGGCAGTAAATAAAAATGAATTTCTTGATAAACGAGCTGTACGACAGCGGGATAGGGGTGTTTTTGATCCGCTCGCAGGCGCCGCAGATATTGGTAAAGCCTTCGAGCTCGTGGTTCAATATAATGGTATGCTCGGGAAGCAAGGCGCCTTTTCTTTGCAGCTCGATCACCTTGGCGAACAATACGGCGGCGATCTGGTTGGGTACGTGGTCGGTCGTGATCAATGCGGATTTCTTGTAAAGCACCGAGTCGTCGAACTCTTCCGAAATGTAGGTGTTCCGCAAATGGTTTTTCAGGGCATATGCGTAGTTCGGGATCATTTTGGCGAAGAACTCGCGTTCGGCTGTATATTCCGGGCCGATCAATGCCGCCAGTTTCAGCGAAAGGTTACGGCTGCCGTTCACGAGCGATCCCCATTGCTTGCGGCCTTCCCACCAGCGGTCGTAAGCGGTATTGGTCCGGAACACGAGCAACATCGAAATCACGAAACCCAGCAGCGAGTGCATGAGCGAGATGTTTTTCAGGTCGTTGTTTTCGGTGATTTTGAAGTGTATGATAATAATGTACGCAACCACGCTGGAATAGGCCGCCATGGTGAGGATCATCGGCGCGAGCTTGCGCACGGTGTCGGCCTTCTGGAAATAGAAAATGTAACGGAACCACTCTTTGGGGTTGTAATCGATCATGTGAGTTTAACGTCGTCGATGAGTTTGAAAAATTCTTTAAAGCACTTGGCCGTAAGGCGGGCGTCTTCCAGCGCATTGTGCGTCTCTTCCTCCCGTTCGAAACCAAAATAGCTTGCCACAGAACCGAGGCTCAGCGAGCGCGGTACCTGTTTGCCGTTCTTTTCGAGGATCTGGAAGAATAAATATGAGACGGTGTGGAGGTCGAGCTGCTTGTTGGAAAAGCCCCACTTCATTTTCTCGTTGCGGTAAGCGAAGCGCAGGAAGTTGATGTCGTTGATCACACTCTGGCCGCAAATGATCACATTGGCCAGGCTGGGTTTTCCGGCATTGAGTTTTTTGATCCATTTTTCGAACTCGGGCAGCACGTCGTAGATCATCGGCGCGTCTTCGAGGTCGTCGAGCGAAAGGCCGTGCACCTCCTCCGATTTGACCGAAAAAGCTTCTTCATTCTCGGGATAAACATTTTGGAGGTACGTTCCGAGCGACCGCCAGTTGTCGTCAAAAAACTCCGCGCCGATCTGGATAATTTCATTCCAGCCAGGCTCCGGCCCGGTCATTTCGATATCTAAAACAAGGAAGGACATAGGCAGGCTGGCAGGGCTGTGTGAAAAATGGTCATGATTTGGAAACTCAAACTTATAGTTTTGTGTACAAAATTATGCAATCATTGCATGCAAGAAGATTCTACAAACACTCATTTATAGCAAATGGCTATCGATTTTAAAGAAATTCCGTCTCCCTGTTTCGTTTTGGAAGAGGAGTTGCTCCGCAAGAACCTCGAACTGATCGACTCGGTCCAGAAGGCGGCGGGATGCCAGATTATCCTCGCGCTTAAAGGTTTTTCCATGTACAGCGCATTCCCGATCGTGAAGGAATACCTTTCAGGCGCCACAGCTAGCTCGTTGAACGAGGTAAAGCTGATCAACGATTTTATGGGGTACCAGTCGCATACCTACATGCCTGCTTACCTCGACAGCGAGTTTGAGGAGATCATGCAGCGCAGCAGCCACATTACCTTCAATTCGCTGAGCCAATGGGAAAGGTTCCGCGAAAGGGTAGAGGCTTATAAAGCGGCTAACCCGGATAAGACCTTATCGTGCGGTATCCGCGTGAACCCGCAATACTCGGAGGTGGCTACGGACATGTATAACCCCTGCGTACCGGGCTCGCGCCTGGGCGTCACGCGCGACAAGCTACCCGACGAGCTTCCCGCAGGGATCGACGGCATTCACTTTCATACGCTCTGCGAAAATGGCAGCGACACTTTGGAACGCACGCTGGCCGCATTGGAGGAAAGGTTCGGTGATTTGCTGCATCAGGCGAAGTGGCTCAACATGGGCGGCGGGCACCTCATGACAAGGGAAGGGTACGATATTAGTAAGCTAATTAAATTAGTTAGTACTATCAAAGAAAAGTACAATCTGGACGTGATCCTGGAACCGGGCTCGGCCATCGCCTGGCGCACCGGCGTATTGTACACAACCGTGCTCGATGTGCTCGACAGCCAGGGGATCGACGTGGCGATCCTGGACACCTCTTTCGCGGCGCATATGCCCGATACCCTGGAGATGCCCTACAAGCCTGCCATCCGTGGTGCCTACCAGGAGCCCGAAGCAGGAAAGCCGACTTACAGATTGGGTGGAATGACCTGTCTGGCAGGTGACTACATGGGTGATTATTCGTTCGACAAGCCGCTCGAAATTGGCGATAAAATCATATTTGAGGACATGATCCACTACACCATGGTCAAGACTACAACATTTAACGGTGTTAATTTGCCTTCCATTGGCATATGGAAAGCAGGCCAAAACTTTCAACTGGTGAGGTCTTACGGATACGAAAGTTTCAAAGACAGGTTATCGTAGTAAATGTAGTCGATTTGTTTAAAATCGGTTACAAAATAGAAAGCGGCGTTCTCGGAAATGTTCTAATCGACTTTCGGGAACGCCGCTTCTTTTTAAGCGAAATTTGGGTCAAATCCCGTGGCGGAAGCCGGTACTTTTAAGGCTTCGGCAGCATCGGGAAGAGCCTCCTTACTTCTTCCAGCGAGGGCTGTTTTCCGTATTCCGTGACCTCGAAAACCTCTACATATTTCACCTTCTCGGCCTTCTCCGCGCCGTACCATTTTTCCAGCGAAGCCTTAATTTCCGGGTTCACCGACGAGCGTCTTTCCATAGATGCGAGCAGCCATTTTTTGCGTTCCACCACATCTTTGGGAACATTAGCAAGATCCCCATTTGTCCAAGGAAGCCACTCATAAAATTGGGAAACGTGGGCATCCAGTCCGTCCACTTTTTTAGCAAGCGTTTCGGTGATATCGATCGCGATATCGGGGCGGAATGGGTTCGGTCGCTGGAAGCGGTCGCGGAAATAGAGGAAAACCGGGTTTTTCGTCAATGGAGGCACACTGCTAAGGATATTCGGCACAATGACCAGGTATGCGGCGTCCTGTACGACCACGCCTGTATTGCGGTGATCGGGGTGATAATCGTTCGTACGGGGCGCAATGACGACGTCGGCATTCCATTCGCGGATTTTGCGGATCACCGCCAGGCGATTTTCGAGCGTCGGGAAAAGCTCGCCGTCGTGGTTATCGAGAATATCGTATTGGATTCCCCAGCGGCGTGCAGCTTCCTGTGCTTCCTTGTAGCGGCGATTAGCCAATTCTCCGCCGCCAATGTCCTGGTGTCCTTTGTCGCCGTTCGTGAGCGAAACGAATTTCACTTTGTGCCCCATGGAGGAGTAAATGGAGGCGATTCCACCGGCGCCGAGGTCGCAGTCGTCGGGGTGGGCTCCGAAGACGATAATGTTGAGCGGCTTCTTGGTGTCGGTTGCGGGCTGTGCCCAGGCTGCCGCCCCGCAAAATAGCAATGCGGGAAGGAGCAGTAGTTTTCTGATCATTTTTAAAAAGGATATAAAGGTTTGGAATAGCTGCAAAATAGAAATTTATATTTTGCCGGAGTGTTTACGAACCTTATTTTATGTATAGGTTAATTAAATTGACCAATTGCGTGCATGGCCGATGGGTGCGCCGGAAATATAAATTTTTCAATACCCTTTTTTTAGACGGAATTTTACCCATTTTATGAAGCCGGCAAGTGCGGCGGTTTGGGTGAAAATGTGCGATTCCAGCTCGTATGGCAAGAAAAAATTATATTTGATAACCCGTCAGACTTCCAGGGTATTACTGTTTTACAGCTAAATATTTAAATAGCCCCCGCTTAGATTCTTCTAATAATCCTGTATCTTTGTATCCCGTAATCATAGAAAAACAGCAAAGTCTTATGGCTTCCAAAGCACGAAAGACCGCTAAGTACATTTTCGTTACGGGCGGTGTTACATCTTCACTTGGCAAGGGAATCATTGCCTCATCACTAGCTAAATTACTTCAAGCGAGAGGCCTCTCAGTCACAATCCAGAAATTTGACCCGTATCTGAATATCGACCCGGGTACCATGAACCCTTACGAGCACGGTGAATGCTACGTAACGGACGATGGCGCGGAAACCGACCTCGATTTGGGCCATTATGAGCGTTTTTTGAACGTTCGCACTTCACAGGCAAACAACGTCACTACGGGGCGTATCTACCACAACGTTATTACCGCCGAGCGTCGCGGCGACTTTTTGGGAAAAACCGTACAGGTGGTTCCGCACATTACCGACGAGCTGAAAAGAAACATGCTGTTGCTGGGCCAGTCCGGCGATTACGATATTGTGATTACGGAAATCGGTGGTTGTGTAGGGGATATCGAATCCCTGCCGTTCCTGGAAGCGGTTCGTCAGGTGAAATTCGAAATGGACCACCAGGACACCCTGGTTATCCACCTTACATTGATCCCTTACCTGAACTCTGCCGGTGAGCTGAAAACCAAACCGACGCAGCACTCGGTAAGAATGTTGCAGGAATCGGGTATTCAGCCGGACATCCTCGTGTGCCGCACGGAGCACCCGCTGCCTTACGACATTCGTAAGAAGATCGCGCTGTTCTGTAACGTACAGGTGAACTCGGTGATCGAAGCGATGGATGCGGATACGATTTACGCCGTGCCTTTGCTGATGCTCAAAGAGCGTCTCGACCAGCGTGCATTATATATGCTCGACATTTATAATGATAAGGACGTAGACCTCGAATCATGGAAGACATTCCTTTCCAGACTGAAAAACCCGATCGATTCCGTACGTATCGGATTGGTGGGTAAATATGTAGAGCTGCACGATGCTTACAAGTCGATCGTGGAGTCGTTTATCCACGCGGGTGCGGCCAACGAATGCAAGGTAAATATCGAATGGATCCATTCCGAAAGCCTCACGGCGGAGAATGCCGTTGAAAAACTGGAAAATCTGGACGGTGTACTGGTTGCTCCGGGCTTCGGCGAGCGGGGTATCGAAGGCAAGATCGCCGCGATCCAGTATGTTCGTGAGAACAATATTCCATTCTTCGGAATTTGCCTTGGTATGCAAATGGCCGTGATCGAATACGCCCGTAACGTGATCGGCTGGGAGAATGCGCACTCGGTTGAGATGGACGCAGCTACTTCGCACCCGGTGATCCACTTGATGAAAGACCAGAAAGACGTTTCCAATAAAGGAGGAACGATGCGTCTGGGCGCTTATCCGTGCCGCATTAAGAAAGACACTCTGGCGCACAAAATCTACGGCAAGACCAATATCAGCGAGCGTCACCGCCACCGCTACGAGTTCAACAACAAGTTCCTGAAAGAATTTGACGAAAAAGGCCTGGTAGCAACCGGTATCAACCCCGACAACAATCTGGTCGAAATGGTGGAGATGCCTTCGCACCCGTTCTACATCGGCGTACAGTTTCACCCTGAGCTGAAAAGCACGGTGATGAACCCGCACCCGATCTTCGTGAATTTCGTGGCTGCCGCTTTGGCCTATTCTACGCAGAAAAGATCGGTAGGAACCCTGACACCGGTTTCCCACTGATCACATTTTAAGGCCCGTTAAGCGAAAAAACTTGTTACCTTTGCCGCCTTACAAGCGGTATGTTATTTCAACAATTTAAAGTAAATAATGGATAAAAATTTTGTAATCGGCCTGGTCTTGATCATGCTGATGCTGATAGGCTACCAGGTACTGGTTCCGAAGCCAGTGGAACCTACGCCGGTAGCGGAGGTGAAGAAGGAAGCTGCCAAGCCCGCGTCTGTCACTTCGGATACCACCCAAAATTCCTCACAATCAGTTGATTCCACTGTCGTTCCTCAAAAGGACCTGGTAATCGAAACAAAGGACGCCCGTGTGGTTTTTACCAACAAGGGTGGGGTAATGAAAGAGGTAATGTTGAAAAACTACAAAACCTACGATCAGAAACCGCTTTACCTGATTGCCGAAAAACACAACAATTTCCAGATCGACCTGCCGACGCAGACCGGGGACGTAAGACTGACCAACCAGACTTTCACCACCGATGCGCAGGACCGCACATTGGCTGAGAAGGATTCGGCAGTGATTACTTACCGGACGACGCTGAAAAACAATCAGACCGTTGAACAGACTTACGTCGTGCGCGGTACGGGTTATGTGATCGACTACGGTATTAAGGCGAGCGGTGCGCTGCCGGCCAACAAGTCGGTGGAATTCCACTGGGATAACGACCTGCTGCAACTGGAAAACGACATGAAGAAGAACCGTGAAGTGGTTACCGTTAACTACTACACGGACGCGCTGAAAAGCCTTCCAACCAGCCCTACTTCGAACGAAGAGGAGAAAACGGCCGACCCTGTGAAGTGGTTTACCATTAAACACAAATACTTCCTGGCTGGTCTGATCGCTGAAAAACAACCGCTGACCAACGTGACCATGCGTGCGAACGTGAATGTGGAAGACTCGGTGATCGTGAAAAACATGAACATCTTCGCCGGTATCCCGACTGCCGCGGTGCAGAAAGGGGAGGCCAACTTCCAGTTTTACCTCGGACCTAACGAATACCACATCGTAGATAAGGTAAAAGCGGAGAACTTCGACCAGAACGTATACCTCGGTTACGCATTCCTGAAACCGATCAACAAGTTCTTCCTCGTTCCGCTTTTCAACCTGATCGAAGGATTTGTAAGCAACTACGGTTTGCTGATCATCCTTTTGGTATTGTTTGTAAAAACATTGCTTACGCCGCTGACCTACAAATCGTACATCAGCATGGCGAAAATGCGTATCCTGGCGCCTGAATTGGAGCAGATCCGCGAACAGAACAAAGACGATATCGCTAAACAGCAGCAGGAGCAAATGAAGCTTTACCAGCAGGTAGGCGTAAGCCCGCTGAGCGGATGTGTGCCGGTGCTCGCCACGATGCCGATCCTGTTCTCGCTCTTCTTCCTCTTCCCGAACCTGATCGAGCTGCGCCAGCAGTCGTTCCTGTGGGCGAGCGACCTCTCGACTTACGATTCGTTCTTCAAGCTGCCGTTCAACGTGCCTTTCGGCATTGGTAACCACATCAGCTTGTTCACGATCCTGATGACGGCTTCCAGCATTGGTTATGCCTATTATAACAACCAGAACACACCTACGCAACCTGGTCCCGTGAACATGAAAGCGCTGGGTTACGTGATGCCGCTGATGTTCATGTTCATCCTGAACTCGTTCCCGGCTGGTTTGACGTTCTACTATTTCGTTTCAAACATCGTGACGATCGCTCAGCAGCTGCTCATCAAGCGCTTCGTGAACGAGGATAAAATCAAAAACATCCTCGACGAAAACCGCAAGAAAAATGCTACCGGCGAGAAGAAGCAGAACAAATTCCAGAAGTATCTCGAAAAGTCTTTGCAGGCTGCGGAAGAAGCGAAAAAGAAACAGGCTGAATTAGAGAAAAAGACCAAAAAGAAATAAAAGGTTTTTCAGATCGTAATAATAAAGGGCAATGTTCCAGTTGGGATATTGCCCGTTTTTTTCCATTTTGGGCTGATTTTTGCAGCCCGGAAATCAGCACAATCTTGACCCCGAAATCCTGATGAGAGTTATCTTTTTTTTGATTTTGACAGTTCATATCGGTTGGTACCAGCCGTCGTTCGGGCAGGCTAATGCCCAGGCGGAAAGCCGGTACCGGTCGGCCCTGGCAGATTACAAACAAGGTAAATACGCCGTGGCGATGGAGAAGTTCTATCCGATGACCAGCGTAAATGCGAAAACGGCGTATTCGCCCTATGCGCACTACTACTATGCATTGAGCGCCTACCAGCTGAAACGCTACAAAGACGCCAAACCCATGCTGCTCCAATTGCAGAGCCGTTATCCCGGTTGGAATAAAATCAATGATGTTTATTACCTGCTCGGAGCGGTAAGCTTCGCCAACGGGCAGCTCAACGACGGCCTCGACCAGCTGGCCAGGGTCAAGGAATCTTCCCTGAACAAGGACGTGCAGGCGTTGAAGCAGCATTATGTTGGCGGTATCACCGATTTTTTGAAACTGAAAGACCTGCAAAAGCAATACCCTGCCGACCGTGACATTGCTTTGATGGTGTACCAATCCATTCAGTCGGCACGTACGCCTGCGCAAGGCGACCTGGCCTATGCCGAGCAGCTCGACAAGCAATTCAAATTCCGCAAAAATGAAAAGGTAGAAGAGGCGCCGAAGCGCAGTGCTCCGAAGTCGGACACGCAATGGACGAAAGGTTACCTGGATGTGGCGGTATTACTGCCGTTCCGTCTGGACGAGTTCAATACTTCCAAACGCCGTTCGAACCAGTTTGCCTACGATTATTACCTGGGCCTGACGGTGGCGAAAGAACAGCTCCAAATGGAGGGTATCACCGTTAACCTGTGGGCTTACGACGTTAGCAACGATGCCAAAAGCATGCAGACCATCGCCGATAACAAGAACTTCCAGCTTTCCGACATAGTGATCGGGCCCTTGTATGCCGGTACGTTCGATGTGGCGGCCGATTTTGTTTCGGGAAGCAATGCGATCATGCTCAATCCGCTTTCAACTGACGGTGGCCTGCTGAAATCGGGTAACATTTACCTTGGACATCCTTCCATTAGCTACCAGACGCAGAAAGCGGCACAATGGATGCGCACCCTTTCTCCGGGACTTAACACTGTAATCTATTACGGAAACACTGCTAAGGACTCCGTGATGGCCGCTTCTTACGCTGCCGAATGGAAAGCCAAAGGAGGGAAGGTAAGCTCCATTTCCCGCATCCAACCCGACAGGGAATCGCTGGAAAACAAAGTGCCTTCGTTTGAAACCAGTAAACCGGCGCATATCGCATTGTTTTCGTCGGACGGGGAATCGGGCGGGAACCTGATCGAAGTTTTGAATGGCCGCAAATTGAATGCATTGCCTGTGCTGGCTACTTCTACGAGCTTCAATTCCCAACAGTCGCGATTGTCGCGCTACGGCACGCGATTGACACTGATCGACGCCGATTATGTGGACCGCGAGAAAGAGACGATCCGCCAGTTCCAGAAGAATTATTATACCAAAACCAGTACATTCCCTTCGGTGTATTCGTACCAGGGCTACGACCAGCTGCTGTTCTTTGCGCGGATGCTTTCCAAATACAAGGATAAACTTCCTTCCGGTCTGCAATCGCGGAAATTCGGTAGTGAGGAATACCTGCTCTCCGGCTTTGATTATACCAAAGCGAATGAAAACCAGATTACGCCTGTCCTGAAATACAGCGGTTCCAAATGGGTGCCGGTGGACAGATAATACCAACCTTTTTTAACAGAATGAATACTTCCACAAGCGAGCAACTTTTTCAGAAAGCACAAAATTATATTCCCGGCGGCGTGAACTCGCCCGTACGCGCGTTCCGAGCAGTAGGCGGCAACCCGATATTTATCAAGTCGGCCAAAGGTCCCTACATCTACGACGAGGACGGCAACGAGTACATTGAACTGATCAACTCGTGGGGGCCGATGATCCTCGGGCACGCGCATGAGCTGATCCAGAAAGCCGTTTCCGACGCCATCCAGCATTCGTTTTCTTTCGGCGCACCTACGCGCAGGGAAGTGGAAATTGCGGAGCTGATCGTTTCCATGGTGCCGTCGATCGAGAAGGTGCGGATGGTCAACTCCGGCACAGAGGCGACGATGTCGGCCATACGCGTGGCACGCGGGTACACGGGGCGCGACAAGATTATCAAGTTTGAAGGCTGCTACCATGGCCACGGCGACAGCTTCCTGATCGCTGCCGGTAGCGGTGCCGTTACATTCGGAACGCCGGACAGTCCGGGCGTGACAAAAGGCGTCGCAAACGACACCTTAACCGCCCCTTACAACGACCTCGAAGCCGTGCAGCAACTCGTGGATGCGAACAAGGGCCAGATCGCCGCGCTGATCCTCGAACCAGTCGTAGGTAATATGGGTTGCGTATTGCCGAAAGAGGGCTTTTTGGAAGGCTTGCGCCGCATTTGCGATGAAGAAGGCATTGTTTTGATTCTGGATGAAGTGATGACCGGTTTCCGTCTTTCGAAGGGCGGAGCGCAGGAAAGATTCGGAATTACGCCGGATTTAACAACGTTAGGAAAAATAATAGGTGGAGGAATGCCTGTTGGTGCCTATGGCGGCAAGGCGGAGATCATGAACTACGTGTCGCCGGCCGGCCCGGTTTATCAGGCGGGTACGCTTTCCGGTAACCCTATTGCCATGGCCGCGGGATATACCATGCTCACCTATCTGAACGAGCACCCCGAAGTGTATACCCAGCTCGAAAATGCGGGTAGCAAGCTGGCGGCTGGGTTCAGAGGTTCGATGGAAAAGTTAGGTTTGAAGTACACATTGAACCAGATCGGTTCGATGTATACGCTGTTCTTTACGTCGGATGCGGTAACGGATTTCCCATCGGCGAAATCGTCCGATCTGCCGCTTTTCGGCAAATATTTCCATGCGATGCTGAACCGTGGTATCTACATGGGTCCAAGCCAGTTTGAAGCGATGTTTCTGTCAACGGCGCTGACCGACGCGCATTTGGAACGGATTATCGCGGCGAATGAAGAGGCGCTTGTGGAGGTGACCCGTTAGTCTCGAACTCCGCTCAGGGTGACAAATCATTCAATCATTCAAAATTAAATGCGCCGCTACTCGATCATCATCCCCGTCTACAACCGCCCGGACGAGTTAGAAGAACTACTGGGCTGTCTGGCCGTGCAGACTTACAAAAACTTCGAAGTCGTGATTGTAGAAGACGGCTCGAAAATCAAGGCCGACGAGGTGGTGAAGTCTTTCGCCGGCAAACTTGACATTCACTACCATTATAAAGAAAACGGGGGCCAGGGTTTTGCCCGTAACCACGGTTTTGAACGTGCTGCGGGCGATTATTTCATACTGCTGGATTCGGATGCGCTGATTGAGCCAAATTACCTCTCCATCGTGGAAAACCGGTTGAATACCGATTATGTAGACCTCTACGGCGGGCCGGATACCGATCACCCTTCGTTTACACCCATTCAGAAGGCCATTAGTTATTCTATGACGTCGGTATTTACGACGGGCGGCATTCGGGGCAAGAAGAACAACATGGGCGGTACCTTTCACCCGCGCAGCTTCAATATGGGCCTCTCGCGTAAGGTGTGGGAGCGCACGGGAGGGTTCCTTACGAGCCGGATGGGAGAGGATATCCTGTTCAGCATTGCCGCATTGCGACTGGGTTTTAAATCCGCATTGATTCCCGAAGCATTTATTTACCACAAACGCCGGACAGAGTTCGGCGCGTTTTTCAGGCAGCTCAAATTTTTCGGACGTGCGCGTATCAACATTGCCCGCTATTATCCCGACGAGTTGAAACTCGTGCATACATTCCCGTTACTGTTCACACTGGGTGTTTGCAGCATTCCGCTATGGTACTTCATTTTCGAGCCGTTCTTTTTTCTCGGATTGTGGTTCCTGGGCATTTACGTGACACTGCTTTTCATCGATGCCTTCCGCAAAACAAAGAGCGTGGAAGTGGCATTCCTGAGTATCGGCGCCGCATTTACGCAGCTTTTCGGCTATGGGATTGGTTTTGTGCAGGAGGGGTGGAAGCGGCTTTGGGAAAACAAATCGCACCGGGAGACGGGGGCGGCGATTGAGTATCCGTCGTGAAACCGTTGGGAATGGTCAGGAGTTGTCAAGAGTGGTCAAGATTTGTCAGAGGTAGTCAGGTGTAGTCATTTATTGTATTGAAATTATCTCGCTGGTCGTAGTTGCGAGTTGGGCGTAGTCTGGGACTACGTCCGAGCGTCACGCGGTCTCTGACCGCAACATCATGCAAAGCCGGTCGGAGACCGGCATACACTCGGACGTAGTCATAGACTACGCCCAACCACTACTCCTGACAACTCCCTGACCACTCTTGACAACTTCCTGACCACACCTGACTACTTCTGACAGAAATACACAATCTCCTCCCCAGGCAGTGAATACCGCAAAACTTCCGCTTTGCTCAGCTCGTCCATCACGAAACGGTCTTCGGTTACTTTGAAACCGCCTTTTTCGAGCTCGCGGCCATAGTTTCGGCCAAATAGCCGCAAGTGGTCATTTTGGAGGAAATGGATCTCGCGTTCCTTCGGATCGGTGATCGTCGGGTCTTCGTAGGTTACTTCGCACTTCATGTCCTGCGGGGACTGGATCAGCGCCCACCCGCCGGGTTTCAGTACACGGTGGAGCTCGCCCATGGCGAGAATATAGTCATCGACGTGTTCCATTACGTGGTTGCAGAAAGCAACGTCGAAAGTATTGTCTTCGAAAGGGATCTGGTGGATATCCATTTTCACCTTCGCGAGTGGAGATTCGATGTCGGCGGTAATGTAATCCAGGTTTTTCATCTGCTCGAAACGGTCGATGAAGCAGTACTCCGGCGCTACGTGCAGGACTTTGAGGTTAGCGGTGTAGAAATTGGTTTTGCGCTTCATATATAGCGCCATCAGGCGGTGGCGTTCGAGCGACAGGCAGCTGGGACACAGCGCATTCTCGCGGCTCGATGTGTTGCGGCCATAGGGGAGGAACTTGCGGTATTTGCTGTTGCAAACCGGGCATTCTACCGTATTACCTATATAGAAGATGCTGAGTCCCCGCGCTGCCCAGTGTCCGACAAGTTGGAGGTAGGGACGCGGAATGTAGCGCAGAACTAAACTAATGATGGATTTCATTAAACCAATTAACTAAAAATTAATAATTTTAGGATCATAACATCGAATAGCCTGAATAAATGATCCCCTCGATTGACCCGAAACCACCTGGTAAGCGACTGATAAAAAGAATGTCGACACGCACGAAATGGATGATTCTTGCTCCACTAGGCCTGTTGTTGTTCAGTTTTGGTCTTACCGTGCTCAGCGAAGCGGCGCATCAGCGGCGTATCGGGGAGCCTACGCAGGTTTGGGTCGTTTTGGGCCTTTACAGTCTCGCATTAATCAATGGAGGCCTGATCATGTTCGGGGAAGCCCTCCGTTTCCGTATCCTGCTCGATGTCCGCCGCGAAACGCGCCGTAGTATGCGCCAGTTGCTGCGGAAGGTCAATCTGAAAGCTGCTCCCGGAAAACATAAATCCGGTAAAAAAGCAAAAAGCCCTACCAAAACAGATTGACAGGACTAGTTGAATAACATTCCGAAGAGGCTCGATTATTTTTTATTTGCTTCGAATTGAGCCTTGATAGCCTCAACGTCAACATTGCGCACTTCTGGTTTGCGTAGAAGGTTTTTGATTTTGGCAGTGCGGTTGTTAGCAACTGCTTTGTTTCTGCGACCTTTACGTTTTAATTCCGTAACTCCCATTGTAAAAGTTTGTTTTGTGAAAGAGCCGCAAAATTAAGCATTTTAACGTAAATATTGCACGCAATAGTCATAAATATTGCACAAGCTGCCCTAACTTTACGGTTTCATAGGCCATTCGAGGCCCAATTTCACAGCATTACAATAATGAGTAAACCATCTCTTGCCCGCGGAACCCGTGACTTTGGTCCGGAGCAAATGGCAAAGCGTACTTTCATTTTCGACACCATCCGGCGCTCTTTCCAACGATACGGCTTTTTGCCATTAGAAACCCCCGCTTTCGAAAACCTGTCGGTATTGATGGGCAAATACGGCGATGAGGGCGACCAGCTTCTGTTCAAAATATTGAATTCGGGCGATTTCAGCGGTAAACTGACCGACGCCGACTGGCAGGCAGGTTCAAAGCCGTTGACCAGTAAAATCTCGGAAAAAGGCCTGCGTTATGACCTTACCGTGCCTTTCGCACGTTACGTGGTGATGAACCGTGGTACTTTGGCCATGCCTTTCAAACGGTACCAGATCCAGCCGGTTTGGCGTGCCGACCGCCCGCAGAAGGGGCGTTACCGTGAGTTTTACCAATGCGATGCCGACGTGGTAGGCACCGATTCGCTGCTTTGCGAAGCGGAAATCGTGATGCTTTTGCATGATATCCTGCCTGCTTTGGGCATTACCGATTTCACTGTTAAGATCAACAACCGCAAAATCCTGACCGGCATCGCCGACATGATCGGGGCGCACGGGATGGAAGGGCCGCTTTGTGTGGCAATTGATAAATTGGATAAAATCGGGAAGGAGAAAGTCGTTGAGGAACTCCTAGAGCGTGGTTTCGCTTCTGATAGTATCAGTAAGCTCGAACCGATTTTCAGTCTCTCGGGCGAAAATGATCCGTTCACCGAGCTGAAAAGCTGGCTGGCAGAATCGGAAGTGGCATTGAAAGGTATCCAGGAACTGGAAGAGGTGTGGGCGATGGTGAAGATCCTGGGATTGGAAAATGCGAAGATCGAATTCGACGTCACGCTTGCACGCGGGCTCTCGTATTACACGGGCGCTATTTTCGAGGTGAAGGCCAACAATGTGCAGATCGGCAGCATTTCGGGTGGCGGCCGTTACGATAACCTCACGGGCACGTTCGGTGTGCCGGGGATTTCGGGCGTGGGCATCTCACTCGGCGTGGACCGTATTTATGACGTGATGGAAGAACTGAATCTCTTCCCGGAAAGCCAGAAGACGAGTACGAAAGTAATGATCTCGAATTTCGATGAAGAGGCATTTACCTACGGGCTGTCGATCCTGCCGAAGTTCCGGAAAGCGGGCATTAATTCGGAGATTTATCCCGATTCGGTGAAGCTCAAAAAGCAGCTGGATTATGCCGATCGCAAGAGTATTCCATTTGTTATTTTAATCGGTTCTGATGAAATACAGTCGGGTTTGCTGACTTTGAAAAACATGAAAACCGGCGAGCAGCAGAAACTGAAAACGGAAGATATCATAACTTTGCTCAACCGGGAAGACCAATAACCCTATTAAATACCGACAAACGGCTGCGTGAGCATCCTATAACTTTATGAATGATAATATTTTAAGAATTGCCATCCAGAAATCGGGCAGGCTTAGTGAAGATTCTCTTAAACTGATCAAGGAATGCGGCATCCGCTTCGATAACGGTGCCGGTAAGCTTAAAACCGATGCGACGAACTTTCCGGCGGAGATCCTTTTCCTCCGTGACGACGATATTCCCGGTTATGTGGAAGACGGCGTGGCGCATCTGGGGATTGTAGGGGAGAACGTTTCGGAAGAATCGTGCAAGGATGTGGATACCGTTCACAAGCTGGGCTTTTCGAAATGCCGCCTGTCGATAGGTGTTTTGCGCGAGGCCGAGTACCATGGTGTACAGGACCTGGAAGGCAAAAGTATTGCGACTACTTACCCGCGTTTGCTGGAACAATATCTTAAATCTCATAACGTAGCGGCGGATATTCACGAGATCAGCGGATCGGTGGAGATCGCGCCGAGCATTGGTCTGGCCGATGCGGTTTGCGATATCGTAAGCTCGGGCAGTACCTTGCTGAGCAACGGTTTGAAGGAAGTGGAAACGATTTTCCGCTCCGAGGCCGTGATGATCGCCAGCAAGCATTTGTCGCCTGTGCAGCAGGATTTGCTGGACCAGCTTTTGTTCCGTATCAAATCGGTGCAGGTGGCGAAGAACAACAAATACATTTTGCTCAACTGCCCTGTGGATGCGGTGGAGAATATCACCAAGTTCCTGCCGGGGATGCGTGCCCCGACGATCCTGCCATTGGCGACGGAAGGCTGGTGCTCGCTGCATTCGGTGATCAACGAGAACGAGTTCTGGGAGAACATCGAAAAGATCCGCCAGGCCGGTGCAGAGGGGATTCTGGTTATCCCGATCGAGAAAATGATTGTTTAATTGCCCCGGAAAGCCGGGTTTGATGCCGACATTATGAATATTATTCCATTTCCGGAACGGGGACAATGGCCTGCATTGCTGGCACGCCCCGTTCTGGAAGCCAAGGATATCGAAGCGCGGGTGCAACCTGTACTCGACCAAGTGAAGCAGGAAGGCGACGCGGGTATCAAGACCCTCGCCCTGAAATTTGACAAACTGGAACTGACCGACCTCGCATTTTCGGAAAAAGATATGGCCGAAGCGGGAGATAAGTTGGACGACGCATTGAAAGCGGCGATCGGCCAGGCTTACGAGAATATCTACAAATTCCACAAAGGCCAGCTGCAAGCGCCTGAAAAAGTGGAAACCATGCCCGGTGTGACCTGCTGGCGTAAAAGCGTGGGGATCGAGAAGGTGGGGATTTATATTCCCGGCGGCTCGGCGCCCTTGTTCAGCACGGTGTTGATGCTGGGGATTCCTGCTCAAATTGCCGGATGTAAGGAGATCGTGCTCTGCACGCCGTCGGACCACCCGGCTATTTTGTATGCTGCAAAACTGGTGGGGGTTACCAAGGCATTCCGCATTGGCGGCGCACAGGCGATTGCCGCGATGGCCTACGGTACGGAGAGTGTGCCCAAGGTTTATAAGATATTTGGGCCTGGAAACCAATATGTTACCACGGCTAAAATGCTGATCAGCAAGGAAGGCGTGGCGATCGATATGCCGGCAGGGCCTTCGGAAGTGGCGATTTTTGCGGACGATACCGCTTTGCCATGCTTTGTAGCCGCCGATTTGCTTTCGCAGGCGGAGCACGGTGCCGACAGCCAGGTTTTATTGGTTTCGACCAGCAAAAAACTGCTTGCTTCGGTCAATATCGCGTTGGCGGAGCAACTGGAAGCGCTCCCGCGCAAAGAGCTCGCTGCCCAGGCGATGGCGAACAGCAAGGCAATCCTGGTGGAAACCGAGGAAGAAGCCATTGAAATACTTAACCAATATGCGGCGGAGCACCTCATCCTGAGCATTGCCAACGCCGAAGCGGTTACCGAGAAGATTTACAATGCGGGTTCCATATTCCTGGGCAACTACACGCCCGAATCGTGCGGGGATTATGCATCGGGTACCAACCATACATTGCCTACCAACGGCTATGCAAGGGCTTACAGCGGGGTTTCCGTGGATAGTTTCGTGAAGAAAATCACTGTGCAGCATATTACGGAAGAGGGTATCCGGAACATCGGGCCCACCGTAGAAGCCATGGCAGCAGCCGAATCACTCGACGCCCATAAGAATGCCGTAAGCATCAGATTGAAAAATCTTTTGTGAAAAATTTCAAGACCGGGAAATTTGTCCTAAATTAGAGGACAAATTTCAACGGCCTTAAAATTACGGAAAGATGACAGCATACATGGTTAACGAACGTTTGGGAGGTTATGAAACCCTCAAACATGCTGTGAAAAATGACTTCGACCTGGCTTACCTGGCCGAAAACGGCATTCCGAAAGCTTCTATCCAGCACCTAGCCGACTCTATCGGAATGGATATTAAAGACGTGATAGCGCTGTTGCCTGTTACTTCAAGGAACTTGCAGCGTTACAATGATATTGATCTGCTTAGCAATGTAGTTTCTGATCATCTGATCGCCCTGGCCGATCTGTTCTCCGTAGGGAACCGGGCTTTGGGTAAAGAATATTTCCTCGATTGGCTGAACAACGAGGTGCCTGCGCTGGGTAGTGAGAAACCGATCGGCTTTTTACGGACCCATGCGGGTATTGAGCTGGTCAAGACCGAATTAGGGCGCATGGAACACGGTATTTTCGCTTAATGGAGCTATTCAGGATAACAAGATCGGAATATCAGGAGGATTTGAGTGGAATAGGGGCTTTTTACAATGGAGGACGATGGAACTCCCCCCGAAACGCCATGCTTTACACATCTTCGCATCGGTCGCTGGCCATGCTGGAAGTACTCGTTCACTGGCATAAGACGGTGACACCTCCCAATTACGTGATTGTTTCCCTGGAAATTCCGGACGATGTCGCAAGCGTAACCGCTCCCAACCTGGTGCCGGAATGGTCCGAGGACGAGCAATGGAGCAAGGAAGTCGGCGATTCGTGGCTGAAAGCAGGCAACAGCCTTTTGCTGCGGGTCCCCTCGGTGGTCGTTCAGGCCGAGCAGAATTACCTCGTCAATCCGATGCATCCGGGTGTTCTTTCCCTCCGCATTACCGATATTGCACCGCTGAACTTCGATAAAAGGCTCTTCAAAAAGATTTAGAATCCACACACGGCCATGGCCGTAACTTTTCATAGTATGAACACCAGTTTCGATTTAAACAAAGTCCTTCGCCCGCACATTCTCACGCTGGCCCCGTATTCATCCGCAAGAGACGAATATACCGGTCATGTGGGCATATTTCTGGATGCGAACGAAAACCCTTACGGTTCGGTGACCGGTGAGAATTACAACCGCTACCCCGATCCCTACCAGGCCGAAATCAAGCAGAAACTGAGTCCGATCAAGCAAGTAAGTGCCGACCGTATTTTCCTAGGAAACGGGAGCGACGAGCCGATCGATCTGCTCACACGCGCAACCTGTACGCCCGGGCACGACCACGTGATCATTCTGCCGCCGACTTACGGCATGTACGAAGTGAGTGCGTCGATCCATGACGTGAAAATCGACAAGGTATCGCTGACCGATGATTACCATATCGATACCGAAGCGGTTTTGAAAGCGGTAAGGCCTTCGACGAAGATCATCTGGATCTGCTCGCCGAACAACCCGACGGGTAATGTGATGCAACACGACGCGATTCAGACCATTCTGGAAAATTTCAGCGGTTTGGTGATCGTGGACGAGGCTTATATCGATTTTACCGACGAACCTTCGTGGATCCAGCACCTGGACAAATACCCTAACCTGGTGGTGTTGCAGACATTCTCCAAAGCCTGGGGCCTTGCGGGTATCCGCGTAGGGATGTGTTTTGCCTCGCCCGAGCTGATCCGCATTCTCAACAAGATCAAACCGCCTTACAATATCAGTTTGCCCGCGCAACAGGCGCTGCTGGAAGGTTTGAACGGCATCGGGAAAAAGGACAAAATGGTGGCCGATATCCTCGAACAGCGCGATGTGCTGGCTGGTCAGCTGCAAAGCCTGCCGATTGTGGTAAAAATCCCCCCTACGGATGCCAACTTCCTGCTCGTACAGTTCGAAGATGCGAAGGGGGTGATGGACTATCTGATCCATGAGACGATCATCGTGCGCGACCGTTCGCGGGTACATTTGTGCGAAGGATGCTTGCGGATTACGGTAGGAACCCAAGAAGAAAACGAAGTTTTGATCGAATCATTAAAGAAATTCCAGCCTCAGAACGTTATTGTGTAGCTGGTGTTTCAGCGTTCCAGGAACATTTCCCCCGATTTAATTCATTATGAAGAAATTAGCCTTAACTCTTATTTGCGCACTTAGCTTCGGAATGGCACAAGCCCAATACGACAACTGGGCGGTAGGTTTCAAACTCGGTGAACCCACCGGCGTCAACATCCGGAAGTACTTCAACAACATTCATGCCATTGACGTGACCGTCGGTACTTTTGGCGGTATCCTGGGTAACGACCGCAAATACCGCGGCGACAACGGGATTTACAAAAACACGGGTATTTCGCTCCAAATGCATTATTTGTGGCACACACCATTGTTCAACTCGGAGGCCGTGCATGTGTACTACGGTATCGGCGGGCAAATCAACAACCGCCGCGCGTACCCGAAACGACTGAACGGCGATTACGAAAAGAACCTGACGCTGGGCGGTTCGGCCCTGGGTGGTTTTGAATACTACATCCCCGACAACCGGATTTCGGTGTTCCTGGAAGGAGGGACTTACGTGGAGCTGCTGAGAAAGCCGTTCTTCCTGAGCCCCAATATCTCGGCGGGCCTTCGCTTCAATCTTTAAGCGACTTCCTTCAAAAGCATACGAAAAGCAGGCGCAAGCCTGCTTTTTTTGTTTAATTTGATCTGCGGTTCTCATTCGCTTCACCCATACATCAGCATAAAGTGTTTAAAGTTTACAGTTCATCAGCAGGATCGGGGAAAACTTATACCCTTACCAAAGAATACCTCAAACTGGCCCTGCATTCCAATTCGGAGTTGTATTTCAGGCATATTCTGGCGGTGACGTTTACCAATGCGGCGGCCAACGAAATGAAGGACCGCATTCTGCTGATGCTGCGCACATTCTCGGCGTACACCGAAAACGACGCCCGTCCGCACCCGATGATGCGCGATGTGGTGATAGAAATGTACCCGGATACCGAACATGATGCGGCACTTTTCTCAGGCGCCTGCCAGCTGATCGCCGCCCGCGCACAAATGGTTTTCGGGCAAATCCTGCATCGCTATTCCGACTTTTCGGTGATGACGATCGACAAGTTTACGCAGCGGCTGATCAGCAGCTTTACCGATGAACTGGGCATTCCGTTTGTATTTGAAACACAATTGGATAGTGACCTGCTCGACGACGCGGTGGACCGGTTATTGGCCCGCATTGGCCAGGAAGGCGAAGAAGTACTGACCGATATTGTAGAGAAATATTACCGGGAGAATGCCGAGGAAGGTAAAAACTGGGGTGCATTGCCGATGCAGATCCGCGACACCGCGGGTACTTTGCTGAGCGAGCAGAGCTATATGCAAATGAAGCGCGTCGAAGACCTCAAAATGGAGGACTGGATCGCCGTGCGCAAGCAAATGCGCGACTTCGTACGCGGGCGTGAGGAAATGATGACCAAAGATGCGAAAAACGCATTTGAGCTGATCCAATCCACATATCTCTCCGAAAAAGACTTCCACCAGAGCGGCCGGGGCATTTACGGTTATTTTCGCGACCGCGCCGAGGGTAAGAAACTCTGGATGGAACCGAATTCCTACGTTTACAAAACCATCGGCGAAGGCGTTTGGTATGGTGCCAAAACCCCGGCGCCGATCCGCGACGAAATAGAACGCCTCCGCGCCGATCTGGAAAACTATTTTCACCAGATCGAAAACATACGCTCGGCTGAAACCGGGAAGATTACGCTTTACAATCAGCTCGACAGGCATATTTACAACCTCTCGCTGTTGGGTGAAATCCGGAAGGAGTTCGATGCATTGCTGAAACAGAACAACCAGGTGCATATTTCGGATTTTAACCGGAAGATCGTCGATATCGTGGCCCGCGAGCCGGTACCATTTATTTTTGAGCGGTTAGGGGAAAAGTATAACCATATTCTCGTCGACGAGTTTCAGGATACTTCCAAATTGCAATTCGCGAACCTGCTGCCGCTGATCGAGAATGCATTGTCGAGCGGGTATTTCAATTTGATCGTGGGCGATGCGAAGCAGTCGATTTATCGGTTCCGCGGCGGGGATATGGATCTGATATTGCATTTGGCGCAAAACCAGGTCATGCGGCTGGGGAGCATCCTGGGGAATAGCCCGTTCAACGAGGAGCGGCTGTTTGCATTGGACAACTACCTGCATATCAATCACCTCAAAACGAATCGGCGCAGCTTCCGGGAGGTTACCGAATTCAACAACCAGTTCTTCGGCTTCATCGCCGACTCGCTGGGCGACGAGTACCCGCTGATCCGCGAGGTGTACGACGAGCATTTCAGCCAGGAAATACCGGAAGGCGTGAGCGAGGGCGGTCATGTGGAGATCGAATTTCTGGAAATGAATGAAGCAGCGGAGGAAGGAGCCGAAGAATCGTCCTCCGACGCGATCTCCCGTCGGGCGCTGGAACTGGTGAATGCGCTCCGCGCGGAAGGCTACCACTGGCGCGACATCGCCATTTTATGCAGAAAGAAAAAAGAGGCCACCACACTGGCCAATACCCTGAAAGAGGCGGGGTTTCCGCTCATTTCAGACGACGCATTGTCGCTGGCCTATTCACGCTCTGTGCATTTCATTATTTCGTTCATGAAAGTGCTGCATAGCTCGGACCACCGGCTGGCGCGGTACGAGGCGGCCTACTTGTTCCACCAGGTAATACGGCGGCAAAACCCGGCCCCGCACGAGTACGAGGAGATCCGCGTGCTTTGCGAAGAACGCGGGCTCGACAGTTTCCTCGAATATTTCAGGAAATGGGACATTACCATTACCTCGTTCAAAATGCGGCAGGTTTCGGTTTTTGAATTGACGGAACTGCTGATGCAGCAATTCGGGCTTTTCAAGCAGCAGTTGGAAAGCGAATACCTGTTCCGGTTCCTGGATGTGGTACTGGAATTCGGTAACCGGAAGAGCAATCACCTCGGCGACTTTCTGAACTATTGGGAATCGGCCAAGTATAAATTCTCGATCACGGTGCCGGATGGGACGGACGCGATCCGCATTACCACTATTCACAAATCGAAAGGCCTGGAATATCCGGTGGTGCTCATCCCGTACGCACAATGGAAAGTAACGCCCAATGCCCGCCTCGACCGCCTTTGGGTGGATATGGACGACATTGATTATGAAGAGATTAAGATTCAGGATAAACCGCATTATACCCATCCCAAATTGCGGAGCTCGATGGTGTCCGTCGTGAAAGAGCTTGAAAATACCGTGGTGGGCGAGCAATACAGGGAAGAACGGATGCGGACGCTGATCGAAAACCTGAACCTGCTGTATGTGGCATTCACGCGGCCCGTGCAGCGCCTGTATGTGCTCGCGAAGCGAGAGCGCAGGTGGGAATCGGGCCAGCAGATCAACCATTGGCTGCGCGATTACCTGAACCGGGAAGGGTTTACGCCCGCCTGGGACGAGGTCGTTTCCCGATATGTGATTTCGGAAGCCTCGGGTACGCTCCGTCACGCGCACGTGAGCGCCGGGACGAGCCCTTTTGTATTGAAAAGCATATTAAGCAACGACCGCACCGAGTCGCTGCGCCTCCGCCGGATGGCCGACCGCATTTTCGACGTACAAACCTTCGAGCCGAGACACGACCGGCTGCAAAAAATGCGGTACCTGCTCACCAGGCTCAAAACCATTTCGGATCTTCCCGACGCATTGGAGAAGCTGGTCGGCGAGGGGATATTTACCCGGAAAGAAACCCGCGAGATCGAAAATCTGACGATCTCGCTTTTGCAAGATCCCTCATTACAAGTGCTTTACCAGGACGAAAACCATATTCAGATCAACAAGGAACTGCTGGTACCGGGCGGGAAAATGCTGCATATAGACCGGGTCGTTCAGCGACCAGGGGGTGAGCACATTTTCATGTCGTTCGTGGGCGGCAACAGTGCCGACGAGCCACGCCGGCATTTGAAGAAGCTGATCAGGACTTTTTCGGAAAACGGTAAGCCCTCCCGCGGCGTGCTGATCACCCTCGAAGACGAACTGGCAGAGTGGGTAGAATAGTAGAAGTAGTTTATGTCGACTCAATTATTGTCTGGTTAAAAAGCCATCCAAAAAGGCCGAAATACGGCCAAAAAGCATTATTTTTCCGAATCGTGCTCCAAATCGTTACTTAGTAGTATTTCTACTTGATATTCAGCGTTTATGCAACTTACATTTCAACGCCAGGTTTTACTGGGAATCTCATTTTCAATTCTTTTAGTACTCGTTGTGGGATATGTGTCCTACAATGCTATTCTCCTGCAACAGGAAAATGCGGGCTGGGTAGACCATACGCGGGAGGTAATGCGGGTGTCAACTTCTGTTAAAAACCGGTTGCTGACCGCCGAGGCAAACGTCCGCGGGTTTGCTATTACAGGTAACGGGGCATTTGAAACCAGCTATTTGCAGGCTTCCAGCGACATCATGAAGGATGTCGACGCATTGCGGAAGCTGGTCAGGGATAATAAAGCGCAGAGCGCCCGGGTGGATTCGCTGTCCGATCTTCTTGAAAAACGGGTGGGCTTGATGAGCCACCAGTACGAAATACTGAAAGCAGGCAAGTATAACATTGATACCATCCAACGCATTGTTTTGCAGGGAAAGGACATATCCTCGAAAATCGAATTCAGTTTTCGCCGGATCGAGAACGTCGAGGAAGGGCTGCTGACGGAACGTGAACAGCTCGCCTCCGCGAGTTCCGCCCGTGCGAAGCAATACATTGTGCTCGGGTCGGGGCTTTTCATCCTGGTGATCCTGTTGCTGTATTACTTCATCCGCAAAACTTACCTGGCGCAGGTAGCCAGCGAGCACGCAATTCAGTTGGCTAACAAGCAGTTGGAGCAGCTGGGGCTGGAAGACCAGGAGAAAAACTGGATTTTGAATGCGGCTATGGAGGTGTCCAGCGCAGTGCGCGGCGAACCCACATTGACCCAGCTGTCGGAGCGCTTGCTGCATAAATTGGCGGAAGTAACCGAATGCCAGGTATCCGCGATGTACCTCGTGACGCGCTCCGGCGATGTGCTCGAACGGTCGGCGATCAACGGCGTTTCGGCACCGGCGGCAGCGCCATCCTTCATTCCGTTCGGGGAGGGGATCCTGGGGAAGTTTGCGGCTGACAAAGGCAGTCTCAAACGTCTGGATGTAGCAGCGGGGTATCTGCAAATCAGTACCGCGACCGGCAGCTCGGCGCCCGGCATTGTGTTAATGAAAAATATCATCTTCGACGGCACTACTGCCGGGTTGATCGAGATCGGCTACCTGAAAGACCCGGGAGCGAAGGCCGTGAAGCTGCTCGATATGGTTTCCGACAACGTGGCGGTGGCGATTATGGCTGCCCGTGCACGCGAGATAGCCAACGAATTGCTCGAAAAGACGCAGCTACAAGCCGAAGAACTTGAAAGCCAGCAGGAAGAGCTGCGGGTTACCAATGAGGAACTTACGCGGCAGACTTCACTTTTGCAGGTTTCGGAGGAAGAACTCCGCGTACAGCAGGAGGAGTTGAAACAGATCAATACCGAGCTGGAAGAAAAGGCATTCATGCTCGAAGAACAGAAGAGTACCATCGAAGAGGCACGCGACCAGATCCAGATCAAGGCCGACGAGCTCGAAAGGAGCGGACGTTTCAAAAGCGAGTTCCTGGCCAATATGAGCCACGAGTTGCGTACGCCGCTGAACAGTATCCTGATATTATCCCGCATTCTGGGTGAAAACAAAGGCGCAAGACTGAACGAGGAAGAGCAGCGTTACGCTTCGGTGATCTATAATTCCGGAAACGACCTGCTGACGCTGATCAACGATATCCTCGACCTGGCCAAAGTAGAGGCCGGAAAAATCGAACTGGTGCATGAAAACATCAGTACCGAATCGGTTTTGGCGGAAGTGAGGAACACTTTCCAGAAAGTGGCGGAAAACAAAGGCCTTACATTACAGGTGGAAAAGACGGATTCGTGCCCTGCCACGCTGTTCACCGATCATACCCGCCTATTGCAGATCCTGCGCAACCTGATTTCGAATGCGGTGAAGTTTACTTCGGCGCCGGGTAAGGTTTCCCTTTTGATTTCACAGGAAGAAGGTCAGCTGCATTTCGAAGTAGCCGACACCGGCATTGGTATACCATTGGACAAACAGGCCTCGATTTTCGAAGCATTCCAGCAGGCCGATGGCTCTACGAGCCGCAAATATGGCGGTACCGGTCTCGGGTTGTCGATCAGCCGGGAGCTGGCAGGGTTGTTCAGCGGATCGATCTCCCTGAGAAGCGTGCCGGGCGAGGGCTCCGTGTTTACATTGAAAATCCCTTACCTCACCGAATCGGACGAGCAAACTACGGCAGCCCAGCAGGAACCGGTGGCCGAGCCCGCGAAGCAGCAGCCGCAAGCATCTAAACCGAAAGCATCCGAAAACGGTCAGTCGCGCCGTTTGCTTCTGATTGAGGATGACCATGTTTTCGCCGCCGATATGGCCGCCAAAGCGCAGGCAAGCGGTTTTGCGGTGCAGATAGCGGCCAATGGGCGGGAAGCGCTGGATTTGGTAGGCACCTTCAATCCGACGGCTATTATTCTGGACATGCATTTGCCGGATATGTCGGGTGATGTAGTGCTGAAAGCGCTGAAAAGCGACACGCGCACGCGGCTGATTCCGGTGCATACGGTTTCTTCGGGGGATTATTTCAACGACGAAATGCTCAAAAAGGGCGCAATCGGTTTTATGCAGAAGCCGGTGGACGAGCGCTCGGCCCAACAGATATTTACTGCTTTGAAACTGGAAGGGAAAGATCTCGACCAGCAGCGCATCCTGCTCATTGAAGACGATGCCTATCAGAGCCAATACCTCGGCGATTTCCTGGTGAGCAATAACATTTTCGTACTCTATGCCTACTCGGCTACCGAAGCGCTGGCGATCCTGGATACCGACCGCGTGGACGGCATTATCCTCGATGTAAGGCTGGCGGATATGAACGGCCTGGATCTTCTCGACAAAATCAAGGAGAACCCGCAATGGAACGAGCTGCCGGTAGTCGTGAATACCGCCGAAGACCTGACCCAGGCCGACCTCGGACGGGTGATGAAATATGCGCACCCGGTGGTGATCAAAACAAAGAAATCCAACGAGCGCCTGCTCGACGAGGTGAAACTTTTCCTGAAAAAGATCCAGCCGAAAACGCAGGAGCCGGAAGTACCGAAGGAGTCGTTCAGCAATGCGGTGGTGAATGCGGGGCAGCTCTTCACAGGCAAAAAACTGCTGCTGGCCGACGACGATATGCGCAATATTTTTGCATTGAGCGCCGTGCTGGAAGATGCCGGTTTCAGCATTGAAATCGCGACAAATGGCAAGGAGGCGATCTATAAACTCGAAGAAAATCCGGAGGTCGAGCTGATATTGATGGACGTGATGATGCCCGAAATGGACGGCATCGAGGCGACACGCCGTATCAGGCAAGTGCCGAGATGGGCGAATATCCCCATTATCGCCGTGACCGCGAAAGCCATGCAGGGTGACCGGGAGCAATGCCTCGAAGCCGGTGCGAACGATTATATTTCAAAACCTGTGGATGTTGACAAGCTGCTTTCGCTGATCAAGGTCTGGTTGCAAACTGCGTAGTTATGGTGCTGATGGAATACTCCGAACTGGAAACACTCATTGTGCGGATCAGGGAGATATCGGGGTTCGATTTTTCGGGTTATGCGAGGCCGTCGCTGCTGCGCCGGGCGAGCAGGTATTTAACCACCCACAAAATGGATTTTCAGCAGCTTCTCCTGCATATCGAGCCGGGCGGGAATGTGGTGTATGGTTTGATACAGGAGCTGACGGTGAATTATTCCGAAATGTTCCGCGACGCGGATTTCTTTATGAAGGTGAAGACGGAAGTGTTTACTTACCTGGAATCGTATCCGACGTTGCGTTTTTGGGTTGCTGGATGCGCAACAGGTGAAGAGGCTTATTCGATGGCTATTTTTCTCAAAGAGGCGGGCTTTCTCAACCGGTCGCTGATCTACGCCACCGACCTGAGCAACAAGGCGCTCACGGCCGCGCGCGAGGGCATATTCACGCTGGGGAATGTGCGGACGTTTTCGGAGAATTATCTCGCGGCGGGAGGTAAGCATTCGCTCTCGGATTACTACCACGTGGCTTACAACAAGGCGGCCATGCTGCCGGAGCTGCGCCGTAATATTGTTTTTTCGATGCATGACCTGACGGGCGACGGCGTGTTCAACGAGTTCCAGTTTATCAGTTGCCGGAACGTAATGATCTACTTTACCCTCGAACTCAGGCAAAAAGTATTCAGGCTTTTGTATGACAGTCTGAGCATGTTGGGTTTTCTTTGCCTGGGAAAGCGCGAAACGCTGCGCTACTCGGGTCTGGAAGAAAACTTCAAAGTGATTGACAGCACATTGAACATTTATCAGAAGATCAGATGAGTATGGCAAAGGACAATGGTTCACTCAGTTTGGTACTGGTCGGCGGGTCGTCGGGCAGCTTTGCGATCTTTGAGGAAATAATCAGGCTGGTCAGAACCCCGTTGTCTTTCGCCTTGATTTTCGTGTTGCACCGTGGCAAATCCAGCACCGCTGTTTTGCCCGAAATATTTAAAAACAAGACCAATGTAGCAATGAGCGAGCCGTATCATCTGGACCCGATCGAGGCTAATTCCATCTATTTCGCTTACCCCGACTACCATTTGCTGATTGGGCCCGACCGGCGGTTCTACTACGACTGCACCGATAAGGATTTCTTTTCGCGGCCGTCCATTGACGCTACTTTCGCTTCCGCTGCCGTTTCGGGGATTCCTGTGAAAGCGGCCATGCTGTTTTCCGGTTCCAGTGCCGACGGCGCTTTCGGAATGAAAGCACTGGCCGAAAAGGGTTTCCCGACGTACGTCCAGAACCCGGCCGAGGCAGAATCCCCGCGCATGCCTGAGCAGGCTCTTTTGGCCTGTGAAAAACACCAGGTAATGATCGACGGAAACCTTTTTTCGATAATCAACGATATCCTTCAATAGCTACTCGACGAAAATAACCCATGGAGAATACAAAGATTTTGCTGCTGGACGACAGGGAAGAAAACCTGATCTCACTCAAAGCAATCCTGAACCGGGACGACATAGAAATATACGCCACGACCTCGCCCAACGAGGCGCTGCGGATGGTCTGGGAAAATGAGATCGCCGTGGCACTGGTGGATGTTCAAATGCCGGGAATGGATGGTTTCGAGTTTGCCGAGACACTTTTTTCCAATCCGAAGACCCGCGAGATCCTGATCGTTTTCGTAACTGCTATTTCAAAGGAAACCACTTACGCCGTACGGGGACTTAAAACGGGGGCTATCGATTACCTCTACAAGCCACTCGACCCATACATTACCAATGCGAAGGTAGATTCGCTCATCAAACTGGCACGCAGCCAGCGTGAAATACGGGAGAAGAACAAGCTGCTCGAAAACTACGCGACGATTGTGATCAACTCCCCCGACATTATTGCTACGGTGGAGCCCGATACCGGGTCGATATTGTCCATTAACCCGTCGGTGGAGACTATACTGGGCATTGCACCGACTTCGCTGATCAGGACATCCATGCTCGATTTGCTGGTGGATCCGTTGAAATCCGGTTTGCGGGAAGTGCTCGTGAAGCGGAGTTTTGTAGGAGGTGAGACCATTGTAGTCGAAGATCAGTTTTATGGGCGGCTGCGGCAACCGGTTTGGCTGGAATTGCGGATTATGTATAAAAACCGGCTCTTGTTCGTGAACCTGCACGATGTGGAGAAGCGGAAAGCCCACGAACTGGCACTCATAGACGCGCAGACCCAGGCGGAAAAGGCGCGGAAAACGAAGGAATCGTTTCTGGCCAATATGAGCCATGAGATCCGAACGCCGCTGAACGGCATTATCGGGTTGGGTAACCTGCTATCCGCTACGGAGCTCAGCGACGCGCAGGAGGAGCTGGTGAATATGCTCCGGCAGTCGTCCGGATCGCTGCTGAATATCCTGAACGATATTCTCGATATATCTAAAATCGACGAGGGTAAATTTTCGATCATCCCGACGTCTACCGACCTGCGGGTGCTGGGCAAGCAGATCATCGATTTGATGCAGTTTAAAGCCGACGAAAAGAAGCTGGAACTGCGCCTGGAAATCGGAAAGCAGATCCCCGAATGCGTGACTGTGGACGGCATGCGCCTCAACCAGATATTGCTGAACCTGATCGGTAATGCATTGAAATTCACCGAAACCGGCAATGTGACGCTGAAAATGGAGCACTTGGCGGAAACCCCGGCAGGGCACAAGATCCGTTTCGCGGTGGAGGACACGGGCATTGGCATGTCGGACGAGCATTTGGCCAACATTTTTTCAGAATATGGCCAGGCTTCCGAGAATACCTCGCACCAATATGGCGGTACCGGCCTCGGGCTGACCATTTCGCAGAAACTCGTGCGCCTGATGGGCAGCGAGCTGGAAGTGAACAGTCGTTTCCATCAGGGAAGCCAGTTTTTCTTTACACTCATCGTCCAGGACGCGAACGAAAAGACAGGGGACGGCAAGCCGGTTGTTTCATTCCAGAACCTGCCGTCATTCGATGGCAAGCGTGTCCTGGTGGCCGAAGACAATCCGATCAACGCATTGCTTTTGAAAAAATATCTCAAAGCCTGGCAGCTCAATGCCGTGATTGTGGGCAATGGAAAAGAGGCCGTGGACCAGCTGCGGGAGGAGCTTTTCGACCTGATCATCATGGATACGCGCATGCCCGAAATGGACGGTTTCCAGGCCGCACGCGTGGCCCGGGAGGAGCTGCGTATTACGACGCCCATTCTTTCCCTTTCGGCCACGGTTTTGCCCGAAGAAGTATCGCAGGCATTGGAAGCGGGTATGAACGATACGCTTTCAAAACCCTTCGAACCGGAGAAACTGCACCAGAAAATAGACTTGCTGCTTTCAACCATCGTACCCGCAAACGTGTCCCAGGTTTAAAGTGCAACGATTTGCGGTAACTTTTCGTAATGATTAATTGCCGGAATTCGTTGTAGAAAGAGTAATTCTAATTGATAAAATAACCAATGAAAACGATCAGAAACAGTTGGTCATTGCTGCTGTTGATAGCCCTGGGCGGTTGCAGTTCCTCCAAAACGATGCCCTATGCATCCAAATGGAATGCGCCGTTCTCCTATGTAGATGAAATCAAACCCGACCAGCAGGACCAGCGGTCGCGCCTCAGATACGGAATCATCAACGACGACCAGTACGTGTACATTACGCTCAAAACCAAAGATCCCAACACGATCCAGAACATATTGAGCAGCGGCCTGAAAATCGCATTTAGCCCCGAAGGACAGAAGAAGGAAGCCTACGCGCTGACCTTCCCTGTGGTGATGAAGGAAGACCGTAAGGCATTGCGCCGTGTAGAAACCGATTTGCCCAACAGCCTCGGCCTCGGATTGCTCCTCGATTCTTACAACAAGGAGGCCGTTTGGAAGGACCGCGATGGCCAGCATTTGATCGACCTCGTTCGTCCGGACGGCAGCATTAAATCGCACATTGCCATGGACCGCGACGGCGAATTGACCGAGCAGATCGCGATCCCATTCGCGCTCATGAACGTGAATGCACGCGAGACCGGGATGATGGGTATGAGCATTAAAGTCGACGGGCAATCGTCGTCAAATTCAGGTTTCAGCCCTCGAATCGGTATCGGCCTTGGGGGCGGTATCGGAATGGGCGGCGGCATGGGAGTGGGCATTGGTACCGGCGGATATAACTCGCGGTACAACGGCAACGACCGCAATGTAGACATTCGCCTGGAAGTACAATTGGCAAGAGCTAATTAAACCAGTCTTTATCAGGAGCTTCGGCCCGCTGTGTCATGCAGCGGGCTTTTTTTGTGCCTTAAAAAAAGTAATCTATTGTTTTTCAGGTAACTACTCATGTGTTATATTTGCATGATACTTGATTGGTCAAGTATATATCAACTATAAATCAAATATATTTCAAGTTTATGTCAACTATTTCCCAGGAACTGAAACTGTTTTTAAACCTTGCCATTATCCAGACAATCACCACGAAACGCTTCGATGCGAAGCTTCAAAATCATGGGATAAGCCTGAATGAATTCATGATTCTGCACCACCTGGCGAATGCCGAGGACGAGAAATTGCGGCGTACCGACGTGGCCGAAAAGGTGGGACTGACGGCCTCGGGGATCACGCGGATGCTGTCGCCATTGGAGAAGTTGGGGTATGTCAAAAGAGAGGCAAACAGTCGCGACGCGCGGGTGTCGTACGTGAAGCTGGCCAATGCCGGGAAGAAGATTTACCTAGAAGCCATTGCCACCGCCGAAGCGACTACCGGGCAGATTATGGCCTCGGTGAAGACGAAAAAGCTCGACGATTTGCAGAAGATGCTTTCGGAGCTCGGCGCGACGATTGAATAGCCATAAAAAACGCCTCTGACAGACGATCTGCCAGAGGCGTGAGGCCTAGCTCAGGAAATGTTACTTCGCTTTCCTGAGATAGATATTTCCGTTCATATTCTTCATCATGATCTCGCTGCCGCCACCGTTGACTTTGCCTTTCACCCAATCTTCGATGCTGACTTTGTACATGCCGTCCTTGGCCGTTTTGGTAGCCTGCTGTACGGCTTTGTCGACGTCCACATCGAAATCGCTGTAAATATCGCCCTGGTCGGATTTCAGTTTGACGTCGAATTTGGCGGTAGGCGGGAGCGTCACGTCCACATTTCCGTTGAGTGTCGAAAACGCCATCGGCGACTTCATGTCGACGGTTTTGAAATTCGCTTTCAGCAGCCCGTTCACCGTGTTTGCAACGGCCGAACCTGAAATATTCGTCAGCCTGATATCGCCGTTCACATTGGTAATTTCCAGCACGCCATCCACGTTTTCGATGGTCACGTCGCCTTCATTGATCGTTCCCACATTGAGCGAGAATTTCGTTGGTACTTTGATATTCAGCTCCATATGCGAGTTAAACAGCTTCGAGCTCACGTTCACCACGTTCTTTTCCTCCGTAGCCTGAATGTCCATCGCGCCGTTTTTGGAAATACGCCGCATACCCTCTGAATTTTCCTTTGGCTTTTCGGCCCTTTCCGACTGTTTCGTAGTTGCGTCGATCACCACCTGGTTGCCAGCGTAACCGGTCACGCGGATGGAGCCGCGGATCAGGTGTACTTTGAGTGTGCCGGGCTTGCCGGGGTCGCTCAGGGGTATCGTAAGTTGTTCTTTCAAATCGCCCTGGGCCAGCAGTGGGGCCGAAATAGCCGTGAATGCTGTGAACGCTGCGAGGGCAAGAATGCGCGGGGTCTTCATTTTGCTATGATTGTTTTTTAAGATAGATATTGCCATTGAATGTTTCGAATTTATAGGTAGGGCCGCCGCTGCCGATGCGGATAAACGTTTCGGTGCTCAGCTTGTAAACGGTTTTGTTGTCGCGGTTCTCCGCGTTTTTCACCACCCTCACCGGAAGCCTTTCCACATTGGGAAAATCGGTGTAAAAATCGCCGTTGAAGGTCTTGAACTGGCAGTCGACAGCCAGCGTCGCCGGGTAGCTGATCTTGACATCGCCATTGAGCGTTTTGAAATCGGACTCACCGGGGGGCAGGGAGGTGTAATTCACTTCGACATTGCCGTTGATCGTGTGCATCGTAGCCGGGCCTTTCGCGTTCACCACTTTGATCGCCCCGTTCACATTGCGGACGCCCAGGGAGCCGGTAACGTCGTTCACGGTAATGTCGCCGCCGTTTACCGTCGAAACGTGCAAATTAAGCGAATAGGGCACTTTCACCGTGAAATCCAGCTCGAAATCATACTTGATTTTCGGCCCGTCCCAGTTGCGGCGCCCATGATTGGGCCTGGAATCGAAGGGATTGGCGATGTAGGCGATAATGCTGTCGGCCGCCTGTTCGATTTCGAGCTTGAACTCAGCCTTGCCCTCGTCGAGGCCTTCCTGTGTTTTAGCCCGGATCTTTTGATCGATTTCGAGCACCACTTTATCGCCGTTGTAGCCCTCCACTTTGATGAACCCGTTGATATTGTAAATCGCCAGCACATTTTTGGCCGTCTGGCCGGCACTGATCGTAAATTCTTTGCTGACGTGCTCCTTGTGTTCCAGCTTCTGCGCTGGGGCCTGGGTACAGCAGAGCACTGCTCCCGCCAGCAGGGGGATTGCAAAATACTTCATGGCTAATAGTTGATTTAGGTTTATGAAAGGTCTTTGATTGTCTGTTCGATTTTCACTTTGACGAGATCGTTCAGGTCGTCTTTTTGCAGTAGGGTCTTCAATGCTTTCACCGAACGTTTCTCCTGTAACTTCACCATCACATCCGCGAGGGCCACCTGCACCATCGGCGAATCCTGCAAGGCAAGGGATTTCACCAATCCTTCCCGTACGGACGCGTTGCCTGCGTATTGTGTGAGCGCTTCGAGCGTAACGAGCCGCACATTCACGTTAGGGTCGTTGTTTAAGGTGGCAAACAGCGCCTCTAAGACGCGATCGTCGGCCTGTGTGATCTCACTTGTGTAACCTACCGCCCGAAGCCGCTCAGTGGCCGAAGGGTTTTCGAGCAGCGACAGCATCATGGTGCTCTTCATGTCCTGCACCTGGCTCGCCAGCGTCTCGATTTGTTGCTGATAGGCGACGGCATCGACTTTGCTGCGGCTTGTCCGGTTGCCGATCACCCATCCCAGGCCGACCAGCAGCAGGCTGAACCCTACCTGTACCGTCCATTGTGGTATTACGAACTCGCGAATGCTCTCCATCATGCTCTGGAACGAAAACCGCGCCGCCGCTTTTTCAGCCTCTTTGAACTCGTCGAGCATGCTGTAAAAGTTCGTGCGCATAGCTTCCTTAGGCTCGGGCACCCTGATTTTCGCCATGCTGTCCCATATCTGCTTGTCGGCAGCAAATTCCTCCTGGCAGCTCATGCATTCCGCAAGGTGCCGGTTAACCTCCATCTGCTCGGTTTTTTCGAGGTTATTGTTAAGCCATTCTGTCAGCTTGCCTCTGGTATATTCGCAGTTCATTTGCTTATCGTCTTTCATTGGTAAAAAACCTTTTCTTCAATTCCCCTAATGCCCTGTGAACCCGCACCTTCACCGTTCCTTCGTTGATATTCAGCACTTTGGCGATTTCATCGTATTTCATTTCCTGGAACCTGCTCAAAATCAGTACTTCGCGGTATTCGGGGCTTAGTGCACCCATGGCTTCGTGCAAAAACTCATTATCCTGTTGCCTTTCGAAACTTTCGTCGGCCCGCATTCCGCCTTCCAGCCGGTCGGCGACTTCGTTGACATCGTAAAAGTTGAACGACCTGTTTTGCTTCACCGAATCGTTGAGGACGTTCCGCGCCAGGTGGTACATCCACGTTCTGAACTCGCCGTCACCCGTAAATGTGTGCCGGTATTTGAGCATTCGGTAAAACACATTCTGGACGAGGTCTTCGCTGAGGTCGGCCTTGTGCGTCATGTGGTAAAAGAATCCGAAAAGCGGCCGGTTGTACCGTTCAAAGAGCAAGCCCATCTTATCCAGGTCCCCGGTTTTGACCCGGAGCATCAGCGAGTTGTCGGTTAGGGTATTCAAGGCTCTGCGCTTTGTTTTCGTGATTTTGATGTGGTAACTCGGGAGAATGGGAAAGGTTACAGGAATTTAGGAAAAAAGTTGAAAATATTCTTTAACTACCTGATTTTGTGTGAAATAATAAAAGCTCCGATTGGAGCTTTTACCTTTGTCAACTTATCGCAGAATGCTGATCGAATTTTCGTAGATCTTGTATTTGCAGCCTGGCGCCTGGTCGCGGATGACTTGCTCGCAGAGGAATTTCAGGATTTCATCGCGGCGCGAAAGTGGCGTCCCGGTTTGCGCTTCCCAGTATTTCGTTTCAGGTATAAAAAGGATTACCACCGCGTTCCCTCCGCCGAATTCCCAGCCGAACTCGATTTTGATAGCGCCTTCGATGTAGTAAATACTCCCTCCTCGACCATCCTGGGTGTATTCCAGTTTAGGAAAAAAGCGGCTCATAATTTCGTTTTTAAACTTCTCTACATCTATTCCGGCATTCCCTTCAATTCCACTGTAATCGCGTGACCGCTGATCGTCGCGATCGTACATCGTGTGCAGGCTACACGCCGGTGAAGCGTAACCGCGTTCGCGCTCGGCATTGTACTCGGGTACCCTGTAACCGCTCGTCGTTGGTTCCGGGCCGGGTGTTTCCTCCGGCAGCGGCAACAAATGCACTTCCTCATTTCGAATGGCGCGGAAAATGTTGGCTGGCGCTTGTCCATAAGGTGCTTTGGGGAAACCTTCTACGAACTTGATGAACCGGATACGGTGCGTCCAGCCGTCAGGCCAGCTGGCTTCGATGGTGTAAAAGCCTGGCGGATAGGGGAGTGTGTTGGTTAATATCATGGTGCCGCCATTCAGGCGTTCGCGCACGGGCTTCTCTTCGATCACTTCCTGCGAGCAGGCGTTGGTAAGGCGAAACGTGCCTGCGTCCCACGCGTAGCGGGGCATGTGGAATACGAGTTGCTGGCAATCGGGGTAATGGATCACACGCACGTTTTCAGGTTTAATGCTACCTGCCTGCCCTTCGCCCGTGCTGCCGACGGCGTCCTGCCAGCCATTCGAAACGCTTGTGAGGACGCATTTGCCGTAATAGGCTTCCTCCACCGCCGGCGCATCGGTAACAGGCTCCGTGGCGCCCAGGGGAATGGTACCCGGTGTGCCATCGCCGGTATCCGGAATATAATACCCCGACTCCGGTTGCGTTTCGGACTTTTCCAGAACGCGCCGCCTTACTTCGACGACATTGCCCGGCTGGAAAACGTGGGTATGCCGGGTGATTTTACAGCGGATCGTAGCTTCCATTCGGATCAATGGTTTGTATAAAAACAGCGAACCCGGGTCGGCTGCCAAAAAGCACGCGGCCCGGGTTCGAATGTAATCACTATTTACGATTGAAATGGTTTATTTCGATCCATCGGCTATTCCGAGCGAAGGGATTCGACCGGGTTCATCAATGCGGCTTTCACCGACTGGTAGGAAATCGTGCACAGCGCCACCAGCACCGACAATGCACCCGCCACTGCGAACATCCACCACGTAACATCGATTTTATAGGCAAATTCCTGTAACCAACGGTCCATCAGCCACCAGGCCGCGGGTGTAGCGATGAGCAATGCGATTACAACGAGTTTCAGGAAATCTTTCGAAAGCAAGGCGATAATGCCCGCTACGGAGGCACCCAGTACTTTACGGACACCTATTTCCTTGGTGCGCTGCTCGGCGGTGAAAGTAGCCAACCCGAAGAGACCGAGGCACGCGACAAAGATGGTCAGTCCTGCAAATGTGCCCAATATCTGGCCGGTTTTCTGCTCGGCTTTGTAAGTTTCGTTGAAACGATCATCGAGGAAAGTGTAGCTGAAAGGCATATCCGAATGAAAACCATCCCAGTTTTTTTTCATCGAAGCTAACAGCCCCGACACCTCCGCACTACGGGCTTTGACCATCATCCAGCCCCAGCCATTGTTCAAAGTCATCACGAGCGGGCCGATTTTTTCGTGCATGGAGCGGAAATGAAAGTCTTTCACAACGCCGATCACGTGGTAGGTTGCCTTATTTCCCTGGTTGTCGTTGCGGGTAATGGTCCGATCCATGGCATTCTCGGGCGTCCAGCCGAAACTCCTTACAGCGGCTTCATTGATGATCATGGCCGTCGAATCTGTGCCATATTCTTTCGAAAAATTACGGCCCCGGGCCATTTCCATTCCCAGTGTGGCGATGTAGTTGTAGTCGACTTCGTAGCGGAGCGTTTTCACCATCTGGTCGGTTTTGTCATCCGGGTTAACCATGAAATTGTTATTATCCGAAGGCCCGGCCGGCACGTAACCCGACAAGCTCACGTTGGCAACCCGCGAATCGCCGGTCAGCCCTTCGCGGAATGCTTCCATGTTTTTTCCCAGCGACCACACCGGCACCACGATCACCTGGTCCTTATTATAACCCAGCTTTTTGTTGCGGATAAATTGCAGTTGCTGGAAAACAACCGTTGTGCCGACGATGAGGATAATCGACATAAAGAATTGAAATACAACGAGTCCGCTACGCAGGTTGAAGCTTTTGCCCGAAGACGACAGCTTGATTACCGACGACCCGCCTTTCAGCACCGTAATCGGCTTGAATGACGACAGGAAAAACGCCGGGTAACTGCCCGCAAATATGCCTACAAACAGCCCGAAGCCGATCAATGCAGGGATCAGGCCCGGAACGGCATTCCATTGCAGTGTAAGATTTTTGCCCGAAAGCCCATTGAAAACGGGCAATGCGATGATACTAAGCAGAATGGCCAGTACGAGCGCCAACGACGTCAACAGGATAGATTCTGTCAGAAACTGGCCCACCAATTCACTTTTTTCAGAGCCCATAACCTTGCGTACGCCTACTTCACGTGCGCGTTTGGATGAGCCCGCGGTCGAGAGGTTCATGAAATTGATGCAGGCAATGAGCAGCATCATGACTGCTACCGCACCGAAAATGTAAACGTACGTAATGTCGCCATTCACATCGAGGTCATACTGAAAATCGGAATGCAAATGGATGTCGGTCAGCGGTTGCAGGCGGAGTTCCAGGTTGTTACCCTGCTTACGGAATTCGGCCATGGTTACGCCCATCGATTGCTTCAATTGCGGGCCGATGTATTTATCGATCGTTGCGGGCAATTTCGCTTGCAGCTTTTTGTAGTCGTAACCTTCCGGCAAAACCAGGTAGGTAAAGAACTCGGAGGTCATCCATGAATTCGATTTTGCTTCATCCAAACTGGCCATCGAGCCTAGCAGGTCAAACCGGAAATGTGAATTGGCGGGAATGTCTTTCATCACACCGGTTACGCGCAACGTTTTGTTCCAGTCCTTAAAAGTGATGATTTTACCGACCGCATCCGTTTTTCCGAAGAATTTCCGGGCAGTCGTTTCCGATAAAACAATGGTATTGGGTTCCAGCAGCGCAGTTTTCGGGCTTCCTGCAATGAAAGGTAATGTAAACACCGAGAAGAAATTAAAATCGACGAAGGCCAGCTTTTCGTCGTTGTAGAGCTGGTTGTTCAGCAAAACCAGCGGCCTTCCGCCTTGCCGGAGCCTGGTGGATTCCAGTACCTCGGGGTAATCGGCCTTCAATGCGGCCGCGGTGGGCGGCATGGCGTGCGATTCGTTGATGATACCGCCCTGCATCGTGCCCTTGAATGTGGTGCGCACAATGCGGCCGGACTTCTCGTGGAAGCGGTCGAAACTCAGTTCGTCGATCACGTACAGGCTGATGAGCATACAGGACGCGAGACCAATCGCCAGCCCGGCGATATTGATGGCGGAAAATACCCGGTTACGGACAAGGTTTCGCCAGGCGATTTTGAAATAGTTTTTTAACATAGGAATGGTGCTGACTGGGATTGGTTCAGAAATTCAATTTTCATGGCTAATAGACGGTACATTGTATTGCATAGTACATTGTATAAAATATATGCCAAAAATATAAGCTATTGTTTTACAGTCTATTCGGTTTATGTGAAAGAATACGTCCGTTCGCATTCGGACACTTTTGTACGATAACGACCGTGCCGGGCGGCTGTTCTTTGCTACATTTACGACCGATTCCAGCGCATTATGACAGATCTTGAACAGTACCTGCAAACCTATTTCGATTTCGATCAGACCGAACTCGTCAAAGTTTCGTCCTTTTTCAAACCCGAAATACTGAAAAAAGGCGATTACTACCTCAAAACAGGGAAATTTTGCAATAAGCTAAGCTTCATCAAATCAGGTTTGCTGCGGGTTTATGTGGATTTGGAGGATAGGGAAGTGACCCAATGGATTTGCACCCAGGGCTATTTTGTGACCGATCTATCGAGCCTGGTGTTCGCCAATCCGGCCCGCTGGAACATTCAGGCATTGACCGACACGGCCGTCTACACCATTGAAAAGCAGGATTATGACCGGCTCGGCGACTATATTCCCAAGTGGCCGGTGACAGAAAAGCTTTTCATCGCGCATTGTTTTACTACGCTCGAAGACCGGGTGTTTTCCTTCTTGTCCATGACCGCCGAACAGCGCTACAACCTGCTTTTCGAAAGCCATCGCGACATTTTCACGCAGGTACCGCTGCAATACATCGCCTCTATGCTCGGTATGACGCCCGAGACCATCAGCCGCATTCGCCGGAAGCAGCTCAATTGATTTCTTGATCTAGGTCAAGTGCGTTCGAAAATGGCCCGAATACCTTTGTAGGGTCATTAATCAACCACTTGTGTTATGTTTTTAGGTCATTATGGTTTAGCCTTCGGGGCAAAGAAAGTAGCTCCCAAGGTTTCGCTCCTGACGCTTTTCGTCGCAGTCGAGTTTGTCGACATTCTGTGGCCGTTCCTGCTCATGCTGGACGTTGAAAAGGTGAAGATCCACCCGGGTTTTACGGAAGTCACCCCATTCGAATTCGTGCATTACCCGTACACCCACAGCCTGGTGATGGGTGTTGTGTGGGGGCTTATTTGCGGGGGCATTTATTGGTTATTCCAAAAAGATCTGCGCAGTGCGGTGATCGTCGGGCTGGCTGTGCTTAGCCACTGGTTCCTCGACCTCGTCGTCCACGTTCCCGATCTGCCGCTGACGCCGTTTGGCACCGAAAAATTCGGGATGGGTATGTGGAACTCGCTGCCATTGACCGTGTTAACCGAATCCCTGATATTTATCGCTGGCGTCTGGATTTACATTAAAAACACCCGGCCGGTTAACGGCAAGGGAAAATGGGGGCTTTTCGCGCTTGTAACCTTCTTCATTATCGCCGAGCTCTTCAACATGTTCGGTCCGCCGCCGGAGGATTCCATCCCCGCATTGCTCGGCTCGTTCGTTGTTTTGCAGGTGATTGTGCTCGGCCTGGCGCATTTGACGGATCGCAACAGGGCTTGGAAATGAGGTTTGATCGCCGCAGGATCATTGGTGATTAATTGGCGTGTAGAACAGGCATAATTTTCATTTTCAAATGCCTAAATTTATGTTTTACACACTATACAAAATGGCGAGAAAAACCAGGCGCGAAAAACTGCGTGAACAGATCAATGCGCGGTTGAAACATATCGAGGGCGTTTTGCTGGGCTCGAACGCTCAGTTAAGCGACGCTGAATTTGAGGAATATACCAAGGAAGCGATCAAGTTGAGAAATACCTTAAAAATGATGTCAAGAACTTCTTAATTAGCACTCATGAAAGCAGAATTTAGGCGTCACCTAGACGAGTATCGGTTGCAGTTAATAATGGCTGATCTTGCTGAAATACCGGCCATCAAGACGGAGTTTTACAAGTGGTACAATTCTGTTTCTGACGAAGACAGAGCGTCAATGGAACCTTTTTGGGCTGAAATAAAAAAAGAACTCTGGGAGGTGATTAACGAAACGAAAGAGTTGATAGAGGAACTGAGGAAGTTGAATGAGGAAGAGTTTGCAGAAACAAAGAAGTAATTTACCAGGCAATGTCAGGACGGCCAAGCGCTGAGCATAGCAAATTATCTTCGCTATGCTCAGCGCTTGACCGTCAAAATCACTTTCGCTGAAAGCCTTTATAGTGCGCCACAATATCCTTGTCGCTGAACTTGTAGTTCGGATCTTTTTTACCGAGGAAATACACACCACTGGCGGTATCTACATTAAATGAATCGGGGACAAGGTGGTCGAAAAAACGGACCCAGCCGAACGCCATTGCAATGACAATAGCTGCTTTTTTACTCCGGGTAAGGCCCCAGGCGGCATACCGCACATTCCAGAGCAACACGGTGCCAATGCCGGTCAGGAAGCCGGAATCCACCAATTTGAAATCCTTGAAAAGCAATCTGTGGCCGCTTTCAGTGAAGCGGGTGAAATCGTAAGGACCTTCGTGCACGTGCTGTTGGAATGGTGTTTCCGCGTACACGATGCCGCCGGGTTTCAGTACGCGATGAATCTCGGCGACCACGCGTTGCGGGTACATCACGTGTTCGAGGACCGCCTGGATCCAGATGCCGTCGATGGTGTCGTCGGCAATAGGCAGTGAGTGGCCGTCGGCTATGAAATCGGTATTGGCGGATGCGTAAATATCGAACGACAGGATGTTGATATCCTTGGCATCATACATTCCGGCCGCGCCATTTCCCACGGCACCTCCGCCAATAATGAGGACAGTAGGCTTTTTGCCCGGCGGTTTCGGAATCACTTCGAGGAAATGTGCCAGGTTCCGCTTCGTTTTGCCGTCGCTTCCCCAGAAAATCCGCTTGATCGTATCGTATTTGTTGCCGCTGCGGGGGATCAGGCTTTCGCCGCCCGTCGCGAGCAATGCGTCTTTGCTCAGGATGGTTTCGTCGAAATTGACGAGTATGGGTATTTTCTTTTGAATCAGGGGTATTTCGCTGGTCGAATGCGCACATGCAGTGTTGGTGCAGTAGATGCTTTCGTCAACGATTTTTAAGGGGGACAAACATAAAGGACAAACTAGTGTGCCGTTTTCAAGATGCTCGGTAAGCAGTGGACTGAAAGATTTCATTGAAGAAAATGTGTATGGATTGGGATGTGGTGTGTGATGGGTTTCAGGTAAAACGATTTTGTTCAAAAATCTAAATTAGGGAAAAGTACTGGCTTACAAACCGGGAATGCGGGATTTAATCGAGCGGTAAAATCAGACCGTGGGCCATAGACCATTGACTATGGCCCACGGTCTGTGGTTAATTATATTTGATTTTCGTAATTTCGCCCCATGGAAAAACCGGAATCACTCGAACAGTTCTACCAGGACAAATTCAATTGGCTGCCCGACAATTTGCAGCAGGACATCGGACATTTTAACGTGTTCTCCATGGGCGAGAATTATATGGTGAACCCGGTGCCGGCGGGATACAGCCGCCGGGATTTTTACAAGATCGTGCTCATCCGTGGCAGGAATATCTACCACTATGCCGATAAGAGCCTCGAAGTTGACGGCACTTCGCTGGTATTTTTCAATCCGTTGGTCCCCTACACCTGGGAGGCGGCGTGCGATACGGTTACCGGGTATTTCTGCATTTTCAAAGAAGGTTTTTTTTCGGAAAAACTGCGGGGCAGTGTAGCGGACCTGCCCATGTTTGCTATCGGCGGAAAGCCCTCCTATATTCTCAGCGATGCGCAGGACGCGCATGTAAGTCAGCTTTTTGAAAAAATGCTGGAAGAGATCGCCTCAGATTACCCTTTCAAATATGATTTGCTTCGGAATTATGTGACCGAGCTGATTCACTATGCGTTAAAGATGCAGCCCAACGAAGCGCTATACCAGCATCCCAATGCAAATTCACGCATTACCGCGGTGTTCACCGATCTGCTCGAACGACAGTTCCCGATCGAGACGCAATCGCAGCGGTTTGCGCTGCGTTCGGCAAACGACTTTGCGCAGCATCTCTCGGTACATGTGAACCACTTGAACCGCGCTATCCGCGAAACAACGGGCAAAACGACAACTACCCACATTGCCGAACGCATTACAGCGGAGGCGATTGCACTTTTGCGGCACACCAGCTGGAACATTTCAGAGATCAGCTACTGTCTCGGGTTCGAAGAGCCGTCGCATTTCAATAACTTTTTCAAGAAACAGACCAGCCAGACGCCGTCGGCATTCAGAATTGTTTGAATTTCGCAAGTATCTGTTTGAACCGCGCAATGCCGGGGCGCGGTAGCCATTTTACCTTTGTGATGTTCAAAACAATCAACAAAGAACAATGGAAAACAGAAAAGTATGGTTTGTTACCGGCGCCTCCAAAGGCCTGGGACTGGCACTCGTGCAAAAATTATTGGCAAACGGCTTTGCGGTAGCCGCTACATCCCGCACTATCAACGAACTCAAAACCGCGGTGGGAAGCACAGAAGGGCAGTTTCTGCCGCTAAGCGTGTCGCTGACGGACGAGCAGAGCGTGAGCAAGGCAATTGAGGATACGCTGGCAGCATTCGGTCGTATAGACGTGGTCGTGAACAATGCGGGTTTCGGGTTGGCGGGAAGCCTGGAAGAGCTTTCGGATGCGGAATCACGCAGTAATTTCGATGTCAATGTATTCGGAACGTTGAACGTAATCCGCGCTGTGATGCCGCATTTGCGTGCACAGCAGTCGGGGCATATTCTCAATGTTTCATCAATCGCCGGTGTGACGGGCATGTTTCCCGGCTTTGGAATCTACTGTGCGACCAAATTCGCGGTTTCGGGGCTTTCAGAGTCGCTGGCGGCCGAAGTGGCTGATTTCGGGGTGAAAGTAACGACCGTCGAACCCGGCTATTTCCGCACCGATTTCCTTAGTGCAGGCTCGTTTGTAACGCCTAAAAACGGGATTGCGGCTTACCAGAAGGTACGGGATTCGGAAGCATTGCATTTGCAGCAGATCAACGGCCAGCAGCCTGGCGATCCTGTCAAGGCCGCCGAGGCGATGATCCGCATTGCGGGCGAAGCAAACCCTCCGTTGCACCTGGTGTTGGGCGAGGATGCGTTCGGTTTGGCACAATCTAAAATCGCTACATTTTCCGCGGAATTGGAAAACTGGAAACCGGTGTCCGTTTCGACGAATTTCGAGGCTTAGTTCACTTTAAAATATCCTTATCTTGCAGCATTAAGCATATTTCAAACCAAAACAAACTATGGCCGTTGCAGGAAAAATAAGGGCAATCGTTACCGGGACGACCGGGATGGTGGGCGAGGGGGTGCTGTTGGAATGTCTGGAAAACCCGGACGTCGAGTCGGTGCTCATTATCAACCGGCGTCCGCTCGGTATGAGCCATCCAAAGTTAAAAGAGATCGTGCACAAGGATTTCCATGATATTTCTCCGATTGAAGACCAGTTGAAAGGTTATAATGCCTGCTATTTCTGCCTGGGTGTGTCGTCGGTGGGAATGAAGGAACCCGAGTACCGGCATATTACATACGACCTCACGCTCCATGTGGCCGGGGTGCTCAGCCGCCAGAACCCGGATATGACGTTTTGCTATGTTTCGGGAGCCAGTACGGACAGTACCGAAAAGGGCAGCCTCATGTGGGCAAGGGTGAAGGGGAAAACGGAGAATGATTTGCGTAAACTGCCTTTTGACCAGGTATTTGCATTTCGCCCGGGATTTATGAAGGCAACGGCGGGGCAGAAAAACCTGCTGAGCTTCTACAAGTATATCGGTTGGTTGTATCCCATTGTCAAAGCGATTTATCCGAACGGAGCTTCCACGCTTACGCAGGTCGCTCGCGCGATGATCAACGTCACCAAATACGGATACGACAAGAATATCCTGGAAGTGAAGGATATCAATCTGGTAGGCGACAGGCAATACGTGTAATTATTTCATTTTCTCGTACGAAAATGCATCCCCTTTCAGGAGCGGATGTTCACCCGTCAGGCCGTTTTTCTCGGGTTTCAGGGTGATATTTTCGACGAAAATCTCGATGATCCAGGGTTCAATGCGGAATTCGAAATAATTATCGTCCGATTGTACCGGAAAAGAAGTGTAACGTTCGGGCGCCAGTGAGAAAAAGAGGTCGATGCCGGTCGTCTTGGTTTTAGGTATTTGAAATACGCCTTCCTGGCTCATTTTACCATACTTTTCTCCTGCGCCAGTTTTGATCAGGGTTTCAAAGAATGGCAGGATCTGGGCATTGCTATCCACTATTTTGACCGTGGTGAAATCGTCGGCAGCAGTTTTACTCGTCACGAGCGCGAAATCACGTTCCGGTCTCGGACGGCTGTTGAGCACGACCTTTCCATCGTGAAATTGCCATGTTCCGTGTCCCTGGCGGTCCATAGCGCCATACGAAAAGTAAAGCTCGAACGTACTGTCCGGTTTGAGAAGGATGGCGGATGCAGTTTCCATTACGCCCTGCAAATGGTATTCTCCCGGAATGGATTTCGGTGTTTGCGCAGCAGCGGCAGAGCCAACAAGGAGCAGTAAGGAGAGGAGGTAGAGTGTTTGCTTCATTGAAGGATAGTTTAAAGTGTATAGTTGAGTATGCCACGATCCGTTAAGGACATAAGACTTAGGAAATTTAACTAAAAACAGCCGTTTTATCCACCGGATAATTATTATAAGGCTTAAATACTGAGCGTGTAGAACAACGAAGCCGGACCCATCGCTGGATCCGGCTTCATTTTTTTATCGGCAATTTGAAAGTTAGCAAGTGGCGGTGCGCTGCTCTACCCACTGGATGATTTCATCGGCTCGTTTGAGGCCTTGTTGGGCTACGACCGCTTCGCTGGTTCCATCGTAGCTCATAGACAAATGGAGTAATTCATAAGCGCTTACGAAGTTGCTCAAAGCCTTTCTGTCTACGGACGCGAGCTGCTCCTCATACCAACCGACGTCTTTTCGTCCTTTCTTTTTTGCTCCAAAAAATCCATCAAGTGCTAAGAGCACGCCAGTGTAAGCCGCGTGACCAGCCAATTTAACATACTTTTTGTCTGTGTAGCGGTCACCTTCTTTGATGGCTTTCTCACGTAAAATAGCACGCGCGTTTTCAACATAGCGTTTGGCTTCGAGTACAGGGTCTTTCTTTTGCATAGTGGCGTATTTTTAAATTTGTTATGCACAAAAATACATCTTTCAAGCCCTATTCCAATTCCAAAACCTCCCTCGGTTTCTGCGGTTTGCGGCGTTTTTCACTCCACAAATACAGCGGCGGGATCAGAATTGGCGCAAAGAGCAAAGTGCTGGTCAAGCCACCGATAATCACCGTAGCGAGCGGGCGCTGGACATCCGAACCGATGCCGGAGGAAATGGCGGCGGGGACCAGACCGATAATGGCAACAACCAGAATGGAGAGCATTGCCCGCAGCTGTTCCGAGGACGCTTCCAGCACGTGCCTGGCTAGGTCGTTTTCGTTCGCCTGGGTGGTCCGGTTCAATGCGGAGACGAGTAGGACGCCGGCCATCACGGAAATACCGAATATGCTCACGAAACCAACCCCCGCCGATACGTTGAAATAATACCCCCGCATCAGCAATGCTACAATACCACCGCCGAGCGCAAAGAGAATGCAACTCATCGTCACCATCGTATGCGGAAGGTTTTTGAACAGCATAAAGAGGAACAGGAACACCATTACGATGGTGAGCGGAATGGTGAATGCCAGCTGCTTGCCGGCGCGTTCGAGGTTTTCGTACTGACCGCCGTAAATGATGCTGTATCCTTTCGGTACGTGCACCTGGGCATTGAGTTTCCGTTGCAATTCTTTTACAAAACCTCCCTGGTCGCGTCCGCGGATGTTGGTACGGACGGTCACCATTCGTTTGCTGCCATAGCGATAGATATTTGTCTGACCTTCAATGAAATGGATGTCTGCCAGCTGGCTCATAGGTATGAGCGCGCCCGTAAGCGAAGGTACCTGCACGCTCTTGATCGCGTCGATCGAGTTGCGGTATTTCGGCAGGAAGCGGATGACGATATCATATCGTTTGGTGCCGTCATAAAGCGTCGAAATGGTCTTGCCGCCGATCGCCGCTTCGATCATGTTCTGGATATCAGCCACATTGATCCCGAAGCGTGCCGCCGCCTGCCGGTTGATATTGATCGCCAACTGTTCCTGAGGGCCTTCCTGCTCGATATTGACATTGTCGGCGCCGGGAGTAGCTTTCACGATTTTAGCGATAGCCTCGGCTTTCTTGCGCATCATATTCAAATCATCACCTACCACGGAGACCGCCAAATCTGCCGCGCTGCCTGTTACGATTTCCATTACCTGGTCGATAATCGGCTGGCCGGAGGAGAATGCCACGGCAGGGAGCTGCGCCTGCAAATCGTGCCGGATCTTTTCAACGAGCTCTTTTTTGGTAATGGTGTGGCTCCAAAGGTCGTAGTCCTTCAACCCGACGAGGATCTCATTCCGGTTGGCCGGGAATGGGTCGGTACCGTCGTCGTTACGCCCGGTCTGGGTGATCACGAACGATATCTGCGGATATTTGGCTATGATCTTCCGGATCTTAGGCGCATAACTGGCATTTTCCTGAATGGTAATGCCCGCCGGAAAGTTACCACGGAGGAATATCGAGCCCTCATCGAGTGTCGGCAAAAATTCGGTTCCCAGTTTAATACCGAACAAGACAAGCACTGTCACCACGCTGAAACCTATGAGCACAGTGGCTTTGTAATTCTTCAAAAAGCCTCCCAATGCTTTGGAATAGGAGTTGGTAAGGAAATCCAGAACAAAATTCTTGTGTTCTTTCATCGGCTTGTCGGGATCGGACAATGCTTTTTTGTAGGCAAAAGAAATGAGCACGGGGATGAACGTCAGCGCGGCCAGCATGGAGCCGATTACCGCAAATGCGAGCGTCAGCGCCATGGGGGAGAAGAGCTTGCCTTCCACGCGTGTCATGAGCAGGATAGGCATGTACGCGAGGATGATGATGGTGACGGAGAAGAAGATTTCCCGACCCACTTCCTGCGCCGACAGCAATGTGATTTTAACAATACCCTGCTGCTTCTCTTCCGGACTCGCCGTGCGGTATTTACGGATCAAATGCTCGGCCATTACACACGCCCCGTCGACGATGATACCGAAGTCGATAGCCCCGAGCGAGAGCAGGTTCGCCGGAATGCCGGTCAAACGCATTAATATAAACGCAAACAGCAAAGAGAACGGGATGGTAAGCGCTACCACCAACGCGCTGCGGATGCTGCCCAGGAAGAAGATCAGCAGGATGACCACGATCGAAATCCCTTCAAACAGTGTATGTGCCACGGTTTCAAGCGAATGGTCGATCAGGAAGCTGCGGTCGTAAAGCGGTTTCAGGTGCACGCCTTCGGGCAGTTCGCTGGCTTCGAGGTCGGCAATCCTTTCTTTCAACACTTTCAAAACCTCGCTGGGGTTCTCGTACCGGCGGAGGAGGATAATCCCTTCCACACCGCTGCTAACGTCCACTTTATCAGCCGTGATGGTGTAGCCCATCACCCCGCTTGGCGGCGGAGGCGTGATCTCGACAGTGGCGACATCGCGGACAAACACAGGCACGCCATTGTCTGATTTCAACACAATATTCTGGATATCCTGCTCATTCTTAATGGCTCCCAATCCGCGGATCGCAAAACCCTGCCCGCCGCGGGCAATGACGTTACCGCCGGTGTTCTGGTTGTTGGCATTGATGGCGTCGATCACATTCTGCATCGAGAGGCCGTATTTTACGAGCTTTTCAGGCGAGGTAATGATGTGAAATTGCTTCAAAGGACCGCCGAAAGTAGTCACGTCGGCAATGCCGGGTACTTGCAGTAACGCGGGTTTGATTACCCAGTCCTGCAAATCGCGGAGCTGGGTAGGGCTGTAACTGGGCGGCGCTTCGACCACGTAGCGGAGGATTTCACCCACCGCGGTCGACAGCGGTGCGAGTTCCGGCGCAACGCCGTCCGGTAGCTCAGCCGAAGCGAGCCGTTCGGTAACTTGCTGACGTGCGAAATAATCGTCTGTGCCGTCTTTAAACGTCAGCTGGACTACCGATAGCCCAAAGATCGTCCGGCTGCGCCTGTCGAGCACATTTGGGGTGTTTTGAAGGGCCCTTTCGATAGGAACGGTAACCTGTTGCTCCACTTCCTCGGCGGCGCGGCCCGGGTATTGGGCCACTACAATCACGTTGGTATCGGCAATATCGGGGTAAGCCTCTATTTTGAGCTGTGTGAAGCACCAGTAGCCGGCGGCCATCAGCACTACGCTCACAGCGATCACAACCCACCGGTTGCGAAGGCTGAAAAAAAGCAGGTTCTTGATCATTTTAAATCCACTTGTCTACATGGTTGGTGACTATAAATCCGCTTTTCACCTCTTTCCGAAGCAATGTCAATGCGGATTTAACTTTTTCTTCCTCGTCTATGAAGGAAATGACCATGGGCGTTTCGTCGAAACTGAACAGGTCGTTGGGGCGGCTCAGGTGCTTGCCGTCGAAGCCGAGGCGGCCACGGTACACCGTCGCTCCCTGCACTTTTTGTTTGACCAAAAACTGCATAATGTATTCAAACAGCGGAATTTCGTCTTTCCAGTGGTCGGCACTGATGAAGATCTGGGCTTGAAGCATATCCGGGAGGGGTTAGTAGCCGAACGATAAACCTTTGAGTTGCATGACGCCCTTGGTCACCACATTCTCGCCGTCTTTCAGGCCGCTGAATGCGACGATACGGTCGCCGATCTGGTCGCCGATATTGACCTCCCGGCGCTCGAAAACCTGCGGTGCGGTTTTCAGGAAGACATAGTTGCGTCCCTGCACGGTTACCAAGGCATCTTTATTGATACTGAGCTTTTTACCTTCACTCAAACCAAATCCAACGGTTCCGAACATGCCTGCTTTCAGCTTGCCGTTCGAGTTATTGATGCTCACCCGGAGTTTGATCATGCGCGTAGTCTGGTCCACCAGGTCGGCAATGTCGTCGATGGTGCCTGTGAAATCCTCGTTCGGGAATGCGGTGAACTGGATGGTGCATTTGGCGCCTTTCTTCACGCGGCTGATTTCGCTCTCGGGCACGTCGCAGATGATGTACGCGGTACCCGCAGGCGCGGTGCGAAGCTGTTTAGGTTCAAAACCGCCTGCTTTCAGCTTCGTTTCGTGCTCGATAATGGCCGAGCGCTCGTTGATCAGGTTGGTTTCCTCCATCGCCAATGCGGTTTGCGATTCGAGCAGGTCCTTGCCGGTAGCCGCGCCATGTTCCTGCAAGTCCTTAATGCGGGAAAGTTCGGTTTTGCGCTGACGGATATTGATATTCTGGATCTGGTTGATCATTGTCAGGTGCTGTAAAAGCTGGGTATAGTTCCCCGCAAGTTCCGGGTTGTCGAACAGGACAATGTTGCCCGAGGCGCCCTCATTCGAGCGGAGAACGGTAGCGGACACTTTCGCCGGCGCGGTCACATTGGCCATGAGCGAAGTGCTGGAAATCTTTTCGGTTTGGAAAAAATTCGCGCTTTCGGCCAGCGGAAACGATATTTTGGTGCCCGAAGCATTCACGACCGGCGAGGAATTGTCCGGTACGGGCTTGTTGGCGGCTTTGTTCTTGCAGCCTGCGATCAATGTCATGGCCAGGCAGGTGAAAACGAGTATGTTCTTCATGATTATTGCGCGATTTGATTGATCATTCCGGATGCGTAAAGGAGGTCGATGTAGCTCTGGCGGTACTGGCCGAGTACGTCGTAATACTGCTGCTGCGTATCGAGCCAGCTGCGCTGGGCTTCCAGGAAGTCGATGATCGTCGTTCCGCCACGGAGGTAAGAATATTTAACACTGTTAAGAATTGTTTGGGATTGAGTTAGTAACTGATTGAAATTCTGTAAGTTTTGTTTGTGGGTGACGTAGCTTTTGTAGGCTGTCAGGATTTCAGTCTGTGCCTGGGTCTCCGTAGCGCGGAGGTCCTGTTCAGCCTGTTGTTTCAATACCTGTGACTTTTTGATCTCGCCCTGGTTTCTTGAAAAAATGGGTATTTCGATGGTCCCGTACACGCCCATGTAATGCGCCTTGTTCTGCGGGTTGTAAATCACGCCAAGTTCCGGTACCGGCAACGCGCTGGATTTTTGCAGTTTGATGTTCGCATCGGCTACGTCCATTGTCGATTTGATAGCCTGGATATCGGTGCGGTTCTGCAATGCCTGCTCCACGATGGCGTCCATCCGGTCGGGGAATGCGAAAGCAAACTGATCGGTGGTATCGACCTGGATCGAGTCCTGTACGCCGATGAGGAATTTCAGGTTCGAGAGCTCATTGCGGTATTCCTGCGAGGCCGATTTGAGCTGAATGTCGTACTGGTTGGCGAGCAGCTCCGTGCGTGCGAGATCGGTGGAGGTGATTACCTGGTTTTTCAGGCGCAACCGGTTGATGATCGCCAGGGAATCGATATTGGCCTTCGCGGTGCCCAATAAATCGAGTTGTTTGCGGGCGGCCCATACATCCAGCCATTTCTGCGCAACTGTCTGAAATAGATGACGTTCCGTGTCGGCATATTGCCTTTGGGTGAGCCTGACGTTTTGCTGTGCAAAATTGATCTTGTTCTCTCTCTGTACAGGCAACTGAAAAGGCTTGGTTACCTGCCACCAGATCTGCCGGTTGGCGCCGTTGAGCCAGCCGGTGTTCTCCGGGAACTTGGAGGATTGTACCAGCTGCAACGACTGGTTGTTCAGGATCAGGTTGGGGCGGAGCTGCGCCGTGGTGATGTCGGCCTGGGAAATGTCGACGTTAAATTGCTCGCGTTTCAGGATGGGGTTATTGGACTTTGCCGTTTGCAGGGCTTGCTGCAAATTGTAGGTTGTTTGGGCCCTTGCCGACGCCATTCCCACCAGAACCAGGATGAGAACCCGCTTTAAAACTGGATAGCACATGTTCGTTTAGTTTGAATTACCTGCGGGCAAAGGTTCTCAGTCGTGCTAAAAATGGTATTAAAACTGTTTTATAAAATCATTAAAATTCGATTATAAATAAATTAGAGCGCGCCGTAAAAGCGGCATTTGGGCACTGGACTGAATTTTGAGAGAAAATAAGTACTTTGCCAACTAATAGGGAATAATAGTAAAATAGAACTACTATTACAAAATTTCTACATGCATTTCATCGTAGCCTTCTTTCTGATCCAATTTGCCCAATCGGCGATGCAGCATACCGACAAGCTGCCCAAGTGGGACAACTTCTTCAAATACGCCCGTTTTTACACATTTGCGCTGCTGGCGATCTACTATATTGCCAGGCAGCCCGATATGTTCACCTGGGTTTGGAACCTCTCGCTGTTAGGGCTGCTGTGGGTGTTTTATAAGGAAGAAGATTTCAAAACGATACGCTCAACGGTCCAGTCGATCGTACCGTTTGTGGGGGTATCGATGCTGAGCGATCTGGTGGAATTGATCTTCCCGAAATTCCATAAAAGCTACGACGATATTTTCGGCATGGCGATCCTCTTCGCCTGGATTTTCTGCTTCGTGATATGGTTTTATGCTCGGAAACAGCAAAAAGCACTGGCGCAGGAACGCCGCGACCGCGTGCGCGACGAGGAAATCGCCCGGGAACAGAAGCAGTCGTTGGAATACCTGGTAGCCGAGCGCACACAGGAGCTGACGCAGCAGAAAGAGGAGTTGCAAAAGGCAATCGAAGAGCTAAAAGCGACGCAAAACCAATTGATACAGAGCGAAAAAATGGCTTCGCTGGGGGAGCTTACAGCCGGTATTGCGCATGAGATCCAGAATCCGCTGAACTTCGTGAACAACTTCTCCGAGGTGTCGGTGGAGCTATGCCAGGAGCTGGAAGAGGAGATCGATAAGACGGGCATCGACGATAACGATAAGGACTATATCAAAGGCATTATCAGCGACCTGAGCCAGAACCAGCAGAAGATCACGCACCACGGTAAACGCGCCGACTCCATCGTAAAGGGGATGCTGCAACACTCGCGGGCGTCGTCGGGCGAGAAGGAGCCTGTGGAGGTGAATGCGCTCGCGGACGAGTACATGCGCCTCGCGTACCACGGCCTGCGCGCGAAAGACAAGGAGTTTAATGCTGCATTGGTGACGGATTTCGACGCGACGATCGGGACCGTGAATGTGCTGCCGCAGGATCTTGGCCGGGTTTTTCTCAACCTGTTTACCAATGCTTTTTACGCAGTGGCCGAGAAGAAACGGAAACTGACCGAGGCGGGCCAGTTGGGCGACTACAAGCCGGAAGTCAAAATCAGTACCAAGAAATTTGATAACAAACTATATATCAGGGTTTCGGATAATGGAACCGGTATGCCGGAGCATGTGAAAGCGAAGATATTCCAGCCGTTTTTTACCACCAAGCCGACCGGCCAGGGCACTGGCCTGGGCCTTTCGATGAGCTACGATATCATTACGAATGGTCACGGCGGCATACTGGAAGTGGATACGGTGGAAGGAGAAAAAACCGAGTTCCGTATTACCATACCCATTGCCTGATTAACCCTCACCAAATATGAAAATACTGGTTGTAGACGACGAGGAAGACGTTAAATCGCTTTTCGAGCAGAAATTCCGCCGGGAGATCCGGGGCGGGCAATTCGAGTTTTCGTTCGCTTTTTCGGGCGAAGAAGCGCTGAAATACATGCAAAACCACCCTTCGGAGGTGGTGATGATCCTTTCGGACATCAATATGCCCGGCATGAGCGGGATCGAACTGCTGAAAAGGATCCGGACCGAACACCCGTCAGCACCCCCGCAGGTGATGATGATTACTGCATACGGCGACGCCGCGAACCACGACCAGGCCATGCAGCTCGGCGCCGACGATTTCCTGACTAAACCCGTCAATTTTAACGAACTGAAAGAGAAACTGCTCCTGTTATGAAAGCCAAAATACTCGTAGTGGACGACGAGGCCGACCTGCAACTGCTCATCAAGCAGAAGTTCAGGCGGCAGATCCGCGAACAGCAATATGAATTTGTTTTTGCTGAAAACGGCCTGCAAGCGCTAGAAATGCTCGCGGAGCACCCCGACGTCGATATGGTATTGAGCGACATCAATATGCCCGAAATGGACGGTCTGACGCTCCTCGTACGGATCGGCGAGCTGAGCCCGATCCTGAAATCGGTGATCGTGTCGGCTTACGGGGATATGGACAACATCCGCACCGCCATGAACCGCGGTGCATTCGATTTCCTGACCAAACCGATCGATTTCCGTGATTTGGAGGTCACGATGGAGAAGACCCTGCAATATGTGGCGCAGTTGAAAGACACTTTGAAGGCCGTGCGCGAAAATGATATCCTGCGAATGTACGTGGACGCCTCGGTACTGCAATTCATGACCCAGGAGACCTTCGAAAAATCGCTGATGACCAGCGAAAACATCGAAGGAACGGTCGTTTTTATGGATATGTGCGGCTTTACGGCCATTTCCGAGAAAGAGCAGCCCGATCGCGTGGTGAAGTTGATCAATAAATATTTCGATGTGATGGTGAAGGAAATCATCGCCCAGGGCGGGCATGTCGACAAGTTTATGGGCGACGCCGTGATGGCTGTTTTCCGGGGCGAATATCACCTCGACCGCGCCGTGGAATCTTCGCTGGCGGTGCGCAATCATATCAATGGTTTCAAAGAAGAATTATCGGACCAGTCGGGCTACTTCCCGAAGGTGTCTATCGGGATCAATTCGGGCGAAATGGTGTCGGGTAACATCGGTTCGGCTGCGTTGAAACGGCTGGATTACACCGTGATCGGCGACGTCGTGAACGTGGCCCAGCGCCTGCAATCCATAGCCAAGCCCGGGCAGGTAGTGGTGCCCGATTCGGCCTATGAAAAGCTCAAAGAGGCATTTAAATGCAGTTTGGTAGGCGAGGTGAGCCTCAAAAACAAGTCGAATCCGGTACTGATCTACGAAGTGCTTGAATAGCCATGCAAACCGAAAAGGCTGAACAATATGTATTGGGCGAGCTGCAAAGGCGGCTCGACCCCACGCTTTTTTACCACGGTGCCCATCACACGCTCGACGTCGTGAACGCGGCCGCTGAAATAGCGGCTATGGAGGGCGTTACCGACGAAGAGTCACTCGCATTGCTCCGGACAGCCGCATTTTACCACGACAGCGGTTTCATGGCCACCTATCAGGGCCACGAAGAAGCCGGTTGTACGCTCGCACGCGAAGTTTTACCCGGATTTGAATACACGAAGGCCCAAATCGAAACAATATGCGGGATGATCATGGCTACAAAGATCCCGCAAGGCCCTAAAAATGCCCTGGAAATGATCATTTGCGATGCCGACCTGGATTACCTCGGCCGCGACGATTTCGAGCCGATTGCGGCCTCTTTGTTCGAGGAACTGAAAGTGCGGGATATGGTGGAGGATATTCCCGCCTGGGATGCGGTGCAGGTCAGGTTTCTGGAAGCGCATGCCTACTGGACGGCTTCGGAGCGGAAGCGTCGGGATGCCGCCAAGCAACGGCATCTCCAACACCTCAAAAATGCGGCACGCGCCCTATAACTGGCGCATTTTCTCGTTTTGCACACGGATACGCTGGCACAGGATACGCAGCACATTGCGCAGGATCTCGTCGCGTTCTTCCATGAGTTCGAAGAAATCTTCCTGGTCGATGCGGAATACCAGCGCGTCGGTTTCAGCGACTGTGGTGGCTGAGCGCGGCTCGGTGTCGAGCAATGCCAGCTCTCCGAAAATTTCTCCCTTATCGAACAATGCAAGCTGTTTAGGGCCGTCGTAAATGCCCACCTGGCCGGTGTAAATGATGTACATCGAATCGCCGAGGTCGCCTTTGGCAAAGATTTCCTGGCCGTCGCTGTAAGTCACTTCCTTCATGATCGGGGCGATGGAGCTGAGCACGTTCTCAGGCGTCTGCGCGAAAAGCTGGGTGTTTTTAAGGACGATCACCCTTTCCATTTCGGAAATCTGCTGGGTTGGTTCGGCGTGTTTCATAGGAATTCGAAGCGTGAATTTAAGTTCGGGGCGCAGGGCGAGGGCGGCGTATCGTTGGTGCACGGCCTCGCGCACGAGGCGCGATGAATGGTTGGCAAGTTTTTCCAGATGGATCAGATCGGCCTCGGCAATGTCGCATTGTGCCACGGCCAGTGCGATGGTCCAGGTCGTGAACGACCGCTCTTCCTGCGACAGAATGGTGGTGATCAGCGACAGCCCCGGATCCACATTACCCATGTACTGGCGCAGCGCATCGCGCTTTTTCTGGATGGAAATATTTTCGAATAATGCATGCAGCGACGGGTACAGCATCCGCGGCAAAAAGCTTTCGATCAGTTCGAGCGAGTTGGCACGTTTCTCCTTGCTCGCATGCCGGATTCCCTTCCACGCACTCTGTACAGCTTCCTTATCGTACTGCATCATGAAGAGGTAGAACAGCCTTTGAGCGGTCAGTTCGAGTTCGTATTCCAGTGCGTCGTTCCATACCACATCGTTTTCCGAAGCATCCATTCCATTGAGCAGCTGCCCGGCGTGGATCAGTTCTTTTTCTACAAATTCAGGGATAAGTTCCTTGTAATCAGTAATTAATGTGTAGTGACTGAGCGCCTTCAATGCGGCGATATGGGTGAAACTATCGATATTGTCGATATGGTTTCCACTTTCCTTCCTTTTAGTATTGATTATATTTTCAGTATTAATTAAAAATTTATGCTGGTAAATATTTTTAATAAGGTTAAAAAGTATTTGAAGTATAAATTCGTGCCTGCCTTTTTCTGCGGTTTTGATAAACGTCCGGATGCGGTCACCGGTCGTATCCTGCTGCAACCATTCTTCGATAATGCGGATGCCCAGGTCTCCCGATTGGATCATGGCGTGGATGGTCGACGGCGTCAATGTACCCGTGAGCACAAGCCGAAGATCGCGCAGCAGGGCGGGAGAGCCCACCGTCGCGGCCACCTCGATCGCGTAGTTGCGCACGCGCTGCGAGCCATTGTGGATGCAGCTTTTGAGCAGGTTTTCGTAGGAATTAATGCCGGTTATTTTCAGGCAATCGAGCGCTGCCATCTGGTCGCTTTCCTGCTCCGAGCCAAAGAGCCTTTGCAGCGTGCCGTGGATCAACGGCAGGGCTTTTCCGGCTTCCCAGCAACCGATGATGGTACCTTTCACAATGTCCAGGTCGCGGTGCGCGAGGAAGCGGGCGGTTTGCTCTTCGTTCAGGCGCCCGTTCGCGCAGGCGAGGCGCACGGCCAGGACCTGGCAGGCTGCATCGGGTTCGTCTTCGATGTACTGGATAAAAGAAGCGGAAAGTTCGGGTTTGTCGAGCACCGAGAGTGTCTGCAAAGTCTTTAATCTAACCTGTACAAACGGATTTTTCAGCAGTTCGTCGGCATGTTTGCGGAAGAGCGAAACCTTGTTCCGGGCCAGCCAGTCGATCGCATTCAAAACCTCTTCCTTGCGGTCGCTTTGCAGGTTTTCGGTGATGATCGGCAATGCCTCGGCAGGGGAGGCCATTTCGCCGCTGCGGATAAAGCGCTTGCTGATCGCCGATTTCAGTTCCTGCATATAATGGCGATAGGTTTTGCGGAATACGAACAAGGCGCCCACGGCAAACAGCAGCGACAAGTCGAAAGTGAGGCTGATATCGCTCCAATGCTGTGTGTAGATGATCCAGAGCAATATCCCGGCAATAAGCATCCCCAGCGGCTCAAAAAGGCCTTTCGCGAGCGTGTGGCCCTTCAAGCGGGTTTTGGTGGAAAGCGGCTGGAACAAAACGAGGAATACCGGGTCGAAAATCGTCCTTCTGACGAGCTCGAAAAGCAGGTAGGCAATGCAGTAGTAAACGAGCAACGATGGTTCGTCCTTGCGGAAATACGAGGATACGAGCAGGCCGAGGGAGATGGCGATGGTCGTCAGCGGCAGCAGGTACAACGTCAGTTTGATCCCGAAACGCTCAACGGTTTTGCTCGAAAACAGCATTTTCACGAAGGTTGAGATCACATACGTAGCCGTCAGCAGCGAACCCACGAAGAAGATCACATCGTGCTGGCTGTGAAATTTGTATTTGACATTCACAAAGAAATGGTACTCGATCCACGTCGCGGTAGCCGCAATGGCGACCATGCCAATGCACAGCGAAGTCAGCAGTTTGTTGCCGCCGAAGTATTTCTGGATAATCCGCGAACCGGACTCCGTGTGGCGTGTACGGGCGTGGTGCGGGTTCGGAATGTCGGTATGGCGGAACGTCAGGATCTGCGTGTAAAATGCCAATGCGAAGAAAACCAGCGAGATCGCCAGCAGGATGGCCAGCACGGAGGGCGAATGGATCAATACGGCCAACACGGCGCCCAGGGCTTTGGCGGGCATGTCCCCCGAACCGATCACGCTGAAAAGCCTCTTGCTTTGGCGTACGTCGAAAACCAGCGCCGATAACCCCCAGAATTCCAGGTTAATCAACAGATAAATAATGCGGTAACCCACCATAACGGCAATGGCAGTGGCCACCCCGTGGCCGACCAGCAGGAGCCCCATCACAATCACGACCATAAACAGCGACGAAAGCATGGTGCCGAGGCTCAGCTTTTTCAGCAGCAGGTGGTGTTCGAAATACTCGTAAATCTTCCCGGAAGCCATCACGGCCAGCGCGGCGGCAATGTAGGCCAGCGGCAGCGAGTATTCGGGATGGTTTTCGAGCAGCAGCACGTTGGCGGAGACATACACCAGCGTGGTACCGACATTCGTGAAGAAGTTATGGAAGAAAAAAAGGATCGTTTGGGGGTTGATGGACTTCGTGAAGCGGTTTTGGCTTAGAAATGGGATCATAGAAGTGGAATGCTAGCGTCACTTCTGTAAAGTAAACACTTATTATTCCTTTTAAAAACCCATCGGGCCGACTTTCCGGCTTTCGAAAAGCCGGAAAGTCTGAGCCTCAGCCCCGTATGATCAGTACGGAAGGGGAATAGGAAAGCCACACGCTGTGCGATTCGACGGCCTTGATCCAGCTGTCGAGGCTGATGACCATCAGGTCGTTGCCTTGCAAAAAGTCTTTTTCGAGCACGTTTTCGTACAACAGGGTCACATTTTCCGGGGATTTTTCCTGCAATGTTTTCAATGCCTGACCGGTTTCGAGGTGCTGGCTGACGGTTTGCGATGGGTCCATGATCGTTAGTTGCAAACCGTTCACCGTCGCCAGGCGCTCGGCGAACGGCAGCAGCAGGCGGTCGTCCGGGGTGAAGAGCGGCATGAACACTTGCTTCACCTGTTCGAGGTTTTTCTCAATGAGAATGCCGACAGGCACTTTCACCGAGCGGATAATATGCGTCGTCCGCTCGTCGAACACATCAGCGTGGAAGAGTTTTTCCTTACCGGTAATGGTATCGAAAAGGCGCTCGCGGCTCACGAATTTGGAGGTGAAACCCAATATTTTACCCAAAAAAGTGCCTTCGAACACCGACCGGCCGATCCCGATCATGAGCATATCGAACTCGCCGTCGTTGGCTATTTCGATAATGTCGTGCTCGATGCTCTGCGACGGCTTGAAAAGCGAAGTGAAAGTGGCATTCAAGTCATGTGCCTCTTCGTTGATCGGGCGGAAAGTTTCGTACTGGTATTCTTCGGTGTTGACCTGGTTGAGATAGCTGCTCGGCGAGAGGTGCAATGCGGTAATATTGTGCTCATCAGGCTGTTTGGAAACCAGCTTATCGGCCAGGCGGAGCATTTTACGGCCTCCCTGCGGGCTGGCGAAGGCGATCAGGACCGAGAAGCGCGATGGCTCGTGTACGGGATGGAGATCGTCCCATTTCGGGCCGGGGAGGAATTTATCGATCAGGTCGAGCGCAGGGCCGGTCATGCAAGTCGTTGCGAGGGCCATGATCACCATCATCGCGAAGATTTCGGGCGAGAGCACCCCGATGTCGTACCCGATATTGAGCACCACAAGCTCCATCAATCCCCGGGTATTCATCAAAGACCCGATAATGAGGCTGTCGCGCCAGGATTGTTTCACAAAGCGGGCAGCCACCGCGCTGCCGATGAACTTGCCGGTTACCGCCGCGGCGATGATCAGCCCGGTCACCCACCAGAGATGCGGATCGTTCAATAGCCCGATTTGCGTCCGTAAACCCGTAAAAACAAAGAACAGCGGCAGCAACAGCACCAGCGAAACGTCCTCCACTTTTTCAATGAAAATATTCCGGAAGCGCTGGTTCACGGGCATGATCACCCCGGCCATAAATGCCCCGAAAAGCGCGTGAATGCCGATTACCTCCGTACAATACGAGGAAACCAGCAGCATTACGAAGAAAAGCGCTACGACCGGTTTGGTGAGCCCCTCGCGGTAAGCATAATGGTCGCCGATGCGTTTCAGCAGCGGTTTGACCACTTTGAGCATCACGATCACATAACCCAAGGCGAGCAGGATCGTGTAAATCGCGCTGACAAATTCCCCTGCTTTTACGATGGCAATCACCGCGGCGAGGATACACCAGGCGGTAATATCGTCGGTGGCGGCACAGGTGATCACCATCATGCCCAGGCGTGTACGCGAGAGCCCGCGTTCCTGTACGATGCGCGCCAGAACAGGGAATGCGGTGATACTTAATGCGATACCGATGAAAAGCGAGAATGAAAGAAAGCTGATCCCCTCGGGCGCAAAATCGGTGTACATGTACAACGCAAGGCCCACACCGAGCGCAAATGGCAGGATGATGCTCGCATGGCTGATCACGATGGCTTCCTGCGCCTTGGTTTTCAGTACATTCAAATCGAGCTCCATGCCGATGATGAACATGAAGAGTATGAGCCCAACCTGGCTGAGAAACTGCAAGTTGCCAAGCGAGGTGGCGGGGAATATCAATGCGGAGACCTCCGGATAAAACATGCCCAGCACCGACGGCCCCAGGAAAATACCGGCAGCGATTTCACCAATCACCGACGGCTGGCCGATAGCCTTGCATACCCAGCCGAAAAGCCGGGCAACGATAATGATGGTAATGATTTGAAGCAGGAGCGTGGCGAGCGGGTGGTGGATATTGTGCCCGAAGGTGTCTGTAAATTGCTCCCAGGAAGAGGTGGTTGTCTGTTTTTGGGGAATCTGGCCGGCTTTTTCGAGGAATGTGCCCTGTCGGATAAAGAAGTAAAGCAGGGCTGAAAAGATTCCGACGGTAATGCTGTAAAATAGTACGTTGCGAATATTCTTCATTAGTACATATGAGAGTGAAGCGCGCAAAATACTGAATTAAGCCGAAAGATGGTAGGACTTTGCGCCCTACCATCTTTCAAAAAACTAGCTCCAAAGCCTGTCGTGCGAACGTTTCTCGTTCCAGTCGGGCGTTGGTGCGAAATAGGATTTGTCTTTGGGATGCAGGTGCTTTTTGACCTCTTCATCCACCAGCTCGATGCCCAGGCCGGGCGCTTCCAGCGGCACTGGGGCGTAGCCTTTGTCGATCAGCTTGCGGCCGTCGGTGGTTTTCACCAGGCTTTCCCACCAGGGAACATCCACCGAGTGGTGTTCCAATGCGAGGAAGTTTTGCGTAGCTGCCGCGCAATGCACGTTGGCCATGAAGCTCACGGGCGTACCCGCGAAGTGCATCGCCATGGCAATGCCGTGATCCTCGGCATAGTCGCCGATGCGCTTGGTTTCGAGCAACCCGCCGGACGATGCGAGGTCGGGGTGGACGATGTCCACTGCGCGCTGCTCGATCAATGCCTTGAAACCTTCTTTGAGGTAAATGTCCTCGCCGGTCAGAGTTGGCGTTTCCAGTGCGTCCGAGATGGTTTTCCATTGGTCGGTGTATTCCCAGGGTACCATATCCTCGAACCAGGCGAGCCGGTATTTGTCGAGCGCTTTGCCGAGGCGAATGCCGTTGTTAAGGTCAAAATGGCCGTAGTGATCGGAGGAAAGCGGTATTTCGTAACCTACCACGCCGCGCACTTCTTCCACTACCTTTGCCATTTCGTCCAGCCCTTTCGGGGTGATCTGGATCGCGGTGAAAGGGTGTTTGGTATTGGCATAGGAATGATAATCGCCGGCCCATTGCGAGAAGCCGCCGCCCCATACCTTGTTGTTCACGACGCTGCCTTCATTGTTACGCAGCATCCCGATCGAAATATCCATTTTGAGCCAGGTATAACCCTGGTCCTGCGTACGGAATTTGATTTTTTGCTTAAACTCGTTGATATCGTTCGACTCGGGCGTATCCGCGTACAGGCGGACTTTGTCGCGGTAGCGACCGCCAAGCAGCTGCCAGCAAGGGACACCGTAAGCTTTACCGCACAGGTCCCAGAGCGCCATTTCCACCCCGCATACGCCGCCGGCCTGGCGGCCGTGGTAGCCAAACTGCTTGATCGATTTGAACAACTGCTCCACATTGCAAGGATTCTGCCCCAGCAAATGGCTTTTCAGAAACAATGCGTAACGCTCGTCGGCACCATCGCGCACCTCGCCGAGTCCGTATATGCCTTGGTTGGTATCGATCCGGATAATGGGCGTGCGGCCTACGTTTTGTACAATGCAATAGCGCAAATCAGTGATTTTCAATTCGGAAGGCTTCGAAGCACGGCTTACTTTCGAAGTGGCCTGTGCAATAGTATCCTCGGTCGACATCGACATGAAGCCTCCTAATGCAATACCGCCCACGGCTGTTTTGCGCAGGAAGTTACGACGACTGTCCCTGGTAGCCGGATTCGCGATTTCCGCTGCCGCTGCCGCTTTTTCAGCACTTTCAACTTGTTTGTTCGACTCAATGATTTGTTTGAGAATGTTTTTCATCGGGATTTGAGTTTAGTATCGTGTTTGTTTTGACCGCCGCTAGTAATTCCGCTCCTTCAAGTAATCGTCCAGCTCCTTCTTCGTCATCGGCAGCTTGCCTGGGTAGTTGTTGACCCAGTTCAGGAAGTCCTTCTGGATCGTATCCGACCATTTCGTATCGATTTCCCCGGGTGTGTACTTGCCCTGGCGCAGGCGCAGGTGCCCGAACTCGTCGCGCAAGGCTGTTACTTCCGAGGTGATTACCAGCTCTTCCACCAAATGCGCCGGAATGAAGATCGTACCGTACTTTTTAGCCAGTACAACATCTCCCGGTAGCACCACCGCGCGCCCAATGCGGATCGGCGTGTTGATGTTCGTGAGCATCATTTGCTGGATGTACGAAGGGTCCTGGCCTTTGATCCAGGCATTGAAACCTTTGATCTCGCTCAGCCCCTCCACATCGCGCACCGACCCGTAAAAGATCACCCCGCGTTTGGATTTAGCATAAATGGAGTTACCCAGGTTGTCGCCGATGAGCGTACCGTCGGCGATTTTGCCGTAGCCGTCGGCCACGTACACGTCGCCTTCTTTGAGGACGTCGATCGGCCAGGAGTTGGTACCGCCGGTTTGCACGCGGCCTTCTTTTTTACCGGTTTCCTTTACGAGATCCTGCAAGTCGGGGCGGGAGGGCATGTATTGTGCCGTTACCACGCGGCCCGTCATGGTGCTGTCGTTGTGGATCAGCTGCCATTCGCCTTCGAATTGGTTGTGGTAGCCTCTGTTGCGGAGCACGCCCCAGGCTTCTTCCATCGAAATGTTTCTCAGGCGGGCCAGGATTGCATCCGAAACGTGCGGGCGGCCGTCGGGAGAACGTTCACCCTTCCAACCAGCGGTGTAGGCTTTGATCTGATCAGGAGTCGGGGAGATCGCTTGTGCATGGGAAGCGACGCTTCCCAGCACAAACGCTCCCGCAAGCAAGGTTTGTTTGAGCATAAAAGAATAATTAAGGGTTGGTATTGAATTGTTATTTATCCCAAAAAACGGGTGTTCCAAGCTCGTCAGGGCCCATTCTGGCGATAGCTTCTTTGTAATTGGCCTCATTCACCGAGCGTTCGCGGACAGGGTACACCAATCTTTTGATAAAATCCTTCACAGACGGATCTTTACCCGGGTAGGTGTTGATCGGAAGCGCCGGGAAGCCACTTCTGCGGAAGTTGGCCCACGCTTCGGAGCCATTCAGGAACGACGACAGCCAGTACTGGTTATTGATTTGCTCCAATGCTTTGGCCGGTACGAAAGGGTTGGCGGTCAGGTAGGCGTCCTGGCTGGTGGCCGGAATGGTAGCCAGCACGTCGTAAGTAGCCATCTGGTTCAAATGCGCGCGCACACCGGCTTCGTAGAGGGCCTTTACGTCACCCCTTGCCCAGCCGCGCTGTACCGCTTCCGCCAGCAAAAGGCTGGTCTGCGAATAGGTAATGAAAAATTCCGGCGCATCGATTTTGCCCAGCGTACGGCGGTTAATCTGCGAATACTTGAATGCAGAGCCGATTTTGCCGGGGAAGTCGGGCGCATTGGCGATCGTCGATTCGTTGTAGCCGTAGGGCATACCTTGCTGGCTGGCCGGTGCGGTATCTTCGGCTCCGGCAGTGGCGAGCGGGTTACCCGGCGTTTCGTATTTCACGGCGATCACGCGGATGCGTGGGTCATTGGTTTCTTTCAGGAAATCGACCAATGCTTTGCCCAAATACACATTCCCACGCTCGGTTCCCTGGAAATAGTTGGCCAGCGGGTGGTTGAACGTGCTGTTGAATGCGATCAGCGCATTGTCGGTATTGGCGCTTTGCAGGCCTCCATTCGCAGGGTCAACTGCGATGGTTACGTATTGTTTCGCTTTTGCCACGTCGATTTTGGAGTAACGCATGGCCGCGCGGAGCAGCAGCGAGTTACCGAGCTTCTTCCATTGGGCAATATTCCCTTTGAAAAACAGGTCGCCGGATTCAATGGCCTTGGAGGCGTCCAGCGCTTTGGTACCTTCCTGCAACTCTTTCAGGATGTCGTCGTAAATCAGTTTCTGGTCGTCATATTTGGGCAGGTTAATGCCTTCCAAAAATGCCTTTCCCGCTTCGAAATAGGGCACGTCGCCGTAGGTATCCACCAATACCATAAACACATAGGCCTTCCAGATCCGCGACATATTGTACAGGTTGCTGCGTGCCGGATTGTCTTTGGTTTGCGCAATAACAGTCGTAAGCAGGTTCACCGGGCCGTTTTGCAGGTACAGCGAGTTAAAATTGGCATTCGAATTGGGATCGGAAACCGCATTATGGTTACCGCCTTCGAGCACACCCGTGTAAGGCGTGTTGATCTGCTGTACGATCTGCATCTGGTAGTTCTGCGTAGCAATGGCGGAGCCGAACTCGGCATTGGAAAACAGGTAAATGGGGTCGACGCTCGTCGCGAGTACCGGGTTTTTGTTTACATCTTCAAAACCGCTGTCGCAGGAGCTGGCACCGGCCAGAACGCTGAATGCTGTGATGTATATGAATATTCGCTTCATGAATTTACATTGATTAATGATTGAATTTATTCCTCCCTTTCTTCCTTCATCCATTATTCCTACAACTTGATATTCAGGTTAATACCGTAGCTTCTGGTTGTAGGAAGCGTATGGGTCTCAATACCTTGCAGGTTATCGGACGCCGAAACCTGTGCTTCCGGATCGAGGTTATCGATATACTTCTTGATCATCAACACGTTGTTGCACATTGCAGAGAGCGTCAGGCCTTTGACGAAGGTTTTGTCGCGTACGAAGCGCGAGAGATCATAACCAATCGAAAGCGTTCTCCAACGTACGAATGCGCCATTATACACGAAAGGCGATGCGAGGTTGGTGCTGCGGTAAGCGGTATAAAACTGCTCTGCCTCGACGCGTTGTGCATTCGGTTCGCCGGTAGCCGTCACGCCTTCGAGCAGCACGCCACCTTCGCGGCCCACCAGCGAGGGTTTGGAAAGTCCTTCACGGAGGAAGTTCAGGTTCGAGTTGGAGAGGATTTTGTTGCCCGCCTTGAAATCGATCTGCGTGCCGATCCGGACGCCCTTCACATTAATGGTGTTCACCCAGGCACCGACCCATTTCGGGATCGCGCTGCCGAAAGTGGTGAGGTTACCCTGCTGAGGCAGGCCGCCCGAAGTAACAATGCGGCCCTGGGCGTCGCGTTTGTAGTCGAAGCCGCGCAGTGAAGCCAGCGGCTTGCCGATTTCGTGCGAAACAATCCCGAAAAACTCGCCGGTACCGACGTCGAAGCGCTGCTGATTGGCCGCCAGTTCCAGCACTTTGCTGATGTTGTAGCTGCCGTTGAAGCTGGTTTCCCAAGTGAAATTGTCGTTGCGGACGGGTACGATGGTCAGCAAAAACTCCACGCCCTGGTTGCGCAGTTTACCCACGTTCACCTTGGTCTGGCTGAAACCCGAGGTATTGGAAATGTCCACGTTCAGGATCTCATCGACGGTGTTCTTGCGATACAGTGAAAGGTCGAGGTTCAAACGGCTATCGAACGTCTTCATTTCGAGACCCACCTCTGTTTCCTTCACTTTCAACGGGCGCAAATTCGCATTCGGGCTGATAGTCGAAGGCAGGTTGCCCAACGCGGTTCCATTGAACGGGTTCGCATTGATGCCGTAATACAGGTTGTTCGAATACGGGTCGGTATCACCACCCACTTCGGCGTAAGCAGCGCGGAGCTTGCCATAGGTAAGCCATTCAGGAGCATTGTTGAATGCCTGGCTGAACACGAAGCTACCACTCACGGACGGATACAAGTAGCTGTTCGACTGCGGGTTCAAGGTTGAGAACCAGTCGTTGCGGCCGGTAACATTCACGAACAGGAAGTTTTTGTAGGAAAACTCAGCCGATCCGTAAATAGAGTTAACCTTTTTCTTGCTGTAACTGTAATTCGGGTTCTTGACCTGGCCGTTGGCGATCGTGTACAGGTCGCGTACATAGAAGTTGGTCACCGCGGTAGACACGTTGTCGTTCACCTGCAACATCTGGTTGCCACCCAATGTAATATCGATGCCGAAGTCTCCGAACGACTTGTTGGCACCGATGAGGATGTCCATGTTACGCTCGCGGAAAGTGGCTACATCCTGGTAATAGTACCCATTGAAACCGGTCGCTACGGCGCCGATGGAGCGCGTTCCCGTCGGGCGGTTGTAGTTGTACGGACGCGTGTAGTAATCCTGGCCAATGCGGCCCTGCACGAACAGCCAGTCGGTGAAATCGTAGCGCACCGAGGTGTTACCGAAAATCCGGTCGCGGCGCACGTTTTCAAAGCGGTCGTAGGCTACCCAATACGGGTTATTGCGGTTGGTGAAACGCGCGAGAGGCATTTCGTTACCATTCGCATCCTTGCGGTTTTTGAGCCAGTCGGTGTCGATACTGGTGGCCAGGGTGTAAATGGTGGTATTCGCATTCATGTCCTGGATACCGATCTGGGGCGGGTTCTTGTTGTACTCGTTGGAATAGTTCGCGTTCAGTTGCGCAGAAAGCTTTTTGGTAAACTTGTAGTTCAACCCGAGGTTGAAAATCTTTTTATGATAAGCCGAATTCGGCATGATCGCATTGGCATCGGTATTCGCAAAAGAGAGGCGGAAATTTCCTTTTTCATTGCCGCCTGATAATGCAACTGAATTGGTAAAACTGGTTCCTGTGCGGTAAAACTTTTTGATACGGTCCTTGTGGGCCACGTAGGGCTGGGTACTGCCGTCGAACTGCGGGGTAGGTTTGCCGTCGAGCTTCTCGCCGAATGCAAACACGCCGGAGCTTTGCGCCTCGGCCACGGTGGTAGGGCGTTTTCCAAACTCTCCCTGGCCGTATTCATATTGAAAATCAGTGTAATCCAATGCGTCCTGTGCCTGGAAATTCGAGTTCAGCTCCACGCCGATACCCGTCGTTTTACTGCCGCTTTTGGTCGTGATAATGATCGCACCGTCTTTTGCACGGAAGCCATACAATGCAGCGGCTGCGGCGCCTTTCAGCACAGTCATGGATTCGATATCGTCCTGGTTGATGCTTTGCAGACCATCACCCGCATCGGAGGAACCGCCGGTGGGGTTACCCGTGCCATTTCCGTTCGAGCCGCCCGCCGAAACGCTGCTGTTGTTGATCGGAATGCCGTTGACGATAATGAGCGGGGAGTTGTTACCGCCGAATGACGACTGGCCGCGGATACGGATCTTCGTGGAGCCGCCCGGGCCGCTTGCCGGTGGCGTCACATTCAAACCGGCCACTTTTCCTTGGAGGCTGTTACCCAGGTTGGTGGTGCGGTTGGTGGTCAGTTCTTCGGTATTGACGGTCGCTGTGGAATACCCCAGTTTTTTGGCATCGCGCTTGATACCCAGCGCTGTTACCACCACCATTTCGAGGTTACGCACATCGGGTGTCATGGAGATATCATAATTCGACTGGTTACCGAGCGGTATCTCCTGGGGCGAGTAGCCCACATACGAGAACACCAGCGTGCCGCCCGCGTCGGGAACGCTCAGCTGGAATGCGCCCTCGGTGTCGGTGGCGGTACCTGCCTTGGTGCCTTTCACCACAATGCTCACGCCCGGCAGGGGAGCACCCTTTTCGTCGGTTACCTTTCCGGTGATGTTCCGGTCGATATTGCTCTGGTTGAAGATCGCTTCGGGCAATGCGCTACCGGGTTCGGAGGCATTTTTGATGAGCACAACCTGCTTGCCTTCAATTTTGTAGGTAATGTTGGCCGGTTTGAAGAGATTATCCAGAATGTCGCCCAGCGGCTTGTCTACCGCGTTGATCGTTACCTTCCGCTGCGACTTGATCAGCGAAGAGCTATACGTGAAACGCAACTGTGTCAGCTTGTTGAGTTTGTTCAGTACTGTCTTCATTTCCAGGTTACTGACCTGGATCGTGATCTTCTGGTTCAGAATATCCTGTGCCCCAACGGTGCCCGCTGCTGACACAGTGGCGAAGATTAAGGCAATAAATAATTGGTAAAGTGATATTCTCATAGCCCTGTATAGTAGCCGGGATAGATGTCGGTGTTTTTTCATACTTTTGAAAGTTTTGTTCAGGATTGAAATGATGGGACAAAATGCTCCTGTATCGCCGCAGATTCCAGTCTTGGCGAGGGGAGGCGCAGGGCCGGTGATGGCGCAATCATCACTGGCTCTTTATCATTACAAAGGGGAGCAGGGTCAATGGTATGTCATAGGCAAAAGGGGGATTAATGGTAGCTGATTTTAGTCCTGAAAAGGGTTTAGAGACACTAGAATGGCTATTTTACAGCCGGCAAAACCTTTAAGAGATCCTGACTATCAATGACAATTCCTGACTATCAATGACCTTCTGACTTTTTGAGTCAATTGCATCCTTTGGAACTGATCACAACGCGACCATCCTCCATATCATAGCCGGCGCCGATCGCCTGGCATATTGCATTCAATCGTTGTTTCAGATTTTCTTCATTGAACTGCGCGCTGATCATGCAGTTGGAAAGCGTTTCGGGCTGGTACACAATGCTGATCCCGTATGTCTTCGCCAATGCGTCGAACGCTTCGCTTACCGGCCTGTCGTCGAACACCAGGTCTTTCTGCACAGCCGATTCCACCAGGAGCACCGGATTGGCAGTAATGGCCTTTTCCAGCTTGTTATCCTTTCTGTTGAACACCACCTGCTGATTCGGATTGAGGATTACGCCCGCCGGTTTGGTGCCCTGCGAGGTTTCATATTCTTTCTTGGCATAAACCGACACACGGCCGGTTTTGACGGCCACCATTTCGGTATTATCGCCTTCAAATGCCTTGATACGGAAGCTGGTACCGAGTACTTTGGTCACTGTTTCGTGGGTATACACCAGGAAAGGCTGCCTGGGATTTTTGGCCACATCGAAAAACGCCTCGCCCGTCAGGTACACGCGGCGCTCATGGGCGGCGAAATGCCGGGGATACCGGATGCTGCTGCCTTTTGACAGTGTGGCCACGCTGTTGTCGCTCAGGAGCACAGTCATTTCTACGTCTGTTGGATTGGTCTTAATCAGCATTTCGCTTTCCAACGTAATTTCCTGACCCCTTCCCGACGGCGTGATCGTGTTATGCGTGGTGTAGTAGAGCCAGCTCAGCCCGCCGGTGAGCAGCAACACGGCAGCCGCCTTCCAAACCGTTCGCTGGTAGAGCGGCACTCGTCCTTCCGCTTTCCGCTCTTCGGCAATGCGCGTGATCTCGGCGATTTCATGCCGGAGCATTTCGTCCGAAAGGTCGTCCCGGTACATTTCATGCACGGCGAGCACCAGCTCCCGCGCACGCGCCGCAATGCCGGTACGATCGGGGTTTTGTTGCAGCCATTGCTGCCAATATCGGTCGAGTTCCGGTGTAGGCGCCATCACCCAGCGCCGGAACGATTCGTCCGTCGCCAGTTCCTCTACGGTAAATATTCGGTGTAAGCTCATCGGCAAAACAAAAACATACGGTTCAGAGCATTTGCAGGCTCTTTAAAATGGTATGTCTGTTTTGGATGCGGGGATAACCAAAAAAGTCAAAAAAAATTTTGAAAAGTGATAGAATGGGAGGGAAAGGAGGATGGAAGAAGGAGAAAGGTTTGAATGGTGTAAAAGTTTATAATGTATAATAAGTATTATGGATTTAATTAGTTTAAAAAGTATTATATATTTTGAAATGTAAAAAAGGGGGTAACCCGATGCCGAACAGCTTGCGGCCGCAGCGCGGCCCACTGTTTCTAGAAAACCGCGCAAACAACGACCTATCTACTCCGGAGGGGTATCCTTAAAACGGCACAGGAGGCTCCGATGGAGCCGCATTCTATTTGTGTCTTTGGCTTTTCTATAAACAGAATGCCCCTCCGGGGCGCTTAATGCGGCTTTCTCCATCCCTCTATTTCCCCGTATCTTCCTTCTATCCTCCCTTTCTTCCGTCCTCCGTTCTTCCTTCCTCCCGTCTACGACAAAAGAAAAAGCAACAACCAGAAAAACTCGGCGGGAGCCCAGATTTCCTTAATCTCTTTTAAGGTACGGTAAAGCAGGTTGGACACGCTCTGGCGGCCTAGGCCCATGATGCTGGCGATGTCCTCGTTGTCGAGGTTTTGGTAGAAGCGGAGGTAGATGATTTCCTGCTGGCGTTTGGAAAGCAGGGAAATGATGCGTTTGAGGTGGCCGTTCTGGAAGCGGATGTGTTCGGCCTCGATGATGTTCGTTTCGATGGACGGGTCCGAGGGATCGGTGTCGAAAATGGCTACTTGTGGCTCGTGGAAGCGTTTGAGGCGGATGCTTTCCTTGATGAGTTTGTGGCGGAGCGCTTTCAGGAGGTAGGACTTCACGAAAGCCGTTTCGGAGAGAAAATTGCGGCGCTCCCACAGTTCGAGGTAAAGTTCCTGAATGGAATCGCGGATGAAATCGGGGTCGGACGAAAACTTGGTGGCATAGTTGTACAGCGCCCGGTAATGCGTTTGGGCAAGCTGCCCGAGCGCCTCCGCGTCGCCGGCCTTGAACCGCTGCCAGAGCTTGATATTCAGCTCGCTGGCATCCGATATGTGTTCTTCCTGATTCAAATCCTTAATGTAACGGCAATGTTGTATTAAATCAATGAATTATACCAGTCAAAGCGGCCGCTTGTGGCATTCTCCTTGTGAAATGGCGGTAATTATTCTGTTTCGGAAGTGTTAGGGGAGATTACAGAGGGGCCGCATTTGGCAGCCCCTCTGTTCAGTAGCATTTCGCCGCTATTTTACTACTTTGAGTTTCCCCTGCATCAGCGAGTAGTGGCCTGGGAATGTGCAAACGTACTGGTAGGTGCCAGCCTGTTTCGGTGCCACAAAATAGATCGCCTCCGATTTTTCGGGCTCGACGATGTTGGTGTGGAAAAGGACGTCGTTGGTTTTCGGCACGTAGTTCAGTTCCGTGCCTTTCAAGCCCAGGTTCAAACCCGCTTCGCCCACTGCATTGGCTGCGCCGGGCTTGGTGATAACGAGGTTGTGTAGCATGTCGTCGTTGTTGTTGAACACAACTTTGATTTTGCTTCCCGCCTTCACCTGGATCTCCGAAATATCGAATTTCAAACCCGGTACCGTACCGATGGTTACCACCTGATCGGGTCCGTTGGCCCAGCCGGCGGGCATTTCGGTTACGCGCTTGGCCGATACGGCTGTATTTGGGGCCGTTTCGGTGGTAGCTGCCGCCATATGTGCGCTGTGGTCTACCGCAGCCGCTTTAACGGTGGTCGTGAACTGCGACGCATTGGCAGCTTGTCCGCCCGCGATCTCGTTCAAGGTGTAGTAGCCGGTTGCGTGCAGGAGGTTGTTGCCGTCCGACGATTTCACGCCCTCGGCTTTGATTTCGTGGATGTAACCCTTGCGCAATGCGGCCGGGTCCACCACCAGGCGCACACGAAGGCCGTCTTCCGAAACGATAATGCCTTTCAAAGGTACTTCCTGCGTATTGATAATCGGGCTGCCGTACGTGCGGTGGTAGCGGTACGTGAAGCTGTTCATTTTGTAGGCGTCCTGCTCGGCTGCTGCTTTCTTGTCGACAGGGCTGGTGAAGGTGATTTCAAAACCGTCGGGTGTCGAACGTACGGTCTTCATCTCGAACGGCATTTTACCGGTCCACACGAGTCTTTGAATACCAAATTCTTCCTTGCCCGTTGCCGACCATCCGCGGCTGGTCTGCCCCACGAACATGGAGCCGTCGAGGCCCCATTCGAGGCGGAGAATACCCGACATGAAGCCCTCACGGAAAGGGAAAACGGTTCCCTGCCACACGCCGTTCACTTTTTCGAGGTCTACACGCGTGATAATGCTATGCCCCTGGTCGCCCACGAACATTTGCCCCGCAAACGGCCCGAATGCGCCGTTGGTGACGTCTTCTTTGAAATCGGAGGTGGAAATACCCACCAAGGTGTGCGGGAACCAGACAGCCGGCGGTTTCAGGCCGGGGACCTTCTTAGCCACGTCGTAAAGCGGTTCGCCGGTGCTCGGAACATCTTCCGGTGTCAGTTTCACGGGCGATCCTTCTTCTTTGCTCCAACGCAAGCCGGCGGGGTTACCCGCGAAATCGCCTTTTTCAAGGTGCGTCATACGGCCTGAACCCACCCAGTCGCCCTGGTTTTCGGTATAGAAAATATCGCCCTTATACGAGCCGAAGCCGGAAGGGGAGCGTAAACCCGTCGCCCAGGGCGTCAGCTTGCCATCCTGGCCCAATTTCAGCATCCATCCGCGCCATTTCGACTGGCTCGCGCCGCGGCCCACCCAGTCGAGGTTGAGGGTAACGAGCATTTCGCCATTCGGCATCGGTACGGGGCCGTACGAATACTGGTGGTAGTTGCCGGACAGCGGCCAGCGGGAGAACGAATCGTACACATCCGCCACGCCGTCGTTATCGGTGTCTTCGAGACGGGTGACCTCGCCGCGCTGCGACACCAGGAAGTCTTTGCCGCGGTAATACAAACCCAGCGGCTCGTGCAGGCCAGATGCAAAACGGTGGAACGAAGGCTTGCCGTCGCCTTTGAGGTACGGGTTGCCGATCATCCAAACCTCGCCGCGGCGGGTAGACGTAGCCAGGCGGCCGTCGGGCAGCACCTGCATCCCACCGATTTCCATTTTGACGTTTTCAGGAATGGGAATGGTGATAATGCGGTAGTAATCGTCGATTTTATTGGGCTTCGACTGCGCAAATGCACTGGCGCAGCCGGCGGTAATCAGGGTAGTTAAAAGAATATTTTTCATCGATAGAAATCAGATAATGAGGTTTTTACCAAAACAGGGAATAGCTGGTCGCGTTGGAAACCGGAAGGATCAGCTCCTTCATTTCGCCAGCCGGGCGCACCACCGCTTTGGCTTTTTTATCTACCTGCACAAAAAAGCGGTCGTCGATCTGGTAAAGTCCTTTCTCTATTTCGGTGATTTGCTTGCCGCTTGCGAGCAGGGAATACAGCTGGCCCGCAGGCGTACCATCTACGCGGAATGTGCGCGAGAGGCTGTTGCCACCGGATACCAATTCATCGCTCACGGTCGCCGAGCCGATCGCGTATCGGAAGACCGGGTAACCTTTCTGATCGATTTTGTAGCCCTGGAAATTGATATTGGAAGAATCGGGCCAGGTCGCATTCACATTGTCGAGCACCGCCACGCTGCTGCGGCCCGAGACGTGTACTTTCAAACCGGCAGGGAAGAGCAATTGCGGCTCGCCGCGCTCGTACCACATTTCGGTTACGTCGGCAAACTGCCCGCGCCATGCCTGCACCAATGCGCCGCGGTTCAGGTCGACGGTGTAATTCCAGCCGTCGGGGCTTCCTACTGAAATGCAATGCGTACGCTTGTATTTTTCACCATCCAGCTGGATGAACGAGCGCACCATTTCAGGACGCATGTCGGGCGTTACGCTGATGTACGGTTTCGGCTCGGGCTCGGGCAGGGACGAGAGCGTATGCAGATCATAAGGGCGCACACCCGATTTCTCGACACGCAACCCCAATGCGGGCTGGCGCCAGGGGAAGCGCGAGTAGTAGATCTTGAACTTGTGTTTGCCCTGCGCGAGGTTGACGGAGCCCGTATGCGTTTCCTGCGAGGTGGCTTCGCCTGACGATACGACGTTCTTGCCGTCGATATCGACCGAAAGGACAGGGCCGGAGTAAATGGTCGTAAAAATGTAATCGCCCGCCTCGGTTACGTCGATATCCCCTTCGTAAACCAGGTGAAATTCACGCATGCCGTTGGTCACCTCCTGTGTTAGCACGGGTGACTGGCCCTCGTGATCGAGCTTGCTATATTCTTTGGCATCCCATTTATCGCCATATACTTTGTAATTCAGGTTGCTGATCGACAATGGCTTACGATTAGCAAGAAGCTGGTAGCCGACGTTGCGGAACGCGATACTGCCTTTGGTAACCTCAAATGCGATCGGTTGGCCGTCTGCCGCGGCTTTGGAATTGGGTAGGTAAACCGTTTCCAGCACCGTTACGCCGTTGAGCGAAAGCGTATTAAGGCGGGCGGAGTTAGGAATATGTTGTACAGATGCGTCATAAGAGATTTCGAGCGTCTGCCAGAGACCTGCCGACTTGGCCGCGTTCTGGTTCGGGAACTGGCCGATATAGCCGGACGTCGACGCGTCAGCGGTTTTTTGCTTGGAGCTGTCGGAAATCTTCACTTTCTGTCCACCGGGCAGGATGATATTTCCTTCGGCTCCCGGCGAAACGTTGAATTCGATGTAAAGCCGCAGGTCGCTTGCTTTCAGTTTGGTGATCAGCACGGTCCCGGCATTTCCGACCAGTACACCGTCGCCCGCGAGTGTTTTGGGCTTTACCGCGCCGGAAGGGTGGATGGAAATGCCTCCTTGTATCGACCAGTTGGCGGCGGCGCTTTCAAATGCGCTGAGGTCTTTGAGGGGAAGCGGAGAATAGTTTCCCTTCGCTGTCTGGCCCATCACCATCGCCGGGCAAGCCAGGAACAGCAGGGAGACTTTCTGAAACAATTGATGCATTGGAATCGATTAAGTGTATTGTTTACAATTAAAAAGCGAAGTTCGGCATTTTTTTTACTATTATATCCGGAAATAGTATGAATTTTTTGAAGGGTTTTTGGACGTTGCCGAGGTGGGTTGAAATGCGCTGCGAATGGGCATACTAAATAGAAAATAGCCGATCCAACTTGATGGACCGGCTATTTTCTATTTGATGAATATTAGTTCGATTTGGTTTTTTTCTCGCAGCTGCACGTGTTTCCGCAGTATGCGTAATATCCAGTTTCACATGATGTGCTGCAACATGCATTGGAGCAGGAGGTCGAGCCGGGCCCCCCGGCAATAGCACAGCCCTCATCTGGTGACAGCCCTGGCGAGTCGCGTAGAGATGATGAATGAAGTCCAAAAACGGACATACCGATTACGTCAATTGAACCGGGAACCAGATAATCTTTCGGCAGGATAGCTTTAATGTTTGCAAGTTCGTCGTTGTCCACCACGAAATCGTAACGGCTCCCGGTTTCAGACTGATTGATGGTCAGTATGTTTCTCATGAAGAGAATTTCGTAGTTACCCTCCAATATGTCGACTTTTTTATAGCTGTCTTTGTCAAGGAAGAGCTTGATCAGGTAGGGTTTTATATGGCTGCTTGAAAATGAAAGGTGTATCACTCCCTGCTCATTCTCAATTGTTTTTTTAACGGCAATTTTCACAGGGGGCGAGTAAAAACCTTTCGTTTGGTGAGCCAGATTGTGCGCATCTGAGAGAGCTGCCGACTGTTTTAGCGACTGATCGTTTTTTTCGCATGCGATAATGCAGATGATCGCAATCAATACTGTGAGTGCGGCAAGGATTTTGTTTTTTTCCATAGATCTTTTGTCTAGAAGTGAGTAACAAAGCTAATTCGATTGGAAGTGCTTGTAAATCCCCACTTTAGAGTGATTTTTCTCGCTCTTTTTCAAATGCGATTGCGAATTCAAGCAGTGATGACTGCCCCGCGGATAGCTCCGGAATTTTACGAATGATGTTTTTTCTATGCGATTTGACCGTATCCAGGCTGATGCAAAGGCGGTCTGCTATTGTGCGGGATGGCAAACCCTGGGCGATTAGCCGGAGTATTTCATATTCTCGGAATGTAAGCATGGCAATCGGTCGTTTTTGATTTGCCATTAATACGACAATTCTTGTGAACGGTAACAGAAGAATGATCCTTCGTGCCGGATGAAAAAGCAAATGTTTAACCGGGATGGATAATTTCCAGCTGGCGTATATCGGAAAGGGTTGATTGGAAGATTTGGCGGGGAGCTTTTGGAACCGATGAACGACGTTTTTTGCGATGTGGTGAAATAGTCCCCTTCAAAGATTTTTCTGTACTATTCGAGAAATGGAACGCGTATTGTGCGTTTTGGAGGTGGGATTTATGTAAAATGTTTGTGAACAGCCAAATAGGGTGACGCTCGGTTGCATTTTTTGTAAATCCGATTTTGTAAATTTAAACGGACACAGCAAAGGCGCGCAATCGCGGCGCGTGCGTGGCAGGAGGAGCAGGAGCAATAATTAGTGAGATTTCAAGCATTGATCAGTAGTCAGTACCGGCTATCGGGGATGTAACCCAAGCCGCTGGATTTGTTTATGTTATGTTAATAAATACTTAACATAACAGACTGTATTTAACCGGATTTTTGCGTTTCCAAGGCGGATTTTGCCTGTTGATTTCTTTTCTCACCTAAAACAACCTAAGTGCTCATGATCAAAAAATTTTACTTATGCTTCCGGCTGAGTATTTTCAGAAGAAGCGCGTACACCGGGCTTATGCTCACGGGGCTGCTGTACTGCCACGCGGGCGTCGCTCAGTCGGTGGTTACCGGCCAGGTGGTTGCCGACGATGACAAGCTGCCCCTGGCGGGCGTGAGTGTCATCGAAAAGGGGACCAATAACGGTACGGTTACGGATTCGAACGGAAAGTACCAGATCAGCGTCAAAGGCTCGAACGCGGTACTGACATTCTCTTTCCTCGGTTACGTGTCGCACGATGTGACCGTGAATGGGCGCTCCATCGCGGATGTGGTGCTTTTTACAGATCAGAAGCAGTTGCAGGAAGTGGTCGTAACGGCTTTGGGTATCAAAAAGGACGTTCGTAAGCTGGGTTATGCGGTGCAGGAGCTGAAAGGCGAGAGCATTGTTACCGCGCGTGAGACCAACATTGTGAACCAGTTGGCGGGTAAAGTGGCCGGTGTGACGGTCGTAGGGAGCCCGTCGGGGATCGGTGGTTCGGCCCGCGTGACGATCCGGGGCGAGCGCTCGGTGGATTTGAACAAAAACCAGCCGCTGTACGTGATCGACGGGGTACCTATCAGCAACTCCATCACGGGTGGTTCGGGACAGGGTAACCTCGAAGTCGATTTCGGGAATGGCGCGAGTTTCATCAACCCCGACGACGTGGAGACGATGAGCGTGCTCAAAGGACCAGCCGCTGCGGCGTTGTACGGTTCCAGGGCGGCTAACGGGGTAATCCTCATTACCACCAAATCGGGTAAGGGCAACAAGGGGATCGGTGTGGAAGTGAACAGCAACACTACCTTCGAGCGCGCATTGAAATTGCCTGAATATCAGAATAAATACGGACAAGGAAACGGTAACGGGGGCGATTTCGCGTTCGTAAACGGCGCCGGCGGCGGTCTCACGGACGGTACCGACGAAGGCTGGGGGCCTGAATTCAAAGGGCAGAGCTATCCGCAATACAACTCGCCGCGTACACTCAACGGTCAGGCAATCCCGTTCCTCGGCGGCGACCTCAATGCCCCTGCCGGGAGCGTAATCACACCAACTCCCTGGTTACCAGATGTGGATGGTTTGAAGAACTTCCTGCGGACGGGCCGTACGCTGACCAACAACATCGCGCTGATCGGCAATAACGACCAGGGCAGTTTCCGTTTGTCGTACACGAACCTGGATCAGACGGGGATCGTGCCTAATACGGACCTGAAACGCCATACCGTCTCATTGAGTGCGGGTTACAACCTGACGAAGAAGTTTTCGGCGAAGACATTTGTAAGCTATATCAAAAGCGCGAGCGGCAACCGCCCGTCGATCAGCTATGGTACGGAGAGCATTATGTACCTGTTCAACTGCTGGCTGCCGCGTTCGGTGAAGGTTTCGGATATGGAACGTTTATGGATGAACGGTCTGGAAGGCCGGCGCCAGTTCGGATGGAACTACAATTACCACGATAACCCGTACCTGACCGTTTACGAAAACACCAACGGCCAGGATGTGAACCGCATTATCGGTAACGTCATCCTGAAATACGATTTCACCGACTGGCTGAGCCTGCAAGTGCGCACGGCTACCGATTGGGGCAACGAGCGCCGCGAATACCGCCGCGCATTCAGTACGCAGCGTTTCCCGTTCGGGCAGTACCGCGAGGTGAAGGTGAACACGGAAGAGCGTAACAGCGATTTCCTTTTGTCGTTCAACAAGGATATCAACAAGGATTTCAACGTGTCGGCGACATTCGGTGGTAACCAGAACCGCCAGAGCTCGATCTACGACGAGGAAAATGCGGGCCAGCTGAACTTGCCGGGCATTTATAACCTGACCAACTCGCGCATTGCGCTCGTGGCGTCGCAAAGCAAGGTGGGCAAGCGCATCAACAGCTTGTATGGTTCGGCATCGGTGTCGTTCCGTAATTATTTGTTCCTGGACATCACTGCCCGTAACGACTGGAGTAGCGCATTGACGCTCCCGACAGCACTGAAAGCGTTCGGTACGGAAAACAACTCATATTTCTATCCATCGGTTGCTTTGAGCGCCGTTGTGAGCGATATGGTGAAACTTCCGGAAGTGATTTCTTTTGCCAAAGCCCGCGCCAGCTTCGCGCAGGTGGGTAATGATACCGATCCGTTCACATTTACGCAGGCATTTAACCCAAGCACGCCTTTCGGAAGTTCGCAGATTTACGGTGAAACAGATCGTTTGGCTAACCTGAACCTGAAACCGGAGATCAGTACCGCCTACGAGATCGGTGCGGACCTGCGTTTCTTCAAGAACCGCGTCGGCCTGGATTTTACCTATTATCAAAGCAAAACCAAAAACCAGATCCTGCAAATCCCGCTTTCGTCGACAACAGGCTACAATGGCCGTTTCTTCAATGCGGGTGAGATCAAAAACTGGGGTTTTGAAACCATGCTGAACGTTACGCCGGTAGAAATCAATGACTTCAAATGGAATGTGGGGATCAACTTCTCGGCCAACCGCAGCAAGGTGCTCGAACTGTCCGATGGTATTACCAATTTCGTGATGGCGAGCAAGGGCGTGAGCATCGAGGCGCGTGTAGGCGAGCGCATGGGGGATATGTACGGGATCGCATTCGCACGCGTACAGAACACCAGCCCTTCGTTGCCATACTACGATGCAACTGGCCAGAATGTAGGGCAGATCGTTTACAAGGACGGCCGTCCGGTACCGACTACCAACGTTCAGAAAATGGGTAATTACAACCCCGACTGGCTTGCAGGTATTTCCAATCAGTTCAGCTACAAGAATGTGAAATTCAGCTTCCTGTTCGATATTCGTCATGGAGGCAAGATCTTCTCTGAAACACAAGTGGTTGGCCGTGAGGGAGGTATCATCAAAGAAACCCTCGAAGGCCGCGCGGACGGCTACGACCTGAGCAAACCCGGCAACGGTGTGATCGGCGACGGTGTGGTACAGAATGCCGACGGAACTTTCAGCAAAAACGATGTGAAACTGACTGCCCGCGCGTGGCATACCGCATTCACCGGCGGCCGCAATATCGCCGAAGGGGTGATGTACGATGCTTCGTTCGTGAAATTGCGTGAAGTGCAGCTGGGTTATTCGATCCCGAACCGCCTGCTGGGCCGTTCGCCGATCAAAAACATCACGGTTTCGTTCGTGGCGCGCAACCTTGCATTGTGGTCGGATGTACCGCACGTGGATCCTGAAACAATGGCTTACAACGGCGGAACCGCATTGCCGGGTATCGAGTACATGTCGATCCCGTCGAGCCGCAGCTATGGTTTCAATGTAAGTTTCAAACTGTAAAATTTCAATTGGAAAACAATGAAAAAGCTTATTCCGATATACATCATGGCAGCGCTGACCTTGTCGGCGGGGGCATGTACCAACGACTTTGAGGAGGTTAATACCAACAATAACGTTCCAAACGACGTCACGCCCGACCTGCTTCTGGCCGGTGTGATCCGGAACATGGTAAACAGCCAGGTAAACGATGCGTGGGGCATTGGGAACATTGTGGTGCAGCACCACGCCAAAATCCAGTTCGTGAATGAAGACCGCTACCTGTGGGGCCAGCAAAACAGCATCTGGGACAACGTGTACGGCAATATGCGTAACGTCAAAAACATCCTGGACCGCGTAGGTACCGACGACGCCAATGCTTACAAGGGCATCGCGCTGGTTCTGAAATCGTGGATGTTCGCATTGGCGACCGATGCCTACGGCGATATTCCTTACACGGAGGCAACCAAAGGCAAAACCGACGGCGTCTACCTGCCCAAATACGACACGCAGGAGAGCGTTTACGCAGGTGTGCTGGCCGACCTTAAAACAGCCAACGATATCCTCGCCAACAGCTCGACAGCGGTTTCGGGAGACATTCTTTTCGGAGGAGGCACCGGTTCGCTGATCAAATGGCGTAAACTGGCGAACTCTTTGCGCCTGCGTTACCTGATGCGTATTTCAAAGCAAAAGGACGTGAAGGCCGATATGCAGGCTATACTGGCTGATCCCGCGAAAAACCCGATTTTTGAAGGAATTCAGGACAATGCGGAACTGAAATACCTGGCCGCGGCACCGAACCAATGGACATTGTACGGAGCACGTGTGGGTTCATTCGACGAATTCCGCGTGAGCAAGACGCTCAGCGATCGCCTTACCGCATTGAAAGATCCGCGTTTGATGGTGTTCGGTCGCCCGTCGCAATCGTCGGTAACAGCCGGCAAGCCGGTGATCGAAGGCGTGCCTAACGGATTGGGAGATGTGCCTGCATTGAACTACAATGGTGGCCCGCAAGGCGTTTCGCGTGTGGGTTACACGTTCGCGTGCCTGGTGTGCAACGATCCTGGACAAGCCGCGCCTGATCCTTCGGCACCGCGCGGAATCATCATGAACTACTCCGAATTGCAGTTCATTCTCGCAGAAGCCAGGGAAAAAGGCTGGATTACCACCGGTACCGCCGAAGGTTACTATACCAAGGGCATCCAGAGCAATTTCGACTACTGGAAAAGCGTGGTACCGTCGTCCTACGGCATTAACGTGACACCGGATGCGTCCTATTTCACGCAGGCTGCGGTAGCTTACACGGGCACCAGCGCTGAGAAACTGGGCAAAATCGCATTGCAAAAATGGGTTGCCTATTATTTCAATGGCCTGGAAGCATGGTTCGACTGGCGCCGTACGGGTATGCCGGAAATCAAGCCGGGGCCCGACAACCTGAACCAGAACCGCGTGCCGGTACGCTTCATTTACCCGCTATCGGAGCAGTCGCTGAACGGCACCAACCGGGAGGAAGCGGTGAAACGTCAGGGAACTGATGATTTGAATACCCGGACTTGGGTGGCTAAATAAGGGGAGGAAAGGGACGAAAGGGAGGAAGGGGAGGAAAAGATGCGCATAGCAACGGTAGGAGGCCCCGAATGGGGCCTTTATCGTTTATGGACTGATGCGTTTTCTACAAACAGGGGATGCCTCCGGCATCTTCGTTGCGGCGCACCCATAGGGTCGATTCGTTGCGGCGCTAGCCGCGGAGCGGCTTCCTGTTTATAGCAAACATATATCGAAAGTCTACGCGACCCCAGCGGGGTCTCCTTTTTCCGACGCCAATTTCTCTATTTCTCCCAACGCGGGCCACCCTTTCCTCCCTTTCTCCCAAACTCAATGCGCTTCTAACCAATTGGCACCCACGCCAATTCCCGTCTCCATCCGCACCGCCATAGGGATCGCATTGCGCATGAGTTCATCCACTTTCTCTTTCAGTAAATCGACTTCGCTGTAATGCGCGTCGAACACCAATTCGTCATGCACTTGCAGGATCATCCGGGATTTGAGCTTTTCCTGCGCCATGAAATCATGGATATTGATCATGGCCACCTTGATCATATCGGCTGCGGAGCCCTGGATCGGGGCGTTGATCGCGTTTCGTTCGGCGTAACCACGGTTGGTCTGGTTGCGGGAATTGATATCCGGCAGGTAGCGGCGGCGTCCGAGGATGGTTTCTACATATTCGCGTTCGCGGGCGTCGTTCACGACCTTGTCCATATAGCCTTTCACGGCCGGGAATTCCTCGAAATAGGCGCGGATGATCTCGCTCGCTTCCCCGCGCGGAATGCCCAGGCGTTGCGCAAGACCGAATGCGGAAATGCCGTAAATGATACCGAAATTGACCATTTTGGACTTCCGGCGCATATCTGAGGTCACTTCTTCCAATGGTACTGCAAACACTTTGCTCGCCGTGGTTGCGTGGATGTCGCGGCCCTGGTTGAATGCCTCGGTCATACTCGCGTCGCCGCTGAATGCCGCCATAATGCGCAGCTCGATCTGCGAGTAATCCGCCGAAAGGATCTGGAAATCGTCATTGTCCGGTACAAATGCTTTCCGGATTTCCCGTCCCCGCGGCGTGCGGATCGGGATATTTTGCAGGTTTGGATTCGTGGAGCTCAAACGCCCGGTGGCGGCAACCGCCTGATTGTAAGAGGTATGGATACGGCCCGTGCGGCTGCTCACCATGGTAGGTAATGCATCTACGTAGGTCGATTTGAGTTTTTGCAACTCGCGATAATCCAGTATTTTACGGGCAATGAGGTGATTGGCTTCCAGGTCGGAAAGGATCTCTTCGCCCGTCGCATATTGCCCGGTTTTGGTTTTCTTCGGCTTGTCGATCAGCTTCATTTTCTCGAACAAGACCTCTCCAAGCTGTTTCGGCGAGCTGATATTGAACGATTGGCCGGCGGCCTCGTAAATCTCCGATTCGGTCTGACGAAGGTCGGATTCCAGTACCCCCGACATTTCTTTCAATGCATTGATATCCAGCCTTACACCGGTATTTTCCATGGAAGCCAACACCTTCGTCAGTGGCATTTCGACCTCATGGAAGAGTTTTGCCGCATTCACTTTTGGCAGTTCGCGGCTGAAAATGGTATTGAGCTGGAAGGTAATGTCGGCGTCTTCCCCCGCATATTGCGTGATCTCCGGGATGGCAACGTCGCGCATATTGCCCTGTTTTCCGCCTTTTTTGCCGATCAGTTCGGTGATCGACACCGGTTCGTAGTTCAGGTAGGACGCGGCCAGGATGTCCATTCCATGGCGCTTATCCGGTTGCAGCAGGTAATGCGCGAGCATGGTATCGCTCAGTTTGCCGCTGACCTCGATGCCGTAGTTTTTAAGCACCAGCAGGTCGTACTTGATGTTCTGCCCGATCTTTTCAATGTTTTCATTCTCGAAAACACCCCGGAAATGCTCGACGATCTCCTGTGCTTTTGCCTGATCGGCAGGCACGGGAATGTAAAATGCCTCGCCGGCAAGGTACGAGAAGGAAAGCCCGACGAGTTCGGCGTCAGTGGTATCGAGCGAGGTGGTTTCGGTATCGAAGCAGAAAGCTTCCTGCAAGCCCAGGTAATGCGCGAGGCTGGTCATGAGCTCGGGCGTATCCACGGTATGGTACCGGTGAAAGGTATTGTCGATCGTTCGCTTCGAGGTCGGAATATGGATTCCGCCGGTGTCTTCGTTCAACTCGCCGTCCGAAAGATCGCCGCTGACGACCGCCGGTTGCTGGCCGATTTCTTCGGTCGGATTGCCGAAAATGTCGAGCTGGCCTTGTGCAGCGGCTTTGCGCGCCTGGGATGGAGCGGCACCCGATCTTTGGGCCGGCGCCGGAGATCCTGACGAACCGCCGGCTGTACCGCCAAGAATGCGGGTTTTCAATGTTTTGAATTCCAGTTCGTCGAAAAGCTCGGAGATCAGTTCCGCATTCGGCGCGCAGACGGTCAGGTCTTCCGCGTCGAACGGCACAGGCACTTTGCAATCGATCGTCGCAAGTTGCTTGCTTAGAATGGCTTTATCGAAGTTCTCCCGTACTTTTTCTCCGAGTTTTCCCTTAATTTCATCGGCGTGAGAGATCAGGTTTTCGATCGTGTCGTATTCCTGGATCAGTTTCTGGGCCGTTTTTTCGCCCACGCCCGGAATCCCGGGGATATTGTCGACGGCGTCGCCCATCAGGCCCAGGATGTCGATCACCTGGTCGATACGCTGGATTTGCCAGCGGTCGAGTATTTCCTGAACCCCGAGTACTTCGGCGCCTTTGCCGAGGAATGCGGGCTTGTACATGTGAATGTATTGTTCGACCAATTGCCCGTAATCCTTGTCAGGCGTCATCATGAAAACCTCGAAACCCTCGCGTGAGGCCTCTTTGGCAATGGTACCGATGATGTCGTCGGCCTCGTACCCGTCCAGTTCGAGAATCGGGATGCACATGCCTTTGAGCAGCCGCTTCACGAGGGGGATCGCCACGGTAATATCCTCGGGTTGTGCCTCGCGCTGCGCCTTGTACGCCTCGAACTGCACATGGCGGAACGTAGGCGCGGCGGTGTCGAATGCAACGCCGATATGGGTTGGTTTCTCTTTTTGCAGTACTTCGAGCAGTGTGTTGGTGAAGCCGAAAACGGCGCTGGTATTCAGTCCCTTTGAAGTGATGCGCGGCGCCTTGATGAACGCAAAATGGGCCCTGTAAATCAAGGCCATAGCGTCCAGAAGGAATAGCTTGTGAACGGGTTTTTCCATGAGGTAAGTTTATGATCGAAACTCAAATATAATGCAACTACCGCCAAGGAAAGGGTTTGCTGGCGGTTTTTTGTGGATTTGCGAGAGAAGTATTGTATGGGGATTACTATTGATATGAATGAAAAGTTTTATACAATTTAAATGAATGATACTATTTGTGCGGTAGAGGATCGTATCGATGTATTGAAAGGTGAATATTTCTGATATTATTTTTAAATATAAAAAGTATTAAAAGGTATATATTTTTTATGGATTCATGAATATTAAAAGTATAATCAGGTTAATACAAAACATAAATACTTAATGTATAAAAAGTATAATACATATAAACACCTTAATCATATAGAAATAATTGAAAGTTGTATACTTATAATTAGTATTATCATATTAAAAGTATTATACTAATTTAAATTAAATAACTCATTATCAAATATTTAAATAATTGACTACCAGCCATCCAAAACCCGAATCCGCATATGAGAAATATTTTCTTACTTTTAGCTGTTGTCATTTTTTCGTGTAACCAAAATAAACCCGTGAAACAAGCATATCAATGGCCGGGAGCCACACCTCCCGTAGCAACAATGAAAGACCATGAAACCGGAATGCATGGCGACAAGCGAAATGATGAATACTATTGGATGGGCGACTTCTTTCGGGAAGGGCCCGATAGCGACAATGTCGTAGAATACCTGAAAGCCGAGAATACCTACACCGACACCATGATGGCCGGGACGGCGAAGTTCCAGGAGGAGCTGTTCTCGGAAATGAAAGGGCGGATCAAGGAGAAGGATGAGTCGGTGCCGGTGTTCAGCAATGGGTACTGGTATTACACCCGGAGCGAGGAAGGGGAGCAGTATTTCAAATATTGCCGGAAGAAAGGTTCGCTCGAAGCGGCGGAAGAGATCCTGCTTGACGTCGATAAAATGGCGGAAGGGCATCCATACTATTCTGCGGTCGGCTTTAATGTAAGCCCGGACAACAAGCTGCTGGCTTACGGCGTCGATACCGTTTCGAGGCGGCAATACACCATTTATGTTAAGAACCTGGAAACCGGCGAGCATTTTGCCGACCAAATTTATCCTGCCAGCGGCGGTTCCGAATGGGGAAATGATAACAAAACGCTGTTTTACACGGCTACGAACCCGAAAACGCTCCTGAGCGAGAAAATCAAGCGCCACACGATGGGCACGGATTCGAAAAAGGATGTGGTCGTTTACAACGAGAAGGACAAGAGCAATTACATCGGGGTCGGGAAGACGAAATCGGAGAAATACATTGTGATTGCTTCGTCGGCCACTATGTCGTCGGAATACCTGATCCTCGATGCGGATAAGCCGGAAGGGAAGTTCGAGGTGTTTCAGCCAAGGATGAAAGACGTGCTGTACGACGTTGATCATCAGGGTGATAAGTTCCTGATTGTGACCAACAAGGACGCATTGAATTTCAGATTGATGGAAACGCCGGTGACCAAAACCGGTGTCGGGAACTGGAAGGAAGTGATCCCCAACCGAGCGGATGTGTTGCTTGAAGGTATCGACGTTTTCAAAGACTACCTGGTGATTACCGAGCGCAAAAATGGCCTTTTGCAGCTTCGTATCCGCAATATCAATACGAATAAGGAGCACTATGTGGATTTCGGAGAACCCGCGTACACCGCCTATGCCGGCTCAAACCCGGAATACAACAGCTCGAACCTGCGCTATATTTACACCTCGCTTACCACGCCGAGTTCGGTGTACGATTACAACATGGAGAGCCGCGAAAAGGAGCTGAAAAAGCGCCAGGAAGTGGTAGGAGGCTATAACCCCGAAGAGTATGTGACGGAACGCTTGTATGCGACCGTACGCGACGGCGTGAAGGTGCCGATCTCCGTGGTGTATAAGAAAGGCACGCCCAAGAGCGCCGAAACGCCGCTTTTACTCTATGCATATGGCTCGTACGGCAATAGTATGGATGCCGCGTTCAGCAGCACGCGCCTGAGCCTGCTCAACCGCGGGTTCATATACGCGCTCGCACACATACGCGGCGGGCAGGAAATGGGCCGCCAGTGGTATGAGGATGGTAAAATGTTCAAAAAGAAGAACACATTCAACGATTTCATCGACTGCGCCGAGTTTCTGATCAAGGAGAAATACACGTCGTCTGCACATTTGTTTGCGGAAGGCGGCAGCGCGGGCGGCCTCCTGATGGGCGCGATCAGCAATATGCGGCCCGAACTATGGCGGGGCATTATCGCCGACGTGCCTTTCGTGGACGTCGTGACGACCATGCTGGATGAAAGCATTCCATTGACTACCAATGAGTTCGATGAATGGGGGAACCCTAAAAACAAGGATTCGTACGATTACATGAAGTCCTATTCTCCTTACGACAATGTGGAGAAGAAAGCGTACCCTAATATGCTCATCACCACCGGCTTGCACGACAGCCAGGTGCAGTATTTCGAGCCCGCCAAATGGGTAGCGCGCCTGCGGACGCATAAAACCGACAAGAATGTCCTGCTTTTAAAAACCAATATGGAGGCCGGCCACGGCGGAGCGTCGGGCAGGTTTGACTATTTGAAGGAGATTGCTTTGCAGTTCGCGTTTATGTTCGCGTTGGAAGGGATTGAGCGGTAGGGGCCAGCGGTGAAGAAGTCGGGAGGAGTCAGGTGTAGTCAGGTGTAGTCGGGTATAGTCAGGTATAGTCAGGTGTGGTCAAGTTTAGTCAGGAATAGTCGGAAGTTGTCAGGTGTAGTCATCAGATCGGGAATTGTTTAACATTATTGAGACTAGACCTGACTATTTCCTGACTACACCTGACCACACCTGACTATTTCCTGACCACACCTGACAAACCACGACACCGTTGATCTAACAACTTTTGTTACGTCTACGCCCCGATCGCCTGTTCCACATCCGCAATGATATCGTCGATATGCTCGATACCTACGGAAATGCGAAGCTGGGTAGGCAATACGCCTGCCGAAAGTTGCTCTTCGTCAGATAGTTGTGAGTGCGTGGTCGATGCCGGGTGAATAATCAGCGTTTTGGCGTCGCCTACGTTGGCCAGGTTGCTGATCAGTTGCAGGTTGTCTACAAATTGCTCCGCTGTCTTCTTGTCGCCTTTCAGCGAGAATGACAATACCCCTCCAAAGCCGCGTGTGAGGTACTTTTTAGCGAGCTGGTGGTATTTGTTTCCTTCCAGGCCGATGTAGTTCACACTCTCCACTTTCGGATGCTTTTCAAGCCATTGCGCGAGCTTCAATGCGTTTTCGGCAATGCGTTCCACCCTTAGCGATAGTGTTTCAAGTCCTTGCAGGAACAGGAACCCATTGAATGGCGACAGCGACGGGCCCCAGTCGCGCAGGCCTTCCACGCGGGCGCGGATGATGAACTGGATATTGCCAAACGGCCCGCCGATGCCGAAAACATCGTTCAGAACGAGTCCGTGGTAGCTCGGCGAAGGCTCGGTAAACTGCGGAAATTTGCCGTTACCCCAGTTGTAAGTACCGGCGTCGACGATAACCCCGCCAATGGAGGTACCATGGCCGCCGATCCATTTCGTGGCCGACTGCACCACCACGTGCGCACCGTGCTTGATAGGCTGAAAAATGGCCCCTGCGGCGCCGAATGTGTTGTCGACGATCAACGGCAGGTCGTATTTCTTCGCCAGCGCCGAGAATGCCTCAAAATCGGGCACGGAATAACTGGGGTTACCGATTGTTTCGAGGTAAATGAACTTGGTTTTATCGTCGATCAGCTTTTCGAAGCTGCTCACATCGTCGCCATCCGCAAAACGGGCCTCTACGCCGATGTTTTTGAAGGAATTTTTAAACTGGTTGTAAGAGCCGCCGTACAGGAACGACGTGGTGACGAAGTTGTCGCCGACGGTCGTGATGTTGTTGATAGCCAGAAACTGCGCCGAATGCCCCGAACCGGTCGCCAATGCAGCCACACCGCCTTCCAAAGCCGCCACGCGTTTCTCGAAAACGTCGTTGGTGGGGTTCATAATGCGGGTATATATATTGCCAAACTCTTTCAGGGCGAACAGGTTAGCAGCATGCTCTGCATTGTTGAACACGTAGGAAGTGGTTTGGTACAAAGGCACGGCCCGTGAATTGGTAACAGGGTCGGGCTGTTGTCCGGCATGAAGCTGCAAGGTTTCAAATTTCATTTGGTTAGAACGTTTAAGGTGGATAAAACCCAAATGTATCAAACTAAATGATATTACTCTACGAAATTTGTAGTCTTTTGCTTGCCGGATAATAAATTGGATTTTGATAAGGAGGCATTAACCTCCGATCAAACCGAGCAGATTGGTGCATTGTACCCTGAGCTCGTTGAGCGTATGTGCATCGGTTACAAGGCCTTCCGAGATTTTCCCCTTTACATTGGGAATGGAGAGGGCGGAGGCTTCATTTTTTCGGGTACCCAATGCGGTCAGCGTAAGCAAGAGCGATGCGAGTGCATTGTTCCCGCCCGAATTGAGCGGAGAGGCACTGATGACCGAAACGGGCTTGTCGTTCAGCTCACCGGTACCGACGGTCCAGTCCAGTGCGTTTTTGAGCGTGCCGGGCACACCGAATGCGTACTCGGGCGTGCAGATCACCACGGCGTCAGCCTTGCTGATGGCCGTTTTGAAACGCGTCACAGCCTCCGTATCCAAAAGGCCTGGACTGAAATGCGCGATTTCGTCCAGGCCTTCGAAGATTTCAAAAGTGATGTCGGAAGGCAAAAGGCTTCCCAAGGTTTTTAGGATGATGGTATTGGTGGAATCGGCGCGCAGGCTGCCCGAAATGCCCAGTATGTGAATGTGTTTCATAAACAGCATTACAAAAACCGGGGCTCCCGGGTTTCCGGTGCTGCCAATTTATTTAGCCATGACATTGTAAAAATTGTAATCGGTCATGGGCGCGTCGGTGAAGCCCAGGTTGCGGCCCATCGTGATGACCTGCCCGCGGTGGTAGGTGGTGTGGTTCACGACGTGCATGATGTATTCGAAGTTCGGGAAGTTGCATTGGAACCACGGACTTTCTACGAGCGTTTCGCTCTGAATTTGTTGGGTCGAGAGACTTTCGATGTATTCCGCAAGCTCCTGAGATTGCGCTATAAGCGTATCAAATGTCGATTCGAGGTCTCCATCGAAATCCTGACCGCTATAATTGCTGTTTGGATTGATGATCGACAGCCAGTAGCGCTGCGTTTCGAGGATGTGGATGAGCGTCAGCCGGATCGTCGTAAAGCTCGATTTCAGCTCCGTTTCGAGGATTTCGGCCGGTTTTGTACGCAACCAGTTTACCAGGGTACAGTTGGCCCAATGGTTGTAATCTGCGAAATTTTTCATCGCATAAGCCAAACTTTTTTCTGCGGTCGGAATTTCAATTGTGGCTGACATAGCTTCTTTGTTTAAGTGCATTACAAAGAAAACAGATGCTTGTGACAGCCCTATGTCAGTAGCCCGGCTCAGCGGTTAAGATTTTCCAGAATTTTTTCGGAGAGTTGCCGAACGATCGTTTTGAGTGCTTCCGGTTCGAGTATACAGGCGTCGGGGGCGATCATCATGTACCACCTGGCAAAGCCTTCGAGCGAGGCGCTGAGGAAAGTCATCTCAACGTAATCGTCGTGCTCGACTTCGGAGGCGAACCCATAATAGCTGCGCTGCTCGCGTATGTAGCGCGCCACGCGCTTGTCGGCGCGCACGCGCACGAGACGCATGTTGTCGTTTTCCCAGCTATCGTGCATGAAGTCTTTCAGCGGGGCGTGCTTGTGCTGGAAGGGCCGGTCGGTAATGTCGCATTGCAGGATGCGGTCGGACCGGAAATTGCGGTAGTCGTTGCGCAGGTGGCAGAATGCGATGGTATACCAATAATTGTTTTCATGGTAAATCCCCACCGGCTCGATCACCCGCTCCACCGGCTCGGCCGCGCTCAGCGCGACGTAGAGGATTTTGGCAATCTTACGCTCGGAAATGCTGTTTAGCAAAATATCCAGGGTGTTGCTGTTGGGCTGGTGAAATGCCCTCGGGCGGCTCCGTACTTCAATGTGGTTTTCGAGATTTTCCACCATCGATTTTTCGGTACTTCTTAGCACCGCTTTGATTTTGTACATCGCCGCCTGGTAATGCGACTGTGTTGAAAAATCAGTGAACTTCTCCATCAGCTTTTCGGCCGTGATGAACGTGCGTGCTTCTTCCTTGGTAAACATGACGGGAGGCAGGCGATAGCCATCCATAATGGAATAACCAACACCTGCCTCGCCTATAATGGGTACGCCCGCTTCTGCGAGCGAATTGATGTCACGGTACACCGTCCGCAGGCTGATTTCGAAGCGTTCCGCCAGGTCCTGGGCTTTGACAATTTTCCGGGATTGAAGCTGGATCAGGATAGCGGTAATGCGGTCGAAACGGTTCATGAGTGTCGGTGAAGGAATGTCCGGCACAAAGTAAGTTTAAAGAACCGGTTCTCTCAAATTAAATGCTTCCGAAATCAATTGAAAGGATTTGATACGGTTTTCGAAAGTATCCGCCATGGTCGACACCATCACCTCGTCCGCTTCGAAGTCCACGGCCAGCTTCGTCAGCTGCTCCTTCACGGACTCCGGCGTGCCCGATACGATGCGTCCGCTGTTGTATTTGATCCGGTCCAGCTCGCCGAAATTGAACTGGTATTTCCGCACCGTTTCCGGGTCGGGGAATGGCCCGAATTTGCCGCGCTCGAACTCCACGAGCACGTAGTCCATCATCTTGCGCATGAGTGCCGCCTCTTCTTCCGTTTCGGCGCATAATGTGAATGCGGAGACAATCACTTTGGGTTTTTCAAGCTGGTCCGACGGCCGGAAATTGCGTTTGTATTCTTCCACGACGTCCGGTTTCACGAAGCCGTTGATGAACTTCGCCACCGCCAGGCCCATGCCGAAGCGCGCGGCGATATTGCTGCTCCCGCCGCTTGAACTCAATATCCATTGCTCGGGAATGCTCTCCGATTGCGGTGTGGCGTAGATAAACCCGCGTTCCGTACCGGCGGTATCCCTGAAAAAATGCTGCAAATGTTCGAGTTGGCGCAGGTAGCTGGTTTCGCTGAAATCGTTGGATGGGTTCAGGAGTGAAGAGGTAATGCGGTCGGTACCCGGCGCGCGGCCCATACCGAGGTCGATGCGGCCGGGGTACAGCGTTTCGAGCATACGGAAGTTCTCCGCAACTTTCAGGGCGCTGTGGTTGGGGAGCATAATCCCGCCCGATCCGACGCGGATATGGCTCGTTACATCGGCCAGTTTGACCATCAGGACCTCCGGCGTGGAGCCCGCAATAAAAGTGGAATTATGGTGCTCGGAAACCCAGAAACGGCTATATCCAAGTTCTTCCGCCAGCTTTACAGTGGCAATGGTTTCCTGTATGGCTTCCCGTACGTTTGATCCGTGCCTTACTACGGATTGGTCGAGAATACCGAGTTTGAAATGCTTCATACGATGAATACGTGATTTGAAGCATAACACGGCTTTGCCCGTTTGTATTCATTTTTGGGGCCCGAAATGTCCTTTCCGCGGGGATAGTAACGTTCGGCGGCGGGGTGGGGGAGGTTAGGGAACGCGGTCCCAGTAGGTACTTCTGCCCAGCAACGGTATGCCGACGTAGCTCCTTACTTCGAGTTTTTCCTTGCGCAGTTTAATGAGGCAATTGTAGGTTTTTCCGCTCTTGGGGTCGTACATTTTGCCGTTGTCCCAAAGGTCTTCGCTAAAGACGAAGTTATTTAGCAGGTTCACATGGAGCAGGTTCCGGGAGCGAAGTTTCTCATTGGTGTTCCGGGCATCTTTCCGGGAGGTTTTACCATCGGCTTCGAAGAGGTCTTCGGACCAGAGCAGGCGGCCGAAATATTCTTCCCCGTTTTTATAAATCTCGATGCGGGTATCTTTTTCTTCATTGATCCACTCGCCAACGATCTTATCTGCAACGATAATTTGTGATCCGGCAGGGTTGAAACTCACGAAAAAAAATATAGTAAAAAGTATTTTATACATTCTGATGACGTCCGTCGGGGTGGTTGATCTTGTTTTGAGAGTCTTAAAAATATGCAAGTTTAAAATTTCAAAAATCTTACAGTGTTAAATCTTGTAAATATTGAAACCTCTATTGGTGCACTAGAAGGCATATATTTATCAATGGTAATATTTTTAACAATGATAGATTTGATACTTAACATTGTTAGATCAAATTTGCATCCGCTCTCTGCCTGATTATGTCCAATTCTGTCTGATAGTTGGTGTGACAATATACGACAGTTTCTTAACTTACGAAACAGAATTATTCCAAGATGCCCTGAACTGCTCCCGCGCTCGCTCGTCGGGACGGAACGGCCCGACGGGGGATTCCGGGTTGGACAAAGCAAAAGTTGTTCCCGGTAAAAAATTGTATCCGTTGGTGATTTTGTGATTCGTTTTCAAAGAATCTGCGCGGTTCCGGGCATTGTTTTTTATAGAATTAGTTTCCCTTTTTACATTAATGTTTGTAGAATTGGATATAAACTGCACTTGTATATGAGTAATTCCAATGCGCCTGTGCCCACCAATGAAATGGAGCGTTTGCTGGCGCTCTCAGAGTTAGACATCGATTATTCGGATCATCAGATCACATTCCAGGATTTGGCCAAGCTGGCCGCCAAGGTTACCGGCACCAGGATCTCGCTCGTGAACCTGCTCGATTCGCTTACCCAATGGACCATTTCGAACTACGGCCTCGATATCGAGCAAATGCTCCGGGAGGATTCGGTGTGCCAGTACACGATCATGGAGTCGGACCATTTTGAAGTGGGCGACCTGAGCGAGGACGTGCGCTTCAAGGACAAAGTCTATGTGACCGGAGAGCCTAATGTGAAGTACTATTACGGCATACCGCTCAAAACAGGCGACGGTTTGCAGATAGGCGCGCTATGCGTGCTCGACCAGGAGCGCAAGACGCTGGAACCGGAGAAAATAGAGCTGCTGAAAATCATAGCCGACGAGATCGTAGCACGCCTGAAAACCCATAAGGTGCTGGAAAGCCTGAAATCGAAGCTCTTGGAGGCCGGGCAGACGCAGAAGAAGGTCGCGCATGACATACGCGGGCCGCTGGGGGGAATTGTAGGGCTTGCGCAGATTATCCGCGACCAGGGCGAACAGAACCGGATGGACGAGGTACTCGAATTCATTAACCTGATCCATAAAAGCGGCAATTCGATCCTCGACCTGGCCGAGGAAATACTGGATTCCCACAAGGAAAAGCCAACCAGTGCCGATGTGGCACGGCCTTCCAACGGCCACGGATTTACGCTGATGATTTTCAAGGACAAGCTCGAAAAGCTCTATGGGCCGCAGGGCAAGCATAAAGGCATCCGTTTTCACGTACAAACAAGCCCATTGACTGAGAATATCCACTTTTCGAAAAGCAAATTGCTGCAAATCACGGGTAACCTCATTTCCAATTCGATGAAATTCACGCCTCGCGGCGGCGAAGTGATGGTGGACCTCCATTTGCTGATCGACCAGGCGAAGCCCGTACTACACATCTCGGTGCGGGATACCGGCGTAGGGATCAGCGAGGAGAACATTCAGGCTATTCTGTCGGGCAATGCGTCGTCGACCGACGGGACCGGCGGGGAACAGGGCTTCGGGTTTGGGCTGGCATTGGTGAAACACCTCGTCGACAGCCTGGGCGGGAGGATCAACATTACTTCGGAGCCGGGTATCGGCACCAATTTCGAGATTAGTCTGCCACAGAGCATCTATTGATCCCGGTTTGCAGTTCCCGGACACTGGCATTTGCATTGTAGCCGATCCCTTGCCAATTTTGTCTTCTTGTTTTACCTGGAAATTGAAATTTTGAAACTCTATAAAGGACTTGTTGCCGCTACCGTTGAGGCATTGCAGGATGTTTTTGTGAAAAACCGGCAAGCCGACCGCGTCGTTGAGCAAATGCTGAAATCCAATAAGAAATGGGGCGCCCGTGACCGCGCTTTCATCGCTGAAAACGTGTATGAAATTGTGCGTTGGTGGCGGCTGGTGAAGTATGCGGCCCAAGTGGAGAAGGCGAGGGAAAGCGAGGATTTTTGGCGCCTGGCGGGTGTGTGGCAACTGATCAAACCCTTGCAGCTCGAAGGGCACGAGGCATTGGAAACGTTGCCGGAGTGGCCGGAATTTGAAGACATCGATCCACAATCGGTCAAAGAGCGATACGAGGAAGGCCTGCAAATACGCAAGATCGCACAATCGATACCCGACTGGATCGACCAGATTGGCGAAGCGGAAGTCGGGGAGGAATGGCCTGCCGAGCTGGCGGCGCTTAACAAAACCGCCCCGGTAATGCTGCGCGTCAATTCGTTGAAAACGGACATGGCTACGGTGCGGGAGCAGCTGGGTTTGGATATCACGGAATCCGTCGCCGGCGTCGCCGACGCATTGCTGCTCAAAAAGCGCATGAATGTTTCGGGGCTGGAAAGTTTTAAAAACGGCTTTTTTGAGGTTCAGGACGCCGGTTCGCAGCTTATTGCGCCCTACCTGGACGTTCATCCGGGCATGTCCGTGATCGACGCCTGTGCGGGCGCGGGCGGGAAAAGCCTACATCTGGCGGCATTGCTCGGTAACACAGGCTCGATCCTTTCTATGGACATTGAGCACCACAAATTGCAGGAATTGGAACGCAGGGCAGCGCGAAATGGCGTGACAAACCTGAGCACCATGCTTATCAGTTCGGAGAAAATCATTGCAAACCTTTCAGAAACCACCGATCGTTTGCTCCTGGACGTTCCTTGTTCGGGATTGGGCGTATTAAGAAGAAATCCGGACAGCAAATGGAAACTCAAACCCGAGTTTCTGGACAAGATCCGTAAAGTGCAGGCGGATATCCTCGAAAACTATTCCAGAATGGTCAAGAAAGGCGGAAAAATGGTCTACGCGACGTGCAGTATCCTGCCGTCCGAGTCGGAGGAACAGGTACGCGCCTTTACCAAACGCCACAAGGCCGACTGGCGGTTTGTTTCGGAGCATCGCACCTCACCCGCGCGCGACGGTTTCGACGGCTTCTACATGGCATTGCTCGAAAGAAAATAGCATTACATCGCCGGCTGAACGGCAAAATACCAGACCCAGGCGATCAGCAATACCTGCATCGGGATGCGGAACCATAAATAGGCGGGGCCTTTGCCGTCGTAAGTACCTTTCTGGTAGTCGAGGTGGCGGCTGGCTGCATAAATGTTAGCGGGAAGTAATGCGATGAAAAAGAGGATCAGAAAGATACCCGTCGCATAACGCGCGGCAGGAAAAAGCAGCGCAACGCCCGCCGCGATTTCCATGAGTCCCGTCAGTAACACCATTGCGCTTTTGAACGGGATGAATGGCGGGATCATCATTTTCATCCCCTCCGGAAACTTGAAATGCCCCAACGCGGTGAACAGGAGCATGGCGCACATGGCGATGTTGCCGCTTAAAATGGAGGCCGGTTCACCCGAACCGGCCCAGGTAATGCCGAGGCTTGCCAGAAAAGTGACGATCAGAACGATAAGGACTGCCATAGTTGATGAAATGCTTTTCCCGTGAAAGCGCGAAATGCATCCAACTAGTTCCCCGGAAGGTGACTTACATTCATTGCGCTTCGACCAGTTTCTTGATTTCAATCAGGATCGGGTTCCAGCCTTCGCCGTTGTTGTAGGAATCCTGGTACCGTCGCTCTCCTTCGGCCACGGTGCTGTAATCGCCCTGTGTGACTTTCAACACCGTTTTTTCTCCCTGTGGAACCAGGTCGTAGGTCACTTGGAGGTAGTTTTCGGAAACATCGTCGATGTTTGAATGTGGATCGATGGTCGTATAGCGCAGGAACTTCTCCGGCTCGATTTCCAGCACTTCTCCTTTGACCCAGATAATTTCTTTTCCTTCGTGCTCGCCTTTCCAGAGCAGTTCGCTGCCCACGGTCCAGTCGGAAAGAGCTTCACAGCCAAACATATACTGCTTCGTCTGTTCGGGGTTCACCAATGCGTCCCATACACGCGGCGCCGGTGCATCGATGGTGATTTCGTTTCGGATGATTAATGGTTGTGACATTTGTTGGATGATTTAATGGTGGTCAGGTGTTGTTGGGTTTGGTCAGGTTTGGTCAAGTGTGGTCAGGTTTGGTCAGGTGTTGTCAGGTTTGGTCAAGTGGGGTCAGGTATTGTTTGACAATGCATGACTCTTCCTGACTACTTTCGACCATACCTGACCAAATTTCCCGAAGGCAATATTACGCCCCTCCGTATCGTATCGGATTGCGTTTTACGGATTATTTCTAACTGAAAAGGGAGTGATGCCGAATTTCTTTTTGAAGGCATTGTTGAAATGCTGGGGCGTGGCGTAGCCGAGCTGCATGGATATTTCGGCAGCTGTTTGCTGGGTATCAAGCAAATACTGTTTCGCGAGTTGCAGGCGCTGGTCGGTGAGGTAGCCGAAAATGGTATTATTGAATGTCTCCTTAAAGCCTTTTTTTAGCTTATACTCATTCAAACCCACATGATGTGCGATTTCGGAAAGGTTGGGCGGACAATGCACGCGTTCGTTGATCAGGTCGCGGACGGCGATGATCTTCTCCTTGTCGTTTTGGTTTTGATAAAAGTCTCCGTTTTTCGCTCGGAAGCCTCGCAAGCGTCCGCGCACAGCACGAGGAGTTCGATGCTCTTGGAAAGAAGAAACAGCTTTTTCAGGCTTTCGGAGTACTTGCAACGGATGATCTGCTGGATGACCTGCTGGATCGGCGAGTCGATGGTTCCCCAGCTGTCGGTTAATATCGCGCTCTTACCCAGGATGATGGCTTCCGAAAAACGTTTCAGCGCATCGTTCGCGTTTTGTGTGAATTGAATGAAAACATCTTTGGGAAACTGGATGCCGAAAGTCTCGATTTCAAGCGTTTTGGCCTGAACCGTCATTTCAAATTCCCTCGAATACATGATATTATGATGCCCGCCGACGAGGTCGAACGTCTTTCCGAGCTGGTTGTAGGTAAACATATAGTCGCCTTTCAGCCCGAAATGCATGCGTACCACGTCGGTATTGACACTTTTGGAATGGAAACCCGACAGTTCTGTAAAGCGCGAAACGGCGTGACCAAGCAGGATGCCGTCGCATTGCCAAGTGACGCCGGTCATATGGCCCTTGTCGAAACTGCGGGTTTGCCTTTCTTCCATATTCGCTTATTTCTTACGGTTGGCGAGCCAGAGGATCGAGTTCACCAGGAACTGGTTCTGCGCGTCGTTGTCAAAGGTAAACGATAATTCCTTGTTCGTTTTATTCTCGTAGTCGATATCGTTGTGGCCCATATTCATGTACAGCATTTTGTATTTTTTATTAGTCCAGGCGACGGGGTAATAGCCGCTATGCCAGATCTCGTGCTGCTTCGGACCGGTACCGAGCGGGAAACTCGCCGGATCGATCGATAGGAGGATTTGAATGTCAGGATTTTGGGTCAAATCCTTTTCCCAGCGGTACCATTCGTTGGGTGAGGCTTTGAAAGTACTGCCCAGGCCTTTGGTAGCCGGGCTTTTGGTATGCTCTACTTTCAAAATAGCCGAAGTTGGGCGCCAGGTATTGCTTTTGTACTGCCCCGAACCGAGGAAATGGTCGTGGTACCAGTCCCAGTTCTGCGGGTAAGCCGAGGGCGTCAATGCAAATGCGGCGAAATGGAAGCCGATCCAGCCGCCGCCGTTTTCCATGTACTTTTGAAATGCGGCCCGCTGTTCCGGTTTTTCCGGGCGCGTATCGAGGAAAAGCACGACCTGGTATTTCGACAGGAACTCGGCATTGAGATTGTCCCAGTTGCTGGTCGAATCATAGGTAAACCCGTTTTTTTCACCGAGCTCGGGTAAACGTTTGTGGGCTTCACCTACAAAACTGATGTGTGCCCGGTCGTTTTTGCCGGTAAAAAAGGCGACTACTTTGAACTTGGCCTTCTGCTGGGCGAATGCCGGGTGAATGGTGAGGAACATGCCTAGCATGACCGTCAGGACAGCCAGTGGCTTTCCGAATGCGTACTTCATTTGATAAGGGGTTAGGTATGAGGATTAAATTATGCCAAATATAAACGGTAAAATGCGTCCGTCATTCCGCCGCTAATTTTAGTTTTGAAAACCGTGAATATCCGCTTTATTTGCCGTTTCCAATTTCATTAGTAAACATGAACTACACCCTTATTGCACAACAGGCGGGCGTCAGCGACAAGCAGGCGAGAAATACCATCGCGTTATTCGAGGAAGGCGCCACGGTGCCGTTTATCGCGCGGTACCGCAAGGAAGCGACCGGCGGGCTGGACGAGGTCCAGATCGGGGCCGTAAAAGAGGCATGGCAGAAGCAGCAGGACGTCGAGAAGCGCCGGGAGGCCATTTTGAAGAGTATCGAAGAGCAGGGCAAGCTCACACCCGAGCTGAAAAAGAAGATCGAGGCCGTGTTTTCGATGACAGAACTCGAAGACCTTTATTTGCCGTATAAACAGAAAAGAAAGACCCGCGCGACCATCGCTATCGAAAAGGGGCTGGAACCACTGGCGAAGCTGATTTTCGAGGGTAAGGAGCGCGATCCGGAAGGGAAGGCCGCTGGGTTCGTGAACGACCTGGTCGCCAATGCCGGCGATGCATTGCAGGGGGCCAGGGATATTATCGCCGAATGGATCAACGAAAACCAGGAAGCGCGCACGAAAATCCGCTACACATTTCAGCGGGGGGCCATTGTTACTTCCAAAGTCAAGAAGAAGAAAGAGGAAGAAGGCGCCAAATACCGCGATTATTTCGAGTTTTCGGAGCCTTTGGCCAAAATACCCTCACACAGGCTGCTCGCATTGCGCAGGGGCGAAGAAGAGGGCATTCTGAGCGTCGATATTTCGCCGGATGAAGACACGGCGCTCGAAGCATTGGACAGGCTGTTCATGTTTGGCACGGAGGCCTGCAAGGACCAGCTCGAACTAGCGATCGGCGACAGTTATAAACGCTTGTTGAAGCCGTCGATCGAAACGGAATTTGCCAATTTATCCAAAGAGAAGGCGGATGTGGCCGCCATTCAGGTATTTACTGAAAACCTGCGGCAATTGTTGCTGGCTTCGCCGCTGGGCCAGAAGACGGTACTGGCGATCGATCCGGGCTACCGCACGGGCTGTAAAGTAGTCGTGCTCGACGGCCAGGGCAACCTTGTGGCCGATCACGTCATTTATCCGTTCGACAAACCTTCGGAAGCAGGCGCGCGCATCAGCGAGCTGATTCGGAAATTCAAGGTGGAAGCGATCGCGGTGGGCAATGGTACTGCCGGGCGGGAAACAGAAGATTTCGTGAAGAAGCTCCTCGACGGTTCGGGGCAGTCGGCGGAGATCGGGCTGTTCATGGTGAGCGAGCAGGGGGCGTCTATCTATTCGGCTTCGGAAGTTGCGCGCGAAGAGTTTCCCGACAAGGATGTAACGGTCCGGGGTTCGGTATCGATCGGGCGGCGCCTGATGGACCCACTGGCGGAGCTGGTGAAAATCGATCCGAAGTCGATCGGCGTGGGTCAGTACCAGCACGATGTGGACCAGAATTCACTGCGAAATGCTTTGGACGTAGTCGTAGAAAGCTGCGTGAATTCCGTAGGCGTAAATCTCAACACGTCGAGCAAGCATTTGTTGCGCTATGTTTCGGGCCTTGGACCCGCTTTGGCGCAAAATATCGTGGATTTTCGGGCCAAGAACGGGAATTTCAAATCGAGGCAGCAATTATTGAAAGTTCCGCGGCTTGGAGCAAAGGCATTTGAGCAGGCTGCGGGCTTCCTGCGTATCGAAAATGGGGTTAATCCGTTGGATAACAGCGCGGTGCACCCCGAGCGTTACGATTTGGTGGAACAAATGGCCAAAGATGCGGGCGCTACGGTGAAGGATTTAATGCAAAAACCCGATTTGCGCCGCCATATCAAAATCGAAAAGTATGTTTCGGCAGCCGTAGGTTTACCAACTTTGAAAGACATCCTCGCCGAACTTGAAAAGCCCTCGCGTGACCCGCGTGCGGAAATGAAGAAGTTCGAGTTCGACAGCTCGGTGCGGAAGCCGGAAGATTTGAAAGTGGGGATGATCCTCCCGGGAATCGTCACGAACATCACCGCATTCGGCGCGTTCGTCGACGTCGGCGTGAAGCAGGACGGGCTCGTCCATGTTTCGCAAATGGCCGACAAATTTGTGAAAGATCCGAACGAAGTGGTGAAGTTGCAACAGCACGTCACCGTAAAAGTCACCGAGGTGGACCTCAGTCGAAAGCGGATCGCATTGTCGATGAAACTTTGAAAAATACAAAACCCGTTCCGCTGAGGCGGAACGGGTTTTGTGTTTGATTACATTCAAAGGACGTGCAGCCGCTCTTCCTCCACAACCTTTTTCAGATCGTGCAGCACGTTCAACCAGTTACCCTCCGCTTTCACCACGGCATCGTCGTCTTCCAGGTTGTCCTGGGTAACGACCAGCGTAGTGTTCTCATGGTAGTCTGATAGGTGGAAGGTCACATGCGTATAATTATCCTCAAAATCGTCGGTGCCCGATAGCGAACTCCAGAACGAATAGCTCAGCTCGCGCTCGGGCGTGATCCGCAGTATTTCGCCTTTGTCGACGTAATGCTGGCCGTGCCATTCCCCCTCGAAGGTAATAGGGCTTCCGATTTCAAAATCCGAGCGCATTTCAGTGCCATGAAAGTACTTTTTGACGAGTTCAGGTTCTACCAATGCCTTCCAAACCTCAGAAGGGCTTGCATGGATAGAAATGGTTGTGGTTGCAAGCTGTTTTCTGTTCATGTTATTCGGAGTTAGTACTGTGATAAATGCTGAGAAAACTATGCCAAAGACTGCGGCCAGCGTGGTCCGACCTGCGCGCGGCTCGGCCTGCGCGGTCCGGATTTTGATCACTGGCTGCATATTTAACGTATATTAGGCCAAATGAGTTGACATGCGCGAGCTATATTTCCAACAATGGATGCCCATTAGCCTCGACGAGGCCTGGGCGTTTTTCTCCAATCCTTCGAATTTGAAGGAAATCACCCCCGCACACATGGGATTTGTGGTGACATCGTCGCACCAGGGGGAGAAAATGTACGCCGGACAGATTATCCGCTACATTGTCAGGCCGCTGTTCGGGATACCTCTAAAATGGTGCACCGAAATCACGCATGTGGTTGATAAACAATACTTTGTAGATGAACAGCGATTCGGCCCATACGCGTTCTGGCACCATCAGCACCACTTCACCGAGCAGAACGGCGGGGTGCTGATGGAGGATATTCTGCATTATAAGGTGCCGTTCGGCATTTTGGGGAGGCTGGCAGACCGGATGATCGTGAACCGGGAAGTGAATACGATTTTTGCTTACCGAAGGAAAATTCTGTCTGACCGTTTCGGTTCCTAGAAGTTGTACTGGACGCGGGCCGTGAAAACATCGTCCGACACATCACTTTCGTAGCCAGCCAGTGCCGACTTCTCATTCCGCACGAATTCGTAATAGAACACGAATTTCAGCGACTCGTTCGCCATATACACATATCCCATGCCCAGGGTGTTGTACCGCAGATCGGCCTTGCCGAATCCCTTGTCGGCGGATATTTGCCTGCCCGAAACTTTGGTGTTAGGGTCGTACCAGTCGTATTTCATCACAAACTGGTGATCCAGACTGCCGAGGTGTTGCAGGAAATAGAAATAGGCGCCGTCGAAGCTACGGGTATAGAGCGGGTCTTTAATGCCATTGGTAACCGGGTAAGTGCCGGGTGTTTCGCTGGTCCCGAAAGTCGCGGTCTGGCTTCCTTTGATGTATTCCGCGCGGAACTCGGTCTCGCCTTTGCGGTTGGGGAATGATAGCTGGAAATCGGCACCGGCATAGTTACGCGGCCGGGTCTTGTGCAGGTTTGCGGCAGCCGAGTCGCGTACAGCCTGGTACTCGCCACCCCGGCGCTCCGTTTTGTAAAGGATGTCGGACTGGCTTACAATGCCACCGGCGTAGCCCGATACCGCCGCAGCCAATGTTGCATTGCCCAGTGAGCGGATCTGGGTGGGTTTGAAACTCAGCCGGCTGATCACGTCCTTGTGGCTGTCGTAGTCCATTGGCCCCGACATTCCCTGGCCGTTGAAAACGCCGACGTCGAATTTCAGCTTCTGGTGCCATTCCTGGGTTTTGCGGCTGGTAACGGTAAGCATTACACCGATGTCGCGCTCGGTTTTCATCAGGATCTGCGACATGCGTCCGCGCTCGGGTGTTTCGCGGTTGGCCGACGAAAGGTTTACCTCGTGCCCGAACGGCCGCGCGAACATCCCGGTCGTCAATGCGAATATCTTGAATTTGTTTTCATAGAACCGGCCCCAGAAGTCACGGATGGCCACGCCGCGCTCGGTACCGTCGAACTGGAATACGAAATACGAGGTGGGATCGTCGTGCTCGTTCAGGTGCGCGTAGTCCACGCGCAGCCGCCCGCGCCGGAGCATAAAGCGGTTATTCGAGAGGCCGGAGAAGTTTCCGCCCGCATAGGTCTCGGCGCCTTCCTTGGAGATGACCTGGAACTGCGGCTGGATGTATCCGCTGATTCTCACGCGGTTATAACGTTCGTAAATGGAGAGCATACCTTTTCCCATTTGGTTTGTGGTATCCACAAGGTCCATAAGGAAACGCTGGGCAAAAAGGTTAGAATGGCTTAAAAGTATAAAAAGTAATAATAGGCCGGCAACACGGAACTTCATCAGGTTATATAATTGGTGGCTGTAAAATCGGGCTACAAAGAACCTGATTTTCCCTTAATTATTTCAGCCAGATCCGATAGTTTTTCTTGCCAGTGCCGTTTCATCGCATCACGGTCGGCCGCTCTGGGCAGCTTTTCGTGGTGAAAACTGATGACGCTTTTGCCTGCGCTTTTGCTTTTGCTACCTGTCACGCGCACTTGTAATGTTGAATTGTAACGCCAGTATTCGGGCTTCCAGGCTATCCGGAAATGGGAGCCCGGATCCATAATAGTAACGATACCGGTAATTCCATCCTGTGTTTTGAACGATTCGCCCATAGCAATGTGGCCGTCGGCGAGAAAGCCAAGCCAGGTCGACAATCCCTCTTCCGAGGCAATCAGTTCCCAGGCTTTCTGCGCGGGAATGGGGAAGGTCCTGGAAACGCCCACTTCATAACCGGACAGGAGCTCCCCCAGCTGCCGCTGCCCGGTGGCTTCGCGGTACCCGAGCGCGATTTTTTGCCGGTACCAGGCGTTTTCAACGTGGTCTTCCAGCAATGCGACGATGTCCTTGTGGGCCCGTCCATCGGATTTGAGATTATCGAGCCATTCAATCCATTCCGCCCAGTTGCGGCCGGTCTTTTCTTTTAATGTGTGTGATGACAGCTTGGCAAGCTCGTCCGCCGCTGACATTGTTTCTCTTATAGCCATGGTTTTGACAGGTTTTAGGAACGCAAAATTACTCAAAAATCAGTCCCAATGCGGGCAAGCGCCATTCGACGGTGGGTGAAGAGAAAAAAATGAGTGGCGGTTCGTGTAGTAGTTGTGAGCGGCTGGTCCTAATTATTATCCGGTTTAAATAACTGCTAATCAGCTGATTTGTTTCTAATACATTATATACTTTTAATATGGTTTGTATTTGTATAAGTATAGTTTTTATTAAAAGTATTGAAAGTTTTCCAACTGAAAAGAATCAAATGTTGTATATGTATAATACTTTTTAAAAATATAATATGAATTTTAAGTATCGATTGTTATCTGATGCGCGGACTAATTATAAAATTGAAAAGTGCTATACTTTACATTCATATGCAAAGTATAGCACTTTCAATATTTTGTTACATATTTTAAGTATTAAAAGGATTATACTTTTAATACTTAAAATATATTGAAATAGTATGTTATGATATAATACGGAAAGCACATATGATATGAGTCTGCCAAATCATATGTACGCGCCTAATAGGCGGCTGTGAACCGCTTCTTGATAAAGTTTCCCTGCTCGATTTCGTCTACGATGGCAACGGCCGTATCGTCTACGGATAACCTGCTGCGATTGTGTTCATCGAATACCGGCGTGTCGAGAGCCGTGCGGTACTTACCTGTGCGCTCGCCCGGGTGCGCAGGCGACATCTCGATAGCAGGACTTAGAAAAGTCCAATCCAGTTCAGTTTCGGTTTTGAGGAAATTGAGGTAATCGCGGGCTGCTGTGGCACCGGCTTTGTAGGCTTCGGGGAAGGAAGGCGTATCGACGAGCTGCAATCCCGGCTTGATTTCCAGGCTTCCGGCGCCGCCTACGGTCAGGAAGCGTTTCACGCCAGCCTGCTTCACGCCGGCTTGAATGGCTTTGGCGCCTGCGAGGAAGTCGTTGTAGATGTTCGGATTGGTCCAGCCGGCATTGAATGTGCTGATCACCGCGTCGTGGCCTTTTACGGCTGCGGCAACTTCGTCGGCATTCGCGACGTCGGCGGCCTTGGCCGTTACGAGCTCGCTGCCGGTGTCGATTTTATCGGTATTACGGGCAATCGCTGTAACCTGGTGGCCGCGGGAAACAAGTTCTTTCAAAACGTGGGTGCCTACAAATCCGGTGGCGCCAATCAATGCAATTTTCATAAGTATTTGTTTTTGAGATGGATATTCTATTCTAGAATAATAAATGTTACAGTTTTGAACAAAAAAATTAGTCGAACTTTTTACAAAACTCCGCCAATGATACCTTTCCCAGGCTTGCAAGCAAGGTTTTTTCCGCATCGTCGTAAAGGCTGTCGAGGTGGTCGTTGATCTTGCGGCCAACCGGGCAGGCCGGGTTAGGGGAGTTGATACCCTTGCCAAGCAGATCCTTCTGTTTCACAGCCTCATACACTTCCGACATAAAAATGTTCTCCGCCGGTTTGGCCAGCCGGCTTCCGCCCGATTTTCCTTCCTTGCTGAGCACCAGTCCGCGTTCCCGCAAATTACTGAGCTCTTTCCGAACTAGCACGGGGTTGATATTGATGCTCCCCGCCAGGTATTCCGACGACGTCCATTCGTCCTCCGAAAAGGTCAATAACGTGAGAATATGTACTGAAATGGCAAAGCGACCGCTGTTCATACTGTAACTTTTAATATTACAGTACAAAGGTGCGGAACGTTCGGGAGAAATGCAAGCGGTCGGGGAAGTTTTTTGGGCAGAGGGGTAGCAGGAGGAAAGGGAGGAGGGGAAAATTGGCATCGGGTCAGGAGACCCCGCTGGGGTCGTAAAAATAACGGATATGCGCTTGCTACAAACAGGAAGCCGCTCCGCGGCTGAATTTTGAAGTCGAAATGAATTGATTCTGCCAGCGTGCGGAGGATGCCGGAGACATATCGTGTTTGTGCTGGCGGGGCACGATGAAAGATGCCATAGGCATCCCCTGTTTGTAGCAACATGTGCCAATACACGACAAAAGGCCCCAGCGGGGCCTCCTGTCGTGGCAACTCTTGCCGTGTTTCATTCTCCTTCCTCCCTTTCCTCCATTCTCTTACATTCCCTGCCCGAATGCCGGGTTGTTTTTGTCAAACCACAGGCGCTGGCCGTTCAGGGTGGTGGCGGTGCGGTCGTTGGGTGTAAATCCTTGCTCTGTCTGCGCTTTGAGCCAGTTGGCGTTGTTGGTGCCCAGCGGGGGCTCGTCGACCCAGTAGCGGCGCGGAATGACCTCGTTAAACGCATCCCGCGGGTAGTAGGTCGAACTGTTTTTGGGATAACCGGTCCTGCGCACGAATGTGAAGGCCTCCGTAGGCAGTCGCATGAAGTTCAGGTATTCCTGGATGTAAATGCGTTCGAGGTTGTTGGTCCCGTTCAGTTTTACCTGTGGTAACGCGAGATAAGCGGCGATTTCCGCATCCGCATTGGCCGAGAGCCCGGTAGTGGACAATGCGGCCTGGGCAATGGAATTCATCGTACGCATCGACGACGCAATGCCCTTTTTGTACCAGTCTTCGGCCGTACCGGTGATTTTCGAGCCGGTTCCGTAGCCTTTCTGGATCAGTTCTGCAATGTAGAAACAGCCTTCGGCGCTCGTGATCATGTAGTCCTGAAAGGTGCCTTTCCTGCCGTTGCGGGTCGGAGCGAAGAAAACCTTGTTGATCGTCGACATCACCACGTACTTGTTGCTGCCCGCGTTGAGCGGGTTTTTGTAGTATTGCGCCACGGTCGGATTAGTTGTCCAGTCGGCCGGGCCACCCTGGAAGCGGATCAGCGGATCGGCCGGGTCGATGAATGCAGGTAGTGCCTGGTTATACTTTTTAAGTGAATCCAATGCATTAGCTGTCAGGTCATTGGGGCTGAAATAGATCACCATGCGCGGGTCTTTGGTCTGTTTCAGGAACGTCATGATCGACTTCGTGGCGAAACGCGTGCTCCGGTAATCCACATCGCCGCCGACCGGGCCCCAGTCGGGATCGAGATATGCAAACTGGTCGGCATCTTCCACGATCGGACCGATCGCATTGTCGGCTACTTCCTTGTAAATCTGCTGCGTCTTGGCTTTGTCCTGGCCCTCATAACGCAGAGCGATGCGCAATTTGAGGGTATTAGCCGCTTTCACCCATTTCACCCAGTTGCTGTGGTAAACGATGTCCGCATTACCGAAGCCTTCCTGATCTTCCGAGCTGGCGCTCAGCGCAGCGATCGCCTCATTCAATTCTGCCAGCCAGGTGTCGTACAACGTTTTTTGCGTGTCGTATTCCGGTGTATAATTCTGTTCGTCGCGTGCTTTAATGGCCTGGGTGTAAGGTATCGAGCCGTTCATATCCGTTACGCGCAGCCCGTGCAGCACGCCCACGACGTAGGTTGCGGCACGCATGTTCCGGAAGCGTTCCTTGTTGGGTTTCAGGTCTATTTGCTTGCGGATTTCAACCAGGTTCGGCAGAATATTCGAATAATAGGCCGAGTACCGCGAGTTGATATTGGTCGAGAGCTCGTAGGGGTCGGTGGTCAGGTGCTGAGAGAAACGCAGGAGCTGTTCGAGGTTTTCCCAGATCCATTCGGTGCCCTGGTACGATTCGAGGCTATTGAGCGAGTAGGTGAACAGGAACTTGGGATCGGGCGTGAGTACAATGCTCGGGTCGGTATTGATATCGCCGAAATCCTTTTCGCAGGAGGTCGCCCACAGAAGGCCTGTGGCGAGGACGGTACCGGCGGCGCATTTGGTTAGTATATTTTTCATTGGAAATTTCTGTTAAAAAGTGCTGAACAATAACCGGTTATGTCAGAACGCCGCGCGCAGGGTAACGCCCAGGGCGCGGGTCATCGGCGGTATAAAACCCACCTCCTTCTGCACTGCGGTACTGTTCGAGAAGTTCGACGCAGGGTTGAAGTTCAAAGGCAGGGTATTGTACAGGTATAATAAATCGCGGCCTACGAGGTTGATCGACAGTGCATTGAGCTTGATTTTCTCGCAGAGCGATTGCGGGAACTGGTAGCTGAGCGAAACCTGACGCAACGAAATCCACGAGTTTTCAGAGATCCAGTAATCGCCCACAGCGGTCGAGAAAGAGCCATAGCGGTAGTTGTATTGCGGCAAATGCGTGGGTTCCACGAGCCCCTTGTCGTAAGCCTCCTTGAAAGTCATGCCGCCGACATTCACATTCGTGCCGTTAGGTTGCGTGATCGTCTGGCCGGCCGCGAAAACGCCCTCGGGCAAAATACCGTCGTCATAGGTTTTGCCGTCGAATTTGCTTTGGAACACGATTCCGCCATGATCAGCATCGCGGCCTTGCAATGAGTTTTTGAAAATACCGGTATGCGTCCCGTAACGGAGGGAGGTAATGATCATATCGCCGCCGATCTTGGCATCGAACAGCACATTGAGCGATAAGCGTTTGTAGCTGAATGTGTTATCCCATCCGCCGCGGAATTTGGCATTGATATCACCTACATCCTTCCATTCATTACTCCGCGCGGGAAAGGCCGCGCGCGCGTCGCCGCGCCACGAGAGGATCGGCAGTCCGTTGCGTGGATCGTTGGCGTCGGTGCCTTGGAAACGCGCCGCCGCTATTTTGGTACGGATCACGCCGTAAGTGCCGCCCACCTTGGCATAAGGGATCAAATCGTTACCGCCGCCCGATTCGTCGGCCAGGGCGTAGTACTCGCGGTCGCCGTACAACTCGATGATTTTGTTGCGGTTACGGGAGAAGGTCACCGTGCTGTTCCAGGTAAAGGAACCCGTTTTGATCGGCGTGGCGTCGAGCGCTATTTCGATCCCGGTATTCTGGATGTTACCTGCATTGATCAGAATGCTGTTCACGCCCGTTTCGATAGCGGCCGAAATCGGGATCGGTTGGTTGCGGGAATTATCGCGGTACACCGATAAATCGAGTCCCAGACGGTTGTTGAGCACTTTTACCTCCAAACCGATTTCCTTGGCGATTTTTCGCAAGGGTTTGATATTGGTTTGCAGGGTCGATTGCGCACTGAATGTCGACAATGCCTGGTCGCCGAAACCACCCGCATTGGTATATCCGCCGAATTTGAAGCCGGGGTTGAGCAGGAACGGCTCGATATCGCCGCCCAATGCCGCCAGGTTTCCCCTTAACTTTCCATAAGAAAGCCAGTTAGGCAATGCAGAATGGAAAGATTGTGTGAAGATCCACGACAAGCTCGCCGATGGATAATTGTAAAAGTTGTTGCCCGACCCGTTGGAATAGGTCAGTGCCGACGACCAGTCGCCGCGCCAGGTGGTTTGCAGGAAAAGCTGCTCGCGCCACGCGAAATCCGCGCTCGCATACAGCGACTTGTATGAGCGACGGGTTTTGATCCCGCCTTCCGATTTTTGGGATTGTACCGAGTTGGCCAGGAAAAAATTGCCGGGGTAAGAAAGCCCGCCTACCGTTTCCGCATTATTGAACGACAGGCTGTATTGCTGCGATTCTCCGCCCACATAGCCGCTGAAATCCAGGTCTTTGGTGATCGGTTTGTTAAAAATGGCCAGCCATTTCATAAAGTTCGTTTGCTTCGTCGAATGCCCGAGCGCGTAGCGGCCGCCCGTAAAGTTCACGCCCTGCCCGAGCTCCTTGATTTCAGTTTTGGTGTACAGGTTGTTGAAATTGCCTTCGATCTGCAATTTGAGCCAGTCGGTGACGGTAGCGGTCAGTGCGAGGCGTCCGCGGACCATTTGCTCGCGCTGGCTGTAATCGTTTTCGAAGATATTGAACCAGTAATCGGCGCCGGGGACGAAATTGGGTTCATTCACGTCGCTCACGTTCCGCAAGCCGCCCTTGTAACCCAGGTAATTCTGGCGCTGCATCCAGTATTGGGTGTCGTAATTGCGCGGGAAAATCCAGATGTAGTTGTTCAGGCTAAGCGCCGGCGGGTTGGTACCTTCCGTGGTGGTGTAGTCGGCGGTCACGTCGGCTACGAGGAATTTGTTCAGATTCTGTGTTGCGCGCAGGTTGAATGCATTCTTGTCGAGGTTGTTTTTGAAATTGATACCCCGGCTGTCGACGCGGTTGTAGGAGAAGCGGAACGTCGAGCGTTCGTTACCTCCATCGATCGCCACATTCGTAAGGCTGCCTTTCCCGGTCTGAAATGCGTCCAGATAATTGTTCGGATAGGCCTTGTAAGTGGTCATTTTGCCATCATAATCAACCACTTGCTGATTGGCGAAGCGCGGGCCCCAGTTTTCGAGCTCGCGGTTGACCTGGCGATCGATATATGGCTGGCCCTGGGCATTGGTAGGGAATACCTTGGTGGTCCAGCTTTCGTCCGGTTTGTAATTCGGGTCGCGGGTATCGGTGAAGAATGCGCCTACGGTACCACCGCCATATTCGTTTTGGAAATCGGGGCCGCGGTAGGGTTTCTGCATGTTGAATGTCTGCGAAACGCTCACACCGATTCCCTTACGCTGAGCGCCTTTTTTGGTGGTGATGAGAATGACCCCGTTGATCGCCCGGGTCCCGTACAATGCGGCCGCCGCCGAGCCTTTCAGCACCGAAACACTCTCGAAATCCTCCATATTGAGGTTTTTTAGCGAGTTTCCGAAGTCGCGCGGGCCGCTGCTGCCGTCGTACACGTCGTTGTCGAGGATTACGCCGTCGACGACGAAAATGGGCTGATTGTTGACGCCCAGTGTGGAGTTACCCCGGATCAGGATCTTGGTATTCCCCATGAGCCCGCCCGCGCCCTGGTCGATCTGCACACCGGGAATGCGTCCCTGCAATGCGCTGATCGGGCTCAGTTCGTTCGTAGCGGCCATTTTTGCACCGGCGATCTCCGAAACCGTGTAGCCCAGCTGCTTTTTCTCACGTTTGACACCCAACGCAGTCACCACGACTTCATTGAGCTGCTGGTTATCTTCTTTCAGGACGACGTTGATCACGCTTTGGTTGTTGACCTGCACTTCCTGTTTTTCGAAGCCGACGAACGAGAACACAAGCGTTCCGCCGGAAGGGGCGTTGATGGCATATTCGCCCGTAGCGTTGGACGTAGTGCCATTATTGGTGCCTTTAACGAGGACGGATATCCCGACCAATGCCGAGTTGTCGGAGGCCGAGGTGACCGTTCCGGTGACCCGCACATTCTGGGCATGGAGGGTGGGACAACTCGCAAGAAGCAGGCACAGCAGGAGCGATAAGTACGCGCTGTGCAGAAGGTACATTTTCTTCATACAAAAGAGATTTAGAGGTACGAGCAGTTACTGTAATTGTGTAGAAAAGATTAGTAGATTGTTAGAATTACTACGCCGTAAAGTACCAGATAAATTAATAAAATATTTTATTAATATGGCGATATTTTTTTATCTTTTTAAAAGACAAAGCAGGATTGTAAACGTTGCATCCCGGCGAGAATAGTTCTAAAAGCAGTAAATGTGGAGTACTAACTTTCAATACTAAGAATATCAAATTAATAATATGTATGATATTTTACATTAATATAATATGTATTAAAAGTATTTGAATAGATTGAAGCTTTCGATGTGTTTTGTATGTATTAAAAGTATATATCTTTTAATACATATAATTATTTTATAATGTATTAACCGTATAGTACATAATAAACAAATAGTCCGTAACATTCATATTAAATGTTACGGACTATTTTCTTGATTATTAGCTATTTAAGAACTGTCAATCCGCCTTTATAAGAGCGTTTGGTGTATTGAATGAGGAAATAGTAGTAGCCCCCGGAGATTTTATCGGGGCACCAGTTGTTGGGTCTTACCTTGGAATAATAGACTTGCTTGCCCCAGCGGTTGAAGACGGTGATGTCCTTGAAAAAGTCTCCGCAGTTGTCGGCTGGCAGTTCGTCGAACACGAGGCAGTCGTTTTTCCCGTCGCCGTTGGGTGTGATGACATTCGGGAATTCGGGGAATGGGGTAGAGCCGTTGTCCTTGATCGTCACCTTCACCGTGGTGGTGTCGGTGGCCGCGGCGCAGCTTTTATCCTGGGTAACGAAGTCGACCAGGAAGGTCTGTTCCGACTGACCGTTGAGCACCGCGCATTCGGGGTTCCAGGCATACGGCGAAGTGATCGATTTTACGCCCGTTTTGGCCTCGAAAATCATTCCGGCATCCTTCATGTCAAATCCGCGCCCCGCGGCCGTCAGAACGATCATATTCGTGTCGGGATCGGTGGCCAGCACATCGAAGGTAATACCGGACGAACTGCCGATCTGATATGTGACTTCCTGGACCGGGAGAGATGTTTTTACGGAAGGCGCCCGGTTGGGTGATTCATCGACGATGAAGTACACCGGTTTTGAAACCGGCATCGGATTACCCTCGCAACGCATATCTTCCACCTTAAAATCCACGGCGAGCGTATCGCCCTTTTTGGCGTTGCACGGAGGAATCCACGTGAACTTCTGCTGCACGGTAGCCTGGCCGCTGGCAGGCTTGAAATCCATACCCATGTCGGCCATATTGAAATCCTGGCCGCGCCCCGACAGTGCCAGATTATCCTTGTCGGGATCTTTTCCATAAACATCGAAGGTTACAGGCACGCCCGCGGTCACGTGTACGTAGTCGCTCGCGAGGGAGGTGGTGACCGTGGGAGCGTTGTTGCCGCTGCTCTCGCGGCGGATGTAGATGTTCAGGGTGTCGGTAAGCGGGAAGGGGCAGCTGCCGTCCTGCGCCACGAGCTGGATCTTGATCGGGCGGTTATCGTAAGTAACGAAGCATTCTTCGAGGCAAATCTGGAATTTGAGCGTGTCGTTCGGGATTCTCGTGGTGAATTGGGCGGGTAGTAGCGTAAAATAGTCCTTCGAATTATTCACCGCGTGGCCATCGACGGCGACGATCTGGTTCACGGTAGGGTCGGTTACCATTACCTCGAAACAGTTCGGGTCGCCTTTTTTGACCGTTATGATTTCATTTTCAGTGTAGTAAGTGTTTTTTCCCTTGGGCTTGAACAGCAACTTCGGCGGGTCCATTTTGGGACAATCGACCACTTTGAGCTGAAAGTCACGCGTGAGCATCCCGATTTTGACGCCTTTGCGGTATTCCTCGACCTGAACCGCAAACACATACAGCCCGATGGAACCGGCCGTGACCGACAACATCCCCGTCGATTTATTTACTTTCAGGGGAGCAGGGCCCGGGATCATATTGTTTACCGAAATGCCGTCGATCCATGTCAGACGCGGATAGTTGGATGAGCCCTGGGCCGGAGCGCTTGGGTTGGACTTATCCGCATAGCCCTGCATGGGTGTAATGAGCGAATACACGAGGCTGTCGCCGTCGGCATCCGTACCTCCGAAATCGAAAAGGAATGGTGAATTGACACAGGCGTAGTCACCTTTTATTTCGGGAAAAACAGGGGATGAGTTCTTGAAATTGGCATTATTCTTGAAAAGCGGCGGAAATTCGAGGTAGAAAAGGCTGCCCGCATCCCCCGGCGCCTGAATGTTCGTGATGGTCCCGTTGCGGCAGCACCTGTCCCACACCATGTAATAGCCCTCGGGATCGGCAAAATCGGTGGGAATAAGTCGTACGGCGGAGCTGTAAGTGATCTGCCAGGTCTGCAGTGTAGAGATTCCGCAGAGCGGGTTTGCGTAGTTGACCGATTTTCGTTCTATTTTTGGGGCTTCAAGAGCGCCTATGCGCACATTGTCGCGCTTTCTGAATACATAAATCGTGACAAACGGATCTTCTGCGCCAGGATTACCATTGAGGGCATCGAAGTACATCGTAAGGCCCATGTTGTAATTGTACCGGGGATCCTGGGTTTGCGTGATGAAGAGCTGCCCGCCCACGATGTGTGTAGCGCTGGCGTCGCAAATGGCAAACAGCATCAGAATAAATAAGATGAACCGTTTTTTCATGGAATGATGCGGCAGTAAAATTGATCCGATAGGATATTGGGATTAGTAATTAAAACAGGAAATAATGTCTAAGAGTAACAAGTACGAGTACGTTGAAATTACCGATTTTGCGGCAGAAGGCAAATGTATATTTAAATCGGATGACGGCGTAATCTTTGTAGAAGGAAATGTGGCTCCCGGTGACATCGTCGATCTTCAGGTCGTTCGTACCAAGAAAAAATTGAAGGAGGCCATCGTTACCAAAATCCATTCACAATCGGCCTTACGTACAGAACCCTATTGCGAGCATTTCGGGGTTTGCGGGGGCTGTAAGTGGCAGCATATCAGCTACGAGCACCAGCTCAGGTTCAAAAGACAGCAGGTAGTGGATCATTTTGAAAGGATAGGAAAGATCAGGAATGTAGGAATTAACGAGATTATCGCAGCCCCTAAGACGGAATACTACCGCAATAAGTTGGAATTCACTTTCTCGAATTGGCGCTGGCTCACCAAGGAGCAGCTCGACTCGGGGCTGCCGTTCACCAAAACCGCGCTGGGGTTCCACGTTCCCAAGCGGTTCGACAAGATCTTCACCGTAGATCATTGCCATTTGCAACCGGACCCGTCGAATGCGATCCGCAACGCGTTGCACCGCTTTTCGGAGGAAAAAGGGTACCCATATTACGACGTACGTTTTAATGTAGGCGTGATGCGCAACGTGATCATCCGTACAGCCAATTCTGGCGACGTGATGGTGATCGTGCAATTCGGGGAGCAAAACGACGAGATTATCGCGGAAGTAATGGCGTTTTTGAAGCAAAGCCATCCTGAAATTACTTCCCTGAACTACATCGTAAACCTGAAAGGGAATGATTCTTACCAGGACCAGGAAGTGATCCATTACGCCGGCGACAAGGTTATCCGCGAAACCATGGAAGACCTGACGTTCCTCGTAGGTCCGAAATCGTTCTATCAGACCAACTCGGAGCAGGCTTATAAGCTGTTCAGTGTGGCACGCGATTATGCGCAGCTTACAGGCAACGAATCGGTTTATGACCTTTACACGGGTACCGGTACGATCGCCAACTTCGTGGCCCGCAGCGCGAAGAAAGTAGTAGGCGTGGAGTATGTAGAGGCGGCTGTACAGGATGCCCGCATTAACTCCGAGCTGAACGGGATTACCAACACTTCCTTCTTCGCGGGAGATATGCGCGCGATCATGAACGAGAGCTTCCTGCACACGCACGGGCGCCCGGACGTGATCATCACCGACCCGCCTCGCGCCGGAATGGACGTGCCCGTGATCGAAACGATCCTGAAAGCCGCGCCCGACCGCGTCGTGTATGTGAGCTGCAATACGGCCACACAGGCGCGCGATCTGGCATTAATGGCGGCAGATTATGAAGTAACACGGGTACAACCTGTCGATATGTTCCCGAATACGCACCATGTCGAAAATGTCGCGCTGTTGGTTCGGCGCAATTAAGGGGAAATGGTCAGGTGTTGTCTGTGTTGGGCGTAGTCTACGACTACGTCCGAGCGTCACGCGGTCTCTGACCGCAACATCACGCAAAGCCGGTCGGAGACCGGCACTCACTCGGACGTAGTCACAGACTACGCCCAACTTTCAATCACAAGACCTGACTACAAATGACAATAAACATCTAAACCTGACTACAAATAGCCACACCTGACAAAGAAAGGCCGGAATGATCGCTCATTCCGGCCTTTCATATTGTTCCAATCAATTGTGTATCAGAAAGGAGGCTCGCTGTCCGGGCCTTTGTAGTCGAAGTTGCTCAGGTCGTTGGCGCGGCTGCGGAGGGTTCCGCCCATGGGTGGTGCGGTTGGTTTGGCCTGGCTTTCGAAGGACGATATCGGGTTCGAAGTCTGGATCGGGCGATCGATCGAGAATGGCGCAGGGGTAAAGCCCGAATCGAGGTCGGCGAATTTGGTGTATTTACCGATAAAGCGAAGCTGGATCGTATCCAGCGAACCTGCCCGGTTTTTAGCCAGAATTACTTCACCCACACCCGCTACCGAGTTACCTGCTTCGTCTTCCGTAATGCCATAGTATTCAGGTCGATACAGGAATATTACCATATCCGCATCCTGCTCGATTGACCCGGATTCCCTCAAATCGGAGAGCTGCGGACGTTTTTCGCCACCACGCGTTTCCACGGCCCGGCTCAGCTGGGAAAGGGCGATTACCGGCACATCGAGCTCTTTTGCCAGGTTTTTCAACGATCGTGAGATCATCGCAATCTCTTGTTCGCGGTTACCGGGGCTTTTGCCGCCCGTATCGCCGGTCATGAGCTGCAAGTAGTCGATTACGATCATCTGAATATCGTGCTGCGCTTTCAGACGGCGGCATTTCGCACGCAGTTCGAGTACCGAAAGGGCAGGGGTGTCGTCGATGTAAATGGGGGCATTGGTAAGCCTGTGAATGCGATGGTGCAACTGCTCCCATTCGTGCGGTGCGAGGCTTCCTTTACGGATTTTTTCACTATCGATCTCAGCCTCGGCGGAAATCAAACGATTGACGAGCTGTACCGAGGACATCTCGAGAGAGAATATCGCCACCGGGATGTTGAAATCCACCGCCGCATTCCGCAGGGAGGAAACGACGAATGCCGTCTTACCCATACCGGGACGTGCCGCGAGGATCATCAATTCCGTTTTTTGCCAGCCGGATGTCAGCCTGTCGAGCGCGCTGAAACCGGATGGTACGCCGGTCAGACCGTCCTTGTTATTCTTTTTCTGGTCGAGTTCGGCCAGCGCCTGACGCATGAGCGCGCCCATGTCGGCGTAGTTTTTCTTGATATTGGACTCAGAAATAGCGAAAAGCGACTGCTCTGTTTTGTCCAGAAGACGGAATACGTCGGTCGTGTCTTCGTAGGCCTCCCGCTGGATCTCCGAGGATACTTTTATAAGCTCTCGTTTGATGTAAGCCTGCGAGATAATGCGGGCGTGGAATTCGATGTTCGCTGCCGAATTGACCTTGCTGGTCAGCTCCATGATGTAGGAGGCACCTCCCACGAGTTCAAGCTCGCCGGTACTGCGTAGTTTGGCAGTAACCGTAAGCATATCGATCGGTTCCGAGTCGGCGAAGAGCGTGACGATCGCGCTGTAAATGCGTACGTGAGACTCCTTGTAAAAACTATCCGGACGGAGGATATCCGCCACCGCCGTAAGCGCGTCCTTTTCGATCATCAAGGCACCCAAAACCGCCTCTTCCAGGTCGATGGCCTGAGGGGGTAATTTGCTGAAATTCTGATCGTTGGATGGCGTTCTCGGAGGGAAAGCCCGCTTGGTTCCGTTGCCGGTTTTGGAGCCGCTCCTGGGGTAGTTATTAGGTGCCTTTTCGTTTTCCATATTAAGACAAAGTTAATCATTGGAGGCCTTCGAGGAAAGCGGCGGCGGGCAGTTTGACGCAATAATTTTTTTTCTGCCACACGACTTTTTTGTGCGTGTCTGATAATGAAAGACTTGGTCGGAAAAGACTAATTTTTTGGACCGGGATTTGGGAGGATAATTGTTTTTTCGACGATTATGTTTTACAAATGTTGGTTATTATTACTAAATTTTACAAACAATAGAGAAACATTAAACACTGATTCATTTGCTGGAAAAAATCATCACACTCGAAGACGTATCCATGGTCGATTTTCTGGGCATTCACAATTCGAATATCAAGGAAGTTGCCGCCGCTTTCCCCGAAAGTAAAATCATTTCACGCGGAAACGAGATCCGCATCCAGGGGACTGCCCCCGAAATTATCCGAATCACAGATGTAATCGACTCACTTCTGGCCCATTACCAGAAGTATGGAAAAATAACCAACGACAACGTCAAGGGCTACTTGAACGGCATCGCGAAATTGCCCGTAGCTACCGGCGAGGACGACGACGACGTGATCCTCTACGGCAACAAGGGCCTTGTCGTGAAAGCCAAGACACCCAACCAGAAGCTGCTGGTAGAACAAGCCGGGAAATACGACCTGGTGTTCGCGATCGGTCCGGCCGGTACCGGAAAGACCTATACTGCCGTCGCCATCGCGGTGAGGGCATTGAAAAACAAGGAGGTACGGAAAATCATCATCACCCGTCCGGCGGTGGAAGCAGGGGAGAACCTGGGCTTTTTGCCGGGTGACCTAAAAGAAAAAATCGATCCCTATTTGCGCCCGATCTACGACGCGCTGGACGATATGATCGCTCCTGAAAAGCTGAAACTGTACCTGGAAAGTCGGGTGATCGAAATCGCGCCGCTTGCTTACATGCGCGGGCGTACGCTGAACAACGCATTCATCCTGCTCGACGAGGCACAAAATACCACGCCGATGCAAATGAAGATGTTCCTGACCCGGATGGGCCCGAGCTCGAAGGCGATCATTACCGGGGATAAATCGCAGATTGACCTTCCCAAGAACCTGAAATCGGGTCTCATCGATTCGCTGACGGTTTTGAAGGGCATTAAAGGGATTAGTTTTGTAGAACTGGATGGTTCCGACGTTGTACGGCACCGTTTGGTGAAGGACATTCTTGCCGCCTATGAAAAATCGGAGAAGTAGCCTGTTGCTGGCCGGCCTGCTGCTGGTTTCTGCGCTCGGAAGGGCGCAGGATTCGCTCGTTACGCGTTGTGCCAGCACGGAACGCGACTCTGTCCGGCTACTGAAAAACCCGGCCCTGAGGAATCTGCGGATGCAATCGGAGCAGGCGATTCAGGACTACGTACGCTCCGCCAGGGGCGCGCGTACGAGCGCCAGCGAGGTGATCACGATACCGGTAGTGGTGCACGTCGTTCATAACCGGGCCGACAATGTGATCGGTGGTGCGGGGAACGGCAATATCTCCGATGCGCAGATCCAGAGCCAGATTGATGTTTTGAACGAGGATTACGGCAATACTTCCGGCTACAAGGGCTTCTATACCGATTCGCTGGGTGTCGATACCGGCATCCGTTTCAGGCTGGTATCCGTGGTGCGTACCTACAACACGACCTCACAGTTCAGCCCGATCAGCGATGCCGATGACCTGGCCAATATTTCGCCGGCCTGGTTTACAAACCGTTACCTGAATATCTGGGTAACGCGGCTGAACGACCGCTATCTGGGGACTTCGCAGTTTCCGGTTGTGACGGAGCTCAACAGTCGCACCGCGGGGCTTGCTACCTCCGAAAACACGGAGGCCGACGCATTGACCGATGGCGTAATCATCGATTTTCGCTATTTCGGGCGCAATTCCGATGCGATCACGAGCCGGATCTATAACCTGGGCCGTACTACCACGCATGAAGTAGGACATTGGCTGGGTTTGATCCACATCTGGGGCGACGCCACATGCGGCACCGACTATTGCGATGATACGCCCACGGCCAACACCAAGAACGAAACGACGGATGTTTCCTGCGCGCCGGTCTACTCGCAATGCCGGCCCAATGTTGTGACGCGCAACATGATCGAAAACTACATGGATTACTCGCCCGACGTTTGTATGAGCATTTTTACGAACGATCAGAAGGAGCGAATGCATGCGGTACTGGCGCTAAGCCCCAGACGCGCGAAGATGGTCGAGTATTCGAAGATCTCGACCAATGAGCTATTGGTTGAAATTTACCCCAACCCGGTCCGTGAGACGTTGACCACCAATGTTTTTACACCGAATTTCGAGAATTATACCGTGTCCGTTTACAATCAAAAAGGACAAAAAGTGACGGAGGATGCCGTTAACCGTACTTATCTCAACGTTAAAAACTTTCCCAGTGGTTTGTACTATTACAAGGTAACAACCGCCGATAAGACAATCACAAAACGTTTTGTTGTACGATAAACTCACATGCTATCACGCGCTCCGTTTGTCAGCGTAGTCATATTCCTAGCAACCGGCATATTGGCGGGCGACGCATTGTGTACAACCGGCGATATGCCGGTTGTTTTTGTTTTAACGGCATGGCTGCTGGTGACTGTGGGATGCGGTTTGCTGTACAGGTTTGGAGGTCGCACCCGCTTCGCGGTCGGATTGGCAGTATGGATGTTTCTGCTGGGGGCCGGGCTCAAAATAATAGTCGAAAGAGGAAAGGACGCGCAGGTCGCTTCGCTGCAAGCATTGGAATACACCACCTACACTGCGGAAGTGACAACCATACCCGAAAAACGGAGCAACTCCATTCGTTTTGAGATTGAAACCAAGCAATTTGGTAACGAAAATCGATGGACTGACTATCGCGCGAAAGCGTTGGTTTATCTTCCGGATAGCCTTTCGGATATTCCCCGCCCTGGTGACTTGCTGCTGATCAGAGGCCGGTTAGAGCGGCCCGCTCCGCCTCGCAATCCGGGGCAGTTTGATTATGCGCAGTATTTGCGGAACCGGGGCATTCTCGTCACGGGGTTCGTGAACAAGCATTCGTACAAACGGATTTCAGCCGAGGGCCGACGGAGCCCCGCCTATTGGCCGGAAAACGTTTCTGAATGGGCAGAGGGGCGTTTCCGCGCGTATGTGAGCGGTCCCGCGTACGGGCTCGTGAAAGCAATGCTGCTGGGGCGTCGTGACGACCTCGGCGAACAACAGACAGGCGACTACGTGATTTCCGGGGCTGTGCATATTCTTTCCGTTTCCGGAATGCACGTGGCCATTATTTTTCTGGCTATCAGTGCGGCGTTTGGCTGGATGAAGCGCTGGCGGTTGGGCAAATGGGTTTATTTACTTTTAATGGCTGTTTTGCTGGGTTTCTATGCGTTGGTTACCGGATTGCCGCCCTCTGTTCAGCGTGCTGCGTTGATGTGCCTGGTGCTGGTAGTAGCCGAAGTCGCCGAAAGAAAGCACCATCCGATGAACACGCTGGCGTTTTCGGCGCTCATGATCCTGCTCGTGGACCCCTGCGCGCTGTATGATGTGGGTTTCCAGCTATCGTACCTGGCAATGGCGGGGATTTTTCTGCTTTACGAGCCCATTTGTGACATTCTGAAACCCTCGAACCGGATTTTGAAATTCTTCTGGCAAGTTACCGCATTGGCGTTCGCCGCGCAGATCGCCACATTTCCACTGAGCCTGTTCTATTTTCATCAGTTCCCGACCTACTTCTGGCTGGTGAACCCGCTGGTGGTAGTATTTACGAATATTCTGCTGCCTGTGGCGCTGGTATTGCTGCTGGTGAGTCTTTCAGGGATTTCGTGGTTGGGCTGGCTGGCGGGTCAGGTGGTGGCATATTCGGCGGAGCTTACAGACCTGGCAGCGTCGATCCCCCGTTCGTTGCCTGGGCATTTACTTGAAAACCTGCATTTGAACAAGTTAGAGGCGTTTTTGCTTTACGGTATTCTCTTTCTTTTCTGGTATGCATTGCATGCACGTTCGCTGAAATCTCTCAAAGTTGCATTTGCCGGGGTGATTCTTTTCGCCACTGTTTCCATAACAAACAGTTTGAATGTGTATCGGAATGCTGAGCCGGTCAGTTTTCATATTCCGGGGCATCAGGTACAAAGCTTTAAATCCGGAAGTACGCTTTACCTCGTGAGCGATAAGGCATTTGCGGAGGCCAACCGCGCTTTTGATTTTAATGTGAAGAATTACACAGTGACCCGTGAGATTCAGCAACTAATCCGCATTACGGCGCCGTAGGGCATTATTGGACGGAATAGAGCGTTTCGATTTGCTGCGCGATTTTTTTATCCCAGGCCGCCTGGGCACTCGCATTCAGTCCATGCCCGGTTTCTCCGTCGTACTGCTCCTGGTCCCGGTTCATTTCACGGAAAGCTTCCAGAAACTGGTATTGAATTTCGCTGTCGTAATCTTCAATGGTCAATTCGGCCTTTCTGAGGCGTTCTTTAAACTTTTCCACTACCAGTCTGGTAACATCGAAATGGATCTGCTCATGGCGCAATGTGCCCGCATTGCGCGACTCCGGCCGGCCCCATGACATACTCTTCACCATGAATATCTTCAAGCCGATTTCCACCACCAGGTCGTCGTCTTTCGGGTAGGAGCGTCCTTCGTAGCCAAAACTGGTAAATACGGCGGCGGCATAACGGCTGCCGGGTTTGGCGGTTCGCACCTTGAAATCGTCCCAGATCAGTGGGCGCTTGGGCGAGTAAAAAACAGTGTCTTCCGAGGCCGTATTATTGATTTCCTTGAATGTCAGCACCAGGTTCCGCGCCAGGGCGGGCGTTTTGCCGGCGTTGGAGGCCATCCATTTTTGAAAATGGCTTAAAGCCTGATCGACGAGTTGTTTAATCAGTTTATCGTGGGTGAATGCGGTTTCAGGCCGCGTGTAGTTAGCAGCCGTTTGATAACCCGTAAGCTCCACAGGCTGCATATCGCGGTACCATTTGAAGCGGACATTCAGCTTGACTTCCCCCGTTACCTTGTTTGGTCCGACGCGCTTCTCGTTCACCGATAGCTCCTTAATCGTAATGTAAAGGGGTAAGTAGGTCTGCTCTTTCTTCGGCGCCAGAAACGACCAGTAACTGAACAGCTCGGTTTCGGCTCTCGCGGGCAGTACAGCCGGGATTTCCTTACCCAGGGCAATTACTTTGCCCAACGACGCGCCGGGTTGCGGGCGCTGGTCTTCCACGTTCTGAATGAAGAATTTGTAGGATTTGAAAAGGCTGGCGGGGTCTTTGGAAAGGGTAACAACCGACCTGTCCTGCTGCGCGAAAAGCGGGTGAAGGAGCACGGTCAGGAAAAAAAGAAGCGCAATGCTTTTGGTCATACTTTTCAAACTACGTTGAATCCAGCCGTCATTTCCCTAATTTTGTACCCTGAATTTTGGATTGAAAAGAGAATGACAATACCTACAACGAATTTGCGGCCGGAATTTGATGACATTTATATGGACCTGGCAAAAAATCTTGCCAAGCGTTCCCATTGTATAAAAGCGCAGGTCGGTGCCGTGCTAACGAAGGATACGCGGATTATTTCGATCGGCTACAATGGTCCGCCCGCGGGCACGCACAACTGCGACGAGGAGTTTCCGGGGGTAGGATGTCCGCGCGATGCCAAGGGAAGTTGCTCGCTTGCATTGCACGCCGAGCAGAATGCGATTCTTTTTGCGGTGAAAAACGGTTCAAATATTGAAGGATCGACGCTTTTCGTCACGCTGGCGCCTTGCATTGCGTGCGCACGGGTGATCTACACGATGAAGATCAAAAAAGTGATTTTTCTGCATTCCTATGCGGCGTACAAAGGTATCGCGGTGGAAGAGGGCGTGGAGTTCCTGAGGAGATTCGGAGTAGAAGTGGAGCAGTATCGCGGGCCGGTTGAAGAGCCTTTCGGCGTTTAGCCCGGTATTATCAGAAATAGTCAGGTATTGTCTTTGTAGTCAGGGAGATTCACTTTAATGACAATACCTGACCACACTTGACAATACCTGACCTATTGACTATTAATGGTGATGCACCCCACCTACGCCGTGCACGTGGCCGTGGTCCAGCTCTTCGCGTGTAGCAGCGCGTACGCTCAGGATTTTGCCTGAGAAGTGCATTTGCTTGCCTGCGAGCGGGTGGTTGAAGTTCATGATCACTACGTCGTCGTGGATTTCGACAATCTGGCCGTGGAGCCTTTCACCTTCTTCGTTGGTCATCGGGATGATGTTGCCTACTTGCAGCAGCTCGTTCTGGTCTACTTCGCTGTTCTGGAATACGGATTTGGGCAGGTCTACCACCGCTTCTTCATCATATTCTCCATATCCTTCTTCGGGAGCGACCGTAAAATCAAAGGTATCTCCGGCCGACAGTCCTTCGATCTGATTTTCGAAACCTTCGGGCAAGCCGCTGATGCCGTGGATAAAGTACATCGGGTCGTTTTCGGTGACCACTTCTACCACGTCCGTTTCGCCCTCCAAGTCCGGAATGCTGAGGCTATATGTGAGCGCTACAACGCTATTTTTTTCGACTTTCATTTGCTAGTTTGATTAAAATAATGGTTGTTGTAAAAGAATTGTTCCCAGGAAGAGCATGGGAACAAACGTACGGGAATTTTGTCAAAATGTCATTTAGATGAATTTTTTAGCGCATATTTTGCTGTCTGGGGAGAATGAAGGAGTGATGATGGGAAATTATGTCGGGGATTTCATTAAAGGACGTTTGAGTGATGAAAAAACAGCTACCTGGAACCCCGATTACGTGGTGGGGCTGAAACTGCACCGTTTCATCGACTCGTTTACGGACACGCACCCGGAAGTATCGGATGCCAAAGATATAGCCGCGATTACCCAGGGAAAACTGGCGGGTATCGTCATGGACATTTACTTCGATTACTTCCTCGCCAAGAACTTCGATCATTATCACAAAGAACCGCTATTTGTATACGCTCACCGGATGTACTCGGTTATCGAAAGGAATCATCATATGATCCCGGAGACGATGATACCGATGGTGCGTTCGATGATCCGCCAGGACTGGCTCACGACCTATGCCACGTTAGACGGAATCGACACGACGTTTAAACGGCTTTCGCGACGCGCCGAATTTTTAGCCCCTATCTCCACGGCTGTGAGCGATTTGCGTGCGAACGAGGAGTTTTATTACACCAAATTCCTGTCCTTTTTTCCGGATTTGCGTCGGCGGGCCGGGCAATTTATCGCTGAAAACGCGGCATAAATCGGCGCGGAGCGGTAAATTTGATGTTCGGACTGCATTCAGGTCCCAATCTGCAAATCCATGGCACAAACACCCGATATTATCCTTAAAGAGCTCAAAAGCAAGAAGTTCCGTCCGTTGTATTTCCTGCACGGCGACGAACCCTATTATATTGATTGCATTGCGGAAGAGCTTGAAAGCAAGGTGGTTCCGGAATCGGAGCGAGGCTTTAACCAGTTTGTACTGTACGGGAAAGATACCGACGTGGCCGGGGTACTGAGTTATGCCCGCCGCTTTCCGTTCATGGCCGAGCGGCAGCTCGTGTTGGTGAAAGAAGCACATCGCCTGAATGGCATCGAGCAGAAAGAACAGCAGCAACGCCTGGAAGATTACGCATTGAACCCGGTACCGAGCACAGTGTTGGTGTTTTGCTACCACGCCAATGCGGACGAGCGCAAATCTTACCTGAAAGCCTGCAATGCTAACGGGGTGGTGGTGCAATCCAAAAAGATGTACGACAACAAGCTGCCCGATTGGGTAGCCTCGTTTTGCCAGCACGAGGGCGTGAAGATCAGCCCGAAAGCGGTGCAAATGCTGGTCGACAACATTGGCAACGACCTGAAACGGCTTTCGAACGAGATCCGGAAGATCATGGTCAATCTGCGGGTAGATGAAGGGATCGATGCCGGGGCGGTTGAGAAGTTTGTGGGCATCAGTAAAGAATACAATGTTTTTGAGTTCCAAAAAGCGCTCATGCACCGTGATGTGCTGAAAGCGAACCAGATAGCTGCTTTTTTTGCTTCTAATTCGAAAGACAACCCGCTGGCTCCGGTGCTGATCATCCTGTTCGGTTTTTTCTCCAAGCTGCTTCTCACGCATGCCGCACGCGACAAGTCGGAAAAGGGGCTGGCAGCCGAGCTGGGCGTGAATCCCTATTTTGTCAAAGATTATCTGCTGGCCGCTCGTAATTATCCTATGGGGAAGGTCGCCAATATCATCCATTACCTGCGCGAATGCGACGGGCGCTTGAAAGGGCTCGACGGTACGAGTATTCCGGAAGGGGAGCTGCTGCGGGAACTCGTTTTCAAGATCGTGCATTAATCCGCAAGATTCAGGTTTGCAGCGGGCTGCCCGCACGGTACTTTCATCTATGGATTCACAACAAACGATTCTCCTTCCGGTTCCGCCGCTTTTCAGCTTCCAGGAATGCCTGTGGTTCCTGAACCGCAACTATGACGATTGCCTGCATGCAGTGGGCGAAAATGCCGTTCTCAAAGCCATTGCGACGCCCTTTGGCGATGTGCTCTTCCGCGTGAGCGAGCAGGCCGGATTTTTGCGAATAGAGGTGCTGGAAGGTGCTTCAAGCGCGGAATGCGCCGATTGGGTCACCGGCTACGTTCGCGGCTGGTTTGATATGGACCGCGATCTTGCGCCGTTTTATGCGCATTTGAAGCATGACAGCCGATTGGCCTACATGGCCGACGACTTCGCCGGTCTGCGGTTAATGGGCATTTCGGATATGTTCGAAGCGCTTTGCTGGTCCATTATCGGTCAGCAAATCAATCTCACATTTGCCTACAAGCTGAAACGGCGCATGGTGGAGCGTTATGGCCGGCATATCGAATGGGATAACCAGGTTTTCCATGTTTTTCCCGAACCGGCGGTGCTGGCTGACGCGGAGGTGGATGCGTTGCGGGAAATGCAGTTTTCGCAGAAAAAGGCGGAGTATGTGATCGGCGTCGCCCGCGCATTTGTCGACGGAACGCTCAGCCGCGGCCAAATAGAGGCCCTGCCGGACTTCGAAGCGCGTCAGAAGGCTTTGGTAACCCATAAAGGCATTGGTATCTGGACGGCCAACTATGTGCTCATGAAGTCGTTTCGGGCGCCGGAGGGGATACCGCACGGCGATGTGGGCCTGTTGAATGCCCTGGCCGGACACGGTATCATTGCCGAACGCAGCGAAAAGGACAAAATCGAGGCTTTTTTCCGTGATTACGCAGGCTGGGAAACCTATGTTACCTTCTATTTGTGGCGGAGCCTCGCAGTGAAGCCATTAGCCTGATTTCCATTTCAAATAGGCCTCGCGCATGCAATGCCCACACGGGCGGTACCCGTGTGTGAGTGCATCGTGCTCGTCCGCGAAAAATACCCGGTTATTGCGCTTCATCCGCTTTCCAGAGCCGCAGGATAATCGGCCGTAAATTTTCAGGTTACGGTTCCCACCCATTGTGATTTGATCGCTATCGATCATTTGTTTCAGTTTTCGGCTCGTCGCAAAGGTTTCGGGGCCTATTTCGTTGTGGCTGATCATCGGCGGTATCGTATCTTTTGGGTGGCAGGTAAATGGGCTGTTTATCAACTTAATGCGTCGTGAAAGATAATGCCTAACGTGTAGCGTTCACCGTCATGCACTTCACTCACCCCGTGCTTCATATTAACCCTGTAATAGCCTTTGCTGCCTTTGACAGGCCTGAAATTCGTTGTGAAAAGCAGTGCGTCGCCTTTTCGCGGTTTCAAAACGATGGCTTTGGACTGTGCCCTGGGGATTTGCTCGGTCATGACAAATTCGCCGCCGGTATAATCCTGCCCAGGTTCGTTGAGGAACAAAACCATTTGAATAGGGAAAAACAGCTCGCCGTAAAGATCCTGATGGAGCGTATTGTGGCCTCCCTGGCCATATTTGAGGATCAATACCGTTGGTTTCGTTTGATCCTGTGCCTGGCAGAGCTCCTGAAAATCGTCAAAATCAGCGGGGTAGGGATTGGTTTTGTTCAGTACAGCCATCCACTGGTTAGCGATGGGGGCCAGCTTGGGATAAATGCTTTCACGAAGCCGCTGGATAACGGATGGTAACGGATAGGAGAAGTATTTGTACTCGCCCAGCCCGAAGCGATACCGCTCCATCACGATCGTCTTGCGGTAATGCGCCGGATTATCATACCCGGCGATCAGCTGATCGCATTCGGTAGCATTTAGTACCTGATGTAGCTGCGCATGGCCGCGCTGGTGGAGGTTTTCACGAATGGAGGGCCAGTCCAGGTTTTGGATGTTGATCATAGCGGGATAATGTTGATTGATTAACCAAAATTATCCCGCTAAATGCGGCGCTGAAACCCGTTTCTTGCGGGATGGCGCCAATCAGGAGATCTGCACCATTTCGTCCTTGCGTTCGCCGATTTGCTGGCGCCACATGGCGTAATAGAGGCCTTTTTCTTCCAGCAATGCATGGTGGCTGCCGGTTTCGACGATACGGCCTTTTTCGAGCACATAAATGCGGTCGGCGTACATGATCGTCGAGAGGCGGTGGGCGATCATGACGGTGATATGCTGGCGCTGGTCGGTAATGTCGCGGATCGTGTTGGAAATTTCTTCTTCGGTGAGCGAATCCAATGCGGAGGTAGCTTCGTCGAAAATGATCAGGTGCGGGTTGCGCAGGAGCGCACGGGCGATCGAGAGGCGCTGGCGTTCGCCGCCTGATAATTTCAAACCGCCTTCGCCGATCACCGTGTCGATACCATTCTCGGCACGGGCGAGCAGGTTATAGCAAGCGGCTTTCATGAGCACGTCGTTGATCATCTCGTCGGTCGCTTCCGGGTTTACAAATAGCAGGTTCTCCTTGATCGTTCCCGAGAAAAGCTGCGTATCCTGCGTCACAAAGCCGATTTTGTGCCTGATCTCGTCAAAGTCGATCTCTTTTCCATTTACACCATTATAGAAAACCGCTCCTTCAATGGGCTGGTACAATCCCACGAGCAGCTTCACCAACGTAGTCTTGCCGGAACCCGACGGGCCAACAAATGCAATCGTTTCCCCCCGCTTCACGCCGAATGAAATGTCTTCCAAAGCAGGGCGTTTCGCCGATTGGTGCTGGAACTTCACGTGGTCGAATTGCAATTCTTTGATGTCGGTAATGCTCTCCGGATTGGCAGGTTTGTGTTCTACCGGACGTGCCAATAGCGTCTGCAAGTTGTTCAACGAAGCTTCTGCTTCGCGGTAGGAGAGGATTACATTACCCAATTCCTGCAACGGCCCGAAAATGAAGAAGGAATAGAATTGCATCATCATCATCTGTCCGACGGTAATCTTATCGCGGAACACAAAAAACAGGAGCGCGAACATCACGCATTGTTGCAGAAAGTTGACGAACGTTCCCTGAATGAAACTGACCGAACGGATGCTTTTGACCTTTTTCAGTTCGAGTTTGAGGATTTTATAGGTCGTGGTGTTCAAGCGGCCGATTTCCTGCTGTGTCAGTCCAAGGCTTTTTACCAGCTCGATATTGCGCAATGATTCGGTAGTGGAACCGGCCAGAGCGGTTGTTTCTTTCACGATATTCTTTTGGATTGTTTTGATCTTCCGGCTCAGAATGCTGGTGAGAAACGCTAGGATCACCGAGCCTACGAGGTAGATCAGCGGAAGCCACGGGCTGAGCCTGAATGCCACAACTACCACGAAAACGATACCTACGGAGGTGAAAAAGAGTACGTTGACGAAGTTCAGGATAAACTTCTCACAATCGGCGCGGACCTTTAATAGTACCGAGAGCGTTTCGCCGGAGCGCTGGTCCTCGAAGTCCTGGAACGGAAGCCTCAATGCATGCCGCAGGCCATCGGTGTAAAGCGCCGCGCCGAATTTCTGTATCACGACATTGACCAGGTAATCCTGGAATGCTTTGGCAATGCGGGAAACCATCGCTACGCCGATGATCATGAGCAGCCCCATGAGTATTCCTTTGAAAAACTCATTATCCAGTCCTTTGTTGCGGAACTCGACAGCCTTGTTGGCATAAGGGTCGATCAGGAAGTTACCAAGGATGTAGGGATTGAGCAGGGAGAATATCTGGTTGATGGCGGCCATCACGAGGGCCAGGAGTATAAGCGCCTTGTACCTGCTCAGGTATTGGATCAATAATTTCATACAGTTCTGAGGTGATTCGGTGGTGTTACCAATTACTCTAAACCCAAACGCGTTGATTTTAATTCTCGGAGAACGCGCAAAATGTGGGGAAATAAAAAAAGACATCCGGGAGGGATGTCTTTCACATTGTAGCGGGGAGCAGGATCGAACTGCCGACCTTAGGGTTATGAATCCTACGCTCTAACCATCTGAGCTACCCCGCCGTCGTATTGTGGTGCAAAAGTATGTTAAAGAATATTACGATGCAACCTGTTTGCCCATTTTTGACGTAAATTTCGCATATTTTTGAAACAACAAATTTTAATTTGCACGCATTTATTGTCGATTTATGTTATATTACAACTTTTAAATCAGCACATAAGGCAAGCGCTAACGAGGCGGTTCCTGTAATTTCAGCACATATGGAAAAATATAAATTTGTTAAAGAATTTGAATTGCGATCCTCCCCAAAAGTTCTCTTTCCATATATTTCCACGCCCTCGGGCCTCGAACAATGGTTCGCCGAGAGGGTCACTGTGCTGCCCGACCACCGCTTCGATTTCCAATGGGACGGCGACAGCCACATCGCCCGGCAAACCGGATTGAGAATTAACAAAGCAGTTCGTTTCGATTTTGAGGATACCAGCGAAGATAACCTTGACAACAACCATCTGGAACTAAAATTAGAAGTAAGCGAGTTAACCCAGACAACCTTTTTGCGCATAATCGACTACTCGTCGAACAAGGATAAGGACGAGCTGACTTCATTGTGGGAAGGATTTATTGATAACTTAAGAGAAATAGTAGGTAGTTGATGAAAAAGCTGGACAAGCTTATTTTAACGTCCTTTTGGGGACCTTTTGTGATTACAATGTCGGTCGTGGTGTTCGTCTTCCTGATGCGGATCATGATCTTTTATATAGATGACTTCGTGTCGAAAGACCTGAACGTCATGGACTATGCACAGCTATTCTTCTTTTTCAGCCTTATTACGGTGCCTACCGCATTGCCGCTTGCCATGCTGCTGTCCTCGCTGATGGCCTTCGGCAACCTGGGCGAGTTCTTCGAGCTCACGGCCATTAAGAGTGCCGGGATCTCCGTCGTGCGGGCCATGTTGCCCATGTTCATCGTAGCGATCGGTATCAGCGTTTTTTCCTTCTTTTTTAATGACCGCGTCTCGCCGTGGGCTAACCTGAAAGGGTATAGTCTGCTCTACGATATCAAAACGACCAAGGCTACCTTGAAGATCAAGGAGGGGATTTTTTACAATGACTTGCCGGGGTATAGTATCAAGGTGGATGAAAAGCTGGAAAACGGCAAGATGATCGGTATGGTGATTTACAAGCATAACAGCCGGTCGTATGAGCTGGGGAACACCGAGATTATCCTGGCCGACTCGGGCAGGATGTATGCCATTAATGAGAACCGTTATCTGGTGATCGAGCTGTATAACGGCACGCGCTACACCGACGAACAGGGGTCGGGCAGCTCCCGGCCTGTGTACATTTCAACGCCTGCGGGTACACAGACGCCTTATTCCAATTTCAACCGGCAGTCGTTCAGGCATTACCGGCTTACGGAAAGCCTGGCGTCGTTTGGTATGAAGCGCACGGACGAGGGGCAGTTCAAATACCACGAGTTTATGAAGAACATCAGCGACCTGACGGCCACGGCGGATTCACTGCGTACCTCTTACCAGGAAACAAAGAAAAACCTTGTTGCGGGTAGTCAGCAGTATTACTCCTACAACTACCGGGAAGGCACCGATAAGACGATCAAGAGCGGCAAGTGGATCGACTCGCTGCTGACCAAGCCGGTTTCGGACAGTTTAAAGAAGGATATTCTGGTGAATACCAAAGCCGCCTCCAACGGCATGCTGAGCTATATTAAATCCCAGCGGGAATATCTGCAAATGAAATTGAAGGATGCCAGCAAGTACGAGCTGGAAAGGCACCACAAATATACCCAGGCGCTTTCCTGCCTGATCATGTTCCTGATCGGCGCGCCGTTGGGGGCTATTATCAAGAAGGGCGGGTTCGGGGTGCCGGTACTGGTTTCAATATTGTTCTTTATCCTGTTGTATGTGTTGACTAACCAGGGCGACAAATGGGTGAAGGAAGGGCTGGTTGCCGTGCCGATCGGCGCATGGATGGCGAATACGATCCTGCTTTCAGCCGGAATTTACTTTATCGACCGTGCGCGGAGCGATTCGAGGTTGTTTGACAAGGATGTTTACCAGATGTTCTTCAAAAGAATTAAGTCAAAATGGGCAAGTAGATTCGGGAAAACGGAGCTTATCACTCATAATTAATTTAAATTATTTTAAAAACCGGTTTTAAAAGCCTACTTTTGCATTTTATTTGCGGCAAGGTGCCGTAATTACTACATATCACTTTAATCTGTTGTTACAATCATGTATTTAACCGCGGAAAAGAAGAGCGAGATCTTCGAATCGAAAGGTTTTAAAAAGGAGAGCGGTGACACCGGCTCTGCTGAATCACAAATTGCTTTATTTACGTACCGTATCAATTATCTGAACGAGCACCTCAAAACGCACAAGAAAGATAATGATACACGTCTGGGCCTCCTCAAAATGGTAGGAAAGCGCAGAAGATTGTTGGATTATCTTTACAAAAAAGACATCAATCGCTACCGTGCGATCATCGCCGAATTGAACATACGTAAGTAATTTTAAAATCAGGGAACTTTACATATGTGAAAGTTCCCTGATTTTTTGCGGAAAAAACAAGAACTTACCGGGACGTCAGGATGGCGTTTCACAGCTACAAAAATCAAATATTCTATGCTCTTTAATATAGTTACCAAGACTATAACCTTACCGGACGGCAGGGAAATCACAATTGAAACAGGAAAATTAGCCAAACAAGCCGATGGATCGGTGGTAGTGAGAATGGGTAACACCATGTTGCTCGCCACGGTGGTTGCTAACAAGGATATTAAGGAAGGCCTCGACTTTCTGCCATTGTCGGTCGACTATCAGGAGAAATTCGCATCTGCCGGACGTATTCCGGGAAGCTTCCAGCGCCGCGAGGGCAAACTGTCCGATCACGAAGTATTGATCAGCCGCCTGGTTGACCGCGTACTGCGCCCCCTTTTCCCTGAGGATTACCACGCAGAAGTACAAGTAAACATTCTTTTGATCTCTGCCGACGCAGAAGCTTTGCCTGATGCATTGGCTGCATTGGCCGCATCGGCTGCATTGGCGGCGTCGGATATTCCTTTCGGCGGACCGGTTTCAGAAGTTCGCGTAGCGAAGATCGACGGCGAATACGTGATCAACCCGGGAACAACCGCATTGCAGAATGCAACCCTTGACCTGATGGTAGGTGCGACGTATAACGACATCGCGATGGTGGAAGGTGAAATGAGCGAAGTTTCGGAAGAGGAAGTGATCGAGGCGCTGAAAGTTGCACACGCAGTGATTAAAGAACAATGTACTGCATTAAAGGAATTCGAAGCGGCAGTTGGTAAGACAGAAAAAAGAGAATACGTAGGCGATCCTTCCGACGAAGCGCTTGAAGCACGCGTTCGCGAGTTTGCTTACGGTAAGATATATGCTGTAACCCAGCTGGGTTCGCCTAACAAAACCGTAAGAAAAGACGGTTTCAAAGCTGTTTGGGAAGAGTTTAAAGCATCCATCACCGAAGAGGAAGTTGCCGAATTCAACGAAGGTCTGGCAAAACGCTATTTCAACGACCTCGTTTGGGAAGCATCGCGTCGCCTCGTATTGGACGAAAGAACGCGCCTGGACGGCCGCGCTCTGGATCAGGTAAGACCTATCGCTTCGGAAGTGGATTACCTGCCCAACGCACACGGTTCTGCATTGTTTACACGTGGTGAAACACAATCGCTGACTACCGTTACATTGGGTACCAAGCAGGACGAGCAGATCGTCGACACTCCATTGAAATACGGTTACAGCAAATTCATGCTGCATTATAACTTCCCGGGCTTCTCGACTGGTGAAGTGAAACCGAACCGTGGTCCTGGCCGTCGTGAGGTAGGGCACGGTAACCTCGCATTGCGCGCACTCAAAAAAGTGTTGCCGCCGGTGGAGGATAACCCATACACCATCCGTATCGTTTCCGATATCCTCGAATCCAACGGTTCGTCGTCTATGGCGACTGTTTGCGCAGGATCACTCGCATTGATGGACTCAGGTTTGAAAATCAAAGCGCCAGTATCGGGTATCGCAATGGGCCTTATCTCTGACGAAGCAACCGGCAAATACGCGGTTCTTTCCGATATCCTTGGTGACGAAGATCACCTGGGCGATATGGACTTCAAAGTAACAGGAACTGCCGAGGGTATCACTGCCTGCCAGATGGACATGAAGGTGAACGGCCTTTCATTTGAAGTACTGACAGAAGCATTGATGCAAGCCAAAGCGGGCCGTCTGCACATCCTCGGTGAGATGAACAAAACCATCACCGAAAGCCGTCCTGACCTGAAACCTCATACACCGCGCGCAATCGTTATCAAGATCGATCGCGAGATGATCGGTGCGGTGATCGGACCAGGCGGAAAAGTAGTTCAGGATATTCAGAAAGAATCCGGCGCAACGATCTCTATCGAAGAGAAAGACGGCGCAGGCTTCGTAAGTATATTCTCTGCCGATAAGTCTTCCATGGATAAGGCAGTTGCACGGGTTAAAGGCATCATTCTGGTCCCTGAAATCGGTGAAATCTATTCCGGTAAAGTTAAGTCGATCATGCCTTTCGGAGCGTTCGTAGAATTCCTCCCCGGCAAAGACGGTTTGTTGCACATTTCCGAGATCAAGTGGGAGCGCCTGGAAAAAATGGACGGCGTTCTGGAAGTAGGAGAAGAGGTGCAGGTGAAACTCGTCGAAATCGACAAGAAAACCGGCAAATACCGCCTTTCACGCAAAGTATTGTTACCAAAGCCTGAGAACAAAAAAGATTAATTCAGTGTTCTTCCAGGTAGGAACGGTAAAAACGTCGTTATATAACATACTTAATAAAGACATAGATGAGACAGCTAAAGATCAGTAAGCAAATTACCAACCGTGAAAGTCAGTCATTAGATAAATATTTGCAGGAGATCGGTAAGGTGGATTTGCTAACGCCGGATGAGGAGGTGACGTTAGCTCAGAAAATCAGAGATGGAGACCAGTTGGCTTTGGAACGTTTGACCAAAGCGAACCTCCGTTTCGTGGTGTCCGTTGCAAAGCAATATCAAAATCAAGGCTTGTCGTTGGGTGACCTGATCAACGAGGGTAACCTCGGTCTGATCAAGGCAGCACAGCGTTTCGACGAAACAAGGGGTTTTAAATTTATTTCATACGCGGTTTGGTGGATTCGCCAGTCGATCCTGCAAGCGTTGGCGGAGCAATCACGTATCGTACGTTTACCCCTCAACCGTGTAGGGTCACTGAACAAGATTTCAAAAACTTTCTCCGAGCTGGAACAGCGTTTCGAACGCGAGCCATCGCCTGAGGAGTTGGCGGAAGTACTGGAAATCTCTTCTTCCGAAGTAGTGGATACGATGAAGATCTCCGGGCGCCACGTGTCTATGGACGCTCCATTCGTGCAAGGCGAGGAAAACAGCCTTCTGGACGTTTTGGAAAACGACCTGGAAGACAAACCGGATTCAGGACTGGTGAACGAATCGCTCCGCAAAGAGGTACAGCGCGCATTGTGCACGCTTACGCAACGCGAAGCAGACGTAATCGCCCTGTATTTCGGCCTGAATGGCGAGCATGCGATGACTTTGGAAGAGATCGGGGAGAAGTTCAACCTCACCCGTGAGCGCGTGCGCCAGATCAAGGAAAAAGCGATCCGCAGATTGCGCCATGTTTCCAGAAGCAAAGCTTTGAAAACCTATTTGGGTTAATGCATATTCAAATGCAAACCTTCTAATTACTTTAATAGCCTCTTTCGGGAGGCTATTTTCATTTTCAGACAAGGAAGTTTTCCATGGCTATTTTACAACCTTTGATCGACATGGCCGAAATCTGCTACCGGCAGGGCATTCGGCATGTCGTTGTTTCACCGGGCTCGCGCAGCGCTGCATTGACGCTCGCATTTGCGCGCCACGGCGGGTTCCGGGCGCACGTGTGTATGGATGAGCGTTCGGCCGGCTTCATCGCCCTCGGAATGGCCCAGCAAATCGATTCTACGGTGATTTTGATATGCACCTCGGGCAGTGCGGCATATAACTTCGCGCCGGCGGTTTCTGAGGCATTTTTTCAGCAGGTCCCGCTGCTCGTCCTGACAGCCGACCGACCAAAGGAATGGCAGCATCAATATGATGGTCAGACCATCTATCAAGCAGGCATTTTCGGGCCGCATGTGAAGCGTTCCTTCGAAGTTTCACCGGATTATCAGCATCCTGACGTGCAATGGGCGATCAACCGGGTGACGAACGAGGCGATTAACCTGGCGTCGATCGCTCCGAATGGGCCCGTACACATCAATGTGCCGATCCGCGAGCCGTTTTACCCGGCCGCAGGCGAAGATTTCCAAATTTCAGGAGATGTCAGGATTATCAAAAGGCAGGAAAGCGAAACGGCTTGGCCGCAGGCGGTCTGGGAAGAGTTGCTCGACGAGTGGGAAAGCGCTTCGAAAATACTCATAGCAGGCGGCCAGAGCAAGCCAAACGATGCATTGAGCGCGGTACTGGGCCGCATTACCGAAGAATGGCAAATTCCGGTGTTGGGTGATTGTATTGCGAACTTGTCGGGAAAGGAAATCATCCGCCATCATGACCTGTTCCTGGGTACGAAAGAAGCGGAAAATCTCCGGCCCGATTTGCTGATTACCTTCGGAATGTCGTTTCTCTCGAAGGAATTCAAGCAGTTTATCCGCAAAAATCCTCCCAAATACCATTGGAACATCGGTGAAGACGCATTCCTGGCAGACCCGTTCCAGTCCGTCACCAGGGACATTCCCGGAAATGGGGCGTCTTTGTTTGAAATTCTATTTGAAAAGCTTGATTATCAATCTTTTGTTAAGAATACTGACTTGGGACATCACACTTCCTTTTATGCTTTATGGTTACAAAACGAGCAAAATGCGCGCCAGAAGAAGCATGAAATGCTGAAAAATCTATCGACGTTCAGTGACTTAACTTTGTTAGATTCAATATTTAGGTTAATAGAAAATAAATATCAGTTACATGTAGCCAACAGTATGTCGGTCCGGTACGCCAATGCACTGGCCACCGAAAACGAATGGTCGGGCGTATGGGCGAACAGGGGAACGAGCGGGATCGACGGGTGCGTGAGTACCGCGATCGGCGCGGCGCGGGTGAACGGAATGCCGACGCTATTACTCGTGGGCGATGTGGCTTTTCTCTATGACCGGAATGGGTTACTGATCGACGATCTGCCGCAGAACCTGAAAATCGTGGTGCTTAACAATGCGGGGGGAAACATCTTCCGCATGATCGACGGTCCGGGAAGTTTGCCTGAGCTGGAAACTTTCTTTGAAACGAGGCATTCGTTTTCCGCGCAACGCACTTGCGAGGATTCGGGGATTGCATATTTCCGTGTTTCGGATCTTTCGGGCACGGAAGCGATTGTAAAGGAATTTCTGAGTTTCGACGGGATCGCCCTGCTGGAAGGGTTCAGCGACCCCGTCGAGAATACCAGGGCCTGGAAGGCACTCAAACGCGCGATGCACTAGCTTGGCCTGACACCCGTTGTTACTTGCAATATTTGGCCGCCTCGGCTATCGCCAGGGAGTCTTTCAACACGGCTCCCTGCTTCCATATCTTACACGCCTCTGACGCGTTATTTTGTGCCAGATAAGCCTGCCCGGTCAATCCGTAGAGCAACTCCACAGGCTCGGCAATTTCAATGGCCTTATTGAAGGCACTGAGCGCTTCCGAAACGTTTCCTTTCTGCTGGTAGTAGATCCCCATGTTGCGCAGCGCATAACCGTTCCTGGGAAGTTTGTCCAGCGATTTTTCGATCAATACGCGGGCTTCTTCACCCTTTCCGGTTTGGAGTAAGGCATAGGCTTTGTTGTTGAGCGAATAGGGCTCGGCAGGGTCACGGCTCAAAACCTGATCGAAATACCCGATGGCCTGTTGCCATTGCTTGGTCTTCGAGGCAATGAGTCCGAGGTTATTCAGTGCCTGGGGCTGTGCGGGATCTAAGGCCACGGCGGTTTCGAAGTCCAACTTGGCTTCGGCGAAGGAGCCGATACGATAATACACGGCGCCACGATTCACATAAGCTTCCACATTGGTCTTGCTCAGTCGGAGCGCTGTATCGTATTCCGGAATGGCGAGTGAAGGATTACCTTCCGCATCGAGCAGGTTGCCTTTTACCAGGTGGAAGCGGGTGGAGTCCTGATATTGCTTTTCAATCTGCGACAAATCTTCCTGCGCCTCCTTCAAACGACCCAAATCGAGCGCTGCCTCGGAGCGAACGAGATTTGCCTGTGCCAATGTAGGATCAATGCGGATCGCTTCTGTCAAAACCTCGTAGGCATCTTCACCACGGCCCAATTTCAACAAAGTTATCCCCTTGTTGAGATAGGCGTCTGAAAAATCTGCATTTTTGGCAATCGCTTCGTCGTACAGCCTCAATGCCTCGGCATAGTTCTTTTGACCGAGAGCCTGATTGCCTTTCAGGAAAAAATCAGCCGCATCCTTTTTGCTCTGGCTCGTACAGTTTAGTAAAGTTAGTACTAAAAAAAGTAGCTGAATTAAAGTATTGAATTTGAATAACATATAATTAGTAATAGTAAGAACACCAGTTATGAGGTACATCAAGGACATCCCTAACCCTCGCTACAAAATCGGTCTTTACCAATGGAACAGCAAGTACATTATTAAGATTGAATCGGGAATGTACGAGCAAACTTACAAAATCGACGATTACGAAGTAGCGTCGACCGACGAGCTTGAAGCGTGTATGGACGAAGTTTTCACGCAGGCCATTGCTTCCAGGTTCGATGCGATGCACGCCGATTTTAACGGCACATTGATACGCCATAATGTGCTTTTTTAGGCCATGCAACGCATTTCTGACGCGCGCACGTATACGGTTTTAAAAGGGTTTTCGTTAGATAGCAAACAATTTTAAGCGGTAAGTGAGCATCAGAATGTTCTTTTATCAGGATATGGCACACCACAACAACTTAATCCAAAACTCCACCAACTCAGTATCTATGGTTTTTAAACGCAGCGCCTCCACCATCGGCATGTTTGTATGTGTAGGCGCGTCTTCCGTAGTAGCCCAGAATACGCTTAGTATTACGGAGCCGGAAGCACACTTTCGCAACGGCCTCGAATATTACGCAAAGTCCAATTACGTGGCTGCAAGGCAGGAATTCGGCGAGTTCCTGAATTCGCAGGATAAGTTGCTCAGCACGAGCGACTATAATAAGGTGACGGCTGAATATTATGTAGCTGTAACAGGCCTTTACCTGAACTATCCCGAGGCCGAAGTACAGGTTGACAGGTTTGTCAAGAACCATGCGGAACACCCCAAGGCACAGCTTATTTACAGCGACCTGGGTAAATACTATTATGAAGCCGGTAACTACGAAAAAGCGATTACCTACCTCGAAAAGGCCGTTGATCTGCCGGGAGCAGGAGCGGGGAGGCTGGAAAGCAGCTACCGTCTGGCCATGTCGTATTACAATACCAAACAGCCTGACCTTGCGCTTCCGCTGTTCAATCAAGTGAAAACAGAGGTCGGTTTTGAGCATGCAGGCGATGCCTCCTTCTACGCCGGGGTCATTAACTACCAAAAAAACAATTTCGAAGAAGCCTACCAGGATTTCAAGCGGATCGAAGAGCATCCTTACTATAAGAATGAGGCGCCTAACTGGATCATTTCTTCGCTTTACCAGCTCAAAAAGTTTGATGAACTCCTCGCTTACGGCGAGCGCATTCTGGGTGCGCAGCGCGGGAATACGAAGCTCGACGATGTGGCTTTGTATGTGGCAGAGGTGTATTATGAAAAAGGGGACTATGCTAATGCGGTGAAGGCCTATGAGCGCTACAAGCGTATGAGGCCCGGCGCAGTACCTCCGACAGTGGCCCTGCATTACGGCCATGCGCAGTTCCGCAGCAACAACTTCGAGGGAGCAATTACCACATTGAAGCCTGTTGGAAATGGCAAGGATTCTGTTTCGCAGTACGCTTCATATATACTGGGAATCAGTAACTTAAAGACCACTAATTTAAGTAATGCTTTAACGTCATTCGGTAATGCAGCGGCATTGGACTTCAACCAGGTTGTGAAGGAAGAAGCTACTTATAACCATGCAAAAGTGCAGCTGGAACTCGGCAACAATACCGATGCCGTGAAAGAGCTGAATAACTACATGGCGAAGTACCCGGAAAGCAAGCATACCGAGGAAGCCACCGAATTAGTGGCAGAAGGATATGCCAGCGCAAGCAATAGCTCGGCGGCGATAAAGTACATTGAGGGGCTGAAATCGCGCAATACTAAAATAAATGGCACGTATCAGAGGCTCACTTACAACCAGGGTGTAACAGATTTCAATGCGCAACGATTCGACCCGGCGATCGAGATGTTTGAGAAGTCGTTGAAATTCCCGATCGACGTGGAGCTTTTCAATTCGGCATCGTTTTACAAAGCGGAATCGGTTTACGGCTTGAAGCGTGTCGACGAAGCAGCTACGTTGTACAACCAGATTGCCAAGAACCCCAAGGCAGGCATTTACGCGAAGAAAAGCCTCTACGCTTTGGGATACATTTATTACAACCAGAAGAAATACAGCCAGGCGCTGCCTTACTTCCGCGATTTTACCAACAATATCGAAGGAATGGAGGCCGACATGATCGAGGACGCGCACGCGAGACTGGCCGATTGCTACCTGGCTGCGAAGAATTACAACGAAGCGATCCGTACCTATGAGCAGGTAGCGGCGAAAGGGAAGGTAGACAAGGATTACGCATTGTTCCAAAAGGCCCGCGCGTACGTGTACATGAACCGCGAGGCGGAAGCGAAACGCCAGTTTGAGTTGCTGATCAGCCAGTACCCGCAGTCCAAGCATCTGGACAATGCCTATTTCCAGCTTGCCGATATCGATTTTCAAAACCAGAGCTATTCGGCAGCGGTGAAAGGTTTCACGCGCATGATCAACGAAAAGCCGAAGAGCACGCTCATCCCGGCCGCATTGCTTCGCCGGGCGCAGTCGTATTACAACTTGCAGGTGTACGAGCAGGCGATCGTCGATTTCCGCAAGATCCTGACCGAGTATTCCGATTCACCGTCGGCTGAAAGCGCATTGGAAGGTATCCAGGAGAGCTATTCGGCGGTGGGACGTCCGGAGGAGTTTAACCAGGTACTGGGTGTGGTGCGTAAAAACAACCCTGGTAACGAGAAACTGGAAGGTGTTGAATTCGATAACGTACGGAACCTGTACTATGCAGAGAAGTACGAGAATGCGATTTCCGCATTGCAGGCGTTTTTGCAAAGCTATCCGGCCAGCAAGCATCAGTACGATGCGACTTACTTCATCGCGTCGTCGTACGATAAGACTAACCGCGTGAATGAGGCACTTCAATATTACAGTAAAGTGGTTCAGCAAAACCGTTCACAATTCGTAGGAGCAGCTGCACAGCGTTCGGCTGAACTGGAAATCGGTCGCGGTAACTTCAACAATGCGGTAACGAGCTTCCGGGTGCTTTCGCGCAATGCGGAAAACAAGAAAGATCAAGCTACTGCCTGGACGGGCCTGATGGACACCTATTTCACGTTGAAAAGCTACGACTCGACGCTGTATTACGCGAAAGAGATCATTAACATGGGTAATATCATTCCGGCCAGCCTCGGTAAAGCGCATCTGTACCTCGGAAAGGTCCCTTATGAAAAGGGCGATCTGAAAAAGGCCGGCGAAGAGTTCAGGAAAGTTTCGACTTCGTCCAAGGATGAATTCGGTGCGGAAGCGGCATACTGGTCGGCCATGGTGCTTTACAAAGAGAAGAAGTACAAGGAAGCGGAAACAGCCATCATCGACATGGGAAAAAATTTCGAAGGATACGACTTCTGGCGTGCTCGTTCGTTCATCCTGCTTGCGGATGTGTACGTGGGCATGAACGAGAAAGTTCAGGCTAAGGCGACGCTCAACTCCATTATCGAGAATTCGGATGACAAGGAGGCGGTTGAAATGGCCAAGGAGAAGTTGAACAAAATTGAAAAGTAACCCGTGAACTACGGTTTCATTAAACAGAAAAACCCGTTACCATGACGCATTCCAAGATATTACGTTCCTCCCTGTTTTTGCTGGCGCTGGGCTTCTCTTCCCAGTTCGCCGTCGCGCAGCGCGGAGAGATTGAAAGCCAGACTTACGAAATCTTAAAAGACAAAAGCATAGAATTTGCCCCGGCCGACCGGGTTTTTGATAAAGTGCAGCCTGTGAAAGGCGAAACCGGGAAGAAGAAGGTGTCTTACCAGATCATTGATCCGGAAATCAATATTGCTTCCCCCAAGCTGACGCCGGCAGTAGCTGCTTCGTCGGACGAGCAGAGCCGCAAGGACGAGCCCGACGTGCTGAACAACTACGTGAAAGCGGGCGGCGGCAACTATGGCCGCTTCCTGGGCGAGCTGTTTGTAGGGGGAAGGCCGAAGGAAGACCTCGCCTACACGGTGCAGCTGAAACACCTTTCGGCAGCCAATGGGCCCGTGGATGGCAAAAATTCAGCCAATGCGGCCACCGGTTTTAAAATCGGCGGAAAGTATATCCGTGCGAAGTACAAAGTCGATGCAGGCTTCAATTTTGACCGCAAAAACTACTACTTCTATGGCTACAAGCCGCAGCCGGAAGGCGTGGTGGTGGACCGTGATACGATCCGGCAGACGCTGAACCAGTTTGGCTTTAACCTGGGATTTGAGAACACCGACGCGTCGGTACTGGTGGATTACTCCGTGAAAACCAGCCTGAATTCGTTGAAGGACCGTTACAATGCATCGGAAATAGACTGGGGTACTAACCTGACTGCCTCGGTACCCATTTCTGAGCGTTTTTTTGCATTGCTGGAAGCCGATGCCTACGTATCGCAGCGTGTCGATTACTTTACCTACAACAGAAACCTGTTCCGAGTTAAACCGACGTTCAAGTACGTGAATGACATGTTCTCGGTTTCGGCGGGTATTAATGCTGTTAATGAGACGGATAGTCAGCTCGACATTAATCGCACGAAGGCATTTCCGGCCGTAAACCTGGATGTAACGCCCATTTCAGGTGTGCACATTTTTGCGGGGTGGAACGGCGATATCGTACGGAACACGCTGAGAAGTATGCTGAGCGAAAACCAGTGGCTCGGACCCAACTTGCTCGTGATGAATACGGAAAAGACTTCGGATATCAGCGCGGGTGTGAAAGGTGAAACGGGCACCGGCATTAACTATGAAGGTAAAGTGGCTTACACCTCGTACCGGAATTTTTATTCGTACAACAACTCGCTTTCGGATACGTCGCGTTTCTCGGCCATTTTCGATCCGGGCAAGACCAAGGTGCTGACCATTTCCGCGCAGGCCGGGTACAATTTCAATGAGTTGTTCAAAACATCGTTGAAAGCTAATTTCTTCGATTACGCCGTGGACAAAGTGGAAGAGCCATGGCATCGCCCCGATCTTACTTTGAACTGGTTCAATGCCCTTACCATCAGCAAAAAGCTCTTTGTAACGGCGGATTTTTACATGCTGAGAGGCTTGAAAGCGAAAAATTTTCAGACCGGGGAAGTCACCAAACTGCCGGTGATTGCGGATCTGAATCTTAAAATCGACTACCTGTTAACCAGGAACTTCTCTGCTTTTGTGAACCTGAACAACGTATTGGGCAAACGTTACCAGCGGTATCAATACTACCCGCAGCAGGGCCTGAACTTTATTGCGGGATTGTCTTTTTCTTTTTAACTTCGCTGAGTTAACACCAAACTTCGCTTCATGATAGCAGTCGAAACAGTCATCCGGAAACTCATAGGAGAATACGAATTCGTGATCATTCCCGGCTTCGGTGCCTTGCTCTCGCATCAGGTACCTGCCGTTTATGATAGCAATTCGGGCATTTTCGCGCCTCCTGTCAAAAGACTGGCGTTTAATGAGTACCTGAAACTGGATGACGGTTTGCTGGCGAACTACATTTCGCGTCATGAGAAAGTGACGCATGCGGACGCGGTGGAATACATCAAAGGCTATACCGACCGCCTGAGATCCGGCCTCGATATCAACGGTGAAGCCAGCATTGCAGGCATTGGCGAGTTCAAGCAGAATGTAGAAGGCAAGCTGGTGTTCGAACCTAACACTGGTAAGTACTTTAAAGACGAGTGGTACGGCTTCGAAAAGATCAAAGCGGTTGTAGCACAGGCCCGTCCGGTAGCTGCGTTAAACTCTGCACAGTACATCAGCGACGACGTTGAAGTAATGGAGCTGGAAACGGAGGCACGTCCACGTCGTTGGACTGGTTGGGCTGCGGCAGCGGTTATCGCAGGATTGCTTTGCGGACTGAGCTTTTTTCTGGTCAACACAGAGAATGCATATATCAAAAGCACGTTGAATCCTTTCGCGGAGATGTTCAGCCGTAAGGAGGCTGCCGAAACAACGGTAGTAAATAACGCGGAAACTCAGGCACGGACGCCGGCTCCTGTTGCCGAAGTGGTTGTGGCCAAAGTTGATTCAATGCCCGTTGATTCGGCAATTGCAAATACGCCTGAAACAGCAACCACCGTACCGACCACCTTGCCTGCCGTTGCAGAGCCGAAACCCGCAGAAGTAGCGTCGGCGAAGTTTTATGTGATAGCCGGGGCATTCAAAGGCACGAAACAGGCAAATGTTTTGCTCGCGCAGCTCACAGCAAAAGGATTTACCAAGGCATTGATCATTCCGGGCGACGAGCGCAGCAAGAAAGTGAAAGTAGCCGTGGATGGGTTTGACAATGAATCGGATGCCTACCGCGCTTCCGCCCAGTTGAAATCGGTCATCGGGGAAGCCGGTTGGGTTTTTAAGAAAAAATAAGGTTTTTAACCTGGAAATACAGAAAGGAGGTCTTCGGCCTCCTTTTTTTGTTGCATACGTTTTTTACTACTTTTACGTTTTCCGAAAGAAAAATCCCTTTTTGATAAATGATCACATTACAGGCAGAAGACCGGCAGCGAATCGCAGTATCATGGGCGTGGTCCTTTGGGATTACCGCCGCCATGCTGGGTTTATTCTTTTTCATCCGGCTTAGTTCGTCCCTTCCGAAAGCGGAACCTATGGAGTTGTTCGTGGAGGTAAACTACGGAACCAGCAAGGTGGGAAGAGGCGACGTTCAGACCTACAATAAACCCAACGACAGCAAGGTAGCCGAGAACATGAAAGCGGATGCCGACGAGGTGAAAAAAGTGAAATCGGTGGCTACACCGAAACCAACGCCTCCCACACCGCCTAAAATAGAGTCGCCAAAGCCTACAAAAACCGTCGCTGAGAAGCCCGCGATCACTTCGAAGGTAGAGAGCCCGGTAGAGGCACCCGAGAAGACTGACGTTAAGAAATCGACAGGAAGTGAGAATTCCTCGGCACCGGTATCGAAACCTGCTCCCGAAAAGGCCGTCAACAAGGACGCATTGTTCAGCAAATCGTCGGGAAGCAAATCGGGAAGCAATGGAACGAACGGTACGAAGACCGGCATCGGCGGTAATAACAACGGCGACGACGCAGAGGGCGTAGGGGACAAAGGTTCTAAAACCGGAAGTCTTTTTGCAAAAACTTATAAAGGAGAAGGCGGCGGAGGAGGCACCAATGTGGGCCTTAACCTGTCGGGTTGGAGCTGGTCGAGAAGACCGGTTGTAGACGATAATTCGGATGCTACGGGCGATATTACTTTCAAGATCACGGTCGACCGCAATGGCCGTGTGAAAAGCGTGATCACCCAGGCGACAACCGTTACGGATTATGCGGTGGTTAATAAGTATAAAAGCGCCGTGAGAGACCTCACTTTCGTGCCGAAATCGGCCAACGTGCCGGATGAATCGATCGGTACCATCACTTTTAAAATACGTTCACGTTAATATCTAAATGACATATCAGGAAACGATCGGGTATCTGTACGACAGGTTACCGGTTTTTCAGAATATCGGGGCCCGTGCTTTCAAGCCGGGCCTTCATACTACCAGGGAATTGTGTAGAGCGCTGGGCGATCCCCAGGATCAATATCCGACCATACATGTGGCAGGTACGAACGGCAAAGGAAGCACGTCGCATATGCTGGCTGCGGTCCTGCAAGAGTCGGGTTACCGTGTGGGGCTGTATACATCGCCTCATTTAAAGGACTTTCGCGAACGTATACGTGTCAATGGCGCATGTGTACCCGAAGAATTCATTGTTGAGTTTGTTGATGATCAAAAATCTAACATTGATAGATTGTCTCCATCCTTCTTTGAAGTCACTGTGGCGATGGCTTTTGCCTATTTTGAGCGGGCGAAAGTAGATGTTGCGGTGATCGAAGTCGGTATGGGCGGAAGGTTGGATTCCACGAATGTGATTACGCCGGAATTGTCGGTGATAACCAATATCAGCTTCGACCATATGCAATTCCTGGGCGATACGCTGGGTAAAATCGCTGCCGAGAAAGCCGGGATTATCAAAAGCGGTGTTCCAGTGGTGGTGAGCGAGTATCAGAATGCAGAGATCGGCGATGTGATCACGGCAGCGGCCGATGCCGCCAATGCGCCATTAACGTTCGCCTCGAATGCGTTTGAAGTCAGGTTTATCGAGCTGGTTGACGGCAAAATGCGTGTCGACGTAGTGGACATAGCTTCCGGAACCGTTCTTTCGGAAGGCCTGGCCGCTGATTTGACAGGCTCTTATCAATTGAAAAACATAGCCGGGGTATGGGCAGCGAAGGATGTGCTGGCTTCGAAAGGCTGGAAAATAACATACGATTCGGTGAATAGGGCGTTGCAATCGGTCAGCGCCATTACCGGACTGAAAGGCCGCTGGCAAAAGTTGGGTCAAAACCCTGACGTTTACTGTGATACGGCACATAATACTGCCGGTTTAACCATGACTTTGGCCCAATTCGAATCCGTTTGCAAGGGAAGGAAGCGGTTTGTGGTCGGTTTTGTCGGCGATAAGGACATCTCCACCATGCTTTCGCTTTTTCCGGGAGACGCGGATTATTACTTCTGCGAACCTTCCAACATGCGGGCATTAAAGGCCGCGGAATTGCAATCCAGGGCGCTTGAACATGGTTTGGTGGGGGCGACTTTCCAGAACGTGAATGAAGCGCTTACAGCGGCGATTAAGGATTCCGGGCCGACAGACGCAATTTACGTCGGTGGTAGTACCTTTGTAGTCGCAGATATTGAAAGTTTATAGAGCATACAAGTATAATGGCAAGAAGAAAGTTACATCATTACAAGTTTAGTGAAGAGGCGGAAAACGTAGTCCAGGCGGGTAAACCGCTTTACTCTGAAATTAAAGGCAATTGGAATAAGCTATACTTTAATAACGAAAGCCCGATTGTAGCGGAACTGGCATGTGGCAAGGGCGAGTATACGATCGGATTAGGCAAGAAATTCCCGGAAAAGAACTTCATCGGCGTCGATATCAAGGGCGACCGGATCGCGCGCGGCAGCGCATTGGCTACCGAGCAAAATTTATCGAATGTCGCTTTTCTGCGGGCAGGCATTCAATATTCCCATGAGTTTTTCGGGGAAGGAGAGCTAAGCGAGATCTGGCTCATTCATCCCGACCCGCAGGTGCGTGACCGAAATGAGAAATACCGGCTCACCAATCCTAACTTTCTGGCCAAATATGCGGCATTTTTGAAAGAGGGTGGTATGTTTTTTCTCAAAACCGACAGCGATTTCCTGTACGAATACACCTTGCAGACACTCGCCGAAGCGCCCAATTTCCAGATCATTGAGCATACGTATGACTTGTACCAGTCGCATTTGCTGGACGAGCACCACGGCGTGCGCACGCATTACGAGGGGATTTTTACGGCCAAGGGCTACACGATCAAATACATTAAAGCGCAACTGGTTTAACAACTGCTGTAAATAAAAAGGCCCGTTCCAGCATTTGCCGGAACGGGCCTTTTATATTGAGTATGTTATTACTTCTGGATCAAGCCAGCGAAGTAGTAAACAGTTCTTACAAGCTGAGACACGTAAGACATTTCGTTGTCGTACCATGAAACAGTTCTAACAAGCTGAACATCACCTACTTTCTGTACGCGTGTCTGCGTAGCATCGAACAGTGAACCATAGCTGATACCGATGATGTCGCTGCTCACGATTTCATCTTCTGTGTAGCCGTAGCTTTCGTTAGCCGCTTCTTTCATCGCAGCATTGATTTCTTCTACGCTGGTTTCGCGGCCGAGAACAACTGTCAATTCGGTCAACGAGCCAGTCAGTGTAGGAACGCGCTGAGCAGAACCGTCCAATTTACCTTTCAATGAAGGCAATACAAGGCCGATTGCTTTTGCAGCACCAGTGCTGTTGGGAACGATGTTCTGAGCAGCAGCTCTCGCTCTTCTCAAATCACCTTTCGGGTGTGGCGCATCCTGGGTGTTTTGGTCATTGGTATAGGCGTGAATGGTAGTCATCAAGCCGTTTACGATACCAAATTTGTTTTCCAACACCTGTGCCATTGGCGCAAGGCAGTTAGTAGTACAAGATGCACCGCTGATGATGGTTTCAGAACCGTCGAGGATATCGTGGTTCACGTTGAAAACGATTGTTTTCAGATCGCCGGTAGCAGGAGCGGAGATAACCACTTTTTTAGCACCCGCTTTGATGTGTGCGCTCGCTGATTCTGCGCTGGTGAAGAAACCAGTACATTCGAGAACTACATCAACATCGTGCTGAGCCCAGGGAATTTGCGAAGGGTCACGTTGCGCATAGATAACGATGTTTTCGCCATTTACGACAACTGAATTGTCGGTAGACTTAACATCTGCGTCGAAACGTCCTTGTGCAGTATCGTATTTGAGGAGGTGTGCTAACACTTTTGGACTTGTCAAATCATTGATGGCTACGATATCGATGCCCTCCATGTTATAGATTTGACGGTAAACAAGGCGACCGATGCGGCCAAATCCGTTGATTGCAACTTTTACTTTTGACATATCGAGGTAGATTGGTTATTTCAGCCGCAATATTAATAAAAATGTATGCGGATGAAAAGTATAAACAGGAAATATAACGAATTAAGCATCTGTGAGCATAAAAGACAATGAAATTAGTAAATTAGCAATACGATAACTACATTAATTAGCAGTTCAGATTTATCAATTTGCTAATTTAGATAGTTATATTGATTATCACTTACGTCCTTTTATTGCTTTGATTATACACTAATAACCTATATTATTGCATCGTAGTTCCGGCTTTCGGCGGGTTAAAAATGAGTTCTCAATGGAGGTTGGTGCTTTATTCTTAATAAACTATTAACTACTTGAAATACAGTGAATTAAATCTTTTTTATTAACTCTATACTTTAATATGAATTTTACTGAACAGATTGAGAATTACTGGACAAACCGGGAATTATTAAAGGAGGAATCGGCAAAGAACTTTATCCGCGATATCATAGAAGAGGTTGACAAGGGAAGATTACGCGTGGCAGAACCTGATGCTAATGGAGGCTGGGTCGTTAACGAGGCGCTAAAAAAAGCGATCATTCTTTACTTCCCAATCCAGCAAATGCAAGTTAGCGAAGTTGGGATTTTCGAATACAATGATAAAATGAAACTAAAATCCGGTTACGAGCAACTGGGTGTAAGGGTAGTCCCTCCGGCCGTGGCCAGATATGGTGCTTACATTTCCAAAGGTGTAGTGCTAATGCCGTCGTACGTAAACATCGGCGCCTATATCGATGAAGGCACAATGGTCGACACGTGGGCAACAGTAGGAAGCTGCGCGCAGATCGGAAAGAACGTTCACCTTAGCGGTGGCGTAGGAATAGGAGGGGTGCTCGAACCGGTTCAGGCTGCTCCCGTGATTATCGAAGATGGCGCGTTCATCGGTTCGCGTTGTATCGTTGTTGAAGGTGCCCGGATTGGAAAAAGAGCCGTTTTGGGTGCAGGAGTAACGATTACTGGCAGCTCGAAAATCATCGACGTTACCGGCCCTGAGCCTGTGGAATACAAAGGATATGTCCCTGAGGACTGCGTTGTCATCCCTGGAACATTGCCCAAGGAATTCGCAGCAGGTACCTATCACGTGCCATGCGCGTTGATTATCGGCAAGCGCAAACCCAGCACGGATCTCAAAACTTCCCTGAACGACGCACTCCGCGACAATAGCGTAGCGGTGTAGTTCCCCGGAAAATCTTCCGAATAACGCAATCTGAGTGCGGCATGAAATCTTCGTGTCGCACTTATTTTTTTACCCACACGTACTGTTTACAAATGTATTAATCAGTCAAAATCTGTTGATTTACATAAATAACTCACGTCAATTAATTTTATTAAACTACTGTACAGCCAGCAATTTACTTTTATGTATTGTATTTTCAATATCATTGATTTATTTTTGTAATAACATTTATAAATCATAGAATGGATCTCACTGACAAGATTAAACAGATACTGGTTGACAAAAATATCACGCCATCACTCTTCGCAGATGAAATAGGCATACAGCGATCCAGCATGTCGCATATATTGGCAGGAAGAAATAAACCGAGTCTGGATATGGTACAGAAAATTGTAAAGCGTTTTCCGGATCTGGGCATCAGCTGGATTCTGGACGACGAGCCGTTGCCGGTAGTGGTCCCCGAAGCCATCAATGAACCCGCCTTAGAATCGCGTAAAAAGGTAGTTCCTGCGCCACAGCCCGCACAGCCGAGTGTCGTCAAGGAGAAACCCGTCGTTTTGCCGGAGAAAAAGATCGAAAAAGTGCTTATTTTTTACTCTGACGGCACTTTTCAGGAATTCAAACAGGGATGACAAAAAGCAGATTGAAAATTCAATAAACGCCAAAAGCGGCGTTTTCCCTCCATTATAAGCTCGCATTTATTCCATGCCGCTCGTCGGCACCGAAAATTCGAAACGTATCACTATGACCGTCACTGTCCCGCATTCCTGATGCGGGATGCAGGTCCGTTCGCCTCTCTGAACTCCGAGCAGCTCCCAGCTGTATTCCACCACTTTAAGGTGTTATTAAATCTCCCATCGGCAAGCCAACGATAATTTAATTGTGTCTTACTCACAATTTTGGTAGCATACCGGACAGCACAGGATAGTATGGAATTCAAATACCGATACTATTGTAAAAATAATATAATTCAAATCATTAATTGTACATATCAAACATACCCGTTGCTATGTACTTCAAGCCCAATCATTTTGTCTCCCGGCAACATGTTTGAATTTTATTATTCCGTTCCGGCCAATCTGGCCACCAAGTTCCACCCAAAACAGCAGCCTATGGAGAGAGCCAAAGCACGAAACCCATTTTACTGGTAAAATCATTCACTATTCCAATCCTGAACGTATGAATCAATCTCGACAATTAAGATTCAATGCCGGGCTGCGTCCGCTTCGTAAGCTGATGCTGGGCCAGGTATTGCTCAGTGTTGCGTTTGCAGGCTTCTACCAAGCCCCGGCGACCGCCGCCCCAATGAAAGAACCCATTATGGTGACCGCCGACCGGTCGCTGGGTGGGAAAGTTACCGATGAAAACGGCGCCGGACTCCCCGGTGTAAGTATCATCGTCAAAGGTTCCAGCACCGGGACCGTCAGTGACGCCGAAGGCCGTTACACCATCAATGTGCCCGAAGCAGGCAGCCCCGTTTTAGTTTTCTCTTTCGTCGGGTACGTACCAAAAGAGATTACAGTGGGAAATCAGACCTCTTTGGACATTCAATTAGCCGTGGATAACAAAGCATTGGAAGAAGTAGTCGTGGTGGGCTACGGTACCCAGCGTAAGCGCGACATTACTTCTGCTGTATCCAACATCAGCATGGAGGACATTGGTGAGGTCCCTAAATCAAACGTCACCCGGATGATCCAGGGCCAGGCTCCGGGGGTAATCATCAAACAGAAAAGCGGTACACCGGGCCAGCAATTCGAAGTAAAAGTCCGTGGTATTAGCTCACTCGGCGCCGGCAGCGATCCACTGTACGTGATCGACGGCTTTCCTGTCGGTATTTCAGTCGGCCAGAATCTCAACCCCAACGACATCGAAACAATCACCGTTTTGAAAGACGCGGCTTCTACCGCCATTTACGGTGCGCGGGGCTCGAATGGGGTAGTCCTGATCACCACGAAATCGGCGAAGGAAGGCAAGACCAGCTTCAATGTTTCGGTCGACTACGGTATTCAGAATGTACCGGACGGCAGAAAAACCAAGGTGCTGAACGGCCAGGATTTTGCGCAGTTCAAGAAGGAGGTTTTTATCGGTCGTTTTGTCCTCGCCAACAAGCGGCAACCCACCGTCGAAGAGATCCCTGTTGACTTCCGCGATCCTTCTCAAACCAAGTATTCTACCAACTGGTTTGACCTCATCCTCAACAACAATGCGCCTTACACGGATGTAAACGTCTCATTGTCATCAGGAAAGGGACCGATCAAATCAATGGTTTCCATAGGCTACTACAAGGAAGAAGGTGCGTTGAAGTACACGGATTATGACCGCGCTTCTGTACGTACGAACCTCGCCGGGGACGTTAACAAATACATTTCGATGGGTGTCAACATCGCCGGAAGTTACTCCCGGTCGAGCCTGGCAGCTACCGATGGCCGTAGCGCATTGGTGGGCCTTACGCTCATCAGCGACCCGCGCTATCCCGCCTACGATCAGAAGGGTGATTTGATCCCGTACTACAACGGGGTAGGTGATATCTTCGGCTTTCCAAACCCATTATACCTGCTAAAAAACATCGACCGCGACCGCAATATCGCCGATGTTCTCGCCAATGGCTACATCGATTTCAACATTGCCAAAGGCTTGAAATTCAGAACGTCCGTCAATGCCAAGATCAATTACAACAAATACAAAGAATACGTACCTTCGACGATCGGACTTGCCATTGCGACCGGTTCGAACGGAGCGCCGCCACGCATCGCGAGTGAACGCGACGACGCCGAAGAACTGCGCAACTATACAGCCGATCAGCTGCTTACCTACAATGTGAATTTTGGAGAAAATCATCACCTGGATGCTATGCTCGGCTATACTGCCCAGCAGGAAATCGTGAAAGGTTTGTACGGCTCCGGTAACACCTTCCCGGACGACCTTGCACCATTCCTCGGTAACGCTACCATCCGCTCGTCCAACTCGATGGAGCGCAAATGGACCATGCTTGCCTACCTCGCGCGTGTGAACTACTCATTCAAAGACCGGTACCTGTTCTCGGCCTCATTCCGGCGAGAAGGCAGTTCACGTTTCAGCGAGGGACACCAATTCGGCAACTTCCCTGCGGTATCCGTGGGATGGAGGCTTTCGGAAGAGTCTTTTATTCCAAAAGCAGCATGGCTGACGGACTTGAAACTCCGGGGTAGCTGGGGGATGACGGGGAACAACAGCTATCAGGTGAGCGCCAACAACAACTTCGGTACAGGGCAGAATGCAGGGGATGATGGTAACTACGCGAGTCTCGCATTCCTCGGTTTGAACAACTACGTCTTTAACAACGGGCTGTCCATCGGTAAGACTGTCACCCGTTTTGCGAACCCCGAACTCACCTGGGAAAAGTCTAACCAATTGAACATCGGACTTGACCTTTCAACATTCAACAACCGACTGATTTTCACCGCTGAATATTACAAAAAGATCACGGACGATATGTTGCTGGGCTACAACATCCCCGCTGTTTCAGGTTTTACTTCGACATTGAAAAATCTGGGTAAAGTACAGAATCAGGGTGTGGAACTTGCGGCAAGTTATCGGATGAAAATCGGCCAGGTCAATTTCAGGACCAATGCCAACATCACATTCAATCGCAGCAAGATCCTCGCGATTCGCGGGCAGAACGATTTCATCCTGCAAGGAAGCCAGTATGGCGGTTACAATATCCAGCAGGTGGGCCGGCCGATTGGTATGATCTTCGGTTACAAAAAGCTCGGAATCTTTAACACCCAGGCGGAAATCGATGCTGCTCCGTTGCAGGAAGGTGCCGTACCGGGTGCTATGAAGTTTGCCGACTTGCACGGCGCACCTGATGGCGGCCCTGACGGGATCGTTTCCTACGACACAAAGGATATGACCGAAATTGGTAACCCTAACCCCAAGTTCAACTGGGGATGGACCGTTGGCGTGGACTATAAGCGCTTCGACGTGAGCGTGTTGCTGATGGGTGCTCACAAGTTTGATATTTACCGGAACATCGAAGCATCGACTATGAACATGGACGGCGTTTTCAATGTGCTTGAAAAAGCGAAAGACCGCTGGCGCTCGCCCGAAAACCCCGGCTCTAATCCGAATGCCAAGAATTCACAAGGCGGTACCGATTACTTCAAATGGTCACGCGAGAGCAGCGAACGCTACGTGTATGATGGCAGCCACACCTGGATCAAAAACGTCACGATCGGTTATACACTTCCAAAAGTGGATGGCATTCTGTCGGACGCACGCATCTTCATTAATGCGGCTAACCTGTTGCTGATCACCAAGTATCCCGGCAATAATCCGGATGCCGGTGTGCGTAGCGGAACGGAGCTCAACAATGACGACGAGTCGTACCCTGTGCCCAGAACGTTCTCCGCAGGTATTAAAGTTAACTTCTAAAAATGGCGAAGATGAAAAAAGCAACGATACTCGGAATCGCTCTGGCAATGTGTTTGTCGTCATGTAGCGAAGATTTTCTCAATCAAACCGATCCTACAAAAGTAAAAGTCGATCTGTTTTACAAAAATGAAGAACAGGTAAAACAGGCTGTAAGCGGCGTTTATAGTCAGATACAAGGACTTACCAACACGGCTTACCTGTTTGGCGAGTTTCAAACGGATAATACCACCGTCGATCTGAACCCTTCCGACCGCGGTGGAGCGGGTGGCTGGGAGGCCTTCGAATTCAGTACAGTCAACTCAGGTAATGGTGAAATAGCCAATCTCTGGAATGGCTTCTATGCCGCCATGTACAACTGTAACCTCACATTGGAACGGATGGTCAACGCGACGATGACCGACAATGCCCGGAAAGAAGCAGAAGGCCAGCTTAAATTCCTTCGCGCCTACATGTATTTCCATCTCGTTCAGTACTTTGGCGACGTGATTATCGTCACATCGACGCTCGAAATTCCCGATCCGGCATTCGATCTCGTGCGATCGCCTCAGGCCGATGTGTGGGCTCAAATTGAAAAGGACCTGAAAGAAGCGGCGGCAGCATTGCCCGCCAAATATGCCGCCGCTGATAATGGCCGTGCCACCAAAGGTGCCGCATTGAGTTTGCTGGGCAAATCCTATCTGACGCAGAAGAAGTATGCCGAAGCAGTGACGACACTGAAAGAAGTGACGGCCCTCGGTTACGCGCTAAATGCGAACTATGCCGATAACTATGCTACAACCAAGAAAAACGGCATCGAATCGATTTTCGAAATCCAGTACATGGGCGATAACGACCTGGGCGAATGGAGTAACTTCGAATACGTGTTCGCACCGAGGGTATCAAAAGGTGCGGTAACAGGCTTTCCGGCAGGTTCTAATGGTGGCCGCAATGTCCCTACCAACGACATCATGGCAGCCTATGAAAAGGGGGATTTGCGAAAGGATATCTCCCTGAGACCCAACTTCAAATTGGATACCACCACTTACCAGGTGCCTTATGTTCTCAAATACAACTACCCGCACACGATCGTGAACCGCACCAATTCCAACTGGCCGGTACTACGTTATGCCGACGTCCTGCTGATGCTGGCGGAATCCATCAATGAGCAATCCGGTCCGACAGCCGAAGCATTGGGCTATCTGAATCAGATCCGGAAACGGGCAGGCCTTGCCGATCTGGCCATTGCGGACAAAGTTGCGCTCAGAACAGCTGTTTTGAAGGAAAGAAGATTGGAACTGGCATTCGAAAATCATCGCTGGTTTGATTTGAAAAGGACCAAAACACCGGCAGAATGGGCGGCATTTATGAATGCGCATGGCGCGCAGGAACGCGCGAAACCGACCGTCGCAAGGGGCAATGTTCCATTCAATACGACAGATTATGTGTATACAGAGAATGAATATTTCTTCCCTCTGCCTGCACCGCAAATCCTGATCAACCCCAAACTCACCCAAAATCCGGGCTACTGATCCGCCTGAGCGGTCTCACCACACAGGAGGGACATACAATATGTCTCTCCTGTTAAATTTTATAACTAATCCACGAAAAATCGCGTTATAATTCTAATAGCCAATACAATAGACCAGTTATATTTTATATAAACGTTTTGAGAAAATCATGAATATTTTTCATTTATAGCAAGACAGCACAGGATACTATTCACTTCGCTGCATTTTAGTATTGTATGATTGCGGAATACCGCCGCCGGTATTCCTGAACCACTAACCCCTGAACTTGTGTTACTCCAAGCAACCGAAACTTTCTGGCTTTGGCAATTTTTAGGACGATTGCACCCCTTACTGGTCCATTTTCCCATTGGGCTTCTCTGCATTGCATTGCTTTTTGAACTCATCGACTGGAAGCACAAATCGACCGTCCTGCGCGATGGTACACGCATTATCACGTGGGTGAGCGCGGCAAGTGCTGTCCTGGCTGTGGTATTCGGTCTGCTGCTCGCCAGCTCCGAAGATTCCAGCGGCACCAATCTCGAAATCCACCGCTGGGCAGGGATAGCCACCATGATGCTCTCGCTCGTCACGGCATTTACATTACGCTCCGGCAACCGGGGCCTTTTCCGCGGCTTGTTGCTCACTACCGTGTTCGGCGTATCCTTTGCAGGCCATTACGGCGCGATGCTTACGCATGGTGAAGACTACCTGTCGAGCGTGCTCCCCGGTGCCGAAAAAACGGTAGAGCCGGAAGGAGAAGCCGAAGCGGACTTTGTATTGACCAACAATGGCGCATTAACCCCTGAACAAATACAAAATTTAAATGTGGAAGTCAGGACAATCCTGGCGCACAACTGTTACAGTTGCCACGGCGAAGCCAAAATGAAAGGCGAGTTGCGGCTCGATAGCAAAGACGCAATCATGAAAGGCGGCGAGCACGGAGTCGTTGTCGTTCCGAACCATCCCGACAAAAGTGAGCTGATCCGCCGGATTTCACTTCCCAAAGGGCATAAGGAAGCCATGCCTACCAAAGGCAAGCGCCTGAGTGAAAAAGAAGTCAAACTGCTGCAATTCTGGATCGAAAAAGGCACTCCATGGCCTGACGGTAAGGAAAAAAGCATTTACCGCGTCGCCGACCTAGCGCCCCGCACGCCGCAGGTACCTGCTGCCACCGCCGGGCTTAACAAGCCCGTAGACTTGTTTGTGAATGCCTATTTCCAAAAAAACAAAGGCGCCTGGAAGCCCGTAGTCGACGACCGGACTTACATTCGCCGCGTTTACCTCGACATTATCGGGCTGCTTCCGCCTCCCGAAAAGGTAGACGCATTCGTCGCGGATACCCGTCCCGACAAACGTGAGTTACTGGCAAAGGACCTTCTTTCGCAAAATGACGCCTATGCCCAGCATTGGATGACATTCTGGAACGACGCCCTTCGCAACGATTACGATGGAACCGGCTATATTACCGGCGGTCGCTTCGGTATTTCCAAATGGCTCTACGCGAGTTTGCTGGACAACAAGCCTTACAATTGGTTTGTAAAAGAGCTCATCAGCCCTAACAAAGAGTCGGAAGGATTTATTAAAGGTATCAAATGGCGCGGGACGATCAATTCCAGCCAGCGCACCGAAATGCAGGCGGCTCAGAACGTGGCCCAGGTATTTTTGGGACTAAACCTGAAATGCGCTTCCTGCCACGACAGTTTCATCAGCGACTGGAAACTGGCCGACGCGTACGCATTTGCGAACATCTTCGCCGACACATTGCTTGAAATTAACCGCTGCGACAAGCCTACCGGCAAAATCGCGGGAACCCGCATTCTCTACCCGGAACTGGGCGAAATCGAGGTGAATGCGAATACTGAAAAACGCCTTCGCCAGCTGGCCGATTTCCTGGTGCAGCCGAAAGACGGAAGATTGTACCGGACGCTCGTGAACCGCGTATGGGCGCAGCTTATGGGGCGCGGCATTGTGGAGCCGGTGGATGCGATGGATAATTTGCCGTGGAGCCAGGACCTGCTCGATTGGCTCGCATCCGATTTTGTTACGAATGGTTATGACGTCAAAAAACTCATCTACACGATCGTCACTTCCAAGACCTACCAACTCCCGTCAACCTCGGCCAAAGAAGCGGGGGATATCATGGCAACCGACTTCAAGTTTACCGGCATGGTGCGCAGAAGGCTTACCGCCGAGCAGTTCGCCGATGCGATCAGCACGAGCTTCACCCCGATGTACGCCGACACCTCGCTTGCATTGAAGAAGCTTCCGGAAGATATCCAGTCGCGCCTCCCGTTCCCGCGTGCGGCATTTGTGAAAAACGATCCATTCCTGACTTCACTCGGCCGCCCGAACCGGGAGACCGTAAGTACCGGTCGTACTTCCCAGGCCAACCTGCTTCAAGCATTGGAACTGACGAATGGCTCGAAATTCACGCAAACGCTGAAAGCGGGATCGAAGGTCTGGAAGTCGCAATACCCGACATCCGACTCGCTCGTGACGGCACTTTACCGGAAGGCCCTGGGCCGCGCACCGGTACCGAAAGAGCTTGCGGCCGCGAAGAAAATCCTTGGCCCGACACCGAGCGAAGAAGGCATTCAGGACCTGGTTTGGGCCATCGCGCTGGTACCCGAGTTTCAGTTGATATATTAAATGCATGATTCATACAACACATATTTAAAATATCAAATGAATAGAACTTTAAATACATCATTAACATTTACAACATATCAAAAGAATAAAATTCTAGGTATTAATTATAAATATTAAAAGTATTTAAAGTATAAAATGCAAATTGCTTTAAACTATTGAAATACAACCATTTAAAAAATACAAAGGCATGAATATCCAATGGAATAGGAGGGAGTTTCTGCAACGTGCCAGCGCCGCTACCATGGCCGCATTGGCGGCGGGAGCACCCATATCAAACCTGCTTACCTCATGCCGGGGCAAGGCGGGAGCCAATTCTTCGGCGGACACAGTGATACTTTTATGGATGGCCGGCGGTATGGCGCACACCGAAACCTTCGACCCGAAAGCCTACACGCCATTCGAAAAAGACATGGAGGGCAACCGCGTTTTGAGTACATTCAAATCGTTCCCGACCAAGCTCGACGGCATCCATTTTTCGGATGGTTTGCAATCGATAGGGCAGGTGATGGACAAGGGAACGCTCATCCGTTCGTACGTCGCGGCCGACATGGGGCACATCCTCCACTCGCGCCACCAGTACCATTGGCACACCTGCTACGAGCCGCCGCAAACGGTGGCCGCACCGCATATTGGCTCCTGGATCGCGAAGGAACTCGGCCCCAAAAATCCGGTGATCCCGGCATTCATCGACATTGGTCAGCGCTTTACAGTAGGAGAGGCCGAAGAGCTGAAAGCCTTTCATACGGCAGGTTTCCTCGGCAATGAGTTTGGCCCGTTCTTCATTCCCGACCCCAGCCAGGGCCTCGAAAGTGTGCGCCCGCCGGTAGGTATGGATGCGAAGCGTTTCGAACGCCGGAACCAGCTGTACAACGAGCTGATCAACAACAGCCCGGTCGGAGAGTTCGGCAGCGACTACCAACGCGAGTCACTGAAACGTTCGATGGAGCAGGCTTACGCATTGCTCAACTCGCCGGAGTCGAAAGCATTCGACCTCAGCACGGAGCCAAAAAAGAGCTACGACATTTACAATACCGGCCGCTTCGGACTGGGCTGCCTGCTCGCGCGCCGATTGACGGAGGAGGGGGCGCGCTTCATCAGCGTCACCACCGAGTACGAGCCGTTCAAAGGCTGGGATACCCACGAAAACGGTCATACGCGCTTGCAGGACATGAAGAAACAAATCGACGGTCCGATCGCACAGCTCATCAAAGACCTCGACGAAAAAGGCTTGCTCGACCGCACGATGATCGTGCTCGCGAGCGAGTTCAGCCGCGATATGATGGTAGAAGGCCGCCCCGATGCCAAGGTGAAGGAGCAAGTTGCACAGCCCGACATTCTTTCGGATCTCAAATTCTACGGCATGCACCGCCATTTCACCGACGGCTGCTCGATGCTCATGTTCGGAGGCGGGATCAAAAAAGGCTTTGTCTATGGCAAAACCGCCGACGAACGTCCGTGCAAGACCATTGAAAACCCGGTGAAGGTCGATGGCATCCACCAGACGATCTACCATGCATTAGGTATTCCGCCGGATACCCAGTACGAAATCGAGAAGCGGCCATTCTACACGACACCCGACGGAAAGGGGCTCGCCGTCAAAGAACTATTGGTCTGATTTCATCCATTTGATCCGCCGGAAGGAGCTGAGAACCAGCTCTCCGGCGGATTGATTTCTTACTACCTCACCAACTTCGTATCCTGTATTGTGGACCGTCGCATTGCCGCGAACGGATGGGTTTTCCATGCCAGATATAAGATATATCCAAAAAACTCATGTTAATTAAATATTAATCAAAACCAGACAGAGCAGGACAGTCTGTTCTTGCATTCATTCTAACATTGCATAAATGTTACTTTAAGTATGAATAATTGTCTTTTATACGTCATAAAGACATTTATTTCTTAGAGTATTCCAACTCTTCATCAACGATAGTTCTGCCGGCTTCCAGGCCTGTTTACATGCAGGGTAGCCATATCTGTTTCGTGATCAGACGACATCGTTCTTTTTACATACCCTAAACACTGCTTTTCCCCAATCCCGACAATTATTCACTTAAACCGATGACTATGAGAATACAAAGCTTAACCGATTAACCCCGCTACCCGGGCGTTTTAGACAATGCTCCGGGGCCTCTGCTAATTACTAAATCTAAAAATGAAGCTTATGAATCAATTTCGACAATCCCCTTATTATGGCCGATTGAATTCGATCCTTAAACTCTCCGTGGGCCAGGCGCTCATCGGCGTGGCTTGCGGGTTCAATGCAATGGCCGATAATAGTTTAAATCTTAACCCGCTGGTTGTAAGCAGCAAAATCACCGCCGACCGGACAATCAAGGGAAAGGTAACCGACGACACCGGCGAAAAACTGCCGGGTGTAAGCGTGGTACTCAAAGGCACCACGGTAGGAACGGTATCGGACGCGGAAGGGGTGTACACGATCAACATCCCCGATAAAGGCGCGGTGCTTATTTTCTCTTCCGTAGGTTTTCTCTCACAGGAAGTTCCCGTCGGCAACGCCGCAACACTGGATATTAAACTCGCCACCGACGCCAAGGCACTTACCGAAGTGGTGGTCGTGGGATACGGTAGCCAGTTGAAAAAAGAAATTACAGGTGCAGTACAAACCGTTAAGAGCGAAGAATTGAAAGATATTCCGGTTTCGCAGGTTACGCAGAAACTGCAAGGACGCCTTGCCGGTGTACAGATCAACCAGACCACTGGTAAGCCAGGGCAAGGGATGTCGGTTCGTATTCGCGGCCAGGTATCGGTTACGGCCGGTAGCGATCCGCTTTACGTGATCGACGGTTTCCCGATTACCGGTACCATCGGCCAGATGAACCCCGATGAAATCGAAGACATTACCATTCTGAAAGATGCCGCGTCGACGTCCCTTTACGGTTCGCGTGCGGCCAACGGTGTGGTACTGATCACGACCAAGAAGGGCACACCCGGCAAAACGAGCGTGAGTTTCAACGCTTTCGCAGGTATTCAGAAAGTGCCGATGAGAGGCCGCGTTAAAATGCTGAATGCGGAAGAATTCGCACAGTTTAAAAAGGAAATGTTCGAAGATGAGAACAAAGCAGTACCCGCAGAATTCCAGGACCCGTCTCAATATCGTGGAAAAAACAACGATTGGTACGACGCATTGCTTCGGACCGCGCCGATCCAGAGCTACAACCTGAGTATCAGCTCCAACAAGGAAAACATGCGCACGTCCATCGTGGCAGGGGTTTTCAACCAGAAGGGGGTTGTTTTGAACAATAACTACAAGCGGTATTCATTGCGGATGAACTCCGAGTACGACGTTTCCAATACCGTGAAAATCGGCTTCAACGTTGCACCGCAATTTGTGTACGACAATACGCCAAGAACCGACGGCGACCGCGGAACGGGTGTGCTCTTCAATGCATTGCATACCTGGCCGGTGATGCCGATCCGGGATGCCAATGGCGAATTGACGAAGTTCAACACCTTCCCAGGAAGCACCGGTAACATCTTCAACTACCCGAACTGGGTGCGCGCCGCCAATGAGCTGACGAACGAGACGAAGATCAACAAGTTACTCGGTAACACCTACATTCAGTACAACCCGATCAAAGGCCTGACGCTGAAATCGACATTGAACGTGGAAATGGAGAGCAATAAGTTCTTCTTCTTCAACCCTTCAACCGCTACGAGCGCGATCAACGTACCGATCCCGACCACAGCCGTTTCCATCCGTCAGAACTACCAGAACTTCTCGTGGCTGAACGAAAACTTGGCAACTTACAGCCACAGTTTCAATGACAAACACAATTTCGAGTTGCTGGCCGGCTTTACCCAACAACGTTTCCGTCAGGAGTTTGACCGTATTACGGCCAACACCTACACCGACGACCGCCTTCCAACCATCCAGGGTGCGATCAACATCGACCGCGGCGGTACATTCAACGTGAACGGCATTTCCGGTTCCAACACGTTCAACGGTGCCAATGAATGGGCATTGATGTCTTACATTTCGCGTTTGACTTACAACTACAAAGGCAAATACCTGTTCACTGCGGCTGTCCGTGCGGATGGTTCATCCCGCTTCGGCTCGAACAACCGCTGGGGTACGTTCCCGTCGGCATCCGTGGGCTGGGTAATTTCGGATGAGAACTTCATGCAGTCGATCCCGAAAGTTTCATTTGCGAAAGCACGTGCCAGCTACGGGGTGATCGGTAACAACAACATCGGTAACTACACGCAGTACGCATTGGTGAACAACACGACCAACGCCGTTTTCGGAGGCACAGTAGCTACCGGCGCTCAGGTGACTTCACTGTCGAACTCCAACCTCGGCTGGGAAACTACCAAGCAATTCGATGCAGGTCTTGATGTCGGTTTGTTCAACGACCGCATTCAGTTGATTTACGATTTCTATACCAAGCGGACAACCAACCTGCTTTATGCAGTACAGGTCCCTCAGGAATCGGGTTTCACCAACTACAACGACAATATCGGCGAGATCAAATTTTGGGGACATGAGGTTTCCCTTACCACCCGTAACCTTGTAGGTAAACTGAAATGGACGACCAATGCCAACATTTCGATCAACCGTAACAAGGTGATGGAACTCGCTCCGGGCATCGACCGCGTGTATGGTACATTCCACATTACGAAGGTAGGTCAGCCATTCGGTCAGTTCTATGGTTTGGTTAAACAAGGTTTCTACATGAGCAAAGAGGAGCTGGCCAGCAGCCCGATCATTCCAGGCCGCTCGGCGATCGGTACGATCAAGTTTAAGGACGTGAATGGCGACGGCGTAATTACCAACGGTGGTGATGCCGACGACCGGACTATCATCGGTAATCCATTCCCGAAATTCACTTACGGTCTTACCAACACTTTCAGCTACGGAAACTGGGATCTGTCGATTACCGGATCAGGCTCGCAGGGTAACCAGCTATGGGTACGCCACTTGTATAGTACTGCCAACCTCGACGGTGTATTCAATATGGTAGCCGGTGCGAAAGACCGCTTCCGTGTCAAAAACGGGCCAAAAGATCCTGTAAGCGGCGCAGCGGCGGCAGAAACCGTGATCACCCCCGGCAAAGGCATGTACGGTGCAACCAACAACGGCGGTAACTTCACCGGTGTTGAACGTGACTGGGCGAGCTCGCACTTCCTGGCTAACGCTTCCTACTTTACGCTCAAAAACATTACCCTTGGCTATCAATTGGGTGGTATCAACAAGTTTTTCAAGTCGGCGCGCTTGTATGCGAGCGTGCAGCAGGTGTATGTCTTCACCAAATACTGGGGCGGACCTAACCCTGAAACCAGCGCACAAGGTGACGGACAAGGGGACGGTGGTAACCTGAGCCAGGGTATAGATCTCTCGAACTATCCTGTGCCACGTACATGGACACTTGGCGTGAACCTGAACTTCTAAGCCCGACTTGTAAAATAGCTCATCTAAATTCCGATAGAAATGAAAAGAATATATATAGCAGCGGGGCTTCTGTCAGCAGTACTGATCAACGGCTGCGGGGACAAGTTCCTCACTGTCAATCCAGAAACTGCATTAAGTTCCAACAACTTCTTTACATCCGAGAACGACTTCAAACAGGCGGTAAACGCGACTTACGAACCGTTCCGGCAGATGTACAACGAGCGTGCGTGGGTTTTGGAAGAAATGCATTCAGACAATACCTACTATGCGCGGAACACCTTGTATGGTGCGGTAGACCCTACCGAAAACGTAGCCGATTTCGCAGTGCCAACGGCCAACGGGGTCACAGCGAACGACAACGTACTGGTTCAGTACCGGCTCAATTACCGGATCATCGCACGTGCGAACCAGATTATCGCATTGATCGATGGTGTGAATTTCGACGCAGTCTCGAAGGCTAACCTGAAAGGGCAAGCGTTGTTCCTCCGCGCATTTGCGTACTTCGACCTCGTCCGGCTTTTCGGCAAAGTGCCGCTCCACCTCGTGCCTGTAACCGGCCGGGAAGATGCACCGCTGCCTTTGTCGACTACCGAGGATATTTACGCGCAAATCGAGAAGGATGCTAAGGAAGCGGCCGCGGGCCTGTATGATAAAGCCAAGCAGGAAGCCGGACGCGTCACTTCCGGTACTGCCAAGCTTTTGCTGGCCAACCTTTATATGACCCAAAAAAAATGGGCGCTGGCCGAGCCGTTGTTGAAAGAAATCGTAGCAAGCGGGCAGTATGCACTCATGCCCGACTACAATGATGCGTTCTCTACCACAACCGGCAACAAGAACAACAAGGAATCGCTTTTCGAGATCCAGTATATGGAAGGTTCGTCGGGGTACAATGGTAACCAGATCTACCGGTTTATCCCTTCACCGATCACCGCGGCGGAGATCGCGCCGATTACCGGAACTTCCAATCCGCAGCCGACTTCACAGGAAAGTAACAACGTTCCTACGCCCGACCTGATCGCGGCCTACGAAACCGGTGACAAGAGAAAGGATATTTCGATCGGTTATGTAACGCTGAGCGGATCGCTGAACGACAACAAGACGTATCCTTACATCAAAAAGTACGCGCGGCCGCATTCACTGCACAACAACACCGGTCAGAACTGGCCTGTTTACCGCTATGCCGAAGTGCTGCTTTTCCTCGCCGAATCGTTGAACGAACAGGGCAAGCCAGCCGACGCCGCTACTTATCTCGACCAGATACGTACGCGTGCGGGCCTCGCAGCTACAAAGGCAGCTTCGCAGGCGGATATGCGCGAGGCGATCTTCAAGGAAAGAAGGGTAGAGCTGGCATTTGAAAACAAACGCTGGTTCGACCTCACCCGCACGGGTCGCGTGAAGGAAATTATCGGGGCATATGGTGCCAAAGTAAAGGCCAATCCCCAGGCATATTACTTCAAGACCGGGGCGGTACCTCCGCCGAATGCATTCACGGTATTGGACGACTACTATGGTCTGCCGGCTGTTGAAGCTGCATTGACACCACATTTCTGATGGATGCAGAAGAATAAAAAAGTGCAGCAGGTGCGAACCCGCTGCACTTTTTTCATTACGAGCATACTTATCTGCCCGATACCCCACAGAACAGGATAGTCGCACGGATGTTTCAATCTAATATTGCAATATCAGATTATTTAAAGTTTTAGTTTGCTTTATTTAAGAAGAAACAAATTACGTCAATCAGACACATCCCGACGCTTCATCCTTTTTTATCAATCATATTTACTTAAACTCTGAGCTGTAAAATGTACACAAAAAAACAATGGTTAAAACTTCCGATGACGCTCGCGGTGCTGCTCGCCGTAGGGGTCTTCTGTGGAGTGATGCTAAGTAACCGAACTGCCAAACACCGTCCTCCCGGCTCAAAGGTCGACAAACTGAAACTCCCGGATGGCTTCAAAGCCGATCATTTATACAGTGTTTCGGAAGAAAAGAACGGCTCGTGGGTATCCATGACGTTCGACAACAAGGGAAGGATGATCACTTCCGATCAATATGGCGGATTGTACCGCCTGGTACTGCCGGCTATTGGCTCTACCGACAAGCCTCAGGTTGAAGTACTTAAAATTGAAGGAGATACCGCGAAAGTCGCGATGGGTTATGCGCACGGTTTGCTGTACGCATTCAACAGCCTTTACGTGATGATCAACAACCGGTCGAATGCGCGTTTCCCGAAAGGAAGCGGCTTGTACCGTTTGCAGGATACCGACAGCAACGATCAATATGACAAAATTACGTTGATCAAACCGTTGACGGGCGAGGGTGAGCATGGTCCGCACAGCATTGTGATGGCACCCGACCAGAAATCGCTTTTCGTGGTAGCCGGTAACTTCACCGACCTACCGAAAATGGACATTTATCGCCTGATGCCGAACTGGAAAAACGATAACCTGTTCCCGTTCATCAAAGACCCACGCGGCCACGCGACCGACCGTAATGCTCCGGGCGGCTGGATTGCCCATACCGATCCCGAAGGCAAAAACTGGGAATTGTACACGGCCGGTTTCCGCAACCCATACGACATCGCATTCAACGAAGCGGGCGATCTGTTCGCATACGATTCGGATATGGAATGGGATTTCGGAACACCGTGGTACCGTCCTACACGCGTTTGCCACGCGGTAAGCGGCGGCGAGTTCGGGTGGAGAACAGGTTCTGCCAATACCTCGCCCGCATTTGCGGATTTCCTTTCACCGGTGATGAACATCGGACAAGGCTCGCCGACCAACCTTATTTACCTGAAAGACGCACGTTTCCCCGCAAAGTACAAAAATACTTTGCTTGCATTCGACTGGAGTTTTGGTATCGTTCACGGTCTGCACCTGAAACCGAACGGCTCTACCTACACGGCTGATCACGAAGAATTCCTTTCCGGAGCACCGCTTCCTTTGACGGACGGAGCAATCGGCCCTGACGGCGCGCTGTACTTCCTGACTGGTGGCCGTCGTCTCGAATCGGACCTTTACCGCGTGTATTATGGAGATTACAAGAACATTGCACCAGGTTCTAATGCAGCTACTCCGGTAATTACTCCGGAGCACAAGCAACGCACCGCCATCGAAGAATACCATGTTAAGAAAGATCCGAAGGCAATCGATCAGGCATGGCCGTTGCTGAAAAGCCCCGATCGCTTCTTGCGCTACGCTGGCCGATTAGCCATTGAACACCAACCTGTTAACCAATGGGAAGCCAAAGTGTATGCTGAAAAAGATCCTCAATCGATCATCTATGCAGCTATCGCACTGGGCCGCCAGGGTGATTCCAGCAAAGTAGGAGGGCCTCTGTTGAAAAAACTGACGACCATCGACTATGCAAAGCTCGACGACCTGAACAAGCAAGCGCTCCTGCGCGCCGTGGAAGTAATTCTGTACCGTACCGGCCAGCCTGATGCTGCCACCAAAGCTGCATTGGTTGCGTACCTGAACCCTAAGTATCCGTCAGCCAATGCGTTGCAGAACAGATTCTTAGCTAAAATTCTCGTAACGATCGAAGCTCCGAAAGTGGTTGAGAAAACGCTTGCGTTGATCGCGAAAAACGAGAAGTTCGACGACAAGGATAACGAAATGGTAACCGCTTCGGCCGACCTGATCCTGCGTAACCCGCAATACGGTCTTGACCTGGCTGGTCTCCTCGAAAAAATGCCGCCGCAACAGCAGACATTCTACGCGATCATGCTGAGCAGCGCTAAAACAGGCTGGACTCCCGCAACACGCGAAGAGTATTTCAAGTGGTTCCACAAAGCATTCAGCTATCAGGGTGGACGCAGCTACATCGGCTTTATCGACAAGGCCCGCCAGCTTGCGTTGAAACACGTACCGAGCGACAAAGTAGCCTATTACAACAAACTATCTGGCTCAGAACTACTTACAGGAACAGGAAACGACCTGGTGAAGCTTTACACCCCGAAAGGACCAGGCCGTGGATGGAAAGTGGATCAGGCTGTTGAACTCGTGAAAGACAGCCTTGCCAACCGCGATTTCGAGCGTGGCAAGCAGATTTTCTCCGCTGTACTTTGCAGCCGTTGCCACACCATCCAGGGTGAAGGTGCCGATGTCGGCCCTGAACTGACGCAACTCGGAACCCGTTTCTCGGTGAAAGACATGCTTGAAGCGATCATCGAACCGGACAAGGCGGTGTCAGACCAATATGCTTCGATCTCGTTCCAGATGAAAGACGGGCAGTCGATCGTCGGCCGCGAAGTAAACCAGGATGCCAATTTCTACTATGTATCACAAAACCCGTTCGATCCGAAAACGATCCGGAAAGTGGCGAAGAAGGATGTAGTGTCCAGCAAAATCTCACCGGTATCTATCATGCTTCCGGGCCTGATCAACGGTTTGAATCCTAATGAACTGAGAGACCTCGTAGCCTATCTGATGGCTGGCGGGAACAAAAATAACCCGATCTATTCCGAATCCGGCGCGCCGAAAAGCGGAAAATAGATCACATGATTTTTTGAGTAGATTATAATTAATTAGGCTTAAGATAGTGGTGCTGCGTGTTGATCCTGATGCTTTCAAAGCAAAAACGGATCCGGTAGCATCACTACTTTTTTGTAGGTACCGCAACGGAATCGAAGACGTATATCACAATGCGTTCAAAGCTGGCAAAAGAGTAGGAGCCACCGCTCAAATAACAACTAACTTACATTATTTCAGATAGTTAACTATTAAATGAAGTCACTTTCAAATCGAAGAAAAGCGCTTAAAAGCATGGCTGCGGCAGCGGGGCTGGGAACATTTTCGAGCTCGCTTGCGCATGCATTTGCCGCCTCTGAAAAGGCGCTTGGGCCGCAGCTGAACGGCAAAATCAATCACTCCGTATGCAAATGGTGTTATGGTAAAATTCCTTTGGAGACCTTCGCGCAGGAATGCAAGAAGATCGGGCTGACTTCCATCGAATTGCTTGGCCCGGAAGAATGGTCGGTGATCAAAAAGTACGGACTCACTTGTGCATTGCCATGGGGAGAAGGATTGACGCGCAGCATCGACAAAGGCTTCAACGACCCCAAAAACCATGAGGAACTGATCAAAGGATTTGAAGATGTGATCCCGAAAGTGCGTGCGGCCGGTTACGACAAGATCATCTGCTTTTCAGGCAACCGCCGTGGCATGTCGGATTACGACGGCATCCGGAACTGTGCCGAAGGTATCCGTAAGCTGATCCCGACCTGCGAAAAGCACAATGTCACACTGGTGATGGAGTTGCTGAACAGCAAAGTCAACCACAAAGATTATATGTGCGACCGGACGGAGTGGGGGGCAGCGCTTTGTGAAGCTGTTGGTTCCGAGAAATTTAAACTTCTCTACGACATCTACCATATGCAGATCCAGGAAGGTGACGTGATCGCAACGATTAAAAAGTACCACAAATATATCGCCCATTACCACACAGGTGGCGTACCGGGGCGTCACGAGATCGACGAGACCCAGGAGCTTTATTACCCATCGATCATGAAGGCCATTGTTGAGACCGGTTACAAAGGGTTTGTAGGGCAGGAGTTCGTTCCCAGCCGTGGTGACGATCTGGCATCCCTGAAACAAGGGGTTACCATTTGCGATATCGCTTAGTATTGATATTCAATATTTTACATTATGTCAACTAGAAGAAACGCATTAAAAAATATTGTCGCCGGAACCGCTGCGGGAACAGCAGCCGGAATGATGTCCATTTCCGAAGTTTTTGCAAAAACCGAATCCGTACTGGGTACTAAACTGAATGGTAAGATCAATCACTCGGTTTGTAAATGGTGCTATGGCAAAATCCCGCTCGACACATTCGCACAGGAATGCAAAAAGATCGGCATTACGTCCGTTGAGCTGCTTGGGCCGGAAGACTGGCCGACTTTGAAAAAGTACGGACTCACGTGCGCGTTGCCCAACGGCGCGGGTATGGGAATCGAGAAGGGTTTCAACGACCTCGCTTTGCACGATGAGCTTGTCAAAAGTTACGAGGACATTTTTCCAAAATTGAAAGAAGCCGGTTACAAGACGGTGATCTGTTTCTCGGGTAACCGCCGCGGCATGTCGGATTATGACGGAATGCGCAACTGCGCCATCGGCCTGCGCCGCCTGATGCCGTCCGCTGAGAAGTACGGCATTACCATGATCATGGAGCTGCTCAACAGCAAAGTGAACCACCGCGACTACATGTGCGATCACACTGCCTGGGGTGCCGGGCTCTGTGAGATGATTGGCTCGGAACACTTCAAGTTGTTGTACGACATTTACCACATGTCGATTATGGAAGGCGACGTCATCGCGACCATCAAGCAATACCATAAATACATCGGCCATTATCACACGGGCGGCGTTCCCGGTCGGAACGAAATCGACGAAGGCCAGGAATTGTATTACCCGGCGATCATGAAAGCGATCGTCGAAACCGGGTACCAAGGATTTGTCGCGCAAGAATTCATTCCGAAGCGCGAGCCGCTGGCTTCGCTCGCTGAATGCGTGAAGATTTGCGACGTGGCTTGATCGAAACTCTGATCTTTTCAAGATTCCCGACGATAAATTGCCTGAAAATGCTGTTTGAGACGCTCGAAAAGCCCTCAAATCGGTGTTTTCAGGCAATTTTCAATTTAACTGGAAGAGTTTTTCAGATGCCAAAAGCCATATAATACTGCTCAATTACAGTAATTTAAGTTACAAAAGAGCAAAAATCAACCGCCTGAGATTTAAACAAAAAACAACTCTCGATATCTGGGACAGGCTATCAAAACCTCATCGCCATCAGTTACAACTTTATGTCCGGTATGCGAAAACTCAGAGATTGGTCATACTGGCTCTTTAGTAGATAGAATGATATGTTTGTTGTATAATTTATATTATGTTAAATAGGTGTTTCCAAACGAAGAGAGCATCGATTACCGATGCTCTCTTCTATCTTATAAGCTTACGGGAAGCGCTTGCTTCTTGAATCTTATTCTTCAATACAAGCAACCCCTTTGGCAGCGAACTGTTCCAACACACCGTTCAGGTTTGTCAGGTTGTCCTTAGCCTCAGCTTCGTCCTTAGCCTGGATCGCTTTTTCGAAGTATGGTTTTGCTTTTTTGAATTTACCGCAAACACGGCCTTCAACTTCTTTACCACGCTGCTGATATTCAGTCATGTTCATGTTATCCACTTCGCCTTTCAGCTGTACAGCTTCGTTGAAGTAGAAAACACCCAGGTTGTAAAGTGCATCGTAGTTAGTTGCGTCGATTTCCAAAGCCTTCTTGTAGTTCAAAACCGCTTTATCGCTCGCTTCTTTTTGTTTTACTTTTGCGTCAGCCAGTTCTTTTTGCAGTGCTGCAACGTCCTGACCTTTGGCAGCTTCCTGTGCAGCTTTCACTTCACCTTCCAGTTTAGCGATCGCTTCTACGCTTTCTTTTTTCTTAGCGGTCACGTCTGCAAGCTGGCGTTTCAAGTCCGCATTTTTAGGCTGCTTCTTGATCAACGCGCCGATACGTTTTACCTCGCCATCGTATACAGCAATTTTGTCCTTCTCCGCAGCGAGGTTTTTTTCAGCTGAACTTGCAGCGTTAGAACCTGCGCCCACTTTGCTGTTCAATTGCTTCACTTTGTCGGTGGATGTTCTGTACATGTTATCGTACAAAATAGCCAGGTTTACCACATTCTGGGTGTTTTTAGGATCAGCAGCGGCCAAAGCTTCGAGCTCCTGGATAGCCTGATCTTCTTTACCCGATGCGAGCAAAATGTTAACAACTTCCGCTTTCAGGTCTTTGTTGCCCGGAGATTGCTTCAAGCCATTGTTCAAAGTTTCGATGGCTTTATCAAAGTTGTTTTCTGAACGGTAAAGCTGCGCCAAACCGTAGAATACGCTGGGGTCTTTACCGCCGTTGGCAGCATATTTCTCGAAAGAAGATTTTGCAACATCCTTTTTATCAAGCTGTTGCGCAGCGATACCGCCATAAAGGGATGCCAAAGTATCCTTTTTGTTGATCTCCTGAGCGGCCTGGAACATTTCCAGCGCACCTCCCAGGTTTTTAGCCTGGTACTTTTCAGCACCTTGCTTTACGAATGCGTTGAAAAGCTGAGTGCCTTCGCCGCCCGCGATCACGTTAGCAGCTTCTTTGGATGATTTACCAGGCTCTCCCTTTTTCGTAACATCCAGCTCAACAACCTTTTTGTAGGCTTCCAAAGCCGTTTTTGCTGCACTAGAATCCACTTCTGAACCTTGTAGGGCTATGTTTTCATAAAGTTTAGCGCGTTCGAGCCAGAATGCAGCCTTTGCACTTGATTTAGGATCACTGGCATCTTTATCGCTTTTCTCTTTATCCTTACGAAATCCATCTACCAAAGCCTTGTTCACAGCGTCCTGCGCCATCGCAGCACAGCCGAACAGGCTAAGTGCAGAAACAAAAAACAGTTTTTTCATAAATATTAACTTTGGTTGTGATTGATTGTTCGAGTTCTAAATATAAATCAATAAATATAATTTTTACAAAAATCATGCCTCTGCGTCGTCGGAAGGCTCTTCATCGTCCTCATCTTCGTCGTCAGCGACCTCCTCATCCTCGTCCAATTCGTCATCCGTAACAATGATATCTTCTGCCGAAGCACCTTCTACCTGTGCTACCGGTTTTGGAACTACGTTACCTTCTTCGTCCAGCTCTTCCTCCGCTTTTTCATCCGGATCTTTCAGAATGCGCGTCACCGAGGTAATTTCATCTGTGCTGTTCAGACGGATCAGTTTCACACCCTGCGTGTTACGCCCTGCCTGACGGATATCGAGTACGCTCATGCGGATGGCAATACCATTGCGCGTGATGATCATCAGATCGTCCTCTTCCGTTACCTCGCGGATAGCTACCAGCTTGCCTACCTTGTCGGTTGCATTCATGGTCGAAACCCCTTTACCGCCACGGTTGGTAACGCGGTAACTGTCAATCGCTGAGCGCTTTCCAAAACCATGTTCCGAAACCACGAGCAGCTGCGCGTCCTCACGGCTGATACAAACCATACCGATTACCTTGTTCTCAGGATCGTTCAGGTTGATACCACGCACACCAGCTGCGGTACGGCCCATTGGGCGCACGCCTTTCTCATTGAAGCGAACCGCACGACCGGCAGCCGACGCGATCACGATATCGTTGTCGCCGTTTGTCAATGCCACGTTCAGCAAGCGGTCACCTTCGTTGATCGAGATCGCGATGATACCGTTTGTGCGCGGACGTGAATAGGCTTCGAGCAAAGTCTTCTTGATCGTGCCCTGCTCGGTACACATAATGAGGTAATTATTGTTGATATAATCCTCATCCGAGAGTGTCTTCACGTTGATCACCGAGCGGATCGAATCGCCGGATTCGAGGCTGATCAGGTTCTGGATCGGGCGGCCTTTGGAAGTTTTGCTTCCTTCCGGCACCTCGTAAACCTTCATCCAGAACAACTTACCGTATTCTGTGAAGATCAGGAGGTAGTTAAGCATTGTCGCGGAGAACAAGTGCTCGGTGAAATCGGTGTCCTTGGTTTTCACACCGCGGGAACCAACCCCTCCCCTTGTTTGCGTACGATATTCCGAAAGCGGCGTACGTTTGATATAACCTTCTTTGGAAATGGTAATGAGCATTTCCTCGTCGGCGATCATGTCTTCGTCGCTGAATTCTTCGGCCGAGAACTCAATTACCGTTCTGCGCGCATCTCCATAGCGTTCCTTAATGTCGGTCAGCTCGGTTTTGATGATTTCGTACTTGCGGTATTCGTTGGCCAAAATGTCTTTCAAGTCGGCGATCAGGAGCATGATCTCTTCATATTCCTTTACGATCTTCTCTCTTTCCAGACCGGTCAAACGTTGCAAGCGCATATCGAGGATCGCGCGTGCCTGGATTTCCGACAAGCTGAATTGTTCCATCAATCCGGTTTTCGCAGTTTCCGGGTCGCGGGCTGCACGGATCAATGCGATCACCGCATCGAGGTTATCGAGCGCGATCAGCAAGCCTTGGAGAATGTGCGCACGCTTTTCAGCTTCACGCAATTCGTATTCCGTCCGGCGGGTAATCACCACAATCCGGTGGTCTACATAATGCTTGATCAGGTCTTTCAGGTTCAGCAACACCGGGCGGCCTTTTACGAGCGCCACGTTGTTCACCCCGAAAGAAGTCTGCAACGGCGTGTATTTGAACAGGTGGTTCAATACAATATTAGGTATCGCATCCTTTTTCAGGTCAAAAACAATGCGCATACCTTCGCGGTCCGACTCGTCGCGGATGTCGGAAATGCCTTCGAGTTTCTTGTCGTTGATCAGCGACGCGATCCTTTCGATCATTGCCGCCTTGTTGATCATATAAGGGATTTCGGTCACGATGATTTGCTCGCGGCCGGTTTTAGAAACCTCGAACTGTGCCTTCGAACGCATGATAATGCTTCCGCGGCCGGTTTCCATCGCCGAGCGAACACCGTTGTAACCGTAAATGATACCACCCGTCGGGAAATCGGGAGCCTTTACGTGCTCCATCAGTTCCGGGATTGTAATGTCGTTGTTGTCGATGTAAGCGAGTACGCCGTCCACGACCTCACCCAGGTTGTGCGGCGCCATGTTGGTCGCCATACCTACCGCGATACCGGACGAACCGTTCACGAGCAGGTTCGGAAATTTGGCAGGAAGGACCGAAGGCTCGCTCAGCGAGTCGTCGAAGTTGGGTTGGAAATCAACCGTGTCCTTGTTAAGGTCGGCAAGCAGCTCGTCGGCGATCCTTTTCAGCCTCGCTTCCGTATAACGCATTGCCGCAGGGTTATCACCATCGACCGACCCGAAGTTACCCTGACCGTCGACAAGCGGATACCGCAGCGACCACGGCTGGGCCATACGCACCATCGTGTTGTAAACGGACGAGTCGCCGTGCGGGTGGTATTTACCCAAAACCTCTCCAACAATACGCGCTGATTTCTTGTGGGCCCGGTTGTAGCTTACACCCAGATCGTCCATTCCATAAAGGACCCGCCGGTGAACGGGTTTCAGACCATCGCGAACGTCGGGCAAAGCGCGGGAAATAATAACGGACATCGAGTAATCGATGTAGGCTCCACGCATTTCATCCTCGATATTAATCGGGATAATGTTTTCACCAGAAGATTCTGCCATAAACGATTAGAAAAGAATCAAAATTTTAAAGTGGGCTAACCGATAGTTTCAATTGCCCAGCGGATTAATACAATCTTGTTGGTACTAAAAAGTCAAATTTCGCTATTTTAAAGCATTCTAACAAACTATCTTTTGTGCTATTTCGGGCCCTGGCGCGTATATGCGTGACTATCCGTGCATTACCTCCGAGAAATATCCGGGGGAAAACTAAATTGGCATCTATCATTAAAAATCCCGTTCTTCCTGCTTATTAGCAATAGCTTAATTTTCGACAATTTTCACCTATGCCTTTACTATTAACCTTTGTCGCGATCCTCGCGCTCATCCTACTCATTGCCTGGCTTAAAATCGACACATTTATTTCCTTCCTGCTGGTATCCATCGCGCTCGGCCTCGCGAGCGGGCTGGATGTGGACACGGTCAGCAAGGCTATTCAAAAAGGTGTGGGAGGGACCCTGGGCGACCTGGTACTCATTGTCGGGTTCGGGGCGATGCTAGGGAAGATGGTGGCCGACAGCGGTGCAGCCCAACGCATTACCGACGCGCTGATCAGCCTTTTTGGTCAGAAATACATCCAGTGGGGTATGGCTCTTGCGGGTTTTGTGATAGGTATACCATTGTTCTACAATGCAGGGTTCGTGATCGTGATCCCGCTGATTTTTATGATCAGTGCAACCGCGCGGTTACCATTATTATATATAGGTATTCCAATGTTATCGGCATTGTCGGTTGCGCACGGGTACCTCCCACCCCACCCTTCCCCGGCGGCGATCGCGAGTCAGCTGCATGCCGACCTGGGCAAGACCCTATTCTACGGAATGATCGTTTCACTGCCCGCCATAGCGGTAGCCGGCCCTATTTTCGGAAAGACATTAAAGCGCTTCCAGCCTAAGCCGGACGCAGACCTGTTCGATGTAAAACCCCGCCCCGCTTCCGAACTTCCGGGATTGGGTATCAGCGTTGTAACCGCATTACTTCCGGTGTTCCTGCTCACCACCATGTCGGGTGTGAAACGCGTTTACCCCGACAATAAACTGATTGCCTTGCTCGCCGAGCCCTATTTCGGAATGCTTGTATCGGTACTTTTCGCGGCTTACGCATTGGGCGTAAAGCGTGGTATGAGTATGAAAAAAGTAGGAAAATCGATGGAGGAAGCATTCAAAGGCGTTTCCACCATTCTCCTGATTATTGCTGGTGCAGGGGTATTCAAAGAAATCATGACCGCCAGCGGTGTGAGCACCTTCATCGCCGAGAACCTCAAAGGAATGAATATCTCCCCGCTCCTGCTCAGCTGGGCCATTGCGGCGGTAATCCGCGTTTGCGTGGGTTCAGCCACTGTCGCCGGACTTACGACCGTGGGCATTCTCGCGCCCCTGCTCGCCAACGCCGGCGTACCCGCGGAGCTGCTTGTACTGGCTATCGGATCAGGTAGTTTGATGTTCTCCCACCTCAACGACGGCGGCTTCTGGCTCTTCAAAGAATACTTCAACCTGAGCATTAAAGACACGATCCTTACCTGGTCGGTAATGGAAACAATTGTGTCAATAATGGGTTTGCTGGGCGTTTTAGTACTAAATTTGTTTGTGTAGTAAATCAAAAGAGTATTCAACTGCACATTTTTCACTCTTTATAACACCGCTCCGGAAACCGGCAGTGGCATGCTTAACTTTATCACAATACAACGGCGAACAGCCCGCCACGCTTTACTACTATGGACAATACACCAGAATCAAATTTCGCAGCTCTCGGCCTTAACCTTCCACCCGCCCCGAAACCGCTGGGCGTTTACAAACCCCTGCTGATCGTCGACAAACGCTGGGTCTATGTTTCCGGGCATGGTACCGTGCAGGACGACGGTTCGCTGATTATCGGGCGCATCGGGAAAGACCTGAACGCCGATCAGGGCAAACTCGCAGCGCGTCAGGTTGGTCTGGCTATCTTGTCCACACTGAAAGCCAATCTCGGCAGCCTTAACCGCGTCAAAAGAGTGATCAAGGTCCTCGGAATGGTGAACTGTACCACCGATTTTGAAAAACATCCCTTCATCATCAACGGATGCAGCGAACTCTTCGCGAAGGTTTGGGGGGAAGAAAACGGTATCGGAGTAAGAAGCGCCGTGGGTATGGGCACATTGCCCGATAACATTCCGGTGGAAATCGAGGCCATGTTTGAATTGGAAGAAAAATAGCTCTGATATGTCCTGGTACCAGCTCAGCAATCCGGGGGAAGTGATTTCCCCGTCGCTCCTATTCTATAAAGACCGCATTGAAAGCAATATCCGGAGTATGGTAAATATCGCCGGCTCATCCGGGCAACGTTCCGCAGAACGGCTAGTACCGCATGTCAAGACACACAAATGCCCTGAAATAGTTAAAATGCAGTTAGCTGCGGGCATTTCCAGGTTCAAATGCGCTACCATCGCCGAGGCCGAAATGGTAGCCGGTGCCGGTGCTCCGTGGGTATTGATCGCCTACCAGCTCGTCGGCCCTAATATCGACCGCCTTTTCGCATTGCGTGCGAAATTTCCCAATACCACCTTCGCATCGCTGGTTGATAACGAGCAAACCGCCGGAACCCTGAACGACGCCTCGCTGGCCCGCGGGCTGCGTGCAACGGTCTTTCTGGATGTCAACAACGGCATGAACCGCACCGGCCACGCTACGGACGAAAGCCTGCTTTCGCTTTACCGGTACGTGGGCAGTCTCGAAGGGCTCTCTTTCTGCGGTGTCCACATTTACGACGGGCACATCCGCAATCCCGAATTCTCGGAACGCAAAGCGGCGGCCGACGAAGCTTATGAAAAAGTGCTCCCCTTGCTGGACCGCATCGAAACCGAATGCGGCTACGAACCGATGATCATTGTGGGCGGATCGCCTTCCTTTACCGTACATACGCTCCGGCCGGATGTCTACCTCAGTCCGGGTACCAATGTGCTTTGGGATTGGGGCTATGGCGACCGTTTCGACGGCCAGCCATTCGAACATGCCGCATTGATCCTGACGCGGGTCGTTTCCAAACCAGCACCGGGCATTGTCACCATAGACCTTGGCCACAAAGCCATTGCCGCCGAAAACCCGATAGAAAACCGCCTTCGCCTGCTCAACCTGGCTGATTACACATTGCTGGGGCAAAGCGAAGAACACGGCGTGCTGCAAGTGGGTACCGATGCCTGGGAGTCGATCCAGATCGGCGACGTATTTTACGCTCTCCCCTACCACATCTGCCCTACGGTGGCGTTGCACGATTTTGCAACGGTCGTCGAAGACGGAAATGTAACCGCGGAATGGCGCATCACCGCCCGCAGCAGACGCATTACGATTTAGTACTGATTCGGTTAATTGTGGTCAGGTGTGGTCAAGGGTAGTCATGTGTAGTCATGTGTGGTCATGTATCGTGAGTAAGTTTGATAAACAATAAATGACTACCCTTGACCATACCTGACAACACCTGACAACACTTGACCATACCTGACTACACTTGACCACACCTGACAACACTTGACCACATCTGACAATAACTGACTTTCAATATGTTCCTCTTTGACGCACACCTCGACCTTTCCATGAATGCCGTGGAATGGAACCGGGACCTTACCCAAGATCTATATTCGATCCGCGACCGTGAAAAAAACCTGACCGACAAGCCCGACCGCGGCAAAGGCGTAGTGAGTTTCCCGGAAATGCGTAAAGGCGATATAGGGCTTTGTGTGGCCACCCAGATCGGCCGCTACATCAAACCCGACAGCAAAATCCCCGGCTGGCATTCGCAGGCGCAGGCCTGGGCGATTACCCAGGCACAGGTTGCGTGGTATAAAGCCATGGAAGAGGCCGGCGAAATGGTTCAGATCACCGGATTGGCGGGCCTCCGCAGCCACCTGGAACTGTGGCAGAATGCGGAATCCACCGAAGGATTGCCGATCGGCTACATTTTGAGCCTCGAAGGTGCCGACTCGTTCGTAAGCCTCAAAAACCTGGAAACCGCTTATGGCTACGGCCTTCGGGCGATCGGCCCCGCGCATTACGGCCCGGGCGTGTACGCGTACGGGACGGATTCCGACGCGCCGCTGAGCGAAAAAGGCAAAGACCTGCTCCGCGAAATGGATTTGCTCGATATGATCCTGGATGCCACGCATTTATGCGACACGGCATTCTGGGAGGCGATGGATTTGTACAAAGGTCCGGTTTGGGCAAGCCATAACCTCGTGCGTGCCATTACGCCGCACAACCGCCAGTTTTCCGACGACATGATCAAGGTCCTTCTCGAACGCGACGCCGTGATCGGCATGGCGTTTGACGCCTGGATGATGATCCCCGGCTGGATACGCGGCAAATCGACCCCGGAAAACACCGGCCTGAAAATCGAGCATGTCGTGCAGCATATCGATCATATCTGCCAGATTGCGGGCAATGCATTGCATGTCGGCATTGGTTCCGACCTCGACGGAGCATACGGCAAGGAGCAATCACCGGGAGACCTCGATTCCATCGCGGACCTGCAAACGATCCCCGGCCTCTTGGCGGCACGAGGCTACGCTGAGAGCGATATCGAGCGTATTATGTGGCGCAACTGGGTCGATTTTCTGGAAAGGAACTGGGCCTGACGGCATTAGCCTACTATTTTACAAGAATTTATAAAATCTAATAAATTCTTAATATAGCACTAAAAGGAGTTTTCAAAAAAGCTTCGCAACTTGGTATCATGGTTGCGGAGCTTTTTTGTTTTTGTATAAAAATAAACGCCTGTATTTATTTGGAATCATTTTAAATAAGACTTATTTTTGAACCATTAAATCAACGATCTAAATCAGGTCGGTAACATCCGGCCCCTAAATTTCACGTAACGACCAATGGCCAATACATATAAAATTTTCTTCCGGACGCATATTCAGGCAAGCAAATCGCTGCAAAAGCTGCACGACTGCCTGAAACAATTGAATGTAAAGCACTGGGCATATGATTTTCAGGACTTCCTTTTGACCCTGACCTCCGAACTATCGGATTTCACCCGTATCCAGTTGGCCCTGCGGTCGGCCGGTTACGTTTGCCACTTTATCAAGCTCGAAAACATGAACGAAAGCCTGCTGGATGCCAACGGCCTTTCAATCGCATAACCTACTGACGTTTAACGGCTATCCATCCCCCTTTTCCCTGGCAGTCATCGTTTTCCGGTGGCTGCTTTTTTTATACACCAAAAGGCCGGCACATCGCTACGCCGGCCACTACGCGGTGTTAATGGCTAATAAATGCGTTCGGCAACCAGGTTACGCTTTGCCTGCTGCATATGGCGCTCGTTGTGCGCGATGATAAACTGAAAAACGTCACCGATTTTCATCCGGATGAAGGGCAGGATCGATACGGGAATGCGGATGGCATCGAGGTCCTTGTGCATGCCCTCGCGCAGGAGGTGCAACAGCTCTTCCTGCTGCCTGATAAACTCGCTCACCACCCTGGCCGAATCCAGTTGTGAAGACGGAATATGGCCTTTGAAAGCTTTGTACTTGCGCTTCCCCGTCTCCGGGTCCATCATTTTGGTAAAGTACGCGCCCATCCAGGTGCTGGTGAACCCTTCCTTTTTTTCCGGCGGCGCAGCCCGGAGTTTATCACGCATGCGGGGCAAATAATAATGTCCATAGCTGTTCAAATGGTCCAGGCACTGTGCAATGCTCCAACCGCCGGTAGCCGACGGCTTGTTCAGAAATTCATTGTCGCGGTTTTGAAACAATGCTACCGCATCCGAAATGTGGTGTTCGACGATGTCGTCGAGTTTTTCCAGTAAATCCTTCTTGTTAATGGTTTCCATGGGCTTTCGATACTTTGGTACTGCAAATTTGCACATCCGGTTTCTCGAAATATTTGGTAAAAACCAACATTTTCAAATCCGGACCCGGTTCACCAGCTTGCTGAAATTGGTCGGGTCGATACCCAGGTAATTGGCAAGGTACTTGTGCGGCACCAGTTGCAGGATATGCGGACTGCGTTTGAGCAGGTTCCGGAACTTATCCTCGGAAGAAAAGCACTGTACCTCCACCAGGCGTTCCAGAATACCCGAGAGCGTCTGCGTTATACCTGCGCGCAGCATCCGCTCGACAGCCGGCCGCTCATAGGCGACCTCGTTAAACTCTGTGTAAGGCGCGCGGATAAAGCTCGAAGGTGTGAGGGTCTCATAGTAATACCGCGAAGGCACGTCCATCATCCCCGAATCGATAATCCCGCCGAAAGACGGTCGGTAGGTAAATGCGATGGTTGCCTCGCGGCTCTGGTCGTCGAGATAGTAAATGCGCTGCACGCCGTCGGTTACGAAATACACGTACCGCTCGGTTTCGCCCGCCGAAGTGACGATTTCCTTCCTCCTTGCGCTGAAAGGTTTCCAGATGCGCGACAACGCTTCCCAATCGGCCTCGTCGAGCGGATGAATGGCCTGAACGACCGAATGAAGCAATTTTAGCTGTTCCTCCATAGAACCGCTAAAATACAAAAGCCCCTCCTACTCGCCTACGGGCGATACCATAAAATGCAGGAAATGGAAAACTTCGTCCTGGCTGCGAATATGATTGCGCGCCGCGGAAAGGTCGTCCCCGATTTTAATGGTAAAAGAAGTATCCGGCAATGCTTCGAACATATCCTCGTCGGTAGTATCGTCGCCGATGGCCAAGATAAAGTCAAAATCTCCTGCCTCCGCGAAGGTGCGCGTCGCGGTTCCCTTGTTAAATGCGGTTTTCTTCACCTCCACTACCTTGTTGCCGTCGATCACCTGCAAGTTCAGTTCGGGTTGAATGTAATTTTTAAGTTGCCAGAGCAGCTCCTGTGCACGCCGACTGGCATATTCCTTGTCGTCGGCGGTGCGGTAATGCCACGCCAAAGCTGTTTCCTTTTCCTCCACAAATGCACCCGGGCAGCGTTTGGCATAAATCTGCATCATCGGACGGATCCCCTCTTTCCAGTTTTCCTCATAGCCTTCATTCAGCTGCCATTCTCCCGAATCCTTGGCCTTCACCAGCGCGCCGTGCTCGGCAATCATATGCACCGGCAGGTCGCTGAAAAGCTTATCGAGAAAATACCGGTCGCGACCGCTGACGATCACCACGGTATCCCGCTTTGCAATATCATTCAGCAGCTTCTTCACATCCTCGCTCATAATGGCCTTGGCGGGATCGGGCACAATCGGCGCCAGGGTACCGTCGTAATCGAAAAATAGGATCCTGTTGTTGGAAAGCTGGTAAGCGTGCCGGATCGCGTCGATGCCCTTGTTATTCAGGAAAACCTGACGCAACCGGTCGTGTTCTAATTCTAGCATTGTCATTTGGGTAAAAAAATCACTGGTCCATGCAAACACATCGTAGTCGCGAATCCTTTCGCGCATGGCCTCCATTCGTTTATTCTGTTCTTCATCGGGCATTTCGAATGCGGTTTTGATCGCGTCCGCAATATCCTGCCGGTCGAGCGGATTAATGATGAGGGCTTCGCCCAGCTCCGCTGCGGCACCCGCCATTTCACTCAAAATCAATACCCCCAGGCCATCCTGCCTGCTGGCCACATACTCCTTGCAAACGAGGTTCATACCATCGCGCACGGGCGTGATGAGCGCCACGTCGCTCGCGGTGTACATGCCCAGCATTTCGTGATAGGGCATCGAACGGTACTGGTATATGATGGGTTGCCAGGATATGGTCCCGAAATCGGCATTGATCTTTCCGACCGTCTGGTCGATATCCGACTTCATCTGCTGATATTGTTCGATCGTATCGCGGGAGGGCACGACCACCATCACAAACGACACTTTTTCGTGCCAGTCGGGATTCTGTTCCAGAAAACGCTGGTAGCCGTGCAGCCGGTGGATAATGCCTTTGGAGTAATCGAGCCGGTCGACGGAGAAAATAATCTTCTCTTTCAACGACTGCCGGGCATCAGCGCGCGCGGCTTTTACGTCCGGATCGTCGTAGGCGTCGTTGAATTTATCGAAGTCGATGCTGATCGGGAATGAATCGACCTTCACGATCCGGTTGCCCAGGTTGATGTAATGCAATTTATTCCCCAATTCGGAGACAAGTCTCGCCGCTTTCAGAAAATATTCCACATAATCGTTGGTATGGAAGCCAACGACATCCGCGCCGAGAATACCATCCACGATCGCCTTTCGCCAGGTCACCGGCAGCAGCCTGAAAATCTCGAAAGAGGGAAAAGGAATATGAAAAAAGAAGCCGATCTTGTTCCCGGGAAAAGCATTGCGGATCATTTGCGGCAACAGCATGAGCTGATAATCCTGCACCCACACCACATCGCCCGGCCGGATCACCTCCTTCACCTTTTCAAAAAACAATTCATGCGCTTCGCGGTAGGCGTCAAAATACACATCGTGAAACTGCGCCAGCGACGGGAAGTAATGGCAAAGCGGCCATATCAGGTTGTTACAGAAGCCTTCGTAATAATTTTCATTGAGTTCTTCGGGAATAAAAACCGGGTGCGCCCGGAAATTTTCGTTCTCCATCGACTGCCCTTCGAGTTCCTCCGGCGTGTTCTCGGAAAAACCGATCCACTGGATCTTCTGGTGGGCGTCAAAAGCCTCGTTTTGCTGATCTTTTACCAGCGAAAGCACTGCTGAAACCAGGCCGCCGGAATTCTGAAATAGTCGGGAAACATCGCCGTCACGGATCACCTTGAACGGCAGCCGGTATGCGACTATGATGAGCCTCCCCGCATTAACTGACTGAGATAAACTTTCCATAATATGCCAAAAAGCCCTCAAAAGCCATGCCAAATGCGGCTTTTCAGGGCCAATTCCCTCTATCGATACAACAAATGCGGCGTATATCGCCATTTGACAGATCTGACCGACTCTATCAAAAAATGAGTGGGCCTATCAATCCGATAAGGTTTTGCGGGAAGGAATGAATGTGTTAATTTCGCTATCGCAACCTCTTTTATCACATTACAGGAACCGGATTTCTGGGCAACTTCATTTCCGGCGCCGATCGGGTCAACGAACGACCGGCAAGCAATTACGTTGCTGTTTTCCATGAGTTAATGTGATAACTGACCACAAATACGGGCTTGCAATAAGCCCAAGATTAGTCAAGGACTACAATTATGTAATCGCAGATTAATACTGTGCCACTCTTTGTTGTGGGTTGCAGGCGGCCTGAAAATGGCCGCCATTTTTTTGCCCCGCACTTTTTTGCAAATATCTGCGCCTTTCCCTTTATTTGTCTAGTAAGCTAGTAGAATACTCCTTAACCCCGCCCCCGTTCCGCACGGGGAACCGTTTCGATATGTTCCGTAATTACCCTAACCTGAGCTACACGGTCCTGATGCTCCTGCTGGCATCGTCGGCATTACTCGTATTCCGCAAGAACGGCCTCGCCGAAGGTACCGCGCGCCAACCCAACGTGATCTATATTCTGGCCGATGACCTCGGGTCAGGCGACCTCTCCTGCCTCAACCCGGATTCCCAGATCAGCACACCGAACCTGGACAAACTCGCCTCCAACGGGCTCGTCTTCACCGACGCGCATTCGGGCTCGGCCGTGTGCACCCCTACCCGTTACGGGATTCTCACGGGCCGGTATGCATTCCGCTCCCGGCTGAAAAAGGGCGTTTTAGGAGGCTATTCTTCCATGCTGATTGAAAAGGACCGCTTTACCGTGGCCGATCTGATGAAAAAAGCGGGCTACCGGACAGCCGTTGTAGGTAAATGGCACCTGGGACTCGATTGGGCCAAAACCGATCCTGCCAAGGCCATCGACCAGTCGGAGTACGATGCCGACTGGGCTAAAAACGAAAATCTCGCCCTGGAAAAAGGCATTACAGCGGGCCCCAACGACCTGGGCTTCGACCACAGCTACATCATCCCCGCTTCGCTGGATATTGCCCCCTACATTTACCTCAGAAATGGCAAACCAGCCGATTCGCATATCACCGATATTGCCGGGAACAAAACGCCCCGCGGGGTTTTCTGGCGGGACGGGAAGGGCTCCCAGAGCTTCGATTTGCACAAAACGCTGGATGTTTTCGGCCAGGAAGCCAGGAACTTCATTTCCGAATCTGCCAAAAACCAGTCCAGGCCGTTCTTCCTGTACCTCCCGTTGTCGAGCCCGCATACGCCGTGGCTACCATCCGAGGCACATCAAGGCAGCTCCAAGGCGGGCATATACGGTGACTTTGTGCACCACACCGATGCCGTCGTAGGCGCGATTATGCATACGCTCGATAGCCTTGGTATCGCCGACAATACCCTGGTCATTTTCACATCCGACAATGGTGCCGACTGGAAACCGGGCGACCGGGAGATCTACCCTGCGCACCGGGCCAACTACATTTACCGCGGCGAAAAATCCGATATCTGGGAGGGCGGCCACCGCGTTCCGTTCATTCTCCGCTGGGCTGCCGCGGTAAAAAAAGGAGGCAAAACCACACAGACCATATGCCTGACCGATCTCATGGCGACACTGGCATCGATCACCGGCCAAAAGCTCGACCGGAATGCCGGGCAGGACAGTTTCAGTTTCGCGTCCCTGTTACGTAATACAGGAACGCCCGCACCGGTGAGGCCGAGCATTATCCACCACTCCATCGACGGCATGTTCTCCATCCGGCGCGGCAAGTGGAAGTTTATAGACGGCAAAGGCAGCGGCGGATGGTCATCCAAAGGGGAAGCCTCAGATCCGGAAGGACAGCTCTACGATATTCAAAATGATCCGGCCGAAACCACCAATCAATTCGAAAAGCATCCGGAAATTGTAAAGGAGCTCAAAGCATTGCTCGAAAAGCAAAAAGCACAAGGCTATACCCGGCAACTGTAAAAACCGGGGTTATATTTCCGTTGTACCCATTCTAAAAACCCGCTTTCTGGCTTGGTGCCAGAAAATAATAGAGTATACCGCCGGCGAAGGGAAAACAAATGATGACGATGATCCATACCAGCTTGTTGATATCCTTTTTGAAATCGCTCCTGATGGCATCGATCAATGCCCAAATTGTAATCGCAAGCGGCAGAATGATAAACAACAGTACAAATCCAAAACTACCCAAACCCATAAACAATAGAATGGCTGACATCATCGGGTTTGCTATTTAAGCTGTTACTTTCTGTTTCCGGGCAAGTAAAAAGTAGAGTACGCCACCGACAAGCGGTAGACAAAGGATTACGAGAATCCAAACCAGTTTATTAACGTCCTTGATGAATTCGCTACGGATCGCGTCGATCAATGCCCAGATCGTCAACAGCATCGGGAGCAGCATAGCCGAAATCAAAATCAATTCTATTTGGCCCAGGCCCAAAAATGCAAGAATGTTCATAGCCTCGATAGTTATATTCTTTGCCAAAATAATATAACTTCGGTTACCTACAAATTAAAACCAAAAATTGACCTAAATTAACCCCATTCACCTCCAACCAGCCAATACCATGATCATAAAAATAATCAACGGTATCCTGATATTGATCGCTGTTTTCATGGGCCTCAAACAAGGATGGGCAATGACCAGCGGAAAGCCGGAAATGCTCGAAATGTTCGGCAAATGGGGCTTTACCAAAACCGGCGTGATGCTCAACGGAATCGTGACGATCACCAGTGCATTGCTCATTCTGTTTCCACGGACATTTGTTTGGGGCAATTTACTGATGGCAGCTACTATTTTAATGATCATTTGTTTTCACTTGCTGGAAAAGGATTTGAAAGGCGTGGCCATCGAGCTTCCATTTCTGTTTCTGAACCTGATCATTATTTACTTGCAACACCCATTGAGTAACCGTTAAAAATAGCTTCTCATACCTTCCATATAATCTTCGATGGGCATTGATTGGCGCATTTGCATTAACTGATTGCCCGTTGGCCCGATCACGTTCCGGAATTGATTGGTCTTCCGTGTGGCGAGGCTGTAAATTACGTTAACGATTTCCATTGGATCGTCGAGCTGGCTATCGTCGGCGGTCGCCATAATGGATTGCAGCTTCTCGGTGAGTCCGTCGTAGGCGGTGATTTCCGGGTGCGTATTCCACACGATACTTTCTTTAAAATTATTCCCTTTGGAGCCGCCCTGTTCGATCAGCCGCAAATCGATATTCAACGGTTTCAATTCATAATACAAACCCTCGATCAGTCCTTCCAGCGCGAATTTGGACATATTATAAAGCGAACCCAGCGGAACAGCCGTCGTAATTCCCATAAATGAACTGATATTGATGAACATCCCGCCGCCGTTGGCACGGAAATGCGGCAGGAATGCGCGGATCACATTGATCGGCCCGCGCGTGTTGACCGCAAATTGCCAATCGATATCTTCCTCCCTGGCCAGTTCGAGCGCACCGTACGTACCCATGCCCGCGTTGTTGACCACGACGTCGATCTTTCCAAATGCTGCGATCGCCTGTTCTGTGGCCTTTTTTGCCTGTGCTGGATCCGTGACGTCCAATTGAAAGATCCGGACGTTTTCGTATTGCGTCAGCTCCGTCTCCTTTTCGGGCGTGCGCATGGTTGCGGCTACATTCCAGCCGTTTTCCGCGAAATATCTGGCGGTGAGTTTGCCCAGCCCGCTGCTGGTACCTGTTATGAAAATGGTTTTTGAATGATTCATTTTTAGTAAAATTTAAATTGAATGACACAAAATTACCGCCTATTGGTATAACTTTGTAATCAGTATCACAGAGTATACCAACTACGGTTATGGCAAAGGCAGCATTAGTCAGGAATCAGGCGGAAGAAGTGAAAGCCCTTCAAGACACGATTTACGTCATCGGCGGCAAATGGAAATTGCCCATTATCAATTCGATATGTAATGGAAACAAGCGCTTCCGGGAAATAGAAAGGAGCATTCCGGGCATTACCACGCGGATGCTCTCGCGGGAGCTGAAAGAAATGGAAATGAACAAACTAATCAAAAGGACCGTCTATCCCGACTCCCCGGTGCTGGTCGAATACGAGTCGACGCCCTACTGCAAAACCTTCGGGAACATCATTCTGGCGATGATCGAATGGGGCAAGGAGCATAAGAAATACATTCAGGAAGAAGCATGAAGCCCTGAAAAACAAAGCCCACCGCTTAGCGATGGGCTCAATGGAATCAGGCGATGCTCCGTATCCAGGCTTCCGCCTTTTCAGGATCAGTAAAGAACCGCTCTTTGGGACTGCTGTAAAGCGACTCGTACTTTTCGATTTTCGTCGCATCCTGATGGCAATGCACCGCCGCCACGCACCGGACGTTACGCTTGTTGCTAAGCACGAGCCCCGACGCCTCCTCGAACATTGCAACGTAACCCACTTTCCAGCCGTAATCCGCGAGGGTCAGCGGCACGATGGTCCGGAAATGCTTGTGGGCATCGAGGTTCACGGCGGTGAAACCATGCAGGTTCACGAATATGCTGAACGTGCCGCCATCCTCGATGCCGTCCAACGCCTTGTGCAGCGACTCCTCCCAACGAACCACATCGTCTTTCTCCAAATCGCCGCTGATGTGCGTAATGATGAGCCTGCTCGACGGCTCCCAATCGGTCCTTGCTATTTTTAAGTCTGACATTTGAATAGGGCTAACGAATACTAAACTGACGGCATAATCCGCAAGGCCGGGCATTTGTTCCATACCGTCGACCAACAGCATTCATTTATCGACAAAGCGTACCTCAGCCGAGCAGGCCGTTTGCGTGGAGGTCGTCAAAAAGCAACTGCGCTGCCAGGGATACTTTGGGACGGTCGGCGTAACCGAGCCATGCTACCTCGTCAATTTCCGCTGCGGCGCTAACCACTCCCCTTTCAACGGTCGTATAGCATCTCAACCTTACCTGCACGCCGTCGGGCTGTCCGTGCGCTTGTGCGCGAAACTCCCCGTAAAATTTTAATAGCGAAGGATTCAGCTCCATACTGACCTCTTCCTGAATTTCCCGCACCAATGCGTCCTGGTCCGACTCGCCCGGCTCGCGCTTGCCGCCGGGTATATAATAAGTGTCCCGTCCGCGGCTCCTGGCGGCCAGTATCTTTTTATTTTCAATATAAATCAGGGCCAGCTTGTCGATCATTGCGCTATGAGGTTGAATTACAATCCACTAAGTTCTTTCGGCCAAAACTACAAAATACCAGTGCAGCCTTTTACTCAGAAATTCAAAAAGAATTCAGAATTCGGTGGTAGGTTCAGCGCACAAAAGCGTAACAAGCCCGACTGACACCCCAAATACTGCAAAAATGGACATCGCCGCTCAGAGAGTTGGAACACCTAACATTTCGCGTTCAAAATCCGATTTCTTATCCCGCCCTGTATCAATAACCATCCTGCTCGTCGGGATCTCCATGCTGACCCGCATTGCGTTGATGTTCAAGGCCCGCAACGATCTGGATTACAGCGTGGCCAACCTGCTCGGCGTTTTCGGCATCGGGCTGTTTTACGACCTGATCAACGCATGCTATTTTACGATTCCCATCATGCTCTTCGGCTGGGCGACGCCCTCGCGTTACGCCGGCAAAACCGGTTTCAAAATAGCGGCAAATGTCCTGACCTTCATCCTCATTTTCATTTTGCTGCTAAATGCGGTTTCCGAATGGGTCTTCTGGGACGAATTTGGGTCGCGCTTCAATTTCATCGCCGTCGATTACCTTGTTTACACACAAGAGGTTATCGGCAATATCCGTCAGTCTTATCCGGTAGAAGCGATTATCGGCGTGCTGCTGGTCGCGGCAGTTTTGTTAACCGTGCTGGTATCACGGCTCTCGGCCCGGCTCGCCCGGGAGCAAATGCGTTTCGGCAAACGCTCGTTGGTTATGGGCGCATATTTCTTCGTCATTACCACCGTTTTCATAACGGTTGATAACAAGATCAGGCAATTCAGCAGCAATATCTTCGTCAACGAGCTTGCCGGCAACGGTATGTACGAGCTTTTTGCCGCCTATCGCAACAACGAGCTGGATTATAATCAATTCTACACAAAACTGGACGAGCAGCAGGCATCTTCGGAAATACGCGCACTGGTGAAAACACCCGAAAGCCGCTTCGTGGATAGCAAGCGCTTTTCCATTGAACGGGACATTGTCCACACCGGGCCTGAACTGCGGAAAAATATCGTCCTGATCAGCGTCGAAAGCCTTAGTGCCGACTTCCTGGGCAGTTTCGGAAATACGCAGGGAATCACGCCATTCCTCGACTCCCTCGCCGGCCATAGTTTGCTTTTCACCAACCTCTACGCAACCGGCACGCGGACAGTGCGCGGCCTGGAAGCATTGTCGATCTGCACCCCGCCGACACCGGGCCAATCGATCGTCCGGCGGCCCCATAACGAGGACCTTTCGTCTATGGGCAGCGTACTGCGCAAGAAGGGTTACCAAACCCGCTTCATTTATGGCGGCTACGGATACTTCGATAACATGGGCTATTTCTTTGGCCATAACAGCTACGGCGTCGTCGACCGCACTGCGCTTTCCAAAAAGGATATTGATTACGAAAACATCTGGGGCGTAGCCGACGAAAACCTGTTTGAGCTGGCTGCGAAGGAAATCGGCATGGCCGTGAAGAAGGATAAACCCGTCTTCGCACATATCATGACTACCTCCAATCACCGGCCTTACACGTATCCCGAAGGGCGGATTGACATTCCCTCGCATACCAGCCGTGAAGGCGCCGTGAAGTATACCGATTTTGCGATCGGTCAGTTTATTCGCAATGCCCGGAACCAGCCCTGGTTCAAAAACACATTGTTCATCATTGTCGCCGACCACTGCGCATCCAGCGCGGGCAAGACCGACCTCCCTGTAAACAAGTATAAGATACCTTTGCTGATCTACGCGCCGGGCTTTATAGAACCCGGCACAATGCCGCGACTTATGAGCCAGATCGACATCGGCCCCACCGTTTTAGGACTCCTCAATTTCTCCTACCGCAGCAAGTTTTTCGGCTACGACATTTTCCGGCTCGAAGCAGGCCGCGAACGGGCATTTGTAAGTACTTATCAAAGCCTGGGTTATATCAAACACGACTCTTTGGTCATATTGAAACCGCAAAGAATTACCTCCACATTCACCCCTGACTTCAAAGACGGCTCGGCCCGCGAAACACCGCCAAACAAAAGCCTGATCTACGAAGCGATAACGTGGTATCAATCAGCAAGTTTCCAGTTCAGGAATGGCATGATGAAAAAATAGTGAGAAACAAATTCTATATTCACGGTTACATCATCACAACCGTCGAACTTTGAGGATTTGTACGAACGCTGCTGCGGCCTGTTTTTTACTGACACTGATATCCCTATACGCAGCTACCTGCGTATGCGCGCAACACCTGCCCGTGATACGCGCGGACAGCATTCGTGCGGATATACGCGAGGGCGACGAGCTCGTTCAAGGTAACTGGAATATCAATCCGTCGCTCCGCCCGGATGTTTACGATGCCTATGTGGAAGGGAAAAGCAAACGTTTCGCCTTCATCACCAACCGCGATTCCGTTGTGTTCGACGTCGAGCCGGGTAAAAGTTATCCGTTTGTTGTCCTGCTCAACGGAAAGGACAGTGCATTTACCGAATTTAAAGGCATTAAACTTCTGCCCCGCGCGCATTTTTCAAAAGCATACCAACTCGCCCACCGCGGCAAAACATTTGTCGAAATTCCGCAAGTATACGAACTGCTGAACATTGTATTTGCGCTCACAGAAGGGGGCCGAAACATCAACGGGCTGATCAACCGCGACACAGATTACTACCGGCAAGTTATGAAATGGTTTGAGCCGTACACGAGTCACACGGCTGTCAGGAAGGTTAACGCCGGGCTTCATGGCGGCGACGGTTACGCTCCTATGAAGATGGATGCTTATGCATTCGACCTCGCAGCCGACGGACAAATCACCCCGAGCCCCGTTTATGACCGCATCGGGCGGTCCTATTCTAATAACCTCAGTTATTACGTCCCCGATCTGCAAAGTTTCGCGAAGGAGAGCCGTTTTCAGGAATTTTACCGTGCCCGCGGCCCCTATTACGACCAGCTGATCCAAACGTTCCGGGATTCCATAGGTGTCCCGGAAATGCAGCGCTGGCTTACCCGCAATTTCCCCTCGACCCGCTACGACACATTCAAAATCATTTTTTCGCCATTGGTAAGCGCCAATCAATCGGCCAGTTTCTTCGACATCGATGGCTTCCGCGAAGCGCAGGCGCACGTCAATTTCCCGTTCCGAAGCGCAAAAAACCCCGCGGGCTGGTCGAGCGAGGCACTATTTGCTTCGTACGGCAATATCGTTTTCACAGAACTGAACCATAGCTTCATCGGTCCCGAAGGCGATAAAGCCGCTTACAATGCCCGCATTCAAAAGATATTCTCCGACCTCTCCATCTGGAACGACGCCAGCAAGCCAGCGCGCCATTACGATACCCCCCGCGCGTCCTTCGACGAGTACATGAACTGGGCGCTCGTGAGCCTCCGCTATGTCGACTATGCTCCACCCGCCGAGCAGGAGAAACTCATCGCCGCCAACGAAGATATGATGGTGAATTTCCGCGGCTTCCGTCGCTTTAAAGAGTTTGATCAGTTTCTGGTCAAACTATATGTGGGCCGGAAAAAGGGCCAGACGGTCGCCGACTTGTACCCGGCTATTGTTGGTTGGTTTGAGGCAAACCAATAAGAAATCTGCACATTCCAACCAAAGAAATCAAAAAGAAGTCCTGCAACCAGCGCTTTTAACTCAAAAACCAACCCAACAACCAGCTATGAAAAAACTGCTGCTTTTCGCCCTCATTATCGGTACCTCTGTTGCGTCTTCATGCCAAAAGAAAGACCCCGAACCCAGATATGGATGTGACGGTGACACACAAAAGACCATCACCGATGTTCGCGCGGTTTACCAGGGTAACGGCTTTTTCACCTTCGACCTCGGCGCGCCATACGGACAGTCGGCCGCGTGGGCTTGCAAAATCGACTCGACCTGGGTGAAAAGCGACGACCCGAAAGTGACTAACTACATCATCAGCGGAAACATCAAGAAAACCCGCTTCCTCGGTCCGACATTGGTGGCGACCTATCCTCCAATCGAAATCACCGCCATCCGGGGTCAATAGTCTCTCAGCCGCTTGGTCACTGGTTGCTGCTTCATGCTATTCAAATTAGATGAATCCAGATAGCTGCATTTACCTTACATGCAGCCATCGAAAGTTTCCTTTTAAAGAAACTTTCATTATCTTTATTCATCCGATGTCCTATCGTTTTTTTGAAGTGGTATTTCTTGAAGAAGCGACAAATTTCCTGAGATCGCTGGATAAAAAGGCAGCGGCCAAAATCATGGTTAACATCAGAAAATCACAGTGTCGTATAGATCCCGCGCTATTAAAGAAGTTGAATGCAGACGTCTGGGAGTTCCGCACACTTTACGAAGGTATTCAGTATCGCATGTTGGCTTTTTGGGATAAAACAGACAATTCTAATACCCTGGTCGTGGCTACGCATGGCTTCGCCAAGAAGCAAAGCAAAGTGCCTGATTACGAAATAACGAGGGCGCAGAACTATAAGAAAAGGTATTTTTCAGGCAAAAAATCAAATTCATGAAGACATACACGCTTGATGAGCTGGAAGATGAAATCATCGGTAAAATTGGTACACCACAGCGCGATCGTTATGAGTATGATCTGCAAGTGGAACTGATTGGAGCAGCCATTAAACAAACTCGTAAGAAAAGAAAGATCACCCAGGAAGCCCTCGGGGAGTTAATAGGCGTACAAAAATCACAGATTTCAAAGCTGGAAAACAACGCCGGAAATGTTACCGTTGATACGCTGCTTCGCGTTTTTGGTGCTATGCAGGCAAATGTGAAACTGCAAATTGAACTTGGTTAATTAACTCCTGGTCTAGCCGCCGAGCCGCTTCTCAAAACAAACACTATTCTCCACCCCCGCATATTGCCCGTAATTCTCCGTGCGCCGGTAACCGTTCTTTTCATAAAGCGCGATGGCTTCGGGTTGGCGTTTGCCGGTTTCCAGGACGCATTTGGGGTATCCCAGCTCGGATGCCCAGGCTTCCAGTTCCGTGAGCACGCGGGTGGCGATGCCTTTGTTTCGGCCCGCGGGTGAAACGTACATACGCTTGACCTCCATAGCCTCATCGTCGAATGCTTTGATGGCGCCGCACCCGATGGGCTGGTCGTTTTCGTAGCATACCACGGCGTGCCGGATTTTGTCTATTTTGTTGAATTGGGAATAAAAACCATGGTCGGCGCCGTCGCGTTCGGCGAGGTCGGCATCGAGGAGCTTTACCAGTGCTTTGAAATCGGTATCGTCGGAGTCGGTTCTTCTTAAAATGATCATTGCAATTCTTCCAGTTCTACTACTTTGGGCGTTTTGGTGAGCCAATGGATAATCAGCCACGCCACAAGATAAGTAAAACCGCAGATTGTAAAAATGATGTTATAGCCGGCCTGGATGTTACCGGCCGCTTTGTAGCTGTCGAGCAAGTTACCGATCAGGATCGGAAAAAGAATGCCGCCCACGGCCCCGGCCATCCCGCCGATACCTACTACCGAGCTCACGGCCTGTTTGGGAAAAAGGTCGGACGGTAATGTGAATACGTTTGTCGCCCACGCCTGGTGCAACGCGACCGCCAGGCTGATGAGCCCAACCGCCATCCACACCCCGCTGGAAAACTGGATCAGGATCACCGATAACTCGCAAAATGCCAGGCCCAACAGAACCGTCTTACGCGCTTTAAGCGTCGGCCAGCCCCGCTTGATCAACCAGGACGACAGGTAGCCTCCGCCAATGCTCCCGACAGTCGTCGCTGTGTAGATCAGCATCAGTTCAAAGCTCGGCTTTTTCAGGTCCAGATTGAATGTAGAGGCGAAATAGGAAGGCAACCAGAACAGAAAGAACCAGTAAATCGGGTCGATGAGCCCTTTTCCCGTAATATAAGCCCAGGTCTGCGGGAAAGTGAATAGTTTGATCCACTTGACGGGCTGTTTTTCGGCCTCGTTTTCGTCCTGCCCTTGTCCGCTCAGAATGTAATGCAGCTCCTCGGCACTTAACCGCTTCTGTTTGACTGGGATATCATAAAACACCAGCCAGAATATGAGCCACACAAAACCCAGCGCCCCTGTAATCCAGAATACCTCCTGCCAGCCGTAATGGCTCAGAATCCAGGGCACCAGTATCAATGCCACTACCACGCCGATGCTCGTACCTGCATTGAACAGGCCGGTCGCCAAGGCGCGTTCCTTCTTCGGAAACCATTCTGCCACCGTCTTGACCGCCGCAGGATAATTGCCAGCCTCTCCCAAACCCAGGCCCACGCGTGCGACCCCGAACCCGAATGCGCTCCGCGCCACCGCGTGCAGCATCCCGGCGACACTCCAGAAGATGATCGTAAACGAGTACCCGGCTTTGGTGCCGATCTTGTCGATCAGCCAGCCGAACACGAGCAAACCGACCGCATATGCCGCCGTGAATGCCATGACAATCCGCGCGAAATCGGTTTCCGTCCAAACGAACTCCTTTTCCAGAATGGGTTTCAGGAGACCGATGATCTGCCTGTCGAGGTAATTGATGGTCGTAGCGAGAAACAGCAGGACCACGATGATCCAGCGGTAATTCCTAATTTTACCCATTTGTTAAGCGAGTTTTTGTGCGAATTGAAGGAAATGTGCTTTCAGCCCGTCCCAGTTTTTGTCCTGGATCAGTTTCTTGTCAAATAGCTGTCCGCCGATGCCCAGCCCGTTGGCGCCCGCTTTCAGGAAGGCTTCCATGTTTTCGAGGCTCACACCGCCGGTAGGCAGGAGTTTCAATTGATTCATAGGCGCCTTGACGTCCTTGATATAACCTGGCCCTAATGCGGTAGCCGGGTAGATTTTCACCATCGAAGCACCCCACGACCACGCCTGGAAGATTTCAGTGGGTGTGTACGCGCCGGGAAACACGGGAACGCCTTTTTTTACGCAGGATTTAATCACCTTTTTACTTAAAACCGGTGTGACAATAAACTGCGCACCCGCATCCAGCGCCGCGTCCAGGTCGTCTTTTGTACAAACCGTTCCGGCACCGATATTCAGGCCATCTTGCTCGTTTTCCAACGCATAGCGGATCATATCGGTAGCACCGGGGGTGTTCATGGTTATTTCGACGGTCGTCAGGCCCGCTTCCCGGTAAATGGGAAGGATACGTTTGACGTCCTCCGGCGAAACGTTACGGATAATGCCTACCAGCGGCGCCTTGTTGAACAATTCCCAGGAAAATGTACGCTCACTCATAAATTTGTTTTATTCAATGTTAAATGTTGGTTCTCAAAAATCCGGATATGCCCGGTCGTCGCTGCGCGGTCTACGATCTCGGAAGGGATAATAGTTGCCCTCCCGGCCAAACCTAAGGTCTCGATCGCCGCCTTGTACAACTGGTACAGGTTATTGCCGCCGCAAAGCACCAGGTGCGCACTCGTTTCCTTCGTCAGGTCACGGATTTCATAGCCGATCAGCAGCCCGCTCAGGAACATGCCGTTTTCCCGCTTATTTAATAAATCAAAAAGCTGGTTGGTTCTTACTGTAAATAATGCATTTAAAATATTTCCGGTACCCGATTCGCGGATACCCGAACGGAACGCCCCGGCGGCTTCGGCGTCGAAATCCGGCTGGCGATAGTGGTCGATAGAATCTTTCAGGATACTTTGGTTGGCCATCAGATTGAAAACTTCGCCGGTCATAAATGTCTTGAAATCAATCAACCGGCCATCCCGCACGAACATATGCTTGGAATGCGTGCCGGGGAAAATGAATATCGCGTCCCTACCCGAAAGGTCCATGGCCGCTCCCAGTCCGATCAGCTGTGTTTCCTCTCCCCGCATGACGTCGTGGTCGCTGCGCACGCCGGAGATCAGCGTGATCTCATGCGGGAAATCGGGCAGCTCTTCATAGTGCTTCATGCCCAAATGCGCTCCGTCCAGCGCAAAGGGGAGCCCGGCGTACGGCAAGGCCTCCATACCAATCGTCGAAGACGCCATGCCCGAGAGAACGATCGGGACGCGGCTGAGATTAATACCGGTTTGCTTGCTCAATGCGGTAATCTGCACGGCTATCACCGACCGGTAATAATCGCCTCGCGCAACATGCCCCTCCACCTCCCGCCAGGCATTGTAGACAGTTCCGATACCGTCCGAAGACGTCACCTCCCCTACCACATCGTGATCCTTCACATTGACCAGCCTCAACCGAAACGAGGACGTTCCCCAGTCACAACTTAGCAGGTGTTTACTCATAGTTTCTTTTTTGTTAGGTACCGGGATTGAAATCCCGGGTTATAAATGTTCGTGCCTCCGGCATTTGTTGCTTTTTGTGCCCGTTGCTTCCTGTACTCGCCGCTTTCCGAGACCTTGCCTGTTTGCCGACGCCTTATGGCAGCGCAAATGTTATGTAACTGCCGCCGGGTTTCAGACCGTACCTGGTACCTCCGGCTGCGATTGCAATATATTGCTTTCCCCCGACCATATAGGTAACCGGTGTCGCAAAACCGCCTGCCGGGAGTTGGTATTCCCAAACAACTTTGCCGGTCTTGGTGTCGAATGCCCGGAGCTTTTCGTCATAGGTAGCTGCGATAAAGAGGAGGCCGCCTGCGGTTACCAACGGGCCACCGTGGTTCTCGGTGCCGGTGGGCGGGATGCCCTGCTTCATCAGTTCGGGATATTCGCCGAGCGTAACTTTCCATAGATATTCGCCGGTGTTCATGTTAATGGCGTTCAGTGTGCCCCAAGGCGGCTTCATGGCCGGGTAGTTGTCCTGGTCCCTGAATTGCACATTCCCGTTGTTGACGTAGGGAGGCTGATGCGGGAAGTTGGCGTTGCTTTTCAGCGCGGTCGAAGCGGTTTGTGCGTGAATGTCGTTGCCTGCGGATTTCGGTTCCGTTTTCAAAAGGAAATCCAGAATTGCCGCGCGGTCTTCTTTGGAAATATGCTGGAAAGAAGGCATTCTCCCGCGACCGGTTTCGAGCAATGCGCCGATCTGTTCGCGGCTCATCCGTTGGCCGATGTCTTTCAATACAGGATAAGCCTGCGTGGCCGCCGAAGCTGTGACCGTTTTGGAGTCGGAAGCGTGGCAAACCGCACAATTGGTATTAAACAACACCTGGCCTTTGGACAATTCCTGCCCCTTCTGCCCTTCCTTCGCGTCCCGCATTTTGAGCCACCATAGCATATTATTGCCATTGACATACACAATCCCTTCCGGATCGGCCGCGGTACCGCCCCACTCCGCGCCGCCACCGATGCCGTAGAGCAATCCGCCGTACAGATCGGGCGGTTGGTTTTTCGGGCCCTGATTGCTGTTCCGGAATCGGTCGCGTACGTACGCAAGTGCTTCGGGCGTGCGTGTAGTGATGTCTGCTTCGGTCAACGTCTGGTTGGCGAATGGAGCGGGTTTGGCAGGTACCGGCTGCGTGGGCCAGGGCTGGTCGCCGGGCAATGGCTTCGCTTTGGGAACGGGGACTTCATTTACCGGGAAAAGCGGCTTACCCGTATCCCGATCAAAAAGGAAAATGTAGCCGTCCTTCGTGGCCTGGGCTACGGCATCCACCATCTTGCCGTTTCTGCGGACCCGGATCAGGTTAGGCGGGCATGGAATATCCCTGTCCCAAAGATCGTGATGGACCGTCTGGAAATGCCAGACGCGCTTGCCGGTCTGCGCATTGAGCGCTATTACACAATTCGCAAAGAGGTTACTGCCTTTTCTTGCCCCACCATAAAAATCCACCGACGGAGATCCTGTCCCGAGAAACACCATGCCCCGTTTTTCGTCGATCACCATACCAGCCCAGCAATTGGCGCCGCCGAGCTTCTTGTACGAGTCTTTTCCCCAGGTTTCATACCCATACTCCCCCGGCAGCGGGATGGTGCGGAACACCCAGGCCACCTTGCCCGTCCGCACGTCGAATGCACGGATATGCCCCGGTAATGCATCGCCGCCCTCCGACACCGAAGAACCGGTGATGAGCAGGTTCTTGAAAATCACACCGGGCGTGGTATTCCGGATATTGAACCGGTAAGGGTCGTAACCATAGGTGGCCGAATCGCCCAGACCGTCATGGAAATCCACCTCGCCATTTTTGCCAAAACTTTCCACCAGTTTCCCGGTCTCCGCGTTCAATGCGAACAATGCAGGGCCTGCGGTGAACAGAATGCGTTTATCCTTGCCCTCCGACCAATACACGACGCCGCGCATCGGGTGGAACCGCGGACGCTTTCCTTCAAACGGATCAAACTTCCAAAGTTCCCTGCCGGTCGCCGCATCGACGGCAAATACCTTCAACCGCGGCGTGGTACCATACATAACCCCATCGATCACGATCGGCTGGCATTGGATGTCCATCCCGCGCTCGCCGGGCTTATTATTTTCGCCGGTGTCGTACGTCCACGCCGGTTGGAGGCTTTTCACATTGTTCTTGTTGATCTGGGTCAACGGAGAATAGCGGTTGCCGGCATTGTTGCCGCCGTACACCGGCCAGTCGACGTCTTTGGGATCGTCCTGACTGGCCGGCGCGAGACAGCAAAATGCCGCAGCCAATAGCAAAATGTATTTAAATGGCTTTTGAATCATGAGATTCTACGGGTCACTGATTCAGGTTCGGATTAATAGACGTATCGGTATAAGGCAGCGGGAACCAGTAATTCGCCTTCACGATCGGTTTGATCGGCTGCAAATCGTCCGCACTTTTTTGGGCATTGGCCGCTTCCACCCTTTCGAGACGCACAAGGTCGAACCAGCGCGTGCGCTCGCATGCGAACTCCCACGCGCGCTCCTGCACGACTTCGTCGGCGAACTGCACGGCCGTCAGGCCATCAGCCGGAGCCAGCGCTTTAGTACCTGCCGCACGTCCGCGCAGGCGCACCTTGTTCAATGCGTCGTAAGCTGCCTGGTCGGGCCCTCCCGTGCCTCGGGCTTTCGCTTCGGCATAGATCGTGAGCACGTGCGGGTAACGCATCATCACCGACGGCAGCGAAATGCTCGACGTTACGATATTGCCCTTAATATACCATTTCTGATAGTAAGGATGTTTGGTCAAACTGTTCTGCCAGGGGATTTTGGTAGCGCCCAATCCGAATTCCGTACGGAATGTGGCATCTTTGCGTGGCCCTGCCGGGAAATCGCGGAAGAAATTCAGCTCGGCAAACATATCGTCCCAGCCGCCTTCCTCGCCGGGCATCGTAGTATTGCCGTACGTCGCATTTGCCGTACCGCTTCCACCCAGGTACCCGCCGATCTGGAACACCGCTTCCTTGGTACCCGATGAAGCCGGGTCATTTTCAAATACCGCCGCGAAAGTCGGGAGCAGTTCGAAGCCGTAAGTAGCGGCATTGTCGATCACTTCTTTTGCTTTCGCCGCCGCCAAGTCGTACTTATCGGCCTGTTTCAACGGCCATCCCGCCATGGTCAGGTAAACATCGGCCAGGAATGCTTTGGCAGAACCTTTGTTAGGCCGGCCCGGATCGCGTTTCGCGTTCGGCAGGTTGGTTTCAGCCACTTTCAGGTCCGCAACGATCAGGTCATAGATTTCCTGCGGTGTGGATTTTTTGACCGTCAGCAAATCATCGGAATATTCACCGGCCAGGATCAGCGGAATGTTGCCCCAGAAACGGGTCAGCCAATAATAGGAAAACGCGCGGATGAAGTGCGCCTCGCCGACGATGATATCGATCGTCGCTTTGGTACCCACCGTTTTCTGATAGTTGTTGATCACGTTGTTCGCTCCCTGAATGGCCTTGTAACAGCCATTGTAAACCGCATTCGAGCGCTGGTTGGTAGTCGACACATTGAACTGGTCGAACTCGCGCCAGTCGGCCTTGTTGCTGGCGGGGTGCGTGGTAACATCGTCCGCGCCGAGTACCGCCGCATTGGCCGACGGGTGCAGAAATCCGTAGCTCCACTGGTTGGCCAGGCCCTTGTACGCCCCGGTCAATGCCGATTCGAGGCCGTCCTGCGTGGAAAGCACATTGGGGCCGTACAAAAGTCCGGTCGTATCCTCGTCGAGGTAATCGCTGCACCCGGCACCCGTCAAAAGCAGGCCGCTTAAAAGAAGTATGGTTATTTTTTTCATGTCTGTTCTAATTTTGATTTAAAAGCCGAGCGTCAGCCCCACGGTATACACCTTCGCATTCGGATACGAACCCCGGTCGATACCGATCGCCGTGTCGGTACTGGAACCCACGTTGCTGGTTTCCGGATCGGGGCCGCTGTATTTGGTGATCGTGAACAGGTTGGTAGCACTCGCGAAAATCCGGATGCTGGCCTTATCCTTGAAAACCGACGACGGCACATTGTAGGCCAGGCTCACGTTTTTCAGCCGCACAAAGCTTCCGTTCTCGACGAAGCGGCTCGACTGCGTAAATGGCTGATAGGTTTTGGTAAATGCGGGGATATCCGAATCTTCGTTACCCGGACGATAATAGTCCCGGATCTCCGTCAGCAGAAACTGCCGTGCTTCCCCCGAACCCGACATGGCGCCCGCCCGGGTATAATTCAGCTTATCCACCCCAAATGCGCCCTGGAAGAAAACATTCAGGGTAAGGCCGCCGTAAGTAAAGGTGTTATTCCAACCGCCGGTCAGTTTCGGGAACGCGTGGCCGACAATCTGGAAATCGTCGGTGGTAATCGCATTGTCGCCGTTCACGTCCTCATAATGCGGGTCGCCCGGAACGCGGCCCTGCTTCGCTGCAATATCGGCCTCATTGGGCTTGAAGGTACCGAGGTATTTGAGGCCCCAGTAAGAGCCCAGCGGCTGGCCTGGCATGAGCATAAATTCGTTGGTGATGGACATCCCTCCGCCTGCTCCGGTTCCGGTTCCAAGCCGGGGAAGCCCACCGAGGCTCACCACTTCGTTTTTCAGCGTAGAGAAGTTCAGGTTTGTTTCCCAGCTGAATTTTCCTTTTTCAATGGGCGTACCGCCAATGGCAAATTCGAACCCGCTGTTTTTGATCTCGCCCACGTTACGCGGCTGCGTACCACCGCCTGCGTAGTTGGGCAGCTGCACGTTCAGCAGCAAGTCGGTCGTACTTTTGTTGAAATAATCGGCTTCGAAATGCAGACGGCCGTTGAGGATTTCCATTTCAATACCGACGTCGGTCTGGGTAGTAGTTTCCCATTTCAAATTCTTATTACCCTGGTTCCCCTGGATCACACCCGCCGTCACACCGGTGTTGTTGAAACCGACCTGCGTCGAATTGTAAGGGGATAATGTGGCATAAGGGTTAATGGCCTGGCTACCGGTTTTACCCCAGCTTCCGCGCAGTTTCAAGTTGGAGAATACATTGAGGTTCTTGATAAACTCCTCTTCCGAAAGGCGCCAGCCCAATGCCACCGACGGGAAAACGCTGTTCCGGTTAGCTTCACTGAATTTCGAAGAACCGTCGCGACGAATAGCCGCAGTAACCAGGTATTTGTCCTTGAATGCATAATTCACACGCCCGAGCAAAGAAAGCAATGTCCATTTGGAGAAACCGGAGCTGACGGTCGCTGCCGAATTCCCGCCGATGTTGTCGTAGCCCAGCTGCGGGAAACGAAGGCCGTTGGCGGTGGCGGTAAAGTTCTTATCGGTGAACTGCTGCGTTTCCAGCACCGCCACTGCCGTGATCGAGTGATTACCGAATGTCCGGTTGTAGTTCAATGCATTGGTATTCTGCAAGGTCACCTGGTCGGCCGAGTAGCGGGTCGCATTCGGGTTGTTGTTGGAAAGGCGTTTGCCGTTAAAGCTCTTGTTCTGCGCATCGAGGTAATTGATCGCGTACTGCAAATCGAGCGAAAGGCCCGTAATTGGCAGTTGGTAGTTCAGCCCCCCGATCGCATTGATATTCATGCGCTCGACGTCGATGGATTTGTCGTACAAATGATCCAGCGGGCTTCTGGAAACGGAGCCTGTCGGGTCGGCAAATGTAGGCTGGCCATCGGTGCCGTATGCCGGCGTGGTAGGCGCCCATTGCAATGCTTCTATCAGCGCACCGCCGCCGTCGGTATTGTGGTTGGCAGTTTTTGCGCCCGATAGGTTGAGTCGCAAAGCCAGTTTTTTATTGATTTGCGTGCTCAAATTCGTCCTCAACACATACCGCTTAAAGCCGCTGTTATTCACGATCCCTTTCTGGTTCACATAGTTACCCGAGATCAGGAATGAAGTCTTTTCGTTACCGCCCGACACCGTTACCTGGTGCTGCTGGCCGCTTCCCTTGCGATAAACGAGGTCCTGCCAGTCGGTACCGCCGTTCTTCTTGAAATCGTCGATCTGCGCCTGTGTAAACGGTGCATTCGAGCCGGTGGCCGCGGCACGCGCATTCACAATCTCGGCGAATTCGCCCGCCGGCAGAATGTCGAACTTCTTGATCACATTCGAAACGCTTCCCTGGCCTTCATAGCTCACTTTTATGCCTTTGCTGCCCTTTTTGGTCGTAATGATAATCACGCCGTTGGCACCCCGGCTTCCGTAAATGGAAGTCGAAGCGGCATCTTTCAGTACTTGCAGCGATTCGATGTCATTGGGGTTCAATAAATTATAATTCGCCCCTACGAAACCGTCGATCACATACAGCGGGTCGTTGTTTCCGAGCACCGAATTCGCTCCTCTCACCCGTACTTTCGAATCCCCGCCCGGCGCACCGTTGGATTGCGTCACCTGCACACCGGCCGCGCGTCCCTGCAACACCTGGTCGAGGCGGGTAATCGGCTGCTGCGAGAACTCCCGCGTGGATACCACGGACAATGCACCGGTCACGTCGGTTTTCTTCTGCGTACCATACCCTACCACGACCAGCTCGCCCAGGCTCCGCGATTCCTGCGTCATTTTAATGTCGATCACAGAACGGTTGCCGATGGCTACCGTCTGACTTTCATAGCCAATAAATGAAAATACCAAAGTGCCGCTCCCCGGCGCGTTGATCACAAAATTCCCCTCCCCGTCGGTTACGGTCCCCTGCGAGGTACCGCTGATCAGGATGCTCACGCCGGGCAGCGCCGCATTGTCCTGGTCCGTCACTTTTCCGGTCACTCTCGCGTTCTGGGCAAGCAAGTCGCCGCCCCATATGCCGAGCAAAACCAAGCATAAACTCAGTAGTTTTCTCATTGAATATTTATAGTTAAACGTTATTAAATTATATTTTTGATCAGGTTTGAACGTAACGATTCCGCTATGGACGATGGACCATAGACGATGTAGTTACATTACCTTCCTACCGCTCCCTACCAATCCACCACGGACCCGTCCAGCGCATTGTAGCTTTCCGGGTTCTTCCAGTCGTGGCCGATCTTGTCTTTCAGCGCGTCTTCATCGAGTTCCACACCGAGGCCGGGTTTGGTGGGCACCATCACGGTTCCGTCTTTTTGTAGTTTAAATGGTTCTTTGAGGTAGCCTTCACCCAATGTCACCTGTTCCTGGACGAGAAAATTGGGGACGCTGGCTGCAAGTTGGAGGCCGGTAGCGAGCGAGATCGGGCCCATCGGGTTGTGCGGGGCTATCGGAATGTAGTACGCCTCGGCCATTCCCGCGATGATCCGGCCCTCGGTAATGCCTCCGGCGTGGCACAAATCGGGCTGGATAATGCTGGCAGCGCCCTTTTCGAGGATTTCCCGGAAACCCCATTTGGTAAAGATCCGCTCCCCTGTGGCAATAGGAATGTGCGTGCCCCTGGCGATGTCTACCAGCGTGTCCACATTCTGTGCCTGGCAGGGCTCCTCCACAAAAAACGGCTGGTACTGTTCCAGTTCCTTGATCAAAACCTTCGAAGTCTGCTGCGGTACCGCACCGTGGAAGTCTATCGCGATATCCATTTCCGGGCCGCCGGCTTCGCGCAGCGACGCGAAATTGTCGGAAGCAAATTTGATAAATGCCTGATTCTCGACGATGTTCGCCGGGTTCTTCTTGGCGACTCCGGTTTTGATGATCGTATATCCTTCCGCCTTGCGTTTCTTCATGTCCTCCGCGTTGGACGCGCGCCCGTATATCCGCACACGGTCGCGGGTGGGCCCGCCCAGGAGCTCGTGCACGGGTACGCCCAGGAGTTTCCCTTTAATGTCCCACAATGCCTGATCGATCCCGCTCAATGCGCTGGTGAGGATCGGGCCCCCGCGATAGAATGCGTGCCGGTAGATGGCCTGCCAATGGTGCACGACGGCCCGCGGGTCCTTGCCGACCAGGTAAGGCTCCACCTCTTTGATGGCAGTCTGGATCGTCAGCGCACGACCTTCGAGCAATGGCTCGCCCAGGCCTACAATACCGGCATCGGTGTGGATTTTAAGGAAAATCCAGCGGGGCTTCACCAAAAACGTTTCCAGCTTGGTGATCTTGACCTTACCATACGCCTGAAAAGGCGCCGGGTTGGCTGCATAGGAGCTTTTGGGCAGGAGCATCGTGCCCGTAGCCGCAATGCCCAGTACCGATTGAATGGCCGTGCGACGGGATAATGTGGTAGATTTCGGGTTGGATTTCATGGAATTACCAGTTATGGATAGAGCCGTCCGGACTTTTCAGGATCGGGTGCGGGAATTGGGTTTTCTCTTTGACCTCCATGATGAAAGTCGCCTTTTTCGGATCGAATTTTACCCCCAGTCCGGGCGCGTCGTTGAGATATAGCTTACCGTTTTTGAAATTGATAAAATCCTCGTTGAAATAAGGCGGCCGCTCCGGTTCCCCTCCCCCGAGCTCCATCAATGCGCGCGCGGGACTGCTCGAACCGAGCACGTGTACCAATGTGGCCGTGGCCAGCGGGCCCGTGAAGTGCGGGATCATACCCACATAATGCGTTTCGCACATCGAAGCCAGCTTCTTGAACTCGCTGATACCGCCGGTATTCGGCAAGGTGAACCGGGTGTAGTCGATCCAGCGGTTTTCGATAAACTCGTTGGAATCCCAGCGGTCGCCGAACTGCTCGCCTACGGCAATAGGTACTTTGGTCATCGAGCGCACGGTTTTGTACACCGAGGGGTTTTCGGAGCGGATAATATCCTCCACGAAATACGGTTCCAGCGATTCGAGTGCGGAGCAGATCTTCAAACCGTCGGTCATGTCGAAACGGGTATGCAGGTCGATGGCCCATTTGCCTCCCCCGCCCACGGCTTCGTCGATCCTTTTACAGAAATCGATCGTTTTTTTCACGTTCTCGTAAAAGTCGAAAGGCTGATCGCCATTGCCGCCCGTAGGCCCGATCCGGTATGCCCGCAAACCTGCCTCAATGCAGTCCCTCGCCCGCTCTTCCTCCGTTTTGGCCTTCGAAGCCCGGAAACCCGTGGCGTAGCATTCCACATAATCGCGCGTGGCACCGCCCAGCAGCTCGTACACGGGCACATTCAATGCTTTGCCTTTGATATCCCAAAGCGCCATTTCCAACGCGCCTAATGCGTGCAGCTTCTCGCGCCCCGGCGGGTAAAACATCCCGCGGTACACGTTTTGCCAGATATGCTCGATGCGGAACGGGTCCTCGCCGATCATCATCTGCGCGCATTGTTCGATCATATCCTTCGAACCGCCCTCACCGATCCCGATAATGCCGCCGTCGGTTTCAATCTCGACAATGCCGCGGGCCTGGTTGAATAGCGGCTTGTTGTAACCCGGCGCGGCGTAGTACCGGATCTTGGTAATCTTCATTTTGGAAGCAGCTTCCGCCTTTCCGAACGGTAAACCGGCAGCCACCGCCGCAGAACCCAGGAAGGCTGTTTTTATAAAATTTCTTCTTTGCATATAACCATCAGTTCATTAAACGTTTAAGCGCATTGACAAAAAATATATGTTACCCGTTACCCGGTAAGCGCCGGTTTGGCCTTCGATGATTCCCGGGCGATCAGTTTGGCTTCCATCAGTATCTGCTTCATGCCTTCTTCCGGGTTTTTCAGCTTTTTCAACAGGAACTCCACGGCCGTTTTGCCGAGCATTTCCAGTGGCTGCTGCACGTAGGTAATCGGGCAGTAGTACAGGTCGAAAACCTCCGCCTGGCCGTAACTGACGATTGCCAGGTCGGACGGTACTTTCAGGCGCAGCTCATTGATGTATTTCAATGCATTGATGGCCAAACCGTAAGTCGCGAAGATCATCGCATCCACGCGTTGCTCAGAGGCCAGTATCTCATCGATGGCCGTCCTTACCTCACTGTCCATCGTTTCGAAATGCACCTCTTTCAACCATTCGTCATGAAACTCGATGTGGTTGTCGCGCAGGGCGTGCTTATATCCGCGCACCCGTTCCTCCATATGGTACATGTTCGATTTGTAAGCCATGATGCCGATCCTCGAATAGCCGCTCCGAATGAGGTGAACACCGGCGTCGTAAGAGGCTTTGTAGTTGTTGGTCGCCACGAAATCGGTCTGTATTTCAGGAAAATGGCGATCCAGCAACACAAATGGAATATTCCGCTCTTTGAGATAATGCACCTGGTTTTCGGAACCCTCGCAGGATACGATGATGAAGCCGTCGACTTGCCGGTTGATGAGGACATTCAGCAGGTCCCACGATTTTTCGGCATGCTCGTCGCAACTGCCGATAATGACCGTATAGCCGTTCTTTTTGGCCTCATCTTCCACCACACGCGCGATGTTGGCGAAGAAAGGGTTGGAAATATCGGCGATGATCAGCCCTATCGTGTACGTTTTCCCGCTTCGAAGGCTTTTGGCCAGGTGATTCGGCTGATAGTTCAATTCCTTGGCTATCTGCCTGATTTTCTCAGCGATTACCTCCCCCACCCTGGTTTCCTTTTCCTTACCATTGAGGACGTAGGAAACCAGGGCCGTGGAGACGCCCGCTTGCTGTGCAATATCTTTGAGCGATGCTTTTTTCATGGACGTATAAGCGTACCGTCGAATTTTCTTACTTGCCAGTTCGATTTTGTGCTGATCGGGAACTTGGCTGCGGCCTTTTCATCGATGTCCACGCCAATGCCCGGCACTTCATTCACCGACATATATCCGTTTTTCATCGTCGGGCAGCCCGAGAATACTTCCAACGTCTTGTCATTGAACTGCACCGCCTCCTGGATGCCGAAATTCCAGACAGCCAGGTCGATGTGCGCATGCGCCGAGTGCCCTACCGGCGATACGTCACCAGGACCGTGCCAGGCCGTTTTGACATTGAACCATTCTCCCAGCCGCGCCACCTTCATGGCCGGTGTAACCCCGCCGATCTGCGACACGTGAATGCGGATATAGTCGAACCACTGATTGGCCATCGGTTCGAGGAATTCATTGATATTGTTGAACAGTTCGCCCATAGCCAGCGGCACCGTGGTACTCTGGCGGAGCAATTTGAACCACTTCATATTCTCGGGAGAAAACGGGTCCTCAATGAAGAACGGCCGGTATTCTTCCAGCTTTTTGATCATATTGATCGCGTTCATCGGCTGCACACGTTCGTGGATATCATGCAACAGTTCCACCTCCTCGCCGCACTGCTTGCGCACGGTTTCGAAGAGAATGGGAATGGCTTTAAGGTAGGCATTTTCATCCATATAATTGTCGGTAGCCCCGCCGAAGCCCGCTTCCTTGAAATCAGGCTTTTTGGTCGTGCTTCCTACCGCACCGTAACCGCCCTGCTGGATGCGGATGTAGCGATACCCCTGCTCCTGGATCTTCTTTACGCTCTCCACGGTTTCCTCGGGCGTGCGGCCGTTCGCGTGCGTGTAACACGGTACGGCGAAACGTACTTTCCCGCCCAGCAGCTGGTACAACGGCATTCCGGCGCGCTTGCCTTTGATATCCCAAAGCGCCTGGTCCAGGCCGCTCAATGCGTTGTTCAGCACCGGGCCGTTACGCCAGTAGGAACTCACATAGGCGGCATGCCACATGTCTTCGATGTTGTCTACGTCCCTTCCGACGCAAAATTCATTGAGATAGGTATTGATCGCCACGAGCACCACTTCGGCCCGTTGCGTGAAAGTGGCGCATCCCAGGCCGTACAATCCCGGCTCGGAAGTTTCGACTTTCACCACAATGAGGTTGGAACCCTGCGGCGCCGTGGCGATCGCGCGAACGCTTTTGATCGTCAGCGGTTTCATGGCTTTGGCATACTGGGGCGTTTCACGGTCGGCGCCCCGACGGTCGGCGGCGCCCCGAGCATTGGATATGCCTCCGAACAAGCCCAGAATTCCCGCTGAACCGCTCAGTCCCAATGCTTTCATGGTCTCACGACGACTCATTCCGTTCTCTTTCATTTGTATCAGCTTAAAGGTTTAAGAATCACTACTTTTTGTCCCACCATATTCTCGTATTCAGGTCGTTGGGCCCCTGGCGTGTGTTGGCGTCGTTCACATTTTGCAAGTTCACGACGATCTCGCTGTCGGGATATGGCATGCGGCGGATAAAATCCTCCTTGATTTCCGAACCGGGATACGGGTTCTTTTTCAATGCAGGGAAACCGCTCCGCCGGAAGTTGGCCCACGATTCGTTGCCGTCCAGGAAAGTCGCTACCCAGTATTGGGTGTTAATCTGCTCGAGAGCTTTGGCCGTTTCCAGCGGATGCGCTTTCAGGTATGCGAGAATGGCGTCTTCCTTGATCGTCGCGCTGGGGTCGTAGAGCGCCATTTGTTCCAGATTGGCCCTGATGCCTTTGGCATAGTAATCGGCCGCTTCGCCCGTCACCCAGCCGCGCACGGCCGCTTCCGCGAGCAGGAGCTGCACTTGCGCATAGGTGATGTGGAATTCGGGCGCATCGAGCTTCAAAACGGTAGTCAGGTTAATTTGGGTAAAATCCCACAGGCTTACTACCCCGTTTTCGGCCAGCACACTGTTGATCGTCACGTCGTTGTAGCCCATCGGCATGCCGATCTGCACTTTCGGATCGGATGAGGCGCGCGCTGTCGTCTGTTCGGGACCACCTTTCGCGCCCACATACCGAACCGCGAACACGGGTAAGCGGGGGTCGTTGTTTTCTTTGAGGTAATTCACAAATGGCGCGGCGAGGTAAAAATTCGTCTTTTCACGCGCCGCCAGGTGATTGGCGATGAAGTTGTTATACAGCGAGGTATGGCGGATGATCGAATTGTCGGTATTGTTCTCAAAAAGGCCTCCTGCCACCGCCTTTGCCACATAGCCTTTGGCAGCGGTCGGATCTACTTTGGAGAGGCGCATTCCGGCCCGGAGCATCAACGAATAACCCAGCTTTTTCCAGCGTGCCACATTACCGCCATAAAGAATATCGGTCGTCACGGCCGGCTGGCTGGCATCGAGCGCTGCGGAAGCCTCTTCCAGTTCTTTGAGAATATCCTTGTAAATAGCCTCCTGTGCATCATACTTCGGGCGGATCTCTTCGCTGATATAGCCTTTCCCTGCGTCGAAATAAGGAACATCTCCATAGGTATCGGTCAATATCATGAATGCGTAGGCCTTCCAGATACGGGCGGCGTGGTAGATGTTGGCATTCAGCGCGTCGCCTTTCGTTTGCTCAGTCACAGCTACCAGTTGTTTGATCACGTTCCGATAAAAATTCACCCATACCAGCGGTGAGTTGGCGTTGTTGAGCTGATTGTAATTTCCGCCCGACAAAGAGCTTCCGTAAGGCGTAATAACCTGCTGCACAATGCCGAAGTTATAGCAAAGCATACCCAGCGTCGATACGCCGTCGAGATAAGTGGTGGCGATGATCGCCTTGTTCAGGATCAAGGAAGGCGCCAGGGAGGTTGGATCGACCTTGTTGGTGTTGATCTTGTCAAATCCTTCGTCGCAACCGGTCATGAACGTCAGCGACAGCGCAAGCGCCAGAGTGTATTTGAATGTAGCTTTCATGGGTTCGACGGTTAGAATTTTACATTGAGGTTGAAACCAATGCTGCGGGTCGGCGGCAGGCCGGGCCAGAAATCGAGGCCGGTTGCATTATCCGAGGAGTTCAGCACCTCTTCCGGGTCCATATTCTCCGTCCATTTCTTGATCACGAGTACATTATTCGCGACGGCACTCAGGCGCAAGCCCCTCACAAATGATTTCTCTGGCAACAGCTTGCCCAAATCGTATCCCAATGTAAGCTGACGCAGTTTCCAGAAGCCCGCATTCTGAACGAAATCCTCATTGATCCCCAATGGGTTGATCGACTCGTAGAACGGCTGCACAGCCGCCTTTGTCTGGTTCACTTCGCCATCGGGATTCACGCCGTTCCCGATCACATAACCCTCGGCGCGGCCCGGTAGGGTACGTTTCGACAGCCCGTGGCGCATATAGTTGATGTTCCGGCCCGCAATCATTTTATGACCGAGCTTGAAATCGACGAGCGCCGACAGCATAATGCCTTTGTAGGTAAATGTGTTGGTAATACCGCCGAAATATTTGGGCAACGCATTGCCGACGTTCATCAAAGTATTGTTTCTCAACGGCATACCGCTGTTCTTATCAAACACCTGGCGGCCTTGCGCGTCGCGCAGGTAGGTGAATGTGTAAAGCTGCCCAAGCGGCTTGCCTACCACCATGTTGAGCGTTCGACCACCTCCGCCGCCTGCGGTTATCACGGTGTCTTTCTCCGCCAGGCCCAGTTTCAATACCTTGGAAGTGTTGTAAGAGACGTTGAAGCTCACATCCCAGGTAAAATCCTTGGTTTTCACGGGAGAGCCGGTCAACAACAACTCGATACCTTTGTTCATACTCCGGCCGACATTGATCAGCTGCGCGGTGTAGGAAGAAGCATCGGAAATCTGGGCGGCAAGGATCTGGTCGTCAGTAGTTTTGTGGTAGTATGTTAAATCAAAACCGAGCAGGTTGTTGAACAACTTCATTTCCAGACCAGCCTCGGCTTCCTTAATGCGGAGCGGGCGCAGGTTTTTGTTCGGCACGATGGATGCATTGATACCGCCCACGGGCACCAGCTGGCCCGTCGGGTTCGGGAACGAGTTGTTATCCACCGCATAGTACAATGCATTGGAATACGGGTTCACATTATCGGACCCTACCTGCGCATACGCCGCGCGGAACTTGCCGAACGAGATCCAGGCGGGCAGGTTCGGGAAAGCCTGCGAGAAGATGAAGCTACCCGTTACCGACGGATAAAGGATGCTGCGGTTTTGCGGTGCGAGCGTTGAGAACCAGTCGTTTCGGGCCGTTACGTTCAAGTAAATGAATTCTTTCCAGGAAATAGTGGCAGCACCGTACAGCGAGTTGATCTTCTTCTCCGAAAGGGCGTATAGCGGGTTCTTGACGCGGCCGTTCATCACGGTGTAAAGGTTGGGCTGAATAAAGTCCTGCACGGTAACACTGTTGTAATCCATCCTTGCGTAACGCTGATTGCCGCCGAGGGTCACATCCAGGCCGATGTTGCCGAAGTTGTGATTACCCCCGAGAATAAAGTCGAGGTTACGCTCGGTGTTGCGGCGTACATCCTGTGTAAATGAACCGTTTACGTAACCCACCGGCGCTTTGGCGATCGGCGCATAGCCGTTGGGGATATTGTAATCCTGGTTGCGTACGTAAAAGTCCTGGGCCGCGCGGAGTTGCAGGTAGAGCCAGTCGGTAAACTGGTACTTCAATGCCACGTTACCAAACAGGCGGTCGCGGGAAATGTTCTCGAAATGGTGGCTGAGCGAATAGTAAGGGTTATTCCGAACCAAAAAGCGAGAGAACACAAACTCGTCGCCGTTCGGTTTAGTCTGGTTTTGCTTCAATGCTTCGAAAGGCATGGAGTTGGCGAGCGTGAAAATCACGGTCGAAGTCGCAAAATCCTGCGTATCGAGCTGCGGCGGATTGGTATTTTTTTCTTTGGAATAATTGACGTTACCGAAAGCGGTCAGCCGTTTCGAGATGTTCTGTGTGAAACCCAGGTTCACCACTTTCCGGTTGAACTTGTTGTTTTCGACGATACCCCGGTTATCCGTATTGGCGAGCGACAAGCTGAAACCACCGTTCGGGCCATTGTTGGAAACGGTTATCGTGTTGGTCATGTTCGTTCCGGTGCGGTAAAATTGCTTCACCCGCCCGCGTACCGGCTCGTAAGGCCAGGTTTCATTATCGAACAGGATTTGCGTCATACCCGGTTGGAATTTCTCTCCGAAGCTCCACACGCCCGATGTTGGCTCCGTGGTCGTCGGCCGCTTGCCGCCTTCCCCCTGGCCGTATTCGTATTGAAAATCCGTGAAATCCAGCGGCGTGTCGGTTGTAAAATTGATATTGTAATCCAGGCCGATGCCTTTGCCGGTACCCCGGGTTTTGGTCGTGATCATCACCACGCCGTCCTTCGCACGTGAGCCGTAGAGTGCGGCTGCCGTAGCGCCTTTGAGCACGGTCATGGACTCGATATCGTCCGGGTTAATGCTGGAAAGGCCGTCGCCCCCATCGGAACTGTTCGCTGCGCGCGGGCCGTAATCGCCCCCGCCGGCGAAGTTGGAGTTATCGATCGGCACGCCGTTCACGACAATGAGCGGGTTATTCTGCCCGTTGAACGACGACTGCCCGCGGATACGGATCTTGGCGGTCCCACCCGGACCGGTGGATAGCGACGTAATATTCACGCCGGCCATTTTGCCCTGTAAAGAGCTCACTACATTGGGCGTACGGTTGGTGGAAATCTGGTCCGCATTCACTGTCGCCGTGGCATACCCCAGGGTTTTCGCCTCCCGTTTGATACCCAGCGCGGTTACGACCACTTCCGTCAGGTTCTTCGATTCCTGCAACAGCTGCACATCGATCGCCGACCGCGCACCAACCGGAATGGTTTGGCTCACATAACCTATAAAAGAGAAGACGAGTGTCGCATTGGCCGGGGCGTCGAGGGCATATTTGCCTTCCGAATCGGTAACGGTGCCTTGTGAAGTGCCGCCGATCAGGATATTGACGCCTGGCAAGGGCTCCTTATTCTCGCCGGTAACGGTGCCGGCAACCCGGCCCACCTGGGCAAAAGCCGGGCCGCAACACAGTACGGCCAGCAGCACGATCAGGGTAAAACATTTCTTCATCACTTCTAATTGGGTCAAATTTCAGGGTGAATTGGGCTACGCAAAACGTACACGAAAACCGTAATCGCTTACGGACACGAGGGCCAGGAATAGTAAAGGCAAAAAAATACAGGGAACGGCCGCGAAAGACCGAACGATAATATATATACGTAATCAAAAAGAATCTGGTCCGCAGCCGACCGGACATCGTCGACGCGGTAAATGCCCTAACGGCACTCAGTACAAGCTATGTTCTGTTAACTATTTGTTCGTTTAAACGATTAAGCAACTTATCAAAACAAAATGTCGGATTGCAATGTCTTAGTCAGGTTGTTCTGTGATGGTATCGGGTACTTAAACGGCTTACCGGGACTGTATCGGATCGCAGGAGGAAATATTAAACACGCGTGTCTTTAATATTTGATACTAAATCTGGCAATAAGGAAATAATGTGACCAAATGTAGATTTAAACGATTAAACAACAAAATTTCGAAGCAAATATTTTAACATTTTTTCTAAAAATAAACACATAACCTTTTTTCGGCACCGCCAACGCATTGCACGGCCACAGGGTATTTCAAATAATGGATCGCCCGTTTTGTGTAAATGCGGGTTACTTCCCCGGCGCCAACCGTTAGATTTACCCCGAAATCCTCCTTATGGTTTTCCGATCATCCATCCTGTCATGAGCTTTTTAAAACGTATGCTGGAACAATCCAGGCTGCCGCTTTCCGTGGCGCAGTTCTGGTGGTATTCCTTCTGCTATTGGGGCATTTTCGCGGTAATAACGTTCGGTCAGCTTATGATGCTGTGGCTTTTGAAGGAAGGGGTGGCCATGCAGCCTCACGAAATGTTTATCTGGTTGCTCGACGGCCTGTTCTGGTGGTCCACCAGCCCGCTCGTATTGTATGCGTCCATAAAAGTGCCGATCGCATTCAAGGTCCGCGGAAGTTCATCGGTTTTCAAGCCGCTCCTGGTGCACCTGGCGATCGTCACTTTCCTCAACATTTTCATCAACATCCTGCACTATTACATTACCAATCCGCTCATGTACCGGGCCGTAGGTAAGTCGGTACCGCTGGAAAACTACCTGTTTTCATTTTTCATCGCCTACACCGCCAGTTTTGGTCAGTACCTGCTGCTCGTGGTGGGTTTTAACAAGGTATCCTATATTTACCGCTACCAGGAGCTCAAACAGCAGAATTTCGAAACCGAGCTGCACAACGAACAGCTCCGCGGGCAGTTGGCGAATGCGCAGCTGCAATCGCTCAAAATGCAGCTTAACCCCCATTTTCTTTTCAATACGCTGCATAGCGTGGTAAGCCTGATGGTTAAAAACGATATCCGGAAAGCCACGCTCATGATCACCACGCTCAGCGACCTGCTGCGTGCGGTGCTCGTGAACCAGTCGGCCGATTTCATCCCCTTGCAGGAGGAACTTCAACTCACGCGGCAATACCTCGACATCCAGCAGATCCGGTTCCAGGACCGCCTGAAAGTCGAATACCACATCGACCCGGCATCGGAGCTTTACCCTGTCCCGCAGCTCATCCTGCAACCGATCGTGGAAAACTCCATTACCCACGGTATTTCCGACCTCACCACCAATGCGCTCATACGCATTACCAGCGCCGTGACAGCCATAGGCATGCACGTAACGGTTTTTGACAATGGAATCGGAGCCTCGCAAAGGAAACCTTCGAAAGGCATGGGGCTCGGCTTGCAAAATACATTGTTACGGCTGCAACAAGCCTACGGCACGGCAGGCCGGCTGGAATTTGAGCAGTACACCGGGGGCGGCACGTCGGTGACGTTGCATTTTGACCGTCGGCCGCAAACCACCGAGGCCCCAGGGCGGCCTCCTGTTTATAGCAATACGACAAAACCGGACATTCTGGCTCCGTAGGAGCCTCCTGCGACACGGCACAGGACACCCCGCCGGGGTGCAAATCTTGTGATACGACGTTTTTGCTATAAACAGGATGCACCGCCGGGGCTTGTCAGGAAATCTTAACTTTCGGCTGCCATAATCAAAATTTGACCGGCCGTCAACTGCTGACCGTCACCAATAACAGATAACACCAAACACCCCAAAGAAACTATGAAATACCGCTGCCTGATCATCGATGACGAAGTGCTGGCCAGGGACGTAATCAGGACATTTGTACAGCACGACCATTCCATTGAAATCACCGACGAGGCTGCCAACGGCTCGGAAGCCGTGGTGAAGATATTGCAACACAGGCCCGACGTCATTTTCCTGGACATTCAAATGCCCGAGCTCGACGGCTTCGAAGTACTGCGCGAGGTATGGCCGCACCACCAGCCGTTTGTCGTTTTCACCACCGCATTCGATCAATATGCATTGCGTGCCTTCGAAGTGAATGCGATCGACTATTTGCTGAAACCTTTTGATGAGATCCGGTTCCACCAGTCACTCGGGCGGCTCAAAGAACGGCTAAGCCAGAAGTCGCAGCCGCGGATCGAAGAGTTGGTGAACAGCCTCCTGCGGGAACAGAAAGAAAAGGAAGAAAACTACTTGCAGCGGCTGCTGGTGAAAGAGGCCGGCAAAATGTACCTGGTCAAAACAGAGGATATCACGCATTTCTCGGCCGACGGCAACTACATATCCGTTTACACCGCCCAGAAGAAGGTCTACACCATTTACGAAAGCCTCGGCAGCCTCGAAAACCGCCTCGACCCGTCGGTAATGATCCGCGTGGGCCGCTCGAACATCGTAAATATGAATTTCATATCCGAGCTCGAAACCTACTTCAACGGGGAGTATATCATCCATTTGTCGACTGGTGAAAAAGTGAAATGGACACGTGGCTACCGCGACAATATCAAGGCTTTCATCACCAGAATGGGTTAGCCGCCCAATACGGTTCACGATTTGAAATGCACGCTTTACATAATAAAAAGTCCGGATCAGACATTTTTAGTACCCATTTCAACGATTTGTAGTACAAATTTGTCAGACAAGATAGCTTCCACCTCCGGGCGGACAGTTATCCCCGACATTCAACTATCACAAAATCCATTAGCCATGCTCTTCAAATCTACGACCAACCTAACCTCGGCGGTATCAGCCGTGCTCCACAACCACAAGGGGCAACGCCAGGCTATTTTCATTGCTGCCTTCGTAGCCGCGCTCATCCTCTGGAAATTGTACACCGGCCTGGGCCAGCCGCACCAGGCGGATGCTTGCACCAGCCCGGCCGGAGCGCCCACCAACGACCAGAAAATGGCCGGTATGAAATGGAGCTACGACGAACTTGCACACAAGCTGATCATTGAAAATACGGATCTCGCCTACGCTGAAATCGGGGAAGGTTTCTCCAAAGGCATTGGCCGGGCCCTTAACAAGGTTACCCGGCAGAATGCAGGCAAGCGGGTGCTGGTCAATTTGTAGAAAAAGACAGACATAGAAAGAGGTTGCCCGGGATAATGCAGGCAACCTCTTTACATTTTTTATTGCAAGCTTCGCCGACCAGCCGTTAATAGGCTGCTTCCAGCTCCGTTTCTTCCACCGCTACCTGTTGCTCGACCTTCGGCGGCAGCAGCTTGTACATCACAGGCGTTACCAGCCGCGACAATAGCGTGGAGCTGATCAATCCGCCGATCAGTACCAATGCCAGCGGCGAATACAACGCACTGTACTCGATAACGAGTGGCAATAACCCGCCGATCGCCGTCATGGAAGTGAGCAATATGGGTACAAAACGGATCTCGCCGGCTTCAATAATGGCCTCTTCAATGCTCTTGCCCTGCTCGCGCAACTGGTTCGTGAAATCGACCACGAGCAGCGAGTTTTTCACTTCGATACCCACCAGCGCAATGAAACCGATGGTGGCGGTAAATGAGAGTGTTTCGCCGGTCAGGAAAAGCATCGCCAGACCACCCACAATACCCAGCGGGATCACCGATAGCACGATCAGGATGCTTTTGAATGTTTTGAATTCCAATATCAACACACCCAGGAAACCGAATACGGTGATCAATATGATTAATCCCAATCCGCCGAAGCTTTCCTGCTGGCTCTCCTTTTCCCCCGCAACGGTGAAATGCTGGCCTTTCTCAAATTTGAACTGGTTGAGCTTCGCGGTAATGTCGTCGTTCATTTTCTGGACATTGTAACCCGGTTTCACAAATGCCGAAACGGTCACGTAGCGGTCCTTGTCGTAATGCCGGATCTGGTTCGGCGAGCTCTCCATTTCAATGGTCGCGATGTTTTTCAGCGGAATGCTCGCGCCCGAGGCCGAGGTAACATACAGTTTATCAAACACACTGTAATCCTGAATGGCTGCATTACGCGGTACGGACACGTTGATATTGTAGCTGTCCGCCTTGCCCACATCTTCACGGAAAGTAGCCACGTTCAGCCCGGCAGCCCCCAGCCGCACCGTACGATCGATGTCGGCCGAGGAAATGCCCAGCGTTCCGGCTTTCTGTTTATTGATGTTGATGCATAAGTCGGTCGGTTGTACCAGCAACGGGTTGTTGACGTAAATGGTACCTTCGGTTTTGGTGAGCAGTTCGGCCACACGGAAGGCGGTCTTGCGCAAATCTTCCAGGTCTTCGCCATAGATACGATAAGCCAGCGGTGCTTCGATCAACGGGCCTTGCTCAAAATCTTTCACTTTGATTTCCGCGCCGGGGTAGCGTTCCAGCTTTTTGCGCAGCTTTTCGATTACCTCCACTTTCTCTTCCGTTTCCAGCCCTTCCACCTGCACGAATATCTCGGCAAAGTTCTCGCTCTCATTCCGTTGAACTACATTATAGTAAATCCGCGGGTTACCCTTGCCCACATTGGTAGCAAAGGAGGTAATGAGCGGCTCTTGTTTGAGAACTCCCTCCACATAGCGAGCGATTTCGTTTGTCTTTTTTAGGTTGGTCCCCTGCGGCGTCTCAATGTCGATCAGGAACATCGGCTTCTCCGATTTCGGGAAAAGACTGTTGCCGATGAGCGGTACCAACGCCAGCGAGCCGACGAATATCAAACCCGCGATCGCCAGGGTGGTTTTAGGCCAATGCAATGCCCGGTCGAGCACGCTGCCGTAGGTTTTGTGGATCCCTTTTTTCATGCCGCGCAACAGCCAGTTACCATCCTCGGAAGCATGCGGTTTCAATATAACGCTCGACAGGAACGGTACCACGGTGAGCGACACGAGCATCGAAGCGAATACCGTCGTGATGACCGACATCGGCAAGCTGCGGATAAAGTCGCCCGCGCCCTCGGGCAGGAACACCAGCGGGAGGAATGCGAAGATCAGCAATATCGTACACCCCACCACCGCGAGGCCTATTTGCGACGACGCCTGAATGGCCGCCTGCACCTTGCCGTAGCCCATCCGCAAATATCGCTCGATGTTTTCCACGACCACAATGCTGTCGTCCACCAGAATCCCCAGCGCGACGATCATCCCTACAATGCTCAATTGGTTGATATTATACCCGAGCAAGTTCATCATCGTGAGCCCGATCGCCAACGAAAGCGGGATCGAGATCATCACCACCAGCGACGCCCGCGTGCCCAGCGGCAGCAAGGTGAGCAACACCAGCAGGATGGCAATCCCAAAATCCCTCGCGAAATGCGACAGGCGCGTATCCACACTGGTAGCCTGGTCGAAAACTTTGATCATTTCGATATTCGAAGGCAATTCTTTCTGAAACTCGGCCACCACCGGCTCCACCTGGTCGCGCACGGAGATGATGTTCTCCCCTTCCTTCTGGCTCACATTCACGAAGCTGCACCGGAAGCCATTCAGGCGGGTAACGTGCGTTTCGTCTTCATAGCCCATTTTCACATCGGCTACGTCTTTGAGGTACACAATCTTGCCATCCGAACGCGAAACCACGGTATTGGCCACCTCGTCCAGCGTACGGTAGCTACCGCTGGTTTTGATGTTCAGCTTTTTGGTAGCCATGCTGATGCTCCCGCCAGGGATATTCACACCTTCGCTTTGCAATGCGCCCACGATCTGGTCCTGGGTCAGGCGCTGCTGGGCAATCTTCTGCAAATTCAGGCTTACATTCACCTGCGGTTCAGGAATGCCCGCGTATTCTACCTTTTTAAGGGTTTTGATCTTTTCCAGCCGCTCTTTGAATTCTTTCGAATACTTCTTCAACTGCGCATAGGTTGCATTCTCGCTAATCAGCGCATACTGGTAAATGCTCACGTCGGATGGTATCTGTTTGTTGATGCGGATATCGGCAATATCGGCCGGGAGCTGCGAGCGCAATGCGTTGATTTCGCGGACTACTTCCTGGTACTTATCGTCCGGATCGGAGCTGTATTTGTAGATCACCTGCATCACGGCCAGGCCGTCTCGGATGTCGGTGATCACGTGCTTCATATCATCAAGTTCGTTGATTTTCTTCTCCATCGGGTCCACCACGAGCTGCTCCATATCTTTCGGGTTCGCGCCGGGGTACACCACCACCACGGTAAATTGCGGCGGGTGAATATCGGGGTCCTCGCTACGGGGCATGGTGAAGAGCGAGTACAGCCCCAACGCCAGCACACCCAGGAATATCACCAGCGTAAACTGGTAATTCTTGACTGCAAATTCAGGTAATTTCATGGTCTTTGCGGTTGAAACAGGTTACTGAACTACTTTAATCGCCGATCCTTCGGCCAAATAGGCCGATCCTTCGCGGATCACCCGCGCACCTGCGTCTATACCCGCGAGGATAAATGCCTTGTCGCCGTCCAGGAACGCGATCTTCACCCGCTTCTTCTGCGCCCGGTTGCCATCCGCCACGAACACGAATGCGCTGTCGTTCTCCCCTTCGATCAATGCGTCGACGGGAATGGAAACCATGCTGGTCTTTTCTTTGGGGTAAATCTGCACTTTGGCAAAAAGGCCGCTGGCGAGTTTGGCACCCGCTCTGTCGAGCGTGATTTCAGCCTGGTACAACCCTGAAACAGGGTCGCTTACCTGCGCGAGCGTTTTTACACTACCTGTGAATGTCTGCGTATAAGCATCGAAATGGATCTCCGCTTTCTCGCCGCCTCTGAGTCTCGCCCAATCTTTGTCGGTAAGGCCGCATTTCACGACCCAGTCGCTGCTGCTCGTGCTACTGATGTGCAGAACAGGCGTTCCGCCTTGCACCTGCTCGCCCGCATTCTGCAATTTCTGCATCACCACGCCGTCTGCCGTCGAAAATATCTTGGTTTGGGACAAATTGAATTTCACGATATCCAGCTGCTTTTCAGCGAGTACCAATGCGGTTTGGGTGTTTTCGAGCTGCTCTTTCGTAGCCACGCTATCTCGGTACAAATTCTGCACGCGGCGGGCATCCCGCTGGGCTTTCAGGAAGTTTTCTTCCGCCTGGCCCATTTGTGCGGCGATTTCCGTGGTATTCAACGTGGCCAAGAGCTGGCCTTTGCGCACTTTGTCGCCCTCTTTCACCAGAATATCCTTGATAATGCCGCCAATCTTGAATGACAGGCGCGCTTCGTTTTCGGAACCCAGCAAGCCGGATGTTTCTACGGGCTGTGCCTGGGTCAACGCTGCCGAGCTGATGATTTTCACGGGGATCGTGTCGTCGGTTTGTTCGGGCTTCTTTTCTTCCTTGCATGCGGCGGTCAGGAGCGCGGCCGCGAGCACGTAGGCGTATATGACGGGATGTGTTGTAGCTTTCATATCATGTTAGTTTGAGAATAAGTAGCTCGCCCGGGCCCGTTCCAGTTCTGCGGCGCGGGTCTGGACATTCAAATAGGAAATGCTTTGTTGGAGCTGGTCGTTGATCAGCCGGTTCTGGGCGTCCAGCAGCTCGATGTAGAGCAGCTGGCCTTCGCGGTACAATTTCTGCTGATCCTGGTAATACTGCTGGGACAATGCCGTCTGGCTTTTTGTAGCCTTATAAGTAAACACCGCCGATTGAAAAGTATTGGCCGCTGTTTTGTTTTGCAATTGAAGCTGTTGTTCAACCTGGCTGATCTGCTCGCCGGTGGCTTTCTGGTCCAATTCGGCCTGTTTCACTTTGTATTGTGTGCGGTTATTGGCAAAAACCCGCCAGTCGAGCGTCACGCCGAAAAGGTAATAGCGGGTATCCCGGTTGAAATTCACAAAATCACCCTGCGAACCGAGGTCTATGAACGTCGACAGCTTGGGTAATGCGCCCGCCCGTGCCAACTGCCCCGACAATGCATTGATTTTCGAAAGCGATTCCAGCTTCGCCAATTCTTCCCTCCTACCCTCGGCGGATGCGTCGGCCAGTATTTCGGATTCGCCCGGTTTACCGATTTCCAAACTGGTTTCCAGGGGATTATTCAGCAAAAAATTGAAATAAGCTTTTGCATTCACCACCTGGTTCCGCGCGTCCACCAGCCTCGCTTCCAGGCCTATCACCTCATTCTCCGAGCGTGTCACCACGGTACGGATCGCCTTGTCGTTCTTCACCAATGCCTGGTTGAAGCGCAGGTTTTCCCTCGACAATGCGACGGCGCTTTCCAGTATCCTGACCGCCTCGTCGGCTTGCTGACAGGCATAGTAACCGAGCTTGATCTCCTTCACTAACTCTCGCCTGTAAACGTCGACCTCGGCCTGCTGTAAGTGGATCTGCTCCTTGCGGATTTTGGTATTATAAGTGATTTCCGCATTGTAGAGCGGCAGCGAAGTCCGGAATTTGGCATCGTAGTAATTTCGCGGATTGAAAGTCTGGCTCACATTCTCCACTTTCGGAAAGGCCGACGAGTTGGTGAGTTCGTTGAGGGAATTGTAGACAGGATTAAGCAAATCGCCGATCGGAATACTGATCTTCCGTCCGCCGCGCGAATCGAGGTAGGAAGTACTGAAATTGACCTCCGGGTAAAAGAATGTCCTCGCTTCTTTCAGCGCAAACAGGTTCCGTTCGAGGATAAAGCGTTGTTGTTTAAGGCCCTGGTTGTTGCGCAGGCCGTGATCGATATAACCTTGCAAATGCGCGTCCTGCCCTCGAACGGGTGCGAAAAGGCTCAGCAAAGGCACAAGAAGGTACTGCCAATGCCGCGGCATGGGTTTCAAAAATCGCATCATTTTAAGTAATGTTTAGTTTATAAACAGTGTTTAGTGAATGGCAAAATTTTTTACGTTTTCAGATTAGCCATAAAAAGATCGAGTGAACTGTACAAAACTTCCCGCGTGGCGTCGTCGGGCATCATGAGGATGCACATGCGCTCGCGTACGTAAAGCGAAACCAATCCATGCACAAACGACCACACCATAATCGCCGTTACGTGCAGCTCCGCAGGCCGGATCTTCTTTTGTTCGAGACATTCGGAAAGTGTCGTCAGCAAATAACCGAATGCGCATTCGCCCGCCTTCCATTTTTCCTCGTTCTTGATCTGCTCCATCGGCGCGCGCATGATGAACATCAGATCATAGTAATCGGGGTTTTCCAGTCCGAATTGAATGTAAGTTCTGCCGATCGCCCCCAGCCGCTCGAACGGGTCGGCGATCCCGTCGTGCTGCCGCAAATGCTTGTCCAATATATCGAATGCATTCTCGTGAATTACATAGAAAATTTCATCTTTATCCTTGAAATACAGGTAGATAGTAGCCGGACTATATTCAATATCATCGGCAATGCTGCGAATCGACGTCTTGTCGTAGCCTTGCTTCAAAAACAGCTGAGTCGCCGACTCGATGATCAGGTTCCTCATTTCCTGCTTTTCCCGCTCTTTTCTTTCCTTAATCGCCATGCTTTTGTAATTACGATGTGAATATAATAAACACTGTTTAGTAAATGCAAATTGTTTAGCAAAATAAGGTAGGAATGGCGGAAATCTACCCGTGAGCGGGAGCAGAATATGCGGGCGAGGCTATTTCCGCCTAAAACGGTCGTCGGTAAGGGCTTCGAGGAACGCTACTATGTCGTCTACTTCGTTGTCGGACAGGTTCAGCGAGCTACCCAAAGATAGATCGCGATTGATGGGATTGCGCACAAATTGATCGGGTGTGTTATAGTACTGCACCACCTCCCGAAGCGTTTTGAACATCGCGTTGTGCATGTAGGGGGCCGTAACGGCCACATTGCGCAGGCCGGGCACCTTGAACAAGCCGATGTGCGCGCTGTCTTTTGTGATTTTGAAACGGCCGGAGTCGTTCAGTTCCCTACCATTAAAAAGGCCGATACTTTTGAAACGGTCGGCGGTGAAATCCTCGCCGGAGTGGCAGGTAGCGCAGTTGGCTTTGCCGATGAACAGCATCCGGCCTCGTACCGCCGCCGCCGACAGCGCCTTTTCATCCCCGTCGAGGTAGCGGTCGTAAGGCGTATCGGTCGTTTCGAGCGTGCGTTCGAACGCAGCAATCGCGGAAAGCAGGTTTTTGTTATTGACTTCCGATTGAAATACCTTTTGAAATGCCGCGCTGTAAAAATCGTCCTTTTTGAGACGCTCCACGGCCTGGTCTACCGGCAAATCCATTTCGTCATGCGCCGAAAGCGGCCCCAGTACCTGCTCTTCCAACGATGCGGCGCGTCCATCCCAGAAGAAATCCGTGCGGCCCGAAAGATTCGTAAGCGCCGGACTGTTCCGCGTGAGCCGCGTACCTTTGTCGCCGATGCTGAAAGCCGCGGTATCCGCGAATGCAAACTCCGGAATATGGCACGAAGCGCAGCTGATCGCCCGCCCGCGCGAGAGGATCGGGTCCGAAAACAGCTTCTCCCCCAGCGCCTCCTTTGTATTCAGCTCCATCGACGCCTCGTTGGATTGCAACGATACGAACGCCAGCGAACCGCCGCAAAGCACGGCCGCCAGCCATTTTGTAATACCCATTTGAAACTCAGGATTTAAAATCAATGCACTTCAAAAGACTCCTTGAATGGCACGCAGAGCCCATCCTCGTTGGAACACAAAAGCCCCTTGATCGTCCCGGAGACCTTTCCGCCGGCCTTGGCCAGTTTGATCGTCTGCCGGAACTCGGCTTTGTCGGTAAAGTAGGTATAGGCCTTATCCCAGGTCGGGTCCACGGCTTTGAGCGGCTTTACTGCGCGTACATCGCCTACGAGCTGGTAGGCATTGCTCTGGTTGAATGCAAATTCGGTGGGAAGCGGGCCGATATCGCCTTTGAAATCGGACGAATAGAGCTTCCAGTTTTTGTTGATATCCGCGGAAAATACCACTTCCACCTGCTCGCCGGGTTTTGCACCGGCTTTGGAAAGGCTCACCTTCCAGCGTGAAATATCTTTCAGGTCCTGACTAAAAACGCCGCCCGCACAGCACAGCACGAGCATGATCACTCTGTAAATCATTGGAATACTGTTTTTGAAATGAAATATCAAACAACTGCAAAGCATGTCAAACCCTTTTCTGGTCCCGCCTTGCAGTTGTCTCAAATCACCACGTACCTAGTTTGTTGAACTCACGATTTAGTCCAAGTATTTTATTGCATTCATGCGCCGTTGGATAACGCCCGAGCGGCGGATGCAACAACGACGTACGCGTCGCTAATCTCTTATTTCGAACTCTTGGTGGTACCAACGGAAGCCGAGCTGATACCGGAAGGCGCCGGCTCCGCGATGAGTTCGTTCAAATCCTTGTTCCATTTCGCCACGTAGTCTTTGAAATACTGACCCGTGATCTCGCCCGTGTAGCCGGTGTGGATCTGGCGTACTTCGCCTTTGCGGTCGATCAGGATCGTCGTCGGGAAGGCCATCATGCGGTTCAGCGCGGGCAGCTTGTCGGAAGCCACTTTCTTGTCGGCGATGCCTCCGAAAAGGATATCATATTCGATACCGTACTTCTTTTTCAATGTGCCCAGGGTGTATTTGGCGTATTCGAGGTCATCTTTCTGCTCGAACCCGATCGCGATCGCTTCTACACCGCGGTCCTTGTTGGCCTTGTACCACGGCGCGAGGAACGACGTTTGGTCGGTACAGTTCGGGCACCAGGTACCGATGATCTCCACGATCACCACTTTCCCTTTGTATTTATCGTCGCTCAGCGACACCTGCTTGCCGTCGAGGTCAGGCAGTGTGAAATCCAGCTTTTTATAACCCTCTTTCAGGTAAGTCAGTTTGTAAGGATCGGGCAATTCCGCCTTGTCGTTCTTGCTCCCTTCAAACTTGGTATTGTCATAAATCCCCGAGCTGATGACGCCGGTAATGCTGCCGTCCTCGTTGATTTTACCTTTATACACACGCGGGTTCGGGCCCGAGAAATGCGACAGTACGAATTCATCGCCTTCAACAACGCCTTCCAGCTCGCGGCTATCGCCCACCGTCGACATTACGACGCCCGTCAGCTTGTTGCCCTCCTGTTTCAGCAAGGCCACATTATCCGGCATTTTGGCTTTGCTGAAAACCTGCAAATCCCATTTACCCGAGAGGTTATGCTTCGTAGGCTGCTCTTTGCCTTTCTCTACAAAGCGGTAGTTTTTACCATATTCGGCCGAGAATGGCAGCGCATTGCCTCGGAAGCCCGGCACCAGGCTGCGGTACTCACCGGTGATTTTGCCGTCGGTTTCCACCTTCGCCACAAGCGCAGCGTCGTAGGTGTTCATTTTGACAAAAATCGAATCGCCTGCCAGTTTGGTCACCTTGAAATCATCGCGGCGCGTGCCGTTCAGCAAAGTCAGCACCGGGTGGTCCTTGTCTTTGGCATTGTATTCAAAATTGAAAGGAATGTGTGTTTCGCTGATCACGAACTCGCCGCGCCATACGCCCTGTTTGGGTGCTTTGGCGTCGGGGCCATCGCCTGCGAACGCCGCATTACCGAACAATGTGGCTCCTGCCAATGCCACGGCTTTCATCTGGTTGTTGATTTTCATACAACTGGAAATTTTTAGGTTTTTGGAAAAATGAATTGGAATTACTCTTTTTTGATCCGAGGCATTTTGCAGGATTGGCCCGGATCATCGGCAGGTCGGGTGGTGGTTTGTGACCGGCCGTTGAATCATGCAGCAAATATAAAACGGCAATTTTAATTATCTATAAATTTCGTAGACTAAGTAGAATAAACTCGTTTTTCGTACCACCAAACTCCTACGCAGGTACCTATAATGCGATGTGTGGGTCTGGTGGCAATGTGCCCGATTTGTATTTTCAAAGCCTTGAAAAACCCGATGGCACCGCATTACCTTTGTGGCGTCTTACAATTACTACCTGCAAAGTAAATGTGGATTTATAGAGGTTCAGATACTATAAATTTACAAATCATGTCAAAATCAGTTCATGCAAATCGTTTCGTGCCGAAAAGCACCTGTACACGCCACCGCTGTTGTCCGGCTGATGCCTGGCGGAGCTAATTGTCTTTTTTTAAATTATTTTTAGCCTATAAAATCCGTAGATTAAATATAATATTACCTGATCCGACGGTGCGCGGAATGGCTACCGACGGGACTGCAGGCTCTCCGTACACCGGTACGCCGGTTCGCCGGTTCGCTGGTTCGACAGCCATCTCCGCCATCGCCGGATCAGGTCTTTCACCGGTTCAATGTCCCTACAAATACTTATGAAACATTTATTACTTTTTATACTTTTAATATCTTCTCCCCTGCTCGCCCAGCAGCGCACGCTCACAGGCGTAGTGAGTGCGGAGGACGGCGCTCCACTCCCCGGCGTGAATGTGGCGGTCAAAAACACGCGTCAGGGCACCATTACCGATACCGATGGGCGCTTCTCACTCGCGCTGGTCAAGGGAGAAACGCTGGTATTCTCCTTCATCGGGTTCACCGCAAAGGAGTTGCCCATTACCACGGCCAATGAATACAATGTAACGCTGCTTGCCAGCACGCACACACTCGGCGAAGTGCAGGTGGTAGGCTCGCGGAATGCCAACCGCACGAAAATCGACTCTCCGGTGCCGGTCGATATCATCGATTTAAAACCCTTGCAGGAATCGGCCCCGCAGGTGAGCATTACGCAGCTGCTGCAATATGTATCGCCGTCATTTCACTCAGTCAATGGCACCAACGCAGGCGATGCAGGTTCCGCGCTGAACCTTTCGCAGCTGCGCGGACTGGGCGTGGACCAGCTGCTCGTGCTCGTTAATGGCAAACGCCGGCACAAAAGTTCCAACATCAACTGGGGCGGATTGGGCAATGGAGCCACAGGCTACGACCTCAATGCGATTCCGACGGCCGCCATCGAGCGCGTCGAGATCCTCCGCGACGGTGCGGCAGCACAATACGGCTCCGACGCCATTGCAGGCGTGATCAATATCGTGCTCAACAAGAGCGTCGACCAGCTTACGTTGAGCTCCACAGCCAGTTCCCGTCGCCGCGGCGACGGCGTAACCACCCGCACCAATGCCAACTACGGCTTTGCATTGGGCAAAACCGGCGGGTACCTCAACACCACAGCCGAATTTGCCACGCAAGCCATTTCCATCCTGCCGGGCAAGGACGACGCCGGCCTCTACCTCGGCCCGATCTACGGCGGCGGCGCCAATACCCGCAATTACGATGCTATCTATACGAAGGAGATCGACGAGGCCATTCTGGCATCCCGCGGCATCGACCGCCACCATTTCGACCGTCGCGGTGGCGGTTCCAACAAGGCGAAGGACGCACTGCTGTTCTTCAATGCCGCCGTCCCCATCCGCCAGAATGCCGAGCTGTATGCCTTCGGCGGCATCAGTCACCGCAACTCGCAGTTCACGGCCGTATACCGGCTGCCGGGTTGGACCGAACGCAACAATTCGTTCCTCTACCCCGACGGCTTCCTGCCGGCGATGGAGAACATCATTACCGACAAATCATTTGCCGTCGGCATTAAAGGTAAAATCCGGGATTGGGACGTCGATATTTCCAATGTGTATGGGAAGAACGATTTCGGGAATGTGATTACCAATTCGCTGAATGCGAGCCTCGGGCTGAAAACGCCTACCACTTTCGATGCGGGCAGCTACAATGCGAGCCAGAATACCGGCAGCATCGATATCAGCCGCTATTTCCCAAAGGCATTGAAAGGCATTAACGTGGCATTCGGGGCGCAGTACCGCGTGGAAACTTACCAGATCATCGCAGGTGAGGAAGCTTCCTATTCCAAAGCCGATCTGCGGGCCATTTATGGCCTTGATACCACGGCAACGGGCATTGTTTACCAAACCAGGGAAGGCAGCATCGGCCTGAACGGATTATCTCCCGGCTCGCAGATTCACGCGGGATTCCGTCCGGAAAACGAAGTGAGCGTCAACCGGTCGATCCTGGCCGGGTATGCCGATATCGAGGCCAACATTACGAACAAATGGCTGCTATCCGGCGCCGTGCGGCTCGAAAGCTTCTCCCAGCTTCAAAATGTGACCACTTACAAGGTCGCTACCCGGTACAGCATTACCGACTGGCTCGGCATCCGCGCATCGCACAACACCGGCTTCCGCGCACCCGACCTCGCCCAGTATTATTACACCGAAACCTCTACGAGCTTCCAGCAAGGCCGGGCCATCGACCAGGTGACCGCCTCGAATCAGAGCGCCGCGACCCGTGCGTTGGGCATACCCACGCTCACACCCGAGAAATCGAAAGGTTATACTGTGGGCTTTACGTCCCAGCCATTCCGCAACTTCGAGCTCACGGCTGACGCCTATCTCGTAGATGTGAACAACCGCGTGGGCAACACCGGCAACTTCTCGGCCACGGACGTCAACCTGCCGACCGAAGTACGGACCCTGTTCGTTCAAACGGGTACTACCCAGGCCAAATTCTTTTACAACTCGTTCAGCACCCGCACCAAGGGGCTTGAAATTACGGGAAGCTACCGTACGCCGTTCCGGAATGGTACATTGAGTCTGCTTCTGGGGGCTAACTTTGTCAAAAACGAGGTCGACAAAGTAAACACGCCCAAGGGGCTGGAAGCTTACCGCTACATTATCTTCAACGACGGTGAAAAAGCGCGCGTTACTTCCCAGATCCCAGGTCAGAAGATCACATTACAAGGCATTTTCAAGAAAAACCGCCTGACCTACCTGGCACGCGCCGTGTATTTCGGCTCGGTTACCAACGCCTCGGCGCTAAACGCGACTTTTCCTAAACCCGACTATTTCTACCAAAAGCTGAAACCCATCTGGGTAGCGGATGTGTCGGTTTCGTACGCACTTTCGAGATCCATCCAGGCCACTTTGGGGGTCAACAACCTCTTCAATGAGCTGGGCGACTATTCCGACCCTAAACTGAGCGCATTGAACAATCCATCGGTGATCGGCATCCAGAACGGCAACGCCGGTATCCAGCCATTCATCCGCGCTACCGCTAAACTTTAATCCAAATCAGGTTATGAAAACATTCCAGCGACTGGCCCGCCCGGCTTTTCAGCTCCTCGGCATCATCCCGGCCCTTTTCCTCGCTTACGGCTGCAAGGATACGACCTACCTCGACATCGACGCCGCCGACCGGCCCCCGTTGAGCGCCTACATCAGTTTTGTCAATGCACGTCCCATCGACGTCGGTCTCTATTTCTGGACTTTCACCGACAAAGTGACGCCCGCACCCGTTGCCATCAACAAAGCGTCGGATTACGTGCCCACTGTTTTCGGGAACGTGCAGATCAACTTCACGGAGGGCAGCAATACGAGCTACAAGGCCTCCTACCAGTTCGGCAACTCGGCGACATTTACGGCCACAGGCCGTCCCAACGGCCCCATCGCGACTTTCTACCACACGGTTGTCGCCGCTCGCACCGCCAATAACAAGGCCGACTCGCTGATCCTCTTTTACGACGATCTCAAAGCCCCGGCCACCGGCAAAGCAAAGCTCCGGTTCATCAACCTTTCGCCGGGTGCCGGCACATTGAATGTCGTTCAAAATGGCAAGACACTTTTCAACCAGGTTGCCTACGGTCGTGCCGCCAACTCGGCATTATCCGGCGAAGCATTAAGCGCCTGGTCGCTCGGCCCGTTTGAAACCATCGACGCCGGCCCGCTCAATCTCGATTACCTCGACGCCGCCACCAGCACGAAAGTAGGAACCGCCAGCCTCCAACTGGAAGCCGGAAAAATATATACGGTCTTTACACAAGGCCTCCCCAACGCCAAGCCGTCCTTCGGCACAAGCGTCATCGAACATCCTGTAAAGTAAATGGTGATTGGACAAAGAGAAAGCCGCACTGCCGATGGTGGTGCGGCTTTTTGTGCTATAATGTTTGTTAGTTACAAACATTATCATAACTTCATGCTAGTTTTGAAAGTCGGCCCGACGGTAATTGGCACACACTATTATGGAAAGCCTTATTAGGAGAATTAAAGAAATAGCTGCCGAAAATGAACTAGGATTTACGATTACCCTTCCAGATTGCGCATTTGTCACATCAGGCTATGTCATTGCGATGCTCGAAACACAAAACTCTTTTGGTGATGAGGGGTTGAGAAGGGTGATTGAAAAGGCAACGGACACCACGGGAATTATGGGAGGCTGGAATGACGATGGTTTGTTTTACTGGGATGCGGTCTACATCGTTCATGACCGCGAACGAGCGATTGAGTTAGGTAAAGCCAATGAGCAGATTGCGATTTACCACATTGAAAATGACGAGGTGATACTCATTTAACTGGAACTTCGATATGGAAACTATTATTAAAAATATACATCTCATCAAGGACCTGACTACTTCCGAAAGTATCAAAAAACTGGAAGCAGGCGCTTTGCAACACCGAAAATTTGCGAGGATCACATTTAAAGTAATTTCAACTGCCGGCAAAATCATTCATATACAGACAATTCAAACCAAATCTCCCCATGAAAACCACGCCGACGAGGATCTGCTGATTCTTCGCACGAAGGAGCTGTTTTTACATTTTTTTCCGGATTATGAGATTGTAGTAACCGCCATTCCATATCAGGCGAATCCGACTGAACAAGTCACACCGGAATACATTCGTGAAGCGATGACCAGCTATGACATTAAAGTAAAGGATATCGTGAATGAGACTGGAATCGACAAAAGCAACGTAAGCGCCTGGGTAAATGGAACCCGCACGATGTCACAACCCGTCAGGGCAATGTTCTATTACTATATATGGCAGAAGGCAGCAGTTATCACGCCACCGAAAGCATCCGGCGGCTGAGCGCGCTGACGCGGATGCCTTTCAGGTATTTGGTGCGTTCTTCGATTTTGTTTTGGTAACGGAATGTGTAGCCCGGGCCGGCGGCGCGCTTGAAGTCGCGGGTGGCTTCCTTGATTTGCTTGCGCGAAATACCGCTGTATTCGAGTTGAAGGAGCTGGGATTTTTCGGGAGTGGATTTTTTAAGCTTCCAGTATTGCGGATGGTTAGGTCCTATCGGTTCCCGAAAGTCGGTATCGTATTTTTCCCGGATGAGAAATTCATAATCAATGATGATTTCGCTGCGGTTGCGGGCTACCTGCCCTCTTACGATAATCTTGGCCTCCCGGCCCACGCTCAGATGAAATGTCTTTTCTAGTATCATGTTGGTTTCCAGTTAACAGGAGTTGACGCCTCTCGCCTCCAAAATTCCATTCCAGCAACAGGTGGTTCAATGCGGAAGTATTTAGTCTACTTATTTTATAGACAAAGTAAGGTTAAAATTATGATTGTTCAAAGTCTGGGTCGCAAAAGTTCGTTCCCGCCGCCGAACAATTGGTTTTGTATAGCAAATTTCCCGATCTTACCACCTTCTTAATTCCTTACCCCGATCCGTTTAGTCAAATGAATACCCGCTTTACCGCGTGGCGGCCCTATGTGGGCATGCTCGCCATGCTTCTCCTGCATTTCCCCGTTTTAGCGCAGTCCGGTTCCAAAAGCAAGCCTAATGTCATCGTTTTTCTGGTAGATGATATGGGCTGGCAGGATACATCGGTGCCATTCTGGAACAAGCCGACCGACTTCAACCGGCGTTACCATACCCCTAATATGGAAAGGCTCGCGCGTGAGGGAATGAAGTTTACAAATGCCTACGCGATGCCCGTATGCACGCCTACGCGTGTGAGCCTCATTACGGGCGCGAATGCCGCGCATACGCGTGTGACGCACTGGACATCGCCCGACAAGAACAAGAATACAGACTACGCCGACGCGACGTTGAATGCCGTCGACTGGAACATCAACGGTTTTAGTCCGGTGGCTGGCGTGGAGCATACCTTCCACGCTACCGCTTTGCCCGAGGTACTGCGCCAGAACGGATACTATACCGTTCACAGCGGCAAGGCACATTTCGGCTCCGAAGGCACTCCCGGTTCGGACCCGCTGAATGCCGGGTTTGACATCAATATCGCCGGAAGCTCGATCGGGCACCCGGCGAGCTACTCGGGGAAAGCCAATTACGATAGCCCCGCCAACGGAAAACCCAACCGCAATGCGGTTCCCGGATTGAACGCTTACCACGGCACGGATACGTTCCTGAGCGATGCGATCACGATCGAAGCCCTCAAAGCAATCGAAAAACCGGTAACCGCCAAACAGCCATTCTTCCTTTACCTGGCGCATTACGCGGTACACGTGCCGCTCACGCCCGATCCTCGTTTTTTGAACAAATATCTGCAAGCGGGCCTGGATAGCACGGAAGCCAAATATGCCGCGCTGATCGAAGGCATGGACAAGAGCCTGGGCGATGTACTGCATTACCTGGATGAGAAAAAGATTGCGGACAATACGGTAGTCCTCTTTATGTCGGACAATGGCGGCCTGAGCATCACGCCCGCACGGGGCGGCAAAGCATGGACGCACAACCTGCCCCTGAAAGCCGGAAAAGGGTCCGTTTACGAAGGAGGTATCCGCGAGCCGATGCTGGTCAAATGGCCGGGGGTGGTTAAAGCGGGCACAGTAGCCGATCAATATGTCATTGTGGACGATTTCTTTCCAACGATCCTCGACATCGCCGGTATCAGGAACGTGAAAACGGTCCAAAATATAGATGGCAAAACTTTCCTGCCAATCCTGAAAAACGCCGCATTCAAGGACGAGAAGCGCGGGTTGGTCTTTCACCATCCCAACCGCTGGATCGCCGCCGAAGGGCCAAATATCCATTACGCGAGCGCATTCCGCCAGGGCGACTGGAAACTGATCTACGATTACCGGCAGGCAAAACTGGAACTTTACAACCTTCGCGACGATATCGGCGAAGCGCACGATCTGGCAGCAGCGAACCCGACGAAAGTAAAAGAGCTTGCGGCGCTGCTTACCAGGCAACTCAAAGCCTGGGACGCGCAATGGCCTACGTTCAAGACGACGGGCAAGCCGGTACCATTTCCCGACGAGGTCTCATTGAAATAGCCCAAAAAAAGGCCCGAAAACAAAACACCCCCCAGGAAGCCCCGGGAGGTGTTTTCGCTTTACTCAACGTGTACATAGGACTGTACGTCCAATGCACTTGAAAATATAATGCCTATACCCGCTATTGTCATACAAAATCTGAGCAAACGGCTGGTTATCCTTCTCCATCGGTATTTTTCATCTTCATCAGAAGCGAATAGGCGTTGCGGATCACCACTTTCGACGCGGCATCGATACCTGCGCCGTTAATCTGCTGAAACCCATCCCGGACCGTCCCTGGCTCGATTTCGACCATTTCGAAGCTGCCCGAATCGCGCTCTACGAATACGAACGACTTGTTCTCCCAGCGAACGACCGCATCTTCCGGGACGGTCAATGCTTTTTTGCGCTCTATCGACACTTCTCCGTTCATGAACATACCCGGCACCAGCGACGCGCTGTACCGGTCGAAATGGCAATGCACCTCTGCCATCCTGTCATCGGTCAGGCTCTTTCCGATCAGGATAATTTCGGCCGTGAACTTCTTCGAAGGGTCTGCATTGGCATAGGCCGTCACCTGCTGACCGACGGACAGCGCATTCAAATCCTTTTCGAACACACTCAATGCCAGATGGATATCCTTCGGGTCGACCAGCTCGAAAAGCATATCCGTGGGCGCGGTGTACTTACCTACGTTTACATTCACCTTCGAAACAAACCCGTTGATCGGCGAGAGAATGGGGACGGTTTTGGAAATATTGTCCGGGGTCAGCTTTTTGGGCGCTATCCCGATCACTTCCAGCTTTCTCGCCAGGGCATTCATCAGGATCCGCTCGGTTTCCATCTCCGCCTTGGCCTGCTGAAAAACCTTGTCGCTGGCTGCCTTGCTTTGGTTCAGGTCCTTCTGACGGGCATATTCGCTTTCGGCGAGCTCGAATTTGGCACGTGCCGTGAGGTAATCCTGTTGCAGCTGAATGAACTGCATATCCTCCAATTCCGCGAGTACCTGGCCCTTGCTCACCCGCATTCCCGGGAGCATTTTCGTCGATTTGAGATAACCGCCCAACGGAAAACTCAAGCTGATCGTACTTTGCGGCGGTACATCGATCTTACCTTGCAGTGTAAGCTTCCCCGAGATGTTTTTCAACACCGGATTGCCCACTTCGATCCCCACATTGCGAATTTGCCCGGAATCGAACGACACTTGCCGCACAACCGGATTGCCGGCCATAGTTTCCATGGTGTCCGGCCCCGCCGGCGCATCCGCCGACTGCTGGTCCCCGTTCGGGCGGCTGCATGAAAGGCCCGCCCAAAGTACGACAGAGATTAAAATGTATGTTTTCATGATGACTTATTGATTATTCAAATGGAGTAACTGAATCACTGCTTCATTGTAGCTGCCCAGCGCATTTACGTATTCGCTTTTAATGGCAATCGATTGCCCGGCAAGAATCACCCATTGCAGGTAATCAATTTCCCCGGCCACGAACTGGCGGTCGGCCACGGTTATGATCATTTCGGCATTGGGCAAGCCCTGCTGCTCGTAGTAGCGGAGGTTCTCCGCAAACTTCCTCACCTGCTCCTGCGCATTGCGCCACTCGGAACGCAACCGTTGCCCGATGAGCTCGGCATCGTTTTGTGCGCGCATCCATTCGATGCGGGCGGCGGCAATTTGCGCGGTATGCGCTTTGAAAAAGACAGGAATACTCACACCCAGGCCGTAGTAACCAAACCGGTCTTTCGCCGTCAGGTTCACTTCCTGCCCGTTCAGAAGCTGCGTCCCCCGGAGGCTTTGATTGTTGTAAGCGGCCGAAAACTCCGGAAGCATTTTCGATTTCTCGGTCCGGTAACGAAAGTACGCCGACTGGGTGAGCTGCCTGCCGATCTCGACCTGCGGCAAATCCTGCGCGATATCCGTACCGGGCAAACTCGCTGTTGCAATGCGCGGTGACGTCCATTCAGGGGTGTATGCCAATGAATCCTGCAACCAGAAATTGAACCGTTCGAGCACAATGCCTAGGTCGTTCCTTACAAGGTTGAGCTGATTGGCGATTTGCTGTTTCTGAGAGCTGGCAGCCGTTTTTTCAAGTACATTGGAGGCACCACGCTCGAAGCGGAGGTTGGATTTGCTCTCAAAGCCTGTGAAAATACTGTCGGCATAGCGCAGCAGCTTTTCCCGCTCCTTCAACACCGCATATTCATAAAAAACCTGTCTTACACCTGTACGCACTTCCTGCTCGCTGAGTTTCGTCCTGGCCTGGGCAGCAAGGTAGTCGGCTTCGCGCGCCTTCCGCTGGTTGCTATAAACGGTAGGGAATGCGATCGTTTGGCTTATGCCAATCCGCATGTCGTTATTCGGACTGTTGAACCGGCCATAATCCGCGCTGATACCCGTTTTGGCGATATCGAACGCGCCGCCCCTCAGCTTATCCGCCGCCTGCTCGCCCAGCCGGCTTCCTTTCACGTTCCGGTTATGTGCCCATGCTTTTTGCACGGCTTCATCCAGGCTCACCGGCCTGTTTTGTGCCTGCGTAACGCTCGTAAACATCAGCAGCAGCCCCATTGTAGCGGCAACACTGCCTGGCTTCATCTCCCGCTTATTTTTTGAATTAAACAACAAGTACAAAGCCGGCAACACAAACAGCGTGAGCAATGTAGCTGTCACCAGCCCGCCTATCACCACCGTAGCCAATGGCCGCTGCACTTCGGCCCCCGCTCCATTGCTGACCGCCATCGGCAGAAAACCCAGCGATGCTACGGCGGCCGTCATCAGTACCGGGCGTAAACGATTGCGGGTACCCGTCATGACCAGTTCCCACGGATCGGTGATCCTGCCCTCCTTTTTGATCCGGTTGAACTCCGAGATCAGCACAATCCCGTTTAGCACAGCCACCCCGAACAACGCGATGAAACCAACACCCGCCGAAATACTGAAAGGCATTCCGCGCATGGCCAGCGCGAACACGCCGCCAATGGCCGACAGCGGAATGGCCGTGTAAATAAGCGCACCGTCCTTCACGGACGAAAACGTGAAATACAGCATCATAAAAATCAGCAAAAGCGCCACCGGCACGGCAATCCCCAGCCGGGCCTTGGCCTGTTGCAGATTCTCGAATGCGCCGCCGTAGGTAATGGTATAGCCGCTCTCGAACTTGATCTTCGCCTCCACCTTCTTCTGCAATTCCTCCACGATCGACTGCACGTCGCGGCCCCGCACATTGAACCCGACAATGATACGCCGGCGCGTGTCTTCCCGCTGGATCTGGTTGGGCCCTTCGATCTCTCGCACGCTAGCCACCTGGCTAAGCGGTATCTGCACGCCGTTGGGCGTCGATACCAGGAGATTCTGCACATCGGCAATGCTTTTGCGGCCTTCCGCGCCCACGCGCACCACGAGGTCGAAGCGCTTCTCGCCTTCGTAAATCTGCCCGGCGGCGGCCCCTGCGAATGCCGCATTGATGGTTTTGTTAAGATCGTCGATATTCAACCCGTATTTCGCGATCTCGGCCCGGTTGAAATCGATCACGATCTGCGGCATACCGGTAACCTCCTCCACGTACCAGTCGGCTGTACCGTCCACGCGCCGGGCGATCTGCCCCAGTTGGTCGGCATAGGCGGCCAGTTTGTTCAGGTTTTCGCCGAAAATCTTGCATACCACATCCTGCTTAGCACCGGTCATGAGCTCGTTGAAGCGCATTTGAACGGGGTACTGAAAACCGGTGGTCACGCCGGGTACCACTTCCCGCGCCGTAGCGGCCATTTTGGTGGCCAGTTCGGGGAAAGTTTTCGCGTTGGTCCATTCCGATTTATCTTTCAAAACGATGATCATATCCCCGCCCTCGATCGGCATCGGGTCGGTGGGAATTTCGGCGCTGCCGATGCGCGACACCACCTTGATCACCTCCGGGTAATCCTTTTTCAACCGGTCGGAAATGCGGTTGATCGCCTCGATCGTCGTGCTGAGATTGGTCCCCACCAAAAGGCGCGTTTCGGTAGCAAAATCTCCTTCTTCGAGCTGTGGAATAAATTCTCCGCCCATTTGACTGAAAAGCAGCACAGCCCCGCCGAAAAGCAGAATCGCGCCCGCTACCATCGCCCGCTTGAAATGCAGCGCACGTGCGAGCACCCGCTCATACGCGCGCTCGATCTTTGCCATAATCCTGTCGGACCAATTGGGTTCCTGACTGACTTTCTTGCTGATCAGCAGCGAGCTGATCATCGGCACATAAGTCAGCGACAAAATGAATGCACCCAGAATTGCAAATGCAACCGTCTGTGCCATGGGTTTGAACATTTTGCCTTCAATACCCGACAGCGAAAGGATCGGCAAATACACGATCAGAATGATAATCTGACCGAAAACAGCGGCGTTCATCATCCGGCTCGCCGAACCCGACACCTCGTCGTTCATCTCCCGCTGACTGAGACTCCCTATGCCCGCGTATTTTTTGGAGGTGTGCAAATGGTGCAGGATTGCCTCCACGATAATCACCGCCCCGTCGACGATCAGCCCGAAGTCGAGCGCGCCGAGGCTCATCAGGTTACCGCTCACCCCGAACAGGTTCATCATCGCCACGGCAAAAAGCATCGACAGCGGGATCACCGACGCTACAATTAAACCGGCCCTCAGGTTACCCAAAAACAACACCAGTACGATCACGACAATCACCGCTCCTTCGAGCAGGTTGTGCTCCACCGTGCCGATAGCGTTGTTGACCATTTTGGTACGGTCGAGGAACGGTTCTATTTCGAGGCCTTCGGGTAATGTCTTGCTGATCTCCGCAATCCGCGCTTTCACATTCCCGATCACCTCCGAAGAGTTTCCGCCTTTGAGCATCATGACAATGCCCCCGGCCACTTCGCCATAACCGGCCATCGTGAGTGCCCCGTACCGGATCGCGGGCGCAAATCGCACCTGCGCGACATGGCTGACGAGCACAGGCACGCCGCCGCGGTTGGCCACCACAATGTGGTTGATGTCGTCGATAGAGCCGGCCAAGCCGAGACTTCGGATGTAAAGCACGGTCGGTCCTTTTTCGATATACGCCCCGCCGGTATTCTGATTGTTCCGGCTAAGTGCCGTGAGTACGTCGGTAATGGTAAGCCCCATTGCTTTCAGGCCCGACGGGTCTACGGCCACTTCATATTGTTTGAGCTCACCGCCGAACGTAGAAACATCCGCAACGCCGGGCGTACCCAGCAATTGCCTGCGGATGAGCCAGTCCTGCGTGGTACGGAGGTCGGCCAGCGCGTATTTCTTTTCAAAACCCTTTTTGGGTTTTACTACATATTGATAAATCTCCCCGAGGCCGGTCGTGACGGGCGCCAACTCGGGTTTGCCGGCCGTTTCCGGCATTTCTACCTGGGAAAGGCGCTCGGTAACCTGCTGCCGTGCCCAGTAAATGTCGGAATCGTCGTCGAAAACGATGGAAACGAGTGACAACCCGAAGCGCGACATGCTCCGGCTTTCTTTGAGCCCCGGAATATTGGCGGTAGCCTGTTCGATCGGGAAAGTAATGAGCCGCTCCACGTCCTCGGTACCGAGCGACGGCGCGGTGGTGATGATCTGCACCTGGTTATTGGTGATGTCGGGAACGGCATCGATGGGCAACCGGGTAAGTTCATAGATACCGCAGGCAACCCACAGCAACATGAATATCCCGATCACCAGCTTGTTCTCCACAGAGAACCTGATGATTCTGTTCAGCATATTGGTCGGAAAATAAATACACGTATACGCGCACAACCGGATGAGGGCGTGCACGGAAATCCCGGGCTTAACGCACATGCGCTGCTAACCCGGCGTCTGGTGTATTTATGCCCGCGGAGGACGGAAGAGTGAGCCCAGGACGGTACTGTAATCGACCTGGGGCACGGCGGGGCCGTATTCGGCCTTGACAGGAAGATAGACCCTCTTAAATGTAAAAACGGGGGTATTCGGAACGAAAATGAAGCTGGATGTATGCGCCTCCACCTTTTTGAAAGGCAGCTGCATGTCCTTGTCGTCGTCGTTATCGTTCAGGTCTTTTCCAAGATAATGCATGGAGAGGAAATCCGCGAACGTGATTTCCCGGTTGAGCGACTGGTGCTCGGCAAAATGTTTGAGAAGCAAAGGAATCTTGTACACCTGGCAGAACGAGGTCGTATCCAGGATAACTATAAATAAAATGATATTTCGCAATAGCCTTCTCACAATGGTAAAAGTAACTCACGGGATCGTTAAAATCAACCGCAGGCCCTTTTAAATAGTATTGATGATTTTCAAATAGCCGTAAAAACAACGTGCCGACCACCGGCCGGCACGTATCTCAGTTGAAAAGTACAAATTTCTTCAAGCTTATTCACATTTACCTAGCGACCGCTCCCCGAGCCTTGTAAAGTGGCCAGTTTAGATTCGTCATCGGCGATCTTCTTTTTCAGTGACTCGATGTTCTTGTTCAGCTTTTCGAGGTTCTGCACCGCCCTGCGCGCCCTTTTGGCGTCGCGGTTGGCCGAACCCGCACTTTTGCTGGCTCTTCGCGCATCCTTTTTGTCCTGCGGATTGTTGCCCAGCTTCTCGGCCGCCAGCTTGTTTTCTTCGGCGGATTTCCGTGCTTTTTCAGCGGTAGTCGCTACATCGTCGGTTTTTTGAGGAACCTGATTTTCCAATTTGGCCAGTTCAAGCTTTCGGTCGTTCAGCCTTTTGCTGACTTCGAGTACCTGCTTCTGGTCTTTCAGCATGTTGATAGAGTCTTTGGACACCACCTGGGCCGATACTGACAAGGTAATCAACATCAGTCCCAATGCTCCTACTATGTCCTTGATTTTCATAATGGTTTTTAATTTAAATAAATGATAGGAACTTATCCCACGCAAAAACCGTGCCTGGGCGCGTGGTTAAATATAGTGTTCTCGCAGGAATCAAACAATGATTTTCGGGGTTAATCATACGTGCTCTGCGGAGCGCAGGGGATCACTCCTGTTTACCAAATCATCAACAAATTGAAAAATATCCTGCGTAAGACCGGGTTAGCGCTCGGGCTCACTTTGCTGCTCGCCTCCTGCGACGACCTGTTCCAGTACAACCCCAACGAGGAGACATTGCTGGACAAAGACAAGAACCTCACCGCCAAAAACATTGAGAAAATCAGCCAGTTACCGGTCACGGATACGACGCGGTTCATTCTGATGGGCGACTCGCAGCGATGGTACGACGAATGCGAGGAGTTTGTACGGAGCGCCAATCAGCAAAAGGGCATTTCTTTCGTCCTGCACGCCGGCGACATCTCCGATTTCGGCCTTACCCAGGAATTCAAATGGGTGAACGAGATCATGACCCGCCTGAAATATCCTTATGTGACGGTGATCGGCAACCACGATATTGTGGCCAACGGTTCGGCCACCTACCGTAAAATGTTCGGTCCGCTCAACTATTCGTTCGGCTTCGGGCGCGACCGGTTCATATTCGTTAATACCAACTCCCGCGAATACGCATTCGACGGCTCGGTACCGGATATTGCCTGGCTGAAAGCACAGCTCGCCGATAATCCCGCGCACCAGAATACGATTGTAGTAGGTCACGTGCCGCCATTCGATGCGGATTTTGACAAAAACCTTGAACAACCCTACACCGAAGCCCTCGCAAGCGACCCGACGGTTAAGTTCTCCCTCTACGGCCACCAGCACCGGTTCTACGAAGGCCAGTTTTACGACGACGGGGTGAATTACCACCTCACCACCTCCATGGGGGCGCGCGGCTACATGGTTATTTCGACCTGGAAAGGCGGTTACAGTGTTGAACGGGTCAATTTTTAAAAGCCATGAAAAAGTATTTGCTATTACTCCTGCTGTTACTGAGTCTCCCTGGAATAGCGCAGGAAGTCGGGCTGAGGCCCCGCCGCGCATGGTACCTGCCCGATCATATGAAATTACAGTTTGCCGGAAACATCGGTTTCCTTTCCGGCGGCCCCGGTTACGTGTCCCGGAACAAAACCCTCGAAACCGATCTGCTCTTCGGTTTTTTACCTCAAAAATACGGCGGCGACGCGCTGGTAACGACGACGCTCAAAACCACCTACTCGCCCTGGCGCATCGGGTTGAAGAACGACTACTATATCAGGCCGTTCTCGATCGGAGCGTACATGAGCTACACTTTCGGGCCCCAGTTTGATACCAAATGGCCTTCGTACTATCCGGCTGGCTATTACTGGTGGGCAACCGCCATCAGGCCGGGTGCTTACATCGGCGGAAAGGCAGGGCGAAATGTTGTGCTAAACAACCGCAGAAGGTCTTTTGAACTATATTACGAACTAGGCACCTACGACCTGCTCATTATCAGCTACGTACAAAACAAGAGCTTCCTGAAACTGCACGATATCGTGAGCCTTTCGCTGGGCGTAAAATTCGGTTTCGATTAAATGCGTTCGGTTTTCGAGGAAATATCACGAATGATCTCATCGAGGGAATAGGCCGAGGTGAGAACGTGGTCGAGCAGTTCGTTTTTCTCGGTATCCGAATGCTGGTAATTGCGGATCAGGTCTATCAGGCCCATTAGTCGCGCCAGCGGCGCGCGTATGACGTGCGACTGCATCCAGGCGATCTCCTGCAATTTGTGATTGCGTTCCTCTATTTCGCTAATGTAGCGCAGGCGGTCGGTTACGTCGTGGCCGATCGCAATCCAGTGCGTATGCACGCCCCGCGTGTCCGCGACGGGCAATAACGCCAGGTTAATGAAGAACTCTTCGCCATCGCGAACGTAGCGCAACGTGGCCCCTTTGAGCGCTTCCAGGCTGTAAATGGCATCTTGCAGCCGGTCGAAATCATTGCGTGCGGGACTGAAACCCCTGAGCGACGCCGGACTTTTACCCACTATTTCCTCGGGCGAATAGCCCGTAATGCGCGTAAATGCGGCATTTACATACAGCACTTTCAGCCCGGAAATGTCGTGCGGGTCGGATTCCGCGATCAGCACCGCGTCGTTGGTGTTGGTAATCACCGATACCAGCAGCTTCAACTCGTGTTCTTCCTGACGGGCCTTGGTAACGTCCCTCAGCACACCGATCATGCGCGTAGCCTTGCCCGACCGGTCGCGGCGGATGTAACCGATCTCCTCCACGTAAGCATATTGGCCGTCGGCCTTCATGAAGCGGTATTCCATACTCCACTTGTGCTGTTCCGGGTCGGCGAGCTGGATTTCAAGGCTTTTCCCAACCTGTTCCCTGTCGGCAGGATGCACCCGCTCGGCCCACCGCGACAGCGGGTAATATCCCTTTTCGGCCTCGCTGCCAAAAAGCCGGTAAAATCCATCTCCCCACTCTATATGATCGCGCGCGAGGTCCCAATCGTAAATGGCGTCGTTGGTAGCCATATTCACGAACTCGTGGCGCTCATTCACATCCTGTACGAGCTCCGAGTTCTGCCGGTTCTCGAAAATCACTTTCAGAATCGATGCAACGCGCTCGATGACTTTCAGCTCGTCCTCACCCGGCACGGAAATGCGGTCATAATACACCGCGAAAGTCGCCACCACCTCGTCATCGAGGATAATGGGGTGCGACCAGCACGCGCGGAGGTTGTGCGGCAACGCGAGATGCCGGTAGGTATCCCAGCGCGGATCGTTGGCGATATCGCTCACAATCACCTGTTGTTTCAAAAACGCCGCCGTGCCGCATGACCCGGCATTCGGCCCGATCGGCCTGCCGTTGATGGCTTCGACGTATTCTGCCGGCAACGAAGGCGATGCCAGACTGTGCAGCTTCTTATTCTGGATTCCCAGCAAAGAACACCTGGAATGCGGAAACATCGCCTCCACGCCCCTTACGTATTTGTCGAGCACGCTCGCCAGCGGCGTACCTTTCACGGAATTCATTTCCAGCACGATCTTTTCGAGGTGTTCCAGGTTTTCAAGACGCTTGGCCTCGGTAATATCGACCATCAATCCTCTCAATGCAACAGCCCTCCCGCCTTCCAGGATCACCGATACCACGTCCTTGATCCACACCAGACTTCCGTCGGCCTTCAACATGCGGTAGTCGAAGGTGTGATTGCGCAGTTGCTGCGTTTCGCGGTGACAGTACCGAACGGCCTGGTCGCGATCCTCGGGGTGAATGTGATTTTGCCAGAAAGCCGGGTCCGCGAGCCACTCTTCCGGCGAATAGCCCAGGATGTGCTGCACCTGATCACTGATAAAGTTGAATTCGAAGTTATCCGCATCGGCCTCCCACACAATCCCGTCGACCGTCTGCACGAGCGATTCAAACTGCCTGTGCGACTGCATCAGTTCCTGCTCCACTTTCTTGCGTTCGTCGATATCGTGGATCACCCCATAAATGCGTGTACAGATCCCCTCCACAATTTCGGCCTTGCCCGTCACCCGGATCCACCGCTCGGTACCCGTCCATGTGACGATGACCAGTTCGAGGTCCAGCAGCTTGCCGGTGACGATCGTGTCTTGCACGGCTTGCATAAAAGCATCGCGGTGCTCGCCCGGACGGTAAAATTCCATCGCCGTCAGAAAACCGGGCTGGTAATCGGCCGGTACCTCGTGGATTTCCTTCACCACATCCGACCAGTTGATGACCTCGTTGATCAGATCGGCCTCCCAGCTGCCCACGCGCGCAATACGGAGTGTTTCGGTCAAAAATTTTTCGGTCGTGAACGGACTGTGCGTCTGCCGGGCCATCGTAACCTCGGTAACATCCGTCACGGTGCGGAGAATGCAGGCTATTTCGTTGGCCTCATCCCGCACCGGCGTGTTGGTCGTGATGAGGTATTTCACGTCTTGTTCGGCCGCTTCATTCGGGGGCAAAATGTATTTCGTCGGGGGCGACTGGTTAGGTAGCCCATCCGCTACCAGTTTTTCGAGCAGGTTGTTCCAGGGGGGGACGCGGTTGTAGGGGTTATTGGGAAATGCTTCATAAAATCCCTTACCAATCAAATCGTTACGACTCATACACACCAGTTCCAGGTATGCATCGTTCACGTCGACAATCGTAAATCTGGGCACATCGGGCAGCAGCACCGCACTCGGCGCAGGAAGAAATTTGAATACCTGACTTAGATAATGGTTGATCATATCGTTTGTCGGCCTAAATGACCCGATGCACAGTTTCCCTAACGATAGCAAATAAACGTCGATTGAATTCCCCTCGTCCAAAAACCCTATTCTCCGTACAATTTAAAGATATTTTCAACGAAAAGAGCCAATTTAATCACTATATTGGGATTGAAGCCTTAAATATTCTCATGAAAACGATTCTACCTATCGCCGCCTTGTCGTTGCTGACCGGCATTGTTGCATTCGAACGCCAGTCACCGGAAACGGCGCCATACCGGAGCACGTCCGGAGAAATAGCCGTGTGCGGCCCTTCCTCCCTGAACACCCGGGCACCAATGCTGAACGGCAAATATGTGGCGGCGCTTCCGGGTTGGGGCGACTTTTCCTACAAGGTTTCGACCAGTTCCGACAGTTCCCAGTTCTATTTCGACCAGGGCCTGAATATGTATTATGGATATCATTTCAAGGAAGCCGTCGCATCGTTCCGGGAAGCAGGCCGCATCGACTCCACCAATGCAATGGCATTCTGGGGCCAGGCGCTGGCCATGGGCCCCTACTATAATGCCGCACATCTTTATACCAAGCCCGCCGAGGTGGCACTGGCGCTGACCAAAATGAACAGCCTCACCGCCCACGCCACCGAAAAAGAAAAGTTGCTGATCGACGCCATGAACGTCCGGTATTCCGACGACCCTGCCGATGCCCGGCGTGCAGAACTCAATCAGGCTTATTCCGACAAACTCAAAAAACTGGTCACCGACTACCCCGACGAAACGGAGTTCAAACTGCTCTACATCGACTCGCAGATGCTGATGCACGCCTGGGACTTCTGGAAAAAGGATGGTACCGCCAAACCCTGGACACCCGAACTGGTAGCACTGTGCGAAAAAGCGCTGAAAGCCGCCCCGAAACACCCGGCCGCCCTGCATTACCACATTCACCTTACGGAGGCATCCAAGAACCCCGAAGTAGCCCTCGCGAGCGCGGAGGCACTGCGCGACCTGCTCCCAGGCGTAGCGCACATGGTGCATATGGCCAGCCACGAATATGAACGCAACGGCCTTTTTGCGGAAGGCGTAGAGATGAACAACCTCGCCGACGACGCTCTGCTGAACTATGATATGCTGGCTAAAAACCTGTCGCTCAACAAGCATTCCCCGCATTATTTTGCCGTGCAAACCTATTGCGCACTCACCGCAGGCATGTATAACGACGCCATGCGCTATGCCCAGCGCTGCCGCCGGAGCGTGGCGCCCAAACCGGAGACCACATACGATCAATACCTTTACATGCTGCCGGTTATGGCGCAGGTAAGGATGGGTAAATGGCAGCAGATCCTCTCCGACTCGGTAACACCCGATCCTAAATGGACCTATGCCAGCCTGCTGTCCGACTTTGCCAGGGGCATCGCATTCGCCAACACCGGCCGCCCCGATTCGGCCGCAGCCCGACTCGAATCATTGAAAATCAGAATTCAGGACCCTGTTTTGGCCAAACGAAGAATCCCGTTCAACTCGCCGGTGGAAATAGCCGCCATTGCCGGGAAAATACTGGAAGGGGTAACAGCCATTTCCCGAAACGAGCGGACGAAAGGTTTTGCCGCGCTGGAAGAGGCCGTGAAACTGGAAGATCAACTCATTTACACCGAACCCAAGGATTGGCCGCTTCCGTCCCGCCAGTTTCTGGGCGCCTACCTGCTGAAATCGGGCAAACCGGCATTGGCCGAAAAGGTATATCGCGAGGATTTGATCTACAACCCTTCGAACGGCTGGTCGTTGGTAGGCTTGTCACAAAGCCTTAAAGCACAGCGAAAAACGAAACAACTGGCGGGTATCAAGGCCAAATATGAAAGGGCATTCGCGAAAGCCGAGCAGATTCCGGCAGGCTCTGTCTTTATAAGATAAGCGTGCTGTTCCATCTTATCCGCAATTGTATATGAGTGTGTTAAAAATCGGCCGTTCGGGCCGGAATACCATCTTATCCGCCACTTTGGTTGCCGGTACGCTGGACATCCTGGCAGCTTTTCTGGTGTATGCCATCATATTGGAGAAAACGAGCCCGGCGCGCATACTCATGTCCATTGCCAGCGGCATTTTCGGCAAAGCTGCCTATTCGGGCGGCACGCCGATGATCATTACCGGCTTGCTGCTGCATTTCCTGATCGCCTTTATTTTTTCAGTATTCTATTACCTCATTTACCCCGGCCTGTCGTTCCTGCGCCGGCGGAAGCTGGTGAGCGGCGTACTTTACGGCATATTCATCTGGCTGGTGATGAACCTCGGTGTGTTGCAGATCGTCTTCGAAGGCATGCCCCTCCCCGATCCCGGTGCCGCGTTACTAGGCATCACCATCGTGGTTGCGGCGGTGGGTATCCCGATCGCCTACATCGTGTCGGCGTCGCGGCGGTGATAAGCCCAATTCATTTGAATGAAAGAACTATATCAAGACAAAGCGCGGGCATATAAGATGTCGGCAGCCGGTTTCATACCGGAGCTCAACAGCCTTTCCTACACACGGTTGGCCGTCTTTCTGATTACCGGCATTCTGATCATGTTGTTTGCCGCCAGTGGATGGATCATTCCGGTGGTCTTCACGGGTGTCATCGGCGCCGCCTGCTTCACTTTTACGTTACGCAGGTATAACCAGCTCAGCGCCGACAAAAAACGTATTGAGTTTTTAATGCAAATCAATGAGGCCGAGCTCCTGCGGATCGACAACAACCTTGCCGCATTCCCGACCGGGGAACAATTTCTGGACCGTCGCCACGACTATGCCGCCGATCTCGACGTTTTCGGGCATCATTCGCTGTTCCAGTTGCTCAACCGTACGACCACCGAGTCCGGCACCCGGCTGCTTGCGAACTGGCTCACGGCCCCCGCCGATCCCGCGACGATTGCCGACCGGCAGGCCGCTGTACGCGAACTCGCGGCGAAGGTCGACTGGCGACAGGAATTCCAGGCTGCCGGCATGCCATTCGACGCTAAGAACAGTGATTACGAGCTACTTGTGAAATGGGTGCACGAAGCCCCGGAATTCCTGCCATCGCGCAAGAAGCTATTGAATGTGAGCATTTCGCTCGGCGTGGTGTCCAGCCTGGCCCTCGCCTATTTCCTATACCATTTCCTTTTCCATCTCCGCGACCTCACCTTCGTTCACCTGGCACCGCTGCTGTTGAGTGCCATCGTCAACTCCGTTTATCTCCGGAAATTCAGGCACGCCGCGGAGCACATTATACTGAACACGCAGCGGAATATCGGCATTCTGGCGGCATACCAGTCTTTAATTGAAACAACTGAAAAACAACGGTTTGAAGTAAAACAACTGAACGATTTGCAGGCCATTCTTGCCCGAACGGGTAGCCCGGCTTCCGTAGAAATCGCCCGTTTGAAAAAGATCCTCGAAATGTTCCAGCAAAAGGGGACCCGCAATACCATCGGCAAAAATGCTTTTTATGGAATGATCAATAACCTGTGGCTGATCGACGTTCACCTGATCCTGCAAACGGAAGACTGGAAAGCCAGGAACCATGGACATATCGGCCCGTGGATCGCGGCGGTGAGTGAACTGGAAGCCCTTGCCAGCGTGGCAGGGTTCGCCTGCTCCAATCCCCGCTTTACTTTTCCCGAAATCGCTCCGGAACCTTACCTGATTGATTTTAAAACAGTTGGACACCCCTTGTTAAAGCTGGGAAGGCGAATCAGTAACGACTTTACCATGCATGGCCGCGGCGCCACTGCGATGATCACCGGCTCCAACATGGCCGGTAAAAGCACCTTTCTGCGGACGGTGGGCCTGAACCTCGTACTCGCATTCATGGGTGCGCCCTGCTGCGCATCGCACGCACGCGTATCGCCGATGCGCGTATTCACGAGCATGCGTACGCAAGATAACCTCGAAGAATCGGTGTCGTCGTTTTACGCGGAATTACAGCGCATAGAGCAATTACTGAAACTTGTGGGTGAAGGTGAGCCTATTTTCTTTCTGCTCGACGAGATGTTTAAAGGTACCAACTCCCAGGACCGCTTCCGCGGCGGCGTTTCGCTGATCCGCCAGTTGGGAGAACTCAATGCGTTCGGTATCATTTCCACGCACGACCTCGACCTCGCCAGATTGACCAAAGACCTCGCGATCGAAAATTTCAGCTTCAACAGCAGCATCCAGGACGGCCAGATCTCGTTCGACTACCATCTTACGCCGGGCATTTGTACGGATTTCAATGCGAGCGAGCTCATGAAACGGAGCGGGATTCGCATATTGTCCGATAGCTGCATTTGATCCGTTTTCAACGGCCTGTCGTCAAAACAATTTCCCGGCATACAACCGGCTTCCTTCCTTTGCAGCAGAACTTTGGAATGCTCGCATGATGGACCGCCGTGATTTTATGCAAACAGCCGCGCTCGCTACGGGCGGTTTGCTGCTTTCGTTTTTTATACCCGACAAATCTCCCGCAGCTCCATTGCCGGCGCAGGGCTTTTCGCCCAATGCATTGCTGCGGGTCGATGCGGACGATACCATCCGCATTATCCTCAATAAGGTGGAGATGGGCCAGGGGGTATGGACGACCCTCGCGATGCTCATTGCGGAGGAACTGGATTGTGATTGGGCTCGTATCCGTGTGGAGCACCGGGTAATCGAAGGGCCCGATTTAGGCGAAAGCATGTGGGTGCTTTCCACCGGCGGCTCGGACACGATCAAGTCCGAATTTGACCGCTATCGTACCACCGGGGCTATTGCACGCACAATGCTCGTACAGGCAGCCGCACAGCGCCTGGGCATTGCACCGGCGCAATGCACCACCGCGGACGGTTACGTGCAGGCCGGAGCGACTAAACTGAGCTACGGCTCGCTGGCGTCCGACGCGGCCCGGCTGCCTATTCCCAAAGTAGCACTCCGCCACCGCAGCGAATGGAAGCTGATTGGCGGGCGCGGGCGCCAGCCGCATAAGCTGGATGTACCGGACAAGGTGAATGGAAAAACGATATTCGGCATTGACATTCGCTTCCCCGGCCTGCTTACCGCTGTGCTCGAACGCTGCCCGGTGTTTGGCGGAAAGGTAAAATCGTACGATGCGACGGAGACGTTGCGCATTCCGGGCGTCCGGAAAGTGGTGCAAGTGCCGAAGGGTGTGGCAGTGCTGGCTGATCATTCCTGGGCGGCGATCCAGGGGCGAAAAGCATTGCGTGTAGTATGGGATACCAACGGCCTCAGCAATGCGGATACCGTCGGGCTGCTCACGCAATACCGCGAGGTGGCCAGCCAACCCGGCATTGTGGCGCAATCCAAAGGCGATATCGCGAACGCCTGGGCACGCGCTGAATCGGTTTACGAGCAGGAGTTTTGCTTTCCTTTCCTGGCGCATTCGCCGATGGAAACACTCAACTGCACGGTAAAACTGTCGGCGGATCAATGCGAAATATGGACGGCCACGCAATCGAACGCCTTGCACCGGCAGGAAGTGGCCCGGTCTCTGGGCCTTAGGGAGGAGCAGGTTACCCTTTACTCGCCGGCCATGGGCGGCTCCTTCGGGCGGCGCGGCTCGTTCGGGAACGATTGGGTGATGGAAGCCGTGCATATCGCCCAGGCAAGCGGCGAAACCGTCAAGCTGATCTGGACGCGGGAAGACGACGTTCGGGGCGGCGGCTACCGGCCTGTGTATTTGCACAAGGTCAAAATCGCTACGGACGCAGCCGGAATGCCCGTAGCCTGGAAGCATGACGTGGTCGGACAATCGCTTTTCGTGAATACGGTCCTTGAAAAAGATATCGCACCCAACGGGCTCGATTACAGCACGATCGACGGTGTGAACGGCTCTCCCTACATCGCCCGTTGCCCCGACCATTCCGTAACCCTGCATACGACCGCCAACAACGTTCCCGTACTGGCATGGCGCTCTGTCGGCAATACGCACACGGCGTTCGTGATGGAAACGGTGATCGACGAGCTGGCATTCGGGGCACGGCTCGATGCGGTTGAATACCGCAAAAAACTACTGGCCGACCATCCGAGGCACCTCGCCGCATTGACCACCGCGGCCGAAAAAGCCGGCTGGGGTGACGCGCTATTACCCGGACATTATCGCGGCGTGGCCGTTCACCAGGCAATGGGCAGCGTGGTGGCACAGGTGATTGAAATATCGTATGCCAACCAGGACCTGAAAGTGCATCGCGTGGTGTGTGCCATCGCGTGCGGGTTCGCGGTAAACCCCGACGGCGTGAAGGCGCAGATGGAAGGCGGGATCATTTACGGGCTTACGGCCGCATTGTTCGGGGAAATCACGATCGAAAACGGCGCTATCCGGCAAAGCAATTTCCACGATTACCGCATACTGAGAATGGCGGAAGCACCGGCGATTGACGTCCATATTGTCGAAGACGACGGTAAAATGGGCGGTGCCGGGGAGCCTGGCGTCGCGCCGGTAGCACCGGCGTTGGCGAATGCATTCTTTGCAGCTACGGGCACGCGAGTCAGAAAGTTACCTTTGCTTTCCAATATTTGATAAATTCGGGTATGCAAAAGGCTGTTTCCAAACTTTACCACATTCCGTTCTGGCTCGCTTACCATTATTTGTGGTGGGTCGTGGCGATGGGCAATCCGTGGAAAGCGGCGCACAGCATCCTGTTTTCGCCGTATGCCGCCAAGTTTGCATTTTATGTGGTTTTGCAGGCGGTGGCGGTGTATTTCAATTTGTATTACCTCATACCGAAATACCTCGAAAAGGGAAGGCTCAAATCCTACATCGGCTACCTGGGCATTACCCTGCTGGCTACGGCATTGGCGATTGTTTCAGGGTATTATGTGAGCGCATGGCTCGCGCATCAATCGGTGGAGACGCTTTTCGGCAGAGATACCAATTGTTTCTTCTACTTCTTCGGCGAGGCCATGCCCTCCACGCTCGCGAGTACCACGCTGGCTATGAGCATTAAGCTAACCAAGAACTGGATCAGTACCGAGCGGCGTAAACAGCTTTTGGAAAAGGAGAAACTGGAAACGGAATTACGGTTTTTGAAATACCAGTTTAACCCGCATTTCCTGTTCAACAGCATCAATTCCATCTTTTTTCTCATTCATAAAAACCCCGATGCGGCATCTTCGTCGCTGGCGAAGTTCTCGGAATTGCTGCGGCATCATTTGTATGAATGCAACGACGAGCTCGTTCCGCTCGACAAGGAAATCGCCTACCTGCACAACTTCATCGCGCTCGAAAAACTGCGCCAGAACCGCGGCGTAATCGTCGCCACCGACATTTCCGAAGAACTCCCGCCCGGCACCGCCATAGCGCCGTTTATTTTAATGACTTTTGTTGAAAACGCTTTCAAACATGTTTCAAAAGACAGCGACCGTGAAAACCGGATCGACATCCGTCTGCGCATGGACATGAACGTGCTTGACTTTGAAGTATCGAACACAACCTCCCCCCGCACCACGCAGCAGGCGGTGCATTACGGAGGAATAGGCCTCAAAAACGTCCAGCGCCGCCTGGATCTCCTTTACCCCGGCCAGCATAACCTAACCATCCGGGATGATGCAGATGCATTTCATGTTCATCTCCGCCTATCGCTCACGCCCCGGCACGTGGTACCCGCCGCCCAAATGGCTATGCGATAGTCACTTTATTTTAATTTCCTTTCATTTAAAATTCTTTCATTTTCTTTCGCAATGTTAACCCAACCGTAACGTGTCGTTAACGGACTGATAATATTGCCCACCTACTTTTGTGGCGGATTTAGCGGTCAAACTTCCCCTCTCTATACGTATACGATCAAGCGGCAGTAACCATAACTGCGAACCGAAACACATCCTATTTCCGGGTTACGATACCGTAGCTTCGGAGGCGGCGCCTATGCAAAGCATTTGAACGAAGTACCAATAACCAAACGAACAGAAAACAATGATGAAATTAATTACTGCATGTCTCGGACTATGCGCATTCCTCCTGCTTTGGGGACCCGAAACGCGGGCGCAAGGGAATGAAGCGTCCGTTGTCGGGAAGGTGAGCGAAGGGCAGGCCGGGCCGGTTGTCGGCGCTACGGTTTACGTCAAGAACGAATCGACCGGTTTCAGCACCGGCACGGTCACCGATGCGAACGGCGATTACATTATCAAGCAGTTGCCACTGGGTTCGCCCTACTCCATCACGGTATCGTTTATCGGTTATGGTGAGCAGAAAAAAACGGGCTACTCGCTGAACCAGGGCGATCAGCTCCGCCTGAATTTCTCGCTGGAAGCGGCCCCAGCCGAATTGAAGGCTGTCGACGTTGTTGCCAACTCCCTGAAAAACACCGTAGTATCATTGGGCGCTTCGACACCCGTTACCGCACGGGACATTGCCCGCCTACCGGTAAACGGCCGTAACTTTACGTCGCTCACCGATCTGTCGCCATTGACCAACGGCAGCAGCCTGGGCGGACAGCTGGCTTCTTCGACTAACTACACCATCGACGGGATGACTTCACGCGGTACTATCGCGGGTGGAGGTACTTCGGGAGCTTACTCGATTTCGATGGAAGCGATCCGCGAGTTCAAGGTTGTAACGAACGAATACGATGTAACTATGGGCCGTGCGGGTGGCGGTACCATCAGCACCGTGACCAAATCGGGTACCAACCAGCTTTCGGGTAGCGCGTTCACATACATGCGTAATGACGCGCTTTCGAGCAAGTACGACCTCCGCGGTAACAAGCGTACCCAGGAGTTTTCCACTTACCAATACGGGTTTTCACTCGGCGGACCGATCATCCGTGACAAAGCGCATTTCTTTGTGGCATGGGACCACCAGGCCGATTCCCGTCCTTTGTACATTGCCAACAACCTCAGCCCGGCCGACGAAGCGGCCAACCGGGTTACCAATGCCACTTTGGAACGTTTCGTGGGCATCGCCCGCGACAAATACGGTGTTTCGAGCAACCCGCAATACGGCGCATTCGATAAAGCAAAGGGTACAGACGCGATTTTCGCCCGCATCGACTGGCAGCTGAATCCCAAAAACCTCCTCACGATCCGCAACAACATGGTGATCGAGAACGACGCGCTTTCGGAAGGCGATAACTCGGGTATCAACTTCTACGAATCGTACATCGACCGTAAGAAGTTCGATAACAGCCTGATGGCATCGCTCCGCACGACGCTGAACCCACGAATGATCAACGAACTGAAAGTGCAGCATTTCTACGAGGACGTGCAGGTGATCCCAAGCTCCGAGCTTCCTGCCGCGGGTATTCCGCGTGCCATTGTAGAAAACGTCGAGTCCGTTTCCGGGACAGCTACCTACCTGAACTCGATCCAGATCGGTGGTCAGCGTTTTTCGCCCGAATGGTTCAAAGGAACTGTGGTACAAGCAGTTGACAACCTGTATTATAATACCGGAAAGATCAACTTCACATTCGGTATCGACATGATGTACAATCTGATGCATTCGCGCTACGGCAGCGAAATGAACGGTCGTTTCTATTTCACTGGGATTGATAATTTCAATAACCTGAAACCCTACCGCTATGCCCGCGAAATTTACCTGAATGAAGACCAGAGCAACAAAGTGAAATCACTGAGCACCGGTTTGTATGCGCAAATGGATACCAAACTGGGCTTTGGCCTCGATATGACCGCCGGTTTGCGTCTGGACAACACCGTTTACCTCAACCGCGCGAATTTCAGCCAGGTGGTATTTGATGAGCTGGGTATCAAAACGAACAACCGCATCAACACACTGCAATTGCAGCCGCGCGTACAGTTTACCTGGGACGTGAACGAGCAGAGCAAAGACGTGATTCGTTTCGGCGCCGGTGTTTTCGGATCTGCATTGAACCCGTATTCGATGGTGAACAATATGCTGTTCGACGGTTCCAAAGTGGCTTCGGTGGAGATCCAGGGGGCACTTGTACCGACTCCTGATTTCCCATTGTACCGCCAGGACCCAAGCAAAGCACCGGGAGCGGAACTTTTCAATATCCCCGGCATCGAGCGCCTGATCACGATCAACACCAACAGCCCGGACGCCAAGGTTCCTGTGGTATATAAAACCAACTTCTCCTACAACCACTTTTTCAGCGATCGTCTCCGGATCGGTATTAGCGGATATGCGTCGTGGGCGCGCAACAACTACATGTACATCGACCGCAACATGGTGGATGAGCCATTCTTCCGCATCGGTGCGGAAGCCAACCGCGGCGTGTACGTTCCTTTTGAAACGATCAATGCCACCAACGGTGCTACCAACTGGCTCAACAGCCGCCGCACCAAAAAGGTGGGCCGTGTGCTGGAACTCGTGAGCGAAGGCAAGAAGAACCAGTACGCATTGGTGATCGACGGTACCTACAAGTATTTCCGCGACGGTCAAATCACCGCTTCCTATACCTGGAACGACGCCAAGGATAACACGTCCTACAATGGGAACGTGGCCAACACCGCCACCCTCGACCAGATGGTGATCGACGATCCGCGCGACCTGAGCCGCATGAGCTACGCCAACAACCAGTTCCGCAATAAAATTGTGGTTTACGGTACTGCTCCGAGCTTCTGGGGCGTTACCCTCGGCGTTCGCTACTCGGGCATCGGCGGTACACGCTACTCGCTGGCCGTAAGCGGTAACATGAACGGCGACTTCGTGTCTTCGAACGACCTGCCTTATATCTACGATGCGAACAGCTCCGCAACGCCCGAATACATCCGCACGGGTCTTAAAGCAATCCTCGACAACCCCGAGGCGGAACAGAGCATCAAAGATTTCATCCGCAGGGACACCGGCAAAATGGCAGAGCGCAACGGCGGTGTCAATGGTTTCTACGGCGTTTTCGATGTCCGGCTGGGCAAAAAGTTCACGATTTACAAAACGCATGGTATCGAAGCGTCGATCGACGTGTTCAACTTCGCGAACCTGCTCAACAAGGATTGGGGCGTGGGTAATAACCTTGGCAAGCAAAATCTGTACACGATCAGGAGTTTCGACAAGACCAAGAATGAGTTTGTGTACAACGTCAACAAAGGCGCCGGGGTATCGAGCCTGAACGGCAGCCCTTACCAGATCCAGGTTGGTCTGCGCTATTCTTTCTGATTGTTTTGAATTAATACCCAAACCGGCTCCCCGCGCCTGCAACCGCAAGGGGAGCCGGAAATATAACTAACGAGCGCATTTCCTATGAAAAAACTGATCCTGCTCTTAACCCTTTCCACATTCACGCTCAAAAGCCTCCGCGCACAGGATTCGCATGTGATCCTGATCAGCATCGACGGTCTGAGACCGGAATTTTACAAAGATGCTTCCTGGTCGATGGTCAACCTGCGCCAGGGAATGGCCACCGGTGCCTATGCCGACGGCGTGAACGGCGTTTTCCCGACCGTCACCTACCCTTCGCACACGACTATGATCACGGGCGTGAAGCCGATCAAACACGGCGTTTACTACAACACGCCTCCCGAGCCGCTGGAAGTAACGGGCAAATGGATATGGGATTACAAGACCATTAAAGTGCCTACGATTTTCAGTGCGGCGAAGGAAAAAGGGCTCACTACGGCATCCGTATTCTGGCCGGTGTCACTCGGCGGGCCGGCGAATTACAATATCCCCGAATACTGGTATTTGCCCGAAACAAAGGGCGGCAAGCGCAATATGACCAAGGCGCTCAGCGAAAATGCCAGTCCGAAAGGTTTTTATGAAGAAATCCAGCAGAATGCGACCGGCAAGCTGGAAGAGATCGATTTCGACGGCGAGTACCTGAGCATCGACGATAACCTCTCGCGTACGAGCGCCTACATTATCCGACAATACAAACCGTCGTTCCTGGCCGTCCATTTGGTGGCTGTCGACCATTTCGAGCACGAGCAGGGCCGCGACGGCGACAAGGTACGCGCGGCACTCACGAGTGTCGACCGGGGCATTAAGGCCATTCTGGAAGCGATCGACAAAGCCGGTATCAAGGAGAAAACCACGGTGATCGTCACCGGTGACCACGGTTTTGTGGATATCCATTCATCGCTCTCGCCCAACGTGCTCCTCGCGCAAGCGGGCCTGTACGACCCGAAAAACCCGTCCGCATGGAAAGCCTACTTCCACGCGTCGGGCGGCTCTTCGTTTCTGCATTTGAAAGATAAAAACGATACACAGACGCTCGAAAAGGTAAAATCGGCCCTTTCCAAACTGCCCGTTGCCCAAAAAGCGATGTTCGAAATAAAAGACCGTGCGGCGCTAGACGCCATCGGCTCCGACCCGAACGTGGCCTTGGCCCTGGCACCAAAGCAAGGATTCACGATCGGCAATGCGGCTACCGGCGACTTCGTACGCGCGGCGAGCGGCGGTACCCACGGCTTCTTCCCCGATTTCAAAGAGATCCAGACCGGTTTCGTCGCATTTGGTCGCGGTATTAAAAAAGGCGCAGTAATCCCCGAAATGGGCTTGCAGGACATCGCCCCGCTGGTCGCGAAGTTGCTCAACATCGACTTCCCCTCCGCCGACGGCACCGTCTACCCGGGCTTACTGGCGAAAGACTAGCATTTAGGTTTGTAAGATAGATAAGAATCATTCGGAAAGGGCGTCGCTGGCATTGCGGCGTCCTTTTTTGTTGGCAGGCGGCATGCTTTTTGATAAAATGTGCTTGTATTAACTCAAGAACCTGCTCCCGCTATGAAACGCACCTTGCAAATAGCCAATATCATCGCACTAATGGTGACGGTCTTCGTCAACTACCTATCCAACACCGGCATTTTCAACCAAAGCACGATGGCCAGCGTCTCGGCACGCTACCAGAATTACTTCACACCTTCCGGCTACGCATTTTCGATCTGGGGCGTGATTTACCTGCTGCTTGCGGCATTCACTATATACCAGGCCAAGGGTATTTCCGGTAAACGCAAAGTACCGGCTGTGGTGGAAAAAATCGGCTGGCTATTTGTGGTTTCGTGCGCCGCCAACTCGGCGTGGGTGATGGCCTGGCTGTACAATTTCACCGGACTTTCGGTAGTGATTATGATCGTGCTGCTCACCACGCTATGGCTGATCATCGTCCGCACACGCATGGAAATGGATTTGATTCCCATTAAAGAAATTGCGTTGACCTGGTGGCCGTTCGCCGTTTACCTGGGCTGGATCTCCGTCGCGCTCATTGCCAATGTAGCCGCCTGGTTCACTAAAATCGGCTGGAATGGCTTCGGCCTCTCACCCGTAACGTGGACGGTGATCATGATCTGCGTCGCGGGCCTCGTATACCTCAGCCTCACATGGGCACGCAACCTGCGCGAATCGGCTATGGTGGGGGTTTGGGCGCTGATTGCCGTAGCAGCGGCCAACTGGGGCACCACGCCAGCCATTGTGAATGCCGCGCTCATTGTATCGGCTGTCATTCTGATCAGCAATGGGGTCCACGCCTATCGCAATCGCGGGCGGCACTTTTTAGGGGAAGCGTGGTGAAAGGGAGGAAGGATGGATTTGGATAGTAACGACAGGAGGCCCCGCCGGGGCCTTTTGCCGTGTATTGATGCCTGTTTCTATAAACAGGGGATGCCTCCGGCATCAAACGCTGTGCCTTACCAGTAGTTAAGCGTGTTGATCAATTTCGGCTTTGGCCGCGGTCAACCGCTGTACCTTACCAGTAGTTAAGCAGTGTTGATCAATTTCGGCTTTGGCCGCGGTCAACCGCTGCACCTTACCAGTAGTTCAGCAGTGTTGATCAATTTGGGCTTTGGCCGCGGAGCGGCTTCCTGTTTATAGCAAAAATACGTTGGAAACAACACGTGACCCCAGCGGGGTCTCCTACCTTTTTAGGGGAAGCGCGGTAATGCGTGCGAAGCGCATGTTTTGCACCATTCATTACTGCTTCGCAAAAGAGCGGCACCAGTCGATGATTTTGGGATAAAGATCGGATACTGGAATACCGGCATTCTCCTTTTTCATCTTCACCAAGGCTGCATTAAATTCTCTGAATTGGATGAATCCTCGCCGATCAACCATCATAGCCTCGCGGTTCGCGATCAGAAAGTCGGCTGTCGATTTATCGAAAGTGTCACTGGCGTAGAGCGAAAACAACGCATGTGTCAGGTATTCGTTAAAAACCGTCGCCGGTGTCCCATAAAAACCCGACTTTGAAACCGGGGCCCAAAAGTCCCGGTCTTCAAAAATGCTGTCTATTGGTGCTTTGAATCGCTCAGTTTTGGGATTGACGTAGTTGTGATCTACTTCGGTGAAAATGGTCCCCGCCAGCATGCCCCTGCGTTGCTGGTCGTTCATGTCTGACCGTGTGCGATACACGTCGGGACCGTTGACAAACAAGATCATTTCGTCAAACGATTTCATATCTTCTCCGGATCCCGCGAACCTCTGCGTGCTGTGTCTTGAAAGGATGATGGGCGAGAAGATCAATTTCGAGGTATCAAACGCATTCTGACCAAACTGTTTGCCCAACCACCGCTGCATTCCGGGTACATCACTCCATTCGGTTTGCTGCGCAATAAGCTGTTGATAATACGGAAGGTGTTTTTGATAAAAATCCCTGAATTTCGACGTTCTCGCAAAATCCTCGACCAGCTGGATATTTTTCCTGAACGCGTTGGAATAAGTCGAATCGTCAGCCCCGAACACGAAAAAGTATTGTGTAGGCAGCAGTTTATCCCCGCTGAATTGATAACAGATGCTATTCTCCCTGAATTCAAAATAATTACCTGTTTGCTCACCATCCGGCACCTCCAACGCTTTAAAAACCGGGTGATCGAGAAACGGTTTGAAATAAGTTACTACTTCCTGGTGGTACTGACCGGTTTCGACCATCACGCCCTTTTTCGGTGTGTTGGGTGAGAGCAGCAGCAGGATATTCGCCAGCTCGAAAGTCTCCGGAATCTCTACCAGAGCACGTCCCCGATTTTCGCGAATGTACGCGTGCGGAAAAGAAGCCGTCACATTATTAAAACGCAACCGCAATGTGTACTTCCGTCCGGCCAATTGCAGCGGGAAGTAATGCTTTTCCTCAAATGGAAAATTGTCGTTCCTGATTTGAATGGAATCGTTATCGAGGTAAACCGTCACGGTTTTCCCCGGAGCTCCGTCCGAACCCAAGTCGATAATATCCCACTTTTTGCCCGACAGCATCAGCGGTGCCTTCATGTGGCTGAACCGCACGCCTATCGCATTCGCGGCGACTTTCAAAGTATCCTTATGATAGAACACCTTTGGCTGCCCGAATGCCCAGCTGGGCAGCACAACAAGTAAGAAGCAAAATCCTTTAAAATTCATGGCGTAAGTGTTTTGGAAGCAATGTAACCAACAATATAACTATTAAAAGAATATTTTATCCAAAACATTCCTTACGCCGCGCCTCAGAATCACGCGCAATAGCCATTCGACGATTTTAATCCCTTTTTAACCTCCTTTTAACATAGAGTTAAGGATGAAGTGCGGTTTTTGTATGCGTATAAGAGGCACACACCTACGAAAAGAACAATTTACAAACCGCGCGCCGGACAAGCAGCGCCTAAATGCATGCTCATTTTCAAAGACTTGAAATAAAGACCGCCCCCGTGCGGCTTCAAATTATACAAAAGACTCAATAGCGACCCGTTAAGATGCTGAAAGAATTGCTGAAATATCTCCTACCCCTGTGCATTCTCCTGGTGGATGGATATAGCAATATGTATGCGGGTTCGCAGGAGCGTCAGGCTTGCCAATCTCCCATTCAGATCCTCACGCAGTCGGAACACCCGAATTTTGTACAGGCTTTCGATGACAGCAAGCCGGCATTCCGATTGCCGGATAATGCCCGGAAGTTCGCCGAGTTCGTGCGGACTATCTCGGAAGAAAAAGAAGAAGATTCCAGCGAGTCGTTCTCCCTTAAAAAATCTCCCCGCGCTGGCGGCACGTTAGCAGCCGCCATTACCTCGCGTCAGTCCTTTCCCTTTTGCCGCATTGCCGAAACCCGGCCGCTACCTCGTTTCGGCACCTTTTATTCCTCTCACCGATATCTGAGGCTTCGCGTACTCAGGATTTGATCCCGCTCAGCGGCAGGTCATCCCACGGCCTGCTTATCCGGTCGTCGTAGCACCAATCCCCGGTAGCTCACGGCTACCCGTTGCGTGCCGTCAGGCACACCCATACGAACAGAAACTATCAAAAATTCCATTTTGCTAACTCCAAAAAACATCATGAAAAGAATTCTCATGCTCGTGAGCTTGGGTGCATTGTTGTATCAGACAGGCTGTACATCCAAACACGAAGAAGAAAAAGAAGAAGCGGTTAACTATTCAGTAACAAGCCCCTTACAAAAAGACACCACCATCATCAAAGAGTACGTGAGCCAGATCCGGGCGATCAGCCACATCGAGCTGCGTGCATTGGAGAGAGGTTATTTGCAGAAAATATATGTGGATGAGGGTCAGACGGTAAAGAAAGGTCAGCTGATGTTCCAGATCATGCCGATGGTGTACCAGGCTGAGCAACAAAAGGCACAGGCGGAAGCCAACTTCGCGGAGATCGAATACAAAAACACCAAGGCGCTGGCCGACAGCAATGTAGTGTCCAAAAATGAACTCGCATTGGCCAAAGCGAAACTCGACAAAGCCAAAGCTGAACTGGGCCTCGCCTCGACACACCTCGGGTTTACCGAAATCCGCGCACCGTTCAATGGTATTATGGACCACTTCCAGGTGCGGCTGGGAAGTCTCGTGGACGAGGGCGACCTGCTGACCACCCTTTCCGACAACAGCGAAATGTGGGTTTATTTCAATGTCCCGGAAGCGGAATACCTCGATTACAAATCGGGCGAAGAAAGCGGCAACCTGTTGAAAGTGAAACTCAAAATGGCCAACGAAAAGATCTTCGATCATACCGGAGCGGTGAAAACCATCGAGGCCGACTTCAATAACGAAACTGGTAACATCGCATTCCGGGCCACTTTCCCGAATCCGAAAGGCTTGCTACGCCACGGCGAAACAGGTAACGTGCAAATCAGCGTACCGTTGAAAAACGCCCTGCTGATCCCGCAGAAAGCGACTTTCGAGGTTTTGGAAAAGAAATACTGCTACGTGATCGACAAGGATGGCAAAGTCCAGTCACGCGAGATCACGATCGCTGCCGAATTGCCGCACATTTTCGCGGTTTCACAAGGTCTTCAAAAGGACGACAAAATATTGCTGGAAGGCTTGCGCCAGGTACGCGAAAACCAGAAGATCAGCTACAAGTTCCAGAAGCCCGATTCGGTTATCTCTCACCTAAGCCTGTACGCGGAATAATCAGGTCCGAACGCAAAAGATATGTTTAATCAATTCATACGACGACCTGTATTCGCGATTGTGATATCGGTCATGATAGTCTTTATCGGTGTATTGGCTATCAAAAAACTGCCTATCTCGCAGTTCCCGGACATTGCTCCTACCACTGTTAACATCTTTATCGCCTACCCGGGGTCAAGTGCCGACGTGTTGGTGAAATCCACGCTCATCACGCTGGAACAGGCGATTAACGGTGTTCAGGATATGCGTTACATTGCTACCGACGCCACCAGTGCCGGTGAAGCTACACTGAGGATCATCTTCGAACCCGGTACCGACCCGAACGACGCCGTTATCCGGGTAAAAACGAGGGTTGACCAGGTAATGCCGCTTCTTCCGGAACTCGTTCAGCGGGAAGGGGTAATTATCACGCCGATCCAGCCGAGTATGTTGATGTACGTCAACCTGTACTCGAAAACCAAGAGCATTGACGAGAAATTCCTCTTCAACTACGCTACCGTAAAAATGATCCCCGAAATCCAGCGGACCAAAGGGGTAGCGCGGGCGCAGATCCTCGGTAGCCGTCGTTACGCGATGCGTGTATGGCTCAACCCCGAACGTATGCGTGCGTACAGCATTTCTGTGGAAGAAGTAATGAAATCGCTGGCTGAACAAAGTATCATCGGTCGCCCGGGCCGTATCGGACAAAGCTCCGGTATCGCCGCGCAATCGCTCGAATACGTATTGACTTACAAAGGGCGGTACAGTGAACCGAAAGAATACGAAGACATCATCATCCGCGCCAACAAGGAAGGTGAAAGCATCCATTTGAAAGACATCGCGAAAGTGGAGCTGGGTAGTGAATTCTTCGATATTTACTCCAACCTGGATGGCAAGGCCTCCGCTGCGATCGTTTTGCGCCAGAACTACGGTAGTAACGCGAGCGACGTGATCGCCGAAGTGAAGAAAAAGCTCGATGTCATGAAGGCCTCCTTTCCTCCCGGCATCGACTACAAAATCAGCTATGACGTTTCCCAGTTCCTCGACGCGTCTATCGAGCAGGTAATCGATACCCTGCGCGACGCATTTATCCTCGTGGCATTGGTGGTATTCCTCTTCCTGGGCGACTGGCGCTCAACCCTGATCCCGATCCTGGCGGTTCCGGTATCATTGGTCGGTGCGTTCTTCGTGATCCAGGGCTTCGGGCTATCCATTAACCTGATCACCCTCTTTGCATTGGTATTGGCGATCGGTATTGTGGTCGATGACGCGATTGTCGTCGTCGAGGCCGTCCACGCCAAGTTTGAAGAGGAACCCGGTATAACGCCTTACAATGCGGTGAAAAAGGTATTGGCCGAAATCAGCGGTGCGATCATCGCGATCACGGCGGTAATGGTGTCGGTATTCGTACCTATCTCGTTCATGTCGGGTCCTGTGGGTACATTCTACCGCCAGTTCTCCATTACCATGGCAAGCTCCATCGTGATCTCCGCCTTGATTGCCTTGACGCTTACGCCGGTGTTGTGTGCGATGCTTCTAAAGAGCCACCATGGCCACCCGAGAAAGAAGTCCATTATGGACAAGGGGATCGATGCATTCAACCGTGGGTTTGAAAAACTCACCGGCCGCTACGTGGCATTGCTGAACAGGATTGTAGCCCGCCGTTTGGTGACGTTCCTCGTCCTGGGGCTGTTCTGTTTCGGTATTTACTGGGCCAACTCGATTGTACCGGCCGGTTTCATCCCTAACGAAGACCAGAGTACGATCTACGCGATCATCCAGACACCTCCGGGATCGACATTGGAAAAAACCAATGAAGTATCGCGCCGTCTGCAAAAGATATGCGAGGAAGTGGAAGGTATCGAATCGGTGTCATCACTGGCAGGTTACGAGATCATGACGGAAGGCCGCGGTTCCAATGCGGGTACCTGTTTGATCAACCTTAAACCATGGCACGAGCGCGAGCAGAATGTGAAAGAGATCATGGAAGAGCTCGAACACGCTTCCAAAGGCCTCGGCGCGACGGTCGAATTCTTTGAACCACCAGCGATTCCAGGCTTCGGTACATCCGGCGGTTTCTCGATGCGTCTTTTGGATAAAAACACCGACACCGATTACCAGGAGTTTGACAAAATCAACAAGAAATTCCTCGAAGATCTGGGTAAACGCAAAGAGTTGACTGGTTTGTTCACCTTCTTCGCTGCCAACTATCCGCAGTACGAACTGGAAATCGACAACAAACTGGCCATGCAGAAAGGCGTATCGATCGGAAAAGCGATGGATAACCTCAACATCATGATCGGTAGTACGTACGAACAGGGTTTCATCAAGTTCAACCAGTTCTTTAAAGTATACGTACAATCCGATCCGAAGTACAGAAGGCTCCCTTCCGACCTTTTGAATCTTTTTGTGAAAAACGAAGCGGGCGAAATGGTGCCTTATTCGTCATTCATGAAGCTGAAAAAGGGACAGGGACCTAACGAGATCACGCGTTTCAACCTCTATAACTCGGCGGCGATCCAGGGTCTTCCTGCGAAAGGCTACACCACGGCGGAAGCTATCGCGGCGATTCGCGAAGTATCTGCCAAAACGCTTCCAAAAGGTTACGATATCGCATTCGAAGGTCTTTCTTACGACGAATCGATCCGAGGAAACGAATCGGTGGTCGTGTTCATGATCGTATTGGCGTTCGTGTACCTGGTACTGGCAGCACAGTACGAAAGCTTCATCATTCCGCTCGCGGTAGTGTTCTCGCTGCCTGTCGGGGTGTTCGGATCTTTCCTCATGCTGAAATTGATGGGCCTTGAAAACAACATCTACGCGCAGATCGGTCTGATCATGCTTGTGGGGCTTCTTGGTAAGAACGCCGTGTTGATCGTGGAATTCGCGGTGCAGAAACGCGCCGAAGGAGCCACGATCCTCGCAGCCGCGATTGAAGGTGCAAGAGTGCGTTTCCGTCCGATCCTGATGACCTCGTTCGCATTCGTAGCTGGTCTGATCCCGTTGATCATGGCTACCGGTGCCGGTGCGATCGGTAACCGTACGATCGGTTCCTCCGCAATGGGTGGTATGCTGTTCGGTACCATTTTCGGGGTTATCATCATCCCGGGATTGTATTACATATTCGCCAAAATGGCCGACGGCAGAAAACTGATCAGAGACGAAGAAGACAGCCCGCTGTCCGAAGGATTCGTTCACGCCATTGACGCTTTCCCAACTTCAGAAGACAAAGACGAACATGCGAAATAAGAGAATATTGAACTGGGCGGGTATCGCGTTCATCGGGCTGAGCTACCAGGCCTGTAACATCCCGACGCTGCCCCAGAAAACGGAAAACAAAGTGGTACCTGTGAGCTTCAACGGCTCACAGGACTCCACCAACACTGGTAAGGTAAGCTGGAAGACGTTTTTCACCGATCCCAACCTGAATGCATTGATCGACACTGCGTTCAAGAACAACCAGGAGTTGAACATTACCATGCAGGAAATCGCGATCTCTCAAAACGAGATCCAGGCCCGCAAGGGGGAATACCTGCCATTCGTAGGCCTGCGCGGCGGTGCCGGTGTCGAAAAGGCGGCGCGCTACACCAACATCGGTGCCAGCGAAGCTACTACCGACATCAAGCCGGGCAGAGAAACGCCCGATCCACTGCCAGACGTGAACATCGCCGCGGTAGCACGTTGGGAAGTCGATATCTGGCATAAGCTGCGCAATGCGAAAAAGGCGGCGGCAACGCGGTACCTGTCGTCGATCGAAGGCAAGAATTTCATGATGACCAACCTGGCGGCCGAAATCGCGAACTCCTATTACGAACTGCTCGCGCTGGATACGCAGCTGGCCATCATCCGCCAGAACATCGACATCCAGAACAACGCGTTGAAGATCGTGCGCATGGAGAAAGAAGCGACCCGCGTTACCGAACTGGCCGTGCGCCGGTTTGAAGCGCAGGTGCTTAAAACGCAAAACCTCCAATACGGTATCCAGCAGCAGATCATCGAGACCGAAAACCGGATCAACTTCCTCGTCGGACGTTACCCGCAGCCGGTACAGCGCAGCAGCCAGGGTTTCGAAAGCCTCGTTCCGAACGTGGTGCAGTCGGGTATCCCTTCGCAATTGCTTTCAAACCGCCCGGATATCAAGCAAGCCGAACTCGACCTGGAAGCGGCGAAAATCGACGTGACTGTGGCGAGAGCGAACTTCTACCCTTCATTGGGATTGTCGGCGAGTCTCGGTTTGCAGGCATTCACCCCGATTTACCTGGCCCGCGTGCCTGAGTCGATCATGGGATCGCTCATCGGCGACCTGGCCGGCCCGGTGATCAACCGTTACGCCATCCGCGCGGGTTATGCCAACGCGAATGCGCGTCAGATCCAGGCTATTTACAACTATGAGCGTACGGTGCTGAATGCGTACATCGAAGTGGTGAACCAGCTTTCGAACATCAATAACCTCGAAAAGAGCTACGACCTGAAAACGAAGGAAGTGGACGCACTCAACCAGTCGACCACGATCTCGAACCGGTTGTTCGCCTCGGCCCGTGCGGATTACATGGAAGTATTGCTGACCCAGCGCGATGCCCTGGAATCTAAATTCGAACTGATCGAAACCAAAATGCGCCAGATGAATGCCATGGTGAATATTTACCGGGCACTTGGAGGCGGATGGAATTGATAGATTAACTAGGATGTGGTTTTTTGTAAAGATTCCCCCGGCATTCGGGGGAATCTTTATTTTTTTGCAGGTAATTCCACCACAAAATCAGCTTATTACGGGGATTTGAGTGAAGTAACCGTTTGTACCAAACCAATCCCTTTTTTCCATGAGCCTGAAAAATTACCTGATCTCTGCCCTGCTGACCCTCACCTGCCTGCACCTGCAAGCGAAAGACTACCGCACCTCGCTTTTCGGCATCCATTCCGACGGCATTACCCTCAATACCCGCTCCATTCAGTACGCCATTGATTTTATTTCCCAAAACGGCGGTGGCCGGCTGGTGTTCAATGTAGGCCGTTACCTCACTGGCTCCGTCCATTTGAAATCCAATGTCACATTGCACCTCGAAGAAGGCGCCGTGCTGCTGGGCTCGCTGAATCCCTGGGATTATGACAAAAAGGTATGGACCGCCATTGTTTTCGCGCACGACCAGCAGAATATCGGCATTACCGGCCAGGGTGTAATCGACGGGCGCGGCCGTTATATTGCCCGCAATATTGTGGACATGATCCATAAGGGCCTCATCAAAGACCTCTTCCGCCAGGACCGCCCCGAAGCCGAAACCCGCCCCGTGCTCGCGTACATCCGCAACTGCGAGAATGTGAACATCAAAGGCGTGACCATGCAGAACTCGTCGAGCTGGGTGCAGATCTACGACCAATGTAAGAATGTGGCCATCGACAGCATTACCGTCGACAGCAAAGCTTACTGGAACAACGACGGTATCGATATTGTCGACTGCGACGGCGTGTCCATCACCAACTCCTTCATCGACTCGGACGACGACGGCATTTGCCTCAAATCCCACGACCCTTCCAAAGTTTGCAAGAATGTGCTGGTCAGGAATTGCACCATCCGGTCGAGCGCCAACGGCATCAAGTTCGGTACGGCTTCCTATGGCGGTTTCAGCAATGTTAAAATTTATAATGTCAAAATCTTCGACACCTATCGCTCGGCAGTAACACTGGCTGCCGTGGACGGCGGATTTGTCGAAAATGTGATTGTGGATAGTTTGAAGGCCTATAATACAGGTAATGCGATCTTTTTGAGAATAGGAGAAAGGATCAAAGGGAAGAAAGGGAGGATGGAGAATATTTCTATTTCGAATATGTACGTGGAAGTACCGGCCACCAAGCCCGACGCAGGCTATGAATACGAAGGGCCTATCGAAGACATGCCGCGCAATATCTCGCCTTCGGCGATCGTCGGTATGCCCGATGCGATCATTACCAACGTAACTTTAAAGAATATCGAGATCAAACACCCCGGCGGCGGAAACCCGATGTACGCCAAAATCGGCCTCGACGAGCTGGATAAGGTACCGGAGAAACCGACCTTCTACCCTGAGTTTTCCATGTTCGACGAACTTCCCGCGTGGGGCCTGTACGTGCGCCATGCGAAGGACGTTAAAGTAAGCAACCTCACATTATCCTGCGAAAAGAAAGATTACCGCACCGCCATCGTAACCGACGATGTCCAGGGCGCGACGTTCGAAGGCATTAAAGTGATGCCCGGCGCCAAAAACTACATTCACACGCACAAATCCACCGGTGTAGTCATCAAAAAATGAAACCTGTTTTCCGGGGTATGGTTTTGAAAATTCTGTTCGTGGCCGCTATTGTCGTGGCAGGTGCCGCTGGCTACGCATTGCATTTAATGCGTTGGCTGCCCTGGCAAAAACCGGTATTTGAAAGAGCCATTCCGGCAAACTGCGTAGCCGCAACCGACAAAGCTATATTGGTCTTTTCCAAAACAAATGGCTACCGCCACGCTTCCATCGATGCAGGAGTAGAAGCCATCAGAAAGGAAGGTCAAAAACGGGGGTGGGAAGTGGTAGCAACCGAGAATGGCGCCTATTTTCACGAAATCTGCCTCAAATCCTACCGCGCCGTCGTCTTCCTCTCTCCCACCGGCGACTTCCTGACGGACGAGCAGCAGCATGCATTTGAAAAATACATCCAAAACGGCGGCGGCTACGCAGGCATTCATGCCGCCGCCGATTGCGAATACGAATGGGACTGGTACGGAACGATGCTCGGTACACGTTTCCGCAGCCACACCTTTTTGCCCTACCCTATTCCCGAGGCCGAAATCGTAACCGAACCGGGCTCCCATCCCGCCATCGACGGCCTTCCTGCCCGCTGGTCGAAGAAGGACGAATGGTACAACTTCCACGAAAGTGTGCGCGGAAAGCCGGGTTTTCAAATATTATTGACCGTCGATGAAAGCACCTACCCTGCATTCTGGCCCAAAGCGATGCACGGCGACCACCCCATTGCATGGTCGCGATCAATGGGCAAAGGAAGGATGTTCTACACGGCCATCGGGCACAATGCATCCACATACCGCGATCCCACCGCGATGAAGCACATCATGGGTGGCATCGCCTGGGTCGCGGGCTTTTAAGCCTCCCCTTTCATTACCATTCTGTTAAGTTTCCCAAACTGGCGCCCCGGCCTTTTGACCCGTGTGTATTTTTATTTCTCAAAACTACTCACAACTCAAAATGCAAAAGAAACCTTTACTAGCGCTGTTGCTTGCGGCGGCTCTCATGAATGGCTGTACGGACCATTTCCCTCAGAATCCCGTACAGGAAGATCCTTCGGCTTTCAAGGAAGTAGCGGGTGTGGACCTGGGCAACCTCGCCGCAGCCGAAATTTCCGCTTATGACCCTTCTTCCAAAAGACTTTTTACGGTGAACAATGAAAAGGCGGCTATCGTGGATGTGCTCGACCTTTCGGCATTCCCGGCCATCACGAAACTGCAACCGATCGACGTTTCGGCGCTGGGTGGTGTGGCCAACAGCGTAGCCGTTTCGAACGGAAAGCTGGCGATTGCCCTCGAAGCGACCAACAAACAAGCCAACGGCAGCGTGATCGTACTTAATACCAACACCCTGCAAACGATCAAGCAGATCACCGTCGGCGCATTGCCCGATATGGTGACGTTCAGCCCGGACGGTCGTTTCATCGTCTCGGCCAACGAAGGCGAACCCAATGCCGATTACAGCGTCGACCCGGAAGGCTCGGTATCCATCATCGATATTTCAAATGGTTACAGCGTCAAGACCCTCACTTTTGAAGCATTTGAAGGTTCTTATAATGCATTGGCTGTGAAAGGCTTCCGCAAATTCGGACCTAAGGCGACGTTCGCCCAGGACATCGAGCCCGAATACGTAGCCATTTCCGACAACTCCCAAAAGGCCTTCGTGACCTTGCAGGAAAACAATGGCGTGGCCGAAATCGACCTGATCAACGGAAAAATACTAACCCTGCACCCGTTGGGAACAAAGGATATCAGCTACATCCTCAACGCCCTCGACCCGAGCGACGACGACAAGAAGGTGGAGCTGAGAAACTGGCCGATCAAGTCGTTCTACCTCCCCGATGCGATCTCCTATTTCACGGTGAACGGCACCCCGTACGTGATCACCGCCGACGAAGGCGACGCCCGCGAATACAGCACGTTCGACGAGCAGAAACGCGTCAGCTCTCTCAAATTGAACCCGGTGTATTTCCCGAATGGCGACGAGCTGAAAAAGACTTCGAACCTCGGCCGCCTGCGTGTGACGAGCACGCGGGGCGACTTCGAAAACGACGGTACCTATGAGGAACTTTACAGCTTCGGAGGCCGTGGTTTCAGCATTTTCCACGCCGCTGATATGCACCGCGTGTACGAATCGGGCAATTCTCTGGAACAGGAAGTCATTAAGGCCGGCATTTACGACGATACCCGCTCGGACGACAAAGGCGTGGAGCCCGAAGGTGTTACCGTCGGCTGGATGAATGGCAAACCGGTCGCATTCGTAGCGATGGAGCGCGTCGACGCCGTGGGAGTTTACGACCTGAGCAACCCGGGAGCCCCGCAATTCCTGCAAATCATCAAAACCGGCGACGCGCCCGAAGGTGTGCTGTTCATTCCTGCGGACAAGAGCCCGAACGGCAAAAGCCTGCTCATAACGAGCAATGAAGAGGATGGTACGGTGAAATTCTTTCAGCCGTAATATTACTTGTCAGCCGGAGCGGACCGCTCCGGCTGACAGTAGCCATCGACAAATGTGTTACTCCCTGTCCGCATTGACGCCCGCCAGCGCTTCCGAGCGCTCCCCGATCACCAATGCAGCCCCGGTGACAGCCGTGGCGGTAACGATAATATCGAACAAAACACTGACGGTAACGGCAATCGGTTCCGAAACACCGAGCAATACCGAGCCCCGCAGATACACCAGCTCCCGCACCCCTATTCCGCCAATGCTCAGCGGGAATACCGTCGCAATGGACGAAATCAGGAAAAGCAATGCATAATCGTCCATATGGCCCGTTTCGCCCATTGAATACAGCAGGAAACCGGTGCAGATCAATTGAAAAACCTGGGTCCCGAAGGAAAGCAGTAGTACACGGCCTAGCACAGGAATAATACCCGGCAGCCATTTACGGGAACTCCACCAGAGTATTCCCGCGCCGGGCAATGCCAGGGCAGGAATGGCGGCGATGAGCATATTGTCGTAAAAACGGACCATACCGATAAGCCCGGCCAGAAGCCCCAGCATGACGAACCCGATAATGCGGTCCCAGAGCAAGATACGGGTGAGCAACATGGTGCCTTGTCCCGGAAAATGCTGTTTCAAACGAAGGAGCTTATAGGCGTCCCCACCGAGTCCGCCGGGCAGAAACATGCCGTAAAACATGCTGATCCAGTGCAAATGCAGCCCGCCATAGTGCGAGAGCCCGACTTGATGCGCTTGGAGAATGGTCGTGAGGCGCACTGCCGCGGTAATGCGCGAAGCCAGGTAGGGCACGAAAGCCAGCGCCAGCAGCAACTTGTCGGCTTTACCAATGGCCTTCGAAACGCTTTCGAGGTCAATGCGGCTGAACACCCACCAGAGAAGCACTATTGTTACGGAGAATTTCAGCAGCCATTTCAGGTACTTCATCATGCGTCAGTCTCTTTTCAAATGCACGAGACCGATATTCTTGCACGCTTCCAGGCGGGTTTGCGGGTTGATAAAACCGGGTTTCAGTTTGGTTGTATCGAAATCGAGGTAATGGTATGCCTCGCGCGCCCGCAGCCCGGATGCCTGCTGCAATGCGAATATCTCGTCGATCGGGCCTACCACCCAGAAATCCTTCCGCGATGCCAGCGCCGCCGAATCGGCCTCGGCGTAAAAATACCCCGAATAGTAATTCAGCGTGGGACTTTCCCAGTTCATGACGTAAATATTATTCTCTTCCAGGCCGATATCCCTGATCTTCCCGGCAATGTGCTGCCCGGCCTGGTACCGTTGCAATTCGTAATAGAAACTTCCGTTCATCAGCACGTTCACGAGCACGGAGGCACTCAGCGAAATGCCGATCAACCGATGCGGCCAGCCCTTGGATACCCGCCATTCGTAAAAAACCAGGTAAATGGCCGGTATCACAAGCAAAACAATGGCGTACGCCTTCACCGGAAACAGATAGAGGCAGATCAATAACCCCAGCAGGGTCATCACGATCGCTACGAACTTTTGCATGCCGTTGAGCACTTTGCTTTCCGCACTTCCGGCTTGTACTTTTTCCAGCTCCCCGGCAATGAGGATCGCGAAGAACGGGAAGAGGATGTTGAGGTAATGCGGCAAACGGAAGTTGGACGCCGACAGAATGCAAAACATCACCACGATCGTTGTCCAGCTAAGTATTTCGCCATTTTTTTCAGGAGAAAACCTCTTTTTAATTAATTCAAAACCTCTTTTAAATACAGCCCAATAGCCCAGCAGGCACCAGGGCAAAAGTGCCCAGAGCAACGAATGGAAGAAAAGAAACGGGTCGTTACCGCCCGAGCTTCCCCAGTTCACGCCATTGAGCCGCTCGGTGTTCTGATGAAAAAGAATGAATGCGACGCCGGAAGTACGGCTCATGCCGCGGATGACTTTGCCGGGATGCAGGTCGTACTGCAAATAATACGAATACAGTACCGGGCTGATGAACACAAAAAACAACGGTACCGCCCAGATCCATTTCAGCGAAAACAGGAACCGCCAGTTGCGGGTGTAAAGCAGTTGCGAGCCGACGGCGATCACCGGTACCGCCGCACCCGACATGCCCTTCGTCGAAAAGGACAACGCCAGCACCGCCGTGCCCGCAATCAGCATGGCGGGTTTCAGGGTAACGGTATATTCATACAGCAGCCAGGTGGCCGTGATAATGAAGGAAAGCAGCAATGCGTCCATTCTGACATCGTTATGCGCCAGAATATACGCCTGGGTGGAAACCAGGATGAGCACCGCATGCATTCCGGCCTGCCGGTTGTAAAGCCGTGTGCCCAGCCGGTAGGTAGCGTAAATACCCGGTATGGCCAGCAGCAGGCTCGGCAATTTGTAAGACAATGTGCCGATGCCGAGCAGCATATCGCCCAGCGCGGAGAGCCAGAAAAGCATATGCGGCTTGTCGAGGTAGTCGCGGCCGCGGTCGATGAGGCTCACATAATCGCCCGTGACGTGCATATGCATGCCTATGAGCGCGTGGTGGGCGCTGTCGTTGTCGAAAAGCGGGAGCAGCAGGCCCAGGATGTAAATCGCGAGGATAAGGCCGGCATAGAGGTACCGGATATAAAGCGGATGTGTTTGCATAGAAAATCTCAGGATCTCACAGGCTCGCCCTTTCTGCGCTCCTGTTTGGATGAATGCCCGTTTCGGGTAGGCAGGTCGGTGTGCACCATGATCTCCCGGATGGCATATGGTGTTTTACCCGAACCCTCATAATAGCTGCGCATGAGCATTTCGGCGATCAGCCCCATGAGCACAATCACGACCCCTGCCAGCGACAATACCAGCCCCGCCACCGTGCCGGTAGTTCCCGAAAACAGCTGAAACAACTGCCACAGCAGCAGCAGCAGCCCGGTAGCAAGGAAAGTACCGCCCAATGCCCCGAACAAATGCATGGGTTTGCGCATCCAGCGCTGCATATAAACCATCAGGAGGAGATCGCCCAGCACCCGTGTGGTACGGCCGAGGCCATATTTGGATTTTCCGAAACGACGTTTGTGGTGACGCACGGGCACCTCCGTCATACGCGCGCCGGTAATATTGCCCAGTACCGGGATAAAGCGGTGCAGTTCGCCGTATAACCCGAGGCGTTCGGCCGCCTCCCTGGTGAAGATTTTGAGCGTACAACCATAGTCGCGCAGGTGTACGCCCGTGAGGTTACGGATCATGGCGTTGGCAATGCGGCTCGGCAGCTTGCGGAGCAGCCAGCCGTCGAGGCGGTTGGCACGGTAGCCTGCCACAATATCCCAATGGCCGCTGCGGGCGTATTCGAGCATTGCGGGAATATCCGCGGGGTCGTTTTGAAGGTCGCCGTCGAGGGTAGCGATATATTCGCCCGAAGCATGGGCGATGCCAGCCGCCATGGCGCTGGTCTGGCCGAAGTTGCGGGTCATGACGATGACTTTCAAACGCTCGTCACTGGCCTGTTTCAGCATCCTGACGGTATTGTCGGTAGAGCCGTCATCGACCGCGACGATTTCGTAATCGAAGTTTTTCAAGGTATCGCGCACCGCATCGAGTAAAAGGGGCACGTTGTCCTGCTCATTAAAAAGTGGGATTACAACTGAAATTTGGCAGCCGTATTTTTTCCGTATTTCAGGAAACAAATCATACGATGCATGCAGATCGAAAAATCCTTCCATTATAATTGAAACAATGTTGTGGTTGTTGATGTAGCCGGACCGAAGCGTCCTTCCCCGGGAACAATGAAGATAACGGGCAGGTTTGTGTGTTTTTTAATACTAATAATTTGATAACAGTAACCCTCGAAACAGCACCTATCCTTCTCAATTTGATTACATTAACACAATATTCAACTCAAACTCCCGGGAGCGCTCACGGTCGAACTCCTACTGTTCTACTTATAGAAATATTTAACTAAATTCGACACCAGTCACCTCGTTATAAAAACTCTATGAAAAACACGCTACTAACCGCTTGCGGGCTCCTGCTGGGCATTCAAATCGCCTGGGGCCAGGCGGGCCGCCCCGAGCTCAACGCCTTCACGTCACGGACAGGCGCCCGACCGACTATCGACCAGGCCACGAATGCATTGAGTTTTCTCCGGTTTCCCTCACAACGGGCCTACCCGGTGACCGGAAATGATGTAAGCCAAAAGGCGTCCGGTTTCGTTTCCGACAACCGCGCGATGCTGGGCATGCAGCGGTCCGAAGACAATTTCCGCTTCCGGGCACAGCACACGGACGCATTCGGGTTTCAGCACGTCACCCTGGAACAAACCTACCAGGGCGTTCCGGTATTCGACGGGACTTACAAATTTCACTTCAATAAAGACCTCGACCTGATGGCCGTCAACGGAAACCTGATCACGAACATCAAAGTCAATGTCGTACCCGAACTTGCCCAGCACGAGGCGGAAGCCATTGCGGTGGCGCTCGTGGAAGATCAATTGATGGAAAGGACGGATACCCCGCTCCGTGCGGAAAAAAGCGCGCTGTATATATTTCAAAAAGGGCTTGTGCAAGGCTACAACGGCGAGAAATCGCTCGTGTACGAAGTGGAGGTCAAAAACGACGGCGCCGTGCGCGAGTTTCTCTATATCGACGCGCACAGCGGTGCCCTGGTGGAACAATTCACGGGCGTTCACGGCATTCAGCGAAAACTGTACGAAACGTCTGTCAGCGTACCCAACCTCCGCTGGCAGGAAGGCGATGCATTTCCGGGAAGCCTGGATGTCTGGCAGCAATCCGAAGTGCAGTCGGCCGGTTTTATATACAACCTGATGAAAAACAGTTTCGGAAGGGTATCCTACAACGGCGCCGACGCCCCGATGATCACGATCAACAACAACCCGCTCGTGGGCTGCCCCAATGCCAACTGGAACGGTGTTACGGCCAACTATTGCACGGCAACCGCAGCCGACGACGTAGTGGCGCACGAATGGGCGCACGCCTACACGGAATACACCAGCGGGCTCGTGTACGGGTGGCAGGCAGGTGCGCTCAACGAGGCATTCTCGGATATTTGGGGGGAAGTCGTGGACCAGCTCGATAGTTATATGGACGGAGGCGAAACCAACGTGACCCGGACCGGCTGCGGCAGTTCCAACCGCTGGCAGATGGGCGAACAGGCCACGGCATTCGGCGGCGCGCTGCGCGATATGTGGAGCCCGACCTGTTTCGGACAACCCGGCAGGGTTTCGGATCCGCAGTACTGGTGCTTTGCCGCGGATAATGGCGGGGTGCATATCAACAGTGGCGTGCTCAACCACGCGTTTGCCCTGCTCGTCGACGGCGGCACCTACAATGGACATACGATCACCGGAATCGGCATCACCAAAGCCGCTCACATTTTCTGGCGTGCGCAATCGGTGTACATGACGCGCACCACCGATTTTGCCGCAGTAGCCGACATGCTCGAAGACGCTGTGGCGTCGCTTACCAGCCAGCCGCTCCTTTCGCTCACCACCAATACCCCGGCGGCGGGCCCCTCGGCGGAAGTGATCAATGCGAGTGACGCGGCTCAGCTCGCCAAGGTAATACAGGCCGTGGAATTGCGTGCGGAAAGCAGCTGTGCCTACACCGCGCTGTTGAAACCCGCTCCTGCACTTTGCGAAGGGGCTCAAGAGGGTACCGCATTGTATTTCGAAAGTTTTGAAAGCGGTTTGACCGGCTTTACCACTTCTTTCCAAACCACGTCCGGTACCTGGGAGGGTCGCAGCTGGGTGCAGGCCGACGCCCCGGGCGGGCGGACCGGCAAAGTCGCATTCGGGATCGACTATCCCGGCGGCAACTGTATCAATTCCTTCCAGCAAGGACTGATCCGGATGGAAAGCCCGCTGATCACGATCCCTGTGGGCACCGCTGGTAACCTGGCCATGGCGTTCGATCATTACATTGCCACAGAGGAAGGCCTGGATGGCGGTAACATCAAATATTCGATCAATAGCGGGGCCTGGACCACCGTGCCCGCTACGGCGTTTACTGCCAATCCCTACAACATAAACCTAACCACCTCCGGGGCAGGCAATAGCAACCCTTTGCAGGGGCAACCGGCATTCAGCGGGTCCGACGGCGGCTCCGTAACGGGTTCCTGGGGGCAAAGCCAGATCAACCTGTCGGCCCTTTCGCTCCTTCCAGGACAAACCATCCGGTTCCGGTTCGAAATGGGAACCGATGGCTGCGGAGCCGTGGATGGCTGGTACATCGACAACCTTCGCGTGTACACCTGCGCGAGCACGCCTGCCGTGCATTTCCTGGCGTCGGAAGCGTCCGTCAATGAAGGCGAGGCGACCATCAACGCCGGCTGTCTCAATTACATCGACAAGATTGTGACCGTGCTGATCGACAAAGCTCCCACGCAACCGGTAACCGTCACCCTGAACACGCCAGGCGGCAGCGCCAAACAGGGAGCTACCGCGGATTATACCATTTCGCCGACCTCATTCAACCTATCGGCTGCCAATCCGAGCCAGAATATCGTGGTGAGGGTTTACAACGACGCCTACGTAGAAGGTACCGAGACCGTCACCCTCTCCTACGGGCTCAATGCCAATGGCGGTAATGGCTACGCGGCGGCGGATTTCCAGAACTTCCAGCTCTCGATCACCGACGACGACCTTACGCCCGGTATTTACACCGACACATTGCTCAGCTCCAATTTTAACAGCGGCCCTGGCGACTGGCAGGTACATAATGGCGGCAACAGCACCCATACCTGGACCGTTACACAATTCTCCGATGCAGGACTCGACGCCGAGGGTTCGCCGTTCTTTTTCGTGAACAGCAATACCACGCAGGGAAACGCTATCCTCATCGACGAATACCTCGAATCCCCGCCTGTGAATACGGCCGGGCGTGAGAATATCCTGCTTACTTTTTCGCAGGCCTGGCTTCCTCTCATCGGAAGCTATGCCGAGCAAGGTACCATCGAAGTTTGGGATGGTAATGCCTGGCAGCTTTTGCTAACCCAAAATGAGGCGACCGGAAAGCTGGGCGACCTCCTGACTTTCACTGCCGATGTGCGGAACATAGTGATCCCGGCTCAATATGCCAATCCTAATATGAAGGTGCGGTTCCGCTTCGTCGCTAATTCGGAACGCTGGTGGGGACTCGACGATGTGAAGATATCGGCGTCACGTGCGGATGCGATCCTCACGGCGGTCAACACCGGTAATGCCGACCAGCAATATCTCGGACCTAACGAAACCGCCGTTTTCTACGATCCTTCCACCGGTAATATCATGGCAAAGATCAAGAACCTCAGCGCGCACGATTATGGCTGCACCACCGTGGAAGTGGACAGGGCAGGTACCGATGCCGCACCATTTTCAAGTTTCCAGGTTACCAACAAGACATTTAAAGTTACGCCCGCCAACAACAACCCCAGCGGCAACTACCAGATCACGCTTTATTACAAATCCTCGGAACTCCCGACTTTCAATGGGACGAAGATCAAATCGATGTGCAAACGCGAAGGCGGAATCCCCTCGGGCACGGGTACGCCCGTATTCGTAGCCGTTCAATCCGCGGCGGCGCTCAGTACCGATTACGCATTCACTTCGACGTTCACGACCGGTTTTTCGGGCTTCGCGTTATCGGACGCCCCCGAGGGCAGTGCGCTTCCTGTGAACCTCATCAGCTTCGATGGCAAAAACACCCCGGAAGGTAACCGGCTGGAATGGCGTACCAGCGCTGAAAAGGATAATGCCTATTTTGGTATTGAAAAAAGCACGAATGGCCGTTCGTTCGCCGAAACGGGCAGGATTGCGGGAGCTGGTAATTCTGCCGTGGAGAACCGGTATCATTTCACCGATACCGATTTCGCCAACGGGACCACCTATTATCGCCTGAAACAGGTCGATACGGATGGAAAATTTGAATACAGCCGCATCATTGCCATTAGCGCTCTGGCGGCCGGTAATATCAAATTCTATCCAAACCCTGTCCAATCGACGTTGCACATCGAGCTGCCCGACCAACAAAGCGGCTTCGTGGATGCGGAGCTGATCAATGCCTCGGGTCAGAAAGTGATGGTACGCGAGAAGATTGCATTACAAAATGGAAAACTTCAGATACCGGTAGGAAAGCTGGCTACGGGGGTTTACCAGGTGGTGGTTTCCGGTGGTGGCAAGGTCCATCAATTGGCTGTATTCAAGCCGTAAAAGCGGGTACACTACCAAACAAAAGGGGCCGCACTGTAACATGCGGCCCCTTTTGTTTATTCAAACTGCTTAAAGCAAAGCCTGCCTGACTTTCACCAGCCATTCGGCAATGTCCTTCGCATCGGTATCCTTGTTGTACACATTGCTATCGCCGACACTTTGCAGCAATACGGCATGGTAAGTTTTCGAGCCGCTGTCATACCGGTACACATAGTACGCACTGGCCCCCATATCCGCACCGACATTGGCAGGCTCGGTGAAATCCTTATCGCTCACCCGCCTCAGCTTATTCACGTATTGGGACAGCTCGTTTGCCGGCACCGTGTAACTGGAAATCTTCGTTTTCGAAATTCTGTCATCCATTTCGGCCACTGTAAACGGTCCGTCAGGGGCAAATTTCCAGTCTTTGGGTTTATCAAAAGTCCGTACCCGCCCCATTTTGTCGATCAGGAAACCGTTGTTCTGGAAACCCCAGGCATAGTTGACATAATTGACTTCGAACAGAATTTCCTGCTCATCCGAAACGGTTATTTCCTCGTCCGAACAGGCGGGTAGCGCGAGCGCCGCGGCAGTGATGCACAGAGAGATTAAAAACGATCTGGTTTTCATGACGTTATCAGCTAACGGGATTAAAGTTACAAATTTTCCATCAACCGAACACATGCCAAACCAGACCGTTCAAAGGTTGTCAGCCATCGTGATTATTCCGGATACAGCACCGTCTCCGCCTCCGGGAAGAAAATCCGGCTTACTCCACGGCTACATATTTGCCCGAACAGGCTTCGATACAGCCATAGCCGAGCGTCACCTTGCTGGCCGACAGATCCGAATAGTACCAGGTGTGCGAAGGCTGGGTTTTGTCGATCGGGATCAATTCGATGCGCTTGTCGTCGAGGACTTTGTACGCATTAAACAATGGTACGGAGGATTGCCCCTGGCCCTTTGTCTCCACAAACTCTCCATTCTCCTTAAACTCGATGGTATGTGCGACGTCGGCCTTCACTTCCTGATAGGTTCCGCTCCCATTGCCCGGGTCGGCGAGGTATTCGACGATCTTCCATTTGCCGATCAGGCCGTTGTTTTCTTTCATCGCTCTTTTCGCCGTGTCGTCGATCGGGTCGGCGGTTTCGTTTTGGCAGGCCATAACCGTCCAAAGGAGCATCAGCGAAAGGAGTAAGCGGGTTGTTTTCATGGGCTAAGAAATTAAATTGGTTTCGGTTACATAGATTCACCCCGTTCCGCATTCGTTGGAACAACAGGAAAATTTTGTAACCAAAACCACGCTTGCCTGCCCGCTATTACCTCTGGATCGTGCGAAACGTGAGATTGATCCGCGGACCATTCTGCGTTTTCGATTTCGGGATGCGGTGCTCCCACGTGTGCTGCAAATCGCCCTTCATGATCAGCAGCGAGCCGTTTTCCAGCGTTAGCCCGTATTTGCGGGCATGATCGGGGCGGTACCGGAATTCGAACCTCCTCTCCTGCCCCAGGCTCACCGAGGCGATCACCGGGTTCCGACCGAGTTCATCCTCGTTGTCGCCATGCCACGCCACAGAATCGTTGCCGTCGCGGTAGTAATTGAGCAACACGCTGTTGAATGTAAATCCCGTCCTGTTTTCGATCTGCTGTTTAAGCGCAGCGAGCTCGGACGTCCATGCAAACGGCTCAAACCTGGTGCCCGAAAATGTATACGACTTATCCGTATCGCCGTACCAGGCCATCAGCCTGGGCGCAGTCACTTCCTTGCCATACATCTGCATGACCTGCTTCCGCCAGGCCACCTCGCTAATCCACCGGCGCATTAATTCCACAGATTCGTCCGCCGGGACGAAACCGGGATAATATTCAAGCAGGTCCTCGGGGAATTGCAGGGATTCCCCGGAACCGAACAGACTGAGTTGTTTCATATAGTTTGCTGATCAATGATTTCGAAGCATAACAACAAACTATGCAAAAAAGTCTGATAGCGTGTCTCAAACCTGCTCTGCTACCGCCGACAATGCTACTATATTTCCCGGTTCGACCCATTGCACTTTTACATTTTGTGCTTGCGCCTCGCCGGCCAGGCCTTCCTCCATTTGCGGGAATTGATGATACATGCCGTCCTTGTGAAAACCGTAATGAATGGGCACCAGCACGTCGGCATGCAGCAAGCGCGTCACCGTAATGGCCTGGATCGGCGTGAGCGTAATGGGTACCGGGCTGGGCTCGACGCGCGGTATATTGACTACCGCACCATTCACCGGCAGGAACACCGCATCGAAATGTTGCCAGGTTTTGCCCAGCTGCCAGAACTGGTTATGCCACATCGTATCGCCGCCATGCAGGATGCGCTGGCCGTCGGCCTCGATCACCCACGAAACCTGCTTGTCGCCTACACCATCCATCGCAAATACCGCTGTGATTGTAAAATTCCCGATTTGCTGCGGCGCATTGAGTGCCAACGCCAGCGGTGCGAAACCGTCGTTGCTTACCTCCGTAACGATCTGCTCGGACACCACGAAATTGCCTTCCGGTTTCAGCACGGCGCGGATCGCCTCCGGATCGTAATGGTCTGAGTGTAAATGCGTGATCAGTACGACATCTGCCTTTGTATTTTCCACAAACCTGACCGGGTTTTCCGGCCCGATGGCAGCGCCGCGTTGGTAATTCTGTACGGCATCTATGATCAATGTCTGGCCGTTCGATTCTACTTTCAGGCCTGCCCAGGATAATCTTTGAAGTTTCATGTGCTGTTGTTTTTAGTACATGACAAAAGTATTTATTTTAGATATATGAGAAAAATGATTTATTTTTATCAAATTAATGAACAATACTCATATTATGCTAACACTCCAACACCTCTATATTATTGAAAAAATCACCAGCGAGGGCTCGGTAACGAAAGCGGCGGAGAAGCTGAACCTGACACAATCGGCGCTGAGCCACCAGATCCGCGACCTGGAAGCGGCCAGCGGCGTGAAACTCTTCAACAGGATCGGCAAAAAGCTGGTGCTGAACGAAGCCGGCCAGCGGGTAGTGACCAGCTCGCAGAAGGTATTGCCGGTGATCCGCGAGCTGGAAGCCGAGCTGAAAGAAATGCGTGAGGGAAAAAAGCAGACGATCCGCATCAGTACCGAATGCTACACCTGCTACCATTGGCTGCCCCGGCTGCTCATCGATTTTCACGAAGCGTATCCGGGCACCGACATCCAGATCGTGGCCGAAGCCACCCGCCGGCCCATGGAATACCTCGAAGCAGGCAAACTCGAACTCGCCCTCGTAAATGGCACCAACAATAATAGCAGCCTGCATTTCAAGCCGCTTTTTGAGGACCGGATGGTGGCCCTGCTGTCGGATAAGCACCCGCTGGCATTGCGTAATATCCCACTCGAATTTTCGGATTTGCGTTCCGAAACGCTGGTGGCGTTCCAGATCAGCAGCGACAGCAACCTCCTTTCGCCCGACCTGGTCTCGCAACTTTCCCCTCAGAAAATCATCCACATTCCCATGACCGAGGCGATCGTGGAAATGGTCCGGTTTGGAATGGGCATAACCATCATGGCCGAATGGGCCGCCCGCCAATACCTCAGTACCGGCGGACTTACCACGCTGCCTTTTCGTTCGGAGATCGGTACACGCCACTGGTATGCCTGCACGCACAAAGACCGGAGCGATGCGCTGAGCGGGCTCGTAGGCCGGATGCAATCGGCGCTGTTGGGAACCGACAACCCGGTTCTGGCCTGATTTCAGGGCATTTCGTAGCCGGTAATGCCCTGTTTTCTTAGTTTTTTCATGAGGAGGTTGCGGCCCCGCAGCAGCTGGGAACGCGAGGTGCTGTCGGTAATGGAAAGTGCCTGGGCGATTTCAATGTGCGAATAGCCGTCGATCAGGCTCAGGTTAATGATCCGTTTATAGCCTTCGGGCAACTGCGCGATCATTTCGTCGACGATCCCGACGCCCAGCCGGTCGATCATGCAGGTATGGTCATTGGATTCGAAATCCAGGGGGGACATGTCCATCGAATGATTTTTCGCTTCTTTCTTCGTGACCCGGTGATAGTAGTTGATAGCTGTGCGGGTAACCACGGAGCGCATCCAGGATTCGATCGATTCGATGTTTTGTATTTCGTGGATGTGCCTGAAAATCTTTACGAATGACTCCTGGTAAATGTCTTCCGCCTCCATGCGCGTCCGCGCGAAACGCGTGCAGATGCGCATGAGCTCGGTACGGAAGCGATTATAGAAGAGTGTCTGCGCACGCTGGTCGTGGTGCTGGCAAGCCCTGACGAGGTCGGTCAGTGTGCGGTAGTTCTTTTTGGATGATACCTTCATAGCTGTAAAGGAAGTTGGGTAGTGACAGACTGGTAATCGATGCCTGTTTATACCGCCCGGCGAACAACCTTATCAGCGACGGTCAAAAATTTTGAAAATAAAAAAGCCGGAAGCAAAAACGCTGCGCCCGGCTGATGCCTTTCAATTCATTTACCTAAAATTTATAGGCGACGCTCAATGTGGCATTCCTAGGTTTCTGCGGGTTCACCGACCAGTAACCGATGTAGTATTGCTTGTCTGTAATGTTATTGACATTCAGTGAAATGCGGAAATGGCTGGCATTATAGAACACGCTCGCATTCAGCAAAGTGTAGCTCGGTAATGTAAATACACCAGTCTTGCTGTTGTCGATCACCTTGTATTCGCCGCCGTAATTGCCGCCAATACCCAATCCGGCGTTTTTCAATGTGCCGCTGCTGATGCGATAGGTAGCCCACAGGTTGGCCAGGTTTTGCGGCCCTTGTCCGCCGATTGCCCGGCCCGGCTCGCTGTAAAAATCTTCGGGATCGCCCGAAATCACTTTGGTTTTGTTATGGCTGAAACCGGCTATCAGGTTCAGACCTGTGACAGGGTTGGCTACGATGTCGAGCTCGAAACCCTTGCTTCCTACCTTTCCGCCCTGGTTGTAATCGAGGATATTGGCCGGGTTAGGCATTACACGGTCCGTAACTTTGATGTCATACACCGAAAGCGTGGCCGCGAGTTTGTCGGAAAACAGGTTGGTTTTAATACCATACTCCCACTGATCGGCATGCTCGGGCCGGAACGATTTCACCCGTGGATTTGTGCCGTCCGCATCGGTAACCCGGCGCGGCGCCACATTGATGAACGCATTCATGTAGTTCGCAAAAAGCGAAACTTTGTCGATCACCGGCTGGTACACAATCCCGAACTTCGGCGACAGCGCCCACTGATCATAATCATCCTCCGAAGTGCTCCGGTCGCCCTTCGAATCGAAGCGGTCGGCGCGTAAGCTCACCATTGCGCTCAGTTTCGGGGTGAAATTCAAGACATTGGAGGCATAAAAACCCAACGACGAGTTGCTGATATTGCTCGGCCCGCCTTCGGTACCAGCCAGCAGGTTGTCGACCGACGCCTGCGTGAGGTACACAGGCGCAAGCGTGTCGCCCGAATATGGATCGACGTAGTTCACATCTCCCTGCGGCGTCACATTCCGCGCCCAGCCCCAGCCGGAACCGTTGTCGATCACATTCCTTTTGAAATAATCCACCCCTACCAAAAGGCGGTTCCGCATGTTACCGATTTTGAAATCGCCGTTGAAATTCTGCTGGATATCCGTGGTATTCGTCGTTTGCTGCTCATTGTGGAAGTACTGGCTGAACCAGTTGTCGCCGGAAACGTCGTCCCAGATGTAGGTGTAAATACCGTTCGACTTAACGGTTCCTCTCGAAAACACGGTTTGCGAGGTCCATTGGTTCGAAAGCTTGTAGACAGCCTGCGCCTGCAAATTGAAACGCGGGTTGCGGATCGACAGGTCATTGGACGTAAAGGACAAGCGCGGGTCGAGGTTCAACTCGGCGAGGTTCTTGAATGGCAAAGGGCTCGAACGGTCAGAATGGAAAAATACCGGCGCCACGGCCCGTTCTTCGTTGAGGATTTCGGTCAGGAAATGGAATGTCAGCTTGTCGTTCACCTCATACACCAGCGCGGGGGCGATGAAGAACGACTTTTTGAAACCGGCGTCCTGAAAACTGTTTTCGGAATGGTAAGCGGTGTTAACGCGCAATGCGATCTTGTCGGCTTTGCTGAGCGGGGTGTTAATGTCGGCGGTAACCCTGTTCAGCCCGAAGCTGCCCGCATTGTAACCGATTTCCCCGCCAAACTGGTGGTATGGCTTCTTCGTGATGGTATTGATAATGCCGCCGTAGCCGTAAAATGAGCCGCCGAAGAGCGTACTGGACGGTCCTTTGATCACCTGGATTTCCTCGACGTTCGAGGGATCGAGGTTACCGCTGGTAATGCCCGGAAGGCCGTTGTACAGCAATGGCTGCGCTTCGAAGCCGCGTAATGCGAAGTAGGACGCGCCATCCCCTGCCCTGCCCGTCGATTCCCAGGTGCGGGAAATGCCCGGCACGTTACGCATGGCGTCGTCGTAGCTGGTAATGCCCTGCTGCTTCATGATTTCGGAAGAAACAGTGCTGTAAACCTGCGGATTTTCAAGTTTTTTCAAGGGTATTTTGGCTACGATCACGTTCTCGCGGTTCAGATTGCGGGTCGATACCATTACTTCCTGCAACTGTGAAGCGTTTTCTTTGAGCGTAAAGTCCAGCGATGCAACGCCGCCTGCCGTTACTTCGATCGTCTGCTCCTGTTTTTCCAGACCGATGAACGACGCCACGAGCCGGTGTAACCCGGGCTGAATATTTTTGATCTGGTACTTACCGTTGCGATCGGTCAATGCGCCTTTGGCAGTGCCCTTTACATTGACGGTCACCAGCTCCACCGGTTCGCCGTCGGAAGTATGCACCGAGCCGCTGATGGTGCCGCTCTGCGCAAATGCTTTTGCAGCAACGAAATAGCAGATGAATGCGAGTAGAAATAGCTTTTTTGTCATAGCGTAGATTTAGATTTCGCGCAAAAATATTATTTAAACTAAATCTAAACAACAAAATATGACAAAGAAAAACCCTGCCCCGGTCACTCGGCAAGGCCGTGCCCGGCGATACTATTTCAGCTTGCCCGAATTCACGTAAAAATCTGACAGGAGCGAGAGGAACTCATCCTTACGCCGCCGCGACACCTCGATTTCGGTATTGTCGCTCATCCAAACCTGCCCGCCATCGCCTTTGACGTATCGCTTAATGTGTTCGAGGTTGATGATGTTGGACTGATGCACACGGAAGAAATAGTAGTTGTCCAGGATTTCCTCATACTCTTTCAAAAGCCGCGAAACGACGATGGCCGGGCCTTTTACGAGGTGGAATTTGGTGTAGGAGCCCAGCGACTCGCATTGGATAATATCGGTCATTTGCACAAAATGGATGCCTTCCGCGGTAGGCAACGCAATGCGCTGGTTATCGTTGCGCTTCCGTTCGATCAGCCTCGGTGCGCGAACCGGGTCCAGTTGCTCCTGCAAAATCCGCAGCTGCTCGGGATTCACGCTCCCTACCCTGTCCCTGAACTTCCCGACGGCGGTTTGCAGCTCGTCCGGGTCGATCGGTTTGAGTAAATAATCGATGGCGCTGAAACGAAATGCCCGGATAGCATACTCCTGATACGCCGTCGTGAATATGACGCCAAAGTCGACTTTCTCGAAACTGGAAAGCAAATCGAAACCACTTTTGCCGGGCATTTGAATGTCCAGGAAGATGAGGTGGGGCCGCTCTTTCCGGATCAGCTCGATGCCCGCGTCGGCATTCCGCGCCTCGCCGCAGACGTCGACTTCCGGGCTTACGATCCGGAGCAGGTTGGTGAGGGCCTCCCGGGCATTGGTTTCATCGTCGATGATGACGGCGCGCAAAGATTGGTTCATAAATTATACGTTTTCAATCGGGATGATCATTTTCACCAGCGTTCCGGCCGGCTTGTTATCACGGTCAAAGAGGTCGATCATTTCAATGCGCGCCTCACTATCCTTCTGGCGCAGCGCCTCGAAAATGCCGCGCGTCATCTCCTGGCCTCTCGAAATGTGCCCCTCGGTCCTTGGTGCAAAATCACGGCCTACCCCATTGTCCTCGATCGTGCAGACAATGTGGCGGTCGCTGAGCCGAGCCGTGATCGTCAGCTTTTTCTCCCCTTCCTTGGGCATCAGCCCGTGCCAGATCGCATTCTCGACATACGGCTGCAAAAGCATAGGCGGCAGCTGCGCATCGAGAAGCACGTCATTTTCTTCAATATCAAGCGAATAGCTAAACTCGTGATTGAACCGGAACGACTCTATCTCGACATACATCCGCAGCGTGTCGATGATCTTCTCGAACGACAGGTACTGGTGATTGGAATTCTCCATAATGCGCCGCACGAGCTTCGAAAATTTGGACAGATATTTTGCCCCCTCCACCCCGCGGTTGGTGAGCAGGTAATTCTGCACCGAATTGAGGGAATTGAACAGGAAATGGGGGTTCATTTGCGACTGCAAGGCTTTGAGCCGCCATTCGGTGATCTGATGGTCGAGCCGGTTCCGTTCCGCCAGCGTACTGACCCGCCAGCGCATCATCGCGACGATCAGACCAGCGATGGTGAGCCCGATAAGCACGCGAAAAAACAGGGTACTGGTAAAATATGGCCTGATCGTGAGCCGGACTGCCAGCGGCTCCCTGCTTGCGATGCCCGACGCATTGCTGCTTCGTACGCGTAATGTATACGAGCGTGCGGGGAGGTTCGAGAACAAAACCGTGTGCTCATTTCCGAGGTCGGTCCATTCGCTGTCGTAACCTTCGAGCTGGTAGCTGAAACGGTTCTGGGAAGCCGGTTCGAAATTCAGTGTCGTAAAACTGAAACTGACCGAATTCTCATCCGGTTGAAGGGTAATTTCTTTCGACACATCCTGAAACACCTTTTTACCTTTTACCTCCACCGTGGAGAGCACAATCTCCGGCGAACGCACATTCCCGCCCAGCCGCCGAACATCAAGTATATTCAATGCATTGATATACCCCAGCAACAACTCTCCGGGCGCTTGGTAATAAAAACCCACCGGTGCATTGCTCCGAAGTCCTTCGATGGTGGTCAGGTAACGAACCGAACGCGTCTGAGGATCAGCCACATGGATACCTTCATTAGTGCTGAACCACAGCTTGCCGTCGGGTGTCTCTGCGATGTTGGAACAATAGGTGTCCTTTAAAGTACCCGATTTAAAATCGAACGAATCTTTGATCAGGCCATTGGCTGCGATTTTGGAAACGCCGCCCCAACTGGCTACGAGCACGGAACCGTCCCGCGCTACCTGGATCGCATTAATGCAGTCGCCGCCCAGTCGCCGGTCTTTGTTGATAGCCAACTCCCTTATATTGGTAAAAACAGCCTTTTTTTCATCAAAAAAGAACAATCCCCTCGAACAGGTAGCGATCCAGATCCGTCCGTCGGGTGTTTCGCGGATCGCTTTGATATAACTCTGATGGACCAGCTTTTTTCCCTGCTCGGGTGCCCACAAATGCAACTCCCGGTTTGTGGCCGCATCGAGCACTTTCAGGCCTTCATTGAGGTTTGCGATCCACAGACGGCCCTTGCGATCCAGCAATCCGTCCCGGAAATCGGTGTTGCGGAACAACCCCGTCCCTGTCTGCCAGGGCAAGAAGCGGTCTGCCGCGCCATCGCCTGTGAAAATTCCCTTGTCGGTAAACACAAATGCCTTCCCGCCGATGATCCTCACCTTATCGGCAAATGCTTCTTCCTGGCCATAGCGGTGCAACGTGAAGCGGTTCGACGCCGCCTGCCAATGCAGCACACCCGAATGCGACAAACCGAGCCAATAGCTGCCCTCCTGCGCGGGCTGGATGCTCGTCACCTGTACGGGCAGGCGCACGACATCGGCCGGAATCGCCACCGTGCGGACGCCTATGTTCCGGTAGCGGTATTTGAATATGCCGTCGGTTGTTCCCATCCAAAGAATGCCGTTAGCTTCGTCGTCGTACATGTCCTTGATGCGAATGCCCTGGTTGTAAAATTCGGGCAGGTGATAAAGCTCGTCGCGCTCCGGGTAGTAGACGCTCACGCCGTCGTTCGTCCCCACAAACAGCACCTTTCGGCCATTCTCATCCCGCGATTCCCGGACACAAACCACATTATTCTGCTCAAAACCGGCCTTGCGGATCGAAAAACGGTGATCCGACGGCGAATACTTCACCAACCCGTACTCATAGCCACCGATCCACAGGTTACCCTCCGAATCCTGCGAACCGCGGCTGAGCCGGATCGCAATGCGGTTTTCGGGATAAACCGCCGCAGGCCCCAGCACGCACACCAGCTTATCGCGACGGCGGTCGTAGTAATACAACCCTAGCTCCGAAACGATCCACAATACACGTTGCCGGTCCTCAAAAAAACTGGCATACTGATACACATCGCCGCCATTGCCGGAAGCCGCAAAGGTGTAGCGAAAAAGCTTCTTTTTAGCGATATCATACCGCTGGACCGACGTATAATCGCACACCCACATCTGGTCGTGCGAATCCACCATGCCCTGTTCGTGCAGGTCGTTGCCGGTGTCCTCGTCGTCATAATTGTTTTGCACCAACGTACTCACCTCCATCGTATTGCGATCGATCCGCGCAATGCCGCGGGTATCCACCGACGTGTACAGGTCACCTTTGGAATCCGTCGACACCCCCGAACAATAACCGAGCTGCAAACTGTCCAGCCGGAGGAACGAATAGCCGTCGTAGCGACAGAGATTCCGCCCCGTACCGATCCAGAGAAAGCCTCGCCGGTCCTTGTTGAGGCACCAGACGTCGTTGGAAGGCAACCCTTCCTTGGTCGTAAGGTGTTCGAGCGAAAGAACAGGCATCTGCGCACCGGCATTCGCGCCTAACAGTAAAACGAGCGTCAAAAAAACGATAATCCGCATGCGGGGTAAAAGAAAGCTGAGCCAATAATATCTTTAAGCGAAAGCGCCAGGCTTCTTACTCCCTCCCATGCGCCGCAGTACGCAGCTGTGCGCGGGCCAGAACCTCATCCTGTGGCTGATGCCCGCCGGCATACCCACGCACCTGACTTCTGGCAGCCTCGGCATTGATCTTTTCGACATAACAGAGCGCCAGCAGCGCGGCAAAAGTGAGGTAAGCTAAAAATGTCTTCATAGGCACAGGTGTGATCGGCGTTCAAAAGAATACGAGGCTCAGCAGGATCATCGCCGCAATCAGCAGCAATGCGATCCAGTCGAACTCACGGTCAAAAAACTTCCGGACCTCCCCTCTCCCCAACCTCCTCCCCTCTTTTTTTGCCGGGTTACCGCCTCTTTCCATACGCCTGTCGTTGATTTTTGATTGATAGCAATAAAAATCGCCAGAAGTCGCGCAGGAATGGCCGCCGCTTCAAATCCGGCCCCGCCCGACAAATAGCTGGTGGAAAACGTCTGATATCCGGAATGCCCTATCCGAGCGGCCACTCTCCCTGTCACCCGAATGTTACCGACATATGAAATCAAAAAAATTTAATTTTTTTTAGGCGTTTAAATTTCTAAATCTGAGCCTATTGCGAGATTTCAGCCATTTTCGCTCAAAAAATAATGCTCCCAAAATTTGTTTGATAAAATCCCAATTGTACTTTTGCACCACGATACGGCGCTGCGGCAGACAGATCGAAACGAAAAAAGGCCTTCATGTTAAGTTTTCATCAAGGAATAAAGGTTTCGAAAGAGTCAGAAAAAGCGCCACTAACATATAGATCGATTCCGTAGCTCAGCTGGTAGAGCAATACACTTTTAATGTATGGGTCCTGGGTTCGAATCCCAGCGGGATCACCAAAAGCGCACTAATGTGCGCTTTTTTTGTTTTAATGGTTCTGAAAATCAGCATTTTAACAAAAAAGCAAACTATTCCTGATTAAAGTAAATTCATCCATTCGGTTACCTATTCAGTTACCCGTTTTGCTTCGTAATATTGGGTAACCGAAATTCCGAAAACAGCTTGTGAGATGGTTTTGAGGGCATCAATGTATCTGCCTGGCACTGCCGGGAGAAAAATCATTTGATAACCAAAAAAGAGTGGAGAATGAAAAGCAATCAGAAACTTTCGATTCTTGTCTGGCTGTTCAAAGCCAAAGCAACCAAAGACGGCCGCGCGCCGATTTATGCCCGCATCACCGTTGACGGGCTTTCCGAAGAAATCGCCATTGGCAGAAAATCCCTGCCTGAATTCTGGGACACCGAAAGCAAGCTGGTGACCGAGGGCGGCATTGAGTCGCGCATCACCAATCAAAAGATCGTGCAAGCCAAAACAGACCTGGACAGGCTCTTTATGGTGCTGCAGACCCAGTACGAGCATGTGACCCCCACCATGCTCAAAAATGCATATAATGGCCTGTCCCCCTTGCAATCTAAAAAAAGCAGCGGGCCGGATACCGGCACCAAAATGATGCTTGTTGAGTCACTGGACCAGTTTATCGCTACTTTCGAAACGAAAGTACAGAAGGGCATGCGTTCCAAAGAAACCCTGAAACAATGGAGCACTACTCGGTCAAAGCTAGTGGGCTTCCTGGGTTACGAATATAAAATGAAGGATGTCCCGCTGACAGCGATTGAGCATACCTTCGCCGAAGCCTTCTATGATTACCTGACACTGCACACCTGTCAGCCGCTTTCGGAGATCACAGCTAAGAAGCACGTTAAGAAAATAAGGCAGATCATTAAGATCGGCGTTACGCGGAAAGTGATCTCAAGCAACCCGCTGGAAGCATTTATCTGCTCTGGCGGCGATAAGGACGTAATACCCCTTGAACTTACCGAAGTAGAGGCCATCTACCGCAAGCGGCTTTCAATAAAGCGGATCGCCCAAGTCCGGGATGCCTACATTTTTCAATGTTTCACCGGACTGGCCTACCAGGACATTTACAATTTGAGCCCGGAAAACATCGTGCAGGTGGGACAAAAAGGCGAGCGCTGGCTGATCCAGGAGCGGGGTAAAACAGAGGTGACGGCTATGATACCGTTACTACCCATTGTCGAAGAGATTATAGAAAGGTATAAAGACGATCCCTATTGTAAGCTCAACAACCGCCTGGTGCCGGTCAACAGTAATTACCGTTATAATGTTTACCTCAAAGAACTTGCTGAAATTTGTGGGATCAGGCGGGAGCTGAACACCCACCTTGCACGTCACACTTTTGCAGATATGATGCTCAATAGCGGTGTTCCGCTCGAAGATGTCAGTAAAATGTTAGGCCACAAAACGATAAGGACTACCCAACGGTATGCCAAGGTCCGCAAAGAGCGGATCGGAAAGGGAATGGCGAAAGTAAAGTCACTGCTGTTCAGCAAAGACGGCAAGCTCAAAAAGGTGGGTTGATATGTTTATATACTATAATAAGAAAGACCGGTCAGCCGGTCTTTCTTATTATATAACCATATTTTCAGTAACCCTCTCGCCGGCCCCAGATCCACTGCCATGCCCGCATCTTCCAGTCTTTTAGCGGGCTACCGGAGCGGCCCAGCCACGCCCTTGACTCATATTGGTTGAAGAATTGGTCAGCCAGGCCGCAGCTTTCGCCTTTCTCGGCAAAATAGGCCCGGACATGTCGCCTGGATGGCGGCACCGTGCTACCCAGGCCATCCCATACATTTTTATGCATCATTTCACCGGAGTTTTAAAGCGGTCGAACATTTTCTCAATGTCAGTGATATCATAATAGATCACGCCGCCAATCCGCATATAAGCAAGTTGCCTGCTAGCGCGCAAGGCGTGCAGCTTGCTTAGGGAAATATCAAAGACACGTCTGACTTCGCTTGTCTTGATCCATTTCTTTTGTGCTTCCGTTTTCGGCCCAGAGACAATCTTTCTGATCTCTTCGAGCAGACTAACCCGGAAGCGCTCAAGGTCGCCGACCGTAATCAGCTGATATTCGTTAACGGCATTGGCCTCTACCCGTGCCCTCATTTCTTGTTTTGCCATAACGTTATTAGTCATTAAAGTAAACTTTACTCCCCTTGGCTGTCCGGGAAGGTACATAGCGGATATAACCTAGCTCTGCCAGGTCACGTATCGTTTTGTGGTAACAGGACAGGCTGTAAATCTTTGCCTTTGCCATAATTTCGGACCGCAATACAGTCAGCGGACCGATTTCTGCGCGACGCTGGCGCAGATAAAATAGCGCAGTAAACAAGGCGATATGACTGACCCCAACGCGGGGATCGTGCTCAATCCTTTCGAAAAAGTGCGTTAAAGCACCCGTTTGTTTTGCGTTACCCAACCGATAGTCCATTTCTTTTTCCCAATTTAAGGGCAGGTTTTTCAGCCAGCCTTTGGTGCTGATTTAGCTTCATTTGTCTGCCCTGCGCCTGTCCCGCTGTCAGTTTCTGTCCGTCATCCTGCAAGGCGTTGACTTGTTTGTACTGCGGATTAGCAAGCAGGTCAACGGTCTTCTTTTCGCCCCGTAGTTCCAATGTTGCCTGAACCTTATCACCTGCCTGTAACGCCGAAATCAACTGCTGTTTCAACTCCGGCTTTTTCATTTCCTTCAAAGGCCACTGGTCGAGCATCATTTGCAGGTCAAATCCGTACCCTGGATGGAATTGCTTCATCCGGTAATTTCCGTCCTGGTCTTTGTCATTCACATCGAGCTGCAGCCACCTTTCGCCGCTTAACACTGCGCGGCCTTCCATCAGGTTGATGACCTGGTTCGCTGTCAGCTCAGGGTAATGCTGCGCATCAAAGGACTGTTTGAGCGTCTTACTGTCGTGCTGATGCTGCGCAGTGATCTGTGAGAGTTGGAAATCACCCCGGTTATCCAAAGCAAAATGCAGCTGGAAATCGGCTCTTTTGCCCTGCATCGTATACTGAGAAACCGGAATGTCAAAGCTGGCAAGGCCAGTCCTCAATTTTTTGCCGATCTGCGCTTTAGGCACATGTAAGCCCATCTTTTTGATGGTTTCATGCAGGTCTCGCTCCTGTGATGCCATCCTGAGCTCCCTTTTGCCGTCGATCGCCGGCTGAAAGAGCTTTATTACAGTCCGCCGCATCAGCCTGAACAAGAGATTGGGATAAAGTTTTCTTTCCAGGCCCCGCTTTTCGGTGCGCAGCATCCTGAGCGTAGTGCGCTCGTCGGATGCGAGTCCCGCCGGATGACGCTGGAGTATCCGCTCAAAATGCGCCAGCTTCTCCTTTTGAAAGTCCCGGCTTTCGAGCACTGAAGCAGAAAAAAGTCCGGCAAGGCGCTGCTCCTTGGCCTTCCATTGCATCATCTCTGCTTCAATGCGGTTAGTTAATGGATTTTTCATGACCTTTCCGTGGGATTGTTATTTGCCTGGTTATCCAGCAGATAACCCTTTCTTCCTGGTTTTTGCGGCTTTTTGCCTGGGCGGAGTTTTCTGTTGCAGGTCCTGTTTAGCGGCTGTGACTTTGGGTGGGCCTGGATCATCCGCTTTCTGTACGACCTTTTGGGTTTCGGATTGAGCTGTTGCCTCCTTTGCAGAACGTCTGAACCCGACACGCTCCATGTCAGCGTTATATTGGTTGATCGATCTGAACTGAGGGACAGCTTCGATGTAACGCCTTACTTCATTACCCGCGATGGTAAAAGTGACTGCATGCACATTGCCTTTTTGCAGGGAAGCGATAAGTCTTTCTTTTTCTTTTGGGTCAGCCAGCTCTTTGATCGGATGCTTTGAAAGGACTGAATCAAGATCAAAGCCCCAATTCTGGTGGTAGCGCTTTTCCTTGTAGTTGTCGTTTTTGTCCTTATCGCCAAAATCCAGCTTGACCCAGGCATGGTACTTTTCCCCTTTGGCTTCCAGGCGGCCATGGCCATCATCTACCAGCTTAGCGAGCTCCTTATACACTGAACGGCCGCTAAGCAGGTTGTATGCCTCTTTAACGGTGAAATTGTTGTCGTAGCCCAGGAAAAAAGATTGTTTAAGCGGCACCTGCATACCTTCCTGCTTAACTGCCAGGTCGTAGCTGTTAAAGAAGTAATTGTCTTGGGACGACTTTTTAAAATGCAGCGTAGCAACAGCCTCGTCCTTGCCATAAAAGGCTTGGTGCGTAAGGCTGAACGTCATCGCGCCACTTTTGATCTGTTCCGCAAGCTGGCTTTCCAGCCCTTCCCCAAAGCCGGTATACTTTACCTGTGCCTGGAGATAATCCAAATTCTTCTGGTTCATCGCAAACTCTTTTCTGTCGGTGAAGAAATAATTAATGAAGGGCTTATTCTAGCGGCGCCAGCGGCCTGGCCTTAACCAAGGTTTTGTTGCCGGTGTGCAGCTCCAGGCTGCGGCCGCCGCCACGCTCCATCAGCTGCACGGCCAGGTATTTTTTATCTGGGATGGTGTGTTTTTCAAATACAAAGACCATCACCTGACTGCCGTGCCCGGCAAGGCTTTCGGTATTCCCGGAGGTGAATACCGGGATCAGCTCGGTTTCCTGGGTAGCCATGCGCTTTACTTTCTTTTGGTCGCGGATAAAAAACCTGAGCTGTGCGATATCGTATGGAATATAGGTATCGTTGTGCAGCCGAAGCTGGTAGTACATATGATCCCCCTGGATGTAGATACCTTGCAGGGCAAGACGTATACCGAACCGGTCTGCAGCAGGTTTCTTCAAAAAGCCTTCTGATTCTGCGACCCGGCAGGCATTCTGCTCGATCACCGCCTCGTTATCGGCAGACAATACTTTTGTCTCCCTGATAGCTGTGGCTGCCGCGCCGAAACGAAAATTCAGGTCCGCCGGGTTCTGGTGATAGCTGACCAGGAAACTGTAAAATTCACCGTCGGTGGTCACCACGGTCAGGTTGGTCTGCCCGAAATCTTCATTGCTGGCTGCTTTTACCTGCAAGAGGTAATCTACGCCTTTGGCTTTTTGCACCAGGATGTCCCGGCTGCCTTTGTCCACGCTTTTAATGGCATACGGAAACAACAGGTTAGTGGTCTTTTGGGCCGTAACTGCCAGGGGTATGCTGGTGATCCGGATCGCCGGGGCGCTACGCTGGATTTGCTGTGCGCCGGCAATGCCGGCTATTAATGTGAGCAACATCATCAAGACTGTGTTTTTCATCTCGCTTGTATTTAATGAAATAAATGGATAGGATTAGTTATCGGTTTGTTTATCATCGCGCAATAGTACCTGGTAACCGGCTTTGACAAATACTTTGATCTGCCTTACCTTTCTGCCAAGCAAATTGCGGGTGATCTCGATGCCGGCCGATGCTGCCTGCGCACCGATGGACTGGTCGAAACTGGTCATGCCGATACTTTGTATCGCACGGTCAGCTCCCTGTTTGGCCGCATCGCGGGTGATCGCGCCCGGCACATGGATACCCGACATACCGTCCATATCGAATACGGCAAGTGCTACCGGGAATAGACTGTTCTGATACCGCACGCTGCTGACCTGCACTTTGAGCCGGTCGCCATCCAGGGATGCGGTACCGAAGACAAAATTGCCTTTGGGGATCAGTACGCCATTGACAAAGATGTCATCGGTAAGCCTGAGCTTGATAGTCGCCCCTGATACCAGTTCCTGGTTTTCGTGCACGACTGCTGCAACGGATGGCCTGTCTGTTTCCTGGATAGCGCCCTCATTCAAACCGAAAAACCCACTGGCAGCGGGTGCATCCGCTTCTGCATCACTGAGAGCCAGGGAGGTAATAGGCGTCTGCTTTTCAGAAGCTGCTACCGGATACACTTTACCCCGGTTCTGCTGGCTGGTTTGTTTGAGCCGCTGCTCGACCCGCTCAGGATGCTGTATGTCCAACACCTTTTCGAGCATACTTGAAAGCTGGTCGAGTTCCGGGTCTGGCTGGGAACCGGTGCCACTATTGATACCGCGCATAAGGTCTTCCAATCTTGACAGGTCCGGCCCCTTGGCCGTCGGAAACGGGACATCCTCTTCCATAGGCTGCCGGTTTACCTGCTCATCAGTCGCTGCATTCAGCGACGCGGTCAGCTTGCTCAGTTTTTGATAAACCTGGGCCTCCTCAGGCGAAGCGGGCCCGTAGGGTGAAACGGGAAGGGTGATCGTGCCGTAGCCGGGGCCTTTGCTCGCCAGACCAAGCAGTTTACTCGAATCCTTTGCTATAAAGGCCGTGTCTGCCTGTGACCGGTAATAGGGATCGTTTTTCATTAAGTCAGCCAGCCGCATCGAATCCTGGTGTGCCTTTTCGTAGAAGCCCAGCTTGTCGAGCGGGTCTTTGTTTTCCAGGTTGGCATCGGGAAGATTGAAATTAAAGCCCTGCGGCGCTGCCACCGGCTTTTCGGTCTGCGCACCGGCGATACCAAGCGCCCAGAAAAAAAGGGTCACGAACGGGAGCACCAGGACCGGCAACGCAGTAAAAAGCTTTCGTTTCTGTAAGAACTTGGGACTGTGTGTCTGTTTCATAGTCGTTTAATTTTGAAAGTTTAACCCCGGATAGAGGCTTTTGATGAAAGCCAGACTGTCGGCCAGGCCCGGACGGGCGGCCATCAGGCTGTCGTAGAAGGCCCGGTCGGGCGACCGCGCCAGGCTATCCATGTAGATCACCACCCGCCTGAGCCTTTGGATATTAGCCGCTTCCGCTTTGATAGATGCGGAATCGGGTTGGGCCTGCACATGGGCCGGCACCTGTATCGGTGAGATCGACATTACCCCTTCCCGTTTTCCCTTCAGGCTGCTGGTAGCGACCCACACGCTTAGTGCCGTGCATGCTACACAGAAGATGGATAGCATGAGGATACGACCCCATCGGCTCTGAGGCTGTTTGCCAAAGTCTTGTCTTTTGTCCATAGTGAATCTGATTTAAAGAGTAGCTGTGCTACCGGTTGGAGATTTTGATGTCGCGGTTGTCAATGGTTACCCAGCGCTCGATCAGGAAGCCGTGCGGGTTGTTGTCACTGCGGTTGACATTACGCAGATACCCTTCGGTGACCAGGCTGCGTTGAACGGTGCTGGTAGCCCGGGTGATCAGCTGCGTCCCGTAACAGCGGAAGAAGAACGGGTAACGGTTAATGTCCAGCTGTATGCTGTCGATCGCAATTTCCTGGCTGACGTTGCCGGAAATAATGTTGGTGTAAAATCCCTTCTCTTTGAGGTTGTCATACTCTTTTTTAGCTGAGTAGTCGGCCAGGTAGAGGGATTTGCCCACATAGTCCCTGATCGCCTTTTCATCTGGTGACAAGGTGAAGAACAGCCTGTGGAAGGTCTTAATATGGTCGCGTGCTTCGACGGGGATGTTTTCGCGCCGCTCTTCTGCGACCGCTTCAAGCGCTTTCCCGTTAGCCAGGATATAGATCTTGCTCTGGACATCGGTCACCATCTGATAGCTCTTATAGAAGGCAAAACAGCAAAGCAGGACACATCCGGCAACGACCACGAGTGTAAAGACACGGATGTGACGGAAGGCGGTGTCGATATTTTTGGTCTTGGTAAACATTATAGCTTTGTTTTAGACGGTCATGACTCTTTGCTTTTACCCGAGATCTTATCGGCCGCAGCCGCACCGCCGTAGCCGATCGCACGACCGATAGCGCCTGATGTGCCGGAGCCGGACGCACCGGAGTACCCTTCCCGGATGTAGCCGGGCACGCCCGCGATAGCGCCTGCCGTACTGGCAGCCCTGCCGCCCACCGACGTAGCGGTGCTGGTAGATATGCGGGTTACCTTTTGGCCGAATGCGCCCATCCCGCCTGCGTTGACCACGAAGTTGGCCACCGATGGCACCGTAAAATAGCCTACGATCCCAATGATGAGAAACACGAGGTATGCGGTGTCTTTGGCTGAGAAGTAGGTGGCGCCCGCCTGCTTGATCTGCTCTAAATCCAGCTTGATCATATACTCCTGAACTTTACCGATGATTGCCCCGAAAATGTTGGCGATCGGCAGCCAGAGGAATACGTTGATATAGCGTGCTATCCAGGCAGTCAGGCTGTGCTGGAAGCCGTCAAAGACAGCGATGCCAAACACGAGCGGCCCCAGGATCGCCAGGATGATCAGCTGAAAGGTGCGTAGCGTATTGATACAAAGGGCAGCGGCCTGGAAAAGCACTTGTAAAATCTCTGACATCCATTCCTTGATCGAGTTACGGAAATTGTAGCCCGCCTTAGCCATGGCAAACTTGATGTCGTTACCGACAGAGGCAAACATGCCCTGCTCGGAAGGGTCTTCACCCGAATGGGTGTATTTGTACCAGCGGTCAAAGTCCCCGTTGCCATCTGCACCGACGTACATCAGCCAATAGTCTGTTTTTTTGAGCGCCTCTTCCTTCTGTTTCAGCAACAGTGCAACGGCTTTGTCCGAGCCTTCCACCATTTGGGCAGTACCGGTAACAGTTGGCTTCATAACGCCGTTAATTAACCCGATTACAGATGGAAATATCATGATGGCAAAGCCCAACACAAACGGGCGCAGCAGCGGATAAATGTCTATCGGCTCGGCATTGGCAATATGCCGCCAGACCCGGTAAGCGATGTACCACATCGCGGCAAAGCCGGCGATGCCCCGACCAACGCCAATCAGCTTGCCGCTCATCGTCATCATTTCGCCGTACAGCTGGTCAAGGACTACTTGCAGTCCCTTGATCTCGCCCGCGATACCTTGCGCCAAGGCCAATTCAGGCAATAACAATCCTATGCTCATGCAGAGCATGATCTTTAAAATACTTTTCATAATAGCTGCTTAAAGTGCTTTACGGTAAACCTTGTAGTTTTTCAATCGTAGCTGCATCATGCTGGTCTTTGGCACGTTGGGCTGCCAGTACCGAAGCCTGCCCGTTGAAATGCCTTAGAAAAACAAGTTTTTCTTCCATGTCCGCATAAATCCCGTCGATAGCTTTCAGCCGCTCGTCATCGGACATCCGCAGCTTATCTGCCGTGACCACACTCGCCAGCTCGTCCAGGTTTCTAAGGCTTAGTTTAATCAAATTGCTGTAAACTTCGGAGAGGTACCTGAGCTCGTCCTCGGTCAGGTTACCTTGCTGCCGGAAACGGCTATACGCCGCCTGCTGCTCACGGAGCAGTTTGACCTGGTAATCAACAATCCCTGCTACTTTATAGTAGTTCTTTACCTTCGGATTTACCTCCAAAAGCGCGTCCAGAAAAGCTTTATGCAACTTAAAATTGCCTTCGGAGAGGTTCTTGATCGTCGTGTAGCCCTTAAAGAGGATGTCGTAGCCCTTTTTCAAATCTTCCAGAATCTGTTTGAACTGCCGGAGCTTTTCGATGTTCAAGATCAGCTGGGCTATCTCATTTGCCTGCGCGTTCGCCTTGTTAGTGGTAGTGCCGGCAAAGAGCATGAACATCAGTATTATTATCTTTTTCATTGCCGTCCTATTTTAATCCGTTTATTGCCTTCATTATCTCGCCTGACTGCTGGTCACGATAACGGCTGGCGGCCATCACCATGACCTGGGAAGAAAAGCCCTTGCAAAACGTGTAGTTTTCCTGCATTGAGCGGGCCAGGTTTTCGATCCGGCCCAATCGCTCATCGTCTTTCATAGCCCAGTCACCATCGGTCGTTACCGTCCCGAGCTCCTGCATCAGGTAGGTGCTGGCCGATTCCACCTTATCCAAAACCCCCTGGTAGTACCGGTATTCCTCGCTAGTCAGCATCCCGGTTTGCATCACCTGCTTTTTCGAGCTGTGACAAACGGTTACGATCTGGTAGTACTGCGCGATGATTCCCTGGGTCTGTGGGTCAAGTTTAATCCATCGCTTCACCTTTTTAAGCGAAGTGAAATAATCCTTGTGCAGGTCCAGGTCCTTGTTTTTGATATCGGCGATCAGGTTGAGACCGTCTCTGGCGATCTCGTAACCTTTTTGCAGCGCCTCGGCATAAACCTTCAGGGCAGCGATTTGCTCGATCAGGTATTTTTTCTGCGTCGCCTTTTGATTGAAAAGCTCTTTGATGATCTGGGACCGGCAGGGCCAGCTGCCGGTAAGCAGCAACATGAGCGCAAACAGCATCTTTTTCATATCACTGTTATTTAAGGAAGCCCATACAATTGTTTGATCACCGCCGCCTCATCCATTGTCCTTGTCCGCTGCAGGCTCAGCATCATATTCTGAGCGTTAAAACGCCTCAGATCATCGTAGTTGCGGTCCACCTGCTCCGCTGCCGCATTAATCAGCTCCATGCGCTTGCCATCGGTCATGCTGGTGGTAAAGGCGGTAATGATGCCGTCAATCCGGTCGATGGACTTAGCGCTTTCCACAAGAATGCCGCTGTACACCTGGGCCATATACACAAGTTCCTTTTCCGTAAAATGCCCGTCGTTCTGTAGTAGCCCCCAGACCCTGCGGTACTCGCTGACCAGGGCAGCTTGTTTGTCTATCACCTCGCGGATGCGCTTATAGGCGGCGATTAGCTGCTTAATCTTTTTTAGCTCCTCGAAGTACTTCCGGTACTGCTCCTTGTGCTTTTCCGTCCACTCGGCTATCTCGTCCAGCTTTAATTTGGACATCGTGTTTTCGAGCTGCTTCTGCGCGTTCTGCAGCCAGATCACCTTGTTCTGGTTACGCTGGATGGCAAGGTCGATGGCCTTGATCACCCGGATCGCCAGCTTCTTGATGATCTCCAGGATCGGCACGGCCGCCTGCGCATCCCGCACCGGTGCTGAAACAGTGACCACCATCGCAGCGATCATAAATATGCTGATATACCTTTTCATTAACTTTCCCCTTGTTTTGATTAAAACCGTCCTATTACACTCCCGCTTTGCTTGCCGCAAGTGCGGCAATGCCCGCCTGCATGCTTCCATATTGCTCTGCTGCCTCCAGTACCTTCACCCGGTCCTTTCCTTCGGTGGTATAGGCCCAATACTCTTCCTTGCACAGCTCGTTTCGGTATACCTTCTGGATTTGCCCACCAATGTCGATAAAGATCTCCCGGTCGTCCTTGTTGACCGAAAGCAGAATTGTCTTGCCTTTCTCGGACAGGCCCAGCACATCTTGCAGCTTGTCAAACTTGTTTAAGAACTTGCGCATATCCATCAGGATCTTAATATCCGCATTGTTGATGATCGCATCCTTGATCACCGGCGAGCTGACCAGATCATCGAGCTCCTGAGTAATCACGATCGGAACCCCGTTGAATTTTCGGATCGTTTTAAAGGCATACTTTAAGAACTCGGCCATCCCGCTTTTGGCAATCGCTTTCCAGGCCTCGTCGATGCAGAGCACCTTTCGCGTCCCCCTTAGCTTTCTCATCTTAGAGATAAACAGCTCGATGATGATCAGGGTCACCACCGGGAAGAGGATCGGATGATCCTTCACTTGATCCAGCTCGAAGACAATAAAGGGCTGGTTCAACAGGTCCAGGTTCTCGCTGGCGTTAAGCAGGTAGTCAAATTCACCGCCCTTGTAATACGGGCGCAGCACGTAAAGGAAGTTATCGACATCGAAATCCCTTTCCTTTACCCGGTGCTCCTTCAAGACGCCGACATAGTCGGTCTGTAAGTATTCATAAAAAGTATCGAAGCAGGGAAAGGTAACCTGTGACTTTTCCAGCAGTGCATAGTAACCAGACAAGGCATTGGAAAGCGCCACATATTCGCTCCGGTTAAAATCCTGGTTTTCCTGTTTCCAGAGCGATACCAAAAGGGCTTTCAGGCTTTCTTTCTTTTCGGTATCCAGCACCTGGCCCTTAGGCAGGTAAAAGGGGTTGAACCGGATGGGACTGGTTTCCTCGTAAGTGAAGTAATAACCCTCCAGAAGCTGGCAGAGCCCCTTATAGCTGCCGCCGATATCTACGATCACGCAATGCGCCCCCTGTGTATAAAGCGTATTGAGCATGTGGTTAACGGTCATCGACTTACCGCCGCCCGAAGTACCGCAGACCAGCATGCCCATGTTGCTGGTAATGCCGGCGTGCCGGGGTGCATCGAGCATGTCCACATACAGGGGCTGCGAGGAAAGCCGGTCACAAAAGCGGATACCCTGGCCGGGAGCTACCGAGGTAGGCGCGCCTTCAAAGTTGAAGAAACAAGCCGCCTGCTCTAAAAAGGTATCAAACGTATCGTTCATCGGAAAGTCCGCCGCGTTGCCCGGAATACCTGCCCAATAGATCTGTGGTGCACCTACCGTTTCCTCTTTGGCGACCGCATCGATCTGCGCCAGCGCAGCGCTGACCTGGCCCCGGATGTCTTTGAGCTTTTCGGGGTTCTCGTCCCATACCATCACATTGAAGTGCGCTTTGACTGGTATACGGTGCTCGGAGATCGCTTCGTTTAAAAATTCGTTGGTCGCATCTCGCGAAATGCTGTTTTCCCGCGAATAGGCCGAAAGCGATTGAAGGCGCAGCCTCTTTGTTTCAAGTTTCTGAATGGTCTTTCTCGCATCGTCGATGAAAATGTATTGGCTGTACACATGGTTGCAGCGCAGCAGATGGCCCAGCGGCGCAGCAAAGCCGACAGGGAACTTGGTGCGGTCGGTCGAATACTTTTCATAGTTGACCCTGGGACCGCACACTTGTGGCAGTACCGATGCGTCTGCCAACGCGAATACCTGGCAATGGTTGCGCCCGATACTGATGCCGGTGGGCGACAGCTGCATATCGCCTACCAGAGGGACAGCACCTGTGCTGTCTTTGAGGGTACAGTAGCGTTCGATTAGGCCTGTCTGCCGGCGGCCACCGGAAAGCTCCGCGTCCGGTAGACGGTGTAGCCGGACAAGACCCGAATCCTGCAGGATACTGGCAAACTGGCTGCAACTGTCCAGGAACCTGCCCAGCAAGTCTTCGCTCAGCGTTTGTTCCGGTACGATCGTAGGCCTGACCAGGTTGGAAAACAGCGATGAGGACAGCTTTCTTTCCTCGGGCTTTTTGGTGATCATCAAAAAGCACTCATGCCGCAGGTAAGGCCTGCCGTTGAAATGGCGCGCGCTGCAGTCCACCAGAAAACTCACTTCATTTTCACCGGCTAGTTTGGCCCGGTACTTGTCGGCGGTAAACCAATCCTGCTTGCAGACTACGGTGTACTCCGGAAGTAGCTTTAGTGCCCTGACCCAGCTGTGATGAAAGTTTTCGTATTCCTCGTTGGAGAGCGTGAATATCTCCGGCAGCTCTACGCGGTAGGCAATGGTCACATCCCCTTGCTTGGATAGGATGCAGTCATTCTCCACGGCCATGATCGGTAGTATTTCGCTTAATCTCTTTTCCATTCCCCTCGTGTTTAAAGGGCTCAGCCCCGTTTTAATTTCACTTTTGCTGCTTACCGGCAAGGCCGGTAAATACCAGCCTTGAACTGTTTTTGACCACTTTGGGCACCCGTCCGGCAGCCATTTTTTTCATCAGCCCATGCTCACCGTATTTGCCGCTCATCTGGTAGAGCTTGACCGTCATTAGTGTCCCCAGGCCCAGGGTGAGCCCGACACAGATAAAAGAGTTGAAGCCGGCCATATACATCACGGCGAAGAGTACAAGCAGCAGCAGCACGCCACCTACGAAGTACCAGATGTACTGCGCCTTCAAACCTTTGAACTCGATGCTGCGTGAAACCCCTTTGTTGATATGGAATACGGTTGCCATTGTGCACCCTGTTTTAGCGGTGAGTGGTCAGATAGCCTTGCATACCAATCAGGATCGACTGGTAGACAAGATTGCTGTGCATGTTTTCTTCCTTGAAGTCCAGGTTATCAAAAATGTCTTTGCAGACGCCGGTCATTTGAAGCACATGGTAACGGACGGTGCCTTCGGCCTTGAAGCGGGCATAATCGCTCGGATGGTCCTCCGTAAGGAGCAGCAGGATATAATCAAACCTGGATGGCCGCAGGTCGTCAGTCAAAATATCGATAGACAGCTCGATGGCCGCATGCTCGGCCCTGCCTTCCGCAAGCATCTGCTCTGCCAGCGGCAGCACCGCATTAACCTTGTCTTCCAGGTAATTTAATATCCCGTAATCCTGGTCGAGCCTTTCGGATAAATCCGGATTGTGAACGAGGATGTGTGCCCAGAGCCTTTCTTTCAATTGGTGTACCATAAACTGTTTGGATATGCGGTCCAGTGTCCTAAATGCTGTACCCTTTCTTTTTTGCTTTCCTTGTCTGGCTGTGTTCATCTGAGTTTTGCTTTCGAAATGATGTTAACTGTACAGATTGCCTTTTTCCCGGCGTGTCCGGCGGGCGCATCCCTTGCCGTTCGGCCAGGCCCACCGGGTCCAGGTCTTTAAGCGGTGGCACCAGCACAATCCTGACGTGGTCGGGTATGTTCTGTTGGTCGGGATGCAGGTAAAGGTTTTTGGTGGTCGTGTCATAGAGAAAATGACTGAAACCCATCTCTTCCTTTACATCGCCCATGGTAAAGCGGTTATATGGGTCGGACACTTCCCGGAATTCATGCCTTTTCATATCCACCCAGAAATCGGTCCCTTCTATCTGCATTTTAGGAAGTGTCCGCTGCGTGCCGGGCTTTTCAGTCCCCGGCCACAGGCCCATATACTTTTTCATGTTTTCCTGATTTTAAACTGCGAAGAAACTTTTGATCACGGTGGCGACGATCACCAGGAAGATGCAGCTGCCAAACCAGCTTGCTGCAACTTTTGAGGTATCATTGTCGCCCTGGTTCCATTTGGTATAGACCTTCACTGCGCCCACCAGTCCCAAGACCGCGCCGACTGCATACATCAGCTTACATCCCGCGTCAAAATAGCCCCGTACTTTGGTGTTGGCTTCATTCAGGCCTGCTACGCCGTCCTGCGCCCAGCAGGTCTGGCTGATACATATCACTGCGGCCATCATTGTAACGGTTATCAGCATACGCTGACCTTTTTGGCTTAACATAAGCCCCTTACTCCCTCTTTCCATGCTGCACCTGCTTTATTTGGTTAAACCATTTGTGTTGTCTTTTGAAAGCTTCCCGTTGCCCTGCCGCTTCAATGAGCGACAGGGACGGAAAGCCGCTTCCGGCGCCTTACTGCACTGTCCTTTCCCACTATCCACGAGGTACCGGAAGCATTTTTAGAGGGCGCGACAGATGGGGCGCGTAGCCCTGCCAAACCCACAGATCAACCCCACTACACAAGGAGGCCCCTGTCTGTCCGCCCAATTTCCTTATTGCCGGATGTAGCGCTCGGCGACGCGGCCACGGTAGTTGACCCGGAAATGAAAATTGAAGTGTTCTAAAAAGATTTCTGAGAAAATGCCGCTGGCCGTCCACTTCATGGTTTTTTCAAAGCTGTTTTCCGCGTAGCGGGCAAACCCCGGCCAGCCCGGGCTGATCTGCTCATTGAAGGGTATAGGCAGTAAGCCTGGTATAATTACTTTTCCTTTACAGCATGCGTCCATAATCATCTCGTCTGCGTAAGTCACGCTCTGCCATCCGGCAAAACGGGTATGTTTGAGCATCCGGACGCGCACCCCGGCACTGGCATAGAAGATAAAGCCAACCCGCCAGCGGTGGTAATTGAGCTTGACCAGCCTTCCGTTATGCTCGGGGAACATCTGGCCATCATTGCCTTTATAGATGTCGCCACCGCTTCGCCCCCACCAGTTCGGCATGTTGCCCGACGGGTAGTCGCAGATCGGAAGGTTCGGGATAACGATCGGCTCGCCCGGTTCGGGTAAATGCCACTCGTCCGGCCACTGGACCATATCCAGGATGTCAAAAGAAAGTAAATGCTCTTTGGACATGGGAATGCTTTCCGGCTTGGCGCCCCTGGCAAGCTCTTCGGCAAATTTTACCGGTACAGCGTAAGCAACCGGCATCTTACGTCCGGGTCGGAAACAGTACACACTATCGCCGACCTGGATGTTACCCTCATTATTGAGTACAGTGGCAAACCAGCTATCAGGGCAGTTAAAAAGTTTGCCCGCCTTGAAGAGTGAATCGACTGTGGGCGCTCTCCGAGATTCGGAGCTGTCCGCATCAATCAGCTCATAGCGTCGGCGCAGTGACTGAAACCCTGCACCGGCATAGGCACTTTCCCAGTCGGCAAGCCCTTTGCTGCCTTCGTAGCGCCCGTGCATCTCAGCCATAACCTTTTCAAAAGCCTGCTGGCTGGGAAAGCTCAGCCAGCCGTGACTGACTTTAACTTCGCTACCCATTCGGACAGCTTGTAAGAGTGACCGACCGGCCCGGTCCGGCTCCATCGCGTCCGTCTCTTTACAGGAGTAAAGCATTGACATGGCAGTGCCCATCATGGCTAGCGCCATTACATAGAGTTTTTGTTTCATTACCGAGAGTGAAATAGTGAAAGATTGGCTTTACTCTTTTTTATCCAGGTTCGTACCATCTCCTGGCTTGCCTTCTCAGGTAAGTTCTTCCCAGGCTTGGTTCAGCTCTGTTTCAGTGAAGGTGATCCCGCAGCTTTCCTGGCACTGCCGGATGATGTAATGATTGACTGCCACCCGGAATGCAGGCCGCCGTAACCCTTCGTAGTTTTCCAGCCTGCCGGCCATTAAGGCAAGCAGTATTGGCTTGCTTGTGTTGCCTGCATTTTCCAGGATAACAGTCCTCAGATCTTCTACTACTTCCTCTAAATCATCGTACAAGCCCTGCATGGGCACAAGCGTTTCCGCCTGGTCCGTATTTTTCTCAAAGTCCTTTTCTTCAGTGGGTAAACTTTGGAATGTCTTTCCAAAACCGGGCCGCCCCAACCTAACCCTTCCGGTGAAGAAACCGGCAATCTCCTGCCGGTAAAACTTGTAACCGATAAAAAGATAATAACCTGCTGTAACGATGAGCACTCCGGTTACATAATTGCCCCATGATATTGCTGTCTGCATAGCTTTGGTGTTTTTGTTTTCAGATCATACACGGCAATACTGCCCGGATGACGAATACAAAATTGGGCTGTGGAGAAGGCCGTTATGTTTACCATTCACTTAGGTAAGTGAAATTTATTTTGAATGCGACCGCAATTTTCAATAGTTATGGACAAAAAGGACGGATAATAAATTTTCCAGGAATAACTGGAATAGCTCGTACGGGCTTCCACTAGTTTCCTTAACTTGCTCTCTATCATTCCACTAAAAGAACCAAGAATATGTCCCTCTTTCAGTCCGAAAAAGATGCCATTGTATTTTTGGGCCTGATGGCCTTTGCCTATAAAAATTTTGATATACCTGTTGAATCGCCCGAACCAGGCGGAGCAATTACGCATCATAAGGGACTGAACATCTTTGCGTCAATCGTCGACAATGCGGACGGCGAAATCATTGGACTGAAAGCCAACTGTATTCACAGCCAAAATAACCCCATGCTGCATGCGGAGCAATTGACCCTGAAAGAAAGCATTGAAAGGATCAATGAGAAAAGACCCAGGGATGAGAAGACAACCTCGGTAGAAAAGTACTACCGGGAACTGCTTTTCAATGCACCGGATCAGGCAGGCAACTTCAAAGTAGGTGGAACAATTTATACCACGCTGGAACCATGCCCGTTTTGCACGTCAGCGTTATTGGTAACCCGAATGAAACGGATCGTCTATATCATTCCTGATAGTAGTTATGGGGGCGCTTTCTTTTTCCTGAAGGAAGGCTTTTACGCGAAGTATGATATGGCTTACGCACAACTCGATATCCGTCCGCATGGAAATAGTGTCTTGATCAATTTTGCAGCTGGTGCACACAAGTCAATCTTGAACTATATAAAGACGAAACCGGATCAGATACCGACGCTTTACTTGGATAGCCTTTTTGAAGACCTGAAAAAATACAGCAATTTTTTTCTTTTGCTTACGGAGCAGGATTTACATACCGAAGGGGAAGAGCGAGCATGCAACCTTCGGACATTAACAGATTTACAGAAGCGCGTCGAAATGTCGAAACCAGCTTAGGCCTCCCAAATGCAAAAGCCCCATGTTGGGCTTCGAGATAATGATATGGCCAGTATCATTTAGGATTGCTTACCTAAGTATTCGATAAGATAGTGTTAAAACCAAAACTATTCCTATTCCGAAACCGGATTTGATCATCGTTCGGTTTGACTTTTTGAAGGTTCTTAAAAAATTGGGGTTTGCATCAATCAGCATCCGCCGGTGATATCCATATGCGGGTCCAGCCATTTTCGAGTTCGTCCCATTCGCCGATGAGCTCAGGTATCTCAGAAACTTTTTGCGCAAAGAAATTAAGTTGTTCAGGTGAACATTGCTGAATGTCTGCCTGCAGACTTATACCATCGTCAACAAGCATCAGAAAGTCTTTCCGGCCTTCAAAGCCGATGTTGCCCAAAGCCTTTAAAGGTGGATAGTCCGGATAATAGGTAACAAATTGCAACAGCGCCTGCGCCATAACGATTTCGGTGGCGTTAAGCTTGCGTTTTAACATAGTTGAAGTTTTTCTTTCAATGACACAGTTCAGCCAGCATGATTAACGAGGTTGTTTTGACTGGTACGTGCGAAGATAAGGATTTCGGCTAATCCCTGTCGATCATCCATTTTTCTGCGTTTTGGGCCATGAACGGTATAAAGGTTGTCCGGTCCTTTTTGCGTGCCCGGATGCTTTTGACCAACTGGTAAAAGTTAGCCACCTTCCGGTTGAAAAGCTGTTCCAACCCTGTGACCAGCTGCTTCATGTCGCTGTTGCCGTAATTGATACTCCCACTTGCATGCAAACCGATCACCAGCTCCACCAGGGAAACGTCGTTGTCTGTCCAAACGAGTGAATTATTTTGACGTTGTCCGGTAGACGCAGGATTGTTAAGCGCTTCTGTTACCACGATAATGTGTTCACACAGTTGCTCGATGGCCTGTATCTCCGATATCCTCAGGGAGTATAAAGACGTACATCGCTTATCCATATAGAGATTGAATTCCGGGCTGTGTGCCTTTGAGGTTGCGCCACGCACAAAATACCTCTCGTCTTTGTCGCTTCTGCCGAGCCGGTAATAATGATACAGGGTCTTATATCCTTCGAGCTGCCTGGATAGCCTTTCCAGCCAAGCGGTATAATAACCCTTTTGCCGGTCGATCCCGGCAATGGGCTTTTCACTTTCCAGCTGGAAAAGTCTGTTGTAGTAGAACAACTCTTTTAGGAACAGGGGTTGGACGTTTTTAAAGAAGTCTATTTCTTGTGAAAGGTTTTCGAAAATATATCCGGTTACTATTTCATTGAGCTGCCGGCAATAGTTTTCGCAACACGCCGCGCTGGCCGCGGCCCGTTGCATGCCGTCAACTGAGTCAATCGCTATTTCGGATATTGCCTTTCTTAGTTGTTCATAAAGCGTCATGAATACCTGCATATCGCTCTGGGTTTGGTTTGGGAGATGCTGCGAAGGTATCGGCCTGCGTAGCGGTTTCAAGGGAAGAAAACCCCGCTTATTGCCCAATCACGAATAAAACAAACTGAAACACTTGTAAACACGGCCAAAATATTTGGGCCGGATTTTTTCTTGCAAGGCGCGTAAGAGGAAGGGAAGGAATCGCCCTGGCAGGTGCCAAAGGTATACAGGGCATGCAATGATCGCGCGTTAAAATTTTACTAAGGGCATCATAGCCGTACCAGGATGGTTTAACTTGAATTAACCAAACCCAAATCTATACTTTATGAGAGCCATCCTTCCAGAGGTTCAGGGGACCTTCAATGACCACATCTCCAACAAGGAGTTCCGTTCCCTTAAAATCCCTTTTGCCCAAACCTCCGAAATCATCGCTGACTTTGGGACGATAATCTTTCAACACTACGAAAGCCGCGACATTACCCTGGGCCACTATTTTACGATGATCAAAACGCCGGTGGAAGTGCAAATCTCCTTTGACCGGCCCGTATTGATGCTATCCTACATTCTGGACGGCTCCGTTGATTACCTTGACAAGGGGCTTACCGGCAATACCCTGGTCAATGCCGGTACCTTCCATCTGTGCTATGAAAGCCCGGCTATCCATCCACTCCGTCTAGGCGAAGGTTATATGGAGAACTTTTACATCGGGCTTTCTGAGCATTACATAGAAAGCATGGATGAAGCGGACTGGCACACCAAAGAGCTGGCAGATGCGATCAAAGGCCGGTTTTCAATCGCGCTGCATACCCCGTTTTACAAGATCACCTCCCGGATGCGCAAAGTGATCCGCGAGGTGATGTCCTACCAGGGCGCTCATATCGACTTGTTTTTGAAATCCAAGCTCCCTGAGCTGATCATGCTCTATCTCTCTTCCGCCGCTTTGGAGGCTGGCCCCCAGGTGATCATCAAAGACAATAAAGAACGGCTCGAAGAGCTAAGAAGCTATATTGACGACAATCTGGATAAGCCGCTTGCCGTCCGGTCCCTGGCTTCACGCGCCGGCCTGAGCGAAACCGTCCTTCATAAGCAGTTCCGGCAACTGTTTGGTCTTCCGATCTACAAGTATATTTTGGAACGCCGGATGCTGAAAGCGCAGCAAATGCTGACCAGCCCTTTGTCGCACTCGGTAGAGAAGATCGCTATGGAATGCGGGTATGCCAACAAATCCAACTTTGTCAATGCTTTTAAAAAGCGTTTCGGCAAAAGCACCAATTACTACCGGCAGGTCGGGGCTGTGCTTGACAAGAATTCACAACTAAATTAATTGCGGCTATTCACAACGGTCCTTGCACGCACGGACATTAGATTTGCCGTCGGAAGGAAACCTGTTTTTTGTCCTATTGCTTATTTTTCGGGGTGCGTAACCAAATTATCCTGTTTATGCGTAGTTGATCATGATCACCATTTGCCCATGGCCGGATATAAAGGCTTTGGGCTGATACCTCAGGTCAAAGTTGACAACGACTGTGATCCACTTGGCAATCCAGGGGTCTTTGATCGGCGTGTTGTCCATCTTGATCTCGATCTTGTTCTGGATTGCTATGCCCAGGTTAGAGGCGATGTAGGAAAGGAACCCATCATCCATCTCAGCCATGTACTTATCTTGCGCGGGTATCAGCGTGAAATTGTTCCGTACCCATAACCGAAGGTCGCGCCATACGGCTTCGGCCTGTAATGTTCTCTCGGCATCCGGCAGCTTGAAAAGCTCGGTCACTTTTGCTTTGACACCATCTGGTGTGAAGGGATATTTTGCCATAGGCTCTGGTGGTTTGTTGTAACCATCAAACGACAGTTGCTAACTAAAACGTAAGTTTTTAAAAAGATAATTCTATTTTTACGCACCCTCGATGCTCCTATCAGTCAGTTAAATGAATTGTCTTATTGAAACTGATTGTATCAATGCAGCTAGTTACGCGTGTTTTTAAAAGTGACGATTTTGTTTTCCGGGTCTTATGCGCTGTTTTCGGCGCGCATGTTATGGTCGTCTTTGGGGTTGAAACCACCTTTTTTGAAGCGATACTGAACCCGGTATATTACAAAGCGATGGCCGGCAGCCTGCTCATTGCGTTTCCCGTTGTAGAGTACACCGCATTTGTCAGCCGCCGTCTTGACCGTAAATATGACTGGGTCCACAAGCCATTGCAACGTGGGTTGCTCCAGGCGCTGTTTGGTGTTGTCATCACCTCCGTTATCACTTTTCTGCTGGCAAGCCTGTATTTCTACGCCAGGGGTATTAACGTCTTTGATACCCTTTACCTGCGGATTGATTTTCCTTTGGTGGTCTGCCTGCTGCTGGTCATGAACCTGCTCTTTGTGCTGCAATATCTTTATCGTCATATCCGGCATTCGGCGCATCGGGTAGATGTCAATGCTGGGGCCAGGCCTGAAATCAAAAATTTTGACAGCCTGATCGTCCGCACGGGCAACCACACACTTTCCCTGCCCCTGGCAGAAGCAGCTTATTTCTATTTACTGGATGATAACCGCTACGTGCAGACATTCCAGGGGCGAAAGCTGATGGTTGCGGAAAACCTTGAAGAGCTGGAAGCCAAGCTGGATAACTTACTTTTCTTCCGCGCCAATCGGCAGGTGATCATAAGCCGTGGTGCATGCACCGGTTATTCCACGATCGAATTTGGAAAGCTGGAGCTGATCTGCGAACCTGCGTTTCACACAGGCATTATTGTCAGCCAGCGTAAGGCCAGGGAATTCCGGCAATGGTTGGGTGCGAGCTACGCAGGCAATACTGCTCCGCAGCCTGATGGCGGACATCTGGTTAAGACGGTCCAGGGGCCGCAGCAAACTGCCCGGCAGCGGTAACGTATAGGCATTCCCGGTCGGGCGTTTACCCGGTTTTTTTGCTGGTCTTTATCTGTTGCAGGTTATTCTCCGATGCAGCACCTTTGCAGAGTTATTGAAAATTGCCCGGCCGGTCTACCGGGTCCTACCTGGAAGGAACGTTGGGCTGTGTCCAGTAAAAGGATTAATTTTGGCCCTGTGGCAGTCATTTAGCCACCTGACCAATCAAATATTAGTTAGCGTTTAGCTATACGAAGCTGTACTTTAAATCGTCGAAAATTTACAAGCACACAGCCGAGTAACAGGCTAGACGTCCACGATAGCATCGTGGGCGTTTTAGCGTTGCTTGTGTGCGAGGCTTTCGACGAGCCCAAAGTGCAAGTGATGTGACAAGCGCCCACGATGCTTTTTTGTGCCCTGCCGTAATTGGATTTACCCTACGAATACATTACTCTCTTCATTGTCGACCATTCAAAGCTTGTCTGTTGCCTTCGTCACGCAGCTTTGCAGTTAAGTTCTTTTTCATGGTGGGTTAGCTTTGGTTTGGTGTCCGAAAATCTCCCCTTTCTCCGAAAGGGGAATTTTCTTCTCCAATCAGCCAGAGTGCTGACTTACAAAAACTTACAGGTTTTTACCTCTATTTAGGTTGAAAAAGTAATGCCATATTTGTAAGCCTCATCTCTAAGTCAAGCACTTAGAGATCACAATATGCACACGTTTCCCGAATTCATAAAACCTAACTGTATTTCGCGAATACACAAACAGGAATGGCACCGATAACCTGAATAAATGTGGTGCGCGTCGAAATGCTGCCCGACGTTAGTTGAATTACACGGCAGACAAAACAATTTAAACATGAAAAAACGTTTCGAGAGCTTGAACTCTGTCAAGTTCGCTCCCTTGAATCGCAAATCCCTGAGTCAGATTACTGGCGGCAGGGATACCGAAGGCAGTAGCAAGGTAGTACAACAACAATCCAACAACGTCTACTACCCGGCAGAAGCGACTTATCGTTGGACAAACCAGAATTTAGTGAGGTCTTGGACTTCGGACGCCATTGGTGAAGATGGCACGGTTTGCTATTGGGGCGAGAGCTTTACCTGGGTAAATGCGTAATTTTCTTTAATTCAAAATCGAAACTAAGCAATGAAAAAAGCGAATCTGGGCTTCCCTAAAATAACGGAGGCCAATTTCTACACTTTAAGTAACTCTCAGGCTTACATGGTGCGAGGCGGAGACACGAGGACCGGAGGCGGAAGCAAACAAGACGGTATTCCCTACAAAGTGACCTTAGATGGCAAGGATTACCGATGCACTCCCATGAGATGTTGGGATTCCGACACTGTTGATGCTAATGGTGTGACATGCTACACCAACGAAACATCGACAAACGTCTATACACCATACTGGCCTGACTAGAAATTAGCTCGTTCTTACGCAATGTAGGAACGAGCTATCTTACTTTCACCTTTATAAGTTCGTCCCGAGGAACTTTACAATTAAATCTATCAGGCATGAAAGTGGTATTTCTTGCACTATTGCTCTTCGCTTCCAACACTGCCTCTTTTTTCAAAAGCGGCCATATCGACTTCGTATCTTATAATGAACAAGTCAACAAGGCGGAGCTTTGCGTCGTATCAGCCAACTATGCCGCGGCCGATCAATTCTACGATACCGCTTTTAGCATTAGTCAGACTCCATTCGGAATTGATCTTCAAAATGCATTAATCGTCACTTTAATGCTAGGTAAAAGAGACAAGGCTATGATGTATGCAAACAAGCTTGCGTCACTGGGAGTCGGTAGCGGTTATTTTGTGAAGAAACACGTGTTAACGGGTTTGGCTGAGCACCCGGAATGGCTTGGTTTGCTTCATCGTGCGGATTCGTTCAAAAGCGGAATCCGAGCTACCAATTCGGGATTGATAAAGAAGCTTGCGACACTCGAAGATGCTTGTAACCAAGAGGAAAAAGTATATCAGACATCCAGTCGCAATTACTCAGACTCCCGGCATTTTGTTAAACAAATAGACTCGCTCGCAACACTTTTAGTGCGTATTTTTCAAAAAGAGGGCTATCCCGCGGAACACGTAATTGGCGTGAAACTTGTTTCAGACACTATCCTGGTGGAACCTGGCTTTGCAAAAATCATATTCCTTAGTCGTATGACGCCAGGAGACGGTGGGATGGAAACAATTTATGACGATCGCTTTCTTCCTTCGCTTTCGGAAGCCATGAAATCAGGAATCGTCGCTTCGGAATTCGTTTATGGCATCGTTCCGTGTAAAATGGGTAATGAAATTAAGCTACCACTTCTATTTCGTCTTAATTGTTCTCTGTACATGGCTAGCAGCCAGTTTTCCTCCGACACTGATTTGAACAGAACTAGAAAGTCGCTGGGTCTTTGTGACAAATCTGAATACGTCAAAAAAGCTCGGTACAATTTCATAGTGCCGAACAACCCGTTTTTGATCCAGCCCGCTTTGCCGGCAAACTACGAACAAATTCCTGCGCAAGAGAGTAAGGACGCTGTCATCCAAAGATCAACGCTCATTGCGAAGAAGGACAATTGCCCGGATTAATTTAGAATGTCTCATTATGGCAATACTCATTCATTCCCGCCCATCTGATCAGACGACCGTTGATATCATTCAATGGCTGTGCTGCAGTGGGAAAAGCTTCTTTAGGCTTAATAATCTCTCCGACCTGCCAATTCTCCAACTATCATTACAAGAGAATCGGTTCCAGTCCGCATATTACAATGGTCGTGGATTTTTGTACCACAGAATATCGACGAAGGACCAAAACTTTGAATTCCAGCTGCATGAGTACCTGGGACGCGAAATGAAGCTTGTTCTCAACCATATATTATCGAAAAGCGATATAAAACGTGTATTTGGCAACCCTCCCTATGGACAGGGGCCAGAGAAGTTGCATCAACTTGACGTGGCAAGAAAATTAGGCCTTTCTACACCTAATTTTGAAATTGTTTCCACGAAAGAGAGGATGAAGCAATTGAAGAACGACTGGGGGCGCATCATCTGCAAGGCATTCGGTGATGGTGTCAGTATTGTGACGAGCAATTTTCTTCTCCATGGTCAAAAAACCCAGGAAATTCACACGGATACTATTGACGGCCTCAACGAGTTTTTCTATCCAACTTATGTTCAACGATTAGTTCAAAAGCAATTCGAGGTCCGAACGTTCTGCTTTCGCAAGATCATCCGCTCAATCGCGATTTTCACTCAATCAAACAACGAATCCCAGATAGATGGCAGAGTCAGCGACCACAACCGTCTCCAAAGACAAGTGCCTTTTCAGTTGCCCTCGTTGCTTGAGAGCAAGATGAGGCAAATGCTAAACGTGTTAGGCCTTGAATACGGCTCATTTGATTTTATTGTTACACCCAAAGATGAATTTGTCTTCCTGGAGGTTAACCCATATGGTCAATATGGTTTTGTTTCTCAGGCAGGCAACTACTACATCGAAAAAGACATTGCTCAATATCTATGAAAATTGAAGATATTTTTCCTGATGGGACCATCAGGACTCTACCTGTCGCGTTTCACTATTTAGTGCCACTTGCGAAACAAGAGCACATATTTATTGACAGATTTGTCAGTATCAAGAAATACCAAAGTCATCAATGCTTGGCGACGCCATCTGCAAAACTAATCTCTAGAATTGTTCAGTAATGGCTAACGAACGACCTTTTAAGAGATTCGCTAATTGTCAGTTAGTTAAGGGGGCAGAGCGGGCCACGGTCTGCGATTTGCAGCGAAACCGGATTCATCTGATACCACTGGTTTTGTTTGATATCCTCTCTGACTTTGACGGCAAAACAATATCGTGGATCAAGGAATACTACAACAATGGTTATGATGAGGAAATCCAGGGGTATTTTGATTTTCTTGTTGCAGAGGAAATTATCTTTTTCACAAGTTTTCCGGCCCATTTTCCGCAGATGAGTCTGCAATGGCACAGCCCTACCACAATTCAGAATTGTATTCTGGATTTGGATGAGCGCTCCATGTATCCTACTCACGAGATGATAAAATCCCTCGATAATCTCGGATGCCAATATCTTGAAATCAGAAGTTATCACGGCTTTGACTTACACAGATACGAATCGATCATAGCAGAATGTGACGACACGACAGTTACGTCGATCAACCTGATTGTGGCCGCGAACCCTGACATTGAAGATGAAAGCTGGTTATCTTTTTGTGATCGCCATCCTCGCGTCACCGGGTTGACGGTTCACGGTTCAAAGATTGAAACCTCGATGCGATCCCCTAGGTTTGCAATACCTGTTGAATTTCGAAACCACGCGATATCGAGTGAAAAATGCTGTGGGATAATTTCCGAAAAGTGGTTTATGGCAACAATACCGGTCTTCACCGAAGCACAGTCGTTCAACACCTGCCTAAATCGCAAAGTCAGCGTCGATACGAACGGCAAAATCAAAAATTGCCCAAGCATGATATCAGATTTTGGCGATGTTACAAAAGTGAAGCTGGAGGCGGTGATATCAAATCCAGAGTTTCAATATGTTTGGAATGTCTCCAAGGACAACATTTTGGTTTGTAAGGATTGCGAATTCAGATACGTCTGTACTGACTGCCGCGCATACGTTAACGATTATGGTGATGATTTTAGTAAACCTCTCAAATGTGGATATGACCCTTATACGTGCCAATGGGAAGAATGGAGCATCAATCCGATGAAGCAACGGGTAATCCAGTACTATGGCTTGTCCGAAATTTCTCCGCTTCCTAATCCCAACAACAACTCTACCCCTGTATGAAATTACGCGTAATCATCTCGCTATTAGTTTTGCCATTATTGACCTCCGCAAGTCCTCGGACTGTCAAAGCATACCATAAATTTGTCAACAACGCTGAACTGGCGATCGTCGAAAGCGACTTCAATAAGGCCGCAACGTATTATGACTCAGCATTTCATTTATCCGAAAAAGCTTTTGGACAAGATTTTTATAATGCAAGCATTAGTGCGATCAAAGCAAATCGCCTATCCAAAGCGCTGAGCTACTGCAAAGCCCTTGCCCGCAAAGGAGTCGGACGTAGGTTCTTTGAAGATAAGCCGATATTTGCACCTCTGACCAAAAAACCCGACTGGCCTAAAATCCTACGGACGGCGGAGTTATCGCGACGCAGGTTATTACGCGATCATAATGCTCTTATCCGAACTATCGACAGTTTAGTTGAAAAAGATCAGCTTGTTAACCAACAATGGCGTGATGCCGGAATGGCAACCGCCGAGCGGCAAATTATGGATCTTACCTACGACACTATTCAGATTGCGCTAATAAAAATCTTCAAAAAACATGGCTTCATTTCGGAGGGTATCATCGGTGTACCGCTTACGACAGATAACCGTATCGCCTATCGCCTCCCGTTTGACGTAATCATCATTCACAACTATCAGTCACGAATGACCGGGGATACACTTTTCCGGCAAGTGTTATTAAAAGCATTGGACGATGGGGATATCAAACCAGAATATCTAGCCACGATTGAAGATTTTGGGGGCGGCGATCTAACCCGGCCTTATTATGGCAGCTCCCATTTCTATGTTCAATACAAATGCTCCCTGTTCCTCGAAAATTTTAACATCCAAAGAATCGATCAAATTGACAGTAGTAGAAAATCGATCGGCTTATGTACCGCAGCTGATCAATTAAAGAAAGTCCTGTTTAACATTCAAAACCCAGGAAATCCATTTCGTATTCAGACAACAATGTCAAAGATTGGCAGCTTCGGTGACAAGGAATCAGAGCAACGGATGTTAGACAACAGTAAAGTACTCGTCGAGAAAATCACGAACTGCGAAAACTAACCTTTCATCTAGGTCTTACCGCCGTTGGTGCGGCTTCAACGGAGCTTGAAAGTCATGCATACCGCATGACTTTTTTGTTTTCAGGAGTACGGTCGTAGTTTTGCCTATGGCTGAATCTCTTTTTATTACCCGTCCCACTGTAAAGGCGCACATCTTGAATTACCGCTCTCAATCGTCCCCCTTGGTTATATCTATCAGCTCCTTATCCGAATTCAAGACCGCGTGCTTATCCTTGAAAAAGATGAAAACTAGGAGTATCGGGTACTTGACAACTCCGGAATTGATAAACCAGTCGAACAAGGTTTGATCTTAGCCATCATTGCTTCCTTAATTACAATTCAAGCAACTGAGTAGCGCCTCTCTATTGACCTCCATTTTGCCATGTTTCAAATATCTCTACGACCTGGTTATAGCGCTCCTTGCTATTTAAGCCAGATGGGGCGGCAGCAATAAATTCGTACATCAGGTTTTCGTTTTCATCATGCAGGAAAAATGATGGACTTCCCTCCATTGTGTAAATCTTGTATCGAGTAATTGTCGAAGAGTTCCAGCCCAAGTGTGGCATATAGCTATCGGTATCGAAGCCTTTTACTTCTCCCAGGAATACATAGTCCATCATTGTCATGCCCGTTTTCTGCATAGTTACCGTTCAAATGAGCATCTGGCAGCTAGCAATGATCCATCGGCTCTTATCGGTTATTTTTCGGGGCTTTCCTTTCCTTGGTGGCGTCCCCTTCGGGCGGGCTTTCCACTTCTAGTCCTCGTCCCGACCTTTTGTCGGAACTGTGGGCTATCCATTTCAATCCCTGACGCATTTTGCCGCTACTGAAAGGTATTTATCTCCCTGATCACTAACAGCTGGCCGTTTCCGCTACCGGAAATGGCCGTTTTCATTTTCGATTTATTTCTCCGAAAGGTACTGCCTGCCCGCTGTCCTGGGCAAGGGGCTTTCGCGGCATAAATGCTCCCTCGTGCCTCAGTTCGCTTTATTCCACGTCCCCTTGCCCAGGGCGGGCGGCAGTATATCCCTTCCTACAAAAAAATCGAAAAAATATGAAAACGACCATCACACCTTCCAGCCACAGCAAAAACAGGTACAGCCGCCGTTAGGGGCCGGGCCGGGGGAAAAACATTTTTAAAATTTAAAACGATCAAAAATGGAAATCACAGGAAGAATCACAAGGGACGCAGCAGTCCACACTTTGAAGGACGAACGCGCAGTAGTCAATTTCGACATAGCGATCAGCGATGGGTACAAGGATAAATCGGGCGTATGGGTTGACCGGACAGCGTTTGTACAGTGTGCTTACTGGCGCAACATAGGGGCGGCAGCACTACTTACCAAAGGGACAACGGTGCAGCTGTACGGCAGAATAAGCGCGCGCGCATGGCACAATGCAGCAGGGGAAGCGAAAGCGGGTTTGCAGTTCCACACCGCCGCATTCAAAGTGCTGGTGAAAGCAAAAAGCAAAGAAGCGGCCAACGTACAGGCCACACCGTCAGCGGACAGCACCACCGAGAAAGACGACCTGCCCTTCTAACCTCAAAATCTTTCCGCTATGAAATTCTTTCACGGTTGCAGTACGCTGGATGAAGTAAAAGCCCTGTACAAGAAACTGGCTTTGGAACACCACCCGGACAGGGGCGGCGATTTGGAAACCATGCAGGCCGTCAATGCCGAATATGCCTTTGCTTCGGCGCGAATCCTCAAAGGTGCTAACCTGTCACAGGACGAAACAGAGCAGGAAATCAAGTTTTCCGAGCAGTACCGCCTGATCATTGAACAGATCGCCCATCTGCCGGGCATCACCATTGAACTGGTCGGACTTTGGATTTGGGTAACAGGCAATACGTACCCCCACCGCGCCACTCTCAAAGCCGCCGGGTTATTCTTTGCACCCAAAAAGCAGGCTTGGTACTACCGCAGCGAGGATTTAAAGGAGTTCAGGGGCGGCAAAAAGTCGCTCGACGAAATACGCAGCAAATACGGCAGCGAGGTAGTAAGCCGCAAAGCCAGCCCGTACAAAGCCATTGCCCGGCATTGATTGAACCATTCAAAAAAAAATCAAATCTCATGTTACCGACAATCCACATTTCCAGGGAACTTGCCTTGCCCGACAATGAGCAGTGGCAGTTCAGGTTTCAGGTTCAGAGCGAATCTTCAAACCGCCTCTATACCGTTTCGCAACACAAAAAATTAAGGCATTGGGGCTGTTCCTGTCCTGGCTGGAAAGCGCACCGCAAATGCAAACACCTGGAAGCCCTGGGCCTTCCGTCTCATCAAAAGCCTTTTGAAATCAACCTGATCAAAATCTGACCTATGGCAAAGAAAGGATTTTTAGACGGATACAAGACATATGATACCTCCGAGGGCTTCGGAAACCCGCGAAAGTGGCGGGAAGGATTCAAAGCCCGTATGAGCGCAGGGGAAGCCCGGCAGCTTATCGAAGCACAAGCGGACACACCCCACGGGATTTTGGGGATAAGCCCCGGCGCATCGCAGGTCGAAATCAAAAAAGCATTCCGCGCCCTGATTGCCGAGTGGCACCCCGACCATAACGGGCACCGCCTGGCGGAGGCCGAAGAAATGAGTAAACGTATCATTGCAGCCTATACGCTGCTCAAACAAAAGTAATTACAACTAAAAACAACAGGAAATGAAAACGCTCAATAAAGCAGCCTCGCACATTTTATCCCGACTAATTGATGCTATGAACGGCAAGCCACATTTGAAAATTTACAGTGAACCATTCATGCCGCTGACCATCGAGTGTATCGGCGAAGCGGTCAACACCCCTTACGGTGCGGGATTGCCCTACAGCCTTTGCCACTACTACGAGCAAAACGGCGATCTGATGCAAGACCCTGAAATGTGCTTTATCGTGGTTGATCGCCACAATGAAGAGCAACACGGGCTATTCATAGTAGCCATTCCGTACATGTTCCAGCAGGCGAACATCGGCATATATCAGGAAAGCATGTCAATTGAGTACGGGAACCTGATCATGACCGACAGCAAGCAGCAGGCCGATCACGCCGATTTCGCCAATGGCTGGCTAGCCAACATCCGCGCGCAAGGCTTTATAAAAAAAACAGACGATGAAAACACGGTTCAATTTTCAGATTAACGCGCATGCGAGACGTAAGCCCTGGGACAAAGTCGCTGCCCATGTGCGGCACTTTTCAGACCGGGCAGCGGCGGTACAATTCGCGCGGAAACTTGCCCGGCTCTTCGATGCCGAAATAAGGCTGACCGAAGGAAGCGACCCCGCCAGACTAAGCGGCTCCTATATCCGCGCCGTGTAGGCAGGGAGGACAAAGATTAAAAACCATTCCATGACAAGCAGCCGCCGCGACGTGGCGGCTGCACAAAAAAACATCGACATGAAACCACTAGCAGATATGAACAATGTGGAGAAAGCAAAGCTTTTGCATAAGCTATTTCCCGCTGAAATGCCGGACTTAGTAGACTTTATCGAAGGCATGGCAGAAACGACCAAAGAGGATGGCGACCTGCTGCGACCCAATTGGAATAATCCGATTTTATCCGTCGACGACTGGCTGAATTTAGCGGTTCAGATCGGCGAAGCCATAAAAGAAAACAAAACTAAAATTGCAAAGAGTAGTAATATATTCTCAGATCAACTCTTTGAGTGGTTACTTGCCTTGTTCACGATTCATTGCGTCACCACTTACACGAGCGTTAGGGAGCATCCAAACCCTAAGTTCACCATCGCAGTAAACCTTTTGTTCAACCCCTAGCCATCGCAGACCATGACCACCATAACCATAGTAGGCATTATTGCCCTTGTTTCAGGGCTTGCCATACGCACAATCATTTCCAAAGTAACGTTCGACCGTCGCGGCGGGGCGGGGCTGCAACATTTTGAAAGCTATTGGAAGGCCTTGTTTGCCAGTATTGCCGAATGGCTTTTCGGTATTGTCGCCTTTGTGCTGATCATCGCCGGGGCTGTCCTATTACTCACGGCGTGGTACAATCATAATTAACCTTCAAAAAAATCAATCTTATGAAAACGATAAGCAAGAAAAAAAGGGCGGTTAAAATAGCCACTGAGATAAAACCGCTTGTGACACCCGCAACCGTTATGGAGGGAGCAGCTTACGAGCATGTGCCTATTGCCAACATTGAGGTCAGTCCTTTGAACTACCGCAAGTATTTTGACCAAAAGGCTTTGGAGGATTTCGCGCAGGAACTGGCCGCACATGGCATTCTGTCGCCCCTTCTGCTGCGTCCGGCGCCTTCTGGCGGGTATGAATTGGTAGCAGGAGAAAGAAGATTCCGCGCTGCAAAGATTGCCGGGATTGTAAACCTCCCCGCACTAATCCGTGAGCTTTCCGACGAGCTGGTTATTGAATTGCAGTTAGCCGAAAACCTGCAACGCGAGGACCCGCATCCGTTGCATGAAGCGCAGGCTGTCAGCCGGATGCAGCAGACAGGTAAAACCATTGAAGAGATTGCCGCGCGGCTCGGTAAATCCAAAGGCTTTGTGTACAGCCGAATCAAGCTTTCAGGACTGATCGAAATTATGCAAGACATATTCCTTGCAAACAAGATCACCGTAAACGAAGCTTATCAGGTCGCCAGGCTGTCGCCCGATTCGCAATACGAGTTTTACGAAGAATATTGCACCGACTGGCAGGACAATGATTTCGAGTTTCCGGGAAGCTACGCGATTGACCGGTTCCGGTACGATCTGACCCGCGCCCCCTTTGACATCAAAGACAAAACACTGGTTGCCGAAAAAGGCGCATGCACTAACTGCCCGCTTAATTCGGCGACACTGAAAACCCTGTTTCCGGAGATGGCGAAGGAATCCGTCTGCAGCGGCCGGGAGTGTTATCTAAATAAATGCCGTCAGCACTACGCACGGCAGATCATAGATGCTGCCGAAAAACTTTCCCCGCAAGCGTTGGTGTACACCAATTCCCGTTTCTTTGAAGAAGTTTTTCCTATTGTCGATAGTATCGAAAACCTGCGGGAGCTTCCCCGCTACAGTAAGTGGGGTATCCATGAAATCCAAGCGCCCACGCCGCCGGACAAAGACGACTATATGGAAACCGACGAGCAGAACGGGTATTTTAATGAGGAAAGTTACATGATTGCTTTGGACGAGTATAACAGCGAATTGGAAGATTACCACAAGTACATCAACGATGGTATAGCCCTGTCCGGTCTCTTGATCACTGAAAATAGTATGCGGTTTATACTGTTTTGCCCACACGGGCAGCAGCAAAACGGCGCGCACAGCGGCAACACGCAGGTTACGGCTAAGAAAGTGCAGGAAGCTATTAAGGAAGGGACAATTACGGTCGAAATGCTCGACGCAGAAATTGAGCGTATCAACGGGCGGGAAAGCCGCAGCCAAGAACTTGATCAAGAAAAGGTGCAACTACAAATGCACAGCCAGTTTTTGGAACGTTTCTCAAATTTGGAACATAACACCGAAATGACGGCTGCCGATCATGTTGCCGTTCGCCTGATCGTCTTCCAGTCGTTGGATTACCATGTACGCCACGATGTGGAGCATGCGTTAGGGTTGGACGGCGATAGCTTAGGGAAAGACCATTTCTTTGAAACCCTTAGCGGGCTGACCGATGCCCAATTTGCCTATATGGTGCGGACGGCCTTAGCAGGAAATGCGTCTAGCAACAAGCCCGGCAATATCAATGCTTGGTGCCTTACGTCGGTTGCCGAGGCCGCCGGTCTGGACGTCGAGGCCATCCGGCAGGCACAGCAACAAATCGCCCAGGAAAGGCAAGAGAGGGTGGCAGAGCGCATAAAGGAAATGGAGAAACGCAGGCAAAAGCTCATGAAAGTAAAAGCCCTCGAACAGCCTCAAGCCGCAGCCTAGGCCGCTAGCTCCCCTTAGTAACGCCTGGCGCATTGCCGGGCGTTACTTTTCTTTGCCACGTCGCAAAGAAAAGTAACAAAAGAAAAGACAGCATTCCTGCGCCGGGTGCCCCGGCCGGGCCGGAAGCGGTGCGGACAGATCACCGCAGCGGATTATTGTTTACTATTAGGGTGCTGCGGCGATCTGCCCGCGGCATTTTTGTTTGTCACTGCCCTGATCCTTTTATGCACCATTGCTTGCTAAAATGTTCGCGCAGCTGAAATGAGCTGTACCCACCCGGCAAGCCTTGCCTGCTACCAAAATATCTTCAGCCCCTTTTTATGACCACAGGGTTTCGCATTCATCTGGCTGCAAAGGTCGGCACCCTGCTTCGGGGCGGCCAAAATCATCCGGCATAAACACATATCCATCCGCACATACCCTTCATTTATTCCGGTCCAATTTGGCCTTGCTCACAGGCTGCCGGAGCTGCATCCAAATTAATTTTTAACAATAAAATCTTGTATTATGGAAGCAGCTAACAGCCTCACAAATCAAAAAATCAAAGGAAAATTTGTTGAAAGGCATGTCTATGCCAAAGTCAATACGCTCGTCGAATTTGTCCTAGCCAACCCGGATCACAACCCGCCCTTTACCTGGGATGACGTCTGCAACGCTTACTACTATGAGGATTGGACAGGACAACACTACAACGCCGAAGAGCGCCAGGAAAAGCTCGAAGAATACGACCTCTTGATTGATCAATTAACCGAATCAACTGGCGAGCTGCCCACTTATGAGGAGCGTGACGCCCTGGACAACTTGGTTGACGCTCGAAATGACCTACGGAGCGCCACCTGGCAACGCGTAGAAGTCATCGAATGGTGGCTGGTATCAGATTGGCTTGCAGAAAAACTAACCGCGCATGGGCAACCGACTGTCTCGGATGGTGATAGCTTCTACTGGGGAAGAATGATCTCCGGGCAGGCCATAAAGATGGATGAAGTGATCCATGTAATCTGCGAAGACCTGCAAATATTGGAAGGACAAACTGACGAGTGGCAGCTCTGAGCTGCTTGGGAGCGGCGGAGCCAGCCCCGCCGCTTTTTTTTATTCACCCGCTTTACTAATATTGCAGCTACTTCTCTTGCCGCTATTGACTGCCCACTCCAATTGCTCACCAATGGAAATAGATGACTTAGACGAATCGATTTTCAGGCTCGTTGCCGAACATCCGGACGGCAGCCATACCCAGTCCGGAACAGGGTCGGTTTTGGCTTACAAAGACAAATTGTATTTGCTTACCGCCAAGCACTGCCTGATGCCAGCCGCGACCCAGGCAGGCATGCAGCTACCCACTGCTGACCTTGTCATTAAGCGGGTGCATCTGTTAGACCAGGCTATACGGGTACGACACAGCGAAGATGTGGTGGACACGCAAGGGCGGCAGGTCCTTTTTAGGAGCTGGATGATTGATGATAGCCGGGCACTGGATATTGCCATCCTGCCGCTTACCCATGCCCCTGAGGAGCTGCACCAATTCGCAATAGACGCGGCACTGCTCGATGATAGCTACCAGCCGCTATCGGGTGACGCCGTCCATGTGGCCGGCTTCCCGTATGCAAAAGAAGACACCGTGACGACACTGTTCACCAATGTGGTCGGCCCCGATATGCAGCCCTTGCCCGATGATATTGCCGACCTGTATTTTCTTTTTGATACGCTGGATACCGATCTGAAAGGCATTTCCGGCGCTCCGCTGTTTGCATCTTCCGATAATAAAGTAGTCGGCATTGCCGTTGCCCAGCACCATGAGTATCCTTTGGGTTATGCGCTATTTGCCAGGTTCATCTTGTATTGCCTACGACAATTTGACTAACCGCACCATTTGAGCTTTATGTAACGCTATATGAAATGCCAAAGGCAGCGACGATGTCGCTGCCTTTGGCCGGATCTTTACCTGGCGATGTAATCCTGGCTGCCTACGATTGCAGTTGCAGCAGCTTCCCGTTCAGCTCGGTCATGCCCGCTTTCTGCAAGCAGTCCTGGGCGATCGTTGACAGCTCGGCTGCCGCCTCCGTACCAGCCGCCCTGATCAGGCCCGAAGGGTCCTGCTTTTCCTGGCTTAATCCGCGCTCGATCACCTGGGCCAGCACCAGCACCAGCTTGCGGCTGATCTTCAAATCCACCTTGACTTGTTCATTCATTCCCGGTATGGACAACATCGTCTCAAACACACGGCCTACCTCTTCTTTTGTCATCGTTACCCTTGTTTAGTTGAAAGAAAAATTATCCCTACAAAGGTAGAGCGGCCTGGCATGCAGCACTAGTTCTAAAATCGAACCTGTTGCAATGGTTCGCTGCCGGCGGCATACCTTCGTCTCACAATTTCTGATAGAGGAAAAAGACAATCGAGCAGTATGAATTTCACAAAAGATGCGCCCGCGCTGGCGCAGTTTAGGGAGATTGATATCATCGTGTACCTGGCATCACTAGGTTACGAGCCGGTAAGAATCCGAGGCCACAATTACTGGTATTTGTCACCGCTCAGAAACGAGCGCACCGCCTCATTCAAAGTCAATGCGAAGATCAACCGGTGGTATGATTTCGGGGTGGGTAAAGGCGGCAGCATCCTGGACTTTTGCATGCTCTATTTTGGTGTTGATCTGCCAGGTGCGGCAGCTGTGCTCTGTGGCCTGTCTTTTCCTTCGCGGGTGCCCATGGACAGCGAAGATATGGATGTAAAGCAGGCCAGCCCGATCTGTGTCCTGGATTGTTTTGAAATCAGTTCTGTTGCCCTGACCAACTACCTAACCGGACGCGGCATATCAATTGCAATAGCCAACAAATACTGCCGCGAAATCCGCTACCGTAATGGTGAAAAAATCTACTACGGCATCGGCTTCCCCAACGACCTTGGAGGCTGGGAAATCCGAAGCCAGTATTTCAAAGGCAGCGCCTCGCCCAAAGGCGTTACGACACTCCGGTACGGACATGAAAATATCTGCGTCTTTGAGGGCTTGTTCGACTTTCTGACCTACCGCGAAATTGCCTTGCAGTTGCAGCTGCCCGGCACCGATTTCCTGGTGCTGAACTCGCTCTCCTTTGCCGGCAGTATCCGGGGGTTTTTAAGTAACTATCAAAGCATCCGGCTTTTCCTGGACAACGACCCCGCCGGAAAAAATGTCAGTAGCCAGCTCATGACTTGGGGTAGTGCGTATAATGACATGAGTTACCTCTACGCTACGGCCGAAGACCTTAATGAATTTTGGGTACAATCCGGCCGTGATACATCGGTGTTCCATGTGCTCAAAGAGATTCCCCCTTAGCGGGGTTCGTGCCGCTTATTAGGGATACCCTGTTTTATCAGAAATCAATGAATGCCTTCCACAAGGCAGGGGGATTTTCCGGTGTCCCGAAAATGGCAAGATGTCCGGTTGTATCACAACCGCAGCCGATGGCTGTTTCATTTGGGGCCTTTGCTCCGGAGTCGCGGCCCTTTTTACTATAATGTTCTTGTAACTGTGTAAATGATTTTGTGATGAAAGAAGACAAGAAAAACCGGAGCCGGTGGCTCCATGTAAGGCTTACGCCAGAGGAACATTTGCTGCTCAACAGCCAATTTAAAAGTACCACTGAGCGTAAATTGAGCGGGTACATCCGCAAGGTGATCCTTGCCAAACCGATGATCGGCCGCTACCGGAACGACTCTCTCGAAGACATTGTGGCAGTGCTCACCCGGCTTGGAAGTGACCTGAACGGGCTTGCCAACAACTACAACCAAGCTGTCAAAAAACTCAATGCCTATCAGCAGTACCATGAGCTGGCCGGGTGGATTTCAGCCTATAAAAAACAGCAGCAGGAGCTCCTCGACAAGATCGGCGAGATCCATTTATTCATCGCTAAAACTGCGCGGGAATGGTTGCAATCATAACGACCGCGCATGGCATCCGCGCACCATTTTTTTACAATGAAAACAAGGTCGAAGAAGGCGTCGCGCGCTGCCTGGCCGCCGAAAATTTTCCGCTGCCACTCGAAGACATGGAGCAGGTACACCGGCTTGCCATGCTGCAAAAAACAGCGGCAAAAAATGAGAATGTTAAACGGAATGCCATGCACATCTCCCTGAATTTCGCGCCGGGGGAACAGCTCTCACCGGAATTGCTTAGAACCATTGCCAAAGAATACATGGAGCAAATCGGCTTTGGCGCTCAGCCTTACCTGGTTTACCAGCACATGGATGCAGGCCATCCCCACCTTCATTTGGTATCGGTGAAGGTGCGGCCTGACGGATCGCGGATAGACACCCAAAACATTGGCAAAAGCAGGTCCGAGCCAGCCCGCAAAGCGATCGAACAAAAGTATGGCCTGGTCAAAGCCGAAGACCATAAGCAGAGCCTGTTCCAGATCAAGCCGGTGGACCCAGGAAAACTTCAATACGGCGTTACCGATACGCGCCGGGCTATCTATAATGTGCTGGCCTCGGTACTTAAAAGTTACCGGTATACTTCACTGCCGGAGCTCAATGCGGTGCTGCGTTTATACAACGTAGAGGCCACTCGAAGCGAGCCGGATTCGCGCACCTACAAGCGCGGAGGGCTGTACTACCGTGTGCTGGACGCTGATGGCAAACCGGTCGGCGTGCCGATGAAAGCCAGCCTGTTCCCGGGGAGGCCGACTCTTAAATTTTTGGAAGGCCGCTTTACCGTCAACGATGCGCTGCGGCAACCGCACAAAATGCGTGTGCGCAGCGCGATCGACTTGATTTTGCATAATCCCAAAGTGACCTTGTCAGGACTCAAAAAGCAGCTTGCCAGGCGCGGAATCGAAACGGTTTTCCGACACAATCAGGACGGCCTCGTATACGGGGTCACGTTTGTAGATCATCAAAACAGATGCGTCTGGAATGGCAGCGATCTGGGCAAACAGTACAGCGCCAAAGCCCTCGCGGAACGCTGCTTTAAGCCGGAGCACACGCAAGCACAAAAGCAAGTCGCGACAGACAAACAGGCTATGACGCAGTCTGCCCTTACCTCGGCCGTAGCCGATGGTCAGGATAGCAAAGTGCTCGATGCATTGCTTGCCCTCGAGCAAGGGGCGGATTATCTGCCAGCCCACTTGAAAAAACAACGGAAGAAGAAAAAGAAAAACATTTCCCAAAGACTCTAACCTCAAACACCTATGGCACATACAGGAGAGAATGACCAGGCACTAAGAAAAATCCTGGATATGACGCGGGCCATCAGCCTGATCCTTTTGGGATTGCACTTTTATTATTATGGGTACGCTGCGTTCAAATCCTGGGGCATCGTTTCGGAATTTTCAGATAGGATACTTGGCAATATCGCCCGGACAGGGCTATTTAATTACTTTCTCAATTCCAAACTGTTTGCGCTGGGATTCCTTTCCGTTTCCCTGGTAGGAGCAAAAGGCAGGAAGAGCGAAAAGCTCAACTACCGGGATGCAGCGACGTATTTAACACTAGGTACAACGATATACCTTCTAAGTTATTTTTTGCTGTTGATCAACGTGGCCGTTAATACAAAACTGTCCTTGTACTTTGCGGTCACGCTTTCCGGTTTCCTGCTTTTCTTAAAAGGCGGCACCATCCTTTCCCGGATCATCAAAGACCGGCTTAAAAAGGATATTTTTAACGCTGAGAACGAGACTTTTCCGCAAGAGGAACGGCTATTGGAAAACGAGTATTCGATTAACCTTCCGGCCCGGTACCGGCTCAAAGCTAAAGTCCGCAGCAGCTGGGTCAATATCATCAACCCGTTCCGTGGGCTGCTAGTTACCGGTACTCCTGGAGCGGGCAAAAGTTACTTTGTGATCCGGCATGTGATCACCCAGCACATAGCCAAGGGTTTTTCACTATTCGTCTATGATTTTAAGCTGCCGGACCTTTCTGTTATTGCTTACAATGCCTGGCTTCAAAATAAAAGCAGCTACAGTGTAGCACCTCAGTTTTATGTGATCAACTTCGATGACCTGAACCGCAGCCACCGCTGCAATCCGTTGGACCCTTCAGCGATGAGTGATATTACCGACGCCGCAGAATCGGCCCGGACTATCCTGATGGGTCTCAACAGGCAATGGATCACGCGCCAGGGCGATTTTTTTGTCGAGTCCCCAATTAACTTTTTAACGGCAGTGATCTGGTATCTGCGCCGTTTCCAGGACGGGGCCTTTTGCACCTTGCCGCATGTGATCGAGCTGATGCAGGCAGACTATGACAGCTTGTTTACCCTGCTGCGGTCGGAACCGGAAATAGAGGTATTGATCAATCCCTTTGTCAATGCGTATCTAAACGATGTGATGGAGCAACTAGAAGGCCAGATTGCAGCGGCCAAGGTCGCAATGGCACGCCTTTCCTCGCCACAACTGTACTATGTTTTATCCGGGAGTGATTTTACTTTGGATATTAACGATCCTGAAAAGCCCAAAATCGTCTGCATGGGCAACAACCCGCAGAAAATACAGATTTATGGGGCGGTACTCTCTCTGTATGTCAACAGGCTCATCAAGCTGGTTAACCAAAAAGGCAAGCTTAAATCCAGCCTGGTATTTGACGAGTTCCCGACCATATATCTGAACAATATGGACAGCCTGATCGCAACAGCCAGGTCCAATAAGGTAGCTACCTGCCTGGGTATCCAGGATTTCACGCAGCTGCGAAAAGATTACGGGCGCGAGCAGGCGGATGTCATCTTTAATATCGTCGGCAATATCATTTCCGGCCAGGTTACCGGCGACACGGCAAAGCAGCTTTCCGAACGTTTTGGAAAGATCATGCAGGACCGGCAAAGCCTGTCCATTAACAGGACGGACACTTCCATTAGTAAATCCCTGCAACTGGAAACCGCAGTGCCACCCTCAAAAATCGCATCGCTTTCCTCCGGCGAATTTGTGGGGATGGTTGCCGATGACCCGACCGAAAAAATCGCTTTGAAAACCTTTCATTGCGAGATCGTCAATGATCACCAGGCACTTGCCAGTGAAGAGGCAGCTTACAAGCCGTTACCGGTTATCCGAACAGTCGACCAGGGCATGGTACAGCGCAACTACGCCCAGATCAAGCAAGACGTCCGCGATATTATTGATTCGGAAATGCAACGCATGGCAGCGGACCCAAAACTAGCCTTACATATTATTCAAAAAAACAGCAACAATAACAACGCCAACGACTGAAAAAATCCGCATGAAATACGTGGGTTTGGCCTGAGAAAAACGGTGGCTTTTATCGGTAAGGTTTCCTAAGTAGTTACGCTACTTTTGCCGTAGATACTGCTCTTGCATTCTGGGTTTGAAGACCCGGAGTTAGCATCAAATAATCAAAAAAAACGTAGTAATAGTTACAACCACTGCGCTTTAATATGTGTCTTCGAGTTGCATAACAAATATCCATCTCAATCTGAAGAAAACTATGAAGCCATTTACCGCATTGACGTTTGCTTTGGTCCTCGCAGTTGCGCTGTCCTGTACCGACGAACCCGTAAACAAAGAAGCAGATTTTGAGTGCCTTCCTGCAAAATTTGTCGCCCGGTATTGTTCCGCCAGCGAAGGGCTTTCGTTTGTTACATTCTTAAAGCCAACTTTCCTTGCAACGCAGGTCGACGTAGATAATTCAGACTCTACAAAGTATGTGGCGGCACTACTGGATCTTCCCAAATCAGTGCAGCGAATTGACACCACCTTTTATATAAAGGTGCGCCGTGATCCTGAAAGAGAATCCAAAATTGTGATCAACACCTGCCCGGCAATATATACCAAGGTCAATATCCTCGTATGCGAGGGCCTTTCACCCGAGTCCTGTCAACCATCCCAAGCCAAACTCTGATCCGAATTTAAAACCAATCTCTTAACCAAACTTCAAAACAAACTTTATGAAACAGTTTCTTCTAGCCTGCCTTATGGCGCTGGCCCAGGTTTCCTATGCCCAAACCGAGGCCTCATACTACTACAGTCTCAAAGAAAAAGTGCCGGTCGATCTGAATTATCAAATCGTCTCCATTCCATACGATGACGGTCAGGATGTTAGCAGTCTAACGACAAAACTGGCCCTGAAGGGAAATCAAATTAAGACCATAAAGAGGGTGCACAACAAAATCAACCGGATAGATTTCTCAGATGTCCTCACCCCGTCGGCGCTGCCTGCCGGGATGCGATCCCAGGTCATTCCTTCAATGAACATCGGTAAGGATCAGACCCCAATTTTTTTAACCGGCGAAATTACAGTTATGCCGAACGAACGTACGGACATCGACGGCATTATCAAAAAATATGAGTTGACGTTAGTGAGAAAGCTGGAATACGGTCCATTCTTACTTCGCGTATCAGACCCTTCCCATACTTTGGAAATAGCCAACAAGATCCATGAGACAGAGACAGTGGATTGGGCTAGTCCGGATCTGCTTGCCAAGGCGGTTAAGTTCAATGATCCGCTGTACCCTCAACAATATTATTTGAAAAATACCGGGCAGCTAGGAGGAACAGCAGGCATCGATATCAAGGCCGAAGAGGCATGGGCAATTACAAAGGGTTGTAACGTCAGGGTTGCGGTTCTTGATGAAGGAGTTGACGCTCATGAAGAATGGAGCAACGGACGCCTGTTAGGTGGTCATACTGCCGGTTCGCTCAATACCGGTGGAGCGCCATCTTTCGGTTTTGATGGACATGGCGTTTCTTGCGCCGGCATCATTGCGGCCTCTCATGATAATTCGCTTGGCATCAGGGGTGTCGCTCCGAATGTTTACATCATCCCGGTAAACGTTCTTGGTAATCCCATCGACCCCGATGCAGGCTTCACCGGTGTGGAGATCGCTTCAGCAATTACTTGGGCCGTTTCACCGAGTGGCGGCAATGCAGATATTTTAAGCAATTCATGGGGATATAACATACCCAATTTTACCGATGGTAATATCCAGGTTGCTTATAACAACGCCCGGACAACGGGGAGGGCTAATAAGGGCGCAATCCTCGTATTCGCGTCAGGGAATCATGGCAACACATGGAACGGTGTCGCCTTTCCTGCAAGCCAGCTGAACAATATTGCTGTCGGTGCCATCAGTAACACGGGCACTATATGGGGGTACAGTGGTAAAGGCTCCGCGATGGACCTGGTAGCTCCTTCAGGAACACCAGATGAGGGCGGTAACGTAATGACGACAGATCGGATGTCAACTGCCGGCTACGTGCCAGGCAACTACTTCGCGAACTTCGGTGGCACGTCCGCAGCCTGCCCGCAGGTCGCCGGCGTAGCTGCCCTGATGCTGTCGGTGAACCCTGCATTAACCGAAGTCCAGGTAAGAACGAAATTGCAACAGACAGCCGTCGACATGGGGCCGGGCGGTTTCGATAACGATTACGGGTACGGCCGGGTAAATGCACTTGCAGCTGTTCAGTCTTCGTTGCCTACATCCTTCGTCTCCGGACCGTCCGTGGTATGCCCTTCAGCGAGCTATTCCGTAACGAACATGCCTGCCGGGGCGACAGTAACCTGGTCCAGCAGCAATACCAGTATCCTTACCATCAATGCCTCTACTGGCGCAGCCACGCGGGTCGGAAATGGGCAGGTGACCATTACGGCAAGCATTCAATATACTGCAGGCTGTACCGCATTTCGCGTGACCAAGACCGTTAACGTCGGCAAACCGATAATCAGTTTCACCGTCAACGGACAGCCTTTCACTAACGGGCAGGTTTGCGTAGGAAGTTTGAATTACATTGACATCGTAGGCCATGACCCGATGAATTCCTATACCTGGTCTCTTCAGTCCGGCTCTAACGGCAGTTTAAGCGGCTCCGGCCCGAGCGCGACGTTTTCTAATTACACGATTCAATGCTCGGGGATCAGCGTCGTTGCTTCTAATTCCTGTGGTACGACAAACACCGGGCTAACTATCTGTACGAAAAACTGTCTGATGGCAGCTTACAACGTTTACCCCAATCCGGCAAAGGACTATCTCAACATCACTTTCGAAAACGCGAAAACACTGGCAGCCCTGCCAGAACAGATCATCCTTTATAGCGAGAAGTCTACTGCGCCGGTAAGAAGCGTTTTGGTAAAAGATGCTTACAATCAAGGTGCCTTTAAAAACGGCAATACGATCGAATTGCAGGTCAAAGACCTTCCTCGCGGCAACTATTACTTGCATGTAGTGCCGGGGAAGGATTCGGAGCAAAAAGCGGATAAAATAAGGATCGTGCTCGATTAATTCAGCGATGTCCTAAAAGAGGCGGTTATTCCGCCTCTTTTTCATCAACCTCGAGGGAGGGATAATTGCCGACGAAATGATCATCTTTGAAGTCATGACCGACGACACGGATCAGGGATATTCGACAGACCTAAAGCTGCGGCTTGCGACGGTTTTCCGCCATCAAAATCACGATGCGCTATTACCTATATTACAAAAGTTTGGCGAGCTACAACCAAATTGTCCGATGACAACATCCCTATTACAGGGAGTAGAGGGCATCCATTACTCAACTATCATAAGTCAGAATCCGGTCAATATTATCAAATAGCTGGACGAAGTTTTTAAAAGCCACTGCATTTAAATGAGAAAGCTCGCCCGCGAAATCACGTTTACTCTTATTGCTGTTAAAAACGTGGGCTACACCTCCGCCAGGCATCGGTGATTCGCGAAAGTATTTCTTCAATGCGGGCTGGTCAAATAGCAGGCATTCGATTGTCAGCGATGACCTGTCGCCATAAGTATCATTTTCGAAACTTATGACCTGCGCAGTGATTTCGGGAATATCAGGGACTGGTAGCAGCATCATGAAACCGTTTTTGCCGTTGGTCCTCGTCAGGCATTTTCGCGGGTCGTCTTGTATAATTTTAGAAAAGGCTCCCTTATTATTCCATTGAGCAAAGCCGGCCGCATCAAAGTCAAACAGCGCCATCAGTTTCTTGTTTTCAAATTGATAAAAGATGCCATCCGGCGCCTGATTGCCCTGACTGAAAAGGTTGCCCAATACATTTGCCGAAAAGCAATCCTGGATATAGAAAAGCGGCTCTTTACCTGGATATAATTTATGCCAGGCAATCTCTAAAATCATCTTATCAGTTATCCCTTCTGTGAATAGCACATGCTTGTCTGCACTTGTGTTTTTGATATTATAAACAATCCCCATGCTGCCTTCTTCAATCGTAACAGATGCCAATCCGCTACTCAATATACTGACTGCCGATTTCCGATCCTGTTTCCGCGGGCACCCTGCTATAAGATCCATGCAGTAAACAGCTTCATCCGGTGCTAAAGCCACAGTGGATGGCGAGTGCGTCGTCATAATTACTTTCACATCGTGACGCTTAACAAGGACATCCTCGATCACCTCAAGGAAAATTTGGGCCAACGAAGGATGAAGATGAGCGTCAGGCTCATCCAAAAGCAAGACCTCGGGGAAATGACCATCGTTAGATGAATTATATAGAGCAAAGATCAGGGCCATGATCGTCGTTTCACCCGAGGAGAGATTTTGAAACTCTATCTGCTTCCCCGTTACTTTATGCCTTAACTTCACAGGGTGAGGAATCTCAGGATTTTGGCTCTCGTAATATTCTGCCTGATACTTAAATCTCGCCCGGTCAAGTATTTCGTTAAATATTTCCCACGGAGGTCTTACCCCTTGCGTCAAACTTGGGTAGTTCTTTGCCTTGAGATGAAACTGATGAAAAAGAAGATCCAGTGCTGCCGAAAAAATATTCAATGGAATTTTATAGAAAGCGATGAAATCCAAAAAGTTAAGCTCAAATACATCTTTGTTGCAAGCTTGTGCGACATTTTTGAGTTGGGTGAATTGGTACTCCGCGATCTCTTTTGCAGATACAGTTACATGCTGGCTACTAGCTGTGTGAGCCTGACCAACCAAGCGTTTCAATGCATTATTTACTTCCCGAATCTCCTCTTCTACATTGGAAAATGTTTTATGCCTGATAAGCGTGGATGCTGCCACAAATGGCTCAAGTTGCTGCCATTCTTGGGCTATTGCTGTTATCAATGAGTAATTGGGATTATTTTCCTGGGATTGATCACGCAATCCAGGCAAGGCATATACCACTTCGCGAAGAAGACGCCCATCGTCTGTCCTTAGCGGTAGCAGTTGGTGTTCTCCACTCTCATCAGGCACAGTCATCCCGGTTTCTTCATTATAGATGCCATGTGCGAATTGATGAATGAACTGTAATAGCTGCGTTTTACCTGATCCGTTCTCGCCCGTAAGAACGACGAAGTCATTCAGCTGAACATTCCGATTATCTTTAAGGACTTTGCCGTTATCAACTATGTTAAGTATCATTTCTATTTGTTGTGGAGAGTTTGCAATATTAACGGGTTAGCTGCTTTCCATCAAAATAATCGTCAAACGGAGACCTTTCTGAAGGTTAGGTTGATGCGTGCAGACATTGGAGCTGTTGACTTTGCGATCCTGTGCTCCCAATATTTTTGAAGATCGGCTTTCATCAATAGAAGCGAACCATGTTCTAGCGCAATGGAGTACCGCTGACTATGATTGTCCTTACTCCTGAAATCGAAATTACGCACCTGCCCAAGAGTTACCGAAGCAATATCCGTCTTCACACCAGGGATTGTATCTTTATCAGCGTGCCAGGCGACACTATCGTTACCGTCGCGATAATAATTGAGCAGGACACCATCAAAACGGGTGCCGGTTGCAGTCATAATCCTTTGCCTGAGTGATTCCAGTTCCGGAATCATGGGTCTGGGAGTCCGTACATCGTTTTCCCGTATCGGCCTTTCGCCATACCAGGCGCAAAGACGCGGCGTCACTACCTCTTTGTCGTACATCGTCACTTTATGTTGTTCCCAGGGCACTGTTGTCAGCAGGAGCCTCAGCAGTTCGGTTGCCTCGCTCTCATTGATAAAGCCAGGTGTATATTGCATTAAATGCTGCGGCAGCCGGAGCTGCTGTTGATCATCAAATAGTTTGAACTGCATCACTTCTCTACCTTTTCTTCTATTTTACTTAATCGCTTCAACACCTCACTTAAAGTATGGGATATGTGCTGAACATCAGCAACCGGCTCGGGTATCGCCTTGGACTGATAGCTGTGGTACTTCCAGATTTCAAGCACTTCTTTTATTTCCACCTCATAAGGCTTGTATTGCTGATTGAGGGACTCCAAAAGAAGTGTTCTCTTTTCAGCGTTAATCGTCACCTTTTTGAAAACAAAGTCCTGTTCGCCTTTGAGAATGACGATACATAAAGTTCCGGCCTTTATCGCTGTCCAATCCTCTGCAAACTGACAGAGAACATCTGCACCTTCAGGCAAGGGCAGCATTGAATCACCTGATGTCGGAAACATCCTGAACGTGCCTGAGGGAAGGTTGGGAAAGGAAAACTTAGGTAGCGCAGCAATATACTCCGGGTTCGCATGCCCGTCACGGTATCCCGCCTTCGCCTTCACCGGCACATACTCAACATTTTCCTTATTGGCTTTGTCGACGGTGATCGCAAGTATCCGCAGATTACTTCCGGCCAGGTAGACATCGTTGCCCGCCTGAAGGTCCCGTAGCTTCAATTCCCCAAGTTTGGAGAGATCTATCCGCATCAGCGTGTCGATGCTGAGCAGGAAATAGTCAGAAAATTTGAAATAATCCTCCGGCTGCGGGGCGGCTGTCCTTCCGGATTCCAAGGCATGTAATTTCACCCGCGTCATAAAAAGCTCGTCAGCAAGCTCTTGCTGCGTTTTTCTCTTTCGCTCCCGGAGAAATTTAATGTTCTGTGCAAAAAAATATTTTGGAGGATTCATCGAGTTTAGCTACAATTGGTACCATTACTTTGTTACAATTAGTATCAAAGTTAAAGTAAAATTGTGATGCGATGGAAACTGCGAAGAAAAAAAATGAGCTGATTGCCAAGCTGCGGAGTGAGATTCTTTCGCTGCAAGGTTTCCGCCCACCTTCACCAGGGGGCAGCCATACCAATTTAGGCTTAGGTCCGATCGAAAAGGCTTTCCCGGGCGGTGTTTTTCCAACCGGCGCAATCCACGAATTCATCAGCAGTCTGCCGGAAGAGTCGGCGGCCACTACCGGTTTTATGGCGGCAGTGGCTGGTCGGCTCATGAAAACAGACAGCATGTGCGCCTGGATCGGCACCAAACGAAACGTTTTCCCTCTGGGGCTTTCTCCGTTTGGAGTAGCCGCCGACAGGATCATCTTTGTTGACCTCAAAAGGGACCGCGATCTGTTATGGGCGCTTGAAGAAGCCCTCAAATGTGATGCGCTTTCTGTGGTGGTTGGCCAGATAAAAGAGTTGAACCTCACCGAATCACGCCGCCTTCAGCTGGCTGTGGAAGAAAGCCGGGTCACCGGACTCATCCATAGAGCTAACCCACGTATAGCCACCGCCGTTGCCGCAGCCTGCCGTTGGCAGATAAAACCGGTACCTGCGAAGCCCGTGGGTGGACAGCTCCCCGGTGTTGGTTATGCCACCTGGGATGTTTCCATCCTTAAAATGCGCAACGGCGAACCGGGCAGATGGCGCATCAATTGGGCAGAGGACCATTTTGAGCACATAACCGAAACACGACAAGTTTCCGAAGGGCACCTGTTACAAGCCGGATAGATTATGAAACGGTATGTAGCCATATGGTTCCGGCATCTGCTTACAGATCGCGAGCTGCTCAGAAGGCCTGAGCTAGCAGGAGAGCCGTTTGTGCTCGCAGCCAAGCAAAAGGGACGCATGATCGTGATGGCTTCCAGCAGTATCGCGGAAAAGGCGGGGGTAGTAACCGGCATGGTGGTCGCCGATGCGCGTGCCGTGCTTCCCAAATTAATAGTAATTGACTATGATCCTTCGATTGAACAGAGCCTTCTGACAACGATTGCCGAATGGGCTATCCGTTACACGCCGCTTGTGGCATTGGACCTGCCCGACGGGCTGATTCTGGATGCGACAGGTTGTGCGCATCTATGGGGAGGTGAAACGCCATATCTAAAAGACATCATGGGTCGCCTGAAAACGTCTGGCTATGATGTACGCGCCGCGATGGCCGACACGATCGGAGCTGCATGGGCTATGTCCCGGTTTAGCCGGGCTTTCCCTATTATCGCTCCCGGCGGGCAAATGGAGGCTATTATGCCACTGCCGCCCAATGCGCTCAGGCTACCGGGTGACGTCGTGGAGAAGCTGCATAAGTTGGGCCTGTATCAAATTAAAAGCTTCATTTCAATGCCCCGGCCGGTGCTCAGGCGCAGGTTTGGACAAATCATGCTTGACCAGTTGGGAAAAGCGCTTGGCTATGTCCATGAGGGATTTATGCCTGTACAGCGTCTTGAACCTTTTCAGGAGCGCCTGCCGAGCATGGAACCGATCCGCACGGCAACCGGCATCGAAATAGCCCTCCAAAAGTTGCTCGAAAAGCTGTGCACCAGGCTTGCAGCCGAGGATAAAGGGCTTCGGCAGGCCATTTTAAAATGTTACCGCATAGATGGCGAACTCAGGCAGGTCGAGATTGGAACCAGCGGCCCTTCCTGCAGTATAGCTCACCTGTACAAGCTGTTTGAACTTAAAATTCCAACTATTGAGCCGGCGCTAGGTATAGAGCTATTCGTACTCGACGCCCCGGTAGTCGAGCCCATGCCGGCCGCCCAGGAAGCACTATGGAACCTGAGCAGCGGCAATAAAAAGGTGGCTATCGCCGAACTGCTGGACCGCTTGGCAGCCCGGGCCGGCAGCGAGGTGATACACCGGTATCTTCCGGCAGAACATCACTGGCCGGAGCGCTCAATCGTGGAAGCCTCATCTCTTGAAGACCAGCCGCAAACCTATTGGCGCACAGACCAGCCAAGGCCTGTTGAGCTCTTGGCCAGCCCCGAACGAATTGAGGTGAGTGCGCCAGTGCCGGATTATCCGCCTATGGTTTTCCGCTACAAGGGCACGGTGCACAAGGTAAAGCGAGCCGATGGCCCGGACCGCATTGAACAAGAATGGTGGCTTTCCGACGGATTGCACCGCGACTATTACCTGGTTGAAGATGAAAACGGAAACCGTTACTGGATATTCCGCCTGGGACATTATGGAGATGATCATAATCCTGATTGGTTCCTCCACGGCTTTTTTGCTTAAAAAGTATTTGCTATGAGATACACGGAACTACAAGTGACCACCAATTTCAGCTTTCTTAGGGGCGGCTCGCATCCTGAGGAACTGGTCGAGCAGGCCGGTCTGCTGGGTTACGAGAAAATTGCTATAACAGACCGCAACACACTCGCTGGAATCGTTCGGGCACATGCTGCCGCCCGTGACACCAAATTGCAGATCATCCCGGCGGCTCGCCTGGACCTGATGGATGGCCCCAGTTTGCTGGCATATCCTACAGATAAAGAAGCCTATACTCGCTTGTCAGCCCTGCTCTCCAAAGGGAACCTGAGGACGGAGAAAGGAAAATGTGAGTTGTACAGGCGTGATGTTTATGAGCATGCCCAGGGCATGAAATTCGTTGCAGTTTCGCCGGATGGCCTCTCGTCAGGCTATAAAGTTGAACCGGGATTTGAGACTGCGCTGAAGGATTATCGCTCCGAACTCGGCCACGACCTGTACCTTTCAGCGTGCCGCTCGTACCTGGGAACCGATCACAAAAAGCTGTTCAGGATCTCAGAGCTATGTGAAAAGCTCGGCATCCCCATGATTGCAACTAATGATGTGTACTACCATCACCCCGAGCGCCGCCAGCTACAGGATGTTGTGACGTGCATCCGTGAAAAGTGTACGATATACAATGCAGGCTTCCGCCTTCATCAAAATGCCGAGCGCTATCTGAAAGATGAGGCGGAGATGCTACGCTTATTCCGTAATTATCCGGACGCGATCCGCCGTACGCAGGAAATAGCCGAAGCATGCACTTTTTCCTTAGATAGCCTGAAATATGTCTATCCGGAAGAAATCACGAGCGAAGGCCGCACACCGCTGGAAGAACTCACCTTTTTGGCCTGGAAAGGAGCACGCGACTTCTATGGCGAGCCGCTACCCGAAAAGGTTGTGAACGCCATTAACCATGAACTGCGGTTTGTACAGGAGATGGACTATTCAGCGTATTTTCTAACAGTATACGATATTGTCCGTTTCGCCCGCGGTCGTGGCATCCTTTGCCAGGGACGCGGATCGGCCGCGAATTCCACCGTATGCTTCTGTCTGGGAATTACTAGTGTCGATCCAACGAAGTTCGATTTGCTCTTTGAGCGGTTTATATCTTCGGCTCGAAATGAACCACCGGACATAGACGTGGATTTTGAGCATGAGCGGCGCGAGGAAGTCATTCAATACATCTATGAGAAGTATGGTCGCGACCGCTCGGCTATTGTGGCTACTGTTACGCAGCTACACCAGAAAGGAGCCATCCGCGACGTCGCAAAGGTAATGGGGATGTCAGTGGATGCTATTAACAAGCTTTCCAGCTCCATTTGGGAGTTTACCGATGAATGGTTTGAGGGTAAGCGGATTTCAGATCAGGGTTTTAATGCAGACGATCCTCATTTAATTAAAACTCTTGATTTAACCCGTCAGTTCATGGGCTTTCCTCGGCAGCTTGGCCAGCATACAGGTGGCTTTGTGATCACCCAAGGAAAGATTACGGACCTTTGCCCGATCCTGAATGCCCGAATGCCGGGCCGCACAAACATCGAATGGAACAAAGATGACATCGATGCGCTTGGCTTTCTCAAAATTGATGTGCTTGCCCTGGGTATGCTCACCTGTATCCGCAAAGCGTTCGACCTTGCTAAGTTGCATTACGGGCTCAATCTCACGCTGGCCAATATCCCGCAGGACGACCCGGCAGTCTATGAAATGATCGGCCATGCGGATACTATCGGTGTATTCCAGATTGAGAGCCGTGCACAGCAATCAATGCTACCACGGCTAAAGCCAAAGGACTTTTATGACCTGGTCATAGAAGTAGCGATCGTGCGGCCTGGACCGATCCAGGGTGATATGGTGCATCCCTATTTGCGACGCCGGAACGGCGAGGAGCCTGTCGAATTTCCTTCCAAGGAGCTGGAAGACATTTTGGGAAGGACGCTTGGGGTACCACTGTTTCAAGAACAGGCAATGAAAATTGCGATTGTAGCCGCAGGTTTTACTCCGGCTGAGGCCGATAAGCTACGCCGCAGCATGGCAACTTTCAAGCTTAGTGGCATGGTCACCCAGTTTGAAAAAAAGCTGATTGACGGAATGACCGGTCGCGGCTATACGGAGGAATATGCGAGACGTATTTTCAAGCAACTCGAAGGCTTCGGGAGTTATGGTTTTCCCGAAAGCCACGCAGCCAGCTTCGCCTTACTGGTCTATGTTTCCTGTTGGCTCAAATACTATTACCCGGATGTGTTTTGCGCTGGGCTGCTCAACAGCCAGCCCATGGGATTTTATCAGCCGGCGCAGATTGTTGGCGATGCGAGAAACCACGGGGTTGTTGTTCGCCCGGTAGATGTAAACCTTTCCTATTGGGACAACACCCTTGAAGAGCCGGACGGTAAATACCGCGCAGTGCGCCTGGGCTTTCGCCAAATAAAAGGTATCCGCCAGGATGACATAGAGCTGCTAGTGAGTGGCAGAACGACACCTTATAAAGCCATCCATCACATAAGGGATGCCGGTGTGTCGCAGGCGGCATTGGAAAGACTTGCAGATGCGGATGCATTTCGCTCAATGGGTATGGATCGCAGGAAAGCTATGTGGGAAGCCACCGCACTTTCTGATCGTCCGATGGGCATATTTACGGGACAACAATCGGCAAGCGATTTCGAAGCGCCTGTTTCGCTTCCCAAGCTGTCCTTGTCAGAGCATGTCGTTCAGGATTACGCTTCAATTGCTCTATCGCTTAAGGCACATCCCGTGAGCTTTGTTAGGCAGCAGCTTACCACAAACTTTGTCACTTGCAACAGCGATCTTTCCAAGTTCAAGGATGGCATGATCGTCAGGGTGGCTGGTCTTGTCCTCGTACGCCAAAGGCCGGGTACCGCAGGTGGCGTTTGCTTCATTACGATCGAGGACGAAACCGGCGTTGCTAACCTGGTTGTCTTTCAAAGCCTGTTTGAAAAGTTTCGATCGGAAATCCTGACGTCCCGCCTTTTAATGGTCGAGGGGAAGTTACAGATCGAGGGAGAAGTCATTCACGTCGTGGCTAAGCGATGCTTTAATATGTCGGCTCTGCTACGTGGACTAAATGTAAGTAATGACGAAGACCCCGATGTGTCGACCCTGTCACGAGCAGACGAAAAGGACGAGTATGCCAGCCAGGCAGTCAATAAAAAAACACAGGTTCGCAAAAAGGCCGTCCAGCTTGAAATCTTTCCCTCCGGCAGGAATTTTAGGTAGCTTTCACAATTTGAAACAACTTTACTAACTTGAAATGTAAACCCCGATCAACTAATGACTGCCGCCTATAATCCGTTTGAAATCCTCAATATTCCGATGTTAAAGCGGATTACGCAGCATGGCAATCACTTCATTGTGCTGCAGCGGTTCAATTGGCCCGGGATCGAACCAGGCCGTGGTTTTATGGCCACTCCGTACGCCGACCAGGCCAAAGCAGTGCAACATGTATCCCACTTGTCAGAAAAGGAAGGAAAGGTATTAAACCTCAGTGCAGACGCCACCAAAATTACCGACCTGATCAATGCCCCGAAATACTACTTATTCCTTAATACCTTCCGTGACCCGAATTGGGATAACAGAATTCTTAAACATTATCAAAGAAATATTATATCTTACCTGAAAGCCAGAATGCCAATCCGGCAAACCGACCAGATTGACATCAACCTTTCACTACAGTACGGCAGGCTCAAAGCGGTCGTTACTGCGAACGGCCCGGAACACACCTTTGATGCATATGAAATGATTAAATAAAGCGCCCTATGTGTTACGACATCTCATTACATAGCGACATTGAGCTGACGCGCGAAGTTTTCCCGAAGGTCAAAGATCAGCGAATTAGCCTGGCTTCACCGGACCAGGACCACGTTCTTTCTTTCGGCTTCCCGGAGTTCCCGATCATCTCCCGGCAGGGGCCCGATCTCGTTCTTTCTCACATGGAATGGTCAGTTGACCCCACCTATGAAAAAGACCCGATTATGCGAAAGAAAAAGCGCATCAAGATGGCGGATATGCAATCTGAGCGTGTGCTTGGTGATACGCGTTCATACTGGTACCGTTTGCGCAAAAACAGGTGTCTGATTCCCGTAAGTGGCACTTACGAGCATCGGGCGATTACCGGTTGGGCAAATAAAGTGCCGTATTACATCTGGGCAAAAGATCGGGCGATACAATTTCTGCCTGGCCTTTACCAGCTCTATGAAAGCATCGGACCGAATGGTGAAAAAATACAGCTTGGCAGCTTTGGGATGCTAACACGCTCCGCCAATGAAGTGATGGCCAATATTCACAATGATGGCGAATTCAAGCACCGGATGCCGCTTTTCCTCACGCCTGAATTGGAGCAATTCTGGCTGTCTGAACATTTTACGGATGATGACATGAAGGCGGTTTTCGATTATCAACTGCCTTCCGAAATGCTTGGCTTTCACCCGGTGTTCAGCGTACGTGGCAAAAAGTCACGTCCTGACGGAAAGCATAAGTATGAGCAGTGGCATTATGATAATCTGCCGCCACTGGGAAATGATGAGCCGATGCAGGCACAAATATCACTCTTTTGATAAGTGTATTAAGGCATACAGCAAAACCGACGTCAAAACACTGAAACACTAATTAATGAATAGAAAACTAACCACAAACTCTAGGCTTGTCAACGAACTATTCGCCAACTACATAAGTACCTTCGCAGCATTTTGCGAACTCATCAATAACTCTCTACAAGCTAAGGCAAAGAATATATGGATTGACATTGACTATACGCCTAACACAGAACTAAATCCACTGATAATCAAAAAGCTTACCATCAAAGATGATGGCGTTGGCGTACATGTTCACGAAATAGAACATAAATTGCTTGATATCGGCACAACTAATAAAGACGGAGGTAAGGGAATCGGCCGTTTTGCGAGTTTCCAGATTGGCCAGGAAGTCGAGATTACAACAATCGGTTACTCCGACTCGACCAAGAATTTCTCAAAAACAGAAATTCCTTTGTCGTTCAAGAGCTTTGGCAGCAACATTAATGTATCCGAAGTAAATATTGAAACGAAAGAAACCTTTTTAGAAGGGCGCAAGCACAATACCTACTACCAAGTTTCGATTAGTAGTCTGTACCCTTCTTACATCACCGACAAAGAACCTAAGAAGAAGATCATCGACAAATTTCTGAGCGAAAATATTGCGGAGTCAATCTTTGAGCGGTATCCGCTCAGGATCTTTAACAAAGAAGTCACTTTTCATATTAATGGCAAGGCGATCAACCCTAGCGACTTTGTTGTCAATGAGCCAGTAAAAGTTGCTACAACTTACACGGATACAAAAGGGAAAGAACATCGAATTTTGCTTGACTTTATGCAAATAAAAAAAGTCGACAAGATCAAAGTATTTCTAACAACACACAACGCCGGTATAAACACCATTGCCGGTGGCTTGGAGTATGATGCAACATGGCTGAGTCCCAAAATAGGAGGCTGGTACATTTACATCCACTCTCCGACACTTCCTGCAGATATTTATCGCAACATTGATCTTGACGACTTAGACCCTGATTGGCGGAAAATCAGGGAGTTCATCAAGGAAAAACTGAACATATTTTTCAAAGCCAGGAATGCTGAGTACGACAACTTCTCTGACAATCTGAAAAACGATACTTACTATCCCTATAAAGAAAAAACTAGCTCACAGTCGAAAGTTATACTATTTGACAAGTTAGCTTATTTGGTAGAAGATAAGTACCACATCCTGAAGGAAAATAATCAACTTCGTGAAATCATCTATCCTCTAATTGATAGGACTATCTCTAACGGCGAGCTAAATGGAATTCTAAAAAGTATTCTGAAGCTGAGTAATAAAATGATCTCTAAGTTCTCTGATTTGCTCGAAAGGACCGATCTAGATAACATCATTGAATTTTCCGACAAGGTGGCTGCAAAACTGGAAGAACTCGACTTTTTGGAAAAACTCGTTTATAGCGAGATCGCAAAAAATGTTAAAGAACGAAAAGAGCTTCATAAGTTCTTGGAGCGTATGCTATGGATATTTGGAGAAGAATATTCAGAAACGACACGACTTCTTTCGGACAAAAACCTTGAGAATAACTTAACCAGGCTGAGGGAAGAATGTATGTTATTTAAGCCATCGAAGGACGGGGAAAATCTTAACAAAATAGACGACAAGCCAGTCAAATCAATTACGGACCTTTTCATGTATAATGAACGCATTCTAGATGCGAAACGCCGCGAAGTGCTGGTGGTGGAGTTAAAAGCACCCAAAGTGAAAATTAGTCCGAAAGAATTGGAACAGGCAATGAAGTACGCTTCCGAAATCGAGAGATTGGATGCGTCTAGCCTAAACATCCATTACAAGATAATATTGATTAGCTCCTCGATCAACCACGATGCCGAATTTCGGGTCAGGGGGAACCAAAGAAAAGAGGACAACCCATATTTCTATTTCCGAAATGAGAACAACAATATAGAAGTGTGGGTTATAAAGTGGTCCGAACTCATCGAAAATGCAAAAAGAAAGCTTAAATACATGGCCAACATTCTCAAAACCAAGGATATCGATGTACAAGAAAAGGTCAAAAAGGATTTTGCGGAAATCGATTTCAATAAGACAAGCTCTTCGCTAAAAAGGGTCGCTATTTAGACTATTACACAAGATCCGTGACTCTGTTCTTTTCTGAGAATCCGCTGAGTAACGGCATGAAATCTTCTGTTACCCTAAACCTTCGATCAAATGTACATTTCAAAATTAACAATAAAGAACTATCGTACCTTTCGAGATTTCTCTATTGCACTCAAACCGCTCACACTCATTATCGGTGAAAACAATATTGGAAAAAGCAACCTGCTCGACTGCATTGGTCTAATTTTTAGTCAGGAGGTGTCATTTTTTAAAAGACGCACGCTAGAGCTTGCTGACTTTAATTATGAAACAATTAGAGAGTTGAAGCGAAAGATCCTGGACACAAATCTTGACCCAGATGAAATTGAGTACCCAACAATCGTTGTTCAGGCGACCCTAGTTGATTGGAATGAAGATCAGGGTGCAGTGGTAGCGGATTGGTATAGTAACGACCATTTTAATGAGGCTATGCTTAGCTACGTTTTTGCGCCAAATAATCGTTTCAATAAAAATGAAGAGATAGTTGAGCAGCGAAAATACCTTGAAGAATATCGTACTAGCTGCGGGGATGAAGCTTTCGCAGATATTTCGGAGGAAAACATACTTGGGTTAATCAATTTTCCAATCAATAAGTATTTCTACAACATCTACGGCGGGAACGCCACAAGCGGATCAGCAAATCCATATTTCCTTAATCAGATGAAATTTGAATTACTGGACGCCCTACGCGACGCATGCACAGAATTGGTCGCTAGCCATCATAGCAAGCTGCTTTTTCGTATACTAAATTCCAAAGATGAAAAGTCTTACCAAGACCTTAAGGGACAACTTATTGGACTACAACAGGCCATACAACAAAATCGTACTCTCACCGATATTAAACATGGGATTTCTGAGCAATTAGAAAAAATATCTCTTGCTGTTGACAATACAACAAATGTCGTCGATCTACTTTTTGCGATGCCCGATGTTTCGGATCTCTTGAAGAAAATTAGTCTAATATACGGAACAAATCCAATTAAGATTGAGCGAAATGGTACTGGTAGAAATAATCTACTCTTTATCTCATTGGTGCTGTCCTATATAGAAGATATCAATCAGGCGAATAGTGTGTATTTTCGTGTTGTAGGATTAGAGGAGCCCGAATCTCATTTGCATCCAAACCTACAAGACCATTTGGCTCACAACATTGAACAGCTTATTAAAGTCCCCGATCCTAACGATTCTAAAAAGAAAATCAATAGAAAGGACATTCAATTGCTGATAACGTCTCATTCTACTCATATTACAACAAAAGTAGACTTTGAGAACACGGTAGTACTGTTCGAGGATAATTCCAAGGCAATTGTAGCTCACTACGTGCTGTCTGGCTTCACAAGCAATGCGCTCGCAAAAAAACAAGTCAGATATCTTAACAAATACTTTGACGCAGTCAACACCAATCTTTTTTACTCGAGGAAGATTATCCTTGTTGAAGGCATATCTGAAAAACTATTAGTCCCCGTATTTTTTAGAATTCAGACAGGCCATACAACCGAAAAGCGAAGTTGCTGTGTCATTAGCGTAAATGGTTTGGCTTTCAGAAATTTTTTAGAAGTCATGCATAATGGTTACTTTTTGAAATGCCTTGTAATAACGGACCGCGACACTGACACCGACAGTGAGAATAGGCCAGAATCACTAAAAACCGATTACGCGAACGATTTGATTGATGTCCAGATTTCTGGAACATCCACATTTGAAAAAGATATCATCACTGCCAACAAATCTGGTACTGGAAAGAATATATTACTAAATGTCCTGAAACTGGTTAGACCAAGCGTCGGTAAATCCTTCGAAACAAGTACTGGTGAAAGCGATCTTGACGTCGACGGCTATTTTACATTAATAGAAAAACATAAATCTGAATTTTCCTACTCTTTAATGTTAGAGCTAGATGCCGACTTTGCCGGATTTACTGTACCTGAGTATATAGCAAACGGAATAAAATTCTTAACAAAATGACTCCCTCAAGAGTAACGAAGGCTAGGCTTGTTATAGCAGGACCTGGAGCAGGTAAAACTCACAATATGGTCAATGAAATTGTACAAAATTTACCCAATTTATCTTCTTGTAGATTTATGGCGGTAATCACGTACACAAATGCGGCAACAAACAACATTAAGGAACGGCTTAGTAAAAAGATAACGGTTCCACCAAATCTCTTTATCGGAACCATACACTCGTTTCTTAATAAATTTATTGTAATTCCATTTTCTAGTTTTAGCGACATATCTATACCACAAGAAAAACTCTTTTTGCAATTCGGAATTGACAAAGCGTTTGACCATATCCAAAAGAATAGTCCAAAAAAGGCCGTTACCTTCGAGGAAGTAGCCAAATTAAGAGCCCGTATCGCAGATTCATTAAAAAAGAAGGGTTACATCACATTCGATCAAACATTGACTTTGTCGAGAGATTCCATGACTGTTCCCCGTATCGCGTATCAAGTAGCTAATCGGTTGCAATTCCTTTTCGTTGATGAATTTCAGGATTCGGGAAATGAAATATTTTCCATTTTAGAAGTCATTCGCAAAATCGGACTCACACAAATATACTGCGTAGGCGACCCAGAACAGTATATTCAAAGTTTTGATTCATCCATTAGGTCATTTACGAATATCCCAATTTTGAAGGCAGCAGCTAACAGCAGCTATCTTGTGGCACTTAACAATAATAATTTTCGGTGCTCGCAGCCTATCGTTGATTTTCTAAATCACTTTAATTGCCGTGAATTCAACGGTGTTAGATTTTCGCAGGTTGTTCGTGACAAGTCGACAGATTGTCCCCCGAAGCATCTAGCATCTGCTCCTGCAGTATTCTTTTTCAAAACACAGGGAGGCAGTGTTTCATCAGCTATTGAAAGGTTTAGTAATGTTTGCGATACAGAAAATATCAGCATGGAAAACAGGTGCCTTTTAGCCAAGGAGGAGCGACTGGTTAAAAGAATTATTGCGGCAGTTAACAACAAGTATATGAACCCCAAAAAAACCGGCAGTCTGTCACCGGTTAGTATCATCAGGGATACCGTCCTGTATGTTTTAAGTATTAATAGTGAGGAATTTTACAACGTGTATAAAAAGACGTCCCACGACTTACGCAAACTTGCGGTCGAGCTTTTCCATGCCATTGACAGAGGTGACATAATGAACGAAAACCAATTCGTAAACTATCTGAGAGACAATCATAATTTATATCCCAATCGTGGGATGCTCATCAAGGTTGAGGATCTAAGGTCCAGCATCGCCTTACCAGGGGGCAGCGGCGCTCCAACCGTTGCTAACATTCATACAATTAAAGGACTCGAACACAAAGCTGTTCTTGTCTTTGCGAAAAACGAGGAAGAACTAGCGGCATGGCTCGAAACCGATAGATCCAAGCGAGACAGTGATAAAAATGATGTATGCCGAATTGGGTACGTGGCTTTTAGCCGGGCAGAACGACTCCTTGCTATCTCCTGTCTTGGTAGCATTTCTACCGACACAGAAAATATTCTGAAATCGAAAGGAGTAAAAATCATCGAGAACGAGACATAAAGGCAAAATCGATACTAATTAAACTGTTAGAAGAATGTTAGATGTTCAACGTCACGTCTGGTAAAGACCAAAGGCAACTTTGTACACCCATCCATGCGGACGCTGAGACCGATCTGTAAAGAGATTTCGATTCTTACTTTTTAGCCGCCCTAACGTAGATTTAGCAATCCGCACGTCTAGAAACCGACATGTTTCCGATCTGTTTATAGTGCGTAACCTATTTGAACCTTCTGAGGCCTTATCTTGGATGTATGTACATGAGCTCCTAGAGATACTCGATCTACATGCCCTTCCGCAAAGCGCTAAGTGCCCAGCTATGCCTGGCTGTATAACGGAAGATAACTTTTATCGATCCCAGCCACCTTAGTAACCTTGCGTAGGTCCTTATTAGTGTAGCAAGTGGCTGACGAAATGGCATAATGGGCAATCTCTCGCTTTGTCGAAACGCCTGAGAATCCCCCCACAATCGGTTCGAGTTTTGCCCATTCGTTTGCGCTACGACGGCCAATCGCCGGCGCCGCCTGACAAGCCTTCCGAGTAGAATTTCATTATTTTAAAGTGAATCGAGTTTCAACAGCTTAAATTTTCTCGGGGGGCAAGCGTCGGGATATCGAACTCACTTGGAACTCCTTCAATAAATCCCCAAAGAAAAAGATTTTCATTCAAGTTAAGGTGATTTCTCCTAATTCCATCTATACACCCTCGAATGATCGTTTGATTTACCCAGTCTTCGAAAAAACCCTCCCACAGGTCTAATGTCGGCAAGAAATCATATAAGTATCGACATTGATCAAAGACAAATGCATTTGAATACATCCATGTTTCCTTCGCTTTATACTTTAGCGAAAGATTTTTGGATACGTTGCCGATATACGGGTGCCCATAGAGCCCGAATAACAACTCCACAAATAAGTTTTTCATTGGAATATCGCATGTCACACGAAAGTCCCGATCAAAAAAATCAAGTCCTTCCAAAGTTTTGTTTAATGCATTGCTACATATATCAGTGATAAACGTTCTGAACCCAGACTTTGTCTCTTCAAAGCGTTTCAACAGGCTTCCAATATACATTGCATCGCTCATTGGCATTTTTTTTCTTGTGCTTTGGATAAAACGATTTAGAACATGCTCGTGTTGAAGATTCTCATGTATCATCCTAGCCCAATTAAGGAGCGGATAAGTTTCCACAGATAGTTTATAGTGTTGCGTCTCCTTTATATATTTACGTACGTCAGATTCATCTGCCAAAAATGTCATCATTTCTTTTAGTTTCTTCGATAACAATTGTTCGTTAAGCAAATGATTGTTCTGAATTGAGCCGAGAGCACAAGTTTGCCAAATTGGCGTAATTTCGGAAGCAAAAGTCGCAATGAAATGGGTAATGAAATGCTCATAATAGCTGTCACGATGCATAGCGATATATTTCGCGTAGTCCGCAAACATGACTGATTTATCAAGCGAATTAGATGAATAGGAATTATCCTGTTCTGGAACTTGATAATACTCTTTAGTCACATACCAGCTTGCTAAAATCTCACCCCAGTTATAATTGTCTCGCGGTTCAGAAAAGTTAGTAATTAAGCATGAAAGGCTAGTAAGTCTTCTGTTTATAAAGATCTGTTTTAATGTCTCTAATGGGTTTTGATTCGGAGATAATAGAGGCGAACATGCGTCAAAATATACAATATCAAACTCGTGATTAGTTAGTTCAAAAAACTCAGCCAACGAACCTCTATGAATCTTTACAAAAACACGTGACTCTTTAAGGGACTCTAATGCCTTTTCGTACGTGCCCCGATCGGACTCTATTGCCCAAATATTTTGGGGGAGGACCCCGCAATCGCAAAATACCGCCACATCAAGCAACGGCTCTGGGCCAGACAGGTATAATATCTTCAACTCACTTGCAATCTTTCCTTTACATACATTATCGTAGAACTCGTACCACCGATTCTTCTTAGTCTTGAATAAGCGGCTGAAGTCGGAAACGAAACTAGAAAATCCGGGTTTCAGCACTTTTGGCCACTGACGGTTAAAATGAGCTGTAATTGCGTCGAAATGCTCCTTTGATACTAAAAAACTTTCGGCCCGATCTTCCGTAAGTGCAGTGATGGCGTGCTTAATTAACCTCTCGCGAGCCAGAACCTTCACTCCTTGATTGTATTTATGCATAGTCTATGATCTACTGTATAATCGCCGCTGTAACGGTCCGCTAGGAATTCTACTGGTCCTACAAATTGCCTGTTTGGTAGATGGAAGTACGTACCTAACAACGGGTCCTGCTAATGTAATCTAAACAGCTGAACCATCATTTTTAGGCAAAAAAAACAAACATTCACTCAAAATAGTATATTTGGCCGGATTTAAAAAACCTCCCAACCCAAACATGAATCATCCAACAATTTGTCGCTATTCTCGATTCACGAGAGATCTATTGACATACCACATACTCGCATCGCAAAAAATTCATATGCATTTATCCACTTGTCTTATCTCAGCTCAGGTGCCTCAGCTGTTGCTCTTATGAAAGATCGGGCCGCGGTGCTATCTTTAAAAAGAGATCAAGCACACGTACCCTCGTCCGAATGTACCGTACCAACATGCACAATATAGCACGCTCTGTCAAATGAATTTTAAAGACTACCACAAAGCCTCCCTGAAACACCTAAATACGTGCAAATCAATGCTCGATGCAATGGCCCTGTTGTCTCATAATACTGATGCACTGGTAAATACCGTGGAAAAGCAAAGGGCGTATTTACACAATATTTTCTATCTCTCTGGCTATACAATGGAATGCATTATCAACTACGGAATCCTAAAACACTTCAAGTGGAAAGAGGCAAGCGATGTAGCGACCACCGATCATTCGTTTAGCAGAAAATGCGATTTCACTTACTACAAGGGTACGAATCGCTTTTACTCCTCTGGTGAATACCGATATTGCATCTCAGGACACAATTTTCAGGAAAATATTAGAGTCCTCAATAAGGCCCTTCCTTGTAGTAAAATTCCGTTTATCGATCCAGCAATCCCCGTTAATAGCAACGTAAAAAAACTATTCAATGCCTGGAGAGCGGAAATCAGGTACAACCCTAGTGAAACACAATACTTGTCTATATATGCCACTCACGAAATCGTACAGGAATTTGTGAGCGTTACGGATACTGTTTACAATGAACTTATGAAAATTGTTGGATAATGATTCAAATATTCAAAATAAGCAACGAAATCAAGCGCCTCCTCGATAGATCCAATGGCTCGAAGCACAGTGGATACAAGATTTTTCTCCGACTAAATTTAGAGTTAGACGTTTACGTGCTGAAAGCAAATGAAACGCTCCAGGAAATAATAAAACATCAGTTTAGTGAGTTTAATATCAATTTCCATTTCATAGATTCTGATATACGAGAGTCTGAATATTCATACCTTGGTGATGAATTAGAATCGAACGAAAAAATTGACCTTGGTCTAAAATATCGATTCAATACACTCCTCGATAAAAACCATCACCGCACTAGTGATTCACGGGGCGCCAATTCAACACCGGTAATTACGTTCTACTCTTATAAAGGTGGATTAGGTCGGACAACAACCCTTACATCATATGCCCTTGATCTTGCGCTAAATCACCGCAAAAAAGTATGCATCCTAGACTGTGACTTTGAAGCACCTGGATACTTAAATTTTTTTAATTTGTCCCACAACCAGGCGATCTCAAGCGGTGAAAAAAATGGAATTGTGGAGTTCCTATCAGATTACGGTTTCCAAAAGAAAATTGATATCAGAAATTACGTGGTATCGCCTTTTGTGGAAGATACCCAGTCGAAAGAATTACAACACCCGGGGCTCAAGAATCTTTACATAGTTCCAGCTGGAAATCTCAGCGACACGACAATTTACGAAACAACAGATTCTTACGTAACACACCGTGATCAATATCTTGAGGGACTTGCTCGCCTTGACTTTACCAACGAACAGGTTCTGCTAGCAGGGTTTGGTGCAATGTTTGCTGCTCTCGATAAGGCAATAAAGCCGGACGTTATTCTAATTGATTCTCGAACAGGATTCAACGATATATTTGGAACGACAGCACTGTTCTTGTCAGATGTGATCGTTGGCTTCTTCGGTAGTAGCGAACAGACGAAACCGGGTTTAAGGTTTCTACTTGACAAATACAACCAACTAAATCTGAGCGGCAGTGAAAAGTCAGACCTTATTCTCGTCAATTCCATCCTGCCGGCTGACAGCTTTCAAAGCGAATCGTTTCACAGTACATTTGTCTCAGAAGTTGCTCAATATGTACAATTAATTCAAGAAAAATCTCAACCGGATGGTGTGAGTAGCACTGACACAATCCTTCCAATCTTCACAAAACTCTCACGAAATCGTGTGCTAGAACAACTTGGCGTCAAATTTTCAAGCTCCGTGGAAGCGGATTTTGCCCAGCACGTGAGATTGATTAAGTCCAAAACATTCTCCGACTTCAAGGCAATCTTCCGTGCAATAAATGAATCAAAAGCGCTAGCAAGAATCTTTCCAACCGTGGCTCAAAATGGTCAGGGGCGACTCCAACATAAAAATGTCATCTTAAAGCATCTTAGACGAACTCTTAGAAATGATTCGGGCAAGCCAGCGCTATTCGCGGAGGACAGTGAAGTAGATCCAAAAACGTTCTTTTATCGCGAGCAGATGAAGTTGCTATTCGAAAAAGATAAGTTTTTAATACAGGGTTTTAAAGGAACTGGAAAAACATATTTATATAAGGCACTTCGCGACCCACAGCTGAAGTCGGTAAAGCATGAATTGATACGGCGAGCTCAAAAGAGTGGCAATGTCGATTACATTTTCGTTGATATAATTTCATTGAAGGGGAAAGGCGAGCCGAAATCATTCGACTTCGATCAGATTGACTTATCCAAAATACCTAACAAATCATACTATTTTAAAAACTTCTGGCTAGTGTATACATGGAACTCTGTATTCCTGGACGCAAGTGATAAAATAGGCTATTTTGAAAAATCAGAGTTGAATGAATCGGTAAAACCATTTAGAACGTCAATAGAAGCAAAGCGACGATTTGACGAATTAATATCAAATGAAAATAGTCTAGAGATAATTGAAAATGACCTAATAAAACTTGATGAATATTTGAAAATAAATAGTAAATCACTGTTTGTTCTCTACGACCAACTTGACAACCTTATAAAACCGACAGACTGGGGCGATATTGTTTCTCCGCTTATTGATTACTGGTGGGACTATCTAAACCGGTTTAAGAATATCGCTCCAAAGATTTTTATTCGCACCGACCTATACAATCGACTAACAGGCACCAACACTACTCGACTACAAAATAATATAATAAACATCGAGTGGTCAAAAGAAGAAGTATATTCATACTTCTTTAAACTTGTCTTTGCCGACGAAAAAAGCAAATCATCGCTCTTTGATTTTATGAGACTGATAAACTATGACAAAGCATTTATTAGTAACTCTGGTCGGTATCTTGAAAGGAATAATAACCAACTTAAACTGTTCAGAAATGAGATAGAACCGTTCATGACATCCTTTTTTGGAAAAGAAGTAAGAAGTGCTTCGGGCGGATTTTTAGGAAAAACTTTTGATTGGTTCTATTTCAACTTGACGAATGCTGATCAGCAATCTATTAGTCTACGTCCATTCATAAACCTAATAAATGGCGCTATTGACGAAGCAATTGACGACCCAACGCAAAACATTGTTCAGATCATCAATCAGAGATTTTATGCATCGTTAAAAAATAGGGACAATGCCGTAAAGCAACATTTCGAAGATTTAATTAGAGAAGATTTCAACAAAGACCTTCAATATATATTCAATTATTTAAAAGAAATGGGAAGTCCTTTCAAGAAGATCTTCTTATACAAATCTGAGTTGCATAAACTCCTTCAAGGGGTGTTAAGCTACTATTCGACCGAACTTGAAAGTAAGAATATTGACGAACTAAAAGGAATATTAGTATCCAATGGAATCATTCACGAAAATGTAAAACCAGGCGAAAATATTTTCTATTTTGCACAGCTTTATAAATACTGGCTGGGACTTAGTAGTCGGAAATACGAACAGAAGACTCACAGTAAGCAATGATAACGAAAGTTCACTACTGTTTGAATAAAAATCGATATTATGAATTTTTTATCTCGAGATGGGTTCACCGTCGCGAACTTCCAATAGTAATCTTTGCGCACGCTCTGAGTTAATTCTAAATTTATCTGTCGAAATGTGGTTCTAATTGAAACTAATAAGAATTCACCCGCGACTTTGCGGCCAAAAAGGAATCTGTGGGATTCGAACAAGAAGCGCACAGATGTCTAAATTTCTTCTTATCTTTAAGTTGGATAGAAAGTTGCCTAAGATGCATTAAACCAAGCTAAGGTAATCGGTTACCCGATCAGTTACCTACCGACAATTGAAGGGTTAATTTATTGACAATCAAGTGCGATATTTATAAGGTTCGAGTCCCAGCGGGATCACAGAAGGCACACGAAAGTGTGCCTTTTTTGTTTAAAATGCATTGATAATCAGCACATTTTGCAAAAAGGCAGGTCAGTCTGAATCATAATGAACCAATCCATTCAGTCACCTATTCGGTCACCTGTTGGATTGGGTAAATTAGGTGACCGAATCAGATGTTTGATTGAGGCGGTTTTGATTTAAGGTTCTCCACGGACACTAGTTACCAACCTTAAAATGTGCGAGCATGAAGTTCAAACAAAATCTGTCATTGCTTTTCTGGCTGTACCGGGGCAAAGCCACCAAAGACGGAAAAGCACCCATCTATGTCAGGATTACCATCGACGGAACCGACACGGACATTTCCCTTGGCAAAAAGATCCATCCCGACTTCTGGAACAGCGATGCCAAGCTGGTGACCGCAACGACCTCGGAAGCTAAGATGATCAATCTGAAAATCGTCCAGGCACAGGCTGAGATCGAGAAGCACTTTCTGGTACTACAATCCCAGTTTAATCGCGTGACGCCCGTGATGCTGAAAAATGCCTACCTGGGCTTGCCGTTATCACATTCCAAAGCGAAGCCAGAAAAGGCCACAGGGCCCAGCCAAACGCTGCTAGCAGCCTTCGATGAATTCATCGCGATCTTTGAAAAGAAAGCCAAGAAAGGAATCCGCTCCGAAGGGACATTAAGGCACTGGCGGTCGACCAAACGGAAGGTGGAAGCATTCATCCGTTTCCGGTATCAGCGGAGGGACATCGAGATGATCGATATCGATCAGTGTTTTGCAGAAGAGTTTTACGATTACTTAACCCTTCACCTGGATGAGCCGCTTTCCGAAGTCACTGCCAAAAAGCTGGTGAAATGGACAAGGCAGATTGTAAAAACGGGCGTTAAGAAGAAAGTCATCGCTTCCAACCCATTGGAAGGGTTTATTTGCTCGGGCGGAAACAAGGAAGTCTTGCCATTGGAGCTATTTGAAGTCGAGGCCATTCATAAAAAGCAGATCGACATTGACCGGATCGGCGAAGTGCGCGACGCATTCATTTTCCAATGTTTTACGGGCTTCGCTTACCAGGATATGTATAACCTTTCACCGGAGAACATTGTGAAGGTCGGTCGCTCAGGTGAAAAGTGGCTGATTAAGGATAGAGGAAAGACTGAGGTCACCGAAATGGTGCCGATCCTTCCTGTTGTGCAGGAATTGATTGATAAATACAAGAATCATCCCTATTGCAAGATCAATAACCGTTTGATCCCCGTCAACAGCAATTTCCGATACAATGTCTATCTGAAAGAACTGGCGACAATCTGCGGGATCAAAAGGCCGCTTAACACGCACCTTGCCCGTCATACGTTTGCCGATATGATGCTTAACAATGGCGTGCCGCTGGAAGACGTCGGCAAAATGCTTGGACACCGAAACATCAGAACGACTCAGCGCTACGCTCGGGTCAGGAAACAGCGGATCAGTGAGAATATGACGTTGTAAGCTTCCCCTTTTTAGAGGGTTGTTGTCTTAGACTTGGTTAGTGAACTGTAATTTTTCTTTTTCAACGGCAACTTCTTCCAGTAGTCGACGCTTTTGATTCGGAGTTAGCCCTTTCATCGAC